>Ga0102832_1000001_pt1 | contig 2469593 bp, 2099 predicted proteins | sample EBPBio282013_DNA_FD_88942 | JGI IMG/M metagenome (GOLD analysis project Ga0102832, IMG submission 88942) | Wastewater treatment Type I Accumulibacter community from EBPR Bioreactor in Madison, WI, USA - Reactor 2_5/28/2013_ DNA (Illumina Assembly) | ecosystem: Engineered > Bioreactor > EBPR... | reverse complement strand
GGCGCGGGTCCCGCTCCGGTGCTTCGACGCATTGCTCGGCAGCTTCACGCCGTCGATGGCGAACATCTCTCGCCCGATCAGCCCCTGATGGTCACACACCGCCAGCACCGCCGCAAAGATCGGCGCAATCTGGTCACCCAGCGTCGAGACGAAATGCGCAATCGTGGTGAAGTGCGGCCGGCTGTCGCCGCTCAGCGCGATGAAGGTGACGTGGTCCTCGCAGGCCCTGGCGATCGCACGACTGCTCACGATGCCGCGGGCGTACGCGAACAGCACCACCCGCAGCAGCATCGCCGGTGGATACGCCGGGGCGCCGGTCGCGTCATTCCGATAGCGGGCATCGAACGGCGTCAGGTCGATCGCGTGCGCGAGCAGGTGATGCAGCGCGTGCTCGAACGTGCCCGGGAGCAGCTGGGCGGCGAGGTCGATCGGCAGGAACTTCGGCTGCGTGTCGATGGGCTTGTAGCGGGCCATGGCAGTCGCTCGACGCGGGACGGAGGACACTGCACATTCTCTCTGAGGCCAACGCTGCGCCGGCCAGCAGGTTTCGTTTCCACATCAGCCGCGCGGGCTTTTCCTACAGCCTCGTAGCGAAACCCCGCCGCCCCAGGCGCGTAGGCTGCTGCGGAGTGACGCAGCCAGCGACTCCCACACTGCCACATCACGGTCCGGAGCAGCAGTTGTCATCGCCGTCAAACGCCCGCGTTCGCAGGTACGCCTCGCTCGCCGGAACGTACCTGAAGCGCTTCGTCGTTTCCACGCTCGTCCTGGGTGTCGGTCTCGTGGTCTTTGGACTGTTCATCGGCGCGGATGCGCACCTCTTCGAGAACCGGTTGGCGTATCAGCTCGACGGTGAAGTGCACGTGTTTCACGCGAACGAGCGCCGCGTCGCGCACACGGTGCGCGGGGACAATGACCGCGGCTTTCACGTGGATACCGTGCTGCTTCCCGACCAGGGAGACGCACGCATCCGCGTTGTCGTGCCAGCCGACAGCAGTCACTTCGACGTACCGATTGCTCCGGATGCTCCGATTCCTGCCTCCGTCTATGACGATGGCGCGCCCATCGTCGCCATCTCCGACATCGAAAGCGGCTTCATGGCGTTTCGACAGTTCCTGGTTGCCCACGGCATCGCCGACGCGGCGTTGAACTGGACGTTCGGGAAAGGCCACCTGGTGCTCGTGGGTGACTTCGTCGATCGGGGTGCCTCGACGACACAGGTGCTCTGGGCGATCTACAAGCTCGAGCAGTCTGCGAGGCCGGCAGGCGGCCGCGTGCACTACATCATCGGCAATCACGAGATCAAGAACCTGCAGGGGAACTACCAGACCGCGAACGAGAAGTACTTTCACATCGCTGGCATCCTCGGCAAACAGCAATTCGAGCTGTTCGATGACCATTCCGTTCTCGGCCGCTGGATGGCATCAAAGAATGTCGTCGAGGTCATCAATGGCGTGGCCTTCGTCCACGGTGGCCTGCACCCTCGCATATCGCAACTCGGCATCTCTGTGGAAGAGATCAGCCGCATTGTCCGCGATGGCTACCGGAGCCCGTGGTTCACACCGACAACCGAAACCACGGAGTCGTTCCTGCGCTCCGGCAGTACCGGCCCGGCCTGGTACCGCGGCTACTTCAAGGATGACCTGTCTTCTCAGGAGGTGGACGAGGGTCTCCGGGCTGTCCGCGCCAGTGCGGTTGTGGTCGGTCACACGCTCCAGTCCAAGGTGAACGCGAGACATGAGAACAAGGTGTTCGCCATCGATGTCCGGCATCCCAAGGACTACCTGACAAGCTTCCCGCTCAGGCGCAGCGAAGGGCTGATGATCAGGGACGGACAGTACTTCCGGCTGCTGCAGGACGGTCGCGTGCGTTCGATGCGTACTCGGTGACATTCGACGCACACGGATGCGGTAGCGGTTGTGGGGCCTCGCCTTCATCTTCTGAAAGGTTTGGCGGCGCCTGACCGTGACGGCGGGCGGGTGGCCGTGGCAATGTCCTCGTGCTCCGGTCTTCCATCGGGGCGGACGCCGCCTCACCTTGCGCTGCGGAACGATCAAGTGCTCCGTGGTGCGGCGAAACGTGTTGTTCCAACCTGTGCGGAGAGCAGAATGACGATTCGCCCAGTGGCGATCATGGCAGTACTCACGTCGGGCCTGGCCATTCGCGCGGCGCAACCGAACTTTGATCTGCCGATCAGCGGAGTGCCCGTTCGTCCGCTACGCCAGCCAGCGGGCTTCACGGCTGCGCCCGAAGCACGCGCGGCGTTCCGCCCCTCGGTGGCGGACACGCGGGCTTGGGTCTCCTGCGGCGTGACGCAGCCCTCCCGCTCGCCTCGTCGCTCTGACGTTCCTCCCTTTACCGCGCACGATGCGAAAGGGGGGCGAGATCTCCCCGCGGGCCAGCAGGATATCTCGTTGTATGTCGACTCTGCTGGTGCACTGACGTACGCGATTGAACTCCGCGCATCCCGACCGTTCTTCCGGCGCGCACCTGGCGCTCCGGTGAACCCGAGTGACAGCGCGTCGAGCTCCTACCGTGCCAGTACCAACTTCACGGTCGTGGAGACGGACTTTGCGAACCAACGCATTCGCGCGTTCAACGTGGTACGTGGCGAGTATCAACGCGGTATCGAGGGGCCGCTGGCGGAGCTCGATACGTTGCCGAGCCTCGATCGCCCTCGCGCTCGAGCCGAAGCCGCATTGGCGCTGTGCCGACGCCAGGCTCTTCATGGGCCTCCACCCCGGACAGCGGAAACTGACGCAGTCTCTCGAGCGAGATTCTGAGTGAGATCGAAGCAGAGCTATGCGTCAGGTATCCACACTTCACTGGTTCACACCTCACCTTGGACAACATGCCTGGGCCTCGATGGTGGCGGCGTCTCGTGCTGGCCGGTGTTGGACTGACAAGCTTTGCGCTCATGACGCATGTCGCCCTTCCCGGCATCGACTTCTACGCGTTCCTGCGCTTCTTGCGTGCAAGCGGAGTGGGTGCGGACTGGTGGGCGTTCGACCAGCTCAGCGGCGGCGGGCTGCATCGTGCCAGCATTGCTTCCCTCGGGTTCGCTCCGTACTGCGTGGCGCGGCTCGCGCTCGCGATCCTGCAGCGCCTGCGATGGCCGAGCGTCGGTTGGCATCAGCCGCTGGTACCTGCGAAGACGCGCCGACGCTGGCAACTCGCGCTCACAACGGGAGTCGCGATGACTTCGGCGTACGCGTTTTCGGCCCGGCTGATGGCTGCGCCGGACGTGGTGAACGAACTGACGCTGGGCTTCCTCGTACGAACGGTCCTCGTGTTGACCGCAACATCGGTCGCCGCGATGGCGCTGGCCGACTTTACGGAATCCCTGCTGCCGGATGCCGAATCAGCAGCGAAGCGCGGTGCCATGCCGCCCCGTCGCGCCGCCATGCTCACGGCTCTGCGCCCGCGTGCGCGTTCGATGCACCGGATGCAAGCGGCCGCACCCGCCGCGCGCAGGGATACCTAGCGCGTCGCTGCTGCGGACGGGACGGAATCAAGGACTGCTGATGGCCCACTGCGCGCGCCCGCCGCATCATTGGAGCGTCCCGCCGCAGAGCAGCGCGTCGTGCGGCTTCAGCCTCCGCGTGAGGACGCGTATGGTCTTCCTGGTGGGCGTGCTGGCAGTGTTGGCGCTGGGACCGCTTCTCGGGATCGCGACCGGGGCTGTCAGAGGGGCCTATGGCGCCTTGATCGGGGGCCTGACGCTCGCGCTCCGCTGGGCGTGGCGACGCCAGCGCGACGGCGCCGCCTGACTTGTGCTGTTGCCGCCGCGCAGTTTGCTGTGCGCTCGCTCCGCTCGTCGTTGTGGAGCCTCTCGCCGCAGTGCTTTGCGTGACGCTCCATAGAACGAGGATCCCTGTGACGACAGCAGCTCAGTTCGCTTCCAGCGGCTACTGCATCGAAGCCGACGTCGCCACGCCCGCCGAGATTGCGACGTTGGTGAATGCGATTGCGCCGAAGCTCGGCCTGCCTGGCGTGCGCGGCGGGGTGCGACACGTTCTGCGCGATGTCCCCGAGGTCCGCGCGCTGGCGGAATCGCCCGGTATGTGCCGGCTCGCCGAGGCAGCCGTCGGAGTCGGGGCGTATCCCGTTCGCGGCATCCTGTTCGACAAGTCACCCGACGCGAACTGGAAGGTGGTGTGGCATCAGGATCTCACGATCGCAGTGCGAGCGCGTCGCGACTTGCCGGGATTCGGACCATGGTCCGAGAAGGACGGAGCGCCGCACGTCCAGCCGCCCGCTGCGCTCTTGAACGACATGGTGGCGGTCCGAATGCACCTGGACGACTGCACCTCGGAGAACGGCCCCGTGCGCGTGCTGCCGGGATCGCACAGAGCAGGGCGGCTCAACGCCGCAGAGATCGACGCGTGGCGCGAGCGCGTACCGGAGGTGGAGTGCACCGTGCCCGCTGGCGGCGTGCTGGCGTTCCACTCGTTGCTCCTGCACGCCTCGTCGCCGGCGCGTGCGCCTCTACATCGGCGCGTGATTCACATTGAGTACGTCGCGCCCGCGTGGCGGCGGTTGCCGGGCGATCTGGAGTGGCAGGAAGCGTCGTAGCGCCAGAGGCCAACGGCCGTGGGTGCAGACGGCCGCGCTGGGGTAGCGGTTGGACGGCCGCGTCTTATCGTACCTGAAGGTTCCGCACGGCCGCCTGACCGTCATTGATGAAAGCGGCCGCTGCACAGCTTTGCGTCAGATAGCCCACAGCCTCTTGCTCAGCAGATGGCCTTCGTCGGTCGTGCCGTTGAAGACCCGATCATCGAGGTGCAGCGCTACCTTTGCCAACTCGAGCAGCAGGCCGGGACACCGACGTTGCACCCCGCCGACACGCGTCACCAGATCGCCAGCGCCCTGTGGCGGGCGGCGCGGCGGCTCGACGTGCGACCTGCTGCCCTCTAAGGATGGCATCGGCGGAGCTCGTGGTTGCGGCGTGCGCACGCGGTTGCGTGACATCCTCCCCGGCCCGAGACTTCTGATCAGGCACGGCACGCGATCGCGGGCGCCATACCGACCACGACGGACTTCGAGAGACAGAGATGGCGCCAGTGATCACCGTGACCGCGCTCGGCGTCATCGTCGGCGCGGCGCTCTATCTGTTGGCGTTGGGGGTCAGTGCGCTCACGCGTCCTGAGATCGCGCGGCGATTTCTTGGCGGCTTTGCCACCACCCGGCGTCTTCACTTCATCGAGCTGGCGCTGCGGGTGTGCGTGGGGGGTGCCCTGATCATCAGCGCTCCGCGACTGGCGTTCGGCACCCTCCTGCCCCTCTTTGGTTGGGTGCTGGTCACGACCTCGGTTGCTCTCGCGCTGGTGCCCTGGCGGCTGCATCAGCGATTCGCCGCGTGGTCCGTCCCGCGCGCCACTCGACACCTTCCCCTCATCGGCATCGCGTCTCTCGTCGGCGGTGTCGGCTTGGTGGTCGCGATCATCTTGCCGCGCGCCGCCGCGTAGCGATGCGTGCCGCAGACGCGCGAACGGTCGGGGGCGTCCGAGCCACTGAAACCGCGTGAGGGGAGCGCGGGTAGTCCACCACATGACGTCGCATCCACGGACCATCGGTCGTCACTCAGCCTCGCTCCTCATCGCGGGAATCCTGCTCACTGCCGGTACGCGCGTCGCCGCGCAGGCGCCGGTTGCCGACTCGGCTCTCAAGGCATGGCGGGAACGGAACAGCGCGCTCGCGACTCCCGCCTTTGCGGCGACGTGGCGGACGACGCCAGCGGAGTTCCGCCGCACGTGGGACGCCGCGCTCCAGTCTGAACGCAGTGCGCTCGCGCGGTACCGCGACCGCATCACGGCGAACCAGTTCGAGGAGGAGCTGCTGCGCCTCCGGCTGCGGCACGCGTGGGGGCGCGTCGCGTGGCCGTACTTCCACTGGCGCGAGAGCGACGCGGCGGACGTGACGCCCGACGTCGCGCTGGACACGCTCCTCCGTACGTTGCCGCTCGACGAGGAGCGCTGGTGGTCGCTACCGGAGCACGCTGAGTTGCGGGGCGCGCTGGTGCACGAGCGCGCGCGCACGCTGCTCGCGCGCACGCTGCTCGCGCGCCGCCCCGCTCTGCGCACTGGCGATGCGCAATGGCTGCGCGCGGAGTTCGAGGCGGCACAGGACCTGTTCCGCAGCGCGTCGGCGCAGCGGCGCGTCACCACGACCCTGCTCCTGACGCACCTCGACGAGAACGACGAGCGTGGTGTCGACTCGGTCTATGCCCGGTGGGTTGCCCTGCGCCCGGACTCGGCATCACACCGGCGTGTCGATTCACTGATCGCCGACCACCGCGCCGCGCGTGCGGGGCACGCGGTCGACACGTACCGACGCATCGACGGCATCTCGCTCGAGCTGCACATCCTGCGCCCGACCGCCGGCGACACCTCCGGCGTGCGTCCCGCCATGCTCTGGTTCCATGGCGGTTCGGGAACGACAGGCAACTGGAGTCACTCACCGGGCATCGTCCGTGAACTCAGGCGGCTCGGCGTCGTAGTCGTGAGCGTAGAGTACTGCACCGGCAGCCGGTTCGACGCCGGCCCGATCGAACAGGCCGACGACGCACGCGCGGCGTTCGAGTACGTACAGCGCAATGTGGACCGGCTCCGCATCGATCCCAACCGAATCGGCGTTGCCGGCTTCTCGTCAGGTGCGGGCCTCGCGCTCTGGCTCGGCACACGCGGCCATTCCGCACACGCGCTCGACACGGACGTCGCGCCGAGCGCGCGTCGGTATCCTGCGGCGGTGATCACCAGTGGTGTGTGCGTGGATCCCGCTGGCCCCAAGGAGGACGGCTACTTCCGCAAGCGGGTGAGTGCACGCGCTCCGGTACGGCTCTTCTCGCCGCTCGACCTGATCGCGGCCGGTCAACCGCGCACGCTCATGATCCACGCCGCGAACGATGAGTACTGCGACTTCACGGACGCTGAGCGGTTCCGTGTGAAGTCGGCCGCGCTCGGGAATGACGTGCGGTTCGTGCCGGCCCCCAACGCGACGCACTTCTTCGGCTTCTACGATCGCCCCGGCCAGGCGATCATGCGCACGGCGATCGACGATGCGCTGGCGCACTGGGGCTGGCTGCAGCGCCCGTGAGGTTCCCGAGTACCCTTCACCGACTGGAGAGAGCATGCGGCTTGGCGTGTACGTGAACTATCGTGGCACGTGTGAAGAGGCGTTTCGCTTCTACGAGCAGCATCTCGGCGCGCGGGTGACGAGCCTGCTCCGGCACAACCAGCAGCCGAATCCGCACCTGCCCGCCGACTGGGGCGAGAAGCTGGTGCACGCGCGCCTGGACCTCGCGGGGATGACGGTCATGGGCGCTGATATCCCACACGCCGAACCGATGCGGAGCGCCTACCTCACGCTGACGCTCGAGAGCGAGGCCGAGGCTGAACGGGTGTACGCGGTCCTCATCGAAGGCGGAGATGTCTTCGCGAAGATCACGAAGACGCCGTTCGCCAACCGCTTTGCGATGCTCCGCGATCGCTTTGGCACGTCCTGGATGCTGCTGCAGCACGTCGATCAGGCGTGAGCTGAGGCGCGTCGTTGCCCGACGACGCGTGCGACTGTTGAGCGCACCTGTCTTGAAGCTCGCCGGCCGAGAGACGCTGCGACCGCCAGCTCACCGAGCCGACGCTGCGGGCAACTCCACACCGTCCTTCACACGAAGGCGGATGTTGCGGGTGGCGGCGAAGTCTGCGAGCGGGTCTGCGCCGAGTGCCAGGAAGCTGGCTTCGTAGCCAGGCCGGAGCTTGCCAAGCTTCCGCTTGGGAAAGAGCGTACTCGCGCAGGCCGCGCCCCAGACGTCGAGCAGTGCGGCGTTGTTGAACACACCGAGTGCCCGCAGGTAGTCGATCTCGGCGGTGCTGGTCTGCCGCGTCTCGTCGCTTCCCGCCGCGAGCACGACGCCGGACTGTCGCAGGAGCTGGAGGTTCTCGACCTGTGCCGCGCGCATCGCGAGATAGTTGGTCGTGTCCCGCTTGCGCGCCGGACGCTCGATGAGCACGGCCGTCGTGATCACACGCACGCCGCGTGCGGCGGCCAGGCGTGCGTCGGCCGCCGCGATGCGAGCCGGCGCGTCGTTCCCGGGAAGGTGCGCGATGACGTCCACGCCAGCTTCGACCGCGACGTGGAAGTCGTGTGCGCTCTCCACATGCGCGAAGACGCGCAGTCCCTGCCCGTGCGCGCGTTCGACGATCTGCGGCACGAGCGTCGGATCGAGTCCCTTCTGCCCGAAGTAGGCCGTGTCCCGCTGACGTCGCTGGAACTCCTCGGACCACAGCAGGAAGATCTTGATGCCGTCTGGCCGGAAGCCGATGATCTGTGGCCACTTCCGATTCAGGTCCGTGACGGAGTCGACGACGAAGTACGAGTGATCTGCCAGCGACTCACGCGTGAAGCCAGGGTACAGCCCTCGTTCCAGCAGGGACTCGCGAAGACGGATGGGGTGCCCGCCCGTGGCCGTCAGGCCGCCGTTCAGGAAGATCGCGTCGACGCTGCGGGGGGTGTTGTAGGTGTGACGAATCGGATCAGTGAGCGCCGGCAGGTTGGACAGCACTCCGACATAGAAGATGCCCTCGCTGAGGTATCGATCGATCGCCTCCTGGTTGCCGTCGGCACTGCCCAGGTTGTGGTTGTGCGCCTCGCAGAACGGCGGCACGAGGAAGGCACCGGACAGGTCTACGGTGCGGCTCGCGGTCGCCGGATCGGCGTCCACGAAACGCCCGCCTTCGACGACGAGCGCTCGCTCGACGAAGGTCGAGTCGTCGAGGACGCGCGCGTTGATGAAGGCGACGCGGTCGGCACGCGCGGCGCCCGTTCCACGAGCCGCGTAGACGGCCGAGAGTGCAGCCAGCGCGATCGCAGCGATCCTCAACCGTTCACTCCTGTGATTGGTGGGCCGTCAACTTTCACGGAGGCCGGCAGCAGAAGCGACGAGGCCGCTCCGTGATTCGACAAAGGCACGACGGCAGCGTGCCGGGCATCGGTACCCTGTCTGCTTCGACCGCCTGAGCCCCGCGGGCGGTTTGCAGGTTCACCGGGCAATTTCGACGGATGGGACGAGCTGTCTGCAGGACGCCGTCAACGGTGCTTCCGGAGCCAAGTAGCGACGCGTGCTGCCGACCGTGACTTGCTGCAGCGTTACTGGCAGTTGCAGTTGCCTGTGTCGCAGCAGAAGCACCCGCGTGCCGGACCAGCAACCCTCGGACGCGAACCCGTTGTCCCAAGGCCATGAAGATTGCCCTGATGCTCTCGACGCTTGCGCTCGTCCTCCCGGCGACTTCGATACGCGCGCAGGCTCCGTATCGGGCCGCCACGGTCGGCAAGATTCGCGGGCAGCCCTACGTCGCGTACGCCGTCGTTGACTCACTCGGTCGACGGGTTTCCTTCTATCTCTCGGAGTCGACGAGCCAGGTCGCGCTGCCGCTCGTGGTCTACGTTCACGGTTCCGGGCACGCATCGCACTTCTCGCAGGCCGGCGAGCGCGTGGCCCCGGCGAACGGCCACGCAACGCTTGTCGACGCCGCCCGCAGTCGAGCGCGCGTCCTGATCGTCGAGAAGCCCGGCGTCACCCTCTTCGATCGCGGCGACGCCCCACCGCGCGCAGAGTTTCTTCGAGAGCACACGCTCGAGCGCTGGGCAGAGGCCGTCGTCGCGGCGACGTCGGCGGCCTCCGCACTGCCTGGCGTCGACCCGGAACGCCTCCTCGTGGTCGGGCACTCCGAGGGTGGCCTTGTCGCGTCGCGTGTCGCGCGACGCCTTTCGTTCGTCTCGCACGTCGGCGTGCTCGCCGGCGGCGGACCATCGCAGCTGTTCGACCTGCGGCTGCTCGCGCGCTCGGGTGATCTCTTCGCGTCGGTCTCCACGAGCCCGCGCGAGCGAGAGGCGTATGTCGTCGCGCAATGGGACTCCATCCTTGCCGACCCCGAGTCCACGGAGCGGATGTTCCTCGGGCATCCGTATCGTCGCTGGGCCACCTTCCTGCGTGCCTCGCCGATCGCGGAACTGCGGCAGTCCACGGCGAAGGTGTTCGTGGCGCAGGGAGCGCAGGATCGGGTGGTCGCTCGGGAGTCGTTCGATGCGCTGGTGTCGGAGCTCGCGGGCGCTGGGCGTCGACCCGAAGCCGCTCTCGTTGCCAACGCCGACCATAGCTTCTCGGTCACGGATGAGAACGGCGTGCGGCAGGATGGTTGGCTCCGTATACTCTCGCAGTTGCTTGACTGGTACCTGCAGAGTCGACGCGCATCCGGGTGACGACGCGTGCGGACGCTGCGCCACACCATCGCCCGCCCATGCGCACACTTGGCAGGTTCCTGATACTCCCCATGCTGTTCGCACTCACCCTGAACGCCAGCGGGTGCGACCGCGCACGAGCAGCCGTTGGCCCGGTCCACCCGATCGTAGGTACCTGGCTGGTGCACGATCCGAATGCCCCGTTTCCGTACCACCTCTATGTGTTCAGCGCCGACGGCACCATACATCAGGCGAATCCGGATGCTGGCAATCCGCGCACCAGCGACAGTGACGGTAAGGGGGTGTGGGCGGATCGCGGCGGCCACGTCGAGGGCAAGTGGGTGGAGCTCTCGGCCGATCGGACAACGCGACAGTACGCGGGACGCCTCGAGCTCTCCATGCAGATCAGAGTCCGCGGCGATTCCCTCACCGCGACTGAGACAGTCGAGGTGTTCGACGCGAACGGTGCGCCGGCTCCTGCGCCGGCAACTCCGAAGCCGCTCACCGGCGCCCGGTTGAATTTGCCGTGAGCTGGGCGCAGCTTCGGACGCGTGGTGGAGCGCCCGCTGCAGAGTCAAGCGCGATGCACACCGACGTTGCCTTCACGAGGCTGTGAGAATGGACATATCCGGCGTTCTCTTCATTCCGTTCTTCGTCGTGGCCGCTACGACGGTGGTTGGCGCGCCGATCGCGGCCGTACAGTACACGCGCTGGCGTCTCCGTGCCGCTCGTCGGGTGGCCAACGGGCGCTGCGGCCGGTGTGACACGGCGTTCGTGCTGGGCGAGGAACAGTTCCTGGTGACTGGCGTCCACATCTGCGCGACATGCGCCGGCACGCTGCGCACGCGTGTGGGTCGCGGCCTCTTCGGGATTGCCGTGGGCGCCCTGAGCCTCGGCGCCCTCGCGCTCGGTGCGGTGACGCTGGATGTCGCGGTGGATGGACCGGGCGCCCTGCGCTGGCTCGCCAACAGTGGGCGCTGGTGGGCGGTCGCGGTGCCGAGTGTGGGGGTGGCGCTCGGGACGAGCGTGCTGGTCGCGGTGGCGAAGCAGGCCAACCGCATCGGTCGCGGACGAGCGTCGGCGGCGCGCGTGACGGGCGGCGCGATGAATGAGGTGGCGCGTGCGTCGGCAGACTATCCGGGTCTGCGCGGCAGCCTCGCGCGCGATCACGAGCTCCCACATGCGTCCCAAACCTGAACGCACCCATCCCAACGCCGCGGCCTTTCCCGCGGGCCTTTCGGGGCCGGCGCTCCGCGCGCTTGCGCAGGCGGGGATCCGCTCCATGACCGAACTCGCGGACTGGACCACGACGGATCTGGCGGCGCTGCACGGCATGGGGCCGAAGGCGCTCGCGCTGCTCACGCAGTCGCGAAGACCTGTTGGTCGCGGGTAGCGGCGATACCTGTCGCGTGGCGGCCGAGGTCTTCGCTCCGCATTCGATCAGCAGGGCCATGACGCACGAGGGATTTCCCACTACCACGCATGAACCTCCCCCAGAACGATGGGCCCGAGCCGCGCTGGTACACACGCCCGGTCTTCTTCGTCGCGGACGTGCACCGCGCGGCGCGCTTCTACGTCGACGTGCTCGGCTTCACGATGGCCTGGCATGCCGACGACGGCGCCGGGACGGTCTGCCAGGTCGCGCACGGGGAGTGTGAGATCATCCTCTGCGCGGACGCGGCGCGTCGTGACCGCGGCCGTCTGTTCATCGAGCTCACCGCCGAGGCGCTCGCCGACTTCCGCCGCTGGTGCGTCGACCGCGCCGTGCAGACGACCGAGACGTGGTGGGGCTATGACACGCTGCGGATCACCGATCCGGATGGCAACGAGCTGTTCTTCCCCACGCCGGACTAGCGGCGCTTGCGTTCATGCGGGCTTCTGCGGCACGGCGCGAGCAGTGGGCTGACCGCGCGAACGCGCGCGCAACTTGTTCCGGGTGGTCTCGTAGTGACGGACACGGCCCGCACCCATTCCGTCTCCCCTGACCCGCCACCCCGCGTGCGACTCGCTGCCGTCGGAACCGTACTGATTCTCTCCGCAGCGTGCGCGACCGACACGCGCATCGCCGCCATCGAGAGCGCGCTCCCGGCCGTCACCAACGGCGATTCGACCATCCAGCGCTCGCTGGCGGAGTGGATGGATGCGCTGGGCGTGCCGGGCGTGAGCATTGCCGTCATCGACGACTATCGCATCGTCTGGGCCAAGGGTTACGGGACGCTCTCGGCGGGCGCGGGCGGCGCCGCGGTCACGCCGAGCACGCTGTTCCAGGCCGCCTCCATCGCGAAGCCGGTCACCGCGCTGGCGCTGCTGCACCACGCGGACGCCGGCGCGTTCGACCTGGATGCCGATGTACGCTCGATGCTGCGCTCGTGGTCACTCCCGACGGGCGGCGCCGACTCCGGGACGACGATCACGCTCCGCCACCTCCTGTCGCACACCGCGGGCATTCGCGCGGGCGGATTCACCGGCTACGAGCGCGGCGCGCCCATTCCCAGCACGCTGCAGATCCTGCAGGGTGCCGAACCCGCACTCAACACCGCTGCGGTCGTCGATCGCAAGCCGGGTGAGGCCGTCGAGTACAGTGGACTCGGCTACACGATGATCGAGCTGGCGATGGTCGAACGACTCGGCCGTCCGTTTGAGCGCATCGTTGACGAGTCCGTGTTTCGCCCGCTGAACATGCGCAACAGCACGTTCGCCCAAACGCTGCCGGAAGCGTTGGCCACCCGAGCCGCGCGCGGGCACTTCGCATCGGGCGCTCCGCTGCCCGGCGGATGGAACATCTATCCCGAACTCGCGGCGGCCGGCCTCTGGACCACGCCGACCGACCTCGCGACGCTCGCCATCGAGACCGCGCAGTCGTGGATGGGGCGATCGGAGCGAGTACTCACCACCGCAACCACGCGCCGGATGCTCGCGCCCTACCGCGAGCGCATGGGCCTCGGATTCGTCGTGCGCGCCGATGACTCACTGGGATTCTTCTCGCACTCGGGCGGGAATCAGGGATACCGGGCGCATATGGAGATGCTCGCACGCGTCGGGAAGGGCGTGGTCGTCATGACGAACTCGGATGTCGGCCATCCCCTCACCGCACTCATCACGCTCGCGGTGGCACAGCACTATGGTTGGCCCGATACCGCGCAGCGGCGCTTCTCCAGTGCCAACGCACAACTGCTCACGGAGCAGATGGCGGGTGTCGGTGTCGTTCGCACGCGCGTGGCAATCGATGACACGCTGCTCGTCCGCTACGCCGGGCGATACGAGCTTGCGCCGGGATTCCACTTTGTCGTCGGCGCTGACACGGCACGCTCGCGCCTCATCGTCCGTCTAGGCGACCAGGGTCGCCTCCATGCGTACCCGGAATCGAACACGAAATTCTTCTTCGAGGCGGCAGATGCGCAGATCAGCTTCGTCGACAGCGCCGGGCGCACCTCGGCACTGCAGCTTCACCAGGGTGGCCGCATCCAGATGGCGCGGCGTCTGCCGCAGTGACGATCGCCGATGACGACCATGTGAAGGAGGGCAGCGCACCGACGTGTGCGTGGAACACGCGGGCATCTCTCCGCCGGCAACCCGGAGTTGCCGACGGCGCAGCGTCAGGCGGTGGCTACCCAGCCGCGAAAGGATAGCCCGGCATAGAAGAGTGCCACGTCGGAGAAGCCTGCCTCGCCAAGCATCGCTTCGTCGTCGTCGGAGGACAGGACGGGCAGCTGCTCCGCCATCGTTGCGGCCGCGGCGGATGCCCGATCGAAGTCGGCGGTGGGCCCTCCGGAGAACGCCACCGACCGCGCCAACCACCGGGCAACATCGCCATCTGCAGGAATGCTGTGATGGGCGACGACGAGTGCGGCACCCGGCTTGAGGCGCCGATGGATCTCCCGCAACGTGTGTCGACGCTCCTGCCTCGACAGAAAGTGCAAGGTGAGCAGACAGGTCGCGCCATCGAATCGCCGCGCTGGCGCGACATCGACATCGCCTCGCTGCAAGTCGACACGCGACTGCAGCGGTCCGAGCATCCGGCGTGCGAGGTCGAGCATCTCGGCCGACGGATCCACCCCGACGAAGCGCCAGAGCGGCTGCGCTTCGGCGAACGCCTTCAACTCGAGTCCTCCGCCCGCGCCAACCACGAGGATCTCTGCGGCGTCCGGAGCGCGTTCCGCCAGGAGCAGCCTCGTCATGCGATGCAGGTCGGCAAAGCCGGGCACCTTGCGCGGCGTGCTCTCCGCATAGCTCGCGACGATCGCTGGATCGGCAAAGGGGTGCATCAGTCTCCCGCTCCACTGCAGGAGCGCGCGCTGCGGGCGCCTCCGCTGCGGGCGCCTCCGCTGCAGGCGTCTCCGAGCATGACGGCGTCATGCGGCATGGGTGGTCTCCAGGGCGAGCGAACCACCGCGTTCGGCGAGGCGCGCGTGAAAGACTTCGCAGAGCGCTGCGAGGGAGATCTGCTCGAACCGGCGAAGGAGCAGCGCTTCGGCTTCGTCGAAGGTCTCGCCGAGCGCGGCGTTGACGGTCTGCTCCACCAGGCAGTCGGGGGCCTCGGTGCGGTTGCCCATCGCCAGCAGCGCAGGCTCGCCGAGCGCGTCGTACACGTCGCGGAGTGTGACGGCGGCGAGATCGCAGGCGAGCATCCAGCCGCCGCCATGGCCCTTCTCGGAGTGAACCAGCCCTCGGTCGCGCAGGCCGCCCATGATGCGGCGGACGACCACCGGGTTGGTGTTCATGGCGCGGGCCAGCGCATCCGATGTGATGGGCCCGGGCTGTTCCGTCATGTGCAGCAGGACGTGCAGCACGCCCGAGAGTCGGCTGTCTCTTCTCATGCAACGCTATATGTTACGAGAGTGGTTGAGGATCAAGGGGGCGTCCCGCAATCGGTGCGGCGGGTCGCGCGCTGGCCGGTGCGTGCGGTCGTGCAGGCGCTTGCTGCAGTGCGCCGGCGCCGCGCAGACTTCACCGCTGTCGCTGCACGCCTGACCAACCCTGACCCGGGCTCCCTCCGTGGCTCAGCACCTGCGCGCACGCTGGCGCACCGAGGCGAATGTCCGATGCGCCGGCCGCCATGCGTGACATCCCTCAACGACTTCGATGGTTCAGCACCATCCTCTCTGCCGGGCACGCTGAGCGCGTCCTCGAGGTGGGTTGCGGCACTGGCACGCTGCTCGCGCTGCTCGCCGAGCGGCTGCCGCGCGCTACGCTCGTCGGCATCGATCGCTCCGCCCTGCAGGTGCGCCAGGCCACGCAGCGCCTCGCTACTCTGGCGCTACCACCGCGCATCCATCATCTCACGCTCGAGGCCGCACCGGCGGTGCTCGCCGCGACGCCATTCTCCAGCATCGTGGCGATGAACGTGAATCTCCCGTGGACGAAGCCGGCCGCAGCCGGCGCCGCGTTGCGGGCGCTCCTCGCCCCGCGCGGCCTGGTGTTGCTCGGCTTCGAGCCGCCGACCGCCAGCGGACGCGCCCCGCTCATCGCCAAGCTCGAGCGCGCCGTAGCCCACGCGGGATTCGAGGTCGGCGACGTGCACCAGGATCGCGCGTCGAGCGCCTTCGCCATCGCGTGGACATCGCCAACGCGGCATGCGCTGGCGCAGGACGGGCGCGATGAACCGGCCGCCTGATGCGTCGTCGACGCTGACCGTAAGTCAGGACGCACAACGCCGCGTGGGCGTGCTCGCGCTCGTCGCGTGGTGGGTATTCACCGTGGTGCGCATGTGGCTCGACGCACAACAAGACCTCGGACCAACCGGGCTGCCCGACGACATCCCGAATTGGCACAACCGGCCGGGTGACCTGTGGCGGTTCGCCGCCATCTCTGCGGGCGAACTGGTCGCCGTCCTGCTCGTGCTGCGCCCCCACAGCTACCTGCGCTCGTGGGGACGCGCGCTCATCAGCACGCCTACGGCAGCACCGCGCGGCGGCGCTCGCGCAGCGCCTCCGTGATGGCCCGCTTGAGCGCGTCCTGGCGGAAGGGCTTCTGGATGAATCCAAGTGCCCCCTTGCCGATGCACTGGCTCATGGCGGCCTGTTCGCTGTGGCCGCTCATCATGAGCACGCGCGCGGCGGAATCGAGTCGATGGACCTCGCGGAGCGCCCCGGGGCCGTCGAGATGGGGCATGGTCATGTCCATGAGGAGCAGCGGGTCCCGCGCACGGTGTGCCTCGAACAGCGCGACCGCCTCCCGTCCGTCCGATGCCAGCAGCACGTCATGCCCCATGCGCTCGAGCAGGTGCCGGGCAACGGCGCGGACCCGTTCCTCGTCGTCGGCGACGATCACCAGGTTCGGGTCGACATCGACGGCGTCGGCGGGGCCCTCCTCGTCTGGAGCCACCTGATCCACGGCGGCCGGGAAGAGCAGCTTGAAGGTCGTGCCGCGCCCCTGCTCGCTGTACACGCGGATGGCGCCATTGTGGCCGCGGACGATGCCGAGCACGGCAGCCAGTCCGAGGCCACGCCCGGTGAACTTGGTCGTGAAGAACGGATCGAAGATGCGGGCCTGCGTCTCCGCACTCATGCCACTGCCGGTGTCGGACACCTCGAGCGTGACGTACATGCCCGGCGGCAACCCATCGCCGGAGAACGCCGTGGCGAGATAGTCCGCATCGCACCATGCGGCTCCGGTGGTCACCGAGATTACACCGCTGCGATCACCAATCGCGTCGGACGCATTGATGATGAGGTTCATCACCACCTGCCGCAGTTGCGCGCTGTCGGCCAGACAGACGGGCTGGTCCGGCATCAGGTCGAGCCGCAGCACGCAGCGCTTCGAGATGGACACCTGCAGCAGCCGGCCAATGCGCTCGACGATCTGAGTGAGCGACACCGGGGCGACCACGAAGCGTCCCTTGCCCGAATAGGCAAGCAGTTGATGCGTGAGTTCGGCCGCCTGGTGGGCGCCGTTGACAACCTCCTCGATGTACTCCCGGGCCTCCGAGCCCTCGGCCACCTCGTTACGGGCCAAGTCGCAATAGCCGATGATGCTGGTGAGGATGTTGTTGAAATCGTGCGCAATGCCGCCAGCGAGCACGCCGAGACTCTCGAGCTTCTGTGCGTGCAGCAGCTGCGCCTCGAGCTTGCGGCGCGCCGCCTCGGCCGCGCGCCGACGTGCCACCTCGCGGCTCAGTTGCTCGATGCGCTCGTTGAGCGCGCGGAACGCCCGCTGCGCGCCGCCCCGGGGCTGCAGACGTACGAGCAGCCGGGCCGGCTGCCCGTCCGCGGCCGGGCGAAACACCCCCGTGCTCGCTCGGAAATCGAGGCGCTCGTCCTTCGGTCCGCGCAGGACGAGCACACCGGGGCGCGGCTCGCGCGAGCGGGCACACCGTGCGAGGTAGCTGGTCACCGCGTCCGCGTCCACGACGCTGCGATCCTGCAGCGTGATCACCTGCATCATGTCATCGGTGAGCCCCAGTGCCTGTTGCGCTGCGCGGTTTGACGCCAGCAGGAGGCCATCGGCACGCACCAGCATGAGCGGATCGGGCAGCCAGTCGGCCACCTCGAGGAACTGCATCGAGGATGCTGGCATGATCAGCGCATGAAGTATTCGCGCCCGTGATCCTCGGCCGCTCCGGAGGGATCCAGGTGCACCACGACGTGGCAGCGTCCGTGTCCCTCGGCGATCGTCTCATGCAGCACCACGCGCGCGTAGCCGAGATTCTCGGCGGCGATGCTGCCGAACACGTTCGACGTCATCATGCACAGCGTCGGGCGATCGAGCACCTTGTCGCCGAAGGGGCACCGCGTGTTGGTGAGCTCGATGCGGGCGTCGCTGGCGTGCGTGACGGTGAAATCGCCCTGGATGCGCCGCTTCAGGTCCACGAGGACCTCGGCGACCTGGCCCCTGTCGAGCGCCGACACACCGAGCGCCGCGCGATACTGCTCGTTCAGGTCGTCGCCGATGTGCTGACCGACGACGCTGATGAACCCGGCGGCGTCTTCAGTGCCGACCACATCCTGCAAGGTGCCGGCGAGCTCCCGGAGCACGGAGCGGACGAATCCGTCACGATCGAGCGCGACGGGAAGCGCCGAGATCGACGTGGAGTTCTGGGACTCCGAGGACATGGCATTGCTCCGGCGAGAGAGAGGCCGCAGCACGCCACGCAGTGCGTCGTCCGGGGACGCGGAGCTTCGTGGCGATGCACCCGGTCGGCCGAATGAGATCACCCAATTGTCATTCTAGCGTGTGAAATGCAGTGGCTCAATCGTGCGTTTGCCGACATGAAGCGAAAGCAGGACGCTGTGTGTCGTTGCGAGCGTCGGGAGGCGCACAGATCGATCAAGGCGAACGTGCTGGCGCCTGCGACCGGCGCCAAACTACTTCGCAGAGCAGCGACTGCTGCGGCCGAGTCCGCTTGCTGGCTCGACGCAAGTCCATCACCTGATCACCGAGGAAGCGCACATCACCATGCCTGCACCCCTGGATGAGTCGGCACCGGATACGGCGGACGTGCGTCAGGCGTGGAACGACGTGGCCGCCGGCTGGCAGCGCTGGTGGGCGACCATCGAAGAGGGCGCGCACGTGGTGAGCGCGCGCTAGCTGACGCTGGCCGATGTCACGCCGGGGCAGCGTGTGCTCGATGTCGCGACCGGGCTCGGCGAGCCCGCGCTCACGGCCGCGCAACGCGTTGGGCCCACGGGATCGGTGGTGGCGACGGACCTGTCGCCGCAGATGCTGGCGATCGCCCGGATGCGTGCCGCCGAGTTGGGTGTCTCGCACATCGCGTTCCTCGAGGCCGACGCCGCACGCCTGCCGGCCGAGGTTGCTCCGTTCGATGCCATCCTCTGTCGCTGGGGGATCACCTCGCTTCCCGATCCCGCAGGCACGTTGCGCGCACTACGCGCGTTGCTCACGCCGACCGGCGCATTCGCGACGGCCGTATGGGAAGCGGGACCGGCTGGGCGTCCGCTGGCCCACCTCGCGACGGCGCTCGCGGATGCGTGCTTCGATGCGCGGTCGTTGTCGCCGTCGTTGTCGCCGTCGCCGTCGCCGTCCGCCAGCGCGACTGCGAGTGAGGCATCGATGCAGTCGACGCTCGTGCATCTGCTCCGCGAGGCGGGGTTCACGGGCGTGCACGCCGAGGTGATGACCATTCAGTTCGCCTGGCCCTCCGTGGCCGCGTGCGCGCAGTACCTGCAGGACGTGTCGCCGGACTTGCGCGCGCGCATCGCCGCGCAGCCGGCGGCGCGTCAAGCTGCATACTGGCACGCGCTGGCCGACCGACTCGCGCCCTATCGATCGGCCAACGGCAGCGTGCAGATTCCCAACGTGACGATCTGCGCGGTGGGGCACCGGTGACACATCGAGTGGGGCTGTGCGGCGACCGCACGCCGCGGGCACACGCGTCGAGGGCGAATCCACGCAGGTGCCGGCGTTCTGCGATCGTGCTGCTGCTGGCAATGTCCGTGGGCGCATGCGCGCCCACGCCGGCGCCCAGCCCGGAGTCCGCGGCAGCGGTGCGCACGCTGTGGAGCGCGTACCTCGCGAGCAAGCGTGGGCAGTATGCGCAGCACGCGAGCGATCCGTCGCCGCTGTGGGATGCGGCAGAGCAGGCGCGGTGGCCCCTGTACGACCTGGCGGGCTTCTATCTTGCCGACGGTGCCGTGCCGGAGGTGCTCAGCGTGACGGCGGTCAATCCGCGCGTCGATACGGCCTATCGCATCGTGACGCGATTCTGGCCGGCCGGCACCACGGTGGGCGACTCCGCCGCGACACCCCAGCTGACAATGGCGGTGTACGCGCGGCGCCAGCGGGCGCAGTGGGTCCTGGCCAACGCCCTCACCTACCACACCGCCACGTGGCGCCGCGAAACGCGCGGCCGCATCACCTTCCACATCGCGCCGGCGCTGTCGTTCAATGCGACGCGTGCCGAACGCGCCGCCGCCTTCGTCGACTCGATGGCGCAGGCGTTCGGCGTGGCGCCTCCGCCGCGGCTCGAGTACTACGTCACGGAGAGTGTCGACCAGGCGCTCGAGGTGCAGGGCACGGCGTATGCGCAACGGTTCGGCGCCGCCGGCGGCTTCGCGAAGCCCGTCAACTTCCAGGTGTTCTCGGGGATCCCCGCGCTCGGCGAAGCATATCGCCACGAGATCGCCCATGTGGTGCTGATGCCGATCATCCGTGGCAGCAGCACCTCGCTGCTCGCGTCGGAGGGTGTGCCGACGTGGCTCGGCGGCTCGGCGGCTCGCGACTACGCGCGCGCGGTGCGACACATGGACTCGCTGCTCGTCGCGCAGCCGAGCGTCACGTTGGACCGGATTGTCTTCGACATGGGCGTGGCGGCCGAGATCCGCAACGCGGCCGGCGCAGTCCTCGCCGAGATGGTGCACGAGGCGGGGGGCGTCGCCGCGGTCCGCGCGTACCTGCAGACACCGATTGTCGGAATGCGTGCGTTTCTCGAACGGCAACTCGCGCGTCCATGGACCGACGTGGTCGGCGCGTGGCGCGCGCGGGTGCGCCAGGTCGCGGCCCGGTAGCGATGCTGGTGCACTGCGACCGCACACCGTGTGGAGATGATGTGATCGACGACGGACGCCCATGAGCCACGCCCTCGTACGGCTCGCCGTGCGCGCCCGCGCCCTGTCGACGGTGCGCGGCACGGCAGCGATTGCCGCAGCCGAGCCGGGCTGGTTCCTGTTCGTGACCTGTGCGCTCATCGGCGGCGGCATCGTCGCGGCGCAGCGTCTCGAGCCACAGCGGCAGCTCATCGCACTCGGCGTCGTCGCCGTGGTGCTCACGCTGGCGCTCACGACCGCGCGACGCGACGCGACGTTGCATCGCGTGCTCGGCGTCGCACCGGGGATGGTGCGCGTCGTCGAGGCGCTGCTCTGGTCGTCGCCGCTGATCGGCCTGGCCGCACTGCTGTCGGTGCGCAGTGGCACCGTGATCGCGAGCGCGGTCGCGGCCACCGCCTACCTGTCGGTCGGCGTGCGTGCGCGCAGTCGGTCGCGCGCACCGCGGCGTGTCCTGTTGCGTCTCGCGGCGTCGCTCCCCGAATGGACCGTGGGGCTGCGACAGTCGGCCCCCGTCCTCGTGGTCGCGCTCCTCGCCGGCCTCGCGGGGTCCGGCGCGCCCGGCATCGTCATCCTCGCCATGGCGGTTGTCAGTCTCGTGACCTCGGCGTTCTTCTGGACACCTGCAGAAGGGTGGCTGCTCATCCATGCGCGTGATCAGACGGCCAGCCGCTTTCTCGCGGGCAAGCTCGCGCGCTCGGTTGGCCTGCTGTCCGTTCTGCTCGTTCCCCTCGTGTTGCTCGGCCTGCTTCGCGAGCCGTCGGCTTGGCGCGCCTATCTGCTCGCGCTGGTCATCGGCCTGCACGCGCACGCGGCGGCGGTCGCCGTGAAGTATGCGTCGTACCGGGAGGGCCGTTCCCTCGATGCGGCCGGGTCGTTGCTGTGGACAATCACCGCGCTGGCCATCGTCGTTCCGCCTGTCGGCCTGCTGCTCCTGGCGTGGCTCTACCGTCGTGGGGTCGCACGCATCGCCGACTATTGCCCGGGAGCATCGCGTGCACGGTGAGCACGTGCCACCCGCACCGCATGCGATCGAGCGCGACGCCGGCCTCTCCATCGAGTCGCTCACCGTCCGTCGCGGCGATCGGCGAGTGCTGCAGGCGTGCACCCTCTCGCTGCCTCTGCGGCAGGTGCATGCCATCGTCGGGCACAATGGCGCCGGCAAGACGACGCTGTTCGACACGCTGTTCGGCTTCCTCATGCCGGAAGGTGGACAGGTGCGCTTCGGCGCGCGTGCACTGCAGCGGGAGGATGTGGCGTACCTGCCGACCACGCTCGAACTCTATGCGGGGCTCACCGGCCGCGAGCTGCTCGTGCTCTTCGGTCATGGCGAGCTCGCGCCGACCGCGCAGCGTCAGGCCACGGCGCTCGATGTCCCCATCGATGAGCGCATCGACTCGTACTCGTACGGTACGCGTCGCAAGCTTGCCCTCATCGGCGTCCTGAGCCTGCGTCGCCCTGTGCTGCTGCTCGACGAGCCGTTCGAGGCGCTCGATGTGGTGAGTCGTCGCATCGTCCGCCATCTGCTCCGTCGTGCCGCGGCGGAGGGGCAGACGGTGATTTTCTCGGCCCACGAGTTGGAGGCACTCGCGAGCTTCTGCGACAGCGTCTCGTTGCTGCAGGACGGCGCGGTGCAGGGGCAGTACCCCGCCCTCACCATGCCGACGCTGGAATCGTTGCTCGCGCGCGAGGTCGATCGCCGGGTCGGCGTGCTGGATCGGGTCGACTAGCCGCGGCCGTGCGCCCGAACGACCACGCCTCGACGGTGTATAGCGCGTACACGGTGTGCGCGAGGCGCGAGGCAGTCGTTCGCGATCATTGCGTCCGCACGCTCCCCCCGTAGGCACATCACCCATTCACCAGAGCATGTCACGATGTCCGATCCCATGACGCATCCCCGTCGTCCCCTCGCCCTGCGGCGCGCGCGCGGCACGGCGTGGTCGGCGGCGACGCTCGCCGCACTCCTCGTGTTCTCCGGGACGGCCCGAGCGCAGGCGACTACTTCGTCGCCGCCGCCGCCGCGAGCCGCCGCCACCGCCAGCCCGGCCGCGAGCGGCCCCGACCTGCAGGGGCTGTGGGACTTCACGATGCGCGTCGGCGACCGGACGTCACCCGGCTTCTTCGGCCTCGGTCCCGTGGGGCAGGGGTGGGCGGGGTCGCTCACCATGTACCTGACCAACACGCTGGCGATCCGCGAGCTCACGGTGCGGGGCGACTCCATACACATGGTCGTCGCCTCGCGCGAAGGTGACGTCCGCTTCCACGCGCGACTGACGGACAACGGCCAGCGCATGGAGGGCATCGTGGACTACCACGGTGGTGTGCGCTATCCGATGACGGCGACCCGTCGCCCGCGGCCCTAGCGCGGGGGCGTGCGCGCGGGAGTGGGGCGCATTGGGGTCAGAACAATTGTTCTGACCCCATTGTGCTTCCAGCGAGCGGGTGCGCAGGTGACGTGCGCGCCACATATTCGCACGATTCCCCAACCTGCTCAGGAGATGTCCAATGCTCGTGTGTCTGTGCACGTTGTGCGTAACCGCCGTGACCGCGATGAGCACGAGACGCATCCCCGGCCGTTTCGCGGGTCCCGCTCGATGAGCTCCCATGGCGCCGGTCTGCGGTCGACGCTTCGGCGGTTCGCTCTGGCCCTGCCGCTCGTCGTCTCGATCTGGCTGTCGCTGTGCAACGGTCGCGTGCCGGCGTTCCTGAGTCCGACGGTCGCGCGCACGCTCTACTTCAAGCTGCCCATTGATGGAACGCGCTTCCACTGGACGTTCCTCGACCGGCGTGCCTTCCTGGCGGGAACGCTCACCCTCCGCATCGTGAACACCAGCCGCGGGCGCGACGAGACGCTGGTGGTGTTTCGCGAGGGGCGCATCACCGACGGGTGGACGATGATCGGTGAGACGTCGCGCGACAGCAGCTTCTACTTCGGCTTCTCCACCGACCGGCGATTCGCGACGTCGGTTGGCGACTCCGTCATCGTCACGCTCGTGGCGCCGGAGCCGTTGCGAGGTCGTGGCCCCTATTCCTCGGGAACGCTTGCCGCGGGGACGTGGGTGGCCACGGGCACATACGGTTCGCTCTACGGCGGCACGCTGAATCCGTTCCGGGACGTCGTCCGCATCGGCAAGACACCAATCGCCTTCCTCAACTGCTGGGATACCGCGTGGGTGCTGCAGGACGTAAGCGATACCGGCTGGATGGGGCCAAAGCCGCCCGGAGAGGACGAAGTGAGCTTCTTCGGCCGTCTCATGCAGCGTGGTGTCGACGGTCGCGATTGCCGGGTGCGGCTGTGAACGAGTCGCAGGCACCGCCGCGCTGACGGCACGGTTGGCGCGAATAGGGATCAGAACAATTGTTCTGACCCCAGACTGCAGATCCCAGTGTGCCTCCACTGCTCGACGAGATTCTCGCCGAGAGGCCCGGTACTGCCGCGTAGCGGCACGGCTGCCGCGTTCCACGGCCGTGTGACGGTGCCGCCGTCGACCGGGGCACACGGGCCCGGTCGACGAGGCCCCTACGGCCGCTTGCCGTCCGCGCCGAGGATCCCGTCCAGCCGCAGGTGCGCGACGGACGGCCCGTCGCCGGTCATGCGCACCAGCGTCAGGTGATCGAAGGCCATGGGATTGCGCGCGTCCTGGCTGCCGCCGGTGGTGCCCAGCGTGAAGTAGTCCCGGCCGCGACGCTGGGTGCGCTCGAGCGCATGCAGGTGCCCGCTGAACACGCTGTACGGCCGGTTCGCGAGCGCGGCCTCGATGGCGGCAAAGCCGGCGTCGCCCGCGTTGCGCCAGACGGGCTTGTGAAAGAAGAGGAACGTCCAGCGCACATCAGCGTGCTCCTGCAGGGCGCGCACCATGTACGCCGACTGCTCCGCGCCGATGCCCCCGGTCACGCGCTCGGGCAGACGGTAGTAGAGCATGGTGTCAGTGTTCGCGCGGCCGGCATCGCTGGCGCGAATCGCCGCGGTGCGCGCCTCGAAGAGCACGCGTGCCCGCTCGGGAGGCAGGTCCTCGGTGTCGAGCACGAGGAACAGCACCTGCTTGTACACGAACGCATACCAGGTGGGCCCGTACCGCTGCTGCCACACGGCGCGCAGCGCGGTGCCGGTGAGGTCGTGGTTGCCGCCGACGCGAAAGAACGGCGCACCGATCTCGCGCGCCCGCGCATCGAAGTCGTTCCACTCCCGCTGCAGTGTGCTGTCGACCGTGGTCGGCCCGTCGATCAGGTCACCGACGCTCATGACGAGCTCGGGGCGGAGGAGGCGCAGCTGCCGCACCGCCTGCGCGAACACGCCTGGACGTTCGCCGCCGTTGAGGTCCGAGACGACGGCAAAGGTGAAACCGCCGGCCGTGGTGTCGAAGCGCGTGTGTGTCCATGGCACGGCCGGGCCGGCCACGGTGTGCCGGAAGGCGGCGCCACGACCGCCGGCGCAGGCGGCGAGGGTCAGCGCCGCGAGCGGAAGCCAGCGGCGACGCAGGGAATGAGCGGGGAGGGGCATGCCACGAAGAAGCAGCGCCGGTGCCACCGACGCCAGCAGGCGTGCGACCCGTCGCACCGACCTCCGAACGTGACGGCGTGCGCGTGACTACTCGTGCCGCAGCGCCACCACCGGGTCGAGCTTCGCGGCACGCATGGCCGGGAGCATGCCGAACAGCACGCCGGTGACCGCACTCGCCAGCAATGCGGCCACGACGGACGACAGCGGCGTCGCGGCGGGAATGGCCGGCCACGCGGTGCGGATGCCGATGGCCGTGCCGATGCCGAGCACGAGCCCCACGCTCGCGCCGATGCTCGTGAGCGTCACCGCCTCGACCAGGAACTGCCAGAGAATGGTCGCGCGCGTCGCGCCGAGTGCCTTGCGCACGCCGATCTCGCGCGTGCGCTCGGTGACGGAGATCATCATGATGGCCACCACGCCCACCCCGCCGACGAGCAGCCCCACCGACGACAGCGCAAGCCCGACGACGAAGAAGGTGCCGAACAGGTCGTTGTAGATCTCCATGAGGCGGTCCTGCGTGACCACGGCGAAGTTGTTCGGCTGGCTGGGGCGCAGCCCGCGCGCGCCACGCAGCGCGGCGGTCACATCATCGACGGCCTCTTCTGCGGTGACGCCCGCGCGCGGCTTGACGATGAGATTGTTGCCGCGCGTCCACATGTTGAGCGCTGTCTTGCCGGTCGTCCACGGAATGATCGCCTTGGGGTCGTCGCCGCCGCCGGCCGACGTGGGCGTGCCCATGGGGCTCGACGTGTAGTCGTAGATGCCGATGACGGTGAACGGGACGCCGTCGATGGACACCTGCTTGTCGAGCGGGTCGGAGCCGTAGAAGAGACGCTGCGCCAGCATCGTGTTGAGGATGACCACACGCGCTGCGCCGTCGTACTCGGCGCTCGTGAAGCTGCGTCCAGGGTAGATGTCGCCCGGGTCGATGTCGGTCCAGTTGGCGGAGTAGGCCTCGATGCCGGCGTTGAGCTGCCGGTCGCGGTAGCGGAACTGGCCGCCCGTGCCGACGTGCGCCGTGACCGAACGGATGCGCGGCAGCCGCTCGAGCATCCGCACCTCCTCCATCGTGATCATCGGATTGCGGCGCTCGGGACAGGTCTCGTCGGTGCCGTCGCACACCTGGAAGCCGCCAATCGGGCGCCGGTACACGAAAAACGATGTGGGTCCCGCCGCCTCGACGTCGCGCGCGAAGCTTTCGTTGACGCCCTGCACCACCGATGACAACGCCACCACGACGAACACGCCCACGGCGACGCCCATGATGGTGAGCCCGGCGCGCACGCGATTCGCGCGCAATGCGTCGAGCGCGATCTTCACGCCCTCGAGGACGCTCAGGAGCTTGGTGCTGATGGACATGCTCACTCCTGACGCAGCGCGTCGATGGGGTCGAGGCGCGACGCGCGACGGGCGGGATAGACGCCGGAGATGATGCCCACCCCGAGCCCGAGCAGTGTGGCGGCGACGAGCGACCAGGGGGCGACCGCCGCAGGGAGTGGTGTGGTCGCCTGGATCGTATAGGCGGCGGCGAGTCCGAGCCCGATGCCGACCAGCGCCCCGACGGTGCTGAGCGTGGCCGCCTCGACGAGGAACTGCCGCATGATGTCCTTGCGGCGCGCACCGAGCGACTTGCGGATGCCGATCTCGCGCGTCCGTTCGGCCACGGCGACGAGCATGATGTTCATGATGACCATGCCGCCGACGACAAGACCGATGGCCGGGAGCGCCGTGCCCGCGATCGTCATGACGGTCTTCACCTCGTTGAAATCCTCGAGCGCAGACTCGGAGGTCTCGATGGAGAAGTTGTCCCGCTGTGACGGGCGCAAGTGCCGGCGTGACCGCATCGCTTCACGGACGACCTCCATGCCGTCGAACATCGCCGTGGTCGTCGCGGACTTGAGCAGGACGCCATCGATATCGCCGCGCGGGTTGGTGATGCGACCGAGCCCCGACTCGAGTGGACCGATGATGAGGCGGTCCATGGAGATGCCGAACAGCGAGCCCTGCTTCTCGATGCGACCGACGACCGTGTACGGGATGCCGCTGATGCGCAGCTCGCGGCCGATGGGATCGAGGTCGGGGAAGAAGAAGGTGGCCACCTCGTCGCCGATGACGACGACGTTCGTGCCCAGGCGGTACTCCTGCGGCGCGATCGCGCGGCCGGCGATGATGTCGTAGTTCTTGATCTGGAAGTAGTCGCCTTCGACGGCGTAGATGGCGGCCTGCCGCGGGCGTGGGGCGTAGGGGCTCGACGCCATGGCGTTCCCGTCGGTCTCGATGGCCCACTTCACGTCCTTGGGGAGCACCTCCTGCACGAAGCGGGCGTCGTGCCGGTACAGCAGGGGCCACTGCTGCATGTCGCGCCACTCGGCCTCGGTCTCCGGGCCGGAGAACTCGGGCCAACGGTGGATCGTGAACGTGTTCACCCCGATGAAGCGCCCGATGAAATCTTCCTCGACGTACTTGGACATCCCCTCGACGATGGAGACGACGGCGACGAGGAACATCACGCCGATGGTGACGCCCAGGAGGGTGAAGAAGCTCTTGAGCTTCTGCACGCGGATCTGGCCGAGGGCGAGGAGGATGGCTTCGAAGAAAGGCATGCGGGCGGGACGACGCGGAGGGAGGAGCGGCGGCGCAATCGATCGCGACCGCTGACGTCGTGCCTACGCAGCCACCACGGCGTGAGTGTCACGCGCGGCGTTTGAATGTCCACACGTGCTGACGCAGATTGACACACCCGAAGTGCTTCTTCTTTCTGTCCCACGCCCGCCATCGACATGCCGAGACCCCGCTGATGCGTGATCAGCCGCTCTTCGACGCACTTGGCGGCGCGCCCGCCGCGCTCCGACTGTCGTGCGTGGCTGACCGCGACGCGCATCTGTGCGCATCGACACCCCGGGCATGACACGACGCCAACTCACACTCTTCGTGCCGGACGGCGCGGCTCCGCTCCTCGAACCGGTGCGTCGCGTCGCCGATCCGGTGCAGTGGGGGCTGATCGCGGCGCATGTGACCTTGTGCCGGGAAGACGAGATCGCGACGCTGGAGTTCGCGTCGCTGCGCCACCGTCTTGCCCACGCGGCGCCGATCACGCTGACGTTCGGCGCGCCTCGGCGGTTCGCGGGGCATGGCATGCTCCTCCCCTGTGTCGAGGGAGTCATTGCGTTCCAGCAGCTTCGCGCGCGCGCCCTCGACGCGACCATGGTTCGTGAGCACGACGCACACCTCACGCTCGCACATCCGCGCAACCCACGGGCCGCAGAGAACGTCGATGCGACCTTTGCCGCGCTGCCGCCGCGGTGCACGATCACCTTCGACGCCGTGGCGGTGATCGAGCAGCGGGGCACGGCGCCGTGGGTGGTGCTGGAGACCATCGCGCTGACTGGCGCGGGCCACGGCGTCGGCGCGTAGGTGTCAGTCGCGTCCCGCCTGCGCCTCCAGCCACGTCACGATCGCATCGAACCGCTCCGCATCGAGCGCGTGTCCGCCGTCCACGCGCAGCGACGTGATGTGACCCCCCGGCACGCGCGCCACCACCTCGTCGGCATCGCGTGAGTACTTGTCGCCGCGCGCGGACACGACGAGCGTGGGCCGCGTCGCGACGGCGGCGAGCAGGTCGTGCGTCTCGAGGTCGCGTGCGAGCCCAGGCACCGTCTCGAGGAGCGTGATGTTGGTGTCCTCTCGGCGCCGCGTGGCAAAGCTGCACACGGCGCCGCTGATGCAGGTGAACTGCGCGCGCGCATCGATGGCAGCGAGATAGAGCGCCGTGTAGCCGCCGTACGAGTGGCCCGCGATGCCGAGGCGCCGCGCGTCGACACCCGTGACCTCGCGCAGCACGCTGAGGGCCCGCTGCGCATCGTCGAGCGCCGTGCGCAACAGTGTGTCGCCGTCGAGCACGCGGTAGGCCAGCGCCTTGTAGTGCCGCACCCAATCGAATGGATCGGGTGCGGTGCCACGCACGTCGCCGCGACGATCCTCGAAGGAGAGCGCGTCGGGAGCGAGCACGGCCACACCGCGTTGCGCGAGTGCCGGGCCGAACGCCTGATGCGGATGGCCCACCAGTCCGGCCACTTCGCTCTTGCCGAAGTGGAACTCGCCGTTGTGCTGGTGAAGGACGACCACGCCGCCACGCGGCGGGCCATCGCGCGGGGTGAAGAGGAACGCGGGGATGATGTCGCCGTCGCCGCCGAGGTACTCGAGGCGCTCGCGACGGTAGCCGGGCGCGTCGACGGACTCGCCGCGACGGACCGCGACGGGGGCAGCGGGCGGGGGCGCCAGGGCGAGGCGCGCGCGGAGGGCGGCAGCGAGGTCGGCCATAGGCAAGGATAGCGACCCGGGGCTGGCCGCCGGTTGCATCCCTTGCGCGGTATATACCGGACACAGTATATACAGGCATGCAGTCCGCCTTCGACATCGTCGCCGAACCCACCCGACGGGCCATCCTCGGGCTCCTGCTCGAGGCCGAGCACTCCGTCGGCGACCTCGAGCAACGGCTACGTCTCCCGCAGCCGACGGTCTCCAAGCACCTCCGGGTGCTCCGCGACGCCGGCTTCGTCGAGGCGACCGTCGATGCCCAGCGACGGCTCTACCGCATCCGGCCGGAGCCACTGCAGGAGCTGGACGCCTGGCTCACCCCGTTTCGGCAGTTCTGGTCGGCCCGCGTCGACGCGCTGGAGCAGCATCTCGATCGCGTCGCCCAGGCCAAGACCCCTCACCCGCGCACGCACCGATGAAAGTCGCCCTCTGGATCCTCCAGGCCCTGCTGGCCATCCTCGCCATCGCCGGCGGAGCGTACAAGCTGTTCAACGCGGCCGACGTCCTCTCCACCATCCCCGACCTGCCGCTCGCGGGGTGGATGGCGTTCGGCGCCATCGAAGTGGCCTCGGGATTGTTGCTGATGCTGCCGCCGCTCCTCAAGCGCGGGCAGGCGCGCACGCCGGTTGCCGCCGCGGTGCTCGCGGTGGAGTCGCTCGTCCTCGCCACGCTCTACGCGCGGCAGTCGCTTGCCTTCGAGGCGGAGAACCCGCTCGTCTGGGCCGTCGCGATGGCGTGCCTGTCCGCCCTGCTCGTGTTGGTCCGCCGCGCGCCGCGTGGTGAGCTGCGAAGCCGCGTCGCATGAGCGCCCGCGACGACTACCAACCGGGGCCGCCTGACGCCGCGCACATCGAGAAGGACGGCGAGCGCTGGGTGCTGGTGGTGCGCCGCGTGCTGCGGCACCCGCCCGACCTGGTGTGGGACGCGCTGACCGATCCGACGCAGCTCCGCGAGTGGGCGCCGTTCGATGCGAACGCCAACCTCGGGCACGAAGGCGCGACGGTGCAGCTCACCACCGCCGGCGCGCCCATGCTGCACGTCACCGAGACGACGATCACGCGCGCGGAGCGACCGACGCTGCTCGTGTACTACTGGGGCGCGCAGCAGATGCGCTGGGAGCTGACGCCCACGGCCACGGGCACCGCGCTCACGTTGTGGACGAGCATCGACCGCGCGTACATCGCGATGGGCGCGGCCGGCTGGCATCTCTGTCTCGACGTGCTCGACCACGCGTTGGCGGGCACGCCCCTCGGGCGCATCGTGGGACGTGACGCGGCGAGCTTCCCCGCGTGGCAGCAGTTGCACGCGGGGTATCGCGCGAAGTTCGCGGCGGAGAGCGAGCACAACGCGACGTCGTAGCCCGCGCTCCACGCTCCGTTCCCTGTCACCCGTCGAACAGATCCAGCACGCCACCCACCGGTGCGCCCTCGATCGCAAGCAAACGCCGCTTGAGCGCGACGCCACCGGTGGCCGAGAAGCCGGTGAGCGCGCCGTGCGCACCGACGACGCGGTGGCAGGGAATGATGAGCGGGAGCGGGTTGCGCCCGAGCGCTGTGCCCACGCGGCGCGCGAACTGCACGTTGCCCAGTGCGCGCGCGATGGCGCCGTAGGTGGTGGTCTCGCCGGCGGGCACGGCGCGTGTGGCCGTGTACACCTGCGCGGCGAAGGGCTCGACGCTCGCGAGGTCGCACGCCACGAACGAGAGGTCGGTGCGTTGCCCCTCGAGCAGGGCGGTGATGGCCGCGATGACCTGCCGCATCGATGCCGGCGGTGCACCGGGTGTGCCGCCGGTGCGTGCGGCGAGGCGCGCGTCGGTGTCCGCGGGACGCGCGTCGGGCAGTCGCGTCGCCACGACGAGGTCGCCACGCCAGGCGATGCCGCAGTCGCCGACGGCCGTCGGAAAGCTGGTGTAGTGCACCATCACGCCGAAGCATGCGCGCGGGCGCGCGATTCTCAAGGGAGGGGCGCGCGCACCAGCCCCGACGCCGCCCGCAGCAGGTCGCTGAACCGCGTGTACGCCGGCTTGGGCACATAGTTCTCGTCGAACAGGTTGCCGCGGCCGAATCCGGGGAACGACCCGGGGATCCACGAGTGCCGATCGGTGAAGCCCCACACCGTCACCGCCTTGCAGCGCGGTTGCCGCAGGCACGCCGACACGGCGCGTCCGTACATGTCCGCCTGCGCGGCGAGGTTGTCGGTGCCATCGGGAAGGCGCACGTCGAGTTCGGTGATGCGCACGTCGAAGCCGGCGTTCGCGAAGCGCGCGAGATTGGCATCGAGCGACTGCTGCGAGGGGCCGTTGACAAGGAAGTGCCCCTGCAGACCGATGCCGTCGATGGGCACCCCGCGTGCCTTGAGCCGCGTGGCGAGCGCGAAGAGTGAGTCGCTCTTTCGGCCCAGTCCTTCGACGGCGTAGTCGTTGAGATAGAGCTTCGCCGTCGGGTCGGCGCGCCGGGCCCACACGAACGCGGAGTCGATGATGTCGGCGCCACCGATCGTGACCCAGAAGGTTGGGCGCAGCGCGGTGCCGTCGTCGGGAAGCACCTCGTTCGCGACATCCCAGGTGGGGAGGCGTCCCGCGTACCGCGTCACGACGGTGGTGATGTGCTCGCGCAGCGCATTCATGAGGAACGCACGCGTGGGCGACCCGCTGGTGAGCCACGCCGGCTGCTGATTGTGCCACAGCAGCACATGCCCATGCGCGCGCATGCCGTTGGCCTCGGAGAACGCCAGCGTGGAGTCGGCGCTGGCGAAGGTGTAGCCGGTGGCGGTGGGATGCACCTCGGCGAACTTGAGCGCGTTCTCGTGGGTGATCGAGTTGAACTCGCTGCGCAGCACACGGCGATAGGCGGAGTCGGCGATGAGCGCGGGGACCGAGACCGCGGTACCCACCTCGATGCCGGCCACCTGCGCATACCCACGCAGCGATGGCGGCGGCGCGAACACGGCGAAGGTGCCAACGGACGGCAGCGCCCCCGACACGAGGCGTGTCGTGCGACTCACCGACGGCGCCGACTCCACCCAACTGCTGCCTTGCAGCCGGGCGAGGCGCAGGTTCGTCTCGACGACATCCGGCGCCAGCGTGGCAGGCATGCGCAGCGACAGCGTACCGGCGGTGGCCAGCGGCTGACTCGCCGCGACGATGACGGCCGTGCCGGGCAACAGGCGCGGCGCCGCCGGCGCCGTGGCCGTGCGGCGCACGGTGACCGCAGCCGGCGTGGCAAAGGCGCCGGCGGGGAACGTCAGTCGCGCTTCGCCGTCGAGCACGGTGAACGTGCCACCGCTGGTGGTGACATACGCCCCGTCACTCACGGTGATGGTTGCCGATGCCGTGACCGTCCCCGCCGTTGCGGTGACGAGCGCGGTGCCCGGCGCCACCGCCGTTACTCGCCCGTCGGCCGCGACGGTGGCCACGCTGAGCTGCGACGACGTCCACGACACGGGCGCGCCGGTGATCACGCCGCCGCTTGCATCGCGCGCCGTGGCGGTGAGCGCGAGGGGCTGGTTGGGCACGAGGTCCGCGGTCGCGGCGGAGAGCGTGAGTGTCGCGACCGGTGGCAGCGCGACGGTGACCGTCACCGTGCCGCTCACGGAAGGGCTTGCTGCGCTCGTCACGCGCACCGTGGCGGTGCCAGGCGCGACGCCGGTGACCGTGGCGCTGGTCCCGGAGCCCGCCACCGTGACGATCGACGCGGCGTCGGAGCTCCACGACAGCTGCGTACTCGCACCGCTCGGCGCGACGCTCGCCGACAGCGTCGCGGTGCCGCCGGGCACGAGCTGCACGGACGCCGGTGTCACCGACACGGCGGTGACGGGCGGCGGGCCCGACGGGGGTGCGGCGGCATCTCCGCCGCCGCACGCGACCAGGAGCAGCGCAGGCAGCAGCGCAGGCAGCAGCGTAGGCAGCAGCATCGCGACGAGCGTGGACCGGCGGGTACGGGCGAGACGCGGTCGGAAGCGGCGGACGAGGGTCGGCATGAGGCGTCGTTCCATGGAAGCGGGAGCGTCGCAACGCCCGGGGGCGCGCGTCACGACAGGCACGCTCAGATACGCGTCGAAACGCGCCGGAACAGGTCATGCCGAGGGGTGAGCGGACTCACCCCCGCCGCGGATGCACCGGCATGGCCGGCCGCTTCTTCACGGGTCCCCGATAGCGCGCCAATTGCGTCAGCGCCGCGTCGATCGCGCGTTCGAGCTGCGGATCGCGTCCGGCCACGGCGTCCTCCTGGGTGATCGGCACGTCGATATCGGGCACCACGCCGTGATTCTCCACGCCCCATGTACCCAGTCGGGAGTTGTGCGACGCACGGTTGGGGATGGTGACGGTGCCGCCATCGATGAGGCGCTGGCTGAAGAGCGCGCCGCCGATTCCGCCGCCACCCGTGCGTCGGCCCACGATGGTCCCGACCTTCCGCTCCTGGAACATCAGCGCGAACGTCTCCGCCGCCGAGAAGTTGGTCTCGTTGGTGATGAGCACCTTGGGGCCGGTGATGAGGTGCTGTGGCACGGCGAAGCCATCGCCATAGCGGTATAGGTAGTCGTACCACGGCTGCCGCTCGAGCCACCCGATGGCGTCGTCGGCGGTGATGCCGCCGCCGTTGAACCGCTCGTCGATGATGAGCGCCCGCGCGCCCCCCGCCGCACTCAACGCGCGCGCCAGTTCGGCCATGCCCGCCGGGCTCCACTGGTCCACGTACACGTAGGCCACCGCGCCGCGTGTCCGTTCGGCGACACGCTGCGCGTTGGTGCGGGCCCAGTTTGCGCGCCGCAGGGCATTCTCGCCGGGCGACGGCACGATCGTGACCGTGCGCGCATCGGCACCGTCGGCCGATCGCGCCACGCGCAGCGCCGTCGGGCGCCCCGCCTTGCCCACGAGGTACGCCTCGAGCGGCCGGTCGGCGAGGACCTCGGTGCTGTCGATGGCGAGGATGATGTCGCCTTCGCGCACGGCGTCGCCCACGTCGAGTGGCGCCCGTACGAGCGCGTTGCTGGCGAAGTAGGGGCCGTTGCGCAGGATGCGCGTGAGCCGGAAGCGATTGCCCGCCACCGCCACGTCGGCGCCCAGGACACCGATGCGCTCCGCCGGCGCCGCCGGCGTCCGATCATCGCCGCGCGAAACGCTCAGGTGCGAGACCGAGACCTCGCCGAAGGCGTAGAGCAGCAGGTCGTTGAGCTGCGCGCGTCGTGTGAGTGACGGCAGGTACGCGCGGTAGTGCTCGCGGAGCTGCGTGATGTTCGCGCCGTGATGGCCCGGGTCATAGAAGTAGTCGCGCATCATGCGAAACGCTTCGTCGTACATCTGCCGCCACTCGGCGCGCGGGTCGACGTCCACCCGCGCCGTGGTGAGATCGAGTGGTGTGCTGGCGCCGGTGGCGACGGTCACCAGTGTGGTCGCGCCATTGCGGGTCACCACAGCGACGCTGCCGTCGACCGAGAGCTCCGCGCCGTCCACGCCCGTGGCCAGCGAGACCGGACGCTGCGCCGCGGCCAGGTCGATGCGCAGCAGCTCGGTGGTGCTGTTGTCGAACGGCGAGGTGGGCGCCCACCGTGTGACCTGCGCGACCAGCGCCCCGGTGGGGGACATCCAGAGCTGCTCCAGCCGCTGGGCCGGCACCGGGAGCGGTATCGCGCGCGCCCCCGCCTGTGCGATGTCGTACGTGCCCCGCATTGCAGGCCCCGACGCCATCGGATTGGCCGCCCCGGAGAAGGGCAGCACGGGAAGCACATCGCCCGCGCGCAACGGCGCCACGACCAGCTGATGCGTCACGAACGGCTGCAGGAACATGTCCGACTGCAGGGCCCACACATCGCGCGCGGGCGCGAGCGCGCTCGTGGTGCTGGTACCGAAGTAGAGCCAGCGTCCCGACGGATCGAACACCGGCCAGACATCGTCGGCCCCGCCGCGCGAAAGCTGCTCGCGGCGTCCCGACGCGATGTGTCGTACCCAGATGGCGCGGATGCCGGCGGGGCTCGCCTTGGCGTACGCGAGGTACTCACTGTTCGGCGACCAGCTCGTCTGCCACAGCCCCTGTGCGATCCACCGCGACGAGTCGATGGGCGTCGCCACGCCGGCGGTCACGTCGGCCAACCACAGCGTGAGACGCTGGTCGGAGAAGGCGATGAAGCGCCCGTCGGGGCTCCACGTGATGCCGCGGAAGTAGGTGGGCGTTGCTCCGAGCGCGATCGTGCGGCCCGGAGCCGATCCGTCGATCGGGGCGACACGCAGCGCGTACTCCCCCGACGCGTCCGAGAACCACGCGACGCTGCGACCATCGGGGGCAATGACGGGCGTGCGATCGGCGGCACCGGGCGTCTGCGACAGGTTGACCGTGGTGCCGCGGCGCGTGTCCGATACGAGCACCTCGCCGCGCAGCTCGACTGCCACCTGCTCGCCCCGCGGCCCCGCGATCACCGATGCTGCGCCTTGCTGGGCCGTCACGGTGCGGCGTGCCCAGGCGGCGGTGTCCGGTGCGACCGCGATGTCGGGTGTGCGAAGCTGACGCGTCGCGAGATCGTACACATGGATGCGCCCATCGCGCACGAACGCAATGGTGCCGCCTGCGGCCGAGCCGCTCGCCGCGATGATGCCATGACTGCGATACTGCGTGAGGTAGCGCGTGCGCCGCATCGTCGTGTCGTACACGGCCAGGTTGAACGAACCGAGCGAGTCGGCGAGGTAGTAGACACTGCCGCCGATCCACATGGGCGCGATCGCGTTCGCTCCGTGCAGCGGCACGGCGCGCCCCGTCCCGGTGCGCGGATCGAGCAGGCGCAATCCGTCCGTGAGTCCGCCGCGATAGTAGCGGCGATCGACGCCGCTGAGGAACGGGCTCCATCCCACCACGGCGAGCTGCGTGCCGGACGGCGCGTACGACGCGTAGCGGACGGGGTTGAGCGGGAGCATCCGCTCCGGGCCGCCATCGGCCGGCACGACGATGGCGCGCTGGTTGCCATCGCCATCGCGCGAGGAGACGAACAGGATCTCGCGTCCGTCGGGCGACCACGCCGTGGGTGTGAGGGCGCGGGGATAGTACGTGAGGCGCGTCGGCGTGCCGCCGCCCGAGGGGATCGTCCACAGGGCGTTGGCGCGCGCGTAGGCGATGCGTCGGCCATCGGGTGCGTACAGCGGCCGCGCATGATCGTCGGGCGTGCGCGAGAGCCGCACGGCGGTGCCGCCACCGACGGGCACCTCGTAGAGTTGCCCGCCGAGCGTGAAGGCGAGGTGCGTCGGGCTGACGGCGACGTGCTGGTAGAGGCGCTGCGGGCCCTGTCCCTGTGCGATGGCCGCGACGAGGGTCACGAGCGACGCGATGGCGACGCGCGAACGGAAGGTCATGACGGAATGGCGCTGAAGGTGGTGTGCGAAAAGTCGTGCCGCGCACACCGCGCGTCTTGAACGCGCAAAGCGAATTGCCCGCCTAGCGCCGGGCGTCGCGCACCTGCGTCGGGGTCATGCCGGTCGCGCGTCGCAGCGCGCGCGTGAGGTGCGCCTGGTCGGCGTAGCCGGCATCGGCGGCCACGACCGACAACGGCTGTGTGCTCTCGCGCAGCAGGCGACAGGCGGCCTCGAGCCGGCGCTGGCGAAGGTAGGCGCCAATCGACCGCCCGGTCTGGCGCCGGAAGGCCCGCGCGAGCGTCACGGGATGACACTGCGCGAGGGCCGCGAGCGCCGGCAGCGACGGACCGTGCGCGTAGTGCACGTCGAGATAGTCGCGCACGGTGTCGATGGCCGCGCGCGGCACCGGCGCGGGTCCGCGCGTCGAGCGGGTGCGCAGCGCCGCCACGAACTCCGACGCCGCCACATCGACGGCGAGGATCGCCTCGGGTGTCGCGCGTGCCGCCAGCGTGTGCACGCGGTGCGCAAAGTCCTGGAGGAGCGGCGTCGCGCTCGCGATGCGGTCGAAGGGCACACCCACGAGGCGCGCCGCCTCGAGCAGGGCCGGTGTGGGCGTGAGGCGGAAGATCTGCGTGCTGCGCGTGCGGAAGCGGACGGCATGCTCCTCCTCCGCCGGATGGTACACGACCGCGCCCTGCTCGACACGGCGGCGGCGGCCGAGCACACGCTCGTCGTAGGCACCGGCCAGCACGCAGGTCACGTACGCGTCGGGATGCCCATGCGCGGCCTGCACGAGCCCGCCGGGATACGTCGACTCGGAGAGCGCGAGGTACCCCGTCTCGAGACGACGACCAGTGAGGTGTGCGAAGGCGGTCATGGCAGGTGGGCCCTACGCGGGCGCGACGAGGCGGGTTTCCGACACCGTGCTCGTCCGTCGGCTGGACACCGCTCGTGTGGGCGGCCTATCCTTCGTGTCCGGCGCGCGGTGTGCGCGCCGGATGTCTCCATGGAGGACCGATGCAGTCCATGCGATCAATGACGGTGGTGACCGCGCTGGCGGTGGCACTGGTGACGGTGCGCGCGGAGGCGCAGGGTACCGGTGTTGCGACCCCGCCCCCGGTGCGCTCCCGCGTGCTGCCGCTCGAGTGGTATGCCCCGTCGCTCGGGGTGGCCACACCGCGTGGTGCGCTGGTGCGCGTGCCGGGCGTCGACTCCGTGGTGCTGCGTCCCGAGGTGGACTCGGCTGTCGTGCGCGCGCGCATGCAGGCGGCGTTCGTGCTGCGCGACAGCATCACGTGCCCCATGCCCGTGGTGGTGCGTGACTCTGCGGCAGTGTCCCCCATGCCGACGTTCGTGGCGCCGCGACCGATGTCGTCCTACGGCACGATCGTGGGGTGCGTGAATCCGCTGGCGGGCGGACGGTAGCGCCGCGCGCGAGACGGCCGGCGTGCGCCTGGAGCCGACGTCGTTCGCCGAGGAGGTGACCTTCCAGCGGGCGGCGCTGCTGCTGGGGTTGCAGACACCGGAGGAGACGAGCGCATGGGCAGACGCCGCGCTCGCGGCACACCCGGACGCGCCCGCCGCGCTCATCGAGGCGACGTTGGCCCCGCGAGAGTTGACCGCGCTGCGTGCGGCGCTGGCACCGGCGGCGCTTGCGAGCGAGCCGCCCCGCGTCGTGCACCGCCTCGTGGCAGCGGTGGCCGCCGATGTGCGGGACGGTCGGCGGACGATCGACGACACCATGCACGTGCTCACGCAGTTGCGTCGGCTGGTGCGGGTGCCCCGTGACCTGTCGGATACGCTGGGCGATCTCGCGGGCGCCTGGATGCTGGCGACGGCAGGTGTGCGCGGCGACCTCGCGGCGGAGCGCGCGCGCGTGGCGGCGTGGCTGTCACGGTTCGAGCCGTGACCGTCCGCGTGGCTGTGCGGCGGTGACCATATTGCACGCATGACCGAGTCCCGCCTGCTGCTGCAGCACTTCCTTGCCGCGATCGCCTATCGCACCCAGAAGGCGCTGCGCGATGCACCGCTGACGTTCGCGGCGTTTCGCGCGGGCACGCATGTGCGCACGCCGCACGAACTGCTGTGGCATATGACCGGCGTCATCGGATACGCGCGGACGATGCTGCGTGGCGGGGTCTTCGCGCCACCGGCACTGCCGACCATGGCCGAGGAAGTCGAACGGTTTCACGCGACACTGCGGGCCCTGCGCGACGACCTCGCCGACTCGACGCTCACCGCACAGATCAGCGACGCACAGTTCCTGCACGGGCCGCTGGCCGACGCGATGACGCATGCCGGGCAACTGGCCATGCTGCGTCGCCTCGAGGGCACCCCCGTGCCGTCGGAGAACTTCATCCACGCCGCCATCGATGCGGGCAATGTGAGTGCCGACCAGCCGCGTCCCGTCGCGCCCGATGCGTGGTGGCGCCCGGACCAGCCACCGCTGCCGCCGGGGCCCGACCCGCTGGCACTGGCGTGACGCGGTCGGGCGTCCCGCGGCTATTCCGCGCTCGTCGCGCGGAGTGCCACGATCAATGCCTCGAGATGTGCACTGCTCGCCGCGAGTGACTGCCGGGCATCGGACGGGAGCTGCGCGAGCGCGTCGCTGAGCCAGGTGAGCCGCCGCCGCTGACTCTCGAGCATGCGCGCGCGTCCCGTCTCGCTCGCGCTCACGATCGTGCGCCGCGCGTCGGCCGGGTCGGCCGTGCGCATCACCAGGCCGTCGGCCTCGAGCTCGCGCACCAGCAGCGACATCGATGGAGCGCTCACCCCTTCGATGCGCGCCAACTCGGCCTGGGACATGGGCCCGACGAAGACCAGCACCGACAGCGCCGACAAGCGCGAGGGGCTCATGCCCGACGCGGCGTCCACCTCACGCAACAGTCGCAGCACGTGTACCAGCGCGCTGTGCAGTCGCCCGACATCGACCGCGTCGGGGGCACTCGCCGACACGTCCCAGTGCGGATCGCGGATCTTGCGGGGGGCAGCCATGGCGGAAAGATACCCGGGGTTGTGGTTAGCTAGTCTAATTGTTAGACTGACTAATCACATTTCACCCCCGAGGTCGCGCCGGTGCCCACGCCAGTCCTGCAGGCCCTGTACGAAGGTCGGATCGAGGACGCGCAACGCATTGCTGCACAGTCGGTTCTGAACCTGCCGGAGGCCGCCGCGCTGGGCGACGGGCCTCGGTGCCTCGACCTCCTCGACGCCGGCGCGACGGTGGATGCCCCGTCGCCTGACGGGTGGCCCCCACTCCATCTGGCCGCCTACTTCGGTCACCCTGCCGTCGTCGGCCTGCTCCTCGCGCGAGGCGCCGCAGTTCGCCGGCATGCCTCCTCGGCGCAGGGCAACACCGCGCTGCATGCCGCGCTGGCCGGCCGCACCTCGCGCGAGGTTGTGCGCGCGCTGCTCGACGCGGATGCTGACGTGCACGCCACCGATGCCGCCGCGGTGCGCCCCGTCCATCTCGCGGCCGCGCGGGGCGACATCGTCTCGCTGGCGTCGCTCGTGGAGCACGGCGCGCGGCTCGACGTCACCATGCCCGACGGCACCACGGCACGCGATCTCGCGCAGCAGCGCGGACACCACGACGCCGTCGCGTGGATCGACGCGCAGCCGGCGGAGCGCCCATGAACCGGCGCACCGCACTCCTCGCTGGCGGCGCGATGCTGGCACATGTGCGCGCGCCACGCATGGCGGCCGAGGTCGGCGGCTCCACGGCCGCACGCCGGGTGCAGGCGGTGCCCCTCGACGCCGACGTCGTACGGGGCTTCGTCCGGGCCGCCCACGCGGACCTCGCCGCCGTGCGCGCGGCGCTCGACGCCCAGCCGCGTCTCGCGAATGCCTGCTGGGACTGGGGCGCCGGTGACTTCGAAACGGCCCTCGGCGCCGCGAGTCACATGGGCCGCCGCGACATCGCCGAGGTCCTGTTGGCACACGGCGCCCGCGCTGACCTCTTCACGATGATCGTCGTGCGCGACGTCGACCTGTTGCGCGCCCAGTTCGTGCGGCATCCCGCGCTCGTGCTGACGAAGGGGCCGCACGGCCTGACGTTCGAAGCGCACGCCAAGGCCACCGGCGATCGTGACGTGGAGCTCGCGGTGCAGGGCATCGTGGCCGAGGCGCGTGCGGCGCTCAAGTGATACCACGCGCACTGCTCCGACGCACCACCCTGCGCACGCTGCTGACGACGGTGGGCGTCGTCGTCCCGGCTACGCTGCCCGCGCAAGCGCCATCAATCGCCTGCCATCCCGAGGCGTCACCGGTCGCCCATCGCGACGCCTCCGGTCTCGCGTACGCCAGCGTGGGTTGCGGGCCACCGGTTGTCGTGTTGCATGGCTTCAGCGCCGACCGGCACATGTGGGATGCGCTCGTTCCTCACTGGCGCGGCACCTTTCGCCTGCTCCTTGTTGACCTGCCATCGCACGGCGCATCCGCGCCGTCCACGACGCGTGACGACCCGGCCGCGGCAGTGCTCGCGATCCTCGACGCGCAACGCATCGAGCGCGTGGCGGTCATCGGTCACTCCGCTGGCGCGGCACTGGCGGTCGCACTGGCGTTGCGGGCGCCCGACCGCGTGGCGGCGCTGGTGCTGCTGTCGCCAAGCATCGACGGTCTGCAGACGCGCGCACGCGTCGACCTCTCGGTGGTTGCCGCACGGGTGCGTGCGCACGACCGGGCCGGTGCTGCGGAGGCGTGGCTCTCCACCCCGGTCATGCGCACCACGCTCGCGGCGCGCGACGACTCGGCCTTTCGCGCCATGATCCGTCGCAACGCCGGTGTGTGGGACGTGAATGCCTCCCGCCCGGCGCCACCGCCCGACTCGGCCGCGTCACGCATCGCAGCGCTTCGCACACCGATACTGCTCGCCGTCGGCGGCGACGATCCGTCGGGGAGCGTCGAGGTTGCCGACGTCATCCAGCACGCGCACCCGGCTGCTGCCCTGCGGCGGCTCGACGGGCGCAGTCACTGGTTTCCCCTCGAGGTACCGCGCGTGGTCGCGGACTTCACCACGACGTTCCTGCGCGGATTCGCCTGCGACGCCGCGTGGCGGACCTCCTGTCGTCGCTCGGCGCGTCCCACCGTCCCGACTGGCCGGTTCACCGACTGGCGGTAGCGCCTTGCCTGCGTCCGCGAACGGCGCGCGCGAGACTCCCGCGATCCACCAACAACGACTCCCACCTCCCATGCGCTTCAATCGCACCGTCATCGTCGCTGGCCTCTGTGCTGGCCTTGGCACGGCTCTCTGGACGCTCTTCGAGTTTGCTATGGGGTGGCACGGCCCGCGCATGGAGATCGGCGCGGTGACCGGCTTCATTGGCGTACTCTTCCCCCTCGTCGCCATCGTGTGGGCGCTACGCACCACGAAGGCCGAGCAAGGGGGGCTTCTCACCCTGCGCCAGGCGTTGCTGGTGGGGCTGGCGGTGTCGCTCATCCTCGCGGCCGTCGGCCTCGTCTTCTACCAGCTGTACTACACGATCATCAATCCCGGTTTTCTGACGCGGCTCAACGCGACGGGCACGCCGACGGACACCGTCGGCCAGCTCACCACGGTCGTGGTCGGCTCGGTGACGTTCTCGCTGGTCATCGCCGCCATCGCCGGACTCGCGCTCCGCACGCGGACGCCGCGCCGCTGAGCGCGACGCGGCCTCGGTACTGCCTCTTCACCGCGGCAGTGCCGCGCGTGACACTTCACGGGCATGAGGCGATCCCGCGACGGCATGACCCGATTCCGCGACTCCCGCACACCGCTGCCGCCAGCGCCCTATGTGGTGGCGGTGCTCGGCATGCTGGTGACGGCCTACGCGTCGGTGTTCGTGGCTGATGGGCGCGCCATCTCCGTGTCGCTGCTGCTGGATGCCGTGGCGAACACGCTGGCGCTCGCGGTCATGGCTCTGGGTGTGCGTGCCATCACGGAGCGCGTGCGCTGGAGCCAGGTGACGGCGTGGTGGTTCGTGCCGGTGCACATGCTGGTCGCGATGGTGGCCGCCCAGTTGTCGCTGCTGCTCACGACGCTCATGCTGGGCGCGTCGGCCTGGCTCACCACCGGCAGCTTCTTCTGGCGCTGGCTGGCAGGTCCGGCGCGTCACTGGCAGCTCTTCACCGTGGTGTTCGCATACGCCGCCGTGGCGGGCAGCAGCTATGTGCTGCAGGTGGCCTCGGATGCCCGCGAGGCCGAGACGTTGCGCCACGAGGCCGAACTCGCCCGCCTCCGCGCGCGTCTCGACCCGCACGTGCTCCTCAACACCCTGCACGTACTGCTCGAGCTGGTGCGCAGTCATGACCGCGCCGCCGAGGCGGCCATCGACCGGTTCGGGCGCGTGGTGCGGTATGTGAGCGCTGCGCGGGAGCCCGGGCAGGAGCTAGTGTCACTGCGCGACGAGTGGGCGCACCTCGAGGACTACCTGCACCTCGAGCGGCTCCGCTTCGGCGACCGGTTGCGCGTCGCGCTGCATCTCGACGAGGCAGCAGCGATGGCGCGCATCCCTGCGGTATCGCTGCAACCGCTCGTCGAGAACGCGCTGGTGCATGGTATCGGCCCGCGTCCCGGGCCGGGGCACGTGACGGTGCAAGCGACGCGCGATACCGACACGCTGGTGGTCACCGTCACCGACGACGGCGTCGGCACGACGGTGCCCGCGACGCCCGGCGCGGGCACGGCGCTCGCGCTGGTGCAGGCGCGCCTTGCGGCCCACTTCGGCGCCGATGCGCGTATTCGGTGGGGTGCCGTGTCGTCGAACGGCGGGTGGCGGGTCGCCGTGCGCATCCCGCTGCACACGGCCACGCCCGTGTCGGCCTTCCTGCCGGAACGGGTGACGTCGTGACGTCCTCGACCGACCGGCTCCGTGTGGTGATCGCCGAGGACGAGCCGCTCGCGCGGCGTGCGCTCAGGCGGATGCTGCTGGCCGATCCCGCCGTCGAGGTGGTCGCCGAGCACGCGGACATCCCTGCGCTGGCGGCCTACCTTCGCGCGACGTCGGCGATCGACGTGCTCTTCCTCGATGTTCGCATGCCCGGCGGCTCGGTGTTCGACTGTGTGGGCCTGCTGCGGCCCGAGACGCTCCTGGTGTTCACCACCGCACATGCCGAGCACGCGGCGGTCGCCTTCGATCTCGATGCCGCCGACTACCTGCGCAAGCCATTCGGGGCGCCACGGGTGCACGAGGCGCTGGAGCGGGTACGCCGCCGTCGATACGCCATGCCGCAGCATGGTGCGCAGGCGCACCTCACGGGACATGTGCTGGTGCGCGTGGGCGTGCGCGACGTGCCGGTGCGCCTGGCGAGTGTATGGCGTTTCGAGGGGGCCGACGACTGTGTGCGGGTGGTGACGGCCGAGCGCACCTGGTTGCACGCCGACACGCTGCGGCAGCTCGAGCAGGCGTTGGGGGCGGGTGGCTTCCTGCGTGTGCATCGGCGGCATCTCGTGAACAGCGCGGCCATTCGCGCGCTGTTGCCCCATGATGCGCACCGGCTGGCGGTGGAACTTCCCAACGGCGACCGCATCGTGGCGAGCCGGCGTGGCACCTCGGTGCTGCGCCTGTGGGCGCAGCGCGCCGGTACCGCAGGCACCGACGGCACCGCCGCGCACGCTCCCGACACTCACGGGGCTGGCGGGACGCGCAGGTGAACGCCTTGCTTCACCCGTTCGCGAATGGCGAGCAGGCACTGCTGTTTCGTGCGGGGATCGCAGTCGAGCACGAGGAAACTGGCTTCGTACCCCGGCTGCAGCGCGCCGATGCGTCGGGTCGGGAAGATGACGCGGGGCGTGGTCACGGCGCGCAAGCGGATGAGGGCCAGTGCATCGCCCCCCATCACTTCGGTAAGCGCGGTGGCATCGCGCGCGATGATGTCCGCGTCGGAGTAGGTGTCCGAACCGGTGACGAGCCGCGCCTCGTGGCGCTGCAGGAGGCGGATGTTCTCCTCGAAGACAGTGCGCACGCGTCGCTGCGCCGCCGTGTCGCGGGCCGCACCGCGCGCCAGGCCGATGGTGGTGACCACCGGAATGCCGGAACGGCCGATGCGCCGTGCGAGGGGCTCTGGCAGGCGATAGCGGTCGAGGGTGCTGTCGGGTGCATCGGCCACACCATAGCCGGGGATGTGGGCGAGACCGTCGATGCCCGCGTCCATCGCGAGCTGCGCGTCGTGGGCGGTCTCGACGTGCGCCCACACCTTGCGTCCCATCGCATGCGCCGAGTCGACGAGCGGGCGCAGCACTGCGGGAGCAAGGCCGTACTGTCCGCCGGCCGTCGAATCGTCAGCCAGCGTGCGTCGATGTTCCGTATCCAGCAGCATCATCTTGAGGATGGGTACCGTGTCCCGGCGGAGCCGTCGCACCACGGCGGGCAGCTGCGGAAGGCTGTCAAGCGTGAGGTACACGTCGCCTTCGCGCGCGCGGCTACGTGCGGCGGTGAGGCGCTGCGCCGCATCGGCTGGGAACGGCATGCGAAACAAGCCGAGTGACTCGTAGAGCAACTGCGGATGTCCGCCGAAGGCGGTGACGGGCGTGTTGGCAAACACCACGTCGATGCTGGTCGGCGTATTGATGTCGGCGCGGATCTCGCGCGCACCCGCACGACTGTTACCGAGGGTCTGCACGTAGAAGACGCCGGCGCGCAGGTAGACGTCGCGGATCGCCTCGAAGTTGAAGCGGCTGTCGGGGCTGTGCGTATGCGCGTCGCCGTAGGGTGGCACGACGAAGCGTCCGGCGAGGGACACCACGGTGTCGGCGCCGGCGGATGGAGCGGCGACGAAGCGTCCTGCCCGCACGAAACGCGTGCCCTGCGCGAAGCCGGCGCCCGTGAACCACCACGCGTCGCGGTACTCGGCGACGCGGGTGGTGTCGGCTGTGGGCATGGCCGTGGTCGCGCGCGCCTGCGCGTTGGCGGAGCGCGTGAGGGCGGGGGGGGCGCCGAGGACGGCGACGGCGAGCGCGACACCGATGCGCGCCATCGAGCGCGTGGGCAGCTGGGGGTGCGAGAGAGCGGGTCGGAGTGGCATGGCCTCACCATGCCCGCATGATGCGCGCGGGGCACGGGCCGCGCGCACAGGAGTCGGTGAATGCGCCGGGTGGGGCGGTGAGTGGTGTGCGCGTCGCAGTGCACCGTATGGCGCGCCATGCGGGGTACCTGCCACTCCGCCCCCCTCACCGCGTCCAGCTGTAGACATGCCGCTCGAAGAACGTGCCGCCCTCGTACCGCACCAGCTTCTGCAGCGACGCGGCGCGCTCGCCGAGGAGGTAGACCGTGCGGATGCGCGCGGGGCGGTCGTTGTCGCGGCCGTCCTGCTCCGTCACGAGCTGCACGCGACCGTCGGCGAGCACCTGCCGCTCCACGACATCGGCGTCGCGAAAGCGCCGCCCGTCGGCTGACAGCGTGATGGTGTCGCCGCTGTTGGCGTGGGGTTCGTCGGCGTACGCCATGCGGAACTCCCACCGCGTGCCGCCGCCGGCAGGGGGCGGCAGGCGCACCAGCAGCGGCGCGGCCTGGATCGTGGTGCGCGCCTCGGTCGTGTAGTCCCGATAGGTGAGCGTGCCGCGCCACCCCGGTCCGGCGATCCGCTCGATGTCGGCGGCGTTCGCTGCGGCCTGGGCGTGCGCGGCGGGTGACGCAACGCTCAGGGCGAGCAGGGCCGCGAGCGGAAGCAGGCTGCGAAACAGCATGGGGGCGGAGGGAGTAGGGTGAGAAGGCAAACGAGCGGCCGGTGGAGCACGCGTCGGAGCACGCGACGGCGCATGCGACACCGCACGCGGGCATCTCGTCCGCGATAGACTTCGCTCGGTGCGCCCCATTGGATGCACAGCCCCACGCTCCCCACCCACCGGTTCGACGCATGACGCTCCCCCGTACCGCCGCCCTCGTTGCCACACTCGTCGCGAGCGCGGCGTGCCGCAGTGCATCCCCCCCGGCGGGGGTGACGCGCACGGTCGGACGCACCCCGGCCGCGGTGGCCGACGAACTCCTTGCCGCCGATCGTGCCCTCGCGCGCGCCGCGGCCTCACGCCCACTGCGTGACGGGCTCGGGGCGCAGTTCGCCGACGGCGTGCTCATGCCCGGCGTGCGCGGCACGCTCGTCACGGGCAAGGCGGCCGTCCTCGCCGCGCTCACCGCCGGTGCGGACAGTGCCGCGCGCGTGACGTGGACGCCCATCCGCGTGGGGCTCGCCGCCGACGGCGCGCACGGCTTCACGATCGGCTTCCTGCAGGCGCGGCGCCCCGATGGCACCACGGCCTGGTACAAGTACCTGTCGTATTGGACGCACGACGGACGCGCCTGGCGCGTGGCCGGGTGGCGTCGTCGCGCGATGGAGTCGGTGCCCATCGACTCGACGATGTTGCCGCCGCTGCTCCCCGCGCGCCTCGTGGCGCCCGTGAGCGACGCGGCCACGCGCGCGCGCCACACGGCCGGGCTCCGTGCGGCCGAGCAGCACTTCTCCGACACCGCGCAGGTGATGGGCGTGGGCGCCGCGTTCGCGCTGCTGGGCACGCCGGAGTCGGTGAACGTGGGGCCGGCCAACGCGGGGCGCTTCACGGTCGGTGCGGCCGCCATCGCGCGCGTCGTGAGTGGAGACGCCGCCCTCGACGCCCCGAGCACGCTCACGTGGGGCGCCGACACCGCGTTGGTCGCCTCGAGCGACGACCTGGGCATCACCTTCGGCGTCATCCGCCTCAAGGCACGCCCGGCCGGCGAGGCGGGCACGGGGGCGTCGTTCCTCACCATCTGGCGCCGCGCCGCGCCCGGCGCGCCGTGGCGCTACGTCGCGGAGTGAGCGCCTCCCGCGCATCGGCTCGATGAATCGCACACACGCCCTCCTGCACACGAGCGACCTGCTCGTGAACCGCTTCGATCACGCGCCGCACACGCACCACGTCGATCCCGACGAGGAGACGTCGACGCGGTGGGCGATCGCGTTCGTGCAGACGGGGCGCTTCAGCATCACGCACGGTGGCGTGTCGCGCACGCTGCAGCGCGGCAGTGTGCTGCTGTGTCAGCCCGGCGAGCGCTTCCAGTGCCGGCATCACGAGGCGTGCCCGACCGATGTGTGCGTCTCGGTGGGATTCCATGACGGGGCCGCCGTGGACGTCGAGGACACCTGGGCCCGCGCGGGGTGGCCGGCGCGGGAGATCGCGACGCCGCGGCTCGCCTATGTCGACCGACGACTCGCGACGGCGGCGCAGCATGCCGACCGCTTCGAGCTCGAGCGCTGGGCGCTCGCGGCCGTGACCGCGCTGCACGACGACACCGCAACCGTGCGCGGCCGCTACGCCGCGCGCGCCGACGATGTCGATGCCGTCGTCGCGGCGTGCGAGGACATCGAGCACGATCCGTGCGCCCGTCGGACGATTGCCGAGCGGGCGCGCGCGGTGGGGCTCACCAGCACGCGTCTCACGCACAGCTTCCGCCGCTATGTGGGCGAGTCCCCGCATCAGTACGTGATACGCTGGCGGCTGGGGCAGGCCGCCAGCCTGCGGGACGCGGGGTGGAGCGTGAGCGAGAGCTGCTACCGTGCCGGTTTCGAGCACCTGAGTCACTTCTCGCGCACTTTCCAGCGCGCGTTCGGGGTGCGTGCGGCCATCTGGCCCGCGCTGCCGCTCGCCGAAAGACGACGGAAAGTGCAAGCCCTCCTGACGCGCCGTGTGTAGGCTGCCGGTGTCCCTTCACCGGAGCCCGGCATGTCGTTCTCTGTGCTTCACCGCGCCGCCCTGTACGGCGTCGCGCTCGCGGTCAGCAGCGCCAGCAGCTGCACCGTGAGGGCGCAACCCGCCACCAGTCCTGCCCCACGCGTCACCACCACCCTGCCCGCCGAGGCGCGCACAGCGCTCGAGCGGGAACGTCGTGCGGTGTGGGTCCACTGGTTCACCGCCGACACCGCGGCCCTCCGTCGTGCCCTCGGCCCGGAGCTGGTCGCGATGAGCACCGGGTCGTCCACCTGGCAAACGCTCGAGGAGTCGATCGCGGCCTCCACACGCTTCCGGGCCGACGGCGGCACCCTCGTCTCGGTCGACTTCGAGGGCACGACCCTGCATCGTTTCGGCGAGACGGTGGTGATGTTCTCGCGCTATCATGTAGTCACGTCCAAACACGGTGTGCGCAGCGACCTGCGCGGTCGGGCCACCGAGGTGTTCGTGCGCAGCGGCGGTCGCTGGGTGCACACCTCGTGGCACCTGGACGAGAGCGGAGCGTCTCCATGATGGTGGACGGCCCGTTCGTCGACTCACTTCGGAGCCCGCGGTGTCCCAGCTCGACCACGCCACCTTCGACGCCCACCGCGACGCGATCCTCGCGGTGGTGCGCGCCGATCCGTTTGCTCAGTCGCTCGGTATCGCGCTGACCCGCTTCGAGGCCGGTGTCGCCGAAGCCACGCTCACGGTGCAGCCGCACATGCGCAACGCGCACGGTGGGTTGCATGGGGCGGTGCTGTACACCCTGGCCGATTTCGTCTTCTCCGTCGGCTGCAACGCGTACGGGCGCATTGCCGTCGGGTTGTCCACCACGATCCAGTTCCTCGCCACCGCCAGCGTGGGCGATGTGCTCACCGCCCGCGCGACGGAGCTCAAGCGCGGGCAGCGCGCGGGCTTCTATCGCATCGAGGTGTGGCACGGCGAGACGCTGCTGGCCACGATGGACGCGGTGGCGCATCGCACCGATCGCGCGTTCGTGTCGCTGACCGCGGCCGGCAGCGAGGGCGCCTCATGAAGCCGCTCGAGCTGCTCGCCGACGCGCGCACGCCCACCGGGTCGCTGCTGCAACTGTACCGGCACGACGGCGCGTATCTCATTCGCGCAGACGGCGTCGAACTCATGTCGACGCGGCGGCATCACTCGGAAGACAAGCTGGCGGAGCTCGCCTGCGCGGGGCTCGCGACGAAGCCGGGCGCGCGGGTGCTCATCGGCGGGTTGGGGCTGGGCTTCACGCTGCGCGAAGCGCTGCGGCACGTGGGGCCCGACGCCGAAGTGGTGGTGGCGGAGCTCCTGGCCGACGTGATCGCGTGGAACGCGAACCCGGCGTACGACCTGTCGCACGTGGCCATGGCCGACCCACGCGTCCGCATCGTGCACGACGATGTGGTGCAGGTGCTGCGCGCGCGCCCGGGCGCGTTCGATGCGATCATGCTGGACACGGACAACGGTCCGGACGGGATGATCCTGCGCGAGAACGCCCGTCTTTATTCATCGCGTGGCATCGTGAGCACGATCCGGGCGCTCGTGCCCGGCGGGGTGATCGCCTACTGGAGTGTGGCCGCCGACCCAGGGTTCGTGTCCGCGCTCGAGCACTGCGGCTTGCGCGTCCAGACCGTGTCGGCGCGTGCGCATGTGACGAGCGGTCCATGGCACACGATTTACGTGGGACGGGTGGATACTGGACGGGGTGAAGCGTCCCCGGCGGTGGTGAAACCCTCCGCGCGTCCGCGCCGTCCAACTTCAGGAGGCCGCCGCCGAGGCGGCCGGTCCTGATGCGCCATCTCGTCCGTCTTTTCGTGCGTCACCTCAGCTCTCCGATTCCCATGCGTACTCGTCGCGTTGCCTTCATCGCCGCACTCGCCGCCGCTGCGGCCGTCGTTCCCAGCGTCGCCGCCGCTGCGCCGGTCACGACCCCCGCGTCCGTCGTGGCCGATACCACGTTCAATCCGGTCGGCAGCTACGCCCTGAGCGTCTCCGTCGCCGGTGAGGCGATGACCATGGCGTTCACGGTCGAGAAGAAGGTCGACGGCAGCTTCACCGGCCTGTTCAAGCACGACGCGATGGGCGAGTTCGCGACCACGAGCTTCAAGGTCGAGGGGCGCACGATGAAGCTGTCGATCGAGACGCCGGGTGGCCCGGCGAACATCGAGATGACCGTCGCCGAGGACAACACCGTGACCGGCGCCTGGGGGATGCAGGGCGACGGCTCGAAGATCGCCGGCAAGAAGGTCAGCTAGCGCGGTTCGACGGCACGGCCTCCATCAGCAGGCGAAGCGCGTCCTTGAGCGCGGCGTCGCCTGCGCGCGACCCGCGGTACTTGCCGAGGCGCACCACCACCAGGTCGCGGTCGGGCACGATGACAGTGCTCTGACCGCCCGCGCCGCGGAACGAGAAGGCGTCCTTCGGAATCGGATCGGCGCCGTCGCCGTTCACCCACATGAAGCCCCCACCGTAAATGGGGCGACCGTCGGCCTCCCACGCGGGGGCCACGGTCTTCACGTGCGCCACGTACCCCTCGGGCAACAGGCGCTCGCCGTTCCACACGCCATCCTGCACGTACAGATTGGCCAGGCGCGCCCAGTCGCGCGCCGACAGATACTCGGCGCCCTGCGTGAGATTGTTGCCGTACGGGTCGGTCATGAGCGTCGCGTCGCGAATGCCGATCTTGTCGAACAGCGCGCGCTGCGGCCACGTGCGGTAGTCCTCGCCGCGCTTCTCGACGCCGAGGCGAACGAGATAGTTGGCAAGCACGGGATCGGTGTTGCGATAGCGGCCCACCGTGTTGGGCTTCCACTGCTGCGGGCGCGTGGCGGCCCACTGGAAGCTGTTCCCCGCGCCCGTGTAGTACCACAGGTGATCGGGGTACCCGAGTGACTTCTCGTACCCCGGATCCTGCGGTGCGCGAATGCGCAGCCCGCTCGACATGCGCATGATGTCCATGATGCGGATGGCCTGACGCGGGTCGCCGGGCTGCTGCCATTCGGGAATGGGCGCCGGCTGCTCGAGCGTGTACGTGCCCATCTGGATGAGCCGCGCGATGAGTGTGCCGGTGAGGCTCTTGCCCATCGACCAGCTTTCGAGCGGGGTGTGGATGCCGATGCCGGCGCCGTAGCGTTCGGCGATGATGCGCCCCTTGTAAGTGACGAGGAACGCTTCGGTCATGGCGCTGTCGGGGCCAAAGCCGGTGGCGAGGGCCTGCGCCACCTTGGCCGAGTCGACGCCGGCGGGCCACGGTGCGGCGTCGATGCGATCACCCATGGGCCACGGGGTCGTCGCGGCGGGCGGCAGTGTGGGCGTGACCGTGACCGGCGTGAAGAACACCGAGTCGCGCCCCTTGGGGAGCGGCACGCACCCCTGACTGCCGTAGCGCTTGGCACGCACCACCACACCGCTCGGCAGCGTGAGGCGCACCATCTGTGCAGCGCGGTCGATGGCGGTGTCGGTGACCACACCGCGATCGTCCAGCGGTCCGGTGAAGAAGCCGACGTTCGCCGCGGCGTCGGCGGGTTCGAGGCCAGTGATGAACACCGCCGCACACAGCGTGGTGGCGAAGCCGGCGATGGAGTGCTCGAGCCCGTCGCCCGGCGGCGGCTCCCACCGGCCACCTGGCAGCTCGAGCGAGTCGCCGCGCGCGATGACGGCCTGCAGGCGGGCACTCTGCGCCGTGGCCGCCGGCGGTGTCGCGGGCTGCTTCGTGTCGGTCGTGCACGCGGCCAGGGCGACCAGCAGGCACGCGGGCGAGAGGACGTGACGGGCGGCGCGCGCCTGCGGCGCGGTGGCGCGGTCGGGTGACGATCGGCGCATGGTCGGAGGGGAGGGGGCCTGCCGTGCTGGTGCGATCTCGTGGCAGACTATGCAGTGCGCAGGAGCGTCCTGCCATCACAGCTACTCTATTGCGTCGTGACGCGAGCCGCCGAGTCACGGAGCGCGGTGGCCTGACGGCGTAGCGACGGCGGCGTGGCAGCGCCTTCCGGCAGCGCGCGCAGGGCGTCGCGACACACCGTGGTCGCCTCGTCGGCAAGCGTCGGCGCGCGGCCGTTGCGTGCGGCGAGCAGCATCTCGCAGTGCGCGACCGCCACGCGCGCCCGTTCGAGCGCGAGTCCCGGCGTCGCCGCGGGCGCGACCGCCAACTGCGTGCGCAGTTGCGTGAGCAGACGCACGGCGCCGGGCACGTCGCCGCTCGCGCGCAGCACACGCGCCTGTCCCACGCGGGTGGCCAGCGTGCTCGGATGCCACGGCCCCACGGCAGCGGTGAGCACGGGCAATGCCGCGGCTTCGAGTTGCGCCGCATCGCGCACGTCGCCGCGTTGCAGGCGGATGGTGGCCAACTGGTGCATCGCCTTGCCGACATCGGGGTGCGTGGGGCCCAGCGACTGCCTGAACGCACGCAGCGCGTCGCGCACGAGTTGCTCGGCCTCCGCCAGCGGCGCCGTGTCGGCCGGGGTCGCAGCGTCGAGGCGCACCTGGGCCAGCGCCGTCATCACGCGGGCGGTGACCGGATGCTCGGCGCCCTGCACGCGCGTGTGTCGTGCCAGCAGCTCGCGATATTCGCGTTCAGCGCCCGCCCGATCGCCGGCCTGACGGCGAAAGGTCGCGAGATTCGCGAGCGCGACCACCGTGCGCTGATGATCCAACCCGTACGCCGCACTCAGGGCGCGCAACGCGCGTGCCTGCATCGCGGCCGCGCTGTCGTAGCGCGCCAGATAGAAGTACGTGGCCGCGAGATTGTTCGCCGTGATCCCAACCGCGCGATCATCGGCGCCGAGCAGTTGCTCGCGCAGCGCCAGCGCCTCGGTGAGCGTCGTCTCGGCCTCGGCGTAGCGCGCCGTCGCGTTGTAGACCACGCCGAGGTCGTTGAGCGACCGCGAGAGCCCGAGCGCGGCATCGGGCACGCCGCGGCGTCGCGTGATGGCCTCCTGCAGCAGCGGCACGGCCTCCGCGGGGCGCCCTGCGGCATGCAGCAGCCAGCCGTGCAGCGACACGGCGTTCGCGAGCGCATCGGGAAGCGTATCGGCCGTGCTGCCCGCGCGACGGCGCAACTGCACGGCGCGCGCGGCCAGCGACTCGGCGGGGACAGCCAACCCGAGGCGATCGTACGCCTCTGCCAGCGCCTCGAGCATGTCGGCATGCAGGGCGGGCTGCGTGCCGTAGCGCGTGGCCGTCTGCGCGGCCTGCAGGTCGAGCAGGCGGCGCACCGACACCGTGTCGCTCACCGCACGATCGGCCCCCGACGCGCCGAACGTCTCGAGCAGGAACGTGCGCACCTCGCGCGCGCGGTCGCGCTCGACCGCCACGCGCTCGGCCGTGCGTCGCACCAGGCGCTCGTTGCGCACCAGCATGACGGCGGCGACCAGCAGCGCCGACGCCGTGACGACGCCGGCGCTCACCGCCACGCGGTTGCGCCGCACGAACTTCTGCAGGCGGTAGCCTGCGGAATCGGTGCGCGCGAGCACCGGACGTCCCTCGAGGTAGCGCTGCAGGTCGTCGGCGAGCGCGACCGCGGTGGGATAGCGTCGTGCCGGCTCGTCGCGAATTGCGGTGAGCACGATCGTGTCGAGATCGCCGGAGAGCCGCCGCGTGAGGTCGCGAGCCGAGAGGCCGCGCGCGGCGGCGCTGTCCTCGGTCACGAGCAGGCTCGGGCGGCGCACTTCGGCGGGCGCGTCGCGATCGGTGTGCTCGCGACGCCGGTGTCCCTCCGGCCATGGCAGCGCGCCGGTGAGCAGTTCACACAGCAGCACGCCCAGCGCGTACACATCGGTCGCGGTCGACACCGCGCCGCCGCGCAACTGCTCCGGTGCCGCGTAGTCCGGGGTGAGCACCCGCCCGCTCTGCGTGGTGTCGCGCGTTGCCGCATCGGTCCAGGCGTCGGGCTGCAGCACCTTGCCGATACCGAAGTCGAGCAGCACCGGGGTGCCGTCCTCGGTGACGAGCACGTTGGACGGCTTGATGTCGCGGTGCACGATGAAGTGCTGGTGGGCATGCTGCACCGCCGCGCACAACTGCCGGACGAGCGCGAGGCGCTGCGCGACGGAGAGCCGCCGCGCGTCACACCATTCGACCAGCGGCGCGCCGGCCACGAACGGCATGACCACGAACGGCCGGCCGTCGGGGGTGGCGCCGCTGTCGAGCAGCGGTGCGATGTGCGGGTGCGACAGCGTCGCGAGGATGCGGGTCTCGAGGCGGAACCGACGCAGCGTCACGTCGGTGTCGAGGCCGCGCCGCATGACCTTGACGGCGACCGGGATGGCGTCGGCGTCGTCGACGCGCACGGCGCGAAACACCTCGGCCATGCCGCCTTCGCCCACGCGCTCGATGAGGCGATAGCGCGCCCCGGCGGTGGTGAGCTCGCCCGTGGCCCAGGTGAGGGGCGCGTCCGGCAGGCGGGAGGCGTCGACGAGCGACACCTCGAGGAAGTCCGGGTGGCTCGTCGCGCTGTCGATGAGCCCCAGCACCTCGCTCACCAGCGACGGGTCGTCGGCGCACGCGTCGCGCAGCAGGCGCACGCGGTCGGACGGCGCGGCGTCGACGACGAGATCGAACAACGCCTCGATCCGGCGCCAGCGCGCCGGATGCATCGCGTCAGTCGGGCGCGTCATGGGCGACGGGCCGCTCCGGTGCGAGCTCCCGCTGCAGCCAGGCCTTGGCCATGATCCAGAGGCGCCGCACCGACCGCTCGCTGGTGTCCATGAGCGTCGCGATCTCCGGGTTGCTCAAGCCGCCGAAGTAGCGGTACTGCACCACCTGCGCCCCCGCCGCGTTGAACGTGGCGAGTCGCGACAGCGCTTCGTCGAGGGCCAGCAGCAGGTCGGCCTGCGCGTCGGTGAGCGTCGACGGGTCGGCGATGCCACCGATCTCGTCGAGCGACACGTGCCGCTGCGCCCCGCCGCGTCGCTGGGCGGCGCGCGCCTTGGCATGGTCGACCAGGATGCGCCGCATCGCTTCCGATGCCACCGCGAGGAAGTGCTCGCGGCTGCGCCACACCGTGCGCACCTGATGACGGAGCCGATCCCACGCTTCGTGCACCAGGGCGCCGGTGTCGAGCGTGTGCCCCGGACGCTCGCGCCGCAGGCGGTCGCGCGCGACGCGCGTGAGCTCGGCGTAGATAAGCGGCACGAGCTGGTCGAACGCGTCGCGATGTCCGTTGGCGAACGCGTGCAACAGTTGCGTGACGTCGCCCGCCGGCGCCTGTGCGGGCGCCGGCACAGCCACAGACAACGAGTCAGCGAGCGGTGCGGGACGCGCCATGCGCCAGGGCCCTCTGCCGGGGGGGAGTCTGCGCAGAGAGTACGGGCGCCGCCGCTCGCTGTCAAAGCGGCGCCCGACCGGTGACGTCGTCACTGCGGACACATGCCCGCGGCCGCGCTCACGTCCATCGTGAAGCTCGTCGTGCGCCCCAGCACCGTGACACTGCCGTTGTACGTGCCGTACGAGTCGATGCCGAAGCGGAGCGTGGCGGTGCCCGTGCTGCTCAGCGTGCCGTTCAGCGAGCCAAAGCCGCTCAGCACGCCGGGACCCGAGAACATCGCGCTGTAGGCGGCGTTGGGCTGCGCCGGCGTGGTCGTCACCACCGCGCACACCTCGCTGGTCGACCCCAGATGACGATACGAGGGAATGACGCCGAGCGAGAACGCCGACTGCCGCACGCAGGTGAAGTCCGCCACCGTGATCGCACCGGCGGTGATGAGGACGCCGCGCGACGTGCCCGGGGAGCAGGTGATGGTGGGGAGCAGGCCGGCGATGGCGACGATCGCGGTGCCCGGCAGGATGCCGTCGAGCCGATACTGGCCGTTGCTGTCGGTGGTGGTGGAGAGCAGCGAGGTGAAGATCGTGAGGCCGGCAGCGGGCTGGCCGTCGATCGTCACGCGCCCCGCCACGGAGCCGGTGAAGACGCGCGTGCAGCTCACATTCGCCGTCGCCACCTGCCCCGCGACGATGGTGACCACCTGCGTGCCCGGCTGGCAGGTCGTGTTGGGCGGCAGGTCGCCCAAGGCGACGGTGATGGGGCCCGGCGGCAGGCTGTCCACGCGATAGCTGCCGTTGGCGCCCGTGGTCACGACGCGGGAGCCCACGAGCACCGTGATGCCGGCGGTGGGCGTGCCGTTGATCGAGACCGAGCCGGTGACCGAGCCCGTCGTGGGGCGTGTGCAGCTGAAGTTCGCGGTCGCGACCTCACCCGCCACGACCATGACGCCCTGTCCGCCGGGCTGGCACGTCGCGCCCGTCGGTGGCTCGACGATCGAGACGGGCACGATGCCTGGCGGCAGGCTGTCGACGCGATAGGTGCCGTTGGCGCCGGTGGTGACGATGCGTAGCCCCACCGCGATCGACACGCCGGCGACCGGTGTGCCGTTGAGCGTCACCGTACCCGTGATCGTGCCGACGGTGGGACGCGTGCAGGTGAAGTTCGCGGTGGCGATCTGGCTGGCCACCACGGTGACCTGGCGCGCCGACGGTGTGCACGTCGCGCCGTCGATCTGGCCGACCTGCACCGTTGCCGGCCCGGGCGGCACGCTGTCGATGCGATAGACGCCGCCGGCGTTGGTGACCGCCGACCGCGTGCCCGCCGACACCGTGACGCCCACGGCGCTCGCGCCGTTCAGCGTGACGATGCCGCCGATCGAGCCGGTGGCGGGACGCGCGCAGGCGAAGTTCGCGGTGACGAGTTCGCCGGCCACGACCGTCACCGCGCGCGCACTCGGCGAGCACGTCCCGCCGTCGGGGGGCGCGACCTGCACGGTCTGGCTCCCCGGTCGCACGCCGTCGATGAGATAGACGCCACCGGGGCCCGTGGTCGCGATGCGGCCGTCGACCGAGACGACCATGCCGGCTGTGCCGGTGCCGTCGACGGTCACCTGGCCCCCCACCGAGCCGGTCGTCGGTGCGGTGCAGGCGAAGTCGGCGCGCACCGTTTGACCGGCGACGACGTCGACCAACGTCGCGCGCGAGGGGCACGTCGCGTTCGCGGGGAGTCCGCTCACGCCGACCGGCGTAGAGCCCACGGGCATGTCGACCAACTGATAGGTGCCGTTCGCACCGGTAACGGTCGTCTTGGCCCCGCTGCTCACGGTCACGCCGGACACACCGACGCCGTTGACCGTGACGGTGCCGGTGATGGTGCCGGTGAAGAGGGAGAGATCGAGGCCGGTGGGTTCGAAGAACTTCGCGGCCTTGTACTCGCAGCCAACAAGGGTCGCGCCCACGAGCGCGATGCAGAGACGGAACAGGCGGCGCATCGTCAGCTCGCTCAGAAGTGGTAGAAGCGGAAGCCGCCCAGGTCGTACTGGCCACCCAACCCGAAGCGGAACTGTTGATCGGCGTCCTTGCTCCAGCGTCCGCTGAAGCCCGCGTCGACGCGCAGGTCGAAGCGGTCGAACAGTTCGTAGCGCAGGGCGAAGCCGCCGTGCGACGTCCAGAGGTCGAGGCCACGCTCTGTCTCGTTGGTGCGCCCCTGCAGGAAGCGCTCGTCGAGTCGCAGCTCGTTGTTCGCGAACGTCGGGCCGAGGAAGAGGTCGAGCTCGAAGTCCCCGAGGTCGAAGCGCGGCCCGCACGAGACGTCGAGGAACTGTCCCGTCATCGTGCCATCGACGCGCGTGGGCGTGTTGATGAGTCCGGAGCCGAAGTCCTGCGTGTACCGCACCTGGTTGCGGTGCAGGGTCAGTCCGCAGCTCCACCGCGTCGCCTCGATGCCGGCCGAGACGGCAAAGCCCGTGGTGCCGGTCTTCGCGTCGACCCCCGTGCTGTACGGCACATCGCCCAGCACGGAGCGGAGGCTGCCGAAGCGGCTGTATTCGACGCTGGCGCCGAGACGCGCGCGCAGGCCGGTCTTGTTGTCGTCCTGCGCCGCCAGCCGCGCGGGGCGCGTGGCGAGCAGCGCCAACGCGACGAGGAGGGCGAACCGCGGAACACGGCGGGAGGTGGGGCCGAAGGGCATGGGCGAAGGCTCGCGGAAGAGGGTCCGGAGCCTACGCGAGAATTCGTCGCCAACGCGGCCAAACGGGGGGTTCGCGGGGTACGACCGACCACGCGCGACTCAACGCCTACCTATGGAGCGTCTCATGACCGACCCGACCACGCCCCGCTCTCCCGCACCGCCACACGATCCGGCCGCACCGCCGCAGCGGCATCCGTCACATCCGGACGTCGAGCCACAGCCGGTCAGCACGCCCGACGAGGTGGTCGACCGCGAGTCCGAGGACTCGTTTCCGGCGTCCGATCCGCCGTCGACCACGCCGCTGCATATCGGCGAGCCCGACGACGAGGTCGAGTCGCAGCCCTGAGCGCGCGCTACTTGAGCGCGTTGAACGCCGCGAGCACGCGCAGCAGGTCGGGGCTCGTGAACGTGTACGTGCCGGGTGATGCCGCCACGGCGCCCTCGAAGCTCTTGCCGCCCTGCCGCACCGCGAGCACCATCGCATACGGCGGCGTGAGCGCATACGGGCGATAGCGCGCGCGCGCCCGCACCGCCCGTTCGACACCGGTGCGGATGGCGTCCTGCGCAGCCTGCGGCGACAGGCCGTTGATGGCCGTGCCGATCTCCTCCTTCACGGCGACGCCGTCGACGGTGCCCAGCAGCCCGCGCAGTTGGTCGACCACGGCGCGGTCGCCGGCGACAAACACCACCGGCACGCCGTACAGCCCGGCCACGAGCGCGTTGTAGCCGCCCTCGGGGAGCGAGACGCCGTTGATGCTGAAGTCGACGACGTTGCCGTTGGACGTGTGCGCCAGGATCGCATTGGGCGTGCCGGCCTTGGCGTGATACCCGATGAACACGACGGCCGCGAAGCTGCTGTCGATGCCTTCCATCATGTTCTTGGGCCCGGTGCTCGCACCACGCAGCAGACGCGCACGCGGGTCGAGGTCACCGGGCAGGATGTTCTGCTTGCTGCCGTGCGAATCGCGCACGAGCACCTCGGTCGCCCCGGCGCGGATGGCCCCTTCGATGGCGGCGTTCGCCTCCTGCGCGGCGATCTTGCGGAAATACTGGTAGTCCCCCGCGGTGCCGCCGACATCGCCATTCGTGACGACGCCGGCCAGCCCTTCCATGTCCACCGAGATGAACACCTTGAGCGGCGTCCCCGCACGCGCCGGGCGCGGTTGCGCGGCGAGTGGTCCCACGCACAGCGAACTGAGGGCGAGCGCCGCACCGGCGAGGGCGCACCACGTGCGACGGGTCGTGACGGAGAGGGACATGGCAGGGAAGAGCGGAAGGCGGAGGCAGCGGAGGACGAACGTCGCGTGAGTATGCAGCCGGGCCTGTGCGACGGCCACCGTGATGCAGCGGAGCGCGCCCGCTGACGGACGCACTGGTCGCACGCTGCGCGCGTCCGCATCGTTCGCGGACGGCCCGCGCCCCGCACCCCACGCTGCACCCCGACATGTCCTTGCCCGCGTTTCCGCACTTCGCCCGCTACCTGCTGCGCACCACCGACACCAGCGCCGCCGCCGCGTTCTACGCGGCCGTGCTCGGCCGCGCGCTGCCGGTGTACGACACACCGCGGGGCGATGGTATCGTCGCCCTGCACGAGGCGGCGCGCGCGCGTGGCGCGCGGCCGCACTGGCTGGGGCACATCGCGGCCCAGGCGCTGGGCGGCGCCGAGGCCGCGGCCGCCCGCGCGGTGGCGGCCGGTGCCACGCGCCTCGGGCCGCCACCCGGCACGGGGGACTTCGCCGTGCTGCGCGACCCGGACGGATCCATCGTCGCCTTCACCGACCGCACCGACGAGCCGACGGCGGGTGTCGTGTGGCACCAGCTCAATGCGCGCCGCGCGACGGATGCGGCGTCATGGTACGGCACGCAGGTGGGGTGGAGCTTTGGTGCGCCCGAGGACCTCGAGGCGCTGGGGGTGCACCGCCGCTTCGCGTACCGCGCGGGGACCACGCCGGTGGGCGTGCTGAGCGACATCGCGCAGCGCCCCGAGGTGCACACGCACTGGCTCTTCTACTTCGCGGTGCCGGCGCTCGATGCGGCGGTGGCGCAGGTGCAGGCGCGCCGCGGCATCGTCACGGCCACCATCACACTCGCGAGCGGCGCTCGCCTCGCCGTGTGCGACGATCCGCAGGGCGCAGCCTTCGGCCTCATCGAGCCCGGTGACGTGTCGATGCTCGCGGGCGCAGGCGGGTAACTCGCGCCGCGACGTGAGCGAAGCACGTGCAGGTGTTCAGCAGTCGGTGCCGCGTGCCCTCACGCGGCGCCGCACCACTGCGTGAGCGCGTCGGCGAGGCCGCGCGTCGTGCCGTCACTCACCCACGCCACATAGCCATCCGGGCGCACGAACACGGCGCGCGGTGGTGCTATGTCGCCGATGACCGGCAGTGTCCAGGGCCCCGCCGCGAGCGCATCGACGCAGGGCACGCGTCCGCGCCACGCGCCGACGTCCGCCGCACCCGGCGCGCCGAGGGTGAGCAGGAAGGGGCGCGCCTGGTGGAGCAGGGTGTACACGCGCTGTGACCCCTGCGCGGTGACGAGCTCCAAATCGGGCATTCGCCGTCCGAGCAACGGCTGCGCGGCGCGGGCCTCGTCACTTCCCAGCGCGTAGCGCACGTCGAGACCCGACATGCTGCCCGCCAGGTGACGTCGCGCCTCGGGGAGCTGCAGCAACTCGCCGAACACCTCGCGCGCGGCTCGTGAGCGTTCGTCTTCGCGCAGCAGCGCGACCTGGGCCATGGTCATCGACAGCACGCGCGCGCCCACGGGATGCCGCTCGGCGTGATAGCTGTCGAGCAGCGACGACGGCGACACGCCCCGCACAACCTGAGCCAGCTTCCACCCGAGATTGACGGCGTCCTGCACGCCCAGGCTCAGCCCCTGCCCACCATGCGGCGCATGCACGTGCGCCGCATCGCCCGCCAGCAGCACGCGCCCCGCACGATACTGCGCGGCCTGTCGCGTCATGTCGGTGAAGCGGGAGATCCACGTGGGGCTGTGCACGCCGTAGTCGGTGCCGCACACGGCGCGCAATCGCGCACGCAGGTCGTCGAGCGTCGGCTCGCGCGCGTCCGTGCCCGTGGGGACCTCGGCATCCGGCACCATGACCGTGTACGGGCCGATGTCCTTGTAGACGATGGCGCCGTTCACGAGGTCGTACTCCTCGCGCCCCAACGCGTAGGTGCCCGCCGGCGATCGGTGCACGCCGTACGGCGGCGCCTCCGTCACCTCGACTTCGGCGAGCAGGTTGCTCATGGTCGCGTCCCAGCCGGGAAAGTCGATGCCCGTGCGCTTGCGCACGAGGCTGCGCCCGCCGTCACACCCCACGAGGTATGACGCGCGGAGCATCGTGCCGTCGCCCAACGTCACCGCGACGTGGTCCTCGTGCGGTGTGACATCGGCAACGGCCTGTCCGTAGCGAATCGTCACGCCCAATGCACGCACCCAGTCGGCCAGCAGCCGCTCGATGTGCTTCTGTCGCAGCGCGAGTCCGTACGGATGGCGTGTCGGGAAGTCACTGATGTCGAGGCGCGTGACGGCGAAGCCCGTGACCTGCGCCGTCTGCCCCGCCTCGAGGAAGCGCTGCGCGATGCCGCGTTGGTCGAACACTTCGATGGTGCGCGCGGTGATACCAAGGGCGCGTCCGCCGCTGAGACGCTGATCGGGGCGCTGTTCGAGCAGTACGACATCGACGCCGGCGAGGGCGAGCTCGCCGGCGAGCATCAGGCCGGTGGGACCCGCGCCGACGATGATGACGTCGTGCATCGTCGCCTCGCGCATACTCGCGTCGTGCATGGTCGCGTCGCGCAGAGGTGCAGGGAGGTGCAGGGGCATCGCGGCTCCAGGTCGAAGTGAGGCGCGCAGTATCGACGCCTCCCGGGGGCTTGCCGCAAGCCGTGTGGTGGGTGGTATTTGTTGGTGGGCAGGCACGAGTGATGCCACTCGTCCCTGCAATGTTCGTCCCCACGTGACCGACCCACACGTCGCGGGGTAGCGACGGACGTGACGGCGAACGCGCCGTCTCGCCACATCATTGCGACGCCTCATCGGAGAGTCTGCGCATGACGTTGCTGCTGCAAATCACCGGCCTGCTTGGCCTGGTGCTCGGTGCACTCTGGGTCCTGCAGGGACTCGGCATGGTGGAGATTCCGCCCCTGTTGTGCGCGGGGGACTGCGTGCCCTTCGAGGGCCCGTCGAGGCGGAAGGCGGTTGTCGGGGGGCTGGCGATGCTGGCCGGTGGCGCGCTGCTGCGTGCGGCGCGATCGTCGCGCGCGTCGGGTTTGCCGTAACTAACCGGCGCGCGCGTCGTAGGGACGACCGGATCAGGAGCGGGACACCGTGAACCCCCACGGCCACGGCGGCCCCCACACTGCGCAATCGACCCATGAGCGAACGCCGCTACGGAGACGACGAAGTCCGCGAGATCTTCAGCCTCGCGACCACCCGGGACGTGCGCGAGCCGAACGCGTCGCCGGATTCCGATACGGGCGGCTTCACCCTCGCCGACCTGCAGCGCATCGGTGCCGAGGTGGGGCTGGAGCCGGCGCGTGTGGCGCAGGCAGCGGCCGCACTCGATCATCGCGTGCGCGTCGAACCCGTGCGCCGCTCACTCGGCATGCCGGTCGGTGTCACGCGCGTCGTCGACCTGCCGCGCGCGCCCACAGATCGTGAGTGGGAACAGCTCGTGACGATGTGCCGCACGACGTTCGGCGCGCGCGGGGTTGCAGCCATGACGGGCGGCATCCGGGAATGGTCCAACGGCAACCTGCACATCGCCGTCGAGCCCACGGCCACCGGCCAGCAGCTGCGTCTCAGTACGATCAAGAGCGACGCGCAGGCGTTCAACGCCGTGGCGCTGTTCCTGGGTGCCCTCGCGATCCTCACGGGGGTCGTCATCACGGCCGCCGGCAAGCCCGAGAAGGCGCTCGTGATGGCGGGCATGTTCGGCGGCCTCGCCGTGCTGGGTCTGACGGTCAATCTCGTGCGACTGCCCGGGTGGGCGCGTCTGCGCGCGCGCCAGATGGACGCGCTGGCCGAACACGCCGTGCGCCTGCTCTCGGGGTCATAGGCGGCACACCGCTCGCGGGACGCGGGTTCGCGCGTCGCTTGACATATTCCGTTATCGGCATAGGTTGTCCGCCATGCCACGCGCCGCCACCACGTCGGACCCGTTCAACGCCATCGCCGAGCCGCGTCGTCGGGAGATTCTCACGCTGCTGGCGGCGGAGGAGTGGCCCGTCGCCGACATCGCCACGGAACTGGCGATGGGCCAGCCGTCGGTGTCGAAGCACCTGCGCGTGCTCCTCGACGTCGGCCTGGTCGAGGTGCGCCGCGAGGGGCGGCAGGCCTTCTACCGGACCAACCCGATGCAGATCAAGGCGATTCACGACTGGACCAGCCGCTTCGAGCAGTACTGGACCGGTCAGCTCCTCCGCATCAAGGCGCGGGCCGAGCGCGCGCGATAACGCATCGCGTATTGCGCATCGCGTATTGCGCATCGCGCATCGCGCGCTGCAGCCCCGAACACGCACATCGCACTCCACCGGAACAGGCCCATGGTGCAACTCACCACCCCGCTCGACAACTACACCCTCGACATCACCATCGAGACGCGCGTGCACGCCTCGCTCGAGGACACCTTCGCGGCACTGCTGGAGGAGATGGGGCCGCAGAACACGGGCATGGGCAACGCCCCCATGCCCATGGTGCTCGAAGCGCGCCCCGGCGGGCGCTGGTATCGCGACCTTGGCAACGACAACGGGCACTGCTGGGGCACGGTGCAGGCCATTCGCGTACCCACGCTGCTGGAGATCAGCGGGCCGCTCATGATGTCGTTCGCCGTCGCCTCGAACATCCAGTATCGCCTGCGCGCCGACGGCGACGACACCGTGATGACCTTCCGGCACAATGCGCTCGGGCTCTTCCCCGAGGGCTACCGCGATGCCCTCGGCCAGGGGTGGACCCGCATCGCGCAGAGTGTGCAGCAGCGCTTTCCCGCGACGGCCTGACGCCGTCGTTCCTCTCGTCATTCACCGCGCATTCTCCATGTCACTCGCCGCCGCCCTCGCCGCCGAACTCGAACAGGAAGCCGTCACCACACGTCGCGTGCTGGCCAGTGTCCCCGATGCGCACCTCGCGTGGACGCCGCACGCCAAGTCGCGCACGCTGGGGCAGTTGGCGATGCACATCGCCGTCAATCCGGCCAGCGTCATGGCCATGGCGATGCGCAACCCGGCGTCACCGCCGCGGCTGCCGGAGGTCTCTCCTGCCTCGACCGCCGATGTCCTCGCCGCGTTCGACGCGAGCGTGCCGGAGGCCCTTTCGATGCTGCGCACGCTCTCGGACGCGCAGCTCGCCGAGTCGTGGAGCATGGAGGTGAACGGCGCGGTCATCATGACGCTGCCGCGCGCGGCGCTGCTGCGCCTCGTGCTGCTGAGTCACTGGTACCATCATCGTGGACAGATGTCGGTGTACCTGCGCCTGCTCGACGTGCCGGTGCCGTCCATCTACGGGCCGAGCGCGGACGTCAATCCGTTCGCGTGAGGCGGGGGCGCGCGTCGGCGCCCGCCCCTGGACTAGAGCGTGAGCACGCAGCGGAATCCGCGGGCCGCATAGTACGATTCGGCGCCGTTGTGATACGTGAACACGGTGTCGTAGCGCCGGTCACCAAACAACGCGCCTCCCAAAGCGCGAATGCGTGCGGGCGTCTCCAGCCAGCTCGAGGTGGTGGTGTCGACCGCCTCGAGCGCCTGCAGCGCGGCGTACTGCTCCACCGTGAGCAGCGCGGCGCCGAACTCGGCGGCCATGGCCTGCGCGCTGTGCTTCGGCTTGTTCTCCTTGCGCGCGTCGAGCGCCTGCTGGTCGTAGCAGACGCTGCGCCGGCCCTTGGGGCTCTGCGTGGCGCAGTCCACGAAGGTGATGGCCTTCGCCGCGGCGTCGAGCACCACCACATCGGGCTCGCCCCCCGACTCCTCCATGACATGCAATGCGCGCAGGGCGGCGGCGTTGTCGGTCAGGCGCGCCTCGACCGCCTTCCATGCCAGCTTCGGGTGGCGATGCGGGTGCGCGTCGAAGCGCGCACGCAGGGTGTCGATCAGTGCGGTGCGTTGCGCGGCGGAGAGGGGCTTGGCGGGCATGGAGGCGCGGCGCGACGCGAGGGGCGTGTCGCGGGCGCGGCCCTGGTGCCGCGATCGCGGGGTGAGCAGCGTCGCCGATGTTGAAGACTACGCGGCGCGGCACGGGCGCGCGCCTGCGCGGCGCGGCTTCGGCGTCACACGCGCGCGCGACGCCGCCACCGCAGCGTGCCCGCGGTCACGGCCAAGACACCCAGCACCAGCGGCGCGTACGGCGGCTCGCCGCGACGGACGTGTGTGTACACGGCTCCGGCCATGAGTGCGCCGAGCGCCACACCGGCCACCGGCGTGAGCACGGGCGCGATGCCGAACGCCGCCGGCGCCACCAGGCCGATGCCGCCGGCCACCTCGGCCGCGCCGATGGCGGCGATTGCGCCGTCGCCGAAGTCCTGCGTCCACCCCATCTGCGGGTTGGCGCGCAGGGCGTCGGGGGAGCTGGCGAGTTTGGTCCCACCGGCGCCCACGAAGGCAACGGCGAGCAGGGCCTGCAGGATCCAGAGGGCGCGGTTCATGGCGGGTCGCGGTCGGGAGGTGACAATCGTCAGGAATGCTGACGATCAGTTGTGCTTACTATCGGCCTTCCCTTGCCGCCCGTCAAGTGCAGATTGCCCGCATGCCCCGTCGCCGCCTGCCCACCCTGCCGGAGGAACCCGTCGGCCTGCCCGCCGGGCTCCCCGACGCCGTGCTCGCCTCGGTCGGCTTCCTGGCCGGTCAGGTGGGGGGACGCATGCGCGCGCGCTTCGAGGCCGTGCTGGCCGAGCATGCGCTGCATCCGCGTCACTATCTCATGCTGCTGGTGCTCCGCGACGAAGGCATCATGGCGCAGCAGGCGTTGGGGGCGCGCGTGGGCATGGATCGCACCACGACCATGCAGGCGGCGCAGTACCTCGCCGACACCGGCGCGCTCGAACGGCGCGACGACCCCGACGACCGTCGGGTGTATCGGCTGGCGCTCACGGCGGCGGGGCGGCGGCTGGTGGGTTCGCTCGAGGGGCGCATCCGCCGCGCCGAGCAGGACATGCTGGCGCCGCTGACGGCGGAGGAGCGCACGGCGCTGCACGCCCTCCTGAAACGGGTGCTTGGCGGGGGCGACGGGCACTGCGACGGATAGGCGCGCGGCACCACCTCGCCGGCGCCCCATCGCCGGCGCCCTCGGGCGCCCGACCGTCTAGCTTGCAGCCACCGCCGTCGCGCGCCGCACCCTGTGGCGCGGTCGGCGCGCGTCCGTCCGTCCATCCCTGTTTCGCGTGACCCTGATTTCCGTCTCCAAGGTTGGCGTCTCCTTCGGCGCCACCGAACTCTTCAAGGACATCACCTTCACCGTCGCCGAAGGCGAGCGGTGGGGGATCATCGGCCGCAACGGCGCCGGCAAGTCGACGATCTTCAGCCTCATCACCGGCGATCGCGCGCCCACCGTGGGAAGCGTGGCCCGCAAGCCAGGGCTGCGGCACGCGCTGCTCGACCAGCATCGGGCCTTCGAAGGCGCCACCACCGTGTGGGAAGCGGGCGCCGCCGCGTGGCGCGACGTCATCGCGCTCGAGAAGCGCATCGCCGAGCAGGCGATGCAACTGGGCGAGATGGGTGAGAACGTCACCGACGCCTTTCTCGAGCAGTTCGGGCGCGACCAGGAGCGCTTCGCCGACATGGGCGGCTACGAGTACCACGCCCGCGTCGACGCCGTGCTGCAGGGGCTGGGGTTCGACGCCGAGGAATCGAAGACGCGGCTCGTGGCGTCGCTGTCGGGCGGAGAACGCGGCCGCGTCGGTCTCGCGGCGCAGCTCATCGCACCCGCCGACCTGCTGCTCCTCGATGAGCCCACCAACCACCTCGACCTCGACACGACCACGTGGCTGCAGGACTGGCTGCGTGAGGCCAACGAGACGGTCATCGTGGTGTCGCACGATCGTGCGTTCATGGATGCGATCTGCACGCACATCCTGCACGTCGAAGCCAAGAGCAGCGAGTGGTACAAGGGGAACTACAGCCAGTTCGTGCCGCAGCGCGCCGAACGGCGGCTGTCGCGCGAGCGTGAGCTGGAGAAGCAGCGGGCGTACGTGAAGAAGGAGGAGGAGTACATCCGCCGGAACATCGCGGGCGTGAACTCCTTCCAGGCCAAGGGGAAGCGCAAGCGTCTCGAACGACTGCCGCGCCTTGCGCCGCCGCCGGGCGACCCGGCGGCCATGTCACTCGAGTTCGAGGTGGCCGAGCGGGGCGGCGATCAGGTCATCGCCATCAAGGACCTGCGTGTCGAAGTGCCGGGGCGCGTGCTGGTGGACGACTTCACGGCGGTGCTGCGCCGCAATGACTTCATCGCGCTCGTCGGTCCGAACGGGGCGGGGAAGTCGTCGTTCATCTCGACGCTCATCGGCGATCGCGCGCCGGCTGCCGGTGAAGCGCGCATCGGCAGCTCCATCACGGCCGCGTGGTTCCGGCAGGACCTCGCCGACCTGCCGCTCACCAAGTCGATGTACGACGCGATCCAGGACCAGCGGCCACTCTGGAGCCGCGGGCAGGTGCAGAACTGCCTCGGCGCGTTCGGCTTCAGTGGCGACGAGGTGCAGCGCGAGATCGGCTCACTGAGCGGCGGCGAGCGGGCGCGCATGGCACTCGCGCTCATGACGCTGTCCAAGGCCAACCTGCTCATCCTCGACGAGCCCACCAACCACCTCGATGTCGAGAACATCGAGGCGCTCGAGGATGCGCTCGAGGGGTACGAGGGATCGGTGCTGCTGGTGAGTCACGACCGCGCGTTCCTACGCGAGGTGGCCACACGCGTGTGGGCATTCGACGGCACGCGGCTGCAGGACTTCGACGGCCCGTTCATCGAGTGGGAGGCCGACCGCGCGCGTCGCACCGGCACGAGGTGACGCGCGCCTTGCGCGTGCCCCCGTGCCGGCGGTCGTGACTCAGCGCGGACGGAAGCTGCGCCGCGCCGTCGAGCAGCGCGGCCAGGGCCGTGCGGCGCCTCCGGGCACCTCGAGCGTGGCCTGTGTCCGCGGCGTGCGCTCACGGTCTTCCGACGCCGCATAGGCGAGCATCGCGGCCATGGTCGCGTTCTGCTTGAGATCGTCGAGCACGACCTTGTCCCACGTGTCACGGTTGGTGTGCCAGGTGTACTGCCGATACTCGCTGTAGCTCGACTGCAGGCGGAAGGCCGGCGCGCCGCGGCACAGGAACGACGTGTGGTCGCTCCCCGAGTTCGCCTGCGGGCCGGGGAGTTGGAGCTGCACGCTGTCGGTCATGCTCGACGGCAACTGCGCCACCCAGCGCGCGAGGTTGGCGCTCGCACCAAGGAAGCCCTGCCCCTCGAGCAGCTCGACGCGCCAGGTGCCGTTGTCCTGGTTGAACGCCACCTGCAGGCCGTCGATGACGTCGGGGTGGTCCTCGCCGAACGAGAGCGAGCCGATCGCGCCCTGCTCCTCGCCACCCCAGTGCCCCACGAGGATGGTGCGTCGCGGGTTGGGATAGGCCTGCTTGAGGATGCGCATGGCCTCGAGCATGGTGAGCGTGCCCGTGCCGTTGTCGGTGGCGCCGGTGGCGCCGTGCCAACTGTCCAGGTGCGCCGACAGCAGCACGTACTCGTTGGGCAGCTCGGTGCCCTTGAGTTCGGCCACGACGTTGAACATCGGCACTTCGGTGGGCGCCGCCTGCGCCTCGGCGGTGAGACGCACACGCGGCCCCTGGCCGTTGCTCGCGAGCCGGTGCAGCAGCCCGTAGTCCTCACAGGAGATGTCGAGTGACGGCGCGCGTTCCGTGCTGGCGCCGAAGATCTTGTTGACGCCCCAGCCGTTCGACCACGTGAGCGTGCCGACGCCCATCACGCCGGCCTCGTCGAGGCGGCGATACACCACGGCCTGACGGTCGGCGACCGGCGTGTTGGGCGGTACGAGGCTCTGGATGCGCTGCTGCGCGGTGACGCGCGCCTCGCTGCGACGTGCGTTGAGCGCCGCGATGGTGGCGGGGCGTGCATTGCGCTCGAGTTCCTGCGGCGCCCGGCACATGAGCTCCGGCGCCGTGAGCAGCACGAACTTGCCGCGCACCGTCTTGAGCCACGCGCTGGCGGCCGCCGTGTCCGCGAGTGGCGGAATCACCACCACGTCGCCTTCGACCGGACGACCGCCCGGCGTGCCCGGGCTCCACGCGAGGATCTCCACCTCGAGGTTCTGCAGGCGCGGCGCGATGAGCTGCATGTGCACCGTGCCATGCTGCCAGCCACGCCACGTGCCGTACTGCTCGCGTCGCACCGGAATGCCGAAGCTCCGGTACGTGCGCTCGAGCCATGTGCCGGCGTTGGTGAAGCCCGTCGTGCCCGAGAGCCGCGGGCCGATGGAGTCGATGAGCACCTGTCCGAGGCGCTCGACCTGCGACTCCTGCATGCCCACCTGGTACATGCGGCGAATGACGGAGTCGGCGGAGCGGAAGCCCTGCGCATGCAGCAGGGTGGGGAGCGCGAGGAACGTGGCGACGCGCGCGACGAGTCGACGTGCGGACATGGGGGGCAGTGTCCTGAAGAGGGGGACGAGCCGGGAGCTCGCGCAGAAGCTAGCGCGGACGCGATGACGTGGCCAACACGACGCCAGCGGCCACGGGTTCGCCCCGCTCGGCCACTGCTGGGTGGCTGTTCGTCCCGAACGATCGGCGTGTCGCCCGCAGACACTGTCCTTTGCAGGTTCATATACTTTCGTCTCGCACCGGTTCACGACATGAGCCCACGCACCTCCTCGCTCCTCGCGCTGCTCAACCTCGCGGCATCCGTCGTGCTCGCCACCATGTTGCTGTCCGCATCGCGCGCGCAGGATCCGCGCGAGCTCACCATCGAGCGGCTCAACATCGTCGACTCCACCGGTCGTCTCGCGCTCGTGCTCGCCAACGGCGCACGCCTGCCGGGCGCCGTCTTCGAAGGGCGCGAGTATCCGCAGAGCTTCGTCGGCCGCGGGAAGAGCGCCGGCATGATCTTCTTCAACCAGCAGGGTGACGAAGTGGGGGGGCTCGTGTACGAGGGCGAGCGACGCGACTCGAGCTACCGTGCCTTCGGGCACCTCTCCTTCGACCAGTGGAAGCAGAACCAGGTCGTCGCCGTGCAATATCAGGACAACGGTCAGTCGCGATCGGCGGGCGTGCGGGTGTGGGATCGCCCCACCGAGCATTCGCTCGAGGAGCAGTTCCGCCTCGCCCTGCAACTGCGCACCATGCCGCCGGGCGCCGCGCGCGACTCGGTCGATCGCGAGCGGCTGCGGGTACGCACCGCGGTGCAGGGCACGCCCCGCATGTTCCTTGGCAGCGAGGACCGGGTGGCGAAGCTCGAGTTGCGCGATGCCGCGGGGCGTGTGCGGCTGCGTCTGCAGGTGGACAGCAGCGGGGCGGGGCGCATCGCGTTCCTCGACAGCGTGGGACGCGTGACGTCGGTGTATCCGCGATGAGGCACGGCCCACGGCGTGATGGCGTCGTCCTGTGCGGCCTGCTCACGGCACTGGCGGCAGGGGGCACACTGCCGGCGTCGCGCGCACGGGCGCAGGCAGCCCCCACCTGCGTGCAGACGCTCGACTCGCTCGATGCGAAGCTGCGGCAGAACTACGCCGGCTTTCAGCTCGAGATCCAGCCCACACGCAAAGCGGCCTACGAGACGATGCGCGCCAACGCGCGTCGCGTCGCACAGTCGCGTGCCCTCGACGACTGCTTCACCACGCTGCGCCAGTTCATCGCGTGGTTCGAGGACCCGCACCTCTTCGTATTCCAGGGCCCCACGCCCGACTCGGCCAGTGCGGCGCGTCGTCGGGCGTCGGTGCGGCGGATGCCGGTCCGGGAGGATTCGCTGCGACGCGCCCTGACGGCGCGGGGCACGCGCGCCGATCCGATCGAGGGCGTCTGGTACGACGGTGCGACCCGCTACGCGGTGGTGCAGGACGGTGCCGCGGGGGCGGGGCACTTCGTGGCCGTGCTGCTCGAGGCGGACACCGTCGGATGGCAGGCCGGTGACGTGCGCGCCGAACTCGTGCGGCGGACCGCCGGTGCGTACGACGTGACGCTCCGCACGCGCGCCTTCGGCGAGCAGCAGCTCGACGCGCGGCTGCACCGCAACACCATCCTGCGCCTCTCGCCCGGCATGTGGGGAAAGACATGGCCGGTCGCCACGGCGGACAGCGGTCTGCTCGACACGACCGACGTGCACCGGCCGCGCGTCATCGTGCGGCCGCAGTCAGTGGTGGTGAGCCTCCCCTCGCACGATCCTCGCTGGATGCGCCTGCTCGACAGCCTCGTCGCGGCCGCCGACACGGCCATCCGCGTGCGCCCGCTGCTCATCGTCGACTTGCGTGGCAACGAAGGCGGTTCGTCGCTCATGTCCCGGGCAATTCACCCGTACATCACCACCGCGGCGCAGCGCGCGACGCCGTACGACAGTGGTGCGGCGGTCATGCTCTCGTCGCCGGCGCAGATCGCCTACGCGCGTCGCGCCTTCGGCGCCGAGTCGAGTCCGTTCGTGCGCAGCCTCGTGCAGCGCCTCGAGGCCGCGCCGGGCACGCTCGTGCTGCTCGACACCGCCCCGCCGACCACGCCGCGTCCGGAGCCGTCGCACGACGGCCGCTGGCGCGTGGCGGTACTGGTCGATGGTGGCACGGTGAGCGCATCGGAAGTGCTCGTGCTGCGCGCGCTGCGCAGCACGCGCGCGATCGTGCTGGGCCAGCTGACGGCCGGCGCGCTCGACTACCAGAGCACCCAGATCGTGTCACTCGGCACCGGCGATCGACGGTGGGCGCTGGGGTATCCGACCATCACCGCGCACGCCGACCTGCCGGCCCGCGGCATGCGCGGGCGCGGCATCATGCCGCACGAGCGCATCGACTGGGCGCGCGTGCGCGATGCCTACGCCGAGGTGGAGCGGCGCCTGCGGTAGCGCCCCGACGGCCCTGCTACCGCCCTTACCGCAACGGCAATCGCGCCACGAGCACCTCGGTCAGCGCCCGCGGGTCGATGGGGGTGCCGTCGGCCCGAAACGATCGCGACTGCGTGTTCACGAGGTAGAAGAGCGCGTCGCCATCGAGCGCGGCGGTCGTCATGCCGTTGAACTGCGGGTGGTACTGCTCGACGACCTCGGCCCGCGTGACGGTCGTGGCGTCGGCGTCGAGCGTGAGGCGCATCACGCGCCCCGGGTGGACGCCGTTCTGGATGCCGACGAGACCGTCGCGCCACCAGTACAGGCCGTCGAAGCTGCCAAGCGGCCACCCCGACGCGTTCTCCAGCGCGCGGGCGCGCCCGGTCGCCAGCTCCGCGCGCACGATGCCCCGCGCTGCCGCCACGAACAGCACGCCACGCGCCGCATCGAGTGCAATGCCATTCGCCCCCGGCGCGGTCCCCGCGGGGAGAAAGACGCGCATCGTCTCGCTGCCCGCCACCGTGCGCCACACCGAGCCGTCCATCGTGTTCGTGGCGTACGCGTCGCCGGCCGGCGTCACGACGACGTCGTTGAGGGCGCCGGCACCCGGCATCGTGAAGCGTCCGAGCAGGCGGCCGGTGCGCAGGTCGAAGCGATGCAGCGCACCACCGGCGACGGCCGCGTCCGCAAACGCCCGCGGATCGGCCACGGCGGCCCACAGCGCCTGCCGCGCCGTGTCGACCCGCACACCGACGACCACGCGCGGTCCGTCGGTGCCCACGACTGATGCGAAGTCGCGGGCGACGCCGCGCGCGCCGCCGCGCGCGTCGACGCGCACGATCTTCCCCTTGAAGCTGCCGACGAACAACGCGCGGGACTGCGGATCGAACGCGATGCCCTCGGGGTGCAGGTCGCGCTCGGCCAGGCGATACGCAATGGTGCTGCGCACGCGCGGCGGGTTCGCCGCACGGATGCGCGCGATGATGCGCCGGTACGTGCTGTCGTCGCGCCAGCCGAGGAAGGTGCGGTGGAACGACGGGTCGAGCGCGCCCGGCAGGTGCGTGAGCGAGTCGAGCCGCACCAGCGCCCCCGCGCGGTCGCCGGACCGCGCGCGCTCGACGGCGCGCTCGAACACGGCGATGGGCTCAGGGGGTGTCGTCGCGCGCTGCAGCCGATGCGCAATCGTCGCCACCACGGTGTCCGCCTCGATCGGCACGGCGAGATCGACTTCGACGCCGCTCACCTCGTTGCGCCCGTTGCGCCGGATGCGCGCGCAGTCGGGCATGGTGACCCGCATGCCGCTGCCGGGGAGCGTGAAGCCGATGCCGCCGTTGGTGTAGCCGCAGCCGGAGCCGTAGGTGCGCTGCCCCAGCACCGTGGCGCCCCCCTCGTCCTTGAGCAGCACGACGAACTCCTCGCTCGCGGACGCCGTGTTGCGGTCGACCAGGAGGAACAGGGGGCCGCTCCACACCCCCTCGGTGTACTGGAACGCTGCAGGGCCGAAGAGCAGCGATGCGCCCGGACGCGTGTGCAGAGCCGCAGGCAGGTAGTCGAGCGACCCCGACGTGAAGCCGCCGGTAGTGAGCTGCGAGCAGCGCACCGCGGCGCGACCGGTCGTGAAGTAGCCGCGCCGGTCGCACGGCTGCCGCGTCTGCGCGAGCAACGTGTCGGTGCGGGCGAGGGCCGTGTCGATCTGCGCGCGCCACGCGGGGTCGCTCGACGCTCCGCCGGGTCTTGTCAGGCTGTCGCGCAGCCGGACGAGCGCATCGCGTCGTTCGGCGAACTGCCGCTCATGATGCGGATGGCGGATGACGCCCAGGCCGTGTGCCCGCAGGGGCCGCGCGCTGAACTGGCGGGCCACCGCCGCAGTCCAGTTGGTGCCGCCGCCATTGCCGGTGAGGTCGACCACCAGAGCCGTCGCGCCGGCCTCGCGTACGAGCGAGATGGCGCTGCGCACCTCGGCCAGCAGCGCATTGGACACCGCGCGGCTCAATGCCTGCGCGCAGCGCGTTGCGCAGAACCCCGCCGAGTCGAGCGCTGCGGCCGTCGGCCAGGCGGCTTCGCACTGCGTCACGAAGCGATCGTATCCCAGCGCGCCGATGCGGATGACGCCCACGCGAGTCGCGCCACGCGGTCCCTCCGGCAGGTCGATGAGGCCCGTGCGAAACGGCGCGTCGCTGCGCTCGAGCGCGCGGTAGCGGGCGTGACGCGCCAGCGGCGAGCTCGATCGCTCCCGCGTGTAGCCCAGCGCGCCGCACCCCTTCGCTGCGCCGACGGCAATGGCCGGTGGCGTGTCGCTGCGCGACGAACCGATCGAGCGCACGAGCGCCACCAACGGTGACGGCGGGGCCGCCACGCGGACGTGTCCGTCGCGGAATGCCGCCCCGAACGCCGTCAGTGCGCCACGCGCCTCGCCGTCCGTGCGGGCGTGACGCAGCAGCGAATCGGTGCGCGCGTGCAGCGCCGCCGGATCGACGACGCCCTGGGCCACCTGCCATTCGAGGTTGGCGTAGCCGCGCGCGAGGGAGTCCTCGAGCGTCCGCAGATCGGCGAGAAACGGGGCGGGATCGAAGTCGGGTGCGCGTGTGCGCCAGGCCGCGATGGCGAGCAGGGACGTGAGCAGCACGGCGCCACGCGTGGGCCAGGCAGGCATGACAGAGCTCCGGAGGGCGAACATGAGACTACGGCCCCGTGGCCCAGCAGTTCCCGGTCGTGACCAGTCGCATGGGGCCGGTGTCGGGCGGGGTACGGCGTGGGATCGACGGGCGCACGGCCTGCGCTGTGCCCCGCGCCCGATTTGCCGACGGGCGCGGCGCGCACGAGTTTCTGCGGAGGTCGTACCCGCCTCGCCCCCTCCGCCCGAGCTGTCGCATGCCGAGCCGTCGTCTCCTGTCCCCTGCTGCGTTGCGGCGCAGCGCTTCGTGGCTTGCGGTGTGCGCCACCGCGATCGCGTTGCATCCGCAGCGCGCGGATGCGCAACGCGCAGAGGCGCAACGCCCGCAGCCTGCCCCGCCCGTCTTCCTCGAAGACCTCACCTGGACCGAGGTGCGTGATCGCCTCGCCGCCGGCACGCGCTCGATCATCGTCGGCACGGCCGGGCAGGAGCAGAAGGGGCCGCACATGGTGGACGGCGAGCACAAGTATGTGCTCACGCACACCACCGAACGCATCGCGCGCACCCTCGGTGACGCCCTCGTGGCGCCGATCATCACGTATGTGCCCGAAGGCAGCTGGGACCCGCCACGCGGACACATGACCAAGCCGGGCACCATCACGCTCCCCGACGATCGCTTCCTCGAACTGCTGCTGCACACGGGGCGCTCACTCAAGGCCGGCGGCTTCACGCAGATCATCTACATCGGTGATTCGGGCGGCAACCAGGCGGGGATGCAGAAGGCGGCGGAGACCCTCAACGCCGAGTGGGCCGGCAGTGGCGCGCGCGCGCTGTTCATCGGCGACTACTACACCAAGGCCGGCGACGCGATGCGCACCTTCCTGCAGGGGAAGGGGTTCACGACGGCCGACATCGGCAGTCACGCGGGCATGCTCGACACATCGGAGCTGCTGTACGTGAACCCGAAGCTCGTGCGCAGGGAGCGGCTCGCGCCCAACGGCGGCAGTCGCGACAGCGGCGTGAGCGGCGACCCCACCAAGGCGTCCGCGGAGATCGGCGCCGAGCTGCTCAAGATCAAGATCGACCACGCCCTCACGCAGATTCGCGCGCTGCGCGCAGAAGGAGGCCGCTGATGCGTCCCATGCGAACACTCGCGCTGTACAGCGCTCTTGCCGCCGCGGCCGCGCTGGCGCCGACGGCCGCGCTCGACGCGCAGGGGCCGGCCACGGCGGCGGAGCGTCCCGACCTGCTGGCCATGCCGTACATGGAGGCCATGACGTGGACCGAGATCCGCGATGCGATCGCGGCGGGGCGCAAGGTGGCCATCGTGCCCACCGGCGGCACCGAGCAGAATGGCCCGCACATGATCCTCGGCAAGCACAACTACATCGTCACGTTCGCGGCGGGGCTGCTGGCCAACCGGCTGGGGGACGCGCTGGTGGCGCCCACCGTGCAGTACGTGCCCGAGGGGAACTACAACCGGCCGGATTTCGGCGCGAAGCCGGGCGTGATCTCCCTGCTGCAGCCGGCGTACGAGCTGCTCCTCGACGCGGCGGTGCGATCGCTCAAGGTGCACGGCTTCACCGACATCATCCTCATCGGCGACAGCGGCGGCAATCAGTCCGGCATGACCAAGGTGGCGGCGGCGCTCAACGCCGAGTGGGCGGGCAGTGGCGTGAAGGTGCACGCGCTCACCGACTACTACCAGCAGGGGCGCCTGCTCATTCGCGACTACCTGCAGAAGACCTACGGGTGGAGCGAGCAGGTGGTGGGGTCGCACGCGGGCACGAGCGACACGTCGCAACTGCTGTACGTGTTCGCGCAGGGGATCCGTACCGACAAGCTGGCCCCGGGCGGCGGCAGTGCGGACAGTGGCGTGAACGGCGACCCGACCAAGGCGACGGCGGAGATCGGCAAGATCGCCATCGACTTCAAGGTGAACGCCGCCATCGCACAGTTCCGGGCGCTGCGCGGGCGGTAGCGGGGCGAACGCCGCTCCCAACGATTCCGCGGTGGTGACTGTCCAATCGCCGAGCCGCGGTTCAACGTTGTGCGGCCCGTCTGTCCTTTCGCGCTCACCTCCCCGTATGCCTCTTCGTTCTGTCCTCGGTCGTCGTGCCCGCCTTGTGGGTGCGACGACCCGACTGCTGTGTGTCCTTGCGACACCGGCCACGGCCGTGGCCCAATCTGCCGGCCCTCTCATCCTCACGCTCCCCGTCTCCACCCGTGCCGCAGCCATGGGCAACGCGTGGGTGGCCGGTCGCGATGAGTACGGCCTCTTTCACAATCCGGCGCTGGCGGCCACGTCGTCCATGCCGGTCGGAGTGACGCTCGCGCAATACGGCGACCGCGCGTTCGCGTTCGCCACGGCGTCGGGGGCCACCGTCGGCTCGGTCAACATCGGCTGGGGGGTGCACGCCGCGCACTTTTCGGTGTCACCGACGCGGGCGTACCCCTACCGCATCACCGATCTCGTGGGTCGCGACGACGCCGACGTGTCCAGCCTCGTGGGTGTGCTCGCCGCGAACATGACGAAGAAGGGCATTCGCTGGGGCGTCGGCGCGAAGTACGCGCACGACATGGCGCCGTCACCGGTGTCGGGGTCGGTGCGCCACGCGCGTGTGCTGGCCGACGTGGGCGCCACGCGCCCGCTGTTCACCGGCACCCTGGGGCTCGCGGTGCAGAACCTCGGCACACCGTACACACGCAGCACGGCCACCGGCACGCAGTCGGTGAGTGTCCCTGCGCAGGTCGCGCTCGGGTGGACGGCGAGCAAGTCGTGGGGGGAGTTCGACTACGGCTTCGCCACGCAGGTGCTCGCGCGCCGGCATGGTTTCGTGGCGCCCGGCGGCGGCGTCGATGTCGGCTACAGCTGGATCGAAGGCTACGCGGTGAACGCGCGCGTCGGCGCGCGACGCCCCGATACGAAGGACGAACGTCCGGTGAGCCTCGGCGCGGCGCTCAATGCCGACCGGCTCAACGTGGAGTACGCGTTGGGCTTCGTGGCCGGCAATCAGCAGATCCACCGTGTCACGCTGAGGTGGCGCTGATGTCGCGCTCCATGACGCGCTCCATGACGCTCGCACGACGCGCGTGCCTGCGTGGCGTGTGCGCCCTGCCGCTGCTGCTGGTGGCCGCCTGCACGCAGCCCCTCAAGTTCTCGCCCAACGACGCCGCCACGACGCTGTCGTCGCTCAGCATCAACGCGCCCAATCCGGCCGAGCCCGGGTCGTTCAAGGTGCTGCGCCTGTACTACGGCTCCGGCACCGACAAGCAGCGCGCGGTGTTCCGCGACTCGGTCACGTACAAGACGCGTGCCGTCGATGTGACGCCCTTCGCCTCCATTCCGCCCACGCAGGCCAAGGCGCGCAAGAAGTACTGGGGCTTCGACCTCAAGACGGCGCCCATCAACGGGCGTGTGTGGTATCCCGAGGGGCCGGGCCCGTTCCCGCTCGTGCTGGTGGTGCACGGCAACCACAACCCGCAGGACTACTCCGACCCCGGCTACGACTACCTCGGCGAGCTGCTCGCGTCGCGCGGGTTCATCCTCGCGTCGGTCGACGAGAACTTCATCAACGGCCTGTCGGGCGAGAACGACGGCCGCGCGTGGATGATGCTCAAGCACCTCGAGGCGTGGAAGAAGTTCAACGACTCCACGGCGGGGCCGCTGTCGCGCAAGGTGGACATGGAGAAGATCGTCGTCATGGGGCACTCGCGCGGCGGCGAGGCGGCGGCGCACACGGCGACGTTCAACCGGCTCCGTTACTTCCCCGACGACTTCAAGCAGCGCTTCAACTTCAACTTCGCCATCAAGGGCGTCGTGGCCATCGCGCCGGTGGACGGGCAGTACACGCCGGCGTCGGTGCTCATGCCGCTCGAGAACGTGAACTACCTGCTCATTCACGGCTCGCACGATGGCGACGTGTCCACCTTCAACGGCCTGCGGCAGTACCAGCGCCTGCGCTTCACCGACGGCCAACCGCACTTCAAGTCGGCCATCTTCATGTACCGCGCCAACCACGGCCAGTGGAACACGGTGTGGAACAACAAGGACAACGGTCCGCGCAGCGGCCGCTCGCTCGACCTGCGCACGTTGGTGCCCGTCGAGCAGCAGCGGCAGATGGGCAAGCTCGTCATCAGCGCGTTCCTCGAAGCCACGCTGCACGGCAAGACCGAGTACCTGCCGCTGTTCCGCGACCATCGCACCGCGGGCCGCTGGTTCCCGCCCACGATGTACACGACGCGGTTTGCCGAGTCGGGCTATCGCACCCTCGCGGACTTCGACGAGGACATCGATCTCACGACAGGCCAGCCCGGCGTGACGTTGAGTGCCGACAGTCTCTCCACGTGGCGCGAGAACGTCATTCCGTTCCGCGGCCGCGGCACCGACAACCAGCGCACCAATGCCGTGTGGCTGGGGTGGAACAACCGCATCGCCGGGGCCGACACCATGAAGTTCGGCAAGCCGGCGAGCTTCACCATCACGCTGTCCGACTCGCTCGTGCGTGCGCTCGCGCTGGGGAACCAGTCGGCGCTGTACCTGTCCGTGGCCATGACGAAGGACAAGCCGGGGCCGCGCGCGGCGCCGCGCGACACCACCAAGCAGGACACGTCGAAGGCGGCCGTGGCGGCGAGGGCCAAGGCGCGCGCCGACTCGATCAAGCGGCTCCCCAAGCCGCCCAAACCCAACCCCGACGCCGATACGCTTCCCATCGAGATCACCGTCGAGGTGACCGACGCCGATGGCCGCACGGCCCGTGTGCCGCTCCAGCGCTATGGTCCGTTGCGGCGTCCGCTCGAGGTGCGTCTCTATCGCCGCGCCGGGCGTGACGCACAGCGGTTCACGAACCTCTTCGAGTACGTGCCACAGACCTTCGTGCTGCCACTGGCCGACTTCGCGAGTGGTGGCGTGCAGCCGTCGCGGCTGCGCAGCGTGCGCCTGCTGTTCGACCGCACGCCGCTCGGTGGGCTCATCCTCGACGATGTGGGCGTGTCGCCGGCGATCGCGCCGGTGTACCTCTCGTCGCCGAGGTGACCCATGTGGTATGCCCGCCCCGTCTTCTTCGTCGATGATGTGCACCGTGCGGCACGATTCTACATCGAGCAGCTCGGTTTCACGAAGAAGTGGCACGAAGCCGACGGGGCGGGCACCGTGTGCCAGGTCGATCGCGACAGCTGCGAGATCATCCTCTGCCAGGACACGTCGCGGCGCGATCGGGCGCGCCTGTTCATCGAGCTCAACCAGCCGGAGCTCGCGCAACTGCGACGCGAGATCGTCGATCGCGCCATCCCCACCCGGCGCACGCACTGGGGCTACCACACCCTCGTGATCGACGACCCGGATGGCAACGCGCTGTACTTTCCCGACGAGGACAACAGCCCGGGGCCGGCGGCGGACTAGCGCATCCAGCGTCGTAACTGCTCGCTGAAGGTGCGGCTGGCCATCACGGTGGCGCCGTCCGACAGCGTGACGGTGTACTCCCCGTGGAAGTACGGCTCCACCGCCCGGATCTGCTCGAGGTTCACGATCACCGAACGGTGAATGCGCAGGAACCGCTCGGGGTCCAGCCGCTCGGCCAGCCGCGAGAGCGTTTCCCGCATGGTGGCAGTCCCCGCCGTGGTATGGAGCGTGAGGTAGTTGCCATCGGCCACCACGCGCGTGATCGACTCCACCGGTACCACCTGGATGCTGCGTCCGCGGCGCGCCACGAGCCGTCGCGCCGCGCCGCGCTGCCGGCGGTAGTCGGCCAGCAGCAGCTCGAGGTCTGGAGGGCGCACCTCCGGATGCCGCAGCGCCCGCAGCCGCGCGAGGGTCTCGTGGAAGCGGTCGACCTGCAGCGGCTTGAGCAGGTAGTCCACGGCGCGCACCTCGAAGGCGCGCAGGGCGTGCGCATCATACGCCGTCACGAACACCACGGCCGGCCGCCGCTCGGGTGGCAGCGCCTCGAGCACCTCGAAGCCGTCGAGCTCCGGCATCCGGATGTCGAGGAAGGCGATGTCGGGGCGCAGCGCGAGGATGGCTTCGAGTGCCTCGCGTCCCGACGCACAGCTCGCCACCACTTGCACGTCGGGCTGCTCGTCCAGGAGCATCGCGACCCGCTCCCGCGCGAGTGGCTCGTCGTCGGCCACGAGCACCCGCAACACCGGCGCCGTCATGACGCAACCAGCCGGAAGGGGAGCGTGACCTCCGTGCGGGTGCCGCCGCCGTCGCGCGGCGTCACGCTGAGTGCCGCCGCGCCACCGTGCAGCGTCTGCAATCGCGCACGCGTCGCGCCGAGCCCCACTCCCTCGGTCAGCGGCATCCGCACGCCGGGCCCGTCGTCGTCGATGCGCAGCACCAGCTGCGCGCCCCGCCGGTGTGCCGCGAGACGCAGCATTCCCGCGGCCGTGTGACTGGCCAGCCCATGTTCGACGGCGTTCTCCAGCAACGGCTGCAGCAGCATGGTCGGGACCGCAGCCCCGAGCACGTCGTCGGCGATGTCGCGGTGGATCGCCACGCGCGCGCCCAGCCGCTCGCCGGCGATGGTGAGATAGGCGGTGGCCAGCTTCAGCTCGTCGCGCAGCGCCACTTCCTGCTGCGGGGCGAGCGTCATCGACGCACGCAGCAGGTTGCCCAGCTCGCCCAGCATGCGATCGGCCCGCGCAGCATCACGGTGCAGCAGCGTAGAGATGGCCTGCAGCGTGTTGAACAGGAAGTGCGGCTGCAACTGCGCCGACAGCCGCTCGAGTCGCGCGGTCGTGAGCTGCGTCTCCAGACGCAGCAGGTCCCGCTCGCGCGCACGTGCATCGGCGGCGTAGCCCACGGCGTGCAGGGCGCCCACCACCGCCCAGAGGATGAGGTTCTCCGTGATGAAGCCGTGGCGCAGCAGGTCGCCCAGCGGGGGCGTGGCGCCCGGAGTCACCGCCGACCGGATGAGCCACTCCAGCGCGAACTTGGCCCACGCGACCGCCGCGACCAGCAGCAGGTGACGCGGCACGTGTGCGCGCCACTGCGACGCATCGATGGGCCAGCGATTCACCGCCCACACCAGCAGCGGCGTGAACACCGCGCAGGTGTACCACCCCACGGCGGCGCGCGGGAGCAGTTGCCCCCACGTGGCCGGCTGCCCCGCATCGCGCAGCGCGAGCATCGCTTCACTGGCCGACAGCAGGGTGAGTAGCGTCCACGCCGCCGCGATGGCGAGCCAGCCGCGGACACCGGGTCGAAGCGTGCGCATGCGGGCAATCTCGGCGCGTGGTGTGCGCGGTGCCATGGGGGCGCGGGCCGCGCGGCCGGACTGCCCCATGCCGCGGCCGTTCTGTCCCCACGCGCTGGTGGCGCCCCGGGTCCGTGCCCACTGTCGGCACCACCTTCACCGGGAGCACGCATGCCACAGCCTCACCGCATCTCGATGTCCACGGGCGCGCACCAGCGGCGCGGCCCGTCCCGCCGCACGCGTCGCCTCGCCGTGCACGCGGTCGCGACGCTGGCCTGCGTGCTCACCGGCGCGCTGGCCGCAACGCGCGCACACGCACAGCAGACGCCGGTGGTCGGAGCGTCCGCGTCGGCCGCCGACAGCGCGGGCATCACGCGCGCAGCGCGCGACTACATCGAGGGGTGGTACACCGCCGACGGCGCACGCATGGCGTCGGCGCTGCATCCGGAGCTGGTCAAGCGCATCATGACGGTCGACCCGGACGGACGGCGCTTCATCCAGACGATGGGCGCGTCGCAACTGGTGCGCGGCACGTCGGCCGGCGGCGGCCGCACGACACCGGCCGCGCAGCAGCGTACCGATGTCCGCATCCTCGACATCTTCCGCAACGCCGCCAGCGTGCGCGTCGATGCCGGTGGGTGGGTCGACTACCTGCAGCTGGTCCGCTGGCAGGAGCGCTGGGTGATCCTCAACGTGCTCTGGGAGTTGCGCGGGCCCTGAGGGCGGGCCTGCGCCACCGTGCGTCGCGGCGCGCTACTTCCCGAGTGTGATGCTCACCGGGCAGTGATCGCTGCCCAGCACATCGGGGTGGATGTCGGCGGCCTTCACGGCCTTGCGGAGGGCCGCCGACACGAGCACGTAGTCGATCCGCCAGCCGATGTTCCGGGCGCGGGCATTGGCGAAGTGACTCCACCACGTGTAGTGCCCGTTGCCCTCGCGAAACAGGCGCAACGTGTCGACGAAGCCGGCGTCGACGAACGCCTGGAAGCCGGCCCGCTCCTCGGTGGTGAAGCCCTTGCGCCCCTTGTTGGTCTTCGGGTTCGCGAGATCGAGCTCGGTGTGCGCCACGTTGAGATCGCCGCAGAAGATCACCGGCTTCTTCTTCTCCAGCGCCTTGCAGTGCGCGAGGAACGCCGGGTCCCAGTGCTGGGCGCGCAGCGCCAGCCGCGTGAGATCGTCCTTGGCGTTGGGCGTGTACACGGTGACCACGTAGTACTTCGCGAACTCGGCCGTGATGACGCGCCCTTCGCTGGCACTGTCGCGCCCTTCGTCGTCGGTGAGGTCGAACTTCTTCGCGATGGCCTTCGGGAAGCCGGTGGTCACCGACAGCGGCTTGGTGCGGCTGAAGATCGCGGTACCGGAGTAGCCCTTCGTCTCGGCCGAGTTCCAGAACTCGTGGTAGTCGGGCAGGTCGAGGTCCACCTGGCCGCGTTCGGACTTGGTTTCCTGCAGGCAGAGGATGTCGGGGCGGTGCGTCTCGATGAAGGGCAGGAACACCCCCTTCTTGATCACCGCCCGCAGTCCGTTGACGTTCCAGGAGTAGATCTTCATGGCCGAGCGCCCCGCTGCAGAATGCCTTGCACCGCAGGCGTCACTTCAGCTCGCGAATCTTGATGTTGCGCAGCGACAGGGCGCCGTTGTGGTCGCCCTGGATGGCGATGTAGCCGCGCTTGGCGCGCCCCCATTCGGGATACGGCGCGAACTTCGAGGCCTTGAACTTCTCCGTCCAGTCCGGGCTGCCCAGTTCGTACTGCGCGATGAGCTGCCCGTTGAGCCAGTGCTCGACGTGCGCGCCCTTGGCCACGATGCGCGTGCTGTTCCACTCGCCCGCCGCCTTCGCCACGCCGCGCTTCGACGGATAGAAGCCGTACACCGCGGCCACGGCTGTGAGCATGTTCCGGCTGTCCGGCGTGAGCGAGTCCTCCGCGAGCTGATACTCCGGCGCACTCCAGTACACCTTGGTCTCGGCCTCCGTCGCGCGATAGAAAATGCCGGCGTTGCCGCGCGCGGCCACCTTCCACTCGATGAGCAGCTCGAAATCGCCGAACTGCTCGCGCGTCACGATGTCGTTCGTGTTGCGGATCTTCGTGAGCGTGCCGTCCACCGCCATCCACTCCGGCGGCATCGCGTCCTGCTGATACCCGCGCCACGCGCTCATCGACGTGCCGTCGAAGAGCAGGCGCCAACCGGCCGCCCGCTCGGCGGCGGTGAGCGTGTTGGCCGCCGCGGGGGGCGCAGACGAGGCGCCCTGCGCCGAACCGGTCACGGGCGCGACAAGGGCGAGGACGGCGAGGGCGAGCAGGCGACGGATCATGGCAGGGAGGGGCGAAGCGGCAGGGCGTACCGGAACCCATCAACAGTGCCACCGTACGCGGCGCGGCACCAGCGGTCCGCGCATCGGCCCGCTAGCTTGCGCGCCATGACCGATGTGCGCACGCCGCTCGACGTCCTCCGCGACGTGTTCGGCTACGACAGCTTCCGGCCGGGACAGCAGGAGATCATCGAGGCGGTGCTCGCCGGGCGCGACTGCATCGCGCTCATGCCCACCGGCGCGGGCAAGTCGCTCACCTATCAGCTCCCCGCGCGGCTGCTGGGCGGCACGGTGCTCGTCATCTCGCCGCTCATCTCGCTCATGAAGGACCAGGTGGACGCCGTCGCCGGGCTGGGCTTCCGCGTGACCACCATCAACTCCACGCTCGACCCCGACGAGCGGCGCGCGCGTCTCGACGGCTTCCGCCGCGGCGACTACGAGCTGGTGTACCTCGCCCCCGAGGCGCTCGACGGCTACCTGGGTGACTTCGTCCAGGGGTGCCCGGTGTCGCTGCTCGTGGTGGACGAAGCGCACTGCATCAGCCAGTGGGGACACGACTTCCGCCCGTCCTACCGCCGACTGCAGGGGCTCAAGCAGCAGCTCGACGTGCCGGTGCTCGCGCTCACCGCCACCGCCACCCGCGACGTGGCGCGCGACATCCTGCGCCAGCTCGGCATGAAGAAGCCGGCCGGCTTCAAGGGCTCGTTCTTCCGCCCCAACCTGCGCGTCGGCGTGCGCAAGAAGGGGCAGGGCGGCAACACGCGCCGCGAGATCCTCGCGCTGGTGCGGTCGCACCGCGACGCGAGCGGCATCGTGTACTGCCAGAGCCGCAAGAGTGTCGAGCAGACCACCGAGTTCCTCGTCGCGCAGGGCGTGCGCGCATTGCCCTACCACGCCGGACTCGAGCCCGAGGTGCGCACCCGCAACCAGGAGGCGTTCCAGCGCGACGACGTCGAGGTCGTGGTCGCGACGGTCGCCTTCGGCATGGGGATCGACAAGCCCAACGTGCGCTTCGTCATTCACCGCGACATGCCCCGCGACATCGAGTCGTGGTACCAGGAGATCGGTCGCGCCGGTCGTGATGGCCTGCCCAGCGACTGCGTCTGCTTCTACTCGTGGGCCGACGTGAAGATGCACGAGCACTTCCTCGACAAGCTCGAGGACGACACACTGCGCCGCCGCGGGCGTGCCGCCACGGTGGGGCTGTTCGACCTGCTCGAACAGTCGCGGTGCCGGCATCAGGCGCTGGTCGCGCACTTCGACGAGGCCATCGCGCCCTGCGGTGCGTCGTGCGATCACTGCACCGGCGTGCCCATGGACGCGCGGCTGGCCGAGCTGCTCGAGGAGGAGCGTGTCGCCGCGGCCGGGTGGCGGCGTGGTGGGCGCGACGACGGGCGCGGGCGCACCGGGACGCGCAGCACCCTCGACGCCGAAGCGCTCGACGCCGACGACCGCGCCCTGTTCGACGCGCTGCGCGCGGTGCGGCGTGAGCTGGCCGACGAGGCCGGCGTGCCGGCGTACATCGTGTTCGGTGACAAGGTGTTGCTGGAGATGGTCGTGCGGCGCCCGTCGTCGCATGGCGACCTGCTGCAGGTGCCGGGCGTCGGGCATGCCAAGCTCGATCGCTACGGCGACGCGTTCCTCGAGGTGCTGGCCACGTACGCGTGACGTCACGCCCGACGGCGTGCGGCGTGGCGCCATCGCTGCCGGAGCGTGCACCGGGCGCGGCGTGAAGGCTGGGAGCCGACCGCCCTCCTGGTGCGTTGACCCTTGGCGCGCGTGCGAGGGGCGCACTGGCCCACGCACGGACGCGCCGCGCAGACACGCACTGGAGCCGACAATCGGTATGACAGGCAGCACGCAGACCGCAGCACAGGGCACCGTGGTCATCTACGGTGGAAACGGGGGCATCGGCGCGGCGACGGCACGGCGCCTGCACGCGCGCGGCACGCCCGTGCATCTCGTGGGACGCAATGCGGACGCGCTTGCCGCGGTCGCCGCACCACTCGGGGCCGGGGTCACGGTGGGCGACGTCACCGACGCCGCGCTCGGGGCGCGTGTGCTGGCCGACCTCGGCGGCGATGCGGCGACCGTTGCCGGCCTCGTGTACGCCGTGGGCACGCTCACGCTCAAGCCGCTCGCGCGGCTCACGGCCGACGACTTCGCGCACGACTACGCCGTGAACGTCACGGGAGCCGCGTCGGCGGTGCGCGCGTTGCTGCCGTCGTTGCAGCGGGCGCCCGACGGCGGCGCGGTCGTGCTGTTCTCGAGTGTCGCGGCGTCGCAGGGCTTCGCCTTTCACGCGTCGATTGGTGCGGCCAAGGCTGCCGTGTCGGGGCTCACGCTCGCGCTGGCCGCCGAGCTGGCGCCCAAGGTACGTGTGAACGCCGTGGCACCGTCACTCACCGCGACGCCGCTCGCGGCGCGCCTGCTGGCCAACGAGAAAACGGTGGAGACGCTCGCCGCGCAGCATCCCTTGCGTCGACTCGGCACGGCCGACGATGTCGCGGCGCTGGCCGCCTTCCTCGTGTCGTCGGACGCCTCGTGGATGACCGGGCAGATCGTCGGCGTCGATGGCGGACGCGGCGTGTTGCGGCTGCCCTGAACGTCACGCGGGGCGCACCGGTGTGGTGCGCCCCGCGTGGTGGGTTGTGGGTTGTGCGTTGTGTGTTGTGCGTTGTGGGTTGTGGGTTGTGGGTGCTCAACCGTGCAGGTCGAAACGATCGAGCTCCATCACCTTGGTCCACGCCGCCACGAAGTCGCGCACGAACTTCGTGGCCCCGTCACGCTGCGCGTACACCTCGGCCAGCGCGCGCAGCTGCGAGTTGGAGCCGAACACGAGATCCACACGCGTGGCCGTCCACGTCACGTCGCCCGTGGCGCGATCGCGGCCTTCGTACACGTCGTGGCTGCCCGCCATCGGGGCCCACGCCGTGCGCATGTCGAGCACGTTGACGAAGAAGTCGTTGCTCAACACGCCCACACGATCGGTGAACACGCCGTGCTTGCTGGCGCCGTGGTTCGCGCCCAGCACGCGCAGGCCGCCCACCAGCACGGTCATCTCCGGCGCGGTGAGCGTGAGCAACTGCGCCTTGTCCACCAGCATCGCCTCGGGCGCGACCGTGAACGCCGTCTTCTGCCAGTTGCGGAAGCCATCGGCCTGCGGCTCGAGCACGCCATAGGCATGCGCGTCGGTCTCGTCCTGCGTGGCGTCCATGCGCCCCGGCGTGAAGGGCACCGTGATGTCGACGCCCGCCGCCTTGGCCGCGGCTTCGACGGCCGCGCAGCCACCCAACACGATGAGGTCGGCGAGCGAGACGCGCTTGCCGTTCGCCGCCTGCGCGCTGAACTGCGCCTGGATGGTCTCGTACACCTCGAGCGCCTTCTGCAGCTTGGCGGGCTGGTTGACCTCCCACGACTTGGCCGGCGCGAGGCGGATGCGCGCGCCGTTGGCCCCGCCGCGCTTGTCACTGCCGCGGAAGGTGCTGGCCGACGCCCACGCCGTGCTCACGAGCTGGCCGATGCTGAGCCCCGAGGCGAGGATCGTCGCCTTCAGCGCGGCGATGTCCTGCGCGTCGACCAGCGGGTGATCGACCGCGGGAATCGGATCCTGCCAGAGGAGCGACTCCTGCGGCACGAGCGGGCCGACGTAGCGCGTGCGCGGACCCATGTCGCGGTGCGTGAGCTTGAACCACGCGCGCGCGAACGCGTCGGCGAACTGGTCGGGGTGCGCGTGGAATCGCTTCGAGATCTCCAGATACTTGGGATCGGTGCGCAGCGCGATGTCCGCCGTGTTCATGACCGGCGCATGGCGCTTCGTCGCATCATGCGCGTCGGGCACGAGCGTCGCCGCGCTGGCGTCGGTGGGGATCCACTGATGCGCACCGGCCGGGCTCTTCGTGAGCTGCCACTCGAAGCCGAGGAGCGTGTCGAAGTAGCCGTTGTCCCACTGCGTCGGGTTGGGCGTCCACGCGCCCTCGAGTCCGCTCGTGGTCGTGTGCACACCCTTGCCCGTGCCCAGGCGGTTGGTCCAGCCGAAGCCCATCTCTTCGATGCTCGCGCCCTCGGGCTCGCGCCCCACGAGCGCCGTGTCGCCGGCGCCGTGCATCTTGCCGAAGGTGTGCCCGCCGGCGATGAGCGCGACGGTCTCTTCGTCGTTCATCGCCATGCGCGCGAACGTCTCGCGCACATCGCGCGCGCTCGCCATCGGGTCGGGTGTGCCGTTGGGCCCCTCGGGGTTCACGTAAATGAGCCCCATCTGCACCGCGGCCAGCGGGTTCTCGAGATCACGCTCGCCGCTGTAGCGCTCGTCGCCCAGCCACTGCGCCTCGCGGCCCCAGTAGATGTCCTGCTCCGGCTCGTACACATCCTCCCGGCCGAAGCTGAAGCCGAAGGTCGTGAAGCCCATCGTCTCCATACCCACGTCGGCCGCGTAGATCATGAGGTCGGCCCACGAGATCGCGTTGCCGTACTTCTGCTTGATGGGCCACAGCAGGCGGCGCGCCTTGTCGAGGTTGCCGTTGTCGGGCCAGCTGTTGAGCGGCGCGAAGCGCTGCGTCCCACTCGACGCCCCACCGCGGCCGTCGGCCGTGCGGTAGGTGCCGGCGCTGTGCCACGCCATGCGCACGAAGAACGGGCCGTAGTGCCCGTAGTCGGCCGGCCACCAGTCCTCGGAGCGCGTCATCAGCTCGACGAGGTCGGCGCGCAGGGCGGCCACATCCAGGCTCTTCAGCGCCTCGCGGTAGCTGAAGCCCGGGTCCATCGGATTCCCGGCCGGCGGGTTCTGGTGGAGCATCCCCAGGCTGAGCTGGTTGGGCCACCAGTCGCGGTTGCCGCGCGCGCCGGCGGTCGCCACCGGGTGCGCTGCGCTGGCGCCATGCATGACCGGGCACTTGCCCGTCGACGCTGCCGAATGTCCTTCCATATGATCGCGATCCCCTGTGCGGAGCGGTGAGGTAAGCGGACGGGACAGGATATGACCGCCGGTCATAGTCATCAATGGGACTCTCGCTATGCGAGCTATCGAAAGTGTATATATCACATATGGATAGCGCCTTACTGCGGGCCTTTCTGGCCACGGCCGACACCGGGGCCCTGAGCCGAGCCGCTCGGGAGCTGGGGCTGTCGCAGCCCTCGCTCACCGTCCAGATCCAGCGGCTCGAGAAGCATCTGGGGGCCACCCTGTTCGTGCGACACGGACGCGGCGTCGCGCTCACCGAGTCGGGGAAGGCGCTGTACCCGCGCGCGCGGCGCATCCTCGACGAGATGCGGGCCACCGAGGAGGCCGTCCGCCGCGAAGGGCTCGGCGCGGGCGACGTGCTCACCGTGGGGGCGATCCCCACCGTCGCACCGTACCTCCTCCCCGATGCGCTGCGGCGCTTCCGCGTGCGTCACGAGGCGGTGCGTGTGGACCTTCGCGAGGACTACAGCGCCTCGCTCGCGCGGCACCTGCTCGACGGCACGCTCGACGTGGCCATCGCGGCGCTGCCGTATGCGTTCGAGCATCTCGACACCGAGCTCCTGGGCACCGACGCGCTGCTGGTGGCCGTGCCGGCATCGCACGCGGCGGCGCGCGCGGGGCGCATCACGCTCGCACAACTGCGCGAGGCCCCCGCGGTGACGCTCGACCCTGCACACTGTCTCGGCGAGCAGGTGGCGGGGTTCTGCACGAGTCACGCCGTGTCACCGCGCGTGGTGTGTCGCAGTGCGCAACTCGCCACGGTGCTCGAGCTCGTCGGCGCCGATGTGGGGGTGTCCATCGTCCCGGCGCTCGCTGCCGCGCACCACAACACCCCGTCGTGCGTGTACGTGCCGTTGGCCGAGCAGCCGTTGCAGCGCGAGATCGTGGCGGTGTGGCGTCGCGGCGCCGAACCGAGCGCCGCCGCGCGGGCGTTCGTGGGGTGTGTGCGGGAGGTGGTGCGGGGGTGGTAGCCAATGACCGCCCCCTCCACCTGCTCTGACCCTGACCTCAGACAACCGTCTGGATTCTGACTTCTATCGTCGTCAGAGGTCTGACGTCTGTACGCCGAGTCTGGACAGCATCCGATGTCACAATCCAGACAACGATAGAGCTCTGAGACCAGACGGCTGTCAGAGGTCAGGGTCAGAGTAGTAGGGGACGGGCTCGTGCGTGACGCTCGTTGCTCCGGCCCGCGTCCCGGCATACCGGTGCGCGTGTCTGCATCACACGCCGCACGTAGATTCTGTGGCATGAGCCATCGGTCCCGCCTGTTTGCGTGTGTCATGGGTGTGCTGCTGTGTGGCCCCACACTCGACGCACAGACCCGCCCCGCCGCGCGCGTGCCTGCCGCGTCGTCCTTTGCGATCACGCACGTCGCCATCGTCGACGTCGAGAGCGGCCAGGTGTCGGACGACAACACCGTCGTCGTGACCGGCCATCGCATCGCGGCGGTGGGTCCGACGGTGCGGATCCCGGCGGGGGCGCGCGTCATCGACGCGCGCGGCAAGGTGCTCATCCCCGGCCTGTGGGACATGCACAGTCACGCGCTCGACCGGTGGGAGTGGTCGTCGCTGCTCAACGTCGCGAACGGTGTGACCGGGGTGCGTGACCCCGGCGCCATCAAGCCGACGAAGGAGATCGTCGCGCTGCGCGACTCGGTGGAGCGGGGGCAGCGCCTCGGCCCGCGCATCGTGGCGAGCGGTCGCATCATCGATGGATCGCCACGGTCGCGCGGCACGTACGTCGCCATCGACAGCGCGCGCGCGATGCGTGCCGAAGTGCAGCAGCGTCAGCGCGAGGGGCTGGACTTCATCAAGGTGTACACGAGACTCTCACGCGAGGCCTTTCTGGCCGGCGCGGACGAGGCCCGACGCATCGGCATGCCTCTCGCCGGTCACGTCCCGCTCGCGCTCACGGCAGCGGAGGCGTCGGATGCCGGCATGCGGAGCATCGAGCATGCGTACCGGCACCGCATGTCCTGCGCGACCGCGGAAGACGAGATCCGGCGCCTCCTGCGCGCGCTCATTCCCGGTGACACGCCGCTCGACGACCAGCCCTACGCGGCCATCGAGGACTCGGCCTTCGTGCTGGGGCTGAACAGCTACAGCCCGGAGAAGTGCCGCGCGCTGGGCGCACGGTTCGCGCGCAACGGCACGTGGTTCGTGCCGACGCTGGTGGAGATGCAGACGCGCTTCGTGTGGGAGTATCCGCTCAGTCCGGAGTTCGAGAAGCGCTTCACCGATCCACGGCTCCGCTATGTGGCGCCGTCACGGGTGCTGCAGTGGCGCACCACCATGGCGTTGGACGCGGGCTTCGTGCAGGGCCGGTTCAGTTTCGGGCCGCGGGGGCCGGACAGTGTGTTCGCCGAGCGGGAGCGTGAGGTGGCCAATCGCCTGCGCATGCCCGCCGACCTGCACGCGGGCGGCGCGATGCTGCTGGCGGGCACCGATGTGGACAACACCTTCCCGTTCCTCTTCTTCGGGTTCAGTCTGCACGACGAGCTTGCGCTGCTCGTGAAAGGCGGCCTGACGCCGTTGTCCGCCTTGCAGAGTGCCACCATCAACCCCGCGCGCTTTCTTGGGCGCGAGCGCGACCTCGGGACCGTCGCGCCGGGCAAGCTGGCCGACCTGGTGTTGCTGGAGGCGAACCCGCTGGAGCGCATCGACAACACGACACGCATCGCCGCAGTCGTGATGAACGGTCGGTACCTGTCGCGTACCGAGCTCGACAGGCTGCTTGATCGCGCCGCAGCGATCGTGAAGCGGTAGACACCGTCGTGCCGTACGCCGTGCGCGTACGCTAGCATACCACAACACGAACGCCCCGCACATGCTCTGACCCTGACCTCTGACCACCGTCTGGTCTCTGACCTCTATCGTCGTCTGACGTCTGAGTCCGAGGTCTGACCTTAGACAACGATCGAGGTCGGAATCCAGGCGGTTGTCAGAAGTCAGGGTCAAAGTGGTAGTGTGCACGCGCGCGCGTGCTGAGCGATCCACCCCACCTCCCATGCCCACCCAGTTCTACACCGCAACCAGCCTCGACGGCTTCCTCGCCACTCCCGACGACTCGCTCGACTGGCTCTTCCCACTCGGCGACATCAACGACACCAGCTATCCCGACTTCATCAAGGACGTCGGTGCGCTTGCGATGGGGGCGGCGACGTACCAGTGGATGCTCGATCACGTCGTGAACCCCGACTCGCCGCACCACGCGCCGTGGCCGTACGCGCAGCCGGCCTGGGTGTTCACGCACCGCGTGCTTCCCACGGTGCCCGGCGCTGACGTACGGTTCGTGCAGGGTGACGTTCGCCCGGTGCACGCCGCGATGGTCGAGGCCGCGGGCGACAAGAACGTGTGGATCGTCGGCGGAGGCGAGCTCGTCGGGCAGTTCCATGACGCAGGCCTGCTGGATGAGCTCATCGTGCAGGTCGCGTCGGTCACGCTCGGTGCCGGCAAACCCCTGCTGCCGCGCGCGATCACGTCACCGCCGCTCGCGCTGCAGAGCGTGCGGCAGATGGGCACGGGCTTCGCGGAACTGCGTTATCGTGTGCCGAGGTCGGCGTAGCACGCCACCGACGCACAGTCATTCACCCACGCCCGCACTCCCCATGTACGGACTCATCGGCAGCTTCATCGCCACGCCCGGCTCGCGCGACGCCCTCCGCGACATCCTGCTGGCCAGCACCGGCGACATGCCCGGCTGCCGCAGCTACGTCGTGTACGAGGACACGAACGACGAGAACACGCTCTGGATCAGCGAGGTGTGGGAACGTGAGGAGGACCATCGCGCGTCGCTGCAGCTCCCCGAGGTGCGCGCGGCCATCGCGCAGGCGAAACCGCTCATCGCGGGCTTCGGGGCGCATCACGTGGTGCGCCCGGTGGGGGGCGTCGGGTTGAGCTGACGGATCCCGGCTGTACATTCCCGGACACGGCGCGCAGGGCGCCGCCCGTCCGCGGAAAGGATCGAGTCCACCTGTGCAGGTCCCGTCGTTCGGCGCTGTGCCCACCGAACCTCCTCGCCCGTCGCCAGCGGACCCGGGCCACGCCAGGAGGCTCGTCATGTCCGATGCTGTTCCCGTTCGTCGCCTGCCCGTCCGTCCCGACGCCGACCACCTGCGTCGGCAGGCCAAGGAGCTGCTGCAGGCGCTCCATGCGGGCGACCCCGCCGCGGTCGCCGAACTCGCGGCGCGACACCCCACGCCCCCCGCACCGCACGTCGCCAAGCTCGCGGATGCGCAGCTCGTGCTCGCGCGCAGCTATCAGGCGTCCAGTTGGCCGCGGCTTATGCAGGCCGTGCAGCTTGCCGACGCCATCTGGCAGGATGACCTCGAGACGGTTCGTAGCCTGATCACCGCGAACGCCGCGCTGCTGCACGAGCCGGTGTTGGTGCGCGAGAGCAACTGGGGGCCGCCCATGTCCTACGCCGCCAACCTGGGACGCGATCGCATCATCCGCTTCCTGCACCAGCGTGGCGCCACCGACCTCGAACACGCGGCCGGTCGCGCCGCACTGCAGGGGCACGTGGGCACCGCGCGCATGCTGCACGATCTCGCGGGGCAGCCGCCGCTCACCGAGGACGCCCTCGGTGGGCCGGCGTACACACTGAACGTCGACGGCACGGCACTCATGCTCACACTCGGCGCGCCTGTGGTCGACGACCAGGGGGCGTGTGTCGCGCCGGTGTCGGTCGTGCTCGAGACGGACAGCCGCAACCCGGCCGCGAAGCACGCCATTCTCGCGCTGTACGAGCAGCATGGGCTGCGCTACCCGGACACACCGGTCATGGCGCTGCATCGCGGCCGCCTCGACCTGCTCGAGGCCCACCTCGCGCGCGACCCGGCGCTGCTCTCGCGGACCTTCACGCATCGCGAGATCTACCCGTCGGAGATGGGCTGTCGCGACGAGATCGACGCCACCACCGGCACACCGCTCGGTGGGTCGACGCTGCTGCACCTGTGCGTGGACTACGACGAGTACGACATCGCCGAGTGGCTGATCGCGCGCGGCGCTGACGTGAACGCGCCCTCGCGGGTGGGTGCGAGCGGCTTTGGCGGGCACACACCGCTGTTCAACACGGTCGTGTCACAGCCCAACTTCTGGATGAACTACGGCAAGCGCGGCCCCTTCACCGCCCGCTTCACCGACCTGCTGCTCGCGCATGGCGCCGACCCGAACGTGCGCGCATCGCTGTGGAAGCGACTTCACCCCGGACACGGCGACCCCACGCGTCACGACTACCGCGACGTGACCGCGCTGTCGTGGGGCCAGCGCTTCCACGCGCCCATCTTCGTGAGCCAGCCCGCGATGGAGCGCATCGCAGCGGCCGGCGGGCAACCGTAACGCGCGCCCACGCCACTCAGACCTCCGACCTCTGACCACCGTCTGGTCTCTGACCTCTATCCTTGTCGGACATCAGACCTCTGGATCCGGATCCAGAAGTCGGGACGCCAGACGACGATAGAGGGCAGAACCCCGATTCGGGGTCAGAACTCTGAAGTCTGAGTGGTGGGGGCTGGCGGGCTACGCGCGGCGCTTTCGGCGCATCACCACCGCCATCGCGGCAAGTCCCGCGGCGAGGAGCGCGTTGGTTGCGGGCTCGGGCACGGTGGACATCCGCCCATTGCCGTACTCGACGATGTACCCGAGCGCGCCGTCGGTGGGCGTGAGCGACACCCATCCGTACGACGTCGGCGGACTCTGCGCGTTGATGTTCAGCGCGAGCAGGTCGTAGGTGTCGAACCCCGGTGCGTTCACGGGCTGACTCGCTCGCCAGTTGGTGTAGCCCAGCAGTTGGCCGGCTTCCGGGCCGCCGAGCCAGCGCCACTCGCCTTCGACCGCGGCGTCGCTCGCGCCCAGCCACGCCGTGCCGGAAGCGCCGAAGCCGAGCAGGAAGCCGAAGGAGTTGTTGATGAAGTCCTGCTCTGCCTGCGATGTGACCGTGGCGAGGTAGCCCTGCAGCCCCATGTGCGTGCTCGACTGCGCGGCCGCCTGCGCTGTCGCGAACGAGATGCTCTGGAAGATGCTGATGGAGGGGATGTACTGATACCAGTGACCGTTGCCACCTGCGGCCAGCGACCACTGCGCGAACTGGGCCGCACCGGTGGTCGGCAGGGCAAGGGTGGCAGCGATCGTCGACAGGGTCAGCAGGCGGCGAAGTCGGGGACGGTAGTGGCGGTGGGGGCGCGAGAACATGGGACCTCCAAAGGGTGAGCGAACGGTGCTCCCCTGACGCGCAGCCGTGTGCGCGAGCATGTCATGCGGGCCCCAGCTCGACCCGCAGCGACGGGCCGGTGGCCCCCAGCGACAGCAGGTCCCCGTGCACGAGCCGCTGCGCCTGGACCCGCCGTCCGTTGAGCAGCGTCCCCGCCGTGCTGTCGAGGTCGATGACATGCCAGCCTCCGGCATCGTCGGTGGCCAGCCAGAGCAAGGCATGCCGACGACTCACCGCGCGTCCCTCGGGGTCGGGGAAGGCCACGTCGGCATCGGGCGCGCGGCCGAGCAGCGCCGCGCCGCCCCGCCCGAGCTGGAGTTCGTCACACTGGCCGCGGCGCGGCCCCTGCACGTGATGAAGGCGGATGATCTGCACGTCGCTGACGCGCAGTCATGCGCCGTGACACGTCATCGGGTGCCGTTGGCGCTGTCCGCAACGGTTCGCGCGCGCCACCGTGCCGCTTCGGCGGCCTGTCCGCGCGCCTCGTACAGCAGCACCAGCCGCTTGGCGATGGCAATGCTGTACGGCGCCGTCGCCCCCTGTGCCGTCGCCACGCCGACGTAGCCAGCGCGCAGCAGCCGCTCGGCCTCGTCGTAGCGCTGCACGAGCAGGAGATGGGCACCCACGGTCGCCTGCGCGGATGCCACCGCCCAGTGCCCCGCGGGCATCGCCTTGGCTCGCAGCGCCCACGCGCGGCGCAGCGCCGCCTCGCCCTCCGCGAACTGTCGCAGCGAATCGTGCGCCGCCCCGACGAACTGCAGCACACTCGCGGCGGTCGGATCACCCTCGGGGAGCACCGTGCCGATGGCCTGCACCACGGGAGCGGCCACCTCGAGCGCCGCACGATAGTCGCCCATGCGCACACGCAGCCGCGCGACATTCGACGCGGCCCGCAGGTACGTCGTGTGCGTCGGGCCGAGCTGCCGTGCGAGCAGCGGCAGCGCGTGGCGCATGAGCGAGTCAGCGGCCGCATACTGCCCACGCGTCTCCAGAATGTCTGCGAGACCGCGCTCGAACTCCGCGTAACGTGGACGCTCGCGTCCACGGGGCGCCTCGTCGACCAGTGCGAGCCGCTGCAGCGACTCCGCTTCGGCGAGACGCCCCTGGTACGTGCGCGCCACGGCGATGTTGGCGAGTGTGAGCGCCACGCCGGCGCGCACCAGCGAATCCCGGCTGCCGCGCCGCAGCGCCAACTCGCTGGCGAGAAGCTGGTCGCTGCGGGCGATCTGGCCGAGCCCGTCGACAAGGCGCGCGTGATTGCCCAGCGCGTCGGCGAGCCGTCGCTCATCGCGCGGGCGGGCCCGCTGCAATGCATCGACCGCCTGCGCGAGCAACTGCTCGCCGCGCGCGGCGTCGCCCAGCGCCTCCGCGATGTTGCCGCGCAACGCGAGCACCTCGGCTGTCCGCGCGTCCTGCACGCCGAGCACACGGGCGCGCAACGTGTGCGCGCGCACCGCGTGCGTGTCGGCCGTGGCCCATGCCCCCAGGCCGTAGTACGCCGTGGCGAGCGTGTAGTGCAGCTCCCCGGCGAGGTCGTCGCCCACGGGCTCGCTCGCGAGGCGCCTCGCGGCAGCACCCAGGGCGGCCTCCATCGTGAGCGTGCGACCACCGATGTCGGGATCAGCGCTCGCGAGCATCTCCTGCAGGAAGCGGTTCACCTCGGCGGTGCGCTGCTGCTCCTGACGTGCGACGCGCGCGGCGAGCGTCGACCAGATTGCCGCGCCGATCAGCGCCGCGCTGGTGATGACCGTCGCCGCAGTCTCGAGGGGGCGACGACGCACGAGCTTGCGCAGGCGCTCGCCGGCACTGCTCTGCCGCGCCCGCACGGGCCGGCCGTCGAGCCACGCGGTGAGGTCGCTCGCCAACTGCTCGACGGTGGCGTAGCGCTCCTCCGGCAGCTTGCCGAGCGCCTTCAGTACGATGGCGTCCAGGTCGCCGGCGAGTGCGCGGCGGTGCACGGGGTCGGCCACCTGCGACGGCGGCGCCGGCATGCGGCGCGTGACCAACTCGACCTGCTCGGCCCAGGGCTTCCCCGCCACGGTGTACGGTCGGCGATCGCACAGCACCTCGTACAGCACGACCCCGAGCGCGTACACGTCGCTGCTGAGCTGCGGCGGCGCGCCGAGAAACTGCTCAGGGCTCGCGTAGTCGGGCGTGAGGGCGCGCACGTGCCCCTCGGTGGGCGGCAGCGCATCGAGGTCGTCGTCCTCGCGCAGGAGGCGTGCGATGCCGAAATCGAGCAGTCGCACGACGCCGTCGCGGTCGACGAGGATGTTGCCGGGCTTGAGGTCGCGGTGCACGACGAGCCGCGCGTGGGCGTGCGTCACCGCCGCGCACACCCCCAGCATGAGGCGCACCCGCGCGCGCACGTCGAGCGCCTGCGTGCGCGCGGCGTCGGTGATGGGCACGCCCTCGACGTACTCCATCGCGATGTAGGGCTGCCCATCATCGGACACGCCCCCGTCGAGCAATGCGGCGATGTTGGGATGACGCAGCGAGGCGAGAATCTGCCGCTCGTACCGGAAGCGTCGCACGGCCAGCGCCGAGTCGGCGCCGCGGTGCAGCAGCTTGAGGGCGACCCGCATGCGGTACTGCGCATCGTCGCGCTCGGCCTCGTAGACGACACCCATGCCACCGCGGCCAACGCGACGCAGCAGGCGCCACGGACCGACGTGCTGACCGACGCGCGCATCGTCGTCGGCGTCCCGGGCGGCTGCGTGGCGCATCGCGTCTGTCGGCGCGGGCAGTGCCGTCCACGGGGTGCCCAGTGCGTTGCCGTCCGTGGCGAAGGCGAGCAGCGCCAGTACCTCGTCTGCCATCGCCGTGTCGATCGCCTGCGTGCGGACGTATGCCTCGCGCGCCTCGGGCGGGAGCGCCTCGGCCGCATCGAACAGCGCGCGAAGCTGGCGGGCGCGATCGGTACTGCCGGGCGACTTGTCGTGCGGCATGTTGTCGTGCGCGTCCGTCATGCGTCGGCGTGGCCGGAGGTGCCTGCCTCGAGCCGGCGTCGCAGGAACGCCTGCGCAAAGCGCCAGTCGCGACTGGTGGTGGAGAGCGACAGGTCGAGTGTCGCCGCCACGGCTTCCATGGTGAGGCCGCCGAAGAATCGGAGCTCCACCACCTTGGCCGCGCGCGGGTCCTGGGTGGCCAACTCCGCCAGCGCGGCATCGAGACGGGTGAGCCGCTCGTCGGCGTCGAACGGATCGACCGTGTCCGGCTCGGTGACGTCGGCGCGCACCTGGCGCTTGGCGGCGCGGCGTCGACGGGCGTGGTCGATGAGGAGCCGGCGAATGACCTGCGCCGCGAGCCGGTAGAACTGTGACCGATTCTTCCACTGCACGCCGGTCTGCTCGGCGAGCCGCAGGAAGGCCTCGTGCACCAGCACCGTCGTCTGCAGGGTGTGCGCGTCGCCCTCGCGCCGCAGCGCGTTGGCCGCGAGCCGGTGCAGCTGTCCGTACACGGCGCGGGCCAGTTGCTCGAGCAGCTCCGGCTCGCCGGCCTGGAACGCCTGCAGCAGCCGGGTCACGTCGGCGGCGTCGACGGGGGGATGAGTCATGCGGTACGGCGGCAGGGGCGCGGTCGGGTTGCCACTAGTCTCAGAACGAAATCGCATCTCGTCAACGCGGCAACCCGGTGCGGAGCATGTCACGCCCCCACCACTCAGACCTCCGACCTCTGAAGCCATCTGGATTCTCACTTCTATCGTTGTCAGAGATCAGACCTCTGGATCCGGATCCAGAGGTCGGACGCCAGACGACGATAGAGGTCAGAGACCAGATCGTCTCAGAGGTCAGGGTCAGAGCGTGGGGTGCTGGCGGGACTGACGGCATGCTGCCATCGTGCCCACTCCCCTCACCCCACGCGATGGCGCTCACTTCCACGATGTACGCCCTGCAGGTCCAGCTCGCCCACGTCGACCGCGGCGTGTACGAGTCGCTCGACTTCCGGATGGCCATGCACCCGTCCGAGAGCCCCGAGTACTTCGTGGCGCGGCTGCTGGCGTACTGCCTCGAGTACCGCGAGGGGATTGCCTTCTCGAAGGGCGTCTCGGACCCCGACGAGCCCACGGTCAGCGTGCGCGATCTCACCGGCACCATCACCACGTGGATCGAGATCGGTGTGCCCGATGCGGCGCGGCTGCACAAGGCCAGCAAGGCGGCGCCGCGCGTGGTCGTGTACACGCACAAGGAGCCGCGCGTGTGGCTCACGCAACTGGCCAGCGCGCGCATCCACAAGGCCGACCAGCTCGAGCTGTGGGCGCTCGATCGCGACCTCGTCGACGAACTGGTCGCGCGCCTCGACCGTCGCTTGCGCTTCGAGCTCAGCGTGACCGATGGCGCGCTGTACGTGAACATCGATGGCGCCACGCTCACCGGGCAGGTCGAGCGGCTCACGCTGGGGTGAGCTGGTGCGATGAGGCCTCTGGCGCGCTTGCACCCGCGCTGGCGCGCCCCGTCACACGCCACCCGCAACGACGTCGCGCTCCTGCGCCAGGCCTTCCTTCCCGAGGCGAAGCTCTGGTTCGTCGGGCAGAGCGGCAAGCTCGGCCATCTCACGCAGCAGGACTGGTACCGCAGCGTGAGCGCCAATGCCGGGCGGACCGAGCGGGTGAACGCGCGCATCGTCTCCGTCGACATCACCAACGATGTGGCCATGGTCAAGGTGGTCGAGGAGTGGCCGGCCGAGCGCTACACCGACTACCTGTCTCTGGTGCGTGCGGCGGGCGGGTGGAAGATTGTCGACAAGGTGTTCACGACGGAGCGGCGCTGACGGCGCGCCGCACGCACTCTCCGTCTCGATGTCCATTCCTTGAAATCGGCGACGGAGGGAGGCATGACCTTTCAGGAGCGCGTCGATCAGGCGTCGAAGTTCGTCGGCCTCATATCGCTGGTGGTCGCGGCGGCCGCCGCCGTGCGCGCGTGGCCGCTCGATGCGCGGCTCAAGGAGCTCAACACCGAGACGGTGCGGCTCGACCAGGAGCTCAAGCGCACCGATGCGGAGCTCAAGCTCGAGGCCTCGCGCCGCACGCTCACCTTCGACCTGTACAAGGAGGTGCGCGCGGTCCTGCAGCGGGCCGATCGCACCACCCGTGAGGAGGACGCGCTGCGGGTGCTCGTCGAGTCACTGGCCGAGGACCCGCTGCGCGGCAAGCTGCTGGAGGTGCTGAGCGTGAGCGCCAACAGCGAGACGGTGCGGCAGGAGGCGCAGAAGTCGGCGACGTTCTACCAGGATCAGGCGGTGGTGCCGACCATCGCCGCGACGGCGCCGGCGGCCGATCCATCGGCGTCGGTGTTCGCCGACTACGCGGTGGATGTCTTCTGGTGTGAGTCGAAGCGACAGACGTCCGAGCCCATCGCCCGTGCGCTCATCGCACGGAAGCCGGCGGGCGCGACGGGCACGTGGCGGCCACGCCTGCTCCCGGAGACCATCAACCGGCGCCCGGGCTACGGCATCACGTCGACGCTCATTCGCTACACCGCGCCCGCCGAGCAGGGGGTGGCGACGGCACTGCGCGACCTGCTGCAGGGCGCGAATGTGCGCGCGGCGCTGCAGGACGTGAGCTTCTCCACGCCGCGCTACGTCAGCGTCTTCATCTGCCAGTAGCCCGCACGCGCGGCCACCGTCGTAGTTTTCGACATGCTCACTGCCCTTCTTCTGGCGGCGTTGCTGCAGGGCGCCGCGACCTCGGCGCAGCCGGCGCGCCCCGCGGCACCTGTTGCAGCACCCCTCGCCGTGCCGCCCGACTCCGTGCAGGCGGCGTTGCAGCATCTCGCCGACAGTCTCGTGGCCGCGCGACCGCGGCTGCCGGGGCTCCTCATTGCCGTCGAGTCCAAGCCCCTCGGGCGCCGCTGGAGCGTGGCCGCCGGTGTGTCCGATGTGACGAGCAAGACACCACTGCGTGCCAACCAGCCGGTGCGCATCGCGAGCAACACGAAGACCTACACGGCGGCGGCCGTGCTGCGGCTGGTCGAGCAGGGGCGCCTGTCGCTCGACGACAAGCTGTCGAAGCACCTGCCGGTCGCCTTAGACAGCGTGCTGCGTCGCGATGGCTACGACACCGACGCGATCACCATCGGACAGGTGCTGAGTCATCGCGCGGGACTCCATGAACATCCCGCGGTGCCGTCGTACGTCGCGCGTCTGCGCACCGAGCCGCGCTATCGCTGGACGCGCGAAGAGCAGATCCGCTGGCTGGTGGACAGTCTCGCCCCCGTCGGCCCACCGGGCGCGCAGTTCCGCTACTCCGACAGCGGCTACACCCTCCTCGGCGCCATCATCGAGCGCTACACCGGCAAGGCGCTGGGCCCTGCGGTGCGTGACCTCGTGGGATTCGACAAGCTCGGGCTGCAGCAGACGTGGTGGGAGACGATGGAGCCTACGCCGCGCGGGGTGCCCGATCGCGCGCACCAGTACCTCGCGGGCTACGATGCCTACGGCGTCGATGCCAGCTTCGACCTGTACGGCGGTGGCGGCATCGTCGCGCCCATGCCCGACCTCGCGCGCTTCCTCACCGCGCTGCTCGATGGTCGCGTGTTCGCGCAGCGCGCGACCCTCGACACCATGAACCTCGCGCGCAGCACGGAGATGTCCGGCTACGGGATGGGGCTGTTCGGCGCCACGGCCGGTGGCGTGCGCGGACGCGGCCACAGCGGCTTCTGGGGCACGACGGCCATGGTGTTCCCCGATGCCGGCGTCACGATTGCGGTGGCGGTGACCGAGCAGTCGGAGTCGCGGCTGATGAATGCGGTGATGGCGCGCGTGCTGGGGATGTTGGGCGCGTCGCGGTGATCGTCCGGGTGAATCGACAACCTTGAGTGGAGCGTGCGGGATGCACAGTGACCTTGCAGGACTCGGCCGGACGCGGGCGATGCGTCGTGCCTGCGTCGGGCTCGCGGTGTGCGCCATGGGTGTCCAGCTCGCCGCGTGCGGTGAGTCCCGGCAGGAGTCGCCCATGGACATGTCGGTGGTCACCCGCACTGACGCATCGCTCTTTCCGGCCGATGCGGCGGTGCTCCCCGACTCGGTCGTCGATCGCATCCTGCGCTATCGCGTGATGCTGCCGTCGCGCGTGCGCATCGCGGTGCTGCAGCTCGGTGGGCGGCGCAGTCGGTGGGACGGTGGCAATGCGGCGGTCAATCGCCTGATCGATTCCACCGTGCATGCCCTGCGACAGCTTCCGCGCGCCGGGGCGGTGCAGGCGCTGCCGGAGCTGCTGCTGCCGGAGAAGTTCACCATGGTGGCCCTGCGGGAGGCGGCAGCGCGCTTCCAGTCGGATCTGCTCGTGGTCTATCGCCCGGAGTGCGACAGCTATGCGCGCACGCCCATGCTGCGTGCCAACCAGTGGCGCGCACTCTGTCGCATCGATCTCCTGGTCCTCGACGTCCGGTCGGGGGTGATCCCGTTCAGCACGGCGGGAAGCGCCGAGGGCATCGTGACGCAGGAGAAGGACGCGACGCGTAGCGAGATGCTGCTGGCCGCCGAGAGCGCGTCGCTGCTGAACGCGCTCGCAGCGCTGAAGGCGCCGGTGCGCGACTATCTGGCGGCGGTCGATACGCTGCGCGTGGACCGCTGACGGTGCGAGGCGCGTGGGTCGGTGCCGCCCTGGTCGTCATGCTCGGCGGCCTGACCGTGCACCGTCTCGGGAGCGCGCTGCCTCCCACCGCACGCGACGTCACCGCCGACGCGTTGTGGGCGGCCATGCTCTTCTGCCTCGTCTCGTGCGTCCGGCCGCGCGCTGCGGTCGTGCATCGTGCGCTGTTCACGCTGCTGGTGTGCGTGGTCGTCGAGACGAGCCAGCGGGTGCGCACGCCGTGGCTCGTGCAACTCCGCGCCACCACGCTGGGCCATCTGGTGCTCGGCAGCGACTTCGACGCGCGCGACCTGCTGGCGTATGCGGGGGGTGTGGTGGTGGCGGCCGGTGCGGCGACGGCCTGGGAGCGCCACCGGCGCGCGTAGGGCCGCGGTGGGCCGGAGCCGTGTGCCTCTGACACGGTGCGCACCGGCGCGAGACCGCCCGCGGCGCGCGCGCAGTGGCGCGTGGGATGGTCAGGACGCGCCTGTGTCGGCCTCTGCCTGCGCGTTCGACGCGGACTGACCACGCTCCGGCGTGGCCGTCAGCTTGAGCCCCACGATCCCCGCCACGATGAGTGCGATGCACGCAAGGCGCATCGCCGTCGCCGGTTCGCGAAACAGCACCACCCCGAGGATGGCCGTGCCGACACTACCGATGCCGGTCCACACGGCGTAGGCGGTGCCGAGCGGCAGCGTACGCACCGCCACGCCCAGAAGGGCCATGCTGATCACGAGCGCGACGAGCGTGCCCACGGACGGCCAGAGTCGCGTGAAGCCCTCCGTGTACTTGAGGCCCACGGCCCAGGCGATCTCGAACACGCCGGCGATGCACAACACGACCCAAGGCATGCCATAAGGTATACACGCGCGCACGCTTGCCGGCGCGCGGTGGGGCAGCGATGCTTCGCCCTCCACTTCCCACCGCTCCCACCATGCACGACGCACTCGCGCTCGCCCACCGTCTCGAGCAGGCCGAAGGGCAGGCGAACGCCGCCTTCGTCGCCGCACGCGCGCGCCTGCAGCCCGAGGTCGGTGCCGCGTCGACCGTCGTGGCCGGCGCACGCTGCATGTTCGACGGCGCCGACTCGCCGCTCACGCAGACCTTCGGGCTCGGACTCGCGCCCTGCGACGACGCCGCACTCGACGCGATGGAGGCGTTCTTCGCCGAGCGCGGCGCGCCGGTCGCCCACGAGCTGTGCACGCTGGTCCCGTCCGATCTCGTCACACGCCTCGCCGCGCGCGGGTACGTACCACTCGAGGCCTCGGCGGTGCATGTGCGCACCATCACGCCTCGCGCCGCGCCGTCGGGCACGCTGCACGTCCGGGCCATCGGACCGGGCGACGCGGCGATGTGGGCGCGCACGGCGCGCGAGGGGTGGTCGGCCGAGGCGCCCGAGCTGGGTGAGTTCCTCGAGCAGATGGGCGGAATCATTGCCGGTGCCGAGGGTGCCACCTGCTTCGTGGCGGAGCAGGGCGGGGCGCCGGTGGCCACGGCGGCGCTGGTCGTGCATGACGGCGTGGCACTCCTCGCGGGGGCGTCCACGGTACCGGCGGCGCGGCGTCAGGGCGCACAGCAGGCGCTCCTCGATGCGCGCCTCGCGTTCGCGGCAGCGCACGGCGCCGATCTCGCCATGGTGGTGACGCAGCCCGGCAGTGCGTCGCAGCGCAACGCATTGCGGCAGGGGTTCCGGCCGGTGTACACGCGAGCCAAGTGGGTGCGGGCGCTCGGCGTCATCGCTTGAGTCCCTGACACGCCGATTGCCGTCGACGCGGCGCGCGCGTAGACTCTGCGGTGCGCGAGGGGCGCATTCAGTCCGCGAAAAGGGCCGTGCCCACCCACTTCGGAAGGTCATCCATCGAACCTTCTTTCAGCCCGATCGGTGCGGACTCCGGGCGCGATGAAAGGAGATTCGCATGTACCCGAACCCGCAGGATGTCCTGCCGCTCCCGTCCCGCCCCGACGTGGAGCAGTACCGCAGTCGCGCGAAGGAACTCGTCCGCGCGCACCGTGAGGGTGACGAGGCGGTCGCCCAGTGGGCCCGGCGCTGGATCGACGCGCTGGCCGTCCACATGCCACACGACGCACCGCCGCACGCGCGCGACGCCGAGCGGCACGCCGCGCAGGTCGCCCGCTTCGCGCGCGACCGACTCGCCACCGGGGCCGGCGCGCTGAGCCAGGCGCAGTTCGTGATTGCGCGCGCCCACGGCTTCACAAGCTGGACACGACTCCTGCAGCACCTCCATGCGGCGGTCCACTCGGCGACCGACAGCGCATGCTTCGAGCGTGCAGCCGACGCGATCGTGCAGGGCGACCTGGACGGACTGACGACCCTGCTCGCCGGCACGCCGGCGCTCGTGCACGCGCGCTCCGACCGCGAGCACGGCGCGACGCTGCTGCACTACGTCGCGGCCAACGGTGTGGAGAACTACCGCCAACGCACACCCGCGAACATCGTCACCATTGCGCAGCACCTGCTCGATGCCGGCAGCGACGTGAACGCGACCTGCGACGTGTACGGCGGTGGCGCGATGACGCTGGGGCTCACGGCCACCAGCGCCCATCCGCGAGCGGCAGGGGTGCAGCTCGCGCTCATGGACCTGCTCGAAGCACGCGGCGCGCGCGTCGACAGTGGTGGCGTGCGCATGTGCCTCGCCAACGGGTGCCCCGAGGCCGCGGCGTGGTACGCCGACCGGCTGCTTTCGCGCGGCGAGCCGATCACGCTGGCGGAAGCCGCCGGCATCGCGCGCGTCGACCTGCTCCCGGAGGCGTTCGCGCGCGAACGCCAGGATGCATCGCGTGTTGCCGACGCGTTGCAACATGCCGCGTGGTACGACCGGCACGAGGTGGTGACGTGGCTGCTCGAGCACGGGGTGCCCGTCGACATGGCGTCACCCGATGGCGGGGACACGGCGCTGCATCAGGCCGCGTACCTCGGGCACGGAGCGCTGGTGTCGCAGTTGCTGGCACGCGGGGCATCTGTGCATGCGCTGGACACGCGCTACGGCTCGCCACCGCTCGTGTGGGCCCTGCACGCCTGGCTCGTCGAGCAGCGGGGGCCGGCCGATCGGTATCGCGCCGTGGTGCTGCAATTGCTCGATGCCGGCGCCACCGTGCGCGCCGACTGGATCGACGACGAGCGGCTGCGCGCCGATGCGGAGCTGTTCGCGCGCTGCACCGCAGCCCTCGCGCCAGGGTGAGCCCCCCATGCGCGTCGCGCCCTGTCGCGTTGGCCGTCCACCAGGGCAGCTTGGGAGGATGATGCCCCCACGTCGCATCCTGGCGCGCCTGGTCCTGGCCGGCGCCGCGCTCACCGCGACGGTCACCGCGCCCAGCGACGCGCTCGCGCAGCGCTGTGATCCCGATTCCGCCATCGCCTTCGCGCGTGGCCCGCGAACGCGGCACTTCGTGTTCGTCGGGCGCGACCTCGAGCGGCTCGACGACGGCGCGCTGCTGCGCGACCCGGCCATTGCCGGCGTGCAGCTCACGATGACCTGGCGCGAACTCGAACCCGCGCGCGATCGCTACGACTTTCGCGCGCTCGAGGCGCGCGTGGTCGAGGCGTCGCGGCACGGCAAGCGCATCATGCTGCAGCTGCAGGATGTCTCGTTCGTGAATCGCCCGCTCGTCCCCGACTACCTGCTGCAGGACACGAGCTTCCACGGTGGCGCCGTCCCGAAGATCGAGGGGGACGATGAGGCGACGGCGCATGCCGAAGGCTGGGTGTCGCGGCGCTGGGACGACGCGGTGCTCGCGCGGTACGCGGCGCTGCTCACCGCGCTCGGCCGCGCCTTCGACGGGCGCCTCGAGGGCGTGACCATCCCCGAGACCGCCATCGGCTTCAACCTCCCGACGCGGTGGCCGTCGGGCTTCACCTTCGAGCGTTACGTGACCGGCGTGCAGGCCATGACGACGGCCGCACGGCGCGCGTTCCCACGGTCGTGCATCGTGCTGTACGCCAACTTCATGCCCGGCGAGTGGCGCCCCGGCAACGATCGGGGGTACCTGTCCGCCGTGCACGCGCACGCGTGGCGCATCGGCGCGGGTGTGGGCGGCCCCGACCTCATGCCGCATCGCCCTGGGCAACGCAATCACCTCTATGCCCTGCTGCGCACGCGTCCCGCTGGCGTCGTGGCCGGCGTCGCGGTGCAGGATGGCAACCTCGCGGAGCGCGACCCCGCCACCGGCACCCCGGTTACCGTCGCGTCGCTCGCGGCCTTCGCGCGCGACACGCTGCGCCTCGACTACGTCTTCTGGGGCATCGAGGAGCCGTACTTTTCGCGCGACGTCCTCCCCTTCCTGCGTGCCGAAGCCGCTGCGCGGCCTCGACCGTCGCGCCCGGGTGCAACCCGCACGACGCCACGCCCATGAGCCGCGCCACCATCGTCAATGTCGGCTATCGCTCCACCAACTACTGGGTGGTCGGCGGCGCGCGTGGCAGCCTGCTGGTCGATGTCGGCTGGCCCGGATCCATGGGACAAATGCACGCCGCCCTGCGCGCGAAGAACGTCGCCTGGCCCACCCTGCGCTACGCGCTGGCCACACACTACCACATGGACCACGCGGGGCTGGGCGAGGAGATCAAGCAGCAGGGCGTCACGCTCTGGGTCATCGACGTGCAGGTGCCGGCCATCGACGCGATGCGGCAATGGATGAAGCCCACCGATCGCTACGAGCCCATCACGGCGCACGGCAATCATGTCACGCGGTGCGACGAGAGTCGCGCGCTGCTCGCCACGCTCGGCATCGATGGGCAGGTGGTGCACACCCCGGGACACTCCGACCACTGCGTGTCGCTGCTGCTCGACGATGGGAGCGTGTTCACCGGTGACCTCACCCCACTGCCACTGATTGGGGACGACACGGTTGCGCGCGACAGTTGGGCTCGCTTGCGAGCGCTCGGCGCGACACGCGTGCACCCGGGACACGGACCGATCTATCCGCTCTCCCACGCTGAGGCGCCGCAGCGTGCTGGGCCGTAGCGCACAGCTCGACGCGCGTCACACTCCGCCGGGCAGAGTACGCTTCCATCACACAGATTGAAGCTCGCCGGTCGTCGACGTCGACGCCGTGACTGCGCGGTGTGACGCGTAGTGCAATGTCCCGACGGTCCCCGTCGCCTGATGCTCACTGCGTTCCCGCTGGCCAGTCTCGCGCCGACTCACGCGCATGCCTTCGCGCCGCACGAGGTGCGCGTGATCATGGACGGCATCTATGCCCGTGGCGACCGGCTCATGCACTGGTTCCTCGGCACGCATATGCTGCTGGCCCTGGGCCTCGCGGCGTTCCATGCGACGTGGCGGCCAACCCTGCTCGTGGGCGCCTCGGCGTGGGGGCTCTTTGCCCTGTGCACGTGGTGGTGGCCACGGCGCTTCATCACACGCGCCTACGCGGGGGTCGCACAGCAGGCGTTCGTCGCCCTGCACATCTTCCAGATGCACGGGCAGGCGGAGCAGCACTTCTGGTACTTCACCGCCTTCACGATGATGATCGTGTACCAGGACTGGCGGTGCATGTGGCCGGGCGCGGTGCTCATCATCCTGCAGCACTCCATCTTCGCGGTCGCCCACAATGCGGGGCTGGCGGTGCACTTCTTCCCCGAGCCGCACGTCGACGCCACGAAGCTGGTCTTCCACTTCGGCATCGCACTCGTGCACGTCGCCCTCTGCGGCTACTGGGCGCACCTGCTGCGCCTGCAGACATTGGGCGATGCCTGGCGGGTGCGCCTGCTGGGCGAGGATCAGCAGCAGCTCGAACAGCAGCTCACGCAGTTGCGCGCATCCGAGGCAGCACTCTTCGCGAGCAGTGCTGCCGTGCAGGATGCGGCCCGACGCCAGCGCGCGATTCTCGACAACACGACCGACCTCATGTGGGTCAAGGACGCCGACGGGCGCTACACCGCGGTGAACACCGCGTTCGCGCGGGCGAGCGGCAAGCGCGTCGAGGAGATCGAAGGACGGCACGCGCGTGAGCTCGTCGGGCACGAGACCGCTGCGGCCATCGAGGCGCACGAGGACGAGGTGCGCGCAGAGCGACGCCCCATCACCAGTGAGCGCACCGTGCGGGAGGCCGACGGGCTCCGCACCTACGAGGTGACGGTGGCACCCGTCGTCGGGGATCAGGGCGAGCTCGCCGGCTTCGCCGGCACCGCGCGTGACGTCACCGATCGGCGCCGTCTCGAGCGCGCCCGCGCCGCCGATGCTGCGCGCATGCTCGAGGCGCAGAAGCTGGAGAGCCTCGGTCTCCTCGCCGGCGGCGTGGCGCACGACTTCAACAACCTGCTGGCGGTCATCCAGGCCAACGCCGAGCTGGCGCGTGTCGACCTGCCGCCCGACTCGCCGGCCCGACAGCCGTTCGTCGAGATCGAGCGGTCGGCGCAGCGCGCGGCCGATCTCACGCGGCAGATGCTCGCCTATGCCGGCAAGGGGCGAGTGGTCGTCACCACCGTGCACCTCGGCGCGCTCGTGCGCGACACCGCCGACCTGCTGCGCTCCCTCTTGTCCAAGAAGGCCGCGCTGCACCTCGAACTGGCCGCGGATGCGCCGCCCGTCCGCGGCGATGCGGCGCAACTGCGCCAAGTGGTGCTCAACCTCGTCAGCAACGCCGCCGAGGCCATCGGCGATCGCGACGGCACGGTCACCGTGCGCATCACGTCGACGATGATCACCGACGGCGCGGTGCGGCACGCGTACGGGCAGGAGGCACTGCCCGCAGGGCGCTACGTGGTGCTCGAGGTCATCGACACCGGCGTCGGCATGTCGCGCGAGATGCAGCAGCGCATCTTCGATCCGTTCTTCAGCACCAAGTTCGTGGGGCGCGGACTGGGTCTCGCCGCGGTCCTGGGCATCCTCCGCAGTCACGACGGCGCCATCGCCTGTGAGTCGCGCCCCGGCGCCGGGAGCTGCTTCCGTGTGCACCTGCCGGCGCACATGCCCACCCCCGAGTCGACGCGCGCGGTGCGCATGACCACGCCGGTGGACGGCGTCGTGGCGCTCGGTGGGTTCGACACACGGACGACCACGATCGGGGCCGACGGCGGGTCCCCGCAGGTCGTGCTGGTGGTGGACGACGAGCCGACGCTGCGTGCGCTCGCGGCGCGCGTGCTGCGGCGCGCCGGACACCACGTCGTGGAGGCGGAAGACGGTCACGACGCCCTCCTCCGTCTCGAGGCGCACCCGGACGTCGGCTGCGTGGTGCTCGACATGCTCATGCCACGCATGAACGGCCTCGAGACGCTGCGGGCGCTGCGCACGCGGTGGCCTGCCTTGCCGGTGCTGCTCACCAGCGGCTACAGCGACGCCCTGTGCGACGATGACGTGTTCGTGACCGACCGCCGTGTGCACTTCATGCAGAAGCCGTATGGCGCCCGTGAACTGCTCTCGGCGGTCACGGAGCTGCGACGGCGGAGCGCGGCATCCTGAGCCCGCCGGAGCGCGACCGCTCCCGCCCTCGTAGCTTGTCCGCATGCCAGCGTTCCTCCCAGCGTTCCTCCCGCGCGCCATCGCGCTCTGCCTCCTCGCGCCGACGCTCCTCCCCACGCTCCTGCCGGCGCAGCGGCCGTCGGCACCAGCGGCACGCGTCGACCGTCGCGACAGCACCCTCGCGCGTGGCCTCACCTGGACGCGACTGCGTGACCCACGCGGCCCCTGGACGCTGCACGTGGTGCGCGTCGATCTCAGCCGCACCGCGCTCTCGCTCGAGGCGGTGCACGCCCGCGATGCGCTCACGGGACGCGAGCGCCCCTCGGTCATCGCGGCGCGCATGAACGACAGCACCAGCCGTGTGCGCGTCGCCATCAACGCCGACTTCTTCGACCTCGCCACCGGCCGCAGCGAGAACAGCCAGGTCACGGCGGGAGAGTGGTGGAAGGGGCTCATGCTCACGGAGTCGCCCTTCGACACGTATGACAACGTCCACGCGCAGTTCGCGCTGAGCCGGAGTGGCGTGGGCGCGGTCGAGCGCTTCGTGCCGGATGGACACGCATGGGTGCGTGGGCGCCACGTCCCGCTGCTGTCCGTCAACGCGCTCCCCACCGGCCGTCACGAGGGCACCGCGCTCTACACGCCACGCTTCGGCGCCACGGCCGCCGTGGACACCGTGCATGGCGCGGTGCGCGACAGCCTGCGGCGCGTGAGCGAGCTGCCGGTGCGCCGCGTCGGCACGCGCGGCGACACCGTGCTGTATGTCGCGAGCGCCGCGGCGGCCGCGCGCAGCGGACAGGCCATTGGCCCCGAGGGTGCCGTGCTCGCCGCCTACGGCGATCGGGCCACGGCGTGGCAGGATGTGGCGGCCGGCGACACCGTGCGTGTCTGGATCGGCACGCTGCCGCGCCAGCGTGATGCTCGACCGCCCGCGTTGCTGCTGGGTGGATGGCCGCGCGTGCTGCAGGGGGGCGACAACATCGCCGCCGATGCCGCCATTCGCGAGGGCACCATCTCGCGCAACGCCGAGGCGCGCCACCCGCGGAGTGCCGTGGGCGTCTCGCGCGACGGTCGCACGCTGTGGCTCGTCGCGGTCGACGGCCGCTCGGCCACCAGCGTCGGCATGACGCTCGTCGAACTGGCGGACGCGCTGCGTGCCCTCGGCGCCTGGGACGCGCTCAACTTCGACGGCGGCGGCAGCACCACGCTCGTCATCGATGGAGCGGTGGTGAACGCGCCAACCGATCCGAGCGGCGAGCGTGAGGTGGCCAACGTGCTACTGGTGCGGGAGCGACGCGGCGGGCGGTGAGCAACGGCGCGCCGGGCGCGCGTCAAAACCCTCGGGACGGTTCGGAGGTCGGAACAGTACACCCCCACCGCACCTCACCTCGTCATGCGCCTGCTGCACCGCGTCCCACACGTTGGCCTGCTCATCGCACTCCTGCCGCTGGTCGTCCGCGCGCAGACGTCGACGACACCTCCGTCGCCCCCGCCCCCGCCGGCGGTGCTCTCGGCCGACGCCGCGCGCGAGGACATCGACGTGCTCATCCGCGCGCTGCAGGAGGCGCATGGCGGCTATGCGCGCTTCGCCCCGCGGGCGCAGGTCGACGCGCGACTCGCCACGCACAAGGCGCGCATCGCGGGTGACATCGACATGCGGGCGTTCCGCAGCCGCCTGGCCCAGCTCGTGGCCGAGCTGCGCGACGGGCACCTGCGACTCGAATACGATGCAGGCACGGCGGCGCAGCTCGCTGCGGGGCGGTTGCTGCCGCTGCGTCTGAGCCTCGAGGGCGACGACCTGGTGGTCGTTGTGAACGAGACGCGGGCGGACACGCTGGTGCGGCCGGGTATGGTGGTCACGTCGCTCAATGGACGCAGCGCGCGCGACCTCGTGGCGGCGCTGCTGCCGCTCGTCGCGGGCGATGGCTTCATCGAAACCGGACGCCGCATGCGCCTCGCCCGCACGCTCCTGCAGTTGTACTGGCTGCATATCGCGCCGGACAGCCTGTTCGCCTTGGAGCTGCGCGACCGGCGCGGGCGTACGCACGCGGTGACACTCGCCGGCGTCACCGCCGCCGAGCGCGCGGCCCAGGCCAATCCGGTCAACGCGCCGGTGCGCGCCACGCTCGCGCGTGTCGACAGCACGACGCGCCTCGTCGGACTCGATCAGGTCGCGCCCGATGTGGCGCGCCTCCGCATTCGCGCCTTCGATGGGCCGCGGTGGACACAGGAGGTGGACAGCGCCATGGCGCTGGTGCGTTCGCGGGGCGTGCGCGGCCTCGTGCTCGACCTGCGCGGCAACGGCGGCGGCGTCGACGAGTACGGGGCCCACCTCGTCGGACAGTTCCTGCGCGCGCCGTTCCGGTACTTCGACTACATCAACCTCACGACCGTCGCCCCGTCGTTTGCCACGTGGAAGCCGTCGACGTTCGAAAGCACGCGCGCCGGCACGACCCCCTCGCCGCGCGGAGGCTTCGACGTGCTCCCGAGCCTGCACCGCGGCGTGGCCGAGCAGCAGCCGGCGTCCGAGCCGTTCACCGGCACGCTCGTCGTGCTCATCGACGGGGGCAGCTTCTCCACCACCGCCGATGTGGCGGCCCAACTGCGCAGTCACAAGCGCGCCGTGTTCGTCGGCGAAGAGACCGCCGGCACCTACGAAGGCAACTCCTCCGGCCTCAACGCCGAGATCCGGCTCCCGCACTCGGGCGTGCGCGTGAAGGTGAACATGTATGGCTACTGGAACGCCGTGCGTCCGGTGCCGGGCGGACGCGGTATCGTGCCCGAGGTGCCGCTCATGACACGCGTGGCCGACCTGCTGGACGGCAACGACCCGGCGCTCGCGCGCGCCATCGCCCTCGCGCGACAGCAGTAGCGGTCGCGCGAGGACGCGGGGCTCACGGGCGCGTCGCCAGCAGCGCCTCGGCACGCAGGCGTGTGAGGGCCAGGTCGCTCGACCCCGCGAACGCCACCCGCCCGTCGCCGTCGAGGACGAAAAGCTGCGGCGTGCCCCAGTTGTTGAACGCCTTGCCCAGCCGCCCGCCGGCGTCGTAGTACATCGGGCGGGACACCTTGGCGCGCTGCAGCAGCGAGTCCATCGCGGCGTCCGGTGCCGACTGCTCGGCCACGAGCACCAGCGGCACACCGCGCGCACCGAGTGCGTCGGCCAGGGCGAGTATGTCCGGCAACGCCTCCACGGCCGGGCCACACTCGCGACTCCAGAACGCAACCACGAGCCCCTGCTCGCCGCGGAGCGCAGAGAGCGTGATATCGCGCCCCTGCGCGTCGCGCACTGACGCATCCTCCACGCGCCGTCGACGCGCGTCGGCCAGCACGCGGCGCGACAGCTCGGCCGGCGCGTTCGCTTGCGCCGTGGCGTACGCGGGCTGCCATGCGGCCGGCACGCGCGCATCGAGCGCCTGGCGTCGCGTCGCGCTGAGCGACGGGTCGGTGCGCACCAGGGCCAGCATGCGCACCGCGGTGGCCGTGTCGCCGGTGGCGAACGCCGCATCGGCGTACGCCTCGAACGCGGTCGGCTCCCACCCGGCCTGCGTGGCCACGCGGAAGGTGTCGGCGGCCGCGCGTGCTGCACCGTCGGCCAGCAGCGCGCGCCCCAGCGCGATGAGGCTCGCGCGCTGCGACCGGGCAATGCGCGCGGCGTGCTCGCCCTGATCCTCGCCCAGGAGGCGCGGAAGTGTCGTCGCATTCGTGCCGGTGGTGGTCAGGCGGCGCAGCCACGCGGTGCCATCCGCACGGTGCGATTCGGCTCGGCGGAGACGGGTCGCGAGACTGCGCTGGTGCCCCGGCGACGAGTCGACGCTGAGGGCGCGCGCGATCCACGTGCGCGGCATTGCCGTCTCGCCTCCACTGCGCGGCATCACCTCGAGCGCCGTACCGGCCACCTGCAGACGTCGGTCACGCGGCGCCACCTGCCACAGCGAATCCAGCGTGGCGAACACGGCGGCCGTGTCGCCCTGCGGCAGGCGCGCGGTGGCGAGGTAGAGCCGCTCCTGCACGGCGAAGCCGTCGGCGGGAGCGTCGCGCAGCAGGCGCGTGCGCCAGCGATCGCGCGTCGCGGCGTCGATCTGGCGCGAGTACCAGTACAGCCGGCCCAACTCCGCCGGAGCGACGACCGCGCCCGCAGCCGCGCCCGCGCTCGCACGCGCATCGAGCCGAGCGGCAAACCGGGCCGCCTGCGCGGCGTGCACCGCGCGCGTCGAGTCGGTGGTGAGACTCATCCACCCCTCGAACGACTGCAGCCAGCTCCACACCGCGATGGAGTCAGGATACAGCGCGACCATGCGTCGCACCGTGGCCAGCCCCTCCTCCCAACTCCGCCCCATCATGTCGTGCGCGCGCTGGTCGAGTGCGGCGAGTGTCGGCTGTCCATCGGTACCGGCACGCAGCAACTCCCACGCGCGTCCGCCGAAATCGTCCACTGCGGCGGCCGCGGTGTCTTCGACGGCGAGCGCCGCATACACGAACGAGTCCGCCAGCGTCACGGTCCCCGTGTACTCGTTCCCCTGGCCACGTCGCAGCGCGCCCAGCGTGATGACCGGCACGCCGCTCTCGTAGCTGTCGTCCTGTGCGGTGCGCACCCGCGCCCTGAGGCGCAGCACCGCGGGGCGCCCCAGCGTCGCGCCGGCCGCGTAGCGCACCGTCACCGGCTCGCCGGCACGCGGCATGGCCGGCGACAGCGTGAGCTGCCCACCGATCATCCCCGCCTCGACCGGGCGCGGACGCATGAGCACTCCCAGCGCGGCCACGGCGGCCACGCTGGCCGCCAGCGCCACGACGCGCGCCCAGCGACGGGGCGCCACGGTCACGAACGGTGTGTCCGGCGCGGGGCGCACCGTCGCTGGCGCGTCCTGCGCGAACGTGTCGTCGGCATGCGGGTCGGTGTCGAGCAGCACCGCCGGGTGCACGCGCACGCCACGGTCGCGCGACGACAGGATGCGCGCGCGCAGCGCGCTCGAGGGTGTCACCGTCACGGCCGACAGCGCCGCGGTGCGCCGCGCGAACTCGTCATCGTGCGGAAGGTCAGGCTGCGAAGTCATCAGGGCTCCAGGCCGGAGTCGGTCACGCCAAGCGCCGCGAAGGCGCGCGAGAGTCGCACGCGTGAGTTCCCGACCGAGATGCCCAGCGTCGCGGCGATCTCGTCGTGGGTGCACCCTTCGATCTGGCGCAGCACGAACACCGCACGCAGCGGGTCGGGCAGCCGGGCGATGCGCGCTTCGAGCTCGCGCAGCTCCGGGGCCAGGTCGGGACGCGACGCGGCGATGCCGTCGTCGGCGTCTGTCAGTGCCCGTTCGGGACGTCGCCGCCGCGCGCGCAGCCGCATGAGGGCGACGCGTGCCGTGCACTGCACGAGCCACCCCTCCAGTCGTCCGCGGTCGTGGTAGCGACGCAACGCCTCGGGCAGCCCCACGAACAGGTCGTGCAGCACATCCTCGGCGTCCTCACGGGTGCCCACCAAGCGCCACGCCACGCGCAACAGGCGCGCTGCATACCGGTCGTACAGCACGCCCAGCGCCTCGCCATCTCCGGCGGTCACGCGGGCGACCAGCGGATCGGCGGTGTCGATGGACCGGGCGGCGTGCGGCACGGACATGGGAGGCGTGGGGTCAGGGGGCACCACGACCGCAATGCCGGGCCCCACGCGGACGTTACAACGCGCCCGGGCCCGCCGCCTTCGTCGCCACCGCGAAGTCCGTCGCGCTCCCCCACTGCAGCCCCGTCACGGCGCCCCGCGCATCACGGCGCAGCACGACCTGCAGCTCGCCGTCGAACAGGAACCCCATCGTGAGCGTCCCCGCGCTGTCCTGCATCGCATACATGCGCTGCGGCGCACGACCCGCGGGCGCACCGAAGAGAGCGCCATCACGCCAGGTGAGCTCGTAGACGCCGCGTCCGTCGTCACGCGTGTAGCGCCCGGCGGCGGCGCTCAGCCGCAGCGAGTCCACGACCAGCGCCGTGCGGACCACCGGGCGCATGTCGTTCCAGCCGTACTCCTCGGCAATGGCGCGCACCAGCTCGTTCATCAGCTCAGCGCCACCATCGCCATTGGTGAGCACCACCGCGCCACGCGGCTGGTCGAGGTAGCCCAGCATGATGGCCTTGTAGCCCACGTTCGAGCCGGTGTGGCTGAAGCGGAAGGGCACCGGCGCACCCTTGAGTCCCACGCCAATGCCCTGCGTCGGCGCCTGCAGCGTCATCATCTCGCGCACGAGCGCTGCGGGGAGGGGCGAGGTCGCGCCACGCGCGGCGCGCTGCATCGCGAGCACGGCGTTGGCGTAGTCGCACGACGTCGTCCACAGGCTGGCCGCCGCATGCTCGGGGTGCGTGCGCCACGCGCCCGGTACCTGCGCACCGCTCGCGAGATGCCCACGCGCGATGTCGTCGCGTTCCGACGGCGAGAGCGTGGCGTACGTACTGCGCAGCATCCCCAGCGGTGTGAGCACCTCGCGCTGCAACAGGTCGACGAATCGCGCGCCCGACACGTCTTCCATGACCTGCTCCATGACGGTGTAGCCGCCGCCCGAGTACGCGTTCACCTGTCCGGGCGTGCGCACCACCCTGAGCGCCGGATGGTTGGCGGGCGCGGCGCCGTCGAGTACCTGTCGCAGCGTGGGCACCGCGTCCGTCTGCGCATATCCCGCGAACCCACTCACCGCGATGCCGGCACGATGCGTGAGCAGGAGCCGCGGCGTCACGCGTCCGCTGTCGAGGAACGGCGACGCCGGCATCTGCCACGTGCGAAGCCGCGTGCGCACATCGTCGTCGAGGCCAAGCCGCCCCTGCTGCACGAGCCGCAGCACGCCGAGCGCGGCGATGGGCTTGGAGAGTGACGCGGCCTGGAAACGCGTTGCCGTCGTGACCGGTGCCCGTGTGCTGGTGTCGCGCACGCCGAAGCCTCGGCTCCACGCCACGCGATCGCCGTCGATCACCGCGATGGACACGCCGGGCACCTTGAGCGCCCGCATCCGCGCCTCGAGCGACCGCGACGTCGTATCGCGGGTGAGCAGCACCGACGGATACAGGCGGGCCGTGATGCGGGCGATGCGGGTCGCCGCATCTGGCGCGTCGGTACGGCACCCGTCAGGACCACGCGACTGCGCCGACGCCGGCGCGGCAACGGTCAGCGTCGAAACGGCCGCCGAAAGCAGGAGGAAGGGAACCGGTCGGGACATGGCGCGCATGGCCGTGACAAGAGGAGGTGGAATGGGGCTTCCAGGAAGGGATGCCGACGCGCGCGGCGCCGTTTACTGCCGTCCGCGCGAACGACGACCTCCGCTCCCTGATGTGTCGGGAACTACCCGTCGTCGACGCACTATCATGTAGTGGGGCAGCGGCCATTCGCAGTTTCGCATCGGCTTCTCCGGAAGGCGAGCGCGGCCGCCGGCGGTGACGGTGTCAGCGCGCCGGCACGCGGGACTCTGCCCACACCGTCGTCGGGGAAAGCAACGCGCTCCCGATGGCATTCGCCCGATGGTTCGCGCCGCCGGGTTCACCACCATTCACATGCGGTCGTCCGAAGCCACGCGCATCGTGTCATCGTGTCATCGTGTCGCCGCATTGCACCCTCTTCGGGAGACTTCACGATGCGTCACACCTCGCTGCTTCTCGGGCTCGCCGCCACGGCGACCCTCACCACGGCGTCGCTCGCCTCCGCACAGACGCAGCCGCCCGTGCGCCTGCCCGCCACGCGCATCACCGCCGACACCACGAACGTCCTCGCGGTGCAGAACGATCGCGCGGCGGCCGTCACCGTGTACGCCCGCGTGAATGGCGTCGATCGCCGACTCGGCGTCGTGCCCGCCGGCGCGGTCTCGTCGCTCGCCATTCCCGCGTGGGCGGCCAGCGGCACCACGCTGCAGGTCGTCGCCCGCGCCGATGGCGAGGATCGCGATCTCGTCACGCAGTCGCTCGCGCTCCGCGGCGCGCGTCGCGTGGGCCTGCTGGTGCCGCCGCGCGGTGGCCTCGCCACCAACGACAGCATGCTCGTCAAGCTCAACGCCGACGAACTCGCCAGCACCACGCTCACCGTCAACAACCCGCGCGACAAGGCGGTGACGGTGTACGCCGAGCAGGGCACGTACTCGGTGCGCCTCGGTGAGGTGCGCGCCGGCGAGCAGACGACGCTGCGCGTGCCGAAGTCGCTCGTGAGCCGCGAGAACACCATTCGCGTGTTCGTGCGTCCGGCGGGTGGGCTCGACCTGGCCACGCAGCTCATCAACCTCAAGTCGGGCGATCACCTCGGCGTGCGCGTCGCGATGTGAGGGGATGCGTCACCGCCGTCCGCGCTGCGCGCGCGGGCGGCGGTGACAGGTCGGCCCAATGTGAGGTACAGGGTGTGACCGCCCGGTCGTGCGCGCGCGACGCGCGTGGCCGGGCTGCACCCATAGCATCGTCTCCTTTCGACCCATTCCGATGGCTCATCGCCTCACCTCGGCGATCGCCGTACTGCCCTGCGCCGATGTGCAGGGCATGGTGCGTTTCTACACCGAGCGGCTCGGCTTCGAGCAGCGCTGGACCTGGCCCGACGCCCCACACGGGGGCGACGCGCCTCACGATGCCGGTGTCGCGAGCGGCGATGTCCAGATCTTCTTCACCGCCGACGCCGGCCTGGCCCGAAGCAGCGCCCATCACGAACTGCTGATCTTCACCGACGACATCGACGCCTGTCACGCCGACCTGCGTGCACGCGGCGCGCCCGTCGTGAGCGCGCCGGTGGATGGGCCGTGGGGCGTGCGCGAGTTCTCGGTGCTCGACCCGCACGGCCATCGGCTGCGCTTCGCCGAGTCCATGGAGTCCGTGCGCGCACGCAACGTGGCGCGTGCGACCGCCTGGGCGGCTACCCGTCGTCCGGCGTCGCCGTCGTCGGAACCTTCGGTCGATCGCCCAGCCACCACCGCGGCCCAGGACCCAGCGCCGCCGCCCGATCGCCCGCGTTGAGCACCTGACACCGCTCGAGCGACAGACAGCCGCAGCCGATGCAGGGGGCGCCATCGCGATGCTCGTGGGACGGCCTGCGCAGGCTCGTGCGGGACAGCTCGCCGTGGGCCTCTCCGCGGCCGCGGATGCCGATCGTCCACGCCTCGAGCGCGAGATTGCTTCACTGCGCCGACGTGGCGCACTCGGCTCGACGATCGCCACGGCATTGCTCACACTCAGCGCAGCGGGAATGTCCATCGCACGCTATCTCTGAACAGGGCGTCGCGGACGGCGGCGCCATTCGCTCAACCCAGGTCTCATGTCCCGCCTTCGCGTCGAATCGTTCACCATCTCGCTCGACGGCTACGGCGCCGGCGTCGAGCAGTCGGAAACCGCGCCCATGGGCGTCGGTGGTGAGCGGCTGCACCCCTGGCTGATTCCCACACGCACCTTTCGCGGCCTCCACTTCAACAAGGCGCGCGGCGGTGAGGACGAAGGCGAGACCGGCGTCGACGACCAGTTCGCGGCGCGTGGCTTTGCCGGGGTCGGCGCCTGGGTCATGGGACGCCACATGTTCGGCCCCGTGCGCGGACCCTGGCCCGACCTCTCGTGGCGCGGCTGGTGGGGCGAGGTGCCGCCCTACCACTGCGATGTGTACGTGCTCACGCATCACGCGCGCGAGCCGCTCGTCATGGACGGCGGCACGACCTTTCACTTCGTCACCGACGGCCTCGAGACGGCGCTCGAGCGGGCGCGCATCAGTGCCGCGGGTCGCGACGTGCGCCTGGGCGGCGGTGTGTCGACCATCCGGCAGGGGCTGCTCGCCGGCTTCATCGACGAGATGCACCTCGCCATCACCCCCGTGCTGCTCGGACAGGGCGAGTCGCTCTTCTCGGGGCTCGACCTGCCGGCGCTCGGCTACACCGTGCGCGAGCAGGTGGCCGGCGAGCGGGCCACGCACGTGGTGATCGGGCGCGACTGAGCGGCGTGTCCTCCGTGCCCGAGCGGCTCGCGCCTCACCCTTCGCCTCGTCTGACATGACGGTGTCGTTCGACCTGCAGCCGACCTTGCACGGCACACTCGTGCGTCTTGTGCCGCTGCGCGACGATCACTTCGACGCGTTGTTCGCCGTGGCGAGCGACCCCGACATCTGGGCCCAGCATCCCGCACACGATCGGTGGCAGCCCGCCGTGTTTCGCGCCTTCTTCGATGGCGCGATGGCCTCGCGCGGCGCGTTTCTCGTGTACGACGCGGCCACCGGGGCGGTCATCGGCAGCACGCGCTATCACGACTGGAACCCCGAGACGCGCGAAGTCGAGATCGGCTGGACCTTTCTCGCGCGCAGCCACTGGGGGGGACGCCACAACGGCGAGATGAAGCAGCTCCTGCTGCAGCATGCGTTCCAGTGGGCCGACCGCGTACGCTTTCACGTGGGCGTCGCGAACATCCGCTCACGCACCGCGGTGGAACGCATCGGCGGCGTGCTGGTGGGCGAGCGCGTCGAGGACGACGGGCGGCGGAGCGTGGTGTATCACATCACGGCCGCCGCATACCGTCCACCTTCACCCTGATTCCTTCTTCCTTCTGCCTGATCCTTGCTTTCGGTGCATCGGATCAGGGGGCAGGGGGCAGGGATGAGGGTGAAGGTGGACGATGACGATGACCGTCTACCCCCCGCACCGCACCCGCTTCATCGGGATGTCCATGCCGCGCTCCTTGCCGCCCTGCGTGGCCGAGATGCGCGCCACGAGCGAATCGTTCCCGATGCGTCGATAGGCGATGCGCTGCGGAAAGTCGTGCGTCGGGTTCTCGAAGGCGGCCAGGGTATCGCTCACCACGGTGGCAGCAAACGGCGTCTCCCGCTGTCCGCTGGGTGTCGCGATGTAGGTGACGCGACCCTGCACCACCGCCACGCGCAGCGACTCCCACTCCCGCAGCGCGCCGCCGGCGACCGTGCGGCTCATGCCGAGCATCGACGAGCCGGCCGGCCGCATCCACTGCTCCTCGGTCACGCGCGTGGCGGTGCGCACCTCCCAGCAGCCGGCCATCCATGCGAGCGGCGCCACGGGGTCGGCGTTGGCCGATGCCGCCTGGGCATGCACGCCGACGGGCAGCAGCACGATGGCGAGGGCGGCAATTGCAGCAACCTCGGCCGGACTGGCCGCCGGCCGGGCGGGGGACTGGGCAGGGGGCATCATCAGGTGTCGGGGTAGAAGCAGCGGTGCAACGGGCGTCGGCACAGTACCACGGCAACGGCCGGCCACCTTGGACAAACGCGACATCGCCCGCATGATTGCCGCATGATCTACGAGAGCTGGACCGCGCAGGCCGGAGCGTTGCCGTGGCGTCGTACACGCTGCTGCTGGTCGCTGCGCGGGACTCCCGAGGGCGGCGACGACGAGCCGGCGCTGCCGGACGGCTGTCCGGAGCTGCTCTTCAACTTCGGCGCGCCCTTCGAGCATGTCGAGGCGGACGGCCAGGCGCGACTCCAGCCCGCGGTGTTTCTCGTGGGGCCCATCACCGCGCCCTTTCATGTGCGTCCCACCGGTGCGGTCGACCTGCTGGCCGTGCGGCTCGAGCCACATGGCGCCTTCGGTCTGGTGCACGATGTCGAACGCCTGCGCGACACCTGGGTGGATGCACACCAGCTCACCGATGCCGACTTGCCGGCGCTGCACGCGACACTCGCCACACAGGACGACGCCGCGCGTCGCGCCACGCTCGCGGCGTGGCTGGATGCCTTCGAGCGTCGCGCACCCCTGGCTGACCCGCGCGTCACGGCGCTGGTGCAGGCCATCGTCGAGGACGGTGGGGCCAACGCGGTGGGCGCGACGGCAGCGGCGCTCGACGATACGCGTTTCACCACCACGCGCACGCTGCAGCGGCTCTTTCGACGCCAGGTGGGCGTGTCGCCCAAGCTGCTCGCGCGTATCGTGCGCTTCCACCGCACCTGTGTGGCGTGGCGGGAAGCCCCGCACACCCTCGCCCGCGTGGCCGCCGCGCACGGCTACGCCGACGAGTCGCACCTCGTGCGCGACTTCCGGCGGTTCGTGGGCGAGCCGCCGGCGGCGTTCCTCGCCGCCATGGCACCGTTCACGACACAGTTCCTGCACCACAGCGAGACTCCACCGCGCTGACGCCGCCATGTCGGTTGCGCCGCCCGCTTCCACGACTCCGCCCCATGCGCATCGCCCTCGCCACACTCCCCTTTCCCGATAGTCCGGATGACGCGGTCGCCCGCTGTGCGCAGGCGATGCACGACGCGCGACATGCCGGTGCCGCCATCGTCTGCGTCGGGGAGTGCTATGTGCCCGGCTATCGGGCGCCCAATCGTGCGGTCCCACCCCCCGACGCCGCGTGGCTCGCGCGCGCCCATGGGCTGCTCGCGCAGACCGCGCACGACGCCGGTATCGCCGCCGTGATCGGCACCGAGCGTGTGGTCGACGGTGCGGTGCGCGCCACCGCCCTGGTGCTCGACGCACAGGGCAGCGTGCTCGGGTGGCAGGACAAGGTGCAACTCGATCCCTCGGAGGACACGCTGTACGCCCCGGGCGCCGGGCGCCGGGTGTTCACCGTCGGGGCGCTCACCTTCGGGGTCGTCATCTGTCACGAGGGGTGGCGCTACCCGGAGTCCGTGCGCAGCGCGGCGCGCCAGGGGGCACAATTGGTCTTCCATCCGCATTTCAGTGAGGCCGAGCCCGGTGCATTTCAACCCACCGTGTTCGGCGACCCGCGCAACTCGTTTCATGAGCAGGCGGTGCGGTGCCGCGCGGCGGAGAACGGCATCTGGTTTGCGTCCGTCAACTATGCGCTCGAGGGCGCGCCGGCCAGCTCGGCCGTCAGCGCACCCGACGGCACACTGGTCGCGTGGCACCCGTATGGCGTCGCCGGTCTCCTCCTGGCCGACCTCGACCTTGCGGCCGCCACGGGACTGCTCGCCCGTCGCTTACGACCCCGCGACTGTTAAGAATTCTGCCCTCACAAGCGAAGCGCGCCGGCCGATACTAGCATGGCAGTCCAAGGCGCACGTGTCCGGCCGCTTCCCGCAGCGTGCCCGGAGCGTGCGGAACCGTTTGCGCTGGCGAGGGCCGTGGTGGGATACCGCAGCACCTGGTGGGTGGAGGATCCGGAGGGGCATGCGCAGGGGGCGACGGTGTCGACGCCCCGCGCCGTCTGGGCCGCCGCACTGGCACTGCTGGTGCTGCACGCCGCCCTGGCGTGGGTAGGACGTGCCCCCGGCATCCTCACCGGGCAGGATGATGTGCGCTATCTGGTGCTCGCGCGGTCGCTGTCGGAGGGCACGTACCGCGATCTCCTCTGGCCCGGCGCGCCGCTGCATCACATGTACCCGCCGGGATACCCCGCGCTGCTGGCGCTCTGGCGGGCCATCGGTGGCGAGTCCTTCGATTGGCTCATCACCCTGCAGGTGCTGCTCTCGACGAGCGCCCTCGCGCTCCTCTTCGATGCCATGCGTCGGCAGGTCGCGCCGATCGTCGCGCTCGCCACGTTGGCGCTGTGCGCCATCAATCCGAGCGCGCTCACGCAGGCCGGAGCCGTCACCTCCGAACCCGCCCTCATGTGCGCGGTCGCGCTGTGCATCTGGGCGAGCTGCGCACTCGCGCCCGGCGCGCGTCGCGACACGCTGCTCCTGCTCGCCGCCGTAGCCGCGACGCTCATGCGCTCGGCCGGCATGGTCGTCCCGCTCGCCCTCATCGGCGTGCACCTGCAGGCCCGGCGCTGGCGTGCGGCCGCCGTCGCCGCCGTGGTCGGGTTGCCGGTGCTCGGGGCGCTCCTCTGGTGGACGCTCACCGATCCGGCGCCCGTGGTCGGGAGCAGCTACGCCGCAGACCTCGTGCTCACCCACGCCCCCAATGAAGGGGTGCTGGCCAACCTGATCGAGCGCTTCCGCATCAACTTCCTCTTCTACATGGTCCGCGCCGTGCCGTCGCTGCTCGCGACGCCGACCATCGAGGGGACGATCCTCGACAACCTGGTCGTGACCGGCGTCCTCGTGCTCACGTTGGTCTCCGGCCTCTACGCGGCGTACTCGCGTCTGCCGATGCTCGCGTGGATCCTGGTGGGGACGCTGGGGCTGCTGCTGGCCTGGTCGTGGCAGGTCACACGCTACGTCACGCCCGTGGTGCCGCTGCTCATCGCCTCGGTCCTGCTGGGCGGGTGGCGACTCGGGCAACGCGTGGCGCCACGGGCAGGCATGGCCGTCGTGCTGCTGCTCATGCTCCCGCTGGCGGTCGAGGGTGGGACGCGCACGGCGCAGCAGGTGGCGAGTGTGCGCGCATGCAGTCGCGCACAGCCGCTGCCCGACCTGCAATGCATTGCGGACGACCAGCGCACCTTCATCGAGGCGTCGCGCTACGTCCGAGACTCGCTGCCCTCTGCGGCGCGGGTGCTCTCCGCCAAGTCGGCCACGATGTTCTACTACAGTGGGCGGGTCACCGTCCCCTATCAGCGCTACCAGAATCTGGGTGGCCTCGAGCTGCGCGACTCCTCGCTGGCGCAGGGGGCGGAGTACCTCACCATCAGCAACCTGCAGACGAGCGAGCGGTCCAAACTCATCCGCGTCCTCATGGAGGATTGCCGGTACCTCGGCATCGTGAAGGAGTTCTCGCGCCGGACGCTGCTCCTCCGGTGGAGCACCACACCGCTCCCGGACACCGCGAGTGCGTGCCCCAACCTCGAGCGCTATATCCTGGATCCCGAGCTGCTGGAGGAGTTCCGCGAGCTGCAGGTCTTCAAGCCCAAGCAGCGCTGACGACGCCATGGGTGCTCGGACGCACCCGTCTGTTACAGGCCGGCACTGTCGCCCTTGATCGGCATGTGTTGCACAAAAGCTACACATGCCGTCGTTGCATTGTGACCACAGTGAGGGAATTTTGTCCCAACCGCCGGTAACCAATACACTTAGGTTTCGTCTCCACGGGTGAGTCCGGTGGCGCGGAACCTGCCCCGTCACCAGTACCAGCTCGCACGATCGGCACCGGATGTCACCGTCCGGCGCTCTGCTCGTCATTCCTCGCGCTGCCAAGCCCGACGTTCAGCCCGCCCCGCGAACCCCGTCCATGGCGTCCACTCGTTCTTTCGCCCGTCTTGCCCCCGGTCACCACATCGCCATCATCGGCGCCGGTCCCGCGGGGCTGACCATCGGCTACCTGCTGGCCAAGCGCGGCTATCAGGTCACCGTATGCGAAGGCACCGACATGGTCGGCGGCATCTCGCAGACCGCCCGGTACAAGGGGTACCGCTTCGACATCGGCGGTCACCGCTTCTTCACGAAAATCGCGCCCGTCCAGGCGCTCTGGGAAGAACTCCTCGGCGACGACTTCATCGACGTCCCCCGCCTCTCGCGCATCCACTACAGCGGCAAGTACTTCAACTACCCGCTCAAGGCGATGAACGCGCTCATGGGGCTCGGCCCCATCGAGGCGGTGCGCATCATGCTCAGCTACTTCCACGCGAAGATGTATCCCTCGCCCGTCGAGGAGACCTTCGAGCAGTGGGTGAGCAATCGCTTCGGTACGCGTCTCTACGAGATCTTCTTCAAGACGTACACGGAGAAGGTGTGGGGCATCCCCTGCACCGAGATCCGCGCGGAGTGGGCGGCGCAGCGCATCCAGGGGCTGTCGCTGGCGCGCGCGATCCTCAACGCGACCGCGCTCAATCGCCGCAACAACTCCATCAAGTCGCTCATCGAGAGCTTCAAGTACCCGCGCTTCGGTCCGGGGCAGATGTGGGAGAAGGCCGCCGAGCGCATCGAAGAGCTGGGTGGCCGGGTGCTCATGAAGCACTGGGTGCATCAGGTCGAGCTGCAGGACGGCAAGGCGAAGGCGATCGTCGCCAAGTCGCCGCTGGGCGACGTGCGCATCAAGGCCGATCACGTCATCTCCACCACCGATGTGCGTGCGCTCGTGCGCTGCTTCGGTGACCAGGCGCCGCCCGAGGCGCGCACTGCGGCCGAGGGGCTGCGTTATCGCGACTTCCTCACGGTCGCGCTCATGCTCGACAAGACCGACATGTTCCCGGACAACTGGATCTACGTCCACACGCCCGGGGTGAAGGTCGGCCGCATCCAGAACTTCAACAACTGGAGTGCGGCCATGGTCGAGCCGGGGCGCACCTGCCTCGGCCTCGAGTACTTCTGCTTCGAAGGCGACGGGCTCTGGACCACCTCCGATGCCGACCTCGTTGCCCTCGCCGGCAAGGAGCTCGCGCAGCTCGGCCTGGCGACCCCCGACAGCGTGGTGGACGGCTGCGTGGTGCGCATGCCCAAGGCGTATCCCATCTACGATGCCGAGTACCGCGAGCATCTCGATGGCGTGCGCGCCTTCATCGACCCGATCAGCAACCTGCACACGGTCGGGCGCAACGGCATGCACAAGTACAACAACCAGGATCACTCGATGTACACGGCCATGCTGACGCTCGAGAACATGCTCGGCGAGGCGCAGCACGACGTGTGGGCGGTCAACACCGACTTCGAGTACCACGAAGAGCAGAAGATCGAGACCGCGAACGCGGGCACGGCCAAGGAGGCCGCCGCGTGACCCTCCGCGTGGGGGTGGACGCGACATCGCTTGCCAACCCACGCGGATACGGACGGTTCACCCGCGAGCTGCTGGGCGCGCTGTTCACGCACGCGCCGAGTGCCGCACCGCGGGACGCGCACTGGGTGCTCTTCGCCGATGCGCGCGCGCGCGCGCAGGCGGAGGCGCTCGTCACGACCGCCCGTGCTGCCGGCACGCGCGTCGACATCATCGACGTGCCGCAGCGCGTGTCGCCCACCGTGGCCGCGGCCGCCGACGGCAATCGGAGTCCGGGCGACATGCTGCGCTTCACGCGCGCCGTGGCGCAGGCCGGCGTCGATGTCTTCTTCTCGCCCACGGTGTACACGTACTTCCCGCTGCCGCCGGGGGTGCGCCTGCTCGTCTGCTTCCACGACACCATTGCCGAGGACTTCCCGCAGCTCACGCTGCCCAGTGCACGGGCGCGGCTGTTCTGGCGCGCGAAGACGTGGCTGGCGCTCGCGCAGGCGCGTCTCGTGCTCACGGTGAGTGACTTCTCGGCGCGGCGGTTGCAGGCGGTGTATCGCGTGCCCACCGCACGGATGCGCGTGGCCGTCGAGGCCCCGTCGCACGACTACGCGCCCGCCCCCGATGCGGCGGAGGTCGAGGCGGTCGCGGCGCGCTACCACCTCCCCGACGAGACGCCGTGGTTCATCTACGTCGGCGGCTTCAACCCGCACAAGCACGTCGATGTGCTGGTGGGGGCGCACGCGCGCGTCATGCGCGAGACCGGGCGCGCGGTGCAGCTCGTGCTCGTGGGCCCCGTCGACGATGTGTTTCACGGGAGCCTGCCGGCCATTCGCGCGCGCATCGAGCGCGAGGGCACGATGGACCAGGTGACCTTCGCCGGCTTCGTGCCCGATGCCGACCTGCGCTACCTGCTGGCCGGTGCGGTGACGCTCGCGCTGCCCTCGGAGTGTGAAGGGTTCGGGTTGCCGGCGGTCGAGGCGGCGGCGTGCGGGACGCCCGTGGTGGCGACGCAGAACAGTCCCCTCCCCGAACTGCTCGCGGGCGGCGGTCACTTCGTGGCGCCGCGCGACGAGGCCGCGCTCACCCACGCGCTGCGGCGTCTGCTGGAGGATGCACCCCATCGCGACGCCTGCGCGCACGCCGCACTCGCGGCCGCCCGGCGGCTCGACTGGCAGCATTCGGCCGACGTGACCTGGCAGGCGCTTCGCGACGCGGCCGCATGAGGCACCGCGCGTCGGACGGGCGAGGCGCGCCGTGACCATGCGCGCGATTCTCATGTATCACTCGCTCGACGCGAGCGGGTCGCCGATCTCGGTGTCGCCCGCGGTGTTTCGCGACCACGTGCGCCTGTTCGCCAGCGGCGCGGTCGATGTGGTGCCGCTCGAAACTCTCGCGGCGAACATGGGTGCGGCCGCCGCGCCGGTCCGTCCGCAGGTGGCGCTGACCTTCGACGACGGGTTCGCCAATCTCGCGGCGGAAGCGTTTCCGCTGCTGGCGGCGCATGGCCTGCCGGCCACGGTCTTCGTCGTGTCGGGGCAGGTGGGGAAGGACAACGCCTGGGGGGGTGTGCGGGCCCGCGGCATTCCGACGCTCCCGCTGCTCGACTGGGAGGCTCTCGGGGCCGCTCAGGCGCAGGGGGTGACCATCGGGGCGCACACGGTCTCCCACCCGCACCTCTCCGCCCTGTCCGAGGCGGCCCGGGCCGAGGAACTCGACCGGTGCGTGGCCGACATCACCGCCCGCCTTGGGGTGCGGCCGCGCACCTTGGCCTATCCGTTCGGGGACGTCCCGCCGGGGGCCGAAACGCTGGCAGCCTCCCGCTTCGCGGTGGCGTGCACGACGGTGCATCGTCCTCTGCGTGCAGGCGAGGCCCTGCATGCCCTGCCGCGGCTCGACGCCTGGTACTTTCGTACGCCCGGCGCGCTCGATGACCTTGGCAGTAGTGCGTTTCGCTTGCGCGTGCTGGCCCGTCACACCCTGCGCACCGCGCGGCGGCTCCTCGTCCGCGACTGAGCCCAGCTCCTTCCTCTTCGCCATGCTCTCTGGCACGCCCCGACTGACCGTCATCATCCCGGCACGCAACTGCCCGGGCATGCTGCGTGCGTCCATCGCCGGGGTGTTCGCCAGCACGCTGCCGCGCGAGGCGTACGAGCTGATCGTGGTGGACGACGCGAGTACCGACGGGGAGACGCAGGCGGTGGCGCGCGCGCAGGCCGATCGGGTGGTGCTGGTGCGCGAACCGTCGGGGCCGACGGCGACGCGCGGCCCGCTGGGGCCGGGCGGTGCCCGCAATCTCGGCGCCCAGGTCGCGCAGGCGCCGCTCCTTCTCTTCGTCGACTCCGACGTGGTGGTGGCACCCTCGACGCTGGCGGGCTTCGTCGACGCGTTCGAAGCCCATCCCGACGCGGCCGCCATCTTCGGCGCCTACGACACTGCGCCGGCGGCGCCGGGGCTGGTCAGCCAGTATCGCAACCTGCTCCACCACTACGTCCACGCCACCAACCCGGGCGACGCGACCACCTTCTGGGCCGGCTGTGGCGGCGTGCGACGGGAGGCCTTCCTCGCGGCGGGTGGCTTCGATGCGGTGCGGTATCCGCGCCCCCAGATCGAGGACATCGAGCTGGGGCAGCGGCTCCGCGCGCGCGGGCACCGCGTGCTGCTCCTGCCACACCTGCAGGGGAAGCATCTCAAGAAGTGGAGCTTCATGAACATGGTGCGCACCGACCTGCGCGAGCGGGCCATCCCGTGGATGTCGCTCGTGCTCGATGCCGGGGACACCATGCAGGACGGCCCCCTCAACCTGCAGATCGGTGAGAAGGTCCGGGCCGTGCTGTCGGCGCTGTGCGTCGGCTTCGTGCTGCTCGCGGCGGTGCTGTGGGACGCGCGCTGGCTGCTCGCGGCGCTGGCCTGCTTTGCCGTCGTCCTGTGGGGCAACGCGCCGCTGCTGCGCTGGTACGCCACACAACGCGGGGTGATCTTCGCGGCGGCGGTGGCGCCGCTGCGCCTCGTGTACTATCTCGTGTCCGTGAGTGGGGCCGCCTGGGCCATCCTCACGCATCGGCCGGTGCGGGATCGCGCTGCGCCGCCGCCACTCACCTCGACGGTCGCGACCCCGACCTGAGGATCTTCGAGGACTCCATGTCACTCACGCCGCCTGCCACCCCCTCCGTGCAGTTGCAGCGCCAGTTGGCGCTCGCCTTCGCGCCGCTCGACAAGCGCGCGCTCGGGCTGGCCATGGGCATCACCGTGGCGCTGCTCGTCGTGGTCGCCACGGTCCTGTCCATCGTGCTCGATCCGCAGCAGCGCTTCCCGCTGTACCTGCTGCAGAATTACTTCTACGGCTATGCGCTCACCTGGACGGGCGTGGTGGTCGGTGCCTGGTGGGGGTTCGTGGCCGGATTCGCGTGGGGGTGGTTCGCCGCCTTCGCCCGCAACCTCGTGCTCGCGGTGTGGCTCATGACCATCCGCATCCGGAACGACTTCTCCACCTCGCGCGACTTTCTCGATCACCTCTGAGGCGCGCGCCGGAGTCCCTTCTGCGTCGCCTCTCGTGAGCCGCTGGTAAGCCTGTCGTGAACAGCACCGCCCGCCGCCGTCCTGCGCGGCACGCCACTTCGCCCGTGAGGGCGTCCCGTCCCCCCGTGGTCCCCATGACTGCCAATCCGCTCCACAATCGACGCCACGACGACCTGCCCACGTCGCTTCCTGCCGACGCGAAGAGCTCGCTCGCGCGCCTGCATGCGCGCGCCTGGGGCGTGTCGATGGGGCTGCTGCTCGGCCTCGGCCTGTTCGTCGCCACGATCTGGCTGGTCGCCGCCGGCGGCCCCAACGTCGGACAGCACCTCGGCCTCATCGGGGTTTTCCTGCCCGGCTACTCGGTCACGGTGGGCGGCGCCTTCGTGGGCTTCGTCTACCTGTTCGTCATCGGCTACGCGCTCGGGCGCGTGGTGAGCGGCATCTACAATCGCGTGGTGCGCGACGAGTAGCCGGCGGGCGCCGGCCCGACGGACGGCGGCTGGTCCTTGTCAGGCGGTGTCGGCGCGATCGAGGCGGAACATGTGCACCGGACCGCCATCGAGCGCCCGGTCACGATGCCGCAACGTGAAGCCGGCGGCAGTCAGCGCACCGTAGAAGCGCGACTCGTCGACCATCGTCTCGTGGAACTCCCCCACGATCACGTCGACATCGGCCACACGCTCACCCAATCCGTCGACCAGCGCCTGTTCGCTCCCCTCGACATCGACCTTGAGCAGCGCCACGCGGGCAATCCCCTGCGCGGCCAGCCACCCATCGAGGCGCGCGACGCGCACCGCGATGTCCGCGCCACCACCGCTCGTGTCCACCAGCGAATGCTCGGCGTCATGGTCGCCGCCGTGCAGCATGGCCGTGCCGTCGGTGTCGCCCAGCGCCAGTTCATGCACGTGCGTGCGCGGCAGGCCGGACAGGTTGGCGCGCAGCAGGCGGGCGTTGTCGGGGAAGGGTTCGAAGACGTGCAGCTCGGCCTCCGGGTACTGGCTGCGCAGCAGCAGGGCCATGATGCCGATGTTCGCACCGGCATCGAGCACCACGGCACCCGCCGGCAGCCGGGGCGGGAGTCGATACTGCTGTTCGAAGAGGATTTCACCGAAGGTGAAGATGTCGCGCTCGCGGAAGGTCACGCGGTGCACGAGATCGCCGAGTTGCAGCGTGACCACCTGTTCGGCGGTGCCGGGCGGGCGGACGAGCAGGCGCAGGTAGCAGGCGAAGAGGGCGAGGGCGTCGCCGGTCGTGGCGCCGTACCGCGCCACGGCGGCCGCTTCACGCAGGCGGCGCCACTTCTTCGAGAGTGCGGACATGGGTGGAGTGAGGAAGGGCGGACCGCAGGACTGACACCGGACCAACAGGCATGACGATACGAATCGGCGTGATCGGCGCAGGACGCATCGGACGGCTGCGCGCCGCCACCGTGCACACCCATCCACAGACGACGCTGGCCGCCGTCTGTGACGTGAACCGTGGCGCCGCCCAGGCCGCCGCGCAGGGCTCAACGGCGGTGGTGTGCACCACCCTCGACGAGTTTTTCGCGGTGCCGATGGACGCGGTCATTGTATCCTCGCCCGTGCAGATGCACGAGGAGCAGTGCCTCCGGGCCTTCGCACTGGGCCAGCACGTGCTGTGCGAAAAGCCGCTGTCGAACAGCACCGCCAGCGCCGAGCGCATCCTCGCCGCGTCCGTCGCCGCGGGCAAGGTGCTGGGCGTGGGCTTCAACCTGCGCTTCTATCCCGCCATGCAGTACGTGCGCGAGGTGGTGGATGCCGGCACCATCGGCCCCATCGACCACATTCGCGTGTTCGGCGGGCACGATGGCCTCAACAACTTCACCGCCGACTGGCAGTACAAGGCCCCCGTGTCGGGCGGCGGTGCCATGATGGATGTCGGCATTCACATCACCGACATCGCGCGCTGGTTCCTGGGCGACGTGACCGACGTGTACGGCGTGGTGACCGAGAACGTCTGGAAGGTGCCGGGGAGTGAGGACAACGCGATGGCGATCTTCCGCAACGCCGCCGGCGTGAGCGCCACGTATCACGCCACGTGGGATGAGTGGCAAGGCTACGAGGTGGCGATCGAGGTGTACGGCCCCAAGGGCATGGTGCGCGGCGCGTACGCCCCGATGCAGGCGCTGCTCATCACGCACGAGAAGCCGGGCGGGCCGCGCACGGTGGTGAAGAAGCGCTACCTCGACATCGCCATCCGCGAGAAGCTCCGCTCGTGGACCACCACCACGCAGGCCACCTTCGACGGTGAGCTCGCAGACTGGCTGCGCCGCATGCAGGGCGGCACGGGCGGTGCGCTGGCCACCGGGGTGGATGGTGTCCGGTCGCTGCAGGTGCGCGATGCCGCGGTGCAGAGCAGCGCCACCCGGCAGGCCGTCGCGCTGCCCCCGCTTCCGGTCGGGTGAGGACTTCTGACGAAGTGAGCACGGACGCGCTCCCGCCGTCCCCGCTCCCGCAGGACTCGCTCCCGCGCTCTCCGCTCCCGTCGGAGCCAGTCCTGAGTGTCATCCTCACGGTCGTTGAGGGCGGCGCGTCGGTGGAGCGCGTGCTCGCGGCGCTCGCGGCGCAGCAGGACGCGCCGCCGCTCGACGTCCTCGTGCCGTACGACGCGAGCATCGCCGACACGGGCGCGCTCGCCGCGCGTTGGCCGGCGGTGCGCTTCCTGGCACTCGGCCACGTGCCCACCGAACAGCCGGCACACACGGCGGCGGGTGAGCACGAGCTGTTCGACCGCCGCCGCGCCGCCGGGCTCGCGGCGGCGCAGGGCGCACTGGTGGCCATCATCGAGGACCGCGGCGCGCCACGCGCCGACTGGGCACGCACCGCCGTCCGTCTCCACGCCGAGTTGCCGCACGCCGTCATCGGCGGCGCCATCGACCCGCTGCCCAGTGCGCTGCGCGAGTTCGCGATTCACGTGTGCGACTTCACGCGCTACACGAGCCCGTTCGTGCGCGGCGCGCGCGACTGGGTGAGCGACGTGAACGTGGTCTACAAGCGTCGCGCGCTCGACGCGACGCAGGCGCAGTGGCGCGAACGCTACCAGGAGCCGGTGGTGCACTGGGCACTGCAGCAGGCCGGTGAGACGTTGTGGCTCGACGACCGACTGGTGGTGGAGCATGTGCGGCGCCCCGTGGGGTGGCGCGCGCTGCTCAGCGAGCGATACCACTGGGGTCGCCTCTTCGGCGCGATTCACGGTCGCACACTGTCCGCGCCGGCACGCATGGCGCGCGTGGCCATGGCGCCGCTCGTGCCGTTCGTGCTCTGGCAGCGGCATGCGCGCATGCACGCCGCTGCCGGACGGCTCGGCCGCGTGCTCGCCGCGACGCCCGCCATGCTGCTGCTGCTGGCCGGATGGAGCGTGGGCGAGGCGACGGGCGTGCTCACGCGCCGCACGTAGCCGCGTCGCGACTCGCGCCCTCATGTCGCACGCTGCCGCGCCACCCGCCACGAAGCCCCCCGGTACCGACGCACACGCCGCGTCCACCGGGCGTCGCTTCCTGCAGCTCGGTGCCGGCGAAGCGGCCGCGCGTCTGTTGGCGTTCGTGGCCACGGTGTACCTCGCCCGCACGCTCGGCGCGAGCGTCTACGGGGTGATCGTCTCCGCCACGACGGTCATCATGTACCTCACCTTCGTGGCCGACGCCGGCATGGACATGATCGGCGTGCGCGAAGTCGCCGCGCACCCCGACCGTGTCGCATCGCTGCTCGGTGGCGTGCTCGGGTCGCGGCTGCTGCTGGTGGCGCTGCTGCTGGTGGGCACCACCCTCACCGGTCTCGTCATCCTGCCGCGCCCGGACGGGCCGGCCCTTGCGATGTATGCGGTGACGCTCGTCGCCACGGCCCTCGGCACGCGCTTCGTGCATGTGGGGCTCGATCGCGCCGGCAATGCCGCGTGGAGCCGCGTGGTGAGCGAGTCGCTCACCGCGCTGCTCGTGCTCTCGCTGGTGCGCAGCCCGGAGCACCTGCTGCGCGTGCCCATGGCGCAGATCGCCGGCGAGGTGACCGCGGCGCTGCTGCTGCTGCGATGGCTGCCCCCCACGGCGCGGCCGGAGCGGCTGCGGGTCGATCTGCGCGCGACCGCGGCGCTGGTGCAACGCGCCTGGCCGATGATCGCGCACGGCATCCTCGGCCTCGCGATCTTCAACAGCGACTTCCTCTTCCTGCGGGTCATGAAGGGCGCCGAGCAGGTGGGCTACTACGCGGTGGCGTACACGCTCATCTCGTTCTTCCAGAACCTCGGCGTGGCGTACACCATGAGCCTCATTCCCGGACTCACCTCGCTGCGTGGTGATCGCGCGGCCACGCAGCGCCTGGTCGACGACGCCACGGCGCAGGTGGCATTCGGGGCGCTCCCCATTGCGGCCGGTGGTGTGCTGGTGGCGCGCGCGCTGGTCACGCTGCTCTTCGGGAGCGCGTACGCGCCCAGCGTCGATCCGCTGCTGGTGCTGCTGCTGCTCATTCCGGTCGCGCTGTTCCGCAACGTGCTCCAGGCGGTGCTGGTGGCGCATGAACAGCAGGAGCGCATGCTGCGCACGGTGGTGTGGGCGGCCGCGAGCAATGTGGTGCTCAATCTCGCCCTCATCCCGCGCTGGGGGATGGTGGGTGCGGCGTTGGCCACGCTCATCACCGAGGTGGTGCGCACGGTGCTGTCGGCGCGGTACGCGGTGCAGGAGGGTGTCGCGCGCACCCCGCTGCGCCGGTTGCGTCACCTGCTGGTCGCGACGGTCGTCATGACGCTGGTGGTGTGGCCGTTGCGCACGCAGCCGGTGTTCGTGAGTGTTCCCGCCGGTGGGGTCGCGTACCTGCTCACCCTCGTCGCGTTCGGGGCCATTCGGCTCCGCCGCTCCGATGCCGGCCGCGTGTCGCTCTCCCTTTCGCTCTGATCATGTCCGCGTCACCTCGCCTCACCGTCGTCGTCCCCAGCGTGAACGGCCTGCACGATCTCGTGCCCTGCTGTGAGGCGCTGGCGCGCGTGCATGCCACGACGCCCATCGCGGTGCTGGTGGTGGACCGCCTGGGCGCCACCGTGACCGACGTCGTGCGCGCGCGCTGGCCGTGGATGCAGGTGCTGTCGCTGCCGGCCGGCACCACGATTCCCGAGATGCGCCACGCGGCCTTCAGTGCGCTCACCACCGAGGCCATCGCGGTCATCGAGGATCACGTGATCCTGCCGCCCACCTGGGCGCAGGCGGCACTCGCCGCGCTCGATGAGGGGCTCGACGTGGTGGCCGGCCCCATCGAGAACGCTGCCAACGAGCGCCTGCTCGACTGGTCGACGTTCCTGTGCGAGTACCACGCCTGCCTGCCGCCGCTGCCGGAAGGGCCCAGCACCTGGCTGCCAGGCAACAGCATCGTGTATCGTCGCACGCTGCTCGAGCGCTACCGCGCGGTCACGGCCGAAGGCAAGTGGGAGAACCGCCTGCACGACGCGCTCCGCGCCGATGGCGTGCGCCTCGAGATGCGCACGGCGCTGGCCGTGGGCCACAAGAAGCACTTCGGGTTCTTCGAGTACATCTCGCAGCGCTGGCTCTATTCGCGCAGCTACGCCGGTGCGCGGGTGGCGGGAGCACCGCTCGTGAAGCGCCTGGCGACCGGTGCGGCGGCGCTGGCGCTGCCGGCGGTCATGTTCCTGCGCGTCGAGAAGACGCTCGCGGCCAAGGGGGTGGCGGCCGGCCGGCTGCTCGCGACGATGCCGTTCATCGCGGTGTACTGCGTGAGTTGGGGGCTCGGCGAGGTAGCGGGCTACTGGTTGGGGGCGGGAGACGCGCTGGCCCGGGTCAGATAACTCCGAACTGCGTGAGCGGTGACGGCGTGCGCGGGTGACGCGACAGGCGATACGGCGTACGCGCGAACCGCGACAGGCGCAGGGCGCAGGCGGCAACGACAAACAACGGGGCGGCGGCCGCTTTGCGGCGCCGCGGGTACTACGGGTACTACGGGTTACCGGACTTCGGGGCCGCCTTTGCGATTGTCGGGCACGAAGCGCTTCTCGGCGGGCATCTTCACGGCGCGCAGCGACGCGGCGTCGAGCGTCGTGGTGTCGGCAATCACCTGGTTCTGCGCGAGCAGCCACGCAGTCACGGCGTACGTCTCGCTGTCGCTCAGGCGACCGGCTCCGCCGTGCGGCATGCTCTTCCGGATGTAGTCGAACAGCGTGTACGCGTACGGCCAGTAGTTGCCGATCGTGCGTACCAGCGCTGGGTCCTTGCCGAAGCCGAAGTCCTCGCCCTTGGGGTCGCGCCCGATGAGCGGCGGAAACTTCGCGAGCCCCTCGCCCTTGGCGCCATGGCAGCCGGCGCACTGCGCCGCGTACAGTGGCGCGCCCTCGGCCACGCTACCGCGGCCGGCAGGGAGTGCATCACCACCGGGGCCGACATCGATGTCGACGGCGGCGATCTCCGCCGCGCTCGGCGCGCGCCCCAACCCCCACTGCGCCGTGCGCACATCGGCCGGTGTCGCGCTGTCGACAACACTCCCGCTCCCCGTTTCCGGCGTCGCATCGGTACATGCCGCGACGAGCACACACCCGAGCGCCGCAACCGCACGCAGGACGCTCCGCGCCTCCGCGTGCACATGCTGTTGTCCCACATCCACGCTTCGCGTCCTTCGCGCCTTCGCGTGATTGAGCAGTTGTCCGCCAGCCGACGCGCACGAATCCCCACTCATTCCGAAGCTCCCGCGAACGTCACCGCGCCGGCCGCATCCACGCGCCAGCCGACGATGTGATTGAAGTGGAAGTCGGTGCCCAGCCCGCGCACGGCGATGAGCTGCGCCCGCGTCGGCTGCACATAGTCGGTCTCGTCGGTCGCTCGACTCAGCAGCACGCTCTCCGAGCCGGTGAACTGCCACATGTGCTGGAAGCGCACCGCCGCCTTGGGCTGCGGCTCGCCATGCAACTCGGCACGCTGCCACGTGCGACCGTTGTCGGTGCTCACCTCGACCTTGGTGATGCGTCCGCGTCCGCTCCAGGCGAGTCCGCTGATGGGATACCACCCCTGCGCGCCCAGCACGGTGGGGTGCGACGGGCTCGTGATGAGCGACTTGGCGTCGATGTCGAAGCTGAACTGGCGTGCCGTGCCGTCGACGAGCGGGTCGGTGTACTTGCTCGTCTCCCAGCGCGTTTGCCATGGCGCCGTGCCGAATTCGAGGCGACGAAGCCACTTGATGCTCGTGTTCCCCTCCCACCCCGGCAGCAGCAGACGCAGCGGATAGCCCTGCTCGGGGCGCAGGGGTTCGCCGTTCTGCGCCCACACCACGAGGGCATCCTCCCACCCCTTCGCGATCGGAATCGACCGCGCCATGAGGCACGGGTCGGCGCCTTCGGCCAGGAACCACGTCGCGTTGCGCTGCACACCCACCTGCGCGAAGAGCGTCGCGAGGCGCACACCGGTCCATTCGCTGTTGCTGAACAGTCCCGCCACGCGCTGCGCGGTCATGGTGGGCTCCGGCGCGCGATAGGCGTTGCGGCTGTTGCCCGAACACTCGATGAAATACGTGCGTGTCACCTGCGGCAGGCGCTGCAGCTCGGCCAGCGTGAACACGAGCGGCCGGTCGACGAGACCGTGCAGCGTGAGCGTGTGCGTGGCCGGGTCGAGGGTGGGCACACCGGCGTGATGACGCTCGAAGTGCAGGTCGGACGGCGTGATGGTGCCGGTGAGCTTCTCGAGCGGGGTGAGCGAGCTGCCGGCCGTGTCACCCGTGGGCGTGCGCAGCGCGTCGGCGTGCACATCGCGCGCCCCGATGGCGCGGGTGGGTGCGCCCAGGGCACGACCGTCCGAGAAGGTGGGCGGCTGCGCCGGTGGTGGCGGTGCGGATGACGGCGCCGCACCCTGTGTGCCCGACGCCACATCCGGTGTGGCGGCGTTGGCCGCGTCCGCCGTGGCGCCAAGGAGCGCCGCGCCCAGTGCGCCGACGCCGGTGGCGAGCGCTTCACGCCGGGTGACCACGGGTCAGTTGTATCCGGCCGAGGGGGTCGCGCCGCGCCCGACCGGTGCCGGCGCGGGAACGATGGTGCCGTCCGGCTTCCGCGGCAGGAGCCTGGCGGGCGTGCGCGTCGGGGTGTGCCCCTTGGTGGGGTACGGCACGTCCTTCGGTGCGCCGCCCGTGGGCCAGTCGCCTTCCTTGCCCGGTGAATCGGGGCGCGGATGGCTGTTCACGAACGCGGCCACATCGAAGGCCTCCTGCGGCGTGAGCGTCCCCGGATTGTTCTGCGGCATGTTGTGCCAGATGAAGCTCGCGGCGCGCTCCTCGCGCGACATCGACGCGCCAATCGAGTACGACTTGGCGCCCCAGAGCGGCGGGATCGGGCCGTTGCCGCTGCCGTCGGCCTGGTGACAGACGGCACAACTGCGCGTGAACACCGCCTCGCCGCGCGCGCTGTCGCCGACCAGCGTGTCCTTCATGGCGATGAGCCCCGCCGCGCCGGCAATGTTGGTGCCCACCGGCACCCCCTTCGAGAGCCACGCCATGTAGGCGAGGAGGTCTTCCATCTCCCGGCTGTCGGTGGGGAGCGCACGCCCTGCCATGGAGCGGGTGAAGCAGTAGTTGATGCGGTCGGTCATGGCCACCACGGCGCCGGCGCGCGGCATGTACTTGGGGTAGCGCGCGTGCGACCCGGTGAGCGGCGCGGCCGTGGCCTTGAGCCCGTCGTTCTGATGGCAGCTCGTGCAGCGGAGCCCCGACTGCGCGTACTGCGGCAGTGATTCGGGGGTGAACCGCAGCAGCGCGAGCCCGCGCCGGATGGAGGCGCCCAGCGAGTCGTTCGGGATCTCCGCCTCGGTGGGGGGCTTCCAGGCCGCCTCGACGAAGGCGGCTGCCGGGGTGCCCTCGGCCGGGGCGGCTGCCGCGCCGCCGGCCACGGAGGCCGGGGGCAGCTCGCGCGTCTCGCAGGCGGCGCTCAGCAGGGCGATGAGGGCAACCGCGACCGGGGTGGCTCGGAGACGCGTCATCGCGTCGGCGGGGGCAGGGAGTCGTGTCATGGAGTGCGGGATGAGCCGGCACGCGCCGGGTGCGAGGACAAGACGATTCATCGTCGCTCGCGTTGCCATGGCCGCATCGCGTGGCCCCGCTCCTGCAGGGTGCTTCTGCAGACTGCAGGGGCATCGGAGTAATATCATCCGGCCGGAGACGGCGCCACCGACGCGTGTATCACCCGGGCCTCAGCTTTCCGCACAGGCCCTGCTGCACACCGGTGTCGCATCCGCATCACGCACCAGACCAGGAGAGATCGACATGTCCGACCGTCGCGGATGGATCCAGCGGATGCTGCAGGGGAGCGCCACGCTGCTCGTGGGGAGCGCGCTGCCGTCGCTCGTCCAGGCGCATGAAGCCCCGCCCACGCCGGCAGGTATGGCCGAGGACGCCTGGCTGACCGCGCTGGCCGGGAAGAAGCAGAAGACGTTTCTCGACGTGCGCGCCTTCGAACTCGGTGGTGCGCCCTTCCGTCGGTCGCAGGCGATGCTCACCGCGCTCACCGATGCCTATGGCTATGCCGCGAACGACGTCGGCGTCGCCTTCGGCTGTCACGGCACCGCGCTCGCGTTCGTGCTGAACGAGCAGTTCTGGCGCGAGTACGGGGTGGCGGAGTACATCGCGAAGTCGATGCGCGCGGAGGATGCCGCGAAGCTGCGGGCCGACGTCGGCGCGGCGATTGCCATGTGTGCGACCGGCGTGAAGGCCGTGCAGGACAAGGGCATGCACGTGCTCGCCTGCCGCAACACGATGGCGCGGTGGAGCCGCGACCTCGGCGCGGCGAAGAACGAGAATGCCGACGCGGTGCGTGACAAGCTGCTTGCGCACCTGCTGCCCAAGGTCGAGCCGGTGCCGGCCATGATCGGCGCCGCGAGCGTCGCGCAGACGCGCGGCTTCGGCTACATCGCGATCGAGTGACCGACGCATCGGCAGAACGCCGCGAGCGCGTCGAACGCGCGCGCGCGGCGGCGAATCGGGGCGGCGGGGCGCGCCGGGCCTATGGTCGGCGCGCCTTTCACTCGGTGGTGCTGTGGTTGCATCGATGGGTGGGGATCGTGGCCGCGCTGTTCCTGCTGGTGGTGGCGGGCACCGGCGCGGCGCTCGTGTACGCGGACACGTTCGACCGCTGGCTCAATCCGCAGCTCCTTGTGGTGCGCCCCGGCGATGCCGGTGCGCAGCCATTGCCGCTCGACAGTCTGGTGGCCATCGCGACGCGCGCGACGATCGTGCGCACGCCCAACACGCAGCCCGCCAGCGTCATCATCATGCCGCAGCGCGCCGACGAGGCCGCGCGCGTGCAGTTCGGCTTCCGGCATGTGTTCCTCGATCCTGTGCGCGGCACCGTGCTGGGGGAGCGGGGCATCGGCGAGGCGGTCATGGCGCAGGTGCGCATCCTGCACCACTCGCTGCTGGTGGGGCGATTCGGTCGCCTGTTCACCGTGGGTGCGTCGTGGGCGGCCGTGCTGCTCGCGCTGGGTGGGTTGTGGCTCTGGTGGCCGCGGCGCATCTGGCGCGTGACCCGCACGCGGAGCTGGCGCGGCATCAACTACGACCTGCACAACATCACCGGGCTCCTGGGGAGCGTGGGGACGCTGCTGTTCGCGGGGAGTGCGGTGGCCATGTCGCTCACCGACCCGCTCGACCGCGTCTATCGCGCCACGCTGGGCGACGCGCCCAACGTCGTGCTCGCGCCGCCCAGTGCGCGCGCTGTGCAACCGCTGCCGCTCGACACGCTGGTGGCGCGTGGGGTCGGGCAGGTGCCGGGCGCCCTGCGTGAAGTGCACCTCCCCAAGGAGCCGTGGGGCACGGTCGTCCTGTTCAAGCAGACGCCCGGCGAGTACGGGCAGCGCGCCCGCAACCGCGTGTGGGTGGACGCCAACGACGGACGCATTCGCGGCACGCTCGACCAGCAGCAGCGCCCGCTCGGCACGCGTGTGGCGATGCGCATGGAAGACTGGCACGTGGCGGCGTTCACGCCCACGTGGAGCCGATGGTTCGGCGTGCTGAGCTGCCTGCTGCTGGCGTTCGGCAGCGTGAGCGGCCCGCTCATCTGGCTCAAGCCGCGGCGACGGGACTGAGGGCGCATCCGGGCGGGCATCGCCGCCCGGACGCGCGCGAAGAGGTCAGGGCAGCGGCCGTCGCACCATGGCCTGTTCGAGTCCCTGCGTCCACACGCCGTCGCCCCGCCCTGTCTCCACACGCCAGAGCCAGCTGCCGTCGGCGCGTGGCACGAAGTGCATGCGATTGAACACCTTGGCGCCCTTGTCGAGGTAGTGCGTGCCCGGCCCGACGTTCGACACCGTGAGGGTACCGGCGTCGTCGCGCGTGCCTTCGAACACGTCGATGAGCCCCGACGTCTCATCGCGCGACGTGACCCGATAGCGTGCCTGCGCGTGATCGTACGAGAACGACACGTGATACCGGTAGCCGCCGGCGCCAACGACCTGGCCGTCGATGTAGAGTCCCCCGGGGCCCACGGTGATATCCCCGATGTCATACCGTCCGACGAGGAAGAGCAGCGGGCGCATCGCGTCGCGAACGGCCTGCGTGATGTCCGGCGTCTTGCGTGCGGAGTCGGACACGAAGGATGACACGAGCCCCGGCACGAGGAAGCGCGCCATGCCGACTGCGCCAACACCGTAGTCCGCCCGATCGGCGGTCTGCATCGCCGTGAGGAGCAGCAGCAGTCGCTTCGCCTCGAGCGTGAGATCGCCAGTGGGGGTGCGGTTCGCGGGTGACGACCCTACCAGCGCCGTCACTGCGTGGAGGCGGCGCACCTGCGCCAGGTTGTCGTCGACGGTGCGGTCCAGCGGGCGTGGGCCATAGTGCCCCGCGTACGCAGTCACGTCACCCGGATGGTCGGCGCGTAGCCTGGGAAGCGCCCTGAGCGCCAGACGCGCGTCGGGGCCGCCGGCGTAGAACGAGGCGCCGTGCACCGTCAGGTCGCCAGTGAAGACCGCCTTGAGGGCCGGCACGAAGATGGCACTGTTGTTGTCGGACTCCACCGCGCCATAGTCGCGGATGATGAACGTGAGGCCCGCGAAACGCAGCGTGTCGCCCGACTGGGCGATCTGTGTCGGGGTGACCAGCGTGTGTTCGTACTCCTCGCCGAGCGCGCGAAGCCAGCCGTTGGGTGCCAGTCCCTGCTCATGCACGGTGCGCATGCCGTCGGCGGTGGCACGCGTTGCCACGATCGGGACGCCGGGGAACGCGGCACGCACCTGCGGCAGGCCGCCGAAGTGATCGGCGTGCGCGTGCGTGATGAGGACGGCGCGGAGCGCCTTGCCCGTGCTCCGGATGGCCGCGACGAGTGCCCGCGCATCGCTGCGCAGCATGAGCGCGTCGATGAGCACCACACCCTCAGGAGTCTCGATCCACCAGGCGTTCGCGTCGTAGCCACCTTGGGTGGCCACGGCGCGGTGGATCAGTGCGGCTGGTGTCTTGGGCGGCGGGGCGGCCTGCGCTCCGCTCAGCGACGAGGAGAACACGAGGGCTGCGGACAGGCCCCGGGCAACGCGGAAGACGTGTGATCGTGGCACGAGATGATCCAGTGGACGGGGATTCGTGTCGGCGTCGACGGACACCGAGCGGGATGCCGTCAAGCTGCGCGCCGCAACCCGGCGTCGAGCACCGACGGGATGAGTGGCCGAATCGGCTACGTCGCGTCGCCCGCGTCGGGCGTGTGCCGGGCGCGCGGCAGTTCGTCGAACACGTTCACGCCCTGCTGCGCACGCGTCGTCCACGCAAAGTGCTCGAACAGCCGCACCCGGCCGTTCGCACCGCGCTCCGCCGTGCAATGCGACACTCCAGCATGGATCGCACCGCCGGCTTCGCGCTGCACATACCGGAAGTGCAGGTGTGCGCCCTGCCATCGTCCAACGAGCCACCCGCGCTGCACCCCGCCGCCGCCGTAGGTCGCCCACACCCGCGCAGCGCGCTGGCGGAACCACAGCTGCGTCTCCGCGCCGACCACGCCGCTGGCGTCGGTCGACGACACGTACATCGCCACGCCGTCCAGGTCGATCATCGCGCGCTCCCACTGCCGGCCGCGCACACCGCACTGCGGCCCGTGCCCGGTGCCGCGAGGCTCGGCATGCGCCGCATCACCGATTGCGCGAATGCCAGCGCGTCCCGGTCGAAGTTGCGCGACACCATGACGAGGATCACGTCCGTCACGCGATCGATGGCCAGCAGCTGCCCGCCCCACCCCAGCGCGACGGCGATCGGGTGCGCGGCATCGTACGGGCCGGTCGGGCCCAGCAGCCACCACTGATGGCCATAGCGCGACCCGAGCGGCGCGGACGATGCAGGACTGAGCATGCGCGAGATCCACGCCGACGACACCACGGTGGACGCGCCCAGCCGTCCGCCGTCGCGCACGAGCCGCCCGATGGGGATGAGGTCACGCGGGCGGAGCGACAGGCCACCCCCGGTGTTGGTCACGCCCTGCGGCCCCACGTGCCAGCGGGCACTGCCAATGCCGATCGGGTCGAAGAGCTGGCGCTGCGCGTACTGCGGAATCGAGGTCCCTGTCGCTGCCGCCAACGACGCACCCAGCAGCACCGATCCGCCGCTGTTGTAGACGTACTGCGCGCCGGGCGCGTGGGCCATCGGCCACGCCAGCAGCGTCGCAAGCCAGTCGGGACTCGCGAGCACCATGCTGAACGGATTCGCGGGCGACTCGTACGGCGGGACGAACTCATTCCACGCGAGGCCGGTCCGCATGGTGAGCAGGTCGCGAACGGTGAGACGGGCGCGCAGCGTGTCGGCCGCGAATGCGCCGGCGTGCGAGGGGAAGAGGGTGGCGATCCGCACCGAGTCGCTCGCCAGCGCGCCACGATCGATGGCGATACCGGTCAGGAGGGCCGTGACGCTCTTTGTGATCGAGTACAGCGGCGCGATCTCGTCGGGTGCGGTGCCGCGAAACACATACTCCACCGGTGGAGCGTCCCCGCACGCCAACAGCAGGCTCCGCACATCGCCGAACGCGCCGAGGTGCACGTCCGCCACCAGCGCGTCGACCACGACGCGATCAAGTCCCGCTGGCACCTGCGGCGCGCGGGTGGGCTCTCCACACGCGGCCAGCAGCACGACGCACGTGGGGAGCACGCTCCATCGACAACGCACACGCGACGGACTGTGGGCCCGCATGCTCAGCGCCGCCGCAGCATCGCCAGCGCCGAGTCGAGCGCGACGGCGGCCGGCACGGGAACGTCCGGGGTGATCCCGACCCCCTCGATGCGTCCCATGCGCGCTGAGTAGTAGTCAGCAATCGGCAGCGAGAGCTGCACGCCGGGGATGAGGTCGAACATGCGCTGCGACAGCATCTGTCCGGCCGTGCGTTCGCCCAGCACGCGTACGCGGCCGTTGGTCATCATCGCATCCGTCGCCAGCTCGGCCGCACTCGCGGTGGCGCCGCTCACCAGCACCAACACCGGGCCGGCGTAGCGCGGGGCCATGGGCGTGAAGCGGATGCGCAGAGTGCCCGCCTGCTCCACATCGGACCAGAAGCGCGTGAGCGACCATCCCGTCCACGGCGTGATCGCGCGCCGCTCCTCCGCGGTGGGCGGACGGTCGTGCGCACGAAACCAGCGCTGGCCCAGGAACACGCCGCCCTCGATCTCGGACGCGAGGAGGTGCCCGACCAGCGGCACCACGGCAAACGCGCCCCCGTCGTTCTGTCGAAGGTCGAGGATGAGCCCGGCGGCGCCCTGCGCGACGATCTCCCCGTAGCGGCGCGTGATGGCCTCGCGGGTGTCGACCCCGTTCATCGTGCGCACGGTGAGAATGGCTACGCGGTCCTCCCACCGGAGCGACACGGCGTCCGCACCGGCGCGCATGGTGTCGACGAACGCCATCATCGCCTGCGCCGGCATCTGCGCGCGCGACAGACGCACATGCGAGAAGGGCCCCGTGCTCCAGATCCGGTTGAAGCCACTGGTGAAGGCGCGGCGCGAGGTGACCACCTGCGCCAGCGTGTCGACCGCGGACGCGAGGCGCGTCGCCTCGGCGCTCGCGAGCAACCGCGGATCGAACAGGTGGGTGCGCATCAGCGACTGGATGGTCGCGGGCGCCGTGCGCACATCGGCGAGCGAGTCGGGCGTGGCGGCGGCGGTCTGCGCGTACGTCGTGCAGGGCAGCAGCACGGCGCCGGCGAGCACGCGGGACAGCAGGCGGTGAGTGAGCCAGGGCATGGTAGAGGCGTGCAAGGGCGTGCGAGGGAACGGGCGGGGTCGCCCGCGAGCGGGACGACCTACGGAGGAGACAGCGGGATGCCGCGCGACTTCGCGCGCCAAGTGACGAACGCCCGCCCAGCCGGGACCAGCGCCGGCACTGGTGCGACCGGCGGTCGTAGAGTCGTCATCCCGCGTCACGCCCCGCCCGGCCTCCACCACGGCGCCGCCCATGTCCGCCACCTCCTCAACGTCCCGCTGGCACCGCAGCACCCTGCTGCGACAGGATCTGCGTCACGCCTGGCGCGTGGTGCGCAAACAGCCGGTGTTCACCGCCACCGTGGTGTTCACGCTCGCCCTCGGCATCGGCCTCAACACGGCCGTCTTCTCGGCGGTCGAAGCCGAACTGCTGCGCCCACCGCCCGGCGTGCGCGATGCCGAGGCCCTGCTCCGGGTGTATCGCACCGCGCCCGGCGCGCGGTGGGGGTCCAGCTCCGTCGCGCACTACCTCGACGTGCGCGAGCATACCGGTGATGTGTTCAGTGGCGTCGCGGCAACGGCCTGGCGCAGCATGAACATCACGGTGGGCGGACTCCCCCGTACCGTCTTCGCGCAGGTGGCATCTGCGAACTACTTCTCGCTGCTTGGCGTGACCGCGGCCCGCGGGCGCCTGTTCCTGCCGGCCGAGGACACCGGATGGCGGGCCAATCCCGTGATCGTCCTGAGCGACGGCTTCTGGCGCGATGCCTTCGGCGCCGACCCGTCCGTGATCGGGACACGCATCCCGGTGAACGGGCAGCAGGTCACCATCGTCGGGGTGGCACCGCCACGCTTTCGCGGCCTCATGCCGGTCGTCGAGCCCGCACTCTGGATTCCCATGACGCAGTTGCCGCAGGTGTGGCCGTCGATGGCCGGCGAGCCGACCACCTGGACCGTCAACTTTCTCGACATCGTCGCACGCCTGCGCCCCGGCATCTCCATGGCGCAGGCAGCGGCGCGCCTCGACATGCTGGCCGACGAGCAGCGACGCGCCGATCCGACCGTGTATCGTGATCGCGGCATGGCCGTCATCGCGGCCAAGGACGCAGGCATCTCGCCGGACATTCGATCCGCCGAGCTGGGGCTCTTCGGCGTGGTGGTCGTCGTCGTTGGACTGCTCCTGCTGCTCGCCTGTGGCAACGTGGCCAACCTGTTCCTGGCGCGGGCCACGGATCGGTCGCGCGAGATGGCCACTCGCATCGCTCTGGGCGCCACCCGAGGGACGCTCGTCCGGCAGCTGCTGGTGGAGAGCCTCCTGTACGCAGTGATTGCGGCGGCGGTGGGGCTGCTGCTCGCGGCATGGGCGATTGCCGCCGTGAACCGGCTGACACTGCCGCTGAACCTCACGGTGCGCCTCGACCTGGCCCTCAACGTGCCGGTGCTCGCGTGGACGGCCTGCCTCACGCTGCTCACCACGGTCGTGTTCGGGCTCTGGCCCGCGCTGCACGCGACACGGCCGTCGCTCGTGCCGGCGCTCAAGGGCGCGCCCGCGTCGGGCGGCACACGCTCGCGGGCCCGTCGCGCCATGATCGTCGCGCAGGCCGCCGTCACGGTCGTCCTGCTCTCGGCTGCCGGCTTCTTCCTCGCCAACCTTCGCCACGCCGCACAGGTGGACAAGGGATTCGCCAGCGATGGGCTGATCCTGGCTGGCCTCGATCCGTCGCTGCAGGGGTACACGCGCGAGGAGACCGCCACCTTCCAGCGACGGCTGTTGGAGCGCCTCCGCGCGTCGCCCACCGTGCAGTCTGCGGCCTTGGTAGCCGAGGTGCCGCTGGGGGTGGGCAGCAGCGACCAGTCGGTGGAGATCCCCGGCTATGTGCCCTCGCCGCAGGAATCCATGACGATCCTCTACGCCGCCGCAACGCCGGGCTACTTCGCGACCATGGGCATCCCGATGCGCGGTCGCGACTTCGTCGACGACGACAACGCCTCGGCGCAGCCCGTAGTGGTCGTCAACCAGCACTTCGTCGATCGGTTCTGGCCCGGATCCGACGGCGTGGGGAAGACGGTGCGCATCGCCGATCGCGAGCGGGTCATCGTCGGCGTCGTGCCGACCGGCAAGTACCGGCGGCTTGGCGAGGCGCCCACGGCCTTCGTGTGGCTGCCGCAGGAGCAGCAGTGGCGTTCGTCCATGTCCGTCGTGATGCGCGTGCGCGGCGGCGCGTCGCAGGCCACCGCCCTGCTGCGTCGCGAAGTGGCGGCGCTCGATGCGAACCTGCCACTCGGGGCGCCGCGCACCATGGACGAGCACCTCGCGTACGCGCTGCTCCCCGCACGACTCACGGCCGCCGCGCTCGGCGCGTTCGGGGCGCTGGGCCTGCTGCTGGCGTCCATCGGCGTGTATGGCGTGATGGCCCATGCGGTGGCCCAACGCACTCGGGAGATCGGGATTCGCATGGCGCTCGGCGCGTCTCCGCGCCAGTTGGTGCGCGGAATGATGCGCGAAGGGCTCTCGCTCGTGACCGGTGGCGCGGTGCTCGGTCTCGTGCTCGCGGCGCTCGCCGCGCGGGCCTTGCGCTCGATCCTGTCAGCCGGCGCGGGCGATGCCCTCGCGACCTGCGGGGCGGTGACGCTCGTCCTGGTCGTGGTCTCCGCGGTGGCGACGGCGATCCCGGCGCGCCGCGCGGCACTCGTGGATCCGGCGCTCGCGATGCGCAGCGAGTGAGCGCGAGGCGTGCGCGGCGTGACTGACGCGTCGTGCGCGCCGCGCGTCCGTCAGCGGTCGGCCAGCAGGGCACGCACGTCGGCCACATGCCGCTCGCTCACCGGCACGCTCGCGCCGCCGTGGAGCCGGAGCGCAAAGGTGCCGTCGCCGGTGACGGTGAGCGCTCGGCACTCGCTCCGCCGCACGATCACCCGCCGATGCACCCGGAGGAACTCCGCGGCATCGAGGCGTGCCTCGAGGGCGGCGAGCGTGACCCGATGCAGCAGCACGCGCTTGCCCAGGTGCAGCTCGACGTAGTTGCCGGCGGCCACGATGCGGCGAACGTCGGCGATCTGCACGACATCGAGTCGACCCACCGACTTCACGCACACCTGCTGGAGATAGCGCGGCGTGGCCGCGTCGCGAACCGCGGCGGCCGGCGCGCCCTCAAGCGTGCCGGTGTCGTCGAGGAAGGCCCGCAGCGCGGCGCCATACGTGGCCTGTGCCCGCAACGCCAGCAGTGCCTCGATGCGGCGCAGGCCGCTCGCGAGACGGGCGTCGTCGAACGGCTTGATGAGGTAGTCGAGCGCGTGCAGCTCGAACGCCTCCAGGGCGTATCCCTCGTAGGCCGTGACGAACACGACCAGAGGGGCGACCGGCAGTTCGGCCAGCCGTCGCGCCAGCACGAGCCCGGAGGTGCGCGGCATGCGAATGTCCAGGAACACCACGTCGGGTACCGCCTGCAGCACAGCGGCCAGCGCGCTGTGCGCATCGGCGAAGGTGCCCTCCACCCGCCACCGCGGATGCGCCTCGAGGGCGCGTTGCAGGTTCACGCGGGCCAACGGCTCATCATCGACGATGAGCGCACGCACGCTGTCCACCGTCGGGGCCTCGGGTGCGTTACGGGTGGCGTCAGTCATCGGGAGCGCGGGGCAGGGTCAGTCGCACGTGAAAGCATCCGTCGCCGCTCTCCGTGACAAGGGTGGCGCCGCCATACGCGGCGGCGAGGCGGTTGCGCAGGGCGCGCAGTCCCACACCGAGGCCGCGATTCTCCGGGGCCTGGTCGGGCACGGTGTTGGTCACCGTGATGACGGTCCCCTCGGTGGTCGTGGCAAAGCCCACGGCAATCGTGATGGGCCCATCGCTGGGCTCGAGGCCATGACGGACGGCGTTCTCGACCAGCGGCTGCAAGAGGAGGGGCGGACACTCCTGGTCGTTCGGTACCGCATCGCGCCCCGTCCACGCGACCTGCAGTCGCGGCCCGAATCGCAGCGCCTGGAGCGCGAGATACTCGTCCACGAACGTCACCTCATCGGAGAGCGCCACACGCTCCCGGACCACCGCCGTGGTGGCATAGCGCAGCAGCCGACTCAGCTGCTGCAGGGCGGTGAGGGCGATGCGGCGATCGTCGTTGCGAACGAGTCCACTGATGGCGTTGAGCGCGTTGAACAGGAAGTGCGGCTCGAGCTGGGCGCGCAGCCCCTGCAGGCGCTGCTCCTCGAGCGCCAGGCGGAGTCGCAGGTTGTCGGCCTGCAGGCGGCTCTCCTGCTCGCGTGCGTCGCGCTGAAGGCGCAGCGCCACGATCGCATACACCACGGCATTGGTCGCAATGAGCAGCGCGACATCGATGAGGCGGAACACGGCCGGCATGTCCCGCGTGGCGGCCATCACGTTCGCAAGCGTCAGGTCGGGGCCCCGGAGCGGATGCGCCGCCTGGTACACGAGCTCGAGGAGCAGGAAGACGACCGACAGCGCCAACACGCGCTGCCATGCGCTGCGTCGCACCTGCAGCAGGTAGAGGGCGGCGCCGAACGGCACCCATGGCGCGTACGCCAGCGCGAAGTCGCCGAACACCACGCTCAACCCGATCGTGCGCCCGCGACGCAGCCCGTCGCTCCACACGGACGCCGCGTGCAGGCCGACCACCGCGCTCCACACCACCGCGTTGACGCCCAGCGCGTACGCGATCGCGCGCCACCGCGCCACGGGCGAGGCCGGGGCGGACGCGCCGGGAGCGGGGATGGGGGCAGGGGTGGTGGACGTCATGGGCATCACGGCAGACCTACGACCACGTGGGCTGCCGGGTGTCGTGGGGATGACCGGTCATGACGAATGCTCGCCGCGCGCCCCACGCCCCCGACGCGCGCTCACCCCACCCAGTCGGGGTTCCGTCACACGAGACGTCGCGGACCCGCGCCGCGACGCCCCGCAGCGCTCACCCCTCGATCACGTGCGGCACGAACTGCGACAGGTTGTCGGTGATGAGGCGGTTCGATTCGCGGATGCCCATGCCGCTCGCCTGGTCGCCGATGATCCACGTGCCCAGCACGGGATAGCGCGCGTCGGCGCCGGACCCGCCCATGTTGGGAATGGTCGCGAGGTGCTGGTAGACGTAGCCGTCCTCGCCGTAGTCGCCCTTCGACTCCATCAGCGTCTGGTCGAACATGGTGACGGTCACGTTGGCGCCTTCGCGCGAGAGCAGCGGCTTCCGCACGAACGCATCCCACAGCAGCGTGTCGGCCACGTCGAATGACGCTGGCAGCAGGTACGGGCTCTCGGGGAACAGCTCCCACAGCACGGCCAGCAGCCCCTTGTTGCTCAGCAGCATCTTCCACACCGGCTCGATCCACTGCATGTGCGGGCCGTGCGCGAGGATCGCCTCGACGAAGCGTGGCTCCTCGTGCACGAGCCACTCCCACGGATAGAGCTTGAAGAGTGACTCGATGACGCGGTCACTCAGGTCGGTGAAGAAGCCGTCGCTCGACAGCCCGATCTGCCCGATGGTGAGCGTGTCGCACACGATGCCGGCCTGCTCGGCGGTGTCGCGCAGGTAGGCCAGCGTCATGCCGTCCTCCAGGTCGTCCATGCCGGCAAAGTGCAGCCGCTGCCCCTGCAGGTACGGCGCCAGCGCGCGCCAGTGCGCGATGAGCCGCTCGTGCAGCGCGTTGAACTGGTCCTTGGCGGGAAAGACGTCCTGCAGCCAGAACCACTGCGCCAGCGACGCCTCCACCAGCGACGTGGGCGTGTCGGCGTTGTACTCGAGCATCCTGGGCGGGCTCACGCCGTCGTACGCCAGGTCGAAGCGACCGTACAGCGACGGCGGCTCCTGCTGCCACGCCACCTCGATGAGCGGCACCATGAACGGCGGAATGCGGAGCTGCTCGTACAGCCGTCGGTCGATGATGTGCTGCGCCGCCTCGAGGAACATGCCGTGCAGCGTGGTGGTGGCCGCCTCCAGCGCGTTCACCTCGTCGAGCGTGAAGCTGTAGTAGGCCGACTCGTTCCAGTACGGCCCCTTGTTCGAATGCCAGGTGAGGCCGACGCTCTCGACCTTGCGCTGCCAGTCGGGGCGGGGCGGGTGCGCGACGCGCTTCACGTGCGCCTCACTTGGTGGTGCTGCCTGGCGCGGCGGGCCTCACACCGGTGGTGTCCCACTGACAGCGCAGTGTGTCGCCCTTCGCCACCCGCGCAAAGTGCGCCGAGTCGAGCAGGCACGAGGCGCCCGCCCGCGTGCGCGCCACGAACTGCGCCTCGGCCACGGTGTCGCGCTCCCAGTTGAGCATCGGCAGCGTGCGCTCGAGCACGTCGATGGTATCCAGCGTGATGGATGCGGCGATCGCCACCGAGTCGTGCACGAACAGCGACTCGGCCTCCATTTCCTCGCGCGCGAGCGCCACCATGGCCTCCTCGTCGCGCCGCGCCTTCTCCTCGGCGTTGACGCACGCGGTGACCAGGGGCAGCACGGCGGCGACCAGCAGCGTCGCCGCGCGCGTGCGAGTACGCAGCGATGTACGCGTGCGTGTACGCGTGGATGTGCTCAGGGATGGGCGCATGCGTCAGCTCCCCGCGGAGGTGCGTCCCGCGCCGATGCTGCCGAAGCCGCCACGCCCCACCGTCGCGCCGCGGCGGGCCGAGGCGATGGAGGCCGGGCGTGCCGTCATGGCGCGCATGCGCGTGGGCGAGAGCAGCGTGCCGCGCGGTGTGGCGACCGCCGCGTAGGCCGCTGCGCGCGCATCGAGCGAGCGGTAGGTGCGCGCATACGCCGACAGCGGGGCCGAGTACACCGTGCCGCCGCGCGCCACGTAGCTGTTGTAGCGCCCGAAGTAGAACGGGTACGGATTCAGGTACATGAGCGGGATCCACGCGCCGTGGTAGTGGTAGCCGTGGTTCTGCACGGCCACCTCACAGGCTTCCGGATTGAAGGTCCGGGTGGTGCACGGATCGACCGACGTGGGGGCGTCGTCGCAGGCGACGGCGCCGAGGACCAGCGTGTTGACGAAGAGCAGTTGGATACTGGCGGACTTCTTCATGGGGGTGAGAGGGACAGACGGGCGGGACTCTGGGACAACAGTACGGAATGGGAGGGACATTGGAGTCGCGGCGGACCAACGCGTACAAGATCAGGAAGTGTTTAGAATTTCTGATTTTCTTGCATTTATAAAGACAAGGTTTACATTTTCAACGATATGCCAGTCGCCAGAGCCGTCTACCTCGCAACGATCCGCCAGCGGCTGGAGAACAACCCGGTCGTGGCGCTGGTGGGCCCGCGCCAGGCGGGAAAGACGACGCTGGCCCGTATGCTGGCCGCCGACTGGCCCGCGCCGGTGCACCTGTTCGACCTCGAGTCGCCGGCCGACCTCGCACGACTCGGCAACCCCGAGCTGGTGCTGCGGCCGCTGCGGGGGCTGGTCGTGTTGGACGAGGTGCAGCGTCTCCCCGAGCTGCTCCCTCTGCTCCGGGTGCTGGCCGACCGGGACGACGTGCCCGCGCGCTTCCTCGTGCTGGGCAGTGCCTCGCCCGCGCTCATGAAGGAAAGCAGCGAGAGTCTGGCGGGCCGCGTGTCGTTAGTCGATGTGTCGGGGTTCTCGCTGGCGGAGCTAGCGCCGGGCGACCTGCCCAGCCTGTGGTGGCGGGGTGGGTTTCCGCGCGCGTGGCTGGCGCCCAGCGACTTCGCGGCCCGGCAGTGGCACGACGACTTCCGGCGCACCTTTCTTGAGCGTGACATCCCGCAGCTCGGCATCCAGGTGCCCGCCACGACGCTGGGCCGCTTCTGGACGATGGTGGCGCACTACCACGGGCAGGTGCTCAACCAGGCCGAGCTGGCGCGCGCGCTGGGCAGCTCTGAGCCCACGGCGCGGCGGTACCTCGATATCCTGAGCGGCACCTACATGGTGCGGCAGTTGCCGCCGTGGTTCGAGAACGTGAAGAAGCGGCAGGTGCGCTCACCCAAGCTGTACGTGCGCGACGCCGGCGTGCTGCATGCCCTGCTCGGCATCCCCGACCGGGTGGGGCTGCAGTCGCACCCCAAGCTCGGCGCGTCGTGGGAGGGGTTCTGTCTCGAGCAGATCCTGAGCGTGACCGGTGACCGCGATGCGTACTTCTGGGGCACGCACAGCGGTGCGGAGCTGGACCTGCTGCTGCTGCACCAGGGGCGCCGGATCGGGTTCGAGTTCAAGTACAGCGAGCGCGTGTCGACCACCAAGTCGATGCGGGTGGCGCAGCAGGACCTCGGGCTCGACCACTTGTATGTGGTGCACCCGGGGGAGCACGTGTTTGGATTGGATGTGGGGATTACGGCGGTGACTCTGGGGGAGGCGGTGGGGGTGGTGGGGCGGTAGGCCCGACGCGCAAGGCGGCCTTGCAGTCTGGGACCAATCGCCCTTCGCTTGCGGAGCCTCGCGGACGCGCCACCTTTTCGCAGGTCCGTTGCCCCAAACGCGCGCCCATCACGACAGACCGGAGCATCAATGCCCAAGATGGAGCTGAAGGACTTCATTCATCGTGTCCGCGACGAAGTGCAAAGTGCGTATGCTGAACGCCCGGACTCGCCGACGCTTGCGCTGCGGTCGATCGAGCTCGAGGTCGCATTCACCCTCAGTGCGACCGGTGGTGTGAAGGGCACCCTTTTCGTGGTCGATCTGGAGGGAGAGGTGAACCACGAACGAACACACAAGGTCACGCTCACCTTGGTGCCGGTCGCGCCGGGCCAGAAGCGGCCCACGATGACCTTCGGTGGCGTGGGTCTCGAGACTCTCGATCTGCCGATCGCAGGAATCCCTCACGACGATCGCTAAACGGGCGAGGCGCTGACCGTCCGCACAGTGCCCGTAGCACAGGAACCACGAACCCAACGATGCCGATCAAGAAGTCCGACCTGTACTCCTCACTGTGGGCCTCGTGCGACCAGCTGCGCGGCGGCATGGACGCCAGTCAGTACAAGGACTACGTGCTGTTCATGCTGTTCATCAAGTACATCAGCGACAAGTACGGAAACAGCACCGACTTCGCGCCGCCGGTTGTCATCCCGAAGGGGGCGAGCTTTGCCGACATGGTCGCGCTCAAGGGAAAGCCCGACATCGGCGACAAGATCAACACGCAGATCATTCAGCCGCTCATCGAAGCCAACACGCGTCTGGCCCGCAGCGACTTTCCCGACTTCAACGACCCGAACAAGCTGGGTGAAGGGCAGGCGATCGTCGACCGCCTGACCAACCTGATCGGCATCTTCCAGCGGCCCGAGCTGGACTTCTCGCAGAACCGCGCCGAGCACGACGACATCCTCGGCGACGCCTACGAGTACCTCATGCGGCACTTTGCCAGCGAAAGCGGCAAGAGCAAGGGGCAGTTCTACACGCCGTCCGAGGTGAGTCGCGTCATCGCGCAGGTCATTGGCATCTCGCCGGCGAACACCAAGGCGGCGACGACCGCCTACGACCCCACGTGTGGCTCGGGTTCGCTGCTGCTCAAGGTGGCGGCGCAGGCCGGCAAGCACATCACGCTGGAAGGGCAGGAGAAGGACGGCACCACGGCCGGCCTGGCACGCATGAACATGATCCTGCACGACTTTCCAACCGCGACGATCATGTCGGGTGGCGAAGGGACGCTGGTGAACCCCAAGTTCCGTGACGGGGACGCGCTGCGGACCTACGACTACGTGGTCGCCAATCCGCCCTTCTCGGACAAGGCGTGGAGCACGGGCCTCAACCCCACGAACGACCGGTTCCAGCGATTCGCCTGGGGTGTGCCACCCGCCAGGCAGGGCGACTATGCGTACCTGCTGCACATCATCCGCTCGATGAAGAGCACTGGAAAGGCGGCCTGCATTCTTCCGCACGGCGTGCTCTTTCGTGGCAACGCCGAGGCGGTGATTCGCAAGGCGCTGGTGCGCTCGGGCATCCTGAAGGGCATCATCGGCTTGCCGGCCAATCTCTTCTACGGCACGGGCATTCCCGCCTGCATCCTGGTGCTCGACAAGGAGAACGCCAGCGCGCGCAAGGGGGTGTTTCTCATCGACGCCAGCAAGGGCTACATCAAGGACGGCAACAAGAACCGGCTGCGTGAGCAGGACATCCACCGTATCGTCGACACGTTCACGCGTCAGGCGGACGTGCCGCGCTACGCGCGCATGGTGACGCTGGACGAGATTGCCGACCCGAAGAACGACTACAATCTCAACCTGCCGCGCTACATCGACAGCAGCGAGCCGGAAGACCTGCACGACATCATCGCGCATTTGCGCGGCGGCATTCCCGTGCGCGATCTGGACGAGCCCGCGAGCAGGCTCGCGCCCTACTGGCGGGTGATGCCAGGCGTGCGGCAAGGCTTCTTCGAGTCGGCGGGTCGTGACGGCTACGTGCAGCTCACGACGCCGTTGCCCGCGCTCAAGGCCGCCATTGCCGGCCACGCCGAATTCCAGGCATTCAACGAGAGTGCCAGGCGGCGCTTTGCCGACTGGCGCGCGGCGGCCACGATGCGCCTGACGGCCTTCGGCGCCGGCGGCCACCCCAGGGAGCTCATCGAGGTACTGGCCGAGGCGCTGCTGGCCGCGTTCGCCGATGTGCCGCTGATCGACGCCTACGATGTCTACCAGCACCTGATGGACTACTGGGCGGCCACGATGCAGGACGACGCCTACCTCATTGCTGCCGATGGGTGGGTCGCCAAGACCAGCCGTATTCTGGAGACGGACAAGAAGGGCAAGACCAAGGACCGCGGCTGGACCTGCGACCTGATCCCCAAGCAACTCATCGTGAAGCGCTACTTCGCTGCGGAGCAGGCCGCGCTCGACGCGCGGCAGGCCGAGCTGGATGCGGCGCTGACCAGCCAAAGCGAGTTGGAGGAAGAGCAGGTCGGCGAGGACGGCATCTTCGCCGGCTACGACAGCATCTCGGCGGCGGCGGTCAAGGAGCGGATGCTCGAAATCGGCACCGACCGCGACTGCGTCGAAGAGTTGGTGCTGCTCGAACAGTGGATGGAGCTGGTCAGCCGCATCGCGGCGCTGAGGAAGCAGATCCGCGAGGGCGAGGCGGCGTTGGACAAACTGGCGTATGAGAAGTACCCGACGCTGACACAAGCGGATATTCAGTCGCTGGTGATCGACGACAAGTGGATGGTGTCGCTCGCGGGCACCGTGGAGGGAGAGCTCGATCGCGTGTCGCAGACGCTGACGGGGCGTATTCGGGAATTGACGGAGCGGTATGGGACGCCGTTGCCGGAGCTTGCCGATGACGTAGCGGCGCTTGCTGCCAAGGTGGACGGACACCTTGCAATGATGGGGGCGTCGTGGGAGTAAAGTCGGGGTACCAGCGAACCCAAGTCGGCGTGATCCCCACCGAGTGGCGGGTAAGGCGGTTGGGTGAACTCGGCAAAATTGTTCGCGGGGGCTCGCCGCGTCCTGCCGGAGACCCACGCTACTTCGGTGGCCACTTCATTCCGTGGCTCACTGTCGCCGCGTTGACCAACATCCCGGAACATCAGCTTCTTGTCACCGAGACAGCGAGCGGCTTGACGGAAGAAGGATCCAAACGCAGCCGAACCCTTAGCGATGGCACGGTGATCATCGCCAACAGTGGCGCGACATTGGGAGTTGCCAAACTTCTTGGCGTCACATGCTGCGCAAATGACGGGATCGCGGCCATAGCGGACCAACGCGAAGGCGACCGGGCATTCGTTTGCCACTACATCAACACCCGCACGCAGCACCTCCGTGAAGTTATAGCCACAGGCAACGGGCAACCGAATCTGAACACGGCGCTCATCCGTGAGATTCCCATACCGTTCCCACCGCTGCAAGAGCAGCGCGCAGTTTCCGCGACGCTGAGCGATGTGAACGCGCTGCTGACCGCGTTGGACCGCCTCATCGCCAAGAAGCGCGATCTCAAGCAGGCCGCCATGCAGCAACTCCTCACCGGCCAGACCCGGCTACCGGGCTTTCAGGGCGAGTGGGAGTCAACAACATTCGGACAGATCGCGCAGCCCCGCCGTGACCGAGTGGACCCAAGAAGCACAGGCGTACAGGACTTCTGCGTCGAGCTTGAGCACATCGCTTCGACCGGCGGTGGGCTGCTCGGACATACCAGTGCAGGTGCGCAAGCCTCGATGAAGTCAGTGTTCAGCGCTGGTGACGTCCTCTTCGGAAAACTTCGTGCGTATCTTCGAAAGTATTGGCTGGCCACCCGCCCTGGCGTGTGCTCAACAGAGATCTGGGTCCTCGCGCCGAAGGGTCAGACGATTACGACGGAGTTTCTGTTCCAGCTTGTCAAGACAGACGACTTCATCAAGACGGCGAGCAACGCGTATGGCACGCATATGCCACGTTCTGACTGGAGCATCGTGAAGAACTTCGAGTTCGCGCTGCCGCCCGTTCCAGAGCAAAGGGCCATCGCCGCCGTCCTTACCGACATGGACGCCGAACTCGCAGCCCTCGAAGCCCGCCGCGACAAGACCCGCGCGCTCAAGCACGGCATGATGCAGGAGCTCCTCACCGGAAGAACCCGCCTGGTATGAGCGCCATCACGCCGCACTACCGCACCGTGCAGCAGTTGCTGCAAAGCCAGTCGTTCTCCATCGACGAGTACCAGCGCGAGTACAAGTGGGAGAAGGAGAACATCGACGAGCTGCTGTCCGACCTGCAGGGCAAGTTCTTCAGCCACTACAAGCCCGGCGACGAAACCACCGCCGTCAGCGGCTACGGCGAGTACTTCCTCGGCTCCATCATCGTCAGCAAGCGCAACGGCAAGAACTACCTGATCGACGGACAGCAGCGCGTGACGTCGCTGACGCTGCTGCTCATCTGCCTGTACCGTGCCGCGAAGGCCCAGAGCCTGCCAGTGGTGCAGACGCTAGCCCCGCTGATCTTCAGTGACAACCTGGGCCAGCCCAGGTTCAACCTCGACATCCCCGAGCGGCTGCCGGTCATCAAGGCGCTGTTCGAGGGCCAGCCCTTCAGCCCGGACGGCAAGGACGAGTCCATCCAGACGATGTACGCGCGCTACGGCGACATCGAGGCCAACGACTTGATGGCCGAGCTGGGCGCCGCGTTGCCGCACTTCATCTACTGGCTGCTTACGCGCGTTGGGCTGATCGAGATCTCCACCGACAACGACAGCTACGCGTACGCCATCTTCGAGACCATGAACGACCGGGGCAAGCCGCTGAGTCCCGTGGACATGCTCAAGGCCTACCTGCTGGCACCCATCGAAGACCCGCAGGCGCGCACGCAGGTGAACCAGGTCTGGAAGCAGCAGGTACTGGAACTGATCTCATGGGGCGGCGGCCACGAGCCCGAGCGCGACGCCAACTGCATCAAGGCGTGGCTGCGGGCCCAGTGCGCGGAGAGCATCCGCGAGCGAAGGGCCGGAGCGATCGACAAGGACTGGGAGCTGATCGGCTCGGAGTTCCACCGCTGGGTGCGTGACCAGAGCGCGCGACTGGGTCTGGGCAAGGCGCAGGCCAACCAGCAGCTCATGGCCGAGAGTTTTCCGTTCTTCGCCAAGGCCTACCGGCGTGTGCTGCATGCCAGCCGGCACTACACGCCGGGGCTCGAGGCCGTGTTCTACAACGCCCACAACGACTTCACCTGGCAGAGCACGGTGCTGCTGGCGCCGCTGATGGAAACCGACGATGACGAAACGGTGCGCCGCAAGCTGGCGGTGACGGCCACCTACCTCGACATCTGGATCATGCGCCGGGCGGTGAACTACATCCGCGTGGGCTACTCAAGCGTGTCGTACGCGATGTGGCTGCTGTGCCGCGACATCCGGCGCCAGCCGCTGGGCGAACTGGTGCGCATCCTGCAGCAGAAGCTGGCCGAGGACGAGGTCACGTTCGCCGGCCACGAGGCCAAGAACCGGACAGGCATACAGGGGCTCGGCCTCAATCAGTTCAGCCGGCGCTACATCTACCACCTGCTGGCGCGCATCACCGCGGCCACCGAGACGGGCGCGGGACGTACCGAGTCGTTCGACAAGCTGGTGAACCGGGACGTCAAGAACCCCTTCGACATCGAGCACATCTGGGCCGATGACTTCGACGCGTTTATGAAACACTTCGCGAGCGAGGCCGAGTTCGAGGACTGGCGCAACCATGTGGCGTCGTTGGTGCTGCTGCCAGCCGATGTGAATCGCAGCCTGCAGGCCAAGCCTTTCGAGCAGAAGCGGGGGGCCTACGCCAAGCAGAACTTCTACGCAGCCAGCCTGGACGCGAGCGCGTACCAGCACCAGCCGCAGTTCCAGCAATTCGCCGCGGCGCACCATCTGCCGTTCACGCCCTTCGAGGCCTTCACCAAAACGGAACAGCTGGCCCGGCGTGAGCTGGTGGCTGCCCTGGTGGAGATGGTGTGGTCGCCGGAGCGCCTGCAGGAGGCTGCGGCGTGAGCAGCGCTCGGGCAGTGCCGGCAGGTGGGAACGTCGAGGATTCACGGCTGGAATGGAAGGAGAGCTGGCGTGACGACCACCTGAAGTGGGTCTGTGCTTTCGCCAACACTCAGGGCGGCGCACTCATCATCGGCCGCAACGACGCCGGCCAACCAGTTGGTGTCGAGAATGCGCGGCAACTGCTGGTCGAGCTCCCCAACAAGATTCGCGATCTGCTGGGTGTGGTGGCCGACGTCAGTCTGCGCACCGAGGGGAGCGTGGAGCTTCTCGAGATCGTCACGCCGGCGTACCCCAATCCCATCAGCTATCGCGGCCACTACTACCAGCGGAGCGGCAGCACGCTGCAGGAACTCAAGGGTGCGGCGCTCGATCGGTTCCTGCTCGGCCGCTACGGCCGCACATGGGATGGCACGCCGATGCCCGGCGTCGGTGTCGCGGATCTGTCACCGGCTGCCCTGTCGCGCTTTCGCGATCTCGCGGCGCGCAGCGGGCGGGTGGATGCAGCTGTATTGGGCGAAACTGACGCCGGCTTGCTGGAGAAGCTCAAGCTCGTCGACGGCGCGTATCTCAAGCGCGCTGCGGTGTTGCTGTTTCACGGCGATCCGCTGGCCTTTGTCACTGGTGCGTTTGTCCGGCTCGGGTTCTTTCGTTCGGAGTCCGATCTCGTCTATCACGACGAGATCGTCGGCGACTTGTTCGCGCAGGTGCAGCAGACCCTGGACTTTCTGTTCACCAAGTACCTCAAAGCAGCGGTGACCTACGAGGACATCGTGCGCGTGGAGCGCTTTCCGGTGCCGCGCGACGCCATGCGCGAGGCGCTGCTCAATGCGGTGGTGCACCGCGACTACGCTGTTCCTGCGCCAATGCAGATTCGCGTGTACGACGATCGGTTGGTGATGGTCAATCCGGCGGTCCTGCCCGAGGGGTGGACGCAGGTCTCGCTCGTGGCGCCGCACTACTCGCACCCGTTCAATCCGGACATTGCCAATGCGTTCTTCCGGGCCGGCGAAGTCGAGGCGTGGGGGCGCGGCGTGCAGCGCATCTTCGACGCCTGCCGCGCGGAGGGCACCCCGGCGCCACGCCTTCGGTTCGAGTCCAACGGGTTGTGGATCGAGTTCCCGTTTGCGGCGTCATATCTGCAGGCGATGCGGGGGGGCTCGCGGGATGCGGCCACCCCGGTAGTCACCGGGGAAGTCACCGGGGAAGTCACCGGGGAAGTCACCGGGGAAGTCACCGGGGAAGTCACCGGGGAAGTTCGGCGACTGCTGGAGATCATGCAGGGCGAGATGAAGCGGGCAGCACTGCAGGCCGCGTTGAGGCTCCGCCATGAGGATCACTTCCGAGAAGCCTACCTTCGCCCAGCCTTGGAGGGGGGATTCATCGAGATGACCATCCCGGACAAGCCCCGGAGCAGCCAGCAGCGCTATCGCATCACGTCGGCAGGGCGCGCGGTGCTCAGGTCGGTCGCCTCGAGAGATGCGCTCCCATGAGTTCGGCAACGCCGGGACCATCCCGCTCCGAGCGCACGACCCAGAACCGCGTGGTGGCGCGCTTCACCGACAACACCCAGCCGGATTGCCTCGGATATCGCTATCTCGGCGACTGGGCCAGTCGTGAAGGCAACCGCAGCATCGAGACGGCCTTGCTGCGCGCGAACCTGGCAGCCCGCGGCTACTCATCTGCACACATCGCGGCCGCCCTGCAGAAGCTGGAGACGGCCGCCGACACCACCGGCGTCACGCTGTACCAGGCCAACCTCCGCACGTACCAACTGCTGCGCTACGGCGTGCCCGTACAGATCGCGGCCGGGGAGGTGCATGAAACGGTCCACCTGATCGACTGGGAGCATCCGGAGCGCAACGACTTCGCGCTGGCCGAGGAGGTGACGCTCAAGCGCGGGGGGCACGAGCGGCGCCCCGACATCGTCCTGTATCTCAATGGCGTGGCCATCGCGGTCATCGAGCTCAAGCGCAGCTCGGTGGAAGTGGCCGACGGCGTGCGTCAGCTCATCACGAATCAGGAGGAGATCTTCAACAGGGGCTTCTTCGGCACGGTGCAGCTACTGCTGGCCGGCAGTGACGCGCAGGGGCTGCGCTACGGCACCACGGGCACGCCGGAGCAGTTCTTCGTGGAATGGAAGGATGAGGACCCACCGGGAGCGGGCGCCGTACTGGCGGCTGGTGCGTTGCTCGATCGGCCGCTGGCGCAATTGTGCAACAAGTCGCGGGTGCTCGACCTCCTCCGCCACTTCATCGTGTTCGACGCGGGCCAGAAGAAGGTCCCGCGGCCGCACCAGTATTTCGGTGTGAAGGCGGCGCAGGAGCGCATTGCCAGACGTGAGGGCGGCGTGATCTGGCACACGCAGGGCAGCGGCAAGAGCATCCTGATGGTGCTGATCGCGAAGTGGCTGCTGGAGTACGATGCGGACGCCCGCATCCTCATCGTCACCGATCGCGACGAGCTGGACAAGCAGATCGAGGGGGTGATGAAGAACGCCGGGGTCGTCGCCGCAGACGCCGCGTCGCCACGCATCACATCGCGACGCGAGCTCGTGGAAAGGCTTGGCGCAGCCACGCCGCGCCTGCTGTGCGCGCTGGTCCACAAGTTCGATCCGTCGGATCTGGACGGTCCGCCGCCACCCGTGCAGGGGCGCCTCTACGTGTTCGTGGACGAGTGCCACCGCACGCAGGGGGGCGACATGAACCGACAGATGAAGCGCTGGCTGGAGCGCGCCATCTTCGTGGGTTTCACGGGCACACCGCTGCTGCGCACGGACAAGCCAATGACCCGCGATGTCTTCGGCACGTACATCCACACCTACAAGTTCCACCAGGGTGTCGCCGATGGTGTCATTCTCGACCTCAAGTACGAGGCGCGCGACGTCCCCCAGCGGTTGACGTCGCCGCAGAAGGTCGATGAGTGGTTCGAACACAAGACGAAAGGGCTGAACAGCTTCCAGAAGGCACTGCTGCGCAAGCGGTGGGCCACGATGCAGGAGCTGATGAGTGCTGGCGAGCGCAAGCAGCGCATCATTGCCAGCATCATCGAGGACTTCTCGCTGCGGCCGCGCCTCAACAGCGATCGCGGCACGGCTCTCCTCGTGGCGGCGTCGATCTTCGACGCGTGCCACTACTATCGCCTGTTTCAGACGACCTCGTTTGGCGGGTACTGCGGCATCGTCACCTCGTACGAGCCGAATCACAACGCCATCTCACGCGAGCCACCGAACAGTGACGAGCGCTTCAAGTTCGACACCTACACGAAGCATGTCCTGGAAGCCGGGCAGACCACGACCCAGTACGAGGCGGAGGTCAAGCGTCGGTTCATCGAGGAACCCGCCAACCTCAAGCTGCTGATCGTGGTGAGCAAACTGCTCACCGGATTCGATGCACCGAGTTGCACGTACATCTACCTCGACAACGAGCTGCGCGATCACAGCCTGTTCCAGGCAATCTGTCGGACGAACCGGCTCGACGGCATCGACAAGGACTACGGCTACATCGTCGACTTCAAGGCGTTGTTCGGCAGCGTGCAGGAGGCGATCGCGGTCTACAGCTCCGATGCACTCGATGTCGACGAGGCGGGCGCTGGGGAGAGCAACGTTCATCTGAAGGAGTGGCTCGTCGAGGGCCGAAAGCAGTTGGAGCACGCCCGCGAGGCCCTGCGGTATCTCTGCGAGCCTGTCGCACCGCCGCGTGACCTCGAGCAGTACCTGTCCTGCTTCTGCGGCCATGCTGCCAACCCCTCGGCGTTGAGCGATACTGAGCCGCTGCGCGTGTCGTACTACAAGGCCGTCGCCATGCTGGCGCGGGCGTACTCGTCCCTTGCGCAGCATCTGGCCGAGGCCGGCTACACAGAGGCGGAGGCGGCCGCGCTGCGCCGCGAGGTGGAACTGCAGGCGGAGTTCCGGGCCGCCATCAAGAGGCATGCCGGCGAGGAACTGGATATCAAGCCGTACGAGGCGGACATGCGCCACCTCCTCAACACCTACATCCAGGCCGATGCGGCGGAGGCACTCGGTCAGCTCGGCGACGTCTCGTTGGTCGAGCTGATCGTGACGTCCGGTATTCACGATGCCATCGCGAAGCGGCTCAACAACACGGGCAAGTTGTCGCGCAACATGATTGCCGAAGGCATCATCAACAACGTCCGCAAGACGCTCGTGCGCGAGCGGCTCACCAATCCGCAGTTCTACGAGCAGATGTCGACGCTGCTGACCGACCTGATCCAGCGGGATCGTTCGGATGTGGCCGCCTATGAGGCGTTTCTGCGTGAGGCGGAGGTGTTGGCGAAGCAACTCGCCGCCAGGCTCCCGGGAGCAGGCGTGCCCGCTGCGCTGCACGGCAAGCACGAAGCTCTGGTGGTCTACCACAACCTGCCGCGCATCCTCGGCGCGGCGCGTGAGGGCGCGTCCCGCGTCGCAGAGTCGCGCCCGGAGTACGGCGACCCGATGGTGGAGCTTGCGCTTGCTGTCGATCGCGTGATGCGGGAACAGGCGCCGGCAGGGTGGAAGGGCGATCAGGCGCGTGAGGCGCAGGTGCTCAACGCGCTCTTCCCGCTGCTTGGACGGAATCGCGAGGCAACCATGGCCCTGTTCGAATTGCTGAAGCAACAACCGGGCTATTCATGACCGTTACGATTCGTGTCGGCGAGGTGGTCGTTTCCGTCATGCGAAAGGCTGTCAAGCACGTGCACCTGTCAGTGCATCCGCCAGATGGGCGCGTCACGCTGGTGGCTCCGACGGGCACGCGTCTGGACGTTGCACGCGCGTACACGGTATCGAAACTGCACTGGATCCGCGATCAGCAAGCCCGGTTGCACGGCCAGGCACGCGAGACGCCGCGGCAGTACGTCACGCGCGAGAGCCACTACGTCTGGGGCAAGCGCTACCTGCTCCGCGTGCTGGAGCACGACAACAAGCCGACGGTGACGATGGATCATCGGCGGATCGTGCTCACGGTGCGCCCGGGAAGCGACCGCGCGACGCGCGCGCGCGTGATGCATCACTGGCACAAGGCCTTGCTGCACGCCGCCGTTCCGCCGCTGATTCGCGCCTGGGAGCCGCGCCTTGGCGTAGCTGTGCGCGGATACTTCCTGCAGCGCATGAAGACCAAGTGGGGGAGCTGCAATCCTGCCGCGTCACATATTCGGCTCAACACCGAGCTGGTCAAGAAACCGAAAGACCTGCTGGAGTATGTGATAGTGCATGAAATGGCGCACCTGATCGCTCCGACGCACAGCCAACAGTTTGTTGCACTCCTCGATGAGCACTATCCGTCGTGGCGTGATGCGAGGGCTGAGCTGAACGCGCTTCCGCTGGGATCGGAGTCGTGGGGCGAGGTGCGCTGACGTGCTGCCCTCCGTCAATCCTCCACCACATGCCGCGCGAACTCCGCGCGGTACTCGCTCCACCGCCGCTCGTTGAACACGCCCCCCTCGAAGCACCGCTCGGCGGCGTAGGCCATGGCCAGTGCGTGGTGCGTGTTGTCGTGCGCGAAGAGCCCCTGGCGGCCGTAGGTGAGGAACCGCGGCAGCGTGTCCGCCCACGCGTCGAGCACGCCGAACGGCACCTCGTACCCTTGGTCGTAAATGGGGTACGCCTGCGCCAGGCGGCGCACGGTCACGGCGGTGGGCGCGGCGGGCACGGGGAGGCCGCACGTCGCGAGGTCGCGGCACACGAGCTGGCCGAGCTCCTCCTCGCTCATCGTCCACTCGGCGCTGGTGGTGCTGGTGGGCAGCTCGGCGCACAGCACGGTGCGCCCCTGGGGCTCGCTGCGCGCGGCGTAGTTCTTGGGCTCGCTGAGCCGCGTGATGCGCACGTCGCTGCCGGGCAGGTAGTGCGCGTCGAACTCGGTGAACTGCGCCACGGGCAGCTCCACATACACCAGCAGCATGGCGCGATAGCGAATGGTCGCGGCAGCATCGCGCACGCGCTGGGGCGTGGCGTCGCCGAGGAACTTCGCGACCAGCGAGATGGGGAGCGTGCTCCACACATGGTCGGCGGTGAGCTCCTCCTCCACGTCACCCCTGGTCACGCGCACGCGCCACGGGTCGCCGTTGGCGACGGGCATGGCGAGCGACGTGACGCGCGTGCCGTAGCGCACATCGGCGCCAAGCGACGCGGCCTTGCCGGCATAGGCCTGCGCGATCTGCCCGAACCCCTGCTTGGGATAGAAGAAGCGACCCGCGCCCGCCGGCTTGAAGCCGGGCACGGCGTTCATGACCTTGCGAATGAGCTTGCCGAAGCTGGCCGCCGCGACGCGCTTGCGCGCCTGGATGCCGCTCAGCGTCGTGGGATCCTCGCCCCAGATCTTGCGCGCGTACGGGAAGTAGAAGTTGTCGCAGATGGTGGGGCCGAGCGTCGCGCGCAGCACGTTCGCGAAGTTGTCCTCGCGCACGGTGCGATCGCGGAACAGCATGTCCTTGAACGCCCCCATGCCGAACGCGGGGTCGAGGCGCAGCAGCAGGTCGACGGGCTTGAGCGGGAAGTGAATCCACCGTCCGCGCAGGAAGATGCGCCCGTGGCGCGGCCGGTCGAGCAGGTCGGGGCCCAGCAACGTGCCGATGTCACGCAGCAACTCGGCGTCGCTGGCCGGGTGCAGGCGATGACTGCCGAAGTCGCAGATGTGATCGCGCCACGTGAAGCTGCCGCTGTTGCCACCCGCGCTCGGCGCCTGCTCGAGCAGCGTGACACGCGCCTTGCCTTGCAGGCGCAGGCGGTACGCGGCGCCGACGCCGGCGGGGCCGGCGCCGAGGACGATGATGTGGGGGAGATCGGACTTCGCGGATTCAGACATCAGAGGGCAGACGAGGTATAGAGGTCAGAGACCAGACTTCATCAGAGGTCGGAAGTCTGAGCGGCGTCGTCACGGATATCAGACGGCAGAGCGACGCGTGCTTCAGCGGGTGCGGCTGGCGAACAGCGGCGGCGCGGGGATGGGGCGCAGCTTCGACAGCACGAACCACGCGAGGCCGCCCAGCAGGCCGCCGCCGATGAGCACCGACTGCCACAACAGGCTCACGGTGACGCCGAGCGCGAGCGGCACGCCGAAGGGCGCGAGCAGCGCGGCGAGGCTGGCTTCGCGCACGGCGAGCCCGCCAAGCGAGATGGGCAGCAAGCTCACCACCTTGGCGAGCGGCCACACCAGCAGCCATACGCCAAACGGTTGCTCCACCCCGAGCGCGGTGCCGAGGTACATGTTGAGCCACACGAAGAAGCCCTGGATGCTGAGTGACAACACCAGACCTTCGACGGCGACGGCGGGACGCGTGCGGAGCTGACGCAACCCGACGAGCAGCTTGGCAATGGGGCGCCGCAGCTTGCGCGGCCACTTCGCGAGCGGTACGCGACCGATGACCACGAGGCCACCGGCCGCACCGACGATGCCGGCGAGCAGCGTGAAGGTGACGGCCTGCATGAACGGCCCCGTGCTGCGCACCCCCACCAGCAGCGCGCCCGCGCCCGACAGCAGCGCCATGGCGATCATGTCGGTGAGGCGATCGAGCACGCCGCCGAGGAGCGCGGCCGCGGGCCGCCCGATGACGCGCCCGGCCATGACGAGGCGCAACACGTCGCCGCCGGCGAGGCTCGGCAGGCAGAGATTGGCGAAGAGCCCCGCGCTGTAGCACTGCGCGGCGTCGCGCACGGACAGGTCGCCGCCGCCGGCGCGCACGAAGTGCCGCCACTTGAAGACGCTCACGAGGTGGCCGGCCACGAACCCCGTGAGCACGACCACCCACTGCGACAGGCGCACGCGCGAGAGCGCCTCGCGTGCGACATCCCACGGGATGAACCAGACGATGAGCGCCAGCAGGCCGACGCTCACGAACACGCGCAGCCAGCGCTTCATGGCGCCGGCACCAGCGCCCTGCGCGCGCGCATCACCGCTGGACGGGTTCTTTCTTGTTGCTGAGCCGCGCGTTCTGGTCGGCCAGCATGCCCACCGCCCACATGAGCGACGCGCCGAGGATGCCGAGCACGGCGCTCTCGGAGAGATTGTCGCGGAAGATGTCGTACACGAACTTCCCGATGCCGACGACGCCCAGGAAGAAGCCCAGCGGCACGAACACCTTGAGCGGATTGAAGACGATGATGATGCGCAGGATGAGCAGCGTGAAGTCGATGGCGTGCTTCGCGCGGATCTTGCTGTTGCCCAGGCGGGCGTGATAGTCGATCGGGTGGTATACGACGGGGTGCTTGTTGCACGCCGTCGCGAGCGTGATGGTGGTCGTGAACGAGAAGCCGTCGGGGAGCAGGTGCTCGTACTTCTCGATGAGCGTGCGATGCATGACGCGCATGCCGGAGTTGATGTCCGGCAGCGGCCGCTCGGCCAGGTAGCTGGCGAGCCAGCGCAGGAACGCCTTCGCGGGGCGGCGGATGAGCGGGATCTTCACCGTGTTGCCGATGCGGGCGCCCACCACCATGTCGTTGTGCTCGGTGAGGGCGAGCAGCTCGGGGATGGACTCGACGGGGTACGTGCCGTCGGCGTCGGTGATGAGGATCCACGGATACTTCGCGTTGCGCGTGCCCGCCTTGAGCGCGGCGCCGTAGCCGCGGTTCTGGCGGCGCTGCAGCACGCGAAAGCCGGCGTTCGACGCGGCGTCGGCGGTGCCGTCGGTGCTGCCGTCGTCGATGATGAGCAACTCGTACTCCCACCCGGTCTTCTGCATCGCGGCATCGAGGACGCGCATCTCCTCGGCGATGTGCGCGGCCTCGTTGAAGGCGGGCACGACCACCGTCACTGCCTTGGCAGTGGGGCGCGGCGCGAGCGTTTCGTTGAGCGGTTCGATCACGGGGGCGGGGTGGGGCGGGAGCGGGGGAGCAGAACAGCGGCAGTGTGGGAGCGGGTCGGGGTCAGAACAATTGTTCTGACCCCAGAGGCTCGGACCCAAGCTACTGGGTGACCTATAGAGACGCCCACGGCGGAAGCAGCGTCACGATGCTGGTACGTTGGGTACGCCCCCCGGCCCAGAGTCCTCGCGGCTCACGGCTCCCGGCTCCCGGCTCACGGCTCCCGGCTCACGGCTCCCGGCTCCCGGCTCCCGGCTCACGGCCCACAGCTGAAAACTCAGAGCCCATGGCTCACGACACGGCACGGTCGGCGCCGTGAGCCGTGGGCCTCGCGGGGCTGGGCCGGGGGCCGTGAGCCCTGGGCCGTGAGGACGGCGCCGGGGGACGGGAGTCAATGCTCTCGCCGCACGATCACGATGGCGCCGTCACCCACCGTGCCGGGAATGACGGTGGCCTGTTCATAGTCGCGCTGCAGCCGTTCCCAGAGCGTCGGGAAAGTCGCGGACAGCCGGATGGGGAAGGTGTAGAGCACCCACGTGCTGCCGCTCGGGCTCTCTGCGGCGGCGAGCTCCTCGCCGGTGGCGGCGCCGGGCCAGTCGCGGCCGAGCCAGGTCTGCACGGGGTAGCGCGTGAGGTCGGTGAGCACGACGGCGTCGCCGGGCGCGCGGTGCGACTCGACGTAGGCCACCGCCGCCTCGAAGTCCTGCTTGGGACCCCAGGCCCTGGGGGCGATGGCCAGGCTGCCGAGCACGGCCAGCGCCAGCACGCCGTCTCCAATACGGACGAGCCCGCCGCCGAGTGCGGGCTTGAGCCGCGCGACAAGGTCGAGAATGCCGAAGCCGCCGTGCACCGCGAGCTGCACCAGGAACGCGGCGCCGAAGAAGAAGAAGCGAGGCCACAGGTTGTGGCCGGTGGCCAACACCATGGCCGCCATGATGGCCAGCGGCAGGATCATGAGCACGGTGGCAATGCGGTCGCGCTGCCAGGAGACGATCACCCCGAGCGCGCCCACGGCGCCGGCCACGGCCACCGCGACCACGCCACCCGGCAGGGCGCGCGCCAGCCCACGGACGGTTTCGGCCAGGAACCAGAGCGGGTTCTGCCACTCCACGGGCACGTTGGACACGCCACTCTTGCCCACCGCCTGGAGCACCTGGGGCACGATGGGGGCGTAGCAGGTCGCGGTGAGCAGGCCGGCGCCGACCAGCGCCGCCAGCGGGGCCCACCGCGCTTTGCCGGCCGGGAGGTGTCTCCAGCGCCAGAGCCACGCGAGGCCATGTGCAAGCGCCACTGTGGCGCCAGTAAGATGCGTGAGAAGCGCCAGTGCCATGGAAATGCTGTACAGCACCACGGCCCGGCGCGGGCGGCTGGTGCCGCGCAGCAGATCGAGGAAGGCGATGCTGGACACGACCGTCCAGAGCAGTAGCGACGTGTAGCCGCGGGCGTTCTGGGAGAACCAGATGTGGTGGTAGGCCACGGTCAGCAGGGCGGCCGCCCACCAGGCCTGACGGGCGGGCATCCATCGCCGGCCAAACACCAGCGCGGCCCACAGGCTGGCCACGCCGAACAGCACCGCCGGCAGGCGCAGCGTGCTGGCCGACTCCCCGCCGATCTGCTGCGTGAGGCGCGCCGCGGCGGAGAAGAGGAGGTGCTGGTTGGTGCTGTCGAAGGTGGTGAGGAGCTGGCCCCACGGCAGCCGCACGTACTCGAGCTGGGTCTGGATCTCGTCGAACCAGAGCCCCTCTCCCAGCGCCGGGAGCCGGAGTGCCAGGCCCACCGCGAGCAGCAGGACGAGCGGCAGCGTGCCGACACGGTCGCCGGGTGGGACATCCCGCGTGACTCGTCCCAGTCCAGTGTCGTCGGTCACCGACGCCGGGAGCCACATTGCCAACATGTAGGCGCCCACGGCGGACAGCAGGACCATCCCCTTGAGCAACCAGAAGCCCGTCGTGAGCGCGGTCGGATCGCTGTGCCCGGCCCGTGTGGCCAGCCACGCGGGCGGCAGCAGCAGCGCAACGGCGGCAGCCCCCAGCGCCGCGATGCGCAGCGGATCGCGTGCGTGACGCGTGGTCATGAGGGCAGGCAGGTGAGGGCGGCGTCGCCGATGGGCATGCAGGGCAGGGCGAAAGGTTCGGGACTTGCAGACGACCAAAGACAATCGCAGACACACTCGCGACACAACGGTTCCCGCGCCGTGTGCCGTGGGCGCCTGGCCGTCTGGCCGGGCGCTGCACGTGAGGCCGAACGTCTCCCTCCAGACGATCCAGGAACCATGACCTTTCCAGTGCCGGAGTCCCCGGGGGCGACGCTGCGCCCCGCGGACGCGCGCCGACGGGCCGCCGCGTGGTGGCCCGAGGCGCTCATCGGCGCCGTCATCGTGCTCGCGGCGGGCTATCTGATGTTCCGCCCCGTGCCACGCCAGACCACGGACTGGCCGTGGCAGCGCGCCGACCAGCTCTTCGTGTACGGGCGCGTGGCGGCTTTGCTGCTGGCGACGCTGACCGTGGGAGCCCTCGCGCCGCGCGCCGTTCGCAGGGTGCTGCGGCCGGTATTGCGTGTCGCCGCGGGGGCCGGCGCGGTGGTGCTGGCCGCGATGGCGATCGGTCGCGTGTCGCAACGCGTGGGCTGGATGTGGCCGCCGGTCGTGACGCGGCAGCCGATGCAGGAGGTGCCGCGCCTGCCCTCGGCGCAGCGGGCGGAGTGGGCGGCGCGGGTGGCGATGCATCGGCTGAGCGAACTGCCGGCCGACGCCCCGCTCACGATTCCGGCCGCATGGCCGTTCCCGCCGGATGTGCAGGTTGCGGTGGAGCGGGGAGGCCTCGACAGCATGCGCGTGTGGACGCGCACCCCCGACGACAGCGTGCGCTGCGCCGAACGGCCGCAGCTCGCCGAGCCGCATCACAAGCGGCGGGGAACGAATCCGGGTACGGAGTTTGTGCCGTGTGAGGGACGCGCGGCGCCGCCGATGTCGCAGTTCGCGCTGCCGGCGCGCGGCGACGAGGTGTTCCCGATCCACGCGCAGCAGCTCGATCGGGTCGACGCGGCCGGCGACGGCGTCGCCGATTCGCTGCAGGCGTGGCCGCAGTACCGTCACGACGGCGCGCACGACGCTGAACTCGCGCGTGTCGAGGCGACGACCCGCGTGGTCGCGCGGTGGCGCGCGCGCATCAGCGGTGAAGTGCGCAGCTCGCCGAGCGTGGCCGCAGGCACGGTGGTCGTGGGGGCGCACGGTACCGGCACGCTGGCGGCCTTCGATGCGGACGATGGACGTCGTCTGTGGAGTCACCGACTCCCGAACTGGGTCCATCAGGACGCCGTGTCCGACGGTGCGCTGGTGGTGGTGGGGTTCGGCGACAATCACGCCTCGTTCACCGGCCGCCTGCCGGCGGGGGTGGCGGCGTACGGACTGCGCAGCGGGGTACGCGCGTGGACGGTGTTCGACGAAAGCTCGGTGATGACGTCGCCCGTCATCGTCGACGGCGCCGTCGTGTATGCGACGGCGTCCGGGCTGCTGCGTCGACGCGACCTCGCGACGGGGGCACTGCTCGGGTCTCGGCAACTCCCCGGCGGTGTGATCATGGCGCCACCGGTGCTGGTGGGCGACACGCTGGTCGTGTCGCTCGACCCGTCGATCGTGTGCGCGGTGCAGTTGCCGGCGCTCACCGTACGCTGGTGTCGCGACGTGCCCAAGGCATTCATGATGGGGCACTATGCACCCACCGTGCACGAGGGCGTGGTGTACGCCGCGAGTTCGCAGGTGGTGCAGGCGCTCGGGTGGCAGGAGCTGCGAGCGATGCCGATGGCGTGGCTCGTGCGTGCGGCCGAGGCGTTCGTGTCACCGCGCTTCTTCGCGGCGGCCCAGCGGTTGCATGCCATACGGCTGCACGACGGTGCGCCGATGTGGGATGGCCCGCTGCGCGCGGGGGCGCGTGAAGTGGGGGGGCACCCTGCGGGCACGGCGGTGATCGCAGGCGATGTGGGCGCGATCATCTATCCCGCACAAGATTCTCTCGTCGGGTTCGATGTGCGCACCGGTGCGACCCGCTGGGTGGTGCCTGGGCACGGCACGCGGGGCCCGCCGCTGCTGTACCATGGCCTGCTGATCCATGCGGGGCGCGACGGGTCGATCGAGTCGCGTGACGTACAGACGGGTGCGCTGCGCTGTCGCGTGGAGATGCCGGCGGGCTTCGACCGCGCGGGGCCCGCGCTGTCGGGGGGCATGCTGTATGTGGGCGACGTGCGGGGCGGCGTGCATGCAGTGCCGCTGGCGCTCCTCACGCAGTGCGGGAATGCGCGATATTCCGGCACCGCCCCTTCTTCGACTCTCCGTCTGACAACCGATGGCTGAACGCCGCCGTGTTCCTGGCACCCTGCTCGATGTCGTGATCCTGCTGGCCGTCGCGGCGCTGGCCGGGTGGCTGATTGCGCGCGCCGTGCCGAACGAGTTCCACGAGTGGCCGTCGAGCACGGGGGCGAAGGGTGCCTTGTATGGCGGTGCCGCACTGGTGGCGCTGCTCGCCCTGGCCTTCGCGCGCGGTGCCCGCGGCGCCTTCGGGCGCGCCATCGGACGCCTCGTGGCGTTGGGCGTCGCGTGCGTCCTGGCGCTGTTCGTGTACCTGCGCGCGGGGCGTGACCCCGGCTATCGGTGGCCACCGGCGGTGGCGGGCGACTGGGCGGCGGTGCAGCGCACCATGAAGCCTGCCGAGCGCGCCGAGTTTGCCGCGCGCGTCATCATGCACCGTCTCGACTGGCTGCGCGGCACCGACGGTGCACCGCTGCCGGCCGCGCACGCGGACTCGCTGTCCATCCCGGCGTCGTGGCTGTTTCCCGACAGTGTGCAGGTGGCCATCGAGCGGGGGGGCGGTGACACGGTGTGGGTATGGGCGCGCGCCGACACGGTGGTGCGTTGCGCCGAGCTGCCGCAGCCGGTGTCCGCACACGACGGGCACGACCTGCCCACCCGCGGCAAGAACGAGACACAGGAGTTGCTGCCGTGCGCGGGGCGCACGCCACCGCCGACACCGGTGTACTCGACGGTGACTCGCCTGCCGGCCGAGGCGACGCCGGTCACGGCACTGCCGCCGTCGGTTGGTCTCGCGTGGCCGCAGTATCGTGGCGACGCGGCCCACACCGCCCTGCACAGCGACAGCGTGCCGACGGCCGCGACGTGGCCCGCGCGCATCGAAGGCGAAGTGCGCGCGTCGGCAAGCCTCATCGGCGACCTGCTGGTGGTGGGCACGCACGGCAACGGCGAGCTGGCGGCCTTCGACCGGCGCACCGGTGCGCTGCGCTGGCGCCGCCGCCTGCCCAACTGGGTGCATCAGGACCCGGTGAGCGATGGGCGCGTGATCGTCGTGGGCTTTGGCGACAACGCGAATTCGTTCGCGGGGCAGGCGCCGTCGGGGGTGGTGGCGTACGCCGCGGCCACGGGCGCGCCGCTCTGGACGGTGTTCGACGAAACGTCGGTCATGACGTCGCCGCTCGTGACGGGTGATGCGCTCGTTTATGTGAGTGCGTCGGGGCGCCTGAGGAAGCGGCGGCTCGTCGATGGCGCACTGCTGGCCGAGGACTCCCTGCCCGGCGGCGTGATCATGGGGCCGCCGGCGATGGTGGGCGACACGGCCATCATCACGCTCGACTCACGCGACGTCTGTGCGGTGCAGCTGGCGTCGCTGACGCGGCTGTGGTGTCGCACCTTTCCGCACACGATTCTCATGGGGCACTACGCACCGACGGTGGTGGACGGGGTGGTGTATGCTGCCGGCTCGGTGGTGTTTCCGGGCCTCTCGCTTGGCGAGTTCCGCGCGCTCCCCGATTCGATGCGCAACACGGCGCTTCGCAGTCTGCTGCGCCCGCGCTTCCTGCCACTCGGCCAGCGGCTGTGGGCCATGCGTCTGGCCGACGGCGCGTTGCTGTGGGCGGGGCCCATGCACGTCGACACCAAGCCCATTGGCGGACACCCGTCGGGGACCGCGGTGGTGCAGGGCGCGCGCGGGGTGATCATCTATCCGCAGCAGGATACGCTCGCCGGCTTCGACGCGCGCACGGGCGTGGAACAGTGGCGCACCACCGGCGGCGGTTCGCGCGGGCCGCTGCTGCTGGTGGACAGCCTCGCGGTGCACGCGATGCGCGACGGGTCGATCGTCTCACGCAGTCTCGTGACGGGCGCCGTGCGCTGTCGCGTGAAGCTCTCCGAGGGCTTCGACCGCGCGGGCCCGGTGCGCGCCGGCAACGACCTCCTGGCGGTGGACCGCAAGGGCGCGGTGCATCGCGTGCCGGTTGCCGCGCTCACCCAGTGCGCTGCGGGCGGATGACCACGACGTCGCTGGTGCGTGCGTTGGGACGCACGCTGTGGTGTGTGGCACTGGCGGCCGCCTGCACCACGCGCGTGGAGGCGCCGCATGCGCCCGTCGCGCTGACGGTCACCGTCGACTCGACGGCGCGCTTCCAGACGATGCAGGGGTGGGAAGGGAGCTCGCAGTTCGGCCAGGACGAGGCGGGATTCGCGAGCTGGCCGCATGCGGCGCTCGTCGACAGCCTTGTCGACCTCGGCATCGATCGGGTGCGGCTCGAGCTGCGCGCCGGGGTCGAGAACCCCGTCGACTGGCATGCACGGCTGCAGGGACGCGACTACGAGCAGTGGCGGAAGGTTCGCTACCAGACCGTCAACGACAACGCCGACCCGCAGGTCATCGACACTGCGGGCTTCCAGTTCAGCGAGATCGATCGCAAGGTCGCGCTGCTCGTGGGCCCCATGCGGGAGCGGTGGGCGGCGCGTGGCGAGTCGCTGTACGTGAGTGTGTGTCTCGTGGCCTTCGTGGGCGACCGCCCCGCCGGCTATGTGCACCAGGATCCGGCGGAGTACGCCGAGTTCGTGCTGGCGCTGTTTCAGCACCTGCAGCGGCGCGTGGGCTGGGTGCCCGATGCGGTGGAGCTGATGCTCGAGCCGGACAACGGCACGCCCTACACGGGCACGCGGCTTGGCGGGGCGCTCGTCGCGGTGTCGTCGCGATTGCGCGCGGCGGGGTTCACGCCGGCGTTCATCGGGCCCAGCACCAAGCGCATGGACGCGGCCGTGCCGTTCGTGGACGACCTGCTGCGCGTGCCGGGGGCGGCAGGGCTGCTCACCGAGCTGTCGTATCATCGGTACGGCGGCGTGTCGGATGCGACGCTCACCGCCATCGCGCAGCGCGCGTCGCAGCTCGGGGTGCGCACGGCCATGACGGAGCTCATCGGCGCCGACGTCCGCACGCTGCACGACGACCTCACGAAGGGGAACGTGTCGGCGTGGCAGCAGTACACGCTGGCCTTTCCCGGCAAGGACAACGGCGGGCACTACTTCGCCTGGCAGGACGGGCGCCCCGTGATGGGCGACCGCACCCGGTATCTGCGGCAGTACTTCCGCTATGTGCGACGCGGCGCGGTGCGGGTGGGCGCGACGGTGGCGGACAGTGCGTCGACCGGAGGGATGTCGTCAGTCGGGGCGGAGTCCGCGCGCGTCACGGCCTTCGTGCACCCGCGCACGGGCTTCGTCACGGTCGTGCAGACGCCGGCGGCCGGTGCCGTCGTGGTGCGGGGGCTGCGCCCCGGGCGGTACGGCGTGCACATGACCACCGCGGCAGCCACGGGCCAAGCGCTGGCGGATGTCACGGCCGATGCGGCTGGTGCGCTGCGTGTGACGCTGCCCGCGGCGGGGGTGGTGACGGTGTTTGCGCGGTAGGATCCGGGGGCAGGGGGCAGGATGAAGGGGAGAGGGGGGGAAGGCGCGTGAGGTCGTACCGTTGACCGGACCTGCGGCGTGACGAGACGACTGGCTCAGCCGTCGTCGGTCGTGCATCCTCCGGTCATGTCTCGCCCCGTGTTTCGCCCCGGACGCGCCTCGTGACGGCGTACGTCAAGCTCCTGCGCCCCAGCCAGTGGCTCAAGAACGCCTTCGTGCTCGCGCCGCTGCTCTTCTCCGGCCGCGCGACCGAGCCGGCGATGGTGCTTGCCGCACTCGGCGCCTTCGCCGCCTTTTGCCTCGCGGCCAGCGCGGTGTACGCGCTCAACGATGTGCGCGACGCCGAGGAGGACCGGCTGCACCCGACCAAGCGGCATCGGCCGGTGGCGTCGGGGCAGGTGCCGGTGGCCGTGGCCCTGGCAACGGCAGGCGCGTGCGCCGTGGGCGCGCTGGCGCTCGGGTGGAGCATTCGTCCAGCCGTGGCCGCGTGGATCGCCGGCTACTTCGCGCTCAACCTCGCGTACACGTTCGGCTGGAAGCAGATCGTGCTGCTCGACGTGTTCTGCATCGCGATCTTCTTCATCATGCGGCTGCTCACGGGGGCGGCGGCGGTGGGCGTGCACTCGTCGGTGTGGCTGCTCACCTGCGGCGGGCTGCTGTCGCTCTACCTGGGCTTCGCGAAGCGGCGCCATGAGTTGGCGGTGCTGGGCACCGACGCGGCCTCGCACCGCGGCGTGCTGGCGCACTACAGTGCCCCGTTGCTCGACCAGATCTCGTCGATCCTGCTGGCGGTCACGATCGTCGCGTACCTCATGTACACGCTCAACTCCGAAGCCGCGCGTCGGCTGGGCAATGAGCAGTTGAGCTACGGCACGATCTTCGTGCTCTTCGGCGTGTTCCGGTACCTGTACCTCGTGCACCAGCATGCGCAGGGCACGCCCACCGATGCCATCGTCGAGGACCGGCCGCTGCAACTCACGGTGCTGCTGTGGATCGCGTACAGCGCATGGCTCATCTACCGCGTGCCCGGTGTGACGGCGTGACCGCACGCATGCGGGCGGCGGTGGCGTGGTGATGGTGAGACGCTGGTGGCAGGTGCCCGGTGTGCGGCTGTTCGCGGTGGTGTACCTCGTCGCCGCGTCGCTGCTCACGTCGAACGTGGTGCGCGAGACGTATCTCGCGCTCGCGGTGGCCGAGCACGCGACGGTGCGGGTGGACGAGTACGTGGAGCTGCACCCCGACCTGTTCACCATCGCGGGGCGCGGCGGGTACATCAACAGTAACCCGGGCGCGTCGTTCCTGGGCGCGGTGCCGCTGGTGGTGGCACGACCGGGGCTGGCGGCGCTGTACGCGTGGAAGCCGCAGCTGCGCGCTCCCAAGCCGCCCACGACCTACGACGATCCCCGCCCCAACCGCACGCGCTTCATGAACGCGATGCGTGCGAAGGGGCTCGACGTGCACCTCGCGCTCGCCGCCTTCCTCACACAGCTCGGGCTCATGGCGCCGCTCACGGCGCTGAGTGCCGTGCTGGTCATGCGCTGGCTCACCGCACTCACCGGGGATGCGCGCACCGCCGAGCGACTCGGCTTGCTCTACGCGCTGGGCACGCCGGTGCTCTTCCGCACGGCCTTCCTCAACCAGAACCTGCTGCTCACGCACGCGGTGCTGGGCATGTGGGCGCTGCTCACGTGGCGCGGGCAGTCACCCACCGCCGCTGACCGTGACCGACGCTGGTTCGCCGTGGGGTTGCTGCTCGGCCTCGGCATGCTCCTCGACTACAGTGCAGCGCCGCTCGCGATCGCCTTTGGCGTGTGGGCACTGGTGGACGGCTGGCAGGCGGGCGGCCTGCGCGCGGCGATCGTGCGTGGCGCCCTCACTGTGGCGGGGAGCGTGCCGGGTGTGCTCGCGCTGCTGCTGTATCAGCAGGCGGCGTTCGGGTCGCCCTGGTATCCGGCGCAGCGCTACATGCCGCCCACCCAATACAGCGTGCTGGGGTGGAACGGCATGACGTGGCCCACCCCCGACCTGCTCTGGCAAAACAGCTTCGGTACGGCGTACGGGCTCTTCGCCTTCTGTCCGTTCCTGGTGCTCGCGGTCGTGGGATCGTGGCGTCGTCCGCTGTGGCTGTCGCGCGGCACGGTGCGGGCGACGTGGGGCGTCGCGCTGGCGCTCTGGCTGTTCAGCGCGGCGAACCTCTTCTCGTACATGCAGTTCAATACCGGCGTGCGCTACATGGTGCCGCTGGTGCCGCTGCTGTTCCTGCTGTGTGTGCCGGTGCTGCATGGCGATTGCCGCCTGGGCGCCGTGTCCCGGTGGACGGCGCGCGTGCTGGTGTCGTGCAGCCTGTTCGTGTCCGCCGCGGTGTCGATGACGCGCGAGAACGTGGTGGAAGCGGTGACGCTCACGCTCCGGCAGGGGCCCACGCTGCCCATGCTGCTCGTCCTGCGGCGTACGGCCGCCGCCTATGCGCCGTGGCTCACCGGCGCCGGCGCGCAGCCGCTGGGCGTGATCTTGGTGGGCGCGGTGGCGTTCGTGGCGTGGCTGGTGTGGTGGCGAATGGGTGCGTCAGAGCCAACACACAACGCACAACACAGAACCTAGGACTCACAACGCACAACGCACGCCGTAGGATCGACGACATCGCGTCGTGTGTCCTCTCGGTTGAGGGTTCTGCGCCGTGCGTTCAGTGTTCTACGTTCTGGGCCGTGCGTTCCGGGCCGTGCGTCAGCCGCGGCGGAAGACGCGCAGCTCGTGGCCGTACCACCAGATGTTCTCGTTGCGCGAGAACTCGAGCGTGAACCCCGCGTCGCGCACCCACTGCTCGACCTGCACGACCGGCCGATAGTGGATCCACTGCTGCACGACGAGCAGGTCGTGCAGCCGATTGAAGGCCGCACGCCACCGCGGGCGCTCGCACATGTCCTTGTACATGAACACGCCCCCCGGACGCACCCGCGCCACGGCATCACGCACGACCTGCTCCTGCGCCGCGGGCGGTACGTGATGCAGCACGTCCACCATCGACACGACATCGAAGGGCCCGGCGGGCCACGGCGTGCCGACAGGGCAGTGATGAAAGTGGAGGCGCGCGCCCTGCGCCGCAGGCAGGCGCTGCCGCACCCGCTCCGCGGCGGCGATCACGCCCGGCTCGATGTCGAAGCCGACGCCTTCGGCAATGCGATCGACCTGGCTGAGCAGCGTGAGCATGAGCCCGCGCCCGCACCCGACATCGAATACCCGCGATCCCGGGGGCACGAGCGTGAGCAGCTCGTGCATGGGTGAGATGAAGGGTCGGCCGTAGGCGAGCGCGCGTGCCGCCCACGACTCGCCGTGATAAACAGGAGCCGCACGCACGGCGAGTGCATGCGGGGTGTAGGCAATACTCACGGCGGCGCGTCGGGGAGGAGGAGATCGGATGACGCCGAAGCGTCCGGTGCGACACGCCCGGCCAGCAGGTCGAGCGCCGCGTACGGCCCCGCGACCACGCGATAGCCGTCGCCGGTCAGGGAGGGTCCGTCGACGATCCAGAAGCGGCGGGTCCCGAAGACCCGCGCAAGCTGGCGTCGCACCGTGGGGTCGCGGTCCCACGCCACGAGGGGCGCGGACGACGCGAAACGGAGGTCGTCGTAGACCTCGGCGCTGCCGAGATCCGGGTGGGCGCGTCCGCGCAGCAGCAGGACGCCGCCCTGGTACGTCGTGTCGGCCATGAGCGCCCGCACGTCGGGGCGCATGCCGCGATAGTGGTGGTACTTGTCCGCCGCGCGCCACGGCACGAACACCACGAGCGTGGAGATCGTGAGCAGCGCCGCGCCCGGCAACAGCATGGACCCGGACGCCAGCAGGGCGCGAGCACTGAGCGCCACGAGCGGCACGATGGCCAGGAACCAGTAGCGTGCGCCGAAGTCGGGGCCGCCGCTGAACCAGTACAGGTGCTGCACCGCGACCAGCACGATGAGCGACGCCAGCAGCGCCGTGTCCCGCCGTGTGCGTGCGCGCCCGACGAGCAGCACCCACGTGAGCAGCAGCGAGCCGACGGACCAGCCGAGCAGCTCGGTGTTGACCTGGAAGGTGTTGAGCAACGTGTTGATGACCACGTCGACGGCGCCGTGCCCGGGCAGCGGATCGAGCCCGCGCCAGTCGAAGCCGCGATCGGGGCCGAAGCCCAGGGCGTTGCTCCCCGCGCCGTAGATGCGATCGAAGTAGAGCATCACCGGGAACGTCGTGGGTGACCCGGTGAGAAGGCGGTTGTAGAGCGGAACGAGCGCACCCGTGAGCATGCTGCCGAGCGCCAGCCATACGGTGGGTACCAGGCGCAGGCGTCCCGGCTCGCGCAGCAGGCACCAGAAGCCGAGCAGAAGCGCCACCGCCGCGCCTTCGAGCGGACGGTTGAAGGCCACGAGCCCGATGCAGGCGCCCGCCAGCAGCAGGCGCCACGGCGCGTCGTCGTCGAACGAGCGGGCGAGCACCAGCGTGGCCACGAGCGCCAGCGTGAGCGAGAGCGTGTGGCTCATGAAGCTCATCGCGAGGAACAGGTGCCACGGCGACACGGCCAGCAGGAGCGCTGCGAGGGTCGCGAGGCGCGTGTCCTTGTACCACACGCGCACCGTTCGCGCGACCAGCACCACATTGAGCGCGCCGAGCAGCGGGTTGATCAGCCACGGCACGCCCGCCATGACGCCCAGTGTGAGCAGGAACGGCCACCCCGAGGGCATGGCCGAGAACCAGCGGCCGTTGAGCTCGAGCGTGAACGGCACCGGGAACGCCTCCGGCACCGGCGGCTGCGGCGCCCAGATGGTGCCGGTGGCCAGCAACCGAGCCTGGAACAGGTACGCGATCTCGTCGGGGACGTGCGGGTGCTGCTGGTAGGCAAAGGTGGCGAGCAGTGCGGCCACGACGGCGGTGGCGATCGCGGCCACCGGCACCGTGCGCGGATGCACGAGCAGCGCATGGGCGCGCGTCTCGACGCGCGCGAGCCAGGCGGCCGGTGCGGAGGCGAGCGTGGCGGCCACGGTGCAGAGCTGCAGCAGTTGCAGCAGGGCGGCCGTGCCCGATTCGGTGAGCGTGGCCACGGGTGAGCGCGAGAGCGCGGCGGCCGTGCCCAGCACGAGGGCCGCGACGAGCAGCGTGCGCACCACGCCGAGCGACGCGATGGCGCGCGCGGCGAGCGGCCGCCAGGCGCGCACGGTGAGCAGCACCAGCAGCGCCTGCGCACCGAACACGGCGAGCGCCCAGCGGGGCCACGCGCCGGCCGGTGTGCTCCACGGGGCCAGGTGCTGATAGGCGACGTTCTTGCCGGCGACCGTGCCGGCGAGGAGCGCCGCCTGTCCGGCGAACACCAGCGCGGCGCCCGCGAGCGCGGCGCTCGTGCGCGCGGCGCCGACCGCCGCCACGCCCGACGGTGCGGACGTGGTCGCGGTGTGCTGCGGTGCGGCGTCGGTCACGCCGTGCCGGTGCGCGCTCGCTGGTCCGCCACCACGTCGCGGATGATCTGTGCGAGCGAGGTGCGCGGGCGGAAGCCGATGGTGGCCTCGAGTCGCGCACAGTTGGGGACGCGGCGGTGCATGTCCTCGAAGCCGGGCGGATACGCCTCGCTGTACGGCACGAGCTGGATGGGCGACGAGCTCCCGGCCTCGTCGCGAATGAGCTCGGCGAGGCGCATGATGGTCACTTCTTCGTCGCTGCCGATGTTGTACACCTGCCCGATGGCGCCCGGCGTGGCGATGAGACGCAGCAGCGCCTCCACGGCATCCTGCACGTGGCCGAAGCAGCGCGACTGCGTGCCGCTGCCGTACACGGTGATGGGTTCGCCGCGCAGTGCCTGCTGCGCGAAGGTGGGGATGACCATGCCGTAGCGGCCGGTCTGGCGCGGGCCGACCGTGTTGAAGAAGCGCACCAGGATGACGGGCACGCCCTTCTCGCGCAGGTACGCCAGCGAGAGCCACTCGTCGAGCGCCTTCGAGCAGGCATAGGCCCACCGCGAGTGCGACGTGGGACCGAGCTGGAGGTCGTCGTCCTCGGTGAAGGGGATGCGCGTGCTCTTGCCGTACACCTCGGAGGTGCTGGCGACGAGCACGAGCTTCTGCTTCTTCGCGGCGGCGTTGAGGACCGTCTCGGTGGCCTTCACGTTCGTCTCGATCGTGTGCACCGGACGCTCGACGATGAGCTTGACGCCCACCGCGGCGGCGAGGTGGATGGTCACGTCGCAGCGATCGACGCACTCGCTGACCAGCGCCGGGTCGAGGGCCGAGCCGATGCGGTAGCTGAAGCCCGGGCGTCCGATGAGGTGCTCGATGTTCTCCATCGCGCCCGTCGACAGGTCGTCGAGGATGAGCACCTGGTCGCCACGGTCGAGGAGGCGGGTGGCGAGATGCGAGCCGATGAATCCGGCGCCGCCGGTGATGAAGACCTTCATGCGGGACGGTCCGTGGAGAGGGTGGCCAGGAGGTCGTGCCGGTTGCGGCGCGTGGCCGCCTGGCGAACGAGATCGAGGTACTGCGGAATGACGACGCGCTCCGACCAGTAGCGGTCGACGGCGTCCCTGCCCTGCGCGGCGAGTCGGGCGCGCAGCGCCGGATCGGTTTCGAGCTGGTGCATGGCGGAGCGCAGTCCCGCGTCGTCGTCGAAGATGAGGCCTCCGCCGGCGCGTGTCACCAGTTCGGGGAGCGGACCGAGGCGCCGCACGATGACCGGGGTGCCCTGGCGGAAGGCCTCGAGCAGGATGATGCCGAAGGTCTCGAAGCAGCGCGATGGCACGAGGAGCGAAATCGCGTGCGCGTACCACGCCGCCAGGCCGTCGCTGGCCACGCGGCCGGTGAAGCGGACGCGCGGATTGCCCGCCGCCTGCGTCTCGAGCGCTGCCCGGAAGTCGCCGTCGCCGACGACCACGAGGTCGGTGTCGCCGGGGCCTTCGAAGGCCGGGAGCACGTCCTGCACGCCCTTGATCTCCTCGAGACGGCCGACGAACAGGTGGTACGGGCGGTCGTGGAGACGCGGCGGTGCGGCCGGCGCCGTGGTGGCCGCCGGCGCGTCGGGGAGGAAGTAGGGGAGCACGGCCATGTCGCGCGGGAAGCCGAACTCCTTGTGCTTGGCGCGACTGAACTCGCTCATGGCGATGAACGTGTCCACCTCGTCGAGGTGGCGGTCGAGGAGACCGGTCCAGCGCCACCACTGGGGCGGCCGCTTGTACGAGAGCTGGCACCGCAGGCACTCGCGCCCGGTGCACAGCTCCCGGCCATGCCGCCAGAGCACGTGGCTGGGGCACACGAGCCAGTGCTCGTGCGCCATGTAGAGCTTGATCCCGCTGCCGTAGGCCAGCAGCCCGGGACCGCCCACGAGGCTGACGTTGTGGTAGTTGATGACGTCGAAGCCGCCGTCGGCCAGCAGCCGGCGAATGCGCGGGCCGTTGAGCACCGGGCGCCCCAACTGCTGCGTGAGCAGCGGCGAGAGCACCCCCAGGCCGCTGCGCAGCGCGATGCAGGTGAGCCCCGGCGCCTCGCGGTAGCCGGCGGTGGGGCGTGCCGGCGCCAGCGACTCGTAGGCGTCGGCGTCATGGATGACCGTGACCTCGTGCCCCGCGCGCACGAGGCCGTGCGCGAGTCGCTCGATGCCGATGCCGTCGCCGCCGAAGTTGTACGGCGGATAGAAGGTCGTGAGGAACGCAAAGCGGAGCGGACGCCGCGCCGCAGATGCGGTCATGCGCTGACCGGTCGTCCGTGCGGCGGCCTGCCGTGCGGCTTCACGCCGCGCGACAGCGCGTCCTCGAAGAACGCGATCGTCTGCCGCAGCCCTTCGCGCAGCGGCACGGTCGGTTCCCACCCCAGCAGTGCCTTGGCCTTGGTGATGTCGGGCTGGCGCTGCTTCGGATCGTCGGCCGGGAGCGGCCGGAAGGCGAGCTCGGACTTCGACCCGGTGAGCTCGAGCACCAGCTTGGCCAGCTCCACCATGGTGAACTCGGTCGGGTTGCCGAGGTTGATGGGGCCGGTGACGTCCTTCGGGGTGTTCATGACGCGCACGAACCCCTCGATGAGGTCGCTCACGAAGCAGAACGAACGCGTCTGCGTCCCGTCGCCGTACAGCGTGATGGGCTCGCCACGGAGCGCCTGCACCACGAAGTTCGACACCACGCGCCCGTCGTTGGCGTGCATGCGCGGGCCGTACGTGTTGAAGATGCGCACAACCTTGATGGGGAGCTTGTGCTGGCGGTAGTAGTCGAAGAACAGCGTCTCCGCGCAGCGCTTGCCCTCGTCGTAGCAGCTCCGGAGCCCGATGGGGTTCACGTTGCCCCAGTACTCCTCGGGCTGCGGATGGATCGTCGGGTCGCCGTACACCTCGCTGGTGGACGCCTGCATGATGGTCGCGCCGACGCGCTTGGCGAGCCCCAGCATGTTGATGGCGCCGTGCACGCTGGTCTTGGTGGTTTGCACCGGGTCGTGCTGGTAGTGCACCGGCGACGCCGGGCAGGCCAGGTTGAAGATCCGGTCCACCTCGACGTAGAGCGGCATGGTCACGTCGTGCCGCAGCAGCTCGAACGACCGGTAGTCGAAGAGGTGCTGGATGTTGCGCCGCGAGCTGGTGAAGAAGTTGTCGACGCAGAGGACGTCGTGGCCTTCTTCCAGGAGGCGCTGGCAGAGGTGCGAGCCGAGGAAACCGGCACCACCGGTCACGAGGACGCGCTGGTAGCCTTCGAGCGAGGCCATGGGGAGGGGCAGCGGGAGCGGGAGTGACTGCGGGACCGACGCGGACGGTGCCGCGTCGGGGGCGCAGCCGAGGCGCATCAAGGACGCCCGAGCGGCTGGCCGCGTTTCATCTTAAACCGTGCCCGTCGCACCGGCATCCTAGTCCTGTGTGCGCTCACCCTGACTCTGACCCCAACTCTGACCCCGACCCTGACGCCAGCGCTGACCCCCGGGCGGACTGACGCGCCGCCGGTCGACGTGGTGGTGCGCGCCGCCCAGGCCGGCGACGCGCAGGCGTTCGCGTCGCTGTACGACGCGCACGCGGCGCGGTTGTTCGCCGTGTGCGTCGGTCTCACCGGCGATCGGGCCGCCGCCGCGGAGCTGGTACAGGACGCCTTCGTCCGGGCGTGGGAGAAGCTCGACACCTTCCGCGGCGACTGCGCCTTCGGCACCTGGCTGCATCGTGTGGCGGTGAACTGTCTGCTGGGGGAGGCCCGCGCGCGACGACGGCGGTTGGCGCGCGTGGCCTCCGAAGGCGACCTCGACCGTAGCGACGATACGGGGAAGGGGCAGGGGGTGGGGGCGTTGGAGGCGGCCGGCGGTGCGGGCGAGGACGTCGGACTGCGCCTCGACCTCGAGCGCGCCATCGCCCGACTCCCCGACGGTGCCCGGGCCGTGTTCGTGCTGTACGACATGGCGGGCTTCACGCACGCCGAGATCGCGACGCACCTCGGCATCGCCGAGGGGACCTCGAAGGCGCACCTCTTCCGGGCGCGGCGACTGCTGCGCGGGATGCTCGATCGATGACAGAGCCGAGGCAGGATCCCATGAACGATGTTCCGAACGCGTGGTCGCACGGGGCAGGCCCCGCGTCAGCGGCGCTGACGTGCGTCGAGGTCGACGCCGCGCTGCCGGACTATCTGGCCGGGCGGCTCGACGAGACCGCGGCAGAGGCCGTGGAGACGCATGCGGCGACCTGTGCCCGCTGTGAGGCGGTGCTCGAGCGCGGCTCGCGGGAGGCGTTGGAGGCCGTGGCATCTGTGGCCGCCTTCGCGCCACCGCTGCCGCCGTCGCTCCGTGCGGAGACGCTGGCGGCAGTGGCACAGGCCACGCCGCCCGGTGGTCGCGCGGCAGCACGCGGGTGGGGCCGCTGGGGCGGGGCCGGCAGCGCGCTGCTGGCTGCGGCCGCCGTGCTCGTGGTGGTCGTGCGGGTGCATGGCACCGGCGCGGGGGCGCTGTCGGACGCGCTGTCGGGCAACGCGTCGCGCGTGGGCGCGCGCCTCGCCGACGGGGCCGGGCAGGTGGTGGCCGACTCCGGTCCGGTGGCGAACGAACCGCTGATGGCGCCGGTCATGCGCCGCGCCGCGCGGCTGGCGGGTGAACCCGCGCAGGGGGAGTTCCAGGCCCTCGACGCGGCGGCGGCCGAGCTGGAGGCCGCGCTGGAGGCGGCGCCGGACGATGCGACGCTGCGTGACGGGCTGGCGTCGGTGCGCGCGCGCCGCGCGGAGCTCGCGCGGCAGGTGCGGGAGGCGGCGTCGTGAACTGGCTACCGGGTGCGCGCTCGGCATTGCTGGCGCTGCTGGCCACGCTGCCCCTGGGCGGCGGCGGGCCGGTGGCGGGCTTTCGCACCACGCGCGATGTGACCATGCGCATCTATGTGCCGGCGGGGAAGCTCGTGGTGCGCACCTGGGATCGCGACTCGATCGACGTGCGCGGCGTGACCGGCCCCAACGCGCGCTTCTTCGGCGGGGGCACGCGCACGCACGTCAAGCTGGGCGTCGAAGCCGCGTCGCCACGCGACAGCACGCTGCCCACGGCCGACTGGCAGGTCATGATCCCACGCGCATCGCGGGTGTGGATCAAGGTCATCGACGCCGTGCTCGACGTGCGCGGCACCGAGGGGGAGCTCGAAGCCTACGCCGTGCGCGGGCGCATCACCGTCGCGAACGCGCGCGGCACGACGAGCCTCGAGTCCATCGATGCGCCGGTGACGGTGCGTGACGTGGGCGGCGACCTGCGCGTGCGCGGCGGCAAGGGCGCGGTGGACTGTGACAGCGTGAGCGGCATGGCGTCGGTGTCGACCATCAGTGGCGCGGTGACGCTCGCGCGATTCCTCGCCGACGCGCGCGTGGAGACGATCGGTGGCGACGTGACGTTGCGTGGCGGCATCGGGCGCGGCACGACCGATGTGCAGACGCACGGCGGACGCATCGTGCTGGCGTTTCCGGCGGCGGCGGTACCGCAGCTCGACCTGCAGACGCGCGCGGGTCCGGTGCAGGGCGACGTGCGTGGCGGCAGCGCCGCGCACGGGCGCGTGACTGCGCGCTCGTTCAAGGGGGCGATTGTCGTGACACGCGACGGGAAGCGATAGCGTGCCGTTGTCGCGCTGAGCGGCGACATCGGACGTAGCGCTAAACCGCCGCGCGCGACGCGGCATCCGAGTGTGTGACGGAGCGTGTCACCGGCCGTGCGCCTTGCGCGGCCCGGGCACCTCCCCCTTTCGGAGCGTCTCATGCGACTCGTTGCGCGTTCGCTCGCCCTGCCGTTCGTGGCCGCTGCGCTGTTTGGCCCCCCGCATCTCACCGTCACGGCCGTCGCGCCCCAGCCCGCCACGCCCGGCGCGCCGGCGTTCACCGTGGCCATCGAACATCACCATGAGGACGTGGCCGTGACCGCGCGCGCGGAAGGCGTGCAGCGCGGCGTGCCGGTCACGCGCGCACTCACCCTCGTGCGTCGCGATTCCACGCACTACACCGTCGCGCGGCAGTGGGACGCGGGCACGCCGTGGGTGCTGGTGCTTGCCGTCGAGCAGGGCGAGGGCGGCCGGCATGGCGTGGCCGAAGCGGTGGTGTCGATCGACGCGCGCGGCGCCGTGCAGGGCATCACGTACACCACGCCCGGCTTCGTGGACGGCACGAAGGAACCGCGGCGCGTGACGCGGCGCGAGGTGCAGGCGGCGCTGGCGAAGCTGGGCGTGTCGACGGCCGGCTGATAGGGCGTGATCGCGGTGGCCGGTCGCTCCCTCAGGCCGCGGCCGGCGTGCGCGCGAACAGCTTCTTCCCCGCCATCACCACCGCCACCACCAGCGCCCCGCTCGCGACACCCACCACGGCGTCGAGCACCGTGGACACGATCCACGTGACCACGCCGCCGGCGCCGTGCAGCGACTCCACGACTCCCTCGATGGCGTGGTGAATCGGGGGGACCCCCTCGACGATGATGTGACCGCCCACGGTGAACATGGCGGCGGTGCCGAGCACCGACAGCGCCCGCATGAGGCGCGGCGCCGTCGCCAGCAGCAGCTCACCGGCGCGCACGCTCGCACCGCCGCGCCGTACGAGGCGCAGCCCCAGATCGTCGATCTTCACGATGCCCGCGACGATGCCGTACACGAACACCGTGGCGGCTATGCCGATGAGCGACAGCACCGTCACCTGCCGCACCAGCGGCTCCCCCGCCAGCGTGCCGAGGGTGATGACGATGATCTCGGCCGACAGCACGAAGTCGGTGCGGACGGCGCCCTTCACGCGCGTCTTCTCGAGCGCGGCGATGTCGGCCTCGGGCGCTTCCTCGATGATCGCGTGGGCGAGCGACGGCTCGGCCGGTTCGCCGCGATGCATCCACTTGTGCAGCAGCTTCTCGACGCCTTCGTAGCAGAGGAACAGGCCGCCGATCATGAGCAGCGGCAGCACGGCGGCCGGCACGAACGCGCTGATGGCCAGTGCCGCCGGCACGAGAATCAGCTTGTTGACGAAGCTCCCCTTGGCCACCGCCCACACGACCGGCAGCTCCCGCTCGGCGGCGAAGCCTGCGACCTGCTGTGCGTTGAGGGCCAGGTCGTCGCCCATGACCCCCGAGGTCTTGGTGGCGGCGACTTTGGTGAGCGTAGCAACATCATCGAGCAACGACGTGATGTCGTCGAGCAGGGCGAGCAGGCTCGAAGCCATGGGAGCGGAGTGCGTGGGAGTCGACCACCTACCGGCGCGTTACATGTACCGCATATTACCCGACACGCTGCCCCTTGTGGGACGCCTGGTGCTGTACCCGCCCCTCCTGCATGTCCGACACGCCCTCCGGCCCCTCCAGTCCGTTCGACCACGTCGCGGCCGCCCTGGCCGACCGCTACCACGTGCAGCGCGAGCTGGGGCGTGGCGGCATGGCGACCGTGTACCTGGCCGAGGATCGACGCCATGGGCGTCGTGTGGCACTCAAGGTCATGCACCCCGAGCTCACGGCGTCGCTGGGGGTGGAGCGTTTCGGGCGTGAGGTGCGCATTGCCGCCGGGCTGACGCATCCGCACATCCTGGCCCTGTTCGATTCGGGCGAGGCTGGCGGGCTGTTGTACTACGCCATGCCGTATATCGAGGGCGAGTCGCTGCGGCAGCGGCTGGAGCGCGAGCACGAGCTGCCGGTGGCGGAGGCAATGGCCATCGCCCGCGCGGTGGCCGACGCGTTGGGGCACGCGCACGCGCTGGGGTTCGTGCACCGCGACGTGAAGCCGGAGAACATCCTCATCTCCGGTGCGCATGCGCTGCTGGCCGACTTCGGTGTGGCGCGCGCGGTGGGCGACACGACGGCGCCGGGCATCACGCAGAGCGGGCTCGTGGTCGGCTCGCCGCTGTACATGAGCCCCGAGCAGTCGGCGGCGGAGTCGACCGTCGACGGACGCAGCGACCTGTACAGCCTGGGGTGCGTGCTGTTCGAGATGCTGGTGGGGGTGCCGCCGTTCACGGGGAACACCCCCATGCGCCTCATGGCGCGGCACATGCTCGACCCCATCCCGAGCGCGCGGGTGATGCGGGCGGAGGTGCCGCCGGCACTCGACGCGGTCATCGCGCGCGCGCTGGCCAAGCACGCCGACGACCGCTTTCCGAGTGCGCTGGCGTTCCTCACGGCGCTCGACGCGGTGCGGCGGAGCGAGGTGCAGCGGCTCGACGCGCAGGCGGACGCCCGCGCCCAGCGCGACACGCGAGACGGCGCCGACCTGCGCACGCCGACCAACGCCTCGCTGGCGGTGCTCAGTGAGCTCGATATCCGTGGCGAAGCGCCGCCCAGCTCGCGGTGGGCCGCGCCGGTGCGCCGTGGCGACTCGAGCGCGCCGGTCACGTCGGTCGCCGTGCTCCCCTTTGCCGACCTGAGCGCCGCACGCGACCAGGAGTTCCTGTGCGACGGCATCACCGAGGACCTGCGCGCGGCGTTGTCGCGCCTCAGTCACCTGCGTGTGGCCGCGCGCACGAGCGCGTTGGCCTACAAGGGGCGCGCGGTGGACGTGCGCACGGTGGGGCGTGAACTCGATGTGGCGTCGGTGCTGGAGGGCACGGTGCAGCGGGGCGGCGATCGGGTGCGCATCAGTGCGTCGCTGCTCTCGACGGCCGACGGGTTCCAGTTGTGGACGGAGACGTTCGACCGCGATGCGTCGGACCTGTTCGCGGTGCAGAACGAGATCGCCACGCGCGTGGTGGACGCGCTGAGCGTGCACCTCTCGCGTCCGAGCACTCCCATCGTGCCGCGCACGACCACGAACGTCGAGGCGTACCAGCTCTACCTGCGGGGCCGGCACCTGTGGGGGCGACGACAGGGCGATGCACTGCAGCAGGCGCTCGCCTGCTATCGGCAGGCGCTCGAGATCGACCCGCTGTACGTCATGCCGCTGGTGGGGCTCGCCGATGCGTTCAACACCTTCGGCGCCTACGAGTACCTTGCCCCCACCGATGCCTTCCCCAAGGTCATCGCGGCGGCCGAGCGCGCGCTCACGATCGACAGCACGCTGGCCGAGGCGCACACGGCGCTGGGGTGCGCGCGGGCGCACTTCGCGTGGGAGTGGCGCGCGGCCGAGGACAGCTTCCGGCAGGCGCTGGCGTTCAATCCGCAGTACTCGCTCGCGCATGCGTATTACGCGCTCATGCTCGCGGCGCAGGGGCGCCACGAACGGGCCCGTGATGCCGTCGCGCGGGCCCAGCAGCTCGACCCGCTCTCGCCCATCTACGGCACGCTGGTCGGGTGGGTCGCGTACTTCGCGCGGGACTTCGAGGCGTCGATTCATCTGCTGAGCGTCGCGGTCGAGCTCGAGCCGTCGTTTCGTGTCGCGCAGTCGCTGCTGGGGTACTCGCTGCTGGCCGCCAACCGTCCGGAGGAGGCGCTGCAGCGCTTCGAGCAGCTCGTCGACTATCCGTCCGCGCTGGGCGGGCTGGGCTGCACGTACGGCGTGCTCGGCCGCGCGGACGATGCGCGTGCCGTGTTGGCGCGCATGGACCAGTTGGCGACGCGCTCCTACATGTCCGGCTACAACCGGGCGCAGGTGCACATCGGCCTCGGCGACCACGACACCGCCCTCGATTGGCTGGACAAGGGCGCCGACGAGCGGACGTACACGCAGAGCTACCTTGCGGTGTCGGCGCTGGTCGATCCACTTCGCGGGCATCCCCGTTTCCGCTCGATCCTCGACCGCATGCACCTCACGCAGGTGCCCGGAGCCTTTACATGACCGCTGCAGGACGAACGATCGACGTGGTGCCGCTCACGACGGGGCGCGTGCAGATCAAGCCGAGCCAGGTGCGCGCGGTGGGGGCCGGCGAGGCGCGCATCCAGGCGGTGTTCGGCGACCCGGCGTGGACCGCGCCGCTGCCCATTCACGCGTGGCTGGTGCTGCACCCGGACGGGCCGCTGCTGGTGGACGCCGGTGAAACGCCGCGCGCCACGGAGCCCGAGTGGTATCCGTCGGCGCATCCGTACTACGCGCACGCGCTGCGCACCACGCTCGATGCGGGTGACGCCATCGACGCGCAGCTCGCGGCGCATGGTGTCGCGCCCGGCGACCTGCGGGCCGTGCTGCTCACGCACCTGCACACCGATCATGTGGGCGGGCTCAACGACCTGGCCGCCCGCGCGCCCCACGCGGCGGTGTGGGTGCACGCGCAGGAGCTCGCCGACGCGACCGGTGCCGAGGCGCTGCTGCGCGGCTACTTGCCGCATCGTCTGCCGCCGGGGTTCGCGCCGCGGTCGTACGACTTTGTCGACGCGCCGGTCGGGCCGTTCGCGGCCTCGCAGGCGATCACCGCAGATGGGCGTGTCCGGGTGATTCCCACCCCGGGACACACGCGGGGACATGTGAGCGTGGTGGTCGAGTGCGACGACCTGCGCATCGTGCTGGCGGGCGACGCGACGTACGCCGAGGCGACGCTGCGCGAGGACGCGGTGGACGCGATCAGTCCGGACGAGACCGTGACACGTGCGACCATGGCGCAGCTGCGCGCGCTGCTGGATGCGGCGCCGAGTATGTATCTGCCGACGCACGACGACACGGCCGCGGCGCGATTGGCGGGGCGTGTGCGCTGGTAGGGGCGCGTGATTGCGAGCCGGCCACAGTCCGTTTGACAGACCGCTGAACTACTCGCCACGGATCGCACGGATTCGCGCGGATGAGGTGCTGCCGCACGCATGCCACGGCCCATGATCCGTGTGCAGTCCGCGCGATCCGTCGTAAGGCGGTTCAGCGATGCCGACGGCTCACGGCTGCACGATGCGAGCGGCGGCGAGCATGTGCTTGCCCAGCACGACGTTACGCCCGACAGTCCAGCAGTACAGGCTTGCCGGGACGAATCGGATCGTAATGCCCTCCACAACGCGCTCGGCCGAGCGTGTCCGCGTGGTGACAGTTACACGGTCGAGCTGATTGGCGTGGCAGAATTGGAGTGTGCTCCGTAGCTCCGACGGATGATCGACGTACCGGTCACTCCACTTGACCTCGACTGCCCACAGCGGCTTTTGCTGGCCACCGAGACCCACGATGTCGACCTCGCCCTGTTGCCAGCGCGCGTAGTAGTGAGCCTCCGTCCAGTGAAACCACTGCGAGAAGATGCCGGTTTCAGCCAGCGCCCCAACGGCGTCGTCGTCCGCGTCGATAGGCGAAAATAATGCCGCGCGGATGGACGGGTTCGTGAGGTACACCTTGAAGAAGTTGGCGCGCTGAAAGCGCTTGGCCGAACGGTCGATGCGGTGAACCACCTTCAACAGGAACGCCGCCTCGAGATACTCGATGTAGCGCTTGATGGTATTCTTGGCCACGCCGGAACGCTGCGCGATCTGTTCCAGCGAGACTTCCTGCGCGGTGTTGTATGCCAGCGTTGTGAACAGGTAGTTGAGCTCCTGAACGTCTTGAATGCCGTACAGGCCTGGCAGGTCGCGCAGTAGAACCTTGTCTACGATATCGTTCTTGATGAACCGTCCCGGGTCCGACTGGATCAGGTCAGAGAAAATGACCTCGGGGTAGCCGCCGAAGTTGAGGTAATGAATGAAGGCGGTGTTGAGGGCATGAATATCCTCGACGCGTGGAAATGTGTCGTCGTCAACGCCCGCCGCCGGTGGAGTGGGTCGCACCGCCGCTGTGGTGCCGAGCAGGTCGAGGTACTCGTGAAAGGTGAGTGGTGGCAGCAGAAAGTCGGTAAAGCGTCCCGCGCCAGACTCGTGGCTCTTCAGCCGTAGCGCCGCTGCCGCCGAACCCGACGCGACGAACTTGATGCGCGGATGCGAGTCCACGAGCGCCTTGAGGTGCACTTCCCAATCGCGAAGGTATTGCACCTCATCGAAGAAGATGAATCGCTGCGCGTTCGGGTCGGTGAAGCCGCTCGCCGCCTCGTAGTGCTCAATGAGCTCCTCCATACCGCAGCCATTGTAGATGGGATGATCGACCGCGATGTAGCAAAGGGAGCGTGGGTCGGCTCCGCGATCGAGTAGCGACTGTACCGCGTGATGCAGCAGCACGGTCTTGCCGACACGACGGGGACCCATGAGCAGCACGGCGCGCCGCACGCCGACCTGCTCGATGAGCGGCTGGAAGAGTCCGTGGTACGCGCGCGGATGCCAGCTCCTGTACGTCGCGGCGGTCTGGTACGGTGCGGCCCACCACGGATTCTCGGCGCGGAGCCGCTTGTGTACCTGCTCAGCAGGGATCTGTCTCACTGTACTCTCCTAAGATCAGTCAGTTAATCTTACTGCATTTCCGTGTCTGGTCAAGGTCAGTCTTCTGATCTTAGACAAGTTGAAGTGACGAACGGCGCTTAAGCGGGTGTAAAAGGTTCAATAATATCGTCTAATCGCTTTAACCCGAAGAATCCACGAGCGTGTACTGCGCTCAGTCTTGGGGAGGGATAACTTGGCCACGTTTCCACAACTCACGAAGGCACTCCAGTCCCAATGTCGCTGCACCCGGACTTTCCAACCTCTCCCTATGCACCGCTGCTGCCCGACCAGCGGTGGTTCCCTGCCGACGAGACGCTTCGGGCGACCGCCTACGAGAAGCTCCTGCCGCCGCTGGTGGCCAAGGTCAGGCAAGAGGTGCACACCTGGCGTGAGGGCGGCTATGTCGGCGCGAGCGCGACCTCTGCGGCCCTGCTGCGCTGGTGGTTCGACACGCCGCACCTGACGGAGCACGCCGACGGGTCGCTCAGCGAGTTTCGCTACTACTTCGCGCAGCGGGAGGCCGTCGAGACGGTTATCTGGCTCTACGATGTGCGCAAGGTGCGCGACAAGTTCGATCTGCTGCGATTCGATGCGTCCGGCGCCGTGTCAAGCGGCATGTTCGATGAGGACTGGCCACGCTTCGTGCTCAAGCTCGCGACCGGCGCCGGCAAGACCAAGGTGCTGTCACTGCTCATCGCCTGGAGCTTCTTCCATCGCACCTACGAGGAAGGTTCCGAGCTTGCCCGCAACTTCCTGGTGATTGCGCCGAACATCATCGTGCTCGATCGCCTGCGCGCAGACTTCGATGGGCTGCGGATCTTCTTCAACGATCCCGTGCTGCCCGAGAACGGCCATGCGGGGCAGAATTGGCGTGACGACTTTCAAGTCGCGCTGCACGTGCAGGACGATGTCCGGGTGGTCCGGGAGACGGGCAACATCTTCCTCACGAACATTCATCGCGTCTTCCTGAGCGACGTGCCGGAGCCCTCGCTGGCCGATGAGGACCTTCGCAACTACTTCCTGCAGCCGTTTGGTGATCGCCCTACCGGCAGGACGAACGATAGCAAGACCGACCTCGGCGAGATCGTGCGCGAGATCGACGAGCTGGCGGTCTTCAACGACGAGGCCCACCACATCCACGACGCGCGCATGGCGTGGTTCAAGTCCATTGCGAACATCCACCATCGGATGCGCCAGAAGGAACTGAAGCTCGCCCTGCAGGTGGATGTGACGGCTACGCCGCGCCACGACAACGGCGCGATCTTCGTGCAAACGGTGTCGGACTACCCGCTGGTGGAGGCCATCCACCAGAACGTGGTGAAGCATCCGGTGCTCCCGGACGAAGCCAGCCGAAGCAAGCTGCACGAGCGTGCCAGCGCGCTGTTCACCGAGAAGTACGCCGACTATCTCGCCCTCGGCGTGGAGGAGTGGCGCAAGAGCTTCGCCGAGCATCAGGCCCTGGGCAAGAAGGCGGTGCTGTTCGTGATGGTGGACGACACCCGCAACTGTGACGACGTTGGGGAGTACCTCGAGAAGATCTGCCCCGAGCTGGCCGGCGGGGTGCTGGTCATTCACACCAAGAACAACGGTGAGATCGCCGAGGCGGCGAGCGGCAAGAACAAGGAGGAGCTGGAACTGCTGCGGAAGCAGTCCAATCAGATCGACTCGTGGCCGTCTCCCTACAAGGCCATCGTGTCGGTGCTGATGCTCAAGGAGGGGTGGGACGTGCGCAACGTGACCACGATCGTGGGCCTGCGGGCGTACGCGGCCAAGAGCAACATCCTCCCTGAACAGACCCTCGGGCGTGGTCTCCGGCGCATGTACTTCGGTACCGATGTGCGCGAAACGGTCTCCGTGATGGGGACTCCGGCGTTCATGGATTTCGTCGAGTCGATCCAGAACGAAGGCGTGACATTCGAGCGGGTGGCGATGGGCGCCGGCTCCGCGCGTACCGACTCGCTCGTAGTGGAAGTGGAGCGCGGCAATCCGGACAAGGACATCGACGCGCTGGATATTGCGCTGCCACGCATGGCGCGCCGTTTCGTGCGGGAGTTTGGCGGTCTGGAGGGACTCGATGCCGCCGCCCTCGGCGGCCCACGCCTGCCACTCAAGGCGTTCAACGCCGATGAGACGCGCGAGATTGTCTTCAAGACCATGCTGCACGGCGAGGTCGATCACACGATCCATCTGGACGGCGCCGGCCCAGCCGACTGGCGGTCGGTAATCGGGTTCTTCGCCCGGCAGCTGCTCAATGACCTGCGCCTCGTGGGCGGGTACGAGGTGGTGTACGGGCAGGTGAAGCGGTTCATCCGTGAATTTCTCTTCGAGGGCGACCCGGTCGACCTCGACAGCGCCGTCGTGCTGCGCAACCTTTCGGAGCCGGAGGTGGGCAAGATCATCGTCGACCGGTTCAAGGCGGCCATCAATGCGCTCACCGTGCAGGACAGCGGCAGCACGCAGATCGAGAGCACCATTCGCCTGCAGGATGCACGGCCGTTCCGCACCGAGAGTCGCCCGTTCCTGTACCCGAAGAAATCCGTGTTCACCCGCATGGTGGCCGAGCCGCGCGCCGGGGGGCTGGAGCTGGCGTTTGCGGCCTTCCTCGAGGCGGCGCCCGATGTGCAGGCCCATGCCAAGAACTACCTCGCCGTAGGATTCCGCATCGATTACGTGCGAGCAAACGGTGAACTGTCCAACTACATCCCCGACTTCATCGTACGCACCGCCGATGGCACGGTGTGGCTGGTGGAGACCAAGGGACGCGAGGAGCTGGATTTGCCACAGAAAATGGCGCGGCTGCGCCAGTGGTGTGCCGATGCCACGGCCGCCGGCGCAGGCGACAGCGGCACAGCGTACCGGTTCGTGTATGTGGACGAGGACGGCTTCGCGAAGCACCCCCCGGCGACGATGGCCGCCCTCGCGGCGAGCTTCACCGAATACCAGCACTGAGCGCCCTGCCCATGGCCCGCAGCACCGAGAAGGCGTACGACCTTTCCGACGCCGAGAAGCGCGACCTCATCAAACTCATCGATCTGGGTGAGCCCTTGCCGGACAAGTACCGGTTCATTCTCTTTGCCGACAAGCGCGAAGTGGAACTGGTGTGGAACGGCAAGACGCGCGAAGTGAGCACGGCGATTCTGCCATTCCAGACGCTCGAGCACATCGACGAACCGCGTCGCGAAACGCGCGGCAACGAGGAGCTGGGCTTCGACCTCGGTGGGCGTCAAAGCAAGGGCTGGACCAACAAGCTCATCTGGGGAGACAACAAGCTCATCCTGTCGTCGCTCAAGTCTGGTGCGCTGCGTCAGCAGATCGAGGATGCCGGTGGGCTCAAGCTCATCTACATCGATCCGCCGTTCGATGTCGGGGCGGATTTCAGCATGGATATCGAGATCGGCGGTGAGACGTTCCACAAGGAACCGAATCTGCTCGAGCAGATTGCATATCGGGATACGTGGGGGCGGGGCGCGGACTCGTTCATCGCGATGATCTACGAACGCTTGGTCCTAATGCGAGATCTGATGGCGGACGACGCGAGCATCTACGTTCACTGCGACTATCGAGTAAGCGCATTCATAAGATTGCTGCTTAACGAAGTCTTCGGCCAAAGCAACTTCAAAGCAGAGATCATTTGGAAGCGCACATTCAACGCGGGCAGCAGCAAGGGGCTCGCGAATAAGCTACCGGCGAACACCGACACCGTCTTCTACTTCGTTCGCTCCGAGCGAGCGATCTTCAACAAGCAGTGGCGTGAACTGAACGACGGCGCAATGAAGCGGTATGACAAGGTCGATGGGTCGGGAAGGCGGTTTAAGTGGCAGCCGATGGCAACCTATTCCGATGAGAGGCTCGCACAGCTTATCGCGGCAGGTGAGGCTCGGATCATTCCTTCTTCCAAGTATCCCATATACAAGAAATACCTGGACGAGTCCGAGGGTTCGGCCGTCGACAATCTGTGGGTCGACATCGGTCAGATAGGCACAGCTTCGGTCGAACGCACGGACTATCCGACCCAGAAGCCGGAGTCTTTGCTTGAGCGCATCATCCTGACCAGCTCGAACCCCGGCGATCTCGTCGCCGACTTTTTCATCGGCTCCGGCACCACGGCCGCTGTGGCCGAGAAGCTCGGCCGCAAGTGGATCGCCACCGATCTGGGCAAGTTCGGCATTCACACCACGCGCAAGCGGCTCATCCAGGTGCAGCGCGACCTCAAGTCCGCCGGCACGCCGTTTCGCGCGTTCGAGGTGCTCAATCTAGGGCGCTACGAGCGGCAGGCGTACCTCAATGTGTCTGGGCGCCTGACGGGCAAGAAGAGGGCCGACGCGCTGGCCAAGCGAGAGCAGGAGTTCCGCGACCTCATCCTCAAGGCGTATCGCGCCGAGCCGCTGGCCGACGTGGCGTTCTTTCACGGGCGCAGCGGCTCGCGGCTGGTGGTGGTGGGCCCCATCAACCTGCCGGTGGGGCGACTGTTCGTGGAGGAAGTCATCACCGAGTGCCGCAAACGCGGCGCCACGCGGGTCGACATTCTCGCCTTCGAGTTCGAGATGGGGCTCTTCCCTGCCGTGCTCGACGAGGCCAAACAGAAGGGCATCGACATCACACCGCGGACCATTCCGCCCGAAGTGTTCGACAAGCGCGCGGTGGAGAAGGGGCAGGTGCGCTTCCACGATGTGGCCTATGTGGAAGCCACGCCGCGCTACGACGCCGGCAACCCGCTGTCGCTGGCCATCGAGCTCACCGATTTCTCGGTGTACTACTCGCAGGGCGTCCTCGATGCGATCACGGCCGAGCTCAAGGCCGGCAAGAGCGAAGTGGTGTGCGATCAGGGCCGGCTCGTCAAGGTGGCCAAGGACAAGAACGGCGTGGTGACCACCAGCGTGCTCACGAAGCACTGGACCGACTGGGTGGACTACTGGGCGGTGGACTTCGACTACGAGAGTCGCAAGGAGATCATCAAGATGCCGAAGAACCTGGGCGTGGAGGGACAACTGCCCGGACTGGCCGATCCGCTCGAGTTTGTCGAGTTCGAGGAGCGCTGGACGGGTAGCTATATCTTCGAGAACGAATGGCAGAGCTTCCGTACACGGAAGGACCGTAGCCTCGAGCTCACCTCGGCGCCCCACACGTACCCGAAGGCGGGTCGCTACGTGGTCGCCGTGAAGGTCATCGACATCTTCGGCAACGACACGACCACCTTGTTTCCAGTGAGCGTTGGATGACAGCTCCCGAGACGAAACCCCTCAGCAAGCGTGAGTTCCTGAACGGTCTGGCTTGCCAGACGATGGCGTTTCTGGATCGCGAAGGGCCCGGTTCGTCGCCCGATGCGGGACTTCGGTGGAAGTTCTTCGAGGGCAATCAGATCGGCGCGATTGCACGTGAAGTGATCGGCCCGGGCCGCATGCTGCCACCTTTCGGCGACACGGCACTGCAGGAGTCCGCCGCCGCGCTCGCATCGACGAGCGAGCGACTGTACGAGGTGACAATGTCTGCCGGTGGGTTGCTCGCCAGGGCCGATGCAATGCTCCCGACGGAGAATGGTTGGGAGCTGGTGGAAGTGAAGTCCAGCAAGATGCCGGAGAAAGGTGTTCCGAAACCGGAGCACATCGACGACGCGGCGTTCACACTGCTCGTCGCGCAGTGGGCCGGCGTTCAGGTATCACGCGTGACACTGATGCTGCTGTCGCGCGCGTACGTAGCGGGAGCGGATCTTCCACTGCTCGAAGCGCTTGACATTACTGCGGAGGCCACAGCGCGCGCAGTAGAGTTCAACGTCATCGCTCCCGACTTGGTCCGGACCCTCAGCGGCTCGGCGAAGCCTGCGCCATCGCTCTCGATGACCTGCAAGGAGTGCGCCTACTTCGACACCCGATGCATTGGCGTGGGCATCGAAGATTCAGTGCTCCGCATCCCGCGGCTCAATGAGAAGAAGCTGAACGAGCTATTGCCGCATGTGCGTATCGCGACGCTGCCTGACTCCGTGAGTCTCACTCCAGCGCAGCGGCAGGTCGTCGATCTCGTGAAGCGTGGTGGCGTTGAGCGCGACGATGATGTGCTCAGTAATCTGCTTCGGGTGCAATGGCCAGTGCACTACCTCGACTTCGAGGCGGTAATGCCGGCCATTCCGTGGTTCGAGGGAGACACCACGTATGCCACCTGGCCACACCAGTTCTCGATTCACACGCGGGCCACGCCGCTGGCGGAGCCCACCCACGTCGAGTATCTCGCGTCTGTCGATGGCGATTGGCGGCGCGAGCTCGCCGAGCGCTTGGTGTCGAGCCTGCACGGCGAGGGCTCGATCATGGTGTACTCGTCGTACGAGAAGACGCGGCTTAACGCACTGTCCGTTGCATACCCGGATCTCGCTGAACAACTCGAACGGATCGTCGCCAGGTTGTTTGACCTTGAGCCGTTCTTCAAGAACGGTTACATCGACTATCGGTTCGCGGGTTCGTCGTCGATCAAGAAGGTGCTGCCAGTCATGGTTCCCAGTCTCTCATACGAGCACCTCGCAGTCGGAAACGGCACCGTAGCCGCCGCAATCTTCTCGTTCATGAAGGTTGGCGAGGTCCCTTCTGCTGAGCACGACGCGCGGCGACGTGAGCTGCTCGAATACTGCGCGCTGGATACGATGGCGATGGTGCGGCTTCATGACGCCCTGCTCGGCGAGATTCGCTCTACATGACGCAAACCGCACGCATCGCCATGATCGGAAACAACCCATGACCGGACTTCCCATGCCGTCTGATCTCGGCAGGCGTATTCGTGAGGCGCGTGCTGACCGCGGATTGTCGATTCGCCAGTTCGCCAAGCTCATCGAGAAGTCACCGACCTTCGTTGTGCTTCTAGAAACAGAGTCAGTCCCGCCATCGACCACGGATGCACTATTGCGCGCAGTTTCGACAGCGCTGGGCATCTCCGAGGATGAACTCTTCGGATTGGTACGCAAGGTTCCGGAGGAGGCGCTTCCGACTTCTGCTCGGGAAGTCGCCCTGTTCCGCCGTGTGCAGAAGATGACGGACGCCGAGAAGGAAGGGCTGTTGAGGGATCTCGCCAGAAAGCAGAAGGAGTGACAGACCGTGCGGGCACCATTCCTGACCAAGCCATTGATTGTCAATGCGGCGAGCGCACTCCTCTCACGAGCACTTGGAGACCGAGCGGGGCAGGTTCCGGTCGATCTTGAGACGCTGGTGTACGACTACCTCTGCGAGCGTGAGGGGCTCGTCTTCGTGGAAGACAGACCTCTCGCTTCTCATGAGGGTCACGAGGTCCTCGGGCTCACCGAGCTGGTTGCCGGGAGGATATTCGTCTGCTCGAACCTCAAGGCCAGAGATCTCGCGAGGTTTCGGTTCACACTAGCGCACGAGATCGGTCACTGGGTCCTGCACAGACCGCTGGCTCTCGAGCGACATCTGCGAGACGCCACGACGATGCAGGAAGAACTGCTGGTCTCGGTGGCTACTCTGGGTGACGAGGCGAGCTCGAACCTCGACTCAATCGAGTGGCAAGCAAACTACTTTGCCAGCCATCTACTGATTCCTCGCGCTCCGTTGAGAAGGGAGTTCGCTGAGCGGTTCGGCGGTGCACCACTCGTCTGTCCACAGGGATCAGACCTCGGCAGTTTCGCCCGCGAGATCTCGCGTAGAGCGATGGCCGATCAGCCATCCTTGTCGCGCGTGTTTCTCGCGTCGGTCACCGCGATGGGCATTGCCCTCAAGGAGTCCGGCTTGGTGGTGCTCGATCCCGTCCTACTTTAATTCGGAGTATGTTCGGGTAGTGTACAGTTGACACTGAACATCTGCTGCCCTAGGATGGTTTTCAGTTCGCGGCTCGATCTTCGGTCGAAAGTCCGACCCGAGACCAGTCGCCTCATGTCACCGCCTAGCAGTGGAGGCTCCGATGTCTCGGTTCATCATCAACAAGAATGTCCAGCCGTCCGGCGAGTACGAGGTCCACAACCTCACGAGTGGTTGCGGCGCGATGCCCCTTCCCCAGAATCAGATCGATCTCGGCTGGCACAGCAGTTGCCACGGCGCGCTTGCTCAGGCCCGGATGAGCTGGCCTCAGGCCGTGATCGATGGATGCGCATTTTGCTGTCCGTCGTGCCATACCCGCTGAACTGCTTGCCACGGATTTCGCGGATACGTGCGGATGGAGATGCACGATCGCCCGCGTTCTGACATCCGGCTGCCCGCGCCGCATCAGGACGGCATCGAGGTCGATCCGCGTGCCATCCGCGCAATCCGTGGCGAGGCTGTTCAGCGATGCCCGTCCTGATCGAGTGCCAGCCGAGCAGGCTCGCACACGGGCCCGGCGTTCACGCCGAGCGCCACAACCCTCGCGCGAGTCCCACGCAGCCGAGCATGAAGCACACCCCGCCCACGTCGATGACGGGGTAGGGCACGGGCCCCCAGGGCGGCGGCGGTAGCAGCACCAGCCCGGCGCCGGCAATGAGCAGCCATGCCGGACCGCGCGGCAGTGTGCGCGTGCGCAGCGCCGTGACGCCGAGGAGCGCCGCGGTGAGCGAATACAGCACCGTGGCGATGAAGATGATCGGCAGCGGCGGCTCGAAGAACGCGCCGTGCGCCTCCACCAGTTGGGGCGCATGCGCGCTGATCGTGCGCCACACGAAGGCCGTGATGACCCCCGTCGACACGAACAGGGCGCTGCCGACGACGCCCACCACGAACATCACGAACGCCAGCAGCCCGCCATGGGCACGCTGGTGCGCGTACACCCCCAGCACGGCGAACAGCATTGCCATGGCCGACACGAAGTGCGCCGTGTGCGCCAGGTGATGCCGCATGGAGAGGCCGAACTCCGCCCCCGTGAACTGACCGTTGGAGAGCGCCAGGAAGGTCGCGAACATGATGCCGGCCAGCGCGAGGCAGGGCGCCGACCAGCGAATGAGCTGCGGCGTGCCGGGACGCGCGGCCGGTGCGGTCACACCGGTGCCGCTCACGTCTCCCCCCACATGGCGGCATGGCGCGCCTGCCGCTCGAACATCGCCGCAGGCACCGTACGCTCGTAGTACTCGAGCTCCGGGTGCGCCACCTGCAGCCAGCTCCCCGGCACGAACCAGGCATCGACGTGCGCGGGGAAGCGGCCGTACGTGTCCCAGATGTAGTTGCAGATCTCCTTCACATACGCCACCGCACGGTCGTCGTAGCGGGCGGCGTGCGCGAGGAACGGTTGGGCGTCGCCCGGGTTGCGGAGCCCCATCGCGAGCGAGGCGTCGCGATACGCACCCTGTGCGCCGAACTTCATGGCGAGCACCTTGTCCACCGCCGTGTTCATGTCCGGCACGAAGGGCGGGGTGAGCGCTTCGAGCACACCGGGAATGCCCACCGGGTTGGGCATCCACGACGGCGGTGGCGGCGGATGCCGCCCCCAATCCTTCTCGGGCTTCTGCATGGTGAAGCCGAGCCCGGGATGCTCGGGCGTGCCATCGCCCTCGAACAGGTACGGCGACGGCGGACAGAAGTGCACCCATCCCGCGAGCCCCATGGCCTGCGTGAGCAGCATGAGGTTCTGCAGGTGGAAGTGCGCCTCGTGGTCGGCAATGAACGTGCGGAACAGGCCGAGCGGCGCGGCGATGTCGGGGTTCACGTACTTGGAGCGCACGTGCGATACGCCACCGATGAGCTGGTACGGCAGTTCGATCTTCCCGACCAGCGCCATCGCCTTGGCCGCAAAGTCCGCCACCGACTCGGCGTCGAACGGGCGCCAGTCGTCGATGAACAGCGGACGCTGCCCGTCGGGCTCCATGGCCAGGTTGAGCAGCGCGTTGATGTAGCCGTGCGTGCAGTCGACCAGCGGCAGGAACATCGTCGTGCCGGGCACGTTTGAGAGCTGCTTGTTCCACCCCAGGTAGTACGGGAAGCGTCGGGGCAGGGTGAGACGATCCCCGATGCGATACTTCACGGCACGCGCGACGGCGAGCCAGTGCGACGCCTCCCACTGCTCCCAGCGTGCGGGCAGGCCACCCAGCAGCGCGACCATGTCCGCGGGGCTCGGGCGGCGAATGAGCCACGTCCCCTCGTCGTTCACCACGACGAAGTGCACCGCCTGGATGTTGTCCGGGCTGCTTGCGCTGCGGCCGACGATGTTGAGGAACGGCGTGCCCAGCTCACGGCCGCCGCCCGGAATGTCCAGCGGACCGTCGTGCGTGACCGCGCCCGTGATGAGCGTGGCGACGATGAGCACCGCCTCCTCGAGCGGGTCGAGCGGTGCGGGGGCGTTGGTGCTCGTGTGCGACAGCGCGCCGGCCGCGACCGACACGCCGCGCGCCACCCGCCGCGACCGCCGTCCGGCGATCGCGGCGAGCAGCGGGCACTGCAGGACTTCGTCCGGGATGCGCGACGCTGTCACCGCGTCTCCAGCGTGCGCGCGGGCGGCACCGGGGCCCCCGCGGGCGCCCCGGGATGGGCGGCGGCCGACGTGCCGGCCGGCATCGCGTACCGGTCGAGCGCGGCAATGATGCGTGGGAACACATCGCGATGCACGTTGCGCCCGATGAACGTGTCGAGGTGCGCGTAGTCGGGAATCACCTCGCGCGTGTACAGCGCCGGATTGTTGTGCTGCTGCAGCCACTCGAGCGTCTTGAGGCTCCCCTCGGGCTGGAACATGTTGTTGTCGGCGCCGTGCAGGAACGTGATGGGCAGCGACAGCCGCGCGACGTGCGGCATGTACGTGTCGTTCCCATCGGCGTCCACGATGTGTCCTTCGCGCGTCATGGCCGCCAACTGCGCGAACGGCTGCATGTGCGCCACGCCGAAGAGCTCGTCGAGCATCTCGTGCGTCTCGCGGTTGAGCTGCGCGTGCTCGAACACCTCGCCGTACATGAACAGGATGCGGCGGCACACCGGCAGGTGGCAGCGCTCCTTGGTGGGGAACACGCGCATGACCTGGTCGAGCGCCTTGTCGAACCAGCGCGGTTGGTTCACGTCGGTGCTGAGCTTCTCGACCCCCATGGACGTGAGCAGCGACGGCAGCCGCAGCCCGGCCTTGATGTCCGTGAGCAAGGGCGCGCGCGGGTGGGCCGTGAGCGCCGAGCAGATCATGCTGCGTACGCCCGTGAGGCCGGCGAGTTGCGCCATGAGCAGCGTGAGCGAACCCACGCAGTGCCCCATCGCCTGCACGCTCTCCGCCCCCGTCACCTCGCGCACCCGCGCCACCGCGGCCGGCCAGTCGTAGCGCGCCACCTCGTCGATGGTCGTGGGCTGCGACGCGCTTGGCAGCGCCGGGCTCGTGCGATAGTCGAACAGCCACACGTCGTACCCCGCCTCGACGAGCGCCTCGGTGAGGTTCTGCTCGATGGTGTCGAGCAGGTAGGCCCCCACGGCCATGCCGAAGCCGGGCGCGACGATGACGGGCCCCTTGCTGCCGCCCTCGAAGCGCGTGAGCTGCAGCGTGGTGCCGTCGGCGGCCATGATGTGATGCACCTCGGGTGCCGGCAGCGCGAGTGAACGACGCTTGCGTGGCTCCTTGGCCTCCTCCCGGAACGGGGAGGTCTGCCCGAAGATGCCGCCGTAGGTTTCGTACAGCACGCCGGCGAACAGCTTGCCGAACCCGTAGAGCAGCTCGAGGCGCTCCCGGTTGTTCGCGGCGTTGGTGACCCGCATGGTGGTCATCTGCCGCTGGAAGTCACGCGGCTCGATGCGCAGCACGCCACGCCCCATCACCGGTGCCGTCGCGTCGGCGCCGTCGTGGATCGTGATGTACAGCGTCGACGTATCGCCCCAGGCATGCAGCAGGCTGCGCGGCCGCACGCGCTTGTAGCCGTCCATGAACCACGCACGGCCGCTCGGCGCGCGCATGGTCATGCGGTAGCGCATGCGACGCTCATCGGGCGTGTCGGGATCGTCCTCGAACAGGTGGAAGACGCCCTGCGTGACCGTGAGCGGCTCGGCCGACAGCGCCGGCGCCACCACCGTGCCGAACATCGCGGCCTCGTGCGGCGGCACGTCGATGAGCCGGCGCGCGTCGTCGGCGTCGATGGTGAGCGTGAAGGCGAAGTCGCGCTGCGCCGCCTTGCCGGCCTTTGCGGCCGCGGTGAAGGCGTCCTGCCCCTCGCCCGCTTCGCCGGCAGCCGGGGCCCACCACCCGCGCATCGTCTCGGTGAACTCGAGCGACGGCGTGGCCGGCGCGAGTGTCACCGCCGGCCGCGACGGCAGCGAGACATCGAGATGCCACCCGCGATCGGCACACAGCATGGCCATGTTGCGCTCGGCGATGGCCGTGATGGTGAGCAGCGGGTTCACCCCCACCGATCGCGGCAGCGCCGCGCCGCACGCCACATAGAGGTCGTCGTACACCGCGTCGCCGGTGGCGCCGCTGAACACCTGTCCCTTGTGGTTGATGGCGCCGCGCGTCGCGTCCTCACCCATCGGCGCGCCACCGAGCGGATGCACGGTGATGAGCCGATCGCCGAGCATCGACGTCCACAGCGGGTTGCGATAGTAGGTCGCGCCCACGGCTGCCGACGCCTGATGGAGCTGCTCATCCATGCGGGCGAAGTGCGGCTGCTTGCCCACGTTGGGCCAGCGCACGCGCACCTTGCCGTCGTCGAGCTCGACGCGGCCACCCGCGTCGTCATGCGACATGACGAGGAAGGTCTGCGCGCGGTCGGTGGCACCCTTGTAGGCACCGCCCAGCAGGCTCTGCATGGTGCGCACGGCCTCCTGCGCCGAGTTGCCGTGCGTGGTGTCCTTGCCGATGAACGGGCCGGCGGTGGCGTACATGAGCGGGTTGAGCCCGCCGATGGCGCCGGGGACCACGCCTTCCTCGATCACGAAGCCGTCTTCGACGTTGGGCGTACCACGGCCGTCGATGACGCCGGTGATGCAGGGGCCGGGTTCGTCACCGGGCTCGACCGGTCGCGTGCCGCGCCCGATGCCGTTGATGGTCTGGTCCGCGTTGTACGCGAAGCCGATGACGTCGCCATTGCCCGTGAACCGCGCCCCCACCTGCGGCGAGAGCGACAGGCCGGCCTCGCGCGAGCGGAGCAGGATGCCGCTCGAGCCCAGGGCCCCTGCCCCCAGCACGACGACATCGGCGCGCACGGTCATGGGCGGCGCATCGAAGCGCTCACGCCCCACGCCCACCGGCATGAAGTGCACGATCCACCCGCCCTCGGCGTGGCGCGAGAGGTGATGCACCGCCACCGACGTGAACAGCGCCGCGCCGTGGTTCACGGCGTCGGGGAGGTAGTTCATCAGCGTGGTGTTCTTGGCGCGGTGGTTGCACCCGCTCACGCAATCGCCGCAGAGCGTGCACGCCTTCTGCTCAACGCCGACGTGGTTGACCCCATCCTCGAAGGTCACGTTGATGGGCGTGCGGTACACCGGCAGGCCGAGGCGCTTGGCCGAGCGCTCGAGGGCCTCGTACTTCTTGAGCGGTGGCTGCGACGCCGGGTAGGGCGTGGGGCGCAGCATCGCCTCGGCGCGGGCGTAACCCGCTTCGAGGCCATCCGTGTCGGCGCGGAGGGCTGCCGGCCACGCGTCGTGGTCAAAGACGCGCGCGTCGGCGCGCAACGACACGTTCGCATTGATGAGCGAGGTGCCACCCAGTCCGCAGCCGGTCAGGACCACGATGTCGTCGTCGACATGAAAGTCGAAGAGGCCCCCGGCGTCGCCCACGTGGCGGCCGCTGACGGTCATCTGCATGGCCGCTTGCGACTCGAGGAGGGTGTCCGGGAACTCGCCCGGCTGGCGCTCCGGGCCGCGCTCCAGCAGGGCCACGCGCTTGCCGGCCCGTGCGAGACGCGAGGCGGCCACTCCACCGCCATACCCTGAACCGACCACCACCGCGTCGTAGTGTGCCGCCATCGTATCGAGCGGGCGGGAAAGTCTCGTTGTCGACATCTGTCATGCTCCTGCTCGGGAAGACCTGCGTCGTGGGGCGAACATAGCGCGGCTTGCGTTGCTCCGCAGCGTGTACGATGATCCTGCCCACCCGATCCCCGCCCGATGCGATCTCTCCGTTGGTGTCTTGCCGTCGCGATGCTGCTGACGGCCTGTTGGCGCGATGCGTCGTCGTCGCTCACCGTGCGCATGCCCGACCCGCGCACCCTGGCGGTGACCGACTCGCTGCAGGGGCTCACCGGCCCGCAGCGCGACTCGCTGCACCACATGTCCGAAGGCGACGAGTTCATTCCCGTCGCATGGCTGGTCGCACTCGAGAATCCAGCAACAGGAAAGCTCTTCCTCGACGATGTCGAGCGCTTCGGCATGCTGCGCGACCCGGCCGACCCGTACGGGCTGCCCATCGGCCTGTCGGCCAGTGAGCCGCGCGACGTGGGTGAGCTGGCCGGCAAGATGGTGGGCTTCTCCTGCGCGGTGTGCCACACGGGACACCTGACGTACCGCGGCACGCCGTTCCTCATCGAAGGCGGCTCAGGCACCGTCGATGCCGAGGGATTCGAACGTGAACTGATGGCGGCGATGGACTCGCTCAAGCACCCGTCGCGCTTTGCCGCGTGGCTCACGCGGGTGCGCGAGGTGCGCGCGTCGGGCGACACCGGCCTCAAGGCGCAGTTGCCGAGCTTCGACGAGTTCGCGAAGCTGTTCCCGAAGCTGAAGGCGCGCCTCGCCTCGTTCGGCGCCGTGCGCGACCTGCTGGAGCACACCGAGCGCACGCCGTCCGGCTACGGGCGCATCGATGCGTTCGGGACCGGACGCAACCTGCTCTTCCCCGACTCCAAGGTGCCGCTCACGGCACCGGTGCGGTATCCGGTCACCTACGACGCGTATCGCCACACCTGGCTGCACTGGGACGCCAACACCAACTCGATCATCGAGCGCAACATCGGGCAGGCGATCGCGGCGGGTGCCATCGTCGACCCCGTCACGAAGCACTCCTCGCTGTTGCCGATGAACCACTACGCGCTCGAGGAGCTCTCGGCGCGCATCGTGCCGCCCCGCTGGCCGGTGGCGATCTTCGGCGCGATCGACACGGTGCTCGCGGCCGAGGGGCGGGCGCTCTACCAGCAGCAGTGCGTGGCCTGCCACGCGCTGCGTGCGGGCACGGACACCGAGCGCGACACCCTCATCTCGTACAAGGACGTCGGCACCGACCCGCAGCGCGCTACCTCGGCGGCGATTCCGCTCAAGGGTGGTGGGCTCTATCCCGTCGTGGCGGGGGAGTTCCTGCGCGTCGTGAAGGACACGGCGTTCCGACAGAGTGGCATCGATGCGGCGCAGCAGGCCAAGCTCGAGGGCAATCGCGCACGCAGCGAGTGGCGCGTGACGCAGAGCTACGCCGCGCGCCCGCTCACCGCCATCTGGTCACACCCGCCGTTCCTGCACAACGGCTCGGTGCCCACGCTGCACGACCTGCTCCTGCCGCCATCGCAGCGACCGGCCACGTTCACGCTCGGGCATCACGAGTTCGACCCCGTGAAGGTGGGGCTCGCCGCCACCGGCCCCATGCGTGGCCCGCCGTTCACCTTCGACACGGGGCTCACGGGCAACAGCAACGCCGGGCATCTCTGGGGCACCACGCTCTCCGACGCGCAACGCAAGGCGCTGCTCGAGTACCTCAAGACGCTGTGACGCCACCACGATGAGCTCGCTCGCCAAGCGCACGTACGTCATTTCCGATCTGCACCTGGGCGGCGTCTATCCCGACGCCGAAGCGGCCGCGAAGGGCGACCGCGGCTTCCGCATCTGTACCAACGTGCCGGGGCTCGTGCGCTTCGTCGATGCACTCACGGCGCGGCCACGCGGCGGTGATGGGTCGCCCGCCATCGAACTCATCATCAACGGCGACCTCGTCGACTTCCTGGCCGAGTCGAACAGCGACGGCAAGGGGTGGAGCGCGTTCACGCACGAGCCGCAGGAAGCGGTGCGCAAGTTCGAGGCGATCGTGGAGCGCGACCGCACCTTCTTCGACGCGCTCGCGCGCTTCCTGGCCAGGGGGCACCGCCTCGTCATCCTGCTCGGCAACCACGACATCGAGCTGTGGCTGCCGCCGGTGCGCGATGCGCTGGCGCGGGCGGTGGGGGCGCATGCCGGCAGTGACTACGTGCTGGTGCCTGGTCCGGAGGCGTATCTGGTCGGCGACGCGCTCATCGAACACGGCAATCGCTACGACCGCTTCAATATCGTCGATCACGAGAAGTTGTCGCGGGCCAGCGCCCTGCAGTCGCGGTCGCAACCCACGGCGCCCACGGTGTTCGATCCGCCGCCGGGCAGCCGCATGGTGGCCGAGGTCATCAACCCCATCAAGACGCGCTTCAAGTTCGTCGACCTGCTCAAGCCCGAGACCGGTGCCGTGGTGCCGCTGCTGCTCACGCTCGCACCGTCGTACCGCGATGTGCTGGGCAGGGTGGCGCTCATTGCGGCGCAGGCGCGCGACGCGGTGAAAATCGCCATGGGGCAGGAGACCGACCGGAAGCACGGCAGCGACATCTCCGCCATGCCGACCGCCGGCATGGGCGACATGGGCAGCATCGGTGGCGACATGGGTGGCATGGGCGGCGGCTTTGGAAGCGACATCAGCGCGCCGACCACGACCGACCCGGCGCAGGCGGCGCTGGACGCCCTGCTCACCGAGACGCTGGCGCAGGATGCGGGCGCCGTGAAGACGCTGGTGCAGGCCGAGGCCGCGACGCCGGCGATCGGCAGCGACATCAGCACGTTCGGCGACTTCGTCGATCGCTCGGTGGGCATGATGAAGCTGCTGTTCGCCGATTCGGACGACGACTTCTCCACCCGCCTCGATGCGCTCTTTGCCGCCTTCAAGTCGCTGCGCGACGATCGCACCTTCGACGAGACCACCGAGACGGCGAAGGAGTACCTCGATGCCGCGACGGCGCTTGCGCGCAACGGCGTGAAGCACGTGGTGTTCGGGCACACGCACATGCCCAAGCGCATCAGCCTGCCATCGGGCGGCTTCTATCTCAACAGCGGCACCTGGGCCGACGTGATGGCCATTCCGGATGGCCTGCTCGATGGCGACCGGGCGCAGGTCCTGCCGCGGCTCAAGGAGTTCGTGCAGCACCTGCTCACCGGCGACCTCACGCGGTACGTGCCGACGCGACCGACCTACGTGCGCCTCGATGTGGGTCCCGATGCGGTGGTGCGGGACGCGGCGCTGTGCCGCTTCACCGACGACGTCGCCGCCGAGGCCGTTTGAGCGTGGGCGCCACGGTATCGGTCACGCCGACAAGCGCGAACGACGTCACGGCCGCCGCCTTGCCGCGCACCGAGTTCGACCGCGCCGCCATCTGCTGCATCACGGTCGAGGCGGCCGACGGGAAGGTGCTGAGCCGGGGCACGGGCACGCTCATCTACCGGCACCCGGTACACGCGGACGGCTCGCCGCCGCACGCTGACCAGCACGGTGCCGCGCTCGGCATCGTGCTCTCCGCGTTGCATGTGGTGGCCAACCGTCGTGCCGAGCCACCCACGCCGTATCCCGGCGTCATCAAGCTCACCTTCCCGAGCTTCACCACCACCGGCACCATCGTGTCCGGCGCGTGGGATCGGGTGTCCGACTGGGTGCTCATCGAGTGCGCCGCCTGGCCGCCCATTCAGCCCATGCGGGTCGCGCGCCTGGCCGAGAGCGCCCGGGCGTGGCAGAGCTACGGCTTTCCGGACGCGAATCCGTACGGCATGCTGCTCACCGGCACCGTGGCGTACTGCGACGGCACGCTGGAGAGCGTCCCGGCGCACCAGTTGAGCTGCGAACAGGCCGCGGCCGGCGGCGGTGGCAAGGTGTCCGGCATGAGCGGCGCGCCGGTGGTCATCGGCGGGCAACTGGTGGGCGTCATGCGCTTCGCCCTCATGGATGCGGGGCGCACCGAGATGGGCACGCTGTACGCGTGTCCGGTGGGGGCGGTGAGCAGCAAGTGGCCCATGCTCGACGCGCCGCCGCTGCCGCCGTTGCCGCGGCAGCTGTCGCCACTCGAGGCGCTCACCGAGATGGCGGGGCGCGAGCTGTTCGCCATCACCGCCGCGAGCATGGTCATGGCGCTGGTGGTGCTGCTGCTCGCGACGGTGCACGTGCCGTCGATGAACGTGGAGGGCTCCGTGCAGACCAGTGCGCTCGGCTTCACGCTGGGCGCGACGGGACCGCTCGGGCTCGAGTCGGGGAACGGGCTCCTCGAAGTGAGCCATGTGACGGCGACGGGCCTCGACAGCGTGCGCATCGCCGGCGATGGACAGACCGTGCGCGCGGCCAACGTGGAGATGCGTCGCGCCGGCAATCCGCGGGCGCACGACGCCCTCGTGCTCGACTTCGGGCAACCGCTCGACGCCGGCACCCAGGTGCGACTCCTACGCGCACCCGGGCGCACGGTCAATCGCTACGAGCTGCAACTGCGCGCGCTGCGCAACCCGGTGACAGTGGCTTTTGGCGGGCGCGTGTCGGGCACGGTCGATGACGGCGAGAATCCCGTCCGCACCTTTGTCGACGATACCGCCTCGAGTCCCGTCGAGCAGACGCTGCAGCTCTTCGGTGCGCACGAGATGAGCCTGCTGTTCGACCTGCCGGCCGGTGTGCCTCGCGACGAGGCCGGCAGCGACGGCAACCTCTCCGTGCAGCGACTCGACTTCACCGAGGTGCACGATCGTGGACGGGTGCGCACACCGGCCATCCGGAGCGGCACCCTGCTGGTGGATGGTCGCGAAACGGGCAGCACGGTGCGCCTGCACATGCGCGACAGTCTCATCATCGGGGCGGACTCGCTGCGGGTGTTCGGGCTGTCGATTCCGGGTGAGAACGGCATGATCGCCGTGACCTTTGGCGGTACGGCGCGCGCACTCGACATCGGCAGCGCCGACGGCACGCACCTCGCGCTGCGCCCGACGTGGCTCACGCGCGTGCGGCAGCGGTATCCCATCCAGGCGTTCGTGGTGGGGCTCGCCTTCGCGCTGTTCGTGGCGTCCATGGCCATCCGGCGGATGCGTCGCGTGGGCAGCGCACGCGAGGCGTGACCGTGCGTGCGCGATGCCTGCGGTGGCTGCTGTCCGCGGCCGTGCTGTCGCCGACGGCGGGGCGGCACGGCACGCTCGCGGCGCAGGAGATCGTCGCCACGCCGGGGGCCACGCCGTCCATCACCCGTGTGCGCGATGGCAACGCGCGTCGCGCGGCGCTCATGGTGGCGGCGCTGCAGGCGTATCCGGAGGAGGGCGCCGCGATCGGCGGGGCCGGCGTGGTCGTGGCCATCGACTCGGCCGTCTGGATCGTGACGGCGCGGCACGTGGTGGCCGCCGAGCTGTCCGGTGCGGTGCCGTTCGTGCTGCATCCCCGCGTCGAGGTGGGACTGCTGCTCGCCGACGGGCGTCGGGTGACCCTGCCGGGACGCCCGATGCTGCTGGACAGCGCGTTCCTGGCTGACCTGCGCGCGGCGCGCGAGCGCGTGAGCGAGCCCGACTCCGTGCGCGACGTCGCGGAGCGTCTCGCGCGCGACTCCAGCCTCATCGCGTCGTACGATCTGGCCGTGGTGCGCGTCGACGCTGCGCTGGCGCGGTCGCGTGGCTGGGTGCCCGCGCGGCTCGATCGCCTGGGCAGCGTGAGCGATCTCGTGCGCGGCGACGAAGTCACGCCACTCGGCTGTCCGGGGGGACGTTGCTGGGAGCTGCCGCCGCGCGGTGATCGCTTCCAGGAGGCGGTGCCGCGTCGCACGCGCCTGGCCGGTGCACTGCAGTTCCAGTCGCTCAGCGTCACCAATGGCAACTCCGGCGGCGCCCTGTTCGACCGGCTCTTCGAGCTCGTCGGTGTCGTGGTGAACACCGAGGGCGCGCTCGTCGAGGCCATTCCCGTGGACGAGGTGACGATGGTGCTGCGTCGCGCCGGGCTCCCGGTGCACTGGCAGCGGGCGCGGTATCCGCGCGAGGGCTATCTCGCGGCCCTGCAGGTGGACGCGCTCACGGCGCCGTGGGCCACCAGCACGCCCGACTCATTACCCGACGGCACGCGCCTCCCGTCGGTGCGTGCCGTGTGGAGCGCGCGCGGGCGGCGAGCGGTGGGGTGGCACGCGGGCGTGCTGCGTCTCGCGCCCTCACGGGTGGCGCTGCACGGCGCGATCGCCGGCGTGGAGTACGGTGTGCGCACGCCGCGGTTCGCCATGACCGTCCATGCCGACCTCGGCCTCGGCCAGGTCACCGCGCGGCACGATCGACAGGGCTATTGGCTCACGACGAATGGACGCAGTGTCTATCAGCCGGTCTGGGCGGTGGAGCATGCCAGCAGCACGATCGTGGGCGGTGGAGCGGTGCTGACCTGGCTGGTGCAGCCACGCACGGCGCTCGCGTTCTCGGTGACGCGCTGGAACTACGGCACCACGCCCCAGGCCCCCGACGTACCGCACCTCTACACAGGACTCGGTGTCCGATGGCATCCCCGTTGACATGGCGACGCGCGCTGGTCGCGTGCGTCGTGCTGCAGTCGCCACGGCTGCTCTTCGCGCAACCCGCGGCGCAACCCGCGGCGCCCGTCGCAGCGCCCGCCGTGTGCGATGCGAAGCTGCTGCGCGCCGCGACGCAGGGCACCACCGCCTATCGGGTGCGTGGTCGCGGCACGACGTGGTGTGAAGGGACGTACGCCGAGGAGGTGGGCGGCGTCGAGATGACGCTCGAGGGCTTCGGTCGGCCGCTGCTGGTGGACAGCACACGCGCCCGTCGCATCGATACGCTGTGGGTGGAGTGGCAGGCGCCGCCGGGGTCCGACGTGCGGCTCATCGGGCGGTCGCGCGCGCGGGGCTTCTACCAGCTCGACGCGCAGTTGCGCACAGACAGTACGGGGCGCGGGCGGTGGCCGTGGCCCACCGACGTGCTGCGGCAGCAGGCGGTCTTCCCGTTCGGCATCCCCATCGTGCGCCCCGCGCCGGAGGTCTGGGTGCAAGCCATCGCGGCCGTGCGCGCGGGGAGCGGTACGGTTGACAGCGTGCACGTGCCGGTGCGACTCACATACGCCGGTGACACGACGCCGCCATCCGCGAACTTCGAGTTGCGCCTCCTGGTGAACACGCGCATCGAGCGGGCGCGGGCCACGGTGCAGCGGCGTGGCGAGGATGGCGCGCTGGTGGCGGTCGCGATGCGCGACGGCTGCCGGGCGCCCTACGGCGGCCTGGGACGCGGCAGCCCACTCGTGGTGCCGGTGTGTCTTGCGTCCGATGCACCCGGCGGTGTCTACACCCTCACCGTGGGTGGCGATGCGTCGGGGGCGATGGCGCGCCCCGCCGTGATGCGCTTCTGGATCAGAGGGGTGGCTCGGTGACGCGCGTGGGCACGGTGAGACGCACGTCGGTGCTCCCCGTGCCCAGTTGACCTTCGAGGTTGCGCCCCCAACACCACGCGGCACCCGCTGCGGTGATGCCACAGGTGTGCGCGCCGCCGGCCGCGATGGCCACGAAGCGCTGCGTGGTGCTCACCCGCGTGGGGGTCGCCACGAGCGCCGCGCTGGCGGGGCCCGCGCCCACCTGGCCATCGCGGTTGTCCCCCCAGCACCACGCCTCGCCCTGCGCGGTGAGCGCGCAGGTGTGCGCGGCGCCGGCGGTGATGGCGGTGAAGCGCCCGGCGGTCGTCACCGGGAGCGCGACGCGACTGCACGGCTCGGTGCCGCCATCACACAGGTCGGTGGTGAGCGCGCCCAACTGTCCGCGCCCATTCGCGCCCCAGCACCACACGGCACCGGGCGGCGGGGTCGTGGCGTGGAAGGTGCCGTCGAGTGCGCAGGTATGCGCACCGCCCGCGGCGAGTTGCTGCGTCACGAGTGGTGTGCCGGCGCGCGTCACCACGACGCGCCGGAACTGCGCGTCCCCGTCGAGCACGACCGCGCCGCTGTCGAGAGGATGCACGAGGGCCGTCCCGTCGCCGAGCTGACCCCAGCGGTTGTCGCCGATGCACTGCGCCTGACGCGGGCCCTGCGCCACGCGCACCACCGGGAAGCAGGCATGCGCGCCGCCACCCGACACCGTGAAGCCGGCCAGCGCATTGCGCAGCGCAAGGTGGCGCTCGAACGGACGCGCCCCCAGAGGCCGTACGGGGGCAAACGCGTAGTCGAAGCTCGAGATGAGCTCCCATCCCCAGCAGGTTACGCGCGAGAAGCCGGGGAACGTCCCGATCTCGATCACGTCGTAGCTGTCGGACGTCGTGGCCGCACAGGAGAGCTGGCCACCGGCCGCGATGGCGCGCGCATCCCCGAACTGCCGTCCGCCATCGTACACCTCGCGCGGCAGCGACTGTCGGCAGCCACTCACCTGCGCGACGTTGAAGCACGGTCCGCGCCCGTCGCCCAACTGGTTGTTGTTGTTGGCGCCCCAGCAGAACACATAGCTCGCCGCGCGTCCGCAACTGTGCGCCTGCACGCTGCTCGTGGGCGACTCATACCACTGCTGTGGCAGGTCCGCGCCGCCAGCGCGCAGCTCCTCGAAGCGCACCGCGGTGCCCAGCGGTGTGGGCGCGGCTACCATGCCCCCCAGTGCGCCGATGCCGAGTTCGCCGAAGGTGTTGTTCCCCCAGCAGTACCCCACACGCGTGCTGCTCAGCGCGCAACTGTGCCGATAGCCGGTGGTGATCCCGCGCCACGTTTGCAGGACGCGCAGCGTGCCGCGTCGCTCGGTGACCTGCTCGTCCTGCACGCCCACGGTGGCGATGATCTCCCCCGCGCCGCGGCCGATGGCACGCACCATGCCGCCGGCGGAATCCACCTGCAGCACCGACGGATTGGTGGAGCGATAGCGGAGCCCCTGGAAGTCGGGGTCGAGGGTGTCGGCGCCCGACGCCGAGATGATGAGTGTCTCCAGCAACACCGAGTCGCCGAACTGCAGCGTCGTCGGCCACGGCTTTCCCGCGGGCGGCTCGAGGTAGGGGCTGCCGACGAAGATCGGAAAGTCGAGCGCCAGCGGCGGGCGCGTGCCCGCGAAGTGCACGTCGGCCGACAGCACCACCGGTCCCGCGCGCGTGCCGTACATCATGACCTGCCCGTTCTTCTCGCCGAGCGGATCGTCGCTGGGCTCGGCCGGCTCCAGGTTGAGGCTCGACGACGTGGGCGGGAGCCAGCGAATGGAGTCGACGGCCGCCGCCAGTCCGGGAATGCCGCGTGATGTGAGGATCGCGTCGACAAACTCGCCGATGGTGATGAGACCGCTCCACTTCGCCGGCTCGATCACAATGACGCGAGTGAGCGTGTCGGAGCGGAGTCCCGGATGATCGATGCGCACCTGCACCTCGACCTCGCCGGCATCGATGGCCGCCAGCACCACCGTGTCGCCCTGCGCACTCACCCGCAGGAGGTCGGCGTCGGAGACGGCCCACACGAGACGCTGCGTACCAACGGTCGCGTCGGTCGCGGCATCGCGTGCCACGATGGAGGCCATGCGCAGCTCGCCCACGCGCATGGTGTCCGTCCACCCGTCGCCCGTGCGCAGGCGCACCGACCGCACGCCGCTCGCGGTGAGCTCGTCGCGGCAGCCCATGAGCACCACCGCGGTGGTTGCCAGCGCCAGAAGGACACGCAGTCGCATGCGCGAAGTTGACGAGCCCGTGGCGCACTGTCCAGCGGCGCCGGCTCGCGTCTTCGCCTTACGCGGCCTGTTCCAGCATCCGTTCGCCCTCGCGCGCCGCCACGTCCGCCAGCCGCGCGCGCCGCCGCACCAGCGCCTGCACATGCGCCCGCTGGCGCACATACACCAGCAGCCCGAAGCCGGCCGCCACCTGCGACAGCACGAGCAGCAGCGCGCTGGCCCCGTGCAGGGCATGGAAGCCGCGCGCCCCCTGCAGGAGCAGCGCCACCGCGACACTCCACGCCAGCGGACGCCACGCCCAGCGCCCCACGCGCCGGTCGTCGCGACCATGAAACTCGGCGCCGGCGTACCCCACCAGCGCAAACGCCGCGAGCTGCTCGAGCGTCGCGAAGACCAGCGTGTCGGACAGCGGCACGCCGGCCGGCACCAGCCCCAGCGCGCCGTGCCATGCCTGCACGTCGCCCGTGAGCGGCCACAGCGCCGACAGCGTGAGGTAGGCCGCGAACAGCGGCAGCACCGCCTGCAGCGTGGGGCGCTCGAATCGGCGTCGCGCAGCGCGCAGCGCGTGGGTGGTGCGCAGGTGCCGCAGCACGGCCGCGGCACACGTCACCGCCAGCGTGCCCGCCACCAGCAGCCAGTCGCCGCGCGCGGCCGGCACGACCGTGACCAGCACCCACCCCAGCGGCAGCAGCACCAGCCAGCGCAGCGTGCGCGTGGGGCCCGGTGGCACGTACGCCGCCGATACCGAGCCCAGCACGGCGCCCGCCATCATGCCGATGGGGAGCAGCAGCAGGCGCTTCGCGTCGCCATCGGCGGTCACGCCACCGCTGGCGAGGCCGATGAGCCAGCCGAGCGGTATCAGCAGGTAGACGAGCCCCATGAGCGGCAGTTCGAGCGCGAGCGCGCCGGGCGCCAGCACGTCGAATCGGGCCGCCGTGCCCGTGTGCGCGCGGCGTGCGTCACCGTCCATGACCTGCGTGAGGCGTCGGAACAGCCACGCGCCGACGAGGGCGCCCGCGGTGTTCGTGGCCAGGTCGAGCAGCGATGGGAAGCGCGTGGGGGCGAACAGTTGTGCCACTTCGATGATGCCGCTCAGCCCGAGCCCGAGCAGCGCGACGCGCATCCAGCCGGCCGGCGCCCCACGCGGCCGCGTGAGCTGGTGCACGAAACCGAATGGCACGAACATGACGACGTTCATGACGAGGTCCGACACGCTCCACGCCGTCGAGAGGCCGTGCACGGGGTGCGTGGCGAAGCGGAACGGCGCGAGCGTTATGACCATCGTGACCAGCGCGAGATAGCCGAGCACCACACGTCCCAGGCGGAGTGCGGTGAGGTCGGCTGCGCGACGGAAACGGAATGGCGCGCCGAGGGAGCGGCGCGGTGCGGCGTGCGAAGGGAGCGGTGCGTCGGCGAGCATGCCTTGCGGAGTATCGGCCGCTGCGGACATTTCCCGAACCGATTCCCCTCCGACCGAGTGCCGATGTCCGCCATCCCTCGCCTGCGCGGCGCGCCGTGCGCCGTTGCCTCACTCGCCGCGATCACCCTGCTGAAGGCCGCGTCCGCCGCGTCGGTGCGCGCGCAGCCCGCCCGTCGGGGCACTCCAGCGGCCGCCACGCCCTACGTGCCCCCCGCCGGCAGTTGGGAGCGCCGCTCCCCCGCCGCGGTGGGCCTCGACTCGGCCGGTGTCGCGGCGGCGGTGGCCATCGCGCTGGCCAAGGAGAGCAAGTCGCCACGTGACCTCGAGCTCAACCACTGGGCGACGTTCGGCCGCGAGCCGCTGGGCGCGCCCATCGGTCCGCTGCCGCCGCGCGGCGGCGCCACGGGCGTCATCGTGCGCAAGGGGTACATCGTCGCGTCGTGGGGCGACCCCACCGCCGACGAGATCACCAACTCGGTGACCAAGAGCTTCGTGAGCACCATGGTGGGGCTCGCCGTGGACGACGGACGCATTCGCAGCGTGCACGACACGGTGGCGCACTACGTGCCGCCCATCGTGCGCGCGCGCCCCAACGGCACCGGCTACGCGCGGGACTGGCCCGGCACCGACAAGCTGCTTATGCCGTTCGACACACCACACAACAGGCGGCTCACGTGGGATCATCTGCTGCGGCAGGTGAGCGACTGGGAAGGCACGTTGTGGGGGAAGCCCGAGTGGGCCGATCGACCGCCGCAGGGCCAGCAGCTCAACGAGGCGTACGTCACCCGCAAACGTCTCGAGCCCGGCAGCACCTTCGAGTACAACGACACGCGCGTGAACGTGCTGGCGCTGGCCGCGCTGCAGGTGTGGCGCCGGCCGCTGCCGGAGGTGCTCAAGGAACGCATCATGGACCCCATCGGTGCGTCGACCACGTGGCGCTGGTACGGCTACGAGAACTCGTGGATCGTGCTCGACGGCAAGGAGGTGCAGAGCGTGAGCGGCGGCGGCCACTGGGGCGGCGGCCTGGTCATCGATGCCTATGACATGGCGCGCTTCGGCCTGCTCACGCTGCGCCGCGGCGTGTGGGGCGACAAGCGGCTGCTGTCGGACAAGTGGGTCACGCAGGCGCTCACGCCCACGCCGGCGCAGAAGACGTACGGCTACATGAACTGGTACGTGAACACCGACCGCGCTCATCTCAAGAGCGCGCCCCCACAGGCGTTCACGCACGTCGGCGCCGGCAACAACTTCATCTATGTCGACCCGGTCAACGACATCGTGGCCGTGGTGCGGTGGATGGACACGACCGCGAGCCTCGATGCGCTCGTGCAGCAGTTGCTCGCCGCGGTCAGGGCCCCATAGGCGATCTGGCCCACGGCCCACGGCCCACGGCCCACGGCACCCGGCCCCCGACAACCGCAACCCGTCACAGCGCAACAATCTCCTCCCCGACGATCGCATACAGCGCATCCCCCGGCGCGCGCGCATACATGCCGCCGCCGGTGAAGCTCGAGAACGCCGGCAGCACCCCGCGCGTTGCGCCGAACACGAAGCAGGCGAGCCGTGCCGACAGGCGCCCGCGCCCATGCACCGTCACGCTGGGATGCAGGTGGCCACTCAGTACATAGCCCGGCCCCGCGACCATCTCGTCCGGGTCGTGCACGCCCACGAACGGCCCGAACGCAAACGGCCCGTCCACGCACGCGATGTCGAGCGCCGCCGGCGGGTCGCCCGCGTGCACGTCGTGATTGCCACGCACCAGCGTGATGCGCACGTCCGCATGCTGCGCCCGCCAGGTGGCAATGGTGCGCATCGTCTCGTCGCCGCGCCCGTGCCGTGCATGCAGCAGGTCGCCCAGCACGACGAGCTGTGTGGCCGCCGTGTCGTGCAGCGTGCGCGACAGCCGATCGAGGTCGTGTGCGGTGGTGCCACGCGGCACCGGTACCTGCGACGCGCGCAGCGCCGCGGCCTTGCCCCAGTGCAGGTCGGCCACCACCAGCGTGTGCAGCGCGGGCATCCACAGGGCGCGCGAGGGACACAGCTCCACCGACACCCCCGCCAGCGTGAGGGCATGCCGCACGGGTGGTGCGCTGCCCGGTCGCAGGTCGCGCGTCATCGCGCCCGTCGCCCGCGGCCACGCCGAGCATCCGGCGCTGCCACGGCCCGCGGTGCATCGGGGCGCGTCATGAGCCGCTCCACCGTGTCGCCGATGCGAAACACCGACGCACTCCCGCTGCGCGCGGGACGCTCGGCGGCCACCGTCATGCGCTTCACGCGCGCTGCCAACGACTCGGTGCTCAGCTTGGCGCGGGCGATGTCCACCATGAGCGGAAAGCCGAACGGCGTCGGACGCTCGACATCGACCACCCGCACATCGCTCGTGGCAATACGCGCCAGCACACGCCCCAGTCGGCTCACCTCGAGCTGCCGTTCCAGCACTTCGCGCCGCGCCTGCGCCAGGAGCAGGTTGTCGGGGTCGTACTGCATGAACACATCGAACAGCAACCCGGTGCTCGCCTGCACCTGCCGCAAGCTCTTGGCCTGTCCGGGATAGCCGGCGAACACAAGGCCGGCGACGCGCGCGATCTCGCGGAACTGCCGCCGCGCCAGCTCGGCGGCGTTGAGGCTGTTGGTCACGTCGTGCAGCAGGTGTTGCGTGGAGAAGAGCCCCGCCTCGAGCGCCTCCTCGAGCGGCGCCCGTTCGGGCGAGAGCAGCTCGAAGCCGTAATCGTTGCAGGTGAAGGTGAACGTGATGGGCGCGAGTTGCGCGATACGATAGGCGCACAGCGCCGCCAGCCCCTCGTGCACCAGCCGCCCCTCGAATGGATACACGAACAGATGGTGCCCGTCGCGCGTCTCCGTGCGCTCGACCAGCAGCTCATCCGGTCGCGGAATCACGCTCCGCTCGGCCTGCGTGGCCAGCACCTCGCGCACCGCATGCATCTCGGGGCCGGTCAGCGTGCCCGTGCGCGCCTCTTCGAGCTTGGCGCGCACCGCGGCCGCCAGCTCGGTGCTGAGCGGCATGCGCGCCCCCGCCCAGCGCGGAATCGCACCACTCGCCCCCTTCACCTTCTTCACGAACGCGGTGAGGTCGCGCAGCCGCACGAACTCGAGCGCCTGCCCCGCGAACATGAACCGGTCGCCCGGCGAAAGGCGCGCCACGAAGCTCTCCTCCACCGTGCCCAGCGAGCGTCCGCGCAGTGTGCGCACCGCGATGCTCGCGTCGCTCACGATGGTGCCGATGTTGAGCCGGTGCCGCAGCGCGACGCGGCGATCGGTCACCACGTGCACGCCCTGCTCGTCCACCACCACCTTCGCGTACTCGGGGTATGCGCGCAGCGTGTCGCCGCCGTGCGTCACGAAGGCCAGCACCCAGTCGAGCTCCGCCTCGGTGAGCAGGCGATAGGCGTGCGTCGTGCGCACCTCCGCCAGCACCGCCTCGCGCGTGAAGCCACCTCCCAGCGCGAGCGTCACGAGGTGCTGCGCCAGCAGGTCGAGCGGGCGGTCGAGCGGTTCGCGCGCCTCGATGGCGCCGGCCGCGATCGCGTCGCGCGCCGCGGCCACTTCCACCAGTTCGAACGCATGCGTCGGCACGCACACGATGCGCGACGGTCGCCCCGGCGCGTGCCCCGAGCGCCCGGCGCGCTGCAGCAGCCGCGCCACGCCCTTCGGGCTCCCCACCTGCAGCACGAGGTCCACGGGAGAGAAGTCGACGCCCAGGTCGAGTGAGCTCGTCGCCACCACCACGCGGTAGCGGCCGGTCTTGAGACCGTCTTCGACATCCTCACGCTGGCGTCGTGACAGCGAGCCGTGGTGAATGGCCGTGAACGCGAACCAGTCGGGGTCGGCCGCAATGAGGCTCTGGAACCACAGCTCGCACTGCGAGCGCGTGTTCGTGAACATGATCGCGCTCCCCGCCTGCGACAGCCGCCGCATGACCTCGGGGAGCAGCCTGGTGTTGAGATGCCCCGCCCACGGGAAGCGCTCCATGGTGTCGGGCACCAGCGCCTCCACCTCGACAGTCTTTGGCACCAGCCCGCGCACCAGCCGGTGCGGACGCGTCACCCCCTGCGCGTCCACACCCATGAGCGTCGCCGCGGCTTGTTCGAGGTTGCCGAGCGTGGCCGACAGCCCCCACGTGCGCAGGGCGGGGCAGAGCGCGCGCAACCGGGCCAGGCACAACTCCACCTGCGCCCCACGCTTGGTGGACAGCAGCTCGTGCCACTCGTCCACGATCACGCACCGCAGATCGCGGAACAGCGACGCCGCATCGGCGCGGCAGAGCAGCAGCGACAGGCTTTCCGGTGTGGTCACGAGGGCTGTGGGCAACTGGCTGCGCTGCCGCGCGCGGCGCGCCTGGCTTGTATCGCCGGTGCGACTCTCCACCGTCCACGGCAGCCGCAGCGCCTCGACGGCGTCCTGGAGCGCCAACTCGGTGTCCGCAGCGAGTGCCTTGAGCGGCGTGAGCCAGAGCACCCGGAGTGGCGCCGCCTCCGCGCGTCGCCGCACGGTCCGGCGCACGGTACCGCGGCCACGCGCGGCGTCCGTCAGCTCCGTCAGCCCTTCCAGTACCGGTGCCAGCCACGCGGCGTAGGTCTTGCCGGTGCCGGTGGCCGCGTGAATCAGTCCGGACTCACCGCGGGCATACGCCGCCCACACCTCACGCTGAAAGGCGAACGGCTCCCACCCACGCGACGCAAACCACGCCTCGAGGGCGTGTACGGCGTCGGCGCTGGCAGGGAGTCGGCGGGTGCGCGGCATCGAGCGCGGCATCGGGGGGGGCAGGCGGACTCGGCGCACCGCGCGCACCGCACGCAGATTGCCTGCATGTCCCGCGCGCCCCGCCGTCTCGCAATATCCTGCCTGCTCCTGCTCGGCGCACCGGGGGGGCTGTGCGCGCAGGCTGCGGTGTCGACGGCACCATCGGCGCGAAGCGTGGTGCGTGACGCCACGCGTGCCTTCGACGCGGGCACGGAGGGGGCGTGGCGTGCGCGCTTCGCGCAGTCGCTGCGCGCCGTGCCTGCCCCGGCGGCCGCGGCACAGCTGGCCCTGGCCGACGCCACGCTCGCGCGCCTCGCGTTCCAGTACGATGCGGCGCTGCGTGACTACGATCGCGCCGCGCGTGACACCGCGACGCTCATCGCCGCCCACGCCGCGATGGGTCGTGCCGCCGTCCTCGCCAACCGCGGCGACTACGCACGTGCGCACGCGGCCATGGACAGCGCCGTGACGCAGATGGCGCAGCGCGGGGACGCGACCGGCGAAGCGGAGGCGCGCATCAGCCTGGCGCTGCTGCAGGCGCGCACGCGCGGACTCGAGGTGGCGCGCGCGCAGCTTGCACAGGCGGCGCGACTGGCTCGCACGGCGCCGGTGAGTGCCGACATCGTGGTGCAGTCGCGGCTGGCCTGTGCCACGCTGCAGCTCGACGTACGCGGCGGTGTGCGCGTGGCCGACAGCACCTGGACGCGGGTGCTGGACGCGGCGCGACGCGCGGGCCCGCGCTACTTCGCCGACTGCGGCTTCGTGCACGCGCAGTTCCTCTCCTCGCAGGGGCGTGGCGCGGCGGCCGTGGCGGCCTTCGACTCGGTGGCCGTCGCGCAGACGGCCGTCCGCTCGTGGGCGGCGCTCTCCGCCACGCGGCAGTGGCAGGGCAGCGAGCTCATCACGCGTGGCTTCTACGGCGACGCGGCCGTACGCCTCGACAGCGCCCTCGCACTCGCACGACGCAGCGAGAGCCGCAACGGCGAAGCGTGGGCGCAACTCGAGCTGGGGCGCATCGCGCAGCGTCTTGGCGCGCCTGCCGATGCGCAACGACACTTCGTCGAGGCCCGCGCGCACTTCGTCGCGACTGGGGACCGGGTCGGGCTGGTGTTGGCCGACTACGCACGCGCGCAGGGGGTGTTGCTCGACGGGGATCCGCTCGAAGCCGATACCCTGCTGCGTCGCATCATGCCGGAACTCGACGCGTTCTCGCCGCAGGCACTCGTGGGCGTGATCGCGGCGCGCGCGAGCATTGCGCAGCGCCGGGGTGATGCGGCGACCGCCCGACAACTCGCCGACTCCGCCGAACAGCTCGCGGCGCGCCGCAACCTGCCGGGGTGGCGCGTCGACCTGCTCTACCTGCGCGCCGTCGACGCATTGCGGCGCGGCGCCTTGCCGGACGCCCGCCTGGCGCTCGACTCGCTGGCGCGGCTCCGTCTGGTGGGTCCGACCCGCTTCGAGGTGAACACCCGGCGTGCCGAGGCCCTGTTGCGTGGCGCCACGGGTGCGGACGCCCTGCGTACGCGCGACGCGGCGCAGGCGCAGCGCGACAGCGCCTGGCGGGTACAGGCCGAGGCGGCGCGCGCGTTCGACCTCTGGCGCAGCGGGCCCGCGCGTCGGGAGCTCGTGCTCGCGGCGTTGCAGGATCGCGCGCTCGACTGGGACCGCGATCTCGACCTCGCGACCATGGTATCGCGCTTCGCGCAGGCCGATGAGGCGCACCGTGCGCTGACGCTGGCCGAGTGGCGGCGGGTGCGGGCGCTGGAGCAGCTCGCGCTGCAGCGCGCGGCGGTGGACGTCACGTTGCGCGGCACCTCGGCGGTGCCCGTGCGGGCGGTCGACACGCTGGCGCTCGACGCCGAGCGCCTGCCGCGCCTGGCGCGGGCACGCCTGCGCGCGGACGAAGCCGTGCTGGCGTACACGACGGGGCGCGGAATGGAGCCGACCACGGTGTTCGTGCTCACCCGCGACACGCTGGTCAGCCACACGCTCGCCCCCATCGATTCCCTGACGCAGCCCATTCGCGCCTTCGCCGGCTACCTCGCCGCCGGGGCGCGTCTCTCGGCGCTGGTACAGCGGCTCTCGCGCGCCGTGCTGACGCCGGCCCTCGCGTCGCTGCCGCCGTCGGTCACGCGCCTGCACGTCGTCGCCGACGGCGACCTCCATCGCCTGCCGTTCGCGGCACTCGATGCGGGCGACGGGCGCCCGCTGGTGGCGCGCTACACGCTGGTGCTCGCGCCGTCGGTCGAGGACGCGCTGGGCAGCGTGCGTCCCATCGTGGCCGTGCGGGCCGACCAGCAACGACAGCGCCGCGCAGTGCTCGTGGGCGCGCCCGCCACGATGCCTGCCCCCGTCGATGGAGGGGCACCGTGGGGCGCGTTGCCCGGGGCGCAGTCCGAAGTGCGGGGCATCGCGTCGCTGCTGCAGGATGCCCAGGCGCTGCAGGGGCGCGCAGCGACCTGGGACGCGCTGCGCACCCGCCTCGATGCGGGTGGCGCGGTGCTGCACATCGCCACGCACGTCCGTGCCGATCCCGGATCGTTCACGCGCACCGCGCTCGCGATGCAGCCCACCGCGACGCACGATGGCCTCGTCACGCCGGCCCTCTTCGCGTCACGTCCACTCCCCTTCGACCTGGTCGTGCTGTCGTCGTGCGCCAGCGCCGACGGCCTGCTGCTGGCGGGGCAGGGGCTGCACGGCTTCGTGAGCAGCGCTCTCGACGCGGGTGCGCGGGGCGTGGTGGCCACGCGATGGGCCGTTGGCGACACGGCCATCGTGCCGTGGATGCTGCGCTACTATCGGCGCCTGCTCACGGCACCTACGGCGCTCGACGCACTCACCGCGGTGCAGCGGGACGCGATCGCCGAGGGCGCATCGCCGGCGGTGTGGGCCAACCTGGTGTACGCCGGCGATGCCACGGTGCAGGTGACGCTCGCGTCGCGCACGCCGGGCTGGTGGACCCGTGTCCGTGCGCGCGTGCGCTCATGGTTGGGGGGCGCGGGGCGCGAGCAGCCGTAGCGCGCCCGGTGCGCGCGTGCCGTCGGCGCGCGTGGCGTGCACCCACCATGCCGTCGCGCCGCGCGCCGCATCCTGCAGGACTACGGTGGCTGTGGTGTCGGTCGTGGCGACCTGCTGCACCACCGTACCGGCGCTGTCGAGCAGTTCGAGCGCGTAGCGCTGGGCGCCGGGCATCGTGCGCCACACGAACTGCATCGTGTCGGCCACGGCGACGTTGGCAGCCGGCGCCACCAGTTGGACGGCCGACGACTCACCCCGCACGTCGGCGGCCGGCGTCTGCGCCACCTGCAGGCGCTTCGGCACCCACACTGCCACCACGATGGTCGCGGCCAGTGCCACCAGCGCCGTCGCGCCCACCCACGGCGAGCGTCGCCGCGCGCGGGCGCGGTGCGCGCGACCGACATCGGTCGCCGCCGTGGCCGACTCGGCAAACGCACCGCCGGCCATGGCGCCCGCCGACGCGAGACGTGCCGCATGGAGCATCGCGACCGTGTCATGGTCGCCGGCCTGCAGCGCGGCATCGAGCACCGCTTCCCGTCGGTCCGCGTCGAGCTCGCCGGCCAGCGCTGCGCGCACCTGCTCCGCATCGGGCGCGACCGCGTGACCCCGGCGCGTCCGCTCGACCTTGAGCGACTGCCAAGCCGCGCGCACCGCGTCGTCAACCGACCCGTCCTCCGACGCGTGCTCCGCCCGCATCTCGCCCTCTGGTGCTTCATCCATCGTCATCGGTTCCCTCCGATGCAGGGCGCCCGTCATGGGCGCCGGCCTGCGTTTGCCGCATGGCGACCCGCAGGTCGTCCAGTCCGCGATAGAGGAGGTTGCGCACCTTGGCCTCGCTCCACCCCGTCATCGCACACATCTCCTGCCGGTCGTAGCCCTCGAGGTGCAACTGCACGAGGATGCGTCGGTTGCGCGCGAGCCCATCGAGCACCCGTGCCAACTGCGTCGCCAGCGCCGATCGCTCGATGCCGTCGTCCGGCGCCACCTGCAGCGCGGGGGGGACCGCGCCATCACGCTCCGGCAGCGGTTCGTGCTGTCGGCGACGCGCGCGCACCCGGTCCACCACCGCCGAGGTCGCGACCCGCATGAGATAAGACGTACTGAGCCCTTCGATCTTCTCAGCCGTCCCCTGCGCCTTCCACAGGCGGAGGCGAATGTCCTGGACGATCTCGTCCAGTTCATCGCTCCGGGCGCCACGTGCGCGCGCGATCTGCACGAACAGCGCGCGAAAACGTGTCAGCACCGCCTCAAGGGCGAGACCCAGGCGGGGCTCGTCGGTCATGCCGGGGAAGCTAGGGTCGGGTGTGGCCGGGACGCCACAGTTGCAGGCCGAGTGAGAATCGCCCGTCCTCGGCACCGTCGACTGGACGGATCCACGCGCCGGCGGTCACACCTCGCCGCCGCCGCCGCGCCCCGTTCCTCCAGCCTTCCTGCTCATGCTCCGCCGTTCGCTTGCCACCTCGCTGCTCGCTGCCGCGGTCCTCGCGCCGACGTTCGCGCCGACCACCGTCGACGCCCAGTCGATCACCTATACCGCCGGCGCGTTTCCCGACGCGCAGTGGACCGAGACCATCCGTGGCCTCTCGGCCCCGGTCACCTTCACGCGCACGCCCCTCACCACCGGCGGCAACCCCGGCGACATGTTCCGGCTCGACGTGGCCATCGCGGCCACCACCGGGGCGAACACCTTCAACGTCGCCTGGATCAACTCGGGGTTCGTGTTCAATCCCGCCGTTGATGGCACGTTCACCGGCGTGAGCTTCTCGATGGACGTCATCGGGCTCGCGACGGCGGGCTTCAGCGCGCCGTTCTACGGATTCATCGGGGCGTCGATGCAGCAGAACGGGGTCTTCTTTCAGGCGTCGACACCGTTGTCGGTGGCCAGCACGCAGTGGTCGACGCTGCAGTTCAACTGGCTGGCCACTGACACGTGGACGGCGAGCGTGCCCGGTACGCAGCCCGACTTCTCCGCCACCGGCGCGCCCATCACCTTCGGCTTCCGCTCCGGGTTCTCCACCAACTGCCCGAACGTCAACGGTTGCAGCGCCGCCCGGGCTTCACTCGGCCTGGACAACTACGCCGTGACGATCAGCAGCACGCGGGTGGTGCCGGAGCCCAGCACGTGGGCGCTCAGTGCCGCCGGGCTGCTCGCCATCGGCGGGGCGGCGCGCCGTCGGCGCCGCACGGCAGCGTAACAGGGGCCGGGCCGTGCCAGGCGGTCACGGCAGTCGCGTCGATGCCGTCATCCTCGCGACCGCGCTCGTCGCGGCAGCCTTCCTGTTCGCGAGCGCGGTACACCAGACGCCGGATCAGTACGAGAACGTCAGTCCGCTCGAGAAGAACGCGTCGGTGGTCTTGAGCGCAACGCCGTTGCGCACCGGCGGCGTCGAGTTGTAGCGGATCACGTACCCCACCTTGATGGCGAGACGCTTCGACAGCGGCGCCACGAGCGACGTCTCCGTGTTCACGAGGTACGACTCGGTCTCCGAGAGGTTGGGCAGGTACTCCGCCGTCTGCTGCACGTAGGCGAGCTCGGAGAAGAGGTGCTTGTAGTCGAGCCCCACGCGCGCCGCGGGGTAGTGCCGCTTGGCCGTCACCGTGGCGCCCGGGGTGGTGGTGAGCTGGAACGCCGACCCACCGACCTGCATCGACAACCGGTCGCGCGGCGCGACGAGAAGCTTCGCATCGAGGCCGAAGCCTTCCTCGAAGCGTCGCGCGATCCCCTGCAGCACGTTGCGATCGAACCGCGTCACCACGTACACGCCGAGGCGGGTGTTGATGGCCCGCTCGGCGCGCACGCCGCCGTTCCAGAAGTTCGCGTTCACCTTGTCCTCGGCCTCGCCGTAGAAGAACGCGAGGTCCTGCGCCAGCACCCAACCGCGCGCCGTGTACTTCAGCTTGTCGCCGAAGTTCATGGTGAGCGCGTTGGCGTTGCCGCTCGTTTGCGTGAAGCCCGCTGAGATCGATGTCTCGAGCGCCTTGGGCTTGGCCGGCGCGTCCTGCGCGGCGAGGGCGAACGGCAGGACGGTGCAGCAGAGGGCGAGCGGGAGGCGCATGACGGTCGGGTTGGGAGCCGGTGCTAGAAGGTGAGCGTCAGTCCGCTCGAGAAGAACGTGTCGGTGGTGCGCAGCTGCACGCTGTTGCGAATCGGCGGCTCGGAATTGTAGCGAATCACGTAGCCGATCTTGAGGCCGATCTGCTTCGACAGCGGCGCCACGACGGCGCTCTCGGTGTTGAGGAAGTACGCCGTCGCGGTGTCCCCGATGGCCGGCAGGTACTCGGCCGTCTGCTGCACATACGCCGCACCGGCCAGCTTGCGGCGGTAGTCCACCGCCGCACGGGCCGCCGGGAACGCGCGCGACACCTTCGCCGTCGCGCCCGGAGAGAGTTGCTGTTGGAAGAACGAGCCGCCAAACGCGAGGTTGAGGCGCGTGAGCGAATCGTCCACCGCCGCGACGGTGACGCCGAACCCCTGCTGGAAGCGGTTCTCGACACCCTGCAGCACGTTGCGGTCGTAGCGCGACGCCATGAACAGCGCGACCCGCTGTGCCACCATGCGCTCCCCACGCACGCCGCCGTTCCAGAAGTTCGTGTTGACCTTCTCGTTGGCCTCGCCGTAGTAGAACGCGAGATCCTGCAGTACCGACCACCCGGCCATGCTGTACTTCAGCTTGTTCGTGACCTGGGTGGTCATCGCATTCGCGTTGCCCCCAGCCTGCGTGAAGCCGAGCGACCCCGTGAAGTCGAACGGCTTGGCCTTGCGGGCCGGCACCGACTTGGGCGACGCGCTCTGGGCGAGCAGCGATGCAGGCAACACGACGCACAACAGGGGGAGGAGCGCGCGCATGATCGGTCGAGAAGGGGGAGTGTCGTCAGTCCCGGATGAACGTCCCCTCGCGCAGCTCACGCATCGCCTGCTGCAACTCGGCCTGGGTGTTCATCACGATGGGACCGTACCACGCCACCGGTTCCTTGATGGGCGCGCCGCTGACGAGCAGGAAACGGATTCCCTCCTCGCCGGCCCGCACGACCACCTCGTCACCGCTGTCGAACACCACCAACGAGCGATTCCCGGTGCGGTCGCGCACGAGATCGTCGTCATTGCCGGCGGTGCGTTCGGTCAGGACGCCCATGGGGTCCGACGCATGCCGGAAGGTGCCCGATCCCTGAAAAATGTAGGCAAAGGTGCTGCGATATGCGTCCACCGGCAGGGACTTCCTCACGCCGGCGGGCACCCACACGTCGAGATAGCAGGGATCGGCCGCGATGCCGTCCACCGGACCGCGCTTCCCCCAGAACTCGCCGCAGATCACCCGCACGCGGGTGCCATCGTCATCGACGATCTCGGCGATCTCCTGCGCCTTCACATCCTGGTAGCGCGGCGCGGTCATCTTGAGCGACGACGGGAGGTTGGCCCACAGCTGGAAGCCGTGCATGCGCCCCTGCGCATCACCCACCGGCATCTCGTGGTGCACAATCCCCCGCCCGGCCGTCATCCACTGCACGTCGCCGGCGCCCAGCATGCCGCGATTGCCCAGCGAGTCGGCATGCTCCACCTCACCGGCCAGCACGTAGGTGATGGTTTCGATGCCGCGATGCGGATGCCACGGAAAGCCCGCCTGGTATCGCGACGGCACATCGTTGCGGAAATCGTCGAACAACAGGAACGGATCGGTCTCCGCCGTGTCGCCGAAGCCGAAGGCCCGGTGCAGGTGAACCCCGGCCCCCTCCATGGTGGGCTGGGCAGTGACGACGCGCTTGACGGGGCGAATGGACATCGGGACCTCGGGAGATGGGTGCGGAACCGCAACTTCGGTGAATATATCTCAGTTATGAGATAACTCAAGCCCCGCCGTCAGATCCCCATCCCCGTGATGTCGAACGGGGGCGGTGTCGGGCGCTTCGGCGGCGCCTCGCCGAAGATGTCCTGCGCCCGCATCGACACGGCGATCGCCCCCAGCGCCTGGTCGAGCTCCTTGGCTGCCGCGCGCACCTCCCAGCGGTACATCGGGCCGGTGACCGCCACACCGGCCACCGCCATGAGCGCCGCCGCACCCACGGCAGGGCCCAACATCGCCAGGCCGCTGAGCGCGAGAGCGGCCTTCGCGATGGCCAGGCCAGCGACGCCACCACCGAATGCGCCCAGCCCCGACATCACGCTCGCACCGACGAGGTTCGCGACGTACCCCTCGCGCAGGTCGATGGTCATGGTCACCTCGCAGGCGTTGGTGTTGCCCGGCACGGGCGCCAGCGTCACGCGAGCCTGCTTCGCGTACAGTCCGTAGCGGGTCCACGTCCACTTGTACGTCACGTTCGACCCGATGGGCGGAAAGTCGAACACCAGCACGCCGCCGTCGAGCGGATGGCCACCGAGCGTGTCGCGCAACTCCAGCATCCAGGGCGCGCCCTGCAGCGCGCGACCGAGGGCGGGCAACACGGTGCGCGGCGCGGCAGGGAAGACGCGCGACACCGACAAGGTCCGCTGCGCCGTGCCCAGCACGCGCGGCGCGAGACGCTCGGTGAAGGGCGACACCACCGGCGCGAGCGACACACCGGGCTCCCGCGCGCGCAGCTCGTCGAGTGCCAGGGCCACGAACCGCTGCGAGATCCCGGCCTCGATGGCCGCCGCCTCGACATCGCGCAGCCGATACGCATCGCTCGGCGCGGCCTGCGCACCCTGACCGCTCGCGTGGCCGTGTGGTGCGCCGGCGCCAGCTGATCCCGCGCCGACCGCCCGCTGGCTGCTGGTCGCACGCATGCGCGACTCGAGTCGCGCCGCCGCCTCCGCCTGCAGTTCGGCCGCGCGTCGCCACACCTGCGCCGCGTCATCAGCCGACAGCGAGAGCTGCGCGCCAGCCGGCGTCTCCTCGACGATCGCTTCGAGCGCCTTGCCGAGTGCGTCGGCGAGCTCCTCGCCGGTGGCGAATCGAGCGTCTCGCGACTTGCGCAGGCAGCGATCGATGACCGCCGCGATGCCGGGCGGCACGTGCGGCGCGACGCTGCGCAGAGCGGGTGGTTCCTTGGTCGCGTGCGCGACGAGCACCGCATGCGGTACCGTGCCATCGAACGGCAACTGGCCGCTGAGCGCGAGGAAGCCGATGCAGCCGAGGGCGTAGAGGTCGCTGCGTCCGTCGAGCGGCTCGCCACTCGCCTGCTCGGGGCTCATGTAGTGCACGGTGCCCAGCACCAATCCGTCCTGTGTGAGCGACGGATTGAAGTCGGCGCGCGCGATGCCGAAGTCGGTGACGATGGCGCGGCCGCCCGCGCGCTCGATCAGGATGTTGTCGGGCTTGATGTCGCGGTGCACGATGCCGCGTGCATGCGCGTAGGCGAGCGCCCAGGCGACCTCGCGCAGCGTGCGCACGACATCGCCGGCCGGCAGCGGGCCGCGCGAGCGGATGCGATCGCCCAGCGACTCGCCATCGACGTAGCCCATGGCGAAGAACGCGAACCCGCCGATCTCGTCGGCGCGATGCACCGGCACGATGTTCGGGTGCGAGAGCTGCGCCGCCATGCGCGCCTCGCGCAGGAAGCGCTCCCGCGTCTCCGGGGCCTGCGCGAGCTCCGGGGGAAGCACCTTGAGCGCCACGGCCCGGTCGAGCCGTTCGTCGCGCGCCAACAGCACGATGCCCATGCCGCCGCGACCCAGCTCGCGCTGGACGTCGTATTGGCCGCGGAGCGCGGTACGGAAGGCGGCCAGCACGTCGGGTGTCGCGGGCTCGTGAGGGACCATGGGAGACTAAACTAGACGGTGGTCAGCAGCCGGGTGCACCCGGACCTCGTCCCCCTACGAGAGATGTGTATGCGTCGCGTTCAGAGATCGGCAGGTAAGTCGGTGGCTGGCCGAGTGACGACCACGGCCGCGGTGGCGTGCATGACGCTCGCGGCGGTGATCATGGCCGTGCGGCCGGCGGCGCTGCCAGCGCAGGGCGCCCCCGCGGGTGCGGTGCGGGCAGGGGCGCCGCCCACCACCGACCTGCCGGGCCTCGCCGGGACCTGGCGCGGCACGCTGGTCAACCTGCCGCTCCGCCCGCGAGCGCCGCAGGTGGATGTGACCGTCGAGCTCGGGGCCTATCCCACCGCCGACAGTAGCTGCGTGCCGTGGAAGACCACGTATCGCGAGCGCGACACGGTGCGCGCCGTGAAGGACTACCGCCTGTGTCGCGGCGTCGGCCCGGGCGACATGTACGTCGACGAGGGGGGAGGCGTCCGCCTATCGGCGCAGCTCCTGGGCGACCTGCTGGTGTCCGGGTTCAAGGTGGGGAACGCGTTGCTCGTCACCCAACTGCGCGTGCGCGGCGACTCGCTCATCGAGGAGATCCTCTCGTTCCCCGATCGCCCCGCGACCGAGGGGCTGGTGACACTCACGGCCACCAGTGTGCAGCGGTTGTCCCTCGTGCGCGTGCGCACGCCGGGCCGCTAGCGCACGCGCACGATCGACCGCGTTCGGCGCGCTACTTGCCCGCCGCGCGCCCCCGCGCGACGGCCTTGACCCGCATCCCCTCGACGAGGTTCTCCGGCGGGTTCACCACCACCGCCGCGCCGGGCGCCACTCCCTTCACGATCTCGAGGGTCGTGCCGAGGTCGCGGCCGAGCACCACCGGGACGAGGTGGACGGAGTCGCCCTCGACCTGCGCCACCTGGGGGCCATCGCCGCGTACGATGAGCGCGATCGCCGGCAGTCGCACGATCCCCTGCGGGTTGGGCACCTGCAGCTTCACGTTCGCGAACATTCCGGGCAGCAGACGTCGCGCACCGTTGGCCACCTGCACCTCGGTGAGCAGCGTGCGCGTGAGCGGGTCCATGGCACCGGCGGTGCGAATCACCGTGCCCTGAAACGCGCTGTCGCCCAGCTCGCGCACGGTGATCGCGGCGCGCATTCCCGGGCGCACGCGTGCGGCCGCGCTCTGGGGCACCTGCAGCATCACACGCACCGTGTCCGTCTGCGAGAGCGATAGCAGCGGCCGTGCACCTGCGGCAGCACCGGCCACCACGAGCGCGCCGATGTCGATGGAGCGCGCCGTCACGATGCCGTGGAACGGGGCCACCAGCGCGCCGAAGCGCAGCACTTCGCGCAGGTTGGCGACGTTCGCACGGGCCGCGCGCACATTCGCCTCGGTCACGTGTGCGGCAGCGGTGCGCTCCTCGAGCTCCTGTGGCGTGACGACCCCCTGCGCCGCCATCTGTGTCCACCGGGCGAGCGTGGCGCGCGCCAGCGCCGCATTCGCCTCGGCCTGCTCCAGCACCGCCGCGGCCTGCAGCGACTGTTCGCGCACCTCGGGCATGTCCAGCACGGCCAGCGTATCGCCGGCGCGGACCACCGAGCCGATGTCCACGCGCAGCGCGCGTACGAAGCCGTTCGAGCGGGCGAAGATGTTCGCTTCGTGCACGCCAGTCACCGTGCCCGGCAGCTCGACCGGCGTCGCGCTCGTGTCGCGCAAGACGGTCTCGGTGTACACCGTGGGCACCGCCGTGACGAGCTGCCGCTCGGCCTCGCGCGACTTGGAGCGCGCCAGCCGTGGCAGCGCGCCGGCGACCACGAGTGCCGCGAGCAGCAGCACGATGAGCACCGGGGCCATGCGTCCCGTGCGTGCACGACGGGGCAGGGGCGAGTTCGAAACCATCAGGTCGGTCCGGACAGGGAAGGCGACGACGCAGGCATCGACGTCGCGGCGCGGCGCGCGTGGCGGCCGGCGTGCACCCGCGCGTAGACGAGCGGCAGGACGGTGAGCGTGGCCACCGTGGCGAAGGCCAGGCCACCAATGACCGCACGACCCAGCGGCGCATTCTGCTCGGCGCCTTCGCCGAGCCCGAAGGCCATGGGGAGCATGCCGACGATCATGGCCAGCGCCGTCATGATGACGGGACGCAGCCGTGTCGACGCGGCATCGAGCGCGGCGGCATGGGCATCGAGTCCCGCCGCACGCCGCTCGTTGGCGAAGGCCACCACGAGGATGCCGTTCGCCGTCGCCACGCCCATGCTCATGATGGCGCCCATGAACGCCGGCACGCTCACCGCGTTGCCGCAGGCGAAGAGCGCCCACACCACGCCCGCGAGCGCCACCGGCAGCGCCGCGCTGATGATGAGCGGGTCGGTCCACGACTGGAAGTTGATGACCATGACGAGATAGACGAGCACGACGGCGAAGGCGAGCCCGGCCGCGAGTCCGGCGTAGGAGCTGCGCATGCTGGCCACCTGCCCGCGCATCACCAGGGTGGTGCCCCGCGGCAGGGACGCGCGCAGCGAGTCGAGCACCACGTCGACATCGGCGGCGACGGCGCCCAGGTCACGATCCTGCACGTTGGCGTACACATCGAACACCGGCGCGACGTCGTAGTGGCTCACGACACCGAGCGTGGCACCGTGCCGCACGGTGGCGACGTTGGCCATGAGCTGCGGCATGCCGCCACCGCTCCCCGCCGCGCCCATCACGGGCGTGCGTCCCAGCGCATCGACACTGGTCATGCGGTACTGCGGGGTCTGCACGCTCACGCTGTACTGCACGCCATTCTGGGGGTTGAGCCACACGTTGGGCTGCGCCTGCCCGCTCGACGCCAGCGACACGAGCAGGTCGTTGGCCACGTCGCGCTGCGACATCGCGAGCCCCGATGCCCGCACCCGGTCGACGGTGACGTCGAGCTGCGGCGCTTCGAGGCGCTGGTGCAGGAACACATCCACCGCACCGGGAATCTCGCGCAGGCGCCGCTCGAGGAAGCGCGCAATGGGGAGGTTGGCTTTGCGATCGGAGCCGGTGACCTGCACGTTCACCGGTGCGGGCAGGCCGGCATTGAGGATCTGTCCGACGATGTCGGCGCTCTGGAAGAACACCAGCAGCTCGGGGAAGTCGCGGCGCAGCATGCGGCGGATCTCGCGCGCATGCTCGGCCGTCTCGCCGCGCCGCTCGGGCGAGAGCGAGATGAGCACGTCGGCGTCGGTCACCCCGATGGTGGGGTTGTCGCTGTACGCGATGCTGGTGGAGTTGGTGCTCGACAGGCCGACATTGTCGATGATCGAGGTGATCTCGCCGTCGGGGAGGAGCGCGCGGATGGCCGCCTCGACCCGGGCCACGTGACGCGCCGTCTCCTCGACGCGCGTGCCCACGGGGGCGCGCAAGTGCAAGCGGATCTGTCCGGCATCGACGGCGGGGAAGAACTCGCGCCCCAGCCACGGTGCCAGCACGCCGGCCCCTGCGATGACGAGCAGCGCGGGGAGCGCCACCCGCGCCGGATGCGCGAGCAACTCGGCCAGCGCCGCCCGATACCGCACCCGCCATCCCTCGAACACGGCCTCGAAGCCATGATGCAGCCGTGCGAACGGGCCGTGCGGTGCACCGCCGCGCCGCGCGGCCAGCGTGCGTTCGCGCAGCATCGCGTACTTCACCAGCGTGGGCACCAGGGTGCGCGAGATGATGTAGGACGCCAGCATCGCGAACACGACGGCCATGGCGAGCGGCTTGAACAGCGACCCCGCCGCGCCCGGCAGGAAGAAGATGGGCACGAAGACGATGCAGATGGCCAGCGTCGATACCAGCGTCGGGACCGCGATCTGTCCCGCGCCGAGCAGGATCGCCTGCTCGATGTCGGGTTCGTCGTGCTGCACGCGGTGGATGTTCTCGATGCCGACCGTCGCGTCGTCCACCAGCACACCCACGGCCAGCGCCAGCCCACCCAGCGTCATCACGTTGAGCGTCTGCCCGAGGCTCGCCAGCACGATGACGGAGCAGAGGATCGACAGCGGGATGGAGAGCGCGACGATGAGCGTCGAGCGCCAGCTCCCGAGGAAGAGCAGGATCATGGCCGCGGTGAGGCAGGCGGCAATGAGCGCCTCGATGACGACGCCCTTGAGCGCCGCCTTCACGAACAACGACTGGTCGGCGAGGACATCCACCTTGAGCGCCGAGGGCATGGCGGCGAGGATGCCCGGCAGCGCCTCGCGCACGCGGTTCACCACATCGATGGTGCTGGCTCCACCGCTCTTGAGCACGGTGACGAGCGCACCGCGCACGCCGTCGCGGTGCACGATGTTGGTTTGCACCGCGTACCCGTCGCGCACCTGCGCCACGTCGCGGATGCGCACGAGGGCGCCGTTGCTCGAGCGGAGCGGCAGGTCGTTGAGCGCCTCGACCGCGTCGGGACTGCCGTTGAGGCGCACCGCATACTCGCGCTCCCCGATCTTGGCGGTGCCACCGGGGAGCACGAGGTTTTGCGCGTTCACCGCATCGCTCACGTCGGTGGGCGACAGCCCGTACGCCAGCAGCTGGTCGGGGTCGAGGTCGACGTTGATGAGGCGCGTGCGTCCGCCGTACGGGCTCGGCACGCTGGCCCCACGCACGGTGGCGAGGCGCGTGCGGATGCCGTTGGTGCCGAGGTCGGCGAGCTGCTGCTCGGAGAGCGAATCACCGCCCAGGGCGAGCTGCAGGACCGGCACGTTGGCGGCGTTGTAGCGCACGATGAACGGCGCCGACGCCCCCGGCGGCATGATGCGGAGGATGCTCTGCGCCGTGGCGGCGAGCTGCGCCACCGCCGACTCGATGCGCGCACCGGGCTGGAAGTACACCCGGATGACCGTGATGCCCGAGAGCGACTGCGACTCGATGTGCTCGACGTCGTTGACCGTCGTCGTGATCGCCCGCTCGTACGGCGTGCCGAAGCGCCGCTCCATCTCCTCGGGCGGCAGCCCCTGATAGTTCCAGATGATCGACACCACGGGGATGTCGAGCTCGGGCAGGATGTCGGTGGGCATGCGCAGCGCCGACATGACGCCCAGGATGACCACCAGCAGCGCCCCCACCACGAAGGTGTAGGGACGCCGCAGGGCCAGGTGTACGATCCACATCGGGGAGGCAGGCGCAGGTGGTGCCGGACTGCGGGCAGACAGGCGCCCGCCCTCTCGTCAGATTCTACGCCGACCCTCCCCATTCCGCTCGACTCTCCCGCCCCGTCCCATGCATCGTCTGCGTCGCATCCTGCTCGCCGCCACGGTCAGCGTTCCGTGTGCGTTCACCGGTGCCGCACCCCTCGCCGCGCAGCCGTGGATCACGCGGCACCAGGACGCCGCCTGGGTGGGGGCCTTCATGGACGAGCCGGTCACCGAACGGCTCGCGCTCTGGTTCGATGGCTCGTGGCGGCGCATGGATCTGGGTGCCGCCCCACAGCAACTGCTGCTGCGCCCCGGCGTGCAGTACACCCTCGCGCGCGGTGTGCGTGTCGGCGGCGGCTACGGCTACATCGCGACCGCGCCCTACGGGTCACTCCCCATCGCCGACCCCACACGCGAACATCGCACCTGGCAGCAGCTCTCGCTGTCGCACACGGCGGGGCGTGTGGGCTTCTCGCATCGCTATCGGCTCGAACAGCGGTGGATCAGCCCGCTGCTGCGCACCGGCGCCGGCGACGCGCGCGAACTCGGCGACGCGACCTACCAGAATCGCTTCCGCTACATGGGGCGCGCGCAGACCGAACTGACGGGCGCGCGCGTGCAGGGCCGGCCGATGTTGCTCTTCGTGTGGGATGAGCTCCTGATGCCCATCGGCGGCGCCACGTCGCTGTTCACGCTGGGCCAGAACCGCCTCACCGGCGGTGTGGGCATTCCCGTGTCCGCGCGCGTGCGCGCGGAGGTGGGCTACATGAACCTGTACAATGCGTTCGCGGCGCGGCGTGCGAACGAGGTCAATCACACGCTGTGGGTGAGTTGGCACTGGACGGGGAAGTAGTCCTCCCTGTGTCCTGACACCGCCCTCCTGCTCCCTGCCTCCTGCGGTGTGACAGTTCGCCAACCACAGGAAGCAGGGAGCAGTTTGGAGTAACATCGGAGGGAGACTGGACTGTCTCCCTCCGGCATGCGCTACTTCGTCGGATCCAGCATCGCCTTGATCTGGTCGCGCGCGTCCTGCAGGTGCGCACGCGTCTCGCGATTCGGCGCACGGCCCACCGCCGCCGCGAGCTCGGCGTCGAGCGTGCGCATCTCGTCCTTCACCAGCGGACGGATGTCCCGCGGGCTGGCCACCGCGACGCCCAGCAGCGCCGCAAGCGCCTGATCCTGCGGGTTCGGGGCGGGCGGCTTCACCTTGGCCGCCATCGACTCGAGATACAGCATCTGCAGTCGGCGACGGTACGGATCGATCGCCTGCCCGGCGTAGATCTCCTTCCACAGCCCCCGACGCAGGTCAGTGAGCATCTCGCCCAGCGTGTAGACCGTGCTCTTGTTCGTGGCCACGGCCTCGATGTCGAGCAGGCTCTGCAGCTTCCCGTTGCCCAGGAGCGAGGAGAGCGAGCGATTCTGCGCGCCCGTGACGCGATTGATGTTCCCGACCGCCTCGATGCGCGCGAGGATCTGCGGCTTGATCATCGCCGTGGGCGTCGCGAACACCTCGGCCTGCAGGAACTGCATCGCCTCCTTCTGGCGCGCCTTGGGCACCGGCGTCCACACCGCGCCCGCCTGGCTCGCCATCTTCTCCTGCTTGTCCACGCCACCGATGATGCGCGTCACGTGCTGCGCCTCGGTGGCCCACTGGTCGAGCACCGCGCTGTAGGTGGCGCGCAGCAGCGAGAAGTCGGCCGTCTTGTCGAGCGTCGCGGCCGGCTCGACGAGGTCGACGATGCGGCGCAGGTTCTTGAAGCCCAGGCGCGTGGTCTTCACGGCATCGGCATCACCCACCGCCTCGCTCGTCTCGCCCGGGTCGGCGCCACCGGCGCCGTAGCGGTACCACGGAATCGAATCCTGCATGCGCGACCAGCTGTCGAGCGTCGCCTTCTCCTCGTCGGCCGTGCGCGCCGACGGGATGGGCGTGTAGCCCCACTTCACGGCGAACTCGTCGTACGGCCCCACCTTGGGCACGAGGTCGGCCAGCGGGATGCCGTCCTCCGGCTGCGCCGCGTAGTTGAAGCGCGCGTAGTCCATGATGGACGGCGAGTGCCCCATCTTCGCGACCCACGTCTTCGACCGGATCGAGTCGGCCGGGTACATCGAGCTGCCCTTCATGTTGTGCGGGAAGCCGAGCGTGTGTCCCACCTCGTGCGCGACCACGAACTGCACCAGGCGCCCCATGAGCGAATCGGGGAAGGGGAACTTCTGCGCCCGCGGGTCGAGGTGACCGACCTGCGTGAAGTACCAGTCGCGCTGCAGGTCCATGATGTTGTGGTACATCTGCACGTCGGCGTCGAGGATCTCGCCGGTGCGCGGGTCGGTGACGCTGGGGCCCACCGCGTTGGCCACCGGCGACGGCAGCCAGCGCACCATCGCGACGGTCGCATCTTCGCCGGAGAAGTCCGGGTCGTTCGGTGCGTCGGCGGCCACGATGCCCTTGGCGAAACCGGCGCCCGCGAACGCCTCCTGCCACTCCTCGATGCCGGCCTTCACCCACGGCTTGAGCCACTGCGGCGTGGCGGGGTCGACGTAGTAGGTGATGGGCTTCTTCGGCACGCACAGATTGCCCTGGCGCTGGTCGCTGCACTCGAGGCGCCAGCGCGCGATGTAGCGCAGCGGCTTGACGCGCTGGTCGGCGGCGCCGAAGTCGGTCTTGGTCTCGCCGAAGAACCCGACGCGCGCGTCCATGAGCCGCGGGCGCATCGGCTCGTCGGGGAGCCGCACGAACGAGTAGGTGAACGCTTCGGTGGTCGCCTGCGCGCCACCGGGCGCGACGGGCAGCCCGGGAATGGCCGGCCCGGCGCCGCCGATGGGCGTGAACGTCTGCGTGGCCGTCACGTTCACGTTGCGCGAGAAGGCCGAGAACTTGTCGATGTAGGAACGCGTCGCGTCAACGGTCGCGCGACGGCCGCCGGCGGTGAACTCCTGGATGCCGCCGGTGAACATGCGCGTCACTTCGATGACCGCGGCGCTGTCCTTGCCGTAGGCCTCGACGTTGAACGCGGCGAGGATCGGGTAGAACTCGATGAGCGACATCGCGCGCGGCGTCGACTTGGTCGTGTCCGAGGCGACGTTGTTGTAGTTGATGTCGCGGACGAAGACGCGGTTCTCCCGGCGCTCGAAGCGGATGACGCGATCGGGGCCGAGCGTGCCGTTGATGCCGATGCCGGCCGGCGTCCCCGCCAGCACGGTGGTCACCACGAAGTCCTTGCCGATCTGGGCCGCGGGGATCTCGAAGTAGAGGCGCGAGCCGATCTGGTGCACACCAAAGACCCCGGTCTTCGTCTTGGCGCGCGGCGTGATGACGGTGGCGTACGGGCGCGGCTGGGGGTCGGCACCGCCGCCGCCGAGCCCCGGCAGGTTGATGTTGGGGACGCCACCGGCGGGGGGCTGTCCCGCTGTCGGCGCGCCGGGCGCCGAGGGATTGCTGCCAGGCTGGCCGGGGGCGGCATTGGCAGGCCGGGCGGCCGGGGTGGGCGCGGTGGCCGGCTTCTTCGCCGGCTGACACGCCGCCAGCAGCAGCGATGCGGCCGCGAGGGGCAGGAATGGAGAACGCATTGAGCGACCTGGGAGGGAGGGTACGACGGGAGGGATCTGTCCCACCCGTGGCGCGCAGGGAGTCTAGGGAGCCGAACGGCGCCGCACGAGGGGCGAACCGCAGCGCTTACGCCGTGGGGACAGGGCGGTGCCAGCCGAACCCCGGTCGTCCCACCCTGATCGCGCGTCGCCAACTCACTCCGGAGCCCGTCCCATGTCGAATCGCCTTGCCTTCACTGTCGTTGCCTTCGCTGCTGCGCTCACCGCCTGCAGCGACTCGTCCACCGAGCCGGTCGCCATCCGCACCGCTGCCCGGGCCGACGCGCAGGGCGTCTCCAAGGTGGCCTTCACCGCCGGCACCCGCGCCGTGCTGAGCGATGTGCAGGCGAGCCCTGCCGGTCTCGAGCCGGTGCACTTCACGTTGCAGGTCACGCCGGCCGAGCCGGCGCGGCTCGAGGCCGTGTCGGATGTGGTCGACACGCTCGCGTTCGACGAAGCGCTGACCGGCGCCGCGGTACGGGCCGTCGACCAGTATGGCAATGCCGTCGCCGACCTGCCGTTCGCCATCGCGCTGGTCGACGCGAGCGGGAGCGCCACGGACCTGGGCTCGGTGACGACCGACGTGCAGGGCATCGCCACGGTGCCGGTGCCGGTGAGCGCGCCGGCCGGCGACTACCAGCTGAGCTTTCGCAGCGGCGAGCTGTCGCTGTCGTATCAGCTCACGATCCTCCCCGAGCCCGTGTCCGAAGGACGCGTCGTGACGCTGCGCCGCTCGCGCCGCTGACCCACGCGCCGCTCGCGGGCCTAGAAGACATGACCACGGGGGGCCGGCACTGCCGGCCCCCCGTTGGTCGTTCAGACGCGCGCGCCGCGCGCACACAGCAAGGAAACCCTGACGCAGAACCGGGGGAATGCATCTCCTGCGCCGCACCGCCGCGCCGATCTCTTAGGACATCCCGGCTCATGCAGGGCGCGGGGTCATGTCCGAGGTCTCGATGCGATTCCGGCTCACGCCGCGCCTGCTCGCGGCGATGCTGCTCATACGCCCGCTGTCCGCACTCGGCGCGCAGGCTGGCGCACACGGCGCGACGACGTCCCATACCATCGCCTGCCGCGGCTATTCGACGCTCACGCCGAGCGGCACGGTCTTTCCCCGCGCGGCACAGGCCGACACCGCGTCCTTCGTCGATCCCACGGTCCACCGCGCCGAGCCGCAGCGCGTGCGACTCGGGTGTCGCACGTACCTCGCGCCGTTCGTCGCCATCGACCCCCACGGTGCGTCCATCACGATCGGTCACGCGTCGAACCTGCAGGACAACGTCACGATCAGCGGACGCATCGTGATCGGCGATCGCGTCAGCATCGCGCATGGGGCCACGATCGTCGGACCGTCGACCATCGGCGCGCGCGACGGGTTGCCGGCATTCGTGGGTTTCAACGCCGTCGTCGAGGGCGCGATCGTCGAGCCCGACGGCATGGTCACACACCTCGCCAAGGTGTCCGCGGGCGTGACGATTCGCCGCGGCACGAAGGTGCTCCCCGGCAAGTGGATTCGCACCCAGGCCGAGGCCGACAACGAGGCCCTCGGCAAGGTCGTGCGCGTGACCGACGCCGACCGCGCGTTCATGGCGGGCGTGCTGCACGTCAACAACAGCTTCGCGGCAGGATACACCGCACTTGCGCACACCGCGCCGCGTGAGCTGCGTGGCGCCGGACGCGATCCCGGGCATAGCGACTTCAATCATGCGGCCGATGCCCCCGCGTTTCGCGGGGTCGCGAAGCCGGTGCCCAGCATGCACGTGCGTGTGATCGGCGGCGTCGAGGTGAAGGACTCGTGGCAACACCTCGAGCAGCAGGCGGGACGCGACGTCTCCATTCGCGCCGACGAGGGCGAGCACTTCCGCTTCGGCGCCATCGGCCGGTTGGGTGACCACGTGACGTTCCACGCGCTCGAGCACAGCAACCTCGAGGTGGGGAGCGCGGTGCGCTTCGGCGCGCATGTCGTCGTGCACGGCGGTGCGGATGATCGCCCCACCGACCGGGACATCACGCGGATCGGCGATCGCGTCGTCATCGGCGATCACGCCGTGGTGTTTCGCTCCAAGATCGGGGCGGGTGTGCAGATCGGCGCGTATGCGTACGTCGATGGCTGCCACCTCGCCCCGGGCACGATCGTGCCGCCGCGGACCATCATGATCAAGGACAAGGTGGTGGGCGTCGTCGAATGGTGACGACGCCCGTCCCGCCTCACTCCTTCGGGTCGAGCATCTTCCGGATCTGATCGCGCGCATCCTCGAGGTGCGCCCTGCTCATGCGATCGCTCGTCTTGCCGATCGCGGCCTGCAGGTCGGCGTCGAGCGCGCGCATCTCGGCCTTGAGGATCGGGCGGAAGTCGGCGGTGCCGACCGGCGCCTGTGCGCCACGCCCGCCCCCCTGCGGCGCGGCGGCCGGCGCGGCCGGCGGCGGGTTGATCTTGGCCGCCATCTGCTCGAGGTAGAGGCGCTGCAGGCGACGACGGAACGCATCGATCGGCGCGCCCGTCTCCGTCTCCTTCCACAGCCCCTTGCGCAGGTCGGCCAGGAAGTCGGCCACCGGATACACCTCGGCCTTGTTCGTGCTCGTGGCCTCGAGCTCCAGCATGCGCTGCAGGCGATCGTTGCTCACGAGGCTGCTGAGCGACCGCGCCTGCGCCCCACCCACGCGCGCGAGGGAGCCGCTCGGTTCGAGCTTGCGCAGGATGCTCTGGTCGAGGAGCCAGGTCGGCGTGGTGTAGGCGTTGTCGTGCAGGAACTGCAGCGCCTCCTTCTGGCGCGCTGGCTCGACCGGGCGATACACCGGGCCCTTCTGCCCCACCACCTTCTCCTGCTTGTACTGCGAGCCGATGATGCGCGCGACGTGGCCCATCTCGGTGGCCCACTGCCCGACAGTCCGGCCGTACAGCTCCTCCAGGTTGTCGAACGTGTCGCCGTCCTTCCAGGCGGTCGCGCTCTCGAGGAAGCCCATCACGCGCTTGAGGTTCTTCACGCCGTACGTGGTGGCCTTCACGGCGTCGGCGTCACCCACCGCCTCGCTCTGCTCGCCCGGGTCGGCACCCTGTGCGCCGCCATCGTTCGCGAAGCGGAACCACGGCGTGTCATCCTGCTGCTTCGCCCACTTGTCGAGCGTGGCCTTCTCGGCCTCGGGCGTCTTCGCGCCGGCGATGGGCGTGTAGCCCCACATCACGGCGTACTTGTCGTACGGCCCGACCTTCGGGATGAGGTCGTCGAGGGCGATGCCGTCTTCCGGCTGCGCGACGTAGTTGAAGCGCGCGTAGTCCATGAGCGTCGGCGTGTGCCCCATCTTCGCCACCCAGGTCTTCGAGCGCACCGAGTCGACCGGGTACATCGAGCTCGCCTTGAAGTTGTGCGGGAAGCCCAGCGTGTGGCCGACCTCGTGCGCCGTCACGTACTCGAGGAGCCGGCCGGCGAGCGTGTCCGGGAATGGCAGCTTCTGCGCGCGCTTGTCGAGCGGCCCCACCTGCGTGAAGTACCACGACCGCGTGAGGTTCATGACGTTGAGGTACGTCTGCACGTCGGCGTCGAGGATCTCGCCCGTGCGCGGGTCCTTGAGCGATGGGCCCACAGCGTTCTCGGTGGCACTGGGGAGCCAGCGCACCATGCTCACCGTCGCGTCCTCGCCCGAGAAGTCGGGATCGTTGGCCGGCGCCTCGGCCGCGACGATGCCCTGGTAGAAGCCGGCGGCCTCGAAGGCCGGCTGCCAGTCCTCGATGCCCTTCTTGATCCACGGCTTGAGCCACGCCGGCGTCGCCGGATCGAGGTAGTACGTGATGGGCTTCTTCGGCACGCACAGGTTGCCGACCTTCCGGTCGCTGCACTCGAGACGCCAGCGCGAGATGAAGCGGTTCGTCTCGACGCGCTGCGTGCCGCCCGAGAAGTCGCGTTGCTGCACCGCGAAGTAGCCGACGCGCTCGTCGTGGAGGCGCGGCATCATGGGCGTGTCCGGCAGCTTGGCCACGGAGAACGTGTACTTCTCGGTCGTCGGCGCGTTGGCGTTCGCGGCCGCCGCGCCGCCACCACCACCACCGCCGGGTGCCGCACCCTGCGGCGTGAAGCTCTGCACCGCGGTGACGTTCACATTGCGCGAGTACGCCGCGAACCGCTCGACGTACGAGCGCTGCGCGTCGACCTGCGCGCGACGGCCCAGCGCGGTGTACTCGGCCACGCCGCCGGTGAAGAGACGCGTGACTTCGATGACCGGCGCACTGTCGGCACCGTACGCCTCGATGTTGAACGCCGCGAGGATCTTGGTGACGCCGATGAGCTCCGCCGCGAGCCGCTGCGACTTGGCCGTGTCGGCGATGATGTCGCGGTAGTCGGCCTCGCGCAGGAACACGCGCTGGTCGCGCCGCTCGAAGCGCACGAGGTTGTTGCCGCCCTGCGTGCCACGAATGCCGATCTCGTCAGGCGTGCCGGCGAGCGTCGTCACGACGACGTAGTCCTTGCCCAGCTCCGCGCGCGGAATCTCGAAGTAGAGGCGCGCGCCCACCTGGTGGACCTTGAAGACGCCGTTCTTCGTGACCGCACGCGGGGTGATGACCGTGGCGTAGGGGCGCGGCTGCGGATCCTGCCCGGCGCCCCCCTGCCCGGCGCCGCCGCCGGCGGGAGGCTGGTTGGCACCGCCACCGCCACCGCCACCGGCACCACCGCGGCCGCCAGCCGGCGTGTTGGTGGTGGGGGCCGGGGTGGGCGCGGAGGGCGCCGGCGTTGGCGCGGGCGTGGCGGCGGGCTTGGCGCAGGCACCGATGGCCAGCGCCACCGTGGTGCCAAGCAGTGCGGCCGGGCGCACGATGGTTCGAGAGGGCATGGAGCGGAGGGAAGGACGAGGTGGGACAAACGCGGGGTGACACGTTGGCGGCGGGGGGCCGCCTGCGGAGTACGCGGCAACCGGGACGTCCGCTGCCCGAGCGCGAGCCGGCACGCTTCCTCCCTCTGCTCTCAGCCCCACTGCTCAGACTTCAGACCTCTGAGACGATCTCGTTTCTGACCTCGATCGTCGTCGGGCATCTGGCGTCGGGTGCCAGGTCTGGGTGCAGGTCTGGGCGCCAGGTCTGGGTGCAGACTTTGGTGCAGACTCGGGTTCAGACTCGGGTTCAGACTCGGTTTCAGAGGTCTGATGACTGACAACGATAGAGCTCTGAAATGAGATGGCGTCAGAGGTCACAGGTCTGAGCAATGGGCGGGGAATTGGTGGGGGTGGCAGGGAAATGGTGATGGCTCGGAGGTGTGCCCACGCCATGGTGTCGCATGCCCCACAATCCCTCCCGCCTACAGGTCGTGATTCGCGCCGATGCCCTCGTCGTGCGCGTGCATCAGCTCGCCGAGCGGCACCGTCGCCGGATCGGGGCCGTGTCGCCCGGCCTTCGTAGTCAGCTCCTGCGCGCGGCCACCTCCATCAGCCTCAACCTCGGTGAGGCGTGCGGCTACACGTCGCCGGACAAGTCGGCCGCGCTGCTCGACGTGGCCATCGGGTCGTGCAATGAGGTCGAGCGCGTTCTGCGGCTGTGTCGGCGACTGGAGGTGCTGGACGACTCCGTCGACACCCTCCTCGACGAACTCCGCGAGATCCGCATGATGACCTACGGCTTTCGCAAACGCCTCCTCTCCTTCCCCCACTCCACTCAGACTTCCGACTTCTGAGAGGGTTTGGTTTCTGACTTCTATCGTTGTCTGGCGTCTGAACTCTGGAGGCAGATCTGAACCCAGATCTGAACCCAGATCTGAACCCAGAGCTGAACCCAGAGCTGAACCCAGATCTGAACCCAGACCTGCCCTCAGACGTCTGATCCCCGACAACGATAGAAGTCAGAAACCAAACCCTCTCAGAACTCTGAAGTCTGAAGTCGTCGTCGTCGCGGCGCGCTCAGCGCGCGATGCGCTCCACCCAGTCGGCGAGCGCGCCGAGCACTTCCTTGCGCACCCGCACATCCTTCAGCGCGCCGTATCCCGTCGGCGACCCCACCGGATCGGGCACCAGCAGGTGGTTCGTCGCGGGAAAGCGCTGCATCGTCACGCGCGTGTTCCCCGCAGCGCGCAGCGTCGCGACAATCGTGTCCGCCTGCTCGGGCGTCACCTGCCAATCGGTGTCGCCCTGCAGCACCAGCACCGGCTGCCGGACCTGACGCAGCATCACCTTGGGGTCGGTATCGGCGAAGTACTTCGTCCACGCGTTGCTGGTGATCATCGCGTTCACGATGGAGTCGGTCATGAACTGCTGCAGCGCCGGGCCCTCGAGGCCGCGGGCGCGCCCGGCCGCGCGGGTGGCTTCACCGGCGGGCGCGGCGAGCAGCGCCTTCACCTGATTGCCCACCTGGTAGTTGAGGATGTGCCGCCCGTCGTACGACGAACCTGCCAGCAGCGCGATGGCGTGGATGCGGGGGTCCTTCACCGCCGCGATGGGCGCGATGATGCCCCCCTCGCTGTGCCCCGCGAGCATGATGCGCGCCGGGTCGATGTCGGGGCGCGTGCGCAGCCACGCGACGACGCTCAGCACATCGTCGGCGAAGTCGACGCTGGTGGCCTGCGCGCGTGACGCGGCGCCGCCGCTTTCACCCACGCCGCGATCGTCGTACCGCAGCACCGCGATGCCGCGCCGGGAGAGCGTGTCGGCGATGTCGCGGAACGGGGCGTAGCCGGCCACCAGCCCCGACAGGCGCGAGTCGCGCTCCTGCGGGCCACTGCCACTGATCGTGATGACCACCGGGACGCGCGCGCTGCGCACGGGGCGAGTGAGCGTGCCCGCGAGCGTGTAGCCGCGGCTGGTGGGAATCGTGACCGCCTCCGCCGTGTACGGCGCACCGGTCGGCGCACTGTAGTCGTAGCGTCCCGTCGCGGCGGACGGCGCCGGCGCACCGGTCATGCGTACGGCGCGCAGCCCCTGCGCGGGCACCCGCACCTCGAGCGGCAGTCCTGCGCGCCAGGCCGTCTGGACGGCGAGCCCGCTCATCGTCATCACGCTGGTGTCGCCGGTGAAGACGACGTTCGCCTCCATCTTCTGCGCACCGTTCGTGAGCACCACGGGCAGCGTCGGGCGGCCCGCCGCGCGTGCGAAGCTTGCCACCAGCGCCGCGTGCATCAGCGACTGGCCGATGAGCGGAACCGTGCCCGCGGCCACCGGCAGCGACTGCGTACGCGTGGCACCGTTCGCGGTGATCTCGACCTGCAGGCTGTCGCCCCGCACGCGGAAGACGAACGCCTGCAGCGGCGCCGCGGTCATGGGTGCGCCCGCCGCGTAGGCCCGCATGGCGAGCTGCATCGGCTCGCGCTGCTGCTCCCAGTCGATGCGCGGCTGCCCGCGATACGCGAGCGATCCCCGCACGACCCCCGCGGCCTGTTCGATCGACTCGACGGCGATCGTGTCGTTGTTGGCGATGTACGCGAACTGCAGGCGTGCCGGCGCGCCCTGCGCCGGCGCGCCCTGCGCGTGCGCCGATCGCGTGAGCACGCCGGCGACCAGCGCCGCCACGACAAGGCCCAGCACGACGAGCGCGAGGCGGCGGGAACGACCGGCAATGAGGTGCAGCATCGGAAGGATCTCAGCGGGGCGGACAGCGCCCGGTCAGGGAAGACAGCAGGTGGAAGGCATGAGGGCGCGGTCGTGAAGACGCGCGGTGGTGATCGGTCAACGGAACGCGGGAACGGGACGACGCACGCGTTGCGACGCGACGTCGAGGCCGCCGAGGAAGCGCAGCATCGCCTGCCACGCCTCCGCGTCGCCCATGAGGCCATGCGACAGGTGCTCGTACACCAGGTGCCGCCCGTTGGGGAAGCGCGGCAGCAGCGCGTCGACGTTGGCGACCGGCGTGCGGCCGTCCCACGTGCCACTCACGAACAGCACGGCAGTGGTCATGCGCGCGGGCAGCACGGGCGCCCGCGCCGGCACCGCCTCGGCGATGGCGTCGCACATGGCCGGGGTCGGCGCGTCGATGACATCCCCCAGCCGGCTCGTCGCCGCCTCCCGCACGATCTGCGCGCGCCGGTCGGCGCTCGCCCCCGACGCGCAGTTCATGAGCAGGTTCATGGCATCGAGCGGACGCCCCTGCCGCCGTCGCAGTTCGGTGCGCGCCAACGCCGTGAGGTCGCCGGCCGCGAGCGCGTCGAGTTGCGCCGGCAACTGCCGCATGGCCCGCGCATCGCCGAGGGCATCAGTGATGAAGCGCTGGACGGTGGAGCCATCGACGACCACGGTGGTGGTGCCGACCGGCACGCGCGTGGGTGTGTCGGCCACGCGCTGCCGCAGCGCGTCGACAGTCGCGACGATCGACGGTCGCCCCGCGCGACTGGTGTCGGCATCGACGAGCGCGGCGAACGCGTCGAACACCGCGTCCACCCGCGCCGGCCGCTTGAAGGTGTCGTCGGGTCCCTCTACGCCGGCGAGCACCACGCGCGCCGTCCGCGCCGGGTGCGCCGCCAGGTACGCGAGCCCCAGGTGCGTGCCGTAGCTACCGCCGAGCAGCGAGACACGCGGCACGCCAAGCGCCACGCGCAGCGACTCGATGTCCTCGGCGCTTTCGCGTGTCGTCCAGCCACGCACGTCCACGCCGGCGGCGGTGAGTTGCGCGACGCAGCGGGTGGCATCGGCGCCCGCGGCCGAATCGCGCGCGGCGCGCGTGAGCTCCAGCGTGGGGTCGAGGGCGGAGAGCACGCAGGCGAGACGCGGCTCCGAGCGTCCGGTGCCCCGCTGGTCGAGCGCGATCAGATCGCCCCGCGCGCGCAGCGAGTCCAGCACCGGTCCCGGCATCGTGCCCAGCGCACGCGTGCCCGCGTCGCCGGGGCCGCCGGCCAGGAAGACGATGGGTGCCGCGACGACCGGCGCGCCGACGGAGCCGTTTGGCGCCGGAGCGTTGCGCGATGCGACGTTGCGCACAGCGGCGATGCGCACGGCGCGCACCGTGATGCGACGGCTGGTGGCACCGGCCGCGCGCCGCTCGGGGACGCGCAGGGTGAGCAGATGCGCGGCCATGGCGTTGCCCTGCACCGCGAACGTGATGGTGTCAGTGCGCAGCGAGTCGCCCCGCGCGGTGACCACCCACGCGGCCGCGGGAGGCTGCGGTGGAAGCGACGGAACGGCGTGCGCGATCATGGGGCGGGTTCGGTGGTGTCGCGGTCGGTGGTGTCGCGATCGGTGGTGTCGTGGTCGCGCGCCTTCGGCGCGCGCCCCGCATCGCGGAGCGCACGCCGAAGGAGGAACTCGATCTGCCCGTTGAGGCTGCGCAGGTCGTCATTGGCCCAGCGCTGGAGTGCGTCGAGCAGCTCGCGATCGACCCGCAGCAGGAAGGGCTTCCGGTCAGCCATGCGTCACCTCGTACACGGGCGTCGGACGACTGCGCGCGGTCAGGTGTAGAGCGAGCCCGTGTTCACCACCGGCTGCGTCGAGCGCTCGGAGCAGAGCACGACCAGCAGGTTGCTCACCATCGCCGCCTTGCGCTCGCCATCGAGGTCGACGATGTCACGCGCCTTGAGCGAGGCGAGCGCCAGCTCGACCATGCCCACCGCGCCCTCGACGATCGTCTGCCGCGCCGCGACGATCGCACTGGCCTGCTGCCGCTGCAGCATCGCGGCCGCGATCTCGGCGGCATACGCGAGGTGACTGATGCGCGCCTCGATGACCTCCACGCCGGCCTTGGCCAGCCGATCGACGAGCGCCTGCAGCAACCCCTTGTTCACCTCTTCCTGGTGCGTCGACAGCGCGATGTCCTCGCTGCCATGCGCGTCGTACGGATGCGCGACCGCGAGCGCCCGCAACGCCGCCTCACTCTGCACGGCGACGTACTGCACGTAGTCGTTCACCTCGAAGATCGCCTCGGCCGTGTCCGTGACCCGCCAGACCACGATGGCCCCGATCTCCACCGGATTCGATCGCGCGTCGTTCACCTTGAGCTTGTTGGTCTCGAAGTTCCGCACGCGCAGTGACACGCCCTTCTTGGTCATGAAGGGGTTGGTCCACCACAGTCCCGACTCGCGCACCGTGCCCTTGTAGGTGCCGAAGAGCGTGAGGACCTTGCCTTCGTTGGGGGCCACCGTGAAGAGGCCGGTGAGCGCCAGCAGCGCCACGGTGCCGACGAGCAGCGACGGGCCGGCGAGCCAGCCGTTGTGCGACTGCATGCCGAAGAAGAAGCCGACGAAGCCGCCGACGCCGACGGCCAGGTACAGGAGCAGGGCCGGGATGCCGGCGGCGGGCTTGACGGTCTGTTCGCGAAGCATGGAGGGGGTCTCTGGTTGCGGTGGAATCGAAGTGATATCACTTCGGTAGCACCGTACGCAACGCCTTCCGGCCGGTTTCATCCCGTCAGGGACCGGGGCGGAACCCCGCTTGCCAACCCCGCGCGCCCCCTTCCATATGTCGGGGCTCCCACTGCCATTCACCCGACGTCGAGGTCCCGCATGTCCTCCCGCCTGTCTCGTGCCGCGATTGCCGCGGGCACCCTCCTCCCGGCGCTCCTGCTGGCGCAGACGCCGCCCCGCGTGGCGGTGCGACCGGCGCCACGCCCTGCCGCCCCCGGGCCCATGGCCGCCGGGTTCGACACCGCCGCCCTGTCGTCCATTCGCTGGCGCGAAATCGGCCCCTATCGCGGGGGTCGCTCGGTGGCCGTGGCCGGCTCCGCGGCGCGCCCGAAGGAGTACTGGATGGGCACCACCGGTGCCGGCGTGTTCAAGACCACCGACGGCGGCGACACCTGGATGCCGATGACCGACAAGGCCTTCGGCGGGACGGTGGGCGCGGTGGCGGTGGCGCCGAGCAATCCCGACGTGGTGTACGTGGGCGGCGGTGAGTTCGCCATTCGCGGCAACGTGTCGCACGGCGATGGCATGTGGAAGACCACCGATGGCGGCCGCACGTGGACGAACATCGGCCTCAACGACACGCGCCAGATCGCTAAGGTGCGCGTGCACCCGACCAACCCCGACCTCGTGTACGTGGCGGCGCAGGGGCACGTGTGGGGCCCCAACGCCGAGCGCGGCATCTTCCGCAGCAAGGACGGCGGGAAGTCGTGGCAGAAGGTCCTCTTTCGCGACGACTCCACCGGGGCCGCCGACCTCGCGATGGACCCGACCAACCCGAACGTGCTCTACGCCGGCTTCTGGCAGGCGCATCGCACGCCCTGGATGCTCGTCTCGGGCGGCAAGGGCTCCGGGATGTTCAAGAGCACGGACGGCGGCGACACGTGGACCGAGATCACGCGCAACTCCGGCCTGCCGAAGGGGCTGTGGGGCAACATCGGCATCAGTGTGAGCGGCGCGAACCCGCGGCGCGTCTACGCGCTCATCGAGGCCGATGAAGGCGGCGTGTACCGCAGCGACGACGCCGGCGCGACGTGGCAGCGCGTGAACGACGAGCGCAAGCTGCGGCAGCGGGCGTGGTACTACACGAAGATCTACGCCGACCCGAAGAACGCCGACGTCGTGTACGCCAGCAACGTGCAGTTCCAGGTGTCGAAGGACGGCGGCAAGACGTGGAGCAACCTCAACCCGCCGCACAGCGATTCGCACGACCTGTGGATCGCCCCCGACGATGCCAACCGCATGATCGAGGGCGACGACGGCGGCGCGAGCGTGAGCACCGACGCGGGCCGCACGTGGACGGCGCAGGACTACGCCACCGCGCAGTTCTACCACGTCACGACGACGAATCACTTCCCGTACCAGATCTGCGGTGCGCAGCAGGACAACAGCACGCTGTGCGGCCCGTCCCGTGCGCCGGGTGGCATCACCATCGACATGTGGAAGGATGCGGGCGGCGGCGAGTCGGGATTCATCGCCGCGCTGCCGAATGACCCGGACATCGTCTTCGCCGGCAGCTACGGCGGCTACCTCACGCGCAAGGACATGCGCACGGGCATGACGCGCGACGTCAATCCGTGGCCCCTCAACCCCATGGGGCATGACGCGAAGGACGCGAAGTACCGCATGCAGTGGACGTTCCCGATCGTCGTGAGCCCGCACGACCCGAAGACGGTGTACGTGGGCTCGAGTGTGCTCTTCAAGACCACCAACGAGGGGGACAGCTACACCGCCATCTCCCCCGACCTATCGCGCAACGACCCGCGCACGCTGGGACCGAGCGGCGGCCCGATCACGAAGGACCAGACGAGCGTCGAGTACTACGGCACAGTGTTCGCGATCGCCGAGAGTCCCGTGGCGAAGGGCACCATCTGGGCGGGCACGGATGATGGGCTGGTGCACGTGACGCGCAACGGCGGCGCGACGTGGACCAACGTGACGCCACCGCTGCTCAAGGAGCGTGAGTGGGCTCGCATCTCCATCATCGAGGCGTCGCACTTCAACGCCGGCACGGCGTATGTCGCGGCGAACCGCTTCCAGATGGACGACAACCAGCCGTACCTGTTCCGCACGACCGACTACGGCCGTACGTGGACGCGCATCGACAACGGGATCGCGCGTACCGAGTTCACCCGCGTCATCCGGGAGGACGACGTGCGTCCGGGGCTCCTGTTCGCGGGCACCGAGCGCGGCATGTGGGCCTCGCTCGACGACGGCGCGACCTGGTTCTCGCTCCAGCGCAACATGCCGATCGTGCCGGTGCACGACCTCGCCATCAAGGAGGGCGACCTCATCGCCGCCACGCACGGCCGGTCGTTCTACGTCATCGACGACATCGGCGTGCTGCGGCAAATGAGCGCGAACGTGCTCGCGAGCCGTGCGCATCTCTTCACGCCGCGCCCGTCGTATCGCATCAACTGGGGGGGCGGCTTCCAGATCGGCGGGTCCTCGTCGCCGGTGGGCGCCAACCCGCCCAACGGCGCCATCATCTCCTACTGGCTCAAGGACAAGGCGTCGCGTGTGGCCATCGAGTTCCGCGATTCGACGGGGCGCACGATCCGCAGCTTCTCGAACGACACTGCGGGGCAAGGCACCGGGCCGAGCGCCGGCGGCCGGCGCGCGGTGGCGGCCGACCGCCCGCCCACGGCCAACGTGGGCATGAACACGTTCTCGTGGAACCTGCGCGAAAGCGACGCGACCACGTTCCCCGGCATGATCATGTGGGCCGGCGTCACCAACGGGCCGCTCATCCTGCCGGGTACGTATAAGGTGCGCCTGCTGGTGGACGGCGCGCCGTCGGGCGAGGCCACACTGCTGGTGAAGAAGGACCCGCGCAGCAGCGCCACGCCGGTCGACCTGGTCGCGCAGTACAAGCTGCTCATGCAGATCCGCGACCGCACCACCGACGCCAACGACGCCGTGCGCACGGTGCGCAACGTGCGCGGGCAGGCCGTTGCGGCCCGCACGAAGGTGGGGAGCGACTCGGCGCGGTACGCCCAGCTCGTGCAGGAGCTCGACACGAAGATCAGTGCCCAGGAAGCCAACATCTATCAGGTGAAGAACCAGAGCGGGCAGGATCCGCTCAACTACCCCATCAAGGTGAACAACCAGATCGCTGCGTTGGCCGGCGTGGTGGGGAGCACCGAGGCGCGCCCGACGAAGCAGTCGCAGCAGGTGTTCGACCTCCTCACCAAGGAGCTCGAGGGGTACCTCGTGGAGCTGCGGCGGCTGTACAAGGAGCTCCTGCCGGCCATCGATGCCATTCGCAAGGCGCACGGCGTGCCGCCCATCGAGGTGAAGGCGGCCGACGCGCCGCGCGGCTGATCGCGCGCGGCGGTACTGCCGACTGAAACCTTCTGCACGGCAGCGTCCGTCCAAAGGGGGAGCGCCGGATTGGGGTCAGAACAGTTGTTCTGACCCCAATCCGGCGCTCCCCCTGGCGTTTCCACCCGTCTCCTCCGGCATTCGCATGCTTCGTCCTTCCTTTCGCCGTGTGGCGCCGCTCGCGGGCGCCCTCCTCGCGGCCGGTTCGCTCGCGTCCGGTGCGCTCCACGCGCAGGCGCGCTCGCTCGACCTCGGCGTCAGCGATGTCGGCGTCTCCATCGGCGACTCCCGTCGCTGGACCGGGCTCCGCATCAACGCCCGCGACACGCGCCTGGACGAGGCCAACGGCGTCAACCTCACCCTCTGGAACCCCACGCGGCGCGGCGGCGGTGACATCCGCGGCCTCGCCATCGGCGCGCCGCTCACCGGCGGACGCAGCATCACGGGGCTCGCGGTGGGCGGGGGCATCGGCGCCGACGAATCGCTTCGCGGCATCACCCTCGCCGCGATCGGCGCGGGCGCCGGTGGCGATGTGGTCGGCATCAACGTGGCCGGCATTGGCTTCGGCAGCGGCGGCTCGCTGCGCGGTCTCACCATCGCCGGCATCGGCGCCGGCACCGGCGGGCGTCTCGATGGCATCACGATCGCCGGCATCGGTGCGGCGGCCGGCGACGGCGGGCGCGGCGTCATGATCGCCGGCATCGGCGCCGGGCTTGGCGGCGACTTCGACGGGGTGGCGATTGCCGGTGTGGGTGCCGGTGGCGGTGGCAACTTCCGTGGCGTGGCCATCAGCGGCGTCGGCGCCGGCGTGGGCGGCGACTTCACCGGCATCGCCATCAGCGGCATCGGCACCGGCGCGGGCGGCGCGCTCCGCGGTCTCGCCATCGCCGGCATCGGCGTCGGCGCCCCAGAGCTTCGCGGCATCGCCATCGGTGGCGCCGGCATTGGCGGTGCGCGCCTGCGCGGCGCCTTCGTGGCCGGCTACAGCGTGCGCGTGGTGGATGGCAACGACCGGAGCGACGACCGACGCGGACGGGATCGCGACCGCGGCCGGAACCGCCGCGACGACGATCGGCGTGACCGTGAGCGCGATCGTGATCGTGAGCGCTACCGCGGCGATGGCGAACTGCGCGGCGTGGCGGTGAGCGCGTTCAACGACATCCGCGGGCACCAGCGCGGCCTGTCGATCGGCGTGGTGAACTACGCGCGGTCGCTCAACGGGCTGCAGCTCGGGCTCATCAACATCGTGCGGAACAACCCGGCGGGGCGGCGGGTGCTGCCGGTGCTCAATTGGTGAGGGTGAGCGTGGGCGGATGAACAGGTGAACCGCAGGAGGCAGGACGCAGGATGAAGGCATGAGGGTGGAGTATGGACGCGCCGCGCGCAGTCCTGCCGCCATAACCCTTCCTCCTGCCCCCTGCTCCCTGCCGTGCGCCGCGTCACGCCCCCCGCATCAACCGCCGGATCGCCCCAATCCCGAGCATCGGCCCGACACTCAGCATCGCGAACCCCCACCCCCAGCCGACGCGAGCGACCACCAGCGGCACCAACTGAATGGTGATCGTCGTGAGCAGGAACCCCAGCGACACCTGGATCGTGAGCGCCGTTCCCACGGCGTGCGGCGGGACGCTCTCGGTCACCAGCACGCTGAACTGCGCGCTGTCGGCAATCACGAAGAAGCCCCACGCCAACGCGAGCGGCGCGAGCAGCCACCACGAACGGCCAAATGCGAAGCCGATGAGCGCGGCGCAGGCACCGCTCAGCGCCATGGCGCGAATGACCAGCCGCTCCCGACCGATGCGGTCGGCCACGAGACCGCCCCACAGGCAGCCGGCGCCTCCGACGGCGATGACCGCGAAGCTCAGCACCCCGATGAGCGCGCGATGCGACGTGGCCTCGCCACGCGCCTCGGCGCTGGCGAGGAGGAACGCCGGAATCCACGTCCAGTAGCTGTACAGTTCGGCCATGTGACCGAGGTAGCCGCCAGTCGCGAGACGCCAGCGGCGTTCACGCACGACGGTGTGCACGAGCCCCCACGAGAAGGGGCGCGGCGGAAAGGCGTACGGCCCGTCGGTGTAGCCCACCCAGACGAGCAGCGCCGCGAGCACCGTCGCCGCCGACGTCACCAGCACCACGCCGGGCACGCTCACCTGCGGTAGCGCCTGTGCGAGATACGGCCCCGCCTTGCCCACGGTGAGTGCGCCCACCACGGTGCCCACCGCGAGCCCGCGCCGCGCGCGGAACCACGTGGCCGCCATCTTCATCGCGGGCGGATACACCCCCGCCATGCACACGCCGCACAGGGCGCGCGTGACGAGCGCGATCTCGAACGACGGCGCGAGGGCGAGCAGCGCGTTGCACCCCGCGCCGGTCAACGCCGCCACGGTGAACAGGCGCCGCGCCGGGACGATGTCGGCGAGGTTGAGGAGCGCACTGCACGCGGTCCCGACCACGAAGCCAAGCTGCACGGCCGTGGTGAGCCAGCCCACCTGGGTTCGATCGAGCTGCCACAGCGCGGACAGTTGCGGTGCCACGGCACTGCCGGCGAACCACACGCTCATCCCCAGCAACTCGGCCACTGCCAGCAGCGCCAGCATGCGCCAACGATCAGGCGCGGTATCCTCGCCGAGCGCGCCGGTGGCCGGATTGACCAGAGGCGCGGTGACGTCAGCCATCGCGCGGCGTCGCGTCGTCCTCGCCAAGCTGTGCGGCGGCGGCAATGAGGAAGGCATCGACACGCCGCGCCGGGTTGCGGAACGAGCGCAGGAACCGCAGCAGCGGGTTCTTCACCGTGGCCGATTCACTGAGCGCCACGCGCGTCGCCCCGTCGGCGCCGTCGGCCAGCGACAGCGTCCACGCACCGGTCTGCTGCCCCGTATCGTCGAGCAGCACGAGGTCGAGTGATGCGGGGGCGACTTCGCGCCGCACGTCCATGCGCGGCAGTGCCGCACACCACGCCGGCGTCGTGTCCACCGTGCGCAGCAGCGCCCATGTCGCTTCGCGCGGGGCAGGCACCGTCACGGTGCGCGTCACCGTGCGCGTGACCGGCACGGTGAGTCCGCCGACGAACATCGCCGCGAGCACCGCCACCAGCCCCCACATGACCACCAGGATCCAGGTCACCCGACCCGGACTCCGTCGATGGCGTTGCGCACGCGCTGGGCGAGTTCGACCGACGTGAACGGCTTGGGGAGCAGCGTGCGTTCGTCGGTCGACACGCCTTGCAGCAGGATGGCATCGTCGGTGTAGCCGCTCATGAACAGCACGCGAATGCCGGGGCGCAGCGCCTCGAGGCGTTCGGCGAGTTCGCGCCCGTTGATGCCGGGCATCACCACATCGGTCAGCAGCAGGTCGATCTGGCCGACGAAGGCCTTCGAGATGGCGATGGCCGTCTCGCCGTCGGGAGCGGCGAGCACGCGATACCCGCGTCGCTCGAGTGTGGCCATGGCCACGGTGCGCACCGCGTCTTCGTCTTCGGTGAGCAGGATGGTTTCGCGTCCGGCGAGCGCCGTGACCGGGAGGTCGGGGGTGACGGCGCGCGCGACCGCCTCCTGCAGGTGCGGCAGGAAGATGTGCACGGTGGTGCCGCCGCCCAGGACCGAGTCGACGCGAATCTCACCACCCGACTGCTCGATCATGCCGTACGCGAGCGCGAGGCCGAGCCCCGTGCCCTTGCCGCGCTCCTTGGTGGTGAAGAAGGGCTCGAAGATGTGCTCGAGCACCTCGGGAGACATGCCGGTGCCGGTGTCGCGCATGCGGATCGCCATCCACGTGCGCGCCGAGTCGAGGCCGTGTCGACGGCGCTCGTCGGGGGCCACGATGGCCGTCTCGATCTCGAGGCGCCCGCCCGACGGCATCGCGTCACGGGCGTTGCTGGCGAGGTTGAGCAGCACCTGCTCGAGCTGCGACACGTCAGCGCGCACGGCGCGGACCGCCTCGTCGAGACGCGTGCTGAGCTCGATGTTCTCGCCGATGAGCCGGCGCAGCAGGCGGTCGAGGCCGCGCACGATCTCGTTGGGGTCGGTGACGACCGGCTGCAGCACCTGACGCCGGCTCACCGCCAGCACCTGACGGGACAGCTCGGTGCCGCGCACGGCGAGCGCGCGAATCTCCTGGATGTCCTCGCGCACGGGGCTGTCCTCGGGCACCTGTGCGAGCAGCAGGTCGCAGTACCCCAGCATGCCGGTGAGCAGGTTGCTGAAGTCGTGGGAAATGCCGCCGGCGAAAGTGCCGATGGCCTCCATCTTCTGCGACTGCCGGAGCTGCTCCTCGCTGCGCGCCAGCGCGCGCTCGGCTTCGCGGCGCGCGGTGACATCGATGCCCACCGACAGCCAGCTCGCGCGCCCGAGGCGGCGCGAACTGGTGGTGACCACTTCCATTTCGATGCGGCGGCCGTCGCGCGTGCGGTGCAGCCAGGTCCCCGCGCTCTGGCGCGACTCCGAGAAGGGCAGGCGCGCGCCGCTGAAGCGGGGCAACTCCTCGGGGTCGAGCAGGTCGATGATCTGCAGCGACAGGAAGTGTTCGCGCTCGTAGCCGTACTTGTCGATCGCCGCCTCGTTCACCGCCAGCACGTTGAGCGTGTCGGCGTCCCAGGCCCACATGGGGAGCGGGTTCGACTCGAACAGGAAGCGATAGCGTCGTTCGTTGTCGGCGAGCGCGGCGTTGCGGCGCTCGACCGTTTCGGCCATGCGGTTGAGTGCCTGCGCCAGCGCGCCGATCTCGCCGTCGGCCACGACGGTCGAGCGATGCCCCGCCACGCCGGCGGCAAGCGCGTGCGCGTCGTCGGCGAGCACCTGCAGCGGGCGCACGATGGCGCGTCCCCGCCAAAAGACGATGCCGGCGGCCACGAGCAGGGCGCCGGCGAAGAGGACGAACTGGGTGGGCGACGGCTGACGGAGGTCGATCGCGACCGCGACGGCGACGGGCGGTGTCATCGCCGCGAACACGGTCAGCAGCAGACGCCGCCGCAGCCCCGCGCCGGCGAGCGGCTGCATCGGCGGCGGGACAGGCTCGGGCGGCGTGAGGCGGCCGCCCGGAAGCGTCGGCGTCGAGCTCAGCGGAACCTCAGGGGGCGAGCGTCGGCGGCGCGACCGCCATGCCCATCGCGTGGTATCCCTTGTCGACATACACCGTCGAGCCGGTGATACCACTCGCCAGCGGGCTGCAGAGGAACGCCGCCGTCGTGCCCACCTCGCGCGCATCGAGCGCCTCGGGGAGCGGGGCGTTCACCTTGCAGTACTCGACCATCGTCGAGATGATGCCGATCGCGCTCGCCGCGCGCGACGCATACGGGCCGGCCGAGATGGTGTTCACCCGCACGCCGTACGCACGCCCCGCCTCGAAGGCCAGCAGGCGCGTGTCGCTCTCGAGCTGCGCCTTGGCCGACGACATGCCACCGCCGTAGCCGGGAATGGCGCGCTCACTGGCCATGTACGTGAGCGACGCGAACGCGCCACCCGGCCGCATGAGCGGACCGAAACGCTGCACCATGGACACGAACGAGTATGCGCTCGCGCTGGACGCGGCGAGGTAGCCGGCGCGCGACACCTCGAGCAGCGGCTTCTTCACCTCGGGGCCGTTGGCGAGCGAGTGGAACACGATGTCCACCGGCTGCGGGCCGAAGTCGGCCACCATGCGCGCCACGAGGCCGTCGATGGAGAAGTCGCCGAGCTCCTTGTAGCGCTTGTTCTCGCGCACGTCCTCGGGGGCATCCTCGAGCCGATCGAAGACCGCGTCGAGCGGATAGATGCGCTCGAAGGCGAGCAGCGAGCCATCCGTCATCTGGCGCGACTCGTCGAGCTTGCCGCGCTCGAGGAGGTTGAGGAAGATGTTGAGCGCGGGGGGCCACGTCGCGACGCACACCGAGGCACCGGCCTCGGCGAACGCCTTCGCGATGGCCCATCCGAATCCATTGTCGTCGGCGACGCCCGCAACGAGCGCGCGCTTGCCGGTGAGGTCGATGGGAAGCATGCCCTAAGATACCCTAGCGCGCCGCGCGTGTGAGGCGGTCGCGCACGCCTTCCCAGGCCGGCTCGTCCGGCGGTGGGGCCTCGATGCACACCAGCGTCGCGCCCACGCGATCGGCATGATGGAGCGCCGCATACAACGCCCGGGCATAGCTCCCGGCATCGGTCGGCATGCGCACGGCGCATGCGGCATCGATGCCAAGCGCCTCGGGCGTCACGGTACGCAGCAGCGCAACCAATGCCGTGCGGTGTGTGTCCAATGGACGCGCGGCCAAAGCCTGCGCGATATCGCCCGCCTGCCGCGCCTCGAACAGCCAGACATCGGCCTGTGGGGCGTAGTGGCGATCGGCCATGCCCGGCGCGAGCGGCGCCTCGGGCACGGCCGTCGCGTCGTGCGCGATGGCGCGATGCACGGCGTGCGTGACCTCGACGTCGAGCCCGGACAGCGCCGCCTCGAGCGTTTCCCGGCCCAGCATTCCAGGGCGCAGGATGCGCACCGTGTCGCCGGTGCAGTCCACGACGGTGCTCTCGATGCCCACGGCACACGGGCCGCCGTCGAGCACCAGCGGCACGCGCGCACCGAGCGACTGCACGACGTGGGCCGCGGTGGTCGGGCTCACCTGCGTGAAGCGATTGGCGCTGGGCGCCGCCACCGGTACGCCGGCGGCACGCAGCAGCGCGAGTGCGACCGGATGATCGGGCACGCGCAGCGCGACCGCCGGACGACCGGCCGTGACGATCGATGGAATGCGCGGCCCCGCTGGCACGACCAGGGTGAGCGGTCCCGGCCAGCAGCGCTCGGCCAGGCGTGCCGCGGCGGGCGGCCACGACCCAGCGAGCTCGACCGCAGCGTCGATGCTCGGCACATGGACGATGACCGGATTCCACGCGGGGCGCCCCTTGGCCGCGTAGATGCGGGCGACCGCGTCGGCGTCGAGGGCGTTGGCGCCGAGCCCGTACACCGTTTCCGTGGGAAAGGCGACCAGTTCGCCACGCTGTAGTCGAGCGGCCGCCTCGGCGATGACGGTGGCGTCGGGGGCCTGCGGGTCGACCGCGATGACGTGCGATGCCGGCGCGTCGTCGGGGAGCGGGGACATGGTCACGCGCTCAGGGCGCGCCGGCGGCACCGCCGATGTCGGGCAGTTCCTCGTCGTCGCTCACGTCGTCGAACGGCGCGTCGAGAATGCGCAGCGCTTCCTTGGCCTCGACCGCGCGCACCGCGAGCCGCACCGGATAGACCAGGTGCATCGCCGGGAGCATGCCGCCCGCATCGTCGCGCAGCACCACGGCGGGAATGCCGTGCGCTTCCAGCACGCTGCGCGCCACGAGCGCTTCCATCTCGTTCACATAGTCGCGGATCACCACCATCGCCTCACCCATGCCGCGAATGTATCGCGCGTCCCGCAGCATCGCATGGGGCCACACGGACCGGTCTGCTACATTGCGCACATGGCGGCGTCCTTTGGCATCTTCGTCCTTGCCGAGCTTCCCGGGGAGGCGGGCGCACTCGTGCGCGCGCTGCAGCAGCGATTCGACCCCAAGCTCGCGCGGCTGACGCCGCCGCACGTCACGCTCGTGGGCAGTTCGGGGGTGGGATCGATCCCGACCGACACGCCTGTGGAGCGCATTCGCGCGGCGCTTGCCCCCATTGCCGCGACGACGGCGCCCATGTCGCTCCCGTTCGCGCCGCCGCACCGGTTCATGCAGACGAACATCGTCTCGCTGCCGCTCGACCCCAACGGACCGTTGCGCGCGCTGCACGAGCGCATCGCCACCAGTGGCCTCCCCTTCAAGCGGGCGCGCTTCCAGTTCTCGCCGCACTGCACACTGAGCTTCTATCCGACGCTCACGCCGGCGCGCGAGCGGGAGCTGCTCGCGGTGCGGGTGGACGATCCGGCGCGCATCGAATCGCTGCAGGTGTACCTCACCCGCGATCCGCAGCCGAGCCGCCTCCTCTTCTCGCTCCCACTCACCGGCTGAGGCGCGCACCGTGGGCGCGCGCCTCACCGCCGCGGTGCTACTTCGACTCGGGGCGGAGCTTCTGGAACGTCGCGGTGGCCTGCTTGAGCCCCAGCAGGGCGGATGCTTCGAGCTCGTACTCGAAGTGCAGGTCGCCCAGGACATCGGCGTCGTGCTGCGTGAGCTGCCGCGAGGCCTTCTCGGCAATGCTGTGTCGCCGGAGATACTCGCGGGCCGCCAGCCACATCGCGTTGGCGGCGGCGCGCACCTCGGCGCTGTCGCTCCCCGAGCCCTTGCCGCACACCTTCTCGAAGTCGCGTACCGTTTCGGCGAGCGCGAGATCGATCGTGTCGACCATGGCGTGTGCGGCGCCCAATTCGGTCTTGGCCACGCCGAGCGCGCTCAGGCGGCCAAGTCGCTCATGCTGACGGCAGGTTTCGGCGGCCGTGCGGGCGAGCGCATCGCAGCAGTCGAGGGGACCGGGCGCGACCTCGGAGTCATCGGCGAGGGCGCGGGCGGTGGCGGAGCGGGAAGGAGCCATGGTGCAGCGAGGGAGCGCAGGCGGGGTGGGGAGACCTTCAACTCCCTGTGATCTAGCAGGGCCAACGGTGCCGGTGGTAGTGGGGGGTGATGGACCGTTCGTGAATGCGGACCAGTCGCATGGCTGCTCGCGCACCCCTCCCCGCGACGTGCTGCGCGCCGCCTACGCGACGTCTACGCGCCTCGAAACACCGGCGGCCGCTTCTCCTTGAACGCCGTCATCGCCTCGCGCACATCGGCGCTGGCGAGGCACTGCTTGATCTGCGTCAGCTCGTCGCGGAGCTGGGCATCGAGCGTGGCGCTGGCACTGGCGTGGAGCAGTCGCTTGCTGAGCGTGAGCGCCACCGGTGGGCCGGCGGCGAGACGCGCGGCGTAGTCGGCCACGGCGTCGGCAAAGGTGTCTGCCGGGTGCACGCTGCTCACGAGGCCGATGCGCAACGCCTCGTCGGCATCGATGTCGCGCCCGGTGAGCACGAGGTCCATGGCGCGCGCCATGCCGATGAGGCGCGGGAGGAACCACGTCACGCCCGCGTCGGGCGAGAGGCCACGGCGCACATAGCCGGCGGTGCAGGTGGCCGATGCGCTCATGAGGCGCAGGTCGCAGGCCAGCGCGAGTCCGAAGCCGGCGCCCGCGGCGGGTCCGTTGATGGCGGCGATGACCGGCTTGTCGCACTGCGCGACGCCCTGCACCCAGCGTCCCACCCACCGGTAGGGGTCGAGGCGCACGGCGCGCGTGCTTCCCATGTCCACCGGTTCGCCGAGGTCGAGTCCGGCGCAGAAGCCGCGTCCGGCACCGGTCACCACGACCACCCGCACGGCGTCGTCCTGCGACGCATCGGCGAGTGCCAGCGGCAGCGCATCGGCGAGGGCGCCGTTCACGGCGTTCAGCCGCTCCGGGCGATCGAGCGTGATGGTGCGGACGCCCGCGTCGGTCGTCTCGACGCGCAGGTGTGGGTACGACGCGGTCATGCCGACTCCTGCGCCGTCAGGCGCGACCGGGATTGAAGCGCAGGCTGCCGGGGAGGGCGTTGAGCAACGGCCCCAGCTCGCTCGCGCGCTCGAGTGTGGTGACGAAGGTCAGGCCGTCGATGGAGACGACGATCATCCCCGAGATGCCATAGGCCACCACCGAGCAGCTCTCGGCGTGGATGACGTTGCCCGACGATTCGACGCAGTAGACCGGGCCCATCACGCCATTGCCCGTGTCGTCGAGTTCGCGCACGCGACGCAGCGACGCCCACGTGCCCACATCGTCCCACGCGCACTCGGTGGGCAGCACCACGACGTGCGGCGACCGTTCCAGCAGGCCGCGATCGATGGAGATGCTGGTGACGAGGTTGGCGACGGTGTCGAGGGTGCCGGCGGCGAGGGCCGGGAGGGCCGACGCCACTTCGGGGGTGTGGGTCGCGAGGGCGTCAAGCACGACCTGTGCGCGCCACACGAAGATGCCCGTGTTCCAGAGCGCGCCCTTCTCGATGAGCACATCGGCCAGCGCGGCGCCGGGCTTTTCGACGAAGTGCGTCACCCGACAGGCGCCTCCCTCGGCGCGGCCGGTGAGCGGATCGACCGGATGACCGGGCTGCAGATAGCCGAAGCCCGTCTCGGGGCGCGTGGGTGTCGCGCCGAGGGCCACGAGCACGCGCTCAGTGGCGGCGTGGGTGGCGGCGCGGCGCAGCGAATCGCGCAGCACGTCGGGGTAGCCCACCGAGAGGTCGGCGTGCAGCGCGCAGAACACCGTGTCGGGACCGGCGCGTCGGGCCACCTCCTGCGCCCCCCACGCCAGCGCGGCGGCGGTGCCCAGCGGGCGCGGCTCGACCAGCATGTTGCCGCGCGGCACCTCGGGGATGGCGTCGTGCAGGGCATCCACGATGTCCGCACTGGTCACCACCAGTACGCGGTCCGACGGCACCAGCGGTGCCAGCCGCATGACCGTCTCGGCGATGAGCGGCCGTTCGTGGACGAGGGCGAGCAGTTGCTTGGGACGCCGTGGCGTGCTGAGCGGCCAGAAGCGGGTGCCGATGCCCCCGGCGAAGATCACGGCCCACATGTCGGTGCCGGTGTCGCGCAGCGTCTCGGGCTCTGCCTCCTCGAGGGTGCCCGTGCCAGCGACCGCGGTGGCCAGGTCGAGGGTGGGCGCCTCGGGGCGAATGACGCGCGTCTCGGACATCGGGCGGGGCGAGTCGTGAGAGGGACGAGGTGCGCGGCCGCTGTGCAGTCACGACGCGACACGTGTGCGACGCGTGCGCTGTACGTGGTCGGTCGCGACTGGCGATCCGCAGGGGGCGCCCACAACATACGTCAACCCATGCTCACCCTCCACGTCACCAACGGGGACGTTGCCGCCGGCGCGCTCGCGCGCAGCGGCCTGCCGGGGGACATCGTCTCGTGGCGCGACGTGCTGCACGACGGACCGGTGCCGCCCGACGACGATCTCGCTGCCTTCCACCGTACCCGGGCCAACTTCCTGGCCGCCCGGGGCGCGGGACCGGCGGAGGGGATCGTCACGGACTTCGCGGAGCGCGACGCGCGGCTGGCGGATGCCGGGGTGGGCGATGAAGTCGTGCTCTGGTTCGAGCCCGATCTCTACGACCAGCTCCAACTGGTGCAGGTGTTGGCGCGGCTGGGGCGGCTGCCGGACGAGGCGCGCCCGCGCATCACCATCGCGCCGGCCGATTGCTTCCTGGGCCCGATGGCGCCCGACCGGTTCCCGCCGCTGTTCGCCGCGCGTCGGCCGGTGGATGCGGACGACCTGGCCATCGGTGTGTCGGCGTGGCGCGCCTTCACCGCCGCCACACCGGACGCGCTCACCGCGCTCACCGGTCGCCTGGCTGGCGTGGTGCACGGCCGCAGCTACCTCGCCGACGATACGGTGCAACTGCCGCATCTTGCCGCGGCATTGCGCCGCCAGCTCGAGGAGTATCCTGACGTCGCGGCAGGGCTCTCGCGCACCATGCGCCAGATCTGCGAGGCACTCGACGCGGCCGGCGCGCTGACGCCGCAGCGGCTCTTCGCCGCGAATCAGGCGACCGAGTCGTGGATGTGGCTCGGCGATACGAACTTCACCGCGATGCTCGACGAGCTGATGCGCGGAGCGACGCCGGTGATCGCGCGCGCGACGGGAAGCCGCGTGCACCTCACCGACTTCGGGCGTGCGCTGCTGCGCGGCGACGCCGACCTGGTGCGCGCCAACGGACTCGATCGCTGGATCGGCGGGGTGCACTGCACCGTGTCCCGACACTGGCGATGGGACACTGGCGCGCACCGTCTTGTGCCCGGGGAGGGCTGACATGTCCGACGCATCGCAGGACGCCGCACGGGCCGCAGCGGCCGCACAGGCAGAAGCGGCCGCGAAGGCCGCGCAGGCCGCACTCGACGCGCGCGCGCTGCTCGAGTCCGATACGACGATCGACGCCGCCATGCCGCTGCTGCGTCTCATCGAGCAGTACTTCGCCGAGACGCGCACCGGTGAGGGCCCGGTCTCGACCTGGCACAGCCCCGAGATCATCGCCGACCGGCTCGTCGAGCCGATGCCACGCCAGCCGCACGCGCTCTCCGACGTGGCGCGGCGGCTCGCGACGGCGCTGCTGGCCGATGCCAACCGCCTCGCGCACCCGATGTACATCGGGCATCAGGTGTCGGCGCCGCTGCCGGCCGCCGTCTGGACGGATGCGGTCATCAGCGCCTTCAACCAGTCGATGGCGGTGCGCGAGATGTCCCCGGCGATCACGCCGCTCGAGCATCAGGTCATCGAGTGGATGACGGACCTGATCGGGTGGGATGCGCGCGCCGGTGGCACCATGACCTCCGGTGGCAGCGAGGCGACGCTCACCGCCTTGCTCGCGGCGCGGTCGCACGCGGTGCCCGATGTGTGGGCCAAGGGGCTTGGCGCCTCCGCACCCGTGCTCGTGTGTGGCGAGCATGCGCACTACGCGGTGACGCGCGCCGCCGGCATCATGGGACTCGGCCAGAATCACGTCGTGGTCATCCCCAGTCGCGCGCACCGCATGGACGTGCAGGCGCTCGACGAACGGCTGGCGATCCTGCGCGGTCGCGGCTCGCGCGTGATGGCCGTGGTCGCGACCGCGGGGTGCACCGCAACGGGTGCGTTCGACGACCTCGAGGCGATCGCCGACCTGTGCGCGCGGCACGCCGACGACCACGGCCCGCTCTGGCTGCACGTCGACGCGGCGCATGGTGGCGGCGCACTGCTGTCGCCGGCGCATCGCCCGCGCCTCGCGGGCATCGCGCGCGCCCGCTCGGTGGCGTGGGATCCGCACAAGACCATGCTGCTGCCGCTCGCCGCCGGCATGTTGCTGGTGCGCGAGGAGCACGACCTCGACCGGGCGTTCGCGCAGCAGGCGCCGTATCTCTTCGCGCCCGGTGGTGACGCGCGCGCCTGGGACATGGGGCCGCGCTCGTTCCAGTGCTCGCGCCGCGCCGATGTGGTGAAGGTGTGGGTGGCGCTGCAGCGCTACGGCACCGATGCCCTGGGCGCGCTCTATGCGCATCTCTGCGCCATGGCGCAGCGGCTGCACGAACGGCTCACCACGCACGCCACGTTCCGGCCGCTGCACGAACCGGAGTCGAACATCCTCTGCTTCGCGTGGCTGCCGCCCGGCGTGGATGACCCGCGCGAGCGGGACGCGCTCACCGACACGCTGCGCGAGCGCTACAACCGCAGCGGCCGCGGCTGGATCACCAGCACCACGCTCGACGGGCGTCGGGTGCTGCGCATCACGGTCATGAACGCGCGCACCGACGGCGCGCACATCGACGCGCTGGTGTCGGGGCTCGAGGCCGAGGCGGCGCGGGTGTTGCGGGGCTGAGCGCGGCTCAGCTTCTCGGCGCGCGCCGCGGCGGCGCGACCACGCGCAACACCTCGGCGCGCAGCGCGGCCGAGCCGTACGGCTTCTGCAGGAACGACAGTGCGCGGTCCGCCTCGTGACCGCGCAGCGCGTCGTCGTGGTCGTATCCACTCGCGATGATGACGGGCAGCGTCGGGTGGGTGCGCCGGATCTCCGCCAGCACGTCGATGCCGCTCATCCCGGGCATGCTGAGGTCGAGCAGCACCGCGACGATGCGTGCCTCGTGCGCCCGGAAGCGCGCCACGCCGGTTTCGCCGTCTTCCGCGTCGAGCACCTCGAAGCCCAGCCCGCCCAGCACGCGTCGCGCCACGTGCCGAATGGAGGCTTCGTCGTCGACGACGAGCACGGCACCACTCACCTGCACCGGGAGACTCACCGACGACGGTGTGGGGGCGAGCGGCGGCGGGGCGACCTCGCGCAGGTAGATGTCGAAGCGTGTGCCCTCGCCCACCGCGGTCACGAGCTCGAGCACGCCGCCCAGCGACCGCACGATGCCGCGCACCGCACTCAGGCCGAGACCACGCCCTGAGGCCTTGGTGGAGAAGAAGGGATCGAAGATGCGCGCCCGCACCGCGTCGGGAATGCCGGGGCCGGTGTCCTGCACGCGAACGCGGATCCACGCCTCGCCTTCGCGGTTGGGCGGGGCGGCGTGCGCCACCGACAACGTCACCGAACCCGTCGAGTCGCCCACCGCCTCGGCCGCGTTCGTGAGCAGGTTGAGCAACACCTGCGAGAGTTGCGACGGGTCGGCCTCCACCCACAGCGGCGCGTCCATGGGCAACACGACCGTGCGCACCTTGCGCGTCTGCCCGGCCTCGACGAGCGGCACGATGTCGTCCACCACCTGTCGCAGGTCGAGCGTCTCGCGGCGCAGGCTCGCGCGGCCGGCATACGCGAGCATCTGCCGTGTGAGTTCGGCCGCGCGCCGGCTCGCGGCGCCGATGCGCTCGAGCGACGCCGCCAGTTCGGCATCGTCGCGCCCGGCGCCCGGAGCGCCCTGCGCCGTGAGCGCCTCGCGCGCGATCTCCACGTTGCCCATGATCGCGCCGAGGATGTTGTTGAAGTCGTGCGCGATGCCACCGGCCATGACACCCAGGCTCTCCAGCTTCTGTGCCTGCTGCACCGTGGCGTCGCGCGCCCGTCGTTCCGCCTCGGCGCGGGCGCGCTCGGTGAGGTCGGTGCCGATGACGCCCGTGGCGTACACCGTGCCGTCGGCGTGCGCGAGCGGGAACGCGACGACCTGCCATCCGTGGGCGCCGGCCGGCGCGTCGATCATCACTTCCTGCTCGATGACCGCGTCGGCGGTGCGGGCGCGCGTGATGATCGGTACGAGCGTGGAGGCCGCGCCGGCGAGCACGGTCGTCACCTCACGGCCTTCGGCGTCCTCGGCCGGCATCCCCGTGAGGGCGGCCACGCGCGCATTGGCCAGTCGCACGCGTCCATCGAGGCCGACCACGAGCACCAGCGTGGCCGTGTTGTTCACCACGTCCTGCAGCAGCGCGCGACTCGCCTGGGCGCGGTCGAGCGCGGCCTGCGTCGCCTCCACCTGCGAGGCGAGGCTCGCGTAGAGGCTGCGCAAGCGTTGCGTCATCGTGTTGAAGGCGCGCGCCAGCTGCCCCACCTCGTCGTCGGCCGCGTCGGCTGCCGTGACGGTGAAGTCGCCCGCGGCCACCGCCTTGGCGGCATCGGCCACCGCCAGCACCGGGCGCGTGAAGCGTCGCGTGATGAGCACGACGCCCAGCACCCACACCCCGAGCGCGCCGAACCCCAGCAGCAGTGTCCGCGCGAGCAGGGCGCGGGCGGGGGCGAAGGCGGCGGCCTGCGGCGTCTCGAGCACCAGCGCCATCTCGAGCTCAGGGATCCAGCGCCACGCGCCCACCACCGGCCGGCCGGCGAAGTCGTTGTACAGCCCGGCGCCCGCGCGCCCGGCGAGCGCGTCGTCGATGGCACGACTGCGCACCCCGCGCTTGACCCCCGCCCGCCCGAAGCGCTCGGCCGACACGAAGTCGAAGAGGCGGTTGACCAAATACGCGTCGAGGGCGGGCGCGGCCGACTCATCGCGCGCGTGGGCCCGGCGACGCAACGTCGCCTCCATCTGCACGAGATCGAGATGCACCGCCAACACCCCCATCACGCGACCGTCCTGCTTGAGCGGCTCCGCCACCGTGATACGCGGACGCCCGGCTGCGTAGTAGATCTTCTTCACGAACGGCCGCGTGCGCCCGACCTGGAAGTACTCCTCGTCGACGACGAAGCCGCCCAGCGTCGTACGATCGGTGCTGCGGACGATGCGTCCGCCGGGGACCTGCGCGACGAGCATGGCCTCGGCGGCGAGCACGCTGGGAGGCAGAAACGCCCAGCGCACGGTGTCAGGCGTGGTCGGGAGAGGACCGCCATGCACGGCCAGTTCACGCCCCAGCAGCACGACGGCCTCCTGCTGGCGCGACAGCCACGCCGTGAGGCGATCAGCATCGTCGTCGACGAGGGCGCTGAGCTGCGCGAGCAGCCGCTCCTGCAGCGTGTCCGACGCCGCGCGATACCACAGGCCGCCGCCGCCCACGACGAGCGCGACGCCCAGTCCGAACACCGACGCCGCGAGGCGGGTCGGGAAGCTCCGCGCGAGACGCAGCGACATCAGCCCGGCGGCCCCATGGTGGCGCGCAACTGCACGGAATCGGGCGTGACCTCGAGGAGCACGGCACCGCGGCGCGGATTGCCGGTGCCGTCGAACACGTACGTGGCCAGGGCGCCTTCGAAGCGCCCGGTGCGACGGAGTGAGTCGCTCACCGCGCGCCCCGAGCGTACTCCCGCCCGCGACATCGCCCGCGCGAGCAGGCGCACCGCGTCGTACGTGGCGACCGCCGTCGCGCGCACGCGCTCGTCGGGATAGCGCGCCTGCCAGGTGGTGAGGAACTGTCGCGTCGCCTCGCGGTTGGTGCGGCGGTCCCAGTTGGCCACGATGACCGTGCCGTACACCTCAGGGCCCAGGCGCACCGCCACCGCGTCCCACGCATCCGTGCCGAGCAGGCGTGCGCGAATGCCCGCGTCGTGCAGCGTGTGCAGCATGACCGAGTCGTGCACGGTGAAGTTGGGGAGCAGCAGTGCGTCCGGGTTCGCGGCGGCGATGCGACGCAGCTGCGGCTGGTGCGCGGTGGAGTCGTCGGCGTCGTAGCGCTCGACGGCCACCACCGTGCCGCCCAGGGCCTCGAAGGTCTCGCAGAACAGCGCGACGATCTCGCGCCCGTAGCTGCTGGCCACGTTGTGCATCGCGGCGGCCCGGCGCAGCCCGAGCGAGTCGTACACATAGCGCGCGAGCACCGCGCCCTGCACGGCGTCGAGGAACGCCAGACGCGTGACCATCGCGCGATCCTTCGTCACGTCGGCCCCGGACGCCATGGGCGCGATCATCGGCACCTCGGCCGCTTCGGCGACGGCACCGGCGGTGAGCGCGAGGTTGCTGTACTGCGGCCCCACCAGCACGTCGATCGAGTCGAGGTTGATGAGCCCCCGAGCCGTCTCGGCGGCCGCATCCGGACGGTTGCTGATCTGCCGCGACACCAGCACGAGTTGGTGCGCGCGGCCGTCGATCTCCACCCCGCCCTCTGCGTTGAGCTCCGCGATGGCCAACTCCGCGCCCTGCAGTGCCGGGAGCCCGGAGGAGGCGCGCGCGGCTCCCTCGAAGACCCCGATGAGCCCCACCCGGACAACGGGTGGTGGCGAGGGGGTGCATGCGGTCAGGGATGCGGCGAGCGCGAGCGCAGGGGTGAGCACGCGCATCGACCCGCAACGCAACGACATCGACATCAACGGCAGCCGGGTCAGGAGGAGGCGACCACCGGATCCGGGAGTCCCGGCCCCAGCAGCACACCGACGCGATCGAGGTACTCGCGCACATCGAACGGTTTCGCGAGCACGGCGTTGGGCCGCTCGCGGGTGATCGACGCCAGCTCCGGCGCTTCGACATCACCTGTCACAAAGACAAAGTGCGGCACGAGGGCGGGTTGTGCCCGTGCCACCCACATGAACAATGCTACACCACTCGCGGTGGGCATCTTCACGTCGCAGAGGATGGCCTGCACGGCCCGCCGTTCGAGTACGCGCTGCGCCGCCGCGACGCTGTCCGCCGTCTCCACCTCCACGGCGAGCCCCCGCAGGAGAAGCTGCTGCGCGCGGAGCAGCGCCGGCTCATCGTCTACCACCAGCACGCAGGGGCGCGGCGCCGGCACGGTGGCCTCCGGCGCGCCGGGCGGTGGCTCCGGGCGCGTCGCCGGCGCCGCCGTGGCCACGTGGTCGACGGTGGGCGCCAGCCGAAAGCGCAGGGTGAACTGCGCGCCGCCGCCCGGAATATTCTCGGCCGCCACCGAGCCACCAAAGGCCGTCATGAACCGCTCCACCAGGGCAAGCCCCAGACCGGTGCCCTCCCCGACGCCCTTGGTCGTGTAGAACGCCTCGAAGACGCGCGCCGGCTCCTCCATGCCCGGGCCATCGTCGCGCACGCGGACACACAGATCGTCGCCCTCCACCCGCGCCTGCACCTGCACTGTGCCGCGCCCGGCCGGCGCGCACGCGTCGATCGCATTGTTGAGCACGTTCAGCAGCACCGCCTCCAACTGCTGCCGCTCGGCGAAGACGTGGACCGCAGGAATCTCGTCCACCTGCAGGTGCACTCCAGCCGCCGTACAGGCGAACTGGCGCAGCTCGACCACCAGCTCGAGCGAGCTGCGGAAGGGCACGGCGCGCACCTCGCTGTCACCCCGGCGGGCGAACTGCAGCAGGCTGCGCACCAGCAGGCGCGCACGCCGCGCCTCGTGCAGGATCGGGTCGACGTAGTCGCGCGCGAGCTCCTCCCGCGCCAGGGGCGGCACATCGGGCGCCTCACGCTCGGCCAGCCGCGCGGCCAGCAGTTCACTCGACGCCAGCACCGTCGCCAGCGGGTTGTTGAGCTCGTGTGCCAGGCCGGCGGTCATGCGTCCGATGGCCGCGAGCGACTCGCGGCGCACCAGCTCGTCACGCGTCGTGCGCACCGTGTCGAGCGCCTCGGACAGCGACGCGTTGCGCGCCTCGAGGTCGTTGCGTGTGGTGGTGAGGCGCGCCGACATGTCGTTCACCGCCTCGACGATGCCGGCGAACTCGCGGTCGCTGGCCGCGTGCAGGCGCACCCCGAGATCGCCCGCGCCGATGCGCGAGACCGCGTCGCTGACCCGCTCGAGCGGGCGCGTGACGCGCCGACGCACGAAGCGCGCCACTCCCAGCGCCTGCATGAGCGCGAGCAGTCCGACCACGAGCACGCCGGCCACCGTGACCCGGCGCAGCGTCGCGCCCTGTTGCGCGAGCAGCGCGCGCAGCGACGCATCCCGCATGCTCACGAAGCCGCGGAGCGCGTTGAGCAAGGCGCCGGCGTGCCGCATCATCACCACACGCGGCTCCTCCCCGGCGTCGACGCCCGACGCCGGCGCGCCGTCCATGACGCGGTGCGCCGCGACCTCGAGCGCCTGGTGCTCCTCCTTCACCAACTCGATCTGCCGCCGCTCCTGCGGCGAGAGCGGACGGCGCAGGTACTCGCGCAGGAAGTTGTAGACGACCTGCCCGGTCGAGTCGAACGCCGCCACCTGGCGCCGGCTGCGATGTGACGCCGGGTCGCCGGCAATGGAGAGCTGTTGCAGCACGCCGCGCAGCACGTCGTCACCGATGCGCTGCTCCTCGAGCACGCGCGTGGTGGCGAGGCGCAGCCGTTGCTGCTCGCGCACGCCGAGCACGGCGAGCGATCCGAGGAGCACGACCGACACCATCGCCGAAAAGACGCCGGCGACGATCAGCCGTCGGTGCAGCGAGCTAGCGCGGGGCGACACGAGGCGCGGCGGTGGGCGGCGGAATGCGCTTGCGGACGAACGACCGGTCGACATCGCCGACGGAGGAGAAGCGCAGCGGGCCCGTCACGCCGGGGAAGGCCGGGGCGCTGCGTCCCCGCGCGTCGAGCCATTGCCGCAGGGCGTCGCCCGTCGTTGCGCCCTCGCGCAGGCCGCGCAGGATGAGCCGCATCGCATCGTACGCGAGCACCTCGCCCGCGCCGATGTCGGCGCCGAAGCGGGCGCGGTACCGGGCCCGCATCGCGCGCACCGCCGGCAGCGCCTCGGTGTCGAGGAAGTCGAGATACTCCACGTCGGTGAGCACGCCGTCGGCGTTGCCGAGCACCACCCACGAGGTGGTCGCGTCGCTCGCGAGTACCGGCACCGCGCCAAGCGCGCGACGGATGGCCGGCAGCACACTGTGCAACGTGGTCGGGCGCCCCAGCCAGACGATCACGTCGGGCTGCGCGGCGGCCACGGACCCCACGTCGGAGAGCACCGAGGTGCCACTCGCGGCCCCGTCGAGGTGCGGCAGGTCGGTCACGATGGGATAGCGCGTCGTGTCGAGCGCGCGGCGCACCGCGGTGCGGAGCCCCCGACCGTAGTCGTCGTTCACGTACAGCAGCGCCACGCGCGACTCGACGGGAAAACGCTGGGCGATCGCCTGCGCGATCGCCGGCCCCTGCTCGGCGTCGGACGGCACCATGCGGAACGAGAATGGGCCGGCTTCGCGGTAGAGCTCCGCGGTCGACGTGGGGGCGAGCTGCACCACCTGCGCGTCGTTGTAGAGCTGCGCCACGGCGAGGCTCGTGCTGCTGTTGGTGTGGCCGATGACGGCGACCAGGCCGGTGTGACCGAGCAACTCCGACGCCACCCCGATGGAGGTCGCCGCGAGCGCATTGGGCTCACCGCGAAAGACCGTGTCGGCAACCGGCGGTCCGTCGGCCGCGATGTCGTCGGCGTAGGCGAGCCGCGCGGCGTTGTTGAACGTGCCGCCCAGCACGGTGCCGACCACGGGCCGCGGCGCTGCGGGGCCACACGCCAGCGCGCCGCTCGTCACCAACAGCGCAAGCGCACGCCGCACACCTGCGAGCGCGCGGTGCGATGGGGTGCGGCGGGACGTGGCGGCCGGATTGGCGATGTCGGGCATGCCGGACGGCAAGGGGACACTGGTCGCCTTCGTACCGGGACCCGTCGACGGGTCCCGCCCACGAGCGACCTCGAAAGTATCGGTGTCCGGCGGCAGGCGTGCATCCCCCACAATGCCACCCATGTCACACACCGCGCGTGATCAGGACGTCGGAGGTCTCCGGCTTCCGCAGCTCTCCCGAACCACCAGTGTGGCCGGGAGGCGCTCGTGGTCCGCCGGCAGTGTCGTCGCACCGGCGCGCAACGCGTCGGCGAGGCGCTGCACCGCGCGCAGGCCGACATCGTAGGCCGGCAGGCGCACGGTGGTGAGGGGCGGCGACAGGTGCGGCGTCATGGGCAGCTCGTCGAAACCCACGACCGCGATGTCGCCCGGCACCGACAGGCCGGCGTCGCGCACCGCGGCCATGGCCCCCCACGCCATCACGTCGTTGGCGGCAAAGACGGCATCGGGGTGCGGTGTGCCGTCGCGCAGCAGCGCGGTGACGGCCTGGTACGCGGCGTCCATGCGAAAATCGCCGAGGCGCTCGACCAGCCGGCACCCATCGAACCAGTTGGCCACCTCACGCACCGCGTGCAGCCGCAGGGCGGCATCAGCGTGGCCGGCCGGACCACGCAGGAAGGCGATGCGGCGATGCCCGAGCGCCAGCAGGTGCTGCATCATGGCCGACGCGCCCTGAAAGCTGTCGGCAGACACCCCGGCGCAACTGCCGGCGTCCGCTCCGCCATTCACCACCACCAGCGGCGTCCGCTCGGCGATCTCGCTCAAGGTCACGCGCGTGGCCGCCGTGGGCGCCACGGCCAGCACACCATCCACCCGTCCGCGCAACGCCGTCAGCGTCGCCACGCTGTCGGGCAGTTCGCGGCGGGCGTGGGTGAAGAGAGTGACCACCCCCTGCGAGCGCGCCACGTCCTCGATGCCGCGGAGCAGCTCGGTGTGCGACTCGTCGGTCAGTTCGGGCAGCAGCACCGCGAGGGTGCGCGCCCGTCGGGTGACGACCGCACCGGGGTGCGCGATGTAGCCCATGCGCTCGACCACCTCACGCACGCGCGCGCGGGTGTCGTCGGTGACGCGCGCGGCACCATTGATGACGCGCGAGACGGTGGCGATGGACACCCCCGCCTCACGCGCGACGTCGCGAATGGTGACCGAGGCGCTCACACCCTCAGCGGGCCTTGCGGATCGCGGCCTCGATATCCTGATCGCCGCCCACGCCGGTGTAGACGACCTTCCCGGCCTTGTCGACGACCACGACGTAGCTCGTCGCCGGCGCGTCGTACGCGCCGCTGACCGTGCCCTTGCGGTCGTACAGCAGGTCGCCGCCCAGCTTGTTGGCCGCCTGCCAGGCCTTCACCCGCTCGAACGACTGATTGATGGACACGGCGACGGTCACGAAGCGCACGCTGCTGCCGTGCTTCGTCATGGCCGCGCGCAGCGCCGGCTCGAGCTGCTTGCAGTTGCCGCACCAGGTCGCCCAGAACTCGATCACGACCGGCGTCTTGCCGAGCATCGTGGCGAGGTCGACCGTCTGGCCGGACATCGTCTCGAGCGGGCCGCCCGGGGCCTTCTCTCCGACCGCAATGCCGAGGTCCTGCGCGGTCAGGACCGTTGGGGTCAGTGTGGGGGCGAGCGCCACGAGGGCGGCAGCGACGAGGGTGCGGAGGCGCATGGGAGCGAAAAGGATCGGGAGGAAGGGAGCAGGGCGCAGGAGGCAGGGAGCAGGAAGCCGGGCGCAGGAATAGCGTGCCGCACGGCAGCACGCTCAGAAATACACCTGGCCCATCTTCACGAGGTAGTACTCCGCCATCGCCAACATGATGAACGCGAAGCCCTTCTTGATCGTTAGCATCCACGCGCCGGCGCGTGGCAGCCGCCCCACGGCGCCGGCCGACAGGCCGACCACGACGAGCAGGGTGCACATGCCGAGCGAGAAGACGAAGAGGTAGACGAAGCCCAGCACCGCCGAGTGCGTCGTGGCGACCCAGGTGAGCACGGCCGCCATGACCGGGGCGGAGCACGGCGCGGCTACCAGTCCAGACGCGGCACCCATGACGAAGGCGCCGGCCGCGCGCCCGCCGGTGCCCGCCGTGGCGGCGCGCTGCAGGATGAATGCCGGCACGCGCACGGGCAGCACGTCGAACATCGACAGCGCGGCCACCATGAGCAGGTTGGCCATCACGAAGTACGCCCACGGATTGGACGACACCGTACCGAACATCGTGCCCGTGAGCCCCGCGAGCAGCCCGAGCCCCGCGTACACCAGCGCCAGTCCCAGCACGTAGAGCAACGACAGGAACAGCGGGCGCAGGCGCGACGCACGGGTCCGTGCCTCGCCGTCACGCGAGGCACCGCCGACGATCGCCGCCGTGATCGGGATCATGGGATACACACACGGCGTGAGGCTCGTGAGCACCCCTGCGCCGAACAGCAACGGCACGGCGGCGAGTGGCGAGCCGGACAGGTGAGCGGCAACGTCGAGTTGCATCCGGCGAACTGCTCCGTTGGTACAAGCGTGGGCGGGCTGAACCGTGACCTGCCCTCAATTGTAAGCCCCTGCAGGTCATTCCGGATGCACGACGCCACACCATAGGTCCCAGTGAGAGGCCATGGTGGGCACCGGCTCATCCCTGTCATCCGTGCACCACATCACGGCGTGTGCAGGCGCACCGCTTGAGCGTGCTCTGTCCGCATGCCACATTCGCGAATGTCAATCGCGCGAACAGCATGAGACGCGCCCTCATGTGCGCCGCGCGCGCGTCTTGCTCTGTGTGAACCTCGGGGGTGCATTGGCATGAGCAGCCGGTTTCACGACGCGACGCTCACGCACGAAGTGCGTCGGCTGCATCGCTTCGCGATCGCCGCGCTCGGCGTCATCGCGCTCATCGCGGTCAGCGGCGTCATTGTCGTCGAAAGCAAGGCGCGCTCGCTGCTGCACGCGCGTCAGGTGCTGCGCGTGCTCAACGAGGCCGAGCGCGGCGTCGAGCGCGTGGTGAACGACGGCGATCGGCGCGCGGGGAACAGCACCGCGACACGCGGTGACACTGCACGCGGTGACACGCACGCGGTGTTGGCGCTCTTCGATTCCCTCGCGGAGCTCACGGCCGACAACCCCGCCCAGCGCGCCCGCGTCGCGACCGCGCGGGATGCCGCCGTCGCGCGCCTCGAGGCCGCGGCGCGGCGCCGCGAGAACACGGCCGTCGTGATGGCGCCCGACGCACCGGAACGCCTGCGGCTCGCGGAGACCATCCGTGCCGTGCGCGATGTCGAACAGCAGCTCTACGACGACCGCACCGCCGGGCAGCGTGCCTGGCGCTACACGATGCTGACGCTCATCCTCGCGTCGCTCGCGCTGGTGGCGTACGCGCTCCGCCGCTTCCAGCGGACGACGCTGGACGGGGCCACCGACGCCGCCGAGGCGCGCGCCGATCTCGACGAGGCGCAGCAGCGACTCGCGTTCGTGCTCGAACGCGCCCCGCTCGCGGTGGCCATCGTACGCGAGGACGGACTGGCCGAAGTGCGCAATCCGCGCTGGGACGACCTCGTCGACGACGAGTCACTCGCCGTGGGTGCGTCGTCGCATCCAGTGGCCACGATACTGGCGCGGCTCGTGGCGCGCGTGCGTGCGAACGATCGCCTCGAGGTGGAGGAGCTGGTCATCGGCGACGGGGGGGGCGCGCAGGTGTGGACGGCCACCGCGTATCCGCTCGACAGCGCCGGTGCCGGCGTGCGCCGCGTGGGCGTCATCCTGGCCGACATCTCCGCGCATCGGGCACTCGAGGAGCGACTCCGGCACAGCCAGCGTCTCGAGGCCATCGGACGCCTCGCCGGCGGCGTCGCGCACGACTTCAACAACATCCTCACGGCCATCCTCGGCTTCACCGAGATCGTCCATGCGCGCATCGGTGACGAGGATGAGGGGCGCGTGCGTGAGGACCTGCTGCAGGTCACGCGCGCCGCCGAGCGGGCGGCCCTGCTCACGCGACAACTGCTCACCTTCAGCCGGCAGCAGGTGCTGCACCCTCGCGCGCTCGACCTGGGCGAGGTGGTCCGGTCGCTCGAGCCCATGCTGCGGCGCCTGATCGGGTCGCACATCGTGTTGCACGTCGAGACGGCGCGTGACCTGTGGGCCGTGTACGCCGACCGCGGACAGATGGAGCAGGTCATCGTGAACCTTGCGCTCAACGCGCGCGACGCGATGCCCCATGGCGGCGAACTGGTGATCTCCACGTCCCACCTGCACACGGACGACGGCACGCGTGGCGTCGCGCTCACGGTGGCCGACACGGGGGTCGGCATCGCCGCCGCCGACCAGGCGCGCATCTTCGAGCCGTTCTTCACCACGAAGGCGGCGGGGCAGGGCACCGGGCTCGGTCTCGCGACGGTGCAGGCCATCGTCCAGCAGGTGCAGGGCACGATCGGCGTCGAGAGCAGCGAAGGGCAGGGCACGCGCTTCATCATCACCTTGCCACCGCACGATGGCCCGGTCGAGGAGGCGGCGCCGACGCCGACCCCGCGCCCGGCCTCGAGGTCGGCGAGCCTGCTGGTGGTGGACGACGACCGTGACGTGCGTCAGCTCATGGAGTACGCGCTCACCGAGGCCGGCTACACCGTGGTCACGTTCGGCAACGGGCAGGATGCGCTGGCCTGGCTGCAGCGCGCGACGCGCGTCCCCGATCTCGTCATCACCGACCTCGTGATGCCGGGCGTCGGTGGAGAGGAATTGGCCGCGCAGATTGCCGCCGATGGGCGGCCCATTCCGCTGCTCTACATCTCGGGATACGCGCAGGAGCAGCACAACGCGCTCACCCGCGCACCGGGCGACGCGCCCATCCTGCGCAAGCCGTTCACCGCCAGCCAACTGCTGGCGGAAGTGGCCACGCGCCTCGAGGCCGGCGCCGCGCAGGCCTAGCGAGGCGGCGCGCGCTACACGAGCACCTGCACGCCGCGCTCACGCTGGGACGCAATGCGCGCGTCGTGCGCCACCTGGGCCAGCTTGGCGCGCACCCGCGTGAGCGTCACGTCCAGCACCGACGTGCCGGGGTCGAAGTCGTAGCCCCACACCTCCTTGAGCAGCACCTCGCGGGGCACCAGCGCCGGCGTGGACGCCAGCAACACCTGCAGGAGGTCGGCCTCCTTGCGGGTGAGCGACGCCGTGCCGTGGGGGCCCTCGAGGCGGCGGGAATCGAGGTGGAGGGTGACCGATCCGCGCGACAGGCGTAGCGGATGCCGATGCCGCCGCCGCACGGCGTCGATGCGCGCCCGCAGCACGGACGCGGCCACCGGCTTGCTCACGTAGTCGTCGGCGCCGGCGGCCAGCCCTTCCACGACCGCATCGTCGTGGGCGTGGGCCGAGAACACGATGACCAGCGGCACCCGCCCGGCCTCGCGGATCTCACGCACGAGTGTCGTGCCGCGGCCGTCGGGGAGTTCGAGATCCACCAACGCCAGGCCGATCGGCTCGGTGCGCAGCACCAGGCGCGCCTCGGCCAGCGTGGTCGCGACCCGCACCGTGGCACCCATGTCCTCGAGGACGCGGGCCGCCCACTTGATGACGGACAGGTCGTCCTCGAGCAGGAGGACACGCCGTTCATCCGGGGGGCCGATCGTCGGCTCGTCCCCGGTTAGATTCCCCGCGGTCGCATCGGCATCATCCGTCATCGCATCGCTCCGCGTCTCCCCTCCGCGTCCTCGCGGAGGCATAGAAGCTGTCCTCTCTCCGCGCCTCCGCGGAGAAATAGATGTTGTCCCCCCTCCGCGTCTCCGCGTCCCATGGCTCCCCAATTCATCTACGTCATGAAGGGGCTGCGCAAGGTCGTTCCGCCTTCGCGCATCATCCTCGACGATATCTGGCTCTCGTTCTACCCCGGCGCGAAGATCGGCGTGCTGGGACCAAACGGCGCGGGCAAGTCCAGCCTGCTGCGCATCATGGCGGGCGTCGACACCGAGTTTCAGGGTGAAGCGTGGGCGCACAAGGGGACGCGCATCGGCTACCTGCCGCAGGAGCCGGAGCTCGATCCGTCGCTCGATGTGCGCGGCAATGTGGAGCTCGCCGTCAAGGCGCAACGCGATGCGCTCAACGAGTACAACGCGATCTCGCTGCAGTTCGCCGAGCCCGACGCGGACTTCGACAAGCTGATGGACCGGCAGGCGAAGCTGCAGGAGTACATCGACCAGCACGACCTCTGGAACCTCGACAACAAGATCGACGTCGCGATGGACGCGCTGCGGCTGCCGCCGGGTGATGCGGCGGTGACGCACCTGTCCGGTGGCGAGAAGCGCCGCGTGGCGCTGTGCAAGATCCTGCTCGAGGAGCCGGACATGCTGCTCCTCGACGAGCCCACCAACCACCTCGACGCCGAGAGCGTGGCGTGGCTCGAACATCACCTCGAGCGCTTCCCCGGCACCGTGGTGGCCATCACGCACGACCGCTACTTCCTCGACAACGTCGCGAAGTGGATCCTCGAGCTCGATCGCGGCAAGGGCGTGCCGTACGAGGGGAACTACAGCGGCTGGCTCGAGCAGAAGAAGTCGCGTCTGGCGCAGGAGGAGAAGCAGGCCAGTGCGCGGCAGAAGACGCTCGAGCGCGAGCTCGAGTGGGTGCGCATGTCGCCGCGCGCGCGGCAGGCCAAGAACAAGGCGCGCCTGCAGGCCTATGAGGATCTCGCGAGCGAGGCGCAGAACGATCGCGTCATGCAGAACGAGATCGTCATCCCGCCGGCGCCGCGCCTCGGCAACGATGTCGTGCGCGCCACGGGGCTCAAGAAGGCGTACGGCGACAAGCTGCTCTTCGAGAACCTCAACTTCGACCTGCCGCGCGCGGGCATCGTCGGCATCATCGGCCCCAACGGCGCCGGCAAGACGACGCTCTTCCGCATGATCAACGGGCTCGAGCAGGCCGATGCGGGCACGTTGCACATCGGCGAGACCGTCTCGATCAGCTACCAGGACCAGCACCGCACGCTCGAGGGCAAGCGCACGCTGTGGGAGGAGATTTCCGGCGGGCGCGAGACCATACCCGTGGGCAAGCGCGAGCTCAACTCGCGGGCGTATGCGGCCAGCTTCAACTTCAAGGGCGCCGACCAGCAGAAGCTGGTCGCGAACCTGTCCGGTGGTGAGCGCAACCGCCTGCACCTCGCCAAGACGGTGATGCAGGGCGGCAACCTGCTGCTGCTCGACGAGCCCACCAACGACCTCGACGTCGACACGCTGCGTGCGCTCGAGGAGGCGGTGCTCGACTTCAGCGGCTGCGCGGTGATCATCTCGCACGACCGCTGGTTCCTCGACCGCGTGGCCACGCACATCCTGGCCTTCGAGGGCGACTCGGAGGTGGTGTGGTTCGAGGGCAACTACGGCGCCTACATCGAGGACCTCAAGCGCCGGAAGGGGCCGGATGCGGACCAGCCGCACCGGATCAAGTACAAGAAGTTGGTGCGGTAGCGCTGCACCGCGGGTCGGTCGGAAGGAGAAGCCGCGTTACGACGCCGGCTTCGGCTTCTCCTTCCAGATCTTCCGGAACCCGATGCCGAGGGCGGTGATGCCCACACCGCGCCCCTGCTCGCTCCCCATCATTGACCGCGACACGAACAGCGTCGGCGTCATGCCGCGCAGGCGGGGCGTCGCGTAGTCGGCGCGCACCTGCGTGCCGATGCGCGCCCCGGTCCCCTCGACATCCTGCAGCACGGGGCCGACCATGACGCGCAGGATGGTCGAGCGGATGTCGAACGCGCCGCCCACCAGCACCGACGCGCGCTCGGCGTAGCGCCGGCTGCGGCATTCGCCGTTCTCGAAGTTGTTGAGACAGTCGCGCGGGCGTCCCAGCTCGAGGGCCGTGCCGCGCACGCCGGCGATGATCGCCTTCTTGCGCAGCTTGACCACCGGCAGCGTGAACAGCGCACCGGCCGCAAAGCTGGGCGACTCGGTGAGCACCGTCGATGACGTGACGCCCCCCACCTCGATGTCGAGCGTGGGGCGTGCGGTGGTCGTGTAGAACCCCATCGGCGAGTCACGGCGGAACTGCGCGTCGGCCCGCTGTGGGGCGGCGAGGAGCAGCGCCGCCGTCACGGACGCGAACGTCGCGCGGACGAGCCGCACGGAGAGCAACGCGGAGGGCATCGGGGCCGCACGGCGCGTGCGGGAAAGGCGCAGGAAGGTCATGTGCGGTCAACACGTGAGGTGCCCATGGCCCCATGCGCCGCGGGCGGCCACCCCGGGCTCGCTGGCGTCGGGAGAGCCGCCGTAAGATGAAGCCACTCCCGCACAATCGCACCGGCCGGCCCCAGCCCCCCATGCTCCACTACTGGTTCACCATCCTCCGCATGCTCGCCACACGCTGGACGCGCCCCCGCGTGCCCATCGACGCGATCATCCGGCGGCGCTTCCGCGTGCGGTTGTTCGACTGCGACGGGTTGCGCGTCATGACGGCGGCCAAGTACCCGATGTACATGGACTTCATCCGCTGGGAGATGATCGCCCGCTCGCCGATGTTCGACGCCATCGTGAAGCGCGGCCTCGCCCCCACGCTGGGCTCGCAGAAGCTCATCTACCGCCGGCCGCTCAAGGTGTGGACCCCGTTCGACGTGGAGCTCGAACTGGCCGGCTACGACGACAAGTGGATCTACCACATCCACCGCTTCGAGCAGCAGGGCGAGCTGCGCGCCCTCGGCATCACCCGCGCGCTCATCTGGAAGCGCGACGTGCCCACTGCGATGCAGGAGCTGCTCGCGCTCGTGCAGGCCCCCGCCACCATGCCGCCGCCGGCGTGGGTGACGGCACTCTTCGCCGCCGATCGGGAGCTGCTGGAGGTGGGGGCGCGGCGCCCGGGCTGAGCGCCCCGTCCTCACCGTTCGCGCTTCGACGCCACCCCCGCGCGACTCGGCGCACCCCCTGTTGCTACAAATGTAGCACGGTGCTACATACGTAGCACAGTCGGTGCCAAACGCCCGATCCCCCTTCGCCTCAGCGCCATGTCCCCGCACGACTCCGCCGCGCTCACCCGCCGCGAACGCCAGCTCATGGACATCCTCTATCGCCTCGAGCAGGCCACCGTCGCCGACGTCATGGACGCGCTGGGCGAGGAGGTGTCGTACTCCACGGTACGCGCGCTGCTGGGCCGTCTCGTGGCCAAGGGGGTCGCGCGCTACGCGGTCGATGGCCCGCGCTATGTCTACTCGCCGGCACGACCGGTGACGCGCGAACGGGTGTCGGCCCTCAAGCATGTCGTGAACACCTTCTTCGGTGGCTCCCGCGTCGACGCCGTGGCCGCGCTCTTCGACAAGCAGTCGAGCGCGCTCACCGACGACGAGCTCGATCACCTCGCGCGTCTCGTGCAGGCCGCCCGCGCGCGCGACGCGCAGAAGGAGTGATCACGATGCTCACCGACTTGCTCTCCGGCGCTCCCGCACTCGGCCGCGGCATCGCACCGCTCGCGTGGGGCGGGGCCTCGCTCTGGTTCACGCTCGCCCTCGCGAGCACCGCGCTGCTGGCACTCGCATGGCTCGCCACGCGCGGGCTGCGACACGCGCCCGCGGCCACGCGATTCGTCGTGTGGACCGGTGCGCTGGCCGGCATCGTGACCATTGCCGCGGCGCGCATCGTCCTCCCCGCGCAGCCGGTCGCGGTCGACTGGTGGCCCACGCCCTCACCCGACGTTGCCGCCAGCGCGTCCGGCACGCCTGCCACAGGCCGCAACGCGCCGCAGACCATCACGCTCTCGGCCGACGCCAACGGCAACGTGCGCACGGACTTCCGTGATGGCGCGGTCGTGGTGGCGCCGGGGGGCATCGGCCAGGACGGTGGCGGCGTGGCCGTGGGGGTCGCGGACGATGTCCCGGCAATCGGCCGGTCCGGCGCGTCGGCCGACAACGCGCCAATCAGGGGCAGCGGCGACCGCACCGGCGCTGCCACCACCTGGCTGCTCCTGGCCACGGCCGTGTGGCTACTGGGCGCGCTCGTGGTCGCCGCGCGCTTCCTGCACGGCACGTGGCGTGTGCGCGCGATGGTGCGGCACGCCCCGCGCAATCTCGATGGACGGCACTGGACCCTGCTGCAGCAGCTCGCCGAACGCATGGGTGTCGAGCGCCCGGTGTCGCTGCGTTGGGTCGACGACGGCCAGGTACCCGTGGCGACGGGCATTGTGCATCCGGTCATCCTGCTGCCGCGCGTGGCCACCACGTGGCCGGACGCGCGCCTGCGCATGGTGCTGCAGCACGAGCTGGCGCATGTCGCGCGCGCCGATGTCGCCATCATGACCGCCGCGCAGCTCGCGCTGGTGCTCTGCTGGTGGCATCCGCTCGTCTGGCTCGCCGTGCGTCGCATGGAGGAGGAGCGCGAGCAGGCGTGCGACGATCGCGTGCTCACGAGCGGCGTGCCCGCCATCGACTATGCCGACGAACTCGTGCAGGTGGTGCGCGCGCTGCGCACCCCGGCGCCCGCCGCCTTCGCGGCGCTGGGCATGGCGCGTCGCGGCGCACAGGTCGAGTCCCGACTCCGTGCCGTGCTCGATCCCGCCACGCCGCGCGAGCGCATGTCGCGTGCGCTGCTCTTCGCCGTCATCGTCGTGGTGATCGGCGTGGCGCCGCTCGGTCGCATGGTGCCGAGTGCCCGCGCGGATGTCGCGACGGCGCAGCCGCGCGCCACCGCTGCGGGAGGGCCGGGTACCGGCGCACCCGGCGTCGCCACGATGGGCATCGCACGCGGCCGCGAAACGGACCTCAACGGCGAGTTCCGCTTCGGCGACCCGTGTGAGGCGCGCACGGGCAGCACCTCGGTGAGCCGCTCGTCGAGCGACTCCCTGCAGCGGCTGCACCGGGTCGATCCCACCGGGTGCCTGCGAGTCGAGGTGGTCGGCACGCCAGCGCTCGACGTGCGGGATGTGCCCACCCGCCTCGACGGCGCGCTGCCGTCGGACGCCCGCCTCATCATCGAGGAGGTGCGCGGTGGTCACGCACGACGCATCACCGTGCGCCCCGATGCCCGCACGGGCGCGCTGGTGCCGCGCTACGAACAGGACAGTGCGCCACAGTCTCCCGACGCCGCGGCACCCTGGGCACTCCCGCTGTACACCCTGGTCGCGCGCGACCTCGGTTTCGCGGTGCACACGCGCCTCGCGCGCTTGCTGCGCGACGGCGGCGTGCCGGCACTCGAACGCGAGCTGCGCGCCATCCGCGCCGACGATGTGGCCGAGCGCTACCTCGAGGTCGCGCTGACGATGCCGCTGGGTGCCGACGAGCGCACCGCCCTGCTGTCGCTCGTCCGTCGCTACGCGGCCGCGGCCAGTCTCGCCGCGCGGCGCCGCCTCGAAGCGGCCATCGCCACCGCCTCCGGCGAGACCGGTCGCGCCACCACCTCGGTCACTCCCAACGCCCGCTGATGCGCGCCCTGCCTCGCTTCCTCGCGCGCGCCGCCGCGCTCGCCACCGCGCTCGCGACAGTTGTCTTCGGCAGTGCCGCGACCCTGCACGCGCAGCCGGTCACGGATGTCCTGCGCGGGACGGTGAAGGGGGACTCCGGCCGCGTGCTCGCGGGCGCCAACGTCATCGTCACGCGCAGCACCGACCGCGCCGTCACGCAGGCCACCACGGACAGCGCCGGCCGCTGGCGCATGGAGATCGCCGACGGGTCGGGAGACTATCTCGTCTTCGTGACGGCGTCGGGGCACCAGAACGCGCGGCGGCGCGTGCAGCGCCAAGCGGAGGAACGAGAGTTCGTCGTCGACTTCACGCTCACGCCGGTTGCGCCGCAGGTGCTGCGCGCGGTGCAGGTGCAGGCGGCCGCGCCCCCGCGTGTGCCGCGCGGCGCGCCACCACTGGGCACCGAAGAGACCGCCGCCAGCGAGAAGTGGATCGAAGGCGTGGCCGCCACGCTGTCGCCCGCGCAGCGCGGCGACATCGGCGCGCTGGCCGGCACGGTCGCGGGGCTCACCTCGGGACCGGGCGGCAGCTCCTTGCTCGGCGCCGACGCATCGTCCAACCTCGCGACGCTCAACGGGGCCGCCATTCCGGGCGTCACGCTGCCGCGCGCCGCGCAGACCGAAGCGCGCTTCGTGGGGGGCACGTACGACGCCACGCGCGGCGGCTTCGCCGGTGGACAGTTCGACCTGCAGCTTTCCGCCGGTGACCGGCTGTTCCAGCGGCGTCGCGGGTTCCTCACGCTCGATCCGAGCCTGCTGCAGCGCACCGATGCGATCGGGCGCGCGCAGGGGCTCGACGCGCAGTCGCTGCGCGCCTCGCTGGGCGCCGACGGGGAATTGGTGCGCCAGACGCTCACCTACAACGTGGCCCTCGACTACACGCGCACCGCGTCGTCGCCGGTCACGCTGCTCTCGGCCGGCCCCACCACCCTCGCGCTCGCCGGTGTGAACGCCGACAGTGCGCGCCGTCTCGCCACGGTGGCTCCCGCACTCGGCCTGCCCATCGGGCTGGGTGACGCGCAGCAGCGCAGCGAACGTGTCACGTGGCTCGGACGTCTCGATGACACCCGCGACACCACACGCGTGCTGGCGCTCACCTCGCTCGTGAGTGTCGGACGTGACCGTGGGCTGGGTGCGCAGGCGCTCACCACGGGCAGCGCGCTCGCCCGCGGCAGTTCGTCGGCGGTGTCGCTGGGCTTCATGCACCAGCGCTATGTCGGCCGGCAGCGCACGGTCTACAACGAGAATCGCCTCGCGTACACGCGCAGCACGCGCGACGGGGCGGCCGAGTGGGTCCTTCCGCAGGCCACGGTGCTCATGAGTGGCACCGGCACGTCGGGCGACGACGACCTGGCGTTCGTCACGACGGGGGGCGCCACCAACGCCGATCGCGCCGAGACGGCGTGGACCACCGAGGGTGCGAGCGAATGGGCATGGTTCGCGCGGGGCACGCGCCACCGGTTCCGCACGAGTGCCTGGGTGCGTGGCGACGGGCTCAACACGGTCGCCCGCCCGAACGCGTTCGGCAGCTACACGTTCAACAGCCTTGCCGACTTTGCCGCCAACCAGCCCGCATCGTACTCACGCACGCTCGGCGACCAGGCGCGCATCGGGTCGGCGTGGAACGGCGCGCTGGCGGTGGCGCATCGATGGGCGCCCTCGCGGCAGTTCCAGTTGCTCTATGGCGTGCGCGTCGAAGGCAGTGCCTTCGGCGATGCGCCAGCCCGCAATGTCGCGCTGGAGCAGGCACTCGGCGTGCGCACCGACGTGGCGCCCGTGCGTGTCGTACCCAGCCCGCGTCTCGGCTTCACGTGGCGGCCGCTCCCCAACCGTCCGATCTCGCTCGGCATCAACCGCTCGGAGATGGGGACATTCATCCAGCCCAGCACGAACATCATTCGCGGCGGCATCGGCCTCTTCCGCGACCCGTATCGCCCGGGCGCGATCGCGAATGCGGCGGCCAACACCGGCCTCCCCGGTGCCACCGTGTCGATCTTCTGTGTCGGCGCAGCCGCGCCCACGCCGTCGTGGGGCAGCTATGCGACCGGGGGCGAGGCCAACATTCCCGCGAGCTGCCGTGACGGTGGCGGTGCGCTCGCGCAGCAGGCGCCGGGTGTGGTCGCACTCGATCGTGGCTACGACGCCGCACGCAGTTGGCGTGCGACGCTCAACTGGTCGGGCGCCGTGGGCATCTGGCTGCTGCGCGCCGAGGCCGTGGGCGCGCGCAACCTCGGCCAGGGGAGCACCATCAACGCAAACTTCGTGAACACGCCACGCTTCACGCTCGGCGACGACGGACGCCCGGTGTTCGTGCCCACCACCGGCATCGATGGCGCGACCGGCGCGGTGTCGGCAGCCGCGAGCCGTCGCAGCAGCGCCTTCGGGGCGGTGCGTACGGTGCGCAACGATCTCGAGTCGCAGGGCGTGCAGGGCACGCTGTTCGTGACGCCCGACCTGTTGCGCAGTGGCGGCCGCTTCGTGACCGGTTCGTACACGCTGCAGCATGTGCGGCAGCAGTATCGCGGTTTCGATGGCGGCAACGTGGGTGATCCGTCCGCGGTGGAGTGGGCCCGTGGCGCGAACGATGCGCGCCACGTGTTCCTGCTGCAGGCCGGCACGCGCGTCCCGAAGCTCGGCGTGTTCACCATCTTCTGGCGCCTGCAGTCGGGGCGGCCGTTCACGCCGGTCGTGGCGGGCGATATCGACGGCGACGGCACCGGTGCCGATCGCGCGGCGATTCCGGCGGCACAGGGCGCGCCGGCCGACTTCGCCGCGCTGCTGCAGGATGCGCCGGCGCGCATTCGCGACTGCCTCACGCGGCAGGCGGGCCGCATCGCGGCGCGGCAGAGCTGCGAGGGGCCGTGGACGCAGGCGATGAACGCGCGGCTCGAACTGCGCGTGCCGTCACGGCTCATCGGGCGGCGCACCACCATGTCGCTCAACGCGAGCAACCCGCTGGGTGGGCTCGATGCGCTGCTGCACGGCGACCGGCTGCGCGGCTGGGGCACGAGTGCGGAGCCCGATCCCGTGCTGCTGGTGCCGCGCGGCTTCGATGCGGCGACACGCAGCTATCGCTACCGTGTGAATCCGCGCTTCGGCGACACCCGGGCCACGCGCACGCTGGCACGCACGCCGTTCCGGCTCTCGCTCGACTTCTCGTGGGACCTCTCGCGATCGGAGGCGTCGCAGAACCTCTCGCGCAGCATGGAGCCCGTGCGGGTGAACGGCGCCTGGTCGCGCCCGCCGGCGTCCGCCATCGTGCAGCGGTACCTGCGCCGCATCTCGAGTGTGCACAGCGTGATCCTGTTCAACACCGACACGCTGTTCCTCACCCGGTCGCAGATCGAAGCGTTCGCGAAGGCGGACACGGTGTTCCGGGCCGAGGCACGCGGCATCTACACGGCGTTGGCGGACTCGCTGGCGGCGCTGCCGGAGCGGTTCGACGCCGACGCGGCGGTGGAGATGGTGCGACGCGCCGATCGACGCTACGAGGAGCTCTTCTGGGCGCAGCGCGAGCTGGTGAAGACGCAGCTCACGCCCATCCAGAGCAGCGCGCTCCCCGAGTTCATCCGCCAGATCGTCAGCGAGCCGCTCGATCCCGACCCCGCGCGCCGACCGTTCTATCGCTTCTCCAGCGACGGGTCGAGTGTGAGCGTGTCGCGCTCGAACTGACGGCGCGCGTGACCGCGTGGTCGTGACCGCTACGTGTTGCGCGTGTCACGCTGAAACTCCGGCGCCCTCCCCGACGTGAGGCCTACACACCGCGCGACACTGCGCGGTGTGTCGAGTTGCGACACCAACCGCGCCTTCCAACCGTTCGGCGCGTGGCGATGTCCAATCGACGCTCGTGTCCTCCCCGTCGCCCTCTCGCCGGACTTCGTCATGCGCCTCGTCGCGCTGCTGTTACCGTTCGTCGCCGCGGCCACCGTCTCGGCCCAGCCCGCCGCCCGCACTGCTTCGGCCCGCACCAACGGCGTACGTCGTGACGCGACCACCGCTGGTGAGCCGACGCCCGCGCCCCTCCCGGCGCCCGAGCGCGCCCTGCGCGCGCTCCGCATCGACGGCCGGGACGACGACGAGACCTGGCGCACCGCCGCGCGCATCGACGGCTTCCGGCAGTTCGAGCCGACGGAGGACGGCGATCCGTCCTTCCGCACCGAGACGCGCGTGGCCTACGATGCGCGCAACCTCTATGTGTTCGTGCGCAACCTCGATCCGCACCCGGACTCCATCCTCTCGGTGCTGCAGCGGCGCGACGGCATGGCGCTGTCGGACGACATCATCATCGGCATCGATTCGTACAACGACCGTCGCACGGGCTACATGTTCCGCCTCACGCCCGCCGGCACGATGAGCGATGGCTACATGTTCAACGACGGCAACGAGGACTGGGGGTGGAACGCGGTGTGGGAGGGGGCCGCGCAGATCGACTCGCTCGGATGGTCAGCGGAGTTCCGCATTCCGCTCAGTCAGTTGCGGTATGTCCCGGGCGCCGACAACACCTTCGGCCTTGCCGTCATCCGTCGCATCGCCCGCCGCGGCGAGCGGGTCTCGTGGCCGCTCATCCGTCGCTCGCGCACCGGCATGGTGAGCCAGTGGGCACCGATGTCGGGCTTCAACAGTCTCCCGGCGCCGCGGCGCATGGAGCTGATGCCCTACGCGGTGGAGAAGTACGGGGCGAGCCCCAGGGGCGACGGCACGCCGCGCAACGCCGCAGCGACGCAGGTGGGCGCCGACATCAAGCTCGGTCTCACGTCGAACATCACGCTCGACGCGGCCGTGAACCCCGACTTCGGGCAGGTCGAAGCCGACCCGGGTGTGCTCAACCTCTCGGCGTTCGAGCAGTTCTTCGCCGAGCGGCGTCCGTTCTTCCTCGAGGGGAGCGGCATCTTCCGTTACGACATCGACTGCAACGACGGGGAGTGCACGGGCCTGTTCTACTCCCGGCGCATCGGCCGCAGCCCGCAACTGCGCGGCAGCTACGGCGACGCGGCGTCGCCGCTGCAGTCGCGCATCCTCGGCGCCACCAAGGTCACGGGCCGGCTCGGCAACGGCCTCTCGGTCGGGTTCATCGATGCGATCACCGAGGGTGAGCAGGGGACGCTGAACCGCACGATCGAGCCGCAGACCAACTACGCGGTGCTGCGACTGCAGCAGGACCTCGCGAAGGGGAACAGCGGCATCGGCATGATGCTCACCAACACCGCGCGCCAGACCGACCAGTGGACGCGCGACATCCTGCGCGGCGATGCGTGGACGGGAGGGCTGGATGCCCGGCACCGGTTCGCGGACAATCGCTGGCAGCTCTCGGGCCAGCTCGCCGGCTCGCGTGTGAGCGGTACCGCCAAGGCCATCGCGCTCACGCAGCGCAGCAACGTGCACCTGTACCAGCGCCCCGACGCCGATCACCTGGGCTACGACAGCACGCGCACCAGCCTCGCCGGCTGGTATGCGGCGACGTCGCTCGACAAGCAGGGTGGGGGACTCACCCGGTTGAGCCTGAATGGCTGGTACATGACGCCGGGCTTCGAGATCAACGACCTGGGCTTCCGTACGCGGTCGGACGAGATGGGCGCGTCCATGTGGATGGGGCTGCGCCCGGTGAAGCCGGTCGGAATGTTCCGTCGCGCGAACCTCAACTTCAACGCCTGGGGTTTCGCGAACACCAGCGGCATGCTGCTCGGCAACGGCGGCAACGTGAACGGCTGGGGCGAGCTCAACAACTTCTGGAGCGTGAACGGCGGCATTGGCGGCAACGATGTCGTGACCGCCTACTCGGACCGTGATGCACGCGGTGGCCCGGCGGTGTATCGCCCGCCGCGCGTGAACGTGTGGGCCAACCTCAATGGCGATGGCCGCAAGGCGATCACGCCGGGGATCGGCGTCAACGGCGGGCGCCGCACCGACGGGCTCGGGAGCAACTGGAACGTGAACGCGAGCGCGCAGGTGCGCATCGGCACGCAATTCAACGGCAGTCTGCGCGCGTCGTACAGCCGCAACATCGACGACAACCAGTGGAACGGCAATTTCGTCGACAACGGCGTCGCCAGCTACACCTTCGCGCGGTTGTACCAGCGTACCAGCTCGATCACGGCGCGCATGAACTACACGATGACGCCGACGCTGAGCCTCGAGAGCTACGTGCAGCCCTTCGTGAGCACGGGCTACTACACCGACTGGCGCGCGCTCGACGACGGTCGTGCGCACGACCGCGATGCGCGCTTCCGGCCGTACACGGCGCGCGGCACGCCGAGTGGCTTCCGCTTCGGCCAGCTCCGCACCAACAACGTCGTGCGCTGGGAGTACCGTCCCGGCTCGGTGCTGTTCTTCGTGTGGACGCAGGGGCGTGACGCGAGCGACGCCGATCCGGCCAACTACGGCGTGGGCGACGGCTACTCGCGCATCTTCGAGCGTCGTCCCGACAACGTGTTCCTCATCAAGGCCAGCTACTGGCTGGGGCGGTAAGGCCGCGCAACGACACCGGGGTCAGAGTCGGGGTCAGAGTCGGGGTCAGAGTCGAACTCTGACCCCGACTCTGACCCCACCCCCTCCTCGTTACGCCCGCCGGCGACGCCGCGCCATCACACCCAGCGCGAGCACACCGGCACCCAGCAGTGCGACACTCGACGGTTCGGGGACCGTGCTGTTCACGAACTGCTCATCGTTGCGCGGATCGAACGGCGGTTCGGGGAACTCCGGCTCCGGGAAGTCGGGCGTCGGGAATTCCGGCTCCGGGTCAAACGTGGGCGTCGGGGGGAGCGGCGGCTGCGGCGGGAGCGGCGGGTTGCCGAACGAGATGGCGGCCAGCGACGCGAAGTCCTGGCCCCCGATGGTCGACAGGCGGAACGACGTGATCGGCCCGACGTGGTCGATGCCGAAGTAGGCGAACTGCGTGTACACGCCGCCGCCGGTGATGACCTGCGTGTACAACTGCTGCGTGCCGTTGAACGCCGCGAAGGTGATCGGCGAGCCGTCGTAGTAGTTGCTGGCGAAATAGAAGCCGACGGCGCTGGCCGGGGCGAAGCTGGCCTCGAGGAAGCCGTGCCAGCGGTCATCGAGGATGCTCGCGTGGCTCCCCCAGAACTGCGTGTCGACGTACCGGAGGTTGTTGCCCCGGATGGTCAGGCCACCCAGCGACGTGCTCGTGCCCAGCGACGGGCCGATGATCGGCGTCTGCCCCGCAAAGCTCACGGTGGTGAGCCACGGGTTGGCCGCCAGGAATGTGGCCTGGTCGCTGTACTGCGCCCGCGCGACCGGCGCGACGAGCGTCAGCGCGAGGGCAACGAGGGGCAGGCGATTCATATAGGTACGCATGGGGCTTCCAGCTCGGGTCGGGGTCGGGCCAGTTGGCCGCGGGTGCTTCGGTACTGCCGAACTGAGCAATACCCGTGCCCGACTTTCGGCGGATTTTATGGCTGAGCTCGTCAGTATTCCGTCGACTTCAGGCACTTTGACCGATGGCCGTGGTGCCGGCGCCGCGCATCCTGTCGCATGCTCGCCACGCGTGCCACGGCGGAGCGGTGCGGACCACCATCGCCGTCCATCACCCCTGCGGCGCACTTCGTCACAAGTCACATGGCATCGGCGTGTCGCGGCGCGAGTCTCCACGCCGCGCCCCTTCGGAGGCGCTGCCGCCGTCCTCAACCGGAGCCGTTGTGCCGCTGCTCTTCCCTCGTCCGCTGATCGCCGCACGTCGTCTGCGCGTGCGTCCCCTCGCCCTCCTGGCGGCGTGCCTCACCATGATCCCTGCCGCTGCCTCGGATCTGCTCGCCCAGGGCGGAGGCATCGCCCCCGCGAGCGCGCCCCCGGGCACGACCCCTCCGGTGCGCCCCGCCGATCCGGCCGACGTCGGCACCATCGACGGCATAATCGCGGCACTCTACGCGAGCATCTCGGGCCCCAAGGATGCGCCGCGCGACGTCGAGCGGCTGCGCACTCTCTTCGGCCCCAGCGCACGCATGATTCCCACCGGTGAAGGCGCCAACGGCAAAGCCTTTCTGCGCAACTGGAGCGTCGAGGAGTACATCGCCGCGGCCATGCCCGGATTGATGCGCAACGGGTTCTTCGAGAAGGAGATCGGACGGCGCAGCGACACGTTCGGACACATCACGCACGTCATGAGCGTGTACGACTCCCGGACCACGCCCGAAGCGCCGCCCTTTCAGCGCGGCATCAACAGCATCCAGCTGTTCCACAGTGGCGAGCGGTGGTACATCCTCTCGGTCATGTGGGACTCGGAGCGGCCGAACAATCCGATTCCCCCAGATCGCATCGGGGGTCGCTGACGGGGACGCTGACCCCAACTCTGACCCCAACTCTGACCCCACGCCCGCGCGCTCCTGCCTTGTGGCCGCCATCAGGGCACCGTAGTTTCTGGTCCAGACCGAACAAAAGCCGAATCCGTCGGCCGGTCTCCCAGGAATTCCCGTCCCGGAGCACGCAATGACCACCGCCGTCGCCGTCCTCTCCCCCGCCGACCTGCTCTCCCACTGGCAGGGACTCCGCCGCCTCACCCGCAAGGTCATCGAGGCATACCCCGAGGATCAGCTCCACACCTTCAGCGTCGGCGGCATGCGCCCCTTCGCCGCACTCGCGGCCGAGATGCTCGGCATCGCCGTGCCCATGGTGAAGGAGATCGTCACGGGTGCCGCGTCGGCCTACTCCGAAGCCACGGCCGCCAGCAAGGCGGAGCTGCTCGCGCAGTGGGACGCGGCCACGGCGGAGCTGGACACGTGGTTCGCGCAGATTCCGGCGGACAAGTTCGGCGAGACGGTCACGCTCTTCGGGCAGTACACCGGCCCGGTGTGGAGCCAGCTCTTCTACGCCATCGACAACGAGAATCACCACCGCGCGCAGGGGTACGTGTATCTTCGCGCGCTGGGCATCGAGCCGCCGCCGTTCTGGGATCGCGGCTGAGTGGTGGCAGGCGGGCGGCGCCCGTGATCGCGGGCTAGACATCTTGTAGACGGCCAATCCGCACCGTGGGGGCGATGGGAGCAGCAGCTCCCGCCGCCCCTCTCGTGCTTTCGGAGGTTCGTCATGTGTCCGCTTCGTGTGCTGCCGCCGGCGCGGCGCGTCCTCACCGCGTGCGCACTCGCGGTGATGGCTGGTCTGACCGGGTGCGACCGCGCAGTCCCCGTCGCGCCGGTCCACGTCGCCCCTCGACCGGCGGTGGCGCGACTGGTCATTCGGGGCGCGGACGGCGAGGGAGTGGTGGGGAGGTCGCGCGAAATGTGGGTGGAGTCGTTGAGCGCGACGGGTGAACGCGTCGAGACGGAGCCGGTGCTGGTCGCGTCGTCCGATCCGCGCGTGGCTGTTGTGCGCACGCGCGACACGACGTGGGTACCCGACGGTTCGGGGATCGCGGGGCGCTTCCTCCGCATGACCCGCGCGACCATCGACGAAGTGGGCCCCGGCGAAGCCCTGATCCATGCCAACGTTGCCGGGGTCTCCGCTGCGGTCGCGGTGCGGGTCACCGCTGTCCCGACGCGGCCCGCCGCGTTGGTGGTGGACAGCTTCTACGTGGTCGAGACCCGCGCGCCGTGCGCAGCGCCGTGCGCGACGCTGCTGTACGTCCCGGTGCTCCGCGTGCGTGAGCCGACAGGGCGCACGGTCGCCACCATCGAGTCCATCGAGTTCACGATTCCCGGACGGACGACGGGATGGTGCATCGGCGGGCAGCTCGCCCTGTTGGCCGGTCAGCGCGTCGAGGTGAACGGCGTGTCGATGAACGATGGAACGGGCGGGCTCTACTTCGTCAGCGATCGAGGCGTGTCCGTGGCGGACGGACCGGCGCGGGTGCGCGCCCTCGTGCGGGACACGAGCGGCACGTTGGGGCTCCTCGACGCGACGGGCCCCATCCTGCGCCAGCGCGCGCCGAGTGACGTCCCGTCGCCGTCATCACCCGCGCCGCCGTGGCAATGCCGCAAGGATCGCTACGATGTGTGAGCGTGCCTCATCGCACCCAGCGGCGGCCGCCCGTCGCATCGTGCGGCTCGGCGGGAGTCTCCTGCTGCTGGCCTGTGGTACTGGCGACCGGTCTGCGCCCAGTGCGGCGACGGCCCCGTCCCCGCCGACCGCGCCGACGCAGCCCGTACAGTCGGCCGAGCCGACGGCGACGCGCGTCCAGATCGCTGGCGAGACCGGTGACGGCCTCGTGGGGCGCACGCGTTCACTGATGGTGTTCGCGTACGCCGCCGACGGCCGTCCGGTGCGCAGCGACGGTGTCGACATCACGAGCAGCGATCCCGAGGTGAGCACCCTCGCGCGCCTCACCTCGGTGTCCGTGCGCGACCTGACGCGCGGGACCACCACCTATGCCGCGCGGCTCGAGTTGGCCGAAGGCAAGGCCGGCGAGGCCACGATCACCGCGACGGTGGGTGCGGCCAGCGCGAGCCTGCGCGTGCGCGTGACGCATGTGCCGGACCGCGTGTCATCCATGGTGGTCGACAGCTTCGTGGTGGTCGAGTACAAGGATGTCTGCGCGTGGGACTGCCCGTACGTCGTCTACGCGCCGCTGCTCAAACTGCGCAACCCGACCACTGAGCGCATCACCGTTGAAATGGTCGCGTTCAGCATGCCCGGCCACGACACGGGGTGGTGCAACTCCGGTGGCATCGACTACGCGCCGGGCGAACGTGCGCACCTCAACGGCATCGACCCGTACCTCTGGGCCAACGACCTGATCTTCGTGCACCTCGACGGCGCGCGCGCACCGGAGGGACCGGCGCACGCGCGCATCGTGGTGCGTCACGCCGATGGATCACGCGCGCGACTCGAAGCGACGGGCTCCATCCACCGCATCGTCAACGGCCCTGCCGTGCTGCCACCGGCACGGCCTGGCGTCGGCTGGTGGTGCCCGTAGGGTGACGCGATGCGCTCGGCGACGCGGATGCTGGCGGTGGCCAGTCTGCTGGCGTGTGGTGATGGCGGAGCTGCGCCGAGCGCGCTGCCTCCGCCGCTGCCCCCACCGCCGCCGGCCATCCTGGCGCGCATGTGGTTCCTCGGGGCCGACGGCTCCACGTTCGTCGGTCAGTCGCGCCGCGTGGTCGTCATGGGGCAAACGACGACTGGCGACAACGCGTCGACGGACTCGGCGGTCGTGACGAGCTCCGACAGTCGCGTCATCGCGATCGCCGGGACGCGTTCGGTGTTGCTGAGCCTCGGGCGCGGCAAGTTCGTCTGGATCACGATGGTCGACATCGCGGCGGTCGGCTCCGGCGCGGCGGTCCTGCGCGCCAACGTGCGCGGCGTGGACGCGTCGACGCTCCTGACCGTTGACGCGATACCCACCCGCGCCTCGTCCATGCGCGTCGAGAGCTTCGCGCTCGCAGAATATCGACGTGGCTGCGACGCGCAGTCGTGCGGGCCGGCGCAGTATCTGCCGCTGCTGCGCCTGCACGCGGCCCCCGGGTTCGGCTTGTCGACCGTGGAGCTCATGGAAGTCACCATGCCCGGTTGGCACTCCGGGTGGTGTGCGACTGGTACGGGTGTGCCGTTCGCGCCAGGGGAGAGCGCCCTGCTCGCGGGGATCGGCGACGACCCGGACGCGATGAACGAGCTGTTCTTTGTGCGCGAGCCCGGCCAGCCGCTGCCCGGCGACACGGCGCGCGTGCGACTCGTGGTGCGTGACCCCGATGGCCAGTTGGGCCTGCTCGTCGCGCACGGGCCGATTCGACGCGGCGTGCCCCTCGGCGACCTGCCACCGGCCAACGCGACCTACAACGGGTGGAGCTGTCCCGGGCGTGAGGGGATATGAGCGTGCTCCGCTGTGGGACGCGTGTGCTTGACGAGTCGGTCTGGCAAAGGCAGCATCGAGTGATGCCCTTCGACCTCGCGCTCGTCGCGCGCGCGGGGCGGCTCTGACCGGAGCCGCTCCCCTGGAGCTGCGGGTACTCGGTCCGGTGGTGGTCCGCTTCCCGGACGACCCACCGACCTCCTCGCGTCTGAGTCAGCCGCGGCTCGTCGCGCTGCTCTGCTACCTCGCGCTGGCGCGTCCGCGTGGCCTGCATGCACGCGACACGCTTATCGCGCTGCTCTGGCCCTCGCACGACAGTGCGCGCGGGCGCCGTGCCCTTCGCAACGCGCTGCATGCCTTGCGTCGCACACTGGGCGAGGACGTGATCGTCACGGCGGGTGATCAGCTCGTGGGGGTCGACCCGACGCGGCTGCACTGCGATGCGCACGCTCTCGAACGCGGCCGCGTGCACGAGGAGGCCGACGTGGGGGTGGAGCCGCTGCACGGCCTCCACGTGAACGCCGCAGCCCCCTTCGATCGCTGGCTGTCCAACGAACGGGCGCGACTCGTCGCGCTGCTCGCGCGCGAGACGCCATCTGTCGCGCCGCGCCCCGCACGCCCCGCGCGCCCGTACTCGCCCGACGCCTGGGTCTGGCATGCGCGCGGACACTACCTCTTCCTGCGCGCCACGCACGGCGGCTCCACCGACGATCTGCTGCGCTGCCGAGACCACTTCGCACGCGCGTTGGCGCTCGATCCCACGTACGCCCCCGCGATCGCCGGTCTCGCGAACTTTCACGCGGTCGCGGCACGGCGCGGTGTGCTCGGCCCCTTCCACACGGAGTTCGCGCGCACCATCGCGTACAGTGAGCAGGCGCTGGCCCTCGACGACACGCTCGCCGTGCCGCATGTGCACTTCGGCGTGCAGGCGCTTTATCTCGACGGCGACTTCGAGCGCGCCGGCAGGGCGTTCGCCACGGCCGTGCGCAACGATCCCGCCTACGCCGAGGGGCACCGCTTCCTCGGCGTGTGGCTCGGCATGGCGGGACGCGCGCCGGAATCGGTGCAGGCGATGGAGCGCGCCGTGACCCTCGAGCCCGACATCCCGCACTTCCTCAGTTCGCTCGGCGCGGCGCATCTGCTGGCGGGCGATCGCGCGGCGGCCGAGGCGGCGCTGCGTCAGACCCTGCTGCTCGATCCGCGGCACAAGCCGGCGCGCGAGCGACTCCTGGCCATGCTGGAGGACGACGGGCGATGGGACGAGGCGCAGGCGGAGCGGGAGCGCGCGCCCGCGCTCGCCGACGCGGCGGCCTTTCGCACGGCGCTGGCGCAGGATGTCGCAGCGTATCGAGCGCTCTTGCACGAGCAGCTCCTGCGCGACATCGAGGCGCTCGAGGCGCGCTGCCTGCGTCCACCCGCCGAGACGCCGGTGGACGAGCTCTTTGCGCCGCCGGTGGTACGGCTGGTGCAGTTGTACGCGCGGGTGGGGCAGTGGAAGCGCGCGCGAAGTTGGCAGGTGCAGGCGCGCGCTGCGCGTCCGGTGCTGGCGCATTGGTTTCGCGCGCTGCCGGAGCTGGCGGGTGGGCAGGGCTAGCGTGCGTGTCGGTCGTGGCGTGCGCGCCGCGCCGCCACGCGTAGACTTCCCTGCATGACCGCCTCCGTCCCGACCTCGCCGCCTTTGCTTCCGCCACGCACCCTCGGCGACGGACTCCACGTCTCCGCCATCGGCTACGGCGCGATGGGGTTGAGCCATGGCTACGGTCATCCGCTCGACCGCGCCGAGGCGATCGCGATGCTGCATGCCGTGGTCGCGCGTGGCGTGACGCTGGTCGACACGGCGCAGGTGTACGGCCCGTACACCAACGAAACCCTCGTGGGCGACGCACTCGCGCAGCTCGACGGCGCGACGCGCGCGCAGGTGCGTGTTGCCACCAAGTTCGGATTTCACATCGACGACGCGGGGCGCGAAGTCGGCCTCGACAGCACGCCGGCCAGCATCCGTCGCACCACACACGCGTCGTTGCAGCGACTGCGCGTGGACACGATCGACCTGTTGCACCAGCATCGGGTGGACCCAGCCGTCCCCATCGAGGACGTGGCCGGCACCGTCGGAGATCTCGTGCGCGAAGGCAAGGTGCGCCACTTCGGGCTCAGTGAAGCCGGCGTGCACACCATCCGCCGCGCGCACGCCGTGCATCCGGTGGCCGCGCTGCAGAGCGAGTATTCGCTGTGGTGGCGCGAGCCTGAGGCGGCGCTGCTTCCGCTGTGCGCCGAACTGGGCATCGGTTTCGTGCCGTTCAGTCCGCTGGGGCGCGGCGTGCTCGCGGGGAGCGTCGACGCCACGACGCACTTTGTGGACGGCGACTTCCGCACCACCCTGCCGCGCTTCTCGGCCGACAACCGGCACGCCAACCAGCAGCTCGTGGCCACGGTACAGGCGCTGGCTGCACGGTGTGGCATGACGCCCGCGCAGCTCGCACTCGCGTGGGTGCTCGCGCAGCGCCCGTTCATCGTGCCCATTCCCGGTACCACGCGCGTCGCGCGGCTCGAGGAGAATCTCGCGGCCGCCTCGCGCACGCTCGACGCGGACACGCTCGCCACGATCGACGCCGCGCTGGCGGCGGTGCCCGTGCACGGCGACCGCTACGCGCCGGCGGCGCAGGCGCGCATCGATCGATAGCGCGTCGTGCGCGCACCGGGACGGCACGCGCACGGCGCGGTCGCGTCACCCCACGGTGCCCACCATGCGACCAACACCCGCGGTGAGGGCCAGCGCGAGCGCACTCCACACCGTCACCCGCAGCGCGCCGCGTACCCGGCCGGCGCCGCCGGCGCTTGCCGCCAACGCTCCGAGCGCAGCAAGCAACAGCAGCGACGCGACCGTGATGACCGGCACCGCATACGCGCTGGGCGTGGTCGCGGCGAGCGCGAGCGGCAGCGCCGCGCCCACGGCGAAGGTGGCCGCCGAGGCGAGCGCGGCCTGCACCGGACGTGCCGCGAGCTCGTCGGTGAGGCCGAGCTCGTCGCGCAGGTGTGCACCGAGCGCGTCGTGCGCGGTGAGGGCCTGCGCGACCTGCTCGGCGAGTTCCGCCGAGAGGCCACGCGCCTGGTAGATCTCGCGCAGCTCGCGCAGTTCGTCCTCGGGAGACGCTGCGAGCTCGCGCTGCTCACGCAGCCGATCGGCACGCTCGGTGTCGGCCTGCGAGCTCACCGACACGTACTCGCCGGCCGCCATCGACATCGCGCCTGCGACAAGCCCCGCGACGCCGGCCAGCAGCAAGGCCTGGCGATCGGTGCCCGCTGCCGCGACGCCGACGATCAGCGCTGCGGTGGACACGATGCCGTCGTTCGCGCCGAGCACGGCGGCGCGGAGCCAGCCGATGCGCTCGGCGAAGTGCCGTTCGACGTGACGGCCCCGCACGATCGGTGTGCGGTGCGCGGTGGTGGTGGTCATCTCCGGTCCTCGACTTCGTCGGTGGGGGCACCGGGCGCGGTCACGGCCGATGTCGCGTGGGCTGCGCCTGCGTTGTGGACGTACACGAGCTGTCCGCCCGCATGACCAACCTGCCAGCCGACGCCCAGCAGGGCGATGGTCCCCGCCGCGCCGGTCACGCGGGCGATCTGACCGAACCGGTCGGCGCGCAGGCCGAGCAGCGATACACCGAACACCGCGACGGCGAGGACGAGGAAGGTCTCGGCGGCCTCCTCATGCGATTCCAGTGCGGCCTCCGGCACGACGCGCTCGACGCGCTCGCCTTCGTCCTCGCCGGTTTCGGTGGCGACCCACGAGCTGCCGGCGAGCACGCCCAGCAGGGCCAGCGTGACGCCCCACGCGGCGCGCGGGCGGGCACCGCGGCGGATGATCCAGAGCGACACCAGCGCGGCCGGTGGCAGGAGCACGACAAGTGCCATGGGCAGGTGCACAATGGCGGGGTGCAGCGGCGACGGCAGCAGCGAAGCCAACGGCGCTGCCGCGACGGGCATCAGCATCGGAAGCATGGAATGATCCGGTTTGAGGACAGCGGGCATGACGTCGGCGCCAACCCTCGGCTGCCGCGCTGTCTTCAACCTCGGTCCGCCGCCCCGCCCGCAGTATCGGGCATTCGCCGTAGATGTGGCGCACAGGTGACGGTCCGGCAGATGCCGGAGGCCCCATCGCCTGCGCCGCATTGCGCGTGCATCCTTCGAGAGGGCGATAGACGGCCGTGGCCCCCGTCGCCAATGCGTGCACGCGCCGGTCGTCCTCCGCCCTCTGTATCCCCCACCATGTCCTCCAGCGCCGACGACGAGTCCGGTGTGCCGCGGCACCTCGTGCCGCTGCTCGTGCTGCTGCTGGCGGTCGTCGTGCTGGGCGGCATCACGGATCTCGTGCTCGACCGGCCGACGCGCTGGTGGACGTCGCACGTGCTGGTCGAGGTGGCCGTGATCGCGGCGAGTCTGCTGGGGGCGGCCGCCTTGGGGCGAGGCTGGTGGCGCGCAAACCGCCTGCTGGGCGACACCCGCCAGGCACTTCGTGACACGACCCGGTCACTCGCCGATCGGCAACGGGAGGCGGAATCGTGGCGCGACGCGGCGCAGTCGGCCCGTCGTGAGTTCGCGACGGCGGTGGATGCGCAGTTTCGCGACTGGGGGCTGACCCCCACCGAGCGCGAGATCGCCTTTCTCCTGTTGCAGGGACACGGCCACAAGCAGATCGCGGCGCGCACGGGCCGAAGCGAGCGCACCGTGCGCCAGCACGCCGTCTCGGTGTATGGCAAGTCCGGGATTGGCGGACGCGCCGAACTGGCCGCGTACTTTCTGCACGACCTGCTGCCGCCGGACGCCTGAGTTAAGGTTGCTGTAGGTCGCTTGTCCGGCGAAGCAGAGTGGTCGATACTGCTCATCCAGAGATGTTGCCCTCGCGATGCCGTGCGGGTGCGCGAACTTCGCGGACCGAAAAGTCCGCTCCCCAACGTCGTCCATGTCTGCCTCTCCGGGAGCGCATCGCCGTACCGCGCTCCGCGTCGCGCCCCTGTTGGTGGTCGCGGCCCTGCTGCTTGCCGGCACCGTGACACTCGAGCGCGTCCGTGTGACGCGCTCGCGGGGTATCCGCGCGGCGCTGCTCGCCACGTTCACGCGCCTGCGCGCGTTCGAGCAGCGCGTCGACACGCTGCTCACCGAGGAGGTGCGCGCGTTGTCGGCGCCAGACACGTCCACGCCGTCGGTGCCCGTCCCATCGGCCACGACCCGCGCCCGCGCGCAGGTCCGCGGGGCCCTCATCGAGGAGCACGCGGCGCTGCAGGCCACCGCGCGCGTGATGGCCGACTCGATTGTCACGCGCAACGCCGGTGACCTGGGCCGCTTCGACTCGCTGCTGGTCGCGCTCGAGCAGGCCGCGCCCGCGGAGCCGCTGGCCACGCGCCTGGCCCGGCTCGACGCGCTGCGCGCGCAGGCCACCCTCCTCACCGACAACGCCCGCTCGCGCAGCAGCGCCGCGGCCCTCGCCGGCGTGGGGCGCACCGACCGCGTGGCCTGGACCGCCATGGGCTTCGCCTTCGGCACACTCGTGCTGGTGGGCATGGCCGTGGTGATGCTGGGTCGCGAGACGCGCGCTCGACTCGCCGCCGAAGCTGCGAGCGATGCCCGCGCGGAGCACATCCGCCAGCAGGCCGACGAACTCGAGGCGCGCAACGCCGAGCTGGCGCGTCGCAGCGACGAACTCGCGACGGCCGAGTCGCACTACAAGCTGATCGCCACCGGCATCGTTGACGTGGTGTCCCTCACCGACCTGAAGGGGCGGCTCGAGTGGGTGAGTCCATCGGCCACCGCGTGGCTCGGCTGGGAACCCGAGGAGTTGCTCGGGCGCACGGCCATTTCACTGGTGCACGCCGAGGATGCGGCCGCGATCGACCCGGCGGCGCTCGCGCACGCGCTCGCGACCACCGGCACGTATCCGCCCATGCAGGCGCGCGTGCAGCGGCGTGACGGCAGCTATGTGTGGACCGAGACCACCTTCACACCGCGCCGTGACGCCACCGGGGCCACGATCGGCTTCCTGCGCGTGACGCGCGACGTGACCGAGCGCCGCCAGATCGAGGCGCGCCTCAGCCAGGCCGAACGCCTGCAGGCGGTGGGCACGCTGGCCGGCGGTCTCGCGCACGACTTCAACAACGTGCTGGCGGTGGTGCGTGGCACGGCGGAGCAGTTGCAGCACGATGCGTCCCGCGGGCGCCTCAGCGATGCGCGCGTCTACGGCGACCTCGCGACGATTCTCACGGCCACCGATCGCGCCTGTTCGCTCACGCGGCAGATGCTCACCTTTGCGCGTCGCCAGGTGCGGATGCCGGTCGTGCGGGCCATCGATGAGGTGCTGGAGGCCAACCTGCCGCTGCTGCAGCATCTCGTGCGCTGCCCCGAGCAGATCGTGCTGCGGGCCGGCGCGCCGGGTGCGTACGTGCAGGTCGACGCCGACGAGTTCGGCACCGCGGTCATGAACCTCGTCGCCAACGCGCGCGATGCGATGACCGACAGCGGCACCGTCACCATCGAGACCGATGTGGCGACGCTGCCGGGCGATGCACGCGACACCGTGGGGCTCGCGCCAGGGGCGTATGTGCGCGTGCGGGTGACCGACACCGGGCACGGCATGCCCGAGGCCGTCCTCGAGCGCGCCTTCGAGCCGTTCTTCACGACCAAGGCGGTGGGCGAGGGCACGGGGCTCGGCCTCGCCACCGTGCACGGCGTGCTCAAGGCGCTGGGCGGCGCGGTGACGATCGCGTCGCGCGAGCAGGTCGGGACGACCGTCACGCTCTGGCTGCCGATGGCCGTCCCTGCGGAGCCGATGGAATCCGGTACGGACACCACTGCCGAGGACGCGCCCGGTGCGCGGGCGCTGCGGCTGCTCGTCGTCGACGACGAAGTGGCGCTGCGCACCATGCTCGTACGGCTGGCGCAGCGCTGGGGGCATGAGGTCGTGTCGGTGGGCACGGCGGAGGAGGCGCTCGCGCTGCTCGATGGCGACGCGTTCGATGTGCTCATCACCGATTTCGCGATGCCCGGCATGACTGGCCGCGACCTCATCGAGCTGGTGCGCCGGACACACCCGACCATGCCGACCGTCATGATGTCCGGGTACACGCAGGATCCGGACACGCGCGCCTGGCTCGCGTCGGGAGGCAGCACCTTCCTCGAAAAGCCGTTCACGCTGGCTGCGCTCGGCGCGGTGCTGCGTGGCGCGGAGCCCGCCTCGGCTTGACCGATTCGGCTTGACCGATTCGGCTTGACCGATTCGACTTGACAGGCGGCCCGCGACGCGAAAGCGTCGGGGATGACGTCTCGCGTCCGACTCCTCGCGTTGACCACGCTCCTCGCGGCGTGCGCGCGCTCCGGCAGCATGCCGGACACGGCGCGGCCCGCGCCGGCGGCGAGGAGCGACGCGTCGCTGCCTGTGCTGCCTGTCGCGCGCTCGAGCGCGGGTGAGCGGGTGCATGTGCTCGCGCTCACGCCGGCCGCGACGGCCACCATCGTGCTGCCGGCGCGCATCGATCCGGCGCGCCGCGTCGACCTGATCCTCTACACGCTCCCCAACGGCAACAGCACCGCCGAGACCATGGGGCGGCGCCTCCGCGACAGCAGCCGGTGGCGTGACGACATCCAGCACATCGCCGCGCAGACGCGCTTCCTGCGCACGCGCGGGCTGACGCAGGCGATTGTCGTGTATCTCGAGGCCGATGCGAGGAGCTGGCCCGAGTGGCGTCGGGTGCAGGGCTATCCCACGGCCAACGCGCGCCTCGTGGCGCTGGTGGACGAACTCCGTGCGCAGGTGGCACGCCTTGCCGGCCATCCGCGCGACATGCCGGTGACGCTCACCGGGCACAGCGGCGGTGGCTCATTCATGTTCGGCTGGATGGAAGGGCTCGCGGCTCAGGGGCAGCCGCTCCCGGCCTGGCTCGTGCGCATCGCGTGGCTCGATGCGAACTACAACTTTGCCGCCACGCACGGGCCCATGCTGCGCGCCTGGCTGCAGGGCGACACGACGCGCGTGCTCGAGGTGCTCGCGTACGACGATCGTGAGATCATGCTGGACGGCAAGAAGGTCGTGGCCGACGACGGCGGCACGTGGCGCGCCTCACAGCGGCTGCTCACGTGGCTGGCCACCGTGCCGGAGCCCGTCGTGCACGACACGCTCGGCGTGTTCCGGCGCTGGCGCGCGATGGATGGCCGGCTCGAGGTGCTGCTGCACCCCAACCCCGCCAATCGCATCCTGCACACGGCGCTCGTGGGCGAGATGAATGGCTACGCCTACACGATGCTCGTGCGGCGTCCTGGCGCGCTGCAGCAGCCGGGGGAGCCGCGCGTCTACAGCGCGTTCGTCGACACCGGCGTGACACTGCCACCGGCGGTACGCCCGCCGTTGCCGCCGCGCGCGCGCGATGCCGAGGGGGCGACGGCGTTCTTCGCACGCGTGCGCGCAATGCCGAGGCAGCAGCGCGAGGCGGCTGTGCAGGCGCAGCTGCTCGCGGGGAACATCCCGTCGTTCCTGCGGGCGCTGCGCGATGTGACTGTGACGGCCACGCTCGCCGATGGCAGCGTGCACACCGCGACCTTCGCCGTGATGCCCGACTATCTCGCCATCGGCCGCGACGACGACTGGGCGCGCATCCCCACCACGCCGCAGGTAGCACAGGCGTTCGGCGATGCGTACGGGTTCGTGCTGCCGACGCGCAAGATGGTGAATGACATCTGGCGTGCCGCGACCGTGCACGGCGACCCGCGTCCGCTCACCATCGACCGCGATTCCGCGCAGACGGTCCTGCAGCATCACCGGCTGGTGGAGGCGCAGTTGCGCGACACGTTGCGCGCGCCGGTCGGGGCGTTCGTGGCCGGCATCAAGAAGGACGTGGTCGTCACGCCGTTGCTGCGTGCGCGCACCGATCGGGTGGCCATCTTCGGGTGGCACTATGTCGATGGGCGCCCCATCCAGCCGCTGTACACGGGTCACGTCGACTGGTATGTGGACTACAGCCACGGCATTCGCCTGGTGTCGCGCATCGTGACCGTCGACGGCGTGCGCATGCCCATCGAGCGCGTCCTCGCCGACCCGCTGCTGCACGTGCTGCTGAGTGACGAGGGACCGGTGCGGGTCGCACGCTATCAGCCCTGAGCGGCGGCGAGTGCGGCGGGGCGGTGTGCCGGCGGCGGCGTCGCCCGCCGGCGGCTACCTTTCCCGCGTCCCTCCGCAGCGCGCGCTTCACCCGCTCCTGTCGCGCGCCTCGCACCTCGGTCCGTACCACGAGCCTGCCATGCCCCGCCTCGCCCCGCGATTCGCCGCGATCGCCCTGCTGTTCGCTCCCGTCGCTGTCTCTGCACAGGCGCGCCCCGATGCCGATCCGCGTGTGGCGGCTCTCGTGGCCGCGGTGTCGCCGGAGAAGCTCGAAGCCACCGTGCGTCGCCTGGCGGCCTTCGGTACGCGGGCGACGCTGTCGGACACCGTGTCCACCACGCGCGGCATTGGCGCCGCGCGGCGCTGGATCTTCGAGCAGTTCCGGAGCTACAGCCCCAAGCTGCAGGTGTCGTTCGACCGGCACATGGTGGCGCAGCAGGGGCGCATCACGCGCGATGTGGAGCTGGTGAATGTCGTGGCGGTGCTGCCGGGGCGGTCGCCGCGTCGGGTGTACATCACGGGGCACTACGACACGGTGAATCCGCGCGGCGCGCCGGCGGGCGCCGGTGCCGGTGTGAACGCGGCACCGGCCGGCGGTCGTGGTGCGGGGGCTGGCGCAACGGGCGCCGGTGGCGCGGGCGCAGGCGCGGCCGCTGCGTCGGGCGGCGGCGATCCGCAGATGCGCGCCGACCAGAACCACAACGCCGATGCGCCGGGCGCCAACGATGATGGCAGCGGCACGGCGCTCACGATGGAGCTCGCGCGCGTGTTTGCCACGAGCGGCCTCGAGTTCGACGCGACGCTGGTGTTCGTCACGTGGGCGGGTGAGGAGCAGGGACTCGTGGGGTCGATGGCGCATGCGCAGACGCTCGCCGCGGCCAAGGGTGTCGTCACGGCCAACCTCAACAACGACATCGTCGGCTCGAGCCTGGGCGGCAACGGCATCATCGACGCCGAGAGTGTGCGCATCTATGCGTTGGGCCCCGAGGATTCGCCGCACCGCTCGCTGGCCCGCTACATCGCGCGCGTGGCCGGTGTGTACGTGCCGTCACACACCATTCGCCTCATGGCCCGCGAGGACCGCTTCGGGCGCGGCAGCGACCACTCGTCGTTCACCGCGTTCGACTTCCCCGCGGTGGTGTTCCGCGAGGCCAACGAGAACTACAACCGCCAGCACAACGCCGACGACCTCCCCGAGGGGATGGACTTCCGGTACCTCGCGCAGAATGCGCGCGTGAACGCCGCCGCGGCGGCCTCGCTCGCATTGGCGCCGCCGGCCCCGCAGGTCACCACCGACCGCGGCACTGTCACGCTGAGCCGCGGCACGAGCGGCTACGATGCGGCGCTGCAGTGGCAGCCGTCGCCCGGTGCGGCGGGGTATCGCGTGTACTGGCGCACTGCGTGGAGCAACGACTGGGAGAAGTCGCAGGCCGTGGGGAACGTCACCCGCTTCCAGCTCCCCAACGTGTCCATCGACGACTACGTGTTCGGCGTCGCGGCCGTGACCGCCGACGGGCACGAGAGCATGGTGAGTGCGTACGTGAGCCCCGTGCGTCGCATGCAGGAGATCAAGCTCAAGAAGTGAGCAGGATGTGAGTCCCCGCCGCACCCGGAGCCGCTGCCCATGACTGCGTCCCCCCTCGCCACCGCCACGCCGTCGCTCGACGCGCTGTGGATGCCCTTCACCGCCAACAAGGCGTACAAGGCGCGTCCGCGGCTGCTCGTGAGTGCGAAGGACATGCACTACCGCACCGACGACGGGCGCACGATCCTCGACGGCACGGCCGGGCTCTGGTGCGTGAACGCCGGCCACTGCCGCCAGCCCATCATCGACGCGATGATGCAGGCGGCGTCCACGCTCGACTACGCGCCGAGCTTCCAGATGGGGCATCCGGCCATGTTCGCGCTGGCCGATGCCCTGCGGCGCGTGCTCCCGGCCGGCCTCGATCGGGTGTTCCTGTCGGGATCAGGGAGTGAAGCCGTGGACAGCGCGCTCAAGATCGCGCTGGCGTATCACCAGGCACGCGGTGAGCCCGAGCGGTGCCACTTCGTCGGGCGGCAGAAGGGGTACCACGGCGTCGGTTTCGGCGGCATCTCGGTGGGCGGGCTCGAGAACAACCGCAAGGCATTCGCGAAGCAACTGCTGCCGCACACCCATCACCTGCCGCACACGCACGACCTCGCGCACAACGCCTTCTCGGTGGGGCAGCCGGCGTGGGGCGCGCACCTCGCCGACGCGCTCGAGGAGATCATCGCGGCCGAGGGCGCCGCACACATTGCGGCGGTCATCGTGGAGCCGGTGTCGGGGTCGGCCGGGGTGCTCATCCCACCGGTGGGATACCTCGAGCGGCTGCGCGCGCTGTGCACGCAGCACGGCATCCTGCTCATCTTCGACGAGGTCATCACCGGCTTCGGCCGCGTGGGGGCGCCGTTCGCGGCGCAGCACTTCGGCGTCACGCCGGACATCATCACGACGGCCAAGGGGCTCACCAACGCGGCCGTGCCCATGGGCGCCACGTGTGTGCGTGGCGACATCTATGACACCGTCGTGAACGCCTCGCCGCGCGGCATCGAGCTGTTCCACGGCTACACGTACAGCGGGCACCCGCTGGCGGCGGCGGCCGGCCTGGCGGCGCTCACGCTGTACGAGCAGGAAGGCCTGCTCACGCGTGCGGCGACGCTCGCGCCCGTGTGGAGCGCCGCGCTGCACAGCCTGCGCGACGCGCCGCACGTCATCGACATCCGCACCATCGGCCTCATCGGCGGCATCGAGCTGGCCGTGCGCGACGACACCATCGGGGCGCGCGGCTTCGACGTGTTCACCAACGCCTTCCACGAGCAGGACGCGCTCATCCGCGTCACCGGCGACACCATCGCGCTGTCGCCGCCGCTCATCATCAGCGAAGCGCAGATCGACGAGCTGGTGGGCAAGGTCCGGCGTGCGATCGAGGCGGTGGGGTAGGGCGGGGCGGCCCGTGCTTGCGGCCGATCCGTCTACGCCGTCACGCGCTTCAACCGCTCCGCCAGCCGCAGCGCCAGCGCCACGATCGTGAGCGTGGGGTTGGCCGCGCCCGCGGTCGGAAACACGCCCGCACCGGCCAGCGACAGGTTCGCGATGCCGTGCACACGGCAGTCGGCGTCGACCACACCCTCGCGCGGGCTCGTGTGCATGCGCGTGCCGCCGATGTCGTGCCAGCCGCCGCTCACGACCGCAGGCCACGGCCCATCGTCGGCGCGCAGCCAGTCGCGGAGCTGCACACGCCCGATGCCCAGCCGACCGAACTCGCGCGCGAGCAGGCGGACGGTCTGCTGCATGGTGTGCCGGTCGCGCGCGGACAGCGCCCAATGGAAGTCCACGCGCGGCACGCCGAACGCATCGCGCTCGCGGGTGAGCGTGATGCGCGACGCCGCGTTGGGTGCCTGCTCCTGCCGCGTGAACAGCGCGAAGCGCGGCTGCCGTCGCACACTCTCGACGTCATGGCTGCGGGCACTGTCGCGCATCGCCTCGGTCAGGCCATCGCGGGTGTCCTTGCGAAACGTCTCGAGCTCCTCGGCCGAAAAATCCTCGAAGGTGCTGCGGGCCTCGCCCTCCGTCGGCATCGGGTCGAGCGAGAGGCTCGCATTGAGCAGGCCAAGTCGCTCCTGCATCGCCTCGCTGGCCACCAACTCGGCGCGCGCCTTCGTGCGGCCGAAGTCGAGTGCGTAGAGATGCATCGACTGCGGCCGCAGGAGCACCGCGGTGCCCACCGGCATCTCGAGGTGCTCCATGAAGTGGCGGCCGACCAGGTCGTGCGCGTTGCCGACGCCCGCAGCGGCCACGGCGTTGGAGGCGAGCAGGAGGCGCACGTTCTGCAGCGTGCTGCACGCCAGCACCACCTGCATGGGCCGTTCGACGCTGCCGCGCACCTGCAGTGTGCGGCCATCGGCCTGACGCACCTCCACCGTCTCCACGGCCGTGCCGTCGCTGCGCAGGCGCAACTCGGTGACCACCGCGTGTGTGAGCAGGTGCACGTCGCGCGCCTCCACCAGCGGCGCGCGGAAACGACTGCCGAAGCGCGTCGGCGCGCTGAACTGCCAGATCTTCTCGTGCATCACCGCGTGGTCGAGCGGCAGCGGCACGTTGCGCGCATCGGCCGCCTGCCACGTCGCCGCGCGATAGTCGGGCACGCCCAGATCGAGCAGGGGATGTGCCCGCGCGTAGAACGGCGTGAGCGTCTCGGCGCCAAAGGGCCACCCGCTGCCGGACACCCAGGCGCGCGTGCGGAAGTCGATCGGGTCGAGCGGGGCACAGAAGCCGCCCCAGTGGCCGGTCGTGCCGCCGAAGTAGTGCAGCCGCGTGGCCTCGAGCGGGAAATACGACTGCCCCGACACCACCCCCGCGTACCGCGCCTGCAGCGCGTCGTCGCGGTCGAACCCGCCCCCTTCGAGCAGCAGCACCCGACGGCCCGCGCCGATGAACTCGAGGGCGATGGGGATGCCGGCGGCCCCCGCGCCGACGATGCAGACGTCGGCGTCCAGCGTGGTACCGTCGGCGAGGGTGCGGGCGTCGGTGTGCATGGGCGGGGACTAGCCGAGCCGCGCCGGCGGTGTCGTGGCCGAGCCGGCACCCGAGCTGGCACCCGAGCTGGTCGTGGCCCGCGCCCGGAGTGCCAGGGCGGCACACAGCCGCGCCTCGGTACGCGAGAGCACCCACCCGTCCACCAGCACCGTCTCCCCGGCCGCGAACTCGTCGGCGACCACCTCGGGGAGGGGGCGCGCGCGCGACCAGAGCTGCGGCCCGCGGCTGGCGCTCACGACGCTCGCGGCCAGCCGCCGTTCCTCGCGTTCCTGCGGATGGTCGGCCAGATAGCGATCTCCCAGGGCACGAACCGCGGCCTCGTCGAATCCCGCCAGGAGCCACTCAGGAGACGACACTTGAGGGTCATCTACGCCGCATCCTGACGCCAGTGACCCCATCCCGAGTACGGCGACCGCGGACGCGGTGTGGGTCAGCATGGTGCGACGGGAGATGGGCGCTGGCATGGCGCGAAGGTACGGAACACCCGCACCCCGAACAAGCCGCACACTCGGCTTCGGCCCGCTGCCTTCCAATCATTGTCAGGCCATTCAGTCCGCTCCGTCCCAGCCGATGCTCACAATGTGAGCTTCCGACCCGTTTTCCATGATCCCTCCGGGCGCCGCAGTCGCTGGGTGCGCGCCCTGCTCGTTGCCGGCATTGCTGCGGTTGTCGTCCTGGGTGGCACCGTCGTGGCCGGCATCCTTCGACCGCCCGTCGTCGAGCCGTTGCCCATGGCGTCGGCGGACGTCGCCCCCGGTGCACTGGCCGGCGGCACCCGTCCGACGCGTCGCCCCGGTGTGCGCGGTGCCGCGGCCGTGGCGGACGACGCCGACTGCGCCCGCCTCCCCAAGGGTGCGGCGGCGGCGAGGCGCTGTCGCCCGATGCCGGTGGCACGCGCGGTGGCAGCGCCCGCGGCGGACCCCATCGTGGCCGGGTTCCTCGTGCAGTGGGACGCCGGCAGCCGCGCCGCCCTCACGCGCTTCGGCGCGCACCTCGACTGGGCCATCGTCGAAGGCGCCTTCATGGGCCGCGGCGAGTTCGGTCGCCTCACCATCACGCTCGACAAGGACCTCCTGGCCGAAGCGCGGCAGCAGGGCGTTGCGACGCACCTGATGGTGACCAACTTCGGCGCGACCAACTTCGACCCGACGCTCCTCACGACGCTGCTGGCCACGCCGGCCCGCCGCGCGCGCGCGATTCGCGATCTCGTCGACGCGGTGTCGACCAACCAGCTCGCCGGCGTCTGCATCGACTTCGAGCTCGTCCCGGCCGCGATGCACCCGGCGGTGCTCGACTTCATGCGCGAGCTGCGTGCGGCGCTGCGCCCGCTCAACGCCATCGTCACCGTTGCCACGCCCATCGGCGAGGAGGACGGGTATCCGCTGGCCGAGTATGCGGCGGCGTCCGACTACGTGATCGCGATGCTGTACGATGAGCACAGTGGTGATCACACCGCCGGTGCCATCGCCAGCGCGCCGTGGTTCGCCGCGCGCCTCGACAGCGTGCTCGCGGCGGTGCCGGCGGCGCAGGTCATACTCGGTGTGGGGCAGTACGGCTATCACTGGCGCTCCGACCGCGAGGAAGGCGTGACCGTGAGCGTGAGCGAAGCGATGGCGTTCGGTCGTGCCGCGCCGGGCGGCGTGCGTTTCGATGCGGCAACACGCAACCCCACCGCGCAGTGGCGCACCGATGGCGTGACGCACACGGTGTGGTACCTCGACGCGACCACCGCGTGGAATCAGTTGCGCAGCGGGCTGCGCGCGGGCGCAGCGGGTACGGCGCTCTGGCGCCTGGGCAGCGAAGACGAGTCGTTGTGGAGCATCCTGACGCGGAGCGGACTCACCGGCAGCCCCGACGCGTTGCGGTCACTCCCCGACAAGGGTGTGTCCGTCATCTCGGGTGATGGCGAGATCCTCGCGGTCGAGGGGCGCACCGGCCGTGGCGCGCGCGCGCTGCAGCTCGACGCCGACGGGTACGTCGCGCAGGCGAGCATCACGCAGGCGCCGGGCGGCTACGTCGTGTCGCGCGCCGGCGTGCCGCGCGACCGTCGCGTGGCGCTCACCTTCGACGACGGCCCCGACGCCGACTACACGCCGCCCATCCTCGATACGCTGGCCTCACGTGGCGCGGTGGCGAGCTTCTTCGTGCTCGGTCGACAGGTGCAGCGGCTCCCCGACATCACGCGCCGCATCGCCGACGAGGGGCATGAGATCGGCAACCATTCGTGGAGTCACCCCGACTTCGCGTCGCTGGGCGAGTCCGCCATCCGCATGGAGCTGGCGGCCACCGGGCGCGCCATCGAGGCCGTGACCGGGCGGCGCCCGCTCCTCGCGCGCCCGCCGTACATCGGCGACGCACGTCCGGCCACGGAAGATCGCCTGCGCCCCATGGCCATCGCGAACACGATGGGCTATCGCATCGCCGGCCTCGAGGTGGATCCCAAGGACTGGTTCGAGATCGACGCGCGCGCGATCGTCGCGAACGCGCTGCGCGAGCTGCGTCGCAAGGACGGGCGCATCATCCTGCTGCACGACGCCGGCGGTGATCGCAGCGCGACCATCGCCGCGCTGGGTCCGCTCATCGACTCGCTGCGCGCCAACGGCTACACGCTCACCACCGTGGCGGGGTTGCTCGATGGGGCGGCGGCCGCCGGCACACCGGTTGCGCCGGCCAGCGAGGCGCCGCAGCGTGTGCTCACCGGTGTCGCGATGCGCGCGGCCGTCGTCGTCGAGACGACGTTCGTGGTCGCGTTCCTCGTCGCGCTGGTGCTGGGGGTCGTGCGTCTGCTGCTCATCGGCGGTCTCGCCGCGTGGCAGCGGTGGCGTCCCGGCGTGGCACGTCGCGCCACCGACCGCACGTTCACGCCCATGGTGTCGGTGCTCATCCCGGCGTACAACGAGGGGCGCGTCATCACGCGCACCATCGCCAGCGTGCTCGCGCAGGACTACCCCGACTTCGAGGTCGTCGTCATCGACGACGGATCGCGCGACGACACCGCCGCCGCGGCGGAATCGATGACGTCGGACGCGCGTGTGCGGGTGCTTCGGCAGGCCAACGCCGGCAAGGCCGCCGCGCTCAACACCGGCATCGCGGCGGCGGCCGGTGCGGTGCTGGTGGTCATCGACGCCGACACCGTGCTCGCGCCGGACGCGCTGCTGCATCTCGTGCATCCGCTCGCCGACCGTCGCGTGGGTGCCGTGGCCGGCAACGCGAAGGTCGGCAATCGCGTCAACCTCGTCACGCGCTGGCAGGCGGTCGAGTACGTGACCAGCCAGAATCTCGACCGCCGCGCGTTCGTGCTGCTCAACTGCATCACGGTGGTGCCGGGTGCGATCGGCGCGTGGCGCCGCGAGGCGGTGCTGGCGGCAGGGGGCTTCCGCACCGACACGCTCGCGGAAGACCAGGACCTCACCCTCACGCTGCTGCGGGCCGGCCATCGCGTCGCGCTGGCCGACCACGCCATCGCCTACACGGAAGCGCCCGAGACGTTCGCGGCGCTCCTCAAGCAGCGCTTCCGGTGGAGCTTCGGCACGCTGCAGTGCGCGTGGAAGCATCGCGCGGCGCTGGGCCGTCGCGAGGCCGGCGCGCTCGGGCTCGTGGGGCTCCCCAACATCTGGCTCTTCCAGCTGCTCTTCCCGCTGCTCGCGCCGGCAGCGGACATCGCGCTCATCGCGATGGGTGTCCGTCTGGCGCTCGAGGCCCCGGCCATCGGCTGGCATGCCGCGTGGAGTCATGCACAGCCCGTTGCCGTGCTCTACGGGCTGTTCCTCGCCATCGACACGCTGACGGCGTTCATGGGCGTGTTCTTCGAGCGCGGTGAGACGCGCGCGCAGGCGCTGCTGGTGCCGCTGCAGCGCATCGCCTATCGTCAGGTGCTGTACATCGCACTCGTCAAGGCGATGCGCGCCGCACTCAAGGGGTGGAACCCGTCGTGGGGCAAGCTCGAGCGCACCGGGCGCGTGCAGCAGCCCGCGTTGCGCGTGGTGGACGCCAGTGCACCGGCACCGCCGCCGCCCGGCGCTCCATTCGACGGCGTCGAGCGCCGCAAGGCGTCGTAGACGCCGGCGACGTCGCAGTCGTCGTCAGCCGGCGGCGGTGAGCCGCGCGATCGCGCGCAGGCCGTCGTCGCCGACGTCCAGGCTGTGGCTGTTCACGTACAGCGCGATGTGCTGGTCGCACACGGCATCGCTCATCTCCTGCGCGTGCGCCCGCACCCAGGCGCGACTTGCCTCGGGGTGATCGAAGGCGTACTGCACGCTCGCGCGGATCGCCTGCTCGAGATCGTGCGCGAGCGCCGGGTCGACGTCGTCGCGTGCGCAGATGCCCGCGAGGGGCACCGGTAGCCCGGTCTCGTGTTCCCACCAGTCGCCCAGGTCCACCACGCGATGCAACCCATGCTCGGCGTAGGTGAAGCGACTCTCGTGAATGATGAGTCCCGCGTCCACCTCGCCGTCGGCCACCGCACGCAGGATGCGGTCGTAGCGCAACGCGACCACGTCATGCAGTGCGGGAGCAGCGAGACGCAGCAGCCGATACGCCGTCGTCTCGTGCCCCGGAATGGCCACGCGGCCGCGCACCGCCTCGGCGAGCGTCTGCGGTGTGCGCGCCACCACGAGCGGCCCCACGCCGTGGCCGAGCGCGGCGCCACTGCGCAACAGGCGATAGCGGGTGCCGACACTGGCGAACGCGCCGACGCTGAGCTTGGTGAGCGCGAACGCGCCGTCGTGTGCGCGTCGGTTCAGCTCCTCGATATCGAGCAGCACCGGTGTGATGGCGCAGGGCGTGTCCACCAACCCGTGCACCAGCGCATGAAACGCGAAGGTGTCGTTGGGGCAGGGCGAGAAGCCGAACGTCAGCGACACGGTGCGGGCCACCCTACGGCGTGGCGACCGTTGCGCCCGCCGGGGTCACGCGCAGGCGCGGTTCGCGATCGAGCAGCTGCAGGGACGCGTCCACGAGGGCGGGCGTCGCCTCGGTGATGGCGGCGAAGGCGGCGTCGAAGTGCCAGCGTGCACGATCGTGCTCCTCGATCTCGTTCGCGATCGCGCGCACCTCGATGGCCGGCACACCCGCGAGCTGCGCGGCGCGCAGCACGGCGAACCCCTCCATCGCTTCCACGTCGCAGTCGGTCGTGCCCCCCACTCGCGCACTCGTGCCGATGGGAAGGGCCGGTGTCTCCGGCCGCGCCGCGCGCATGGCGTCGATGAGCGCCGGGGGCGGCACCACGACACTCGGCGTGAGCGTGGGCGGGGCACCCAGGTCGGCGTAGCGCGCCTCGCTGCCGATGACGAGCGAGCCCGGCGCGAGGCCGCGCGCACGACGCGCCCCTGCGATGCCGACATGCACGATGAGCGCGGGCAGGCGCGCCGCGATGGCGCCGATCGTGGACGCCGCCGCGTCCACCGGGCCGATGCCGCACTGCAGAGTGATCCAGCCTCGCGGCGTCGCGAGTTCGCGGGTCGTGGCGGCGACGACCAGGATTCGTGACAAGCTCATCCGGCCAACTTAGCACCGCCGTCCCCACGCCGCCCGGCGTGGGGCACATCCCTGCGGGCGAGCGTCTCGCCCCGTACGCGTCAGCCCTCGGAGCTGCCCATCGACTTGGCCGCGCCCGCCAGCACGCCGGGGAGCACCGCGGCCACCTGCTTCATCTCCTCGGGCGTGCCCACGCTCACCCGCACCCAGTCGTTGTACGGCGGGAACGCGCGCCCCACCATGAACCCCTTGGCGAGCATCGCCGCCTGCACCTTCTCCACCGGCATGCCGGCGTGGAAGAAGACGAAGTTGGTCTGCGAGTTGGTCATGCGACGGCCGAGCTGCTGCAGCGCGGTGCGCATGATCGCGCGCCCCTCGGCGTTGCGCTGCTTGCACATCGTCTGGTACGCGGTGTCCTGGATGCTCGCGGCCGCGCCGAGCGCGCCCAGCACGCCCGGGGCACTCGTGCTCGCGGCGGAGAGCCGCGCGATGATGTCGGGACGCGCGATCACGAACCCGGTGCGGAGCCCCGCCAGTCCATGGATCTTCGACGCCGTGCGCGAGATGATCACGTTCTCGCCGGCCTTCACCATGTCGATGCACGACGAGTAGTCCGGGTCGTCGACGAAGTCGTGATACGCCTCGTCAACGATGACCATCGCGCGCCGCGCCGCGCTCGACACGAACTGCCGCAGCCGCCGGTTGTCGGTGAGGGTGCCGGTCGGGTTGTTCGGGTTGCAGACGAACACGAGATCCACCGCCTGCACGAGCCGCTTGTCCATCGCCTCGAGGTCGTGCGCGAGGTTCGCGTCGAGCGGCACCTTGTGCACGCGCAGCCCCATCGACTCGGCGTAGCGCGGCAGTCCCTCGAACGTGGGCCACGCGGTGAGCACCTCGCCCTTGAGGCCGTACGCGATGACGGCGATGCTGAGCAGTTCACTCGAGCCGGCCAGCACGAGGACGTGATCCTCCGGCACGCCCACCGATTGCGCGTACACCTTGCGCAGGTTGGGGAGCGACGGCGCGCCGTACCACGCATGCTGCTTCCAGCCGGCCTCGATCGCCTGCCGCGCCGATGGCGCCATGCCGTAGGGATTCTCGTTGCTCGCCAGGCGAATCGGGCCGTCGGCGCGGCGCAGCGCCGCCATCATGCGCTCGTGCGCGGCGAACCCCGCGGCCGTCGTCTGGCCGTCGAGCACATGCGGCGCCGCGTCCGCCCCGAGGGCGGCGAGACGTGCCGGATCGAGGGTGCCGGTGGCGAGCGCGCCGCCGGCCACGAGGCCGGACGACTTGAGCCACTGACGACGGGAGAGCGGCGAGGGCGTGAGGGGCGACATGGGCGATTCCTCGGGCAGGGCGGCGGACGGACCGGCAGACCGTCCTATTGTACGCCCTCCCGGCCCTGCCTGCTCGGACGGCGCAGCCGGAGTTGGCCGCAAAGCGCCAAGAGGGGTCAGAACAATTGTTCTGACCCCTTTCCCGGTCCCCCGCTTCCGTCGTCCCCCCGCTCGCCCCGTGCCCGCCCCGCCACCTCCGCCCCTCAGGGCAGCCGGGCCGCCACCATGCGCTGCAGCGTGCCGTCCTCGAGGTACTTCCGGAGGTGCTTCCCGGGACATCCGGTCTCGGCGTACATGTAGTGCCCGCCGATGACGCTCGCCGGCAGCTTGAACGTGCGCAGCGCCCACGCCATGAGGTCGGCGATCCGGGCCAGTTGCTCGGGCGACGGCTCCTGCACCTCGTAATTGCCGATCATGCTGATCAGGAAATGCCCGCCGGGGTCGTACGTGGTGTTTGTCTCACCCTGATAGCGCCAGTCGCGCCCCTCGAGGTAGCGCCCGTCAAGGTCGAGCAGGATGTGATAGGGCAGGTCCCACCAGTTGCGGTCGCGCGCGCCCCACGCCTGCAGATTGCGCAGCCGCTGCGTCGGATCCTCCGCGCGCGTGAGCGGGCGCGCATCGCCGGTGTGGTGCAGCGTCACGTGCGTGATGCGATGCGGAATGCGGAGCCGCATGCTCGCGCCGCCGGCCGAATCGCTCTGCGCGACTTCGGGTGGCAGCGAGGCCAGCGTTGCCACCTCCATGGCTACGAGCCCCGCGCCCAACTCACCCGGGCCGTAAATGGCCACGATCGCGACGTGGTGATCGCGCCAGTTGAACGCCTCGCCCTCGCGCACGTCGCGCTCCTCGCTGGTGCCGCCGCGCGTGAGTCGCAGACGCGCGCGATCCACCGGCGTGCGCCCCGACGAATCGACACGCGTGGACAGCACCGTGACGGTGAGGTCGTGGAAGTGCAACGAGTCGCCTGCCGCCTTGTTGCGTCGCGCGGCATCGGCCGCCACGCCCAGCGGCGGTGAGGTGGCCCACGCCGAGTGCCGGAGCAGGTCGGGCGGTTCGGGGTGCGGTGTGCCGTACGGATCGACGCGGCCGCGGCACGCCCCGGCGAGCGCCGCGAAGGTCAGCGCGACGACGCCGAGCGCACGCCGGCCCCGGAAACGCCCCACCGCGCGGCGGCGTAGGTTACCCCGCACCTCCCCGCCCACTGGCCCACCCGGTTCCTGAGGTCGTCGCATGTTCAAGAAGATACTCATCGGCATCGCGCTGCTCATCGCCGTCGTGATGGCGCTGGCCACGACCAAGCCGGACACCTACACGGTGACCCGCAGCATCCAGATCGCCGCCGCGCCCGAAAAGGTGTTCGCGCACGTGAACGACTTCCACCAGTGGGATGCGTGGTCACCCTGGGCCAAGCTCGACCCGGCCATGAAGGTCACGCACAGCGGCGCGCCGTCGGGTGTGGGCGCGGTCTACGAGTGGACGGGGAACAGTTCCGTCGGCGCAGGGCGCATGGAGATCACCCGCGCCACGCCCGGCAGCGAGGTCGCGATCAAGCTCGACTTCCTCGAGCCGATCGCCAGCAGCAGCGTGACGACCTTCACCTTCGCCGCCACGAATGGCGGCACCAACGCCACCTGGACGATGGTGGGCGACGCGGTGTTCATGACGAAGGTCATGATGGTCTTCACCAGCATGGACGGCATGATCGGCGGGGACTTCGAGAAGGGGCTCGCGCAGCTCAAGACGGAGGCGGAGAAGCCGTAGGGGTTGTGAGGGGGTGGGTTCGTCGTTGTGGGTTGTGCGTTCTGGGTTGTGGGTTGCTACGGACGATACTCTCGCACCGTATGCGCTCTCACCTCGGCCGGCGTCCACCACACGGGCTTGAACTCGCCGCGCGCGAACATCGCGGCCTGGTCGGCGTGATGCGGTGACGCCGGGTCGGTGCTCTGGCCGTACGACAGGATCGAGAACGCGCGCGGACGCGTCGCGCCGAACTCCACGGCCAACACCCATCCGTCGCCGGTGTTGGCCACCAGCTTGCCATCAGGGGCGCGCTCATAGCCCAGCACGCGGAAGCACCCGAGCGCGCCGCTGCACCCGCCCACCGGCACGTCCACACTGCCGCGGCGGACGCGATGGACGTCGCCCCACGCGACGTCCATGCTCCCCCAGCGCGTCGTCACCGTGTCGATCGCGGCGACGAGCGCCGGCACCGCCAGGTCGGGGCGGCCGAGCCCGCGTGGTGTGGCGGTGAGGCGACTCCAACTCCACGGCTCCGCGAACGCCGAGTCCCGCGCCGCGGCCGTGTACAGGCGCCACCACGTCTCGAAGAGTGTGCTGCCGCGGCTGGAGACCGACACGGTGTTGTCCCACCGGCGCAGCAGGGTGGCGGCCTGCGTGAGCGCGGGCGTGCGAGGTGCCGCGGCGAGGGCGCGCAGCAGGTCGGGCTTCACACGGTCGGCCAGCAGCATGCGCATGCTGTGCTTGCGCCGGATCACCTCGGCCAGCGACAGCTTGTCCGTGCCGCCGATGAGCTGCAGCGCGTGCTGGCTGCGCAGGTCGAGCGGCCCCTTCTCCACGTTCGCGGGATAGCGCGCCGTGTCGAGCAGGGCCTTGAGGTTGGCGAAGTGCGGCGGGTCGTTCTCGTTGTGGACGTACCCGCCGCGCGGGTTGAGCACCTGCGGCAGCGAGTCGAGCGGCAGCAGCGACGTCCAGATGTCCGCGCTCGTGCGGGCGCGCGTGAACAGTGAATCGCCCGTCGCCGCATGTGGGATCTGCGGCAGGCTCGCCATCCAGATGGTGAGGATGTTTCCCGCGCGGTCGGCGTAGGTGAGGTTGGACGTCGCACGCGCCCGCATCGCCAGCGCCGACTTCCACTCCTTGAGCGACCGGGCGCGCATCATGGCCAGGAACTGTTGCCCGGCGCGATACTCTCCATCGGGACCAGCGCGCACGATGAACAACGTGTTCGCCGTGCGGTGCACGACCGGACCGAGCGGCGTGGTCCAGAAGCTGCGCGTCTGCGACGCGATGCTGCCATCTGGCGTGCGCACCTGCACCGACGCCGTCTGCGTCCGGATGGGTTGCGACGTACCGTCGAACAGGTAGCGCGTGCTGTCGGCCGGATCGATGTCGAGCGCGTAGACCTCGTCGAGATCGGGCGCGTTGTTGGTGGTGGCCCAGCCGAGGTCCTTGTTGAAGCCCGCAATCACCGCGAACGCGCTGCCGATGCGGAAATCGCCATAGAAGTCGAGCTTTCCCGGCACGGTGACGTGCGCTTCCCAGTACCCGGCGTTCCAGTTGAGGTGCGGGTTGCGCAGCAGGATCGCGCGGCCGCTCGTCGTGCGACTCGGCGCCAGCGCCCAGGCGTTGGAGCCGTCCTCGCTGTACGCAGCGTGTGCCTCGACGTCCTCGTCGCGTGGCGGCGTGGGCAGGCCCCGCAGCGAGTCGGCGCGCAGCCGCCGTTGCACGAGGCGCTGGCCGCCCACGATGCTCGCCGTGCCGATGTCCCCGGCCGCGACGTCGTGTGCGGTGAACACCGGCTCCATCCATGCGGGCAGTGTCGCCCGGTTGGCGCGGATCCACCGGTTTACCCCTTCGGCGTAGCCGTCGTACATGGCGCGCGTGTCGGCGTCGAGACGGTGGTACGTCTCCTGCACGCGCTGCATGACCAGCGCCGCGGTCCAGTCGCTGGCCACGCTGTCCGGGCCGAAGGTGCGCCCCATCCACCCCTTGTTGCGGAGCAGGCTGCGCACCACGCGCTCGCCGTAGTCCTCGCACATGGCGTAGCCCAGCCCGATGCCGATGCCGCGAAAGCTGCTCGCGGTGATGTGCGGAATGCCGTACTCGGTGCGGCGGATGACGGGGCCGCTGGTATCGGGAGTGGCCTGCGCGCTGCTGGTATCAGTGCTCGTTGCAGCGGTGAGGATCGCGAGGCCGGCAAGGCGGACTGCTCGGCGGCAGAGGCGGGAGAGGGAGTGCATAGTCGACAATATGCGCTCGCCCGCCTCGCTTCACATGAATGCCGATGCCGCGGCAGGTTGTTGCTGTTCTGGGGCGCAACGCCTCAGCGCGCGCGCCGATACACGAACGTGGCCGCGCGCCCCGTGTTTGCGGCCCCGGCGCACGAGCCGCCCAACCCGGAGCGCATCGAGAGCGAGCCATCGGCCTCGAGCTGCACATCGTAGCGCGGAATCTCGCGCCCGTTCGCGACGCGCAGGCTGAGCGAGACGGTCGTGCCGCTGGCGCGCCAAGCGCCCGTCGAGGTCGAGCCAGACTCTTCGAGCAGCGTGTCCGCCATTTCGCGGCGCAGCATGATGTTGCGTCGCGCGGATCCGTCCGCGCGGAGTGCAATCGTGTCATGCACGAGGTGACGCACGCGTCCCGCAGTGCAGGGCAGGTCGACCGTGACGATCGGCGCGCCGCGTTGCTGCTCCACCTGATCCAGCACCCACACCGCGTCCGTCCCGATCTGTGCCAGTGCGGACCGCTCCGCCTCCGTGGGACTGGAGCGATCCGCACCGGTGCAGCCGGCGCTCATCATCGTCGCGGCGCCGAGCGCGACAGCCGAACGGACCATCTGCGACGCCCATCGGGAATGCGGCATCGGACACCTCAGGTTCGGGACACCTGAACGCTGCGGCACTGGGACGGATGAAGCAAGCATGCGACGCAGCGCGTGCGTCACTTCCCCCGCAGCCGCGCCACCGTGCCATCCACGCCATTGGGCAGCGCGTCGTTGGCCAACTGATCCGTATCGCCGTAGTACGCCTTGAGTCGGGCGAGCTCGGCCTTGAGTTCGGCGGTGATGCGCGCCATCCCGGGCTGTCCGTAGAGGTTGTGCAGCTCCTGCGGATCATGCACGAGGTCGAACAGCTCCCACTGATCCTTCTGCCAGAAGTGGATCAGCTTGTGCGTCGTCGTGCGCACACCCAGGTGACGGCGCGTGTCGTGATCGCCGGGGTCGTGGTAGTAGCGGTAGTACATGCTCGTGCGCCAATCGGCGGGCGTGCGACCGCGCAGCAGCGGCAGCAGGCTGCGCCCCTGCATGTCGTTGGGCGCGCGCAGCCCGGCGGCATCGAGGAACGTCTCGGCGAAGTCGAGGTTGAGCCCCATCGCGCCGTTCACCGTGCCCGGCTTGATCTGCGCCGGCCACCGCGCGAGGAACGGCATGCGAATGGACTCCTCGTACATGAAGCGCTTGTCGAACAGGCCGTGATCGCCCAGGAAGAAGCCCTGATCGCTGCTGTAGATGACAAGCGTGTTGCGGGCGAGTCCCGTGCTGTCGAGATACGCCAGCAGGCGGCCGACGTTGTCGTCGACACTCTGCACGGTGGCGAGATAGTCCTGCATGTAGCGCTGGTACTTCCACCGCACCAGCGCCTCGCCACGCAGCACCTCGGTGCGCCCGTCTGTCGTCACGACCGCCGAGTCGGGCACCTGCGCGCGCCACTGGGTGAGTGCGGTGCCGGTGAGCCCCACCGGTGGCACGATCTTGAGATCACGGTTGGTGAGGTCGGTGGCCACCCGCTGACGGTTCTCGCGCAACGCATCGGTGCGCGTGTCGTAGCGATCCCAGAACGTCACTGGCTCGGCGAAGCGCATGCCGGCAAAGTCGTGCGCATGCGCGCTGTCGGGCTCCCACGGGCGGTGCGGCGCCTTGTGGTGCACCATGAGGAAGAACGGCTTGCCACGCGGCCGCGCGCGCAGCACGTCGAGCGCGCGATCGGTGATCACATCGGTGGCGTAGCGTCCCGTGTACGTGGTCTCGGCCGCGGCCGTGTACATGATCGGGTTGAAGTACGCGCCCTGCCCCGGAAAGATCTCCCAGTGGTCGAACCCCTGCGGATCACTCCCCAGGTGCCACTTGCCGACGATGGCCGTGTAGTAGCCGCCCGCCTGCAGCAGCTTCGGCACCGTCTGCTGGTCGCCGTTGAAGCGGTTGAACACCGTGACACCATTCAGGTGCGAGTACTTGCCGGTGAGGATCACCGCGCGACTTGGCGTGCAGATGGAGTTCGTCGCGAACACCGCATCGAGCCGCGCCCCCTCGCGCGCGAGCCGGTCGAGGTGCGGCGTGCGGTTGACCTTCGACCCGTACGCGGAAATCGCATGCGCGGCGTGGTCGTCGGTCATGATGTAGATGATGTTCGGGCGCGCGGGCGTCCCCGCGCGTTGCGCAGACACTGCTGTGATGGGGGCGACGGCGATCGCGGCGCAGGCTGCGCGCAGCACGTGGCGCCGTGTGCACGGAGACAACAGGGCCATGCAGACTCCGGGAGAGGGAGGAGGTCGCAAGAGAATACGCCCCCACACGCGACGCGGGGGGCGATCCGGTTGGATCACCCCCCGCGTACGGCCCGGCGTGTGGCGCCTGGCTCAGTTGCCCAGCACAGCCGCGTCGGCGTCCGCCTTCTCGCTGCCGTAGGCCACCGAGGTCGGCGGCGCATCGGCGCCGAGGCGCGTCGCGATCGCCACACCACCGAAGGTCAGAAAGGTCACGGCGATGACCATGCACGCGCGATGGATCACCTTCAATGCGTGCGCCTCGTGGGCGTCATCGCACAGTTCGTTCCACATGGAGTCGGGCTCGGGTCTGGAGTCAGCGGCACCACGTCGTGTCGGGCTCGGCCCGGGCACGTCGGGAAGGCGTGGCACCGTCGCGCGGTCGCGCGGACGCGCGAGCTCGCAGCGTCGAATATCGGCACCTGCACCTCCCGATTGCAGTCGACTGGGACGATCCGCGCGCCGCGGCTACCGATCGGCCGGCAGCGGCCGCGGGTCGGGCTGCATGGCCCCCGCCACATTCCCTTCCGTATCCCGGAACCACAGCAGGTGGCCGACCGTGGGGATCGTGGCGACCGGCATGAGGATGGTCCCGCCGGCGGCCTCGATGGCCGCCTGCGCCGCCGCGATGTCCGGCACGGCGATCGTGCACTCGAACCCCGTCATGCGCTCGCCGGGCACCAGCGTCCGCCGCCCCTGCAGCGACCCGAAGATGGCCGGCGTTTCGGCCGTCGACCCGGTCTCGATCATGTAGAAGCCGGGCGGCCCCCACGCGTGGAAGCGCCAGCCGAATACCTGGCCGTAGAACGCCTGGGCGCGGTCGAGGTCGTCGGCGTTGATGGCGAAATGGCGTACGGGGCTCTGGGGCGTGTCCGACATGATCGCGGGAGTTGAGGGATGGGCCGTGCGCGCCGGGGTGACCCGTGCGTTGTCGCGCGCATCATGCACGCTGGCGGTGCGGCGTGCTGCCGCCATATCGTCATCTGATGTCGACAGACCGTCAGCCTGACGTGGAGGCCCTGGTCCGCAGCAGCTCCGTGGGGTTCCGGAGTGGCTATCACTGGCGCGACCGTCGCGCCCTGTGGGGCGAGCTGCTCTGGGCCGAAGGGGGCGTCATCACGGTCGTGGCCGGCGACGCGCTCTGGGTCGTGCCACTGGGACAGGCGCTGTGGCTGCCGGCGGGCACGGTGCATGGCGTGCGTCTGGCAGGACGCGGCATCCTGCGGTCGGTGTTCGTGCACCCCGATCAGGCGCCAATGCCCCCGGCGCGCGTCGGCGTGGTGCGACGCGGGTCGTTGCTGCGCGCGCTGTTGCGACGCGTCTTGCACCGCGGGGTGCTGATGCCCGATCGCGCGCCCGACATGCACCTCGCGCTCGTGCTGTGCGACGAACTGCGCGCGGGCCCGGGCGCTCCCGTGGCGTTGCCCATGCCCACCGACGCGCGAGCGCGGCGTGCCGCCGAGCACTTCCAGCAGATGCTGCAGCAGCGGGACCCCGAGCGTGGGCGCCTGCCCTCGGCCGAGGCCCTCGCCCGGCACGCCGGCGCGAGCGTCCGCACACTCGAGCGGTGCTTTCGGGGGGAAACCGGCATGACCCTGGGTGCGTGGTGTCTGCGCGCCCGCGTGGTGTTCGCGATGACGCGACTTGCCGACGGCGCCTCGGTGACCGTGGCGGGACTGGACGCCGGGTATGCGACCACGAGTGCGTTCGTCGCATCCTTTCGTCGGATCGCGGGGGTCACGCCGGGGCGTTACGCACGCAGCGTCGAACCGTCGATGGATGTACCCTTGTGACCACGGTTGCCGGGTCTCATCGAATTCTCCCCTTCATGCCGCAAATTCCTTCGGCCGTTCGCGACGCGCCGCCCATGGTGCGCCCCCTGCGCACCGCGCTGCTCATCGCGGTGGCGTACTCGGCGTGTGCCGCAGCGTACATCCTGATCTCCTCGACGCTCGCGAGCGAGCATTCGGGATCGGTCGAGGAGTTGCGTCGCATCGAGATCCTCAAGGGGATCGGCTTCGTCATCGGGTCGGGAGCGCTGCTGTTCGGCCTCAATGCCACCGCGCTGGTGCGCGTGCGGCGCAACGAGGAGCGCGCGCGGCGCATGGAGCAGGCGCTCGCCAACGCCGAGCGCACGGTGCTGGCCGGCACCTTCGCCCGCACCATCGCGCACGACATCAACAACGGGCTCGCTGTTGCGCGACTGAACCTCGAGATGCTGCAGCAGGCGGCCGACGCGACCGGTGACGTCGCCGAGCTTGCACGCGAGGCCGCCGATGCCGTGCAGCGCGTGGCGCAGTGGAACCAGCGGTGCTTCGAACTCGGCGGGCGCGAGCTGCTCGACGCCGCGCGCCCGCTCGACCTGGCGGGAACCGTGGAGAGTGCGGTCCACCTCGCGCGCCAGCACAAGAGTGCGCGCGACGCCACCATCGACGTCGTCGCTCCGCCCGCTGCACCCTACGTGGGCATCGAGTCCCTGCTCGAACGCGCCCTGCTCAACCTGATGCTCAATGCGCTCGAGGCGGCTGGCCCGTCGGCCCACATTGCCTGCACCCTCGCACCGGCTGTGGACGGCTGGCTGCTGACCGTCGAACACAACGGGCCCGGCGTGCCCGCATCGGTGCGCGCACAGGTGTTCGAGCCCTTCTTCACCACCAAGTCCACCGGAACGGGGCTTGGGTTGGCGTCGGTGGTGGCGTGCGCTCGCTTTCACGGCGGCGGGGTGTCGGTGGGCACGTCCCGCTGGGGCGGCGCGTCGTTCACGCTGACCCTGGCGACCGTGGGCCGGCAGACACCGAACGCGCCTGCCGTGGCGTTGGTCGAGGCGGCCGCCGCCTCGTACTGAGCCCGGCGCGCGCGCCTCCCGCAAAACCTTCGCGCGCCTCTTGCGCGCGACCCTCGCGGGCTGGCCGCGCAGGCGGTTTCTTGGGAGGCCGCGCCCTCCGCGCGCGGCGTGTCCCCTTCACCGCCGAGGCGTCCCTCATGTCGCGCAGTGTGTCCCCCTTCGTGCCCTTCCCCGAAGAACTCGACCTGCTCGACGCCACCGAGTGTGCGGTGCGTGAGGAGGCGGAGTCGCTCGCATTCGCGAGCGATGTCGACCGGCGCCAGTTCGTGTTCACCGCGCTGGCCACCGCGGCGGCGAGCACGTTCGGCTTTGGCGCGCGGGCACTCGCGCAGCCGCCGGCCGGTGGTGGACGCGCAGGCGGTGGAGGCGCGCAGCAGCCCGCGGTGCCGCCGGTGCCGCTCGACAACATGGAAGCGGTGTCGTGGACCTTTCAGCCGTATCCCGGTGGCACGGGTGCCCTGCTCGAGAAGACCTATCGCGAGAAGGGGGCGGCCGCCTTCGCGCGGCAGCCGTTCGCGTGGGCGGGCGCTGCGGCGGCGCGGGGGGCCTTCGTGCTCGAGCCGTGGGGCGCCGCACCCTTCCCCACGAGCGATGAGGAGATCGCCTTCCTGCCGCTCGCGCGCCTCTCGGCGGCGATTCGCGCGAAGAAGATCACCTCGGTGCGACTCACGACGCTCTATCTCGATCGGCTCGAGAAGCTCAATCCGACGCTGCTGTGTGCCGTGACGATCATGCGCGAGCGTGGCCTGGCCGACGCAGCGCGCATGGATGCGGAACTGGCGGCCGGCAAGTGGCGCGGCCCGCTGCACGGCATCCCGTGGGGGGTGAAGGATCTCTTCGCGGTGAAGGGGACACCCACCACCTGGGGCGCCAAGGATTTCGAGAACCGGGTCATCGACGAGGACAGCGAAGTCGTGGTGCGCCTGCGTGATGCCGGCGCCGTGCTCATCGCGAAGCTCTCGACCGGGCAGTTCGCGCAGGGTGGCAACTGGTTCCGCGGTGGCACGAAGAACCCCTGGAACCTCTCGCAGAGCTCGAGTGGCTCGAGCGCCGGCCCGGCGTCGGCCACTGCGGCCGGCTGCGTCGCATTCGGCATCGGCACCGAGACGTCGGGCTCCATCGTGAGTCCGGCGACGGCGTGCGGGCTGAGTGCGCTACGCCCGACATTCGGCCGCGTGAGTCGCCACGGCGGCATGGTGCTGGCGTGGTCGCAGGATCGCGTGGGGCCCATCACGCGCACCGTCGAAGATGCGGCGATCGTGTTCAACGTCATCCATGGCGCCGACGAGAAGGACCCCGGCACCATCACCATGCCCTTCCACTTCAACCGTGCGCTCGATCTCGCGTCGGTCCGCATCGGGGTGCGCACGTCGCAGCAGGCCGACCCGGTCTTCACGGCCTTCCTCGACAAGCTCAAGGCCCTCGGCGCCAAGCCTACGCCGCTCGGGGATCCGCCGACCGTGGCCGGTGCGCAGGGCAGCTTCGGCGCGGAGAGCGCCGCCGCGTTCGACGCCTACGTGCAGATGAAGGCCAAGGAACTCGGCATGGACATGGCCACCGTCGTGCAGACGTTCGGGCGACAGGGGGGACCGGGTGGCCGAGGGGCGGGCGGTCCTGCCGGGGGTGGTGGCGGCGGCGCGGGTGGCGCAGCGCCCACGCCTCCCAACGACAACGGCGGGCAGCTCAATCGCTGGGTGCCCGGGCGCACGCCGACCGCGATGGACTTCATCAACGCGCAGCGGCGTCGGCAGATGCTCATCACGGCGTGGCAGAAGTACCTCGCCAACACCGACGTGTACGTGGGCGCGGCCGACACCGGCACGCATGCGCAGACAGGCCATCCGGTGGCGGTGGTGCAGATGGGCTTCGGCGTGCGCGCGCAGGGCTTCGGCGGGCGCGGCGGCGGGGGCGGCGCACCGGGCGGAGCACCGGGAGCCGCCGGCGACTCGGCGCGTCCGGCGCCGCCGCCGCTCAACCCGCAGCCGATCTGCACGCAGGTGGCCGGGAACCTCTACCTCGACGACATCGTACTGGCCGTGGCGCATCGCTACCAGCGCAGCACCGAGTGGCTGCGCGAGCGCCCGAAGCTGGGCTGACGCGACGGGCCGCGGTGCGCGCGGCCTTCACCTTTCACCCGCAGTTGGAGAGTCCATGGCGCGTTCACGCCGGCAGGATGTGTTGTACATCGGGGTGGGATCCCACGCGGTGGCGATTCACGCCGCCTCGGGCGAGGAGCTGTGGCGGACGCGACTCAAGACCGCGTCGTTCGTGACGGTGCATCGCGAGGGCGACGCGCTCTATGCCGGCGCGGGCGGCGAGCTGTTCTGCCTCGACGCTGCGACCGGCGCGATTCGCTGGCGCAACAAGCTCAAGGGGCTCGGACTCGGTCTGGTGACGCTCACCAGCAGTGATGCGGCGGCCGCTGCCGCCGCCGCTGCGGCGGCGCAGGCCGCCGCCACCACCGCGGCCGTCTGACGCACCAGTCGTCCCACGCGCCGCCGCTCGACCCGCCGCCCGGTGCGCCCCCGCGCGCGCCGGGCGGTGTACTTTTCCGGCAGCACGGGCCTCGAGCCCGATTATCCCTCAGCGAGGAGCGTCCGCATGGTGCCGGGTCCGTTCCACATTGACGCAGGTCGCCTGTTGCTCACCGTCGCCGCCGCGACACTGCTCTCGGCGTGCGGCGTCCCCCTCCCCCTGCGTGGAGGGCCGGCCGCGCTCACGCCGGCGCAGTACAGCATGCTGTCGGAGTCCGAAGCCTCCACCGCGCGCAGCACTGCGGTCGAGAGCGATGAACTGCCGGTGGTCGCGGTGCGCAGCTACTGGCGCTCGCCCCACTTCACGGTGGTCGCGTGGCATCCGGACGATGCCGCGTTCGGCCTGCGCGGCGTGGTGCGTCGCGACGACGCCACGCTCGTGCGCGAGCACACGCTCTACATCAGCACCTTCGCGTTCGTCTCCCCCAACGAGTACGCGGGCGCCTTCTGGCACGCCTTCACCGCGCTCGATACGCCGGGGCGGACGCTCATCCCTACCGGTGTCCTGGTCGACGTCGCGTCGTGTGAGGGCGACGTGGGATGCTCCCCCTTCCGCAGCGTGACGGCGCGTGTCCCCGACAAGGTGCTGCGCAACAGCCCCGAAGGGCTCGCGGTCAAGCTCGTCACGCCGCACACGTCGCGCGTGTTCGTGCTGGGACGGCCGCTCATCGATGCGTATCTCGCCGAGGTCGATGCCGTGCGTGGCGCCGTCCTGCGTCGGGTGGCGGCGGACCACTGAGCGGCGCGGGTGACCTCTGGCAGCGGGCGCGCGCCTGGCGATGGCGCGTGCTTGCTGTGCCGAGCAACCTGCACCGTCTCCTGTGCGGTACCGCGTGCGCCGCAGTGCTGAGCGCCTGCACGGGGGATCGTTCGGCGGCCGCCGGGGACACGACGGCGCAGCGCGCGCTCGCGGCGCCCTCCATTGGTGCCAAGGCGCCGGTGTTCGAGGCCGTCGACCTGGCCGGCGCACCGGTGTCGCTGGCCGGGCTCACCGGGCAGGTCGTCGTGCTCAACGTGTGGGCCACCTGGTGTCAGCCCTGTCGGCTCGAGACGCCCGTGCTGCAGGCACTGCACGCGGCGATGGCGCCGCAGGGGGTGCGTGTCGTGGGCGTGAGCATCGACGGCCCCGGCAGCGCGCCCGACGTGGAGGACTTCCGGCGGGAGTTCGGTGTGACGTACGACCTCTGGCTCGACCCACAGAAGGAGGTGCAGGTGCGTTTCCTCACCATCGGGGTACCGGAGACGTTCGTACTCGATCGCGCCGGCGTCATCCGTTATCGCCACATCGGCCCTGTCGCGGCAGGTGACACCGCGCTGCAGGCGGCGGTGCGCGCCGCGTTGCAGCAAGGCGCCTGAGCCGCCGCGTATCACCCGGCGCGCTGTCGTTGCGCCACCGCAGTCTTCATTTCTTCACGCATTCACCGTCGTCGTCATGCGCACTCCGGCACGCCGCGCCTTCGCGGCCACGGTTGTCCTCAGCAGCTCGCTCCTCGCTGCCGTCGTGTGGCGCACGGCGGCAGCGCAGCCCGCTGCGGCCGACACGCCCACGTATCTCACCATGGCCGGGCGCACGAGTGCGAATCCGTCCGTCGCGGCGCGCGGCAACACGGTCGCGCTCACCTTCAGCGCGGTGGGCGCCGGCGGCATGGACGTGTTCGTGGCCATGAGCCGCGATGGCGGGCGCACCTTCGACACGCCGGTGCAGGTGAACGCGCAGGCGGGGCAGGCGCGCGTGAGTGGAGAGCAGCCGTCGCGCGTGGCGCTCGTGCCGCGCGGCAACGCCCTCGACGTGGTGGTGGTGTGGACGGTCAAGCAGGGCGCCGACTGGCAGTTGCTCACGGCGCGCTCGCGCGATGGCGGGCGCACCTTCGGCGCGCAGGCGCCGGTGCCGGGGAGCGCAGCGGCCGGGGCGCGCGGCTGGGAAGCCATCGATGTCGATGCGCGCGGGCGCGTGAGCGTGCTCTGGCTCGACCATCGCGATGCCGCACCCGGAGCGTCCTCGCCCATGACGCACACCCACACGGATGCCGGCAAGGCCGACGCTGCCAAGGCCGATCCCACCGAGCGGGCCAAGCTGTCGCGGCTGCTGTACACGACGCTTGATGCCACGGGCGAGGCCGCAAGCATCACCAACAGTGTGTGCTACTGCTGCAAGACGGCGCTCGTGCATGCCGGAGGGCGCAGCTACGCCGCCTGGCGTCAGGTGTACGCCGGCGGCTTCCGCGACATCGCCTTCAGCCTGTCGCGCGACGGCAGCACGCGCTTCACCGCGCCGGTCAAGGTGAGCGACGACCAATGGCAGATCGACGGCTGCCCCGACAATGGGCCCGCGCTCGCGGTCGATGCGCGGACGGCCGCGCACGTGGTGCACGCGGTGTGGCCGACGGCGGTCACGGGCAGCGCCGGGATGCGTGCGGAGCTCGCGCTGTACTACGCCACCACCACCGTGGGGCCGTCGGCGGCGACGCCCCGCTTCTCGCCGCGCGTGAAGCTGCCCACGAGCGGCATGCCGTCGCACCCGGTGGTGGCCATGGCCGGTGCGACGCCACTTGCCGTGTGGGATGAGGTCGTCGACGGGCAGCGTCGCCTCGCGGCGGCGCGCGTGGGCGCCAACGGCGCGGCGACGACGGTGGCGGTGCCGGGGAGCGGCGGGCGCTACTACCCGACCATGGCGTCGACCACCGATGGGGTGGTGGTCGCGTGGGTGCAGCAGGGCGGTGCCGGCGCGCCGGCGAGCGCCACGAGCATCGGGGTGACGCGGCTGCCGGCGTCGCGCTGAGCGCCTACCCCTTTCCCAGTTCGCTGCACGCGGCGATCTCGCCGAACAGCGCGCGCGGACGCGGCCACGGTGCGCGCGGAAACTCCTGCAGCAGCGGGATGTCCGGCGGCGCGGTCTCGCTGAAACGCACCGCGCCCACGCGTTGCAGCTCGGCCGAATGCGGGCGCGCCCGACGGCCGCTCGGCCGCGTCCAGTTCACCGCGCACACATCGTCGACGATCGACAGCCCGGGCGCGAACTCGAGGAACGTGGTCGTCACTTCGACCGCGCGAATCTCCCGCAGGTGCGACGGCAGGCGGTCGGGGCGACTGAGTTCGAGCGCCATGCGCCGCAGCTGACCGGTCGCGCTGTCCAGCTCGAAGGTGCCGTGCACATCGGGTGAGCGGAGCCGATCCGCCGCGCGCACCTCGAGCTTCACCAGCGTGGCGCCGTCTGCCACCCGCGTGCCGCGGTAATGAAAGCAGTGATTGGCGATGAACCCGGGGTCGGTGAGGTCGAGCAGCGTCGGCAGTGCCATGCTCGTCTGCGCGAACGGGCCGTTGCCGGTGGTGGTCACCACGCGACCGGGGCGATAGACCGGGGTGCGCACGCCGTCGACCCGTTCGGCCAGTGGGACGCCCAGCCGCAGCGTGTCGCCCAGCAACGTGCCCAGCGCGCGCACCTGCGCGTAGGTGTACGGGTGCGCGTTGGCGAGCGAACGATAGGTGGCGGCATTCTCACGCAGCAGCCCCACGAGCATCGCCGCCTCGGGAAACTTCGTCGAGTCGGGCAGCCCGGGTGTGCGGCACGGCTCAGTGGGGCGCACGGTGAGCTGTGCGAGCCGCACCGGGATCTGCACGAGGCGCACGTCGAGCGTGTTGGCGCTGTCGGCGCGCACGGTGACGGTCGCGCGGAACGGGACGAAGCCGATGCGACGCACCACCACCTCATGCTGCCCCACCGGCACGTCGAGCAGCGCGTAGCGGCCGTTGGCGCCGGAGAAGCGCTCGAGCCCCAGCGCGGGAATCGTGACCACCGCGTAGGGGAGCGGCACATCGGTGGGGGCCGCGCGCACCGTGCCCTGCAGGCTGGCGCGGGGCTGCGCCGCAAGCACGGAGGGCACTGCCAGCAGGAGGGTCAGGCGGGGCACACGGCGCAGGACGCGCGGCAATGACGGGCGAACCATGACCCAATGACTACGGGTAAGCCAGTAGAAGCACAAGACCCGCGTGGCCGAGGGTCGGGGGCCGGCGCGCCGGGACGCGCGCCGGGGGTCAGCGGGTCCGGCGCCGCGACAGGCGCCGCGAACTCAGCGCGTCGCGGCGGGGAGGGCGTCCACGAACTTGATGATCTGCTCGCGCTGCGCGGCGGTGGGAATCCTGCCGATACCGCCGCCGATGTTGTCGATCATGTTCTTCGCCTGGCTGGTGGCCGGCGTGACGGCGGTGATGGCCGGGTGCGACAGGATGAACTTGAGGAAGAGCTGCGCGTAGGTGGTCGCGTCGAACTCCTTCGCCCACTCGGGGAAGGGGGTGTTCGCGGCGCGGCGGAAGAGGCTCGTGCGTCCGAACGGCGCGTACGCGAGCACCGCGATCTTCTTCTCCTGCGCGAGCGGGAGGATCACGTCCTCGACGTCGCGGTTGTCGGCCGCGTAGTCGACGCCGATGAAGTCCAGCGGCTCGTTGCGCATGACGTCGAGGAGCGACGCGTACTGGTTGGGGAACGTCGTGGTGATGCCCACATACCGCACCTTGCCCGCGGCCTTGAACTCGCGCGCGACCTTCAACTGCGTTGGCGGGTCACCCATGTTGTGCACCTGCATGACGTCGATCCTGGGCTGCTTGAAGCGTGCGAGCGACGTCTCGATCTGCGCGCGCGCAGCGGCTGGATCGGCACCGGCGCCGCCGCGGCCGGCCACGTTGACCTTGGTGGCCCAGAAGAGCTTGTTGGCGATGCCGAGTTCATTGACGATGCGGCTCGCCACCTCCTCCGACGCACCGTACGACGGCGCGGTATCGAACACGCGCGCGCCCCGTTCGACCATGGCCTGAAACACGGCCTTGAGCGCGGTCACGTCCTCGGTGCGCGCGACCGACGAGAAGGTGGCCGAGCTCCCGAGACCGATGACCGGGATGCGTTCGCCGGTGGAGGGGATGGCGCGCTGCAGGAGCTGTCCCTGCGGCAGCGCGGCGAGCGCCTCGAGGAGACGCGGCGTGAGGCCCAGCGTGGCGCCGACACCGGCGCTGGTGGCGAGGAAGTCGCGACGGGTGACCATGGGAGAGCTCGTGGGGGGCGGGAGTGAGCACGGGGGCCGGCGCGCGCCGCGCGCAGCCTGACAGGAAGATGAACGGCCGAACGCGGACGCGTGTTGCGGTCCCTCGCCCCCACCGAGCGCTCCCGTTCATCTGGCCGTAAGCTAGGTGGCCCGGCAGTCCCTCGCCCCCTCCTGCTTCGCGAGCTTCGCATGTCCGTCGACTCCGATCACCTCGTCAGCGACCCACGACCCACGGCTCACGGCTCTCGGCCCAGTACACACCGCACACGGCTCACGACCGTGGCGCTCTCTGCGCTCGCCGCGCTGCTGTTCTGTCCCCCCGCCGGCCGCGCGCAGAACGCACCGCCGACCCCGCCCCCGATGGTGAATCGTCCCGACCATCCGCTGCTGCGCGACTTCCGCTGGCGCTCGATCGGGCCCGTGGGGCAGGGTGGGCGTGTCGACGATCTCGCGGTGGACGAGAAGAACCCGAGCACCTGGTACATCGGTCTCGCGGTGGGTGGCGTGCTCAAGACCACCAACAACGGCATCTCGTGGGAGTCGATCTTCGACCAGTACGGGTCGGCGTCGATCGCCGATCTCACCCTCGCGCCGTCGGATCCGAACGTGCTGTACGTGGCCACGGGCGAGGCGAACAACCGCCAGACCACGACGTACGGTGACGGTCTCTACAAGAGCACCGATGCCGGCAAGACGTTCACGCGTGTGGGCTTCAAGGATGTGCCGGTCCTCGGCCGCGTCATCGTGCACCCCACCAACCCGAATACGGTGTGGATCGCGGTGGGCGGGCGGCTGTACGGCCCGAGCAGCGAGCGCGGGGTGTTCATGACGACCGATGGCGGTCGCACGTGGACGAAGACGCTGTACGTCGACGAGAACACGGCGGCGACGGAGATCGTGATCGATCCGTCGAACCCCAGCAACCTGTGGGCCGCCATGTACCAGCGGCAGCGCACGGCATGGGGCTTCGTGGGAGGCGGTCCGGGGAGCGGACTCTACGCCAGCATCGATGGCGGACGCACCTGGAAGAAGCAGACGGGCAACGGGCTCCCGCGTGGCACGATGGGGCGCATCGCGCTCGACATCCATCGCGCGAACCCGAACATCATGTACGCGCAGATCGAAGTGGCCCCTGACAAGGAGACGCCCAGCGCGAACGCCGCCGCGAACGCCCCGCGCGGTGGTGGCGCGGGTGGAGCGGGAGGTGGCGGTGGTGGCGCCGGCGCCGGACGGGGCGCGCAGCTTCCCCCCGACCCGCAGGTGAGCGGCGTGTGGCGCAGCACCGACAAGGGCAAGTCGTGGACGTTCATGTCCAACGAGAACCAGCGGCCCATGTACTTCTCGCAGATCCGCGTCGATCCCAACAAGCCCGACGTCGTGTATCTGGGCGGGGTGGGGCCCACCAAGTCGGTGGACGGCGGCAAGACGTGGGAAGGGCTCAACAACATGGGCCACGTCGACAACCACGCCATCTGGATCAATCCGGCGAACAGCAATCACGTCATCTACGGCAACGACGGTGGCGTGGACGTGTCGTACGATGGCGGCCAGAAGTGGGAGGCCATCCGCCTGTGGGCGGTCGGGCTGGCGTACTCCGCGAGTGTCGACATGCGGCGTCCGTACTGGGTGTGCACCGGACTGCAGGACAACGGCTCGTGGTGCGGCCCGAGTTCGGTGCGCAGCGAAGGGCCGGGCGGCGGGCTGCGGCAGTGGATGTGGATTCGCGTGGGTGGCGGCGACGGCTTCCAGAACGCCATCGACCCGAACGACTACAACATCTTCTTCACCGCGTCGCAGAACCTGGGCATGCAGCGCTACAACCTCACCACCGGTGAGGCGCGCAGCGTGAAGCCGTCGCTGGCCGGCGGCGGACGCGGCGCCGGTGGTGGCGGCGGTGAGCCCGGTGGCGAAGCGGCGCCCGCAGGTCCGCCGGTCGCCCGTTCCAACATCATCAATCCGTTGGCGGGTGCGACGGTGCAGTTCAACTGGAACTCGCCCATCCGCATGTCGCCGCACAATCCGCAGACGATCCTCGTGGGTGGACGCTCGGTGTTCATCTCCCGCGATCGCGGCGACTCGTGGACGATGACGAAGGAGCTGGGCAAGCAGGTCGACATCACCAAGCGCTCGATCATGGGCATTGCGTACGCACTGCCCCGCTGCGGCCGCGACAAGGGCGCGGCGTGCATCCTGTCGCGCAACGACGGCTATGTCGCGAACGAGTACGGCACCGTGACCGAGCTGGCCGAATCGCCGCTGGTGCCGGGCGTGCTGTGGGCGGGCACCGATGACGGCAACGTGCAGGTGAGCCGCGACTACGGCTACACGTGGGAGGAGGTCGGGAAGAACATCCCCGGCGTCGATCACGAGACGTACATCAGCGGCCTCGAGGCGAGCTGGTACGACGCGGGCACCGCGTACGTCGCGCTCGACGCGCACCGCAGCGAGGATGTGAAGCCCTACATCTTCAAGACGACCGACTACGGCAAGACGTGGACAAGCGTGAGCGGCAACCTGCCCGCCTTCGGGCACGTGAACGCCATCCGGCAGGATCCGGTGAACCGCAACCTGCTGTACGCGCCCACCGAGCTGGGCTTTTACGTGTCGCTCGACGACGGCAAGAACTGGCACCAGTTCATGCCCAACCTGCCCACCGGACGCGTCGACGAGGTGCTGGTGCACCCGCGCGAGAACGATCTCGTGCTCTCGACGCACTCGCGCAGCGTGTGGATCATGGATGACATCAGTGCGCTGCAGCGGCTCACGCCCGACGTGCTGCAGCGCGACGCGGCGTTGCTGCCGATTCGTGATGCGGTGGTGTGGAAGACCGACCGGCGGTTGGGCACGGCCATTCCCGGTGACAAGTGGTGGGTGGGCGAGAACGCGCCGCGCGGCACGGCGATCGCTTACTACCTGAAGAACCCGGCGATGGATGCCAAGCTCACTATCACCGACGTCGTGACCGGCGCCGAGTTCCGGAGCGCGACGGTGAGTGGTGCGGCCGGGCTCAACCGCTGGCAGTGGAACCTGTGCGCGTCGACCGCGGCGGCGCAGGGTGGTCGTGCGGGCGGCGGCGGCGGCGGAGGTGGTGGCGGAGGTGGATGCGTGGGCGGCGCACGCCTCGCACCGGTCGGCACCTATCGGGTGACGCTCACCGCCGGTGGACGCGAGGTGGGATCGCAGGTGGTGCGGGTGCTCGAAGACACCTGGATGGGCGAGCGCTAGCGTACACCGCCTTGCGAGATGGACGGACGGGCCCGGCGAGCGTACGTTCGCCGGGCCCGTCTTCGTCTCCCCTTCGATCGAGCGTTCGATGCCGATGCTCACCACGGCGCTGTTGCACCTCATGGTGCCGGCGCAGCTCATCGCCGCCGCGCCGCGCACGCCGCTCCCCCCGCCGTTGCCGACGGCGACCCTGGCCGTCGTGCACCAGAACCGCGAGCCTGCCGGTACGTTGCGTGCGGGTACGCTGACGCTCGCGCTCGACGTGGTGGAGAGTGCCTGGCGCCCGGAAGGCGAGGCCGACACGGAGCTGCGCGTGCTCGCCTTTGCCGAGGCCGGCAAGTCGCCGAATGTGCCCGGCCCGCTCGTGCGTGCGCCGCGGGGGACGGTGCTCGCGCTCACGCTGCGCAACCGCACCGACAGTGCGCTGGTGATCGGTGGACTCAAGCCGGGTGTCGCGCGCGGTGACGACACCGTGCACCTCCGCGCCGGCGCCACGCGGACGCTGCGCATCGCGCTCGGGACCGCCGGCACGTTCGCGTACTGGGGCACGCTGGCGGGCACCGCGGTCGGCGAACGCTTCTGGCTCGATAGTCAGCTCAACGGCGCCATCGTGGTGGACGCCCCCGGCGCATCCACGCGCGACGAGATCCTGCTCCTCAGCGAGTGGTTTCACGAGCGCGACGGCGACCGGCACTGGGAGATCATGTCGGCGATCAACGGCAAGGGCTGGCCGCATACCGATGTGCTGAAGGCGACGCAGGGGGACTCGATGCGCGTGCGCGTCATCAACATGATCCCGCTTGCGCATCCGCTGCATCTGCACGGGTTCTACTATCGCATCGAATCACACGGCGACACGCGCACCGACACGCCGGTGCCGGTGGCGCGGCGTCCGCTGTCGAATACGGATCTCATCGAGCCGCTGCATACCACCACGTTCAGCTATCTCGCCTCGACTCCGGGCAACTGGCTGTTCCACTGTCACCTGGCGTTCCATGTCGACGAGACCGTGTCGGTGTCGGGCGCACCGCGTGCCACGGGCACGGCCGTCGCACCGGCAGCGAATGGTCACGCCGCGCACCTGCCGGATGCGGCCGTGCTCGGTCGGCGCGCTGCGGCCATGGGCTCACACCTCGACGCGCACATGCGCGGCCTCGTGGTGGGCCTCGTGGTGGCACCGAAGCCGGGCTATCGCGAACCGAGCACCGCGAACGCCCGTCGTCTCGACCTGTTCGTGCAGCAGAAGCCGCACGCCCTGCGCGCCGGGGCGTCGGCCATCGGCTTCGCGCTGCAGCAGGGCGACACGCCGCCGGCGCGCGATTCGGTGGTACTGCCTGGCCCGGTGCTCGAGCTGCGACGCGGGCAGCCGGTGGCCATCACCGTGCACAACAACCTCGCCGAACCCACCTCGGTGCACTGGCACGGCCTCGAGATCGAGAGCTATCCCGACGGCGTGCCGCACTGGAGTGGCACGGGCACCACGCGCTACGGACAGGTCGACCCGGGCGGCACCTTCACCGCCGCGTTCGTGCCGCCGCGATCGGGCACGTTTCCCTATCACTCGCACTTCAACGATCGCAAGCAGATCACGCACGGCATGTATGGCGCACTCATCGTGACCGATGCGCCGCGTGACACCACGCGCGACCATGTGGTGGTGGTGGGTGGCGGCGGCCCGTGGGTGGAGCCGAAGGAACCGAGCCCGTTCGCGCTCGTGAACGGCCGCGCCAATCCGCGCCCGTTGCACCTGCAGGCCGGGGTGACACACCGCCTGCGGCTGGTGGTCATTCACCCCGACTGGATCGTGCGGCTCGCGCTGCGGAGCGACAGCGCCACCGCGCGCTGGACCCCCATCGCCAAGGACGGCGCCGACCTGCCGCCGGCACTGCGCACGTCGCAGATGGCGCAGATCACGATGGGGCCGGGGCAGACGGCCGACATGGCGTTCACGCCGCTGCGGCCGGGCGCGTACACGCTCGAGGTGCGAACCGACGACGGTGGCGGCTGGGCGATTCGCGTGCCGGTGCGGGTGGAAGCGGCGAAGCGCTGAAACAGGGCCGTCAGCGACGCTTTGCCCGCTCCGCGCGCACGGCGGTCACCTCCGCACGCAGGGGCGCATCGACGTTGCTGCGCAGCGCGAGCCAGTGGTCGTACGCGCGGGAGGCGCCGGCGCGGTCTCCGGTCGCCGCGGCCAACCGCGCTTCGAGCAGCAGGTAACTCGACAGATAGAGCGGCGCCGTGTCCCAGTCGTACGGACGCCGACGCACCGTGCGCAACGCCGCCGCGCTGTCGCCGCGCTGCGCCTGCAGTCGCGCCAGCGCGAGATTCGCGAAGTCGATGCCGAACTGATAGGGCCCCTGCACGGCGATCGAGTCGAGACGGCGCACGGCGGTGGCCGCGTCGGTGCCGCGCGCGTCGGCGCGCACGGCACCCATCGCGTCGAGCAGGGCGACGCACAACGCCGGGTCGCCGCCGTGCACGCCCACCGAGTCGCCCACGCCGCTGCGCAGCACGGCGAAGCGCGGGTCGCGCCGCACATCGGTCGTTCGTGCCGCCCACAGCAGCTCGACGCACCGATTGGTGAGCGCGATGGCGCGCGCGCCGCTCTCACGCGGCAGCGGCCCACCGGCGCGCGCGGCGAGGCGCGTCACGGCCGCGGCGGCGGTGGTGGAATCGCCATCCCAGAACAGGGCGTCGAGCACCGGCACCTGGTCTGCATCGAAGTACACGATGGAGAAGCCCGGGGGAATCGGGCCCGACTCGCGCAGCAGCGCGATGGCGTCGGCGGTGGCGGCCGCGCGTCCGCGATTGCGCGCCCAGCTATGCAGCGTCTGCGCGGGGTGCACGGCGTTGTCCCCCGCCGTGCGTTGCCGAGCGCGCCGGGTGATCTCGGCGGCCGCGTCGTCGACGTCGTCGAGCCCGACCCCGTCGGCCTGCCCGAAGCCCACGATGCGGTTGAGCGCCGCCAGCGGCATCGTCGTGCGCTGGGCGAGCACGCGCGCGCGCAGCGCGTCGTCGTCGAGCCCCACCGCGGCGCGCCAGAGCACGTAGTCGCCGGCGTCGGCGCTGCCGGCACTCGCGCGGTACAGCGTCAGCAGCGCGCGCGCCCGCGCGCGGTCGCCCGCCTGCACCGCCATCTCCACGAGATGCCCCGTGGGCTGTCCCCATGCGGAGTCGAGCGCCAGTGTGCGATTGAAGGCGCGTGCCGCGCGCTCGGCGGCGTCCTGCACCCCCAATTGGGCGCCGGTGTGGTAGAAGCGGTCGCCGTAGGCGTACTGCGCCTCGGGGCTGTCCGCCATCAGCGCGATCGCGCGTTCCCACCCCCCGAGCTGCTCGGCCGCAGTGTGCAGCTTGGGGTCGCCCGGCAGCACGAGCGCCTCGAACAGCAGTTGGTCGCGTCGCGACAGGCGACCGCGCAGCGCATAGCCCGTGCGCAGCCCGCGCCGGAGGGCCTGGGATTGGCCGGCCTGCTGCGACCACGCCCCCGACGCCGCCATGCCCAGTGCGGCCAACGCGAAGGTGGAGTCGGTTTCGAGCGCTTCCGTGAAGTAGCTGATGGCCTGCTGCGCTTCGCCGCGCCGCAGCGCCGATCGTCCCGCGAGATAGGCGCGCACCGCCGGCAGCGAGGTCGACGTGAGCTCCGCCAGGCGTCGCGTCTCGCCGGCGCTGCGCGCGAGCAGTTGCAGCGCGACCTTGTCGACGAGTGAGAAGAGCGAGTCGGGCTCGCCCTGCTCCGCGGCCTCGACACGCCCGCTGCCGTTGGCGTCGAGCAGGCGGGCGGAGATTTGCAGTCCGCGCGGCGTGGCGACGATGTCGCCCAGCACGAACCGCCCGCTGCCCAGCGTGCGGGCGATCGCGCGTGCCTCGTCGAGGGTCGGGTCGTTGGCGCCGTGCATGGCGCGTTGCCACGCGCTGAGCACGGCGCGTGTGTCGGCCGCCTGCACCCCCGGCAGCGCCGCGAGCTTGGTCGAGAGCAGGTCGACCATGCCTTCACGGAGGTACTGGAAAGAGGCGTCGCCGACGACCCGGAAGGGCAGGACCGCGACGACATCGTCGCGCGTGGTCGGCACGGCCGCGGCGGCCTCGCGGCGGCCACTCTCGCGCGCCCACCACGTGAGGCCGGCGACGCCGGCGAGCAGCGCGAGGCCGCCCGTGATGGCGCGGGCATGCGTGCGCACGAACGACGGGCGCCGCATGAGCGGCATGGCACGGCTGTTGGCGCCGGTGGGCGGACCGACGACGCCCAACGCCTCGCCGAACGCGTCCGCGAACGCACCCGCCGTGGCCCAGCGCTCGGTGGGCTTCTTGGCGAGCGCCTTGAGCAGCACGGTGTCGGCGGCGGCCGGGACGTCGGCGCGGATGCGGGTGATGCGCGGGATGGCCGCGTGCAGGTGTCGCGTGGAGACTTCCCGCCCCGACTCGCCGTCGTAGGGCGGGCGTCCGGCGAGCATTTCGTAGGCGACGCAGGCCAGCGCGTAGAGATCGGTGCGGCCGTCGAGCGCCTCGTCGCCGAACATCTGCTCGGGGCTCATGTAATGCGGCGTCCCCATCGAGAGCCCGGTGCTCGTGAGACGTCCGGCGTTCGCGGCGTCGACGGCGCGCGCGATGCCGAAGTCGGCCACGAGGGCGTGCCCGCCGGTGAGCAGCACGTTGTCGGGCTTGATGTCGCGATGGACGATGCCGGCGCGGTGCGCGTAGTCGAGCGCGTCGGCCACTTCGCGGACGATGTGCGCGACATCGGCGAGTGGCAGCGGGCCCTCGCGCGCGAGCCGACGCCCGAGCGACTCGCCGTCGATGAACGGCATGACGTAGTACGGCACGCCGTTGGCCGCGCCCGAGTCGTACAGCGGCACGATGTGCGGATGCGTGAGCACCGCCGCGATCGCGATCTCGCGCGCGAACCGTTCCGAGCCGATGGACGCCGCGAACTCCGGGTACAGCGCCTTGATGGCCACCTTGCGCTGGTGGCGCCGGTCGTGCGCGAGGAAGACGGTGGCCATGCCCCCGCGTCCGATCTCGCGCTCGAGCTGGTAGCGCCCGCGCACCGCTTCCTGCAGCTGTTCGAACAGGACCGTCACGCGGGTTGCGGCATCAGGGGGCGCAGGGCGCAGGGGAGAAGGGGACGCACCGGACAGGAGACAAGGTCACACGAGGGGCGTGCCGCGCGCCATGTCGAGCGCATTGCGCACGACCCGCTGCAGCATCGGATCGACGGCCAGGGAGCCACCGACGTTCAGCGAGGCGCCCGCGAAGACCACGCCGCCGGCCGCCGTTCGGTAGCAGAGCATCTCCCCGCTGGTGGCCGGCGTGGCCCCCAGGCCGATGCGTGCCCCGGCGGCCTGTGCCTCGGGCGGTGACGCGTCGCCGCGGACATCGACCTCCCAGCCGTTCGCCGCGAAGCCGGTGTTGGCACTCGTCGCACCGAGTGGGAGCGGCTGGCCGGAGGGCGCCGCCGGCAACCCGGCCAGCGCCGCGTTGCTGCTGGCGTCGCCCTGCACGAGATAGGGCACCCCTTGGACCGAGCAGCCGGCTCCGTTGTTGAACCCCACGCCGATGAGGGCGTGCTCGGGGCGCCCGCGGACGCGCATGAGGCAGAACTGGCGCGCCTGCTCGTTGGTCACGGTGTAGGGGTCGTCGGCAAGGTCGACGCCGGGGAAGATCCGCAGATGCTGATCGTCGTCGGAGAGGACGACCTCCTCGTACAGGCCGTTGCCCCCCAGGTAGATCACGCTGCCGCCACCCGCGTTGTCCGGCGGATAGAGGTAGGCGCGGAGCTGGTCGTGCATGGCGACCGTCCAGTACTCGGGGTGCGTGTTGAGGATGACACCCCGGTACCCTCCCGCCCCCGTGGGCCTGAGGTCGACCAGCCCCCGGTGCAGGTCGCGGTCGCTGTACACATCGACCGCGAAGTCGGCGCCCTGATCCTCGAGCCATCCGGCCACCCACAGCTCGCCGCGCAGCAGGTGGTGCGACTCGTTCATCAGCTCGGTCGTGGGCAGCGGGCCGAGCACGTCGGGGGTGCACCCGGGATGCGGACGGCAGAACGGGAGCGTCCACGGCAGCGGCGCGTCGTGCACGTACTTCCCGCGCCCACCCCACTGATTGTAGGTGTTCCAGGTGTTCGTGTTCGCGAGCATGAGCCACGGCGCGGTCCGTGCGGCGGGTCGCACGACCACGGGCACATAGAAGCGGCCGCTGCCATCGCGCGGCACGAGGCGCACGGCGTAGTGCCCACTGCGCGCACCGACGGGAATGGTCACGCTGAACGTCGCCGGCCAGTTGCACCCGGCCTGCATGAAGCTGTCGTGGAGCGCCGGCGGCACGCTGGCCACGTAGGGCGCGCTGCTCGTCCACACCACCTCATCGTAGTCGGCCTCGACGCCGCCCTTCATGCGCCGCAGGCGCACGAGTGCGGCATCGAAGGTGCGCGCCTGCATGTTGTCGGCGAGCGCATCGGCGCGGAGCAGCGTGAGCGCCACATGCACCTGCACCGTGTCGCCGGGCGCCGCGCTCTGCGGCCACGCATAGCCCTCGACGTTGCAGGGGAGTGCGGCCCACGACATGAGGCCGCTGCCCGCCGGCTGCCAATGCGTGGGCGTGGGTGATGGCGTCGGCGCGCCGAAGGACGTCTTGCCGGTCAGCGTCTTGTCGAGCAACGCACCCACGGTCACGCCGAGGCTCGACGCCGTGCGCGCGAGCGTCGTCCGCAACAACTGCCCCTCGGCGGACACCGCGTAGAGGCCGTCGCCGCCGGCGCCGAGCAGGCGACGGTGGCCGCCCAGGCCCGTGACCATGCTCTTGGCAACGGACGCGCCGATACGCCACACGGTGCGATCGACGGCGCGCAGTTCGGCCGTGCCGTCGGCCGCGATGTGCAACAGGCGCCCGCCCACCACGCTGAGCGCGGCGCGCGCTTCGGGGGCGAGCTGCGCCCCGAACCGCGCGGCCGTGTCGAAGACGTGGTCGGCGAGCCGGTCGAGCAGGGCGCGCGTGACCTGTCCGCCCGTCGCGCGCCACGTGCGACGTTGCAGGTGCCCGTCGGCGGTGACGCCGAAGCAGTGCCCCTCGGTGCCGCCAGCCAGCGAGGTGATGCCCGGCCATGTGCCCACCACCTGCGGGACGAACCGCTCGGCGCCCGCGCCGGTGCGCTCCACGGCCACGAGCACGCGATCGCTCCAGTCGAGCGCGACCACGAGGCGCGGGGCCCCGCCCGCGTTCTCGACGACCGCGAGCTGCCGCACGCCGCGCCACCCCTGTCCGGCGGGCGCGCCGAGTCCCGGCGCGGCCAGGGCGTCGCTGGGTTGGCGCGGGTTGTGGTAGAGCGTCCCCGGAAAGTCGACCGCGTACAGATCACCCTTCGAGTCGGTGCAGAGGGCGACGTAGGCGGGCATCGGCAGGCTCCGTGAGACGGGGGCGGCGCGAAACAGGGGGCGGACGACTGGCAGAGGATGCCGCGGACGCGCTAACGATAGGAACCACGGTCGAGTGCGGCAAACTGCGGCGCGGTGCGCACCGTAGGGTGTCCTGCACGGGTCGTCACGCCGAACGCAGCCGAGCCTGCGGCCGGTCACCGCGGCCACGGTCCACCCCTCACTCCTCGCGCGATGCAACTCGTCCTGTCCCTGCTGGTCAACGCCGTCGCGCTCTGGTGCGCGGCGGAGTTCGTGACCGGCATCCGCTACAGCGGCTCGATCACCGGCCTGCTGGTGCTCGCCCTCGTGTTCGGCGCGGTGAACACGTTCATCAAGCCGGTGCTCAAGCTCCTGGCGTTCCCGATCACGCTCATCACGCTGGGGCTGTTCACGCTGGTCATCAACGCGGGCATGCTGCTGCTCACCGCGCGCCTTGCGGGCGGCACCGGCTTCCAGGTGGACGGATTCGTGCCGGCGCTCCTTGGTGCGATCCTGGTGAGCGTGGTGGGCACCTTCTTGGGCGCGCTCGTCCGCGACGACAAGGACGAGCGCGACTGACGCGTCGCAGCGGGAGGCGTCAGTCGCGACGCGTCAGGGCGCGTGGCGTCAGGGCACCACGCGCGTCGGCACGGTCTTGATGCCACTCGCGACGGTCGCCGTGAGCAGGTAGAGCAGCTTGGTCGACGGCAGCGCAGTCGACGCGAGGGCCCACTCGGAGAGCTGATGCGCGCCGTTCGCGCGCGAGCCGCCGATGGCGATCGCGGGGATCTTGCGCACGACACCGGGATTCGCGTCGGTCGCGCCGGTGGCGACGGCCTCCTGCGCGCCTGGCATGCCGGCGCTCATGCCCAGGAAGCGATTGATGTCCACGGCGGTCTGCACGAGCGGGTGCGCGCGCGCGCCCTCGAGCATCTTGGCGGTGCCGCCGGCGCCGTTCTTCTGGTCCACTTCGACGCGCAGCCCGACCTGCTGCCGGTCGGCCACTTCCTTCGTGATGCGCGTGATGGTGCGATCGAGCGAGTCGAGCAGCGCCGGATCGGAGCTCCGCAGGTCGACGGTGAAGTAGAGCTCCTGCGGCACCGAATTGAAGATGTTGCCGCCATGCACCTGCCCGATGTTCATCACCGCGCCATCGGGCAGCGGCGGGAACTGCAGCTCGTACAACTTGTTGATCGCCTCGGCTACCGCCTTCACGGGGCTCGGCCGCCCGCGCGACGCCAGCGTGTGCGCGCCCGGGCTCGTGAAGACGTACTTGGTCCAGTAAATGCCGAGGGCCCCGTACGCGACGCTGCCATAGCTGCCGTCGGGGACGATCATGAGGTCGGGCTTCGGGTTGTGGTCGAGCCAGTAGGCGGCGCCCTTGAGGCCCACCTCCTCCTGCGTGGTGCCGATGAAGATGATGTCGCCGGTGTGGGTGAACTTCGTGGCGTTCATCGTGCGCAGCGTGGCGAGCATGTTGGCGACGCTCGCCGTGTTGTCGCCCACACCCGGGGCGAACAGCGTATCGCCGCTGCGCCGCACCTTCTTCACGGTCTCGTTGGGGAACACCACGTCCATGTGGGCCATGATGACGGTGGTCGGCCCGCCGCCGGTGCCCTTGCGGACGCCGATCACGTTGCCGATGGAGTCGACCGTGGTGCGCAGCCCCTCCTTGATGAACTGCGCCTTTACGTAGGCGCCGCGCCGCTGCTCCTGTCCGCTCTTCCCCGGCATCTCGGTGAGCAGGATCCACTCGGCCTGCTGCTTCTGGAAGTTCTGCTCGAGCAGCGACATGGCGGCCTTGATGTCAGGGCGCTGCATCAGGGCCGGATCCCAGGCCGTCGGATAGCTGGCGGGTGCCGGTGCGCTCGATGCGGGTGCACCCTGCGCCGACAGCGCGGGGACGATGCGTGCCGCACGTGGCGAACCGGGCGACGACAGGAGCGGCGTCACGGCCAGGGCGACCGTGGCGAGGGCGAGCGATGCAGCGGGGCGCAGCGTGCGTCGGGACATGGGCTCGGGGCGCAGGGTGAGGAGACCCGAAGAATCTACTCCGCCCCCTTGCCTCCGCGTGTGCGCCTGTCGTGCGTTCGGGTTTCGCGACCGCCTCACCGCAGATCGCGTCCGGTACCGTGAGCACTCCGGCCCAATTCCCATGTCATCGAAGCACCTGTGGTTGCTGTCTCCGCTCGTCATGCTGGCGGCACCGCGCACGCTGGCCGCCCAGGGCGACACCACCCGCACTCCGCGCGACACGCTCCGCCCGCAGGGGCTGCAGCCCGTGGTCATCACGTCGCAGCGGCGCCCCGAGGCCGCCCAGCGGGCGGCGTTGCCACTCACCGTCCTCACCGCCACACAGCTCTCCGCGCGCGGTGTCGTCACGGCGAGCGACCTGCAGCGCGTCGCTCCGGCCTTGCAGGTGGAGCCGGCCTTCGGCGGCGGCCAGCCGCAGTTCCGGCTGCGTGGCGTCGGGTTCAACGACTATGCCGTGAACAACAGCGCCACCGTGGGTGTCTATGCCGACCAAGTCGCGCAGCCGTTTCCGGTACAGGTGGGCGGCATGCTGTTCGACCTCGAGCGCGTGGAAGTGCTGCGCGGACCGCAGGGCACGCTCTACGGACGCAACAGCACGGGCGGCGCGGTCAACCTCATCAGTCGGCGCCCGACGCGCGCCCGTGAAGCGGGCGCGGTGCTCTCCCTTGGGCGCTTCGGCGCACGCGACGGTGAGGCCTTCGTGAGCGGCCCGCTCTCGGCCACCATGCAGGGACGGCTCGCTGTCGCGCATCAGGGCGGCGGGGCGTGGCAACGCGACCGGGAAACCGGGGCCGCGCTGGGCGATCGCGCCGCGTGGAGCGCACGCGCACAACTCGCCTGGCAGCCGTCGGATCGCCTGTCGTGGCGTCTGCAGGGCACGCTCGACCTGGACGACGGCGACGCGACGGGGCTCGCGCTGTTCGCGCCCTTCGCCTCGCGCGGCGGTGCCGGCGCCACCATCCCGGCGGACGCATCGCGTGGGGGCACGGGCTGGAGGCTGCGCCCCGCCTACGCGTCGCTCCTCGGGGTCGATGCCTCGCGTCGCCCCGGCCGTCGCAATCGCGGGGGCACCACGCTGCTCGAGGGAGCGCTGGCGCTGCCCCGCGCCACGCTCACGACCCTCACCGCGTGGAGCACCATGCGCCGCCGCGAGATCGGCGACTGGGATGCCAGCGCCTCGGCCGAGTCGGACGAAGCCTTCTATGACGACATCGCGGTCGTGTCGCAGGAGCTGCGCCTCGCGTCCACCGACAGCACGCGCGGCCACTGGATGACCGGGGTGTACCTGACGCGCGAGTCGCTCGACGCCCGCTTCTACTCCGACTTCACCGATGTCCCCGGCCTCGGCGCCGCCGCGCTCACGCAGTACGGGCAACGCGCCGATGTGGCGGCGGTGTACGGACTCGCCTCGTGGTCGCTGACGCCCGCCTGGCGTCTCACGTCCGGCGCGCGCCTCGAGTACGAGCAGCGCCGACTCGAGGGACTCACCACCGGCTTCGTGGCACCGGCCGTGACCTTCGTGCCACCCACCGATCGCGCGTTCATCACGCGCCTGCCGTCGGGGCGCGTCGCGCTCGAATGGCGCCCCACGGCCCGGACGCTGGCGTGGACGTCGGTGAGTCGCGGCGTGAAGAGCGGCGGCTTCACGGCGTACAACACCACGAACGTCGCGCAGCTCGCCGCGTTCGCCCCAGAACGCCTCGATGCCATCGAAGTGGGGGCGAAACTGGCGCCCACGCGCGGGCTGCGCACCAACGTTACGGCGTACGCGTACGACTATCGCGACCAGCAGGTGCTGTCGACGGTGTACGACCAGGTGTCGCGTGGCCCCATCGGCCGCATCGTCAACGCGCCGCGCTCGTTCGTGGGAGGCGCGGAGCTCGAGGTGGTGTGGCAGCCCGTGCGGTGGCTGGAGCTGGCGCCGCAAGTGGCGTTCACCGAGGGGCGCTACCGCGAGTTCGTGACCGTCGATGCACAGGCCAGCGTGACGCAGGGGCGCGAGGTGTCGCGCGACTTCTCGCGCACCGGCATGCCCATCCCGCGCTGGTCGCTGGGGGGCAGCGCGACGGCCACGCGCGTCGTCGGGGCGCATCTCGTGCAGGCGCACCTCAGCAGCAGCTATCGCGACCGGCAGGTGGCCTCCCGCCTCATCTTCTCCCCCGCCTACGACGTCTCGCCGTACGCCCTGTTCAACGCCACGCTGTCGTGGACGCGGCTGGGTGCACCGTGGACGGTGGAGCTGTGGGGACGTAACCTCCTCGATCGCGAGTACGACCTCACCCGCAACTTCTTCATCAACGCGCAGGTCGCGGCCCGCGGGGCGCCCGCGATGGGTGGCCTGCGGGTGCGCGTCGCGACCGCGCGCTGACGCGTGTCGACACGCCTCAGCGTACTGTCCCCTCGACCGATGCCGACATGACCACGCCCCACGCGATCAGGAGCGACGCCGCGATCGACACCGACATCGCGGCGCTCGACCTCGCCGATCCGCTCGCGCCGTTCCGCGCGCGTTTCGCGCTGCCCGACGGGGTGCTCTATCTCGACGGGAACTCGCTCGGTGCCCTGCCGGTCGCGACGGGCGAGCGCGTGCAACAGGCGCTCCAGCACGAGTGGGGCACGGGGCTCATTCGCAGTTGGAACAGTGCCGACTGGATCGGCGCGCCGCAGCGTGTCGGCGGCAAGATCGCGCGGCTCATCGGCGCGCAGCCGCACGAAGTGGTCGTGGCCGATTCCACCTCCGCCAATCTGTTCAAGCTCATCGTCGCGGCGCTGCAGGCGTCTCCTGCGCGCCGCACGGTACTCTCGGAGCCGGGCAACTTCCCGACCGATCTCTACATGATCGAGTCGGCGCTCGCGACCGTCGGCGGTGACCGTCGGCTCGTGCTCGCGCCGCGCGCGGAGCTCGCTGCGCACATCGACGACGACACCGCGCTGGTGCTGCTCACGCATGTGCACTACAAGACGGCCGAGATGCACGACATGGCGGCGGTCACCGCGGCCGCACACGCGCGTGGTGCGCTGGTGCTCTGGGATCTCAGTCACTCCGTCGGGGCCGTGCCGTTGGCGCTCAATGCCTGTCGCGCAGACCTCGCGGTGGGGTGCGGCTACAAGTTCCTCAACGGCGGGCCGGGAGCGCCGGCGTTCCTGTTCGTGGCCGAGCGGCATCAGGCGACGCTGCAGTCCCCGCTGGGCGGGTGGATGGGACACGCACGGCCGTTCGCCTTCGTCGATCACTACGAACCGGCGCCCGGCGTTGCGCGCTTCCTCTGCGGCACGCCGCCCATCCTGGCCCTGACGGCGCTGGAAGCCGGGGTCGACCTCCACCTCGAGGTCGACATGACCCAGATTGCCACGAAGGCGCGCGCGCTCGCAGCGCTGCTCATCGAGCGCGTCGAGGCGCAGTGTGCGGCGTACGGCGTGTCGCTCGTGGGCCCGCGCGCCGACGCGCCGCGCGGCAGCCATGTGTCGTTCCGGCACCCCGAGGGCTACGCCATCATGCAGGCGCTCATCGCACGCGGCGTCATCGGCGACTTCCGCGCCCCCGACATCATGCGCTTCGGGCTTACCCCCCTCTACCTCCGCTTCGCCGACGTGGCGGCGGCCGCCGACACGCTGGCCGACGTGCTGCGGACCGAGGCCTGGCGCGACCCGGCGTTCCAGGTGCGCCAGCCCGTGACCTAGGCTGCGGCGCCGATTGCTTGAAGTTTGAAGCAATCCGCCCTATCGTCTCCCCATGCGCATCGTTTGTATCGGAGGGGGGCCGGCTGGGCTGTACTTCGCGCTGCTCATGAAGCGGCTCGATCCGCGGCACCACGTCACCGTGGTGGAGCGCAACCGGCCGTACGACACCTTCGGGTGGGGCGTCGTGTTCTCCGACGCCACCATGGACACGATGCGGCGCTGGGACCGCGAGACGGCCGACGCCATCGAGCAGGCGTTCGCGCACTGGGATGACATCGAGCTGCGCTTCAAGGGGCGACGCATCCGCTCGGGCGGCCACGGCTTCGTCGGCATCGGCCGCAAGCGACTGCTCAACCTGCTGCAGGCCCGCTGCGAGGCGCTCGGGGTCGAGCTCCGCTTCGAGACCGAGGTCGACAGCGATCTCGACTTCCCCGACGCCGACCTCATCATCGCGGCCGACGGCATCAACTCGAAGATCCGCACCACCTACGCCGACGTCTTCCAGCCGGACATTGTCGTGCGCCCCAACCGCTTCATCTGGCTGGGGACCCCGCGCCGCTTCGAGGCCTTCACCTTCGACTTCCAGCGCACGCCGCACGGCTGGTTCCAGGCGCACATCTACCAGTTCGACGCCGAGACGTCCACCTGCATCGTCGAGTGCCCCGAGCACGTCTGGCGCGCGCACGGCCTCGACAGGGCCACCACCGAGCAGTCGATCGCCTTCTGCGAGAAGCTCTTCGCCGACACGCTGGCCGGTGCGCCGCTGCTGAGCAACGCGCGTCACCTGCGCGGCTCGGCCTGGCTCAACTTCCAGCGCGTCACCTGCGCGCAGTGGTGGACGCGGAATGTCCACGGCAGCCACGTGGTGCTCATGGGCGACGCGGTGCACACCGCGCACTTCGCGATCGGGTCGGGCACCAAGCTGGCCCTCGAGGACGCGGTCGAGCTGGTGCGGCAGTTCCAGCGCCTCGGCGATACGCGCGAGCACATTCCCGCCGTGCTCGAGGCGTTCCAGGCGGCCCGGCACGTCGAGACGCTGCGCATCCAGAACGCGGCGTGGAACGCGATGGAGTGGTTCGAGGTGTGCGGCGCGCGCTACTGCGACCAGCTCGAGCCCGAGCAGTTCATGTACTCGCTGCTCACCCGCAGCCAGCGCATCAGCCACGAGAATCTTCGTCTGCGTGATGCCGCGTGGCTCGAAGGGTACGAGCGGTGGTTCGCGGCGCGCGCGGCGGCTGCCACGCCCACTGCACCGCCGGTCGTGCACGACGGGGCGCCCACGCCGCCCATGTTCACGCCGTACACGGTGCGGTCGGTGACGCTGCAGAATCGCGTGGTCGTCTCGCCCATGGCGCAGTACTCGGCCGTCGACGGCGTGGCCGGCGAGTTCCATCTCGTGCACCTCGGGGCCCGTGCCCTGGGCGGCGCCGCGCTGGTGATGGCCGAGATGACGTCGCCCAACGCCGACGGGCGCATCACGCACGGGTGCCCGGGCTTGTGGAACGATGCGCAGGAAGCGGCCTGGCGTCGCATCGTGCAGTGGGTGCACACGCACACGCCGGCGAAGATCGGCCTGCAGCTGGGCCACAGCGGCGCCAAGGGGTCGACGCAGCGCGGCTGGGAGCACATCGATCATCCCCTGCCCGACGGCGGCCCGGAGCTCAACTGGCCGCTGGTCAGTGCGTCGCCCCAGCAGTACGTCCCCGGCGTGAGCGCGTGGGCGCGCGAGATCACCGTGGAGGAGATGCAGCACCTGCGCGACCAGTTCGTGGACAGCACCGCGCGGGCCGCCGCCGCCGGCTTCGATTGGCTCGAGCTGCACTGCGCGCACGGCTACCTCCTGTCGAGCTTCATCTCCCCGCTCACCAACCAGCGCACCGACGCGTACGGCGGTGCGCTCGAGAACCGGCTGCGCTGGCCGCTCGAGGTGTTCCACGCCATGCGGCAGGTGTGGCCCGCGCACCTGCCCATGTCGGTGCGCATCTCGGCGCACGACTGGGTCGCGGGCGGCATCACGCCGGCCGATGCCGTCGACATTGCGCGCGCGTTCAAGGCCGCCGGCGCCGATCTCATCGACTGTTCGTCGGGGCAGGTGAGCAAGGCCGAGCGGGTGACTTATGGCCGCATGTTCCAGACGCCGTTCGCCGATCGCATTCGCCAGGAAGCCGGCATCGCGACCATCGCCGTCGGCGGCATCAGCGAGGCCGACCACGTGAACTCGATCATCGCCGCCGGGCGCGCCGACCTGTGCGCGGTGGCCCGCCCGCACCTCGCCAACCCCGCGTGGACGCTCACCGAGGCGGCGCGCATCGGATACACCGCCATCCGCTGGCCCGACCCGTACGAGCGCGGCAAGCGTCAGCTCGAGGCGGGCTTCGCGCGGGCGGCGGCCGCCGCCGCTCCACCACCCCACGACGGTTTCGACGCGGGGCGGGGCGCATGAGCGTGCTCGCCGGCAGGCACGCGTTGGTCACCGGCGCCGGGCGCGGCATCGGCGCTGCCATCGCATCGCGCCTCGTGGCCGATGGTGCCACGGTCACCCTGCTCGGCCGCACGCGCGCGACGCTCGAGCAGGTCGCGGCCACCCTCGGGGCATCGGCCGACATCGCGGTGTGTGACGTGACCGACGCCGACGCCGTGTCGACGACCATCGGCGCGCTCCCGCGCGTCGATATCCTCGTGAACAACGCGGGGCAGGCGGCCAGCGCTCCCCTGGTGCGCACGAGCGATGCGCTGTGGGCACAGATGCTGGCCGTGAACCTGACCGCGCCGTTCGTGTGCACGCGCGCGGTGCTCCCGGGCATGCTCGCTGCAGGCTGGGGGCGCATCGTGACCGTCGCGAGCACCGCCGCGCTGCGCGGCTATCCGTACGTGAGCGCCTACGCCGCAGCGAAGCACGGCGTGCTGGGCCTCACGCGCGCGCTCGCGCTCGAGGTGGCGGCCAAGGGCGTCACCGTGAACGCCGTCTGCCCCGGCTTCACCGACACCGACATGCTGCACGACAGCATCGCCAACATCGTCGCGCGCACGGGACGCACCGAGGACGAGGCGCGTGCCACGCTGGCGGCGCTCAATCCGCAGGGGCGCTTCATCACCCCGCAGGACGTGGCCGGTGTGGTGGCGATGCTCTGTGATCCGGCGGCGGCGGCGCTCACCGGACTCGCGCTGCCCGTGAGCGGCGGCGAGGTCATGTAGCATGGCCTCCCGCAGCGCGTCATCACGCCCGCTCGCCGCGCGACGCTTTGCCCGCGTGCACGTGGTCGATGACGCCGCCATCGGGCAGGAGGCCCGCGCCACCGCCGACGATCACTCGGCCGTGCGCCTCTGGCTCCGGTTGCTGTCGTGCAGCGCGCAAATCGAACAGCACATTCGCACCCGGCTGCGCGAACGCTTTGGCACGACGCTGCCGCGATTCGACTACCTCGCGCAGCTCGAGCGGCACCCGGACGGGCTGCGCCTCTCCGACCTCTCGCGGTACATGATGGTCACGGGTGGCAACGTCACCGTGCTCACCACGCAGCTCATCGCCGACGGCATGGTCGAGCGCCTGCAGGATCCGTCCGACGGTCGTTCGACGCTGGTGCGGCTGACGACGGCTGGGCGTCGTCGGTTCCTCCGCATGGCCGCCGAGCACGAGGAGTGGCTCGTCGACCTGCTGGCCGGCTTCGAGCCCGCACACCGCAACGCGCTGTACGAGCTGCTGGGACGCCTCCGCGTGCACCTCTCTCCCGGCGCCGACGCGACGCCGTCGCCTTCCACCCCGTCGCGCCCCGCGCGCGCACGCCACACGCCATGACCTCACCGCACGCCGCCCTCGACGCCGGCACCACGCGCCACATGGCCGAGCACACCACGACGCACGTCGCGTGGCACTGCGCTGACGGAGTGGCCACCATCACGCTCGACCGGCCGGCACGCAAGAACCCGCTCACTTTCGCCAGCTACGTCGAGCTGCGCGACACGTTCCGCCTGCTGCGGCAGGCCACCGACGTGCACGCGGTGGTGCTCACGGGCGCGGGGGACAACTTCTGCTCTGGCGGCGACGTACACGAGATCATCGCGCCGCTCGTCGAGCTGCCGGCCCCCGACCTGCTGCGCTTCACGCGCCTCACCGGCGACCTGGTGCTGGCCATGCGCGCGTGTCCACAGCCGATCGTCGCCGCCATCGACGGCGTGTGTGCTGGGGCCGGCGCCATCCTCGCCATGGCCTCCGACCTGCGCTACGGCACGGCGCGCAGCCGCGTGGCTTTCCTGTTCAATCGGGTGGGGCTCGCCGGATGCGACATGGGCGCCTGCGCCATGCTGCCGCGGCTCATCGGGCAGGGGCGCGCCAGCGAACTGCTGTACACGGGGCGTGCACTCGGCGGCGAGGAGGCCGAGCGGTGGGGCTTCTACAACCGGCTCTGCACGCCCGAGGCGCTGCTCAGCGAGGCCCAGTCGTTCGCCCGCACCATCGCGCAGGGGCCGACCTTCGCGAACGGCATCACCAAGACGATGCTGCATCAGGAGTGGAGCCTCACTATCGACCAGGCCATCGAGGCCGAGGCGCAGGCGCAGGCGTTGTGCATGCTCACCGAGGACTTTCGCGCGGCGTATCGGGCCTTCGCCGCGAAGCAGACGCCCGTCTTCCAGGGGCGGTGACGCGCATGGCCGACACGACGTACCTGCGCTGGCCCTTCTTTGAGTCGCGCCACGCCGCCTTCGCGAGTGCGCTCGATGCCTGGGCCTCGGCGCACACGGGCGGGGCGCACCCCGCGGACGTCGACGCCGCGTGCCGGGCGCATGTGCGCGCACTGGGCGATGCGGGGTGGCTCGCCCATGTAGTGGGAGGCACGCAGTGGGGCGGCGCGGCCGATGTCATCGACACACGCACCATCTGCCTCGCGCGCGAGACGCTCGCACGCCACGATGGCCTCGCCGACTTCGCCTTCGCCATGCAGGGGCTGGGGTCGGGTGCCATCACGTTGGCCGGCAGCGATGCACACCGTGCCGCCTGGCTGCCGCGCGTCGCCAGTGGTGAGGCCATCGCGGCGTTCGCGCTCTCCGAGCCCGACGCCGGCAGCGATGTGGCCGCCCTGCGCTGCGCCGCGCACGCCGACGGCAGCGACTATGTGCTCGACGGCGAGAAGACGTGGATCTCGAATGGCGGTATCGCGGACTTCTACGTGGTGTTCGCGCGCACGGGTGAGGCGCCGGGAGCGCGTGGCATCTCGGCCTTCCTCGTGCCCGCCGACACGCCGGGGCTCAGCATTGCCGAGCGCATCGACGTGATCGCGCCGCACCCGCTGGCGCGACTCCGCTTCGAGGGCTGCCGGGTGCCGGTCACGCAGCGCATCGGTGCCGCCGGCGAGGGCTTCAAGATCGCGATGCGCACGCTTGACGTGTTCCGCACCTCGGTGGCCGCGGCCGCGCTCGGCTTCGCGCGTCGCGCGCTCGACGAGGCGGTGCAGCGCGCCACCACGCGCACGCTGTTCGGTGGCCGGCTGGCTGACTTGCAGCTCACGCAGGCCACGCTGGCACAGATGGCGATGCGCGTGGACAGCGCCGCACTGCTCACCTATCGCGCGGCATGGCAGCGCGACCAGGGCGAGACGGTCACGCGCGAGGCCGCCATGGCCAAGTACGTCGCCACGGAGGGAGCACAGCAGGTCATCGACATGGCTGTGCAGCTCTGGGGCGGCGCTGGTGTCGTGCACGATGCGCCGGTCGAGCGGCTGTACCGCGAGATTCGCGCCCTGCGGATCTACGAGGGCGCGAGTGAAGTGCAGCAGCTCATCATCGCCCGCGAGCTGCTCAAGACCGCTGCGTCGCCGACCTGAACCCGGAGCTCCGATGCCCACGGCCCACGTCGACACGTTCACGCGCGATCACCTGCCGCCGCCCAACGAGCAGCCGGAGTTTCTCTTCGAGCTGCCGGCGCTGCAGTTTCCGGCGCAGCTCAACTGCGCCACGGAGCTGCTCGATCGACAGGTCGCGCAGCACGGCGACCGCCCCTGCCTGCTGGCACCGGGCATGGCGTGGAGCTACCGCGAGCTGCAGCGGCACGCCGACCGCATCGCGCACGTGCTCGTACAGGACATGGGCGTGGTGCCCGGCAACCGGGTGCTGCTGCGCGGCCCCAACCATCCCATGCTGGTGGCCTGCTGGTTCGCCGTGATGAAGGTGGGAGCGGTGGCCGTCACCACCATGCCCATGCTGCGGGCCAAGGAGCTCGCGGCGATGATTGCCATCGGACAGGTCACCCACGCGCTCTGCGACGCCGCGCTCGTCGACGAGCTGCGCGCGGCGCAGCTCGTGGCGCCGACCCTCCGGCACATTCGCTGCTGGCACGAGACCGGCGAGGGCGCGCTCGAGGCGGCCATGGCGCGTCACGACGCCCCGTTCGTGAATGTCGACACCGCGGCCGACGACACGTGCCTGTTGGCCTTCACCTCGGGCACGACCGGCATCCCGAAGGCCACGATGCACTTTCATCGCGACGTGATGGCCATCTGCGCCTGCTGGCCGCCGCATGTGCTGCGTGCCGAGGCCAGCGACGTGTTCACCGGCAGCCCGCCGCTCGCGTTCACCTTCGGGCTGGGCGGGTTGGTGCTCTTCCCCATGTCGATCGGTGCATCGACCGTGCTGCTCGACAAGGTCTCACCCCCTCAGCTCCTCGACGGCATCCGCACCTTTGGCGCGACCGTGGTGTTCACCGCGCCCACCTCGTATCGCGCGATGGCCGCTCACCGCGACCTGCTGCGCGAGACGAAGCTCCGGAAGTGCGTCTCCGCCGGCGAAGCCTTGCCGCCCGCCACGCGCACGCTCTGGCGCGATGTCACGGGCATCGAACTCATCGACGGCATCGGCGCGACGGAGCTCTTGCACATCTTCATCTCGGCCGACGAAGCCCACGCGCGCGCGGGCGCCACGGGCACGCCGGTCCCCGGCTACCGCGCCGAGGTGGTGGACGAACAGGGCCAGCCCGTGCCGCCTCGCACCGTGGGTCGGTTGCGCGTGAAGGGGCCCACCGGGTGCCGCTACCTGCGCGACGAGCGCCAGCGCACCTATGTGCAGGACGGCTGGAACTACACCGGCGATGCGTACGCCGTCGACGAGGATGGCTACTTCCACTATCAGGCGCGGCTCGACGACATCATCATCTCGTCGGGGTACAACATTGCCGGCCCCGAGGTGGAGAACGTGCTGCTGCAGCACCCCGCCGTAGCCGAGTGCGGCGTGACCGGCGTGCCCGACGAGGAGCGCGGCCAGCTCGTGGCGGCGTGCGTCGTGCTGCGCCCCGGCTACGACGCCGATGCCGCCATGATCAAGGCGCTGCAGGACTTCGTGAAGCAGACCGTGGCTCCCTACAAGTATCCGCGGCTCGTGGTGTTCGTGCCGCAACTGCCGCGCACCACCACCGGCAAGCTGCAGCGCTTCCGGCTGCGCGAACTCACGGCGACCGCCGCCGTTCCCCCTGTGACGCAGGAGCGATGATGGACGCGCCGCACAGCGCCGTACTCCCCGACGGCTGGACCCGCCCGCGCGGCTACGCGAACGGCGTGGTGGCGCGCGGCCGGCAGGTGCACGTGGCCGGCATGATCGGGTGGGACGCACAGGAGCGTTTCCACAGCGATGACTTTGGCGCACAGGCGCGCCAGGCGCTCGCCAACGTCGTGGCGGTGCTGCAGGCGGCCGGGGCCACGCCGCAGCACATCGTGCGCATGACGTGGTACGTGGTCGATCGCGCCGAGTACAAGGCCGCGCTGCCGACAGTCGGAGCGGCGTTCCGGGAGCTCATCGGGCACTACGACATCGCCATGACCGCCGTCCAGGTGGTCGCGCTCATCGAGGAGCGTGCGCGGGTCGAGATCGAGGTCACGGCGGTCATCCCCGACTGAACGCAGAGGCGCACACGATGACCGCACCGGTGCACGGCGAGCGCGACGGCGACCTGCTGCTGGTCACGATCGACAACCCACCCGTCAACGCGCTCGGTCAGGCGGTGCGCGCGGGGCTGCTGGCGGCAGCCGAGCAGTTCGATGCCGACCGCACGCTGCGCGCGATGGTGCTGTGCAGCACCGGCAAGGTGTTCATCGGCGGCGCGGACATTCGCGAGTTCAGTGGGCCACGTCTCGAGCCGCTGCTCAACGTGGTGTGCCATCGGCTCGAGGCGTGCACCAAGCCCATTGTCGCCGCCATGCACGGTGCCGCGCTGGGTGGCGGCTTCGAGGTCGCGCTCGCGTCGCACTCTCGCGTCGCCGCACCGGGCGCCGTCGTGGCCTTCCCCGAGGTGCTGCTCGGTCTGCTCCCGGGTGCGGGCGGCACGCAGCGCGCGCCTCGGTTGTGCGGCGCTGCACTCGCCCTCGACCTGATGCTCACGGGGCGCAAGCTCCCCGCAGCCGACGCGCTGGCGGCGGGGCTCGTCGACCGCCTCGACAGCGACCCGCGTGCGGCGGCCATCGCGTGGGCGCGGGAGCTCGCGGTGCGTGGCGATGCGCCGCGCCGTGCGCGCAACGGGACGGCACTGGCCGACCGAGCGGGCGCGCTGGCCGCCGTGGAGGCCGCGCGCGCGACGCTCGCCACCCGGCACGCCGGTCTCTACTCGCCAGCGCGCATCTGTGACTGCGTGGAGGCGGCCATCACGCAACCGTTCGACGACGGCAGTGCCTACGAGGCGCAGGCCTTCCTCGACTGCCTGGCCAGCCCGCAGCGGGCCGAGCTGGTGGAGCGCTTCTTTGCAGAGCGACAGGCACGGAAACAGGGAGAACCAAGCACCCCAAACGCAAACGCAGAACCCGCCAACTGATCAGTTGATGAGTTCTGGGTTTGGGTTGTGCGTTGTGGGCTTTACGCGAGGACCGGCAGCCCCTTTGCGATCTTGTCCTTCCACACCGCCGGCCCGGTCTCGTGCGCGTTGTTGCCCGCGGCGTCGACCGCCACCGTCACCGGCATCTCTTCGACGGTGAATTCGTAGATCGCTTCCATGCCGAGGTCCTCGAACGCGACCACGCGGGAGGCGCGGATGGCCTTGGACACGAGATATGCCGCGCCACCAACCGCCATGAGATACGCGGCCTTGTGCCTGCGGATGGCTTCGAGCCCGGTGGGGCCACGCTCGGCCTTGCCGATCATCGCGATGAGGCCGGTCTTCTCGAGCATCATCTCGGTGAACTTGTCCATGCGCGTGGCCGTGGTCGGGCCGGCGGGGCCCACGGCCTCGTCACGCACAGGATCCACGGGGCCCACGTAGTAGATCACGCGATTGGTGAAGTCCACGCCCGCCGGCAGCCCCTCGCCCTTGGCGAACAGGTCGGCGATGCGCTTGTGCGCCGCGTCGCGGCCGGTGAGCATCTTGCCGTTCAGCAAGAGCCGGTCGCCCGCCTTCCACGTCGCGACGATCTCCGGCGTGAGCGTGTCGAGGTCGACGCGCTTGGCGTTCGCGTCGGGACGCCAGGTCACGTCGGGCCAGTCGCTGAGCTTCGGGATCTCGAGCTGCGCCGGGCCGCTGCCGTCGAGCGTGAAGTGCGCGTGCCGCGTGGCAGCGCAGTTGGGGATCATCGCGATGGGCTTGGACGCCGCGTGCGTGGGATAGTCCCAGATCTTCACGTCGAGCACGGTGCTGAGCCCACCGAGCCCCTGCGCGCCGATGCCGAGCGCATTGATCTTGTCGTGCAGCTCGATGCGCAGCTCCTCGATCTTGTTCTGCGGGCCGCGCTGCTTGAGCTGCGCCATGTCGATGTGCTCCATGAGCGACTCCTTCGCCATGAGCATCGCCTTCTCGGCGCTGCCGCCGATGCCGATGCCGAGCATCCCCGGCGGGCACCACCCCGCCCCCATGAGCGGCACCGTCTTGAGCACCCAGTCGACGATGCTGTCGCTCGGGTTGAGCATGGCGAACTTGCTCTTGTTCTCCGAGCCGCCGCCCTTGGCCCCCAGCTTCACCTCGACATGGTCGCCCGGGACGAGCTCGACGTGGACCACGGCCGGCGTGTTGTCGCGGGTGTTCTTCCGGCCGAACGCCGGGTCCGCCACGATGCTCGCGCGTAGGATGTTCTCCGGCAGCAGGTAGGCGCGGCGCACTCCCTCGTCGACCATCTCCTGCAGCGAGAGCGTGGCGTCGAAGCGCACGTTCATGCCGACCTTCACGAACACCACCACGCTCCCCGTATCCTGACAGATCGGGCGGTGTCCCTCGGCGCACATGCGCGAGTTGGTGAGGATCTGCGCGATGGCGTCCTTGGCGGCCGGGCTCTGCTCGCGTTCGTAGGCCTCGGCCAGCGCGTGGATGTAGTCCAGCGGGTGGAAGTACGAGATGTGCTGGAGCGCGTCCGCGATGGACTGGATAAAGTCGGCCTGGGTGATGGTCGTCATGCCGGGAAAAATAGTGCGGGCCGGGCGGTGCCCCAAACGCGAAACCGGCCGGCCTCCCGAGGGAGACCGGCCGGTTCGTCACTGCGGTTGGGATGTCGCTCAGTTGAGCGGGCAGCCCGCCTCGTTGGCGTCACCAAGCAGCTTGTGCGTGTTGGAGATGGTCGTCGCGTTGCCGCTCAGCCATGCCGTGCGCACCATGCTGATGACCTGCGCCGCCGTGTACGGATAGCTCACGCCGCTGTTCGCGACCGCGTTCAGCAGGGCGGCCGTGCCGTGACGGAAGAGCTGCTCCCCGCCGCCATTGCCGTTGAGCCCCAGAGCATCGAGCAGCGACAGCGCGCCCTTCGGGTTCTGCTTGTGGGTGCTGCGGAAGGTCACGCCGAAGACGGCATCGACCATGTCGGTCTGCGTGTAGCCCTTCCACGAATCGAAGTGCTGCGACTGCTTCCAGTAGCCCGGGGTGCACCCCTGACCGCCGCCGGCGACCGGCACGAAGCCGAAGTCGATGGTGAGGTCGCTGCTGGAGTTGGTCGCGAGCGTCACCGACGACGTGGCGCCATTCGAGTCATTGGCGTTGGTCGTGCCGGCCGCGTTCGTGGTGGTAAACGTGTAGCCCGCCGGCGCCGTGGCGGTCACCGTGTAGCTGCCTGCGCCGAGGCCCGTGAAGAGGTACTGGCCGCCACCGCTGGTGGTCTGCGTGCCGCTGGCGGTGCCGCTCAGCGTGACGACCACGCCGTCGAGCGCGGGCTCACCGACGTCCTGCTTGCCGTTGCCGTTCGAGTCGATCCACGCGTAGTTGCCGATGCTGCCGCTCAGCACCACGGGCGGCTGCCGGTAGCCGAAGTCGACGTCCGTGCGGTTCTGCCCCACGCCGAGCGTCTGCGCGCTGCAGTTGGCCGTGGCGATGCCGTCGAGGTCGTAGGTCTGCACATAGCCCGACGCGGGTGCAACGCACACCGTGTAGTCGCCGGCCGGAAGGTTCGGGAAGCTGTACGTGCCGTTGGTGCCCGTCGTCGTCGACGCATTCACCGGGCCGCTCAGCGTCACCGTCCAGCCGGTCAGGCCGGCCTCACCGCCGTCCTGCACGCCGTCGCCATTCACGTCGTTCCACACCCGGTCGCCGATGCTGCCGAGCGGGGTGTTGGTGAACGTGATGAGCGCGCCGTCGATGGTCGGGCCGCCGAGCGTGAACTCCGGGCTCGTGGCGCCCGTGCCGTTGACCACCGGGCCGTTCACCGGCGCCGTACCGGCGGGACCCGGGCGATACCGCGTCTGCGCCGTCCAGGTCACCGCGTAGCCACTGCTCGGCGAGACCTCGGTGACCGTGGCGTAGTCGGCCGGCGTGTTGCTGCCGTTGAACCAGAGCTCCTTGCACTGCACCGGGTTGCCCTGGGCGTCCTTGCCGTCGCCCGGGGCGATGGTGAAGACCGTGTCCTTGGTCGTTCCGCCGCGCACCTGGAGCCGCACCTGAATGGGCGTAGCCGCAACACCACCGCCCCACACCTTGCACACCTCGAGCAGCTCCACCGCGAGGGCGTTGTTGCCCGGGACGGTGCCGTTGTTCGTGCAGTTCGGGAAGCTGGGCTGATAGAGCAGGCAGTTGCCGGGCGGGACGATGCCGAGGCGTGCGTCGTCGGGCGCCGAGACCGGCGCGGGTGACTCAGCGCAGGCGGCAAGGAGGGCGGTGGCAGCCACCGCGAGGAGTCCCCGCCACTGCAGCGTGGTGCGAAGGGATGTCATGACGTGTGCGTGAGGTGTGGAGCGGGACGCGGGCGAGGCCCGGTAAAGTGATCGCGCTCACTGCAAGGGACGCACCGGACGTCCGCGACTCGCACCAGTCTGCATGCCATTGTGGGGCAACAGCTTGGCCGGTGATGTGACATTCATGAACACACGAGAACGATAAATATGTCGCGCCGTCGCAACACGACAAGCGTCCAGACTACACGTGGGAGGGCGACCGTTGGTCGCCCTCCCACGCTGCACGGGGCGGCGTGCGCCGCCCCGTGGCTCCTGCTGCCCTTACCGCTTGTAGCCGAAGTTGATGTCCGAGCGGTCCTCGCCGTACGACACCGTCTCGGTGTGGCAGTGCGGGGTGCTGAGTCCGTCACGATCGTAGGTCTGCGAGAAGCCGGAGGCCGGCGTCACGCACACCTTGTAATTGCCCGGATACAGCCCGTCGAACTTGTACGTGCCGCTGCTGCTCGTGGTCTTCGTGCTGGTGGCGTTCGTCGCCAGGTTGGTGAGCGTCACCGTCCACCCCGACAGGCCCGACTCCTTCCAGTCCTGCTGCTTGTCGCCGTCGGCGTCATGCCAGACCTTGCCGCCCAGGCTGCCGTCGTGGTTGTAGCCGAAGTCCACGTCGGTGCGGTTCTGGTCGGCGGCCAGCGTCACCGTGGCGCAGTTGGGCGTCGTGATGCCGTCGCGGTCGAACGTCGGCGCGTAGCCGCTGATCGCCACGCACACCTGGTAGTTGCCGGCCGCGAGGTTCTTGAACTCGTAGTGGCCGTTGCTGTCGGTCACGTCGGTGCTGGTGGCGTTGGTCGCGAGGTTCTTGATCGTGACCGTGAAGCCCTGCAGCCCCCACTCACCGCTGTCGAACACGCCGTCCTTGTCGAGGTCCTTCCAGACCCGGTTGCCGATGCTGCCGTTGGCCTGGACCGACGGCAGGCGGTAACCGAAGTCGAAGTCGGTGCGATCTTCGCCATACGAGAGCGGCTCCGACGCGCAGTGCGGCGTGGTGAGGCCGTCCTCGTCGTACGTCTGCGAGTAGCCCACGGCCGGCGTGACACAGACCTTGTAGTTGCCCGGGTACAGGCCGTCGAACTTGTACGAGCCGTTCGTGCCCGTCGTCTTCGTGGTCGTGGCGTTCGTCGCGAGGTTCGTGAGCGTCACCGTCCAGCCCACGAGCCCGGCTTCGCCGCTGTCCTGCACCTTGTCGCCGTCGACGTCGTTCCACACGCGATCGCCGAGGCTGCCATCGTGGTTGTAGCCGAAGTCGACGTCATAGCGATCCTGCCCCAGCGTGAGCGTCGCGGTGGCGCAGTTCGGCGTCGCGATGCCGTCGAGGTCGTACGTCGGCGCATACCCCGTGATGGCGACGCACACCTGGTACGTGCCCGGGCCGAGGTTGCCGAAGCCGTAGAGCCCCTCGCTGTCGGTCACGTCCGTGCGGGTGGCGTTCGTGGCGAGGTTCTTCAGGGTGACGGTGTAGCCCTTCAGCCCCCACTCGCCGCTGTCGAACTTGCCGTCCTTGTCGAGGTCCTTCCACACGCGGTTGCCGATGCTGCCGGAGGGTGGGCACCAGTAGCCGAAGTCGACATCGGTGCGGTTCTGGCCGGCGGCCAGCGTCACCGCCGCACAGTTGGCCGTGGCGATGCCGTCGAGGTCATACGTCTGCGCGTAGCCGTTCTGCATCGTGACGCAGACGCGGTAGTTGCCGGCGGCGAGACCCGTGAAGGAATAGATGCCGTTGCTGCCGGTGGTGCGCGTCGAGGTGGCGTTCGTGGCCAGGTTGGTGAGCGTCACCGTCCAGCCGGAGAAGCCCGGCTCGCCCGAGTCCTGCACGCCGTTGCCGTTGACATCGTTCCACACCCGATCGCCGATGCTGCCCAGCGGCAGGACGTAGCCGAAGTCCACATCGGTGCGGCTCTGCGCTTCGGCGAGTGCAGCCGTGGCGCAGTTGGCCGTGGCGATCCCGTCGAGGTCATAGGTCTGCGTGTAGCCGGCAAGCGGCGTCACGCACACGCGGTAGTTGCCCGCCACCAGGCCGGCGAAGCTGTAGATGCCGTTCGCGCCCGTCACCTGCGACGTGGTCGCGTTGGTCGCGAGGTTGGTGAGCGTGACGGTCCAGCCGGTCAGGCCGGTCTCGCCCGAGTCCTGCACGCCGTTGCTGTTCGCGTCGAGCCACACGCGATCGCCCAGCGAGGCCGTCGCGACGACCGGCGGCAGGCGGTAGCCGAAGTCGACGTCCGTGCGGTTCTGGCCGTCGCCCAGCGTGGCCGCGGCGCAGTTGGCCGTGGCGATGCCGTCGAGGTCATACGTCTGCGCGTAGCCCTGCGCGGGCGTGACGCACACGGTGTAGTTGCCAGCGGGGAGGTTCGGGAAGCTGTACGTGCCGTTGGTACCCGTCGTCGTCGACGCATTCACCGGGCCGCTCAGCGTCACCGTCCAGCCGGTCAGGCCAGCCTCACCATTGTCCTGCACGCCATCGCCGTTCAGGTCGTTCCACACGCGATCGCCGATGCTGCCGAGCTGCCGGTAGCCGAAGTCGACGTCGTCGCGGTTCTGGCCGATGGCGAGCGGCGCCGTGGCGCAGTTGGCCGTTGCGATGCCGTCGAGGTCGTAGGTCTGCGTGTAGCCGCCCTGCGGCGTGACGCACACCGTGTAGTTGCCGGCGGGGAGGTTCGGGAAGCTGTACGTGCCGTTGGCGCCCGTCGTCGTCGACGCGTTCACCGGGCCGCTCAGCGTCACCGTCCAGCCGGTCAGGCCGGCTTCACCGCTGTCCTGCACGCCGTCGCCATTCACGTCGTTCCACACCCGGTCGCCGATGCTGCCGAGCGGGGTGTTGGTGAAGGTGATGAGCGCGCCGTCGATGGTCGCGCCACCGATCGGGAACTCGGGCGCGGTGGCCCCCGTGCCGTTCTGCACCGGGCCGTTGACCGGCGTCGTGCCCACGCCATTCACCCGCGCGCGCGTCTGCGCCGTCCACGCCGTGGCGTAGCCATTCGGCGTCAGCTCGGTCACCGTGACGAAATCCGTCGGCGTCGCGCTGCCGTTGAACCAGATCTCCTTGCACTGGATGAGCGCGCCCTGCGGCGTCTTGCCGTCGTCCGGACGGATCGTGAACACCGTGTCCATCGTGGTACCACCACGCACCTGCAGACGCACCTGCACGTCGGTGGCCGGCGCGTTGCCCGCCCACACCTTGCACACCTCGAGCAGCTCGACGGCCAGCACGCCATCGCCCGGCACCGTGCCGTTGTTCTGGCAGTTCGGGAAGCTCGGCTGATACAGGTTGCAATCCTTCGGCGGGACGATACCCAACCGCGCGTCAGCAGTGACCGCACTGGGCGCCGGTGCATCGCCGCACGCGGCCAGCACCACCGCCACAGCGACGGCCGCAAGGCCGCGCAGGGGGGAGGGGATGCGGAATGAAACCACGGGAAAACCTCGGACTTGAAGGGAGGGGGAGAACCGCCGGGCGTGGGGATTGCACGGTCGGCGTGCCGCCTCTGTGCAAACTTTGCTCCGCCCCCAGCATTTCCACCCTCGTTGTCCAAGTCGTTGCCCCTAAAAGCATTCCAGAGCCGCGAACTCAGCAGTATCTACCTCACCGCAGTCATTATGTAGACTTCATGCGACATATGTCACACTCGCGCCACGCTACGGCACATGTCTTGCAAAATGCGATAAGGCCTCGCTCGCCATGCCGCCCGCACCTCAAAAGGCGAGCGTCGTCCCCACGAACCCCCACCGTTCGGTCCGGGACGTCGTCGCCGTCGCGGTGAGAAACGCCCCCGGTACCACCAGCGCCCCGCCGGCGATGACGCGCAGGTGGGCGCCGTACCGCCAGGTCCCGGTCAGGTCGATCTCGTCCGCGACGTGTCGAGGTTGCATCGCGCCCGGCGCGGTGGGCGTGGCGCGGAAGATCGCATTGGCCTTGGTGTAGACGCCGTCGTCCAACCGGCGCCGGTCGAAGCGATACGCGGCGCCACGCAGGTCGAGTGCGCGATGCGGCATCCAGGTGGCGATCGCATGCCACTCGCGCACGTTCGGGCGGCCGATGACGTCGGCGAAGCCGCCATGCGCATGCGCCGCCGGATACAGCACGGCGAACTGCTCCAGCCGCGCAGTCGTCCGCGCGTTGTCGCCGGTCGCCTCCTCGACGCCCAGCGCCAGCGACGGCGCGCCATGCGCCCGCTTCCACTGCCACTGCGTCTCCACCACCCAGAACGCCGCCTGGAGTGCGCGCCGCGCGGCATCGTCGCCCGTGTGCCCACGCTGCACGGCCCCCTCGACCTCGACCGACGGCGTCACGCCGCCCGGGACGCGTCGCAGCGCGCCCGCCGACACCGGCGCCCACGTCCACTGCAGGCGCCCGCCGCTGGTGGTGCGCGATGTCGCGGCACCCGTAGTGGGCACAATGCGCTGCGCGTAGTGGTACGCCTGCCACAGCGCCGGCAGCCCGCGTGCGAGCGGACGCGCGCCGGGGGCGCTGCCCACCGACATGGTGCGAAACCGCTGCGTGGAGTCGGCGCGATTGGGCGCGGCCTGCCGCACCACCATGGGCCGCGCATCGACCAGCTCGACGGAGAACGCGCCGCGCACGAGCTGCGCCCGCGCGCCCTGTGAGCCGCGTCGCGTGTTGCTCCAATCCGGTACGCCGATCAGGCGCTCGCGATTGAGCGCGATCTCCTGCCGCCCCACGCGCACGAACGCGGCCTGACGCCCCACCTCGAGGTAGGCGTTCTGCCAGTCGCTGCGATCGGCATCCTGTGGCCGCGCGCCGCCGGGCAGCGTGCGCCCATAGCTCTGCGCATCGCGCCACTCGCCGAAGGCTCGCGCATAGCCGCGCGCGCGCCGCCCCACCACGAAGTCCCCGCTCAGCAGCACCCGGCTTTGTGCATGATCATCGTCGAGCGGCAGGGTATTGAACGCGCGGAAGAACTCCTCGCGCCACCGCGCCTGGCCGGCCAGCGTGAGCGTGACGGGGCGGGCACCGGCGAGCGGGATGTCCTTGAGTGGCGCGCGGGCGGGCGTGGGCTGCGCGCTGGCCGCCCGCGCGACTCCGAGCACGCATGCGACCACGGCACACGACAGCGCCACGCGCCGGTCGCCACGCCGCACCCGCGCGCGTTCAGCCACGCGTCCCGTCCGCGCGCACCACACTGCGCGCCATCCGATGGAACTCGGCGTCCACGGCCTCGGCCGTCAGCCGCCCGGGATGGTCCACCCACCACGCCAACAGCTCCATGAGTGCTCCGGCGAGCATGCGTGCCGTGACGCGGGCCGGGACGAGCGCGCCAGCGCCACGTGGCGGCAGTCGCTGCTCGATGCCGTCGGCCACGAAGTCGGTGAGCAGCGCACTGATGGCCTCGAGACGTCCGGACAGCGCGAGCGACCGACGCACCGCGTCGGAATCGCCCACGTGCGTCAACAACTCCGCGACCGGTGCCAACCGCGGGTCGCGCGGGGGCTGCCCCAGATGACGGGTCAGCCCCGCATACATGCGCTCCACACTGGCGTAGAGGGCGTCGTCCTTGTTCCGGAAGCGCGCGTAGAAGGTGCCTCGGGAGACGCCCGCGCGGTCGATGATGTGCTGCACGGTGATTTCCGCGAAGGGGCGCTCGTGCAACAGGTCGCGCATGGCGAGCTGCAGTGCTGCCGCGCTCCGCGCCACGCGCGCGTCGAGGTGCGCATCGGGGGGGCGTCTGCCTGCTGCTGCACATCCGCGGTCGGTCTGTTCAACAACGCCCTCGTGCGTCGGTGGAGTGTCGTAAGGTCCCGGACGAACCGCGTCGCCGCAACCACGGCGCGCCCCTCCGTGCCCCACGCCACAGGAGTCGGCATGACCCATCCTCCCGCCCCTTCGCGCGCTCCCCTCGCCATCATCGGCGTCGGCTGCGCCGCGATCCTGCTCACCATGCTGCTGCACCCCACCGGCGGCGAAGCGATCGCCGACCGCGACGCGGGACATGCCGCGGTGCTGCTGCGTGCACGTGCGGTGCATGCGCTCGCCATCGCGGCGCTGCCGCTGCTCCTGTCGGGCATGGGGCTGCTGAGCTGGCGCCTTCGCGCACGGTCGGTGACTGCCGCCTTCGCGTTCGCCGCCTGGGGGCTGGCCACAGGTGCGATCCTCGCAGCCGCGGTCGCGAGTGGATTCATCAGCCCCGCACTCATCGAGGCCCTGCCGTCACCGACGTCTGCCGCCGCGGCGGATATAGCACGGCGCGCGGCGCTCCAGCAGCAACTGCACTACACCTTCACCTGGAATCAGGGGTTCTCCACGGTCTACGTGGGGTTGGCGGCGCTGGCGTTCACCGCCTGGGGGCTGGCGATGCGCGGGGCACCGGGCTTTCCTCGCGCGCTGGCCATGGCGGCGCCGGTCGTCGGGCTTCTGCCGCCGCTGCTGCTCGCCGTCGGTCATCTCCGACTCGACGTCGGCGGCTTCGGCCTGGTGGTGCTGCTGCACAGCGCGTGGATGCTGTGGGCGGCGTGGTGTCTGTCGCGCGACGCCGGCCAGGCACCACCGCCACGCGCCGCTACGCCGTCGTGATGTGGCGACGTCCGATCTGCGCGAGGGACGTGGCGCCGCACTGCTTCATCGTCACCTCGAGCTCCTTGCGCAGCAGCGCCAGCACGGTCTCCACACCCTCCTGGCCGAACGACGCCAACCCCCAGATGTAGGGACGGCCGATACCGACCCCCTTCGCGCCCAGCGCGAGCGCCTTGAACGCATCCACACCGCGCCGCACGCCGCCGTCGCAGATGATGTCGAGCTTGCCCGCGGCACCGCGCACCACCTCGGGGAGCGACGTCACGGTGGCGCGCCCCGAGTTCTCCGCGCGGCCACCATGGTTGGAGACGAACACCCCGTCGACACCGTGTTTCACCGCCAGCGCGGCATCTTCCTCAGTCACGATCCCCTTGAGCCACACCTTGGCCTTGGTCGCCTGGCGGATGCGATCGACATACGCCCAGGTGGGCGTGCCGGTGTCGAGTTGGCGACGTGTGGTGTCGTAGCCCACCAGGTTGGGCTTCCGCCGATTGTCGCGATCGTCCACGCGACCGCTCACACCGGGAAGCGGTGCGCCGCCGAGGTGGCAGCGCGTGCACTCACGCGTGTCACGCCGCGCCTCGCGCGTCATCGTGAGGCGATTGCTCCCACCCAGCAGGTCCACGGTGAACACGATCGCGGGGGCGCCGGCGCGTTCGGCGCGCGCGATCATCTGCTTCGTGATCGACCAGTCGGTCTGGTGGTACAACTGGAACCACACGGGTCCGCCGCGCTCGGCAATCGCCTCCTCGATGGAGGTCGTCGCGACCGTCGACAGCACCATGAGGTGATTGCGCGCCTTCGCGGCGCGCGCCACGGCCACCTCCCCCTGCGCATGGAAGGCCTTCTGGCTCCCCACGGGATTGATGACGATGGGTGTCGGATAGCGTGTGCCCAGGAAGGACACGGACGCATCGACCGCGCCGACATCGATGAGCCGCCGCGGACGCAACGCCCACCGCTCGTAGCCCGCGCGGTTGGCGCGAATGGTGGCGTCGTCGTCGGTGCCGGTGGCGAGGTAGCCCCAGTGCGCCGGTGGGAGCGTCTGCTGCGCGACCGGCTCGAAGTCGAACACATCGAGCGCCTCGGATGCGGCCTTGATGAGCGTCGGCTGCATCCGCGCGCCCGACGCACCGGCGGCCTCGATCGCCTGCTGGGCAATCGTCAGGGGTGCCTCGTGGGGCCGCGCGGCGCCGGCGATCAGGCGTTCAAGCGCGCGGCGATCGAGGCCGAGGGCGGCGAGCAGCGGGCTCCCCGCAAGGAGCGTGACGAAGTGGCGGCGGGCCGGATCGATGGGCATCGCGGGAAGAGACGGGCATTCCGCCGGGTTGTCCAGCCTTCGGGCGCGCGCGCGTCGCCATACATTGCGGCCACCCGCCCACCTTCCCTCCGCTCCGTGTCCGACATCTCGCGTTCCCCCGTCCTGCTCCGAACGACCGTGCTGTGCGCCGGTCTCCTGGTCGGTCCCCGCCTGCTGGCTGCGCAGCCGGCGCCGCCGACTCCGACCCCGACGTATCGCCTCGATGCGGCCGTGGCCGACTCGTTCGCCCGGGCCGCGCGAGCGCGCCCGCGTCCGGCGACCCGCGCGCTGCGCGTCACCGCCGCGCCGGTCATCGACGGGCGTCTCGACGAGGCGTTCTGGCGCGAGGGCACTCCCGTCACGGACTTCGTGCAACGCGAGCTCAACGAGGGCGTGCCGGCGTCCGAGCGCACCGAGGTGCGGTTCGCCACCGACGGTGAGGCGCTGTACATCGCGGCGCGCATGTTCGATCGTGAGCCGCATCTCATCGTACCCGGGGAGAAGATCCGCGACGTCTCGCTCGCGAACAGCGATCACATCGCGTTCATCTTCGACACCTATCGCGACCGACAGAACGGCTTCGTGTTCGCGACCACCCCGGCCGGTGTCGAGTACGACGGCCAGGTGATTCGCGAGGGCGAAGGCGGTGGCGTGATGACGGCGGGGCAGAACCGCGCCGCCGGCGGTGCCATGGGCGGCTTCAACGTCAACTGGGATGCGAGCTGGACGGTGGCCACCGCGATCGACTCGCTGGGGTGGACGGCCGAGTTCCGCATTCCGTTCGCGACGCTGCGCTACCAGTCGGGGAGTGGGGAGCAGCAGTGGGGACTCAACATCTCGCGCAACATCCGCCGCAAGAACGAGGAGCTGTACTGGTCGTTCATTCCGCGGCAGTTCAACCTGTACCGTCTTTCGCTCGCCGGGACGCTCGATGCGCTGCAGGTGCCGGTGCGTCGCATTCGCACGGTCACGCCGTACGTGCTGTCGTCGTCGCGGCAGCGGTGGGACGCGGGGGTACGCAGCAGCACGGCGCCCACCGACTGGGGTGGCGAGGTGAAGGTCGGCGTGACGCCGTCGCTCACCCTCGACCTCACGTACAACACCGACTTCGCGCAGGTCGAAGTCGACGACCAGCGCCTCAATCTCACGCGCTTCCCGGTGTTCTTCCCGGAGAAGCGGCCGTTCTTCCTCGAAAACGCCGGCGTGTTCTCGGCGGGCACCCCGCAGGCCGTCGATCTGTTCTTCTCGCGGCGCATCGGCATCGGGGACAACGGCGCACCGCTGCCCATCCTCGGTGGTGGGCGCCTCTCGGGTCGCGCGGGGCGTACGACGCTCGGTGTGTTGCAGATGCTCACTGACCGGCCGAGCAGCGGGGCGAGTGGGCAGTCGTACTCGGTGGGGCGCGTGGTGCGCGAACTGGGGAGCCGGTCGCGCATCGGTGCGATGGTCGTGCAGCGCCTCGCCACCGACAGCACGGCCGACGTGAATCGCACCTACGCGGTGGACGGCCGCCTGGGTGTCGGACAACGGTGGACGGCCGACGCGTGGGCCTCACGTACCACCACGCCAGGGCGTGACGGCGACGACTGGGCGTACAACACGCGGGTCGCGTTCCAGACGAATGTGTGGAACCACAGCGTGCGCCTCGCGCAGGTGGGGGCCGACTTCAACCCCGAGGTGGGGTTCATGAGCCGGCCCGGTGGCTACCGCACGGGCGAGGTGTCGTTCATGCGCCTCGTGCGCAAGCCCGAGTGGACGTGGTTCAAGCAGTGGAATCCGCACACGAGCTACCGACGCTTCGAAGGGCGCGACGATGGGCGCCTGCAGACGGGTTACTGGCATATCGACCTCACCGAGATCGAGCTCGCCAATGGCGCGCGCTTTGGCCCCGAGTACAACATCTCGCAGGAAGGGTTGCAGGCGCCGTTCACCATTGCGCCCGGCGTGACGCTGCCGGTGGGCGACTACACGTGGGGCACGCTGGGCTTCGACTACAACAGCGATCCAAGTGAGAACGTGTCGGTGGCGGGGCGGTTCGACGTGGGGCCGTTCTGGTCGGGGAGCCGGCGTGGTGGGAGCAGCACCCTCACCGTGCGTCGCGGCGCCACGTTCTCGGGGAGCCTCGCCGTCGAGTACAACGACGTGACGTTGCCGCAGGGCGACTTCACCAGCACGCTGCAGGCGTTGCGGCTCAACTACTTCTTCACGCCGCGGCTGTTCGTGCAGACACTCACGCAGTACAACAACCAGCAGAACGTCTGGGGCGCGAATGTGCGCGTGGGGTGGCTCAACACGGCGGGCACCGGCCTGTTCGTCGTGTTCAACGAGGGACGGACGGCGGGCGGCTTCTTCGACTGGCAGGCGCCGCTGCAGCGCTCGGTGTTCGTGAAGTACACGCGGCAGTTCGGCAATGCAGGCTGAGCTGCTGCGTCAGGGTTTCTCCTATGGCGGCGCGCGTCCGTTGGTGGCATCGTGGTCGTGCAGAGTGAGGGCACAGCCTCCACGACGCTCCCGGCGGATCGGGGATCGATCCCGATTCCTTCGCTGACAACGAAGGCGGAGCGCACGAGCTCGCGTGCAGTGACCCGCTGCAACATGCCACCGCAGTGTGGCACGCGCCGTCGGCGGCAGGACATCGCCATCGAGCGGGTGCCGATCCGGACTCAGATGGCAAGGCGCCATCGCGGCCCAGGGCTGCTACGAACCTCCGGGGACGGCACAGAAACGCGCCGGGCTTAGGCTCGGCGCGTTTCGCTTGCGGGGCTAGCTTTCACGCATGGCTTCTTCGCTGTGGTCCCCGACGCGGACACGCTGCGCGCTCCGCTTCGCACTCACGGGCGCCGCGTTGCTGTGCGTGTCGTCCCTGGCACAGGCGCAGGCTGCGCGCCCCGCCCCCGCCCCCGCCCCCGCTCCGTCCGGGCCAAGCCCCGCACTCATCGAGCGCTCCGCGCGCCGCATCGTCGCGGCGGCACGCTATGCGGCGTTGGTCACACTCGACGAGCGCGGCGCACCGCGCGCACGGGTCGTGCAGCCCATTGCCCCCACCGCCGAGTGGGTTGTGTGGTTCGCCACGAACCCGCGCACCCGCAAGGTGCAGGACATCGCCCGCGATGGGCGGGTGGTGCTGCAGTGGTTCGACGCCGCGTCGTTCTCGTACGTGTCGCTCAACGGTCGCGCACGTGTCGTGCGTGATCGGGCCGAGAAGGCCGCGCACTGGGACCGTGCGTGGGACGCGTTCTACGCGGATCGCGATACCAGCGTGGTGCTCATCGAGGTGCGCGCCGACGAGCTCGAGGTGGTGAGCGAGAAGGACGGCGTGACAGGTGACAAGGCGACGTGGCGGCCGCCCGTGCTGCCCATCCGCAAGCGCTGACGCGCGTCGCGGCGCGTGGGCGTCAGCTCGCGCGCACGTAGACGCATCCGGCTTCCTGCGCCACCGACGTGGCAAATACCCCGGACGGCTGCATGATGATGCCGGGGAGCAGCATCGACCGCGCCTTCGCGTCAGCCGCCGCGTCGGCGAGGCCATCGGCCTTGGCGACGAGGGCCACCATGTCGGAGAAGGCGAGGGCGCAGGCCAGCACCACCGCCCCCCGTGCGAGCTGCTTGTCGAGCGCGAGGTCCGCGAGGAACGGCGGCATGTCGTCCGCCACGGTGAGCAGCGCCGGATTCTTCGTCGTCGGCTGCTCGGTCATGGGGTGCAGCACCTTCTTGAGCGCGCCGACCTGGTAGCGATCCCAGAAGGCCTGATTCATCGCCAGCACGATGCCGTCGTGCCGCAGCACGATGACATTCGAGATGTCACGGGGCGACGCCTTCAGCACTTCGACGTATTGCGCCGCCACGAGGCCCGCCCGATACACCGCGAGTCCGCCCGACACGTCGGGCGAGTCGTACACGGCCTTGTGCCTGCCCGTGAGCTTCTTCGTCCAGGACACGTCGTACGGCTCGGCAGGGGCCGGCCACACGCGCGGCAGACGCTCGAACGGCTGGCGGTGTGCGTCGGTGCCGGTCGGCATCGCATCCAATGCGCCGGGCAGCGCGCCCAGTGCGACGCCGGACACGGTGAGGCGCTGCAGGAACGCGCGACGGTCGGCGCGGATGATTGCACTCACGGATCAGCCCCCTATATCCAAGGGTGATGCTACGGGCGGACAGGCTGGCGCATTCTGGAAAAGCTACCGCACGGTGCGCCTTTCGCCATGCATCATCGCGTTGCCGCCGGTCTCCGCCAGGCGCGTGCGACCGACGGATCACCCTGCACTGGGAGTGAGCATGCTGCACGTCATCAGACGAACGCTGCCGACGGTCGGCGTGTTGCTCGTCGCCGCCTCGGCGCCATTGGACGCGCAGCCGGTCGAGGTGGTGCCGGGCACGCGCATCCGCGTGCAGAGCTCGGCCCTCGCCGGCCGAGTGGATGGCGTGGTCATTTCGCGCACCGTGGACTCGGTCGCGTTCACGCGTCCCGGCGCGCCACCGGTCTCCGTACCGTGGACGTCGATCACGCAGCTCGATGTCTACCGCGGCAAGAGCCGAAGTCGCGGCGCGCTGCGTGGCGTCATCTGGGGCGGTGGCATTGGCGCCGTGATGGGGCTCATCCCCGCGAGCGACGCCGAGTGTGCGCAGGATCCCGGGCTCGTGGGGTGTGGATCCACGGGCGCGGCGATGGTGCAGATGGCGCTCGGCGGTGCCGCGATGGGTGCGCTGATCGGCGCACTCATCGGTGTCCAGGACTGGGCCCCACTCACGATGCCGACGCGTACGGCGCTGGTCGTGGTCCCGCAACGCGCCGGCGTGGGAATCGGCATGCGCGTTGGCCTTGGCGTGCACCGGTAGCGGGGCGATCGTGCATCGATGACACTCTTCCCCAACGGCTGGACGCACTACCTCGCAGGCGGACTGCTCATCGGCAGCGGCGTCTCGCTGCTCTTCGCGCTCACGGGCCTCATCGGTGGCATGAGCTCCGTCTACTCCTCGACGTGGTCGTGGGTGGTGCGCACGCCGTTCTTCCAGCAGCCGAGGCTGGTGAACAGCCGACAGTGGCGCCTGGCGTACGCCGCCGGCCTCATCGTCGGTGCGGCGCTCTGGTGGATCGCCCTCGGCGATGGGACGCGGGTGTCGGTCGATCTCTCGCCCGCGCGGCTGGTCGTGGGCGGCGTGCTGGTCGGCTACGGCGCGCGCCTCTCGCGCGGCTGCACCTCGGGGCATGGCATCTGCGGTCTCGCATCGTTGGGGCTGCCGTCGTTGCTCGCGGTGCTCACCTTCATGGGTACGGCGTTCGTGACGGCCAACGTGCTCGCGCGGATGGGGGGCCTGTGAGCGTGCCGTCGCTGCAGGCCGACACGACCATGGCCGCCACCACGACGTCACGGACGCCGGTGCGTGCGCGCGGGCAGCTCGCGGCGGCCGTGGCTGCAGGCGCGCTCTTCGGTTTCGGGCTCGCCCTCTCGACGATGATCCAGCCGCGGGTGGTGCTGGCGTTCCTCACGTTCCGCGACCTGGGGCTGATGCTGGTGCTCGGCGGTGCGGTGGTCGTGACCTTTGTCGCATATCGGGTGGTGCCGCGCGTGTGGACGCGCCCGCTGCTGGGCGGCGCCTACGGCGCGCACGAATCGGTGCTCGACCGTTCGACGATCGTCGGGGCTGCGATCTTCGGGATTGGATGGGGACTCTGCGGGGTGTGTCCGGGACCGGCGATCGCGGGACTTGGCGCAGGGAGCTGGGAGCTGTTGTGGGCGGTCGGAGGGATCGCGATTGGGGGGTTGGGGCAGGGACTGCTTGCCGGGAGACAACGAACAGCGTGAGCCGGGACGGCGGGAGCGCGAGGAGCGACAGGCTGCACGGCGTGGGCGCGAACGGCGACAGGCTCGACGGCGGGGGCGGGGGGACCACGGGGAAATACGGGTACTACGGGAACGGCGGGGGAGTTGCCATGCTTCGACGACATGCGCCCTGACTTTGCTACCATCGACCGGACGATTGGCAACACGCCGCTCGTGCGGCTGCAACGCATTCCCGGCGCGGCGCTCGCGGCGCGTGGCGTGACCATCCTCGGCAAGCTCGAGGGGAACAACCCGGGCGGCAGCGTGAAGGATCGCCCGGTGTTGAGCATGATCCGCCGCGCGGAAGAGCGCGGGGAGATCCGCCCCGGCGACCGCCTCATCGAGGCGACCAGCGGGAATACAGGGATCGCGATGGCGATGATCGCCGCGATGACGGGTTATCGCATGACGCTCATCATGCCCGACAACCTGAGCGAGGAACGTCGCGCGTCGATGCGGGCGTACGGCGCAGAGCTCATCCTCACGCCGGCGAGCGCGGGAGGCATGGAGTACGCGCGCGACCTCGCGCAGCAGATGCAGGCGCGGGGCGACGGTCGTGTGCTCGACCAGTTCGCGAACCCCGACAACCCGCGTGCGCACTACGAGACGACGGGGCCGGAGATCTGGCGCGATACGCAGGGCACCATCACGCACTTCGTGAGCGCGATGGGCACCACCGGCACCATCATGGGAGTCGGTCGCTATCTGCGTGAGGTGCACCCGGACATCACGATCGTCGGCGCGCAGCCCAGCGAGGGGTCGCAGATTGCGGGGATCCGGCGCTGGAGCGCGGCCTACCAGCCGCGCATTTACGATGCCGCCGGCGTGGATCGCATCGAGCAGGTGTCGCAGACCGACGCCGAGGCGATGGCGCGGCGGCTCGCGGCGGAGGAGGGGATCCTCGCGGGGCCGTCGGCGGCGGGCGCGTGCGTGATCGCGCTGCGCGTCGCGGCCGAGCTGCGCGATGCCACGCTCGTGTTCATCGTCTGCGACCGCGGCGATCGCTACCTGAGCACGGGGTTGTTTCCCTCGTAGCCCACAACCCACAACCCGCCTCCGCGACGTATTCTCCAGCACGACGCCGTTCCGCCCCCTTCCCGCGAGGACTCACACCGATGCGCCTGTCCGCCTCTTCCCGCCGCTCAGTTCGCGCCCTGCTGTCGTGCGCGGCGCTTCTTGCCTGCGCGGCACTGCCCACGCGCCTCTCCGCACAGTTGGCCGACAGCAAGGTGCTCACCGCCGACGCGGTGAAGGCCGTGCTGGCGGCAGCGGAGGCCAAGGCCAAGGCCAACAGGTGGGTGGTGTCCATCGCCGTCGTCGACGCGGGTGGTGATCTGCTGGGCTTCGTGCGACTCGACGGCGCGAGCGCGGGTACCGCGCAGGTGGCCACGGGCAAGGCGCGCACAGCCGCGCGCTGGCAGCGACCGTCGAAGGTGTACGCCGACCGCATCATGGCCGACACGCTCACCTTTCTCTCGGTCGACGGGCTGTACGCGCTGCAGGGCGGATTGCCGATCACCATCAACGGACGTGTGATCGGCGCCGTGGGCGTGAGCGGCGTGTCGAGCGCGCAGGACGAGGAGATCGCGGCGGCTGGCATCGCGGCGATCAAGCCGTGAGCGCGCGCGCGGTGACGCGCGCGATGCGGGCATCGGTGGCCGTGGCGCTTGCGGTTGCCGTGAGCGCGGTCCCGCTTCGTGCGCAACGCGTGGATGCACCGCCGCCGCGCCAGACGGAAGCCGACGCGTACACGCGCTACGAACTGCTGGCGCCGGGGAGTGCGAAGTTCCGCATCCTGTACGACGTCACCGCCACCACGGCCGGAGCGCGCTACTACTTCAACCCCATCCGTGCGGGAAGCATCGCCACCGACGAGCGGGTGACGGACCGCGCGACCGGCGCACCGCTCGCCTTCGCCGTGGTGGGCGCGGCCGAGGCGCGCGCGGGCGGCATGCGGGTGAGTGACAGCACGCAGCAGTACATCCGCGTCACGCTCGCACGCCCGGTCCCTGCCGATGGGGGTGAGGCGCGCGTGCTCATCGACAAGACCTACGAGGACGCGCGCAGCTACTTCACGCGCGGGGACACCATCGTCTTCGACCGGCCGCTCGGCATCAAGCGCAACGCCGTGGTGTTGCCGCCCGGCTACGAGCTGGTGAACTGCAACTATCCCGTGCAGGTGCTGCGCGAGGCCGACGGACGCCTGGCCGTGAGCTTCTGGAACGCCACGCCGGCGGAAGCGCCACTCGTGCTGCGCGCCGTGCCGTCCACCGCGCTGCGCGCTGCGGTCACGCCGTTGCGTGGGCCACTGGCCAGCGATGCGCGCCTCGATGAGCGCGCGCGGCAGACGCGCGAGATCACCTACTGGCTGCAGCAGCCGGAGACGCACGCCTTCGATCTGGCCCATGACTACACCGAGTCGCGCGCCGGCGTCGACCACTACGTGAACGTGGTGCGTGCAGGGAGCCGCGTCTCCAACCCGTCGGCGCTCAACCTCGACACCGGCGAACCGCTGCGGCACGAGGTGCTGCGCGGCGAGGCGATCCGTCGCGCACGACTCGACGTGCCCACGATCACCGCCGAGACCGAGGCGGTGGTGTTCCGCTTTGCGCCGGTGAGCGCGGGCTCGTCGGTGCGCCTGCGAATGCGCGAGACGTACACCGACAGCGCACGGTATCGCCTGGAGGGTGACGAGCTGGTCTGGGATCGCGGCTTCGGCCGCCCGGCCAATGCCGTCGTGCTGCCGGCCGGCTGGGTGCTCACGCGCAGCGGGATGCCGGCGGTGGTGAGCACGCTCCCCGATGGCCGGGTGCGGCTCGACTTCGTGAATCCGCGCCCTGACGACCTCGCCGTCCTGGTCACGGCGCGACGACGGTGAACGCGGCCGCGTGTGACGACACCGGCAGTGCAGCACGCCTGATGCCACACGCGCCCAGGTGACGCATCCCGGCCATCGCCGCCGCGGCATTGCCTCGCGCATCGTCGAGCGCCGCGCCGCGGGCGCCGGCACGCTCGCGGCGGTGCTGGCGGTCCTCGGTCCGGGACTGCTCGCCGGACTCTCCGACGACGACCCCGCCGGCCTCACCACCTACTCGTTGCTCGGCACGGACCACGGCTATCGGTTGCTGTGGGTCATCACGCTGTCGGTCGTGCTGCTGGTGCAGTTCCAGCTCATGGCGGTGCGCTTGGGCGCCACGAGCGGCAAGGGCTTCGTGGCGCTGGTGCGGGCACGCTGGGGTGTGGCGTCGGGGTGGTGCGCCGCGATCGCGCTGGTGGTCGCAAACTTCGGTACCATCTGCGCCGAGTACGCCGGCGTGGCGGCGGCTGGTGAGCTCGCCGGCATCCCGGCCACGGTGAGCGTGCCCATCGCGGGGGTGCTCATCGCCAGCGTGGTCGTCCTCGGCTCGTTCCATCGTGTCGAGCACATCCTGCTGCTGCTGTCGGCCACGCTCGCACTCTATCTCATCGACGGCGTGCTGGCGGCGCCCGACTGGGGCGCGGTGGCCGTGGGCGCGCTGGTGCCGCGGCCACCGCTCACGGCCGCCGGATGGACGGCCGTCGCCGCGACCATCGGCACGACGCTCGCACCGTGGGGCTTGGCGTTCATCCAGTCGTACGCGGTGGACAAGCGCATCACCGTCGCGTCGCTACGCATCGAGCGGTGGGAGGTGGTCGTGGGCGCGATGCTCACCGGGCTCATCGGACTCGCCGTCGCGGTGGCGTGCGCGGCCACGCTGCACGCACGCGGTGTGCACATCGCCTCGGCCGCCGACGCGGCGCTTGCCCTGCAGCCGCTCGCGGGGCGTTTCGCGACGGTGTTGTTCGGTGCCGGGTTGCTGGGCGCGGCGCTGCTGGCCGCGGCAATCGTGCCGCTGGCGACCGCGTACTCGGTGGCGGAAGCGGCGGCCGTGCCGGCGTCGCTCGATCTCGACGGGCGTCGGTTCCACTGGTTCTACGTGGTCTTTCTCGGCCTCACGCTGGGTGCGGTGCTGCTGGTGATGGTGCCGGGTGTGCCGCTCATCCCGCTCATCGTCGGCAGCCAGGTGGTGAACGCCGTGCTGCTGCCGCTGCATCTCGTGGCGCTGCAGTTGCTGGCGCAGGACCCGCGTTCGGCCGCGGCGGGCGTGCCGCCCATCGCCACGCGCGCGGGGTGGGTGAGCATCGCGTTCGTGGTGACATGCCTCGCGGCCATGGCGTGGGGCGCGCGCCCCTGACAGGCCGCCGCGCGCCACCCGCTAGCTTGTCGCCATGACGATGCCCACGCCCCACGACACCACAGCGGCCAACGCCAACCCGATCGCTGCACCAGCGCTTCCCGTGCTCGTGTCGTGGAGCGGGGGCAAGGACAGCACCTGGATGCTGGCGCGCCTGCTCGACGATCCCGGCGTGCAGGTGATCGGCCTGCTCACGAGCGTCTCGACGGTGTACGATCGCGTGAGCATCCACGGCGTGCGGCGCTCGATCCTGCGCCGTCAGGCGGATGCGCTCGGCCTGCCGCTGTTCGAGGTCACGCTCGGGGCGACGTCATCCAACGAGGACTACGAGGCGGCCTTCGCCCGCGGTCTCGCGATGGTGCAGGCGGCGCACCCCACGTGCGCGACGATCGCCTTTGGCGACCTGTTCCTCGAGGATGTGCGTGCCTGGCGCGACGCGCTCGTCGCACGGCATGGCTGGCAGGCGCTCTACCCGCTGTGGGGCGAGCCCACCCCCGCGCTGGCGCAGGCGTTCGTCACCGCAGGCTACGACGCCTGGCTGAGCTGTGTCGACACGACGCAATTGGATGCGAGCTTCGTCGGACGACGCTACGATGCCGCGCTGCTCGCCGCGCTGCCCCCGGGTGTCGACCCCTGCGGCGAGCGCGGCGAGTTTCACACCTGCGTCGTGAATGGCCCCATCTTCCGCGCGGCGATTCCCGTCATGACCGGTGAGCGGGTGCTGCGGGAGGAGCGCTTCGCGTACAGCGACCTCGTCGAGACGGACCGCCCTCCCGCAACCGCGCCCTAGCGCTTCGTCTTGAGGGCGCGCGCTCCGCCGAGCCACTCGACGGTGCCGCCCCGCTTCTCGATGCGCGCAATGAGCGCGTCGATCTCCGGCTGAAACGCCGGCGCGCCGCCCAGCGGCACGTACAGCCAGCGCAACGTGGGACTGTAGACGGTGAGCGTGCCCGGATAGTCGGGGAAGTCGACCGGCTCGAGCCACAGCGAGTCACTGCCCACGCGCACCCACTGCGCACGCGTGATGGTCGTCGTGCGCGCGCGATGCGCGGCCGGCACCATGCGCTGCACGAACGGTTGCGCCCCCGGCGCGACGAACACCGGCCGGGCCTGCCGCGCAAACCACGCGACGCCACCGTTCCCCTGCAGGACGCGCGCCACCACACCGGCATGCGCGCGTTGCCCCGTGCGAGCACGCAGGAAGGCGTCGATCAGGCCGGCCGCGCTATCGGCCTGCGCCGTCTCGAGCAGCACATAGCCGCCTCCCACCTTCACCGCGCCCGCGTTGCCGAGGAAGGGCGGGAAGGTGATGAAGGTGCTGTCGGTGATGGCGGTGCCGTCGAGCGGCAGGGCCCACATGGGGCGCTGCTCCGTGGCGAGGTAGCGCGTCACGATGGAATCGGCGATCGCGAACGAGTCGGCGGGCGCCGGCGCGTTGACGGTGAGCGCCATGATCGTCATGCGCTTGTAGGGGCGTCCGACGCGGCGCGTGTCGCGCTGCTTCGGCAGCAGCACGCCGGGCGCATAGCGCGTCCACCCGGCCCACCAGATCTCCACCTCCATCGGCCCCCAGCCCGCGAGCCCGAAGTCGTTGGTCTCGTCGAAGCGAAAGCGCGCGAACGCCGGCAGGTGATCGGTGCGGCGGATGAACCAGGTGGCATCGAAGTGCTCGGCGCGGCCGGCCAGGCGCGCGTAGGCGACGCCCTCCATCGTGGTGTCGGCGAGCAGGCGCAGCCCGCCCGCATCGCGCGCCACCAGCAGCGTGCGTTCCGGGGCAAAGGCCCACAGCTCACGGCGCTCGTCGACGTACGCGATGTTGAGCGGGGCCGGCGGGACTGCGCTGGGGGTGCCGAAGAAGGTGCGCGCGCCCACCGTGTCGCGCACGATGTCCACCGCCCCGTTGGCGCCCGGCAGGAAGATGCGCGTGTTGCGCCAGCTCCGCGTCGCGTAGTCGCGCAACTCGATGTTGCGCTCGTACGACGGCGCGTCGGTGGAGGGGACGTTGGAGAAGCCCGTGCGCTGCCACTGGGTCATGACGTCCATGCGCACGGAGGCAATGCGGCGCAGCGCCGCCTCGCCGCCCATGCGCGCGATGGCCTGGTCGATGATCGCGACGGCGCGCGGATCGTTGGGGCGTTGGGCCGCGAGGGGGGCGGCGGTGATGGCGACGGGCGCGCCAGCGAGGACGGCCACGGCGGTCGCGCGAAGGAGCAAGGTCATGATCGAGGGGTCGGAGGAAACCGCGTGCTCTCTTGCACGACGGGGGCATGCCGGGGGGCGGTTTCGCCGCTCACCACACCATGCGTACCGTTCGTCACGCAGGCCCCGGAGAGGGCCTCGGCGGCCGCCGTCGCGCGCCTCGCCGCCCCCCTGCGGGATGGGCGGCGCAACGTGTGGGCCGTGTGCCGCGTAGGCCTGACAACCTCGGAGGCCCGTTGCGCAAGTCGTTGGTGTTGCTCACCGCCGTGTGCGGTATCTCGATGGCGGCCGTCGCGCGCGGCGATCACGCGCAGGGTACGCCGCGTCCGCTCGCCGCGCCCGACACGCTCGATCCGGTGGCGCGCCTGCAGGCTCGCATCGCGAGCGGCGCGGTGCGTCTCCCGTTCGACTCCGCATTCGGCTATCTGCCCGCGCTGCTGCAGGCGCTCGACATCCCGGTCTCGTCGCAGACCCTGGTCTTCTCGCGCACGAGCCTGCAGACCGATCGCATCGCCCCGTGGACACCGCGCGCGCTGTACTTCAACGACGACGTGTACATCGGCTACGTGCACGACAGCCCGTTCCTCGAGATCGGCGCCGTCCACCCCACCAAGGGTGCGGTCTTCTACACGGTGCCGCAGACGCGGGACGCGCCGCCGGTGGCCGAGCGTGAGACCATGAAGTGCCTCATGTGCCACCAGTCGCGCGCCGCGACCGGTGGCGTGCCGGGCTTCATGGTGCTCTCGAGCATCACCGACCGGCACGGCTATCCCATCACCGGCGCGCACGAGGGAAGCACCACCGACGCCACGCCGCTGCGCCAACGCGCAGGGGGCTGGTATGTCACCGGCGACGTGGGGCGCAACGGGCATGCGGGCAACCGCTACAGCGCGAAGCTCAACCACGAGGTGCCCGACAAGGCCGCGCTGCGCACACGCTTCGTGGCCGACAGCACGCAGGCGCCGCGCACACTCGAGGCGCTCTTCGACACCACGCTCTATCTCTCGGGGCAGAGTGACGTGGTGGCGCTCATGGTGCTCACGCACCAGGCCACGGTGCACAATCGCATCACCGCCGTGCACGAGGCGGCGCGCGCCTCGGCCATGACGGCGCTCAGCACCGGTGGGTCGGCCGACACGGTCACGCCGCCGCTGCGCATGGCCGTGTCGCAGTTGGTGCGCGCGCTGCTGTTCATCGACGAGGCGCCGCTCGTGGCCCCGGTGCGCGGCAGCACGCGCTTCACGACGGCGTTCGCGGCGCGCGGCCCCGCCGACCGGCAGGGGCGCTCACTGCGCACCTTCGACCTCGAGCGGCGCCTGTTCCGCTATCCGCTCAGCTTCCTCGTGTACTCCGACGCCTTCGACGCGATCGCGCCCACCGCCAAGCGCCTGGTGTACGCGCGTCTCGCTGCCGTGCTCGACGATCGTGATGACGAATTCCGCATCGCCGAGGCCGATCGCGTGGCCCTCCGCGCGATTCTCGCGGCGACGAAGCCGGATTTCCCGGCCGCGTCGCCGCGCTGACGCCTGCGCCTACTTGTTCGCGTCGAGGATCGCGCGCCGCTCGAGTGCGGTCTGGCCCTTCGTGATCCAGGTGGCGGCGGTGTCGCCCTTGAGCCAGTGCCCGAACCACTCGAGGATGCGCTGCTGGTAGTCGCGCTGGTTCTCTTTCTTGGTGAGCCCATGCCCTTCACCGGGATAAGTGAGGAGCACCACGTGCTTGCCGGCGCGCCGCGCGTAGTTGTAGAACAGTGAGCCCTGCCGCGGGTCGACGGTGCCGTCCTCGCTGCCCACCATGAGCAGCATGCTCTTCGCGGGCATGGTGTGCACGGTGGCGAGGGGTGAGTTCGCGCGCATGGCCCGCTCGTCCTCCCACGGTGCGACCTCCATGCGGAACTGCCCCGTCTCCCAGTGGTCGAACTCGGCGCTGCCGCCGCTCCAGTGCAACTGGCCGGCGAAGCTCACCATGTCGGTGATGCCGCTCCCCACGATCGTGGTCGCGAACAGCTTGCTGTGCGTGCCCAGGAAGGCCGCCTCGTAGCCGCCCTGCGAGTGGCCCACGTGCCCCACGCGCGCCGGGTCGACGAGCCCCTTGGCGATGACCTGCTTCACGGCCGCCTCGACGGCGTACTGTGTGCCCAGCCCGGGCTCGCGCGGCCGGAAGACGATGTCCGGCATGAGCACGAAGTAGCCCTGCTGCGTGAAGACGGTCGTGTTGTAGTAGTTGGTCTGGTTGGGCGCGACGTAGTTGTGCAGGCCGTCGGTGAGGCGCTCGTAGGTGTAGACGATGAGCGGATACTTCCTCGACGGGTCGTAGTTGGCCGGGTAGTAGAGCAGGGCCTGCAGCGGCACGCCGATGGTGCTGCGGAAGGGCATGAGCTCGACCTTGCCCCAGGCGTAGTTGCCCTGGAACGGATTGGTGGCGGTCACCGCCCTGGCCGTCTTGAGGTCGCTGCCCACGAACACGTTCGGGCTCTCGTCGTAGCGATTGCGCACGAAGGCGTACACCGGCGCGCTGTCGGCGCGCACGAGGCCGCGCATCGACGCGTCACCGAAGACGAGCCGCTCCACCGTGCCACCCGCCAGCCGCGCGTAGCCGCTCGCCTTGGTCCGTGGCGAGAAGAGCGAGAGGTGCACCGGCTGGGAGAGGTCGACGGCGCGATCGGTGGGGCTGGCCGAGAACGGCGTGAAGCTCACCAGCCGATGCACGACGCCGTCCCGGGCGCCATCGGTCAGTCGCTGGGGCGCACCTCCGTCGAGCGGCGCGCGCCACACGTCGTGCGTGTCGTTCAGCAGCAGCGCTCCGTCCTTCGCCCACCCCGCGATCGGGAAGATGTGCGGGACGGGGTTCGGGTGGTCGTTGTCGTGGTCGACGAAGTCCGCCTTGCCGGCGCGCGTGAGGGGCGCGGTGAGGTTCGTCTGTGCGCCGGTGGCGATGTCGGTGACCCAGTAGTCGCGGCCATCGCTCCACGCGACGTGCGTCCCGGCCGGGTTGCCGCCGAAGACATGCGCCTTGCGCGTGAGCAGCTTGCGGCGCGCCCCCGTCTCGAGGTCGACGGCGTACACGTCCTGCACATTGCGCCCGAACTTCATCTCCCACGGATACGGCTTGGTGTCTGTCTCGAGCGCCCACCGCGCGTTCTCGAGCGGCGTTGCGTTCTCGTACAGGTCGCTGCCCACCGGGGTGAGCTTCCCCGCCGTGAGGTGCCACGCCGCGAGGGTGGTGCGCCGCAGATCCTGCGCTTCCTGCGCCTTCTGCTGCGCGAACATCTTCACGTCGGCGGCGTGCCAGATCTCCACGTCGCTCGGCTTGTCGGTCAGCTTCTTCGGCGCGGTGGCGTCGGGAATGCGCGGGCGGAGGCCGAGGTACAGCACACGGCCGTCGCGCGACCAGCTGGGGCGACGATGCTCGGCGATGCGCTGTCCGGCCGGCGCCGCCGTGATGTCGAGCGTGATCGGCGTGCAGTTGCAGACGGGCGATGCGTCGCGCCACACCAGCACGGCATAGGCGGTGTCGCGGAAGGCCTTATCGGGGCGCGCCTGCAGGGCGGCGAGGTCGGCGGCACCACGCCGCCACGCGATGGCCTTGAATGGAGCCGCGCCGGCCTGCAGCACGGCCAGCGTGTTGGCGCCGGCGTCGTACACCTGCACGCTGTGCCCGGTGGCGCCCTCACCTTCCACCGTGAAGGCGAAGCGCGCGCCGGCATCGCTCCATGCCTGCTCGCTCACGTTCGCGAAGGTGAGCCGGGTGCCGCGCGCGAGGTCGTACACCAGCACGTCGGTGGTGCGGCGCCCTTCGGCTGCGTAGCGGGTGAGCGCGGCGAAGCGTCCGTCGGCGCTGAAGGTCCACGCGCTGATCTCGGGCACCCGGATGACCGCGTTGGTGGCGAGATTGCGCAGCTCGACCGTGGTGCGAATCGGCTTGCGATCCTTCGTGAGTCGCTCGCGCTCAGCCGGGGAGACGTTCACCGTGTAGCCCACCCACGGGGTGGCCGAGGCGAACACCGGGAGGGTGGCGTAGGGGACGGCGATCGTGGTGTCGCGCGGTCCGCCGCGGAGCTGGAGGGTGTGCTCCTCGTTCACCCGGTTGATGCCGATGGCGGTCCAGTCGCCGCGCGGGGAGAGTCGGGCGGCTCCCAGGGTTTGCCACTGGCCGTAGTCGGCGGGGGTGAGGAGCGGCTTTGGGGCGGTTCCCTGTGCGAGCGCGGTGTGGGACGCAAGCAACAGGGCGAGGGGGACGGCCGCGACAGTTCGGCGCATGACGGAATCCTTGGAGGGCAGGGGGCGCCGCCAAAGTAGCGCCTGGCGCGGAGTTGCGTGGCTGCGCTCTGGGCCTGGAAATTGCTGAAGATAGGGGTATCGGTCGCCTTCGCCCTTCGCCAACCCGCCCAATCATGTCCCGTTTCCGTTCCTTCGCCGTCGCCCTCGCCTCGCTGCTCGTGGCCAGCACGGCCCAGGCGCAGGTCCTGCTCAGCGACTCCTTCACCGGCCTCAACGGCGGCAACTCGCAGCTCAACTATGCGTCGTTCCCGAACTGGACGGTCCTGAACGGCACGGTGGACCTGATCAAGTCGGGTGACTTCGGCATCACCTGCGCCGGCGGCACGGGTTCCTGCGTCGACATGGACGGCTCGCGCAACGCGTCGGGCACCATCGGCACGCAGACGTTCTTCTTCGGGGCCGGCGAGACGTTCAACCTGTCGTTCGACCTGAGTGGCAACCAGCGTGGTGGCGCGCAGGACGGACTCGGTGTGCGATTCAACTTCGGCACCACCACGGCGTTCACGAACAACACCGGAACGGGGTACATGGCCGGCCTGGGGAGCGGCCTCTTTGCGCCGACCTACACCAATTTCGCCAGCGGTATCGCGCCCACCGCGCCGTGGACGACCTCGACCTTCTCGTTCACGTTCGTGAATGCCGGACAGGTCTCGGTCGACTTCTACACGTCGGGCAACGACAACGTCGGCCCCGTGCTCGACAACGTCGTCATCTCCAAGTCGGTGCCGCAGAACGTCGTCCCCGAGCCGTCCACCTACGCGCTCATGGCCGCCGGCCTCGCGGCGATGGGTGTGGTCGCGCGCCGTCGTCGTCGCGCCTGAATCGCGCGGCAGGTCACGGATGGACAGAAGGCCCGCGGCGATTCGCTGCGGGCCTTCTGCGTTCGATGCGGCGCGGTCGTGAGCCGGGGGCCGTGAGGGTGGGGCCGTGAGCCGTGGGCCGGGAGCCGGGTGTCGCGTGGGGGTGGGGAGCCGCGGTGGAGTCAGGCGGCGGCGGGCTTCTCGCGGCGGCTCTGCTTGTCGGCGTACAGCGCGGCATCGGCCCGCGCGATCCACTGCTCGATGCTCTCGCCGCGCTGCCATGCCGCAAAGCCGATGCTCGCCGACAGGGGCAGCCCCTGCTCCGCGAACGGCCACGGCTCGGCCGCGATGGTCGCGTCGAGCCGCTCGATGAGCTTCTGCGCCAGCGACACCGAGGTGTTGGGGAGCACGACCGCGAACTCGTCGCCGCCGATGCGACAGACGATGTCCGCCTCGCGCAGGAAGACGCGATGCAGGCACTTGGCCAGCGCCTGGAGCGCGAGATCACCCGCCTGGTGGCCGTGCGTGTCGTTGAGCGGCTTGAGCCGGTCGAGATCGAGCAGGATGACCACCAGCGGGTTGCCATTGAGGGCGTGCAGGTGCACCTGGCGCGCCGCCGCCCGATCGAAGCAGAGGCGATTGCCGAGCGCGGTGAGCGCATCCGTCTCGCTCGCCTTGCGCGCTTCGTCGAGTTGTGAGCCCAGCTCCTCGATACGCTCCGCCAGCTGTCCGTAGATGGCCCGCTGCGTGTGCTGGCGCTGCTCGGTGATCTGCTCGAGCGAACGCATCGCGACGGTGATCTCGGTCTTCACGACCCCCGTCTCGAGCCGCGTGAGCGCCTGCCGCAGCCGGTCCATCTGCACGGCCGACTGCGTCCCCGCTTCCTGCTCGGCCTCGAGCGCCTCGTGCGTGCGCTCGACGCACAGCCAGAGCGCTTCGCGGAGGTCGGCGAGCGCCGTCTCCACGAACAGCTTCTCCGCCCGGCGATGTTCGCTGAAGGCGTTGGTGGTGCGGCTCCAGTCGCGCTCCTCGAGCGGCAGGCCGCTGCGCGGCGGCGCGTCGTCCGTGTGCTCGGTGGGCGCCGCCGCGCCGATCATCGCATGTCGCCGCCAGGCATCGAGGTGGCCGCGCACCTCCCCCTCGGGGTGGTCCGGCATGTCGAACACCCCGTTGGTGAACGCCGCCATGAGCTGCCCGAACGCGTCGAGCACCGGTGAGATGACGTCCGCCCCTGAGGCGGTCGGCACCGACGGGTCGGGCGCGGCGACGGGAGCCGGGGCGGGCGAGGAGCGCCGGAAGAACATGCAGGAGGCGAGCTGGGGTGGGGCAGGGAGACTCCGAACGGCCACGCGAGGGTGGGGACGATCGCCCGGTTGAACCGGCACACGGTCGTCGCACCTCGAGGGGGAGTATCGGCCATCCCGTCCCACGGCTGGAGTGAACCTGCGAGCCTGGCGCGTGCGCTTCGCCGTTACAGCCCCGCCTCCGGCGCCTGCGCAATGGCCGCCACACGCGACCGGTCGGAGACCACCACGCCGCCGGGGCGTTCCACTGTGATGACGAAGAGGGCCGCCTTGCCCACGGACACACGCGGGTGCACCGGGACCACCAGCTCGCCGCCCGCGGCGGGCACATCGAACACGCCGCCGTCCACCGGATAGCGCGTGTCGCGATCGGCGTCGACGATCCAGAGCTGGTACTGCCACTGGCTGCGGTCGTTGGCCACGAGCCCGGCGAGGCGCAGCACGCCACGCTGGCCACGCGCGTCCCACGTCACCGACCCCTGCAGCGCGAGACCGGTGGTGTCGGCGCCGGCACCGAAGGTGAGTCGCGTGGCGGTGGTATCGCCCGCGAGCGAGTCGGCCAGCGCCATGGCGGGTGTTGGCGCGTCGCGGCCACCGTCCACCGCGGGTGTGGCCGAGGGACGCAGCACGACGGCCAGCAGCGCAGCCGCGGCAAGCCAGCCACCCCAGGCCACGGCGCGCGTGCCCTGGAACCGTGCGCGTGGCGCGACCGGCGCGAGGACTTCCGGGGCGACTGGCGCCACGGAGAGCGGCGCGACGGCGCGGGGCGGAACGGCGCCGCTCCGCACCAGCGCTTCACCGGTGTGCACGAGGCGCGCCGCCAGCAGGTCGGGGAGCGGGCCGTCATCGGCGGCGGCGCCGGACGCGACGAACAGCGCGGCGGTGAGCTCGCCGGTGAGCAACTCGTCGGCGGTGGGCTCGCGCAGGGCGTTCGAATGGGATGTCGTGGGCGTGTTCATACGGACGGTGTCTCGTCGGCGGGCGCAGAGGCGGATGCGGAGGCGGACGCAGAGGCGGATGCCGGGGCGGCGGTCAGGAGCAGCGCGCGGGCACGCTGCAGGCCGCGGCGGATGTGCGACTTCACGGTGCCCAGCGGTGTGCCGGTGTCCTGCGCGATTTCCTCGTGCGTGCGGCCGTGCAGGAGTGCGAGTTCGAGCATGGTGCGCTGCGCGGGTGGCAACGCCCGCAACGCGGCATGGGCGCGTTCGACGCGCTGCTGGCGATCGAGATCGGGCTCCGGCGTGTCGTCGGCCTGGTCGAAGTCGTCGGGGAGCGGTTCGAGCGCCACGGCGCGCTGCCGCTTGCGCATGCGGTCGATGAGGCGGCGGCGCGCGATCAGGGCCACCCAGCCGGCCTCGGTGGCCCGCGTCATGTCGTAGCGCGGCGCGCTGCGCCAGAGGTCGACGAACACCTCCTGCACCGCGTCTTCCACATCGCGCGCGTCGGGCGTCCAGCGTCGGGCGAGCGACCAGACGAGCGCGCCGTAGCGCTGCACGCACGCCTGCACCGCCGTCGTGTCGCCGGCCGCGATGCGGGGAAGGAGCGGATCGCGCGCGCCGTCGGTCAGCGGATCGGCCACCCGCAGCAGGTCCCCGCCGCGTGTCATGCGCAGGCGCGGCGTAGCGAGCGGCGTAGCGAGCGGCGTAGCGAGCGGCGTAGCGAGCGGCGTAGCGAGCGGCGTGAGCGAGGACGCGTCGAGCGCGCGATCGGTGGATCGGTCGGGAACCATCGTGGGGTGTGCGAGGAGCCGTGCGGGATATCGCGTCGAAATGGAGCCATGCCGGGTGCTTCGTCGGGTGCCGCGCGTTGGATGCAGCCGTGTCGGCGTCGCCGTGTCGGCGTATCCGGGTCGGCGTTGCCGCGTCCGCGTTGGAACGGCTGCATCCGAACGCCGACATGGAGCGAACTGCGGGACACGGCCGCGGGATCCCACCACGCGCCGCGACTGGCCGCACCGCGCGGCCCTCACTCGTCTGGAGACCTCCCATGTCGCTTCGTATCGCTTCGCTTCGCTCCATGCTGCGCCCCACGCTGCGGCGCCTCGCCGTGCCCGCGTCCGTGCGTCTCGCTGCGGTCCTCGTGATGGCCCCGCTCGCCGCATTCGCGCTGGCCACGCCGGCGCAGGCGCAGCACGCCACGCGCAACAGCAATGGCAGCAGCAATGGCGGCACGCCCAGCATCCCGCAGGTGGCGCGCACCGCCGGACAGTTCACGACGCTCCTCGCCGCCGTCGATGCCGCGGGGCTCACCGAGACGCTGCTCGGTCGTGGGCCGTTCACGCTCTTCGCGCCCACCGATGAGGCGTTCCGGCGCCTGCCGAGTGGCACGGTCACGGACCTGCTCAAGCCGGAGAACCGCGATCGCCTGCGGACGCTGCTCACCTACCACGTACTGCCGGGACGCGTGACGGCGGCCGAGGCGCGCCGCACGTCGAGCGCCGAGACGGTGGCGGGTGCGCGCGTCACGTTGCGCGATGACGGCGGCGAACTGCGCGTGAACGATGCCGTGGTGCGCATCGCCGACGTGCCGGCCAGCAACGGCCTGGTACACGTGATCGACCGTGTGCTCATGCCGACGACGGTGCCCTGCGACAACCGCGATGCGGGGAGTGCGCGTCGCGGCTGGTGATGGTGCGTTTCGGTCCGGTCGCGCCGCCGTGATGGGGCGCGACCGTCGGCTCACGACGTGCGTGGGAGACGACACATGGGGTGCGATCGCGGTGACGTGTCTCCTGCCTGAACGGTGACACGACGGGCGCGGACAGACCGCGCCGCGCGCGTCACCCGCGCACATCATGAGTCTTTCCATGCACGCCTCGCCGCAAACACATCGGCACCACGGCCACGACGATCACGACGATCAGGGTGGTCTGCATCGCGATCTCCTGGCGACGGGCGATGCGATGGATCGTCGCCGTCTGCTGCGCACAGCCACACGACTCGGTCTCGGCTGGGGCGCGTTGCAGCTCTTCGGGTGCGGTGGTGACAGCACGACGGCGCCCACGACCGAGGACACGAACACCGGCGGATCGTCCAGCGGTGGCACGGCGAGCTGCTCCAGGATTCCCGAGGAGACCGCGGGTCCGTACCCCGGCGACGGTTCGAACGGTGCGAACGTGCTGAACCAGACGGGCGTGGTGCGCAGCGACCTGCGCAGCAGCTTCGCGGGGCTCAGCGGCACGGTCAGCGGCGTGGTGCTGACGATCGATCTCACCATCGTCTCGGCCACGACCTGCGCGCCGCTCGCGAACCGCGCCGTGTACCTCTGGCACTGCGACCGGGCGGGCAACTACTCACTGTACTCGTCGGGCGTGACCAACCAGAACTGGCTGCGCGGTGTGCAGGCGGCTGACGCGAACGGCAAGCTGTCCTTCACGACCATCTTCCCCGGCTGCTACAGCGGCCGCTGGCCGCACATCCACTTCGAGGTGTTCAACACCCTCGCGGCAGCGGCGGACTATCGCAACAAGGTGGCCACGTCGCAGATCGCGCTCCCCAAGGCCACATGTGACGTGGTGTACGCGACTGCGGGCTACGAGTCGAGCGTGCGCAACCTGGCGGGCGTCTCGCTGGCGAGCGACAACGTCTTCAGCGACGGCAGTCAGTTGCAGCTCGCCACGATGAGTGGCGACGTGACCAACGGGTACCGGGCCACACTGACGGTGGCCGTGAACGCGTGACCAACAAACCGGCACGGTGATCGTCAGAGCAGGAGACGGCGCCCGCGGTCAATGAGAGGGGCGGCGCCGGCAGTCCCGCCGCGGAGGGGCGGACCGGGACACGAGGCGGGGAGCGAGGCGCAGAGGGGACGTTAAGTTCCCGGTCATGCGACTCCTCCCCGTTCTCGCGTGCGCGCTGGCGGTGTCCGCGTGCACCACACTCCCCGCGCCGCGCGCGCTGGCGCAGACGACGGGTGCACCGCCCGCCGGTGTGCCCCCCGTGATGGCGCGACCGAATTCGACCACGCCTACGGTGCAGGCGCTCCGCCGCACCATCGACAGCCTCGCCGACGCCCATCGCGGCGTGGTGGGCTACAGCATCACGAACCTCGCCACCGGTGAGCACCTCGAGCGGCGCGGCGACGAGACCTTTCCCACCGCCTCGCTCATCAAGGTGCCGGTGCTGGTCGCGCTCTTTGACCTGGCGGAGCAGAAGCAGCTCTCGCTCGACGACCCGATCGTGCTCACCCAGCTCGACAAGGTGGGCGGTGCGGGTGAGCTGCAGTTCCTGCGCACGCCGCTCACGCTGCGCCTGTGGGACGTGGCGTGGCTCATGAGCACGCTGAGCGACAACACCGCCACCAATCTCGTGCTCGATCGCATCAAGATCCGGCGCGTCTGGCAGAAGATGGAGGCGCTGGGGCTGCCGCACACCAAGGTGCATTCGGGCTCGATGACGCGCATTGCGTCGGTGGCCCCCGACAGCTCGGCCAAGTACGGGCTCGGGGTGACCACCCCCAACGAGATGGCGCAGCTCTTTGCGCTCATGGCGCAGGGGAAGGCGGTGAGTCCCGCCGCCGACTCGACCATGCTGTTCGTGCTGTCGAACAATCGCGACGACAGCAAGCTCGAGAAGTTCAGCTACGGCGTTCCGCTCGCCCACAAGTCGGGCGATGTCGACCAGGCGCGCACGGACTGTGGGGTGTACACGCTGCCGGCCAAGGTGGTGGTGTGCGTGCTCACCAAGGAGAACCGGGACACCCGCTACTGGAGCGACAGCGAGGGGAACGCCGTGATCGGGCGCATCGGCGCGGCGGTGGTGGCGGCGTGGCGCACGCCACGGTGATCGTGCGCGGTCAGGGTGACCCGCCTTCCCCCTGTCGCGGATAGAGCTGCGACTGGGACAGGTCGCCGTTGTTGGTGGCGACGACATCGAGCTGCGCGATGACGCGTGTCGACACGCTGATGGGTTGGCTGATCCACGTCGTGCGACCGCTGATGGCGCGGACACTCACCTGCAGGCGGCCGCCGGGCTGCAGCTCATTCTCCGGCACGCGCAGCGTGACATTCGTGCCGCCGCTCACCGTGCCCAGACGGCGCCCGGCGCCACCAGGCGAGCGGAGGGCGTATATGTTCACGTCGAAGTAGCTGCGGTTGTTCACCATCAGGATCACGCTGAGCGTGCTGGTGCCGACGCCCCCGGCCGTCGAGGTGCGCGGGCCACAGCCGGCCGCGAGGGTGAGGGGCAGGGCGAGCAGTGCCGCCGTATGGCGCCAGCGGCGCGGTGCGCGCCGCGGCCAGGCAGAATGCGAAAGACCGGGCATGGGAGCCTCGGGAAGGAGTGCGCCGCGCTCAGGTGCGCAGGCGATCGATCATCGGTTGCGTGATGAGCACCGTGCCGCGCTCGCTGCGGCGGAAGCGCTTCGCGTCGAGCAGCGGGTCCTCACCGACCACGAGACCGGAGGGGATGCGCACGCCGCGGTCGACGACCACGCGCGTGAGCCGCGCCCCTCGGCCGACATCGACGTCGGGGAGCAGGACCGCCCCTTCGAGGTGCGAGAACGAGTGCACCTTGACGCCCGTGAACAGCAGCGACTTGTGCAGGTACGACCCCGACACGATGCACCCGCCGGACACCAGCGAGCTGAGCGCGTGCCCGCGCCGGCCATCCTCGTTGTGCACGAACTTGGCCGGCGGCGTGATCTCGGCGTAGGTCCAGATGGGCCATTCGTGGTCGTACAGGTCGAGCCCGGGGATGACGGCGGTGAGGTCGATGTTGGCTTCCCAGTACGCGTCGATGGTGCCGGCGTCGCGCCAGTAGGCCTCGGTCTCGCTCGCGGACTTCACGCACGACGTGCTGAAGCGGTGCGCGACCGCCTTGCCGTGCTGGACGATGTACGGGATGATGTCCTTGCCGAAATCACGACTCGACGCGGGGTCGGCCGCATCGCGCCGCAACTGCTCGAACAGGAACGCCGTGCGGAACACGTAGATGCCCATGCTCGCGAGCGCCATGTCCGGGTTGCCGGGAATGCCGGGCGGATCGGCGGGCTTCTCGAGAAACGTCACGATGCGATCGTGGGCATCGACGTGCATCACGCCGAACCCGGTCGCCTCGCGGCGCGGCACCTCGAGCACGCCGACCGTCACGTCGGCCCCCTGGTTCACGTGCTGCTGCAGCATGAGCTCGTAGTCCATCTTGTACACATGGTCGCCGGCCAGCACGACCATGAACTCCGGATGGTACGCCTCGATGATGTCCATGTTCTGATACACCGCGTCCGCCGTCCCATCGTACCACTGGGTTTCGCTGACGCGTTGTGACGCAGGCAGGATATCGAAGCTCTCGTTGCGCTCGGGGCGGAGGAAGTTCCAGCCACGCTGCAAATGCCGGATGAGGCTGTGCGCCTTGTACTGCGTGGCCACGCCGATGCGCCGGATGCCGCTGTTGATGGCGTTGGACAGCGCGAAGTCGATGATGCGCGTCTTGCCGCCGAAGTACACGGCCGGCTTCGCGCGGCGATCGGTGAGCTCGTACAGTCGCGATCCACGCCCCCCGGCGAGCACATAGGCCATGGCGTTGCGGGCCAGGATGCCGCGGTTGTTCGGGGTCATGCGGGAATTCGCTCCGGAAGGCGGGTTCCGTGCATTTTGCGCTGCGTACCCGCGCGGCGTAAGGTTCGCCCATGCGCGTCCTCTTCGTCGCCGCCGAGGCGGCCCCCTATGTGAAGACCGGTGGACTGGCCGATGTGGCCGGTGCGCTCCCCGCCGCCCTGCGTGCCGCCGGCCATGACGTGCGCGTCGTGATGCCGCGCTACCGCGCGCTGCGCGAACGGGGGGTCCCCATGACCGGGCCGGTCGCCGCCGGCTTCCTGCCGCTGGGTGATCGGGCGGAGGAGCTGCGGGTGTGGCGCGGCGTGGACGACACCGCCCTGCTGTTCCTCGACATCCCCGCGGCCTTCGAACGCGGGCAGGTGTACGGCGAACCCGACGACCATCGCCGCTTCATCCTGTTCGCACGGGGCGTGCTGGACACCATGCAGTACCTGCGCGAGGTGGAGGGATGGAACCCCGACCTGGTGCATGCGCACGACTGGCACGCGGCCCTCGTCATCAACTACATGAAGACGCGGCATGCCTACACGTTCGGGCACGTCGCGACGGTGTTCACCATCCACAACCTCGCGTATCAGGGACAGGTCGCGCCGGAGGTGCTCGGCCTCACCGGGCTCGGTGAGTACGGGTTGGTGGAGAATGGGATGGGGCCCGGCATCGGCGGGACGTTCAACTGCATGGCGCGCGGCATCCTGCACGCCGATGTGGTGACGACGGTGAGTCCCACCTATGCGCAGGAGATCCGCACGGCGGAGTTCGGGGAGCGGCTCGATGGCCTGCTGCGGCACCGCGGGTCCCGCGTGGTCGGCATCCTCAACGGCATCGACACCACGCTGTACGATCCGGCCACCGACCGTCATCTCGTCGCGCCCTACACGGCCGACGATGTGAGCGGCAAGGCAGCGTGCAAGGCGGCGCTGCAGGCCGAGTGCGGCCTCACGGTCGATGCCGATCGCCCGTTGCTCGGCGTCGTCTCACGCCTCGTGCAGCAGAAGGGGTTCGACCTCCTGCACGGGGCGCTGCCGTGGCTCATGGAGCAGACCAACGCACAACTCGTGCTGCTGGGCACCGGACAGCAGGACCTCGAGGATGCATTCCGGTATGTCGGCGCGCGGTTCCCCGACCGCTGTGCCATTCGCATCGGCTTCGACGCCGCCTTCGCGCAGCGCATCTACGCGGGCAGCGATGCCTTCGTGATGCCGTCGCGATTCGAACCGTGCGGATTGGGTCAACTCATCGCGCTGCGGTACGGGAGTGTCCCCATCGTCCGCGCGACCGGAGGGCTGGCCGATACGGTCCGCGAGGGCTTCGACGGCAATGGGTTCCGGTTTCACCCGTTCGAGGTCGCGCACCTGAGGGACGCGATCGCGCGGGCGCTCACGACGTACCGCGCGCGGGAGAGTTGGGAGATCCTCCGCACCCGCGGGATGCGCGAAGATCACTCGTGGACGAGAGCGGCGGAGGAGTACGGACGCGTCTACGCCTTTGCGCGGGGACTGCGGACTGCGTGAGCCGGAACTGCGTGAGCGCGGGACTGCGAACGGCGTGAGCCGGAACTGCGTGAGCGCGGGACTGCGAACGGCGTGAGCCGGAACTGCGTGAGCGCGGGACTGCGGACGGCGTGAGCCGGAACTGCGTGAGCGGAGTGGGGCGACAGGCTGCACCGCGTGAGCGAGACAGGCTCGACGGCGGTCGCGGACCCGCTTCCGTGGTTTCCGTTGTTGAACCGCCCACGCCGTCGAGCCTGTCCTGCTCACGCCGTGCAGCCTGTCGCGTCACGCGCTCCCGCCGTTGTGGCTCACGCAGTTCGTCCTTCTCGAAGTTCGAGGACGCGGTCCGCCACTTCCTCTGCAAACCCACGATCATGCGTGGTGAGCAGCAGCGCGCGTCCCTCTTTCGCCAACGCGCGCAGCGTCGCCGCGAGCGCGGCTCTCCGTTCGGCGTCCAGCGCGGCGGTCGGTTCATCGAGCAGCAGCAGTTGCGGGTCCCGCGCCAACGCGCGGGCGATGGCGACGCGCTGCGCTTCGCCGCCGGACAGTTCGTGCGGCAGTGCATCGGCCCGGTGCGCCACATCGAGCGACGCAAGCAACTGACGCGCGCGCGCTGTCGCCTCGGCGACGTCGAGTCCTCCCGCATGCACCGGCGCCAGCGTCACGTTCTCCAGCGCGGTGAGGTGCGCGAACAGCGCGTGCTGCTGGAACACCATGCCCGCCGCGGCTCGCAGGGCACGCAGCGCCGACTCGCGTGGCAGCGCGCCCGGCCGCAACGTCGCAGCACCCACCTGCACCGCGCCGGCATCGAACGGCTCGAGCGCGACGGCGATGCGCAGAATCGTCGACTTTCCCGCGCCCGACGGGCCCATCAGCACGCACACCTCGCCTGGCGCCACGGTGAGCGTGACATCGCGCAGCACCTCGCGCCCCGCGCGGGCCAGCCGGACGCCCACCATGCGCAGCGCGGCGCCGTTCAGTGGCTCCATCGCCCCTCCAACCGCCGCGCCATGCGCGCCAGCGGCAGCGACAGCGCGAGGTACAGCGCGGCGCACAGGAGCCCGGGCACCAGCCAGCTCCCCACGTTCGTGGCGTAGATGGCCGTCTGCTTCGTGAGTTCCACCACCGTGATGACACTCACGAGCGACGAATCCTTGAGCAGCGCCACGAAATCGTTGGTCATGGGTGCGAGCGCCAGCCGGAAGGCCTGCGGCGCGCGTACCAGGCGAAAGAGCTGCCACTCCGACAACCCCAGTGTGCGCGCGGCCTCGAGCTGCGCACGGGGAATGGCCAGCAGCGACGAGCGATAGATCTCCGATTCGTACGCGGCGTAGTTGAGACCGAGGCCAAGGATGGCCGCGGCGAGTGCCGGCAGCCGCACGACGCCGCTCAGCCCGTAGTACAGCACGAAGAGCTGCAGCAACACCGGCGTGCCCCGCACCACCTCGACGTACAGCGTGAGCGCGCCGCGCAGCGGCGGAGCGCCGTAGACGCGCCCGGCCGCGATGGCGCTGCCCAGCAGCACCGCCAGCAGCATGGCCGCCACAGACACCGCGAGGGTGAGCAGTGCGCCACGCAGCAGCGCCGGCAGATACGCGCGCAGTGCGTCCGTGGCACCTCTCGCGCTTCCGCTGTGCGCGGGCGATGCGGCAGGAGTCGACGCAGCGGGCGACACCGACGCACCGGCCGCCGCGCCTGCGGTCGTCCCGCCGAGCGAATCGACCATCGCACGCAGGAACGCGCCCTGCGCGCTGTCCATGACCCCCCAGCGCGTGTAGATGTCCGCGAGCGTGCCGTCGGTCATGCGGGCCCGCAGCACCGCATCCACCGAGTCGCGCAGCGCACGGTCGCGCGCCGCGAACACCGCGACATAGCGCCCCGTTCCCACCGCGTCGGGGAGCACCACGAAACCACCGGTGCGTCGCACCGCACGCTCGGCGATGACATGGTCGAGCAGCACCGCATCGAGCCGCCCGTCGACCAGATCGGTGTACGGGTGCACATCGTCGTCGTAGGACACGGGTACCACGCCGTGCTGTCGCTGCGCCTCGAGCAGCAGCGTGTAGGCGAGCGTGTTGCCCAGCGTGCCCACGCGCCGCCCGGCGAGTGACGCGAGCGTCGTGAAGCGCGCACGGTCCGCCGGACGCACCGCGAGCACCTCACGAAACGCGAAGTACGGCAGGCTCACGGCAAAGCGCGCGCGCAGGGCGGGGCGGTCTTCCAGGCCGGACATCCCCACGTCCACGTCGCCGCGCGCCACCGACGCCTCGATCGCGCCCCAGGCCACCTGCGTGAACTGCGCCTGCCGGCCCAGCCCCTTCGCCATCGCCTCGGCGATCTCCACGTCGAAGCCGCGCACCTGCGTCGGGTTGGCCGGATCGGCCTCGACGAAGGGGGCGCCTCCCTCGGCGTCGCCTCCCCATCGCAGCGGGGGGGCGGCCGTCACCGGCGATTCCGCGGCGGGCGGGGCGGCACAGGCAGCGAGGAGGGCCACGGTCGCGATGCGAGCCGCGAGGGACCCCCTCGACCGCTCCCGGCCGTCCGCCATCAGTCGCCGAGTCGGCGGTCGCCGTTCAGATAGACCCGGACGTAGTCGGCCACGGCGTCGGCCAGCGGGGTGACCGGCGCCGTGTACCCCGTCGCGCGGAGCTTCGCGATGTCGGCCTGGGTGTGGTACTGGTACTTGGCGCGCAGCGACTCCGGCATGTCGATGAACTCGATGGCCGGCTCGCGATCCATGGCCCGAAACAGGGCGTCGGTGAGGTCGAGCCAGCGATGGGCGACGCCGCCTCCGATATTGTAGAGCCCGCCTGCCGATGGCGTCATGGCCAGGTGCAGCGTCATGGCGATGGCGTCCTTCACATACAGGAAGTCGCGCTGCTGGGCGCCGTCGGCAAAGTCGGGGCGGTGCGACCGGAACAGGCGGACCCGACCCGTCTCCAGCACCTGCCCGTAGGCCTTGTGCACGAGGGAGCGCATGTCGGCTTTGTGCGCCTCGTTGGGGCCGAAGACGTTGAAGTACTTGAGCCCCACGACGCGTTTGAGGAAGCCGGCCTGGGCGGCGTACTGGTCGAAGACGTGCTTGGACCAGCCGTACGCATTGAGGGGGCGGAGGCGCGCAAGGGAGGCCGGGTCGTTCGCCTGGTCGTCCATGCCCGCCGTGCCGTCGCCGTACGTCGCGGCGCTCGACGCATAGACGAATCGCACGCCGCGCGAGAGCGACCAGCGGGCGAGGTGCTTCGTGTAGCCGAAGTTGTTCGTGGCCAGGAAACTGGCGTCGGTCTCGGTGGTCGCAGAGCAGGCGCCGAGGTGCAGCACCAGATCGAAGGCGCCGAGGGCGTCGCGGTCGAGCGCGGGGAGCAGCTCGTCGGCCTCGAGATAGTCCTCGAAGCGCAGTGGGACGAGATTGCGCCACTTCTCGTCCTGGCCGAGCCGGTCGGTGACGACGATCTGCGTGACACCCAGCTCGTTGAGCGCCCAGACCAGGGCGCTGCCAATGAAGCCGGCGCCGCCCGTGACGAGGACGCGGCGTGGCAGGGTGGGCGGCGTCGCGGGCAGCGGAATCGCGGGTGCGCGCGGCGTGACGGCGGTGGTGGTCTGGGCGGAAGTCATCGACGGGAATCGTAACCCGCGCCATGTGTCATCGCAGGGTCCTTCTCTCGCCACTGAGGCGCCAGCGATTTGACACGGGGGTGTTCCGACAGATTATGTATGCTTGTTGCAAACCTTCCCGCCCTGCCGCAACCCTCCCTTTCGGCACCGCTTCATGCACACTCGACGACTCCTGGCCCTGCTGTTGGGGTCTGCCCTCGGGGCACTCCCGCTGGCCGCGCAGCCGCGGACCATCACGGGACGGGTGACACGCGACGCGAACGCTCCACTCTCCGGTGTCACGGTGAGTGTGCGCGGCACGCCCGACGTCACCCAGACCAACAACGACGGCTTCTACTCCATTCGCGCGAGCACCGGACAGGTGCTGGTGTACCGTCTCATCGGCTACCTGCCGGTCGAGCGCACGGTGGGCGCGGACAACGCGATCAACGTGTCGATGGAGAAGAACGCGACCAACCTCGACGCCATGGTCGTCACAGCGCTCGGCCAGACGGCGGTGAAGCGCTCGCTCGGTACCGCGCAGCAGACGGTGCAGGGCGCGGACGTCGCGCAGACGGGGCGTGAGAACTTCGTGAACGCGCTCGCCGGTCGCGTGGCCGGTGTCGAAGTCACGAGCTCCTCGGGTGTGCCGGGGTCGTCGACCTCCATCACCATTCGCGGTGTGAGCTCGATCTCGGGCAGCAACCAGCCGCTCATGGTCATCGACGGCCTGCCGCTCGACAACAAGACGCTCAACACGGGCGTGCTGGCGTCGGACGCGCCGGGTTCGGCGACGGCGTTCAGCAACCGCGGCCTCGACTTCACGAACCGCGCGGCCGACATCAACCCCGAGGACATCGAGACGCTCGTCGTCCTCAAGGGTCCCGAGGCGGCGGCGCTCTACGGCATCGACGCCGCGAACGGCGCGATCGTCATCACCACCAAGCGCGGCAAGGCCGGCACCGGTGGTCTCGAGTACAACAACTGGGTGCGCACCGACAACGTGCGCGCGCAGCCCGAGCTGCAGCAGGTGTACGGGCCGACGTCGCTCAACGGCAGCGCGCTGGGCTCGTTCCAGTACTTCGGCAACCCGTACGCGGCGGGCACCGAGTTCTTCAACAACGTGGACGGCTTCTTCCGCGCGCCGCTCTCACAGCAGCATGTGCTGACGTTCAGCGGGGCCACGAGCGACAACCGCATCGGCTACCGCATCTCGGGCAACCTGAACCGCAACCTCGGTGTGGTGCCCAACTCGGACTTCCAGCGCATCAACCTGACCGGCGCGTCGAACGCGCAGATCAACAAGTACCTCAAGGCCGACCTGTCGATGCTGTACTCGCAGTCGGACGACAACCAGCCGCTCAAGGGCGATGGTGGTCCGCTGCTCGGCCTGCTGCTCTGGCCGCAGACCGACAACGCGCAGGACTACCTGTCGCCGGCCGGCACGCGCCGCCGCGTCACGGCGCTGGCGCAGAACGGTGAGACCGACAACCCGTACTTCAGCGTCAACAAGAACCTGAAGCAGGGGCGCACGACGCGCTTCTACCCGAACCTCGGCCTGACCGTCACGCCGTTCTCGTGGGGCTCGATCACCGCCAACATCGGTGTCGACAACTACACGAACAACAACATCGTCATGCGGCACCCGGAGAGCGCGCTGGGTTTTGCCAACAACGGCATCCTGGACAACGCCGTGGACGTGACGCGCAACATCAACACGCAGACGCTGTTCAAGGTCAACCCGATCGACATCGGTGGCGGGTTCAGCGTCTCCGGCTTCGCCGGTCATGCGCTCAAGGACGAGAAGTTCACGGTCAACGCCGAGAGCGGCCGCAACTTCCTCGACCCGAACTTCATCTCGATCAACAATACCGACATCGCGACCCGCTTCGCCCGCACCACCATCTCGCAGCGGCGCGTGGTGTCGGCGCTCGGGCAGGCGCAGCTCGGCTTCCGCGACTACTGGTTCGTGACGGTCACCGGCCGTAACGACTGGACGTCGACCATCCCGGTCGAGCGCAACTCGTTCTTCTATCCCTCGATCAACTCGAGCTTCATCTTCTCCGAGGCGTTCTCGGGGCTCAAGAGCTTCATGACCGGCAAGGTGCGCGCGTCGTACGCCGAGGTCGGCAAGGATGCGCGCCCGTACGCGTATCGCCCGAGCCTCGAGTCGAAGACGACCACCGGCGGCGGATACGGCTACGGCTTCACCGGCCCGAACCTGCTGCTCAAGCCCGAGTTCGCGAAGTCGAGCGAAGGCGGCATCGAGCTCAGCTTCCTCGACGATCGCCTCGGCCTCGACGCGACGTACTACAGCAAGATCACGCAGGACCAGATCGTCAACGACATCCGCGGGTCGTACGGCACCGGCTTCATCCTGTTCAACCTGAACGGTGCGCAGACGAAGAACGTCGGTGTCGAGCTCGTGGCCCGCATGACGCCGGTGAGCAAGGCCGACTTCACGTGGGACATCACGGCCAACTACGACCAGAGCCGCGGCAAGGTCGTGGCGCTGCCCAACGCGCTCCCCGAGTCGTACGTGTCGGACACGTGGCTGTATGGCAACGTCCGTAACGGTGTGCAGCCGGGCCTCTCGACCCGCGCGCTCACGGGCACCTTCTACCTGCGCAACAACCAGGGGAAGCTCATCATCGACCCGACCACCGGCCTGCCGGTGCGCAACACGAACTTCGTCGATGGCGGCTACGACCGCACGCCGCTGTGGACGATGGGCGTGACGAACAACTTCAAGTTCCGGCGCTTCACGGCCACGATGACGTGGGACTTCCGTCGCGGTGGTGACGTGCTCAACGCGACGCAGCACTTCCTCACGGCGCGCGGCCTCACGCCGCTCACGCTCGACCGCGAGCAGCCGCGGGTGGTGGCCGGTGTGCTCCGCGACGGCAAGGAGAACAGCGCCACGCCGACGGTGAACACCATCCAGGTCATCCCGATGGTGCAGCCGGGCTTCTACACCGGCATGAGCGAGGAGCTGTTCATCGAGAAGGACGTCAACTGGGTGCGCCTGCGCGACATCACGGTGCGCGCGGAAGTGCCGGCCACGTGGCTCAAGGCCCGCCGGGCCAGCGTGTTCGTGCGCGCCAACGACCTCCTGCTCTTCACCAACTACTCCGGTCTCGATCCGATCGTGAACGGCAACACGGCGGCCGTCGGTGGCTCCGGTGCGGCCGGCATCGACTACGGCAATTTCCCCATGCCGCGCGGCATCTCCATCGGCCTCACGCTGGGGTACTGAACCATGCGATCGACATCTTCCTTCATTCGCACCCTGCGTCGCGGGGCCGTGGTGGCCACGGTGGCGGGCCTCGCCGCCGGCTGCCAGAACTTCCTCGACGTCAACGAGAATCCGAACGCGCCGCAGACGGTCTCGCCGAACCTGTACCTGCCGCCCATCCTGCACTGGATGGCGACGTCGGAGCAGTTCGACGGCCGCTTCATCGGCCGCTACGTCCAGAACTGGACGCTCCCCTCGGGGTCCACGACCGCCAGCACCTGGGACCGCATGGGGTACGACCCCACGTCGGACAACGGCGGGCAGCTCTGGCGTGACGTGTACTGGAGCATCGGCCAGAACCTCGTCGACATGACGAACAAGGCCGAGGCGGAGGAGCGCTGGGACCTGCTCGGCATCGCGCAGGCCGTGAAGGCGTGGGGCTGGCTCAAGGTCACCGACGTGCACGGTGAGCTCATCATCAAGCAGGCCTTCGACCAGACGCGGTTCGCGTTCGACTACGACACGCAGGAGTTCGCGTACCAGGAGGTCCTGCGCCTGTGCGACGAAGCCATCAAGAACCTGCAGCGCACCGATGGCGCGGTGAACTCGGCGTACCTGTCGCGCTATGACCGCATCTACAGCGGCGATCGCGTGAAGTGGCTCAAGTTCGCCTACGGCCTCAAGGCCATGGCGCTCAACCACTTCTCGAACAAGGCCAGCTACAAGCCGGCCGACGTCATCGCCGCCGTCGACCTGTCGTTCACCGGCAACGCCGACGACGCGCTCATGCCGTACAGCGGCACCAGCGCGGACAACGCGGACGCGAACTTCTGGGGGCCGCGTCGCGGCAACCTGAACAGCTACCGGCAGACGAACTTCGCGCTCGGCCTGCTCAACGGCACGGTGTTCGGTGGCGTGGTCGACCCGCGCCTCAGCCGCATGCTGTCGCCGTCGCCTGACGGTCAGTACCGCGGCTGGGACATCAACTCCGGTGTCAGTGCGCTGCCGGCCGCACAGCTCCCACAGAACTTCTGGGGCTACGTCGGCACGGCCGGTGCGGGTCAGCCCGGGCGCTACCTGTTCGCGGACAAGGCGCGCTTCCCGATCATGACGTACGCGCAGCTCCAGTTCATCAAGGCGGAAGCCGCGTTCAAGAGCGGCAACCGGGCACTGGCGCTGCAGGCCTACACCAATGGCGTGTCGTCGCACATCGACTTCGTGAACGCGCGCAACGTCGATGACGGCCAGACGCCCACGCAGATCTCCGCGGCGGAAAAGAGTGCCTTCCTCGCGCAGACGGCGGTGATTCCGGCGACCCCGGCGGGGCTGACCATCAGCCACATCATGTCGCAGAAGTACATCGCGCAGTTCGGATGGGCGCAGGTGGAGACGTGGATGGACCTCCGCCGCTACAACTACACGGCCATCGACCCGGATGCCGGCCGCCAGGTGTTCCCCGGCTTCACGCCGCCGGTCGTGTTCCACCCGGACAACAACGGCAAGGTCGTGCAGCGCATCCGCCCGCGATACAACTCCGAGTACGTGTGGAATCGTGCCGGCCTCGACGTGATCGGCGGCCTGGCGCTCGACTTCCATACGAAGCCGCTCTGGATCACCCAACCGTAACCGATGATGAAGACGATCCGATCCATTGCGGCGCTCCGCGCTGCCCTGCTCGGCGCTGTCCTGCTCACCGCGTGTGACAAGAACGCGGTGCAGATCGAGGACATCACGAGCCCCGTGACTGCGTCGCGGGTGAAGTTCTTCAACTTCGGCATCAACGCGCCGAGCGTGAACTTCTACGCCAACGACGCGAAGGTGACGGCCATCTCGTCCACCACCGGTGTGGAATCCACCAACGGCGTCGCCTACGGGAGCGTCGGCTTGGGTGGCTTCTACTCGGAGCTCCCGGGCGGGCAGTACAGCTTCACCGGCCGCATCGCCGCAACGGTCGACAAGGACCTCGTGGTGGCGACCGTGCCGGGTACGCTCGAGAATGGCAAGGCCTACTCGGTGTACCTGAGCGGCTTCTACAACGCCACCGCCAAGTCCGTCGAAGGGTTCATCATCGAGGACGCGTATCCCGCGGCCTTCGACTACGCGAAGGCCTACGTGCGCTTCGTGAACGCGAGCCCGAACTCGCAGCCCATGGCACTCGTCATCAGCAACACCGTGACGCTCACCGACTCCCCCATCGGGGCGGCGGTGCCGTACAAGAGCGGCACGGCGTTCGTGGCGGTCGATGGTGGGGTGTACAACCTCAGCGGCCGCATCGGCACGTCGACCACCACCACGGTGCCACGCACCAACGTCAGCTTCCTGGCGGGGCGTGTGTACACCATCACGCTGCGTGGCGACATGACCATCTCCGCCACGGGCACGGCGACCAACCGTCCGTTCCTCGACAATACGCTCAATCGGTAAGCGCGGGCGGTTGATGTGGAATGAGGGCCCCGGCGATGCCGGGGCCCTCGTTGTTTGATGCATACGACGGCAGCGAAACCACGGGAGCGGAACCACGGGAGCGGGACGGCGAGACGACGGGAACCACGGGGACGACGGCACCCCGTACCTCCCGCGCCACCCGTCGTTCCGCTGGATCTGCTCCCGTGGTTCCGCTCCCGCTGTTCCGCTCCCGTAGTACCTTAGCCCCCATGCCTTCCCCCCCAAGTCTGCTCGGCTGGTGGCGCGAAGCCCCACCCGCACCGCGCCGCGCACTCGTCGCGGCGGCGCTCGGCTGGGCACTCGACGCCTTCGACGTGATGCTCTTCTCGCTCACGCTCGCGGCGGTCATCGCCGAGCTGGGGCTCACCAAGGCCCAGGCGGGCGCGTTGGGGAGCATCACGCTGCTGGGCGGTGCTGCGGGCGGTCTGCTGTTCGGCTGGGTGGCCGACAAGTTCGGGCGCACGCGCGCGCTCATGGGCAGCGTACTGCTCTACAGCGTGTTCACGGCGCTCTGTGGCCTGTCGCAGACCTTCTGGCAGTTCGCGTTCTTCCGCGCGCTGCTGGGGCTCGGCATGGGGGGCGAGTGGGCCAGCGGCGCGGCGCTCGTGAGCGAGTGGTGGCCGCCGCACTCGCGCGGGCGTGCACTCGCCTGGATGCAGAGTGCGTGGGCCATCGGCTTCGCCGGGGCGGCCACCACGGTGGGCATCGTGCTGCCCCGCTACGGCTGGCGCGCGGTGTTCTTCGTCGGCATCCTCCCCGCGCTGTTCGTGCTGTGGGTGCGCCGCAACGTGGAAGAGCCCGAGCGGTGGCGTGCGTTGCAGGCGGAGCGCGCGAGCGGCGCCGCGCCCAAGCCTGCCCTCGACACACCGGCATCGCATGGCGCGCGACGCGCCGTGTTCCTCGACATCTTCCGCCAGCCGCTGTTGCCGCGCACCGTCGCCGTGACGGTCATGAACGCCTGCACGCTGTTCGGCTGGTGGGGGATGAACGGGTGGATCCCCGCATACCTGTCGCTCCCCGTCGCGCAGGGCGGCATCGGTCTCACGCCGCAAACCATGTCGCGCCTCGTCGTGTTCATGCAGCTCGGCATGTGGCTCGGCTACATCTCGTTCGGGTACATCACCGACGTGCTGCGCCGGAAGCCGGTGTACGTGACCTACCTGCTGGGCGCGAGCGTACTGCTGCCGCTGTACGGGTCCCTGCGTGACCCGTTGTGGCTGCTGCTCCTCGGCCCCTTCGTCGCGTTCTTCGGCACGGGCTTCTACAGCGGCTTCGGCGCCGTCACGGCGGAGCTGTACCCCACGGCCATCCGCGCGTCTGCGCAGGGCTTCACCTACAACATCGGCCGCATCGCGAGCGCCGCGGCGCCCTTCACGGTGGGCACCCTCGCCACGAGCCAGGGTTTCGGCGTGGCGTTCGCGGTGGCGGGTGCTGCCTATCTGCTCGCGGCGGCGACGTGGACATTCATTCCGGATACGCAGGGTGCGGCGCTGGATTGAGACGGCCAACGACGGAAGCGGAATCACGGGAGCGATGGGCGGGAGCGGGACGGCGGGACAACGGTGACCACGGGTGGTACGCGGTACCCCGTCGCTACCGCGTTCGCCGTCGTCCCGCCGTCCCGCTCCCGTAGTCCCCTTCCCGTCGTCCCGCTCCCGTGGTCAGCAGTTCACTGCTTCCGCACCTGCGCCGCACTGTGCACCAGCGGCACACTCGACCCGAAGAACCACTGACTGCCTTTTCGTTGCGTGGGCGTCGTGTTCATCATGTCCTTGAGCATCGGGAAGACGGCGAGCTGCTCGGGCGAGATGATGGGCCCGGCGATCTCGGGCTGCTCCCAGAAGAGCTCCCAGTAGCGCTTCGTGGTCGCCTTGACCGAGTCGAGGGCCACCTTCGACGCCACGCCGTCGGGCTGCGCGGCCAGGAACTGCGCGAGCGGGCGATACAGGTCGCGCACGCGCGCGCCGAACACCGAGTCGCGCTGGCGCAACTGCTCGATCTGCGCCGCGGAGAGGAACAGCGAATCCGCCTCGAACACGAGCGCGCGGTGAATGCTGGAGGTGCGGCGCAGGTACAGCGTGAGCAGCGAGTCCTCGCCACGCCGCTCCCACTTGCCGGCCACCTTCACCGGCTCGATGGCGCGGCGCAGGCTCTGCAGGTCGAAGTCGGTGTGCAGGCGCACGTTGACGTCGATCGTGATGCGGAAGGGCTCCCGCCAGCTCGAGCGCGACGGGCGCGTCTCGGCGAAGCGCGGATTGACGTCGTACCCGAAGCGACGCGCCACCGGGTCGAACGACCGCGGTACCAGCAGCACCGGGTCGGGCGTGACGACCCCGCCCCACCCGCGCAGCTTGTCGTTGCCGTGCAGCAGTTGGTCGAGCCCGCCCAGGATGTTGTCGGCGAAGACGTTCATCACGATGCGGTTGCGCCAGTTGGTGGACGCGAAGTTGAGCGGCGGCTGCCAGCTCGCCGACATCGTGCGGGTCCACGGGCCGCGGCAGGCGTTGCGGGCGCCCGGGCGCGCGATGGAGGCCGCGAGACAGTCGCGCGCGATGGTGCTCCCCGACGTCTCGATGGCGCGCAGGCCGCTGGCGAGGCGCGGGTCGCTCACCTGCGCCGGGGCCGTCACCCACGCGCGGTCGCCACCACGGCCGTCGCCGTTCACGTCCCCCTGTACGAGCGGCGTGAAGGGGAGCCCCGACTGGAAGCGCGAGAACACCGACAGCGTGCCCAGCTTGCCGCTGTGCCCCGCCTGCAGGATCCACACATGCCGGGCGTCGCTCGCGGCCGGCGCCCACTCCACCAGCGACGGATCGCCGAGCGCTGCGCCATCGAAGCCGCGGGCCTGCCGGTCGATGCGCTGCAGCGTGTAGTTGGCCTGCAGGAACGGCCAGCCGTTCCAGCGGCTGTTGAAGCGATCCATGCCGAAGTTGACCGTGAGCTGGCCGCCGCGGCCGCGCAGGTCGCTGCGCAACTGCGTCACGCGCCCGTACCCGGCATCGCGCCGTGACTCGGCCGCCGACAGGAAGCCGGAGCGCGTATCGATCGCCGCGGGCGATACGAACACCGGACGCCCGCCTTCGTCGGCCAGCGTGAAGCGCGACGCGCCGGCGAAGTTCCGGTCGACGATGGACGGTTGGTTGAGATCGTAGGTGCCGAGCGCCGAAAGGCGCAGCATGAACGCCCAGCGCGTGGTGTTGAAGTCGAGGTTGGCGCGCCAACTGCGCGGCGCATCCCAGCGACGGTCGAGCAGCGTGACCGACGGCGCGCGTTCGGCCAGCGCACCGCTGCCGTCGGCGCACTGCGACGGCGTCGCGCCGCTCACCCAGTCGGTCATCGGCACCGCGCTGCCCACACACGACAGCGAAAGCGTGCTGCCGGCGAGCCCGGTGCGCGACGCGGCGTCGGCGACGATGTCCGGGCGCCACAGGTCGCGGAACTCCCCGATGCCGCCGCGCAGCACACCCGTGGGGTAGCGGAACCAGGTGCCGTAGTTGTTGAACGACGATCCGTTCCCGTTGCGCGCGCCGCGATTGAAGTAGTAGGTGAACCCCACGCGCGGGCTCACATGCACGCGCGGCGACACCCCGCCCGTGTGCACGCCGAGCGACTGTGCGAGCGCCGGGTTCTCGGCCGGGGCGTCGAGGAAGCCATTCCCCTCGATGCGTGCGCCGTAGATGAGGGAGACGAAGCGGCTCGGGTTCCAGGTGTGCGACGCGGCGACGGCGCTGTTCCATGCGCGCCCCTCGCGCCCCGGGTCGACGATCGTGCGGGCAAACGACGACGGGCGCCCCGCCTCGAGGTCGGCGAGCGACGCGAACGACCAGCGCCCGAAGGCGTTGTTGCCGCCATCGGCATCGAGCCCGTCCACGCGTCCCCACGCAATGGCGCGGAGTTGGTGCCGGCGCCCGCTGATGTTGCGCAGGTATTCGTGGTTGGCCTCACCGGTCCAGCGTCGCGTGCCGAGTGCACCCTGGCCACGTCCGCCCACCGAGAGACTGGTGACGCCCGCGTCGAGGGCGGTGGCGTCGGCGGTGTTGCGCACCAGCACATCGACCGCCGACCGATCGAGATACGGCTCGGCCGTGGTGCTGGTGAGCGACGCGTTGAAGCGCGTCACGAGGTACGTGCTGAAGCCGGGGCCCGACCACTTGCCAAGCATGAGCATCGCGCCAGCGGCGCGCTCGTCGCGGGCGGTGCCGGCGCTGGGGGCGGTGAGCGCGCCCGTCCCCTCGTGGTCGCCGCGCGTGTCGGAGAGGTACATGGTGAGCGATCGCGACGACGCGGTGTCGCGTGTGTCGTCGAAGCGCGCGAGCACACTCAGCGCATCGCGGCGGACGTCGGTGGGCAGGCCGCTCACGGTGAGTGGCAGCCCCGCGCGCTGGGCGATGGCGCGTGCGCGTTGCACCGAATCGAGCGAGACGCCGGCGAGGGTGTACGCCAGCGGGTTGGCGCCGGTGAGGTCGTTGAGCGGGCGCGTCGTGCGCGAGCCGTCGACGGCCACGTTGTACGTGAGCGCGCCGCGCACCAGCTCCCCATCCATGCCCCCCGATGCGCGCCACATGGTGGTGGTGCGTCCCAGCGCGCGCCCGATGGCGTCCGTGGCCTGCAGTGCGGGGGCATCGCCCGTGAAGAACACCGAGCGATTCTGGAAGTCGCGCGACCCCGGCGAGAGGCGGAGGTCGATGTTGGCTCCCGAGAAGCCGCCGCGGGTGGCGTCGTAGGTGGCACCCGTCACGCGGGTCTCGACGCGCGCCGCGCGCGGTACACTCGCGGCGCCCATCGCCATGCCGTTGAGCGTCGTGAGGTTGCTCGAGGAGGACGCGCCCAGCATGGTGGGGCCGCCGGGCCCCGTGGTCATGCCCGGAATCGTCGAGACGGTGGTGTTGATGTCCCCCGCGACGCTGGGCGGAATGGCCGACGCGACGCCTTCGCGCCACCGCTCACTCGAGCCCGTCTCCTGGGTGCTGGCGTTGACGCCCGTGCTGGCGCGCACCGGTACCGAGGCCTGCACCTTGACCGCGTCGAGCGTGGCAATGTCGCTCGCGAGGACGAAGTCGACCGTGAACTCGCGTTCGTCGGCCACGCGTGTCACGCGGCGTCGTGCGCCGCGCAGCCCCGTGGCCTGCACCGCCACGAGGTAGTCGCCCGTCCCGGGATTGAAGGTGACGGCGTATCGACCACTGTCGTTCGTCACCGCCTGCTGCACAAGTCGATCGGGACCACGTGTGATGTACACGGTGGCACCGGTGACGATCTTGCCGCTATCCGACGTCACGCGTCCCCGGAGCGTCTCCGGCGGACCTGCGGGTACCGCTGTCGCGGGCACCGTGGTCGCGGGGGGCGTGGTCGCGGGCGGCTGCTGCGCCGCGAGGGAGACAACAGGGCAGAGGGCCGCGAGCGCAACGCCGACGGCCACGGAGCGGGAGAATTTGCGCATGGCCCTGTGACAGCACGACACGCGGAAGCGTTGCGTGGACCGGGGCGTCGCGAGGCGGTTGGCACCATTCGACACGCACCGCTCGTCGCGCGCGTACTATCCGTCGTCCCGCCGTCGCGCTCCCGTTGTACGGCTCCCGTCACTGGGCTCCCGGTACACGTCACGCACCGTACACGAGACACCCACGCGCTTGCATCACGCCGCCGAATCCCTTCATCGCACGGAGTCCCGTCATGCCCGCTGAAGTGCCGCACACATCGCCCGCCGCCGACGACGTCGCGCTCATCATCACGCGCACCATTCGCGCGCCGCGTGCGCTGGTGTGGAAGGCGTGGACCGATCCGGTGCATCTCCGGGAGTGGTGGTGCCCGACGCCGTGGACCACCGAGGTGCGCGCCTTCGACCTGCGCCCGGGCGGCGCGTTTCACACCATCCTGCGTGGCCCCGACGGCGGCATGAGCGACAACCCTGGTGCGTTCCTCGAGATCGTCGAGGGTGAACGACTCGTGTGGACGCTGGCACTGGTCGACGAGTGGCGTCCGGCCGACGCTCCGTGGATGCCGCTGACGGCGTACATCACGCTGGCCGACGCACCCGATGGCGGCACGCACTACACCGCGCGCGTGCTCCACCCCAATGCGGCCGTGCGCCGGCAGCATGAGGAGATGGGATTCTTCGACGGGTGGAACACCTGCATCACGCAGCTCGAGGCGTACGCGGCGGAGCTGAGCGCGTAGCCCCCCTCGTCACGCGCCGCCGAACACCGCCTCCAACGCCTCCACGCACACCGCCAACTCGGCGTCGCCAATCACCAGCGGCGGCGCCAGGCGAATCACCGTGCCGTGCGTCTCCTTGCACAGCACCCCGCGCGCCATGAGCGCTTCGCACCACGGGCGCGCCGGTTCATGCAGCTCGATCGCGCACAGCAGGCCACGACCACGCACCGCCTTGATGGCGGGGTGCCGCAGCGCCTGCAGCGCACGCAACAGTTCGGCGCCCTGCGCCCGCGAACGCTCGACGAGCTGTTCGTCCTCGAGCACGGCCAGCGCCTCACGTGCCACCGCGCACCCCAGCGGATTGCCGCCGTACGTGCTGCCATGCGAGCCGGGCTCGAAGAGGTCGAGCAGCGCGCGCGACGACACGACGGCCGACACGGGATACATGCCGCCCGACAGCGCCTTGCCCAGCACGTACACGTCGGGCGTTACGCCCTCGTGGTCGCAGGCGAACTTCGCACCGGTGCGGCCGAGCCCCGTCTGGATCTCGTCAGCGATGAGCAGCACCGCCTCGCGTGCGCACAGCGCGGCCAGCTCGCGCAGGAAGCCGTCGGGTGGGAAGAGGACGCCCGCTTCGCACTGCACGGGCTCGATGAGCACCGCTGCGGTGCGTGACGTCATGGCCGCCCGCACGGCGGCGATGTCGCCGAACGGCACCAGGCGGAAGCCCGGCGCGAACGGACCGAAGTGCGCGCGATAGGACGGCTCGCTGGAGAAGCCCACGAGCGTCGTCGTGCGGCCGTGGAAGTTGTTGGTGAAGGCGATGATCTCGGCCTCCCCATCGGCCACGCCCTTCACGCGATAGGCCCAGCGGCGCGCGAGCTTGATGGCGGTCTCCACCGCCTCGGCGCCGGTGTTCATGGGCAGCACCGCCTCCATGCCGCAGAAGCGTGCGAGCGCCTCGCTGAAGGGCCCCAACTGATCGTTGCGGAAGGCACGCGAGGTGAGCGTGACGCGCTGCGCCTGCGCGGTGAGCGCCGCGACGAGCCGCGGATGCGCGTGCCCCTGGTTGACAGCCGAGTACGCGCTCAGGCAGTCGAGGTACCGCTTCCCCTCGACGTCGGTGACCCACACGCCCTGCGCCTCGGCCACCACGAGGTCGAGCGGGCGATAGTTGTGCGCGCCGAACGCCTCTTCCTGCGCGATGAACGCGTCGGTGCGGGTGTGCGACCGGGTGTGCGACATGGTGTGGGGCATCGTGTTCGTGGTGGTCGTCATCAGAGGATCCGTCGGCCGAAGGCGCTCGCGACGAGGTCGGCGGCGAGTTCGGCGGTGGTGTTGCGATGGTCGAGGATTGGGTTGACCTCGACGAGATCCATGGCGCGCAGTGCGCCGCTGTCGTGTATGATCTCCATCGCGAGGTGCGCCTCGCGCAGCGTGGCGCCGCCGCGCACCGGTGTGCCCACACCCGGTGCTTCGCGCGGGTCGATCCAGTCGAGATCGCACGAGACGTGCACGCCGGCCGTGCCGGTGGACGCGATCGTCATGGCGTCGTCCATCACGGCGCGCAGGCCCCGTTCGTCGATGTCGCGCATGGTGAACGCGCGAATGCCGAGTTCGCGCACGATGTGCTTCTCGGCGTCGTCGAGGTCGCGCAGCCCCACGTACACCGCGTGCTGCGGCAGGATGGTGGGGAAGAGCGCGCCGGCGCTCGAGGCGAGCTGCGAGAGGCGCGCGTCGCCGTAGCCCAGCAGATGCGCCATGGGCATGCCGTGCACGTTGCCGCTGAGGCTCGACTCGGGGGTGTTGATGTCGGCATGGGCGTCGAGCCAGAGCAGCCCCACGCGGGCGCCCACCCCGCCGTGCGGGCCGGACGTGTGCAGTCCGGCGGCCGGTGTCGTGGCGTGCAGCGCGGCGGCGGTGCCCGCGACGCTGCCCATGGCCAGGGAGTGGTCGCCACCCAGCACCAGCGGGATCTCGCCGCGCGTGACGGCCGCGGCGGTGCGCTGGGCGAGCACGGCGCAGACGGCGGTGATGGCCTGGAGTCGCTCGTCCGGGTCGTCGCCCAGTGCGCCGCGATCGGGGACGGTGACGTTGCCGTCGTCGACCACGGTGAGCCCCAGGGCGCGGAGGCGCGCCACCAGACCGGCCAATCGGACGGCGGAGGGGCCCATGTCGACGCCGCGGCGGCTGGCGCCCAGGTCCATGGGCACGCCGATCAGACGAACGGCGCGGGGGAGGTCTGTCTCGGACGGGGCGTCGACGGGCGCGTTGGGCATGGATGCACGATGCCCCGGGAGCCATGTCAGCAACAAGCACAATCAATGCACAGAAATGCGTCCCAATATGGCTATTTGAACAATATGAGTGACATTATGCGTACATGGACGCCCTCGACACCCGGCTGGTGGCCCTGCTGCGGGAGAATGCCCGTACGCCGGTCGCGACCCTCGCCAAGCAGCTACGCGTTTCGCGCGGCACGGTGCAGAATCGCATCGACCGGCTGGTGGCCACCGGCGCGCTGCTGGGGTTCACGGTGCGGACGGCAGCCGACGCCGAGTCACATCGCGTGCGGGCCATCATGATGATCCGCACCGAGGGCGACGCCGACATGGTGCTCACGGCGGTGCGCGGCATTCCGGCGGTGCGCGCGCTGCACACCACCAACGGGCATTGGGACATCGTCGCCGAGATTGCGACCGACACCCTGCCGGAGTTCGACGATGTACTCCGGCAGGTGGGCAAGGTGAAGGGTGTGGCGCAGAGCGAGACCAGCCTGCTGCTCAGCACCCACAAGTAGGCGCCTTACTTCAGCACCTGCCGCAGGAACGCAATCGTCTTCGGCCACCCGTCCTTCGCGGCCTTGAGGTTCGCGGCGGGTTCGTTGACCACGCGTGCCGCCTCGGCGGCGGTCGTGTCGCGCGGCGTGATCGGATCGGCCTGTGCGCGCAGGAAGCCGTGGATGGCACCTTCGTAGTTGACGCCGGTGTACGTCTTGCCGAGTTGCTTCATGGTGCTCTCGATGGCCGGCATGAGCGCGCCGATGCGCGCGTCGCCGCTGCCGTTGAGGAGCATGACCGGCGCCTTGATCTTCGCCAGCGAGTCGGCGTCGACCGTCGCGGGCACGGCGGGCGTCGTGGCCGTCGCCGGGGTACCCGCCTTCGTGTACGGCGCCCCGTAGAACGCGACGCCACCGGAGAAGCCCTTCACGCCTCCGTTGACCGCGTGTCCCCACACCGCAGTGCCGCCCCAGCAGTAGCCGATCACGGCGTACTTCTGCGTCGCGTTCGGCAGCATCATCGCGTAGTTGGCCGCCGCGTTGATCACCGCGTTCTTCTCCGCCGCATTCACGCCGGCGATGAGTCGGCGCGCATCGGCGCTCGAGAGCTCCTCGCTGCTCGGCCCGCCGCGCACACGCGACAGGAAGTCCGGCGCGATCGCGATGAAGCCGTCGGCCGCCGCCTGGTCGGCCACGCCGCGCACCCACGTCGAGAGGCCGAAGATCTCGTGCACGACGACGACCACCGGGGCCTTCTGCGTCGAGGTCTTGCTGTACGGATACACGACCCACGCCATGATGGAGTCGGTGGCGCCCGGCGCGGAGGCGATCTTCACCCACTCCGAATGCCGGTTGCTGGCCTTGAGGCGTTCGGGCGCGCCGTTGTTGCTCGCGGGAATGCTGAGATCCTGCCGGAACACACCGCCGGGCACGGGCGCGGCGAGATCAGCCGCGGCCATGTGCGCCATGTGATCATCGGCCGACGGTCCGCGCGTGGTCGCACCGGGCGCGCTGCTCGCTGTGGCCGCAGGCTCGCTGTGCGTCACCGGCGTGCCGCCGGGGGTGGAGCGCTGCAGTGTGCAGGCGCCGGCCAGGAACACCAGGGGAAGGGACAGACGTCGCAGCATCATCGCGTACTCCGTGCAGGGAAACGACGGGGGCGGAACGACTCGAACGGCAGGGGTCGCGGCGGAATCTACTGTTGCCGGTGCCTCCTGCGCGGCTCCGCTCCGCTACGCACAGATGGGGTGCGCCGTTGCGCTGCGTGTCACTGCAGTGACGGACGGCGCGCACACGGCGCGACGCCTGCACCACCAAGGCCTGCACTGGCAGGCAGGAGAGAGCCATGTCCCGCATGGCAGACACCCGGGGAAGTGCCCGGCTCGTGCGCGCGGCAGTGGCCGCTGGCGCCCTGCTGTGGCACGCGGCGCCCGCCGGCGCCCAGATCAGCGAAGTCACCCGCAGCGCGGTCGCGGATGTTGCGCGGCTCACATTCGGTCAGTTGTGCGACGATCGCTTCATCCTGCGCAACGACGGCGCGAACGCCGTGAACGCCGCGGTGAGTGTCGTGAAGAGCGGCGAACGCACCAACATCGCGCTCGCGGCGCACGAACAGGTGGAATTCACGTCGAAGTCGAAGGAGGACGTCGAACTCTGGGTGGACGACAAACTCGTCGCGAAGGCCGAGCGCGAGAAGCGGAACTGCAAGGAGGTGCAGGGGAACGCCGCCGTGGCCGTCGCGCCGCTCGAGGTGCACACCAACACCGACGACAAGCGCGCGCGCTACGCGAACTACCCCTACTTCGACCCGTGGTTCTACGGACTCTATGGCCCGGGCTTCGGCTACGGCTACGGCGCACTCGGCTGGGGGTCACCGTTCTACCGCGGCTATGTGGGGGTACCGATCATCGTGAATGCGGGACGGGGTGTGCCGCGCGGACGGCGGTAGGGTGATGCGGTAGGGAACTGCGGTGAGGAAGCAGGGAGCAGGAAGGAGGATTCAGGGCGCAGCACTTTGGAGTGGCGGGCAGTGGCGCGGGTTGGCAGGTTTCCCTGCATGACACCGCTGCTGCTCGCCCTCCTGTGGCAACCGCCGGTACATCCCCTGTGCACGGCGGCTGAGCGATTCCTGCGCGAGTCGCAACAGTTGGTGGCCGTCGTCGAGCCCGACACGATCGACGACTGGCGCACGAAGAAGCGTCTTGCCGGGTGCAAGATCACCGCCGCCGGCGGCACCACACGCGGCGTGCAGCCACAGGCTGTGGCGTTCTACGAGGCGGTGCGTGCCGCAGGGTGGACGCGCACACCCGACCCGAAGGACGCGCCGAACGAAGCGAGCCTGCGCTTCCGCATGGAGCAGGCCGACTGCCTGTTCAACGTGTTTGGTCCTCCCATGCTCAACACCGACGCCGAAGCCATGGTGAACGAGCGACGCCCACTCAAGGCAGGCGAAACACGCTGGCACGTCTACGCGATGTGTCTTCCCGCGCTGCCGGCCGGTCCCACCTGACCTAGAAGGTCACCGCGCCCCGCGCCGCCGGTCCCACCACCGCTCGATACTTCTCGAGCGCCACGCCTCGTGACACATGCGGCCGCGGCGTCCAGGCCGCCAGCCGCTCCGCCAGCTCCGCGTCCGACAGCGCAACACTGATCGTCTGCACACCGGGCCGCGCATCGATGCGAATGCGGTCTCCATCACGCAACACCGCGATCGGTCCGCCCACGTACGCCTCGGGCCCTGCATGCCCGATGCACAGTCCGCGCGTGGCGCCGCTGAAGCGTCCGTCGGTGAGCAGCGCGACCTGCTGTCCCACTCCCTGTCCGTACAGCAGCGCGGTGATGCCGAGCATCTCGCGCATGCCGGGCCCGCCTCGGGGCCCTTCGTTGCGGATGACGAGCACGTCGCCGAGTGTGTAGCGCTGCGCGCGCACCGATTCGAGCGCGTCCTCCTCGCTCTCGAAGACGCGCGCGGGCCCTTCGTGCACGAGCGTCTCGAGCCCTGCCACCTTGAGCAGTGCGCCGTCAGGGCAGAGGTTGCCGGTGAGCACCACCACGCCGGCCGTGGGCGCTCGCGGTGACGACACCGGGCGCACCACCGTGCCATCGGAGGCCGGTGCATCGGCCAGCTCGTCGGCGATGGTGCGGCCGGTCCACGTCATCGCATGGCCGTGCAGCAGTCCGCCATCGAGCAGCGTACGCAGCACCATGGCCGAGCCGCCAGCGTCATGCAGATGCCGCGCGAGATAGCGACCGCCCGGCGCGAGGTCGGCCAGCAGTGGCGTGCGCGCGAACACCGCGTCGATGTCCGCCAGCGTGAACGCGATGCCGGCCTCGTGCGCGATGGCCGGCAGGTGCAGCGCCGCGTTGGTGGAGCCGCCGGTGGCTGACACGACCATGCAGGCATTCTCGAGCGCCTCGCGCGTCACGATGGTGCGCGCGGTGGGGCCACCATCGCGCACGCGCGCCGCGAGCTGCGCTCCCACCTGTCGCATGACCGCCTGTCGCGCGCTGTACACCGCCGGCACCATCGCGAGGCCGATGGGAGCGAGGCCGAGCGCCTCCGCCACCAGCGCCATGGTGTTGGCGGTGAACTGCCCCGCACACGCCCCGCCGGTGGGCACGCAGGCCCGCACCCGCGCTTCGAGCTCCACCTCCGTGGCCTCGCCGGCGAGTACGCGCCCGACCGTTTCGTACGTCTCGCCGATGTGCGTGTCGGCACCTTCGAAGCGGCCAGGCATGGCTGCGCCACCGAAGCAGAACACCGCCGGCACATCGCAACGCACCATGCCCATGAGGAGCCCGGGGATGTTCTTGTCGCAGCCCCCGATCGCGACGATGCCATCCCAACGATGCGCGCCCGTCGTGGCCTCGACGCTGTCGGCGATGAGCTCACGCGACACGAGCGACCAGCGCATCCCCTCGTGCGCGATGGCGAGGCCGTCGCTCACCGACACGACGGGGCACTCGTGCGGCATGGCACCGCCGGCGTACACCCCGGTCTTCGCCTGCAGCGCCTGCTCGCGCAGCAGCATGTTGCACGGGCTCATCTCGCCGCCCGTGTGAATCACCGCGATGTGCGGCCGCGCGATCTCCTCGGTGTTCTGTCCGAGTGCATGCAGGAACCCGCGCGTGGGCGCGCGCAGCAGGCCGTCGTGGATGGTGGCCGAGCGAAACCGCGTCACGCGTCGGTCACCAGCCGCACGATGGCCGACACATCCGCCGCGCCGCCGATATCCTCGCGCGCGTACGCCGCGCGGAACCGCTCGAGCGCCGCGGTGGTCACCGGCACATCCGCACCGACATCGGTCGCGAGCCGCACGACCTGTTCGATGTCCTTGCGGAACGTCGCAATGGCGCCCAGCGGCGGTGTGTGCGTGCGACTGGCCATGCGCGGGCCGAAGATCTGGAGCGGCAGTGAATCGGCAAAGCCACCCGCCAGCGCGCCCGGCAGGCGCGTCGCGTCCACCCCCGCCTTCTCGGCGAACGCCACCATCTCGGCGATGACCGCGAGGTTGCAGGCGACGATCTGCTGGTTGCAGCTCTTGGTGAACTGCCCGGCGCCCTGCGCGCCCATGTGCGTCACCCGCTGCGCGAGCGCGTCGAACACCCACGCCGCGCGCGCCACATCGGCGGCGTCGCCACCGGCAAAGACGATGAGCCGCCCCGCGCGCGCCGCCGGCACGCCGCCCGACACCGGCGTGTCGAGCCAGTGCGCACCGCGTTCGCTGCGAAGCCGCGTGGCCATGCGTACCGTGGCATCGGGGGCGATGCTCGACAGGTCGATGACGAGATGCTCGCTGCCCAGCGCCGGCGCCATGCCGTGCGCGCCGAACACCACGTCCTCCACCGCCGCCGTGTCGGTGAGGCAGAGGCAGACGAGCTGCGCCTGCTCGGCCACCTCACGCGCACTGGCCGCCGCACGGGCGCCAGCAGCCACGAGCGGCGCGAGCTTGTCGGCCGAGCGGTTCCACACGACCACGTCGCGCCCCTGCTCGAGGAGACGCAGCACCATGGGCCCGCCGATGAGCCCCGTGCCGATGAAGCCGATGGGCGGCGACTCACCCATTGAGATGGAGCCCGTTGTCGATGCGGATGGTCTCGCCGGTGATGCCGCTGGGGCCCGCCACCAGGAAGTGCGTGAGCGCGGCGACTTCGTCCACGGTGAGCAACCGCTTCATGGGCTGCGTCTCGAGATACTTCGTCTCGACCGCGGCCAGTGCGTCGGCATCGAGCACACGGCTCGGGAGTCCGCCCGCCACGTAGCCCGGCGCGATGGCGTTGACGCGAATGTGCGGCGCCAAGGCACGGGCCATGCTGAGCGTGAGCGCAATGACCGCGCCCTTGCTGGCCGCGTACGCCGCCGACGAACCCACCCCCGACAGGCCGGCGATGGAGGAGTAGTTGACGATCGCGCCGCGACCGCTGCGCTCGAGCGCGCCGCGGCAGGCACGGATCATCTGGAAGGTGCCCATCACGTTCACGTCGTTGGTGCGGCGGAACTCGCTGCTGGGGAGCCCCTCGAGATCATGATGGGGCACGAAACGCGTCACGCCGGCGCAGTTGATCAGCCCGTCGATGTGCCCGCCCGCGGCCGCGGCGAAGCTGTCGGCCGCGGCACGACAGGCTGCGTCGTCGGTCACGTCGACGATGACGACCATGGCTGGCGAGCCCAGCGCGCGACACTCCGACGCCACCTCCTCGGCTTCGGCACGCGTTGCGTCGAGCGTACAGATGCCCGTCATCCAGCCGTCGCGCGCGAAGGTGCGCGCGCAGGCTGCGCCAATGCCGGTGGCAGCGCCGGTGATGAGGACGGCGCCGTTCATGCGGCCGTTCGCGGCGCCGTTCACTTGCGCGCTCCAGCGCGAGAGGCAGCCGGCGCGTCGGGCAGTCGCGTGAGCACGAAGTCCCACATGCGGGCCTCGCCCACGTGCAGCGCCGTCACGCGCCCCTTGGCATCGCGGGTGAAGCGGAGGCTCGAGCCGCCTGCCTCGAACGCATCGCGCAGTGTGGGCGTTGCGCCAAGGGTGCGCCCCTCGCGCTGGTCGATGTAGAGCCGCCCGTTGTCCACGCGCACGGTGACCGTGTTGCCGATCTCGTCGCTGCGGTAGCGCCCCGCGTACGCCGCCAGGTCGGCGGGCGTGGGCACCACCACCTCGGCGGCACGCCACGTGTCCACGACACTGTCGCCATCGCCGGTGACGCTGCGCAGCGTCCGCACGCCCTTGTCGTCGACATGCAGGCGTGTGCGCACACCGCCCAGCAGGAACGTGCCGTCGCGCAGCGCACGAATGGGCGTGCCGTTCACGCTCATCACGCCACGCGCGGTGTCGATGCGAGTGACCACGTGCCACCACCCGTCCTCGTACACGCCGCGCCAGGCACGCAGCGCGGCCTGGTCGGTGGCGACGGTGTCGTTGGGCACCACGGGAGTGAGTGCACTGCCCGCGATGCCCGCCACCAGCGCCCGCGTGTACGCCGTGGCACCGGCGCCGGCCGCGTTGCACATGACGGCGATGGAGAGGTTGTCCAGCTCCGGATAGCGCGCGAGGTAGGTGCTGTAGCCGGCGGTCGAGCCCGAGTGCGCGATTTCCGTCGTGCCGCGCCAGCGCGTGACCGTGACGCCCAGCGCGTAGGCGATCTCGAGGCCGCTGGTGAGGCGCATGCGGCGCGTGAGCGAGTCCACCACGTTCGCGCCGAGTGTCTTCTTCGTGAGCGCTTCGTTCCAGAGGAGCCAGTCACCCACGGTGGTCCACAGGCCGCCTGCTCCGACGACGTTGTCGCCCGGCATGTCGATGGCCCACCCCGTGCCGCGCCGCGCGTAGGCCTGTGCGAGCCCCGGCACGATGCGCGTGAAGTCGTCGCGCCACGACGTGTTGCGCATGCCGAGCGGCGCGAATATGCGTTCGCGGGTGAAGCGCTGGAACGACATGCCGCTCACCCGCTCGACGATGGCGTGCAGCAGCAGGAAGCCGGAGTTGGTGTACGAGTAGTGATCGCCCACCGGATAGTTGAGCCCCTGCTGCGCGGCGATGAGGCGCACCATGTCCGGGTTGGTGTGCACGCGCGTGCCACGCGGCCACCCCTGCCACGCCACGAGGTTGCTCCACTCGCGCAGCCCGCTCGTGTGCGTGAGCAGGTGGCGCACGGTGATGGTGCGGCCGTAGTCGCGCAGCTCGGGGAGGTATTTCCGCGCGTCGTCGTCGAGGGCCAGCTTGCCGTCGGCGGCGAGGAGCAGGATGGCGGTGGCGGTGAACTGCTTGGCCACACTCCCCGACTCGAGAATCGTGGTCGGCGTGATGGCGCGTGCGCCGGCCAGGTCGGCCATGCCGTAGCCGCGTTCCAGCAGCGTGCGCCCCGCGCGCGACACGCCCACGGCGCAGCCGGGGGAGTGCGTCGAGTTCCACGGCGCGAACACCGAGTCGGCGAGCGCCTGGAGGTTGGCTTGCGGGGTGGCCTGTGCGGAGGAAGCGGCCGGGGTGCCGGCGGCGAGGAGCGCGACGAGGGGCGTGACGAGCAGCGGAGTCCGCGTGGCCGCGCGCGAGAGGTGGGGGCGCATGGCGCGAATGTACGCCGGGGCGGCTATCTTCGACACATGCCCGTCTACGTCTACGAAACCGTCCCGCACACGCCGGGTGAGGCGCCCCAGCGGTTCGAAGTGCGGCAGTCGATGGCCGAGGCGCCGCTCACCTCCCACCCCGAGTCGGGGGCGCCTGTGCGCCGCGTGCTCACGGGTGGGCTCGTGACCTTCACGCATGGCGCGGCGGGGGGCACGACTGGCACCCCGGCCATGCCGCAGGGTGGTTGCGGCGCCGGCTGCGCCTGCGCGCACTGACCATGCCGGCCCGCAAGACCGCGAAGCCGGCCGCGAAGAAGGCCGCCGCGAAGACGTCGCCGGTGAAGAAGGCCGCCGCGAAGAAGACAGCAAAGAAGCCCATGATGCCGGCGAAGAAGGCGCCGCGCACGACGCCGAAGAAGCCGCCTCAGTCGGCGCCGTACGAGCAGGGCAAGTGGGCCGCGGTGTTCGCGCCGCGTGCGCCGGGCGAAGTGCGCTACTGGCTGGTCAAGTCGGAGCCGGACGTGTTCTCGTTCGACGACCTGCTGGCCGCACCGCAGCAGACCACCTGCTGGGACAGCGTGCGCAACACGGCGGCGCGCAACTTCATGCGTGACGGCATGCGGCGCGGCGACCTGGCGTTCTACTATCACTCGAACGCCGAACCGTCGGCCATCGTGGGCATCTGCGAAGTGGTGCGTGAGGGGTATCCCGACCACACCGCGTTCGATGCGTCACACGCGTATCACGACCCCGACTCCGACCCGGCGCACCCGACGTGGTTCATGGTGGACGTGCAGGCCGTGCGCGCACTCCCGCGCCCCGTCGCGCTCCCCGACATCAAGGCCGACCCCGCGCTGGCCGACATGGCGCTGGTGAAGGTCGGGCGGCTGTCCGTGGTGCCGGTGACCGCCGCCGAGTGGCAGCACATCCTCAAGCTGGGCGGCGCGTAGCGCCTACCGCGGCCGCGCCCGCTCGTACTGCTTCGCCCAGCGCACGTCACCACCCAGCACGTGCGCGGCGTGCAGCGCCCAGTGCGGATTGCGCAGCATCTCGCGCGCCAGCAGCACCAGGTCCGCAGAGCCGTCGGCGACAATTGCCTCCGCCTGCGCCGGCTCGGTGATCAACCCCACCGCCGCTGTCGCCACGCCCGCCTCCACGCGCACGCGCCGCGCGAACGGCACCTGATACCCCGGCCCCACCGCGATCTTCTGCGCCGGCGACAGCCCGCCCGACGAACAGTCGATCACGTCGGCGCCATCTTCGCGCAACTGCGCGCTGAGCTGCACCGTCTCGTCGAGCGTCCAGCCGCCCTCCACCCAGTCGGTGGTGGAGAGCCGCACGAAGAGCGGCCACTCGTCGGGCCACACCGCGCGCACGCCACGCACCACCTCGCGCGTGAGCCGCACGCGGTTGTCGAAGCTGCCACCGTAGTCGTCGGTGCGTGTGTTCGACAGCGGCGACAGGAACTGGTGCAGCAGGTATCCGTGCGCCGCGTGCACCTCGGCCACGCGAAAGCCCGCCGCGAGGGCGCGCTGCGCCCCCGTCACGAAGCCGTCCACGATGCCCGGAATCTCGTCACGCGTGAGCGCGACCGGCTGCGGATAGTCGGCGTTGAACGCGATCGCGCTCGGCGCCACCACGTTGCTCCAGCCGCCGGCCTCGGGGGGCACCGCCTTGTGTCCTTCCCACGGACGCGTTGTGCTCGCCTTGCGCCCCGCATGCGCGAGCTGGATGCCCGGCACCGCGCCCTGCGCGAGCAGGAAGTCGGTGATGCGATGCAGCATCGGCAACTGCTCGTCGTTCCAGATGCCCAGGCACTGCGGCGAGATGCGCCCTTCCGGCACCACCGCGACCGCTTCGGTGAACACCAGCGCCGCGCCCCCCGTGGCGAAGGCACCCAGGTGCGCGAGGTGCCAGTCGGTGGCCACGCCGTCGACGCCCGAGTACTGGCACATGGGCGAGACGCCGACGCGGTTGGCGAGCGTGAGGCCGCGCAGCGTGAGGGGCGAGAACAGGGCGGACATGCGGCGTGGGGCTGAAGACGGAGAGCGACCGTGCGGCGTACCGGCGACCCGCGAAAGATACGCAGAAAGGCACGCACCTCCGGGAGAGTGCCTTGCGGACCAGCGCGGCGACCCGGTAGGGTAGCGCGTGACCACTGCCTCGCCGATTCTCGCCGGGCTGGCGTTCGCGTCCATCGTCGTGGCGCTCACCGCCTTCGGCCGTCGCCTGCCGTTCCCGCCCCCCATCCTGCAGGTGGTGGCAGGCTTCGCGCTGGGAATGCTCCCCGCCGTGCGTGCGCCCGAGCTCGAGCCCGAGGTGGTGTTCTTCGTGTTCCTGCCGCCCATCCTGTGGGCGGCGGCGTTCTTCACGTCACTGCGCGAGTTCAAGGCCAACCGGCGTCCCATCGGGCTGCTCGCCATCGGCCTCGTGGTGGCCACGACGCTCGGCATCGCGTGGGTGGCGCGGCAGCTCTATCCCGGCATGCCGTGGGCGGTGGCCATCGCGCTCGGCGCCATCGTGTCGCCGCCCGATGCGGTGGCGGCCACGGCGGTGGTGTCGCGGCTTCCCGTGCCGCGCCGCGTCATCGTGATTCTCGAGGGCGAGAGTCTCGTCAACGATGCGTCGGCGCTCATCCTCTATCGCTCGGCCGTGGCCGCCGCGGTGACCGGCGCGTTCAGCTTCGGCGAGTCGCTGGTGCGCTTCTTCCTCGATGCCGGTGTGGGTGTGCTCATCGGGCTCGGGGTGGGGCGGCTCCTCATCTGGACGGCGAAGCGCACGCAGGACGAGCTGGCCGAGACGCTGCTGACGCTGGCGGGGCCGTTCGCGGCGTGGATCGTGGCCGAGGAGCTGCATGTGTCGGCGGTGCTGGCGTGTGTGGCGGGCGGATTGTACACGCGGCAGCACTTCTCCACGGCGGTGGGGCCCAGCTCGCGGGTGCAGAGCCGTGCGGTGTGGGACCTGTTCGTGTTCGTGCTGAACGCGATGATCTTCGTGCTGCTCGGGCTGCAGGTGGCGGGGCTCGTGCGCGAGACGCCGCCGAGCGAGCTGGGTGGGTTGCTGTGGCCCGGTGTGGTGCTGAGTGCGGTGGCGATCGTGATTCGCCTGGTGTGGGTGCCGCTGGCCACGTGGCTGCCGCGGTGGCTCAGCAAGCGCGTGGCGGCGACGGACCCCGTGCCGCGCCCCAAGGCCGTGTTCCTGGTGGCGTGGACCAGCATGCGTGGCATCGTATCGTATGCGACCGCGCTGGCGTTGCCGCTCACGCTGGCCAACGGGGCGCCGTTCCCCTATCGCGACGAAATCCTGTACGCGACGACGGCGGTGATCTTGTGCACGCTGGTGGTGCAGGGGTTGTCGCTGGCGCCCATCATCACGCGCATGCGGTTCGTGCCCGAGACGCACCATCGGCGTGAGGAGCAGTTCGCGCGGGTGGAGGCGTTGCGCCGGGCCGCCGAGGCGCTGGACGATGCCGCGCGCGAGGGGTGGGCCAACGAGACCGATGTGGCGTGGCTGCGGAGCGAGCTGCGCGAGCGGCTGCGGCAGCACCGGGACCCGGATGCGGGGCATTCACGGCACAAGCTGCGGAGCCGCATGCGGGAGGCCGAGCGTCGGATGCTGGTGCGGCTCAGAAATGAGGGTGCGATTTCGGACGAGGTGTTGCGGGATTTGGAGCAGGAGTTGGATTTGGATGCGATGCGGAGTGTGCGGGTGGGGCACTGAGGGGGCCCGGAGCGCGGGGCGGCGGGTGACGCGAGGCCTGCAAGGCTTGCGAGGCTCGAGCGCACACTTCGCTAGGGTGCGCGCGTCTCGGTGCGAATCGGTGTTCTGCTGCGTAGCGAGCCGCAGAAGCAGATCGGTCAGCGCGACCGACGCGGCGACAAGTTGTTGCTTGGGAACGCATTGGTATCGTCGAGGCCGCTTGCTGGCTGTTGGATTCTGCTGCAGGAATCTGACGGATACGTCGCGGGCTGCAGCTTCTTCCTGCAGGCTAATCCGCGTTATGCATAACGAGGAGACGATGACTGAAGACGAGTTGACAGAAAGAGTGAGTGCGACTGGCAGGCTGTTCGAATTGATGTCGCGAGCCGTCCAAGTAAACGGAAACCTCCCCATTGTTTCCGCTTGGGCGACTATTTCGGGTGGCTCTGAGCAAGACCACGGTCGCGGATTCGACCTGCTCGCACATGCCTATAGACTGATCGAAGAGGCAAAGCAGGAAGTACTCCGTCGATCTGAGATCAAGCAGGAGCTGTTCATGCGCTCCATCAACAGTGTCGAACAGCTCCTCAAGTCAACGAACTACGCGAACCCATGGCACACCGTTTCCACTCCGCTACAGCAAGCGCTGAACGCGCTTGAGTTCTCTGCCGAGCGAATGAACGCATTTTCCAGCGAACGCGCGATTCCGAGAGCTGATGTTGACGAGTTGTTGCAGCAGGTTCGTCTCGTACGCCAATCGCTGAACGAGGCGGAGATTGACGTGGAGCTGAAGCGCCAGCTTCTCAGGCAACTGGATGAGATCGACGTGGCGCTGACCAACTACAATCTCCGTGGAGCAGACGGAGTCGTCACAGCAATGAATGCGTCGGTCGGGTTCGTGGTACGGATGAAGGACAAGATCTCAGAAGTCACGAGTGTGAAGGAGGTCAACGACTTTCTCGATCTGGTCATCAAACTTGAGACGATTGTCACACGAGCAGTTGCCTACACCACGATCGGTCTGCCGGCCATTCAAGCACTGCTCTCCTCTGGGCAGAGCGTGGCACAGTAGCACTGAGGTAGCACAACGATCGCTGCTGCGGACGGGACCAAGTGAAGGTTGGCGGCTGGCTCGCTGGGCTCGCCTGCCGCATTGTTATCAGGCCCCGTCGCAAAGCTGGGCGTTGGGCGGCATCTAGTACTGTGGACAACTCATGATCCAGCAGAACACCACTTTCGAGATCATTGAGCGAGTCCGGGCGAGGGGCTGGGCGCTCTTTGACTCCGATGAGCTCCCGTTGCGCTCATGGGATGACAGAGCTGTTCTGGACAGCATCGGTTTACGGCCGACAGCCTCACGAGCCGCAGCAGCGTCCCTACGTCCACGGACAGCGGAGACCGCTCGGCGGCCGTCTCTGACCGCACGCTATGGAATCGGTGCCTTTCCCGCTCACGCTGACGGAGCCCACCTGCCTGTCCCCCCACGCTTTGTCCTGCTGCGGTGCAAAGCTGACGAACAGGGTCGTCCTACGCTCCTGTATCCTTGGCACGAAATCGACTGCTCGCCGGACCTGAGCCACGCTCTACTGCGTGAAGTGTTCGCATTCAAGAACGGCGCCTGTAGCTTCGTCGACTCCGTTTTGAGTGGCGAGCGCCAGTTTGTCCGCCTTGATCCTGGCTGCATGATCCCCCTGACGAGAGGAGCGCGACATCTGCTGGACTGGATCGCCCGAGCGATCGCGGCGTCTCAGGCCGTAACTGTGGAGTGGCGTCCCGGACGATCGCTATTGTTCGACAACTGGCGCGTCCTTCATGGGCGCGGCTTGGCGCAGCGAATCGGTGAGCGCACGCTCATCCGTACTACGTACGACGTACTCTAATCGGCAGACCATCGTGCCAGCGTTCGACCACCAGTCGCTTTGGGCAAAATCGAAGCTCTTCGTTGACCGAGCCCTTCACGCACGCGACAACGATGATGCAATCGAGTACCACCTATGGGCCGCGATAGCATTGGAGGTGCTGGGCAAGGCAGCTCTGGCACACCTGCACCCAACCCTTGTCGCGGACCCATCCCACCTGCCAAGCCTCCTGACCGCCGCGGGGCGTCCGACAGGCACTAACCACAAATCGATACCGGCGAAGACGGTTTTCGAGCGCCTCAAGAGCGCCGTGGACGCTTTCGACGAACGTATGGAGCGCGAGTGCCTCCTCATGGCCAACAGGCGTAATGCAGAGCTGCACTCTGGAGAAACGCCGGTCACTGGTCTCGACCCGCGATCCTGGGTTCCGCAGTTCTGGCGTGCTGTCGATGTTCTGGTCGCCAGTCAGGCCAGAACGCTCGATGACTGGCTGGGGAACGACGAAGGGCAACGTGTGCGGGAGATTCTTCGTGATGCTGCGGAACTCCTTCGGCAGACCGTCCTGGGCAGAATCGAACGGCGCCGCCGCGAGATGGATCTTCGGTTCCCGCCCGGCTCGCAGGAGCGCAGTGACGCAGAGGCTCGATCGAACGCCCGGCCGATTCCACCTCGCTTCTCGGAAGCCGCGGACGCTGTAGAGGAACAGGCGTGCCCTGCGTGTGGAATGAAAGGATGGATGCTTGGATCAGTCGCGGACGAGGAGGTGCAAACCGTCGAGGCGGATTCAGATCCAGAGTGGGGCCCGATGTACTCCGAGGTGGTGATCACAACGTACGACGTCGAGGAGTTCCGCTGTCCCGAGTGCGGTCTCAGGGTAGAAGGGCGTGACGAGGTCGCAGTCGCGGGCCTGCCAGCGGATTTCGTACGCGAGGATGAGCGGGAACCAGATTATGAGCCCGAGTACGGTAACGAGTAGCTGACTCGCGACTGACTGTCTACGACCATGCGCTCGGCCGCCCAACGAGGCATTGCAGCAGACAAAGCGGCCCACAGATTGTCGTCGTAGACGGCTCCGCGTGGGTCGCTTTGCTTCTGAACTTGGGCGCCATGGCCACCGGAAAGCTACAGCTTCAGCCCAACCAGTCGCTCACGCATCCACGTCGCGAGAGCGACCTCGGTGAGTGATCCTGCCACCAGCGCCGTCACCACCTGAACGACTTCAACTTCAGTCGCGTCGAGATCCTTGCCGTTCAAGCCGAGAAAGATCATCGCCGCGAGGAATGCTGCCCGCTTGTTGCCGTCGTTGTACGGATGCGCCTTGGCGAGCCCAAACGCATACGCCGCCGCCAAGGTCGCCAGATCCGAATCCGGCTCGTAGTGGTGCTTCTGCTGCGGGCGTGCCAGGGCCGCGGCCAGCGCATGTTCATCCCGAACGCCTGGAAGACCGCCGTGCTCACGCAGCTGGTCCAGGTGCGCAGCGTCCAGGACGAGCCGCGGCACCCAGCGCAGGGTCGCCACGGGCTACTTCGCCAGTTCGCGCAGCGCGTTCCGGAACTTCTTCGCCGCGTGGGCCGCGACCGCGAGTCCCGCCTCGATGTCCGGATCGTAGGGCGTGAGCAGAATGCCCCGGTCTGTCTCCACGGCCAGCACGCGGTCGCCGGCCTCAAGGTGCAGGCGCTCGGCCATATCCTTCGGAATCGTGGCGCCGATCGAGCCCCCGACCTGGCGCAGCGTGAGTTCGCGAACCATTCCAGCCTCCGTAGCACGGGTATGCTACAAAGGTAGCACTGCTGTGCTACCGCGCAAGGGCGCGCGTGCCATTGAATAGCGGGGGGATGGGTAACAGCTCAGTCAGAGTACATGGTGAGCACATGCGATGCCGTCGTGACGTTGCCGCAAGAACTCCTCTGCCCCCCGCGAGCGCTACCGCAACTCCACCATCCCAGCCGCCGTCAGGAACGCGTACGTCTCATCCAGCGCCGGCATGGGCGGCACGAACACCACCGTACCATCCCGCCCACGGGTCAGGAGCACGCGATACGCGTTGAGCCGCAGCTGGAAGGGATCCTTCACCTTGGCGCCCTTCCTGTAGCTGCGTGCACGCACGTTGGACCAGGTCCCGTCGAGCCGAATGAGATCGGTTCCCCACGCCAGGAGCGCCGCGTCCAGCTCCAGTCCCTGAGCGCCGAACTCCGTGACGCAGCTTTCGAGCCGACGACAGCTGTGCTGGCCGTAGTCGGATTCATGGTCGCCGTACCACGGCCCCATCTTGAGTCGCTTGGTGGACTGGAAGTCATTGGGGATGCCGTGCGCCACCAGGTCCCGGTCCTTCGATGACGCCACGAGGCCGAACCGCGCCAGCGGGTTGTCGGCATACCGATCCCGCAGGTACGTCTTGGCCACATCGAGCGAGCGGGTGACTCGCAGGTGGTATCCATCGGCATTCAGCCGGCGGGAGATCGGCGACAATGACGCCGGGTCGTCGCAATCGAGCAGCGCAGCGACGAACCGGTGCAGGTCCCGCGCCTGATGAAAGCGCAGCTCGGTATCGAGACTGAGCGCCGTCTTGAGTTCGAACGGCACACGCCCACTGCGGAAGATCCCGGCCACGCCCGGAGGCGCGTGCACCGTCCACTCGGCGCTCCGCGCGGACGACTCGACAGCCGTACGCCATTGGCCAAGGCCACCCTCTTCGCCGATGTGAATTTCCTGCCCGCTGCCGATGAGGCCCACCACCACACACCAATCAGGAATGCGGTCGGCAAATCCGATGAACTCCTCCGGCTCGCTGCGTGCATCGGCCCGATCGTGCTTGGCGCGCACCTGGTCCGTGTCGTAGGCCCGCTGCGCCTCGTCGAACACCAGCACATGCTCCGGTGGCACCGGAGAGCGCGCCGAGGAATAGCGCTTCACATAGTCCTTGACGCCCCGCACGAACGTCTTGCCATCGCCTCCAGCGCCGCGCATCTCGTACTGCAACACCTCCACCAGCGGCCCGTTGCCACTGAGGTACACCGCCGGCGCGGTCGGCTTGCCGTCGCCGCGATCGATCGCGAGATCATCCAGGTACCGCGCGTGCACGGTCTGAAGCCCCACCAGCGTCTTGCCGGCGCCCGGCACCCCGGTGACCAGAATCAGGTGGCGCGACTTGGTGAGTGCGGCCTGATGGATGATCCGGGTGATTTCGTCGAGGGCTGGCTTGGTCGCCGCATGCGCGCGCTCGATGGTGCGCAGTGTGCCTGACGCCATGAGTTCACGGGCCGCCTCCACGATGGTGGGCAGCGGGCAGTAGGCGCCATCGGACAAGAACGCCTCGCGCGACACGACCGGCTCAGACTTGCGACGCGTGATGTCCGCGATCAACGCGTCCAGCGCGTCCGGACCGGCCACGTGCACACCGTCGGTTTCGCGCTGATAGCCGCGGGCCCGTGTCGGCACGAGCACCGGCACCACTTCTCGCCCGTTGCACTCGCGGTGATAGTTGCCCAGATCGCGGGCATACGCAGCCGCCTGATCGAGGTCGGCCTGACTGGGCAACAGCTTGCCCTTCAGCTCGATGACCATGACTCCCGCTCCCACCAGCAGGATCACATCGGGTCGCCGGGATTCCATAGGGAGTTCGTACTCGAGGATCGCCGAGTAGTGGCGGGCGAGCTCGTCGCGAATGAGGACCTCGGAGACCTCGGCCTGCAGCGGCGGAATCGAGTCATCCCAGGCGCGGTGTTGCTCTGGTGACGCGTCGACCACGAAGGACGCCAGGCGCTCGCGAATCTGCCTGGGTGGTGTGGATCGAAAGTCCGAGAAGCTGGAATCCCAGCCGGAGCGGGGGCGGTCGGTCATTGTGCGCGAGAGTAGGGGGCGAGCGGGCTGGCAAAGTTCGCCCGAGTCGTGCCGGTTGGCCAGGACGAGGAGCCTGCGCTCCGCCCCCGTGTCCTGATCTCTTCCAGTCAGGCTTCATCGGGACAGACCAGCGGCGCAATGTGCGATTCCGCGGCGATACCCTCTCGATCAGCGAGCGTGAGACGTGGGGATGTCGCCAGCTGGTGCGCGCGCGCTAGCGTCCCGCGCTCCACGTCCCGCCCTCGGCGCGCCCCCGCACAACCCGCCTACCGAAACCCCTGCGCCTGCGCGTGACCGGTGAGCGTGATGGTCTCGCCGCTGCCGGTCGATCGCGACGCCAGGCGCACGATGACCGCGCCCGCTTCCTCCGCCGTCAACCAGTCGGCGCCGCCCTCCGGACGGGAGCGCGTCCGCACCGGCGTGCCGAGCAGCACCGTGTTGACCCGCACGTCACGCCCCCGCTGCTCGGCCGCCAGCACATCGCGCATGGTGAGCTGCGCCGACGCCACGATCGTGACCGGCCCCGCCTTCGGCACGGGCCGCAGGGCGCCGGCGCCGTTCACCATCACGTAGCTCCCGCCTGCGCGCACGAGGGGCAGGAACGTGCGCGCCGCCATGTAGTGCGCCGTGAGCCCGTCGTGCACGATCCGCGACCACACCTCCGGCGGCACGTCCACGAGATCGGCCCCCTGCCACCATCCCCCGAGCGACGCCACCACTCGGTCGAGCGGACCGCCGAGGGCGGCGGCGCTCGCCCGCGCCGCGTCGGCCCCAGCGCCGCCGCGCCTTGGGCCACGAGCGCGCGCACGATCCTCTCGCCTACCTCGGACGTGTTGTCCGGGGCCAGTTCGGCCATCACCGCCTGCCACGTCATCGGAATCGCGCCGGCCTGCTGCATGCGCAACTTGGCATCCTGGTGCGCTTCGACGCTGACACCACCCGACGCGTCGCTCACGAAGTACACCTCGTAGCCGGGTCCCGCCCGGGCCTATCGGCGCAGGCCTGAAGGCGGAGCGGAGGCAACGACACGGGAGACAACGGGATAGATTCCAGTTCCACAATTGCCGTGACCGGAGGCCGCTGTGTACCTGACTCTCGAGGTTGAGCCTGAAGCGGATGGACGCTTTCTGGCTGAAGTGCCCGAACTCCCTGGCGTCCTCGCCTATGGCGCCACGAAGCAGGAGGCGGTGTCGCGCGCCCAGGCGCTCGCATTGCGGGTGCTGGCCGATCGGCTCGAGAATGGGGAGCCGGCCCCCACTCTCCTGCCGCTGGACTTCCGCGCCGCCTGACCCGCGGCGGGCGCCGTGATGAGTGACTGGCCGTCCACCAAGGCGCGGCGGGTGCTTGCCGCGTTGCAGCGCATCGGTTGGCGGGTCAAGCGCGAGGCCAGCTCGCATCGCGTTCTCGCCCGCGATGGGTGGCCCTACACCGTGTTCGCCTTTCATGACGGCGAGGAACTCGGCCCCCGCATGCTGGCGCGCCTCGCGAAGCGCACTGGTCTCCGGCCCGACGATTTGTAGCGGGGCGGTGTCCCAGTACCCGCCCCTCCCAATGCGAGCACCTATGCGCACGATCCGTCTCCACCTGTCCAACTCCCTTCACGCGCAGGCCCGCGAGCTCGCGGAGCGGGAGGGCATCTCGATCAATCAGCTCATCGCGACGTCGCTGGCCGAGAAGATGTCTGCGCTCCTGACGCACGAGTACCTCGAGGCCCGGGCGGCGCGGGGCTCGAAGGCGGCCTTCCGGCGGGTGCTGAAGAAGGTGAGGGATCGCGCGCCGATCGCGGGTGACGAGCGGTAAGCCGCTGTTCACAGCGACCCCCATGCACCCCCTCCACCGCCTCAGCCACCTCCTCACCGACCTGCCGGCGCTCGTGCCCGACGCGGCGCCGGCGGACTTCGGTACGGCCGCCCTCGAACGGCTTGCGGGCGCCATCGACGCCGATTCGGGCGTGTGGGCCAGCGGCGCGCTCACGGCTGCGGGGCCGGACTTCCACACGGTGTCGCTCTGGCGACAGCCGCCGGCGCTGCTGGCCGACTACGAACCGCTCAAGCCGCACGATCCGCTCTTCCAGCGCGTCGCCGCACATCCGGGGCGCGCCTTCAGCGCCAGCGCGGTGGACGCCCCGATCGTCTTCGCCACCTACTGCGCGCGCTACGGGCTCGCCCAGGCGCTGTCGGCCGTGGTGGTGCATCCGCTGAGCGGACTCCTCAACGGCCTCTCGCTCTGGCGCGCGAGCCCCACGCACGCGTTCACCGCCGACGACGAGGCGATGCTCGAGGCGGCACTGCCGCACCTGGTGGCCCACGCCGAGGATCGGCTGCTGCGCGCGGTGAGCGGACGGACGTTCGCGCGCACCGTCGCGCGCGGCTGCGCCGACCTGCGCGGTCGTCTGCACGCCGCCACGCCACGCTTCCTCGCGCTGCTGGCCACGGAGTGGCCCGACTGGCGCGGCCCCGACCTGCCACCGGCGGTTGTCGCCGCGTTCACCGCCGCGCTGTCCGGACGCCCGCGCGCCGAGGCGACGCTGTTTGGCGCGGTGGCCCTGCGCATCACCCACGCCGCGCCATACGTGCGCCTCGACGCGCGGGCCCGGCAGCCGTGGGATGCCCTCCGCCCCCGCGAGCGGACCATCGCCACCCTCGCCGCCGACGGACAGTCGCACAAGGAGATCGCGCAGACGCTGGGTGTCGCGCCCGCCACCGTGCGCAATCACCTCGCGCGCGTCTACGACACCCTGGGCGTGCACAACCGCGCGCAACTGTTGGCCGCCTGCGCCGCGGGCGCCTTCGACGAGGACGCGCCGCTCAGCCGATAGCCCCGCCGACGATCCCCGGGTGATGCATTTGCATCATTGAACGCACAGGCCGACTTGGCGCACACTGGCAGCGCGCGCCATCTCCGTCGCGCGCGCTTCCCACGACGGCATTCCCGAGGATCGTCGCATGTCCCGCGCCACGCCTGTGCTTCGTCACGTCCGCCGCGCCTGCGCGCTGAGCGCCCTCGCGATCGGCAGCATCGCCCTCAGCACCCCCGCATCGGCCCAGGCCTCCTTCTGGGGGTGGCAGCTCGCCGGCGGGTGGCCGCTCGCGCAGATGACCGCCGGCTCCGACTGGAGCAGCGACCTGGGCGCCGACTATCGCTACGACGCGTCGTCCGACGGGACGAACATGACGTTCAGCGGACAGGGGCGCAATTGGAGCAGCCGCGCCTACGGCCCGAACGAGACCAACGTGACGGTGGGGTGGGAGGGGACGGCGCGTGGCGGGCTGGTGGGGCAGACCTTCGCGGGCGGCGAAGTGACTGTCGGGCCGGCGCAGGTGCTCACCGGCAACGCGGTCGCGCGGGTGAACATCCACCTCTGGAGTGTGCTGGGCGACAACGACGCCGGCTACGGCATCAGCGCCGACTCGCGCCACAATGGCTACGCCGGCGTGTTCCTCGGCCCTGCGCCGCTCAACCTGCACTGGCGCATCGACTGGACGAGCACCACGAGCGGCAACGCGATCACCTCGGCGTCGCTCTACTTCGCGGGCGTCTTCAACCAGCAGATCGGTGGCACGTCGGGCTCGGCCAGCGGCATGTGGCCGTACGCCGGCTCATCGAACGGCATCAACGTCTTTCCCGACGTGCAGTTCACGTCGTCCGCCGGCGACAACGCCGGTGATCCGCGCAGCGGCCGCATCGACACCTGGGTCACGGTGAGCCTGTCCACGCAGCCCATCCAGGCCGTCGTGCCCGAGCCGTCGAGCTTCGCGCTGCTGGCGGGTGGGTCGCTGCTGCTGTTGGGGGTGGGGCGGCGGGTGCGGCGCGCGCGGGGGTGAGATGGGGCGCGGTGCGCGCGCGCGACGTGTGACGCGGTGCGCGCGGTGACGCGCTGCGCGCTACGGCCGGCCGGCGAGTCGCCCCTTCAACTCGCTGAGCCACTGCTCCACCAGCACCAGCTCGCCCGGGAACGTCTGCTTGCGCAGCATCACGAAGCGCGTGCCGTTGGGCTCGACATCGTACATGTGGAAGCCGCCGTCGCGCGCGTAGGCGTTCACGTCGAACAGCGGCGTCGTGGACACCACCGCGAATGTGGGTGAGGTGGAGACGCGCGCCGACATGAGCATGCCGTCGGCGGCGACGTAGTACAGCTCCGTGCCGTCGCGACTCCACCGCGCCTCCTGCCCGCCCGTGAGCGACACCTGCCACCGCGCCGACGCCATGTCGGGGAAGGGGCTCACGTACACCTCGGCCGTCCCGGACACGGCCGACAGGTAGGCGACGAAGCGTGAGTCGGGGGAGAGGGCAAGGCCGATCCGCCGACCCTGGCCGGCATTGGGGATGCGGCGCGGTGTCGCCTCGCCCGCGCGCTGCGCCAGGATGGTGCGCGAGGTGTCACTGCCGCCGGTGCGCGTGACGAGCCACTGTCCATCGCGCGACGTGGTCACCTCCACCAACTGGTGTCCGTCGGACGGCACCTCCCGCACGTCGCCACGGCCATCAGCGCTCTTCTCGGCCACGGCAAAGGTGGAATCGCCCCGCACGAAGTAGAGGGTGCGCCCGTCGGCCGACCAGGACGGTCGGAAGTGATTGAACGCCCCGAAGGTGAAGCGCGCGAGCGGACCGTTCGGCAGCTCCTTGAGCCAGAGATGCTGCTCGCCATCGTTCACGAGCGATACCGCGGCGCGCCGCCCGTCGGGGGAGAGGGCGATGGAGCTGACATGCGCGAGCCACGACGAGTCGAACGGCGTTGCGTTGCCCTTGCGATCGACCCACACCGGGGTGATGGCCTCGCCCACACGCCCCTCGCGATACACCAGCGTGCCGTTGCGCGCCACGCTGAACGCCGACACCTGCTCGAGTACCGCGAGCGGTGTGCCCGTGAGCGTGAGTGCATCGAGGTCGAACGCCGACACCATGAGCTGGCCCGCTGCGGTGATCCAGGCGAGCTGCCCGCTGGGCAGGTACGTGGGCATGCGCGCATCGGTGAGCAGCACGCGCGCCGACTTGGCGGCGAGATCGACCACGTAGGTGACGGCGCGCGGGCACTGCGCCGGACAGGTCTGCACGACCACGGCGCGCCCACCGGGGAGTGCGTCGACGTTGATGGGGTTGTAGCCGGCGAAGTCGGCATCGGGCACGATGGTCGTGACCGGGCCCCCCTCGGCGCGCACCATGTCGAGCGCGAGGCGCTGGCTGAAGAGAATGCGCCCGTCCTCGAGCCAGGCGCCGCGCCCCTCCGCCCGGAAGACATCGGCGACGATGGTGACGGGCGCGCCTCCGGCCAACGCCTGCCGAATGAGTGCGCGCTCGGTGAAGAACGCGACGTGCAACCCGTCGGGCGAGAAGAACGGCGCATGCGCGCCTTCGGTGCCGGGGATGCGCGTGGCGTGCAACTCGGCGCGCCGCTTGCGCCAGAGCTGCGTGGTGCCGGGCTGTTCGCCGGGGCCCACGTACACGAGGCTTTCGCCATCGGGAGAGAGCACGAAGTCCGACGTGCCCGCCGGGAGTGCTTCGGTGGCCGGCTGCCGGATGTAGGTGCGACTCACCGCGACGTCGCCGGTCGATGCACCGAGCGTGCGCCACGCCGCGTAGCCAAGTGCGACGCCCAGCAGCGCGCCGACCACGAAGGGGAGTGCCGCGCGTCGCGGTCGTGCGGCGCGAGTCTCCGCACCGGAAAGACGTTCGGTGGCGGTGCCCACCGCGCCGGGTGCCGCGAGGGCGGCCGAGTACGCGGCAACACCGGCAAAGCGATCGGCGGGCAGCTTGGCGAGCGCGGTGCGCACCGCCGCATCGATGTGCGGCGGCACGGTGCGTCGCACGGTGGTGAGCGGCTCCGGGTCGGTGCTGAGCACCTTGGCGACGATGGCCTGCACGGTCGCGCCGGTGAACGGCGGTTCGCCGGCGAGCATCTCGTAGGTGACGGCGCCAAGCGCGTAGAGGTCGGCGCGCGCGTCGATGGTCTTCTCGCCCATGGCCTGCTCGGGGGCCATGTACTGCGGCGTACCGAGCGAGAGCCCAGTCTGCGTCATGCGGGCGCCGCCGGCCTGCTGCACGGCGAGCGCGATGCCGAAGTCGGCGACGAGCGCGTGCTGCTTTCCTGCGCTTCCCTGCAGGAGGATGTTCTCCGGCTTGATGTCGCGATGCACGACCCCCTGCTCGTGGGCGAGGGCGAGGGCGTCGGCCACCTCGCGCGCGATGCGCACGGCATCGTCGATGGGCAGTTGCCGCTCACGCGCGAGCCGGTCGCGCAGCGACTCGCCGTCGACATACGGCATGACGTAGTACAGCAGCCCGCCCGGTGTGCCGGCGGGGGCGGTGCGCCCCGAGTCGAGCAGTGGCAGGATGTGCGGGTGCTGCAGGCGCGCGGTGGTGCGGATCTCGGCCAGGAAGCGTTCGGGGCCGAGGGTGGCGCCGAGGTCTTCGTGGAGGACCTTGATGGCCACCTGACGTCCGTGCCGGATGTCCTCGGCCAGGTACACGGTGGCCATGCCGCCGGCACCCAGTTCGCGCTGGACGCGATAGCGGTCGGCCAGGGCGTCGGCGAGACGCTGCAGTTCGGTGGTCATGCAGAAGGTTGCGACGCGGTTGGGACGGGGCGCAACCGGGGTGAATGCTGCGGCGCTCTGGGTTGGCTCGACGTTGGAAGGGGGATGTCGGGCGGAACGCGCTCAGGGTCGCGGTCCGGCCACCCCGCCTACTCCTTCCCGCCTCCCAGCACCGCACGCAGCACCGCCGCCACGCGCCGCCGGCTCACCGGCACCTGCGTACCATCGTGCAGGTGCAGCACGCGCGTGCCACCGGGGCCGTCGGCCACTCGGCGCACCGCGTCGCGCCGCACGATGAACGAGCGGTGCACCCGCACGAACTCCGCCGGCAGCCGCTGGGCGAGCCGGGCCATGGGTTCGTCGTGCAGCAGCCGACGTCCACCCCGCAGCGCGAGCTGGACGTAGTCGTCGTCCGCCTGGATGCACACGATGTCGCCCACGCGCACGCGCTCGAGCCCCGCGCGCGTGCGCACGAGCAGTTCGGCCGGGCGCGCACCATCGGCCACGGCGGGCACGCGCCCCAGCGCCACGTGCAGGCGCGCCTCGCTCACGGGCTTGGGCACGAAATCAACCACGCCCTGCTCGAACGCATCGATGGCCCGTTGCGTATGCGCCGACACCACGACGACCTGCACCCCCGCGGCAGACCCGGACGCGAGCACGCGAAAGCCGTCGGCGCCGTGCAGGTCGAGGTCGAGCAGCACGAGTTGCACGTCGTGCGTCGCCAACACCCGCCGAGCGACTTCGACATCATCGGCGCAGTGCACCTCGGCGTCGGTGTAGCGCGGGTGCGTTCGCACGAGCCGTACCAGCCGCCGCTGCGCGGGGAGGTCGTCCTCGACGATGAGCACGCTGGCGGGCGCAGGCACCGGCAGACTCACACGCGCATTCACACTCGCGCTCACGCCGCCGCTCCGCCGAGTCGCAGCACGGTGCGCCAGCCGCCGTCGCTCGCGGGGCCGTCGCTGAGCGTGGCGTGCTCGCCGAATGCCGCCTGCAGTCGCGCGCGCACATAGGTGAGCCCGAACCCCTCGGCCGGGTCGTGCGGCGCGTCGTGCGCCGCGGCGGCCTGCGATGCGGCGGCCTGCGATGCGGCCCGCTCGGTGGAGTCGGCGGGTGGCGCCTCGAAGGTGAGCACGGCGGCGCCTGGTGTGCCCTGCTGGCGGATGGTGAACACCGCGCCGCGACGATAGCCGCCGTGCGTGAGCGCGTTCTCGACGAGGGTGTGCAGCACGCCCGGGGGCACGGGCAGGTCGGGCGCGACGCCGGTGGCATCGAGGGTGAACGTGCGGCCGCTGCGGAGCGACATGAGCGCCAGCAGCCGTTCGCAGGCGGCCAGTTCGTCGCGCGCGGCGATGAGCGGTGCATCGATGGGGTGGGCGAGCCGGTGGAACTCGTCGCCGAGGAGACCGACCATGCGCACGGCCGTGGCAGGCTCCTCCTCGATCCACGCCGTGAGCGCGTTGAGCATGTTGAGCAGCCAGTGCGGCGTCAGGCGACGACGCAGCAGCTCGAGCTCGAGGCGCTGCACCTGCTGTTGCGCCTGCTGCTGCGCTGCGGTGGCCGCGGCCTGCAGCCGACGCGTCTCCCGGACGTGATCGAGCAGCAGCACGAGCGTGAGCACCGTGAGCCCGACGAAGAGCTCGCGATCGAGAAAGGCGCCCTGCTCCACGACACCGGCGGCAATGAGCAGCAGGAGCACGCAGGAGACGGCACCCGCGCCGGGCTCGCGACGCCACGCGGCCCACCCCGAGGCTGCGAGCGCGATCATCGCGGCAGTGGACAGCAACAGGAGCGTGCGCACGTCGAAGCCCGGGAGCAGCCACACGGCGCCGGCCACCACGGCGTAGCCCAGCACGGCGCGTGCGGACCAGGTGGGCGCGAAGCGCCGCGTCGTGTACGCGACGAGCGAGGCACCGAGCCCGGTGGCCGCGAGGAGGATGACGATGAGGCGCCAGACCTGCGCCACGTAGCTGATCGGCAGGAGCGCGCGCCACAGTTCGGCCACCCCCTGTGTGAGGGCGCAGGCGATGAGCGCGGCGAGCAGCGCGGTGTGTCCGCGCCCGGGCTCGCGGGCGGTGCCGGCGAGGGAGACGGCGGCGAAGTACACCGCCGCCAGCAGCAGCGCGCCCAGCGCGAGCAGGATGGGCCCACCGCCGCTGCCCACGCCATCGCGCAGCAGCTCGAGCGGCGCGAGGGCGAGCACATGCACCGGCATGCTCACGCGCAGCGGACCGTGATGATTGCTGAGCAGCACGGCCAACCGATGCACGCCGGGGCGGAGCTCATCGCTGCGCAGCGGCGCAATGTGCACAAATTGCCCGGGCACCTCGTCGGGCTGCTCGAGGGCCGGACGTCCGCTCGCGCTGATGCGGACACCGTCCCAGTACAGCGCCGTCGAGGCCATGGCCTGCATGAGCAGCGCCATCGGTGCGCGACTCGTGGCGACCGACACCGGCACCGTGACGTCGGCCAGCAGCCAGAGTGCGGTGCCCTGCGGGTCGACGGCGTCGACGGCACGCCGTACGCAGCCGGTGCTGTCGGTGGGTGGTGTGGCCACGCTGCGCGCGCGACACACCTGCACGGTGGTGACGCGCACGACGGGGCCCGGTACCGGCGCCGCCATGCCGGCGCGCGGAGCGGCGAGCGCGGCGAGTGCGGCGAGGGCAGCGACGGCCCCACCACGAAGCAGACGCGGTGACAGGCGCATGGCAGGACGATAGTCACGGGGAGGTGCGGCGACACGACCGCTGGCCGACGCCGGGCGACCACTCACCGACTCGTGTGCGGAGTGGCGGCCCAGTGCCCCGTACCCTACGGCGTCTTCAACACCTGGGGTTTCTCATGCGAGTCCATGCTCTGATACGTGCCACCGGCGGCCTCGCGCTCGCGATGGCGCTGCTCCCCGCCACTGGCGCCGCGCAGGCCGCGCCCGCGCTCACCATCGCGCCGTACGCCTTCAAGGCGCCGGACGGCTCCACCATCGAGGCCGAGCTGGGCTCGTTCACCGTGCCCGAGCGTCGCGCGAATCCGGCGTCGCGGCGCATCACGCTGCGCTTCGTGCGCTTCCGCTCGACGGCCGCGAAGCCGGGGGCGCCGATCATCTATCTCGCCGGTGGGCCCGGTGCATCGGGCATCCGCACGGCGGCGGGGCCGCGCTTTCCGCTGTTCATGGCGCTGCGCGCGCTCGGCGACGTGATCGCGCTCGACCAGCGCGGGGTGGGGCAGTCGTCCACCATGACGCCATGCATCGCACGCACACCGGTGGACTTCACGCAGCCGCTCACGCGCGCCGTGCTCGTGCAGTACACGCGCGACGGACTGGCCGACTGCATTGCGCAGTGGACGGCGGCCGGCGTGGACGTGGACGGCTACACGACCCGCGAGAGCGCGGCGGACATCGACGACCTGCGCAAGGCGCTGGGGGTGCCGCAGGTGGCGCTGTGGGGGATCAGCTACGGCTCGCACCTGGGGCTGGCGGTGCTCAAGTACCACGGTGCGTCGGTGAGCCGCGCGGTATTCGCGGGCATCGAGGGGCTCGAGCAGACGGTCAAGCGTCCCGCCTTGACCGACAGCCTGTTCGCGCGCGTGCAGCGGCTCATCGACGCGGACACGGCCGCGCGCGCGGCGTTCGGCGACGTCGCCACCACCATGCGCCGCGTGCATGCGCGGCTCGACTCGGCGCCGGTCACGATCACCGCCACGCCGCCGGGGACCACGCAGCCGCGGTCGGTGCGTATCAGCGCGTTCCTGGTGCAACTGCTCGTGGGGTCGATGATCGCCGACCCGCCGAACATTGCACGGGTGCCGGCGCTGTACGCCGCGCTGGATGCGGGCCAATATGAGAGCGTGGCCGGCCGTATCATCGGGCAGCTTGGCGGGGTCACGATGTTCACCGGCATGCCCGAGCTCATGGATCTGGCCTCCGGCATCGATCCGACGCGGCTGGCGCTGGTGGAGCGCGAGGCGGCGCGTGGCCTGCTCGGCGACGCGCTCAACTTCCCCATGCCGCACGTCGCCGGGCTGCGCCCCGCGATCGATCTCGGCGCGGCGTTCCGCGCGCCGCTGCAGTCGAACGTGCCCACGCTGTTCATCTCGGGCACGCTGGATGGCCGCACCTCGCCGGCCGAGGCGGCGGTGGTGCGGGCCGGGTTCCGCCGCGGGCGCGCGCTGCTGGTGGAGCACGGGGGGCACAACATCTTCGAGGCCGACCCGCGTGTGGCGGAGGCGGTGGTGACGTTCCTGCGCGGCGAGGTGCCGGCGGAGCGGATCGTGATGACGCCGCCGCGGTTCATGGTGCCGCGGTAAGGGGGGTATCCTCGGCGCATCGGCGGCGCTGCCCACCGGTGCGCCGCCGCGCAGATTACGCGCATGCGTCCGTCTCCCATCCACACCGCGGCCCGTTTCGTTCTCGCGGCGCTCGTCGCCTCGGCGCTTGTCGCGTCGGCGTCGGCTGCCGCGCAGTCGCCCCTCGACCGCGCGCACGCGCACAACGACTACGCACACGAGCGGCCGCTGCACGATGCGCTCGATCGCGGCTTCGGCAGCGTCGAGGTGGACATCTGGCTGGTGGACGGTGCGCTGCTCGTGGCGCATGCGCGCGACAGTGTGCGTGCCGATCGCACGCTCGAGGGGCTGTACCTGGCGCCCCTGCGCGCGCACGTCGCCTCGCGCGGCGGGCAGGTGCATGCCCAGCGGCCGCCGCTCACGTTGCTCATCGACATCAAGTCGCACGCCGATTCCACGTGGGCGGTGCTGGCACCGCTGCTGGCGCGCTACGACGATGTGTTCACCGCGTGGCGCGGCGACTCCATGACGGTGCGGCCGGTCGTGGCGGTGCTCTCCGGCAAGCGGCCCATCGCGACGGTGCGGGCGGCGCGCGAGCGATGGGCGGCGCTCGACGGGCGTCTCGACGATCTCACGACGCGCGGGCGCCCGCCTGCCGCCGCGATGCCGCTCGTGAGCGACGACTGGGAGAAGGTCACGACGTGGCGCGGCGTGGGGGCGGTGCCGCGCGCGGTGCGGCGGCGTGTGGCACAGGCGGTGGCGCAGGCGCACGCGCAGGGGCGCAAGCTGCGCTTCTGGAACACGCCCGATACGCCCGTGGTGTGGCAGCTCCTGGTGGAGTGCGGCGTGGACCTGATCGGGACGGACGACCTCGAGGGGTTGCGGGCGTTCCTGGGGGCGGCGGCGTCGGCGACGCCGGGCGCGCGGCGCCCCTGACCAACGACGCGGGCCCGTGTCCCATCGCGCGGCGATGACACACGGGCCCCGGGCGCGACGCGTCGCGTCACGTTGCGACGCTCAGGCGTGGATGTACTTCTCGAACACCGCGCTGAAGTCCCGGCGCGTGTGGCGCACCTGCACGGCCTCGTTCACGCCCGCGAGCAGCGCATTGTAGTACGACACCGGCACGTCGGCGGTGGCGGCGGCGTTGAGCTTGAACATGCCGCCCATCTGCCCCAGGCAGTGCAGCGCGTGGTCGCGCGCCTGCCGGTCGAGCTTCTGCAGCTTGCCGATGGTGTGCAGCGCCTTGTAGATGTCCTTGAGCTGCTCGATGAAGTCCTTGCGCACGTCGATCGTGAACTTCTGCTGGTCGTCGAGCGTGAACTTGAGCTCGACGTCGAGGTCGACGGTGCCGGCGGTCTCGATGGCGACGTGGGCGAAGTGATGGACGGCGTAGTCGTAGCGCTTGATGGCGCGCTTGCTCGAGATGGCCGACTCGCCGTCGACGTGGATGAGGGCGAGGTTGGTGAAGCAGTACTCGTCCTTCTTCGACTTGATGAGGAAGTAGATCTTCTCCCCATCCTCGTGGAAGAGGTAGTCGTCGGAGTCGACCTTGTCGTAATCCTTCGGCGGCACGATGACGCCGATATCGGAGAGGCCGAGCGCCTCGGACGCGAACTTGCGGAACATGGGCAGGGGCGGAGGGTGGGGGTGACCGGTGGGGCGACTTGCTCCCACTCGCTGGGAAGATACGCGCCGTCGCAACACCCCCGCTGCGGCGCGAAGAACCGTACGTGGCCACGGATCACGCGGATACGCGCGGATACGGCATGACCTGCGTCAGGATGTTGATCCGTGCCAGATCCGCGAAATCCGTGGCGAAAAGCCCCTACTTCCGCCACACGATGAGCGTGCCACACGCCGCGCTGCCGCCACCACCGATGCTCGTGTTCCGGTACTTGAGTGGTACCGTGGCCACGGTGTGATACTCGACGGCCAGCACCTCGTCGGGGTCGATGAGCGTGAGGTCGTACGCGCCCAGCGAGATGCCGTCGACGATGACGTTGGCGCGGCAGGAGCTTCCGCGGCGGGCGACGAGAAACGCTGCGCCGCCCGTCGGACGTTCGACGCCGACGCCCGCGATGCGCGAACCGAGCACGTCGGCCAACGGCCGCCGCCGCATCTGCGCGAACGCCGTCGAATCGAGGAACTTCCCGAAGCCCGTCTTGCGTCGGTCCTCGAACTCCGCCATGCGCGCGGCCATGACGCCGCCCGTAGCCTCGACCTTCACCTTCGCGAGCTGCTGCGCCGGCGGTGTCGCGCCCGCGGCCACCAGCGGCGTCAGCAACAGGTCGGCCTCGGCGGTGTCGTTGCGCGCCACGTCGATGGCGAAGAGGAGCGAGTCGTACCCCACCGCGCGCACCAACGCGATGTGCTTGCCGGCCGGCAGTGCGCTCACGCGGATGCGCCCGGTCGAATCGCTGCGGGCGCTGCGGTCGAGCATCGGCAGCAGGATGCTGGCATCGACGACGGGGCGCTCGCTGCGCGCGTCGAGGATGCGGCCGGTGAAGACAGACGTGGCGGTATCGCCGCGTGGGCCGGCCTGGGCGTGCACGCGTCCGGTCGTGGCAGCCGTGCACGTCACGATGCCTGCGATCATGAGAGCTGCGCGGGCCGCGAAAAGTCGCGCTCTCACGAGACCGCCCTCACTTCCGCCAGATGATGAGTGTGCCGCACGTGGCACTGCCTTCCGGACCCACGCCGCGGAGTTGGATGGCGGTGTTGCGATACTTGAGCGGCACCGTGGCCACGGTGTGGTACTCGACGGCCAGCACTTCGTCCGGGTCGATGAGCGCCAGGTCGTACTTGCCAAGGCTGATGCCGTCGACGATGACGTTGCCGAAGCAGGGGCGTCGGTCCATCGACTGACCGCCCCCGCGCGAGATGATGAACCGTCCGCCGGCATTGTCCCGCGCGATCTGGATGCCCGGAATGCGCGAGCCCAGCACATCCACGAACGGTCGCCGTCGCAGCTCGCCGAAGACGGTCGAATCGAGGAACTTGCCGTGCCCCATCGCGCGACGATCCTCGAACTCGCGCAGACGCGCCGCCGCGAGTCCGCCGGTGGCTTCGACGTTCACCTTCTCGAGCTGCTGCGCGGCCGGCGCCCGAAGCGGTGTGAGCAGCAACTTTGCGTCGGCCGTGTCGCTGCGCGCGTCGAGGACGCGCGCCCTGAACATCGACATGGCAGCGTCGACGACCGACGAGGCGCCGCGCAGAATGATGAGTGTTCCGCAGGAGGCCTTCGCGCCCGGCCCCGCGCTGACATCGCGATACTCGCGAGGCACCGTGGCCACGGTGTGGTACTCCACGGCCAGCACCTCGTCGGGTTCGAACTGCGAGAGATCCACACTCCCTCGTGATTCACCATCGAGAATGACGTTCACGTAGCAGGCGAGCGGGCCGGTGATCTGCTGCCAGCCGACCCGCGAGACGAGGTACTTGCCACCGCCCTCCGCGACGAGCCCAACACCCGGGATGCGGGCCGCGACGGTCTCGGCAAATCGCCGCGATGGTGTGGTCCGGAAGTCCGCAGAGTCGAGAAAGCGCCCCGCCCTCGTCAGCCGTCGCTGGTGGAACGCGGCCAGCAGACCGCTCAGCCGAGTCTCCATCGAGTCGGCGACCATGTCGTTGAGCGATGCAGAGGACGTCGCCGTGTCGAGGGGCTCCATCGGCACGAGTCGCAGCACGGACGTCGCCGTGTCGTTGCGCGCCACGTCGATGGCGAAGAGGAGCGAGTCGTAACCGACGGCCTGCAGCAGCGCGACATGCTTGCCGGCCGGCAGGCTGTTCACGCGCACGCGACCGAGGGAATCGCTGCGCACGGCGCGATCGAGCGACGGCAGCAGGAGGCTCGCTCCCGCGATCGGACGGTCGGTGTCGGCATTGATGACGACGCCGGTGAACACCGATGTGGCGACCGCCGTGGGCGGCACGGCGGGCGTTTGCGCGCGCGCTGGGCCAATCGCGAGGGCCGTCGCGGCGGCGACGATGGTGGTAAGCGTGCGCGGGGACAGTGCCATACGGGGTCGTGCGCCGTGAGCAATGAGCCGTGGGCCGTGGGCCGGGGGCCTTGGGCCGGGGGGCCTTGGGCCGGGGGACAGCGGCTAGCTGGGAATCGGCACCCCTTCCTGCTCGGGCGCAACTCGGGTCGTCCCTTCGGGGAGCCGATCGAGCCGGCTCAGCCGTTCGACGTCGATGGTGAGGCCATCGGTGCCGTCGGTGGTGAAGATGCTGGTGAACTTCGCGTCCCACGCCACCTCGTCCCAGGTGTACGACTTCCGCGCCGACACTTCGGTCGAGAAGGTCTCCTCGTGCGCCGTGATGAGGATGAGCAGTTCGGCCTGCCCCTCGGCCAGCCGCTCGGGGGTGACACCGCGCAGCGGGCTCTGCGGGGTGAGCGGATGCACCACGGTCCAGTGCAGCGGGAAGAAGGCGACGGTGTCCAGCTCGAGCTCGAGACGGCGATAGTTGCGCTCGCGCACCTCGCCCGTGCGTTCCCACCACGAAAGGAACACGTTCGCGCGCACGTTGCTGAGGTCACCGGGCAGCTCGTTGACCATGCGGAACATGAGCCCGCGTCCGCCGTCGTAGGGCGCCACCACGGCCGATTCGCTGAAGCGGATCTGCGCACGCGGTCGCATGACCCGCGCGATGATGAGCCCTGCCATGCCGAAGGCGAGCAGCGGCCCGAGCAGCGACTCGGTGACCATGAGGAAGTGCGCGGTGGGCCCCACCACATGCAGCCCCGGCGTGCCGGTGGTGGTGAACACCCCCACGCTGTACACGAACGCCCGCAGGAACGGATCGTCGAGACCGAGCGTGTCGCCGCCCACGAGTGCCGCATCGCCCAGCGCGCGGTAGGCGAGGGCGAAGATGCCGTTGAGGAGCAGCACGCCGCCCACGAGCCACACGATGACGTCGGTCCACGGGGCGTGCAGCGCATGCAGGAAGAGCCGTTCGCCGCGCTGCGCGCCGAGTCCGAGCTTGCGTCCGTTGGGGCGCCCGTCGGCGTTGACGAAGCGGCCGCGCCACTCCTGGGAAGCGACGCGCCCGAATCCCAGTTCCTCGTCGAGGTCGGCGAGGCTGTCGGGCAGGGTGCTCGACGAGGAGGCCATGGAGTCGTTCATCAGCGCGGGGGCAGGGCAAAGGCGACGTACACACCGCCACTGGGAGCGCCGTTCTTGCCGCCCCCGCAGGCAATGACGAGATACTGCGTGCCGTTCACCATGTACGTGCTCGGCGTGGCGTTGCCCGCAAACGGCAGCGCGTGTTCCCAGAGCAAGGCGCCGGTGCGCTTGTCGAAGGCGCGGATCTTGTTGTCGTACGTGGTGGCGGCAATGAACAGCAGCCCGTTCGCGGTGACAATGGCGCCGCCGTAGTTGTCGGTGCCGGTGTTGCGCACGCCCTTGGCGGCCAGCTTCGGGTACTCGCCCAACGGGCGTGACCACGCGATGGTGCCCCGGTTGAGGTCGATCGCGTTGAGCGTACCCCACGGCGTCTTCACGCCAGGGTACCCCTCATGGTCGAGAAATATGTCGAAGTACGCCGTTCGGTAGGGGAGTGTGGTGGGCCCGGGTGCACGGGCGGCGCGTTCCTTCGTGGCGTCCTGGCCGGTGACGAGGAAGTTCACCAGGTCGTTGACCGCCGCGCCGTCCATGGCGCCACCAAAGGCGGGCATGCGCCCGGTGCCCTCGCGCACGACTTGCGTGAGCTGCTCGCGTGTGCGGCGCGTCGCGATGTCCACGAGCGAGGGGCCGAGCGCCGTGCCGCGCCGCTGCGCCCCATGGCAGCCGGCGCAGTTCGCATCGTAGAGACTCGCATCGCTGCGCGGGACGAGCTTGAGGAGCCACGCCATCTCGTTCGAGTTGACGTAGAGCAGGCCCGTGGTGGGGTCGAAGGCCGGACCACCCCACTCGCCGCCGCCGTCGACACCAGGATAGATGATGATGCCGCGCGTGTTGGGCGCGGTGTACGGGTGCGGCGTCGCGTACTCGCGGAATGTCTTGAGTGCGGCCCGATAGGCGGCGGGCGTGCGGCGCGTGAGGTCCGCGGCGGTGAGCTGCTGTCGCGCGAAGGGTGGTGGCGAGGTGGGGAACTGTTGCGACGGCGCGGGGCGATCGCCCGGCAGGGCCTGTTGCGGCATGCGCTGTTCGGCCAGCGGAAACAGCGATGCGCCCGTCACACGGTCGAACACGAAGGTGTGTCCGGTCTTGGTGATCTGCGCGACCGCGTCGATGGTGCGCCCCTCGCGCTGCACCGTGACCAGGACCGGCGCGGCCGGCAGATCCCGGTCCCACAGGTCGTGCCGTAACACCTGGTGATGCCACACGCGTCGTCCCGTGCGCGCATCGAGCGCGATGACGCTGTTGGCGAAGAGGTTGTCACCGAGACGGTTGGCGCCGAAGAAGTCGTAACTGGCAGACCCGGTGGCCGCGAAGACGAGTCCGCGCGCCGAGTCGAGCGTGACGCCACTCCAGGCGTTCGCACCGCCGGCAATCGTCCACGCCTCGGCCGGCCAGGTGTCGTAGCCGAACTCGCCGGGGTGCGGGATGGTGTGAAAGCTCCACACGAGCGCGCCCGTGGTGATGTCGAAGGCGCGGATGTCGCCTGGTGCGCTCGGGAGCTGCTCGGGCACCGTGCTGCCCATGATGAGCAGGTTGCCGAACACCACGCCCGGCGTGCTCGCACTCACCGAGAGGCCGTCGACGGGGCGACCGAGTCCCTGCCGCAAGTCCACCCAGCCGCTGTCGCCAAAGGTGGGAATGGGGCGTCCGGTGCGCTTGTCGAGCGCATAGAGTCGATTGCGGTAGTTGAACAGCACGCGATCGCCCGTGACGACCACACCGCGATGGCGGATGCGCGACGTGGCCGGTGCTCCGTTCAGCGGATCGAAGCGCCACTGCTGGCGTCCCGTGGCCGCGTCGAGCGCGAACACCTGCAGCTTCGGCGTGGTGGCGTACAGGACCCCGTCCACGATGATCGGGTTGGCCTGCATCTCCGAGCCGGGAAAGGCGTCGCCCGTGTCGAAGGTCCACGCCACCCGCAGCTGCTTCACGTTGCCGGGCGTGATCTGCGCGAGCGTGGTGAAGTGCGTGTGGTCGTCGCTGCCGTGATACACCGGCCAGTCGACGGACTGCGCGCCGGCCGGAACGCCGAGCAGGGCCAGCAGGGGGAGCGCGAAACGGAGGGTCATGCGTCGAAACTACAGTCCGTCCCGCTGGGCGACATTGCACGATTGCGGGTAGTTTTGCCCCCATGGACACCCTCCGCTTCGTGCAGCAGGCGCCCCGCCGCGTGAACGGCCCGCGCCTCAACGGCTGGCTGGCGCAGTTCGATGCGATCGGCCGCACCGCCGGCGGCATCAACCGCGTCGCCTACTCCGAGGCCGACCTCGCCGGACGCACCTTCACGCTCGGCCTCTTCCGCGACAGCGGGCTCACGCCACGCATCGACACGCTCGGCAACATCATCGCGCGGGTGCCGGGCACGCAGGCGGGGCTCGCGCCCATCCTCATCGGCTCGCACATCGATTCGGTGACCGATGGCGGCAACTACGACGGGCCGGTGGGGTCGTTCGCGGCCATCGAGGTGGCGCGCAGCCTGCGCGAGCAGGGGGTGACGCTGCGCCACCCGCTCGACGTGGTGGTGTGGCAGAACGAGGAAGGCGGCACCGTGGGGAGCAAGGGGTACATCGGCGAACTCACCGAGGCCGACCTCGCGAAGACCGCGCGCAGCGGCAAGACCGTGCGCGAGGGGATTGGCATCATCGGCGGCAACGTGGCACGCATCGGCGAATCGGTGCGCAAGCGCGGCGACGTGGCCTGCTACATCGAGCTGCACATCGAGCAGGGGGGCAACCTCGAGCGCGGGCGCCGCGACATCGGCGTGGTGCAGGGCATCGTCGGGCTGCGCTGGTTCGAGGTGACCATCACCGGCTTCGCGAATCACGCCGGCGCCACGCCCATGGACCAGCGCCAGGATGCGATGCTGGCGGCAGCGAAGTTCACCGTGGCGGTGCACGACGCGGTGCGCGCGGAGCCGGGGCGTCAGGTGGCGACGGTGGGGCGCCTCACGGTGTCGCCCAACACGACCAACGTGATTCCCGGGCAGGTCGTGCTCACGGTCGACCTGCGTGACCTCGATCAGACGAAGATCGATCGCCTCGAGGCGCGCTTCAAGCAACTCGCGAACGAGATCGGCGCGGCGACGAAGACGACGTTCGCGTTCAGCGTGCTCACCGACAGCAAGCCGGCGCTGTCGGACGAGCGCGTGATGGAGTGGGTGGAGGCGAGTGCGGCGTCGCTCAAGGCGAGCTACAACCGCATGCCCAGCGGTGCGGGGCACGACGCGCAGGAGATCGCGCATATCGCGCCCATGGGGATGATCTTCATCCCCAGCGTGGGGGGCATCAGCCACTCGCCCAAGGAGTTCTCGCGCCCCGAGGACATTGCGCGCGGCGCAGATGTGTTGCTCAACGCGGTGCTGGCGGCGGATGCCGGGCTGCGGTAGCCGCGTCACGCACTTCTCCACAGGCTGTGCACATGCGGTGCGCGTGTCAGGGAAATCCGGTCTTGACGACGCGGGCCGTCGATGGAACACTGGAGGCAGCCATCGGGGCGTAGCGCAACGCGAGACGTCACGGTGGTGAGGGGGAGACCATCCCGGCAGCGTCGTTGGTCACGGCGCGGCCACTGCGGAATCCTCGTCCCGCCACTCGTCGGTGCGGTGGTGCAAGCCATCGACAGCGTGCGAATGTCACCGGGACCCGGGTGTGCGTCACGGAAATCCCGCGGCGACGCAGTCCGACTCGAACTGCCGACGGCCAAGGCAGGGAGATAGCGCCGAGCCAGGGCGCGAGACAAATGAGTCCGGGGCGTGCCCCGGGGTCGGGATGACGCCGGCAGGTTTCACGACCGCGCCAGGCTGCGACCGGCTGAGGTGAGTGACAGCAGTGCGCTCGGCGCGGCCGCGATCAGTAGCAGTCCGTGCGAACGGATGGTGCGAGGATCCGGCCGATCGGGGTCAGCACGTTGTGCACCCTCTGTGGCCAGAACGGGTGATTCCGGGGTCGCTCCCCGGGGTCGCCCGTTCGTCGTTTGGGCGTGTGCGATGCGAAATTGCACGCCATGCACCCGCCCGCCACCGCCGCCGGCTCGTCGCTCCGTCTCGTCACGGGGAGCTCGCCGCATGCCCTGCTGGCGCAGCTCGACGCCGACGCGCGCGAGGCCGGGCTCACGCCGTTCGACGACGAGACGATCGTCGTGCAGAGCCGCGGCATGGAACGCTGGATCCGGCAGGAGCTGGCGGTGCGGCGGGGCTGCGCTGCCGCGCTCGATGTGTACTTCCCGGTGGGCTTCTGCGGCCGACTGGCACGCGTACGCCCGGCCGAACCGCCCGATGCGGCCTTCGAGCGTGAGGCGCTCACGTGGCGCCTGACGACGCTGCTGGGGGCGCTCGACGTGGACGCCATCGACGACGGCTCGGTGTGGGCACCCCTCCGCACGTATCTCGCGCGCGGCGACGCGGCCGGTCGCTTTGCGCTCGCGCGGCGCATCGCGACGCTGTTCGACAACTATCGGCTGTACCGGCCGTGGCTGCTGCTGCACTGGGAGGGTGAACAGGTCCCCACGGCGCAGCAGGCGACCATCGCCGCCGCAGAGGCGTCGCCGCATGCCGCGTGGCAGCGCGCGCTCTGGCAACAGCTCACCGCCGGCGCACGGCCGCGGCACTTCGCGCGGTGGCTCCTGGAGACCACCGCGTGGCTCACACGGCTGGACGCGGCGCCCGACGACCTCCCGCGGTGGGTGACGGTGTTCGGCATCTCGACGCTGCCGCCCGCCTTCGTGGAGCTGTTGCAGGCGCTCGCGCGGCTCGTGCCGGTCACGGCGTACGTGCTCACCCCGCGCGACCACGTGCGTGACCACGCGCATGACCACGTCGCGCGGCACGCGCTCGATGAGCAGATGGGAGGCACCTCGCGCGAACTGCTCGCACTGCTCGGCGCGTCCGCGCCGGACGTGCACATGCGACACCTGGCGGCGCCGGACACGCCTGCGCGCGACACCACGCTGGCGCATGTCCAGGCGGCACTGCGGCATGGTGCGGCCGCGGCGCCGCACGCGGTGGACGCACACGTGGTGGACGCACACGACCGCTCGCTGCTGGTGCACGACTGTCATTCGCCGGTGCGTGAGCTCGAGGTGCTGTACGACCAGCTCCTCGATGCCTTTGCCGCCGACCCGTCGCTGCGTCCGCACGACGTGCTGGTGATGGTGCCCGATGTCGATCGCTACGCGGCGCCGGCGGCGATGGTGTTCGGTCCATCGCGGCGCGCGGGTGGTGGCGCGCGCGGCGAGGCGGACGACCGCCCGGCGATCCCGTGGCGTGTCGCCGATCGCGCGCCCGACCAGGCCACCGCGCCGGCGCGCGCCTTCGCGCAACTGCTCGCCCTCGTCGATTCGCGCTTCACGGCCAGTGCGGTGATCGACCTGCTCGCGAGCGCCCCCGTGGCGCGCGCGGCCGGCCTCGAAGGCGCCGACGTGGAGCAGGTGACGCGCTGGACCGCCGATGCGCGCATTCACTGGGGCGTCGATGGCCTCATGCGCGCGGACTTCGGCCTCCCATCGCTCGAAGAGCACACATGGCGCCTCGGCGTCGATCGCCTCGTGGCGGGGCACGCCGCCGGTGCGCGCGAGGCGCTCGTGCTGGGCGTGCTTCCCACCGCCGGCGACACGGGTGGCGATGCGCCGCTCCTCGGCCGATTCGTCGAGTGGGTGGAGCAACTCGCGCTGCGGGCGGAGTCGCTGTCGGCGCCGCGGTCGTTGCTGGCGTGGAGTCTCGCGTTCGACGCGGCGCTGGACTGGCTGCTGCGCCCCGACGGCCACGCCGAGGAGGCGGCGTGTGCGCGCATCCGCCGCGACATCGCGCGCCTGCGCGGCGCGATGGAGATGGACGACGCGCTCGGGGCGCCGCAGGACACCAGCGCGTTGCCTGAGGACACGCTCGTGCCGCTCGACGTCGCGCGGCGGTGGCTGCTGGAAGCCCTCGGCACGGAGCAGCACGATGCCGGCTTCCTCTCCGGCGGGCTCACGTTGTGCGCGATGAAGCCGATGCGTGCGATTCCGTTCCGCTTCATCGCCATGCTGGGGCTCGACGATCGGGCGTTTCCGCGGCGGGAGCGTCGCCCGGCGTTCGACCTGCAGGGGGTTGCACCGCTGGCCGGCGACCGCGACGTGCGCGCCGACGACCGCCAGCTCTTCCTCGACACGGTGCTGTGCGCGCAGGAGCGGTTGCACCTCTCGTGGGTGGGGCGGTCGCAGTCCGACAACGCGGCGGTGGCACCCAGTGTGGTGCTGAGCGAGCTGCTCGACCAGTTGGATGCGATGTGCGTCGTCATGTCAGCCCGCGACGTACCCGCGCCTGCGCGCACCCGCCTGCTCGTGTCGCACGCACTGCAGCCGTTCAGCGTGAGCTACTTCGACGGCAGCGATCCGCATCGCTTCACCTTCGACGCGCGATGGCAGCCGCCGGCACGCGCCGAGGCGGCGCGGCCGCTCGCCCTCACGTTCCTCGACGATGCGCCAGAGAGCGCAGCAGGTCACGCGCCCGCGCAGGCCACGTCGGCGCCACACCTGATCACGGTGGACTCGCTGGTCCGCGCGTGGACCGACCCGGCCGCCTGGTACGCGCGTCACGTGCTGCAGTTGCGCCTGGCCGGCGTGGACGACGACGTGGACGATGTCGAGCCGCTGGTCGTCGATGCGTTGCAGCGCACGCGACTCCTCGAGCCGCTGCTGTCGCGCGCCATGCGTACGGGCGTGCGTGACGCGCGCCCCGAGGGGTCGCGGGCGGGGCTGCTGCTGGCTCACGGCGGATCGCTGCCGCCGGGGGCGCTCACGGCGGAGTGGAGCGCGCGCCTGTTCGCGCAGCGCGACCTGCTGCTCGACGCCGCGATGGACGGTGTGCCCGACGCGCGCCTGAGCGCGCCGCTGTCCGTGGAGCTGCACGGCGCGGGGTGGGTGCTCACGGGGCAACTCGACGGACAGGTGCCGGATGGGCAGCGCTTCGTGCGTGGCGCGGCTGTGCGCGAGAAGGACCGCATTCGCGCGTGGATCCTGCACTGCGTGCGTGGCGCGGCGGGGCACGCCGGCGAGACGCGCCTGGTCGGGCTGCAGCGGAAGGACGGTGTGGACCGGGCCGAGGTGGTGACCCTGCGGCCTGTCGGCACGCCCATGGCCGTGCTGGAGACGCTGGTGGCGTTCCACGATGCGCTGTCCCGCGCGCCGCAACCGTTCTTTCCGCGCAGTGCGTTCGCGTGGTGGAAGAAGCGCGATGCGGTGGACGCACAGCACATCGCGCTCGACGTGTTCACGACCAGCGGACAGTACACCTCGGCCGAGGGCGCCGACGCGCATGTGGCGCTGCTGTGGCGCGGGCGCGATCCGCTGACGGAGCAGTGGGACCGCTTCGCAGAGGTCGCGACGACGCTCCTCGAGCCCATGGACGCCGCGGGAGGCGTGTCATGAGTCGCGCGGAACGCGACGTCGTGCCGCGCGGCACGTTCGAGGTGCCGCAGGCCGACTTCTCGCCCGGCGTGTCGCTGGTGGAGGCGAGCGCGGGCACCGGCAAGACGTTCAGTCTCGCACTGTCGGTGGTGCGGCTGCTGCTCATGCGCGACGCGGCGGGGGCGCCGGTGGTGCGCGATGTGGGGCGCGTGCTGGTGGTGACGTTCACGAATGCCGCCACCGACGAGCTGGTCACGCGCATCCGCAGGGTGCTGCGCATGGCGCACGACCTGTACGCCGGCGTGACACCCGAGCCCGAGGGCGCCGAGGTGCCGCAGTTGCGCGCGTTGTGCCGCGACGTGGTGTGGGGCGAGGCGCGCATGCGCGACGCGCTGGCGTCGCTCGACCTGCTGTCGGTGCACACGATTCACGGCTTCTGCAAGCGGGTACTCGACGAGTTTGCGCTCGAGAGCGGCACGCCCTTTGCCACCACGCTGCTGCAAGACGAACGCGCGCTGGTGCGCGAAGCCGCGCACGACTGGTGGCGACGCACGCTCTACGACACGCCGGCGCTGGCGCAGCACGCTGTGCGCGCTGGGCTCACGCCCGACGCGTTGCTCACGCTCTGGCCGCTGCGGCACAACTGGCCCGATGCGCGTCTCGACCCCGGACTCGACCTGGCCGGCTTCGACCGTGCGCTGATGGCGGCGGTGCGCGCGTTCGCGGCCGTGTGGGATCGTGCGGCCTTCGATGCGGCGGTGCAGGGGCTGTCGTGGAACAAGAGCGCGACGCTGGCCACGGACGCGGCACGCGACGCCTTCGACGTGCTGGTGCGCGACAGCGCGCGCCGCTCGGCGGGTGATCCGGCGCTGCTGCACGAGGTGGCGCCCGCCATGGCCGCCCTGAGCGCCACGTCGCTCGCGGCAGCCATCGCCAAGCGTGGCGACCGCGCGAAGCAGGTGGTGGCCGAGCTGCCCACCTGGCCGCTCGTGCAGCGTGCCGATGCGGTGGCGGCGCTCTGCACGCAGCTCGACGCGGTGTTGCGCGCCGATGCCCAACGCACCATCGAGCGGGCGGTGGCCGAGGCCAAGCGCCGCGCGCAGCAGGTGGGGTTCGGCGACCTGCTGCACCAGCTCGAGCGTGTGCTGCGCGAGCAGGGCGCCGATGGGTTGCTCGCGACGACGCTGCGAGCGCACTTCGATGCTGCGCTCATCGACGAATTCCAAGACACCGACCGCCAGCAGTTCCACATCTTCACGACGATCTTCCGCGATCGGCCGCTGCTGCTCATCGGCGACCCCAAGCAGTCCATCTACGGGTTTCGTGGCGCCGACGTGCGGGCGTACCTCGAGGCGACGCGCCTCGCGCCACCTGAGCGGCAGTACTCGCTGCGTCGCAACTTCCGCAGCACCGGGTCGATGATCGGCGCGGTGGAGGCGCTGTTCGCGCGGGCGCGACCGTTCCTGCTCGACGGCGTGACGTACGAGCACATCGACGCGGGCAAGACGCTGCCGCTGCCGGTGCCCGGCAGCGAGGCGCCGGCGCTGCACATCATGGCGCTCACCCCCGACGCCGACGGCTGGCTGGGCATCGAGGCCGCGCGGGCGCAGGCGCTCGATGCCACCGCGCAGCGCATTGTCGCGCTGCTGGGACAGGGGTGGACGGCCGGGCGCATGGCGGTGCTGGTGCGCACGCGGCACGAGGGGCTGCGCATGGAGGAGGTGCTGCGCGACGTGGGCGTCCCGGCCGTCGTGGCGGGGATGGCGAGCATCTTCGCGACGCACGAGGCGGACGAACTCGACACGGTGCTGCAGGCGGTCGCGAGTCCGCGCGACGGTGCGCTGCTGCGCGCGGCGCTCGCGACGGAGCTCTGGGGGTACACGCACGCGGCGGTGCGGGCGTGGGCCGAGGGCGGCGTGGCCGATGGCGTGGTGTGGGACGCGATGGTGGACCAGGTGGTGGCGCTGGGCGAGCAGTGGGCGCGCGACGGGCTCGTGGCCATGCTGCACACGCTGTTCGAGCGACGTGCGGTGATGCCGCGGCTGCTGGCCCTCGCCGACGGCGACCGGCGCGTCACCAACCTGCGACATCTCGTGGAGCTGCTGCACCGCGCGGTGAGCACGCAGCACCTGCAGGTGGAGGGGGTCCTGCGCTGGCTCGCGGTCGAGCGGCGCGCCGCACTCGACGGCACCGAAGATGGTTCTCTCGAGCGCGAGGAGGCCGAGCTGCGTCTCGAGACTGATGCCGACGCGGTGCAGATCCTCACGGTGCACAAGAGCAAGGGGCTCGAGTACGACATCGTGTTCTGTCCCACGCTCTGGCAGGGGCGCCTGCCGGCCACGCCGTTCGTGGTGCCCGAGGGCGACGACCCGTCGGCGGGCACGGTGCTCGTACACGGCGATCGCCCCGCCGTCGCGCAACGCGCGCAGGCCAACCTGCAGCGACTCACCGAGGAGCTGCGGCTGCTGTACGTCGCGCTCACGCGGGCGCGCTATCGCACGTGGATCGCGTGGGGGCCGGTGCGCAAGGGCACCGCGCGCGATGTGAGCAAGCTCGTCGCGGTCGACGGCTCGGCGCACAGCGCGTTGGCGTACCTCTTCTGTGGCGACCCGACGCTGGACGATGTGCCGCGCGCCGACGTGCCGCTCCAGGTGGCGTCGTGGTGGGTGCAGCAGGGGGATTGGGAGGCGCCCGTCGCGGCGCGTCTCGGGAGCGACCGACGCGTGGCGCTGGAGCGTGCGGACGAGCTGCCGGCAGCAATGGACCACGAGGCGGACACGGCGCCCGTTGACGGCGCGATGTCGCGCGCGACGGTCGTGGACACGCGCGCCGTTCGCGTGCTGCCGGCTGTACCCTCGCCGAGCGAACGCTTTCGCACCTTCCAGTTGTCGAGCTACACGATGCTGGCGCGTGCCCGTCATGACGAGCGCGCCGACGGCGCGCCGGCGTTCGTGCGCGACGTGGATGCCGGGAGCGAGCGTGTGCCGGCTGGTGACGGGGAGGCGAATGACGCGCCCGTCGCGCCGCCGCAGGACTGGCGCACGCTGCCACGTGACGACTTCCGCAGCTTCCCCGCCGGCGCACGCGAGGGCACCGTGCTGCACGCGCTGTTCGAGGAGACGCCGTTCGCCGACCGTGACGACGCGCTGCGCACCCGGGTGTCGCGCGTGCTGCGGCGCGAGCAGTTCGTGCTGCAGGACGACGACGCGCGCATTGCCGGCGTGACGACGATGATGCGGCAGGTGCTGGACACGCCGTTCACGCTGCGGGAGCGCGCGGTGCGACTGCGCGACGTGGTGCAGCGTCAGGCGCGGCACGAGTGGCAGTTCACGCTGCCGCTGGCGTCCCCCACGGCGCCGCTCACGGCCGACGCCCTCGCCGACTGCTTCCTGCTGGGCGACGCCGCCTCGCAGCGGTACGCCGCCGCCGTGCGCGCGCTCGACGTGCGGCGGGTGCATGGCTTCCTGCAGGGGTTCATCGACCTGGCGTTTGCCCACGACGGTCGCTGGTACGTGGTGGACTGGAAGTCGAACCGCCTGCCGCTCGACCCGGCGGTGTACGCACCCGGCGCGCTGCGGGCGGTGATGGACGCGCACCACTACACGCTGCAGGCGCATTTGTATGTGCTGGCGGTGCACCGGTTCCTGCGTGCGCGCACCACGCCGGGCGACTACGACTATGCGCGCGACATGGGCGGCGCGGCGTACGCGTTCCTGCGCGGCTTCGTGCCCGGCGCCAGCGCGACCGGGCATGGCTGGGCGACGCTTGCGCCTGCGCGCGCCGTGATCGACGCACTCGACGCCGTCATGGGCGCGGGCGATCCGCGGCGCGACACCGGACGCGTGACATGAGCGGCATGCCAACGCGTGCCACGGCCTTGCGCTTCACCGCGATCGATCGCGCATTCGCGCGCTTCGTCGTGCGGCGGCTGCGCCCCGCGGCCACCGCCGCGCGGGTCATCGCGCCGTTGCCGTTGCTCGGTCAGGCCGAGCGGCACGAGTGGCCGCTGATGTATCACACGGCGCTGCTGGCCAGCGCGCTGCAGGGCGATGGGCACAGCGTCGTCGACCTCACGGCACATGCCGGCAGCACGGTGGAGGAATCGGACGATGTCGACGCGTACACCTTCCCCGATGTCGACGCGTGGTGCGCCGCGCTCGCCGTGAGCGGGGCGGTCGAAGTGCGCTCGGGGGCCCTGGCCACGTCGTCGGCTGTCGCCGAGGCCTTGGAGCAGCCGCCCTTCGTGCTCGAGGGGGCGCGGCTGTACCTGCTACGCTACTGGCTGGCCGAGTGCCGTGTCGCGGCCGCCATCCGTACGCGGGTGCAGCAGGTGCGGCATGACGCGCCGGATGCGGAGACGATCGCGATGTTCCGCACGCTGTTTCCGGGCGCCGACAGCCAGCTCGACCGGCAGGCGCTGGCGGCGGTCGCCGCGTGGCGCAGTGCGCTGGCCTGCATCACCGGGGGCCCCGGCACCGGCAAGACGACGGTCGTGGCCAAGGTGCTGGCGCTGCTCTGCACGCGCCCCCCCATGTCGTTGCCCCGCATCGTGCTGGCGGCGCCCACGGGACGTGCGGCCGCGCGACTGGGCGAAGCGGTGCAGCAGGCCGCGGGCACGTTGGCCCTGCCGCCGGTGGTGCGCGACGCGCTCCCCACCGCGGGCACCACGCTGCATCGCCTGCTGGGCTATCGCCCGCGTGACGATCGCTTCCAGCGCACTGCCGCGTCGCCCATCGATGCCGACGTGGTGGTGGTCGATGAAGCGAGCATGGTGGATGTGCTCATGATGGACGCCCTGCTCGCGGCGCTGCCGCCACGGGCGCGGCTCATCCTGCTGGGCGACCCCGGACAGCTTGCGAGTGTCGACACGGGCTTCGTGCTGGGTGACATCGTCCGTGCGACGCAGGGCCGTAGTGCGGGCACGGGGGCATCGTCGGACGCCGCGCATGGTGCCGGTCTTGTCGCCCAGTATGGCGCGCTGGCCGGCGGTGTGCCCGACGCGCTCACCATGCAGGCGGCGGCCACGCAGGCGGCTATCGCGCCACTCCGCGATGCGGTGGTGCAGCTCCACTTCTCGTGGCGCTTCGATCGCCAGCGTGGCATCGGTGCGCTTGCAACGGCCTCGCGTGCCGGCGACGCAGCGGCCGCGCTGGCGGTGCTCGCCGACGAGGCGCAGTCGGACGTGGCGCTGCAGCCACCCGCCGCCGACACCGACACGCTGCTCGCGCCGCTGCGCCCCGCCATCGAGGCCCTGCTGGCCAGCACCACGCCCGCGGACGCCCTTGCGGCGCTCGGCCGGTTTCGTGTGCTGGCGGCGCTGCGCGATCACGACGCCGGCATCGCGCAACTCAATGCGCGCATCGAACGGTGGCTTGCGGCGCATGGCCACGATACGCGCGGCGTGGACGGACGCGGCTGGTACGCGCATCGCCCCGTGCTCATCACCGCCAACGATCCCGCGACGCAACTCTTCAATGGCGACGTCGGGGTCGTCCTCCCGGTCGACGGTGAGCCGCTCGTGCACTTCGCCGGCCCTGCCGGCGTGCGCTCGCTCCGGCCCTCGCGTCTGCCGGCGCACGAGACCGCATGGGCCATGACGGTGCACAAGGCGCAGGGGAGCGAGTTCGACGAGGTGCTGCTGGTGCTCCCGCCGGCCGACGCGCGCATCCTCACGCGTGAACTTGTCTACACGGGCATCACGCGGGCCCGGCGGCGGGTCACCTTGGCCGGGACGGCCGAGGCGCTCTCGGCGGCGTTGGGGCGAGGGGTGGCGCGCACCTCCGGACTGTCGGAGCGGCTCGCCGCGGACTGACCACGCAGCCGTGGCGCCGAGGGGAGCGGGAGGGCGTCGTCGGCATGGCCTCGCTGTCGTTCGGGCGTTACGCTAGGGCACTTGCCCGCCGGACGCTCGTCGGCGTCCGCCCCCTCCGTACTGCCCGTCGCCCCGCCATGTCTCCTCTCGTCATGCCCCCGCGGCCGCTGCGTGCCGCGCTGCGATCCGTTGTACACACCGTCGTCTGCGCGACGGCGCTCGCCGTGGTGCCGCCGCTGCCGGCGCAGGATGCGCCCTTCCTGCGCGTGCGTGTCGACGAAGCGCGCAACCGTGCGCTCCTCGAGATCCCGAGCGGCTCGCTCAATCGCGACTTCCTGCACTCCGTCACGCTCGCCACGGGACTTGGCACCGGCAGCCTCGATCGCGGGCAGACGGGACCGAGTGGCATCGTGCGGCTCGAGCGGCGCGGCAATCGCATCCTGCTGGTGCGCGACAACTGGACGGCGCGCGCGCCCAACGGCGACGCGGCCAACCAGCGCGCGGCGCGCGAGGCGTTTCCGCGCTCCGTGGTGGGGTCGCTGCCCATCGACGGCGAGGCCAACGGCACCATCACGGCCGACGCGACGTCGATGTTCCTCACCGATGCGTACGGCGTGGCCGACGGGCTGCGTGGGCAGGGCGCGGCGCCCGCGACGTATCGCGTCGACGCGACCCGGAGCTGGCTCGACACCGAGCGCACGCGGGCCTTTCCGCGCAACGCCGAGGTGCACGCGGTGCTCACCTTCGTGAGCGACAACGCGGGACGCGGGCGCGGTGGCGCGGCGCCTGATGCGCGCGCGATGACCTTCGAGGTGCATCACTCGCTGATGATGCTCCCCGACACGGCCGGCTTCCGTCCGCGCAACGCCGATCCGCGCTACGGCTATGGCACGACGTCGTTCTTCGACCTCTCCGAGGGGTTCGACGGCGACTATCGCGCAGGCTTCATCAACCGTTGGCGACTCGTGCCGCGTGATCCGGCGGCCTACGCACGCGGCGAGCTCGTCGAGCCGGTCACGCCCATCACCTACTATCTCGACCCGGGCATCCCCGCGCCGTATCGCGAGGCGCTGCGCGAAGGGGGCAACTGGTGGGCGAAGGTGTTCGAGGGCGCCGGCTTCCGCAACGCGTTCCGCGTGCTCGACCTCCCCGAGGGCGCCGATCCGATGGACGCGCGCTACAACATGCTCATGTGGGTGCACCGCACCGGCCCCGGCCCGAGCGTGGGGCCCAGCTACACCGACCCGCGTACGGGTGAGATCGTGCGCGCGGTGGTGCGCATGGACGCGTGGCGGTCGCTGGTGGACTACAACATCTGGGCCGGCACGGTGCCGGCGAGCGGTGTGAACGGTCCCAACGTGAGCGCGAACGACTTCGCCATGGCGCGCCGTCGTCAGCATGCCGCGCACGAGATCGGGCACACGCTCGGCCTGCAGCACAACTACATCGCCAGCACGCAGAACCGGTCGAGCGTGATGGACTACCCGTTCCCGGTCATCACTGCGACGGCGGACGGCCAGCTCGACCTGCGTGATGCGTACCGCACCGGCCCTGGCGCCTGGGATTCGCTCGCCATCAACCTGGGCTACCGCTGGTACGCCGACGCGGCGGCGGAGAAGGCCGGGCTGGCGGCGATCATGAAGGACGGCATCGCGCGCAACGTGCGCTTCATCAACGACACGTATGCGAACGCGAACACGTCGTCGCCGTATGTGACCCGGTGGGAGGAGGGCGCCGATCCGTTCGAGGCGGTGAAGCGCTCCAGCGCGGTGCGCCGCATCCTCATCGACAAGTTCGACGATCGCGCCATCCAGCCCGGCGAACCGCTGGCGCTGCTCAACATGCGCTTCACGCACGCCTACCTGCATCACCGCTACTCGCTGGAGGCCGTCGCGAAGTACGTCGGCGGCATGGACTTCGCGTTCGCGTTGCGCGGCGACGGGCAGGAGCCCACGCGCGTCGTGCCGGCGGCGCAACAGCGTCGCGCGCTCGGCGTGGCGCTCGATGCGCTCGCGCCGCGGGAGCTCACCGTGCCCGAGCGCGTGCTCAAGCTCATCCCGCCGCCGCCGCCGGGGTTCAACACCGACCAGACGTGGGCGGATGGGTTCGGTGGCACGGCGTTCGACCCGGTGACACTGGCCGGCGGGCTCGCCACCGAAGTTGTGGGCTACCTGCTCGATCGTGAGCGCGCGGCGCGGCTCGTGCTGTTCGCGGCGCGTGATGCGCAGCAGCTCACGTTGGACGAGGTCATTCGCACCGTCGTGGCGCGCACGTGGGGCGCGGCGGCACCGGCCGACCCGGCGCAGCGCGCGGTGCTGCGGGCGTCGCAGCGCGCGGCGCTCGATGCGCTGCTCGACCTGGGGGGCGACGCGCGGGCCATGCCCGATGTGCGGGCGGCGGCCATTGCGCACGTGACCCAGTTGCGCACGCGACTGGGAGCGATGGCGGCGGTCGATGCGGCGGCGTCGGCGCACATCGCGGCCGCGCGGCACGATATCGATCGGTTCCTTGCGGGCGACGATACGCCGGCCTCGCGTCCGCGTTATCCGGTGCTCACGCTCCCCTGGCCCTGATCGCGAGGGTGCCGCCGGCTCCGCGCCGGCGGCACCGCACTCTGCGGTCCATCGCTGGCCGAACGGCTCAGGCCGCCACGTGCTGCTCAGCATGCTATAGCGGCGGCGTGCCGGGGCCGGTTCATTTGCGAAATGCCCAATCGGAATGCCGACCCGCTCGCCGCAGCGCAGGTGGCCGCGTTTGCCAAGCTGTCGCGGTTGGTCGTGTTCGTCTGGACCCCGATGTTGCTGCTCGCCGTCATGATCGACGGCCCGCCGGTCGCGGCTCGACCGTGGACGCGGACCATGCTGCTGCTGGTGCCCCTCGCCGGCTGGCTGCTGCGGCCCTCACAGGGCAGAGTGATCCGCTGGCAGGCGCTGGTGGCTGCCGCCGCCCTCGGTGTCGCGAGCGTGGTCGGTCTGTGCTTCAACGGGCCACGCGCGGTGAATGTGGCGGGGATGCAGATCGTGCTCACCCTCGTGCTGCTCGTCGAGGGCCGTCGCGCCATGTGGGTGGTGCTGACCGCATTCGCCGCGGTGGCCGGGCTAGGCTTCGTGCTCGCCGACCTCGGGCTCATCACGCGCGGCCTCGCGGACTCGGAGCGCTCGATCGTCTTTCAGGTCTGCGTGGCCGTGTTGAGCTTCTCCGCCCTCGGCTACTGCGCGCTGGTCTCCCTCGACACGATTCGCGTCTATCACGCCGCGCGTGTCGTGGCGGAGGAGCGGCTCGCCGACCTCGTCGAGGCGCAGGGCGAAGCGGAAGTGCTGCAGCGTCGTGAGGTGCAGGCGACGCTGGCGACGGGCATGGCGCACGATCTCGCCAACATCGTGCAGGTCATGACCAGTGCCACTGACCGTCTCGCGCAGCAGCCGCTCGACGAGGACAGTCGAGAGGCCCTGCGCGACATGGAGGTCGTGGGCGACAAGGCGACGCGCATGCTGCGCACCATGCTCGCGGTCGGCCGCGGCGTCACGACGCCGCCAAGCGTCCGTGCCGAAACCGGCGTGACATCTGCGACGCCCGCCGCGCCCACGACCGACCTTGGTGGACTCTTCACGCGACTCGAGATGCTGCTCCGCCCGTTGCTCGGGCGCACGATCGCGTTGACGATGCAGCAGCAAGTCTCGCGACCGGTGGCGATCGACCCGGACCGCCTCGAGCAGGTACTGCTCAACCTCGCGCTCAACGCCCGCGATGCGATGCGCAGCGGCGGCACGCTGACGATGCAGGCGGTCGATGCCGACGGTGGCGTGACGATCACCATCGCGGACAGCGGCCCGGGCATTCCCCCGGTGCTGCTGCCGCGCATCTTCGAGCCCTACTTCACCACCAAGGCGCCGGGGAAGGGCACGGGACTCGGCCTCGCGATGGTGCAACGTATCGTGACGCAGAGCGGCGGGCACATCGGGGTGACGAGCCCGCCGGGCTCCGGCGCCACGTTCACGGTGTGGCTGCCGGCGTCAGCAGCGTCTCGATGAACCGCGTGTTCATGAGCGCCTCCACCGAGCGCCCACGATCGGCCTGACGCGCGCGGATCGCGTTCACCATCTCGAGCGCGCTTGCCGTGACGGGCGGCAAGGTCGCGTCGCTCGTGCCGAGGGGGGTGACGCGATCGCCCCAGCGCACCAGCAGGGCCCCGAACGTCAGGCCGCCGCCGAAGCCGGGCATGAGGAGCAGGCTGCCGGGCTTGATGCGCCCTTCGCTCAGCGCATCGACGAGGCTCACCGGCACGGTGGCCGCGCTCATGTTGCCGTAGCGATGCACGGTGACCATGACGCGCTCCATGGGCACGCCGGCATACTTCGCGACGGATTCGATGATGCGGAGGTTGGCCTGGTGCGGCACCACGAGGTCGATGTCGTCGGCGGTGACGCCGGCCTCGCGCATGACGCGCGCGCACGCCTCGCTCATGCCGTGCACGGCGCGCTTGAAGATGGCCTGGCCATCGAAGTCCCAGAGCGTGTCGCCGTAGGTGAGCCCGCCGTCGACGTAGCTGCACCCCATGCCGCGCACACGCAGCGTCTGTCGCGCCTCGGCGTCGCACCCCAGCACCGTGCCGATGACGCCACCCGGGGTGTCGCTCGCCTCGAGCACCACGGCCGCCGCGCCATCGCCGAAGAGCACCGCGACGTTGCGGTTGCTCCAGTCCATGAACGGGCTGATGTACTCGACGCCGATGACGAGTGCGTTGCGCACCATCCCCTGTTGGATCATCGCGGTCGCGCTGGCGAGTCCGTACAGGAAGCTGGTGCAGGCGGTGTTGACGTCCATCGCCGCCGCGCGCTTCGCGCCGAGCGCCACCTGCACGCCGGACGCCGAGTTGGGCACCTGCTCGTCGGGTGAGCAACTCCCGTACACGATGAGTTCGAGCGCGTCGGCCTCGAGGCCGGCGCAGGCGAGTGCGCGATGACTCGCGAGCGTCGCCATCTCGATGGCGGACACGTGCGAGATGCGGCGCTCCTGCATGCCGGTGCGCTGGACGATCCATTCGTCGGACGTCTCGAGGAACGTCGAGAGGTCGTCGTTGGTGAGGATCGAGGGGGGGAGGCCGTGGCCCCAGCCGGTGAGGTTTGCGTATCGCATGGGAGAAGCGAACGACGGAAGCGGGAAGGGCGGGAGCGAACGGACGGGAGCGGGGGACGACGGTTACTGCGGGTATGACGGTAACGCCGAACCCCCCACTTCCGCCGGGCGGCGCGCGCGGCGTGCTTTCGCGGCGCCCCGGTGCCACTACCGTACACCCCGCACGCGCCGACCGCCACGATGACACCGCAATTCCCCTTCCTTTCCACCGACCGCTGGCTGGTCGTCCTGCGCGTCGTCCTCGGTCTCTACATGTGTGCCCACGGCGCCACGCGTGCCGCGGTGGGGACGGTCGACGATTTCGGCGTGTTCCTCGCGGGACGCGGCTTCCCGCTGGGGCTCGCGCTCGCGTGGGGCATCACGATCACCGAGATCGCCGGAGGTCTCACCCTCGCCGCCGGCCGCGTGGTGCGCCCACTGTGTGCGGTGTTCGTGCTGCAGCACGTGATGGGGATCCTGCTCGTGCACGGCCCCCGCGGCTGGTTCACCGTGGGCCACCAGAGTGGCGGCGCGGAGTACTCTGTGCTGCTGGTGGTCTGCCTTCTGGTGGTGGCATCTGCTGCACAGCAGACCACGGGAGCGGGAAGGGCGGGAGCGAGCGAGGCGGGAGCCTGACGATGAGACGACGGCTACCGCGGTACCCGTGGTACCCGTCGTCTCGCTGTTCCGCTCCCGTTGTTGTGCTCCCGCAGTTCCGCTCCCGCGTTACGCCTTCCTCGCCTCAATGATCTGCCGCAGCGTCGACACCGCCGGATGATGCGGATCGGTGGGGATCGTCGTCTCGAACGCCGCATCGATGATGCGGTTGGCGGCGGTGAAGTGCCCGACTTCCTTGCGCAGGATGTGCGTCGAGTTGTCCGGCGTCCACGACCGCGGCGTGCGATGGCGTGACAGCGTGCGCCACGAGGTGGGGAAGTTCCAGTCGCCCGTGAACACGTAGTCGCGCGAATTGGCGATGTACGCGATCCCGCCGTCGGCGATCATGAGGTCGAACCAGCCCAGGTAGTAGTCGACGCGCTCCTGCGTCATCTCCTGGAAGCTCTCGATGTTGATGACGACATCGAACCGCGCCGTGCCGAGTTGCTCGAGCTCCCAACTGGGCACGAAGTACACATCGTAGCTCCCCGGCTGGTAGCTGTCGCCGCGGGCGAGGCTGCCGAACGTGGCCTCCGGGAGCATCGCCCGCAGGTACGCCTCGGCCGAGACGAGCGAGATGGGCACGGCGTCGACCATCACGTACTCGACCTTCCCCGGGAAGAGCCGCATGAGCATCTCGGGGACGCGTCCCCAGCCGCCGCCGATCTCGAGGATGCGCACCTTGGGGCCCGTCGTCGCGCCCAGGAACGCGGTGAGCTCGAGGACATCCATGACGCTGTACAGGTCCGCCGCCAGCCAGTGGTGCGCGGCGATGTGCTCGGCGAAATCGGCGTCGATGAGGCCGAGGTGGTCGATGCGCTTGAGGTAGCGCACGAGCTGCGGGATGAAGTCGCCCTGCCCCGTGGTGGCACGCGCTTCATCCGGACTCGCCAGCACCGGCAGGCGTCCCCATCCCACCCAGGCGTGCAGCATGTCGCCGAGCGTGCGCATGTGACCGGTCGTAAAGGTCCACTGCGGCCCCGGGCCGAGGAGACCGGCGATGGCGGCCTGCGGCTCGAGCGCATCGAGCATTGCGCGATCGAGGGGCTGGTTCCAGCGGTCCGGGGTCCAGCGAGGAAGGAGGGAGACGAGGCTCATGCGCGAGGGGTGAAGGGTCGCTGGAAGTATCGAGAGCATCGGCGTGCGGCGCCACCCTCGGGTTCGCTTGGGTGCGGGGCTTGGCGTAGTCATCCGCTCCGGCGGCATATTCTCGCACGTCCGTGGCTGGACGCGACGCGGCACTGACGCCGAGACGCTGGAGAGAGTGTGGAGCACGACGACCTGACGATTCCGCTGGTGCTGTCGGCCAGCATGCCGCTGCACGAGGTCGCGACGTTCGTGGCCGAGGTGCGCGCCCGCGCCGACGCGCCCGGCCGTAACGCGCTGTCGCGCCCGGCGCCATGGGTCGTGCTGCGGCGTACGGTGGGCTTTGCGGTGCAGTGGTACCTGTGCGACTGGCCGTCGGTGACCGCCCTGGTGGATGCGCCGCACGACGCCGGCGCCACGCTGCTGGGCGCGCTCGGCCTCGACCCGGAGCGGCCGCTTCCGGCCGTGCAGCGGGAACCCATCCTCCCCGGCAGCGCGACCGCGCCGCCGCTCCCCCCCGCCCCATACCTCCTGCTCGACGGCAGTCGCGTCGTGGGACTGATGCCGCCGTCGCCCGCCAAGGCCCGCGCACCTGGTGGCAAGCGTGGCACGGCGATGCGCGAGCCGGTGCCGGCCCCGGCGCCGATGCCGCCGCAGCAGCAACAGCAACAGCAACAGCAACAGCACCAGCAACAGCACCAGCAACAGCAGCAACAGCAACAGCAACAGCAGCAGCAACAGCAACAGCAACAGCAACAACAGCAGCAACAACAGGAGCAAGAGCAGGCGCCACCGCACAGCTACCGCGCCGGCGCGGCACCGGAAGTGCTCGCCCCCTTCCGCCTCGAGGCGCACGCCTACATCAACGCACCGCAGCGCGTGGCGTCGGGCAAGGCGTTTCTCGTCGAGGTGGGCCTCGCGGCACTGCCGGTCGCGTCGGTCATCGGTGGCGCGGTCGGCGTCCCGTTTCGCGCCGGCCAGCAGCAGGTCACGCTCGACGTGGAGCTGTCGGCCGAAGGGTTCACGCTCACGGGCGACGCCCGCCAGCCGCTCACCATCACGCGCGCCGATCCGTTCACGCCGCGCGCGCGCTTCAAGTGCACCGGCAAGGCGCCCGACGCCGGCGCGCTCGAGACGCTGCGCGCACTGCAGGTCACCTACCGCCTCGACGGCCTGGTGGTGGGCGTCGCCTCCTGGCGTGTGCTCGTGCACGGTGCGCATGCACCGGCCGCTGCCGCACCGGCCCCGCCCGCGGGCGCGACGAGCCGACCGGTGGTGGCCATCGCCGCCGACGCGCCGTCCATCGACCTCACGCTCACGAGCGCCTGGAAGGACGACACCGAGGCGAGTCACACCCTCATCTGGTCGTGGGCCTCACCGCACGCGCTCCCCACGCCCGCCGGCAAGCTGGTGCGCAGCTCGGCCGCACTCGCCACGTTGCCCCTCGAGATCGTGGACGAGCTGGCCGCCGGCGACGGACTGGATGGTGTCGAGCTGCTGCTCAGCGGCATCGCGCAACGCATCGCCGACGAGGTGCCCGCCGGGGTGTTCGAGCTTCTGGGTGCGGTGACCGACGTCGTGCGCGCCGCACGCGGCCCCGATGTGATCCCCACGGTGCTGCTCGTCACCCAGGAAGCGCGCGTGCCGTGGGAGCTCGCGCTGCTCCCCGACACCCTGTTTCCGCCGCCGGCGGGGCACGACCCGCTCACGCAGCCGCGCACCATCGGCACGGAGTTCGCCGTGACCCGCTGGCTGCTCGACGATGCGATTCCGCCGCTGCCGCCACATGCGCTCAACGCCGGCGCGCTCCTCGCGGTGTTCGGCGACTACACCGGCAGCAGCGTCACGCCGCTGCCGTTCGCGAAGCAGGAGGCCGAGGCGCTCGCACAGGAGCGGCAGGCCGTCCCCGTGCCGGCCGATCGCGCGCGGGTGATGGCGCTGCTCATGAACACGCTCACCGCCACCGGCGCCGCAGGCGCGGCCCCCGGCCTCACGCCGCGCATCGTGCACTTCGCGGGGCATGGCGAGGCCGCGCGCCCCGGCACCCCGGCGTCGTTCATCTTCCTCAACGACGGCACCACGCTGTCGAGCACGTACTTCCTGGCCGCTCCGGCATTCCGGCAGCATCGGCCGCTCGTCTTCCTCAACGCCTGCCAGCTCGGGACGGCAGCGCCCACGCTCTCCCAGCCGGGTGGCTTCGCGGCCGTGCTGGTGCGTGCGAAGTGCAGCGCCGTCGTCGCGCCGCTCTGGAGTGTCAACGACCGCATCGCGCACGACATCGCGATGCACTTCTACGACGCGGTGCTCGACGGGGCCGCGCCGCTCACGCCGGCGGCGGCCATGCGCGCCATGCGCCAGCGTCGCTTCGCGCACATCGACGTGACTGACCCGGCCACCGGTGGCACGATCAGCCGTCGCACCGCCACGCCGCTCGCCTACATCGTGTACGGCCACCCGAACCTGCACTGCTGATGCCTCCTCTCAACGGCTCCTCGCAACCCATCCCGCTCGGCCAGGGTTATCGCATTCGCGCGCCGGGCACCTTCGGTACGGCCGACCTGCGCACGCGCACCGGCGTCGGCGTCTCCCGCTCGGTGACCGTCGCGGGCGAACGTCCGGCGCTCGATCGCGCGCTGGCGGCCGAGGAGATGGAGGATCGCGCGACCATCGACCTGTCCGTCTCGCGACGCCAGCCGGCCGCGGCGGGTGCGCTGCGTGCGCCCGGTGTGTCCGACGCCATCGAACTCGAGGTGCCGGCGCCGCAGCCCGGCTTCGAGGCGGTCGTCATCGCGGTCGATGAATCCGGCGGCATCTCCTGGCACCTGCCGCTCACCAACGACGGCAGCATCGCCACGCCGGTGACCCGCGCGAACGAGTCGGTGCGCCGCTTCCGCATTCCGGCGGCGCCCGCGCCCCGTCCCCCTGCCACGGGTGCCGCGGTCAACCGCTCGATCTTCGGCTCCATCGGCCGCAAGATCCTCAAGGTGCTCGTGTATCCGATCACCGATCGCCTCGTGGGCAAGGCGGTGGACCTCTTCGCTGGCAAGTGGGAGGCAAAGCGGCGGCCCTATCGCCTGCGCACGATGTCGCCCGCCGACTACACGCAGGAGAATGTCGCCGCGCTCGTGAAGGGCACGTCGGACTTCGACAGCACCTTCGCCCGGCTCCGCGGCGGCCGCTCGCTGCTCTTCGTGCACGGCACCTTCAGCACCGCACACAGCGCCTTCGCGGGGCTCGAGCCGGCCGACGTGCAGGCGCTGTCGCAGGCCTACGACGGGCGCCTCTGGGCCTTCGATCACTTCACGCTCTCGCACGCGCCGCTGGCCAACGTCGAGGAGCTCGTGCGCCAGCTCCCCGACGGTGACACGCTCGAGGTGGACATCGTCTGCCACAGCCGCGGCGGGCTCGTCGCGCGCGAGATCGTCGAACGCGGTGCGCTCAACGGCGCGGCCGGTCGCCTCAAGGTCGGGAAGGTGGTGTTCGTCGGCGCCGCCAATGCGGGCACCATCCTCACCGAGCCCGACCACATGGTGCACATGATCGATCGCTTCACCAGCGCCATCGACCTGCTCCCCGAGGGGCCGGCCACCTACGTGCTCGAGGGGATCATCACTGCCATCAAGGTCATCGGTCACGGCGGACTCCAGTCGCTCGACGGCCTCGCGTCGATGAACCCGGCCGGCAGCTACCTCGCGCAGCTCAACGCCGCCTCGCAGGGGAGCGCCACCTACCTCGGCATCACCGCCGACTTCGAGCCCTCCGGCACCGCCTTCTCGGCGCTCACGCTCAAGAACGCGCTCATGGACCGCATCTTCGGCGAGACGGCGAACGACCTGGTCGTCCCCACCGATGGCGTGTTCACCGGCGGCGGGCCGTGCTTCCCCATTGCCGGCGACGCGCTGCTGTCGCTCCCCGCGAGCGCCGGGGTCGTGCACACGACGTACTTTTCCGCCCCCGCCGTGCGACAGCAGTTGCGCGCCTGGCTCACGGGGCAGTAGCGTCGGCCTCATGCCGCGAGCGACGTTGCTGCGCGTGGGCCCGGCCATCGCCGGTGCCCACACCCTGAGTCTGTACGAGGGGGACGAGGCCGATGTGCTCGCACGCGCGGCCTCGGGCGCGGCCGCGGACGCATCGGCCACCCTCGTCGCGCCGTTCGCCGACCCGTTCACCGCCGCCACGCCGCCCGCCGGCGTCACCTTCGTCCCGCTCGCCGACGCACGGGCGCTGCTCGCCAGCGCCGACGGCCTCGACAACACGCTGCGCGATCTCGGGTTGCAGCTGTACGCGACACTCGCGCAGGGCGACGTGGGCGCGCGCTGGCAGGCGGCGCGCAAGGCGGCCGCCAAGCTGCGCCTCACGACAGGCGTGCACCTGCGCACCTGGCTCGACGTGCAGGACGAGGCGCTCGCCCGCCTGCCGTGGGAGGTCATGCGCGACGGCATCGGCGGCGGCACCGTCGCCCTCGAGGAGTGGAGCACGCTCGTGCGCCTTGGCGCCGGCGCGCCGCCGGCGCTCGCCGAATCGATGGCCGCGCTGCGCGTGCTGTTCGTGGTGGGGTGCCATCCCACCGACGACGCCAACATCGCGTGGCTCGACGAGCAGCGCGCGTTCCTGGCCACGGTGTGCCCTCGCCGCACCACCATCGACTTCGAGGTGTTCGAGGCGCATGCGCGGTCGCAGGGCGGGCTCAAGGCCAACCTGCGTCGCGCCATCGAGGCGTTCCGGCCGCATGTGCTGCACTTCGTCGGCCACGGGCGCATCGATGCCGGCGACGCCGCGCTCGAGCTGTTCGACAGCAGCACCGGCCAGCGCGTGCCGTGGACGGCACAGGAGTTCAACACCGCGCTGGCCCCGCATCCGCCGCGCCTGGTCGTGCTCAATGCCTGCCGCACCAGCGCGCAGAACGCCACCGCCGATGCGCCCATCGCCGTCCTCGCCACCATGGCCGACGCAGCGGTGGCCGCGGGGGCCGCCGCCGTCGTGGCCATGCAGCACGACGTGGCCGGTCGTGCGGCGGCGCTGTTCGCCGAGGCGCTGTACAGCGCGCTCGCCGACGGCGCGCCCATCGACAGCGCGCTCGTGCGCGGCCGCAAGCGCATCGGTGATGACCTGGGCTTCGCCGATGCCAACTGGGCGCTGCCGGTGTGCACGCTCAACGTGCCCCCCGACGAGGTGTTGCCGCAGCCGCAGGCGGTCGGCACGGCGGTGCTCCCCGATGACGCCATGCGCACCTACGTGGGGCGTCGCATGGAGCGGCGGGCCGTTGCGGCCGCCGTGGCCGGCGCCGGCCAGGTCGTGCGCTTCGTCGCCGGCGAATCGGAGATGGGCAAGAGCACGATGGCGCGACTCGTGGCCGAGTGGCGCCTGCTGCTGGGGCATCGGGTGGTGCTGCTCGACTGTGCGCAGGCCACCGGCGGCGTGCTCGACGCCCTCGCCTTCATGCGGCACCTGCGCGGCGCCAACGTCGACGGCGGCCCGCTGCGCCCCAACCTCTACGCCGACTTCGCGCTCTTCAACGACACGGCCAACGCGGCGGTGGCCAACCGTCCGCGCGAAGCGGTGCCGGCCACCGGCATCGACGACGGCAAGCCGCTCGACCGCGCGCACTTCGCCGAGCGGGGGTGGGAGCAGCTCGGCGCCGCCTTCATCGAAGGGCTGCGCACGGCGTCGGCCACGCAACCGCTCACGCTCGTCATCGATCACCTCGCGCGCAACAACGCCGGCGTCGACGTCGACGACTTCCGCCAGCACATCGTGCCGCAGCTGCTCCTCCCGCTGCACCGCGGCGACGCGCCCAACGTGTCGGTGGTGATCTGTGGCAGCGATGCGCAGTTCGATGCCTGTGGGCTGCGCGCCCTGCGCGAGGCGAGCCGTGCGGTGGCGCAGCTGGGCGAGTTTCTGCGCGTGGACTGGGAGCTGCTGGCGCGCGAGTTCGCCATCCGGGCCGATATCCCCGCGCACAAGGCGGACATGCTCATCACGGCGCTCGCGCCCACGATTTCTGCGGCGTGGCATCCATCGGCGCTGCTCGCCATGCGCCAGTTCTACCGCGCGCTGTGAGCCTCGAGCCGATGCGTCCCGACGACGCGGGCGCCACGCACGCCGATGCCGAGGCATTCCGCCTGCGCATCGCGTCGCTGCTGAGCGGCGCCACCGACATGCGCGCGGTCCTGGCGCGCCTCGCGGAGCCGTGGCAGCAGGCGCTGCTCTGGCGGTGCGCGATCGCGTCGCGCGTCGATCGCGCCGTGTTCGATGCGGTGCTCGGGCGCGATCTTGCCACGACGCCCGCCGCCACGCTGCCCGATGCGGACGCCATGTGGCAGTGGCTGTGCGCGCACACCGACCTGGAGCGCGCCCCCGGGCTCGAGGACGCCGTCATGGTGCGTGAGACGGCGCGCGTGGGACTGTTCGCGCCCGAAGGGACCCTCGATATCGCGCAGGCGGAGGCGGTGCAGCGAACAGCGGCCGCGCTCGCGGCGCACTACCGTGGCCGCAGCGATGCATGGCAGGGCGACTGGCTGGGCGCGCACTGCCTTGCCGACCCGGCCGCGGCCCAGCGCTGGACCCGCCGCACGCTGCGCGCGACGCTCAAGCGCGGCGACTTCACCGCGGCCCTGCACCTGCTGCGGGTGATCGAAGGGCGCGCGCCACTGTTGCGGGCGATGGCCAACGCCGTCGCCGACGCGGCCACGCTGCACGCGGCCATCGACGAGCTGCGCCGCGAGTACGACGCGGCACGGCTCTTCAGCACCGACTTCGAGAAGTCGACGCACGCACTCGAGCGGGAGGTCATGCGCGAGGCGTGGCAGTGGGCGCGCAGCGGCGCCAGGGATGCGCGATGGCTGCTCAACCTCGAGGCACAGGGCGGTTCGGGGAAGACCATCTTCCTCCGATGGCTGGCCGCGCGCCGCTGCCAGCCGCACGGGGTGCCGTACGCGCGGCTCGACTTCGACTTCGTCGATGCGCGCCTCACCGCGGCGGCGCCGTGGTACCTGCTCGCGCAGCTCGCGCGCGCACTCGATCCGCAGCTGCCGGGGCGTCCGTTCCGCGAGCTCGTGCGCCGCGCCGATGATGTCGTCGATCCAGGGCGCTTCGCGTTGGGTGCCGCAGAAGCCGCACAGGCCCTCGCCCAGTTGCGGAGCCCCACCGCCGCGGCACTCGGCGCGTCCATCGTCACCGAGTTCACGCAGCTCCTGCGCGGGGCGTCGATGGCGTCGGTGGTCGTGGTGCTCGACACGCTCGAGGTCGCGCTGCTCGAACCCGGTGCCGATGTCATGGCCCTGCTCGAGGTGCTCGCGACGGTGCATGCGCAGGTGCCGGCGTTGCGCGTCATCGTCTCCGGCCGCTTCGACCTCGAGCAGCGTCTGCCGACGTTCGCGCCGCGCTTCGGCGGCAAGGTACGCACGCTGGCGCTCACGCGGCTCAGCGACAGCGAGGCGCTGGAGTTCCTCACCACCCTGCGCGGGATGCCCAACGGCCCCGTCGCACGGGCCATCGTCGCACGCAGTCGCGGCCTGCCGTTCGCGCTCGCCCTCTTCGCCGACGAGTGGCTCATCAACCCGCGCCTCACCGTGCGGGACGTGCAGCAGGTGCCGGGGCCCGAGCTGCACTATCTCGTCGAGCGTGTGCTCAAGCGCATCCCGCGCCCCATCGCGTGGCTGTTGCGCTACAGCGTCGTCGCGCGGCGCCTGACGCGCACGTTCCTCGCCGATGTCATCGTGCCGGAGCTCGAGGAGCTGCGACGCGGCGGCAGTCATGACAATCCGCTGCGCGACCAGGCCGTCGTGGCCCGCTACTTCGACGACGCCCGCAGTGCGCTGGGCGAGGCCGTCCTCTCCCCCGACCGTCTGTGGGCCGATCTCGAGCGGCACGCATCGGCTTTCTCGTTCGTCTCCCGCGACGACAGCGTGGCCGGCGCCCTCAAGCTGCACGAGGAAGTGGTGCGCCCGCTGTCGCGGGAGCTGCGGCGCCATCGCGTGCTCAAGCGCCTGCATCGCGCGGCAATGCGCAAGGCCAGCGCGCGCGCAGGGACGCTCACCCCCGCGCACGAGGCCGCGTGGGTGGCCGAGCAGAAGGAAGCGCTCTATCACGCGCTGCGTCTCTCGACCGACGAAGGGCGTGCGCTCTGGACGCGGCTGCTGGCACAGACGACCCGCGCGGCGGCGCACGAGGCGCGTCGGCAGTTGGCCGAGGAGCTGCTCGACGAATCGCTCGACCTGCCCGCATCACTGCGGGAGCAGGCCGCGCGAGAGCGCGCCGAGGCCAGCCTCGCGCTCGCCGAGCAGTACGACCGGTCGTATGCGCACGAGTGGGGCGAAGCCGAGCGCGCCGTGGCCCTCTGGCGCGAGTTGGTGCCCCGGTCACGCCGCGCCACCGACGGTCGCCTCGCGGTGGCCGAGGTGCGCGTGCAGGCGCGGGTGGGCGTGGCGAGTGCACAGGCCGTGCGCCGCCTCGAGCGCCTGCTGCGCCGTACGCGCGCGGCGGCCGACCGTCTCGCGGTGCTGCTCACGCTGCAACGTGCCGCACGCGGCACGCCCGCCGGCTTGCGACACGCCGAGGCGGCACGGAAGCTGCTCGACCGTGCCCCGGCCGACATTCCAACCGTCACGCGGCTGCGCGCGCTGCTGCAGGTCACCGACGAACTGCTGCAGCACGGCGACTACGCGGGCGCGCTGGGCATCGTCACCGAGGTCGCGCGCACGCGGCGTGCGCTCACCCCGGCCGAACAGCTGCAGCTCCTCGCGCAGCAGGCGTGGCTACTCTCCACCTGCGGTGAGCACGCCCGGCTCGCGCGCGTCGCCGCGCGCGTGCCCGAGCTGGACGCCGAGTTCGCGCCACAGCTCACCTCGGGCGCACCCGCCGACGAGGCAGTCGTCATTGCGCGTGCCGTGCTGCGCCGGGAACTCGTGCGCGGCATGATCGAAGGGGGACCGGAGGCGCCGCCTCCGTTCGAGGGCAACCTCGTGCCGCCTCTCGCGCGGGCCATCGACGCCACCACCGACGCCGACATCGCCTACGTCGAGGCCGATGCGGTGCGCACGCTCTCCTGCATCGGCCGCGCGCGCGAGATGCTGCCGCAGGGCGCCGCCGACGAGCTGGTCACGCTCTTTCTCGGCGTCGCCACCGTCATGCGCGACCTCGTGGGTGACGTGCGACAGGCGCGATCGGCGTTGCTGGCGGCGCAGTCGGCCATTGTCGCCGATGGATCGGATGCCTGGTGGAACGTGCGGCTCGTCCGCTGCATCCAAGGCGAGTCGGACGAGGATGCGCTCGCGCAGATGCGCGCGCAGGCGAAGCGCGCGCCGAGCATCAGCGCCGATCTCGCCATCGCGCTCGCGCGGCTCGCCATCGCGGCGCGGCTCGACGGCGATACGCGTGCGCGCCGCGCGCGGGCCGCCACCGATGCGCTGCTCACCACGCTCGCACGCATCACGCCGCTGCGGGCCCGGCGTCGTCATCTCTTCCGCACACTCCCCGATCCGCGGCTCGTTCCCACCGACCCACGCCGTCGCGACGCCCTCGTGGAGCTGCTCGGCCTCGCGCGCACGCCGCGCGACACGGCCAGCGACGCCGAGTGGGTGGAACATCTCGCGCTGCGTCGCTTCGCGCACGCCGACGTGGACGACGCGACAGACCGGCACGCCGGCAGCACGCCTCCGCGAACGCTGCGGACCGCCGCCGGCGCGGCGCGCGCGGCCTGCATGGCCGGCGACGATCCGCCCACGGCGACGTGCGACGACGCGGCGCTCACGCAGGCGAGCGGCTCGCTGGCTGCCGGCATCGCGCGGTACATGCGGGCGCGCGCGCGGGAGCGCGTCACGCCTCGCGACGAGGTGCTGGCCGAGGCGATGGCGGCGCGGCACGTGCTCGAACAGGCCGACGTGCCGCCATCGATCTGGCTGGCGCGCACCCATCTGCTCATCGCGCGGCTGCTCCCCGACGCGGGAGAGCGAAAGCAGGCGCTCGCCGCCGCGGAGGAGGTCACCGAACGTCTTGGCTCCGCCATGGGCGGCAACGAGGTCGCGCGGGCCTACGAAGCGCTTGCGGCGTCGGCGACCACCAGCACCGCCGACACGTCCATCATCACGCTCGACATCGACCACGCGGCGTTCGATGCACGCTTCCCCCTCGCACGGGCGCTGCGGAGCGACACCGCGCAGGGTGGCGGCGCCATCACGCCCGTCGCGACCGTCGCCCATCTGGCCACCGACCTGGCCGGCGCGCTCAAGTCCATGCGCAAGCTGCTGCCGGCCGGTGCACCCGCATCAGCCTCGTCGAGCCGACTCGTCTTCGTGGGCAGCGATCGCGCACGCGCCGCGTTGCCATGGGAACTCGCCCACGCCAGCGATCGCGTCGCCACGGCGCAGACGGGCTGGCGCAGCGATGAGGAGCCGCGGCGCGTCGCCAACGAACGCTGGCTGACGCGCGCGCTCCATACCGTGGAACCCGTGGCCTATCCGCACGACGCCGCGACCAAGCTGCGCCTCTTCCAGCAGCGCCACGGGCTCTCGCCCAGTGGCACGCTCGACGCGGGGACGCTGCGTCTGCTGGTGGTGGCCCTGCGCGGCGGGCGCCCGCCGCGCGTCGTGCTCGCGCTGGCCGGACGCGAATACGGCCCGGCCGGCGACATCGAGCAACACTATCGCGGGCACCCCGTGCAGGTGATCACGCCCGCACGGTCCGCCACCGCGGTGCTGCGCGAGATCGCCGAGCAGACCCCCGACGTCGTGCACATCGTCGCGCCGGTGGTCGAGTCGCGATCGTTCGGCGGACTCGCCTTCGACCTCGCCGAGGGCTCCACCAGCAACGTCGTCACGGGCGCGCGCTATCTCCCCGTGGCCGAGCTCACGAGCGTGCTCAAGCGCCCCGACAGCGTGCTGCGACCGCTCATGGTCGTCCACAACACGCTCGATCGGCTGCCCCTGCGCGAGCTGTGGCGGCAGTATGCGTTGCGCAACATCGCGGCCATGGAGCTCGCACGCAGTGGCTCGCCCGTCGCCACGGTCGCGCTCAGCACCGGGTGGCTCGCCGATGGCGTGAATGCCCTTGCGCCGTTGCTCGAGGTCATCGCGACGGGCGCGCCGTTGCAGTCGCTCGTCGAGGCGCAGGACGCCCTCACGCGAGACGGTCGTCCGCGCGCACTCTCCACACGCTCGACCCCCGCCCAGGTCGCCGCGGCGCTGGAGCAGTTCGGCACCGTCGTGTTCGCGAACAACCCGGCGTGGGTGGCGGTGTAACACACCAGTCAGGCACACATGGACGATCCCCACTGCACCTTCTGTCGCATCCTGCGCGGCGAGCTGCCGGCGACCATCGTCGCCGAGTCGCCTCACGCGGTGGCCATCGTCGACCTGCGGCAGTTCCACGTCGGACACGTCATCGTCATCACGCGCCGCCACGTGCACGACATTCGCGACGCCGACGCGGACACCGCAGCCGATGTCTTCATGCTCACCGCTCGCGTGGCGCGCGCCGTGCAGGCGGCGTACGCGCCGGAGGGGATCAGCCTCTGGCATTCGGCCGGCGAAGCGGCCAACCAGGAGGTGCCGCATCTCCACGTACACGTGCATCCGCGCGTCATGGGCGATCGCGTGCTCGATGTCTATCCCGCCGCACCCGCGCTGCCGTCGCGCGACGAGCTGGGCGCGATCGGGGCGCGCATCGCGGCCGCCCTGGGCGACTGACGGCGCGACTCCCCACTGCAGGGCCCAACGGCACCGTCCCTGACGCGAACGGACTGGAAGACCACACCGGCACACCACACATTCGGCGCTCCATCACCACCACGCCCATGGAACGTGCCGTCCCAAACCTCCCCGCAAACGACCTCGCCGTCGCGCGCGCCTTCTACGTCGACGGCCTCGGCTTCGAGGTGGCCTGGGAGCACACCGAGGACGGGCACCACGGCCTCATGGGACTCCGCCGCGGCACCATCGCCATCACCATCGACGCGCCCATGGATGGCCACGGCCGCGATGCCTGCGTGGTGTTCGAGGTGCACGACGCCGACGCCCTGTATGCCGAATGGTCGGCGCGTGTGGCGGTGACGCGCCCACCCCATGACGAACCCTGGGGCGCCCGCACCTTCGGGCTCCTCGATCCCGACGGCAACACCCTCTTCGTCATCGGTCCCCTGCGATAGACTTGGGGCGTGCTGCGCCACGCCCTCCTCTTCGGCCTCGTCGGCGGCCTCCTCCTCGTCGTCCTCCAGCTCGTCGAGTTCCGATGGCTGGTGATGAGCCACTCCGTCGAGATCTACGTCGCCATCGTCGCCGCCATCTTTGCCGGCGTCGGCATCTGGCTCGGCCAGCGCATCACCCGCCCCACCGAGCGGGTCGTCGTCCAGGAGGTGCCCGTCGAGGTCCCGGTCGAGGTGCCGGTGCACGTGGAGGTCCCGGTCGAAGTCCTCGTTCCCGCCGACGCCCCGTTCAGTCGCGACGAGCGCCAGGTCGCCACCCTCGGCCTCACGCCGCGCGAGCTCGAGATCCTCGCCCTCATTGCCGAAGGGCTCAGCACCCGCGAGATCGCCGAGCGCATTTTCCTGAGCGAGAACACGGTCAAGACGCACAGCAGCCGCCTCTTCGCCAAGCTCGGCGCGCAGCGGCGCACCCAGGCCGTGCAGCTCGGCAAGCAGCTTCGGCTCATCCCCTGACCGCCGGCGGGCCCTCGCGGGTCGCCCATTCGGGTGATTCTCGCGCCAACAGGTGGTCCCGGGTGCAGAATCACCCCTTCGGGTGACGCGCCCGGCACCCGTCGCGCCTACCATCGCCGCTCCACACTTCACCGGAGCACCCATGCGCAAGATCGTCATCACCTACGGCATCATTTCGGGCGCCCTGCTGGGCGCCATGCTCGCCGGCACGCAGTTCCTGCACGAGGACATCGGCTTCGGCATCGCCGGCATGATCCTGGGCTACACCACCATGGTGCTGGCCTTCCTCCTCATCTACTACGGCATCCGCTCGTATCGCGACACCGTGGCCGACGGCCGCGTGGGCTTCGGCAAGGCCTGCCTCATCGGGGGGCTCATCTTCGCCATCTCGAGCGCGGGATATGTCGGCACATGGATGGTGATCGACGCGCGCGCCGGCGGCACCTTCATGGAGCGGTACGCCGCGCACATGGTGGCGGAAGAGCGCGCCAAGGGCACGCCGGAAGCGGAGATCGCCACCAAGCAGCAGGAGCTGGCGCAGTTCGCCGAGCAGTACAAGAACCCGTTCTACAAGGCCGCGGTGACCTTCCTCGAGCCGCTGCCCATCGGGTTGCTCATGACGCTGGGCTCCGCGTGGCTGCTCAGCCGGCGGCGCGCGCCGGCCTGACGCGCCCTCAGGGCACCACGATCGGCGGACCGCTCCCCGCGTAGCCGCTCGCCTGGAAGATCGCCTCCGCATCGCGCACCAGCAGCAGGTCCCGCAGCGCTTGCGTCTTGTCCGTCGCCTTCGCGTAGTAGGCCTGCGCGATGCGGAAGCCCATGAAGTAGCCCAGGTCGCCGGGCCACGGGGCATTGGCGTTGTCGGCGATCGACCCCTGATTGAACAGCCAGCGCTTGATGCCGGTGCCGTGCCGCTCGGCCGCGAACGCGAGGAAGAACTCGCGCTCGCGCGCCTGCCACGCCGCGAAGAACTTCACGAACGACGGGGCGCCCGCGGCCAGCGAGCCCACGAACTCCGCGCCACCCTCGTTGAGCGCCCGCGTGAGCAGCGTCTGTCCCGCCGCGGCACTTCGCGACCCGGCCGCCAGCTGCAGGTGATGCGCATGCTCGTGCGCCACCAGCAGCGGCAGGTCGGCGCGCCACGACTTCTGATTGTTGCCGGCGAAGGCGCTCAGCTCGCCCGTGGGGGCCTGCGCGTCGATGCCGTAGAACTCCGTGCCGATGATGAGCCCGTGCTGGTTGACCGTGCCGCCCGTCGAGAAGCGGCCGACCACGAAGTACACCGGCGGAAAGGTGGCGTCGGGGAGCAGTGCTCCCAGCCGCGCATAGTTGCCGCGCATGATGGCGAACATCGGGTCAGCGGGGCCGATGCCGCTCCACCACTGCCGCACAGCGCCGAGGTACTGCGGCAGGAGGTTGCTCATCTGCTGCAGGCTGGCAGCCGTGACACTGCGCGACGCGGCGAACTCGCGAAGCGCCGCAGTCCCCGAGTCCAGATATCGGGCCTGATAGGCGGTGCCTCCCAGGGCGCGCGCGGTCCAGAAGCGATCCACATCCGACGTGACGAACTGCGCCTCGGCCGGCGAACGGGGAAACCGCGCCGTGGGGGCCGTGGACGAGTCGCACGCGGCGAGCAGGGAGAGCAGGGAGGGCAGCACGCCGCGCCGCACGGCGCGGTCGAACGTCAGAGTTCGGGACATGGCCTTCCGACGGCCGATGCACCCGGAAAGGTTTCACGACATGGACTACGCTCTCGACGACGCCCTCGCGGTGCTCGAACGCACCCCCGCCACGCTGCGGGCGCTCCTGGCCGGACTCCCGCTGGCGTGGACCACGCCGGACGAAGGGCCCGACACGTTCAGTGCCTGGGAAAACGTCGGCCACATGCTGCACGGCGAACACGCCGACTGGATTCCGCGGGCGCGAGTGTGCCTGGGCGAAGGGCCGGGCGACACCTTCCAGCCCTTCGACCGCTTCGCACACCGCACCGACTACGCGGGGCGCACGCTCGAATCGCTGCTCGACGAGTTCGCCGCCGCGCGCGCCGCCAACCTCGCCCTGGTGCGCAGCTGGCAGCTCACCGACGCGCAGCTCGCGCGCACCGCACAGCACCCGGCCCTCGGCACCGTCACCATGCGGCAGCTCATGGCCACCTGGGTCGTGCACGACCTCGGTCACGTCGCACAGATCGCCCGGGTCATGGCGAAGCAGTACCGCGACGAGGTCGGGCCGTGGCGGCAATATCTCCCCATCCTCGATCGACGCTGAGGGCGCGCACATGGGTCTCCACACCGCCACCATTCGCTGGCAGCGTGATCACGCCACGTTCAGCGACAACAAGTACAGTCGCGCGCACACCTGGCACTTTGACGGCGGGGCGGTCGTGCCCGCATCGGCCTCGCCGCATATCGTGCGGGTGCCCTACAGTGACCCCGCCGGCGTCGATCCCGAAGAGGCGTTCGTGGCCTCGCTCTCCAGTTGCCACATGCTGTGGTTCCTCGGCATCGCCGCCGAACGCGGTTTCGTGGTGGATGCGTACGAGGACGCGGCCGAGGGCACGCTCGCACGCGAGAGCGATGGTGTGCTGCGCATGACGCGCGTGGTGCTGCGGCCGCGGGTGTCGTGGAGCGCGCCGGTGCCCGATGCCGACACGGTACACGCGCTGCATCACGCGGCGCACGCGGCCTGCTTCATTGCCAACTCGGTGCGCACCACGGTGGACGTGGAGCCGGTGGGGTAGCGCCACCGGCGCCACAACCCACGACCCACAACCCCCAACCCCCAACCCCCAACCCAACGCCCCTCCCATCCGGGCCGTAGCTTCGGGAGATCACGCGTCCTCCCCCTCCGCGCTCCCCGCCCATGCGTCGCACGCTCGCCTGCCGCACGCTCGCCCACCGCGCTGCCCTGCTGCTTGCGCTCGCCGCCCTCCCCGCCACCGCACCGGCCCAGGGGCGCATCACCACCCCGAAGGAAGCGTTCGGCAGCAACCTCGGCGACGACTACTTCCTCGCCAACTACCAGCAGATCAGCAGCTACTGGCGCACGCTCGAGCAGCAGTCGCCGCGGCTCAAGCTGCAGGTCATGGGCAAGACCGCCGAGGGGCGCGACCAGCTCATGGCCATCGTCACCTCGCCCGAGAACCACCGCAACCTCGAGCAGTACCGCCGCATCGCCGAGCGCCTGGCGAAGGCCGAGGGGCTGAGCGAAGACGAGGCGCGCACGCTGGCGAGGCAGGGCAAGACCATCGTGTGGATCGATGGCGGCCTGCACGCCACCGAGACGCTCGGCGCGCAGCAACTGGCCGAGATGGTGTACCAGATGGTGAGTCGCACCGACGCCGAGACGATGCGCTTCCTCGACGACGTGATCGCGCTCTTCGTGCACGCGAACCCCGACGGCAACGACCTCGTGGCCGACTGGTACATGCGCAGCAGCAACCCGAAGGAACGCACCCTCACCGGGCTGCCGCGCCTCTACCAGAAGTACATCGGCCATGACAACAACCGCGAGTTCTTCACCTCCACGCAGGCGGAGACGGAGAACATCAATCGCGCGCTGTATCACCAGTGGTTCCCGCAGCTCCTCTACAACCACCACCAGAGCGGCCCCGCGGGCACGGTGGTGTACTCGCCTCCCTTCCGCGACCCGTACAACTACAACCTCGACCCGGCCATGCTGCTGGGCATCCAGGCGCTCGGCACGGCCATGCACACGCGCCTCGCCATCGAGGGGAAGCCCGGGGCGACCATGCGCGCCGGTGGTCCGTACGACGGCTGGTGGAACGGTGGCATCCGCAACACCGCCACGTTCCACAACACCATCGCGGTGCTCACCGAGATGATCGGTAGCCCCACCCCGATGCGCATCCCGCTCATCGCCGATCGCCAGGTGCCGCGCGGCGATCTCGCCATGCCCGTCGCACCGCAGGAGTGGCACCTGCGCCAGAGCATCGACTACTCGGTGTCGCTCAACCGCGCCGTGCTCGACCACGCATCGCGCCTGCGCGAGAACCTGCAGTTCAACATCTGGCGCATGGGAATGAACAGCATCGAGCGCGGCTCGCGCGACACGTGGACGCCCAACCCGCGTCGCGACGCGGCGGTGGCGCAGCGCGTGAAGGGCGCCGACTCGCTCATCTGGGCGGCGCAGCATGCCCCCGAGTATCGCGACCCGCGCGGCTTCATCATTCCGTCCAACCAGGTCGACTTCCCCACCGCCATCAAGTTCATCAACGGCCTGCGCGAGACGGGCATCACCGTGCAGCGCGCAACGGCGCCGTTCACGGTGGCGGGCAAGACGTATCCGGCCGGCAGCTTCATCGTGCCGTCGGCGCAGGCGTTCCGGCCGCATGTCATCGACATGTTCGAGCCGCAGGTGCACCCCGATGTGTTCCCGTTCCCCGGCTCGCCGCCCACGCCGCCGTACGACAACGCCGGGTGGACGTGGGCCTTCCAGATGGGCATCCAGTTCGATCGTGTGCTCGACGCCTTCAGCGGCCCATTCGTGAACGTGACCGATTGGAACGTCGCACCGCCCGCCGGGACCATCGCGAACGAGCGCGGCGCGCGGGGCTTCCTGCTCGACCCGCGGCAGAACGACGTGTTCACCGTCGTGAATCGCCTGCAGAAGGCAGGCGTCGCCGTGTCGCGCGTGCCGGCCGCCACCGCGGTGGGCACCACGATGCTCCCCGCAGGCGCGTTCTGGGTGCCGGCACGCGGCGCCGCGCTGGCCACGCTGCGCACGGCCGCGCAGCAGCTGGGGACGCATGCGTATGGCAGCACGCGTGACCCCGCCGGCGCCGTGGCCGTGCGCACGCCGCGTGTGGGCCTGTGGGACACGTACGGTGGCTCGATGCCGTCCGGGTGGACACGCTACCTGCTCGAGACGTTCGGCTTCCCGTTCACGCGTGTCTTCGCGCCTGAAATCGACGGCGGCAATCTCGCGGCGAAGTTCGACGTGCTGGTGTTCGTCGAAGGCGCCATCCCCGGCAGCGGTGCGGGGCGCGGCACCGGCGGCGGTGTGCTCGACGAGCCGCCCAACCTGCCGGCCGAGTACAAGGGGCACTTCGGGCGCATGAGCGCGGACAAGTCGCTGCCGCAGCTCAAGGCCTTCGTCGAAGCGGGAGGGCGCATCGTCGCCATCGGCAGCTCGGCCAGCAACCTCGCCACCGCCTGGCAGCTCCCGGTCGAGAACCATCTCGTGAAGAACGGTGCGCCGCTCGCACGCACCGACTTCTACGTGCCGGGGAGCGTGTTGCGCGTGGCAGTGGATACCGCGCGCGCGGCCGCCTGGGGCATGCCATCGCACGCCGATGTCTTCTTCGATGCGAGCCCCGCGTGGCGCCTCGCGCCGGGGGCCAGGGAGAAGGGCGTCGTGCCCATCGCCTGGTACGACAGCAGGACGCCGCTCCGCAGCGGCTGGGCATGGGGACAGGAAGCGCTCGAGAACGGTCTCGCCGCGGTGGAAGTGCCGCTGGGCAAGGGGCGTGTGCTGCTGTATGGTCCACAGATCACGCAGCGCGCGCAGCCGCACGGCACCTTCAAGTTCCTCTTCAACGCGCTGCTCACCGGGGCCACCCCGTAGCGTGACCACGTCGTCGCACGACACCAGCAGTACGGCAGGAACCGACGCAGGAACCGAATCTGACGTCGAGGCGCGACGCCCACGCGTCGGGGTCGCCGTCATCATCGCGCGCGGCGACACCGTGCTCCTTGGGCTGCGCCGCAGCACCACGCACGGCGACAACAGTTGGCAGTTCCCCGGCGGGCACCTCGAGTACCGCGAGACACCCGAGGCGTGCGCCCACCGCGAGGCGCTCGAGGAGACGGGGCTCGACATCGAGGTCACGCATCGGGGCGGCTGGACGAGCGACGTCTTTCCCGAAGGGCGCCACTACATCACGGTGTTCGTGCACGCACGCAGCGAGACCGGCACGCCCGAGCGACGCGAACCGGACAAGTGCCTTGAATGGCGGTGGTGTCGCTGGGACGCGCTCCCGGAGCCGCTCTTCCTGCCCGTGCGGAGCCTGCTGGGACGCTGATCAGGGCACCACGACGGTCCGCACCGGCGCCGCGTGGCGCTCGAGTGCGTCGAGCACGTCGTTGATCGCGGCGGCCTCGAGTGGCACGCGATGCGTCACCACCTCGTGCAGGTCGAGCGCACCCGCGTCGGCCATCTCCATCAGCTCGACCAGCTCACTCAGCAGGTGGTCGTTCGAGCCGATCAGCTCCGCCTCGCGGCCGATGAGGTCGCGGTAGCTGTCCACCGGCACCGGCACGTCGTTGAGGCCCACCACCACCGCGCGGCCCAAGGGCGCCAGCGAACGCAGCGCGAATTGTACCGTCTCGACATGCCCCACCAGCTCGAGCGCGACGCTCACGCCGCGGCCATCGGTGTGACTGCGCACCAGCGCCGCCGCCTCGCGCGCGCCCAAGCCACTCACACCGAGCGGCTCCGCGCCGTACTGCGCCGCGAGGGCGAGCTTCGCGGCGTCGCGATCGGCGGCGAACACCCGCGCCGCGCCCAACTCGCGCGCGAGCTGCACCGCCGACATGCCGAGTCCACCGACGCCGATGATCAGCACCGTGTCGCCGGCGGCCATGCGGGCCTTGCGCAGCGCGTGCAGGGACGTGGCACTCGAGCACATCATCACCGCGCCGTGCGCGAACGACACCCGCTCCGGCAACGCCACCGCGTTGCGCGCCGGCACCGTGATGTACTCGGCCCAGCCGCCGTCGGTGTAGTGCCCCAGCATGCGCCCGGTGGCGCAGAACTGCTCGCGCCCCGCGTGGCAGTCGTCGCAGTGGCCACAGGTGACCAGGTAGTGCAGGCACACCCGGTCGCCGACATTGTGCAGCATCACGTCGCGTCCCACCGCGACGACCTCGCCCGCCACCTCGTGCCCCAGCGTGAGCGGCATCGGGTCCACCGGTGACCGTCCGGCGCGATAGTGCGCATCGGAATGACAAATGCCCGCCGCACGCACCCGCACCAGCACATCGTGCGGACCCGGCGCGGGCACCGGCACCGTCGCATCGACCACCGGCTGCCCAGGAGCCGTGAGGCGCACGGCACGCATCATCGCGGGGAGGGCAGGCATCGGCAGGTGCGGCGGAGGGTCAGGCGAGCGGCAACAACTCCTGCCGCAGGGCGTCTTCGAGGCGCTGCGCCAGCCGATCGGCAAGCTCCGGAGAGCTGCACCCCGCACGGTCGAGACCATCGAGATGCCAGTGCCACGACTGCTCGTCGTCGGCCGACACGCGGATCGTCGCTTCCCAGAGCGGTGACGGCTGCACCGCGATCGGACGCGCGCCGAGTCGCTCCGGGACGTGATCACCACGCGGGGCGATAATGCCACGCCACACAATCGCCAGCAACTCTCCGCCCGGGGGGAGATCCGCACCCGTGCGCAGGTACGCCACCGACAGCGCCACCGGTCCCACCTGCACGATGCACCGATCCGGCGAGCACCGCATCGTCGGTGCCGGCTGCCCCGCGAGCGCCGCCACCCGCTGCGCGGACGCCACCGCAGCGCTGCTCAGGCGCGTGAACTCGCGATTCGCCACCGACACCGCACGGTGGGAGCCCAGGAAGGGCGGACGGCTGAAGGCATCGTGCGGAACTGCAAACTCGTCGGAGGCGTGGTCGATCACGGGAAGGCACCGTACGGGGGCCACGCAGGCCATGAACGCGAAAGAGCCTGCACGTCGGCAGGCCCATCGCGGACGGTGCAGGGCAGCAGGCGCTGCCGGCACCGGGAGCATGTGTCGATATGCTGTAAGCTAGCGGAGGGACACCGCCGGGACAATCGACCGTGACGAGATCTGCACACGACGAACGCATTTGTGATGTCTCCGGGACCGCGCAATATCTTCCCGACATGTCTCCCACCCGCGCTGCCGCAGGCTCCACCGGCACCTGGCAGGTCGCACTCCTCCGCGGCGTCAACGTGGGGCCGGGCAAGCGGGTCCCCATGGCCGCGCTGCGCGCGTGCGCCACGAAACTCGGCTTCACCGAGGTCGCCACGCTGCTCAACAGCGGCAATCTCGTCTACCGCACCACGCGCACGCCGGCCGACGCCGCCACGCAGCTCCGCGCCGCCATCAGGACGGACATCGGTGTCGACACGCCCGTGCTCGTGCGCACGCGCGCTCAGCTCGAACGCCTCCTGCACGACAACCCCATGCCGGCCGAAGCCGAGGAGAACCCCTCGCGCTTTCTCGTCACCGTGTGGGACGACGACACGACCGCCAAGGATCTCGCACACTTCGGCGACATCACCGAGGGCGACGACCGCTTCGTGGTGGGCCGCGACGCGATGTACGCCTGGCTCCCGCACGGCATTTCCGCCAGCAAGGCGTACGAGCTCGCCAGCCGCCCGCTCAAGCATCGCATCACCGCCCGCAACTGGAACACCATGCAAAAGCTGCTCGCGCTCATGAGCGACACGTGACCACACCCACGCCGCTCACCTTCGCGCAGCTCCGCGAGCGCCACGACGCCCTCCTCTTCGATGCGTACGGCGTGCTCGTCCACGCCGGCGGCGGCATTCCGCACGCCCCCGACGCCATCGCCGCGCTCGTGCGCGACGGCCAGCGGTTCCTCGTCGTCACCAACGACGCGTCGCGCTCGCCGCAGCGCGCCTCGCAGCGCTATCGGCGGCTCGGGCTCGACATCACCCCCGAGCAGGTGCTCGGCTCGGGACAGCTCATCGGCCCCGCACTGGTGGACCGCGGCCTCGAACGCGGCCGCGTCGTCGTGCTCGGCACCGGCGACAGCGCGCAGTTCGCGCGCGAGGTGGGTGCCACGGTCGTCGAACCGTCGCGCGACGCACCCGCCGACGCCCTCGTCATCGCCGACGAGGGCGGCTTCCACACGCTCGGCACCATGGACGCCGTGCTCGACATGATCGTCGCCGGCTGCGAGCGCGGCGCCCCTCCCGCGCTGTTCCTCGCCAACCCCGACCTCATCTACCCCGCCGGCAACGGCCGCTTCGGTTTCACCGCGGGTTCGCTTGCCGCCATGCTCGATCGCGCCCTGCACGTCATCCTGGGCAGTGCCGCACCCACCTTCGAGGTGCTCGGCAAGCCGTCGCCGCGCCACTTCGAGGAAGCGCTCCGCCGCGTGGGCACGCGCAACGCCGTCATGCTTGGCGACACGCTGCATACGGACGTTGCCGGCGCGCAGGGGGTCGGCATCGCGAGTGCCATCGTGCTCACGGGCGTCACGACTCGTGCGCAGGCCACGGCGGCCGAGCATCGCCCCACGTATGTCCTCGACGACCTGCGCGCCTGACGCGCGCCCGGCGCAGCATATTCTCCGCCATGCCCACTCAACTCTGGCAGGCTCCCGCGAGCGCGTGGCAGGCGGCGCTCGAGCAGTACCCCGAGGCCATCCGCGCGTACACCGCGCAGAAGGTGGCCGCCGGCAAGGGTGTCGTCGCGCGACTCCCCGGGCACGACACCTGGTACCGTGAGGAGTTCACCCCCGCCGTGGTCGCGCGCTCGCCCATGACGCTCACGGCGGAGGAACTCGTGCGCGTGACCGAGTGGAAGATGGCGCGCGGCGCATGGCGTGCGCCCAACCTCGTGCGGGTGAAGAAGAACAGTGAGGAGGCTGTGCAGGCTGCAGGGCTCGAGGCCGCCGCGCAGCTCGATCATGTGGCGAAGGCCATCAACGCCCTCACCGTGCTCGATGGCGTCGGCCCTGCCACCGCGAGCGCCGTGCTGGCCGTGATGCGTCCCACCGCGTACCCGTTCTTCGACGAAGACGTCGCCGCGTCCATCGCCGCCCTCGGCCCCGTCGCGTGGACCCTCGCGTACTACAAGGGCTACGCCTCCGCCCTCATCGAGCAGGCCGTTCGCCTCGGCCCCGAGTGGAACGCCGTGATGGCAGAGCGCGCCCTCTGGTCCGCCATCAAGCTGCCTCAGCCCTGACTCCCGCCCCAAGTCCGGGACTCACGGCTCACGGCCCACGGCTCAAGGCCCAGCCCCTCACCGCCCACGGCTCATGACCCCCAGTCCCACAGGCGCCCCCCGCCCCCTCGCCGCAGTAACCGGCGCGACCTCCGGCATCGGCCACGTCTTCGCCCAGCGTCTCGCCGCGCAGGGCCACGACCTGCTGCTCGTCGCCCGCGACGCCGCACGTCTGTCCACCGTCTGCAGCGATCTGTCAAAAGCCCACGGCATCCACGCCGAGCCGTTCGTCGCCGACCTCTCCACCGACGCCGACATCGCGCGCCTGGCCGAGCGCCTGCGCAGCGAGCCGAGGCTCGACATGCTGGTGAGCAACGCCGGCTTCGGCACGCGCGGCACCATTCTCACCAGCGACGCCGACGGGCAGGCGCGCATGCTGCGGCTGCACGTGCAGTGCACGCACATGCTCACGCGCGCGGTGCTGCCCGCCATGGTGGCGCGCGGACGCGGCACGGTGATCGTCGTGGCCAGTGTGGCCAGTTGGGCGCCCACCCCCGGCAACGTGAACTACAACGCCACCAAGGCCTACCAGCGCATGTACTGCGAGGCGCTGGCCACCGAGCTGGCGGGGAGTGGTGTGGTGGTGCAGGCGCTGTGCCCCGGCTTCACCTACACCGAGTTCCACGACCGACTCGGCGGCGGCCGCAAGGGCATCCCCACCTGGGCGTGGCTCTCGGCAGACCGTGTGGTGGACACGTCGCTCGCGCAGGCCAAGGCGCGCGGCCCGGTGGTGTGTGTGCCCGGCAAGCGCTTCAAGCTCATCGTGTGGCTGCTGCGGTATGCGCCGTTCCTGCTCAGCGGCCTTCGCAAGAGCTATCGGAGAGACCGCCTCAGCGTCTCCGCCACCGGTGATCGCCCGTGAGCCACTCCGCGCCTCCGCGCAGCGGAGCCCCCACGTGACCCTCTCCGCGCCTCCGCGTGAGATGAACGTTGTTGTCTGCGGCGCAGGAGTAGCCGGCATCGCGGTGGCGCATGCGCTGGCGGTGCGGCATGGGGTGAAGCGTGTGCTGCTGGTGAGCGAGCACCCGCCGCTCGCGCTCACGAGTGACAAGAGCACCGAGGCGTACCGCAACTGGTGGCCCGGCCCGGATGACCTCATGGTGCGGCTCATGAACCGCAGCATCGACCTGCTCGAGCAGTGGGCCACCGAGAGCGACAACCGCTTCCTCCTCAACAGGCGCGGCTATCTCTACTGCACCACGCGCCCCGAGCGGGCGGCCGCGTTCGAGGCCGAGGCGGCGTTGGCCAGCAGCCAGGGTGCGGGGGCTGTGCGCACCTATCGCACCGTGGCCAGCACGGCGGCGTATCAGCCCAGCGCGGTGCAGGGGTGGCGAGACCATCCCACCGGCGCCGACCTGTTCCTCGGTGAAGACGTCGTGCGCGCGCAGTTCCCGTGGATGGCGCCCGGCATGTGTGGCGTGCTGCATGCGCGCCGGTGCGGATGGTTCAGCGGGCAGCAGCTTGGCATGTGGCTGCTCGAGCAGGCCAGGGCGGCCGGTGTGGAGCTGCTCGAGGCGCGCGTGCGCGAGGTGGTCACGCAAGGCGGTGCCGTGCACGCCGTGGTCTGCGAGAGTGCGCAGGGCATCACGCACACCGTGCACACCCCCGTGTTCGTGAACGCGGCAGGGCCGCATGCCAAGGCCGTTGGCGCGCTGGCCGGCCAGCAGTTGCCGCTGTTCAGCGAGGCGCACTGGAAGATCGCGCTAGAAGACGTGCACGGCGCCGTGCCGCGTGACACCGGGCTCGTGATCCTCGACGACCCCCTGTCGCTGGCGTGGAGTGACGACGAGCGTGCTGAGCTGGCCGCGAGCGCGGAGACGCGCTGGCTGGCCGAGCCGTTCCCGGCGGGGATTCACCTGCGCCCCGAGGGGTATGGCGCCAGCCGCACCGTGCTCATGCTGTGGGACTATCACCGCCACGAGCGCTTCGACCCACCAGTGTTTCCCATGCGCGAGGACGCGCTGTACCCCGAGGTCGTGCTGCGCGGCATGACGCAGCTCGTGCCCGCGCTCGCGCCCTATGTCGATCGGTTGCCGCACGCGTATGTCGATGGCGGCTACTACACCAAGACCATCGAGAACCGTCCGCTCGTGGGCGCGGCCGGTGCGCCGGGCGCGTATGTGTGTGCGGGGCTCAGTGGGTACGGGCTCATGGCCGCGCCCGCGTGTGCCGAGCTCGTGGCGGCGGATGTCGTGGCGGGGCGGGCGGCGCGTGCGGAGGCCGCGGATGCGGCCGATGCGTGGGCCGGGCTGCGTGTCGCGCGGTACGACGACCCGGCGTATGTGGCGCGGCTCGCGGCGTGGGGGGCAACGGGGCAGTTGTAGGCGCGGCGCTCGCTGACGGTGCCGCCGTCGAGCGCATGCGTTCAGATGCGCACGACGACTTCGGCTATCCACTGCGGCGTGGTGGTCGTGCCGCCGTGCAGGGATGTCTGTTGCGGCGTCGGTACCGGCAGGGGCACGCTGCGGTTGGCATGGCCCGCGCCGCGCAGCACCACGTGCGGCGTGTGCGCGGGGCGCTCCCGCAGCGGCAGCGCGCGGTCCGATCGAAACACGCGCGCGGTTGGTGCATGCGCGGGCGGGGTATCGACCGGCAGGAACTGCACCGGCGGCGTGGCCGCCTGCGTGTCGTCGATAAAGCAGGTGCGCAGCAGGTCGGCCTGCGCGGCGTCGGCCACGACGAGGTACTGCCAGGTCACCTCACGGGCGGCCAGTCGGTGCACGATGGTGGGGGCGACGTACGTCGTCGCGTCCGCGTGACCTGTCAGTGGCGTGGGCAGGGGCACGTCGAGGGTCATGTCGCTGTCGGCCGTGTAGGTGAGGAAGTCCTGGTCGTGGGGTGTGATGACGAAGCGTGGCGTGAGGCCCGCTGCGAGCACCGCGGCCATGGACGACGCCGGGGCGTACAGCGTGCCGCCCGTCGCGGCGCGCTTCCAGATGCACCCCAGGGCGGCGAGTTGGTGGGCCGTCGTGACGTCGGGGTCCACGGATGCGCCGTGGCAGATGCCGTCGGCGAAGTAGTCGTGGTGGAGCGCGAGGGAGAACAGCGGCGTGAGCGAGGATGTGGTCATGCCGAGGGCTTGTGGCGTGTGCGGGGGGGCGGCCGAGTTGGGGGGATGATGCGCGGGGCCGGATACGGCGCGCCATGAGCGTGTTGCGCGTCTGGCCGATGGCCACTGGCCCGTATCGAACGGCAGCTGAGCACCGGACGGGTGGGTGTGCGCGCGGGCGTGAGGTCGAAGCGGGGAGGTGCAGGGGGTCTCTCGGCGCAAAGCGGCGTCATGCTGCGTAGCGAGCAAGAGAGGCAGATCGGTCAGAGCGACCGGCGTGGCGACAAGTTGTTGCTTGGAAGCGAATTAGAATTGTAGAGCTCGCTTGCCGGCGGTTGGATTAGGCTGCGAGGATCTGTCCGATAAGGCGCTGGCTGCAGCGTTACCCTGCAGGCTGATCGGCGCTAGGCTGGACCACGAATCCCCCACACCAGAAGGACGATGAGTTGGTCCGACGCCATCAAGCTATCGCTTCCAGTCGTCGTCGCAGTAATTGGCTGGGTTGCGTCGCATCTTCTGACGCTGAGGGCGCAGCGCAAAGGCTTTCAGAACCAGATCATCGACAAGGCGAGGCTCGACGTCACCGGAAGGATCCGAGACTATCAGCATTGGCTGCTAGAGTTCTCGGGCACCATTCGCAGCTTGACCTTCATGAGAACGTCGCTGTCCTTCGGTGCAAACATCGACCTTGCAGCTAAGGCCCAAGAGATAATCGCGCTTCAGTCCCGGAAGTCGGAAGCCAGAGGCTGGTCTTTGGCCCTCGAAGACTACCAGATACTCTTTCCAGAAGCGGACTGCGCTCGAAGGCGCCTAGACCGTCGGCATCTACAGATCGTTTGGGGATTCGAGCCGGCGTTCACGGAGTTGCTAAAGCTCAGCCTTCGTCACCCCTCACCAACCGAGTTCGACGCGCTGCTCGCTTTGGCCGCGAAAGTTCAACCGTTGATTGATGATCAGATCTCGTTGCTTGAGGACTTGCGCGTCCATCTGCAGAACTCAACGCTGAGTGACCTAGTGAGCAGATCGGTCCCGACTCGCAGGCCGCCTGATCCACTAATTCCGCGACTCGCTCTCCTCGATGGCCAGCTAGAAGTTGTGGACGGAGGCGGTCGGCCGACTGACTCAGATGAACTCACCCTGCCTACGCGCGAGTAGTTTGGCGCCTCTCTTCGGTCAGCCTAACGAGTCGCTGCTGCCGACAGGGCGAGTTGCGGTACGCGGCTGGCTCACTGCGTTCGCCTGCCGCACTGTTTTTGAGCCCTGCGGCAGAACTTTGCGTTGGGCGGCCCACGCGGTTCGACCCAGATCCAACTATCGGTCCCTCTAGATGCTCACCCGTAGCCTGCTGCACGCGCACGTCGCGTTGCGACGCGTACTCGTCGTAGCCCCTTCACTCGCCGTGGCGGGCGCGTGTGCTGAGAGCGATGGAGACCGTGCCGGCTCAATGACGCCGGCGCGCTCGCAGCAAGGGTCTGAGCTTCGGCCGCAGGACGTAGCTCAAGCTACGATGCCGTCGGTTGTCGTGCTGACGATGCGTGACGCCTCTGGGCAACCATCCTCGCTCGGCAGCGGGTTCGTCGTAGCGCCGAACGTTGTCGCTACGAATTACCACGTAATCATCGGTGCATCGGGCGGTTCAGGGAAGCGCCTTGGTGCTGAGGAGTCCGCACCGCTCGTAGGCGTTGTTGCTTCCGATCCGGAACATGACGTGGCACTGGTCGAGATGGCCACTGCTCAGCGGCCGCTCAAGCTGAGAACCACTACTCGCTTCACGATTGGCGAGCGTCTGTTCGCCATCGGCAATCCCGAGGGGCTGGAGGGGACGTTCTCAGAAGGGATCCTGAGCGCGATTCGCCCACTTGGAAAGGACACCATACTCCAACTCACGGCTCCGATCTCGCCCGGCAGTAGTGGTGGCCCAGTACTTGACTCTAGGGGCGAAGTAATCGGTGTAGCGACTGCCACATTCCGCGAAGGGCAGAATCTCAACTTTGCCGTGCCGTCCATCCATCTCGAACGCTTGCTCGCGAGGCGCTCAGCGCCACTTTCGTTTTCGGACGCCTCTCCGCGCAAGCAATCTGGGTTCGCTGAAAGGTTCGGGGAGCGAAACACGAGCGGCGTAGCCGGTGAGAACTTCCAGTGGGAGGGAGAATTCGACTTTCAGAGCGGCTACACGTTCAGTCTGCGGAACAAGCTCGCAGAGCCGATCCAAGAGGTAATCTGTCTCGTTGTGTTCTACGACCGAGAAGGCAATCCTCTTGAATCGGACTTGGTGCAGAGCGTCGGCCTACTTGGCCCTGGTCTCGCCCAGCGCGTCCATAGCAGGGTTGATCCGAGTGTCAAGCGAATCACGACGAACAAATCGGGCTATCTGCAGTACTCGTTCAAGCCGAGCACACGTGTAGAGTTCCGCATCTTGAACTTCCGGATCGTGCGATGATGCTCACGCACTACTGATCGGTAGCCGCACAGGATTAGATGCACGTCCGCCCAACGAGGCGTTGCAGCAGACAAAGCGGGCCGAGCATCGTCGCACCGCAGGCTCCGTGTGAGACGCTTCGTTGCTATACTTGGGCGTTACGCGGATAGAAGTCGGTCTCAACATATACGCAAGTCGCAGCCCGGGGAGAGAAAGACGTGATCAATCAACTTGAAGTGCGTGCAGTACTGCTTTCCGCAGCGGCGATGCTTCTTGCAAGCTCTCCGTCTTCGGCGAGCGCTCAGATTCTGCGATTCGACTACACAGGTAGCATCACGTCGGTCGAGCTCGGATTCGGCGAGACTCGGACTTTCGGGCTCGAGGTTGGCAATCGTATCGGAGGCTCTTTCCTTCTGGACTACGCCGCCAGCGATCAGGATCCTGACACCGAAGTGTTGACCCTCCTCTCGGCTGTGAACGGTTTTCGTTTCGGTTCGCTCCTTTCCGACCCCAACACGAGAGCGGTCTCGGGATTCCGACTCGATGCGAATCCAAGCCGAGATGTCGTCTCGGCCTTCTTCCTAGGACAAACGAGTAATCTGGCGCTCCAGTTTGGATTTCTGCTCGAAGAGCCAGGACCGAAGAGCCTCTTCGGCACGGATAGCTACCATCCCTCGCGTCTGCGTCTGAGCGATTTCGATCCGGATCAAGTCAAGTTCTATGTCACTCGGAGCGATTGGTCCCGCAAGAATGATCCAAATCCTCTTGTCGTGAACGCATGGGCACGGATGGAGACTCTTTCGGTTACCGTCCTGCCGGAGCCTTCTAGTCTTGTCTTGTGTGTGCTCGGCTCGGCAGGGTTGTCCATGGCCACCCTGCGCCGGCGGTTGTGCCGAAGCAGCATTGACCGCTGAGCGCTCGAATCCTGCTCTACCCATCACCTTGGCTGCTGCTCTCGGGGCTGATTCTAGGATAGCGGCTCGGTAACTCCGTTCTCCTTCCGCACCGTTACCAGACCCCGCCGCAGGGCAGGTTACCAGGCGATTCAATCCGAATAGGTTAGGCATGCCAGAAGAGAAGCGAATCGTCAAGGTGGGTGACACGCTCGGGCGCTGGAGAATCGAGCAAAAGTTGGGTGGCGGAGGAAATGGTGAAGTCTGGAGGGCGACCTCAAATGATGGACGGACAGCGGCGCTGAAAGTCCTCTCCAAGGTTACGGCGACCGCCTATAGGCGGTTCGCCGACGAGATCTCCGTGATGTCGGGTTGTCTCCTGCCCGGAGTGGTACCGATTATCGATTCCTATCTCCCATCCGAAGCGCAGCGGAAGCTCGCATGGTACGCGATGCCAATTGCAACTCCGCTTGAGAAGCACCTACGGGGCAGCACAGTAGAGGAGAAGGTTCACGCAATCTCGAAGATTGCTCATACTCTTGCCTCACTGCACGACGACGACATCGTCCACCGTGACGTGAAGCCTGCGAACATGCTGCATCTTGATGGCGAGCCGCGACTTGCGGACTTCGGCCTCGTAACCTATCCGACGAAGGCTCGGGTCACGAGAACGAGAGAAACGGTCGGCCCGCGCGCGACGATGGCGCCCGAGGCGCGCCGGGGAAACTCGAAGCTCGATCTCAAGGCTACCGACGTGTACTCGCTCGCCAAATCACTGTGGATACTCCTGAGCGGGAACACCGCGGGATTCGACGGGCAGTATTCGCGCGACCATACGGTTTCGATTCGACCCTTTACGGGTAGCCTGTTCATCGATCCCCTTGAGCTGGCGATTGAACGCTCGACGGCCCATGATCCTACTCAGCGCCCAGCGATGCGCGAATTGGAACGAATGCTGTTGGAGTGGCTGTCGCTCAATCGCAACTGGGATCTCCGGAATCTAGCGGAGTGGCCTTCTAAGATTGGGAGGTTGTTTCCGACGATCGTGCCGGAATTCGCGTCATGGAGAGGTAAAGTCGACATTCTACGAGTGCTCGGTTTCCTTGCATCACACGACGGCTTGAATCACATGTTCATTCCTAGCGGGGGCGGGCTGGACCTAACGGATGTCGTCGAGTCCGCGCGCGAAGGGGGCTGCATCGAGCTGCGGTGCTCTAGGCAGGCGCTACTGCTGAAACCACGAATGCTAGAGTTCTATCACATCATCGAATCGCCCAGGTGGAGCTACTTTCTCCTCCACGCAGACGCGCTGTCGCCATCTGGCGTGGCTGGGGCGGCTCCCGTCGATGGACAAGAGATCGTAACAGAGCTGCCATCCGGCGAGTACGTGGACCCTATGGCATGGGACAGAGACGAATGGAATGGTAAGGAGCTGCCCACCGGTACTCGACAGATTAGTCGCTTTCTTGCTGGCACCTTCGCTTTTTTTCAGAAGTCTTCTCCGTACAACATGATCGGTCCGACGTACGATGCTCGTCACAGCAACCTAGATCCGAGGAAGTTCTTAGCCCACGTAAGGGCGCTTCGCGACGCTGTTGGCGACTCGCAAGACGAGGTAGAAGTGACCCAGTTGGTTCGGTCGCGACCCGACCTCTGGGATCCTCTATGACTTGGGCTTGGATGCGGACGTCGGTGGCCAAGACTCGCGTTGGTCTTTTCGGCGGCTCACGGGAAAGCGGCCAGTTGCTCGCTACGCTTGCTGGCCGCATCCTTTGACGAGCCGCCGCCGGACAACAATAGCATTCGCCCGAGCAAAGTATCTTGAACTACTCTGATAGACTTCGTGAGCAGATTCGGTCGCGTGCCGAGGCAGTGCTCCAGGGCGCTCCGGCCTCTGGCTACCGAAGCGTAGGTCCCTCTGCGACGGTGCTGTTCAACGAAGTTGGTAGTGGTCTCGCACACGGGAACTTCTTCGCTCCCGCTTGGACTGCCATTCGTGCGAATCCCGAGTGGGCGGCTCGGATCGGCAAGCCGCATAGCCAGAAGAGAGCATTGCCACCGCACCATCAGGCGACTGCTCGGGAGATGGACTCAAGCAACAGCTCCGACGCGCTGCTCATGAACTGCTTCTGTCCCGCTGGAGCGTCATCAGTCGGAGCACGAGTCCTCGGGGCGTCGCCGACGACGGCAGTACCGGTGTTTGGATGGAAGGCACGGGTAGCCCTTGTCGACGGAACGACCGATGAGACTGAAGTCGATATGCTCCTTGGGGATACGCTCGTCGAAGCCAAGTTGACAGAGGCGACGTTCACTGAGAGCGAAAAGGCTCACGTGCTGCGATACTCGGCTGTCGGAAAGGTCTTCTCGCTAGACGACCTTCCCGGTAGTCCAAGCCACTTCGCTGGCTACCAGCTGATTCGCAACGTGCTCGCAGCCGAGCAGCACGGACTGCGACTCCGTGTCCTTATCGACTGGCGTCGGCCGGACTTGCTCCAAGAATGGTGGGCCGTCCACTCCGCCATCACGAGCGCAGACTTGCGCCGCCGATGCGGGGTGGTGTTCTGGCAGCAGATTGCGAGCGCACTGCCGAAGCCTCAGGCCGCGTACCTTGAGGCACGGTACGGCCTGTAATTCGGCCCGCGGTCAGCGAAGCTGCCGAACGCTATCGGCGCGAAGGGAGCATTGATGGATTCGCCGCAGTCTGGGGTTCGTCCTGCCGTCCTGACTCGAATCTCCGCTGAATTCCCGCTTCTTCTCCTACTCCCTGCCCGGCCCCCGCCACCGGCCGCACAGTCTGCGCCACTGCCAACGCGTCCTCGTTGCCGTACGCCGTGACGTTCACCAGCGGCGTGCCGTAGACGATGGTCATACTCTCACGCCCCCAATCCCGCGCCACGCCCGCGATACAGATGGCGGCGTCCCGCACGGGCCATCGTGGGTCGGTGCGGTCCACGTCCACAAACGCGTTGGGGCAGTTCGGGGGATTGGTTCTCCCGGAGCTGCGATACACGCACACGTCCTGCTCCCCGACGCGCGAGGCATACTGACTCGACTGCTGGCAGCGCTCGTAGGCGGTCGCCGCCTGCCTGATCGCGCGCTCCTCCACCGCCATGGCAATGACCACGCGATGCAGCGTGTCGGGCGCGGCCCACGAGACGCGGGCGATGCCGGGAGTCTGTTGGGCCCTCCGCCGGTCGAAGCGCTCGTTGCGCGACCACGACGCCGGGGCACAGAAGGTGAATCCTTCCGCCTCGATCTGACGCCTCCCGCGCACATCGACACCCTCCACCACCGCGCCGCACGACGCCACCGTGGGCGATGCGGCCAGCCGCGCCACCGGCGGGCGCGACGACGCGCAGGCATTCGAGAGCAGCAGCGCCGGCAGCATCAGCACGCCGGTCCAGCGGGCAGAGCGAGTCATCGGACCTCCAAGTCGTGGTGCACATCGCCACCCCCGGTCCACACGGACCGGGGCCCCGTTCGGGAATCGTTCACTGACCGCACGAGCGGTCCTGCGGACAATCTACCCCGCTCTGGCGCACCCGCGCGAAGGCGGCACCCATACGTCCCCCGCTGAATGCCCACCTCCCGCACCTACATCCGCGCCCACGCCGCCCTCCGCCTCCAGGGCGAGGCGCTCGACCCCATGGTCGTGACGGCCGCGCTGCGCCTCCCGCCCGATCATACACATCGCGCGGGAGAGCAGCGCTTCCACCGCACGCGCGGCGGCACGGTGGTCGCATCGGGCGCGCCCGCACCGCACGGGCACTGGTCCATGAGCTCGGAGGCGCACGTGCGCTCGCGCCAGCTGGCGGTGCACATCGCGTGGGTGCTCGGCGAGATCGAGCCGCGCGGCGCGGCGCTGCGCGATCTCATCGGGCAGGGCGCCTCGGCCGACATCGTCTGCTTTTCCGAAGGGGCAACCACGCGACCGCCCGCGGTGCCACGCGCCCTGCGCGAACGCGCCGCCGCGCTGGGGCTCGCGATCCATATCGACCACTACGCGACGCCGGCCGAGGCGGGTGGTGCAGGCGGGGGAGGGCGCCGCGCACCGTAGCCCGTCACGCGGTGCTCCGCACACCCGCTGATGGCCAGGTGTGTGCCACGAGGATTCCCGTCTCACGCTCGAGAGGCGATGCCCGACGGTGTCGAGTCGATCGGCGGGCGCGGCGATGGACTCGCACCGTGCGCATGCCAGACATATACGTTCCGGCCGATGCGCCGCGGCGAGCGGGAGGGCTATCGCGACCGCAAGCGTCGGGCGAGCTGAAGCTTCACACATCGTGAGGCGGCCCCAAGCTTCCAAGGACCAACCCATGGAGTATCGTTTCGCGACGGTGGCCGACATTCCCGCGCTTGCACGCATGCGGTGGGCGTTCCGCGCGGAGGAGGGGGAGCTCCCGAGCGAGGATGAGGCGACGTTCGTCGCGCGGTACGCCACGTTCGTCGCCGCGGGACTCGCGTCAGGCGCGTGGGTGTACTGGGTGGCCGCGGACGCGGGAGAGTTGGTGGCGCAGATGGCCGTCTGCGTCGTGTCGGGCGTTCCGCGACCATCGCGACCGAGCGACCAGTGGGGCTACCTCACGGATTGCTACACCCGCCCCGCGTACCGTGGCGCCGGCATCGGAAGCGCGTTGCTCGCGCGGGTGCGTACGTGGGCCGAGGGACAGGACCTGGAGTTGCTGCTCGTGTGGCCGAGTGACGCGTCGGCGGCATTCTACACGCGTGCCGGATTCGGCCCGGCCGACGGGGTCGCAGTCCTGCCGCTTCGCGCGTACGATCCGCCACCGGTCGCCTGACGAGTCGTTGCAGCGGACGGAGCGAGCCGGTGCCCGTCGAGGACCGTTCAGGGCGGGCGTCGACCCCGTCCATCGGCCGAGATCACGAGGGCCGCAATGCGGGGCGCCCTCTCGCCCGTTGGCACCAGACCCGTCGCGCCGTCGTAGGAGAGGCATGAAGCTCCTCGTCGCCCTTGTGCTCCTCCGCATCGGGATTCCGCTCGTCACGCTGCATCCCGCGTGGGAGTTCCATCGTGATGAGCTCCTCTACTCGGCCATGGGCGAGCATCTCTCGCTCTTCCGCATGCAGTTCCCGCCCATGATCGCGCTGGTGAGCCGGCTGGGGCACGAGGTCTTCGGTACGTCGGTGTACGCCGCCCGCGTCCCTGCCGCGCTTTTCGGGGGGGCGCTTACCGGCGTGGTGCTCTGGCTGGTGCGCCGTGTGGGCGGAGGCACGCGCGCCCTCGTGCTCGCGTGGCTCGCGCTGCTGGCGGCGCCCGTCTTCATGCGCACCTCGGTGCTGTTGCACCCGGTCATCATCGACCAACTCTGGTGTGCCGCGGCGGTGGCGGGCGTGCTGCTGGCACTGCACGACGAGTCGCCCCGATGGTGGCTCCTCACCGGGACCGCGCTGGGGCTGGGCGCGCTCACGAAGTTCTCCGTGGCGTTCTACGGCCTCGCGCTCCTCGTCACCGTGCTCGTCACCCCCCCGCTGCGCCGTCAGCTCGGCACGCGTTGGCCATGGATCGCCGCGCTCATCGCCCTCACCCTCGCCATCCCCAGCCTCAGCGGACAGCTCGCCAACGACTGGCCCTTCTTCCGCTCCATGGCCGCACTGCGCGAGACACAGCTCGCCGGCGTGGCGGCAACCGAGTTCCTCTCCGGGCAGGTGCTCATGCTCGGCGCCGGCGCCATCGTCGCTGCATTCGGCGTGGCCGCGGCCTGGCGTAACCCGGTCGCGCGTGCTGCCGCGATCTTCGCGTGCACCCTGCTCGCGTGCCTGTTGGCGTTGAGCGGCAAGGCGTACTACGCCGCGCCCGCGTGGCCGCCCCTGGTCGCATTGGGCGCCGTGGCGCTCGAGCGACGCGTCGCGACCGCCCGCGCTGCCTCTGCACGCGCCACCGCTCGCCGTCTCTGGACGTGGCTCCCCCCGCTTGCCGTCGCCGCCGGCGCCGTCATCCTCTTCCCGCTCAGCGTCCCGTGCCTCGCGCCCGACGCGATGTCGCGCTACGTCATCGCGCTGGGCGAGGGCGCCCGCTCCAACCGCGGCGATGCGCTCTCGCTCCCGCAGGACTACGCCGACATGCTCGGCTGGCGCGCGATGGCCGCTGCGGTGGGCGACGTGGTGCGCACGCTCTCACCGGACGAGCGTCGCGACCTCACGATCGTCGGGAGCAACTACGGCCGCGCCGGCGCGCTGGCGCTCTATCGGCACGCCCATGCGCTCCCGTATCCGGTGAGCGTGCACGGCGACTTTCACGCGTGGGGCCCGGGCAACGCATCGGGAAACGTCATGATCCTGCTCGATGACCCCGATGCGCGCGACGACCTGCTGCGCATCTTCCGCGACGTGCGCGAGGTCCGCCGACTCTCCAACCCGCCGGCTGTGCCTGAGGAGCGCGTGGTGAGCATCTTCCTGGCGCGCGGCATGCGCCAGCCGCTGGCGGATGTGTGGAAGCAGGTCGGCGCGCGCTGGGACTGATCGACGCGCCGATCGCCAGGTTTCGCGCCACAACCCTCCCCTGCGCTCTGGCGCGAGGTATATGATCAGCATATACTTCAACGCGTGACCGGTTTCGCCGCGTTGACTGCGAAGCTCGTCGGCTTCGACTGGGACCGTGGGAACGCCGAGAAGAGCTGGGCGCGCCACGGCGTGTCGCGGGCGGAGGCGGAGGAGGTCTTTTTCAATCGGCCGGTATTGTTGGCCGAGGACGCAAAGCACTCGACTCGCGAGCGGCGCTACAACCTGCTCGGACTGTCGAACGGGGGGCGCCTGCTCTCGGTTGTCTTCACGGTTCGGCGGGATCTCGTTCGTGTCATCTCGGCCCGGCCCATGAGCCGGAAGGAGCGTTCGCACTATGCCAAAGTCCCCCTCGAAGCGCCCTGACGCCAAGCCGAAGCCGCGCACGAAGGCCCCCTTGAAGGCCATTCCACACTTCCGCTCCGAAGACGAGGAGCGGGAGTTCTGGGCGACCGCCGATTCGACGAAATACTTCGATTGGGCCAGCGCTCGACGCGTCGCGTTCCCCAATCTGAAGCCATCCACCGCAACGATTTCGCTGCGTTTGCCGCAAGGCCTGCTCGATGATCTCAAGGTGCTCGCGAATCAACGCGATGTCCCGTATCAGTCGCTCTTGAAGGTCTACCTGGCGGAGCGCGTCGCCGTCGAGCGTGATGCGGCGACACGTCCATCTCGTCGCGCGAGTGCATAGCGATCGTTCCATGACAAAGACGGGAACCCTCCGCGTGCTTCGACTCAAGCTGACGCTCCGGCACATTCGGCCACCGGTCTGGCGGCGGATCGAGGTGCGCGCAGATGTCACGCTTGCTGCGCTGCACCAGGTGCTGCAGGCGGCCATGGGGTGGACAGACAGTCATCTGCACCTCTATCGGCACGATGAACGTCTGTATGGCGTGCCGGATCCCGAGTTTGGCGTCCGCATCCTCAACGAGCGCAGCGTGCGCGTCGGGCAGTTGCTGACCGTCGTGAAGGATCGCCTCGAGTACACGTACGATTTTGGCGATGGATGGGAGCATACGATCGTGCTGGAGGCGATCGGCGAGGCGATGCCGGGCGTCCGATACCCTCGCGTGCTGGGCGGCAAGCGAGCCTGCCCGCCGGAAGATGTGGGCGGGCCGTTTGCGTACGACGACTTCCTCGAGGCACTCACTGACCCGGCGCATGACGACCATGCGTGGCGCACCGAGTGGATCGGCGGCGCCTTCGATGCGGAGCACTTCGACGTGCACGAGGCCGATGCCAACGTGGCCCAATTGGGCTGACCGTGGGTTGGCCCACGAAATTCACGCCAAGTGCGGCGCACGGTGTGGGGTGCCACCTCGGCTACGTGCAGTCATCGGACGGAACGGCGGCCCAGTCTATCTCCACCAGATCCAGCCACTCGCGACGAGCGAGCACGGCATTGCCACCCTCCGCTACTCCCTCCCCGCCCCGGACACCCCCACCGGCCGCACCGTCCGCGCCACCGCCAGCGCGTCCTCGTTGCCGTACGCCGTGACGTTCACGAGCGGCTTCCCGTAGATGATGGTCACGGTCTCGCGCCCCCAATCCCGCGCCACGCCCGCGATACAGATGGCGGCGTCCCGCACGGGCCACCGCGGGTCGGTGCGGTTCGCGTCCACAAACGCGTTGGGGCAGTCGGGGGGATTGGTATTGTCGGAACTGCGGTACACGCACGCGTCCTGCTCTCCGAAGCGAGCGGCATACTCCTTCGACTGCTGGCAGCGCTCGAACGCGGCCGCGGCACGCTTGATCGCGCGCTCCTCCACCAGGACGGAGATGACCACGCGGTGCAGCGTGTCGGGCGCGGCCCAGGAGACGCGGGCGATGCCGGGGGTCTGTTGGGCCCTCCGCCGGTCGAAGCGCACGTTGCGCGACCACGACGCCGGGGCACAGAAGGTGAACCCTTCCGCCTCGATCTGACGCCACCCGCGCACATCGACACCCTTCACCACGGCGCCGCACGGCTCCACCGTGGGCGATGCGGCCAGTCGTGCCACGGGGGGGCGCGTTGACGCGCAGGCATTCGAGAGCAGCATCGCCGGCAGCACGAGCATGCCGGTCCAGCGGATAGAGCGCATCGCAGAGCGCATCACAGAGTGGATCATCGGAACTCCAAGTGGGCGGTCCATGTCGCCACCCCTGGTCCACACGGACCGGGGCCCGTTCGGGAATCGTGCACTGACCGCACGCAGCGGTGCTTTGGATAACCTACCGCGATCCGGGCGGACGGCGAGCCGCCCCGCTAGATTCCGCTGCATTCTCTGTCGCGAGGTCCGAGGATGGCAGTCGAACTGACGGCGGTCTATCAACAGGTTGCGGAAGGCTACATCGCCTTCGTCGAGGAGTTGCCCGGCGCCAATACCCAGGGGGCGACGCTCGACGAAGCACGCGCGAATCTGCGCGAAGCGGTGGTGCTCGTGATGGAGGCCAATCGTGCGCTGGCCGAGGAAGACCTCGCCGGCGCGGCGGTGATCCGTGAGCCCCTGCGGTTGAGCGCGTGAAGCGCGTTGACCTCGTGCGCCACATCGAGGCGCATGGCGGGGAGTTGTTGCAAGAAGGCGGCAATCATTCAGTGTTCGTGAATCGCACAGCGCGGCGCACCTCGGTCGTCTGACACGTTCGCCTTGCTTCGCCTTGAGGGCGCGGCCCCCTATCCAACACCGCGCCCCGCTCCAGCAGCCCCCCAGCCCCCGCGACATGTCCCGCCTCCTCCTCCTCCCCCTCCTCGCCCTCGCGCCCTCGGTCCTCCTCGCCCAGCGCAACCGACAGAACGAGCCGCCGCCGCCACCGCCCGTCGCCGCCGACGCGCTCAAGGCCATCCAGATCCGTTCCCTCGGGCCCGGGCTCGTCACCGGCCGCATCGCCGACATCAAGATCGATCCCACCGCGCCGAGCACGTGGTACATCGTCTCGGCCTTCGGGGGCGTCTGGAAGACCACGAACCGCGGCGCGTCCTTCACGCCCATCTTCGACAACGGCGGTACCCACAACAGCTGCTGCATCGAGATCGACCCGACGAACAGCAAGGTGCTGTGGCTCGGCACGGGCGAGAACCACAGCCAGCGCAGCGCGCACTTCGGCGATGGGCTCTACAAGAGCACCGATGCCGGCGCGACGTGGACGCGCGTGGGTCTCGAGCACTCGGAACACATCGGCCGCATCGTCATCGATCCGCGCAACAGCGACGTGGTGTACGTCGCGGCGCAGGGGCCGCTGTTCAGCGCCGGCGGCGAGCGTGGCGTCTACAAGACCACCGATGGCGGCAAGACGTGGACGCGCAGCCTGTTCATCTCGGAGAACACGGGCATCACCGATCTCGTGCTCGACCCGAAGAACCCCGACGTGCTCTACGCCGCCGCGTATCCGCGTCGCCGGCACGTGGGCCAGGCCATCGGCGGCAGCCCCGAGGGCGGCATCCACAAGACCACCGACGGCGGCAAGACCTGGACGAAGCTCGCCGGCGGCCTGCCCACTGGTGACGTGGGACGTGCCGGCCTCGCGATCGAGACACGCGTCTCGCCCACGCAGGTGTTCGCGTTCATCGAGGCGTCGAACGCGCAGAGCGGGCTCTATCGCAGCACCGACGACGGCGCCACGTGGACGCGCTACGGCAAGAACGCGCAGCAGGCCGCGGGGCGCGGTGGCTTCGGTGGCGGTGCACCCGGCGGTCCGCCGGGCGGCGGAGCCGGCGGCCGCGGGGGCGCGCCGGTGGACAGCGCGGCTGCGGCCCGCGCACGCGAGGCGGCGCAGTGGTTCACGAACGGACTCGGCCAGTACTACAGCGAGCTGTTCCTCGATCCGCATCGCATCGGCACGATGTACGAGGTCGCGACCAACCTGTCGAAGAGCACCGATGGCGGCGCCACCTGGTCGAACGCCGGCTGGGAGAACCGCGGCGTGCATGTGGACCACCACGCGCTCGCGTTCGACCCCGTCGACAAGGATCACATCCTCCTCGGCAACGACGGCGGCCTGTACGAGACGTACGACAACGGCGCGACGTGGAAGTTCCATGCCACGCTGCCCATCACGCAGTACTACCGCGTAGGCATCAACAACGCGAAGCCGTTCTACTACGTGTGCGGCGGCACGCAGGACAACTTCTCGCAGTGCGGCCCCTCCCGCACCACCAACACGTGGGGCATCCGCAACAGCGACTGGTTCAACATCGTGGGTGGCGACGGCTTCCAGGCGCGCGGCCACATGGAAGACCAGTACGTCTTCTTCGGCGAGTCGCAGAACGGTGGCCTGAGCCGCTTCGACATGCGCACCGGTCGCGGCACGGGCATCCGCCCGACCACCGCGAGCTTTGGCGGTGACGAGAGCGGTGCGGCCACTCCCGACACGGCGGGTGGCGCAGGCGCTGCGGGTGCGGCTGGTGCTGCAGGCGCCGGCCGTGGTGGTGCAGGCGGTGCCGGTGCGGCAGGTGCAGCCGGCGCCGCCGGTGCGCCGCCGCGCGTGCGCGACCGCACCAACTGGGATGCCCCGTTCGTGCTCTCGCCGCACAACCCCGATCGTCTCTACTTCGCGAGCCAGTTCGTCTACCGCTCCGACGACCGCGGCGACACGTGGACGCGCATCAGCCCCGATCTCTCGCGCAACCTGAATCGCGACTCGCTGCCGATCATGGGCAAGGTGTGGCCGCGCGGCTCGGTGGCGCTCAATGTCTCCACCACCGATCTCTCGAACGTCGTGGCCATCGACGAAAGCCCGCTCCTCGAGGGGCTGCTGTGGGTGGGCACCGACGATGGCCTCGTGCAGGTCACCGAGGACGGCGGCAAGAACTGGCGAAAGATCGAGACGTTCCCCGGCGTGCCGAAGTGGACGTACGTGACCGATGTGCTCGCGTCGCCGCGCGACGCCAACACGGTGTTCGTCACGCTCAACGACTGGCAGCGCGGCAACTACGCGCCGTACGTGGTCAAGAGCACCGACCGCGGCCGCACGTGGACGAACATCACGGCGAACCTGCCCGCGAAGCACGACGTCTGGACGATCGCGCAGGATCACATCAACGGCGACCTGCTGTTCGTGGGCACGGAGTTCGGGCTGTTCGCGTCGTTCGACGGCGGCCGCGCGTGGACCGCGCTCCGCGGCGGCATGCCCGTCACGCAGGTCCGCGACATCACCATCCAGAAGCGCGAGAGCGACCTGGTGATGGCCACCTTCGGTCGCGGCTTCTACGTGCTCGACGACTACTCAGCGCTGCGCGAAGTCTCGAACACCACGCTGGCCGAGGAGGCGCGGCTGCTGCCGCTGCGGCACGCGTACAACTTCGTGCCCGGCGGTCTCGCGCCGGCTGGTGCGGCGGGTTCACTCGCGATCAGCGGCAACTTCAGCACGCCCAATCCGCCGGTGGGCGCGTACCTCACGTACAACGTGGCCGCCAGCTTCCCCACCGATGCGAAGCTCGTGCTGTCGATCGCCGACAACACCGGCCGCGTGGTGCGGCGCTGTGAGCTCGACAAGAGCACGGGGCTCAAGCGGTTCGTGTGGAACCTGAACGGCGATCCCGCACCGGTGCCGAACGCGGGTGGACGCGGCGCCGGCCCCGGTGGTGCGCAGGGTGGTGCGCAGGGTGGTGCGCCGGGTGGCGCGGGAGCCGCGGCGGCCGACACCACGCGCGCAGCGGCACCTGTCGCGTCAGCGCCCGCGCAGTCCGCATTGTCGTCGTGCAGCGCTCCTGCCTTCGGCGGCTTCGGTGGTGGTGGTGGGTTTGCTGGTGGACGCGGCGGTGGTCAGCCGCAGCGCGTGGCCAACGGCACCTACCGGGCGACGATCAGCAAGATGGTCGGCACGACCACGACGCCGCTTGGTCCGAGCCAGACGTTCCAGGTGATGCCGCTGCTGCAGCCGTGAGGTGAGGGCGGGGCGCACCAGTGCGCCCCAGCGTGCAGACGACGCGAGGGGAGGGATCCATCCGGATTCCTCCCCTCGTGCGCGTGCGCTACTCCACCACGCACCGTTCGCGCGCCGCTACCGCCGCACGATCATCACCGGCTCGGCCGTGAACGACTGCCACGCCCCCGTCGACGCGGCGAGGGGCAGTTCACCGGTCGCGAGCCCGTACACCGTGTCTGCCGACCCGGATCGGTCCTGCACGGCAATCGTGAGCCCGCGGAACGGCGCTCCGAGGGCGTTCGCCTTGAGATGGAACGTGCCGGCGAACAGCGTCACGCTGCCGTTGCTGGCGGTGCCCCATCGCCACACGCCTTCGATGGACCAGAACGACTGGAAGTTGAGGCCGGTGCACACGCGGTCGAGATCGAGCTGCAGCGAGCGTCCCGCGAGGGTCCCTTCCCAGTTGCCGCGGAAGCGCTCGTCGGGCGACACGCCCTCGCACGGCGGCGCGAGCGTGGCGGTGATGTCTCGGCCCGCGCAGGCGCCCGCCCCCGCAATTGCGAGAGCGACCGCGACAGCGAGTGCGACAGTGTGTCTGCCTGCGCGTGCGACACCGCGTGTGCCTGCGACCGCGACCGCGAAGCGCCGTGCGTGTGCGGCGACACGAGGTCTGCCGAGCTCATGCGTCAGGGTCTGAAATGGTGTCCTCCACCCCTGACCAACAGTCGGCGCTGCGCGGAGGCGGGGCAGTCAGGCATTTCCCGGGCGTAGGCCGTCGTCGAGTACTCCGCGCGGCCCGTCGGTGCACCACCCGCCAGCGGAACGCGGCGGCGGTGTGGCCTCGTCGCAGCAGGGTGAGGGATGCGTGCTGCGACCGGGCCCGCTCGGAGGGTATCCGTGCTCGAGTTCCGAGGGGGACGGTGGTGACCGACGGCGCAGGTTGGACAGGCATTCAACTTGCGTCACAATCGGTCGTCTGGTCCCTCCCCCTCCTCCTCCCGGAACCATGAGACTCTCGCTCCGCACCTCGCTGCTCTCGGTGGCCCTCCTGGCCGCTCCCGTCGCGCAGGCCCGCGCGCAGGCCACGCAGACCGTCTTCTCCTACTCCGGGAGCGGGAACACCATCCTGCTGGTCAACGGCACGACGTCCTTCAGTTCCTTCGTGCGCGGCTGGTATGATCAGGCCGGCAATCCCAACGGCGCCGGCGCCAGCAACAACTACATCGCGGGCCGTTGCGGCCCCGTCGCCTGCAGCGGCAACGGCAACATCTACAACAACTGGTTCGCGTTCGACCTCAGCAACTTCTCGGGGACCGTCACGAGCGCCCAGCTGCTGCTCGACAATGGGTCGAATGGCTTCTTCAACGAGCTCGGCTCGTCGCTGAACTACAGCGTGTTCGACATCGTCGGGACTGCGTTCAGCGCGCTCGGCACGTCGATTGGGGTGGGCATCTACAACGACCTCGGCACGGGTGTGATGTTCGGCACGACCAACGTGACGGCGGCGGACAACGGTGGTGTCGTCACGGTCAACCTGAATGCCGCGGGTCTTGCTTCGCTCAACAACGCGCGTCAGCGGGGCGTGTGGGCGGTCGGTGGCTCGACCGCGCTGGGCAACAGCAACGTGGTGCCGGAGCCGTCGACCTACGCGCTCATGGCCGCCGGCCTCGCCGCCATGCTTGCGGTCGGCCGGGCACGTCGCCGCATGTCGTAAGTCGGTCGCTGCAGCGACGTGATGCACGAGGGCGAAGCGCATGCTTCGCCCTCGTGTGCGTTTGGGGCAGTCGCGAGTGGCACGGCGTCGCGCGGCGGGGCGAGCGCCGTCGCCGACCCGTCAGCTCGCCGCCTGTCGCAAGGCCGTGCAGGTCATGCTGAACGCGTGCGCCGCCTCGTACGGGTCGTACACGATGAGCGGCGCCGCACCGTCCACCCGATTGTGCACCGCGTAGCCCATGAGCGTGCGCGCCTGCTGCTCGGCGTCGGCGGCGGTATGGCCGTCGCGCGGCAGCCCGGTGAACAGCGCGTTCAGCGACGGTTGTGGCGCGCTGGCGTCGAGCGCCGCCGCCACCATCGCCACGACGGTGTTGCACAGGAAGTTCGCGGTGAAGCCGAGGGGGCTGTAGGCACGCGGTGAGGACGTGTGTGTGGCGACCGCGTCGAGCAGCGCCTCGCGCGTATCGAGCAGGCGCGCGCGCAACTCGGCGTGCTCATCCTGGTGCGTGCGGAGCCACGGGGGCGTGCGTCCGGTGGCGAACGTCGGATCGGCCGACAGGCCGTTGAGCAGCGCCTCGATGGTGCGCGCGTGTTCGAGGTCGTCGGTGTCGGCGGTGTGCGCATCGTCGACATCGCGCAGGCACTGCAGCACGCCATAGATCACCAGCGGGTAGTCGACGATGTTGTCGGCGCGCATGCGCCCGACATCGCGGCCGTACATGAAGCGCAGCCCCCAGCGCAGGTGCCCGCCGAGCACGGCCGCGCAGGCCCGCGCCATGCGACGGCGCCGCGCGCCCGTGAGGGCGTCGAACCGGCGCGCGAGCACTTCGTAGGCGTGCTCGTCGGGCGAATAATGCGACACGGCGGTGAGCAGCAGCGTCTCCACATCGTCGACGAATCGGCAGGGGCTGCCCTCGGGGCCGTGCAGGCGGTGCAGCAACGCGGTGGCACGATCGAAGTGCTCGTTCGGGTCGCCCTCATCCCAGGCGCGCGCGACCACCAGCCCCAGCACCGACAGGAAGTAGTGGTCGAGCAGCACGGCGAGCGCGGTGCGGTGCCGCGCGGGCGGGACATCGTCGAGGGCACAGCGGTCGAGCATCAGCACCGGCGTGATGTCCGCCGCGAAGCGGTGCGCGACGTAGTCCCAGCTCTCGAGCACGTGCAACCCCGCGCGCCGCGCGCGGGTGTCGAAGCTTTGCACGACGCGGTGCAGGTGGAGCGGTGCTGCCCCCGTCGGGAACGTGTGCGCCCGCATCGCCGCGCGCAACGCGGAGGCGCTCGCCCGCACGTCGTCGTGCGCCAAGAGCGCATCGAGGATGCGGGACCGCATGCCGTCGGCGAGCGCGTGCTCGAGCAACTCGCACGCGTCGGCGTAGGAGATGTTGGACGGGTGGGGGGCGGAGCGCTTCGACATCGTCGCGGTCGGCAGAGCGGGCCGGGCGACAATACGATCATCGTCTTGTCCCCGCGAGCGGGCGGTCCGCGTGAAGCGGCGTTCAGTCGCCGACCGTCGCGTTCCAAACACGCGCAAAGGCGTTCGTAAGGGAACGAGGCGGTACCTTGGCAGTGTCCCGGCGCCCGCCCGTCGGCCTGGCAGGGCAACGGGGCGCGCGGCGCCATATCCGAAGGTCACCCGGGTTGCCTTGGAGCACTCATGCACCGCCGTGGTTCACGACTGGGCACGGTCCGCCTTCTGCTCGCCCGCGCGCGCACCGCCCGCGCGCGCACCGCCTGCGCGCGCACCGCCTGCGCGCGCACCGCGTGCGCGATCACCGCCTGCGCGGTCACGGCCTGTGGTGACGCTCCGCCACCGCAGGCACCGGCCCAGGCCGGCCTCATCGTCGAGGCCGCGCGCGGTGCGCTGCAGGCGCCCGACACGGTCCGCGCCGGATGGACACGCGTGGCGCTCGCCCCTTCCGACGCGCGGCACATCGTCGTCGTCTTCCGCCTCCCCGGGCCTATGCGCGACGACACGCTCACCGCGTGGCTGGCGGCGCTCGACACCCTCCCGGTCACCCCCGCACCGGCGGTCGCCATGGGTGGTCCGGAGATGGGGGCGCGGAACGCGGTGCACATATCGCTCACGCCTGGGCACTACCTGCTCGCGTGCGTGACGCGTGGTGACGACGGGCATCGGCACGCGCACGGCGGCGAACATCGCCGGCTCACGGTCGTCGGCAATGCGGACGACACCAACGGCGACACCGCAGCACGTGCCGACTCACTCGTGGCCACACAGACACTGCGGCTCGTGGACTTCGCGTATGTGGGGCCGGAGCAGTGGACGGCCGGCGCGCATGTCGTGCGTCTCGAGAACACCGGCGCGCAGGATCATCAGCTGCGCCTCGTGCGCCTGCGCGAGGGCGCGACGGTGCAGGCGTGGATGGCCGCCGACGATCCCGACACGCTTGCCACCCCCGTGGCCGGCATGGCGCGCATGGGGCCCGGCACCGTCGCCTATCTCCCCCTCACGCTCGAGCCCGGACGCTACGTGGCGTACTGCCTCGTGGGCGACGCCGCCAGCAGGCGCCCGCACGTGGAGCTGGGGATGCTGCGGGCCATCGAGGTGCGCTAGGGGATGGTGCATGCGCGCGCACATCGAGGCCGCGTCGGATCGCAGGAAACCGCCCACCCCGCACCGGTGTCTCTCGTCGGCACCCTCACGGTGCCCGTGAACGACTGATCCGGTGACTGCGGTAGCCCGTCCGGCGCTGCGCGGCTCGCCGTGCGACACCCATCGGCCCTGCGAATGCGAACGCTCGATGTGTTGGTCCTGGCCATGGCGCTCGCCCTCGCCGGGTGGCGCTGGCGTGCGCCGGCGTGGCGTCCGCGCATGCGATACGGTGCGGTGGTGCTGGCCGCGCTGCTGGCCGCCGTGACGGTCGGCGTGCGGGTGCTTCCCGCCGTTCCCACGCTGCCGGCGCCGGACGGGCCGTATGCGTTGGGCACGACGGTCTTCCGCTGGACCGACGACCGGCGCGACGAGCCGCACACGGCCGACACCACGGATCGGCGAAGCGTGATTGCGCAGCTGTGGTATCCAGCGGCGCGCCATGGCGACGCGCGCGACCGCGCTCGGCTGCCGTACATCGACGGCACACACCGGCTGCCACCGCGGGTGAGCGGCCTGCCGGCGTTTCTGCTGCGACGACACGATGCGATCGACAGCCACGCCGCCGCATCCGCGCCGCTGCTGCACCGCGAGCGCCCCTGGCCGGTCGTGATCTTCTCGCCGGGCTACGGCGCGCCCCGCGCGTGGTACACGGGACTCGCGACGCGCCTCGCAAGCCGGGGATTCGTGGTGGTCACCGTCGATCATCCGTTCGAGTCGGGAGTGACGCAGTTGCCAAGCGGCGCCGTCGTCGGGACGCAGGAGCTGTTCCCGCCCGGGCCGCGCGATCGCGTCGCGTACATGGTGCGGCAGCAGCGGGTGCGCACCGACGACATACGGTTCGTGATCGACCAGCTCCAGCGCGTGGTGCCGCGCTCGCCCGTCATGCACGCCGGTGCGATCGACACCACGCACGTCGCCGTCATCGGGCATTCGTTCGGTGGAGCGGTGTCGGCCATGGTGATGAGCGAGGACCCGCGCGTCGTGGCCGCAGCGAACATCGACGGCACACCGTATGGCGACCTGCCGCAGCGTCAACTCACGCGCCCGTTCCTGCTGCTGCAGAGCGACCTCGCGGAGTCGCCGCATGGCCCGTTCTTTCACAACGGCAACGGCGCCCTGCTCGCGCGCATGACCGCGCCGGGGTATCGCTACGAGATCGCGCGGGCCAATCACTTCAGCTTCACCGATGCGCCGCTCTTCCTTGCCGCACCCGGGCGCTGGCTGTTGGCGCAGGTCATCGGTGGCGCGCGCGGCGCCGCGGAGACGCACCGGGTGACCGCCGACCTGCTGGCGGCGTTCCTCGCAGGTCCGCTCACCGGGGCGCCCGCCGACCTCGCGGCGGTTGCGGCGGCGCATGAGGGCGTCGTGGGTAGGGCGGTACGCCGGTGACGTGAGATGAAGGGCGCCCCTTGCGCGCCGCGCCTGCTGCCCACATACTGAACCACATGGTTCAGTTTAACGCTCCCCGACTCGACACCGCCTTCGCCGCCCTCTCCGACAGCACCCGCCGCGGCATCCTCGAACGCCTCGGGCGCGCCGACGCCTCGATCTCCGAGCTGGCCGACACCTTCGGCATGACCCTCACCGGCATGAAGAAGCACGTCGGTGTGCTCGAGCAGGCGGGGCTGGTCGCCACGGCCAAGGTCGGACGCGTGCGCACCTGTTCGCTCGGCGCACGACGCCTGGATGACGAGGCCGCGTGGATCGAGCGCTATCGCCAGCTCTGGTCGGCCCGCTTCGATGAACTGGATCGCATTGTCGCCGAGTTGCAGCAGTCACCCACCACGCCTCCCCGGGCACCCCGATGACCGCACCCGTCAGCCACCCCACGCGCGTCGAGCGCACCGCCGATCGCGAGATCACCGTCAAGCGCACCTTCAACGGCCCACCGCACGTCGTGTTCGAGGCGTGGTGCAACATGGACCTGTTCCGGCGCTGGTGGGTGCCGCCCTCGTTCGGCATCACGCTGGTGTCGTGCGAAGCCGACGTGCGCACCGGCGGCACGTACAAGTTCGTCTTCAGTCACCCCGACGCGCCGGAGCCGATGGCGTTCTTCGGCCGCTACCTCGAAGTCACGCCACACACGCGTATCGTGTGGACCAACGAGGAGAGCGCGGACGCACCGGTCACCACGGTGACGTTCGAGGAGCGGGATGGACGCACGCACCTCGCGATGTGCGAGACGTACCCCAGCAAGGAGTCGCTCGACGAGGCGCTGGCCAACGGCAGCTCGGGCACGGCCGCGGCGCCGGAGCAGTTCGCGCTGCTCGACGAGCTGCTCAAGGACGCGGCGTGAGGGGCGCGTAACGCAGCGCGCACCCGAAACACGGTCTCACGGCCCGACTCTCGACGCCGCCGACGCGACGCCGCACATTCCCGCCGAGGCAGCACCGGGGATCCACCGTACCGCTCGAGGCGATCGTGAGGCTGGGCCGCACTGCGCGCAACTGTCATGCGCGGGTCTTCATCAACACTGCGGCGGCGCTGGCCCTGCTTGCGCCGCCGCTGCGGCCCGCCCGCGCGCAGAACCGCCCGACCATCGACGGCTCCCCGGCGCCCGTGTCGCCGGCGGTGATCACGCGCGATGCCGCCCAGCGCGCCACCGTGCGCGCCATCAAGCTCGCCGAACGCCTCAAGGTGGACGGTGTGCTCGATGAAGCGGTCTACACCCGCGAGGCGCCCTTTGGCGGACTCATTCAGGTGGCCCCGGACGCGGGCGCGCCCGCCTCGGAGCGCAGCGATCTGTGGATCACCTATGACGATCGCAACATCTATCTCTCGTGCCGCTGCTACGACGGGTCGCCACCGGCGGAGTGGATCGTCAACGAGCTGCGGCGCGACACCGGCGGGCTGCGCAACAACGAGCACATCGGCATCCTCTTCGACACGTTCTACGATCGCCGCAGCGGCTTCGCCTTCTACACCAACCCGCTCGGCGCGCGCGCGGATTATTCCATCGTCGATGAGGGCGGGTCGAACACGGACTGGAACCCGGTGTGGACGTCGAAGACCGGGCGCTTCGACGGCGGCTGGACGGTCGAGATGGCCATCCCATTCCAGTCGCTCCGCTACCGCGCGGGCACGAACCAGGTGTGGGGCGTGCAGATCCGCCGGTCGGTGCGGCACAAGAACGAATGGGACTACCTCACGCCGGTACCACGCATCCTCGCGGGGCCGCAGGCGCTCAATCGCGTCTCGGCCGGTGGCACGCTGGTGGGGCTCGACCTCCCCGAGACGGGGCGCAACATCGAGGCCAAGCCCTACGTGGTGTCGCGCATGTCGACCGACCGCCTGCGCACGCCGGTCGTCAACAACCGCATCGGCAACGAGATCGGCGGCGACCTCAAGTACGGCGTCACGCCCAACCTCACCGCCGACCTCACGGTCAACACCGACTTCGCGCAGGTGGAGATCGACGAGCAGCAGGTGAACCTCACGCGCTTCAGCCTGTTCTTTCCCGAGAAGCGCGACTTCTTCCTCGAGGGGCGCGGCATCTTCGACTTCGGGCGCGGCGGCAACGGTGCGTTGTCGGCGAGCAGCGGCAGCGACACGCCGCAACTGTTCTACACGCGGCGCATCGGGCTGGACAACGGCAGCGTGGTGCCCATCGACGTGGGTGGACGCCTCACCGGCAAGGTCGGCAAGTACGCCGTGGGCCTCATGCACATCGGCACCGAGGGCGACGCGGCGGTGCGCGCGCGGCCGACGGACTTCACCGTGGTGCGTCTCAAGCGCGACGTGCTGCAGCGCAGCTCGATTGGCGCGATGTTCACCAATCGCTCGGTGGCGACGTCGGGCACCGGCGCCAACGCGGTGTATGGCGTCGATGGCGCCTTCCTGCTCACGCAGGCGCTCAACGCGGGGGCGTACTGGGCGCAGAGCCAGACCACGGGCACGAGCGGCACCAACGGCGGTGCCGCCACGGGCAACGACCAGAGCTATCAGGCGCGCGTGGACTACAGCGTCGATCGCTACGGCGCCAAGGCCGACTACCTGGCAGTGGGGCGCGACTTCGATCCGCAGGTGGGATTCCGCCGGCGCGCCGATTTCAACCGCAGCTTCGCCGAGCTGCGCTTCAGTCCGCGGCCCACGGACCAGACGGTGGTGCGCAAGGTCACCGGCACCGCGTCGGGCGAGTACGTGGAGAGTGGGGCGGGGCAGGTGGAGACGCGCATCTGGCGCGGCCATGCCGACGTCGAGTTCGCGAGCAGTGACGTGGTCGCGCTCGATGTCACGAGCGACTACGAGTTCCTGCGGCAGTCGTTCACGCCGTCGGGCGCGCCCACGGCCATCGCACCGGGGGCGTATCGGTTCTCCGACGTGGCGCTGTCGTATGCATTCGGCGCGCAGCGACGCGCGTCCGGCATGATTCGCGGGCAGGTGGGCCGCTTCTACGACGGCACCATTCGCAGTCTCAGCATCGGACCGGGCGGCTCGTTCGCCACGTCGCGCATCGCGATCCTGCAGCAGCTCGCCGTCGAGCCGAGCTTTGCCATCACGAGCGTGGCACGGCCGAGTGGCTCGTTCACGACGCGACTCGCGCGCGCCCGCGTGGACTACGGCTTCTCGCCGCTCATGTTCGCGAGCGCGCTGCTGCAGTACAACTCGGCCGATCGCGCCTTCAGCACCAACCTGCGCTTCCGCTGGGAGTACGCGCCGGGGAGCGAGCTGTTCCTCGTGTACACCGACGAGCGCGACGTGCGCAACGATCGCTACGCCACGCCCACCACCGTGCGCGGTCTCAAGAACCGCGCGGTGGTGGTGAAGCTCAACAGGCTGTTCCGGTACTAGGGCGCCCGCGTGCCCTTCACGGCGGCGGGCGGAATGTCGATGGAGAGCCCTTCGATCTCGCGCTTCACCTGGCCGGTGAGCTGGTCGCCGTGCACCTCGAGCATCCACGTGCCGATGGACCGCTGCGTGCGCTCCTCGCCGTTGGTGTTGAGCGTGGCCGTGGAGACCTGCGTGAACGACGCGCCCTTGTCGGTGCGGCGTCCGCCGATGGTGAAGGGCGGACGGGTGATCGGCTGACCATCGCTGCGCTTCGCGGTGGTCACCGTGGCCAGCAGGGAATCCCCGCTCACTTCGACCTTCATCGTGCCGATGGCCATGATGGCGGTCTGCTCGCCGTCGTTGATCATGCGGCCCATCTCCCACTCGATGTTCCAGGTGCCCACGATGGTGCCCGCGCCCTGCGCGAACGTGGCGAGCGGGGTGGCGGCGACGAGCGCAACCGCGGCGATGGCAAGGTGACGACGGATCATGGGAGAGAGCCTGAGGTGCCGAGGGACTGAGTACGGGTGGTCGTCTCGGTCTGGCACCGGCGGGGCGCGGAGGGTTGCCCGTCACGCCGGCCGCAGGACCTCGGAAACGACACGCCCCCGGACGCGATGGCGCCGGGGGCGTGTTGGGCTGTGCGCGGGAACGCTCAGCGTACTGGCACTCCGCGCCGCCGACGCGCCACCACGCCCACCGCGAGCAGACCGACGCCCATGAGTGCGATGCTCGCTGGTTCCGGCACCACCTGCGACCGCCCGTACACGATGCCGGGTGAGTAGGGGCTCACGTCCCAGGCACCGCCCCACGGGGTGGCGCCAGTCGCCGTCGTGCCCACATCCACCGGGTTGTTGGGGTCGGTGAAATTGTCGATGGCCGACAGCAGCGTGTAGTCGAGCTCGGCCCGGTCGAAGGTGAGCCCCTGCGCCAGGCTCACCGTGTTGGTGCCGGCGTGCGCGTACGACTGCACGTCGTTGGTCCACGACTGCGTGAACACCTGCGCAGCACCGTTGAACAGCCGGAGGCTCAGGTTCGCCGTACGCACCGCGCCTTCCTGCGCATCGAGGGCGAGGAACGGGAAGTAGCTGAAGCCCGGGGTGGCGACCTGCCAGGCGCCCCCATTGGTGGTGACGCGCCAGAAGTACGAGTCGCCGGCCTGCAGCGTCGTCCCCTGGAATGGCGCACTGCCAGCCAGTTCGACGAAGGTGCCGCCGCCCAGATACTGCGACAGGAAGGTGTAGTGCGACTGCGCGGCCGCTGGCGACGCGGCCAGCGCGAGACTGGTCGCGAGGGCAAGGGTGGAGGAGGCGACGCGGCGCCGGGTGGCGGACAGCGTGACGAATGACATGGCGAGGACCCTCGAGAAGGCGAAGAACGACCGCGAGAACGCCGCCACGTTACGCCGGGCACTCAACCGGGACTCAACCGCATCCTCAACGGCGGCGCGCAGGCCGTTGAGGATGTGAATCGCTCGTGAAAGGGTTGACGCGCGGACAACGCGCTGCATTGATCGGGGGTGATGTGCTCCAACCCGCGCCGATGATCGCCGCGCCGCCTGCCTCGCCTACGCCGCTTCCCGGCGCCTCGACGCCGCTGGCTTCGATGCGTGCGCTTGGCGGACTCGAGCTCGTACCGGCCTCAACCGCGGACGCGTCCGACTCGGCGGCCACGCGCGCGCTGCATGACCTTGCCATCCGGCGGCGCAAGCTGGCGTTGCTGCTGTACCTCGCCCGCCAGTCCCGCCCGGTGTCTCGGGAACTGCTGGCCACGCTGCTCTGGGCCGAGGAGTCGCCGGAGAAGGCGCGACACAGCCTGACGGAGGCGCTGTCGCACATTCGTCGGGCGCTCGGACGGGAGTCTGTCGCCACGCGCGTGCAGGAGGTGGCGCTCTCCGCGGACGCGCCGCTCGCGCTCGACGTGCGCGCCTTCGAAGAGGCTGCGGTCGCCGGCGACCATGCCCGAGCGGTTGCGCTGTACACCGGCCCTTTCCTGGCGGGGGTCTTCCTCGATCGGGCAGCGGAGTACGACGACTGGGCGGCGCGCGAGCGCGACCGGCTTGGGCAGCTCTTCGTGCGCTCCTGCAAGGCGCATTGCGCGGCCTTGGAACTGGCCGGGGATCACGAGGGAGCCGCTATAGTGGCGCGCAAGTGGCTCGATGAAGATGTGGAAAGCGACGAAGCCGCTGCGGCCCTCCTGCGTGCCATCGCGGCCCCGGGTACCCGTGACGCTCTGCGCAGCGCCCTCGCCGAAGCCACCCGGCTCGAGACGCGGCTGGCCCGCGAGTTCGAGGTGTCGCCAGGGCCCGCCGTGCAGACGCTCACGCGCTCGCTCGAGGCACGCCTTTTGGCGAGCTCGGCAGTGAGCCTCGATGCGGCGGTACCTGACCGCGTCGCCGATTCCGTCGCCGCCGCCGTCGCCGCGAACGCCATGGAGTTCGGGCCGCCTGCGACCGTGTCGGACTCTCGGCCGGAACCGGGACCGCCACGGAGTCCTCCACAGATTTCTCCACCGACGCGGCGCCCTCGTCGCACCCGCCCGCTCATGGCCGGCGTCGTCGCGGTTGCGCTGCTGGGCGTGGCCGCCGCCGTCCTCCGCTGGCGCGACACCGCACCGCGCGCGACGCCGCGCGTTGTCATTGCCGACGCGCAGGACGCCGGGAACGACCCCGTGCTGGCCCGCTCGGTCGCACTCGCATTGAGTGTCGCGCTCGCGCAGGGGAGTGGCGTGGAGCTCGTCGAGCGCGAACGGATGCGCGAGACGCTCACGCTCATGCGTCGCACCACCGATGACGGACTCGACGTAGCCACCGCCACCGACGCCGCCGTACGTCTGGGCGCCGATCGCGTCATCGCTCCGGACGTCGCCCGATTGGGGAGCGCCCTGCTGGTGTCGGCGCGCGTCCTCGACGCGACCACCGGGCGCACGCTCGCCGTCGAACGCGCCGATGCCGTGGCCCCCGAGGCCATCGTCGCCGCACTCGATCACCTCGCCGACCTGCTGCGCCGCCGCGTGGGCGGTTCGGCGGCACGCGCGGGCACACCGCTGCCACAGGTCACGACGGCGTCGTTGTCGGCGCTGCGCGCCTTCGCCGAAGGCGCACGGCTGCAGGACCGCAGTCGGTTCGACAGCGCCGGCATGGCGTTTCGGCGTGCCATCACGCTCGACACGGGCTTTGCGATGGCGTACGCCGCGTTCGGCGAGACGCAGCATCTCATCAACCGCCCGCTCATGGGCGATTCGGCGCTCGTGGCGGCGCTCGCGCGTCGCACGCGCCTCACGGAGCGCGAGCAGGTGCGGCTCGCCGCCCTCGTGGCACGCCATCAGTACCGTGGCGACAGCGCCATCGCGCTGCAGGAGCGGTGGCTCGCGGCACACCCCACCGACCGCGCGATGCGGTCGATGCTCGCCTACGACCTGCTGCGTGCGGGCCGCCACGCGGAGGCGCGCGACCGCTATCGCGACATCGTGGCGGTCGACTCGCTCGATGCGGTGGAGTGGCTCAACCTGGCGGTCGCGTGCATGGGCCTTTCCGCGCCGGCCGACCTCGCGCTCGCGCGCCAGGCGTACGCGCGCGCGATCGCCCTCGACACGGCGCTGCGCACCGACGTGGTGCAGAACCAGCAGTACGGCGCGGTGCTGCTTCGCGCGGGGTTTCCCGACTCCGCGGCGGCAGTGTTCCGCGCGATGCTCGCGGCGTCGCCCGATCGCCGCGCCCGCGGCTATCGCTCGCTGGGGCTGCTCGCGCTCTGGCGCGGCGACGCGCGCACGGCGGTCACCATGCTCGACTCGGCCGTGCGGCTGCACCACACGCTGCGCGAGGCGCTGTCCGAGGCGCGCGCGCGACTCTTCCTTGTCGCCGCGCTGGACGAGGCAGGGGTCAGCAGCAACGCGGAGGGGAGCCCCACCACCGCGCGCGTGCGCGCGCAACTCGACACGGTGCGCGCGCTGGCGGTGGGTGGCGTGGAGGAGCCGGTGTTCCTGTACTGGGCGGGGAAGGCCATGGCGCGCGCGGGCGCGTCGACCGCGGCGCGCGCGCTGGAGGCGCGCCTGCGCGCGCGCGCCGTGCGCGGCAGTGTACGGCACGAGGCGGCGGCCTTGTTGCTGGCCGCCGAGCTGGCGGCGGCGTCGGGGAGTGGTGCGCGGGCGCGCACGATGGCGCTGCGCGGTGTCGCCCTCGATTCTGGGGTGGTGGCGCGTGAGACGCTCGCCTGGACCACGCGTGCCGCCGGCGACGACGCGCAGGCCGCCGCACTCGATGCGGCGCTTGGCGCAGGCGCTCGCTTCGGCATGGAGGAGATGCTCGCCGCGCGCGTCGCGGCGCGCCGAGTTCGCACGCCGAGTGCGCACGCCGGTGGCGACGCCCTGAGGCCGAACACCGTGCGGGCAGGCGCTGTCCTGCGTCCCTAGCCGCTCGCGGTACCAACATTGCTGGCGAGGGTCACGTCGGTGGTGGCGCGCCCCGTGATTGGGCCGTCGGAGGCCCTGCAGCCGCCATCGGCTCGCGATGAGGGAGTTCGCGGGTCCACGACGCGTGTTGAGGGAGCAACGGAACCGCCGAGCCGCCGCGCCGGCGGGTCCCCATCGTCACCTCTGTCCCGACGTCCCCATGCGCCTGCTCCACCGCCTCCTGACTGCGTCCACGCTCGCCACGGCCATGAGCGTCCTGCCCGTGGCGGCCGCGTCCGCCCAGACCACCACCATGGATTTCTCCGGGCTCGGACCCAACAGCTACGACCCGATTCCGTACACCTACGGCAGCCATGCCAACCTGGCGGTCACAAACCGCACCCGGCTCGGCTGGGGCAACAGCCAGTCCAATACGTGCAACCAGGTGAGCTACTGGCAGGCCAACTACAGCAGCCTCGTCGACGTGGCCTTCCCGTGCTTCAGCGGCGGCGTCGGGGAGTTTCAATTCGTGCCCGTGGTAGGGCAGTCGGTGACGCTCAACGCCATGAACATCGGCAGCTATTTCGCCCCGGCCAATGGCATCGGCCCGGCACGCGCCTTCGATGTGCGCGTGTACGACCTGAGCTGGAATCCGCTCTTCGCGCAGACGGGAATCGTGACCTCCACGCAGCAGATCACCTTCAACGTGACCAGTGCGCAGGGCCTGTACCTGCAATTCGGCACCGACTGGAACGTGGGCGTGGATGACATCTCCACTACGGTCGCGTCATCGCAGGCCACGGTGCCGGAGCCGGCGACGCTGGCGTTGCTGGTGCCCGCGGTGGCCGGTGTGCTGCTCGCGCGACGGCGTCGCGCAGCCTGACGAACGCAGGGCGTCGCTCCCGGCCGCTCGACGCGGCCGGGAGCGGCGGGGGCCTGTGCCGCCGACGGATTCGCCCGCTGGCCGCACGGGGTGCCTCCTCCTGGGGAAGCGCCCCGCGCGCTGAAGGTGCCCGACTTCCCACCGCCTTTACCGCCGCGTCAACTCCGTGAGGCGTTGCCGTGCGCGCTCCACCTCGGGCTGGAGGTCGGCATCGGCCCGTGCGCGTTGGGAAATGAACATGCGCAGCGCCTCGATCTCCTCGTCACGGCGGCCGAGGTCGCGCGCGACGCGGGCCACGCGTCGCGCGCGGTCGGCTACGAACAGGGAGAAAGCGGTCTGCACGTCGCGGCGCCCGAGCACCCGCAGGGCGGCCGCCGCATCGCCGTGCGCCTCGTACAGGCCCGCCAGCACATGATTGCCGATGGCGCGCACGCTGCGCCGGTCAGCCGACGGTGCGCGCAGCAGCAGCGAATCGGACGCACGCAGCAGGGCCGCGGCCGTGCCCTGGCGGCGCGCCACGGCAAACTGCGCGTCGAGCAGCGAGGAGAACACACGTGCACTGTTCGCCACCCACGGGCGCTCCGGCGGCGCGGTCACGCCGGCGAGTTCGCGGCGCATGCGGTCGGCCGAGGCGGTGTCGCCGCTGCGCAGGTGCCAGCTCGCCACCGCAAAGCGCGACACCAGGGAGCCGACATCGGTGGCCTGCGCGGGGCGTTCACCCACGAGGCGCATGAGCCTCGCCGCGCTTTCCGCCGCGATACTCGTGTCCCCGTCGCTCACCAACCCCGCGAGCACTTCCTCGGCAAGCCCTGTGAGATTGTCGGCGCCGGCCCGTGCGAGCCGTGCGCGGGCTCGCCGCCCGCTGTTCCACGCGATATCCCGCGCCGCCACTTGCACCGGGATCTCCGACGGTCGCTCACGGAGGACGGGGGCCAGCAGGGTATCGGCCGCTTGGAGGTCGGGCGGCAGCGCTCGTTCCATGCCGACGCTCAGCATGAGGGGGGCCATGGCCCGATACGTGGTGCTGCCGGTCAACCCCTTCTGCAGCACCCGCGCCCGCTCGGTGGGCCCGCCCAGCGCGAGCGCGTCGATGAGTGCGTTGATGCGGAAGAAGTCACCGGTGGAGTCGACGGCGGCCTGTCGCGCGAGCGCCCGCCGTGCCGCGATCGAGTCGCCCAGTTGCAGGTAGAGCATGCTTTGGTGCTCGAGCGCCTCCGTGTACGACGAGTCGAGTGCCTCGGCGCGGCGGAAGGCTTCGAGCGCGCGTCGCGTCACATCGGGCTCCTCGAGCGTGTGGCCGTCATGGAAGAGCCAGTCGCCGTACCGATACCACAACTCGGCCGAGCCGGCCTGCTCGGCCAGCTCCCGCAGCATGCGCGTGCGCTCGAGGCGGTCCATGGGACGCGGATAGGTGCGTCCCACCGACGCAACGAGGACGAGTGAGTCTTCTCCACTCAATCGGTCGCGGTGCGCCCACGCCCGCGCCAGCCAGTCGCCCGGCACCGGCGTGAAGATGTTCCAGCCGTTGGTGGTGCTGATGCGCATGGCGGCCAGCGCAAACCCGGTGTCGGCGCGCCACGCGTCGACGAATGCGCGTTGGGCATCCTCGTAGCGTCCGCGCCGAAACGCCCGCTCGGCGGCGAGGAACGGCATGAGGGCCTCCGGGCGTGCGCTGAGCACATTCGCCAGGCGCGCTCCCGAGGCGCCAGGTCGCGCGCTGAAGAGCTTCGTGACGAGCTGCGTGCCCAGCGTGAGCACGCTGTCGGCGCGACCTTCGACTGAGGCCGTGGCCAGCGCTGCGCCGCCGCCCGCACGCAGCAGGCGCGCGGCGATGGTCACCCGGTCGCGCGTGCCGATGACACTGCCCACGACGAGCTGTCCGGCGCCCACCTGCTGCGCGACCGTGCGTGCGGCATCGTCGTCGAGGTCGGCGTCGACCGAACCGGCCGCCCGTTGCCACTTGTCGAGCATCACCTTCATGCCCAGCACGCGGAGGTCGGGCAGTGTGCGCAACTGGGCACTCACCACATCGCCGATGCCCTCGCGCAGGTAGGCCACATCACCGGACGCACCCGACACGCGGAACGGCGCGATCGCCACCACATCGGCATCGGGAGTCGTCGCAGGGCGCCCCCGTAGCCACCACGCGGCGGCCACCATTGCCGCCGCCACGAGCACGGCGGCGGCCACCAGCGGCCCGCGGCGCGGCGCTGACGGGGCGCGCATGCTCGCTTCGCCCGACGGACGGTCGAGCACGGCCAGCAGCGCCGTGGCCGATGCCGGCCGCTGTTCGGGATCCTTGGCGAGGCACTGCATGACGACATCGACCAGCGCCGCCGGCACCTGCGGTGCCGTCGCGCGCAGCGATGGCGGAACGGTATTCATCTGCGCCTGCACCAGCGCGGTGCCGGTCAGCTCGGCGAACGGGCGCTGGCCGCAGAGGGTCTCGTAGGCGACGAGCCCCCACGCGTAGAGGTCGGCGCGATGGTCGAGTGACGGATCGGCCGCGATCTGTTCGGGCGCCATGTAGGCCGGTGTGCCAATAGCCATGCCCACGGCGGTCATCGCACTCGTGCCGTCGGGCGCGCCGGTGGCCAGCGAGAGTGCCTTGGCGACGCCGAAGTCGGTCACGAGTGCGGCGCCGGCCGAGAGCAGGATGTTCTCGGGCTTGATGTCGCGATGCACGACGCCCTTGGCATGCGCGGCGGCAAGCGCACGCGCCACATCACGCAGGATGCTGGTCGCTTCGGCCAGCGGCAGGGCACCGCCGGCCAGCCGCGCGCGCAGCGTCGCGCCGTCGACGAATGGCATGGTGAAAAACGGCACCCCGCCGGCATCGCCGGCGCTCAGCACCGGCACGATGTTGGCGTGCTGCAGCTGCGCGGCGGTGAGGATCTCGCGCTGGAAGCGCTGCGCGGCGCTCACGGTCCAGGCGTCGTCGGGCAGGGTCTTCACCACAACCGACCGGCCGAGGGCACGCTCGGTGGCGACGAACACGCGGGCCATGCCGCCGCCGCCCAGCTCCCGCTCGATGGTGTGCGTGCCGCTCAGGGCGTGGGCGAGGCGTTCGCGGACAGGGTCGGTCACGGGGTCGGTGAAGGGTGACCGGAAGGTGGGGCCTTTGTCGCCGTTCGTCGAGGTGGCGAGCGCCGCAGGCGGGGCGCCCGCGTGCGCCGCGATGCAACCCAGCACACGCGAGCGGCATCTGTACGGCAATCCGCTCTCCTCCCCGTGTGCCTGGTTCTCATGCTCAAGCGTTCAACCGTCGTCCGCCATGCAACCGCGCCGACCCTCGTGGTCGTGGCCCTCACCCTCGGCGCGGTGACACTCCCGTCGCTGACGCTCCCGTCACGCGCAGACGCCCAGTCCCCGACGGCTGCCGTTGCCAGTGTTGCGACACCCGCCGCCCGCGCCGATCTCCGCGTCTTCCTCGACTGCCCGAACTTCCAGAGTGGCTGCGCCCTCGACTACTACGTGGTCGAGCTCCCGTTCGCCCACTGGACCCGCGACCGGCTCTTCGCCGATGTGCAACTGCTGGTCACGACACTCACCACGGGCAGCGGCGGCACCGAGTGGACGGTCGCGTTCATCGGGCGTGAACGCTTCGCGGGGCTCGTCGACACGATCACCACCACGACCCTCCCCAACGCGTCGGAGGACGACGTCCGCAAGACGTTGTCGGGGGTGTTCGTACGTGGGCTCTATCGCTACGCACAGCGCACGCCGCTGGCCTCGCAGTTCACGTTGCGCTACACACGCCCCGACTCGGCCGGCCGCACCACGGCGGCGCCGGTACGCGACCCCTGGGACTTCTGGACCATCGAGACCGGCGTCAACGCGTTTCTCAACGGTGAACAGCAGCAGCGTTTCGCCAACATCGGGGCGAGCATCGAGGCCCGTCGCATCACCAACGGGTGGAAGACCGTGCTGGGGTTCGAGACCGAGTACAACGAGTCGACCTACACGCTGCGGGACTCGCTTGGCGCGTCGACGGAGTTCGCCAACATCATCCGCAACGCCGGCGCACGCCTGCGCGTGGTGCGCAGCGTGACGCCGCGCTGGTCGCTTGGCGTGGTGGGGTCGGCGCGTCGCAGCGACTTCCTCAACACGCATCTCGCGGCGCGGGGCGGTCCGGTCGTCGAGGCGAACCTCTTCCCGTGGGCCGAGGCCACGCGGCGACAACTCACGGCCAGCTACGCGCTGTCGTGGAACGACTTCCGCTATCGCGAGCGCACCGTGTTCGGCGTGACGGCGGAGCAGCGGCCGAGCCAGGTGCTGACCGTGGCGACCAACGTGCGGCAGAAGTGGGGAAGTCTCGACCTGTCGGCGCGCGGGTCGCAGTACTTGCACGACCTCCAGAAGTACGAACTCTCGGTGGGCGGGTCCATGCGACTGCAGCTCGTACGCGGTCTGTCGCTCACCATCGACGGGCGGTGGTCCCGCGTGCGCGACCAGTTGTACCTGCCCGGCGCGCAACTCTCGAACGAGGAGATCCTCGTGCGGCAGCGCGCACTCGCTACGGGCTACCAGTACTTCACCTACGTGGGCGTGAGCTACACGTTCGGCTCGATCTACAACACGATCGTGAATCCGCGGCTCGACTCGTTCCGGCTGTTGAGCAACGGCGGATTCTGAGCGTCGACCGGTGGCATCTCGCGACACCCTGCCTGCACCCGGTGCGGGAGTCTAGTTTGCGGGATGTTCTTCCATCTCAGTGAGGCGGCGGGCATCGAACAGCTCGTGCCACGCATCGCGCAGCCGGGTGAGGAGGCGCTCGTGTGGGCGATCGACGCCGAGCATCTGCGCAACTACCTGGTGCCGCGCGACTGCCCGCGCGTGACGTTCACGGCGGGCCCCGCCACCACCGAGGCCGATCGCGCGCGCTTCATGCCTTCGGATGCACCGGTCGTCGCCATCGAGAGTGCGTGGTACACACGGCTCGCGCAGTGCCGGTTGTATCGCTATCACCTGCCGCCCGGGCCGTTCACCTGCCTCGATGCCGGTGCCGGCTATCACGTGAGTCGCGAGACGGTCGCGCCGGTGCATGTCGACGTCATCGAGCACCCGCTCGACCTGCTGCTGCAGCAGGGGGTCGAAGTGCGGCTGGTGCCGTCATTGTGGGCGCTGCACGATGCCGTGGCCGCGTCGACGCTGCAGTTCTCGATGATCCGCATGCGGAACGCCGCGCCGCGCGACACGACACCACGCAACCCCGCGACGTCGCTGCGCTAAGGCCGCTTCGCTTCGACCTCGGCGAGGAACGCCCGCAGCGCCGCGACGTACTCGGCCGGCTTCTCGCGCATCGCCGCGTGCGCCGCGCCGGGAATCGTCACGAGCCGCGCATCGGGCATCGTGCGGCGGAACTCCTCGAGCGTCGTCGGGCGCGCTTCGTCGAATTCGCCGCCAATGAACAGCGTCGGCGCGGCGATCTGGCGCAGGTCGGCGGCGCGCGTCCAGGTGCGGAGCGACCCGGTGCTGCGAAACTCCGTGGGCCCCCACATCTGCCGATAGATGGTGTCGTTCGACGCGACGCCCGCGCAGCGTGGCATGTCGGCCACCGGGAGTCGCCGCACATGGCGGCCGTAGAACGTGTCGGTCGCCACCTGGTACGCGGGCGAGTCGATGGTGCCGGCGCGTTCGTGGGCGTCGAGCACGCGCCGGATGGAGTCCGGGAGCTGCGACCGCAGGCTGTCGGCGTCGGCGATCCAGCGCGGTGTCGAGATGAGCGGGCTGCTGAAGATCACGCTGGCGATGCCCGCGGGCTTCGCGGCCACGAGGTACTCTGCCGCGAGCGCGCCGCCCCACGAGTGACCGAGCAGGTGCACGCGCTCGAGCTTGAGCGCCTGCCGCACCGCCGCGAGTTCCTCCACGAAGCGCGGCAGCCGCCAGAGCGACGTGTCCGTGGGGTGATCGGAGCGCCCCGAACCCAACTGGTCGTAGAAGATCACCGGGCGCTCCGTGGCGAGCGGCGCCAGCACCTCGAAGCGGCACGACGTGCCACCCGGGCCACCGTGCAGGGCGAGCAATGGCACGCCCGGTCCGTCGCCGATGCGGCGGTACCACACGCGGCCGCCGGGCACGTCGATCATCCCTTCCTGCGAGGGGAGCGTATCCGCGGTGGCGGTTTGCGTGGCGGCCGAGTCGGCACCCGCGGCGGGGCGGTCGGTGGCGCAGGCGGCGAGTGCGCAGGCGGCGAGTGCGCCGGCGGTGAGAGTCAGGGCGCGCTGGGGCGCGAGCGCGACGGACATCGCGAGTCGCGGGGCGTGTGGGTGTCGCATGAGACCAAGGTACGCGCGGATCACTCGCGCCGTGCGGCGACCAGCGCGTCCGGCACGCACATTCCCCGTCGATGGAACGCCTTCGCACCGCCGCGTGGCTGCTCCGCGGCATCAGCAGCATTCCGGGTGAATTGCGGCTCGAGCGCGGCGTGCTCGTGTTCACCGCGACCGGCGCCGGCACGCTCTGGCCGTTCCAGTGGCGTCGGCTCGCGCGCGCGCTGCGGCGACCCACCCTGTCGCCACCCGCCCACGGGGAAACGGCGGTCGATCTCTTCGCGTGGCCGGTCGAGGCGGTGCGGGTCACCGCGCCCTGGTACTGGTTCGGCGGGGGCCTTGTAGTGCGTCACGAGGGCATTCGGCTGCGCATCAGTTTCGGGCGGCCTGTCGCACCGGCGGAGGGACTTGGCGAGGCGGCCGATCAGGTGCGCGAGGTGCGCCTGATGCGCCAGCGAGGACGACAGTGGGTGGCGGCGCTCGAGCGCGCGCGGCGTGAATAGCGACCATAAGGTCGAGCTCGCTTGGACAAGTGAGAATTTGAGAACGGTCCCTCAGTCATCTCACGTGGACCGGTTCGGCGACCTCGTCGCACCGCTGGAGTCCCGGCAGTTCACCTCGAGACCACGAGTGCCCCATGCTTTCGCTGTCCCGCCTCCGCGCGGCCTGCACGATCGCCGCTGCGCTGTCCCTCAGCCCTCTCGCATCGGCGTCCGCCCAAACGACCACCATGGACTTCACCGGCCTCGGCCCGGCCGACTATGCGTCAGTGCCGGCGTCGTATGGCAGTCACGCGAACCTCACGGTCACGAACCGTGTGCGCAATGCGTTCGGGAATGGCCCGGTGAACCCGTGTTCTGGCGTGCTGTTCTGGAGCACGGGTTACAGTGGACTCGTCGGCAATGCATTCCCGTGCACGAATGGTGGCGTGGGTGAGTTCCAGTTCGTACCGGTGGTGGGCGCGACGGTCACGCTGCAGTCGCTCGACCTGGGCAGCTATCTTGCCGCAAACGGCATTGGCCCCACGCGCTCGTACGACGTGCGCGTGTACGACCTGAGCTGGAACCCGCTGTTCGCGCAGACGGGCACGGTGGGTGCCACGACGCCGCTCGCGATCAATGTGTCGAGCACGAGCGGGCTGTACCTGCAGTTCGGCACCGACTGGAACGTCGGCGTCGACAACATCGTCACCACGGTGACCACGCCACAGTCGACCGTCCCCGAGCCCACCACGTTCGCGCTGCTCGTGCCCGCTGCGGCGGGGCTCGCGGTGGTGGCGCGCCGTCGGCGGCGCGCGTAAGACCGATCGCCTGCCGCGCGCGCCGATCACCTCATGGCGTGCGCGGCAGCGTCACCCACCAGCGCCGCTCCGACGACTGCGTCCAGAACTGCGTGCGCGACCACACCGCCTGGTAGGCGCTGCCCGTCGGCGGCGTGAATGTCAGCACGTGCCACGACTGCCCGCCTGCGATGACGGGTGTCTGGAACTGGCCCGTGGCGTCGGTGGTGTCGGTGGCGACGACCGCACCCAGCGTGGGGCTCGGCACGTCGGGGCTGCCGATGACCGGATAGACGCGCACGATGACGCCGGCGATGCGCGTGGCGGTATTGAGGCTGTCGTTCCCCGCGCCGGGCGCCGACGGAGCGATGACGGTGCCGCGCACGAAGCCGGCGCCCGATGGGGAGAGTGGAACCGGAATGCCGTGGCCTGCGGAGTCGACCGCAGGCTTGCCGACGAGCCCGGCCAACGGGTTCGCGGGCGTGGGAGACCCCGGGTCGTCGCTGCAGGCGGCGACGCTCATGGTGAGGAAAAGGGCGGCGACGGCGAGGCGAGGCGTGCGGTGCAGCGTACGGGTGCGCGACATGGCGTGGTCCTCGTGCAAGGGGAGACAGCGACGAGCCGATACGTCACCGCTACCCGCTTCGCCGCGGTCACCGTCACGCGAACGTCATGTACGCGGATGAACGATGCGACGGACGTGACGGACGGTGTTCAGCGGGCCGTCGACGCGCGCCGCGTCGCCCAAGCGCTCGGTGATGCGCCGCACGGATCTCCGATGTCGTGCGTGGCGCCTTCACGCCACTGCCGGCGTCACTCGGTCGCTGCTCCGGCGCGCTCGTGCGCTAGGGGGCGCGTCGCGCGCGCTGCTGTCGCAGCACCTCATACACGGCAATACCGACGGTCGTGGAGAGGTTGAGCGAGCGAATGGGGCCCGGTGCCATGGGCAGCGTCACGAATTGGGACGCGTAGCGATCGTGCAGCGCGGGCGGCAGCCCACCCGTTTCGCGGCCGAACACCAGCACCGTGTCGTCCGATGTCGCGAGCGGCGCATCCCAGAACGCACGCGTTCCCTGTGTGCTGAAGAACCACGGTGTGCCGAGCGCAGGAAGCGCGTCCTCGAAGTGCGTCCAACTGCGCCAGGTGCGCAGCGGGACGTGCTCCCAGTAGTCGAGCCCCGCGCGCTTCACCGCACGATCGTCGAGCGAGAAGCCGAGCGGTTCGACCAGGTGCAGCGTGGCGCCGGTGGCGAGGCAGGTGCGCCCCGCGTTGCCGGTGTTCCAGTGGATCTCGGGGTGGACGAGGACGACGTGGAGAGGCATGCCGCTATCGGCGCGCCGCCAGCGCCGCGCTCAACCGCAATGCCGTGGGGGTCGTGGCCAAACCGCCCAGCGCCGTGCACCGATGCTCGCGGGGCATGCGCTCGGCCACCTGCTTCGCGGCCTGCACGACCTCGTCGAACGGAATCATCGCGTCGTAGCCGGCCAGCGCCATGTTCGCGCACGACACCGCATTGCTGGCGGCCAGCACGTTCTTGCCGAGACAGGGGATCTCGACGCGCGCAGCCACGGGGTCGCAGATGAGGCCGAGCATGCTTTGCAGCGCCATCGAGGCGGCGCCGGTTGCTTGCGTGAGCGTGCCGCCCGCCAGCGTCACCAACGCGGCCGCGGACATCGCGGCCGCCGCGCCCCCCTCGGCCTGACAGCCGCCCACTTCGGCGGCAAAGGTCCACGGCCCCGCGATGAACACGCCGATGAGGCCGGCGGCCAGCATCGCGCGCGCCATGGCCGTCTCATCGAGTCGCATCGACTCCGCCACCGCGATGCACGAGGCGGGGAGCGCGGCGCACGCACCTGCCGTCGGCGCCGCGACGATCACGCCCATGGCGCTCTTCACTTCCATGAGTGCGGTGGTGTACAGCACCGTGCGATTGAGCACGCCCGCGTCGAGCAGCGTGCCACGCTGCATGGCCGCGGCAAACTGTCCCGACTGGTGCCCCAGCAGGCGATCGTCGTACGTGGTCCCTGCCATACCCTCGGCAATCGACTGCCGGAGAATGCGCACGATGTCCACCATCATGGCGAGCACGGCCTCGGCGGTGAGCGCGCCACGCGCCTGCTCGTACGCCACCGCCCACTGCCACAGGGGAACTTCCCGCCCGGCATCGTGCGCGAGCAGTTCGCTGCAACTGCGAAACGGCAGCACGGCGGAAGGATTCGACCGCACGGGCAGCACCGGCTGCAGCACGCGCCCGGCGATGGTCACGGGTGCGCCGCCGTCCAGTGAGATGCGCTCGCCATCGATCTCGAGCACCTCGATCATGCCGCCGCCGGTCGAGATGGCGATCATGGTGTGTCGCTCGGTCGCGTTCGACAGCGTGAGGCGATAGGTGTTCGGATGTGGGTCGTGACTGTCGACGTACCGGATCTCCACCGTCACGCCCGCCGCGCGCAGGTGCGTGGGCGAGAGCGGCAGGCGCGCATCGGCGGCGTTCCATCCCAGCAGGCCGCCGAAGAGCCCCATGTCGGAGCCCTGACTCTCGTGCGTGTTGGGGAGCGACCCGTTGCGGTCGAACTCGACCAGCACGTGGGTGATGTCGCCGCCCATGAGATCACGGGCCAGCCGGCCAATGCGCAGGGCGGCCGCGCAGTGCGAGCTCGAGGCCCCGCGCATCACAGGGCCGATCACGTCGTTGAAGATGCTGATCATGCAGGGAAGCTGCGCCTCGCAACGCCGGACCGCGACTCATGCTGCCCGCGTGCGTCGCACGGTCTTGCCCGGTTTCTGTCCGCAAACACAAAGCGCCCCGTCCATGCAGACGGGGCGCGGTGCGCTGCCGGAGTCCGGCAGCCGTGTGCGCGATGGTTCAGGCGCGACGACGACGCGCGACGCCGAGCAGCGTGGCCAGCCCCGCGCCGACGAGCAGCACGGACGCCGGCTCGGGCACGACGTTGATGTTCGGCCGGCGGCCGTTGAAGGCCGTGACGAGTGCGCCGCAGCCGTCGTTGGCCGACCCCTCGACGACCGAGTTCCACGCGCGACCGGTCACGCCGCTGCAGGAGGTCGTGTTGAACGGCGTGCCATCAGCCTGCATGTAGCCGTTCGTGTACTGGTAGCTGCCGTACGGCGAGAACGTCCAGTCGAGGATCAGGTTGCCCTGGCTCGGGTCGTACAGGTACGGCGTGCCACCGAACGTGGGGTCGGTGATGGTCCCGGTCAGCGTGACGTTGGTGAAGAACGTCTGCGCGTTGCTGATGGGGTTGGTACCCACCGGCAGGATCGCGAGCGGCCCGACGTTGGTCGTGCCGATGGTGAGCGACACCGTGCTCGTGTTGTACGACGTGGGGCCGGCCGAGAAGAACCCGATCGTGGTGATCAGGAAGGGGTTCGAGCCGAAGGCCGAGGCGTCGTAGATCTGCTGGTAGCGGGTGATCGACCCGCAGTTGAACGGGAAGCAGTTCGACGCGTTGTTGTTGCCGACGACGATCTGACCGAAGGCGGGCGACGCGCTGATGGCCAGCGATGCGGCAACGGCGAGGGAACGGACCACTGAACGCATGGTGGATCCTCTGAGGAAGGGGACGGCTATCACAAACACTGCAATTTTTCTGCCGCTCGCGCCGGCCAGCAGCGCAAGCCATGAGCGTCTCGTGATGAGAGATAACGTGCCGTAGCAAAAGCACTTCCAGTTGTTGGATTGCAAGCAGTATTCGGCACGCCGCAGCACTCACGCGGCGCACACGTTGCGCCCGGTCCACGGTGTCGAGCCCGCGCCGCCCCAACGTCCGGGGCACTGGCCATCGGGACGCGGTCTCTTGGAGATCTGTTCAGTAACGGGTTATCGTTACCGATTGTGACCGCCACCCGATCCGCCCACCGTCTCCTGCGCGCCGTACTGGGCCTCCTCCTGCTGGGAAGCGCCGCCAGCGCGCTCCCTGCGCAGGGCGTCCTCCACGGCGATCGGCGCCACGTCCATGGCGTCGTCGAGGACTCTGCCACCGGGCGCCCGGTCGCGGGCGCCGAGGTGCTCCTCACCGACGCGGCGGGCACCACCGTCGCGCGGCTACGCTCGGACGACCGCGGGCGCTTCGACGTGCGCGACCTCCCGCCCGCCGTGCTCCAACTGCGGATTCGCATCCCCGGCTACGCGCCGCACACCGAACCTGTCGACCTGCGCACCGCCGATCGACTGCTCACGGTCCACCTCGCGCTCGCCACCACGGCCCTCGCGGCTGTCGATGTGCGCACCGACGCCGCGCCGGCCAGCGACCGCACCACCGCCACCTCGACGCTCGACGCCGCCACACTGGCCCGCGTGCGCGGACAAACCCTCGGCGACGCGATCCGCAACCTGCCGGGGGTGGCCGTCATCCAGTTCGGGCCGAGCATCGCCAAGCCGGTCATTCGCGGGCTCAACTCGCAGCGCGTGCTCGTCACCAACGGCGGGGTGCGGCAGGAAGACCAGCAGTGGGGCACCGAGCACGCGCCCAACATCGACAGCTTCGAAGCCAACAGCATCACGGTGGTGCGCGGCGCCGCCACCGTGCTGTACGGGGCGGACGCGCTGGGCGGTGTGGTGCGCGTGGAGCCTGCGCCCGTGCCCGAGAGTGGTGGGGCGCACGGCACCGTCGCCCTCAACACCTTCGCCAACAGTCGTCAGGGCGCCGTGTCCGCGATGGTGCAGGGGGCCGATCTCGCGCTCCCCGGCATCGGCCGCACGGGCTATCGGTTGCGCGTCACCACGCGCATGGCGGGCAACAGTGCCGCGCCCGACTACGCGCTGGCCAACACCGGCTTTCGCGAACGCAATGGCAGTCTTGCCCTGGGCGCGGCGCATCGCGGCGGGCACAGCATCGTGACGCTGTCGCACTTCGCCACCGAGCTGGGCGTGTTGCGCCAGGCGCACGTGGGCAACGCGGACGACCTCGCGCGCGCGATGACCGCGCCGCCCACCGACTCCGCCTTCAGCTACACCATCGGACGGCCGAGCCAGCGGGTGGCCCACACCACCCTGCGCGCGCGCACGGAACTCGCGCTGCCCCGTGGGCAGTCGCTCGAGGTGGTGTATGCCCTGCAGTACAACCATCGGCGCGAGTACGACAATCACGGCCCGCTTCGATTCCGCGACGAGCCCGCGTTCAACCTGAAGCTCTACACGAACACCCTCGATGCGCGCCTCACGCATGCGCGGTGGAAGGGGCTGCAGGGCACGGTGGGAAGCAGTGCGGTGGTGCAGGGGAACCAGACGCTCGGCAAGGCCTTCCTGATTCCCGGCTTCGATCTCTTCCAGGGCGCCGTGTATGCGCAGGAGGAGCTGGCCGTCGGACGCCTGTCGCTGCTTGGCGGCGCGCGCGCCGACGTGATTCGCCAGACCACGATCGCCTACGCCGACCTGGGCATCCGCAGTCCGGCAGGGACGCGTCGCTGGCAGAATGTGTCCGGGTCGCTGGGCGCTGCGTATCTCATCGCCGATGGGTTCGATGCGTCGGTGCGCGTCGCGCGCGCGTGGCGGCCCCCCACGGTGAACGAGCGCTATGCGCAGGGCGTGCATCACGGCACCGCGCAGTACGAACTCGGCAGCGCGACGCTGCGCGAGGAGGTGTCGTTGGGTGCCGAGGCGACGCTGCGCTACCGCGGCGCGCGCGGGCAGGTCGACCTGGCTGCGTATCGCAACCAGATCGACGGGTTCATCTACCTGCGTCCCACCGAGCCGGTGTTCACCATTCGCGGCACCTTTCCCGGCTATCGCTACACGCAGACCGACGCGCGACTCAGCGGCCTCGAGCTGGCGAGCGAGTGGCCCGTGGTGCGCGGCGTGTCGCTCACGCTCAACGGTACGGCGGTGCGTGGCACCGACCGGCGCACGGGCGCGCCGCTGTTCGACATGCCGGCCGACCGCGCCACCGTGGGCGTGCAACGCGAGGGCGCCCACGCGCAGTGGGGACAGTGGCGTGTCGGCACGAACGTGCAGTTCGTGCGCCGCCAGCATCGCGTGCCCACCGGCACCGTGTACGCGCTGCCCACTGCCGGCTACACGCTCGCCGGCCTCGACATCGGGAGCGATGGTTGGCGGCTCTTCGGGCATCCGGTGGATGCGTCGCTTTCGGTCACCAACGCGCTCGACGCGCGCTATCGCGACTACCTCAGCCGTTATCGCCTGTTCGTCGACGACGCGGGACGAGACATCGTCGCGCGCCTGTCGGTGCCGTTCTGATCTCCCCGCGGCATCACCCCGCCCTGTTCGCCGTGCTGCACCCTTTCCCTTCTCGACGGAGTCCCGCCATGTCGTCCCGTGTCCTGCGCGCCGCTCTCGTGCTCCCGTCGCTTCTCGCCGTGTCGGCGTGCGGCGACTCGTCCACCGCGCCCGGCGGTGAGTCCGAGGTCATTTCGCGCGTTACGCTCACGCTCACGCCCGCCAGCGGCGGCACGCCGATCACCGTGTACATCGACGACGCGGACGGCAATGGCCCGAACGCGCCGACGGCGCAGGTGGGCACCTTCACGCTCGCGCGCGGCGTGACCTACACGGGCAGTGTGAAGTTCGAGAATCGCCTGGTGTCGCCCGCCGAGGACATCACGGTCGAGGTCGTCGCGGAGGCCAACGAGCATCGCGTCTTCTACACGGCGGCCAACACCGGGATCACCGTCACGCCGACCAACAACGACCCGCAGGGGCGTCCGTTGGGCACGACCTTCAGCGCGGTCGTGGCGGGCACGGCGGTAACCGGGGCCGGCAACTGGCGTGTCGTGCTGTGCCACTACGACGGCGCGGTGAAGGTGGCCACCGCCACGTCATGCGCCGGCGAGACGGACATCGACGTCACCTTCGTGGCGACGGTCAGCCAGTAGCTGCACATTGCGCGGGTGACCGACTTCCCCCGCGTCTTCATCGAGGAGCGACCCAGTGGGCCGCCGCCCATCGTGGCGGCGCCCACCGGCGTGACCGCGTTCGTGGGACATGCGCGGCGTGGCCCGACCGACCGACCGGTCGTGGTGCGCAGCATGCCGGAGTTCGAGCAGGTGTTCGGCGGCCTGCTGGCCGAGAGCGCAATGAGCTATGCGGTGCGCCATTTCTTCCTCGAGGGCGGCCGCATCGCGGTGATTGCGCGTGTGCGGCACGGCGGCGCCGTTGACGACGCGGGTGACGACGACGCGGGCGCGCCGCCCACCAACGTCGACCTCGCGCACCCGTCGCTCGAGGCCGCGCAGCGCGGGCTCTGGCTGCTCACGCAGGCCGACCACTTCGACCTGCTGTGCATTCCGCCGGTGCTTGGCGCCGAGGGCGACGTGCAGCGCAGCACGTGGGATGCCGCCGCGCAGTTCGCGGTGACGCGACGGGCGCTGCTTCTCGTCGATGCGCCGGCGACGTGGGGTGCGGTTGCCGACGTGACGCCGGCTGCGGTTGCGCAGGTCATCACGCCCGGCGACGCCTGCGCGAACGCGGCGCTGTATGTGCCGCGCATCGTGGCGGCCGATCCGCTCCAGGGCAATGCACGGCGGACGTGTGCGGCGTGCGGCGCGGTGGCCGGTGTGTTTGCGCGCACCGACCTGCAGCGCGGGGTGTGGAAGGCGCCGGCGGGACTCGACGCGCGCCTCATGAGTGCGCTCGACGTCGCGTGGCCCATCGACGACGCGGCGCAGGCGATGCTGAATCCGCGCGGCTTCAACGCGCTGCGCGTGCTGCCACGCGTCGGGCCGGCCGTCTGGGGTGCCCGCACGCTGCAGGGCGACGATGCGCTCGGCTCGGTGTGGAAGTACGTGCCGGTGCGGCGCCTCGCCCTGCACATCGAGGAGAGCGTGGTGCGCGGCCTGCAGTGGGTGGTGTTCGAACCGCAGGGTGAGCCGCTGTGGACGGCGGTGCGCAGCGTGGTCCACGCCTTCCTGGACGCGCTCTGGCGTCAGGGCGCGTTCGCCGGCACCACGCCGCGCGAGGCCTTCCTCGTGCAGTGTGATCGCTCGACCATGACGCAGGCGGATATCGATGCCGGGCGGCTGCGCTTCCTGCTGGGGTTCGCACCGCAGCGAGCCGGGGAATTCGTGTCGCTGCACGTCGGTCTGCAGGTGGCTGACGGCGGGTAACGCCCGCCCCCCGCGGCAGTTGTGGTCGGGTTCGCTGCATGTGCGCGACACTGTGGCCCGCGTGCGGCGATCCCGTTCTCCCGCTGCAGCAGACTCATGTGTCGCACGTCACGCAGCCGACATCGGCTCGGCCCATTTCGCTTGCTGCTGCCGCACAACCGCCCATGGCGCACGACTTGCACGTCACAGCGATTGTCCCGCTCCCGTTGTCCGAAACTGTCACCTTCAGGAATACCCATGCTCCGTCGATCGCTCCTTCGCGGCCTTGCCGTGCTCACCCTGCTCACCTCGGCCGCCACGACGGTGCAGGCCCAGGGGCGCATCTTCGTCAACCATGACGAATGGACGCTCAGCGGCACCGGCATCGCGCAGGCCGGCGGCGCGAACGTCACCCAGTTCACCCGCAACGTCGCGTCGTGGCTCACCGGCGGACTCTCCGGCTCGGTGCTCATCGCCAGCGGCAACTTCGGCTTCCCGCCGGCGAGCGTCGCCACCGACCTGAGCACCGGCGGTTACTCCTTCACCGTCACGCAGAACAACACCGCCGGCGGATGGGCCGGGCTGAGCGGGTACAACGCGGTGTTCGTCGATGCGAGCTCGGCGGGAGCGGGCAGCAACGCGCAGCTGCAGGCGGATCTGCAGGCCTATGTGCTCGGTGGTGGCAGCGTGTTCGTCAACTTCGGCACGGGGCTGGGTGGCCCGGCGGCCGAAGCGGCGGCGTTCAACACGTTCCTAGGCTACTTCGGGATCCAGGCGGCGCCGCAATACAACGGCATCAGCGGCGTGACGAACACCACGACGTTCGCGGGACAGGGGCCGTACGGCGCGGGGCTGTTTACCGGCGTGTCGGGGCTCTACTCGAACAACGGCAACACGCTGTCGCAGGGCGGTTCCAACGGTGCTGGCTACACGACGCAGTTCTTCGGCAACGGACAGTACGCGGCCGCCTCGGCCACGAACGTCGTGCCGGAGCCGTCGACGTGGGCGCTCATGGTGGCGGGGCTCGCGGGGCTCGGCATCGCGGCGCGTCGCCGTCGTCGCATCTGATTCCCTGCTGATGCGTCGCTGATGCGTCGCTGAGCAGCACGATGTCGCGCTGACGCGCGCACGTGGCGTCATCACCGGGTCGCTTCCTGCGGGAGGCGACCCGGTGTGCGTTTCACCAGGTGCGTGTCACCAGGTGGTCTGCGTGAGCCACAGCGCGCCCACCGCCATCGACGCGAGACCGGCCGCGGCCACGACGACCCGCAGGCGCTCCGTCGAGCGAGCCGCGGCTGCGCGCAACGACCAGCCGGCGGCACCGGCAATGAGCGCCATCGCGGCGATCGTCCCCGCGCCAAAGAGCGCGAGCCACAGCGCCGCCTGCCACGGATGCTGCCCCGTACCCAGCGGAACCATGGCCGCCATCGCTCCGGAGCCGGCCAGGCCGTGCAGCATGCCGATGCCGAGCAAAGGGTGACGGTGTGCCTGCGAGTTCGCGTGCGAGTGCGCATGTGCGGCCGCCGAGCTCGGCATGTGGTCACGCGCCGCCCGCCAGACCGTACGCGCCCCCAGCCCGATGAGCACGACGCCGACCAGCCACTCCGCCCGCAGGCTCAGCAGCTGCGGCCACGCGCCGGCCGCGAACAGCACTGCCAGCCCGGCGAGCGTGAGCGTGAGCGCATGCCCCACGCCCCAGCGCGCGCCATGCGTGAGGGCTTCGCGCGTGCTGCGGGCCCGGGACACGAACACACCGACCGCGGCAAGGTGATCGGGGGCCACCGCATGCGCGGCGCCCAGTGTGAAGGCGGTGAGCAGGAGCAGGCGCGACATGACGCACGAACGTGTGCGATCTGCGCGGGGACAGCATGGAGGGAAACGCCGTCGCGCGGTGAGGAAATCCCCGACGGTGACGCGCCCGCTCCCCCTACGGTGGCGCGACCGTTCCCGCGAGACACTGAGGCACCCCACCCCTCCGTGTCCGGCATGCGGCCACGTGTACTCCCACCTGCGCGTCTCCGAGGACGCCCATGCTCACCCTCTCCGCCGATCCGTGGACTGCGGATCAAACCCTGCAGGAGCATCTCGAAACGCGCGGCGTGAGTCGCCGCCAGTTCCTGCGCTTCGCCCGCGATGTCGGTGTGCTGCTCGGTGTCGCGCAGATGGGGCTCCCCAAGCTGGTCCACGCACTCGCCGCGGTGAAGCGGCCGTCGGTGGTGTGGCTGCAGCTTCAGGAGTGCACGGGGTGTGTCGAAAGTGTACTGCGCACCAACGAGCCGACCATCGGCAACCTGCTGCTCGACGTCGTCTCGCTCGACTACAACCACACGCTCATGGCCGCCTCGGGACACGCCGCCGAGGAGGCGTTGCAGCAGGCAATGAAGGCCAACAAGGGTGAGTACCTGCTCGTCGTGAGCGGGTCGATCCCGACGAAGGACAACGGCATCTACACGATGATCGGCGGGCGGTCGGCCGAGACGGTCATCCGGGAAGCGGCGAGTGGTGCGGCCGCGATCGTGGCGCTGGGCGCCTGCGCGCACTTCGGTGGCGTGCAGAGTGCACGTCCCAACCCCACCGAGGCCAAGGGTGTGCGCGACATCATCCGCGATCGCCCGATCCTCACCATCGCGGGGTGCCCGCCCATCGGCGACGTGCTCACGGCGAGCGTCGTGCACTGGCTCACCTTCAAGCGGCTGCCGGAGAGCGACGCCGAGGGACGCCCGCTGTTCGCGTACGGCAAGCGCATCCACGACCAGTGCCCGCGACGCGCGCACTTCGACGCCGGGCAGTACGTCGAGCGCTTCGACGATGCCGGTGCGAAGCAGGGGTGGTGCCTCTACAAGGTGGGGTGCAAGGGCCCCGCGACGAGTTCGCCCTGTCCGATCTTCCTCTGGAACGATCGCACGAGCTGGCCGATCGGCTCGGGACATCCGTGCCTTGGCTGTACCGAAGCGAACTTCTGGGACACGATGACGCCCTTCTACGGGCGACTGCCCGAGCCGCAGGTGGCCGGCTTCGGTATCGAGAAGAACATCGATCGCATCGGCGCCGGGCTGGTGGTCGCGGCCCTTGGCGGGGTCGGTGTGCACGCCGCCCTGACTGCCGTGCAGATGACCCGCCGTCGCGCGGACGGATCCGTCACGCCCATCGACCCGCCGCCGACCTCCGGCGGTGACTCCACTTCCTCGCACTGAACAGGAGACGATCACAATGGCCGTCCGCAAGGTCGTGGTCGATCCGATCACCCGCATCGAAGGACATCTCCGCATGGAAGTGCAGGCGGAGAACGGCATCATCAAGGACGCATGGGCCACCGCGGCACAGTTCCGCGGCATCGAGCTCGTCATGCGCGGGCGCGACCCGCGCGACGCCTGGGCGTTCACGCAACGCATCTGCGGCGTGTGCACCGGCACGCACGCGATCGTGAGCTGCAAGGCGGTCGAGGATGCGCTGGGCATCAAGATCCCGCCCAACGCGCAGCTCATCCGCAACCTCGTCGAAGGCATCCAGCAGATTCACGACCACGTCGTGCACTTCTACCACCTGCACGCGCTCGACTGGGTCGATGTGGTGAGCGCGCTCAAGGCCGATCCGGCCGAGGCCGCACGCATTGCCGGCACGCTGAGCACCTGGCCCAGCAACTCGGCCGGCAACTTCAAGGAAGTGCAGAACCGCCTCAAGAAGTTCGTCGACTCCGGACAGCTCGGCATCTTCGCGAACGGCTACTGGGGGCACCCGGCGTACAAGCTGCCGCCCGAGGTGAACCTCATCGCGGTGGCGCACTACCTGGAGGCGCTCGACTGGCAGCGCGAGATCGTGCGGGTGCACGCGATCTTCGGCGGGAAGAATCCCCATCCCAACTTCCTCGTCGGCGGCATGGCCTGCGCCATCAACATCGAGGGCACGGCCACCATCAACGCCGAGCGGCTCGCGACCATCAAGAGCCTGCTGGATACGGCGCAGGCGTTCGTGGAGCGCGTCTACTGGCCCGACCTGCTGGCGATCGCCTCGTTCTATCCGGAGACCGCGACCTACGGTGGCGGGACGCCGAACTTCCTGTCGTACGGCGACTTCCCGGACACCGACCCCACCGATCGCGCGCAGTACTACTTCCCCGCCGGCGTCATCTACAACAAGGATCTCAGCCACGTCGAGGAGTTCGACCAGCAGTACATCCGCGAGCACGTGCACTCGTCGTGGTTCAAGGACCCGACGCAGGACGATGCGGGGCTGCATCCGTGGCAGGGCGAGACCGACCCGGCCTACGATGGCCCGCCGGAGCCGTGGCAGGAGCTGCAGGGGCGCGACCGTTACTCATGGGCCAAGGCGCCGCGCTACAAGGGCAAGGCCATGGAAGTCGGGCCGCTGGCACGCACGCTCATTCAGTACGCGAGCGGCCACAAGGATACGCAGGAAGTGGTGAACGAGGCGCTCGGCCGGCTCAAGGCCCCGGCGGCGGCGCTCTTCTCCACGTTGGGACGCACGGCGGCGCGTGGGGTCGATGCGCGCCTCATCGCCGTTCGCAACCAGCACTGGTTCAACCTGCTCACGCAGCGCATCGCGTCGGGCGACACGCGCGTGCACGACGGCAGCAAGTGGGACCCGAGCACGTGGCCCAAGCGGGCCGAAGGGGTGGGGCTGGTCGAGGCGCCCCGCGGCGCGCTCGGGCACTGGGTCCAGATCGAGGACGGCAAGATCACGCGCTACCAGTGCGTGGTACCGACCACCTGGAATGCCTCGCCGCGTGACAAGGCCGGTGTGCGTGGCGCGTTCGAGGACTCGCTGGTGGCCAGCGGAACGCATCCGCTGCACGACGAGAAGCAGCCGCTCGAGCTCATCCGCACGATCCACTCGTTCGACCCGTGCATGGCGTGTGGTGTGCACGTCCTCGATGCGACGGGCGCGACGGTGACGGAGGTGAAGATCCAATGACCGCCCCCCTGCCGTCGGCGCCTGGTGTGCCGCACGCCCCCATTCCGCGCACGCCGCCGGGGCGTGCGCGTCCGCTCCCCACGCGACTGCCGCGCGAAGGCAACTATCGCTGGGTGTACATCTGGGGCAAGCCGATGCGCATCGCGCATTGGCTGGCAGTGGCATCGGTCACGACGCTGATCGTGACCGGCCTGTTCATCGGCATGCCCAACCTCATTCCCATCCCATCGCGCACGCCGGGGGTGACGCCCTATCTCATGGGATGGATCCGGGCGGCGCACTTCCTCGCCGCGTTCGTGCTCGTGACGGGGTCCATCTTTCGCGTGTACTGGCTGCTGGCCGGCAATCGCTACGAGCAGCTCCGGGCGCTCTTTCCGTTCTCGCAGCGCGAACGCACGAATCTCGTGAAGCAGGTGCTCGCGTACCTGTTCGTGCGGCCGAGGCAGGCGCCCCACTACATCGGGCACAACCCGCTGCAGCAGTTGTCCTACACGTCCATGTACCTGGCGGCGATCCTCACGGTGCTCACGGGGTTCTCGCTGTACGTGCAGAGCCAGCCGGGGAGCATCGGCTTCCAGCTCCTGGCGTGGGTCCCGCCCCTCTTCGGCGGCCTGCAGAACGTGCGCCTGATCCATCATGTCGTGACGTGGTTCTTCGCGGCGTACATCCCGGTGCACATCTACCTCGCGTCGCGCGCGGACATCCTCGAGCATGGCGGGCTGGTGTCATCGATGGTGACGGGTGGCCGCTTCGTGCCGGCCGACACCGAGTTCGAAGACGAGAAGGACCTCGCGTGACCCCGACGCGCATCGCGCCACCGCGCATCGTGGTGCTGGGCGTGGGCAATCCGCTCATGGGCGACGACGGGGCCGGTCTCGTCGCCCTCGAGCGGCTGCAGGCGCGGTGGGCGCTGCCGGACACCGTGCACTGTGTGGACGGCGGCACGTGGGGGATGGCGCTGCTCCCGGAGTTCGACGCGGCCGACGTGCTGCTCGTGCTCGACGCCATCGCCTGCGACCGCGCCCCGGGCACAGTCGTGCGCATCGCCGGCGACCAGGTGCCGCGACGCATCCCGCCGCATCTGTCCCCGCACGAGATCAACCTGCACGAGCTGTTCGCCCTCGCCGACCTGCGCGGCACCATGCCGGCCATCGTGGTCGCGCTCGGCGTGCAGCCCGCCGCCGTGGACTGGCAAGTGGGGCTCACGCCCGTCGTGGCGGCCGCCATCGACACGTTGGCCGATGCCGCCGCGCGAGAACTGCACGCGCTCGGCGTGCCGGTGGTACGCCGCGCCGCAGACCCGGTCGACCCGGCGGCCCTGCCGCTGCCGGTCGAGGTGCGCGAGGCGACCGCCCATGCATGAACTGGCGCTGGCCAACGAGATCTGCGCCATCGTCGAGCGCACCGTCGAGGCGGAGCACGGCGGACGCATGCTGACGGCGGTCACCGTGGTCGCGGTCGAAGTCGGCGTGCGATCGAACGTGGAACCGGACAACCTGCAGTTCTGCCTCGATGCGCTGCTGTCCACCCCACCCTTCGGACGCGGCGTGGCGCAGCTCATCTCCGTCGCGGGCGACGACCTGCGCGTGGCGTGGTTCGAGCTGGACGAGGAGAACGCCCTTCACGAGGTGGCCTCATGAGCGTGCGCGCGATCGTCAACGTCCGGGAACGGGTCATGGCGCGCAACGATGGCTTTGCCGCCACGGTGCGCGAGCGGCTCACGGCGGCGCATGTGCCGTCGCTCAACCTGCTCTCGTCGCCCGGTGCGGGAAAGACGGCGCTCCTCGAGGCCACCTTGCAGCGCCTCGGCACGCAGCTCCGCATCGCGATCCTCACCGGCGACGTGCAGACGCAGAACGACGCCGACCGGCTCGCGCAGCACACCGAGCGGCTCGTGCAGGCGGTCGTGACGGGCGGCGCCTGCCACCTCGATGCGTCACAGGTGCTCGACGGGCTCGAGGCCGTGCATCTCCCCGACACCGACCTCCTCATCGTCGAGAACGTCGGCAATCTCGTCTGTCCGTCGCACTGGGACCTCGGCGAGGATGCCAAGGTGGTCGTCATGAGCACCACCGAGGGCGAGGACAAGCCGCTCAAGTATCCGGCGGCATTCGAGCGGGCGTCGGTGGTGGTGCTCAACAAGGTCGACCTGCTGCCGTACGTGCCGTACGACGCCAGTCTCGCCGTGCGCAACGCGCTGTCGGTGAATCCTTGGCTGCGCGTCTTCCGCACGTCGGCGCGCACCGGCGAGGGGATGGACGCGTGGTGCGATTGGCTCGCGTCGCTGGTCGCGGCACGTCGCACGCTGTCGCCGGCCTGACCATTCTCATGGATGCGGCGCGCGAGATCACGGTGCGAGGGGTGGTGCAGGGAGTGGGCTTCCGCCCCTTCGTGCACCGCCTCGCGACCGCGCTCGGCGTGTCGGGCTCGGTGTGGAACGACGGGGCGCAGGTGCGCATCATGGCGCGCGGCACGCCGACGCAGCTCGAGACGCTGGTCGCGCGGCTGGAGCGTGATGCGCCACCGCTCGCACGCGTCGAGGCGGTCGCCGTGCGACGCCTGTCCGTGGCAGACGTGCCGGGCGACGGCTTCCGCATCGTCGACAGCACGGCCGCGGCGCGTGAGGATGAACACGGCGCCGCGGCGCACGGCACGGCGGCGCACGGCACGGCGGCGCACCTCACGGCAGATGCCGGCATCTGCGAAGCCTGCGAGGCGGAGCTGCTCGATCCGCGCAACCGCCGCTTCCGGCACGCGTTCATCAGCTGCACCGATTGCGGCCCGCGCTGGAGCATGCTCGAGGCGCTGCCGTACGATCGCGTGCGGACGTCGATGCGTGCCTTCGCGCTTTGCCCGGCGTGTGCGCAGGAGTACGCGACCCCGACCGATCGCCGCTTCCACGCCGAAAGCGTCTGCTGCCCGCAGTGCGGCCCCACGCTGCGGGCCATGGGGCCGCAACGCGACGGGCGCGGCACCGATGGCGACGCGATCACCGCGGCCGTGGCCACGCTGCGAAGCGGTGGCATCGTCGCGCTGCACGGTATCGGCGGCTTCCACCTGGCCGTGGACGCCACCAACCCCGACGCGGTCGCACGCCTCCGTGACCGCAAGCAGCGCCCTGCAAAGCCGTTCGCGGTCATGGTGCGCACCCGCGCCGACGCCGAGCGCCTGGTGGAACTCGACGAATCAGCCGCCATGCTGCTGCGCGGTGCGGAGCGACCCGTGGTCGTCGCGCCGCGCGTGCGCGCGCAGGCCAGCGCGTGTGCGGGTGGCGCGCACGGCGGCGCGCTCGCGCGCGACGTCGCCCCCGGACTCGCAGAGCTGGGCGTGATGCTGCCGAGCACTGCGGTGCAGCACCTGCTGCTTCATGACTTGGGTGTGCCGCTGGTCATGACGAGCGGCAATGCCAGCGGCGAACCGTTGGCGGCCACTCCGGACGATGCCTGGCGCGACCTCGCCGGCATCGCCGACCTGTTGCTGCTGCACGACCGGCCGGTCGTGGCGCCGAGCGACGATACGGTGCTGCGCCGCGAGGCGCAGGGCGTGGTGTGGTTCCGTCGTGCGCGCGGCTGGTCGCCGGCGCGGCTTGCGCTGCCACTGCCCGCGCTCACGCCGGTGTTGGGCATCGGTGCCGATCTCAAGGCCACGGTGGCGCTGGCGCACGAGGGGCACGCCTGGCTCTCGCCACACCTCGGTGACCAGGCGGCGTGGGCGGTGCAGCAGCGCACGGCGCACACGGTGTCGCGCCTCATCGCGCTGAGCGGCGTGACGCCAGCCGTGGTGGCCTGCGATGCGCATCCGGCGTACGCCAGCGTGGCGATGTCGGCGCGCTGGCGCGCCAACGCCTCCGACGCGCCCTGGTGTGACGCGCCGCCACCCACTGTGCTGCCGGTGCAGCACCACCACGCGCATGTCGCAGCCGTGATGGTCGAGCACGGGCTTACCCAACCGGTGGTCGCGCTGGCCTTCGACGGCGCGGGGTGGGGGCCGGACGGCACCGTGTGGGGCGGCGAGGTGCTGGTGGCGGACCTCACGCAGGTCACGCGGGTGGGCGCGCTGTGGGAAGCGCCACTCATCGGCGGCGACCTGGCGGCGCGTGAGCCGTGGCGTGCGGCGCTGGGATGGCTGCACGATGCCGACGACACCCTGGTGCGCGCCGCGACACACGGCGTGCCCGCCGCACACGTGGACGTCGCGCGCCTGATGGCAGCCCGAGGCACCACGCCGCGCACCTCGAGCATGGGCCGACTCTTCGACGCGGCTGCGGCGCTGCTGCAGGTCGCGCCGCGCAACAGCTACGAAGGCGAGGCGGCAGCGCGCCTCGAGGCGATGGCCGCGCACGAACCGACGCAGGCCGGGCAGGCGTTCCCGTTCGTCACGCACGCCGATGGTACGTGGCGCGTCGACCCACGACCAGCGCTCGCGCGCCTTGCAGAGCAACGCGCGCGTGGTGTGCGCGTCGCGCGTCTCGCCGCGCAGTGGCACGATGACGTGACCGCCACCGCAGTGGCGGCCGCGCTGCGCGCCTGCGAGGCACAGACACGTGCCCGGCGGGAGCGGCCCCTCGTGGTGCTGTGCGGCGGAGTCTTCCAGAACGTGCGCCTGCTGCAGGCGGTGCGCTCGGCGCTCGAGGCGCACGACGTGGTGGTGTGCACCGCCCGCACCCTTCCTCCCAACGATGGCGCGATCGCGGTGGGGCAGGTGGCCATCGCGGCAGCGCTCCAGCACGACACGGCAAGGCATTTCGCCGCGGTGTCGTCCACCGCACGGCGCGAACACGCGTCTGACCCTGTACCGGCCGCACTCGTGGCGGCCCATGGAGGCATCGGCTGATGTGTCTCGGCATTCCCGGTCGCGTGGTGTCCCTGCACGATGACGGTGGCCTGCTCATGGGCACCATCGATTTCGCCGGCACCACGCGCGACGTCTGTCTCGCCTATCTCGCGCCGGACATTGCGGTGGGCGACTACGCGCTGGTGCATGTCGGCTTCGCCATTGCCAAGGTCGACGAGGAGGAAGCGCGTCGCACCTTCGAGGCGCTGTCGGCCATGAGCCAGCTCGACGAGCTCGATTGGTTGGCCGAGGTGGCCGACAAGGGACTGGGGGCGCTGTGAAGTACCTCGACGAGTACCGCGACCCCGCCATCGCGCGCGGCCTGGTCGACCGCATCCGCAGCACGACGACCCGTTCGTGGGCGCTCATGGAAGTGTGCGGCGGGCAGACGCACACACTCGTGCGACAGGGCATCCCCGAGCTGCTCGCGGGGAGCGTGGAGCTGATTCACGGGCCGGGGTGCCCGGTGTGCGTGACACCGCTCGAGCAGATCGACCGCGCCCTGGCGCTCGCGTCGCGCCCCGACGTCATCCTGACGAGCTTCGGCGACATGCTGCGCGTGCCCGGGTCGACGTGCGACCTGCACGCCATTCGCGCGCGCGGCGGCAACGTGCGCGTCGTGTACTCGCCGCTCGACGCACTCGAGCTGGCGCGCAACAACCCCGACAAGCAGGTGGTGTTCTTCGCCGTCGGCTTCGAGACCACCGCGCCGGCCAACGCGATGGCGGTGTGGGAAGCGCATCGTCGCAAGGTGCCCAACTTCTCGCTGCTCGTCTCCCACGTCACGGTGCCTCCGGCCATGGAGGCGATCCTCTCGACGCCGGCGTCGCGGGTGCAGGGGTTCCTGGCCGCCGGCCATGTGTGCACGGTCATGGGGTACACCGAGTACGAGCCCATCGCGGCGCAGTGGAAGGTGCCCATCGTGGTCACCGGCTTCGAGCCCGTCGACCTGCTCGAGGGGATCCTCATGTGCGTCACGCAGCTCGAGGAGGGGCGCCACGAGGTGGAGAACCAGTACGCGCGCGTGGTGACGCGGGCGGGCACCGTGCCGGCGCGCACGCTCGTCGAGCGCATCTTCGAGGTGGGCGACCGCAAGTGGCGCGGCATCGGCACCATTCCCATGAGCGGGCTGCGCCTGCGTCCCGAGTTCGCGGACTTTGACGCCGAGTTCCGCTTCGGGCTGCGGGACATCGTGGCGGAGGAGCCGGCCGAGTGCTGTGCCGGTGATGTGCTCACCGGGCGCATCAAGCCGACGCAGTGCCCGATGTTCGGCACGGCCTGCACCCCCAGCACGCCGCTGGGGGCGCCCATGGTGAGTGGTGAAGGCGCGTGCGCGGCGTACTGGCAGTACGGCCACGGTCGCGTCACGTCGGCGCCGGCGGAGGCCGTATGAGCCGCCCGACGGCTGTCGACGCTGGCGTGGGCGACGCACTGGCCACGGGACTCGTGTGTCCGGTGCCGCATGCCGCGCCGGCGCAGGTGCAGCTCGGGCACGGCAGCGGCGGCACGCTCAGTGCCGCGCTCGTGCAGCAGCACATCCTGCCGCGCCTGGGCAACGCGGTGCTCGACGCGCTGGGCGATGCGGCGGTGCTCGAGCCGCTGGCCGCCGGTGCACAGCTCGCCATGAGTACCGATGGCTTCGTCGTGCATCCACTGCGCTTCAACGGCGGCTCCATCGGTCATCTGGCGGTGCACGGCACGCTCAACGACCTCGCCATGATGGGCGCGAGGCCGCTGGCGCTCACCCTGTCGCTCATCATCGAAGAGGGGCTGCCGTTCGACGTGCTCGATGGCATCCTCGACGACATTGCCGACAGTGCCCGCGCCGCAGGGGTGCGCGTCGTCGCTGGCGACACCAAGGTGGTCGAGCGCGGCAAAGCGGACGGCCTGTTCATCACCACCACCGGGGTGGGGCAGGTGCATCCGTCCTTCTCGCCCCGCGCCGAGGCGGTGCAGGCGGGCGATGTGCTCATCGTGAGCGGCCCCATCGCGCGGCACGGCATGGCCATCATGACCGCGCGCGAGCAGCTTGGTATCGGCAACGACATCGCGAGCGACACGGCGTACCTGGGTCCGCTGGTGGAGGCGTTGCGGGAGGCCGCGGGCGCGCACGTGCATGCGATGCGCGACCCCACACGCGGCGGCGTGGCCAGCACGGTGAACGAGCTCGCGCAGGCCTCGCGGGTGGGCATCGAACTCGAGGAACGGCTGCTGCCCATACCCGCCGACGTGCGCGGTGCGTGTGAACTGCTGGGGCTGGACCCGCTGTTCGTGGCCAACGAAGGCGTGCTGTGTGCGTTCGTGGCGCCCGTGGCGGCGGCCCGCGCACTGGCGGCGCTGCGCGCGCATCCGCTGGGCGCCGATGCGGCCATCATCGGCCGTGCGGCGGCCGACCATGCGGGGCTCGTGGTGCTGCGCACCGGCATCGGTGGCCGACGCGTGGTGGACATGCTGCCCGGGGAGCAGTTGCCGCGCATCTGCTAGACGGGCGGCCGTCGGCGCGTCGCGTGGCGCCGCACGGAGACGCATGGCGACGCACGTCGCGTAGATTGTGGTATGCCGCTCACGACGCTCGCCACGCCATCGCTCCTGCGCCTCGCTGCGCAGACGGGTGAGCCTGTCCAGCGCTACACCGGCGGCGGCGCGCCCAAGGGGGCGGTCATGGTCGTCGTGCTGGTGCTGCTGTACCTGCTGCCCAGCATGCTCGCGCTGGCCGGTGGCAAGCGACGCCGCTGGAAGATCGTCGCCATCAACGTGCTGCTGGGGTGGACCGTGATCGGGTGGATCGCGGCGATGGTCATGAACTGGGCATACGAGGCGCCGGAGTCCCATGGTCCCTGAATCCACCGCCGTGCAGCGGGCGCTCGCGCAGCACCGGGAGGCGCTCGCGGTGTTCGTGGCCGTGGCCGCCGCGGTCGCGCCCGACGCCTACAACCGCGCGCCTGCTGCGGAGAAGTGGTCGCCCGCGCAGGTCGTCGAACACATCCGGCTCTCGTACGGCGCCATCACCGATGAACTGGAACGCCGCGGTGGCTTTCGCGTACGCACGCCGTGGTGGCGGCAGCGCCTGCTGCAATGGTTCGTGTTGCCACGCATCCTGCGCACCGGGCAGATGCCGCGTGGCGTGCCAGCGGTGCGCGAGATCCGACCCGCCGACGGCCCGTACGACCAGGCGGTGCATCTCGCGAGCCTGCAGCAGACGGCGGAGGACGCCCTCACGCGCATCGCGGCGCACGATGGCGATGCGCGCGCCACGCTGGCGCACCCCTTCCTCGGCCACGTCCCCTTGGCCGACGGCGTCGCGCTCGCGACCCACCACCTGCGGCACCATCAGGGGCAACTGCCGGGCGCGTAGGTGGTGCGGCGGGCGTGCGTCCGCCGCGCTGACCACGCGCGCAGGCCGCGGCAGCGTGTCGAGTAGGGCGGGCCTCTCCGCTACTTCGCCAGCCGCTCCGCCACGCGGTTCAGCATGAGCGACTCCAGCACCCCCGTGCTGCCGCACGCGACACGAAATGCACTCGCCGATTCGGCGATGTTGCGCGCGGTGGCGGTGAACAGCACGGCCGCCTTCACATGGCCGTCGCCATCGGGCACGACCGATGTGAGCAGCGACATGTAGATGCGATAGCTCGCCGCGGCCGGACCGGTCATGGAGCTGCCGCATTGCAGCAGCGCATTCATCGGCTTGCCGGCGAAGGTGCGCGTGCGAAAGAAGTCGCCATTGCCCACCTGCATCGTCCGTGCATCGTCCACGGTGATGGGCACCTCGAGGCTCGCGTACACCACCCGAACGGCCGCCAGCACCTCGGCCGGCGTACCCGCCAGGCGTCGCATCGACGCCATCGGCGCGTCCTTGAAGACCATGGGCACCGTCTCATCGGAGTACAGCGCGTCGCCCCGCCGCGCCGCCGCGGTGGTGGTCGTCGGTGCGCTGCCCGAGGTGCGGGTCGTGCCGGCGGCGGGCGCTGCCGTCGTGCCGGCCGGAGCGCCGGACGAGGACGCGCACGCACCCTGCACACCGAAGAGGCACGCGGCCAGCACGCCGCGGCGGAGGAAGCGGGATGACGTCATGATGGGACCCGGTGATTGAGCAACGGACAATCGGATGTGGCGAATGTCCGACAGGCGGCGCGTCCTGTCCATCCGGGCCGTCCCGTGGCGTCGGCTTGACATAACAAAGCGGTTATATAACATTCGTGTTACCTATGACGGCCACCGCCATCCAGCGCCTCGACGCCGCGTTCTCGGCCCTCGCCGACCCCACGCGCCGTGCCATCCTCGCCCGCCTCATGCGTGGCGAGGCCACGGTCACGGAGCTCGCCGAACCGTTCGCCATGTCACAGCCCGCCATCTCGCGGCACCTCAAGGTGCTGGAGCAGGCCGGGTTCATCGTGCGCCGTGTCGAGGGCACCACGCGCCCGGTGCGCCTTGCCCCCGACAGCCTCACCGAGGTCGACGGCTACCTCGGCGGACTGCGCGACGCACTCGAGGCCAACTACAGCCGCCTCGACCGCCTCTTGGAGGCCATGCAGACGGCCCCCGCAAAGCCCACGCGCCGCACGCGCTGAGTTGCAATCACTCCCCCACCACCCACCTCCAGCCCACACACCCATGGCCCCGCTCACGCTTCGCACCATCGGCGACACGCAGATCGAAGTCACCCGCACCTTCGCCGCACCGCCGGAGCTCGTCTTCCGCGCCCATCTCGAGCCCGAACTCGTCTCCCAGTGGCTGACCGGCCCCGACGGCTGGAGCATGTCGGAGTGCATCAGCGACACGCGCCCCGGCGGCCACATCCGCTACGCCTGGCGCAACGACGAGGGACACAGCTTCCATCTCACCGGCGAGTTCCACGTCATCGAGCCGCACTCGCGCATCGTGCATGTGGAGCGGATGTTTCTCCCCGATCCCACGCCCGACAACCATGTCGAGACCCGCTTCTTCGCCGACGGCAGTGGCACGCGCATCGTCATGCTCATGACGGTGCCCGACGCCGAGACGCGCGCGGCAATGCTGGCCACCGGCATGACCGACGGCATGGAAGCGAGCTACGCCCGTCTCGAGCAGCAGATCGTGGCGCAGCAGGTGCACTGAGCACGCCGTCGCTGGCTGTGGTGGCCGCGCGTGCACCAGCGGCGCGCGGCACCCACTTCCCTGGAGCAACACACATGCGACGCGTCACCGGCATCGGCGGCATCTTCCTGCGCGCCAACGACCACGCGGCCCTCAAGGCGTGGTACCAGACCCACTTGGGCATCGACATCGCGGACTGGGGCGGCACCGCCTTCCGCTGGACCGACGCGGCGGGCGCGCCCTATGCGGGCACCACCGTGTGGTCGGTGTTCAAGGGCGAGAGCACGTACTTCGCTCCGAGCACGGCCCGCTTCATGGTCAACTATCGCGTCGAGAACTGTGCGGCGCTGCTGGACATGCTGCGCGCCGAAGGATGCCAGATCGTGGGTGGTCCCGATGCGTCGGAGTTCGGCACGTTCGGTTGGGTCATGGACCCCGAGGGGAACAAGATCGAGCTGTGGGAGCCGCCGGAAGGACAATGAGGCGCGACCCCGCGTGGGGTCGCGCCTCATTGGCAGACATGCGACGAGCGTACCGCGCCGCGATAGTCTGCGGCGCCACGTCGCGTGATCAGGCCTTGCGGCGACGGCGCGCGAGACCGACCAGCCCGACCAGACCGGCACCCATGAGCGCCACCGACGACGGCTCCGGCACCACCTTGGCGGTCGACGTGATGTACTCCTGGCTGTTGTTGCTGCCGTTGGTGCGGCACTGGCCCTGCACGTTGTACGCCTCGCACGGGTCGTCGGTGAGCACGTACCAGTTCTTCTTGAGCAGGATCGTCGTCGGCACGTAGCTCAGCAGGTTCGTGAAGCCCGACGCCGGGCCCGGCGTGCCGAGCAGCGCCCAGATGGTGCCCTGCACGTTCACGGCCGAGAAGGTGCTGCCACCGACGAACTCGTACTGCTCGGCCAGCCACGCGGCCTGGTAGTACTTGAGCTCATTGGCGTCGCCGGCGCGGGTCTTCGAGAAGTCGCCGTTGCCGACGATGCCGTTATAGTTGGTCGTGAAGGCCGTCGAGAAGTAGGTGTCGACGGACGAGTTGGCCGTGTGATTGAAGTCGACGCACCAGATGATGGCGTTGGTGAGCGTCGCCGTGCCCGGGATGCCCATCTGTGCGTTGTAGCCGGTCAGGTTGGCCTTGTAGGGGCCGACGGCGAAGCCGCCCACGTTGCCGTTGCTGGAAAGGTCGCCGCCAAACTGCACCGTGCCGCGCACCGGCGACTGGGCCGCGGCCGTCGCCAGCGGCGTCACAACTGCGGCCAGGGCGAGGGAAAGAAGACGAAGGGAGCGGCGCATGGGAGGATCCTGTCGGGAGTGAATTCGGCACTTCGTATGGCAGAGCTTGGTTGCAACAGCCGTGCCGCGCCAAACCCGGCAGTCCATTCCGGGTGTAAGCCGTTAAAAACCATTCACTTGGCAATCGTCGACGGAACGAGCATGGCGAGCTCTACTGTGGCGACGTCCCGCAGTCGTCGACGTCGTGCGACGGGTCCGCGCTACAGCCGAGCTCGCGTGCCAACGTGGCTGGCGGACACGACAAGGGCGCCGACGAAGCTCGCCGGCGCCCTTTTCGTGAGGCGTGCATCACGCCCGCGGCATGGCGGGCCGCCGCTCAGGCTCGCCGACGCCGGGTCGCGAGGCCCACGACCAGCATGCCGGCGGCGAACAGCACCACTGTCGCCGGCTCGGGCACCGTGGTGGGGCTGAAGGTGGCCTCGAACTGGGCCTGAACCCCGGCCCCCGACCAGGCGCCGCCCTGCGTGAGTGCGTCCAGATCGTCGCCGTTCTGGGCGAAGACCAGCTCGCCGCCTGCCGACGCGTCGTCCGACAGTTCGACGGCCGCCATCGCGCCCGCCGGGGCGCCCAGCCCCGAGACCGACAGGAACGCGACGTAGAACGCGCCCGGGGTGAGCGCGATGCCTTGGCTCTGCACCTGGTACCGCTGGCCAACGCCCGTCGGGCCCAGCAGCGCCGGGCCGGCGTAGAGCAGGGGCCCCACGGCGGAGGTGCCGTCCCACGCGGCCAGGAACGCCGCGAAGGGGAGCTGATCGGCGCTGACGGTGTTGGCGTCGGCGGTCAGGAAGAACGAGAAGCTCGTGAGATAGCTGTTCGCCGCGACGAACGTCTGCCCGATGGTCGGCACGAACGGATCGGCGCCGAAGCCATAGAGCGGTGCGTTGTTCGTGGGCTGCGAGACGATCTGCGCGTGCGCCACGCGGGCCGGCAGCGCGAGGGTGCACGCCGCGACGAGGGTCGCGGCGAGGGTGCGGAGGTGGTGCGAACGGCGCATGCGGTGGCTCGAGGTCATGGGAAGGAAGGCGTTCACGGGGTCACCGTGATGAGCGTCGTGTAGGTGCCGGTCCCGCCATCCTTGTCAGTGACCGTCACGGTGATGGTGTACTGGCCGGGCGCCGCATAGCTCTTCGTGCGCGTGAGCGGCGTGGCCGGGATCGTGAGCGAGGAGAACTGCGTGACGGCCGAGCCGTCGCCCCAGTTGATGCGCACCGTCCAGGCGGCGTCCCTGGTGCCCGGGTCGGTGAAGCGCACGCCCACCGTGCCCGCCACGCCCTTCTTCCACGAGCCGGGGACGGTGACGATGGGTGTCGGCGCGACGTTGGTGATGGTCGCGGTGCTGGTGGTCGTGTGCGCGGCGCCGAACTGGTCGGTCACGGTGAGCGTCACGGTGTAGTTGCCGTTCTGCGCGTACGTCTTGTTCACGCTGGCGCCGGTGGCGGCGGTGCCGTCCCCGAAGTTCCAGGCGTACGTGAGCGTCGCGCCCGCGTCCGGATCGCTCGACGACGCGCCGCTCATCGCAATGGCGGCACCCTCCGTCGCGCTGAACGGGCCGTTGAGCACCGCCGTCGGGAAGCGGTTGCCGCGCTCGACTTGCGCCTCGATGGCATCCGGCAGCAGGGCGAGCAGGTCGTAGCCCGACAACGCCTCGACGGCGTCGACCGTGGTGAGATACGTCTGCCACGGCACGTTCTGGATGCCCGCGTCGTTGGGCAGGATCACCGCGTACACCTCGACGTTGTTGCGGTTGGTGACCTGCGCGAGCCCTTCGTCGCGCGACATCACCACGGCCACCTTCCACGTCTGCGCGGGAATCGTGATCACGCCGAGGTCCTTGAGGGTGCCCTTGCTGCCCGAAGCACCGGCGATGATGTAGAGCTCCTTGTTGGACACGCGCGCGAGGTCGCCCAGGAAGCTCTCGAACTGCGCCCACGGCCCCTGATTGTTGTCGGCGGCCTGCGGAATGATGTTCGAGAAGTAGTAGGTGAGCGCGTTGTCGAGGCTGCCGCCGGTGCGGTCGGCCGAGCGGGCGAGGTGACCGCGGTCGATGCCGTAGCCGTGGTACGCGCCGGCGCCGGTGAAGTCGGCGGTGGTGTAGCGCGTGAACTGCGGCGGCAGCAGCGGGTCGTACGTGAAGCAGTCGCAGCGATCCTCGGCGCCGAAGTGCGACGCGTCGAGGTTGTAGCTCACCCAGTTCGGGATATTGCGCAGCGGGTTGAACGAGCTCGTGTACCCGGTGCGGCGCAGGATGAAGTCATCCGCCGGCGTGCCGTCGGCCGGCTCGCCGAACTCGGCGTGGTTGCCGTACACGGCCGTCGCGCTGGCGACTGGCACGCCCATCGCGAGCGGGTAGGTGCCCGTGGCGCCGCTGTTCACGCCGGTCGCGCGGAAGATCGCGGTGCCGGTCGCAAACGACGTCATCACGCCAGTCGCATCGATCGACGCGAGGGCCGGCGTGTCGGTGGTCCAGGTGATCTGGTCGACGATGACCGTGCCGACCGCATCGCGCACGGTGGCGAAGATCTGGTCCTGGAAGCCGATCGGCAGCGCGGGATCACTCGCCACGCGACCGGTGAAGGTGATCGAGCCGGGCTGCGGCGGCACCGGGCCGCCGCTGCTGCAGCCGCCGAACGTGCTGAGCGCGGGCGCGTTCCACGCCGTGCCCGCCGCGTTGCGCTGCAGCGAGAAGCCGTACGGCGTGCTGCTCACCTCGGCCACGCCAATGTCCGTGGAGGAGGTGCCGACGGCGGCGCCGCCGGTGGCGGTCATCGTGCCTTCGTACGACAGGAACTCCACGACGCTGTTGTCCGCCTGTACGAGCGCAAAGCCATCGGGCGCGCCGTTCTGGATGCCGTCCTGCGCGTAGTCCACGACGACCACGCCGCGGCCGCTGCACGTGTTGGGAATGAGGCCGCTGAGCGACTTCACGTCGTACGGCGCGCCACCATTCCCGTTGTACAGCACGACGCTCCAGCCGGTGAGGTCGGTGCCGGCCGGCCCTTCGATCTCGATCTTCTCGTTGACGTCGGTGCTGCTGTTGTCGTAGTGGATCTCGGTGAAGCGTACCGTGGGCACGCCCGGCGGCGCGTTCACGGTGAGCGTCGCGCTTCCGGTGACACCGTCGACGGTGGCGCGGATCTGCGTCGTACCGACCTGCTGACCGGTCGCCACACCCGACGCGTTCACGGTCGCGATGCTCGGATCAGCCGAGCTCCACGTGAACGACTTGCCCGGGATCACCACGTTGGACGCGTCGAGTGCCTCGGCCGTGAAGGCCGTGCTGCTGCCCGCGTTGACCTGCGCGCTGGTGGGCGTGACGCGCACCGACGTGACGACGGCGGGCGGCGTGACGACGCCGTTGTCGTTGCAGGCGCCGAACGTGTTCGCGGCGGGTGCGCTCCACACGCCGCTGCTGTTGCGCTGCAGCGAATGGCCGACGGGTGTCGACGCATTGGACTCCGTGACGCCGACGTCGACAGCGACCATGCCTGCACCGGGGGTCTGCCCCGCGGCCACGGTGAAGCTGCCTGCGTACGACCACAGCTCGACAATGGTGCCGGTGTTGTCGACGAGCGCGAAGCCGTCGGCGGTGCCGTTCTGCAGGCCGTTGGTGGGGTAGTTCACCACCACCGTGCCGCGTCCGCTGCACTGGTCGGCGACGATCGTGCCGGTGGGGAAGGGCTGCACGGTGGTCGGCGCCGGCGTCGTGTAGATCACCGCGGCGGTGGGTGTCGAGCCGTTGTAGCGGACGATGCGCCAGCCGGAGAGATCGGTGCCGGCCGGCGCCGAGATCTCGATGGCCTCGCCGACATCGGTGCTGACGTTGTCGTAGTGGAACTCGCTGATGCGCACCGGCGGCAACGACTGCGCGCTGCTGAACGCCGCTTGCGTCTCGGCGGCCGTGTGCGTGGGCGGCTCGGTGCAGGACGCGACGAGCGCGAGGAGGGCGGCCGCCGCGGCGGGCCGAGGGAAGCGCAGGGCTGTGCGAAGCATGAGAGCGCGGTGGGCAGGAATCCGTGGCAACCGGGTGGCTGCGTGCAGGAAATCTCCACCGCGACGCCGCGCGCGCTACCGTGCGCGGCGATGTACGCGTAACGCGGCTGCCACGAACGGCTGGCAACGCTCGAGCTCGCCGATGTCACACCATCGGCATCGTAGGCTTGCGCCTCAGGCGGGCGGTACGCGGCGGATGTACGTGATGCTCACCGCGGGTGTGAGCGTCTGTGCATTCGCCGGCTGACGTTGGATCGCGCGGACGATGTCCATGCCCTGTACGACCTGCCCGAAGGCGGCAAACCCCTGGCCGTCACGATTGCGCAGCCCGCCGAAGTCGAGCGACGGCTGGTCGCCCACACAGATGAAGAAATCCGATGTGGCGCTGTCGGGGCCGCCGCGCGCCATCGACAGGGTGCCATCACGGTGGCGCAGGCCGGTGTCGCGCGTGCGCTCGAGGGGGATGGCGGGCCAGCGGGCGCCGATGCGCTGCGGGTTGGGCCCTCCCTGGATGACTTCGATGCGGACGCTGTCGCGCGGCTGGTTGTCCGGCGTCACGGTTCGATGGAAGCGTCCGCCCTGATACGCCGCACTGTCGACGTAGCGCAGGAAGTTCGTCGCGGTGCCTGGCGCCCGCGCACTGTCGATGTCGGCGACAATGTCGCCGAGCGTCGTGGTGATGCGGACGCGCACCATGCCGGCCGCGGGGCGCGGCGCAGGTGAGACGGATTGCGCGGGCGCGGTGGACAGCGGCGCGAGGGTCAGCAGTGTTGCGACAGGGAGCGCGAGGAGCGCGCAGACGGGGAGGCGCATGCGTGCGGAGACGAGGTCAGTGACGGTGAGCAGGTGGCGTCGTCGGCGCGACGATCGCGGACGGTGGTGCGGTGGTATCGGCGACAGCAGACTGCGTGCTCTCGGGCGTGTCGGAGAGGTGCTCCTGCACGATACGCCAGTCGCCGCCGGCGCTGCGCCGCCACAACATGGTCCACGCGCCGCTCACCGTGTGCGGTGTACCCTGCGGCGTGGTGTGCGGAATGGCGTAGGTGAGCGTGAGGACGGCGGCGTCGCGCGTGATCACGTCCACGTACGTCGAGCCCACGACGAAGCGCGGCTGCTGCATGTTCTGCCCCACGCGCGCCCAGAAACCGCGAATCGCACTGGCCAGGGTGTCGCGCGTGGTCGTGGCGCGCCCGGCCACCGCCGAAATCACGCGTCCGCTGTCGGGGTAGAGCGAGAGCAGGCGCTCGGGGGCGCCAGGGGCGGCAAAGTCGTAGGCGGCCACGACGCGCGCCTCGAGTGAGTCGGCGATGGCGCGCCGCTCTTCAGCAGACAGCCGCAGCGGATCGGTACAGGCGCCCAGCCCAAGGGCCACGGCGAGCACGAGGGTGTGGCGCGGGCGGAGAAACCGGCGTCGGGACATCGAAAAATCTCCAAACGGGGACATCGGATGTCCTCTGCGGGGGACGACAGCATCCGGGCGATAGCGCGATCTCCTTGGGAGATCCTGCGTTCCGCGCTGGCCCGTCGCTTGCGGTATAGCAACTGGCGGACCGCGTTCAACAGTGTGCTCCGTCACCGCCGTCCGCACCCCCACCCCTGTTGTGCCAGGACCCTGCGAGGGTCCGGAGGATCTGGTGCTACCAGCTACGCTGCGCACGATGCCGAGAGCCGCGCACCACCGTTCCGCGCAGGGCGAGGGGCGTTTCCGCACGTGGGCCGCCGGGATCGTGACCGCGATGGCGCTCGGGTGTGGAGGCGCACCGGCCGGTGAGATGACGGCCGACCTGGAGCGCGATCTTGCCCTGGCCACCAATGCCAGCCGACCGAGCAATCAGGTGGTCTCGGCGCTCGAGGGCGGGCCCCGCAATGCGCCCAGCGGGACCGATCGCGGCCGCCGCGATGTGGTGAGCCGTCCGCAGCGCGCGCCGCGCCCGAAGCCGCAGGCGCCGGAGCAGGAGGTGCCCGCGTTGCCGACGCTCGAGATGGCGCCCACCCCGGCCGTCGTCACCACCACCACCGAGATCGCCCCGGCCCCGGTGCCGGAGCCGGCGCCCACGATCGCCAGCAATGAGCCGATCGGTGCGTCAGGGAGAGGGCCGAGTGCGGGTGGCGGTTGGGATGAAGGAATGGGGAACCGCGGACGCGGAGTCGGCGGGATCATCGGTGTGATCATTCGCGGCGGAGCGGCGGGTGAGGATCACTGCGAGATCCATGATCGACGGGGACGGAGGACCGGGCGCGGGCTGCCGCTGCCGATTCCGGGCGGGATTGGCGGAATGGGCGGTATCGGCGGCGTGATTCGGGGAGGAGGAATGGGGCTGCCGCGGCGGTGAACGACGGGCACCTTGCGGCTTTGCCGCTCGGCGTGGAGGTCAGACGTCAGACATCGGACAGAAGGGCGTGAGCTGGACGGCGTGAGCGGGGTGGGGCGACAGGCTGCACCGCGTACGCGGGAACGGCGACAGGCTCAGGGCGTAGGCGGCGGAACAACGGATGCCACGGCGTCAGCGGAGGGTGCGCTGGCGCCGTTTGTTGCGTCGGGTAGCCTGCCTCCCGCCCTTTCCGTCGTTTCCGTAGTCCCGCTTCTGGCGCTCCCGTGGTTAGGCTCCCGTTGTCCTGCTTCCGCCTTACGCCTTTCCCCTCGATGAACGCTTTCCATCCGCACTACCTCGCTCTGGGAGGAGCCGAGGGCGTCCGCGCCCTCGTCGACCGCTTCTACGACCTCATGGACACCGCGCCCGAGGCGGTGCATGTGCGTGCGCTCCACGCCACGAGCCTCAAGGTCAGCCGCGAAAAGCTCTTCCTGTTCATGAGCGGATGGACGGGGGGCCCTCCGCTCTACATCGAGCAGTACGGGCACCCGCGTCTGCGCATGCGGCACTTTCCGTTCACCATCGGGGTGCAGGAACGCGACGAGTGGGTCTGGTGCATGGACCGTGCGCTCGATGCGCACGAGGTACCGGCGGAGGTCAAGGACGACCTCCGCGCGAAGCTGCATGCACTCGCGGACCACATGGTCAACCAGCCGCCGGGCGCCTGACGCCTCCCGCGCCCGCGCGCCCCGCCCTCATACCCCGGTCATCGTGCCGACGTGGTGGCCGAACGCCGCGCGATCGGCGAGCTTAGCCCGGTTCGCGCCTTCCTCCCCTCTCCATCGCTCCCGATGCTGAGTCTCCCCTCGATGTTCTCGCGTCGCGCACACCGCCTGGCCGTGGCCGTGGCCCTGCTGGCGGCGGCGCCGAGCGTGCTGGCGGCCCAGCCGTCGCGCTGGGCCAAGCAGGCCCAGCGTGTCACCATCCATCGCGATCAGTGGGGCATCGCGCACGTCTACGGCCCCACCGACGCCGACGCCGTGTTCGGCATGATCTACGCCCAGGCCGAGGACGACTTCAATCGCGTCGAGATGAACTATGTCGACGCGCTCGGTCGCATGGCCGAGGTGCAGGGCGAGCGGGCGCTCTGGAGCGACCTGCGCATGCGCCTCTTCATCGACACGCTCGACCTCAAGGCGATGTACGCCAAGAGCCCGGTCTGGCTCAAGGCGCTGATGAACAGTTGGGCCGATGGACTCAACTACTACCTGTCCACGCACCCGACGGTGAAGCCGAAGCTGCTCACGAAGTTCGAGCCGTGGATGGCGCTCGCCTTCAGCGAAGGCTCGATCGGCGGCGACATCTCGAGCGTCAACCTGCGGGGCATCGAGGCGTTTTACGCGAAGCAGCTCCCTGGCGGCGCGTCGGGACGCTCCGGCGGCGACCTGTACGAAGGCGCGAACCCCTACGGCTGGGAGCCGAGCGGCTCGAACGGCATCGCGATCGCGCCCTCGAACACGACGGGCAAGCGGGCCATGCTGATGATCAACCCGCACACCAGCTTCTACTTCCGCCCCGAGATCCACATGGTGAGCGACGAGGGGCTCAACGCCTACGGCGCTGTCACGTGGGGGCAGTTCTTCATCTATCAGGGTTTCAACGAACGCCTCGGGTGGATGCACACGTCAGGCGGCGGCGACGTCATCGACGAGTATCTGGAGAAGGTCACGCCGAAGGGTGCGGGCTTCGCGTACCAGCACGGCGCCACCCAGCGTGACGTGATCGCGAAGCGCATCACGCTGCGTGTGAAGGAGGCGAACGGCGCGATGGGTACGCGCACGATCACGGCGTATTTCACGCACCACGGCCCGATCATCCGCGAGCAGAATGGGCAGTGGGTGGCCGTCGCCATGATGAACAAGCCGCTGGAGGCGATCCAGCAGAGCTACGGCCGCACCAAGGCGCGATCGCTGGCCGAGTTCAAGACGCAGATGGCCATTCGCACGAACTCGTCGAACAACACGGTCTACGCCGACGCCGATGGCAACATTGCCTACTTCCACGGCAACTTCGTGCCCAAGCGCGACCCGAAGTACGACTGGACGAAGCCGGTGGATGGCAGCGACCCGGGCACCGACTGGCAGGGGCTGCACACGCTGGCCGAGATGATCTACATCGAGAATCCCGCGAGCGGCTGGCTGTACAACGCCAACAACTGGCCCTTCACGGCGTCGGGCGAGAGCAGCCCGAAGATCAGCGACTACCCCGTCTACATGTCGGCGCAGCGCGAGAACTCGGCCCGCGGCATCCACGCGGAGCGCGTGTTCGGGGCGAAGAAGGACTTCACGCTCGATGGCATGATCGCGGGCGCCTACGACAGCTACCTGCCGGCGTTCGAGCAGTCGGTGCCGCCGGTGATCACGGCCTGGGACATGCTGCCGGCCCACGACTCGCTCAAGGTGAAGCTCGCCGAGCCGATCGCGGTGCTGCGCGCGTGGGACTACCGCTTCGGCGTCCAGTCGGTGGGGATGTCGCTCGGCCACTACTACGGTGAGGAGTTCGCCCGTGGGGGTCGCGCGGCGCGGCAGGGCGAGAACGCCGGGGTCGCGTATCTCGCGGCGCTCTCGCGCGCGGTCGATCGGCTGACGAGAGACTTCGGGACGTGGAAGACGCCGTGGGGGGAGATCAATCGCTACCAGCGCCTGTCCGGCGAGATCGGCGCGCCCTTCGACGACAGCAAGCCGAGCATCGCGGTGCCGTTCGCGTCCGCCAACTGGGGCTCGCTGGCGGCGTACAGCCAGAGCAGCGCCCGCACGACCAAGCGCATCTACGGCGATCGCGGCAACAGCTTCGTGGCCGGCGTCGAGTTCGGCCCGCGCGTCCGCGCGAAGAGTGTGCTGGCGGGTGGCGTGCATGGCGACCCGTCGTCGCCGTACTTCGCGAACCAGGCGGAGCGCTACGCGAAGGGCGACTTCAAGGACGTGAACTTCTATCGTGAGGACGTCGAGAAGCACGCGGTGCGCACCTATCACCCGGGCAAGTAGGTGACGGCACCGACGCGGGTCGCGGCGATCGATTTCGGCGCGAGCAACACCGACGTGGTCGTGCAGGAGGGCAACGCCCAGGGCACGGCCACGCAGCACTGGCGCCTACCCAGCGAGGGGCAGCCGAGCGACGCGCGGGTGCACGCGGTGCTGGCGCAGGGCGGGGTGGCCGTGCGCGACCTCGCGTGGATTGCCGTGACGGGCGGCAATCGCTCCGCCCTGTCGGCGACACTCGTGGACGGCGCGTCCACCGTGCCGTTGCATCGCGTCGATGAAGTGCAGGCGATCGGGCGCGGCGGGCTCGCGCTGTCGGGGCTGGCGCGCGCGCTGGTGACCAGCGCCGGCTCGGGAACGGCGGTGGTCGCCGCCACGGCCGAGGGCGCGCGGCACGTGAGTGGCACCGGTGTCGGCGGTGGCACACTGGTGGGGCTGTCGCGCCTGCTCATCGATGTCGTCGATCCGCAAGCGATCGACGCGCTCGCGCAGCAGGGGCGCGATACGGTGCACAACCTCACGATCGGCGAGATTCTCGGCACCGCCATCGGTTCGCTGCCGCCCGACACCACCGCCGTGAACTTCGGTCGTGCGGCGCGTCACGCGGTCGACGCGTCACCGGCCGACACGGCGGCGGCGCTGGTGAACATGGTGGGGCAGGTGATCGGCGTGGTGGCCGTCAACGCGGCGCGCGCGCAGCAGATGGAACAGGCGGTGATCGTCGGGCATCTCACCGACCTGCCCAGCATCCGGCGCACCCTCGAGACGGTGGCGCAGTTCTACCACGCGCAGATCGTCATCCCGGAGGAAGGCGGCCGCGCGACGGCGCTGGGCGCACTGCTGGAGACCCGCGCGCGGCTCGGCTAGCCGCGCTACTTCTTGCAGAGATGCGCGAGGGCGAGCGCCTGTGTGGAGCCGGGCACCGGCGCGGCGTAGCCGGGCTGCTTGATGATGCGTTCGTTCACGACGCGCTTGAAGGCGGCATCGCCGTAGTACCGGTTCTCGAGCACCGCGGCCGTGCCGTCAGCGCAGCGCACCGCCACCACGGTCCGCGCGCCGTACCAGTCCCCGCCGGGCGCTTTGGCCGGCTTGGTGAAGGTGGTGCGCACCACCGCCGTGACCTCGGCCCCCGCGCGCTTGACCGACCTGCTCTCGAGCGAGACGGGATGTCCGCCGGCGATGGTGCCGAGGGACAGGAGTTGGGCGAGAAATAGGAGCGGCATACGACGGGAGCGGAACGACTGGGGAGGGACCGCGGGAGCGGTACCGCGGGACGACGGCTACGACGGGCGGACGGCTCCCGCAGGGGGGCGGCTACCACGGGAGCATCCGAAAGCTAGCGTTCAGTGTCGAACACCGCGTCCGCCCGTGGTACCCGTCGTCACGTGGTTCGGCTTCCGTCGTTCCGCTCCCGTGGTCTCGCTTCCGTCCCTCCCATGCTCACGACCCTTCTCCTCTCCCTCGCTCTGATGCAGCCCCCCTCCGACGAGGCCGCCGTGATGGCGGTCGTGCGCAAGCTGTTCGACGGCATGCGGGCGGGCGACTCCACCGCGGTGCGGGCGGTATTCGATCCGCGCGTCCGCCTCATCTCCTCCGGCATGCGGCAGGGGAAGATCGTCACCACGATCGAACAGAATGCCGATGCCTTCGTGAAGGCCGTCGGCACGCCGCACGCCGACGTCTGGGATGAGCGCATTGCGAACGAGAAGGTCGCCGTCGATGGCGCGCTGGCGTCCGTGTGGGTCGACTACGGCTTCTTCGCCGGCAAGCGCTTCTCGCACTGCGGCGTCGATCACTTCCTGCTGGGGAAGGACGACAGCGGCACGTGGCGCATCCTCGAGCTGGCCGACACGCGTCGGCAGACCGGCTGCGAGCGCTGGACGAAGTGATCGCGCCACCGGCAGTCGCCTCCCTGCGCCGCTCCACGCGATGCGGATCCTGATCGCCGAGGACGATGCGCGCCTGCACGATCTGCTCGCTCGCGCGCTGCGCGAGCGCGCGTGGGCCGTCGATGTCGTCACGGATGGGGATGCGGCGCTGGTGGAGGCGGCCGTCAACGACTACGACGCCATTGTGCTCGATGTGATGCTGCCGCGTCGCACCGGCCTCGAGGTGTGCCGGGAACTGCGTCGCCGGGGTGCGCGCACGCCCATCCTGATGCTCACGGCGCGCGATGCGCTGCCGGATCGCGTCGCGGGGCTCGACAGCGGGGCCGATGACTACGTCGTGAAGCCGTTCGAGCTCGACGAACTGCTGGCGCGCCTGCGGGCGCTGATGCGCCGCGGCCCCACGCTGCAGGAGGAGCGGTTCGTGGTCGGCGACCTCGTGGTCGATTCGCGCGCGCAGCAGGTCGTGCGGGCCGGCCAGGCGGTGCTGCTGACCACCCGCGAATACGCGCTGCTGGAGTACCTCGCGCGACACGCGGGGCGCGTGGTGGGACGCGCCGAGCTGACCGAGCACGTGTGGGACGCCAACCACGATCCGGCGTCGAATGCGCTCGAGGTGTACGTGGGGCGCGTGCGCAAGAAGCTCGACGTCGCCGGTCGGACGCCGCTGCTGCACACGCGCCGCGGTGCCGGCTACCTGTTGTCAGCCGACGTCGTCGACTGATGCCGTGGCGCACGCGCGGCAACGGGGCGAAGCCGCCGTCGCCACTCGACCCCACCGCGCCGCACGCCGGCGACAGCGTGCCCAAGGAGTCGGCCGTCCTGTCCATCCGGGCGCGACTCACCCTGTGGTATGCGGCGACGTTCGGCGTGCTGCTCGGCGTGGTGGGCGTGGCGTCGTATCTCGCGCTGGCCGGCATCACTCAACGCGATGCGGACAGCTTCCTGAGCGGCACCGCGGAAGCGGTGGGCGCATCGCTGCAACTCGCGCTGTCGAGTGTGCCGCCGGCGCTCAGTGCCGACTCCACGGCCGTGCCCTGGGCCGTCGCGCGTACGCTCGACAACCATCGGCTGCGGGATATCGGGGTGGCCCTGTTCCGCGCGGCGTCACCGACGGGCGACGGCGCGCCGCAACTGCTCGCCGTGGACAGCACGTCGACAGCCACCCGGGACTTCGGGGGCGTGGTCGGCTGGCGCAGCGCGTCCGCCTCGGTGTCGCGCGCCCTCGCGCGCGGAGGCGTCGACCTCGTCACGCTGTTGCCGCAACGCGAGCGTGTCGTGACGCTGCCGGTGCGCACCCGACGCGGCACTTTCGTGGTGGCGGTGAGTCAGTCGCTCGAAGTGCATGACGCGGTGCTCCGCCGCGTGCGACAGGTCATGCTCGTGGGTATCCCGCTGTCGCTGCTGCTGGCTGTGCTGGGCGGCTACGCGCTCGCCGCGGCGAGCCTGCGCCCGGTCGAGGCGATGCGGGTGACTGCCGCGGGCATCACCGCCCGCAACCTGCACGAGCGGTTGCCCGTCTCGCGTCCGTCGGACGAGCTGGCGCGGCTGTCGCAGACGTTCAACGAGCTGCTCGACCGCGTCGAGGACGCGTTCGCTCAACGACGCCGTTTCACCGCCGACGCGTCGCACGAACTCCGCACGCCGGTCGCCATCGTGATCGGCGAGAGCGAGTTGGCCCTCTCTGCCGACCGCACCACCACCGAGTACCGTGCCGCGCTGCAGGTCATCCATGGTGAGGCGCGGCGACTCGCGCTCATCGTGGCCGACCTGTTCCTGCTCGCGCGCGCCGACGCCGCCGAGCAGACGCTCAACCCGGCGCCGCACTTCCTCGAGGAACTCGTCGGCGACTGCGTGGACGCCATGGGCACGATCGCACGGGCGCGCGACATCCGCCTGGCCTACACGCCCGAGAGCGAAGTGCCGTGGACCGGCGACGGCATGCTGCTGCGTCGCGTGGTGATGAACCTGCTCGACAACGCCATCAAGTACACGCCCAGGGGCGGCACGGTGCAGGCCAGCGTCGAGCCGCGCAGCGGTGGCGGGGCGATCGTGCGCGTGACGGACAGCGGGCCGGGCATCCCCGAGCCGCACCAGGCCCGCATCTTCGAGCGCTTCTATCGCGTGCAGCACAATGACGTCCGCTCGGACGTCGCCGACACGTCGGGCGCCGGACTCGGCCTGCCCATTGCCGCGTGGATCGTGCGGGCGCACGGCGGCACGCTGCGTCTCGCGCGCAGCGACGCGTCGGGGTCGACGTTCGAGATCGAGCTGCCGGGGTGAGCGGGGACACGTGTGGGGTGAGAAACAGGATCGGGGAGAAGGAGGAAGCGACAGGGGGAAGGGAGACGATGACTCGTCTTCCTTCCCCCTCTCACCTTCACCCTTCCTTCTGATCCTTACAACAACGACGCCCTCAGCCTATCCCACTATCGCCCGCACGTCGGCATGGTCGGATCCGGCCCCGCGATCGCGGGTTTGTTCGGCCGGTTCGCCACCGCCGTCATCACCGAGTAGATGAAGCGCCCCAGCCGCGCCGAGTGATCGTAGTCGATGTACTGCGGCTCGTCGCTGTGCTGGTGGTAGTCCACCGCGTAGCCGAGCGACATGTACACGACCGGGATGTCCTTGCGGACGTAGTTCACCTGGTCGCTGCGGCAGAAGCGGTTGAGCGGGTTCGCGGGCACGTCCCAGCTCTTGTCGATCGCCATCGGCTCAGGGATGTTCGCATTCACCGAGTCGATGATGTCGCCGAACTCGCGCGAGAGACGCCGCGCGCCGAGCATCTGCACGGAATTGGGGCCGCCGTACTTGACCTCCCAGTTCCGCCCCGCGCCCACCATGTCCATGTTGTGCGCGGCGACGATCTTGTCGAGCGGCACGGTGGGGTGGTCGGTGAACCAGCGCGAGCCGAGCAGCCCCGCCTCCTCGCCTTGGTGCGACATGAAGATGATCGAGCGCGCCGGCTTCTCCTTCGCGAAGCGCTCGGCGATCTCGAGCATCAGCATCGAGCCGGAGCCGTCGTCGTCGGCGCCGTTCATGATGCTGTCGCGGCGCGGCGCGCGGATGCTCCGCGCCCGGGCGATCAGTGAGTCGATCTTCTTCTGCTGCGCGGCCGTGGGCACGCACACCGGATCGTTCGCGCCCTGACGGCGCACGACCATGTTGTAGGCCCGCAGCGAGTCGTGGTCGACGACGGTCTGGTTGACGCCCACATGGTCGTTGTGCGCGCCCACCAGCACGTACTCGCTGGCGAGCGTCGGGTCGCTGCCGGGGAGCATCGCGATCACGTTGCGCGCCGGCGAGGGCGACACGCGCCACTGGTGAGTCCACGAGGCGCTCACCGGCTGTCCGGTGGCCCCCACCGTGAGCTGCGCGGCCGGCTTGCCGAAGAGCTGCTCGGCGGCCGCGCGCGAGATGGTGGCTGACGCAACGTTGCCGGCATTCACCTGCTGCGCCGGTCGCATCGACATGGGCTGCGCGAACGCCTGGTTGATGGCCGCCGGCTGCATGTCGTCGAGGCCCACGATGAGCACGAGCGCCGCGCCCGCCCGCTGCGCGCGGGTGTCACGCACCGCGGTGGTCGGAGCGCCGCCGCGGCCGCCGCCCGGTGCGCCACCACGACCACCGGCCGGTGTCGGGTTCGCGCGCTGGCGCGCTTCCTCGGCGATGGCCGCGTTGGCGCCGAATTTGTCGGGCACGTCGGCGCAGCTCACGAAGCTCACCGGCGCACCCTGACTCGCGGCCACGGCGCGCGTGGCGGGCGCGGCGAGGAACACCGCGACCTTGCCCTGGAGCGCCGCCGCGTCGAGCATCGCGGCCGTATCGCCCCACGTGCCCGCGAAGACGGTGGGGAGGTTACTCACGTTCACCGACGGGCCCGCGCCGTTGGCGGCGGTGGGGACCGTGGGAATCCAGTCGCGTCGCGCGGTGAGCGCGCGTCCACCTGCGCTCAGCCGCATCGTCGTCGTGTCGAAGCCGCTCGGCCCGAACGGCAACACCTGGAAGTAGCTGCCGCTGTCGCCGGCCGGCTTGAGGCCGAGGCGCTTGAACTCGCGCGCGATGTACTCGGTGCCCTTGAAGTTGCCCGGCTCGCCGATGCGGCGCCCGCGCATGGAGTCGTCGGCAAAGCCGTAGAGCCGCGTGCGCAGGTCGTTCGGCGTGATGTTCGATTCGGTGGGACGTGGCGCCCACTTGAAGGGACCCTCATCCTGCCACACCGGCTTCACGGCGGTGGCGTTGACGGCCTTGGCCGCAGGCGGCCGATTCTGGGCGGCCAGCGTGGCACCACACGGCGCCGCAAGTGTGGCGGCGGTGCACAGCAACGTGGCGTGGAGCACAGCAGGGCGCAGGCGCGCCGTGCGCCGCAACGCGTGGGCAGCGGGGAGGACGTTCACGTCGGACTCGGGTGTCGGAGATGGCGGGGCCGCGGTGTGGCGCACGATCTGCGCCCCGGCGGTCTCACAAGATACGCCCCATATTGGGCGCATGCTGACCCGCCTCGTCCCCTCGCCGATGCGTGCCGTCCGTGTGACGCACGTCCCCGCCCCCCGCCGGGCGTCATCCCGTGCCTCGCGCGCCCTCCTCGCGCTGGCCACCCTCCTCGCGCTCCCCGCGGCACGGCCGCTCCGGGCGCAGCCGGCCGTCACCTCCGCCGACCTCGACGGCCTTCGCCTGCGCAGCATCGGCCCCGCATCAATGAGCGGCCGGGTGGTGGACATGGACGTCGTCGAGTCCGACCCGTACACCATGTACGTGGCCGGTGCGACCGGCGGGTTGTGGCGTACGACCGACAACGGCGTCACGTGGAGCTCGATCTTCGACGCCCCCGTGCACTCCATCGGTGACGTGGCGGTGTTCCAGCCCAATCCGCAGATCCTCTGGGTGGGCACCGGCGAACGCGCCAACCGTCAGAGCGTGAGTTGGGGCGACGGGGTGTACAAGAGCACCGACGGCGGGAAGACGTGGAGCAACACCGGTCTGCGCACCTCCATGCACATCGGCCGCATCCAGCTGCATCCGTCCAACCCCGACATCGCCTTCGTGGCGGCGCAGGGTTCGGTGTGGGGCGCGGGGGGCGAGCGCGGTCTCTATCGCACGACCGACGGGGGACGTTCGTGGCAGCGCGTGCTGCACGTCGACGATGAGACGGGTGCCACCGATGTCGTGATGGATCCGACGAATCCGTCGGTGCTCTACGCGGCCACCTATCAGCGGCGGCGCAGCGCGTTCGGCTTCGACGGCGGCGGACCCGGCAGCGCGCTCTGGAAGAGCACCGACGCGGGCGCCACCTGGACGAAGCTCACCGGCAACGGCCTCCCCACCGGCGAGTACGGCCGCATCGGCATTGCGGTGTATCGCAAGAATCCGCGCATCGTGGTGGTGAGCATCGAACAGGGCCAGCGCTACAACGCCAGCACGGCCTACACCATGCGCAAGGCCGGGCTCTACCGCAGTGACGACGCCGGCGGGTCGTGGCGCTTCCTGAGCGACTGGAATCCGCGCCCGATGTACGCGAGCCAGCCCACGATCGACCCGAACGACGACCAGCGCGTGTACATGCTGAACGCCTACTCGTTCAGCAATGACGGCGGCAAGACCTTCACGGCGCCGCGCACCACCACGCACGGCGACGACCGCTTCGTGTGGGTGAATCCGCGCGACAGCCGGCACGTGGTCAAGCTCGACGATGGCGGTATCGGCATCAGCTACGACCGCGGCGTCAAGTTCCTCTACGTCACCTCGCTGCCGCTGTCGCAGTTCTATCGCGTCGCGGTGGACAACGCGGTGCCGTTCAATGTGTACGGTGGCCTGCAGGACAACGGCTGCTGGAAGGGGCCCAGCGCGAGCTGGAACACGACCGGCGTGCTCAACGAGCACTGGTCGCGCCTGTGTGGTGGTGACGGTTTCTGGGTCGTGCCCAACCCGAAGAACGCGCGCACGGTCTACTCGGCGTCACAGTTCCTCGGGCTGCAGAAGAACGACACGCTCACCTGGCAGGTGCAGGACATCCGTCCGGGCGATCCGGAGGGGCACATCGCGGGGCGGCGCAACTGGGAGACGTGGGGCAAGCCGGGCGCCACGCAGGTGCTCGGCAACCAGATGCACCCGGCCAACTGGGACGCGCCGTTCGTGGTGAGCGTGCACGACACGAATACCATCTACGCGGGCGCGCAGCATCTCTTCCGCTCGCGTGACGGCGGGCGCACATGGACCGACCTCGGCGACATGACCACCGGCGTCGACCGCAGCACGCTGCCGCTCATGGGACGCCAGCCGAGCGAGCACACGCTGTCCATCGACGACGGCGTGCCCTTCTTCCCCGGTGCCACGGCGCTGGCGGAGAGTCCGCGCGTGCCGGGGCTGCTGTACGTGGGCACCGACGATGGACGGTTGCGCGTGTCGCGCAACGCCGGCGCCACCTGGACCGACCTGCAGAAGAACCTGCCGGGGCTGCCCGCGGGAAGCTGGTTCGCCGGCGTCGAGCCGTCGCGTCACGCCGACGGCACCGTGTACGTGGTGGTCGACAACCATCGTAGCAACGACTTCGCCAACTACGTCTACAAGAGCACCGATTTCGGTCGGAGCTTCACGCGCATCGACGCGGGGCTGCCGGCCAATCGGGTGGCGCGCACCATCCGGCAGGATCCTCGCAACCCGGCCCTGCTGTACCTCGCGACGGAATTCGGCGTGTTCCTCTCGCCCGACGATGGTGGGCAGTGGCTGCCGCTGCGCGCCAACCTGCCGCTCATGCCGTTCAACGACTTGCTCGTGCATCCGCGCGACAACGCGCTCGTGCTGGCGTCGCATGCGCGCGGACTCTGGGTGCTCGACCAGGTGAACGCGCTGCAGGAGCTCACGCCGGCGGTGGCGGCGAGCGCCGCGCACCTGTTCACGCTGCAGCCGGCGCTGCAGGTGCGCACCACCAACCTGCGTCCGCACACCGGCGACATGCTCTTTCGCGGCGAGAACCCCGCGGTCGGGGCGCTCATCGATTACTGGGTGCGCGATGCCGGCACGCCGGTCACGCTCACCGTGCACGACAGCACCGGCCGTCTCGTGCAGACGCTGCGCGCGGCCACGCGCCGAGGCATCAACCGGGTGGTGTGGAACCTGCGCGAGGCCGACCTGCCCATTCGCAGCGGTGGCGGCGAGGACGACGAGGAGGGGCCGCGCGCGACGAGCCCCGGGCCGCTCGTCATGCCGGGGCGCTACACCGTGCGGCTCGAGGCGGCCGGTGTCCGGCGCGAGCAGCGTGTGGTGGTGCGCGATGATCCGCGTCTCACCGTGCCGCGCGCCGAACGTGCCGCGTGGACCGCGTTCCATCGCGAGGTGGCAGCGCTCATCACCCGCTTCGTGCCCACCGCGACGCGACTGCGTGAGGCGACCGGGACCGACGAGGCGACGCGCGACCGGCGCCGGCAGGCGCAGGAGCTGAGCGCGCGGCTCAGCGGTCTGTATGGTGAGGTGGCACGGTGGACGGGGGTGCCCACCGCCGACCAGCGCAGCCAACTGCGCGCCTACACGCGCCTCGCCGCCGATCTCGAGCGCGCGGCGCGCTGACGGGCGCGCCACCTCACGCGCTGCGACGTCGTTCGGCATGCCGCTGCACCTGTGGTCGTCGGCCCGGTACGCGATTCCGCTGCCCGACGGACATCGCTTCCCGATGGAGAAGTACGCGCTGCTCCGCGAGGGCGTGCTGACCGAAGGGCTCGTGTCGCCCGAGCGGCTGCACGAGCCAGCGCGGGTGGCGCGCGAGGAACTGCTGCGGGTGCACACGCCCGACTACGTGGCGCACATCGAGCAGGGAACGCTGCCGGCGGCCGAGCAGCGTCGCATCGGCCTGCCGTGGAGTGAGGCGTTTGTCGAGCGCGCCTTCCGCGTGGTGCAGGGCACCATCGAGGCCAGCGACGCCGCGCTGCAGCACGGTGTCGCCATGAACCTCGCCGGGGGCACACACCACGCGTTCCCCGAGCGTGGCGAGGGATTCTGCACCTTCAACGACGTCGCCGTGGCTGTTCGGCGCCTGCAGGCACTCGGCCGTGTGCGGCGCGTGGCCATCATCGATCTCGACGTGCATCAGGGGAACGGCACGCACGCCTGCTTTGCCGGTGACGCGCAGGTGTTCACCTTCAGCATGCACGGCGCCCGGAACTTCCCCTTCCACAAGGTGCCCGGCCAGCGTGATGTCGAGCTCGCCGACGGCACCGATGACGCGACCTACCTCGCGCTGCTGGCCGAGCACCTGCCGTCGGTGCTGCGCGCGTCGTCGCCCGACCTGGTCGTGTACCTGGCCGGCGCCGATCCGCACGAGGGTGACCGGCTGGGCCGCCTGGCGCTCACCTTCGACGGTCTCGCGCGGCGTGACGCGCTCGTACTCGAGGCCTGCCGCGAGGTGGGGTTGCCGGTATGCGTGACGCTGAGTGGGGGCTATGGGCGTGATGTGCGCGACACCGTGGCGGTGCATCTCAACACCGTGCGGGTGCTGCGCACCTTCGCGTAGCGTCGGGCGCCGCGTCTCGCTGCGCCTCGCATCGCGCGCGGGCGGCGAGGGGCGTTACCTTTCCGCGGTCACGTTGTACCCCCCGAGAGGAGAGCCCCGGATGTCCCGCCAGTCGCTGCGCCATGCCATCGCCCTCGTGTTGCCCCTGGCCCTGTGCGCCACGCGCGCGTCGGCGCAGGCGCCCACGACCTTCAAGTCGTCCGTGCAGGACTACCGCATTGTCACGGTGGCCGACGGCTTCGTGAATCCGTGGTCCATCGCGTTCCTGCCGAGTGGCGACCTGCTCGTGACGGAACGTCAGGGTCGCCTCCGCATCGTGCGGGGTGGCAAGCTCCTCCCCAACCCCGTGGCGGGTGTGCCCGCGGTGGCGGCGGCGGGGCAGGGTGGCCTGCTCGACGTGGTGCTGCACCCCAACTTCGCGCAGAACAAGTTCGTGTACCTCACGTACGCGAAGCCGCTGGCGAATGGCTCCACCACCGCGCTCTATCGCGCGCGCTTTGAGAACGATGCGCTGGTGGACGGCAAGGACATCTTCGTGGCCGAGACGCGCGGACGCCCGGGGCACTTCGGCTCGCGTGTGACGTTCGACAAGAGCGGCCACCTGTTCATGAGCATCGGCGATCGTCAGGCGCCGCCCGAGGGTGATCTCCCCAAGCACCCCGCGCAGGACCTCACGAACCATCACGGCAAGATCGTGCGGCTCATGGACGACGGCACGGTGCCGAAGGACAATCCGTTCGTGAACCAGAGCGGTGCCAAGCCGGAGATCTGGAGCTATGGGCACCGCAATCCACAGGGGCTGCAGATTCACCCGGTCACGGGTGACCTCTGGGAGATCGAGCACGGGCCGCAGGGTGGCGACGAGCTCAACCTCATCCTGCCCGGCAAGAACTACGGCTGGCCGGTGGTCGGCTTCGGCGTGAACTACGGCCCGGGCAAGGCGATTCACGCGAGCACGATGGCGCCGGGGATGGAGAACGCGAAGAACGTGTGGGTGCCGTCCATCGCGACGTCGGGGCTGCTCGTCTACACCGGCACCAAGTTCCCCGCGTGGACCGGCAGCGTGTTCGTGGGCGGTCTCGCCGGTGAGCGTGTGGCGCGCCTGACGCTCGACGGGCAGAAGGCCGAGGTGGCGGACAATCTCGTGCGTGGCCGCGGTCGGGTGCGCGACGTGCGACAGGGCCCCGACGGGTTCATCTACGTCGCGCTCGACGACCAGCAGGGGAAGCCGACGTCGATCGTGCGGCTGGAGCCGGTGGCTCGGCGCTGACCTTCGGCAACGTGAAACGCCGCCCGGATCGCTCCGGGCGGCGTTCGTGTATCGTGGCCTGGCGCGGCCGCGTGTCAGACCGGCGGCGGCTCCATCCCCATCTGCGCCCACTCTTCCATGGCCGGGCCGTACATGCCCGCGACGGGCAGTCCTGCCTGGCGCATGAGCACCGTGAGCTGTCCGCGGTGATGCGCCTGGTGCACGATGAGGATGCTGAGCGTCGTGCCACGGTTCCAGCGCATGCCGTACATGTCGTCTTCCTGCGTGAGCGTCGCATCGGTCCACTGCGACGAGAGGCGCGCGACCAGCGACGCCGACGCTGCGCGATAGGCCGCGGCGATCTCGGCCGCGCTCGCCGGAGCGGGCGCATGCTCGTCCACGCCCTCCACGCCAAGTCCGGTCTTGTTCATCATCTCGGGGATCGTCTGCGTGATGTGCCACGCAAGGCGCCCGAGCGTGCGGCCGCCGGGATACATCGGCTGGGCGAGCGACGCGTCGGTGAGCGTGTCCAGCAGCTTGAGCGTGTTTTCCGCTTCGTACTGCCACGACATGAGGAAGGGTGCGAGCGACTGATACATGGGGGGAGTGGGTGGTGGAGGCGGACGAACATTGGCGAGTGTGTGACCCGGCCCGTTACGCGTGCGCGGCCCAACTGGTTTCGCCTGCGGTGTACGGGACGCACGCCTGATACGGGCCGGGACTCTCGCGGTACCGCTGCGCCTGCGTGCAGCCGATCTCCGAGGTGAAGAAGCCGAGCAGGGCCAGCTCCTTCATCATGCGAAACCAGTGCGTCGGCTGGTCGGCCGACTTGCTGCGCATGTAATCGTACTGCTCCTGGTCGCAGGCGCGCAGCAGGGCCAGTCGTTGCTCGGTGGTGGCTTGCGCGAAATCCACCCCGTGCATGCGTTGACACCGATCGGCAAGTGTCGTCATGCCGTCGCGAAAGCGCTGCTGGTCGTCGGCGGTGTACGTGTCGGTGACCATGAGCGCCATGAACGGGCCCGTGTGCGCCGCCCGCGCTCCCGGCGAGCGCTCGGTGTCGGGGAGGATCGTGTCGGCCACGTCGTCGAGGAACGCGACGTCGTTCGGGCTGAACGTGCCGATGGGCGCCTCGCGTGCCGGCACCGAGGCGCGGTCGCCGGCGCAGGCCTCGAGCAGCGAGATGCCGCCCACGAAGGTTGCGCCGCCCAGCAGCACCCCCACGCGACGAATGGCCTCGCGCCGCGCGATGGCGGCGTCGGCGCCGGACCAGCGCAGAAAGTCGGTCATGGCACGGGCCTCACAGGTCGCGACGCGTGAGCGCGCTCACGGCGAAATCCGCCGCGCGTGCCGTGAGCGCCATGTAGGTGAGCGACGGATTCACCGCCGCGGCGGAGGTCATGCAGGCGCCGTCGGTGACGAACACATTGGGCGCGTCCCACACCTGATTGTTGGCGTTGAGCACGCTGGTCTTCGGGTCGCGCCCCATGCGCGCCGTGCCCATCTCATGGATGCCCATGCCCGGTGCGTAGCCGCGATCGAACACGGCGACATCCTTCACGCCGCTCGACTCCAGCATCTCGGCCATCTCACGCCCCATGTCCTTGCGCATCTGCACTTCGTTGTCGCGCAGGGCGCAGTCGATCGCGAGCACCGGCATGCCCCACTTGTCGCGCTTGGTTTCGTCGATCGTGACGCGATTGCGATGGTCGGGGAGCATCTCGCCAAAGGCGTTCGCACCGACGCTCCACTGTCCGGGTTGCGCCATGGCGTCCTTGAAGTCGCCGCCGATGCCCAACTCGGCCACCGCGCGCGACCACCCCGTGCGCGAGGCGCTGCCCTGGTAGCCGAAGCCGCGCAGGTACGGGCGGCGGTCGCCGGCGAGGTTCTGGAAGCGCGGGATGTAGAAGCCGGTGGGGCGTCGCCCGTAGTAGTACTGGTCCTCGAACCCCTCGAGCCGCCCTGATGCGCCGAGGCGGAAGTGATGGTCCATGAGGTTGTGTCCCAACTCGCCGCTGCTGCTGCCCAGCCCGCCGGGCCAGACGTCGCGTGCCGAGCGCATGAGCAGCCAGGTGCTGTTGAGCGTGGACGCGCAGAGGAAGATGATCTTCGCGCGGTACTCGGTGGCGGCGTTGGTGAGCGCATCGGTGACGCGCACGCCCGTGGCGCGCCGGCGGTCGCGGTCGTAGACCAGCTCGTGCACGATGGCGTGCGTGCGCAGCGTGAGGTTGCCGGTGGCGCGCGCGGCCGGCAGCGTGCTGCTCTGCGTGCTGAAGTACGCGCCGTAGATGCACCCGAGCCAGCAGGCGTCGCGGGTTTGGCAGGCCCCGCGGCCGGGCAGTGGTTGCGTGAGGTTCGCGCTGCGGCCGATGATGAGGTGTCGACGCGCCTTGTACGTCTTGGCGATCTGTGCGGCGATGTGGCGTTCACCGCAGTTGAGCGCGAAGCCCGGGAGGAACTCGCCGTCGGGCAGGTGTGGCAGGTTCTCGCGGGTGCCCTGGATGCCGGCGTGCCGTTCCACGTGGCTGTACCACGGGGCGATGTCGCGGTAGCGAATGGGCCAGTCGATGGCGATGCCCTCTCGCGCATTCGCCTCGAAGTCGAGGTCGCTCCAGCGATAGCTCTGCCGTCCCCACATGAGGGAGCGCCCGCCGAGCTGGTAGCCGCGATACCAGTCGAAGCGCTGGATTTCGGTGTAGGGCGAGTCCTTGTCGCTGGCCCAGAAATCGAGGTTCTTCTCGTTGAGCGGATAGTCGCGCTGCAGCACCGGATAGTCGCCGATCATCTGCTGCGTGCGTCCGCCGCGATGGGGATACTCCCAGGGACCCTTGGTCGCGTTGACGTAGTCCTTCACATGCTCGACCGGGCGACCGCGTTCGAGGAGCAGGACCTTGAGTCCCTTCTCGCACAGCTCCTTGGCGGCCCAGCCGCCGGCGATGCCGGAGCCGACGACGATGGCGTCGAAGGTGGTGGTGGGAGTCTGCACACGGGCCTCGGCGTGAAGGACGCGCGACGATGGCGGCGCGACACGCGGCGCGTTGCGCGGTGCGTTGCGCGGCGTGACCTGTGCAGTTTGCGTCGCGGGGGCGGGAGATGCCACCCGCGCGCCTGTCGTCCCGGGAGAACGCGTGGCGTTGTCTTGACGTGCGCGTGATGCGGCGCAGGTTGCAGGGATGCGTCCTGTCCCCAGCCTCCTCGTGCGTGCCGCGACCGTCGCGGTGCTGCTCCCACTCGTCGCCGGCGCCTGCAGCGCGCGCGGCGGTGCCCGCGCGTCGGCCGGTGCACCAGCCCCTGAGCCCGTCTACATCCAGCCCGACGGACCGCCGGCCAATCCGTTCTCACCGGCGGTGCGGGTGGGCGACCTCATCTTCGTGAGCGGTACGCTGGGGACGAAGGCCGACGGCACGCTGGTGCCCGGCGGCATCGAGGCCGAGACGCGGCAGGTGCTGGAGAACATCAAGCGCACGCTGGCGGCCGGCGGGGTGGGGATGGAGCGGGTCGTGAAGTGCACCGCGTTCCTCGCCGACCTCAAGGAGTGGCCGGCGATGAACGCGGTGTACAAGACCTACTGGCCGAGCGGAAAGTACCCCGCGCGCGCGGCGGTGCAGGCGACGCTGCTGTTCGGCGCGCGAGTGGAGCTGGAGTGTGCGGCGGTGGCGCGGTAGGGGTTACAGCTCGTCGGCCGTACAGCAGCCAACCCCGCAGCGAACCCAGACGGGAGCTTCCAGGGCTTCATCGCGAATGCGCTGAATTGTCTTCATGTCGTCCGCCGAAAGCAGTTCCCCAATAAGCGGTTCCTGCTGTGCGAAGACGCCGACAGTGCTCCTTGGAACGGGTCCCGGCTGAACGTTCAGAATCACTCCCAGGAGGGAGTACTGACGAATTGCGGCGACGAGCTGGGCATACTTCGGGTCACTCGCCGCCTTCTGGAGCAGTCGGTGCTCGATCTTCGACGCCTCCTCGGCGTTCTTGCACGTCGTGAATGTTGCCGGCTTGGTCGCCGACGTGGCCTCGTGCGTGTGTCGGCACCAGTGGAACGCGCCGCTCTTGAGCGAATCAAGCTGAACGCCGTTGCGGACTCCGTAGATCGTCCAGTGGGCGATCGGATAGCTGGTCCGGCCCGACGCCCATCGCCAGGCATAGCTCAGCTTGGACGGATCGAACGGACGGACGACGAAGTAGTAGGTCCGTCCCAGCGCCTCGGTGCCGGGCCTGCCGATGCCATAGCGCGGGTCTTCTCCTCCGGCCGGATCGCGCTCCAGCTTGGCGACCACCAGCCCACGTGAAGCCAGCAACTTTATGGGCGCCTTGTCCGTGGCGTCCAGTGCGGTCACCCGTGTCATAACGGGCGTCGGCCCACTCGTCTTCCGTGGCAGCTCGACGGACTCCGGCCTCCACGAGGAAAGTCCCGACAGCCATCGACGGAACTCCGGCGTGTCGGCGATGTCACTGGGCGGATATCCCGGACACGCGGGTCGACCTGCTGTAGAACCGGCGGCAGGGAGGCAGGCGTCCGGAGGCCCAGCGCCAAGCTTCCCGTAGGAGTACACGGATCGACCCACCGCACCGCCAAGTGCGGCGGCAGCGGCAAGGATGTACAACAGACGGTCATCGACACTACCCCATCGACGGATCGTACGCACCTGAGCCTCGTTGGTGAATGGAAATGGCGAACGACCAGGTCCGTGCGCCCGATCGCCAAGTGGGTCGTGCACGTACACTACGATTCCAACTGGTCCGTCGTGCAGCACCCGACCCCGCAGCGGACCCACACCGGATCGTCCTCCACATCGAAGGTGAGATCAGTGAAGAAGATCAGTTCGCGGTCATCGATTAGGTCCTGAAACTCGGCCTTGATCTGCGCCTGTCGTGCGGCCCGCGTGGTATCGGTGAAGGGGATGTCCCGTATGACGCGCACGATGGACAGCACCCGCAACCGTGCCGACAGGGAGTCGAAACGCGCCTCACGGATGCGAGGATCCCGCAGCAACCGCGCGTGAATCGTGGCCGCACGCTCGGCACTGTCACAGTCGATGAACTGTGCGGGATCCAGCGTGACGCTCCTGGTATGCGCGTGCGCACACCATCGCAAGGTTCCACGCTTCACTGCAACGAGTTGGCCAGCCGCAGTTTGTCCGTACAAGGTCCAGGCACCTATCGGATAGCTTGGAGCATTGCTGAGGAGCCTCCCAACAAAGGTCGGATACTTCAACCGGAACGGCTCGGCCACAAAGATGAATGCCCGCTGCAGCCCCCTCCCTTTGGTCTCCGCGCCGCCGATGCCGTAGCGCTGGTCTTCGTCGCTCTCCGGGTCCCCTTCGATTCGCGCGATCACCAAGCCACGGCTCTTCAGCTCACGCAGTTCTGCCATGTCTGTTCGACTGAGTGCCTGTAGCGTCATGGTCTTGAGCGGCCCGCCCTGCGTGACCGTCCGCCGGGTGGCGGTGATGCGCTCCGGCCGCCACGTCCGCGTGGACAGCCAGCGGATGATCTCCGGGGAGCTGGTGAGCTCCCCCGGTGGATAGCCCTCGCACACCGTTGCGGCAGACGCGTTGGTCTCGGAGGTGCAGCGATTGTCCGGGCCTCTGCCGACCCGCAAGTACTGGGCGTACGCGAAGAGCCCCGTTCCCGCGACGGCGACCGCGGAGATCGCGATGATGATCTCCACCAGCGTGAACGCGCTGCGCTTGACGTGCTGCATGTCTCCTCCCGCTGAGCGGTTGCGGTGTCGAACTACACTCCACGTGGGAACGCCGTGCGCACGCGCTGCAGCCACTCGTCCAGCCGAGCGCGCTCCTCGATCGAGAGCTGCTTCGTCGATGTCGTCTCCGTGGTCAGTGTGCGCAGCAGCTCCAGGCAGCGCCGGAGGCCCGACACCTGTTCCGGCATTTCGAGCGTGGACATGCTCATGCCGGAGAGGCCGTCCAAGGCATCGAGAAGGTGCCGCAGCGTGCCCACGGTGTCGCCGGCCTCGGCGGTGATCCACAGTTCGAGAAACTGAAAGTCCCATGTCACGGCCCCAATCACGGCTCCCCGACGCCGGCGCTGCAGTTCCCGAACCGTCTCCAGCGCCTCGGTCTTGCGACTGGCGCCCAGATGGCGAAGTGCCTCGTCGAGCTCATCCAGGCTGCGAAACTCTGCCATTGCGCCGACGCCGATGCACGGGACCGCCCGGCGCAACACCGGTGCAAACCAACGCTCCCGAAGGATCGTTCGCTCGGCGCGCGAGGCGCTGCGATCGAAGACCTCCTCGAGGCGCGCGCGCCGAGCACGAACGGTCTGACAGTCTCCGACGAGCAGCGCTTGTTCGAATCGATCCAGCGCACCTCGCAAGTCGGGGCTAAGTGCTGCCATGCGCAAGGAGTCGTCCGCCCACGCGCGCGCTACGATCGCGGAATCCCCCGTCAGCGTTGCGAGGGACACCGTTGCGCGGCGCCCGATGTCGTGAGTCAGCACGCTGTCCTGGAGCGCCTGCGTGGCGCGCGATAGTCCCTCCGACAGCCGCCCCCGACGGAGCGCCACACGTATCGCTGCGAGTGCGAGCGCGCCCTGATGCCGGCCGGCCCGATCCAGCGTGGCAGAGCGCGCGAGCGCGGCATCCACACCTTGTGCGTCGCCTGGCGCGATCATGCCCGCGCTTTCCAACGCGACCGCGTGTGCGAAGTGCGCATCGAACGCCTGGGGGAAGCGGCGAGCCCACCGGGCGGTCAGCGCGACATCGACGCTTTGCCCACGGCGCAGCGAAGCCGCCCATGTCGGTGGCACCGTGCTCGGATCACCCCGTTCACTGAGGGCGGCGGCCAGGGGCAGGAACGCGAGCGTGTCAGACAGCAGCGCCGGCAACGCTACGAATCGTTCGCTTCCCGACCTCCCCGTGCGCACCTGTGCCCCCCCCGCATACGTCATCCGCCGCATTCGCGGCATGAGTGCCCCCAGCAACCCCGACGTCGGTGCCACGTCCACCGACCGCGTGAACGCCTGCAGCGCGCCCCAATGACTCGACCGGAAGCGCAGCCCCTGCGGCGTGCGTATCACCACGTCGTCCAGGCGCTGACATTCACCAAGCCCCACCAGCGCCTCGAAGCGCACGGCATCCACGCGCTCGGCCTCACGATACGTCGCGCACGCCTCGGGGAACGCCCGCCGCGCCATCTGCTCGAGGCCGTGCGCCAGCAGCGTGAGGTCGCTGTCGAGGGGACTCGGCGTCGGCGCACCACCGATGGTGCTCACGCGTCGCAGCGCCGCCTCCACGTCCGGCTGCCATGCGGTCACCTGCCGCGGCTGCGACCACGCCGCACTCTGCGCGGCCCACAGGTGCGCCGCCGCGAACCCCGGCGCCGCGTCGCGCGCCGCACGGAACGCCGCGGCCGCCGAGTCGAGCTGGCCGTCGAGCATCAGGTCGGTGCCCCGTACGAACGCGCGCAGCGCCGGCAGCGACCGCGTGGGAATGCTCTCGATGCCACGCAGCCCGTCCAGCGCGCGCCCGGCCAGCACCTCGCGCGCCAGCGACGCCGTGACGGGCGCGAGGCCGGTCGCCGCGCCGTCGAGCCAGCGCGCCGGCACGAGCCGCCGCACCTCGCGCGGCACCGCCCCCGCACTGTCGCGCACCGTGAGCCGCAGCTGCACACTGTCGCCCAGCTTCGTCATGCTGGTCGTCACCTGCACACCGCGTCGCACACTCCCGCCGCGCAGCGCGCCGTCCCGCGTCGCGACGCCGCTCCACGCCGAGAGCTCCGCGCGCAACCCCGCCTGCAGCGGCGCGGCCGGCGATGCGTCGCCGTCGGCCAGTGCCACCACGAGCGCGCCCGCCGGCACCTCGCCGCCATCGTCCGCGCTCGCGCGCGTGGCCCACCACACCGCCGCGCTCGCGACCACGGCGAGCACCGCACCCGCCGCCACCATCGCACCGCGCGACGTCGCGCGTGCGGGAGGAGGCGATGTCTCTATGGGCGTGCGCCTCCCGGTCGGCGTCATCGTGCCAACGCCGCCCTGCGGCCCCTCGGTCGTCCTCAGCACATCGAGCGCGATGAGGAACTCGTCCATCGACCGGAAGCGGTCGGCCGCCGCCACCGCCATCATGCGCGACAGGATCCCCTCGAGCGCTGGCGTGACCGCGGGCCGATACGTCGAGACCGGTGGCTGCTGGCCGGTGAGTCGTAGCGCGCGCAGCCCCTCGAGCGTTGCCGCCGCATGCGGACGCACGCCCGCCAGCATCTCGTACAGTACGCACCCCAGCGCGTACTGGTCGCTGCGCGCGTCCATGGGTTCGGCGCACAGCTGCTCGGGGCTCATGTAGGCGAGCGTACCTACCGCCTCGCCGGTGCTCGTGATGCGCGAGATGTCATGCTCGCCGGTGACACGCGCGATGCCGAAGTCCGCCAGCACCGCACCACCGGCGCCGAGCAGGATGTTCTCCGGCTTGACGTCCCGATGCAGGATGCTGCGGGCGTGCGCGTGGGCGAGCGCGCTGCCCACCTCGCGCGCGATCTGCACCGCGTCGGCGATGGGGAGCTGCGGCTCGCGCACGAGCCGATGCGCCAGCGTGGCCTGCGGCGCGAGCTCCATGACGACGAAGGGGCGGCCATCCACCGTGCCGCTGTCGTGCACATGCAGGATGTGCGCATGCTCGAGCCTGGCGAGGAGCTGGATCTCCTGCAGGAAGCGCCGCACCAGGTCGGGCGCGACCACGTCCTCGCGCAGCACCTTGATGGCGACATCGCGCGCCAGCAGGGAGTCGTGGGCGCGATAGACAAGCGCATGCCCGCCGCGGCCGATTTCCTCGACCACGTCGTAGCGTTCGAGCAATTGGAACGGCAGCGCTGGCAGCATCGCGGGCGGGGGGTGTTTCGCTGCCGGAAACTACGGTGCCGGGCCCCCGCGCGCTGCAGGGCGGGGCGATGTCACGTAATCGGGTGGGTGGGCGGATGCGACAGTCGCCCCCCGCCCCCCGCCTACTCCTCGCCCGCCACGCTGTCGATGTTGAACCCGAGCGCCCGCAGGCGGGCCCCCATGTCCTTGCGCTCCACGCTCCGCACGTAGGCCTCCTCGGGCTCCACCTGCTTCGTCTTCACGAGATGCAGCAGCGCGTCGTTCAGCGTCTCCATGCCCAGCTTGCGCTGCGTCTGGATGACGTTGTTGATCTGCACCGTCTTGTTCTCGCGGATGAGTGCGCTCACCGCCTTGTTCACGATGAGCACCTCGCGCGCCGCCACCCGCCCGCCGCCGATCTTCTTGCACAGCGTCTGCGACACCACGCCCTTGAGCGACTCGGCGAGCATGATGCGGATCTGCTCCTGCCGGTCGGCGGGGTACTGGTCGACGATACGGTTGATCGTCGACGCCGCCGTGCTCGTGTGCAGCGTGCCGAGCACGAGGTGCCCGGTCTCGGCGGTCTCGAGCGCAATGGCGATGGTCTCGAGGTCGCGCAGCTCGCCCACCAGCACGATGTCCGGGTCCTCGCGCAGCGCGGCACGCAGGGCGCTCTTGAAGCTCTGCGTGTGCACGCCCACCTGACGTTGCGTGATGAGGCACTTCTTGCTCTGGTGGACGAACTCGATCGGGTCTTCGATCGTGATGATGTGATCGGAGCGCGTGCGGTTCATGAGGTCGACGAGCGCACACAGCGTCGTCGATTTGCCGGAGCCGGTGGGGCCGGTGACCAGTACCAGCCCCTTCGTGAGGTAGCAGAGTTGCTGCACCTCCTGGCTGATCCCCATCTGTTCGACGGTCACCGTACCGCTCGCGATGGTACGCAGCACGGCTGCCACCCCCTGCCGATCACGCAGCACGTTGACGCGGAAGCGGCACAGGTCGGCGATCTCGTACGCGAAGTCGGTGTCCCAGTTCGCGTCGAATTCCGCCTTGTTCTTGTCGGGCATGATGGCCCACAGCATCCCCGACAACGCCGCATCGTCGAGCGTCGACTCGCCTTCGATGCGCACGAGGTCGCCACCGAGGCGGAGAATGGGCGGCTCGCCGACGCGGAGGTGGAGGTCGGCCGCCCCCTTGGCCACCTGCGTCCGCAGCAGCCGCTCGATGGCCCCGCGCGCGGCCGCCTCGTTCTCGAACGACCCGAACGGCCGGTCGCTCGCGCGACGCCGGAGGTGACGGGTGCCTTCGGGGACATTCGGATCGCTCGGCCCTGGCTTGTCCACCCACTGCCGGATCCGGAGGCGCAGGCGCGGCGCATCCGGTTCCTGCTGGATGAGCCACCGCTTGCCGTTCCACTCGTAGAGGAACCGGATGGCCGTCGCCGCCGCGACCGCCGGCTTGTCGTCGGCGCTGGCCACCTCGCCGACGAGGCCCAGCACCTGCGCGCGGGTCAGGACCTGCTGACTGAGCGGCTGTTCGCCGGCCGGCGTGACCGCACGGATGGGCGCATCGGCTTCGAGCAGGAGCGCCGACGCGGAACCGGAGTCGAGACGGGGAAGGACGCGATCGAGTTGGGGCACGACTGCAGGACGACGAAGGGCAGAGATCGTGACGAGGGGCGGATGCTCAACCCCGAACGTAGAACCCCGAAGGCAGAACCCCGAACGTAGAACCCCGAAGGCAGAACCCCGAACGTAGAACCCCGAAGGCAGAACCCCGAACGGCGTGAGCCGGCACTGCGGGAACGGCAGGGGCGACAGGCGTCACCGCGTGAGCGCGACCCGCGACAGGCACAGGGCGGGGGCGGTCATACCAGCCAACCGCGGTAGCCGGCACCCGCCAGCCTGCGAACGGCGGGAGCCGAAGGCGAACCGCCCGTTGTACCCGTCCCAGCGCCGCCCGCGCCCTGAGCCTGTCGTCCCTGCGCTCACGCGGTGACGCCTGTCGCCCCTTGTTGCTCCCGCCGTCAGGGCTCACGCAGTTCCCGCGTCACTCCGGGCGTCACCCTTTCCCCACGATCGCAACCAGCAAGGCGAGCCCCAGCATCGTGAGCGCGCCTCTCATCCTCGCATTCCACGCCGGCATCGATCCGTCGCGACTCGCCTGCCGGTCCCACAGCAACTGCGCGATGGCGGTGACGGTGAGCAGCGCGAGTGCGTGCCGGACCGCGAGGGTGGGGAGCAACGCGACGAGTCCGAGCACCGACGGCACCGCGGCCAGCGCGAGGCGCCACGCCACCGGCCGCTCCGGCGCCCGATGCAGTTCCGCGCCCCACCGCACCCCTCCCAGAAAACTCGAGGTCAGGGCGGCGTAGGTGAGAGCGAGCTGCAGCATCGCCGGCTGACGATCGGGGGCGCGCACCGCGACGAGCAGGAAGAGTAGGAAGGGGAGCAACCCGCTCGCGGAGAGGAGGAGAGTCGAACGTGGCGGCATGGGGTGAATACTTACTGCGTGAGCCGTAACGGCGGGGGCGGGACGACCACCAACTGCGTGAGCCGTAACGGCGGGAACCGCAGGGGCGACAGGCTGCACCACGTAAGCGCATGGGGCGACAGGCACAGGGCGCGTGCGGTCTTCCCGACGAACCGCGGTAGCCAAGGGGCGCAAACACGCTAGCCGTCAAGCCGCGGGAGCCGAAGGCGATCCGCACCGTGGTCTCCGTAGTACGACCGCCCCCGCCCTATGCCTGTCGCTTCACGTGCTCACGCGGTGACGCCTGTCGCTCCTGCTGTTCCCGCCGTCCCGGCTCACGCAGTTCGCAGGTTCAGCGCAAAGCGAATCTCTTCCGTACCTTCTCTCAACTCTCCCTTCCTCCTCCGCGATGCCGTCGACCGCCTCCCGCCTTTCCATCTTCACCGAATCCGTCATCCGCGGGACCACCCGTCTCGCGAATCAGTACGGGGCCATCAACCTGTCGCAGGGGTTCCCCGACTTCGATCCGCCGGAGGTGTTGCTCGAAGGGCTCGAGCGGGCGACGCGGGGGCCATTCCACCAGTACGCGGTTACCTGGGGCTCTCCCCGCTTCCGGCAGGCCCTCGCGGCCAAGATCACGCGGTGCTCGGGGCTCGCCGTCGATCCCGATCAGCATCTCGTGGTCACCTGCGGCAGCACCGAGGCGATGATGGTCGCGATGATGACCGCCTGCAATCCGGGCGACAAGGTCATCGTCTTCTCGCCGTACTACGAGAACTACGCCGCCGACGCGATCCTCTCGGGCGCGGAACCCATCTACGTCCCGCTGCATCCCCCCGACTTCGGCTTCGACGAGGACGACCTGCGCCGGGCCTTCGCGCAGGGCGCCAAGGCCATCGTGGTGTGCAATCCGTCGAACCCGTGCGGCAAGGTGTTCACGCCCGACGAACTGCGCACCATCCTGCGCCTCGCCGAGGAGCACGATGCGTGGATCATCACCGATGAGCCGTACGAGCACATCGTGTACGCGCCGCACGTGCACACCTACATGAACACGCTGCCGGGCGCATTCGAGCGCACGATCACCGTCAACTCGCTCTCGAAGACCTACAGCATCACCGGCTGGCGGCTGGGCTACGTGCACGCGCCCGCACACGTCATCGCGCAGGCCCGCAAGGTGCACGACTTCCTCACGGTGGGGGCTGCGGCGCCGCTCATGGAGGCGGCCGTCGGCGCGCTCGAGCTGCCGGCGAGCTACTACGACGGGCTCACGGCACTGTACACCGCCAAGCGCACGCTCTTCCTCGACATCCTGCGCACCACGGGGCTCTCGTACACCGAGCCACAGGGCGCCTACTACGTCCTGGTCGACATCAGCCCGCTGGGCTTCGCCACCGACACCGAGGCCAGCGAGTGGCTCATTCGCGAAATCGGTGTGGCAGGGGTGCCGGGCTCGAGCTTCTTCCGCGAGCCGGTCAACAACCTGATCCGCTTCCATTTCGCCAAGCGCGAAGAGACGCTGCAGGCGGCCGGCGAGCGGCTCGCCCAGCTCACGGTGCGGGTGAACGCGGGGCGGTAGCCGAGAGGTAGAGCAGGACGAGGACGAGGGCCATGAAGCCGACCGTGAGCCAGCGGGCGAGTCGCATGGCCCAACTTATCCCCGCACCGCGTCGCGCGCCGTGGTGAGGTGCGCCCGCACCGGCGCAGCAAGCGGCAGGGCGAGCGCCCGGTCGTAGGCCGCCCGCGCACCCGCGACATCGCCCACCCTGGTGCACAGCGTGGCCACCACCGCGTGCACCTCAGGCCACGCGCCCAGCTCGCGCTCGAGCGCCTGCGCGGCCGCCAGCGCCTCTGCCAGCGCTCCGGTATCGCGCGCGCCTTCGGCGAGTGCCACCACGCGCGCCAGCCGCGCGAGCGGGGAAGGCGCGACGACCAGCAACTGGTCGTACGCGAGCACGATCGCGTCCCAGTCGGTGCCGGCGTAGTCGGCGGCAGTGGTGTGCAGCAGCGCGATCTGTGCCTCGAGGTGGTAGCGGGTGAGCCGCTCACCCTCCGCCGCACGTGCGAACGCCTGCACGCCCCGCGCGATGAGCGCGCGATGCCATTGCGTGCGATCCTGTTCGGCCAGCGGCACCGCGACCCCGCCAGCCGCCCGCGCCGGCAGGCGCGCCGCGTGAAAGCAGAGCAGCGCCTGCAACGCGAACACCTCGGGCAGTGCGGTGTCGGGCCAGCGCGTGAGCTGCGTGACCGCGCGCAGCGCTTCGCCACACAGCTCCGGCCTGATGAGCGCATCGCCCTCGGTTGCGAGATGCCCCTCGGTGAACAGCGCGTAGCACACGGCGAGTACGTCGCGCAGGCGGGCCGGCAGCTCGGACGGGGGCGGCACCTCGAAGGTCGCGCGATGCTCACGCAGCGTGCGCTTGGCACGCACCAGGCGCTGCGCCACCGCCGATGCATCGGCCCGCAGCAGCCGTGCGATCTCCTCGACGCTGAGCTGCCCCACACACTTGAGCGTGAGCGCCACGCGCGACTCGGCGGTGAGCGCGGGGTGACAGCACATGAACAGCAGCCGCACCTGGTCGTCGGCCAGCGGCGCGATCTCGGCCGCCACCGCGTTCGCGTCATCCGGGCCGAGGTCGTCGCCTGCGGCCGCGTCGAGCGCGTCCGCGTCATCCACCAGCCGGCGCGCGGCCCGCGCGAGGTCGAGATAGCGGCGCCGCGCGACCTGGCTGAGCCACGCCATCGGATCGGCAGGGGTGCCGGCCACCGGCCAACTGCGCGCGGCCGCCACGAACGCCTCCTGCACCGCATCTTCCACCCGGTCCAACTGGTCGGCTCCCACGCGTCGCAGCAGGCGGGCGGTGAGCCGTGCGGCCGCCTCGCGGAAGCCGCGCGGGTCGGCCAGCAGCGCCGCGATGGCGTCCGATGTCGATTCCGCGGCCGACCCTGCGTCTACGGGATACGCGGGGGCGCGCTCGGCGGCCTCCACCTGGTCCTGATCCTTCATGCGTGTGTCACGCGAGGTGTCCGATGGCGACGTTCATGCTGCTGCTGTTCGATGATCCGACGGAATATGCCGACATGTCCCCCGACCAGCTCCAGGCGGTCGTGGAGAAGTACATGGCGTGGTCGGCGGAGATGGGCGCGGCCGGTCGCCTGCAGGGCGGCCACAAGTTGCGCGACGAAGGTGGGCGCATCGTGCGCAGCGAAGGGGGCGCCGTGGTCGTGCGCGACGGGCCGTACGCGGAAGTGCGCGAGGTGGTGAGCGGCTACTTCCTGATCGAGGCGGCCGACTACGCCGACGCGGTGGCCGTGGCCTCCACCTGCCCGCATGCCCACTCGCGCGGGTCGATGCACGTCCGCGAGATCGAGGTCATCGGCCCGTCGCAGTGACGGGCCCGGCACGGCCCGCGCGCTGCGCGCCGCTACCGCAGCGGCAACACCACGCCGTCCACCGCGCCGTCGGGCTTGATGCCGAGGAGCGCGGCCAGCGTGGGGGCGATATCGACGGTGCGGACGAAGCCGGTGTGCGTGCCCCGCGTGACACCGGCACCCGCGAAGATGAGCGGCACCTGCGAGTCGTAACCGTGTGGTGAGCCATGCGAGGCGACGTTGCCGCCCCACGTGCTGAAGGGGTGCAGCGTGACCACCAGCTCCACGTTGTTGACGGCGGGGAACTGGTGGGCCCAGCGTCGCGCGATCGGGTCGCGCGCGGAGTCGGCGAGAATCTGCGACCAGCGATCGGCGCGCAACACGCCCGGTTGCTGGCGCGCCGCCCGCGCGAAGGCCTCCACCGCGCTGTCGAGGTCGGCGGGGCGCTTGAACTTGCGCCGGTCGGAGAGGAGGATCTGCTGGTCGAGCTCGAGTGCGAACGTGTCGACGCCCATCGCACGCAGTTGCGCGCGCAGCGCCGGCATGAGCGGATAGAGGTTCGCGCGCACGGGCTTGGGCGTCACCGTGGCCGGCGCGAGCTCGGGAATGGGTGCGACGCCGTGGTCGGCCGTGAGCACCACCGTCACGCGCGCACGGTCGCGCAGGGTGGCCAGCGAGTCGAGGAAGCGCCCCAGCGCGCGATCGAGGCGCAGGATCTGGTCGTGCATCTCGCGCGAATCGGGACCGTAGTTGTGGCCGATCACGTCGGTGGCCGAGAGCGAGATCGCGAGCAGGTCGGCCTGCGGCCCCTTGCCGAGCTCCATTGCCGTGACGCCCTCGAGCGCGAGGTCGAGCACCACGTCGTCGATGAACGGCGTGATGCGGAGCTCGCTCTGGGCGTTGATCTCGTCGTCGGGCAACTGATGCGGAAACGTGAACCGGCGCCCGCCCATCTCGGCCGAGACGCTGTCGGGCTCGCGATAGGCACTGTCCGCCAGCAGGAGCGCCCACGTCTTCCCCGCGTAGCTGGCCGGCAGGCGTCGCTCGTTGAAGCGGCGGAGCCAGGCGGGCACGTCGCGCCGATACCAGGTGCTCGTGAGGAAGCGCCCGTCGAGCGAGTACCAGTACACGTCGGCCTTCGCGCGCCCCACCGGCAGGATCGCCGCGCGGTCCTTCATCGACACGGAGAGCACCTTCGTCCGGCCGTCTGCGGCCTTCATCCAGTCGTACAGTGTGGTGCCCTGGAATCGTCGCGGTGATGCGCCGGGCCCGTAGCCGTTGGCCACCAGCGGTGCCGCGTCGTCGTCCACGCCCTCGCGGTTGAGCATGATGCCGGTGCTGCGCGGATAGCGCCCGGCGAGGAGCGTGGCGTGTCCCGGCGCGGTCTCGGTGATCGCGTGGTCGTGGTGCGCATCGGTGAAGCGCGCGCCCTCGCGCATGAGTCGGGCGAGGCCGCCGGTGAGCTGGGGGGCGAAGCGGTCGAGGTAGTCCGCCCGCATCTGGTCGACGGCGATGAGCACCACGAGCGCCGGCCGATCCTGCGTGGTCGCCGTCGTGGTCGCCGTCGTGGTCGCCGTCGTGGTCGCCGTCGCGGTCGCCGTCGCGGTCGCCGTCGGGGGCGCCGGCCGCTCGACCGTCGCCGCCACGGGTGCGGGCGTCGGACGGACCAGCGTCAGCCCAAGGACAAGAGCCACCAGCGTCAGGGAGCGCAGCATTCCGCGAATGTGCCGGGCCGCCGTGCACGCGGCAAGCCTGCAGGGCCGCGGAGGCGGCAGCCGATCGGGCGGGTGCCGCTCGGCGCGTCGCATGGCGGTTCCGGCACCGTGGCACGATGTTTGGTGCGACTCGTCACCGGGTGGTGACGGGCGTGCCCCCTCCCACGGAGCTCCCGCGTGACGCAGTTGCTGCGCAATGCGCCCGGCACCCGCGTGGTGCTGCGCTGCCTTGCGTTCTACCTCATCCTGGTTCTCGTCGGCGTCATCGTCTGGGATCGCCTCCCGACGGGGCCGTCGATGGTGCCGACGTCGCTCGAGGCGCTCTTCGGCCGCGGGGACGCGATCGATCCGCGCACCAGCGTACCGCCCGACGAGGTGAGCCTGGCACTGGCCGTGGCGGTGGCCATGAGCGCGGCCGCGCTGCTCTCGCTGCCGGTGGCGTGGATCTACCAGCTCACGCGCGCCAAGCGCGGCTATCAGCAGTCGGTGGTGCAACTGCTCATCGTGCTCCCGACTGTCGTCGCGGGCATCGTGCTGCTGGTCAAGTACTCGCTGGCGCTGGCGTTCAGTCTTGCGGGCATCGTGGCTGCGGTGCGCTTCCGCAACTCGCTCGACGACAGCAAGGACGCGGTGTACGTCTTTCTCGCGACCGGCGTCGGCCTCGCGTCTGCGGTCAACCTGCCGGTCGCGATGGTGCTCTCCGCCACCTACAACTTCGTGGCGCTGGTGCTCTGGTACACCGACTTCGGCGCCTCGCCGGTCGAGCTCGACGGTCGCATGGCCGAACGGCGCCTCGCGAAGGCGCGACAGCTGGCGCGCACGGGCACCTTCGTGGCGCGCATGGACGACGAAGTGCTGCGCAACATGACGGCGGAACAGCTCGAGGGGCTGGCCGAGCGGGCGTGGCGTCGTGCGCGCGGCACCGAGAGCGGCGCCGAGAGCGGCGCGACGCCGGAGGAGCGGACCCTGCGCCTCGTCACCGGCGACCCCACCACGCTGCGTCGGGTCGTCGAGCCGCGACTCGCCGAGTTCACCAAGACGTGGCGCTTCCATGGCATGGAGACGCTCGAAGAGGGCGCGCGCCTCGAGTACCGCGTGCAGTTGCGCAAGAAGTCGACGCCCGAGGAGCTGCTCGCGCTCGTGCGCGCCGTCGGCGCTGCGCAGCTCTCCGACGCCACTCTCGACTGACCGTCTTTCCCGTTCACTGGAGCTGCATCATGCCCGTCCCGTCTGTCCGCGTGTCCCGATCGGTGCCAGCGCTCGTCGCGCGCACGTTGCTGGCGCTGGGTGTCGCCGTCTCGGTCACGCCGGAGCCCACGCAGGCCCAGGCGTCTGCAGCCAAGCCCAACGCGGACAAGCCGAAGGCCGACAAGGCCGAGAAGGCGGACAAGAGCCCCAATCCGCCGCTCTATCGCAGCGAGGCCCCGCTGGAGATGACGTTCACGGTCAACGTGCGCCAACTCAAGCGTGATCGCAGCGCCGACGCGCCCTGGCGCGCGGCCACGTTGAGCTACAAGGACAGCACCGGGCAGCAGGTCACCGTCCCAGTGCGCGCACGCACGCGCGGCATCTGGCGGCTCAAGCACTGCGATTTCCCACCGGTGCGCATCGACGTGAAGGACAGCGACGCGAAGAAGACGCTGCTCGCCAACGCCGAGGAGCCCAAACTGGTCACCTTCTGCCGCAATTCCGAGACGTATGAGAACTACGTGTTGCAGGAGCTGCAGCTCTATCGCGCCTATCGGTTGCTGACCGAGGCGTCGCACAAGGTGCGGCTGGTGAAGCTGACCTACGCGGACAGTGCCACGGGCAAGGCCGAGGCCACGCGCTGGTCCTTCTTCATCGAGGATCCGAAGCAGGTGGCCCAGCGCCTCGGCGGCGGCATCGTGAAGCAGAAGGGGGCGACCGCGGACGACCTCGAGCCCGCCACCTCCGCCATCGCGTACACCTTCCAGTACATGATCGGCAACACCGACTTCTCGTTCTACGGCCTGCACAACGGCGAGATCCTGCAGCTCGCCGACGGCCGTGTGCTCCCCATTCCGTACGACTTCGACTTCGCCGGGGCGATCAACGCGACATACGCCACGCCCGATCCCTCCCTGTCCATCAAGTCGGTGCGCGACCGGCTGTTCCGCGGCTACTGCGCACACGGCGACGCCTTCCCGGCGGTGTGGGAACAGTTCCGCAGCAAGCGCGCGGCCATCGAGGCGCTTTACGCCGATGCGATCGGCAAGCTGCTGCCGTCGGCGACCACCGCCAACACGCTGCGGTACTTCAACGAGTTCTTCGGCGACATCCGCACGCCGGAGCAGGGGAAGCGCAAGCTGCTCGCCGACTGCCTCAAGTAGCGTCGGGCAGCGGCAGGCCGGCGATGCGGGCGCGTTTCGGCAGGCGCAGCGCGAACTCGGCGCCGCCCCCGTCGCGCGGCCGATAGACCACGTCGCCGCGCTGCGCCCGGGCAAAGGTGCGCGCGATCGAGAGGCCCATGCCCATGCGCCGCTCTTCCGGCAGGTCGGCACTCTCGTCGGTCGGGCGACGGCGCAGCGGTGAGAAGGTGCGCTCGATCTCGGCTTCGTCGAGCCCGGGACCGCGGTCGGCCACGACGATCTCGAGCGCGTCGTTCGTGCTGTTCAGGTAGACGTCGATGGGTCGGTGCGGTGGCGTGTGCCGCGCCGCGTTCTGCAGCAGGTTGCCCAGCACCTGGACGGTGAGCGTGAGGTCGCACACCACGGTGGCGGGGGCGAGCATCGTGCGCACCTCACGACGCGCCAGCAGCGCGGTGGCCGAGCGCAACGCGGTCTGCACGATGTCCTCCACCTCGTGCACGCCCGTGCGCAGCTCGGTGCCGCCGTCGGCGCCCGCGAAGCGCTGCAACGTCGAGATGAACTCGCCGAGACGCCGCGCCTCGTCGCGCACCCGCGTCAATGCCGTCTCGTGCGGGAAGCCCGCGACCGGGTCGGCGAGCAGGGCCAGGGTCGCGACCGGCGAGCGCAGGTCGTGCGCGATCGAGCCGAGCAGCGCGTTCTTGAGGCGATCGGCGTCGCGGAGCGCCTGAGCCGTGCGCGCTTCACGTTCGAGCTGCAGGCGCTCGCTGCTCAGGCGCTCCACCTCGAGGGTGCGCTCGCGCGCGAGGCGCACCGCCGCCTGCAATTGCGCGAAGAGCTGCGAGATGAGCAGCCCTGTGAGCACGAAGCCGATGAGGATCAGCCAGTTGAGCTGCGACGCGGCGCCGAACGCCAGCCGGGGCGGCACGAAGAACCAGTCGACCGCCAGGTAGCTGATGGCCACCATCGTCATCGACAGCGCGCGTCCACCCTGGCGACTCGCCCCGATGATGAGGATGAGGTACGTGAGCGCCCCGTGCGCGATGCGGACGTCCGGGTTGCGCGTCGCCTGGGCGAACAGCACCGTCGCGGCGCCCCAGAGGCCCAGGTACAGCAGCCAGATGCGCCAGCGGGTCACGCGGACGGGGTCACGCGCACCGCGTCACAGAGGCCGGTCACGTGGACCGCGCGGGCGGCGGCGCGGCGAAGCGATAGCCGACGCCGGGCTCGGTCACGATGAGGCGCGGCATGGAGGGGTCGGGCTCGATCTTGCGGCGCAGGTGCGTCATGTGCACGCGCACGTGGGTCGCGTAGTCGCCGAACTCGCGATTCCACACGAGGTCCCACAGTTGACGGGGCGAGAGCGGCCGGCCCGCGTGCAGGACCAGCGTGCGGAGCAGCGACCACTCCGTGGGCGTCAGGCGCTGCGGTTCCCCGTGACGCACCACGCGCTGCTCGAGCAGGTCGATCTCCACGCCGTCCAACTGCAGGCGCGTCCAACGCCGCGCCGCCTTCGACACGCCCGCGCGACGGATCTGTCCACGCACCCGTGCCAGCAGTTCGGCCGCGCCGCACGGTTTGACGAGGAAGTCGTCGGCGCCGGCGTCGAGCAGCGCGACCTTTTCTTCCTCGTCGTCGCGCCCGGTGAGCACGATGATCGGCACGTCGGTCGTGACCCGCAGCCGCCGCAGCAACTCGGCGCCGTCGCCATCGGGGAGGCCGAGGTCGAGCAGGAGCAGCTCCGGCGGATGCTGCGCCACCTCACGCATCGCTTCGTGCAGCGTGGAGGCGGCGCGCACCTGACGACAAAGGGTGCCCAGCATGTCGACCAGCGTCGTGCGCAGTGCGTCGTCGTCCTCGACGACGAGCAGGCGCTCGGGATCCGGCCACTCCGGATAGAACTGGTTCGACATCGGTGGGGATCGGCGGGCGTGATGCCAGCGAGAGGGCACTCGACCGCGTCGGACGGCGGACGGTGGTCATACGGCTACGGGAGCCAAGGTAGGGCCCGCGCGCGACCGATGGAATCCCGATCACCCCATGCCTATCGTCTCGCAGTCGATGACGAAACGATAGCGCACGTCGCCGCGCACCATGCGTTGCCAGGCAATGTTCACATCGTGGGCGGTGATGCGCTCGATCTCGGCTCCGAGCCCATGCGTGCCGCAGAAGTCGAGCATCGCCTGCGTCTCGGGGATCCCCCCGATCATCGAGCCGGCCAACGTGCGACGGCGTGAGGCGAGCGTGAACGTGCCGGGAAATGGCATCGGGTCGGGTGAAAGGCCGAGCATGACCATCGCGCCGTCGAGGCGCAGCGTCCGCAGCAGGCGGTCGACGTCGTGGGGGCCGCTCACCGTATCGAGGATGAGGTCCAGGCTGTTGCGGCGGCTGCGCCAGGCCGGCGCGTCGTCCGCCACCACCACCGACTGCGCCCCCAGCCGCCGGGCGTCGTCCGCCTTGGCCGGGCTGGTCGTGAACGCGGTCACCTCGGCCCCCAGGGCGGCGGCCAGCCTGATGGCCATGTGCCCGAGGCCACCCAGTCCGACCACCCCCACCCGTGTCCCCGGGCCGGCTTCCCAGTGGCGCAGCGGCGACCAGGTCGTGACGCCCGCGCAGAGCAGGGGCGCGGCGGCCGCCAGATCGAGCGAGGCCGGCACCTTCACCACGAACGCCTCGTCCACCACGATGCCGGTGCTGTAGCCGCCCTGCGTCGGCAGCCCGGTCTGCTGCTCGATGCCGGCGTACGTTCCCGTCGAGCCCCGTTCGCAGTAGTTCTCCAGTCCACGTCTGCAGGCGTCACAATCGCGACAGCTATCGACGATACAGCCGACACCGACGGCATCGCCAATGGCATGCCGGGTCACGTCACGCCCAACCGCGACCACCCGCCCGACGATCTCGTGCCCCGGCACCAGCGGGTAGCGCATCGCGCCCCACTCGCCCCGGGCGGTGTGCAGGTCGGAGTGGCACACCCCGCAGTGGTGGATCGCGATCTGCACGTCGCGCGGCCCCACCGTGCGGCGCTGGAACGCCCAGGGGGCCAGCGGGGAGGCGGCATCGCGGACGGCGAGTCCGGCAACGGGAATTCCAGCGGCAGCGGGCATCTCGCGGGTTGGCGAAGAGAAAGGGCGGACGGCACGTGACCGACGGAGACGTGGCCCGGCCACCCACTGTTGAACGTGTTCGCGCGCACGCACGTTCTCCATGCGGCTGTTCATCCGACATCTACCTCCCTCCACATGCCCACCTCCCCTCACGCGACCCGCACCGCGCCCCGTCGGTCGCGCCAGACGGCGCTCCCCTGGTCGCGCCGCGTGGCCCTCGCGCTCGCGGGCGGCCTGCTCGCGGCCGGTACGCTCCCGGCTCAACCGCTCGACTCGGCGTTCGTCGCCGGCCTCAAGTGGCGTACGGTCGGCCCCGCCAACTTCATGGGGCGCCTCTCCGACGTCGTCGGCCTGCCGAGCCCTTCCAAGACCATCTTCGTGGCAGCCGCCGCGGGTGGCATCTGGAAGAGCACCAACAACGGCACCACCTGGCGCCCCGTCTTCGACGACAAGCGCATCATCTCGATGGGCATGCTCGCCATCGCGCCGAGCGACACGCAGCAGGTGTGGGCCGGCACCGGTGAGCCCAACTCGCGCAACTCCATCGAGCCGGGCGGCGGCATCTTCAAGAGCACCGACGGCGGCATCACCTGGAAGGCTGCCGGTCTCGAGAAGACCGAGCACATCGGCCGCATTGCGGTGCACCCCACCAACCCCAACGTCGTCTTCGTGGCGGCGCTCGGCGCGGCGTGGCGCAGCAACCCCGACCGCGGGCTGTACAAGACCACCGACGGTGGCGCGACGTGGAAGCTGGTGAAGTTCGTGAGTGACAAGGCGGGCTTCGTCGATGTCGCCATTCACCCGCGCAACCCGAACATCGTCTTCGCGACGAGCTGGGAGCGGCGGCGCACGCCGTACTCACTCTTCAGCGGCGGCCCGGGCTCGGCGCTCTGGAAGAGCACCGACGGCGGCGAGACGTGGGCCGAGGTGAAGGGCGGCGGGTTCCCCGCCGGCTACAAGGGGCGCATGAGCCTCGACATCAACCTCGCGATGCCCGACATCATGTACATGATGATCGAGGCGGCCGAGAACAGCACCGGCCCCATCGTGGGCGAGCGCTCGCCGAAGAACAACGGCCTCTGGAAGAGCACCGACGGCGGCGCGACGTGGGCGCAGATGAACAACATCAACGTGCGCCCGTTCTACTACTCGCAGGTGCGCAGCGATCCGAAGAACCCGAATCGCGTGTACTTCTCGAGCACCGAGTTGCAGGTGTCGGATGACGGCGGCAAGACGTCGCGCAACGCGGCGCAGAGCGTGCACGTCGACGACCACGGCATCTGGATCGACCCGAACGATCCGCAGCGCTGGTTCCTGGCCAACGACGGCGGCATCGCGATCACCTACGATGCCGGCGGCAACTTCCAGCAGTTGCAGAACCTGCCCATCGCGCAGTTCTACGAGGTGGCCTACGACATGGCCGTGCCGTACAACGTCTGCGCCGGCGCGCAGGACAACGGCACGTGGTGCGGCCCCAGCAAGCGCCGCACGGCGCAGACAAGCCTCGGCGACTGGTTCACGATCGCCGGCGGGGACGGCTTCTACGCGGCCATGGACCCGACCGACCCGAACATCGTGTACGGCGAGTCGCAGGGCGGCAACGTGCAGCGCGTGAACCTCAAGACCGGCGAGCGCATGGCGTTCCGCAAGCCGTCGTGGCAGGAGGGCTATCGCCGCTGGGAGGATTCCATCGCGGTGGTGCGTGGCGACCCGCTGCAGCCGGCGTCGAAGGCGACGCTCGCCGCCATCGACGCCCTGCGCAAGCAGCAGAAGGCCGACTCGGTGGCGCTCTCGCTGCGCTTCAACTGGAACTCGCCGTTCTTCATCTCGCCGCACAACCCGGCGGTCATCTACTTCGGCGGCAACCGCGTGCTCAAGTCGAGCAAGCGCGGTGAGGACCTCCAGCTCATCTCCCCCGACCTGTCGCGCCAGCTCACGGCCAAGCTTGACACGGCGCTGCGGCTCACGGGCGGCATCACGCTCGACGCCACCGGCGCCGAGACGTACGGCACGGTGGTGGCGCTCGAGGAGAGCCCGGCGAAGCAGGGGCTGCTGTACGCCGGCACGGATGACGGCAACGTGTGGAAGTCGAGCAACGACGGCGGTAGCTGGGAGAATCTCGCCGGCCGCTTCCCGGGGCTGCCGAACGGTGGCGAAGTGTACGTCACGCGTATCGACGCGTCGAAGTTCGACACCAACGTCGTGTACGTCGCGTTCGACAACCACCGTAACGGTGATTTCAAGCCGTACCTCTACGCCTCGAAGGACGGCGGCAAGACGTTCCAGAGCATCGTGAACAACCTGCCCGCCGACGGCAACGCGGACTTCCTGCACGTCGTGCGCGAGGATCCCACCAACCGCGACGTGCTCTACGTGGGCAGCTCGCTCAGCGTGTATGCGTCCATCGATCGGGGCGCGACGTGGAGCAAGCTGGCGTCCAACCTGCCCAGCGTGCCGGTGTACGACCTGCAGATCCATCCGCGCGACCGCGAGCTCATCGCGGCGACGCACGGTCGTGGCATCTGGATGGTCGACGTGTCGCCGCTGCAGCAGATGACGCGCGCGATTGCCGCCAAGCCGGCGCACCTGTTCGACCCGCGCCCGGCGTTCCAGTGGGGCGAGGTGCCGCTGCGTGGCGCGAGCGGCAACGGCAACGGCCAGCACTTCTTCACCACGCAGAATCCGCCGTACGGCGCGACCATCACCTATCGCGTGACGACGCCGGGCAGCGCGGCCCGCATCAGCATCCTCGATGCGGCCGGCGATACCGTGTCGACGTTGCAGGGGCCGGCCAGCGCCGGTCTGCACACGGTGAACTGGAACTACGCGCTCGTCGGTCGTCCGGCGCCGCGCGCCGGGCTCTCGCCCAGCGAGAAGCGTGACAGCATCCTGCGCGCGGTGCGTGCGCCGGCGGTGCTCGACTCGCTGGCCAAGGCCAAGTACGACACGACGGCGCTGTCGCTCGCGCGCCGCCTGATCACGCCGACCGGTGGTGCCCCGCAGTTCGCCGGTCGTGGCGGCGGCGGTGGTGGTGGCGGCCGTGGCGCGGGCGGTGCCTGCGAGCGTCCGATGACGCAGTGGGAAGCTGCCAACTGGTGCGCCCGTCCGGCTGAAGCCGCGCCGGGTCGCGGTGGCCCGCCGGGTGGTGGCGAGCAGTTCGCGCAGTTGCAGGCGCAGGCGCAGCAGCTGCAGAACGCCGGCAACAACCCCGCCGTGCGCAAGGTGTTCGAGATCATCGGGCTGCCCGCGCCGGCGGGTGGCGGCGGCCGTGGTGGTGGCGGCTTCGGCGGATTCGGTGGCGGCGGCACCGCCAACACCGGCGAGTTCGGCGTCGTGCTGCAGATCGGCAACACCGTGCAGAAGACCAAGCTCCGCGTCGAGAACCTGAGCGGCGCGGCCGGTGGCAGCCCGTTCGGCTTCTTCGAGGACGAGGGGGATGCAGGCGATCGCGAGCGTCCGCGTGGGCGCACACGGTAAGTGAACCGCGGCGAGGTGCGCTGGCTGGTGCGCACCTCGCCACGGTCCCTTCGCCTCGCGGGGGCGGTGCCGACAGGCACCGCCCCCGCGTCGTCTGCATGAACCAGGCGGGCGGCGCCACAAGGCACCGCTCCCGCGTGGTCCGGATGAAGAACGGGGGCGGCGCCTATCGGCACCGCCCCCGCTTCGTGTCCTGCCGAACGCTCAGTTCAGCGCTGGTTCAGCGCCAGCTCAGCGCTGACGGCGACGACGCGCCACGCCGAACACGCCGGCCAGACCGGCCGCCATGAGGGCGTAGGTGCTGGGCTCGGGGACGACGTTGGAGTTACCACGCACGACCCAGGTCTCGGCATAGCCACTCTGCACACCGACGCCAGGGCCCGACATGACCCAGTTCGGGTCCTGCGAGCTGTTCACCGTGTTGTTGAAGAAGTCGCAGTGCGAGTAGCCGCTGCCGAACAGGTGTGCCGCGCACCGCATCTGGCCGCCGGTCCCGAAGTGGTTGCCCGACGGATCGAGAAAGTCTGAGGCCTGCGGACGACCAGTCCACTCCTGCTGCGTGGCGTAGCGCCAGCCGCCGAAGAAGACGATGTCGCTGCCGCAGCTGCCGGGAATGCCCGACGAGCACGGGCTGGCCCACGCCCAATCGAGACCGCCGAAGGTGATGAACTCGTTGGCGGCTTGCGCCGAGGCGGTGGTCGGTGCGGTCGCGAGCGAAACGCCGATGACGGCGGCAGCGACCAGGGAGGAGAGGCGCTTCATGATGAGAGCTCCATGGAGGGGGGACCAACCTATAGCGTGATTCACAGCACAGTTCGTGCCAGACGGAACACTGGCGATATCCGGACTTTGGAACGCCGCCGTCTGCGGGCTGCGCGCGTCACACCACTCGGCCGCGTGCGCGCAGTCGCAAACCGTCGCGCCGCGCTCACATCGCCGAGTGCTGCACGACTGTGACAGCAACTGTGGCACCAACGCCGCGCTCGCCGCGTAGGCTCACACTGTGACGCTCCGGCAAACAGGCACTGCAACCCTTTGCCGGAGCCTCGTGTCCCAGATACTGAAAGGCCAGTCGCCTCCCGCTGCATCCCCTCCCTCGTCTGCGCCACATGTCCCCCCACCCGATGGCCGCGCGTGCGCTGCGTGTTGCCGCGCTCATCTTGGCGAGCTCGCTGGCGTTGGCCGCCTGCGCGCGAGCCGCGCGCGTGACGGCGCCCGCACCGCGCGACCAGCTCTATACCACCCTCGTGGGGCGGTGGCAGGGGACACTCACCACCCCGCTCGACGCCGAGGGAAGCGTCCTCCAGACCCAGCCGGCCCGGCTCCAGGTGCTCCCCGCGCCGGACAGTGACGGCCTCGAGCTGCGCTACGCCACGCTCGACAACGCCCCCCTGCCCACCGTCGATCACCTGCACCTCGACCGCGCGATGCGTCTCGCCCGCGTCGGCACCTCGTCCGCGCCGCACGGCCCGGCGTTCGCCGTGCGTGAAGTGGCCGGCGGTACCGACGGCGCACCGCTGCGGCTCGTGCTCGAAGTCGACGGCACGGAGGACGATCAGCCCGTGCGCATTCGGGAGACGCTCGAGGTGGGAGCCGGCACCATGGCGCTGCGCACCGAAGCCCGTGAACCCGGCGGTCCGTGGCGGCTGCGCCGCGCGCACGCGTTTCGTCGCGCGGAGTAGCCTCTAGATTCCGCAGGGAACGTCACACGAGGACCCCCTGCGCGAATACCGATTCCAGGCCACGACCGAGACCACGGAAGCGCTGCGGCAGTTGCGCAGTGCGTGGCGCGGCATGGCCGTCGCCGACCACGAAGTCACGGTCATCCTGCGTGATGGCCGCGCCGTGCGCCTCGGCATCGACACGGCCGAAGTGGAGGCGCTCTTCGACGCCTATCGCATTCGCGCCGAGGTCGAGCCGTCACCCGGCATCCTCGGCGTGCCGGTCGAGGACTTCATCGAGGGTGGCAACGACGTCGTGCTCTTCACCGGCGTCACCTGGAGCGAGCCGCATGGCGCCATGACTGGCGAGGGGCTGCGTGAGGGGTCGTCGATGCACTTCTCCGGGCACCCCGCGCAACTCTCGCAGAGCGCCGAGGTGGTGTGCGTGACCACCGATGCCGTGGTGGTGGCGTCGGGCGCAGGGCGCGGCATCCTGTTCCGCACAGGGCTGCGCCCGGGCACCGTCGAAGTGGAGCGCAACCCGGAGAAGGTGCGCGCCTTCCTGCTCGAGCGCGGCTACGACGGCTAGGCGTTCGCCGGTGCTCAGCGGCGGCGGATCATCGCGGCCACGCTGTCCATCGCCGGGTCACGACCGGCCCGATACGCCTCGAACGTCCACGGTGCCGGCACGTCGGGCGCGAGCGTCGGCACGCGAATGGGATTCTGCACGACCGCGCGGTGGCAGTCCTTGAAGGTGGCGCATCCGCCGCGGTAGTCGTGACGCTCGGTGGCCAGCCCCACGACGATGCCGCTGTGGGGCAGCGTGGTGGGACGTCCCTCCGCGAAGAACTCGAGGCGATCGCCGAGCTCCTCGCCCACGATCACGACCTTGTCGGGCGCGGCCTGCTTGAGGTAGCTGACCGTGGAGATGGCGGCCGAAAACGTCCACGGGCTGGTGAGCACGAAGATGCGCCCGGGGGTGTTCGCGGCGAGGCGCTGCACGAAGCCCCGGGTGGTGTTGAGGTTGCCGCCGCCGTTGTGCCGCATGTCGAGGATGACGTGGCGCGGCTGCTGCTTCGCGATTTCGCGCTCCACCTCGCTCACGAAGAACAGGATGGGCCGCCCCGGCGCATCGACGTTCATGCGGAACTCGACCTGCAGTGCCTCGAGCTCCGGCACGGCCTGCCAGCGGAAGGGGTTGGGCGGCTCGCGCAGCGCCCACGAGGCCTGCGCCGGTGAGAGCAGCGTGTGCCACGCGGTGTCGGTCATGTTGCCGCGCTCAGGCATCAGCCAGCGGCGCGTGGACACCGGTTGCCGCGTGCTGTCCGGCGCCTCGGCCGCGAGCCGGCGCGACACGCGACGCCCGTCGGGCAGCACGAACTCGTAGGTGGCCGCGCCCGGCTCACGCGCGATGCGCGCCGCGTGCAGCAGTTCGGGACTCTCGAACAGGAACGGGGCAAAGCGATCACGAAACGCCGCTGTGCCGCCGCGCAAGGCGCGCGCGGCCGTGCGCAGCGCCGTGATGTCGTGACCGTCAATGGCGACCAGCCGACCGCCGAGCAGGTCTCGCGTGGCGTCGCGCGCCACGAGGACGTGGAACTCCTCGCCGAACGGGGTCAGCCCGATGCCCACGTGATTGAAGCGCGCCGGCCAGCGGCCCCCCGCCACCGCCGAGTGCCCATTGTCGGCCAGCGCCGCGATGCGTGCGAGTTCGATCTCGAGAAACGGCGCGTGCAGCGTGTCGGCCGCCGCTTCCAGTCGCGCCAGGCGCGACTCCGCCTCGGCGCGCGCCGGCGCGGCATAGGACTTGTCCACCCCGAGAAACTGCCTGCGGAACGCGGCGAGGTCTTCGCGAATGGCCGCAGGCGTGAGTGCGGGGCGCTGCGCGGGGAGCGGGCTGGCGAGGGTAGCGGCTAGCAGTGCGGCGAGGCGGCGCGAACGAAAGGCGGTCATCGGTGATGGGAAGGGATGACCGTTGGACACCGCCGTCGCCGCATAGGGATTGAACCCGTCACGTCGGGGCGGCGCAGCTCGGCGCGGCGCCGCCCCGGTGCCGTCCTTACTTCGGCGCGCGCGTGAAGATGAGGTAGTCGGCCTTCTTCGCGTGCTCGCCCGGAGCGGCCTTGGCGAGATCGGCCACCGGCACGCCCGTGATGATCACGCTCGACGCCCCCGGTGCCCGACGCCGCGCGCGCTCGGCGGTGCCGAGGCCGAAGTCGCTGTGGAACGCACCGTCCACCTGCAGCACGACGGTGCCCTTGGGCGCCTTGGCGAACGCGTCCGCGATGGCCTCACCCATGGCTTCATCCTTCACGCACTGCGCTTCGTAGAAGCGGTCGGTCATCTGCGCCATGGCGGCCGCATCGGCCGCCGTGGGCGGGCCACCGCCGGCGCCGTGCCCCTTCATGGTCTCGGCGAACTTCTCATAGTACGTGTCCTTCGGGCACTGGTGCTCGCGCGCCATGTACCGCTTGTCGGCGGCGTTGAGCGTGTCGAGGAGGGCGAGCCCGCGGCGGCTCACCGCGCTCGCGAGGCGGCGCGGCACGTTGCCCGCCACCACCGGCCAGCCACGCACGCGCGCCAGCTCCACCATGGGGCGGTAGTCGGTGGTGTAGCGATCCCACGGCCGCGCGCCGGCGAGGAAGTTGGCTTCGCTGATCGTGCCGGCGAGATACTGGTCGAGCAGCGGCTGCACGTCGCGCTCGAACATCTCGAGGGTGAGCACGACGTGCTCGCGACGCTCGCCGAGCGCCGCCAACACCGCGTGTTCCGCGGCGTGCGTGGCGGGGTCGTCGTGCTGCTCGCCGAAGAACACCAGGTCCTTCGTCGCGATCGCATCGGCGAACGTGCGCCACGGGACGAAGCGCTGGGCCTTGGTGTCGTACACGCGAACCGCGGCGACATCGGTGGTCGCGGCGGCAGCGGGGGCGCCGCGGCCGGATGCGCAGGCGGAGAGCAGCGTGGCCACGAGGGCCGGGAGGGCGAGTGCACGAAGGGTGGTCATGGTGTGCGAAAGGTACGCCCGCCGCCACCCGGGCGCGCGGGAGCGGCTAGCTTTCGCGTCGCTCATGGACCTGCATACCCCGCTTCTGCTCACGCTGGCCGGCGCCTTCGGTGTGGCGTTCATCTTCGGCTTCCTGGCCACGAAGGTGAAACTGCCGCCGCTGGTGGGCTATCTGCTGGCCGGCATCGCCATTGGTCCGCATTCGCCCGGTTTCGTCGCGAATGTCGAGCTCGCGCAGCAGCTCGCGGAAATTGGTGTGATCCTGCTCATGTTCGGCGTGGGGCTGCACTTCTCCCCCGGCGACCTCATGAAGGTGCGCCGTCTCGCGCTGCCGGGCGCCGTGCTGCAGATGCTCGTCGCGGTGGGCATCGGCTACGCGCTGGCCCGCTCGTGGGGGTGGGACGCGTCGGCGGCGCTCGTCTTCAGCCTGTCGCTGAGTGTGGCGTCGACGGTGGTGGTGCTGCGTGTGCTCGAGGATCGCGGGCTGCTCGACTCGTTCGACGGCCGCGTGGCGGTGGGGTGGCTGGTGGTCGAGGACCTTGGTGTGGTGCTGGCGCTCGTGCTGCTGCCGGCGGTGCTGGGGGCTCTCGACGGGGGCGCTGCCGCGACGGCGGCCGATGCCAAGGCCCTCGCCATGGTCGTGGGTCTCACCATCGTGAAGGTGGTGGCGTTCATCGGCCTCATGGCGGCGGTGGGGCGACGCGTCGTGCCATGGCTGCTCACGCACGTCGCGCGCACGGGCTCGCGCGAGCTGTTCACGCTGGCCGTGCTGGCGGTGTCGCTGGGCGTGGCGGTGGGGGCGGCGGCGCTGTTCGGCGTGAGCTTCGCGTTGGGCGCGTTCGTGGCCGGCGTGGTGATCAGCGAATCCGACCTGAGCTATCGCGCGGGCGCGGACGCCCTGCCGCTGCAGGACGCCTTCGCGGTGCTCTTCTTCGTGTCCGCGGGCATGCTCGTCGACCCGCTGGTGCTCATCAACGAGCCGCTGCGCGTCGCGGCCACGGTGGCGGTGGTCATCCTCGGCAACACGGTGGCCTCGACCGTGCTGCTGGTGCTGCTGCGCCACCCGCTGGGGGCGTCGCTGCGCCTGGGCGCGAGTCTCGGGCAGGTCGGCGAGTTCTCGTTCATCCTGGCCGGGCTCGGCGTGTCGCTGGGGGTGCTGCCCATCGAGGGGCGCAGCCTCATCCTGGCGGCGGCGCTGTGCACCATCGTGCTCAACCCGCTGCTCTTCGCACTGCTCGAGCGGCTGTCGATCTGGCTGTCGAACCATCCGCGGCTCCTCGACCGGCTGGAGCGGCAGAAGGCGCCGCGCATGACGCACACCGACCTCTGGATGGCAACGCCGGCGCACCACGCCATTCTCATTGGCTACGGTCGCGTGGGGCGCACCATCGGCGAGGCGTTCCAGCGCGTCGGCATCCCGTTCATCGCCATCGACCAGGATCGCCGTGTCGTGGATGCGATGCGCACACTGGGCGTGACCTCGGTGTACGGCGACGCCACGCGTCCGGGCATCCTCGAGCATGCGCGCCCCGAGTTCGCGCGATTGCTCGTCATCGCCAGCCCCGATCCGTACCACGCGCGCCACATCATCGAGCTCGCGCGCGCCAAGAACCCCGACATCGACATCATCGTGCGCACGCACGCCGACACCGAGCAGGAGCTGTTCGAACAGCTCGGGGTGAGCAAGGCGCTCATGGGCGAACGTGAGCTCGCCTTCGGCATGGCGTACCACAGCCTGCGTTCGGCGGGTTGTGACGACGACCGCGCCGACGATGTGATCCAGGCACTGCGTGGCGGCGGGCGGATGCCCACGCGCGAGTTCAGCGCGATCGTACCGGAGCGGGCGCGGACGTAGGGACGGCCCTACACCTTGGTGATGCCCGGCCGGCCGTGCTCGAGCCGCCAGCTCGAGGCCGTGACGATGGGCGCGTCGGGTTTCTCCACGAAGGGCACGCTGCGATAGTCGGTGGTCCACGTCTGCTCGTCGACGCGGCAGCGCACATAGCCGCGGCGATTCTGGAACCACCGCAGGTGCGGGTTCTCCTTGCGCATCGCGTCGAGCCGCGTCGCGGGGGTCTCGCCGCCGTCACCGCCCGATGAGAGGCTGGTGCCCACGAACTCGGCACCGATGACCGGACGATCGGGGCGCGCGAAGTCGCTGTGCAGCTCGTTCACCCAACTGCTGTGAATGTCGCCCGTGATCACCACCGTGCGATTGGGCGCACGCTTCGCGATCGCGCCCAGCAGGCGGTCGCGTGCGACGGGATAGCCGCTCCACTGGTCCATGGACACGCGCAGCTCGGCGCCTGCCGCACTGTCGTACGGTGCCATCATGACCTGGTTGGCGAGCACCTGCCAGCGACTGCGTGACGCGCCCAGTCCGTCGACGAGCCACTGCTCCTGTGCGGAGCCCAGCAGGCCACGCCGCGGGTCCGTCGCCTCGTCGCACAGCGCGGACGACGCACCACCGCACGCCTGCACGTCGCGATACTGCCGACTGTCCAGCATCCAGAGGCGCGCGAGTGCGCCCCACGACACCGACCGCGTGATGGTGAGATCGGCCCAGCTCTGCGCGCGCGGCACCCGCACCGGCTGGTGCTCCCACCACGCCTGATAGCCGGCGGCACGACGCGCCCGCATCTGCTCCACCGACTCCATGCCGTTCTCGCCGCGCGCGCCGGCGTAGTTGTTGTCGACCTCGTGGTCGTCCCACACCACGAGCCACGGGCAGCGCGCATGCGCGGCCTGCAGCAGCGGGTCGGTCTTGTATTGCGCGTAGCGGCGCCGGTAGTCGTCCACCGTGCGGATCTCGAGCCCCACATGCTTGCGCACGGCACTGGCCGGGCTGCCGCCTTCGTAGATGTAGTCGCCAAGATGGACGGCGAGGTCGAGCTGCTCCTCACGTGCGAGGTGCCCGAGCGCGGTGAAGAGTCCCTGATCCCACCGCTGGCACGACATGAAGGCCATGTGCAGCGGCACGCGCGCACCGTCGGCTGGTGCCGTGCGAAAGCGGCCGACAGGGCTGCTCGCACCGGCCGCGCGAAAGCGGTACACGTACCAGCGATCCGGCGCGAGACCGGTCACGTCGACGTGCACGCTGTAGGAGAGCTCCGGCACTGCGGCCGCACGCCCCTTCTGCACGATCTTCGTGAACGCGTCATCCTCGGCCACTTCCCAGTCGACGGCGGTGCGGCTCTCCATGCCGCCCTCGGGTTCGAGGGGCCGGGGCGCGAGCCGGGTCCAGAGCACGCCGCCGTTGGGCGTCGGATCACCCGAGGCGACACCGAGCGTGAAGGGGTCGTCGGCGAAGCGCGGTCGCGACGTGACGCGCCAGATGTTGGGGACGGTCGCGCAGAGCGCGGCGTACTTCGTGAGGTCGGCGAGGAAGAGGCGGCGGTCCATGCCCTACGCTACGCCTCCGGCGACGAAACGCGAGAGGTGGTGCGTCCGTCGCGTCGCGGCCGTTACCGATGCGGTACGACGCGAATGCCCACCCCGACGGCCGTCATGCCGAGTGACGCGCCCAGGTAGTCCGGGAGCCAGGCGCGCGACGCCGAGACGGTGACGCCGACGCGGCTGCGCGCCAGGAACGTCGCATCGAGGCGGAGCTGCGGTGCGGAGGTGCCGCCCTCGAACTCCCGGTCGTAGCGCGCGGCGCCGCCCTGCAGCCGCAGTACGAGGGGCCCGTCGCGGAACGCGACGCCGGTGAGCAGCGCGCCCCTGGGCATGACGTCCATCGAGCCGCGGCACTCGCCGCCTGGAAGGATGAGGCAGGTGGCGTCCTCACCGCCACGCTCCACGACCGACGCAAGCTGGCCGCTCGCCACCCACGCGAAGGCGCCGCGCTGCACGACGGGCACCGACACGGTTGCCGCCGCGTGCCACAGGCCACCGCGCGCGCGCCGCGAATCGACGCTGGTCCATTGCGCGAACAGCTCGGCGTCGAAACTGGGGCGGTGCTGCGCAGCGGCGTGTCCGGCTGCGCCGGCGAGGAGGCACAGCGCTGCTGTCAGGCAGCGCACTCCCAAGGAGGTCAGTGTGATTGGCATCATGCTCCAACGTACACAGCCTGCGCGTGGTTCGACTGGCTCATTCGTGACACGTGCTGCAAACTGCAGCGCATGTCGACACCGCCGCGCGATCTGGGGCCCGCCGTACCCTTCCCGCCGCCCATCCTGTTCGCAGGAGGCCTCGGCGTGGGCGCCGCGTTGCAGCGGTTCGTCCCCTTGCCACCGATGCCCGACGTGACGGCGGTGCGCGCCGTCGGCTTCGTGCTGGCGGTGCTCGGGCTCGGCCTGATGTACACCGGCATCCTGACGTTTCGGCGCTTCCGTACGGCGGTCTATCCCAACCGCCCTGCCAAGCTGGTGGTGGACACGGGCGTGTACGCCTACACGCGCAACCCGATGTATCTCGGGATGACGGTGTTCTACGTGGGCGCGTCGCTGCTCATGGGCACGTGGTGGGTGCCGTTGCTCCTGCCGGTCGTGCTGGTCACGCTGCGCACGCAGGTCATCGCGCGCGAGGAGCGGCATCTGCACGAGCGGTTCCCGGACGCGTATGCGGCGTATTGCGCGAGGGTGCGGCGGTGGGTGTGACGCTGGCAATCATGTTGGCGCTCGGTGTCGCGGCCGGATCGCCTGAGCGGATCAGGGAGAAGGCAGAAGGCCCTGCAGGGGGACGGGAGCGGGGGGCTCCGCCCAGCATGCAGCCGGTGGTGACGCCCCGCGTGGGGATGGTCATCACACGGTCGGTGAAGGTGCGCCCCGGTGTGTACCGCCTGCCGGCGCACGCCTCGCTCGACTCGGCCGTGCTGGTGGTGCGCGGCCGCGACATCACGGTGGACCTGCGCGGCGTCACGTTCATCGGCATGCCGGCGGACAGTGCGCCGGATGCCGCACGTGGGGTGGCGGTGCGCATCGACAGCGGCGCCGATGTGCGCGTGCGCGGTCTCACCGCGCGCGGCTACCGCTTTGGTGTGCTCGCGCGAGGCGTGCAGCGGCTGACGCTCGAGGACAACGACTTCAGTCACAGCTGGAAGCCCATGTTGTTCAGTCTCGTCGAGCACGAGAGCCTCAACGACTGGCTGTCGTTCCATCGCAACGAGGCGCGCGAGTGGATGCGCTTCGGGGCGGGCATCTATCTCGAGGGGGTGACCGGGGGCGTGCTGCACCGCAACACGGTGCGCCAGTCGATGAACGGCCTGCTCGTCACGCGCGGCGACTCGCTCGACATCCGCGACAACGACTTCTCGTTCAACTCGGGGCTCGGCATCGGGCTCTATCGCGCGCGCGACAATCGCATCATCCACAACCGGGTCGACTACGCGGTGCGCGGCTCCTCGCTCGGCTTCTTCCAGCGCGGGCAGGACTCGGCGGCGCTGCTCATGTTCGAGCAGTGCACCGGCAACCTGGTGGCGTACAACAGCATGACGCACGGCGGCGACGGCCTCTTCCTCTGGGCCGGGCAGCACACGATGGACACGGGGCAGGGTGGGTCGAACGACAACACGTTCGTCATGAACGACTTCTCCTACGCGCCCACCAACGGCATGGAGGCCACCTTCAGCCGCAATCAGTTCATCGGCAATCGCGTCGTGGGGAGCACGCACGGCCTCTGGGGCGGCTACAGCTTCGGGTCGCGCATCGTCGGCAACTGCTTCGCCGACAACCGCATCGCCATCGCCATCGAACACGGGCAGGACAACACCATCGGCGGCAACCGCTTTGCCGGTGACACGCTGGGCATCCGCCTCTGGGCCGACAGCATAGAGCCGAGCGACTGGGGGTATCCGAAGCATCGCGATACGCGGAGCCGTGACTGGCGCATTGTCGAGAACCGCTTCGCGCGCGTGCCGCAGCCGTGGCGCATCGCGAACACCTCCGCGCTCGACACCAGCCGCAACGAGTTCGCGGACACGACCAGCACGCCCTGCGACCCGGCGCGCAACGTGCCGACGACCGCGTGGTGGCGCGTCGGCCCCATCGCCAACGAACCGCGGCGCTGGCCCGCGAGCGCGGCGGCGTCGCGCGACCGCAGTGCGATCGTCGTGGACGCGTGGGGCCCGTACGACTGGCAGTCACCCAAGCTGTGGCCGCTCGACAGCACGCGCGCGGTGCCGCTGCGGCTCCGCGTGCTCGGGCCGGCCGGGCGATGGCAGGTGGCGCACCTGCGCGGCGTGCAGCGGCTGTCGGCACGTGCGGGGCGCGTGGGCGACACGTTGGTGGTCACGCCCCACGCAGACAGTGTGGGCGATTGGGAGGTGACGCTCACGTATCGCGGTGGTGCGACGACGTCGCCGCGTGGTGTGCGCACGGCCGCCGGCGTGCCCGTCCTGTTCCGCTATGGTCGCTTCGAGCCCGTGCAGCACTGGACGCAACGCGTGTTCGCCTACGCCGACAGCACTGACCCGTTCACCGCGCCCGACGCCTTCGCGCGCCTGCTGCGGGGCACGCCGCGCGCCGAGCGTACGGCGTCGCGTCTCGACTGGTTCTGGTCGCGTCCGCGCGACGCGGCGATGCCGGCCTCGCGGCTCGCGTTGGAGGCCGAGAGCGCGGTGACGCTGCCCGCCGGACGCTACACGCTGCGGGCGTTGAGCGACGACGCGGTGCGGGTGTGGGTGGACGATGTGCTCGTCATCGACGACTGGACGCCGCACGAGACCCGCCCCGCGTACGCCTCGCTGGCGGGGGGCGCGCATCGGCTGCGGGTGCAGTACGTCAATGTGGGTGGCTGGGCCGAACTCCGGCTCGACCTGCTCCGCGGCGCGGTGCGCCCGTCAGCGGGCTCGGCGGGCCCGCACTGAAACGTCGCGCGTCCGCACTGTGACGTGGAGCTGACGGCGAGACGCCGTCGCGCTAGGCCGCCTGGCCGGCTTCGGCGTCCGGTTGGGCGTCGAGATTCCGGGGTGGGTAGTCGTCGAACGGTCGCAGGCCGAGCGCCGAGCCGTCGGGGCGCGCGGTGAACACCCACAGGCTGTCGGTGCGGCCGGCAAAGTACATGCGGACGAGCACGCGCCGCGGCATGGCTCCGCAGGCGAAGGTGAAGGCGAAGGTCTCGTCGAAGCGCTCCTGCGCGAACGCCTGCAGGAAACGCCCATGGAACTCCGGCGTCCGCGCGCTGGGCGCCACGTCGGTGAAGAAGCGGCGACCCACGACCGGCTGCGGGTAGTTGGCGTTCAGCACTTCGGCACGGTTGCACGCCTGCACGACGCCGTCGGCGTCGAGTCGGATGATGCCGAAGGGGATGCGATCCAGCTCCTCGGGGCCGAAGCCGTCGAGGAAGGGGGCAAGCATCCGGGTTGTGGTGTCCAGCGACATGGTCGGACTCAAGCGGACATCGGCGGCCACCACCGGCTTCGGTGCTGGGCGCGCTCGTACGAAGGAGGGTCGGGCGCTGACGCGTATGGCTTGAGCGAGCCAGAGCGCCTGACCGGATTCTGGACATTCCACGGGGAGGGGCGCGTTGCCCCGGGGTGGCCCCGCCCCCACATTCCGCCCGCATACCCACCCCCGCGCGGCGCGCCCACCCCGGGCCGGCCGCGATCGTTTCCCCGCCGCGCCCTGCGGCCGCACCAGTGCCCGATGACGATCTCCTGGATCGACTGGCTCATCGCTGCCGCGTCCATTCTCGTCTGCTTCCTGCCGGCGCTGTTCCTCGCCCGCCGCTCGAGCGCCAACACCACCGAGTTCTTCGCCTCCGGCCGCTCGGTGCCGTGGTGGCTGGCGGGCCTGTCGATGGTGGCGACGACCTTCTCCTCGGACACGCCCAACTGGGTGACGGAGCAGGTGCGGCGATACGGCGTGGCCGGCAACTGGCAGTGGTGGGCGTTCGTGCTCACGGGCATTGCCACGGTGTTCTTCTTCGCGCGGCTGTGGCGCCGGTCGGGGGTGCTCACCGACCTCGAGTTCTACGAGCTGCGCTACTCCGGCCGCGAGGCCAGCCTCGTGCGCGGCTTCCGCGCCGTGTACCTGGGCCTGTTCTTCAACTGCTTCATCATGGGGATGGTGACGCTGGCGGCCTGCAAGATCGCCAACATCCTCTTCGGGCTCGCGCCGTGGCAGACGATCGTCATCACGGGGCTCCTCAACGTGGCGTTCGCCGCGCACTCGGGGCTGTGGGGCGTGCTCGTCATCGACATGATCCAGTTCTTCATCAAGATGACGGCGGTGTTCGCGGCCGCGTGGTTCTCGCTGGTGGAGGTGGGCCGGCGCCTCGCCGGTGAGGCCAGCGCCTCCCGCGGCCTCACGCTGCTCATCGAGAAGCTGGCGAACCAGCAGGTCGTGTCGAGCGGCAATGCACAGCCGGTCATGTCGGTCACCGACGGCTCGGGACAGCCGGTGCTCGACCTGCTCCCGAACTTCGGGATGTCCGAACTGGCGCTCATGATCTTCATCCTGCCGATCGCGGTGAGCTGGTGGGCGAACTGGTACCCGGGCGCCGAGCCCGGCGGCGGCTCCTACATCGCCCAGCGCATGCTGGCCTCGAAGTCGGAGAAGGATGCGCTGGGCGGCACGCTCTTCTTCAACCTCGCGCACTACGTGCTGCGCCCATGGCCGTGGATCATCACGGCCCTCTGCTCGATCATCGTCTATCCCGACCTCGCGTCGATCCAGGCGGCCTTCCCCAACGCCGACGCGACGCTCATCGGCCACGATTCGGCCTTCCCGGCCATGCTCAAGTTCCTGCCGGTGGGCTTCGTGGGGCTCATGATCGGCGGCCTGCTCGCGGCCAACTCCTCGACGATCCTCACCCACCTCAATTGGGGCTCGTCGTACCTGGTGCACGACTTCTACCGGCGCTTCATGAAGAAGGACGGCACCGAGGCGCACTACGTGATGGCGGGGCGGCTCTGCACGATACTGCTTTACGTCGTGGCGGCGCTGCTGAGCCTGACGATGAGCAGCGCGCAGCAGGCGTTCCAGGTGCTCCTCTCGATCGGCGCGGGCACGGGGCTGCTGTACATCGTGCGCTGGTTCTGGTGGCGCGTGTCGGCGTGGTGCGAGATCGTGGCAATGGTGGCGTCGCTCGTGACGTCGCTGCTGGTGCCCAAGCTGATGCCCGACGCGGGCTTCGCGGTGCAGACGATCGTGCAGGTGGGGATCACGACGGTGGCGTGGCTCATTGCCGCGTACGTCGCGCCGTCCACCGAGCGTGCCACGCTCGAGGCGTTCGTGCGCAAGGTGAAGCCGGCGGGACCGGGGTGGACCGCCGTGCGCGCGTCCGCGGGCGTGAGTGCGGCCGAGACGGCGCAGGAGAATCACCTCGGCGCGTCGTTCGTCGGGTGGATCGCGGGGTGTGTCGTGATCTGGGCGTCGCTCTTCGCGATCGGCAACGGCCTGTACGCGATGGGAGACCCGAGCCGCACGGGATTGGCGGTAGGGTTGACGGTGCTGTTCGTGTTGGCGGGACTGGTGTTGCTGGGAGTGACGAGACGACTGTGGAATAGTGCGGGGAACAGCTGACGGCGGCGACTGCGAACTGCGAACTGCGAACTGCGCAAGCCGTGACGGCGTGAGCGGAGAGGGGCGACAGGCGTCACGGCGTACGCACGAACAGCGACAGGCTCGACGGCGGTGGCAGTCGTACTACGGGTACTACGGGGCGCGGCGCTTCGCTGGCGCGGGGACTACGGGTACTACGGGTGAAACGGGGGTCACGCGGACTTCGAGTTGTGGGTGTGGGCGTCTGCTTCCTCCAGCGACCTGATGAGCTGGTACAACATCTTGCACACCGTCACACGCAGCCGTTCGGAGGCGTGATACTCGGGCGTGTCGAGCGCCTGCGCGTGCCACGCGATGCGCAGATGGGTGCCGGCTTCGTCGGCCGACCCGAGCGCGATGCGCAGGAACCGGGCGAAATCGCCACGCGATGCGCGGCGCGCGCCCTCAGCGACGTTGGCCGGCACGGAGTCGACCGCGCGTAGCAGTTGGTTGCGGAGTCCGGGCACCCGATCGACATCGAGGTGGTCGGCCGCGACATGGACCCGCGCGACGAGCTGGAACGCCGCGTCGAGTACGCGAAGGTTGCGGGAGTCTGCCATGCGCGACGATAGCACGCCCTCCGCGCACCGCCGTCATCATTTCCACGCACCCCACCCCACTCCGTTGCACCCCGTAGTACCCGTGGTACCCGTGGTACCCGTGGTCGGAACGACAAGGGCGCCGGCAAAGCCGGCGCCCACCGTCGTTCCCCGTAGTCAGCCCGCCCCGCAGTACCCGTCGTCCAACCGTCACCGCCGTCGAGCCTGTCGCTGTTCGCGCGTACGCCGTGACGCCTGTCGCTCCTCGACGCTCACGCCGTCACGGCTTGCGCAGTTCGCAGTGCGCGCCGTTCGCAGCGTGCGCCGTCAGCGGTTCTCCTTCCGACGCGCCAGCGATCGGTAGTACTCCTCTACCAACGCCCGATACTCGGCCGGCACCGTCGCGCGTGCCCCCGCTGCCGGTCGTCCATCCGTTCCCATCCCGGTCGCGCGCAGCGTCGCGAACTCGAAGTCCTTGAGGCGCTCGAGCATCTGCGCCTGCAGGGCATCCAGCGCGCGCGGATCGCCGAAGGCGCGTGTGTTCTCGAGCTGGCGCATCCCTTCGATCGCGCGATCCAGCTCCCGCGTGTCGAGCCCCTGCTGCGCCGCCTCGCGCCGCAGCTCTTCGGCGTTCTCACGACGCAGGCGGAACTCGCGCGCGAACTGCGCGGCGTCCTGCGTCGGGATGTAGCCGCGCGGCGCACCACCCGGCGTGTACTCGCCCGAGCGCATCTGGCCGCCCTGATACGGGCCGCCCATCCGCGCGGCGCCGTCCTGATTGCCGCCGCCCTGATTGCCGCCCGCCTGCCCACCCTGCTGGCCGCGCTGCCCCTGCTGCCCCTGCTGACCCTGCTGGCCCTGCTGGCCCTGCTGCCCCTGCTGGCCCTGCTGCCCCTGCTGCCCCTGCTGCCCCTGCTGGCCCTGCTGGCCCTGCTGGCCCTGCTGGCCCTGCTGGCCCTGCTGGCCCTGCTGGCCCTGCTGGCCGCGCTGGCCCTGTTGGCCCTGTTGGCCCTGCTGGCCCTGCTGGCCCTGCTGCCCCTGCTGCCCCTGCTGACCACGATCCGCGACGCGCTGACGGAGCTGCTCGAGCCCCTGCACCAGATCGCGCGTGCGGTCGAGCGTGCGGTCGGCGCGTCGCGTTTCCGACTCACCCTGCAGCGAGCCCTGTGCCGACCGCAGCCGATCCGCGACGTCGCGCAGGTTCTCGCCGATCTGCGCTTCGAACGCGCCGGCGTACTCCTGCGAGCCGCCGCGAGCGACCTGCTTGGAGAACTCCAGCTTGTCCGCGACGCGGGTGTCACGAATGGTCTCTGCCGCTTCGGCCACCTTGCCCGCCGCCTTGGGCTGCTCGCGGCGCGCGTCGCGCGCGAGTCGGTCGGCGTCGGCCTCGAGCTTCTTCACATCCGACACCATCTGGTCCTTCTGCTGCGTGAGCTGCCGCAACTGTTCGGCGCGGTCGCCGTTCCCCTGCTGCATCGACTTCACGCCGGACGCGATCTCCTGCTGTCGCGACTCGAGCTCGCGCGCGCGGTCGGCGAGCTGCTGGATCTGCCGCGTGGTCTCGGCCGAGCGTGAGCCCTCGAGATTGCGCGCGGCGCGATTGAGCTCCTCGAGCGCCTGGCTGCCCTGCGCGCCCGAGCCGCTGGCGGCGCGACGCATGGCGTCGGCAGCCTGCTGCATCTGCTGCGCGGCCCGCTGCAGCTCCGGATTGTTCTGCTCGCGCGACAGCCGCTCGAGTCGACGCGCCTCCTCTTCGGCCTGCCGTGCGAGGTCGCGCTGCGCGCCGCTGTTCGCGCCGGCCTGCTGCTGCCCACGCTGTTGCTGCCCCTGCTGCGCGCCGCGCGAGGCCGAGGCGCCCTGCGCGCCACCACCACCACCGCCGCTGCTCGCGCCGCCGTCCTGCTGCATGCGCTGACGCATGGCGTCGGCCATGCGCTGCATGCGCTCGTTCTCCTGCTGCTGACGCGCGGCCAGTTGGCGCAGGCGCTCGAGCGTCTCGTCGACCTCACGCTGCGCCTCGCCACCACCGCCCGACTGCTGCTGCTGCACCGTCTCGTACTGGTTGCGCTGGCGATCGGTCTGCAGCTCGAACAGGTCGGCGAGGTCCTCGGCGCGCTGCTGACCACCGCCGCCGCCGCCACCGCCACCGCCACCACCACCCTGCTGCACCTGTACGTCGCGGTACATCGCCTCGGCACGCTGCAGCCGCTGCAATGCGCGCTGCTCGGGGCCCAGCGCGTCACCACCGCGCACGCGCCCGAGCTGCTCCTCGGCGCCCTGCAACTCGGTCACGGCGCTGGCCAGTTCGTCGCGGATCTTCTTGAAGTTCGTGTCGCTCGACGCCACGCCGCGCTCGGTGAGGCGCTGGACGAGCTGCGCCACATCGGCCTTGAGACGCCCCTCGGCAATCGCGAGCGTCGTCATGTCCTCGCGCCGCCGCTTGTCGGCCGTCGAGGCACTGTCACGCAGCCAGTTGAAGGTGCCGGCGACCACCTCGCGCTGCCGCGCGGTGAAGCCCTCGGGCGAGTCCTGCTGCTGCCCGCCGCCGCCGCCACCGCCCTGCTGCTGACGCGTGTCACCCTGGCGATAGTCCTTGCCGAAGGGGCGCACCTCGAGGAAGTAGACGTCGCTCGAGCCCGTGTGCCCCGCGCCGTCCTTCGCCACGGCGTGATACGCGACGAGGTCGCCGGGCTGGAGCCCCAGCTCCTCGAGGAAGATCGTGTGCGCGCCCTGCGCATCGCGCGGACGCTGCGACGCGCTGTCGGTGATGGCGACGGTCTTCTCGGCGCCGCCATTCACGCGGTAGCGCAGCTCCATCGACACGACGCCGAGGTCATCCGAGGCCCGCACCGCGATCGTGACTTCGTCGGTGTTCGACACCTTGGTGTCACGCCCCGGCTCCTCGACCCGCACCATGGGCGCGCGGTCGGGAATGGCATCGACGACGTACTCCACGGCTCCGGCCACCGACGTCCCATCGGTGGTCTGCAGGTCGACGTGATAGAACCCACTCTTGCTCACGCGGAAGCGCCCCACCACCAGCGAGTCGCCCTGCGGTGTCATGGCGACCGTCGTGCCATCATCGAAGCGCAGCGTGCCGCCCTGCACGGCCTTGGTGACCTTGGCGCGCACGGTGACTGTCGTGCCGACGATCGCCGCCACGTCGCCGCCATCCTCGATGGTCTCGGCCGGGAGCCCGCTGTACGCCGGGAACGCCAGCTGCAGCGAGACGCGCGAGACCGCCGGCAGATCGTTCACCGTGAGTGTGAACACGCCGGAGCGGATCTCGGCCGCCTCGACGTAGTACTCGGTGCGCGTGGCGATGTCGAAGAGTCGCGAACGGAAGTGCGCGCTGTCCGCCTCGGGGGCCATCGGCATGCGCTGCCACTCGCCGCGCGTGCTCCCCGACGTGTCCGTGCGGAACACCAGCTCGGCGCCGTCGGCAGCAAAGCCCACGAGCCCGGCGCGAATCTCGATGGCACCGCCGCGGGGCACCACGGCATTGCCCGGCTCCACCGCGACACTGCGTACCGGCACGGCGGCCTGCGCGGTGCTGTACGGAACGAACAGGAAGCGTGCGCCCTCGCGCACCCACGCCGGACCGAAGGCGAAGAGCAGCGCGGCCACCGCGCCCGTACCCACCACCGCCTGCGCCGCGCGCAACATGCGCGGCCGCTCGAGCGTGGCGCCCTTCGGGAGCGGCGCGATCGCGTCGGCGGCGCGCTTCATCACCCGCGCCGACAGCGACGGCGACGGCCGCTCCGCGTCCGGGATGTGCGCCTCCTGCACAGCGGCGAGCAGCGACTGCCGCAGCGCGGGCGCGTGCTCCTCGACGTACAACGCGAAGCGCTCGTCGCCGGCACGCCGCAACAGCGGCAGCACGAGCCCCCACACGATGGCGAGTGCGATGCACGACCAGCCGGCCACCCGTGCGATGGTCGGCGCCACCTCAGAGCCTTCGAGCAGGCGCAGCACCAGCAGGGTGGCACCCACGGCGAGGACCGCCGAGGCGACGAGCCATACGAGCGACTCGAGGACGATGCGGAGGCGCCACTGCCGGCGCAGCAGGGCAAGGGTGGTGAGGAGCTGACGGTCGGGACTCATCGACGTTCCTCCGCGGTTGCGGTGACGTTCGGGGCCATCGGGGTGGCAACCACGCGTCGCGCCATGCCTCGGCGTCCACGCGTGCCCAGCAGGGTCTCGCCGACGAGCACCAGCGCGGCGGCGAGCAACAGCAGCCGCCAGGGATTCTGGCGGCGTTCAAGTTCGGTGGGCGACAACACCGCCGCGGCGGCCTTCGCCTCGGCGGTGGTCGCGGTGTCGGCGGCACTGCGCACGCCCAGCAGCAGCTCGGTCGTGTCCATCGGTGTGAGCTCCGATTCGGCCGGCGTCACGTTCACCGCCAACAGCGCGGCCGGTTCCCCCGACGCGCGCTCGCGATACGCGGTGTAGATGCCCGCATCGGGGAGCGGTACCGCGGCCAACCCGGAGTCGGCGCGCGGACGCACGAGCTGACCGCCCGGCGTGGTCACGACGGCGTCGGTCACCGTGGTGGGCACGAGCCAGCTTTCGCCGGTCGCGCGCCAGAGCGGCACGGCGTCGCGTCCCGACGTGTGCATGACGAGCTGACGGACGAACGGCAGGAACGCCGGCTGCAGCGGGAAGTCGCCGCCGGTGTTGTCGAGCGGCACCGTGAGCAGCAGCGTGCGCCCTTCGCCCGTGCGCGTCTCCAGCATGGCCGGCACGCCGTCGTCGAAGCGGGCGAGCACGTCGGCGTCCGGGCCGGCGTCGAGGCGCGGATAGCGCCACCACCGGACGCTGCGCAGCGCCTCCGGCACGTCGCGGAACGGCGTGAACAACGGGTGCTCGAGGCGCACGTCGCGCAGGGTGCCGCCGCGGTCGGCGGTGCGATCGGCCAAACCCACCATGCGCGCCGCCGGGAACGCGCCCAGCTCGCCCCGTCGTGCGGCCAGTCGGCGTCCCGCCACCACCACCACGCCTCCACCCTTGTTCACCCACTCGGTGAGCGCGGCCGACGGCGTCGGCGCGACGTCCCAGTACATCACGACGCCGAAGCGCGCGAGCGCGTCGGCCGAACCCGGCGCGCTGGTGAGCCGCACGAGCTCCACGGCCGGCGCGCGTCCGATGGCGAGGGCGCGATCGAGGAACAGCGTCTCGCCGCCATCGTCGGGCGCGACGAGGCCCACCCGCAGCGCATCGTCGCGCGGCACGACCGCGACCAGCGTGTCGTCGGCCGCCAGGGAGTCCGCCGGCAGGGAAATGCGCAGCGACACGGCCGCGTCGGGCGCCGGCACTGGCGCAAACGTGATGACGGTCTCGCCGTCCTTGTTGAGCGTGGCGTCCTGCGTGGTTGCATCGCGCCCATTCACCGACAATGCCGCCGTCACCACGCGCGGCGCGGCCAACGCGTGGCTCTGCACGCGCGCCTTGACCGCGAGCAGCGTGCGCGCCGACGCGCCGGTGCCGCTCTGCACGCGCTTGGCCTCGATGGAACGCACCGCGCTGTTGCTCCAGGTGGCGGGGCCCACCCCGATACCGCGCACCGAGACGCCTGCTGGCAACTCGACGCCGGCGATGCCGGCCGCGCTGGCGCGCTGCAGGTCGGAGATGACCACGACTTCGGCCGCCGCGAACGGCGCCTCGAGCAGGAGCTGTCGCGCGGAGCGCAGCGCCGGCGCCAGTCGCGTGCCGCGCCGTTGCGGCGTCAGCCGCAGCAGCGCGCCCTGCGCCGCGCCCTTGTCGGGCGTGAGGCGCTGCAGCACTTCCGCCGCGTCATCGTACGCCACCACCGCCACGCGGTCGCCCGCACCGAGCCGGCCGATGACGGCGCGCGCCGAGTCGAGCGCGTGCGTGAACGTCGCGCCGTAGCCCATGCTCATCGAGCGGTCGACAAGGAGCACCACGGCCTTCGTGCGGCCGTCGGCGCTGGCGCTGTCACGATTGGTGAGCACCGGCCGCGCGAAGGCGAGCGCCACCAGCGCGAGTGCGAGCAGGCGCAACAGCAGCAGCGGCCAGTCGGTGATGCGCTGCCGCCGCTCGGTGCGGATCGGCAGCTTCTCGAGGAACATGAGCGACGGGAAGCGCAGCGGCCGGTCGCGGTCGCGATGGCGCAGGTGCAGCAGCACCGGCACGATGAGCCCCGCCAGCCCCGCGAGGAACGCGGGAACGAGGAAGCCGAGTCCCATGCTAGCGCCTCCTCATCAGCGCACCCGACTGCGCGCGAGGCGCATGTCGAGGTAGGCATGCAGCGCGCGGTCGAGCGGCTCGCTGGTGTCGAGTCGCACATAGTCGGCGCCGGCGGCCACGAGACGTGACTGCAGGGCCTCATGATGCTCGCGCATGACCGCGCGGTACTTCGTGCGCAGCTCCCCCGGCTTGATGGGGAGCAGCGTGCCCGTCTCGGCATCCTCGAACGTGGTGTCCTCCTCGCCGGGCAGCTCGCGCTCGGCCGGGTCGACCACATGGAAGACGATCACGTCGTGGCCCTGCATGCGGAGCGCGTCGATGGCCCGCCCGATGCGCTGCGGCTCCTCGTAGCAGTCGGTGACCAGCACGACGATGCCGGCGCGCGACGACAGCACGCCGATCTTCTCGATGCTGGTCACGAGGCGGCTGTTGCCGCCGGCCCGCGTCGCCGCCAGTTGATGCAGCATGCGCTGCAGGTGTCGCACGCTGGGCGGGATCACGTCCACCAGGTCGACGGTGAACGTCGCGAGCCCCACCCGGTCTCCCTGGGACTGCGACAGCCACGCGAGGCTCGCGACGAGCATGCGCGCGTACACGAACTTGGTGACCGTGGCGCTGCCGTAGTCCATCGATCCCGAAGTATCTACCGCGAAGAGCACGCTCGCGTTGGTGTCGGCGTCGTACTCCTTGATGTAGAAGCGGTCGGTGCGGCCGTAGACGCGCCAGTCGATGCGCCGCAGGTCGTCGCCCGGCTGATACGAGCGGTGCTCGGCGAAGTCGAGCGATGAGCCCTTCCGCAGCGAGCGATGCTGGCCGTGCATGAAGCCGTCCACGACCGTGCGCGCCAGCAACGCGAGATCGGAGATCTTCGCGAGCAGCGCGGGGTCGAGGAAGGCGGCCGGGGCGACGGGCATCTTTGGGGAGTGACGGGAGCGGAACTACGGGAGCACTACGAGGGGAGCGGAACGGCGGGAGCGGGTGCCCTAGAGTGCCGAGCGTGGCACGCCGACCGTCTCGATGAGCCGGTTGACGAGGGCATCGGTGGTGACCTTCTCCGACTGCGCCTGGAAGTTGACCAGCACGCGGTGGCGCAGCACGGGGCGCGCGAGCGCCTTCACGTCGTCGAAGCTCGGGCTGGCGCGCCCCTGCAGCAACGCCCGGGCCTTGGCACCCAGCACGAGCGCCTGCGCCGCGCGCACCGAGGCGCCGTAGCTCACGAACTGCTTCACATAGTCGGGGGCGCCGTCGCCCGGGCGCGACGTGCGCACCAGCTTGACCGCGTAGCGCGTCACCGCGTCCGCGATGGGGAGACGCCGCACCACCCGCTGATAGGCGAGGATCTCGGCCTTGCTGACCACCGGCTGCACCGCGTCGGGCGGGAGCGCGGTGGTCGCCTTCACGACGGCCACCTCGTCCTCTTCCGGCAGGTAGTCGAGCATGACCTCGAGCATGAAGCGGTCGAGCTGCGCTTCCGGCAGCGGATACGTGCCTTCGAGTTCGATCGGGTTCTGCGTGGCGAAGACGAAGAACGGCTTGTCGAGTTCGTAGGTGCGCCCCTGCACGGTCACGCGCCGCTCCTGCATCGCCTCGAGCAGCGCCGCCTGCGTCTTGGGCGGCGTGCGGTTGATCTCGTCGGCCAGCAGCACGTTCGCGAACACGGGGCCGGGCATGAAGGCGAGGCGTCGCTGACCGGTGGCGGGATCGTCCTGGATGACGTCGGTGCCCGTGACGTCGCTCGGCATGAGGTCGGGCGTGAACTGGATGCGCGAGAACTTGAGGTCGAGGGCACGCGCCAGCGTGGAGATGAGCAGCGTCTTCGCGAGGCCCGGGACGCCCACCAGCAGGCAGTTGCCACCGGCGAAGAGCGCGATGAGCGCCTGCTCCACCACCGCATCCTGCCCGACGATCACCTTGCGGAGTTCGGCGGCAATGCGCTGGCCGGCTCCCTGCAGGCGGTCGGCCAGGGCGGCGTCGTCCAGATGATCCAGGTCGATGGCTGGGGCAGTCACGCGGGTCCTCGGTACGGGAAGGGGAACGAAGTGCGCGAAAACAGGGCAGGCAGCAGCGGGAGAGCGGACGGCAGGCGCGGTCAGCGGGTGAGCGCGTGAATCACGTAGTTCACGCCGATCTTGTACGCCTCGTTCGACATGTCGATGGGAAACATTCCCTCGTCGGAGAACTCCCAGTACTCGGACAGGTCGTTGTTGTAGTCGGCGATGGCGAGCAGCCGCTTCGTGGGGTCGTTGTCCTCGAAGTAGCCATACCACACCGACTTGAAGCCGCGATAGTACGGATGGTAGTACTCCAGCGACTTGATCTTGTAGAACGCGTCGAAGATCGGATGGTCGAGGGTCATCTCGACCGGGCGCAGGGCAGGGAACACGCGCCGCATCTGCGTCTCGAAGTTGGTCCAGTGCTCGCCGGCGAAGTCGTCGAAGATGATGAACCCACCCTTGAGCAGCCAGTTGCGCAGCCCGTTCACCTCCGCGTCCGACGGACGCCAGAAGCCGGGCTCCGCCATGAGCGCGATGGGATACCGCGAGAGCTGCGGGTCGTCGAGCGTCAGGATGTTGCTCTGCAGCGTCCGCGTGCGCGTCGTCGACAGTTCACTGATGATCTTCGTGAAGTGGCGCTCGCCACGCGGGTAGTCGTGGGCCCAGGGCTCACCGCCGCCACGCATGCCGCTGAAGTCGGGCAACTGGTAGCGGATGCGCACCCACGTGAGCCGCCCGTCGTACGGCACGTTGGGCTCGATGTAGGTGCCCCGCCCGCCGCCACCGCGCCGCTGCGCCATGGCCTCACCCGCCAGCAGCAGGGCGGCGGCCGCGAGCACGGGGCGCCACCGCGCGCCCCGCCAAGGGGCCGCCTGCCACCACCGCCGCGTCTGCTTCAGTCGTCGCGTCATCGTCCGCCTCCCCGCCGGAGTTCCAGCAGCAACGTCTGGGCCCGCTCGAAGCCGGGCGCCTCTTCCAGCACCGCGAGCAACTCACGGCGCGCCGCCGCCACATCGCCCGCGGCGGCCAGTGCGCGCGCGAGCTCGTAGCGCGCGTCGAGCAGGTCGGTGGGACGCAGCGCGATCACCGCCTGCCGCTCCCGCACCGCCAGCGCGCGATCGCCCTGCGCCGCGGCCAGCGTCGCGAGCCGCTTGTGCACCTCTTCATCGTACGGCCAGATCCACAGCAGCCGCTCGAGCGCCGCCATCGCGCCGGCACGGTCGCCCTTCGCTTCACGCAACGCCGCTTCGAGCCGATTGGCCTCCCACGCCGTCTCGTCGCGCCGGGTCACGATGCTCACCATGTCGAGCGCCGCGGCGGTATCACGCTGCGCGAGCGCGATGCGTGCGAGGTACCACGCTGGCCCGTCGTCGGCCGCGTACTCGGGCATCATGCCCCGCGCCTCCTCGAGCAGCCTGCGCGCCGAGTCGGGATGCGCGTCCACCAGCGCCACCGCAGCCCGCATGACACGCACGAAGCGATTGCCGGCCGAATCGGTGGGCGTCATCCCCTGGGCGCTCGCGAGGTCCTTCGCGAAACGCTGCCGCACCCACGCATCGAACTGCACGTCCACCTGCTGCGGCGTGAGCCCGAGCACCTTGCGAAAGGCTCCCGGCGTGTCGAGCCCATCGCGATACGCCACGAGCAGCGCCGGCAGGGCCTTCGCCCCCTTCGTGAGCTCCACCCACTCGCAGAACATCGACGCCTGGAAGTAGCTGTTCTGCGTCTCCATGGGCGACCGCGGCCGCAGGAAGCCTTCGCTCAGCTCGCTGATGCGACGCACCTGCCCGGTGTTCATCCCCACCAGCCACGGCAGCGATGCGCGCGCGCCCCACCCGGGAGCCGCGCGTCGCTCCTCGACCACGGAGAGTCCCTCGGAAATCCAGCGCGGAACGCGATGCGCACTCGCGCCCAGCGTGAACGCGTGCGTGAGCTCGTGCCACGCGGTGCTCCCCCAGTTGAACTCACCCTTGGTGCGCGCACCGGGCGCATCCATGGCCAGCAGCGAGCCGAAGCTCACGCCGAGTGCCCCCAGACCGTTGAGGCCGACGGTGCGCACCGAGAAGTCGGCATGGATGTCGTAGAACTCGATGCGGACCGGCGTAGGCGGCTTGTACCCGTAGCGCACCGACAGCGAGTCGAACGCCCGCTCGAGCAGCGGCAGCATGTACAGCGCCAGCAGGTCGACTTCCTTCTCCGGCGCGACTAGCGTGAACCGGCCGCGCGACACGGTGCGGAAGCCCCGCATCTTGTCGAGTAGGTCGAGCGTGTTCTTGTGCCACAGGTTGAACGGGTCGACCCGGAACGCCGTCTCCACCGACGCGCGCCCGGCGTCCATCGTGCCCACGCGAAGCTGCGTCGTGCCCAGCACGCCCCACGCGCGTGCGTCGAGCGAGTCGAGGGAGACCGCCCGCTGCGCGAGCTGCACGGCTTCGTCGTAGCGCCGCTGCCGCACCGCCGCATCGGCCAGCTCGGCGTAGAACCCCGACGGCGTGGGTGTCAGCGCGGTGGCGGCTGCGAGCGCCTGTCGATACCCGGCCGAGTCGCCGGTCACCCAGGCGGTCGCGGCGAGGATCGACCATCCCTCGAGGCGTGCGCTGTCGGCCTGCACTGCGCGCTGCGCGTAGGTGCGGGCGGAGTCGAAGGTCTCCGCCTCGAGCAACAGGCGTGCCGTGAACGCCAGCGCCTCGGCCGACTTGTCGTCGGCGGCGAGCGCACGCCGCGCCGCCAGCATTGTGGTGCCCTTGCCTTCGTACTCCTCGATGCGCGCGAGCCCCAGCAGCGCACCCGCATCCCCGGGGGCGCGCTTGAGGACCGCCTCGAACGTGGCCTTCGCGTCGAGATGTGCGTACGACGCGAAGAAGATCGCCCCGACCTGCCGCTGCGCCTCGAGGTTGCCGGAGTCCATGGCCACGGCGCGGTCGAAGAGCCGCAGCGCGGCGTGCATCGCCTCGGCGTTGCCGGCGCGCTGCAGCACATAGGCACGCCCGGCCGACACATACTCGCTGCCGGTGCGGGCGCCGCCCTGCTCGAAGGCCTGCGTGATAGCCCGCGCGCGGGCCGCCGCGCCCGCGCGATTGCCCCGCGCTGAGAGCGCCTCGGCGGCCGCGAGGTCCGCACGCCACCGGTCGGGTTCGGCGGCGCGCGCGGCCCTCGCCGGCTCCTGCGCGCACGCCGCCACCGGCGCGCACGCCAGCGTCGCGCACAGCCAGCCGAGCGTCTGCCACCGCGTCGCGGCGCGCATCACGAGCCCCCCGCCGCCTTGATGGCGGCCGTCTTCTCCGCGATGGCCAACAGCAGTCGCTCGAGCTCCGCCTCGTACGCGGTGGCGTCCATCGTCGCCTTCTTGCCGCGTAGCACCGCCACCTGCGATTCGAGCGCCTGACGTTCGGCCACCAGCGCCGCGACCCGCGGATTGGCGGCCGCAGCCTGGCCACCGAGGCGCACGCGCCCGGCGAACATCGAGTCGCTCACGATCGCGTGCTCCGTGAGCAGCCGCCCCGTGCGCTCGTAGCTCTTGGCCACTTCGGTGCGCGCGAAGCGGAACGCCTCGAGCACCGACAGGCGACCATCCTTGTCCGCATCGGCCTCGTCGCTGGCGAGTCCGCGCGCGAAGTGCTGCAGGAACTCGCTCTGGTTGCGCTCCATGGCGGTCTTCGTGGCCGTGAGCACTACGCGGCCGGGCCCGGCCAGCACCGGCACGAAGTCGCCACTGCCCGTCGCGGTGTTCACCACCACCACCTGCTGTGCGGCGAAGGGCGCAATCCACGCCGCATACTCCGTCGCGGTGGCATCCGGTCCCGGCAGGTTGACCTTGCTCTGCGGACCCTCGCCGCTGCCATGTCCCATGAGCAGCACGAACAGCACGTCGCCCGGCTGCACGCGCTTGGAGAGTCGCAGGAAGGCGGCGCTCACCTGCTCCTTGGTGCTGCGTCCGCTGTAGCGCGCGCTCGCGACCGAGTCTTCCCCCAGCACGATCAGGCTCGAATCGCTCACGCCCCACCGGGTGCGAGCGGCGGTGCGCACGACGTCCACGGCCCCGTTGAAGGTGGTGCGGAACGACGCGTCACCCGAGAGCCCCGCGATCACGAGCACATGCGTACGCTGTGCGGCCACCGCACGGGGCAGCAGGGCACAGGCAACGGCCAACAGCAGCGACGCGTACCTCATGCCAGCCCCCGCCACCGTCGATAGCCCCACTCCGCGCCCATCAGCACCGCGAGCAGCAGGAAGACGATCGGCATGTCCCACAGGTCCTTGGCCTCGCGCACGGTGACGCCGGCGTTCGTGTAGACCGCATCGTCCGCCAGCTTGGCCGCGTCGGCAATGGGGTAGTAGCGCCCACCGGTCTCGTCGGCGATGCGCTCGAGCAGCGGTCGGCGCAGCTCGGCCTGCGCCACATCGGCGCCGCGCTCGTCCACGAGGAGTGAGGTCACGGCCGTGCGCACGGAATCGGTGCCGCGCTGCGCCACGGCTTCGAGGGTCCACTTGCCCGTGTCGTCGGGGGTGAACTTCGCCGCGTAGCTGCCGTCGTCGCGGAGCGCCCACTCGAGCGGCAGCGTCTGCGTGCGGCCGTCCGGTGCGGTGACCGTCGTCGTGATGGTCGCGTCGTTGATGTCGGCAAAGAGCGGCGTGCTGAGTTGCGCGCGCACCGAGACCGGCTCGCCCGGCGCCACACGCCCCGGCTGTGCGGCCAGCTCGAAGGGCGCCGGCGCCCCATCGGCCAGCCACCGCACCATCTGCCGCCAGAACGTCTGGTGCGACTGATCGTCGACGGCCATCGACGCGTCCATGCGCCACAGCCACGAGTCCTGCACGCTGAACACCGCGCTCATGCCACGCCCGTAGCGCTGCCAGGCGAGCACGGGCACATCGCTCCGGCCGTCCTCGGTGCGGCCGGACAGCAGCAGCGTCGCCCCCGCGCGCAACGCACCCACGCGATTCACCATGGTGAGCGTCGGCATCGAATCCCACTTGGCGCGCGACGCAACGAGGTTGTCGCGCAACTGCAGCGCGGGGTGCACCTCGCCGGCACGCGTCGGCCGTACCTGCACCGGAATCGCCGGCCCCTCCTCATTCACCTTGCCGGCGCCCACGGTGAGTGGCAGCACATCGGCGAGCGGCGTGCCTTCGTAACCGCCCTCGGCCAGCGACGCGCGCCCGCCGAGCACGAGCAGGCCACCGCCGCGCACGCTCACGAAATCGGCCAGCATGCGCAGTTGGTCGACCGTGAAGAAGCTCGCCTCGACACTGCCCAGGATGAGCGCGCGATAGGAGAAGAGTTCCTCACGCGTGGTGGGGAAGCCGCCCAGCAGTTCGAGGCTGTCGCGCACGCCGAGGCGCAGGAACTTGCGTTCGGCGCTCCGCATGAGGCCAACGACGATGACGCCACTATCGGCCGCGACGGCGCGACGCAGGAACGGGAACTCCGGGCGCGGCTCGCCTTCGAGATACAGGATGCGATCGGGCCCGCTGCGCACCTCGAGGCTCGTTTGCCACTCGTTGTTCTCGGTGACGATCTCGTTGGCGAGCGGGCGCACGCGCACCGCGAGGCGGTGCATGCCGGCGGGCAGCGGCGGAATGCGCACGCGGGCCGTGACGAGGTCCCCCTGCGCGGCGGGGCGCACCGTTTCCGTGGCGACCACGCGGCCGTCGGCTTCGACGGTGAGCGTCACCGGGTCCTTGCCGGCACCACGAATGCGCACGTCGGCTTCGACGAGACTGTTCGCACCGGCGAGTGTGCGCCGCGGTGCCTGCACGCGTTCCACGGCCACGTCGCGCGCGAAACGCTCCTCACCCACGCCCACCGTGTAGACGGGCACGCGTCGTGCGCGCAGGGCCAGCAGCGCATCGTCGAGCGAACTGCTGCCGTTGTCGGCGCCATCGCTCACCACAACGACGCCGGCCAGGGGCAGGCCGTTCAGGTCCTCGCGCACCGTGGCGAGCGCCTGCGCGAGGTCGCTGCGGGTGCCGTCGGCGCGCAGCGCCCCGACGCCGGTAGTGGGCGCCGCGTCGGCGGCAAAGCGGAAGCGGCGCACGGCGAAGCGCGAGGCCAGCGACCGCATCAGTGCGGAGGTGTCGGCGAAGGTGTTCTGCAGCGACGCGAGCCGGCTGGCATCGCCCACGGCGGCCGCGTCGTGAATGCGCATGCTGCGCGAATCGTCGAAGAGCACCGCAAGCACGTTGCGCTGCGGCACCGCCGACGCGATGACCAGGCCGGGGCGCAGGAGGCACGCGAGCACGACCAGCACCGTCGCGGTGCGCAACACGGCGAGCACGGCGCGATCGCGCGGGCGCAGCGTGCGCAGGCGCGCGTGCAGCACGAGCACGAGCAGCACGATGAGCGCGGCGGCCACGAGCAGCGCCAGCAGCGGCACGACCGGTGCCACCACGAAGTCGCCACGCGCGAAGGCGCGCGGGGGATACTTGAAGAGCCAGGTGCCGAGGGCGTCGAGCCAGGATCCCACGAGGTCTCGGGGCGGGCGGTCGGGAAGGGTGCAGCGGAGGAGCAGGAACCCGGCACGGCAGGTCGACCCAGTGGTCGGCCTATGTGGACGCAGGACACCGCCGCAGTGTTGGACGGTTGCCGTTGGCGAACGTGAAGAGCCGCGCACGGTTCCTGCCCTGTATTAACACCGGGTGCAGGGGCGCGTCCAAACAGGTGACACGGGCGCTGTTCTGGCGACCGTTCCCTCATACCCGGAAGGTTCCGATGCGTCGCACATCCTTTGGTTTTGCGATCGGCGCGCTTGCCGCTGCCGTCTCCTTCTCGACCATCGCCGGTGCACAGGGGCAGGTGCGTGCGCGTCAGGCGCGTCCGGCGGCCCCGCCGCCGGGGGGCGCGGCCGCACCGGCGCAGCCGCCCGTTGCGGGACGCGGCGCCGCGCAGCCTCGGTTGCGCCAGGGCGCCGGTGATGGACGTGGTGGCAGTCCCGCCGCGATGATCCTGCGCATGCGGCAGCAGCTCGACCTCACCGACGAGCAGGTCAAGCGCCTGGAAGCGCTGGCCAGCGTCACGCCACAGCGTCCGAACCCTGCCGACGCGCTGCGGGCCCGCGCCGATCTCATGGACGCCACGCGTGGTGACGGCAACCTCGCCAACGCCCGCGCGGTGCTCGATCGCATGGCGAAGCAGCGCAACGATGTGGTCATTGCCCGCATGAAGGCGCAGCAGGATGCGCGGGCCGTGCTAACCGCGGCCCAGAAGACCAAGCTGGACAACGTGCGGGGCATGCTGCGTGCCCGGGTTGGCGCGCGCCGCGGTGGCGCTGGCGTCAACGGTCGCGGTCAGATGCGCCCCGGCGGCATGGGACGCGGACAGGGATTCCGTGGCGGACGCATGGACCGGGGCTTCGGCCCGCCGCGTCGCTACGACCCGAGCATGGGAGCTGGCTTCGGGGCGCAGCGGCGCCAGATGGGCCCTGGCTTCGGCCCGCAGGGGCCGCAGGGCCCGCAGGGCATGCGTCTCCGCGGTGGCCCGGGCATGGGTCAGGGCTTCGGCCCGCCGGGCCCGCAGGGACAGCCGCCGCGCATGCGCCGCTTCGAGGACCTGGGAGTGGATTCGGTAGCGGTGCCGCCCGCCACGCTGCCGCCGGCTACGCTGCCGCCGGCCTGAACGCCCGCGCAGGTCCGCAGGACAGAACGCCCCGCCCGGAGATCACTCCGGCGGGGCGTTCCCGTTGTGCGCGCGCCAGCGGGCTAGCGCGTCGGGCGTGTCGAGGTCATAATGGTACTCCCGAATAAATACCGAAATGACTCCATCCTCCCGCAGCAGGGTTCGTGCACCGGTCTCGCCGGTGAGCTGCGCGAGCTGGGGCCAGTCACCCCGCGGCAGCAGCGCCGGGACACCGATGATCACTTCTGCATCCTCCGCGCCCTCGCGCCAGGCGCTCGCCACTCGGCGGCGCCCTCCGTCGCTGGCAGCGACGAGCGCTGCCACATGCGGCGCCCCCGCCGCCGGCATGTCCACGGCGGCAATGACCAGCGCCGCCACGGCGTGCAGGGCGTCGTCGTGAAGCAGCGCCGTCATGCCGGCCGCGATGGACGTGCCCATGCCGCCTCGCCACCCCGCGTGCGGCAGCACGCGCCACGGGAGCGCCGGCGCCTGCTCGCGCAGCGCGCGCCCAATCGCCTCCGCCTCCTCCCCGGCCACCACCAGCACGGGATTGCACCCTCCGTCGGCCAGAGCGCGCACCGCGCGCGTCACCAGCGTCCGGCCGGCGGCATCGTGCAGGAGCGCCTTGGGCGCACCCATGCGCGTCGAGCCGCCGGCTGCCAGCACGAGACCTGCGACCGCGTGCGTCCCACCAGACTCTCCAGATGCGCCACTCATTCACGTCACCATCGGCACATCACGGGATCAGTCAAGCGGCAGATCGCAGCGGTCCGGCGCCATCGGCTCCGCGCTGTCGCGGAGGCGCGGGGTGTCCGTCCGGGTGTGAATCGGACTTTGCCGCTCGCGAAGAAAGCCGCCCGGGCGACCGTGCATCACGGCGGAGATCTCCCCGATGGCCGCCATGGCGATGGCGGCCGGATCCTCGCCACCCACGTCCAACCCGATGGGGGCGTGGACGACCTGGCGCATGCGTGGTGTCATGGTGACGCCATCAGTGGCGAGCCGACGCTCCACGTCGGCGAGCAGCTTGGCTCCGCGTTGCCGCGAACCCAGCACGCCGATGTAGCCGACCGGGCGCGTGAGCACCGCCTGCAGCCAGGCGGCGTCGACGTCGTAGGTGTGCGTCAGGAGGGCCACCGCCGTGCGGGCATCGGTCGGCAGCGCGTCGAGCAGCGCGGTCACTCCCTCGGTGTGCCGCACCGGGATGGCGCGCGCGCCTTCCGGCAGGACGAGGGCATCCAGCAGCGACGGCCGGTGATCGATGACCGTCACCTGCCACCCCATCGTGCCAGCGATTGTCGCGAACGCCTCGGCGCCGCGACTGGCGCCCACCACGTGCAGCGCGACGGGCGCGATGAGCGGGTCGGCGAAGATGGTCACATCGCTGTCCGGCACCGGGACCGCGTGGGCGGCTCCGGTGCGACGCGCCAGGGCGGCCGCGGCGTGCATCGCGCCCCGCATCGCGTCGTCGGCGCTCGCCTCCGCGCCGGGCACCGGCCGCCACCCGCCATCGCGCGCTTCGCCGCCGCCCGCGTCGCCATCGAGCAACGCCGCCGTGCGCCCGCCTCCAGGCGTCAGCACGGTCACCACGGCGCCCCCGGCGCGTCGCTGCCGAATCGCCTCGGCCTGCGCCAGCCACCGCCAGTCGGTGAGCGGCTCGAGCAGCAGGTGGGCCACCCCGTCGCACGCGGCGCCGAAGCCCCAGATGGTCTCGAGGTCGGCGCGCAGGTCATAGTGCAGTCGCACGGCCTGCCCGCTGGCGCACACGGCGGCCGCGCGGGCCGCGACGTCGCCTTCGAGGCACCCGCCGCTCACGGCCCCGGCCAGCACGCGCCCCTCGGCGTCCACCAGCAGACGGGCGCCGGGTTGGCGGTACGAGCTGCCGTCCACGTCCACCAGCGTGGCCAAGGCAAGGGGCACGTCGGGGCGCGTCTGGCGCGCGTCGGCGGCCGCACGAGCGAGGTCGGAGAAGCCGGTCACGTTCGGACGTTACCACACGCCGCCATGGGGCGCGACGGCGCCCACGCACCGGGGTCGAACGACCCTTCAGCGGCGCCGATGAATTCCGGATGTTGCCGTGGTCCAAGGCGTTCTCGGACTCTGGTGACGGACATGCGCCTGGCTGGGTACGGCCCTGTAATCTCGCATCAAGCAAGCACTCACTTGCGGCAAGCAACCGCTTGCATTAGCTACCTTGGCATGATAGACGACCACCGACATCGCATCCTGCACGCCGCGGCCCGGGTGTATGCCCAGCACGGCTGGCGTGGTGCGACCACGCGGCGCATCGCCGAGGAAGCCGGCGTCAATGAGGTCACGCTGTTCCGGCAGTTCGGGTCCAAGGACGCGCTCCTCGACCTGATGCTGCAGGAGGCGGGGCGCATCGACGCCGCGGCCACCCTGCCGCGTGACCCCGAGGATCCCGAGGCGGAGCTGCTGCGCTGGCTCTCCGCGCACCATCGCACGCTGCGCTCCATCCGCACGCTGATGCAGCAAATGATGAGTGACGCGCTCGAGCGCCCCGATGCGGCCATGTGCGCGTCGCAGGGGCCCAGCGTGGCCGCCGCGGCGTTGCGCGAGTACGTCGTGCAACTCCGGCGGCGCGGCTTGCTGCTGCAGCCGGAACTGGTGTCGCCCACCGAGGTCGGGGCGGCAGTGACCATGCTCATGGGCGCGCTCTTCTCCGACGCGATCCATCGCGACCTCATGCCCGACATGTTCGCGCAGTCCGTCGAGGACAGCCTGCGCGCGTACGTGCGAATCTTCCTGCGGGGACTCGGAGTGCCGCCGACGACGGTGGCCGCCGATGCGCAGGGTGACCGCCTTTCCACCTCCACGGCGTCGTCGACCCCGGTATCCGAATGACCGTCTCGTTCCGTGCGCGTGCGCTCGTGCGTGCACTGTGCCTCGTCGCTCCGCTCGCCGCGCCCACCGCGGCGACCGCGCAGTCGACGCCACGCCCACTTTCGCTGGCCGAGGCCATCCGCCTTGCGACCGGCACCTCCGAGCAGGTCGCCATCGCGCGCGCCGGCGCGCAGCGCGCGCAGGGGCAGGTGGGGCAGGCCCGCTCGGCGTTGCTGCCGCAGGTCGGCACGACGCTCAACTGGCAGAAGCAGCTGCAGAACCAGTTCGCCGCCATCGCCAGCCGCTCCAGCAACGACGACAACAACGGCGGCAACAACGGCGGCGGCAGTGACACCACCTCGGGGGGCGGTGGCACCGAGGCGTTCACGCGCATCTTCGCCAGCCAGTACAACCTCAACTTCGGCCTCACCGCGACGCAGCCGCTCTACTCCGGGGGGCGCATTCGCGCCAACCTGCGTGCCGCGCAGCTTCAGCGGGAATCGGCGGAGATGAGCATCAGCGCGGCCGAGGCGCAGACCACGCTCGACGTCACGCAGGCGTACTACGACGCGCTGCTCGCCGACCGACTCGCGGCCATTGCCGACTCCACCCTGGTGCAGGCGGAGCGCACGCTGCGTCAGGTGCAGCTCACGCGCAGCGTCGGCACCACGTCGGAGTTCGAGCTCATCCGCGCGCGCGTCACGCGTGACAACCAGCGTCCGGCCTCGCTGCAGGCGCGCACGCAGCGCGAATTGTCGCTGGCGCGGCTGCGAGACCTGCTCGACCTGCCGGGGAACACGCCGCTGGTGCTTACGGACAGCATCGCCGACGGGCCCACCGCCGTGGCCGCACCGGCCGCCGCGGCGCCCACGACGGTCAACGTGAACGCCGCGCAGGTGCTCGCCCTCGATCCGTCGATCGGCGCGAGTGTGGCGCGCGTGGTCTCGGCGAGCGACACCACCGCCGCCGGTCGGACAGCGGTCAAGCAGGCGGAGAAGGGCGTGGCCGTCGCGCAGCAGGCGCTCAAGGCCACGCGCGCACAGCGGCTGCCGCAGCTTTCGGCCACCACCAACTACCAGCGCCTCGCCTATCCCACGGGTGTGCTGCCGCGCAGCCTTGGCGACTTCTTCCCCAACTGGACGGTCGGTGTGGGGCTCTCGTATCCGCTGTTCACCGGCGGACGCGTGAAGGGCGAGATCACGGCCGCCGAGGCTGGCGTCGTGGAGGCGCAGCAGCGTCTCAAGCAGGTGAAGGAGGGTGCCTCGCTCGAGGCACGCCAGGCCGCGTTGCAGCTCACCGAAGCGGAGGCGACGTGGCAGGCGAGCGTCGGCACCGCCGAGCAGGCGCAGCGGGCGTACGACATCGCGGAAGTCCGTTTCCGCGAGGGGATCTCCACGCAACTCGAATTGTCCGAGACGCGTGTGCAGTTGCAGCAGGCGCTCGCGAACCGGGCGCGCGCTGCGCGTGACCTGCAGGTGGCGCGCAAGCGCCTCGAACTGTTGCCCTACCTGCCGCTGTCGGCGATGGCGGCCTCCACGAACACCGGAACCAGCCGATGACCTCCGCTACGCGCCGTTCGGCGCTTCTCCTCTCCCTCGTCGCGCTCGCCGCTTGCGGCAAGAAGTCCGAGGAGGCGGCTCCCGCCGCTCCGCCGGTGCAGTCCATCGGCCCCGACAACATCGCCGTGGCGCGGCTCGACACGCTGCGCAGTGGCCCGGCCATCTCCGGCACGCTCGTCGCCGACCGTGAGGCGCGCCTTCGCGCCGAGCTGTCCGCGTCGGTGCTGCAGGTCATGGTCGACGCCGGACAGCGTGTCTCGGCCGGCATGACGCTCGGCCGCCTCGACGATGCCGCCGTGCGCGACCTCGCCCTGTCGGCCAAGTCGGGCGTCGCCACTGCGAAGCTGGCCGCCGACCAGGCGGCCCGCGAATTCAAGCGTGCGCAGACGCTGCTTGCCGCCGGCGCCATCGCCGAGCGGGACGCCGAGGGCGCCGAGCGCGCGCACCTCGCGGCGCAGGCGCAGCTTGCCGACGCCGAGGCGCGCCTCGCGTCTGCCGACAAGGCGCAGCGCAGCACCATCATCAAGGCCCCGTTCGACGGCATCATCGCCGAGAAGAGCGTGAGCCCGGGTGATGTGGTGTCGCCGGGCACGCCGCTCTTCACCGTGATCGATCCGCGCAGCCTGCGGGTCGAAGCCTCGGTGCCGGCGACGGCGCTGGGCGATGTGAAGGTAGGCGCACCGGTGACGTTCACGGTGAACGGGGCATCGCGCGAGCTCGTCGGTCGCATCACGCGCGTGAATCCGATGGTCAATGCGCAGACGCGTCAGGTGGGCATCCTGGCGTCGGTGCCCAACACGGGTGGTTCGCTCGTGGCGGGGCTGTTCGTCGAAGGACGCATCGCGTCGCAGGCGCGCAGCGGGGTGCTCGTGCCGGAGCAGGCGGTCGACCAGACCGGCATCGTGCCGTTCGTGATGCGTCTGCGCGGCGGGAAGGTCGAGAAGGCCGAGGTGCAGGTGGGGCTGCGCGACGAGAAGGGTGAGTTGCTCGAGATCACCACCGGCCTGGCCGGCGGTGACACCGTGCTGCTCGGCGCCGCGCGCGGCATCTCGGTGGGTTCGTCTGTCAGCGTGTCCGCGCCGCGCGATGCCGCGGCGCCTGCGGCCCCCGCGGCCCCTGCGTCCACCAAGCACTGAGTTCGTTCCCGCGACGCCCCCCACGAGGGATCCATGTTCATTTCCGATTTTGCGATCAAGAAGCCGTTGCTCACCGTCGTCGCGATGCTGGCGCTGGTGGGCTTCGGTCTCGTGTCGCTCCTCAAGCTGCAGACCGACGAATTCCCCGAGGTCTCGCCGCCCATCGTGGTCACCACGATCGTCTACCCTGGCGCCTCGCCCGAGCAGGTCGAGCGCGAGGTGCTGGAGCCGATCGAGGAGGCCATCCAGTCGATTTCCGGCGTGAAGTCGATCAACGGTGAGGCGCGCGACGGCTTCGCCACGATCATCACGCAGTTCGTGTACTCCAAGCCGCTCAACGAAGCGACGCAGGAGATCCGCGACGCGATCAGCCTCAAGCGGCAGGACCTGCCGCAGGAAATGGAGGAGCCCATCCTGAAGCGGATGAGCCCCAACGATTTCCCGATCATGACGCTGTCGCTGTTCTCGACGACGCTGACGCCGGCGCAGTTGACGCTCATTGCCGACCCCGGTGTGACGCGCGAGCTGCGCTCGATTCCGGGTGTGGCGGACGTGACGGTGTCGGGGGGCGTGAAGCGCGAGCTCACGGTCAACCTCGACCCGCAGCGCCTCCAGGCGGCCGGGGTGAGCGTGCCGCAGGTGGTCGGCGCGCTCCAGGCCGGCAACCTCGCCGTGCCGGTGGGGCGCGTGACCAGCGCGCTCGATGAGCGCACGATCCGCCTGCGCGGCCGTCTCGACGGGCCGCAGGACTTCCTGCAGCTCGTGGTGGCCGAGCGTGGCGGCCGCATCGTGCGGCTGGGCGATGTGGCGACGGCAGTGGATGGCACCGAGGAGCAGCGCACGCTCGCGCTGTTCAACGGCAAGGACGCCGTGGGCATCGAGATCAAGAAGACCAACGGCTACTCCACCACGGCGGTGGCCGAGGCGGTGCTGGCCAAGGTCGTGCAACTGCGCACCACGCTGCCCAAGGGCGCGCAGCTCGACGTCGTGCGCAACAAGGGTGAGCGGGTCGAGAACTCGGTGGCCAACGTGCAGAGCGCGCTCATCGAGGGCGCGGTGCTGACGGTGCTCGTCGTGTTCCTCTTCCTCAACTCGTGGCGCAGCACGGTCATCACCGGCCTCGCGCTGCCGGTGTCGGTGCTCGCCAGCTTCATCGCGGTGTGGGCGTTCGGTTTCACGCTCAACACGATGTCGCTGCTGGGGCTGTCACTCGCCATCGGTATCCTCATCGACGACGCCATCGTCGTGCGCGAAAACATCGTGCGCCACGTGGAGATGGGGAAAGACCACTATACGGCGGCCCGTGAAGGCACGAGCGAGATCGGCCTCGCGGTCGCGGCGACGACCTTCTCGATCATCGCGGTGTTCATCCCGATCGCCTTCCTCGAAGGCGAGTCCGGTCAGTGGTTCAAGCCGTTTGCCCTCACCATCGCCTGCTCGGTGCTGGTGTCGCTGTTCGTGTCGTTCTCGCTCGACCCGATGCTGTCGGCCTACTGGCCCGATCCGCATCTCGAGGAGCACCAGAAGTCGTTCCTCACGAAGTGGCTCGACAAGTTCAACGTGTGGTTCAACGGCCTCGCCAACGGCTATCGCCGCGTGATCGGCTGGGCGCTCGACCACCCGAAGAGCATGGTGCTGCTCGCCGTCTCGTCGTTCGTGCTCGCGCTGGCGATGCCCGCGATGGGGCTGGTGGGTGGTGGCTTCTTCCCGCTCGAGGACAACGCCGAAGTGCAGATGGTGGTCGAGACCCCGCCGGGGGCCAACCTCGACTACCTGCGGCAGAAGGTGAACGAGACGCTGGCCGCGTCCACGAAGCATCAGGAGGTCACGTACACCTTCGTGACGGCTGGTGGCGCGAGCGGCGCGGTGGACAAGGCCAGTGTGTACCTCAAGCTCAAGCCGAAGGCCGAGCGACTGCGCACGGGCGAACTGGGCGCCGAGGAGCTGGCGGCCGCCCTGCGTGACGACGTGTCGCGCATCGGTGGCGCGCAGGTGTCGGTGTTCACCAACGACTTCGCGGGCCAGGAGAAGCAGATCTCGCTGCAGCTTCGTGGCACGGACAAGGCCGCGCTGCAGGCGGTCGCAGACCAGTACCTCGCGGCCATGAAGAGCACCCCGGGTGCAGTGGACGTGGGGCTCAGCACGAAGGGGCAGAAGCCCGAGCTCACGGTGCAGGTCGACCGCGGGCTGGCCGGTGCCCTGGGGCTGAGCGTGGGGCAGGTGGCGCAGGCCATCCGTCCGGCGTTCGCCGGGCTCGACGCCGGCGACTGGATCGATCCGTCGAACCAGACGCGCAAGGTCATGGTGCGCCTCGATCCGGCGTCGCGGTCACGCGGCACCGACCTCGCCCAGCTCCCCATTGCCGTGGGGCAGGGGCCCAACGCCGCGCTCATCCCGCTGCAGCAGGTCGCGCGCATCCGCAGCGAGCTGGGGCCGGCCATCGTCAACCACCTCGATCGCGCCAACGTGATCAAGGTGGAAGGCAACATCGCCGGGCGGTCGCTCTCGGAGGTCATGGCCGACATCACCGCCAAGACGGCCGGGATCACGCTGCCGCCGGGTGTGACGTTCTCGTCGGGTGGTCAGGTCGAGCAGCAGAACGAGGTGTTCACGAACGTCTTCATCGCGCTGGGCGTGGCGGTGGCGCTCATGTACCTCATCCTCGTGGTGCAGTTCGGCTCGTTCCTCGATCCCATCGCGATCCTCATCTCGCTGCCGCTGTCGCTCATCGGTGTCATGGGGGCGCTCGCGATCACGGGACACACGATCAACATCATGAGCCTGATCGGGGTGATCCTGCTGTGCGGTATCGTGGCCAAGAACGCGATCCTGCTCATCGACTTCGCCAAGTGGGCGCGCGAGCGGAACGGCATGTCGCTCCGTGAGGCGCTCATCGAGGCGGGCGCGATCCGTCTGCGCCCCATCCTCATGACGACATTCGCGCTCATCGCGGGCATGATCCCCGTGGCCCTCGGTCGCGGCGAAGGCGCGCAGTTCCGGGCGCCGCTCGGCGTCGCGGTCATCGGCGGCGTCATCACCAGCACGATCCTGACGCTGCTCGTCATTCCGACCTTCTACGAGATCTTCGACAGCATCCGTGGCTGGTTTGCGCGGCGCGTGGGGCTCACGCCGCCGCACACCGGGCAGTTCGCCACCTTCGAACTGCCCGTCCCGGAATCGGGCGACTGAGCCCAAACGACGCGTTCTTAACGAGTTGAGGGGATGGACCGGGCGTATCACGCGGGGGTACCCTGCTGCTGATGCGCCCGGTTGCCATTTCGCTCGTCGCCGGGGCCGGCTGGTTGGCCGCCCTCACCGATGCGCCCACGACATACATCCTGCTCGGCGCCTCGGCCATCGTGCTCGAGGAGCTGGCGCCCATCTTCGGCGGCATTGCCGCGCACGAAGGTGAGCTGCAGCTCATGCGGGTGCTGGTCGCGATTTCCCTCGGCGGCTGGATCGCGACGCTGCTGCTGTATCTGATCGGGCGATTGAAGTGGGACGTCATCCGCAAACGGTTCCCGCGGGTGCGGGCGACCGGCACGGTGGCCCTCCGGGTGGTGGGGCGGAATCCGCTCATTGCCTCCTTCCTCGTCCGATTTGCCTTCGGCCTGCGCATCGTGCTGCCCATGGTGTGTGGCGCCGCCCGCGTGTCGCCCTGGGTGTTCGTGCCCGGGGCGCTGTTGGGTTCCATTTCGTGGACGGTGCTGTTCACCGCCGTCGGCTTTGCGGCTGGTGAAGCGGCGGTGCAGGCGATGGGGCATATTGGCCGAGTCGGCGAGGTCGCCGGCGCGGTGCTGCTCACCGTGATCATCCTCGCGCTCGTGCGATGGGATCGCGGGCGGCGTGCCCGCAAGCACGCGCGCCGCATGGCGGGCAAGCGCACGACCTGATCGCGCGTCGCGCGCGCGGGTGATCGCGCGGGCCTGCCGCACAGCGGTGCGCCCTTTGTGCCCCCGGAGTCGATCGCGTCGTGGAGTTGCGAGACAGCCCGCTGGACACCGACATCGAGCCGCACGGCGACGTGCGCGCGTTGCTCTCCGTCGTCGCCGACGCGACCTCGGTGGCTGATGCGCTCACGTCGATCTGCACGTGGGTGGAGCAGGCGGTCCCCACGGCGCACTGCTCGGTGCTGCTCTTCGATCGCGCCAGCGGGACGTTGAATCCGGCCGCGGCGCCGTCGTTGCCGGTGGACTTCGTGGCCCTCACCGAGCGCTTTCCCGTGGGGCCCGAGAACGCCTGCTGCGGCACCGCAGCGCACGAGCGGCGGACGGTGGTGTGTGCCGACATCACGACCGACTCGCGCTGGACGCGGTGGGTGCGCCTCACGCTGCCATTCGGGCTGCGCGCCTGCTGGTCGGTACCCATGATGGCGCTCGATGGGGCGGTGCTGGGCACCTTCGCGCTGTACTTCCGCCGTCCGGCGCCTGCGCGCGACACGGCGGTGCGCTGGCTCGAGGACGTGGCGCGCATCGCGGCCTTCGCCATCGATCGCGACCGGGCCTTCCACGACGCGGAGAAGAGCCGCCGCTTCGTCGATCGCATCGTGGAGGCGATCCCCGACGTGGTGTTCACCTTCGACCTCGTGGCGCAGCGATTCACGTGGGTGTCCCCCGCGTCGGAGCTCATCGGCGGCTATGCGCCGTCGGAGCTGGTGGCGTTCGGGCACGAGGTGATGCCGCGTCTCGTGCACCCTGACGATCTCCCGGCTTTCGTGGCGTTCCAGCGGGCGTGGGCCAGCGAGGCGGGTCGTGGCGTGCGCACGGTGGGCTATCGGGTGCGGCATCGCGACGGCACCTGGCGCGCGGTGGAGCACCGCTCCCTGCTGCTCGAACGCGACCCGGATGGGCGCCCCCGTGTCGCCCTCGGGCTCATTCGTGACGTGACCGAGGTGCGTGCCGTCGAGCAGCGCCTGCGCCAGTCGGAGCGCATGGAGTCGCTGGGGAAGCTGGCCGGCGGCATCGCGCACGACTTCAACAATGTGCTCACGGTCATCCTGAACGCCGTGGAGCAGGTCGCGCCCACGCTGCAGGACCCGCGGTTGCGCGAGGCCAACGCCGATGCGCTGGCGGCAGCCCGGCGCGCGCGCGACCTCATCACGCAGATCCTGGCCTTCAGTCGCCAGCAGGAGGTGTCGCGGCAGCCGTTCGCCCTGGCGATGCTGGTGCGCGAGGGGCTCCGCTTCTTCGAGGCGATGCGCGCCTCGACGATCGCGCTCACGGCGCACATCGACGAGCGCCCGGCGGTGGTGGACGGCGACATCGCGCAACTGCAGCAGGTGCTCCTCAACTTGTGTGGCAATGCGGCCTACGCGCTGCGCAGCGTGCCGTCGCCGCAGATGCACGTGTCACTCACCGTGTACCCCGACGGAGATGCGCGGGCGACCACGCTCGGTGTGGCGCACGGCGCGGTGGCGCGACTGCTCGTGCAGGACAATGGAGAGGGGATGACCGACGACGCGATCGCGCGGGCATTCGAGCCGTTCTTCAGCACCAAACCGCCGGGGGAGGGCACGGGGCTCGGGCTCGCCGTGGCGCATGGGATCGTGACGTCGCACGGCGGTGCGCTCGCGCTACGCAGCACGCCCGGGCATGGTACGGTGGCGGAGGTGTGGCTGCCCGTGTCGGTGGAATCCCCGGCGGCGTCCCGGTCCCTCACGCCCAGCGTCGCCGCGCTGTCGCCGCTGCCGACGACCCGTGCGCGGACCGTGCTGGTGGTTGACGATGAGCCGGCGGTGGCGCGGGCGATTGCGCGGGCGGTGGAGTCGCTCGGTCATGTGGTGAGCACCGAGGGCGATCCGCAGCGCGCGCTCGAGCGCCTGCGGCGCGATCCCGCGAGTGTCGATGTGCTGCTCACCGACCTCACCATGCCGGGCATGTCGGGCGATGTGCTGGCGCGCGAGGCACGGCGCATCGCACCGGCGCTGCACGTGGTGCTGGTGTCGGGGTACAGCGCCGGGTATCCGATCGATGACGCCGACCGTGACGGCATCGCCGCGGTGCTCGGCAAGCCGATCGATCGGCAGTCGCTGGCGGCCTTGCTGGATTCGCTCGGCTAGACCGGGCCCGCAACGGCTTCACGCGAAAGCGCGAAGTCGCGAAGAGAAATCAAAAGGCCCTTCGCGACTTCGTGGCTTCGCGTGCAGCAGGTCACACGCCCGCTGCCGCGACCCGCAGTTCCTCCCACGCCAACTGCACCCAGTGCGCGTCGGTGCGGATGTTGCCGATGGCGAGGCGCAGCATGTAGCGGCCATCGATCTTCGTGTGGGAGAGGTACACGCGGCCGTTGGCGTTGACGCGCTCGAGGAGGGCGGCGTTGTGCACCGCGAGCTGCTCTTCGCTCAGCCCGGGCGGCGCGTGGCGGAAGCACACGAGCGACAACGTGACCGGCGCCATGAGTTCCCAGCCGCCCTCGTAGTGCACCATGCCGGCGAAGTCGCGCGCCAGTTCGCAGTGTGCGCGCAGGCGGCTCGCGAGCCCTTCGGCGCCGTAGGCGCGCAGCACCATCCACAGCTTGAGGGCGCGGAAGCGACGGCCGAGCTGGAGGCCGTAGTCCATGAGATTGGTCGCGGCGCCCTGCGTCGTGGCCGTGATGAGATACTCGGGCAGCAACGCAAAGGCCTGCTTGAGCGCCGCCGGGTCCTTCGTGTACAGCACGCTGCAGTCCATCGGTGTGAAGAGCCACTTGTGCGGGTTCACCACGAGGCTGTCGGCGCCGTCGACCCCGTCCATGAGGTAGCGCAACTCGGGCACGATGGCGGCAGGTCCGGCGTATGCGGCATCGACATGCACCCACAGGTCGTGCGCGCGGGCAATGCGTACCACGGCGGGCACCGGGTCGATGCTGGTGACGCTGGTGGTGCCCACGCACGGCACCACCGCGATGGGGCGATAGCCGGCGGCGACGTCGGCGTCGATGGCGGCGGCCAGTGCGTCGGGGCGCATGCGGTACTGCGAGTCGCAGGCGATCTTGACGAGATTGTCGTGGCCGAGCCCGAGTGCGATGACCGCCTTGTCGATGGACGAGTGGGCGTGCTCGCTGCAGTAGACGCGAAGGCGCGGCAGGTCGGTGCGTCCGGCCATCCCCTGCGCGCGAATGTCGAGGCCGGCCCGTTCGCGCGCCGCAGCGAGGGCGTAGAAGGTGCTCACACTCGCGGTGTCGGTGATCTCGCCGAACCATCCCGCGCCAAGCCCCATGAGCTGACGGAGCCAGTCGAGCGTCGTCTCCTCGAGCTCGACCACGGTGGGGCTGGTGATCCAGAGCATGCCATTGGCATTGAGCCCGGCCGTCAGCAGTTCGCCCAGGATGCCCGGGTACGCGGCCGAGTTGGCGAAGTAGGCGAAGAACCCCGGGTGGTTCCAGTGGGTGATGCCGGGGAGCAGCGTGTCCTGCACGTCGCGCAGCATCGCGGCCAATGGTTCGCCCCCGATCGGTGGCGTGGCCGGCAGCGCCGCGCGGATGTCGCCCGGCGCCACACGGCTGCGGACGTGCTGGCGTTCGGGGTGCTCGAGGAGGTCGGCGATCCAGTCGACGGCGGCGTGGGCGGCGGCGCGGAACTCCTCGGGGGAGAGGTCGCCGGTGAGGGGCGTGGACATTGGGGAAAGATGCTTGCCCGGTGCCGCGGGCGCCCGTAGGCTCAGGCATGACCTCCCTCAACAGACGCGATTTCGTTCGCGATGCGGCGCTCGTGGGTGCGGCGGCGTTGGCGCAGCCGGGTGTGGCGTTGGCGGCAGGCGCCGGTGACGCCCCGCCGCAGCCTCCCGCGTTGCCCCCGGCGCTCAATGGCGCGGCGGAGCAGGTGGCGCGCGACGAGGCGTACTGGTCCAAGGTGGCGGCGCAGTATGCGGTGACCGACGAGGTGGTGAACCTCGAGAGCGGCTATTTCGGCATCATGGCCGCGCCCGTGCTGCAGGCCTATCACCGGCACCTCGACCGCGTGAACCGCGAGAGTTCGTACTATGCGCGCCGCGAGTATCCCAAGGCGCTCGAGGCCGCGCGGACTGCGGTGGCGGGGTTCGTGGGCGCCAAGCCCACCGAGCTGGTGCTGAGTCGCGGGGCGACGGAGGCGCTGCAGGCGCTCATCGTGCAATACAAGGGCGTCGGGGCCGGCGACACGGTGATGTACGCGGACCTCGACTACAACGCGATGCAGTGGGCCATGAACGCGCTCGCGCAGGCGCGCGGTGCGAAGGTGGCCACGTTCGACATCCCGGAGCCCGCCTCGCGCGCGGCGGTGCTGGCGGCGTACACGCGCGCGCTCGACGCGCATCCGCGCACCAAGCTGCTGCTGCTCACGCACTGCAACAACAAGACGGGGCTCATCATCCCCGTGAAGGAGATCGTGCAGCTCGCCAAGGCGCGCGGCGCCGATGTCGTGGTCGATGCGGCGCACTCGTTCGGGCAGGTGCCGCTCAGCATGGAGACGCTGGGCGCCGATTTCGTCGGGCTCAACCTGCACAAGTGGATCGGTGCGCCCGTGGGCGCCGGCGCCATGTACATCCGCGAGGGGCGGCTCGACGCCATCGACCGCATGCACGCCGACGAGAGCGCGCCGCTGTCGCGCATCGAGAGCCGCCTGCACACCGGCACGACCAACTTCGCGACGGTCATGGCGATTCCCGATGCGATCGCCTTCCAGGGGCGCATCGGCATGGTGCAGAAGGGCGCGCGCCTGCGCTACCTGCGTGACCGCTGGGTGCAGGCGGTGCGTGACGTGCCGGGCGTCCAGGTGCTCACGCCCGACGAAGCGGGCATGGTGGGCGCCATCACCAGCTTCCGCCTGCGCGGCAAGACCGATCGCGCGAGCAACGTGGCCATCGTGAACGCGCTGGTCGAGCAGCACAAGCTGTTCACCTACTGGCGCACCGGGCTCGCGTCGGGCGACTGCGTGCGCGTGACGCCGACGCTGTTCAACACGCCGGCGCAGGTGGACCGGCTGGCGGCGGCGGTCAGGGGGCTCGCGGCGGGCTGACCGGCGGCGTGACCGGCGCGTTGACCGGCGCCCGCTGCCAAGCCCGCCTCCACGCCCGCTCCTGCACCGTGGCCGATGCGAACAAGTCCACCATCGGGCGCGGATAGTCGGGGCCGCGCTCGCCGAGCCAGTGCCGCACGAAGTCGCCATCGGGGTCGTACATGGCGGCCTGCTTGTGCAGGTTGAAGAAACGGAAGCCGCGCGCGTCGTTGCCGACGCCGGCCGCGTACGCCCAGTTCCCCCAGTTGCTCGCCGGGTCGTAGTCGATGAGCTGTGCCTCGAACCACTCGGCGCCCGCGCGCCAGTCGATGCCAAGGTTCTTGGTGAGGAACGACGCGACGTTCTGCCGTGCGCGGTTGCTGGTGTAGCCGGTGGCCGTGAGCTCGCGCATGGCGGCGTCGACCAGCGGAAAGCCGGTGGTGCCGCTGGTCCACCGGGCGAGGTCGTCGGCGGCCTGCGCATCGCGGCGCGGATCGCGCCAGGGCACCGCGATGCCGGTGAGCCCGGACGCGCGGAAGAGCCGCCCGCCGGCCCGTCGCGCGACGAAGCGGAAGTAGTCGCGCCACAGGAGCTCGAACGTGAGCCAGTAGGTGTCCTCCGTGGCGCCACCGCGCTCGTGCTCGTAGCGCGTGATGGCCTCGTACGCGGTGCGCGGCGAAAGGCAGCCGAGGGCGAGCCAGGGCGACCAACGCGAACCATCGTCGGGGTGCAGCAGTCCGTCGCGCGTGCGCTTGTAACGCGCAAGACGGTCGCGGTCGAAAGTCCAGGCCTGTACACGGGCCAGGGCGGCGCGCTCGCCACCGGTGATGTGCAGCAGCGCGCGTGCATCGCGGATGGGGGGCGCCTCGTGGCCCAGCTCCGCCAGCGTGGGCAGGCTACCGGGGTCCATCGCCGTCGGCAGCGGTGGCAGCGTGTCGGGGGCGGGGAGCGCCGCGCGTGGTGCGCTGGCGGCGCGAAAGCGCGGCGGTGACGCGCGCGGCTCCTCGAGCGCGGTGCGGAATCGCGTGAAGACGTCGGGGAGCGCGTCGAGCGCGAAGGGCAGGTCGCCTGGATGGACGAGGGTGTGCGCCCACACCGACTCGGTGCGTACGCCGGCGTCAGTGAGCGCGCGCGAGACTCGCATCTCGGTCTCGCGCTCCTCGGGCGTGGCCTCCTCGTGGAACAGGCAGTGGGTGGTGCCGGTCGCGGTGGAGAGAGCGGGGAGCACGGTCTCCGGAGCGCCGCGCACGACCACGAGGTCGCTGCCGAGGGCCCGGAGCTGTGCGCGCAGGTCGCCCAGTGCCTCGAGGAGAAACTGTGCGCGGTGCACGCCAAGGCGGGGAAAGCCGAAGGGCGACGTGCCGAGGGTACGCGGGTCGAGGCACCAGACAGGGACGACGGCCGCGCCCGTGCGTCCGGCGTGCGCGATGGCGTGCGCGAGCGCGGGATGGTCGTGCAGGCGGAGATCGGTGCGAAACCACACGAGGACGGCAGACATGCGTAGGGCGGGATCGTCGGAGGACCATCGAGCGAGCGTGCGCCGGACGAAGCGGTGGAACGGGCGGTCGGTTCCGGGCGGGCGCGAAATGGCGGGCGAAAAGGGGTCAGAACAATTGTTCTGACCCCGTTGCGCGCGACAGATTCCGCCGATGCCTTGGTATCTCTACGCGAAGATCTTCCACCTCATCGGCATGGTGAGCTGGATGGCCGGCCTGTTCTACCTGCCGCGACTGTTCGTGTACCACGCCGAGGCGCGCGCGCTGCCTGAGGCGGCACGCGGGCCCGTGCAGACGCAGTTGGGCGTGATGATGGGGCGGCTGCTGCACATCATCACCGTGCCGGCGCTGGTCATGACGTGCCTCGGTGGCGTGGCGATGCTGCTGCTGGTGCCGGCGCTGCTCACGCAGCCGTGGCTGCAGGTGAAGCTGGCGCTCGTGCTGGCGCTGGTGGGCTACACCGTCTGGTGCGCGCGCGTGCGCGCGGCGCTGGCGCGTGGCGAGACGGTGGCGACGGCGGCGCGATTCCGCGTCGCCAACGAAGTGCCCACGGTCGCGCTGGTCCTCATCTGCACGTATGTGGTGCTCAAGGACGGCATCGGCCTGCTCGGTGGCGTGGGCGTGTCGCTGGTGATGATCGTGCTGCTGGGCGTGGGGATCCAGGCGTACGCGAAGGTGCGGGCGCGCGCGGGGTAGCGGTGCGCCCGCGGCACCTCGCCCATCGAGAAACTCGATGGCAGTGTTGGCAACAATCGATGCACGGGATGATTGCCCCACGATCGTGCGTGGGCTAGGCTCCGTCCATGGCGCCGTTGGCGCCTGAGGTCCTGGTTGGGGAGTAGCTGCCCGCGCCCGTCGCGGGAGCCGCCGATCGTCAACACGAGGCGCGCTCCGGCGTCGTCCTCCGGTCGATGGCGTGTCGCGCAGTCGGGCGGCATGGTGCGAGACCACCCATCACGCTGCGGTCGACGTGCGCCGAACCCTCGGCGGGCGCCGCATCGCAGCCCGGCCAGGGGGTGTGTTCATGTCTGCATCCGCCAATGAGGATCGCCCGCTCGGCCCGCCGAACCCGGCGGCGGACGACCCGGCATCGGACGTCTCCGACGCGCACGACGAACGCCCGGAGTCACTGTCGGAGGCGGAAGCCGAGGCGCTCGCCGGGTGGATTCCCGGCAACGCGCTCGCGCTGGCCCTCGTGCGGGGCAGGCCCGACGGCGACAGGTATCCCCTCTGGGTCGCCACACCGCAGGGCGTGCTCACGGCCGCGATTGCAGCCGGCGTGCGAGGGCAGCTGCGCGCACGCACCGACTGGGTGCCGCTGGACGTGATCCGTCGCGTGGTGGGCATTCGCAACGGCGCGGCGGTGTCCGTGCTGCTGCAGGCGCGCACACGCCTCTTCACGCTGCTCTCGGACGACGAGGCCGGCGCGCGCCTGTTTGTCGCGACAGTGCGGCGCGTGCTCGCGGCGTTGGGACACCGGCGACGCGCACGTCCGTCGGTGTCCCCGCAGCGTCCGCCGAGCCACGGGGAGGCCGCATGATGCCGGCACGCGTGTCACGATGGTGGTGGGCCATCGGGCTGCTGCTCCTGCCGCAGGTGGCCACCGCGCAGGCCGCACGCGCCGGCACGACCAACCGCCCGTTGCGCATCGCCGTGTTCCACGCCGCGGCCGTGCTCGATTCGATGCCGGAGCGCGCGGCCGTCGAGTCTGACTTTGCCCTGGAGCAGGCCAAGGCGCGCACGATGCTCACGGCCGCCACCGACTCCCTGCGGGCCGCGGTGGAGGAGTTCGCGCGCGTCGAGGCGAGCCTGACGCCGCGCCAGCGGGAAGCGACCACCATGCACCTGCGGGCGCGCGAGTTGCTGGTGGAAGAGATGGTGGCGAACCTGGATGCCGTGATCGGGCAGCGCCGGGAGGAGCTGCAGCATCCCCTGCGCACACGGCTGCGCGACGCGGTGCGGGCGCTGCGTCTTCGTGATGGCTACGATCTCGTGCTCGATGTCTCGGGCGACGCCGTGTTCATCGACGCCGACGTGCGCATCGATGTCACCTCGGCGTTGGTGCGCCTGCTGCGCGAGACGCCGCCAGCGAAGCGGGTGCCGGCCGGCAGGTAAGGGGCCTTCGGCGCGGACACGCCCAGTCAGCGCGGGTCGTGCACGACACCTCACAGTGCGTCGAGCAACTGCCCCCGCAGCACGCCCGCACGCTCACTCAGCGCCCGCTGTCGCCGCTGATACTCCTCCCGCCCCGCTGCCGTCTCGATGCACACCGGCTCGACGCCGAACGCGGCCAGGTCGTAGGGAGCGGCCTGCATGTCGAGCTCGCGCAGCGCGACGGCCAGCTCGAAGGCCGCCAGCAGCAGCGCGCTCCCGACCCACGGCATGTGCGTGTACGCCCAGCGATAGAGATCCATGTTGGCATGGATGCAGCCGGGCTGCTCACTGTCGTACCGGGTGGCCCACGCGATGGGGAGCCGGTTGAGCGGCTTCGCCGCCGGCGTGAAGAAGCGGAAGGCGTCGAAGTGGCTGCACACAATGGGACGGCTCTCGACGAACGCATCCACCTCGGCCTGCGGCAGGCGCAGCGGCGCCGTGCCCTCGTGCCGCACACACTGCCCGCGGTACACCATGGCCCATTCGTGCATGCCGAAGCATCCGAAATGCGCGGGACGTTCCGCGGTCGCGCGCAGGAGGGCCACCGTGTCGTTGCAACGCGCGCGGTCGGTGTCGCTCAGGCTGGCCACGTCGCGCCGGATGACGCCTGCGGTTGCCACGTACGTGGGCGCCGCGAAGGCCGCGCGTGCCGCAGCACTGTCCTCGAGCGTGTCAGACGGGTCGGGGTGCCACGTCTCGAGACGGCCCGGCGAATAGTGGTAGTACTGGAACAGGAAGTCGTACACCGGGTGCGTGGCGCCACGCGCACGGCGCTCTCGCCAGGGTTGCGTATACGGCGCCACGCGCGCGCGATGCGCCGCGGCACGCGCCTGCCACTCCGCCGTCGTGAGCACCTGCGAGGCGACCCCACGCATGGTCAGAATGGCGCGGGAGATGTCACCGCAACGTGCACACCCGTCACCGGATGCACGAACGCGATGCGCTCGGCGTGGAGGTGCAGGCGCGTGTCATCGTCGTCGAGCGTGCGGCCATAGAGTCGGTCGCCCACGATGGGCGCATCGAGACCGTCCGGGTGCGCGGCGTGGACGCGCAACTGGTGCGAACGTCCCGTGTGCGGCGTGAACTGCACCCGCGTGCGCCCACTCTCGTGCGCCAGCACGCGCCACTCGGTGTGGGCGGGCTTGCCGTGCACCGGGTCGTGGATGTTGCGCGGGCGGTCGTCGAGGTCGGGGCGCAGCGGCAGGTGAATGTGCCCGTGCGCACCGCGCACCATGCCCTCGAGCAGCGCGACATAGTGCTTCTCCACCTGCCTGAGCGAGAAGAGTCGCTGCAAGGCGGAGTGCACAGTGGGGTGCCTGGCGGCCACCAGGACGCCCGACGTGTCCATGTCGAGCCGATGCGCGATGAGCTGCCCCTCGGCCTCGGGATAGCGCGCACGCAGCCGAGCGACGACGCAGTCCTGCAGGTGCGCGCTGCGCCCGGGCACGGTGAGCAGGCCGGCGGGCTTGTCCACGATGACGAGATGTGCGTCCTCGTAGAGCGTGCGCGGCTCTGCAGCGTCGATGGCGGCCGAGCCGAAGAGTGGAGGCGGCGCGTGCGGCAGCCCACCGAGCATGTGCGAGAGAATGGGGAGGCACTTGCCGCGACAGGCCGCGTAGAACACGCCGGCGCGGCGATCACCCGTCGCCGGCGGTGCGCCCCACCAGAACTCGGCGAGGGCGAGCGGCGTGAGTCCCATGCGATACGCCTGCGCCAGCAGTTTGGGGCCCGCGCAATCTCCGGCGCCGGCCGGTGGCTCTGCGGGCGCAAAGAGCGCACGGAGCGGCTGCACCTGGCCGTGTGCGTCCGCGAAGGAGTAGCTCTCCTGGATGGCGCGCATCAGGGTGCGCGAGCGTGCCGTGCGCGCGGCGTCGAGCGTGCGGAGTTCGGCGGTGAGCCGCGTGACGTTCGCGCGGTCAGCGCTCGCGTCGATGCGCGCGACGAGGGCCTCGCGCTCGGTCGCGTAGGCGAGCATCTCCGCCTCGCCCGGCCCCCACACTGCATCGCGCGTGGCGCGGTCGAAGGTGGGTGGTGCCCAGCCGTCCACCTCCCAGGCGCCCGCGAGCATGCCGGAGAAGGCGCGCAGATACCCGACGGTGCCGTCCGGTGCCGCGGCGACGAGCACGCCGAACATCTTGCCCTGGCCGAGCGCATCGAGATGCCAGCCGCGCGCCGCATCGCCCCGCAGCACAGCCATGAGCTCCGCCGCGCCCCGGCGCGCCAGCGGATGTACCGCGCGGCGATCGAACGGGGTGGGGACGTGCGCCGGGAGGTCGTCGGGAGTCGGCTGCGGGGCGAACGGCGTGAACACGCGCGGAATCTATGGTCCCGTCGGCGTGCGGTCGTGATGCCGAGCAGGCACACGTCACCCCCCTAGATTTCCCGATCCCGCTCCGCACTCCCATCGCCCCCATGACGCTCCCTCCGTGCCCGGCCTGCTCGTCCACGTACACCTATGAGATGGGCGTCCTGCTCGTCTGCCCCGAATGCGCGCACGAGTGGACGGCCGGTGCGGCCGCGCCGATGGCCGAGGCCGCAAAGGTGGTGCGCGATGCCGTCGGCAACGTGCTGCAGGATGGCGACACCGTCACCCTCATCAAGGATCTCAAGCTGCGTGGGTCGTCGACCGTGGTGAAGGTGGGCACCAAGGTGAAGAACATCCGTCTCGTGGACGGTGATCACGACATCGACTGCAAGGTGGACGGGATCGGGTCGATGGGGCTCAAGTCGGAGTTCGTGAAGAAGGTGTGAGCGGGGGGGCATCGAGCACGTCCCGGACGCGCCGCGCGAGGGCGTGCGGTGGGTTGTTACGGCGCGTCTGGTACTATCCGGTGGTGCGCGAGTAGCTGCCCGAGCGCCTCACCGCCTCCGCAGCAGCGACACGCCCTCGAATTCCCGCGCTACGGCGGCCGGCGGCGTGATGCCGAGGTGCTGCAGGATGGACGGCGCGAGATCGACGACGGTCGCCTCGCCGCGCGTGAAGCGTTCGGTGAGCGGACCCTGGTTGGTCACGATCCATGTCGTGCGCTCGCGCTCGGTCTGTCCGCCGTGTCCCTTGCCGCTCACGGGGTCGCGGCCATGATCGGTGGTCACCACGATCATCCACGCCTCGCCTTGTGACGCGCGTTGCTGCACGGCTGCCCAGATGCGCCCCACGCGCGCATCCGCCTCGCGCACGGCCGTGGCATACGCCTCCCCGTCCGTACCCTGCGCGTGGCCGACATCGTCGGTGTGCTGCAGGTACACCCACGTGAGGTCCGGGCCGCGCTGCGCGATGAACTCGGCCGCACGGTTCGTCACGTGGTCATCGATGGCGCGGATGTGCTGGGATGCCTTGTCGTGTGGGAAGGCGATGGTGTCGAGCTCGAGTCCATCGACGGCATGATCGATGCGGAAGTCGCCGGCGCCGGGGCGCCCTTCGCCGACGAGTACCGTGCGGTTGTCGAGCCAGGTGGAGAAGATCGCCGTAACCCTGGACGCATCCGCCGCCTCGACGATGCGAAAGAGGTTCCAGTACGCGTAGTTGGGCGACTGCTTGCTGTTGTTCCAGACGTTGTGCTTGTTGGCCCACGTGCCCGTGAGGAGGCTCATGTACCCGGGGGCCGAGATCGTGGGCGTCTGTGTGGGGCCGCCCAGCGCGCCGCCCACGTGCGCCCGCGCGTAGCCACCACGGCGCGCGATGTCGTCGAGCGCGGGGGTCGCCACGCGCTCGATCACATCAGCAGGGATGCCGTCGAGGATGATGAACACCGCCTTGCGCGCGGGCGTCGTGCTCGCGGGCGTCGTGCTCGACGGCGCCTGCCTGGCAGGCCGTGCGCAGGCGCTGAGCATCGCCAGGGTCCACCACGTGACCACACGGGCCATCGGAAGACGTCGCATGATGCAGAGTATGGCGCGCATGCGAACGGCCCGGGAGGGATCCCGGGCCGTTCGTGACCGAGGCGCGACAGGCCGCACGTCGCGCGTCGCGGTCGCACCTCGTCAGAAGCGGATGCCGAAGCCCACGCTCGCGAGGATCGGATCGACCTTCACCGCCGAGACCTTCGTGCTGCCCAGCGTGACGTCGCTGCCGATCATGACCTTCTTGACGTCGAGGTTGAGGTACTTGCCCGGCGCGAGCCGGATGTCGACGCCCACCTGTCCCGCGGCCCCGACGGAGCTGCTCTCGAGGTCGAGCTTGCCCACGCCGGACACGGCGATGTCCACGTCGGAGATGAGCGTGAGGTTCACACCCACGCCCACGTATGGACGAATGACGCCTTCGGGGAGGAAGTGGTACTGCGCGAGCAGCGTCGGCGGCAGGTGCTTGAAGGTGCCGATCTTGTTGCCGTTCAGTTCCACGTCGTGCTGCTGCGGATAGGTGAGGACGAGCTCTGCGGCGATGTGCTTCGTGAAGAAGTAGCTGATGTCGAGGTCGGGGATGATCTTGTCGCTGACGGTGATCTTGTCGGCGGCGACGTTGAGCGACGGGATGGCGTCCGACTTGTTGGCCGGCGTGAGCGAGGCCGCGCGGAGGCGGATCATCCACGGGCCTTCGGCGGTCGTGGCCTGGGCACCGGCACTGTTGGAGAGCACGAGCGCCGCGCCAATCACGGTCGGCAGCAGCATCGCGGAGCGAAACACACGCATGCGGAAAACTCCCTGAGGGTGAGAGAACCTCATGTCGCACCGAACAGCCGTCGGGCGGCACGCGCGATAGATCGCGCGGGGGTCACGTAGTCACCGTCGGGGGAACGCCCGACAGGGCGTCAGGATTGTCCGCGCCACTCCCATGCGCAGGTGGCGCGCAGGACACGCCACAACACGAGCGCCCACAACGTCAACGGGGAGCCCATCTGCGGGCTCCCCGTTCCACATCGCGTCGCGCATGCCGGATCGCGTGCCGGCGGCTCCTGCTCAGCCCCGCCGACGCCGCGCCGCGACCGCACCCATCGTGAACACACCGATGCCCACCAGCAGCAACGTCGCGGGCTCCGGCACCACCTGCGCATTGAGCGTCACCGCCCCTGACCACGACGCAACGCTGCCGATGTCACTCTGCGTGTAGGTGAGCAGCGCCTGCAGGCCGTTGTAGAACGTCGGCGCATACGTGTTGAGCGTCGAACCGTGCGCGCAGGTCGTCGTGACGGTGAACGGCGCCCCCGTTGCGGTGCAGGCGGCCGTGCCGAGGTCGACACCCAGGTTCGTGGGCGACGCGCCCACCAGACCGTAGCCCGAGATGTAGGTCGGGTAGAAGCCGCTGGTCGTGACACTCGCCGAGCCGCGCGCGCCATTGGTGACGCTCACGCCACCGGTGCTGGTCGAGCTGGCGTAGAGCCCCGGCACCACCGGCGTGCTGAAGAGGAACGAGTAGCTGACCGGGCCGGCGGCGATGTTGGTGGTGGTGACCCCGAAGGTGATGAACGGATCGGCGTTGATGAGCGCACTCATCGAGAAGAGGCCGAAGCCGAGGTCGAGGTTCTTTGCGTCCATCGCCCGATCTTGCCCTTCTCGACGTCGGTGAGATACGACGACAGATCGAAGCACGACCCGTCGACGATGGCCCACACCGACGGACCGACGGCGACTTGCGCCGCCTGCGCCGATGGCGCCACCGCGGGTGCAATGGCGTTGGCGGCACAGCCTCGGGGCTGCGCCTGAACTGCGAGCGGTGCGCAGCAGATCGCTGCGGCGACGAACGCACGGACAATGACGGTAGATCTCATGCAACCTCCATGGGGAGTGGAGTCGACGTGCGCTCGCCGTGAGAGCGCGGGTCTCGAGCGGGAAACGATGCGGGCCCCGTAACCCGCTGTCAACGCAAGAGTTACGGTCGTGTTCGCTTGGGGACGCATCGGACTCGACCGTGCCGTTGCTGTGACGTGGCCCCAGAGCGCCCCGCGGCGGAGATTCCCGCCATGCCCTCACCGTCCCGCCTGCTGGATCGCGCGTTCGTCGCGCCCGTGATCATCGCTCTCGCCGCCGCGGTCGCGCCCGCGCAGAACGCACCGGCGCAGAACGCGCCAGCGCCGCCGCCGGCCACATCCCCCGTCCTCGCCACGCTCGACGCGCATCGCGTCGTGCCGTTGCCGGCCACGGTGACGCCGACCTCCGGCGCACCCTTCGTCTTCGGCGCGACGACGCATCTCCGGGCCGAAGGCCCGCCGGAGGTGGTGCGGACGGCCGAGTTCCTCGCGCGCATCCTGCGCAAGTCGGTGGCGCTGCCCCTGCCGGTGGTGCGTGCAGGGCGCTCGGCGCCGGCCCCCGGCAACGTGGTGGTGCTGCGGGTCGACTCATCGGCGGCGATGGGGCGCGAGGCGTACACGCTCGACATTGCGGCCGATACGCTGCGCATTCTCGCACGCACACCGGCGGGGCTGTTCTACGGCGTGGCGACCCTCCGGCAGTTGCTGCCGTACGGCATCGAAGCCGAACAGAGCGCGTTGCGCATCGCGCCCGTGGCGTCGGTGCCGGCGGGGCGCATCGTCGATGCCCCGCGCTTCGCCTGGCGCGGCTCCATGCTCGACGTGGCGCGTCATTTCTTCACGGTGGACGAGGTCAAGCAGCACATCGACTTGCTCGCGCTGTACAAGCTCAACACGCTGCACCTGCACCTGACCGACGATCAGGGGTGGCGCATCCAGATCGCGTCGTGGCCTCGGCTCACCACGGTGGGTGGCCGGAGTCAGGTGGGCGGCGGTGCGGGCGGCTTCTACACGAAGGCCGAGTATCGCGAGATCGTGCAGTACGCGGCGGCGCGGTACATCACCGTGGTGCCGGAGATCGACATGCCCGGCCACACCAATGCGGCCATCGCGGCGTATCCGCGACTCGGCTGCAGCCGCCCGACGCCGAGCCTGTTCGGTGCGGGCACGCAGCCCGCCGGCGAGTACACCGGCATTCGCGTGGGGTGGAGCGCGTTGTGCCCCGACAAGGCCATCACCTGGCGCTTCGTCGAGGATGTGATTCGTGAGCTGGCCGCCATCACGCCGGGCCCCTACCTCCACATCGGAGGTGACGAGGTGGAGGTGCTCAGCCACGCGCAGTACGCCCGCTTCGTCGAGCGCGCGCAGCGGCTCGTGCAGAAGTACGGCAAGACGATGGTCGGCTGGGAAGAGGTGGGCAAGGCGACGTTGCGTCGCGGATCCCTCGCGCAGCTTTGGCGGAGCGATACGGCGCTGCTGGCCGTGAAGCAGGGCAACCAGCTCATCATGTCGCCGGGGCCGCGCACCTATCTCGACATGAAGTACACGCCGCAGACGGAGGTGGGGCTGCGGTGGGCGGGCTATATCGAGCTGCGCACCACGTACGACTGGGACCCGGCCACGCACAGCGCGGGGCTCGCCGACAGCGTCATTGCCGGCATCGAGGCGCCGCTGTGGAGTGAGACGGTGCAGAATCTCAATGCCGCGCAGTACCTGCTCGTGCCGCGCCTGCCCGCGCTGGCCGAGGTGGGGTGGAGCGCGCAGGCACAGCGCACGTGGGACGGCTTCCGCACGCGCATCGCCGCGCACGCGCCGCGCTGGCGCCTGCTCGGCATCAACTTCTACGCGTCGCCGCAGGTGGACTGGCCGTAGGGGCGTCAGGCCTTCAACCCACGCCACCGACCGCCTCACCGCAACGCGTCGCTCACCGCGTTGAAGAAGGCCCAGTCATTCACCACCGCGCCGCCCGAGGGGCGCGTCTGGGCACCCCACACGACGATCACGACGCGCGTGACGGGATTGATGTAGAGGTGCTGGCCGAAGATGCCGTTGGCGCGGAATCCCCCGTCGCGCCGGTCGGCCTCGGTGGTGCCGGGCCACCAGAAGTAGCCGTACTGCAGCGGCGTGCCACCCTGCAGGGTCTTCGGCGTCGACGCCTCGCGCACCCAGCCTTCGGGGAGCACCGCGCGGTCGTCGATGACGCCGCCGTCGAGGATGAACTGGCCGAAGCGCGCGTAGTCGCGGAGGGTCGCACTGAAGCCGCTGCCGCCGATCTCGATGCCGTCGGGCGACTCGAGCCACCACGTCGCGTCGGCTTCCATGCCATAGGGCGTCCAGATCTTCGCGGACAGGTACGCCGACAGCGAGGTGCCGATGGCGGCGCGCAGCACTTCGCTGGCCACCTGGGTCTCGCCCGTGCTGTAGGTGTTGCGCGTGCCAAGTGCGCCCGCGCGCGGCAGGGCACGCATGACGCGCATCGCCGAGCCGGCCGTTTGCGACAGTTGCGCTTCGAGCAGGTGGCGACGGTCCGACGAGGAATCGGTGTACGTCTCGTTCCAGCGCACGCCGCTCGACATCATGAGGATGTCGCGCACGGTGACGCCGTCGTACGCGCTGCCGGCGAGCGCGGGCACCCAGCGCGTGACCTGGTCGCCCAGGGTGAGGCGTCCGTCGCGGATGGCCACACCGAACAGTGTCGAGGTGATCGACTTCGCCACCGACATCGACATCCAGCGCGTGCGCGCGGTGTTGCCGTAGCGATAGCGCTCGAGTGCGATGCGGCCGTCCTTGAGCACGAGCACGCCCGCGACGCGATTGGCGTCGAGGTAGCGCGCGAGCGTGTAGGTGGTGCCCCGGTCGACGAACGACACGTCACGCAGTGGCCTCGTCGCCGTCGGCAGCGGGCGGACGCGCGGCCCGTGGGTCACGACCCGCACCGGGAAGATGCGGTCGATGTTGCGAAACGTGTTGACGGCCAGCTCGGGGGAGAGCAGGCCGTCGTACATCTGTCGCACGGTGCCGATGGGCTCGGCCGCGTGCGGATTGGGCTGGGCGGCGAGGGGGTGGGCGGCCGTGACGGCGAGCATCCCGAGCGCGACAACGACGCTCGTGGCGGTGCGGCGGAGGCGGTGCATGGCGTCAACGTACGACCGGCCCGTCGGATGCGACACCCGCGCCCGGCGCGTTATACTCGAGGGGTCCTGTCGCCCCCTTCCTTCGCACTCCCCGTCGTGCCCCTGCGTACACTGCTGCTGGTGACCGTGCTGTCGGGCGGCGTGATGTCGTCGGTGCGCACCCTTCTCGACGTGGATGCCGATCGTCGCATCGTCGACACCGTCGTCGCCGGCGATGCCGAGAGCGAGGCCGCGCACGGCTACGCGGGGCATGACGACCTGGCCGGCGTGGTGCAGGACACGACCTTCCGCCGGGCCCGCGGCTGGATGCGCTACGCGATGACGGCATTCGACGACACCGAGGTGACGCTCGAGGGCGTCTTTGCCGGCGAGGCCGAGGCGCGGCAGGTCGACCTGCTGGTCGAAGACAGCCTGGTGGCGCGACGTACGGTGGCGCCGGCGTCGGGGCCGGTCACCATCGCGGTGCGTGTGCCGTTCGCGATCACCAGGGGGCGCGCCACCATCGCGGTGATGGTGCGCGGGCGCGAGGGGTGGACGCCCGCGCTGCGCCTGCTGCGCGTGGTGCAGGACCATCACGAACTCGCCGCGCTGCGCCCCGCGCACGGCGAGGCATCCCGTTTCGCGCTGCACGCCGGTGTGGCAGCGCCTGTTCACCCCTTGTCTGGAGTTGTCCGATGATGGTGTCACGCCTGCCACGCGTTGCAGGCTTCGCGTGGGCCCTGAGTGCCGCGCTGCTTGCCGGGACGGCGCACGACCTCGGCGCGCAGCCCGCGCGTGCCGCCGCACCCGCCGCCAGCGCGAAGTTTCCGCTCACGCGGCCGGAGCGCACGGACTACGCCGAGACGAGCCGCTACGACGAGGTCATCGCGTACATGAAGCTCATGGCCGCGGCGAATCCGCAGATCCATCTCAGCACCTACGGCTACACCACCGAAGGACGCCCACTGCCGCTGGCGGTCATCGGTGCGCCGGGCGCCACGGCGGCGCAGGTGCTCGCGACGGGCAAGACCCGCGTCTACATCCAGGGCAACATCCACGCCGGCGAAGTGGAGGGGAAGGAGGCGCTGCTCTGGTTGCTGCGCTCGATCGCGAAGGGCGAGCGCGCGGCGTGGTTCCGCAACACGGTGCTGCTCATCAACCCGATCTACAATGCCGATGGCAATGAGCGGGTGAACGTCACCAATCGCGGCACGCAGGCGGGGCCGGTGGGGGGCATGGGCACGCGCGAGAACGCGAACGGGCTCGACCTCAACCGCGACGGCACGAAGATGGAAACGGCCGAGGCACGGTCGATGGCGCGGCTGCTCACGGAGTACCAGCCGCACGTGGCCATGGACCTGCACACCACCGACGGCGCGTCGAACAACGGCTTCACGATGACGTACGAGACGTCGCTCAATCCCAACAACTCGAAGGCGGAGATGAGTCTGTTGCGCGATGAGCTGCTGCCGGAGATCACCAAGGCGGTGAAGCGCAAGTACGACGCCGACTGGTTCTACTACGGCGGCGTGTCGGGCACCGGCGCCGACCGGGCGTGGCGCTCCGACGCCGAACTCGCCAAGCCACGGTACACCTCCACGTACTACGGCGTCCGCAACATCCTCGGCCTGCTCACCGAGACGTACGCGTACGCCTCGTTCAAGACACGCATCGTCGAGACGTACCGCTTCCTCGAGGAGTCGCTCGACTTTGTCGCGAAGCATGGCCCGCGCATCCGGAGCGTGGTCGACGCGGCCAACACCGAGTCCATTGTGGGCAAGGCGCTCGCGGTGCGGCAGCAGTTGGTGAAGGCGCCGGCGCTGCAGGAGATCGTCTTCGTGCCCACCATCTCGGTGCGCAACCCGTACGTGGCCGATCGGCCGTATCGCCTGCGTCCCGAGGGCAACGCCACGCGTACGACCGAGATGCTGCCCTTCTTCGGGACGGCCGAGCCGACCGAGACGAGCACCGCGCCGCGCGTGTATGTCATTCCCAATGCGTCGCAGGAGGCGGCCGCGAGCACGGCGAACGCGGCGAACCCTGCTGGCGGCGCGCCGGGCGCTGGTGGCCCGCCGGGAGCCGGGCGTGGTGGGCGAGGTGGGTTCGGTGGGCCGGGCGCCGGCGGCACGCCCACGCAGCGCATGATCGCCAGCGTCATCGATCGCCTCGAGGCGCACGGCATCCGCTACACGGTGACGGACCGCGACATGGCGTTCACCGGCGAGCGGTTCCGCATTGCGAGCAACACGCTGGCCGAGCAGACGTATCAGGGCGCGCACCGCGCGCGCACGCTCACGGGGGCGTGGGAGGCCAACCAGCAGACACTGCCCGCGGGGTCGGTGCTGATCTCGATGGAGCAGCCGCTCGCGCGCCTCGCGTTCATCCTGTTCGATCCGCGCTCGGACGACGGCTTCATGTGGTGGAACATCCTCGACCCGGTGCTCGGCCTCACGCCAGCGCCGCAGTTCTATCCGGTGCTGCGCGCAATGACGCCGCCGGGGTGACACGCGAACGGCGAACGCCGAGCCACCCCGCACATCGCAGGGTCGCTCGGCGTTCGCCTCGCTTCGTCAGCCGTGCGGCATCAGCCGTTCGGCATCAGCCGTTCGGCATCAGCTGCGCCGAATCAGCTGCGCCGCCGCCGCGCCAGCGGCACGAGCGCGGCCATGCCGAGGCCCAGCAGGATGACGGTGGACGGCTCGGGGACGACCGCGAGGTTGCCGCGAATCTCGCCGCCCCCGTACACGTTCGTGTGGACGTTGAAGTACGCCCGACCGCTCTGGAGACCCTGGAAGAGCGCATCGCGGGCGCTGTTGACCGTACCGCCGTTCAGCGTGATGAAGCCCGCGCGAAAGCTGCTGGCCTGCGTCATGTCATACGTCTGATCCATCGAGCCGCCCGTCACGCCCAAGGGAAAGCCGATGAAGCTGGGCGTCTGGGTCGCCACGCCGACATTGCTGAACGGTGGCGTGCAGCAATGGATGTGCGCCGCCGTGGTGGTGCCCAGGAGGCCGCTGAAGCTGGCCTGGACACGCATCGTGAGGGCGTAGGCGTTCCACGTGACGAACACCGACCCCGTCGCGGGCGAGGGGCTCGCCGGGACCTCGTTCGAGCCGCTCAGCGTGGCGGAGAAGCCGAAGATCTGCGCGTGGGCGGACGACGAGGACACGGTGATGGCCGTGGCGATGGCGAGGGTAGACAGCGCCCTCCGATGACGGTGCAGCATGCGGGCTCCGAGGCGTTGAGGATGGGGAGCTGCGAACTTGCTGCATGCGCGGGGAACGGCAAGCGTCCTCGTCCGCGCAATCATGTCGATCGCGTCATGAACACGCGGGCACGCGCCTTGCGCTTGCTGAAAGCTACGCCTCGGCACCCCGCTCGGGCCGCAGCATCGTCACTGCGGCGTACACCACCACCGCGATCACCAGCCAGCGCAGCGCGCCCAGCGGCAGGGACGTGACCAGCAGCGCCGCCACCAGCACGCCGGGGATGCCGCCGAGCGCGAGGCCGATGGCCGGCTGGTTCACCTGGCTGCCGCGTTTCACGAACGCGAGGCACCCCAGCAGCGCGGCGAAGGCGCCACTGCCCATCATGATGGGAAAGGCAGCACGCGGGTCCATCCCCAACGCACTGAGGAGCACGAACGTCGGACCGTAGTTGCCGACGCCGAGCATGAGCAGGGCCCCCAGCACGAAGTTGATGCCGAGCGCGAGCCACAGCGCGCCGCCGTGCAGCGCGAGCGCCGTGCCGCCCACCGGCATCCGGTTGAGCTGTGCGATGGTCATGAAGAGGGCGGCGGCGAGCAGCGCCACACTCATGCCCACCTGGATCGGACGGCGCGGCAGGCGCGAGACCACCGCCGCGCCCAGCCAGCCCCCTGCGAGCGCGGTGCCGATCATCAGCAGCAGCAGCGTCTGATCGATCTCGATCTTCGCGATGAAGATGAGCGCCTGGACGACGACCGGGATGGTGAGCCCCACGATCATGGTGCCGGGGAGGCGTTCGTCGGGCACCATGCGGAGCGCGCGAAACGCGGTGGTGGTCGTCGCGAGCGACCCGATCCCCAGCGTGTCGAGGAAGTTGATGACGAACCCGAGCAGTAGCTGCAGCGCGGTGGGGCGCAGTCGCTCGGGCGCGGCGCCGTGCGCTGCCGCCCGCATCGACCGTACCCACTGCCACACGAAGAGCGCCGCCAGCAGCACGATGGCGGCGAGGAGGAGCGCGCGGATGTCGGTCATGGCGGCGGAAGCTATGCCGGATGATCGCGCGCGGCGACCGATCAGCGTCGCGCGCGCCCTCCGCCGCCCCCGCCCCCCGCGCCTGCCCGTCGCACCGCAGCGTCCCACGCGGACAGCGTGAACCGCCGGCTCACGATGTACGGAGGCTGCCCGGCTGCCCACGACCCGTATGTCGTGGCGACGAACGTGCCATCGCGCAGCACCTCGAGCCCCGGATAGCTCGAGTCCCACCGATCGGTGTTGTCGGCCAGTCGCACGCGGTACGCCCCGGGCGTGCCGCCCACGAGGTCGTCGTAGCGCCCCACCCAGGCGACCCAGTCGCCCTGCGTGGCGCTGCCCGCGGCCATGTCGCGGAAGGTGACCACGAGCCGTCCGTCCGGTGCGTACTGCGCCGTGTGCCGATCGCCCGTGAGCTCGCGAGCGAGCGGCTGCGGCGCACTCCACTGTTCTCCCTCGTCGCGCGTGAACATCACGTGCGACGAGGCGCGCCGGCGATTCTCGCGTAGCAGCAGCGCCAGCGTGCGTCCATCCGGTGAACGCACGGCCCCTGGTTCACACAGGTGGAGTGAGTCACCCGACCAGATCGCACGGGGGGATGCCCACGTGCGGCCACCGTCGCGCGATCGCGTCTGGAAGAGCGTGAAGGTGCCCGTGGCCTTGCCGGCACCGGCGAAGAAGCGGCCGTCATCGTGGAAGAAGGCGAGCAGGCCCCCGTCACGCATGACCACGACCGATCCCATGACGACGATGCCGCCCCAGTCGCCGATGGGGGCGAGGGGCGTCCAGTGTTGGCCCTCGTCGTCGCTCGACGCCATGCGCGCCGGATACAACCCCGAGAAGAGCAGCAGCCGATGCCCACCGCGCACGGGATCGGGGACGCGATGGATGGTCGGCACCTCCTGCGATGTCGCCCAATTGTCCGGCACCGGCAGCCGCGCACTCCACGTGCGGCCCGCGTCGGCGCTGCGCTTCATGACGATCGCGCCCTGCCCGTGCCCTTTGGGGTAGACGGCCAGGATCGTCCGGCCATCGCCCAGCAGCGCGGTGGTGACATGGCCCAGATACTGCCCGGGTTCGCGATCGACGACGACCAGGGAGGCGGAGTCGCGCGCGAGATCGAGCACGGGGACACGAAACGGCTCCTGCAGCACGGCGAGGAGCGGGAGGAGGAGGGCAGGCGTCATGCCGGGAGAATATCGGGCCCGCAGCCGGGCCTCGCTGCCGGAGCGCCCTGGTTGTCGCCGGCCGGCCTGCGCGGGCAGACTTCACCGCGTACGCGCCGGCCACGTGTCCTGTCGCCCCGTCTCTCCTCGCCGCCCATGTCCTCCGACGCCACCCCCGAAGACGCGTTCACCCTGTACGACCTCAAGGTCGAGGTCGTGGCCAACCGCGGACGCATGCTCTGCCGCGAGCGCGTCGGCGACTACTTCGAGGTGAAGTCGGGGACGATCACCTTCCCCGACGGGCAGGGCTTCCCGCTCTACGCAATGGCCGCGCTGCTGCCGCTGCTCCCCGCGAAGCAGCGGCCGACGCATCCGAACGACTGGATGACCACCGACGCCGACATCGCCTGCCCCGACATCCACTGCGGCGCGGTGTTCCGCATTTCGCGCACCGGGACGCGCACGCTGCGGCACAGCGACGAGAGTGGCGAGCCGCTGCCGTGAGCGACACGCCCACCCGCGCGCCCCGCGCGGTCGACCCTGCAGCGCGACGCAGTCTCCACGCTGACTACACGGTGCCGCCGGTCATCGCCGGCGCGTGGCAGCTCTCCGAGGGGCATTCGGCGCGCACGCTCGACCGCGACGCGCTGTTCGCCGCGTGGGACCTGCTGGCGGCACACGGCTGCGACACGCTCGACTGCGCCGACATTTACACCGGCGTCGAGGCGCTCATTGGTGAGTATCGCGCGGCCCGGCCCGGGCGGCACCTGCAGGTGCACACCAAGTGCGTCCCCGACCGCGATGCGCTCGCGCACGTCGATCGCGCCATGCTCACCGGGATCGTCGATCGCTCGCTCACGCGCCTGCGCACCGACGCGCTCGACCTCGTGCAGTTCCACTGGTGGCGCTACGATGTCCCGGGCATGCTCGACGCCCTCGGTGTGCTGGACGACCTGCGGCGCGCGGGCAAGATCCGCCACCTCGCGCTCACCAACACCGACACGGCGCACACCCAACGGGTGCTCGACGCCGGCATTCCGCTCGTGGCCACGCAGGTGCAGTACTCGGTGCTCGACCGACGCCCGGCGGCACAGCTCGCCCCGCTGGCCGCGGCGCGCGGCCTGTCGCTGCTGTGCTACGGTTCCGTGGCCGGTGGCTTCCTCGATGAGGCGTGGCGCGGGACCGCGGCCCCCGACGGCGCGCTCGAGAACCGATCGCTCGTGAAGTACCGCCTCATCGTCGAGGACTGCGGCGGCTGGTCTGCGCTGCAGCGCCTGCTCGAGGTGCTGGCCGACATCGCCGCGCGACATCGCGTCGGCATGGCGAACGTCGCGCAGCGGTGGGTGCTCGACCAGGCGGGCGTGGGGGCCGTCATCGTCGGCTTTCGCGGCGTCGCCAGCGCGCGGCGTACCCTCGCGACACTGGGGCTCACGCTCAGCGCGGACGATCACGCGCAGCTGCGTGAGGTGCTGCAGGTGCTCCCCATGCCCGCGGGCGACGTGTACGCGGCCGAGCGCGACCCGGCGTCGCCGCACGCCGGGGTGATTCGCTACAACCTCAACCGTGAGGCGGGCGGTTGACGGCCGGCGGCGTGCGAGGGTCTGGCGTGCGCGGTACGTCATCGTGACATGCAATCCCGCGGCTCACGTGGCAGCTTGCAGTATGCGACCTCTCTTCCTGGTGCGCGCCGCGATGGCCGCACTCCGACTCGCTCTCGTGGCCACGCCTGCGCCCCTGTTCGCACAGCCGGCCGCGGCGCCCGTGCCCATCATCTTCGTACACGGCAATGGCGACCACGCCGGGCTGTGGGACAACACCATCTGGCGCTTCGAGAGCAACGGCTATCCGCGCGAACGGCTGTTCGCGGTCGACCTGCCCCATCCGCTGGCGACGAGCACGGTGACCGCCCGCGAAGCGAATCGCAGCACGCCGGACGATCAGGCGGCGGCGCTGGCGGCGTTCGTCACGCGTGTGCTGCTGCGTACGGGGGCCACGAAGGTGGCCCTGGTGGGGAGTTCGCGCGGCGGGCTCACCATACGGCACTACGTGCGCTTCGGCGGTGGGGCGGCGCATGTGTCGCACGTCGTCACCTGCGGCACGCCGAACCATGGGGTGATGGCGCTGGCCACCATGCAGCCCGAGAGCGAGTTCAACGGCCTCTCGCCGTACCTCCGCAGGCTCAACGCCGGCAGCGAAGTGGTCGCGGGGGTACGCTTCCTCGCGCTCCGCTCCGATTCGCTCGACAAGTACGCGCAACCCACCGGCGCGGCGCTGGGTGCGCCCGCCATGTCGACCGGGGTCGACGCGCGCTCGCCGGTACTGGCCGGTGCGCAGAACCTCGTGCTCCCCGGCACCGATCACCGCGAAGTGGCCTTCGGCGCGGCGTCATTCGCGGCGCAATACCGCTTCATCACCGGGCGCGCGCCGCGCACCACCGACATCGTGCCGGAGAGCACCGTGGTGCTGGATGGCATGGTGAGTGCGAACGCGGCGGGCGCCCCCACCAACCTGCCGCTGGCGGGCGCGCAGGTCACCGTGCATGCCCTCGACCCACGCACCGCGCAGCGCACCACCGCCGCAGTGCATCGCGCCAGCACCCGGGACGACGGGCGCTGGGGGCCGTTCCGCGCGACGCCCGGCGCCTCGTACGAGTTCGAAGTGGTGGCCCCCGACAGCAGCGTCATCCTGCACGTGTATCGCACGGCGCTGCCGCGATCGAGCACGCTCGTCAACTTCCGCCTGCCGGCACCCGCGGTGCGCCGCGGCGACAGCGTGAGCGTGCTGGTCACCCGGCCGCGCGGCTACCTCGGCGTCGCGCGCGACACCGTCACCTTCGACGATGTGCCGGCGACGGGGATCACCCCGGGAGTGCCGTCGGTCGACCGCGCCCTGCGCTGGTTCCCAGCCGATGCCCCGCGCACCGTGCGCACGCGCCTCAACGGCGAGACCATCGTCGTGCGCACGCACCCCGCAGATCGCCGGCGGCTCGTGCTGGCGGAGTTCCAGCACGAGTGACGCACCGCGGGACGTGCGGGAGGCTGCTGGCGCGCTGTAGCTTTCCCGCATGTCCCGACCTCCCGTTGTCCGCCGACTGTTCCTGACGTGCACCCTCGCGGCCGGTGCGACGTTGCTTCCCGCGCAGCCCCGGCCGGCCCGTCCGTCTGCCACCGTGCAAGGTGTGGCGCGCCCCTACCGCGTCCCCCAGGCCGACTCGCTGCTCCCCTGGTCACAGCAGATCGCCGTGCGCGAGTCGTGGCTCGCGCAGCGGCACGCGCTGCTGCTGCCCATGATGCGTCGCCACAACATCGGCATGTGGATCGTGGTGAACGAGGAGTTCCACGACGATCCGGTGCTGCCGTTCGTGGCGCCGCCGCGGCCGTACACCGGCAACCGCGACATCTTCGTGTTCATCGATGCGGGCGCGGCGGGACTCAAGAAATTCGCCGTGACCGGGTACACCGAGGAGAACCTCGCGCGGTTCTTCGACGCACCCTTCACCGAGCCGCGACCGCCCGCCGCGACGCTGCGTGAGCTGTACGCGCAGTACAAGCCCGCCACCATCGGACTCGGCATCCGCGGCACGCGAGGCCAGACACGGTCCCTCGGCCACGACGCCTATCGGTTCCTGGCCGAGACGCTGGGCCCGGCGGCGGAATCGACCTTCGTGAGTGCGGCCGACCTCGTGCAGGAGTACCTCGACACGCGCCTCCCCGAGGAGATGCCGCACTACACCGCGGCGGTGGCGGTCACGGAGGCCATCGTGCGCCGCGCGCTGTCCAACGACGTCATCACGCCGGGCACCACCACCGTGGGCGACGTGCGCCGCGCGCTGTACGACATGTTGGGCGCAGCGGGCGTGCGCACCTGGTTCCAGCCCGACCTGCGCGTCCAGCGTGCGACCGGCGAGGTGGCCACCTCGCGCGGCTTCCTTGCGGTGGCCCCCGAAGGCACCGTGCTGCTGCCGGGCGATGTGGTGCACATCGACTTCGGCATCAGCTACATGGGCTTCGACACCGACTGGCAGAAGATGGCGTACCTGCTCAAGCCGGGCGAGCGCGACGCCCCGGCCGGGCTCAAGGCCGCCATGCGCAACGCCAACGCGCTGCAGGATGCGCTCATGCTGCGCCAGGCGCGCCCCGGTCGCACGGGTGGCGCGGTGTTCAACGGCACCATGGCCGAGATGAAGACGCAGAACATCGAAGCCATGATCTACTCCCATCCGCTTGGCAATCACGGGCACGGGCTGGGCACCAGCATCGACTTCCGGAGTCCGCTGCGCAGCGACACCACGGCGCTCAACGCGCGCCTGCGCCTCGGCTCCTACCAGAGCATCGAGCTCAACGCCGCAACCCCCATTCCCGAATGGGGCGGCAAGAAGCTGTTCATCATGTTCGAGGATTGCGCCTACCTGACGGAGAACGGCTACCGCTTCTTCCGGCCACGCCAGGAGCAGTTCTACCTCGTGCGTTCCACGACGCCCGCGTCGTGATCACGTCCCCTCGGCCCTTCATGTCTCGCATGTTCCCGATCCGTTTGCCGCGCACGTTGTGGTGGGCCTGTCTCGCCGCGCCGGCGGTGGCCGTGGCGCAGCCTGCGTCGGCGCCCGTAGGTGTCGTCGCGACCGCCGCACTCCGACCCTTCGCCTCGTCGGCACTCGACAGCAGCTTTGCCAGTCTCACGTGGCGCTCGATCGGCCCCTTCCGCGGCGGCCGGTCGGTGGCGGCGACCGGCGTTGTCGGCGACGCGAAGACGTACTACATGGGCACCACCGGCGGCGGTGTCTGGAAGACCGACAACATGGGCATCAGTTGGCGGAACATCTCCGACGGCTGGTTCACGACCGGCACGGTCGGTGCGATTGCGGTCGCGCCCAGTGACGCGAATGTCGTGTATGTGGGCATGGGTGAGCATGCGCCACGCGGGGTGATGACGCACTCCGGTGACGGGGTGTATCGCTCCACCGACGCCGGCAAGACGTGGAAGAAGCTGGGGCTCGACGAGACGCGACATGTGTCGCGCATCCTCGTGCATCCGAAGAACCCGGACGTCGTCTACGTCGCGGCACAGGGCGCGCTCTACGCCCCCAACGCCGATCGTGGCGTGTTCAAGTCCGTCGATGGCGGTGCGACGTGGAAGAAGGTGCTGTATGTCGACCCGAAGACCGGCGCCGCCGAGCTGTCGATGGACGCCACGAATCCGCGCATCCTGTACGCGGCCATGTGGGAGCACGGACGCCTGCCGTGGAAGGTCATCAGCGGCGGCCCGGGCAGCGGGCTGTACAAGTCGACGGATGCCGGCGAGACGTGGACGAAGATGACCGACGGGCTGCCCGAGAAGATGGGGAAGATGGCGGTCGCGGTGAGCCCGTCGAATCCCGAGAAGGTGTACGCGCTCATCGAGAGCGACTCGGAGGGTGAGGAGCGCGGCCTGTACGTGTCCACGAACGCCGGCAAGAGCTGGAGCCAGGTCAGCAGCAATCCGCGCCTCGTGCAGCGTGCCTGGTACTACATCGAGCTGTTCGTCGACCCGAAGAACGAGAACCGCCTCTATGTCCTGAGCGCGCCCGCGCTGCGCTCCGATGACGGTGGCAAGACGTGGAGCGACGTGGACGGCGTGCACGGCGACTACCACAACCTGTGGATCAACCAGGACAACGCCGACAACTTCATCATGTCCGACGACGGGGGGGCGGCCATCACCTTCGACGGCGGCCGGAGCTGGAGCACGCAGGCCAACCAGCCGACGGGGCAGTTCTACCGCATCAACGTCGACAACCGCTTCCCGTACCGCATCTACGCGGGACAGCAGGACAACACCTCGGTGGCCATCGCGAGCCGCGAGCTGTCGAGTGGTGGCATCACGCCGGCCAGTTGGCGTGCCTCCGCGGGTGGCGAGAGCGCGTTCCTCGCGTTCGATCCGAACAATCCGCGCTACGTGCTGGGCGGCAGCTATCAGGGCACCATCGAGGTCCTCGATACGCAGGCTGACGCCGGCACCAACATCATGGCCGCGCCCATCCAGTACCTCGGGCGCGACGCCAAGGACATGAAGTACCGGTACAACTGGAACGCGCCGATCATCTGGAGTGCGCACGAGCCCAACACGTTCTATCACGGCGCGCAGGTGCTGCTCAAGACGTCGGACATGGGGCGCACGTGGACCGCGGTGTCCCCTGACCTGACGCGCAACGAGAAGGAGAAGCAGGGCAAGCCCGGCGAGCCCTACACCAACGAGGCGGTGGGCGCGGAGAACTACGGGACGCTCGCGTACATCGCCGAGTCACCGCACGAGAAGGGCGTCATCTGGACCGGCAGTGACGACGGGCTCGTGCAGCTCACGCGTGACGGTGGCGCGACGTGGAAGAACGTCACGCCGAAGGGGCTGGCCGAATGCCTCATCAACGCCATCGAGGTCTCGCCGTTCGACAAGGGCACGGCGTACATCGCGACGACGCGCTACAAGTTCAACGACCACGCGCCGGGGCTGTACAAGACCACCGACTACGGGGCCACGTGGACCAAGATCGACAAGGGCATTCCGACCGGCGCGTTCACCCGCGTGGTGCGTGAGGACAGTGAACGGCGCGGACTGCTGTTCGCCGGCACCGAGCTCGGGCTGTACCTGTCGTGGAACGGCGGCCAGGACTGGGTCCCGTTCCAGCGCAACCTGCCGCGGGCACCCATCACCGACCTCAAGGTGCATCAGGGCAATCTCATCGCGGCCACGTCGGGGCGTGCGTTCTGGATTCTCGACGACCTCGCGGTGCTGCGGCAGCACAAGCCCGACCTGCCTGCGCTGCATGCCTACGCACCCACGCCGGCGTACCTGGTGAACGGGGGCAGTGAGCTGAACAGCACCGACGACGACTTCACCGGTGCCGACACCTTCCGCGGCGTGAATCCGGCGACGGGCGCCGTGTTCTACTACACGCTCCCCGAGGTGAAGAAGGGCGACACGGTCACGCTCACCATCGCCGACGCGGCCGGACGCGTGGTGCGCACGATCAGCTCGGCCAAGGACACGAGCTTCAGCAAGTGGGATGGCGGTCCGCCGGCGGCGCCGACACTCCCCAAGGCCAAGGGACTCAACCGCTTCGTGTGGGACCTGCGACACGCCACCATGTCGGGCGTGCCGGGCGTGTACATCGAGGCCAACTATCGCGGGCACAAGGTGTCGCCCGGACGCTATCGCCTCACGCTGGCCCACGGCGGCCGGACGGTGAGCACCGAAGTGGAGGTGCGCGCGAATCCGCTCGCCACGGTCGATGCGGCCACGTTCGCTGAGTACGACCGCTTCATGACGCGGGTCGAAGGCGAGGTGACGCAGATGCACGACGCGGTGAACGAACTCAAGGATGCGCAGGACCAGTTGGCGACGCTGCTCGCAGGCCTGCCTGCGGAGGCGGCGTACGCCGATGTCCGACGTGACGGCGAGGCGCTCTTGGCGCGTCTCAAGGCGTGGGACAGCGACATGGTGTCGCGCAAGTCACGCGCCTACGACGACGTCGAGAACTTCGCACAGAAGTTCACCGCCAACTGGCTGTTCCTGGTCAACGCCACGGAGAGCGACCTGCCGCGCGTGAACCAGCCGTCGCGCGACCGTCTCGCGGAACTCGAGCCGGAGTGGGCACAGCTCAAGTCGCGCGCCGACACGATGCGCACCACCGACATCCCGACGCTCAACAAGAAGCTCTTCGACCTCGGCATCGGCGCCATCAAGCAGAAGAAGCCCGCGGGGCCGAAGAAGATCGGGTAGTCGTGCAACCGGGGGCGCCGGACCGCGGTTCAGCGCGGCAGCGGCGCCCCCGCCCGCGCAAAGGCTGCCTCGAGCACCGGGTCGCGCCCGGCCGCCACGCGCGCGGGGTCCCAGTCGACGCGCACGGCCGGCGCGATGCCGTTCCACTCGATGAGCGCGCCGTCGGCCAGGCGCTCCTGCCACTGCGAGACGCTGTAGCGCCACCCGGTGTCGCGGCCGCCCACGACGAGATGCACCTCGCGGGGGTTGGCGGTGCCGCCTCCGGTCGTGTCCCCCAGGAGGGTGACGTTCGGCAGCTGCTTCATGGCGGCGATGAACGTCTCGTTGCTGCTCGCGCAGCGCGCCCCGATGAGCAGCAGCACCGGCTTCGTGAACTGCCAACTGCCGCGCGGGCCGAGTGTGCGCCCCTGCCACGCGCCGAAGTCATCGTGGCCGGGGCCATTGCGGTAGCGCACCGCGCCGAACTCGCGCGTCTGCGTGGTGAACCGCGCCGCGACCTGCAGGGCGAGCGCGTCGTTGCCGCCGCCATTGGCACGCACGTCGAGCACCAACATGCGCATGGCACGCAGCGAGTCCAACGCGGCATCGACATCGGCCAGGCGCACCTGCGCATCGTTCCACGCGCCGATGGTGAGGTAGCCCACGTCGCCGCGACGCCCCCACCCCCAGTTGCTCACGCCCTGATGCCAGTCGAGCAGCGGGATCGTGCCGCGCCAGGCATCGCTGCTCCAGTTGGCGACACGCGAGGGCGTCGTGCTCGCGACCTGTGAGCCGTCCGGACGCTTGAACCAGACGTGCATGTCGCGCAGCGGCGCCACCGCCTCGCGCATGAGCCACACGAGCGCCGAGTCGGTGGCGGCGCCGGCGGCGCGCTCACGCAGCGCGCGCGCGGCCTGCCAGTCGACCTGCTTGACGGTGAAGTACGGATAGGTGCGATCGAAGTCGGCCCAGAACGCGTCGTAGGCGGTGACCGTCGGGCGCGGATCGGCAGGGGTGGTGGTGCTGTGATGGCAGGCGCTCAGCGTTGCCAATGAGAGAGCCAACGGGAGCGCACGACGAACGAGCAGGCGCACGTGAAGATCGACGAGGGCGATGGATGGACGGCATGCGCGTCGGCATGACACGTCCCGTCATCGGGTATGACGCCGGCACCCCCCTCGAGGGATTCATCCGCCGTCGGTCGCGCGCTGGCCACGCACCGGAATGGCTTCCAGCGGCAGACTCATGCCCGGTACCTCGAACGAGATCGCGCCGACGAGGCCACTCTCGCGCGGCGTCAGCACCCAGGTGATGATCGCACGGATCCCCGCCGTGCGAGACTCGGCGGACACCGACCCCTCGGTCTCGTCCTGGAAGGTGGCGGTGTCGCCGCGGATCGCCCCCCGCATGGTCCGATTCGGCGACACTCGGCCGTCGGCACCCGGCGTCCACTCCACGTGCGCCTCGAGACTGTCACCGCGCGCGGTGATCGTGAGCCGGCCCCGCGTGCTGGGCGTGACGATCGGACCTGTGGGGGTGATTTCGATGTTCCACCGACCGGCGAAGGGCGACGTTGTACTCTGGGCGTGGGCCGACGTGCTGACGACGGCGAGGACGGTCAGGGCCGCGCGAAGCGAACGCATGGATGTGAGGAGCAGGGGGCGTGGGGCGCGCGGACGCGATGGTCCGCCAGATGCGCCAACGCTGCCGCGCGCACGGCGGGTCTCCCCGTGCGTCGGGGGCAACGGCGACGAGGCGGTGACGAACGGAGCACCTGCCGCCGCCCTGCCCGGCTGGCGACTCGGCGTGCCCGTCGAGGCCGCTCGGCGGCACCCTGACGGTCGGGCCGGGGCGCTCCCTTAGCGCCCTGCCGGTCCCGGCCGCATCGTATGGCGAGCCCCGGCCGCCGCCCGGCGTCCGGTTGCGCACCCACCAGGCGACTCTCCCCATGTCTTCACTGGTCAGCGGATCCTCCGCGCACGTCCCCGCCCCCGCCGGCACCCCGTCCTCCGGCGCGCCGCACACCGCTCCGCGCTACCCTGGCGTGCGTGTCACCTGCAGCGGCAACCAGCTCGTCGCGCAATACATCGAAACGCGCATCACCGAGGGCGGTGTCTTCTACCCCATCACGCCATCGACCGAGGGCGGCGAGATCTATCAGGCGTCGTTCGCGTCGGGCGAGCTGAACGTGTGGGGGCAGCAGAAGGTCGCGGTCGAGACGGAGGGTGAACATGCCGCGCAGGGCGGTGCGACGGCGTTCGCGGTGACCGGCAAGCGCACGGTGAACTTCACGTCGGGGCAGGGGATCGCCTACGCGATGGAGCAGTACTACCACGCGCCGGGCAAGCTGTCGACGATGGTGCTGCAGGTGGGCGCGCGCGCGCTCACGAAGCACGCGCTCAACGTGCACTGCGGGCACGACGACATCTACGCCGCGCTCGACACGGGCTGGATCATGCTCATGGCGCGCGACGCGCAGCAGGCCGCCGACCAGAGCATCATCCTGCGCAAGGTGTGCGAGCTGGCGCTCAACCCGGGGATGAACATCCAGGACGGCATGCTCACGACGCACAGTGAGCGCACGTACTTGGCGCCCGAGGCGGGGCTGCTGCGCGAGTTCCTCGGCGCCCCCGACGACCAGATCGCCTGCCCCACGCCAGCCCAGCGCACGCTGTTCGGCCCCACACGCCGGCGCGTGCCGGAGATGCTCGATCTCAAGAACCCGGTGCTGCTGGGCCCCGTGCAGAACCAGGAGCACCACATGAACGGGGTGGTGGCGCGTCGGAACAACTTCAGCGAGCCGATTCCCGCCATGCTGGAGGCCGCGTACGAGGAATTCGGCGCGCTTACCGGGAGGCGCTACGGCGTGCTCACGCAGTACCGCACCGACGACGCCGACACGGTCTTCGTCTCGCTGGGCTGCGCCGCCGAGAACATCGAGGCGGCCTGCGACTACCTGCGCGACCAGCGCAATGCGCGGGTGGGCTCGATCCATGTCAACGTGATCCGCCCGTTCCCCGAGGCGGCAATCATCGAGGCGCTGCGCGGCAAGAAGCAGGTCATCGTCATCGAGCGCACCGACGAAGGACTCGCCGGCGACAATCCGCTCGCGCGCGACATTCGCGTGGCGCTGGGCAAGGCCCACGAGGCCGCGCAGTTCGGGGGCACGCTGCCGCCGCTCACCGCCGAGGAGACGCCGCGCCTTTTCCGCGGCGCCTACGGCATCGGCTCGCGCGACTTCCGCCCCGAGCACAGCATCGGCGCGTACGAGTTCGCGACGGGGGTGGGGCACCGCACCGACGGACGCACCGCGGCCGATGGGGAGACGTATTTCGTACTCGGCGTCGACCACCCGTACGCGGTGATCAGCAAGGACACGCCGTCGTTGCTCCCCGAGGGCGCCATCGCCGTGCGCTTCCACTCCATCGGCGGGTGGGGGATGATCACGACCGGCAAGAACCTCGGCTCCATCATCGGCGATTTCGGCACGGTGATCTCGGAGGCGCACCCGACCTACGATATCGACGGAGTGCTCGAGCCCAAGCTGTTCGTGATGGCGAACCCGAAGTACGGCTCGGAGAAGAAGGGCGCGCCCACCAACTACTACCTCACCGTCGCGCCGTCGCCCATCAAGGTCAACTGCGAGCTCAACCACGTGGACGTGGTGCTCTGCTGCGACCCGAAGGCGTTCACGCACACCAATCCCCTGGCCGGACTCAAGCGGGGCGGCTCGCTCGTGTGGGAGTCGAGTGACACGCCGGAAACGGCGTGGGAGCGCATTCCCACCGAGCACCGGCAGTTCATCATCGACAACGACATCCGGGTGTTCATCCTGCCCGGTTTCGCGATCGCCCGCACCGCCACCACGCAGACCGAGCTGCAGCTCCGCATGCAGGGCAACGCGTTCCTCGGGGCCTTCTTCCGCGTCTCGCCGTTCCTGCGCACGTTCGGCCTGTCGGAGGACGAATTCCACGACGTGGTGCGCAAGCAGTATGTGAAGAAGTTCGCCCGCTTCGGCGACGCCGTGGTGGAGTCGAACATGCGCGTCATGGAGGACGGGTTCTCGCAGGTGCAGGAGATCGTGCGCGGCGGGACCGACGCGGCCGACCGTTCGTCGATGCGCAATCCGCTGCGCGCGCCGGTCGATGATCCTGCGTTTCCGCCGACGGCCGGCTGTGCATCGTGCGGGGCCGGCGGCCTCGCCATGCCGGTCACGCAGCTCGCCCGCGCGCCGCTGCAGACCCGGGCGGCCTTCGATGCGGAGTTCCGCGCGGGGCTGGGCTACCACCAGCCGTCGAGCGCGCTCGCCAGCGTCGGCATCGCCGCCGCGGCGACCGGCGCCACGCAGAGCAAGTACGTCGCGCGGCGCGAGACGCCGGTGTATGTGCCCGAGAACTGCACGCAGTGCATGGAGTGCATCTCGGTGTGCCCCGACACCGCCCTCCCCAACACGGCGCAGGAGGTGTCCACCGTGCTGCGCACGGCCGCCATGCACTATGTGCGCGACGGCGGCGACCGGCAGGTGCTCCTGGATGCCATCCCTGCGCTCGAGCAGCGCGTGCGCACGACCATGCTGGAATCGGTGAAGGCCAAGACGAAGGTGCCGTTCAAGGACATCGTGCGGGCCGAGGTGGCGGCCATCGACGGCCTCTCCGCCACGGCGGCGGCCGAGTTCACGGGCATCGTCGACAAGTTGCCGCTGGCCTACAGCGATGTCCCCGCCATCTTCCGCACCGTCGAGACGAAGAACCCGGGGCACGGCGGCCTGTTCTCGATCTTCGTCTCCGACCTGTGCAAGGGGTGTGGCGAGTGCGTGCAGGTGTGCGGCGATCATGATGCGCTGCGCATGACGCGCGAGACGGAGGAGCTCAACGCCGACCTCACCACGGCGCAGGTGTTCTCACGCCTGCTGCCGGACACGCCACAGACCTACCTCGGCCTGTACAACGACGGCGACATCGCGAGCTCCAAGGACGCCACGCTGCGCAACCACCTCATGGTGCGGCGCAACTACGAGGCGCTGGTCTCGGGCGACGGCGCCTGCGCCGGCTGCGGCGAGAAGAGCATCCTGCGTGCGGTGGCCAGCATCACGGAGGCGCTCATGCGCCCCATCTACCATCGCAAGGCCGACCGGTTGCTGAGCAAGGCCGATCGCCTCGAGCGCGACGGTGCCGCGCGCATCGCGGCGCTCGCCGCGGCCGACTCGGCAACGCATGCGCGCTTCCGCACGGCATTCGCGCACCTCGTCATGGGGTTGGGCGGCGAGAGCGACGCCGATACGGCCTCGCGCATCGCGGCGTACGAGGCCCAGCATGGCGCCATCACCGACGCGCAGGTGGTGGGCGGACTGGCCGCGGTGCTGCGGCAGGACGCGTTCAACCATCGCGACCTGCAGGCCATCGACGGGCGTCGCGCCGACGGCATGAGCGTCATGATGATGGGCGCGAGCACCGGCTGCAACACGGTGTACGGATCGACCCCGCCGGGCAATCCGCACGCCTATCCGTGGATGAACTCGCTGTTCCAGGACGGCGCCACCATCTCGTGGCTCATGGCCGAGTCGGTCATCGTGAATCATGCGCATCGCTCGGTTGCGCCCGAGCGCCTGGTCGACGCATTGCTCGACCGCGAGGGGGACGTGCTGTCCGAGCTCGACTACTTCCACCTCACGCGGCTCGACGACGCGCTCATGACCGAGCAGGAGGTGGCCGAGCTGCCCAAGCTGTGGGTCATCGGCGGCGATGGTGCCCTGGGCGACATCGGCTTCCAGAACGTGTCGAAGGTGGTGCTGCAGAACCGCCCGAACGTGAAGATCCTCATGCTCGACACCCAGGTGTATTCCAACACCGGCGGGCAGAACAGCGATTCGTCGACGATGCTGGGCGGCTACGACATGAACCAGTTCGGCGTCGCCTCGCAGGGGAAGCTCATCGAGAAGAAGAACGTGGCCGAGGCGTTCACGAGCGGACACGGCTCGCCGTTCGTGGCGCAGGTGTCCATCGCCAACGCGCCCAAGCTGTACAAGGCGATGCTCGACGGCCTGAGCTACCGCGGCACGGCGTTCTTCCAGTGCTACACCACCTGCCAGCCCGAGCACGGCGTGGGCGACAACATGAGCGCCGACCAGGCCACCAAGGTGCGCGACGCGCGTGGCATGCCGGAGTTCGTGTTCAATCCCCGGCGTGGCGAGCGCATGGAGGAGGCGTTCGACCTCAAGGGCAACCCGAGCCTCGACCGCGACTGGTGGCAGACGAAGTACGCCAGCACGGGCGCGGTGTACAGCTATGGCGTGGCCCACTGGGCGCTCAGCGAGGGGCGCTTCCGCAAGCACCTCAAGCGCATCGACGAGGCGGAGGCGGCCACGCTCGTGCCCCTGCACGACCTGCTCCACTTCGTCACGCAGGACGATGTCGTGCAGCGGCATGTCTTCGACGAGGGACACCGCAGCTTCATCCCCAACTTCGGCGCCTACATCACCGTCGAGACGCCCAAGGGTTTCGCGTACCATGCGGTGACGCGGCAGATGGTGCTGTTTGCGGTGGAACGTCGGAAGGCGTGGCGCATGCTGCAGAGCAAGGCCGGCATCGTGAACAAGGACTACCTCGCGCAGCGGGCGTTCCTGGCGAAGATCGACAGCGGCGCACTGCCGCTGTCCGAGGCGCGCGCGAATGTGCACGCGCTCGTGGAGGCGGAGCTGGCGGCGCTGCGGAGCTGAGGCGTCACGTCGCGTCCGGGTCGAGCCAGTGCCGGGTGGCCACGTAGAGGATGAGCGTGGCCACCTCGTTGATCGCGAACAGGTACGGAATGCCGAACATCGTATCGGCGAGCACATGGCGCTGCACGAGCAGGTACTCGAACAGCATGAAAAACGGGCCCCACAGCAGGTAGGGGAGCAGGAGGAAGTGCAGCAGGAACCACGCCGTGCGGCGCCGGTTGGCGATCGCATGCCACGCGCCGATGAGGGGCGGCACGGTGCACAGCAGGATCACCGCCAGGGTGCTCCAACGCACCAGCGGAGTGCGGCCGAAGAGGTGCCACGCCGCGTAGTACTCGTCGTTGTGCCCGAAGAGCGGTCCCGTGATGCGCTGGGCCGGCATTTGCGCGAAGATCAGCGCGAACCCGATGTGGCGCGAGAGCAACCGCGACGCGGGGCGGGCCAGCAGCCACCACCCGACCCACATCACCGCAAAGCTGAACGCCGGGCCCGCGAAGGTGGCCATCCACCCGCCGAGCGACCCCTCACACGCCGTGGCGAAGTAGTTGAAGGTCTTCACCCCCCACGCGCCGCACACCATGCGGCCAACGACGTGGTGCACCAGTTCGTGCAACGAGGAGTACAGCATCACCATGCAGTACAGCGCCACGCAGTAGCGCCAGGTGACGCGCAGCGTGATGCGCGGGCGTGCGGCGACGGTGTCGAGGGGGAGCGTCATGCGGCAGGGGGCAAGGGGAGGGGGAACGCGTCAGAACCGTGTGTCGAGCGAGAGCGTGAAGCGCCACGGACCGCGGGGATGCACGCCGCGCGCGAGATCCGCGTGCGCGAGGCCATCGAACAGCGACAGTCCCACGCCGGCGCCGGTGAGCGCCCGGCCGGGATGACGCCAGGCCGCACGCGCACCGGTCCAGCCGATGTCGGTAAAGACGGAGGGGCGCACGACGGGCAGCGTCCACCCGATCTCGCTGCGGGTCAGCCACAGCGCGTCGCCGCGCGCGGCGAGTGCGCGCAGACCACGCACACTCGGCACTCCGCCCAGCATGAACAGGCGCTGCGGCGGCACGTCGCCGGCCGTGAGGCCCACCGAGGCCGCGACGGTCGCGTCGAGCGGTCCGACGAGTCCGTGCGACACCGTGGCATCGAGCAGGGCGCGCGCGTACGCCAGCCCACCGGAGTCGGTGCGCCCGGCGGCGGCTTCGAGTCGACCGAGTCCGCGAAGACGCCACGCTCGCGGTGCGCCGGTGTGCTCGCCCTGCAGGCGCAGCGACGCGCCCACGAACGTCGCGCGCGTCGCGGCGGGATTCGGCAGCGCGCCGCGGTCGGAGCCCAGCAGGCTCCATGTCGTGCGCACATCCGCCGCCGACTGCTGCTCGGCGAAGAGACGCCAGGCCCGCACGGTGCCGGAGGCGCGTTCGCCACTGGCGTCGACACCCACCGCGCGATGGTACACACCGTCGTCACGTCCGAACAGCAGGGCGTCGAGCGACGCCCCCACGCCGAGGGGCGCTCCCCAGTCGTTGCCTGCGACGAGTCGGCGGTACACACCGATCTGCTGCGCGTCTCGCCCGGTGCGGCGCGCCAGCGAGAGCTCGCCGTTCACCTGTCGGTCTGCGAAAGAACCGCGCACGTCGGCGGTCGTCCACCGCCCACCGCCCCACGGCATCGCGACGCGCAGGCCGGTCGAGAGGCCCTCGACGCGGTTCCACCGTGTCATCGGAACGCCCACGGTGTACGCGATGGGCCCGCGCGCCGCGGCCGGCTGCAGGCGCCAGTCGAGTGTGCGCAACAGGTCGGCCCGTGTCGGCGTGGTGAAGCGCGCCTCGCCCTCGTCGAACAGCGAGGCTGGCAGTTCCGGGGCGCGTGCGAGCAGCGCGCGATCGCTCGGGACCACTGTCCGCACCTCGACGGCGCCCCCGAACCGGCGACTGCGCACGACCCGTGACCCGCCGGTGCTGTCGGCCGCCACCAGCGCCCGCGTGTCCGCCATGCCGGTGACGGCATCGTAGCGGAAGTGCTGCGCGATGCGCATCGCGGCGCGCACGCCGCCTGCGCGCGCGACGCCCTCGAGCGTCTGCAGGCGCGGCAGCCAGAACCGGTCACCCACGAGCGCGAACTCTACCGCGACCGCCGTGATGTCAGTCTCCAGCGGCCCGATGAGCGCGCCCAGCCAGCGTGGCACCGCGCGACGCGATGCATGATCACGCGAGGCCGCGTACACGTCGGTCGGCATCGACAGCCGGTACGCGGCGCGGACCAGCCGGGCCGACGCATCGTCGAACCAGAACGCACCCACAATGCGATTCCAGCGCGGAGCCCGCGCCGTCACCCGCAGTTCGCGCAACGTGATGCGCCGGGCCGCGCCGTCCGGGCCGGGCATCGTGATGACCGCCGTGTCGCCGAGTGCGTACAGATAGTGCGCCTCGGCACCGGCCGCGAGCGGGTGCACCAGCGTGCGCTCGTCGATGCTGTCGCGCGTCGCGCGGGCCTGCCCGACGAAGTCGGTGACCATGCCATCGCCCGTCCACAACTGCTCACGGCCCGGGAAGTGCGGAATGGGCACGGCGTCGGCGAGATCCCGGTCGGTGGCGCTGCCGAAGTTGCCGCTCCACGCGCCGACGAACGTGCGCGCGCCGCGCAGGTGCACCTCCACCGGCGCGCCGCGTTGCCAGGACACCTGGGCAGCGGTTTCATGCCGAAAGGCGAGTCGTTCAGGGGCGAGCCGCAGCAACCCGATCGACAGCGACAGGCGCTGGGTGACCTGTGCGGTGTACGATGCTAGGAGCGAGTCCTGCTGCAGGCGCGCGGCGCGTGCGCGTGCCAGCAGCGTCAGCGCGTCTGCGGTGGTCGACTGTGTGGACAGCGACGGCGTGGCGCCGAGCAGGCACGACACGACGGCACACCACGTGACGTGCGCGACGGTCGCCACCGATCGAGGTCGGCGAGGTCCGGAGGAGGGCATGCCGCGCTGTACGGGCCCTCCTCCGACCGGATTCATCCGAGTTCGGGAATCGTGGCGGAGTGGACTGTCGCAGTGACCAACGGTGTTGGGAGCCACGCGGTCATCACGCGCCGACGCTGGAACCGAAGGCCGGAGCGTGCCGTAGGAGCTGCCATGCCTCTCCTCATGGCGCGACGTCGACTCCCGCTGGTGGTGCCGTGCTGGGTCCTCGGCGTTGCACTGCTCGCAGGGGCCGCACGGTCCCACGCCCAACGCGCGCCGATGTCTGCTGCAACCGGGTCCCGGGCGGATGTCGCCGCCGTTCGCAACTTCGCCGCGCAGGTCGACTCGCTGCGTCGCGCCCGCCACATCCCGGGCCTCGCCGTCGTCGTGCTGCGCGACACCACCGTGCTGCTCGCGCAGGGCCTCGGCATGGCCGACCTCGCCCGTGGCACGCCGGTGACACCGGAGACGCCCTTCAACATCGCGTCCGTCAGCAAGCCGGTGTCCGGCGTGGTGGCGATGCGCCTCGTGCAGGATGGCCTGCTCGATCTCGACCGCCCGATGCAGCGCTACGCGGGCTTCGCCGAGTTCTGCGCGGCCGCGCGCAGCGACGGGGGCATCTTCTTCGGCGACTACGGCTGCACCGACGCGCTCACCATGCGTCACGTGCTCACGATGACCGCCAATGGCGCGACCCCGGGCACGCGCTTCCTGTACAATCCTCCGTCGTTCTCATGGGCATCGCGGCCCATGGCCGAGGTGGCGGGGCGCGCCTTCTCGGATCTGGTCGATTCGCTCGTGTTCCGCCCGGCCGGCATGCGCAACGCGGCGCGCACGCATCGGCGCCTGCCCTTGCCACCGCGCATCGCTGAGGCGCTGGCGGTGCCGTACCATCGTGACTCGACGGGCGCGTTCGTGCGCTCCGATCCGCCGCCACCGCAGGGCGACGGCGCGGCGGGCGGCGTCACCGCGAGCGCGTTGGACCTGGCGCGCTTCGATGTGGCGCTGATGACCGACCGCCTCATCGCGCCGGCACTGCGCGCCGCGATGTGGGCCCCGACGCGCACACCGGACGGCGCGACGCTCCCCTACGGCATCGGTTGGTTCCTGGGTACGTTGCACGGCCGACGCGTCGTCTGGCACACCGGCCTGTGGGAGGGGCGCTACTCCGCGCTCTACCTCAAGGTGCTGAGCGACGTGCCGGCCGAGCGCCTGACGCTCATCCTGCTCGCGAACAGCGACGGCCTGCAGTGGGAGACGCGGCTCGACGAGGCGGCCATCGAGCGGTCGCCCTTCGCGCAGGCGTTCATGCGGGCGTTTGCCGCCACGACACCGGACCCGCGACGCCCTCGCTGAGAATCCTCACCGCGCATCGTTCACCGACCGCGCAACCACGCCAGCACCGCTTCCGCTCCGTACCCGCCCGGCCGTGTGGCGAACACGCGCAGGCTCGTGAGGTCGTCGCCACTGGTGACGAGCGGGGGCTCCACCTGCCGGTCTGCGCCGCGGCCGCGCACCTGCGCGAAGCCGACATCGGCCAGCAGACCATTGCACAGGCACTGGCGCCCAACGGTGTCGGCTGCGTCGCCGCCCTTGCTGACATACGCCTCCACCGGCTCCGCGGCGCAGCGATACACCGTGCGACCGTCCGGGCCGAGCGCGGCGACGCGCAGGTAGCCGAGATCGCAGACGCGCTCGCGCGCGCGCTCCGCGGCGCCGTCCACATGTACGACCTTGAACGGATAGCCCGTGGGCGATGCGAGCGGATCGGTGTGGACACGCAACGTACCGGCCACGACGCCGTCCAGCACTTCGCGCCGCAGTGCCTCGGCCAGCCCCGACTCGTTGCAAAAGGCGAATAGTGTGCCCACCTGCACCCCCTGCGCCCCGCACGCCTGCGCATCACGCAGCCCCTGCGGGGTGCCGGCGCCCCCCGCGATCCAGAACGGCAACCCCAGCTCGCGGATCTTGTCGAGATCGACGACATCGCGCTCGCCGTAGACGGGCTGCCCTGCCGCGTCGAGCTGGAGCTCGCCACGCGGGGGGGCATTGTGACCGCCCGCCGTCGGGCCCTCGACCACGAAGCCATCGACACGTCCGGTGCTCTTGCGAGCGAGCGTGGCGGCGAGCGACACGGCCGAGACGACCGGCAGGAACGCGGGACGCACCAGCGGTGTGCCGGGCACTCCATGCTCGCCCCACACGTCAGCCGGATCGAACGTCACCCACGTCGGCGCGGCATCGCGCGCGGCGCCTTCGAGGTCGAACTTCATCCGCGCCGGTGCGTGCTGCGCAAGCGCATCGAGCACGCCGGGCACTTCGCGCGGGATGCCGGCGCCCATGATCACGCAGGACACGCCGGCGAGCATCGCGCCGTAGAGCGTGGCGAGGTTCGGCAGCTGCACCTTGGTGAGCAGGTTCATGCCCACCGGTGCCGTGTGTCCCTCGCGTGCGAGCCACGTCTCCACGAACGCCGCAGCGACGGTCACGCGCTGCCGCGCCGCACTGACGGTCTGCTTGTACATCGGCAGCAGGCGGTACGGTGCGTCCGCGGCCCGCCCGCCCGCGATGTAGTAGCGCGCGAGGAGCTCGTCGGCCACACCGGGCAGCGGCAGCGCCGCGAGCGCACGACGCACATGGCCGCCCACGTCACCATCCTGCAGCCGACGGACGAAGAGCGTGTCCACCACGGTTCCCGATACCACCCCCAGCCCGCCGGCGCGCGCCACGGCATTCGCGAGCCGCCAGTTCGACACGCCGATGCCCATGCCCCCCTGGATGATCGCGGGAAACGTGCGGGCGTCGACCAATGGCGCGGTGGTGCGCGCGGTCTGCGGGGCGGGAGCAGTGGCTGCAGTCATGATGCGGGGTCGAGGAGGGCAACGCGGAACAACACTGCAATGTCCGGGACCGCGCGATGTGGAACCATTCGCAACTCCCCTGACAGGCGTGTCGGGCAATGCTTGACGCACGCGCTGGCGCCCGCCGCCGTCGCGGCTGCAACATTGGGGGCGCGCGGTGCCGCGGGAGGCCCTCGTGCGCGTTCCCCCACCGGAGGCCGCTGTGCGCCGTCATCTCTCCGCCTTGCTCGTCGCGTGCGCCGCCACGCCACTCCCCATCGCGCTGCTCGCCGCTCAAGCCGCGCCGTCGGTGCAGTCGTTCGTGCGCTACCGGGCCGGCACGACCGTCGCGTACGGGCGCCTCGACGGCGAGACGATCGTGCAACTGCGTGGCGCACCGTGGGTCGACGCGACGCCGACCGGGGTGCGCGTGGCGCGCCGCGCGGTGACGCTCCTCGCGCCCGCCACGCCGTCGAAGGTGATCGCGGTCGGCCTCAACTACCAGACGCACCTCGGCGAGCGATCGGCGGCCGCGTATCCCGGCCTGTTCGCCAAGCTGCCCACATCGATCATCGCCGATCGCGACACCGTGGTGTTGCCCGCCGATGCCACCAACGTGCACTACGAAGGCGAGATGGTGCTCGTGATCGGCAAGCGGGCGTCGAATGTGCCCGTGGCCCGCGCCAAGGAGTACGTGTTTGGCGTCACCACCGGCAACGATGTCTCCGAGCGCGACTGGCAGAAGGCCGACCTGCAGTGGTTCCGCGCCAAGGCCACCGACACGTTCGGACCGCTCGGCCCGGTCATCGTGCGCGGTGTGGACTACGACGACCTGCTGCTGCAGACGCGACTCAATGGCGAAGTGGTCCAGTCGCAGCGGACGAAGGACCTCATCTTCAACGTCGCCGAGATCGTGAGCTACATCAGCCGGTACGTCACGCTGGAACCGGGCGACGTGATCTACAGCGGCACGCCGGGCACCACGCGACAGATGAAGGGGGGCGACGTGGTTGAAGTCGAGCTGGAAAAGGTGGGCCTGCTCCGCAACCCGGTCGTGCAGCGCAAGCCGTGAGCGCTTGACGGCCGTGCGGCGTGCGCGCAGGATTCGCGCAGCGCGCCGCTGGGGCGCCTCCAGTCCGCGGCAAGGGAGCACGCTCCCACCCAGGTCGTTGCAGCATCGTCGAGCCCTTCTTCCTGGCCAGGCGTAAGCGGACCGGTGGCCGTCACGGAAGGAGTGTGCCCATGTCCCGCCAGCTGTCCCCCCGCAGTTCGCTCGCCGTCCTCAAGCAGGAGGCGAAGCGCTGGCTCGAGGCGCTCCGCGCCACCGATGCGTCGGCGCGCGAGCGCCTGCAGGCCGCCTGGCCCGCGGCCCCCGAGTTTCCCACGCTGCGCGATGTGCAGCATGCCCTCGCGCGTGAGCATGGGCTGCGCGACTGGATCGCGCTCACCGCCGCCCTCGACGACCTCGCACTTGACCGACAGAGTCACGTCGAGCGCGTGGCCGTGGTGCTGCGGCACGGCTGGGACGGCGACCGCGTGCTGGCGCGTCGCATCGTCGCGCGCGACGAGGCCGTGCGACACGACAGCATCCACACCGCCGCAGCCTGTGGAGACCTCGCATTCGTCCAGGCGCTGCTCGCGCGGCGCCCGCAACTCGTGACCGCTGCCGACCCGGTACGTGGATGGACGCCGTTGCTGCACGTCGCGTATGGCCGTCTCGACGACGCGCACGCAGTGGACATGGCTACCCTGCTGCTCGACGCCGGGGCGAGCGTCCACGACCGCTTCGACGATGGCTGGGGCAATCCCTTCACGCTCATCACGGGCGCCATCGGTCTCGGCGAAGGCGTGAAGCCGTCGCACGCGCAGGCCGCGGCGCTGGTGGAGCTCTTCCTTGCGCGCGGCGCCGAGCCGTTCGACACGCAGGCGCTGTACAACAGCTCCATCGCGCACGACGACATCACCTGGACCGCTCGGCTGTGGGATGCCTGTGCGCCGGACACGCGCCTGGCACGGTGGACCGCGGTCGAGGGCGGCCTGAATGGACGCCTCAAGGTCGGCACACTCGACTACCTGCTCGGCAATGCCGTCGAGAACCGGCACCAGCGGCGCGCCGAGTGGCTGCTGACGCACGGCGCGCGCGCCGACGCGCGCCACGCCTACTCCGGTGAACGTCTGCACACCCACGCGCGACTGGCCGGCGCACGCGACATGGTGGCGCTGCTCGAGCGGCACGGGGCCGTCCCCGAGGCCTTGTCGGGCGAACGCGCGCTGATGGCGGCGCTGCAGGCGGGCGACGATGCCGCCGTCGATGCGCTCGTGCGCGCGACACCGGCGCTGGTCGCCAGTCCCGTGCCACTCTTCGGCGCGGCGTCCGCCGGCAACGCGCGCGCCATCGAGCTGCTGGTGCGCATGGGCGCGCGTGTCGATGTCCTCGACCATGAGGGCGCGTCACCGTTGCACCGCGCAGCGTTCAGCGGGTCGGTCGCCGCTGTGGAGGCGCTGCTCGCCGCCGGTGCGGTGGTGGATCATCGCGATCCACGCTGGCATTCCACGCCGATGGGATGGGCGTCGCACCTCGGCCGCCGCGCGGTGGCCGAACGCCTCGCGTCGGTGACACGCGATGTGCGGGCCCTCGTGCGCAGCGCACGGCTTGAACGGTTGGCCGCCGTGCTGCGCGAGGACGCGACGGGTGCCACCGAGCGCGTTCCGGTTGCGGAGGCCCCGACCGCGCTCTTCTGCCTGCCCGACGACGGCGACGCGGCGACGGAGGCCGTGCAGTTGCTGCGCGCGCACGGCGCAGACGTGTCGGTGCGCGACGGGCAGGGGCGCACCGCAGCGCAGGTGGCGCGCCTGCGCGGACTGGATGACGCTGCGGAGGCGTTGGAACGCTGACGTCGCGCGGCCAGGCCGACCCGGCAGCGCGGTTACGCGCCGAGCTGCCGGGTCGCGTCGCTTCCCGCCAGGCGCGCATCGTCTGCGCCGGCCCCGAGTCGCTGGTGCGCGCGTCGCGCGAGCAGATAAGTGCCCGACGCCGACGCCGCGCTCAGGAGCGTGAGCGGGCCGAGCACGATGCCGGCACGCAGCAACGCGGACTCGATGCCGGGAAAGATCCCCGCGGCCAACGCGGCCGCGCCCAGCGCGGCGCCCGCGAGCGCACCGGTGCCGGCGAAGCGGGTGAGCGACAGCTCGTCGAAGCGACGGCGCGACTCGCGCGCCACCACGAGCCCCGAGAACACGACCCCCACCAGGAAGCCGGGCACGGCGAGCGTCTGCGGCCACATGTCGAGGATCTCGCCGCGCGGATCGACCACGCCCTCCATGATGCCGCCACCGATGACGGCCCAACCGATGGCCCAGACGATGCCCATACCGAGGGCGCCGCGGAGGCGCGTGAACCAGAGCGACATGGGGTGATGCGTGGGGCGGAGGGAGCCGTCAGGAAGTGTGCCGGGACCTGCTTTGCTGTGCAAAGTAGTCTGCGGGTCGCGGCTCGGCAAGCGGCAAGGGATCGATCGGCGGTTCGCGACCGTCCGCGCGCTGCGCCATCCACAGGGAGACCGCGGCCGACCCGGAGCTGAGCGCCGTGATGAGCGTCAGCACCGTCAGCAGCGATGGCAGCTCGCCCGCGTCGATGGGGGCGATGGTGGCGAGGCCAACCGCGCCCATCGCGAACGGCAGCGCCGACGTCAGCGCCCCGCCGAGGGCACCCCAGCCCGCCGCGTGAGACACGCGGAGGTCACGCAGCGGCCGACGGCGCGCCGCCACGCCAAGGACGAGCGCGAAGCACAGGCCGCCGACGAAACCCGGCACCGCCAGCATCGGTAGCGGCGCATCGAACGTCTCGAAGACGAGATGCCACGGCAGCGCGGGTGCGAGCACGGACAGCACGCCGATGCCGAGGCCGGCGCCGGCCCATCCGATGGCCCAAGTGAGTGCCGTGCCCACGGCACCGCGGAGTCGTGTCAGCCAACGAGGCATGCGAAGTGGAGACGGGGGAGGATGAACTTTGCACTGCAAAGTCGTGCGGTGGGACCGACGTCGCAAGGCACCCGCGCCGCACTCAGCCCTCGTACGACTCCTGCACGATCTCCCACCCGAGTGCGCCACAACGCCACTCGGCGGTGTACCGGCCGCGCTGCACGTGCGCGCGCCCCGCCACGTGCCAGGTACCGGTCCAGCGGCCGCGTTCGGTGGCACGCACGCCGCTCGCGTCCACCGTCACCTCGTCCGGCGTGCGCACATAGCCGCCGAACCCACGCTCGGCCATTTGCGAGGCGAACGCCGCGCGATTCGCGTCGCGCCCGCGCAGCACGGGGCCAGCCGCGACGGCGACGGTGATGTCGCGGGCCATGAACGACACCACCAGATCGGCATCACGCGCAGCGATGGCGTCGTTCGAACGCTGGCGGAGCGCAGCGATGTCCGCCGCCTGGTCCTTCACTTACGGCACACGCCCGGGCACGCCCTTCACCAGCAGCTCCATGGCCGCGTTCGCCATCGCGCGCACGCCCACCGGCATGGCCGCATCGTCCGCCTGGAAGAGCGGCGAGTGGTTGCCGGCGACGCCGAACAGGTCCACGCTCGGTGGTGTCACCGACAGGTTGAAGAAGAATCCCGGCACGACGTTGGCGAAGCGCGAGAAGTCCTCGCCGGCCATGCTCGGCGTCTTGCTCTCGAACGCCTTGCCGGCGCCGCCCACGCGCGACAGCACGGGCGCCAGACGCTGCACGAGCGCTGCGTCGTTCACGGTGCTGCCGTAGCCGAGCGTGACGTCCACCTGCGCGGTCGCGCCATGAGCCGCGGCGATGTTGGTGGCCAGCTCCTTCATGCGCTGCGCCACCTTGTCGCGCGCCTTCGCGTCGAACGTGCGGATCGTGCCGATCATCCACACCGAGTCGGGGATGATGTTCTCCCGCAAGCCGCCGTGGATGGCGCCCACCGTGAGCACCGCCGGGCCTGCGGTGAGGTCCAGCGAGCGTGACACGACCGTTTGCAGCGCCGACACAATCTCGGCGCTCACGACGATGGGATCGACACCGTTTGCCGGCATGGCGCCATGCGCCTGCTTGCCGCGCACGATGATCTTCCACGAGTCGCTGGCTGCGCTGATCGAGCCGGCACGCCAGCTCAACGTGCCGAGCGGGCCCGGTCCGACGTGCAGGCCAAGCACCGCGTCGACACCGCGCAGGACGCCCGCGTCGATCATCGGCTGCGCGCCGCCACGGGGCGGCACCTCCTCGGCCGGCTGGAAGAGGAACTTCACCGTGCCGGGCAGCTTGTCGCGCATGCCGGCAAACACTTCTGCCACTCCCATCAGCATGGCGGTGTGCAGGTCGTGTCCACAGGCGTGCATGACGCCCGTCTCGACGCCGTTGTACACCGTGCGCACCGTACTCTTGTACGGTACGTCGACGAGCTCCGTGACGGGGAGCGCGTCCATGTCGGCACGCATCGCGACTGTCGGACCCGGCCTCCCGCCCTTGAGCGTGGCGACGACGCCCGGAATGCCGCCGACGTTCTCCTGCACCTCGAGGCCCAGCGCCTTGAGGTGCGCCGCTACCAGCGCGGCGGTGCGCGTTTCCTGGTAGCCGAGCTCAGGGTGCTGATGAATGTCGTGGCGCCACGCTGTGAGCTTCGCCGCGATGGCCGCCGTGCGACGGTCGATCTCGGCGGAGAGGGCCGCGTCGGCGGGAGGCTGGGCGGTAGCCGAGCGTGCGGCGAGCGCAGCGCCGAGCAGGAGCGAAGCGAGTCGTGACAACTGATCAGTTGGCGGGTGGTGGGTCCGGGTGACGAGTGCTGGGTTGCATCAGCCCCGCGGCTTCACTTCCTGCGGCCGCACCGTCGGGTACTCGATGCCGAGCTGCTCGAGATACGTTTTGAACTTGGTCGGGTCGTAGTAGAACTTCTTCTGCTGCTCCCGGAAGCGCGCCATGATGTCGGCGTTGAGATACGTGGGCGGCTGGTCGAAGGGGCGAATGAAGGGCTGGTACTTCACCTCCTTCGTCTGCACGTTCCGGAAGTAGTCCCACGCGTCGCTCACCACCTTCGGCGTCATGAAGATGTCGAGCATGGTGAGCGCCTGGACCTTCGCGCCGGCCAGCGCACCCTTGTGCGCGATGGGCGTCGCCATCGCGATGGCGTTGGCCCAGTTGTGGCCCGGCAGCCCCGGAATGTTCGACGGGTAGCGCAGCGTGATGGTGGGCATGTTCCACGCCACGTCGCCGATGTCATCGCTGCCGCCGCCGGTCCAGTTCTGCGGCGTCTCGGCGCCGCGCAACTGCTGGTTGACCTGCATCTGCAGCCCGAAGTCGGGCGAGCCGAGCTCCTTCTGCAGCCCCTTCGCGAGCGCCTGGTCCTTGTCGTCCCACTTGGGCATGCCCACGGCCACCACGTTGCGATGCATCGCCTCGGCGATGGGCTTGCTGAAGTGTGCCGACCAGCCGCTGCCGAGAATGTTGACCGTGTCGAGCTTCGTGTCGGTCATCATCGCGGCGCCGGCCGCAATGCGCTTGCCGGTCTCGAACAGCTCCATCGTGCGCGGATAGTCCTGCTCGCGGAAGTAGAACCAGATGCTCGCCGTGCTCGGCACGACGTTGGGCTGGTCGCCGCCGTCGCGAATCACGTAGTGCGAACGCTGCTGCAGTCGCAGGTGCTCGCGCTTGTGCTCCCACCCCTGCGCCATCAGCATGACCGCGTCCAGCGCGCTCTTGCCGCGCCACGGCGCACCGGCCGCGTGCGCGCTCTCGCCCCGGAACTTGAACTCGGCCGAGATGAGCGCGCTCGAGCCACTCGCGCCCCACGACACACCGAGGTCGTTGCCCACGTGCGTGAACAGCGTGACGTCGGTGTTCTTGAAGATGCCGGCGCGCACGAGGAAGGCCTTGCCCGCCATCTGCTCCTCGGCGATGCCGGGCCACAGCAGGATCGTGCCGTTGATCTTGTCGCGCTGCATGAGCTGCTTGACCACGATCGCCGCGACGATGTTCACGGCCTGGCCACTGTTGTGTCCCTCGCCGTGACCCGGGCCGCCGGCGATCATCGGGTCGCGGAAGCCCACGCCCGGCTTGCTGCTCGCCTGCGGAATGCCGTCGACGTCGCTGCCGAGTGAGATCTCCGGCTTGCCGGTGCCATAGCTCCACTTCGCCGTCCACGCGCTGGGGATGCCCGCGGTCCCCTTCTCGACGGTGAAGCCCTCCTTCTGCAGGAGCGTCGTGAGGTACTTCTGCGTCTCGAACTCCTGGAAGCCGAGCTCCTGGAACGAGAACAGCATGTCGACGATCTCCTGCACCTGCTTCGCGCGCCCTTCCACGAGCTGCAACGCCTCCGCCTTCAGCTTCTCGATGCGGGGATCGGCGGGGGGCGCGAGTGGTGTGGCCGCCGCGCCGGCGGGCGGCTGGGCCGACAGCGGCGCGGGTGTCGCGCTCACCAGCGCGACGGCCGTGCTGGCAGCCAGCGCGGTGGTGGTGAGGAGGCGCAGGGCCGGGCGGGACCGGCGGGAGGGGAGGGGGACGCGGGGCACGGCGAATCTCCTGAAACGAAAGCGGCGGCCGGGGGTTCGACTGCGGAAGTTACGTTGCGACTGCGGAAACCGCTCCCGCGCGGGCCCCGTACTGTGACTGCGTTCTCACGTGCCATCACTCGACCTCCGTTCTGCATGCGCGCTTCGCGGCGGCCCTTCGCTCGTATTCTGCACCTTGCGGTCCCTCTCGTCGTGGCCGGCGCGCCGCTGCTGGCGTCCGCCCAGCCGTCACGCAATCCGCGCTCGGCGCGCGATACGGCGCGCGCCACCCGACAGCCGCCCCGCGACAGCATCTCTGCCGACGAGCGGCGCCAGATTCGCGAAGTGACCCGTGACGCCCGCAGCATGAACCGCCGGCGGCTGGGTGGGGATAGTGCCAGCCGCGCCGCCCTCACCGAGGCCGCCGCGACCACCGCCTTCGACACCCCCGAGGCACGCGCCATTCTCGCGCGGGCGCGCGAGGCCCGGGAACAGCAGGACAGTGCCCTGCGCGCTTACCGCGCCACCAGCACGCAGCGCATGTCCCTTGGCATGGGGGCGCGCCGCCTGGGCCTCGAGAAGCTGCTCTTCCAGGGCGACAATGTCGCGGAGATCGCGTGGCGCCGTGACATCGGCGTGCGCGTGCGCCCCGTGGGCTCGCGCATGACCGTCCCCATGGCGAAGGAGGTGCGCGGCGACATGGTCTCCGCCGTCTCCATCCCGTACTTCCCGGGACGCGAACAGCTGTGGTTCCCATCGTCCGACATGGGCATGGTGAAAACCGAGGTGGACGAGCGCGAGGTCATCCACCCGCTCGCCCGCGGTGCCGAGCGCTTCTACCGGTATGAACTGGGCGACTCCGCCGACATCACGCTCCCCGATGCGCGCGTCATCCGGCTCCGTGAGTTGCGCATCACCGCGCGCACGCCCAGCTGGCGCACCTTCGTCGGCTCGTTCTGGTTCGACCGGGATGGCGGCCAGCTCGTGCGCGCCGCATATCGCCTCTCGGCCGAGATCGACATCTGGACCACGGCGGTCGAGGAGACCGATCGCGAGAACGCCGAGAACGCGCAGATGCGTCCACTGCGGGATTCGCTGATGCGTGCCCGCCTGCCGCGCGACCTGTACGTGAAGGACAGCATCGAGCGCGCGCGGGTGGCGCGCCAGCAGGATGGACATCCCGAAGACGACGACAAGCCGCCCGCCTGGATCACCGCCACCATGCGGCCCATGCGCGCCAAGCTCGACGGCATCACGGTGGAGTACGCGCTGTACAAGGGGAAGTTCTGGCTGCCGCGCGCGCACAGCGCCACCGCGAGCGCCGACATCATGTTCATGCGCATCCCCTTCCGCATCGACGAGAAGTTCACGTACGAGGATGTCGACGGCGATTTCACGCTCGCGCCGTTGCCGCCCACGCGGAGTCGCTTTGCGGCGGGCGACAGCGCGCGCGCCGATTCGCTGGCCGTCGACCGCGGCGGCAGCAACATGACCGTGTCGATGGGCGTGGGGGGCGGGAAGACCGACTCGACGCGCCAGGCGCGCCGCGATTCGGTGCAGGCCGCCATCTACGGCCGCGCCAAGGTGCGGCAGTGCGCCACCGACAGCGTGTGGACGCGCGTCGAGGAGCGCTACGAAGGCGCGGTGAAGATCGCGTATGACCTGCCGTGCGACATGACCAAGCTCCAGTCGGCGCCGGAACTGCCGCCGGTCGAGGCGAGCGAGAAGGACATCTTCGACCTCGCGACGCAGCAGGAACTGCTCGATGCGCTCAGCATGTCGTTGCAGCCACCTTGGAGTCCCAAGCTGCCCACGCTGCGCACCGGCACGGACCTGATGCGCTACAACCGCGTGGAGGGGCTGTCCGTGGGGCTGAGCGCGACCAGTGAGCTGGGGGCCGGCTACACCCTGCGCGGCATCGGTCGCATCGGACACGCCGACCTGCACGCCAACGGCGAGCTCACACTCTCGCGCAGCGCCGGTCCACGCACCGTGCGGCTGGGAGCCTATCACCGGCTCGCGGCCACCAATCCCGAATGGGCGGGGGCGCTCACCTTCGGCGCCTCGCTGCCGGCGATTCTGTACGGCCGCGACGAGGGCTTCTATTACCGCACGATGGGAGTGGAGCTGGGAGAGGTGCGCGAGCAGCGTCGCGGCGCGCTCGACATGCGGCTTTTCCTCGAGCGGCAGTGGACCGCGGGCGACAGCGATGTCGTCAACACCTTCTCGCTCGCGCGGGCATTCAGCGATCGCCGGTTTGCGCCCAACTTCATCGCCGAGCCGTCGGCGCTGGCCGGCGCATCGGTGAGCTGGTCGCGCCTACTGGTCGAACGGCCACGCGGCCTGCGCCTCGAGAGCATCACGCGTCTGGAAGCGGCGACCGGTACGTACGAGTTCGCACGTGGGTCGATCGAGTCCACCGTGTCGCGTCCGATCGGTCGTGTGTCGACGGCACTCACGGGTGCCATCGGCAGCTCGGCGGGACGCGTGCCGGTGCAGCGTCACTGGTACGCTGGCGGCCTGCGCACGGTGCGCGGACAGTTCCCCGGGACGCAGTCCGGCGATGCCTTCTGGCTCGCGCGCGGCGAACTGGGTACGCGCAGCGGTTTTGCGCGTACGGTGCTCTTCTACGACATCGGGTGGGCAGGGAGTCGCAAGACGTTCGGGCAGGTGCAGCCACAGCGGGGCGCCGGCTTCGGCTTCGGTCTGCTGGATGGCCTGCTGCGCCTCGACTTCGCGCGCGGTCTGTATCCCTCCAAGGGCTGGCGCACCGACATCTACCTCGGCGCACCGCTCTGACGCGCGGCGCGTGCCCGTGAGGCAGTGACGAAAGGTCCTGCGCGCCCCTCTTGCCGAGTGATGCGCGGGACCGGATGTTCCGTCGTCCCTCACCCGGAGTCGGTCTGCCGCTCGAGTTGGTGTATGCCGCGGCGCTTGCGCTGCTCATCGAGCAGCTGCGCGCGAAGGCGCCGATGCCCGACATCCTCGCCAGCGTGGGGCGCCTGTGCGCCCTTGCCCGCGTCGGCTCGGTCACGATCGCCGCGTCGGCCCTCGATGTGCCTGACACCGACGCCGCCGGCGCAGGGGCACAGTTGCTGCGCGAACGAATGCTCGCGCACGGCATCGAGGCCATGGATATCGCGACCAGCATTTCTGACAGCGAGTTCATGAAGTTGGCTGGCATCCTCGCCGCGGAGCCGTCGGTGGTGGCCGGTGGCATCGTCGAGACGGCCGAGGCACTGTCGATTTTCCATGTGCGCCTGCACGCCTGGGGCGTCGCACTGCGTCCCACACCGCCGGGGATGCGGGCCGTCGAGGTGCAGGCCATCGTCGAACAGGTCACCAAGCGTCCGCGGGTCGAGCCCGTGGCGGCGGTGAGCGCGCCGAACGTACCGAACGCACCGCTCGACGATCAGCTCGCGGCTGCGGTGGCGCGTGGCGACGGACTTTCGGTCTGTCGCCTGTTGCTCTCGGCCGGCGATGACGCGCAGTTCATGCGCCTCGCGACGCCGTCAGCGTTGCAGCTCGCGGTCGAACAGCTCATGGAGGGTGGCGTCGGGTATGACGATGGCCTCGCGCTGCTCACGCGCGCGGGGCTGGCCGGTGCCGAGGCGACGTTCTCGCAGCTCGTCGCCGCCACCGAAGCCGCCGATCGGCGCTTCCTCTACGATCTTTGCGCCTCGCTGCCGACCATCGCCGAGGTGGCGCGTCGGCACATGGCCGACGATACGTGGTACGTGGTGCGCAATGCGGCCGGGCTGCTGGGCGAGACGCGTACCGTCAGCGCGATTCCCGAACTGAGCCGGCTGCTGCGGCATCCGGATGCGCGCGTGCGGCAGGCATCGGTGGTGGCCCTGGGGCAGATCGGTGGACCCAGTGCGTTGGCACGCCTCGAGTCGGTGCTGTTCGATCCGAGTGTCGAAGTGCGCAATCGCGCGCTGGCCATCGTGTTCGCGGCGCCCGACTCCGACCCGCTCCCCGATCGCGTCATGCTGGCGCTCGAGGAGGAGAATGCTCTCGAGACGCGTCTCGAGATGATCACGGCGCTCGCGCACGTGGTCACGCCGCGCGCACGCGCCAAGCTCGAGTCGCTGGCGCAGTCGCCGAGTCACAGCCTGGATGATGTGCAGGTGCGGCTCGCGGCCATGGGTGCCCTCGCCGCCGGCCACGGCGGCGCCGCTCGCGCGACGCTCACCGCGCTCCTCGACGATCCGAGCTCGATGGTGCGGGAGCGCGCGGCGGCCTTGCTCGGCCGTCGCTGACGCACACGCGCCGCCGCGTGCCCTTCGGCGCGCGCGTCAGCGTGCGCTGATCACCCCGCCCGACAACTCCTGCTCTTCGGCCAGCAGCGTCGCGAGGCGTGGCTGCCAGGCATCGCGAATGCGCGTGACGTGTTCCACCGCACCGCGTGGCTTCACCTTGCGCCAGCGCCCGTGCTGGTGCTCCCAGTCGTCCAGGATCCAGCGCGCCCGTGCGCTCCCGGTCCGCGCGATGTGCAGTCGCAGCAGCGCGTTCACCAGCACCGTGTCATCGGCGTCGAGATCGGCCAGCAGCACCATCTCGTGGTTGAGCCGTCCGGCGAACGTCTCCGACTCGTCGAAGACATACGCGACGCCGTTGGACATGCCAGCCCCGAAGTTGCGTCCGGCACGACCGAGCACCGTGACGATGCCCCCCGTCATGTACTCGCAGGCGTGGTTGCCGACGCCCTCGACCACGGCGCAGGCGCCGGAGTTGCGCACGGCGAAGCGATCGCCCGCCTGTCCGGCCGCCAGCAGCAGGCCGTCGGTCGCGCCGTACAGCACCGTGTTGCCGACGATCATGTTCAGGTGGCTCGCACCGCGATAGCGCGCGTTGCGGAACGGTCGCACCGTGATCTCGGCCCCGTCGAGTCCCTTGCCCACGTAGTCGTTGGCTTCGCCCTCGAGCGTGAGGCGCATGCCGCGCAGCGCGAACGCCCCGAAGCTCTGTCCCGCACTCCCGTTGAAGGTGAGGCGCACCGTGCCGGCCGGCAGCCCCGCTTCCCCGAAGCGATCGGCCAGTGCACCGGCGAGGCGCGCGCCCACGGTGAGGTGGTGGTTGCGCACCGCGTACGCGCCGGCGAACGGTGTGCCGTTCGCCACCGTGTGCGCGGCATCCCGCAGCAGCTCGGCGTCGAGGCTTTGCACGCCGTGACGTGTGTTGCGCTCGACCGTGCGGCGACGCGGCTCGTCGGTGCGTCGGGGGGCCGAGAGCACGAGCGACAGGTCGAGCATCGTCGAACGCGGCAGCTCGGGGCGCTCGGCCCGCTGGAGGCGCTCCACCGCGCCGGTGATCTCCTGCAGCGATCGCGCGCCGAGCAGGGCGAGTTCCGTGCGCACGTCCTCGGCCACGCGCGAGAAGTACGCGATGATCTGCTCGGGGGTGCCGCGGAACTTCGCGCGCAGCTCCTCGCGCTGCGTGGCGATGCCGGTGGGGCAGGTGTTGAGGTGGCACTGGCGCGCCATGTCGCACCCCATGGCCACCAGCGGTGCGGTGCCGAAGCCGAACGACTCCGCACCGAGGAGCGCGGCGATGACCACGTCACGCCCGGTGCGCAACCCACCGTCGACACGCACCTCGATGCGATGCCGCAGGCCGTTCTGCACCAGCACCTGCTGCGCCTCGGCCAACCCCAGCTCCCACGGCGAGCCCGCATGCTTGATGCTGGAGAGCGGGCTCGCGCCGGTGCCTCCGTTGTGGCCGGCGATGAGCACGTAGTCGGCAAAGGCCTTCGCCACGCCCGCCGCAACCGTGCCCACACCACTCTCGGCCACCAGCTTCACGCCGATGCGCGCCTGCGGGTTGACCGTCTTGAGGTCCTGCACCAGTTGGGCGAGATCTTCGATACTGTAGATGTCGTGATGCGGCGGCGGCGAGATGAGCCCGACGCCCGGCGTCGAGTGGCGGAGCCGCGCGATGAGCTCGGTGACCTTGTGCCCGGGCAGTTGGCCGCCTTCACCGGGCTTGGCCCCCTGGACGATCTTGATCTCGAGCTCCTCGGCGCGCACGAGGTACTCGGTGGTGACGCCGAACCGGGCTGACGCGACCTGCTTGATGCGGTTGTCGCGCCGATCACCGCCGGTGGCCGCGTAGAACGCCGGGTCTTCGCCGCCTTCGCCGGAGTTGGAGCGCGCCTGCATGCGGTTCATCGCGATCGACAGCGTCTCGTGCGCCTCCGGTGAGAGTGCGCCGAGCGACATGGCGCTCGAGATGAAACGGGCGCGAATCGCCTCCATCGGCTCGACCTCGTCGAGCGGGATGGGCGTCGCGGGGCGCAGCGAGAGCAGGTCGCGCACGGTGGCCGGTGCACCACCGGCGGCACGCTCGGCAAACGTGCGCCACGCGTCGTCGGCACTGGTGCCGGCACGCGTCGCGCGGGCACTCCCCACCGACTGCTGCAGCGCGAGCACGGTCTGCGGCGCCCACGCGTGCGATTCTCCGTCCTTGCGGAAGCGGACACGCCCGTGGTCGGGCAGGTGGCCCGCCGGCGCGCCGTCGGCCGTGAACGCGCGCCGATGCCGCTGCAACACGTCCTCGCTCAGCTCGCGCATGGACAGGCCACCCAGCGGCGAGCTGGTGCCCGCGAAGCAGCGGTCGATCACGTCGGCGCCGAGGCCCAACGCATCGAAGGTCTGCGCCCCGCAGTATGAGGCGAGGGTGGAGATGCCCATCTTGGCGAGCACCTTGAGCAAGCCCTTCTCGACCGCGGTGCGGTAGCGGGACTGCGCCGCGGCCGGCCCCGGGCGCTCGGTGTCAGCGTCGGCCTTGCCGTGCGCCTCGGCGAACAGTGTCGCCACGGTCTCCATGGCGAGCCACGGGTGCACCGCCTCCGCGCCGTAGCCGAACAGCGTGGCCATGTGATGCTGCTCGATGGCGTCGCCCACCTCGACCACGAGGCCCACGCGTGCGCGCAGCCCGGTGCGCACGAGGTGCTGGCGCACGGCGCCGAGCGCCAGCAGGGCCGGCATCGGCGCGCGATCGGCGCTTACGCGACGGTCGCTGAGCACGAGGATGCGGGCGCCCCTGCGGACGGCCACCTCGGCGCGGCGGCACAGGCTGTCGAGCGTGGCCTCGAGCGCCTCGCTGCGCGACCGGGCGTTGTATGTGGCGTCGAGCGTCGCGCAGGGAAACTGCGGGAAGCTGCGCAGCGCGGTCATTTCCTCCGGCAGCAGCACCGGATGTTCGATGCGCAGCATGCGCGCGTACCCGGGCTTCTCCACCAACGGCGAGCCGCGACGTCCGAGGTGCATGCGCAACGACATCACCATGCTCTCGCGGAGCGAGTCCATGGGCGGATTGGTGACCTGCGCGAAGCGCTGCCGGAAGAAGCTGTACAGCGGCGGCGCGCCCGTGGAGAGCACCGCGAGCGGCGTATCGTCGCCCATGCTCCACACGACTTCGGCCGCGGTGGTGGCCATGGGCTCGAGTACGAGGCGGAGATCCTCGTGCCCATAGCCGAAGGCCTGCTGCGTGGCGCGCAACTGGTCGCTCGAGCGCACCAGGGGCTCGGCGCCGTCGCTGGGCGGCAACGTCGCCATGCGCTGCGCGATCCACTTCGCATACGGACGCCGCGTGGCGACCTCGCGCTTGGCCGCCATGTTGCGCACGATGCGACGTCCCTCGGTGTCGACGAGGAACACGCCGCCAGGGCCGAGCTTCCCCGTTTCGACCACATCGCGCGGGTCGAAGTCGACGATGCCCACTTCGCTGCCGGCCACCACCATGCCGTCGGCGCGAATCTTGTAGCGGCACGGGCGCAGGCCATTGCGATCGAGCGAGACGGCCACCTGCACGCCGTCGCTGTAGGCGAGGGCGGCGGGCCCGTCCCACGGCTCGATGACGCACTGGTGGTACTCGTAGAACGCCTTCACCGCGGGCTCGACGTCGGGGAACTTCTCCCATGCCTGCGGCACCAGCATCATCGTCGCGTGCACGGGCGAGCGCCCCGCGCGCACGAGCAGCTCGAGCGCGTTGTCGAGGCTCGCCGAGTCGCTGCCGCGCGGCCGGATGGGGTCGCGCAGGCGCTCGGCCAGCGTGCCGAAGTCGGGCGCGTCCAACAACGTGCCGCGCATCGCCATGGCGTTGCGATTGCCCCACAGCGTGTTGATCTCGCCGTTGTGCGCGAGCATGCGGAACGGCTGTGCGAGCTCCCAGCGCGGCATGGTGTTGGTCGCATAGCGCTCGTGGAACACCGCGATGGCGCTTTCGAACGCGGGGTCGCGCAGGTCGGGGAAGAAGTCGCCCAACTGCCCACCGGTGAGCAGCCCCTTGTACACGACTGTGCGGCAGGAGAGCGAGCAGATGTAGAACGGCTCGAGGCCGCGCGCGAGCGCGCGATGCTCCATCTCGCGGCGCGCAAGATACAACTGCCGTTCCCACGTGGCATCGTCCGCGCCGGCCGGCCGCGCGATGAGCACCTGCCGAATGGCCGGCATGGCGGCCCGCGCCGACGCGCCCAGCAGCTCGGGATTGACCGGCACCTCGCGCCAGCCAAGCACCGGGAGTCCATCGCCGAGCAACACATCGCTCACCAACGACATGGCCTGCGCGCAGGCTTGCGGTTCGGGCGGCAGGAAGCACATGCCCACCGCGATGCCGGCGTCGGCGGGGAGGTTGATGCCCAGTCGCGAGGCGGCCAGCAGGAAGAGTCGCCGCGGGATCTGCGTGAGGAGCCCCGCGCCATCGGCGCTGCTGTCGGTGGCCGATGCCCCGCGGTGCGCGAGGCGCGCGGCCGCCTCCAACGCCAGCGCGATGACCTCGTGCGTCCGCTCGCCGCTCTGCCGGGCGATGAAGCCCACGCCGCAGGCGTCTCGCGGGGCGAACGGTGAGCCGACGTGGTCATCGTGCAGGGAGCCGCTGGCGAGATGCACCGACATGGCTGTGTGGGCTGGGGGTGAATGAGACGAACGGGGCGACGGGTCCGATCGGTTCCGTCCCTGCGAAACCCGGTGTGGGGGCGCGCCCGTACGGCCGGCACCTCCCCTTCAAACCCTCCCCCACCATGCGCTGTCTCAGTGGCAACCCGAGTTCCGGTTGCTCGCTTCGAGACCACGCGCCCAGGGGCCCGTTCATGCAACACGTCCGGCTCGCGCTGCGCATGCTGCGCAAGACCCCGTTCGTCACCGCCGTCGCCATCGCCTCCCTCGCGTTGGGCATCGGCGCCAACGCTGCCATCTACTCCCTCTTCGATCAGTTCCTCATTCGGCAACTGCCCGTGCGGGCGCCGGCGGAGCTGGTCAATCTCTCGGCGCCGGGCCCCAAGCCCGGGAGCACGAACTGCAGTCAGGCCGGGAGCTGCGAGGACGTCTTCAGCTACGCGATGTTCCGTGACCTCGAGCAGCAGCAGACGTCGCTCGCCGGCGTCGCAGGCCACGTGAGCTTCGGTGCCAACCTGTCAGTGCGCGAGGAAGCCTTCACCGGGCGCGGCATGTTCGTGAGTGGCGGCTACTTCGGCACGCTGGGCATCACGCCGGCGCTGGGGCGCCTGCTGCAGCCCGCCGACGATGCGGTCATCGGCGCGAACTACGTGACCGTGCTGGCCCACGAGTTCTGGCTCGAGCGCTTCGGTGGCGACCCGAAGGTGCTGGGCCAGACGATCATCGTGAACGGCAAGTCGCTCACCATCATCGGTGTCGCACCACAAGGGTTCCGCGGCACGACGCTGGGCGCCGAGCCGCTGCTATACGTGCCGCTGAGCATGCGTGCCGCCGTCTCCACGTGGCGCCCCGCCTTCGAGGATCGCCGCAACTACTGGGTGTACGTCTTCGGTCGTCTCAAGCCGGGCAGCAGCATCGAGCAGGCGTCCGCCGGCCTCAATACGCTCTACAAGAACATCCTCGTCGACGTCGAGGCGCCGCTGCAGCAGGGCATGAGCGACGCGACCATGCAGCGCTTCAAGACCAAGGCCATCGCCGTCTCGGCGGGCGCCCGCGGGCAGAGCAGCATCCACCGCGAGGCGAAGACGCCGCTCATCATGCTCTTCGCGATCACGGGCACGGTGCTGCTCATCGCCTGCGCGAACATCGCCAACCTGCTGCTGGCGCGCGGTGCGAGCCGCGCGACTGAAATGGGCGTACGCCTCGCGCTGGGCGCGACACGTGCGCAACTGCTGCGGCAGCTCCTCACGGAGTCGCTGGTGCTCGCCGTGCTGGGCGGGCTGGTGAGCCTGCTGGTGGCCATCTGGACACTGCAGGGGGTCGCCTCGTTCATGCCGCCGGAGGCGCTCGAGACCATGGACATCTCGCTGCGCCCGCAGATAATCGCCTTCGCCGGCCTGCTTGCCGTGGCCACCGGCATCGTGTTCGGGCTGTTTCCCGCCCTGCACAGCACGCGCTCCGACCTCATCTCGGTCATTCGCGCGGGCGCGGGGCAGATCACCGGCGGTGGACGCGCGGCGTCGCGCTTCCGCACCGCGCTCGTGACCGTGCAGATCGCGTTGTCGGTGGCGCTGCTCATCTCGGCGGGGCTCTTCCTCAAGAGCCTCGTGAACGTGAGCCGCACGGACCTGGGCCTCTCGGTCGACCAGGTCGCGACCTTCGCCATCTCGCCCATGCGCAGCGGCTATGACAGCACACGCGCCAAGGTGCTCTACGATCGCCTCGAGCAGGAGCTGCGTGGCCTCCCGGGCGTGACCGATGTGACGAGTGCGCGCGTGGCGGTGCTCGCCGGCAACAACTGGGGCAACGATGTGCGCGTGCAAGGCTTCACCTGCCTCCCGGACACCGACTGCAACGCGCGGTACAACGGCACCGGCAGCGACTACCTCAAGACGCTGGGCATGACGTTGCTGGCAGGACGCGACTTCACCGAGAGTGACCGTCTCGGCAGTGCGAAGGTGGCGCTGGTGAACGAGACCTTTGCCCGGAAGTTCAACCTCGGGCCCAACCCGGTCGGCAAGTTCATGGCACGCGCGGGCCCGTCAGGGCAGGACTCGCTCGACATGCAGATCGTCGGCCTCGTGAAGGACGCGAAGTACAGCGACGTGAAGGACAGCGTGCCGCCGCTCTTCTACACACCGTGGCGGCAGGACGGCAGTGTGAGCGCGCTCAACTTCTACGTACGCACCACGCTGCCGCCGGCCGAGATCCTGCGCGGCATCACCGCCACCATGCGCCGCCTGGATGCGACGGTGCCCGTCGAGGAGCTCAAGACCCTGCCGCAGCAGGTCAAGGAGAATGTCTTCCTCGACCGCATGATCAGCACGCTTGCGGCGTCGTTCGCGGTGCTGGCCACGCTGCTGGCGGCCGTCGGGTTGTACGGCATGCTGGCGTACACCGTCACGCAACGCACCCGCGAGATCGGCGTGCGCATGGCGCTGGGCGCCGATGCGGCGAAGGTCCGCGCCCTCGTCATGCGCCAGGTGGGCGGCATGACTGCACTGGGCACGGTCGTGGGTGTTGCGGCCGCGCTCGCACTCGGGCGCGCCGCGCGCTCCCAGCTCTACCAGCTCGAGGGGCACGACCCCGTGGTGTTCGTGCTCGCCGTCGTGCTGCTCGTGTCCGTCGCGCTGGCGGCCGGCTTCCTGCCCGCGCGCCGCGCGGCGCAGGTCGATCCGATGCAAGCGCTCCGCTACGACTGATTCCGTTCGCGCCGGTCGTCGCGCATCCGCGCACGCGCGCGCACCCCCACGTTCCCCGCAGATCCCCGCTGCATGGATATCGTCCGTACCCCCAAGAAGTCCGTCCGTCGCCCGCTGCTCATCGGCGGCGGCGTCGTTGCCCTCGTGGCCGTGACCGTCGCCCTCATGCGGCTCGACCCGGCGGTGCCCACCGTCGAGCGCGCGGCCGTCCTCGTCGACACCGTCGAGCGCGGTGATGTCGTGCGCGAGGTGCGCGGCCCCGGCACCCTCGTGCCCGAGCACATCCGCTTCATCACCGCGCAGGCATCGGCGCGTGTGGAGCGCCTCAACAGCGAAAGCGGCCGCGCCGTGTCCGGCGGCGACATCCTGCTGGAGCTCAGCAACCCCGACCTGCAGATCCAGACCATGCAGGCCGAGCAACAGGTCCGCCAGGCCGAGATCGACCTCATCAACCTGCGCACCAACCTGCGCACCGCCATCCTCACGCAGGAAGGCACGGTGGCGAGCACCCGCACGCAGTGGGTGTCCACCACGCAGGAGGCGCGCGCTGCGGACTCGCTCGTGCGGCTCGGGCTCGTGCCGCCCTTCGACGCCACCAATCGGCGTGCGGCAGCGGAGGAGTTCACCACGCGCCTGCGCGTCGAGCAGGAGCGCCTTGCGCTCATGAAGGCGGCCATCGACTCGCAGCTCGCGGTGCAGGCCTCGCGCGTGGTGCAGCTCCGCGCCATTGCCGACAACCAGCAGGCGCGCCTGCGTTCGCTCACGGTGCGCGCGCCCGACGCCGGCGTGCTGCAGGAGCTCACGCTGCAACTCGGGCAGTGGGTGCCCGAAGGCACCACGCTGGCCAAGGTCGTGCAACCGGGCCAGCTCAAGGCGGTGCTGCGCATCCCGGAGTCACAGGCCAAGGATGTGCAGCTCGGGCAGAAGGCCAGCATCGACACGCGCAACGGCCTCATCGCGGGGCATGTCGTGCGCAAGGATCCCTCGGCACAGCAGGGGAGTGTCACGGTCGATGTCGCGCTCGACGGCGCCTTGCCGGCCGGCGCGGTGCCCGATCTCTCCATCGACGGCACCATCGTCATCGACCGCCTCACCAACGTGCTGCACACCGGGCGCCCGGCGTCGAGCGCCGCCACCGGCAACACGTCCGTCTTCCGCCTCGAGGGCGACGGCGGCACCGCCGTGCGCGTCCCCGTCGTGCTGGGCCGCAGCTCCGTCAACACCATCGAGATCCTCTCCGGCCTCTCGGCCGGCGATCGCATCATCATCTCCGACCTGAGCAGCTATGCGACGGCGGAGAAGATCCGTATCCGCTGACCCACCACCCCACCGTCATGTCGACCACGCCGCTCATCCACATGCAGGGCATCCGCAAGGTCTTCCTCACCGACGAGGTGGAGACCCATGCACTCTCCGATGTGCACTTCAGCATCGGGCAGGGGGAGTACGTCGCGATCGCCGGCCCCTCCGGCTGCGGCAAGACGACGCTGCTCTCCATCCTCGGCCTGCTCGACGCGCCGTCCGACGGGGAGTACACGATTGCCGGCCAGTCCGTCGCGCGCCTTGCCCCGGCCGACCGCGCGCGTGTGCGCAACCGCGAGATCGGCTTCGTCTTCCAGGCGTTCAACCTCATCGGCGATCTCACGGTGGCCGAGAACGTCGAGCTGCCGCTCACCTATCGCGGCGACATGGGCGCGACCGAGCGCAAGGAACGCGTGCATCGCGCCCTCGACCGGGTAGGCATGACGCATCGCGCCAAGCACTATCCGCCGCAGCTCTCCGGCGGTCAGCAGCAGCGCGTGGCCGTGGCGCGGGCCGTGGCCGGCGACCCGAAGATCCTCCTCGCCGACGAACCCACCGGCAACCTCGATTCGCGGAACGGCGAGGCCGTCATGGAGCTGCTGCGCGAGCTGCACGCGGCAGGCTCGACCATCTGCATGGTGACGCATGACGCCCGCTACGCGCAGCATGCGCAGCGCACGGTGCACCTCTTCGACGGTCGCGTGGTGGATGCGGCGGTGGCGGCGGAGGCGATGGCGGTGGCGTAGTGGTTGGGGGGTCCGCCGCTGCGGAGAAGGCGCCCGCTGGCGGACCCGGCCGGCACGTTCACCGTTACCCGCGGCCCCGTTCGGGGGTATCGTAGCCACGATGCACCCCGAACGTCCCCGGTCCGACTTCGCCAATGCGGAGGTGCTCCTCTGGCAGACGGGGTACCGTCTGGGGCTCGCCGTCGCCGCCGGGCTCATCGCGGTGGGGCTGCGCGTGCTGGGCTCGCTGGAGCTGTCGCCCGTGGCCACCGCCGTCGTCGGCGCCCGCGCCGCCGACTGGCTGCCCGGACTCGTCACGGTCGGCTATGTGCTGCTGGTGGTGGGCATCCGGCAGTGGGTCGCGCGGACGCGCCGCGCCGGCCACACGCTCGCGACGCTCATGGTCGTCGCCGACCTCGCGATCGTCTTCTGGCTGGTGTTCCTGCTCGCGCCACCGCCCAACTACGACATCGGGCTGTTCGCGGCGCTCATCTCCCTGCAGCTCACGCACGTCTACTTCGGCCGTTCGCCGGCGCTCCTCATGCTGGGCGCGATGTCGGCCACGTACCTGCTGCTCAACGACATCGCGGCCGGTGCGGGTGGCGAGGTGGTGTGGGGGCGGGTCTGGGTCCGCCTCGTCGTGTTCGGCATCGGGGGGCTGCTGGTCACCCGCGTGCAGAGCAACCTGCACGAACGTCTTGGCCGCCTCGTGGGGATCTTCCAGCGGGCCGAGGAAGGCGACTTCTCCGAGAGCTACGATGTGGGCGCGGATGCGCGTCCCGACGCGATCACCAGCGTCGGGCGAGCGTACAATCGCATGCGCACGCAGCTCGCGACCATCGTGCTCACCGACCCGCTCTCGGGGTGCTTCAACCGCCGCGGGTTCGAGCAGCAGTACCGCCGCGAACTCGCGCGCGCGGCCCGTACGCACACCGACCTCGCGCTCATCGCCCTCGACCTCGATCACTTCAAGCGCATCAACGACAGTTACGGCCACCTCGTGGGCGACCAGGTGATCGCCGAGGCGGGCGAGCTGCTGCGCGCCAACGCGCGTGCCGAGGACGTCGTGGCCCGTACCGGCGGCGAGGAGTTCATGGTGCTCGCGCCCAACACCAACCAGGAGGGCGCACGCCTGCTTGCCACACGCATCGTGGAGGCGTTCCGCCGCCGCACCTTCGCCGAGCCGCGGGCGAAGGTATCGGTCACGGTGAGCGCCGGCATCGTGTCGGACAGCGTGCCCGACGACGGCATCGCCGAGGACCTGCGGGCCCGCGCCGACGAGGCGCTGTACGCCGCCAAGCGCGGCGGGCGTGACCGCGTGGTGGAATGGGCGACGATGCTGGGCGCGGGGCGCCGCGTCAAAGACGCAGCGTCCCCTCGCACATGACGATGCTCGCGCCACCCACGCGCACCGCACGCACCGCACCCTGCTGCACGTCGGCCTCGATGGAGAGGCGGCTCGGCCGTCCCATCTCGACGCCCTGTGCAACCTCCCAGCGCACGGTCCCGTCGCGGGGCGTGCGCGCAGCCAGGTAGCCCGCCAGACAGGCGTTGGCCGAGCCGGTGGCGGGATCCTCCGGCACGGTGCTCCCCGGCACGAAGGCCCGCGCGCGGATGTCGCAGCCGCGCACGTGCGGCGCCAGCGCCGCCTCGTCGTCCCCACGCGTCATGGCGAACACGAACGGCCACGCCGCCCACCGATCGCGCAACACCTCGGCCCACGCGACATGGTCGAGACGCGCCCGCGCCACGGCCTCCGCGCTCTTCACAGGCAGCATGAGCCAGGGCACGCCGCAATCCACGCCGGTCGGCGCGTGGGCGCCCCCCACGAAGTCGTCCGCCGACAGCGACAGCACCCGGGCCAGCGCGTCCAGGTCCGTCACCTCGACACGCTCCTCGGGGAGCTTGGCGGTCGTGAACTGGCCGTGAGTGGGCACGCCCCCATCGAGCTGCACGCGCACCGGCACCGGCCCCACGTTCTCGCCCAGCACCACGGAGATCGCGCCGCGCGCGAGGTCGTCGGCGGTCGGCGCCACCTCGCCTGTGGCCACGAGCACGTGGGCGGTGCCGAGGGTGGGATGCCCGGCGAAGGGCAGCTCGAGCTCGGGCGTGAAGATGCGCACGCGCCGCGTCGTGTCCGGCCGCTCGGGCGCGAACACGAACGTGCTCTCGGCGTAGTTGAACTCGCGCGTGATCGCCTGCAGCGTCTCCGTCGGCAACCCCTCGGCGCCAAAGACGACGGCGAGCTGGTTGCCGGTGAAGGGCACCGACGTGAACACGTCGGCGGTGACGTAGCGGAGCTGGCGCATGGCGTTACCCGAGGTACGGGTACTTCCACCCCAGCGGACTCGCGAACGTCTCCTTGATCGTGCGCGTGCTCACCCAGCGCATCAGGTTGAGCTTCGAGCCCGCCTTGTCGTTCGTGCCCGAGCCGCGCGCGCCGCCGAACGGCTGCTGCCCGACGACGGCGCCCGTGGGCTTGTCGTTGATGTAGAAGTTGCCCGCGCTCTGACGCAGCGCCGCGTTCGCTTCGCGCACCGCCTGCCGGTCCTGCGCGAACACCGCGCCGGTGAGTGCGTACGGCGACGTGCGGTCGACGATCTGCAGCGTCTCCGCCCACTCCGCGTCATCGTAGACGTACACCGTGAGGATGGGGCCGAAGAGCTCCTCGCACAGCGTGCGATAGTTCGGGTCCTTCGTCTCGATGATCGTGGGCTGGATGAACCACCCCTTCGACTTGTCATACCCGCCGCCCGCGACGATGGTGGCGTTGGCCTTGGCCTCGTCGATGGCCGCCGCGAGGCGCGTGAACGCCCGCTCATCGATGACCGCCGCGACGAAGTTGGTGAAGTCGCGCGTGTCGCCCTGCTTCATCTCGGCCATCATGGCCGTGCACTTCGCCTTCACCTCGGGCCACAGCGACGCCGGGATGTACGCGCGGCTCGCCGCCGAGCACTTCTGTCCCTGGTACTCGAACGCGCCGCGCACCATGCCTACCGCCAGCGCCTGCGCATCGGCGCTCGGATGCGCGACGATGAAGTCCTTGCCACCCGTCTCGCCCACGATGCGCGGGTACGAGCGGTAGCGGTTCATGTTCTTGCCGATCGTCTCCCACATGCTGTTGAAGACGCCCGTCGAGCCGGTGAAGTGCACGCCGGCGAGGTCCCGGTGCGTCAGCGCGATCTCGGAGATCATCGCGGCGTCGCCCGGCAGGAAGTTGATGACGCCCGGGGGCAGGCCCGCCGCCTCGAGCAACTGCATCGTGTACCAGCTCGACAGCGTGGCCGTCGCGCTGGGCTTCCAGAGCACCACGTTGCCCATGAGCGCGGGCGCGCCCGGCAGGTTGCCGCCGATGGCCGTGAAGTTGAACGGCGTCACCGCGTACACGAACCCTTCGAGCGGCCGGTAGTCGAGCTGGTTCCACATGGTGTGGTCGCTCAGCGGCTGCTCGGCGTACAGCTCCTGCGCGAACTGCACGTTGAAGCGGAAGAAATCGATGAGCTCGCAGGCCGCGTCGATCTCGGCCTGGTGCACGGTCTTGGCCTGTCCGAGTATCGTGGCGGCGTTCAGCGTGTCGCGCCACGTGGTGGTGAGCAGCTCGGCGGCCTTGAGGAACACCGCCGCGCGCTCCTCCCAGCGCCAGCTCGCCCACACCTTCGATGCGGCGGCCGACGCCTCGATGGCCTCGCGCACCAGCTCGGGCGTCGCCTTGTGGTACCGGGCCAGCACATGCCCGTGATCGCACGGCATGGTGACCGTGCCGACATCGCCCGTGTGAACGCGACGGCCGCCCACGACGACCGGAATCTCGACGACCTCGGCCGCCATCTGCTGCAGGCGCGCCTCCAGCGACGCGCGCTCGGGCGATCCCGGGGCGTAGCTGCGGACCGGCTCGTTGACGGCGGGCGGCACGCGACGCGTGCCGTCGAAGGCGGCAAGGGACATCGAAAGGCTCCGGAAGAACGGGGAAAAGTGATGCCGCGAAAGCTAGCGGCGCGGCGGACGGGCAGTACCCTTCGCGGATGACGCTTCGACGCACCCGCCTTGCCATGCCGCCGCGCCTGCGCTCGTACGCGGTGCTGCCCTGCACGGCCCTCGCACTCCTTGCCGCCTGCGACCGTCCCACGGTGGCGTGGGTGGACGCCACGCCGCGCCGCACGACCATGCCGTCCCCGCTCGCGGCCGAGCCGCGCGAGAGTGCCGCGGGCGCCGACTCCACGCTCGTGGCCGGATCGCCGCTCGCACGCTTCCTGCTCGAGCAGGACCTGCTGCGCGAGGCGGGCGCGCAGACACTGCTGACCGCGCCCGACGGGCTCCCCGCTGATGCATCGCTCGACGCGCTCGACGAGGCACGCGACCCGCTCACGATCACCAAGGCCACGCCGCTCGTCGCGTCGCCAGCGGGGCCTGCGGGAGGCGTGGCGGAGGGCGCGGCGCCCATGGCGGACATGGCGCACGCCGGACATACGATGACCCAGGCCGCCGCGCCGGCGGTCGCACTGGGCAACGGCAGCGCCCCCGAGGACGCGGGTCAGTGCGCGCGCACGCTGCGCATGGCGCGGATGCCTGGGCGCGGCACCGTCGCGGTGTGGTGGACCCGCGCCGCGCGCGGTCGCGTGCACCTGGTGGCGGCGTGGCGTGATGCGGTCGCAGGGGACAGCACCCCGGCGCCCTGGCGCGGCCCGCTGGCCATCGACACGCTCGACATGGGCGCGGGCGACGCGCAGGCGGCGGAGGCGGGCGTGTACGGGTGCCTTCGCCCCGCGCCGGGGCTCGCGGTGGACACGCGCACCGCGTTCGTGCACGTCGCCTACACGCTGCGCGGCCCGGAAGGGGTCGGCGTGTTCTATGCGCACCAGATGGATCCGCGCGCGGCCTTCGAACCGCCACAGGCGATCCTCTACGGTGAGCGGCTCGGGGTGGCGCGGGTGGCGGCCGACGGGGACGTGGTCGGCGTCGCGTACGAGGACCCCAACGTGCGCGGGCTGCGCCGCATCGGGCTGGCGGTGTCGCGCACGGCGGGACACACGTTCGAGGAGGTGCGTCTCGACACCGGGGCCGACGGCGCCGATGCGCGGGATCCGTATCTGCGCGTGACCGGCCGTGCGCTCCTGCTCGGGTGGAGCGAGGTGACCGCGCGCGATGTGCCCCCCGCCTTCGTCGTGCGACGCGCCGTCGTGCAGCGGCCGCCCACGGCGCGCTGAGCCACGCCGCACACCCCGTACACACCCTCTCCCTTCACGCGACAGTCCCCATGCTCCTGCTCGGCGCCCACTGCCTCGACACCGGCGGCATTCCCATGGCGGCGCGACGCGCCGGACGCGGCGGCATGCGCGCGCTGCAGATCTTCACGGCCATCCCCAAGTACTACAACGACAAGGTGGGGGTGAAGCCCGACCGCGTGACGCGCTTCCGCGAGGCGCTGGCGGCCGCGGAGATCGACCCCGCGCACGTCGTGGTGCATGCGGGCTACGTGCTCAACTGTGCCACGCCCGACGAGGAGAAGTGGGCGCGCGCGGCGGCGGGACTCGCCAAGGAGCTCGAACGCTCGACGGCGCTCGGGGTGGGGGGCGTCTGCTTCCATCCGGGGGCGGCGACCGACGGCGACCGTGACGCAGCGTGCGCGCGTGTGGCCGAGGCGATGCGCCGTGCGTTGCAGGCGGTTCCGGACGGGACCACGCGCCTGCTCATCGAGAACACGGCGGGGGCGGGCACCACGATCGGACGGACACCGGAGGAGATCGCGGCGATCCTCGGCGCGCTCCCGCCCGTGCTGCGCGCACGCGCCGGCTACGGTCTCGACACCTGCCACCTCTTCGCGTCCGGGTATGCCATTGCCGAGTCGCGCGAGGCACAGCGGGCGGTTCTGGACGCCTTCGAGCAGGCCATCGGCGCGCCGCCGGCGTTCTTCCACCTCAACGACAGCGAGGGCGCGCAGGGTTCGAACCGCGATCGCCACATGTGCATCGGCGAGGGGAAGATCGGGGCCGCCGCCTTCGGGTGGCTGCTGCAGGATGCACGGGCGCAGGGGGTGCCGCTCATCCTCGAGACGCCGCAGGAGCGTGAGGATGTGGGCGAGGACGATGACACCCCCGATCCGTGGGATGTGCGCGCGATCGCCCTGCTCACCTCGCTCGCGGCGGCCTGAGACTGACGGCTGAGGGCACACCGAGCGCGCGTAGGGCACGCGTGCCGCACGCGCGAAAGTGCGCGTCGCACGCGAAAAGCACGCGTGCAGAGGGAAAATGGGCGTCGTTCCGAGGGAAAATCGGGGCGTCGCCTATTGCGCGTCGTCACCGCGATTGTAGTTTGTGGCCGTCCGCGAGGTGATCCGAGCCTCGTGCGATTGGTCGATTGCTCAGGAGAGCACGACGCGACCCACCCGGTCACCACGCCAAGGAGACGACATGGCCGCTGCGAAGAAGTCCGCGAAGAAGGCTGCGAAGAAGGCCGCCCCGAAGAAGGCGGCGAAGAAGGCTGCCCCGAAGAAGGCTGCGAAGAAGGCGGCCCCGAAGAAGGCTGCCAAGAAGGCCCCCGCCGCCAAGAAGCCGGCGAAGAAGGCCGCCAAGCGCACCCCGAACCCGGCCTTCATGAAGGCGCTGACGCCGAGCGCTGACCTCGCGGCGATCGTCGGCGAGAAGGGGCTCCCGCGCACGGAAGTCGTGAAGAAGCTCTGGGCCTACATCAAGAAGAACAGCCTCCAGGACCAGAAGAACAAGCGCCAGATCAACGCCGACGACAAGCTCAAGAAGGTGTTCGGCGGCAAGAGCTCGGTCAGCATGTTCGAGATGACCAAGCTGGTCTCGAAGCACCTCAAGTAACTCCCCGCGGACAACCGCGTATGTTTGAAGGGGCGCGTCCCGCCGGGACGCGCCCCTTCCTTCACATCCGGCACCCCGCGGGGCAGCATGCCTCGCCCATGCCGGCGCCGCTCTGCCCTCTGTCTCGCTCCCTGTGGCCGCGAAGAAGTCCTCCTCCGATCGCTCCAGCGTCGCCGCGCTCCGCTCCGGCAAGGGCGCCGGCTCCTCGAAATCCGCGGCCTGGGAAAATCTCAAGGCGATCCTCGTCACGGTCGCCATCTTCCTCGCCATCCGCACGTTCCTCATCGAGGCGTACCGGATCCCGTCGGGGAGCATGATCCCCACGCTGCTCATCGGCGACTGGCTGTTCGTGAACAAGCTCGCCTACGGCCCGCACGTCCCCTTCACCGACATCAACCTCCCCGGCTACGCCGAGCCGGCGCGCGGCGACGTGGTCGTGTTCATGTCGCCCACGCAGGTCGACCAGCCGGACGATCCCAACCCCACGCTGGTGAAGCGCTGCGTGGCCGTGGCCGGCGACACCGTGGCCATGCGCGGCGGTGTCTTCCAGCTCAACGGCATGCCGCAGCGCCAGGGCTTCGCGGCGGCGCAGAATCCCACCGGCGACGGCGGCTTCTCGCACCCGCTCTTCCAGTGGCAGCATGAGTTCGAGCTGCGCGGCTCCCGCTTCGGCGAGCCGCCCGCCTCGCCCACGCTCGACGACTGGGGCCCGCTGGTCGTGCCCCCCGGGCACCTCTTCATGCTGGGCGACAACCGCTACGACTCGAAGGACGGCCGCTACTGGGGCATGGTGCCGCGCGAGAACGTGCGCGGTCGCCCGGTGTTCGTGTACTACTCGTTCAACCAGGACGACAGCGATCGCCCGCTCCCGTTCCTGACGGACATCCGGTGGGGCCGCATCGGGACGATCATCCGGTGACGAGGCGCGCATGGCGGCGACGTGGCCTCGCGGTCGCGCTCAGCGCGGCCAGCCTCAGCGCGGCCAGCCTCAGCGCGGCCAGCCTCAGCGTCGCGGGTCTCGGCATGGCCGGACTCGGCGTTGCGGTGTTCGCCCCTGTCGCGGCCGCGCAGGACGCCCCCGCCGCCGTGTCGCGCGGCACGGTGCGCACCGACACCATGTGGGCCAACGCGATCGGCGCCCACAAGGCGCTGCGCATCTACCTGCCGCCCTCCTACGGGAGCGGCACGCGCCGCTATCCCGTGTTGCTCTACCTGCACGGACTCGGCGGCAACGAACGCAACTGGGTCGACAACGGCCAGCTCGACCGCATGATGGATTCGCTGGTCGCGGCCGGTGCGCCGGAAGCGATCATCGCCATGCCGGACGGTGACGACAGCTGGTACACCACCTTCGGACAGCTCCCCGACGTGCCGGCCTGCCAGGCCGACACCACGCGCCGTGAGCCCGCCGCCACCTTCTGCGTCCCCTGGCCGCGCTACGACGACTACATCGTGCGCGATGTGGTGGCGTATCTCGACGGGCACTACCGCACCCGCGCCGACCGCGCCCACCGTGCCATCGCCGGCCTCAGCATGGGCGGCTATGGCGCGTTCACCCTCGCCTTCCGCCACCCAGAGGTGTTCGCCGCGGTGGCCAGCCACAGCGGGGTGCTCTCCACGCGCCTGCTCCCCGACGCGGCGCCTGGTGCACCCAATCGCTACGCGACCACCGCCGCCGACCTGCAGCGCGCCGCCCGCGGCCTCTGGAAGTCGCAGCGGCTCGCCTTCTGGACCGACACCATCGCCTGGAAGGCTCGCGATCCCGTCGTCATCGCGCAGCGCCTCGCCGCCCGCGTGAGCGCCGGCACGGCACAGTGGCCCGCCATCTACTTCGACGTGGGCGCCGATGACCCGTGGCTGGCCCACAACCGCGACTTCAATGCCACGCTGGCCGCCCTCGGCGTGCCGCGCCGCTACGGCGAGTTCGCCGGCGGGCACACCTGGACCTACTGGCGCACGCACGCCGAAGACAGCCTCGGGTTCCTGCTGGCCATCGTCGGGAAGTAGCGCGCCATGAGCCGGTTCTTCCCGCGCGATGTGATCCACTGGGGCGAGGAGCGGTTGCATCCGCTGCGCGCCTTCGCGATCCGCACCGTGGAGCCGGCCGGCATCACCGGGGTCGCCCTGCGGCTGTGGCGCGCGGTCGTCTTCGTCCCGGGGCAATGGTGGCTGACGCTGAGCGGCGTCCTGGTGGGCGTGCTGTTCCTGTGCGGCATGCTCACCTGGCATCTCGGCCACTTTCCCGTGCGGCGGTGGCCGCTGCGGGCGCTGGCGTTCCTCGTCATCGAGATCGCCGCGGAGATGGGCACGAGCACGCTGCTCATCGCCCTCGGGCGCGAGCGGGTGGGATCGCGCCCCGCCGTATGGCCCGACTGGTGGCCCATGGCGTGGCAGACGCTGTGGCAGCGCACGCTGCTCGTGGCGGTGTTCGCGTTGCTGCTGGCCGCGGTGGTGCAGGTGGTGCGCCGCACCCTCGACCGACGCGCCTCGGAGGCGCTGCATCGGCAGCTGCGGTAGCTTGGGGGCATGCGCCCCCGCCTCCGTCCCCTGCCCGCGCTCGTCCTTGCGACGACGCTCGTGGCGAGCACCACCGCTCGCCCCGCATACGCCCAGCCGGTTGTCACGCCCGTCACGCCCGGCGCGCGCGTCTCCGGCTCGCCCGCGGCCGACACACTCCGGCCCTTCGGCACGCTGCGTGAGCAGGCCGCGCGTGTGCAGCGCTGGTTCGAGCTGCGCATGGAGCGCACGCTGCCGGCACTCATGCGGCGCGAAGGGGTCGACATGTGGGTCGTCCCCATGCGCGAGTACAACGAGGACCCGCTCTTCAGGGCGATCACGTCGCCCACCACCTTCGCCGCGCGTCGTCGCACCATCTACGTCTTCTTCGACAAGGGCGGCGCGGCCGGCATCGAGCGCATCGCGCTGGGCGGCACGTCGCAGGGCAACGTGTACAAGGCCGTGCGCAGCATGAAGCCGGTCCCGGCGCCCGCGGCGGGCAGCCGTGGCAACGAGCGGCAGGCCGAATTGTGGGGTGACGAGCAGTGGAGTGTGCTCAAGCAGGTCATCGAGGAGCGCAACCCGAAGCGCATCGCGCTCAACACGTCGCGCACCTTCGCCTTTGCCGACGGCCTCTCGAGCGGTGAGAAGGAGGGCATGCTGCAGGCGCTGGGCCCCGCGTGGAGCGCGAAGGTGGTGAACGCCGAGGCGCTCGCCGTCGACCTCATCGCCGCGCGCCAGCCCGAGGAGGAGGCTGCGTTCCGCGACCTCAACCGCGTCGCGTGGGAGATCATCGCCGAGGCGTTCTCGAACAAGGTCATCACGCCGGGGGTCACCAAGGCCGACGACGTCGTGTGGTGGATGCGCCAGCGTCTCAATGACCTCGGCCTCGGCACCTGGTTCCAGCCCAGCGTCGAGATCCAGCGGCAGTTCGGCTCGCCCGAGCTGGTCGGCGTCAACCCGACCATCCTGCCGGGTGATGTGTTGCACTGCGACTTCGGTGTGACGGCCATGGGCCTCAACACCGACACGCAGCACATGGGCTATGTGCTCAAGCCCGGCGAGACCGAGGTGCCGGCCGGGCTCCGCAAGGCGCTGGCCAACTCGAATCGCCTGCAGGATCTGACCGTCGAGGAGCTGCGCCCCGGACGCACCGGCAACGAGGTGCTGGCGGCGGTGCTCACGCGCATGCGCAACGAGAAGATCGACGGCACGCTGTACTCCCACCCCATCGGGCTGCACGGGCACGGCGCGGGCGCGCTCATCGGGCTCTGGGACTATCAGGACGGGGTGCCGGGACGCGGCGACCACCGCATCATCCCCGGCATGTGGTACTCCATCGAGCTGCAGGCCACCACGCCGGTGCCGGAGTGGAACAACCAGCAGGTCCGATCGGCGCAGGAGGAGGACGTGATCATCGACGCCGCGGGCAAGGTGCGGTGGGCGTACGGCCGCCAGACGACCTTCCATCTCGTGCGTCCGGCCTCGCCGCGCCCCTGAGAAGCACACTTCCGGGTGCGTCTAGATTTCGCGCATGAGCAAGAAACGACTCCTCGTGGTGGGCGACCGCGTCCTCGTGAAGATCGAGGACGGTGAGCAGCGCTCGAAGGTCGGGTTGTACCTGCCGCCCACCGCCGTCGACAACCAGGCGGTGCAGGGGGGCGAGATCGTCTCCACCGGCCCCGGACTCGCGCTCCCCGACCTCGCCGACCAGGGCGACGAACCGTGGCGCATCGGCGGCGTGAGCCGCGAGGCGCGCTATGTGCCCATGCAGGCGCAGGTGGGCGACTACGCCCTGTTCTTCCGCAAGGCCGCCGTCGAGATCACCTTCGAGAACGAGCAGTTCCTCGTGGTGCCGCAGGCGGCCATCCTCGCCCTCGTGCGTGAGCCGCGCGAGGACATTCCGGACTACTGAGGCACCCTCGATGTCGCTGCCGATGATGTATCCCGAGCCGGTCCTCATTCCCATGCGTCAGGAGCTGACGCGCCTGGGCGTCGAGGAGCTGCGCACCGCCGCCGAGGTGGACGCGGCGCTCGAGCAGGCGACGGGCACCACGATGGTCGTGGTCAATTCCGTGTGCGGCTGCGCGGCGCGGTTTGCGCGCCCGGCGGTGGCCACGGCGCTCGCGCACGCGGTCACGCCCGATCGCAGCGTCACGGTGTTCGCGGGGCAGGACCGCGAGGCCACCGAGCGTGCCCGCGCCTACTTCACGGGCTATCCGCCCAGCTCGCCGAGCATCGCGCTGCTCAAGGACGGCGCGCTGGTGTTCATGCTGCAGCGCCGCGACATCGAGGGGCGCAACGCCGATGCGATCGCCGCCGACCTGATGCGCGCCTTCGACACGCACTGCACGCCGTAATGCAGCCGGACGACCCGACCACTGCGTTGCTGCTGCGGGCGGTGGCCGGGGAGTTCCGCCTCGTCCGTGAGATCGGACGTGGCGGCATGGGCGTGGTGTATCACGCCATCGACGAGCGCCTCGAGCGCGCGGTGGCCATCAAGACGCTGCCGCCGCACCTCGCCGCCGACGCGGCCGTGCGGCAGCGCTTCCTGCGTGAGGCGCGCACGGCCGGTGCGCTGTCGCACCCGAACATCGTGCACATCCACAGCGCCGCCGAGCGCGATGGGGCGGTGTACTTCGTCATGGCGCTCATCGAGGGCGAGTCGCTGGCCGAGCGCCTCGCGCGAGAAGGGCGCATGGCCGTGGCCGACCTGCTGCCCATCGTGCGACAGCTCGCCAGCGCGCTCGACTACGCGCACGGCCTGGGCGTGGTCCACCGCGATGTGAAGGCCGAGAACGTGCTGCTCGATGCGCACGGCCGCGCGCTGGTCACCGACTTCGGCATCGCGCGCGTCACCGAGGCGCAGCCGCTCACCGCGACGGGCACGGTGCTGGGCACGGTGCACTACATGAGCCCCGAACAGGTCGCCGGCGAGCCGCTCGACGGACGCAGCGACCTGTACGCGATGGGCGTGCTCATGTTCCTGGCGCTCACCGGGCGTTTCCCGTTCGAGCGCACGACGGCCTCGGCGGTGCTGGTCGCCCACGTGAACGCCACGCCGCCGCGCGTGCGCGACTATGCGCCGGAGGTGTCGTCGCACCTCGACGACCTGGTCGCCAAGTTGCTCGCCAAGCGCGCCGACGACCGGCTCGCGAGTGCGCGCGACCTGCTGGCGGCGCTCAACTTCGTGAGTGCCACGCCGGCGCACATCGCCCAGCATGCACCGGTCACGGTGCCAGTGTCACCCCGGCTCAGCGCCGATGACGCCGGGGCGGTGTGGGCGCGCGCCGCCGAGTTGCAGGCGAACACCGGCGTGCAGGTGCCGCCCCCGCGCTTCGCGCCGCCTGCCGAGTTGCTGACGCAGGGGTATGCCGCGAGTGACGTGCGAGAAGCGGCGGCCAGTGCGGGCATTCCGGCGAGGTACGTCGATCGCGCGTTGCACGAGCGCGCGGTGCAGTTGGCGGTCGAGGTGCGGCCGGGGGTGTCGCTCGCCAAGGTCAACCCGATTCTGGGCTCCCCGACAAAGCTCGAGTTCGAGTCGGTGGTCGAGCGCGAAGTGACCCCCGAGGTGTTCGAGGACATCGCCGACATGGTGCGCTCGACCCTCGGGCAGATGGTCACGGTGAGCGCCGTGGGCCGCACGCTCACCATCAACACCGTGGTGGCTGGGAGCGGACAGGGCGGCATTCCCCGCTACCTCCAGATCACGGTGGCGTCGCGCAACGGGCGCACGCAGGTGCGCGCCTTCGAGGACCTGGGCCAACTCGCCGGCGGTCTGTTCGGCGGCGTGGGGCTGGGCGGCGGCGTGGGCGTCGGCGCGATCGTCGGGGCGCTACTCAGCCAGGGCACGCGCAACGGGTGGCTCGTACTGGCCGGGCTCCTGCCGGTCGCTGCCGCCGCCTACAGCCTGGCCCGCGTCTGGTTCGGTAGCTCCGCGCGCAAGAAGCGTGAGGAGCTCGAAGGGCTCGTGCGGCGCATCGCCGAGCGCGTGGCGGACGGGGCGTAGTCGCAAGGGCTGTGCGTCGGCTGGTCTCGGCGTATCGGCCGGACCGTAACCGCCTCACGCGAAGGCGCGAAGGCGCGAAGAATTCACCGCAGGTCCTTCGCGTCTTCGCGGCTTCGCGTGCAAGCCGTTGCGAACGCGCCGCCCGCCGAGTCGTCGCGGTTACCGCGAACGCACCCAGCGCATCACTTCCCGCACGGTCGGCCGCTTGCCGTACATGAGGAGCCCCACGCGGTAGATGCGGCCGGCGAGCCACACGGTGGCCACCGCCCCGAGGGCGACACTCGCCAGCGCGATACCGATCTGCAGCGGCGGCACCGGCGCCACCGTCATGCGCAGCGGCATGATGATGGGCGCACTCCACGGCATCATCGACAGGAAGCGCGAGAGGCCGCCGTCGGGCTGCAGCAGGATGTTCTGCACGAACATCACGCTCGTCACCAGCAGCAGCACCACCGGCATCTGCGCCTGCTGCGCCTCCTGCTCGCTGTTGATCGTCGCGCCCACTGCCGCGAACAGCCCGGCGTAGAAGGTGAAGCCCAGCACGAAGAAGGCCAGCAGCACCGCGCCCATGCCCAGGCCGATCTCGGGAATGTCAAGCGGCGCGCTGGCGGCGCCGAACTTGGCGAGGATCGGTTGGCGCACCTGGTACATCGTGAAGCTCATCGTGAGCCAGAGCACGAGCTGCGTGAGCCCGACGCCGCCCACGCCGATGACCTTGCCCGCCAGCAGCTTGGTGGCGGGCACGCTGGCGATGACGACTTCGGCCACGCGTGTCTGCTTCTCCTCGAGCACGCCACGCAGCACGTTCAGGCCGTAGACGAAGATCGTCATGTACAGCAGCATCGCGACGGCCAACCCGAAGAAGAAGTTGAGCTGGCCGGAGCCGCCGCGTCCCTGCTTGGTGAGCCGCTCGGTGACGACGTTCGCGTTGAGTGAGGTGAGCTGCCGCCCCACCTCCGGGTCGATCCCCGATGTCTCGAGACGCAGGTCGAGCACCGCGCGCTGCACGGCGCGCTCGAGCCGCGACATGTCGAACAGTGCGGTGATGTTGCTGCCGGCATAGCGGGCCTTGCCCGCGGCCAGCGTCCCCGCGTCGAGCACGAGGTACCCCTTCGCGCGCTCGGCCATCACCTCGGCCGTCGCCAGCGATTCGGCCGGCGCGATGCTGTCTGCCGGCACGACCGAAACGCGCGGCGCGGGGCCACTGGCCGCGCCCGTCAGTCCACCCGTGAGCTGCGATGCCACGCGCGACCCCAGCCCGGCCCCGCTGCCATCGACGATGACGATGTTGGTCGCCTCCGCCCCCTGCCGGTTCTTCGACGCGAGCAGCGCCGGCAGGAACATGAGCGCGCCGAAGAAGAGCGGCCCGAAGAGCGTCGCGATGAGGAACCAGCGGGAGCGCACGCGCTCGAGATACTCGCGGCGCACCACCGCCATCAGCTTGCCGTCAACCATGTCCGCTCATCCCCGCTTCGACGTGGGTGGCACCGACCTTCTCGAGGAAGATGCGGTGCAGGGAAGGACGCACGCGCTCGAACCGCTCGATGACCGCGCCGGCGGCCACGAGGGCGTGCAGCAGCGCCTGCGGGTCGGCGCCGGGCGCCAGTTCGAGCTCGAGGAAACGGTGCGAGTCGTCGATGCGCTGCACGAGCTGCGGGTTGCGCAGCACGGCGTCCACGGCCGTGGTGCGTGCGCCCTCGAGACCCAGGGCCACGAGCCGCGTGCCGCGCGCCTCGCGCACCGCGGCCACCTGCCCGTCGAGCACCTTCTCCCCGCTCGCGATGATGCACACCGCGTCGCACAGGCGCTCGGCGTTGTCCATGATGTGCGTGCTGAAGATCACCGTGCGCCCGCGCTGCCGCAGGTCGACGACGGTGTCCTTGAGCGCCTGCGCGTTGATCGGGTCGAGGCCGCTGAACGGTTCGTCGAGGATGACGAGCTCCGGGTCGTGCAGCAGCGCGCCGATGAACTGCACCTTCTGCTGCATGCCACGCGAGAGTTCGTCCACCTTGGCCGTGCCCCAGTCCTGGCCGCCGCTGCCGCGCAGTGCGAGCCGCTCCAGCCAGTGGTCGATGCGCGCGTCGAGGTCCTTGCCCCCCAGCCCCTTGAGCTCACCGAGGAACCGCAGCACGCGGCGCACTTCCATCTTGCGATAGAGCCCGCGCTCTTCGGGGAGGTAGCCGATGCGGTTGACGAGCGCCGGCGTGTCGTGCGGCACGCCCAGCACCGCGATGCGCCCCTCGTCGGGAGCGATGATGTTGAGCAACATGCGGATGGTGGTCGTCTTGCCGGCCCCGTTGGGACCGAGCAAGCCATACACCGTGCCGCGCGGAACCGCGAGCGAAAGCGTGCGGACGGCGACGTGATGCGCGTACCGCTTCGCGACGCCCGCCGCGTCGATGGCAAGGGTGGTCATGCGGGAAACTTACGGCCGGGGACCGCGGCAGTTGCAGCGCTTACACATTGCTGATGCACGCGCGTGCATATTCCGGCCATGTCGGAAACGGTGCCCACCGCCGCACGCGTCGTGTCCCCGCCGCTCTCCTTCTCCCGCCGTGAAATCGCGGGGGCGTTCGGCGATCTCGGCACCGACCTGCCGCTGCTGGTGGGCGTGGTGCTCGCCACCGGCATGGACGCGACCACGGCATTCGTGGTCTTCGGCGCGCTGCAGGTGGCGTCCGGACTCGTCTATCGCCTCCCGATGCCCGTGCAGCCCCTCAAGGCCATGGCGGCCATCGCCATTGCCGGCAAGCTGGCGCCCTCGCTGCTGGCCGCAGGGGGGCTCATCGTCGGTGTCACCATGCTGGTGCTCGCGGCGACCGGCGCCCTGAACTGGCTGGCCCGCGTGGTGCCCCGCATGGTGGTCCGCGGCATCCAGGTGGGGCTTGGCATCCAGTTGGCCACGCTGGCGTTCACGCGCTTCCTTCCCGCCGATGGCGCACGCGGCTGGCTGCTGGCCGCGGTCTCGCTGGCGCTGGTGCTGTGGCTGCGCGAGAACCGGCGCGTGCCGGCGGCGCTGGTGGTCCTCACGCTCGGCATGACGGTGGCCGCTCTCACCTGGCCGCCGACCGTGCCCGCGCCCTGGGGCGCACACCTGCCCGCGCTCCCCGCCCGCTGGCCCACCAGCGATGAGTTCGCGCGCGCCGCCGTGCTGCTCGCGCTGCCCCAGATTGCGCTCTCCCTCGGCAACTCCGTGTTGGCCACGCGTCAGGTGGTGGCCGACTTCTTCCCCGAGCGTCCCCCCCTCAGTGTGCGACGCATCGGCCTCACCTACGGGCTCATGAACCTCGTGGCCGCGCCGTTGGGCGGGCTACCGGTGTGTCATGGCAGCGGCGGCATCGCGGGGCACTACGCCTTCGGGGCGCGGACCGGTGGCAGCGCCGTGGTGTACGGCACCGTACTCATCGCTGCCGGACTGTTCCTCGTGGGCGACCCGGCGGCGTTCCAGCGCCTCGTGCCCGGCCCGGTGCTGGGCACGCTCCTGCTCGTCGAGGCGGTGGCTGTGCTGCTGCTCGTACGCGATCAGTGGAGCGAGAAGGCCGCGTTCGGCGTCGCGATCGCGTGCGGGCTCACGGCCGCATACGTGCCATACGGGTATGCGGTGGCGCTGATCGGCGGGACGGTGGTGAGTCTGATGCTGGCAAGCAAAGGCGGCGAGTAAGTGCAACAGCTCGAAACCTCGGCGGGCCGACACATGCGCACATGGTGGATCGATTGCGGCTCTCGGCAACGAATGTCTATGAGCTGCGTACCTCCTCGTGGAGAATTCCTCCTCATCGCGCACAATGGGAGGGGCCGTGAGCGAGGGGCTGCTTGAGGAAGTCTCTCATCACTTCCGCCCCGGAGTGCGCTGCGGAGAAATGGCTTTCCGCAACGCACTCAGGTCGGTCAGAAGAGCACGCTATCGCCTGCGACGTTGTCCTGCCTGCGAATCTGGCAGTTGCCCCACAGGCCATCGGGAGAGAAGCGGTGAAACGTTGTGCATGGCACCGCGGGTCGCGCGCTCTTCCGCTGCTCCCGCAGGAGCCTGTGCTCCCAGCGATGGCAAGAGGCGCCACTGTCGGAGCATCTCCGCCTCGGCACTCTCGGGTGCGGATTCGGCCAGCGAGCCTCGTATTGCCGCTGGACACTGCGAAATCAGCGGTGGCAGGCGATCGCTCAGACCGGAAACGCGCCAGTCTCCGAGCTTGCTGGCGCCGAGAAACTCACCAAAGGCGAGCAGGAAGCGTCGCGCCGACGCGAGCTGAACGGCAAAGGTCTTGATCGAGGTGTTGCTGCCGCGCTTCCACAGTGTGTTGAAGTTCGGACTGAGTTCGTCCCATGTCTCCGCAACAATGGTGCCTCCGTCGAGCGAGTACGCGACGGTTCCGTTCGCGGTAATGATGTGCGGTGTGCGAATCCAGACGAAGAAGTAGCCTGAGCTGCCGCAACTAATCACCAGCTCGGGATAGTTTGCCGTTCCGCTGCGGTTGGTCGCCGTGACGTCGGCTGCGAGCGTAAGGAAGCTGGTACCTCCGCTCGCCAATACCTCCCAGTCGTACGACGTGTAGTTCGCTGACCACTCAACCCCGTCGACCTCAGCCACCAGCGTAAAGTTGCCGCTGATGAGCGGTGTGACGAGCCCACTCTGGTTGACGCTCGCGCGCCCGGCCTCACGTATCTTCCACACAACGTTTCTGCTGACAATTGAGCCGTCCGCGACTCGCATCGTTACAGCCATCTGATAGGCATCGCCCACCTTCTGTCGGACCGAGCCGCTAAACGTCACGGCTGTCACGGCCTGCTGCACCGTCAGGCTTGCCTGCCCCGATCGCCCTTCGACCGTGGCAGAGATTATGCTGGTGCCAGAGCCGACGGCGGTCACGAGTCCCAATGCGTTCACGGTTGCAATGGCTGGTGAGGACGACGACCAAGTCACGGCACGCCCGGAGAGCGCGTTGCCGGATGCGTCTCTCGCGATTGCGGTGGCCTGCACGGTACCGCCGGGTGCCACGCTGTTCGACGAGAGAGTGACGAGAACCGTGGCGACCGGGACCGGCAGCACGGTAATCGAAGCCTGGCCGCTGCGCCCCTCGCTGGTGGCGATAATGTTGGCGGCGCCGACACCTACTGCGGTGATCAAGCCGGAACCGTCGACCGTCGCCACGGTTGGTGCGTTCGATGCCCACGCTACCGACCGTCCACTAAGAGTTTGGCCGCGGTCGTCTTGCAACGTCGCCGTCGCCGTCGCGGTCGTACCCTGAATCAGCGATGCGGAAGAGACGGCCACTGACACGGTTTGCACTGGCGCTGGTACCACCGATAGAGCGGACGTGCCGGCCTTGCCTTCGGACGTCGCCGTTATTGCAGCGGTGCCGACCGACACACCGGTCACCACGCCCGAAGGTCCCACGGTTGCCACTGATGGGTCGCTCGATGCCCACGTCACTGTTCGCCCTGCCAGCAGTGCACCAGTCGCCGACTTCAGATCTGCTGTCGCGGTGAGCGTTCCGCCTACCCGCAACGATGTCGACGAAAGCACAACGGTGACACTGGCGACTGACTGCGGGGGCGGACTCGTGACGCTCGGGTCTCCCCCTCCACCGCATGCAGCAAGTGCCGCGATGCCGATTGGACCAACAGGGCGAAGGCTACATGCGAAGCGACGCAACAGATGCACAATCATGTCTTCTCCTGCAAAGGGGTGTAAGTGTGCAAGGCGTAGTCGCACGAATATCACAGTCGCACGACGCGTCGCAACTTGATGCACGCGAAGCGAAATGCCTGCCAGTCGAACTATTGCCTAGCCCCCCGAATGATCAAGCGACGATGCAAGCGCATGCAAGCTCATGCGTGCAGCTGCGCAGGGTGGGTGCGAAGTCGGCGCGCACACACGGTTGCACTTTCGCTGACATCGCGGTCAGAAAAACCAGCGCCTGAGCCCCGTCCGCCCCTGCCGGTTCGCACCGGCCAAACGCCAGTACAGCGTGAACCCCGACACGGTGAGCGCCAGCAGTGCCAGCCCCCACCCCATGGCGAACACCAGGCCGCCGTCGCCGAAGGCTTCGCCCGAGTGCACACGGTTGATGAAGGGCTTGTCGGCGTAGTCGTCCACGCGGAGGAGCGCGCCTGTGCGCGCGTCGAACACCAGCCGCCGATCCTCGCCCCCGGTCGTCCGGCCGAGGTAGAAGGTGATGACCGGCGCGGTGCCCTTGAGCTCGATGGCCACCTTGTCGATGGGCGCGTCGGGCGCCTCCTTGGCGGCATTGGCCAGGGCCACGTCGAGCGCCCCACTCCAGGCGCCTGGCGGCGATGCGGTGGTGACGGCACTCACCAGCGCGCGATTCGCCTCGCGCGCGGCTTCGTCCTCGCCAAAGAACTCCACGCCGGCGACGATCACGCCGGTGGTGGCCGCGAAGGCCAGGAACAGGGCGGCCGGAGCACCGATCCAGCGGTGCCACTGGCGCCAGCGGGCAGGGGTTGGCATCCCCCAGTCTGGCGCCCGGCCCGGAATCCTTCAATCATTCGTCGTTCACGGCCGTCCTCCCCTTTGCCCTCCCCCCATGCTTCGTCGCCTTCTAGCTACCGGCGCCCTCGCCGCTGCGGCCGTTGTCAGCATCGCCGCCACCGCACCGCGCCTTCTCGCCGACCTCACCGGCAAGTGGAACGTCACGATCTCCGCCCCCGATCAGGCGCGTCAGGCGCTCATGACCGTCACGCAGAAGGGCGACTCCGTCTCCGGCACCATCGAGACCGAGCTCGGCTCGGCCCCGCTGGCCGGCGTCGTCAAGGGTGACTCCGTCTGGTTTTCCTTCACCCTCAACGCCGGCGGCCAGCAGCTCCCGCTCAACGCCGCGGCCGCGATGAAGGACAAGGACAACATGAACGGTGCGCTCGAGATCACCGGCATGGGCGCGTTTCCCTTCTCGGCGCAGCGCCAGCCGTAACACGCCTCGCGGGGACGTGCGCGCTCACTCCCGCGCACGCCCCAGCGATCGCCACCGCTCCACCAACGTGAGGAACGCGGCGCGATAGCCGCCTGCATCCTCCCCCAGCGCCGCGCGGGCCTGCTCCAGCACCTGCGCGGCGCTGCTCGTTCCGGCGTACTCCGAGTCGCGCAGCAGCATGCCGAACGACGCCACCGCCGCCGCGAAGCGTGCGTCCGCACTGCCACGCACCGTGCGCGCCGGCACCGCGTGCGACAGCAGGCGGCTCGTGTTTTCACCCGGGCGCTTGTAGCGCAGCTTCACGAAGGCCAGCTCGCCGTTGCCCGCCACACTCGGTGGCACCACGGCCGGCGTCGCGTAGCGCAGGCTATCGGCTGCGCGCAGCGTCACGGTGCCCGTGACACCCACCGGCACCACCTCGTAGAGTGCCGTCACCTGGTGTCCCGCACCCAGGTCGCCGGCGTCCTTGCGGTCGTCGTTGAAGTCCTCGGTGCGCAGCAGCCTGTCCTCGTAGCCGATGAGGCGATACGCCTGCACCCGCGTGGGGTTGAACTCCACCTGCAGCTTCACGTCGTTGGCCACGGTCACCAGCGTCGCGCCCAGCTCCTGCACGAACACCTTGCGCGCCTCGGCCAGCTCGTCGACGTAGGCGTAGTTGCCGTTCCCCACCTTGGCCAGCTTCGCCATCTTCGCGTCCTGCAGGTTGCCGGTGCCGAAGCCGAGCACGGTGAGGTAGGTACCCTCGGCGCGTTTGCGTTCGATGAGGCGTTCGAGTTCGCCATCGCTGCTCACGCCGACGTTGAAGTCGCCGTCGGTGGCCAGGATGACGCGGTTGTTGCCACGCTCGCGGAAGTGCTCGCGGGCCACGCGATACGCGAGCTCGATGCCGGCCCCTCCGGCCGTCGAACCGCCGGCCTCCAGGCGATCGATCGCGTCGATGATGCGCACCTTCTCGTCGCCCGAGGTGCTCGGCAGCACGAGCCCCGCCGCGCCGGCGTACGCCACGATGGCCACGTGGTCCTGCGGACGCAGTTGGTCGACGAGCAGCCGCAGCGACTGCTTCACCAGCGGCAGCTTGTCGTCGCTCTGCATCGACCCCGACACGTCGATGAGGAAGACGAGGTTGGACGGCGGCAGGTCGGCGGTGGCGATGCGCTCGGACTGCAGCGCGACCCGCACGAGCTGATGACGCGGCTGCCACGGGGCGGCCATGACCTCGGTGGTGATGGCCACCGGATCGCTGCCGCGCGGAGCGGGCAGGTCGTACGGGAACCAGTTGACCAGCTCCTCGATGCGCACCGCGTCCTTCGGCGGCCGCTGTCCCTGCGTGAGGAAGCGTCGCACGTTGCCGAACGCCGCGCGGTCGACGTCGATGGAGAAGGTGGAGAGCGGATTGTCGCGCGCGGCGAGGAACGGATTGTCGACGATGCGGTCGTACTGCTCGCGATCACCGCCGACGCCGGGAAACTGCCCGGGCACGGGGCGCACGACGCCGTTGCGGACGCTCGGCGAGGTCGTGGCTGCGGGCATCGCGTACTGCGGGCGCACCGCGCGCACCTCCACGCCGCGGGCGATGCCGCCGGCCACACCGCGACCCTGCGCGTCGTAGCTGACGCCCGACTTGGCGGCTTCGGTGGTCACGATACTGGAGAGCATGGTCACGGACGGAGTCAGGGTCACCTGCACGACCAGCGAGTCGCCCTGCACACGCAGTCGCAGGAGCGGCTGCTCGTAGCCGATGCGCCGCGCGCTCAGCACGAGCGAGTCGCCGTCGCTGACGTTCGCGAGCACCGCGCGGAAGCGTCCGTCGACGTCGGCCCGGACAATCGCGAGGGCATTCGCCCCCGCACGCGCCGCGCCGGTCAGGCTCGCACCCGATGCACGCGACACGGAGACCGTCGCCGCATCAACGGGACGCAGCGTACCCGCGTGCACCACCTGTCCACGCACGATGAAGGGGCGGAACGCCGGAGCGCTGCGCGCCAATGCGACGGCGGGCGCTGGCACGGGCGCGGCGCCAGACGCCGCCGACTGCGGCGCCGCGGGCGCTGGCTGGATCTGTGTTGCCCGCTCGGCGACGCGCTCCGCAGACTTCTCCGCCGACAGGTCGGCAGCGCGCGCGACGCGGTCCGCGGCGGGCGCCGCGTCCGCGATGGGGGAGGGCACCGCGACGCTGGACGCGATGCTCGACGCGACGTTGGACGTCGCCGAATCTGCACGCCGTGCACGCGCCTCCGCCGTGGACGTCGCGGCGACGCTCGGCGTGGCCGGCGCTGCTTCCGGCGCTGCAGACGGCGCGGGGAGCGGCACGGCGGGGGCGCCTGTGGTCGCCAACGGCTGGTTCGCCGCCGCCGCCTTCTCGGCCGAGTCGGCGACCGCGCCTGCCGCAACACGCTCGCGCTGCTGATACACCGCGCCGGCACCCGCCGCGACGAACAGCACGGCGGCAGCGCGCCACATGGGCCGCGCGAACCAGGGCACGCGGCGCGGTGGCGGCACCATCATGGCCGCGGCAGCACGACGCACGTCGTCGGCCGGCACGACGCCGCGCGACACATGGTCGAGGGTTCCCAGGATGCGCGCGCTCGCGGCCAGCAGCCCGCGCGCCTCGGCGAGCGACGCCGCGCAGGTCGCGCAGCCGGTCACGTGCGCCTCGATGCGCGCCGCCTCGCCGGTGTCGAACGCGCCGTCGAGGTACGCGTGCAGGCTCCCCTCGTCGGGGTGCCCGTCGGCATCCCATGTCGCGCGCAGCGGCGCCCCGTCGTGTGCGTCCTGCGCGAGGCGCGTCAGGTCGAGGGCGAACGTGTCGTCGCTGTCGTGCGCGGCGTCGCGCCGTGCGTGGTCGTTGGTGTTGGGCGTGTCAGGCGACATCCGAACCCTCCTGCGCTGCGCGCTCGCGCTGCAGCGACTCATAGGCGTCCACCAGCCGGCGGCGGGCACGCGACAGCGTGGTCCCGACGCTCCCCACGGACAGGCCGAGGGCGGCGGCGATTTCGTGGTAGTCGAGCCCTTCCTCCTTCATGAGCAGCGCCAGCCGATCGCGTTCGGCCAAGGCATCCACGGCGCGGCGTGCGAAAGCCTGCTCCTGCACGCGTTCGACGCCGAGCGGTTCGGGATCGACCGCGATATCGGTTTCGGCGCGCAGGCGCAGCAGACGCTGTCGGTCGCGGGATTCGCGGCGGGCCGTGTCGCGCACGAGGTTCGTGGCAACGGCGAAGAGCCAGGCGCGTTCGTTGGTGAGCGGTGCGTGTCGCAGCGCCCGCACGAACGTCTCCTGCGCCAGCTCCTCGGCCACATCACGATCCCCCATCCGGCGCGTCAGGTAGCGCACCAGCGGGGCGTGATAGGCGTGAAAGAGGCGCTCCAGGTCGTCCATGGCGTGGAAAGAGAGGGTCCGAGGCCCGCCGGGGTGGGGGCTGTCAGGGAGACGCTGGTGCCGGGAAATCTTGCACAGGGGGGACCGCGAACCACGGGAGCGGGGGGAGCGGAACGACGGGAGCACGCCCACGAGCCAACGGGAACCACGGAAGCCCGTCGTCACCGTACCCCGACCGCCCCCGCCCTGAGCCTGTCGCGGGTCCCGCGTACGCCGTGACGCCTGTCGCCCCACCGTTCCCGCAGTTTTCGTTCACGCAGTTCGCCGTTCGCAGTGCTCAGCCCGTCCCCGGCCCCCGCTCTCCCTTACGACTCATGCTGAAGGCCCTCGCCTTCTCGGTGCTCACCGCCGCCGCCCTCTGGCTCTCCCTCGTGGGCGCGGGTCCCATTCCGCCGCTCGGTCCGCTCCTCAACCCGCGCGTCGGGCTGTGGGCCAACGCCGCCGATGATGGCATGCGGCAGCGCGGGGTGTCGGGCGTGCTCACCACCGACAGCGTGGTCGTGCGCTTCGACCAGCGCGGTGTGCCGCACATCTTCGCACGTAACGAGCTCGACGCGTTCCGCGCGCTCGGCTTCGTCGTCGCGCGCGATCGGCTCTTCCAGCTCGAGCTGCAGGCGCGCGCCGGCGAAGGCACGCTCACCGAACTCGTGGGCGACGTCGCCCTCTCCGCCGATCAGGAGACGCGGCACCTCGGCATGCCCCATTCGGCCGAACAGCGGTGGGCGGCCATGGACACCACGTCGCGCATGGCGCGCGTGCTGCAGGCCTACGCCGACGGCATCAACGCCTATCGCGAGCTGCTCACGCCGGCCGACTACCCGGTGGAGTACAAGCTGCTGCGGGCAACGCCGCGCCCATGGGTGCCCATCCACTCGCTGCACCTGCTCAATCGCATGGGCTACACGCTCGCGCACGACCCCGTCGAGCTCAACCTGCTGCGCGCGCGTGCCCTGGTGGGCGACAGTGCGGCGCGCGTGCTCTTCGACAGCGACTCGCCGGTGCAGGATCCCATCCAGCCCGCTGCGCGCAACGCGCCACGCGAGGCGCTCGGCGCGATTCCCGCACCCGGCGCGCCCGACCCGGCCGCCACGAAGCTCGTCGCGCAGCTCACGCGCGGCGCGCGCACCGGTCCGCTCGCCTGGTCGCGTGATGCGCAGCTCCCCGCCGACGAGCGCGAGGCGCTGCAGCAGTTGCGCGCCTTCGCGAGCAACAACTGGGCGGTGGCGCCGTCGCGCAGTGCGTCAGGGCACGCGCTGCTGGCCGGCGACCCGCATCTCGAGCTCACGTTGCCGAGCATCTGGTACGAGGTGCATCTCGTGGTGCCGGGAGTGATGGACGTGGGCGGTGTGACCATCCCCGGCCTGCCGGGCGTGACCATCGGCTACACGCGCGCCTTTGCCTGGAGCTTCACGAACACCGGCGCCGACGTGATGGACTTCTGGCAGGAGACGGTCGACAACGCGGCCGCGCCCACGGCGTATGAGCTCGATGGCAGCCTGCAGAAGCTGGTCACGCGCGTCGAGACGTATCGCGATGCCCGCGGCCGCACGCTCGCCACCGACACGGTGTACTACACGCATCGCGGCCCGATGCGCCGACAGGGGAGCACGTGGCTCTCCATGCGCTGGACAGTGCTCGAAGCCGGCACCGAGCTGCAGGGCTTCTACGCCAGCATGCACGCCACCACGGCGCAGGCGTTCCTCGATTCGCTCGCGGCGTACTACACGGCGCCGGCGCAGAACATGATCGTCGCCGACACTGCGGGCACCATCGCCATCCGCTCGACCGGGCGCTTCCCCATCCGTGCCGATTCGGGACGCGGTACGGCCATCCTCGATGGGCGCACGCGTCGCAGCGACTGGATCGGCTTCCGGCCGGTGTCGCGCTATCCGCAGGCGCTGCGCCCGGCGCAGGGGTTCCTCGCGTCGGCCAACCAGCAGCCCATCGATCCGGAAAGCGATCCGCTCTACCTCGGTGTCGACAACCACTACGAGATCTGGCGCGCGCTGCAGGTCAATCGTCTGCTGCGCGCCGACAGCGCCGTGACCGTGGACAAGATGCGGCGCATGCACACCGATCCCGGCAGCGTGCGGGCCGAACGCCTCGTGCCGGCGCTGCTCGAGGCCGCGCGGGCGCGGGCAGGGCAGGGCACACCACCGGCATCACTGGGCAAGGCCATCGCACTGCTCGCCGCGTGGGACATGCGCTACACCCGCGAGAACACCGGCGCCCGGCTCTTCGAAACGGCGTTGGGTCGCGTCACCACGCAGCTCTACGACGAGTTCATCCCCACCGGCGATTCGACGCGCGCGGTGACCCCGAGCGAGTCGCGGCTGCTGCAGTTCTTCGCGCAGCCGGCGAACGCGTGGTGGGATGATCGTCGCACGGCGGAGGTGCGCGAGGATCGCGACCGCATCGTGGGCGATGCGCTGGCGTGGGCGTACGACACGCTCGTGGTGCAGTACGGCGACCCGGCGCAGACGCCGTGGACGTGGGGTCGCGTGTCGCCGGCGCGTCCGCAGCACCTGCTGCGGCTGGCCGGCTTCTCGGCGCCGGAGACCCCCATCGACGGTGGGCGCGGGACGCTCAACCCGTCGGTCGCATCGCGCCGCGCGAACTTCGGCGCGAGCTGGCGCATGGTCGTCGAGTTGGGGCCGCAGCCCATCGTGCGCGCGACCTATCCCGGCGGACAGAGCGGCAACCCCGCCAGCCCCTTCTACCTCGATCGCCTGCCGCTGTGGGCCAGCGGCACGCTCGACAGCGTACGCACCCCGCGCACCCCCGATGAGCTGGCGCCGGCCGACGTCCGCAACACCTTCACCTTCGCGCCGCGTCCGGCGGCCACGGGAGCCGCCAAGTGAGCCCTTTGTTCACGCTACGCAGCTTCGGGCTCGCGCTGCTGTTGCAGCTCATCGCGGGCATGACCGGCTTCGCCTGGGCGCCGGCGGTGGCCGCGCTTGTCTCCACCCTGCTCATGCTGCGCCGCGGCGTGCGCACGTCGTACTTCACCGAGGCGTTCGTCGCGGGCGCGCTCGCACCGGCCATTCAGCTTACGGGGCCGGCGCTCTTCGGTGCGCCCATCCGCGCCTTCGCCGACATGCTGGGCGGGGTGTTTCAGCTCCCCGGCTGGGGTGTGCTGGTGCTGGCGTGCCTGTTGCCGGCGCTGCAGGCGGGCGGTGCGGCGGGCGCACTCGCCGCGTTCGTCACTTCAAGGTCCCGTCCAACTCCGCCCACACGCGCCTGACGGCAATGGGGCCTTGCTGCGACGCGAGGAACCAGCCGCCCAGGTCACCCCAGTTCGCCTGCTTGATCGCATCGTCGACGGTGAGGCCCAACCCCTTGAGGCGCTTCACCTCGGCGATCACGCGCGTGATAGCGTCGCGGAAGGTCACCAGCTCCTCGCGCGACACCGCGGCCTCCTCGATGAAGCCGTGGCCGGGGATGTAGCGCGTCACGTTGGGCACCGCGAGCGCCGCGTCGATGGTCTTGGCCCATTCGCTGGGGTATGCCGAGCGCATGGCGGGGAAGACGCGATTGAGATAGGCCTCGCTCATGAACAGCAGGCGCTCGCGCGGGAGCTGCACCATGAGGTCACCCCCGGTGTGCGCGCGGCCCAGGAAGAGCACCTTCACCGTCGTCCCGCCGACGTCGATCGTCTCCTCGGTGCCGGTCATCGCCCTGGGCGGCACCACCACCACGCGTCCGCCCGTGGCCGCCGCCGAGTCGCGCTTGAGCTGCGCAAACGACGTGGGGTGCACGATGTAGGTGATGTCCTTGGGCAGCTCACTGTTGCCCGCGGTGTGGTCGCCGTGGTCGCTGCCCACGACGTACCACTTCACCGGCAGCGGCGTGAGCGTGCGGATGCGCTCGAGCATCGTGCGCGTCGCCTCCACGCTTCCCTGGGCGTCCGCCACCAGCACGCCATTGCGGCCGATCACGACGAGACTGACGGTGGTGAACCCCGGCTGCCGGATCTCCTCGTAGCCGTACACGTTGTCCGCGAGCTTCACGAAGCGTGGGAATGCGCTCAGCGGAATGCCCCGCGCGGCCGGGTCGGCCGTGCGCACCTGCGCGTGGGCCGGGGCGGATGGCACGAGGGTGGCGATGGCCACGAGGCCCAGGGTGGCGCTCGTGTGACGAAGGCGAGACGAAAGGCGCATGGCGCGAAGTTGCGCCCTGCTGCGCCGCGCCGCAAACTCGGGCATGACAACCCCCTTCCTCGGTGAGTTTCTGGGCACGCTCGTGCTCATCCTGCTCGGCAACGGCGTGGTCGCGAACGTGGTGCTCGACGACACCAAGGGGCACGGAAGCGGGTGGATCGTCATCACCACCGGCTGGGCGTTCGCCGTGCTGGCGGGTGTACTCGTGGCCGTGGCGCTCGGGGCGCCGGGCGAGCTCAACCCGGCGGTGACGCTGGCCAACATCGTGCTCGGGACGCGCACCGTGGGCGACGGCGTGGCTTATGTGACCGCGCAGATGGCGGGCGCGATGGTGGGGGCCACACTCGTGTGGGTGCAGTACCTGCCGCACTGGCGGGCGACGCGCGACCCCGGGCGCATTCTTGCCTGCTTCTGCACCGGGCCCGCCATTCGCGCGACCGGACCGAACGTGGTGAGTGAGGTCATTGCGACGGCGGCGTTGGTCCTGGTGGCCATGGCCATCGGCAGCAGCGGCGTGGCCGGGGCGACGCCGGCGACGAACCTCGGCCCGGCGTTCGTCGGCGCGCTGGTGTGGGGTATCGGCCTGTCGCTGGGTGGCAGCACCGGCTACGCCATCAACCCCGCGCGCGATCTCGGGCCGCGGCTCGCGCACGCCCTGCTCCCCGTCGCCGGCAAGGGCGGAAGCGACTGGGGGTACGCGTGGATCCCCGTCGTGGGCCCGCTGCTGGGGGGCGTGCTGGGAGCCCTCGTGTGGCGCACCGCGAGCGGCGGCTGAAGCGCGGGGTCAGGCCCGCTTCCGCGCGCGATAGCGCGCCAGCCACGCGGTGCTCCACCCGGCAAACGTTCCCGCCGCAATGTGCGTGCGCGCGTCCCGCAGCAGCGCCATGAGGAACGTCAAGTTGTGCAGCGCGAGCAGCCGCGGTCCCAGCGGCTCGTCCGTCATCATGAGGTGCCGCAGGTACGCGCGGTCGTAGTCCGTACACGCCGGACAGGCACACCCCTCCACCAGCAGGCGCCGGTCGGTGCGAAAGCTGCTCTTCTGCACCTGCACCGTGCCGTCCGGCGTGAACACCGTGCCGTGGCGCCCCATGCGCGTCGGCGCCACGCAATCGAACAGGTCCATGCCGCGCGCCACGGCTTCGAGCAGGTCGTCGGGAAATCCCACGCCCATGAGGTAGCGCGGCCGGTCGGTGGGCAACTGGGCGCTGCACACGTCGAAGGTCTCGTACATCAGCGGCTTGGCCTCGCCCACCGACAGGCCGCCCACGGCGATGCCCACCCAGTCACCCGTCTGCAGGATGCCCTCGATCGACGCGCGCCGGAGGTCGGCGTAGGTGCCCCCCTGCACGATGGGAAAGAGCGCTTGCGGTGGCGCCATCCGTTCGTCGTCGGCGTCTCCGGCAAGCGGCGGCGCACCCTCCGGCACCACGAACGGCGGCAGCGCCGCGCGCCCATCGCGCGTGAGCGCCTCGAAGGCCACCCGCGCGCGCGCCAGCCAGCGCAAGCTGCGTTCCATCGCCGCCTGCGACACCGCGTGCGACGATCCACCCTCCACCAGTTCGTCGAGTTGCATGATGACGTCGGCGCCAATGTTGCGCTCGATCGCCATCACCCCCTCCGGCGTGAAGTGGTGCAGCGCGCCGTCGGCCTTGCTGCGAAACGTCACCCCCTCTTCCGTCACCGTGCGATACCGCGACAGCGAAAACACCTGGTAGCCGCCCGAGTCGGTGAGCATCGGCCCACGCCACCGCGCGAACGCATGCACGCCGCCGAGGGCTCGCACCATCGCATCGCCGGGACGCAGGTAGAGGTGATACGCGTTGGCGAGGATCATCTGCGCCCCCGCCGCCCGCACCTCGGACATCGCCAGGCCGCGCACACTCGCATGCGTCCCCACCGGCATGAATGCCGGCGTCTCCACCACGCCATGGGGTGTGGTGAATGCCCCCGTGCGCGCCGCGCCCTCGGTGGCCGCGCGCGCGAACGCAAAGCCGGCACGCGTCCCGGTCACGATCCCTCCGCCTCGCGCGCCCGCTGCTCCGTCTCCGCGTCCAGCACCGCGCGCAACGCGCGCAGCACCGGGTCGCTGGCCGTGTACGCCGCGCCGTAGCGCAGGTTGAAGCGGAAGTCGAACCCCGGCGGCATCGCGCCCTGGTTGTGCTGCAGGATCGTCTCGAGCTTGTCGAGTCCCTTCGCCAGTTGGGCCTCGGGCGTCGCGGAACTCTCGTATTCGTCCCACAGCGCCACGAGGTCGTCGCGCACCGCCGCGGGCAGCGACGCCGTGAGCGTCAGCAGGTCGGCGCGCTCTTGCGCCGCCTTGCTCGGCACACCCTCCTGCAGCACCGCCGAGATGTCGCCGCCGATCGCTTCGCCCAGGTCGTGCACGAGACAGATGCGCAGCAGCTTGCCGACATCGATGCCCGGCACGTACGGCGCGACGACCAGCGCCATCAGGCAAAGCCGCCAACTGTGACTCGCCACCGTCTCCGGCTGGCCGTTCGACGTCCACGACGTGCGCGTGACCTGCTTGAGCGCTTCCGCCTGTCGCAGGAAGGCGAGCAGGCCATCGCGTGTCGCGTCGTCCATCATCGCGCCGGCTCCGCGGTGGCACCGTCGACACGCGCTGCCACCGACGCGCCCACCCACCGCGACACCGCCGCGGCGCCGCCGTGCCGCACGAGCCACGCCAGCGCCAGCACGCGCGTCAGGCGCCCGGCCGACAGTGCGAGCACGAACTCCGGGAACGGCACGCCCGCAATGCCCGACGCGATGCTCGTGAGCTTGGTGGAGAGTGGGCTCATCGTGCTCGCGAAAATCGCCCATCCACCCCACGACGCCAACGTGCCGCGATAGCGCGCAATGGTGGCCGGCGCGAGATCGAAGAACGACGCCAGAGGCCCCTGCAGCACCGCCAGCGCTTCGTGCCCCAGTGCATAGAGCACCACGCTCCCCGTGATCGTCCCGGCCGCCGCCACCAGCGCCAGCGCGTACGCGCGCGCCGGCCGCGCCAGCGCGAGCGGCAGGAAGAACAGGTCGGCGAGCCCCGGGAAGATGAACCCCTGCAGCAAGCCCCAACCCAGCACCACGCTGTTCGACCAGCCCGCGTCAGCCCACTGCTGCAGCCGCGCGTGCAGCCGCGCGATGGCGCTGGGCGGTCGTTCGGGGGCCGACGAGGACGGGGCAGGCATGCGGGAAAGCTAGTCGGCTGGCGCTCGCGGTACGCCCGTTCGATACTGCGACATGTCCTCCCCACGCTCGCTCTCCCCCGCCGCACGCGCGACACGCCGGCCCACCCTCGGCCTCCTCGTCAGCGCCACGTTGGTGACCGCATTCGCCGCGGGCTGTCGCGCACGCCCCGACATGGCGCCACGACCGCTGCGGCTTGCGCCGTCGGTCGCGGATACGGTGCGCACCGACCCCGTCGCACCGGGCGTGCAACTGCACACCCTCGTCAACACTGCCGCGCCCTGGCGCGCGTACGTGCTCGATGTCGACCTGCGCTGCAACACGCTGCAGGCGGTGAAGGGCGCGACGGTCGCACAGGGGCGCCTCACCACGTCGCAACTGCTCGCTACGCTGCCGCGTGCACCGCGCGCGATGCCGGTCGCTGCCGTCAACGCCGACTTCTTCCTCTTCGCGCCTCCCGGCGTGCCCACCAATGCGCACATCGAGCGCGGCACGCTCATCTCCGGCCCCGACGTGAAGCCCGTCTTCTGGCGGGGCGACAATGGTGCGTTGGGCTTCGACACGCTGCGGCTGGACGGCTCGCTGAAGACGCGTGGCACCACGGTGCCGCTGCAGGGCTGGAACCGCCCGGCCGCACGCACCACCGGCATCGTCGATCGGCACTGGGGCGTGCCGCTCGACACCGTCGTGCGACGGCAGGCCTTCCGCCTCGATCCCGCACCGGGCATCACGAACCGGATGGTGCACCCCGGCATCCATGGGCGCTTCGTGCTGCGCGCGGCACGCGCATCCGACACGCTCGCGCGCGGTGACACGTTGCTGCTGCACGCGCCGCGTGATGTCGCGTCGACGCTGCGCATCGGCGACACCGTGACCGTGCAGGCGCTCATCTGGGGCACCGGCCCAGGCCGCGCCGAGGCCGGGGTCACCGAAGCCGTTGGCGGCCGCCCCATCCTCGTGACCGACAGTCTCGTCGCGCGCGACGCGGACACCGAGGGGGCCGAGAGCTTCCGCAATCTCAATCCGCGCACCGTCATGGGACTCGATCGCGCCGGCACCCGCGCCTGGCTCGCGGTCATCGACGGACGGCAGGCGGGCGTCAGCATGGGCATGACCCTCCGCCAGAGCGCAGAACTCATGCGCGCGCTCGGCGCCACCCGCGCGCTCAACCTCGATGGCGGCGGCAGTTCAGCACTCGTGCTGGCGACAGCGTCGGGACAGACGCGGGTGGTGAACCGGCCCAGCGACAACGGCACCGAGCGTGCGGTCGCCAACGCGCTCGCCGTGTTGGGTACCTGCCGCCCCTGAACACAGCGCGTCGCAGACGCCTGCTACAGCCGATCGAGATCGTCCTTGCCGATCACGGGATGCCAGGGCCAGATCTCGTACAACGCCAGCCCCCGCGTCGTGAACGGGTCACCGTCGCGAATGCGATCGAGCGCGGCCTGCCCGTCCTCGTCGGGCACGCGCAGCAGCAGGCCGCCACCGAAGCGCGGCTCGAACGGCCCCGACGCGATGAGGGTGCCGGCGGCCTTGAGCGCCCGCAGATAGGCGCGATGTTCGTCGACGTGCGGGGCCACCTCCTCGAAGGGGCGGCGATAGCGGATGATGGCGAGTGCGTACATGGCAGGAATGGAACGCGGGGCGGCGACGTGGTCAACCAGCCCGTGGACCGCCGCCGCTCACCCCAGCGCGCCGCGCAGCGCCTGCCACGCCATGCGCACGCACCCGTGACGCGCGGGAAAGGGTGCCACGCTCCGCAGCGGGTCGAGTGCGGCTGGCAGCGACACCGACGCGTCACCCTCCAGCATGGCATCGACCGCGTCGGCCAGCGCGCGCGCGTCACGCACGGTCAGGCCCCGCACCGCCTCCGTGAGCAGCGAGGCACTCGCCGTCGCCAGCGAGCAGCCGCGCCCCTGGAAGGCAACCTCGGTGAGCAGGTCGCCGTCGCAGCGCACCGCCACCTCGAGATCATCGCCGCACAGCGGGTTGCGATGCGCGCCGCGGGCCGTCGCGTCCGCAAGCACCCGTCTGTTCTGCGGCGCGCGATAGTGCGCCAGCAACGTCTCCTGGTACATCGCCGCGAGCGACGCGGCTGGCGGCCCGCTCATCGCGGGCGCCTCTCGCGCCACGTCATGCCCCGTCACCCCGACGTCGCGAACAGCGCCTGCGCCGCCTCCAACGCCCCCACCAGCGCGTCGACGTCACGGTCATCGCTGTACACGTAGAAGCTCGCGCGCGCGGTCGCACTCACGCCCAGGCGCCGCATGAGCGGCTGCGCGCAGTGGTGTCCCGCGCGGATGCACACTCCATGCTGGTCGAGGATCGTGGCCAGGTCGTGCGGATGCACGTCCGCCACGGAAAAGCTCAGCACGCCGCTGCGCTCGGTGGGCGGTGGCCCGTACACCGTCACGCCCGGCAGGGCCCGCACCGCCGCCTCCGCACGGGCCAACAGCGCCACCTCGTGCGCACGCACGTTGGCCATCCCCAGCGCGGTGAGGTACCGCGTGGCCGCCGCGAGGCCCACCGCATCGGCCGCGTTGGGCGTGCCGGCCTCGAACTTGTGCGGCAGCACGTTCCACGTGCTGTCGAGGTCGTGCACCCATTCGATCATGTCGCCGCCGAACTGGTACGGCGGCATCGCCTCGAGCAGCGCGCGACGCCCCACCAGCACACCGATGCCCATCGGGCCCAGCAGCTTGTGGCCGCTGAAGGCATAGAAGTCCACGTCGAGCGCATCGAGGTCGACGGGGAGGTGCGGCACCGCCTGCGCGCCATCCACCACGATGATCGCGCGCGACCGCGCCCGCACCAGGCGCACCACGTCGTCGAGCGGGGTGATGGCGCCCACCGCGTTCGACACGTGCGTCACCGCCACCACGCGCGTGCGCGTGGTCACGAGGTCGCGCAGCTGGTCCAGGTCGATGGTCTGCTGCGCCGTCAGCTCGACGATGCGCAGCGTCGCACCCACCGCCTTCGCGAGCTGCTGCCACGGGACGAAGTTGGCGTGGTGCTCGAGCGCCGTCACCACGATCTCGTCACCGGCCCGCACGTTGGTGCGCCCCCAGCTCGTCGCCACGAGGTTCATCGCCTCGGTGGTGCCGCGCGTGAAGATGAGTCGATCGGCATCGGCCACCCCCACGAAGCGCGCGATCGTCGCCCGGGCCTCGTGATACCGATCGGTCGCCAGCGCCGACAGCGCATACGCACCGCGGTGCGGATTCGCGTTGGCCGTCTCGTAGAAGTCGCGCAGCGCATCCAGCACGAGCCGCGGCTTCTGCGCCGTGGCGGCGGAGTCGAGATAGTGCAGCCCCGGCTGTGCGGCGAGGAGCGGGAAATCGGCGCGGGGCGCCAGGGTGCCGGTCACGTCAGTCATGATGCCACATCCTTTGCGTCAGGATCCCCGGTGGGGCGGCCGACGAACACCATGCCGTCGGTGACCTGCACGGGATACACGGGCACGGCGTCGGTCGCGGGTCCCTGAAGCACGGCGCCGGTGCGCAGGTCGAAGCGCGCGCCATGCCACGGACACTCGATCACACAGGGCGCCACCACGTCGCCACCCGACAGGGCGAAGTCGCGGTGCGGACACCGGTCCTCCATCGCGTGCACGGTCGCGCCCTCGCGCACCAGGCACAGCCGGCGTCCGTCGTCGAGCACCACCGAGGTCGGCAGCGACTCGTCCAGCGCGTCCAGTGCCACGGCGGCCACCCAGGCCGCCGTCGCGTCGTGGCCGCCGCTCACTCCGTGCTGACGGCGTCGACGGCCGGCACACCACCGTCACGCTCGAGCGCCGCCTTGAGGGTGTGCCACGCCAGCGACGCGCACTTCACACGCACCGGGAAGCGCGACACGCCGGAGAACACCACGAGCTGGCCGAGGTCCTTGCCCCCCGCCTCGTCCTGCCCCAGCACGAGGGCATGGAAGCGCTGGAACAGCGCCTCCGCCTCCGCCCGCGACTTCCCCTTCACCGCGGCGGTCATGAGCGACGCCGACGCCTTCGAGATGGCGCACCCGTGCCCGCTGAACTTCACCTCGCGAATCACGTCGTCCTCCACCCGCAGGTCGACGTGCACCTCGTCACCGCACAACGGGTTGCGCCCGTCGGCGCCACGGTTCGCGCCCTCGAGCGGACCGAAGTTCCGTGGCTTGCGGTTGTGGTCGAGAATGACCGACTGGTAAAGCTCCTGGAGGTCGGACATGCGGGTTGCCTCAGGCCTCAGTGACTGGTGCTGCCGGTGAAGCGCTCGATGGTGAGCTGCTCGAGCGCCTCCACGATGGTCGGGTGCCCGATGGTCTCGAGCACGTCGGCGGCGAACGCGTACATGAGCAGCTGGCGCGCGAGCGCGCGGCTCACGCCACGGCTTTCGAGGTAGAAGCGCGCCGTCTCGTCGATGCGCCCCACGGTCGCGCCGTGCGTGCACTTCACGTCGTCGGCGAAGATCTCGAGCTGCGGCTTCGTGTCCACCTGCGCGGTCTCCGACAGCAGCAGCGTCTGGTTGGTCTGCTTCCCGTCGGTCTTCTGCGCGGCCGGGTGCACGTACACCTTGCCGTTGAACACCCCGTGCGACCGGTCGTCGAGCAGCCCCTTGTACACTTCGCGGCTGAAGCAGTTCTCCTCGACGTGCTCCACGCGCGTCTGGTGGTCGCCGTGCTGCGCGCCATCCAGCATGTACAGGCCGTTGAGCGTGCAGCCACACCCCGTCCCCGCCAGCACCGTGTACACGTTGCTGCGCGACAGGGCCGCGCCGGTCTGGAAGGTGAACGTCAGGAAGTGGCTGTCGCGCCCCTGCCGTGCCTCCACCGTGCTCACGTGATGCGCCTGGCGGGCTTCACGCTGGATGCGCACCAGCTGCAGCGTCGCGCCGTCCTCCACGGCGACCTCGACCACCGCGTTGGTGAAGTACGGCACGTCGGCCAGGTGCACGTGGCTCTCCAGCACGAAGGCCTTCGCATGCCGCTCGGCCACCAGCAGGTGCCGCGGATGGTGCATCATCCCCTCACCGCGCGCGTCGGTCACGTGCAGCAGGTGAATCGGCGTGTCGACCACCATCTCCTTCGCCACATGCACCACCGCGCCCGTGCCGGCAAAGGCGGCATTGAGCGCCGTGAAGCCATCACGCGTGGCCGGCGCCGCGTGCCCGAGGTACCGCGCGACGAACTCGGGGTCCTGCGCCGCGGCCGTCGCCAGGTCGAGCACCCGCACGCCGGACGGCATCGCGTCCGGTGTCGAAAGCGCCGGCGCATAGCGGCCGTTCACGAACACCAGGCGCGGCCACGAGGCGTCGATGAGGAACGGCGTGAGCGCGTCGGCATCGAGGGCATCGGCCGCGCCCTCACCCGCCGGGCGATACGTGGCCGACGAGATGGCCGACACGTTCGTGTAGTGCCAGTCCTCCTCACGCGTCGTTGGAAAGCCCAGCCGCTGGAAGGCCTCCGCGCCGGCGGCGCGGAATGCCTGCACGGGGGCCGGCGCCGTGGCCGCCGTGGCCTCGACCGCCAGCTCGGCGAATCGCAGCCCCTGCGTCACGCCACCGCCTCCAGCAGCCAGTCGTAGCCACGGCTCTCGAGCTCGAGCGCCAGCGACTTGTCGCCGCTCTTGATGATCCGGCCGCCCGCCAGCACATGCACCTGGTCCGGCACGATGTAGTTGAGCAGCCGCTGGTAGTGCGTCACCACGATGGTCGCCGTGTCCGGCCGCTTGAGCGCATTCACGCCCTGCGCCACGATGCGCAGCGCGTCGATGTCGAGCCCCGAGTCGGTCTCGTCGAGGATCGCCAGCGTCGGCTGCAGCACCGCCATCTGGAGAATTTCATTGCGCTTCTTCTCGCCACCCGAGAAGCCCGCGTTCACCGAGCGGTGCAGCATCGACGCATCCATGTCGACCAGCTTGAGCTTCTCCTCGACCAGGTCGAGGAACTCCATCGGATCGACTTCCTCCTCACCCTTCGCCTTGCGGATCTCGTTGTACGCGGCCCGCAGGAAGTACGCGTTGGTCACGCCGGGGATCTCGACGGGATACTGGAACGCGAGGAACACCCCCGACTGGGCCCGCACTTCGGGATCCATCTCGAGCAGGTTCTCACCCTTGTAGAGCACCTCGCCGCCCGTGATCTCGTAGGCCGGGTGGCCGGCGAGCACCTGGGCCAGCGTGCTCTTGCCCGAGCCGTTCGGCCCCATGACCGCGTGCACTTCGCCCGCGTTGACCGTGAGGGAGAGGCCCTTGAGGATCGGCTTGCCGTCGATGGCGGCGTGGAGGTCCGTGATCTGCAGCATATGATGGATCGCGTGGAGCGAGAGAGGGGAACTGATTGGTGTCGTGTGGTGGGTTCGCGTGCCGAGTCGGGAGTGCACCCCCCCAAAACCCAAACCCACAACCCAGGAACTGATCGGTTCAGCCGTCGGTCAGCCGACGGATCCTTCGAGCGTGATGCCCAGCAGCTGCTGCGCCTCCAGCGCGAACTCCATCGGCAGCTCCTTGAACACTTCCTTGCAGAAGCCGCTCACGATCATGCTCACGGCCTGCTCGGCATCGAGCCCGCGTGCCTTCAGGTAGAAGATCTGGTCTTCGCCGATCTTGCTGGTCGAGGCCTCGTGCTCGAGCGTGGCGCTGTTGTTGCCGACCTCGACGTACGGGAACGTGTGCGCGCCGCACTGGTTCCCCACCAGCATCGAGTCGCACTGCGTGTAGTTGCGTGCCCCGTGCGCCTTGGGCAGGATCTGCACCTTGCCGCGGTAGCTGTTCTGCCCCTGCATCGCGCTGATCCCCTTCGACACGATCGTGCTCTTCGTGTTGCGGCCGATGTGGATCATCTTCGTGCCCGTGTCGGCCTGCTGCTTCTTGCTGGCCACGGCCACCGAGTAGAACTCGCCGACGCTGTTGTCGCCCTGCAGGATCACGCTCGGGTACTTCCACGTGATCGCGGAGCCGGTCTCGACCTGGGTCCACGAGATCTTGGCGTTCGTCATCGCCTTGCCGCGCTTCGTGACGAAGTTGAAGATGCCGCCCACGCCGTGCTCGTCACCGGCATACCAGTTCTGCACGGTGCTGTACTTCACGGTGGCGTTGTCGAGCGCGACGATCTCCACGACGGCGGCATGCAGCTGGTTGGTGTCGCGCTTCGGCGCGGTGCACCCTTCCAGGTAGCTCACGTACGACCCTTCGTCGGCCACGATGAGCGTGCGCTCGAACTGGCCCGTCTCCGCCGCGTTGATGCGGAAGTACGTGCTCAGCTCCATCGGGCACCGCACCCCCTTCGGGATGTAGCAGAACGACCCGTCCGAGAACACCGCGCTGTTGAGCGCCGCGAAGAAGTTGTCGCTGTACGGCACCACCGAGCCGAGATACTGCTGCACCAGCTCGGGATGCTCGCGCACCGCCTCGCCGAACGACATGAAGATCACGCCGTGCTTGCCGAGCTCCTCCTTGAACGTCGTGCCCACCGACACGGAATCGAACACCGCGTCGACGGCCACGCCCGCCAGGCGCTTCTGCTCCGTGAGCGAGATGCCGAGCTTGCTGTACGTCTCGAGCAGCGCCGGATCGACCTCGTCGAGCGACGCCAGCGGCTTCACCGACTTGGGCGCGCTGTAGTAGCTCGCCGCCTGATAGTCGATGGGCGGATAGTGCAGGTTGGCCCAGTGCGGCTCGGTCATCGTCTGCCAGCGGCGGAACGCCTTGAGCCGCCACTCGAGCAGCCACTCGGGCTCCTGCTTCTTGGCCGAGATGAAGCGCACAGTGTCCTCGGTGAGCCCGGGCGGCAACGTGTCCGCCTCGATGTCCGTCGTGAAGCCGTACTGGTACTCGCGATTGACCAGTTGCTCGATGGTCGAACTCATGCCTGCTCCTGTAGCGCCGTCGAATGAGGATCTGCCACCACGTACTCACACCGCCCGCACCCTTCCCGCCGATGTGCGCGGCGCACCACCGGCGCCCCGAGCATCCGCTCCACGAAGCGCGCCTCGGCGGCGCACACTTCCGGCACGCGCTCGACGATGTCGCGCAGCGCGCAGTTGAACACCCGCAGCGTGCCACCCGCCGGCGCGCCTCCTGCCTCGGCTTCCGCCATGTAGCCCCGTGCGGTGAGCAACTCCGCCACCAGGGGCAAACGTTCCTCGGCCGGCACGCCGGCCAACACCGGCGCCGCTTCCGACGCCAACTGCTCCCACTGACCATCCAACAGCGCCTGCACCGCAGCCGTGCCCCCCTGCGCCCGCACCGCCTCGATGGCCGAGGCCAGGGCCGGCGCATACCGCCGCGGGAACAGTGCCTCCCCCGCCGGGGTCAGCGTGTACACGTACACGGGCGCGCCCACGCCGCGCACATCACGGCGGTAGCGCACCAGCCCATCATCCTCGAGTGCCTTGAGGTGCCGTCGCAGCGCGTTGGCCGTGACCCCGAACTGCTCAGCCAACTCATGGGCCGAGCAGTTCGGCGTCTTCTTGAGCGCCACCAGCAGGTCGGCCCGCATGCCGCGAAAGCCACTCAGCGCGCCGATCACATCATCCATGGGCGACAATCTAGCTCGGGTTTATGCGATACGTCAACAAAACCCTGCACGAATTAATGCGCGCCTGACAGACGAGCTCGCCTGTTTCGCTGCGGGCCCCCCGATGCTAGTCTATGAAAATTGCGGCGTTGCGATGTGTGTCACCTCCGCCGTTGATTCCCGCCTCGCGTCACTCTCCCCGCTCCGAGGACAATCCCAGCCGTGCGTCTGACCGTCGTCGTGGCTGTCGTGGTGCTGCTGGTCGGTGTCGTTGCGCTCGTGCGGGCGCAGCGCATGAACCGTGCGTCCATCGAGCGGGATGGCCTGTCGCGCTTCCGTGACGCGTTCCGGGGGCGGTATCCCGAGGTGCTGCTGTCCCAGGTCTATCACTATCTGGCCGAGCGCCACGGGGTGGTCGAGCCCCACTACATCGTCAACCCGTCGGACGACCTCGAACGCGTCTATGGCCTGGTCGATCTCGACCTCGAAGACGCGGTGCTCGTCATCGCCGACCGGGCCGGCGCCCGCCTGCCGCGTGCGACCGAGCTGGACACGCTCAAGGCCAATGTCCGCTCCGTGGACGACCTGCTGCGCTACCTCGAGCCATTCTTCCGGCCCGAGGTGGTGAAGGGCTGAGTGCGGGGCCGCGCGGCGCGCCGCGTCGCGTTGTGTCGGGCCGCGTTGCGTCGGGCCGCGTCGTGCGGCCTTCTGCTCGTCGTGGCCGCCTGCGGACGGCCCCTCACGCCACTCGCACCGGCGCCGCTGCCGGCGGCGGCACCCTCCGCACCGTCTCCCGCCGGTGTGAACTCGCGCCGCGTCCCGACGCATGCGGGCCCGCGTAGTGACGGCGTCTCCGACGACGACCTGGCCGCGCTGTGGGCGCGTCAGCTACGGGTGCCCGTCGATGGCCTCAGGCGCGACCAGGTCCGTGACAGCTACACCGCGCGCCGCGACGGCGGCATCCACGCCGCGCTCGACCTGCTCGCGCCGCGCGGCACCCCCGTGCGGGCCGCCGACGACGGGACGATCGGACGACTCGCCGATGGGCCTGTCGGCGGTATCGCGATCTACGCGTCCGACCCCGAAGCACGGTTCGTGTACTACTACGCCCACCTCGATCGTCTCGCGGTCGGCGTGGCGGTGGGGCGGCGCATCGCCAAGGGCGACGTCATCGGCTACGTTGGCACCACGGGGAACGCACCGCGCGACACACCGCATCTGCACTTCCAGGTGATGAAGCGCGCCGCGGGCCGCGCCTGGTGGAGTGGACCGCCCATCAACCCGATGACTTTCTTCGCATCCGACGGTGCGGACGCGCCGGCGCCTGCGCCACGCATCCCCCGCTCGGTCCCCGACTGGAGCTGGCCATGAGCATGACCGGAAAAGACCGCGCGGCCCTGCGCGCCGAGGCCCACCATCTCAGCGTGCAGGTGCACGTCGGGCACGCCGGGCTCACGCCGGCGCTGCTCAAGAGCCTCGATGACGTGCTGCGCACGCACGAACTGGTGAAGGTGCAGGTGGCCAAGGGCGGCGAGTTGTCGGCCAAGGAGGCTGCGAACGCCGTCGCGAACGAACTGGGCACCGAGGTCGTTCAGGTCATCGGTCGCACCTTCACGGTGTACCGCCACAACCCCGCCCTGCCGCGCAGCGAGACGCCCGCCTGGCGGCGCTGAGACTGCGCTGGCACCGCGCTTGTCGAGCCCGGTCGTACCACTATCTTCCCCCTCAGCCGCTCATTCCAGCCGGCCGCGTCGACCCGAGACCCGCACATGCCCTACGTCATCACCGAAGCCTGCATCTCCGTCAAGGACAAGTCCTGCGTCGACGTCTGCCCGGTCGATTGCATCTACGAGGGCGCCGATCAGCTCTACATCCACCCCGACGAGTGCATCGACTGCGGGGCCTGTGAGCCGGAGTGCCCGGTGACGGCGATCTTCCCCGAGGAGGACGTGCCGACGCCGCTCAAGAGCTACGTCGCGAAGAACCGCGAGGTCTTCACCAGCGACACCCCGCCCGGGCGCCCCACGCGCTGAGGTGGGCAGCGGCGCGTCCACGGGGACGCGCCGCTGCCGGCTGGGCGCTCGTCAGATCGTCCAGCCGCGCGCCTTCCACCAGAAGAGCGCACCCAGCACGACGTACTGCCCGATGGTCGAGCGCTCGCTCCAGATGGCTTCACGCCAGTCGTGCGGGCCCTGCGTGGCGCCGGCCGGCGGCCGCCCAAACCACCTCGGTGTGCGGGCCTTGTACTCGAGATACTCGCGCCCGAAGATCGACTCGAGCACGCCTTCCTCGTACCGCACGATCAGCGTGTACTCGATGGCGAAGACCAGCGTGGCCACCGGCAGGAACCAGAACACGCCGGACACCACCGTGAAGCCCATCCACGCCAGGTAGTTGCCCACATAAAGCGGATTGCGGCACCAGGCGAACGCGCCGTAGGTGACGAGACGCTGCACCTCACGCGAGCGTCGGCGCGTCACGGTGCCGGCCGCCGCGACACCGGCCGTGCGGACCAGCTCTCCCAGCAGCACGAGCGACAGCCCCACCGCCCACGTGGTGACGCTCTGCGTGCCCGGCACCAGCAGCGGCACCAGCAGGAAGGGCACCGGTAGCCAGCCGCGGTTCTTGAAGAGCACCTGCCCGATGCGGGCAGCGGGCGAGCGTTCGGCTTCGGAGATCGTAGAGGTCATGCCAGCGTGCGCAGGAAGTCGGCGAGGGCGTGCGTCGTGGCGGATGGGCGCTCGACACACGGCACATGGCCCGCGCCGGCGATGATCTCGAGGCGGACCCGCGCTGCGGGGGGCAACGCCTCCGCAATGGCGCGCGCCTCCGATGTCGGCGTGAGCGTATCCTCGTCGCCGACCACCACGAGCGTGGGAACGCTAATCGTGCCGAGCGTTCTCCGTGAGTCCGGCCGGTCCCGCAGCGCCTGCAGCGCGCCCACGATGCCCGCTGTAGGCTGGCGGCTCATCATGGCGCGCAGCCCCGCGACGACGTCACCGCGGCGCGCCCGCGTCTCGGCGCCCACCATCCCCGGCAGCATCGCTTCGGCAATCGCGCCCGCGCCCTCGCGTCGCGCCTGCGCGATCATCGTGTCGCGGCGCGCGCGCGCCTCGTCGCTGTCGGCGCCGGCGCGCGTGTCGCACAACACCAGCGCCCGCACCCGCGCCTCGTGGCGACGCCAGAACGCCATGGCCACGTAGCCGCCCATCGACAACCCGCACACCACCGCCTGGGCGATGCCCAGGTGATCGAGCAGCGCGGCCGCGTCGTCGGCGTACTGGTCGACACTGAACGGGCCATGCGTCGACGACTGCCCGAAACCGCGCAGGTCGGGCACGATGCAGCGTGCCTCGCTGGCGAGCGACAATCGCTGCGCGTTCCACAGCCCCCGGTCGTGCGGGAAGCCGTGCAGGAACAGCACCGGCACGCCGTCCCCCTGGTCGTCGTAGCCCAGCTGCACATCGGGGAGATGGGCGATCATGCGACGGGACCCTTCTCGGCGTTCGCCTCGTCCTCCTCCATCTGCTGCCGCTTCTCCTCACGCACCAGCACCTTCTCCCGCACGTTCTCCCGCTCGGCCACCATGCGCAGCGGCACGAGCACGGCCGCCGTGAGCGGCACCGCGACCATGAGGCCGAGGAAGCCGAAGACGAGCGTCATCAAGGTCTGGGCAAGCAGCGTGATCGCCGGTGGCAGGTCCATCCCGCCCCGCATGAGGTACGGGATGAGCAGGTTGTTCTCGAGGAACTGAATGCCCCAGTACAGGGCGGCCACGGCGAGCGCCTTTTCCGGCGAGTCAACGAACCCCATGAGCACCGCCGGGACGGCACTCAGCACCGGCCCCACGGTGGGGATGAATTCCATCAGGCCGGCGATGAAGCCCAGGGCAAACGCCGCTTTCACGTCGAGCAGCAGCAACGCGACGGTGCACACCGAGCCGATCACCACCATGGCGATCAACTGCGTCACCAGCCATTTGCGCAGCACCGTGGCCACCTCGGCCATGATGAGGCGCGCCTGTGCACGCGACGACGCCGGCACGGCCGCCAGCAACCATCCGCGATAGACGTGCGGCTCGGCGCCGATGTAGATGGCGAGGAAGACCAGCAGTACGAAGGCCGTGATGACGGCGAGCGTGTTGGTGACGAAGGAGAACAGGTATTTCGCGGCCGTCGAGGTGATCGTGGACCAGCGATCCTTCACGGCCTGCGAGGCTGCCTGCGACGGCGACACCGCGTCGGGTGGCGCGACCGCCTGCGACGGGGGGGCCTGCGCACTGTCGGCGGCTGGGGTGGTGGGCAGGATCGCCTTCATCCAGCCGCCGCCGCGGGAGTCGAGCCACTGCTGCACCTTGCCGATCGCCGCCGGGAACTCCTGCCGCAGGACCGCCCCCTGCTCGATGAGCGTGGGCGCGGTCCAGGCCAGCACCCCGCCGATGCTTCCGAGCGTACCGAAGACGATGAGTGCGGCGCCCACGCCGCGGCGGATGCGCCAGCGCTCCAGATAGTCCACCCCACGCCCCACCGCGAGCCCGAAGAGCGTCGCCAGGAAGACGAGGAACACCAGCGAACTGACCGACCAGAGGAGCTGCATGCCGAACCACACGGCGAGTGCAACCAGCGCCGCGCGCGCGATGTCGGCACTCCGCCAGCCGCGACGCATGGGAGTGAGAGGGTCGGGAAGCAGCGTCGGGTCGGTGGCCATGTCCTCGAAACTAGTGGTCCGGTGTACTATTCAGGCACCCATGCCTGCTCCTGCACCACAGTACCTCGACACCGTCGAATCGGTCGATCGGTTCCTCGCCTCGCTCAGCGGTGAGCGGGCCATCGCCCTCGATACCGAGGGCGCCAGCTTTCATCGCTTCGTCGACCGCATCTACCTGCTGCAGCTGTCGACGGCGCGCCATGAAGCCGTCATCGACCCACTCCCCATCGGGACACCGGCGCGGCTCGGCGCGTTCCTCGAGGACCCGCAGGTCGAGGTGGTCCTGCACGACGCCGACTACGACTTGCGTCTGCTGCATCAGGATTATGGGTGGCGCGTCACCAACCTGTTCGACACGCGCGTCGCGGCCCAACTGCTCGGCATCAAGGCGTTTGGGCTGGCCGCACTCCTCGAGCAGTTCTTCGGCCTCAAGCTCGACAAGAAGCATCAGCGGGCGGACTGGAGCATGCGTCCGCTCACGGCCGACATGCTCGACTACGCCGCGCAGGATACGCGGCACCTGCTGGGGCTGCGCGACCGTCTGCACGCCGAACTCGACCGCAAAGGGCGGCTGCATTGGGCCCGCGAGGAGTTCTTGCGTGCGGAGGATACGCGCTGGGAGAACGACGGCAGCGACGACGGCTTCCTGCGTCTCAAGGGCGCGCGCGATCTCAACCGCCGGGAGCTCGCGCGCCTGCGGGAGCTGGTGCGGTGGCGCGATGCCATCGCTGCGGAGCTCGATCGCGCGACGTTCCGCGTGGCCGGCAACGAGGTGCTGCTCGATCTCGCACGCAGCGCCCCGGGCAGTCGCGAGGCGCTCTTCGCGGTGAAGGGCTTCCCGCGCGGCATGAACGACGCTCGCGCACAGGAGGCGCTGCAGGCCATCGTCCGCGGCAACGCCGTGCCCGACAGCGAACTGCCGCGCTTTCCCAAGGCGCCGCGGTGGGACCGTGACCCGGACTTCGACGAGCGTGTCGCGCGTCTCAAGTCCGTCCGCGACGCGGTCGCCGCCGATCTCGATCTCGACCCCGGCGTCCTCTGCTCGCGGGACCGCATGGAGGCGGTGGCGCGCCGCAATCCGCGGCACGTCGAGGAACTCGAAGGCATCCCCGAACTGCGACGCTGGCAGGCCGAAGTCCTGGGCAAGGGGTTCGTGAAGGCCCTCGCCGGCATGCCGGAGCCGTCGCCCTACAGGCCCGGCTGATTCGACAGCGTTGCGTGGCCGCAACGCTGCAGGCACCCCCGAGGCGCATACGCCACACATGGCGAGCTGATCCATTGCGGCCGCTGCGCCGTGAGTTCGCGTAAACTATTGCCGGTCAATTGTTTAGAATGCGTGCTACGGCAACCAAGGTGCGGCAGGCTCGGCGGCACGTCCGCTGCGATTGAAGGTGGGCAAGTCAGGCAGCGCCAACCGAACGCTCACGCCGCCCTCCGTATGCCGACGCTCAACGCCTTCATCAGCCGCACCCTCGGGCGCCTCGCGCCCCACGATGCCACCCTGCGTCTCTACACGCAGATCGCGCTCGTCGGGTGCGCCGTCGACCTGCTCACCAAGGAGCTCGCCGAGCGCATGCTCGCCGACCACTCCGTGGCGCTGGGCAAGCACATGGCGCTCATGCTGGTGTGGAACCTCGGCGCGGCCGGCGGCGTGCAGCTCGGTCCCTTCACGGCGACGCTCAACGTCCTGGTCACCGTGCTGGCGATCGGCATGGTCATGGTGGTCGTGCGTCCCATCGCCGCCATCGACCGACGCGCGCCGCTGCCCCTCGGACTGGTCACGGGTGGGGCACTCGGCAATCTGCTCAGCATCGTCGTGGGCCCCGAGGGCGTGGCGGATTTCCTGGCGGTGCCGGTGAGCGCGGACACGACCATCGTGGTGAACGTGGCCGACCTGCTGCTCTGGAGCGGTTCTCTCCTGCTGGTGCCCGTGGTGGTGCGCCTGCTGGCGGCCCACCGGGCGGAGCGGGCGGCGAAGATGGCGCCGCTCGCGCCCATCCCCGCCGCTGTGGTCCTTCAGAAGCCCATGTAAGCGCGCACGCGGGGCTCGATGCGCTCAGGGCTCCAGGGCGGCGACCAGATGAGGTTCATCACCACGTCGGTCACGCCAGGCAGGCCGCGCAACTGCTGCTCCGCCTCACCCATGATTTCGGGTCCTGAGGGACACCCGGGCGACGTGAGGCTCATGTCCACGCGCACCGTGCCGTCCTCGACCTGCACGTCGTAGATCAGGCCGAGATCGACGATGTTGAGGTTGAGCTCGGGGTCCTTCACGCGACGGAGCGCCAGCCGTGCCTGATCGGCCGAGATGCCGGCAGGCGGACCATCGGCGACGGGTTCGTCGCCGGACTGACGCGGCTCGGTCTCGCTGAGCGCGTCGGCGTCGCCGGGAAGGGGAGTGGATTCGTCGGACATGCCCGAAAGCTAGCGGGCGCCCTTTCTCGCCGTCGAGCCCTTGGCTGCCGCCGATTTGGCGGGTGGCTTCTTGGCGGTCGACTTCTTCGCGGTCGGCTTCTTTGCCGTGGACTTGGCTTTCGAGGCGGTGTTGCCCGTCGGGGTGGACTTGGCCGTCGAGGTCGTCTTGGCCGTCACCTTGCCCGACGAGCTCGACTTTCTGGCGGCCGCCGCCTTCCGTGCTGCGGCCGCGCGGGCGGCAGCGCGTCGCCGCGCCGCGCTCGACGCGCGACTCGAACGCAGTGGCCGATTCCAGTCGGTGGCCACATCGGCCCGGAAGCTGGCCGGGAAGGCCCGCACCCCGGTGGGGTCGTCCATGACGGCCAGCGCCGCCGCGTCGGCCAGGTCGTTGCGCACATCGGCGATGACCTTGGACGGCCGCCGGGCCTTGGCGGCATGCACGCGGTTCGTCAGCAGGATCACGAACATCTGCCGATCGGGGTCGATCCAGAGCGAGGTACCGGTGAAGCCCGTGTGTCCGAAGGCGCGCTCGGACATCACCGACCCGCAGCCAGCGCCCCCGTCGCAGGTGTCCCAGCCGAGCGCGCGATGTCCTGCCGCGCGGCGCGTGAACAGCGCCACGGTGCTGTCGGCAAGGATGCGCACGCCGTTGTACGTGCCGCCGTCGAGCAGCATCTGGGCGAAGACGGACAGATCGGCGGCGCTGCTGAACAGCCCCGCATGACCGGCCACGCCGCCCAGCGCGAAGGCGTTCTCGTCGTGCACTTCCCCCCGCAGGGCGTAGCCGCGCGGCGGCGCGATTTCTGTGGGGGCCGTCCGCGCGACGTCGTCGCCTTGCACGCCGAAGCGCGTGTCGTTCATGCCCAGGCGGCGGAACACCTGCTCGTCGAGGAAGCGATCGAGCCGCGTGCCGCTCACCTCTTCCACGATGAAGCCGAGCAAGTCGGCCCCGAGGTCGGAGTACTCGTAGCAATTGCCCGGCTTGCACTGCACCGGCGAGGCCAGGACGGCCGTGCGCGCCTCGGACGGCGACGACGTCGTGCGCCAGAGTTCGCGCCCGGCGGGCAGTCCGCCCCGGTGCGTGAGCAGGTGCCGCACGGTGACCTCGTCGCGCAGGCCCCCCGTGAAGGTGGGCAGGTACCGGCGCACGGGCGCATCGAGATCGATGGCGCCCCGGTCGTACAGCAGCATGACGGCCGTGGTGGTGGCCACGACCTTGGTGAGCGAGGCGAGGTCGAACAGGCTCTCCTGCGCCGACACCCGGGTGCGGCGTGTCCAGTCGAGCGTGCCGATGCCGCGGGACCAGACGGCGTAGCCCTTGCGGCCCACCACGAGCGACGCGCCAGGGAAACCACCCGCATCGACCCCGCGCTGCACCACCCGATCGATCGTGGCCAGGCGTTCGGCCGACATGCCCACGGCGGCCGGCTCGCGCTCGGGCAAACCTCCGCCTCGCCATGCCGCAGCCGCACCCACGCGCGTGGCGTCGGCGGCAGCAAGCAGGAGGGAGGCGAGGAGGATCACGGGCGCACCAAGGCCGAGGGAGAAACGGCAGCTTACGCCAATTAGGGGCATCGCCCCCCGGCGTCAAGCACTCCGAGAGGAACGATTCGCCCGCGGGCGAGGCAACGCCGGGGCCGACGTCGGCCGTGCGACGGGTCACGCGGCCCGATGCGGTACCCCGCAGGGACCCGGTAGGTCACCGGTCCACGCCCGGCAACCCTCGCGGGGCGGCGCGTGACAGATTGTGTGGACCCATGGAGACCGATGCCGCCATCGTTCGGCGGGCGATCGAGGGTGACGAGCGCGCGATGCGCCTGCTGTGGAACCAGCATGCGCCCCACGTCGATGCCGTCGTCCGTCGCCTCGCCGGTGATCCCGACCTCGCCGAGGATATCGCGCAGGAGGTCTGGATCCAGATCTTCCGTGCCCTCCCGTCGTGGCGGGGGGACGCGAAGTTCAGCACGTGGATCCATCGGGTGGCCATCAACCGCACGCTGAACGCGATGCGACGGGTGAAGCGACTCGCCGCCGCGGAGACGGCCATCGAGGAGGATTCGGCCGCCGTGGAACAGGACGCGGAGCGCAGCATGCTCGCGCAGACCATCGAGGAGGCGACCCGCAAGTTGTCCCCGGGGGCGCGCACGGTGTTCCTGCTGCACGACGTCGAAGGCTACACGCATGAGGAGATCGCGGCCGAGCTGGGGATCACGGCCGGCGGCTCCAAGTCCCAGTTGTTCAAGGCGCGGGCGAAGCTGCGCCGGTTGCTCGCCCCGCTTGTCGACACGTTCTCTTCCGGCATGGATCGCAGCTATGCAGCACCTTGATACCGGGCGGCTCGCCGCCTTCGACCACGAGCCGTTCAGCGACGACGAGCGCGCGCATCTCGCGAGTTGCGCCGTGTGTCGCGCCGAACGCGACGCCCACGTGCAGTTGGTGACGCTGGCCGCCGGCGTGCGCGAAGCTGACGCGCACACCGACGCGCGGTTGTTGCCGTGGGAGCGTATCGCGGACGGGTTGCGTCGTGAGGGGTATCCCACGGTGCACGGCGAGGCGGAGGCAGCGTTCGCGTCCGCGATCACGCAGACGCCCGTCGGTGGTGACATCGGCGATGGTCCGATGCGGGGAGCCGCGCCGGCCATGCGCTCGTTCGGCGCCAGGTGGATGGCGCCTGCGCGTCGGCTGGCGGCAGCGGTGGCGCTCGTCGTTGGCGGCGCGTGGCTCGGACGAGTCGCGCCGGGTGCCGGCGTCGCGGTCGCCACCTCCGACAGCAGCGCGACCCTCATGCCTGCCGTCGCGCGTGGTGATGCGGGGTTCGGCTCCATCGACGAGGCCACCGGGGCACTCAGTCGGGCGCAGCGGGAGTACGAACGCGCCTCGCTGTGGCTGGCTGCGAATGACACCGCCGCCCGCGACTCGGAAGTGTATCGCGCGCGCCTCGCGGCGCTCGACCAGATGATGGCGGCGTCGCGTGCGGCGCTGCGTGATGCGCCGCAGGACCCGATTCTCAACCACTACTACCTGGCCGCGTACAACGCGCGCGAAGCGACGCTGCAGCAGCTCGTGAGCACGCTGCCGGCGGACAAGGTGATCGAGCGGTACTGATGATGCCCATGTCTCCCCGATCTTTCCGGCGCACGGGGCTGGTGGCGCCAGTCGCGCGACACGTCGTCGCCTCGCTCGCGGTGGCGTCGGTGGCCGGCGCGCAGGTGCGCGGCACGATCGCGCGCACGCCGATGTCCGGCGTCCGCATCAACGCCTGCGCCGAACTGGAATCGGCGCCCACCCCGCTTGCCAACGTGCCCGAAGGACTCGCGCTGCTGCGTCTCAAGCGGGAGCTCGAAGGCGCGATGGTGACGATGGAGAAACAGCGGCAGTTGCAGGGCGAGCAGGTGCTGCGCGTGTCGGAGCTGCAGCGCGGCGTCGATTCGGCCATGCGGATCATCGTGCGCGCCATCGGGCCCGACGGCCCCGTGGCGAATGGTCTCGCGGGCGCGGGCAGCGGGACGGTCACGCTGCGACGTGGTGATTCGACGCGCGTGCTCATGAACGGCCGCGTGCTCGAGGGTCGCCCGCTGTTCACGTTCACCGACAGTGTGCTGCGGGTGCACGAGGCGCTGCCCGCCGCCATCGTGCGCGCGCTGCAGCCGCGGGTCGCGGCATTTGCCATCGAGGCGGAGGCGGCGCTCATGCCGCGCGCCGCGTCGATGAACGGCTATGTGGGCTTCACGCTCTCCGGCGCGCAAATGCGCGTGGTGTCGCCGCAGGGTGTCATCACGAGCCACTGCGAGTATCCGCTGGTGGAGTCGGTCGACGCCGGCTCGCCGGCCGAGCGCGCGGGGATCGTCTCGGGCGACACGCTCGTGGCGTACAACGGGCGCGACGTGACGCAGCAGGCCGTGAACTATCCCGAGTTGCTCGTGCCCGGCAGCACGGTGCGGGTGCGCCTGCGCCGCGGCGCGCGCAGCCGCGAGGTGCCGGTCACGGTCGCGCCGCGCACCGAGGAGCGGACGCAGGGGCAGCTCCGCCCGGCCCTGCCACGTGGCGGTGGGGCGATGGGCCCGATGGGCGACGTGCTGGTCGAGCTGCGCGCGACGCGCCCCTCGGAATTGTCGCCGGGGAGCATGAACATCATGCTGTCGCCCAGGAGCAGCGGCCTGGCAGTGCTGGCGGGCGCGCAGTTCGCCACGATCGACGAGCAACTGGCCGAAAGCCTCACCCTCGACGCCGGCCTGCTCGTGCTGCAGGTCGCGCCCGGAACGCCGGCGGCCGACGCCGGTTTGCGTGCCGGCGATGTCGTCACCGCTGCCAACGGCACCCGCATTCGCGAGGTCGGTGCGCTGCGCACCCTGCTGTCGGGGAATACGCGGGAGCTGCGCCTCGCGGTGCACTCGCGCGCCACCGGCGAGCGCGTGGTGGTGCTCAAGCTGCGCTGAGTGCGCTGACGCGTCGCGTCAGCGCGCGTCGCGTCAGCGCGCGTCGCGTCAGCGCAGCGAGCCGGCGGGTACGGAGTAGACGAGGCGAATGGTCGCCTTGTCCGCCTCGCTCAGCTCTCGCACCCGCACGCGCGGCGCCATGATGTCGTCGGCGTTCGGGGAATGATCGAGGCCCAGCAGATGGCCCACCTCGTGCAGGGCAATCGCGCGCATCTGTGACGGCGAGACCGCACCGCCCGCCGGATGCTGCACGGCGAGCTGGATGTCGCTGCGCACCAGCCACCAGCGCGCGTCTCGGCTCCACACGGTCTTGCCGCTGATGCCGCTCGCGAACCGCTCGACGAAGCGCACGCGAATGTCGGCCAGCGCACTGTCGGCGGTGAAGGTGAAACGCACCGGCAACCCGGCCTGCGTCCACGTCGCGAAGGCATCGCGCACCACGGGTAGGAAGTCCGCGGTCCACCCTTCGAGACGCGGAGCGTCGATGACCTGCACGCGCAGCGGGCGCGCGATGTGGTCCGGCCAGCGCGCCAGCGCCGAATCCCGCGCCAGCAGCAAGGCCTCGAGATACGTGCCGGCCGTGTGGGGCGCGAGCCGTCGACGCATGGACTCTGCGTCGAAGGTCATGCGCTCTCCCTCGGTGAGCGGATCGGCCACGACGCGTTCCTCGACATGGCCGGACGCGGCGCGCTCGGCCGAAGCAGCACCGGTCGCGTGGTCGATCGCGCCGTCCGCGGCACCGGCTGCCGTGCTGTCACTGGGACGCACGCGTGCGGCGTCGAGGCGCCGTGTGCCGACGGTCTGCCCCCCGATGAAGCAGGCGAGGCCGAGGACGCAACTGACGAGCAGGTGTTCGGCCTTCATCGTGGACGCGGCAGGTCAGGGGGCGCCGCGCCCCTCCAGCAGAAAGGCGTCGACGGCCGTGAAAAAGGCGTCGGGTGCTTCCCAGAACGGGTTGTGCCCGGCGTCAGCGAGTGGAGCGAGACGGGCTCGCCCCAGCACGGCCGCGGTCTGCTCCGCCACGGCGAGAGGAAGCACGTCGGCCACGCCGTGGACGACGAGTGCAGGAACGGGCAGGTCACGCAGGCGCGCGCTCCAGTCGTAGCCCTCACGGCGCAGTCGCGCGGCCAGCACGGCGCCGGTCAGGCTGTCGCCGCGCGGTGGGGCGACCTGGGCGGCGAACGCCGCGTCGGCAAACCACGCCGGGAAGAACGCTTGGGCGTACTCAGCGTGGGCGGGGAGGTCGGGGGTCTCGAGCGGGGCCACGGAGAGCGCGGCGAGCCGGGCACGAGCATCGCCCGTGAGACGGGCCAGCGCGGCGTCGTTCAGCGCCGGCAACCAGGCCCCGGTCACGCCGACCGCGTTGACCAGCACCAGACGCGCGACCGCCGCCGGGTCGGCGGCGGCGGCGAGCATGGCGATGCCGCCGCCCCAGGAGTGCCCGAGAAGATCCCACTGCTCGAGCCCCATTGCGGAGCGCAGGGCGACGAGGTCGTCGCCGTCGAATTCGATGCGCGATGCCCGCACGCCGGGCGGTGCGGCGCTCTCGCCGCGCCCGCGCTGGTCGTACAGCACGAGTTGCCGCCGTTGGGCGAGCGGCGCCAGCGCCGGCCAGAGGAGCCGGTGGCCAAAGAGGAGTCCGCCATTCACGCAGCAGAGCGGCGGGCCCGAGGGCGCCTCGGGTGCGGGCGTGCGCCAGACCGCAAAGTCGAGCCCACGGACGCGCACCGTGAGTCGTTCGAGCGGCGGCCGAGGGGGCTGTCGGCGTCGGAACTCGAGCCAGCGGGCGCGGGCGTCAATCGGCATGCGCGAAAGATGACCAGCGGGGGAAGGATAATCCGATTGACTTTGTCGGATTATGAGATCATCATCGGTTTTCGTTTGATGAAACCTGTTCTCAACTAGCGTTTCCCCACCCGCACTCCCCATGCAGACGCTCCGCCGCGCCCTCTTCTGGCTCCACCTTGCCGCCGGCGTGATCGCCGGGATTGTCATTCTGATGATGTCGGTCACCGGGGTCGCACTGACCTACCAGCGGCAGATGCAACGCTGGGCCGACCTGCGGGGCGTCCACGATGCGCCGCCCTCGGCCGGCGCGCGGCCGCTCTCGGCCGATTCGCTGCTGGCCGTCGTCACGGCGCGGACGGGGCAGGCCCCCACGCAGGTGGTGTGGCGCGCCGACGCCGCGGCCCCGGTGGAGGTGGTCACGGGCCGCGAACGGGCCTACGTGAGCCGCTACACGGGGGCGGTCCTGAGCACCGGAAGTGCGGCCATGCGCACGTTCATGAGCCGCATGACGTCGTGGCATCGCTGGTTCGCCCTCGAGGGACCGCAACGCGTCTGGGGGCGGCAGGCGACCGGTGTCGCGAACCTGCTGTTCCTGGGCATCCTGCTGAGCGGACTGTGGCTCTGGTGGCCGCGTCGGCTCACGTGGCGGCTACTGCGCAACAACCTGTGGTTCCAGCGCGGTCTGTCGCCCAAGGCGCGCGACTTCAACTGGCATCATGTGCTCGGCTTCTGGAGCGCCTTGCCGCTCATCGTCATTGTCGCGTCCGGCGCGGTCATCTCGTATCCGTGGGCCAGCGCGCTGGTCTATCGCGCGGTGGGTGAGGCGCCGCCCGCACCGAGCGGTGGTGCGAGCAGTGGTGCGAGCAGTGGCGCGAGCAGTGGCGCGAGCGGTGGTGGCGGCGGCGGCGGCGCGGAGCGCGTATCGGACGCGGAGCGCACGTCGCGCGACGTGATTGTCCCGGAGGTCGGTGACGTCGCGGCGCTGGCCGGCCGCTATGAGCCCGCGTGGCGGAGTGCGTCGCTGGCGTGGCCACGCGGTCCACAGGCGCCGCTCGTCTTCACGCTCGACGCGGGTACTGGTGGAGAACCGCAGAAGCGCGGCACCCTCACCGTGCCGCGCGATGGCGAGCCGGTGAGCTGGAAGCCGTTTGCCGCACAACCCACCGGTCGACGCGCCCGCTCGTGGATGCGGTTCCTGCACACGGGCGAGGCGCTCGGCCTGGTCGGACAGACGGTGGCCGGAGTGGTGTCGGCCGCGGCCGCGCTGCTCGTGTACACCGGGCTCGCCCTCACCTGGCGCCGCTGGCGTGCGTGGCGTCGCCGCCCGTCCCCGCGCGCCTTGCGGGGGTGACCGGCCGGCGGCATGATGGCGCATGGCGTCCGCCCCGCCTGCCATCGAACGTCGGATGCGTCCGCGCGACGACGAACTCGACCTGTTCGGCCTCACGCATCCGGGACGCGAGCGCACCGTCAACCAGGACCAGTTCCTGCTGTGCACGGTGCACCCGCAGATCGTCGTGCGCGGCACCAGCCTCGAGCGCATCGAAGCCATCACGCTGCGCGGCGAGCGCATGGCCACCATCATGCTTGTGGCCGACGGGGTGGGCGGCAGTGCCGACGGCACCGAGGCAAGCCGACTCGCCACCATTGCCATCACCGAATACTTCGCCTCCGCCATGCGGTGCTGGCATGCGGCGGGCAGCGCGAGCGAAGCGGAGTTCATGGACGAGCTTCGCGACGCCGCGCACGAAGCCCATCGGCGCGTGCGCGAGCAGTCAGAGGCACTCGACGGCCGTCGGATGGCGACGACCCTCAGCGTCGGCATCGTGGTGTGGCCGTGGCTGTACGTGGTGCAGGTCGGCGACAGTCGCTGCTACCACTATCAGGACGGTGCGTTGCAGCAGCTCACGCGCGACCAGACGCTGGCGCAGGACATGATCGACCGCGGGGCGCTCACCCCCGAGCGGGCACAGCACTCTCCCCTGCAGCATGTGCTCTCGAGCGCGATCGGTGCCGAGGAAGCCCTGCCGGAAGTCACGCGCCTCGACATCGGGCGTCGAGGCAGCATCACGCTGGTGTGCAGCGACGGCCTCACCAAGCACCTGTCGGACGACGACATCGCGCGGGCCTGCGCGACGATGACGTCGTCGGAGCAGCTCTGCCGCGACCTGCTGGAGACGGCGCTCGAGCGTGGCGGGACCGACAACATCACCGTCGTCGTCGGTCGCGTTCGTCCACTCAGGTGATGACGGTCGGGGCGTCGCGCCCGGTGCGGGCCGCGATCTCGCCCAATGCGAGCGCGATGTCCACGAGTGGTTGCAGCGCCGCCGCCGTGTCGAGCCCGAGGCGGGCCGGGTCTGTCTCGCGCGCCTCGATGTAGATGCGGATCGTCGCGCCCTCGGTGCCTGTTCCCGACAGCCGATACACGATGCGGGCGCCGTCGGTGAAGTGCACGCGCACGCCCTGGTGTTCACTCACGCTCCCGTCGACGGGATCGACGTAGCGGAAGTCGTCGGCCGACGCGACCTCGCGACCGTGCAGCGCGCGGCCGGCGAGTGTCGGCGCCGCGGCGCGGAGCTGCGCCATGACGCCCTGCGCTGCCTCGCTCGCGACTCCCTCGTAGTCGTAGCGGGTGTAGTAGTGCCGCCCGAACTGCGCCCAGTGGGCGCGCACGATGGCCTCGACGCTCTCCCCACGCGCCGCGATCACATTGAGCCAGAAGAGCACGGCCCAGAGGCCGTCCTTCTCGCGCACGTGGTCGCTGCCGGTGCCGAAGCTCTCCTCGCCGCACAGCGTGATGCGGCCGGCATCGAGCAACGTGCCGAAGAACTTCCAGCCGGTCGGCGTCTCGAAGCAGGGGATGCCCAGGGCGGCGGCCACCACATCGACCGCCGCGCTGGTGGGCATGGAGCGCGCGACACCGGTCAGTCCGCGCGCGTAGCCCGGCACGCGCGTGGCATTCGCGGCCAGTACCGCGAGACTGTCGCTGGGGGTGACGAAGAAGTGGCGGCCGAGGATCATGTTGCGATCGCCGTCGCCATCGGAGGCGGCCCCGAAGTCCGGCGCCGCACTCCCGAACAGTTCCTCGACGAGGTCGTGCGCGTACGTGAGGTTGGGGTCGGGGTGTCCACCGCCGAAGTCGGGAAGCGGCGTCGCGTTGATGACGGTGCCCGCCGGCGCGCCGAGCCGCTGCTCGAGAATCTCCCGGGCGTAGGGGCCGGTGATGGCGTGCATGGCATCGAAGCGCATGCGAAAGCCGCTCGCGAAGAGCGCCCGGATGGCACCGAAGTCGAAGAGCGACGCCATGAGGTCGGCGTACGCCGCCACGGGATCGACGACGTCGACCACGATGCCACCAGCGTGCGTACCCAGTCGCTGCGTTCCGACGACGTCGAGATCGAGCGGCGGCAACTGCGCGATGTGATAGCGTGTGAGCTTCGCCGCGCGCGCGGCCACCGCGTTGGTGAACGCTTCGGGGGCGGGTCCGCCATTTGAAGCGTTGTACTTGATGCCGAAGTCACCGTCGGCGCCACCGGGGTTGTGGCTGGCGGAGAGGATGATGCCGCCGGCTGCACCCTGCCGGATGAGGTGCGACGCGGCCGGTGTGGACAGCAGTCCGCCGCGACCGACCACCACGCGCGTGATGCCGTTCGCCGCGGCCATGCGCACGATGGTCGCGATGGCCTCGCGGTTGAGAAAGCGGCCGTCCCCGCCGACGACGAGCGCGCCGTCGCGCGGAATCGCGGCTTCCTCGAGCAGCGCCTGCACGAAGTTCTCGAGGTAATGCGGCTGCTGGAAGACCGTGGTGCGCTTCCGCAAACCGGACGTCCCCGGTCGCTGGTCGGCGAACGGGGACGTCGGGATGGTGTCGATGATCACGGGCAGTGCGGTGCGGGGAAACGCCTCACGTCCACTTGAGGTCGACCTTGGTGAGCGGAATCTGCCGCACCCGCTTTCCGGTGGCCTGGTAGATGGCACCGCACAGCGCCGGGATGAATGGCGGCATGGCCGGCTCACCAATGCCCGTGGGTGCGAACTCGGTCTTCTTCCAGTGCACCTCGACCACCGGCGGCGCCTGCTTGAGGCGGAGCAGCGGGAAGGTGGAGGCGCTGGGGCCGGTCACCGGGGAGAAATTCTGCTGCACCGCCGCGCCACCGACGAAGGTGATTTCCTGGCCGAGCGCCTGCCCCAACGCATCGAGCGCGGCACCTTGCGACTGCTGCTCGGCGTGGTTGGGGTTGATGATGTCGCTGCCGACATCGCCGACCACCCAGACCTTGTCGACCTTGAGTTCACCCGCCTTGCTCACCGTGGCCTGCACGACCTCGGCGAAGTAACCGCGGTGCGAGTAGTAGAAGGCGACGCCCATGCCGGTGCCCTTCGGGAGCGACGTCTTGCCCCACCCGGACACCTCACGCACCATCTCGAGCACGCCGATGACGCGCTTGGCGTCCATGAAGCCGGCCTGCTGTTGCGGCGTGGCCGGCTGCAACTGCGCATCGGGGATCTGCGCCTTGAGCATGTCGATGCGGTACTGCAGCGGGTCCTTGCCGGCCGCCTCCGCGCATTCGTCGATGAAGCCTTGGAACACGAACGACAGCGCGTTGGAGCGCGGGGCACGCAGCGCGCCGGTGGGCACGCCGAGCGGCATGACCGACGCATCGATGCGCAGGTTGGGCACGAAGCGCGCGGGGTACTCGCCGGGACCGATGTCGGCGCTGGGGGCAAAGCGCTCCCCCTCGCCGAACGTCACGCAATGGTTGCGGAACGCCACGAGCTTGCCGCTCGCGTCGAGACCGGCGGTGAACTGGTGGAAGCCGCCCGGACGGAAGAAGTCGTGCTGGAGGTCGTCCTCGCGCGTCCACAGCAGCTTGACCGGCACCTTCGCCTCGCGGGCGATGAACGCGGCTTCCACCATGTAGTCGTTGTTGAGGCGGCGTCCGAAGCCGCCACCGGCGCGCGTCATGTGCAGCGTGACCTGCTCGGGCTTGATGCCGAGCGTGTTGGCCACGAGCTGCACGCCAGACTGCGGCGTCTGCGAGTTCGACCAGATCTCGATGCGGTCGCCCACGACCTGCGCGGTGCAGTTCTGCGGCTCGAGGGGTGCGTGGGCGATGAACGGATAGCTGTACTCGGCCTTGAGGACCTTGGCCGCCGATGCGATGGCGGTGTCAAAGTCGCCATCCTTGCGAATCACGCGGTGTGCCGGCTGTGTGAACAGCTCCTTGGCCTTGGCGGCGAACGCGGCGCTCGACTGCTGGGCCGTGGGATGCTCGGCCCACGACACCACCAGCTTGCGGCGCGCCTGCTGCACCAGCCACCAGTTCTTGCCGATGATGGCGACGCCGGGCATGAGCCCCTGCAGGTTGGTGGTGCCGTCGACGACAAACGCGTGGGTGATGCCGGGCTGCGCCTTCACCACGTCGAGATTGGCCGACGCGACCTTCGCGCCGTACACCGGGGCCTTCACGAACGTCCCGTAGTGCATGTTGGGCACGACGACGTCGATGCCGAACATGGGCTTGCCCGTGAGGATGTCCTTCAGCCCGACCGTCTTGCGACGCGTGCCGATGATGCGGTACGCGCTCGGCGCCTTGAGCGGCACGGTGGCGAGATCGGGGGCCGGCATCGTGGCGGCCGCTGCGGCGAGGCTGCCGTACGTGGCGCGACGGTTGGATGCCTTGTGCACCACGACGCCTGGCTCGGTGACGAGCTCCGCCGCGGGGACGTTCCACTGCTGCGCGGCCGCCGCGACGAGCATCGCGCGGCCCGCGGCACCGGCACGGCGCATCGGGAGCCAGTTGGTGGGCGTGGCGGTGCTACCGCCTGCGATCTGCGCCTGGTACTTGACCGGGTCAAAGTCCGCCTGCTCGACGCGCACGTTCGCCCAGTCGACGTCGAGTTCCTCGGCGATCAGCATCGGGAGCATCGTCTTGATGCCCTGGCCGATCTCGGGGTTCTTGGCGGTGATGGTGACGACGTTGTCGGGCGTGATGCGGATGTATGCGTTGAGCACCGGATCGGCGGCGACACCGTCGGCCCCCATGCGCGCGAGGGCATCGAGCGGTTCGGCATAGCTCGCGAGGAGGATGCCGCCACCAGCAAGTGCGGTGACCTTGAGGAAGTCACGCCGCGTGGTGGGGGAAGTCGAGGTGGGGGTGGTCATCGCTCAGTCCTCCCCGCCGGAGCCCGGGCGCGCGCCGGCCGGCACGGCGGCACCGCCCGCCTTGATCTGCGCAGCGCGCTTCACGGCGGCACGGATGCGCAGGTACGTGGCGCAGCGGCACAGGTTGATGTTGAGCGCCTCGTCGATCTGCGCGTCGGTGGGGTTCGGGGTGCGGGCGATGAGCGATGCGGCACCCATCATCTGGCCCGCCTGGCAGTAGCCGCACTGCGGCACGTCCAGCTCCTCCCACGCCTGCTGCACCGCGTGCATGCCATCGGGCGAGAGCCCTTCGATGGTGGTGACCTCGGCGCCGGCGGCGCGCGAGACCGGCATGGTGCAGGTGCGCTGTGCGACGCCGTTCACATGCACGGTGCAGGCGCCGCAGCGCGACACGCCACAGCCGAACTTGGTGCCCTTGAGGTCGAGTTCATCGCGCAGGACCCACAGCAGGGGCATCTCGGGGGGGACGTCGACAGTGCGCGACGTGCCGTTGACCTTGAGCGTGATCGGCATGGCAGGAAGAAACGGGAGGAAGGGGGCCGGACGTGTCGGCGCCCGTGAGCGCCTGCATTCGTCGACCTGCGTAAGTTGCGGGCGCCGTCGAGCGGACGCCAGTTGACTAGCGCACCGCGAACCACCAGCCCGCGACTGCCACGGCGATGACGGCCACGCCGAGGATGGCCACCGGGCTCAGGCGGGGTGAGGTGCTCGCTCCGGCGGATGCCGCTGCGGCGGATGCCGCGCTAGTGGATGCCGCTGTGGCGGCCGCAGGCGCGGCCATCGTGGCGGCCGCAGCCGGCGCCCCTGGCAGCGTCGGGACGCGTTCGGTCCCCGTCGTCGACATCGTGCTCCCGCGCGGCACGGCGGCGAAGGTCCCGCTCGTGTGCACCGCCTGGGTGAGCTCGTCGAGCGCGCGGACGATGCGCGACGCCGAATCGAGTCGATGCGCGGGGCGCTTGTCGAGGCACTGCATGATGAGGTCGGCCAGCACCGGTGGCACGTCCGAGCGTCGCTGCGACACGGGCTCGGGCGTCTCCGACACCTGCGCCGCCAGCGTGGCCTGAAGGGACGCGCGCAGCAGCGGCGGCTCGCCGGTGAGCAACTCGTACGCCACGCACCCGAACGCATAAAGGTCGGCGCGGTGATCGACCACGCGCGCCGACTCGATCTGTTCAGGCGCCATGTACGCCGGTGTGCCGAGCATCGCGCCGACCGCCGTGACGCGCTTGCCGTCCGGGCTGGTCGCGACGGCGTTGTCGAGCGCCTTGGCCACGCCGAAATCGGCGATCATCGACACGCCTTCGGAGAGCAGGATGTTCTCCGGCTTGATGTCGCGATGCACGATGCCGCGGGCCTGCGCATACGAGAGCGCCGACGCGAGTTCGCGCAACAGTCGCAACACCTCGGTGAGCGACAGGGCGCCGCGCTGCATGAGCAGTTCACGCAGCGACAAGCCCTCGACATAGGGCATGGTGAACCACCGCAGCCCCGCTCCACCGCCATCCGGCACGACCGTGCCGGCGTTGAGCAGCGGCACGAGGTGCGGATGCTGCAGGCGCGCGATGAACAGGATCTCCCGCCGGAATCGCTCGGCGTCGCTCGAGGCGGACACATCCGGCGGGAGCACCTTGAGCACCACGCGGCGCTGCAGCGCAATCTCGGTCGCGAGGAACACGCGCGACGAACCGCCACCGCCGAGCTCGCGTTCGACGACGTAGGTCTCGCCCAGATGGCGCTGCAGTTGCTCGCGAAGGTCGAGCGAGCGGGATGGCAAGCTCACCCGTGGAAGCTACCGCCCGGGTGGAGGGACAACCAGACGGCGCGCGTCCCACTGCAGCAGCACGATGCGAAACCCGGCGTCGGTGCGCTGCATCACCAGCAACGACGGACAGACGGGCGTCGCGGCGTCCGTATCAGCGACGCCTGGTGGTCACGCGAATGACGCCGTTGCCGCCGCGCAACCCATACTCGGCCGTGGATGCGGCATCCTTGAGTACCTCGATGCGTGCCACGTCGCGCGGATTGATGGCGAGCAACCCGCCGGTGCCTGCAGCGAGCGGGATGTCATCGACGACGTAGAGTGGTTCGCTGTTGCCCAGCACGGAGCTGGCACCGCGAATCCGCACCTGCATGCCTCCCGGTGCACTGAAGACTTCGACACCCGGGAATCGACCGACGAAGAGCTCCTCGACGCGCTGCACGGTCTGTGCGCCGAATTCCTCGCTGCTGAGCGCCTGCGACGACCCGGCAGCGCCCACCGGTCGGCGCCTCCGGGCGGTCCCCTGACGTGACGCTTAGTTGGTGTCTTGCTAATCAATGTTACAACAGACAGTATTCCTGATACTATGACCACTCGATCCGACGACCTCTTCGGCGCCGATCGCCCGGACGCCGCGCCACCCGGGAGCTACGGGCGTCGTCCTGCCCAGGGTCGTCTCCCCGACGCGCTTCGACTCGGACCCGTGCACCTGCAGGTCTCCGATCTCGACCGAACACTGGCGTGGTACAGTGAAACGCTCGGACTGGCCGAGATCAGTCGCGATGGTGGCGTTGTGGAGCTGTCCCCGCCCGGCACTCGCGACGTGCTGGTGCGCGTGGAAGCGCGCCCCGGCACCCGACCGGTTCAACCCGGCAGCCGTCTCGGCCTCTACCACTTCGCGATCCTCCTCCCCAGTCGAACGGACCTTGGACGCTTCGTGCGGCACCTCGGCGCCATCGGGGCGCGGGCTGGCGCCAGCGACCACCTCGTGAGCGAGGCACTCTACCTCACTGACCCGGATGGCCTGGGCATCGAGGTGTATGCCGACCGCCCACGCAGCACGTGGCGGCGGGACGGCGACGAGCTGATGATGGCCTCCGACCCCCTCGATGTCCCCGACCTGCTTCGCGCCGCCGGCGAGGAGCCGTGGCGGGGAATGCCCGCCGGAACCGTCATGGGGCACCTACACCTGCACGTGGGTGACATCGCTCGCGCGGGCCAGTTCTACAGCGACCAACTCGGTTTCGACCGCATCGTCTGGCGATACCCCGGGGCCCTGTTCATGTCCGCCGGGGGCTATCACCACCACCTCGGCACCAACATCTGGGCCCGCGGCGCCACGCGCCCCGGCGAGCAGGACGCACGCCTCGACCACTGGACCATCGTGCTGCCAAGCGAAGAGGAGCTGGCGCAGGTGGCCGCGCGGTTCGAGGGGCAGCGGTTGATCGAGGATCCGTGGGGGACGAGAGTGAAGCTGTCTTCCCTGCGTACCACGGAAGCGGAGGGACGGGAGCGATAGGGGCGGGAGCGTGACGGCGAGACCACGGGGACCACGGGGACCACGGAAGCGTGGGAGCCGTAGTCCCGCCCCTCCGCTCCCGTCGTTGCACTCCCGCAGTTGCCGCTCCCGCAGGTTGCAGTTATCATACCCCTATCCCCTATCGGAGAAAGGTATGGAGAAGCTGACTCTCGAGATCACCGGCATGTCGTGCGGACACTGTGTCGCCGCCGTGAAGAAGGCGCTGTCGGTGGATGGCGTTGTCGTCGATGAAGTGGTGGTGGGGCGCGCGGATGTGCGCGTCGATCCGGCGATGGCGACGGCGGCGTCGCTGGCGGAGCGGGTGGCGGACGCGGGCTTCGCGGTCACCGGGACGCACTGAGCGGGGGCAACCCCGCAGGAGGCCACATGGCCACACTGCGCATTCCAGTGACCGGCATGACATGCGCCGCCTGTTCGGCGCGCGTCCAGCGGTCGCTGGCCAAACAGCCCGGGGTGCAGGATGCCTCGGTCAACCTGCTCATGAAGAGCGCCACGGTCACCTACGACCCGTCGGCCATCTCGGCCGATGGGCTTGTGCAGGTCATCGAGGACACCGGCTACGGGGCGACGATCACGACCGGCCCCGACGACGCGTTCGCCGAACAGGCGTCGCGCGACCGGGCGGACGCGGCCGAGTATCGCGACCTGCGCACGAAGGCGGTGGTGAGCGGCGTCATCGGCGCGCTGGCGATGGCGGCGATGCCACTGCTCGGTCATGGCGCCGCCATGCGGGCGAACTGGGTCTGGCTGGTCGCGAGTGTTGTGGTGATGACGTGGGCCGGGCGGCACTTCTACACGCGGGCGTGGGCGGCGCTCCGGCACGGCACGTCGGACATGAACACGCTCGTGGCGGTCGGAACGCTCAGCGCGTTCGCCTGGTCGGTGGTCGCGACCGTGGCACCGGAGTTGTTCACCGAGCGCGGTCTCGCGCCCGACGTCTACTACGAAGCGGTGATCCTCATCCTCGCGTTCGTCCTCACCGGACGGATGTTCGAGGCGCGCGCGACCCATCGCACCGCCCAGGCGCTGCGCGCGCTCGTGGCGCTGCAGCCGAGAAGTGCGCGCGTGTTCCGCTTCGGCGAGGAGGTGGACGCGCCCATCGACACGATCGAGCCCGGCGAGGAGATCCTCGTGCGTCCCGGTGAGCGCATCCCGGTCGACGGCACACTCCTCGATGGCGAGAGTGCGGTCGACGAGAGCATGCTGACCGGGGAGTCGATGCCCGTCACGAAGCGTGCGGGCGATCGCGTGATTGGCGGGACGATCAATCGCACGGGGGCATTTCGCTACGCGGCCACGACGCTCGGCGCGGACAGCGTGCTGAGCCAGATCGTGCAGCTCATGCGCGACGCGCAGGGCGGTCGCGCACCGATCCAGCATCTCGCCGATCGTATCAGCGCGGTGTTCGTGCCCACGGTGTTTGTGCTCGCGCTGGTCACGTTCGGTGTGTGGTATCTCGCGGCGGAAGACGCACCGCTCGCGCGCGCGTTTGCGGCGGCGGTGGCCGTGCTGATCATCGCCTGCCCGTGCGCGATGGGACTCGCCGTGCCCACGGCGGTGATGGTCGCGAGCGGCAAGGGGGCGGAGCTGGGCGTGCTCATCAAGGGTGGCGAGGCGCTGCAGCGCGCCGCCGACATCGACACGGTGGTGCTGGACAAGACGGGAACGGTGACCGAGGGAGCGCCCGCGCTCACCGACGTGCTGGTCGCGCCCGGAGCCCCGTGGTCTGCGGACACGCTGCTCCAGCGCGTCGCGTCTGTCGAGGCGCGCAGCGAGCATCCCCTGGCCGAGGCCATCGTGCGTGAGGCCCGGGCGCGTACGCTCGTACTCGGCGATGTCGAGTCCTTCTCCTCGGTCACTGGACGCGGTGCGCAGGGTATCGTCGAGGGGCAGGCCGTGCTCGTGGGCAACGCCGCGCTCCTCGCCGACTGGAGCGTCTCCGCGCAGCCCCTCGAGGCCGATGCAGCGCGCCTCTCCGCGGAGGGGAAGACGGCCGTGTTCGTCGCGGTCGATGGCGCACTGGCGGGGCTGCTGGCGGTGGCCGATCCGCTGCGCGCGACGTCCCGCGACGCCATCGCGCAGCTGGAGGCGCTGGGCCTCACGGTCGTGATGCTCACCGGGGACACCGAGCGCACCGCGCAGGCGATTGCCCGCACGGCCGGCATCGGTCGCGTGGTCGCCGGTGTGCTGCCCGCCGGCAAGGTGGCCGAGGTGCAACGCCTGCAGCAGGAGGGACGCGTGGTGGCGATGGTGGGCGATGGCATCAACGATGCGCCGGCGCTCGCGCAGGCCGACGTCGGGATGGCCATCGGCAGCGGCACCGACATCGCGCGTGAGGCGGGAGACGTCGTGTTGCTGCGCGGTGACCTGCAGGGGGTGGTGCGTGCGGTGACGCTTGCGCGTCGCACGATGCGCACCATGCGCCAGAACCTCTTCTGGGCGTTCATCTACAACATCATCGGCATTCCGATCGCGGCTGGTGTGCTGTATCCGGCCTTCGGTGTGCAGCTCAGCCCCGTGCTCGCGAGCGCCGCGATGGCGTTCAGCAGCGTGAGCGTGGTGGCCAACTCCCTGCGGCTCCGCCGCGCGACCATTCGATGAGGCACCCCGACATGACATCGCCGGCAAGTCCGCAGTCCATCGACCACGAGGACGGCAGCACGTTGTCGCACGTCGGGTGCGGCTGCGCGCGCACGGCCGAGGATGGCCCACGGAAGGCGGTGGCCGTGGATGCGGACATCAAGGCCCGCAACACCCGTCGCTTGCGTCGCATCGAGGGGCAGGTGCGCGGCCTGCAGAAGATGGTGGCCGAGGATCGCTACTGTGCCGACATCCTCACGCAGATTGCGTCGGTACAGGAGGCGCTGCGCGGGGTGAGCAAGGCGCTCATGCGCAACCACCTGCAGCACTGCGCCACCGACGCGATCCGCCGTGGCCCCGACGAGGCGGCGGAGATGTACGACGAGCTGATCGACCTGCTGTATCGCGGCCAGCGCTGACTGCGGCTGGCTCAGCCCCTCGCGCTGAACAGGTCGATCTGCGGGGGCTGGGTGGGAAGGCCGAGCGCGGTGAGTGCGTGCAGCGTCCAACCGTCGCGATCGCCGGCGTCGAGGTGGTGCACGGCGACCCCGAAGTCGGCGATCAGTCCGTCGATGATCTGGTCGATCTCCTGCTGGAAACCGACGCTGACGGCGCGCTTGCCGTCGAAGGTGGGCGCGCCGGTCACGGGCACCTTGAACAGCGCCTGGTAGCCGGTGACCCATCTCGCCACGAGGGCGTCCAGCTCGGCCCGACGTCCGATGCGCGCGACGAGATAGGCGTAGTTGTCGAGCACGGAGCGATCGCACACGACGACCTCGTACTGCGCGCAGGCGGCAATCTCCTCGGCGATCTGCGTGTGCAGGATCCACGCCTGCGCGTCGAGCGTGGTGTCCTCATTGATGGGAAGCGGACAGCGGCGCGCCACCTCCTTCACGATGTCGACGCCGAGGTCGAGGCGCTTGAGCTGCGCGGCGAGGTCGAAGCAGAGGGTGGTCTTGCCGACCCCGTGCGTGCCGACGAAGGCCACCTTGAGTCGGCGGCGCCCGGCCGCGTCGAGCGGCAGCAGTTCTGAGGTGGCGGAAGTCACACCGGATGCTAACGCGTGGACGCGCGGGGCGCACAACCGCGGCGCCGCGCGCAAATTGCAGGCATGAGCGACTTCCATGATGACTTGGCGCTGCTCCCCGGGCGGGGCGCGCAGACGTGGATCGGCGGTGCCTGGCGCGCCGCGCACAGCGGGCGGACGTTTGCGGTGCATCGGCCGGCGACGGGCGCGCACCTGGCCGATGTGGCGGACTGTACGCCGCACGATGTCGACGAAGCGGTGACGGCGGCGCAGCAGGCGTGGCCGGCGTGGCGCGCCCGCACGGCGGCGCAGCGCGCACAGGCGTTGCACGACTGGCATGCGGCCATCGTCGCACACACGGAGCCACTGGCGCGACTCATGACGCACGAGTCGGGCAAGGTGATCGCCGAGAGTCGCGGCGAGGTAGCGTACGGTGCGGCGTTCGTCGCGTGGTTCGCCGAGGAGGCGCGGCGCGCGTACGGCGACACGATCCCGGCGCCGTCGGCCGACCGTCGCATCGTGGTGATCCGGCAGCCCGTGGGCGTGTCCGCGGCCATCACCCCGTGGAACTTCCCGTTGGCCATGGTCACGCGAAAGGTGGCGCCGGCACTCGCGGCCGGATGCACCGTGGTGCTCAAGCCGGCCGCCGAAACGCCCCTCACGGCGCTCGCACTGGCGGTGCTGGCCGAGCGGGCCGGGGTACCGGCAGGTGTGCTGAATGTCGTGCCATCGTCCGACGCGGCGGGGATCGGCGAGGCGTTGTGCGCCGATGTGCGCGTGCGCAAGCTGTCCTTCACCGGATCCACCGCGGTGGGGAAGCGGCTCATGGCGCAGTGCGCGCCCAACCTCACGCGCTTGTCACTCGAGCTGGGCGGCAACGCGCCGTTCCTGGTCTTCGACGATGCCGATCTCGACCCCGCAGTCGATGGGGCGATCGCATCGAAGTTCCGCAACACGGGGCAGACGTGCGTCTGCGTGAACCGCATCTATGTGCAGGCGGCGGTGCACGACGCGTTCGTGGAGCGACTCGCCGCGCGGGTGGCCGCGCTGCGCAGCGGCGACGGGCTGGACGAGCGCGCGCAGGTCGGGCCGCTCATTCATGCGCGTGCCCTCGAAAAGGTGCAGACGCTGGTGGCCGACGCCGTGTCGCAGGGCGCGTCGGTGGTCACGGGCGGCGAGGCGCGGGGTGGCCTGTTCTACGCGCCCACCGTGCTGCGTGACGCCACGCCGGCCATGCGGCTCGCGAAAGAAGAGGTGTTCGGACCAGTGGCCCCGGTGTTCCGCTTTCACACCGAGGCGGAGGCCGTCGCGATGGCGAATGCCACCGAGTACGGTCTGGCCGCCTATCTCTACAGCCGCGACATCGGACGCTGCTGGCGCGTGGCGGAGGCGCTCGAGAGCGGCATGGTGGGCATCAACGACGTGCGCCTGGGAACCGAGGTGGCACCGTTCGGCGGCGTGAAGCACTCGGGCTTTGGCCGCGAGGGCTCGCGGCACGGCATGGAGGCGTACGAGGAGCTCAAGTACCTCAACTTCGGCGGGATCTGAGCGCGGGCGCTCAGCGGGTCACGCCACCACGAGGATGCCGGCCACGCCCACGAGCGCGACGAGCAGGACGCCGGGTACGACAAAGCGCAGCCACCGTCCGTAGTCGACGCCGGCGAGGCCGAGCATGGCGAGCAGGGCGCCATTGGTGGGCACGAGATGATCGGTGAGACCCGCGCCCACCTGGAAGGCGATGACCGCAGCATCCCGCCCGATGTGCAGCAGGTCGCAGAGCGGTGCCATGATCGGCATGGTGAGCACTGCCTGGCCGCTCACCGAGGAGACGGGCAGGTGCAGCACCGCCTGCACCGGGATCATGAGGAGCGCCGCCGCCACGGGGGGCGCGTCGCGCAGCGGCGTCGCAAGCCCGTTGACGATGGTGTCGATGACCTGCCCCTCGGTGAGCACGAGACTGATGCCGCGTGCGACACCGATGTAGAGGGCCGGCGCGAGCATGGGCTCCATGCTCGCGAGATACTCGCGTGCGGCGTCGGAGGGTGCGCGCCCCGAGAGCGCTGCCACCAGCAGCCCCGCGACGAGGAAGAGGGCCGACAGTTCGTGGAAGCCCCAGTCGAGCCGCAGCACGCCATACACGTACGGGCCGAACGGTGCGAGCGTGACGGCGAGCAGCAACAGGTCACGGCGCAGCGAGCCTGTCGGCGTCATGGCGTCCTCGATCGTCGACGGCGTTGTCGTGGACGCGGACGACGCGGCGGCCGCGCGATCGGTGCGCGTGGCGACCAGCAACGTGTACGCCACCCAGAGGGCCGTCGCCGCCACCAGCATGCCCACGCGGAGTGCCGGGTGGCTCATGGGCGGCAGTTCGGCGAAACGCAGTGCGATGCCACTCTGGAACGGATTGGTGGGGCCGAACGCCGATCCCACGACCGCAGCGCCGAGACTCATCGACAGTGCGGTGAACGGTCCATAGCCGACACGACGCGCGAGCAGGAGCAACACCGGCACGAGGGCAATGATCTCCTCATGCAGATTCTCGAGGGCGCCCAGCGCGGTGAAGGCGATGGTCACGCCGGCCAGTACCAGTCGCGGATGGCGCGCGCGATCTCCCAGGACACCCACGAGCCGCCGCAGGGCACCGGTGCGATCGAGCAGGCCGAAGGCACCGCCGGCGATGAGCACGACGAGCACGACATCGACGCCGCTGGCGATGCCGCGGGGGATTGCCAGCACCGCCGCGACGGGACCGACGGGCGTGGCCGCGACCTGGTGGTAGCTCCCCGGCACGACCACGTCGCGGCCGGACGCGGTGTCGGGATGTCGCGTGAAGACGCCCGCGGGGAGCAGCCAGGTGAGGAGGGCCGCGACCGCGACGCCGCCCATGAGCAGCAGGAACGGATGCGGCAGTGTCAGGCGTCGTCGCGCGGTCGTCATGCTCGAATATGCGGTGCAGCCGGTAGGGCTGCGCGGCGGGCAGGCCCGGGCTGTCGCGGCCGACCGAGCGCGCCGCCATACTTGGCATCGCGGGTGCTGCCTCCTGGCCCGCGTCGCGCACGCTGCGCGCGGTCCGTTCTGCCCCTCCGGAGTCCTGTATGCTCTCCCGCCTGATGGTTCACCGTGTGCCGCCGCGTGCGTGGGTGGCCGGCGCGACGCTCATCGTCGCGCTGCCGGCGCATCTTGCCGCGCAGGATCGCTCGCAATCGCGCTCGATGGTGCAGTCCACGCTCGGCATCGTCGCGAGCGAGAGTGTGCTGGCGTCTCAGGTGGGCGCGCGCATTCTCGAGGCAGGCGGGAGTGCGGTGGACGCTGCGATCGCCACGAACGCGATGATGGGGCTCGTGGCGCCGATGAACGACGGCATCGGTGGCGACCTGTTTGCCATCGTCTACGAAGCGAAGACGGGAAAGCTGTACGGGCTCAACGCGTCGGGATGGGCACCCCGGGGGCTCACGGCCGAGGCGCTGCGCGCGAAGGGGATCACCACCATGCCGTCGCGCGGGATCAACACCGTCACGGTGCCCGGCGCGGTGAAGGGCTGGGGGGCGCTGCATGCGCGCTTCGGCACGCTGCCCCTGTCGCGGGTGCTCGCGCCGGTCATCCAGCACGCCGAGCAGGGCTTTCCGGTGGGCGAGGTGGTGAGCGTGTACTGGAAAGACAGCGAGCGCATTCTCCGGGAGGACGCCCTCACGGCGCGCACCTTCCTGCCCGGTGACAAGGCGCCGGCGGTGGGCGACATCTTCCGCAACCCCGAGCTCGCGTGGAGCTATCGGCAGATCGCGACGCGCGGCGCGCAGGACTTCTACACGGGCGCCATCGCGAGGAAGCTGCTGGCGAGCAGTGCGCGGTACGGCGGCACGATGACCGCAGCCGACCTGGCCGAGTACGACGTCGAGTGGGTGACGCCGCTGTCGACAACGTATCGCGGCTGGACGGTGTACGAGCTGCCGCCGAACGGGCAGGGCATCGCGGCGCTGGAGATGCTCAACATCATGGAGACGTTCCCGATGGGTGCGCTCGGGCACAACTCGGTGGCGGCGCTGCATCGCATGATCGAGGCGAAGAAGCTCGCCTACGCGGACATGCAGCGCTACGACGGCGATCCACGCTTCGCCAGCATTCCGGTCGCGGCGATGGGCTCGAAGGCGTACGCCGCGCAGCGGGCCGCGCTCATCAAGCCGGATCGCGCCACCTGTGATGTGCCGGCCGGGAAGCCCACGGCGACGGACAACGGCACGACGTATCTCAGCGTGGTCGATCGGGCGGGGAACATCGTCTCGCTCATCCAGAGCAACTACAGCACGGTGGGATTCGGGGCCGGCCTCGTGGCCGACGGCACCGGTTTCGTGTGGCACAATCGCGGCGGCGGGTTCACGCTCGATGCGGCGAGTCCGAACGTGCTGGCGGGGCGCAAGCGGCCGCTGCACACGATCATCCCGGCGTTCATGGAGCAGGGCGACCTCAAGATCGCGTTCGGCATCATGGGCGGTTGGAACCAGGCGCAGGCGCATGCGCAGTTCGTGTCGAACATCGTCGACCACGGCATGAACATCCAGGGTGCCCTCGACGTGCCGCGCTTCTCGAAGGAGACCTTCCCGGGGTGCGACGTGAACTTCGAAGCGCGCATCGCGAAGGCCGTGCGGGACTCGCTGGCCGCCATGGGGCACGTGCCGGTCATGCGTGGCGACTTCTCGAGCACGCGCATGGGGGCGGGGCAGGCGGTGCAGCGCAACCTGCGCACGAGGCTCAACGCGGGGGCGAGCGATCCGCGCAAGGACGGGGCCGCGATCGCCGAGTTGCCACCGGCCGCACCCGCGAGGGCACGCCGATGAGCGCCGTGCGTGTGGCGGTGGTGCAGGACGCGCCGGTGGCGTTCGATCGCGAGGCGACCGTGGCGAAGGTCGCGTCGCGCACGGCGGAGGCGGCGGCGCAGGGGGCGCAGTTGGTGGTGTTCCCCGAGGCGTTCCTGTCGGCGTATCCCAAGGGGATCACGTTCGGGGCGCATGTGGGGAGCCGCACGCCCGAGGGACGCCAGTGGTTCCAGCGCTACCATGACAGCAGCGTCGACGTGCCGGGGCCGACCTGCGATGCGCTGGGCGCGATCGCGCGCGCTCATGCGGTGCATCTCGTCATCGGCGTCATCGAACGCGACGGGGGCACGCTGTACTGCACGGTGCTGTTCTTCGGCCCGGACGGCGCGCTCCTCGGCACGCACCGCAAGCTCATGCCCACCGCGATGGAGCGCATCGTGTGGGGCTTCGGCGACGGCTCGACGATGCCGGTGCTGTCGACGTCGCTCGGGAAGCTCGGGGCGGTGATCTGCTGGGAGAACTACATGCCGCAGTTGCGGCTCGCGATGTACGGCAAGGGAATCGAACTCTACTGCGCGCCCACCGTGGACGACCGCGACGTGTGGCACGCGACCATGCGGCACATCGCCGTGGAGGGGCGCTGCATCGTGCTCTGCGCCTGCCAGCACGCGGTGCGCGGCGACTATCCGGCCGACTACCACCCCATGCAGGGCGAGGCGCCCGACACGGTGCTCATCCGCGGCGGCAGTTGCATCGTGTCACCGCTGGGCGAGGTGCTGGCGGGCCCGTTGTACCACGCGTCAGGGGTGCTCGTGGCCGACGTCGACGTGGGTGCACTGTCGCAGGGGAAGTACGATCTCGACGTGGTGGGGCACTATGCGCGTCCCGATGTCTTCTCGCTGCACGTCAACGAGCAGCCGATGCGCGCGGTGCGGTACGACGGGACCTCGTCCGCACCGGGCGCCCAGCCGCCGAGAGACGGCTAGAACTCGAGGTTGAGGCCGATCGAGGGGAGGAGGCCGATGCTCGTCTCGCGCCGCACGCGGAGGGCGCGCAGGTCCCAACTGGGCGGCGCCTCGTTCTCCCGGTTGGTGGCGTTCTGCAGGTCGATGAAGCCAATGAGCTGACGCCCCCGCAGCAGCCATCGCCGGTCGATGCGCACGTCGGCGGCAAAGAACGGCGCAAGCCGTTCACCGTTGGCGCGCGTGAAATCGAGGGTGCCGGCCGACGCGCCCGCTTCGACGAACGGCGTGTACGGCGCACCGCTACCGGCGCGGATGCGCGTGGCGAGCTCCCACCGCGCGTTGGGCCGCCAGCCGAGCACGAGGTTGCCGAGCCATGGCGTGTCGAAGGCGCCACGACGTGCGATGCCGTCGAGCGCCGTGGTGCGTGTGCGGTTCCAGCTCACGGCGAGCTGTCCGTACCACGGCGTCGCGCCCAGCTTCTTCTGCGCGAACAGCTCGACACCCCGGGCGTCGCCCGTGCCCGTCGAGGCAAGCGGTTCGAGGCCGAAGGGGATGTCGGTCGTGACGTCGTCGAAGCCGCTCGGGCTGAACACCGCCTGCGGCCGCCACGGGCGCACGGGATAGTCACCGTAGCGCTTGGCGTACACCTCGAGCTGGACCTTGAGCTCGGGGGCGATGACGCGCGAGACGCCCGCGACGAGATGGTCGGCGCGGAATGGGCGCAGCGTGGCGGCGTTCTGGGGCGCGCCGATGAGCCAGATGTAGCTGGGTGGCTGCCAGTACCGCCCGCCGGCCACGCTGAGCGTCGTGCGCGCGTCGAGTTGCAGGGCGACGCTGCCGCGTGGCGTGAACCGCGTCGCGCCGCCAAGGAAGTCGTACCAGTCGTGGCGCAGGCCGCCCGTGACCCGCAGCGCCGGGTGGACCCGCCAGGCCAGTTGCGCGTACGTGCCGTTGCGCAGCGCGCGGAACGTCGTGTCGACGCGCAAGGGGCGCGGTGCGCCGAGGTTATCGCGCCGTGCGATACCGGCGAGCGTCGCGTCGAAGCGGAGCGCGTCCGCGTACTTCCACACCGTGCCGGCCTCGAGCTCCAGTGCGGGCGTGAGCGCCCACGTCGCATCGGTGCGCAGCGTGCTCTCGCCTTCGCGCGAGCGGCTCTCGAACACCGGCATCAGCAGCGAGTCGCGCTGCGCGCTGCGGTAGCGCGTCTCGGTGCGGGCCAGGGTGGTGGTGAGCACGCCGCGCGTCACGAGGCGCTTCCAGGTCAGGCCGCTGAAGTACTGGGTCTGCGTGGGGGCCAGGACCTGCGCGTTGTTCACGCGGGCGGAGTCGGTGTCGTTGTCGAAGGTGACCGTGCCGCGCGCGCCGATGACGAGGAAGGAGAGTGCATCGCGCGCGGTGGGGCGCCACGCGAGCTTCGCGGTGGCATCGGTGTAGCTGGGAATGAAGCTGAGGCCGATGGCCTTGAAGAGCAGGTCGAGGTAACTCTGCCGCACGTTCGCGAGGAAGGTGGCGTTGCGGCTGATGGGCCCCTCGATGACGGCGCCCACCTGCGTGGCGGCCACGTTCACCTCGCCGGCGACGCGCTCGCGATTGCCCTCGCGCAGCGTGATGGTGGTGGCCGACGAGGTGCGGTCGCCCAGGCGCACGCCGTATCCGCCGGCGCTGATGGCGGCATTCTCCACGAAGCGCACGTTAATGAGTGAGATGGGACCGCCCGTGGAGCCTTGCGAGCCGAAGTGATTGATGTTCGGCACTTCGATGTTGTCGATGACGAACAGGTTCTCGGCCGGCGCGCCGCCGCGCACGACGAGATCGTTGCGTGCTGGGCTCGTGACGCCGACACCGGGCGCGATGGAGATGGCGCGGAGCACGTCCTCCTGCGCGCCAGGCTGGCGCCGCACCTCCTCGGCGTCGTAGCGCTGGGTGGAGACCGGTGTCGACGCGGCCGGAACCGCGGGGAAGGCATCCGGGCGCACGGTCACCTGCTCGAGCTGCACGCGCGCCGGCTCGAGCGTGATGGTCACTTCGGCGGGCTTGAATGGCGAAATGGCGATGTCGCCGCGAATGGCCGCGGTGTAGCCCACCAGGCGCACGGTGAGGCGCGCGATGCCGACGGGGACGTCGCGCAGCGTGAAGCGCCCGGACGAGTCGGTGCGGGTGGTGGTGGCCCCGGTGCCGGCGGCCGCGGCGGCCGGGTCGGCCAGGGTCACGATGGCGCCGGCGAGCGGCGCCTCGGTGACGGCGGCCACGACGCGGCCGGTGATGACGCCGGTAGGCGCGGTCTGCGCGTGCAGTGCGAGAACGGGGACGACAGCGAACAGGAGTGCGGACAGCAGAGTGCGGAGCATGACGGACCGGGGGCGGGAGAACGTACGGACGGTGGATCAACGCATGGCGCATCGCCACGGTTCTCGGACGCCCGCACGCCAGGCGATCGCGTCGGCGTCAGCCGTCGCTGTCCACCACGAGCCGATAGCCGACGCCGGGCTCGGTGCGAAGCAGGCGCGGGCGTGCAGGCTCGGCCTCGAGCTTCTCGCGCAGCTGCTGCATGTACACCCGCAGGTAGTGGGTCTGGTCGGCTCGCCCGGGCCCCCATACCTCGCGCAGCAGAAAGCGGTGCGTGAGGACGCGTCCGGCATGCTGCACCAGCAGCGCGAGCAGGCGGTACTCGGTGGGGGTGAGGTGCACCTCGGTGTCGCCCACGAACACCTGCCGGCGCGCACGATCGACGCGCAGTGTGCCGGCCGTGAAGAGGGCGGGCGCGTCGGCGCCGCGCCCCTCCTGGCGTCGCAAGGCGACGCGCATGCGGGCGAGCAGCTCACCGGTGCTGAACGGTTTGGTGAGATAGTCGTCGGCGCCGGCGTCGAGGGCGGCGATCTTGTCGCCATCCTGCCCGCGCGCACTGAACACGATGATGGGGCGATCGGACCAGCTGCGGATCTGGCGCGTGACGTCGATGCCGTCGCCGTCGGGGAGCCCGAGGTCGAGCAGGACGAGGTCGGGGTTGTGCCCCGCCATGTGCCGGATGCCCTCGGCGGCGCTCACCGCATCGACCACGCGATAGTGCTCAGCCTCGAGCGCGACGCGCAGGAAGCGGCGCATCTGCGGCTCGTCCTCGATGAGGAGCACGAGCGGCTGCGGTGCGCTCACGCGATGTCGTCCTCGCGCTCGATGACCGGGGGGGGCGTGTGCATGGGCAGCGTGAAACGAAACACGGCACCGCCCCCCTCGCGAGCCTCCACCCAGATGCGGCCGCCGTGTGCGCGCACGATGCCGTCGCAGATGGACAGGCCGAGCCCGATGCCGCCCGCGCCCTCGGCGAGGCGCTGGAACTTGCCGAAGATGCGCGTCGCCGCGTCGGGAGGCACACCGGGCCCGCGGTCGGCCACCGAGACCAGCAGCTCGCGTCCCCGTACGTCAGCGCGCACGTCGATGGGCGTCCCGGCGGGGGTGTGTCGCGCCGCATTCTCGAGCAGGTTGACGAGCACCTGCTGCACGAGCACGTCGTCCATGGCGACGAGCGGCAGCGTCGTCGGCACGTGCACGGAGACGACGCGGTCTGCGAGGCGCGGTTCGACGCGCAGCACGGCCCCACCCACGACCTCCTCCACGACGTGCCACTGCTGTTGCACGTGCAGGGCGCCGGTCTCGACGCGCACCATGTCGAGCAGGTTGCCGACGAGGCGCGTCATGCGCTGCGACTCCTCGACGATGGTGGCGGCGAGCTCGCGACGCTGCGGTTCCGGCAGCGTCGCGTCACGCAGCAGCGTGCTCGCGGCGCCCTCCACGCTGCCGAGTGGTGTGCGCAGGTCGTGCGAGAGCGAACTGAGCAGCGCGTTGCGCAGCTTCTCCGCCTCGGCCTCGAGGTGTGCGGCGCGCGCCCGGTCGGCGAGGACGGTGCGGTCGAGTGCCACGGACACCTGGTCGAGCATGGCGTCGAGTAGCTGTCGCGTGCCGAGGTCGGCGAGGCGGGTGGCAGGCGCCGCGAGACCGAACACGGCGCGCGGCTGGCCTTCGCTCGCGAGCGGCAGGTAGAGGGCGCCCGCGGCTGGCAGCGTGGCCGTGCCGCGGCCCGCCGGCTGCTGTCGGTCGAGGCACCAACGGGCAACGGCGAGCTCACTCTCCGGCCACGACGCGGTGGGCAGTGCGGCCGTGAGCTGCATGTGTCCGCCGGCGTCGGGCTCGAGGAGCGCGACCGGGCTGGCCGTGACGTCGTGCAGGTGCCGCAGCGCGATGCGCGCGACGTCGGCGTCGGTGCGCGCGGCGGCCAGCTCCCGGCTGAGTGCGTAGAGCGTGGCGGTGCGCGCCTCGCGTTCGCGCGCGGCGTGCGCCTGTTCGCGCACGCGGCGGGTGAGCCCGGCCATGACCATGCCGACGGTGAACATGACCACGAACGTGAGCACGTAGCGCACGTCGCTCACCGCGAACGTGCCGTAGGGCGGCACGAAGAGCAGGTCGAAGGCGACGACGGCCAGCGTGGTGGCGGCGAGCGCCGGCCCGCGTCCGTAGCGCGTGGCGGTGATGACCACGGCGAGGAGGAACGCCATGACCACGTCGATATCGGCGATGCGGCTGCGGAGCGGCAGCGCGACGACGATGACGGCGCCGACCCAGGCGAGCGCGGCGGCGTACTCGCGCAGGCTGCCCGCGCCGCCGACGGGAGTGACCGCGCGCGGTGCGAAGGGCGCCCGCTCGGGCGCGCCGGGATCGCGCGTGCCGACGATCACCACATCGACCTGCGGCGCGCGCCGCGCGAGGCGGGCCGCCGTGCCGAGCCACGGCAGGAGTCGCGGCAGCACGCGGTGCGTGCGGCCCACGAGCAGGCGCGTGGCGTTGAGTCGCCCGGCCACGGCAATGGCCTCGTCTGCCACATCGTGGCCCGCGACGGTGAGCGCCTGCCCGCCCAGCTCCTGCGCGAGTTGCAACGCATCCTGCGCGGCCTCCCGATCGGCGGCGGGAAGGGTCGCGTCTCCGGGACGCTCGACGTAGAGCGCTGTCCACGGCGCCTTGAGCTGGCCGGCGAGCCGCCGCGCCGTGCGCACCAGGCGCGTCGCCGATGCCGACGGGCCGACGCACACGAGCACCGCCTCCGACACGGCCCACGCGTCGGCAATGCCGGACGACGCGCGCCAGCCGTGCATTTGCGCGTCCACACGTTCGGCGGTGCGGCGGAGGGCGAGTTCGCGCAGCGCGATGAGGTTGCCGCGCCGGAAGAAGTGGTCGAGCGCGCGTGCGGCCTGCGGCGACGCATACACCTTGCCGTCGCGGAGACGCTGCTCGAGTACCTCGGGGCTCACGTCGACCAGCTCGACTTCGTCGGCGTCGTCGAGCACCGCGTCGGGCACCGTCTCGCGCACGGACACCCCGGTGATACCGGCGACGATGTCGTTCAGGCTCTCGAGGTGCTGCACGTTGAGCGTGCTGTACACATCGATGCCGGCGGTGCGTAGTGCCTCGACGTCCTGCCAGCGCTTCTCGTGCGCGGCGCCGGGCGCGTTCGTGTGCGCGAGTTCGTCGACGAGAATGAGGGCCGGGCGTCGCGCGAGCGCCGCTTCGAGGTCGAACTCCTCGAGGGTGGTGCCGCGGTGTGTGTACGGGCGACGCGGCAGCTGGGGCAGCCCCTCGAGCATCGCCGCCGTCTCGGCGCGGCCGTGCGTCTCCACCACACCCACCAGCACGTCCACACCGTCACGCTGCCGCAGCCGGGCCGACTCGAGCATCGTGAACGTCTTGCCCACGCCCGGTGCCGCCCCGACGAACAGCTTGAGTCGTCCGCGGGGCACGACCGGCGATTCCTGCGTGACGCGCGCCAGCAGGGCGTCGGGATCGGGGCGGCGGGTGTCACCGTTCACGGTCGGGCGGCCCTCACAGCGTGAGCGCCAGCGAGGTCACGGCCAGCCAGTTGCTGCGCGCGCCGCGTGGCGCACCGTCGCGCGGCCAGATGGCGTCGCGCGAACGCAGCGCGCGCACCTCGCTCCGCCACAGCAGCCGCGGTTGCGGGCGCACATCGAGCCCCATCGAGCCGCCGCTGGTGCGGAAGCCACCCGGGGCGTCGGTGCGCACGAGCACCTGCCCGCGGTCGAACAGGTGCTCGAGCCGCGCCGAGGCGTGGACCGTGGGGCGCAGGGCGCGACGCGCGATGACGGTGCTGCCCGTCCACCAGTCGGCGCCACGATCGACGCGTGCCTGACGCCCACCGTCGAACACGGCCGACAGCTCCCACGGGCCGCGACGCCAGCGGCCCAGCACCTGGTTGAGCACACGCAGCTGCGCCGGCGCCGAGTCGGGCTGTTCGTTGCCCACGAACATGCCCCAGCCGACGAGCACGTCGTCGCGCGGTTGCCAGTCGAGGCGCGTCCCTACGGCCTTGTCACGGTTGGTCTCGGAGATGTTCTGCCACCCGTTGATGACATGCACCTGCGCCGTGACGGTGCGCGTGGCCTGCCAGGTGACCTTCGCACCCGAGAGGTAGTACGGTGTGTAGTCGGCGATGAGCGACCGGGTATATGTAGGGTTGTCGCGCGAGATCCACCCCTCGAGCCCGATGTACGAAAAGTACACGCCGCCGTCGATCCACACGCGCGGGTGCACCGCCACGCCGATGGTGGCCTCCTGGAGGGTGCGCGCGAGGTCACCACCACTGATGGCGCCCACACGCGGCTCGGCGGCGTAGTTGGACTGCACCGACGTACCGGCCTGCAGTGCCAGCCGCCCTCGCAGACGTGGCCCCTGCAGGGTGGCCTCCACGAAGGCGAGGTTGACGTTGAACTCGGCGTGTCGCGCCGGCTGCGTCGTGTAGTTGCGGTCGAGGGTGCGCGGCCGGCCGTCATCCCAGGCGATGTAGCTGTCGACGTACGCGCCCACCGAGACGCGGACGGAGTCGGCGCGGCTGCTGTCCGGCTGCGCGGCCAGCAGCGTCGGCGACACGAGCAGCAACCCTGCGGCGCGCAGACCCTTCGGCATGACGATCATGGATGCCCCAACGACGACGCCCACGCGCCGTCGAGCAGGAGGTTGGTGTGCAGCACGTTGACCCGCGGTTCGCCGAACACCCCCCACAGGCGACCCGTCGTGGCACGCTGGATGATGGCGCGAACGCTGTCCACCGGAAGGGCACGCACCCGCGCGATGCGCGTGACCTGCAGCGCCGCAGCGGCCGGGGAGATGTGCGGATCGAGCCCGCTGGCCGACGCGGTGAGGAGGTCGACGGGGATGCGCACCGTATCGGCGAGCCCTTCGCGCGCGCGAACCGCCGCGGCGCGCGCGTGCACGAGCGAGTCGAGCAGGGGGTGCGTGGGCCCGAGGTTCGAGCCCGATGAGGCGGCGCTGTTGTACGGCGTGGGGCCCGTGGCCGACGGACGCCCGATGAGCCAGCCGTCACCGGTGAAGGGCTGGCCGATGAGGCGGGAGCCCACGGCGCGATCGCGCACCGTGAGCACGCTACCCGTGGCGGCGTCGGCGAACAGCAGTGCGGCCATACCGCGCACGACCAGCGGATAGAGCACGCCCGTGCACAGCGTGGCGAGGAGCAGGAACCCGGCGGACGGGCGGAGGAGCGCACGCATCGGGTGCCTCAGACGAGATGGAGGGCGACGAGCACGAGGTCGATGACCTTGATGCCGATGAACGGGGTCACTAGGCCCCCGAGGCCATACACGAGCAGGTTGCGCCGCAGCAGCGCGGCCGCGCCGAGTGGTCGGAACGCCACGCCGCGCAGCGCGAGCGGCACCAGCGCCACGATGACGAGCGCGTTGAAGATGACGGCCGAGAGCACGGCACTCATGGGCGTCGCGAGGTGCATGATGTCGAGCGCGCCGAGGACGGGATAGGTGCCCACGAAGGCGGCCGGGATGATCGCGAAGTACTTCGCGACGTCGTTCGCCGTGCTGAAGGTGGTGAGTGCCCCGCGCGTCATGAGCATCTGCTTCCCGGTCTCGACGATCTCGATGAGCTTGGTGGGATTGCTGTCGAGGTCGACCATGTTGCCGGCTTCCTTCGCCGCCTGCGTGCCCGAGTTCATCGCCACCGCGACGTCGGCCTGCGCCAGCGCCGGTGCGTCGTTGGTGCCGTCGCCGGTCATCGCCACGAGATGCCCCTCGGCCTGGTAGCGCCGGATCAGCGTGAGCTTGTCCTCCGGCGTGGCCTGCGCGAGGAAATCATCGACGCCTGCCTCCGCCGCGATGGCGGCGGCGGTGAGCGGATTGTCGCCCGTGATCATGACCGTGCGGATGCCCATGCCGCGCAGCTCGGCAAAGCGCTCGCGGATGCCGCCCTTCACGATGTCCTTGAGCTCCACCACACCGAGCACGCGCGCATCGTCGAGCACGAGCAGCGGTGTACCACCGGCGCTCGCCACGCGACGCACGTCGGCGTCCACCTCGACCGGCAACGCACCGCCCGCCGCGCGGGTGATCGCGTCGACGGCGCCCTTGCGGATGCGCCGCCCCTCCATGTCCACGCCGCTCATGCGCGTGTCCGCGGCGAATGGCACAAACGTCGCCTGCGACGGCGCGAGCTCGCGCGCGCGCAGTCCGTGTTGCTCCTTCGCGAGCACGACGATGCTGCGCCCCTCGGGGGTCTCGTCGGCCAGCGACGCCAACTGCGCCGACTCGGCCAACTGCGCGGCGGTGACCCCCGGTGCCGGCAGGAACGCCACCGCGTGGCGATTGCCAAGGGTGATGGTGCCGGTCTTGTCGAGCAACAGCACGTCGACGTCGCCCGCCGCTTCGACCGCGCGCCCGCTCGTGGCAATCACGTTGCGGCGGATCATGCGATCCATGCCCGCGATGCCGATGGCCGAGAGCAGTCCGCCGATGGTGGTGGGGATGAGGCACACCAGCAGGGCGACCAACACGGTGACCGTGACCGGCGTGCCGCGCCCCGCCGCCTCGACGCTCCACAGGGAGAACGGCAGGAGTGTCGCGACGGCCAGCAGGAACACCAGGCTGAGCGCAGCCAGCAGGATCTCGAGGGCGACTTCGTTGGGCGTCTTGCGGCGCCGACCGGCTTCGATGAGGCCGATCATCCGATCGAGGAAGCTCTCTCCCGGATTTGCGGTCACGCGCACGATGAGCCAGTCGGAGAGGACGCGCGTGCCGCCGGTCACGGCCGAGCGATCGCCGCCGCTCTCGCGGATCACGGGAGCGCTCTCGCCGGTCACCGCACTCTCGTCCACCGACGCGATGCCCTCGACGATCTCGCCGTCGGCGGCGATGACTTCACCCGCCGCCACGTGGAAGACATCGCCGCGGGCGAGCGACGACGCCGGCACCACGGAGTACTCGATGATCGCCGGCGGCGCGAGCAGTTTGCGCGCGACGAGCGAGACGCGACTGGCGCGGAGTGCATCGGCCTGTGCGCGACCACGTCCTTCGGCCAGCGCCTCGGCCAGGTTGCCGAACAGCACGGTGAGCCACAGCCACGCCGACACGGCGGCGGCGAAGCTGGCTTCGCCCTCAGCATCCGTCACGGCCAGCAGTGTGGTGAGCAGCGCGCCCACCCACACCACGAACATGACCGGATTGCGGCGCATCACGCGCGGATGGAGCTTCCGCAGCGCGTCGCGCAGGGCTCGCAGCAGGTCGCCGCGCGTGAGCGCGGTCGTCCCACGAACGGTGGTCGTCATGTCATCGCCCTCCGCCCATCAGCTGCAGGTGCTCGACGATGGGGCCCAATGCGAGCGCAGGGAGAAAGGTGAGCGCACCGACCAGCACCACCGTGCCCACGAGCAGCACGACGAAGATAGGTCCCGTCGTGGGGAGCGTCCCGGGGCCGGGCGGAACGGCCTGCTTCTGTGCCAACGCACCGGCCAATGCGAGGACCGGCACGATGATCCAGAATCGCCCGATCCACATGGCCACCGCGGTGAGCGCGTTGTACCAGGCGCTGTTCGCGCCCAATCCGCCGAACGCGCTGCCGTTGTTGTTGGCCGCGCTGCTGAGGGCATACAGCACTTCGGAGAAGCCATGGGCGCCGGGGTTGAAGATGCCGGCGCGTCCACCGGCGGTGAGCAGCGACGCCGCGGTGCCGACGAGCACGAAGGCGCTCGGCACCAGCACCACGAGTGCCGCGAGCTTGATCTCGCGCGCCTCGAGCTTCTTGCCCAGGTACTCCGGGGTGCGCCCCACCATGAGACCGGCCAGGAACACGGCCAGCACCGCGAAGACGAGCATGCCGTACAGCCCCGACCCCACGCCGCCAAACACCACCTCGCCGAGCTGCATGAGCCACATCGGGAGGAGCCCGCCCAGCGGCGTGAACGAATCGTGCATCGCATTCACCGAGCCGTTGCTCGCGGCGGTCGTCGCCGTGGCCCAGATGGCCGACGACACGATGCCGAAGCGCACCTCCTTGCCTTCCATGTTGCCGCCCGCCTGCGTGGCGTCGGCCGACAGCGAGGCGCCGGCGGACGCGAGTGCGGGGGTGCCCGCCTGTTCGCTCGCGATGGTGGGCAGCGTGGTGGCCACCAGCAGCACGGTCATGGCGGCAAGGATCGCCCATCCCTGGCGTCGATCGCCGACCAGCGCGCCGAAGGTGATACAGAGCGCGGCCGGGATGAGCAGGATCGACACCACCTCGACGAGATTGGTGAGCGGGGTCGGGTTCTCGAAGGGGTGCGCCGAATTGACGTTGTAGACGCCGCCGCCGTTGGTGCCGAGTTGTTTGATGGCCACCTGCGACGCGACGGCGCCGAGGGGCAGCCGCTGGTCGCGGGGGGCCGCGCTGTCGGCAGCCGGCGCGAGCAGCGACACCGTGCGAGTGGCGTCGAGTGTCTGCGGCACCCCGTCGGCCGCGAGCACCACGGCCACGAGCAGCGCGAGCGGCAGCAGCACGTAGAGCATGCCGCGCGTGAGGTCGACCCACAGGTTGCCCACGCCCTTCGCCTGACGCCGCGTGAAGCCGCGCACCAATGCCGCCAGCACCGCGAGTCCGACCGCGGCGGAGACGAAGTTCTGCACGGTGAGCCCGATCATCTGCGTCAGGAGGCTCAGCGTCGTCTCGCCGCCGTAGGCCTGCCAGTTGGTGTTGGTCACGAAGCTGACCGCCGTGTTGAAGGCGAGGAGCGGCGGCACGGCGGGCAGTACAGCGTCGTTGAGCGGCAGCACGCCCTGCACACGCTGCAGGGCATACAGTACGACGACCCCGACGGCACTGAGTGCGACCACGCCGGTCGCGTAGCGCGTCCACGGCATGTCCTCGGCGGGGTCGACTCCGAGCACGCGGTACACCGCGCGCTCGATGATGGCGAGCGGCTGGCGGCGTGTGCCCGGTTCCAGCACGCGGGCGATGTACGCGCCCAGGGGGACGGCGCACCCCAGGACGAGCGCGAGCACCGCGAACAGCTCGAGGGCGGCGTGGCTGGTCATTCGAGCACCTCCGGGCGGAGGAGGGCCACGACGAGATAGACGAACAGGGCGAGCGCGATGAGCGCGGCCGCAAGGTGGACGCGGGTCATGAGGCGCTCAGAGGCGGGCGACGACGCGGGCGAGCAGGCGTGTCGCCGCGACCAGGGCAGCGACCAGCACCAGCACGACGCCATCGAGAGTGTACGACATACGACTCCGGACAAGGGACACTCCAAGAGTCGGCCAATCGGCCTCAATGCGGGGTCAAGCTGCCGCACGGGGACATCAGGAAAACCTCAACACGCCCTCCGTCACGCACGACGGGGCGGTGCGCTGTCGCGCACCGCCCCGTCGCCACCGCATCCGCTGCGGGCCGGCCGTGTTACATGGCCAGCGCGCGCAGGTCCTGCAGCGACTTCTTCAGCATGTCGACCTTCGCGCCATCGCAGCTACGCGCGCCCTCGGCCGCCGTCACGGCGGCGTCGAGCGCGGCGTTGCGCGCCGCTCCGGTGGCCTTCTCGGCGTTCGCGATCTGCGAGCGCAGCGCGTTCACCGCGCCCGACGCGCAGCCCTTGCGCTCGAGCTGGTCGGTGAAGGCCTTCGCCAGCGGGAAGCTGGGCGGCCACACGATCTTCGGCTGCCCCTGCGCGTTCAGGTAATCCCACTTCACCGTCTTCGCCGCGTCGATCTCGTTCTGCGAGATGTACTTGCTCGGCACGAGCTCCGCGACGTCCATGCCGCGCGCGATCTCCGAGCTCACGATCGCGCCGTTGTACCAGTACACCGACCACGACCCGCCCATGTCCATGCGCGTGCCGTTGACCGGGCCACGGTCGAAGCTCGCGATCTCCTGCGGCTTGGCCGGGTCGGTCCAGTCGAACACCGAGATGCCGCCCTGGTACCAGCTCTGCACCATCACGTCGCGTCCCGGGATCGGGATGAGCGAGCCATTGTGCGCCACGCAGTTCTCGTTGCTCGTCTGGTAGGTCGGGATCTTGTAGTAGCTCTGGAACACCAGCTTCTTGTTCACGATCTTGAAGATGGCGTTCGCGCCCCACTCGGGCTTGTCGCCCGGGCGGCACTTGGGCGCGCCACCGCCGCCCCACTCGTCGCTGAACAGCATCGCGGTGCCGTCGTTGTTGAACGTCGCCGAATGCCAGTAGGCGAAGTTCGAGTCGGCCACGGCGTCGAGACGCACCGGGTTCACCGGGTTGCTGATGTCCAGCAGGATGCCGTGCCCTTCGCATGCACCACCGGCGAGGCCCAGCGACGGGTACACGGTGATGTCGTGGCACTGCTGCGTTTCCGGGATGCTCGCGGAGGCCGTGGGCGCCTTGTCCATGCCCTGCGCCGCGAGGATCTTGTCGACGTTGGCCTTCACGATCGGACGCGCGGCCGCGGTGTCGGCGGCGTTGGCCACCGTCGCGCCGCGGGCCTTGGTGATGCTGTCGAGGACCGGCTTCACCATCTGCGGGGGCAACTGGATCTCCTCGCCCATCGCAGGGATGAAGTGCATGAAGGCACCTGACGCCTTCATCTTCGCGACCTCGGCCTTGTCGGCGTCGGACGCGCCGTGGCTGCGCGCGCCGCTCAGCCCGGCAAAGATGTTCGCGCGGTTCACCACCGCGGCCTTGCTCGGATCGGCGAGCGGGACCTTGATGATCTCGATGCGCAGGCGCGACGAGTTGGGGTCGCTGGCGGCGGTGTTCTGGCACTCCGGCAGCTCACCCGCGGGGCGGATGCCGCTCGAGCCCGAGATGTAGATGTAGACGTTGGCCTTGTCCTTCGGATCCTCGAGCACCGTGTGCGTGTGCGACCCGCGGCACGTCTGCACGTTCGCGACGAGCTTCGGGTTCTTGATGTCCGAGATGTCGAAGATGCGCACGCCGCGCATGCGGTCCTTGCTCACGGCGCCCGGGGTGCCGCCCGGCTTGCAGTCGATACGGCCGTTGAGCGCTTCGGCCGACATGAACATGAGGTTCTTGTACACCGACACGTCGTTCTGCGACGCGGGGCACTCGTACGCGACGACGAGCTTCGGGCTCGACGGATTGCTGATGTCCCACACCACCGGGCCGTTGTAGTTGCCCTGGATGACGTAGTTGCCGGTGAAGGCGAGGTCGGAGTTGGTCTGGCCGAGGAACCCCGGCGGCGACTGGACCTTGGAGAGGACGCGCAGGTTCGAGATGGCCTCGCCGGCGTCGAACAGGCCGGGCTTGAGGGCGTTGCGCGGATCGGCGGCCGGGTTGGGCGCGGCCGCGGGCTTCGGGCCGCGCGCGCAGGCCGCGAACACGGCCAGCGCCGCCAGGGCGGCGGAGGAACGAAGGAGTCGGGTCATGGCAACCGGGTGGAAGTCGAGTGGCAGGGCCGGGCACAGCGAGGAACATCCATGCGGCACAGCACCATCCGTACGTGCTGGAGGATAGCAGGTTTCCTCGTCGGTGGCGCCCGTCACGCGAGGCTCACCCCTTGACGCGCGCACTGTAGGCGCGAATAATTTCGCGGTGGGCGATGTTTTTCGCGCCGCACCCGTCATCATTCCCTTCGGCAATGGAGGTCCCATGGCACGAACCGGACCCGGCACGCTGACCAAGCGCGAGAGCCAGATCATGGACATCCTCTATCGACGCAAGCGCGCGTCGGTCGAGGAGATCCGCAGCGAGCTGCCGAATGCCCCGAGCGCCTCGAGCGTGCGGAAGCTGCTCGAGATCCTGATGGAGCGGGGCCACGTGTCGCGGAAGTACGACGGACCGCGCTTCGTCTACGCGCCCGCGAAGGACGTCCGCGCGGCCAGTCGGTCGGCCCTGCGGCAACTGGTGCGCACCTTCTTCGACGACTCGCCAGCGGCCACGTTCGCCGCCCTGCTCGACATTGCCGACGTGGAGCTCTCCGACAAGGAGTACGCGCGATTGGCGGCGCTGCTCGAACCGGCCCCTGCCGTTGACGAGGAGCAAGCCTGATGCCCACCTGGATCAGTTCGATGCCGCCGGCGCTGCTGCTGCTGTGCAAGGCCACGCTGCTGCTGGCCGTGGCGCTCCTCGCTTACACGACCGTGCGCCGCCGACTCTCGGCCGCGCACCGTCACCTGCTGCTGGCGTCGGCACTCCTGAGCGTGCTGCTGTTGCCGCTCACGACCGCGGTGCTGCCGCCGTGGGCGCTCGAGGCCCCCTCTCGCCGCGCCGCGCCCGTGGTGTGGCGCACCGCCGTCTCGGTCGACGAGGCGCAGCTCGCCTCAGTGGGCGTCACTGCACGCCAGGACGGGTCGACCGTCGACGCGACGGACGTCGGCACCGCGCGTGTGCGGCGCTCGTCTGATGCGGTGCCTGCGGGTGTCTCGATCACGCTGGTGCTGCTCGCGACGTACGGCGCTGGCGTCCTCGCAATGCTCGGACGACTGGCGCGCCAGCAGGCGAGCGTCCGGCGCCTCGCGCGAGACGGTGTCACGGAGACTGACACGTCGTGGACCGCCCTGCTCGATGACCTGTGCACCACGCTGAACCTCCGCCGGCGTGTGCGCCTGCTCCGCAGCGAAGATGCCGCATCTCCAATGACGTGGGGCATTCTGCAGCCCACGATCGTGATGCCATCGTACGCCGCGGCATGGTCTCCCGAGCGACGCCGAGCCGTGCTGCTGCACGAGCTGGCACATGTCGCGCGCTGGGATTGCCTCACGCAGTCGCTCGCGGCGCTGGCGGAGATGCTGTACTGGTTTCACCCGGGTGTCTGGTGGACCGCGCGGCGGCTGCGCGTGGAGCGGGAGCTGGCGTGCGATGACGTCGTGATCGCCGCGGGGATGCCGGCGAAGCGCTACGCGGCGGAACTGCTTGCCATCGCCCGTGACGCGCGCCCGACCCGCCGCCTGCAGGTCGCCCTCGCCTTTCACGAACCATCGCTGCTCGAAGGGCGGATGCGCGCGATCCTCGACGGGGCCCGCTCCCGGTCCGCCGCGCGCCGCCGCACCGTGCTGGCCGGCGCCATGTGTATGAGCGCCCTCATGGGCGTCGTCGCCACGGCGCAGCCGCGTGGTGGCGCGCCCACACTCACCGAGGACCTCCGCATCGGTGGCGACTCGCCCGAGTTGCGCTTCACGGCGGTGGACCGCATCGCCGTGGGGCGTGACGGCGCCATCTTCGTGGCGGATTCCGGGGGCACGAGGCTCCGGCTGTACGACCGCAATGGACGTTTCGTGCGCCAGGTGGGCAGTCGTGGTGAGGGGCCGGGACAGTTCCGGGAAGTGATCGGCATGACCGTCCTGCCCACGGGTGAACTCGCCGTGTACGACGTCTTCACGAAGCGCATTTCCCTGTACGACGCGCAGGGCATCTTCCTCCGCAGCATGCCGTCCCGCGTGGGCGGCAATTGGACCGGGAACGACTTCTACGCGGACCGCGACGGCAATCTGTACGTGTTCGGTATCCGCTACAGTCGCGAGGGGAGAACTCCGAGTCCTGCGGAGCGCGCGAAGAGCCAGCGCTTCTATCTCAAGCTCTCACCCGCGGGCGCCATTCTCGACACGGTGGACATTCCGAATTCCACGGCGCCGCCCGAGCGCGGCGGGTTCGTGATCATGACACCCGAAGCGTATCTCGAGCCGTTCACCAATCGCCTGGTCTACGACCTCGCCCCCACCGGGCACCTCGTGTGGGGCTACACCAAGACGTACGAGTTCCAGATCGGCCAAGGGGGCGGGCGCAGCATCCCGGTGCGTCGGAGCTTCACCCCGTTGCCGCTGGGTGCGGAGGAGCGTGCCGAGTGGCAGGGGCGCGCGGACTTCTACACCCGGCGCGGCGGGCCGCGCTCGGCGTCATCCGGTACGGTGATTCCGGCAGAGAAGCCCGCGTTCCGCGACCTCGTGGTGGGCGACGACGGCCGAATCTGGGTGCATCGCTACGCGCAGGCCACCAAGCGGCCACTCTCGCGTCCACCGTCGGACTCGTTGCCGCCGCCACTCACCTGGCGCGAAATCCCGACCTTCGATGTGTTCGAGGAGGATGGTCGCTTCTTCGGCACCGTGATCCTGCCCGAGGACACCCGCGTGCTCGCGCGGCGCGGCGCGCAGCTCTGGGGCGTGCAGGTCAACGCCGCGAAGGAGTCGTTCGTGGTGCGGTATCGGATGAACTGACGAGCTGCGCCACGGCCCACGCCGCATGCTCGCGCACGATCTCCTGCTCGTGCGCGAGCATCGCGTCGAGTACGGCCAGATCCTCGTCCGTGCCGATGTTCCCGAGCACGACACACGCGTTGCGCTGCAGCATCCACAACTTCGCCCGCTTCATCGCCGAGCCCTTGAACGCGGTCGCATACTCGGCGGGGCCCATCATCAGCAGCTCGCGGGCGAGCGCGCGCGTGCCGTCGCGGTCGGAGGCGTCCGCGAACAGGTCGCGCGGGGTGAACGCGTCGAACCGCGAGGGCTGCGCGAAGCGCACGTTCCATGGACACACGTCATTGCAGATGTCGCAACCGTACAGCAAGTCGCCGACGTGCGCGCGCAGCTCGACCGGAATGGCGTCGCGGTGCTCGATCGTGAGGTAGCTGATGCAGCGGTGCGCGTCGAGCACGCGCGGCGCCGGCAGCGCGCCGGTGGGGCAGGCGTCGAGGCAGCGGGTACAGGTACCGCAGCGGTCGGCCTCGAACGGTACGCTGGGGGTGAGCGCCACATCCACGAAGAGCGCCGCGAGGAACAGGTGCGATCCGGCGCGCGGGGTGATGAGCATGGTGTTCTTGCCGAACCAGCCGAGCCCGGCGCGCTGCGCCAGGTCGCGCTCGAGCAACGGACCACTGTCCACGTACGGCCGTGCGTCGACCGCGTCTCCCACCTCGCCCTCGAGCCAGGCATGCAGTTCGCGCAGCCGCGCGCGCAACACGGTGTGGTAGTCGTCGCCGCGCGCGTAGCGCGCCACGGGTCCGGCGGGCTCCCGTCCGCCGTACGAGGCGGCCACCACGATGGCGTGCGTCGCACCGGGGTGCGGACGGCGGGTGTCGGCGCGGAGCTGCGCGCCTTCGCCGTCGAGCCACGCCATGCTCGCGTGCTGGCCGGCCGCCAGCCACGCCCTGAAGTGCTCGAACGTCTCGGGTGCTCCCAGCGCCGCGACGCCCACGGCATCGAACCCCAACCCGTAGGCGTGCGCCCGGAGGCGCGCCGTCAGCTCCGCAGGCACGCTGCGGTGCCACGGTGTGCCACCTCGCCCGACACGCTGCGCGTCACGCCCGCGTCACGCGGCCGGCGCAGTCCGTCACGGCTGCCGCCCCACCCATCGGGCGAAGGCCACCACGTCGTCGGCCGGGGGCACCGCGTCCTCCGCCCCGTACGCCGTGTACATGCGCCAGCGCACGTAGCTCTGGGCCGGGAGGGGCAGGAACGGGAAGCGGCGGAACCAGTGCCGATGCCGGAACCGCCACGCCACCCGGAGCAGGTCGACGGCGAGTCCGGGGGACACCAGGGCCCGCCCGGCGAGGGTCAGCGTGAGCGAAAGCCATGCCATACAGAAAATATAGGCTTCGAGAGCGTCCAATTCGCGTCCACGCCGCCCCCTTGGGGTTCAGGGCGGGCTCCGTGGGGCCGACACTCGCCAGCGACGCCGATGCTGGTGCCAAGTGCCTCCACCTGTGCACCCGCTCGTGTCCGCTTCGCCGTCCCCTGCAGCCTCCGGGCCTTCGCTCCCCCGCCCGCCACGCTCGTGGCGGGTGGATGCGCTGTTGTTCGTGGCAGCGGTCACGCTGGCGGAGCTGCTGCTGCACCTGGCGGTCGAGAACGCCCTGCCGTCGCTGGGACGCGGCGTGCGCTCGGTCGTGGACGCGGTCGGCATGGCGATCGTGGCCGGACCGCTCTTCGCTTGGACCATCTATCGTCGGCAGATCGACCACAAGCTGGCATCGGTCACCACGGCCACGCATCGCGTGCCGGGCAGCCCGCACAAGCGCGTGCGCATTGTGGTCCTGGGCGCGCTGGTCGTCATCCTGCTGCTCGTCGGCGGGGCCCTCTGGGTGTACGTCCTCAACAGCCGCCCCACGCGCCTCCCCGCGACCGCCTTCACGCCCGACAGCGCGCAGGTGTATCTCGCGCGGCTGCAGGCGCACCATGAGGCGGAGATCGCACGCGGCGCGCACGCCGCCGGCATCGTCGCCGCCCTGCTGGTGGGGCTGCTGGGCGGGATGGTGCTCTTTGTCGTCGAACCGGTCGTGCGCCTGCTGCGCCGCCAGCACGCCGCCATCACGGCCCGGAGCATCGAGTACGAGCGGCTGGCGATGGTCGCGCAGCGCACACGCAATGCGGTCGTCATCGCCGACGCGGCCCAGCGCATCGTCTGGGTGAACGAGGGGTTCACACGCCTCACCGGGTGGACGCTCGACGACGTCGCGGGGCGCCTGCCGAGTGAGTTCCTCCGGACCGACGAGACCGACACGGCACTCGCGAGCGAGCTCGATGCGCACGCCGTCGCGGGCACCGCGCATCGCTGCGTGCTGCGCAATGTCGCGCGCGACGGTCGCCGCTTCTGGGTGGACATCGCCATCGAACCGCTGTTCGTGGACGGCCAGCTCGCCGGCTACCTGTCCGTGCAGACCGACGTCACGCGCATGATGGAGCACGAGGCGGCGCTGCGCGATGCGCAAGTGCGCGCGGAGTCGGCCAATCGCGCGAAGAGCGAGTTTCTCGCGAACATGAGCCATGAGATCCGCACGCCCCTCACGGCGCTGCTGGGGCACGCGGGGCTGCTGCACGAGGCGCTGCGCGAGGTCGGCGCCAGTCCGGCACAGCGCCAGGCCATCGAGACGATCGAAGCCGCCGGCGAACACCTCCTGCGTGTCCTCGGCGACATCCTCGACATCTCCCGCATCGAAGCGGGGCGCCTGCCGGTCGAGGCGGTGCCCACACCGCTTCCCACGCTGTTGCGCGAAGTCGAGCAGTTGCTGCAGCCTCGTGCCGCGGCGCGGGGGGTGCGCCTCGACGCGAACCTGCGGACACCCGTGCCCGCGGTCATCCTCACCGATCCCACGCGGATGCGTCAGGTGCTCATGAACCTCGTCGGCAACGCGGCGAAGTTCACCGAGGTCGGGCACATTCTCGTCGAGGCGGCCGTGACCGATACGCCGACCGGCTCGCAGCTGCTCGTTGCGGTCGAGGACACCGGTCCGGGGATGACCGCCGAACAGGCGGAGCAGCTGTTCGAGCCGTTCACGCAGGCGGACAGCTCGGTGACGCGCCGTTACGGTGGCACCGGGCTCGGACTCACCATCTCGCGGCGGCTCGCCGATCTGCTGGGGGGCACCGTCGCGCTGGTGCGCACCGCACCGGGCGAGGGCGCGCGCTTCGAACTGCGTCTGCCGCTGGCGACGCCCCCCGACACCCCATGGGTGTCTGCACTGCCGACTACCGGCGCTGTGCCGTCCGCGCACCCGGCGGTCGCGCCACCCACACGGCTCGCTGGACGCGTGCTCGTAGCGGAAGACGGCGTCGACAATCAGCGCCTCATCACGCTGCTCCTCGAGCGCGCGGGCGCTGCCGTCACGGTCGCCGCCAATGGCGTCGAGGCGCTCGATCACCTCGGTGCCGCCCGCGAAGCGGGCGCGCCCTTCGATGTCCTGCTCACGGATATGCAAATGCCTGTCATGGATGGCTATACGCTGGCCCGCACGCTGCGCGCACGCGGCGACGAGATTCCCATCATCGCCCTCACCGCACACGCGATGGGAGACGATCGCGCGCGATGCCTCGAGGCCGGCTGCAACGAGTACGAGCCCAAGCCCATCGATCGCGCGCGCCTCGTGGCGACGTGCGCACGGTGGATGCCGCACGCGCGCGCCGCGATGTCGGAGCCCCGGCCACAGGCGCCCGACGCCGCGTCGACGGCCACCACCGGCACGACTCCCGCGCGCCTGCGCAGCGACCTCGTGGATGATCCGGACCTCGGGCCGCTCGTACGGCAGTTCGCCGCCGCGCTCCCGCAGCGCGTGGCCGCCCTGCGCGACGCCGTCACTGCGCACGACCTGCCGCAGGCCGCCCGGCTCGCGCACCAGCTCAAGGGCGCGGCCGGGAGCTACGGATTCCCGCGCATCGGTGAAGGGGCGCGCGCGCTCGAAGCGCCACTCGCCCTCGGCGACGATGTCGCCGCCGGCTTGCTGCTCGATCGCCTCGCGCGCCTCGCCGAGGCCGCGGCACGCCGGACGCCGGCCGCCGCGCACGCCGCGGTGGACCACCAGACGCTCGGGGAGGCCGCATGACCATGCCACCGCCGGTGACGGATCAGGACGCGATGATTCTCCTCATCGACGACGATCCGGACATCCTGATGCTCGTCGAGGCCATGCTGCGTCCGCTCGGCGTGCGCGTCGTGAGCGCGCCGGATGCCACGGCCGGCATCGCGCTCGCCGACACGACACGCCCCGATCTCATCCTGCTCGATCACGACCTGCCCGATGCCACCGGCCTGGAGGTGCTCGCGCGCCTGCAGGCCGCGCCACGGCTGGCCGAGGTGCCGGTCATCGTGGTGACAGGGTCGGAGCGGCGCGATGTGCTCACGGCCTGCTTCTCGGCCGGCGCCGCCGACTACCTGCGCAAGCCGTTCTTCGGGGCCGAGCTGCGCGCCCGCGTGCAGACCGTGCTCGACCATCGGCGCCTCGTGGCGGAACTCGGGCGCGCGGCGCACGTGGACACGCTCACGGGGCTGCCGAACCGCGCGCTGCTGCAGCGACGGCTGCAGGGCGCCATCGAACGGGCCCGCGATGTCGACGGCTACGGGTTCGCCGTGATGTTCCTCGACATCGATCGCTTCAAGCTCATCAACGACAGCCTCGGGCACGACATGGGTGACCTGCTGCTGCGCGAGATCGCGCGGCGGTTGCGCGCCAACCTGCGCCCGCAGGACAGCGTGGGACGCGATGTCGGCGGCACCACGGTCGCGCGCCTGGGCGGCGACGAGTTCGTGGTGGTGCTCGACGACCTGCCGGACGGCGCCGCGGCCTCGTCGGTGGCGGATCGGCTCATCGCGGTGCTCGAGGAGCCCTATCAGTTGGGGCAGCACCTCGTGCGCAGCAGCGCGTCGGTGGGCATCGTGCACAGCGATGCCGGCTACACGCACGCCGAGGAGATGCTGCGTGACGCGGACATCGCGATGTACGAGGCGAAGGCGCGGGGGAAGGGCTGTCACGCGCGCTTCACGCCGGCCATGCGGGAGGCCGTGCGGCGCCGCCTGCGCATCGAGACCGCGCTGCGCGACGCGCTGGGCACCGACCAGTTCCATCTCGTGTACCAGCCCATCGTCTCGCTCGAGACGCGTCGCTTGGAGGGCGTCGAGGCGCTGCTGCGCTGGCGGCATCCCGAGCTCGGCCTCCTCATGCCCGGCGAGTTCATCCCCGTGGCCGAGGAGACTCGGCTCATCCTGCCGCTGGCCGATCGTGTCCTGCAGATGGCGTGTACACAGTTCGCCGAGTGGCAGCACCGCTTTCCGCGGCACGCGCCACCGTCGATCAGCGTGAACCTGTCGCGCGTGCAGCTCGCCGATCCCGGCCTCGTGGCGCGCTCGCTGGCCATCATGCAGCAGGCCGGCGTCGACCCGTCGCAGGTGCAGCTCGAAGTGACCGAGTCGCAGCTCATGCAGCAGCGCACCATGGCCATGGAGCTGCTCGACGGGTTCAAGCATCACGGCGTGCGCCTCGCCATGGACGACTTCGGCGCCGGCTACTCGTCGCTGTCGTGCCTGCAGGAGTATCCATTCGATGTGCTCAAGATCGACCGCGCGCTCATCGAGCAGGTGAACCGCGGGCGCGGGTACGCGGCGCTGCTGCACGCCGTGGTGACGCTGGCCGAGAACCTGGGACTCGACGTGGTGGCGGAGGGCATCGAGCGTCCCGAACAGCTCGCGCTGCTGCAGGGACTCGGCTGCACCTACGGCCAGGGCTTTCTCATCGACCGACCGCTCGAGGTCGCCGTGCTCGAGGCGCGTTGGCGCAACGCGCAGTGGCCGGAGGCGGCGTGAAGACCTTCGTCCTGCGTGACGCCATCGAGCAGTTGGGCGCCGTGGCGACGTTGCCGGGTGTCGCCGTGCGCATCATGCGCATCGCGAGCGACCCGGGCGCCACCGAGGAAGACCTGCTGCAGGCGCTCCACACCGATCCGCCCCTCTCGGCGCGCGTGCTCAAGGTCGTGAACTCGGCGTTCTACCGGCGGCAGCGCGAAGTGGGTGCGTTGCGGGCGGCGGTGCGCATGCTCGGCGTGGACGCCGTGCGCAACATTGCGCTGGCCGCGTCGCTGCATCGCCTCTTCCGGGGCGGGCGCGGCATCCCCGACTTCGATCCGGCGTCGGTGTGGAGTCACAGCGTGGCCGTCGGCGCGGCGGCGCGGCGCGTGGCGCTGGAGACGCGGCTCGTCGAGCCGGAGGAGGCGTTGCTGGCGGGTCTGCTGCATGACATCGGCCTCATCGTGGCGATGCAGGCGCGCCCGCGCGAGTTCGCCGTGCTCATCCAACGGGCCGCACAGGAGCCGCACGTGCCGTTCCGCGTACTCGAGGAGGACGTGCTCGGGGCAACGCACGAGGAGTTCGGGGGGGCGCTGTGTGACGCATGGAACTTCCCGGCGCCGCTCACGCACGCCTGTCGCAGTCACCACGATGCGCGCATCGTCCCGGCGGAGGGAGGGCACATGCCCGCCATCATCCACGTCGCCGACGTCATCGCCGCCGGCCTGGGCGAGGGCTTCACGCGCACCGTCGAGGTCACGGCGCCGGATCCGGGCGTGCTGGCGGTGCTGCAGCTCGATGTGGACGCCCTGGCGTTCATCACGGCCAGGGCCCGCGAGGATGCGGCGACAGCGGCGGCGGTCTTCTCGGCGTGACCGCGTGGGCGCTAGCTTGGCGACATGCACCTCGACGACTACCAGCAACTGGCGGCCCGCACTCTCGGCCGTGACCGGACGCACGAGCAGCAGCTCTCCAACGCCGCCCTCGGGCTCACCGGCGAGGCCGGCGAGGTCGCGGAGCTCATCAAGAAGCACCTGTTCCACGCGACGCCGCTCGACGGCGATGCCCTGGTGAAGGAGCTGGGCGACTGCCTTTGGTACCTCGCGGCCTTCGCGACGGTGCAGGGGCTGTCGCTCGACGACATCGCGCAGCGCAACATCGACAAGCTGCGCAAGCGCTACCCGGAAGGCTTCGACCCCGAGCGCAGTCGCAACAGAACGGAGTGAGGCGACCGCGTCACCGCGGACGCATCACCCCGGCCGCGGTGCCAGGAACGACTGGCCGTCGAAGGGGAGCTCGTGCGCGACATCCAGCAAGGCCAGCGCGCTCGGCACGACGTCGGTCGTGCGCTGCGGTGCGCGCGCCGGCACGTCGAGCAGCAGCGGCACGAGCATCTGCTCGCGCAGCAGGGCGCCGTGGGTCGACACATGCTCGACCGGTTCGAAACGCGCCCGCAGGTCCCACGCCGGCGCCGCCGATACGATGATGTCGCCGCTGCGCGTCGATGACGCGAGCAGCGACACCTGCACGAGCGCGTCGGGGTAGGCGGTCTGCGCACACACGGCCCATGCCGCCGCCGCGTCGAGCCCCGCGTGCGCGCCGCCGAGCCCCAGCGGATCTCCCGACTGCGGCACGTAATCCCACCGCGTGGCCGCGCCTTCACCATGGCGGATGATGTGTGCCTGGGCACCGTCGGCGCGGCGAAGCTCGACGGTGTGTCCGTCGTGCGCGACCATGAGTAGGTCGATCGACTCCCGAGCGAGCAGCCGCTGCGCGAGCGACTCCCATCGGGGCGCGAGCGCTGGCCACCAGCGGCGCACACGTTCCTCGGGGGCGAGGTAGAGGTGCGCCATGGCATTGCCACCCACCATGAGCGCCACATCCGCACGCCGCGTGCCCAACTGCGGATGCGCGAGCACGCGCAGCCCCTCGCGTTCGAGCCAGCCATGCAGGTCGTCGTGGCGGGACACCGGCGCGTGTCCGTGGTCGCCCACCAGCCAGACATGCAGCGTGTCGCCCCAACCACCCGCGTGGGCCGCGCGACGCGCCTCGGCAACGGCGGCGTCGATGTCGCCCAGCGCGGTGCGCACCGCGTCCGAACGCCCGCCGAGCTTGTGCGCGAACTTGTCGGGGCTGGTGATGGCAAGGAGTGACAGGCGGGGCCGCACGCGAGCGAACCGGCGCAGGAACTGCGCGGTCGCGGCCTGCTCGACGCGGCGCCAGCCGGCCAGATCGCCACGAAAGTGCGCCGGCGCCGCGCGCAGCATCCAGCCGATGCCCCGCCCGATGCGCCCATGTGTTGCGCCGCGCGCCAGCATGCTCATGGCCGACAGCGACGGGCGCACGAGTTCGAGCAGTGTGGGTGCGTCGTGCGCGACATCGCGATCGACATGCCAGATGTCGATGCCGGCATAACTGCGCGCCTGCGACGTCGACCACCGCAGCCGACGTGACCGGTCGAACCACCGGAGCCCGGGCAGTCCCACCGAGGCCGGGTGACGTCCCATCACGAACGGGACGTAGGCGGGCCCGGTCACCGACGGAAAGGAGGCAGTGACCTCATGCAATCCACCGCGTGTCGCCAGGGCCGCCAACGCCGGGGTTCGCCCCGCCGCGATCTCCTCGTGCAGCACATCGGGCCGCACGCCATCCGCCACCACGAGCAACAGCCGTGGCGTCGTGGTATCATGCGACACCGACCCGCTCCCCACCGCGCGTCGCGGCGTCGTCTCGTCGTTCCACCGTGCCCTCCCGCACCCGCGTACCTGTCCGCTCACGCATCCCGTCACGCATGGCGAAGACACCCCGCCCACGTCGTACCGCCGCGCCGCGCAAGGGCGCTGCCCGCACCGCCACCGGCAAGCAGGCCTCGCCCGATGCCCGCGCGAAAGCGGAACACCAGTCGCTCGAAGGATTGATCGAGCGCACGCGTGAAGGCCATCGCAAGGCCGGGCGAGAGCCGGAGGCGCCGCAGGGCCTCGTGTCGAGCGGCGCCCGCGCGGTGCGACGCATGGACCCGCGTCTCGTCGACCAGGCCATCCGTGATCGCCCAACGCTCACCGAGGACGAAAAGCTCCTGCAGGCGCCCTCCGACACCGCGGCGGCGTTCACCACCTCCGACCCGTGGCGCGTCATGCGCATCATGTCGGAGTTCGTGGAGGGCTTCGACGCGTTGGCGGAGGTGCAGAAGGGCGTCACCATCTTCGGCTCGGCGCGCACGGGGCCCGACGATCCGCAATACGAAGCGGCGCGTGAGACCGCGCGCCTCCTCGCCGCGCAGGGGTTCTCCATCATCACGGGCGCGGGGCCCGGCATCATGGAGGCCGCCAACCGCGGTGCAAAGGACGGCGGGGGCCACTCCGTGGGGTGCAACATCGAGTTGCCGTTCGAGCAGGGCGCGAACCCGTACGTCGACACCCTCGTCAATTTCCGCTACTTCTTCGTGCGGAAGACGATGTTCATCAAGTACTCGAACGCGTTCATCATCTTCCCGGGCGGCTTCGGCACGCTCGATGAGCTGTTCGAGGCGCTCACGCTCATCCAGACGGGGAAGATCTTCCAGTTCCCGGTGATCCTGTTTGGGCGGCACTACTGGGCGGGGCTCCTGCGCTGGATCCGCTCGCGGGTGGCTGGCGAGGGCAAGATCTCCCCGGGCGATCTCGATCTCGTGCTGCTCACCGACGATCCCGCCGAGGCCGCGCAGGCCGTGATCGATGCCCACGCCGCGCAGGCGGCTCAACGCGCTCCCGCGGAGCGCTGAGACGGCGACGCCCCCACGCCGTCACGGCGCGGACAACACGCGTTGCACGGCGCGCAGCAGTGCGTCGCGCGAGAACGGCTTGGCGAGGAACCCCGACCGGGCATCGAGTTCACCCTCGGCGGGGGCGCGATCGCGTGGGTGAGCGTCTCGGCGTCCATGCCGACCCCGGTGTCGATGACACTCACACGCACGTGCTGCGCTGGCGCGGTGCCCGGCCACGGAGTGGGGGTGGGATCGCTGGAGCGCCGGGTGCGCAACGTCAGCGTGCCACCACGTGGCATCGCATCACGCGAGTTGATCGCGAGGCTGAGCAGTGCCTGCTCGAGCTCGACGGCTTCCATCGCAATGCGCGCGCCCGGGGCGTCGCAGTCGACCACGAGCGTCACCGTCTCGCCGATCACACGCCGCAGCAGTTGCGCGGCGCCCTGCACGACCTCATCGAGCACGAGGTGGGCCGTCGGTTGATGCTGCTGCCGGCTGAAGCGCAGCAGACGTCGCGTGAGCTCCGCCGCCCGCCCCGCCGCCTGATGCACCTCCCGCGCGTCCGCGAATTCCTGTGTCGTGGGCGGCAGCGACTCGAGCAACAGCTCGGCGGTGCCGCCAATGACCATGAGCAGGTTGTTGAAGTCGTGGGCGATGCCGCCCGTGAGCCGTCCGACCGACTCGAGGCGCTGGGACGCGCGCAGGTGCAGCGCCGAGCTCACCCGCTCCGACACATCCAGGAACGACCACAAGCGGCCTCGGTGCGCAGGTCCGCGCACCGGATGCGTGCTCACCAACAGCGTGCGCCCATCCGGGGGCGCGCACTCCCAGCGCCAATCCCGACGCACCGCGTCGGCGTCGCGAAAGAGCTTCGCGCCCTCCTCGGCCACCTCACTCGCGTTCCGCAGCCCCAGTCGCAGGGCGCGAATGGCGGCACTCACCGCGGCCGCGTCGGCCGTGCCATCGGCGCGCCGCGGCATCGCGCCCAGCAGGGCGTCGGCCGCGCCATTCAGCCGCGCGGTCCCCAGTTCCTCGTCGATGAGGGCCACGGCGACCGGCATCGCCTCCAGCAACGCGTCGAGCCTCGGTATCGACGCGAGGGCGTCGTGCTCGTGCACCGCGATGGCCATGTGTTCGTGCAGGCTCGTGACGAGCGTGCGGTCGCCACGCTCCACCAGGGCGCGCAGGTGTGGTGGCACGGCACTCGGATCGCCCCAGGCGACGAGCAACGTGCGGCCTGCCTCGTCGCCGAGGGCCAGCACGACCGGCTGGCCGTCGGATGAAGGGGAGAGGTCAAGCGATCGCCCGACCGCCTCGGGGAAGGCACGCAGGTCGTGAACGCTCGCTGCGGCGCCCGTGACGATGGCGCGCATTGCCGATGCATCGCACTCCGGCATGCCGTCGACATGACGTGGGGGGAGCACCGCCGGATCGCCAGTGCTGTAGGCGCATCGTCCATCCGCATGGTCACGCCACAACTGGATGGCATCGGCGCCGAGGTAGGTGCGCAGTCGCCGGAGCGGACGATTCTCCGGCATCAGGCCACGGCCATGTGCTGCGCGGCCCAGTCGAGTGTGTCCCGCAGCACCGGTGCCAGCAGCTCCGGGTGCGTGACGTGCGGGAGATGCCCGTCAACATCGAGGATGTGCATGGCGCGGCAGGGCGTGTGGGCCGCGAGATACTCGGCCACACCGAGCGGGACGGCGAAATCCTCGCGCGCCTGGATGATCGTCACCGGATGCGTCACCTGCGTGAGCATGGCGCGCAGATCACTCTGCATCATCGCCCGCAGGAAGGCCCGGCCGGTGTCGGGACGCATGGCGCCAAGCGACGCGAGGAAATCGCGCAGTTGCAGAGGCGTGCCCGTCGTGCCCAGCGCGTGGCGGGCAAAGCCCGCCATCCACGACGCGAGGTCGGCGTCGGCCTCGGCGAGGAGGGTCGCGACGGTGGCGTCGCTGAAGCCGCCGTGGTAGCCCGGCAGCTCGCGGTAGCAGGGCGACGCGCCGATGAGGACGAGCGAGTGAAACAGGTCGGGCGCCCGCAGGCTCGCGAGCAGGCCGATCATGCCGCTCATCGAGTGCCCGACGAAGACCACCGGCCGGACGTCGAGCGCGGTCAGGAGGCCGACGAGATCGTCGGCGTGGGCTTCGAGGGTGGTGTAGCGCTCGGCGTCCCACGCGGCATGGGAGCTCGGCGAGGTCCCGACGTAGTCGAAGTGCACCGCCTGCCAGGCGTCGGGCACGGCCGGGGCGAGCGGAAGCCAGCACCCCTGGCGGGTGCTGAAGCCGTTCCCGAACACGACATGGTGCGCTCCGGTGCCGCGTCGGGTCGCATCCATGAGTTGCGCGAGCTGCATCGAGGTAGGGGCGGTGGCGCAGACGGGCCGGTCGCGCGGGAAAGCGGGGTGGGCCGACGAAATCGGCCCTCTACGGAGGAATAGAGTAGGCCGCGTTCCAATGCGCACAACCCGGAAAAGCCCGACACCAAGCCGGACTACGCACAAATACCGATTGTTTCGTTCGGGTTTGAATTTACCTTCACAATCGCTTCATGAGAACCATTATCACCCATATCTCAGTGCTGACCACTTCCCTCGCCGTTCCGCTTCTGCTCGTCGCCCTCGGCGCCCAGCAGGACACCACCCGTCGCGTCGACACCACCGCGACGCGCCCCACCACCGTGCCGGCCACTGCCCCCGGCGGCCGCGCCCCCCAGACCCTCGACGAGGTACGCGTTCGCGCCGCGGGCAGCCGCGAGCGCGCCACACGGGCCACCCACTCGAAGTCGAGCACCCGCACCGAGACGCCGCTGCGCGAGATCCCGCAGTCGCTCACGGCGCTCTCCGCCCCGCTGCTGCGCGACATCAACCTGCCCACGGTCGCCAGGGCGCTGGAGTACGTCCCCGGTGTCACCATGGGGCTGGGGGAGGGACACCGCGATGCCCCGACCATCCGTGGGCAGTCGACCACCGCCGACTTCTTTGTCGACGGCGTGCGCGACGACGCGCAGTATCTCCGTGACACCTACAACGTCGCGCAACTCGATGCCCTGCGCGGGCCCAACGCGGCCGTCTTCGGGCGCGGCGGTGGTGGTGGGGTCATCAATCGCGTGCTCAAGCAGGCCGAGTGGCAGCCGATCTTCGGTGGCCGCGTCGAGACGGGGAGCTGGCAGCAGCGTCGGCTCACGGTCGATGCCGGGGCGCCGCTCTCGGCGCACGTGGCCGCGCGCGTCAACGCGCTGCACGAAGCGGGCGATGGCTTTCGCCATGGCATGTCCGCCGAGCGGTCGGGCGTGACACCGGTCGTGGCGCTCGCGGTCGGGCCCACGGTGGTGCATGCCGGGGTCGAACACCTGGTCGACCGGCGCGTCGTGGATCGCGGCGTGCCCTCGGCGGCCGGGCGACCGGCAGCGTTCGACGCACGCGCCTTCGTCGGGGACACCACGCTCAATCGCAGCACCAACACGGCGCAGTCGGCTTGGGTGCAATCGGCGTGGGCGCCGACGCCGGCGGTGCAGGTGCGCACGCACCTGCGCGCGGTGCACTACGACAAGTTCTATCGCAATGTCTTCGCCAACAGCGCAGTGCAGGCCGATGGTGCGACCTTCACGCTGGGTGGCTACAGCACCGCCACCGACCGCCGGAGCCTGTTCGCCCAACAGGATGCGACGTGGCAGGGCACCACGGGGCTGCTGCACCACACGGTGCTGGTAGGCGCCGAGGCGAGCCGACAGCACACCGACAACCTGCGGCAGACGGCGTACTTCGGGAGCGGCAGCGGCACCACGAGCACACCCGCACGCATCGACGCGCCGCTGCTTGCCGTGCCGGTCAGCTTCCGCCAAAGCGCGACCGACGCCGACAACACAAGTCGTGCCGATGTGGTTGCGGCGTTCGCGCAGGAGCAGGTGCGCATCGGTGAACACCTGCAGCTACTGGGCGGCGTGCGCGCCGACCGCATGGCGGTGGTGGTGCACGATCAGCGGAGTGGCGCGCGGTTCCAGCGCACCGACGCGATGATCTCGCCGCGCGCTGGCGTGGTCGTCCTGCCGAGCAAGGCGCTGTCGGTGTACGGTTCGTGGTCGGTGTCCCACCTGCCGTCGAGCGGCGATCAGTTCGGTGCGCTCACCGCCAGTTCGCAGACGTTGCGCCCCGAGCAGTTCCGCAATCGCGAGGCCGGCGTGAAGTGGGCACCCGTCGAGGCGCTCGACGTCACGGCGGCGTGGTATGTGCTCGACCGCAGCAACACCACCGCTCCCGACCCCGCCGACGCCACGCGGCTCGTGCAGACGGGGCGCCAGCAGACGCGCGGCGTCGAGCTCGGTGTGCAGGGGCACGCGACGGCGTGGTGGACCGTCGTGGGCGGACTGGCCGTGCAGCAGGCGCGCATCGTGAGTCGCACGGCCGCGGCACGCGCAGGCGCGTCGGTGCCCCTGGTGCCGCGCACCACGGCATCGGTGTGGAACCGCGTGCGTGTGACCCGGCGCGCCGCCCTCTCGCTCGGCGTCGTGCATCAGGGAGATCGCTACGCGGCCATCGACAACACGGTGCGCCTGCCACACTTCACGCGACTCGATGGCGGACTCGTGGTCGACCTGCGCGGCCCGCTCGCGGCGCACGTGCAGGTCGAGAACCTGCTGGACAGCCGGTACACGGCCACGTCACACGGCAACAACAACATCATGCCCGGGGCTGGCAGGACGCTGCGGCTCTCCCTGGTGCGCTGAGCCCGCCGGGGACACGCCCAGCCCCGCTTGGCTTGCCCCCGAGGGGCCGGACGGCCCATACTTGAGGAAGATCGCAGTGCTCTCGCGCCCGGCCACAACGGTCGGGCGCTCGCCTTTTGTCCCGCAGGGCCCTCGCATGTTCCAGGAACTCATCGCCAAGATGGCGCGTGAAGTCGAGAAGCTCACCCACGAGCTCAACGTCACGCTCCCCAACGAGATCCGAAAGGCCGTCGAACTCGGCGACCTCAAGGAGAACAGCGAGTACAAGGCCGCGCTCGAACGGCAGCAGTTCGTGCAGGCACGCCTGGGGCAGCTCACGCAGCGCGTCACGAAGCTCGCGAACATCGACATCGCGCAGATCCCCGCCGACAAGGTGGGGCTCGGCTCCAAGGTCGTCGTGCAGGACGAGCAGGGCGGCGCGCGCGAGTCCTACGAGCTCGTCTTCGGTGATGCCGGGGAGCTGCAGGACGGACACGTCACCATGGGGTCGCCCATCGGACGCGCGCTGCAGGGAAAGGGGGTGGGCGAGACGGCCCTCCTCAAGCTCCCGACCAAGGTGCGGCGCCTGCAGATCGTCGAGTTGCACACCATCCACGACCGCAACGCCGACGACCTGGCATGACGGCCGGGTGCGTCGTGGCCCTGCGTGTCAGGGCGCGTCGATCGTGAAGAGGCGCGCCACCTCGGCGTCGTAGCGCGCGAGCTGCGCGTCGCGCTCGGCGTCGGTCCACGCCAGCGCGTCTTGCACCAACGGCGCGATGCGCCGCGCCGCGGCCCGCCCATGGTCGCGGGTCTCGAAGGCCACGTGCGTCCGTCGCACGAGCACATCCGCCAGGGTCGCGGCCCCCTCCCGCTCCACGGCGTGCGGCACCTCCGCCAGCAGGTACGGCAGGTCGTCGCTGATGCGGTGTCCCAGCGTGTGGTCGCGCTGGACGTAGCTCCACACGTTGCGCCACCGACTCCCGTACGCATGGGCAAGCCGCTCCCCGACCGCGGTGTCGTGGGCCGTGTGTCCCGCGTCGTGCTCGGTGGCGTCGAGGTGCGCGAGATCGCCACCTGGCAGCGGCGTCGTGCGACTCACCGACCGATCCCACGGCGGCAGCGTCGCGCCCTGCGCGCGGAGCGCCTGCCGCACCTGCCGCAGCACGTCGACCGCCATGGACCGATAGGTCGTGAGCTTGCCGCCGGTCACGCTCATGAGACCATCGCTGCGTCTGTGCACGGCGTGCTCGCGCGAGGCCGCGCGCGTCCCCCCGGCGCGTGTCGCGTCGGCGCGCGCCGCGGCGAGTGGGCGGATGCCGCACCAGGCGGCGATCACGTCGTCGTGCGTGAGCTGCGCGAAGGGAAAGCAGCGATTGGCCGACGCCAGCAGGTAGCTCACGTCGGTGCCCGTGGCGCGAATCGTGTCGGGCCCCGAGGTGGCGGGCCGCTCGGTGGTTCCGATGATCGTGTGGGCGCCGGCGGGGAGCACGAACATCACGCGGCCGTCGAGCGGCGACACGATCGTGACGGCGTCCTGGTTGCCAACGCGATGGCGGGGCACGGCCACGTGCGCCCCCGCCGCGCCGCGCACCGCCGGGCCACTCGGCACGGCCTGCCCAGGCGCAGCGAGGCGCGCCGCCAGTTCGTCGCTCCACGGTCCGGTGGCGTTCACGAACACGCGCCCCCGCACCACCACCTCATGCCCCAGCACGCGATCGACGACCTCGACGGCGACCAGGCGCCCGCCCTCGTGTCGCGCACCCGTGACGGCCACGTGGTTGAGCACCGCCGCGCCCGCCTCGCGCGCCGCGAGCGCGGAGGCGAGCGTGAGGCGGCTGTCGTCGGTGGCGGCGTCGTAGTAGCGCGCGCCGCCCAGCAGGTCGTCCACCGCCAACGCCGGCTCGGCGGCGTGCAGGGCGTCGCGGGACAGCGACCGGTGCGGACGCACGTTGCGGAAGAGCGCCAGCGCGTCGTACGCCGTGAGCGCGGCCCGGACCTGCCAGCGCGGAATGCGCGCCCCCCGATACACCGGCCAGGTGAAGGCCAACGGCTGCACCAGGTGCGGCGCCAGCGTGAGGAGCAGCCGACGCTCGCGGCTGGCCTCGAACACCAGCCCCAGGTGGCCATGCTCCAGATAGCGGACGCCGCCGTGCACGAGGCGTGACGACCGGCTCGACGTGCCGGCGGCGAAGTCGTCGCGCTCGACCAGCGCCGTCGAGAGTCCGGCCAGCGCCGCCTCGCGCGCAATGCCTGCGCCGGTGATGCCGCCGCCCATGACCACCACGTCGAACGTCTCCGCGGCGAGCGCGGACACGGTGTCGCGTCGGAGGGTGAGGGCAGGGTGCATGGCGCACAATGTCGCCCGGCGCGGACGCACGCCAGCGCAGCGCGCCCTCCCAGCGTGGTCGCCCTGCGGTGCGGCCGTTAGCTTGACGGGATGCCCACCTACGGAAACGGGCGCCGCGTGGCCATCGTGGCCGGGGTGCGAACGCCCTTCGCCCGCTCGGGCACCGCGTTGCGCAGCTACACCGCCATCGACCTCGGCCGGTTCGCGGTCGCCGAGCTGGTGCAGCGGACCGCGCTCGACGGGGCGACCGTCGATGCGCTCGTCTTCGGCACGGTCGTGCCGAATGTCCTCGCGCCCAACATCGCGCGCGAAGTGGCCCTGCTGCCGCACTTCCCGAAGACCCTGCAGGCCTGGGCGGTGAGCCGGGCCTGTGCCTCAGCCAACCAGGCCATCACCGACGCGGCCGACCAGATCGTGCTCGGTCATGCCGATGTCGCCATTGCCGGTGGCGCCGAGTCGCTGTCGCAGGTGCCCATCCTGCACTCGCGTGGCATGAGCGACGTGCTGGTGGCCGCGTCCAGGGCCAAGTCGCTCTCGCAACGCGCGGCCACGATCGCGCAGCTCCGCCCGCGCGATTTCGTGCCCATCACGCCCGCCATCGCCGAGCCAAGCACCGGCGAGACGATGGGGCAGAGTGCGGACAAGATGGCGAAGCTCAATGGCATCTCGCGCGAAGCGCAGGATCGCTTCGCGCTCGCGTCGCACCAGAAGGCCGCGGCCGGGCTCGACGACGGACGCCTCACGGCGGAGATCGCGCCGATGCCGGTGCCGCCGGCATACGAGGAGATGCTGGCCGAGGACAACGGCGTGCGCCGTGACAGCACGTATGAGCAGCTCGCCGCGCTCAAGCCGGTGTTCGACCGGCCGTACGGCACCGTGACCGCGGGCAACGCGTCGCCGCTCACGGACGGAGCGGCCGCCGTGCTGCTCATGAGCGAGGCTCGCGCCAAGGCGCTCGGCTACACGCCGCTCGCCTTCATTCGCAGCTACGCCAACGCGGCCATCGATCCGGGCGAGCAGTTGCTGCAGGCGCCGGTGCTGGCGGCGCCCGTCGCGCTGCAGCGTGCGGGGCTGTCGCTGCAGGACATGGACCTTGTCGAGTTGCACGAGGCGTTTGCCGCGCAGGTGCTGAGCAACCTGCACGGCTTCGCGTCACCGCAGTGGGCCGCGCGTGCGGGGCGCTCGGCGCCGCTGGGCGAGATCGATCCGGCGCGCCTGAATGTCATGGGCGGGTCGCTGTCCATCGGCCATCCGTTCGGGGCCACCGGCGCGCGCATTCTCACCACGCTGTGTCACGAACTCGCGCGGCGTGGCGGACAGTTCGGCATGCTGTCGGTGTGCGCGGCGGGCGGCATGGGGCACGTCATGGTGGTGGAGCGCACATGAGCACGCCCACGGTGGTGCTGCACGATGCGGCCACGGGTGTGACGCTGACCCTCGACGACGGCGTGGGCGTGCTGTCGCTCGACCAGCCCGACTCGCCGGTCAACACGCTCAACTCGCGCCTCGGTCCGGTGTTCGAGGAAGCATTCGATCGTGTGCTGCACGATGCCGCGTTCACGGCGCTCGTGCTGGCGAGTGGCAAGGCGGACACCTGGATCGCGGGCGCGGACATCGAGGAGCTGCGCGGGCTGCAGCGTGCCGAAGACGGTGCCGCGCTGGCGCGGGGCGGGCAGCAACTGCTGGCGCGTCTTGCGCAGTTGCCGAAGCCCGTCGTCGCGGCCATCAACGGCGCGGCGCTCGGCGGCGGCCTCGAAGTGGCGCTGGCCTGTCACCATCGCATCGCCGCCGACCACCCCAAGACGATCCTCGCGCTGCCGGAAACGCAGTTGGGACTTCTGCCGGGCGCCGGCGGTACGCAGCGGTTGCCGCGCATTGTCGGCCTGCAGGCTGCGCTGGACATGATCCTCACCGGCAAGAACATCCGCGCGCGCAAGGCGTGGCAGATGGGGCTCGTGCACGAGCTTGTGCACCCTGCCATCCTGCGTGACGTGGCGATGCGGCGTGCGCGCGAGCTGGCGCGTGGCATCGCACCGCCGGTGCGCAAGCGCAGGACCGGTGCGGCGACGGTCCTGCTCGAGGACAACGCGCTCGGGCGCATGGTGGTGTTCCGCCAGGCGCGCGAGCAGGTGCTGGCCAAGACGCGCGGCAACTACCCGGGGCCGCTCGCCGCGCTCGATGCGGTGCAGCGTGGCTACAGCGACGGCGAGGCGGCGGGCTACGCCGCCGAAGCCGAGCACTTCGGCCAGCTCGCCATGACGCCGGTGTGCAAGCAGCTCACCTATCTCTTCTTCGCCGGCAATGCGCTCAAGAAGGAGGAGGTGCGGCGCGCCGACGGCACGCCCGCCGCGCACGCACCGGTCCGCAAGCTCGGCGTGATCGGCGCGGGGTTCATGGGAGCGGGCATCACCACGGTCGCGGTGCAGGCGGGCACGCCGGTGCGCCTCAAGGATGCCGCCTGGCCCCGCGTGGCGGCGGGGTGGCGGGCCGTGCGCGAGGTCGTGCGGGAGCGCCTGCGCCGCAAGCAGCTCACGCGCGCCCAGTTCGATGACACGATGGCGCTCGTGGGCGGCACCACCGACTGGCGCGGCTTCGCCGATTGTGACCTCGTCATCGAGGCGGTGTTCGAGGATCTCGCCGTGAAGCACGGTGTCGTGCGCGACCTCGAGCGCGAGGCACCGCGCTCGATCATCGCCTCGAACACGAGCACGATCCCCATTCGCGACATCGCGGCGGCGGCGGCGCACCCCGAACGTGTGCTCGGCATGCACTTCTTCTCGCCGGTGCACAAGATGCCGCTGCTCGAGGTCATCGTCACGCCGCAGACGAGTCCCGAGGCCACCGCCACCGCGGTGGCGTATGGGCGGCGCCTCGGCAAGACGGTCATCGTCGTGCAGGACGGCGCGGGGTTCTACGTGAACCGCATCCTCGCCCCGTACCTGAACGAGAGCGGCCGCCTGCTCGACGAAGGCGCGACGATCGAGGCCATCGACCGCGCACTCGCCGACTACGGTTTCCCCGTCGGTCCGCTCACGCTGCTCGACGAAGTCGGGCTCGACATCGCGGGGAAGTCGGGACCCATCATGGCGGCGGCCTTCGGCGAACGGCTCACGCCACCTGCCACCCTCACGCAGGTCATCGCGAGCGGCCGCCTCGGACGCAAGGCGAAGCGCGGCTTCTATCGGTACGACGAGCAGGGCAAGCGGCAGGGGCCCGACGAGAGCGTGTATGCGCTCGCGCCGCACCCCGCGCGCCAGGTCGTGTCCGCCGACGAGATCTGCCGTCGCACCGTGTATCCGCTCCTCAACGAGGCGGTGCGCTGCCTCGAGGATGGCATCATCGCGTCGCCGCGCGACGGCGACATCGGGGCGGTGTACGGCATCGGCTTTCCGCCCTTCCGTGGCGGCCCGTTCCGCACGATCGATGCGTTGGGTGCTGCGACCCTCGTGCGCGAACTCGAGACGCTCGACACCCGCTTCCCGGGGCGCTTCACCCCCGCCGCCCTCCTGCGGGAGCACGCGGCAGGCGGCACGCACTTTCATCCCTGACCCCCACCACTCGCCCTCGCATCCATGAGCCAGACGCTGCACCCCCGCATCGTGGAAGTGGTCTCCGCCCTCGAGGCCGCGCAGGAGCACATGCGCGAGACGCTCGCTGACATTCCGGCCGAGCTCATGTCGCGCAAGCCGGCCGACGGTGGCTGGTCGGTCGAGGAGATCGTCGATCACCTTGCCCGCATCGAAGACGGGCTGGGTCGGGTCATCGGCGGGATGCTGAAGCAACTGGAAGGCACCGTCGACACCGAGACCGACCCCATCGCGCCGACCATCGCGATGTACAACGTGCCCGAGCCGGTGCGGAAGATCGCGGCGCCGGAGCGGGTGCAGCCCGTCGGCATGCCGCTAGCCGAGGCACTGGCCGCGCAGGCGGCGGCCCGCACACGGGTCATCGAGGCGCTGCGTGCCGGGTCCGGACGCGCCCTGCACACCCAGACCTTCCCGCACCCGTTCTTCGGGCCACTCAACGGCTACCAGTGGGCGCTGCTCAACGCCCAGCACCAGCGGCGGCACTGCGTCCAGATGCGGAATACCGTCGGCTCCTTCGCCTGAGTCCGGTCGGTCCCGCGCCAGTCCCGCCGCCCCGCTCCCCGTTTACCTTTCGCGCATGCTACGCACGTCCCTGCTCTATCTCTCGCGCCAGCAGCGCATCTTCAGCCTCATCCGCAACGTCGGCTTCGCGCGCAAGATGGCATCGCGCTTCGTCGCCGGTGAGACCATTGCGACTGCCTGTGACGCCGTCGCGCAGCTCAACGCGAAGGGCATCTCCGCCTCGCTCGACCTGCTCGGCGAGAGCGTGCACACCGAGGCCGAAGCGCGCGCCACGGGGCGCCAGTACCTCGAGCTGCTCGATCGCATTGCCGAGCGGAAGCTCGATGCGAACGTGTCGGTGAAGCTGACGGCGCTCGGGCAGGACGTCTCCGACGCGCTCGGCATCGAGGTGGTGCGCGAGGTCATCGCGCGGGCCAAGCAGTACGGCAGCTTCGTGCGCCTCGACATGGAGTCGAGCGCCTACACCGACCGCACCCTCGACACCTTCGAGCAGCACCTCTACCCGGGGTTCGAGGACAACGTCGGCATCGTACTGCAGAGCGCGCTGCGCCGCACCCTCGATGACGTCGAGCGCGCCAACCGCCTGCGCTGTCGTGTGCGCATCTGCAAGGGCGCGTACCTCGAGCCGCCGGCCGTCGCATTTCCCGACAAGGGCGACGTCGATCGCAACTACATCGCGGCGATGCACCGCCTCATGGAGCACGGGCGCTATCCCGGCATCGCCACGCACGACGAGCAGATCATCGCCGAAGCCAAGCGCTTCGCGAAGGCGCAGGGGATCGCGCCCGATCGCTTCGAGTTCCAGATGCTCTACGGCGTGCGTCGTGACCTGCAGGAACAGATCGTGAAGGAGGGCTACCGCATGCGCGTCTATGTGCCCTTCGGCAGCCAGTGGTACCCCTACCTCATGCGTCGCCTGGCCGAGCGTCCCGCGAACATCGCGTTCATGGCCGGCAACATCATGAAGGAGAGCTTCCGACGCTGAGGCACGCCTGAGCCACCACCACGGCGGGGACGATCACCCGCACCACGGCCAGCATCTCCCGCCCGATCACGACGCGGGCGATGAGCGCACCCTGGGTGGCTACATGGCAGTCCACAAGCGTCCTGCGGCGTTCGAGGGCGTCGATGGCGCGTCGTATTCGGTGGACATCCTCACCGACACCACCGGCGATCGCACCGCACCGTGGGGGGCCTATCTGCTCTTCGTGCGCTGGGGCGCCGGTGAGCCCGAAGTGCAGGGGCATCTCGAAACCGGCTTCCTCACCACCGGCGGCAGTGAGCTCGTCGTGCGTCACGCGCTGGGCGCCATCCCGCTCCTTACCGTGAAGGCGACGCTCGACGGCCTCATTCGCGGGACGCGTCCATGAGCGGCGTGGCCACCCCCGTGTCGTTGCCCATGCCCGACGGCGAGATCGTCGTGGACGGGGTGGTGCTGCAGGGCACCGGAGGGCAGTGGGAGGTGCTCACCGACTCCGGCGCACGCGTCATCGCATCCATGCGGGGGCGCCTCAAGCAGGAGATCGACGGCGTGCGGAAGCTCGCGGTCGGCGATCGCGTCACCATGACCGTGGACGCGAACGAGACGGTGGGATGCACCATCACGCACATCCACGAGCGGCACGGCAAGCTCGCGCGACGTGCACCCGGTGGGGCACGAGGCGAGCGCATCGTGGTCACAAACCTCGATCAGGTGCTGGTGGTGTTCGCCGCCGCGCGCCCCGACCCGCACCCGCGCATGCTCGACCGCTTTCTCGTCATCGCGGAGGCGAACGATCTCGCGGCGCGCATCGTCGTGAACAAGTGCGACCTGCTCGACCGGGCGCACGTCCGCGCGCTGTTCGCCGATCACGTCCGCGCGGGCTACCCCGTGCACTACACCAGCGTGACGACGGGCGAAGGACTCGCCGAGCTGCAGCGCGAGGTGCAGGGGCGCAGCAGCGCCCTCACCGGGCCGTCCGGCGTGGGCAAGTCGTCGCTCATGAACGCGCTCTTCCCGTCGCTCACCCTGCGCACGGCCGCCATCAGCGACAGCGTGAACAAGGGGCGCCACACCACGGTGGGCGCGGTGCTGCATCCGTTGCCGGGTGGTGGTTTCGTCGCCGACACACCGGGGCTGCGCGAGGTCGGGCTCTGGGGCATCGACGCCGGCGATGTGGCGCACTGCTTCCCCGAGTTCCGCCCGCTGCTGGGGCAGTGCCGGTTCGGTGACTGCACGCACTCCGTCGAGCCGGGGTGCGCACTGCGCGACGCGGTGGATGCAGGCACCGTGTCCCGGGCGCGCTTCGAGAGTTATGTGAAGTTGCGCGAGGAACTCGAGGCGTAGCGTGCGTCCGTCGCCTCGGCGCGCCCGCTAGCTGCGCGGCACGCCGATCAGCGCAAGCGGCACGCGACGCAGCCCGTCCCACCGCTCCACGATGCGGCCGGTTCGCAGCAGCAGTTGTGCCGACAGGCCCCCGTCGAGCATCAGCGCATCGCGCGCGCCCAGTTGGCGAAGCCCTTCCGCCGTCTCCGCCGTCGTCGGCCCGATGGGCATCCGCTCGCCGATCGCGCCCACGGCCGCGTAGCGCGACAGCACCAGCAGGATGCGACCATCGGCGCGCGTGCCGATCGCGAGGCGGATGTCGCGGTGCGACGCATCCACCGGTGCCGCGCCGCACAGCGCCGCGGTGGCGCGCCCACCGGCGAGCACATGCGGATACGACTGCAGCACCTCACGCCATCCGCCGCGCGCGCGTGCCGCCGCGAGGGCCTGCGCACCCAGCACCACCGGCACGCCGGCGCTGTCGATGGCGAAGGCACCGGCGTAGGGCCCCGACGCCGGCGCCTGCCACTCGCGGCCGCGATGCACCACCCAACCCCACGGCCCCGCGTCGGTGAACTGGCCGGCGTTGAACGCCACCACCGCGCTGTCCGGCGCGAGCTCCACCGACCATGGCGCGAGCGCATTGCCCTCGCGCGCGATCTCGAGGGACAGCGCCACGCGCGCGGGGTCGATCTCCACCACGACGAACGTCACGCGCACGCCGCGATCACCCAGGGCCACCGGCCAGCGTGTCCAGCGCACGCCCGGCGCACCTGCCTGCCACGCGAGCGCAGGGCGCGCCGCGACAGCCGCCGTGCTGTCGCCGCACCGCATGGCCCCGATGCGCGAAGGCGGCGATGCGGGCTGCGCGCCCGGCACCGCCGCCCCAAGGGTGAGGAGCAGCGCGCTCCCCACCAGGATGCGGGACCTCACCACTCCTTGAGGTCGCCCCACGTCACCCAGGTCATCGCGCCGTCCCGGAAGAGCGGCGCCATCGCCGACAGTTCCTTCGCATGCGCCGACAGCGCGGCGTGCTCCGACTCCGAGAACTTCCCTTCATTCGGCTTCGCGAAGCCCGCCTGGATGAGCGCCCACAGCGCCACCCGTTCACGGATGCGGCCGAACTGCCACGTCGCCATGCCGCTGCGGTGTGCCGCGTCCACCGCCCACTGCCCACCCTCCGCATTGGCCGCCTGCATCGCGACGCGATAGTCGATGACCGCCGTGGGCGTGAACAGCGTGGGCCCGCAGTTCGCGTTCAGCATGAGCGCCTGCCCCTGCATGCTGAGCGCCGTCGCACTGTCCTGCAGCAGCAGGACCTCCCGCTGCCGCGACTTGTCCTGGATGATGGCGGCGTAGCGCTGCATGTAGGCCGTGGCCTTCACGTTGAGCTCCGCCATCTTCTCGATGCCCTCGGCGGACGGCGGCGTCATGGTCGCCTGCATGCGCTCGGCCGCCTTCCGGAGGCACTCCTCGTACGCCGTCTTCTTCGGCGTGAACTCCGCTTCGAGCGCCTTGCCGCGTGCGATCTGCTGTGCCTGGGCCAGGCGCGTGTTGAGCGCCGCGATGATGGACTCGAGCCGCGGCGTGGTGATCTCGACCGAGCCGTCGCCGCCCGCCTTCGTCGCCGTGGCACCCGCCGGGTCGACCTTCTTGCCGACCGCGTCCTTCGCCGCCTGCTCGGCCGCCTTCTTGAGGCGGCCGAGCTGGGCCTCCGCGTGTGACAGCGGGACGGCGCAGGCCAGCGCCAGCGTGAGCGCCGACGTGAGCGCCGACGAGAGGCGTCGCGAGCGCGCGTGCGCGACGGGCACGAGGGCGAACGGCGCGCGGGACGACACACGGTGTGCCGTCGACATGCGGGGAGCGGACATGGATCCTCCGAGGGTGACGACGGAATATGCGCCCCCCCGGACGCGACCCTCAACGGGTCGGATGACCCGGGTGGACCGTGCCGTTACGGCGAGAGGCGTCGCCGCACCCACGCGCCGGCCTCGCGCGAGTACTGGATGCGGTCGTGCAGCCGGCTCGGACGACCCTGCCAGAACTCGATTTCCTCGGGCACGATGCGATAGCCGCCCCAATGGTCCGGCAGCGGAATCGGGTCATCGCCAAAGCGCGCCAGGGTTGCGGCCAGTGCCGCGTCGAGGTCGTCACGCGAGGCCAGCTCGGCGCTCTGCGTCGACGTCCAGGCGCCGGCCTGGCTGCCGCGCGGGCGCGACGCGAAATACTCGGCCGACTCGGTGCGGCTCACGCGCTGCACGGCACCGACGATGCGAACCTGACGCTCGAGCGTGGCCCAGTGAAAGCACAGCGCCGCCGCCGGGTTGTCGGACAGCTCGCGTCCCTTGCGGCTGCGATAGTCGCTGAAGAAGACGAAGCCGCGCGCATCGACACCCTTGAGCAGCACGATGCGCGCCGACGGATACGCGTCGGGGGTCGCCGTGGCGAGGCACATCGCCGTCGGCTCCGACTCCTCGGCCGCGATGGCGTCGTGCATCCAGCGCGTGAACTGGACGATGGGGTCGGCATCGACGTCCTGCTCCGACAGCGCCGCGCGCCGGTAGTCGGTGCGCAGCGCGGCAATGTCGGCTCGCACGGTATCGTCGGGACGTGCGCTCACACTTCCACCAGCGGCAGCGGGGCCCGAGGATACGCCTCAGGGACGCCCTCGAACGGGTCACCCGTGTAAGTGCTGCCGTCCGGCGCTTCGAGCACGAACCCGGCGTCTTCGATCATCCGCAGGTCCTCGCGCGCCGTCTGCCCCTGCGTGGTGAGGTAGTCGCCCACGAAGATCGAGTTGGCCGGATAGAGCCCCATGACCTGCATGCTGCGCAAATGCACCTCGCGTCCGCCGCTGATGCGGATCTCCTGCGTGGGGAGCAGGAAGCGATAGAGGCACAGGATGCGCAGGCACTGCCGCGGGTCGAGCGCGCGCACGCCGGCGAACGACGTGCCCGGCACGGGGATGAGGAAGTTGACCGGCACGCTCTTCACGTCGAGCTCGCGCAGCGAGAGCGCGAGGTCGATCACGTCGTCGTCGCTCTCGCCCATGCCCAGGATGCCGCCGCTGCATGTCTTGAGCCCGGCGGCCTTCACCGCCTCCACCGTGCGCACGCGATCGTCGAAGCTGTGCGTCGTGACCACCTCGGGCGTGTAGTTGGCCGAGGTGTTGAGGTTGTGGTTGACCGTCTCGACGCCGGCGTCGCGCAGCCGCACCGCCTGCTCCTCGGTGAGGAGGCCGAGGCAGGCGCAGACGCGCAGGTCGTGCTTCGCGCGCACGGCGCGCACGGCATCGAGCACCTTGCCGAAGACCGTCTCACCCGGCGTGCGCCCCGAGATGACCATGCACAGGGTGCCGGCCTTGAGCTGCGCGGCGCGGTCGGCCGCCTCGAGGATGCGCTCCTGCGCCAGCATCGGGTACTTCTCGATCTCCGCGACCGACAGCTTCGACTGCGAGCAGTAGTGGCAGTCCTCGGGGCACAACCCGCTCTGCGCGTTGAGCAGGAAATGCAGGCGCACGCGGTTGCCCCACGTGGCGCGACGCACGCGATAGGCGGCCGCAAGCTGGTCGAGCAGGACATCGTCGGGCGCCGACAGCACCCCGCGGGCCTGTTCGCGCGTGAGGAGGTCGCCGGCGAGGGCCGTATCGGCCAGGGACTGCCAGTGGGCAGCGTGCATGGAGCGGGGACTGAAGGCGGGCAAGGCGTGACTGACGCCTGCAAGATGCCCGGGCGACCGCCCCTAGATCAACGGCGGCAGCAGCGACGTGAGCCCCGCGCCCTCAGCGGCCACCGCGAGCGCCTCGAGGTCGTCGCAGCGGTCGACCCACGGGAATCGCAACACGGCCTGCCCCGGGAGCAGCTGGCGCAGCGCATCGTAGTTGGTCGCCTCCGCCACCGAGGCATCGCGGGCCGAGAGGGCCGTGAGCACGATGGCCCGGATGGACACGCCGGCGGCCGCCGCGGCACGCGCGGTGAGCAGCACATGATTGAGCACACCCAGCCGGTTGCCCGCCACGAGCAGCAGTTCGCACTCCCAGCGGGCGAAGAGGTCGAGGTACGACAGCGCCGGCGTGATGGGTACCAGCAGTCCGCCTGCGCCCTCGACCAGCAGCAGGTCGCGCGCGTCCTCCAGCCGCGACCGTGCCGCGTCGAGCGTGGCGGGCGACACCGAGACCCCCGCGCGTTGCGCGGCGACCATGGGCGCCAGCGGCTCGCGCAAAGCGTAGGGGCGCACGTCCTCGAGGGCGTCCACGTCGCCGCAGGCCCGCCGCAGCCGCTCGGCGTCCGACGCGAGCCCTGCCGCGGTGACCGGCCGTTCGTCGATGCCGCTCTCGACCGGCTTCATGGCGCCGACGCGATAGCCGTGGCGACGCGCGAGCGCCGCGAGCGCACACGTCACGACCGTCTTGCCGATGCCGGTATCCGTGCCCGTCACGCCAAGCCGCAGGCGCAGCGTCGGCGGCGTCGCGGGGGCGTCAGTCATCGATCGGGCCGCCCGTGGTGAGCGGGGTGGCCCGGGCGCCCTCCAGGAAGCGCTGCAGCACGTCGTACACCTGCGCAATCTCCTCGTCGGTCGTGCAGTAGGGGGGAAGACAATAAGCGACCGGACCGAGCGGACGAATCAGCACCCCTTCCTGCAGCGCGTACGCCGCCAGCTCGCGGCCGACGTCGCTCAGGTACCCCGCCGGCGCCGCCAGTTCCACCGCGCCCATGGTGCCGATCTGCCGCACCGCGCGCACACCGGGCACGCCGCGCAGCGCGTCGAGCTGGCGCGCCTGCGCCACTTCGAGACGAATGCGATCGTCCTCGCTCTGCTCGTCGAACAGGTCGAGCGACGCCAGCGCGGCGGCGCAGGCGATCGGGTTGGCCGTGTACGAGTGTCCGTGAAAGAACGTCTTCGTGCGGTCACCGCTGCGAAACGCATCGAAGATGGCCTCGGTGGCGGCGGTGGCGCCCAGCGGCAGCACGCCCCCGGTGAGCCCCTTCGACATGCACAGCAGGTCCGGGCGCACCTCGGCCCGCTCGCAGGCGAACAGCGGCCCGGTGCGTCCGAATCCGGTCATCACCTCGTCGGCGATGAGGTGCACGCCTGCGGCGGCGGTGCGCGCGCGGATCCCGCGCAGCACACTCTCGTCCCAGGTGCGCATGCCCCCCGCGCCCAGCACCAGCGGCTCGACGATGACCGCGGCGAGTTCTGCGCCGCGGGCGTCGATCAGCGCATCGAGGGCCGCCAGCGTGTCACCCTCGCTGGGATCGGGCAGCCGCGCGACCTCGAAGAGCAGCGGCTCGTACATGTGCGTGAACACGCCGCGCGCGCCCGCCGCCATCGCGCCGAACGTGTCGCCGTGGTACGCGTGCTCGAGCGCCGCGACCAGGCGCCGTGGGGTGCCGCGGTTGGCGAAGCTCTGCAACGACAGCTTGAGCGCGACCTCGACGGCCGTCGACCCGTTGTCGCTGTAGAAGATGCGCGAGAGCCCGCGCGGCAGGTGCCCCACCAGCGCCGCGGCCAACTGTGCGGCCGGCTCGTGGGTGAAGCCGGCGAAGATCACCTGGTCGAGCTGCGCGGCCTGCGTGGCGATCGCCTCGGTGATCTCAGGGCGGCAGTGCCCGTGCGTCGTCACCCACCACGAACTGATCGCGTCGAGGATGGGCCGTCCGTCGACGGCGTACAGCCAACTGCCCGAGGCGCGTACCACGGGCACCGGCAACGGCGCGTCGTGATGCTGCGTGTAGGGATGCCACACATGCGCGGCGTCGTGCAGCAGCACCCGCTCGGCGGCCGTCATGTCGTCAGGATGCACGGACCACCTCCAGCACATTGGCAGCGAGCGCGTCGACCAGCTCGATGGGATGCACGGCGGACAGCGAGATGCGCAGCCGGGACGTGCCCGGCGGCACGGTGGGCGGTCGCACCCCGCCCACGAGGAAGCCGCGGCGGCGCAGTTCACGCGTCGCGACCATCGTGGGCACCGCCTCGCCAATGAGCACCGGCACGATGTGCGAATCCTCGGGTCCGTCGATGGCGAGGCCGCCAGCCGCGAGACGCCGACGCAGGCGTCGCGCGCGATCGCGCACGGCCTCGCGGCGCCACGGCTCCACGTCCGCGATGCGCAGCGCCTCGAGTGTCGCCGCCGCCATCGACGGCGGTGACCCGGTCGTGAAGATGAACGAGCGCGCCGTGCTCACCAGATACTCGACGAGCTCCCGCGAACCGCCGACGTACGCGCCCACGGTGCCCAGCGCCTTGCCGAGCGTGCCGACCACGACGTCCACCTGTCCCGACACGCCGAAGTGCTCGAGCGTGCCGGCACCGGTGCTGCCCAGGACGCCCGTGCCGTGCGCGTCGTCCACGTAGGTCCACGCGCGATGGCGGCGCGCGATGGGCACGAGGCGGTCGAGCGGGCAGAGATCGCCGTCCATCGAGAACACGCCCTCCACCACGATGAGCGCGCGGCGATACTGCGCTCGCTCGGCCGTCAGCATGCGGTCGAGCGCGTCGAGGTCGTTGTGCGGGAACACCCGCACCGTGGCGTGCGCGAGCCGGCACCCGTCGATGAGCGACGCGTGGTTGAGCGCGTCGGAGTAGATGACGTCACCGCGCTGCGCGAGCGCCGGGATCGCGCCCACGTTCACCATGTATCCCGACGGGAACAGCAGCGTGAAGTCGCACCCCTTGAGGCGGGCGAGCGTGTGCTCGAGCGTCTCGTGGATGGGGTGGTTGCCCGAGATGAGACGCGCGGCTGCCGCACCGGTGCCCTCGGCCTGCAGCACCGCTTGCGCGGCGCGCGCGACCCGCGGCTCGGCCGCGAGCCCGAGGTAGTCGTTCGACGCGAAGTCGGCGACCCGCTCATGCCCGAGCAGCACCGTGCCCGCGCGCCGCGAGTGCACCTGCCGCAGGGCGCGCTTGAGGCCGGCCGCGTCGAGGGCGCGCAGCGACTCATCGAGCGCCGCATTCATCGTCGACGGCGGCAAGGCGAACGGGGACGTCATCGTGACGCCCCCGCGAAGGGAGCGCGGTACCTCACAGCAACGCCTGGAGGTCGGCGAGGAGCAGCGTCCAGTTCGTGCCCGGCGCATACAGCGCAATGAGCCGCCCTGCGCGGTCGAGCAGGAACGCCTGCGAAGAATGTCCGAGCAGTTGCGACGTGTCGCCGTGCTGGTGCGCCCCCGCGCGTGGCCCCGGGGCGATCGGCAGCGCGGGCGCAGCCACGCCGGGAATGACGCCCACCCCGTACGCATCCACCATGCGGCGGGTGAGCACACTGTCGGCTGCGAGGCCCACGAAGGCCGAGTCGAACTGCGCCACATACTGCTGCGCGAGGGCCGGCGTGTCGCGCGCCGGGTCGACCGAGATGAACACGAAGCGCACGTGCCCCGCATCGTCGCCGAGGCCGCCACGCACGCGCTTCCAGTCGGCCAGCGTGGTGGGGCAGACGTCCGGGCAGTGGGTGTAGCCGAAGAAGAGCAGCGTCAGGCTGTCGCCCGACGCACCCGTCGAGAACGGGCGTCCATCGTGGCGTGCGACAGTGAACGCCGGCAGCTCCTTGGCCGGCTCGACCGCCTGGCCATTCAGGCGTGGGCTGCAGGCGGCGGCAACGAACAGGAGGCACAGACCGACCGCGTGGCGCCCCGAGGCTGCCCGGGTCACGGGGCTGCGCAGCGCGCGCACTTGCCGTACAGCACCACTTCGTGCGACTCCAGCATGAAGCCCGCGGGGGTGAGGTCCGACAGGTCACCGGGACAGCCGTGGATCTCGAAGACGCGCGCGCAGTCACGGCACCGGAAGTGATGATGATGCGCGGCGCCGGCGATCTCGTACCGCGGCGGTTCGCCGGGCAACTCCACGGGCACCAGCCAGCCACTCTCGACCAGCGAATTGATCGTGCGATAGACCGTCGCGATGCCGAGCTTCGACACCTCCGCCCGTCCCGCCTCGAGCACCTCGGCGGGGCCCAGCGGGCGCGCGGTCTTCTCGAAGACGTGACGAATCGCGTCCCGCTGCTTCGTGTTGCGTTCCATCATGCAAATATGCTTAGCTTCGCCGTCATGACGCGACCGTGGATCCGCTGGGGTGTGCTGTCTCTCATCGTTGTCGCCGTGGCCCATCTCGGCGACCCCTGGGCATGGGGCACGCTTCGCCGCCCCGACGTCTATGAGAAGGATTGGGGGCGCCTCCTGCGGTCGCTGGGCTATCTCCCGACCTGGGGCGCCATCGCGCTCGCGTATTGGCTCCAGCAACGCGGGACCCCCACCGGAGGGCGTACCGCCGGGTTTCTGATCGTGACGCCGGCGCTGGGCGGCTTGGCGGCCGAAGTGCTCAAGTTGCTCTTCCGGCGTCTCCGCCCCGACCCCGCGGTCTTCGGCTACGTCTTCCGCCCCTTCACCGAGCAGTTCTGGTCGAACCGGGGCATGGGGCTGCCCAGCAGCCACACGCTGGTGGCCTTTGCCGGAGCGGCGGCGCTGGCGGCGGTCTTTCCGCGGGCGCGCTGGGTGTTCCTTGCCCTGGCGGCCGGCTGCGGGGTCACGCGGGTGCTGGCTGGGGCGCACTACCTGAGTGATGTGGCGGTGGCGGGGTGTCTCGGGGTGGGGGTGGGGTGGCTGATGTCGCGGTGGTGGCAGCGGACTCAGGCACCGGAGAGCTACACCTAGACGTCTAATGAGAGTACATTTGCAATAACCTCTCTATCCCTGATCCGCCATGTCGCACGCCCTGCTCGTCGCCAGCCTCGTCCTGCTCACCAGCGGGCCGGCGTTGGCGCGTCTCGCGCGCGGTCGGCCGGCCACGCTGGCGTTCATCGACGGCTTCGTGCTGGTGAGCATCGGGGGGCTCGTGCTGCTCGACGTCATCCCGCACGCACTCGAACGGGGAGACGTCCTGGCGCTGGTGGTGATGGTCGCCGGCTTCGCGCTGCCGGGCTTGGCCGAACGGCTGCTGCGTTATGGCGTGCGGCAGACGCACCTCGTGGTGATGGCGTTGGCGATGCTGGGCGTGGCGCTGCATTCCGCGTTCGATGGCAGCGCGCTGGCGCAGAGCGCGCTCGCGGCGGAGTTCGGGTCGACGCGGCTGCTGGGGCTCGGTGTGCTGCTGCATCAGTTGCCGGTGAGCCTGATGGTCTGGTGGGTGCTGAGTGATCGGCATCCGGCGGTGCCCTGGCTGGTGCTGGCGGGCATGGGGGCGACGACGGTGCTCGGGTATGTCGCGGAGCCCACCGTGTTCGCGGCGCTGCCGGAACGGGCGTCGGGGCTGTTCGAGGCGCTCGTCGGCGGTTCGTTGCTGCATGTGATTGCGCATCCTGCGCACGATCACGACCCCGCGCATGAACACGAGCCTGGGCACCCGCACCGCGCCGAGGCGCAGGCGCACGACCACGCGCACGACCACGACCACGCGCATGCGCACGACCACGCGCATGAGCACAAGCATGAACACGCCCACGCCAGCGAACTTCCCGCGCGCTCCGGTCGCGCGAGTGGGGTCGGCGCCCTGCTGGGTGGCGCGCTGCTGCTGCTGCTGTTGTACACGCGCCGAGAGGCGCACGGCGCGCTCGCGCTCGATGCCACGTTGGGTACGCTGCGCACGCTCATGCTGGACAGTGCGCCCGCCATCCTGCTGGCCTACATCGCGGCCGGGTTCGTGGCCACTTTCGTCCCGGTGGCGGGGTTGCGCTGGATGAGCCGCGGTTCGCGTCCGCGTCAGGCGCTCGCGGGCATGGCCGTCGGTCTGCCGCTGCCGATCTGCTCGTGCGGCGTCGTCCCGTTGTACCGCCAGCTCGTCCAGCAGGGCGCGTCGACGACGGCGGCCGTCGCATTTCTCGTGGCCACGCCGGAGTTGGGCATCGACGCGGTGCTCCTCTCAGTGCCACTGCTGGGCGCGCCGTTCGCCGTCGTGCGCGTGGTGGCGGCTGCGCTCGCTGCGGTGGTGCTCGCGCTTGTGCTGGGCCGCCTGGTGCGACGCGCGGGGCGTGCCCTGCCGCTCCTTGCCGACCAGCGTCGCCCCGCCACCACCGCTGCGCGACTCCGCAACGTCGCGCGCGTCGGATTCGGCGAGATGGTCGATCACACCGCGCCGTGGATCCTCGTCGGCCTTGTGGTGGCGGCGGTGTGTGCGCCCCTGCTCGAGCGCTCGTGGCTCACGCAGCTCCCTGCCGGCGTCGATGTCGTGGTGTTCGCCGCCGTTGGCCTGCCACTCTACATCTGCGCCTCCGCGTCGACACCGCTCGTGGCGGTGCTCATCGCGGCGGGCGTCTCGCCCGGTGCCGGGCTCGCGTTGCTGCTCACCGGCCCGGCCAGCAATCTCAGCACCATCGGCGTGCTCACACGCATGCACGGGCGGCGCTTCGCGCTGACGTTCAGCGCCCTCATGATCGGTGTGGCCGTGCTGCTGGGCTGGGGCGTCAACCTCGCCTTCCCCGACCTCGCGTCGGCGCAGCCCCCGATCGAAACCGAGGCGGTGGGGACGACGCTGCAGTGGATCGCACTCGGGGCGACGGGGCTGCTCTTCGCCGCGTCGGTCGTGCGCCGCGGCGCGCGCGGGTTTCTCGGCGAACTGCGCGCGACCGAGGCGTAGCGCGCGTGGCGACCGCATGATCCCCCTCGTCGTCATCGCCGGCTTCCTCGGCGCCGGCAAGACGCGGCTGCTCACACAGCTCGTGCCGGCGCTCGCGGCGCACGGCATCCGCTCGCGCATCATTCTCAACGACCTCGAGAACGCCGCAGTCGACGCGGCCCGCCTTGGCGACCTCGAGGCGCTTGTCACACCCCTCGATGGCGAGTGCATCTGCTGCACCTCGCTGCGCGACTTGCTGCAGGCGCTCTATGCCGTGCCGCCAGCACAGGACACCGTGCTGTGCATCGAAGCGAATGGCGCCACCGAGACGGTCGAGCTGCTCGCGCACCTCGCCACCGACCCCCGCCTCGCGCACTTCACGCAACCACTGCAGGTCACCGTGGTGGACGGCGCACGCTGGGGCCGTCGGTGGTGGCACAACACCCTCGAGCGGGCGCAGGTCGCAACCGCCTCGCGCCTGCTGCTCAACTGGACCGAGCGCCTCTCGGCACCCGCACGCGCGAAGCTCGAGAGCGGTGTGCGTACCGTCAACCCGCACGCGCCCTTCGTGGACGCGCCGGCGCTCGCGCAGGAGCTCGCCGCGCTGGCGCGTGTGGTGGATGCCGATGGCACGCGTGACGGACGGCACGTCGCGACTGCGCACACGCACCATCACGCCCACAATCACGCCGACGATCACGCCCACACGCACGAACACCCCTACGCGAGCTGCGTGCTGCCGCTGCCGCCGCGCGTCGATCGTGCCACCTTCTCGGCGTTTGTCGCGGCGTTGCCGACGCAGGTCGTGCGCGCCAAGGGGCTCGTGCGCTTCACCGATCGCCCGACCGAGATGTTCGTCTGGAATCGCGTCCCTGGACGCAAGGGAATGCGCCTCGACCGCGCGCACACGCACGACGACGCCGACACCACGGCGCTCTTCATCGGCGTCGCACTCCCGGTCGAGGAGCTCGTCGCGCGCGTGCACGCGCTGTCGTCCGAGCAGGCGTCGTGATGACAGGCTGGCCGGTCGTGCCCATCCGTCTTCCCGGTCGCCGCGTCGTCGCGGCCACCGCGACGCTCGGTGTCCTGCTCGCCTGCGCGCCGCATGCGAAGCGCGCGGCACCGCCGACACCGGCGCCGGCGGGTGCCGATGCCGCGCCGTCCGTGCTGATCGGGGCGTTCACCGACGACTACGGCGGGCGCCACCGCATCAGCGACACCCTCTGGCAGGAGGGCGAACGCCAGCGCTATCGCATCGTCGCATGGAACGTCGCCGAGCGCTGGTTCGTGGCGCGCAACGCCGAGACCAACCCACGCGACGGCGGGCAGTGGTCGCGCGTCGATTGGGTGCAACTCGACGGGATGCCCCCCTATACGTGGGGGTACTGCCACGTGGTGTGGAACGCGTCGACACGCGCCGAGGCCGAGTCGGCCCCGCCCGCCGGCCGGGCGACGCCGCGGACCGGGTGCAATCGGAGTCCGTTCACGCGGATGGCACCACTCGGCACATCGCCCCCAGCCGGCGAGCGATAGGCCGGTTCGGGGGCAGCGACGGACAGATTCCCGGCGACGTCCTGCTTCTGCGACCTGCCGGGCTTTCAGCGGATCCTGCGGGGTATCACCTTTCCTCCGCGACCCACGCTTCGCAAATCCCTGGAGAGCCACGTGAACCAGTCCCTGCGCCGTCTCATCGTCACCGCTGCCGCCGTGGCACCCGTCGCCGCGCTCATCGCTGCTGCGCCGCTGCCGCACCTCAAGCTGAAGCGCGCCTTCCCGGCGGCCGACACCACGCTCACGTCGTCGCCCGACGCCGTGAAGCTCTGGCTCACCGAGGCCACCGATCCGGCCACGTCGAGCATCGTCGTCACGAAGGGCGGCGCGCCAGTCGCCACGGCCAAGCTTACGCGCGGCGCCACCCTCGATGACCCCCTCACGGCCAAGTTCTCGGCCGCGCCCGGCGACGGCGCGTACACGGTCACGTGGAAGGCCATGTCGAAGGATGGGCACGTGGTGAACGGCACGTACGGCTTCACCGTCAAGGTCGCCAAGTAGCGTCCGGGATGGTCGACGGCACGACGATCGCCAAGGCGCTGTTGTACGTCGGGGCGATCGTCGCGGTCGGTGAACTGGCCCTCCCAACGACCGCGGTCACGGCAACTTCGCGACGCATGCTGCACAGCGCGGCGTGCGTCGCGTTGTGCACGGCCCCCGTGCTCTGGCTGTTCGCGCAGTTGCGGGCCCTCGAGATGCCGTTCGCCAGCGCCAACGCGCTACTCGGCAGCGGCTGGGGGGACAGTTGGGTGCCCTTTGCGATCGGGTGCCTGCTCACCGCGCTCGCGCTCCCCGTTGCGCGTGCCGGCGTGCTCCCCTTCGCTCGCGCGATCCTTGCCGCGAGCGTCGTCGCGCTCGCGATCGCGATGGGGGGCATGGGACACCCCAACGCGGACGAGATCCGTCCTGTGCTCGCGCGCGGCGTTGACGCGCTGCATGTGCTCGGCATGGGCGCGTGGATCGGCGCGCTGCTGCTGGCCGTCACCGACGGCGCGCGCGGCACCGTCGACGACGTACGCGTGCGCTGGCAGCGCATGAGTCGGGTTGCGACCATCGCCGCACCCGTCGCGGTGCTCACCGGCGTCGGCGGCGCCTGGCGACTCCTCGATGGTATCTCGCTGGGCGACATCGCCCGCTCCGGCTACGGTCAGCTGCTGCTCGCCAAGTCGCTCGTGGTCGCGGTCATGCTCGGCATCGGCGCGTCGCAGCGGCGCCGCGTGGGGCAGGGCACGGCGCCGGTGTCGCGACTCGTGCGCTTCGAGGTGGTCTGTGCCGCCGTCGTGACACTCTTGACCGCCTTGCTGACGGGGAGCGAGCCGCCGGGCTGAATCAGGCGCCCGGCACGCGGGCGTAGGGGCGAGGGTGACAGGCTCTTCCATGCGTCGTCCCCCTTCTGCCATGCGTGCACTCACCGAATCCGGCGCGCCCGACGCGCTCTTTGTCCGCTTCCAGCAGGCCGTCGCCGGTCGCTACTCGCTCGATCGCGAGCTGGGGCGCGGTGGCAATGGCATCGTGTACCTCGCGCGTGAGGTGCACCTCGACCGATTGGTCGCCATCAAGCTGCTTCCTCCCGAGCGGGCCGAGAGCGCCGAGACGCGCGAGCACTTCCTGCGCGAGGCGCGGGTGGCCGCGGGCCTGTCGCATCCACACATCGTTCCTATCCACGCCGTCGACCACGTCAGCGCGTTCGTCTTCTTCGTCATGGCCTTCATCGACGGGGAGACGCTCGCGCAGCGCGTGCAGGCACGCGGCCCCGTCGCCGGTCGAGATGCCACCCGCTGGCTGCGCGAAGTGGCGTGGGCGCTGAGCTACGCGCATGGGCGCGGCGTCATTCATCGCGACATCAAGCCGGACAACATCCTCGTCGAGCGTGAGAGCGGACGCGCCTTCGTGGCCGACTTCGGCATCGCGCACGAGGAGCGCGACGACACGGCGGCGCTCGTCGGCACCCCCGAGTTCATGGCCCCCGAGCTGGCGTTGGGCGGCACGCCCGCGGTCGCGACGGATCTCTATGCGCTCGGCATCACCGCGTGGTATCTGCTCACCGGTCGCGTGCCGTTCACGGCGCACGATGCCACGCAGGTGCTTGCACAACACTGCACTGCCGCGCTGCCCCCGCTCGCGACGCACGGTGTGCCCGTGCCGCGTCGCCTCGCCGACCTCGTGCGCCAGTGTCTCGCGAAGGATCCCGCGCAGCGTCCGCCCACCGCCGACGCGGTGGCCGCGCGTCTCGACGAGGCGCTCGAGCAGCGGCGCGAACTGCCGGTGCCGCTCCGTGCCTTCGTGCGGCGTCATGGGCGCATGGACGGTGGCGGCACCGTGCTCGCGCTGCTCGGTGCGCTCGGCGGTGGCGTGGGTGTCGCCGCCTGGCTGGGGCCGGTGGCCGGTGTGCTCACGCTCGTCGGCACGGTCGCGGCCGCGCCGATCGTGTTCGGAGTGGTGGCCGCGCGCCGCCTCATGCGTCACGGCTACGCGCAGGCCGATCTCGACGCGGCCTTTGCCGCCGAACTCGATGTCGTCCGGGAGGACGCCGGAGTCGACACCAATCGCGCATCGCGCTGGCTCGAACGCGGCGCGCGGGCGCTCGCGCGCATCGCGGCCCGCACCACGGCGGCGCTCGTGCCGTTCGCCCTCGCGTCGGCCGTGGTGCCACGCTTCGCGCCGGTGACCACGTTGCTCACCCTCGCCGGGGCCACCACGGGCGTGCTCACCATTGCCTGGCTTGCGGTCATGCCTGGCCGCCGAGATGTGGACGTGCGCTTCTGGCGGCAGGCGTGGACAGGGCGTTTCGGACGCGCCGTGTTCGGGGTGGCGCGCCGCGTGGGCGCTGCGGCGCCCGCCACGCCGATCGTCACCCATCGTGCCACTGAACTCTCGCTGAGTCTTGCCGCGGAGCAGCTCTTCGACGCCTTGCCACGCAGCACGCGCACGGCCCTGGGTGACCTGCCCGACGTCGTGCATCGGCTGCAGCAGCAGGCTGGCGCGCTGCGCACGCGCGTCGCGCAGTTGCAGGAGCTGTGCGACCGCGATGCCGCATCTGCCCAGGATCGCGACACCGCACAGCGCCGCCTGCAGGACACGGTGGTCGCGCTCGAAACGCTACGTCTCGGGCTGCTGCGTCTCCACGCCGGCACGGCCACGGTGGACAGCGTGACACGCGAACTGGGCGCGGCGACCGATCTCGCCGCCGAGGTGTCGCGCCTCGCGGAGGCACACGCCGAGGTGCATCGCCTGCTCGCCACCGACGCCGCGTTCGCGCGGCAGGTCGGTCACGACGTTGCTCTCTCTCCTGCCTGACGGGTCACGCATGCGCTCTCCCACCTTTGCCTCTCCGCGTCCCGCGTCCGCGGCGTGGGCGTCCCCTGGTGCGCACGCTGCGTCGCCTGTGCTGGAAGTCCCGGTGTCGCGTGCAGGCGCCGGAGCTCCGGCGCAGGTTGCCGCCGCACCGCGCCCGCTCTGGCGCCGCGCGCTCCGCGTCGTGCGCGACCTCGCCATCGGCCTCGCGGTGGTCGCGGCCATTCCGCTCACGCTCATCCAGGTGGCGGGGGTGCGGCCGCTGTTCAGTCTCGACGTCCTGCGCGAGCGCATTGTCGAAGCCGGGCGCCTGCGGGTGCTCACTGCGCCGGTCGATCCCACCGTGACACCCGAGGCGGCCGGCGCCGCGCTCAATCGGCTGCTCCCCGCGGTCGGAACGGCGGATGTGCCGACGCGTGCCGCGGTGTCGCCGGAGATTCCGTGGCGCAGTGCGCCACTGCCGGAAGGACTCTTCGTGGGCAAGCGCAGCGTGCGGTGGGCCGGCCCGGAGTCCATGAGGATCATCACCGCAGCCCGCGACCTGTCGGCGGCGGAGCGCGCCTGGCTCGCGACCATGGCCGCGGCGCCGCTCTGGCAGGACGCCGACCTCGTGGCGCGTGCGCGCACGGTCGACATCACCGGACAGCGCTACGTGTTGCCCTTCTCGGCCGCAGCCAGCGACCGCAACCTGCCGTTCGTCAACTACACGCGCAGCGCGGAGTTCGCGCACGCGAGCGTGGCCCGTGCCGCCTACTACGTGGCCATCGGTGACGAGGCGCGCGCCGAAGCGGCGCTGCGCACGGTGGTGTCGCTGGGCTTCGCGCTGCTCGACAACAGTCTCATCGGCATCGACGGCATGATCGGCCGCACCATCGTCGAGGTCGGACGCGATGGGTTCCGCCAGCTCGACGCCGTACGCGGCCGGCACGACCGCGATGCCATCACCGCGCCGGCGCCGCGTCGTGTCTACACGGGCCCCATGATCAAGCCCACGCGCGACGGACTGGCCCGGCTGCGCACGACGGCCATCGCCGATCTCGCGAATCCGTCGCTGCCGCTGTCGTTTCGCGGGGAGCAACTGTCCATGCTGGCCTGGTCGGATTGCGGCAGCGCGACGCGCGTGCTGCTGGGCCCCGATGCCGCGACGCGCACTGCCATGGCGCAGGCGCGCGCCACACTCGCGCGGACGGATGCCGAGCGCCAACTGCTCGAGGTCATGCTGGCGCGTCCGGACGTGGCACCCCAGCGCAGTATGGCAACCAACGCGCTGGCCGAAGTCCTCGAGGGGGCCGCTGCGGTGACCAGCGCCGTCACCGGCAATGCGCGCATCGCGAGCTGTACGCGCGCGGTGATCGGCACCATGATGCCGCGCTGACGCCAACGCGCTGACGCCAACGCGCTGACGCAATCGCGCCGGTGTGCGCCCGTGTGCGCCGCGGTCGGCGCTGCAACGCACGAAGGCCCCGCCAACCGGCGGGGCCTTCGTGGATGCGGGCGGTGCGAGCGGAGGGCTCAGCGACCGTAGCGCTTCTTGAACTTGTCGACGCGACCCTGCGTGTCGATGAGGCGCTGCGTGCCCGTGTAGAACGGGTGCGAGTCGCTCGTGATTTCGAGCAGCACGAGCGGGTACTCGTTGCCGTCATCGAGCTTGATCTTCGTCTCGCTCGTCATCGTCGAGCGCGTCAGCACCATCGCACCCGTGGACGCGTCCTTGAAGACGACCGGGTGGTACGGCGGATGAATGCCTTCCTTAGCCATCGGTAACTCCTGCAGGCGTCACCATTGCCGGCGGTGATCGCGTTCGAATCTGGAGGCCGGTCGCTGGGACCGGGTCGCCGGGACGGCGAGCCTCGAAAGATCACCGCCTCCCACACCCGGGTCAACTGTCCCCCGTCCCACCCGTAGTCCCACCGCCGACGCCACCGCCAACGCCCTGCGCCTGTCGCCCCTACCGCTCCCGCCGTGCAGCCTGTCGCCCCACCCGGCTCCCGCCGTCACGGCTCACGCAGTTCGCTGTCTCTCAAGGCACCGACCGCCGCAGGACATCCCAGTATCCCCCCAGCGCCCCCTCGGCTGCCCCCTTCACGATCTCGTCGATCCCGCTGGTCAGCTGGGTCATCATGAAGCCGTTCGAACGAAACCCGAAGCCCCCCGTCGACGACCGGATGAAGCGGGCCGCCGGGTCCACCGGCATGGCCCCCACGTTGGCATAGAAGCGGCTCCACTCGTCGCCCTGCTGGAACAGGTACTGCTCCACGTTGCTCGTGTAGAACACGTGCACGAAGGCGCTCCGCTCACGCAGCCAGCTGCCGACGGCGCGCAGCGCCTTGGGGCCCGCGAAGTTCCCCACCAGCGGCACGATCAGGTTGCGACGCTCCATCTCCCGCACAATGCCGTAACCGCGCTCGGTGCCCAGGAAGCCCAAGTTCGCGCCGGCGCTGTCGGTCGTTCGCGCGATCTGCGAGAAGCTGGGCATCCCGCGCCCGAAGCCGCGGCCGAAGCTGCCACCATTGCCTGACCCGCTCGAGTAGTTGAGTGAGGGGCCGCTCAGGAAGAAGACGCTGTCGACGTACGCGAGGGTCGCCAGGTCGCTCGAGTCGAGGGCCATGCGCTTCGTCTGCAGCAGGTGCGTGCGCACCTCGGCGAAGGTGCGTCGGAAGAACGCCGTGTCGGGCGCGGTCCGCTCGAGGCGCTGCATGATCGAGTCCGACGACCACGTGAGCGACGTGGCCGCATCGGCAGGCAACGGGCGTCCGAACAGCCGCGCGAGGAACTCGGCGCGGGTCGGCGACAGCTCGAAGACGGCCTTGTACCACAGGTGCTGCAGCAGGTTCTGGCGGCGGATGTCGACGATGAAGGCGATGCGTGGTTCGAGCGCCGCGATGTACGTGAAGTTCTGCTCGGGACCCACGCCCACGTACACGCCGCCCGGCGGTGCGATCGTGCGCAGCCGCGCGATGACATGCTGCAATCCCATCTCGTTCGACACGAAGTTCTCGGAGCGGAACCAGCCGCCCGGCTCCGACATGTCGACGATCATCCGCCACCAGGTGCTGTCCGGCAGGCTGTCGGGGAGGCGGGCGCCACCGACCGGCGTGGCGAGCGTCGGCCGGGCGGCCATCGCGGGCCCCGCCGTCGCGATCGATTGGACCGTGGGGGACGCGGAGGGCGCGGGCGCTGCCGCGGCAGCGCCGCGATGACAGGCGACGAGCGTCACACTGGCGACGGCCAGCAGCAGCGTCGCGGAACGGGCAGGTCGGGACATGGTCGGTGCAGGGGCGCGTATTGCCGAAACCGTCTCCTGTGGGGAACGTACGGCCGGAGTGCGCGTGCCGCACCGGCCGCTCGCACTCGCGAGTGATCCGGCCGGCCGCCGACAGCCTCTCCGCGGTCTCCACGCTTCTCGTCCCACTCCGTGCGCCTCATGCCGCAACCTGCTCCTCCGGCGCCGCCGGCCCCACCCGCCCCGCCCACCGTGGTGTCGATCCAGACGGGCACCGAAGTGATCCCGCTCCAGATCCCGGCCGACGCGTCCGCCGAGGCCGTCTACAAGGGGTTGCTGGCCCAGCGGCGGGAGCTGCGCAGCCAACTCGAGCGGCTGCAGGACGAGCGCGGGGACATCATGCGCGACCTCCGCTCGGAGCAGCGGCCCGGACCCGCCGAGTCGGCCAGTCTCGAGGCCCGCCTCAAGGAGGTCGACGCGCGCATCTCGGCCGTCGACGCCCAGATCGCGCAGTCCGATCTCGCGGTGGCCAAGGCGGCCGCAGTGCCGGGGGCCGTGGTCGACCGGCCGCCCCCGCGGCGCGACGGGCCGCCCGAGGAGATCCTGATGATCCCCATCGTCTTCACGATCTTCGTGCTGGCCCCCATTGCCGTTGCCTACGCCCGCCGCATCTGGAAGCGGGGGGCCACCGTCATCGCGCCGGTCCCCAAGGAGGTGACCGAGCGCCTCGACGTCATGGGGCAGGCCGTCGAATCGATCGCCATCGAGGTCGAGCGCATCGGCGAAGGCCAGCGGTTCCTCACCCGCGTGATGAGCGAGACCGGAAAGTCGCTCGGGGCGGGCGCCGCCCAGCCCATCCCGGTGGCTCAGGGGGAGCGGCTGGGCGTGGAGCGGTAGGCCTCACGGCCCGAGGCGCACGGCCCCCGGCTCACTCCTCAAGGCCCACGGCGCACGACCTGTATGCACGGTCCTGCGCCGTGGGTCCTGTGTTTTCGGCCGTGGGCCGGGAGCCTTGAGTCGTGGGGCGCGGGGCCGATACAACCCTTTTTCACCGACCTCTGTCTTTGAGGCGCACATGCATGCGCACCGCACCGCAATCGGCGTCCTCGCCCGGCGGCGCTCGTGGAAAGGGGCCCACGCCCTGAGGGGTTTGTGACCGACGCGGAGTTGCTCGACCGACTGCGGTCGGGCGATCACGCGGCCGAACGGACCTTCTACGACCGCCACGTGGATCGGGTCTACCGGCTCATCCTCCGGATGAGCGGACGGCCCGAGCTTGCCCAGGAGTGGACGCAGGACACGTTCGTCAGGGCGTTCGATCGTCTCGGGCAGTTCCGCGGCGAGTCGGCCCTCTCGAGCTGGCTCCATGCGATTGCGGTGTCGGTCACGCTCAACGGGCTGCGTCACCTCAAGCGTCGCGAGGCGCTGGCGGCACCGCTCGACGAGGCCACGACCGTGGCGGCCGTGCCGCTCACGGGCGCCGACCCGGACCTGAAGTCCCGGCTCAAGACGGCCATCGCCGCGCTGCCGGAAGGGACGCGGCGGGTGTTCGTGATGCACGATGTGGAAGGGTTCACGCACGAAGAGATCAGCGACGCACTCGGTGTCGCCGTCGGCACCAGCAAGTCGCAACTCTTTCGTGCCCGCGAAAAGCTGCGGGTCGCGTTGGCGGCCTTCGCCCCCGTGGGGCGAGCCCCGGCGCTCCGCAACATGGAGTCCGCATGACCACCGAATCACCGTCCCCGAACGACGACATCACCGCACGCGACGAGCCGCTCGAGCCGTGGATGCTCGACCTCGCCCGTGAAGCGGTCGACGAACTCGATGCCGATGTCGAGGTGCCGCGCGCCATGATGTGGGCGCGCATCGACCGGCAGCGGCGCGCCGTGCAGGAGCAGGGCCCGCGCGTTGCGACGGCTGCGACGCACGACACGGCGTCCACACCGGCCGCTGTGGCCGGGATCGCACCGCGCCTCGGCACGTGGCGGCGCATGACCGCCATCGCCGCGGTGCTGGTGGGCGGCGTGGCGATCGGACGCTATGTCATTCCGTCGCCGGAGGCGGCGCGGCTGGCCGCGGCGGATTCGCTGCGCAACGCGTCGACCGGCAGTGTCGCGGCCGATCCGGCGCGGCGCTCCGATCCGTCGCACGTCGCGATGCAGGAGCACCTCGTGCGCACCGTGGCATTGCTCGCCGCCGTGCAGAAGACCGCGACACCCGCCACACAACCCGATCTGGGGCCGTGGGCCGGCGAGCTCCTCGCCACCACACGCCTCCTGCTCGACCAACCGCAGCTGCGCGACGATCGCACGCGCCGACTGCTGCAGGACCTCGAGTTGGTGCTCGTGCAGATCGTCCAGGCGCGCAGCAGTGCGCCGGAGACGCAGCGGGCTCCACAGGAAACGATGCGCGAGACGGACCTGCTCACCCGCGTGCGCGCGGTGGTGTCGGCGTCGGGCGCTCACGATGCACTTACGTCCGGAGACGACTGATGCCCCTCGTCCGTGTTCGCCCCCTGATGTCGTTCCGCGCCCTGGGCGCGGTCACCCTCCTCGCCCTCGGCGCCGCCGCATCAACGCTCGCGGCGCAGGTGACGCCGCCGACGCCGCCGCGTCCGGCGCCCCGGCCCGCGCCGGCGGGTGTCCCGTCGCCCGCATCGGCACCCAGGGCCCCGCGCCCCACCAGCGAGTGGGAGGCGCTGCGGATGCTCGATGACATCAAGTACGAGGCGCTCGACGCAGCGCGCGCGGCCATCGCCATCGACCAGAAGGCGCTCGCCGAGATGGTGCGCGCGCAGACGCTCGATGCCTCGCGCCTCGCGATGGAGCAGGCACAGATCGCGAGGGCCGTGGCACCGCTCGCCGCCGATGCGGCGGCCGAGGCGGCGGCGCTCGCCCCACTCGCCGCGCTGGGCGCCCTCGACGCGGCGGCCTATGCACCGTACGACGCGATGAGCTGGGGCAGCGCGAAGTCGCGCGGCTATCGCACCGAGGTGCCCGAACCGTGGGCGCAGCAGGACCCGGCCGACTCGCTCTACCGTGAAGCACGCAAGGCGCTCTCCGGCGACGCGTATCGCAAGGCGGCCGATCTCTTCAAGGCCATCCGGCAGCGCTATCCGAAGAGTGCGTACGCACCCGACGCCCCGTACTGGGAGGCCTTCGCGCTGCATCGCCTGGGCGGCGAGGCCAACCTGCGCCTCGCCCAGGACGCACTGGGCCTGCAGCAGCGCGACTACCCGAAGGCCGCCACGCGCGGTGATGCGTCCGCGTTGTCGGCCCGGATCGACGGACAGCTCGGGCGGCGTGACCAGGCGCTGGCCAGCACGCTGGTGGACCGTGCAACACGCGCCGCCAGCGACGGATGTCCGTATGCCAAGGACGACGAGCGCATCGAGGCGCTCAACGCGGTGACGCAGATGGACCAGGAGCAGGCCGCACCCATCCTCAAGAAGGTGCTCGCGCGCCGCGATCCGTGCACGCAGCAGCTGCGCCGCGCCGCCGTGTCGCTGGTGGCCAGCCGCAAGCTGCCGGACGCCGCGCCGACACTCATGAACGTCGCCCGCACCGACCCGGACAAGGAAGTGCGCGAGCAGGCGGTGTTCTGGCTCGCCAACGTCGCCACCGACGAAGCCGTCGGCATGCTCATCGACCTGGCGAAGAACAGCGACGACATGGACCTCCGCAAGCGCGCCGTCTACTCGCTCTCCCGCTCGAAGAACCCGCGCGCCGCCAGCACGCTGCGCGAGATCCTGGTGAATGAGCGCGAGTCGGACGAGGTGCGCGGTGAGGCGATGTCGTGGCTCATCAGCCGCAGCGCAGAGAGTGGGAGCGATACCGCGTTCACGCTGCTCAAGGAAGTGTTCCGCAAGTCCGAGGGGCTGGGCTTCCGGCAGCGCGTGCTGAGCCTCATGGGCCGGTACCGTACCGACGAGGCGCGGGCGTTCTATGTGAGCGTGGCGCTCGACGAGCGTGAGGCGATGGACCTGCGCCGCACTGCGTTGAGCATGATCTCCTCGAGTGGCAGCTGGAGCTACAACTACAGCTCGGCGCAGGCGGGGTCGCGGCTCGCGGTGGCCAGCGTCGGTGGCCAGCAGGTGAACGTGGTGACGACGGGGACAGCCGGCAGTGCGTCGTCGTCCACGTCGGCAGAGCGCCCTCAGCCGCGTGAGAGCGCCACCGCGGCCGTGGCCGCCCTCTCGCAGGTGTACGACAAGGCCACCGACCTCGACATCCGCCGTCAGGCGCTGTCGCAGCTCGTCAGCGTGCGCGACAACGCGGGCCTCGACAAGGTCATCGACATCGCGCGCAACGAGAAGGTGCTCGACCTGCGCCGCACCGCGGTGAGCTCGATCCCGCGCTTCAAGGACCCGCGCGCCGTCGCGTTCCTCCAGGAGATCATCAACAAGTGACATCGCGCCGGGTGGTGTCGGCGCTCGCCCTCGTGGCGAGCGCCACCCTGGGGGGTGCCCGGGAGAGTGGCGCCCAGACGGTCGCAGGCCGCGTCAACGCGGTGCGCACCGGCACGATCCGCCTCACCTACGCCGCGGCGGTCGGGGTGTGCGGCAACGGCAACAACTGGAGCCGCACGCGCTCCGGTCGCATCACCGAGATGTACGGCACGTTCTACTCGTCGAGCGGCTTCGGTGGACGCGACGTGGAGAATGTGTGCGAGCGCGGCCCCGTGCGGCTGGTCATCGTGCGCGAAGAGGGCGACACGAAGCAGTTGCGTCTCTACGTGGGCGGACGCTGGAAGGCGGATACCGCGCCCGTCACCGACGTGGGGCAGGTGGGGGCACGCGACGTGGCTGGCTGGCTCCTGCAGCAGGCCGAGCGCGGCAGCGACAAGATCGCCCGCAATGCCCTGCAGGCCGCGATGCTCGCCGATTCCGTCGACGCCACCCCGACGCTGCTGCGCATGGCCCGCGACTCGTCACGCAGCCAGGATGTGCGCAACAGTGCGGTGAGCTGGCTCGGCGAACTCGTCGGTGACCGCGTGTCGGCGACCCTTGACTCGATCGCGTACGAGCCGGGAGATCGCGAGATCCGTCGCACGGCCATCCACGCCATCGGGCGTCGACCGGCCGACGAAAGCGTGCCGGCGCTCATCAAGATGGCCGAGACGCTCCCCGACCGTGAATTGCGCCGCACGGCGGTGATGGCACTCGCGCAGACACGACAGCCCGCGGCGATCGCGTGGTTGGAGGGGCGGCTCGGGAAGTAGCGCGGCGCATGCGGGACGCTTGCCGTGGGGTGGGGCGGAGGCATCTTGGGCGCAGCGACATCGCGCACCCGACGGCCTCCACCCCGCCCCACATGTCTTTCCCCTCGCTTCCCCTGCATCTCCGGTCCACCGCGATCGGCCTCGTCTCGCTCGTCGCGGTCTCGACGCTGGCGGCGCAGCCCCCTGCCGAACCCGCGAAGGTGCGATGGGAGCGTCTCTGTCAGATCCGCAAGGACAAGTTCGACCGCATCCTGCCGCGCGCGATGCGCGACAACGGCGTGGACATGTGGATCGTGATGCAGAAGGAGAACCAGTTCGACCCGATGTACGAGGACCTCGGGCGCGGCTACGTGGGGAGCGTGGGCTACTACATCTTCACCGACCGCGGCGGCGACCGCATCGAGCGCATCGCCATCGGCGCCAGTGGCGCGCTGCTCGAGGCGTGCAAGAGCTACGACAAGGTGCTCGCCTTCCAGCCGCTCAAGCAGTTCATCGCCGAGCGCAATCCCAAGCGCATCGCGATCAACATGAGCGAGGAGGTGGGCGCGGCGGATGGGCTCTCCAAGACCAGCTACGACCGTCTGGTGAAGGAGATCGGCCCCGAGTTCGCCGCGCGGCTCGTGAGTGCCGAGAAGGTGGTGAGCGATTATCGCAGCGGCTTCACCGCCAGCCAGATCGTGGCGCTGGGCGAGGCCGGCGAGATCTCGCGGCGCATCGCCGAACGGGCGCTCAGCAACGAGATCATCACGCCGGGCGTCACGACGCTGGAAGATGTGGCGTGGTGGATGATGGACCAGCTGCAGCAGCGCGCGCTGGGCTCGAGCTTCGACATGCCGAGCGTGTACATCACCGGCCCCAAGGGGATCGAGGCCACCAGCAACGAGCGCATCATCCAGCGCGGCGATCTGCTCATCATCGACTGGGGTGTGGGCTACCTCGGCACGTGGACCGATGTGAAGCGCATGGCCTACGTGCTCAAGCCCGGCGAGACCGCGGTGCCCAAGGGGATCCAGACGGCGTTCGACAACGCGCTGGCCGTGCGTGATGTCATTCGTCGCACCATTCGCCCCGGGCCCACGGCGGGCGCGATGGTGGACCAGCTCAAGGTCGAGATCGAGAAGGCCGGCTACACCATGCAGGGGACGTTCAACCAGGTGTCGAGCGACAACAAGGTGGAAGTGATGTTCGGCTGCCACTCCGTAGGCGACCGCGGGCATGGCAGCGGCCCCAGCATCGCGTGGTTCAACCCGCGGCAGATGACCTTCGCCATCAAGCCGTTCAACCCGTTCAGCATCGAGCTGTTCGCGTGGACGCCCAACCCCGAGTGGGGCGGGGCCAAGGTGCGCATTCCGCTCGAGGACGACGCGATCGTGACCGAGCGCGGCGTGGAGTGGCTGTATCCGGTGAACCAGCGGATCTGGCTGGTGAAGTAGGGCCGTCAAGGGCAGAGCAACCGCAATGGGGTCAGAACAATCGTTCTGACCCCTCTCGAGCAACTCACAACCAAAGACTCAGCGGCCCGCAACCCAGAACTGATCAGTTGTAGGTTTCGGGCTGCTGAGTTTGGGGTGGTGGGTGTCCGATCTCACCCCCCATTCAACTCCAACCCCCACGTGATCGGCAGGTTGGGGTCGAGCGAATCGCGCACGCTGCAGTACTTCGTCACCGCCAGCTCGATCGCGCGCAGCGCATGCTCGCGCTCGATGCCGGCGCCGATGATGCGATAGGTCAGCGCGATCTTCGTCACACGCCCCGGTACGCCGGCGAACCGCTCACCGACGACGTCGATGCTGAGCGCGCTCACCGGCGTGCGACGCTTGGCCAGGATGTCCACCACGTCGACACCGGTGCACCCGGCCAGTGCGCACAACAGCGTGTCCACGGGGCTGGGCCCCGTCTTGCCGCTGGCGTCCATGTGGATGCTCGGTCCGCCACTGGCGCGCACGCCATCGAACTCATGGGCCCCGGTCCAGGTCACCTGCACCGTGGCGGGCGGCTTGCCGGCCACCGGCATGGCGGTCGTGTCCTTCAGTTGCTCTGTGCTCATCGGTCGTGCTCGCTCCCGGCGTCGTGACGCCCGTCCAGTATCCCCCGCGCTGCGGGGCGCTTCCTGACTATACTTCACCTCGGCCTCCGATGCCGACAGCAGCGTTTCCCCCACAGCCGGGCCGCACGGGGCCCTGACATGCTGGCAATCGACCGCGACACGGTGCTCGCCGCCGTGGTGGGAACGGGGGGCGCCTGGCTGCTCGGCGCGGCACTGCTCAACAGTCGCGCCGGGGGCGGCCGCTTCAGTGCCCTGCAGCGCAAGGCGCTGGTGTATGCCGGCGGCGGCTTTCTCATGAGCGCGGCGGCGGCCCGCTGGCTCTCGCACACCGGCAGCCGCGGCGCCGCCATCGCGGCGGTGGGCACCCTGTTCGCCATGCGCGGCATGTATCTGCTGCTGCGGGAACGCGCTGCCGAGCGTGCCCGGGAAGCGGCCCAGAAGCCGGGCGCCAGCGATTGAGCCACGCGCCCTTCATGGAGCGCTACAGCCGGCACGTGCTCGTGTGCACCGGCGGCTACTGTCATGAGAACCGCGCGGGGCGTGCCCTCTACGCGCGGCTGGCTGCGCTCCTGCAACGCGAAGGACTGCTCTTCGGCCCCACCCGTGTGAAGCGCAGCGAGGCGCCGTGCCTTGGCGTGTGCGCCGGTGGTCCGATTGTCTGCGTGTACCCCGAGGGCGTGTGGTACGCCCGCGTGGACGACGCACTGCTCGAGCGCATCGTGGTGGAGCACTGCAAGCACGGGCGCGTGGTCGAGGAGGCGGTGTTTCACCGGTTGCACCCCAAACCCGCAACCCGGCAGGCAGACCCGACACCCGTAACCCAGCAGCCCGAAACCCGAAACTGATCAGTTCTGGGTTCCGGGCTGCTGGGTAATGAGTGCTGGGTTGAACAGCCAGGTGCTGGGTGGTGGGTGTTCTCCCCCCTTACGCCGCCAGTCTCCGCAGCGCCTCCACGCGCTCGGCCGTGGGCGGATGCGTCGCGAACCAGCGCGTGACGCCGCGCATGCTGAACGCGGCCAGCGGATTCACGATGGCCAGCGGCGCGGCATTGGCCGGCACCGCCATCGGGATGCGCTGCGCGCCCGCCTCGAGCCGCTGCAGCGCACTCGCCAGCGCCAACGGCTTGCCGCTGATCTCGGCGCCGACCGCGTCGGCCTTGAACTCGCGCTGACGACTGATCGCGAACTGCAGCAGCATGGCCACGATCGGGCCGATGATGAGCATCGCGATCATCACGACCGGGTGCGCTCCTTCGTCGTCGTCGTGACGCCCGCCGAACAGGAACGCGAACTGCGCAAGGTTGCTGATGGCACCCGTCATGGTGGCCGCGATGGTCTGCAGCAGCATGTCGTGGTTCTTGATGTGCGCCAGCTCGTGCGCCACCACGCCTTCGAGCTCCTCGCGGCTCAGCGTGCGCAGGATGCCCTCGGTCACGCACACCACCGCGTGCTCGGAATTGCGGCCGGTGGCGAACGCGTTGGGCTGCGCCTGCGGCGCGATGGCGACCGTGGGCATGGGCAAGCCCGCGCGCTGGCGCAGCCGGTCGACCATGGCGTAGAGCTCGGGGGCCTCGGCCGCCGTCACCACCTGCGCGCCATAGGCCCGCAGCACCATCGACGACGAGCTCCAGTACATCACGAGATTCATCGCGGCCGACAGCACCAGCGCGACGAGGGCGCCGGAGCTGCCCCCCAGCGCATTGCCGATGGCCACCACGAGGCCGGTCAGCCCGGCCATGAGCACGAAAACCTTGATGTTGTTCATGGGGGTGAGTCTCTATCGAAAGGCACCGGCCCTGTATGCGACGGCGACCCGCCGGCGGAATCCGTCGGCGGGTCGTGTCGTAACAGGACATCGGCGATGGCCTCGGAGCTGCGCAGCCCCCGGACCCCCTCCACGAGCTCCGATGGGGCATCAACCACGCCCCGGCGCGCGAGCTCCTCGGCCACCGCCTTGAGATGTCGTGGCCATACATACCGCGCCCACCGGAAGAAGTTCCGCCGGGCCGTCGGCTCCTCGGCCAGGAACTCAGCCAGCGGACGGCTCCCCTTGCGCGTGTTGCAGCCCTTGCAGGCGGTCAATACGTTGCCCGGTGACCCGTCGCCGCCGCGCATCCGCGGCTGCACGTGGTCGACGCTCAGGTCGTCCGGTTCCCGCACCTCGCCGCAGTACGCGCAGCGATGGCCGTCGCGGGCGAACACCTCCGAGCGGTTCATGCCCTCACCCCCCTCCTCCCGACGCGTGGATATCCAGGATCGCGGTCGCCGCTTCATGCTCGAACGGCTGACGAAGTTCCTCGACCCCACGGAAAGTGTCGAGACGGATCGGGATGTCCCGCCCCGCCTGACCATTCAAGCCCTCGAGGCCCTGCGCATGTCGCGTTCCCGTGAGCGGATCCTGAACAACCTGGAAGAGATGTATCGCGAAGCCTTCGAGCGCGCCAAGGAGACCGGCGATCCGGCCCAGATGGCGTCGCTGGACTTCGCTTACCGCCGCGAACAGCTCTACTTCGAGATCCTGCTCGACGTGCGTGACGCGATGGAGAAGCGCGCCTGACGGTCGGGTAGCGGCCCCCGCCGCTACCGGTTGAGCGTGAACTGAAACACCTGCTGCACGAGCTGCGGCACCGGCTTGCCGCCCACCTCGGCCGGTAGGTACCGCACGCGGGACAATGAGGCCTTCACCGCCGCCGTGAAGAGCGCGTGATCGCTCTGGAGCGCGGTGAAGGTGGCGAGCTGGGCGCGCCCCGCGCTGTCCACCACGAACTGCGCCAGCACCTGCCCCTCGATGCCGGCCGAGCGCAGGAGGTCGGGAAAGGTGGGACCGGGCTGGCCCGGCAGCACCATGGCGACCTTCTCCACCTGCCCCTCGAAGAAGTAGCCGGCTGCGGGCGTGAGGCCCGTGCCGCCGGGAACGCCGCCCTGCGCCGCAGTCACACCGCGGCGGCCCGTCGCGAAGTCGCGTTCGTCGGTGACGGGGCGTGAGAGGTCGATGTCGGGGATCGCGTTGGGAATCTCGATGGGGGCGATGAGCGCCGGTGCGCCGAGGGCTGGTGCGGCGTCGCGATACACACGCGGCGTGGCCGCATCGCGCGGGGCAGGTGGCGTCGGGGTCGGTTCCGGCAAGTCGGTCATCTGCACCGGCACCTCGCGGTCCTCGTGCGCCGGCGGTGTGGCGGCGCGCGCCGTGACGACGACGAGCGTGGCCAGCGCGCCCAGATGCAGCGCAAGCGAGACGAGACCGCCGCCCGTGCGGCGCACACGACGGGCGCGGGATTCGAGCAACGTGGCGAACATGCACATCCTCCGGAGATGGGTGATGTGCCACGGTACGCCAGGCAGGTTGCGCCCTCGTGAGCGGCGCGTGAGGATAGGCTGAGCGCACGATGAGGATGCGCTGAGCCGAGCGTGACGAAACGCTGAACCCACGATGACGAATCGATGAACGCGCCCGCATCCCCCGCCTTCGTGCCGCTGCAGCACACGCGGCTGCCGCTCGAGACGTCACTGCAGCGCGGCGCGGAGTTCGCGGCGCACATGGATCGGCGACGCACCACACGGCACTTCTCCACCGACGCCGTACCGCGTGGTTGCATCGAGCACGCGATTCGCGCTGCCGGCACCTCGCCGAGCGGCGCACACCAGCAGCCGTGGACGTTCGTGGCCATCAGCGACGCCACGCTCAAGCAGCGCCTGCGCGACGCGGCCGAGGCGGAGGAGCGCGAGTTCTACGCGCATCGCATCACCCCCGAGTGGCGGGCCGCGCTCGCCCCGCTGGGCACCGACGACGTGAAGACCCACCTCACCGACGCGCCGTGGGTGGTGGTGCTGTTCCGGCACAGTCACGGCGTCGATGCCGACGGCAGCAAGCGCACGTACTACTATACGCAGGAGAGCTGTGGCATTGCTGCCGGGTTCTTCATCGCGGCCATTCACACCATGGGGCTCGTGTCCCTCACCCACACCCCGAGCCCGATGGGCTTCCTCGGCGAGCTGCTCGAGCGGCCGCCCAACGAGAAGGCGTTCCTGGTGATGCCGGTGGGCTATCCGGCGGCGGACGCACGGGTGCCCGCGCTCACGCGCAAGCCGCTCGACGACATCGCCGTGTGGCGCTGAGGGCGCAATGCCTCAGTGCCGGCGCGGCGAGGGCGGCAGGCCCCCCACGTACGCGGCCAGCGCCACCATGTCGTCGAGCGACAACGGGTTCACGACGGCGCGCATGGGCAGCGCGGTGGAGTCGGCGCGCATCCCGGTGCGGAAGTTGATGAGCTGACGCAGGATCACCGAGGGGTGACGCCCCGCGATGGGCGGCACGGCGCCCACGCCAAGCAGCCGTGGGCCGTGACAGGTGGCGCACGCGGTGGCCGTGCCGGCGGGCCCGCGTGCCGCGAGCGCTTGGCCGCGCAGCCGCGACCCCGGCGGCACGTAGGTGATGTACTCCACCGTCGGATCGTGCAGCTCGTGGCGATCGAGTACGTCGGGCACCTCGATGAGGCGCCCGGCGATGGACTCCTCCGGCGTGCGCGTCGCTTCGTCGCGCAACGCGTACAGCAGCCCGGCCTTGCGCACCGCGGGGATGCGCGCGGCTTCGACGATGCGGTTGCGCCGATGGAGCGTGAGCCCCGCGAAGTACCGCGCTGCATCGGCCACGAGGCTGTCGGACACGGCCTCGGCCACGATGTGCATGGAGTTGCGCGGCGAGGCCGCGGCACTCATGCGGCGCGTACCATCGCGAAAGGCGCGCACCTGCCGCACGATGTAGTCGGCGGGAAGCCCTGCGAGCGTGGCATTCTCGGGGCGCCCCGCGCCGTCGGGGAGGTGGCAGAAGGCGCAGGCGCGGCCGGCTACGCGCACGCCCACGCGCACGCTGGGCGGCATCGCCGGATGCGTGTCGGGGAACCAGTCCACGACGTTCCAGGCATCGAGGTACTCGCGCGCCGTGAAGGCGCGACGCGAGCCCGGTACGCCGCGATACACGACCGAGTCGTACTGCGGCACGGTGGTGGACGCGGGCACGTACAGAAAGGCCCACTCGGGCACCTGGAAGGGCTTGAGCGGCGGCGCGGGCTGTGCGTGTACCACGCGGGACATCAGGCACGCCGCGAGCGCGAGTGCCCGAGGTGCGCGCGCGCCGGGAGTCACGGTCGAATCCCCGTCACCACCGGCAGCACGATTCGCGACGGGCGCGCCGCGTCGCGATAGATGCGCTGCGTGGCCGCGCGGAAATCGGTGGGCTTCGCGGTGAAGATGTTGGGCACGAACGTCTGCGGATTGCGGTCGATGAGCGGAAACCAGCTGCTCTGCACCTGGATCATCACGCGATGGCCGCGCTTGAACGTGTACGCCTGCGTGTGCAGGTCGATCGTGAACGTCTCGGGGACACCGGGGCGCAGTGGCGCCGGCTTCTCGAAGCTTGTGCGATAGCGGCCGCGGAACACCTCATTGGCCACCATGAACTGGTAGCCGTTCATGCGCAGCGGCTGCTGTCCGGTGTCGGGGTAGACGTCGATGAGCTTGACGATCCAGTCGGCGTCGCTGCCGGTGGTGGCGGCGTGCAGCGTGACCGTGAGGTCACCGGCGATGGTGAGGTCGTCGGTGAGCGTGGGCAGCTCCCAGCTCAGCACGTCGGGGCGGCCATGCACGAAGCGCTGGTCTTCGGTGAGCCAGGTGGACCACGTCGAGCCCGGCCCATACGTCTGCTGGATGGGGCGCTGGCGATACGGCACCGGCTTGGCCGGATCGCTCACATAGGCATCGAAGGTGGTGGCGGCCTTGGCCGGCGGCGGTTCCCACCCGAGGCGGCCGTTCTCGCGCATGTACAGCGCACGCGGCGAGACGGCGGTCTTCGGTGGCCACGCGTCGTAGCGCTTCCACACGTTGCTGCCGGCTTCGAACACGAGCGCCTCGGGCAACGACGGCGCCGGTGCGTCGTGCAGGTGGTGCGCGAAGAACGGGGCCATGACCGAATCGCGGAACCAGCGCGCCGTGGGCTGGCCGAACTGGATGGGGCCCAGGGCATCACCCTCGCCGCGCATCCACCCGCCGTGATTCCACGGGCCGACGACGAGGAAGTTGCGTCGCTGCGTGTCGTGCTTCTCGAGCTCCCGATAGATGGTGATGGGGCCGTAGAAGTCTTCCTGATCCCACCAGCCGGCCACATGCAGCGAGGGCACGGTCACGCGGGTGAGGTAGCCGGCCATCGCCTGCCGTTGCCAGAAGCCGTCGAAGTCGGGGTGCTTCGCGAAGTCGTTCCACGTCGGGATGCTCCCCTTGAGCAGCTTGTCGTTCACGGTCGCCAGCGAGCCGAGGCGCAGGTACCAGTCGAAGGTGTCGTGCGCGTCCATGCGGAACTGCTGCACGTCCTTGCCGGTCTCCATCATCGTGGCGTACTCGAAGCCGTAGCTGAGCCGGAACGCCCCGTTGTGGTGGAAGTCGTCGCCCTTCCACATGTCGGCCGGCGAGGCCTGCGGCGATGCGGCGCGCAGCGCCGGGTGTGGCTCGAGCATCGCCATGGCGGTGGTCCAGCCGGGATACGAGACGCCCGTCATGCCCACGCGCCCGTTGTTGTTGGGCACATTGCGCACCAGCCACTCGATGGTGTCGTAGGCGTCGGTGCCTTCGTCGATGGCCTTGGGGTCGGCGCGATTCGCGCGCGGCGGCCGCTGCATGACGAACTCGCCTTCGGACTTGAACTTGCCGCGGATGTCCTGGAAGACGAACACGTAGCCATGCGTGGCCATGTCGCGCGCCATGAATCCCCAGCCGTTGGCAATGCTGGCGGGGGTGTTGCCGTTGATGCCGTACGGCGTGCGCACGAGCATCATGGGCAGTGGGCGTGTGGCCGCGCGGGGCGCGAGGATGCGCGTATACAGCTTCACGCCATCGCGCATCGGGATCATCGCTTCGGTGAGCGTGAACGCGGGCTCGGCGGACTGGCCATGCGTGGCGGCCGGCGCGCCGAGGAGCAGCGCCAGCAGGGCGGGGGCAACCCGCGGGAGGAGGCGGTGGGAGAGGCGCATGCGGGAACATGCGCCGTGAGGGCCTCTAGCGCAGCAGTCGGTCCGCCAGTTGCCGCGCCAATCCCCGCGCATCGGCCTGCGGGTCGCCGGTCACCACCAGCACCACCGTGCGCTGTGCCGGGTACCGCACCCACGCCGCCTGCTTCCCATCGGGGGTGCCGTACACCGCGTAGCCCGCCCGTCCCGCCTCGTCCACGCGCGTGAACACCGACGGCACGCGGTTCGTGTCGGGCGCCCCCGGCGCCACGACGAACCGCCCGAGCTCTACCCGGTAGAGGTCGTCCACCGCGCCGCGCCAGCTCTTGCTGGCCGTGTCGTACTGGAGGCGCTGGGCACCACCCAGCGTGGCCACCCGCCGCACCGCCGCCGGCGTCGCGGCTCCGCCCAGGGCGTCGTCCAGCACTGCGCCCAGCCCGCCCAACGGGAAGTTCGGCACCCCGGTCTCCGGCTGGAAACGACGCTGCACCGGAATGCCGTACGCGCGATTCACGAGCACCTTGCCGGCGCGCGCCACCACGACCGTCGCGCCACCACGCGCCGCATCGCGCCACGGCGCGAACAGGCCATCGACGAACGCCGGCGTGAGCCCCGTGCCATCGGCCGCGCGCGCCATCACGCGACGCGCGCCGAGATCGTAGCGATCGCCGGGGTGCAGCATGAGGAACGGCCGGCCGGGGTCGTTCGCATCGCGCCCGTTGTACACGAACGCCTTGTTGCGTCCGATGATCTCGGCCGTGTCGCCGCGCACCACCCAGCTCGTGCCCTCATCCTCGCTGATGGCCAGCAGGTCAGGGCGACGCACGATGAGCGAGTCGTGCAGGTCGGGGAGGCGTTCCCGCGCCACCACGTGCTGGTCGATGGCCGTGTTGCGCAGGTACCCGAATCCGGCGAGATACTGCGGGTGGTTGATGATGTTGTTGTTGTTCGACGGCGCGCCGCGCACGAGATAGCTGGCGAGAATCGATGCGCCGGCACTCGTGCCGCCCACCACGCCGCCGCGCGCCAGCACCGCCTCGAACGCACGCTGGCTCTTGGTCCCCATGTAGCTGTCGACGAGCCGATAGTGCCGCCCGCCGTCGAACCAGATGCCGCGCGCATTCGCGATCTTCGCGACGAACGAATCGGCGTCGGCGACCGCGCGATCCTTGGTGTGATACACCACCACGTTGCGCGCGCCGGCCTGTCGCAGCGCGCGCCCGGCCGCCGCCATGTCGATCGAGTCGCCGCCGGCTGTGGGCACGTCGACGATGAGGGCGTCGGGTCCGCCCGCCAGCTCGATGAACTTTGCCCACAGCTCGGGGCCCTGCGCACCGCCACCCACGACGACGACGCTGCCAGACGGCGGGCCCACCCGCGGAACGCCCGCGGCGCTCGGAGAGGCGGCGGGTGAGGGGCCGCGGCTGCAGGCGGCGAGGGCGAGAAGGAGGGCGAGGGAGCGGCGCATCGACCGGGTCGGTGAGGGGGATACGCGGGAAACGCGGACGAGCGGTCCCGTGCTGACTTACGTGCCCAGCTCCCGCATCGCCCGCCGCGCTTCCGCCTCGCGAATTGCCCGCTGCGCGATCCGCGTCACGCTCACGGTGAGCACCACGGTCGCCGTGATCCCGATCGCCAGCAGCCACGTGGGCTTCTCGGCCCCCGTCTGCACGCCCGCGCGCCCGAATGCGGCGAACGCGAGGTTGGTGGGGATCATGCCGAGCATCGCGAGCGCGAAATGCGGGAGGCGCACCGTGGTTACGCCCAGCGCGTAGTTGGTGAGCACGAACGGCGCTGCACCGCTCAGGCGAATGAGGAACATGAGCTTGAGCCCGTCTTCGCCGATCACGCGATCGATGACCGTGAGCGTCTCGTTCTGCGCCACGCGCGCCGCCACCCAACCGCGCAGCACCGTGCGGCCGAGCGTGAACGCGATGACCGCGCCGATGGTCGCGCCCACCATCACCAGCGCGGCGCCAGGGATGATGCCGAAGATCGCGCCCCCCGCCATCGTGAGCAGGAACGCCGGCAGCATGCACACCGTCGCGATGATGTACGCGACAATGAACGCCACCGGCGCGATGGCCCCCAGCGTGTTCACCCACGCGGTGAAGCCGGGGAGGTATGGCGAGGCCAACTGCCCCAGACCGACGCCCGCGAGGATGGGCACGGTGAGTCCGGCAAGTTTGACGACGAGGGCGAGTCGCTCGCGCAGGGTTCGGGCCATGGCGCAATATAGAGCATGACATTCCCCGACCTCTCGTCCGCACCCGCCCGCCGCGTGCGCGGCGGCATCCGCTTCGCCGGCCTCGCGCTCGTCGTGGCCCTCTCCGCCGCTGCCTGCCGCACCGCCGACGCGCCCCCCATCACGCTCGCGGTCGTGAATGCCCGCGTGTGGACGGGCGACAGCACCGCCCCGTGGGCCGAGGCCGTCGCCATCGCCGACGACCGCATCGTGGCCGTGGGCACCACCGCCGACATCCGCGCGCAGGCCGGCAGCGCCCGCATCGTCGATGCGGCGGGTGGTCTGGTCACCCCCGGCTTCATCGACAGCCACGTCCACTTCACCGATGGGGGCTTCGCGCTGGCCTCGGTGAAGCTGCGCGACGCGAACAGCAAGGCCGAGTTCATTCGGCGCATCGGCGACTTCGCGAAGACGCTGCCCAAGGGCACGTGGATTCGCAGCGGCGACTGGGACCACACCCTGTGGGGCGGCGAGCTGCCCACGCACGACTGGATCGACTCGGTCACACCGGACAACCCGGTGTGGATCAACCGGCTCGACGGGCACATGAACCTCGCCAATGCACTGGCCATGCGCGCTGCCGGGGTCGATCGCACCACGCGCGACGTGGCGGGCGGCTCGATCGTGCGCGACGCGGCCGGCAACCCGACGGGCGTGTTCAAGGACAACGCCATGGGGCTCGTCGATCGCGCACAGCCGGCGCGCTCGGCCGCCGAGGCGGACATCGCGCTCGATTCGGCCATGGGCTATGTCGCCGCGCGCGGTGTCACCAGTGTGCATCACATGGGCGGCTTCGGGGATGTGGCCACCTTCCGACGCGCGCACGCCGCCGGACGGCTGCGCACGCGCATCGTCGCCCAGGTGCCGCTGTCGCAGTGGGCGGCGCTTCGGGACTCGGTGCAGGCGCACGGGCGTGGCGACGTGTGGCTGCGCATCGGTGGGCTCAAGGGCTTCGTGGACGGCTCGCTGGGCTCGCACACCGCCGCGATGCTCGCGCCCTTCACCGATGCGCCGACCGACAGCGGCCTGTTCGTGACGCCGCCCGACAGCCTCTATGCCTGGACGAAGGGGGCGGACGCCGCCGGTCTGCAGGTCATGGTGCACGCCATCGGCGACAAGGCGATCCGCACCCAGCTCGACATCTTCGAGCGCGTCGCGAAGGAGCACGGGCCGCGCGATCGCCGCTTTCGCATCGAGCACGCGCAGCACATCGCCCCCGCGGACATTCCGCGCTTCGGCGCGCTTGGCGTCCTCCCCAGCATGCAGCCCTATCACGAAGCCGATGACGGGCGCTGGGCCGAGCGCGTGATCGGACCGGAGCGCAGCCAGGGCACGTACGCGTTCCGCGCGCTGCTGGACAGCGGCGCCCGACTGGCGTTCGGCAGCGACTGGTTCGTCGCGCCGCCCACGCCGCTCGAGGGGATCAAGGCCGCCGTCACGCGCCAGACGCTCGACGGCAAGCATCCGGACGGGTGGGTGCCCGCGCAGAAGATCAGTGTGGAAGACGCGCTGCGCGCCTACACGCGCGGTGCCGCCTACGCAGGCTTCCAGGACCGGGACGTCGGCATGCTGCGCGCCGGCATGCTGGCCGACCTGGTGCTGCTCGATCGCGACATCACGTCGGTTGCGCCGGAGACGATCGATCAGGCGCAGGTGAAGCTGACGGTGGTGGGTGGGAAGGTGGTGTACGAGAAGAAGTGAGGCGCGACGCGCACGGAGCGTTGCGTAGGAACAGGAGGAAGGGGGAAGAGAAAAGCACGAAGGGGGAGGGAGAGGCATCGCGCCCCTCCCTCCCCCTTCACCCTATCAACTTCTTCCTTCTTCCTGATCCGCTGCACGCGGCGGATCAGCTGTCATCGCCTACTGGATCGCCTTCGTCCGCTGGAACCCGCCATCCAGCGCATTCAGGAACAGCTTGTAGGTGCCGTGCGGCTGCGAGCGGAACAGGATCTCCGGACCGAACAGCCACAGCGTGCCCTTGCCGATCTGCGCTTCGGCCATTGCGGTGCCGCCCTTGAGCAGCTCCTGACCCCAGGCCCAGCCCGACGTGAGCGGCTTGTCCAGGTCGAACGTCGCGATCGCGCGCACACCCTTCGCGGCCGCATCGGGACCGAGCTTCATCACCGGGCTGTTGTCGAACATCACGCTCGGGCGCGGATTCATGCCCGTCGCGATCGTGGCCGAGGTATCGACCTTCACCTCGAGCAGCGACCCCGGGATGTAGTACTTCTCGCCGGCGTACGGACGGCCGTTCGCTTCGGTCATGTAGTTCTCGATGGGCAGCCCCATGGCGCGGCCCAGGCCGATCGACGAGCCGATCGCGACGATGCGGCCACCCGCCTCGACGAACGTCTTGAGCTGCGGCACCGACTTGTCGGCCGAGACACGACCCAGCTGCCGGCGATACTCGGCCGGGATGAGCGTGGTGTCGGGCGACCCACCGAAGCCACCGCCACGGCCACCGCCGGCGTCGGAGAACATGCCGTCGGTGAAGACGAGCACGTCGTACTTCGCCTTGAGGTTGCCGGCGTCGATCTCCTGCGGGTACACCACCGTGAACGGATACTCGAACTTCTCGAGGATGAGGCGGGTCCATCCGCTCGGCATGTTGCCGCCGTAGCGATCGATGAGCCCCACGCGCAGCGGCTGCACCGGCTGCGCGCCGGCCGGCTTGCTGCTGGCCGCCGCGAAGCGCACGCCCAACTCCTCGGCCGCCTTCGCGACGACGGCATCGGCCGCGCCACCGGCGGGGATGAACCACGTGCCGGCGGGCCACTTGGTGGTGCCATCAGTGAAGCCCGCGGGCACGCGCGAGGCCTTCACGTTCACCTTCGCGAGGCGGTTCGCCACCGTCGCCGCGTCGTTCACGTCGGGCGCGATGTAGTAGCCGGCCTTGCCCTTGGCCACCGTGCCGCCCACGAACGGCGTGATCCCCTTCACCTTCTCGAACGGGCCGGTGAGCGCGTCGAGCACCCGCTCGAACTGGATGCCCATCTGGAAGGCGAGCGTCCAGCCGGCGTTGTCGTACGGCGCGATCGGCGGGCCACCCGGATAGCGGAAGTCGTTCGGGTGATCCTGCGGCTCGAACATGTCGAGCACATGCGAGCGGAACGCCTGCGCGGTGGGCACGACCCACGATCCGGCGGGGAACTGCTTGCCGTTCGCGCTGAACGCTGCCGTGGCGCGCTGCACCTCGACGCCCGAGTACTGCAGCGCCCGGATGAACTTGGTGGCGGTCGCGAAGTCGTTCTGTGCCGCGCTCAGGACGTAGGCACGCGGGTCACGGTTCTCCGGCTTCTTGAGCTCGGCCATGTAGCGCACATCGACCGGCGCGCTGGCCACGTTGCCGCCGCCACGGCCGCCGGGCCCACCCGCACCGCCGGCGCCACCCGCACCGCCGGCACCGCGGTCGGCGGTGATCTTCGCCACGAGCGCCTCGACGCGCTTCGGGGAGATCGTCCAGTTGTCCTTCTGCCCGGCCTTGATCTGGTCGGTGCCCATCACCCAGCGGTTGAACAGGAACGTCTCGCGATAGCGCGACGCCATGTCGAGGAACGCGTAGTTGGCCGACACCGAGTAGTCGACCGACTGGCGGAAGTGCCACTCCTGCGGCTCGATCGGCATCGGCAGGCCCGCCGACCGCACCTGACGCTCCGGCACCAGCGCAATGCGCATGGGCGTCGGATTGCCGATGGTCTCGGTGAGGATGCCGATCTGGTTGTGGAAGTAGCCCGTGGTCCGCAGGCCGCCGTTCCACCACGTGCTGTAGTTCGAGCCCGCGCGGAAGGTGAGCCCCGGCTTGTGCTCGAGCACGAAACGGTGGTTGAGCGCGGCGCCCACGAGGTCGAGGCCCGTGATCATCGCCGGGTGGAACCAGTAGTTGGCCGGATCGCGGTACGGCGGCGCCGCCATCACCGTGCCCGTCGGGCCCGTCTGGTGATGGTTGTACATGATCTGCGGGTGCCACTCGATGAAGAGCTGCTGCGACATGTTGCGCGTCTCGGCCAGCGCATTCATGTACGAGTCACGGTTGTTGTCGTGTCCCGCGTACTTCTCGTACAGGCGCGGAATCGTGCCCGACGTGCGCTTGAGCGGATCGCTCTCCTTCATGTACCAGTCGGACACGAGCTCCATGCCGTCCGGATTCGCGTGCACCATGAGGATGATGCAGTCGTTCAGGATGCGCAGCGTCTCGTCGTCCGTGCGGCTGTTGAGCTGCCAGAACGTTTCGATGAGCTGCTGCGCGCCCAGCACTTCGGTGGCGTGCAGGCCGCCGTCGATCCAGAAGACCACCTTGCCTTCCTTCGACAGGCGCGCGGCCTCGGCCGAATCGACGCCCTCGGCCAGCGCCAGGCGCCGCGAGATCTCCTTGTAGCGGGCGAGGTTCTTCAGGTTCGCGGGGCTCGAGACGATCGCCATGATCTGCGGCCGCCCCTCCTCGGTGCGCCCGATCGTGTCGAGCTTCACCCGGTCGCTCTGCTTCGCGATGGTCGCGAAGTACTGGTGCAGCTTGGTGTAGTTGGGGAGGACGTAGTCGGCACCGATGTCATGACCGAAGAACTCCTTCGGCGACGTGAGGCGCGACTGCGCGGACAGCGCGGGGGGCAGGGCAGCCCCCAGGAGGAGCGCGGCCGCGAGCCCGAAGGCGAAGCGCAGGCGAGGCATGCGAGGGACGGGTGGATGTGGCGCGGGACGGCCGGGTGGTGGGCCGATCCAAGGGCCCCGGAAGGCGGGACACTGGGGTTACGATGCGCCCGCGGGCGACGTTGGGCAATTGAATCAGGCGGGCCCGAGCGGCCCGAAGTCCGGGGCTGCCCGCGCCCTGTGCCTGTCGCCATCCCGCTGACGCCCACCGCCTGTCGCATTACCGTTCACGTAGTACCGCTTCCGGTCGTGATGCCTCCCCAGATCCTCCGTCCCGAGATTCCCATGTCCCGCTCTCTCCGTCTCGCGCTCGCCGCCGTCGTGCTCTCCGCCGCGCCGCTCGCCGCCCAGCAGCAGCCCCCCGCCAAGACCACCGAGAAGGCCGGGGCCATGGATCACAAGATGGACCACAAGATGGACCACAACGCCGCACCGGCGACCGCCTGGAAGGAGCTCGACGCCTACCACGCGCTCATGATGGCCACGTGGCATCCGGCGAAGGACAAGAACGATCTCGCGCCCATCCGCGCGAAGGCCACCGAGATGGTGGCGTCGGCCAAGGTGGTCGCGGGCTCCAAGGCGCCGGCGTCGTGCGCCACCAAGCCCGAAGTGCAGAAGGCCCAGGCCGGCCTCCCGGCCGAGACCGAGAAGGTCGCCAAGCTCGTCGCCGCCAAGGCGAACGATGCGGATCTCAAGGCCGGCCTCAAGGCGCTGCACGACGCCTTCGACGTGCTCGAGCACGGCTGCGGCGCGATGAAGCACTGAGCGCTCCGCCGGTGCGACGGCGGACGCTACCGTCGTCGCACCGGCGCCACCCGCGTCGTCTCCTCGAGCCCGTACAGCAGCAGCGTGCGCGACTCCGGATAGCTCGCATCCAGCGGACCGTCGGTCATGAGCGTCTCCCCGGTCTGCTGGCTCACGAACCACGTTTCCGGCCGGCCGCTCGACTCGACCACGACGCGCCACGCGGGAAAGCGCCCCGAGAAGAGCTGCACTGTGTCTGCGCCGGCCACGCGCAGGTTGACCCACCCCGACGTGGTGTTCGCGCTCGTGTTGTAGCGCCACCGCGGGGCCTGCACGCTCGCGCGCCAGCCGGCGGCGAGCGGCGCCGCCCGCAACAGCAGCCGCAGCATCTCGGCGCTGGCGACGAACGGTGCCTCGGCGCTGAACGCCTGCTGGTTCCCGAAGGTCGTGGGGAGCCGACGACGCGCGTCCCTGGGCAGCGCGCGCGCCACCTCGTCCGGCACGCGGATGGTGTCGAACTCGGCCACGCTGGTGTCGGTGAAGCGATGTGCGACCGAGATGATTCCCGACTGTCCGGAATGCCGCCCGAGCGGGCGCAGGTCGGTGGCGCGCAGCCAGAGCGTATCCGCGAGACCGCTCTCGCGTCCGCGCACATCGGTGCGGTCGACCCGGCGGACGAGCCGCCAGGCGCGCTCGCCCCTGTAGCGCACCGAGTCGAGCGTGTTGGTCCACGTCTCATGCGGCAGGCTGCCGTGGTAGTCGTTGGCCGACAGTCGCACGTACACCCGGCGTCCCGGCCGAAGTCGTGACGGGTCGAGCGCCGTGAGCGGCGCGTAGCGCTCGGTGGGCGCCCGCTCGGCGCCCTGCGCCCACGCCACCGCGGGCCAGGGCGACAACAGTGTGCGGATCGCGCGCCGCGGATCGTTCGCGTCCGAGGCGACGCGCGTGCCTGCCGCCGAACTGTCGCCGGGTAGGCGTGTGGCACGGCTCGCTGTCGCGGTGTCGACTGCGCTCCCTCGCGCGGCCGACGGCACACGCGAGGCCATCACGCGCCATCCCAGCATCGCGACGACGCCGGCCGCCATGCCCGAGGCGATCCACGGGGCACGCGCGCGCCAATCGGTTGCGAATCGCGAGGGGCGCGCAGTGGTGTGCGCGTCCACGAGCACATGCTGCGCCAGGGGCGGCGCCTCCAGGCGACGCAGGTCGTCGACGAACGGCTCGAGGCCGGCCCACTCCGGGGTGGTGTGCGTGCTCATCGCAGGTTCCCGAGCTGGGCGCGGAGCTGTTGCACCGCGCGGTGCATGCGCACCTCGCTCGCGTTGGGGGTGATGCCGAGCATCCGTGCGATCTCAGCGTGGGGCACGTCGTGCACGGCGCGGAGCACGAACACATCGCGCAGCGCCGGCGTGAGGGCGGCCAGCGCCTGCAGGATGCGGCGACCGGCCAGCGGGTCGCCGTCGACCGTGGGCGACGGAATGGCCTCCAGCACGGCAGGGGTGCTGTCGATCGTGCGTCGCGCGTGTCGCACGTGCCCGAGCGCCGCACGAATCGTGAGTGTCGTGAGCCAGCCGTCGAACTGTCCGCGTTGCTCGTAGTGCGCGAGCGCATCCGGCAGGCGAGCGAACAGGTCGTGCACGACATCCTCGGCGTCGGGCACCGAGGCCGTGAAGCGCAGCGCAATGGTGCGAAGTCGCGCGGCGTGCGCCCCGTCGCACGCAGCCAGCGCCGCCGGATCGCGGGCGCGCAGCGCGGCGATGTCGACAGCGTCGACGGTGTCGGTCGCGTCGGGCGCGGCGGGAGGTGGTGCGTCGGCACCGACCAGGCGAAGCTGCGGGGCGGGATCAGTCATGCTGGATCCGGAATGCACCGGCCGCGAGAACCTTACACGCGACCACGCAGCGACGCAGCGACCGTACCCCGACGGACGCACGACGCCCCGCGATCATCGGCTGATCGCGGGGCGTCGGGGCATTCTCGGGAGAGGCGCTCAGTACGCCACGATGTCCAGGTAGGCCTTCCGGAACGTCTCGACCTGCGGCAGCGTCGCGTCCTCGAGGCTGGGGGCGTAGCCCACGAAGGCATCGGCGCTGGCCACCCGCTTGACCGGCGCGTCGAGCCACGCGAAGCACTCGTCGGCGATGCGCGCGGCGATTTCCGCGCCGTAACCCCACGACAGCGAGTCCTCGGTGGCGACGATCGCGCGCCCCGTCTTCCGCACGCTCGTGTACACCGCCTCCTGGTCCCACGGCGAGAGCGTACGCAGGTCGATGACCTCGACACTCGGGCCCCCCTCTTCCGCGATCTGCTTCGCCGCGACGAGCGCACGCTGCACGGTCGCGCCGTACGTCACGAGCGTCACGTCGGTGCCTTCGCGCAGGATGTTGGCCTTGCCGAACGGGATCATGAAGTTGGGGCCGGGATACTGCCCCTTGTTGTACGTCTGCCGGTACAGGTGCTTGTGCTCGAGGAAGATGACCGGGTCGTCGCAGCGGATGGCGGTGCGCAGCAGGCCGTTCGCATCGAGCGCATTGCTGGGGCACACGACGCGCAGGCCGGGATTGTGCGTGAACAGCGACGCGCCGGTCTGCGAGTGGTAGATCGCACCACGGATGTAGCCGCCGTACGTGGTGCGCACGACCACCGGCGCGGTCCACGCGTTGTTCGAGCGCCACCGCATGGTGGCCAGCTCGTCGCGCAGCTGCATGAACGCGGGCCAGATGTAGTCGAAGAACTGGATCTCGACCACGGGCTTGTAGCCGCGCGCGGCGAGTCCGATTGCGCGGCCGACGATGTTCGCTTCGGCGAGCGGCGAGTTGTACACGCGCGCACTGCCGAACTTGCTCTGCAGGCCGTGCGTGACCTTGAACACGCCGCCCTTGCCCTTGACCTTGCCGAGGTACTGGTCGCGCGACACGTCGGCGACGTCCTCACCGAACACGAGGATGCGTTCGTCACGCGCCATCTCGTCACGCATGCAGGCGTTGAGCAGGTCCACCATGGTGGTGGGCTCACCGCTGAACTGCGGGTCGTCCTCGGTGTCGAAGCGCTCCGAGGTCGGGTCGACGTCGGGGGAGTACACACCGTACAGGACCGTCTCGGGGCCGGGCATCGGCTGCGCCAGCGCGTCGTCGGTGGCGGCGAGGATGGCGGCGTCGGCCGCATCGCGGATCGCCTGCAGCTCGTCGGCGGAGGCGAGCCCTTCGGCCTCGAGCCAGGCGGGGAAGGTGCGCAGCGGATCGCGCGCCGCGTCGGCGTCACGCTCCTCGGACGGGCGGTAGAACACCTCGTCGTCGGACAGCGAGTGCGAGTACGGCCGGATGACCTTCGCGTGCACCAGCGCGGGACCCTTCCGCTCACGCGCGTACTGCACGGCGCGCTGCATCACCTCGTAGGAGGCGAGCAGGTCGCAGCCGTCGACTTCCTGGATGTAGAGGTCGGGGAACGACGCGACGAGCTTCGAGATGGACCCGCCGGCCGTGTTCACCTCGACCGGCACCGAGATCGCGTAGCCGTTGTCCTCGACGATGTAGACGACCGGCAGCTTGAGGTTGGAGGCCGTGTTGAGCGACTCCCAGAACTCCCCTTCGCTCGTGGTGCCGTCGCCGGTCGTGACCAGCACGACCTCGTCACCATGGAAGCCGTCGGTGAGCCCGAGCTGCTTCGCGCGCAGCGACGCTTCGGCCGCGCCCACGCCCTGCAGGAACTGGGTGCCAGTCGGACTCGACACCGACACGACGTTGAACTCCTTCTTCCCCCAGTGGCTCGGCATCTGCCGACCGCCGGAGTTGGGATCGACCGCCGCACCGACCGCGCTGTACAGCATCTCGGCCGGCGTCATGCCGAGCTGCAGCATGAGGGCGCGGTCGCGGTAGTAGAGGTAGAACCAGTCGTAGGCGGGGCGCAGCGTGAGGCCGGCCGCCGTCATGATGGCCTCGTGCCCGGCGCCGGAAATCTGGAAGAAGATCCGGTTCTGTCGCTTGAGCTGGATTTCCTTGTCGTCGAGGCGCCGCGACGTGTACATCACGCGGTAGGCGTCGAGCAGTTGCTCGCGCGAAAGGGACGTGCCGGCGACGGAGGTCGCGGCGACGTCAGCGGCACCCTTGCGGGCGCGGCTCGGACGGGTCGAGGTGGCCATCGGGAGTCTCTGAGGAAACGGACGCGGTACCAACCCCGCAAAGCTAGCGGGCCGCGCGCCGATCCGAAGGGTGTCACACCACAGGGTGTCGCACCACAGGACGTCGTCTGGCGGGCGGCGGGATCCCGCGCGTCTTGCCGGGCGTTGGATCGGGTACCAGCTTGGCGAACGTCCTCCCACCATCCCGTCACATGCACGCGACCATCGCTCCCATGACGCCAAGCACCGGCCACTGCATCTTCTGCGACCTGATTCGCGGTGCCGCCGAGGTGTCGATCTGTTACGAGGACGCGACGGCGATCGCTTTCCTGGATATCCAACCGGTCAACCCGGGCCACGTACTGGTCGTCCCGCGCGAGCACTACGAGGTGCTGCAGGACATTCCCGGCCATGTGGGCGCGCACCTCTATCAGGTAGCCACGAAGCTCATTCCCATCGTGCAGACGGCTTCGGGCGCGTCTGACATGAACATCGTCGTGAACTCCGGTGCCGCGGCCGGTCAGAATGTGATGCACTATCACATTCACCTCATTCCGCGCCGCGAGGGCGACGGGTTCGATGTGCCGCTCCCGTTCCCCGGCTCGAGCATGCCCAACCGGCAGCAGCTCGACGCCATGGCGGCGCGCATCGGGTCCATGCTGCGCGACCCCATGCGTCCTTCGTGACGGAGCCCCCGTCCCCGGACTCTTGACGAGAGCAGGAACGTGACCCTATAGTCGCCCGACGGGTCGCGAGAGCAGGCAAGACGTCCCCGGCGGGGCGCGACCCAGGCAGCGGCAAGCAGCGGCAGGCATGTCCACCCGGCTCCCCTGGAGGATGATGCGCTCCACCCGCGGACGGTCCACCACTGGTCGGACCTCGACGCGCGACGCAGCGGCCCACGGCCCGCGTCGCCTGCACCGGCCCCCCCGCGCGCGGCGCGGCGGTGCCTCGTCAGCTTCCCATCGCCCCGATGCGAGTCTCGCCGACTCCGCCGGGGCGTCGTCGTTCCGGGGGGCGCGCGCGCGTCCCGGGGCCTCCCCTCGCAGTCCGGGCGTGGTGATCCACATCGCCATGAAGCGGGCGCTGCGGAAAGGCGCCCTGCGTGACTGCGGGCAGCGGTGTGTCTATTGTGCTGTACCACTCGATTGTCGCACCGCGACCCTCGATCATGTCGTGCCGGTCGCGCGCGGTGGTGCGCACGATCCGGGCAACCTCGTGACCGCCTGTGGCCCCTGCAACCGCCTCAAGGGTGATCTCCTTCCGTTCGAGTTCTTCGCCCGCTTTCCGTGGGCTGGCGCCAACTTCGTGCGCTACGCGCGCAACGTGCATCGCGCCCTCAAGCGCGGTGCCCGCCGCGCCGTCAGCCTGGCCTTCGCGCGACTCGACGAGGCGGCCTGATGGCGAGACTCGTACGCTCCGCCGGTCTCGTGCCGCTCGCGGTTCTCGTCCTCGTCAGCGCCTGGCTGCTGCTCACCATGTAGCGGGGCGCGCGTCATGAGGTGGACCCCAGGTGGCCGCAGCCGGAACCTCGAAGACCGCCGCGGTGGCGGCGGAGGCATGGGCTTCGGGGGCGGCGGAGGCGGAGGGATGCGGCTTGGCGCGGGCGGCATTGTCGTGCTGCTCATCCTGAGTCTCGTGTTCAAGCGCGACCTCATCACGCCGATGCTCGGCGGCGACGGCGGTGCGGTGCCTGGAGCGCTGGCCCCCGGCGCCGATGCGGCGGCGCCGCTCAACGACGCGCGCGAAGAGCCCATGGTGCGATTCGTCTCCATGGTGCTCGACAGCGTGCAGGGTACCTGGGCGCGCAACCTGCAGGGGTACAGCGACGCGCGGCTCGTGCTCTTCCGCGGCACGACGCCGTCGGCTTGCGGGCTGGGGCAGGCGGCCACGGGGCCGTTCTACTGCCCGGGCGATCGCAAGGTGTATCTCGACCTCGCGTTCTTCGACCAACTCGAGCAGCAGTTCGGTGCACCCGGCGACTTCGCGCAGGCGTACGTCATCGCGCACGAGATCGGCCACCACGTGCAGAACCTCATGGGCACCGAGCGCGAACTGCGGCGCCTCCAGCAGCAGTCGCCGGCACGCGCCAACGCGTTGTCCGTCGCCATGGAATTGCAGGCCGACTGCTACGCCGGCGTGTGGGCCCATGATGCGTCGCAGGCGGGCGGGCTCGCTGCCGGAGACATCGACGAAGGGCTCGGCGCGGCCGCGGCGGTCGGTGACGACCGCCTGCAGCGCGGCGCCGGACAGGCGGTGCACCCGGAGTCGTTCACGCACGGGTCGTCGGCCGAGCGGCAGCGATGGTTCCGCGAGGGGTTCCAGTCGGGCGACGCACGCCGCTGCGACACCTTCGCGCGTCTCGGGCGATGAGCGCCGAGGGGCACACGCAAACGCAATCGCAGGCGCCGCGCGCCGGTGTGCTGCAGGAGCAGACGTGGCCGGCCATGCGCGACGGATCGTGGCCGGTGGCGCTGCTCCCGTTCGGCGCCACCGAGCCGCACAACACGCATCTCCCCTACGGCACCGACACCCTGCTGGGCACCGAGGTCGCGGCGCGCGTCGCCGCGACGTGCGTGGCACGGGGCACGGGGGTCGTGGCACTGCCGGCGCTGGCGTTCGGGGTGAACACGACACAGCTCGATCTGCGCTTCACGCTCAACGTCATGCCCAGCACGCAGCTCGCGCTGCTGCGCGATATCGTACGCAGCCTCGAGCCGCACGGCGTGCGGGCGCTGGTGCTGCTCAACGCCCATGGGGGCAACGAGCTGCGCGCGCTGGTGCGTGAGCTGCAACCGGAGACCCGCGTGATGCTGGCCATCGTGAACTGGTGGCAGGCCGCCGATCATGCGCTGTTCCGCGAACCCGGCGATCACGCCGGCGCACTGGAGACGGCGGCCATGCTGCACGTCGCCCCGCACCTTGTCGCGCCCGATCGCAGCACGTGGGGCGATGGTGCGACGCGCCCGAGTGCGCTCGCGGGTGTGCGCAGCGGCGTTGCGTGGATGCCGCGCCGCTGGACGCAGGCCACCATCGACACTGGTGTCGGCGCGCCGCACGAGGCGACCGCCGATCAGGGAGCGACGTTCGTGGCCCAGGCGGTCGAGCGCATTGCGGCGTTCTGCCTCGAACTCGCCGTCGCCGACCCCGACGCGCTCTGGCGTTGAACGACAACGCCAGCGCGACGCCGTTGCGTCAGTAGTCCACCGGCCGCAGGTACGACTCGCCGATGCCGCTCTGGCTCACCAGCGCCGTGGCCGGCGGACGCCGCTTCCAGTGCGTGCCATTCAGGCGCCGCTCCACGAGCGCCAGCTCGTCGTCGCCAAAGCCACGCGCCCGCATCGCCTCGTGTGAGTACCCGTGCAGCAGGCCGTTGAGGATCTCGTCGGCCCGCGCGTACGGAATGCCGAGATCGCCCTCGTCGGTCTGACCGGCGATGAGGTCCGCCGTCGGGGCCTTGTCGACGATCACCGCCGGCACGCCGAGGTGACGCGCGAGCTGCCACACCTGGGTCTTGTACAGGTCGCCGATGGGGTTGACCGGCGGCGAGTCGTCGGCGTGCCACGTGAAGTAGCCGAACAGGCGCTCCGTCTTGTTGCCCGTGCCCAGCGGCAACGCGCGATAGCGCGCCGAAAGGTCGAACAGCGCGATCATGCGTGTGCGCGCCATGACGTTGCCGCGGCGCGCGCCGTCTGCGTCGGGTTCGTGCGCGAGATAGCCGTCCACCGCGCCGCTGATGTCGATGGTGCGCGACTCGATGCCGAGGGCGTCGATGACGAGCTGTGCATGCGCGAGCGAGTCGCTGCTCGACGTCCGATACGGCAGGCGTACCCCGATGACGTTCTCGGCGCCCAGCGCCCGCACGGCGAGATACGCGGTGACCGCCGAATCGACGCCCCCCGAGAGGCCGACGACGGCCTTGCCGTAGCCACGGCGCGTCATCTCCTCGTGCAGGAAGCCGGTGAGCCACTCCTCCGTGAGCGGCGCGTCGAGGGTGAGCGGCGGCGGCCCGCCATGATCGCGCAATCCGTGCCGCACCACCGGCAGTTGCTCGGGGAGCGCGCGCACCGTGGCGGCTCGGGTGAGCGCGCCGGTGGGCACGGGGAACTCGCCGGTGTGAAAGTCGCGTGCCTGCCGCAGCAGGTCGGCGGCGGCGGGCTCCGGGCCGTCGTAGAGCACCGCCGGCGTGATGCCGTCGGTGATGCGGCGGACGTTGTCCAGGACATGCGGCAACGCCACGCGCAGGTCGCTCAGCAGCGGGCTGTCCGCCCGCGCGCGCACGAGGTCGTCCAGATCCACCGTAATCGAGACGAAGCTCTCGTCCCACACCGGCGCACGGCCGCGCACGTCGCCACCGGGGCCCACGAGATGCGACGTGCCGAAGAAGCGCTTGCCCCCCTCGCTGCCCACGAGGTTCACGAACGCCGCGTACACGCCATGCTCCTCGGCGATGTCTCGAATGAGCCGCTCCCAGCGCGCTGCGCTGTAGGGGCCCGCCACTCCGTCGTGCCGTGGCCACGGGCCGCGCGCCGGTGCGGCGGAGGAGACGAACACCACCTGCGCCCCGTCGAGCGCCGCCAGCGTGCCGCTCAGCGAATGCCACGCATCCTCGCACACCAGCAGCGCCGCGCGCCCCCACGGCGTCTCGAAGGCACGAATGTCGGTGCCGCGTTCGACGAAACGCTCCTCGTCGAACAGCCCGTAGGTGGGCAGGAAGTTCTTGCGGTGCACGTGCCGCAGCACCGGCGGCCCGTCGTCCAGGCCAAGTGTGATGTACGCCGCTGAGTTGTGCAGCGTGTCCCGCCAGCGTTCGTAGAATCCGACGACCACGTCCATGGGCACCACCGTGATGCCGGCGGCGGCGCAGGCGGTGCGGTAGTGGTCGTCGAGCTCATAGGCCAGGGCGCCGGCAGTCACGGCCACTTCGCGCACGCCGCCTTCGACGAAGTAGCCCGACAGGGCCGTCTCCGGGAACTGCACCACCTGCGGGCGCGGCTCGAGCGTGGCGGCCTGCGCGCACAGGCGGCCCAGGCGGGCAAGGTTGGCGGCGGTGTCGCCCTTGCGAGGGGCGAACTGGCACAGCGCGATGGTCAGCGGGCGAATCGGGTCACCAGGCATGCCCATAAGCTACAGGACCGCGTGGATGGAGAGAGGGGTAGACTTGGGGATGATGAGCTGCTGGCGGGGCGTCGAGCGATTCGTGAAGGAGACAGGAGGCAGGGGGAAGGCACATCGGGTGCAGGATGATCGCCGTCCTGCCCCCTGCTTTCGGCGTTCCTGCCTCCTGCTGCCTGTGGTGTCGGCGATCTCGCTCGGCATGCACACGGTCGCGCACGCCCAGGGCTCTCCCCCCGCGCCCGCCGGCGGCTCGGGCGAACCGTGGCGCATCATCACGCCGCCGCAGGTCACGCTGGTGCTCGCGCGCGACGGGTCGGTCATCGGCGAGATCGGGCGGGAACGCCGCCTCAGCGTGCCGGTGCGGTCGCTGCCGCGCTACGTCGGCCAGGCGTTCGTCGCCGTCGAGGACAAGCGCTTCTACCAGCACGACGGCGTGGACCTGGTTGGCGTCGCGGGTGCGCTCAAGGACGCCGTCACCAAGGGCGACCTGCGCGGCGCCAGCACCATCACGCAGCTCCTCGTCGGCAACATGCACCCCGACGTGATCGACCGGCGCGACCGGTCACCGGCGCGCAAGCTGCGGGAGCAGCAGGCCGCCCGCGAAATGGAGCGGCACTACAACAAGGAGCAGATCCTCGAGGCGTTCCTCAACCAGATCTCCTTCGGCCGCGGCGCGTACGGCATCGAGATGGCGGCGCGTCAGTACTTCGCGAAGGGCGCGGCCGACCTGACACTGGCCGAGGCGGCGTCGCTCGCGGCGATGCCCAAGAGCCCCGTGCAGTACGATCCGGCGCGGTACCCTGACCGCAATCGCACGCGCCGCAACACGGTGCTCGCGCTCATGGCGGAACAGGGGTACATCACACGCGCCCAGGCCACGGCCGCCCAGGCCGAGCCGGTGCGCACCGTGCCGCGAGGGCCTGCGGTCGCCCCGTGGGTCACCGATGTCGTGCGGGTGCAGGCCGAGCGTGCCGGTGTGGCCGCAGCGCAGGGCGGCTATCGCATTCACACGACCATCGACGCCGCGCTGCAGCGAGCGACGCAGGCGGCGCTGAGCAGCGGCATCGACGAAATCGAGACGCGCCCCGGCTTCCGAGGACGTCGCTGCTCCGCCGTCGCACGGGCCGACACCGGGCGCACGGACCGGCGGGCACCGCGTGTCGATGGATGCCTCGAGGGGGCCGCGGTCGTGCTTGATCCCGGCAATGGCGAAGTGCGCGCCCTGGTGGGTGGACGTGACTACGCCCGGTCGAGCTTCAACCGTGCCGTCGACGGCAATCGCCAGCCGGGCTCGAGCTTCAAGGCGTTCGTGTACGCACAGGCGCTGGCGCAGGGGCTTACGGCGAATGCGATGGTCGCGGACACGGCCCTGAGCGTCCGGCTCGACAATGGTCAGGTTTACTCGCCCGACAACGCCGACAACGCGTTCATGGGCGCGCTCACGGTGCGCGAGGCACTCACGCGCTCACGCAACCCGGTGGCGGTGCAGTTGGCGCTGTCGGTGGGCATGGACTCCGTCATCGCGCTCGCGCGTCGTGCCGGCGTGCGGGCCCCCATCGCGCCGTATCCGTCGAGCGCGCTGGGCGCGAGTGTCGTGCAGCCGCTCGACTTCGTCGCCGCCTACGCCGCGTTCGACAATGGCGGCGTCGCCGTCGACCCGCGCTTCATCGCCCGCATCGAGGATCGCGCGGGGCGCACGGTGCATGTGCCGGCCGGCGCGCCCATGCGCCCCGCCATGGACTCGCGTGTCGCGTTCCTCGTACGGGACATCATGCAGGACGTCGTCGAGCGCGGCACGGCCACGGCCGTGCGACGCATCGTGCCGGAGCGCATCCCCGTGGCCGGCAAGACCGGCACCACGAACGACAACACCGACGTCTGGTTCGTGGGCATGACCCCCGAACTGGTCGTCGGTGTGTGGCTGGGGTTCGACCGCCCGGCCATGATCGCGCCCGGCGCCGCGGGCGGCACCCTGGCCGCGCCCATCGCCGGCCGGATCATTGCCGACGCGTACGGGTCGCGCACGAGTGGCAGTTGGACGCCGCCACCGGGACTCGTGGCGGCCGATCTCGATCGCAACACGGGCAAGCCGGCCGATGCGAACACACCGGCCGACCGCCGCTACCGCGAGTGGTTCCTGCTGGGCACCGAGCCGGGTGCCCTCGCGTGGCCCTGGAGTCTCTTCCGCGCCGGGCCGATCGGCTACTGAGTGGGGCTCGCGCGCGGCGACGGGCGCCGCGCGCGAGGGGCGTCAGACGCCCACCAGCTCCTCGGTCTCCACCACCCGCTCACTGTCCACGAGCGCGATGCGCAACACGTCGCGCAGCGTCTCGACCGGGTGGAAGGACAACTGGCGCCGCACCTCATCCGGCACGTCCTCGAGGTCGGCCTCGTTGGCCTTGGGGATGATCACCTCGCGAATGCCCGCGCGGTGCGCGCCGAGCACCTTCTCCTTCACGCCACCGATGGGGAGCACGCGGCCCCGCAACGTGATCTCGCCCGTCATGGAGACGTCTCGCCGCACCTTGCGGTTCGACATCTCGCTCACGATGGCCGTCGCGATGGCGATGCCGGCACTCGGGCCGTCCTTCGGAATCGCGCCGGCCGGTACGTGGATGTGCGCCTCGCTCGCACTCGCCACGCGGTCGGCGGGAATGCCCAGCAGCTCGGCGTTGTTCGTGGCGTAGGTGAGCGCGGCGCGCGCGCTCTCCTTCATGACGTCACCCAACTGCCCCGTGAGGATGAGCGCGATGGGTCCGACGCGCCCCGCACTCTCACGCGCCACGCTCTCCACGTCGGACGCCGTCGAGGTCGCCCGGCGGATGCTTGCCTCGACGAACATGATGTCGCCGCCCATCGGCGTGTAGTACATGCCGGTGGAGATGCCCACCTCGTCGTGCTCGGCCGCGCGCTCGGGGTGCACCTTGGGCCGGCCGAGGAGGTCGCGCACCTCGTCGGCGTCGATGATGCGGTCCTCGATGGTGCTGCTGTCCCCCGTCGCGACCCGCCGCGCCACCTTGCGCGCTACCGCGCCCAACTGCCGCTCGAGCTGGCGCACGCCGCTCTCCCGCGTGTACTCGCTGATCACCTTCATCACCGCGTCGTCGGTGAAGGCGAGGTCGCGTCCGGCGAGCCCGCTCTCCTCGAGCTGGCGCGGCACGAGATAGGTCTTCGCGATCTCCGCCTTCTCGCGCTCGGTGTAGCCGCTGAACTCCACGACTTCCATGCGGTCGAGCAGCGGCCCGGGGATGTTCTGGATGAAGTTCGACGTCGCGATGAACAGCACCTCGCTCAGGTCGAACGGCACGCCGAGATAGTGATCGGTGAACGAATCGTTCTGCGCCGGATCGAGCACCTCGAGCAGTGCGCTCGACGGATCGCCCTGGTACGACTGCCCGAGCTTGTCCACCTCGTCCAGCAGGAACACCGGGTTCTTGGTGCCGGCCTGCTTCATCCCCTGGATGATGCGCCCCGGCATGGCCCCGACGTACGTGCGACGGTGACCACGAATGTCGGCCTCGTCGCGCGCGCCACCGAGCGCCACGCGCACGTACTCGCGGCCCAGCGCGCGGGCGATGCTCTTCGCGATGCTCGTCTTGCCCACGCCCGGCGGGCCGTTGAACAGCAGGATCGGGCCACGCGCCATCGCGCGGGCCTTTGCCTCCTTCGTGTCGGTGATCTGGCGATCGTCACCATTCGTGCCCAGCGTCGGCGTCGCGTCGGAGACGTCACCCTTGAGCTTCGAGACCGGGAATTCGCCCGTCGTCGCCACTTCGGCCGCCACCTGCTGCGCACGCAATTGCCGCACGGCGAGGAACTCGAGGACGCGGTCCTTCACGTCCTTGAGGCCGTAGTGATCCTCGTCGAGGATGGTGCTCGCGCCGTTCAGGTCGAGCAGGTCGTCGCTGCGGGTGTTCCACGGCAGCTCGGCGATCCACTCGAGATAGGTGCGGATGACCTGCGCCTCCATGCTCTCGCGCCCCGCGCGCTCGAGGCGGCCGAGTTCGCGCTCGACCTCCGCACGTCCTTCCTTGGACAGCACGAGCTTGTTGAGCTTCTCGCGCAGCTCGGAGATCTCCTTGCTCGAGTCGTCGTCACCGAGCTCCTTCTGGATCGCCTTGAGCTGCTCGCGCAGGAACATCTCGCGCTGGCGCTCTCCCAACTCTTCCTGCACCTGGCTCTTGATGTCCTCCTGCGCCTCGAGCAGGCCGATCTGGCGCTGCACGTGCACGAGCACACGGCGCAGCCGCTCCTCGACGCTGAGCGTTTCGAGGAGCCCCTGCTTCTCCGGAACGGTGAGTTCGATGTAGCCGGCGACCAGGTCGGAGAAGCGGCCCGCATCCTCGACCGAATCGAGCACCTGATGCACGACCTCCTCGGGGAGCCCGCGCTTCTCGCCCAGCTCGGCCGCGCGTTCGCGGGCCTCCTTGTGGAGCGCTTCGAAGGCCGGGTCCTTGAGGTCGAGCGGGAGCATCTCCTCGGCCGGGACGATGACCGCGCTGAGGAAGCCATCCGTCTCGGTGTACTGGAGCGCGGTCGCGCGCTGCTCACCCTGCAGGAGGAGCTGCACGCCGCCCAGGCCACGCTGGATCTGGCCGATGCGCGCGATGACGCCCGTGGTGAAGAGGATGTCCGCCGACGGCTCTTCGGTGTTGTCGCGCTGCGCGACCGCGAAGACCAGGCGGTCCCCCTTCAGCGCCGTCTCGATCGCGCGCAGCGTGCCGGGACGGCCGGCGGCGATCGGGGCGGTGATCCCGGGGAACATGACCGTCCCACGCAGTGGCAGGACGGGAAGTGTCTGGCGCTGACCCATATCGTGAATTCCTGGACGAGGAGATGAGGGCCCCAAGCAGGGCACGATCCGGGCCGTCCGGATCGCGCCATCGCGGCAGGCCCCCTCTGGCATACCCCGGAGGGGGCTGGTTCGGTGCTGCCGCGGTGGCGGGACCTGCTGAAGGTCAGGCAGGCAGGCGGTCGCGGGTGGCCAGCAGCGCCTCGATGGCGTCGGCGAGGTGCACGTCGGTGATGTGGTGGTCGCCCCGGTCCAGACGGAGACGGTACGCGGTCATCAGGACGTCCGCGTCGCGGAAGCCGGCGGGCGTCTCGAACTTGTAGCAGGCCAGCTCGACCTTGAGACCGTTCGGGTCCTGCAGGTAGATGGAGTCCATGAAGCCCCGGTCGCGCTGAATGAAGGAGATGCCGCGCGCCGTGAGCCGCTCGGGGGCCTGCAGGAAGGTGCTGCGGGAGACATTGAAGGCGATGTGCTCCACGCACCCCACCTCGCGCGGGGCGGGACGGCCGGCGTCGGTCCGTCCCTCATTGGTGAAGACGGTCAGGAGACGCCCGTCGCCCGGGTCGAAGTACAGGTGGTTCTCGTCCGGCTTCCCGAGATTGGGTTGCTCGAACAGGAACGGCATCCCGAGGGTGTCCTGCCAGAACGCGATTGCCGAGGCCCGGGTCGAGCCGACCAGCGTGATATGGTGGAGTCCCTGCACCTGGATGCGTCGCATCGGTCACTCCGGAGTCGAAGGCTGAGGGCGGCGCTGCGCGCCGACACCCTGCCAATCTGTACGGCAGGGCGCGTGGCCGTGTCGTTCTGCAACCCGCCGGACACCGGCACCGTAGGGGAGCACGCCGGCAGGTTCCCATGTTCCAGCGCCGGTCGCGCGTGTCGCGTGGCGGGCGCGTCCTGTTGGTTGTGCTGTTGCCGGTATCTCCTCGGTGCTACAATGGGGGATCCGGTGTCGACTCCCCGATCCCCTACGAGTGTCCGAACCCGTCGCCCCCTCCACCGAAGACGTCGAACTCCGCGCCCACGTGGAGCAGGCGCTGAGCGCCGCGTACGAGCTGGACTGCGAGATTGGCCGGGGCGGGATGGGCATCGTCTATCGTGCCCGCGACCGGCGCCTGAAGCGGCACGTGGCCATCAAGCTGCTGCCGCCCGAGCTCTCGTTCCGGCGTGACGTGCGCTCGCGCTTCCTGCGCGAGGCGGAGACGGCGGCGCAGTTGAGTCATCCCAACATCGTCCCGATCTACTCGGTCGACGAAGTCGGGAACCTCGTCTTCTTCGTCATGGCGTGCATCGACGGCGACAACCTCGCCAAGATGCTCGCGACGCGCGGGCCGCTCCCGGTCGCCGATGTGCGGCGCTGGCTGCTGGAGGTGGCCGACGCGCTCGCGTACGCCCATGCGCGTGGCGTGGTGCACCGCGACATCAAGCCCGACAACATCCTGCTCGACGGCATCGACGGGCGGGCGCTCGTCACCGACTTCGGCATTGCGCGCGCCGCGAGCGACAGCGGCGAAGGCGCGCGCCTGACAGCCACCGGCATGGCCATCGGCACGCCGGCGTACATGTCGCCCGAGCAGGCCTCGGGCGATCGCGACCTCGACGCGCGCAGCGACCTGTACTCGCTGGGCATCGTTGCCTACCAGATGTTGTGCGGCGAGCCGCCATTCCTCGGCAACAGCACGCCGGCGCTGCTGGTCAAGCACCTCGCCGAGACGCCGGTGCCCATTTCGCAGCGTCGTGCCGACGTGCCGCCCGATCTCGCGGCCATCGTCATGCGACTGCTCGAGAAGAACCCCGATCATCGTTTCCAGAGCGGCGCCGATCTCGTGCAGGCTCTGCGCACCGGTACGTTGCCGCCCTCGCTTGGCTCGACGGGGGCAGGCGCGTCGCCGGTCACGTTCAATGGCGCGCCCATTGGTGGCATGCCCATGGGCACGGGGTCCCGCGGCGCAGCCCCCTCGGCGCCGGGGTACCAGGCGCCCGCGTACACGGCGCGCACCCTCACGACGCAGCCCGCGGCCAATCCGTCGTCGGGTGACTTCGGCACGCCGCCGGCCTACGGCGGCGCGAGCTACGGCACCGCGAACGATGACGGCTACACCCCGTCGGCGCTCGAGGTCGCCCGATGGGAGGCGCCGCAGGTGGTGGGGTTCCGGCGCAAACTGGGCCCGTACCTGTTCATCAGCCTGCCGCTGCTCGCCATCGGTATCGTCACTGGCGGTGACAATGGCTTCGGTGGCATCGCCACGCTGTGGACGGTGTACATCGCGTGGAAGTACGCCAAGCTCTGGAGCGATGGCTTCGACTGGCGCGATGTGCTGCGTCAGCCGCGCAACCGCATGCTCGGCGAGGCCATCTCCGATCTCGTCGACAGCGTCGTGGCGACGTTCAGCCGCACCAAGCGTGAGCAACTGCGGGCGCACGGCCGCCTCCGCAATCCGTTTCGCGGGGCGCTGAGCGCGTCGCCACCGGGTACGCCCGCTGGCGCGTCGGTGCGCGTGCAGATGCAGCTGCCGCGCGGCGGTGCCGCCGCTGCGGCGGCCCCGGCGCCCGTGCGCGACGACGAGCTTGGTGGCTACCTGCCGCTCGTGCGCGGCGCACGCGACGATCGCGAGGAGATCACGCGCCTGTTGGCCACCATGCCGCCGGCGGATCGCGCCAAGATGCCGGACGTCGCGCGCACAGCGGTCGACCTCGTGCAGAAGATGGAGTACATCGCCCGCGATCTCGCGCGCCTCGAGGCGGAGCATCCGCCCGAGGGGCTCGCGCGCGTCGATGCCGAGATCACCACGCTCGAGGCCGAGGCCAATCCGCTCGACACCTCGCGCAGCGAGGGGCGCGTGCGCCGGCTGGCGCAGCTGCGCCGCGATCGGCGCGCGCACCTCGACGCGCAGCAGAAGCTCGAGCAGCGTCGCGGCCAGGTGGAGAGCTGCCGCCTCGCCCTCGAGAACGTGCGTCTCGACCTGGTGCGGCTGCGCACCGGCAACAGCTCCGTGCAGAGCGTCACGCTCGTGGCCGAACAGGCCATGGCGATGGCGCGCGACGTCGACATCGCGGTGCAGGCAGCCACGGAAGTGCAGGGGCTGACCAGCGGCCGCGCGTCGTCACGCTGAGCGCGTGCCGATGCTGACGCCGGACGCTCCGGCGCGAGGGCAGGAGCCGCGTGACGGCGCGCACGGCGCCGACGCCGCCATGCTGCGCGATCGTGTCACCGCGGCCATCGGCGAACAGTACCTCGTGGGCGACGAGGTGGGGCGCGGCGGGATGGCCGTGGTGTACGCCGCCGAGGACGTGCGCCTGCAGCGCCAGGTCGCCCTCAAGGTGCTCCCCCCGGACCTCGCGTTCCGGGTGGATGTGCGCGAACGCTTCGTGCGTGAGGCGCAGACGGCCGCGCGACTGAACCATCCGCACATCGTGCCCATCTACGCGGTGCACGAGGTGCAGGGGCTGGTGTGCTTCGCCATGGCGCTCGTGCGCGGCGAGAGCCTCGCCGCGTGGGTCAACCGTGTGCCGCGCCCGGACGCGCGCCAGGTCGCGCATGTGCTCGAGCACGTGGCCGATGCGCTCGCGTACGCGCACGCGGCGGGCATCGTGCACCGCGACATCAAGCCGGACAACGTGCTCATCGACCGCGAGAGTGGTCGCGCGATGGTCACCGACTTCGGCATCGCGCGGGCCGCCGAGGGGGGCTCGCGCCTCACGCAGACCGGCATCGCGGTGGGCACGCCGGCGTTCATGAGCCCCGAACAGGCCATGGGCGACCGTGAGGTCGACGGGCGCAGCGATCTCTACGCGCTCGGGATCGTGGGGTATCTGCTGCTGGCCGGGCGGCTCCCCTTCGAGGCGGCAAGCACCCCCGCCATGCTCATGAAGCACGTGAGCGAGACGCCCCCGCCCCTGCGCTCGATGCGTGCGGACATCCCGCGCGCGCTCACGGACATCATCGAGCAGTGCCTCGCCAAGCGGCCCCAGGACCGCTTCCCGAATGCGCTCGCGCTGCGCGACGCGCTGCGCCGTGTGCAACGCGACGGGTCGCTGGGCGTGGTGGACGCGCGACCGGCGTTCGCACCGCAGGCTCCCCAGTCGCGACCGCCCGCGCCACCGGTCTGGCGTGACGCGGGCGACGGCGCCCCCGCGCGACTCGATGATCGCCCCGAGCGCTACGGCCATCGCAGCGAGGACTGGGCGCCGCGGCGTGTTGTCGAGCCGGAGCTTGCATCGCTGCCGGCCTCGCGCGACCGCGCGCGCGACGATCGTCCGCCGGCCGGTGCCTTGCCACCGGTGCCACAGTTGCCGCCGCTCCCGGCGAGCGCCGACCGCGGCACCCGGCGCGAATGGCAGCGGGCCAACAAGGAAGCCATTCGCGACTGGCGGCGTCAGGTGCGCGAGGCGCGTCGCACCGCGTCGTATCAGGTGCAGCCGGGCAACCTCGATCCGGTGCCGCCGCAGGAGCTGGCGCACCGCTTCCGCATGGGCGCGTTGCGGAACGCCGCGATCGCTGGTGCGCTCGTCGTGTTCAACGCGAACATGGGCGGGCCGCCCTGGTCGCTCTTCCCCGCGATGGGGCTCGGACTCGGCACGCTCGCGCACTATGCGCGGTTGCGGAGCCGCGGCATGCGGCTGCGGCACGTCGCCGGGCTCGGAAACCCTGCGCCCGCCTCGGTGGTCGAGCCGGCAACGCCGGCGAAGATCGCCGGCATGGTGTCCGCGTTCCGGCGACATCTCAAGTGGCTCGGCGGCGCCGTCGCAACGGCCGCGGTCAGCTTCTTCATTGGCGGCGCGTTCAGTCTCGACGCGATGATCCCGCCGTTCGTGCTGGGGTTGATCGGCACCATGGCGGCCGGCCAGATGACGATGATGGACTGGCTGCGGCTGCGCCGGCACGGCATCAGCGCAGGCGACGCGTGGAGCGATCGGTGGCGCGCGCTCGCTGCCACGGCCGACACGCGCCCGTTCGAGACGCGCGTGCATGAACGGCTCGCGTTGATCGCGGGCGACAACCTGCTGGATTCCCGCTTCGGCGAGACACTGCGCTCGGCGGTGGAGGACCGCGTGGCCATCGGTGATGTCTGCGCGCGACTCAGCGACGCCGAGCGTGCGATGGTGCCCGATGTCGAGCCGACCGCCGATGCGCTGCTCGAGCGCATCGGATCGCTCACCGCCGGACTCGAACGCCTCGATCGCGACCTGCCGGGCGATGCGCTGCCGCAACTTCTCGCGCGCATCGCGGCGGTGGAGGCCGAGCCCGACCACGCGCCCGATCGCGAACGGCGCCTGACGTTGCTCACGCGGCAGCGGAGCGCGCTCGAGGAGCTGGCTGGGCGGCGCGACACCATGCAGCGACAGGTCGACAGTGCGACGCTGGCGCTGCGCTCGCTGCGCCTCGATCTCGCGAAGCTGCGCGCGATCGGTGTCGACGCCACCGACGTCACGACTGCCACGCAGGAAGCCCGCGCCCTCTCGCGAGACCTCGGCTTCGTGCTCGACGCGGCTGACGAGGCGCGTCGACTCTAGCGGGTCGTCGGCCGTCGCGCGCGGTGCAACGGCTCAGGCCGAAAAGTCGCGCAGCTCGAACTCGGCCAGCAGCGTGCCGTGGCCGTGGCGTGTGGCCGCGTCGATTCCGCGCGCGACCGCGGCGCGTGCCTCGTCGAGGCGTCCGAGTTCCGCCAGTGTGTCGGCGTAGCGCAGCCACCCGTTGCCTTCATCGTCGTGGACGGCGAGGTAGGCTGCGAGTTCGGCGACAGCCTCTTCACGGGCGCCCACCTTGAGCAGCTCGTTCGCGAGGCCGAAACGAATCAGCGCGTTGCCGGGCTGCTTGGCGGCCAGTGCGCGCATCGAGGCGAGTCGGTCGGTCATGGACGGGGTAGGTGACGGATGCGGAGGAACGCCGCTCAGGCGGGCGTCTCGGAGCGTGGGGCCAGCAATTCGCGCACGATGGTGCCGAGTCGGTCGGGCGCCTCTTCGGGCGCGACGTGCGCGACACCCGGGAGCACGGCGTCGTGCACCGCGCCGGTCGTCGCGGCGCGCAGCGCCTGCACCAACTGCTCGGCGCGCGCCGGCGTGACGAAGGGGTCGTCGAGGCCACGCACGACGCCGATTGCGCAGCGCATGCCACCGGCGGTCAACGCGGCAACGGTGTCGCCGCGACTTGGGCGCAGCGCCGCGAGTTGTGCGCAGGCCGCATCGCGCCCCTCGCGCGTGCGCGTGCGCTTGAGATAGATGTCGAGCGCGCGGGCGCCGGTGTCCCGATGGGCGAAGCCCGGCAGCAGCGCCGCGTGCAGCGCCGACGCGAGCCACCCTGGCTGCAGGCGACGCCAGAGGGGCAGCAGCCGGGCGAGTCGCGCGACGCGGCCCGGCACGCTGGCGTCGCGTGGCGTCGCACCGATCAAGGTGGGATTCACCAGCAGCAGGTGGGCGACGCGCTCCGGATGGGCCGCCGCATGTCGCAGCGCGATGGCGGCACCCAGTCCGTGGCCCACCACGGTGGCATCGGTGATGCCCATGACGTCGAGCAGCCGCTCGAGACGGTCGGCATGGGCCGCCACGGTCATTGCATGCTCGCGCGGCGGATCACTGCGACCGTGGCCCAGGAGGTCGAGCACGAGCACCCGGTGCCCTTGGGGGAGCCGACGCAGCACGTCCTGCCACAGATGGGACGACGTGAAGCAGCCATGCACGAGCACGATGGGCTGACCCGCGCCGCGCTGGCCGTAGGCGTAGCAGTACAGCCGCGCCCCGTCGAGATCCACGAATTCGCCGCGCATGTCGCGCGAAATATGTCAGGCCACACGCAAAACGGGGACGCCAAGAGGCGTCCCCGTTGTCACTACCCGCGTGGTTGCGGGATCAGAAGCCGCCGCGACCGCGACCCTGCGGCATCGCCGCGACGTTCGCGTCGAACTTGGCCTTGTCGGCGTCGCTGAGCAGCGCCTTGAGCGCATCGTTGCGCTCCTTGGTGAGCTTCTGGTTGGCTTCCTGCATCGCGGCCATGTCGCCGCCGCCAGCACGGGCCGCCTGCATGGCCTCCATCTGCTTGGCGCGTGCGTTCATGATGATCGTGTCGGCCTTGGCCGCGACGGCCGGCGCGAGGGTGATGTCCTTGAAGAGCAGTTCCTTCTGGCGCGCCACAAACTGCTCGGGCGTCATCTGCATGCCACGGCCACCGCCGCCACCGCCACCCTGAGCAAAGGCGGGCGTGGCGATCGCGAGCACAGCGGCGGCGGCGATCAGGCGAAGCGTGTTCTTCATCGGTGGGGATATGGTTGGGGGGTACACGGCGCCGGCGCGGTCGTGCCGGAGCGGGTGCAGTAATGTGTAGACGTACACCCTGACAGGAGCGTTAAGACGGCCCACCATGCCGCTACCCGTTTTCGGAACGGGCCGGATCGCTTCCGTCACAGCCTCTGGCGGATCGGCCCGGTTGGCGTACAATAGCAGGATTGTGACAGTGCCTCCCTCCGCTTCGCCCCCGTTCCCCGCCGACCCGCTGCCGGTCCCAGGGGAGTTGACCGTGGCGCGCCCGGTGCCCGCGCCGCCGCCGCCGCCGCCTGCGGTCGTACCGGTGCCGGCCGGCTGGCTGCTCGCCCATGGCGACGGCCCCATTCAGGCGTGGGTGCTGCGGGAGCTCCTCGGCACGACGGTGCCGGCTCGCCTCCCCTACGGAAGTCGACTCGGTTGGCACCTGCTCGCGCTCCAGGACGGTGACGGGAGCTGGCCCGGTGGGCTGCTCGCCGTCCCCAGCGGTGGCGGGGTGGCAGGGGTCGGCACCATTCCCGCCTACCGGGCACTGCTCGAGCTGGGATGGGACGCGGAAAGCCCCGGCATGGCCCGCACCAAGCGCCTCCTTTTCCGGCTGCTGGCGGAGGACCGCGATCCGACGCTGCTGACCGAGCTGCGACCGGCCGACGACGATGAGGACCTGGTACTGCGCGGCCGGCTCATCGTGCGCGAGGCTGCTGCCGCGGCGCTGGCGCAGGCGGGGTACGAGGCCGACCCGCGGCTGCGTGGCGCGGCCCGGCGGCTCATCGATCGCGTCGGGGCCTTCCTGCGCTCGCCGCTGGCTGCCAAACCGTGGGTGCGCGTGGGCAACCAGCACGTCCTCGCGGCCGACGCGGCCCCGCCGTCGTTCCATCTGCTGGTGATGCTCGCCTACATGCCGCAGTTCCGCAGCGAGCACGCCGTTTTCATGGAGCAGTTGCGCACCTGGCTCACCGCGCCGTGGCCTCGGCAGGCGGCGGTCCAGCAGGTGGCGGGGCAACTGCTCGACCAGCCGCACCTCGCGCTGGGCGACTTCCTCGAGACCCGCGGCGCCCTCGACGGCGACATGCCGAGTGCCCTGGCGTGGTTGGAGATCATGGCACGCCTGGGATTCCTCCGGGGCCACGAGGGGTGGGAGCGCCTGCTCGACCGCACGCTCGACGATCGCGGCCGCCGCGCCATCTGGACGCCTCCCCGCTCGGTGGTGATGCCGGCCGTGGTGCCGTCCTGGAGCTGGCCGACGCTGCCCCTCGGGGCGCACGGTCCGGGCGAGGACGGAGCAGACGCGTCCGCCGCCACCGCGACCGCGACCGCGACCGCGCTGTCCGTGGGCGTGACGTGGCGGCTCGCCCTCATCGCACGACTGGCAGGGCGCGAGATCGACCTGCTCCCGCCGTAACGGCACACGGTCGGGATCGATTAGCTTTCGGGTCGCAATGAACCCGACGATACCCGACACCACGGTCGACGAGATCCGATTCTCGGACCTGGGGCTGGCCCAGCCCCTCCTGGACGCCTTGCACGATGCAGGCTACTCCGCGCCCACCCCGATTCAGCGCGAAGCGATTCCGCTTGCCCTGCGGGGGCGTGACCTCATCGGTCTGGCGCAGACCGGCACCGGCAAGACGGCGAGCTTCACGCTGCCCATGGTGCAGCGCCTGCTGGGCGGACCCCGCCGCACGCGCGTGCTGGTGCTCACCCCCACGCGGGAGCTGTGCCTGCAGGTCGAGGAGAGCGTGCAGAAGTACTCGAAGTACGCGCCCGTCGACTGCATCCCCGTGTACGGCGGTGTCGGCTACGAGCCGCAGGAGAAGGCGTTGCGCCGCGGCGTCGACGTGGTCGTCGCCACACCGGGCCGCCTGCTCGACCACCTCGAGAAGCGCAACGTCGACTTCACCTATCTCGAGACGCTGGTGTTGGACGAAGCGGATCGCATGCTCGACATGGGGTTCGCGCCGCAGCTCAACCGCATCGTCGAACAGATTCCGCGCTACCGACAGACGTTGCTCTTCAGCGCCACGATGCCGCCCGAGGTGGAGGCGCTGGGCCGCAAGTACCTGCGCAAGCCGGTGGTGGTGCAGGTGGGGCGTCGGTCGAGCGCGGCCACGACCGTCACCCATGCCGTGTACCCGGTGCCGCGTCACCGGAAGAACGACCTGCTCGTGCACCTGCTCACCGCCGCGGATCACGATTCGGTACTGGTGTTCACGCGCACGAAGAGTGGCGCCGATCGCGTCGTGCGCGACCTCGAGCGCGCCGGCGTGCACGCGGGCGCCATGCACGCCGACAAGTCGCAGAAGGATCGCGTGAAGGCGCTCGACGACTTCAAGTCGGGCAAGCTGCGTGTGCTGGTGGCCACGGACATCGCCCAGCGCGGCCTCGACATCTCGGGCATCACGCACGTGATCAACTTCGACGTGCCGCAGCAGCCGGAGGACTACGTGCACCGCATCGGCCGAACCGGCCGCGCAGCGAGCACCGGCGACGCCTACACGTTCATGAGCGCCGAGGAGATCGGGATGGTGCGCACGATCGAGCGCACGATTGGCCAGGAGATCCCGCGCGTGAGCGTGCCCGGGTTCGATTTTGGCACCTGAGGGGGACAGCGTACCACGGGAGCGGGAACGACGGGAGCGTTGACGGCGGGAGCATGCCGACGAGACGACGGCGACGACGGGAGCCGTCGTCTCCGTGGTTCCCGTGGTTCCCGTCGCGCCGCCCCTCCCGCTCCCGTGGTTCTTCTTCCGTGCCGCCGCCTCCGTAGTCTGCTGTCTACCGGGCGACCCTCCCCAACCGCGACACCGTGATGGTATCCGCGGTGCTGCCGCGGGTGAGCGTCAGGCGCAGGTTGGCGGCGCCGTGCCCCAGCCCGGATGGGCCGTAGGCCATCGAGTCGCGGGTCGTCTCGAGCGTGACCCCCGTGTCGGTGAAGTCGGCAATCGCGAGGGTGTCGGTGCCACTGTGCACGGCGACGCGCTGCGCGGCCGCATCGATGCGCACGGCAACCCGCGTGCTGCGCGCGACCGCGACGTCGCGTGCGCGCGCGAACAGGGCCGTCACCTCGGCCGTGACCATCTCCACGGAGACGGCCTGCAGGAGACGGACGCCGGCGGGGACGGCCAGCGAGGCGAGCACGCCCAGCAGGCCCAGGGTGAGCAGGAGCTCGGGGAGGGTGAGGCCGCGGCGCGACGGCGGAGGGTGCCGGATGGGCGCAGGATCGGTATCAATGCAGGTGTGGGTGCGGTGCATGCCCCGAGAATCACCCCGAACCCCCCGACCTGTGTCATCGAACGCACGCGGCCCCCAGCAATCGCACGCAGCGGTGCCCCCCGCGGCTCGCCCGCTCTCCGTCTCACCCCTGCGCCGGGTCGTGCGATGCGGTGTCGCCGGCTCCGCCGTGCTGCTCGCGGTCGCGGCGGCGGCCTGCGATGGCAGCATCCCGACGCCGTCCAACGACCTCACGACCGGGCAGGCGTTCATCGACCTCAATGCACAGTTGGTGCAGTTCCGAGAGGACAACGCGCTGCTGCAGCAGCAGATCGATTCACTGCGGAACGTGACCGCCTACCAGGATACGATCGTCCGTCAGTTGGCGGCCGCCGCCGGGATCAGCATGCGCCCACCGGCCGTGCCCTTCCCGTAACGCAGACGACGTGGGGTAGATTTCGGCTCACGTCATCGAGACCTGTCATTTCACACGTCATGCGGATCGCTCTTTCGACCGGCGGCGGCGACGCCCCGGGGCTCAACGCTGTCATTCGGGCAGCGGTGCTCTCGGCGCGCACGCGCGGCTGGGACGTCCTTGGCATCAAGCGCGGGTACGCGGGATTGCTGGGCGAGGATGAAGTCGTCCCGCTCACCTCGGACAGCGTGCGCGGCATCTCGGCGCAGGGCGGCACGATCCTGCGCACCACCAACCGTGGCAGTCCGTTCGCCTATCCGGTGCAGCAGGCCGACGGGAGCTGGATCGAGATCGATCGCTCCGATGAGCTCATCGAGAATGCGCGGAACCTCGGCATCGAGGCCATCATCTCCATTGGCGGCGATGGCTCGCTGAAGATCGCGTCGCAGCTGGCGGCCAAGGGGGTGCGCGTGGTGAGTGTCCCGAAGACGATCGACAACGACGTCGCAGGCACCATCACCACCTTCGGCTTCGACACGGCGGTGAACACCGCCATGGAAGCCATCGACAAGCTGCACACGACGGCCGAGTCGCACGATCGGGTGATGGTGCTCGAGGTCATGGGGCGCGACGCCGGGTTCATCGCGTTGCACGCCGGCGTGGCGGGCACCGCCGACGTCATCCTCATCCCCGAGATCGAGTGGGAGCTCGAGAAGGTGTGCGAGAAGATCGTCTCGCGCGATGCGAGCGGACGCCGCTTCAGCATCGTGGTGGTGGCCGAGGGCGCGAAGCCCAAGGGCGGCCGCGAGTCGATCATCGGCGCGTCGCTCCCCGGGCAGGACCGTCGCCTGGGCGGCATCGCGGAGCGCATCGGGTTCGACATCCAGCGCCTCACGGGCAAGGAGACCCGCTCGATGGTGCTCGGGCACCTCCAGCGCGGTGGGTCCCCCACGGGCTACGACCGCCTGCTGGCCACGCGCTTCGGTGCGGCGGCCGTGCAGGCGGTCGCGGACAAGAAGTGGGGGCACATGGTGGCGCTCCAGTCGCCCCACCTGGTCACCATCCCCATCGCCGAGGTGCTGCGGGAGACCAAGCGTGTCGACCCGCAGCACGACATCGTGCGCGCGGCACGCATGATGGGCATCAGCTTCGGCGACTGATCCCCTCGGCGCCGGAGGACAGGGGGTGTCCCCCGGTGCGGACGATTCGTGACGATGCGGACCCCGCCCCTGTCCATAGGGTACCGTCCTGCCGATACTTACGCCTGTCGGACGTCGCTGGCGGGGTTGGCACGTCTCCTGCGCTGTTATCGGGCAGGAGTTCACAGGAGATCGTTCATATGGCCCGTACATCCTGGTGTGTGGTCGCTACCGTCGCCGCGCTGAGTCTCGCTGCGCCGCGTGTGGTGGCGTCGCAGCCAAAGACCGACAGCAAGGCTGACACCAAGGCGGACCCGAAGGCCGGCGTTCCGAAGGAATATCTGCCCCCCGCCGGCATGTGCCGCGTGTGGGTGGATGGCGTGCCGGCGGCACAGCAGCCGGCGCCCACGGACTGCGCGGCGGCGGTGCGCAACAAGCCTGCGAACGGCCGGGTCATCTACGGCGAGGAGAAGGGGAAGGCGGGCAAGAAGATCGAAGACCTGCCGATCAACCGCCTCCGTCCGGGTGAGACGAAGCGCCCCCCGCTGATTCCGCCCGATCTCTCGAGCGCCGATCCACGGCAACGGGAGGCCTGGGAGTCCAAGCGGATTTCCGACGAGCAGCTGTTTGGCGATGCGCCGGCGAGAAACTCGCCGGCGTCGTCATTTCCGCCCGGCGGGGTGTCACCGCAGGGGGCCGGAACGTCACAGGGCGGGTACGTGACCCCCGGTGGCGTCCTGGTGCCAGGGGCCGTCACCGACCCGCGGTACTTTGCCCAGAATCCGGGCGTCCGTCCGCCGGGCTACGGGTCGAGCACCTGCCTCGATCGCGATGGCGACGGCTGGTGCGACGACCTTCGCTACGGTCCACCGGTGTGTCGCGATGTCGATGGCGATGGACGGTGCGACGATCTCCCCGAGTTCGCCTCGCGCGCGTATCCGCAGGTGCTGCCGGCCATGCGCTCGGCACTCGACGTCATGCAGGGGAAGCCGAGCGTGGAAGTGATGCAGTGGATCGGCACGAACGAGTTCGTGCTACGCATCCCTGACCAGGGCCGCGGCGGCGTCCCGTGGCGTGCCATCTTCCTCGACCAGCAGGGCGCGTTGCTGCAGATGTGGACCGACGTGAACCGGGATGGACGCGCCGACCGCGTCGAGATCTACCAGGGCGGACAGCGGGTCAAGCTGATTCAGCGGTAGAGCGGTCCGTGACGTGCGGCGCACGTCTCGAAATGGTCGTTCACCAACCCCATCGCCTGCATGTACGCGTAGCAGATCGTCGAGCCGACGAACTTGAAGCCGCGCTTCTGCAGCGCCTTGCTCAGCGCATCGCTCTCGGCGGTGCGCGTGGGCACGTCGGACGCGCGTGTGACGCGATTCTGGCGCGGGGTGCCGCCCACGAAGGGCCAGAGGAACGCGTCGAAGGAGCCGAACTCCTGCTGCACGGCGAGGAAGGCGCGCGCGTTGCTCACGGTGCTCTCGAGCTTGCCGCGGTGCCGGATGAGCCCCGCGTTCTGCATCAGCGCGTCGACGTCCGACGGCGTGAACCGCGCGATGGCGGCCACATCCCACTGCGCGAACGCCTCGCGGTAGTGCTCCCGGCGCGCCAGCACCGTGCTCCAGCTCAGCCCCGCCTGCGCGCCCTCGAGGGTCAGGAACTCGAACAGGACGCGGTCGTCGTGCACCGGCACGCCCCACTCGGCGTCGTGGTAGGCGACGTCGAGTGGCCTGGTGGGCCATGGGCAGCGGATCACAGGCGCATCAGGCATGACGGGGAAACTAGCCGGCCCGACATCGCATCGGGCGAGTAGCTTTCAGCGTGCGCCAACCCACCGATCGCTACCTCCCGCCCGACCGCGACGCCTGGGTCGCGGCGAAGCCGGCCACGGGCCGCGTCATCGTCATCGCGCCGACCCGCGCGGCCTGCGAGACCATCGAACTCGCCGTCGGGCTGCACCTCGATACGTTCCTCGAGCGCACGCGCGGTGCCGACCTTCGACGGCTCGCGGCCAGTGGGCGCGGCTTCGGCATCGTGGCGGGCACGGGCACCGGCAAGACGCTCGCCATTCGCCCCATCGCCGAGACAATCCTTGGCACGACCACGCTGCGGGTGGGCGTGGTGAATCGCGAGCGGGAAGCGACGCCGGAGACGCCGTCGTGGAACGTCGTCGTGATCACCACCGGCATCGCGCGGCGGTGGTTCCAGGACGGCGACATCCTGCCGCAGGACACGCTGGTGGTGGACGAGATCCACCAGACCAGTGCCGAGCTCGAACTGTGCCTCGCGCTGGGCAAGCGCGTGGGGTGCCGCTTCATCTGGTTGTCGGCGACGGTCGACCCGTCGTTCTACGCGCGCTATCTCGACAGCGCCGAGGTGCTCGAGGTGTCGGCGTTCGACGCGACGAAGGCGGCGCGCGTCGATGTGGAGCGCAAGGAGCCGCTGCAGTTCCTCGACGATCGCTTCCTGCAGAAGCTCGCGCGATCGGAGCGCGGCGTGGCGCTGTTCATGCCCACGCGCGCGGCCGTGGAGCAGGCGGCCGAATGGGTGCGCACGCGCTTTCCGCGTATCAGCGCGGCGCATTATCACGGGGGCGAGCCCATTCGGGTCATTCGCCCGTTCCTCGAGGGAACGGTGGCCAAGCCGTACTTCCTCGCGATGACGGCGGCCGGGCAGAGCGCGCTCAACGTGCCCGGGCTCGACACGGTGATCATCGACGACACGCGCTTCACCAATCGCATCGACCGGGGGCGCAACGTGCTGACGCGCACGCACCTCGGCGCCAACGAGATCCTGCAGATGGCAGGGCGCGTGCACGGACGCGTGGCCGGTGGGCGCGTGTACATCCTGAGCGATCGCGACATCCGGTTCGAGGCGCTGCGCCCGACCGAGCCGGACTTCCAGCTCGCGGGCGACAGCGAGCGCGTCGCCCTCACCTGCGCCGACCTCGGCGTCCGTGCCGACACGCTCGACCTGCCGGTGCCGCTCGATCGCGCGTCGTATCGTCGGGCGCTGTCGCTGCTCGAGTCGCGCGGGCTCGTGGAGCAGGGACGGCTCACGGCCTACGGTCGCGCCGTCGAGGCGCTGCCGGTGGAGCGTGCCTGGGGAGAACTCATCGTCAATGGCGACGATGCGCTGCTGCCGATGCTTGCCGTCATGAGCGGCATCGAGTCGCTGCATCGCATGACGCGTGAGGGGCGCGACCTCGAGGGGCTGGTGGTGCGCGGGAGTGATCACCTCACGGCGTACAACGTGTACGCCGAGGCGTATCGCGTGGCGGGCTATGTGGGCGAGGTGTACGGGCTCGCACGACACCAGTTCGACGCGGAGCGCATCGCGCACTGGGCCGAGCAACGTGGCGTGCTGGTCAAGTCGCTGGAGGATGCGGCGCTGGCCATGGCGAGCATCTATCGCAGTGTGGGGGCGCCGTTGCCCACGTCGCTGCCGCTGGCGGGGCATGCGGCCCATCGGGCCTTTGCCGACCTGCTCGCCCGCTACATGCCGTTCGACCTCGTCATCGAGGAGCAGACGGCCGACGGTCAGGAAGCGCGGGTGTCGAAGACGAGTGTGTGCGGATCGTGGGGCGCGGTGGCCGGCACGCTGCGCTACTTCGCCGACCGGTTCGGCGTGCCGCGCGCGAGTATCGAGGGGACGCAGTTGTCCATCGATCTCATCAAGCAGTACGCGCAGCGCCACCCGCCCGAGCTCACGCTCGATGCGGAACGCAAGCACTCCCCGGTGCAGTTGCGTCGGCGCGTCACGTACTTCGGCTTCGAGCTGTCGCGCGAGAGCGAGCCGCTGAGCGAGTTTCCCCCCGAGTTCGTAGCGGCGGCGCGGCACCTGGTGGCCGAAGGGCTGGCGCGCGGCGAACTGCGGCACGCGGCGGTGCGGCGGAACCAGCCGATTGTCGACGAGGTGCGGGACGTGTGGCGCAAGCTGGGCGGCGTGACGCCGCGGCTCGGGCAGGCCGAGCTCACCGCGTGGTACGAGGCGCGGCTCGGCGACGCGACGTCATGGGAAGCCATCCGGCACCTGCCGCTGCTGCTCGATCGCCGCGATTTCCTGACCGACGCGCAGCGCACCGCCGCGGCGGCGCTGCCCGACACGGTGCTGCTGCGCGAGAAGCCCGTCGCCCTCGAGTACGACGTCGAGGAGAGCGAGAGTGGCCCGTTGGCGGTGGTGCGGCTGCGCGTGCCCGAGAAGATGGCGCGCACGCTGGTGGAGGAGGAGCTGCCGACGCTCGACCGGCCGCTGCGCTTCGCCGTATCGCGTGGGCCGAAGGGCTCGGCGCGCGGCGCGACGTTGGCGGAGCTGCAGGACGCCCTGGATGCGCCGGTGTTCGACCGTGCCGACGACCGTGGTCGCGCGCACGGTCACGATCGTGGACAGGATCGACGCGATGGTCGCGGTGGTCCGCGTGGTCAGGGGCGCGGCGATGGACGCTCGGGCGGACGCTCCGGCGGGCCCGGCGCGTCGTACACATCGAAGCGCCACGGGCGGAAGCCTCGGCGCAAGTAGTTGGCCAGCGCGTGCGGCGCGTCGAGTGAGCAGGTGGTGAGCCAGGCGTGCGTGGCGCCCCACGCGAACGCCTCACGCACGGCCGCGTCCACCAGCCAGGCGCCGAGCCCCACCCCCATCGCGGCAGGCATGAGCCCGAGATAGGCGATCTCGACGGCACCGTCGTCGTGGCGGTGCAACTCGAGAAAGCCCACGGCGTGGTGCGCCAGGCCGGCGATGTCGGTGTCCACGGCGAAGATGCGCACCTGGCCACTGTCGAGGTGTGCGGCCAGCCGCTCGTCGCTCCACGCATCGCGATCAACCCACCCCCAGACGCGGCCGACGTCGCGATAGAGCGCCCGCCAGGTGGGCACGGGGCAGGGGGTGATGGCGCGCAACGCGGCGCGGGGTCGGCCACTCGGCGTGAGGGGCCGCAGGGCGTCGACGTGCTCGATGACGAGCGCCGTGCGTGCGACCGTGACGCGCGCCGGGGGCAGGTCCAGGGTCGGACTGTACGGTCCTACCATGTTGTCATCATACGCCGCGTGTGGTCTGTTGTGGCTATGGTGCGAATCGCGTAAGTGCCGGAAATATAACGCATTGGCGAAACGTCGCCGAGACGCTTGCGTGTTGGACCGGGTGGTCCTAGTTTAGTCCACCATGTCAGACCGCCGCACGCAGATTCTCGACGCCGCCGCCATGCTCATCGCCGAGCGAGGGTTCACCTCGACCTCGGTGGATGAGGTCATCAAGGGCGCCAAGCTGAGTGGCAAGAGCCACTTCTATCACTACTTCAAGTCGAAAGAGGAACTCGGCTACGAAGTGCTGAACCGGCAGTTCGAGCGGTTCGCGGAGCGCGGTCTCGCGATCCTGCGCGAACCGATGATCGATCCGCTGGAGCGCTTGAGCCTGTTCATCGACGCGGTGGTGGCGTTGCAGGCGGAGAGCGGTGGGCGTCGCGGGTCGCCGTTCGGCAACCTCGCGGCGGAGCTGGCCGATGCGCACGAGGGGTTCCGGGTGCGCATCGAGGCGGTGTTCGAGCGGTGGGCCAGCCAGATCCGCTCGCTGCTTTGGGAGGCGCGTCCGCAGTTGCACGACGATGTGGACGCGGTGCGGTTGTCGCGCTTCATCATCGCGGCGCTCGAGGGCGCGGTGCTGATGACGCGCGTGAAGCGGGACCTGTCGGTGCTCGAGGGGATCGCGATCGACCTCAAGCGCTTCATCGGGATGCATGTGCGGGATGGATCCACGTTGCCGCAGGGGCGACATGTGGACTAACGGCAGCACCACAGGAGAGCGCGGGATGCTCGTGGACGAGGCCGGCCCGGTGGCGATGCTGCCTGCGGCGGACGACGTGATGGCGCGGCGCGCGCAGTTCGAGCGCGAGGCGCTGGTGCACCTCGACGCCATGTTCTCATTTGCGCTCAAGCTGGCCCGGAGCCGTGACGACGCCGAAGACCTGGTGTCGGACACGCTGCTGCGCGCCTTCGAGCGCTGGGAGCAGTACCACCTCGGCACGAACATCCGGGCGTGGCTGTTCACGATCCTCTATCACGTGTTCGTGAGCCGGAAGCGGCGCATCGACGCGCGGGAGGTGCAGCAGCCCGTCGACACCGAAGGGTGGGCGCTGTTCGAGGCGGTCGGGGAGGCGGATCCCGAGGGGCGCTTCTACGATTCGTTCCTCGATGAGGAGATCACGCGTGCGATTGGCGCGTTGCCCGACGAGTATCGGTCGGCGGTCGTGCTGAGCGACCTGCAGGGGCTGCGCTACGCCGAGATCGCGCAGGTGCTTGGCGTGCCGGAGGGGACGGTGAAGTCGCGCCTGTTCCGCGGCCGTCGCCTGCTGCAGCGCAAGCTGGCGTCCTACGCGGTCGACATGGGGTACCTCAAGGCCACGGTGGTGCGCGCGCTGGTGCCGTGAGCCACGCGCGTGGCGCGTGGTCGCCGCGCGCCGCGCGTACTACTCGCCAAGGGCGCGTGCGGAGCGCGTGAGTTCGGCGAGGGCCCGTTCGACGGTGCCGGTCCAATCGTGGAGCCGGCGCCGCAACGCGGCGAGATCGCCGGCGGTGTCCGCCGCCCGCTGCGCCGCATCGTCGTGCAGCGCCATGACTTCCGCGAGGCGCTCGCGCAGCACCGCCACTTCGGCCTGCAGCCCGTGACGGTCGCGCTCCGAGTCGTCGAGCAGTTCGTGCACGCGCGCGCGTGTTTGCGTGAGCAACGTGCACATGGCGCGCCACGCATCGCGCTCGAGCAGCACCTGCTGCCGCATGAGCGTGTCTTCGGCCAACCGTTCGCGCAGGCGCACGAGCCGCTGCACGAGTGAACCGTTGCCGTTCACGGCGGTACCCGGGCCCAGGATCGTGAGCGCGGACTGCAACTCCCGATCGAGGTCGGACGCACGTCGGGCGTAGTCGTCGCGGGCGGCCCGCGTTTCGTCGAGCGTGGTGAGGGCTTCGCGCAGGGCGCGCAGCTCGACGGCGATGCGCCGCACGCCACGGACATCGCCCTCCGACACGAGCCAGCGGAGCGAGGCCACGAAGCCCCGCTCGAGCGTCAGCTCGGTGTCGCTCACGGCATCGACGGCGGCGGCGGGGGTGTTCGGCGTCGTCATGCCGCGGGCCGGGGACGCACCGGGCGCCGGATCATCGCGCCCCCTGCAGTCGGGCCCGATGGCGCGCCGCCTTGGCGCGGTTGCCACAGGTGCCCATGTCGCACCAGCGGCGGAGGCCGTTCTTGGTGCCGTCGAAGAAGACCCGATGGCAGCGCGGGTCGGCGCAGCGGCGCACGCGGGAGAGCTCGTCGGCGACCAGCGCGTCGGCGGCCGACTCGACGATGGGGATCATCAGGCCGGCGAAGGCATCGCCCGTGGGCACGAAGGTGCGCGTCCACGACCCCTCGGGGGCCAGCTCGAGGCGGCGGGTACCGGCGCTGCGCCCCAGCACACGATTGATCTCGACGACGGCATCGTCGCGCACCCGCTCGGAGCTCACCCCGCGTTCGGCCAGGACCCGGAGCGCGGCGCGCACACGGCGCGCGTCCACCAGCGTCGCGGCCGCGGCGGCGGGTTGCAGCACGGCGCGGCGGCGGATGCCGCCTGCACGCTCGGCGTCGATGACCTCCGCGCCCTCCAGCCAGCTCACCAGCGCCTCGAAGTCGCGCAACAGATCACCGCCGGGTGACTGCGCGGCGGCATCGGTGTTGACGAAGTCGAGCCAGAAGCGCGGGGGCGGCGAGGGCACCACCGGCGCGCGGTGGTGCAACTCGATCCGCCGCGCATCGACGGAAGAGGCGGACATATGGTGATGGAGGTGTTCGGGAGGTTACTTGCCCCCGTGGCAGCAAGCAAGCGATCGCCCCGTTTCCCGGTTACCTCCCGCGTCCCCGTTCAACAACGTTGGCCATGACCCCTGCTATCTCGCGCGTCACCGTGGGCTCCACGAATCCCGTCAAGGTGGCCGCCGTGCGCGCTGTCGTCGCGCGGGTGTGGCCGGCGGTGCATGTGACCGGCGTGGCGGTATCCAGCGGCGTCCCGGACCAGCCGTTTGGCGACGAGGAAACGCAAGCCGGCGCACGGACGCGGGCACGCGCCGCGCTGGCGGCCACCGACGCGGAGTTGGCGGTGGGGCTCGAGGGCGGCGTGGTGCGACTGCCCGGTGGCGGGCTGCGGAGTTGTGCCTGGGCGGTCGCCGTCGATCGCGCGGGGCGCGAGGGAGTGGGGGGATCGCTGGCGATGCCGCTACCGGCCGTCGTCGCGCGTCGCGTCGAGGCGGGCGAGGAGTTGGGCCACGCCATGGACGCCGTGGCGCGGGTGGTGGGCACCAAGCACGGTGCGGGCGCCGTGGGGATCCTCACCGCGGGGCTCATCGATCGGCAGGCGGCGTACGAGACGCTCGTCACGTACGCCTTGGCGCCGTGGCTGGCGGCGTCGTACTTCGACGCCGAGTAGCCACGGCGGTGGTCCGTCAGTGCTGAGGGTCGTCGCCTCCGCGCACGACGAGCACCGGGAGTGATGCGTGGCGCACCACTTCATCGGTGGTGCTGCCCAGCAGCAGGCGCGCGATGGCGGAGCGTCCGTGCGTGGCCATCGCGACGACGCTGGCGTCCACCTGCGCGGCCTCATCGAGGAGCGCGGCCGACGCACTCATGTCCGTGCGGGCGTTCACGGTCGTGCCGGTGGGCAGGGTCTGCAGGCGCTCGGCGAGATAGGCGCGTCGTCCGGCCTCCTCGCTCGCAAGTGCGACCTCGTCGGCGAGCAGTGATTCCGCACCGAACGGCGCCATGGGTGTCGCGTGGGGCACGGACACGGCCACGAGGTGCAGGCGCGCGCCGAGCACGGCGGCGAGCTGCTGCGCGTGCGGAAGGACGGTCTCCGCGAGTGGCGTCGCGTCGAGCGCGCACACCACTGGTCCGTCGTGGAGCGTTGGCGCGTCGAGCGATTCGCCGACGCGCAGGACGAGCGCGGGCGCGGTGAGGCGTGTGAGCAGCGAGGTGGTGACGCTGCCCAGCCGCGCACGCTGGAAGCCGCCGCGCCCATGCGTGGTGAGTACGACGAGATCGGCCTCGAGGGCGGCGGCGTGCGCGGCGAGCGTGTCGGCGACGAGCCCCTCGAGGAGGGTGGTCGTGCAGGCGATGCCCGCCTGCTGCACGGCCGCACCGTGCGCATCGAGCGCAGCCCGCATGACGTCGCGATGTTCACGTTCGACCGCGGCGTCGTACACCGGCACGGCGACTTCCCCCGCCACAAAGGGGATGTATGCACTGGGGTCGTGCACGGCGACGAGATGCACGGCCGCCTGGGCACGCTCGGCGAGCGCGACGGCGGCGGGGATGGCGAGGGCGCTGAGCGCCGAGCCATCGAAGGGCACGAGAATGGTCCGGTACATAGCTTGATTGTGGTATCCGGCATCGCTGCCGGCCAGCGGGGAACCCCTGACGCGTGTCGCCATCCGTCCCATGATCGGTCGTCCTCATCGCATCACCGAACGCGTCCGCTGGGCGGACGTCGATCTCGTCGGCATCATGCGCTTCAGCGCCGTGCCGCGCTTCATCGAGTTCGCCGAGCAGGAGCTGATGCGTGAGGCCGGGCTGCCGTATGGCACCTTCTGTGACCAGCCCGAGGTGTGGCTGCCGCGCCGCCACCTCGCCATCGACTATCTGTCGCCGGCGCGTCTCGACGACAGCCTCACCCTGGTCTCGTGGGTGTCACGGATGGGCGACACCTCGCTCACGCTGCGCACCGACCTGCGCCAGGACGACGGGCGGGTGGTGGCGGCCGCCACGCTGGTCATCGTCTGCGTGACGGCGACCGACTTCACCAAGCGCACGCTGCCGGCCGAGATCCGCGAGGCGCTCCGCCACTTCGTCTGGGACGCCGACCACCCGCCGCAGGTGGCCGACGGCGTGGCAGGCGCGAGGGACGACGCGCGCTAGATTTGTCGCATGCCTGATTCGACGTCGACAACGCCCACCGACAGCTACGTCCGCAAGGGATTCGGCCTCAAGGCCGAGGTGCAGGACACGCTGGCCGCCGACTACACCGGTCACCTCGTCGACCTGCTGCGCGCGCGCGAATATGCGCTCGAGGTCGGCGACACGACCGTTCGCCTCGCGCGGGAGTTCGGGTTCTGCTACGGCGTGGAGCGTGCGGTGGACTACGCGTACCAGACGCGCCGCAAGTTCCCGGAACGTCGCATCTTCCTGGCGGGCGAGATCATCCACAACCCGCACGTGAACGAGAAGCTGCGGGAGATGGGGGTGGTGTTCCTCGCCGCCAGCGGCAAGGGGTTCGACTACGCGCCCGTGCGCCCCGAGGACGTGGTGATCCTCCCCGCGTTCGGCGTGACGATCCAGGACTTCCAGGTGCTGCGTGAGCGTGGCTGCGTCGTGGTGGACACGACATGCGGCTCGGTGCTCAACGTGTGGAAGCGCGTCGAGGCGTATGCGCGCGACGGCTTCACCTCGCTCATTCACGGCAAGTACTACCACGAGGAGACGCGCGCGACGGCGTCACAGGTGGAGAAGTACGGGGCCGGCCAGTATCTCGTGGTGCGCGACATGGGCGAAGCCGAGCTCGTGATGGACTACCTGGAGGCGCAGGCGGGCGGGACGCCGCCGCGTGCACCGCTGTCGCGCGCGGCGTTCCTGGAGAAGTTCGCGGTGGCCGCGTCCGACGGCTTCGATCCCGATGTGCACCTCGCGCGCATCGGCGTGGCGAACCAGACCACGATGCTCGCGCGCGAATCGCTGGCCATTGGCGCGGCGGTCGGTGAGGCGATGGCGCGCGCCCGGGGCGCGGCGTATCGCGATGCCAACTTCCGCACCTTCGACACCATTTGCAGCGCCACGCAGGATCGGCAGGACGCGGTGGCTGAACTGCTGCGCGAGCCGCTGGACCTGATGGTGGTGGTGGGCGGCTACAACTCCAGCAACACGATCTCGCTGGCTGCGTTGTGTGCCGAGCAGGTGCCGACGTATCACATCGCCGATCCGGACGAGATCGACGTGGACGGGAACGGGGTGCGGTACCGCCGCATCGACAAGCATCACCACGAGGACACGATGCAGCCCTGGCTGCCGACCGCCGGAGTGTTGCGCGTCGGGATCACCGCCGGGGCGAGTACGCCGAACAACAAGATCGGCGATGCGGTCGCCCGCATCTTCGCGATTCGCGGGGTCGACCCCGCGGGCATCCGCTGACGGCGGCGATGCGCGTGCTGCGGCGTTCCGCGCGGGCGCTGGCGACGCGCGCGCACTGGCGGCGTGGGCTGCTCGCGGCGGCCGCTCTCGCGGTGGCGGCTGGCGCGGGGTGCCGGGCCTCCACGGGCAGCAGGGCGTCGCGCGACGCCGCGGGCGCCGCCACGGTGCGCATGCTGCTCGTGAACGATGTGTACGTGACCGACACCCTGCGTGACGGCAGCGGCGGCCTGCCGCGGGTGGCGGCGCTGCGTGATTCGATCGAACGAGCCACGGGGAGCCGGGTGCTGTTCGTGCTGGCCGGCGATGTGCTGTCGCCGAGCGTGCTCGGGAAGTGGTTTGCGGGGGCGCAGATGGTGGACGGCTTCAACGCCGCGCGCCTCGACTACGCGACGCTGGGCAACCATGAGTTCGACCTGTCGCGCGCCGGACTGCGGGCCCGGCTGGGCGAGTCGCGCTTCCGGTGGCTCTCCGCGAACTGCGCCGACTCGAGTCGCGCGCCGTTTCCGGGCGTGCGCGGCTGGGACACGGTGCGCATCGATGGGGTGAAGATCGGGGTCTTCGGCACGACCGTGGTGCGCGACTATCCGGCGTGGGTGCGCTGTCGCGATGCGGACACCGCCACGACGGCGCTGGTCGACACGCTGGTCGCCGAGCGCGCGGACCTGATCGTCGGGCTCACGCACCGCTGGATCTGGGACGATGTGCGCACGGTCGAGCAGGAGACGCGCGTCCCGGCCATCCTCGGTGGCCACGAGCACGAGGGGCAGCGGGTGGAGCGCGATGGGCGCCTTGTGGTCAAGGCGGTGAGCAACAGTCGCACGGCGGTGCTGGTGACGTTCACGCGTGACGCGTCGCGCCGCAGCGGCTGGCGCGTGCACGACCAGGTGTTCCGCATCGGCCCCGGCATGCGTGAGGATGCAACGACGGCGGCGTCGGTGCGGCGATGGCGGGACACGCTCACCGCGCGCATCGGCCCCGACCGCGTGCTCGGCATCGCGCCCGAGCCGATCGACGCGGTCGACTCGATCTCGAAGCGCGAGAGCCGCTTCGGCAATCTCGTGACCGACGGCATGCGGCTGGGCACCAACGCCGACGTCGCGCTCATCAACGCCGGCGCGCTGCGCTTCGACGATGTGATGGCGGCGGGGCCGATCACGCGGCACATGTTCGAGGGCGTGTTCCTCTTCGCCGACGAGACCCGCGCCGTGACGTTCCCGCTCACGGGCGCGCGCCTGCGTGAGGTGCTGGAGACCGGCGTGCGTCTTGGCGGGCTGGGGAGCGGTCCCTATCCGCAGGTGAGCGGCGTGCGTTTCACGATCGACGGCCGCCGGCCGAGCGGCTCGCGCATCGTGGGCGACGTGCGACGCGAGGATGGGCGGGTGATCGCGCCGACGGACACGTTGCGCGTGACCTTCGTGACGTATCCCGCATGCCGCAATGGCGATGGCTATCGCATTCCCGAGGCGGCCGACGCGTGCCGCGCCGCGGAGGCCAATCCCAGCGCGGCGCCACGCACGGTGGATCTTGTCCTGCAGCATCTCGAGCGGATGAATGGCCGGATCGTCGCGCCGCCGCTCGGACGCGTGACCCGCCTCGATCGCTGACCGCTTCCCGTCCACCCCGAGACCCCCACATGGCGCCGCTCCCTGAACCGCTCACGCCGCCCGGGGCGGACGCACTCGCACGACTTCGCCTCGACGGCCGGGTCGCCATCGTCACCGGCGCGACGCGCGGCATCGGTCTCGCGATCGCCACGACCTTTGCGCGAGCCGGGGCGCGTGTGCTGCTGTCGAGTCGCAAGGCCGAGCACGTCGACGCAGCCGTGGAGGCCTTGCGCGCGGAAGGGCACGCGGTGGCAGGCGCGCCGGCCCATGTCGGCAAGGCCGAGGACACCGCGCGCCTGGTCGACGAGGCGGTGAGTCACTTCGGTGGCGTCGACATCGTCGTGAACAACGCCGCAACCAATCCCATCTACGGTCCGCTGCTCGACGCAACCGACGATGCGTTCGCGAAGATCATGGCCGTGAACCTGGCCGGGCCGCTCGCGCTCTGCCGGGCGGCGCACCCGCACATGGTGGCGCGCGGAGGCGGCGCGGTCGTCAACATCTCCAGCATCGGCGGTGTGTCGCCCGAGCCGGGGCTGGGACTCTACAGTGTGAGCAAGGCCGCACTGGTCTCGCTCACGAAGGTCATGGCGCAGGAGTGGGGTGAGGCCGGGATTCGCGCGAACGCCATCTGTCCGGGGCTCATCCGCACGCGCTTCTCGCAGGCGCTGTGGCAGGACGACTCCGTGAGTCGTGCGGTGCTGGCGCAGCAGCCCATTCGACGCATCGGCACACCGGACGATATCGCGGGGCTTGCCCTGTTCCTCGCGTCCGATGCCGCGGCGTACTGCACGGGCGCCGTGTACATGGCTGACGGCGGCTATCTCTCATGAGTGGCGCGCGCGCGTGGACCGATGGCGAGGTGGAGGCGTTGCTGGCCGAGACGCGCCGCTTCGTGCGCGAGGAGGTCGTGCCACACGAGACCACGTTGCTGGCGGGCCCGTGGGCGGCGATCACGCCGACACTGGACGCGCTGCGGGCGCGGGCGCGCGTGCTGGGGCTCTGGGCGCCGTACCTGCCCGAGTCGCTCGGCGGACGCGGGCTGCCGCTGGTCGCCTGGGCACGCATGAGCGAGGCGCTCGGGTGGACGCCGTTCGGGCACTACGTGTGCAATGCGCAGGCGCCCGATGTGGGCAACATGGAGCTGCTGCTGCAGTTCGGCACGGACGCGCAGCGCGAGCGGTTCCTCTCGCCACTCACCACCGGGGCCGCCCGCAGTTGCTTCGCGATGACCGAGCCCGAGCACGCGGGGAGCAATCCGGTGTGGTTGTCGACGCGCGCGGTCCGCGAGGGCGACGCGTGGGTGCTCGACGGGCACAAGTGGTTCACGAGCAGCGCCGATGGTGCATCGCTCGCGGTCGTGATGGCGGTGACCGACCCGGACGCCGCCTCGCCGTACGCGCGCGCCAGCATGCTGCTGGTGCCGTTGCCGACACCGGGATTCTCGATCGTGCGCAACATCTCCGTCATGGGAGAAGCGGGCGGCGGGTGGGCGAGTCACGCGGAGGTGCGCCTCGAGGGAGTGCGTGTGCCGGCCGAGAACCTGCTGGGGCCGGCCGGGCGTGGCTTTGCGCTGGCGCAGGAGCGCCTCGGGCCGGGGCGCATCCATCACTGCATGCGCTGGATCGGCATCTGCGAACGGGCGTTCGACCTCATGTGTCGCCGCGCGGCCACGCGCGCGCTCGGCCCGGGTGAGACGCTCGCCGATCAGCAGCAGGTCCAGATGTGGATCGCCGATTCGCGCATCGCCATCCACGCGTCCCGCCTCATGGTGCTGGACGCGGCTCACACCATGGCGACGCGGGGGCAGGAGGCCGCGCGGGAGGCGATCGCGTACATCAAGGTGTTCGTGGCCAACACCGTGCAGCAGGTGCTCGATCGCGCCATCCAGGTGCATGGGGCATTGGGGATGACCGACGACACGCCGCTCGCGTGGTGGTATCGGCACGAACGGGCCGCGCGCATCTACGACGGTGCCGATGAGGTGCATCGCACGGTGATCGCGCGACGCGCGTTGCGCCCCTACCGCGACGGCACGTCGTGAGTGCTGACACGCTCGACGTCGAGGGGCTCCGCGCGTGGCTCACGCGAGCGGCGCCAGGGTGGGCGCTCCCGGAGGCGACGGTGTCCGTGCACCGCTATCCGGCCGGCTTCTCGAACCTCACCTACCGTGTCAGCGTGTCGGACACGCATGGCACGCGCACATTGGTCCTGCGGCGCCCTCCGCCCGGCGTCGAGGTGGGCGTGGCGCATGACATGGCGCGCGAGTTCGCGATCCTGTCGGCGCTGCATCCGCTGGGTGTCGCGGTGCCCGAGCCCATCGCGTGCTGCACCGACCTCGCGGTGCTGGGTGTGCCCTTCTACGTCATGGCGCATGTCGATGGCGTGATCCTCCGCGGCACCATCCCCGGCGGCGACGAGGACCGCACACCGGCACGTCTCGCGGCGCTGTCGCAAACGTGCGTGGAGACGCTGGCCAGCATCCACGCCGTCCCCGTCGCGGGCACACCGCTCGCCGCGCTGGGCAAGGGCGACGGCTACGTGCGGCGACAGGTGGCGGGGTGGACGCGACGTTGGGAGGCATCACGCACGCGCGACGTACCGACGCTCGACCGGACCGCCGCGTGGCTGGCGGCGCACGCGCCCGCGGATTCCGGGGTGACGCTGGTGCACAACGACTTCAAGCTCGACAACCTGGTGCTCGACCCATCGCTGTCGCACGTGCGTGCGGTGCTGGACTGGGAGATGGCGACCGTGGGCGACCCGCTGCTCGACCTGGGCACCACACTCGCCTACTGGGTGCAGGCCGACGATGCACCGGTCTTTCGCGCGTTGGGGTTGGGTGTGACCGCGCTGCCCGGGGCGTACACGCGAGACGCATTCGTGGCGGCGTACGAGGCGGCGCGTGGCGCCCGCGTGCCGCATCGTCGCTTCGTCGAGACCTTCGGCGTGTTCAAGGTGGCGGTCATTGCCCAGCAAATCGCGGCGCGCTTCGAGCGGGGGGTCGCGCAGGACGCGCGCTTCGCAGCGCTGCCCGCGGTGGTGGCAGCGCTGGGAGAGCGCGCGGCGGCGTTGATGGCATCGTAGGGCATAGCAGACCACGGGAGCGGAACGACGGGAGCAAAACGGACGGGAGCCCACCAACGAGACGACGGTGACGACGGAAGCCGTCGTCACCGTCGTCTCGCTCCTATCGCTCCCGCGCGTCCCGCTCCCGTGGTGCCGCTCCCGTGGTGCGCGGTCTCACGCAAACACTTCAAACACCCCCGCAGCGCCCATGCCCCCACCGATGCACATCGTCACCATGCCGTAGCCGCCACCGCGGCGGCGGAGTTCGTGCACGAGCTGTGTGGTGAGTTTGGCGCCGGTGGCGCCCAGTGGGTGGCCGAGCGCGATCGCGCCGCCATTCACGTTCACGATGTCGGTGGGGAGCTCGAGCTCCTTGATGACCGCCAACGCCTGCGCCGCGAACGCCTCGTTGAACTCGATGAGCTTGAGATCGGCCAGCGTGAGGCCGGCGCGCGCGAGCGCCTTGGGCACGGCCTTGATCGGGCCGACGCCCATCACATCGGGCTCCACGCCTGCCACCGCGAAGCTCACGAAGCGTGCGAGCGGCGCGAGGCCGAGCGCCTGTGCACGGTCGGCGCGCATGAGCAGCACGCCGGCAGCCCCATCGGAGTAGGGACTCGCGTTGCCGGCCGTCACCGTGCCGGTGGGCACGAACGCGGGACGCAGCTTGGCGAGCGTCTCCGGTGTCGTCTCGGGCCGCGGGCACTCATCGACCGTGAACACCGCCGGCGTCACGGTCTTTGCGGCGCCCTTCCACGTGGTGCGCGGCGTGTCGATGGGCACGATCTCCGACGCGAACACGCCGTTGGCGATCGCGACGCCCGCCTTGCGCTGACTGTCGGCGGCGAATGCATCCTGCTGCTCGCGCGTGATGCCCCAGCGCTTCGCGACCCGCTCGGCCGTGAAGCCCATCCCGATGTAGCTCTCGGTGATCTCGGGCGCGAGCCGCGCATTGTAGCCCGACATCGGCACCTGCGACATCATCTCGATGCCGCCGGCGAGCACCGCATCACCCTGGCCGGCCATGATGGCCTGCGAGGCGTATGCCACCGCCTGCAGCCCGGACGAGCAGAAGCGGTTGATCGTCGCCGCGGCGGTGTCCACCGGATAGCCACTCTTGAGCCACGCCAACCGCGCGTGGTTGAGTCCCTGCGATGCCTCCGGCATCGCGCATCCCCATTGCACATCCTCGATGAGCGCCGGGTCGACGCCCGCCCGCTCGACGGTGGCCCGGATGACGGCCGCCGACAGCTCCACCGGATGCACACCGGCGAGCGCCCCATCGGCCTTCCCGCGCGCCACGGCACTGCGCGCGCAACTCACGATCACGACATCGGTCATCGGTCGGTCTCCTGTACTCGCGTGTCGCGCGCTCAGTTGCGCAGCGGCTTGCCGGTCTTGAGGGTGTAGGCGATGCGCTCCTGCGTCTCCTTGGTGCCCAGGAGGCTGAGGAACTGCTCGCGCTCGAGGTCGAGGAGATCCTGCTCGGTGACGTCGCGCGGTGTGCCGTCGCCGCCGCACAGCACGTAGGCGATGGCGCGTCCGACGCGCACGTCGTGCGCACTGGCCTGGCCGGCCTCCCGGGCCGCCCACAGCGCGTACTCGAGGTTGGCTGTGCCTTCACGTCCGAGCGCGCGCACGGTGCGCTCGACCGGCGGCAGGTAGCCCGGCGCGAGGTCGAGCACGCGCTGCTTCGCGTCGGCCAGGTGATGATCGCGGTTCATGCTGATGCGGTCGCGATCGCGCAGGAAGCCCAGCGCGCGCGCTTCGTGCGCCGACGTGCTCGTCGCGGCGAGGGCGATGACCTTGAAGGCGCGCTTCACGGCCGCGAACAGGTCGATCTCCTCGTACTGCGAGAGTTCGGCGGTGTGGCGCATGAGCAGCTCCTTGGTGCCACCGCCGCCCGGCAGCAGTCCCACCCCCGCCTCGACGAGCCCCATGTACGTCTCGGCGTGCGCCTGCACGGCGTCGGCGTGCAGCGTGAACTCGGCGCCGCCGCCGAGTGTCATGCCGGCGGGCGCCACCACCACAGGGAAGGGCGCGCGACGGATCGACATCACCGAGTCCTGGAACGCCTTGCACGACACCTCGATGTCGTCCCACGCGCCGGCCGCGATCGCGAACGACACGAGCGACAGGTCGGCCCCGACGCTGAATGCGCGTGCGTCCTCGTTGCCGATCACCATGCCGTTGAAGCCGAGCGTCTCGACCTTGCGCAGCGCGCGTGCGAGGCCCTCCAGCACGCCCTGGCCGAGGCTGTTCATCTTCGAGCGGAACTCGAAACAGGCCACGCCATCACCCAGGTCGATGAGGCGCGAGAGGCCATTGTCGTCGAGCACGCGTCCGCTCGCGGCGAGTCCGGCGAGTGTGATGCGTCCCGGAATGCCGGGGATGGCTTCGTAGCTGCCGTCGAAGGTCAGGTACTCACCCTGGCGATAGAACGTACCCTGCGCCTTCTCCAGCAGCGCCGGGATCGGGAGCCCTTCGAGTCGGAACTGCTCGGCCAGCCAGTCGAGACCGAGCGCGTCCATCACCTGGAAGGGGCCCGCTTCCCACCCATAGCCCCACTCCATGGCGCGATCGATCGCGACGATGTCGTAGGCGAGCGACTCGGCCAGCGTGAGCGCGTAGTGCGCGCTGTCCACGAGGTGCGCGCGCAGGAAGGCGCCGTGTGGGCCGGTGAGTGCGCGCGCGGCCGGCAGGCGCTGCGCGATGGGCAAGCGCGACGCCTGCCCGATCTCGCCGCCCTCGAGACGCTGCTGCGGCACATAGTCGCCGCTCTTCCAGTCGAAGGTCTTCGTGCCCTCCTTCGTCTTCGTGAAGAAGCCGCCGCCGGTCTTGTCGCCGAGACGCCCCTTGCCCACGAGTTCGGTGAGCACCCAGTCGGGGAGCGTGAAGTCTTCGCCGGTCGCGCCGCCGAGTCCCTTGGTGACATGCGCGATGACGTCGAGCCCGGAGAGGTCGCCCGTGCGGAAGGTGGCACTGCGCGCGCGGCCGATGAGGGCGCCGGTGAGGCCGTCCACCTCATCGATGGTGAGGCCGTGTTGCATCATGCGCCGCATGGTGCCGACCATGCCGTACACGCCGAGACGGTTCGCGATGAACCCGGGCACGTCCTTCGCGATCACGATCCCCTTGCCCAGCGTGCGCTCGGCGAACTCACGCATCGCCCCGATCACGGCGGGATCGGTCTCGGCCGTCGGGATGACCTCGAGGAGGTGCATGTACCGCGGCGGATTGAAGAAGTGCGTGCCCAGGAACCGGCGCCGGAACTTCTCGCCACGCCCGGCGAGCAGCACGCCCATCGGGATGCCCGAGGTGTTCGACGTGATGATCGCGGTGGGCTTCATGAGCGCCTCGAGCTTCGCAAACAACTGCTGCTTGGGCTCGGGCAGTTCGACGATGGCCTCGCAGATCCAGTCGCAGTCGGCGAGCCAGGCGAGGTGATCCTCGGTGTTGCCGGTCCGGATGCGGGCCGCGGCGCTGGCGTCCATGAACGCGGCCGGCTTGGCCTTGAGCGCCTTCTGCAGCCCGCCCTGCGCGGGGGCGCTGCGCTTGGGTGATGTCGGGTCGGCGTCGCCGGGGATGTCGAGGAGCACGACACGGCAGCCCGCCGACGCCGCCAGAGCGGCAATGCCGCTCCCCATGGCGCCGGCGCCCACCACGCCGACAGTCGTCACGCGCATGCAACACTCTCCGTGAGGGATTCCAGCAATGTCCGGCCGCGCGCGGGGCGGCGGAAGGGGTTCTCGCAAAATATGCGACGGTCGCGTCATGTTCGCGACCGTAACGCGCGCGGTCTAGCCCTGATGCGCGGGCGTGTGGCCCCGGACGCCCGCGAACAGGGCGCGAATGCGGGCGATGCCCGCCTCGGCATCGGCCTCGTGGGCCGTGGTGACCGGGCCGAGGCGCACGACCTTGCGCTCCCAGTCGAGTGCGACGCACACGATGGGGACGTTGGCCCCCTGCGCGACGTGCCAGAAGCCGCTGCGCCACTGCGTCACCTTGCGGCGCGTGCCCTCGGGGGCGAGCGCGAGCGCGAAGCGCGGGTGCTGTTTGAACGCCGCGACGGTGCGTTCGACGACATCCTGCTTGTTGTGCCGCACGACCGGGATCCCGCCATTGGCGCGCATGAACCATCCCAGCGGCGGCAGGAACAGGGTGTCCTTTCCCCACCAGTGGGCATCGAAGCCCAGCGCCCACTTGGCGCTCAGCCCGACGGGGAAGTCCCAGTTCGACGTGTGCGGCGCGACGATGACCACGAACTTGGCGATGTCCGGGAACTGCCCCTCGAAGCGCCACCCCGCACGCCGCATGAGCCACGCGCCCACGGCGCGCAGCCAGGGGCGATGCGTTTGCGGCACCTGCGGCCCGAGACGCCAGTCGGGAGTGGGGAGCTCAGCCATGGCGTGCATTTGAGCCCGCGGAACCGGCGGTGGCAAGGGCCGATACGCCGAAGGGCACCGCGTCGCGGTGCCCTTCGGGTGCTCGGGAGTGTCAGCCGCGGCGTGGCCGTCGCGGCGCACCCAGGCAGGTCACGAGCAGCTCGGCCGCCCGCGCGGCAGCGCCACGGTGCAGTTCTTGGTCACGCCGTCGACCGTGAGGACGAGCTTCGCGGTCGCGCTGCCATCGTAGGTGAGCACCTCACGGCGCGTGCGCACCGTGGGCGTGGCGCCGGCGACGGTGGTGGTCACCGACATGCTGCGCACCACCGTGCCGGCCGTGGGATACGTCTGCGTGGTGCTCGACACGGGAATGACCAGCCCCGTGGTCGTGTCGCCCGCGACGCGCTGCGAGGTGAAGGCCTCGCCGTCACGGTTGGTGCCGGTGATCGACTCGGTGCCGCGCGTCCAGCCGTTCACCGTACGCTGCGTGCTGCTCGGCGCGAGGCCCGTGACGGTGCGATCGCTGCTGTGATTCACCGTGGCAGTGACGCTGCCGTCGCGGCTGCGGGACGTCGTGCCGGTCACCGTGGTACGCGTGCGCACCGTGTTGGTGGTGAGCGTGTCGATGGCGGTCTGGGCCGCGCCGGTGAGCGAGGTGATCGTGTAGATGGTGCTGACCGCGAGCCCGTTGCGCGTCGCCGCGCAGGTCACGTTGCCGCCCGACACGGTGCAGGTGCTGTCGATGCGCACGCCGCCGAACGGTCCACCGTGCGGGCCGCGGCCCGGGCGACCAGCGAGGAAGTTGCCTTCGAGTCCGCCGCCCATGAGCCCACCGAGACCCGGGCCGCCGGGGCCTCCACGTCGCGGGCCACCCCACGGCACACCGCCGCTGTCGGTGGCGAAGCTGGTGCTGGTGGCTTCCATGCCGGCGGGCGCACTGTTGAAGGCCGCGTCGGTCGCCAGGACGCGCGACGAGGCGGTGGGCTCGAGGCTGCAGGCGGCGGCGCCCGTGACGACGAGCAATGCCGTCCACGGACGGAGGGCGAAACGTGCCATGGTGTGATCCGGTGTGGCCCTGTCGCGCGGCCGGCGTTCGACGGCGTCGGACAGAACGTGTGCACCCGCCGGAACACCGCACGGTCTCGCGCACCCTACGTCGCGCGTGGCCCGGTCACTCGTCGCGGCGGGCGAGAAACGGGGCGAGGCGCTCGCGCAGTTGTCGCAACGCGCGACTCATGTTGGCCTCCACGGCCTTCACCGTGACCCCGAGCTGCTCGGCGATCTCACTGTAGCGCAGGTTGCGCTCGCGACTCATGAGAAACACCTCACGCGTACGCGGCGGCAGCGAGGCGATCGCGTCGCGAATGGCCGATTCCAGCTCGCCGGCGGACGCCTCGGCGTCGGCGTGCTCCGCGGGTTCGCTCAGCGCCTCGACATAGACCTGCGACTTCTTCTGCACCTGCAGGTGCCGCAGGTGATTGAGGGCGCGGTTGCGTGCCGCCTGCAACAGGTAGCCCGGCACGCTGCTGCCGTCGGGGAGCGTCTCCCGCCGCCGCCACAACTCGAGAAACACATCCTGCGCCAGCTCCTCGGCCACGCCGGGATCGTGCAGGATGCGGTTGGCCGCACGGACCACCGGTTCGTACCACTGCCGGAACAACGCCTCGTACGCGGCATGCTCGCCGCGGCGAAGGCGCTCCAGCAGGTCAGCGTCGGTCACAGGGGCGGGGTGGCAGGGTGGGGGCGGCGGCAGTCGTGCCCGGGCGCGGTCCTCGCGTATGTTATCACGCTCGCCGGGTCCACATAGGGTACCCGCTTCATCCGGTGTTTTCCCAGATATGTCCGACGCTCCGCACGTACCCGACGACCTCGACCGCCAGTGGGCGGCGCTCGCCCGCTTTGCGGCGGGGGAGAGCGACGTGTCGGAGGAGCAGCAGGTGCGGGCGTGGCTGGCCGCGCACCCGGAAGACGCGGCTCTGGTGGCACTCGTTAAGCGCCGGGCCGATACCGCCGCGGTGCGCGCCGACGCCATCACGGTCGACACCGAGGCGGCGCTTCGTCGGGTCATGGCCGAGGTGCGGGCGCCGGCGCGTCCGGCGCTGACCGTCGAGCGCGGCGGCGCGAGGCCGGTGGACTCGTCCGCTGCCCCGCGCCGCTGGCGCGTGGCACCGATGCTGGCGGCCGCCGCCGTCATCATGGTGGCGGCGCTGGCCGTGTGGCGGCGTGATGAGGGGGCAGCAGCGCCGCGCGAGTATCGCACGGCGGTGGGGCAGCGCGATTCCCTGCGCCTGCCCGATGGCAGCACGGTTGTGCTGGCTCCCGGCAGCCGGCTGCAGGTGGCCGAGGGTTTCGGTGGCACGCGTCGCGACGTGACGCTCGAGGGCGCGGCGTTCTTCGAGGTGGTGCACGATGACGCGCGCCCGTTCACGGTGCATGCGGCGGGCGCCGAGATTCGCGACATCGGCACCGCGTTCTCCGTGAAGACCGAGGCCGGCCGCGTCGCGGTAGCCGTGACGCATGGCATCGTCGCTGTGCGCCCCGAGCCTACCGGTGCCGTGCAGGACAGTGTCACCGAGTTGCACGCCGGCGATCGGGCGCTGCTGGCCGGGCGCACCGTGCAGGTGCAGCGCGGCGTCGTCACCGCCGACGATGTGGCGTGGACGCGCGGCCAGCTCTCGTATCGCGACGCGGCGCTGTCGGAAGTGCAGGCCGACCTCGCGCGCTGGTACGGCATCGTGCTGCAGGTCCCTGACAGCACGCTGGCCCGCCTTCCGCTCACGGCCACCTTCCGCGCCGACTCGGCCGACCAGGTGGTGCGACTCGTGGCGCTCGCGCTCGGCGCCGACGTGGTGCAGCGCGGTGACACCGTGGTGCTGCAGCCGGTGGGTGCTGGAGCGCCACCCTGAGGCGGGCGACGCGCGCATGAGTCACCGACGCCCCCCGTTGCGGAGCGCGGGTGCCCGGGTCGCCGCTGCACGGCGACATCGCGCACCCGCGTTCGTGCTGAGCGCGGCACTCACGCTCGCGCTGCCCTGGTCGTCCGTCGAGGCCGCGGCGGCCGCTGCGGGTACGCCCGACGATCCGGCGTGCACCACACGCATCGCGACGCAGGATCGGTCGTCGCTCTGGGCGCCGCCGCTCGATCGCGTGGTCAATGTCCGCGTGAACGATGCCACGGTGCGCGACGCGCTCGACAAGGTGGCCGCCCAGGCGCATCTCGAACTGTCCTACAGCAGCGACCTCCTGCCGGTCGGCCGCCGCGTGTGCCTCGCACTCGAGCGGGTGCCCGTGGGCGCGGTGCTCGAGTCGCTGCTGAGCGGGTCGGGGCTGCGCCCCATCGTGCTGGGGGCCGCACAGGTCGTGCTGGCGCCGTCGCGCGCGCCGGTCGTGGCGGCGGCGACGCCACGCGAACCGGTGGCGCGTCGGGCCAGTGTGCTCGATCGCGTGGTCGTCACCGGCTCACCCGATGGCGCCCCGCAGCGCGGGTCGCCGTTCGCACTGGATGTCATCGAGGGCACGCAACTCACGCAGCATGGCGTGCGCACGCTGGGGGATGCGCTCGATCTCGCGGTGCCCGGGGTGTGGACGTGGGCGTCGACCGCAGGCACCGTGACGGCGCGTTACGGAAGCATTCGCGGCGCCAGTTCGTTCGGCGCCAGCGCGCCCAAGATCTATCTCGACGGCATCGAGGTCGCGAACCCCTTGCTCGTCACGCAGCTCGACGCGTCGCGTGTCGCGCGTGTCGAGGTCATTCGTGGCCCGCAGGGCGCGGCGCTGTACGGCGCCGATGCCATCAGTGGCGTCGTCAACATCCTCACGCGTCATGACGGCACGCCCACCGGCACGACGCAGGTGCAGATGGCCACCGCGGCCGGTCTCTCCACGACCGCGTTCGCGTCGGGCGATGTGTTCGTGCAGGACCACTCCGTGTCCGTGCGACGCGGCACCGCGTCGCGCAGCGTGGGGCTGGGCCTCAACATGGCGAGCATCGGCGCCTACGTGCCCGGGGCAAGCGAGCGGCGCTTCCTGTCCGATGCCGACGCCCGTCTCGTGCGCGGCAACGCCATCCTCACCGGCACCGCGCGGCTGTCGCTGCAGCAAGCCGACGCGAGCACCGTGCCGGTCTTCGCGGGCGCGGGCGTCGGCAGCTATGCCCGCAGCACCGCGCGCAGTTCTGCGGACGTGGGTCTGGTCGCGCGTCACCTGACGGTCGTCGTGCCCGGCCCCGACAGCACCAAGCCGCGTCCGCGCGATTCGCTGGCCGTGTTCGGCGGCGACAGCGTCGGTGGGCAGCGCCTCGCGCAGTACACGGTGGGCGGCAGCCTGGCCGTCATGCCCTCGCTCACGTGGACGCACACGGTCATCGCCGGCATCGATGGCTATCGGTTGCGCGGGCTCTCGCCGCTGCAGGTCGCGTCACCCATCCAGGACGTGGTCGGCGCGCAGGGGTACGGCAACACGCGCGACGCCGACGGGGCCGGCGATCGGGGCTCGCTGCGGCTGCGCTCCGTCGGGCGCTTCGATGTCGCGCCGGCCACGCTGCTCACCCTCACCGTCGCGGCGGAGCAGGCCATCACCCGCGAGGTGGTGACGCCGATGAACGAGTGGACGGGTGCGGGGAGCAGCCTGGGACCCGGCACGACGCTGATGCGTGCCACGACCGCGGCGCCGCTCACCACCTGGTACGACAACACGGGCCTGTCGGCGCAGGCGCAGCTTGCCTGGCGCGACCGATGGTACGCATCCGCAGGGGTACGCGGGGAGCGGACCACCGGGGCCACACCGAGCGCGCAGCAGTCGCTGCTCCCCATGCTCGGACTCGCCTGGGTGCGCGATGTCGGCTCGGCGGTGGTCAAGGTGCGTGGTGCGTATGGCACCGGCATCCGCCCGGCGCGGACCCTGCTGCGCACCACCTCCGGTATCGGTCGCGCGCAACTGGCTGCGCTGCGCAACCTGCAGGCCGAGGAGCAAAGCGGCACCGAGGTCGGGGTGGACCTGCTGCTGGGGGGGCGCACCACGGTGCACGTGACACGCTTCGACCAGCGGGCGTCGGGGCTCATCCAGCCGGTTGCCACCGTCGTCACGACGCTGGGCACCAACGGCCGCCTGCAACGCAACATGGCGTACACGCTGCAGAATGTCGGCGCCATCACGAATCGGGGGTGGGAGGTCGAAGCGGGCACCCGCTGGCGTACGCTCTCGGTGGCCGGCACGATGTCGCTCGTGGACAGTCGGGTGGCGCAGGTGGCACATGCGTATCGTGGCGAACTGCGTCCGGGCGACCGCATGCTCGACGTCCCGGCGACGTCGCTCAGCCTCAACGCGCTCTGGACCGCAGGGCGACTCACGCTCACCTCAACGGTCACCCGGGCGTCCGATTGGATCGGCTATGACCGCGCGTCGGTGTCGCAGGCGCTGCAGGCTGCCGACGCGTCGCCGCGCGAGCTGGAGGGGGCGATGCTGCGTCGCTACTGGTTGCGGTACGACGGCGTGACCCGGTGGCGGGGTTCCGTGGCGTGGCGCGTGCGCGGCGACTTGGCCGCCGTCGCGGGTGGTGACAACCTGCTCAACGTCCAGCGTGGCGCGCCGGACAACGCCACCGTGCTGGCGGGCCGGACGCTCACGCTCGGGCTGCGCACGACGTTCTAGTCGGACACGCGTCCACGCGCTCGACGCGGCGCGTGCGGGCGGTGGGGTCTTACCCTCGGCCGGGTCCTTCCGCAGGTTACCGCATGGACCGTCGCCTCTTCGTCTCCGCGCTCGCCGGGGCCACTGCCTGGCCCGCCCTGTCGCCCCGCTTCGCGCCCGGGGCTGTTCGCCGCCTGCTCGACGCCGCCGATGTGGCGAAGGACCGCGGCGCGCCGCTCTTCGACCCCGCGACGCCCGGGTGGCGCGGCGATGCCGCGAGCGATGCCGCGTTCGCCGCCGACGAGGATTTCTGGGAGCCGATCCAGCGCGCGTTCGACCTCGACCGCACGTGGATCAACCTCAACAACGGCGGCTGCTCACCGGCGCCATCGCATGTCATGGCGCAGCTCGAGCGCGACCTGCGCTTCTCCAACGAGCTCCCGGTCATCCACATGTGGCAGACGCTCGAGCCGCGCATCGAGGTCGTGCGACGCGAGCTCGCGCTGGAGTTCGGGTGCGACCCCGAGGAGATGGCGATCACGCGCAATGCGTCCGAGTCGCTCATCACGCTCATCAATGGCATCGACCTCAAGCCGGGCGATGAGGTGGTGCTGAGCAACCAGAATTACGGGCGCATGGTGAACTCGTGGAAGCAGCGCGCGCGCCGACAGGGGATCGTCATCAAGGAGATCTCCTTCCCGGTGCCATGCACCACGCCCAGGCAGATCGTCGACGCGTTCGCCGCCGCGATCACGCCGCGCACGCGCGTCATGGAGATCACGCACATCACCAACCTCACCGGCCAGATCCTGCCGGTGAAGGAGCTCGTGGCGATGGCGCGTGCGAAGGGCGTCGAGACGTTCGTCGACGGGGCGCATGCTTTTGCGCAGTTCCCGTTCACCCGCGACGAACTGGGTGTCGACTACTACGGCACCAGCCTGCACAAGTGGTTGCTCGCCCCGGTGGGCGCCGGCTTCCTGTATGTGCGTCGCGAGAAGATCCCGACGATCTGGCCGCTGATGGCCGAGAACCCGGGGCAGGACAAGGACATCCGCAAGTATGAGGAGATCGGGACGCATCCGGCCGCGAATCACAATGCGATCGCGGTCGCGCTCGCGTTCCATCGCGCCATCGGGGCCGGGCGCAAGGCGGCGCGGCTGGCGTACCTCCGTGACCGCTGGGCCAAGCGACTGCTGGCCGAGGGGAACGGTCGCGTGAAGGTGCTCACGCCGCTCGACTCACCGTGGGGCAAGGGCATCGGCTTCTTCAATGTCGACGGACTCGATCACGGCAAGCTGGGCGGCTGGCTGCAGAGCAACTATCGTGTGGTGAACACGCCGATCACGCACGCCGAGTTCGGCGGGATCCGCATCACGCCCAACGTGTATACCACACTCGATGAAGTCGACCGTTTCGCCGAGCTCGTGCTCACGGCTATCCGCAAGGGCATTGCGTAAGCACGCGCGCCTGTCGTGGTGCGTCGCGCCCCTCCTGGGCGCGACGCTCGCCCTCGCGCCGTCACTCGCACCGTCACTCGCTGCGCAGGAGCCGTTCGAGGGGGTCATCACCATGCGTATCGCGCCGCCGCGCCCGGCGGGCGCGCCAGCCGGCGCGAGCGCCGGGGCGACGCCCGGGGGACTGCAGGAGGTCGAGTACCTGGTGCGTGGGCCGTCACTGCGTATCAACCTGAGCGGACCGGCCGCCTCGATGGCCCTGCTGGTGTCGTCGCGCGAGAAGAAGTCGTGGATGCTCATGCCGGCGCAGCGTCGGTACGCGGAGATCACGTTCGATACCATCGCGTCGGGGTCGGCCGCGCGATCGGCGTCGGCAGGGTCCACCGTGACCCGCTCGGGCAAGAACGAGGTCGTGGCGGGCACCCGGTGTGAGGTGTACCGCGCGGTGACGCCGCGGGACACGACGGACGTGTGTGTCGCCCGCGGCATGGGGCGCTTCATGAATCCGCTGGCGAGCCTGCGCGGTGCGGCCGAGCAGCCGTGGCAGCGGGCGCTCCTCGAGGGCGACGGGTTCCCCCTCAAGGTGTCCCGTCCGGACGGCACCGTGACCCTCGAGGTCACGCGCATCGAGCGCAAGCGTCTCGCGACGGACCTGTTCGCGATTCCGCTCGACTGGCAGAAGATGGACATGCCGCGCCGTCCGCCCGGGGGCGGATGATGCGTCCCCGCCGCCGCCGCTGACGCGTCGCGGTCCGACACGGTCCCCGGCTGGTGAAACCTCCCTCCGGCCGTGTCGTTAGGAGAGCAGGACACCGCTGCTATCGGACACCGGAGGGACCATGTTCACCATGTTGCTGTCGTTCGCCGTCGCGAGCGTGCTCGCGATCGTGCTCCACGGCTCGTCGCGCAAGTTCGTGCGCAACCGCCTGCGTTACGTCGATGCCATCCAGAAGGGGATCGCGCCGTGGCTGGCGGGTGGGGCCGCCTTCTTCGCGGGTTCGCTGCTCGTCCCGTTCCTGCCGTTGGTTGGCCTGGGCACCGCCCTGACCGTGGGGCTCGCCGTGGGCACGGGCGTCGCGGCGGGTGCGCGCGACATCCGGCAGGGCACGTCGCCGGTCGTCTACGGCCCGTAAGTCGCGCCGCACGGTGACGGCACCTGGCAGGGCGGGGGCGCGCTACAATTGGGGATGACCCCGCCCTCACTCGCCGCACGTTGGCCGGCCCTGCCGTGGGTTGGCCCCTTCGCCGTCTTCATGCTCTGGCTGGCCATCGGGCCGGCCCTCCCGCTGCCCCAGCCGTGGGAGTCCATCGTCCGGGTCGCCGTGCTGGTCGCGGCGCTGCTGGGCTTCTCGCGCGACATCATCGCCTCCCTGCGGGTCCGTCACGCGCTTCCCAGCATCCTGCTCGGGCTGGCGGTCTGCGCGCTCTGGGTGGCCCCCGATCAGCTCTTCCCGGGGTGGCGCGCACACTGGCTCTTCCAGAACAGCATCACCGGGACCGTCACCAACTCCATCCCGCCGGAGGAGTTCGCGAACCCGCTCGTGGTCACGCTGCGCATCGTGCGCGCGGCGTTGCTGGTGCCGCTGCTCGAGGAGTTCTTCTGGCGTGGGTGGTTGCCGCGGTGGCTCGTGAACCCCGACTGGCAGCGCGTGCCACTGGGCACCTTCAACGCCATGGGATTCGTGCTCACGGCCGTGCTGTTCGCCAGTGAGCATGGACCGTTCTGGGAGGTGGGGCTGCTGTGCGGGCTGCTCTACAACTGGTACATGTGGCGTACGAAGTCACTCGGCGACCTGGTGCTCGTGCACGCCGTCACCAACGCGGCGCTGGCGGGCTTCGTGCTGGTCACGAAGCAGTACGCCTACTGGATGTGAGCGTCGCGCGCCGGCAACTCGCGGATGAGCAGGGCCTGCGGTCCTGCGAAGTCGAGACGCAGCACGTCGCCCTCGCCATGCGCGACGTGCACCGTCATCGAGTGGGGCGCGGCCGGGTTGTCGGTGGTGAGCATGTCGCCGTCGAGACGCCAGCGCAGCGCGATGACCTGGTCCCGCCCGCCGACATCGACGTGATAGCGCAGCACGCCATCATCGAGAAACTCCATGCGCACCCCCGGCGCGAAGTCGAGCGAGGGGTCGGCGCGCAACAGTCGCCACGTTCCGAGGATCCAATGCGCAGGCATCGTCGAACAATAACGGCCGCGCTGCTGCTGGTGGGCAGCGCCGCCGGCGCGGCCGCCGCCACCGCGCAGGTCCGCCCGGCGCCGGCGGCGCCGGCCGTCGCTCCTGTCGCACAGGCACCCGGTGCGCCGGCACCCGTCGCGCCGGCACCCGGTGCGACCTTCGATCACGGTGCGTTCGACGCGCTGCTGCGCGCGCATGTGCGCGACGGCCTGGTCGACTACGACGCCTTCGCCGCGGCGCCGACCTTTCGTGCCTACCTCGCGCAACTGGCCGGCGCCAACGTGGCCGTGCTGGGCCCGCAGGAGCGACTCGCCTTCTGGCTCAACAGCTACAACGCCTACACCATCGCGCTCATCGTGAAGCACGGGGAGCGCGAGTCCATCCGCAACATCGATCGCACACTCGGCTTCCTGCGTCTCAAGGGGCCGTGGAACGAGCGCATGGTGGAGGCGGGCGGCCAGTCGCTGACGCTCGACGAAGTCGAGCATCGCATCCTGCGGCGGGAGTTCCGCGAGCCACGCATCCACTTCGCCATCGTCCCGGCGGCGCGGGGCGCGCCGCCGCTGCGCAGCGAGGCGTACACGGGGGCGCAGCTCGACGCGCAGCTCGAAGACCAGACGCGTCGTTTCCTCGGCGACACCACGCGCAATCCCATCAATTCGCGCGGTGGGCTGCAGGCCAGCGCGATCCTCACCGCGTACCAGAGCGACTTCGCGCCGTCGCGGCAGGAGCTGGCCGCGTGGGCCGCGCCGTACTTCGAGGGGCGCGTGCGGGCACGCCTCGACAGCGGCATGATCTTCCAGGATCCGCGTCCGTTCGACTGGCGTCTCAACGCGGTGGCCAAGGGGGCGACGGCCGGCCCGCAGAAGTCCGCGCGCTGAGCCTGCGATAGGTCGCCCGTGGCCGGCACCGTCACACGGCAGGCCACGGGGTGGGACCGGCCGTTACCCCGTTGTGGAGCCGGGCGTCGCAGAGGACACCCCGCCAGGAGCCCGCATGGATCGCAACACCCGCCGTCCTGTCACGCGTGCACACGCGCTGCACGTCGATCGCACCGCGCTCGTCGAGATCGCCTGCGCCGCCATCATGGCGCTGGCGACCGCGTGGCTGTTCAGCGCGCGCTGAGCGGCGCCGTGCGCGGGGGTCAGCGCCACGCGGCGGTCGCCAGCCCCGCCGCGTCGCGCACGTAGGGCACCCACACCAACGCCACCAACGGTACCTGCACATCGCCGCTCTTCGCCTTGACCACGGTCTCGGTGAGCGGCTCCTGCTGGGCATCGTAGCTCGCGCCCAACGCGTCGATCTCACCTTGCAGCGTCGTTTCGAGGTCGGCGTACTGCGCACGCAACACCTCGAGGCTCTCGGTTGCGCGCGTCACGTCGCCAGACTGCTGCGCCGCACGTCCGGCGCCGCGCGCGGCCGTGCCCACCTTGCCGATGGTCGTTGCGGACACCTTGCCGCGGCCGAAGATCGCGCCCAGGATCGCGCCGCCCACCGAGATGGCGGTGTCGAGCTTGGCCTGCGACGCCTGCGCACTTTCCCGGGCCACCGCCTGCTCGGCCCGTCGGATCTTGTCCTGCAGCGTCGTGAACCTGGTCGTGAATCGACCACGCAGCTTCTCGACGGCCGCATCCCGCTCCTCGTGCGCGCGCAACTGCAGCCGAATGCGGAAGTCGCGCTCGCTCTCTCCCGGCTGTGACGTCTGCTTGTAGGTCGGGCTGGTGAGCAGCGTGACCGTCTCGTTGGTGACGACCCACTTCTGCAGCGCCTTGCTCCACGCCGCGTAGTGCTTCGCGCGGGTGGCCGCGTCGGGGAGGGCCGCAAAGGCGGCGCCGTCGCGCGGGGTGCGCTCGAGGGTGGCGGGGTCGAGCGGGACGCGTTCGGCATTCCCCCACTCGAGCACGATGGGGCCGTCGTCGAGCGTGGTCATGAGGGCGAGGCGGCGCTGCTCGGTGACGCCCAGCTTCGCGCTCGCAAAGCTCACGTCGGCGATACCCACGATGGTGGGGTGATAGACCACCGCGCCCTCGCGCTGCGGCGGCAGGAAATACTGCGGCACATCCGGCGGCAACACCGGCGCGCGACCGGCCGCGCCGCTCGTGAGCGTCGCACCCGCGGGCGCGGCAGCGATCGGCGCGGCGGTGGCCGCCTCCGGGCGTGTCGACGCGCGCTGCGCCGTGAGCGTGCGGATCTGCTCGCGCGTCATCGGGCCGGCGAGATACGACAGCGTCCAGCGCGTCTCGAAGGTGATGGGCGCGGGTTCGTGCACGCTGTGCAGCAGGAACACGCGCTTGCCGAGGCCGGCGATGGTCTGCTCCATCGCGGCGCGGTCGAACGCGTGCCCCCCGCTCGCGCCCTCGAGCCCCTCCATGACACGCATCTTGTCGCGCTCGGTCTGCAGGCGACCGATGAACCAGGTGCCGGTGTTCGAGAGACCGCGGTAGTCGAGGTCCACCGGGTTCTGCGTGGCGAGCACCACGCCCAGTCCGAACGCGCGCGCCTGCTTGAGCAGCGTGAGCAGCAGGACCTTGCTGGGCGGGTTCGCCACCGGCGGCATGTAGCCGAACAGTTCGTCGATGTAGAGGATCGCGCGCAGCGAGCCGGTGCCGGGCTGGGTGCGCACCCACGCGAGCACATCGGCCAGCAGCAGCGTCATGAAGAACATCCGCTCCTGGTCGCCGAGGTGCGCGATGGAGATGACGGACCCGCGCGGGCGGCCGCTCTCGTCGAACAGGAGTCGCGCCGTGTCGAGCGGCTCGCCCTGCAGCCACGTCTGGAAGCCGGGTGCGGCGAGCAGGTTGTTGAGCTGCATGGCCAGCGCCATGCGCTCCTTGGGCGGAAACACCGTGTCGAGCGGCATCACGCCCACCGTGCTGAACGGCGGCTGCTGGATGCCACCGATGAGCGCCGCGAGATCGAGGTTGCGCCCTTCCTGCCACGCATGATGGAGCAGGTTGGCGACGAGAATGTGCTCGCGGCTCGAGATGGGGTCGGCCTCGACGCCCAGCAACGCCAGCAACGACGTGGCCGTCGCGCTCACGCGCTCCTGCAGCGCCTCGGCATCGTCACGAATGGCCGCCGGTGGTGCGTCGAAGGCGCGCAGCAACGACAACGGTCGCCCCGCGGTGCTGCCCGGCGTGTACACGGTCACTTCGGCCGCGTCGACGGCACGCTGGATGCGCGCGCCGTCCTGCCCCCAGCCCGCGAGACCGTTGCGCCAGGTGGTGGCCTGCTGGTCGGCGAATGCCTCGACGCTGAGCCCGGCGTTGGCCGCCTGCTGCGCGTCGACCCACGGCCGGAAGTCGCTGCCGGCGAGCGCCGGAAAGCGCAGCGCGAGGTTGCCGAGATCGCCCTTCGGGTCGACCGCGATGACCGGCACGCGATCGATGAGCGCCTCCTCGAGCAGCCCCACGCCCAAGCCGGTCTTGCCGCTGCCGGTCATGCCGATGATGACGGCGTGCGTGGTGAGGTCCTTCGCGTCGTAGAGGACGTAGTCGTCGCGCCGCTGCTTTGCCGCGAGGTCGTACTGCTTGCCGAGGTAGAAGGCGCCGAGGGTCTCGAAGTCGGTCACGGGCGTGCATCCGGTGGCGGCCCGGGTGGTGTGCGCCAGACGGCGGCGCGCACCACGTCCGCATGGCGGCGGGCGTTGGAGAGGTCGTAGTCGTGCAGGGCGACGTCGCGCCCGTCCACCTGCTTGCGGCTGCTGCGCACCGCGCCGCTGCGGTCGAAGGTCACGGCCAGCGTCACGGTGCCTGGCGCGGGTGTGCGATCGGTGGTCTGCATGGTCTGGGTGCGCACTTCCTCGAACGCGAGGAGCGCGCCGTCGGTGCCGAACACCAGGTGTCGTGTGCCGGTGCCGTCGGTGCCGAACGTGAGTGTCTCGCGCACGACCGAAATGCCCGCGCTGTCGCGTCGCGTGAACGTCACCTGCTCGTCGCCATCGGCCAGTGCACCGGAGTCACGCACGCTCGGCGAGACGGCGCGGCGGGCGTCGAGACCGTTTCGGGCGTCTGCACGCTCGCCGCAGGCGGCGCTCGCGAGGGTGAGCACCACCAGGGTCATTGCGCACGCCCCTGCGGCGCGGCGCGGCGCGCGCATCACGCGGGGACCGGCGTGTGTGGTGTGTCGTGCCGCCCAGCGGGCCGGTCGCGCAGCAGGCGACGGACGTCTGCGGCGGCGTCGACCTGCCGCTGCAATTCGTGCACGGCGTCGAGGTGTTCGGTCATGGAGCCTGGCGCGGTGCGATCGGCGTGCAGGCGCAACAGGTCGACGCGAATGGCCTCGAGTGCCGCGACCGTGGCGCCGAGGCGCCCATCGACCGCGGCGCGCTCTTTGGCCAGTGCCGTGCGCCGCGCGCGATGCGCCTCCGGTGTGTCGTCGGCACGGTGTCGCAGCGCGCGCTGCTCGACGTCGATGCTGGCGGCACGGGCGCGCAGGGCCACCGCCTGTTGCGCGAGGGCCGCGGTCGCGGCGGGGAGCGCGGCGAGCGCACGCTGCGCGTCGGGGCCAAGCTCGGCGAACAGTCGGACAGCCACCTGCTCCAGCAACAGCTCCGTGACGTGCTGCGCGGGCGTCGCGCGGGGGGCGTGCATCGTCCGCGCGCCGCCCATCCAGCGCACCACCCGCTCGGCAAGCGGGCGGCGAACGCGATCGTGCAGCCACTGCGAGACGCCGGTGCGCTGACGTAGGCTCGACAGCGCCCGCTGGATGAGCAGCGGCGGCAGGAGCCACGTCGCGATGCCCCCCAACACCTCGAGGGGCCCCGGCAGGCCCATGGCGTCGACACGCCCCTGAGCGAAGGCGAGCAGCAGTCCGACCGCCCCGGCACCGAGGCGCTGCGAGAGGCTCGAGGGTGCCGGTGGTCGCGCGGGCGGGGGGGCGGCCGCGAGCGCTCGTGTGACGTCATCGGGCGCGGCGCCACGGGCGAGCGCCTGGCGTGCGAGGAACAGCGCCTCGGCGCCGCGCAGGCCGGCGGCCACCGCACCGAAGCCGACGATGGTCTGCACCACCGCCTCGAGGATGTTGCGACCGAGCGATCCTGCGGGCTCGCCCAGGACCAGCAGGACGGACGTCAGGCCAATGGCCACTGTCCAGTCGGTGAGGGCGTACGCCGCGGAGGCGGCGCCGGCCACTTCACGCGCCTCCGGGGAGAGCCCTGGCTCGCTGTGCCGGTCCTCGAGTGCCGCGACGAAGGCGGCGGCGCTGGCGAACCGCTCGTCGGGGTGCGGGGCGAGACAGCGATCGATGGCGTCGGCGAGCGTGGCGGGGAGTTGCGCACCACGCGCCCGCTCGCGCACGGCGGTGCGCGCCGCGTCGTCGCCCCGTGCCTGCTGCGCCAGCACGGCGAGCGGGTGTCCGTCGTGCGGATACCGTCCGGTGGCCGCCAGATGCAGCGTGACCCCGAGCGCGTACAGGTCGGCGCGCCCGTCGATGACATCACCCAGCGCCTGTTCTGGCGCCATGTAGCGGGCCGTGCCTGCCACCTCGCCGGACGCGTGCGGGCCGGCAGTGGCGACGGCGATGCCGAAGTCGGCGATGAGGGCACGGTCGGTGCCTTGCTCGAGCAGGATGTTCTCGGGCTTCACATCCCGATGCACCACCCCGCGCTCGTGGGCGTAGGCGAGCGCCCAGCCCACTTCGCGCCCGATGCGCTGCACCGTGGCGGGGGGCAGCATGCCTGCGCGATGCAGCCGTTCGGCGAGCGTCTCGCCGGCCACGTACGCCATGACGAACCACGCCAGCTCTCCCGCCTCGGCGACCTCGTGGATCGGCACGATGTGCGGGTGGAAACACTGCGCGGCCAATCGTGCCTCGCGCAGGAAACGCCATCGCATGTCGTCGCGCGCCGAGAGCGCCGGGGCGAGCAGCTTGATGGCGACGGGGCGTTCGAGCAGCACGTCGCGGGCGAGATACACCACGCCCATGCCCCCGCGGCCCAGCTCCCGCTCGAGAGAGAACCGACCGGCGAGCGCGCGTTGCAGCGCGAGGAAGGTCGGGTCGGTGCTCAGAACTCGCGCCGCTTCATTTCCTTGAAGATTTCCTGCGCCTCGGAGCCGTCGAGGGGCTCGTGGTGCGTGCGGGTGGCGTCGAGGGTCGGGTCGAACGCTTGGCGCGCGGGCTTCTTCACGTTGGCGGCCTTGTTCTGCGTCTTCTTGAGCAGGGCCTTGAGCTGCGAGTCCTTCATCGACGCTCCATGGGAGGGTGCGGGTTGCCTTCAGCTTGCCGCCGCGGGCGACGCGTGGCAATCCCTGTCGGGGGGCGGCCGCGGACGGGGGATCGGCTCGGGGGCCGTGGGCCGTGGGCCCCGGCGGCGACGGCCCCGCGATGGCCGCCCGGCGCATCTCTCAAAACTTCATGGTTGACACCTCGGCCGGGGAACTATAGCGTCTAGGGTCATCGAACAATGCTGGACGTGCTTCGGTGCGGACAACGCGATTGGCGGGCGACTTCGGGGACCTGCTGACAAGCGGGTCCTTTTTTGTAGCCGGCCATCACGGTTCGTCGAGACCGCGTGCGTCGTCCGACGCTCGCAGCCCACGCGGGGGCTTCGTCCGCGACAACACGAGTGCTCGGTGCGTACGGCAGGGCCGGACTCCGAACACACAGCAACAGGAGCAGTGCCATGCGTACGACCGGCAAGGTGAAGTGGTTCAACGATGCCAAGGGCTTTGGGTTCATCACGCCCGACGACGGCTCGAAGGATTGCTTCGTCCACCACTCGGCCATTCAGGGCGGCGGCTTCCGCACCCTGGCCGAGGGTGAGCGCGTCGAGTTCGACATCGTTCAGGGCCAGAAGGGCCCCGCGGCCGAGCAGGTCGTGAAGCTCCGCGGCTGAGCTGCGCGAATCGCTTCACCGAAACGGGCCACCGGTCATCGACCGGTGGCCCGTTTTGCGTTTCCGGTGCGGCCTGCCTGCTAGTGCGGCCCGATACGCAGTGACTGTGTGGCGAGGAACACCTCGCGCAGGAAGCTCACGAGGCCGGTGATGAGCGCGGCCATGGCGACCACGAACGACGCGCTCACGAGATAGGACACATCGCGTGCGAAGAAGGCGCTCACGAAGAGCACCGCGATGATGACGCACACGAGCAGCGCGGCCAGCGTGAAGAGGCTGATGGCGCGGTTGATGTGCCGTGCGCGTCGCGAGAGCATGCGCAGGTCGTCGCCCACGAGTGCCCGGTGCTCGCCCGTGAGGTCGGGGAGGTGCCCCTCGAGCAGTCGCGCGCGATCGATGATGCGACCGAGGCGGTTGGTGAGCACCACCAGCATCGACGCGATGCCGGTGAGCAGGAAGACGGGCGCGATCGCCAGTTGAATGACGTGCGCGATGGTCTCGACGCGGGGCGTGGTCTGCATACCGAATACTGCACCGGTCACCCCGAACCCAAGAACCCCGAACTCCCAACTGATCGGTTGGGGGTTCGGGGTTCCAGGGTTCGGGGTGCCGGGTGGGACGCGGTGGGCTACTTGATCTCGCCGTTCCCGCGGAAGTAGTCACCCAGCAGATGCTCGGCGAAATACTCCATCAGCATGCGCTGGTTGTACGGGCTGGTGCCGCGATACCCGTGCGGCTCGCCCGGGTAGATGAACAGGTCGAAGCGCTTGTTGGCCTTGATGAGCGCGTTCGCGAGACGGATGGTGCCACCCGGATGCACGTTGTTGTCCAGGTCGCCCGTGATGAGCGCGAGGTTGCCCTTGAGGTTGGGCGCGAGCTCGTCGTTGGTCGGCACGCGGATCTCGAAGCGGATGTTGTCCTGTCCCACCGAGTCGACGTTGACCGACGCGCCGCCGTTGCCCGGACCACCACGGCGCGCTGCCGCACCCGCGGCGCCACGCGCCGCACCGCGACCCGTGTCGGCCTTGGCGACGATGCGCAGGCCGTGGTTCCACTCGCTCCAGTTCTGGTTGTAGATGTTGTTGTCGTGGTTGCCCGACTCCGACCACCCCACCTTGAAGAACTCGTTGTACGGCGGCAGCAGCATCGCGGCGGCGGTCATGAAGCCGCCTCCCGAGTGCCCGAAGATGCCGACCTTGTCGAGGTCGATGAACTTGTGGCGCGCGGCCAGCTGCTCGATGGCGGCCTTTTTGTCGGCAAGGCCGTAGTCGCGCATGTTGTAGTAGCCGTAGCGGTGGTACGCGAGCGAGCGCAGCGGCGAGCCGCCACGGTGGCCGACTTCGATGACGATGAAGCCGAGCTGCGCGAGCTGCAGCAGCGGCTGTCGCACGCTGAAGCCCGTGGTGAGCCCTTCCTGCTGCGGCCCCGGGTAGACGTAGGTGATGATCGGGTACTTCTTCGTGCTGTCGAAGTCGATCGGCTTCCACATGTTGCCGAACAGCTCCGTCACGCCATCGGCGGCCTTCACCGAGAAGGTCTCGGCCACCTTGAACCCGAGCTCGTTGAGCTTGGTGAGGTCCATCTCCTCGAGCTTGGCGACCTGCTTGCCGGTGAGACCATCACGCACGACCGACACGGGCGGCAGGTCCATGCGCGAGTAGGTGTCGTACACATAGCGCTGTGTCGGTGACACGGTGCTGGTGTGCGACGCGTTGCCCGGATCGAGGAGCGTGAAGCCGGTGCCGTTGGCGTTCACCTTGTACAGGTGCTTCTGGTAGAGCTGCTCGCCCGGCTCGCGCCCTTCACCCACCACCCACACCGTGCCGGTGGTGGAGTCGATCTTCGCCACGGCCTCGACGTTCCACTGCCCCGTCGTGAGGGCGTTCTTCTCGGTGCCGTCGAAGCCGTACACGTAGTACATGCCCCAGCCGGTCTTCTGCGACCACCAGAGGAAGTCGCCGCCCTTCTTCAGGTACTGCACGCTCTTGGGCTCGATCGCCGCACCTTCGACGGCGTCGTTGAGGAGCGTCTTGATGGCGCCCGTGGCGACGTCGACTTCGATGAAGTCCACGGCGCGCTGGGGACGATCGCGACGCACCAGCCGCACCTTGCTGCCGTCCACCGGCCAGTGGATGTCCATGAGCGTCTGGTCCTTCCACCGCGAGACGTTCAGCTTCTTGACCTCGGTCTCGCCGCGGCGATAGACCCACAGCTCGTTCTGCGTGACGTTCTCCTCGCCCGGCATCGTGTACTTGTAGTGCAGCAACACGGGGCGCGGCTGCGCGAGCACGTTGACGAGGTAGAGGTCCTTCACCTTGCGCTGGTCCCGTCGCACGATGGAGAACGCCTTGCCGTCGGGCGACCAGGTGACGGCCGCGCGCACGCGCATGTCGGTGCCGCCGGCGTCGGTCTGCTGGTCGTCGTCGCCGTCCTGCTGGTCGCCGCCGCCCTGCCCGGCCAGCGCATTGAGCTGGCGACGGTTCTCAGTCGTGTCGCGGAAGCCGAACGAGTAGTCCATCACGCCATCACGCGTGATCTGCAGCGTGTCGGTCTTCCCCTTCTCGACCAGGTACAGGTTGTGGTTGCGCGCGAACACGAAGGCCGAGCTGTCGGGCGACCAGTTGCGGAAGTCACCGCGTCCGCCGCCGCCAAAGCCGCCGCCGCCACCACCGCCCCCACGCCCGCCGCCGCCTTCACCGATCTCCTCATCGGCCGGCGGCGGACCGCCACGCGGCGGACGGCCAAGGCTCTTGAGCGTTTCCGTCGCCAGCGTCCACTCGTACCGCGTGGTGTCCACCGTGAAGCGGAACGCCTTGTGGTTCTTGAGGAACGTGATGGTCTGGAACGGGAGGTTCGTCGCGTCGTACGGCTTCCGGCTCAGCAGCGTGAGCTGCTCGGCGAGCTTGCTCGGGTCGAAGAGCAGCTTCTTGGTGCCACCCGTGGGCGAGGGGATGTACAGCATGAAGCGCGAGCCGTTTCGGTCGCGCCAGTTGTAGTACATCGTGTCGCTCTTGCCGAGGAAGCGCGGCGCGACAGCCTGCGTGTACGTGATCGAGCGCAGGGCTGCGGCCGAAAAGCGATTGGCCAGCGCCCAGTTGCTCTTGGTCGGGCGCCCTTCATCGGGCTGGGTGGCCTGGGGGCCGGGCTGCGCGGGGAGAGCGCCTGCCGCGAGCAGGAGCAGGGCGCCAGTCCAACGCGCGGACCGAGGCGGTAAGCACTTCATGGAATCCTCCGGGAGGGTCAGGCACGCGGCGATCCGGCCGCGGACACCGAGAATACTCTCCGGAGGGGGGCTCTGTTGAGAGGCGCGGCGGGACGTCTCGTCCCGCCGTCGCTTCAGGGCGCGCGATCGCGGTAGCGGGAGGTGAACACCGGCTGGACCCAGGCGTGGCGCCCGCCGGAATCGGTCACACGGGCACGGACATACGTCTCGTCGCCCGTGAGGGTGTACGTCGGCGTGAGGGTCCGGTCGACGGCGAGCACTCGGCCGTTGGCCCCGATGAAGGTCGTCGTGTACTTGAAGTCGGCCCGCTGCCGGATCGCGATGGACAGCGCACGGTCGGTGACCGTGATGTCGTCCAGCACCGGTGCCATGCTCGCGTAGAATGCACCGCTCTCCAGCGCCTCCATGATCGCGCGCGCATCGAGGCGCGCGGTGCGTACGACCACCCAGCCACGGCCGGGGTTCGAGCGTTCCGGCGCGAACTCGCGCTGGAAGTGATGCGCATCGTCGGTCGCGAAGGCGTAGATGCGCTTGCCGCGCGTGAGCAGCGCGTCCCACGCCGCCTCCATCGACGGCCAGTCGCCACCGCCGAAGCTGTGCACCGTGGGATGCCCGTTGAAGATCTCGAGCAGCTTGTCGTTGCGCACCTTGAAGAGCGTCGCCGTGTCGATGCTCCAGCCGAAGTTCGGATGGTTGATGTGCGGAATCGCGCCCTCCGCCCGAATCGCATCGATGTTCTTCTGCACGGTGCCGAGCAGCGTGCTGTCCTTGATGGGCGGAATGAGGCGCTTGATGTCGAGCGCGTTGATGTGCACCGAGGCGCGACCGACGCTCGTGGTGACCTCTTCGCCGGGAATGAGCAGGAAGCTGGTGTCGACCAGGGACGCCAGGGTCGTCGGGTCGGTGAAGACGTTGTGGTCGCTGAGGACGAGGAAGTGATAGCCGTGTCCCTTGTACCACTGCGCCACCTGCTCGGGCGGCGTGTCGCCGTCGGAGTTGGTGGTGTGCGTATGCGTGTTGCCCTTCCACCAGCGGGCGCCGGGTTGCTCGACCGGGACAACGAAGCGTGCGGTCGACGTGCGATCGCGCGGGCTATCCCGCTGTGCATCGCGCGCGGCAATGAGTCCTGCGGCGATGACGAACGGGAGCAGGCTGGCGAGCGAGGGGCGGCGCATGGTTGCGGGCATGGTCGCGTGGTTCCTCAGCGCGTGGTGCTGCGCAGCAGGTCGGTCAGCGAGCCGCCGCTCGCCGCCCCGCGAATGCGGGACTCCACCCGGGGGAACACGGTTTCGGCATCACGGCGGAAGCGAGCGAACAGCGCCTTGAGGTCGGCGGTCGAGAGCGTGCGCCCCTGCGCGTAGTACTGGTCGGCGACGTGTCCCAGCGCATAGGTGGTGGCGAAGGTGACCGCCGCGCCGGAGGCGAGGCCTGCCACCGAGCCCGCGGTGCCACCGATCAGGCCACCCAGCGCGCCCCCCAGCAATCCGCCGGTGAGGCCGCCGAAGGTGCGTCGCACGACCTTCTCCAGCACCTGCGCGGCCGCGCCCAACCCGAGCGTTGCGGCGAGGTCCTTCACCTGCGCGATGTCGAGCTCCTGTCCGTGCTTCGCACCGATCTGTTGGACCATGCGCAGCTGCAGTGGCAGAATGCCCAGGTTGGCGAGGCGGTCGGGGAGGATCTCGAGCCCCGCCGTGACGATCGCCTGATCGAGGATGTACTGGTCGAGCGCGCCCGGCGCCGCAGCGCCCGAGGCGGCCGAGGCCTGCTCGTCGGCCGCACGATCGATGGCGGCAACGGCGGTATCGACCGGGGCGGTGTCGACGCCGACGGCGGCGGACAGTTGCCGCAGGAACGCACTCTCGCTCGGGTTCACCCAGCCGTCGGCACGGCAGACGGCCACGGCGGTTTCGTAGGCCATCGTGCGCGCGTCGTCGGTCGAGAGGCGCGCGGTGAGCGTCGCGAGTGTCAGGGCACCCGACTCGAGCTGGACCAGCAGTTCATCGGGATTGGACAACCCGAGCGCGGTCGCGGTCTCGGTGATGCGGGCGAGCTCGTCCGCATCCCGCTGGCCGTCGGCCAGCGCGGCGAGCGTGGCGATCGCGACGATCGTGGAGGCGTCCTGCGAAGTCATGACCCGGTCCGGAATGGCGGAGAGAGAAGTGCGCGTCACCCGGAAAGATACGGCATTGCGCGCTGCGTGCCGTCGAGCTGTTCGCGGGGGCTGTCACGGCGCGGTAATATCGGTTGGCGGTGCGTGCCACGGGTGGCGCACCGGCGCGACTTCATTCTCGAGCGGGGAGCGATACGATCATGGGATTACTTGATGGCGCACTGGGCGACGCCGCCGGCGCGCTGCTGGGTGGACAGGGTGCCGACGCGCAGAAGATGCTTGGCGGCCTGCTGACGCAGTTCGGCGGGGCGTCCGGCGGGGGCGCGGGGAGTGGGCTGCTTGGCGCCGCGGTGGCGCTGGTCCAGCAGCATGGTCTGCAGGGGCTCGTGCAGAAGCTCAGCGGCGGCGGCCTCGCCGACGTGGTGCAGAGCTGGGTGGGCACCGGGGCCAACGCGCCCGTGTCCGCGGCGCAGCTGGAGCAGGTGCTGGGCGCCGACTCCGTGGCGGCGGTCGCGCGGCAGGCGGGCGTTTCCACCCAGGACGCGGCCGGCGGACTCGCCTCGATGCTTCCCGAGCTCGTGAATCAGCTCACACCGGACGGCAAGATTCCGGGCAATGCGAGTGACCTGCTGGGTGGACTCTCAGGGTTGCTGAAGCGCTGACGCTGCGGTGCCGCGTCGGGCGCGTGCGTGCGACGCGGCGTTCGCGGCTGCCGTCAGTGGTAGTTCCGCCCTTTCGTGTGCTGCTCGCCGCCGCCCAGCTCGAGCGCCTTGAACTGCTTCGCCCGCACGTTCACGACCGTCTCCTCCACCTGCAGCGTGCCGCGAATGAGCAGCAGCGGCGTGGTGGAGATGAGCAGCGCGTGCTCCTCGAAGCGGTCGGGGGTGATGACGATGTTGATCATCCCGGTCTCGTCCTCGAGGGTGAGGAACACGAACCCCTTGGCGGTGCCGGGACGTTGCCGGCAGATGACGAGCCCCGCCACCGCGACGCGCTGCCCGTCCTTGCCCTGCGCGTGCGCCTCGCGGGCCGACAGGACGCCGTTGAGGGCGAGATGTTCGCGCACATGCACCATGGGGTGCCCGGCGAGCGAGAGACCGGTCATGCGGAAGTCGGCCTCGGTGAGCTCGACGGGGGTGAGCGCCGGGAGTGAGGGCGGGGGCGGCGCCGTCGTACGCGGCGCGAGCGGCAACTCGGGGCCGCGCGTGGCCGCCATGACATCCCACAGCGCGAGCCGTCGCCGTCGCGATGCGGGTTCGTGGGCGTACAACGTATCGAACGCGCCCGCCTCGGCGAGGCGACGCCACGCCGTGCGGTCGAGCGTCACGCGGCGCACGGCGTCCTCGATGCCGCGGAAGGGCCCATCGCGCAACGCGGCTTCGAGGGCGCGGCGGGCGGTGGCACCGAGGCCGCGCACGAGGCGCAGGCCCAGGCGGACGGACAGCTGGGTGGGGGCGTTGCCCGCATCCGTCGTGAGCCGTGGGGACTGCGGAGTGGGCCCTGTGCCGTGAGCCGGGGGCCGGGGGTCGCCTGCGGCCCATCGCACGGTGCCGTCATTCGGGAGCAGTGTGCGGCCATCGGGGAGCTCGAGGCTGTGGTCCCAGACACTGCGCGTGATGTCCACCGGGAGCACGTGCACGCCGTGCCGCTTGGCATCCTCGATGAGCGTTGCGGGGGCGTAGAACCCCATGGGCTGCGCGTTGAGGATCGCGCAGAGATACTCGGGGGCGTAGTAGTGCCGCAGCCACGCGGTGGCGTACACGATGAGCGCGAAGCTCGCGGCGTGGCTCTCGGGAAATCCGTAGTCGGCGAAGGCGTTGATCTGGTTGTAAATGCGTCGCCCGGTCTCCTCCGGAATGCCATTGCGCGCCATGCCGGCGATGAGCTCCTCACAGATGGCGGACATGCGTTCGTGAGAGCGCTTGTGTCCCATGGCGCGACGCAACTGGTCGGCCTGCTGCGGGGTGAACCCCGCGGCGGTGATGGCCACCTGCATCCCCTGCTCCTGGAAGAGCGGCACGCCGAGCGTGCGCCGCAGCACTTTCTCGAGCGACGGATGCGGATAGGTGACGGGCTCGAGCCCCGCGCGCCGTCGCAGGTAGGGGTGCACCATCTCGCCCTGGATGGGGCCGGGACGGATGAGCGCGACCTCCACCACGAGATCGTAGAAGCAGCGCGGCTTGAGGCGCGGCAGCGTGTTCATCTGCGCGCGGCTTTCGACCTGGAACAGCCCCACGGTGTCGGCGCGGCACATCACGTCGTACACGGCCTGGTCGCTCATGTCGAGCTGGCCGAGGTCGATGGTCGCGCCACGCGTGTGCCGGATGTACAGCAGGCAGTCCTGCACGACGGTGAGCATGCCGAGCCCGAGCAGGTCGATCTTCACGAGCCCGACGGGGTCGAGGTCGTCCTTCTCCCACTGGATGACGGTGCGCCCGGGCATCGACGCGGGTTCGATGGGCACGATGGAGCCCAGGGGCTCCTCGGTGAGGATGAAGCCGCCGACGTGGATGGAGCGATGCCGCGGCAACTGGTGCAGGCCATCGACGACGTGGGCGAGCTGCCGCACACGCGCATCGTCGGGGTCGAGGCCGGCGCGTGCGAGCAGGTGCCGGCCGCTCACGCCGTCGCGTGTCGCCGTATCGGGCGCGATGTAGCCGCCCACGCGCGCGGGGCGTTCGCTCGGCATCGTCCCGTCGTCGTCCACGGGGACACGCGATGAGGGATCGAGTGTGGGACGACGACGTCCGCCGGGGCGCACACCATCGGCGCCCTTGGCGAGTGGCCCGAGGTGCGCGCGGGCGTCGGCCGCGATCTTTGCTGTGGCGCGGAGGTCGATCGGTTGTGGCGGCGAGACGGGGAGTGAGGAACTGAGCGGCGCTTCGCGCCCTGTTTCTTCGCGGGAGACGCGGAGGGGGGCGTTGTCGGCGCGCTGGTCCACCAGTTGCTGCCAATTGCCGTCCCGTTCGCTGATGGTGCGGGGCTTGCGCACGGATGCGGCGACGGTGCGCGCGGCTTCGCGCACCACGCGGGCCTTGGTGGTGGCTTCGGTGCCGCGGATCATCTGCTGACCGAGTCGGGCGGCGTCGGTGTTCGCGGGGCTCGAACCCTCCGCGCTCCGCGCCTCCCGCGAAGAAACCGGGCGCACAGCGCCCAGTCCGTCCTCCGCGCCCTCCGCGTACAATCGCTCCGCGGTACTCCGGGCACTGAAGCGGTCACTCAACGCCGCCAGCAGGTCGCCCTGCTCGGGGCTGAAGCCGAGCACGCGGGCGGCGTCACGCACGGCACTGCGTCCGCGCCAGGTGATCTGCTCGCACACCATGGCCGCGTGTTCGCGGCCGTAGCGGTTGTACACGTACTGCAGCACGCGCTCGCGGTCGCGGTGTGCGAAGTCGATGTCGATGTCGGGCGCTTCCTGCCGCTCCTCGGTGAGGAAGCGCTCGAAGAGCAGCTCCATGCGCACGGGATCGACCGCGGTGATGCCGAGGCAGAAGCAGACGGCGCTGTTGGCGGCAGAGCCGCGCCCCTGGCAGAGGATCCCCTCGCGCCGCGCGAAGCGCACGATGTCCCATACGGTGAGGAAGAAGCCGGCCAGCTTCAGCTTGCGGATCATGCCGAGTTCGTGCGCGAGCTGGCGGTCGTGCTTGGGGGTGCGCGTGGTGCCCCAGCGCTCGTGCGCGCCCTGCTCGACGAGGCGCGTGAGGTACTCGTCGGCGGTGATGCCCGGCGGCAAGGGAAACGCCGGCATGCTGGGCTTGAGCTGGCCGAGGCGGAAGGCACAGCGCTCGTGGATGACCTGTGTGGCGTGCAGCCCCTGTTCGGCGCCTCGCCACCGCCGGTGGATGAGCGCGCGCGACTTGAGTGCCCATTCGGCGTTGGGGCGCAGGCGCGTGCCCATGGTGTCGAGGGTGCGGCCATGGCGCAGCGCCGCGAGCACGTCGTGCACGATGCGCTGCGGGGCGGTGGCGTAGTGCACGTTGTTGGTGACCACCCACGGCACCCCGAGACGCGCAGCGAGCGGCTGCAACTGCGCGACGAGCTCGCGCTCCTCGGGGAGGCGGTGATCCCAGCACTCGATGGCGAGGTGCGTGCCGAACACGTCGCGCAGTTCGCACGCCGCCGTCCACGCCTCGTCGTCCCGCCCCTCGGCGAGGAGCTGCGGAATCCAGCCGCGGGGGCAGCCGGTGAGGGCGGTCACCCCCTGCGCGTGGCGCGTGACGAGGGCCCAGGGCACGCTCGGCTGGCCGCGCGCGCTGTCCATGCGGGCACGCGTGACGAGCGAGGCGATGTTGCGATAGCCCTCGCGCGTCTCGGCGAGGAGCACGAGATGGGTGCGGCGTTCGCCCACGTGCGTGCGGGAGCGCGGGGTGAGCTCGGGCATGCGCACCGTGAGCTCGACGCCGAGGATGCCGTCGAGGCCGACCGCTTCGCAGGCGGTGCCGAAGCGCACGACGCCGCCCATGTCGTCGTGGTCGGTGATGGCGAGGCCGCGATAGCCGAGGGCGGCGGCGCGCTCGACGAGGGCCTCGGGGAGGGCGGCTCCGTCGAGGAGGGAGAGGGCGGTGTGGCAGTGGAGCTCCGTGTACCCGAACATAGACCGAAAACTACGAGGGTACGACCGGGGGCGGGAGGATCAGGGGGAAGGGGGAAGGAGGGAGGGAGCAGGGGGAAGGGGTGGGGAAACGATGAAGTGGGTGCGCGCCGTTAACCTTCCGCCGTGCCGTCTTCCTCCTTTCCCCGCATGCCGACCCGCCCGATCGCGGAAGTGCTCGAAGCCGCCGACCAGATGACGGCGGAGGAGCTCGACCGGCTGCCGTACGGCATGATCCAGCTCGACGCGACGGGGCGGATCCTGAACTACAACGCCATCGAGTCGCGCCTGGCGTCGTTGCCGCGCGAGGAGGCGATCGGGAAGCAGTTCTTCACCGAGATCGCGCCGTGCACGCGGGTGCAGGAGTTCTACGGGCGCTTCACCGAAGGGGTGATCCGCGAGTCGCTGGACACGAGCTTCCGGTTCCACTTCGCCTTCAAGCAGAACCCGCGCGACGTGACCGTGCGGCTGCTGTACTCGAAGCGGACGCGGACGGTGTGGGTGCTGATTTCCGATCAGGACGGGAAGCCGTTGGCGGAGCCACGGGGGGAGGGGTAGGGGTCACGCCAGTCCGAAGAATCGCTCGAAGAATGCGGTGAGCTTCGTCAATGCGGACTGCTTGCGGGCCGCATGGCCATTCCCCTTGGCGAAGCGGGATACCGGCGGAAGGATCCGGGTGATCCCGGTGCCTCCGGTGGGCACCGCGCCGTCCCGGAATGCCTGCTCCACCAAGGTCCGTGTGGCGTCGGCGTTGAGCCCCTCGTCGGCGACGATCTGGGCCAACTCCTGATCGCGTCGGTTGGCGACGAACGCCTTCCACTCGGCGTCCACCGACGCCGTCGCCGAGATGGAGTCGACGAATTGCTCGATGAGATCCTTCTTGTTGCGCAGGGAGGGGCTCGCGCTCACCGCTCGGCTGATGGTAGCCCGGATCTCCGTGTCGCTCCCCGAGCCCTTCGTCCGCATGTACTGCTCGACCAGCAGCAGGATGTAGTCGACATTGATCTCGACCTGCTTGATGAGCTCGATCTCGAAGACGATGTCGTCGTTGATCGCCTCCCGGTCGGCGTTCGCGGCGGACCGGTACTCGGCGTGCAGGTTGAGATAGACGCTCTGGAAGTCCTGCAGCTCACGAGGCGTCAGGATCTCCTCGCCCGCGAACTCGTCGAAGGCGGTCAGGATGTTCCTGAGACGCAGGATGCTGCCGAAGAGCGCGATGAAGTCCTTCTGTGCCGTCTCGCCCTCGATCGGCACGCCCAGCGGGAAACGCGCCAGGAGCGCATCGACCTGCTGCCGATACTCGGCGACGTACTCCGCGTACGGCCTGAGCAGCACGATGCCCTTCGCGTCCTTGTTGCCGAATAGCGCCAGCGCGTCGTTCGTCTCCTCCTCGAGGTTGCGGAAGGACACGATGTTGCCGTAGCTCTTGACCGAGTTGAGGATGCGGTTGGTACGGGAGTACGCCTGGATGAGGCCGTGCGCCCGCAGCGGCTTGTCCACCCACAACGTGTTCAGCGTGGTGGCGTCGAAGCCGGTGAGGAACATGTTCACGACGATGACCAGGTCGAGCTGTCGCGTCTTGAGCCGCTCCGACAGGTCCTTGTAGTAGTTCTGGAACCGGTCCGCCGAGGTGTCGAAGCTGGTGGCGAATGTCGCGTTGTAGTCGGCGATAGCCTGCTCGAGAAAGTCGCGCGAGGTCTGGTCGAGGTGCTCGGTCTCGAACTCCTCCTCGCTCAACAGACCATCGTCTTCCGCTTCGTTGGCCGCGAAACTGTAGATCAGCCCGATCTTGAGGCGCTGGTTGGGCGGGAGTTCGCGCTGCTGCTCCACGAACTCGGCGTAGTAGCGTTTCGCGGCATCGATGGATGCGGTCGCGAACAGGGCGTTGAAGCCGGCGAGCCGCTTGCCGTGGTGGCGATAGCTCGCGCCGCGCTTGGTCTTCTGGTCGAAGTGCTCGCGGATGTACTGCACGACCTGGCGGATACGCTCGGGCGCCAGCAGCGCCCGCTCGGTGTCGATGGCCGATACCTGCTTGTCCCGGACGCCCGGCTGTGTCCGGATGGTGTTGATGTAGTCGATGCGGAACGGCAGCACGTTCCGGTCGTTGATGGCATCGACGATGGTGTAGGTGTGCAGCTTGTCGCCGAACGCCTGCGCCGTGGTGCGGCGACGCGGATCGCCGCCGCTGCCGGCATTGGCCGCAAAGATGGGCGTACCGGTGAAACCGAACAGATGGTACCGCTTGAAGACGCGCGTGATGTCGGCGTGCATGTCGCCGAACTGGCTGCGATGGCACTCGTCGAAGATCACCACCACGTGCTGGTCGTACACCGGGTGCCGGCGGTTGCCCGCCACGAAGCGGCTGAGCTTCTGGATGGTGGTGACGATGATGCGGGCCTTCGGATCCTCGAGCTGCTTCTGGAGGACGGCGGTGGACGTGTTGGCGTTGGCCGCGCCCTTCTCGAAGCGGTCGTACTCCCGCATGGTCTGGTAGTCCAGATCCTTGCGGTCCACGACAAACAGCACCTTGTCGATGCCGGGCAGGTCGCGCGCGAGTTGCGCGGCCTTGAAGCTGGTGAGCGTCTTGCCGCTGCCGGTGGTGTGCCAGATGTAGCCGCCGGCAGCGGTGGTCCCCAACTGCTTGTGGTTGGTGGACGTACCGATACGCTGGAGGATCCGCTCCGCCGCCACGATCTGGTACGGCCGCATGACGAGGAGCTTCCGGTCGACATCGAACACGCAGTACTTCGTGAGGATGTTCAGAAGCGTATGTTTGGCGAAGAACGTCCGCGTGAATCCCGCGAGGTCGGTGATGGGGCGGTTGGTCGCATCGGCCCACCAGCTCGTGAACGCGAAGCTGTTCGAGGTCTTCTGCCGCGCCCGCCGATTGCGCTGCTCGGCCAGGTGCCCGTCGCGGACCGTGTTGCTGTAGTACTTGGTGAGCGTGCCGTTCGAGATGACGAAGAGTTGCACGTACTCGAACAGGCCGCTGCCGGCCCAGAAGCTGTCGCGCTGATACCGATTGATCTGGTTGAAGGCTTCGCGGATGTCCACGCCGCGGCGCTTGAGCTCGACGTGCACCATGGGCAGGCCATTCACCAGGATGGTGACGTCGAAGCGGGTCTGGCGCCGGCCGTCGGTCTCATACTGGTTGATGACCTGCAGCCGGTTGTTGTGGATGTTCTGCTTGTCGAGGAGGTAGATGTTCTTCGTGGTGCCATCGTCGCGCTTCAGGACCTGGATGTGGTCCTCCTGCAGACGGGCGGTCTTCTCGACGAGGCCGTCATTCGCTCCCGCCACGCTGGTCGTGAAGAAGCGCTCCCACTCGGCGTCGGTGAAGGTGATCGCGTTGAGCGCCTCGAGCTGCCGACGCAGGTTGGCGATCAGATCCGCTTCGGTGGTGATGGGCAGGTGCGTATACGCCTGTGATTCGAGCCGCCGGATGAACGCGGCCTCGAGGTCGGCCTCGCTCTGGTAGCCACCGTCCCGGGAGATGGGCTCGGGCACGAACTCGGCGACGACGGTGCTCTCGTCGGAGACGGCAATGGCTTCGTAGCGGGGCGGGCGGCGCTCGGTCATCACATGGCTCCAATCCAATGGGTCACGGGCTTCGTCAGGAACTCCTCCAGCGCAATGCCGTCGCCGCCCACCAGCAGGGTGCGGGTCGGCGCGAAGGCGTCGCGAAAGGCGGCGGTGCCGGCATGGGCCTGCGGCGCACGCCCACTCTTCACCTCGATGGCGGTTAGCGTGCGTCCGGCCTGCACGACAAAGTCCACCTCCCGGTTGCGCTCCCGCCAGTAGTGCACGGTGCACTCGCCACGCAGGGCCGCGTTGGCGAGATGCGCGCCCACCGCTGATTCGACGAGCCGCCCCCAGAACTCCCGATCGGCGCGCGCCTCGGTGAGGGTGATGCCGCTGGTCACGGTCATGAGGGCCGTGTTGTACACCTGCAGCTTCGGGCTCGACCCGCGGGTGCGCGCCACGTCGCCGGCGTACTTGGGCAGGCCGCACACCATGCCGGCCCCGGCCAGCAGGTCCAGGTAGTGGGCCAGCGTGACCGTGTTGCCGGCGTCCTGCAGCTGGCCGAGCATCTTGGTGTAGCTCAGGATCTGCCCCGAGTAGCGGCAGGCGAGCTCGAACAGCCGGCGCAGGAGCGCGGGCTTGTCGACGCGCGTGAGCAGCAGCACGTCGCGGGCAATGGACGTTTCGATGAGGCTGTCGGCCACATAGCGCGCCCAGCGCGCCCGCTCGCCCATGAGCGGCGCGGCCCCCGGGTAGCCCCCATGGAACAGGTACTCGTCGAGCGACCAGCCGAAGGCCGCGTGCATCTCGGCGAACGACCAGTGCGCGAGGGGAATGGTCTCGAAGCGTCCGGCGAGACTGTCGGCCAGCCCCTGGGCGATGAGGAGCGGCGCGGAGCCCAACAGGACCACGGCCAGCGGGCGTCGGGCGTGCGTGTCCTCATCCCAGAGCCGCTTCACCGTGTCCGACCAGCCGGGGATCTTCTGGATCTCGTCGAGGACGAGGACGGCTCCGGGCGCGCCCGCTTCGCCGGGGGACTCGACGGCAAGGCGGGCCGCCTCCCACTGCTGGGCGATCCAGTCGGGGCCCTTGAGGGTGGGTTCATCGGCGCTGGCGCTGCGGACCGGGACGGACAGCGCGCCCGTGACCTGCCGGACCAGCGTGGTCTTGCCCACCTGCCGAGGGCCGGCGACGACCTGGATGAACCGGCGCGGCTCGGCGAGACGGGTGGCGAGGGTGCGGGCAGCCTCGCGCTGGAACTCCGGCTTTGTGCTCACCATGGTGAGTAAAAATACTCAGTATCGCGAGTAAAACAACTCCAGCCCGACCGCCCTCAGGATTCCTCGAAGTAGTCGCCGTCGACGTCCTTCACGGTGAAGGTCCGCTTGGGCGACACGCCCACGTCGTACTCGAACATGAGCTCCGAAAGTCGACGTCCGCCAATCAGGACGATACGGGTGCCGATGCGCTGCGCGTATTCCTCGGCGTCACGGGAGAAGCCCGAGGTGGTGATGAAGATGCCCTTGGTCGCCCGCTGCCCCTGCAGGGCGCCGGCAAACTTCTGGATCTCCGGACGGCCGACGGTGGACTCCCAGCGCTTGGCCTGCACATAGATCGAGTCGAGCCCCAGGCGATCCTCGTCGATGACGCCGTCGATGCCCCCGTCGCCCGTGCGACCGATCGCACGGGCCGCCTCGGCGCGATTGCCGCCGTAGCCCATGCGCACGAGCAGGTCGATGACGAGTTCCTCGAAGAACCGCGGTGAGGCGGCCATGGCCGCGTCGAGCAGATCCGCCTCCACGGCGGACCGGAGGCGCCCATAGGCACGCTCGAGCGCCTCGTCCGGCGGCTCGGTGGGAATCGGCGGGCCGGACTCGCCGTCGGTGCCTGCATCCCGCGTCGACGTCGTCTCGCTGCGTGAACGCCGGCGGAACTCCTTGAATGCTTCGAAGCGCTCCAGGAACTCGTTGTCGATGCGATCCGGGCGGGCCTCGAGGGCGCTCCGGCCGGCGGGCGCAATCTGGTACCACCCCCGGCGCGGCGCCGAGACGAGACCGGCCTGCTTCAGGTAGGTGAGCGCCCAGCCGGTGCGGGAGCGGATGACGGGCGACTTGCCGCTGGGGAGCAGCAGCGAACGCTCCTCGGCGGTGAGGCCGAACTCGTCGGCCACGCGATCGGCAAGCGTCCGCCGGTGCTGAAGTGATCCGTCGGCGAGTGCCCGCAGCACCGGGAGCATCGCGTCTTCATGCGAGGGAATGGGCATTGCGGCAGTTGATGCGGCGTATCGGACGGACCTACGCGGACTCGGGAAATGTGAGCAGGCGATCGCGGTAGTGCTCGTACTGCCGGCGCCGGGCCGCAATCTCAGCCGGGAGGCCGCTCGAGAGATCGTTGACCAGGGCGTCGAAGGCGTCGAGGATGGCGACGATGCGGGCCTGCTCGGCGAGGGGTGGGATGGGGATGGGATAGCGCTTCAGAATGCCCGCGTTGAGATCGGCGCGGTTGCCTTGCCCCTGCGCGCGGAGGTCTTCGTACCGGTATGCGAGCCAGTGAAAGACGAAGCGGTAATTGGCGATCGATTCGTCGATCTCGAGACTGCAGCAGTGTTGGTTTGTTGTGAGCGGAATCTTGTTGATCGCGACCCGTCCACGAGTGACGCCCACACCCGAGATGGCAATGATGACGCTGTTCACCGGAACCCAATGAACGGCTGAGCTCTCGAAGCCCGCTTCGGTGATCTTGATCTCGGTATCGAAGATCTCCCGGTATCGGACCTCGCTCGTTCGAAGCCACGGAACGTCACCGCCATAGTACTCTGGACGCGTCGACAGCGGGGTGCCTCCGAGCGTCACCGATCGTGAGATCTCACCCAGACTCATCCATGGAACGGTTCTTACTTGCCTGCTGAACGAGAGTAGCGAATCGCGATAGAACTGGTATTGCTTGCGACGCGCCTCCAGCTCCGCCTCCAGCTCCGCCTCCAGCTCCGCCTCCAGCTGGGTGAAACCGTCAAGTATCCGGACGATCTCGCGCTGCACGGCGAGTGACGGCGCGGGAATCGGAATCTTCGCGAGCGATTCCCCAGAAATCCGTCGAACTTTGGTACCCGTGACGTGCCGCTTCTTGAGTTCGTGGAACTGGTTCGATGCGAAGTAGTAGGCGACGAACTTTGGTTCGAGTGAATGGCGATATATGTAGGCGTCGCCACTAATGGCGATCTCATCGTCGCCGACCCACGCCACGGCCTTCGCGACGGCGGCGTCATCCTCGCTGGTCGTCGCGATGACCAGGTCGCCAGGCCGCGCCTTGCGGAGTCGCGCCGCCATCGCGGGAGTGACGAACGACTTCGTCTCGGTCGCCGAGATGCCGTAGTGCGTGTGAATCTGCCCGTAGTGAATCGCTCCGACGCCGGTGCTTGTGAGGTCGCTCTTCTGCAGGCCATTCCCGCGGATGAACTGCCCGAGCGCGCCAAGCGGCACGTGCTCCACGCCGTCCAGGCCAGACGCCGAGAGCAGTTCGTGAAGCTGACTCACTGCGCCCCCTCCAGCTCCGCCACAATCGCATCGATCTGCCGCCGCAACTCCGCCTGCCGCGACACGATCCCGGCGATCTCCGCGTTGAGCGCACGAATGTCCACGGCCACCGTCGTATCTGCCTGCTCCACATACGATGACACCGCGATGTTGTAGCCGTTCTCCGCAATGGCGCGGTTCTCCACCAGCCTGGCGACGTGCGCCACATCGCGCCGCGCGCTGAACCACTCGAGAATCCGTTGCTGGTTGTCGGCCGTGAGCCGGTTCTTGTTGCCGCCGCGCACGAACTCGGCGCTGGCATCGATGAACAGCGTCGCGTTGTCGCGCTTCGACTTCTTCAGCACGATGATGCAGGTGGCGATCGTGGTGCCGAAGAACAGGTCGGGCGGCAACTGGATGACGGTGTCGACGTAATTGTTGTCGACGAGATACTGCCGGATCTTCTGCTCGGCGCCGCCGCGGTACAGCACGCCGGGGAACTCGACGATGGCCGCCGTGCCGTTCACCGCCAGCCAGTGCAGCATGTGCATCGTGAACGCCAGGTCGGCCTTGCTCTTGGGAGCCAGCACGCCGGCCGGCGCGAACCGCGGGTCGTTGATGAGCAGCGGGTTCGCGTCACCGTCCCACCGAATGGAGTAGGGCGGGTTGGAGACGATGGCCTCGAACGGCTCGTCGTCCCAGTGCGCCGGGTCGGTGAGAGTGTCCCCGTGCGCGATGTCGAACTGCTCGAAGTTCACATCGTGCAGGAACATGTTGATGCGGCACAGGTTGTACGTGGTCAGGTTGATCTCCTGCCCGAAGAACCCCTGCCGCACGTTCTCCTTGCCCAGCACCTTGGCGAACTTGAGCAGCAGCGACCCCGACCCGCAGGCGGGATCGTACACCTTGTTCACCTCGGTCTTGCCCACCACGGTGATGCGCGCGAGCAGCTCCGACACCTCCTGCGGCGTGTAGTACTCGCCGCCCGACTTGCCCGCATCGGACGCGTACATCTGCATGAGGTACTCGTACGCGTCGCCGAACAGGTCGATCGAGTTCTCGGCAAAGCTGCCCGTGCCGCGCGACAGCGGCAGGTCGCCGATGGCGTCGAGGAGCTTCACCAGCTTTTCGTTGCGCTTGATGACCGTGGGGCCGAGCTTCGAGCTGTTCACGTCCAGGTCGTCGAACAGCCCCTTGAGGTCGTCCTCACTGTCGGCGCCGGTGGCCGACCCCTCGATGGCGGCAAAGATGCGGGTGAGGGTCTCGTTGAGATTCTGGTCGTGGCGCGCCCGTGCCCGCACGTTGGCAAACAGCTGCGAGGGGAGCATGTAGAAGCCCTTCTCCTCGACGGTCACCTCGCGGGCGATCTCGGCGTCCTCGTCGCTCAGGGCGGCGTAGTCGAAGTCGGGATTGCCGGCGGCGCGCTCCATGCGGTTCAGGTACTCGGTGAGGTTCTCCGAGATGAACCGGTAGAAGAGCATGCCCAGCACATAGCTCTTGAAGTCCCAGCCATCGACGCTGCCGCGGAGGTCATTGGCAATGCGCCAGATGGTCTTGTGCAGTTCGGCGCGTTCGCTGTCGGTCGTCATTGGCGGGGAGAACGGTGGCGTGGGTGACCGCACATTCTCCGCCGCCGGACCTCGAGGGCGCAAGTGGTCGTGATGGCGGCGTGGTTGTGGGTTGGGGGTTGTGGGTTGTGAGTCAGTCGTACCACCCCTGCACGTACCACTGCCGGTCGGCGTGGAAGAGGAGCAGCTCGCCGGTGTCGTCGGCGAGGCAGCGCCAGTAGTCGCGCGCATAGCCGTCGCCGCGCCACCAGTCGCCGCTCAACCGCTCGGGGCCGTGTGCCTGCGCGATGGCGAGGCGCTGTCCGTGCCACCACACCGCGTCGGGCGTGCCGTCGTGCGGGGCCTCGACCTCGACGGGTTCGGGTGCGGGGAGGAGACGCAGCGTGGCGACGGGGGCGTCGGGGGCGCCGCCACCGGGTAACGGCGCTGATGCCAACAGCATCGCATCGGCACTGACCCACGCGCCGGTCTCCTCGACGCGATGCGTGTCGCGCGCCTCGGGACTCACGACCACGTCGCCGGTGTTGGTCGGGTCGAGCACGGCCCGCAGGCGCGCGAACACCGCCTCGGCGTTCATCGCTGCATCGCGCCACGATGGCACGAGCAGGTCGCCCTGATCGGCGGCCAGCGGTGCGGTGGCGGGAATGCTGACCGTGACGCCGATGATGGGCGCGGGGATGCGCCACTGTTCGAGCAGCGCACGACACTGGTCGAAGAGCGGTTCGAGACGTGCGAGTGGACGCGCGGGGCGGACTTCGCGGGTGATGGTGCGCTGGGGGACGGCGAGGAGATGCTGGGTCGTGCGATGCCGCAATGGGACGACAGGCTCAGGGAGCAGGGGGAAGGGCTTCAGGGAGAAGGAAGACGGGGCTGCGTCCGGCGTCGTCGTGTCGTCGGACGTTTCCGGGACGTGCACGTGCCCCGCCATGTCGCTGCCGATGTCCTCGAGCGGATACTGCCGCCCGGCATCGAGCACGAGCGTGATGGCCACCGCCGCTGCGGCTCGCCCGTCGTGCACACACCCGAGCAGCAACCGCTGCAACTGCGCGCGCAGCACGAACAGCACCGGCTCGGCGCTTTCCACTGCGGCGGGGAGTTCGACGGTGGTGCTGCGCGCCGCCTCCACGCGCACGAGGCCGGGGCGCCGCGGATCGTCGCCGCGGGCGAGACGCCACGCCGCGAGCCCCTCGGGCCCCCACCGCTGCTCGATGTCGCCGGGGTCGAGTGCGGCGAGTGCGCCGGCGGTGCGCACACCGAGCGACGTGAGTGCGTCGCGCACGTCGTCGTCCATGGGCACCAGCCCGAGCGGCGCCGGCGCGAGATAGGCGGCACAGCCGCCGGGCGGGATGCAGGTGATGTGCGGTGGCGTGTCGGGGGCAGCGGTATGGTCGCGCACGGGCGCCCAGGTGGCGGCGCGCGCGGCGACACACGAACTCGCGATGGCCACGCGCGCCTCGGGGTGCCATTGCCGCGCAATCGCGAGCAACCGCTCGGCGAGCTGCGCCTCGCCGCCGAGCGTGTCGAAGCCGGACGCGCCCACCCACCACATGCCCGGCGTGCCGATGGCGGCGGTGACCTGCGGACTGGCCGCGAGCAGGGCCGTGGTACCGGCCAGCACGGCATCGGTGATGGCCTGTGCATCCCACGCGCGCACGTCGAGCGCGGCACAACGCGCACGCGCCTCGGGAATGGTCATGCCCGCGCGCACGCCCGCGCGCCCCGCAGCGAGTGACACCGCGCGCAACCGTGTGTCGACGGCAAGCGCGCGCGGGAGCTCATCCCAATGGCGTGGCGTTGCTGGTGTTGCTGCTGGTGTTGCTGCTGGTGTTGCTGCCGTTGCGGGTATCGCGTCCGCGGCGCGGCGTGTCGGTGCGCGGCCGCCCCTGGCCGCCGTGCTGTCCGAGGAGCGTGTCGAGGGGGAGCGTGTCGCCCCCGGCGCCGAGCGCACTGGCGCCGAGCGCGCTTGCGCGCTCCCGGGCACGCGTGCGTCGCGACGGACGACCGAACTCCGATTCGGCGGCGCGTCGTCGTCCGCGGTATGTGGTCCAGTCACGGGTGGACGCCGCGTCGCGCTCGCGGATGTGCTCGCGGAGGTGCTCGCGGTCGCGTGCGGGCGGGACGGGGAGTCGATCGCTGGGCGAGTGACCGGCGCCATCATCGAAGCCGGCAGCAAGTCGAGCTGGATGTCCCGGAAGGTCAGTTCCGTACAGGTCGTGGGCGGCGACGCCGAGTCCGCCCCACGTGACGGGGTGTTCGGCGATGTACTGGCCGGTGCTGGCGTCGCCGGCGGCTGCGACGGCGGCATCGCTGCTGTTGCCGCGGGCAGTCCAGGGACGACGCGCGCTGCGCGCCACCCCGCGCCGATCGGGAATCTCGGAATCCGTACACACGCGACGCGCCATGACGACGACACGACTCACCTCGAGCGGTTGATGACCGGGGACCTGCCCTCCTTTCTCCACAGCGATGCGCAGCACCGGTTGTCGCGCGGGGGGCTGCATGGGCAGCGGTGCTGCGGGTTGTCGTCGGGCGATGCCGCGCGCCAGCGCATGCAACGCGACATGCAGTCGCACGGCGCCGGCCACGCGACTGGGGGACACCCGCTCACCGGGGTGGTGATGGGTGAGCACCACGCAGGCGGCATCGCGTTCGCGGGCGAGCTGCGCGAGTCGCACACCATGCACCCGCGAGAGCGGCGGGGCGCCGTCGAGCACGACGCAGGCAAAGACGCCGCTGCGGAGCAGCAGGTCGGCGATCCACGCACTGCGACGCGCCTCGGGCGGACGCACCACGACGAAGCGACTGCCGAGTCCGGCCCACGGTGCCGGGGCCAGTGTGCGCCGCGCGTCGATCCATGCCACCCACTGCCCGGCCTGCAGCAGCTGCGCGACCACCTGCCGCAGCAACGCGGTCTTCCCGGAGGCCACGGCGCCGGTGACTTCGGTGATGCGGCCCCGCGGGATGCCGCCGCCCAGCGCGCGATCGAGCCGCGCGATGCCGGTGGGCCAGGCGGGGCCCGCCTCGCGCCCCGTCTGCACGACGGCGGCGAGCTGTTCCCGCAGTGGCGTGAGTGCGGCCACCGTCATGGGATGTTGCCGGTTGCGTCGTCGAGGAACGCGAGTTGTGTGTGTGACGCTGGCGCCGTGTCCACGTCGTGCGCGGCGCGCTCCTGCGCGCTGCGCTCCTGCGCGCTGCGCTCCTGCGCGCTGCGCTCCTGCGCGCTGCGCTCCTGCGCGCTGCGCTCCTGCGCGCTGCGCTCCTGCGCGCTGCGCTCCTGCGCGCTGCGCTCCTGCGCGCTGCGCTCCTCCGCCTCGAGCGCGACGCGACCGGCGGGATCGAGACGCCGATACTCGCGCACCTGCAGTCCGTGCTGCGCGCAGAGCCGCTGCACGACCTGCTGCAGCCCTTCGCGGTAGCGTGGCGCGGCGTACACGCTGTCGCGATAGGTGGAGGCATAACGCGGGGCGAGCGCGGGAAAGTGCTCGCGCACCACCGGCATCCACCGCCGCCGCGACGCGGCGCGCAGGCGCAACGCACAGGCGCCGAAGCTGCGCGCACCGGCCGCCGCCACCCGCGCGATGACATCGGCGAGCTGCTGCGGCGCATCGGTGATGCCGGGGAGCACGGGCATGCAGTTGACGCTCACCTCGACCCCGGCCGCGGCGAGGCGCGCGACGGCGCGCAGCCGGCTGTCCGGCGTGGGGGCGCGCGGCTCGAGGCGCCGGGCGAGATCGCGGTCGGTGGTGATGAGCGAGACGTGCACCGCGACCGTGTTGTGCCGTGCGAGCCCCTGCAGCAGCGGGATGTCGCGCGTGACCAGCGGGCTCTTGGTGATGATGGTGAGCGAGAGTCCACGCACCGGCTCCAGCGCCTCCAGCACACTCCGCGTGACGCGAAAGCGTCGCTCGGCCGGCTGGTAGGGATCGGTGGCGGAGCCGATGACGAGCGAGTCGCCGGCGCGGGGCGCGCGCGTCGTGCGCAGCGCCTCCCGCACCCGCGCCCCGGCGTGCTCCTTGACCAGCACCCGCCGCTCGAAGGCCAGCCACGGAGGGAGACTGTCCGTGACGGCCTGCCCGGCGGCGCCCGCCCGTTCGATGGTGTAGCGGTGTGTGTCGCGGGCGTAGCAGTAGGCGCAGCCGAAGGCGCACCCGACGTAGGGGTTGATGGACCAGAACCCCATGTGGGTAGCCGAAGGCGGGTTGAAGATCCCGCCCCCTGGTGCGGCGTGGTAGCGCAGGTCGGCCTGGCTGGTGAGGAGCCGAAGTGGCGCCGGGAGGACGGGAAGGGCGGGGGCCATGGCCCACGGATGATACCGAAGAAAACCCGAAAACTCAAGGTGAGGGACGGGATCCCGGTCCTCGTGGGCATTGTCGGTCCGTCCGGGGCGGCCTAACCTTTGCCCCATGACGACGACGTCGCGGCTTTCCGATATCGAGATCCAGCGGAATCTCGGTGCGCTCCCCGGGTGGTCGCGCAAAGGGGATGCGCTCGTGAAGAGCTATCACTTCGCGACCTTCCCCGCCGGTGTGGCCTTCGTGGCGCGGGTGGCCGACCTGGCCGAGGCGGTGCAGCATCACCCCGATATCGACATCCGCTACACGCGCGTGCAGTTCACGCTGAGTACGCACGACGCCGGTGGGATCACCGAGAAGGACTTCGCGCTCGCGCGCGACATTGAAAACGCCGCCGCGGCGACCTGACGGCGGTCGCGCACGGCGGCGTTCGGGGAGTGGTTGCTGCTGGACCTACGTGTCGTGCGCCGTGAGTCGGTGATCAGTCGCGCGAGCCACCGAGGCGCTTGAGCGTGACCGAGCCGTTCACCGTGCTGGCGCGCAGACGCGTGCGGCCGTCGCCGATCGAGCCACGCAGGCGCCGCGGGGAGAGGGTGCCGGAGATGGTGATCGGGAAGTCGGTGCTGACGCGCCCGTTCACCGTGGAGAGTTCGAGCTGTGCGCCGAAGTTGGAGGGCAGCTCGACGGTGATGGCGCCGTTGACCGTCTCGTACTCGAGGTCGTCGGTGTCGCTGCTGCGCGCCATGATGACATGGATGCTGCCGTTCACCGTCTGCGCACGCACGGCGCCGCTCGCGCTCCGCGCATAGATGCTGCCGTTGACCGTCACCGCACGCACATCGGACGAGACCTCGCGCACCTCGACGCCGCCGTTGACGGTGCTGAGGTCGAGGCGGACGCCGTCGGGGATGCGGACGACGAAGTGCACGGAGACGTCGTTGCGATCGTTCCACCGGGTACGGCGTTCGGTGTGGATGCCGCGCTCGTCGCAGGTGGAGCCTTCGCTGAAGAGGGCGCAGATGACGACGTCGTCGCCGACGCGCTTCTGCTCGATGCGCACCATCTCCGGGTCGCCGCGGCGCCAGCGCTTCTCGGCCGACACCTCCACCCGACCGCTGGTGCTGCGCTCGACCTCGATGGCGCCGTTGATGTTCTTCACGTAGAGGCGACGTCCCGAGGGGATCGAGCCTGACCAGGTGAAGGCGTTGTCGCGTCGTTGATCACGGTCGTCGCGTCGGTCGCGATCGCGGTCGCGATCCTGTGCCGACAGCGGCGCGGCCGCGATGACGAGGGTAAGGGCGCCCAACGCGAGGGCGGAGACACGGGGGGCTACACGCATGCGAAGCTCCGTCTGCAAGTGGCTCATGAGCGAATCCCGCGCACGAGGCGCACGTCGCCGTTGAACGTGGAGATGTCGATCTGGAGGGGACCGCCGCCACCGAACTCGTAGCGACGGGTGGAGCGCCCGCCCGCCGACGATCGCGCGTCGTCGGGGAGCAGGGTGAGGGGACCGGAGGCCGAGAGATCGCCGCTGATCGTGGAGAGCTCGAGTCGCCCCTGGGCGCCGCCGGGGATCCGCACGGACACGTCGCCGTTGTGCGTGCGCACCTGCACCCGCGCGTCGGCGGAGAGCGTCCCGTCGATGGTGACGTCGCCATTGAAGTTCTCGACGAGCACGCGCGTGAGCCGTTCCCCGTCGACGCGCACATCGCCGCTGGTGGTGCGCAGGTCGGCGTCGCCCCGCAGGCCGCGCACGATGACATCACCACTGGTGCTGGTGATGCGCACGCCTGCCGGCGCCCCATCGACGGTCACATCGCCGGAGAGCGTCTCCACCACGAGGCGTCCGTCGACATCCTCGGCCACGATGTCGCCGTTGGCCGTGTGCACCTCGATGTCGCCACGCAGGTCCTGCAGGCGGACGTCGGCACTGGCGGTGTTGACGAGCACGCGCGCGCCGCGCGGCACCTCGAGCACGAGCGGCGCGTCATCGCGGTCGCTGCCCATGTCGCGGGCGTTGAGCGTCATGCCCACGCCCGTCGCGCGGAGCTCGTAGCGCTGCCCGCCGCCGCGCACCGTGCCGGTCGTGCCCTCGATGCCGCGCACGATGACGCGCCCCGTGCGGAGCGTGACGTCGACGACGGCCGATGCCGACAGCGTGAGTGACGTGTCGCGTCGCCCCGCGAACGACTGCGCGGACAGCGGGGCGCTGCCGGCCAGGCCGAGGCCCAGCAGGAGCGCCATCGACGCGGCCGGACGGGGGAGACGCCGTGGGGTGTGCATCAGAGGAGCGCCACCCGACGCAGGAGGTCGAGCTTGGCACGGAGGGCGCGATCGAGCTGCGCCGCGAGCAGGCCGCTGCGCGGATCGCGCTGCAGCAGGTCGCGGCTGTCGGCGATGGCGCGGTCGATGATCTCGAGATTGCGGCGCAGCTCGCGCACGGTGGCCGTGTCGAGCTCGGTGAAGCGCTCGTCGACGATGCGGCGCAGCACGGTGATCTCGCGCTCGAAGGTCGCGTCGGCGGCGTCGAGCTCGTCGTCCACCGCGGCGACGGTGCGCGTGGTGCGCGGCCGGGTCACGGCCGACGAGCCGACCACGAGCTGCGCGGTGGGCTGCGCCAAGGGCTCGTCGCCGGCCGCGTCCGCGGCGGGGGCGACGGCGACGGTTGATGCGGCGTCAGGACCGGCGGGCGTGCCGGTTCCCGTGCTGGCGACGGGAGCGACGCTGGCCCCCCGCGACGCGAGCTGCCAGGTGACGGCCGACGACACCGCGACGAGCGCGGCGGCGGCGATCGCGAAGCGGCGGACGGAAATGGTGCGTGGTGCGACGGCGACGGAGCGGACCGGGAGCGGAATCACCGGTGCCTCGAGGCGCGCTTCGATGCCACTCCACAGGTCGCGCGGCGGCGTGATGCCCGGCAGCGCGGCGGCCTGCGTCACGAGCGACTCGAGATCGCCCACGAGCCCGGCGCAGGCGGCGCAGTGGGCGCGATGCCGCGTCATCCAGGCGTGGTCGGCCGCGTTGCACTCGCGCTCGAGCCACGGCCCGAGCAGCGCCTCGAAGCGCTCGCAGTCGGGATCGGGTCGGAGGAACCGTGCGTCGGTGGTCATGGACGTGTACTTGGGGTGATGCCGGAAACCGTGATCATCGCGTGAGCGCGGCCCGCAACAGCATGCGGGCGCGGTGCAACTGGGCCTTGCTGCCGCCCGGCGTGATGCCGAGCTGTTCGCCGATCTCCTCGTGGGTGAAGCCGTGTACGTCGTGCAGCACGAACACGCGTCGGGCACCGGTCGGGAGCCCGCCGATCGCCTGCTCGAGGTCGAGCCGCTCGCCCACGAACGCCGGCCGCGAGGCCGTGGTGTCGAGCGCCTCATCGTCGGCGAGGCGACCCTGCTGTACTCCCGTCGTCTTGCGGCGCGAGAGCACCACGTTCACGGCCACCCGATGCAGCCAGGTGCTGAACGCCGACTCGCCGCGAAAGCCCGGGAGCTTCTGCCACACCCGCACGAAGACATCCTGCGTGACCTCGTCGGCCTGCACGCGGTCGCCGAGCATCCGCACGCACAACGCATAGACCCGGTCGACGTGCTGGCGATACAGCCGCTCGAAGGCCCGTCGGTCGCCAGCGGCGGCCGCCGTCACGTCCGAAACGTCCGGCAGGAGGGCCGGCGGCGACGCGTCGTGGGTCTCGAGGGGGTGATCGGTCACGCTCAGGGCGTTCACGCGCAGGGCGAGCAAGTGGACTCCGGAAACCTGTCACCCGATTGGACGGGGCGGGTCGCCCGAAGGTTTGAACGGCTCCGCTCGGCGCGTCCCGGCCGCGGCGGTCGCCCTGGGGTCAGTTCGCGGCCCGCTCGACGATGGCCACCAGCTCCCCGATACCCTGAAGCCAGTGGTCCGGCTGGGCCGGGGCCAGTTCGGCCCGCGAGAACGGCCCCCAGAGGGCGGCCGCGGTGCGGCTGCCGGCGGCCCGACCGGCGTGCATGTCGTGCGGAGAATCGCCGACAAACAGGGCATCCGCCGGGGGCACCCCCAGACGCGCACAAGCCAGCAGCACCGGGTCGGCCTCCGGCTTGTGGCGCGTGGTTTCCTCGAAGGTCACGATGGCATCGAAGTGGCCGGCGAGGCCGACGTGGCGCAGCGACCGATCGGTCATGCCGCGCCCCTTGCTGGTCACGAGGGCCAGCGCGTGGCCGCGCCCCCGGGCCCAGTCCAGCACTTCGGGCACCTCGGGGTAGCAGGCGGTGAGGCGCTCGAGGTGCAGGTCCTGATAGTCCCGATACCGCGCCACGATCGCCTCCACCTCCTCCTCCCCGTCGCACCACTCGGCCAGCTGCGTGCGCAGGGGCGTGCCGATCCCGGCCACCCACTGCGGACGGGTGGGGCGCCGCGCGCGATCGGCAAAGGCGTACTCCATGCAGTCGAGCAGGAGCCCGATGGAGTCGATCAGGGTGCCGTCGAGGTCGAAGAGGAGGGCGGGGCGGGCCGTGCGCGTCGTGACGAGTGACATGCGCGAAGCATATCGCCCTGCTCAGCCCATGAGGATGATCGCGAGCGCGATGCGCGACGCGGCGTCGTGACCGCGCACGACCGCCGGTGTAAGGAGTGCGTGCGCCGCCTGGGCCAGCACCGCCTCGTCGCGCCACGCGTCGAGCCAGCGTTGCAGCGCCGCCATGCTCGCGCCCACCGGGGGCGCGTCGGCGCACCAGCGCAGCAGCGCCTCGAGTGCCGCCGCGCCGCGCGCCTCGAGCGCACAGGCACGCGCCGCGGCCACGGCCGGCGCCAGGACTCGGCGCTCGACCTGACTCATCGCCGCGGCGCGTTGCGCGATGATCTCGAGCAGACGTTGCCGCACCGCCGCGTGGGTCGGCGGCGGTGTCGCTCGGGCTGTCACCGACGCGGACTCCGTCGTCGGCCGCGTGCGCCCCGCGGCCGAGGCCAGCCCCGCGCGATACCGCGCGCGGCGGTTCCGCGCCCACGCCCGCACCGCTCGGCGTGCCGCAGCGGGCATGGCCTCCGGCCATGCGGCGGCGGTGACGGGCGCATGGTGTGCGCGCCGCGCCTCGAGCGCGCGGCAGAGCCGCAGCACGCGGGCGGGTGCCGTGCGCACTCGCCACCGTGGTGCGCGCACGGCGAGCAGTCGCGCGCCGGCCGCCGTGTGCACGAGCAGCAGCGCAGCGCGCGGGCCCGCCGTCGCGTCCGCGCGACGCCGCGTGGGCTCGATGCACAGCACGCGCGGCGCGTGGCGCCCGTGGGGGGCGTGTGTCGATGCGTCGTGACCGGCTGTCGCGTGGGCGCGCCACTCTGCGAGGATCGCGTCGAGCTGGGCCCGTGCGCGCATCGGATGCGAGGAGGCAGCACGCGACCGGTCGCCCAGCAGTCGCCCCGCCTCACGCGCCTTGCGCGCCACCCGCTCGGCCACCGCCACAGCGGACTCCACCTCCGGCGAGGGCGCCAGCTCGTGCACATGCACCACCGCGTGCCGCGAGCCGGAGCGAGCGCAGCGTCCGACGCGCTGGTCGCGGCGCGCGGCGGTCCACGGCAGGTCAAGGTGCACGACGACGCCGGCGTCCTGGAGGTTCACGCCTTCGGCGAGGATGTCGGTGGTAAGCAGCAGCGTGATGGCCTCGTGCGGCGGCGGCGGCGGCCGTTCCTGGGCGCGCGGCGCGAAGCGGGCGAGCGCGTCGCTGCGGCTGATGGTGCCGCTGGCGATGCGGGCCGAGCGTCCGGTGAGGGCGCCGACACCGGCGATGTCGCGCAGGGCGCGCTGCAGCGCGTCCACGGTGCGAGTGAACTGGGTGAAGGCGAGGATGGGCGTGCCCGCGTGTCGCGTGCGCAGGGCGCGCAACCAGGCGGCCCGCTGCGCGTCGGTGCCGCCCGGGCCTGCGGCGCAACGCGCGTGCAGCGCCGCCAACGCTGCCAGCGCGTCGAGGTGGCCTCGTAGCACGTCGTGCAGGGGCGCGGACGTCACGGCATGGGTGGCGAGGAGTTCCGGAAAGGCGAGTTGTCCGTCGAACTCGCCGACGACCCAACTGCGCAGCTCTGCCTGTGTGGGGAGCCGTCCGGCGGCGAGCGCGTCCTCGAGGGCAGCGCCACGCAATCGTCGATGGCGAATGGCACCGGCGAGCGCGGCATCGCTCGAACACCACGCGCGGAGCAGGCCGAGTCGGATGAGTGCGCCGGCCGCGGCTCCGTCGTGGGCAGGGAGCGGGGCCGGGAGTGCCAGGATCGCATCGAGGACCGGCCGATGCATGACCAGCCGGTGCGGCGGGTGGTGGCGCACGCGCGGGCGAGCGGCCGCGGCCTGCGGGGCGTGCGCACGACGCCCGCGACGTGCGACGCGCACGTGTGGGTGCGTGGTGTGTCGCACGGTCAGTGCGGCGATGTCGTCGTCGTTGGCTGGCGCACGGTCGCCCAGGCTGAGGCCGAAGAGTGCGCGCGGGTCGGCGGTGGAGTTGTGCAGCGGGGTGGCGGAGACGAGCAGCAGGTGTGCGCCCGCGACATGGCGAGCGACGTGCCGATAGCGCCGAGTCGTGGGTGTGCGCACGTGGTGGGCTTCGTCGATGATCACCAGGCGTTGCTCGCCTGTGGCCCCCGTGTCCGCGTTGCCGGGGCACGCGCGGGAGAACGCCTCGACGGAGCGAAGCGTGACGTGTGGGAGTGCGGCGTGCGCGATCGCCTGTCGCCACATGGGCAGCAGGCTGGCTGGAGCGATGACGTCGATGTGCCGATAGCCCGCGGCGACGGCGAGTGCGGCATAGGTCTTGCCCGTGCCGACGTCGTCGGCGAGGAGCGCGACCTGGTGACGTGCGAGCAGGGCGCGCAGGCGATCGGCGGCGATGCGCTGGTGCGGGTGCAGGGTGACATCGCCGAGTGTGGTGGCGGTGGTGGTGGGGAGCAGGGTGTCGGCGATGTCGTGGCAGGCGTGGTCGAGACGTGCGTCCGTCATGGCAGCTCCGGTTCGAGGAGTGGCGCGAGTGACGCGAGGGTCAGTCCGTACGCGTCGGCCACGACCTGGTCGAGGTCGGGAGGCGTGATGCCGCGCGCGAGGCGCCTGCCGAGTGGTGCGAGGAGGCGTTCGGCGTGCTCCCAGTCGGCGGGGATGGGGAGCGAGGAGACCGTCCAGCCGAGGAAGCGGCGATAGCCCCCGCGTGCCGGTTCGGCGAGTGCGTCGAGCCAGCGATTGGCGATGCGCGAGTGCAGCAGGGCGGCGAGCGCGTGCGCCTGGGCGAGGCTGGCGGTGCGCACGACGTAGCAGGTGTTGAGCGGCACGGTGGGATCTCCCGCGTCGAGCACGAGTGGGGCGAGCTGTCGTGCGAGGTCGGCCCAGACGACACGCGGCAATTCCGAGCGGGCGGCGTCGGTGCGGAAGAGGGTCCACCACGGGTGGCGCTTGCGCGTGTCGCGTCGGGCGTTGAGGCGCGTGCGCCATGGTGCGAGCCAGCGTGCGGCGCCGGGGGGCAGCGCGGGGAGCGGACGGTCGTCGCGATCGTGCGTCCAGAGGATGCGGAGCGTGTCGCTGGAGCGCGTGTGCGTCGGTGATGCGTCGGCTGCGCGGCGCGCGCGGGCGAGTGCCTCGCCGCGGAGAGCGGGGCGCAGCAGGTGGCGCTCGACGGTCCCGGTACGCGCGGAGGTTCGGTCGGCGTTGCGTCGGGCGCTGATGCTGTCGGACGTGGGCAGCGCCTGGCTCGCGATGCGCGCGGCGTCGTCGGCATCGGCTTCGTGTTCCCGCTGCAGCTCGACGAGAAACGCGGCGTTGCAGCCGCACTTGACGCCCAGGGTGGGGCGGGAGAGTGCGGAGTGTGCGAGTGGGGGGCCCGCGTGTCGAAGGCGTTCGAAGGCCTCTCGGGCGGTGGGGGTGAGCAGCAGCCAGGGCGCGCCGGGGTCGCCGCCGAGTGGGAGTGCGTCGGCGGTGGTGCGAAAGCGGAGTGGTGGTGTGGTGTGCGCGCGGTGGAGGACGATGTCGAGCGGTGTGTCGGGGGGTGTGCCCTCGGTCTCGGTCTCGGTCGGCGGCGGCGTGCGGGTCGCGACGATCAGTGACGGGTAGGTGGCGGCGTCGAACTGGGCGGGGGCGTCGCTCCAGTCGTGCAGGGCGTGGAGCGTGGTGTCGTGGAGGAGGAGTCGGCGCACGCCGCCGCCGGAGAGGGTGCGCCAGAGTTTGGCCGGCACCAGGAGCGCGAGTGTGCCGGTGGGGCGGAGGAGGGCGACGCTGCGTTCGACGAAGGCAACGGCGAGATCGGGCTGCGTGGCGAAGCCGGTACCGGCGCCGGCGCGTGCGGCGCCGGCACGCCAGGTGGCGAAGCGCATGGCGCGGAACTCGTGGCGGAGGCGTTGCCGCTCGAGCGCGGGGAGTGCGTGCGGGCGCACCCAGGGTGGGTTGCCGATGATGACGGAGAAGCCACGATATGCGGCGACGTCGGCGAAGAGGGCCGCGAAGCGGAAGGGGAGGGCGCCACCGCGGGCGATGCGGGCGCGGTGTGCGGCGAGATCGCGCGCGTCGCGCCGGAGTGTGGCGAGGCGTGTGCGACTGGCGTGCGCGGGCGGAACGCGTTGGCCGAACAGGTCGCGGTGGCGGAGGGCGCTCAGGAGCTCGCGGCGTTCGGTGTGCAGCGCGCGGTGGCGGCGGTCGACCTCGTCGACCGTGCGGCGGCGTTCTTCGCGTGCCAGGTGTGTGGCGAGGCGGCGTTTGCGTACGCCGGTGGCGCGGGCGTAGCGGGTGCGGAGCGTGGCGAGGTGTGTGTGGTCGGGCGGGGCAAAGTCGAAGGTGCCCCCGGCGAGTGAGTCGCCGACGCGGATATGGTGGTCGAGGTTGGGGAGGGGTGGAACGCGTGTGACGTCGGTTTCGGTGCAGTCGATGATGACCGAGAGCCAGAGGCGGAGTTCGCAGAGCCAGACGGCGAGCGGTTCGCGATCGACGCCGAAGAGGGTGGTGGCGAGCAGGTCTCGACGCCGGAGGTGTGTGGGGCGGGTGTCGCCGGCGGCGTGGAGCTGTGCGTCGAGTGTCTCGAGGGTGTGGACGAGAAAGGCGCCGGAGCCGCAGGCGGGGTCGAGGATGCGGAGGGCGAGGATCGCGGCGCGGCGTGGCGCGTCGGTGAGATGGGCCGGGAGCGCGTGCTGGAGCGCCGCGTCGACCGCGGTCGCGACGAGGTGCGGGGGCGTGTAGTAGCTGCCCGAGCGATGGCGATCGGCGGGCGCCATGAGTGACTCGAAGGCGCGTCCCAGCATTTCCGGGTCGACGGCCGCTTCGGAGTAGGTGGCGGTGTCTTCGCGCACGGTGAAGCGGTGGCGGTCGAGGACATCGGCGACGAGGTGCGTGAGGGCGTCGTCGCTGAAGTGCCAATGCCGGAAGCGACGCTCCAGGGCGGTGGGAGTGAACAGGCCGCCGTTGAGGAAGGGGACGGCGCCGAAGGCGCGTGCGGCGGGGGCGCGGTGGCGACGGCGCGTGTTGAGCGTGCCGAAGCAGAGCGGCCGGAGGAGACGGTGATGGAGGCGGCCGCCGCGCGCGAGGGTGTCGAGCGTGTGGTGCAGGAGGAAGTCGCGGCGTCCATCGAGCCAACCCTTGGCTTCGAGGAAGGCGAGGAAGAGGGTGCGCGACGCGGTGAGCAGTGCAAGCTCCCGGCGTTCGCCGGCTGTGGGGCGGAGGCTGCTGCCCGTGCGTTGGGCCCCAGGCGTCGCGGGCGCGAGTGAGCGTGCGAGGGTGTCGATGGCGCCGTCGAGGGCGCGAACGAACCGGCTGCACACGGCGTCCCGCGCGAGGATGTCGAGGCAGCGGGCGTGATGGAGCAGGTCGTCGGGCTCGTCGATCGTGGCGAGGGCGCGCAGCGTGTCGGCGTCGGAGTCGAGGACGCGGTCGCGCTGCACGTGGAGGGCCGCGATGCGCGGATGATGCGCGGCCGGCGCGATGGCAGCGAGGGAGAGTCCGCGGGTGTCTGCGCTGAGCAGCGCGACACTCCAGTACGGGGCGGGGGCGTGGCGCAGCAGCGCGGCGGCGACACGTCGCAGCGTGGTACGGTGGTCGGTGGGCGGCGCGTCGTCGGTGGCGTCGGCACCATCGGGTCCATCGGGTCCATCGGGCCTATCGGCGCCATCGGCGTCGTCGCGCGCGTGCAGCGCAAGCAGACGACGACCTCCCACCGCGTACAGCGTCGCGCTGCGGGCGAGCGTGGTGAGGCCGAGTGCGGCGAGGGTGGTGCGCGAGAGGGCGTCGCCGTCGGTGGGAAACCCCAGTGCACCGGCGAGCGGGCGCAGATGCACGAGGGAGTCGGCGGCGGCGAGGAGTCGGGCGGCGGCGCGGGCGGTGAGCACGCCGGCACGATGCGGCGGGCTCGGTGGCGGTGTGTCATCGGACTGTTGCGCGTGGTATCCGGATGTTGCACTCCGGCACGTCGGCTATCCTTCGGCATGGCGCAACAGCCCGCAGGCGACGATCGCGATGTGCACGACGCCATCGACCATGCCGCGTCGCGCGGCACGGTGGGCGAGGTCGCGCGCGTCTTCTCGTGGCTTGGCGTGTCAGCGTTCGGCGGGCCGGCCGCGCACATCGCGGCCATGGAGGACGCCCTGGTGACGCGTCGGCGCTGGCTCACGCGCGAGGCGTTCGTCGATCTCGTCGGCGCGGCCAACCTCATCCCCGGCCCCAACTCCACCGAGCTGGCCATTCACCTGGGCTACCGTCGTGCGGGGTGGCCGGGACTGTTCGTCGCGGGGGCGTGCTTCATCCTGCCGGCGGTGGCCATCGTGTGGGGGCTCGCGGTCGCGTACGTCGCGTTCGGCACGCGCGTCGAGGTACAGGCCATGCTGGCTGGCGTGCAGCCGGTGGTGCTGGCGGTTGTGGTGCAGGCGTTGTGGCGCCTGCGGGCGGCGGCGCTGCGCGATCGTGTGACCATCGGCATCGCGCTGGCCGTGCTGGTGGGCGTCGTGGCCGGGGTGCACGAGCTGGTGCTGCTGGCTGCGGCCGTGCTCGTGGGTGTGTGGCGCGGGCTGCACCGTGACGGCGCGCCGCCGCCCGCCACCGGCGCACTCGGCATGCTGGCGCTGCCGCCAGTACCATCGCCGTCACCGTCTCCGTCACCGTCGCCACTCCTCCTCCTCGCGCCCGCCGCCATCGCCGCCTCGGCCTCCTCGGCGGCCCTCTCCGCGTGGGTCGTGTTCCGGCACTTCGTCACCATCGGCAGCGTGCTCTATGGCAGCGGCTACGTGCTGCTGGCTTTCCTGCGCAGCACCTTCGTTGACCGGCTGCACGTGCTGAGCGAGGCGCAACTGCTCGATGCGATCGCCATCGGACAGGTCACGCCGGGGCCCGTCTTCAGCGCGGCCACGTTCGTCGGATACCTGCTGGCGGGTCACGCCGGGGCTGCGGCCGCCACCGTCGGCATCTTCCTGCCGGCGTTCGTGGGGGTGGCGGTCACCGCACCGCTGGTGCACCGCATGCGGCGGTCGCCGCGGGTGGCGCCGGTGCTCGACGCCGTCAACGCGGCGTCGCTGGCACTCCTCGGCGCGGTCGTGCTCGTGATGGCACGCGGGGTCGGCGGGAGCGCCCTCTCCGTCGCTATCTTTCTCCTCGCGGCGCTGCTGTTGCTGCGCACCCGCGTCGGCGCCGGCTGGCTGCTGCTCGCGGGTGGCCTCGCCGGCGCCGCGCGTCTTCTTTGACCCACTCCCCTCTGTCCCTCGCTGCCATGCGCACCTGCTGGATCAACGGCCAGTTCGTCCCCGAGTCCGACGCCAAGGTCTCGATCTTCGATCGCGGGGTGCTGTTCGGTGACGGTGTGTACGAGGTGGCCGCGGTGTTCAACGGCCGACTGCTCGACGCCGACCTGCATCTCGCGCGGCTCGTCAAGTCGCAGGCGGCCATCGGCCTGCCGGCGCCGCTCGACACCGCCGCCTGGCTCGACGTCATGCAGGAGGTCGCGACCGCGAACGGCATCGTCGAGGGGCTCGTGTACCTGCAGGTCACACGTGGCGCCGCCGAGCGCGACTTCCCGTTTCCCGCGCAGGTGTCGCCCACCGCGTTTGCGTGGGCGCGTCCCAAGCGCCTGAGCGACGACCCGAACGCCGTGGGCGTGCGCGTGCATGCCGTGCCCGACATTCGCTGGGGGCGGTGCGACATCAAGAGCACGTCGATGCTGGCGCAGGTGCTCGCGAAGAACGCGGCGCGGCAGGCCGGCGCGTTCGAAGCGCTCATGCACGAGGACGGCGTGGTCACCGAAGGCGGCTCGAGCACGCTGTGGATGGTGAAGGGCGGCGCCCTGTTCACGCGGCCGCTGTCGAGCGACATCCTCGCCGGCATCACCCGCGACGTGACGCTCGAGCTGGCCGCCGAGCTGTCCATCCCGGTGCGCGAGGAGGCGTTCACGGTCGCGCAGGCGATCGCCGCCGACGAGCTCTTCCTCACCAGCGCGACCAGCTTCGTCCTCCCCATCACGCAGGTGGACGACGCACAGGTCGCCGGCCGCCTGGTGGGGCCCATCACGACCTCGCTCCGCAACGCGTACCTCGCGCGCGCCGAGCGGCTCACCGCGGCAATCGTCTAGCGAAATCGCGGCGCGCTGCCGCCGGCTCACGCCGAGCGGTAGGCGCGCCCCTTCCACTCCACCGCGTCGCCGCGCGCGATCGCCTGCAGGCAGATGACCAGCAGGACGGCGGCACCGAGCGGGGCGAGCAGTGCACGCCAGCCGGTGTCGCCGTTGGCGCGATTGGCCACGACGAACGCGCCCAGCACGCCGGCCGTCGCCAACATCGCCCACACGGCCGAGCTTGAGGTGGTGAGGTCACCACCGACCGCGGCCTGCCACAACAGCACCGCCATCGGCACCAGCACCGCGAGCGGAAAGCTGAGCAGCAGCAGCGGATACAGCGCCCGCGCGAGCCCGTCGCCGATGGCATGCCGGCCGCCCGCGAAGACGTTCTTGCGCCATCCGCGCACCAGCGGCCCGAGCCCCTCGTACATGCGCGTGCGCAACTGGGTCACGCCGAAGCCCAGCGAGATGCGTCCACCCTGTCGATGGACCGCCTGTGCCATCATCAGGTCCTCGGCCACGAACGCGCGCACCGTCGCGTGCCCTCCCAGTGCATCGTACGCCGCGCGCGAGAGCATGAAGCACTGTCCGTTCGCCACCACCGACTCGGGCCGTCGCGCACGCTCGAGTTGCCGCGTCGCGCCGTAGCGCATCACGAGCAGCAGGAACACCGACGGCTGCACCGCGGCCTCCCACACCGTTCCCGTGTCCTGGCGGCCGGCCACCGAGAGCAGCTCGGCGCCGCGCCGGGCACGCAGTCGCACCATGCGCGTCACCAGCGCCGGTGCGTGCCGCGTGTCCGCGTCGGTGAAAAGGAGCAACTCGCCCGTCGCCGCCTTCGCACCGACCGCGCACGCCCACTGCTTGCCGAACCACCCGTTTGGTAGGTCGGGCGCCTCCACGATGCGAACGCGAGGGTCGTTGCCGGCCGCCTCGCGCGCGAGCGCGCCCGTGCCATCGGTGGAGTGATCGTCCACGACGACGATGTCGAGGTCGGGCCACGTGCTGTCTCGCAGGCTGCGCAGGCACGGGCCGATGTTGGTGGCCTCGTTGCGCGCCGGGAGGATCACGCTCACCCGGGGCGCGGGCGTCGGCGGCGCGTCCGGCTCGTCGAGCAGGTTGGCCGACGCGCGGATGCGGGCGCGCAGCACGAGCGGCGTGAGCAGCCAGGGCAGCGCCAGCAGCGCCGGGAGTGCGAGGACGAACAGGTGGTCGGTCACGCGCGACAAGGTGCCGACCCGCACGGCGGAGTTCCATCCGGCGCCGGGAGGACAGCGGGCCGGCGGCCCGATCGTGACCACGACGTGGCCGCCGCGATACACCGGCGGCGGGTCCACCGTCGCCACCGCGAGGGCGTTACGTTGCAGGCATGCGCTCGCTCGACGTCGGCTTCGCCGTGGAGACTGGACCCGCCGGGGCCTCGCTCGGCCACCCCACCGGCGATGCCCTGCGCGCTCCCCGCGTGCTCGGACCGGGCGCAACCGTGGCCCTGGTGGCGCCGTCGGGCGTGCTCGCCGGTGACGCGGACGTCGACCGCGCCGTGGCGACCGCCGTCTCGCTGGGCTGGCAGCCGCGCGTGGGTGCCTCCGTGCTCGCGCGCGACGGCTATTTCGCCGGCAGCGACACGGCACGCGCGCACGACCTGCTCGCGGCGCTCGACGACGACGCCATCGACGGCATCTGGTGCCTGCGCGGCGGCTACGGCGCCACGCGACTCCTGCCCTTGGTCGCGCCGGCCATCACACGCCACGTGCAGGACCCGCGCCACGCACCCAAGGCGCTGCTGGGCTACTCCGACATTACCGCGTTGCATGCGGCGTGGCAGCAGGCGGGAGGCGTGAGCTATCACGCGCCGGTCGCGCGCGCCGTGCTGCCCCCCTTCTCGCGTGACGCGCTTGTGGCCGCTGTCGGGACGCGCGACGCCGTGTCGTGGCAGGCGCCCGACGCGACGACCGTGCGCGGTGGTGTTGCGACGGGACGGCTCGTGGGCGGCAACCTCGCGCTCATGGCGGCGTTGTGCGGCACGCCGTGGGCCGTGCGCGGGCGCGACGCCATCGTGGTGCTCGAGGACATCGGCGAAGCCACCTATCGGCTCGACCGTATGCTCGTGCAACTGCGGCTGGCCGGCACCTTCGACGGCTGCGTCGCGCTCGCGTGCGGCCAGTTCACCGACTGCCCGGAAGGCGCGGAGGGGGCGCAGCGATCGGTCCACGCCCTGGTGCAGGAACTGGCCGCTGCGCTCAACGTGCCCACCGTCCTCGGGCTGCCCATCGGGCACGTCGATGACCAGTGGACGCTTCCGCTCGGCGGCCTCGCGACGCTCGACGCCGACGCGCACACCCTGCAGTTCCGTACCACGCTCCACTTGTAGCCTCACACGCGTTCCGCGCCACGCCGGCGTGGCGACGCGAGTTCCCCGATATCGCACGCTCTGGAGACCTCCCCATGAAGACCGCCCAGCAGCTCATCGCCGACGCCAAGGCTGCCATCACCGAAGTGACGGCCCGTGAAGTGCAGGACGCGCTCGCGCGCGGCGAAGCGCTCGTCCTCATCGACATTCGCGAACAGAACGAGTGGGCGCTCGGTCATGCCGCGCCGGCGCAGTACATCGGCCGTGGTGTGCTCGAGAGCCAGATCGAAGCCAAGGTGCCGCGCGATGCCCGCGTCGTGCTCATGTGCGCCAGTGGCAATCGGTCGGCGCTGGCGGCGCGCACGCTCACCGAGATGGGTTACCAGAACGTGGCGTCGCTCGCCGGTGGCTTCCGCGACTGGGTGCAGTCGGGCGGCGAGGTCGCCGGCTGAGCGACATGACGCATCCGGCTTCGCCCGCCCTCCTGACGGACGCGCTCGCACACCCCACGCTGCAGCGGCTGCAGCAGCGGCTCGCGCAGCGCGTGCCGCAGGAGGCGCACGACGAGGGGGCGCGCACGGCAGCTGTCGTGGCCGTGCTGCGCGTGCGGGAGGCGCTGCCGGAACTGCTGTTCATCAAGCGCGCCGATCGGGCCGGTGACCCGTGGAGCGGCCACATGGCCTTTCCCGGCGGGCGCCATGAACCCGCTGACACGTCGCTGGAGATGACGGCGGTACGCGAGACCTGGGAGGAGGTGGCGCTCGACCTGCGTGTCGGGCGCCTCCTTGGCCGGCTCGACGATCTTGCGCCGCGCAATGTGACCCTGCCGCCCATCGTCATCCGGCCGTACGTCGCGGTGGTGCCCCACGACGTCACGTTGGTGCCCAGCGAGGAAGTGGCCGCCACGTTCTGGATGCCCATCGACCGACTCGGCCATGCGGATGCGCAGGCCGAGTATGTGCTGCATCATGGTGAGGCGCGGGCGCGTTTCCCCGCGTTTCGCGTGCAGGAGCACATCGTGTGGGGGCTCACCGAGCGCATCGTGCGCCAGTTGCTGCCGCTGCTCGAGCCGTAGGCGACGTTCGCGACACTCCCTCCACCGCCTCTCGTCCATGTCGTTCCCCAACACATCCGTCGTGCGCGCCGTCGCGCTGCTGCTTCCGTTGTCGCTCGTCGCCTGCAGTCGCGGCGGCGTCCCGTCTGCCATTTCCCCGATGGCCGGGAAGCGCGTCGAAGGGGCGCGTGGCATGGTGGCTGCATCGCACCCCGACGCGGCGGCGGCCGGCGCGGCGGTACTGCAGCAGGGCGGCAACGCGATCGACGGCTTCGTCGCGACGGCGTTCGCGCTGTCGGTCACCGATGTCTCGCAGACCGGGCTCGGGGGCGGTGGCGCGATGACGTACTACGACGCGACCGCCAAGCGGGTGGAGCACCTCTCGTTCTACCCGCGCACCGGTGCCGACCCCGCGTGGGGCCGTGCGGAGCCGGCGAATGCGCGTGGCCCCGGCCGTGGCGCCGCGACGCCGGGCATGGTGGCCGGGCTGCTCGAGGCACATCGGAAGTACGGGAAGTTGCCGCTCGCGCAGGTCATGGCGCCGGCGATCAAGCTCGCGCGCGAAGGCTTCATCGTGTCGCCGCTCTTGGCGCGCACCATCGTGAGTTCGCGCGCCAAGCTGCAGGTCGATTCGCTGGCGTCTGCGCGCTTTCTGCCGGGGGGCACGGCACTGCGCCCTGGCGATCGGCTGGTGCAACCGGAGCTCGCCGCAACGCTCGAGCGTGTGCGCGACCAGGGGCGCGACGGCTTCTACACGGGCATCGTCGCCCAGCAACTCGCGGCCAAGGTGCAGGCGCAGGGCGGCCTCATCACCGCGCAGGACATGGCGGCGTATCCCGTGGCCACGATGCGTCCGCTGTGCACCACCTGGCGAGGCTACACCGTCCTCGGCGCGCCACCGCCGATGGGCGGCTCGAGCGTGTTGGAGATGCTGCATCTCGCCGAAGCCAGTGGCGTGACGCGCGCCGGTGGCTTCACCGATCGCCCGGACGCGGTGGTCAAGATGGCGGACATCCTGCGCATCGCCGGCGCCGATGCGAACCGGTGGCGTGGCGATCCGGCGTCGCTGCGCGTCCCGGCGCGCGGCGTGTCGCAGGCGGGCTATGCGACCGCGCGCGCGTCGCTGGTGGGCGGTGCCCTCGCCGACACGGTCACGGCGGGCGATCCATGGGCCTTCGACACCACCGCGGCGCCGGGGCAGTGCGCGACGCTCGACCCCTATCCGGCGGTGCCTGCGGGCGCATCGGCGCCGAGCGATGGGGCGACACGCGATGAGCCGGTGCACGCGCAGCCCGCGTCGGAGGACGGCCAGAGCCTCACGTCGCACCTCGCAGTGGTCGACGCGCAGGGGAACGCCGTGTCGGCCACCACCACGGTTGGAGTGCTCTTCGGCTCCGGCGTGTACACCGGCGGCTTCTTCCTCAACTCGTCGGCGAACAACTTCGATGCCCGCACGCGCGGCACGCATCGCTACGCCAACTCCACGATGTCGCCGACGCTCATCCTCGAGAACGGCCGCGTGCGCCTCGCGATCGGGTGTGCGGGGAGTCAGTACATCCAGCCCGCCATCGCCCAGGTGACCCTGCGGATGCTTGCCTTCGGTGAAGATCCGTTCGTGGCCGTCGCCGCACCGCGCATCTATGCGTCGGCACCGCTCAAGGACGTCGAGGTGGAGCCCGGCTTCACGACGCCGGTGTATCAGGCGCTGGTCGCGCGCGGGTACACGCCCACGAGTCGCGTCGCCGACATCACCTTCGGCGGCATCCACGCCGTGTACGTCGCGCCGAATGGCACGCGCATCGGTGTGGCCGATCCGCGGCGGGATGGGGTCGCGGCGGGGTACTGACGAACGACGGGAGCGGAACAACGGAAGACGAACCACGGGAGCGGAACGACGAGACCACGGTGAAAACGGGCACGCGTCCTCACCGCCTCTCCCGTAGTCCCGCCCTCCCGCTCCCGTCGTTTCACTTCCGCTGTGCTGCTCCCGTAGTCAGCCCCTCACAGTCCGGCCTCCCTCGCCAGGTCCCCCAACGCGGTCCGATCCCGCACGCCGACCTTGTCGTAGATGTTGGCCAGGTGCGTGCCGGCCGTGCGCGCGGTGATGCCAAGCTGCGCGCCGATGGCCTTGTTCGAGAGGCGCCGCGCGACGAGACGGACGATGTCCAGCTCCCGTGCCGAGAGCGACGCGAACGCGCGTGGGGCTGTCGTGTCGTGAGGCGCGGGTGTCGGCACGCGTGCCCCGAGCGCGCGCAGCATGGCCCGGGCCGTCTCCTGCGCCGGCGCGGCGCCGAGCGTGTCGAACATCGCGAGGGCCGCGCGTGCCTCGAGGACGGCATCATCGCGTGCGCCCGCCGCCATGCAACTGCGCGCGAGGCGGAGGCGGGTTTGCGCGGCGTCGAAGGGGAAGGGCACCGCCTCGAACTGCGCGATCGCGCGCTGCAGGTGGGCAATGGCCTCGGTGTGCGCGCCGCGGGCCGTCGCCATCTCGCCGTCAATGACCGCAAGCCACGCGGCACCGATGGGATGCGCGAGCTGCGCCGCGTCGCGCGCCAGGCGGCCGCGCACCAGGTGCAGGGCCTCCGCGTCGCCGCAGGCGAGTGCGGCCTCCGCCATGGCCGGTAGCAGGCGATACACCGACCAGGCCACGTAGCCCGTCCGCTCCGCCATCGCGAGGGCCTCACGACCGAGCGTGAGCGCCGCCGCGTGCTCGCCGGACGCCACGAGCGTGCGCACCCGCGCAACGTGGGCAGGCAGCACGCCGTGCACCTCGAAGGGCCGCGCGCGGTCGGTCGCGCCGGCATCCAGGACCTCCCACGCCTCGTCGACCAACCGGTGCGCCTGTGCGAGGTCACCGCGCATCGCGTACACACCGCTCAACCAATGCAGCAGGCGGGCACGCAGCGTCGTCTGGTCCAGGGCGCGGGCGAGCGCCACCGCCGATTCCCCTTCGGCCAGCGCGCGGTCCCACGCTCCGGTCCCGGCGTGGTACTCGATCGCGATCTCCGCACAGCGCAACTCCAGCAGCGGCGATGCGAGTTCGCGCGCGAGGCGCGTGGCCTCGTGCAGGTGGGTCGTGAGGGCATCGGTGCGGGACGTGAGCCCTGCCAGCACCGCGGCCCCGTAGTGCGCGTGCCACCGCACATTGCGCTCACCGCTGCGTTCGGCGAGCTGCACGGCGCTGCGTGCGTAGGCCCAGGCGCGATGCGCAGGCCCCGTCCACAAGTGCAGCATCAGCTGCAGCCGGTGCGCGCGTGCCAGCAGTGCGACGTCGTCGAGCGACTCGGCCATCGTGAGGGCCTCGGACAGGTCGCGCTTCGCGGCGTCCGCCTGCCCGAGCGCCTGCAGGGCATCGCCGCGGGCGAGTTGAGTGCGCACCACGAGCGCCGTGTCACCGGCCGCGCGGGCTCGTGCGACCGCGGTCGCGAAGTGCTCGAGCGCCTCCTCACGCCGGCCGAGGGCCTGCAACGCGAGGCCGTAACGGCGCTCCGCGATCGCGACCGCGAGGTCGTCCCCGGTCTCGAGTGCCGTCGCGATCGCGCGTCGGGCGAGCTCGATCACGCGATGGAAGTCACCGAGGCGCCGATAGGCCCGCATCAGCTCGTCCAGCAGGGCGCGGCGTAGCGCCGCGTCGAGCGGAGCGTCGGGATCGGTCGCGTCGTCGAGTGTTGCGCCGTCCGGCAACCGCTGCGCCAGCGCATCCCAGCGGTCGAGCGCCGCCTGCAGCATCGTCACGCCCTCGCGCCGCGCGAGCCGCGCCATCGCATCGCGCCCGGCGCGCACCAGCCACCCGATCGCGCGGGTCGTCTCCTGCCGCGGATCGGCATGGAGCCAGTGCGTCGCGATCGCGTCGACGTCGGCGGCCCCATCGCGGGGCATCGCCTCCAGCGCGAGGGCGAGGGCGCCGTGCCAGGCGCGCGCACGGACCCGCCCGACCGTGTCGAGCAGCGCCTGCTGCAGCAGCGGATGGACGAACCGGTAGGCGATCGCGTCGCCCTCCGCCTGTTCGGCCACGAGCCCCGCGGCCCGCAGCGGCTGCAGCGCCGACTCGAGCGTGGTGTCGTCCGCACCCAGCACCGCGCGCACCACGTCGTGTCGAGCGGTCGTGCCTGCGACGGCCAGCAGCTCGGCCACGGCACGCGCCTCGGCGGTGAGACGCTCCAGGCGCGCCTCCAGCACGTCGCGCACCGACGGCGGCAACGCGAGGGTGTCGACATGCCACCCCGTCCATCCCTCGCTGCGTCGGTGGAGATCGCCGCGCACGACCAGTTCGCGCAGGAGCTGGTCGACGAAGAAGGCGTTGCCCTGCGTCGCGTGATGCAGGCGATCGGCGAAGTCCGCCACTGCGGTCGGCGTGGCGGCGAAGTGCCCCACCAGCACCTCACAGACGGCATCGCGGGTCAAGGGCGCCAGGGCCAGGTCACGCGCGACGCCCCGTGCGCGCAGCGAACGCGTGACCAGGCGCAGGTCGTCCGCGACCGCGCGCTCCGTCTCGTTCCACGTGGCCACCAGCAGCAGGCGCTGCGCGCCGACCTGTCGCCCGAGCACGTGCAGCAGCTCGATCGAGGCGCTGTCGGCCCATTGCAAGTTTTCGAGCGCGAGGAGCAACGGCTGGCGTTCTGTCAGACGCGCGAGCAACTGCGCGACCGCCGCGTGCAGCCGCACGCGCTGCTCGGCGGGCGACACGCCGCTGTCGCGCGGTCGATCGCGCGTGGCGGCGTCCGCACGATCCCACAGGGTCGGCGCGAGTACCGAGAGGAGCGTGGGGTCACCACGCGTGAGCCGCATGCGCGCACCCGCATCGAGTGCCTGCAGCAGCGGCGTGAGGGCATCCGCGAACACGGCGAAGGGGTTGGTGGCGGCAAGCGCCGACGCCTCGCCGATGGCCACCTGCCAGTCGTCGCTGCGCGCGTGGTGCGCGGCCTCTCGCAGCAGACGGGTCTTGCCGACGCCGCCGTCGCCGGACAGGAAGAGCACCTGGCCCGAGCCGTGGGCTGCGGCCTGCCGCAGTTGCGCGAACACTGCCAACTCCTGCGCGCGCCCCGCGAACGGCAGCGGTCGCGCGAGCTCCGGAATCGGGGAGGCCACATCGGACGCACTGCGTCGTCCCATCGGAAGGTCTGGTTGAAGCCGAGATGCAACCCGCGCGCGTCGTCGCGTCGTCGCCTGCACGATGCGCGGTCCCGCCGCCCCCGACGATACGTCACGTGACGCAGGGGTGCGGCCCATCGGCGACGATGGGCTCTTGTGCTCGATATTTAGTGCATCCTAAATTGTCCGCATGGCCGACCCAAATACCCCCGCCGCGCCTGACGCGGCGCCCGATCTCCACCACATCTCCCCGGACGCGGGGTGGCGGCGCGCCCGCCTCGCGCCGTCGCTGGCCGAGGTCCATCGCTCCGTCGAGGTGCACGGCGCGACCTGGTTCCGGAAGCTCCTCGCCTTCGCCGGGCCCGGCTATCTCGTGGCCGTCGGCTACATGGATCCGGGCAACTGGGCCACCGATCTCGCCGGTGGCTCACGCTTCGGCTACACGCTCCTCTCGGTCATCCTGCTGTCCAACCTGATGGCCGTGCTGCTGCAGGGGCTCGCCTCGAAGCTCGGCATCGTCACCGGACGCGACCTGGCCCAGGCGTGCCGCGACCACTACTCACCGCGCGTGTCGTTCGTGCTGTGGGTCCTCTGCGAGATCGCCATCGCCGCCTGCGACCTCGCCGAAGTCATCGGCTCGGCCATCGCCCTCAACCTGCTGTTCGGGATGCCGCTGCCCTGGGGCATTGCCCTCACCGCGCTCGACGTGCTGCTGGTGCTCTACCTGCAGAACAAGGGCTTCCGCCTGCTCGAGGCGCTCGTGATCGCGCTCGTGGCGGTCGTGGGCGGCTGCTTCCTCTTCGAGCTCGTCATCTCGCGTCCCGACATGGCCGCGGTGGCGCGCGGGTTCATCCCGTCGACCGAGATCGTGCGCAACCCCGAGATGCTCTACATCGCCATCGGCATCCTCGGCGCGACGGTCATGCCGCACAACCTGTACCTGCACTCGTCCATCGTGCAGACGCGCAAGTATGCGGCCGACACCGAGGGCAAGCGCGAGGCCGTGCGCTTCGCCTTCATCGATTCGACCATCGCCCTCACCTTCGCCCTCTTCATCAACGCGGCCATCCTCATCGTCGCGGCCGCCACGTTCTATCGCACCGGCAACACGCAGGTGGCGGAGATCCAGGATGCGCACCAGCTGCTGACGCCGCTCCTCGGCGTGGCCGGCGCGAGCACGGTGTTCGCCCTCGCGCTGCTGGCGTCGGGGCAGAATTCCACGCTCACCGGGACGCTCGCGGGACAGATCGTCATGGAGGGGTTCCTCGACCTCCGCATCCGCCCCTGGCTGCGTCGGCTCATCACCCGCGCCATTGCCATCGTGCCGGCGGCCGTCGTCGCGATATTTTACGGCGAGCAGGGCACGGCCCGGCTGCTGGTGTTCAGCCAGGTCATCCTCTCCCTGCAGCTTTCGTTCGCGGTGTTCCCCCTGGTCCGCTTCACGTCCGACCGATCCAAGATGGGCGAGTTCGCCAACTCGACACCGCTGCGCATCGCGGCGTACCTGGTCGCCACCGTCATTGCCTCCCTCAACGCCTGGCTGCTCGTGCAGACCGCGCGCGAGATGCTGGCCTGATGTACCGGCGCATCCTCGTCCCGCTCGAGCACACGGCGTACGATCGCGTCATCCTCGATCACGTCCGCGAGCTCGCCACGCTCTGCCGGTCCTCGCTGCTGCTCATCCACGTTGCCGACGGCTTCGCCGCGCGACACCAGCACGCGCTCAAGTTGCGCGAGTCGGAGGAGATGCGCATCGATCGCGAGTACCTCGAGGAGTGGTGCGCGCGCCTGCGCAGCGAGGGCTTCGAGACCGATTCGATCCTCGCCGGTGGCGACCCGGCGAGCGAGATCGCGGCCGCCGCCGAGCGGGAGTCGTGCGACCTGATCGCCATGGCGGTGCACGGACACCGCGGCCTGCAGGACGTGCTGTACGGCACCACCGCCAACGACGTGCGGCATCGCACCATGGTGCCGGTGCTCATGGTGCGCGGCCCGGCCACCGGGCGCACGCGCCGCGAGACCAAGTGACCGCCCCCTCCCCGCGGGCCCTCACCGAACCGGTCGAGGACTATCTCAAGGCCATCTACGAGCTCGAGCGTCGCAACGGCGCGGCATCGACGAGCGAAGTCGCGCTGGCACTCGCGGTGGCGCCGGCGTCGGTCACCGGCATGGTGCGCCGACTCGCGGCGCAGGGGTACCTCGATCACGTGCCCTATCGCGGCGTGCAGCTCACTGCGGCAGGACGCGCGGCCGCACTCCGTACGATCCGCCGGCACCGCATTCTCGAGACGTATCTCACACAGGTGCTTGGCTACCCCTGGGACCGTGTGCACGACGAGGCCGAGCGCCTCGAGCACGCCGCGTCGGACGAACTCATCGAGTGTCTCGCGGCCGCGCTCGGACATCCGACGTCTGATCCGCACGGGGCGCCCATTCCCACCGTCGATGGTCTGGTGGACGAGCGCGTGCATCGCACGCTGGCCGACCTCGCCGTGGGGCACACGGCGCGCATGGTGCGCGTCGCGAGCGACAAGGATCCTGACCTGCTCCGCTATCTCGCGGACATTGCCCTGCGTCCGGGCGCCGAAGTGACGCTCGTGGCACGTGCGCCGTACGACGGCCCGCTCACCCTGCGCATCGGCGAGGCCCAGCCCATCGTCGGGCCAAACCTCGCCGCGCAGGTCCTCGTCGAACCGGTGCTGACACCGGCCCCGGCATCCGCAGCGTCTGCCACGGAGCCGAAGCCGGCCGCGTCACGCGCGCGGCGTCGCTGATCGCCAGCAAGCGCCACCGCACGCGTGTCGCACGGTCACCGCATCACGTCGCGCTCTGCACGAGCTTGCGCGTCTCCGCCGAGAGTCCGGGCGACTTGAGCAGCTCCTTGAGGCGACGGGCATCGTTCCGGGCCGGCGCGTACTGTTTCGCGTCGGTGTGCAGCCAGATCGCATCGAGCAGCGCGCGCGCTTCGGTGTCTGCGTCGCCCTTCATCTGGGCATCCGCCGCCAGACGCTCGAGCACGATGGCCGCTTCCCGGTTGTACGACTGCGCGTACAGCACATGGGCGAGGCCGAATGTCGACGCGACCGGCAGGCGTCCCTCGTCACGGTCGAGTGCCACGGCCATGACGAACTGGCGACGCGCTTCGGTGAAGTCGCCCTGCTCCAACGCCTGCTTCGCGCGTGCGATCAGCGCGTCCGACGCGGGCGAACCCGGCGCGGGAGCGGCGGGCGCAGGCGCCGTCACGGCGGCGCGACCGGGCGGCACCGGCGTCGGCGAGGGGATATCGGTGGTGACACTCTGGACCGCCGCGACGGCGGCAAGCACGATCGTCAGCATGGGTCGATCTCCGGCTAGCGTGTATGTAAAGGGCAGGTCCGTCGTCGGCCTGCGTGCAATAGGAAACGGCAACCGCACGCAGAGGATTCAACACGGGGCCGAGTCGCGTGCGGCGGTGACGAGATGAACGCCGCGCGATTCCGGTTGGGGGCGCAGGGGTGGAACTACCCCGCGTGGGTCGGGCCCTTCTTCCCCGACGGCACGCGCGGCGCGGACTTCCTGCGCGTCTATGCGCGCGCATTCGATACGGTGGAAATCGACGCGACCTTCTATGCCATTCCACCGGCGAGCACCGTGCGTGGGTGGGCGTCGCGCGTCACGGCAGGCTTTCTCTTCACGAGCAAGCTGCCGCAGGAGATCACGCACGAACGGCGTTTCGTGGCCTGCGCCGACACGCTCGCCGCGTTTACCGACCGCATGCGCGAGCTGGGGCCACACCTCGGACCCATCCTCATCCAGTGCGGCCCGGACTTCCTCCCGGCGGAGCGGGATGCCCTCGCCGCCTTCCTGCCGCTCCTGCCGCGCGACCTGCGCTTCGCGATCGAGTTCCGGCATCGCCAGTGGATCTCGCGCGAGACGCTCGACCTGCTCTCGACGCATCGCGTCGCGCTCGCCCTCAGCGACGGCAAGTGGATCCCCCGCGCGTGGCTGTTGCGGCTCACCGAGACACCCACGGCCGACTTCACCTACCTGCGGCTCATGGGTCCCGACCGCACGCTCACCGACTACTCACGCATCCAGGTCGATCGCACGGTCGAGCTCGATGCCTGGGCCGCCGTGCTCCCGGCACTCGCCGAGCGTGTCACCGTGTTCGGTCTCGTGAACAACCACTTCGCGGGGCACGCACCGGCCTCCCTGCGCATGCTGCAGCAACGGCTGGGGCTCCCGACCGTCGACCCACGCACCATCGGCGACCAACCCTCGCTGTTCGGCTGAGCCCGCGCGCCTGCGGTATCTTGCAGCATGCACGCCGCCGCCTACCCCGATGCCGCCCGCCGCCTCGCGCAGGGGGCCTCGATGCACCCGCACGACCTGCTGGGGGCGCACCCCTACACCGAGCAGCGCGTTGCCGGTGTCATGGTCCGCGCACACCTCCCGCGTGCCACCGACATCGCCGTGGTCCTCGGCGAGGGCGACGACGCGCAGCGTCACCCCATGACGCTCGACACGCACGGCATCGCCAGCGTGTTCCTTCCCGATCGCACGGTGCCGCTGCGCTATCGCCTCGAGGTCACGGACGCCGATGGCCAGGTCGTGCTGCGCGACGATCCGTATCGCTTCCTGCCGACCGTCGGCGAGATGGATCTGCACCTCATCAACGAAGGGCGCCACCTGCGCCTCTGGGAGCGCCTCGGTGCGCACCCGCGGGTCATCGATGGCGTGGCGGGGACGGCGTTCGCGGTGTGGGCCCCGAATGCGGTGCGGGTGTCCGTGGTGGGCGATTTCAACGGCTGGGATGCGCGCGTGCATCCCATGCGCATGCTCGGTACGAGCGGTGTCTTCGAGCTGTTCATTCCGGCCGTCGAGGCCGGTGCGTACTACAAGTACGACATCCTCACCCGCACGGGTGCACAACGCCTCAAGACCGATCCGCTGGCCTTCGCCCTCGAGCCGTCGCCCGGCTTCGCGTCCATCGTGCAGGGGCCGTCGCGCTATGCGTGGCAGGACGGCGCGTGGCTCGCGCGTCGCGCCGAGTCGGATGCGCGACGGGAGCCGATGCTGGTGTACGAGGTGCATTTGTCTTCGTGGCGTCGCAGCGCCGAGGGCGCGCCGCTCACGTACCGCGAGATCGCGCCCATGCTCGCCGCGCATGTGCGCCGGCTCGGCTTCACGCACGTCGAGCTGCTGCCGGTGCAGGAGCACCCCTTCGGGGGCTCGTGGGGCTACCAGGTGGGTGGCTACTTCGCCCCGACGTCGCGCTTCGGCACCCCCGACGACTTCCGCTTCTTCGTCGACACGCTGCACCAGGCCGGCATCGGCGTGCTGCTCGACTGGGTGCCGGCGCACTTCCCGCGCGACGACTGGGCGCTGCGTCGCTTCGACGGCACCGCCTGCTACGAGCACGAAGATCCCCGCCTCGGCGATCACCCCGAGTGGGGCACGCACATCTTCAACTACGCGCGGCACGAGGTGCGCAACTTCCTGCTCGCCAACGCGCTCTACTGGATCGAGCAATTCCACTTGGACGGCCTGCGTGTCGACGCGGTGGCCTCCATGCTCTACCTCGACTACGGTCGCGAGGCAGGGCAGTGGCTGCGCAACAAGTACGGCGGGCGCGAGAATCTCGAGGCGGTGACGTTCCTGCGGCAGCTCAATCACGCCGTGCAATCGCTGCACCCGGGCGTGATCACGGTGGCCGAGGAGAGCACGGCGTGGCCCAAGGTGACGCACCCCATCGCCGAAGGGGGACTGGGCTTCACGTTCAAGTGGAACATGGGGTGGATGCACGACACCCTTGACTACTTCCGGGTCGATCCGTTCTTCCGGAAGGGGGCGCACGACAAGCTCACCTTCGCCATCTGGTACGAGTGGAGTGAGGCGTTCGTCAATCCGCTCTCGCACGACGAGGTCGTGCACCTCAAGAAGTCGCTGCTCGAGAAGATGCCGGGCGACGAGTGGCAGCGGTTCGCCAACCTGCGCGCCCTCATCGGCTACTCCGTCACGCGCCCCGGCAAGAGCCTCTTCTTCATGGGCACCGAACTCGCGCCGTACGGCGAGTGGAACCACGATGTGAGCCTGCCGTGGCACCTGCTGGAGGATCCGCGGCGCGTCGGGCTCATGGAGTATGTGCGGGCGCTTGGCGCGCTCTATCAGGCGCACCCGTGCTTCTGGCGCGCCGATCATGAGCCCGGTGGCTATCGGTGGATTGACGTCGCCGATCGCGAGCAGAGCGTGATCTCGTACCTGCGCCTGCCGGGCGGCCCGAAGGTGGTCGACGTGCCCGAGGCGCCCGTCGCCGCGAAGGTGCCCAGGAAGTCCAACAAGGCGCGCCGCGCGAGCGCGACCGCCGTGACCGCCGCGACCCCAGCACCACCGCCGGACGCCCATGCGGTCGTCGTGCTCAACCTCACACCGGTGCCACGCGCGGCGTACCGGCTCGGTGTGCCGCAGGCGGGGCGCTATCAGGTCGCGCTCAACTCCGACGAGGCGCGCTTCGGCGGCAGCGACTACGCCACCGCGTTCACCGTCGATGCGGACGGTGCACCCTGGCACGGCTTCCCGCAGTCCATCGAGATCGCATTGCCCCCGTTGTCAATGCTCGTGCTGCTCCCCGTGGCGAGCGGCGATCTCGCGCCGCGTGACGTCGTGTCGCACGCCGCCGTGTCGGCTGCCATCGCGGAGCCGCCCGCCACGCCCGACGCTGCCACTCCGGTCGCCAAGTCGCCGCGCGCGCGGCGCACGCGCAAGAAGTCGTGACCCGTCGCGCACGGCTCGTCGGATTCGGCCTGGTCACGCTCGTCGCCATCGCGACGTGCATTCGGCTGGGCATCTGGCAACTCCATCGGCTGGACGAGCGTCGCGCGCGCAACGCCGACGTCCAGGCGCGCGGCGCCCTGCCGCCGCTCTCGCTGGCCGCGCTGCACGGCCGCGACAGCGCGGACGTGCATTGGATGCGCGTACAGGTGCGCGGGCGTGCCCACTACGAGCGGGAGGCGGTCCAGGCGGCACGCACGCAGGCCGGCGCGCCTGGGGTGTACCTGCTCACGCCCGTCACCCCGCTCGCCGCCGACAGTGCCGGGTGGGGCGATACCGCCGTGCTCGTGCTGCGCGGCTACCTGCCGTCGGCCGACGGGCGGACGTGGAATGTCGACGCGGCGCGCGAGGCGCCGGCCCCCAACGACACGATCGCGTTCGAGGCCCTCGTCACCTCGTTTCCGCCGGCCCGCGCCGGCGCGGCGCGCCTTCCCTCGGCGCCACGGGCCGTGCGAGTGCTCGACCGCGACACCCTCGAAGCCATCGTCGGCCGCCCGCTGGCACCCGTGGTGCTGCTCGCCCTCGGCGATACGGTGCTCCGCGATGTGACCAAGCCGGCGCGGGTGCCGCCACCGCCGGCCTCGGACGGGCCACACCTGTCCTACGCGCTGCAGTGGTTCGGCTTTGCGACGGTCTTTGCCATCGGGTTCGTGGCCTTCGCGCGCGGCCAACAGCGGCGTCGCGACGGCGCCTGAGAGGCCGCGTCGGGCGGCTCGCGCCAGATGCGTTGTGCGCCTGCCACACCACCGGCTGTGTTGCGCCGTCGCATCATGTGCGGCGGAATCGCGTCGCCGTCCCACTTCGAGACGCGACGTAAGTCGTTGTCATTCAACAATCAGCACCTGCAGGCGAACTGTACCATAACGGCGCGGAGGTTGCACCTCCCACCGGCATGACCACCGCCCAGACGCTCATCCGCTCGGTCGCCCAGCGCTTCGCCGGCACCGTGATCCGGCTCCTCGTGGGAGCGCTCTCGCTTGGCACCACGACGCTGTGGGCCCAGGAGATGCCGCCAATGGCGCCGCCGGCGTTCCACGTGACGCCGTCGTTGGTCCCCGCCGTGCCTCCGGCCGTTCCCGCCCCCACGCTCGCGCCGGCGGCGGAGCGCCTGCTTCCCGTGGCAGCGCCGGCGCCGGTCTACTCGGTCGCCACGCGCGGATTCTTCCGGCGGAGGGGCCCACGTGGCGCACGGATGGGCGGTGGGGGCAGCGGCGGGCTCGGGGCCGACCTCACCCCGACGTTCGCGCCGGTGGAGGCACCCGCGCGCGGCCTGCTCGCGCCCACGGCGCGCGTCCTGCGCGGGGTGCTGTCGCTCGTGCGCCTGCCAGCGCACGAGCCCAGCCCCTACGGTCGCCCGATGCTGGTGTACTCGAAGCCCGCGGCGCGCACGTCCGTCGGGCGGTAGACGTTCCGCAGGTCCACCAGCGCACGACGCTTCATGGCCGCGCCCAGGCGCTCGAAGTCGAGCGCACGGAACTCGTTCCACTCGGTGATGAGCACCAGCACGTCGCAGCCTTCGGCCGTCTCGTAGGCGTCGCGGCACCAGGTCACACCCGGCAGCATCGACTCCGCCTCGTGCATCGCCGCCGGATCGTGCGCACGGACCGCCGCACCGGCATCCTGCAGCGCAGGCACGATCGCGAGACTCGGCGCATCGCGCATGTCGTCGGTGTTGGGCTTGAAGGACACGCCCAGCACGCCCACCGTCTTGCCGCGCATGTTGCCGCCGCACAGCTGCATCACGCGTGATGCCATGACTCCCTTGCGACGGTCATTGACCTGCACGACCGCTTCCACGATGCGTGCGGGCGCGCCGTACTCCTGCGCCGTGCGCACGAGCGCGAGCGTGTCCTTCGGGAAGCACGACCCGCCGTACCCCGGCCCCGCGTGCAGGAACTTGCGGCCGATGCGGCCGTCGAGTCCCATCCCCTTCGCCACGTCCTGCACGTTCGCGCCGACCTTCTCACACAGGTCGGCCATTTCGTTGATGAACGTGATCTTCGTGGCCAGGAACGCGTTCGCCGCGTACTTGGTCAGCTCGGCCGTCTCGAGCGTCGTCAGGATGACCGGCGTCTCCGCGAGGTACAGCGGGCGGTAGAGCGCCTTCATGATCTCCTGCGCGCGCTCCGACTCGGCGCCGATGACGACGCGGTCGGGGCGCATGAAATCGTTGATCGCCGAGCCTTCGCGCAGGAACTCCGGGTTCGACGCGACGTCGAAGTCCGCGGTCGGGTTCACCTCGCGGATGATCTGCGCCACGCGACGTCCCGTGCCCACCGGCACCGTGCTCTTCGTGACGACAACGGTGTAGCCGGTGAGCGCGCGCGCGATCTGCGCGGCGGCTTCGTCCACGAAGCGCAGGTCGGCGTGGCCGTCACCGCGCCGCGACGGCGTGCCGACGGCGATGAACACCGCATCGGCGCCGGCGACGGCGGCCGCGAGGTCGGTCGTGAACGTCAGGCGCCCGCTCTGCACGCCCTTCGCCACGAGCACGTCGAGCCCCGGCTCGTAGATCGGGATCTCGCCCGCCCGCAGCCGCTCGATCTTGCGCGCGTCGACGTCCACGCACGTCACGTCCGGCCCGAACTCCGCGAAGCAGGCACCCGACACCAGGCCCACATAGCCCGTGCCGATCATCGTGATCTTCATCGACCGTCAGTCTCCAAAGCCATAGTAGTCGCGATACCACGCGACGAATCGCCCGACGCCCACTTCCACCGGCGTGCGTGGCGCGAAGCCCACGTCCTCCACCAGCGCCTCGACGTCGGCGTACGTCGCCGGCACGTCGCCCGGCTGCATGGGCAGCATGCGCTTCTCCGCGGTCCGGCCGAGCGCCTGCTCCAGCGTCGCGATGAGGTGCATCAGCTCGACCGGGTTGTGGTTGCCGATGTTGTACAGCCGGTAGGGCGCGCGGCTCGTGGCCGGGTCGGGCGTCGCGCTCGACCAGGTCTCATTCGGCGTCGCCGTGTGGTCACTCGTGCGGATCACCCCTTCGACGATGTCGTCGATGTAGGTGAAGTCGCGCTGCATGCGGCCGTGGTTGAACACGTCGATCGGCCGCCCTTCGAGGATCGCCTTGGTGAACAGGAACAGCGCCATGTCCGGGCGGCCCCACGGGCCGTACACCGTGAAGAAGCGGAGCCCCGTGGTCGGCAGGCCGTACAGGTGGCTGTACGTGTGCGCCATCAGCTCGTTCGCCTTCTTCGTCGCCGCGTAGAGCGACAGCGGATGGTCGACGTTCTGGTGCACCGAGAACGGCATCGCCGTGTTGGCCCCGTACACGCTCGACGACGAGGCGTACGTGAGGTGCGCGACCTCGGCGTGCCGGCACCCTTCGAGGATGTTGATGAAGCCGACGAGGTTGCTGTCGATGTACGCGTGCGGGTTGGTGAGCGAGTACCGCACGCCCGCCTGCGCCGCGAGATGGATGACGCGATCGAACCGCTCGGCCGCGAACAGCGCCGCCATCGCCGCGCGATCGACCAGGTCGATGCGCACGTGACGATAGCCCGGCTGGCTGGCGAGTCGCGCGAGGCGCGCCTCCTTCAGCGTCGGGTCGTAGTAGTCGTTGACGATGTCCAGCCCGACGACTTCATCGCCCCGCGCGAGCAGGCGCGCGCTCGTGTGGTAGCCGATGAAGCCGGCAGCGCCGGTGACCAGGATCTTCGCCATGCTTGGAGTCTCGTTCGGGAGTGCGGTCAGGATGGACGATCCACCCGTCCCGGGGGCCACGACGACGCATCCACCCCCGACGGGTCCGGCGCGAGGCCGCTCCCGCCCGGCGCGTCCGTCCCCGCCGAGCCTGACCGCTGCAACAGCACCACCGCCACCATGATCGCCACACCGCCACCCACCGTGCCAGCGCCCAGCGGTTGGCCCAGCAGGCCCACCCCGAGCAGCGTCGTCCAGAACGGCTCGACCGTACTGGTGATGGCGGTACGCACCGGGCCCAACACCCGCAGCCCCGCAAGAAACCCCAGGAAGGCGCCGGCCGACAGCAGCCCCTGCAGGACACTCGCGCCCAGCGCGACCGGGTCCGGGCCCGTGCGCAGCGCGCCGTCCGCGATCGCCCAGGTCAGGAAGAGCGCCGCTCCGCCACAGGAGATCGCGAGCGCCACGTCGAGCCCTTCACGCGCAGCCTGCAGCCGTCCCAGCACGGGGATGTAGAAGGCGTAGACCAGCGCCGCGGCGAGGATCACCGCGACGCCCACGGCCGGGAGCGCGGCCGCATCGGGCGCGCCCACCATGGCGGCGATGCCACTCAGCGACAGGAGCAGGGCCACGGCCTTGCGTCCATCCATCGACTCGGTGCCGCGCAGCATCGCCATGAGCGCGACCCACGCCGGGTACGTGTAGAACAGGAACGAGGCCGTGGCCGCGGGAAGCCAGCGCAGCGCGAGCAGCGCGAGCGTGGCCACGGTGGCCTGCCCGCCCCCCGCCACGAGCAGCATTTGCGGCGCATACCACGGCGCCGGCGCCGCGGCCGCACTGCGGCCATGCGCCGGCGGTCGACCGAGCCCTGCCCGGCGACGCCACGCCGCCACCGCGAGCAGCAGCAGGGCGGTCGTGAGGTAGCGAACCGCCTGCACCCCCGACAGTGCGAAGCCGCGCTCGGTGGCGATGATCGTGAGCGGGGAGATCGAGCCGAAGCAACAGGCGCTCACCGCCACCGCCAGCGTGCCGCGCAGCACACGGGCAGCGGCGTTGCCTGTCGGCGCGCTCAGAGCAGCGTCCCGCGCAGCAGCATGTACGCGACGCTGAAGTAGACGCTGATGGCCGACACGTCCACCAGCGTCGCGACGAACGGGGCCGACGCGCTCGCCGGGTCGAAGCCCAGGCGCCGCAACACGAACGGCAGCATCGAACCGGTCAGCGAGCCGATCGTCACGATCACGATGAGCGTGATGCCCACCGTGAGGGCCAGCGGGGTGAAGTGCGCGCCGTAGTCGTACAGCCCCATCAGGTGCCACGCCATGATGCGGAGCGTGGCGATCGTCCCCAGCATGATGCCGAGCAGCAATCCCGCCGGCAGTTCACGCACCACCACCCGCCACCAGTCGGAGAGCGTCACCTCACCCAGCGCCATGGCGCGAATGATGAGCGAGGTGGCCTGGGATCCGGAGTTCCCGCCCGAGCTCATGATGAGCGGAATGAACTGGGCCAACAGGATCACGCGCGCGAGTTCGCCTTCGTAGCGCGCCATCACGCTGGCGGTGAGCATCTCGCTCACCGCCAGCACGGCGAGCCAGCCGCCGCGCTTGCGCACGTTCTGCCAGAGGCTCACCTGCATGTAGGGCTCCTCGAGCGCCTCCATGCCGCCGAACTTCTGCGCGTCCTCGGTCTGCTCCTCCTGAATGACGTCGATGACGTCGTCGACCGTCACCACACCCAGCAGGCGCCGGTCGCCGTCCACGACCGGCAGTGCGACGAGGTCGTAGTTGGACGTGACCTGCGACACCTCTTCCTGCGGCGTGTCCGGCGTGACGCTCACGACCTCGGTCCACGCATGCTCCGAAAGCCGCGACCCCTCGGGCGCCGCCAGCAGCTCGCGCAGCGAGAGCACCCCACGGAGGCGTCCCGCGCCGTCGACGGTGTAGATGGTGTACATCGCCTCGCGACGTCCGGCGCGCGCCATGGCACGCACCGCCCGCAGCGACTCCTCCACGGTGAGCCCCTCGTCCACCGACACGAACTCGGTGGTCATGAGGCCACCGGCGGTGTACGGGTCGTACTGCAGCAGCCGCTCGGTCTCCGCCTTGTCGGCGGGCTCGAGCTCGGCCAGGATCTCGTCGGCGACGTCCTCGTCGAGCTCCTCGAGCGCATCGGCGCGCTCGTCCGGCGTCATCTCGGCGACGATCTCGGCCGCTTCCGACGCCGTCAGCTCCTCGAGCACCTGCGTGCGCAGCTCTTCGTCGAGGTACTCCAGCACCTCGGCCGCGCGCTCCTTGGGCAACGCCGCCAGGAAGGCGCGCAGATGCTCCTCCGGCAGCGCCTCCGCCACGTCGGCGAGGTCGGCCGGATGCATTTCTTCCGTCTGCGGCCCGATGCTCGCCGGATGCTCCTCGAGCAGTTCGAGAAGGTCCGGCACGATCAGCGCCGCAAGCGGCCGGTCTTCCTTGGCGCGTGGCGTCATCGGCAAGAGGGCTGCGGGCTGGCGGCAAGTTAGTGCGGCGCCCCGCGCGCAAGAACCCTCGCCGCGTGCGGTTAGAGGAGGGGCAGCGGACCGCGCTCCACCCGCATGGTCCGCACGGCCACGCCGGCCGCGTCGAGCGCGTGCCGCAGGGCGGCCTCGAAGACCGCGTCGATCTCGCCCTCGCACTCCAGGATCGCCCCCGCCATCGACACCTCCGCCGACTGTACGCCCGGGACGGCGGCCAGGGCCGTGCGGACCGCGCGGACGGCGTGGACCGCCACCAGCCCGTCGATCTGCACGTGGATGCGGTGCCGTGGCATCTTTCGCGACATCCTGCAATGTCCCTCGTGGGGCACGGCGGCTCAACCGCCGCCCGGACCGACGTCTCCGCACTCCCTTCGCCTGCATGCCTCGCGTCGCATTCCTCGGTCTTGGCGCCATCGGTACCCCGATGGCCCGCCACCTCGCCGCGGCGGACACCGACCTCGTCGTCTGGAACCGCACGACGGCCCGGGCGGCGGCCTTTGCCGCGGACACGGGGGCGCGGCACGCCGTCACGCCCGCCGACGCCGCGCGGGATCGCGACGTGATCGTGACATGTCTCCCCATCTCGAGGCACGTCGAGGCCCTGCTCGACGGGCCCGATGGGCTCTTGGCCACGCTTCCTGCGGGCGCCGTGCTCGTCGACTGCACCTCGGGCGATCCGGCCACCTCGCGTCGCATCGCCGCGCGGCTCGCCGAGCGGGGCATCGCGTTCCTCGATGCACCGGTCTCGGGAGGTGTGGCCGGTGCGGTGGCCGCTACGCTCACCGTCATGGTGGGCGGCGACCCCGATGTCCTCGCGCGGGTGCGCCCCGTGCTCGAGCGGTTCGGGTCACGCATCGTGCACTGCGGCGCCGTCGGGGCCGGTGATGCGCTCAAGGCGGTCAACAACGCGCTGCTCGCCATGCACATCTGGGGCACGGCCGAGGGGCTCGTGGCGCTCGAGAAGGCCGGCGTGCGCGCCGATGTCGCCCTCGACGTCATCAACACCTCGAGCGGCCGCTCCAACGCCAGCATGAACCTCTTCCCCGAGCGTGTGCTGACGCGCGCCTTTCCGCGCACCTTCCGCCTCGCACTGCTGGACAAGGATGTCGGCATCGCGGCCGATCTCGCACGCGAGCAGCAGGTGCCGTCGCCGCTGCTGCAGCTCACCGCCGAACTCTTCCGCCTCGCGCACGGCGAGCTGGGTGAGGAAGCCGACCATGTCGAGGCGGTGCAAGTCGTCGAGCGGCAGGGTGGTGCCACGGTGGGCGGAGGGCAGGCGTCATGAGCACGCTGACGACCGGGATGTCCGCACCCGCCGTCGCCGATGTCGACGTGATTCGCGCCCACTTCCCGGCGCTCACGCGCCGCGAAGGAGCACACCCCGTCGCGTACTTCGACGGCCCGGGGGGCACGCAGGTGCCGCGCGTCGTGGCCGAGGCGATGACCGACTACCTCCTGCATCACAACGCGAACACGCACTGGGCCTATCCCACGAGCGCCGAGACCGACGCACTGCTCGCCGCGGCGCGCGAGGCCCTCGCCGACTTCCTCGGTGCGGACGCGGGCGAGATCGCATTCGGCGCCAACATGACGACGCTGCTCTTCCACGTCGCGCGTGCGATCGGGCGCGGGCTCGAACCCGGCGACGAGATCATCGTCACCGAACTCGATCATCATGCCAATGTCGCGCCGTGGCAGGCCCTCGCGCGGGAGCGCGGCGCCGTGCTGCGCTGGCTGCCGCTCGATGTGCACACCGGGCGTCACGAGGCGGGCGCCTTCGCGCGGCTGCTTTCGCCGCGCACGAAGGTGGTGGCGCTGGGCGCCGCCTCCAACATGCTGGGCACGGTGAGCGACGTGGCGGCCATGGTGCAGCAGGCGCGTGCGCACGGCGCCATCACCGTCGTCGACGCGGTGCACTACGCGCCCCATCACCTCACCGACGTGCGTGCCATCGGGTGCGACTTCCTGCTGTGCAGCGCCTACAAGTTCTACGGCCCGCACGTGGGCGTCGTGTACGGACGCGCAGAGGCCACGGCGGCGCTCGACCTGCCACGCCTCGAGCCCGCGCCCGACTGGGTGCCGGAGTGCCTCGAGACCGGCACGCAGAATCACGAGGGCATCGTCGGGGCCGCGGCGGCCGTGGACTTCCTCGCCGGGCTCGCCGGACCTGCCGACACCGGTCCGCGACGCGAACGGCTCGCCCGCACCTTCGCTGCGCTCCATGCCCGCGGTGAATCGTTGCTCGCGCGCCTCTGGACCGGCCTCGGGGCCATCGAGGGGGTGACCTGCTACGGCCCGCCGCCGGGCACTGCGCGGACACCCACCGTCTCATTCCGCGTCGAGGGCCATGCGTCGGAGCAGGTGGCGCGCTTCCTCGCCCCGCGTGGCGTGTACGTGTCGCACGGTGACTTCTACGCCACCACCATCGCGCGCCGGCTGGGCGTGGTCGAGGAGGGGCTCGTACGCGCCGGGTGCAGTTGCTACACCACGCACGATGAGGTCGACCGCCTCGTCGTCGGCGTGCAGGCCCTCGTGCAGGGAGCGCACTGAGTGTCGCAAGAATCCATGTCATTTGTGCCGCAGTCGTCACGCACGCGCCGCCGCACCCGGCTGTTCACCCGGGCGGCGCTCGCGGTGGTCGCGTCCCTCGCGGTCGCGAGCCTTGCTGGCTGTCGCGGCGGCGACAGCGCACCGGGTGAAGCGCTGCCGACGGCCGAGTTCCTCTTCGCTGCGGGTGACTCCACATACTGGGTGCGCAGCGGCGGGGAAGGCATGCGCGTCCGCAGCGCACCCATCCTGCTCACCCAGGTGGATGGCGGCCTGTACGAGATCTTCCTGTCCGACGACGGCGCCGAGTATCCCGACGCCTCGTTCGCGACCGTGCGGCTCTGGGCGCGCAGCCTGCAGCGTCGCGACAGCGTGCGACTCTTCGGCGACACCAGCGTGATGGCGGCGCTCACCCGCTGGCAGCGGTCGCACCCGCGTGAGGCCGAGATCGATCCGAACGACGAGTTCGTCACCGACGACCCGGCCACCATCGTGCAGGACGAGCTCGAGATCCTCGACGTGCATGGCCCGTATCTCACGTTCGAGCACCTGCTCAACATGGACATCGACGGCGGGCCGCCGCATCGGCATGAGGGACGCCGCTTCGTCGTCGACGTGCGCACGGGCCGGGTGCAGTCGCTCGTCGACCTCATCGGCCAGCCCGAAGCGACCCGGGTGTCCACCGCGGCGCGCGCGTCGCTCGCGCATCTCACCGACTCCATCCGCACCGCCGCGTCGGCTGGCGACGAACGCGCGGCGGCGGCGGTCGAGACACTCGACAGTTTCCGCTTCGATTCCACGAGCTTCGGTCTCACCGACGTGGCCCGCGTGCCGGCGATCGCGTTCATGATTCCCGGACGCGGTGTCGACGGCGAGGCGCTGGCGTTGCACCTGCCGGCCATCACCGTGGCCGAACCGTCCTGGTGGCCGCCGGTACGCGCCACGTTGCCGGTCTGGGCGGCCGACTCGACTCGCGTGCGCTGGGATCGCCCCGCCTACGATGTGGTCGCACGCACCTCGGCCGAAGGCGACGCGCTCGCGCTGCTGCTCGTGGCGAAGGCGGCAACGCCCACACCGCGCGAGTGGCCGGTGGCCACCGTCGAGGCGCCCGCCTACCAGCTCATCTCCCTCGAGTCGCCGCCGCTCGACAGCGCCGCGCGATCGGCGCTCGCACGCGCCTTCGATCTCTCCACCGCGCTCGACGGGCTCGTGCAGCGCGCCAGCCGCCGCACGCCGCCGCCGGCCCCCGTGCGCACGCACCTGCGCACGGCGCGCTTCGACCGCACCACGCGCGCCCACCCGGCGCGCGCCTCACGTCACCGGATCCCATGACCGATCGCGCCTCCCGCCCCGTCTCCGCCTCGCAGCACGAGACGAGTGAGCTCATCATGCCGCAGGATGCCAACATCCTCGGGCACGCCTTCGGTGGCGCCATCATGGCGATGGTCGACAAGGCCGCCGCGGTCGCGGCCTTCCGGCACGCACGCTCGGCCTGTGTCACCGCGTCCATCGATCGCGTCGACTTCCGCGAGCCCATTCACGTGGCCGACCTCGTCACCTGCAAGGCGTCGGTGAACTTCGTCGGCAATACCTCCATGGAAGTGGGCGTGCGCGTCGAGGCCGAGGACCTCATCACCGGCATGCGACGCCACACCAACACCTGCTACCTCACCTTCGTCGCCATCGACCGCAACGGACGCCCGGTTCCCGTTGCGCAGGTGCTCCCGGAAACGGAGGAACAGCAGCGGCGCTACGCGGCCGCCCAGGCGCGTCGCCGCCGTCGCCTCGAGGAGCGCGAGGCCGAAGCACGAGATGGACAATCGCGCGACCCGTGAACAGCCTCGTGCGCGAGGTGCGGACAGTGTGACAGCACCATCCCGCGGTGTGATGCGCGACTAAAGTGTCGCACCCTGAGGGACGACATCGGAAGCCAGACGGCCGTGGCACATCTGCCCGGATCCGTCATCGACTTCCGGATCCTTCCTCATGCTGCAACGCTCGATTTCGGCGATGCTCGCCTGCGCGCTGCTCGGCGCCTGTGCCTCGATGGGCACGCGGGACGCCCTCGTCTCCGATCGCCCCGACTTCACCGAGAGCACGGTCACCATCGCACCGCGCCATGTGCAGGTCGAGAGCGGCAGCACGCTGTCGCACGACGGCCCGACCGTCACGACGACCTTCGGTGAAGTGCTCGCCCGCGCCGGCCTCACCTCGCGGCTCGAGCTGCGCCTCGCCGGCAACTCCTTCGCCCGCGAGCGTACGGCCGGCGTCGTCACCAGCGGCCTCGAGGACGGCAACATCGGCATCAAGTACGCCATCCTCGGCGAAGCCGACGGCCCGTCGTGGCGCCCGTCGTTCAGCATCATTGCCGGCTCGAGCCTGCCGAGTGGGTCGACGGTGTTCCGCTCGCGACGCGCGCAGCCCGAAGTCAAGCTGCTCGGTGCGTGGTCGCTCAGCGACCGCCTCGGCTTCTCCAGCAACCTCAACGTGGCGCGTCCGTACGACGGCGCGCGCTCCTTCACGGAGTATGCGGCCAGCGCGTCCTTCGGCTATGCGGTCTCGGAGCGCGTCGGTGCCTACGCCGAGGGCTTCGGATTCGCGCCGCAGGATGGCTCGGGGTTGGTCAGCCGCTACGTGAATGGTGGAGTGACGTTCCTCTTCAGCCCCGACGTGCAGCTCGACATGCGCGCTGGCACCGGCCGCGCGGTGACGTCGCGCGACTGGTTCGCCGGCGTGGGGCTCGTCGTCCGGCGCTGAACCCGACGCACCGCATTCTCGGCCGCGCGACACGGGGAACAGCCGTTCTCCGTGTCACGCGGCCGTGTACGTTTCGGCATGACTGAACGACCCGCCGACACATTCGCGGCGCTCCGCATTCCGAATTTCCGACGCTACGTCCTTGCGCTGTTCACGCTCACCCTGGGCATCCAGGTGCAGGGCACCGTCGTCGGCTGGCAGGTCTACGATCTCACGCGTGATCCGCTGGCCCTTGGCCTGGTCGGACTCGCCGAGGCGCTCCCCGCGATCAGCATGTCGCTGTTCGCGGGGCATGTGGCCGACCATCACGACCGGCGCCGCATTGCACTCCGGGCGATGTACGTGCTGGTCGGGTGCTCCATCGCACTCTGGTGGCTCGCCGCCCCGACACCCGCCGGGTTGGGCGCGCTGGCCAATCAGGCGCGCGTGCATGGCATCTACGCCGTGATCGTCGTGAGCGGGGTGGCCCGCGCGTTCCTCCAGCCCGCGCGACAGGCACTGAGCGCGGAGCTTGTGCCGCGCGCGCTCTACAGCAACGCCATCACCTGGCGCAGTGGCAGTTGGCAGATGGCGGCCGTGCTCGGCCCCGCATTGGGTGGCACGCTCTACGCGCTTGGTGGCACCATGCTCGCCTACACTGTCGACGCGCTGCTCATGGCTGTCGCGGTGGGCATGCTGATCAGTGTCCGACACCGCTCCCCGGTGCGAGAGGTCAGCGACGAGCCCGCACTCACCGCGCTCTTCGGCGGGCTGCGCTTCCTGCGGGGCGAACCGCTCCTGCTCAGCGCGCTCACGCTCGATCTCTTCTCGGTGCTCTTCGGTGGGGCCGTGGCGTTGCTCCCCGTGTTCGCCAACGAGATCCTGCAAGCCGGACCCGAGGGGCTGGGCCTGCTGCGCGCCGCCCCCGCGGTGGGTGCCGTCTGCTCGAGCATCGCGCTCACCCGGTGGCCGCCGTTCGGGCACACCGGTCGCAACCTGCTGCTCGCGGTGAGCGGCTTTGGCGCGTGCATGATCGGATTCGGGCTCAGCAGGAGCTTCGCGCTCAGTCTCGCCTTCCTCGCGGTCGGCGGCGCGTTCGACATGGTCAGCGTGGTCGTGCGCAGCCTCATGCTCCAGACTCGCACCCCGGAACAACTGCTCGGGCGCGTCTCGGCCGTGAATCAGATCTTCATCGGCAGCTCGAACGAGATCGGGGCGTTCGAGTCCGGGCTCACGGCACGCTGGTGGGGCGCGGTCGCGTCGGTGGTGGTGGGCGGCGTCGCGACGCTCGGGGTGGTGGCGACCGTCGCGTGGCGCGTGCCGGCGTTGCGCCGGCTGCGATCGCTCACGCCCTAACGCGACGAGTCGGCGACGTCGTCGTCCGCCACCATCGGGGTGTCCTGCGCCGCCGGTTCGGCGGGCTCTTCGGTGAGCGGCAGGACGATCTCGGTCCCGTCGCGCGCGATGCTGGTCGCGGAAAACACCTGTCGCGCATCCTGCTCGAGCTCGCGCACGTCCCGCGAATAACGGGCGCTGATGTGGGTCAGCACCAGGCGCCGCGCTCCGGCCTCCCGGGCCACCTGCGCCGCCTCACGCGCCGTGCTGTGGCCCGTGTCGCGCGCGCGCGCGGCCTCGTCTTCGGCGAAGGTCGCCTCATGCACCAGCAGGTCGGCATCGCGCGCCGCCGCGACGGTGTTGGCGCACGGCCGCGTGTCGCCGGTCACGACGATACGCCGACCGCGCCGCGCGCCGCCGACGAGCATCGCCGGCGTGATCACCCGCCCGTCGTCCAGCGTGATCGCCTTGCCCTTGTGGATCTTCCCCCAAAGCGGCCCCTCGGGAATTCCCATCTCGCGGGCCAGATTCGGGTTGAAGCGACCGAGCCGATCCTCCTCGACCAGCGCGTAGCCGAGTGACGCCGCACCCGCGTGGTCCACGGCAAAGGCCTCGATGCGGTAGTCGTCCCTCCGCACCGCAGCGCCGTGATCCAGCTCAGTGATGTGTACCTGAAACGTTGCGCGCTCGCCGCCCAAGGTGATGCATTGGCGCAACGTTCGCGCGCCGCCGAGTGGCGTCCAGATACGCAGCGGCTCCGTTCGTCCCTGCAGGGACAGCGTCCTGATCAGCCCCGTGACACCAAGAATGTGATCGGAGTGGGTATGTGTGACGAACAGATCCGCGAACGCGAACGACACCCCGTACCGCATCATCTGACGCTGGGTGCCCTCGCCACAGTCGAAGAGCAGCGTTTCCCCTTCGCGGACAATCGCGAGAGAACTGACACCGCGCTCAACAGTTGGGCGCGAGGCGGCGGTACCGAGAAAGCGGACGAGCAGCGGCATCGGGGCAATATAGACAGCCTCATCGAATCCCCCGTCCGGCGGAGGTCGGCCTCGTCCGGAGGGAGGAGCGAACCGGGCCGTGGCGTTCCGCGCGTCACCAAACCCGGTGCCGGGGGTGTGATGTCGGGTCACCGGATTCCGGCTCTGGGGAACGCGGCCCGGTGCTTGCAGAGGAATATGACTGTCAATGAGCGATGTGCTGGCAGCGTGACGGTGCCCGGCCGGGCACCGCACAACGGCGGTGAATCGCCTCACTCTCAACATGGTCCGGGGTGGCCGGGGGGCATATGTCCGGAAAGAGCCGACGCGGGTTTGCGTCAATGGATCCCGCGCGTCAGCGCGAGATCGCCAGCAGGGGCGGTCGTGCGGCCCACGAGAAGGGCACGGCACATGAGTGGTCGTCCGACGAGGCCCGCTCGGCGGGTCGCAAGGGCGGGGTGACCGTCAGCAAGGATCGCGCGCACATGGCTGCGATCGGTCGTGAAGGCGGAGAGTCGCGCAGCGCGGCCGCCCGTCTGGCCCGGCAGTCGCACACCGAGCGCGAGGTGCCGATGCACATCGCGCGCGATGGGGATCGCCGGGCGCCTGGTCTTGCCGACCGGCCGCGCGTCGATATTGTCCGCGGCGACGAGGCCAACGCGCCCTGACAGTCGCACTGGCACGGCCGACACCTTCGAGAGGTGTTGGCCGTGTCAGCGCGCGTCGGGAAACGCCGCGAGCTGCTGGTCGAGGACGCGCTCGTCGATATTGCGGCCACTCACGAGGGCCACCGCGGGGCCCGCACCGAGCTGCACGCGACCATGCCGTAACGCCGCCATCGTGACGGCGCCCGCTCCCTCGACCCGCAGGCCGAGGTGCCGGTGTGCCCACGCGATCGTCTCGCCGATCTCCGCCTCCGTGACGAGGACGAGGTCGTCGGCGCACACCTGACCGATGTGCAGCGCCTCGTCGTCGATCTGCCCGGCCAGGCCATCGGCGAGCGTCGGTGTCACGGTGACCGGCACGACGCGCCCCGCCGCCACGCTCCGCTGCATCGCAGCGGTCTCCACGCTCTGCACGCCGATGACCCGCACCTGCGGCGCCAGTGCGCGCAGCACGGCGCCCATGCCGCCCAGCAGGCCGCCACCGCCCGTGCAGATGAGCACCGTGCGCACGTCGGGCACCTGCGCCAGCACCTCGAGCGCGACCGTCCCCTGTCCGGCGAGCAGGTCCACACCGAGGCACGGATTGATGAACCGGATGCCCTCGCGCGCGGCGTGCGCCTTGGCCATCACCATCGCGACGTCGTAGTCGTCGGCCTCGTCGTTCACCGTCGCACCCAGTGCGCGGATGCCGTCCTTCTTCACCTGCGGCGCTGTGCGCGGCACATACAGCATGGCCGGCGCACCGAACGCCCGCGACGCATACGCAACACCGAGCCCGTGGTTGCCGGCACTCGACGCCACCACGCCGCGCGCGCGCTCCTCCGCCGACAGCCCCGCGAGCACGTTGTAGGCACCACGCACCTTGAACGAGCCCGTCGGATTCTCGCACTCGAGCTTGAGGTGCACCGGAACGCCGGCCTGAGCACTCAACACGTCGTCCGGCACCACGCGGCTTGGCGCGAGGACCGGCGCCAGGCGCTCGGCCGCGAGACGGACTTCTTCGAGGGTGGGAAGGATCTGCATGGGAGGGGCGAACGACGGGAGCGGAACGGCGGAAGAGGAACGACGGGAGCGTGACGGCGGGACGACGGACGGTACGGCTACCACGATCGCTTCCGCTTCAACCGTAGTCTCGTTGTTCCGCTTCCGCACCCCCCGCTTCCGTGGTTCCGCGCCCGTGGTTTGCCGTTCCGCTGGTTTGCCCCATTCAGCCTCCAAAGCGTCGACAATACGCCGCCACATCGAACTTGAGGCGCGCGCGGGCGGTCACCATCGGCCGGATGCCGCCCCAGACGGGCTTGTTGCCCCATGGGCGGTCCCACAGCCCGAGGCACCACATGATGCCGCCCACGCTGTTCGGGTCACGGCCATCCGTCGCGTACTTGTCGTTCAGGTGGAACATCCACGCGCGGGCCTGCTCGTAGCTCTCCGTCCAGAGCAGCAGCGTCTTCCCCCACAGCATGCGCGGATAGTTGTGGATCACGCCGGTCGTCACGAGCTCGCGCTGCGCGGCGTTCCACAGTGCATCGTGGGTCTCGGCCGCTTCGAGCGTCGCCAGGTCGTACAGCACCGGGCGCGTATCCTGCGCGTGGTCGCGCATCGTCGCCTGCAGCCAGGCGGGCAGGCTCGCAAGCTGGTCGAACGCGGGCGTGCGCACGCACCAGTTGAACGACAGCTCGCGCCACGTCGTCACCTGCTGCACGAATGCGTACTCGTCGTCGGCCGGCGCGCCGGCGGCGCGCGCGGCGCGTACCACCTCGGCGCCGGCAATCATGCCGTAGTGCAGGTACGGCGAGAGGTGCGACGTGCCATCGGGCGCACTGGCCTCCGCGCGATCGGCAGCATAGCGGTGCAGCCCCTGCGTGATGAAGCGTGCGCAGTGTGCGAGCGCCGCCGCGCGTCCACTTGGCTGCGAGACCGGCGGCACCGTGTGATCGATCGCGCAGCCCGCGATCGCGGCCCGAATATCGGCGGTGGTCATCGTGGCGATCGGCAACGGCGCGAGTCCGCCGCCCTCGGCGATCGTCGCACGCAGCGACTGCCGGAGCGCCTCGGTCACTGCCACGCGCGGCACTTCGTCGGTGACCGGTTCGATGGCGTGATCGAGGAGCGCAGCGAGCTTCGGACGAATCGTGCGTGCGGCGTACTCCGCGGTGCGAAAGCTCCCGCTGGGCACACTGCAACTGCTGTCGATCGCGAGCACGCGACAGCCGGCGCGTTCGGCAAAGCGTGCCGTGCGCTCGCGCACCCCGGCGGTGGGAAAGAGGTCGGTGAGGACGACATAGGCGCGCGCCGCGAGCCGGTCGACCACGCGACGATCGTCGTCACGCCCGGGCCGCAGCACGAACTGGTAGTGCACACCGAGCGTCTCGGCCCGCTGCGCCGTTTCGCGCGCGCCCTGAAGGATGAAGTCGTGGTGACGGTCCGAGGCGTGCGGGTACGTCGGATCGAGCCCCTGATGCACCACGAGGGGCCGCTGCAGGCGGTTCGCGGTGCGCACCGCCGCCCGAAAGGCCCAGTTTTCGTCGAGGCGATGCGTCGACTGCATCCAGTACAGCACGTACTCCCCCTCGGGGCGGTACGCCTTGCCGTTCAGGTCGACGGTGCGGGCAACCAGCTGGTCGCGGACAAAATCGGAATCGAGAGGGTGCGGCACGGCGCTCGGCGAGGTTCGAGGGGTTGGCGATCGAAAGGTCGCGTCGGGCACCCGGTTCCCGCCGCGGACGGTCGGCCTGCGCGCGATCTGCCTTGACACTGCCGGTCGTGCCACTACCTTTCCGAACTGTCCACCGAGCGGCCCCGCGCATTCGAGGCGGGGCTATTTTGTTCGGAGACAACAACTTGCGCGCCTTCGGGCGCACGGGTTCCCGGGGCTGTAGCTCAGCTGGGAGAGCGCTGCATTCGCATTGCAGAGGTCAGGGGTTCGAGCCCCCTCAGCTCCATACACGCAGCATCAGCAGCAATTTCTTGACGCAGGCGAGGCGGAGCCGTGACGGTTCCCCCACTGGCGTGACGCCGGAACAGGGGCGATCGTCCAGTGTACGAAGACGTAAGCCCGCCGCCGATCGGTAGGACGTAGAGTTCCAATGACGGCGCGCGTGGCAGTCTGTGAGCCCCACTCCTTCGGGAGGGGGGCTCTTTGCTTTTCTGCTACGGCACAACGGAAGCGGAACCACGGGAGCGGGCCGGCGGAAGCGCGGCGCCACGGGTACGACGGCACCGCGGAAGCGGCCCCCCCGTGGTACCCGCCCTCACCGTGGCGCCGCGCTTCCGCGCCTTCCGCTCCCGCGGTTCCGCTTCCGTGGCTTGCAGTTCACCCGCCGAGATCTCTCCGCATCGCCCGAAACAGCTCGGCCAGGAAGCGGCTCTCCTCCTCCTCGACCTGCCCCTGGAAGTCGCTCATGGCCGTGAAGCCGAGTGAGCCGAGCCAGCGCATCACGGTGCTCTCGCGGAGGGCCACATCGAGGTCGCGGTCGACGACGGTCACGCCGGCCTGTTCGCGGACGCCAAGGCGGAACACCAGACCGCCGCGCTCGAATGGACGGCGGAGCGGCGCGCGGAGCAGCGCCTCCCCGAGCAGTGGCAGGTGCCACTCGGGAACCGTGGTGAAACGCATCGCCCAGGCCTGCTCGGTGGGCGTGTCGATGAACCGGAAGGTGCCGGCCATGCGCGTCACGCCCACCATCCAGGGGCCGAACTTGGCCAACGCATCCACGCTGATCTGGAGAGAGTCCGGGAGCGGGCGCGCGGTGCCGGTGAGTGGCAGCAAGGTGCCGCGTCGTGTGCGGAACCGCATGGTGACCGAGCGTTGTGCGGCCGCCACGTCGAACCACTCCGTGCGCCCGTCGCGCAGGGTGATGCGCCACCGCGAGGGTTCGATGTACTTGCGCACGAAGCGGGTGAACGCCGGCATCTCGCGCGCGATCGGCGTCGCGTCGATGCGCATGCGGAGCAGCACCAGCGTCGAGCTGTCGGCGAGACGCGTAGTCGCGATGGAATCGAGGGTCGCGAGCCGACTCAGGGCGGCTGTCGTGCGCGGCAGGGCGGCGCGATAGTCGACGCGCAGGGTCCCGGCCGGGCGCTCGGCCGAGGCGAGCAGGGCGTGCAGCACGGCCGGTACGCGAGCCGGTGGCATGGTGCCCAGCGACTGCTCGACGTGCGTCTGCCAGAACCAGTCGCCGTCATCGAGGCGCCGGAGGCGCATGCGATGCCGCGCGTCGCCCACCGCGACCGGCGTCGGTGGCTGCGCGCTGGTCGTGAAGCGATAGCGGTTGCCCTCGAAGGCGCCGCGCAGGGCGAGCTCGTGTTCGACACCCGAGCCGGCGCCAGCCGAACCGGTGACTCCTGAACCGACGGGGCGCGTGGCCGTCCAGAGGCTCGTGTCCCGCGCCAGGCGGGAGGGGGTGAGCGCGTGACGGGCCAGCGCGAGGCGGGCCTCGGCGAAGTGCGCGTCGCGTACCACGTTCGTGAAGCGGCGTTCGAACGACTCGGCGGCGTCACCGGCCTGCGCCGCGGCCTGCGCGGGGTCGGTGCCGAAGGCGGCCAGCGCGTCGCGGCACCCCACGCCAAGCGGAAGCAGCGCGAATGGCAGGAGCCGCAGCACCGGCGCGGGGAGTGGGAGCGGGATTCGTCGCGGCACACACCAAATACACCGCAGCCCTGCATTCCGACCAGCCGACCAGCCGCCCGAGTCGATCGGTTAGATTGCCCGAGTCTCTCTTCAGCCCCGATTCTGTGACCGACCCCGCACACGCCGATTCGACACCTGCTGCTCGCCGCGACTTCATCCGCGAACTCGTCGCCGACGATGTCGCGACCGGTCGCTTTGGGCGTGCCCCTGCCACGCGTTTTCCGCCGGAGCCCAACGGCTTCCTGCACATGGGGCACGCGAAGTCGATCTGCCTGAACTTCGGCATCGCCAAGGAGTTCGGCGGCACCTGCAACCTGCGCTTCGACGACACCAACCCGGCCACCGAGGACATCCGCTACGTCGAGGCCATCCAGCGCGACGTGCAGTGGCTCGGCTTCCAGTGGGACGGGCTCTACTACGCGTCGGACTACTTCGAGCAGCTCTACGCCATCGCGGAGTCGCTGGTCGAGCGCGGCAAGGCGTACGTCGACGACCAGAACGAGGAGCAGATCCGCACCAACCGCGGCACGGTGACCACGCCCGGCACGCCGAGCCCGTGGCGCGACCGGTCGCCGGCGGAGAATCTCGACCTGCTGCGGCGCATGAAGGCCGGCGAGTTCCCCGACGGCGCCAAGGTACTGCGGGCGAAGATCGACATGGCGCACCCCAACATGGTCATGCGCGATCCGCTGCTGCTGCGCATCCGTCATGCGCATCACTATCGGCGCGGCAACGATTGGTGCATCTACCCGCTGTACGACTTCGCGCACGGGCTGAGCGATGCCATCGAAGGGATCACGCGCTCGCTGTGCACGCTCGAGTTCAAGGATGCGCGCGACATCTACGACTGGCTCGTGCGTGAGGCCGGCTACGAGAAGCCGCCCACGCAGATCGAGTTCGCGCGTCTCGAGCTCGACTACACGGTGCTCTCCAAGCGCAAGCTGCTGCGTCTGGTGAACGAGGGGCATGTGACGGGGTGGGACGATCCCCGCATGCCCACCATTGCCGGGTTGCGGCGCCGCGGGGTGCGCCCCGAGGCCATTCGCGCCTTCGCCGAGGTGATCGGCGTGGCGCGCAAGGACGCGCGCGTCGAGATCGCGACGTTCGAGCATGCGGTGCGCGACGACCTCAACATGGAAGTGCCGCGCCGCCTGTGCGTGCTCAAGCCGCTCAAGGTGGTGCTCACGAACTACCCCGAGGGGCAGGTCGAGCAGCTCGAGGCGCAGGACTATCCGCACGATGTCCCCAAGACCGGCACGCGCACGATTCCGTTCTCGCGCGAGCTGTATGTCGATCGTGACGACTTCATGGAGGATCCGCCGAAGAAGTTCTATCGGCTGGCGCCGGGGCGCGAAGTACGCCTGCGCTTCGGCTATCTCATCACCTGCCAGGAGGTCGTGAAGAACGACGCCGGCGAGGTGGTCGAGCTGCGCTGCACGTACGATCCGGCCACGCGGAGCGGTAACGCGCCCGACGGCCGCAAGGTGCAGGGCACCATTCACTGGGTGAGCGCCGCGCACGCGCTGTCGTGCGAGGTGCGTCTCTACGACCGGCTCTTTGCGCAACCGGACCCGGACGATGTGCCCGAAGGGCAGGACTTCCTGGCCTCGCTCAACCCGCAGAGCCTCGTGGTCATCCCCGACGCCAAGGTCGAGCCCACCGTCGCACACGACCCGGTGGGGACGCGCTACCAGTTCGAGCGGACCGGCTACTTCTACAGCGAGCCGGAGGACAGCACCCCCGCGCGGCTGGTGTTCAACCGCATCGTCGGGTTGCGGGACAGTTGGGCGAAGGAAGTGAAGAAGGGGTAGCCACGCCCCGTGCACCGGGGGCCCCGGGGCTACCATCCGGGGCCGTCGTGCCTATATTTGTCGGTTCCCCGGGCCAGCCCGGGGTGCTGCCCCTTAGCTCAACTGGCAGAGCGTCTGACTCTGGATCAGAAGGTTCCTGGTTCGATCCCAGGAGGGGCAATTGCCAACTGGCAATCGCAGGCGCCGTAGCGGCTTTGGCCGTTACGGCGCCTTGTCGTTCCGGTAGCCCCCGCGCGGTGGCGTGACCGCCAGCCGGTCAGAAGCCTATCGGGCGGGGGCGGAGGGAGAGCGAGACGGTCTGCTCCGCGCGGCGGACGACGAGTTGCAGTGCGTTCGGGCCGGTGACCAGGGCATTCCATGCCGCATCGGTGAGCTCACCGGGGGAGACGCCGTTGATCTGCACGACGTGGTCGCCTGCGCGGACGCCCGCCTCCTGGGCCGCCGACGCCGGGAGCACGCTGCTCACGCGGCGCGTGCCGTCGCGCTGCCGGCTCGAGGTGAAGCCCGCGACGTGTACGGGCGGCGGCGGTGGAATGACGCGGTCGGCGCGCGCGAGGCGTGCCCGCTGCGTGCGCTGATCGAGCGACAGTTCGAGCTGGCCGAGCACCTGCAGGCCCAGGATGAACGCGTTCTGCGGCAACATCGGCGCAATCGGCATCAGCTCGACGATGGGCTGCTCGAGTGTGAGATCGCCGAACCGTGCGGACGTGGCGACGCGGGCCCGCTGCACCGCCACATCGCCGATGGTTGGCCCGCGTGCGCGCCCGACGGTGACCGGCGCTGTGGTGAACGGGAGCGCGCCCGCGAGTGTCGGAGAGCCGGAGAGTGACAGCGCCGACTGTGTGTCGATGATGGCCGAGAAGGTCTGGGTGTCGACCGTGAACGGCACCGCCCAGAAGACCGACTGCTTGCGCAGCGCCACGATGTCGCGCCCGTTGGCCACCGGCAGCGTATCGGTGCTGAGGCGCAACGTGCGGCCGGGGAAGTCGATGGTCAGCGTGACGGGCGCGAAGGCATCGAGGCCAAGCAGTCCATCGATGTCTGCGAGGCCCAGGTTGTCCACGGCGGACAGGCCAAGGTTCGTCCAGCGCAGCGGACCCGCCCGCACCGAGTCGGCGATGGTGGCGCTGGCGGCCATCACGCGCTGGTGCGCGTCGCGATTGAGATAGGACACCGGCGAGCCCGTCTCCACGAGCAGCCGCAGCGGACCGACGCCGTTCACCCACGCCAGCACGACCGGTCGCGTGTCCTGCTCGAGGGGCATCGACGCCACGCCATGCGGCACCGCGAGCTGCATGGGTGGCCGCGCAGCCGTGGGCTGTCGCTGCGCGTGTTGCTGCGCTTGTTGCTGCGGTTGCGCGTGGGGTGCCGCGGTCGCGCTGGTTGCGACGCTTACCGCCGCCGCGCAAAGGCGCACGGCTGCGCGGGGTAGGAACGGGTGGTGCAGCATGGGTCGGCAGGGGCGCGGGCGGAACGGCGGTCGGTCTCGTGTGACACTTCGACAACGAGACGCGACCGCGGGGTTGCCCGCCGCTGCCGACCCGGCCGGCTACCGATGCTGGTGTGAGGCCGAATGCTGGTGCGCGCCACGCATGCTGCCGTCGGCGATGCCGAGGTGATGCGCGGTGTGGTGGTCGCCCAGCGTGAGCAGGCCGATGAACCCCAGCGCGCGGATGCGCGTGGCCATGGCGTCGTTGCCGGGCGCGGTGGCACGCACGGTCACGCGGGCGCCGGTGGGCGTCTCCACCGCCTGCCAGTTAAAGCCGTCGGCGGGCGTGATGGTCGCGCCATGTGACAGCGCCATGCGCCGGATGGCGTCGCGCACGCGGCCCGTGCCCTGCACGTCGAAGCGGGCGCCGCCGTCGACCTTGGTGGTCACGACCGTCGCGCGCAGCGTGACGTCGTCCATGTCACGCAGGTGCGCGCGCAGCGCCTCGAGATCGACCTTCGACCAGTCGGTGTTGGGATTGCTGTCCAGGATGCGTACGATTTCGCCGATGGTGGCGAACGCCTCCTGACCTGCGCGTGTCGGGCGCGCGGCAGGCGCTGTCGCGGCGGGCGGCGCCTCGTGCGACATCCCGGGCTCGTGCTGCATGCCGGGCTGGTGCACCATCCCGGGCGTGTGCGTCATGGCCGCTGTCGATGCGGTGGACGGCGCCGCGGCGGGCGACGGTGCCGCAGCCGGCTCCGGCGGGCCGTGCATGGCCGCCATGCCGCGCTTCACCAAGTCGGTCACCTCGGCCGCATGCGCCTGCAGCAGCCGTACGGTGGCCGTGTCCTGCGACGTCTCGATGACCAGCGCACCCTTGGCGGTGAGCTCGACGCGGCGCGCGATGCGCGTGCCGTTCTGCAGCACGCCATGCAGCGCCGCGGTGGACATGGGCAGGTTCGGGTCGCGCCCGGCTGCGACGAACTCCCCCGTGGCCGCGACATGCTTCTGGATCATCGCGATCATCTCGGCGTCATCCGACTCGGTGAGCGTGCGGATCCCGTCGGGGAGGTTGGTGACCGTGCGTCGCAGCTTGTCGTGGTTGGTCATGAGCTGATGCACGACCTGCATGACGGCCCGGGTGGTGGAATCGCCGCCCATCATGCCGCCGCGGCCCATGCCACCCATGCCGCCGCCCATCATGCCGCCCATGCCGCCCTGGGCGGAGAGGGGCGCCGCTGCCAGTTGTGCGGCGACCGCGATCACGACAATCCACAGCGCGGGGTGCGCTACACGCCGCGCGGCGGCGCGCGCCTCTTCCTGCGTAGCTCCGGCGCGAAGCCGGGCACTCGTCAGCTCGTAACGCATCTCGCACTCCCGAGGTAGGTTGCACGACGTGTGTCGATGACCACGCCGGCCCGACGAACCACATCATCAAGATACCGGCACACGTCTCCACCCGAAGGAACTTTCGTCACCTTGCCCGCGCCGCGCCCGACCGGTCCTGCCACGACACGAGACCGTCGTCTCGACGCCCTGCCACTCTTCGCCTCGCTGCGTCCGGCGACGCAGGCACGCCTGCGCGCGGTCGCGACGGTCCGCACCCTCGCGGCCGGTGCGACGCTGTTTCGTGCAGGTGAACCGGCCACCGGGATCTTCATCGTGCTCGAGGGCCAGGTGCGCGTCGTGCGCGCGCGTGACGGCCGCCAGAGCGTGGTGCACACCGAGGGGCCCGGCGGCACGCTGGCCGAGGTGCCGGTGTTCGATGGCGGCGTCTTTCCGACGACGGCGGCCGCGGTCAGCGATGTCGTGTGCCTGCACCTGCATCGCGATGCGCTGGTGTCCATCATGCGCGACGATCCCGAGGTCGCGCTGCTCTTCCTGCGTCGGCTGTCGACGCGCGTGCGGCATCTCGTCGACCGCCTCGACCGCGTGTCCACGCAACCGGTGGTGGGGCGCCTCGCGGCGCTGCTGCTGGCCCGCGTCGAAGAGACTGGCTCGCCCACCGTGTCGCTTGGCATGACGCAGGCCGCCGCGGCGGAGGAGCTCGGGACCGTGCGTGAGGTCATCGTGCGCAGCCTCGCCACGCTGCGGCACGATGGCGTGATCGCAACGGCGGGGCGTGGCCGTGTGGTGGTGCGCGACCTCGAGGCGTTGCGCGCGCGGGCCGCGGGGTAGGGGGCTGCGGGCGACTCGACGTTGGCACCGGTTGCCACGGCGACCTCCCGGCGACCTCCCGGCGGCCCGCGACGCACCGCACATTGCAGGGTGAGCTGTTCGAAGCACGTCGTTCCGCCCCTCCCCGTTCAGTCGATGACCAATGTGCTGACCGCCGGCACCGCCGCAGCGTCCGCGCGCGCCGCGCAGCCGGCTACCCCCAATCTCTCGGGCTTCATCTGGTCGGTGGCCGACCTGCTGCGGGGCGACTTCAAGCAGTCCGAGTACGGCCGGATCATCCTGCCCTTCACGGTGTTGCGTCGCCTCGACTGCGTGCTGGCGCCCACGAAGGCGACTGTCCTGGCGGAGTTCACCAGGCGCACCAAGACCGGGCTCAATCCCGAGCCCTATCTGCGCAAGGCGGCCGGACAGTCGTTCTACAACACCTCGGCGCTCGACCTGCGCACGCTGCTGGGCGACCAGGATCACATCGCCGAGAATCTGCGCAGTTACGTGCAGGGGTTTGCGCCCGAAGTGCGCGACATCTTCGAGCGCTTCGACTTCCATACGCAGATTGAACGGCTGGACAAGGCGAACCTGCTGTACCTGGTGACGGAGAAGTTCGCGACCATCGACCTGCACCCCGATGTCGTCTCGAACACGCACATGGGCGCGGCGTTCGAGGAGCTCATCCGGCGCTTCGCGGAACTGTCGAACGAGACCGCCGGCGAGCACTTCACGCCGCGTGAGGTCATCCGTCTCATGGTGAACCTGCTGTTCATCGAGGACGACGAGGTGCTCACCAAGCCGGGCATCGTGCGCACCATTTACGACCCGACGGCGGGTACGGGTGGCATGCTGAGCGTGGCCGGCGAGCACCTGGCCGAGATCAACCCGCAGGCGCAACTGGCGATGTTCGGGCAGGAGCTCAACGACGAGTCGTACGCCATCTGCAAGGCGGACATGCTCATCAAGGGACAGGATGTCGCGAACATCTATCCCGGCAACACGCTGTCCAACGACGGCCTGCCGGCGATGAAGTTCGACTACATGCTGTCCAACCCGCCGTTCGGGGTGGAGTGGAAGAAGATCGAGAAGGAGGTGCGGCGCGAGCACGAGCAGAAGGGGTTCGACGGGCGCTTCGGCCCCGGCCTGCCGCGGGTGAGCGATGGCTCGCTGCTGTTCCTCATGCACCTGCTCAGCAAGATGCGACCGGCCGCGCAGGGGGGCTGCCGCTTCGCCATCGTGCTCAACGGCAGTCCGCTGTTCACGGGCGGCGCGGGGAGCGGCGAAAGCGAGATCCGGCGCTACGTGCTGGAGAACGACCTGCTGGAAGCCATCATCGCGCTCCCGACCGACCTGTTTTACAACACGGGCATCGCCACCTACGTGTGGGTGGTGAGCAATCACAAGCCGGCGACGCGCAAAGGCCAGGTGCAGCTCATCGACGGGAGCGGCATGTGGCAGAAGATGCGGAAGAGCCTGGGGAGCAAGCGGCGTGAGCTGAGCGACTCCCACATTGCCGAGATCACGCGGCTGTTCGGGGCCTTTGAGGAAGCCACGCAGGACGGCAAGCCCCTCTCGCGCATCTTTCGCAACGAGGCCTTCGGATACCGCACGATCACCGTCGAGCGCCCCGAGCGCGATGCCGAGGGGAACGTGGTGCTGGGCACGAAGGGCAAGGGGAAGGGGAAGCCGGTGCCAGACAGCGCGCTCCGCGACACGGAGAACGTGCCGCTGTCGGAGAGCGTGGAGGCGTATTTCGCGCGCGAGGTGCAGCCGCATGCCCCCGACGCGTGGATCGACCACGAGAAGACGAAGGTGGGGTACGAGATCCCCTTCAACCGGCACTTCTACGTGTTTACACCGCCTCGGCCGCTGGCGGAGATCGATGCGGAGCTCAAGGTGGTGACCGACCGCATCGTGCAGATGATCGCGGGGCTGAGCCAGTGAGCGCGGGGCTGGTGCCGCCGGCCCCGGGTGAGGTGCTGCTCTACCAGAGCGAGGATGGGCGATCGCGCCTCGAGATAAGGTTCGATGGCGAGACGCTGTGGCTGACGCAGGCGCAGATGGCGGAGCTGTTCCAGACCAGCGTCCCCAATGTCAACGCGCATATGCGGCTGCTGCTCCGGGCGGGAGAAGTCGACCCCGAGGCAACTGTTAAGCCGTACTTAATAGTTCGAAGTGAAGGCGGGAGAACGACTTCCCGCACCGTCCTCCACTACGCGCTGCCGGCTATCCTCGCGGTGGGCATGCGGGTGCGCAGCGCGCGTGGCACGCAGTTCAGGCAGTGGGCCATTGCCCGGCTGGACGAGTATCTGCGCAAGGGCTTCGTCATGGACGATGAGCGCCTGCGCAATCCGCCGGGTGCCGGCGTGCCGGACTACTTCGACGAGCTCCTGGAGCGCATCCGGGACATTCGCGCCAGCGAGCGGCGCATGTACCTGCGGGTACGCGACATCCTCGCCCTGGCGGCCGACTACGCCCCCAGCGCCGAGGAGACAAAGCGGGTGTTCCAGGTGGTGCAGAACAAGCTGCACTTCGCGGTCACGGGGCTCACGGCCCCGGAGATCATTGCCCGCCGCGTGAACGCCGAGGCGCCCAACATGGGGCTCACCTCGTGGAAGGGGGCCCAGGTACGTCGACCTGATGTGACGGTGGCGAAGAACTACCTGCTCGAGCCCGAGATCACCGAACTCAACCGCATCGTGGTCATGTTCCTCGACTTCGCCGAGGATCAGGCGTCGCGCCGCCGGCAGATCTTCCTGCGTGACTGGGAGCAGCGGCTGGACGATTTCCTACGGTTCAACGAGCGCGCGGTGCTCGCCGACGGCGGGAGCGTGTCACGCGCCGACGCCGAGTCGCGTGCGCTGGCGGCCTGGGACGCGTTCAGCGCGCAGCGTCGTGCCGAGGTGGAGGCGGCGGCGGAGCGGGCGGCGCTGGCGGAGCTGGAAGCGGTGGCGAAGGCGTTGCCGGCGCGCGGCGCGACCCGCAAGCGCGGTGCGCGCGGGGAGGGGGCGTGAGCTTTCCGCGATATCTGGACTACAAGGACAGCTGGGTGGAGTGGCTGGGGGAGGTGCCGGCGCATTGGGAGTGTCCGCCGATGTACATGCGCTACGAGATCGCGTTGGGCAAGATGCTCGACGAGAAGAAAAACCCAGGTACCTCACCGTTGCCATACCTCCGAAACGTCGACGTCCAATGGGATCGCATCAATATCGACGATCTACCGACAATTGACATTTCGCCGCGTGAGCAAGATCGGTTCACGCTGCGGCCCGGTGACCTGTTGGTGTGCGAGGGTGGCGAAGTCGGTCGCGCATCGATCTGGTGTGGTGAACTCGCTACCTGTGCATATCAGAAGGCGCTTCATCGGCTTCGACCAATCACACGGAACGAGACCCCGCATTTCCTGCGATATGTCCTTCGCTTCGCGGCGACTCTTGGTGTATTCGATGCAGGTGGAAATCCGAACACGATTTCGCATCTGACGGCAGAAGCCTTTCGGCAGTACCGGTTTCCACGGCCGCCTCTCAACGAGCAGCGTGCCATCGCGGCCTTCCTCGACCGCGAGACCGCCAAGATCGACGCGCTGGTGGCCGAGCAGGAGCGGCTCATTGCGCTGCTGCAGGAGAAGCGGCAGGCGGTGATCACGCATGCGGTCACCAAAGGCCTCGACCCGGATGTGCCGATGAAGGATTCGGGGGTGGAGTGGGTCGGGGAGGTGCCGGCGCATTGGACGGTCACTCGCTTGGGCAATCTCTTTCGCGAGGTTGTCGATTCGGGTGATGAAGCGCTTCCAATCCTGAGTGTGTCGATCCACAGCGGCGTCTCCGACGATGAGATCGACCCCGACGAGCTCGATCGAAAGGTCACACGGAGCGACGATCGGTCGAAGTACAAGCGCGTCGCGCCGGACGACCTGGTCTACAACATGATGCGTGCGTGGCAGGGCGGCTTCGGAACGGTCTCCGTGGAGGGGATGGTGAGTCCGGCCTACGTGGTCGCCCGTCCGCGGGGGGAGATCTCGACTCGGTTTGTGGAGCTACTTTTGCGGACGCCACAGGCCATCGAGCAGATGCGGCGACATTCTCGTGGCGTCACGGACTTTCGGCTGCGGCTGTACTGGGATGAGTTCAAGAACATCCAGATCGCAATGCCGCCCGTGGACGAGGCTGTGAAGCTTTGCGCGCGAGCAGACGAGATCGCTCGCGACTTCGAGTCGCTCTCTGGGGCCTGTCGCGAAGCGATCAAGCTGCTGCTCGCTCGCCGCGCCGCCCTCATCACCGCCGCCGTCACCGGCCAGATCGACGTGCGAGCGATTGCCTCCGCGCACTGAACGAGACGTCGAGGCTTGACCGCCGCAGGCACGCCTTGCGCGGCTTTCCTACGTAACCTCGGTGGTCAGACGAGGCGCTCGAACCGCCGTCGATCCGAGATCCCAAATACGAACGGACGCGTCGCCTGCGCGACATGGCGCCGCATCTGCGGGAGGCTGTCGAGCACCAGCTGCATGGATTGCTCGAGCGACCGGTCGGCCTTGCCAGTGAACACAAACGCACCAACACGCGCGTCTCGCAGCGCCGCCAGCTCCTGCGGCCGCTTGGTGATGCGCCGATCCTGCGTGACCAGTATCCAGTCCTCCTGCCTACGCAGGAACTCGAAAATCTCCAGGTCCGTGGCGCCGCGCGGCAGGAACCGTGTCACATGGTGCGCGGTGACGGTGCCAAGCGCGCTCAGGGCGTCCGCGACCTTGGCCGGCATGTTCTCGTCGAGCAGGAGAATCACGCCGCAGCCAGTTCGGCCTCGAAGGCGATCGCTGATTCCGCCTGGCGCATGTCGATTTCGTACGCGACGGCGGCATCCCGGATACTCGATGCCCGCGCCATGCGCGCGATGCTGCTGGTGCGGATCGCGGTTCCCGCCACGATTGGCGCGCCGAACCCGATGGACGGATCGAGTACGACCGGGACGGTTCGCCCCTTTGGCCACCAGCGCCGTGCGAGAGCGGTCGTGGCGTCGAACTCGATCTCACTGAGGAACTGATCGAATACAGGACCCGCCACCACCTGATCAATCTCGGCGGCGGTCCACTTGACGACGTTCGGTGCGGCGAGTTCCTCGCTGACGGCCGAGAAGACGTACTGCCCGTCGGTGAAGACCCGACGCGATGCGAACGGATGCCGTGTGTCGAAGCGCTCCGACGCGAGCTGTGCCGCGCGCCGCACGTGCTGCAGCGTGACGCCCTGCTCGATGAGCGCCCGCACCACGCGGAGCTCCATCAGCTCGAGAAACGACAGCGCCTGCGCCCGCCCGACGGCCGGAAGCTCGGTGCGCACGACGGCGGCCTGACGGCGACGCCGACGCTCGGTCCCGGTGGCCTCACGCAGCCAGTACGTGTACCCCCCAACCCAGCGCCGCAGCCGATCCGGGGAAATTCCCAGGAGCTGCGCCGCCTCGACACGGGCGTAGATGCCCGTGCCGAGTGGAATGGAGGGTGCGTTGGCGAGCTGAGGCACGACGGGATGGCCTGCTAGTGGAGGACTGAGGCAAGGTATGCCGTGTGCCGTCAGCATGCATAGCCCAGCAGAGCTTGAAGCTTGACACCATCGTTCGGTCGAGCAAGTTCACTGTTCATGAACTGTGAACACTCTGTGGGTTCCATGCGGACGCAAGTCGCATGAGCCACCTCAAGCCGCGCGATGTCGCCGTCGCGCTTCAGCTCGTGCTCGAGCCAGATGCCACGTACCGGCTCCTGGCCGATCTCGTCGGCGTGTCGCAGGGAGAGGCGCACAACGCGGTCAAGCGCCTGACCCACGCCCGGCTGGTGGACCCCGACACGCGTTCGGTCAATCGACAGGGACTGCTGGATTTCCTCTCCCACGGAGTGCCATATGCTTTCGCCGCGGACGCGGGCCCTGACACGCGCGGCGTGCCGACGGCGCATTCGGCACCGCCGCTCGCTGACGACTTTGCGAATGCGCCGGCCTATGTCTGGCCCGCTCTCAACGGTACGGTTCGCGGACAGGCCGTGCCGCCGCTCTATCCCGCAGCGCCCGCGACTGCGCGCGAGAACCCGCCCCTATACGAGGCGCTGGCCCTCGTCGACGCGTTGCGTGTCGGCCGCGCGCGCGAGCGGAGCATGGCGCTCGCGCACCTGCGCACGCGCCTGCACCTGCGAGAGTCATGACGCGCCGCGCATTCCGGGGATCGTCGCGCAGGTGCATCAGCAGTTCCTCGACCTGCATGAAGGCCTTGCTCACTCTCCTCTGACCGCCAATGACCCTCCACCGCGAAATCCGCTTCGAAGAGGAGATCTGCGCGCATCTTGCGGCCCACGGCTGGCTGTACGCCGCGGGTGACACGGCCGGATACGACCGGGGGCGCGCGCTGTATCCGGACGACGTGCTCGCGTGGGTGCAGGCATCCCAGCCCGACGCGTGGGAGACGCTCCAGCACCAACACGGCACCTCCGCTCGCGAGACGCTGCTCGACCGGCTGCGGAGCCAACTCGACGCACGCGGCACGCTGGAGGTGCTGCGCGCGGGTGTGGACCTGCTGGGGCTCAAGGCGCGCCTCGCCATGGCGCAGTTCCGGCCGGCTTTCGGGCTGAATGCCGACATCCTGGCGCGCTATGCAGCCAACCGCCTGCGGGTGGTGCGCCAGGTGCGCTACTCGAAGCACAACGAGAACGAGATCGACCTGGTGCTGTTCCTCAACGGCATCGCGGTGGCCACGGCGGAGCTCAAGACCGACTTCACGCAGCGTGTCGAGGACGCGGTCGATCAGTATCGCTATGACCGTCACCCGTACCCCAAAGGGCGGGGGCCGGAGCCGCTGCTGGCCTTCCCGCAGGGGGCGCTGGTGCACTTCGCGGTGAGCAACAGCGAGGTCTGCATGACCACGCGGCTCGCAGGCGCAGAAACCGTGTTCCTGCCGTTCAACCAGGGCGATGGCGGCGGCAAGGGGAATCCCGTCAATTCTGCCGGACACCGCACCGCCTACCTGTGGGAAGAGGTGTGGGCGCGCGACAGTTGGCTCGAGATCCTTGGCCGCTATCTCGTGCCCGAGCGGGATGCGAAGAAACAGATGACCCGCGTGCTGTTCCCGCGCTATCACCAGCTCGATGTGACGCGCAAGCTGCAGGCGGCGGTGCTGGCCGACGGACCCGGGACGAAGTACCTCGTGCAGCACAGCGCGGGGTCGGGCAAGACCAACAGCATCGCGTGGACGGCGCACTTCCTCGCGGACCTGCACGACGCGGAGCACCGCAAGGTGTTCCACACAGTGCTCGTGGTGTCCGACCGGAACGTGATCGACGGGCAGTTGCAGGACGCGATCTTCAGCTTCGAGCGCAAGACCGGCGTGGTGGCCACCGTGAAGGGCGACGGCAAGGCCAAGAGCGCTGAGCTGGCGGAGGCGCTCAAGGGGGACAAGAAGATCGTGGTGTGCACGATCCAGACCTTCCCCTTTGCCCTCGAGGCCGTGCGGGCGCTGGCCGCCACCGAGGGGAAGCGCTTCGCGGTGCTGGCCGACGAAGCGCACTCGTCGCAGACCGGTGAGGCCGCCGCGAAGCTCAAGGAGCTGCTCAGCGCCGACGAACTCGCGGCGCTGCGCGACGGTGGCGAGGTGAGCACCGAGGACATCCTCGCGGCGCAGATGAGCGCCCGCGCCGACGAGCGCAACATCACGTTCGTGGCGTTCACCGCGACGCCCAAGAACAAGACGCTGGAGCTGTTCGGGACGCGGCCCAACCCGGCACGCAAGCCGGCGCCGGACAATGTGCCCGTGCCGTTTCATGTGTACTCCATGCGACAGGCCATCGAGGAGGGGTTCATTCTCGATGTGCTGCAGAACTACACGAGCTACATGGCGGCGTTCAACCTGGCGCACGCGGGCGGCGGGGCCGCGATGGACGAGCGCGAAGTGGAGCGCAGTGCGGCGATGCGCGGCATCATGGGGTGGGTACGCCTGCATCCCTACAACATCGCGCAGAAGGTGCAGGTGATTGTAGAGCACTATCGCACCACGGTGGCGCCGCTGCTGAACGGCACGGCCAAGGCGATGGTCGTGGTGGGGAGCCGCAAGGAGGCGGTGCGGTGGCAGCGTGCGTTGCAGGCGTACATCCGCGAGAAGGGGTACGCGCTGCAGTCGCTGGTGGCGTTCTCCGGCGAGGTGATGGACGAAGAGTCGGGGCCTGACGCCTTCACGGAGACGAGTCCCACGCTCAACCCGGGGCTCAAGGGTCGCGACATCCGCGAGGCCTTCAAGGGGCCGGAGTTCCAGATCCTCCTGGCGGCCAACAAGTTCCAGACGGGATTCGACCAGCCGCTGCTGTGTGCGATGTACGTGGACAAGCGGCTGGATGGGATCCAGGCGGTCCAGACGCTGTCGCGCCTCAACCGCGCATACCCGGGCAAGGACACCACGTACGTCGTGGACTTCGTCAACGAGCCCGAGGACGTGCTGGCCGCGTTTCGCGTCTACTACGAGACTGCCACACTCGAGACCACCACGGACCCGCACCTCGTGTACGACCTGCGCGCGAAGCTCGATGCGGCGGGGTACTACGATGACTTCGAGGTGGACCGGGTGGCTGCGGTCGAGCTCGACCCGTCCTCGAAGCAGAGCGACCTGCTGCGGGCCCTCGAGCCCGTGGTCGATCGCCTCACGAAGCAGTTCGGCGCGGCCCAGGCCGCGTGGCGCTCTGCGACGGCGGCCGGCGACGATGCTGCGGCAGACGCCGCGAAGCAGACCATGGAGGCACTGGAGCTCTTCAAACGCGATGTTGCAGCGTTCGTGCGCCTGTACACGTTCCTGTCCCAGGTGTTCGACTACCGCACGACTGATCTCGAGAAACGCGCAATCTTCTACAAGCACCTCGTCCGGCTGCTCGACTTCGGGCGTGAGCGGGAGGGCATCGACCTCTCGAAGCTCGAACTCACGCACTACGCGCTGCGCTACAAGGGCACCAGCGCGCCCACGCTGGCACGCGAAGCGCCGATGCCGCTGCCTCCCATTTCCGAGGCGGGATCCGGTGCAGTGCAGGCGCGGGAGAAGGCGCGCCTGGCGGAGATCATCGAGCGGGTGAACGACCTGTTCACGGGCGAACTCACCGAGACGGACCGGCTGACCTACGTCACGCGGGTCATCAAGGGCAAGCTGCTGGAGTCACCCGTGCTGCGTCAGCAGGCGCAGTCGAACAGCAAGGAGCAGTTTGCCGCCTCGCCGGATCTGCCCAAGGCGAATCAGGAGGCGATCATGGCGGCGCTGGACGCGCACACCGCCATGTCGACGCAGGCGCTCAACTCGCCGGCGATTCAGAAGGCGATGCTGGAGATCCTGCTCAAGTTCGGCGGGCTATATGAGGAGTTGCGGGGCGAGGCGGCGTAGCGGCCCTGCTAGGGCGACATCGTGGCGCCCTTCGCCCGCCACTGCGCCGCCTGCTGCGGCTTTCCCCACGCCTCGTACAGCGTCACCAAGCGCTTGCGCGCGTCCTGCACCAGCGGCGAACCCTCGCCACGACTCGCGGTGAGCGCCTGCTCGCCGCGCAGCAGCAGCGGCTCGGCCTCGGCGAACCGTCGCGCTGCCGTGAGTCCCTCGCCCAGGATGCTCTCCGCCGATGCGATGAGGAAATGCCCGGTGGGGAGCTCACGGCGCCGGATGGCGAGGCTCTCGCGCAGCCAGGGCTCGGCCGCTCGCGCCGAGTCCATGCGGGCCAGCGAGCGACCCAGCACGTTCATCGCCGTGGCCACGACGGGGTGCGCGTCGTTGAGGGTGCGACCGCGCAGCGCGATCGCGCGGCGCGCCCACTTCGCCGCGTCGGGATAGCGCGCGGTGACCATGAGATGATCGGCGTAGTTGAGCATCGTCCACGCGTAGTCGGGGTGCTCCTCGCCCAGCAGCGTCGCTCGCATGCCGAGCACCGCGCGATAGGTGCTGTCGGCACGCGCCATGGCCCCGAGACGCTCCTGCACGGTGGCGAGCGGCGACATGAGGCTCGCGACCAGCGGGTGCGTGTCGCCGTAGGCGCGCCGCGCCGCCGCGATGCCCTCGAGATAGAGCGATTCGGCCTCGGCATGCCGCCCGAGTTCGCTCGTCACGAAGCCGAGGTTGCCGAGCAGGTTGGCCAGGGCGGAATCGCGCCGCGGCACCACGGCACGCTGGATGTCGACGGCGGCACGGAACGCCCGCTCGGCACCGGCGAGGTCGCCGAGTTGCGCCAGCAGGCGGCCCCGCGCGTCGGCGAGGTCGCTGCGCGCCTCCTCGTCGGGGAAGCCTTCGCGCTCGTAGATGGCGGCGGCACGCTGCAGCGCCGTGTCGGCTGCGCCGTACTTCCCCTCGAACTCCATCGCCATGCTGAGACGCGTGAGCGACGACGCCGTCGTGCGCGTGCCGCGCGCGTCCGCACCGTCGAGCAGCGCGACGGCCTTGCGGAACTGCGCCTCCGCCAGCGGGAACTCACCCAGCGCGAGGTACGTGTCGCCGATGACCTGCCGAATCTCGGCGGCGATGGCGGGCCGGTCGTCGAGCGCATTCGCGCGCACGGCGGCGGAGTCGAGCACTTCGCGCACCTTCACGTCACGTCCGAACGATTCAGGGCTCGCCGCGCCGAGCATGACGCGCAGGAACTGCGCGACCTCGGTGGCGCGCGTGCGCTCGCGCTCGGCGGTGCGCCCCTGCACGACGACACCCACCAGCCCCGCGACCGTCGCGAGCAGCGCAACCGCAATCGCCGCGCTCTCGGCACGGCGACGGCGAATGAGCTTGCCGAAGCGATAGGTCCAGCCGTCCGGCCGCGCCGCGACCGGCTTGCCGTCCAGGAAACGTCCGATGTCGGCGCTCAGGTCGGCCATGGAGGCGTAGCGGCGCTCGGGCTCGTCGTGCAGCGCGGCCAGCACGATCGCGTCGAGGTCGCCGGCGATGCGCTTGCGTGCGCGCGCGTGCGACGACTCGCCCAGCAGGGCGGCGCGCTGGGCCGGCATGGCCGCGCTGGGGCGTGGGGCGGTGGTCGTGCGCAACGTGCGCTCGAGCGACAGCGGTGACAGCCCACGGCGCTCGAACGGCAACGCCCCGGTGAGCAGCTCGAACAGCACCACACCGGCGGCGTAGACATCGGAACGCGTACCCACTGCGTCGCCGATGAGCTGCTCGGGGGACGCGTAGTCGGGCGTGAACGCGCGCGCGCCGAAACGCGTGACCGTCGCGTCGGCGTCGTCCTGCGCCGGCATGAGCTTCGCAATGCCGAAGTCGAGCACCTTGACGGTGCCGTCGGTGCTGACGAGGATGTTCGCCGGCTTGAGGTCGAGGTGGATGACCAGCCCCTGATGCGCGTGCTGCATGGCCGCGCACACCTGCCGGAAGAGCGCGAGCCGTTCACGGATCGTGAGCGCGCGCGCGTCGCACCAGCGTGTGATGGGTTCACCCTCGATGAACTCCATCGCGAACCACGGCTGGCCGTCGGGCGTGACACCGCCGTCGAGGAGCGAGGCGATGTGCGGGTGGTGCAGGCTCGCGAGGATCTGCCGCTCCAGGCGGAAGCGCTCGATGGCCAGCTCCGACGTCGAGTGCTGCCCGAGCAGCTTGATGGCGACGCGCGTGCGGTACTGGTCGTCGGCGCGGGCGGCCTCGTACACGGTGCCCATGCCCCCCGCGCCGATACGCCGGGTGATCTCCCACGGGCCCAGTCGCGTGCCGACCCACGGGTCGGTGGCCTGCTCGACGAAGGCGATCGCCTCCGCGGCGATGGGACGATCGAGCGCGGCGCCAGTCTGGTCGTGCGCCGCGAGCAGGCCACGCAACTGCTCGGCCAGCGGCGCATCGGTTGCGGCGATGTCGGCCAGCGCCGCATCGCGCGCATCGGCCTCGAGCGCGATGAGCGTGTCGAAGTGCGATCGCAGGCGCGCGAAGCGTTCGTGCGTGAGCGTGTGGAAGGCCATCGGCTGCTCAGGCGGCGGAGAGCGCCTGCAGCAGGAACGCGCGGGCGAAGGTCCAGTCGCGCTTCACGGTGGCCGGCGACACCGAGAGCGCTTCGGCGGTGGCGTCGATATCGAGCCCGCCGAAGAAGCGCAGTTCGACGACCTGCGCCTGGCGCGGCGCGAGCGTGTCGAGTTTCTGCAGCGCGTCCTCGAGGGCCAGCAAGTCGAGCTGCTCGGCGCCGCCAGCGGAGGGTTCGTCGAGCGCGGCCTCGAGCGTGACGTGCACGCCACCGTCGCGCTTCTGCCGTCCGCGGTGCCGCGCGTGATCGACCAGCATGCGGCGGATGACGCGCGCGGCCAGCGCGTAGAACTGCGCGCGATTGGTGAACGCCGACCGATCCTGCCCGACGAGCCGCAGGAACGCCTCATCGGCGAGTTCGGTGGGACGGAGCGTGTGTCCGTCGGCTTCGCGACGCAGCGCGGCGCTGGCAATGCGGTGCAACGCCTCCTGCACGCGAGCCGCCGCCCGATTCGCCGCGGAGGCGTCTCCCTGTCGTGCCCATTCGAGCAGCGTCGTGATGTCGGCGTCGCGTTCGGGCATGCGGAGGGCAGTGGGTGGCTCCGGCAACGCTACGAGGCCGTGCAGACGAGGGCAAGCCGCACCCTCGTCCGGTCATCCGCCGCGGTGGATCGCCTCCGCGCGGGCGGTGAGCGCCTCGGGGGCGAGTTGCTCGAGCGGGAGGGCCAACAGGGCATCGACGCGGGCCGACAGGGCGTCCCACGTGGCCGCGAAGGCCGCGCGCGCCGCCTCCGGCGTTTCCGCGTCGGCGGGATCGGGGAGTCCCCAGTGCACTTGCGCCACGGCACCGGGAAAGAAGGGACAGGCGTCGCGCGCGTTGTCACACACCGTGATGACCAGGTCGAACCGCTCGCCCGCGACATCGTCGATGGACTGCGGCACCTTGCCGTTCCACGCGATACCGTGGGCCGCGAGTACCTCGATCGCGTACGGGTTCACACGCGCCGCGGGGCGAGAGCCCGCGCTCGCCGCCGTCACGTGGCCGGCACGACGCTCGGCGCCACGCGTCGCGATCAGCGCCTCGGCGATCTGACTGCGCGCCGAGTTGCCGGTGCACAGGATCAGGATGCGATAGGGCATGGGTCAGGCCGCCGCGAGTGGACGGCGCATGGCGACCGCCGAGGCAGGGCAGGCGCCGGCGAACTCCACGGTGCCAGCGACTTCTGCTGGCACCTCCGCGCGCTCGACGCGGGTGAAGCCGAAGCGCGGGAAGTAGTGCTCGGCGGTCAGCGTGAGCAGGTACAGGGCGTTCATTCCCCGTGCCTCGGCCTGCGCCACCGCGCGCTCGACGAGCGTGTGCCCAAGGCCATGACGCTGCCAGTCGCTGCGCACGGCCACCGAGCGGAGCAGCGCGTAGGTGCAGCACTCCTCCACTCCCGCCACGGCCACCAGGGCCTCGTCGTGGGTGGCCACGATGAACTGCGACGGATCGTGGGCGAACATCTCGGCGACGCCGGCGACCGGCAAGGCATGCGAAGTCAGCAACTGCTCGACGGCGTCGCGGTCGGCCGCCGTGGCGGCGCGGAACACGGGGGACGTGTGCATGAGAGCCTCGGTGCGCGTCAGGCGGTGGCGAGCGGCTTGGTGGCGACCGGCTTGGTGGCGCGGACGAACGCAGCCATCACGCGGCCATCGACCTCGTCCAAATGTGCGTCGACATCGACGCCGGCCTCGCTGAGGAACGTGCGGGCCTCGGCCGCGCGGTAGATGCGCGTGGGCTCGATGGAGGCCTCGGTGAAGCCTGCGGCGGTGAGCTTGGCGAGAAACTCCGTCTCCTCGAGTGCGCCGGAGACGCATCCCACCCACAGCTCCATCGACCGACGGATGGCGTCGGGAATTTCGCCTCGCACGACCACGTCGCTGACGGCAAAGCGACCGCCCGGCTTGAGCACGCGGAATGCCTCGGCCAGCACCTTCGACTTGTCGGCCGAGAGGTTGATGACGCAGTTGGAGATGATGACGTCGACCGAGGCATCCGGCAGCGGGATGTGCTCGATCTGCCCCTTGAGGAACTCGACGTTCGTGGCGCCCGCCTCGGCCGCATTGCGCCGTGCGAGGGCGAGCATGTCGTCGGTCATATCGAGGCCGTACGCCTTGCCCGTGGGGCCCACGCGGCGGGCGGAGAGCAGCACGTCGATGCCGCCGCCCGATCCGAGATCGAGGACGACCTCACCGGCACGCAGCTCGGCGAGTGCGGTCGGGTTGCCACAGCCGAGGGAGGCGAGGACGGCGGCCGGCGGGAGCTCGTCGGTCTCGCCGCGGACGTAGAGGTTGGAGGAGATCGGGTCGGCGTCGCGATCGGTGGCGGTCGCGCTGCAGCAGGAGGGGCCGCAGCAGCTCGCGGCCGCGGCGTCCGGCGTGTCTGCCGTCTGCAGGACGCGGCGGGCCAGGTCGCCGTAGCGGGCGCGGACGATCTCGGTGACGGGCGTGGTGTCGGTGGTGGTCATGGCTTCTCCCAGCAAGAAATGTTGATATGTTAAAGCTGATGAGCGGTGCGACAGGGGGTGCGGACGGGCAGGTGCCAGATCGGGTGCGTCAGCCGCAGCAGTCGGTGACGACGCGCAGCGCGCGCTTCGCACCAGCGGTGGCTGCCTTGGCGGTCTTGGGCGCGCCGGGCACGGCGGCGTCGCTGCCGCTGAGGCGTGCGAGCGACGCGTGCACCTCGGCGAAGGTCGACGTGGCCAGCGTGTAGTACATCCAACGCCCCTCGCGCCGGTCGTTCACCAGGCCGGCTTCACGCAGCACGCGCAGGTGAAACGAAAGACGGGACTGCGCGGCGTCGAGTTCGGCCTGCAGCTCGCAGACGCAGCGCTCGCCGTCGCGCAGCAGCTCGAGGATTTCCAGCCGCGTCTCGTCGGAGAGGGCGTGGAAGAGCGCGGCGGTGCGGGTGAGCGGATCGGCGACAGCGGGCATGGTCGAACAATATCAACGAAAATTGATATGTCAAGCCGCGCTCCGGCGGCGCCTCACGGCCGATAGCGCCAGGCCTTCCGCTGGGGCGGCAGGTTCGCGCCGTAGCCCCCCGTGAGCAGGACCGCGCCGCCGGGGAGCAGCGCCGTGGCGGAGAACTGACCGGCGATGCCCTCGTCGCCCGGAATGACGGTGCTCGTCCCCGTCCGCACGTCGACCCGCTCGGCGTCGGCGTGTCCGCCCGCGAGCAACACGGTGGCATCGGGGAGCAGCACCGACGACGCGGCGTGCTTGTAGCGGCCGCGTTGCAGCGCCGGCCCCGCGGAGAACGTGCCCGTGCGCGGGTCGTAGATCTCGCTGTCGGTGAACACGCCGCGGTTGTCGCGCTCATCTGCGCCGCCGCTGACGAACACGCGACCATCCGCGAGCGCCACGGCGTCGTGCTTGTGCCGCCGTCGCTGCATCGAGCCGGTGGGCGTGAAGCGATTGGTCGCGGGATCGAACAGCTCGGCCGAGGCGAACAGTTCGATCTGCTCGCGGCGTCCGCGATGTCCGCCCACCACGAGGACGCGGCCGTCGGGGAGGCGTACGGCGACGTGACTCTCGCGCGCGACTGCCATGTCATCGACCGGGGTGAACCTTCCGATGGTGGGGTCGTAGCGTTCGGCGCTGGCGAGGAACGTCCACCCCGGGCCCACACCGCCGACGAGCAACACGCTGCCATCGCGCAGCGCCACGGCGACGTGCCCAGCGCGCGCCGAGGTCATGCTGCCGGTGGCGGCAAAGGTGCCGCGCTTCGGGTCGTAGATCTCCGCCGAGGCTGTCACCTCCATGCCGTCGGTGTAGCCGCCCGTGAGCAGTACGCGCCCGTCGGGCAGCGGCGTGGCCGTGTGCGACAGGCGCGTCGCCCGCATCGGGGGAAGCGGCGTGAAGCGCTCGGTGCGCGGGTCGTACAGTTCGGCGCTGTGCGCGGCCAGCTCGCGCCCCGCGAAGCCGCCGGCAATGAGCACGCGGCCGTCGCCGAGCGTGGTGGCCGTATGACTCATCCGCGCGACGGCCATGGGCGCGACCGGCGTGATGCGCGGTTCGGCGCGTCCCGTGGCGCGTTCACGTGACGCCGCGGCAGACAGGAAGATCGTCGCGCTGGCGACCAGCACCAACGCGACCGCGCGCGGGAATCGAGACATGTGGGCTCCGGGAAGCGGTTGGGGGATGCCGCTTCGATGCCGGTGACGTGCGGGTGGTTGCAGCGCGTCGGGGCGCTACTCCGCCGTGGGCGGCTCCACCGGCAGGCGCTTCTCGAGGATCGACTCCCACACCGCCTCGACCGCCTCGATGGCGGCCGTATCGACCGTCGCGCCCTCGAGTCGGTGCGTGAGCCGGCGATGGTTGCGCTGATAGGCCTTTGCGTAACGGGTGCGCGCCTGGGCGGGCGTGACGTTCTTCGCATACCAGCCGGCCACCACGCCGAGTGTGGCTTCGTTCCACTGATTCGGCGGGAGCGAGCCATCCTCGAACTGGAGGACGAGCTCCCACTCCCACGAGCGGTGTTCGGCGGTGAAGCTGTTCGGGTCGGTCATGGGCGGGCTCGCGCGTGGGGGAGACAGGGGTCGGCCTACTGCAACCTACGCCGCGGACCTCCCCGTCGCTGCGCTGGCGCGTTCCCGTTACGGGAGTGGTGCGCGCGGACGCAGCGGCTCACGCGCGGCGCGGGCGTCGCGGACGAGTGCCGCACGCGCGGCGGCGTCGTACAGGCGGCCACGCGCCACCACCAGTGCGACCGACGCCACGTTGCGCACGTCGGCCAGCGGATCGTTGCGCAGCACGACGAGATCGGCCACGCGACCCGCCTGCACGGTGCCCAGCGTGTCGGTGGCCTGCAGCCAGCGGGCCGGGTTGAGGGTGGCCGTGCGCAGCGCCTCCACGGGCGTGAGCCCCGCATCCTGCAGCAGCGCCAGCTCGGCGTGCAGCGCGAGTCCAGGCACGCCCTGCAGCGGAAGGTCGGTGCCCGCCAGCAGCAGGACGCCCGCGTCACGCTGCAGTCGCACGAGACGCTGCAGGAACGCCCAGTCCTGCTGGTGCGCCGCGCGCTGTGCGGGCGTGCGGCGATCGGCGCGGAGCCCATCGGTGGGCCACTCGAGCATGAGCAGCGTGTCGCGCGCGGGGCCGTTGCGCGCGCCGGCGCGCTTCATGATGTCGTGCAGGAACAGCGTGGGGGTGACCGCCACGCCGTTGGCGGCCATCTGCGCGAAGAGCGCGCGGGCGGCGCCTTCGTCGAAGTCGGCCTGTGCCAGGCGGGTCTCCGCCTCGGGCGGCTCCCGCAGTCCAAGGCGGTAGCCCACGCGTTGCCACCATGTCGGCTGCGCGCGCTCCTCGGCAATGGCCTTCCAGTGGGCGCGCGGCTGGTGCGACAGGTACTCGGGAAAGAGCAGCAGGTGCTCGATGCTCGCGAGCCCGCGCTGCGCCAGCGCGGCGCGCGGCACATCGTGCGGCACGTGACTCACGCACGGCACGCGCGCGGCGGCGCACGCCTCGTAGGCGCTGCGCACGAGCGTCGAATCGAGCATCGGGGCGAGCTTGAGGAATGTCGCCCGTGTGCCGCGCAGCTTCGTGAGGGACGCGCGCACATCGTCGCGGGTGCGCACTGGAAACGGCGCGCCAGCCACGACCGGCGCCTGGCCGAGCTTCTCGCCCGTGTACACCATGCGCGGACCGGGCGTCGTGGTGGTGCGCGCGAGGCTGTCGAGCTGCGCGAGGACCGGCACATCGCCGGCGAGGTCGCGCACGCCCGTCACGCCGTGTGCGAGCGAGAGCCCGCCCCAGTACTGCATGGCCTGCGCACGGCGCGTCGCTGCGGCGGGGGTGCGCAGCGCGCTGTCGAGTGCCATGTGGACGTGGAAGTCCCACAGTCCCGGAATCACGTAGCCGCCGGCGACGTCGACGGTGCGGGTGCCGGCGGGCAGCCGTACGGCGCGCGCGGCACCCACCTGCACGATGCGATCGCCGCGCAGCACCACGACCTGATCGCGCTGCAGCGTTCCACGCTCCACATCCACGACGATCGCGTGCGTGAGGGCGATCGTCGTCGCTGCCGCCTGCGCAGTCGTCGGTGCGCCCTGCGTTCGTTGCGCACGCCCCACGAGGGGCGACAGGCCGACGCACAGGGTCAGCACCAGCGCCCGCAGAAAGCGTCGCGCGAGTTGCGCGAGGCGCTCGTCGCCGCCCGCATCGGCGTCGTCGGCGATGCGCGCGACCAGGTCATGCAACGCGGCCTCCCCCCAGCGGTAGCCGGTGGCGTCCTCTGCGGCGGCGGTGTCGCCCGCGCGCGCGCCCTCGAGCAGCGCGCGCGCGGCCGCGGCGTCGAACCCGGGGTCGGTGCGGGGTGGGAGGTCGAACGTCGGCCGCCGCTCGGGCGGGCCGGCGTCTTCGTTCACGAAAGCGCGGGACATGGCGTGGGGTTGCAGGCCGGAGTTTCGGCGTTTGGTTGGAGTATGCCATTCGACCCCTCCCGTCGCACCCTCCTGCGGGCCGGCGCCGTGGCGGCCGGTGCCGCGGCGCTTCCGCTGCCGTTGCGCCGCCTGCTGGCCGAGTCCGCTCCAGGCACCCTCGTGCCCGACATGCAGGGCGCACCGCGTCCGCGACCGACCAAGGCACAACTGCAGTGGCAGCGCGACGAGATCGCCCTGTTCGTGCACTTCGGCATCAACACCTTCACCGATCGCGAGTGGGGCGATGGCACCGAGTCACCGTCGCTCTTCAACCCGACGGCGCTCGATGCGCGGCAGTGGGCGCGTACGGCCAAGGCTGCCGGCGCGCGCGCGATGGTGCTCACCGCGAAGCATCACGACGGCTTCTGCCTCTGGCCGACCGCCACCACGCGCCACTCCGTCGCGTCGAGTCCGTGGCGCAGCGGGCGGGGTGATGTCGTGCGCGAGTTCGTCGACGCCTGCCGCGCCGAGGGATTGCGCCCGGGGCTCTACTGCTCGCCGTGGGACCGCAATCACCCCACGTACGGCGACTCGCCGCGTTACAACGATGTGTACATCGCGCAGCTCACCGAGCTGCTCACGCGCTATGGCAAGCTGGCGGAGGTGTGGTTCGATGGCGCGAATGGCGAGGGGCCGAATGGCAAGCGGCAGACGTACGACTGGCCGCGCACGTGGGAGACGGTGCGTCGCCTGCAGCCCGATGCGGTGATCTTCTCCGATGCCGGCCCCGATGTGCGCTGGATCGGCAACGAGCGCGGCGTGGCCGGGGAGACGCACTGGAGCACCATCCGTCCCGAGAGCGTGCCGTACATCGGCGCGAGCGGCGACGACGTGATTCGCGCGCTGCAGGAGGGCCACCCCGACGGAACCGTGTGGCGCCCAGGCGAGACCGATGTGTCGATTCGACCGGGGTGGTTCCATCACCCGGCGGAAGATGCGCGCGTGAAGACGGTCGAGCAGCTCGCCGAGCTGTACTTCACGAGTGTGGGGCGCAACTCGAAGCTGCTGCTCAACGTGCCCCCCACGCGCACCGGGCAGTTTCACGCCACCGATGTCGAGCGGCTGCTGGGGATGCGTGCGGCCCTCGTCGAGCGGTTCGCGCGTCCGGTCAAGGGGCGCACGCGATGGCGCAAGACGGGTGCACTGTCGGCCGAGCTGCAGTTGACGTTCGACGCGGCCGCGACGGTGAGCACCATCGACCTGCGTGAGGCCATCGACGCGGGACAACTGGTGCGGTCGTGGGAGCTGCTCGCGACCACCGACGCGTCGTCCACGCCCACGGTGCTCTTGCGCGGCACGACCGTCGGCTATCGGCAACTGCGCCGCATGCCGGCCACGGCGGTGCGCAGCCTGACGGTGCGCTACGAGACCCTCGACGCGCCGCGCGCGATCGCCCTGCACGCGTACGGTTGAGCGCACGGCGCGGGGGCGTGTGTCGGGCGGGAGTCGGGCGGGTCGATTGACCCTGTCGACGTGTCGACGGCCGGTACAGGTTGCGCACGCGTCATCAACCATCGAGGACTCCATGCTGCCTGCACCCCATCGCGCCACGCGTCGCCTCGCGGCGCTGCTGTTGTCATCTGCTCCCGCGGTCGCCATCGCCCAGCCGGCCAAGGCGCCCGTTGCGGCCCCGCCCATCGCCCGTGCGGTGGCGCCCATGGCGTTCGTGCCGCTCACCGGCACCAACGTCGTGCCGGTGGTCGCCAACGACTACGCCTTCGACATGCCGGCGACGATTCCCGCCGGGCTCACCACCTTCCGCTTCAGCAACAAGGGGAAGGAGCTGCATCACCTCTATCTCGTGAAGGTCGAGAAGGGGAAGACCGCTGACGACGTCCTGGCCTGGTTCAAGCGTGGCGGCCCGCCGCCCGCGTGGCTGCGGCCGGTGGGCGGCCCCAACGCGCCGTCACCACTGCCCGGCGGTGAGACGGTGTTCAGCAGTGTGCTCGCTGCGGGCGACTACGTCGCGCTGTGCGTCATTCCGAGCCCCGGCGGCCCGCCGCACGTGATGAAGGGGATGATCAAGACGCTCACGGTCACGCCCTCCACGCGCACGGCGCCCACGCCGCAGGCCGACATCACCATCACGCTGTCCGACTACGACGTGCGCTTCTCGAAGCCGCTCACGGCGGGGAAGCACGTCATTGCGGTGAAGAACGCGGGCACCCAGCCGCACGAGTACTTCATGGGGCTGCTCAATCCCGGCAAGACGCCGATGGACCTCGCGATGTTCGCCGAGAATCCGAAGGGGCCGCCGCCGGGGCTGCCGATGGGCGGCATCACCGACATCCTGCCGGGCGACGTGGTCTACCTGCAGGTGGAGATCGCGAAGGGCGAGTACGCCTTCATGTGCTTCACGCCCGACGCGAAGGACGGCAAGCCGCACCTCGCGCACGGGATGATCAAGCAGGTCAGCGTGAAGTGAACAGCCACACCGCGCTGCCGAATCCGATGACGGACACGGCGGCGCGGACCCAGCGCTGCGGCACGCGCTGCGCGAGGTGCGACATCGCGTAGCCGCCGGCGCTCGAGCCGACGGTCATCACGGCGGCGATGGGCCAATCCACGAGGCCCATCGCCGCGAACGTGATGGCAGCCACGCCATTGAAGCAGAGCCCATTGAAGTTCTTGAGCCCGTTCATCTGGTGGATGTTCGTGAGGCCCATGAGGCCGAACACGCCCAGCATCACGATGCCGGCGCCCGCGCCGAAGAAGCCGCCGTAGGTGCCCACGAGGAACTGCACGGCCACCATGCCCCACGTCGGCGTGATGGGGCGCTCGGGGTGCGGCGCCGCGATGCGTCGACGCACCCACGCCATGACCGGCCCCTGCAGCGTGAACAGCAGGGCCGCGCCGAACACGAGCCATGGCACGAGCGCGCGGAACTGCGCGTCGCCCGTCGCGAGCAGCAACAGCGCGCCCGCCAGGCCACCGAGCACACTCGGCACCGCCAGCCGCAGCGCCCAGCGCTCCGCCCCCTGCAGCTCCTTGCGATAGCCCAGCATCGACGCGAGGGAGCCCGGCCAGAGCGCCACCGTGCTCGTGGCGTTGGCCGCCACCGGCGGTACTCCCAGCCCCAGCAGGGCGGGGAAGGTGAGCAACGTGCCGCCGCCCGCGATGGAGTTGACCGCCCCGCCGAGCGCCGAGACGACCGCGATGGCGCCAAGCTGTGCGGGCGTGGCGGCCACTCAGCTGCGCGCCGCGAGTGCGAGGCAGCCCCAGCCCGCGATGAAGCAGACGCCGCCCAGCGGCGTGATCGCACCGAGCGCGCGCACGCCGGTGAACGTCATGGCGTAGAGCGAGCCCGAAAAGAGCAGCGTGCCGGCGACGAACAGCCAGCCCGCCGTGGTGGCCAGCGAGCCCGCGCCGCGTTGCACCAGCCAGGCGACGGCCAGCAGCGCGAGTGCGTGGTACATCTGGTAGCGTGCGCCCGTCTCGAACACCTCGAGCAGGCGCGGCTCGACGCGTTCGCGCAGGGCATGGGCGCCGAACGCTCCGGCGGCGACCGCGATGCCGCCGGAGAGCGCGCCGATCATCGTGAACAGCTTGTCCATCGGAAGTCGGGACCGGAGAGGATCAGCGTGGCGCGCCGATCTGGTACTCCTTGGGCGGTGTCGCGCCAAGGAGGTGCTGCACGAAGTAGTCCCAGCGACGGCGCATCATGTAGTTCGACGCGGCACCGAACCCGTGCGCGGCGTTCGGGATCATGAGCAGGTCGAAGTCCTTGCCGGCCTTGATGAGGGCGTCGACGACGAGGAGCGTGTTGTCGGGGGGCACGTTGTCGTCCATCGTGCCGTGCGCGAGCAGGAGCTTTCCCTTGAGGTTCTTCGCGAACGTCTGGTTGGCTTCGGCGTCGTAGTTGTCGCTCGCCCCCTGCTTCGTGAGCAGGCCGTGATAGCGCTCGCCCCAGTCGTCCTCGTAGTTGCGGTTGTCGTGATTGCCCGACTCCGCGATGCCCACCTTGAAGAAGTCGGGATAGCGGAACATCGCGCCGGCCGTGGCGAAGCCGCCGCCCGAGTGGCCCCAGATGCCCACCTTGTCGAGGTCGATGAACCGGTAGCGCTCGGCCAACTGCTTCATGCCGGCGATCTGGTCGGGGAGCGTGTTGTCGCCCATGCGGCCGTAGTAGGCGTCGTGGAACGACTTGGAGCGCATCGGGTTGCCGGTGCCGTCGATGGCGACGACGATGAAGCCCAGCTCGGCGAGCGCCTGGTTGTCGCGCGTGGCCGGCGTGAAGCTGCGGCTGCCCACGGAGCCGCCCTGCGGCCCAGGATAGATGTAGTTGATGATCGGATACTTCTTCGTGCTGTCGAGCGTGGTGGGCGTCCACATGAGGCCGTACAGGTCCCACTTGCCGGCGCGATCCTTGACCGTGATGCGCGTGGGCGGCTTCCAGCCGGCGGCCTTCAGCTTCGAGATGTCCGCCGTCTCGAGCGTGGCGATGAGCTTGCCGGTGTTGGCGTCGCGCAGTTGCGCGGTGGGCGGCAGGTCGGGGCGCGACCAGACGTCGGTGAAGCGCGCACCGTCCGGCGAGAGCGACGTGGTGTGATCGCCGTCATCCGGCGTGAGGAGCGTCTGCCCCTTGCCGTTGAGCCCCACCTTGTAGAGGTGGCGGAAATACGGATCGCGCGTCGCGTCCTTGCCGGACGCGGTGAACCACACCGTGCGCGTCTTCGCGTCGATGCGCTCGACGGAGAGGACGCCGCCGTCGCCGGTCGTGATCTGGTTCTTGAGCTGACCGGTGGTGAGGTCGTACAGATAGAGCTGTCCCCAGTCGCTGCGTTCGGAGAACCAGATGACCTCGTTGCTGGCCGGCAGGATGCGCCAGTTCTGGTCGCCGTCGCCGCTCTCGAACTGCGTAGCGACCTTCTCCTCGAGCACCGTGCGCACCTCGCCCGTGGTTGCATCGGCGACGCGCAGCGTGGCCACCTTGTGGTCACGCGAGTTGGAGAGGAACGCGACCTTGCTGCCGTCGGGATACCACTCGACGTCCGCGAGCTTGCCGCCGCACGCGATGTGGTCGCACACCGAGCTGCGATGCTCGTCGGGCGGCATCTTGAAGCGCACGAGCGACGGCGTCGGCCCCGACAGGTCGACCACCACGCGCTCGATCATCGGGATGATGCTGTCGCCGGGCAGCGGATACTTCCATGCGCTCAGCGTGGGATGCCCCACCTTGGTGCGCACGAGGTACATGTCGCCGACGTTGCGCTGGTCCTGCTGGAACGTGGCGATCTTCTTCGAGTCCGGCGACCAGAGCAGCACGGCGCGATCGGAGTGCACCCAGCCGGCGTTGTCGGTGGCGTAGCCGTAGTCCTTCACACCGTCGAAGGTGACCGGCATTTCCTTGCCGCTCGCGACGTCGCGCACCCAGAGGTTCCAGTTCTTGATGAACGCCGCCTTGGTGCCGTCGGGCGACAGCACGGCGAGTCCGCCGCCGCCACGTCCGCCGGCCGGCGCGGCCGCCGGCGCGGGGCAGGCGGCCGGGGTCGTGGCGCAGTTGGTCTTCACGCCCTTCTGGTCGACCACGAACATCGGCGTGGTGCCATCGGCGGTGCGGACACGATAGGTGAAGCGACCGTCGGGGAGCCACGTGGGCTGCACGCCGGCGTTGGTCACCAGCGGGGCCACGTTCGGCGCGAGGAAGCGTTCGGCGCGGGCGTAGTCCGCTGCGGTGAGCGCGCGGGGCTGCGCCGCGAGGGGCGCGACAACGAGTGCGGCCGCCAGCGACGGCGCGACCAGTGCGGCACTGCGAGGGACGAGCGACAGGAAGGGTCGACGCATCGGAATCGGGGTGGAGGGAGAGACCCGGGGAAGTTGGGCCCGGGGAGCCGCCAGCGGGAAGGTGCGCGAGGCGGTCGGTGGGGCCCTTGTCGGCCCGGCGTCGGCCCTGAATCCTTTCCGCCTGCCACTGGCTCTCTCCTGCAGACGGGTCGTCCGGCCCGTTCTCCCCTTCACCGGAGTGCCCGCCATGTCTGCCCTCTTTGCCCGTAACGTCGGTGGTCTCGATCGCGCCCTGCGCTTCGTCCTGGGCGCCGGTCTCCTGTCGCTCGTCTTCGTGGGCCCGCAGACGCCGTGGGGGTGGTTCGGCCTGGTGCCGCTGCTGACCGCCGCGATGGGCAGCTGCCCGCTGTACTCGATCGTCGGGATCTCGACCTGTCCACGCCGGGCGTGACCGTCGATGATGGCGCGCTCCTGCGCGCCGTCGCTGCGGGCGATGCCGACGCATTCACCCGTTTCGTGCACGCGCATGAGGCGGTCGTGCGGCGCTACCTGCGCGTGACGCTCGGCACCCGCGACGTCGATGACGCCGCGCAGGAGACGTTCATCAATGCGTGGCGCGGCGCCGCCGGCTATCGCGGTGGCGCGACGGCGCGTGGCTGGCTGTACGCGATCGCGCGTCACGTGGTGCACCACCTGGTGCGTCGCCGCGTCGACGAGCCGGCGGTCGTGGAGTCGCTCGAGGCGCTCGCCGAACAGGCCGGCTGGGGCCGCCTCGACAGCGAGGTCGCACGCACCATCGACGCGGGTGCGGCGGACGCCGATGCGCGGAGCGCGCGGGACGAACTCGCGCAGGCGCTGGCGCGGCTCCCCGCCGACGAGCGGGAGGTGCTCGTGCTGCGGGAGCTCGACGGCTACTCGGGTGAGGAAGCGGCAGCGATGCTCCACCTCACGCTGCCCGCCATGAAGAGTCGGCTGCATCGCGCACGCCTGCATCTCGCCGCGCTCGTCCGTCAGCAACGCACGACGGCGGGTGCCATGGCGCGTGACCTCGACCCGTCCCAGACCACCCGCCACAGCGGCGGCACGCACGGAGGTGCGGCGCATGCATGACCTCGGGCTCGATACGACGGTGGCCGGGCTGCGCTGCCGCGACGTGCTGGACGACCTCTCGGCGTACCTCGATGGCGAGCTGCCGGGCGAGCGGGTCGCGCGACTCGATGCGCACCTGCGCGACTGTCCCCGCTGTGCCCGCTTTGGCGGCGACATGGCGCGGCTCCTGGCGGCGCTGCGTGACGCCGTGCCGCTGCCGGATGTGGAGCCGTCGCTGGTGGCGGCGGTGCTGGGGCGTGTGCACGCCACCCCGTCCGGCGGCTAGACTTCGGGACCGGCGGGCTTTGCCCCGCGTATCCGCATCCCCTCGCCAGGACTTCCCGCATGATCCGCAATGCCTCGGCCGTCTGGAACGGTTCGCTGAAGGAAGGGAACGGCACGATCACCACGCCGAGTGGTGTGCTCGCTGCCCAGCCGTACTCGTTCAAGCTCCGCTTCGTCGACGAAGACGGCCGCGCCGGCACCAACCCCGAGGAACTCATCGCCGCGGCGCACGCGTCGTGCTTCTCGATGGCGTTCTCCGGCCAGCTCACCAAGGCCGGCTACACGGCCGACGAGATCCGCACCAACGCGACGCTCACCATGGAGCAGACCGAGGCCGGCTTCACGATCACGAAGATCCACCTCGACATGACGGCGAAGGTCCCCGGTATTGCGGCCGACGAGTTCCAGACGCTCGCCGGGAACGCGAAGGCGGGGTGCCCGGTGAGCCGTGTGCTGAACGCCGAAATCACCATGACCGCCGTGCTGGGCTGACGTGCGATGCGGGGCCGGTACGGCGCGTCCGTGCCGGCCCCTGTGCGTCGGCGTCGGAGTCGCTATATTACTGATTGCAGATATACGCAATCAGGAGGCGGGATGGCGGCACGACAGATGGGGCCCGAGTTGCTGGAGATGGTGGCCGAGCGGTTCCGCGCACTCGGCGATCGCGCGCGGCTGTCGCTGCTGCAGCAACTCCGTGGCGGCGCCTGCACGGTCAATGAACTCGTCGAGGCCACGGGCCTCGGCCAGGCCAATGTCTCCCGGCACCTCGCGACGCTCTTCGCGAATGGCCTGGTCACCCGTGAACGCGAGGGTGTGTACGTGCGCTACGCGCTGGCCGACCGCGACGTGCTCAAGCTGTGCGAGCTGGTGTGCGGCCGCATCGAGAACGACCTCGCCGAGCGGCGCCGGGTGGTCTCGGGGCGCTGAGCGGCGCTCAGCCCCCCCGCGGCGCACACCCCAGCAGCCGGCCCGCGCCGAGCATGCGCTCGAGCGGGCAGAAGTTCGTGAGGCTCGACTGCAGCAGGTTGAACCCCACGAACGCGGTGAACCAGTACCACATCGGCGACACCAGCGCGCCGAGGGCGAGCGACGCCAGCACGAACAGGCCGGCGAATCGACGGATGATGCGGTCAGGGCACATCAGACTGCCTCCGGAAGGGTGTGGGACGGCGCGGGCGTGGGGGGCGGCGCGTTCTTGCGCAGCTCCCAGTAGAGCAGGGGGACGACCACCATCGTGAGCAGGGTCGCGACCACGGCGCCGCTCATGAGCGCCACCGCGAGCCCCTGGAAGATCGGGTCGAGCACCATCACGAGGCCGCCGACCACCACCGCCGCCGCCGTGAGCGCGATGGGGCGGAAGCGCACGGCACCCGCTTCGAGCACCGCATCGACGAGTGATCGGCCGCGCGCCTCCTCAAGCTGGATGAAGTCCACCAGCAGGATCGAATTGCGCACGATGATGCCGGCGAGCGCGATCATGCCGATCATGCTGGTGGCGGTGAAGAACGCCCCGCCGATGGCATGCCCGGGGAGGATGCCGATGAGTGTGAGCGGAATGGGTGCCATGATGACGAGCGGAATCGAGAAGCTCTGGAACCACCCGACCACGAGCACATAGATGAGCAGCAGCACGATCGCGAAGGCGAGGCCGAGGTCGCGGAACACCTCGATGGTGACCTGCCACTCGCCGTCCCACTTGATGGCGGTCTCGCGCAGCGTGGTGGGCGGCACCGCGTTGTAGCGCGTGATGGCCGCGCCCCGCACGCGGAGACTGTCGAGACGCCGGTTCATGTCGAGGATCGCGTACACCGGGCTCTCCACCTCCCGCGCCACGTCGCCCGTCACGTAGATCGCGGGACGCAGGTCCTTTCGCACGCGCAGTCCGTCACGCACCCCCTCCTGCACGGTCACGAAGCGGCCGAGCGGCTGCGGGCCGCGGGCCGTTGCGATGGGGAGCGCCAGCAGCGCCTCGACGCTCGCCCGCTGCGCCAGCGGCAGCCGCGGCACGATCGCGACGCCCTCGCGCGCCGAGGGCGAACTCATCACGCCGGACGACACGCCTGACAGCGCGAGGTACAGCGTCTGCGTGATCTGCTCCACGCTGGCGCCACTCTCGCTCGCGCGCACCCGGTCCACACGGAAGGTGCGCTTCTGCTGCGGCGCTTCGACGGTCCAGTCGACATCGACCACCCCCGGCGTCGATTCGAAGACCCGCTTCACCGCTACCGCCGCCTCGAGACGCGTGGAGTCATCGGCGGCGTACACCTCGGCCACCAGCGTCGACAGCACCGGCGGGCCCGGCGGAATCTCGGCCACCTTGGCCGACGCGCCGTAGCGACGCGCGATGGAGTCGACGGCAGGACGCACCGCGACGGCGATCGCGTGACTCTGCCGGTCACGGTCTCCCTTGGGGAGCAGGTTGACCTGCACGTCGGCCACGTTGGCGCCGCTGCGCAGGAAGTAGTGCCGCACGAGTCCGTTGAAGTTGAACGGCGCGGCCGTGCCGGCGTACACCTGCGTGCTGGTCACCTCGGGCACCGTGCCGAGCCACGCGGCGATCTCCGACGCTGCGCGATGTGTCGTCTCGAGCGACGTGCCTTCCGGCAGGTCGAGCACGACCTGGAACTCACTCTTGTTGTCGAACGGGAGCATCTTCACCTGCACGGCCTTGAGCCCGAGCAGGCCGACACTGCCGGCAAGCAGCACCAGCACCACGCCGTAGAAGCTGAAGCGTGTGCGCCGCTGCGTGATGAGCGGCGACATGAGCCGACGATACAGGCGCGCCGCGCGCGTCTCCTCTTCCGCTGGATGCTGGATGGAGCCGTGCGGGCTGCCGACGTGCCCCTTGAGCAGGCGGTAGGCGAGGTACGGCGTGACGATGAACGCAACGGCCAGCGAGGCGAGCATCGCCACCGACGCCCCCACCGGAATGGGGCGCATGTAAGGCCCCATGAGGCCACTCACGAACGCCATCGGCACGATGGCCGCGATGACCGTGAAGGTCGCGAGGATCGTCGGGTTGCCGACTTCGTCCACCGCGTCGATCGCGGCGGTCTCGGCGGGCCGGTTCCCCATCGCGAGATGGCGATAGATGTTCTCCACCACGACGATCGCGTCGTCCACCAGGATGCCGATGGAGAAGATGAGCGCGAACAGCGTGATGCGGTTGAGTGTGTAGCCCAGTGCGTAGTAGACGAACAGCGTGAGGGCGAGCGTGACCGGCACGGCCACGAGCACCACCACGGCCTCGCGCCAGCCGAGGAAGAGCCAGATGAGCACCGTGACGCTGAGCGTGGCGATGATGAGGTGCAGGATGAGCTCCTGCGCCTTCTCGCCGGCGGTCTCGCCGTAGTCGCGCGTCACGTCGACGCTGACGTTCCCGGGCACCACCGTGCCCTGCGCCTCGCGGACCCGCTCCCGCACCGCGTGCGTGACCGCGGTGGCGTTGGCGCCCTTCCGCTTGGCCACGGCAATCGTGACGGCCGGTTCGGCGCTGCCTGCGCCACGTCGGTGCGACACATACGACGTGACGTCGGCGAAGTCGTCGCGCACATCGGCCACGGCGCGCAGGTAGACCGGCGTGCCGCCGCGTGTGGCGACCACCACGCTGCCCACCTCACGGGCAGTGCCCAGCGGCGCGCCCACCGCGACCTGCATGGTGGTGTCGCGGGTGGTGAGCTCGCCCGCCAGGAGCCGCGCGTTCGCACCGCGCAGCGCCATCGCGACCTCGCCGGGCGTGACACCCGCGGCCGTCAGGCGTGCCGGGTCGAGTGTCACGAGCATGCGTCGCGGCGCTCCGCCCGTCACGAACGTCTGCGCGACATCGGGTACCGTGCGGATCTCATCCTCGAGATGCACCGCAACCTGCCGCAGCGTGTTGGCATCGACCCCGGCGCCATGCAGCGTGAGCGCCAGTACGGGCACGTCGTCGATGGAGTGCGCCTTCACCACGGGCGGCAGGGCGCCCGGCGGCGCCTCGTCGGCGACGCTGGCCAGCTTCGCCTGCACACGCGTGACGCTCCGCTCCTGGTCCTCGCCCACATCGAAGCGCACGGTGACCATGGCGTAGCCATCGCCACTCATCGTGTACACATGATCGACGCCGGGGAGCTCGCGCATGCGCTGCTCGACCGGGCGTGCCAGCAGGTTCTCCGCCTCCGCCGGCGACGCGCCCGGCATGGCGACGATCACGTCGATCATCGGCACCGAGATCTGCGGCTCTTCCTCCCGCGGTGTGGCGAGGATCCCCAACAGCCCCACCGCGAGCGAGGCGACGGTCACCAGCGGGGTGAGGCGCGAGTTGAGGAAGGCCTGCGCGACGCGACCGGAGATGCCCCAGGAGGGCTTCACGACCGACATGGTCACACCCCCGACGGCGTGGTGCGACCGCGCGCGGCGCCGGACGCGGCGTCCGGCACGATGATCGTATCGCCGGCCGCGAGTCCGCTGGTCACCTCGACCCGACCACCCTGCTCCTCACTCACGCGCACCCAGCGCCGGTCATCGCGTCCGCCGCGACGCACCACGACGCCGGTGAGGTCGCCCTCGTGCACCAACGCGGCGGCCGGAATCATCACACCGGAACGTGCCCCCATTGGCAGCGCGAGCACCGCGGCGCTGCCGGCACGCAGCGCGCCGTCGCGATTCGCCACGAGCGCGTTGATCGTGAACAGGTTGCCGGCACCCGCCGGTACCACGCCCTCGACCACTGCGGTCACCTCGCGTCCGTCGATGCGGGCGCGCAGCGACTGCCGTGCGGTGATCGCTGCGGCGACATCGCCCGGCGCGGTGACGGTGATGCGAAGTCGCGACGCGTCCTGCACCGTGAGCAACGGCGCGCCGGGCGCCGCGAAGGCACCCGGATCGACCATGCGCATGGTGACTTGTCCCGCGAACGGCGCGCGCACCGCCGCATAGCTGCGCACGGCGTCGAGTTCGGCCGCGCCGGCCCGCGCCGCGCGCACGCCGGCTTCGGCGCGTGCGAGGCCGGTCTCTGCTGCGTCGAACTGCGCCCTGGTGGCAGCGCTGTCCGCGTACAACGCGCGGAAGCGTGCCGCGTGCGTCGCGGCGGCGTCGCGTTGCGCCTCGGCGTCGGCAATGGCCGCAGACACCTGGGCGCTTTTGGCGGCCAGATCACGCGCATCGAGCGTGAGCAGCTCCTGCCCCGGCGTCACGTGGTCGCCAGCGTGCACGCGTACCGACAGCACCGTGCCCATGAGCTTCGTGCTGAGCGTCGCCTGCTGGACTGGCTCGGCCACGCCCGGCGCGTCGAAGCTGCGCGTGAGCGTCGTATCCCGAACGACCAGGGGCGTCCCGGCCACCTGCGGGGGCGCGGCGGAGGCTGGCGTCTCATGCGACGTCTCGCCGCACGCGAGCAGCGTCACGGCCGACGCCGCGGCGGCCAGCTGCATCGGGGCGCGCGAGGACAGGCGCCGCCCGATGCGAAGGGGAACATGGACGAAGCGCATCATCGGGTCACTCCGGACGTCGAGGGAAGGTCGTGAGCAGTCGGTGTCGCATCGAGCACGGTGAGCGCGCCCGGATCGCCGCCGGTGACGCGCCGCCATTCGACCAGCGCGTCGATGAGCGCGTAGCGCGCACCGGTGGCCGCGAGCGCCGCCGCCGTGGCCGTCGCGTCGGCACCGATGCGCTCGGCGATGGTCGCGAGCCCGCCCACATACCGCTTCTCGACGAGACGCTGTGCTTCACGCGCCTCCTGCGCCGAGAGCAAGGTGAGATCGAGTCGGGCGAGGGCGACCGTCAGGGCACCACGCGCTGCGGCGACCTCGAGCTGCGCGCTCGCCGCCGCGCCTGCCGCATCACTGGCGGCACTGCGAGCGCGGGCCTGCGCCATGGCCACCTCGGCGCGGTCGGCCGGGTTGCCGGGCAGCGACCACGACCCCATCACGCCGATCGTCCAGTTCGGCTTGCCGCCGAACAGCGCCGTCGGGGCGTTCCAGTCGTAGCGCGCAAAGCTGTTGACGCGCGGCAGCGCCGTGCCGTGCGCGCGTTGCACGTCGGTGCGGGCCGCCTCTGCCCCCAGCGTGGCCGCGCGCACGTCGAGGCGCGCGGCCGTCGCAGCCGACGCCGTGGAGGTGCTCGTGTCGGCGACCGCGAGGGCGCGCAGTCGCGTCTCGTCGGGGAGTGCGGCCGGCACCGTCACCGACCGGCCGTCCGTGGCGCCAATCAGGAGGCCGAGCTGGCGCGCGGCCAACGCGGCCTCGTGCTGCGCACCGAGCAGGCTCGCGGCGATGTCTCCCGCACGCACTCGCGCCTGCAGCGCGTCTGCCCGCGTGACGAGCCCCTGCCGGACGAGCGCCTCGACCTGACGCACCGCGGCCTCGGCGGCACGCTGCGCATCGGTGAGCGTGGCGACCTTGGCGGCCGCCATCACCGCCCCGTACCAGCCGCGCACGACCTGCGCGCGCGTGTCGACGGCGGTCCAGGCGGCGCTCGAGCCCACGGCATCGGCGGCGAGGCGTGCGGCGCGACGCCCCATGAGCGCGTCGACGTTCAGCAACGGCACCTCGGCCACGAGACCACCCTGCACGTTGGTGACGGCGGCGGGGTCGTTGAGGCGCGCCGGGTCGAAGGCGGCCGGCGTGACGCCGCGCTGGCGCAGCAGCGTGCCGAACGCACCGATGGGATCGGTGGTGCGCACGACGCCACTCTCGACGCGGGCGCTCGGGAGGACGCCGCGCAGCGGCAGGTCGGCGCGGCGGCGTGCCTCGTCGTGGGCGGCGGTCGCCCGGCGGTTGGCGAAGGCGGCGCGATCGGCGTCGCGGAGCGCCTCCGCCAAGGTCGAGGGGGCGCCCTGCGCAGCCAGTGGGACAGCCAGCGGCGCAGCCAGCGGCGCGGCCGCCGCCGCGAGGGCCAGCAGACCGACGCGCGGGAGGCGGGTCAGACGGGGGAATTGTGAATCGCGCATATGATGATATTACCATACACGCATATAATCGGCAAGAGGGAGGCGCCCGGGAGGGCGCCCCCGCGACCGTCACGGCCGCCGGATCCAGCGCGGTTGCTGCTGGCGGAGGTCGTCGTCGGTGAGGCGCGTGAGGCCACCGCCGTCCACGTTCACCAGGTAGAGCTCGAGGTCCGCATTGTCGTGCATGTTGGACACGAACGCGAGCCGGGCGCCATCAGGGGAGAAGGCGGGCTGACGGTTCCGCCACGCATAGCCGAAATCGCGCTCGGTGCCTGCCTGCACGTCGAGCACCATCAGGCGCCCCTGCGCCGGCGACGCGCTGCGCACGAACGCCACCTGCTTGCCGTCAGGTGACCACGCGCCGTCGATGTCGCTCACCGCCGCCTCCGTGAGCTGCACGAGGCGCCGTCCGTCGGCATCGACCATCCACAAGTGCAGAGCGCCCGGGGCCCCGGCCGAGAAGAGCAGGCGTCGCCCGTCCGGCGACCACGCCGGGCCGGCAAAGGCCTGCTGCAGCCCGGGGGCGACGGCAAAGCTCAGCTCCTGCTCCTGGCTGCCGTCGACGTTGGCCAGCACCAGCCGCGTGTGTCCGTCGTCCGCCAGACGCACGAACGCGATGCGCTGACCGTCGGGGGAGAGGCTTGGGCCGAACTCGGTGCGTCCGGTGGACAGAGCGACGCGCTCGGGCTCTCCGCCGCGGCGCACGCGCCAGAGGTCCTGATAGTCGTAGCCGTCCGGATCACTGCCGGCCCCGACGTACACCACTGTCTTGCCATCGGCCGACACCGTCGGGCTCGCGCCCATGATCTCGAGGCCGAACAGTCCGCCCTGGGCGCCATCGTCGGCGCGGCGCACACGCAACCGCACCGACTGCAGGCCACCGGGGGTCGTCTCCTCGTACACGAGGTCATGCAGCGCGCCCGCCCCGGGGTTGGGCTCGGGGTTCGGGGTGGGCTCGACGCCCGTGACCGCGTCATTGCAGGCCGTGCCGCCCAGCAGGGCGAGGGTGGCGAGGAGAAGGGCGGCGCGGTGACGCGCGGGGAAGGCGTATGTGCGGCTGGCCGACATGCAGGCTCCTGGTGAGTGTCCGCTCGCTGTACCTGCATTGGTGATGCGACGTCACGGGACATGACCCGGGTCGATACCTTTCGCCCCGATGGATTCTCGCTCAATGGTGCATGCACGGATCGCCCGTCTCGCTCCACCGGGCGCGCCCACCCTGCACGTCCCGTCCACCTCCCTCCTGTCCATGTCCGCTCGCTTCCTGTCGCGTGTCACACGCGCTGTGCGCCCCGCCCGCCTTCTCCCCGGCGTCGCGTTCGCGCTGCTCGCCCTCCCCGCGGCGCTCGCGGCGCAGACGGCGTGGCCGCACGACTCGCTGCTCGTGCGTCCGCTCACCTTCCGCAACATCGGTCCGGCGTCGATGAGCGGCCGCATCGTCGACCTCGCGGTCGTCGAGAATCCGCGCGTGCTGCGCGGCGGCCGCCTCGGCACGCGCATGTACGCGGCCGTCGCGACCGGCGGCATCTGGCGCACCAACGACGGGGGCCTGACGTGGGCGTCCATCGCCGACTCGCTGCCGGCCGGTTCCATCGGCGCCGTCGCCGCGGCGCCGTCCAACGGCGATGTGGTGTGGGTGGGCACGGGCGAGTCGAACAACATGCGCAGCTCGTCGTGGGGCGTCGGCGTGTTCAAGTCGACCGACGGCGGCAAGACGTGGTCCAAGCCCATGCTGCCGGGGACGCAGCACATCGGGCGCATCGTCATCGACCCGCGCGACCCCGACGTGGTGTACGTCGCGGCCATGGGGCCGCTGTGGGCGCCGGGGGGCGAGCGTGGCCTCTTCAAGTCCACCGATGGCGGCCGCACCTGGACGAACACCAACAACATCTCGCAGCACACGGGTTTCACCGAGGTCGTGATCGACCCGGCGAACCCCGACGTGCTGTACGCCGCCTCCCTGCAGCGTGAGCGGCGCGCCTACGGCTTCCTCCCCGCCGGCACCGAGAGCGGCATCTGGAAGACCACCGATGGCGCGAAGACGTGGACGAAGCTCACGCGTGGGCTCCCCACCGGTGAGATCGGTCGCATCGGCCTGTCGGTGTGCATGTCGCGCCCCGCGACGATCTACGCCACCGTGCACGCCAAGGGGGCCGCGAACGGCTTCTATCGCAGCGACGACGCCGGTGCCAACTGGCGCCTCGTGAACAACAGCAACGGCACCGCGTGGTACTACGGGCAGGTGCGCTGCGACCCCACCGACGCCGAGCATGTGGTGCGGCTCAATGTCGGTTCGACGGAGAGCATGGATGGCGGTCGCACCTGGCGCCCGTTCGCGGGCGGCGGCGGGGTGCACGCCGACCATCACGCGCTGTGGATCAATCCGGACGACGCCAGCCACATGGTGCTCGGCAACGACGGCGGCATCGACATCACGTACGATGGCGGGCGCAGCTGGCACAACGTCGAGAACATCGTGGGCGCGCAGTTCTACGCCATTGCCGTCGACGATCAGTTCCCCATCTACCACGTGTACGGCGGCCTCCAGGACAACCAGACGTGGGGCGGGCCCAATCGCACGCGCACGCCCTTCGGACCCACCAATGCCGACTGGTATCGCATGGCGGGCGGCGACGGCTTCTACAATGTGCCGGACGCGTTCAACCCGAACATCGTCTACGCCGAGTCGCAGAACGGTGGCATCGTGCGCTACGACACGCGCACCGGCCAGACCAAGGGCATCAAGCCGCTGGCGCGCAACGGCGAGCGGCACCGCTACAACTGGAGCGCGCCCATTGTGCCGTCGCGCTACAAGGCGGGCACGGTGTACTTCGCGGCCAACCATCTCTTCAAGAGCACTGACTACGGCGACTCCTGGACGACGCTGGGCGGCGATCTCACGCGCAACCTCGATCGCAGCAAGCTGCCCATGCGTGGCGCCATCCCCGACACCGGCACGCTCGGGCTGCACGAGGGCACGGCGGCGTTCGGCAACATCGCCACCGTGGCCGAATCGCCGCGTCGCGCGGGTCTGCTGGCCGTGGGTACCGACGACGGCGTCATCCAGGTCACGCGCGACGATGGCCGCTCGTGGACCAAGGTGACGAGCTTCCCCGGCGTCCCCGATACGACGTACGTGAGCCGCGTGATCTTCTCGCGCCACGCCGAGGGCACGTTGTACGCGACGTTCGACGGGCACCGCAGCAACGACTTCAAGCCGTATGTCGCGAAGAGCACCGACTTCGGCCGCACGTGGACATCCATCACCGGCAACCTGCCCGCCGCCGGCTCGGTGCAGGTGGTGCGTGAGCATCATCGTGAGCCCGGGCTCCTGTTCGTCGGCACCGAGTTCGGCGTCTTCTTCACGGTGGACGGAGGCGGCTCGTGGACGCCGCTGCGCAGCGGCCTGCCCGCCGTGCCGGTCTGGGACATGCAGCTCCAGGAGCGGTGGAACGACCTGGTCATCGGGACGCACGGCCGCGGAGTCTCCATCCTCGACGACATCGCGCCGCTCGAGCAGCTCGCGGCGGCGAAGCGCGCGCCGGTGGCGCACCTCTTCAGTGTGCGCGACGAGGTGGCGTACACGCTCAACCAGAGCCGCAACTCCGGCATGGGCTCGAACGGCTACACGGGGCAGAACCCCGAGGCCGGCGTGCGCCTCGCCTACCTCGTGCGTGACGTGCCCAGTGCGGTGAAGCTCGAGATCATCGATGCGGGCGGGCGTGTGGTGCGTGAGCTGCCGCAGCCCAAGCGCGCGGGGCTGCTGCGCCCGTTGTGGGACATGCGCGTGGGCGCGCCGCTCACCGGCGCGGTGGACACCAGCACCGCGCTGGCTGGTCGCGGGGGCGGGGGTGGTGGGTTCGGTGGTGGCTTCGGTGGCGGCGTGCGCACGTACCCCGCCATGCCGGGTCGCTACACCGCGCGTCTCACGGTCACGCCAGCCAACGGCGCGCCGGTGGTGCTCACGCGCGCCTTCGCACTCCTGCGCGACACCCAGCAGCCGCTCTCGACGGCGGAGCTTGGTGCGCTCGACGCGTTCCGGCTCGAGGTGGTGCGCTTCCAGAAGCGCGTGAGCGAGGTGCAGGCGCAGGGCGACAGCGCCGTGCGCACCTGGTCGGCCGCGAAGAAGGCCGCCGACAGCGCCGCTACCAAGGCGCCCGAGGCCGCGAAGAAGGAGCTCACCGAACTCGAGCAACTGCTCGGAACGTTCGTGCGCGAGGTCGGTGGTTCGCCGGCGAGTCGTGCGGCGCTCGGGCGTGCCGTGCAGGCCCCGCCGTCGGACGACGACGACCGTGGTGCATCGGGTGCGCCCGACATGGCGTTCACGGCCCGCGCGAACTCGTTCAACGCGGTGCTCAACAGCGCCTTCCCGGTGTCCGCCGCGCAGCGCACGCTCCTGACCGACTTGAAGAAGGAGCTCGACGCGCAGGCGGCGAAGATCGCCGCCGTGCGGGCGACGCGCCTGCCGGCCGTCACCACGCAGCTCAAGGCCGCGGGCGTCAACGTGCCGTAATTCGACGCAGAACGCACAACGTACGACGCATAACGCACAACACCCAACGCACCTCCTCACACCGCACAACCGCGTCGGCCCTCACGGGCCGGCGCGGTTCGCGTTCTCACCGCCGAAACAACGGCAACGCGACCGCTGCCCGCGGTTCCACCGCGCGCCAATCGCGTCCCAACGCCGCCGCGACGGTGGCCGCCATCTGCGCCTGCGTGGTGGGCGTGTTGGCCCGCACCCCCAGCGGCGGCACATCAGGGCCGATCGCCGCACTCCAGATGAACTCGGCGCCGGCCACCTTCTCGCCGTGGTCGGTCCACTCGCGGCCCCAGCCGCGCCCGTGATCGGTGCTGAGCAGCAGGGTCGTCTGGCCACGCGTGCGCGGGTCGGCCTGCACACGCGCCCACAGCTCGGCCAGATACCGATCGACCTGCTGGGCGGCGCGCAGATACATGTCGTAGCGCCCGGCGTGTGCCCACTCGTCCGTCTCGCCGTAGCCGATGAACAGGGCGCGGGGCAGGGCACGATCGAGCGCCACGCTGAGGCTCGCGTGCATGAGCGCGTCGGGCGCGACATCGGTCCAGAGGCGCGTGCTGTTCTCGTAGATGCTGCGCAACTGCACGAGGCGCGGGTCGTCGCCGGCGGGCACCGCGCGCTCCCATCCGTCGTACACCGGCAGGCCGCTGCGCTCGGCGTTGAAGATGCGCCCGAACGCGGACCACGTCGCATAGGCCGCGACCTGTCCGCGCAGCGCCGCATCGCGATTCAGCCACTCGAACACGGTGATGTTCGGGTTCGGCGGATAGCTGTTGCGGTCGATGCGCGGGTCGAAGACGCCGGTGAAGGTTTCGCTGTAGCCCGGATACGAGAACCTGAACGTGTTGGTGATGCGTGCGACGCTCCCCTGCGCGCTGTCGCCGAAGATCTGCCCCTGCGTCGCCATCGTGCCCCACACGAACGGCAGCAGCGTCGCGCGTCGTGCCTCGGGGGTGTCGCGCCAGAAGTCGCGACGCAGCGCGGCGGTGTCCTGCACTCCGCCGCTCTTGCCGATCAGCTCGCGATCGGCGCCGCGAAACACCTCCTGCCAGCGGAGGCCGTCGGTGAGGACGAGGATGACGTAGCGGTCGGAGGGCTGCGACGGTTGACTGTGAACTGGATCAGGGAGAAGGAAGCAGGTGACGGGGAGCAGGAGGGAGGTCAGCAGCCTCCGCAGGCGGCCGGTGCTCATCGGCGCGGACGGCGCATGGTGGCGGCCTTCTCCACGAGGCGTCGCAGTTCCTTGATGGGCTCGGGGTTGTCATCGACCTGCAGGCGCAACACCACGTCGTTGTGCAGCCACACGCCCGCGTCCTTCTTCACGATGAGCATCGCGGCACTCTGCATGCCGCGCTTGTCTCCGCCCGCCGCCTGTCCGGCTTCGAGCGCCGCCAGCAGGCGCAGCGAGAGGTGCCCCGGCGTCTCCTCGAACGCCTTCACCATGTTGTTCACCACGTCGGGGCCGCCGAGGATGTTCCCCTGCGCCGTGCAGTACTTCCCCTGCTTGTCGCCGGCCCACTCGCTGGCCTTGGGGCCGGTGTACGCGGCCACATTGCCCTGCGCGTCGATCACGGCGAACTGGCGCCCCTGCTTGGTCCAGTCGGTCGGGCGCGGATCGGGGTCGTCGGTCCACACCTTCTTCACGACGTCGGCCGGCTTCATGCCGCCGCGCAGCAGGGCGATGGCCTGCGGTCCGTAGCTCACATCGACGATGGCCTGCGTTGCCGCCGCACCCACTCCCGCCTCGGCCCACAGCACGCCGTTGCCCACGGAGAAGACGCGGCTCTGCACGGCACCACCCACCTCACCGGTGGCCGGGTCGTAGCCGAGAATGGAGAAGGTGGCCACCGGGGGCCACGGGAGCGACGGCATCGTGTTGAAGCCGGTTTGGGCGCCCGCGATGGGGGCGGTCCCGAGCAGTGCCGCGAGGGCAATCGTCGTGGAGAGGCGCATGCCCTAAACATCCCCGCCGATGCGATTCCCGCCATGGCCCGCGACCGGATCTACCGGTCTGTGACGTACGGACGCCGCGGTCGAGCGTCGGCCCCCAGCCCCGCGTATATCGGGAACACCCCTCTCTACCCCTCGGAGCCCTGCGATGGTGCGATCGTCCCTCGTGCGCCGCGCCCGCCACATCGGCGCGGTCCTTGCCCTGTCCCCGTCACTCCTGTTCGCCCAGCAGGCCGTCGACAAGGAGTACACGGCGAAGATCAAGGAATACCTGCAGGATGCGCGCATCTCGACCGAGCTGGTCGATCACCTGCCCGCGTCGAACACGGTGCCCACGCCGCTCAAGTTCCACGGGCGCATCGTCGGCACGCCGGGCGAGCTCACGTATGCAAAGGACATCCATCGCTACTTCGAGGCCATCGCGAAGGCGTCGCCGCGCGCGAAGTACTGGACCATCGGCAAGACCGAGGAGGGGCGCGACATGGTCGTCCTCGCGATCGCCGACGCGAAGACCCTCGCCAACCTCGAGAAGTACCGCGGCGAACTCGCGGAGCTGACCGACCCGCGCCGCACGAACGAGGCCCGCGCGCAGCAGCTCATCAGGACCACGAAGCCCATCTACTGGCTCACCAGCGGCATCCACTCGCCCGAGACCGGCGGCCCGGAGATGCTGCAGGAGCTGGCGTACCGCCTGGTGGTGGAGGAGACGCCCTTCATCCAGGCCATCCGCAACAACCTCATTGTGTTCATCACGCCGGTCATCGAGGTCGACGGGCGCGAGAAGCAGGTGGACACGTACTACTACAACAAGACGCTCCCGGCCGGTGCCGCGCGGCTGCCGCTCATGTACTGGGGCAAGTACGTCGCGCACGACAACAACCGTGATGCGATGGGCCAGTTCCTCGCGCTCACGAAGAACGTCAACGACTTCTACCTGCAGTGGAAGCCGCAGGTCATGCACGACCTGCACGAGGCGCAGACGTACCTGTACTCGTCCACCGGCACCGGCCCGTACAACGATGCCGTCGACCCGATCACGGTGAGCGAGTGGTGGACGCTGGCGCAGGAAGACGTGCGCGAGATGACCAAGCGCGGCGTGCCGGGGGTGTGGACCTACGGCTTCTACGATGGCTGGACGCCCAACTACATGTTCTTCATCGCGCACACGAAGAACGCCATCGGGCGCTTCTACGAGGTGCAGAGCTACGGCCCCGACAACTACGTGGTGCGCCCGGGGCCGACGGTCACCAGCAAGGAATGGTTCCGCCCCAATCCGCCGCTGCCGAGCATCAACTGGGGCCCGCGCAACAACACGAACATCCAGCAGTCGGCCGTGCTCTTCTCGCTCAAGCACGTGGCCGACCAGAAGGCCACGTACCTCGAGAACTACTGGTACAAGAACAAGCGCGCGGTGGCGAAGGGCACCACCGGTGAGGGGCCGTACGCCTGGGTCATCCCGGCCGGGCAGAAGCGCAAGGCCGACGCCGCCGACGCCGTGAATGAGCTGCGCAAGCAGGGGCTCGAGCTGCATGTCGCCACAGCCGGCGGCCGCTTCGGCACGGTCGAGGTGAAGCCCGGCGACTGGATCGTGCGCGGCGACCAGCCGTACCGCACGCTCGCCGACATGTACCTCAGCATCCAGAACTACTCGCCCACCAATCCGCGCCCCTACGACGACACGGGCTGGACCTTCCAGTTCATGCGCAACGTGGCGGTGTATCCGGTGAGCGATCGCAACGTGCTCACGGTCGCCATGACGCCGGTGTCGGCCAAGGTCGTGGCGGCGGGTGGCGTGACCGGCAGTGGCCCGGTGCTCATCCTGCCGCACACCACCGACAACAACCTCATGAAGTTCCGCACCACCTTTGCCAGCACGAAGATGTTCGCGGCGGAGGAGGACTTCACGGCAGGTGGCGTGAGCTTCAAGGCCGGGGCGTTCATCGTGCCGGGCGGTGACCGCGCGGCCATCGAGGCGTCGCTCAAGACGCTCGGTCTCTCGGCCACGGCCGTCGCCAGCGCACCGACCGTCAAGCAGCACGAGATCGACCTGCCGCGCATCGGCTATGCACACGCGTGGCAGCGCACGCAGGACGAGGGCTGGGTGCGCGCCGCGCTCGACGTGTACGGCGTGCCGTACACCTACTTCGGCGACATCGAGCTGCGGCAGGGGAATCTCCGCGCGAAGTACGATGTCATCATCTATCCCCACGTCGGCGGCAGCGCGCAGTCGCATGTGGCCGGCATCCTCAAGACCGGCGACACGCCGCTCCCCTATCGCAAGACCGACAAGACCCCCAATCTCGGCGCCGTCGATGCGGCCGATGACATCCGCGGCGGCCTCGGCATCGACGGGCTCACCGAGCTGTACAAGTTCGTGCAGGAGGGCGGCACGCTCATCGTCGAAGGGAGCACGAGCACCATCTTCCCCGCGTACAACCTCACGGCCGGCATCACCATCGAAAGCCCTTCGCAACTGTTCGCGCGTGGCACCATCCTGCGTGGCGTCGTGAGCGACGCGAAGAGCCCCATCGCCTACGGCTTCGACCGGCAGCTCCCGGTGTACTTCAACCAGGATCCCGTGCTCGCGGTGGGTGGTGCCGCGGGCGTGTTCGCGGGTGGTGGCAGCGGTGCCGCGGCGGCGGCGCTCGCGCAGAACACGACGCCCAACGCCCAGCCGCTGCGCCTCTCCACGTGGAGCTTCACCAACCCCGACTCGACCGGCGTGCCCATGCCGGGCCCGGGCGCGGCAGGCGGTCGCGGGGGCGCCGGCGGCGGTGCGCCGGGTGCCGGTGGTCGCGGCGGGTTCGGCGGTGGCGGTGAGGGGGCCTTCGCGGCAGGTGCCGCAGTCGACAACACGCGCCCGCGCGTCGTCATGCAGTTCCCCGCCAACGCCGGTGACATGCTCCTCTCCGGCACGCTCGCCGGTGGCGAGGCGCTGCAGAACCGCGCGCAGGTCGTCGATGCGCCGCTCGGCAAGGGCCATGTGGTGATGTTCGCCATCCGTCCCTTCTGGCGGTGGCAGACGCAGGGCGCCTTCTTCCTCGGCTTCAACGCGATCCTCAACTGGAACGACCTGAACGCGGGGAAGTGAGGGGCGGTAGCTACGTGCGGTGGCGCTGAAGTGGTGCGGGGCCGCTCACCATGTGGTGTGCGGCCCTGTCGTCGTAGCAGCGCGTAGTTGAGGCGATGCTGGCTACAGCAGAGCGGGGTGCAAACGGCATCGCGTCAAGGAACGACGCGGACCAGCCGCTGACGATGTGGAGACCTCGGCGTCAACGGTGCGCTGGCGCATCTGGACGAATGCCCCGCGCCCCGTTTCGCGGCGCGCTCTGCGGAGGACAACGTGTTCCCTTACCGCGGCGCACCTTCGAGCTTCGTGATCGACTTGACGAAGCGTGCCAGCGTCGGATCGGCAGCCTGCATCGGCGTGCTGAAGGCACGCGCGGCTGCGTATTCGATGGAATAGAGCAGTGCCTGCTGGCTCTGCGGTGACTCCGGAGAGTGTCCGGCGCTGGGGTCGATCAGCAGCGTCGGCGTGTGGCCAGCCTGCTGTGCACGCGTGGCGTAGTCGCTGACGGCCTTGATGGGGACACGATCGTCGCGCGCACCGGCCCACATCGTGAGCGCTGTGCGCAGCGCCTCGACGCCATGGTGTGGCGACTGCGCCTTCATCTTCGCCAGCCAGTCGGGCCTCGCGATCGGCATGCCGAAGTCGGCAAAGAAGCGTGCGGCGGGTGGCGCGTCTTCGGGCAGCGCGCTGCTGCTGTTGTTGGCGACCCACTGGGTACTGAATGCCAGTTCCGTGGGGGCGGCGGCGGCGACGGCCAGGCGGAACCGGTCGGGGTGATGGGTGATCGCCAGCAGGCTTGCGTAGCCTCCGAACGAGTGACCGATGATGGCCTGCCGCGTACGATCACCGATGCCGCGCGCGAGCAGGTAGTCCATGCCCTCGACGATGTCGGCCAGCACGCGCCCATTGCCGAAGTCACCGTCGGACGCGAGCACGTAGTTGCGGCCATAGCCGGTGGAACCGCGGAAGTTTGGCCGAAACACGGCCATGCCGCGATTGACCAGCAACTGTGCCAACGCGCTGTAGTCGGCGCGATCGCGGCTGAAGGGTCCGCCGTGGATCAGTGCCACGAGCGGCGTCTGCGAAGGGTCGCGGCCGGGAACGAGATGCAGGTAGCCGTGCAGTGTCATGCCATCGCGGGCCTTCCAGTCGAAGGCGTGCGCGACGGACAGGACCCTTGCGTCGGGTCCTGCTGGTTCGACCAGGACGGCCCGCGGTCGCGACCGCGGGCGATCGACGATGAAGCGGCGCGGATGCACGGCATCGCTGGCGGCGACCTCCACCAGCCAGCGTTGCCCGTCACGGCTCGCCTGCAAATGCAGGTTGGCGTCGGGCCACCGTGCCTGCACGGCATCGAGCCATCGGCGCGTCGCGGCATCGGGACTGGTCCAGCGTACGCGCGCAGCCTCAAAGGCGGCAGCGACAATCGGCAGGCGATCGTCTCCGGGGATCACATGCGTCGCATCGGCCAGGGCGTCGGGATCACGCAACACCGCGCTCGTCTGCTTGCTCCGCGGGTCGTACTGCATGAGCACGCGCAGGCCGGAGTCGTCCATGGAAAGCAGGTGCAGCCGGGCGCTCGCTGCATCGACGTGCGTGGGCAGGCAACGCGACAGCGTCGGACAGTGATGGACGATCTCGGTGCCACCGGCGACATGGCGACGGATGACCGGACGGTAGCTGTCGCCTTCGTATCCGGCACTGTAGGCAGCGTGGCGCGTGGCGTCGAGTGCGATGCGCTGTTGCGCATGGGACGCAGTGTACAGCAGCGTTTCAGAGCCGTGATCGGTCACCAGCAGGTAGCGGTACTCAGCCTGATTGCCGCGGGCGATGCGTTCGCTGATCACGACCGCATCGGTGGCGAATCGATCGATACCGTGAAGTCGCTGATGACGGGTGGCGTCCCACTTGTAGACCCGCCGCGACATGTCACGCGCCGGCAGGTGCACGGCCAGCCCAACCGCATCGCTCATCCAGAGGCGCGTGCCATCGGCGGACCAAACCAGGCGCGTGCCAGCAGCGTCAGCCATGATCAGCTTGACGGACGAGTCTGCGAGTGTCATGCGCTTGGCCTGGATGCGGCCATCGCTCTCCTCGAGATAGGCGAGGTACAGCCCATCCGGCGACAGTGTGACGTCGCGATAGCGCGCGCGTGCCAGCAACGCCTCGCGGCTGATGAGCGTGGCCGGTGGTGCCTGCTTCGCCCCCGCAATCGCGGCGTCGAGCACGGAATCGGCCGAGTCGCGGCCGACGAGTGCAGCGAGCGCCAGGCAACCCAACGGCTGACACAACCGCACCATGACCCTCATCGAGTCGCCCCTCGGCGCGGCTGCAACACGATCAGGCTGCACAAGGCGGGCAGCCCGACCAGCGCGCAATTGGCAAGCCAGAGCCAGCGTCGGCGTGCACTGAGGGTGCACTGCCGCAGCCACCACCAGGCACCGATGAGCGCGAGCAGAGTCAGCGTCAACGCGGTGGGAATGAACCCGCCTCGCGTGGGCCAGCGCTCTCCGCGCAGGGGCCACGTGAGCCCCTTGTCGAGCCAGGTGTCGGGCAGTTCACTCGCGATGTGCAGGGGTGGAGAGATCCACCAGGCGACCTGCTGCATGGCCGGGTAGTCGCGGCGAAGGGCGCGCGCGGCCACTTGCGTCGCCTTGCCGTCGGCATCGACGAAGTACACCTGCTGCGACGGATCGGCATTCACGGCGAACTCCGAGAAACCCACCTGACGATGACCCGCGCCATACAGAAACGACACCAACCAGCCGTCCATCAGCTCGGCAATGTAGATGGTCTCGAGATTGCTCACGCCCCTCGGTAGTGGCAGCATCCAGTCCTGCTGCGGTTGGGCGTAGGGGTCGACGGCATTGTGATCCGGGCGATAGGCGTACAGCGCGCGATCGCTGAGCAGCAGCAGGCGACCGAGCTTGGCTTCGGGCAGCCCGACGAACGACTCACCGCTCGGCAGCGCGATCTGCGGGTGAAGGGTCTGTTGATCGACGTTGATGCGCAGCAGCTCGTGACGCGTGAGTACGTAGCCGTCAAACACCAGCGGCACCTGTGTAAACGCGGTGGCATCATTGGCGCCGCGACGACCGAACACCCCGCGCGCCGCGCCAACCTTGGGGTCGCGACCGACGAACAGCATGCGATCGTGCGAGAACACCCACTCGATGCCGCGTGTCTCATCGGTCCACCCGGTCGGCGCCGGCAGGTTGCCGAACTGCTGTCGGAGCGGGACTCGTTGCAGCGAGGGACCCAGGGCCACCGGCTCGATGAGCGGCAATTGCGTACGCCATGACGCCGCCCGTGCGTCGGTGCTGGTCGCAAGACCCAGGCTTATCGCTGCGGCGGGCGTTCCGCGCTTGACTTCGATCAAGCCGCCCGCGGGTGGAAACTCGGTGTTCAGTGGATCGTTGCCCAGCAGGATGCTGGTGGTCACAAAGCCGGCCTGAGCAACACCGAAGGCGGCGAGAAAGAAGCCAAGCTGCAGCGGCAACGCCGTCAGCCACAGCGCGGCATCACGCGTGGGAGGCGACTCGCGATCAGGGCGGAAACCCTGGCTCGCGACGTAGAACATGGTGATCAAGACCACGCCAAAGGGCACCAGCAGCCACCAGACGGACACCAGGTGCACCGTCAGCATGAACGGCACCGGGAGCAGCACGACCATCGCCTTGCTGCGCGCCGTGATGATCACAGCACCGGCAAGCCAGGCCAGATAGCAGTAGCCCGCGAGGTAACAGGTCGCCGCGTAGTGCCGAACATCCACCACGTGCTCGGTGAAGCCATCGAGTCCGGCAACCAGCAGCACCATCGGCAACCACACCGCAATGCCGATCGTGATCGCGGCGGCGGCCGCCAACGCCAAGAAGATTCGCGCCGGGGGCAGCGGTCGATGCAATAGCCACAGCCATTCGCTGGCTCTGCGGTAGGCGCCAACCTGCACCACGGCCAACGCCACGCCGAGCATCAGATACACCATGCACAGCGGAATGGCCTGAAAGAACACCATCTGTAGCAGCGCCGTCGTGCGCGCCATGAACACCAGCAGCAACAGATGTGCAAGAGCGATGGCGATGGCGTAACGGCGAAAGCGGTGCAGTTCGGACTGAAAGAGCAGGCTCATGGCACACTCTCCACTTGCGGCGCCGCATGATTGCGGGTCAGAAACGCATTGACAGCGCGATCGAGCCCCACCGCGCCACGGGTCACGCGTCGCGCGCCGCGTGCGCGCAGGAGCTCCCCGAGATCATCCGCTGCATCGAGCACCAGGAAGTGAACAAGCCCGTCGATACGCTGCATCTGCAGAACGCCGGGGATGTCTTCTGCGCGCGGAGCGGCGAAGCCGTAGTCGCACACCCACAGCGACACCCGCTCGCAGAACGTGTCGGGCGGCGACATATGCATCAGGCGCCCGCGCTCGAGCAGGATCAGGTTGTCGGCCAATCGCTCGATCTCTTCCATCTGATGCGAGCAATAGATGATGGTGCAGCCACTCTCCCCGGCCGAGGACAAGACCGCCTCGAGGAACGCGCGCTTGGCGACGACATCAAGTCCGAGCGTGGGCTCATCGAGGATGAGGAGCTCGGGTGATTGGGCCAGCGCCATGGCGAGATTGACACCGGCGCGCTCGCCGCGCGAGAGCTGTCCAACCCGCTGCTGCATCTCGACATGGAAGTGGCCCACGATGCGTCGCCACCGCGCGTCCTGCCACTGCGGATACAGGCGACGCTGCATGGCAACCACTTCCTCCACCCTGAGCCAGCCTGGCATGCTGTGTTCTTCATTCACGTAGCCGATGCGTGCACGATCCTGATGATCGAGCCGCTGGCTGTCGCGCCCCAGGATCACGGCCTCGCCCGTCGATGGTGCCTGAAATCCGAGGAGCACGCGAAACAGTGTGGACTTTCCGGCGCCATTCGCACCGACGATGGCGTGAATGCGACCGGCTGGAATCGTCAGATCGAGTGTGTCCAGGGCGCGCTTGCTCCCGTAAGCGACAGTCAGTCGGCGGGTTTCGATGATCGCGCGATCCGTCGGTCCCGGCGTTGCCGGCACCTCAGGCGCGAGCCGTAGTTGTGCGGTCATGGTCTCCTCACGCGGTGCGTTTGTTGAGCACAGGTTTCAAGGCCGCCTTCACCTGGTCGATCACATGTGAAAGCGGATAGCCGAGGCCCACCACATCGGCGGCGAACGTGTCGATGGCGATGCCTAGCCGACGGCTGCGTTCAGCATCCGACAGCATCTGCCTGGGCGCGGCCACGAACAGACCAAGGCCCTGACGGGAATCGATCCAGCCTTCCGCTGCCAGTTCGCTGTATGCCTTGGCGACGGTGTTGGGGTTCACCGTGAGTTGCTGCGCCAACCCACGCACGCTGGGCAGTTGCGCGCCGACAGGCAGTTCCCGGCTGGCGATCGCGCGACGAATGCCATCGCCGATCTGACGCACGATCGGGCGCGGGTCGGCGCTGCTGAGTTGCAGCATCAACGGCGTGGTCTTGGACATGCTGGGAGGCTGTGTGAAGTGTACTACGCGTGATAGTACAGAAAGGTTTCACCCGGCATGCACCGCTGTCAAGCGTCCGCGGGCAGGCGTTGACGAGCCCGCCGCCATGCCGCCAGGGCTCGGTGCAGGGACGCAGTGCGAGCGCGATGGAGCACGCCGCTTGTGGCGCGGGGCCGCTCGCCCGATGGTGTGCGGCCGCGGAGCCTTTCGTGCGTCGCGCCCCAACGGCATCGACGGACAGCTATTGATGATGCCTGCACCGCCGCGCACGTGGTGTGCCGTGCTCGCCGCATCGTACGCGTCGACACGTTGCCTTCTGGCGGCCGCGATGGCGTGCTCAGTCACCGAAGCATGACGTGCGCGGCGATGGCAGGGTGCTCGTCGTCGACGGACCAACCTGCCGCGTCACGCTGCGCGATGGCAATCCCGGAAGTGCCGTACGGCGTGACGGTGATGGTGCTGGGCCCGGCGAGTCTCGCTATCTGACCGGCCTTGCGGCGACGCGTGACGGAGACGCGATGGCCACCATGCTGCAGTCCGATGGGCGCACGCGATGGCGGGGCGTCCCAGTCGACCCGCTGCTCCGACAAGTTCGGTTGATCGTTGACGCCGTGTCGGGCGTCGCGGAACGCGCAGGCTCCGCGCTCGATGGAGCGAGCACGACGTCGCGCATGGTGCGCATCAACTCCGCGACCGGCGCCGCTACCTGCATCGGCGCCGTGCCCGCGAATGCCTGGATGCCGCACGATCCGGCGAAGATGCCCAATACCGACGTTCGCGAGGCCCCACAGACGTCGATCGAGCGTGCCAGCAACGTGCAGCGCGTACACGCACTCGCTGACGGGCGCGTCGTTGCGGCAATCGAGGGCACGCCACGACCCGACGTGCCGCTCAACGAATGCGCGGTGTTCACGCGCGCACTCGCCCCGGCCGTGCACGGGACCAACGTGCCGGGTCGGCTTGCACTGATCCACCGCGACACCCTGTGGATCAGAGACGAGACCGACGAAGGCGATGTGCGCATCGGCCGCGCTGTGCTGTGTGGCACGTGGCAGCGTCGACAGTAGTTTGGGGACATCCCTCCACCCGCGTGCCCGCCATGCCTCTCCGCACCGCGCTCCGCCGCGCCGCCTTCGCGCTTCTCGCCGCACCCCTCACCCTCGCCGCCCAGGGCCCGTGGGCGCGCGTGGGCACACAGGGTGACGCGACCTTCCGCAACTTCGCGTTCGCCAGCGGCGAGACACTGCCCGAGCTCAGGATCCACTACAGCACGCTCGGCACACCGCGAAAGGATGCGCGCGGCATCGTGCGCAACGCCGTGATGATCCTGCACGGCACCGGCGGCGCGGGGCGCAGCTTCCTCTCCAATGGCTACGCCGGGCGCCTCTTCGGCGCCGGGCAACTGCTCGACAGCACGAAGTACTACATCATCCTCCCCGACGGCATCGGGCACGGCGGCTCGAGCAAGCCGAGCGACGGCCTGCGCGCGACGTTCCCGAAGTACACGTACGACGACATGGTGAAGGCGCAGCATCGCCTGCTCACCGAGCACCTCGGCGTGAATCACCTGCGCCTCATCATGGGCACGTCCATGGGGTGCATGCACGGCTGGGTGTGGGGCTACACCTACCCCGACTTCATGGACGGCCTCGCGCCGTTCGCCTGTGTGCCGCAGGCGATTGCCGGGCGCAACCGCATGGTGCGCACCATGGCCATGGACGCCATCCGCAACGACCCGGCGTACAGGGGCGGCGCGTACACCGCTCCGCCGGTGCAGGGGCTGCGCGGTGCCATGGGCATGCTCTTTCTCATGTCCAGCGCGCCACTCGTGCAGCAGACGCAGGCCCCCACACGTCAGGCGGCCGACTCGGTCATTCGCGCCTACCTCGACGCGCGCGTGGCCAGCACCGACGCCAATGACTTCCTGTACCAGTTCGACGCCTCGCGCGACTACGACCCGAGCCCGCACCTGGGGCGCGTCATGGCGCCGGCGCTGTTCATCAACTCCGCCGACGACTTCGTGAACCCGCCCGAGCTGGGGCTGGCCGAGCGCTACGCGAAGCAGATGCCGAAGACGACGTTCGTGCTGCTCCCCATCACGGCCGAGACACGCGGGCACGGCACGCACTCGCTGCCGGCCGTGTGGGGTGGCCACCTCGCGACCTTTCTCGGAGCGCTGCCGGAGCGGTGACGGTCGGGCGGCCACCGCACCCTGCTAGATTGCGGAATGCCCGACACTCCCCGTCACAACGGCTTCTGGCGCCTCGTGGGGCGCGCGGCAACGCTGCGCTGCCCGCACTGCGGTGCGCGCGGTCTCTTCCAGTCGTTCTTTGCCCTCAAGACCAACTGCCCGAGCTGCGGCCTGCGGCTCGAGCGTGGCGAGGGCGACTACTTCGTGGGCGCGTACCTGTTCAACCTCATCGCGGTCGAACTCATCCTGTTCGTCTGCGTCTGCGGCTTCGTGTTCCTCACGTGGCCCGATCCGCCCTGGGACCTCATCACGTACGTCACCGGCTTCCTCATGCTGGCCGGGTGCGTGCTGTGCTATCCCTTCGCCAAGGTCACGTGGCTGGCCGTCGACCTGGCCATTCGTCCGCTCTCGGCGGAGGAGTTGCAATGGCACCGACAGGGGGGCGATGTGGGGGAGCGCGAACTCCCCCACATCTGACCCGCGTTCCTTCCGTGCTTACTTCTCGGCCACGATGAGGTAGCGCGACGCCGCCCAGAACTTCGCCGGGTCGGTGATGCGGATGTCCTGACCGCGGAAGGAGCCGTCCTTCTCCTTCTTCGCCACCTCGATGAGCCCCACGTCGTGGCGCGACACGATGCGGTACGCCCGGTCGGCGCGCGGCAGCGGGATCGTGAGCACTTCGCGACGGTCCGCCCGCGTGAACTTCGACTCGTCGAGCGTACGCGCCGGCACCAGCGTCTTGCCAAGCTTCACGATGAGCAGGCCGCGTGAGCCGCCCTCTTCGGCCACGAGACCGTCGGCAAGCAACTGACGACGCGAGCCGACGGTGAAGAAGACCCGGTTCTCGCGCACGTCCATCGCCTTCACCGTGTCGGTGAGGACCGCCTTCTCGGCCACGAGCGTCTCGTTCGCGTTGCGCAGCGCCCGGATCTCGTTCTGGAAGGTCGCGATCTCCTGCTCACGATTCTTGAGCCGCTCGTTGAGGTCGGCCAGGAGCGACACGGCGGCCGAGGAATCGGCGCGCAGCGTCTTGAGCGTGTCGAGCAGGGCTGCCACCTGCGCCTGCCGCGCCGCGAGGCGCTGCCGCATCTGCGCGAGGCGGTCGAGGATGTCCTTCTGGGCCGCGGCCGCCTCGGTCTTCCCCGACTCGTCGCTCTTGGTGACGCCCACCTTGCTGGACAGGCCGCGGACCTTGCGCAGCTCGGCGTCCACCTCGTCGGCAAAGCGCGATGCGGCCACCACCTGGGCCAGCGCGCGGTCCTTGTCGGCGGTGGCGCCCGTGACGAGCCCTTGCAGCGAGTCACGCGACGAGGAAATGGCCGCCAGCTCGGCCGCCAGGGAGTCCGCGCGGGCGCGCGAGGCGGTGTCGGTGCAGGCGGTTGCCGCTGCCGCCGCCAGGAGGGCGACGGCCACGCGGACCGGTCGGAGGAGCGAGGTGGTGCGCATGAGGGTCTGGGATGGGGGGAACACGCGCCCGGAACGTACCGGACTCGGGCGTTCGAGCAAAGTGTCCCGGATCACACTTACTGCTCCTGAGTGACCTTGGTCGCAGCCGGCGGGCGCTGGTACTTGTCGAACCAACTCCTGAGGTAGAGCTGGGTGCGCAAAAAGTTGCTTGGCGTCGAACTCGTGCCATGCCATTCGTTGTTGAAACGCAGCATGGCCGTGGGCACCTTCAGCACCTTCAAGGCCTCGTAGTACTCCTCCGTCTGCCCCATGGGCGTCCGGAGGTCGTTCACCCCGGTCATGAGCATGGTGGGGGTGCGCACGTTGCCGACGTACATCAGCGGCGACCGGCGCAGGTGCTCACTGGGGTCGTCCCAGGGGTATTTCGCGAAGTTGTTGTACCAGCTCGAACCGTCGGTCGTTCCGACGAAGCTGAGCCAGTTGGTCACCGGGCAGTTGGCGCTCGCCGCCGCGAAACGGTTGGTGTGCCCCACGATCCAGCTCGTGAGCACCCCGCCCCCCGAGCAGCCGAACACGTACAGCCGGTTCGTGTCGATGTACCCTCGCCCGATGACCGTGTCGACGCCCGCCATGAGGTCATCGTAGTCCTTGCCGGGATAGGCGTTCTTGATGGCGTTGCCGAAGGCGCTGCCATAGCCCGTCGAGCCGCGCGGATTCGTATACAGCATGACGAATCCGTTGGCGGCATGGTCCTGCCGCGCGAAGCTGAAGCCCACGTTGTACATGCTGTGCGGGCCACCATGGATCTCGAGCATCAGCGGGTACTTCTTCGACGGATCGAACCCCGGCGGCTTCACGATCCACCCCTGGATGCGATAGCCGTCCACCGAGCGGTACCACACCTCCTCGGTGGTGGCGAGCTGCTTGCCGGCCAGCACGTCGCCATTCACGTCGGTGAGGGTGCGGGGCGTGGGCGTGCGGACGTCGAACGCCACGATGTCCGTCGGGCGCGTGGCCGTGCTCAGCGTGCCCACCGCCAGGAAGCTCTTGCCGATGTCGGTCACGGTGAGCACCTGCGCGCCGGTGGTCACCTGCTTCACCTTGCCGTCGAGCGACGCATGGTAGAGGTGCCGCGCGCCCTCGTTCTCGGCCACGAAGTACACGCCGGTGCCGTCCGGCGACCAGAACATCGCCGTGGGCGTGCGATCGAGCGACGCCGTGAGCGCGCGCGGGTTGCCGCCGTTCGCATCCATCACGTACAGCGCGGCGTCCTTCCACGTCGCATCGGTGCTGTCGTACCCGGTGTACGCGATGCTGCGCCCGTCGGGGCTGGGCACGGGGTTGTTGTCCGGGCCGTTGCGCTTCGTGAGCTGCGTGATCGCGCCACTCGCCACATCCACCTTGTAGATGTCGCTCTGTCGCCACGAGTACTCGGCGTCCTGCACACGGTTCGACGTGAACAGCAGCGCCTTGCCGTCGGGGGTCCAGGCGTTGCCGTTGGCCGGCCACTCGCCCGACGTCACCTGACGCGGCGTACCGCCATCGGCCGGGATCACGAACAGTTGGCGCAGCCCGTTCTCGAGAAAGCCCTGCCGGTCGGCGCGGTAGCGCACCTTCGTCACGATGCGGGGCGGCTCCGTCCACTTGGCTCCGCGCGGAGCGGCCGGCATGGCCACGCGCCACTCCTCGTTCTGGCGCACCAGCATGCCGAACGCGATCGACTTGCCGTCGGGGCTCCACGCCAGGTCGCTCGGCGTCTCCGTCAGCCGCGTCACCTGCGTCGTGGCGCCCTCGGCGTCCATGTAGCGCACCCACACCTGCTGGCCACCGGGCTCGCCGGCCGCGATGTACGCAATGCGGCTGCCGTCGGGGCTCCAGCTCGCGTCGCTCCCCTTCACCAGGAAGCGGTTCTTCGTGCCGTCGACATTCATGATCCACACCGACGACTCGCGCCGGTCGTTGATCTGGTCGATCCAGGTGCGCGTGTACAGCACCTGCTTGCCGTCCGGGGAGAGCGCAGGGTTCGCGACGTCTTCCCAGTTGAAGTAGTCGGCAACCGTCAGGCGGTCGCGGGGCGCGGCGGGCTGGCTGTGCAGCGATGCGCCGGGGGTGCTGAGGGCAGCGGCGAAGGCCAGCAGCGCGAGCGAGGTGGAGCGCATGGGAGCCTCGGTGTCGGCAGGGGCAGCGTGCGGTGAGCCCCCTATGCTGCGGCGCACGCGCACCGCGCGCAACCAGTCAACACCCCGGCCGAGTCACGCGCGGTGACGCGGCGTACAGCCCGGCGCTGCTAGCGGAGCGTGTCCGCGAGGGCCAGCAGGCTGTCGCGCATGGCGAGCGTCGTGCCATCCACGAAGCGGCGCACACCCTTCCACTGCCGGATGAGCGGGTTGCGCGTGGTGATGCTCGTCTCGATGACGCGGCGCTTCGAGGTGCTGGCGTGCACCATCTTGCCGTCGCCCACGTAAATGCCCACGTGCGAGATGCGCGATCCGCGGCCGAACGTGAGCACGTCGCCCGGCTCCAGCTTGGCGACATCCTTGGGCACCTCGACACCGACCTTGGCCTGCTGCTGCGCCGTGCGCGGCAGCACCATGTCGATGACGCTCATGGCATAGCGCACGAGGCCACTGCAGTCGAGCCCGATGCCGGGCTTGGTGCCGCCGAGCTTGTAGCGCGTGCCAATGGAGAGCCGCGCCTTGGTCACGATGCTGTCGCGCAGCGACTGCGCGGAGGCGCTGAAGGCGGCGAACGGCTTGCGCGCCTCGAAGGCACTGCGCGTCACGCTCGCGGGCTCACCGGCCGCTGTCGCCCTGGTCTCTCCACGCTGCGCCGACAGCATCGACGGCGCCGTGGCGGCCACAAGGGCAGCACAGGCGACGAGGAGCAGGGGGCGGTGGCGCAGAGACGTCACGGAGGCAGCAGGCGGAGTGCGGGTGGCTGGGACCTTCAGCTCGACAAACTATCACGGCAGAGGCCCCTCGGCCACCCATGACGGGTGGGCGGGACGAATGGTCACCGCCGTTCCCGCTGTCGCATTCCATGGAGCGGAAGACCTTTCCCGTGTTGTGACGGGCTGAGAGGCCAGCGGCGATCGTCATCACAAGCGCGGCACGCTCGAGACCTCACGTCCGGCGCGCAGGACGCAAACCGTCACACACCCGACCACGCTTGCCGGGTCGTCTCGGCGTCTCCAGCTTGCACGAGCCTCGTCTTGGCGCCTGAGGGCGTCGCGAGGCCTTCACCCCGGTCCAGGAGTCCTGCCATGCGCAAATCATTCACCGCTGTCGCCGTCAGCCTTTCGCTCTTGGCTGCAGCCCCCGTCCAGGCGCAGGTCAGCTGGACCGACTGGACGTCGCAGGGCAGCAACCAGGTGTTCGGCACCCTGCAGATTGGCTCGAACAGTGTTGCGGTCACGTTCACCGGGTCGTTCGGCTTCGCCCAGCTCTCCGGCGGTATCGACTACTACGCCACGAACCCCGGCATTTACGCCCCCAACCGGCCCACCGGTTCGGATATCATCGGCCTGAACGCCGGTGGTACGAAGACCATCACCTTCAGTCAGGCCGTCATCGACCCCGTCATTGCCCTGGTGAGCTGGAACTCTCAGCCCACGATCACCTTCAACGGGCCGATCACGGTGCTCGGACAGGGTCAGGGCCACTGGGGCAACGGCACGATGTCCGCATCGGGCAACCAGCTGTTCACGAGTGGTGAGGTGCACGGCACGATCCAGCTCTCGGGCTCGTACACGTCCATCACGTTCACCGATGGCAGCGAGAACTGGCACGGCTTGACGGTCGGCGCTCCGGCCGTCGCCAATGTGGTGCCGGAGCCGTCCACGTACGCGCTCATGGCCGCCGGTCTCGCCGGGCTCGCGCTTGCCCGTCGCCGCCGCAAGGCCTGATTCTCCGGCTGGTCCGCTTGCTCCTCACGCCAACGGCGCGAACTCCAGTTCGCGCCGTTTTGCGTTGCATGACACCCCGCCCGCGTCAGCGGATTCCCAGGGCCTTGTGCGTCTGCACCGACAGCCGCCACCGGGGGTGCGCCAGGCAATAGGCCAGCGCTGCCGCAGTGTTGGCGTCACGCTGCGGCCCATCCATGGGCTGCAGCAGGAAGTGCCGGAAGGCGAGCCCCTCGAACCGCTCCGGCGGGGCCAGCGACTGCGGATACACCAGCTTGAGCTCATCGCCGGCCGTAAGCACCAGCGGGGCGTCGGCCTTGGGGCTCACGCAGATCCAGTCGAGCCCCGGCGGCGCCGGCTGCGTGCCGTTGGTCTCCACCGCCACCTCGAACCCCTCGGCGTGCAGGGCGTCGATGGCCTCCGCGTCGAGCTGCAGGAGCGGCTCGCCGCCCGTGCAGACCACGAACGGGCGTACATCGGCCGGGGCGTCGGCCGGCCAGCGTGACTTCACGAAGGCGGCGAGTGCGGCGGCCGTCGCGAACTTGCCGCCATCCGGGCCCACGCCCACGAAGTCGGTATCGCAAAAGGTGCATACTGCTTTCGCACGGTCGGCCTCACGCCCGGTCCAGAGGTTGCACCCCGAGAACCGGCAGAACACCGCGGCCCGCCCGGCCTGCACGCCCTCCCCCTGCAGCGTGTAGAAGCACTCCTTCACCGTGTACGTCACGCGACGGCCCGCTCAGCGCGCGTAGGCGATCGGGTCGGCCGCACCGGCTTCGGCGAACCCGCGCAGACGCAGTTGGCAGGCATCGCAATGGCCGCAAGCGGTGCCATCGGGCGCCGGGTCGTAGCAGCTCGTGGTGAGCGCATAGTCCACCCCCAGCGAGCGCCCCAGGGCGACGATGCCGGCCTTGGTGAGGTGCTGCAGCGGCGCTCTGATGGCGAGGCGGGTGGTGCCTTCGACTCCCGCGCGCGTGGCCAGGTTGGCCATCTGCTCGAACGCGGCCACGTATTCCGGGCGGCAGTCCGGGTAGCCGGAGTAGTCGAGGGCGTTGACGCCGATGTAGATCGCGTCGGCCCCCAGCACCTCGGCCCACGCCAGCGCGAACGACAGGAAGATCGTGTTGCGCGCCGGCACGTAGGTCACCGGAATCTCGTGCTCATCGTGGGCCAGGTCCCGGTCCTTGGGGACCGGGGTGTCGGCGGTGAGCGCCGAGCCACCCCACTGCCGGAGGTCGATGTCGACCACCACGTGCTGCCCCACCCCCTGCGCCGCCGCCACGCGCCGCGCCGCGTCGATCTCGACGGCATGCCGCTGGCCGTACCGAAAGGTCATCGCGTAGGGCAGGTAGCCGTCACGACGGGCGACGGCGAGCGCGGTGGCCGAGTCGAGCCCTCCCGAGAGGAGGACGACGGCGGGGCGGGGAGCGGCGGCGTCTGGCATGGGCAGAAGGTAACGGGCTCCCGCGCCTCGAGGCGCGCCACGCTGTTGCGTACACCGCGTGTCCACATTCGAGGACAGCTGGACTGCGGCGCGCAGGGCTGGAATCGCGCAAATTCTTATTTTATAACGACTTGCAATACTCTGTGACATGCGGCGCGGGTTCTGCACCACAGCGTGGCAGAACCCTGAACGGAGTCTCTGCATGCGTCTCTTCTCGTTCGCGCGCGCTACGGCGCTGCTCCTTCTTCCCATGGTGGCGGCGCCCCTCGCGACGGCATCGGCCCAAGTGGGCGCCGGCGCGCACCTCACGCCCTTCGCCGGGTATCTCGTGACAGGCCGGTGGTACGAAGGCCCGATCGGCACGAGCATCGCCACCAGCAACTCGCCCATGGTGGGGGCGCAGGGGAGCGTTCCGCTCAGCAACGCGGTCGCGCTCACCGGCAGCCTCGCCTACGGCTCGGGAGACCTGCGGGTGGGGTTGCCGCTGCTGGGCGGTGTCAACGTGGGGTCGGCGAAGACGTGGATGTACGACGCCGGGCTCGAGATCGGTGGACTCGGCAACCGGGGCTCCGGCGTGTCGCCGTTCGTCACCGGCGGCATTGGCGGCATGACCAACGACATCAAGGCGAGTGTCTTCGAGACTCGCGCCACGAACGTCGCCTACACAGCGGGCGTGGGCGTCGATCTGGGCTTCTCGGCTGGCGTCGCGCTGCGCGTGCAGGCCAAGGACTGGATCACGCGCTTCAACACGGAAGACGCCGTTGGCTTCCGTGCCGAAGGACAGTGGTCGCACAACTGGGCCCTCACGGCCGGTCTCAAGCTGTCATTCTGAGTCCCGGCGGTGCCGTGGGCTCGTTAGTTTCGCAACACGCAGCCCATCTTCAGCCCACGGCACCGTGGATCCACGACGAGCTCTCCCGCCCCGCGTCTTCGGCCGTGCCCTGTGGCGTCGGTCAGGACACTTCGCCTTCGCCGCTTGCTTGAGCGCGGCGGCGTCCGCGACGCTGTCCGCCACGTTGTCCGCCCAGTCCGGTGCACCGCCCGATTCGGCCCGTGCCGAAGGCAGCGCGGGTACCTCGAGCGCGGCCGATCCGCTTCGCGGGTCGAGCACCACGCTGAGTGCGCTGGGGTCGCAGGCGCGCCAGCAGCAGGACGCGTTCGAGCGCAACCATCGCCTCGGGCTCCGCTTCTACAACGGCGGCGCCGATGCGACGTGCGAAGTGCCGCTCGGACGCATTTGCTACTGGAACAACAACGGCGACGTCCCGCCGCCTGCGGAGCGGAGCGACGCGCGCATCGAGCGTGAGCAACTGCTCGAGATGCTCGCGCGCGCGCAGGCCGCCGACCCGAAGGACGACTGGGTGTCGGGAATGCGCGTGCGGTATGCCATCGAAGGGGGCACGCCCGACGTGGCCGTGACCGCGGCGCGTGCCTGCGGCGGCACGGCCTGGTGGTGCTCGGCGCTGCAGGGGCTCGCGCTGCACAGTGCGAACCGCCACACCGAGGCCACGGCGGCCTTCGCGCGCTCGCTCGGGCAGATGGACGCAACGCAGCGCTGCACGTGGACCGACCTCACCATGTGGCTCGATCCGGCGACACACGCGGCGTACAAGGCGGAAGGGTGCGCCAACCGGGAGGCGCGCAACGCGCGCATCCTGCGTCTCGCGCAGCCGTTGTGGATGCTCCCGGCCAACGACATCACGAACGAACTCTACGCGCGGCGCACCATGTCACGCGTGCACTCGCTCGCGCGCATCCCGTACGACCTGCAGTGGGGCGATGACCTGCTCGAGAGCCAGGTGCGCTACGGCTGGCCCATGTCGTGGTCCGTGCAGAACGGCGGCGTGGCCGACCCGCGTCCGCCCTCGGTGATCGGCCACGAGCCCACGCCGAGCTACGACTTCATGCCCACGGTCGACGCCATTGAACAGCCGCTGACCGCCACGGCCGAGGACTGGGATCCCAAGCGCAAGAAGGCGCGCATGCGGTACGCGCCGCGCTATGCGACGGGATTTGGCGCGCTGCCCAACCAGTTCGCGCGCTTCCTGCGCGGCGACACCACGCTGCTCGCCGGCGGCTATCGCCTCGTGCGCGACCTCGAGATGGGGCGTGCACCGTACCACGCGGCGCTCACCCTCGACGCGATGGATGGACGCGCGCCGACGCAGGCGCGGCGCGACAGCGCGCAGGCCAACGGCGCGTTGCTGGTGCCCTTCACGTCCCCGATGCTGGCCAGCCTCGAGGTGATGGCGCCCACCGGCAAGCGTGCGGCGCGCGTGCGCACCACGGTGGAACCGCTCCCGCGCACGACGCGCCTGTCCGACTACCTGCTGCTGCAGCGTGGCGATCCGTCGGTCACGCCTTCGCTGGAGCAGAATGCGCTGCAGGCCTACGGGTCGCGGGAAATCGAAGGCGGCACGCAGATCGGTCTGTACTGGGAGGTGTACCGCCCGGCGAGTCCGGGGGCGCCGCTCGAAGTCTCGATTCGCGCGACACGCCTGGGCGCGAGCTTCATGCAGCGGCTGAGCTCCTCGATCGGTCTGTCGAAGGCGCTCACCCCGGTGTCGATCCGCTTCAACGACAACGGACGTCCCGACGGGGCGGCCGGGCGCAGTCTCTCCATCAACTTCCCGTCGGTGCCGGCCGGCGACTATCAGCTCACGCTCATGGTGAGCGGCGCCGGGGTGGTGGACAGCACGACGAACGTGATCCGGGTGCGCGGCGCGCGGTAAGGCCCGGTAGCAGCGACGGCGCCGTGCATCCCGTGCTCGGCGCCGCGACGGCGGACGCGCCTAGCGCTGTCCGCGAATGACGATCATGCCGACCGGGCCGCCGTAGTCGTCGTTGGCGACCGGAACACCCGGCGGCGCACTCCAGCGCCCCCCGTCGGCCCGCACCATGACGCGATGCACGCCGGGGGGAAGCTTGAGCTCCGCGCGCCACCGCCCCGACACATTGCGGCGCATGGGCACGACGCTCCACTCGGTCGCGTCGCCCATGAGTTCGACCCGCTCGGCGCGGGGCGCGTCGATGAGCAGCACCACGCGCAACGTGTCGCCGTCGATGCGCTCGACGCTGGCGCCATCGGTCACCGAGATGGAGTCGACCGCGCCCAGCGTGCGCGACTCGAACGACAGGATGCCGTTGGGGGTGCCGTTGGCGTCGCGATCGTGCATGCGAGAGAAACGCACGCCGATTGCCACGACAGGAGCGAAGTTGCGATCACGCGTCGGGTTGACCTGCTCGCCGAGCTTCATGCCACCCATCGACGACGGATTGGTGGACGCGGCGGCGATCAGCGACAGCCACCCGCCCACCGGCTGCACCACGGCCAGCGAGGCGACGGCGGGCAGATGCTGCGGGCTGGGGGCCAGCGCGTCGGCGCTGATCCACGACGCCACCGGCGCAGTGACCGAGAGCAACCACGTGGTGGGACCGGTGTCGAACCCCACCGACGCGATGCCTGACGCCACGTCGCGGCGCTGCAGCGTGCGCTGGGTGTAGGTGGCCGTACCGCCATTGACCGGTGGCGCCCAGGTGCTCGTGCGGCTGCGGGAGCCGTAGCTCACCGGCACCGCCTCGTTCACCACGAGTGTCTGTGTCGTGACGCGCGTGGCGTGCTCGACCGACATGCCGAACGAGAACTCGACCGAGGCGGCGCGGGTGACGACGCCCGCCTCCGCGCGCCCCAGATGCCCGACGTCGACCCGACGCGAGATGGAGGTGTCGGCCATTCGGGCTTCGAAGCTGGTCGCGTTGGCGAGCCCCGCGTCGGCAATGAGCGCCGTGGTGGGGAGCCCGTCGACACGGCCGTGCCCGTACGACACCGCACTCCAGAGCTGCTGACCGCCCAGCCGCGCCCGTGCACGCAAGGCGAGCACGCCCTGCGCGTTAGCCTCGGATCCGGAGCCCTCTGCCAGGCGCCAGGTGCCGCTGCCGACGGCCGAGAAGCGCACGCGCCCCAGACTGCCGATGGGTTGCGTGGCGCCGAGCCAGAGGTCGTTGCGCTGCGCGAGGGTGGTGCTGCCATCCGGAAGCGACGCCATGCCGAGCAGCGACAGCGTCGGGGCGTCGGTGACGGGGCCGATGGTGGCCGCGGGGGCCACGGGGGCTTCAGCGCGCACCTGCGCCGGCAGGGTGCGTGCGGCGGCGAATGCGGCGATGGTCCCTGAAATCACGCACGGCACGGCCCAGGCGCTGCTCGCCGGAGAGCGGCGGCGCGAAACGCGGGGGCGGCGGCGTGCGGGCGTCACGGATCAGGAGGCCGGACGGGCTTTCGCTCGGGTGAGGCGGGTGAGGACGTCGGCGATGTTCCGCTGGACGTCAGCCTAACGTAACGATTGAGTGCGTCGAGAGCCATCCCGGGCCCTCGTTGCGAGTTCTTCGCCACGATGGCCTGGAGCCCCATCAGCGCGTCGTCGCTGCGCGGGAGCCGTCCGATGCTGGCCACCGCTTCCCGGGCCGTGACGGGTGGTACGCCGCGAACCACGAGGTCGGTGAGGACCACCAGCGCGGTGACGGCGGTGCCCGGCGGGCGCGTGGCGCGCACCGAGGCCACGGTGCGTGGGTCGATGCCGGCGCGAATGGCGGCGGCCGCCGGATCCAACTCCTCGAGCGACGTGCCGTCGCCGAGCGCGAACTTCGCGGTGGCGAGCGCGTCCGACCACTCGCGGACCGTGCGGATGATGCGCGCGTTGGGGACCTTGCGCGCCGCGCCTTCGAGGGCGCGCGAGATGAGCGGCTTCGTGGGGATGCCCCGATCGGCCGCCTCCTCGAAGATGCCCCGCAGGACCGCCGCGGTGAGCGTATCGAAGCGGCTGGCGTCGAACTGCAACTGACGCGCGCGCTCCGCCGGGTCGAGCGGACGGTCGATGGGGCGCACGGGCTGCGTGGCCTGGCCCGTGCGCAGGGTGTCGTCGGCCGGCGTCGCGGCGCGCGGCGAGAGCTGCGCGACCGCCTGCACGAGCAGGAGGGCAGCGACCGACGTGAGGGCCACTAGCGCCCGCCCTCGACGACCAGCGCGTTGGCCGGGCCAAAGCCGGCGTCGGGCACCTGCGGCGCGAGCGGATCGACGAGCCAGCGGTTGCCATCGACCACGAAGGCATAGACGTGGCGCCCCGGGGGAAGCGGCACGCGTGCCGACCAGCCGGCGCCGTCACGCACCATGGGGGTGGCGTGCTCATCCCAACCGTTGAAATCTCCCACGATCGCCACCTCCGCGGCCGAGGCCGGGAGGCGGATTTCGAAGGTGACCGCGCCCGACTCCGCGTGGGTGGTGCCGAACGGCGCGCCCGCGGCCGCAGGGAGGCTGCTGTCGTTGGCACCGATGGACGGGGTCGAGAAGACCTCGTCGGCGTGCCGCGGATCGTCGCCCAGCCGCCACGGGCGGGCTACGCTCACCACGAGCACGGCCGCCGCCGCAGCGCCCCACCACCACCGGCGGCGCAGACTGAACGCCCCGGCGGTTCGCGGCGTGGGCGCGCCGGCATCCAGCGCCGCCGCGGCATGCAGCGCGTGCGAGGCGACGCGGGCGACTGTGTCGGCGGAAGCCGGCGGCACCGCCGCGTACGAGGCGCGAAGCCGCTCGAAGAGGGCGGCATCGTCGTCGGCGCCTGCGAAGGGCAGCACGCGGGGCTCGGTGTCGTCACTCATGTGTCATCCGACACGTTGAAGGACGGACCAAGGATCGCGCGCAGCCGCTCGCTGCCGCGCTTGACGCGCATCTTGAGCGCGGACTCGCCGGCGCCGGTCATGGCCGACATCTCGCCGTACTCGAGCCCCTCGGCGTACTTGAGCAGGATCGCCTCCCGCTGGAGCGGGTCGATCTGCGCCAAGGCTGAGAGCAATGCCGCATCCTCGACGCCCGTAGCCAGACCGGGCGGCGCCGGCGCCGCCGCGAGGGCGACGTCGTCCTGCACGAACCGTCGCGAGCGACGGCCGCGGGAGGTGAGGTAGTTGCGACACTGGTTGGTCAGGATGCGGAAGAGCCACCCACGGAACTGATCACGTTCATCGTAGCGTCCGATGGCGAGGTACGCCCGCAGGAAGGACTCCTGAACGGCGTCTTCGGCATCAGCGCGCTCTCCCAGCATGTGGTACGCGAAACGAAAGCACGCGTCGAAATACCGCGCGACCAGCGACCCGAATGCGTCGGACTCGCCGGCGCGGGTCCGGGCCACGAGTTCCGCGTCCGTCATCATCAAGCCAACAGCACAATCGCGCCACTCGTCACTTGGCCGCCGGGGCGGGGGACGGGGCGCGGCGAGGAACGTCGCGTCGGGTGGCGGGGCAACGGCGGCGAATGGCGCATCCCGTCACTACCCCGACAGTGCGGCGCCTCGTCACGTCAGCCGGCGAGTTGCGCCAGCGTGACCATCACCGCGATCGCCAGGAAGAGCGAGGTGGCCGTCCGGTTGACCCCACCCATGCGTCGCACCAGCGCCATGTCGTCGGCGGCCGGCAGCTCCTGCATGGCGGCGAACTGGCTGGCGGCCCGCGCCCGACGGAACAGGAACCAGTTGGCCGTGCCCCCCGCCGCGATCGCCGCGCTCACCTGCACCGCCAGCACCAGCAAGGCGAGGCCGCTGTTCTCGGCGGCCAGCAGCTCCGAGCGGGTGGCGGGAATGGCCCGGCCGGCGAGCGCGCGGAAAGCGAGCCCAGGCACCAGCAGGAACAGCGCGAACGGCAGGTACAGCTTGCGATAGAGGAACCAGATGGGCGGAATGACCAGCGCCGCGAGCGCCGCGCTCCAGTTCCACGTGGGCACGAAGGTCGCATCCTCGAGGAACGGCGCCAGCTTGCGGCGATAGACCTGCGTCCACTTGGGCTCGCCGAAGTAGGCGGCCATGCGCTCCTCGGACAGCACGTCCATGCGCGCCGGCTTGCGCGCCCAGCGCGGCAGTTCGGGCGGCGTGTTCTCCTCGGGTGCCGCGGGCGGCGTCGGGGGCATGGTCATGCGCGCTCCGGCGTAGGGGCGACTCGTGCGGCGGCCGCGGGCTGCTGCTGCGAGAGGCAGTGCAGCGTGCCGAGTCCCCAGACGAGGTCGACGGCGTGGATGCCGATGATGTCGTGCTGCGGCAGCAGCGTCGCGAGCGTGTTCAGCGCGACACGGTCGTTGCGGTCGTTGAACGTCGGCACGAGACATACCCCATTGCCGAGATAGAAGTTCGCGTAGCTCGCCGGCAGGCGCACGCCGTCCATGACCACGGCGCGCGGATACGGCAACGTCACCACCTGCAACGGCTCGCCGCGTGCGTCGCGAGCCGCGCGCAGCCGGTGCAGGTTGTCGAGTGACCGCGCGTGATTCTCGTCGGCCGGGTCCTCCTCGTGCGCGAGCACCACCACGCCGGGCGCCACGAACCGCGCGATGTCGTCGACATGCCCGTGCGTATCGTCGCCCACGCACCCCTCACCCAGCCAGATCGTGGTGGTGATGCCGAGGTAGTCGGCAAAGGCGCGTTCGTAGTCGGCGCGCGTGTAGCCCGGGTTGCGCACCTGCTCGTCGCTCAGCAACCACTCCTCGGTCACGAGCATCGTGCCCTGCCCATCGGTCTCGATGCCGCCGCCCTCGAGGATGAGCGGCGCCCCGGTGTCGTGCCGCACCGCGCGCACGAGCGGCAGCCCGCTCGCCTGCGCCATGCGCCCGGGGACGTTCGCGTCGAGCGCGTAGTTGTCGTACTTGGCCCATGCGTTGAAGCCCCACTGCACGAGCGCCACGCTGCCGTCGGCTCGGTGCACGGCGGTGGCGCCCGAGTCGCGCAGCCACACGCGATCGGTGGGCTCGTGGTGCAGGCGATACCGCGTGGCGTCGACGCCATGCAGCGTGAGGCACTCGCGGGCCTCCGCCAGCACCGCGTCGGAGTGACAGAGAATCTCCACGCGCTGGTACATCGCGAGCGCCCGCACGATCTCGGCGTACACCCACGGGATGGGCGCGAACTTGCCCGGCCAATCGGGTTCGTGATGGGGCCAGCCGATCCACACGGCGTCCTGCCGTTCCCACTCGGCGGGCCAGCGCACTCCGGCGAGGCGGGACGCCGACGCGGCGGTGCCGGTCATCAGCGACCGAGCCAGCGATTGAGGATCGGGCCGTACGCGTCGATGCGGCGGTCGCGCAGGAACGGCCAGTTGCGCCGCGTCTCCTCGATGAGAGCGAGGTCGCATGCGGCCGTGAGGATCGTGGGCTCGGCGCCCGCCTGCGCCAGCCAGCGGCCGAATGGATCGCAGATGAACGAGTGGCCGAAGAACTCGAGCCCCTCGGTGCCCGGCTCGGGCTCGAAGCCGACGCGATTGGGGCTCGCGACGAACACGCCGTTGGCGATGGCGTGCGCACGCTGCGCGGTCCGCCATGCATCGACCTGCGCATCGCCGAAGGTCGGCTTCTCCGCCGGATGCCAGCCGATGGCCGTGGGATAGAAGAGAATCTGCGCACCGAGCAGCGCCGTGATGCGCGCGCCCTCGGGGTACCACTGATCCCAGCAGATGAGCACACCGATGTCGGCGTAGCGGGTGCGCCAGACGCGGAAGCCGTTGTAGCCCGGATGCCGCTCGTGGCGCTGGTCGCCCGTCACGTCGCCCGGCGCGAAGTAGTACTTCTCTTCGAAGAGCGGGTCGTGCGGGATGTGCATCTTGCGATAGGTGCCCAGCACGCTGCCGTCGGCGTCGATGACGGTGGCGGAGTTGCGGTACAGTCCCGGCGCCTCGCGCTCGTAGTACGGCACGACGATGACGACCGCGAGCTCCTTCGCGAGCGCCTGGAATGTCTGCACGACCGGCCCGTCGCTGGGCTCGGCGATGTCGAAGCGCTCGGGGCGGATCGACTTGCAGAAGTAGGGCGCGTTGAAGAGCTCCTGCAGGCAGATGATCTGCGCGCCGCGCGCGGCGGCCTCACGGACCCGCGCGACGGCGCGGGCGACGTTGGCAGCGAGATCCTCGGAGGCGGAATCCTGGACGAGGCCGACGGTGACGATGCGGGACATGGCTGAAAGCTCACGCCAAACGCATCGCGGTTCAACGCCTTGCGCGGGTACGCGGCGGTTCCAGCAGCGGTGAGAGGTACCCCAGGAGCACGCGGCGCAGATCGTCGAGGAGCGGCTTGCGGTCGGCGGCGGTGGCGCGCGCGCGCAGGAGGCCCTGGCCGATGGTGGCGGCCACGAGTGCGGCGCGGCGTCGGTCGCGCCCTGCCAGCTTGGGATTGCGAGCGGCGAAGAGCACGTCGAGCCGGTCTACGAACGATTCGAAGAGCTGGGACCGGAGCCGCGCGGGCGCCGAGCGGGTGTCGTCGGGGCCGCCTTCGTGACTGGCGAAGACGCGACGGAAGGCCGGGTTGCGGTCGTGGAACTCGGCGAGCGGCTTGATGATGCGGTCGATCAGTCGGTCGAGCGGAATGTCGTGCGGATCGACCGGGAACGCACGCTCATGAATGGCACGCATCTCGTCGGCGTAGCGGAGCGCGAGCGCGGCAATGACGGCGTCGCGGTTGGGGAAGAACTGGTACAGCGACCCCTTCGCGGTCTGCGCGCGCTGCGCGATGGCCTCGGCCGTGGTGGCTTCGAGTCCCAGTTCGGCGATGACCGAGGCGGCGGCGTCGAGGAGGAGTTCGACGCGCTTCTGCCCGCGCGACTGCCGGGGGCGTCGCCGGTAGGCGTCGTCGGCGTCGTCGACGGCGGGCGGGCTGTCGGTGGTGAGGTCGGGCGGTGGGGGCAGCGGGGCGTCCGGCGGCACGCTGGCCGCAGTGGGGCGGCGGGGAGGCATGGGCGGGAGGATACGCCCCGTGGGGGGCGTTGACAATGCGACGGTACCGTCATAACCTAACCGCGTTAAGTAACCACGTTAGGTCAACCGTCCGTCGCGCACAGGGCGCGCTGGACGAAGGGACCGCCTGCCCACGCTGCCATGACGCCCGTCGTTCGCCTCTTCGCCGCCGCCGGGGCGGCGCTCGTCCTCGCCGCCTGCGCCTCCACGCCCGCCGCGCAGAGCGGTGCGCAGAATGCGGTGCCTGCGGCCGGTGCGCCGACCATCGCTGGCGCGATCGATGCGGCCACAGCGCCGTACGTGGCCTCGCGGCGCAGCAAGAAGGTCTATCCGGCCGGGTGCGCGACGGTGGCGCTCATCAAGCAGCCCGATCGCGTGGGATTCGCGTCGCTCAAGGATGCGCAGGACGCCGGCTTCGCGAAGGACCTGTACTCGACGGACTGTCAGTACTGATGTCGTCGCGCGGCGAGCGATTGTGTTGCTCGGACTTGTGACCTCTGAACCGAATCTCGCTTCTGACTTCTATCGCCAGTCTGTCGTCGGACTTCAGTGCTCAGATCAGAGGTCTGATGTCAGACAAGCGATAGAGTTCAGAGACGAGATGGCGTCAGAGGTCTGAGGTCTGAGCAACACAGCGTGATCTGAGCAACACACCGCGTGGTGCGCTAGCCGCGCACCAATGCTGCCACCACGTCCATGACATTCGTGCCGGTCGGGCCGGTGCGGAGCAGGGCACCGGCGGCGTCGAGCGGATACCACGAGCGCCCGGTGGCGAGATCGTCCTCGGGGGTGCGGCCGGCTCGGCGCGCGAGGGCCGGCACGGCGGCGTCGACGATCGCGCCGGTCGCATCGGTGGGTCCGTCGCGACCGTCGGTACCCGCGGCGAGGATCGTGATGCGCCACGCCTCCGCCGCGCCGCGGCTGGCTGCGGCCTCGAGCGTGAGCGCGGCGGCGAGCGCCGCGACCTGCATGCGCCCGCCGCGCAACGGTTCGTCCGCCAGTGAGGGCGGTGACGTACGCGCGCCGGCGTCACCGCTCATGATCGCCTCGGCAGCGAGCACGGGGTCGGCCGCCAGACGCGCGTCGTCGTCGTCGCCGCGCTGCATGGCACGCTCGACGGTGGCGCGCAGGTGCACGACCGGTTCCCCGCCGGCCACGAGCAACGCGCGGCGCCCCGGGGCGAGCGTGCCCGCGACCGCGAGCGCCCGCCGCGCGAGGTCCTCACCCACGAACTCGGCTTCCCCCACAAGCGGCGTGTCGTCCACGCGCACCTCGTCGATGCCGGCGTCACGCGCAGCGGAGGCGAGGGCGCGCACCGCGTCGGCGTTGGCGGCCACGAGCTGCCATTCGACGCGCGCGAAGGCCCAGTGTGTGGCGGGCGGCACGGCGGCCGGTGCCTCGCTGCCCGACAGGCCGAGCACCGTGGCGGTCGCGCGTTCGAGATGCGGGCGCAGGTCGTGCGCGTCGAGCAGCGCCAGGAAGTCGGCATCGTCCAGCGCATCGGCGGTGCAGGGGCCCGAGCCGATCACCGCCGGGTCGTCGCCAATGACGTCGCTGATGGCGAACGTCGGGATACGCGCCGCGCCGTGCTGGGCGAGTGCCACGGCGAGACGGCCGGCGCCGAAGCGCAGCAGGCGGCGGCGAATGGCGTTCATCTCGTGAATCGCGAGTCCCGACTCGAGCAGCGTCTGCGCGAGGTTCGCGATGCGGGCCTGTGCGCGTTCGGCGTCGCCCAATTCCTGCGACAACGCGGCGATGGGCGCAGCACAGAGCGCGGTGGTGCCGCCGGACAGCAGCACGAGTGCGACAGCGCCGGGCTCGAGCGCGATGATCGCGTCGTCGATGGCATCGGCGGCGGCCAGCGACGCGGGGCCGGGCACCGGGTGGTCGCCGATGTGCACCGCGAGGGTGGGCGGCGGCGCGACGCCATGCCAGTCACGCGCGGTGGGGGCGTGCGCGGCGACGACGATGCCGTGGGTGGGCGTGATGCCCAGTGTGCGCAGGGCGTCGAGCGCACCGGCGGCCATGGCCGGTGCAGCCTTGCCGAGCGCGAAGAGCGCGACGGGCGTGTCGGCGGCGAGGTGCTGCGCGGTGCACCAGGCGCGCACCGCGTCACGCGTGCGCGCAAACGGCGCCGCGCCCTGCACCGCCGCGGCGTGGAGGGCGGCGAGCAGGGCGCGGGACGTCACCTGATCGTCACTTCGCGCCAGCGGCCTTGCCCACGGCGGCGCCGAGGTCGGTGTAGGCGTCGGCGGACATCACGTTGAACGACTGCACGACATACGAGATGCGGCCCGTGGGATCGATGATGTAGAGATGGCGCTTGTGCATGCCGGTGCCGGCACTCGCGCCGTAGGCCATGCCGACCTTGCGATCGACGTCGGCCGCGAGGTGGAACGGAAACTTCGCATCGCGGGCCCACGAGGTGAGTGCGGTGTCGGCGTCGACGCTCACGCCCACCAGCGTGACCTTCTGACCACCCTTGAACAGCTCGGCGTACTTGTCGCGATAGGTCTCGAGCTGCACGGTGCAGCCGCGCGTGCGGGCGGCCGGGAAGAAGGCGAGGACGACGGTCTCGCCCTTGTGCTCGGAGAGCTTGAACGGCTTGGCCTCCTTGCCGGCCGCGGTCACCCACGTGACGGTGAAGTCGGGGGCCATGTCGCCGACCTTGAGCAGGGCGGGCGCCGCGGCGGGAGCGGCCTGCGCGGCGGCGAGCGACGGAAGGAAGACGAAGGTCGCGGTCGCGAGCGCCGCGCGCAGAAGCGAAGACTGCCGGACGGACATGGTATGGACTCCTGGGAGGGGGGCGGCACCGCGCGACCCGCCGCACGGACCGAGAGACGCCTGGTCGACGAATCGACGCGGAACGCTAGGGGAGACGCGGCGTCACCGCCACGGGACGGCGAGTGACACCACCGGAGGACAACGGTCGGACGCCAGCACCGGTGTCCCGCATGAATACCCTACGGACAGCGGGACGATCGCGCTGGCACGCCCCATGCCCAATTCCCGGGGTGACGCGGGGCCGATCGGCCCTGCCACGACCGAGAGGCTCCGATGATGCGGGCATTCCTGCCGATCGAACACAGCACTCCGACACGGGCGCCGCGGGCGCGGATGCGACTCCTCCGACCGGCGCTGGTATCCGTGCCACTCATGATGGCAGCGCTTGGCGCCTGCCGGGACACGCCAGCCATGGATGAGCAGTTGCGCGCTGATCTGTTGGCGGCGTCGCAGGCCCCGTCCTACCGTCAGCAGTTCGCGAGTCCGCAGGAATTGGGCTACGGAGGCTATCCCGCCGGCTACGCGCCCTACGGAGCACCGGGCTACGGACCGGCACCGTACGGCCAGCCAGGTTACCCGGCGCCCTACCCGGTGCAGTACGGCTATCCCCAGGCCGTCGTCGCGCCGGCTCCCTACCCGGCACCTCGCGTGGTGTATGTCCCGCAGCGCACCTCGACGGTGACGCGGGGGACGACGTCCGGTGCCGGTAGTGGGAGCGGGAGTGGCAGCGGAAGCGGCGGGTCGGCAACCGGCGCCGGTCAGCGCCAGACCGAGAAGGGGGCGATCTACGGGGCGGCTGCGGGTGCGGCGATCGGGGTGATGAGTTCACGCGACCGCGCCAAGGGGGCGGCGGTCGGCGCGCTCGGCGGCGCGGTGCTCGGAGGCCTCATCGGGCATCAGGTGCAGCGGCCGCGCTGAGGGCCGCCACGGCGGTCGCCACGAGGAACCATCGCCGCGATTGCGGTGTCAAAGATGCAGGACACGCTTCTGTGGAGGGGGCGTGGGCAACCAGAGCCACCCGGGCAGTCGCGATTCGGCGCGACGGTTCGGGTGGTCTCTGCTTTCCGGGTGTCGCCCCCGCGCATGGCCGCTAGCCGAGCACGGTGAGGGCGCCGGGGCGCACGGTGACCTGTACAACCCGGTCGCGGGCCCGGTAAAGCTCCCCGTCCGCTTCGAACGCGGGCGGCTCGGCGCAGGTGACGGTGGTGTGTGCCGTGCGGGCGTGCGTCACGGCTCCGTGACCGAGATGGGCGCCGCGCGTGGCGCGCGCGAACACGCCCAGCCGCGCCCCTGACGACAGGGCGCCGATGTCGACGATGTCGAGCAGGCCGTCGTGCAGGTGCGCGGTGGGGGCGATGCGGAACGCGCCGCCAAAGCAGCGTCCGTTGGCGAAGACGGTGAGGAGGTGCCTGCGGCTGGTGGGCGTTGCCGGCGCGTCGTGCACGCTGAGCGTCGCGTCGAAGCCGGGATAGCCGAACAGCGCGCCGAGCGCGGTGGACACGTACGCCACGGTGCCGCCGCCGATCGTACGGGAGCCTGCGGCGCCAGCGGCGTGCTGTGTCATGCGCTCCAGCACGACGACATCGAAGCCCATGCCGGCCGCGTTGACGAAGGGCACGTCGTCGATGACCCCGACGTCGATGCGACGGAGCGGTGAGGCACCGCCGTGCGCGTCGGTGGTGAGCATCTGCGTGGTGAGCGTCTTCGCCGTGAGGGCCTGCGCGATGCGTGCCGCCATCGCGTCGACGTCGTGCGCGGGCGCGTCGAGTGACTTCACGAAGTCGTTGCCGGTGCCGCCGGCAACGATGGCGAGGGGCAGCGTGCCGCCGGCCTCGAGCAGGCCGCGCGCGGCGTGATGGACCGACCCATCGCCGCCGACCACCACCAGCAGACGCGCGCCACGGCCTGTCGCCTCGGCGGCGAGGCGTCGCTCGTCACCACGCTGTGTGGTGTGCACGAGGGACACGTCGCCCACGCGATGGCGCAGCAGCGCCGCGTGCAGCGCGTGTGCGCGACGCTGTGCACGGCCACCGCCGGCCGCCGGGTTGACGAGAAGTGTGAGCATGCGTGATGCAACTTACGGTGGCCTCACGCACCCTGTGCGAGTCATCACGCGTTCGGCGGACCCGATGCCCCCTGTCGGTGGTTGGAGAGCCATCACCCTCCAACGACAGGAGTTCTTCCATGATGCATTCGCTGAGGCCGGTCTTCGGCCTGCTGGCGCTCGCGGTCCTTGCCGCCTGCTCCGATGATGATCCCACCACGCCGGGCGCGGACGACAAGGGGCGACTGAGCGTCGGCTTCCGCATGCTGTCGGACACGAGCACGGCCGATGTGCCGAGCGCGAGTCAGGCGACCACCTCGGTGCAGCGTGACGGCCGCGGCCTCGTGCTGGCCCGTGCGCAGGACACGATCATCGTGACACGTGCGCAGCTCGTGGTGCGCGACGTGCAGGTCGCGCGCACGGGCGCCAACTGCCCGGACGCTGCGCCGTCCAACGGCGGTGACGCGTCGTGCCCCACGGTCCACGTGGGCCCGTACCTGATCGACATCCCGACGAGCGGCACGGCCACGAGCCGCATCGAGGTGGACGTGCCCGAGGGCACCTACACGCGCATGCGCCTGCGGCTGCACAAGGTCAGCTCGGCGGACAACTACGACAAGACGATCCGTGACGGGAACCCGGCGCTCGCGAACGCCAGCGTGCGTCTCGAGGGGACCTACAACGGCCAGGCGTTCACCTTCATCAGCGACGTGAACTCCTTGATGGAAGTGAACTTCCCGCAGGGCGTGACGGTCGGTGACAACACGATGCCCGTGACGGTGGCCGTGGATGTCGGCACGTGGTTCGACAATCCGTCGGGCGGACTGATCTCGCCGATCCTCGCGGCGGTGCCGGGTGCGCTACGCACGATGGTGGACGCGAACATCAAGACGTCCATCGACGTGTTCCGCGACACGAACAACGACGGCACGCCGGACTGACCGCGCGCCAGTATCACCGGGTACGCGTCACGGCGACCTGATCGCGATGACGCCGAACGGGGGTGACCAGATTGGTCGCCCCCGTTTGCGTGTGCGGTGAAGCGTTGCGGCCTGACGTGGCGTAGCTTTCCGTCGCCCACCGGGTTGCTCCCCCGCCACTCCGTCCCACGCTCTGGTCACGCCGATGATACGTCGCCGCAATTGCCCGCCTGTGCCGCTCGCCATGGAGCCCGCGGGGCGTCGTCCCTGCCTGCCGCGTCTCACCGCGCCCGCCGTGACCATCGCCGGCGCACTCACCGCAGTCTTCGCGTTGACCCCGGCCGCCCAGGCGCAGGACCGCCTGCGCACGATGCCGGGGTACGACCAGTTCGCGCGCATGCAGGCCGCCGTGCGCGCCGAGCCGGTGGTGAAGTCCGGGGCGATCATGCCCACGTGGAGTGCCGACGGGAAGTCGTTCGAGTTCACGCGCGACGGCAAGCGTCAGCGGTTCGACGTGGCCACGCGCGCCGTGAGCGAGGTGACGGGCGCGTCGCCGGCCCCGGGCGGCCGCGGCGGTCCGGGTGGTCGCGGCGGCGCGGGGGCGCCGGAGCGCGGCCGTCAGGTGACCGAGTTGCTGTCGCCGGACAGCACGCTGCGCGCGTCGTATCGCGACCGCAACCTGTTCGTGAGTGCGCGCGACGGGTCGGGCATGCAGGCGGTGACCACCGACGGCAGCGCCGAGAAGCGCATCAAGTACGGCACCGCGAGCTGGGTGTACGGCGAGGAGCTCGCGCAGAGCACCGCGTTCTGGTGGTCGCCCAACAACAAGTACCTCGGTTACTACCGCTTCGACGAAAGCGGCGTGCCGGACTACTACCTGCAGCTCGACCAGACCAAGCTGCAGAGCACGATCGACACCGAGGCCTACCCCAAGGCGGGCGTCACGAATCCGTCGGTCGACCTGCTCGTGTACAACGCGACGACGAAGCAGTCGATCAAGATGGACGTGCGCGACGGCAAGCCACTCTCTGACGATGTGGTGGGGCACTACGTGTACCGTGTCGGCTGGACCCCGGACGGCAGCGAAATCACGTTCAATCGCACGAATCGTCGGCAGAACACGATGGAGTTCACGGCCTGCCACCCGGAGACGGGAAAGTGCCGCGTGATCGTGCGCGAGGAATGGCCCGCAAGCTGGACGGATAACCGGCCGTTCATCCAGTTCCTGAAGGACCAGAAGCGCTTCATCTGGAGCTCGGAGCGCACCGGCTTCCGCAACTACTACCTGTACGACATGACGGGGAAGCTGCTCAACCCCATCACGACGCTGTCCGCCGAGGTGGCGGGCGTGGTGAAGGTGGACGAGGCCAGCAACACGCTGTGGTACATGGCGCGCGATGGGGAGAACCACCTCAAGCTGCAGCTCCACCGCGTCGGGCTCGACGGCAAGGGTGACAAGCGACTCACCGACCCGACCCTTCACCACACGGTGACCATCTCGCCCGACGGCAAGCACTTCGTGGATGTGGCGCAGACGCACGACGTCGCGCCCACCAGCCGCCTGCTCGATGGCAACGGCAAGGTGGTGGCGGAGCTCGCGACCAGCGATCTCGCGCGCTTCGACGCGCTCAAGTTGCGGAAGGTGGAGATGTTCACCTTCCTCGCCGCCGACGGGAAGACGACGCTGCGGGGCACCATCGCGTTCCCGTCCAACTTCGATCCGTCGCGGAAGTATCCGATCCTGATGCCGGTGTACGGCGGTCCTGCGTCGGGGAGCAACACCCCCACCGAGAACTTCGCCACGCCGCATCCCAACACCGAGTACGGCTTCCTCGTGGTGAACCTCGAGTCGCGCGCGGCGCCGGGCATGGGCAAGCGGACGCTCGACGCGATCTACGAGAAGCTCGGCCAGGTGGAGATGGACGACATGGCGGCCGGCATCCGGTCGCTGTGGAGCCGGCCGTACGTCGACAAGGCGAACGTGGGTGTGTACGGCACGTCGTACGGTGGGTACACGTCGGCCATGCTGCTGATGCGGCACCCCGACGTGTTCACGGCTGCGTCGGCGTCGAGCCCCGTGACCGACTGGCGGCACTACGACACGATCTACACCGAGCGCTACATGTGGACGCCGCAGGGGAATGCGGCTGGCTATGACGCCGGGTCGGTCATGAAGTACGTCGGCAACCTCAAGGGGCGCCTGATGCTGTACTGGGGCACGGCCGACAACAACGTGCACCCGAACAACATGATGCAGCTCGTGCAGGCGCTGCAGCGCGCCGGCAAGAGCTTCGACGTGCAGGTCGGCCCGGATCAGGGACACACCGGCCTCAACGGCGAGCGCATGATGGAATTCTTCATCGAGAACCTGAAGGCCAAGCCGGCCATCGTGCCCTGAGCCGCGGGCGGGGCTGACACACTGCACGACAGACAACGGGGCGGCCGCACAGTGTGCGACCGCCCCGTTGCCGTGCTGCCGAACCCTGCGCGTGGCGTTACTTGCCCACGAGGCTCCGCAGCACGTACGGCAGGATGCCCCCGTGCGTGTAGTACTGCATCTCCTCGGGCGTGTCGATGCGGCAGCGCGCGCTGAAGCTCTTCACGCTGCCGTCGGCGGCCGTGGCTCGCACCGTGAGCGTGGCCCGCGGCGCGAGCGTCGCGTCGAGGCCGACGATGTCGTACGTCTCGAAGCCGGTGAGGCCGAGGCTCTGCCGCGTCTCGCCGTTCACGAACTCGAGTGGCAGCACGCCCATGCCCACCAGGTTGCTGCGGTGGATGCGCTCGAAGCTCTCGGCGATCACCGCGCGCACCCCGAGGAGCATGGTGCCCTTCGCGGCCCAGTCACGCGACGAACCGGTGCCGTACTCCTTGCCGGCGATGACGATCTGCGGCACACCGGCCGCCTGCCGCGCCATCGACACGTCGTAGATGGCCTCGGGCTCGGCGCCCGGCGCGACGGCCGTCCACCACCCTTCCTTGCCGCCGGTGAGCTCGTTCTTGAGGCGGATGTTGGCGAACGTGCCACGCATCATGACCTCGTGATTGCCGCGACGCGCGCCGTACGAGTTGAAGTCCTTCTTCTCGACGCCAAGGCTGGTGAGGTACTTCCCGGCCGGGCTCGCGGCCGCGATGGAGCCGGCGGGCGAGATGTGGTCGGTGGTGATGGAGTCGCCGAACATGCCGAGCACCTTGGCGCCCGTGATGGCACGGATGCCCGGCGGGGTCATGGTCATGCCGACGAAGTACGGCGGGTTCTGCACGTACGTGCTCTGGGCATCCCACGCGTACTGGTTGCCCGACGGCGCGGCAATGGCCTGCCAGTGCGCGTCGCCCTTGAACACGTCGGCGTACTGCGTGGTGAACTGCTCGCGCTTCACACTGCCGAGGATGGTGTCCTCGACTTCCTGCGCGGTGGGCCAGATGTCGCGCAGGAACACCGGGCCGTCGGTGCCGATGCCGAGGGGCTCGGTGGCGAGGTCGATGTCCATGCGCCCGGCGAGGGCGTAGGCCACCACCAGCGGCGGACTGGCGAGGTAGTTGAAGCGCGTCTGCGGATTGACTCGCCCCTCGAAGTTGCGATTGCCGGACAGCACGGCCGCGACGTTGAGCCTGCCGGCGTCGATGGCCTCGCTGATCTCCGTCGGCAGCGGCCCGGAGTTGCCGATGCATGTGGTGCAGCCGTAGCCGACGACGTTGAAGCCGAGCGCGTCGAGCGCGCCCATGAGCCCGGCCTTGTGGAAGTACTCGGTGGCCACCTTGGAGCCCGGGGCCAGCGACGTTTTCACCCACGGCTTGGTGCTGAGTCCCTTGGCCACGGCGTTGCGGGCAAGCAGGCCGGCGGCGAGCATGACGCTCGGATTGCTCGTGTTGGTGCAGCTCGTGATGGCGGCGATGACCACCGCGCCATCGGTGAGCGGGAACTCGCGCCCCTTGTACGACACGGTCTGCGTCGCACCCGCGCCGGTGGCGGCATGCTGCGCGGCGAGCGCTTCGTTGTACATGCGCTTGCTCTCGCTGAGCGGCACGCGGTCCTGCGGACGCTTCGGGCCGGCGAGGCTCGGCACCACCGTGCCCAGGTCGAGCTCGAGGGTGTCGGTGAACACCGGATCGGGGGTGTCGTCGGTGCGGAAGAGCCCCTGCGCCTTGCAGTAGGCCTCGACGAGCGCCACCTGCGCCTCGCTGCGCCCGGAGAGCCGGAGGTACTTGAGCGTCTCGGCGTCGACCGGGAAGAAGCCCATCGTCGCGCCGTACTCCGGCGCCATGTTGGCAATCGTCGCGCGGTCGGCAAGGGCGAGGCTGGAGAGGCCGGGGCCGTAGAACTCGACGAACTTGCCGACGACCTTCTTCTTGCGGAGCATCTCGGTGCAGGTGAGCACGAGGTCGGTGGCCGTCGCGCCTGCGGGGAGCTTGCCGTGCAGCTTGAAGCCCACCACGTCGGGGATGAGCATGCTCACCGGCTGGCCCAGCATGGCCGCCTCGGCCTCGATGCCCCCGACGCCCCAGCCGAGCACGCCGAGACCGTTGATCATGGTCGTGTGCGAGTCGGTGCCGACGAGCGAGTCGCAATAGGCAAGCGTGTCGCCGCCATCCTGCGCCGTGAACACCACCTGCGCGAGGTACTCGAGATTGACCTGGTGGCAGATGCCTGTGCCGGGCGGCACCGCCCGGAAGTTGCGGAGTGCGGTCTGCCCCCACTTGAGGAACTGGTAGCGCTCGCCGTTGCGCTCGAACTCGAGCTCGGTGTTGAGCAGCAGGGCGGCTTCGGTGCCGTATTCATCGACCTGCACCGAGTGGTCGATGACGAGGTCGACCGGCTGGAGTGGGTTGATGCGCGTCGGGTCGCCGCCGAGGGCCACCATGGCGTCGCGCATGGCGGCGAGGTCCACCACGCAGGGGACGCCGGTGAAGTCCTGCAGCAGCACGCGGGCGGTGCGGAAGGCAATCTCCTTGTCGACCGGCGCCTTCACATCCCAGCGCGCGAGCGTCTCGATGTCACTCGGCTTGACGAAGGCATTGTCCTCGCCGCGCAGGAGGTTCTCGAGGAGCACACGCAGCGAGAAGGGGAGGGACCTCGCGGTGCTGCCGGCGAGCCCGTCGAGGGCGTCGAGGCGGAAGTACGCGTACTGACGGTCGCCCACCGTGAGGGTGGAGCGGCTGCCGAACGAATTGGGGTGCGCCATGAAGGTGGGGTGTCCTGCGCGCGCCAACCCCTCGGGTGGCCACGCGCGTCCGGAACGGAGCCACTCGTCGCGCCGTGGTGTCGTGTGAGCGGCGACACCCGGTACCGACGAGGCTACCGGGGAATATCGGCTCGGGGGCGCGGTCAGGCCACCGGCAGCCGCGGATTGGGGCTCCCGGGCGGGCGCTCCGGCGCCCCGCCCCTCACGCCGACTGCGAGAGGCGCTCCGCCACTGCGTCCCGGGCCTCGATGGGGCCCACCGTGATCGCGTCGACGGGGCAGCAGCGACCGACGTCGCTCTCGCGCGGCGAGAACTCCTGCACGGTGACGCACGGGACCGCCTTGCCGTCGGTGTCGAGCTGCAGCAGTTCCGGATACCGCGCGACGCACAGTCCGCAGCCGGTGCACCGCTCGCGGTCGACGCGAATCTGCATGGCTTCGCGCGGGAAGATGCCGCCGGGGGCGCTGAGCGTGTCGAGCAGGTGCGGCAGCGCCCGCCGCATGGCGTCGTAGCCCAGTTGCAGCAGCTCCTGCACGTGCCCGAAGGAGAACCAGCCGATGTGCGACACACGGGGGCGCACGAGCAGCATGGGGGGCGTGGTCCAGGTCTCGAGCGTCGCCTGCTGCATCTCGTGCATCATCATGGTGGCCGCGCGCATGAAGATCGACGCGAAGCCCTGCTCGGCCACCCCGCGCACGAGCGGCACATCGGCAATGCCGACATCGACCGCGATGATCGCGTCGACGTCGAGCGCGGCGATGCCGGCGGGGAGGTTGTCCATGGTGCCGCCGTCGATGCAGGTGCGATCGCCCACGACGCCCGGCGGGAAGAAGCCCGGCAGCGCACACGAGGCGTACACGGCGTCGCGCACGCGCACGTCACGGAAGCCCGGGCGTCCGAACACCAACGGCGTGCCGCGCTCGAGGTCGACCGCGGTCACCAGGAGGGGCGTCTGCAACTGGTCGAAGGTGCAGTCGGCCACCAACTCCTCGGTGAGGGCGCGCAGCGGTGCTTCGAGGTAGATGGCCCGCGCCAGCATCCGCTCCATGAGCATGCCCATGTGGTTGATGCGGAACAGGTCGCGACGGCGGAAGCCTTGCGCACGCTCCTCGAGCTCGGCCGGCGAGCGTCCGCTGGCGGCGGCCGCGGCAATCATGGCGCCGATGCTGGAGCCGGCGTACAGGTGCGGCCGGATGCCGGCTTCGCGGAGCGCGCGCAGGGCGCCGATGTGCGCCATGCCCTTGAGCGCGCCGCCGCCGAGCACGACGCCAATGCGGGGCAGCGCCGGATGCGGCCCCGTGCGCTCGATCGGGATGCGATTGTCGGGGGCGGTGAACGGAGCCAAGATTCCGGGATGCGCGTGCTGCTGGTGGAAGACGACGACACGCTGCGCGAGAGCGCGGCGGCCTACCTGCGGGCCTCGGGATTTGCCGTCGATCCCGCCGCCTCCGGGAAGATGGCGCGTGAACTCGCCGCGGTCAGCCCATACGACGCCGTCATTCTCGATGTGGGGCTCCCGGACGACGACGGGTTTGCCTTGTGCACCGCCTTGCGTCGCCGCTCGCCGGCGCCACGGGTGCTGATGGCCACGGCCCGCGACGCCGTCGAGGATCGCATCGCGGGGCTCGACCTCGGCGCGGACGACTACCTGGTGAAGCCGTACGCGCTGGGTGAGCTCGTGGCGCGGGTGCGGGCGCTGCTGCGTCGCCCCGACCACGCGGCACCCGCGGTGCTGGAGGTGGACGGGCTGCTCCTCGACCCCGCCACCCGCGAGGCCAGGCGCGGAACGCGCGTGATCACGCTCACCACCAAGGAGTTCGCCGTGCTCGAGGTGCTGATGCGGGCCCCCGGGCGCGTGCTGACCCGCGAGTTCATCGGCGAGCATGCCTGGGACGACAACTTCGACCCGGGCAGCAACATCATCGACGTGTACATCGCGCGGCTGCGTCGCAAGATCGACGCGCCCGAGGAGACGCCGCTGCTGGCGACGGTGCGGGGCGCCGGATATCGGCTGGGACGCGCCGGTCGCCGCGCATGACGGACGCGGCGTGACGACGACCGAGCCGCATCGCGAGTCGCACCGCGAGCCGCATCGCGAGTCGCACCGCGCGCGCATTCGCTGGCGCTTCACGGCGCTGTACGGCGCGACCCTGCTGGTCGTGCTGCTGGCCGCGGCCTTCGCCCTGCGTCAGGCGCTGCGGGCGACGCTGCAGCAGGAGTTCGAGGCGTCGGTCCGGTCGTCGGTGGGGCTGGTGCGGCAGTTCTTTCACACCGAGGTGCACGAGTACCGCTCGGTGGAGGCGACGTTGTCGCACATCGCCGGTGAGCTGGTGTTCGAGGATCGGGCGATCCGCTATCGGCGCCCGGATGGCACGCTCTTCCGCGCCACGGCGGCTGCCACCGCACGACGCGCGCCGATTCGCCCGCGCACCCCGATTCACTCGGTGCGCTTCGCCCTCGATCCCGCGCTCGCGCCGGGGTGGGAGGTGGAGGTCGACGCGAGTCTCGTGAACATGTACGCCCTGCAGGCGCGCATCGATCGCTGGTTCGTCGTGGGCATCCCTCTCTTCGTGCTGTCGGCGGCGGTTGCGGGATGGTGGCTCACCGGACGGACCCTCCGACCCGTGGGCGCGATGGCCGACGCCGCGGCCCGCATCGCCCCGGCCAGCGGCGCGCGGTTGCCCGTCGACAATGCCGAGGACGAACTGGGTCGCCTGGGGCTGCGCTTCAACGCGCTGCTCGATCGGCTGGACGGCGCCCTCACGCAGCAACGCCAGTTCCTGGCCGACGCCGCGCACGAACTGCGCACGCCCATCGCCCGCATGCGCGCCCGCGTCGAACTGGCGTTGCTCGAGGCGCGCACCGACGGACAGCCGCAGGACGCGACGCTGGCGGCGGTCGACGCGGAGCTGCGTGCGATGTCGCAGCAGGTGGAGCAGCTACTGCAGCTCGCGCGTGCCGATGCGGCCGGCGACACCGCCATGGCGACCCTCCAACCGCTCTTCCTGGACGACCTCGTGGCCGACGAGGCGCCACGCTGGCAGCCGCAAGCCGCGCAGATGGAGCGCACCCTCGCCATCGAGACGCTCGAGGAGGCGCCCGTGCTGGGCGACGCGCGACTGCTCACGAGCCTCGTGGGCGCGCTCGTCGACAACGCGCTGCGCTACACGCGACCGGGCGGACGGGTGACCCTGGTGGTGGAGCGCGACGCCCGTGCGCCGGTGGTGCGGTTCGCGGTCGACGACGACGGCATCGGGGTGCCGGATGACGAGCGTGCACGCATCTTCGACCGCTTCCATCGCGGCACCAACGCCCGCGCGCATCGCGCGGACGGGAGTGGGCTGGGGCTCGCGATCGCGCAATGGATCGTGCAGCAGCATCGCGGGACGCTGGAGGTGGGCACGAGCCCGCTTGGCGGGGCGCGCTTCACCGTGACGCTGCCCCGCGCGTCGTGAACGGGGCCGAGCGGCTCAGCTGACCGGAATGTCGCGGCGCGCGCGGATGCGACGATCCGTGGGCTGCGCCGCTTCGCGCCAGGCGTTGCGGAGCGTGCGAAGGCACTGCGCGGCGCCGACGAAGTCGTGGCCGTCGACCGCCTCCTCGCACCAGCGATAGAGGGCGTCGAAGCTCCGGGACGCGCTGGAGTCGAGTTCGAGCGCGCCGCGGAGCACCGCGATCGCTTCGCGGGCGGCGGTATGCTCGAACGCCTCACAGGCGCGGATGGCACGGTCGTACGCCCGCACGAGCAGCGCGAGCGGGGCGGCCGCCTGGTGATCGGCATCGATCACCGCAGTCGAGAAGACAGGTGTCGGAACGGGCACGGCACACGGGACGGAAGGAACAGTTTGGGCAACCAGCGCGGTCGCCCCCTCAGCTACCATCGGACGCCTGCGGCGGCGACTTGAGCGCAGTGCGTGCGCCCCGGCACGAACGTCACACGGCGGGCGCCGCCGCCCCCGGTGCGGTCTGCCGTGGCCGTTCACGACGGGTTCATGCGTGCGCCGTATGCTTGCGTATGCGTCCATACCTCCGAGCCGCGATCGGCTCGTCCCTCTCGGGCCTCGCGCCGCTGCTGCTCGCGGCACAACCGCCGCTGGACCTCGCCACGGCGCTCGACCGGGCCCGTCGCGCCGGGCCGCTCGCCCAGATGGTCGAGGCGCGCCGCGACATCGCTGCCGGCCGCGTGCGCGAGAGCGCGCAGTGGCCCAACCCCACGCTCGAGTGGCGTCGCGAGAACCTGGGCAGTCCGCTCCAGCCCGACATCTTCGCAACGCTCTATCTCCCGGTCGACATCACGGGCCGTCGCCTTGCCCTCCGCAGCGCCGCGACGGCCGGGCGCACACGGCTGGCCGCCGACGCCGCGCAGGAACGGCACGACGCCGATGTCCAGGTGGCCCGCGCCTGGCTGCAGGCCGGTGTGGCGGAGGGGAACGCGCGGGTCGCGCAGGAACAGGCCGACGCGTTGCGCACCATCGCCAACGTCGACGCGCAACGGCTGCGCGAAGGGCTCGTGTCGGAGGGCGTCGGGCTGCGTACCGCGCTCGAGGCAGACCGGGCGCGCGTGGCCGCCGTGTCCGCACTGGCCGACGCCGCACGGGCCCGCGCACATCTCGCGCGCCTGCTGGGCGCGGACGTGGCGACGCTGCCCGCACTGGCCGCCCTCACCGCGCCGTCGCTGCCCGCGGCTCCCGACTCGGCGCGCATCATCGCCGTGGCGCTGACGCAGCGCGCCGACCTGCGCGCCCGCGAAGCGGCCGTGACCGAGTCCGAGCGTCGCCACGCGGCGGAGCAGCGCGGCGCCTTGGGCGACGTGCAGTTGCAGGGTGGCACGAAGGAAACCGGCGGCTTCATGACCGGCCAGATGGGCGTCGCCGTGCCGTTGCCGCTCATGAATCGCAACAGCGGCGCGCGCGAGCGCACCGCTGGGGAACTGCGCGAGGCCCGGGCGCAGCGCGACGACGCGCGCCTCGCCGTGCGCAACGACGTGACCGCCGCCTGGATGGCCTATCAGGCCGCCCGCGCCGCGTTTCCCGACGCCGCGGCGTTCGACACGCGTGGGCGCGAAGTGGCCCGCATCGCGCGCGTGTCGTACAGCGAGGGCCACGCCACACTCACGGAACTGCTCGACGCCGAGCGCGCGGCGGCCGATGCCCTGCGCGCGCATCTGCAGTGGATCGCCGATGCCTGGCTCGCCCGCCTCGACCTGGAACGTGCCCTCGCGGCACGCCTCGCCGCTGACACGCCGCTCGACCTGCCGGTGATCACCACCGCGCCGCCCACCGGATCCCGCCCATGACCGCTCGCACGATGCTCACTCGCGTCCATCCTGTCCTCGCGCCGCGTGCCCTGTCGGCCACCGCGCGGGCGGCGACCGCCACGCTGACCCTCGCCGTGCTCGCGGCGTGTGGGGGTGAGCCGGCGCCCGAGGACGCGCCCGCAGCGGCCGCCACCCTCGACACCGCCACGCTCGCCGCCGAGGCGGTGCAGATCGCCGGCTTCACGCTCGACACGGTGCGCCAGCGTCCGTGGCAGACAAGCGTGAGCGCGCCCGGCCGCCTCGAGCTCGACCCGAGTGCGCTCGAGACCATCGGCTCCATCACCGAGGGGCGCATCACGCATGTCACGGTCCGCGTGGGCGATCGTGTCGCCGCCGGCCAGGCGCTGGTGATGATCCACAGTCACGAGATCATGGACGCGCGCAGCCGCTACGCCGCGGCAACGGCGCAGGTCGCGGCGAAGGAGGCGGAACGCGACCTCGCGCGCACCGCCGCCGACCGTGCGCGGCGTCTGTTCGACAACAAGGCCATGTCGGTGGCCGACGTCGAGCGCGCCGACGTGGCCCGCAAGGTCGCGCTGGCCAACTACGAGGAAGCTGTGGCCGAGCGCGACCGCGCGAAGGCGCTCATCGAGCACCTCGCGGGGCTCGGTCCGCTGCCGGCCGGCGCCGACGAGCACGACGTGATCATCCGCACGCCGATTGCCGGTGTGGTGACCTCGCGAGAGGCGCAGCCGGGGACGGTGGTGCTGCCGGGCACGCCGCTCATCACCGTGGGCAATCCCGATCGCCTGCAGATCGGCATGTATCTGCCAGAGCAGTCGGCAGCCGGCGTGCAGCCGGGCGCCACGGTGCGGTACGCGCTCACCGAAGCGCCCACCGAACGGTACGACGCGGTGGTGACTCGGGTGGCGCCGACGGTGGACACGCTCTCGCGCACCGTGGCGGTCGTGGCGCAGTTGCGCGGCCGCACCACGGTCCGCGCCGAGTCATTCGTGCAGGCCGACATCGAGGGGAAGGGCACCGCACCGACGCTCGTCGTGCCGGCATCGGCCATCCAGGCCATGCAGGGCGACACGGTGGTGATCCTGTCGGAGCCGCGCGGCGAGGGGATGTACCTCAAGGCGGTCCCGGTGCGCGTGGGACGCCGCACCACCGATCGGGTGGAGCTGCTGGGCGGTGTGCCGGCGGGCACGGTGGTGGTCGCGCGCGGTGCCGCCATCGCCAAGGCGGAGTTGCTCAAGCGTCGCGGCGGCGGGGAGTAGCGCATGCGCGCCCTCATTCGCTTCGCGCTCAGGCGGCGCGGCATCGTCCTGGGCTTCACGCTCACGCTGATGGCCGCGGGGCTGTATGCACTGCAGCACATCCCCTTCGACGCGTTCCCCGACCTGACGGGGACGCGCGTCGAGGTCATCACGGTGGCACCCGGCATGGCGCCGGAAGAAGTCGAGCGGCTGGTCACCTATCCCATCGAATCGAGCCTGATGGGCGTGCCCGGCGCGCAGGGGGTTCGATCGACGTCGAAGTTCGGGCTGTCGCTCGTCACCGTGCCGTTCCCCGACAACGTCGACGTGTACTTCGCGCGGCAGTTGGTGCAGCAACGGCTCAACGATGCCAAGGGCGCGCTGCCCGTGGGCATCGAGCCCGCGCTCGGCCCGGTGTCGACCCCCATGGGTGAGCTGTATCAGTACGTGCTCACCAGCGACTCACTCTCGCTCACGCAGCTCAAGACGCTGCACGATTACGTCGTGCGTCCGCGCCTGCGCACGGTGCCCGGTGTGTCCGAAGTGAACTCGTGGGGCGGGCTCACCGAGCGGGTGGAGGTCGAGGTCGACCCGGTGCGGCTGGCGGGCTTCAAGCACACCGTCGTCGACGTGCACAACGCCCTCGCGGCGAACACCCTCGCCTTCGGCGGCAGCTATCTCGAGCAGGGCGGCGAGCGCTACACGCTGCGCGGACTCGGGCGTGTCGAGAGCGCGGCCGAGGTGGAGCGCGTCGTGGTGGGGTCGCACATGGGCGCCCCCGTCCGGGTGGGCGACGTGGCCACCGTGCGCCTCGGTGCGCTGCCGCGCAACGGCGCCGTCACCAAGGACGGCGAGGGCGAAGTGGTGAGCGGCATGGTGCTCAAGCTCAAGGGCGCCGACTCCCGACGGGTCATCGAGGGCGTGCGGGCGCGCATGGAGGAGATCAAGGCGGCGCTGCCGCCGAGCGTGAAGGTGGTGCCGTTCTACGACCAGACCGACCTCGTGGCACGCACGACCAACACGATCGTCAAGAATCTCATCGAGGGTGGCCTGCTCGTCATCGCGGTGCTGTTCCTGTTCCTCCGCAATGTGCGGGCCGCGCTCATCGTCGCCTCGGTCATCCCCATCTCGATGCTCATCGCGTTCGTCGGGATGGCGCTCTTCGGCTACTCGGCCAACCTGATGAGCCTGGGTGCGCTCGACTTCGGCCTCATCGTCGACGCATCGGTCGTGATGGTGGAGAGCTTCATCCGCCGCCTCGAGTCGAAGGGGGACACCAACCGCATGGGGCTCTTCGAGCGCGCGGCGATCGAAGTGGGGCGCCCCATCCTGTTCGGCATCGCGATCATCGTGGCGGTCTACATCCCGATCTTCACGCTCGACGGGATGGAAGGGCGCATGTTCAAGCCGATGGCCTTCACCGTCGTCTGCGCGGTGCTGGGCTCGCTGCTGCTGGCGCTCACCTACGTGCCGGCCATGTCGGCGTGGGCGCTGCGTGGCGGGCACTCGGCGCAGGCCCCGTGGCTCGAGCGCCTCACGGCGACGTACCGGCGGCTCCTCGGTCGAGTGTTGGCCCGTCCCGGGCCCCTGATCGCGGTGGGCGTGGCGCTCGTGGTGGTCGCCGTGGGTTCGCTCACGCGCATCGGCACGGAGTTCATGCCGAAGCTCGACGAGGGCTCGATCCTCATCACCACGCGCCGCATGCCAAGCGTCGATCTCGCCGACGCCACCCGACTGTCGCTGGCCGCGGAACGCATCGTGAAGCGCTTTCCCGAAGTCGTGACCGTGGTGACCAAGGAGGGGCGCCCCGACCTCGCCACCGAGGCGATGGGGCTGTTCGAGGGCGACATGTATGTCATCCTCAAGCCGCACAAGGAGTGGACGACGGCGAGCACGAACGAAGAGATGGTGATGGCGCTCGACTCCGCGCTGCAGGTGGTGCCCGGGCTCGAGGTGTCGTTCACGCAGCCGCTGGCGATGCGCCTCGACGAGGCCGAGAGCGGAATCAAGACCGACCTGGGCATCAAGGTCGTGGGCCCGGACCTCGAGCAGAACCAGGCGTTGGCCGAGCGCATCATGCGCGTGGTGGCGAGCGTACCCGGCAGCGCGGACGTGGGCGTGGAGGTGGCCGAGGGCAGCGGCCAGATCCGCATGCAGATCCGCCGGGAGGCGCTCGCGCAGTACGGCCTCTCGGTGGCCGAGGTGCGCGACGCGATCGACATGGCGATGGGGTCACAGAAGGCGGCGGAGCTCATCGACGGCTTCCGACGCGTGGACATCGCGGTGCGGCTGCCGGCGGCCTATCGGGCAGACGCGGCATCGATCGGACGCCTCACGGTGCGCGCGCCCGGTGGTGAGCTGGTGCCGCTGTCGGCCGTGGCCGATGTGCAGTCGACCACGGGCCCCGAGCTCATCGGCCACGAGGACGCGCAGCGTCGGGCGCTTGTGCTGAGCAATGTCCGCGGGCGTGACCTCGGAGGCTTTGCACAGGAGGTGCGCGCGCGCATCGCGCGGGAGGTGCCGCTGCCGGCCGGGGTGTTCCTCGAGTGGGGCGGGCAGTACGAGAACCAGCAGCGGGCCATGGGACGCCTCATGCTGGTCGTGCCGGGCGCGCTGCTGCTCATCCTGGCGCTGCTGCACCTCTCCTTCCGCTCCATCTCGCAGGCCATCCTGGTGCTCTCGAACGTGCCGTTCGCGCTCGTGGGCGGCATCGCGGCCCTCTGGCTGCGCGGGCTGAATCTCAACCTCTCGGCCAGCATCGGCTTCATCGCGCTCTTCGGCATCGCGGTGCTCAATGGCGTGGTGATGGTCGAGCATCTCAACCACCTGCGGCACGATACGCACCATCCCGACGAGGATATCCTGACCCGTGTGCAGCGCGGCGCAGCCGACCGCCTGCGTCCCGTGCTCATGACCGCCCTCGTGGCCAGTCTTGGCTTCGTCCCGATGGCGCTCTCGACGAGCCCCGGCAGCGAAGTGCAGCGCCCGTTGGCCAGCGTGGTCATCGGTGGGCTGATCACCAGCACCGCGCTGACGCTGTTCCTGCTGCCGGCGCTGTATGCCTGGCTCGAAGCGCGCCGACCCGTGCGGGCGCGGACGGCCGAGCGGGAGGTGCCGCCGGGCGAGCCACTGCCCGCGGGCACGTGACGCGGCGCCCCGCCGGACGGTGCCGGGTGCTGGCGAAGCTGCCGCGCGGTCGACAAGTTCCGGTCGTCCGCCGCGCTCGACCCCAAGCCCCGATACGATGACCCTGCATCCGCCGAAGAAGCTGCGCAAGCAGTACACCAACACCTCGCATCCGCTCGTGGTCCTCAAGTTCGAGAGTGGCCACCAGATCAAGGTGTACCAGAACGAGGGCAAGGCGTTCGACGCGTACTCGGGAGAGACGATCAAGCTCCTCGCCGTGAACGACCCGACGTCCACCGACTGGGAACTCCTCGAGAACCGCAAGGCCGACGCGTTCGACGACGCGGCGACGTAAGCCGGCGCGGGTCCCCTTTACGCGCGGCGTGCCGGCAGCTCCGGTACGCCGCGCGTGGCATTTGCGGCAGGGCGTCGCGCAGTGCACGCGGCGGCGGTCTGTATCGAGACGCACAGACGGGAGGCGCCCCTGTTGCGCAGCGCGGCTCCCGCGCACTACACTGCCGATGTGCCGCACGGCATCCTGCGCCCCCGTTGCACCGCTGTCATCGAAGCCGCGCTGGCGCGCGGCGGCGCCGTCGTCGCCCTCGAAAGCTCCGTGCTCGCGCAGGGGCTCCTGCCGCCGCACAACCGCGAGGCTGCCGTGCGCATGCAGCGCGCGGTGCTGGACGCCGGGGCCACACCGGCCATCACTGCCGTCGTCCGAGGTGAGCCCGTGCTCGGGCTCGACGACGAGGCGCTCGAGCGGTTCCTGCGGCGTGACGGCGTGCGCAAGGTCTCCGCGCGCGATCTCCCCTTCGCCATGGCCAGCGGCGCGGATGGCGCCACGACCGTGGCGGGCACCCTCGCGCTGTGCGCACTGGCCGATCTCCCCGTCTTCGCCACGGGCGGCATCGGCGGGGTGCACCGCGATGCGCCCTTCGACGAATCGGCCGACCTGGTGGAACTGGCCCGCACCCCCACCATCGTCGTGTGCGCCGGCGCCAAGTCCATCCTCGACCTGCCCGCCACACTCGAACGACTCGAGACGCTGGGCGTGCCGGTCGTCGGCTTCGGCTGCGACGAACTCCCCGGCTTCTTCACCACGTCCACCGGCCTGCGTCTGGGCGCGCGCTGCGACACGGCGGCCGACATCGCCCGCGCGTGGCGCGCCCATCGCTCGCTCGGCCGCACCACCGCCATGTTGGTCGTCCAGCCGCCCCCAGCGGCGTTCGCGCTGTCCGCGTCGCTCGTCGATGCCGCCACGGACGCCGCGTTGGCCGCCGCACGCGTCGCCGGCGTGCGGGGGGCGGCCGTGACGCCATTCCTGCTGGCCGATGTCGCCGCCCGCACCGATGGGCGGTCGGTCGCGGTCAACCTTGCCCTCCTCGAAGCCAATGCCGCCCTCGCGGGCGCCATTGCCGTGGCCCTCACCGAGGGTGCCGCCTGACGTCCATCCGTCCTCGCGCAGCTCTCCCGCTCCCCCAACCGCCCACGCGGGCGCGTCGCACCCGTTGACCCTGTCGCTGTCGCACGGACGCCGTTGAACCAACGCGGTCGTGCACGGTACAATCCGGTAACCCGCTGTATCCGGAGGTCTGCGTCGCCATGTCCAATCCGTTCCTGAGCTCCGAGGAGTACGACGAGCGCGCCCACGCCCTGTACAACGAGGGGCGATATGACGAGGCGCTGGCCCTGCTGCGCGAGGCGCTCGTCGTCTATCCCTCGGCGGTGGAACTGCATGTGGGAGTCGGCTATGCGCGGCTCGCGCGCGACGAGTACGCGTGGGCCCGCCGTGCCTTCGAGGAGGCGCTCACGCTCGACCCCGAGCACGAGGATGCGCTGGCCGGACTCGGCGAGGTGCTGCTCAAGTTCGGGCAGGTCGAGGCCGGGTTCCGCGCGTTCGCGCGCACCGTCGAGCTGGGGTACGACGACGACATCGAACTCATGCTGCAGATCGGCCGCGCGTTGTTCCGCGAGGGCTTCGTCGAGACCGCGCTCGAGTACTTCGAGCGGGCGGTCGGGCAGGCGCCGGACAACGCCGAGGCCGTGGCCTGCGTGGGCTATGCCCAGCATCGCCTCGGTCTCGATGACGACGCCATGACCACGCTGCAGCGCGCGCTCGAACTCGACAGCGACTTCGCCGAGGCACGGTGTATCTCGCCAACCTGCTGTACGACGCGGGCGACATGGACGGCGCGCTGCGCTCCTTCGAGCGCACCACGCCCGAGGATCACTGGGACGATCTCGGCATCCTGCGGGCGCTGGAGCTCAAGAGGACGGTCTACCGGCTGGCGGACGACGATCCGGAGCTCAAGCCGTGGGAGGCCCGGCTCATCGATCTCGCCGGCGAACCCGACGCCGTGGACGAACTGCTCGCCGAGGTGGAGCAGGCGGTGCTGGAGCGCGAACACGCCGAGCAGCAGCAGGCGCATGGTCAGCTCGAGCAACTCGGCTCGTTGCTCAACGAGTTGCAGCACACGCGCCCCGACGACGAGACCGCCGGCGCGTTGCTCGACACGCTCGGCGCCGGCGCCCAGATGGTGGACAGCACCACCCATCGCATCGTGTTGCGCGACGGGCAGGTGTTCGAGGGTACGTGGGAAGCCATCGTGCAGGCGCTGCGCGACCGCCACGACGCCGGACGTCCGCTCGATGAGTTCATGGCCCGCGAGGCACGCCGCACCTACGGTGCCACGGGGCAGCGCGTCGCGTCGCACGCGCCCGAGGCGTTCATCCGCGGCAATGCCGACGCGGGCATGTGGCAGCTCGATCGGTGACCCCGGCATGAGGGCGACGACGTGAGCTTCGCCGCCGATCTGACGCAGGCACGCGCCGCACTCGATGCGGCGCGTGCCGTCTTCGGGGCCTACGATCGCACGCCGGCCCCGACGCTCTGGGCCGCGGCGGCGTCTGTGCTGCAGGCGGCACTCGCGCGCCCGACGCTGCATGGGCAGGCGCTGGTGGCCGAAGCCCGCCGTGCCGGCCTGTTGATGGTCGCCGATGCGCATGCGCTGGTGGAGCTGGCGTCGCTCGCCGATCGGCAGGAGGGCGCGGCCAGCACCGAGGGGGAGCGCATCCTGGTGCGCGAGGCGTGGATGGCGCTGCAGCACGCGGTTCCGGATGACGACGGGCCGACGCCGGCCGTGTCGGCCGCGTCGTCGTACGCGCCGCCGCCGCTCCGTCCGGCCGAGCCGCAAAGCGCGCGTGCGAGCACCGCACCACCGCGCCCACGACAGGCGGTGCCAGGCACCGACGATGTCGATCGCCTGAGTGCGGACGATGAGGTTGCGGTCATCGCACCGCGCCGCCGCGTGCCTGCCTGGGCCATCCTGCTCACGCTCATCCTCGTCGTGCTGGGCGGCGCCGGTGGCTGGTGGTGGTTCGCCGGCCGGCACGCGCGTGCCTACACGCAGGCGGTGGACGCGTACCAGCGCGGGTCGCGTGAGTCCGCGCGGGTGGCGTTCGCGCGGCTCGCGCGCGCGACGCCCGACGACGCCCGCCCCCTGGTGTTCCTCGGCCGTATCGCGCGGGAGGAGCAGGACCTGGCCCGGTCGCGGCAGTTTCTCACGACCGCCGTACGCGTCGATCCCGCGAGTGCGCTCGCCGCGCGCGAACTGGCCGCGACCATGCTCGCCGACGCACAGCCCGAGATCGCGCGCCGCTTCTACGTGCGCGCCATCGAACTCGACCCGCGTGACCGCACCGCGCAGGGCTTCCTTGCGTGCGCCCTCACACGCCTGGGCCGCCTCGACGAAGCGCAGCGCTGGGCGCAGCGGGCCGGCACGGGCGACTGGTCGCCGTGCCTCCAGCCCGCGGCGCCGCCTGCTGGCGTGTCGACGCCACCTGCCTCCACGCCGCCGCGTGCCCCCCGATGACCGAGACCATCACGCACCGCAGCGCGTCTGCGGCGCTGGCGCTGCACCACGATACCCACCGCGAAGTGCTGCCCAACGGCCTGACGCTCCTGGTGCGGCGCGATCCGTCCGCCCCCGTGGTGGCGATCGTCACGTACGTGAAGGCGGGGTACTTCGACGAGCCCGATGACGTGGTGGGCATCGCCCACGTCCTCGAGCATATGTACTTCAAGGGCACGCCCACCCGCGGCGTGGGGCAGATCGCGCGCGAGACCAAGGCCAATGGCGGCTATCTCAACGCGCACACGATCTACGACCACACCAGCTATTTCACGGTGCTCCCCGCCGACGCGTTCCGCGCGGGGCTCGACATCCAGTTCGATGCCTACGCGCGCTCGAGCATCGACGCCGGTGAGTTGGCCCGCGAGCTGGAAGTCATCATCCAGGAGGCCAAGCGCAAGCGCGACTCGCCGCACGCGGTGACCATCGAGACGTTGTACGCCACCCTCTTCGATCGGCATCGCATCCGACGCTGGCGCATCGGCGAGGAAGCCATGCTGCGCGGCTTCGGACGCGAGCAGGTGCACGCCTTCTATCGCCACTGGTACACGCCGGCCAACACCGTGCTGTGTGTGGTCGGCGATGTCGATCCGGACGCGGTGCGTCGCGAAGTGCTCGCCCGGCATGGCGCGCTGCCGGCTGGCGACGCGTCGCTCTTCGGCGCGCGCGATCGGGGCCCGGTCGAGCAACAGCCGGCCGGGCGTCGCGTGCTGGAGTGGAGCGGCGATGTCGCGCAGCAGCAGGTGGCGTTCGGATGGCGTGCCCCCGCGCTCGACCATCCTGACACCCCGGCGCTCGACCTGGCGGGCATCGTGCTGGGGAGCGGTCGCGCGTCGCGACTGTATCGCGCCGTCCGCGAGCAGCAACTCGCCACCGCCGTGAGTGCGTGGCATTACACGGCCGCCGATGTCGGCGTGTTCGTGGTGCACGCCGACGCGCCGCCCGCGGTGGCCCGTGACGCCGCGCGCGCCACATGGCGCGAGGTGCAGGCGGCGCGTCGCGAGGGCGTGCGCGCGAGCGAGGTCATGCGCGCGCAACGCGTGCTCGAGGCGCGATGGTTGCGCCGCCTCGAGAGCATGGAAGGCCAGGCCGAGTATCTCGCGGCGTGGGAGGCCGAGGGCGGGCTGGCCCGCGCCACGTCGTACTACGATCGCCTGCTTTCGCTCGACGCCGATGCCGTGCAGCAGGCGCTGGCCACACACTGTGACCCGGCGCAGGTCACGCTGGTGTCGTACCGCCCGGACGGCGCCGCGCCACTCGTCGACGGCGCCGCGCCAGCAGCGCTGGACGGACTGCTCGACGACGTCGACGACACTAGTGCAGTGCTCGCCACCCCGCGGGCGCCCATTGCCACGATGCGCTCGGCCGCGCGCTCGCACGTGCCGTCACCGAGCGCCACGGAGGCGATCGTCCACCACACCGCGAGCGGTGTGCCGGTGCTCGTGCAGCGACGCCCGGGCACACCGCTGGCGTATCTGGGGCTCGTGCAGCGCGGCGGGGCCGTGGCGGAGGGCGACGGCCCCGAGGGACTCGCGCGCCTGGTGGCGCAACTCTCGCTCAAGGGCACGTTGCAGCGTTCCGGTGCGGAAGTGGCGGAGTGGTCGGAGGAGCTGGGCGGCAGCATCGGTGTGTCGGCCGCGATGGAGTCGCTCGGCTGGTCGCTGTCGGTGCCGGTGGCGCACCTCGACACGGCCGCGGCGCTGCTGGCCGAAGTGGTGCTGGAGCCCGCGTTCCTCGAGGAGGCGCTGGACACCGAACGGGCGCTCGCGCTGGCCGAAGTCACGCGGGTGCGCGACGACATGTACCGGTGGCCCATGCGGCTCGCGTCGATGGCGGCCTACGGTACGCATCCGTACGCCCGCTCGATCCTCGGCACCGACGAGTCGCTGCCGCGCATCGATGAGCGGGCCGTGCGAGCATACCATGCGCAGCACGTGCTGCACGGCGCGACCGCGCTCGCCCTGGTCGGCGACGTCGACCCCGACGTCGCGATCCCGATGCTCGAGCGCGCCTTCGCCGGTCTCACGTGGCGCGCCGATGCCCCCGTGCATGCCCCGTCGTGGCCCGCGGCGCCGCCCATCGCGCAGGACCAGCGCGACAAGCAGCAGACCGCTCTCGCGCTGCTGTTTCCCGGCCCCGCGCGTCGCGATCCGGCGCGGCATGCGGCGCACGTTCTGGCGGCCGTCGCGAGTGGCTTGGGTGGACGCTTCTTCGAGCAGCTTCGCGACAAGCAGTCACTCGCCTACACGGTGAGTGCCTTTCCCATCGAGCGTGCGGCGGCGGGGGCGTTCGCGGCATACATCGCCACCTCACCGGATCGCGAGGACGAGGCCAGTGTGGGGCTGCTGCGCGAGTTCGCGCGGCTCGTGGAGGCACCGCCGACCGATGAGGAGCTGGCGCGCGCGCGGCGCTACCTCGTGGGGAGCCACCAGATCGGACGCCAGTCAAGTGCCGCCGTGCTGGGCGACCTGCTCGATGCCTACCTGTTCGGTGACGGGGTGCGCGAGGTGGACGACATACCTCAGGCCATCGACGGCGTGACGGCGGAGGCGGTGCACGCGCTGGCGCGTACGTACCTCGATCCGCAGCGTGCGGTGGTGGGCGTCGTGCGCGGCCGCCTCAGCGGAGCGCGCTGAGCCCACGCGCGGCGGCGCGCAGCCGGCCGTTCGAGGCACGCAGCCCCAGCCAGCGGCGATAGTCCGCTGCTTCGCCGATGATCACGCCGGTCACCCACGGCCGGCGCGCGCCCCACGCGACGGTGTGCCGTATGGCCGCCAGCTGCGCGGCGTCGCCGTGGGCGCGCGGCAATCCCCCCACTGGCGCCAGCCAGTGCGGGCGCGCCGGTGCCAGCGCCGCCTGCGCCGCGGCCTGCCAGCGCTCGAGGGCGCGCAGTCGCGCATCGACGCCGGGCAGCCCTGAGAACGACGGGAAGATCGTTGCACCCAGGATGTCCACCGGCGACGCGGGGTGCGACGCCCACGCGTACACCGCACTGTCGGTGGCGTCGAGTCGCGCAGCGACCCAGGCCAACTGCGTGCGCGTCGCGGCACTGGCGCTGGCCGCCGCAGCGACGGACTGCGTGGTCGCGTCGCCGCCGGTGTCGGCCGCAGCGCGGCGCACCGGCCCGTCGATGCGGGCGAGTGTCTGGCCCGTGCGCGTGAGCAGCCGCTCCCACCACGCCGCGTTCACGGTGGCTGCGGTGAGCCAGTCGGGCACGGGCTCGGTGAGCGCGGGCAAGAGCACCTCGGGGTGCAGGCGCCGCGTGGCCCGGTCGATCGCGCCGAGCCGCGACGTGAGCGCCGCCTCCGAGGGCGTGGATGGCATCGCGAAGGCCAGCGCCAACCGCACCCCGCTGCGACGCAGCGGGGCGAGCGTCTTCGCCAGCGAGTCGAGCGTGGTGCCGCGCGTGGCCTCGTCCTGCAGCGTGACCAGCATGTACTCCGGATCGAGCGCGTGGACGAGCTGGGTGTCAGCGGCCCAGGCGCGCATCGACGGCGGCCCCTGCAGTGTGGGCAGCAGTTGCACGCCCAATGCGAAGTCGCCCGCGTCGCGGGGCGGGATACGTTCGCTGCGCGCGGCGTCGTAGCTGCGCACGGCGGCCACGCCGCGCGGCCACTCGAGGATGAGCACGGTGGAGAGCGCGGTGGCGGCCAGCACGAGCACGCCGCGCGCGGCGCCCGACCACTTCCAGCGGGCTGGATAGGCCGGCGCGATCATGGGCACGAGCAGCGTGAGCGGCGACGCGAGCGCCGCACGCCCCACCCCGATGCCGAGCACCACGTCGCGCGCCGAGAGTGCGGCCTGCAGCGGCAAGGGTGCCGCGCCGCGCGTCAGGACCAGGTAGTCTCCGCACGCCACGGCGGCGAGCACGACGTTGTAGAGCAGCAGCGGGACGCCGACGAGCGGTGACACGAGGCGGCTGAGCAGGGCCACCAGCACCTGCAACGCGAACGCGATGGTGACGACGGGCACCAACCACGTGATGCCGACGATCGTGCGTGAGCCGCCCACGGTGCCGGAGGCGACCGCCACCACGACGGCCGGCACGATGAGGAGGCCGCAGAAGGCCGTGAGCTGGGTGAACACGACCGGCGCCTCGCGCCGCGCGGCGATCCAGCCCGCCAGCGTGACATCCCACGAGAGCACGAGGGCGGCGAGTCCCAGGACGACGAGCGGCAGCGGATCGATGTCGAGCCCCGGGAGCATGGCGGAGGATAACCCGCGCGCCACATCGCTGGCACCGGGCCCGCTCGTGCGGGTAGCTTCCGGACATGGGCACGCCCTCCGACCGCACCCGCGTCTGGACGCTGCCGAACCTGGTCTCCACGTCTCGCATCGCACTGGCCATCGGGTTCGTCGCGAGCGATGTCGTACCGGTGCGTCTCGCGCTGCTCGCGCTCGCCTCGTTCACCGACTTTCTCGACGGATGGCTCGCGCGGCGCACGCGTGCGGTGTCGCGACTGGGCGCGCTCGTCGATCCCATTGCCGACCGCATCTTCGTCCTCGGCGTGGTGATCGCGTATGTCATCGGTGGCGAGCTGCGCCCATGGATGGCCGTCGCGATCATGTTCCGCGACGTGATGTCGGTCATCGGCTGGTTCGTCGCGCGCAATGTGCGATGGCTGCGCCCCATCACCTTTCAGGCGCGCCTGGTGGGCAAGCTGGTGACGGTCTTCCAGTTGCTCACCTTCGTGGCGGTGCTGGTGGCGCCACGCGCGGTGCTGCCGCTCGTGCTCGTCGTGGGCGCGCTCGGACTGGTCGCGACGATCGACTACACGCTGATGCTGTGGCGGGAGCGCGTGGTGGACGCCGGCGCGCCCTGACGCCACCGGCACTGCCGCAACCGACGAACGCCTCCAGTGGAGGCGTTCGGGGGCGGGTCACCGCGTGCGGTGCACCGCAAAACCATCAGGGCAGCGGACGCGGGGCCCGGGCCCGCAGGTCACTCAGACCGTGGCCGGCTCGGCCACCTGGCGCTTGGCGGGCTGCGCGAAGCGCTCGCCCAACGTGCGCAGTTCGGTGAGTTCCGGGGCCTTGAGCTCCGGGTACCGATCGGCAAGGTACACGAGGGTGGCGTCGAACCACTCCTTCTGATCTGCCGGATGGCAGCCGATCACCCCACACTGCATGATCTGCTGGAACAGCTCGTCACGGGCCTCTTGATACGGCGAGGGCACCATGGCGTCACGACGCGGACGAAGCTTGGGCTTGGCCATTTCCTCTGGGTAGTGCGTCGAACCGGCCGGGCGGAGGTGCCCTGCCATGTGTAGGAATCTAACCGATGAGAAACCCGCTTCCTAGGGGCGGGTACCGGTGTTACGCAATGGGCGGCGCCAGCGCTGAACCGACGGCGCGGGCGGCCGGTGGCGAAACGGGGACCGATGGGTCCGCCCCGATGGCGCGGCCTGCGGTCCGTCCGATAGCTTTCCGCCGCTGTGGCCCAGAGGGGGCCGCGACTCAACGCGAGAACCAGGAGCGCGCGTGGCCAAGGCGACGCCGAAGAAAAAGTCGAACGTGGGCTTCATCGCGATCATCGCGATCGTGCTGGTGGCCGGTGGAGCGGCCATCTGGACCTCCATGCAGTCCGCGAAGCCGAAGGCGATGGACGTCGCGGCCTCGGACCTGCCGGCCGCGAAGGGTTACCTCAAGGGCGACCCGAACGCCCCCATCACGATCGTCGAATACGCCGACTTCGAGTGCCCAGGGTGTGGGCGCTTCGCCACGGTGGAGGAGCCCGACCTTCAGGCCCGGGTGATCGACAAGGGACTCGCCAACTTCAAGTTCGTCGACTTCCCGCTCACCCAGATCCACGGCAACACGCTGGCCGCCCACATGGCCGCCGCCTGCGCCGACGAGCAGGGGAAGTTCTGGCAGATGCACGACAAGCTGTTCGCGGGGCAGTTCGACTGGAACACGCAGGCCACCGCGAACCCGCGCAAGTTCTTCGACGGCTACGCCGGCGAGATCCAGCTCGACATGAAGAAGTTCGGCGAGTGCTTCGACTCGCAGCGTCCGCTGCCGCAGATCCAGGCCAACATGCAGGAAGGGGCGGCGAAGGGCGTGGGCGGCACGCCGACCATCCTCATCGGCACGAAGATCTACAACCCGGTGCCCAACACCGACGGCATCATCAAGATCCTCGACTCGCTGCGTGCGGCGGGTGCGATCCCGGCCGCGGCCGCGCCGGCCGGCGACACCACGAAGAAGTAAGTCGCCCGTCACCACCGAAGGACACCGAGCGCCCCGGACTCCGGGGCGCTCGGCCTTTCGGCTCAACCCTCCTGCGCTTCGTACTGGTCCTTGAGGCTCGCCACCACACTCGGATCGGCGAGCGTCGTGGTGTCGCCAAGCGCCCGCCCTTCGGCGATGTCGCGCAGCAGGCGCCGCATGATCTTCCCCGAGCGCGTCTTCGGCAGGTCGGCGCTGAAGAGCACGTCGTCGGGGCGCGCGAGTGCGCCGATCTTGAGCGCGACATGCTCCCGCAATTCGTCGCGCAGGCTGCCGCTCGCATGGAAGCCCGCGCGCAGCGTGACGAACGCTGCGATGGCCTGCCCCTTGAGGTCGTGCGCCTTGCCCACCACTGCGGCCTCGGCCACGGCCGGGTGATCGACGAGCGCACTCTCCACTTCCATGGTGCCGATGCGATGGCCGGCGACGTTGAGCACGTCGTCGACGCGACCGAGGATCCACAGATAGCCGTCGTCGTCGCGCTTGGCGCCGTCCCCGGGGAAGTAGAGGTCGGGGCGTCCCGGCCACTTCGAGAAGTACGTGTCGACGTAGCGCTGGTCGTCGCCCCAGATCGTGCGCAGCATGCTGGGCCACGGGTGGGTGATGGCCAGGAGCCCGCCACCGACCTGCACCGTGTTGCCGTGTGAATCGAGCAGCGCCGTCCGGATGCCCGGAAAGGGCACCGTGGCCGATCCGGGCTTGGTCTCGGTGACGCCGGGGAGCGGCGTGATCATGATCGCGCCCGTTTCCGTCTGCCACCACGTGTCGACGATGGGGCAGCGTTCCTTGCCGATGTGGCGGTGATACCAGATCCAGGCTTCCGGATTGATCGGTTCCCCGACCGAACCGAGGAGGCGGAGCTGCGACAGGTCGTGCTTGTCGACGAACTCGGTGCCCCACTTCATGAACGCACGAATGGCCGTCGGCGCCGTGTAGAAGATCGTCACGCCGTAGCGCGCGCAGATCTGCCAGAAGCGGTCCTTGTCGGGCCAGTCGGGGGCACCCTCGTACACGACGCACGTGGCACCGTTGGCGAGCGGGCCGTACACGAGATACGAATGCCCGGTGATCCACCCGATGTCCGCAGTGCACCAGTACACGTCCTCTTCGCGCAGGTCGAACGTGTACTTCGTGGTGGCGGCAACCCCGGTGAGGTAGCCACCGGTGGTGTGCACGATGCCCTTGGGCTTGCCGGTCGTGCCCGACGTGTAGAGGATGAAGAGCAGGTCCTCGGCGTCCATGGGCTCGGGCTCGCACCAGGCCGGCACCTGCCGCTTGAGGCGATGCCACCAGTGGTCGCGCCCGTCCATCATCTCCGCGTGCGTCTCATCGCCCACGCCGGACCGGCGGCGCATGACCACCAGCACGTTCTCGATGGTCGGGCACTCCTTGAGTGCCTGGTCGGCGTTGCGCTTGAGCGGCACGGTGCTGCCGCGGCGATAGCCACCATCGGCGGTGATGAGGAGCTTGCAGCCGCAGTCGTTGATGCGATCGCGTAGCGATTCCGGCGAGAAGCCGCCGAACACGACCGTGTGCACGGCGCCGATGCGTGCGCACGCCAGCATGGCGATCACGGCCTCGGGGATCATCGGCAGGTAGATCGCGACGCGATCGCCCTTGGTGATGCCGAGCCGCTTGAGCATGTTGGCCGCGAGGTTCACCTCGCGGTGCAGGTCCCAGTAGGTGTAGCTGCGCCGGTCGCCGGGCTCGCCTTCCCAGATGAGCGCCACCTTGTTGCGCCGCGGGCCGGTGATGTGCCGATCGACGCAGTTGACCGACGCGTTGAGCTGCCCTCCAGTGAACCACTGGGCGCGTGGCGGCGTCCACTCGAGGACACGCTCGAATGGTCGACTCCACTGCAGGGTGTTGGCCTCACGGGCCCAGAAGCCCTCGGGGTCGGCCGCCGCGTCCTCGTGCAGACGCGTGTCGTGCACATGGGCACGCGCCCGGAAATCGGCGGGCGGCGGAAAGCGCCGGTGCTCCTGAAGGAGGACGTCGATGTCACTCATGGCAGGTGGGGAGCGGTGTCGCGTCGGTGGGCGGAACGGCTAATGTAGGATGATGGCGAACGTGCACGGAATCGCGAAGGGGGCCGCCCCACTGCCTGATGCCCCACTGCAGGGTGCCCGCATTGCCGTGACGCGCGCGGGCGATCGTGGTGCGCCGCTGGCGGCCCTTCTCGCGGCCGCGGGCGCCACGGTCCATGAGCTGCCACTCACCCGCATCGAGGCACTCGAGGGGACAGCACTCGAGGAGGGGCTGACAGCGGTGGCGTTCGACTGGATCGTGCTCACCAGCGTGAATGCGGTCACGCACCTCGCGCAGGCGATCGCGCGTGTGGGGGGGGCGTCGCGACACGGGCGGGCGCGGCTCGCGGTGGTGGGCTCGACCACGGCCGCCGCGGTCGAGGCCGAAGGGTGGGGCGAGCCCGCGGTGCGTCCGGAGCAGGCGCACGCCGAGGGGCTGCTCGACGCGCTGGCCTCGCGCGGCGATGTCGCGGGACGGCAGGTGCTGTACCCGTGTGCGGCCGGTGCGAGAGACGTGCTTCCCGATGGCCTGCGCGCGCTCGGCGCGGAGGTGCAGGTGGTGCCGGTCTATCGCAGCGCGCCCGATCCCGACGGGCAGGCGCGGGTGCGCGCGCTCGTCGCGGCGTCGGTGCTCGACCTCGTCACCGTCGCAGCGCCCAGCGCGGTCGACGCCTTGCAGGACGCCGTGCCACCCGAGCATGCCGGACGCCTGCCGGTGGCGTGCATCGGACCGGTGACCGCGCGCGCGGCACGCATGGCCGGCTTCCCCGTCGCCATCGAATCCACCGCGTCCACCACCGAGGGATTCGCGCGCGCGATCATCGCGACATGGCCAGTTCACGCCATGTCACGAGCGGGCAATTCAGTGCGCCCGCGGCTACCTTAGCCGCATGACGCAACCGCTTCGCATCGGCACGCGCAGCTCGGCGCTCGCGCTGTTCCAGGCTCGCCTCGTCGCCTCGCGACTCGACGCACTCGGCGTTCCCTCCGAACTGGTCACGTACACGACCATCGGGGATCGCATTCTCGACCAGCCGCTGTCGGCCATCGGGGAGAAGGGACTGTTCACGGCCGAGCTCGAGGCGGACCTGCACACGGGGCGCATCGACTGCGCCGTGCACTCGCTCAAGGACCTGCCTACCGCCGATCCGCCGGGGCTGCTGCTCGCGGCGCTCCTCGAGCGCGAGGATCCGCGCGACGCGCTCGTGGTGCGTGAGGGCGTCGGTGCCACGTCGCTGGCCACGCTGCCCGAGGGCGCGCGCATCGGTACCTCGAGCCTGCGGCGACGCGCGCAGCTGCGCGCGTTGCGCCCCGACCTGTCGGTGCACGACCTGCGCGGCAATGTGGGGACGCGGCTCCGCAAGCTCGACGACGGTGACGTGGACGCGGCACTGCTGGCGAGCGCGGGGCTCAAGCGGCTCGACCTTGCACATCGCATCGTTGCCTGCCTCGACGCACCGACGTGGCTGGCGGCGCCGGGGCAGGGTGTCATCGCGGTGCAGGCGCGCGCCGCCGACGCCGCGATGCTGACGACACTCCAGCGCCTCGATCACGCGCCCACGCGCCTTGCCGCGACCGCCGAGCGCGCCCTGCTGGCGACGCTCGAGGGAGGCTGTCAGGTGCCCATCGGCGCGGCGACGACGTACAACGACATGGGGGCGGTGCTGCACGGGCTCGTCGCGAGTCTCGATGGCCGTACGGTGGTGCGCGGCGCCTGCGCCATCGACATGCACGATCCGGCGTCGAGCGGACAGGCGCTGGCCGCGCAACTGCACGGCAACGGCGGTGAGGCGATCCTGCACGCGCTGCGCGAGTCGGGTGCCGTGCGCATGCCGGAGGCCCGATGACCGACGACGCGACTCGCGCGATGACCCGTGCCGTGCGTCTGCGCCGCCTGCGCCGCACCGATGGCCTGCGCCGCATGGTGCGCGAGACCCGCCTCGACGCGGCCCAGTTCATCTGGCCGCTGTTCGTGCGCAGCGGGACCGGCATTCGGACGCCCATTGGCTCGATGCCGGGGGTCTTCCAGACCTCGGTGGATGAGCTTCTGCGTGACGCCGAGCGGGCGGTGGCGGCTGGCATCGGTGGCATCCTGCTCTTCGGCATTCCCGCCACCAAGGACGCCGAGGGCTCGTCGGCGTGGGATCCGCACGGCCCGGTGCCGCAGGCCGTGCGGGCCGTGAAGCAGGCCCTCCCGCAGCTTGTCGTCATCACCGATGTGTGCATGTGCGAGTACACCGACCATGGACACTGTGGACTGCTCACGCCCGCTGGTGATGTCGACAACGATGCGACCCTGGCGCTGCTGGCGCGCGAGGCGCTGGCGCACGCCGAGGCCGGTGCCGACATCATCGCGCCGAGCGACATGATGGATCATCGCGTGGGGCACCTGCGCGCGGCGCTCGACGCAGCGGGGCACACGCACGTCCCGATCATGAGTTACGCGGCGAAGTACGCCTCGGCGTTCTACGGTCCGTTCCGCGAGGCCGCCGAGAGCACACCCAGCTTCGGCGACCGCCGTAGCTACCAGATGGACCCGGCCAATGGGCGTGAGGCCATCCGTGAGGTGCGCCTCGACGTGCTCGAAGGCGCGGACATCCTCATGGTGAAGCCCGCCGGCGCCTACCTCGACATCATCGCTGCCGTGAAGCAGGACACGGCCATGCCGCTCGCCGCGTATCAGGTGAGCGGTGAGTACTCCATGATTCGCGCCGCGGCCGAGCGCGGCTGGGTGGACGGCGAGCGCGCGATGCTCGAATCCCTCGTCGCCATCGCGCGCGCGGGCGCCGATCTCATCATCACCTATTTCGCGATCGACGCTGCCGCTGCGCTGCGCGGCCGCTGAGGAGCACGACACGCATGCTGCACAATCCCTGGCACGACATCGCGGCCGGCCCGGACGCGCCCCACCTCGTCACGGCCATCGTCGAGATCCCGGCGGGCTCGCGCAACAAGTACGAGCTCGACAAGGAGACGGGGCATTTCAAGCTCGATCGCGTGCTGTACTCCGCCGTGCACTATCCCGGCGACTACGGCTTCATTCCGCGCACCCTCCACGAGGACAACGACCCGCTCGACGTGCTGGTGAAGATCAACGAGCCGACGTTTCCCGGGTGCCAGATCACGGTGCGACCGATCGGCGTGCTCACGATGCTCGACAAGGGCGAGCCGGACGACAAGGTGCTGGGCGTGCCGGCCGATGACCCGTACTTCCACGACGTGCGCAATCTCAAGGATCTCTCGCCGCACTACCTCAAGGAAGTCGAGCACTTCTTCCTGATCTACAAGGACCTCGAGGGGAAGCGCATGGAGATCACGGGCTGGCGGCCACGCGAAGCCGCCGAGGCGATCATCCTGCGGTCGATGCAGCGGTACGCGGACACGTTCGAGGCCTGACGGCACGAGCTGCTGCGGCGCGACATCAGGCGCGACATCAGGCGCGTCGCAGCACCAGCGCGGCGTTGATGCCGCCAAAGCCGAATGAGTTGGTGAGCACCACGTCGGGGCGTTGCGTACGCCCCGTTCGCGCGATGTGATCGAGTGCGCAATCGGGCGCGGGCTCGCGCAGGCCGACGGTGGGCGGCAGCCAGCCATGGTGGGCCGCCAGCGCGGAGATGGCGGTCTCGATGGCGCCGCTCGCGCCGAGCGCATGGCCGTAGTAGCCCTTGGTGCTCGAGACCGGGATGCCATCGGTATGTGCGCCAAACACCGTGCGGATCGCGAGCGATTCGGTGGGGTCGTTGAGCGGCGTGCTGCTGCCGTGGGCGTTGATGTACTGCACCTCGCCCGGCGCGACATCGGCGTCACGCAGGGCCTGGCGCATGCAGCGCGTCGCCTGCGCCCCGTCCGGCAGCGGTGCCGTCATGTGGTGCGCGTCGTTGGTGGTGCCGTAGCCGCACAGCTCGGCGTAGATGCGCGCCCCCCGCGCCGTGGCGTGCTCCCAGGCCTCGAGAAGCAGAACGGCCGCCCCCTCACCCATGACGAAGCCGTCGCGGTCCTTGTCGAAGGGGCGTGAGGCCGAGCCCGGGTCATCGTTGCGCGTGCTCATGGCGCGAATGAGCGCGAAGGCGCCGAAGCACAGCGTCGCGAGCGGCGCCTCGGAGCCGCCCGCCAGCATGACGTCGGCATAGCCGTCGCGGATCTGGCGGAACCCCTCGCCGATGGCCATGGTGCCGCTGGCGCAGCTCATCGCGTTGGTGCTGTTGGGTCCCGACACGCCGAACTCGATGGCGATGTTGCAACTCGCGGAGCCACCGAAGACGGCGAGCGCCAGCGTTGCGTCGACGGCGCGCAGCCCACCCTGAAGGAACCGGGCCGCCTGCGCCTCCGCATAGCCCACGCCGCCCAGCGCAGTGCCCATCATCGCGCCCATGCGCTCGCGATCGACGCTGGCGACATCGAGGCCGCCGTCGGCGAGGGCGAGATGCGCGCTGGCCACGGCGAACTGGCTGAAGCGGTCGAGACGCTTCACCCGCCGCTCGTCGATGTACTGCGTCGCGTCGAAGTCGCGCACCTCCGCGGCACACTGCGAGCGAAAGATCGACGGGTCGAAGTGTGTCGCATGTGCGACCGCGGTACGTTCGGCGCGCAGCCCCTGCCAGAGTCCGGCGACCCCGGTGCCGATGGGTGTGATGCAGCCGATGCCGGTGATGGCGACCCGCCGGCGCGCGCTCATGCGACCTGCCGCATGGCCGCGTGCGCGGCGACCGCCGCCGCCGACAGCCCCGCGAGCGTGCGCGAGGCGATGCCGTGCACGAACACGGGGGCGATGACCCGCGTGGCGGCAAACGCGCCGATGAGCGGCCACTGCGGGCCATTCCAGGTGTGCACGATGCGCGTCAGGGTGCCTCCGGCAACCGGGGTGAAACTCCATTCGACGTCCATGCCGGTGGTGACGCCACCGATATGGTGGAAACGCACCCACGGTACCTCATGGTTCACGGCCATCTGCGACAGCCACCAGGTGGGCCAGCCGAGGGGGCCGAAGGGGCGGTTGGCCGCCATCTCGACGATGCCGCCGCCATCCGATGCGCGCTCCCGCATGCGCACGAAGCGATAGTGCGCGAGGTGCGTCGGCCACCGCTCGACATCGGCGGCAATGGCGAAGATGGTGGCCACGGGGGTCGGTACCACCAGCTCGTCGACGGTGGTGACGAGCAGTCCGGTGCGTGGCGCGTCGAGCAGGAACGGGTCACGCATGTCGGCGCTCGGGAGAATGGGGGTGCCAGACGGCGGTCACGCGGAAGCCCAGCCGATGACGCACCACGGCGGGCCGTCCGGTCGCGCGCTCGACAAGTGCGCGCAGCTCGGCGGAAGTGTACCCGCGACGGATCGAGACGAGCCCGTCGTGTCGGCTCACCGGGTGGAAGCCGAGCAGGAACGAGCTGCTCCAGAGCCCGGCCATGGCCAGCCAGCTTCGTCGCAGGTCACCGACCACGACCGCGAGGCGCGCGACGCGTGAGCACTCGCGCAGCAGCGGTGCGGCCTCGTCGTCGGTGAAGTGGTGCAGCAGTTGCGAGCAGGTCACGATGTCGACGCTGGCATCGGCGAAGGGCAGGCGTCGGACGTCGCCCGCCACGGCGTGCGGGCAGGCTGGACGGCTCGCCTCGGCGAGCGCGGCCGTGTGTTCGAGCCCGATGGCGCGCACCGTCGTGCCGGCGCGGCTGGCCTGCTGTACCACACTCGCGGCGATGTCGCCGAGTCCGGCGCCCACATCGAGCAGGGTGAGGGCGCGCCCCGCCGGTCGGTGGCGTGCGGCAATGGCGAGCACTTCGGTGGCAATGGCGCGCCGCCCGCCGAACCAGCGGTTGGCGAGCGCGACATCGCGCAGCGAGCGCACCGCCAGCTCCGGCGCAGACGCCGGGTCGTCGAGGAGCTCGACGCCGCGAATGCGTGGTGGCACCATCCAGCGGGGGCGCGCGTGCGTCATCACGGGGTGTGCACGGCCGTGACCGACGCACGCGCGCGCTGTCTCACGTCACCGCTCCAACTGCGCGTAACCACCGCGATAGTACAGCAGCGGCTTGCCATCGCGCGCGGCCGAGTCTTCCACCGCGCCGATCAGGATGACGTGATCGCCGGCGGGATGGCGTTCGACGACGCGGCAGGCAAGCCACGCGAGCACGTCGTCGAGCACCGGGTCGCCCAGCGTCCCCGTCTTGTGCCCGACGCCGGCGAAGCGGTCGTCGTGCGTACCGGCGAAGCGACGTGACAGCGCTTCCTGGCCGTCGGCGAGGATGTTCACGGTGAAGGTGGACGCCGTCGCGAGCACGGGCGCCATGGTGGCGTCGGTGCCGATGCAGATGAGCACCAGCGGTGGCTCGAGCGACAGCGAGGCGAAGGCGCTGACGGTCATGCCGTGCGGCTGACCCGTCGCGTCGAGGGCCGTGACGACGGTGACGCCGCTGGCGAAGCGCCCGAGGACGGCGCGAAAGAGATCGGGATCGATCATGCTGCAGGCAGTACGAAGGCGTTCACGTGAACAGGCGCAGGAGGGTGCGTGGCCGCAGGACCGCCGACGGCGGCACGACCTGACCGGCCACGCCCACGAACAAGTCGGCAAGTTCGCGGTCGCGCGCAAGGACACGGGCCGCGCGATCGAGCAGCGCGGGCATCGAGACGGCCACGCCCAGCAGCCGCTCGACACGCCACTTGTCGATGAAGAGCGCGCGCCGCGCCGCACCGTACGCGTCGCGCACGCGGGCGCGTGAGTCCGGACCGGAGGCGCGCAGGCAGTCAGCCAGGAACGGCGCGAGCAGCGCGCCACCACGCAATGCGGCGGTGATGCCTTCTCCGGTGAACGGATCGAAGAAGTCGGCCGCATCACCGGTCAGGAACGCGCCGTCCACCGCGACGCGTCGCGCCCGGGCGCCGAACGGACCGGTGGCGCGCACCGGCGCCACGCGCTGTGCGGCGGCGAAGCGCGGGGCGAGCCCCGCATCGCGTGCGATCCACGCGTCCAGAAAGCCGGCGGCATCGCCTGCCATGGCTGCGGCATCGCGTCGCGGCACCACGAGCGCGACGTTGACCACGTCGCCGCCGACGGGCGCGAGCCCGACGTAGCCATCACGCCGCACATGCATCTCGCCATGGGCCGCGATCCCCTCCACGCCGCGCATGTGCGTGACGAGGGCGACACGCCGTGGCCACCGCGCGTGGTGCGCGAGCTGCAGGCGACGCGCGACGACCGAGCGGAGCCCGTCGGCCGCCACGATGCACTCGGCGTGGATGGTGCGGACGCCGTCGACGGTACGCACCGTCGCTCCCGTCACGCGGCCACGGCCGTCGGTGCACAGTTGCTCGAGGTGCACACCCTCCACCACTTGCACTCCTGCCGCGCGTGCGTGGTGCAGCAGCGCGGTGTCGAGCACCTCGCGCCGCACGCCGATACCACTGGGGGGAACGACGCCCGCGTCGGCACGGGCGAGCGCGCCGCGCCCGGCGAACTCGCCGCGAATGCGCGCGCCCGACGGCGCAAAGACGCCCATGCCCACGATGGTCGACACCGACTCGGGGGCGAGCGCGTCGCGGACACCCATGACTTCCAGTTGCCGCACCCCTTCAGGGCTCAGGTACTCGGCGCACGGCTTCGCGCGCGGGAAGTGCGCCCGATCGATGAGGCAGACGTCGAGTCCGGCCTGCGCGGCATGCCAGGCCACCGCGGCACCCGCGGGACCACCACCGACGACGAGGACGGGAACACGCGCAGGCAGCATATGCGGAACATGGCGACTCGCGCGCCGTCGTGCCGTGTCGTCGCGGCGGGACCTCGTTGGACCGGCTACCCGAGACGCAGCGCCACGGCCGCTCCGACGATCGTGCAGGTGACGTTCACGACATCGTTGGTGATCCAGTCGAGCCCGCCGGCCCGTTGCGTCGCGGTGCCGCAGCGATGGCGATACTGCTCTGTCTCGGCCGCGCAGGTCGGACACCAGCGGCGCCCCTGCATCCACGCGCCGAGCAGCGAGTCGGCGACGGCGCCGGCCACGCCAGCCCACGCCACAATGCCCCAGCGCGCGGTCGGCACGAGTTGCAGCGCGACCGCCAGGGCGGCGAAGAGCAGCGCGGCGACGACGAGGGCCGCCGTGCCGGTGAGCGAGACGGCGCCCGACATGCCGGGCGATGCCCTCTGCCGCGTGCGGAGTGACCACGGTGTGCCGCCCATGAGCGTGCCCACCTCGGTTGCGGCCGTGTCAGCGCCGGCCGCCGTGAGGGCGGCGGCACCCGCCAGCGCGGCCAGCTCGCGCAGCGTCTCGGGTGTCGCGGCCACGTGCGGCGACAGCCACACCGCGCCCAGGCCGACGGCCGCGCACACGGTGAACACACCGCCGTTCGCCAGCACCTGCCACGCATCGCGCGTGCCGCCCTTGTCCACGATGCCGTCTGTGCGCCGGGCCTTCGCGGCGCGCCCGAGGCGCGAGAGCGCCGACGAGGCGATGAACCACGCGATGAGAAACGCGCCCCACGGCACGCCGGCGCTCAGCGCCACACCGCCCACGACGGTGGCGGCCACCGCCCCGCGCCCCGTCAGCGCCCCCGCGCGGCGCGCACTCCACGCGACGGCCGCAGCGAGCGCGACGGCCAGCGCGCTGTTCACGACGCGTCAGCCGGCGAGCAGGTCGTCGAACGTCTCGTCGATGCGGGCGCGCAGCGCATCACTCGCAGGCTCGGCGCGCTCCGCATGACCGGCCAGCATGCGCTGGAGCGCGCGCAGGTGCCGCTCGACGGCCTTGCAGTACTGGCAGGTGGCGACGTGGTCACGCACCATCGTCGCCGCCGCCGCCGAGGCGCTGGTGTCAAGCTCGCCGTCGACATAGGCGTGCAGGTGCGTCAGGCAACGCTGGCACGCAAGGGGGAGGCTCGGGTCGATGTCAGGGCGCGGCGGCATCGTTGGCAACGGTGGGGACAAAACCGATTCGGCGCAAGCGGGGACCACGCGAGCCGTGGCGCTTGTAGCGCCCAGTGTGCTCCCGTTAGCTTCGCACCGCGTGTCCCTCACCACGGAAGGTCGTCCCGCTCGCGCCACACCGGCGCCCGAATCGCCCCTGCAGCTCAAGGGGGGGCCGCTCGACGCGCGACTGCCGCTGGCGCTGCTGGAGGCGGTGAAGATCATCGACACGCCCGCCGCCGATCTCGAGGCCGAACTGGTGCACGAGCTGCGCAACAAGCGGCTGGGGCTCAGCGAGACCGTACTGCAGCAGATCCGTCGCTATCAGGATGCGGTGCGTGGCGGGCAGAAGGTCGCGTTCGACGAGGTGCTGGCGCTGGCGCGCCTCATCGGCCGGCGCCCCGATGCCGATGTGGCCTTTCGTGAGGCGGGACGCCGCTGGGCGACGTCGCTGGTGGACAGTGCGGGCGGCCTGCGCCTCACGCTCGCCCGCGCGCTCCCCTCGCTGCTGGCGCGCCCCTTGGCGCTCGGCGTGCTGCGCGCGCTGGTGCGCCGCTCGATGGACGGCGAATTGCACCGTCAAGGCAGCGCGCTGCTGCTCGACGTGGCGAACCCGGTGTCGGCCGACGCCGCGCCGCGCGGCGCCGGCTGCGGCCTGTACGAGGCCGCGCTGCGCGAGGCGCTGCAGCAGGTCGCCGACGCCGACGGTGCCATCGATCATGTGCTCTGTCGTGCGCGCGGTGACGCCCGTTGCCAGTGGCGCACCGACTGGCGTCGACGCTAGCGGCGTCCGCCAACCGCCCCTGACCTCCTCGGAGATGCTGAGCCGATGCTGACGCCCGCGATGCTCCCCCGCCTGCAAGCGCTGCTCTCCGACGCGGAGCTCGACGGCTGGTTGCTGTACGATTTCCGCGGCACCAACGCGATCGCGGCGGGGCTCCTGGGCTTCGAGGGGCTGTGCTCGCGCCGCGTGTTCGCGTTCATCCCGCGTGTCGGCACGCCCATCGGCATCCAGCACGCCATCGAGCCCGGTCCGTGGGCGCACTGGCCTGCCGAGTGGCCCCGGCGCGTGTACAGCGGCTGGCGCGCGCTCGAGGCCGAGGTGCAGGCGCTGGTGCAGGGCAAGCGCGTCGCGATGGAGTACTCGCCGGGTGATGCGATCCCGTATCTCGACCGCATCCCGGCCGGTGTGCTCGAGATGGTGCGCGCCGCCGGGGCGACGGTGGAGAGTTCGGCCACGCTGGTCTCGCACGTGTACGCGACGTGGACGCCGGCCCAGCGCGCGTCGCACGAGCGCGCCGCGGAGCAGATCGCGGACATCGCGCGTGAGGTCATCGCGCACGCCGGCGCCATGGCGCGGGCCGGCACGCCGGCGGCCGAGCACGAGCTGCAGCAGCGCATCCTCGACGCGTTCGCGCGGGCCGGGCTCGAGACCGATCACGGGCCCGATGTGGCGGCGTCGGAGAATGCGGCCAACCCGCACTATGTGCCGTCGGCGGCTGCGCCGCGATTGGTGCAGTTGGGCGACACGCTGCTCGTCGACCTGTGGGCGAAGGAGTCGAACGGCGGCGTCAATGCCGACCAGACATGGATGGCGTCGCTCGGCGAGCCGTCGGCGCGCGTGGTGTCGGTGTGGACGGCGGTGCGCGATGCGCGTGACGCGGCACTCGAGCTGCTGCAGGCGCGCATCGCGGCCGGCACACCAGTGCGCGGCGCCGAGGCCGACGACGCGGCGCGCGCGGTGATCGAGGCGCGCGGGTTCGGGCCACACTTCTGGCATCGCACCGGCCACAGCATCGATGCCCGGGAGCTCCACGGGTCGGGACCGCAGCTCGACAATCTCGAGTCGCGCGATGATCGCGTGCTCATTCCCGGCGTGGGCTTCTCCGTCGAGCCCGGCGTCTACCTGCCGGGCGAGCTCGGCGTGCGCAGCGAAGTGAACTGCTTCGTGGGTGACGACGCCCTGCTGGTGACGCCGCGCGTGCCGCAGCGCGACCTGTTCATCGTCTGACGCGAGGCGTCGCGTCCTGCACAGCACGGTTGACGGGTCGCGATGCGTCCTCGCGCGGCACGCCCGGTCGCGTCGGGTGCTGCCGCAGTGGCTGTGCGGGCTCGTGCTGCTTGCCGCCTGTGGCAAGTCGGGCGACGCCGATCCGCGTGAGGCGTCGGGGCGTATCGCCGAAGTGCAGGCGCCGATCACGCGCGATCGCGCGCAGGCCGCGACCGGCAGGGCCGGGGCGACGGACGGCGACGAGGGGCCGGCGGGTCTCGCGCGGGCGGCCGGTGGGGCCGACGGGACGCAGTATCGCGTGCGCGTCGCTGCGGCTGCCGCGTCCATCGAGGGACACATCACGGGCGGGGCGCCGCGCGATACCTCCATCGTGCCCACCCACGACCTCGGCGTCTGCGAGCCCTTCAGCGAGGCGCTGGTGCCCAGCCGAGAGGGCGGGGTGGGGCTCACGTTGGTGTGGCTCGAGGGCGTACGCGAGGGGCCGCGCGACACCACGGCGCGACGCGTCTCGCTGTCGCTCGACGGTTGCCGCCTCGCGCCGCGACTCATGCTGCTGGGCGTGGGCGGCACGCTGCTCGTGCGCAGCGGCGATGCGATGCTGTCGCGGCTGCAGTTCACGCGTGCCGGGACGCGGGCGCACGTGGCGACGGTGTCCTTCTCCGACGCCGGCCAGATCGTCCCGGTATCGGAGCCGGGGGCGGCGCCAGGCGTATTGGCGGTGACCGACGACCTCCATCCGTGGGTGCGCGCCTGGGTTGTGGTGACGCCACACCCGTTCGTCGCCATCACCGGTCCCGACGGACGATTCCGTTTCGACGGCGTACCGGCAGGACGCTATCGCCTCGTGGCGTGGCACGAGCACCTCGGCACGCGTGCGATGGCAGTGCGCGTGGACGCTGGCGTCATCGCCCGGGTCGACCTCCACTTCTGAGCGGCCGACGTGCGGTGCGGCGCGGTGAACGCGCCGGACGCCGCAAGCGATCGATGGGCGCCGCAACAGTTCGATGACACACGCGGCGCACGGCGCACCTACCGTGTGCCATGCCGCACAACCCCAGTCGTCTCCGCGTGCTGGAGCAGGCCACGTCGCTGGCCGACGATCTGCACCGGCTCCTGGACCAGCAGTACGACCAGGTGGCGCACACGTCCCCGGGCGTGCGCGTGTCGTTGTTGCGGGCGGTGGACGCCATTCCGGCGGCCATCCTCGACGCGGCGTCGCAGCGCTCCACGACGCGCACGGTCACGCTGTTGCTCGCCGCGGCGTCCCACTGCAATGACGTCGAGCGTCAGTTGCACTTGGCGAGCGCGTTGGGCGCGCTCGATGCGGGTGCCGACCGGCTGCTCCTGCGCGTGCAGGCGGTGCGTCGCCAGCTCTACGGCTTCAAGCGCTACCTCGAGACGCGTGCCGACGAACGCGCCGCCGCGCGCGGGCGCCCGCGGGTCGACTTCGCTGCGGCCGACCGTGCTGCGGCTGAGCGTGCTACGGCTGACCGTGCTGCCGCGGACGCCGCCGTGGCGGCGCCCACCGATGGTGCCGCGGCGGAACCGAGCGGGTGAGCGTCAGAGATTCCGGTCGAGCGCCATCGCGAGGAACAGCAGCGCGAGATACAGCAGCGAGTACTTGTACACCCACCACGCAGGCGCCGTCCACGGCTGCTGCGCGCGCGCGGCGAACAGCACGCGCAGCACGCCCCAGAGCAGCACGCCCCCCAGCACCAGCGCCGACACGAGATAGAGCAGCCCGAACGCGCCGTACAGCGCCGGGAGCAGCGTCAGCGCCAGCAGGATGAGCGTGTACCAGACCATCTGGTGCATCGTCTCGCGCTCGCCCCACACGAGCGGCGCCATGGGCACGCGCGCTCGGCCGTAGTCGACCTGCTTGAGCAGGGCGAGCGCCCAGAAGTGCGGGGGCGTCCAGTAGAACACGATGAGGAAGAGCAGCAGCGCCGTGACGTCGAGCGTGCCGGTCACGGCCGCCCACCCCACGAGTGGCGGAAAGGCCCCAGCAGCCCCGCCGATCACGATGTTGTGCGGCGAGCTGCGCTTGAGCCACCGCGTGTAGATGAACACGTAGAAGTAGAACCCGGCCAACGCGAGCAACGCCGTGAGCACGTTGACGAAGTGCGCCAGCATCCACGTGGCGAACGTCGCGCAGGCCACCCCGAACGCGAGCACCTGGATGGGCCACATGCGTCCGCTCGGAATGGGGCGGAGGCGCGTGCGGGCCATGACATCGTCGATGTCGCGGTCGAGGTACATGTTGACCGCGTTGGCCCCGCCGGCCATCAGGTACCCGCCCAGCATCACCAGCAGCACCGTCACCCAACTCGGCGAGCCCGCGGCGTACATGGGCGCGGCAGTCGTGACCAGGAGCAGCGAGATGATGCGCGGCTTGGTGAGCGCGAGCAGGTCGCGCGAGAGCGTGGGGGCAGGGGCCGGAGCGCGGCCGGACACGGCGTCCTCAGCCACGTGGCAACCGGGCGCGGGCGTCAGGGACCAGGTGGGCGGCCGTCTGCACCGCGTACACCTCGGTGTCGGCCGTGCCGATGGCCGACTGGCTCAGCGCGATCGCGCTCCGCCCCGCCGCGATGCGGGCGAGGTAGGCCGTGATGAACGCCGACACCCAGATGAGGATGCCCGTGGCCTGGTGCAGCGACCGCACCACGCCCGGAAAGCCACCCAGCACCATCCACGCCGCCCAGACCACCTGCAGCACGCCAAATCCCGCCGCGACCGTCACGGCGGTGCGCACCGGCGCCGGCTCGGCGCGCCGCCGGAACACGGCCACGAGCGCGACGAGGTGCAGCACGAGCAGGTAGGCCAGCACGCGGTGCGTGAGCTGGACATGCTGCGCCCCGCCACCCAGCGACCCCTCGCCGCACAGCGGGAAGCCGACGCAGGCCACGGCGGCGCCGGCGATCTTGGCCGTCAGACCGCCCATCAGCACCACCAGGAGCGCCAGCCCGGCGGCCGCCGTGGCGCCACCGACCGCCTTCGTGCTGCCGCGCTGCGCGAGCGCCGCCGCCCCACCGAGGCTCCCCGAGCGCACCACCGCCATGGACAGCACGCCCAGCAGGGTGGCCGCCAGCAGCTTGTGCACGACCGTCGCCCAGGGCGGGTTGCCCGTGAACACGGTCACCGCGCCAAAGAGCGCCGGGGCGAACCAGAGCCCCAGCGCGAGTCGCGCGCTGCCCCAGACGCCACCGCGGGCTCCCACCGAGGGCTGGGCGCGATGCCGCCACGCCGCGGCGACCAGCGCCGCGATGCTCACGAACAGGGCGACCGCCAGGTAGCGGTGCATGACCTCGATGATGAGGTCCATACGCTCGAACGGCGGGATCCAGTAGCCGTAGCACTTCGGCCAGTTGTCGCCGCACCCCATGCCGGAGCCGGAGATGCGGACGATGCCGCCGAAGATGGTGTGCACGAGCGCCACACCGAGCGCGACGAAGGCGGCGCGGCGGACGGGCGCCGGCGCGAGAGTCGGGGCAGTCATCAGGGCAGCAGGCGCCAGGCGCCGACAAAAGCGAGAAGGAGGCCGATGATCGGCAGAACGGCCCACGCGACCTCGGCCCAGCGGCGCGGGGTCGGCAGGGCCGGGGAGGTGCCCGGGAGCTGCGCGCGAAAGAGCCCGCGCACGATGAGCACCTGCGCCACGAGGCAGGTCAGGAGCAGCGCCGCAAAGAGCGCCGTGACGGCCCCCGAAGGGAGCCAAAGGGAAAGCGGTCGCATGGCATGAGAAAACTAGTGGGGGGCGGGTCGTGCGGGACGCCGTACCCGGTACTAGCATTGCGGCCATGCCCCCATCCCCCACCTCCGGCCGCGATTCGGCCCCCTCCGCCATCCGCCCTGACGGCGCGACGGCGACGACCGAGCTCCCCCGGACCCTCGGCCTCTGGAGCGCGATCGCGGTGCTCGTGGGGACGACCATCGGCTCCGGGATCTTCCGCTCGCCGGCCGGCATCGCCGACAAGCTCCCCGGTCCGCTCCCCATCCTGCTGGTTTGGACCGTGGGTGGGCTGTTCTCGCTCTGCGGGGCGCTGACGCTGGCCGAACTGGCCGGCGCCCTGCCGCGCACCGGGGGCTACTTCGTCTACATCCGCGAGGCGTGGGGGCGTCTCCCGGCCTTCCTCTATGGCTGGTCGGAGCTGACGCTCATCCGCGCCGCGGCGCTGGGCGGCATCGCGACCACGTTCGCGCAGTACGCGCTGCGCGGCCTGGGCTACGACCCCGTCGCCGCCCCCTACGACGCGTGGGCGCACTACCTCGCGGCGGCCACCATCGCGGTCATCGCCTGCGTGAACATCGTCGGCGTGCGCTACGGCGCGCTGGTGCAGAACGTCACCACCATCGCGAAGTATGGAGGCCTCGTCATCATCGTCCTGCTCGCGCTGGCCATCGGGTTGCCGCGCACGGGTGGCCACTTCACGCCATCGGTGCCGCCCGGAAGCATCAGCGTGAGTGCCTTCGGCCTGGCCCTGGTGAGCGTGCTCTGGGCCTACGACGGCTGGGGCGACCTGACGAAGGTGTCGGGCGAGGTGAAGGACCCCGAGCGCAACCTGCCGCGCGCGCTCGTGCTGGGGACGCTGGCGATCGTCGCGATCTACGTGCTGGCCAACATTGCCTACCTCGCGGTGCTCCCCGTCGAGGAGATCCGCCGCGCGCCGCTCGTCGCGGCGAATGTGGCCGAGGTGCTCATCGGACCGATCGGCGTGACGCTGGTGGCACTCACGGTGCTGCTGTCGACGTTCGGGAGTGTCAACGGCTCCATGATGAGCGGCAGCCGCATCTTCTTCGCGATGGCCGACGACCAGCTCTTCTTTCGTGGGGTGGCCGCCGTGCATCCGCGCTGGAAGACGCCGTATGTCGCCATCGCGCTCAATGCGAGCGTCGGGATCGCGTTCGTGCTCCTGCGGACCTTCGAACAGCTCGCGGACATTTTCGTGACCACCTCGCTGGTGTTCTACGTGCTCAGCATCGGCGCGATCTTCCGCCTGCGTCGCCGTCCCGGGTGGAACCCACCGGTGCGGGTGCCCTTCTATCCGTTCGTCCCGGCGCTCTTCTGCCTCGCCGTGCTGTTCCTGTTGGTGAACGCCCTGATGGACCCCGCCCAGCGCGTGCCGACCTTGCAGGTATTCGGTGTCATCCTGGCCGGTGTGCCGCTGTACTTCCTCACCGTGGGGAAGCGGCGCGGCTGAGGGCCACGTCACGGTGCCGTCACACTCCCGGGCGGGGGTTGGGCACCGCCGCGCATTGCTTGAACGTTGGGTTCGGTAGGTCTAGCTTTTGCGTGCTCGCGACGGCGTGGGCTTCCATCACGTTCCGTCGCGGGCGCTTTCCCCTCCACACACGGACGAACTCGCTATGCGCATGCAGCGTTGGCTCGGCGTCGCGACGGCGGTGGTGGCCCTGGTTCTCGGGTCCACCCGCACGCTTGCAGCCCAGGGCCTCACGACGGGCGCCATCTCCGGCCTCGTGTCGAAGACCGGTGGGACCCCGCTCGAAAACGTGCAGATCGAAATTGTGAACGTCGCGACCGGCTACCGCACGGGGTACCTGACCCGCGGCAACGGTCGCTTCTTCGTGCAGTCCCTCGAGATCGGCACGTATCGGGTCACGGCCCGCCTGCTGGGCTACGCGCCGCAGACGCGCACCGACATCCGCGTGACGCTCAACGCGACCACGCGGGTCGACTTCGAGATGGCCGAAGCGGCGGCGCAACTGGCCGAGGTGACGACGACGGCGCAGGCGAACGGCGCCGACTTCTCGCCGACGCGCCAGGGTGTCGCGACGGTCGTCACCGACACGCTCATCCGCCGCGTGCCGTCGCTGCAGCGCGACTTCTCCGAAATGGTGAAGCTGACGCCGCAGGTCAACGCGCGTGACGGTGGCGCGTCGGCCGGTGGTGCCTACAACCGCCTCAACAACTTCACGGTCGACGGTGCGAACCAGAACGACCGCTTCAACCTCGGCTCGTCGGGCGGCCAGCCTGGCGGTGCGACCGGCGCGCGCATCATGTCGGTCGACGCGGTGAAGGAATTCCAGGTGCTCATGAGCCCGACCGACGTGCGCTACGGCAACTTCGGCGGCATGCTCGTGAACGCGGTGACGCGCAACGGCACGAACACGTGGACGGGCGGCGCGACGTACACGTATCGCAATCCGCGGATGGCCGCCAACGTCGACCAGATCCGCCGGAGCGGCTTCCAGTACAAGAACTACGGCTTCACCCTCGGTGGCCCGATCATCAAGGACAAGCTGCACTTCTTCATCGCCCCCGAGTTCCAGGACCGCACCGACCCGACCACGGGCCCGACAGCGAACCTCGTCTCGAACAGCATCGGCGGCGTGTCGCTCGACTCGATCGCCCGCATCCGCAGCATCCTGGGCCCCAAGTTCGACGTGGGCTCGGAAGGCGCGTTCTCGCGTGGCAATCCGCTGTCGAACATCTTCGCCCGTGTCGACTGGAGCATCAACGGCAACAACCGCCTCGCGGTGCGCCTCCTCGACAACTCGGCCGAGCAGGACGAGCTGACGCGCAACACGACGGCGCTCAACGCAAACGGCGCCGGCAACCAGAGCTCGGGCATCCGCCTGACCTCGAATTCCTTCACGCGCCGCAACGAGAACCGGTCGCTGGTGGGCCAGCTCTTCACGAGCTTCGGCAATGGCGCGTCGAACGAGTTCCTCGTCGGCTTCAACACGATCCGCGACAAGCGCATCGTGCCGGTGCAGGCGCCCGAGATCTCGCTGGCGGTGCAGGGCGTCGCGGTCACGCTGGGCGCCGAGCGCTTCTCGCCCGGCAACGACCTCAAGCAGCGCATCTTCGAGGTGTCGGAGAACTACTCGCTGCCGATCGGCAACCACCAGTTCACCATCGGCGGCCGGTACGAGCGCACGTACGTCTACAACTACTTCCTGTCCGGCGCGGCATACGGCGCGTACGCCTTCCCGAACATCGCGGCGCTGGCCAACAACGCGCCGACGAGCTACGCCTTCTCGTACGCGAACGGCGGTGACATCGCGGCTGAGTTCAACACGACGCAGCTGTCGGCCTACATCCAGGACCTATGGGGTGTGACGCGCAACCTGTCCGTCACGTACGGCCTGCGTGTCGACCGTCCGGACTTCACCGAGGCGCCGAAGCAGAACGACCTGATCACGGCGCGCGCGGCGAACATCCGCACCGACTGGAAGCCCAAGGCGACGTTCCTGTTCTCGCCCCGCATCGGCTTCAACTGGGATGTGACCGGCGACCAGGTAACGCAGGTGCGTGGCAACATCGGCATCTTCACCGCGCAGGCGCCGTTCATCCTCATCGGCAATGCGTACTCGAACACCGGTCTCGGTGGCGTGACGGTGCAGTGCTCGGGCGCCGCGACGCCCGCGTTCACGACGGACGTGAACAACATGCCGCGGTCGTGCCAGGGGCAGCCGGCTCCGACGCCGGGCGCGGCGGGCACGGTCGGCGTCAACGTGACCGACCCGGACTTCAAGTACCCGCAGAACTTCACGACCTCGCTCGCGTTCGACCGCAAGCTCCCCGGCGGCTTCGTGGCGACGTTCGAGGGGCTGTACCGCCGCGACATCCACGGCCTGTACGTGCGTGACTTGAACTTCAAGGGTCCGCGCCTCGTGGGCGGCGTGCCGTACACGGACCGGAACGGTCGCGTGCTGTACGCCGACACCATCAGCAGCACGGGCGCGGTCACGAACAGCGGCCAGAAGTACATCACGTCCGTGGGGACGCCATCCGTGAACTTCACGGAAGGCGCCATCATGCTGACCAACTCGAAGGGCGGTTACAACTACACGCTCTCGGGTCAGCTCAAGAAGCGCTTCAACCGCGCCTTCGAGGCGACGGCGGCGTACAACTACATGCAGGCGGAGGACGTGCAGTCGCTCACGTCCGATCGTGCGATCTCGAACTGGCGCAACGGGCGTCAGTACGCGGGGCTCGAGTTCGACCCCGAGGACATCTCGACGTCCAACTTCCAGCGCCCGCACCGCGTGATCGCCTTCGGCACCTACACGGCGCCGTGGAAGACGAACCAGACCGACGTCACGTTCTTCTTCGAGGGCATCTCGGGCCAGCCGTTCGTGTACGTCACGAACGCCGACATCAACGGTGATGGCTTCGCCGGCAACGACCCGATCTACGTGCCGAAGAGCGCGCTCGACCCGAACGAGGTCCGCATCGGCACCGGCACGGGCACGGCGTTCCAGCTCTCGAGCGCGGAAGCGCAGATCCTCGAGAACTTCATCAACGCGCAGCCCTGCCTGAACAGCCAGCGCGGCCAGATCATGAAGCGCAACAGCTGCCAGGCGCCGTGGCAGCAGCGCATGGATGTGAGCGTCCGCCAGACGATCCCCGAGATCGCCGGCCAGCGTCTCACGGTCCAGCTGGACATCTTCAACTTCGCGAACCTGGTCAACAAGAACTGGGGCCGCGTGAAGTTCCCCGTGCAGAGCACGTTCAACAACCAGCAGCTGTTCAACCAGTCCGGCCGCACGGCGGGCCCGCTGAACCAGAGCATGCCGAACTACACCCTCAACGCTGCGATCCGCACGGCGATGGTGAACACCGGCAGCCCGTTCTCGGTGAACCCGAACTCGGCGGGCAACAACTACCAGCTGCAGCTCACGGTGCGGTACTCGTTCTGAGTGCCGCGGGTGGGTGACAACGGAGCGGGGGCCGGCGATGCCGGCCCCCGCTTTGTGTTTAGGGGAGTGAAGGGGCGCGCCGCGTATCCGTGAGGGAGCAGGAAGCAGACACCAGGGAACGCGGAACGCGCCGGTGCGGTGGATCGACGCTGCGCGCGACGAAATGATGACGGTGGATCGGGCGCACGGGCGCATTGTGCACCATGCAAGACCCGCAGAATCTCGAGGTCTATCGGCGCGCGTTCGAGCTTGCCGTTGCGGTGAGTCATGCCGCGCGACTCCTCCGGCCGCGAGAGTGTCCGGGATTGGCCGCGCAGTTGCATCGCTCCGCGTGCTCCGTGCCCGCGAACATCAGCGAAGGTGTGGGAAGTCCCAGCGCGGCCGTCTGCGCGAGACACCTCGCCGTCGCACTCGGGAGCAGCTTCGAAACGGAAACGCATCTGCTGCTCGCAGCGCGGTTGGGGCCACACGTTGGCGACGTCGCACCACTCGTGAGGGAGTTGCGCCAGATCCGACGTATGCTGCATGCGCTGCGCCGCTACTACCTCGCGAAGGCCGATCGCGAGCGCCAGAACATCCGGTGAATCCACCCTCCGCCCCAATTCCTTCTTCCTGCTTCCTGCTGCCTGCGGTCGAAGTATCGGCGCTGCGGCGCGACGACCGCAGTGCGCAGGAAGCAGGCGAAAGGGGGCGGGAGGCAGGGGGGGATGTGGAGCGCGGCGCAGGGGGAATCCTAGAAGATCCGCAAATTCACATACTTCTTCGGATTCTTCTGGAAATCGATCACCAGCGAATCCACCCGCGCGAGCAGCGAGTCGAGTCGCGCGTACAACGCCGGATCGTTCATCAGCATGCCCGCGGTGCCGGGGCCGTTGGACACCTTGTCCACCACGCCCTGGACCTTCTCGTTGGTCGCGCGCAACTCACGCGTGAGCTGCTCCACGCTGGCCGACGTCGCGCGGAGGTTGGTGAGCGTCGAGTCGACCTTCGCGCTGTCGACACTCGCGAGGGTCTTGCGCAGCGTCGCCTGCGTGAGCGTGAGCTGCTCCGACTGCGTGGCGGCCACCGTGCTGAGCTGCGCCACGAGGCGTGTGAGCGCGGTGATGGTGCGGCGCACGTCGGCGAGGCCGGCGCTGTCCACCAACTGGCGACGGGCCTCGTCGCTCAGCGCCCGGACGTTGAACGCGATGGAGTCGCCCTTGCTGAGGAGCGCGCCGACGCCCGGGCTGCCGACGCCGGCCGGCACCGTGTCGCCGGGCGCGATCTTGCCGGTCACGCCCTTCACCGGCGTGAGCGCGACGAGCTGGTCGCCAAAGATGCCGTTCGGCTCGACCGAGGCGGTCGCACCCTCGGGGATGCCGTACTGTGACTGGATCTTGAGCGTCACGCCGATCGTGCCGTCGGGGATGAGCTCGACCCGGTCGACGAAGCCGACCTGCACACCGGCGAGCAGCACGGGCTGCCCCTGCTTGAGGCCGGCGCCCCACGGGAAGCGCGTGTGCAGCGCGTACGTGCGCGCGAGTCCGCCTCGCGCGATCCAGATGGTGCCGCCGATGCCGAGGATCACGGCCACCAGCAGCAGCATCCCCACCAACACTTCGTCGCGTCGCTTGTTCATGGAAATCCGGGGAAAGCGCGGCGTCGCCGCGGCACGGGCACGTCAGGCCTGAATGAAGGGGGCCAGCACCGCCGCCACGAGGGCGTCGAGCACCAGGATGGACACGGACGCGATGACCACCGCCAGCGCCGTGGAGCGACCGACGCCCTCGGCGCCGGCCTCGGTGCGGTAGCCCTCGAACGAGCAGACAAAGGCGATGGCGGCGCCGAACAGCGTGGCCTTGATGAGCGAGTAGACCACCTGGAACGCCGTGAAGGCGAGCCGGAGGCCGCTCAGGAAGTCGTCGGTGCGCACGTCGGTGGCCGTCACGAGGATCGCCCACGCAGAGAAGATCGCCGTGGCGTTCGCGAGGATCGTGAGCACCGGCAGCATCACGAGGCCGGCGAGGAAGCGCGGCAACGCCAGGTACGCGATGGGGTCGAAGCTGAGGGTCTCGAGCGCATCGATCTGCTCGGTGACACGCATGGTCCCGATCTCGGCCGTCATGCGCGCGCCCACCCGCCCGGTGAGCACGAGCGCGGTGAGCAGCGGCCCGAGTTCGAGCACGATGCTCTGCCGGGCGATGAGCCCGACCACCGAGAGCTGCACGCCGGGGAAGAGCTGGTAACGCGTCTGGAAGGCGGTCACGCCCCCCAGGAACGCCGCGACGATGACGGTGAGGGGCACCGAGTCGACGCCGATCCGCCGCATCTGACGGATCCACTCGGGCCACCAGGTGGCGGGCTCCCGCAGCCCGCGCACGACGTCCCGCGCGAAGTAGCCGCGGGTGCCGAGCGCGGTGAGGATGCCGCGCGCGCGGCGCGTCGCGAAGCCGAGGAGCGCCGGCGTCGTGGTCATGACGTGGCCACGCGTCAGGTCCGCACGCGTGCGAGGAGCACGATGGCGAAGGTGGCGACGAGCGCGTTGGGCATCCAGGCGACGTAGTCGGGGGGGAGGATGCCCTTGCCGCCGAGGGCCTTGGTGAGCTGCACGAGCACGAGGAAGAGCACCGTGGTGGCGAGGCTCACCGCGATGCCGTACGCCGCGCCGCCGCGCTGCGAACTCGTCGCGAGCGGTGCACCGAACAGCGCGATGATGATGCAGGTGACCGGGATGGCCAGCTTGAGCATGCGCTCGACCTTGAGGGTGTTCACGTCCGCGCCGCCGCGTTCGAGCGCCCGGATGAAGGCCGACAGCTCGGCGAAGCGCATCTCGCCCGGCAGGCGCTGGCTCGCGCGCAGCTCCTGCGGGGTCTCGGTGAAGCGCCGGTCGCGCAGCGAGTCGAAGGCCATGGTATAGTCGGCGGTGCGATCCGGGATGACGTGCATGACTCCCTTGTGCAACATCCACCCCCGCTCCGGCTTCCAGGCGGCGGTCTTGGCCGCGATGAGGAGCCCCGGCTGCTTCGTGCTGCCGCGCGCCTCGATCTCGATGTTGTCGATCGTGCGCGGCTTGAGGTTGAGCGTGTAGATGCGGTAGACCCGCCCGCCCTCGCTGGCGAAGGCGAAGTTGTACCGGTCGCTGTCGCGCGTCCCCGTCTCGCCCTCGAGCAGACGCACCCGCTCGGCGTTGGCGGGCGGCGAGACCTCGGCGAAGACCAGGTCGAGCCCCATGGCCAACGTGGCCATGACGAGGATGGGCGCGATGAAGCGGTAGAACGAGATCCCCGAGGCCTTGGCGGCGGTGATCTCGGAGTAGCGGGTGAAGGTGCCGATGCTGAACACGGTGGCGAAGAGCACCGCGGCAGGCAGCACCATGAACAGCGTGTCGGGAATCCAGTACGCGTAGCTCAGCGCCAGCGTCTGCAGCGACAGCTTGCGTTCGGCGTACTTGCGCGAGTTGTCGACCAGGTCGATGACGAACACGAGCACCGGGAAGCCCAGGATCGTGACGCCGAAGATGCGCGCAAACTCGCCGGCGATGTAGCGGTCGAGTGGGGTGATGAGCGAGCGACGACTCACGCGGCCCCGCCCGCGCGGGCGGCCAGCTCGGTGGCCAGCGCCTTGTTGGCCTTGCGGTTGGCCCACCAGTCACGGAGCCCCCCGCCGCGCGATCCGTCCGTGGTGCGTTCGATGCGCCAGAGGAACACGACGCCCGCCACCGTGAAGATCACGTTCGCGATCCACATCGCGAGCCACGCCGGCAACCGCCCCTTCTCGGCCATCGACTCGCCGCCCATGAGGCAGATGTAGTAGAGGCCGAAGACGACGATGGAGACGCCGATGGTGACACCGACCCCACCGCGCGGGAAGCGCAGGGCAATGGGCGGCCCGAAGAGGACGAACACAAAGCACGCGAACGAGAGCGCGAACTTCTTGTGGATCTCGACGGCGAGCGAGTCGAGCCCTTCGCGCGAGACGAGGAGCTGTGTGCGCGATCCTTCGACGGCGCTGCGCAGCACCTGCATGGTGTCCACCGGGGTGGCCGGCGGCGGCGGTGCGGCGGCGGGCCCGATCAGTCCCCGTGCGACGGAATCGGCCCGGAGACTGTCGGCGCGCTGGGCGCTGTCCGCCGGGGTCGTGACCATCGGCAGGCCGCCGGGCAGAGCTCCCGCCGCCTGCTGCGCCTGCATGGCGGCTGCCTGGGCGGCCTGCTGCGCCGCGGCCTGCGCCGCCTGCTGGGCAGCCGCGGCGGCGGGATCGACGGGCGGTGTTGCGGGCGCGGGTGTCGCGGGCGCCGGTGTGACGCCGCCCGCCGGACGCAGGGTATCCCCCGGCCGGGGGGTTCCCGGTGGCGTGGGCGGAACGACCGGCGGTTGTTGCTGTACGGGGGGCTGCTGCACCGGTGGCTGCTGGACCGGTGGCTGCTGGACGGGCGGCCTCTGCACAGGAGGCTGGGCCTTGGCGGTCTTCGGGAGGAGGAGCCCGGCCACGCGGCCGAGGAACATCTCGCAGTAGAAGGTCGACAACGGGTCCTTGGCGGGCCGGGTGCGCGGGGCGCGCACGGTGGCCGACCCCTCGAGGCGCGCGAGGTTGCTGATGTACTCCTCGCGGAACCGCATGAACTCCCGCGCGTCACCGGCGTAGCGTCGGTGCATCTCACACACCGTCAGCTCGCGCTCGCCCTTGTACGTATCACCCGTCGACCGCTCGAACCCCTGCGACACGCCGCCGATCTTGACCGTCTGCGTCTTGAAGAAGCTGCGCTGGAGCCGCCGCGCGTCGCCGCGCGAGAACTCCTGGGCGAAGCCGTCGAACAGTTGCAACTGCAGGTCCTGGCCGTTGCGCGCGACCGAGAACAACCCGCTGTCGGCGTAGATGGTCTTGCGTTCCGGCCCGCCGCGCAGGTCGTACACGATGACGTCGGTGATGCGGTTGGTCCCCGCGTCGACGCGCGCAACGCGCATGAAGAACTGCTCGCTGAGCGGATTGAGCACCTGCTCACGCAGCGCGAGCGTGGGCTTGGTGCGCGCGATGTCGCTCTGCAGGACGCGCAGCCGATGATTGGCCGCGGGGAGCACCTGGTCGTTGAACCACACCATGAGCAGCGACAGCAGGAAAGCGCACAGCAGCACGGGCGCCATGAGGCTGCGCACCCGCACGCCGCTGGCCTTGAGCGCCGTGATCTCGCGCTCGGCGGCGAGGCGGCCGAACGCGTAGAGCGTGGCCATGAGCACCGCCATGGGCATGGTCATGGCGATGGTGAACGGCAGCGACAGGACGAAGAACTGTCCGATCGCCGCCCACGGCAGCCCCTTGCCCGCGAGGTTCGCGAGCTGGCGTGCCACGTATTGCAGCATGAGGAGCGACGTCATGGCCGACAGCGAGAAGAGCAGCGGCCCGACGTGCTCCCGGATGACATAGCGGGTGAGGAGCTTCACGACGTAAATTCCCCGGTCACCACCCGCTTTATCAAGGGCGCGCCGTTGTGGATGGACAGAATGGTGCGCCTGTCGCTGAGTCACGTACCGCGGCGCAGGCCGTCGCTGGTACCCCACGATCGGAGTTCGGTGCGCCGGCTGTTTCCCTGGGCCCTCGTGGCGATGGTGTGTGCCGCGTCGCTGCTGGGCACGCCGGTCGCCGCGCAGGAGGGCGTTCCACCCGCCTCGGCCCGCCCGGTGCGCCCCGTCGACCCCGATTCGCTGCCGCTGCGCCGCCCCACGGTGCTGGGGGCCCTCGGCCGGTCGCTCATCGCCCGCCCGGATCCCGCCGCCATCGCCGAGCAGGCGGTGGCGCGCCTCACGCGCCGCCGCACCCAGCGCCTCGACGCCGCCTGGCGCCGCGTGGTCGTTCGGGACCTCACCGTCGCGCCGCTGGTGGCCGAGGCGGTGCCCGCCCCCGCTCCCGCGGAGCCGGCGGGTCCGCCGCCGGGCGCCCTCGTGCCGGTCGCACCCGCAGCCCGTGGCGACGTGAACAACCGCGCCACCGACCTCTTCTCCGACCTCGGTGACCTCGGCATCTCGCTCACGTCGCGCCTCGAGTCGAAGGTGCAGCGCAGCAAGAACGACCGCTGCACCGCGGCGCAGCTCACCGTGCTCGGGAACAACTGCAACGGCACCTACATCCCGTCGTTCGACTTCCAGTTCGACGTGCGCACGGGCGGCGTGGTGGCGCAGCGCGTGCACCTCAACGTCGACTACTCGTCCACGCGCGAGTTCGACGCCTCGAACAACATCTCGATTCGCTACCAGGGCAAGACCGACGAGATCCTGCAGTCGCTGGAGGTGGGCAACGTCACCTTCCAGCCGCCGGTGTCGCGCTTCCTGACCAGCGGCATCCCCCAGGGCAACTACGGTGTGCAGGCGAGTGGCCAGTTCGGCCCCATGCGCTACACGGGCATCGTGGCGCAGCAGAAGGGCAACGTGTCCAAGGACAACGTGTTCACGGTGGGCGAGCGCACCGAGCAGCAGGTCGATCGCGTCATCGAGGACATCCAGTTCGAGCAGCGCCGCTTCTTCTTCTCCATCGACCCTCGGCTGCTGGGGGGCTACCCCAACATCGACCTGCTCAACCGACAGCAGATGCAGCAGCTCGCCGCGTCGCTCCCCGATTCGGTGCGGCCGGCGCGTCTGTACTTGTACCGTCAGCTCATCGGCGCGACCAACCAGAACCCGCGCGGGCCGCAACTTTCGGTGCGGGGCGCGCGCAACCCGTCGCGGCAGATCTACGAGGTGTTGCGCGAGAACGTCGACTACTACGTCGATCCGTCGCGGCTGTGGATCGCGCTCGTGCGGCCGCTCGACGCCAGCCGGGAACGCCTCGCCATCGCGTACGAAGTGCAGGTGAACGGGGTGAACGGGCGCAACGTGAACACCGGCGGCACCCCCGACATCGAGTACACCGACGCGCCGCAGTTCGCGAACCTGCTGTGGGAGCCAGAGCTGCAGCCCAACAACCCGGCGTACTTCCTGCGCGAAATCAAGGCGGCGTACCGCCTGGGCGGCGACGACCTGCGGCGCGAGACGCTGTCGCTCAAGGTCGTCACTGGCACCTCAGGCGACCAGGAGAAGCCGATCGACGCCTCGCGAGGCGAGACGTACCTGCGCGTGTTCGGGCTCTCGCAGGCCACCAACTCGGCGGCGTTCGATGTCGAGAACCGCGTGTGGCCGCGCCCCAACGACCCCAACTTCCGCGCCAACTTCTCCGGCGGTACGCAGCAGAAGCTCATCGACGCCTACTTCGCGATCTTTCCGTCGCTGCAGCCGTTCGCGCGCGCCGGCCTCGCGCAGCCGGCCGGCAACCCGGCCAACGACACGCTCTACAGCTATCCCAACGAGTACCTCTACTCGGCGCAGCGGCCGCAGACCATCTACCGCCTCGTGGCGCGCTACCAGGCCGAGGGGGGCGGCGGCACCCAGTCGATCAACCTGGCGAGCATCCAGGTGCGGCAGAACTCCGAGCGCGTCGTGCTCGAGGGTGTCGCGCTGGAACGCGACAAGGACTACACCGTCGACTACGACCTGGGCGTCATCACCTTCACCCGTCCGGACACGCTGTTCATGCGTCCGCGGCAGGTGTCGGTGCGCTACGAGGAGAATCCCATCTTCACGGCCGCGCCCACCACGGTGCTGGGCTTCTCCTCGCAGTTTCCGCTCGAGAACGGCCAGATCGCATTCACCGCCATCTCGCAGCAGCAGCGCACCGCCCTCAACCGGCCGCCGCTCGGCTTCGAGCCGGTCGGGTCGCTCGTGGCCGGCGTGACGGGGCAGATGCAGTGGGACGCCACGGTGCTGTCGCGCGCGCTCTCGCGCCTGCCCATGGTGCGCACCAACACGCCGTCCCGCATCGGCCTGCAGGCGGAGTTCGCCATGAGCAAGCCGCAACCCAACGCGGCGGGGCAGGCGTACGTCGAGAGCTTCGAGGGCTCGGCCGAGCAGACCGTGCCGCTGTCGGAAGGCGCGTGGTACTACAGCTCGCTCCCCTCACTGGGCACGACCTTCGGCAGCTCGGGCACGAGCATCTTTGCCCTCAATCGCGCGGCCACCCTGGCGTTCCAGAACAACGGCGTCGACAACGCCGGCAACTACGCGCAGTTCACCATCCAGCAGATCGACCCGTCCGCGCGCATCACCGGCAGCGGGGTGCAGCCCGTCGAGCAGTTGCTGTGGATGACGCTCTATCCGCTCAACCAGGGCGGAGTGTACGACTTCGTGCCCGGCACGGGGACGCGGCGCTTTGCCTGGACCATTGGCAACAGCACGATGCTGGGTGCCACGCCCAGCGGCCGGCGCTGGCGGTCGGTGCGCACGGTGCTCAACCCCAGCGGGCTCGACCTGTCACGCACTGAGAGCATCGAGTTCTTCGCGCTCGTGCAGGCCGACCCGGCCAAGGTGCGCACCAACCCGACGCTGGTGTTCGACTTCGGCGACATCGGCGAGAACAGCGTGTCGTTCGCGCCAGAGACGCTCACGGTGAACGCCCCGCTGCGCGCGGGCTTCCCCACCGACACGACGTATCGCGGCAAGCGCCTGGTGGGGTACGATCGCTTCGACAGCGAGCGCGACCGCATCTCGCGTGCCTTCAACGCCGTCGAGAACGACCGCGGCATCGCCGGCGATCGCGCCGACACCATCGTCGTCGTCGACCGCACCGGGGCGTCGCCGGTCACGACCACGCAGTTCGACGTGCCGCTGTGCACGCAGAGCGCGCGGGTGGTGCAGGTGCTGGGCGACAGCCGCGCGGTGTGCACGGCCCGCAACAACAAGCTGGACGAGGAGGACATCGACCTCGATGGCCAGCTCAACTTCACGTCGGCGTCGCCGGGGCTCGAGTCGTACAAGCGGTTCGTCGTCGACCTGAGCGACACCCGCAACTGGACGCGCGTGGGGCGCTGCTACAGCTCGCGCGACTCGACCACCGCTGCGGTCAGCGCCGACTCGCTCTGCTGGGTGCAGGTGCGCCTCAACTGGCGCGCGCCCACCGAGGAGCAGAACAATCCCAACGACCGGCGCACGCGCGCGCTGCGCATGACGATGGTCTCGTCGGCGCAGGCGGCCGACACGGCCTTCGCCCGCATCGCGCTGGCGCGCTTCCGTCTCGCCTGGGCGCCGTGGCTCAAGCGCAGCACCGAGCCGCTCTCCGGCATGGCCGGCGATTCCGCCGGTGTGGTGGGCGGCTATGTCGTGGCCAGCGTCGTGGGGACGCTCGACTCGAGCGCGGTGCTGCCGTACACCTCGCCGCCGGGCGTGGCCGAGACGCCGGAGAACAAGCGCAGCGGCTACGAGAGCACGCGCATCCAGGTGAACGAGCGTGCCCTGCGGCTGCAGGCGGGGCTCCCGGGGCGGTCGTTCCGCGTGTTCGATCGCGCGGAAGCCTTCTATCGCTTCCCGAACGGCACGCAGACGTTCATGGGGTATCGCACCATGCGCGTCTGGATGCGCGGCCGCGGCAACGGCTGGGGCACGGGCGGAGAGCTCAACGGCTACGTCAAGATCGGCCGCGACGAGAACAACTTCTACATGTACCGCACGCCGGTGAACACCGGCGAGTCGCAGAGCGCATGGCTCCCCGAGGTCCGGGTGGACCTCACGCGCTTCCAGGTGCTTCGCGCGCGTCTCGAGAACGCATTCCTGCAGGGGAGCCAGGACTCGATCCAGTGCACCGGCGCCGATGCGGAGCTCATTCGTCGCAGCGGGCAGCCGCGGGGTGTGGCGGTGCGGCGCTTCGCCGTGTGCGAGGACGGCTACATCGTCTACAGCGCCGACCCGGCGGTCACGCCGCCCAATCTCGCGGGCGTGCAGGAGGTGGCGGTGGGCTTCGTGCGCGTCGACAGTCTCCCGCGCGGCGGCTCGGCCATCCTTCCGAACGACACGCTCGAACTGTGGGTGAACGACATCCGCCTGTTCGATGTCGTGGACGACATCGGCTTTGCCGGTGAGGTGGGCGTGTCGATGAACGCGGGCGACCTGGCCGACGTGCGGCTCGGCCTCAGTCGACGTGACCCCAACTTCCGGCAGCTCAACGAGACGCCGAGCTTCCTCACGCAGAGTGGCGTGTCGGTGGGCACCACGCTCCACGTGGAGCGGTTCCTGCCGCAACGGCTGGGGCTCGTCATGCCCCTCAACATCGACTATGCCGGCAGCGGCATCGAGCAACTCTTCATCAACCGCACCGACGTGCGGGCGAGCGGCATCGAGGGGCTGCGCAATCCACGCGATCGACGCACGACGTATTCCATGTCGGTGCGACGCGCGATGCCGCTCGAGGCCGGGTGGTACGCGCCGCTCGTGAACGGCCTGTCGCTCAACGGCAGTTGGAGCACCGCCGAGTCGCAGTCGGCCTTCCAGGAGCTGTCGGCCAGCAGCTACCTGCTGGGTGGTGGCCTCGCGCTGGGTGGGGAGACCCGCGAGAGTCGGCTGCCGGGGGTGGTGGGGTGGGTGCTCGATCGCCTGCCGTCGCGGCTGCGTCGATCGGCGGCCGTGGAGCAGTTCCGTCAGCAGCGCATTCGGTGGAGCCCGTCGGCGTTCCGCCTGTCGAGTACCGTCGCCCGCAACGCCAACTCCACCACGAGCTTCACCAAGGCGGCCGCCAACCCCACCGACACCGGTCAGGTGGTGACCAACCTGTCGCATGCGTGGCAGAACCAGGCGACCCTCGAGTTCCGCCCCACGGCATCGCTCGCGGCGTCGCTCAATGCGCGTCAGCTCATCGACCTGCGCGACTACCGCACCGGCGAGATCCTCCCCGACAGCACCGACCGCGGGCAGGCCGCGGCCGCCGAGCGACTGCGCCTGCTGGGCACGACCCTGGGCCTCGAACGCGACCGGTCGCTCACCTCGAACCTCACGTTCGCGCCCACCATCTCGTTGTGGCTGCGACCGCGTTACGACTTCACCTCGACGTTCACGCTCAACAAGGACCCCAACGCGCGGCAGCTCCTGCGTGCCGAGGACACCACCGGCACCTTCCGCCTGCCGCGTCGCCTCGGTGCGTCGCAGGTGAGCAACTTCGCAACGTCGATCGACCTCAACCGGCTCATCACGTTGCGCACGCCCGACGCGAGCCGGTGGCGCAAGCTGGGTGGCCTGTTCGCGCCCATCGACGTGAGCTGGCAGCAGAGCCTCACGAGCAACTACGACAACACCGCCTACATCCCCGGCTGGGGCTACCAGTTCGGGCTCGGCGACATCGATGCCTTCCGCGGGCTCGACACGCGACTGGCCACCACCGCCGGGCGGCTCCGCAGGGCCACGCTGGGCGGCGCGCTCAACCTGCCGTTCTCGCTCATCCTGCAGGCGCGCACCGAAGAGGGCACCACCGAGACGTGGACTCGGCGCACGCTCGAGGGGTTCCAGGCGGTCATCACCAGCACGCAACGCACCCGCCCCGACTTCAGCGTGCGCTGGAGCTGGCGTCCGGCACGTCTGCGACGCGTCATCACGCTGCTCAACGTGAATGGGCGCTACGTGGTGAACGAGCAGGAGACCACCATCCCCAACGAGACCGGCGGCCTGGCCGACCGCAGCCGCACGATCACGCGCGGGCGCCCGCTCTCGATGTCGATCACCTGGAAGTTCCTGGGCGACCTCACCACCAACGCCCAGGCCGATCGCCAGCGGCGTGAGGATCTCCGCCCCGGCGCCCGCACCGACGGTGACACGAAGCGCCTCAGCATGGACATGTCGCGCAACTTCCGCCTGCCGAAGAGCTGGAACACGCGCAATGGCCTGATGCGCACCACGCTGTCGTACCAGAGCGAGGAGACCTCGTCGATCGTGACCGGATCGACCGTCACCGGCGCGGAAGGGAACCAGTCGACGACCTCGTCGGTGCTCACCAACAACGGGCGTCGCGCCATCAACCTGAACGCCAGCACCGACCTGAGCGACCTGCTGCGCTTCAACCTGACGGCCAGCCACGTGGTCAACTTCGACCGCAACTACAACCGCCAGAACTCGAACCTCATCCTGAGCGCGGTGCTGTCGCTGCAGTTCTTCGCGGGCGACCTCAAGTAGCACCCCGCGGTGGGCCATGCGCGTCGCGTGCTATTGGGCAGGCGCGCAACGGTTCGATGACGGGTCGCCGCGTCGGGCGCGCCACCTTGCGGCCATGGCAACGGCGGCAGAGCGCAAGGCGCTGGGTTTCCTGGCGGCGGTGGCCCTGGCGGGGGGCGCGGTACGCGTGGTGGGGGTCGAGCGCTTCGCGCCGGCGTCCGCCTCGGGCGCGCGGGTGCCCACCGGCGACCTGGGCGAGCGGGCACTCGCCGCCCAGCGTGCCGCCGTCGACTCCGCCCGGGCGGCCGGGCCCCGCACGCGGTCGTCCCGCGGCCGGACGCGAGGCAGGGCGGGGGGCGGCGGGGCAACCGAGGCCGCCGCCAGTCGTCCAAGGACGGACGGCGCAGCCGCTCGCTCCCGGGCCGGCGACCCCCCGGCGCCGTTCGACATCAACGCGGCCGACGCCGTCCAAATCGAGCGCCTCCCACGGGTCGGCCCGGCCTTGGCACGGCGCATCGTCGACTGGCGGGAGAAGCACGGCCCCTTCGGCGGTCCGGACGACCTCCGTCACGTCCGTGGCATCGGCCCGGCCACCGTGCGCCTCATCACGCCCCTCGTGACGTTTTCCGGGAGGCACAGTCCCATGCTGAGTGAGGGTCCACCCGGACCCTCGTCTCATCCAGACGGCGACTGACGGGATCCCCGCACGATGGCTGCACCCGCAACTCCACTCACCGGACGCGCCGCCGAGAAACTCGGCGAGCTGCTCGTCCGCGAAGGCTTGTTGAGCCGAGATCAGCTCGCGAAGGCGCTGCAGGAGCAGGCCGCCAATCCGGGCCAGCGACTCGGCCTGACCGTCGTGCGGTTGGGCATGGTGCCCGAGACCGACGTGGTGCGCATGCTGGCGCGCCAGTACCGCATGCCGGCCGTCGACCTGTCGAAGTTCGAGGTGGACACGCGGCTGCTGAAGCTCGTGCCGGCCGAGATGGCCACGAAGCACACCGTGCTGCCGCTGAAGCGCGATGGCCGCCAGCTCACCGTCGCCATTGCCGACCCCACCAGCATGGCGGTGGTCGACGACCTCAAGTTCATCACGCGCTACGACATCGTCCCCGTACTGGCGGGCGAGTACTCGATGCGCGCGGCGATCGAGAAGCACTACGAGTCGAATGAGATCCACATGCAGTCGCTCCTCGCGGATATCGCCGCCGAGGATGACGATGTGGAGGTGCTGGAGAGCCAGGACGACGCGGCCGATGCCTCGGCGCTGTCGGCGCAGATCGACGAGGCGCCGGTCGTCAAGCTCATCAACGCGATCCTCGTGGATGCGGTGCACAAGGGCGCGTCCGACATCCACTTCGAGTGCTTCGAGCACGAGCTGCGCGTCCGCTATCGCGTGGACGGCGCGCTGCTCGAAGTCATGAAGCCGCCCCTCAAGATGCGCGCGGCGCTCATCTCGCGCTTCAAGATCATGGCGTCGCTCAACATCGCCGAGCGTCGCGTGCCGCAGGACGGCCGCATCAAGCTCAAGGTGGGGCGCAAGGTCATCGACTTCCGCGTGAGCACCCTGCCGACGCTCTTCGGCGAGAAGGTCGTGCTCCGCATCCTCGACAAGGGCAACCTGACGCTCGAGCTCGAGAAGTTCGGCATCGAGCCGCGCGCCGAACGGGAGCTCATGGAGGCCATCTCCAACCCGTACGGCATGGTGCTGGTCACGGGCCCGACCGGCTCGGGCAAGACGACCACGCTCTACTCGGCCCTGTCGAAGATCAACACCGGCGACACGAACATCATGACCGCCGAGGATCCCGTCGAGTACAACCTGTACGGGATCAACCAGGTGCAGGTGCGCACCGAGATCGGCATGACGTTCGCGGCGGCGCTCAAGGCGTTCCTGCGACAGGACCCGAACGTCATCATGGTCGGCGAAATCCGCGACCTCGAGACCGGCGGCATCGCCATCAAGGCGGCGCTCACGGGGCACATGGTCATGAGCACGCTGCACACCAACTCGGCCCCGGAGACCATCGTCCGCCTGCTGGACATGGGGCTCGAGCCGTTCAATGTCGCCAGTGCGCTCAACCTGATCCTGGCGCAGCGCCTGGTGCGGCGCATCTGCCCCAAGTGCAAGCTCAAGTACACGCCCAGCGACGCCGAGCTGACCGGCGCCAAGGTGAAGGCCGGCACGACGCTGCGCGAGCTCCGCTTCACCGACGAGGCGCTGGCCAACGCGAAGGCCAAGGCCACGCCGGAGGCCATGCCGCACCTGGCGAACCTCTCGCTCGACACGACCATCGGCGAGCTCCCCTTCTTCAAGGGGCACGGCTGCGACGCCTGCGGCGGCACCGGGCTCAAGGGGCGTCAGGGCCTGTACGAAGTCATGTACATGACGCCAACGCTCAAGAAGCTGGTGATGCAGAACAGCGACGTGCAGGTCATCCGCGACGCGGCCATCACCGAGGGGATGCTCACGCTGCGCATGGACGGCTGGCTCAAGGTGCTCAAGGGGCTGACCACCCTCGACCAGGTCATCCGTGAAACGTCGAGCTGAGTTTCTGTGACACCCGCGTTTCGCCGGGCCCGCCGGGTCGTCCAGCGCGCGGGGGCCTTCGCTCCCGACCTTCCTCTGTCCCGTCGATGACGTCTCCTGCTCCGTCCCCCGTCTCCCTGCGCACGCTGCTGGATGAAATGATCCAGCGCGAGGCTTCCGACCTGCACATCACGGCCGGGGAACGGCCGAAGCTGCGCGTCGACGGGGACGTCGTGAACAGCAGTGTCGACCATGTGCTCACGCCGCGCGACACGCTGCAGCTGGCCTACTCGGTGCTCACCGAGAACCAGAAGAAGCGCTTCGAGATGGAGGACGAGCTCGACTTCTCGTTCGGCATCGCGAACCTCTCGCGCTTCCGCGGCAACGTGTTCAAGCAGCGCGGCTGCGTGAGCATGGTCATCCGCTGCATCCCCTTCCAGATTCGCACCTTCGCCGACCTGCAGCTGCCCCCCGTGGTGGCGTCGTTCGCGGAGCGGCCGCGCGGCCTCGTGCTGGTGACGGGCCCGACCGGCAGCGGCAAGAGCACCACGCTCGCGGCGATGATCGACAAGATCAACACCGAGCGGAAGGCGCACATCATCACGGTGGAAGATCCGATCGAGTTCATCCACCGGCACCGCAACTGCATCGTCAACCAGCGCGAGGTGGGGTCGGACACGAAGTCGTTCGCCGCCGCGCTCAAGTACGCGCTGCGTGAAGACCCCGACGTGATCCTCGTTGGCGAAATGCGCGACCTGGAGACCATCCAGGCTGCGCTCACCATCGCCGAGACCGGTCACCTCGTGCTGGCCACGCTGCACACCAACAGCGCGGCCGAGGCGATCAACCGCATCATCGACGTGTTCCCGAGCCACCAGCAGAGCCAGGTGCGGGCGCAGCTCGCCTTCGTGCTGGAGGGGATCGTGACCCAGACGCTGCTGCCGCGCCTCACCGGGCGCGGGCGCGTGATGGCGGCCGAGATCCTCGCGGTGACGCCGGCCATCCGGGCGCTCATCCGCGACGACAAGGTGCACCAGATCTACTCGCTCATGCAGTCCGGCAAGAAGTTCGGCATGCAGACGCTCAACGATGCGCTGTACCAGCTCTACGTGTCGCGGCAGGTGAGCGCCGACGAGTGCGTGCGCGTGTCGGGCGACCCCAACGAGTTCCTGCGCATGATCGGCAAGGCGCCGGCCGATGAGCCGCCGCCGCCGGCGGCCACGCCGGGGAACCGCCCCGGCGACCGCGTGCTCACCGGCGGCCTCGCGCGCCGCTGAGCGTCCCATCGTGCGTCCTGCTGCGCGTCCTGCCGACCCGCTGTCCTTTCTGAATCACCGAGGTTCCGATGCCCACGTTCGCCTACACCGCCCGCACATCCAACGGAGAGCTGAAGCAGGCCACCATCGACGCGAACAATCGCGACGAGGCGGTCAACCAGCTCCGCCGGCAGCGTCTCACCATCGTCAAGGTGGATGAAGCCAAGGCGACGCCGAAGAAGATCGGCGGCTCGGTGAGCATGCGCGACATCGTCATCTTCACGCGACAGTTCTCGACGATGATCAACGCGGGCCTGCCGCTCGTGCAGGCGCTCGACATCCTGGCCAAGCAGACCGAGAACAAGGCGCTGGCCGGCGTGGTGCGTGAGGTGGTGTTCGACGTGGAGAGCGGTCACACCGTGGCCGACGCGATGCGCCGGCACCCCAAGGCGTTCTCCGAGCTGTACACCAACATGGTGGCGGCCGGCGAGGCGGGTGGTATCCTCGACACCATCCTGAACCGCCTCGCGGTGTTCATGGAGAAGAACGACGCCCTCGTCCGCAAGGTGAAGGGCGCGATGATCTACCCGACGGTCATCCTCTGCGTGGCCGGCTTGTGCGTGGTCATCCTGCTGTGGAAGGTCATTCCCGTGTTCGCCAGCATGTTCGGCAGCGTGGGCATGGAGCTGCCGCTCCCGACGCAGATCGTGATCGGGCTGTCCGGATTCGTGAACGGCTACTGGTGGCTCATCCTGCTGGCGCTGGGCGGCACGGGCTTCGCCATCAAGCAGACGTACGCCACACCCGGGGGACAGCTCGCCATCGACCGGTTCCTGCTCAAGGTGCCCGTGCTGGGTGATGTGCTCCGCAAGAGTGCCGTGAGCCGCTTCACGCGCACGCTCGGCACGCTCATCTCGAGCGGCGTGAGCATCCTCGACGGCCTCGAGATCACCGCCAAGACGTCCGGCAACCGCGTCGTGCAGGATGCCGTGCTGCGCAGCCGCGCCAGCATCGCCGGTGGTGACACCATTGCCCAGCCGCTGCAGAAGAGCGAGGTGTTCCCGCCCATGGTGATCAGCATGATCGCCGTCGGTGAGCAGACCGGCGGCCTGGACGAGATGCTGACCAAGATCGCCGACTTCTACGACGACGAGGTGGACGCCGCGGTGAGCGCGCTCCTCTCGCTGCTCGAGCCCGTCATGATCGTGTTCCTCGGCGTGGTCGTGGGCGGCATGATCGTGGCGATGTACCTGCCGATCTTCGACATGGTGAACGCGGTGAAGTAGGGGGGCAGAGGTGAGGAAATGTGGCGGGGCCGGTCGGGAGACCGGCCCCGCTGTTGTTTGCACGGAGGACGATCGCTCTACTCCTGCCAGTCAGCAGAAGGCCACCCCTCGGATCACTTGTTCGGTGCGTAGCTACTGAATACGTCGAACCTTTCCAGTCCAAGGTCCGTCAGTACCGAATTGAGCAGGGACGCGTCGGCAGGGCTTCGCCACACTCCCGGGCTCTCACGCCAGACTTCCGGAAGTAACCTGTACAGATTGGTATGCGCGCCCTGCAGCATCTGCACCAAGAAGCCACGCATGGGCTTCGCGCGGGACGCTGTTCCAATAACCTGCATTCCGAAGTGACGAACGTCGGACGGTCGATTGGCAACAACGTGGCGCGCCACCACCCGTGCGCACGCGTACTTGAACTTCCCAATGGGCAGCTTGTCCAGCGCGTCCTTCGAGGTGGCGCTGGCGCTCCTGAGGTCTGAGAGTGCCGTAGGCATCCAGCGGAGCACGTTTCGCAGGAAGACCAACAGTTCGAGGTGTTCGAGGCGGCGAGCCCCAAAAAGCTGCCGGTACTGTGCATCGTCGAACAGTTGAGAGATCTTTGACGCCACTGACAGGGCTGGGCGCTCAGCCGCAACCGCGATCGACTGCGCTAGCTCCTCAATTGTTATCGGAGCGTCAAGAGAGTTCGAGTAGCGATCGAAGAATTCGTTCCCTTGGCTTTGGCGGCGATTCTTGAACGCGCCTTGCTGTCGTTCATAGAAGATCGCGAGATCCTCGAAACGCTGCGCAAGCGCGATCTGCGTCGGGTCATTGGCGAAGAAGGCGGATGGCCGAATCTCTGTCTGACGATTGTTGCTTGCCGAGACACGGCGGACGAGGTCGTCCTTGTTCGTCACCAGAATACGTAACGGAACCGCGACGGCCAGCCATCTGTCCCTGTCGAGGTGAGGGGCAAAAGCGGCGTCGTTCACGAAGAAGTAGGAGTTCTTCACCGTCTGGCATCCGTTCAGGACACTCGGGTCCTTCAGGAGCAATCGATCGCCTTCGACGCGAGCCTGTCGGGCGTGGATGGTCACACCGTTGTGATACATCGCGAAGCACTCGGGAGGCAGCGGGTCCGCCCTTCGACGGTCGCAGATCTCGCGAAGCGTTTGTCGCATATGACTGCCTGGCCCCTTCTGCCCTTCGCTATGAAGGTAGAGTCGCACGTTGCGCTCGAAGAGCGCATCGTGATACTCTTCGTACAGGGCGACAAGATCTGCCAGTTTCGTAAGCCCCGCGTAGTAGTGAGTTCCTTCGAGACTCGCTTTGAGTTCGGCGCCGTCGAAGAAGATTGACCGCTCGGCGCGCCGGCCACCGACGATATCCGGAACATTGTGAATGTCGGCTGGACCGACAAATCGAAGTGTCTCGACGATGAAGTCCGATAGCACGTCGTCCGCTGCACGAGCCAAGGCATCTCTTGGAATGCGTGTGGCCTCGGCGATCAGCTCGGCGTCGTCTGTGCAGAGGTGAAGCACGGCGAATCGTAGACGCAGGTGGGGAACAAGCGCACGATGTCGGTCGAGCGCTGCGCGCAGCCTGTCCAATAGGGGGTTCGGGGTCGCGGCATCGAGCTCCTGACCCTTCAGCAGCGCTGCCAACGAAGGAATCAAGCGGACGAGGTCAACAGCGCCTTGCCTCACCTTGTCTCTTGAAGAGCTGTACTTGGCCTGATAGAGCCACAGCACCGGAGGCTCATTCGGAACGTGATCCAGGTGGAATGCGTCAAGTCCCCTGTCTCCGCTCCCTGACGAACTGTGAGCGGCTGCTTCGAGCGGACCGACGCCGTGATGGGTCGCAATCCAGAACGCTGGAAAGACATCCGGCTCACTCTCGGCTGTGCCGGGATTTCGCGTCTGGTAGTCCCGGACTCGACGCTTGATCAAGGCCACGATCTCGCTATCGGATTCCTTGGGGGGTACCGCCTTAACTGATTCGCGCGTTGCCATAGCCGTGTTGGATTCAGTGGAGCCAGTCGGTGACGATGGAGGTGCGAGGCCGGACTTGCTGTCGCTTGCGGCTTCGCAACCATCAAACTGCAGACAATCGCTCGAGGTCGTCGAGGTCCTTCTTGCGCCCGCTCGCCCGCTTGTTCGCACGGAGCGCGGCGAGTCCGATCACGGGAAGGGTCTCACCGGCGACGGCGAGCTGCACGGCGTCTGCCTGAGCCTCGTCGAAACTGACGCCGGAGATACCGGCCAGCAGGTCGATGCGCATCGGCGGTTCACCGAACTGCGTGACCGCGTCCGGGCGTACGAGCTGCTCGCGATCTACGACCTCGTGGGGGGCGCCGAACGCGACCAGAGCGTGCAGCAGGCGGTCGACGTTGTCCGACGTGGCTCGGTAGAAGAAGTCGATGTCGGATGTTGCGCGCACGTGCCCGTACAAGCCGACGGCGTAGCCGCCCACGAGGAGATAGTCCACGGCATGCGCATTCAGCTCGTGGATCAAGTCGAGGAAGTCCGCAGGAAACCCGGCGCCACTGACGCGATTGGTGCGACCGTCGCCCACGGGGGTCATCGGACTGGTCGTTTTCTGTCCGTCGTCGCCGCACCTGACTGCTCGCGGAAGGCCGCGCGCAGACCGACAGCCATCTGCGAGGCCGTGGCCACGGCAAGCAGTCGCTCGGCGGGCGACGACGGCGCATCAGGGAGCGCCTGGGCCGCCAACGTCGAGACTGTGCCGCGCCACGTCTGCCGGCGTCGCGCGGCCCGCTCGGCGCGCGCCTGATCCTCGTCGGCGACTGCGGAGCCGATCGGAACGGTCAGCGGCGCGCCCACATGCTGCAGGAGACGCATGGCCGTCTCCAGCGAGACATGCGGCCGCAGGCCGCGCTCGAACTCGCTGACCAGGCGTGGGCTCACGCCCACCTCGGCCGCCAGAGCCGCCACGGTCAGTCCCTTGGCTCGCCGATGGGTCCGGAGGTGCTCAGCCAGTCTATGCACGGCGTCGCGCGGAGTGAACATAAAGGGAATCTAGCGCTCCTTACGCTGAACATCCATCCCTTTACGTACGTTGGCCGCCGGCAAGAGTAGAGCCTCCGCGGCTTTCGCTTGAGGCCTCTCACCGAGGTGCCGCTCGGTTGTCGAGGGACGGCTGGCAGCGCATCTTCGCTCAGCAGTTGCCCTTATGACTGAATTCTGAACACGGCTTCAGGAGACGTTTCGTTGCTTTGGATCGCGCCCGCCGAGAAGGACGCTGTCGCCGCATCGCTGGAGAAGCGGCTGTGGGACGCCGCCGACCAGTTCCGCGCCAACTCGGGGCTCAAGGCCCAGGAGTACTCGGGGCCCATCCTGGGGCTCATCTTTCTGCGCTTCGCCGACGTCCGGTTCGCGGCCCGTCGTGCCGCCCTCGAGAAGGCCGGTGCCACCTCGCGGCGCGGCAGCCGCGTGGACGACCCGGCGGCGTACCACGCCGAGGGGGTGCTGTATCTCGCGGCCGAAGCCCGGTTCGACTACCTGCTCGGGCTGCCGGAAGCGGCGGACATTGGGGCCAAGGTCAACGCCTCCATGCGGGCGGTGGAGAAGCACAACCCGCAGCTCAACGGGGTGCTGCCCAAGACCTTCAACCTGTTCACGAGCGCCCTGCTGAAGGGGCTGCTCAAGAAGATGTCGGAGATTCCGGCCACGCTCGACTTCGACGCGTTCGGCCGCATCTACGAGTACTTCCTGGGCGCCTTCGCGATGACCGAGGGGCAGGGCGGCGGCGAGTTCTACACGCCTGCCAGCATCGTGCGGCTGTTGGCCGAGGTCATCGAGCCGTACCACGGGCGCATCTTCGACCCGGCGTGCGGGTCGGGGGGCATGTTCGTGCAGTCGGCGCGGTTCGTGGCCGAGCACCAGGCGAATCCGGCGGCCGAGCTGTCCATCTGTGGGGTGGAGAAGACCGACGAGACCGGGCGCCTCTGTCGCCTCAACCTCGCGGTGCACGGCCTCGAGGGGGACATCCGGCACGGCGGCAACGTCAACAGCTACTACGACGACCCGCACGCGGCCACGGGGCAGTTCGACTTCGTGCTGGCCAATCCGCCGTTCAACGTGAACGCGGTGGACAAGGAGCGGCTCAAGGACATGGTGGGCGCCGGGCGGCGCTACCCCTTTGGCCTGCCGCGGACGGACAACGGCAACTACCTGTGGATCCAGCTCTTCTACTCGGCGCTCAACGCCAAGGGGCGCGCCGGGTTCGTGATGGCCAACTCGGCCTCCGACGCGCGGAGCAGTGAGCAGGAGCTGCGCCAGCAGCTCATCCAGGCCAAGGCGGTGGATGTGATGGTGGCCGTGGGTCCCAACATGTTCTACACCGTCACGCTGCCGTGCACGTTGTGGTTCTTCGACAGGGGCAAGGCAAAGACCAAGCGCGCCGACACCGTGCTGTTCATCGATGCGCGGCACATCTACCGGTAGGTGAGCCGTGCGCACCGCGACTGGACGCCGGCGCAGATCGGCTTCATTGCCAACGTGGTGCGCCTGTACCGTGGCGAGGCAATCGACCTGACCGTGGGGGGCGATGAGACGCTGTTGAAGTTGAAGGAGATTTTCGGCAAGAAGCCCAAGTACACCGACGTGCTGGGACTGTGCAAGGCGGCGACCATCGCCGAGATCGAGGCGCAGGGGTGGTCACTCAACCCCGGGCGCTATGTGGGTGTGGCGCCGGGTGAAGAGGTGAGCGACGAGGACTTCAAGGCGCAGTTCGCCGCGCTCAACGAGGAGCTGGAGACGCTCAACGCGCAGGCGCGGGAGCTGGAGAAGGTGATCGCTGCGAATGCGGCGGGGATTCTGGGGGCGTGAAATCTACTCATCACCAGACAATCTCGCTGGCTGAGTGCGTCGATCTGCTAGCAGGCTTTGCCTTCAAGAGCGAGCAGTTCTCCGTCAATCTCGCGGATGTTCCGCTCGTCAAAGGCGAGAACGTCGGTCAAGGGCGAATTCTCTGGGATATCGCGAGGCGTTGGCCGTCCACCGATTGGGAGAAGTACGAGAAGTACCAGCTTCGCACTGGAGATGTCATCGTCGCGATGGATCGTCCATGGGTTCCAGCAGGATTGAAGTGGGCGTACATCCGCGCCGGCGACCCGCGCGCACTCCTCGTTCAGCGCTGCTGTCGTCTCCGGAGCGATTCGCCCGCGTTGGATCAGAGCTATCTCCGCTTTGTGATCGGAAGTCGCGGATTCGAATCCTACGTCGTTCCAATAACGACGGGGGTGAATGTCCCACACATCAGTGGGAAGCAGATCCTCGACTACAGGTTTCCGCTACCTTCACTCCCGGATCAGCGCCGCATCGCGGGCATCCTCACTGCCTACGACGACCTGATCGAGAACTGCCAGCGGCGCATCAAGGTTCTGGAGGCGATGGCCCGCGCGCTCTATCGCGAGTGGTTCGTGCACTTCCGCTATCCAGGGCATGAGACGGTGCCGCTGGTATCGTCGCCGTTGGGGGAGGTTCCGCAGGGCTGGGAGATCAGGCGCATGACTGAGTGCGTCGAAGTCAATCCGCGCGTGGTGGTTCCCCGTGACGGGGACAAGCCGTTCGTGCCGATGGGCTAGCTGTCCAATGACTCGATGCTTATCAGCAACATTGAGTCGCGAGCGGGCAGCTCCGGCGCAAAGTTTCAGAACGGCGACACGCTCCTTGCTAGGATCACTCCTTGCCTGGAGAACGGAAAGACCGGCTTCGTGCAGTTCTTGCCAGAGCCGGAATCGGTCGGATTCGGCTCGACGGAGTTCATCGTCCTCCGCCCGCGCACGGTCACACCCGAGTTCGTCTACTGCCTCGCGCGCAGCGACGAACTCCGCGGCGTCGCAATCAAAAGCATGTCCGGCGCTACCGGACGTCAGCGCGTGCAGGAGAGGTGCTTCAAGGACCTCAATATGGCACAGCCGCCACGACTGCTGCTCGAAAAGTTCTCCGCCGTCGCTGCGCCGAGTTTTCGGCTCGTCCACCAGCTGCATATGCAAGTTCAAACGCTCCGCCAGACGCGCGATCTGTTGCTGCCGCGTCTGCTGTCGGGAGGAGTAAAATCTCACGAGGAGACTGAATCATGAGTCAGCCGCACGAGCCAGCTTCGCCCTTACTAGGCGCGCCGCCGACTCATTCCACGTTCGGTAGGCCGATGTTCTTCGGCTCCGGGTCCGGAGCGTGGAAGGCGCTCAGGGCGGAGATCGGGGTAGACAGTGAACCTAGCGAGAAAGAGCGAGTCGAATCAGCCGCCAAGACCGCGAGGGACGAGCTCAGGAGCTTCTTGCTTTCGTCGCTCCAAATGCAGCACGTCGTCGTGCTAGCTGGAAGTGGAACATCGCTCGGGCAAGTCACAAAGGGTCCCTCAATGTGGGAGTTGTGGGACCACTGCGTGAACTCCAATCCTGGAACGAAAGCGCGCGCGAGAGACGCTAGGGCGGAAAGTGTCATCTCCGAAACCGGCTACGACGTCGCGGTGGACGGAGAGAACATTGAAGCACTGATGTCCCGCTGCGAAGCTTTCCTTCAGGTAAAGAGTAGTGCTGAGGTAGAGGCATTCATGCGAGCATCAAGGGGTGTCATCCTTAGAATGTGCTCCGAGTTCCTGGACGTGACAGACTCAGGACAGCTCACAGCGCATCGCACCTTTCTGCATCGTCTCTCACGGCGCCGTGTGCGTGATTCCAGACTGAAGCTCTTCACGACGAACTACGATCTTTGCTTCGAGACTGCAGCGGGAAGACAAGGACTAGTTGTACTGGATGGCTTTTCGTTCACGCAGCCACGTCAGTTCGACCCGCGTTTCTTCCTTTATGACATCGTACGCCGGCCGACAACTGGAGACGACGTTGGCACGCCACTTGAAGGTGTATTCCACCTCTACAAGCTTCATGGCTCGGTCAACTGGGCCCGAAGAAGCGAAACCGACGTCGAGGTCGAGGAGGTTCCGTCCCCGGATGCAGCCTGCCTGATCTACCCGGCAAAGGGCAAGTATCAGCAGTCCTACGTTCAGCCCCACCTCGAGCTGGTGTCTCAGTACTTCTCTGCTCTGCGTGAGCCGAATACCTGCCTCATCGTTGCAGGATTCGGATTCAACGACGATCACTTGTCCGAGCCAATTCTCGCCGCCGTAAGGACAAATCCGCATCTTCGCTTGATCGTCGTCAACCCATCAGCGGACGACCTCACTGCTCGACCAAAGGTGAGGAACAAGTACTGGGAGACACTGTTCAGTCTTGCCGTGCAAGGCGAAGATGTGTGGTTTATCAACGCTGACTTCAGGTCTTTCGCCGAGCTGATTCCTGACCTTAAGTCGCTCACTCCCGCTCAGCGCCTCACTCGCGACATCAAGCTTGTAGCGGGGGGGCAATGAGCAGTTCAAAGAGGATTGAGGCGGCCTTCCCAAGAGGACTGCTGCGGCCGGAACTATTCATCGGCGTCTTGTCGTCGGTGTCGGCGCAGGTTGTACGATTCAATGTGAGCAATGCTGGTTCGCCAAGCGGCGCGCACTTCTTGGGCGGTCGCTACGGCAAAGGTGAGGTGGGAGAGTTCGTTCTTGTGGAAGGGCAGGTCAACCTGCTACTGGGACGCGTAATCGAGATTCACCTCCCTGAGTCGGAGAGACGATCGCTCGACGCTTCCCGGTCGAAGCTCGTGGGTCTCGATGCGATCGGAACGATTCAGCTCCTTGGCTCTGTCGCGATGGACTCCCTTCGCGTGACGGCCGGCGTTGAGTCATACCCTCGATTGGGTGACAGAGTCTACGCCGCGCCGCACAACTTTGTCGCCGACTTGCCGAGCCTGATGGAGTCCGAGGGGAGCGTTGAGAGTGATGTCCTGTTGCGCTTGGGTTCAATCGATGTGGCGCTCGAGAGTACTGTCGCCATTCGACCAGAGAAGCTGTTCGGACGCCACTGTGCAATTCTAGGCGCGACAGGTGGTGGTAAGAGCTGGACGACCGCCCGCATCATCGAAGAATGCCTGAGGCACAAGGCAAGAATCATTCTCCTCGACGCCACTGGTGAGTACAGAGCGTTTGCGGGTCCTTTTGTGAGAAATCTCCACCTTGGGGAGCCGGTGGCTCAGGCGGCGTCTTCAACGGCCTGCTCGCTTCCGCCAACGAGCTTCGTGGAGTCTGACTTTCTCGCGCTCTTTGAGCCCGCGGGAAAGGTCCAAGGGCCAAAGTTGCGAGCCGCCATACGTAGCCTACGTCTCGCCACGCTCGACCCAAGTGTATCTGCCAATGGGATTATCAGGAAGATCGACCAGGCCAAGGGGCCGATACTTGCCGCAGAGCAGAAGCCGGGTGTGGCGGAGAAGCTTGATGACCCACGTCAGGAGTTCGACGTGCGGAAGCTCGTCGCCCAGATCGAGCAAGAGTGCGTATATCCAGACGGCTTCGGGACGGCGAAAGGTTCAAAGGACACCAGCAAGTGGGGTGGGGATTCAGGGGAAGTGTCCTACTGCCTGTCTTTGATGTCCAGGATCAGTGCTGTGCTGACGTCACCGTCGTTCGCATGCGTCTTTGCGTCTTCGGCTGGTTCACTCACGGACGCAATTGAAGGATTCGTTGGTGGAAGCCACGGGTTGTTGAGGATCTGTCTTAGCGGGGTCGCATACGAGTTCAAGGCACGCGAGATAGTCGCCAATGCTGTAGGCAGGCACCTGCTCAACATGGCGAGATCTGGAATGTTCGAGCACAAGCCCGTGGTCGTAATCGTGGACGAGGCCCACAACTTCCTCGGCCGGCAGATCGGCAGCGAGGACACGGTGGCTCGACTCGATGCCTTCGAGTTGATCGCAAAGGAAGGTCGGAAGTTCGGCCTAAACCTCTGCCTTACGACTCAGCGGCCACGTGATATTACAGAGGGAGTGCTGAGTCAGATTGGTACTCTTATTGTGCATAGGCTGACCAACGACCGCGACCGAGAGGTCGTTGAGCGAGCGTGCGGTGAGATCGATCGATCAGCGTCATCTTTCCTGCCAAACTTGAAGCCGGGCGAGGCAGCAGTTATTGGGGCGGACTTCCCGATTCCGCTTACGATTCAGGTGTTTCCGCCCGGAACACGACCGAAGTCGGATGGTCCAAACTTCCAGGAATCTTGGGCCATTTGAGCGGCATGATGCCCCACGCCTACACCGAAGACCAACTCGTCGAGCAGCCCGCCATTGGGCTGTTCGGGGCGTTGGGCTGGCATCCGGTGTCGGCGCTGGACGAGTCCTTTGGCGCAACGGGAACGCTCGGCCGCGAGACCAAGGGCGAAGTGGTGCTGGTCGAGCGCCTGCGCGCGGCGCTCATCCGGCTCAACCCGAGCCTGCCGGCCGAGGCGATCCAAACCGTCATCGACGAGCTGGGTCGCGACCGGTCCGCCATGAGCCTCGAAGCCGCCAACCGGGAGGTCTACGCGCTGCTCAAGGACGGCATCGCGGTGTCGGTGCCCGACGCGGCCCACGGCGGACAGACGGCTGAGCGGGTGAGAGTGGTGCACTGGGAGTTCCCGGAACAGAACGACTTCCTGCTGGTGAGCCAGCTCAGCGTGGTGGGGAGCCTCTACACCTGCCGCCCGGACCTCGTGGGCTTCGTGAATGGCCTGCCGTGGGTGGTGGTCGAGCTCAAGGCGCCGGGTGTGCCGGCCCGCGCTGCCTTCGATGAGAACCTCACGCACTACAAGCGCGAGGTGCCGCAGCTCTTCTGGTACAACGCGCTGCTCATTGCCAGCAACGGCACCGACAGCCGCGTGGGCTCCCTCACGGCAAACTGGGAACGCTGGGCCGAGTGGAAGCGCGTCGAGCGCGAGGACGAGCCCCGGCGCGTGTCGCTCGAGGTGATGCTGCGCGGCACCTGCGACCGCACGCGCCTCTTCGACCTGGTCGAGAACTTCACGCTCTTCTCCGAGCACAAGGACGGGCTGGTCAAGATACTCGGACAGAACCACCAGGTGCTCGGCGTGAACAACGCCATCGCGTCGATGCTCGAGGCGCGCACGCGCGGCCATGGTCGCGGCGGTGTGTTCTGGCAGACGCAAGGAAGCGGCAAGAGCTTCTCCATGGTGTTCTTCGCGCAGAAGGTGCTGCGCAAGCACGCCGGCAACTGGACCTTCGTGGTCGTCACCGACCGCGTGGAGCTTGACGACCAGATTGCCGGGACGTTCAAGGCGGTCGGCGCCGTGAGCGAGGCGGAGAGCAAGTCCTGCCACGCCGCCAGCGGGGCCGAGCTGCGGGCGCTGTTGCGGGGCAACAGCCGGTACGTGTTCACGCTGGTGCACAAGTTCCAGCGCCCCGAGATGCTCACCGACCGGGCGGATGTCATTGTCCTCACCGACGAGGCGCACCGGAGCCAGTACGACACCCTCGCGCTCAACATGCGCGCGGCGCTCCCCAAGGCGCTGTTCCTGGCGTTCACCGGCACCCCGCTCATTGCCGGTGAAGAGCGCACGCGTGAGGTGTTCGGCGACTACGTGTCCATCTACGACTTCCAGCAGTCGGTGGCGGACGGGGCAACGGTGCCGCTGTTCTACGAGAACCGCACGCCCGAGCTGGAGCTGGTCAACCCCAACCTCAACGACGACATCTACCGGCTTATCGAAGACGCCGAGCTGGATGACGATCAGGAAGCGAAGCTGGAGCAGGTGCTGGGGCGGCAGTACCACCTCATCACCCGTGACGATCGCCTGGAGACGGTGGCGCAGGACATCGTGCAGCACTTTCTCGGGCGTGGCTTCCTGGGCAAGGCGATGGTGGTGTCCATCGACAAGGCCACCGCGCTCCGCATGCACGACAAGGTGCGGGCGCACTGGACGACGGAACGCGAACGGGTGCAGGCGGAGCTGTCCCGCTATGACCTGCCCGCGGCCGACCGGGTGGCGCTCACGCAGCGGCTGGAGGTGCTCACGTCCACCGACATGGCGGTCATCGTGTCGCCGGGGCAGAACGAGATCGCGCAGATGCGGGAGGTGGGGCTCGACATCGAGCCGCATCGCCGCCGCATGAACGAGTCGCAGCCGGGGCTGGACGAGAAGTTCAAGGACACCGACGACCCGCTGCGGCTGGTATTCGTGTGTGCCATGTGGCTCACCGGCTTCGACGCACCGAGTTGCTCGACGGTGTACCTCGACAAGCCGATGCGCAATCACACGCTCATGCAGACCATTGCGCGCGCCAACCGGGTGTTCCCGGGGAAGCACAGCGGCGTGATCGTGGACTACGCCAACGTGTTCGCCTCCCTCGAGCGGGCGCTGGCCATTTACGGAGCGGGGCAGGGCGGCGCGAATCCGGTGCGCGACAAGGCCGAGCTGGCCGCGGCGCTGCGCGACGCGACGCAGGCAGCGACCGCGTACTGTGCGGCGCACGGCGTCGACCTGTCGGCCATGGAGCAGCAGCGCGCCGAGGGGATGGCACGCCTGACCGCGCTGCAGGATGCCACCAACGCGCTCATCGCGCCCGACGCGGTGCGCCGCGAGTTCCTCGACCACGATCGACTCGTGGGCACGCTCTACCGCGCCGTGAAGCCCGACCTTGCGGCGCTGGAGTGCGCGCCGCGGGCGGCAGGGCTGGCCGCGATCGCAGCCTCGATTCGCGCAACGATGAGCCCCAACCCGGCCGACATCCGGTCGATCCTGCGACAGATCGACGGGCTGCTGGATGCGTCGATCACGGGGCACACGGTGCGCGAGGCCGGTCCGCCGCCGATCGACCTGTCGGCCATCAACTTCGAGGCACTCGCGGAGCGGTTCCGCACGTCGCCGCACAAGAACACCGATCTCGAGGCGCTCAAGGCGGCCATCAAGGCACGCATGGAGCGGCTCATTCGCCTCAACCGGACGCGCGCGGACTTCGCCGAGAAGTTCGAGGCGCTGATCGCGAGCTACAACGCCGGCAGTCGCAGCATCGAGCAACTGTTCGAGGAGTTGCTGTCGCTGTCAGCGAGCCTCGACGACGAGCAGGCGCGCCACGTGCGCGAGCATCTCTCGGAAGAGGAGCTGGTGATTTTCGACATCCTCACACGCCCGGCCCCCGAGCTGAGCACCGAGGAGCGCGCGGCGGTGAAGACCGTGGCCAAGGAGCTCCTGGCGCGTCTCAAGGAGCTGCTGGTGCTCAACTGGCGTCAGAAGGCCGCCGCGCGCTCACGCCTCAAGATGGCCATCGAGGACACGCTCGACACCGGCTTGCCGCGGGCGTACTCGATCGACCTGTACCGCGAGAAGTGCGCAGCGCTGTTCGAGCATGTGTACGAGAGCTACCCGGAGCGGGACGGCGGGGTGTACTCGCAGGTGGCGTAGGGGCTTCGAGGCTGCCGGGCGCTGTTGATCGCCTCTGGGCGACGGCGCGAAGCACCGTCAGTGCAGCGCACTCCCGTGCGTCAATACCACACCCTGAGCCCCGCCACCACCGCCGCACCCCCCGCGCTTGCTCCCCCCAGCCGCGCCAGCTCCCGCGTGCGGCCGTACTGCCCCTCCCACACCACGCCGGCGTACGGCGCGAACTCGCGCCGGAACTCGTAGCGTGTGCGGAGACCGAACGACGCGGCCGAGAGGCCGCGCCCGATGCCGAAGCGCGCCTCGTCGCGCACCGCGGCCGATGCCTCGAGGCGCGGCTGCAGCACGAGGCGCTGCGTCAGGTACAGGTCGAAGGACGCGGTGACGTCGGCCGAGACGTGCCCGTCGCTGGTGACGAAGAGCGAGGGCTCCACCTCGAACCACCCCGGCGCGAGCCCCTGAAGGCCGACGACCACGCCCGTGCGCGACACACTGGCGCTGCCCTCGCGGCGCCGGTCGTGACGCACACCCACCTGCGCGTCCCACCACGGTGAGATCATCCGGCCCAGCAGCAGTTGGTATTCGCCGTGCATCGCGCTCCCCACCGTGGCCACGCCACCATCGGCCTTGAACCACAGCCGCCGACTCGGGCCGCCACTCCACCCGACGACGTCGAAGGTGACCGGGCGCGCATCGGCATTTGGGTCGAACTCCAGCACCTCGGTGAGCACGAACGTGGTGCGGCCCCATCCCATGCGGTGCGCGCTCGTGTGCGTCACTGTGTCGCGCGCCTGCGCCTGGACATGTGCGGTCGTCGCGGTCGCCGCCGCCAGCACGAGCGCCACACGCAGCCCGAACCGCAGCCAACGACGTGGCTGGCTGTCAGCGCGCATCGCCATGCCCCCGGTGCGCGTCCGCTGCCACGACGCGCACCTCGCGGAACATCCCCACCTCCATGTGATACAGCAGGTGGCAGTGGAACGCCCAGCGACCCACCGCATCCGCCGTGATGAGCAGCGACACACGCTCGGCCGGCTTCACGTTGATGGTGTGGATGCGCGGGCTGCGATCGCCCTGCCCGTTCTCCAGCTCCATCCACATGCCGTGCAGGTGCATCGGATGGTTCATCATGGTGTCGTTCACCATGGTGAGCCGGACGCGCTCGCCGTGCATGAGCTCGATGGGCGCGGCGTGATCGTGCGGCTGGTCGCCGATGGCCCAGGTGAAGCGCTCCATGTTCCCCGTGAGGTGCACCTCGATCTCGCGCGTCGGCGCGCGGAAGTCGGGCCACGGCGCCGGCGCGCGGAGCGCCGCGTAGGTGAGCACGCGACGCCCGTCGTTGCCCAGGCCCACGCCTGGCTCAGCGAGACGGCTCTTCGTGCTCATCGGAATCATGGCGTTCCCCACGCCGTGCGAGCCGGCGGCGTGCGGCGTCTCCGGCGGGATGGTGCCGGGCTCGCGCAGCGTGCTCGCGGGAGCCATGGCCGACATGTCATGCCCGGCGTGCGCGTCAGCGGTCGTCGCCGCCGCTGGCTTGGGCGCCGGCGCCGGCATGACGTGCCCCATCGCCGCGTGATCCATCGCACTGTGATCTATCCCCGCCATGGCGCCATGGTCCATGCCCATGTCGGCCATCGCCAGCACCGCGCGACGCCGCCGTGGCGGCAGCGCGGCCGTCATCCCGGCGCGCGGGGCAAGCATGCCGGCCGTGAACCCGCTCCGATCGATCGTCTCGGCGTAGATCGGATACGCGCGGTCGTCGGGGAGCTGCACCAGCACATCGTACGTCTCGGCCGGCGCGATGCGGAGCTCGTCGGTCTCGACGGGCTCGACCGGCTGTCCGCTCACCTGCAGCACGGTCATCGGCACGCCGGGGAGGCGCAGGTCGAACAGCGTGCTCGCCGCGGCGTTGATGAAGCGCACCAGCACGCGCTCACCCGGCGCGAACTGCCCGGTCCACGGCGTCTCGGCCACGCAGCCGTTGATCAGGTAGCTGTACGTCGCACCGGTGACGTCGGCCAGGTCGGTCGGATTCATCCGCATCCCGGCCCACATCAGGCGATCGCGCACCGTCGCACGCAGTCCGTCCCGCGACGCGTCGCGGAAGAAGTCGGACACGGTGCGCCGCTGGAAGTTGTACGCATCCGGCTGCTTCTTGAGGCGCGACAGCACGCGATGCGGGTTCTCGAACGTCCAGTCGGAGAGCACGACCACATGCTCACGGTCGTGACGACGGGGCGCCGCGTCGGCGGGCTCGATGACGAGCGAGCCGTAGTGGCCGAGCTGCTCCTGCAGACCGGAGTGGCTGTGATACCAGTAGGTGCCGGCCTGTCGCACGTCGAAGCGGTACTCGAACGTCTCCCCCGGACCGATGCCGGGGAAGCTGAGGCCCGGGACGCCGTCCATCTCCGGCGGCAGCAGGATGCCGTGCCAGTGGATGGAGGTGTCCTCGCGCAGCGTGTTGCGCACGCGGATGACCGCGCGGTCGCCCTCGCGGAAGCGCAGCACCGGACCGGGCACCGTGCCGTTGATCGTGGTCGCGCGCGCTCGGCGTCCGTCGATGCGCAGCTCGGTCTCGCCGATCGTGAGGTCGTACGCGCGCACACCCGATGGCGCCGGCTGCAGCGGCGTCAATCCTGCGGCGAATGGCGCCGGGGGTTGCGCGGCCGCCTCCAGCGAGCGCGGCAGCACCACCCCTGCGCCAAGCGCAGCGGCGGTGCCGACGAAGCGACGACGAGAGAGCGGAGGGAGCGGATGCGGATCGGACACGGCACAGCAGGCTGAAGGCATGGCGCGATCACCGACGCGGGTGCGCACTCCCGAAGTCTGGCCCACGCTTTACGCGCTGTAAAGGCATGCGCCGGCGAGGTCTTCCTGCTTGCTCAAGTGGCTTTACGCGCAGTAAAGTTTCCAGCGCCGTCTCGCGAACCTGCCATCGACGCAAGCTCGCCGCCACCGCCGAAGCACCTGCACGTCCCCCGCGTCCGTCATGACGTCCAGAAAGCCCGCTGCCCGCGCACCGAAAGCGCCCCGCCTCCCCGAGACCATGCGGCTCACCGCGAGCGGCGTGGGCACCGTGCTGGGCGAACTGGAGTCGCGACTGATGCGTCTCTGCTGGGACGTGGGGCGCCCGCTCACCGCGCGCGAAGTGCACGACCGCCTGCACGTCGAGCACCCCGTGTCGCCGCTCACGAGCACCACGGTGCTCAACCGGCTGGTGGCCAAGGGCCTCCTCACGCGTACCCGCCGAGACGGACGTCTGCATTTCGCGCCGCGGGTCGATGAGTCGGCCTTTGTCGCGCAGGCGTCGCGGCGGGCCGTCGAGGGGATCCTCTCCCTTGGCACTGAGGCCGTGACCGCGTCCATTGTCGACGTGCTCGCGGAGCGCGACCCGGAGCAACTGGCGGAGCTCGCACGTCTCATCCGGCGCAAGCTGCGCGAGCGCGACGGCTGATGGTCATGACCGGTCATCGCGTCGGAGTCCGGCCGCCGGTGATTCGCCGCGAGGAGCGTCGCCGGCGCCTGTTGCTCCTCGCCATCGTCGCCGCGCTGCTGCTCGGCATCGCCCCCGTCGTCGGCCATCACGTGCTGGGCGCCGTGCCGTGGCTGTCGGCGCAGCAGCATCATCTCGCGATGCTGTGCCTCGTGGCGCTGCACCTGCTGCTCCGACCGGTGCACGAGATCGCGCACTGGCTGCTGTACACCGGGTTGGCGTATGTCGTGCTCGAACGAGGGCGTGCGTTCTGGCAGCACTGGCGCGTCATGCGCGCCCTCCCGCAGGCGCGCGTCAGCCCCGCATCGGCGTTGGGGCAGGCGGCGGTGCGCGCCGGCTTGCCCGTCACACGCACGCGCGTGGTGCGGGGGTTGCCCATGCCGGCGTTCACGTCGGGGTGGTTCGCACCGCGCGTGATCGTCGCGGCCGACCTGCCCGATCGCCTCGCTTCCGACGAGTTGACCGCCGTGCTCGCGCACGAGGCCGTGCACCTGCGGCGACGGGATCCGCTGCGCCTGTTCGCCCTGCGGGCGCTCGCCTCGCTGCTCTTCTGGCTGCCGGTGTTGCGCCGCCTCGCCGCCGACCTCGAGGACGAGGTGGAGATCACGGCCGACGACGAGGTGCCGGCGCCGCTGGCGTTGGCGCTGGCGTCTGCGGTGCTCACGCTCGGCGCCGGGACCGAGCGCGCGGTGCCCGGCACCGTCGGCTTCCAGCGCGCCGACCTCCTGCCGCGGCGGATTCGGCGTCTTGCCGGAGAGGACGCCGAGCCCGTGTCGCACACGTCGACCGGGTCGCTCCTGGCGGCCACGGCGGCGCTGGTGCTGGTCTGGAGCGCCGGCGTGATCGTGCTGCATCCGCTGCGCGATGCGACGACCGAGGCCACGCAGCACGCCTCGCACTGTGATCACCCCGGCGAGACGCCGCTCACGCACGTGTTCTGCCGGGGGTGGTCACTCGGGTTGTCGGGCGAGCGTCGCTGCCCGCACGAGGCGGCCCGGGTCTAGGGGCGTCCGGAGCGGGCGACCCCAATGGGCGCCAGCTTACCGTTGAGGTCGGGTCAGGGGGCGCCTCGTCCGGTGCGTCCCCGCGGGGGCCACCGCTCGAGCCTCCGGCGCCGTAGTTGCGCGCACGGCGCCTGCGGGTGTACTGTTTATCCAGCGATGCACGCGTCCTTCGGGGCGTTGAGGACAAGTTCCGACTGAACGGGCCTGCCAAGCGAGCGGGCCCGTTTCGTGTTTGCACCGTAGCCGTCGCGTGACGGCGACCCATCGTGAGGGCAGATCACGAGCAGGTGGAGTCGGTTTCGTTTGGCAGGTGCCCCATCCCGGGTCGCATGCTCCGACTGATACCAGGACTTCAGCAACAGGAGCATGACCATGCGTACGACCGGCACTGTGAAGTGGTTCAACGACGCCAAGGGCTTTGGGTTCATCACCCCGGCCGACGGCCAGAAGGACTGCTTCGTCCACCACTCGGCCATCCAGGGCAGCGGCTTCAAGTCGCTCACCGAAGGCGAGCAGGTTGAGTTCGACATCGTGCAGGGCCAGAAGGGCCCCGCCGCTGAGAACGTGGTGCGTTCGGGCCGCTGAGCCTGAACCGAGCCGGGCGGGTACCCCCCGCCCGGCTCCACCCCACGTTGTCCTTCACTCCATCCGGAGCGGCATGAAGTCCGACATGATCGAATTCGAGGGCGTCGTCGACGATGTCCTCCCCAGCGCCATGTTCCGCGTCACCCTCGAGAACGGACACGGCGTGCTGGCCACCATGGCCGGCAAGATGCGCAAGTACCGCATCCGTATTCTGACTGGCGACCGCGTGACGGTCGAAGTGTCCCCGTACGACCTGACCCGCGGACGCATCACCTTCCGCCACAAGTAGCACCACCCTCGACGACCTCCCGCCCGGCACCTACGCGTGCCTGATGGCGGTCGAGATGGCGTCGAGGTCCGTGCCGTAGTCGCGCAGCAGCTGCGCGACCCCCGCGTCGCCGAGCAGTCCGCGCAGCACTGCGTGCAGATGCACCTCCGTGCGCGCATCCGCGCGCCCCGCCGCCTGCACGGCCGCCAGCACCGCCTCGGTGCGCGCATGCAGCGGCAGCTCGCCGCCCAGCAACGTCTCCGGCGTGGCGAGTCGCGCGCCGAACGCCGCCAGGAAGCGTTCGCGATCGAGCCCGCCGCGGTGCAGCACGACATTGGCGAGTGAGCCGCTCAGGAGCGCCATGAGCAGATGCTCGGGCTCCACCGCGGCAGCGCCCACCGTTGCGGCATCGTGCCGCGCGCGGTCGAGCGCGGCGAGGACCCGTTGATCGAGCGCCGGCACGGGATGCGCCGCCGCCCGTTCGGCGAGCAGCGCCTCCGGATCCCAGCCCAGTAGCACCGCCACCTCGCGCGTCGCGCCTGATCGTGGCGACGAGTCGAGCCACACCCATCGCGCGATCTCGCGCGCCGTCTGCGCTTGCATCGCGACCGCGTCGGGACTGGCACCGTGGGCGAGGAGCGCCCGCACGGTGCGCGGTCGCGGATTGCCGACCGCGAACCCGAGCGGGGACATGCCCCAGTACGACACGTTCATGGGTACGCCGCGCGACGCCAGCCACTCGACGCTTTCGTGGCGGTCGTTCATGGTGGCGATCATGACCGCCTCGGCCAGGAGTTCCTCGTCGGTGGGGTCGGGGTGCGGTGCCAGCGCGCCACCGGGAAAGACGGCGTCGATGTGCGGCCGGATGACCCGCGCCGCCGGCAGCGGGCGGCCGCGCGCGTCGAGCAGGCGCGCCATGCCGGTGAGGTCGCCGAGTCCTGCGCTGATCCAGAGCGCCGTACGTGGCGTGACGTGCGCCGCGAGCCGGTCGATGGCCTCGCGCGACCACATGCCGAGGAGCGCGTGCTCGAGCACCGGGATGCCGTTGGAGAGCACCGCGTTCGGGTTCGCGCCCTGTGCGAGGTGTGCCTCGAGGTCGTGCTGGCCGAACATGGTGGCCAGTTGCAGGTCGAGGGTGCGCTGCCGGTCGAAGCCGCGCGCTTCGAGCCACTGCATGACGGGACGCATGGCGTCGCGTCCACGTGTGCGCTCGACGAAGAGCGCGCTGCGCATGAGATGCTCCCCGCGTTGCGCGGCGCGGCGGTCGTCGCGCAGCAGGTCGGGATGCTGTCCCGTGAGTGCTTCGAGCCGCGCCAGGTCGCCCGCCTCCATCGCCTCCCAAGCCAGTTGGAAGGGCGTGCGCGTCCACTGGTCGACTTCTCGGCGTCGCGCGTCCGGGGCCTCCGCCATGAGCATCGCCCAGCTTTCGAAGCCGTTCATGCGGGCGATGACCAGTTCGGCTTCCGCGCGTGTGGGTGTCACCGCGAACGCGGCTTCCGCGCGCGCACCGTAGAACCTGGGGGCATAGCCGGTGAGCGCCTGCGCGGTCCACGCGCTTTGCTCCGCATGGGCGCGCAGGAAGTCGTCGACGAGCTCGAGGTAGCGGCTGCGCGGCGCGACGTCGTGCCGCGCTCCGCGGGCGCCCTGGCGCACGAGCGCCTCGAACCACCGCACCAACTTCGGCCAGCTCGCGAAGCCATACTCGCGGGCGACGATGCGCTGGGCATCACTCAGCGCCCACGTCGCGCCCGTCGCGGCCTCACCAACGGCCCGGGCGCGATCGAGGGCCGCCGTATCCGCGTCGCGCAGCGCGCGGAGCAGCGCCTTGGCCTGCTTGCGCTCGATGTCGAGGCGGGGTTGGGCAGGCAGCGCACGCAACGGGGGGTGCGCACTGACGCGCGTGGTGCCGCGCGCGGGTGTGTCGGACATGACTCCTCCTTTCGTGATGGCCCCTGTCCGCGTGGTGGGCCCGAAAGAAGGCGAGGGGGAATGCCGTCGCGCACACACATCGGATGGGACACTCCCTGCCCGCGGACCGGAGGCGCTCCGACGGCGCCGCAGCCAACATATCTTGCCGGCATGAGTCGCGCACGCGTGGAGCAGGGCACCGCCGGAGAGCGTCGCCAGATGGGGCGCCCGTGGTGGGGGGCACTCCTCGTGGCGGTGGCCGTCGTGGGTGTCGCGGCGCCGCGCCTCAGCACGGCGCAGGGCGCGCTCGGCAGCGCGCTGCAGGAAGCCCGCCCGGTGGCCGCACTGGCGGCGCCGGTGCGCTGGACGGTAGAGGGGCCGCGCGGCGCCTCCGGCGTCGCCAACATTGTCGCGCAGCTCGACAGCGGGTGGCGCCTGTACGCCACCACGCAGCCGGCCGGCGGCCCCGTGCCGACGCAGTTCACCGTGCTGGCGCCATGGCGCGCTACCGGCAACGTGGAGGCGCCGCCGCCACAGGCGTATCGTGACCTCACGTTCGCCATGACCACGGCGGTGTACGCCGACAGCGTGCGCTTCACGGTGCCGGTGACACGCGCCGCAGACGACACCGGCGCACTGCGTCTCACGGTGACGTATCAGGGATGTACGGCGCGGGTCTGCATTCCGCCGCGCACGGACACCATCGGTGTCGGCATCGACGCGGTGCGCGCGGCACCTGGCCCCGCCGCTTCGGCGACACGCATCGACTCGATCAGCGGGGCGTCGCAAGCGTCCGCTGCACCCGCCGTGCAGGGACGAACCACCATGGGGCTGGGCGCGCTGCTGGGCACGGCAGTATCCACGGCGCTCCTCGCGCTGCTCACGCCGTGCGTGTTTCCGATGATCCCCATCACGGTGGGGTACTTCGGGAGTCGCACGGGGCAGTCGCGCCGCGTTGCGCGTCGCGACGTGCTCACCTTTGCCGCCGGTATCGTGGCGGCCTTCGTGGCGCTCGGGGGCGGCGTGTCACTGCTGCTGGGCGCGACGGGCGTGCAGCGGCTTGCGTCGGACCCGTGGCTCAACCTCGTCATCGCGGCGCTGTTCCTGCTCTTCGCATTGCAACTGCTGGGGCGTGTGCAGGTGGCGCTGCCCAGCGCGCTCCTCACGCGCCTCACGCGCGCGTCGCAGGATGGCGATGGCGTCGGACCCGTGCTGCTTATGGGCGGCACGTTCGCGCTCACGTCGTTCACCTGCACGGCGCCCTTCGTCGGGTCGCTGCTGGTGCTCGCGGCCACGGGGAGCGTCTCGCAACCGCTGGTGGGACTCGTGGCGTTCGCGACGGTGTTCGCCGCGCCGTTCGTGGTGCTGGCGCTCGCGCCCCGCGCCGTGGCGCGCCTCCCGCGCAGCGGGCCGTGGCTCGACACGGTGAAGGGGGTGGCGGCGTTCGCCGAAGTGGCCGCCGTCGTGAAGTTCGTCGCCAACGCCGGCATGGTGTGGGGATGGCGCTGGATGACGCGCGAAGCGGTCATCGTGGCGTGGATCGGTGTGCTGATGGCGCTCGCGGTGTGGTTGTGGCGACGCCCACGGCGTGCGACGACGGGGGTGCCGGCGCATGCGTGGCCTCGTCTGGCAGCAACCGCCACGGTGGCCGCCGCAGCGCTGTGGCTGGCGCGGGGCGCCCGGGGGCGTGGACTGGGCGAGCTCGAGGCGTATCTGCCGCCTCATGCCGTGAGCGGTGCGCTGGCCTTCGATGGCGCGCGTGAACTGCCGTGGCGGCTCAACGACTGGCAGGCGTCGCTGGCGGAGGCACGCGCCACCGGTCGTCCGCTGCTCGTCGACTTCACCGGCTACACCTGCACCAACTGCCGGTGGATGGAGGCCAACATGTTTCCGCGGCCGGCGGTGCGCGCGGCGCTCGCGCGGTTCGAGCGCGCGCGTCTCTACACCGACGGGCGCGGGGAGCCGTACACGGCGCAGCAGGCGCTGCAGGCCGCGCGCTTCGGGACCGTGGCGTTGCCGCTCTACGTCATTCTCCGCCCTGACGGCACGACGGCCGTGGCGCATTTTCTTGGCATGACGCGCGATGAGGGGGAGTTCCTGGCGTTTCTCGCGGCTGGCGTGGGAGCGGGCTCGTGAGCGACGGCCACGCCGCGCAGCGTGCGCGTGTGCGTCTGCGTGCGCAGGCTCGCGTGCTCGTGCGGGTGTTCGCGGCGCTCGCGCTGCTCCCCGCGGTCGCGCTGGCGCACGGCGTGAGCACGGGGGACAAGGGGTACATCATGGAGACGATCGGCACACGCATCGTGCCGTTCATGTACCTGGGGGCGAAGCACATGGTCACCGGCTACGACCATCTGCTGTTCCTTGTCGGCGTCATCTTCTACCTGTACCGCCTGCGCGACGTTGGCGTGTACGTCACGCTTTTCGCGGTGGGCCATTCCATCACGCTCCTCGCCGGCGTGCTGACGGGCGTGCACATCGACGCGCACCTCATTGACGCCGTGATCGGTGCGTCGGTGGCGTACAAGGCGCTCGACAATCTCGGCCTGCTCGCGCGCTGGTTCGGTCGCGCGCCCGACGCCCGCGCCGCAACCATGCTCTTCGGGTTGTGCCACGGACTCGGGCTCGCCACCAAGATGCTCGACTTCGAGCTCGCCTCCGACGGGCTCGTCGCGAATCTCGTGGCATTCAACGTGGGCGTGGAGCTGGGGCAACTGCTCGCGCTGTCGGCGATTCTCGTGGCCATGGCGTGGTGGCGTCGGAGTGCGAGCTTCGCGCGGTGGTCCACTGGCGCGAACGTGGCGTTGCTGGTGAGCGGCATGCTGCTGGTGGCGTACCAGCTGCAGGGGTGGTTCACCGGCACACCGGCGGCCTGAGTGGACTTGCGCTCGCCCTTGCCACCCTCGCCGATGGACGCGGCACCGTCCGTGCGCACGTTGCGGCGCGCGGCCGTCGCGGTGGTGTCGCTCGCGGCACTGCTCGGCGTGGGCGTGGTGCTGCCTGCCGAGTCGGTGCATGACCCGCTCGGCACCGGTCGCCTCCTGGGACTTGCGGAGATGGGGCGCATCAAGGCCGCGTTGGCTGCCGAGGCCGCGCGCGACGCGGCACCGACCACCGTGCAATCGGTCACGACGGGCGTCTGGCGCGACTCGATGACCGTGACGCTGCCGCCACTGGCCGGCATCGAACTCAAGTTGCGCATGCGCGCCGGCGCCAAGGCCGAGTACACATGGCGCGCGGCCGAGGCGCCGGTGTTCTTTCATATGCATGGCGAGCCGCCGAATGCGCCCCGCGATGCCGCGCCCCACCGCTACGTCCGCGGTACGGCACTAGGCGACAGCGGTACCTTCACCGCCGCATTCGATGGCGTCCACGGCTGGTTCTGGCGCAATCGCAACGACGTCCCCGTGTCCATCACCCTGCGGACTCGCGGGGACTACATCGAACTCAAGGAGATGCCGTGACCTGGTCCCGTCGTGCGGCGCTGTGCGCCGTACTGCTCTCGTGTGGTGCGCTCATGGCCGCGCGGTCGGTTCCGCACCTGGCGTGGGATGGCATGGTGCTCGGCAAGGGGAAGTCGAAGATTCGCGGCGACGTGAGCATGGAGGGGGGCAAGACCCCGCGGACCACCATCGTGTCGGTCGCGATCACGGGCGACACGCCCGCGTCGGTGCGTGGGTGGCATGTGCACCGGGGGAGTTGTGCGAAGCCCGGGCGCATCTTTGGCGCCGCGCAGAACTATGTCGCGCTGCGTGTGGGGCGTTCCGGTGAGGCGCAGGCGATGGCCTCGCTGCGTGTCGCGGTTCCCGACACCGGCGAGTTCTATGCCGATGTGCACGAGGGCGCGTTGCGGCCAGGGGCGGTCATCGCCTGCGGCGACTTGCTGATGGAGGAGTGAGTGGCTGCCGACGCCCGCCGTCCGCTGCTCACCGTCCTCTTCCTCGGGGTCTTCATGGCCGCGCTCGACGCGGCGGTGGTGGCACCGGCCATTCCGGCGCTGCGTGAGGCTTTCGGTGTCGACAACCGGCAGGTCGGGCTCGTCACGATCGTCTTCAGCCTGTGCTCGCTGGTGAGCACGGCGCTCATGGCCGCGCTCAGCGATCGGTTCGGGCGCCGCACCATCTACCTGCTCGACGTGGCGGGCTTCGCGCTCGGCTCGCTGCTCATCGCGCGCGCGACCAGCTTCAGCGCGCTGCTCGTGGGGCGCGCGGTGCAGGGATTGTCGGCCGGGGGCATCACGCCCACGGCGAGCGCGGTGGTGGGAGACGTCTTCCCCTCCGAGCAACGCGCGAAGGTGCTGGGGCTCGTCGGTGCAACGTTCGGCATGGCGTTCCTCGTCGGGCCGGTGCTCGCATCGGCGCTGCTGGCCACGCTGAGCTGGCCCTGGATCTTCTATGTGAACCTGCCGCTCGCGCTGGTGGTGTTCATCCTCGGTGCGCGCGTGTTGCCGCGTGCCGTCGCCGATCGCGATCATCCGCCGTTCGACACGATGGGCGTGCTGGTGCTGGCGGTGTCCCTTGCTGCGCTCACGCTGGGCATCAATCGGGCGGCGGACATGGCCCTGGGGCGCACGTTGTGGCCGGCGCTGCTCGTGACGGCCGTGGCGGGGCTCATGCTGCTCGTGGGCATCGAGCGGCGCGCGCCGCAGCCGGTCGTGCCGCCGTCGTTCTTCGGCACGCGCCAGCTGCGCACGACGTGGGTGCTGTGTGTCGGCGCCGGGTTCGGCATGGGGAGCGTGATCTTCATCAGCTCGGTGGCGGCGACGGCCTTCGACCTGCCGCCGTCGCGCGCAGGGCTCGCGCTGTTGCCCCTCGTGCTCGTGTCGTCGCTGGCGTCGGTGATGAGTGGTCGTCGTCAGGCGACGGTCGGTGCGCGGGTGGTGCTGCGCACCGGTTTCGATGCGCTCGCGCTGGGCTCGCTGCTGGTCGCGCTCGTGGGCGATCGGTGGTGGGGATTCTTTCCCGCGACGCTGGCGATCGGCGTGGGTGTCGGCGTGGTCGTCGGTGGCGCGCTGCGGACGCTGGTGCTCGACGAGGTGGGGGCGCAGGAGCGGGGCGCTGCGTCGGCGCTCGTGAACATCGGCATCGCCATCGGCAACCTGCTGGTCGTGGCCACGCTGAGCGCGCTGGCCGATGCGGCGGGCGGTGGCATTCAGGGGCTGCGGCTCGCGTACGTGGCGGCGGCCGTGGTGCCGCTCTTCATGCGGGTGTGGAGCGGGCGCCTGCGGCAGGGGGTCGAACGACCCGCGAGCGCGACCGCCTAGAGGCGTAGGGTGAGGCACACGGACGCGCAGCCCCGCTGCCGGTCGTCCGCCTGCACCCTTTCACGCCTCGATCGATGTCTGCCTCCCATACCACTGCTGAACATCGCGCCCGCGGCCGCTGGCCGCGTCGGCGCGGACTCCTGCGTCTCACCATGCGTCTGGCCGGCGGCGCCGGCGCGCTCGTGCTGGCCGTCGCCGCCGGGGCCACCGCCACCGCGTGGTGGCGGGCGCGTACCCACTACACGGTGCCGCCGCACACGCTCGTGGTGCCGAGCGACTCGGCGAGCATCGCGCGCGGCGCGCATGTAGCGCAGGTCCGCTTCTGCACGGACTGCCACGCCGAGGGGCTGCGCGGCAGCGTGATGGTGGACGAGCCGATGATCGGCCGCCTCGCGCCGCCCAACCTCACGGCCGGGCGGCCGACGCCGCTCACCACCGAAGCGTGGGAGCTGGCAGTCCGTCACGGCGTGCGCCCCGACGGGACGCCGCTGCAACTCATGCCGTCGCACGAGTTCACCACGCTCACCGACGAGGACCTGGGCGCGCTCGTAGCGTGGGCGCGTCAGCTCCCCGCCGTGGACAGCATGGCGGCGCCGACCAAGGCCGGCCCGCTCTTCCGCGCCCTCGACGTCGCGGGGGTGGTGGACCTCTATCCCGCCGCGCTCATCGATCACGCCGCGCCGCACGCCGCCCGCATCACGGCTGCGCCGACGGTCGAGTACGGTCGCTACCTCGCGACGAGCTGCAGCGGCTGTCACGGTCCGCGCTTCTCGGGCGGCCCGATTCCGGGGGCCCCTCCCGAACTTCCGCCCGCCGCGAACCTCACGCCGAGCGGGATCGGTCACTACACCCGCGCCGACTTCGCGAGGCTGCTGCGCACCGGAAAGCGCCCGGACGGCTCGCAGGTGAACGATTTCATGCCCTGGCGCTTCACCGCAGCGCTCGACGAGACGGAGATCGATGCGTTGTACGCGTTCCTGCGACAGGTCGAGGCGAGAAGCTACGGGCAGCGCTAGCGGACGGCGGGTACCGCGCATGGCGCGGTGCCCGCCGAACACCGAACTGCGTGAGCCGTGACGGCGGGAGCGGAGAGGGGCGACAGGCGTCACCGCGTAGGCTCGATGGGCGACAGGCGTAGGGCGCGGGCGGCGATGGAACGGGTACGACGGGGCGGATCGCCTTCGGCTCCCGCGGCTGGGGCTTGCGCCATCACGCTCTCGCCGTAACGCTGCCGCGGTTGGTGGGGAAGCCGCACCCGCCCTGTGCCTGTCGCTTCTCTCGCTCACGCGGTGACGCCTGTCGCTCCTCTCCGCTCCCGCCGTCACGGCTCACGCAGTTCGGAGTCCCCGGCTCACGGATGTCCGGTCAACTCCCAACCTCTTCCAGCAGCATCGCCCCCACTCCCGCTCTATTCGCGACGCCCAGCTTCAGCATCACCTGTTCCGCGTGATTGCGGGCGGTGAAGAAGCTGAGCCCCAATCGCTGCGCCAGCTCGGCGTTGGTACATCCTTCCGCCATCAGCCGCGCCACTTCGACCTGACGCGCGGTGAGGGCGAACTTACCGCGCAGCTCGCCGTCGTCGAGCACGCGACGGACGGCGCCGGTCGGCATCGCCGGAGTGCTCGCGGTGGCCGCCGTGGTCGCACGCTGCACACGCCGCAGCAACGCCGAGATGCGGGCGAGCAGCTCGAGCGCGCTGAAGGGCTTGGTGACGTAGTCATCGGCGCCCAGCCGAAAGCCCTCGAGCTTGTCCTGCTCGAGCGAGCGTCCCGACAGGATGAGCACCGGGCACTCGATGCCGCGCGCGCGCAGCTCGCTCAGCACGTGGTAGCCATCCTTGTCGGGAAGCCCGAGGTCGAGCAGCACCAGGTCCGGCACCTCGACGCGCGTGCGGGCGAGCGCCTCCTGCGCCCGCGTCGCATGCTGCACGGTGTGTCCCTCCAGCAACAACGTCTGCTGGAGCGCCTCGGCATACGCCGGCGCGTCCTCCACGATCAGGATGCGCGCGCTGCGCGCGGTCGTGGCTGTGTTGGTGGTCGGGCGGGTGTTGAAAGCGCTGGCCATGGGCTCAGTCCTCCCGCCGACGCGCGTGAGGCGCCAACGGCAGGGTGAAGCGGAAGCTGCTCCCCGCGTTCGGTGCCGTCGCGACATCGAGCTCGCCGCCGTGTCCTTCCACGATCGCCCGCGCAATCCAGAGGCCGAGTCCGACCCCTTGCCGTGCGCGACGATCGCCGCGCCAGAAGGCGGTGAAGAGGTGCGGCAACTGCTCGGCGGGAATGCCGGCGCCCGTGTCGCTCACCGCGCCTTCGAGTGCACGGCCGTCGGTGGACAGTCCCCAGCGCACGGTCACCTGCCCATCGGCGGGGGTGGCCTGCACGGCGTTGGCGACGAGGTTGCACAGCAACTGCGAGGTGCGTGCGGCGTCGACGGTCACCACCTGTGCCGGATCGTCCTTCACGTCGGCGATGAGCCGTACGCCGGCGGCCTCGGCCGCCGGGCGCATGATGGCCAGGGCATCGTCGAGCGGCGCACCCAGCGCCACGGGAGTCCGTGCGATGCGCAGCGCGCCGCCACGCAGCGTCGACGCGTCGAGCAGGTCCTCCACCAGGTGCTGCATGGCGCGCGTGCTGGTGTGGATCGTCGCCAGCGCCTTCTGTGCATAGGCGGCCACCGGCGTGTCGTCCACCGCGTCGGGCTGCAGGCTGCGCAGCATCTCGGCGTACATCGCCACGGCCCCCAGCGGATTGCGCAGGTCATGGGCGACCACCGCGAGCAGTCGCTCGCGCTCGCTCGTCGCCAGCTCGGCCTCGGCCAAGAGGCGCGCATGCTCGAGCGCCATGCCGGTCCGCGTCGCGAGCTCCTCGACGAGACGCTGGTCGACGGCTGACGGCGCGCGACTCTCGCGCACGGCCACCACCAGCGCGCCGCACACCCCTGCCACCGTCGCGATGGGTGCGCTGAACACGGTCAGGTCGCCCATCGACGGCGCGACCGCGGCGATCGGCACATGTCCGTCGGTGCGCGGTGTGGCCAAGGCCTCGGCCCAGATGCGGAGGGCGTCGGCCGCGCGGGCACCGCGCTCATCGAAGTGCGCCTCGTACCAGGTGATCGGGCCACCGGACGACGCGCCGACCACGCACGCCACCACATCGCGCTGCGCGAGCAGGCGCGGGAGCTGCGCGAGCGTCCCCGCCGGATCGAGCGTGGCGGCCAGCAGGCGGCTCCAGGTGGCAAGCATCGCGGCCCGCACCTCGGCCAGCTCGGCGCGTGCCCGTGCGAGCTGCGCATCGCGATGCAGCATGCGGGTGTCGAGCAGGTTCTCGACGCGCAGCAGCACTTCGATGGCGTCGAACGGCTTCGTGAGGAAGTCGCGCGCCCCCAGCTCCAACGCGCGATCGCGTGTCTCGATCGTCGCATCGGCCGTGAGCACCAGCACCGGGCGATACTCGCCGACGGGCGTATCGGCCACGAGATCGGCCAGGACGTCGAGGCCATGCCGGTGCGGCATGTGCAGGTCGAGCAGCACCAGGTCGGGCGCATGCTGCGTCATGAGCGCCGGTACCGTGCGCGGGTCGGTGGTGCCGATGACGCGTCGGTAGCCGTCGCTCTCGAGCAGTGCCTCGAGCAGCTCGACGTTGGCGCGCTCGTCGTCGACCACCAGCAGCGTGCAGTCGCGGAGGCGTGCGCGTCGGCCACTGGTGTCGAGTGGCGGCGCGGCGACCGTGCTCGTCGGGGGGGTGGTGAAGGGCAGGGTCATGTCACGCGGGCGTGGCGGGACGCGCACGACGCGCGTCGACGACGTGATCGACGACGCGCAGGAACTCGTCGACGTCGAGCGGCTTGGTGAGGTACGCATCGGCGCCGGCGGTGCGGAGCCGCTCCACGGAGGTCGCGGTGGCATCGGCGCTCACGATCACGACGGGCAGGTCGGCGGTGCGCGGGTCAGCGCGCAGGCGCCGCAGCACGGCCTCGCCGGACATGTCGGGCAGGTGCAGGTCGAGCAGCACGACATCGGGGCGATGTTCGCGGGCGAGCTCGACGCCCAACTGCCCCTGCAGCGCAGGCAGCGTGCGCCAGCCGGGGCGTGAGAGCAGGATCGTCTCGACCAGGCTGAGGTTCGCGAGATTGTCCTCGATGTAGAGCAGCGTGGCGGGGCGGAACGCCGTCGGAATCGCCACGTGCCCCACACCGCTGGCCAGCACGCTCATCGGGCTCTCGGCTGCGTCGAGGTCGACGCGGAACACGCTGCCCATCTCGTCGCTGTGCTCGAGGGCCAGCGTACCGCCCATCGCCTCGCACAGGCGCCGCGAGAGGGCGAGCCCGAGTCCCGTGCCCTCGACGTCGGTCTGCTCGGCACCGAGGCGCGCGAAGGGCGTGAACAGGTCGCCGACGCGCGCCTCCGGGATGCCGCGCCCGGTGTCTTCGACGCGCACGCAGAGTCGTCCGAGCTCGTTCCGCTCGGCCCGCAACCGCACCATGCCGCCAGGGCGATTGTACTTGATGGCGTTGCTGAGGAGGTTGAGCAGCACCTGCACCAGCCGCTGCCGATCGGCGTGCACGAAGGCATCGAGGGGCCACGCATCGCCGTGCAGGGTGACCGAACACTGCTGGGCCAGCGGTCGCACCAGGCCAAGGGCCTCGTCGAGCGCGGGCGCCAGCGCGACCGGCTCGAGGGAGAAGCGCTCGCGGCCGGCCTCGATGCGCGCGATCTCCAGCACTTCGTTGATGAGGTGCAGCAGGTGCCGGCCGGCCTTGGTGATGTGCTGCACCGACTTGGCCTGCTGCGGCGAGAGTTCGCCGCGGGCCAGCAGTTGCGCGAAGCCGAGGATGCTGTTCATCGGCGTGCGCAGCTCGTGGCTCATGCGGCTCAGGAATTCGCTCTTGGCGCGATTCGCGCGCTCGGCCTCTTCCTTGGCGCGGGCGAGTGCCTGCTCGGCCTGCCGCCGCCCGGTGATGTCACGGCCGAAGGCAATCACGCCCTCCGCGGGGGAGTCGGGGGAGAGCGTGCGGCCGACAGTCTCCATGTGCAGGTAGCGGCCGTCCTTGGTGCGGATGCGGAAGATGCTGGTGTGCGGCTGCCCGGGGTGCTCGGCGATCCAGTGCAGGTCGCGCATGGTGTGGGCGACGTCGTCCGGGTGCAGCATGTCGATGGGGCGCGTGCCGAGGATCTCCTCCGGCGCGTAGCCCAGCATGCGCATGGACGAGGGGCCCACATAGGTGAGCGCGCCGGTGACGTCGCAGGTCATCACGAAGTCGGAGGCGTTCTCGATGATCTGCCGCAGCCGCTCGTCGCGCTCGCGCAGCGCGACTTCGACTTCCACGCGGTCGGACACGTCGCGGCAGTTGGCGACGATGCCGTCATCGGCCGTGTCGTCGGCGATCGTGCGACCCACGTTGTCGAGCGTGCGCCAACTGCCGTCCTTGTGCCGGATGCGATAGCGCACGCTCAGTGTGCGTCCCGGATTCGCGACGATCTGGCCGAACACGTCCATGACGTGCGGCAGGTCGTCCGGGTGCACGAGGTCGGGGGGGCGCGTGCCCATCATCTCGCGCGTCGTGTACCCCAGCATGCGCTCGACCGACGAACTCACCGACGTGATGGCAGCGGTCGGATCGACGATCATGATGAAGTCCGACGAGTTCTCGATGAGGCGGCGGAAGTACGCCTCGCGCTCGCTCAGGGCGGCGCGGGCGCGGGCATGCTCGGCCACCTCCTGCTCGAGCGCGGCGTTGGTGGCGGCCAGTTCGGCGGTGCGCTCCTGCACGCGATGCTCGAGCGCCTCGTTGGCCTGCCGCAGCGCGCGCTCGGCGGCGACGCGATCGTTGATGTCGCGCGAGGTGGCGAGGAGGCGCTCGACCCCATTCACCTGCACGCGGCGGAGCCGGACCTCACCCCAGACGTCGTGCCCGTCGCGGTGGCGTCCGCGCCAGACGAAGCGCTGTGGCTCGCCGGCGGCGGCGCGCCGCACGAAGGCGAGCGCATCCTCGGGGCGGAACGGGGCCTCGTCCAGGCAGAGGCCGGTGAGTCCCATCGCCTTCTGTTCCTCCACCGAGTAGCCGTACATCTCGCACGCCGCCTGGTTGATCTCGAGGAAGGCGCCCGTGTCGAGGTCGTGCAGCCACATCGCGTCGGAGGCGTGCTCGAACAGCGTGCGGTAGCTCTCCTCGCTCGCGCGCAGCGCGGCCTCGGTGGCGCGACGCTCGGTGATGTCGAGCGTCGTGCCCAGCACCTTCACCACCTGACCACGATCGTCGACAATGGGGAGCCCGCGCGCCTGCATCAGCCGCACGGCGCCGTCCTTGCGGCGCGCCCTGAACTCGGTCGTCGCCAGTTCGCCGCGTTGCAGGGCAGCCATGCCCTCGGCGATGCGCGCGTGGTCCTCGGGCTCGAGCACGCGTGCGACCCATTCCGCGTGCGTCCTCGGCGCCTCGCTGTCGTCGAAGCCGTGGATGCGCTGCAACTCCCGCGACCAGCGCACCGCATCGGTCGCGATGTCGATCTCCCACGTGCCCAGTCCGGCGAGCTGCTCGATGAGGTCGACTTGCCGCTCGCGGTCGGCGCGCGCGCGCCGCTCCTCCTCGAGGGCCTGCCGGATCGACTCGGGCGCGTCAGGGAGCGCGGTCGGGGACGAGGTGGGGGACGGCGCCGGCGTGTCGGCGGAAACGGGAGGTGTGGACATGGCGGGAAAGGTCGCCGCTGGCGCGTGCCACGGCCCGGGTCGAATGACCCGGGGGATGACCCGGCGTGGGTCGCGGCGGTCGCTACCGGTCGCGGCCGTTGCTACCGGTAGCTACCGGTCGATGAGCGCGATCGTGCGCTCGATCTGCCCCGCATGCCGCTCGCCGTGCCGGAGCGCGATGAGGAAGGCGTCCCCGAAGTTCGGGCGCACCAGGGTAGAGAGCGGGGAGGTGAAGCGCAGCCGGGTCCAGTCGTGGGCGGCGGCGTCGGTCATGAGCGTGCGCACGGCCTCGTGTGTGGCGAGGAGCGCGTCGAGCACGTTGGCGCGGGGGGTCGGGCCGGGCTGGATGCGCCCGGGGGCCGGGAGCCGGAAGGTCATCTCCAGCGACTTGCGCAGCAGCCCGCCCATGAAGGTCGGGCGCCAGAGCCGTTCCCCCGCCGGCGGCACGGTCGCGCCCGCCCGGGTGAGCGCGGCGCGCATGGCGGTGAGGTACGCGTCGTTCGCCAGACAGCAGTGCTCGAGCACCTCACCGACGCTCCAGCCGCCGTCCGGGCGGCGCACGCTCCAGCGCGCCGCGGGGAGCGGCGTGGTGATGGCGCGCAGACGCTCGTCGAGCGCGGTGAGCCCCGTGCGCACTGTGCTGTCGACACCGCGCTGCGTGGAGGGGAGCGACATGCTCAGTGCCCCACCGCCATGCCGTCCTTGCGCGGATCGCTGCCCGCGACCCAGCCCTTGGCGAGCTTCACGATGGCCTGCGCGCCACCGAACTGCGTACGGCGCTCGTCGGTGAGCTCGTGTCCCATGGCCTTGAGCGCGTTGCGCACCCCGTCGCCCACCGGCGTCTCGATGGCCACCTGCACACCGCTCAGGTGCCGGAAGCGCGCCGCGTCGATGGCCTGCTGCACGTCCATGCCGAACACCAGCATGTTGAGCAGCACCTGCACATGCCCCTGCGCCTGCATCGCGCCGCCCATCACGCCGAAGCTCATGTACGGCTCGTCGCGCCCGTTCACCGTGCGCGTCACGAACGCCGGAATGAGCGTGTGGAACGGCCGCTTGCCGGGCGCGACGGTGTTGGGCAGCCCCGGCTCGAGCGTGAAGCCGGCGCCGCGATCGTGCAACGCAAAGCCGGTGCCCGGCACCACGATGCCGGAGCCGAACTCGTCGTAGATGGAGTTGATGAAGCTCACCATGTTGCCGTCCTTGTCGGCCGTGGTGAGATAGATCGTCTCGCTCGACGTGCGCAGCGGCCCCGGGTCGGTCCGCACCATCGCCTTGTTCACGTCGAGGTGACTGCGGCGCTCGCTGATGAACGCATCGTCGAGCATCCGCTCGGCGGGCATCGCGAGATGGTCGGCGTCGCCCACGAAGCGGGTGAGGTCGGCGTAGGCGAGCTTCTTGGCTTCGATGAGATGGTGCAGGTACGGCGCGCTGTTGTGTCCCATCGCCTTGAGATCATACGGCTCGAGGATGCGCAGCATCTCGAGCGCCGCCACGCCCTGGTTGTTGGGCGGCAGCTCCCACAGGCGATACCCCTGGAAGGGCACCGACATCGGCGTCACCCACGTCGGCTGGTTCTTCCGCAGGTCGTCGAGGGTGAGGAATCCGCCGAGCTTCTGCACGTGCGCGACGATCTGCTGGCCCATCGCGCCGCCGTAGAAGGTGCCGATACCCTGCGTGGCGATGGTCCGCAGCGTGCGCGCGTAGTCGGGGTTGCGGAACCATTCACCGGCCTTGGGTGAGCGACCGCCCGGCAGGAAGGTCGCGGTGGCCGCACTGTCGCGCTTGAGGAACGCCTCCTGCCCGACCCAGTCCTCGGCGATGATCGGCGTGAGCGGAAAGCCCTGCTCGGCATAGCGAATGGCGGGGGCCAGCGAGGCCGCGAGCGTGCGGGTGCCGTAGGTGCGCAGCAACGTTTGCCAGCCGGCCAGCGCGCCGGGCACGGTGATCGTCTCGACGCCGCGCGGAATCGAGCGGGTGCGCCCGCGCTTGAGCAGTTCGTCGCGCGTCATGCGCGCCCCCGCGCGCCCGCTCGCGTTGAGCGCGACCAGCTTCTTCTCCTTCGCGAGCCAGATGAGCGCGAACAGGTCGCCACCGATGCCCGTCATCATCGGCTCGGTCACGCTGAGCACCGCCGCGGCCGTGATGGCGGCGTCGACCGCGTTGCCGCCGGCCTGCAGCACGGCCACGCCCGCCGCCGACGCGAGCGGCTGGCTGGTGGCGACCATGCCGTTGGGGGCATACACCGGCGAGCGTCCCGCCATGGAGAGCGGGCGCGCCACCGGCGCGGGCGTCTGGGCCGCCAGCGATGCACTGGCGAGCGAGAGCAGCACCAGCGCCGTACCGGCGGGGCGCAGGCACGGGACACGTGGGGCGGGGACCACGGGCGGGACACGACGCAACATCACGAAGCTCCAGGCATCGGGAGGGGACACGGCGACCTGCGCCTCATTAGGATATCCCACCGCGGCGTCCTGCGCCGCGCCTGATACGCGCCGCGCTTGATGCTCGCCGCGCTTGATGCAGGCCGGCGCGACGCCGAACTTGGCGCATGGCACTCCCCCTGCTGTCGGCCCTCGTCGTGGCGGCCACCGCCGCCGACTCCAGCGCCTTTGTGCGCATCAATCAGGTGGGCTACCGCCTCGACGCCCCCAAGGTGGCGGTCGTTTGCGCGCTGCGCCCTGTCCGCCTCGGACGCTTCACCGTGGAAACCGAGCGGGGGCAGGTGCTGCTGGGGCCCAAGCGCGCGGAGCGCGATCGGCCGTTCGCGGCGTGCGTCGAGACCTGGCGCCTCGACTTCAGCGCCCTGCGCCGTCCGGCGCGTGTCCGGGTCCGGGTGCGCACCGCCGACGGGGCCACGATGTACGAGTCGCCCGTGTTCCCCGTGGGCGACGCGGTCTATCGCGGCCTCGCCGACACGCTCATGGGCTACATGCGCCAGCAGCGGTCGGGGTACAACCCGTTCCTCGGTGACACGGCGCACCGCTTCGACGCGCGCATCGTCGATCACCCCACGCGCACCGGCGAGGTCGCGCCGGTGCAGGGTGGGTGGGCCGATGCGGCCGACTACCTGCAGTACGTGACGACATCGGCAACGGCGACGTACCACCTGCTGGCCGCCTGGCGCGACGCGCCGAAGGCCTTCGCCGACCGACGGCGCGCCGACGGACACGCCGGCACCAACGGCGTCCCCGATGTGCTCGACGAGGCACGCCACGGCCTGACGTGGCTGCTGCGCATGTTCCCCGACGATCGCACGATGTTCAACCAGCTCGGCGACGATCGCGACCACGCCTTCTTCGACCTGCTCACGACCGACTCGTCCGACTACGGCTGGGGCAAGGGGCGTGAACGTCCGGTGTATCCGTGCACCGGGCAGCCGCAGGGCGTCGTGCGCGCGAAGAATCGCTCCACGGGTTATGCGTCCACGGCGGGCAAGTTCGCGGCGGCGTTCGCGCTGGGCGCCATGCAGTTTCGCACGCGCGACGCGGCGTTCGCCGACACGCTGGCGCGCAAGGCGCGGGCGGCCTTCGCGTTGGGGGAGGCGTTTCCCGGCGTGTGCCAGACGGCGCCGGGCAGCTCACCCTACTTCTACGAGGAGGCGAGCTGGCATGACGACATGGAACTGGGCGGGGCGCTGCTCTACCAGCTCACGGGCGACGCGCACTATCAGCGCGCCGCCCTCACGCATGCCGCCGCCGAACCGGTGACGCCCTGGATGGGTGCCGACACGGCGAGGCACTACGAGTGGTATCCGTGGCAGAATGCGGGGCACTACGAAACGGCCATGCGCGCGTCCGCCGCGCATCGCACGCGGCTCGCGACCATGTATCGGGAGGGCCTCACCCGCATCGCGGCCCGCGCGGGGAACGGTTTTCGCATCGGCGTGCCGTTCATCTGGTGCTCGAACAATCTGGTGGTCGCCACGGCCGTGCAGGCCGCACTGTACCGGCGCCTCACTGGCGACACGCGCTTCGCGACGCTCGAGCAGTCCGCCATCGACTGGCTCTTCGGCACGAATCCGTGGGGCACGTCCATGGTGATCGGTGTGCCGCGGCTGGGCGTGTGGCCGCGCGACCCGCACACGGAGCTGCCGCCATCGCTGCACGTGGGGCTCACGGGCGGCCTGGTGGACGGCCCGGTGTACCGCTCGATCTTCAGCAACCTGCGCGGCATCGCGCTGCACCATGCCGACGAGTATGCCGCGTTCAACACCGGCTTCGTCGTGTATCACGATGACCTGGGCGACTACGCGACCAACGAGCACATCATGGACGGCACGGCCGCTCTCGCGTACCTCCTGGCCCTGCAGCACCGCTGACGAGGCACGGGGGCCGTGGTCGCCAGCGGGACTGCCCCCCGCCCTCGCGGCGCTTAGCTTTCTCCGGATGTCGCTTCCCGTGGTCGATGACGCCGCGTTCGCGGCGGACGTCCTGACGGCACCGCTGCCGGTGCTGGTGGAATTCGGGGCCGCCTGGTGCCCGCCCTGCCGTGTCCTCGAGCCGGTGCTCGAGCAACTGGCCACGCGCTACGAGGGGCGGGTGCGCTTCCGCGCCGTCGACGCCGACGTGGCGCTCGAGACGGTCACGCGTTTCGGCGTGCGCAATCTGCCCACCGTGCTCCTCTTCGACCGTGGCCAGGTCGTGGAACGCGTCGCCGGTGCGCGCCCCGCTGCCGCCTACGAAGCGCTGCTCGATGCGCACCTGGCCTCTCGCGTGGCGGAGCTGGCGTCCCCGATCGTCTCGGCGCCGGTCGTCTCGGCGCCGAGCATGGCGGCGACCCCGCTTTGGGTCGATGCGCCCCCCGATGCGCGCGAGCGCGCGCAGGCGGCTGCGCTCGTCGCGAGCGACGAGCCGCTGCTCGTCTTCAAGCACAGCGACAGTTGCGTCATCTCCATCGCGGTCAAGCGCGAGTTCGACGCCTTTCTCGCGGCGCAGGTGAGCACGCCGGTCGCCACGCGGCTCGTGGTCGTGCAGCGTGAGCGCCGCCTCAGTGACGCGCTCGCCGAGGTGTTGCAGGTCCGGCACGAGTCGCCGCAGGCGCTCCTCGTGCAGCAGGGGCGCGTGCTCTGGCATGCGTCGCATCGCCGCATCACGGCGGACGCGCTGTCGCGGGTGGTGCACGCTGCGGGGCGCACGTCCGGCACTACCGCTACACCCACTGCTGCCCCCACCGCCGATTCCACTGCTGTTCCCGCCGCCGATTTCGTGGCCTGATCCCACCCCCCGTGCCCATGCCCAGCACCATCCTGCGCCACGCGCGCGTCATGTCGTCCCGCCGCGCCGGTCTCACCCTTGCCGCCCTGCTGCTCGCGTCAGTGCCGCACGCGATGGCCGCACAGGTCGCGTCCTCCGCAGCCTCCGCCCGCACCGCCGACGCACGGCCACCACGCGCCGTCCGCCGCGACATCCCCATCACGAACGCCATCCGTCGCGCGCTCGCGGCGGGCTCGCGGGATTCCAGTGGACGCCCCACCGCCAAGTACTGGCAACTGCGCACGGACTACAACATCGACGTCTCGCTCGACCCCGCGACACAGCGCCTCACCGGCAAGGCGCGCATCACGGTGCACAACGCGAGCCCGAATGCACTCCCCGATCTCGCGCTGCGTCTCGATCCGAACCACTTCCTGGGCAACGCGCCTCACGCGGCGACGTGGGTGCCCAGTGAAGTCACCGACGGCATGGTGCTGTCGCGCATGACGGTGAACGGCGCGCCGGTGAACATCGCCTCGAACCAGGCGCCCGCGTCGACCGGGGCCGAGGGCGCGCGCGCCATCCAGACCGCGCAGCAGCAACAGGCGCAGGGCGCGGGCGGCAACACGCTGCTGAGCGGCCGCAGCACGAACGCCCGTGTGCGCCTCGCGAGCCCCATCGCGCCGGGGGCGCGCGCGGTCATCGAGATCGACTGGTCGCACAAGTTGCCGGGCGGTCCCGGCACCGGCCACCGCATGACGCAGCGGTGGGCCGACACGCTCTTCCAGCCCACGCAGTGGTTCCCGCGCGTGGCCGTGTACGACGACCTGCGCGGCTGGGACACCGAGCTCTATCTCGGCCCGTCGGAGTTCTACAACAACTTCGGCACCTTCGACGTGAACATCGACGTGCCCGCCGGCTGGATCGTGAGCGGCACCGGCATCCTGCAGAACCCCGAGCAGGTGCTCACGGCCAAGGCGCGGGCGCAGCTCGCGAAGGTCACCGGTACCGACGACATCACCACCATCGTCGGTCCGGAGGAGGTGGGGCCGGGGCAGGCGACGGCGACGAGCCCCAGCGGCCGCCTCACCTGGCGCTTCCATGCGGACACAGTGAACGACTTCGCCTGGGCCACGGCCAGGAAGTACGTGTGGCAGGCGACACGCGCGAACATCCCGACCAAGGGCTACGTGCCGGTCCACATGCTGTACCTGCCGGGACGCGCCAACCTGTTCGCGCGCGCGGGACAGATCACGCGCCACGCCCTCGAGTTCTACTCCAAGCTCTGGTTCCCCTACCAGTTCCCGCAGCTCACGCTGCAGGACGGGCCGAGCGCCGGCATGGAGTACCCGATGGTCATCAACTCCAATCAGGGCGCCGCGGATCACGAGACCGGGCACCAGTGGTGGCCCATGGTCGTGAGCAACAACGAGACGTGGTACGGCTGGATGGACGAGGGCTTCAATCAGTACATGAACGTCCTCTCCGATGCCGATGCCGCCGGCAAGCCCGCCGTGTTCGATGGCCTCGGGCAGAGCTACGGCCGCACGAGCGGCAATGAAGCGGAGCCGCCGATGATGTGGAACGCCAACTACGGCGGTCCCGGCTTCTATGGCTTCACGACGTACAGCAAGACGCCGCTCATGCTCAGCATGCTCGGTGGTATCGTGGGTGACAGCGCCGTGCAGCGCGCGCAGCGCGAGTGGGCCACCGCGTGGATGTTCAAGCATCCGTCGCCGTGGGACTGGATGTTCTTCATGAACAAGGCGCTGGGGCGTGACCTGGGCTGGTTCTGGTACAGCTGGCTCTTCACCACGGAGAGCGTCGAGGGCCGCATCGCGTCGGTGAAGACCGCCGGGATCCGCACGAGCGTGGTGGTGGCGCAGGATGGCGGCATGCCCGCCCCCATCGTGCTCGAGGTGAAGTTCGCGGCCACCGGGGCCGCCATTCGCCCGATGAAGAACGCGGTGATGGTCGATGCGACCACGGCGCGCGTCACGGTGCCGGTTGACGTGTGGTTCGACGGGCGCCGCCAGCACACCGTCGATCTCATGTTCGGCGGCCGCGCCATCGAGCGCATCACGCTCGACCCCGACAAGCGCTTCCCCGATCGCGATCCGGCCGACAACGTCTGGCCGAAGCCGTAGCGCGTCGCGCGAGACGCGCTGCGCGAGGCGCGCTGCGCGAGACGCGTCACGCACGGTGCGGGGTGGGCGGCATCAGACGCCCGCCCACCCCCACACCGCGTCGAGAATGGCCGGGGGAATGCCGTGCCCGCCGTCGAACTCCTCGAAACGCACGGTGTACCCCGCCTGCCGCAGCGCCGGCACGATCACGCGACTCGTGCGCTCGATCGGCAGCACGGTGTCCTGCCGACCGTGGGACACGAAGTACTGCGATGCCCCCGCGCGCGGCGAGTCGCTGCGCGGCACGTAGCCGGGTGAACAGGCGGCGATGCGCGGAATCCAGTCGCCGTTCGCCGCGCCCAGACCCAACGCGTACGTCGCGCCGTCACTGAAGCCGAGCACGAGAATGCGGGCCGGGTCGATCGCCACGCGCTGAAAGGTGAACGCCAGTGCGCGGTCGATGAACGCGACGTCGTAGTCGTACTTGTACGTCATCACGTCCCACGTCAGCCCGCGCGCCCCGGGCGCGAGCAGCACGAAGCGGCGACTCTGAGCGATCGGCGTGAAGGTGGCCAGGCTCCAGGCGGCGCCCATCGTCGCGCCGTGCAGCACCACCACGAGAGGCGCGGGTGCCGTGAGGCCTGCCGGAACGACGAGGGCGCCGTCATTCGCGTTCCCCTCCGAGAGCGCGAAGGAGCCCGGGCCTGCGGGGGCGCCGGACGCGGCGCGCGGAGTCGACATGCCGGAGAGATACGATGGCTCGACGGCGCCGGCAAACGCGCGGCGACGATCGGCGAGCACCCCGGCGCCTCCCGCACGCTACGGGACGCGCAGGCGCGGACGACCGAGCCGCGGCGACGTCACGGGACGGGCACCGCACACGGCGCGACTCAAGTCCCTCCCCGGCGTGCCCGATACCGTACCTCCAGCGACGTGGGTCCACCCATTTCGGCCCGCCGACGACGACGTCGGCGTCTTGCAGTGTCCTCCCCTCTCGTGATCGCCGTGTCGGCTTTTCGATTCGCCTCTCTGAGTGCGCGGCTTCGCGCCGTCGCCATGCTCGGTGCCGCCGGCATCCTCGCCGTGGCCGTTGCCGCGCATTTCTCGCTTCGCCTCGCGCACGACGCGACGATTGGCCTGGTCGCCATCAACGACGCGCAGCGGCATCAGATGGACAGCGACATGATGCACGATGCCATGCGGGGCGACGTCATCGGCGGACTCCTCGCGGCCGACCGCAAGGACACCGCCGGCGTGAACGGGGCGCGCACCGACCTCGCCGACCACTCGGCGCGCTTCCTGGCCTCGCTCGACAAGGCCGAGGCGATCGTCACCGACTCGGCCATCCGGACCTCCCTGCCGGCACTGCGTGCGCAGGTTCAGGGCTATTCGAAGGCGGCGGCCACGGTACTCAATGCCGCGTTTGGTGACTCGACGACGCGCAATGCCGCGTACGCATCGTTCCTTGGCCAGTTCGACGCCGTGGAAGTCGGCATGGAGCAGTTCGGCGATCGCATCCAGGCGCTGAGTGGCAGCACCCAGGCCGCGACGGCGTCGCAGTTCACCCGCGCGATGTGGCTCATCTGGAGCTGCTTCGCGCTGTTCTTCCTGGCGAGCCTCACCTATGCGTGGTTCGTGGCGCGCGCGCTCGGCCGTCGCATGACCGGCGTGACCACCCAGGTGGAGGCGCTGCGCACGTTCGGCGTGGAGGGCGTGCGCCGTGCGCTGTCCGCCCTGGCGCGCGGAGAAGTGCTCGCGCTGGAGAAGAAGACCTTGCCGCGCCTCGCGGACACGTCGTCCGACGAGTTGGCCGCCGTGGCGCGCGCCGTCGACCAGATGGCCGATGAGTGCGACGCCTCGTTCGCCTCGTGTGTCGCGGCACAGCAGGCGGTCACGCACACCGTCGGAGAGATCGAGCGCCTCGCCGCGGAGGCCAGCATCGGGGTCCTCGACGCCCGCGCCGATCGCACCGCCGTGAAGGGCCGCTATGCCGAGGTGCTGGCCGGCGTCGAAGGCATTCTCGACACCGTGTCCGCGCCGCTCATCGAGGCGCGCCGCGTTCTCGAACGGGTGGCCGAGCGCGACCTCGAGGCGGCCATGACGGGGGAGTTCGCCGGCGAATACGCCCGGGTGCAGGTCGCGCTCAATCATGCGGTCCGCACGCTTGCCAACACCGTGGGCCAGGTGCGCGCGGCGGCCATCGAAGTCGACCATGCGGCCGAGCAGCTATCCGAGGGGGCCCAACAGTTGTCGGAGGGTGCCTCCTCGCAGGCCGCCAGTTCCGAGGAGATCAGCGCCTCGCTCACCGAACTCGCGTCGATCGCGGCGCAGGCGGTGCAGCGCGCCACGGACGCCACCGCCAGCGCGCGGCAGGCCCGCGAGAGCGTGGAGCGGGGCAGTACGGCCATGGAGGCGCTGAATGGCGACATGGAGCGCATCAAGCAGAGCGCCGACGCCACGCAGCGCATTGTGAAGACGATCGACGAGATCGCCTTTCAGACCAACCTGCTGGCGCTCAACGCGGCCGTCGAAGCGGCGCGCGCCGGCGACGCGGGGCGCGGCTTCGCCGTGGTGGCCGAAGAGGTGCGCGCCCTCGCCATTCGCTCGGCGGCGGCGGCGCGCCAGACGGCCGAACTCATCGAGGACGAGATCCGCAACGTCAATGGTGGCGTCGCACGGGAGCAACTGGTGCGTGAGCAGCTCACGGCCGCGCGCGATCATGTCGAGCAGGTGACCGTGGCCGTCGAGCTGATCGCCCAGGGCGTCCGCCAGCAGTCCACGGGCCTCGAGGAGATCGGCCGCGGTGTCGGGCTGATGAGCCAGGTGACCCAGCAGGTCGCGTCGAGCGCCGAGGAATCGGCCGCGGCGAGCGAGGAACTGCTGGGACAGGCCTCGCACCTCACGGCGGTGGTGAAGGGCTTCAAGACCCGGAACCGTGACACGCGCGTCGACGATCGGCACAGTCTGCAGGCCCGGCGACGCAGCGCCGCCTGACCCGCGTGGTCGGAACGGCGCCGCGCGCTGCGGCCTCAGCGGGTCCAGCGAAAGCTGGTGACCGTTCGAAATCTGAGGCCAGCGGGCGTGCCACGTGCCGTCTGGTTCTCCACTGAGGTCTCGACACGCAGGGGCAGCAGGGTGGCAGCGTCCACCACCGTCTCGTGCCGCGTCACCGGTACGGGCAGGGGCATCGTGTCGAGCATGGCGTCCAGTTGGGCATCGATCGCGTCGGCGGTCACGCCGCTGCCTCCGGCCATCGACGCGGTCATCTCCCGCATCGACTCGCGCATGGCGGCACGCAGCGCAGCGGGAGGAGTCCAGATGCGGCTGTCGAAGCGCCAGCAGGTCCCTGACCCTCCCGGACACGCCGTCACACCGCGGTAGTGAATCATGCGGTGGAGAGGGAGCGTGCCTGCGCCACCCAGCGGGTTGAGCTGGACCGTCTGCTCGGTGAGGGAGTCCCCCGGTGACCACGCGCGCGCCGTGAATCCCACGACCAGCGATTCCCAGGTGGTACGGGCCGCGGCGCTCAAGCGGGCAACGCCGAGGGTGGCGCGCGTGCGGTCGACCGTGCGCTGGACGACCTGCTGCAGCATCGGCGAGGAGGCGCCACCCGTCCGCGCCGTCAGGCTCTGCTCGAGGATCGCCACCACCGAGTCGGCGCGCCGCCGTACCGCGAGGGTGTCGTCGAGGCGCACGAAGGCGCCCGTCCGCCGCACGATGATGACCGACGACGACATGCCGTTCACGAGGGCGCGCATCGGGTCGTCTGACGCCGCGGGCGCCAGAGGGCGTGTCACCGTCGTGAGGCGCAGCCCGTCCGGGTGCGCCGCGATGACGTAGGTGCCTTCCATCCGCTGTGGCACGGTGGCGGCCGCCGCGGCGGGGAGGCCCTCCAGCGCGACCGGCTCATGGACCGTCTGGGCCGACGCGCCCGCGGGCCAGGCGAACACCGGTTGGATGCGCTGCGCGCGGGCCGAGGAGGCCGCGAACGCGAGCAGACAGAGGCAAGCGGGGACGATTCCGGCGCGACGCAGTGGAGAGGGCATTGGGAAGGGATGTGAAGGACTGTGCAGGAAACGCATGGTGCGTGTGAGCCATACGACTGCTCCCGCACCGTCGCATATTAGCGTATGCGCCGTCCCGCCACCTTTGCCGCCCTGGCCGTGCTCGTGCCGGGCGTCCTCGCGGCCCAACCCCGGCCGACGACCCGCACCTTTCCGGTGGATACCGCCTCCATCGCGACGGTGCATGCGGCGCTCCGCGCCCGTACGCTCACCTGCCGCGCGCTGGTGACGCAGTACCTCGCACGCATCGAGGCGATGGACAAGCGTGGGCCGGCCATCAACGCGATCATCGTCACCAATCCGCAGGCGCTCGCCACCGCCGACTCGCTCGACCGGCGCTTCGCGCAGGGCGGGCTGGTCGGCCCGCTGCACTGCATTCCGATGATCGTGAAGGACAACTTCGAGACCGCCGACCTGCAAACGACCGGCGGATCGCTGGCGCTCGAAGGATGGCGTCCCGCGCAGGACGCGACGATGGTGCGCCTGGTACGCGCGGCCGGCGCCATCGTGCTGGCCAAGAGCAACCTGGCCGAGTGGGCGTTCACGCCCTACGAGACGGTGAGCTCGATCCTGCCGGGCTACACGCGCAATCCGTACGCGCTCGACCGGGTCACCGCCGGGTCGAGCGGCGGCACGGCCGCCGCCGTGGCGCTCGGCTTCGGCACCGTGGGCCTCGGCACCGATACCGGCAACTCCATTCGTGGGCCGTCGGCGCATCAGGCGCTCGTGGGCATCCGCAGCACCATGGGGCTCACCTCGCGCGCCGGCGTGGTGCCGCTCAACGCGACGGCCGACATCGCGGGGCCCATGGCGCGCAGCGTGGCCGATGCCGCGCGGGTGTTCGATGTGGTCGCGCACAGTGATCCGGCGGACACGGTCACCGCACTGGCCGACACGCGCCGCGCCGCGCGGTACACCGATGCGCTCGTGCGCGGAGGCCTGCGCGGCGCCCGCATCGGTGTGTTGCGGCAGGCGTACGAGCGCGCGACGCTCGACCCGGAAGTGCGTGCCGTGTTCGATCGCGCCGTGGCCGACCTGCGCGCGGCCGGTGCGACGATCCTCGACACCGTGCGCGTCGATTCGCTCGAGGCGATCCAGCGCCGCCAGCAGGGGGGCTGCAATCGCTTCAAGTTCGACCTCGAGCGGTATCTCGGGTCCCGCACGCCCACGCCGCCGGTGCGCACCATCGACGAGATCCTGCGCAGCCGCCGCTTCCATCCCACCGTCGAGCAGCGCCTGCGCGACGCGGCGCAGGCCACCGAACCACCGGAAAGTGCGCTCGGCTGCCGCAGCCGCGAAGGGGTGCGCGCGGCACTGCGCACGGCCGTCACACAGCTCATGGACTCGCTGCAGCTCGACGCGCTGGTGTATCCCACTTGGAGCAATCCGCCGCGGCTCATCGGCGACCTCAACACGCCCCACGGCGACAACAGCCAGCTCTTCTCGCCCACCACCGGCTTCCCGGCCATCACTGTGCCCATGGGATACACCCGCGACGGACGCCTCCCCGCCGGCCTGCAGTTCTTCGGACGCGCGTGGAGCGAGGAGCGCCTGCTGCGCCTCGCCTACGACTACGAGCAGCGCACGCATCACTGGCGGGCGCCGCGGTGGCCGTGAACGCCCCCATCCTGGGCACGTGCGCCATTGGGGCGAGCGCGGGCGGACTCGAGGCCCTCGAGCAATTCTTCACCAACGCGGACTCCACGTCGGGCATCGCGTGGGTCGTCGTGCAGCATCTCTCGCCCGACCACAAGTCCCTCATGGTCGAGCTGCTGCGTCGCCACACCAGCCTGCGCGTCGTGCGCGCCGAAGATGGCATGCGGCTCGCGCCCGACACCGTCTACCTCAACCCGCCCAAGACCAACCTGACGTTCGACGATGGCGTGTTGCGCCTCGCCGATCAGCCGCCCGGGGGCGGGCTGCACCTGCCCATCGACAGCTGCTTCGCCTCACTGGCGCAGGACCGCGGGGAGAGCGCCGTGGGCGTGATCCTCTCGGGCACCGGCAGCGACGGGACACGCGGTGCGCGTGAGCTCAAGGCCGAAGGCGGACTCGTGCTCGCGCAGGACCCGCAGGAGGCGCAGTTCGACGGCATGCCCCGCAGTGTCATCGCCACGGGGCTCGCCGACCAGGTGCTCCCGGTCGCGCAGATGCCCAGCACGATCGAGCAGTTCTTCCAGCGACGCGGCGGGGCGCGCACCAGCACGCCGTCGGAGCAGCTCGCCGGCACGGTCCAGCAGGTGCAGCGCATCCTTGGCATGCTGCGCGACCGGCTGGGTACCGACTTTGCCGGCTACAAGCCCAACACCATCGTCCGGCGCATCGAGCGGCGTGTGCTCATGCACCCAGCACATGGCTGGGACGACTATGTGCAGCTCCTCGAGCACTCGCGCAGCGAGCTCGCCGCGCTGCACCGCGACCTGCTCATCAACGTCACGCGCTTCTTCCGCGACGAGGAGCTGTTCCGGCTCCTGCAGGCCAAGGTCATGCCGACCCTCGTCGACACGCCGGCCGACACGGAGCTGCGGGTCTGGGTGCCCGCCTGCTCCACGGGCGAGGAGGCGTACTCGCTCGTCATCCTGCTGCTCGAGGCCATGGAGGCGAAGGGGATCGCGCGGAACCTGCGCGTCTTCGCGACCGACCTCGATCACGAGGCCGTCGAGTTCGCGGCCGCCGGACGCTACGGCGATTCCATCGCCGCCGATGTGCACCCCGACCGGCTCGCGCGCTTCTTCGTGGCGGATGGCGATGGCTATCGCGTGTCGCGGGCCGTGCGTGACAAGGTCATCTTCGCACGACACAACCTGCTCAAGGATCCGCCGCTCACGCGCATGGATCTGGTGTCGTGCCGCAACATGCTCATCTACCTCGGCGTCGACCTGCAGCGACGCGTGATCGCCCTGCTCGCGTATGCGCTGCGCGAACGTGGCACGCTGGTGCTGGGCGCGAGCGAATCGGTGGGCCCGCTCGCGCCGATGTTCGAGGTCATCGACGCGAAGTGGAAGGTGTACCAGACGCTGCACACCGGCCGCAGCTCGCTGGTCGAGGCGCTGCCCATGCGCGGACGCCGCTCGCCGGTGCAACTCCACGCCACCGACACGCTGTTCACCGCACGCGGCGGCACGGGCCGTGGCGGCGACGCGGAGCTGCTCGATCGCGTGTGTCAGGAGTTCGCGGACCTCCAGCAACTGCGCTGTGTCGTGCTCGACCCGGAAGGGCAGCTGCTGCACACCTTCGGCGACCTGTCCGGCTTGCTGCGCGTCCCCACCGGGCGCTCGACGCTCGAGGTGTTCCGCCTGCTGCCGCGGCCGGTGGCCAGCGCGCTCCGCACCGTGCTGGCGCGGGTGGCCAAGGAACAGCGGGAGGTCGTGTTCGAGGGCATCGACATTGGCGGCGACGAACCCCCGCTCGCGTTGCACGTGCGTCCCATCGAACTGGGCCCGGAGCGGGCGCGCGCGGTCGTCGTCTACTTCCGCACCGGCGTGCCCGCCGAGGCGAGTGTCGGCGTGGAGACGCTCCGTGCGGGCGAGGGCATGGGGGTCCGCCTGGCCCTGCTCGAGCAGGAACTGCAGTCGACCCGCGAGAACCTGCAGGCCACGATCGAGGAGCTCGAGACGTCGAACGAGGAGCTGCAGGCCACGAACGAGGAGCTGCTGGCCTCCAACGAGGAACTGCAGAGTACGAACGAGGAGTTGCAGTCGGTCAACGAGGAGCTGCAGACCGTCAACGCCGAGTATCAGGAGAAGATCTCGGAGCTGGTGAGCCTCAACCACGACATCGAGAACCTGCTGCGCACCACGGGTGTGGGCATCCTCTTCGTCGACCAGGCGCTGCGCATCCGCAAGTTCACCGATGCGGCCTCACGCCTCCTCGATGCGATGCCGCAGGACATCGGGCGTCCGCTCGAGCACCTTGCCGCCAAGGTGCCGGGTGTCGATCTCGTGGGGATGTGTCGCCGCGTGCTGGTCGGGATGGGCCCCGAGTCGCACGACCTGGTCGCCAGTGATCGCGCCGCCCTGCATGTGCGCGTGCTGCCGTACCTCACCGGCGACGCGGGGGTGCACGGCGTCATCGTCAGCGTCATCGATGTGACGGCGGTCAAGCAGGGCGAGGCGCGGCTCCAGGAAATCCTCGACTCGATACCCTCGTCGATCGCCATCCTGGGCACCGATGGCACCATCGTGCAGACCAACGCCGAGTGGGCGCGCTTCGCGAACGCCAACGACGCGCCCTCGGCCGTCGCGGCCGGGGTGGGGCTCAACTACGTCATGGTGTGCATGGCGGCCCCCAACGATGCGCTGGCGCAACGCGTGGGGAAGGGGCTGCGTGAAGTGCTCGACGGCAAGCGTGATCACTTCAGCGTGCAGTACCCGTGCCACTCGCCCACGCAGCAGCGGTGGTTCCACCTGCAAGCGACGCCGCTGTCCGGTACGCCGCCGCAGGGCGCCCTCGTGCAGCACGTCGACGTCACGTCCACCATGCTCCGCCTCGAGCGCCTGTCGCAATGGGCCGAGCAGGTGCACGCGATGGGCATCGAGGGACTGCCGGAGGTGCAGGGCTAGCGCCGCCGCCGCGCGCTCACGACGAGTAGTACGCGGCGTTCTCCTCGACGTAGCCCTTGGTGAGATCGCAGCCATAGGCCACCGCCGTCGCGTCGCCGACGCCCAGCGCGACCTCGATCTCCACGACCTCGCGCGAGAGGGTCTCGCGCACCACCGCGTCGTCGAACGCCAGCCGTTCGCCGCGCTGCACCACCTGCACACCGTTGATCCACGCATCGGTGGCGGCGGGCCGGATGGTGCAGTCGAAGCACTTGCCCACGGCCATCAGCAGCCGGCCGACATTCGGGTCGGCGCCGTGCACCATGGTCTTCACCAGCGGCGAGTTCACGATCGACTTGGCCACCACGCGCGCCTCCCGGTCATCGCGTGCGCCGCGCACCGTCACCCGCAGCAGGTGCTCGGCGCCCTCGCCGTCCCGCGCGAGCGTCTCGGTCATGCGCGTGCACCCCGCGCGCAGCACTGCGAGGAAGTCGGCCTCGGACACCGCACCGGCAAGCCCGTTCGCCAGAATCGCGCAGGTGTCGGACGTGCTCGTGTCCGTGTCCACCGACAGCATGTTGAAGCTCGGCGCCACCGCCGCGCGCAGCAGGCGGTCGAGGGTCGGCGCGTCGAACGCGGCGTCGGTGAAGATGTAGGCCAGCATCGTGGCCATGTTCGGCTCGATCATCCCCGACCCCTTGGCGACCCACGTGATCGTGGCGCCGCCCACACTCGCCGACAGCGCCTTGGGGTGCGTGTCGGTGGTCATGATACCTTCCGCGCCGACGAGCGGGTCGTCCTGCAGGTCGCCCTGCATGCCCACCACCCCGCGCTCGATCTTCTCGATGGGCAGCGGCACGCCGATCACGCCGGTGGAGCTCACGAGCACGCGGTCGGGTGAGGTGCCCAGTTCAGCCGCAGCGGCCGCCGCCATGCGACGGGCGTTCGCCACGCCCGCTGCCCCCGTGGCCACATTGCTCACCTTGCTGTTGGCAATGATGGCGCGCAGCGTGCCGCCGACACCGGGCGGCACCGTCTCACGCCCGAGCACCACCGGGGCGCCGGGAAAGTGGTTGCGGGTGAACACCGCCGCGGCCGCAGCATCCACCTCGCTCGCGAACAGCGTGAGGTCGCGTGCGCTGGGCTTGAGCCCGACGTTGCGGCTGGCACAGCGGAATCCGCGCGGAAAGCGCGGTGCGGCGTGGAACGTCACGTCGGAAGTGGTGGAGTCGGGCATGCGCGAAAGCTGAACGCGTCCCGGGGGCCTTCACAAGACGCGGGACGCGCCGCCCGGCGGTTACGTTCCGACACCCGCCCGTTGCCACCGGTCTCGCCTCATGCGCCTCCCTGCTCGCACGTCGCTCGCCCTCGCCGCGCTCGTCGCTTCGGCGCCCGCGGTCATCGGTTCATTCGCGGCCCTGCCGCTCTCGGCGCAGGCGTCGCCGCGACTGGCCGCGCGCCCGGCGCCGCGCGCAGTGGCCGACACGTCCATCTTCGCGCCGCTGTCGCTCCCCGCGCCCAACGAATATCGCGGCGCGAGTGGCGCACCCGGGCCGCGCTACTGGCAGAACCGCGCCGACTACGTGCTGCGCGCCACGCTCGACACCGCCGCGCAGACCGTCGAGGGCGCCCTCACGCTGCGCTACACCAACCGGTCGCCCGACACGCTGCGATTCGTCTGGCTGCACACGGAGCAGAACGCCTTCCGCAGTGGGTCGCTCAACACGCTCGTGTTCGAGGAGGACGGCCGGTTCGGTGGTGGCGGCTTCCGCGGCGGCTACACCATCGCCACGGTGCAGCAGGTCGTCGGCACGCCAGGTGCGCCGCGTCGCGTCGACCTCGCACGGCGTGACCAGGAGACGCTCATGGCGGTCGACCTGGCGGAGCCGCTCGCGCCCGGACGCACCGCCACGCTCGAACTGGCGTGGCGCTTCCGCGTGCCGGAGCACGGGGCCGACCGCATGGGACGCGATGGGGCGCTCTACGAGATCGCGCAGTGGTATCCGCGGGTGGCCGTCTACGACGATGTGCGCGGCTGGAACATCGAGCCCTACCTCGGGCAGGGTGAGTTCTACCTCGACTATGGTGACATCGACCTCGCGGTGACGGTGCCCGCCGGGTACATCGTGGCGGCCACCGGTGCGCTGCAGAATGCGGCGGAGGTCCTCACCGTTGTGCAGCGTGCACGGCTGGCGGCCGCCGCGCGCAGCGACACCGTCGTGCGCGTCATCACCGCCGAGGAGTTGGAGCGTGGCACGGCACGGCCACGGCAGGCTGGCATGCTCACCTGGCGCTTCCGCGCGAAGAACGTACGCGACGCTGTTTGGGCCGCGTCGCCCGACTATCAGTGGGATGCGACGAGTTGGAAGGGCATCATGGCGTACGCGTACTACCGCCCCAGTGCCGCCGCCCACTGGCACGATGCCGCCGACCAGTCGCGCATGTCCATCATGGAGTACTCCGAGCGGTGGTTCCCGTACCCCTGGCCACACATCTCGGCCGTGGAGGGCCCCATCAGCGGCATGGAGTACCCGATGATCGCGATGGAGAACCGCAGTGCCGATGTGTACGACCTGTTCAACGTGGTCACGCACGAGATCGGGCACATGTGGTTTCCGATGATCGTCGGCAGCAACGAGCGCCAGTACATGTGGCAGGACGAGGGCTTCAACACGTTCATCAACACGTTCGCGGAAGGGCGCCGATACCCCGAGCGTGGCGACCAGATGGCGCGCGCCGCCGAGGAACGCCGGCTGGTCGAGCAGGTGATGATGGCCAGCATGGATGGCCCCGTCGACATCCCGCCCGATCGCATCGCGCCCGACATGCTCGGGGTCACGGCCTATGTGAAGCCCAGCGTCGGGCTGCAACTGCTGCGGCAGGAGGTGCTCGGCGAAGCCGCCTTCGATGCCGCGTTCAAGGCGTACACGGCGCGCTGGGCGTACCGGCATCCCACGCCCGCCGACTTCTATCGCACCATGGAGAACGTCGCGGGGCGCCGCCTCGATTGGTTCTGGCGCGGCTGGTTCGTGGAGAATGCGCGGTTCGATCAGGCGGTGGACTCGGTCGCCGTCGAGACCCGTGGGGACACCGCGGCCGTCACCATCGCCTTCGGCAATCGCGAGCGGGGGGTGCTCCCCATTCGCGCGCGCCTGACCTTCAGCGACGGCACCACGCAGGAACTGCGCTACCCGGCCGAGGTGTGGAGCACCAACAGCCGCCGCTACGAGCGCCAGTTCCGGTTCGTCGGCAAGCGGCTGATGTCCGTCGAGCTCGACCCGGACCACCGCCTGGTTGACGTGGATCGCCGCAACAACGTCTGGGGACAACGGCCGCCTCGGTCCTGACTGGCCCCCCGAGTACGTCGGCGCCTTAAGGCTGCCTTAGCAGTAGATGTCCCGGAGGTACGAAAGGCGATACGAATAGACAGATTGCGGGGCTATGACGTTAGAAAACAGGGATTACATGGTGAGTCGTACATATGTCGACAATGGGAAAGATTTCGTACCATAGGAGTGCAGTTCGGGTACCCCAGGCCCCTTCAGCGCTCTTCCTGTGCCGTCGCAACCCACGCTCCGCCCCTTCGACGTCGCCGTCGCCCTGCGTCTCGTGCTCGTGCCCGAAGATCGCTACGAACCGATGGCGATCGCGCTCGCTACCAGCACCAGCGCCGTGCACCGCTCCGTCGCGCGGCTCCAGCACGCGGGCATTTGCGGGCCGGGTTCACGCACGGTCACGAAGGACTCCCTCGGCGAGTTCCTCGTGCATGGCGTGCGCTACGCCTTTCCGCCCGTGCACGGGCCTGAGCGCATCGGCATTCCGACGGCCTGCGCTCACCCCGAGCTCGCGAGCGCCGTCGGAGACGCGGCCAGCGTGCGGCCGCTCGTGTGGCCGATGGATGGCGGCCCGATGCGCGCTGAGACCCTGGTGCCCCTCTTCAATGGCGTGACCAAGGTCGCGACGCGTGACGCGCGTCTGCATCACCTGCTCGCCTGCGTCGACGCCCTGCGCGTGGGTACCCATCACGAGCGCAGCGTGGCCGAGTCGCAGTTGCGTCATCACCTCGAGGGGCGCGCGCGGGTCGCCTGAGCGGTCGTCTGCCCGTGCCCGCGTCGCCCCCCGTGCGCGGGAGCGCCGTGCGCGGCTACCGCGTCACCCAGGCCGCGTAGCCGCCGGCCAGGTTCACCACGTCTCGCCGCCCCTGCGCGGCGAGCAGGCTGGCCGCGATGGACGAACGCCCGCCGCCCTGACACTGCAGCACCACGAGTCCGTCGGGGATCTCCCCGGCACGCTCCGGCAGGCTGCCAAGCGGGATGTGCATCGCGCCGTCAATGTGGCCGGCGTCCCACTCCGTCTTGCCCCGCACATCGACGATCGTGACGGTGCCGTGGGCCGCAAGCTGCGCGGGAGTCCACTGCGTGATGCTCCGCGGCGCCGGTTCGGCCGCCAGCACATCGGCCGCCCGCGCCCACCCTCGGATGTCGTCGAAGCCGATGTGCGCCAGCTCCTCGCGCGCCCGCGTCGCCTGCGCGGCGTCCACGGCCACGAACACCAGGGGCGTCTCCACCGCCAGCAGGGATCCCACGTACGTGCTGAAGCTCTTGGACAGCGGCACCGAGAGGGTACCCGGTACGAAGCGCGCCGCGTACTCCGCCGCCGGTCGCAGGTCGATGCGCACGACCCCCGCGGGCTGCGAGCGCACCGTCGCCGCGTCGAGCTGCGTGAGCGGCCCTCGCGAGCCCAGGACGCGCGGCCCGTCGCGGTTGATGCGCTTCATCGACGCGAAGTAACGGGGCGGCTCCGGCTGGCCGTCGAGCACCGCCTCGACGAACGCCGCCTCGTCGGTCATCGCCACACCCCAGTTCGCGCGCTTCTCGTAGCCGACCGTGCTCGACGGGACGGCGCCGAGCGCCTTGCCGCACGCCGACCCGGCACCGTGTCCCGGCCACACCTGCAGGTGGTCGGGGAGCGCGCGGAAGCGCGCGAGTGAGGCGAACAGCGTGCGGGCGCCCGCTTCCATCGTGTTGGCCACCTTGGCGGCCCGCTCGAGCAGGTCGGGACGCCCGACATCACCCACGAAGACGAAGTCGCCGGTCAGGATGCCCATCGGCCCGGCACCGCGCGGCGTGTCGGTCACGATGAACGACAGATGCTCCGGCGTGTGTCCGGGGGAGTGCATCACGTCGAGGTGGATGTTGCCCACGACGATGCGGTCGCCATCACGCACCAGCGTCGCACCATCCTGCGCGGCGTAGCCGTACTGCCAGTCCTGGCCACCTTCCGCGGAGAGAAAGAGTTGCGCCCCCGTCGCGGCGTGCAGCTCGCGCGCACCCGAGACGAAGTCGGCGTGAATATGCGTTTCGGTGATGTGCGTGATGCGAAGTCCCTCGGCGCGCGCCACGTCGAGATAGGGCTGCGGGTCGCGCAGCGGATCGACGACGATCGCGTCCCCGGTGGCCTGACACCCGATGACATAACTGGCCTGGGCGAGTGCCTGGTCGTACAACTGCCGGAAGAACACAGAGCCTCCTGCGGGTGGGTCGAGCGGTTGGTCACAATAAAGTTGCAATGAAGTCCGCCGCAGTGACAGCGATGCCGATGCCGCTATGCCGCGTGGCGCGTCAGCGTCATACCATGGAAGCCATGTCCTCCACATCACCGCGTCCGAAATCGACGCTCGCGCTCGACCGCTTTGCGGCGACGCAGCGGCCGCTCGGCGCGCCCGAACCGCGACGCGGTGGGCGCCCCGAGACGCCGTCGGTGATGGGTGTGGGACGCACCGGCGCCGGCGGACGGGCGCCGGAGTCGACGCGCCTCGCGCCAAGCCTCCCCATGCGCACGCGCCCGGCACCGGCGGCGGCCACCGCGACGCCATGGGTCACCACCGTGAAGGGCGCGGCGCGTCAGGCGGCCGATGAGCCGCTACCCCCTCGCCGGGTCGCCAGCGACCAGCGCCATGAAGCCGAGCGCAAGGATCGCGTGATCGTCACCAGCCTCATCGTAGCGTGCATCCTGCTCCTGCTTGCGATGGGCACGCTGCGGGTCCGCAGTTCCATGCGCGATGGCGCGAGCGAGAAGGCGTTGGGCGCGACCTTCGGCGTCGTGCATACGCGGCAGGGACAGTTCCGACTCCTGAACCGTCGTTTCGCGACATGGCGTGAGCTCGAGTCGAGCGGGGCGCGTCTCGGTCCGCGACAGCGGGTCGTGGCCAGCAATGCCTCGGCGTCGCACTGGTTCCTGTCGGTCGAGGACACGGGCACCGGCATCACCTGCTCACGCACCGGCGAGCTGTTCGACGAGGGCCCGGCCGCGCGGCGTCCGAGCTGCACCGCCTCACGGCGCTAGGTGTCGCGACCGCTCGCGTACGCTGGCGCACGCTGGCGAACGCGGTGACGACAGGCTACATCGGAGCGTGCCGAACATTCGCGCTCTCCTGCTTGCGTCGACCGTCCTGACGGCGGTCGCCATCACACCCGCCGCGCCGCTCGCCGCGCAGTCGGGCACGGCCTCCGATTCTGCCCGCGCCGACAGCGTCGCCAGCGCCCAGGCGCTGGGTGCGGTGCGCGTCACGGTCACGCGGGACGCCGCCCGCTCGCCCTTCGAGCTCCCCTTCGCGATCAGCACGGCGCCACTCGCGTCGCGGCCCGCACAACGTCGCATCGGCGTGGGCGACCTGCTGTTCGGTGTGCCGGGCGCGCAGGTGCAGGACCGCGCCAATCCATCGCAGGACCCGCGCGTGACGGTGCGAGGCTTCGGCGCGCGATCGGCGTTCGGGGTGCGAGGAGTGCGCATGGTGCGCGACGGGGTGCCGCTCTCGCTCCCCGACGGTCAGACGCCGCTCGACTGGCTCGATCTGGAGACGGTCGACCGCGTGGATGTCGTGCGGGGAACGGCCGCCGCACTCTATGGCAACGCCGCGGGGGGTGTGGTCGAGCTGCGCTCGGTGGCACCAGCCGCGACGCCGGCCGCGGCGCAACTGCGCCTGTGGGACGGCGGCGGATTGCAGCGCGCCAACGTGCTCGCCTCAGGCACCGTGGCGCCGGCGCTCGGTGCGCTCGCCACGCCGCAATGGCTCGCGTCGTTCACGCGCACCCGCGGCGATGGCCCGCGCACCTGGTCGCGATTCGATGCGTCGAGTGCGTTCCTGCGCCTGCGCGCCGTGGTGAAGGGCACGCAACTGGAGGTGCAGGGCACCCACTACGACGCGCCCCGCGCCGAGAATCCCGGGGCACTCACCGCGGCCGAACTGGCGCGGGATCCGCGTCTCCCTGATTCGCTCAACATCACGCGACGCTCACGCAAGGCGGTCACGCAGTCCCAGGTGGCGCTGATCGCGGAGCGTGCCGTCGGTGCGGGCGTCATACGCGGCTCGCTCTTCACCGGCGCGCGCACGCTCGACAACCCGCTGCCGTTTGCCATCGTGGCCGTCGACCGTCGCGTGGTGGGCGGCGGGGTGCATGGGGCGTGGCGCACCACGGTGCTGCCGTGGCCGCTCCGCCTGAGCACGGGCCTCGATGCGCAGCGGCAGGGCGACGATCGGTTCAACTACGAGAACTGCGCCGATGTCGCGCCCACGGTGCCGGTGAGTGCGCGGTGTCCGGTGGCGGGGCGGGAGCGTGGCGCCGTGCGCCTCGACCAGCGTGAAGAGCTGTCGGGCGTGGGCGTCTATGCGCGCGCCGAGGTCGAGGCGCCGCATGGCGTGTTCCTGAGTGCAGCACTGCGTCGTGACCAGGTGGCCTTCCGCGTGCGCGATCACTTCATCGCCACCGGCAACCCCGACGACTCCGGCGAGCGCACGTTGCGCGCGACGAGCCCGCTGGCCGGGCTCACGTGGCGCCTGCGCCCCACCTGGTCGTGGTACGCGAATGTGGCGACGGCCTTCGAGACGCCCACCATCACCGAGCTCACCAACCAGGAGTCGGGCGCGGCCGGGCTCAATGCCACGCTCGAACCGCAGCGTACCCGCACCACCGAGCTCGGCACGCAGGCCCTTGTCGCCGGACGCGTGCGCGTCGATGCGGCGCTCTTCCGCGCGACGGTGCTCGACGAACTCGTCGGCTTCGATGTACCGGGACAGGCGGGGCGTCGCGCGTTCCGCAACGCCGGGCGCACGTCGCGCCGTGGCGTCGAGGCGGGGCTGCGCGCGGAGTGGACGCACCTGTCCGCAGGCGCGTCGTACACGTGGGCGCGCTACCGCTTCGACCAGTACAGCGTCGGCACGACCTCGTTTGCGGGCAAGCCCATTCCCGGCATCCCGGCCGAGGCGCTCCAGGCGTTCGCGACGGCGCGCGGTGGTCCGCTGTGGAGCACGCTCGAAGTGAGTGCGGCGTCGCGGGTGAGCGCCAACGATGCCGCCACCGTGTTTGCGTCGGGGTGGGCCGCCTGGACGTGGCGCACCGGCTTTGCCGCGCAGTCGCTCCGCGGCGCGCGGCTCGGCGGTCTCCGCGCCGAGCCCGTGCTCTCCATCGAGAATCTGTTCGACCGCCGCTACGCCCCGTCGGTGGTCATCAACGCCACGCGCGGTCGCTACTTCGAACCCGGGCTGCCGCGCCGGGTGTCGCTGGTGATGAAGCTGAGTTACGAGTGAGCGTGCGCGTGCCGCGTAACGCGGCACGCTGCACGCGGCACGCGACACGCGGCATCACTCAGTGCACGCGTAGCAGGACGGGCAGGCGCGCGTACATGCCGCGCGGGTCGTTCCAGTGCGCCAGCGTGGCGAACTCGCGCACCAGGTCGCCGGCCAGTGAGCCCAGGGGGCCGGTGCCCGTGAGTTGCTCAGCCACCGCCCGCATCTGCGACGTGAGCGGCGCCGGCTTGCGTTCGATCATCTCGGTCAGGCGCTCGAACGCGCTCTTCGTGCGCGGGTATTCGCGCACGTCGTAGCTGCCGGTGAGCGACGCCAGCTTCGCCGCGCTCTGCACGGCCGCCTCGAGGTCGCCGAGCGAATCGACGAGCCCGAGGCGCAGGGCGGCCTGACCCGACCAGACGCGCCCTTCGGCAATGGCGGCCACCGAGTCGCGCGACAGCTTGCGCGAGGTCGCCACCCGCGCGAGGAAGGCGTCGTACACGGCGTCGGTCCCGCGTTGCAGGACCGCCAACTCGGCGGCGGTGCGGGGACGCGCGATGGTGAGCAGGTCGGCGTAGCGACCCGTCTTCACCGTGTCGAAGGTCACGCCGTGCGTGTTCGCGAGCCGCTGGATGTTGGGCACCAGCGAGAAGACGCCGATCGAGCCCGTGAGGGTGTTCGGCTCGGCGAAGACGCGACGTCCGGCGGTGCTGATCCAATAGCCCCCGCTGGCCGCCAGGCTGCCCATCGAGACCACGAGCGGCTTCTGCGCGTTGAGCAGCGACAGCTCGCGGTGGATGGCCTCGGAGGCGATGGCGCTGCCACCGGGACTGTTCACGCGCAGCACCACCGCCTTCACGCTCCCCTGCGCGCGCAGCCTGCGCAGCTCGCGGGCCAGCGCGTCACCGCCGATGAGCCCCTCACCCCCCTCCCCGTCGACGATGTCCCCTTCGGCGTAGACGATCGCGACGGACTGTCGCGCCGTGAAGATGCGCGCGCGCGCCGCCGCCAGCGGTGCGTAGGCTTCGAGCGAGACCTGCGGAATGGCCTGGCTACCGGTGGAGTCGGCGCTGGCCACGGCGACGCTGTCCGGTGCGCCGATCGTGTCGCGCGCCGCGGCCGTTCCGCCGGCAAGTCGGCGCAGGTCGTCGAGGACCTCGTCGTAGTACGCGATGCGGTCGATGAGCCCTGCAGCCTTCGCGTCAGCGGGCAGGAACCAGCCGGTCGCGTCCACGACGGTCTGCAACTGGGTGGTGTCGATGCGCCGCGTCGCGGCGATGCCCCGCCGCATCTCACTCCACAGGTCACCGAGGTACGACTGCACCTGCAGGCGATTCTCGGGGCTCATGTCCGCGCGGGTGTACGGCTCGACCGCCGCCTTGAAGCGCCCCACGCGGCTCACCTGCACGCCAATGCCGAGCTTCTCGAACAGCCCGCTCAGGAACACCTGCTCCGAGGCCAGGCCCGGGAGCAGCAGCGCGCCGAAGGGATCGAGCGACACGACGTCAGCCGCCGACGCCACGTAGTAGGTGCGCGCGTCGGGGTTCACGAGCCAGGCATGCACCGGCTTCTTCGACGTGGCGCGGAACTGCACCAGCGCACCGCGCAACTCGCGCAGCGCCGCAAAGCCTGACGTCACGCCGTCACCGCCCACGGTGCCCCGCAGCAGGATGCCGCTGATGCGCTCATCGTCGGCCGCGCCGCGAATGGCCTGGATGGCGGCGCGCAGCGACAGGCTCGTCTCACCCCCTGCGAACAACTGCTCGACGCGCGAGGTGGGGGTGGCGGGCGCCGGACGGTCGGACAGCGGCTGGTCGAGGTCGACCACCAGCACCGACCCGCTGCGCACGTCGACCGTCGTGGTCTCCCCGGCCGACGCGGCCAGTGCTCCCAGGACGAGGAAGAAGAGCACGACACACAAGGCCACGGTGACGAGATTGGCGGCCAGCGCCGCGAAGAATTGCTTCATGAGGCTCCCGGGAACGGAAACGGGGACGTCGCGATCGGGATGACGCCGAAAGCTAGTGGGCGGGGTGGCGGCGCTGCCGCCGCGGTCGCGGGCGCCCCGGTCCCACCCTTCAAAACATGACGTTCGCGTCGCGTCTGGTCTTGCCCCGCACCCACCCACGCCCCAGCTTGGAGGGGTACCCCGTTGGCCCGCCCACCGCCCACCGGCCCCGCCCATGCCCAGCTTCAAGGCCCCGCTCGACGACATCCGGTACCTCCTGCACGAGGTCCACGACATCGGCCAGCTCGCCGCGCTCCCCGGCTACGAGGACGCGACCCCCGAGATGATCGACGAGGTCCTCAAGGGCGGCGCGAGCTTCTGCGAGGATGTGCTCTTCCCGCTCAACCAGAGCGGCGACGCCGAGGGCGTGCACCTCGAGCAGGGCGCCGTGCGCACGCCGGCCGGCTTCAAGGAGGCGTACGCGCGCTACGCGGCCGACGGGTGGACGGCGGTGAGTGCCGATGCGCGCTATGGCGGGCAGGGGCTCCCCGAGATGGTGCGCTTCGTCATGGAGGAGATGCTCTGCTCGGCCAATCTCTCCTTCAGCATGTACCCGGGGCTGTCGCACGGCGCCTACAGCGCGCTCATGAGTCACGGCAGCGACGAACTCAAGGACCGCTTCCTCCCCAAGCTCATCGACGGCACGTGGGGCGGCACGATGTGCCTCACCGAAGCGCACGCCGGCACCGATCTCGGCATCCTGCGTACGCGCGCCGAACCGGCGGGTGACGGCGCCTATCGCATCACAGGGCAGAAGATCTTCATCTCGGCCGGCGAGCACGACCTCACCGAGAACATCGTGCACCTGGTGCTCGCGAAGCTCCCCGATGCGCCGGCCGGCACCAAGGGCATCTCGCTGTTCCTCGTGCCCAAGTACCTCCCCACGGAGGAGGGCACACCGGGGACACGCAACGGCGTCACCTGCGGCAGCGTCGAGCACAAGATGGGCATCAAGGCCTCGGCCACCTGCGTCCTGGACTTCGACAACGCCATGGGCTGGATGGTCGGCGAGCCGCACAAGGGCATGCGCGCGATGTTCGTCATGATGAATGGCGCGCGCCTCGCGGTGGGGCTGCAGGGGCTCGGGCTGAGCGAGGTCGCGTACCAGAACGCGTTGGCCTACGCCAAGGAACGCCTGCAGGGGCGTGCGCTCACGGGCCCCAAGAACCCCGACGGCCCCGCCGATCCCATTCTCGTGCACGCCGACGTGCGCAAGGGCCTGTTGCGCATCAAGGCACTCAACGAGGGGATGCGCGCGCTCGCCTACTGGGTGGGCATCCAGATCGACGTCGCGCACAAGCACCCGGACGCCACCGTGCGCGAGGCCGCCGACGACATGGTCGCGCTCATGACGCCGGTCATCAAGGCGTTCCTCACCGACAAGGGGTTCGACAACACCAACATCGCGCTGCAGACGCTGGGCGGGCACGGCTACATCAAGGAGTACGGCCTCGAGCAGTACGTGCGCGATGCCCGCATTGCGCAGATCTACGAAGGCACCAACGCGGTGCAGGCGCTCGATCTCGTGGGACGCAAGCTGCCCATGGAAGGTGGACGCCTGGTGCGCCGCTTCTTCGAACGCGTGAAGGCCGATGTCGACACGGCCGCGGCCATCGACGACCTCGCCGACTTTGCCAAGGCGCTCGGCGCGAGCCTCTACCAGCTGCAGAAGGCCACGATGCTGCTGGCCGAGCGTGGCTTCGCGAATCCGGACGAAGTGGGTGCGGCCGCCACGGAGTACCTGCACCTGATGGGCTATGTGGCCGTGGGGTGGCAGTGGTTGCGCATGGCGACGGTATCGCGGCAGCACCTGGCCGACGGGCACGGGGACCGTCGCTTTCACGAGGCCAAGCTCAAGACGGCGCGCTTCTACTTCACCCGCCTGTTGCCCGAGGCCGGCACACTCCTGACGGCCATTCAGGCGGGCGCGGGCGCCATCATGGCGCTGGACGCGAGCGAGTTCTGACGCGACCCTCGCGCGCGGGTACGCAGGGATGAAAGATGGGGCGAGCCGTGATGCTCGCCCCATTTTCGTGGGATGAGCCATTCTTAATGGTCTGCGGAGCGAGATTGCTTGGCATGCGCGCTAAACTCGGCGCGCGAAATGCCGATCCCCAAAGGGACCTCTTTCCCCACCCATGATTTTCAAGAAGCTCTCCTCAGAGTTCCGCCCCGTGCCCGAGCGAGGACGTTCGGGCAGCGCGGACAGCTCCCCGCAGACACCGGAAGCACCCGCGGGACCCACTTCGACCGTTGCCACGGCTGTGAATCACGCTGCCGACCAGAGCCTCGGCCTCGTCCTGGACGCCATCGGCGGCGTCCTGACGGCACTGTCGCGCTACCCACTCGACCTGCCGGATCGCCCTGCGGCCGACACCGCGCGGGAGTTCTCGCGGTGGCAGCGGCACGCGACGTTGGGCTATCCGCTCGAGGAGACCGGCGACCAGTCGTCGGCCCCGATCCCCGAGCGCGACTGGGACGGTGTCGTGCGCGCGGTGACCGAACAACGCCGCACCGAACACAAGTACGTCGACGCCTCCATCACCGAGCTGCGTGACGCGCTGTGGGCGTGTGTCGAGACGGTGCACAACGCGGTCAAGGTCGATCACACCGCCGACTCGACGGCCGACGTGCAGATGGAGCGCGCGAAGACGGCGCTCAAGCGCATGCAGACCGGCTCCATCAAGCAGGAAGTGCTGGGGGCCGTCCTCTCCATCGAGAGCGCGCTGCAGTCGCGCCGCGAGCAGCAGCAGGAGCAGTACGTCACGCTGGCGTCCAAGCTCGATCGTCTCGGACGGCAGCTCGAGGAGGCCCGCCGCGAAAGCACGACGGACGCGCTCACGGGGCTCGGCAATCGCAAGCTGTTCGACATGACCGCGCCGCGCGCGATCCAGATGTTCTCGCTGTCGCGGCAGCCCGTCGTGCTGCTCATGATCGACCTCGACAAGCTCAAGCTCGTCAACGACATGTACGGGCATCAGTCGGGCGACCAGGCCATCGTCAACCTCTCGCGCGCGCTGTCCAAGGTGTTCCTGCGGCAGTCCGACGTGCTCTGCCGCCTGGGTGGCGACGAGTTCGCGGTCATCCTGTACAACACCGATTGGAAGATGGCGCAGACGCTGGGCCGTCGACTGCAGGAGCAGCTCGCGGCGTTGCCCGCGCCGCATCCGGCCATGGAATTCTCGGTGGGCGCCTCCGTGGGTGTGGCGCAGCTCGAGTTCCACGAGGAACTCGAGGAGTGGGTGGCGCGCGCCGACAAGGCCCTCTACAAGGCGAAGCAGAACGGGCGCGAGCGCGTCTGTGTGGCCGAGGGGCTGACGCCGCTCACCTGAGGCTGTCGGAGGGGGAATCGCGCCGCGCGGCTCAGGACGGAGCTCGCGCGGCGCGCAGTGCGTTCAGGATGACCGCCACGTCGATCGCTTCCTGCGCGAGCGCGCCGGCGACGGGCGTGAGGTAGCCCGCCGCGGCGATCACCATACCCACCATCGACAGGCCCAGCCCGACGCCGATGGACTGCCGCGCAATGCGGAGCGCGCGTCGCCCGATGCGCACGGCCTCGGGAATGCGTGATGGATCGTCGATGAGGAGCACGACGTCCGCCGCCTCGGCCACCACGCCGCCGCCATGGCCGGCGAGCGCCACGCCCACCGTCGCTGTCGAGAGGGCCGGCGCGTCGTTCGTGCCGTCGCCCACCATGAGCACACGGCGTCCCGCCGTCTCGAGTGCGCGGACACGCGTCACCTTGTCTTCGGCGCGCAGGTCGCCGGCCCAGTGATCGATACCCACCGCGCGCGCCGTGACTTCGACATTGCTCGCCTTGTCCCCCGACAGCAGCCACGACTGGGTGAATCCCAGGGCGTGCAACTCGGCGAACATCGGCGCGAGTTCGGGACGCAACACATCGGCGAAGTCGATGCGTCCGACCGCGCCGGCCGAGGTGGCGATGTAGGCACGCAGCCCCGTGTCCTGATCGTCGAGCCCATCGAGTGCGTCCTGCACGGCGGGCGCGTCAACGAAGGTCTCCCGAACGAAGGCCAGCGCGCCAACTGCGACCAGGAGATCGCCGACCATTCCCGTGACGCCGCGACCAGGGGTTTCGCGATGCGCGCGGGCCAGCGGCATCCGCACGCCCCGCGCTTCGGCCTCGTGCACGACGACGCGGGCAAGCAGGTGCCCCGACCCCTGCTCGACCGCCGCCGCGAGCGCGAGCAGTGTGTCCGCATCGGCCGCGACTCCCGTGGACGACGGCACGACCACCGCCTCGATACGCGGCTGCCCCACCGTGAGCGTGCCGGTCTTGTCGAACACCGCCGTGTCGACGCGCGACAGCGCTTCGAGCGCGCCACCATTGCGCACGATGATGGCGCGTCGTGCCGCGCGGTTGATGCCGCCGATGATGGCCACCGGCGCCGCCAGGATGAGCGGACAGGGGGTCGCGACCACGAGCACCGCGAGCACGCGCGACCAATCGTGCGACACGAACCACGCCGCCGCACACGCGATGAGCGTGAGGGGCGTGAACCAGACGGCCCACCGGTCGGCCGTGCGCTGCAACGGGCTCTTGGACGCCTGCGCCGAGCGGACCAGGTCGACGATCCGCGCATACTGACTCTCGCGGGACAGTCGTGTCGCACGAATCGTGAGCGCGCCGTCGTGGTTGACGCTCCCGGACATGACCGTGGTGCCTTCTCCTGCACGCACGGGCAATGGCTCACCTGTGAGGCGGGAGGTGTCGAGATGGGAGTGTCCGGCGGTGACGATACCGTCGCAGGGCACCAGTTCACCGGGGCGCACCAGCAGGCTGTCGCCTGGGACGATCGCCTCGACGTCGATGTCGCGGACCGTGTCGCCCTCGATGCGGTGGGCGGTGTGCGGAGCGTCGGCCTCCAACGCCTCGACCGCGTCCGACGCGCGCGCGACGGCGTAGGCGTCCAGCGCTTCGCCGCCGGTCTGCATGAGCACCACGACGAGACCGGCCAGCGGCTGGTCCAGCAGCAGGGCGCCGACGATGGCCAGCATCGCGACGACGTCGGCGGCGAACTCGCCGCGCAACAGGCCGCGGGTGGTCCGCCACACCACGGGTACGCCAGTGACGACGAGCCCGGTGAGCCAGATACCCTCACGCCAGCCGTTGCCCACCATGGCAGGTGAAAGCAGTGCGCCGACCACGCCAAACGCGAGCGCAGCCATGGGGAGCGGCGAGGTCGCGAGCGTACGCAGCAGGGACGGACGGCGTGTGGGCATGAAGATCGTGCGAGAAGAGAACACGGGCTGGTGCGGCGGGATGCGGCAAAGATTCCCATTCCACATATTGGGGGGTCCCCTCCCGAGCACCCATGTCCAATTTGCACTCCCACGCGGCCCTGGCAGCCATCGTGGATATCGCCGCCGATGCGATCATTGCGCTCGACGACGCGTTTCACGTGGTCCGCTTCAACCGCGGGGCGGAACAGATATTCGGCTGGACAGAAAGCGAGATGCTGGGGCATCCACTCGATCGGTTGCTCCCCATGGCGTCGCGCGCGGTGCATCGCGGACACATGCGCACCTTCGCCGAGGGCTCGTTCGACGCGCGGCGCATGGCCGATCGCCGACAGATCGCCGGGATGCGCAAGAATGGCGAGCAGTTCCCTGCCGAGGCGTCGATCGCGCGCGTGACGCTCGATGGTGAGCGCACGTTCATGGTCACGCTCCGCGATGTCAGCGAGCGCCGACGCGCGGAGGATCGTCAGAAGCTACTCGCCACGGCCGGCTGGGTGTTGGCGGCTTCGCTCGATGTCGAGTCGACCATGGCCACGATCGCCGAGCTGCCGGTGCCACTGCTTGGCGAGTGGAGCCTGCTCGAGCTGCTCACGCCCGACGGCACGATCCGTCGCGCTGCGGCCACGCATGCCGATGCGTTGCGGCACGAAGACGTGGCTGGGCTGGTCTCGCGCGCCGCAGAGCCGATCGCCGAGGATCCCGCGCCGTACAGCGCGGGACGCGTGGCGCATGAGGCCGAGGCGCAGCGCGTCACCGAGGTGAGTGGGTGGCTGTCCGCCAACTTTCCCGATGCCGCCGCGCGCGCGCGCGTGGAGTCGCTGGGCGCGAGTGCCGTGCTGGTGGTGCCGCTTCGCGCCGGCGGTCGTGCCATCGGGGCACTGCACCTCGTCCGCACGAAGCCCGGCGCGCGCCATCAGCCTGAAGAGGTGCAGGTCGCCGACCAGTTTGCCGGACTCGCGGCGCTCGCCCTCGAGAATGCGCGCCTGTATCAGGAAACGCGCCGTGCCGTCCGCGAGCGCGACGAGATGCTCGCCATCGTGTCGCACGACCTGCGCAACCCGGTGAACGCGATCGTCATGCTCACGGGGGCCGTGCTGTCACGTGACCCGACCGTGGCGCACCTGGATGAGGTCCCGTCGGCCCTGATCACGCGCGATGAGGTCGAGGCGGTGCGCTCGGCGGCGCGTCAGGCCGATGGCCTCATCCAGGACCTGCAGGACGTGAGTCGCATCTCGGCGGGGCGCCTGCGTGTCGATCGGCGTCGGCTGCCGCTGTGCGACCTGCTCAAGGAAGTGGCGGACATGTTCGAGCCGGTCATGGACCACGCCGGACTGCGCTTCACGCGGGACATCGCGCTCGACACCGTCGTGCTGGCCGATCGTGGACGACTGACGCAGGTGTTTTCCAACCTGCTCGCCAACGCCGCGCGCTTCACGCCGCGCGGGGGCGTCGTGCGTTTCGCGTCGGCGCTGCGCGAGGGCACGGTGCGCATTGTGGTGCACGACACGGGCCCCGGTGTGGCCCCGGAGGATGTGCCACGTCTCTTCGAGCGTTACTGGCAGGCGCCGCGCCTGCTGCGCTCGGGCTCCGGACTCGGACTGTTCATCGCGAAGGGCATCGTCGAGGCCCATGGCGGCGATATCGGCGTGGACAGCGAGCCGGGGGAGGGGAGTGCGTTTTGGGTCGAGCTGCCGTGCTGACGGCAAACTACGGCAGCGCAACGACGGGAGCAGGAGCAGCGGAAGCGGGAGCGGCGGCGCAACGGGACCCACGGCAACAACGGCAGCAACGGCAGCAACGGCAGCAACGGCAGCAACGGCTGCGGCAGCCGTAGTTGCCGTCGTCCCGCCGCCATCGCTCCCGCCCCTCCCGCTCCCGTCGTTCCGCTCCCGCGGTACCCAGAAAACGCGAACGGCCAACCCAGAGGATTGGCCGTTCGCGTTTTCCGAGCGCGTAGCGCTCGCAAAGGTCAGTGCTTCGCGGGCGCGGCGGCGGACTCACCAGCCGGTGCAGCCGCCGGAGCAGCCGCCGGCGTCGCATGCTCACCGCCCGCGGCCGGGGCGTGTTCACCACCGGCGGGCGCGGCGTGGCCGCCGGCATCACGGTCGTGGTAGACCTGCACGTTCATCGGGTCGCGCGGATGACGATACGTGTTCTTGTGAATCGTCCACGCGGAGAAGCCCAGCGCTGCGGTGAACACGACGGTGATCAGCGCGGCACCCCAGCCCAGTTTGTTCGGATCGTACGACGATGAAGCGCTCATGTGGCCCCGACGGGAGGAACGACCGGAAGCTCCGGTATGGACGGGTGTCCCCGGGTTCCGGGGACAGACGGACGGGAAGCTAGCGGGCCCCTGCCTATTCTTCCACCCTCGGCCCGGTGCTGCGGCCGCCCAGCAGCCGCGCCGGCACGATGGACTCGCTGCCGAAGCGCTCCCGGATTCGGTCGAGGGCCGCGGTGAGGGCCTCGTCGCGCGGGCCGTCGGAGGGTGGCGCGGTCTCGCCGCCCATGGCGCCCGGAGCGGGCGCCGACCGCCCCGACGCCGAATCCGGGGTCGCCCCAGCAGCGCGCGGCGCACCGGGGCCGTCCTCGAAGAGGGCAAGCTGCCTGGCGCGAGGCAGCCGCCCCGGGCCGTCCTCGGCATCGAAATGGCTGAGCGCAATGCCGAGGAGTCGCGCCTTCGTGCGACGCTTGTCGCGCAACTGTGCCAGCAGCGGCCGCGCCGCATTCACCACCGCGCGTTCGGAGGCGATGCCGCGGGGCAGGGTGCGCTGCGCCGACCGCGTACGGAAGTCGGCGTCACGCAACTTCACGGTCACCGTGCGCGCGCGCAGCGCCTGTTTGCGCAGGTCGGCCGACACGCGGACCGCCAGCCGCAGCAGCTCGCGCTCGAGCGTGTCATCGTCGCCGATGTCGCGGCCGAAGGTCTCCTCGCGACTCACCTGCTTCTGCCGCTCGCGCGCCACCACGATGCTGTCGTCGAGCCCGCGCACCTTGCGATACAGCCACGCGCCCGCGCGCGCGCCGAGGCGCGTGGTGAGGGCGATTTCGCTCCAGGCCTGCGCGTCACGCACGTCGACGAGCCCCAACTGCGTGAGGCGTTCTGCGAAGCGCGGCCCCACCATGGGAATGTCGGCCAGGCGGAAGTCGGCGAGAAAGGCCGCCTCCTGACCGTCGGGCACACAGCACACGCCGTTGGCGGTCGTACCCGGCTTCGGCTTGGCTCGCTCGACGGCCATCTTCGCCACCAGGCGCGTCGTGCCCCCGCCGATGGACACGTTGAGCCCCGTCTCGGCGCGCACCGCGTCGCGAATGCGATGCGCGGTGACGTCGAGCGGCTCGTGGCCGTACAGCGCCTCCGTGCCCGCGAGATCGCAGTACCACTCGTCGATGCTCGACGCCTGCACGACCGGTGCGAAGCGGGTCAGCACGGCCTGGATGTCCTTGCTGCGGCGGCTGCAGGCCCCGCGTGGCACCGGCACACACATCGCCTGCGGACAGAGCTTGAGCGCCTGCGCGATGGACATGGCGGACCGCACGCCGTACGCCCGACACTCGTACGACGCGCTGCACACGACCCCGCGCGAGCCCGGTCGTCCGCCGACGATGAGCAGGGTGGCCCGACCCGCGCCCTCGGGGTCTTCCTGCCGGGCGACCGCCACGAAGAAGGCGTCCGCATCGACCAGCAGGATGCGTCGCGGCGGGCTCGCGGCGGCCGGTTCGTGCGGGGCAGGGGACGGGGGCGTGGACGCAGGCATGGGCGCCCTCGTAACGTAGCCGGATGCCCCGACCGTCGAGATGCCGGTGACGCCGGCCATCCTGCTCGCCCGCAAGCACGGCGTGCCGCATCGCGTGCTCAGCTACACGCACGACCCCCACGCAATCTCCTACGGCCTCGAGGCGGCTGAACTGCTGGGCCTCGCGCCGGCGCAGGTGTTCAAGACGCTCGTCGCCGACGTCGAGGGTGTCGGCCTGGCCTGTGCCGTGGTGCCGGTCGACCGGCAGCTCGACCTCAAGGCGCTGGCCGACGCACTGGGCGGTCGCAAGGCGGCCATGGCGCTCCCCGCCGCCGCGGAGCGCGCCACGGGCTACATCGTGGGCGGCATCAGCCCGCTCGCGCAGAAGAAGGCGCTGCCCGTGGTCGTGGATGTGTCGGCGACAGGCTACGACGAGGTGTTCGTGAGCGCGGGTCGTCGCGGACTGGAGATCGCGCTGGCGCCGGCCGCCCTGCAACTGCTCACCCGCGCCACCTTCGCGGCGATCGCGCGCTGAGGCGGTCCGCTGAGGCGGTCCGCTGAGGCGGTCCGCTGAGGCGGTCCGCTGAGGCGGTCCGCTGAGGCGGTCCGCCGTGCGTGCGGATCAGACCGCGCGCGGACCCTCGTGCAACACGGGCTCGTACCACTTGTTCGACTCGCGCCCGCGGGCTTCGACAGCCCAGCGCGTCTCCACGGCATGCCCACGCACGCCGAACACCTCGTCGAAGAGATGCACGACGATGCAGACGTGGTTGGGCACGATGCGGACCTGCTCGCCCAGGCGCGGACGCCAGCGCGTCCGCGAGAGATCGAGAATGCCGTGCTCCTCGGACATGCGGCTGACCACGACCTCGGGGTGCTCGAGCAACGCGCCGTAGCCGTCGCCGTCGGCGCGCAGCGGCTCACGCCCCAACGCCTTCGTACCCGCGTCGATGACCGCCTGCCCCTTCACGGACACGCTCACGACCGTGGCCAGCACCGTGAGTGCGCAATCGTCCCAGTCACAGGCGCCGATGAGCGCCGTGGTGCGGTCGTTGTAGACGTATGTGCCGGGACGCACTTCGGTCACACCCGGCACCTCGTGCATGCGCCACGCGGCGGGCGTGGAGCCGCCGCTCACCACCGCCGGCGCGTGTCCCGCCTGCGTGAGGGCGTCGAGGTACGGCGCGAGGTCGCGACCGAGCTGCTGCAGCGCGGCGTCCTGCTCTCCCACCGCCTCGCGAATGTGCCCCGGATAGAACTGCACGCCCGCGAAACGGAGCACACTGCTGCGCGCCGCATGCTCGGCGATCTGCACGGCGCGCTCGGGGGTGGCCACGCCGACGCGGTGCATGCCGAGGTCGACCTCGACGAGCACGTCGAAGGTGCGTCGTCCGAGTTTGGCGGCCACCGCCAGCGCATCAAGGGCGGCGGGGTCGTCGGCGGCGACGGCCACGCGCACATGCTGCGGAAGTCGGGCCAGCCGCTCGAGGCGTGCGGCGCCCACCGGCGGATACGCCACGAGCAGGTCGTTGCACACTTCGGCCATGACCTCGGCCTCGCGCAGGGTCGCGCAGGTGAGGCCCACCGCGCCCAGCCGCAGTTGCTCGGCGGCGATGCGTGTGGCCTTGTGGGTCTTCACATGGGGACGCAATCGGAGGCCGTGCAGGGTGGCGTACGCCGCCATGCGGTCCAGATTGTGGGCGAGGCGATCGAGATCGACGATCGGTACCGGGGTCTCGAGTTGTTCGAGAAAGGTCGCCACTGCCCACCACCTCCAGCCTGCCTGAGAATGTCCGACGCCACGCACGACGATCGCCACTGGACGCCGGTGGTGCTGCCCGACCTGCCGCCGCCTGCGGGAGCCTACTCCCCGGGCGTGCGCACCGCAAACCTGATGTTCGTCTCCGGGCAGGTGCCCCGCGATCCGGCCACACGGGAGCTCGTCGGCACGACGATCGAGGAGCAGACGCGCGCGACGCTGGCCAACCTCGAGCGCGTGCTCCGCACCGGCGGCGCGACGCTGCGCGATGTCGTGAGTGTCACCGTGTACCTCGCCGACGAGAACGACTGGGGCGCCTTCGACACGGTCTATCGCACCGTGTTCTCGCCGCCCTACCCGACGCGCGCCGTGGTCGGCGCCTCGCTGCGCGGCATCCTCGTCGAGATCTCGGCCATCGCCGCCCTGCCGGGCTGACGGCGCGCCGTGTCGACAGACGCGACATCCGCGCCGCCCGCACCGTCGCGCGCACCACTCGTGGCGGTGTGGGCCGTCGACAGCGCCCTGCGGGCGCAGCTCGTACGCCTCGCGCGGGAGGCGGGCTTCGTGGTCCGCGCCAGTGGTCGCGCGGCGGAGCATGCGAAGGCCATGGCCGATGGCGCAGTGCGCCTGGTCGTGACCGTGGGCTCGCCACCGCTGCCCGTGCCGGACGCGGTGCCCACGGAGGTGGTGTCCCGCGCCGACGACGACACCGCCGCGCGACTCGCCGCGCGCTATCGCGCGCTGACGACGTCGTGAGTCGGCGCCTTACCCCAGCGTGAGCGCGTAGCCCTCGCCACGCACGGTGCGGATGTCCACGCTGCTGCCCACGTCGCGGAGACGCTTGCGCAGCTGCGCGACATGCACGTCGACGACATTCGAACCGGGATCGATGCGGATGTGCCAGACATGCTCGAGCAGCGTGCGCCGATCGAGCGTCTCGCCCGCGCGCATCGCGAGGAACTCGAGCAGGCCATACTGCCGCGCCGTGAGCGTGACCGGCTTGCCGCGGCAGAACACCTCGTGCTGGACGCGGTGCAACGCGAGATCCCCCACCTGCACGCGCTCCATCGATCGGGCGCCACCGCGGCGGATGGCCGCGCGCACCCGCGCCGCGAGCACTTCGTTGGCGAAGGGCTTCGCGAGGTAGTCGTCCGCCCCGGCGTCGAGCGCGCGCACCACATCCGCGTCGCTGTCGTGCGCCGTGGCCACGACGATCGGTGTCGTTGAGCCGTCTCGTCGCAGTTCCTGCAGCAGGGTCATGCCGCTGCGATCCGGCAGCTCCAGGTCCAGCACGATCGCGTCGAACGCTTCGTCCCTCGCCTGCGTACGGCCGTGCTCGCCTGCGTGCGCCAGTGCGACCGTGTAACCGTCGTCTTCGAGGACCTGACGCATGAGGTCGGCGACGAGACGATCATCTTCGATGACGAGAACCTTCATGCGGCCGGGGGGTGCGGGGGCGCGGGCGGGTGGGCTGCGAGAAGGTAACGCGACGAGCAACCATCGTAACGCTTCGGCGTTTACCTGAACAAAGCTTCATGTGACACGGGTCGCCACGAGCAGGACACGGGTCAGCTATCACCCTTGAGACGCCGAATCGCCCGGCGGTCACGTTTCCCCGGCTTGCTCTCGCCATAGGCAAACGCCGTGGGCATCTGCCGCAACTGCTCCTGGACGCGTTCACGCGCGCGCTGACCCTCGGCGGACTCCTCGTACAGCGTGCGGGCAACCTCGGCGGGGCCGCGCCGCGCGGCGACGTCTCGTACCATCAGCACCCACTCGACGGGCCCCTGGCGCAGCGCGATGCGATCGCCGGCCTGCACCAGCTTGGCCCGTTTGGCCCGATCGCCATTCACGTCGACCTTGCCGCCGTCGATCTTATATCGGGGTGTGTCCATGTATCGTGTCCATATGCACCATGCAAGCACTGGGAAGGCAATAACTTAGGAGCCTGGACACGGCGATCTATGGTGAGACACGCCGTTTGCCGGGGCAAGAGCCGTCGTGAGACACAGTGCGACGCCACGCCGCTGCTCGCGGTGCGCCCCTCGGCGAGCGGCGGACTTGGGGTCATCGGTGGGATTGAAGACGAGACGAAGAGCCTCGGGCGGGCGGGCCGTCGTCCGCGCGTGGTGAGGCGCAGACGATGCCCCGGCCCGGTCTCGGCCGCTGCCCGGTGGCGGCGTTGAACGCGGGCGAACGAACGTACTCGGTCCACGTGCTCGGTCCACGTACTCGGCGAGAGCCGCCGTGATCTTGGCGCGCAGTCTCCCGCGACGTGGCACGCCGCGGGCGCGAACCGTGCTCCGGTCAGCGCGCAGGGGTGGCACTGCGGTCGCCCGTCGCTAACTCACGTCGCGCATCCCGCACGATGCTCCACGCCGACTGGAGAAAGAGCGCCGCGATGACGAACGCCACGACCAGGTCGGGCCACGGCGACGCGGTCCATGCGACGAGCGCGGCGGCGACGACGACGGCGAGGTTTCCGAGCGCGTCATTCCGGGAGAACAGCCAGATGGCCCGGGCATTGGCGTCGCCGGTCCGGTGCGGGATCAGGGCGACCGCGGCCGCGACGTTGACGGCGAGCGCGATGAGGCCGAAGAGGCCCATGACCTCAGCCTCCGGCTGCCGCTGCACGAGCACACGGTAGATGGTGCTGCCGATGACGCCCAGCCCCAACGCGCCGAGGAACAGGCCCTGGGCCAGCGCGACGCGGGCTCGCCGCTGGAGCGGCCATGCGAGGGCCAGCAGGCCGATGAAGCTGATCGCGCCATCGCCGAGAAAATCCAGGGCGTCGGCCTTCAACGCTTGGGAGTCGGAGACGAAGCCGGCGATGGCTTCCACGACCCCGTAGCCGCTGTTCAGCAGCACGACGATCCAGAGCGCGCGGCGATAGGCCGGATTCACCGCGGCCGGCGTGGTCGCCGACTGCAGCGGATAGCCAGCGGCCGCGGCGGCGCGCTCCGCGTCCGCGAAGCGCGCGGGGTTCGCGGTGGTGGCCGTGAGCATTCCGGTGGCGACGGAGACCTCAACGGTCTCGATGCCGGGCACGGCGCGGACCGCGGCCGCGAGTTCGGCCGCGTCGTCCGCGCAATCCATCCCCACGACTCGATACTGGGCCCGAGTCGAGGGGCGGGTCGAGGCGCCGGTGCTCATCGCCGGAGGCCCTCGCGTCCGCCACCGCGCCATGCGCGTTCGCGGCGGACGGGGGCTGCCGGAGAACGCGCTGCGGCGGTCATGTACGCCGGGTACTGCGTCGGGTCTGCGCTCATTCGGTTGCCGTAACGTATAGGGTCACGGATCGCGCGCAGGCTGCGCTCTGGCGTCGGGCGTTCGTGCGCATGGTTGGCACTCCTGGTCGGAGGAAGGGCAACATTTGGTGTCGTGTCGCGTTGAGCGCAGGGATGCGGCTCATGCCATGCCCTCCTGCCGTGCGTGAGTCGATGGCGAGCGGGTGGGCGACGCCGGCGCTTCGGGTACGGCCAGCCGCCGGGAACGTCGCACGGCGGCCCGCTCTTCGGCCCACGTGTACACGGTCGGCAGCACGAGCAGCGTCAGCAGCGTCGCGGAGACGAGCCCCCCGATAACGACCGTCGCCAACGGACGCTGGACCTCGGCGCCGGCACTGGTCGAGACGGCCATGGGGATGAATCCCACGCTCGCCACGAGGGCTGTCATCAAGACGGGGCGAAGTCGCACGTCCGCACCCTGTCGCACCGCGTCGGTCAGCGACCGGCCACTCGCGCGCAACTGCTCGATGTAGGAGAGCAGCACCACGCCGTTCAGCACCGCGATGCCGGCGAGCGCGATCATGCCGACCGACGCGCTCAGATTCAGATGCAGTCCGCGCAGCCACAGCGCCCCAATGCCGCCGACCAAGGCGAACGGCACGTTGAGCATGACGAGCAGGGCAAGGCGCGCGGTGCCGAAGCTGGCGTAGAGCAGTCCGGCGATGAGCAGGAGCACCGCAGGCACGATCAGGCTGAGGCGGCGCATCGCGCGCTGCTGGTTCTCGAACTGGCCACCGTAGGTGACGTAGTAGCCCGGGGGCAGTGTCACCTGCGCGTTGATGGCACGCTGTACATCCTCGACGAACCCGCCCAGGTCACGGCCGCGCACGTTGCTCTGGACCACGACGAAGCGCTGGCCGCCCTGATGATTCACGACCTCGGGTGCCTCCACGGTGGCCAGCTGGGCCACCTGTGAGAGGGCGATGGTCCCGCCGGCCGGTGTGCGCAGGAGCGTCTGGCCGACGGCTTCAGGCGTGGCGCGATACGCCGGGTCGAGCCGGACGACGACATCGAAGCGTCGCCGGCCGTCGATCACCTGCGTGGCGGCGACCCCGCCGATCCCGGTCTCGATGGCATCGCGCACGTCGGCGATGTTAAGCCCGTAGCGTGCGATGGCCGGGCGGTCGAGCGTGATCTCGAGCTGCATGGCCCCGGCGCTGACGCCGACTGCCGCGCCCGCCGCGCCGGGAATCCGTTCAACGACGCGCTGAATCGCCTCGGCCTTTTCCTGCAGGATCGGGAGGCTGTCCCCGTAGACGCGGATGCCGAGATCGGTCTTGACGCCGGACACGACCTCATCGAGCCGCATGCGCATCGGCGCCGAGAACTCGAACGTGAGGCCGGGAATCTCGTCGAGCGCCGAATCGAGCTGCGGGATCAAGTCGTCGACGGTGTTCACCCGCCACCGGTCGCGGGGAGCGAGGAGGACGTACACGTCCGCCTGATTGAGGGCCATCGTCTCAGTGGCCTCGTGGGGGCGGCCCAAGTTCGTGACGACCCCCGCGACCTCGGGGAACGTGCGCAGCGTGCGCTCCACATTGTCCGAGACGAGGGTCCCCTCGGCCAGCGAGGCACTCGGTGCCCGGCGGGTCTCGACCAGCAAGTAGCCCTCGTCGAGCTTCGGCATGAACTCGGTGCCGAGGAACGGCACGGACCCGAGCGCGATGGCCAGGACGCCGAGCGCGCCCCCCACGACGAGTCGTCGATGGCCGAGCGCCCAGCGCAGACTTCGGTCATAGCGACGGCGGAGCCAGGTGAACCAACGCGGCTCGTGCGCGTCGTGCGCGTGGCCGTCCCGCGTTGCATCGCGGACGTCTTCGGGCGACGCCGGTGCGGCCGCGGCTACGGTCGTCCCGTTCCGGCGCGCACGCGTCGCTCGGGCGAAGAGCAGCGACGACACCGCCGGCACGTACGTCAGGGCGAGCAGCAAGGATCCCAGGATCGCGGCGCACACCGTGAAGGCCATGGGGGTGAACATCTTGCCCTCGATGGTGCTCCCGCCGAGCGAGAAGATCGGGATGTAGACGGCCACGATGATCGCCACGCCGAACACGATGGGCCGGCCGACCTCGAACGCGGCCTCGCGGAGGAGCACCTGCCGGCGCGCAGGCGCGGCCGTCGGTTCCGCCCCGAGGCGACGGACGGCGTTCTCGACGAGCACCACGGCCGAGTCGACGAGCAGGCCAAAGTCCAGCGCGCCGAGCGACATGAGATTGGCCGTGACGCCGAAGCGCTTCATCGCGATGAACGCGATGAGCAGCGACAGCGGGATGACCGACGCCGTGAGGAGGGACGCGCGCACGTTTCGCAGGAAGAGAAACAGGATCGCGGTCACCAGCAGCGCGCCTTCCAGCAGGTTCCGGAACACCGTGTTGGTGGTGCGCTCCACCACGTCCGCCTGCGAGTAGAACGGCCGCACTCGCACGCCGGGGGGGAGCACGCGCTGGATCTCGGTGAGCCGCGTCGTCACCCGGTCGATGACCTCGCGGCCGTTGGCGCCCTTCAGCAGCAGCACCACGGCCGACATGGCCTCGCCCTGCCCATCGCGCGTCACCGCGCCGAAGCGGGGGGCGCCGCCGACGGTCACGCGCGCGACGTCACGCACGTACACCGGCGTCGCGTTGCGCGTGGTGATCACGACGTTGCCGATGTCGGTCGTATCGGTGACACGACCGAGCGCGCGGAGCGTGAGGCGCTCGCCCCGGTCCTCGATGTAGCCGGCGCCGAAATTCGCGTTGTTCCGCGCGAGCGCCGCCTCCACGTCTTCCAGCGTCAGGTCGTAGCCGGCCAATCGGGCCGGGTCGGCGTTCACCTGGAACTGCTGTTCGAGTCCACCCCACGCGTTGACACCCGCGACCCCGGGCACGGTGCGCAGCATCGGCGCGATGACGTACTCCTGGATGTTGGTCAGCGCGATGAGCGTTGCCGTGTCCCGCGCGCCGGACGTGGCCTCGACGAGGTACTGGAACGCTTCGCCCATGGCCGTCGCGGGGGGGCCGAGCATCGCTTCGGCGCCCTCCGGTAGCCGTGCCATCGCGTCCTGCATGCGCTGCTGCACCTGTGCGCGCGCGTCATACAGATCCACGGCATCGTCGAAGGTGACGGTGACGACCGACAGCCCCACTTTCGAGATCGAGCGGACGTCGCTGGTGCCCGGCAGGCCGAGCATCGCCACTTCCATCGGGTAGCTGACCTGCTGTTCGACCTCCACCGGCGAGAGTCCCGGCGACTCCGTCATCACCAGCACTTGATTCGGCGTTAGGTCCGGAAACGCATCGGTGTTGAGCGTGGCGAACGCCCACACGCCTGCGGCGGCGACCAGCAGGGTGGTGCCGACGACCGCGATCCGATGGCGCAAGGAGAAGGCGATGAGCGCGTTGATCCATCGGCCGAACGCACCGTCTGCATCGTGTGGACGCCCGGCTACTGGCCCAGTCGACTCGTCGGGCTCAGCCGCCGTTTGTGTCGGAGCAGTTTCTGGAGGCTGCATGCCGTCGCTCACATGTCGTCCATGTCGGGCATGCTGCCCTTCAGCAGCTGCGCTTTGACGGTGAACGCGCCGGCGACGACCACGACGTCACCAGCGGCTAGCCCCCGGGTCACCGCAATGCGGCCGGCGCTGCGGGCCCCAACGTCCACGGCACGCGCCGTGAAGGTCGCGCCGCCCTGGCCGTCGGGAGTCGCGATAAAGACCGAGGGCTTGCCGTTTACGAGTTGCACCGCCGCATCCGGCAACAACGCGGCGGCTGTCGGCGGCCCGCCAGCGACAACGACCTGCGCAAGCATCTCCGGCTTGAGACGGCCCGCAACCGCTGAGGTGATCACGGCGCGCACGGGTAGGGTCCGCGTGGTGGGATCAAGCCCCGCACCAACGGCGGTGACCCGGGCCGTGAAGTCCTCGCCAGCGAACGCGGGCACGCCGAAGTGCAGCGTCTCGCCGCGGCGAAACAGGCCTGCCATCGACTCTGGCGCATTGATCGTGAGCCAGAGGCTCGAGGCATCCGTCACTGTCACGAGCGGTGCGCCCACCTCCACCACCGTGCCCGGCACCGCGCTGCGCGTCAGGACCACGCCGGCGAGCGGCGAACGAAGCGCGATTTCACCCGACACATCGCCGCCGCTTCCGAGCTGGCTCGCAGTGCTGCGTGCTCGACGCGCTTCGGCCTCCGCCTGCACAAGCGTGGCCTGCGCGAGCGCCGCATCGGCGATGGCACGCTCGTAGTCTTGGCGCGGGATGGCCTTGAGCGTGAGCAGTCGCTCGGCGCGGTCGCGGGCACTGGCGGCATATGCCGCTTGTGCACGCGCCGACGACACGGCGGCGGCGGCCTTCGCGACATCGGACTGGGCCATCCCGGCTTCCGGGCTGACGAGCGTGGCGAGCACCTGGCCCCGCGTCACCCGGTCACCCGGGCTTACGCGCACCGCCACGATGCGGCCGCCGGCCGGCGCGCCCAGGCGAGCGGTGCGATCCTCGTTGGGCACCACTTGGCCCGGCACGGTGGCGGCTCCCGCGGCGGTGCCCATGACGGCCGCTTCCCATCGCACCTTCCCGCGCTGCACCTGCGCCGCCGTGAACGCGATAGCCGTCGTGGAGGCTTCGCCTTCTTCCCCTTCTTCGCCGCCTTCGCCACCCTCACCCGACTCGTCCTTCTCGCCGGCGGATTTGGATATGCCGGGCATGTTCTGCATCGAGTCGGCGTCCTTCTCGCCTGCCTCCTCCTTCGCGGGAGTGCTCGCACCGCTGCAGGCGCCGAGCGCGGCGGTCAGCAGAAGCAGGACGATACCCCGCGCACAGGACGGCAGGCGCCGCGCCAGACTCGTATTTGTGTCCATCATCGGGAGACGGGAGTGACAGTTGGGAGCATCGCACTGAGCTCGTCGCCTTGTGCGACGAGCAGTGCCAGCACGGCTTCGTGCTGGGCGTAGAGCGTGCGATAGTAGGTCACGCGCGCCTCAGCCCAGGCGCGCGCCGCATCGAGCACCTGCAGGAGCGACACGGCGCCTTCGCGATACGCGCCGAGCGCGATCATGCGCCCGGCGTCGGCGCGTGCGAGATACGCGACGGCGCCTGCCGAGTCATGCGCTGCGAGTAGGCCCGCGCGGATGCTCAGGATCTCGGCAGCCTCGCGCGCACCGATCCATTCGGCACGGGCGACCCGCGTTTGCGCGCGAAGCTCGAAGTCCGCCGCGTCGCGTTCAGCGCGCGCACGCGCGGACGGGCCGCGATTGACGTCGATCAAGGGCAGCGGCAGCGTGAAGCCGGTGACCATCGACGTGGTCCCAGCCGTTTGCTTCACGCCGAACATCGCGCCCACATCGCGCAGGAGCATGCGCTGCTCGACGGCGATACCCGCGCGCGCGGCCGCCGCGCGTTCGCGTGCTGCGCGCAGGCTTGGCCGACGGGACACGACCGTCGTGTCGAAGAGCGCACCGAGCGCGCGGTCGGTCAGCCCGAGTCCGGTGGCTGCCGGGCGGACCATGGCGTCCGCGGGAGTACGCGTCGCGGGCGAGGAGACGCCAGGCATGCCGAGCGGCCGGTCGCTCAGCTCCACGGCCAGCGTCCGCACGGCGACGCCGCCGTCGGCGAGGTACGCCGACAGCTCGGCGCGGGCGCGGGCCAGTTCCGCGGCGTCCATGCCGGCGTCGGCGACCGCGCGATCCCGTTCCAACTGTGAGCGAATCAGATCGGCTTCGGCGGCCACGCCTTGTTGCACGCGGGTGGCGTTATATGCGACGAGGCTGTCCAGCCACTCCGCGAGATTCTGCGAGGCATTCGCACTCACCTGCGCGAGTGCCGTCCGGTAAAAGCTGCGTGCGGCATCGAGCGCCAGCAGCTGGCCGGTCGCCTGCGCGTCTGCCTCGGCGGCCCGCACGCTCGCATCGGCCTGCCGAACGCGCGCGCCACGCTGATAGAGCGGCGAGAGCGGCAGCGTCGCCGTGGTCATGTGCTCCGGCGACATGCCGAGCAGGGGGGCGCCGCCCGGAAAGCGGGTGTTTTCGCCCTGATACTGGAGGACCGGATTGCCCAAGGTCCCCGCGGCTGTGCGATCTCCTCGCGCCGCGCGCACGCGAGCCCTCGCCGCGTCAAGCGTCGGGTATCGCGCACGGACGCTGTCGAGGAGCTGCGCCAGGGTCACCGTTGGGCCGGGCTCCGTCGCCGGTACGCCGGGACGTGTTGGCGATTGTCCACCGGCGGGCTGCGCAAAGGAGGTGGCCAACGTCAGCACCGTCGCCATGCCGGCCCCCGCCAGCCGCCAGGACCGCCATGACCGGCACGGCGACAGGGAATCCCAAAAAAGCCGAGTCAGCACACGAGGAGCCCGAAGGCAGGAGAGGGGAGGCCGCGTCGGCGGGCAGAGGCCGGGGGTCGACGGCTCGTAGCGGAGCCTTGCGCGGCCTTGCCCGATCCAACCGCAGCGAGTACGTTCACTTGAACAGTCGTTCATACGTCAATCAAGCCTAGCATGACTGCCAAGACCACGCAAGCAACGCGCGAAACGACGCCGATCCCTCGTGTCCGGAAGACAGCGGCGCCGTCCCCGGCGGTGCGCGACACCTGCGAGATCGACTACGTCGATGAGGTTCGCGTGCAGCGCGCGCGGCAGGGGGTGCCGGATGCCGACGCGGTTGCCACGCTCGCTGAGACCTTCAAGATGCTCGGGGATCCCACGCGCCTTCGCATCGTCGCCGCGCTCGCCGCGCCGGACGTCGGGGAGCTCTGCGTGTGCGATCTCGCCACGCTGCTTGACGCGTCCGCATCCGCCGTCTCGCACTCGCTCCGTGCGCTTCGGCACCTGCGGCTCGTGCAGTTCCGGCGCCAAGGCAAGATCGCGTACTACCGCCTCGACGACGCGCACGTCACGCAAGTCATCCGCGAGGGTGTGCGGCACGTGAACGCCGCACGATCCGGCCACGAGTCAGCCAGCCGAGCGGGCTGACCCGCACTGAGTGAATGGGTTGGGGTCGCCGTCGGGGCCCCGCCCGTCTTCTGTCCACTTGAGAGACTCCATGACCTCCAGGACCACGCCGCCGACCCAGGCGACGGCACCGCGTTCCGCATCCGGCGATGACAAGGCGCCCCTGGCGCTGAGCGGCGCGACCAGCCACCTCGACGTGCGAGTCGCGAACCTGGATTGCGACAGCGATGCGAACCGCATCGGGCGAGCCCTGCGCGGTGCGCCGGGGGTGCACGACGTCTCGGTGTCGCCGAAGGCGGCACGTGTCGTCGTCGAGTTCGACCCGGCCGGGACGAGCGAGGAGCGGCTCCGTGCCACGCTGCAGGAGCTTGGGTTCGCACCGCAGGCCGCGATGACGATGGCCGAAACGCTAAAGCCCTGGAAGAACCCGAAGGTGTTGACGTCAGCCCTCTCAGGTCTGCTGCTGCTGGTCGGGTGGCTGATGAGTCGTGGCGGAGTCGCCGAGCCCGTGACGACGAGCGTGTACGTTGCCTCGCTGTTGATCGGTGGGTACTACTTCGGGCGCGAGGCGCTCGAGGACCTGGTGTTCGAGCGCGAGATCGGGATCGAGTTGCTCATGACCGTCGCGGCCATCGTGGCGACCGTGATGGGGGAGCCCCTCGAAGGCGCGATGCTCGCGTTCCTGTACTCGATGTCAGAGGCGGCCGAGGGGTACACCGAAGCCAAGACGCGTTCGGCCGTCCGCGCGCTCATGGAGCTCGCGCCCAAGACGGCCCTGGTCCGACGGGACACGCCAACGGGCCCGGTCGAGCGCACCATCCCGGTCGAAGAGGTCCGCGTCGGCGACGTGTTCATCGTGCGGCCGGGTGAGTCGATGCCGACCGACGGCGAGGTGATCGCCGGAAGCTCGAGCGTCAACCAGGCGCCCGTCACCGGCGAGAGCGTGTCGGTGCTCAAGGCCGCGGGCGACGCGGTGTTCGCGGGCACGATCAACGGCGAAGGCTCGCTCGAAGCGCGCGCAACGAAGGCGTTCGCGGAGAACACCATCGCGCGCATCATTCACCTCGTCGAAGAGGCACACGAGCGAAAGGGCACCAGCGAACGCTTCATCGAGCGGTTCGGGAAGCGGTACAGTCCGGCGGTGCTGGCGATTGGCGTGCTGATGGCGGTGCTGCCCCCGCTGACGGCAGGCGCAGACTGGACGACGTGGATCACGCGCGCCACGGTCTTCATCGTGGCGGCCGCGCCGTGCGCCCTCGTCATCTCCATCCCGATCACGCTCGTCGCTGCGTTGGGCACGGGCGCGCGAAACGGCGTGCTGATCAAAGGCGGCGTATTCATCGAGGCGCTGGCCAAGGTGACGGTCGTCGCGCTCGACAAGACGGGGACGATCACGAACGGCGAGCCCGAGGTGACCGACCTCGTGATGCTGCCGGACGCGCCGCACGCCCAGAATGAGGTGCTCGCCATTGCCGCCGGCATCGAGTCGCGGAGCCAGCACCCGCTGGCGCGCGCGGTGATGGACTACAGCGCGAAGACGCAGGTCACGCCACGGGCGATCACCGAGTTCCGGTCGTTGACGGGCGCGGGTGCGGCGGCACGCGTCGAAGGCGCCGGGAACGGCGAGGTGTTCATCGGCAGCCCCGCGCTCTTCGAGCAGGAACTCAACGTATCGCTTGCCGCCGCGTCGGCGGAGATCGCGCACCTGCAGTCCAGCGGGAAAACCGTGATCGTCGTCGGCGCGGCGGACCGCGCGTGGGCGCTGATCGCCATTCGCGACAACGTGCGCGCGAACGCCGTGGCTGCGATCCGGACGCTCCACGAGGTTGGCGTCAAACAGGTAGTGATGCTCACCGGCGACAACCGGCGCACCGCCGAGGCGATAGCGCGGGAAGTCGGCATCGATGCGGTGTACGCCGATCTCAAGCCCGAGGACAAGTCACGCCTTATCCGCGAGTTCGCTGCCGGCAAGACGGGCGTCGCCATGATCGGTGATGGCGTGAACGATGCCGCGGCATTGGCCGAAGCCACGGTTGGCGTGGCAATGGGCGCAGCAGGAACCGATGTCGCGCTGGAGACGGCGGATGTCGTCCTGATGGCCGATGACCTGGAGAAGTTCGTGTATGCCATGCGGCTCGCGAAGCGCAACCAGCGAGTCGTGCAGCAGAACCTGGCGCTGTCAGTCGTGGTGATCCTCGTGCTCGTCACGGGGGCCGTGCTCGGCAAGTTCACGCTGCCGGTTGCCGTGATCGGCCACGAGCTGAGCGAGTTCATCGTGATTGCGAGCGGCCTGCGCATGCTGCGCTCGTAGGCCAGCGTGCACACCGCGACCATCGCCATGTCCATGCTGCGTCCTCAATCCCGACTGTTTTCATCCCGAACGGCGACCTGTCGCGACGACCATGTCGCGAGAACGTTTGGAGTAGTGGTGTCGATCCTATGCAACGGCGCGCGTGCGACGGCGAGTGAATGGCCGCGTGCTCGTTCCATTGCCGCAGTGCTGCTCGCGCTGCTGCTGCTCGCCGTGCCGCCAGTGGCGCGCACCGCGGCCGCGCAGGAGGCGCCCGGCCGACGCCTCGCGAATGTGGTGGGTGTGGCCGTCGAAGAGTATGGGAAGGCGGTCGATTCACGCGGCCGGCTCCTCTCCGACATCGAATACGCAGAGGCGGTCGACTTTCTTGCCGATGCACGCGGGATCGCGGGCCGACTCGGCGGTGCACGGGCCCCCGCCGTGCGGGCCCTCCTCGATTCGCTGAGGGATGCGGTGATCGCGACCCGCGAGCCAGCCACGGTGACCGCGCTGCATGCGCGCTTCGTCGAGGCGCTCGGTCCGGAAGGCGCACTCGAACTGCCGCGAGTGCCGCTCGATCTCGCGAGCGGCAAGCGGATCTACGCGCAGCAGTGCGCCTCGTGCCACGCCGCCGTAGGACTCGGTGACGGACCGGCGGCGCGCCAGGGGCCAGTCCCGGCGCCAGCCATCGGCACGGCGAAGGTCATGCACGACGTCTCGCCGGCGTTGACCTATCGGATCGTGTCCGTCGGCGTGCCGGGCACCACCATGCCGGGGTGGGCTGGCACGTTGTCCTCCGCGGAGCGATGGAACGTGGTGGCCTACGTGACCTCGCTACGCGCGAATGCGGCGGCGCTGGGCACCGGCGAAGGTGAGTTCGCGCAGCGCTGCACCGGCTGTCATGGCGTGGTCGGCGCATCCGACGGTCCGCTCACGCCCACACTGAGTACGCTGCCGCCCGAAATCGGCAGCTTCGCGTGGCAGAGCGAGCGCAGCGACGCGGACATCGCGCGAGTGATTCGCGAGGGCCTGCCGGGGCGGGCGATGCCGGCGCAGCGCGAGCTGACCAGCGATGAGGTGCGTGCGGTGGTGGCCTACGTGCGGACGCTCGCGGTCGACACGGCCCACCGAACAAATGGCGCGGCCACCGCGACGTCGGGAGACGGGGGCGATCCGCTTCCGCGCGCGCGCGAAACGGGACGTCGCGTGCTCGCGGCGCTCGACGCGGCGCTGGGCCAGGCGCGCCTTGGCCGGCGCCAGGAGGCGGGCGACCAAGCGTTTGATGCCTACATCGCCTTTGAGCCGCTGGAGACGGCCGCAGGCGCCCGCGACGCAGGCCTCGTCGCGGCCATGGAGCGCCGCTTCGCCGAGTTCAAGGGCGCGGTGCGCGCCGGTGATCTTCGGCAGGCGCAGCGCGCCCGCGACGCCATCGAGACCGGACTGCCCGCCATCGTCGCGCTGGCCCGGCCACCCGCGAGCGGATGGGGCGCGTTCTACCAGAGTTTCCTCATCATCCTGCGCGAGGGGTTCGAGGCGATCCTCGTCATCGGCGCGGTGGTGACGCTGCTGGTGAAGACGGGGCATCGGGAGCGGCTGCGCGCCGTGTGGACCGGGGTCGGCCTCGCGTTGCTTGCGAGTGCCGCGACGGCCGCGGTGCTGGCGACCGTGCTTCGCGCCATTCCTGCCAGTCGCGAGGTGATGGAAGGCGCGACCATGCTGGTCGCCGTCGCCGTGCTGTTTTCGATCAGCTACTGGTTGATCTCGCGCGCCGAGGCGGCGCGGTGGCAGTCGTTCATTCGTGACAAGGTCGACGCCGCGCTCGCGCACGGCGGGGGGGCGCGCTCACGCTGGTCGCATTCCTCGCCGTCTATCGTGAAGGCGCGGAGACGGCGCTCTTCTTCCAGGCGCTGTTCCAGGACGGCGCCGACATCATGCTGCCGATCACGCTGGGTATCGCCGCCGGCAGTGTCGCGCTCGCGGTGATCTTCACGCTCTTCTACCGCTACGGAGTCCGCGTGCCGATGCGGCCGTTCTTCACGGTCACGAGCGCACTCCTGTACTACATGGCGTTCACGTTCATGGGCCGTGGCGTGCGCGAGTTGCAGGAGGGGGATGTGCTGCCGCTCCATGCCATCCCGGCGTTTCCGACGGTGGAGTTCCTAGGTGTAGTTGACGAAGAGGTTGTTCACAGGGGATAACGGCTCCAAGCTGAGGTTGTCGAGACATCCACTCACAACCGTCAGAGCCCCCATGAACACCCATAAGTTGTCCCCGTTGACCCCCTGTGGGCGAGCGGCGCTCGTGCGGCGCGTGCAGGCCGGGACGCCGGTCGCCGTCGTCGCCCGGGAGGTCGGCGTGTCGCGGCAGACCGTGTACAAGTGGTGTCGGCGGAGCCCGGTGGGCGAGGCGGCGGCCTGCACGGATCGCTCGTCGCGGCCCCATCGCTCGCCGCAGCGGCTGCCGCGGTATCGGCGCCGCCAGATCGAACGCCGCCGCCGCCGCGACCGCTGGAGCAGTCGGCGGATTGCCCAGGTGTATCAGCTGCCGGTGTCGACGGTCGTCACGCATCTGCGGCGCGTGGGCCTCAATCGCCTCCCCGCGCTGGCGCCGCCGCGCCCGGTGGTGCGCTACGAGAAGACGCGCCCCGGCGAGCTGGTGCACTTGGACATCAAGAAGCTCGGCAAGATCGGCCGCATCGGGCATCGCATCCACGGCGACCGCCGCAGCCGCGTGCGCCGCATCGGCTGGGAGTACGTGCATGTCGCGATCGACGACTACTCGCGGCTGGCGTACGCGGAGGTGCTGCCTGATGAGCAGGGGGTGGGGACGGCCGGCTTCCTGGCCCGCGCGCTGGCGTGGTATGCCGCCCGCGGCATCGCGGTCGAGCGCGTGCTCACCGACAACGGTGGCGCCTATCGCGCGTGGGTCTTTGCAGCGACGGCACTCGCACACGGCTGCAGCCAGCGCTTCACGCGGCCCTACCGCCCCCAGACGAACGGCAAGGCCGAACGCTTCATCCGCACGCTCCTCACCGAGTGGGCCTACGCGCAGGCCTACGGCCGCTCGCACTGGCGCACCCGCGCCCTGCCGGCATATCTCACCTACTACAACGAAACCCGCCGCCACAGCGCCTTGCACGACCAGCCCCCGGCAGCTCGGCTCGCAGCCGCCCTGTAAACAACGTCCTCGTCAACAACACCTAGGCGTCTATGGATCGTGGGAAGGCCTGCTGGCGCAGTTCGCGTTGCTCCTGCTCGCGCTCATCGCATTGGGTGTCACGTTCTGGCCGAAGCGCTCGGTCGTGCTGCCGGTCCTGCGTGCGGCGTTGCCCGACTCCACGTCGTTGGCGGTCGCCGCGGCGGGCGCGCCAAGCCTCGACGCCACCCGGCTGGTCTCGCTCGAGGCGGCGTTGCTCGAATTACAACGTCGTGTCGACGCACTCACACCCCGGACCGCGGCGGTCGAGGCGTCGTCGCCGACGGCGTCCGCGGCCGACGGGCCGTGCGCGCTGTGCGCAGCGGGAAGCGCGCAGGGGACCGAGGCCGATGTCGGCATGGCTCCGGCGGCCGGTGTGGGACAACGGAGCGTCGGTCGATGACGTGGCCCCAACGAGTAGGCCGATGATCCCTTTCGTGGAGCAGCCCGTGTTCAGCGTGGGCCCGTTGACGATTGCGGCGTTCGGGCTCCTGGTCAGCGCTTCCGTGTTCGTGGGCCTCACCCTGGGCCGCTGGCGGTTTCAGACGGTGGGGCTTGATGTCCGGCTCGGGGACCGGCTGGGCTGGTGGGTGTTGCTCGGGGGGTTCGCGGGCGCACACCTGTTCTCCGTCCTGTTCTACTTCCCCGAGAAGGTCGCGGCGAATCCGCTTGTGCTGTTCAAGGTGTGGGAGGACATCAGCTCGTTGGGCGGTCTCGTTGGTGGTGCCCTCGCGCTCTGGTGGTTCCTTCGCCGACATGGCAGCACCATGACGCGCCGCGAGCGGTGGGCCTACGTCGATGCCGTGGCCTTCGTGTTCCCCATCGCGCTCATGGTGGGCCGGCTGGCCTGCACGGCCGCCCACGATCATCCCGGGACGGTGACCCGCTTCCCGCTCGCGGTGAGTTTGGCGACGCCAGATGCGCGCGGGTTTATCACGGACGTGTATGCCGACGCCGGCCGCCTGCAGGAGTTGCCCTCGGACGCCGCGCTGGCCGCGCTCGGGTTTCATGACCTCGGGTGGTACGAGTTCCTGTACCTCGCCGCTGTCGTCGTGCCCGTGCTCTGGTGGCGCGTGGGCCGGACGGAGGGACTCGCGCGCACAGGCGCGCCTCGCGCGCTGATCGGCTTCATCCTGCTCTACATGCCCGTGCGCTTCATGCTCGACTTCCTTCGGGTGAGTGATGTCCGCTACGTCGGTCTCACCCCAGCGCAGTGGGCTGCGCTGGCCGCGCTTGGCGCAATGCCATTCCTGTGGCGGGCGGGGCGACATGCGTCAGACGATCAGCCCCTGGCACACACCGTCGAAGCGTCGGAGCCGACATGACAGCCTCGCGTCCAGCCAAGCACACCGCGTTCTGGGGCGCGTTGCTGCTGATCGTTGCCACCGATGCCGGCACGAAGTATCTGGCGCATACGCGCATCGCCGAGGGCGATACGATCCCGCTACTGGGTAATGCCGTTCGACTCACGCTGCTGTACAACCCGGGGGCGGCGTTCGGCGTGCAGCTGGGGGGCTACTCCCGGTGGATCTTCACGGTGCTGGCGTCGGGCATCCTGATCTGGCTCTTCGCGATGTACCGCGAGGCTCGGCTCGGTGACTGGGGCCGGGCACACGCACTGGGATTGGTCAGTGGGGGCGCGCTCGGCAACATCGTGAACCGCCTGTGGTCCGAGCGCGGAGTGGTGGACTGGATCGATGTCGGGGTCGGCAGTCATCGCTGGCCCGCGTTCAACGTGGCCGACATCGGGGTCAGTGTCGGCGCCTGCGTCCTGGCGGTCGTACTCTGGCGAGCCGACAGCGTGCGTGGCGCGGGGACGCAAGGGGGGCAGGCCACATGACCGGCGCGCCGGAGCGCGACCCCATCGGACGCGGCGATGCCCTGCGGCTGGTCGTCGACGCCTGGCGCGCGACCCGCGGTGGCCGCGCCGCGGTGCTGGCACGGCAGCGGGCGCGGCTCGCCGCGCAGATCGCGTTCGCACGCAGCGCCTCGCCCTACTATCGCGCGCACTATCGCGATGTGCGTCCGGCCGCTGACACGGTCGGCGTGCTGCCGGTGACGGACAAGCGCGCGCTGATGCACGACTTCGATGCGTGGGTTACCGACCCCGAGGTTCGGCATGCGGACCTGCGCCGGTTCGTCGAGCAACCGGGACTGGTTGGGACGCCGTTTCTCACGCGGTACACCGTGGCCACGACGTCGGGCACGACCGGACAGCGCGGCATCTTCCTGATCGACCGCCGGAGCCATGCGGTCACCAGCGCCATGATGGTACGCATGCTGCGCGACTGGCTGTCGGCCGCGGATCTCCTGCGCATCGCACGCCGCCGACGCCTCGCGATGATCAACGCCATGGGCGGGCACTTCGCCTCGGCGGTCGCGGCGACCAGGCTCACTCGCACCGGGACCAAGCGGGTGGCCGTGTACCCGGTCGACCTGCCGGTCCACGAGATCGTCGCGGGCCTCAACCGGTTCCAGCCGGCGGTGCTGGCGTCCTACGCGTCGATGGCCGCGCTGCTGGCGACGGAGCAGGAGGCCGGCCGCCTCGACCTCGATCCCGTCGTGGTCGTGCTGTCGGCCGAAGGCGTCCCGCTGCGCGAGCAGCGCCGGATCGCGACTGCGTTCGGCGCCACGGTCCGTGACAGCTATGCGGCGACTGAGTGTCCGTTCCTCAGCTATCGCTGCGCCGAAGGCTGGCTGCCCGTGAATAACGACTGGGTCATTGCCGAGCCGGTAGACGCAGACCGTCGGCCGGTCGCGCCGGGCACCCAATCGCACACGGTCTTGCTGACCAACCTGGCCAATCGCATCCAGCCCATCCTCCGCTACGACCTGGGCGACCGTGTGATCGAGCGAGAGGATCCCTGCCCATGCGGCAGCCCGCTTCAGGCGATTCGTGTCCAGGGGCGCACGGCGGACACCTTGATGCTCCCCACCGGCAATGGCGCGCACGTGCCGCTTCCCCCGCTGCTGCTGGCGGTGCTCCCAGAGCGTGTGGCGGGACTGGAGGCGGTGCAGGTTCTGCAGGCCGAGCCGGAAACGCTGCGGGTACGGGTGCGGATCAAGGACGGCGCAGCGGTCGAGCCCACCTGGGATCTGCTGGCCGCCGAGTTGGCGCATCTGCTTTAGGCACGCGGCGCCAGTGGCGTGCGCGTAGTGCGCGCACAGGAGCCGCCGGAACTCACGGTGGGCGGAAAGCTGCGCATCGTGATTCCCTTCGAGCCCCAGACTCCGACCTCATGAGCCGTCGTCGTACCACGATGCAACGGCGCCCCCACCGTCGGTGCGCCGGCTCACCCTGCGCGGAGGAGCCATGAGTCTTCGGCGGCATCTCGAGAATCTGCGCCGAGCCATCGGGAAGGGGGTGTTTCCAGAGCAGTTCTCGTGGCTGCTTGAGCTTCGGGCGCGCCGGCTGCTGCTCTCGCCGGCACGACTTGCAGCGCGCATGCCCGTAGAGCCGCACCTCTCGGTCTTGGAGGTGGGCGCGGGCTCGGGGTTCTACAGCATCGACGTAGCGCGGCGGCTCACCCGGGGGCGTCTCTCGTTGGTGGACGTTCGGCCGGGCATGCTGCAGCGGTGCAGAGCGAAAGCCGCCGCGGCCGGGCTCACGAATGTCGCGTTCGTGGTGTCGGATGCGGCCGCGCTGCCCTTCGCCAGCGCGGCGTTCGATCTCGTGTACCTCGTCGCGGTGCTCGGCGAGATAAGGGACGCGGATGCGGCCATCGCCGAGGTGCGGCGGGTCTTGCGCCCGGCGGGGGTGCTCTCGGTGAGCGAGCACCTGCCGGATCCCGATTTCACGACGCGCACCACGCTGCGATCCCGACTGCATCGATGTGGCTTCTCGCCGATTGGCGACGAGGGCCCGTGGTGGGCGTACACGTCGACGTTCTGCCTGCGCCCGCAGCCCGGGGCCGCGAGTGAGTAACGGCCGAACTATGCCCGCTGATGTTGGCGCAGGCCGTCGAGGATTACTCTGGAAACAGGCGACCGTTCGAGGGAGTAATAGGCAATCTTGCGGGCCCGCCGGCACTGCACGAGACGAAGCAGGGGGAGCGAGGTGGGGCGACTGGGCCTACGGGCGGCAAGGCGCAAGCGGGTCGATAGTCACCGCGCCGTTTCCTGGAGATGTTCGAGGCCCTGGGCCACCATCTGGCCGACCTGCCCATCGTCGAGCGCGTAGTACGCGATCTTCCCGCGCTTTCGGTAGCGCACGAGCCGCAACTGCCGCAGCGTGCGGAGCGAGTGGGACACCGCCGACTCAGAAACGTCGACGAGCGTCGCCAAGTCGCAGACGCACAGTTCCTCGAGCGCAAGCGCGGTCAGGATGCGGAGGCGGGTCGGGTCACCCAACGCCTTGAAGGTCTCGGCCAGCGTGGCTAATGCAGCGGCCGGCTCCGCGAGGGCGCGTACACGGGCGACCTTCGCGTGGTCGACGCAACGGATGTCACAGCGGTCGTCCTCGGCGTACGGTTGGACACCCGACGTTGACGCGGCGGGCGGAGTGGCCGTCTTGCGTGCCTTCGACCGGGGCGCCGCCTTCTCTGAACTAGCAGACCTTGGGTCACGGGTGGGACGTGTTGCCGAGCGTCCGAGACGTGGGGTCATCGCGAAATCTGAAGGCTTGGAGCGGCGAACATGGGAACCCGAGGGACTCGGTGCACCCTCGGGTCGATCTGCGCCTTGCGGCCCCCCCTGCAGGCCTGCTAGGTTGCTAGTACGTCTGAACGGGCTTCAGTTAACTTATGGCGTTGCGAGGGGCGTCGCAAGGCGTCCCTGAGCGGAGGAGTCGGCAGCACGCGTCCTTCGCGCTCTTGCGATTCGCCACGTTACTGCCAACACTTCGTTCTGCACGCAAGTGCACACGCGCTCGGACACGCGCTCGGACACGCGCTCGGACACGCGCTCATCGTTCGTCCACGGGACTCCATCGCTTTCATGGCTCGTCGCTGCTTCGCCCTCGTCCTCGCGCTGTGCTTCGGCCTGTTTTGGGCCGAGGCGCTAATCGCGGACGTGCACGATGGCGATGCGCCGGCGAGTGAACAGACGCGCTACAGCGGCGCATCGGACGCAAGTCCGCGTACCGGCGCGCCGGCGACGACCGTGCCCGCCGCGGATCTTCACACGCATTCTGACGACGAGGCCCCGCCTCCGGCCTCGGGGCACTCCATCCACGCCTGTCACAGTGGCCACGCCCATGTTGGCTTGACCGCCATGGGCGTCGACCTGGAGCGTCCTGCTTCGGAGCACGTGGCCGTGCTCGCCTCCCGGGCCCTGCCGCCCGCGGACGCCCAGCGCGAGCCTCATCTGCGGCCGCCTATCGTCTAGGGCCCCGCCGGCCGTGTCGCAGCCAAGCCTCGTCGGCTTGTGAGTGGCGCACGCGCATCGGCCCGTGGTCGTAATCGCCGAGCGGAATCTCCCTCGGCGCCCCCACATCTCGATCTCGCGTTCCGCGTGTCACGCTTGCGTGTCGCGTGTTCGTGGGTGCCTCGACCCGACGCGCGCCGCCGCGGCCTCGCCTTCTAGGCGTCCGTGCGGCCCGCTGCGGGCGACGCACGCACGCCGGGGTCGAATTCCCGAGGCGTTCCTCTGTGCGTGTGTTCTCTTGGCCACCGGTCCGCGCCATCGCGCGGGCCCTGCGTGGTCGGCCGCGTTCGTCGCGGCCGTCTCTATCAGTCTCCCGGCAGCTGAAGGCTTGGGCGACCCCTCCATCGGGGCGCGCATTGGGCCTGTTCGCCGTGGTCGGCACGTCGGCACTGCTGGCAGCCGCCCCGACCCTCGCGGCCCAGGCCTCCCCCGGTTCCCCGGGGCCCGGCGATTCGCTCGTGCTCACGGTGAACGCGGCGCGCCGTCTGGCGCTCACCCAGAACCCGACGCTGCTCGCGTCTCGCCAGGACACGGCCATCGCTCGGGGCGGGCTCCAGCAGGCGCGGCTCCTCCGCTTCAACCCGGATTTCTCGGCCGTCGCGCCCGGGCCTGGCTTCGGTGGGAGCCGCAATGCCTCCGAGTTCACGCTGATGCAGGAGCTCGAGGTCGCTGGGCAACGCGGCCTGCGGATCGACGCCGCACGCTTCGGTCTCACGAGAGCCACGGCCGCCGTGGCCAACGCCTCGCGGCTGACGCTCACCGACGCGAGCATCGCCTTCTACCGCGCCCTGTCGGCCCAGCGCCGCCTGCAGGTAACCCGCGAGGTGCTGGAACTCACCGAGCGCCTGCTGGGAGCGGTCCGCACCCAGCTCCGCGAGGGGGAGATCAGCATCCTCGAAGCAAACCTGGCCGAAATCGAGTTTGGCCGGGCCCAAGCCCGCGTGCTCTCGGCGCAGCGCGACGCCACGAGCGCGTCGCTAGACCTGGCGCGCCTCATCGGGGTGGGTCCCAGCGTGGCGTTGCGCCTGGAGGATCCCGCGGCTGCCATGCCTGTCCTGCCGGATTCGGCCCGCCCAGCAGCGCCGGCCGCGCCGGCCGGCCCCGTGGTGGCGCTGCCGCCCTTGGACATCGATTCACTCACGGCGCTGGCGCTCGCGCGGCGCCCGGACTTGGCGGCGACGGTCACCGGGGTGCGTGAAACGGAGACGCTAGTCGCGCTGTCACGCCGGGAGGCACTGCCAAACCTCCGGTTCGGCGTGCTCGCCGAACGCAATCCGGGCGAGAATCGCACCCGGATCGGTCCGGCCGTCGGCCTCAGTCTGCCGTTCTTCAATCGGTCGCAGGGGCTCGTGACGCAACGCCGCGCGGAGGCACGCCAAGCGCTCTTCCTGCGCGACGCGGCCCGGCTGCAGGTACGCACCGACATCGCGACCACGGTGCGCGCCCTGATGGCCGCGAACGCGGAGGTCGCCGTCTTCGAGGCCTCCGTCCGGCAGCCCGCCCGCGCCAACAGCGCCCTGCTCGAAGCCGCATTCCGTGCTGGCAAAATCGCGCTCCCGACGCTGCTGCTGCTCCGCAACCAGCTCCTAGACGCCGAACTCGGCTACTGGCAGGCGTGGTTCGCCCGTCAGGAAGCCCTGACCCTCCTTGACGCTGCCTCCGGCGCGCTCACGCCGCCGACGGATGACGGCGCTTCCTCTGCCAACTCCGCCCGATGATCGCCTCACGCCTGTCCCCTCGGTGGCGTTCGACCGAACGCCACGTTGCACCGATCTCACGTACCGAGCCCTCCACCCTCGGGCGGCTGTGGGTGTGTCTGCCGTTGGTGATGACCGTCTTCCTCAGCGGCTGCGGCAAAGAGGCCGCCCCCACCGGTGATGCGGAAGGCGCATCGGCGACCGCCGAAGCGTCAGGCGCCGCCGCGAAGGAAGAGCACGGGGCCTCAGAGGTCGTGGTCCTCGACACGGCGGGCATCCGGCTCGCCGGGATCCAGCTCGACACTGCAAGCACCATCACCACGAGCGGACTCGCCGTCACGGGCACCATCACGTATGACGCCAACCGCGTGAGCCATATCGGCGCGCGCACCGAGGGTCGCGTGGTGTCGCTCCGCGTGCCCTTGGGCGCCCGGGTCGGCGCCGGCCAGACGCTGGCGCTGCTGGAAAGTCCCGCGGTGGGACAGATCCGCGCGCAGGAGCGCGAAGCGGAGGAGCTGCGCGGCATCGCGCGAGAGAACTTCGCGCGCGAGCAGCGGCTCGCCGCGCAGGGCATCTCGAGCCGCAAGGAGCTGCTGGATGCCGAAGCGGAGCTCCGGCGCACCGAAGCGGCGCTGCGCAGCGCGGAGGCGCAGCTCGCCGCGCTCGGCGCAGGCCATGGCAGCGGCGGGCAGTTCGGGCTGACCGCGCCGTTCGCTGGCATCGTCGTCGCACGTGACGCGAGCATCGGCGAGATGGCCAGCCCCACCGATACGCTCTTCACGGTGGCGGACCTGTCGCGCGTGTGGATCGAGCTCAATGTGTTCGAGCGCGATCTGGCTCGGGTCCGCGTGGGGCAGTCGGTCGGCGTCAGTGTGACCGCGTATCCAGGGCGCACCTTCCCGGGACGCATCGTGTACCTCGGGGCCGCGCTCGACCCTGAAAGCCGCACGGTGCCTGCGCGCGTCGAGATTCCGAACGGGGACCGCGCGCTCAAGCCCGGCATGTTCGCGAGCGCGAGTATCCAGGTGAGCGAGGGCGGCGCGCCGGTCGTCGTGGTCTCGAAGGACGCCGTGCAGGAGGTCGAGGGCAAGTCCGTCGTCTTCGTGCCGGGCACGAAGCCCGGCGAGTTTCGCACGGTCGCGGTGGAGGTCGGTGAGCCTGTGGGCAACAATCGCGTGACGATTCTGTCGGGGCTCACCGCCGGCGCACGCGTCGTGGTCGCCGGCGCGTTCGCGTTGCGCTCCGAACTCGCCAAGAGCGAGATCGGCGAAGGCGGGCACTGACCGCTATGCGACCCCTCATTGGATTCGTACTGAAGCAACGCCTGCTCGTCCTCGCGGCGACGGCGCTGTTGATCGGCGTCGGCGTGTGGTCCGCCATGCGGCTGCCCATCGATGCCGTCCCCGACGTGACGAACGTGCAGGTGCAGGTGAACACCAACGCGGCCGCGCTCTCGCCGCTTGAAGTGGAGCGGCAGATTACGCTCCCGCTCGAGCTGGCGATGTTTGGCCTGCCAGAGCTCGAGGAGATGCGCTCGATCTCCAAGTTCGGGCTCTCGCAGGTCACGGTCGTGTTCCGCGAAGGGACGGATCTCTACTTCGCGCGCCAGCAGGTGCAGGAACGGCTCCAGCAGGCCCGCGAGGAAATTCCGGAGGGCCTGGGCACGCCCGAGATGGGCCCCATTTCTACGGGCTTGGGAGAGGTCTTCCAGTACACCATCGACGCCAAGGACACGACCGGTCTCGATCCGACCGAGCTCCGCACGTTGCAGGACTGGGTCGTCGCGCCGCAGCTGCGCGGCGTGCCGGGTGTGGCCGAGGTCAACGCGTTCGGCGGCTTCGAGAAGCAGTACCAGGTACTGGTGCGCCCTGAGGCCCTGATCCAGTACAACCTGTCGTTGCCCCAGGTGTTCGACGCCATCGCGGCGAACAACCAGAACGCGGGCGGCGGCTACATCACGCAGGGCGCCGAGCAGCTCGTGATCCGTGGCGTGGGGCAGGTCCAGGACCTCGATCAGATCCGCAACATCGTCATCACCAGCCGCGGCGGCACGCCAGTGCGCGTCACCGACATCGCCGACGTCGTGATTGGCTCGACGTTGCGGCAGGGCGCCGTCACGAAAGACGGTCGCGGCGAGGTGGTGACAGGCATCGTGATGATGCGCATGGGCTCCAACGCGCGCACCGTCGTCGATGCCGTGAAGGAGCGCTTTGCGGTTGCGGCGCGCAGTCTGCCGGCGGGCGTGACGATGCGCGCATTCTATGACCGCACGGAGCTCGTCGACCGCACCATCGCCACGGTCGAGAAGAATCTCGTGGAAGGCGCGGTCCTGGTGATCGTCGTGCTCTTTGTCCTCCTCGGCAACTTCCGCGCAGCGCTGATCGTGGCGCTGGCGATTCCGCTGTCGATGCTGTTCGCCGTGAGTCTCATGGTCAAGGCGGGGATCGCGGGCAGCCTGATGAGTCTCGGCGCCATCGACTTCGGCCTCGTGGTCGACGGCTCGGTCGTGATGGTGGAGAACAGCATGCGCCGCCTCGGCCACCGCAAGCCGGGCGAAGGGTTCTTCCAGACCGTGCTCGATGCCTGTGCCGAGGTGGGCCGCCCGATCCTGTTCGGGGTCGGCATCATCATCGTGGTCTACCTGCCCATCCTCACGCTCGAGGGCGTCGAAGGCAAGATGTTCAAGCCGATGGCGCTCACGGTGGTGTTTGCGCTGGTCGGCTCGCTCCTCCTGACGTTCCTGCTCACCCCCGTGCTCATCTCGCTCTTCCTGCGCGGGAAAATCGAGGAAAAGGATGTGTGGCTGGTGCGCAAGGCGAAGGCGCGCTATGTGCCCGCGCTCGAATGGACGCTCGCGAATACGCGGAAGGTGCTCATTGGGTCGGCCCTCGCCGTCGCGGCCGCCGTAGCCGCCGTGCCGTTCCTGGGTTCCGAATTCATTCCGCGCCTCGACGAAGGCTCGTTTGCGCTGCAAGTGCTCCGGCTGCCCAGCATCTCGCTCGAAGAGTCGGTGCGGCAGACCACGCAGCTCGAGAAAGTGCTGCTCTCGGAGTTTCCCGACGAGGTGGCGGACGTCGTGGCCAAGACCGGCCGGCCCGAGATTGCGACCGACCCGATGGGCGTCAACATCAGCGACATCTTCGTGCTGCTCAAACCGCACGACGCATGGAGGCGCGCCACGTCCAAAGCCGAACTGGAAACGAAGATGTCGGTGGCCCTGAGCAAAATTCCGGGCCTAGTTTACAGCTTCAGCCAGCCCATCGAACTGCGCGTGAATGAGCTCATCGCCGGCGTGCGCTCCGACCTCGCCATCAAGATCTACGGCGATGATCTGCCCAAGCTGAGCGACGCCGCGAACCAGGTGGTGGCCGCGGTCTCCAAGATCGAGGGCGCCACGGGCTTCAAGGCGCAACAGCTTGAAGGCCTGCCGCAGCTCGAGGTGACCGTGCTGCCGGAGCAGTTGGCTCGGTACGGCATCAACGCGTCCGACGTCATGCAGGTGGTGGAAGCCATCGGCGGGGCGCAGGTGTCGCGGATCCTGGAAGGCCAGCGACGATTCGCGTTGACGGTGCGGTTTCCGGAGAGCGTGCGGCGGGATCCGCAGTCCATCAGCGCCATTCTTGTCAGCGCGCCCGACGGGCAGCGCGTGCCGCTCGGCACGTTGGCGCGTGTGGCCGAGGTGGATGGGCCGGCCGAGCTGAGTCACGAAAATGGTTCGCGGCTCGTGATCATCGAGGGCAACGTGCGCGGCCGCGACATCGGCGGATTCGTGGCCGAAGTCCGCACGCTCTTCGAGAACGGCACGATCACGCTTCCCATTGGCTATCGCCCCGAGTTCGGCGGCCAGTTTGAGAATCTGGAGCGCGCGTCGAAGCGCCTGATGCTGGTCGTGCCGCTGTCACTGCTGCTGATCTTTCTGCTGCTGTTCGCGACCTTCAACTCGCTGCGACAGGCCGCGCTGGTATTCACCGGCATTCCGCTCGCCACCGTGGGTGGCGTGATCGCGCTGCTGCTGCGCGGCATGCCGTTCAGCATCTCAGCGGGCGTGGGGTTCATCGCGTTGTTCGGCGTGGCCGTGCTGAACGGAGTCGTCATGGTCTCCTACATCAACGAGCTCCGGCAGCACGGCCATCCACTCGAGCGGGCAATCCGCGAGGGCGGCGTCACGCGGCTCCGGCCCGTGTTGATGACGGCGCTCGTCGCGAGCCTCGGGTTCATCCCGATGGCTATCTCGACCGGCGCGGGCGCCGAGGTGCAGCAGCCCTTGGCGACGGTCGTCATCGGTGGCCTCGTGACCAGCACGCTGCTCACGCTGCTCGTCTTGCCGCTGTTGTACCTGCTGTTCGAGCGAAAGCAGGCCGCGCGGGAAGCGGCCGAGGACGACCGCGCGTCCGCACCCGTCGCGGACGGCCACCATCCGTCGCACACGCCGTTGCTTGGGGGTGCCTGATGCAGATGATCATCGCGTACGTGCAGTCCTTCATGGCGAAGGATGTGGTGCACGCCCTCCATCAGGTGGAGGGCGTGACGGGCGCCACCTTCACGGAAGTGCGCGGCTTCGGCAGCGCCCGCCGGAACGACACTCCGGTCCCAGAGGTGATCTACGGGACCGCCGAGAAGACCCGCGTCGAAGTCGTCGTGCGCAACAGTCTCGTCACGGCCGTGATCGAGGCGATCCGGACCTCGGCGCGCACCGGCCAGCGCGGCGACGGCAAGATCTTCGTCTTGCCCGTCTCGCGTGGCGTCAAGATCGCGACTGGCGCTGAGGCGGCCGGAGACGAGGCCCTGTGAGCACGACTGTGCCTCCGGGGGTAGTGGACGCCACAGGAGCAGGGCCAGCAACGCCCGCCGGCCGCAACGCGGGCCGGCTGCGCATCGTCTTCCTGCTCACTGGCACCTACCTCGTCGCAGAGGTCATCGGCGGTGTCCTCACGGGCAGTCTCGCGTTGCTCGCCGATGCGGGACACATGCTCACCGATGTCGCCGGTGTCGGGCTCGCGCTGTATTCGATTCGCTTGGCGCAGCGCGCGCCGACGCCGTCGCGCAGCTACGGCTACTACCGCGCCGAGATTCTGGCCGCGCTCGCGAACGCGTCGGTGCTCATCGTGGTGTCGCTCTACATCCTGTACGAAGCGTACCAGCGCTTTCGCCAGCCGCCGGCGGTCGAGAGCGGGACCATGCTGGTCGTTGCGGGCATCGGCCTCGTCGTGAATTTGGTCGGCATGCTGCTCCTTCGGCCTGCGGCGTCCGAGAGTCTCAACATGAAAGGGGCGTACTTCGAGGTGCTCTCCGACATGCTGACGTCGCTCGGCGTGATCGCCGCGGGCCTCATCATGATGACGACCGGGTGGTACTACGCCGATCCGTTGGTGTCGGCAGGGATCGGGTTGCTGATCCTCCCGCGGACGTGGCGGCTCCTGCGCGAAGCGGTGGGTGTCCTGCTCGAGGGCACGCCCACCGATGTCGATGTCGGCGCCTTGCGTCAGACCGTGCTCGACACGCCCGGCGTGCAAGGCGTGCACGACCTCCATGTGTGGTCGCTCACCAGCGGGAGCAACGCGATGAGCGCGCATGTCGTGTGCGCCGCCGGCGCCGATCCATCGGCGCTCCTGCGGGCCGTCGAAGCGCGCGTGCGTCGATGCAACGTGCACCACACCACCCTGCAAGTCGAGGCGCCCGACGCCTTCGAGTGGATCACCCATGCATAAGCACGACGACGCGCGGCAGTATCCCGCGCAACTGCATTTTCCGCTGCGCGGGCTTGCCGGCGAGGGCGCCGAGGCGGCGATCCGCGCCTCGCTGGATGGCATGGCGGGCGTGCTCGCCATTCATGTCTCCGCAGCGCAGGCGGTGGCGGAGGTGACCTATGATCTCGCGGTGGTCTCGCCCGAAGCGCTTCGCGCGCGCTTGCAGACGGCCGGCGTCAAGCAGCCGAAACACACGGCGGACACTCTCGGTGCCGAGAGCGGAGACGCACCTGCATCCCGCCCTGCCGCGGGCGGTGGCGAGGTCAATGGTGGCGGGAGGACGCCGTGAGATCCGCGCGGCCCGCCGTACCGGGCGGGACCCGTGTCTCGTGGCGGCGGCGGGGTCAGGCACCGGTGCTCGGGCTCGTGCTGACTGTGCTGCAGGGGTGTCAAGCCGATCCCGGGTACGGCGGACGCTCCAGCGCCGAATGGGCGGGCCAGCTTCAGGACGCGCCCGCGCGCGAGCGCGAAGAGGCGGCGCGGGCCCTCGGGGCCGTGCTGTCGTTGAACCCACGGCTCACGGCGCCGACCACAGCACTGATCGCCGCGCTGTCTGACACCGTCGATGCCGTACGCATCGCGGCCGCGCAGGCGCTCGCCCAACCGGGCGTCCGCGTCAAGGCCGTGACCGGGGGCGCGCTTGGCGCGATGCTCGCTGATTCGTCGCATGCCGCCGTGCGCATCCAGGCGGTGCGTGCCCTTGGGGTGCTCGCGAGCAATGCGGTGGACACTGTCGCTCGGCGCGCGTTGGTGCGCGCGATCCTCCCGCTACATCGGGATCCAGACGCGACGGTTCGCGCGACGGTGGCAGCGACACTCACCGAGGCGCTGACCGAAACGCTCGCGCGGACGCAGGCCCCCGGCGCGCGGCTGGAGATTGACGCCGTGCTCAAGGGCTTGGCGCGCGACACGATGCACGCGCCGCGGGCCGCGGCGCTCGCTGGCCTTGCGCTCGCGATGGCGGCGCGCGTGGTGCCCGCGTTCACCCAGGCTGCACGTGATTCCTCGCCTGCAGTTCGGGCCCTCGCGGCGGGGGCGCTGGGACGTGTCACGAATGACGCGGCGGTGGGCAACGCGGCGATGGCGAGCCTCCTCGCACTCGTGACCGACCGCGCGCCCGCGGTCCGCTTCGCGGCGGTGCAGGCCCTCGGGACCCGCACCGCATCGTACGCGCCCGCGGTTGATGCGGCGCTCCGCGTGGCAAGCCGCGATACGAATGTGCTCGTGCAGCTCGAGGCCCTGCACGCCTTGAATCGCTTCCACGCTCGTGGAGGAAAGGATCCGGCCGCTCCCGAGCCGACGCACGCGGAACGCTGCGCGCAGCTCCCACCGAGGACGCGCGGATGCTGAGACCTCGCGCCGGCACAGAGCACACTCGACGCGCGGCGGAGTCCACGCGTGTGGGGGGTGACGAGCGTCACCCCATGTGGGGCCACGTGCTGGGCCACTTGCCGTCCGCGGTTCTGCGACGGACCACCGAATTCACGAGACACAAGGACGTTGCATGCAACACGTGACACGCATGGATATTCCCCTTCTGCTGCCGGACGTGCCGGACGCGCGCGACCGGTGTGTGGCCCGCCTGACGCAGCTGCTGGGGCAGCGCGATGGCGTGGTGCGCGTGCACGTCATGCTGCCCGGGGACGTAGAGCCGGAGACCGCGTCCGCCGTCATAGTGGCGGGTGCGTCGTCCTCGTCATCCTCATCGACCCGGACAGCCACGGGCCGCGAGCCGCGCACGGTGGACACGCCGGTACTGTGCCTCCACTACGATCCCGCCCGGGTTACGCTGAACGCGGTGACCGCGCTCGCCCGCGCCGCCGGTGCGGAGGTGACCGGCCAGTTCGCGCACTTGCTCGTGCCCATCCGCGCGATCACTAGCGAAGACGACGCGCAACGCATCGAATCAGTGCTGTCGGACACGCCCGGCATCACGCACGTGTCGGTGAGTTTGGCCGGTCAGGTGGTGCGCGTGGAATACGACCGCGGGCAAACCACCCCGTCGGCGATTGGCGAGCAGCTGCGCGGGGCCGGCGCCGCGCCCGACCTCAGTGCGTTGCTGCCAGGCGTGTCGGCGCGCAACTCCAGCGCTGATGGGCGAGCGCCCGCGTCGGCGCAGGCGCGGCCTGCGTCGACGGGGCCCACCGCCCGTGACGTCGACGGCGGTGACCGAGCGGGCAGCAATGGCGCTCGCGATGCCGTCGCGGACGAGACGCTGCGCAGCGTACCGACGCCAGCGGCAGCTGGTACACGTCCGATGGCAAGCGGCGCGGCTTCGGCCAACGGCGATGCGCCGACCGCGGCCCCGGAGCTCACACAGGACCGAGGGGACGACGATCACGGTGCGGATGTCGGCGAGGATGCCGCCTCGGACGGCGCCCCACGTGGCTGGTACGCGCGGAACCGCGAGCTCGCATGGAGCCTGGCGTCAGGCGTCTTCCTGCTGGGCGGATGGTTGCTCGAGCGCTCGCAGGCGGCCGCCCCCGGCGTGTCGCTGGCGCTCTTCATCGCGGCGTACGTGTTCGGCGCGCGCGACAACGTCGGGCATTTTCTGCGCGACCTGCGGCGCGGCAAGTTCCACTTCAACATCGACCTGCTGATGGTCGTGGCCGCGGCTGGCGCCGCGGCGTTGGGGGAGTGGGCCGAAGGCGCATTGCTGCTCTTCCTGTTCAGTCTTGGGCATGCGCTCGAGCACTATGCGCTCGGCCGGGCACGGAACGCGATCAAGGCGCTCGGCACGCTGGCGCCTTCCAAGGCGACGGTGCTGCGTGAGGAGAACGGGGTGCAGCGCGAAGTCACGCTGCCGATTGCCGACGTGAAGCCGGGCGATCAGGTCGTGGTGAAACCCGCGGAACGGGTGCCCGTCGACGGGACGGTGCGCGAGGGCCGCTCCGGGGTGAACCAGGCGCCCATCACGGGCGAGAGCGTGCCGGTCGATAAGGCGCCGGGCGATCCGGTCTTCGCCGGCACGGTGAACGGGGAAGGGGCACTCGTCATCGACGTGACCGCCGCCATCGGCGACCGCACGCTCGACCGGGTCATCAAGCTCGTGTCTGAGGCGCAGACGCAGAAGGCACCGACGCAGCAGTTTACCGAGCGCTTCGCTCGCATCTTTGTGCCGGTTGTGTTGATCGGCGACGTGCTCCTCATCGTCGTCCCGCCACTCCTGGGGCTCCTCACGTGGCCTGAGGCGTTCGCACGGGCGATGGCCGTCCTCGTCGCCGCGAGTCCCTGCGCCTTGGCCTTGGGCACCCCCGCGGCGGTGCTGTCGGGTATCGCGCAGGCTGCGCGCAACGGCGTGTTGATCAAGGGCGGCGCGTATCTCGAGTCCCTGGGATCCATTCGCTCGCTGGCGCTCGACAAGACCGGCACGATTACCGTCGGCGAACCATCGGTGACGGACATCGTCCCGATGGCGGGCGTCGATGAGACGCTGCTCCTCGGCAACGCGGCCGCGGTGGAGCAGCGGTCACAGCACCCGCTCGCAAAGGCCGTTGTGCGCGCGGCAGAGACGCGCAAGCTCGCGTTGCCCGATGCCGGCGAGCTGCAATCCATTACGGCGCGCGGCGTCCGCGCGCCGGTGGGCGGCGCGCCGGTGGAGATTGGCCGCGCGCTGCTGTTCGAGGACGCCGGTGTGGTCGTGCCGCAGGACGTGCGCGATGCGGTCACGCGCCTGGAGCAAGCGGGCCGCAGCACGATGATCGTTCGACGCGTCGGTCACACGCCCGAATTCCTTGGCGTGTTGGGCCTCGCCGACGAACCGCGCGCGAATGCGCGCGACACGCTGGTCGCGCTCCGCGCGGCCGGCATTCAGCGCATCATCATGCTGACCGGCGACAATGCGGGTGTCGGCAATGCGGTGGGCACGGCGGTCGGTGTGGACCAGGTGCGCGCTGGTCTGCTGCCCGAAGACAAGGTGACGGCCATTCGCGAGCTCGCGGCCCAAGGGCCGGTAGCCATGGTGGGCGACGGCGTGAACGACGCACCGGCGCTTGCGCATGCGACCGTGGGCATTGCGATGGGCGGTGCGGGAACCGCCGCGGCGCTCGAGACGGCCGACGTCGCGCTCATGGGGGACGATCTTGGCCGCCTGCCCTTCGCCATCGGACTCTCCCGGGCCGCGCGGCGTGTCATTCGCCAGAATCTGTACGTCTCGCTCGGCGTGATCGCGGGGCTCGTCGTCGTGACGGTGACCGGCGTCGCGGGCATCGGCCCGGCCGTCATCGCGCACGAAGGCAGCACACTGATCGTGATCGCGAACGCGCTTCGCTTGCTGCGCTATCGGGGGCCGGTATGAGCTGCCGACGGGACGTGCGTGCCCAGGCATGCGCAGGGCGGGGACAGGGGCGCACGCGAGCGCCGTTCTCGCGCCCGGTAACCGCGCGCCCGGTGACCGCGCGCACGCTGACCGCGCGCACGCTGACCGCGCGCACGCTGACCGCGCGCACGCTGACCGCGCGCACGCTGACCGCGCGCACGCTGACCGCGCGCACGCTGACCGCGCGCACGCTGACCGCGCGCACGCTGACCGCGCGCTGGACGATGCTCGCCGTGCTCGCGTCGGTCGCCGTAACGGGATGCGGCACGCGATGGCCACGCGCGGGGAGCGAGGCCGCGACGCGGCGCTGGCCGGCGACGCTCATCGGGGAGTGGAGCGCCCCACAGCGGCTGGCGCCCGGCCGCACTGCACCGGACTCGGTAGTGTGGGCCCTGGGGGCCCAGGGGGTTATGCATCGGGTCGAGGTGCGTGTGCGAAACCCCGCGAGCCCGCGGTCGCTGTCCAGCGGACGCCTCTGGTGGTGGATCGAGGACGCGCCCGGAGGAACGTCGACCGCGGACCCGGGCCGGGCCGGGCGCACCACCGTGCTCTGCGTAAGTCAGCAACCAGGGCGCAATCTAGAATGCGGCTATGTCACGCTCGACTCGACCGGCGGGACGGATCGCACACATCTGCGCCTGACGTGGACCGGGAAGACCTTCCCGACACAGCGCTGGTCCTTCGTCGGCCGCCAGGGTCGCTGACATGCGCGCTCGACCACATGCACACCCATGCACGATGGACGATCTGCGCCGGCGCCGCGCCGTGGGCCGAGCGCGCGGACGCGCGCGCACACTTATCCCGTCTGTGGAGCGCACATGAGCGGCGATGAGCTGATCGCGGCTGCGAAACGCGTCATCTTGCGTCGCCAGGAGGCCATCTCGAACAACTTGGCGAACGCGTCGACGACCGGCTTCAAGGGCGAGCACGTCTTCGCGCGGATGCTCGCGGGCGCGGCGGCCGATGCCGGGCCGGTGGCAGAGAGTCAGACCGACCTGCGGCCGGGCGCGCTGGAATCGACGGGTCGTCCGCTCGACTTGGCGCTTGAGGGGCCCGGCTTCTTCGTGGTCAACACCGCAGCGGGCGAGCGGCTCACGCGGGGCGGGTCCTTCTCGCTCACCGCCGATGGGGCGGTGGTGGATGCGCATGGCAATGCGCTCCTCGGAGAGGGCGGCGGCATTCGCATTCCCTCGGGTGCCCCCGTCGGGAGCATTGGGGTGGACGGGGCTGGGCAGGTGCGTGTGGACGGGCGGATCGTCGACCGGCTTCGTGTAGAGCGCACGCCGGGGGATGTGGTGCTCGAACGCCAGGGGAGTGGCCTCTTCGTGCCGCCAGCGACGCGACTCCCCGACCGCAACGCGACCGGCGTCCGCCAAGGCGCACTCGAGGCCAGCAATGTGAACATCCTCGACGGCTTGGTGGAGCTCGTCCTGATCCAGCGCGCGTACGGTGCGCTGCACCAAGTCGACGCCATCGCGGAATCGGTGGAGGGCTTAGCCACGGAGTTGGGGAAGCCGGCTACGTGAACCAGACGGCGCTGGGGGTCAGTATGAGCCGTGGCGTGTGTTGTGTTTGCACATGCTAACCCACGGCCCGAGACTGTGAGCAGCAACGCTGAGCCCGCGGAAAGGGACCGCGAGTCCGCCCGGGATGGCGCGGGCGATCTCGGGGATTTGCTACAAGAGCTGCGCGTGCTTCTGCAGGGCGTGCAGGTGCTCACCGGGTTCCTTATCGTCCTCCCCTTCAGCGAAGGGTTCGCGCGGGTCGGGCCTGGTCACCGCCGCCTCTACGTCGTGCTCTTCGTCTGCGCGCTGGTCAGTCTCGTGCTCTTCAGTGCGCCGGCGGCGCAACACCGGATTTTGACCCCGCTCAGCGACCGCATCCGGTTCAAGCGCGGATCGACGCGTCTGGTGGTGGCGGGCATGGTCCCGTTCTCGGTCGCGTTGGTCCTCGCCACGCACTTCGTACTCACCCACGTGGCCGGTACCCGCGTGGCCGACGTGGTCAGCGCGGTAGTTGCCGCCGCGATCTTCATGCTGTGGTGGATGATCCCACTCGTGCGCCGACGCGACGTGGCGCATAGTGCGTCCGCACGCGACCTCTAACCGCATACTTCGGGTCGCGGTGCGAGCTCGTGGAGCACGCGGGATTCCGGCTCCTTGGCCGGTGCGCGCCGGCGTGGGCATACACGGCGAGCTTTCGAGTGGCGTGACGGCGCGGCGCGGCGGAGCGGGCCGGGACACGGTCAGGTCTAGCCGTAGGCTCCCGACTGCATCTGTGCAACGACTCGAAACACGTGAGCCCGGCCTTCCGCGCTCCCCATCATCGCACGCGGGGCGCGTCCGCCGAGCGCGGGGACGGGGCGCCGGAGCCACTCGGCGAGCCAACCGACCGCGTCGAAGGGCTGCCCATTCCCGCTTTCCTGCACGATGCGCTCGACCCGCGCGATCAGAGCGCGCGCCTCGGGGAGGGCGTAGATCCACGCCGTCCCCGAGGCCAGCCGTCGCGAGCGCATGTGATGTCGAGCGCCCGGCGTCGGGCGCGCAGCGCGTCTGGAGCGCATGGTCGCCGTCCGTCGCCGGCGCTACAGGGCGCGGCGATCCAGCAGGCGTTGCACGTGGTCGGCAAGCCGGTCGTCGAACGCCAGCTCGGTCGCCACGGAATCCTCGAAGTCGACGCCAAACACGCCGGCCCATGCGCCGAGCGCGATCCGTTCCAAGGCCGTGGCGTTCACGACGCGCAGCACGCCACGGTCGACGACGAATCCCACACGTTCCCTCGGCTGCAGGTCCAGCGCGTCGCGCGCACTGAGCGGGATCGTGATCTGCCAGCGGTCATTGAGTGGCGCCGTGACCATCGCCGACTTGAGTGGGAGCGCGGTGCGGACCCCGCGCTCACCGATCACGCGCTCGAGCAAGAGCAGTTCTTGGGTCGCCCACTCCAAGGCGCGCAGGGACGCACGGGACTCCAATGCGTCCCCCGCCTCGCTGGTGGTGGCATGGGCGACGAGGAGTTGGCGGCGCTGCGCACCCGCTTGGGCATGCTCCTCAAGAAGCAGTATCGCTGTACCCTCGCATGTCCGCCTCCCGCGCGGCCGGGGCGGCGGCCGTGACATCGTAGAGCCATTCGAGCGTGACGGGTGTGGGCACAGGCATGGGTGGATGCGAGGAGGAGAGCGGACGACTCCCAAATCTCCGGGCCCGGAGACCTGAAGCGGAGCGCGGATGTGACGCATAGTCTGTAGACCCATAGTCTGCATTGTCAAACACTCGCTGGGTGATGACAGCGACCAGTATTCGAGAGGCGGCAGGACGGGTGCTCCGGGCGAGCCGGGAGGCGCAGGCGATCAGCCAGGAACAGCTCGGGTTCCAGGCCGGCCTCCACCGGACCTACATCAGCTCGGCTGAGCGAGGCCAGCGCAACCTCTCGCTCGAATCGCTCAGTCGATGGCTGGCCGCGCTGGGGATGAGCTGGGAGGGGTTCGGCGCCGCCATGGACGGAGAGCGCACCCGTCGCCGCCGAGGCAGCTGACTTGGGTATGGCCGAGACGTGGGACTACCCACGGATGGCCTCAACGGATGAGTCTGGTTGCCTCGAGCGTGGTGCCCCGGGGGGCATGGTCGGGTCGTGTGCCGCGCCGCGCGCCGCCCGTGCGCGTTGAGGGCGTACCTACCGCGCGGCCACGGTGGCGGCGGCCGTGAGCCCCTCGGGGAACGGTTGCACCATCCTCCGCCTTCTTGGCGCGACGGTGGACGCACTGGCGCGCCGCCGCTTCCCGCCAGGCACGCTGCGGGCGCGCGCCCCTGCCGGCACGTCTCAGTAGGGTACCTTGTGGCTCAGCTGCGCCCATTGCAGTGGCCCGCCGCACGCGAAATTGAGGCGGACGTTGCCCACGTCGTGACCGCGGACCGCCCCCGTCGCGAACACCGGGAGGCTGTCTCGCCGACGTTGGCGGGGCTTCGGGTGCGAAAGCACAGTGCTCGCGTGCCGTCGTCTTGCGCAGCACACGCTGCGGAGCACCACGCGATGCGCCGCGTGCTGCGCACAGGGTGCCGTGCTGCGCGATGGCGTGCTCACCCGTAACTTCGGGGCGGCCGTTCGACGGTGCACGCGCTCGCGCGCCCGGCAATCGCGGGTCTCCCGGAGGGTGCGTATGTGGTCTGACAACGAAGCCGTCGTAGACCTGCTTAACGTCGAGCACCTCGTGGGTGCCGTGCTCCGCGTCGTCAAGGACGAACGGCTCGACCCGGTCACCGTGGGCGTCTACGGCGACTGGGGCAGTGGCAAGTCGAGCGTGATCCACCTGTTGCGCGAGCGCATTGCCACCGAGCCGGACCTGCTCGCCGTCTACTTCAACGGCTGGCGCTTCGAGGGATACGAGGATGCGAAGGCGGCCTTGGCCTCGACGATTCTGGAGCAGATCCAGGAGGAGGCCGAACAGCCCACTGGCGGAAAGCTGGCCAAGGTCAAGACCGTCGTCGTCGATGCGGTGAAGGCGTTCTGGGGGCGTATCGATACGCTGCGACTCGGCAAACACGCACTTGCGGTCGGCGCGAATGCCAGCATCGCGGCCGGCGCGGTCGCCTTGGGGGCGACCGCCGCGGCACCGGTCACTGTGGCCGCGCTGGTCGCGGCGGTGCTGGCATCGCTCGCGGCCTCGGGTAAGGAAATCGATGGTGAGCAACTGGCCGCGCTGATCAAGGCGCGAGAGGCGGCCGACGCGAAGGAGCAGCGCGACACGCACGTGTCGGTGCGCGACTTCCACAAGGCGTTTGCGGAGCTCGTCCAGAAGCTCAATGTCAAACGGTTGGTGGTCATCGTCGATGACCTCGACCGATGCCTCCCCCACAACGTGATCGACACGCTCGAGGCCATCCGGCTCTTCCTGTCGGCGCCCAAGACGGCCTTCGTGATCGCGGCGGAGGAGGGCCTCATCCGCGACGCCGTGGCGTCCCGGTTTGCGGAGTCGCCCGCCGCGGGAGGTCTCGACGGGCGCCCCCGGGCCTCGGTTGGCGCGCGCTACCTCGAGAAGCTCATTCAGGTACCCGTCCGCGTGCCCCCGCTCTCGCGGAGCGATCTGCACGGCTATCTCAACTTGCTTTTTGCGGAGCTGCGAGAGGCGGATGCCGCCACGTTCGCGCAGCTCTGCGAGCGCGTGCGCGCGTCGTCGTCCTATGACGCGGTGTCGTTCCACGCGGGGAACGCCAAGGAGCTGCTCGGTCGCGACGTCAGCGACGAACTCCGCTCCGACTTTCTCCTGGCGGAGCAGATCGCCCCGGTGCTCGCGATTTGTGCAGAGGGCAACCCGCGGCAGACGAAACGCTTCCTCAACGCCCTGGTGCTCCGGCTCCAGATGTCGGCAGATCGCAAGGTCATGCTCGACCGGGCCATTGCCGCGAAGATGCTGCTCCTCGAGTATTTCCTGCCCGAGATGTTTCGGACCTTGGCGCTTGACGCGGCAGCGCACGAAGGCCGTGCCGAGACGCTCGTCGACCTCGAGGCCGACGTGCGGGGCGGCGCCGGAGACGGCACGGCCACGCCGCGGGCTGGTGCGGCTGTGGGGACGTTCGCCATGCAAGCCGCCGCGATGCTCGACAACGAGCGGTTCCGCACGTGGCTGCGTGCAGATCCGCCGCTCGGCACGGTCGACCTCCGGCCGTACGTCTACTTCGCCAACGAGCGGTTCGCGCTCCCGGTGGGGCTGGCCCAACGGTTGAGCAAGGCCGGATCACGAGCCCTCGAGCAGCTGCTGGGGGACGCCGAGTCGGAGCAGGGCGCGGCCGCCGAGGTGACGGCCGGTCTGCCGCTGCCGGAGGCCGCCGTCATCTTGGGCGAGCTCACTGCGCGGGCACGAGGGAGCGGGGTCGATCTGCAGGCGCGCACCTCCCCCCTGCACGCCATGGTGGCGGTTGCGAAGAAGCGGCCAGAGGTCGGCACCGACGTCATCGCGGCGATCCTCGGCTTGCCGTACGAAGTGCTTCCGGCCGGAGCCGCGATCCTCATCGCGTCGCTCGCGCCAGATCCGAGCCTTCGAGAGCCCGCCGTGCGCGCACTCCGGACGCTGTCGGCGCAGTCGAGGAACCCGGCGCTTTCGTCCGCGGCCGCCTCGCGACTGAAAACGCTCGAATCGCGCGCCGCAGCCGCGGCGGGGCGATAGGCCGTGGGGACTTCCGCCTCCAATCCTGGGCCGGGTGGACCGCCCCCACTGCTGCCCCCATGGGCGGAGCCCGCCGAGGGCAGCGACGGCAGCGACCATGGCAATGACGACGGGGCTTCGCCAGACGGGGCTCCGCCGGACGACGCACCGCCGGATGCCGCGCCGCCGGATGCGCCGCGTCCGAAGCCGGCGGTGCCCATAGGCGAGCCACCGACGTGGCCGTCGACGCGTCGCCTGATCGGCGCGGTGGGCACCGGGCGCGTGGGCGGCGCCGCCGGGCGCGAGAACGTCCGATCCGGCGTCCGCAGCGCCGTCGGCGCGATGGGCGGCGCACGACGCGCCGCGCAGCTGTCCACGGCCGGCAGTCAGACGGCGGGACGTTTCGCCAGCTTCCTGTCGGGGGTCGCGACGGGCGGCATCGCGAGCGCGGCGCGCGAGTTCGGGATCGCCGAGTTCCTGGATCGCAGTGCCGACGTGTTCCTCCTCCGGCTCGCGGACGCGCTGGCCCCGACCGGCGCCCTGACCGAGGACGCCGTCGCACGCGACGCGATGGATGACACGCTGCTCGAACTCTTTGACCAGATGGCCGTGCCGACGGGCGGCGTGCTGGCGCTCGACCGCATGACGCCGGCCCTCATGGCGGATGCGCTGCTGCGGTACGTGACGAACTACATCTACACGCGCGTGATCAACGCGCTCACGGCCCACATCCACGCCAAGTCCAACGGCATCATCCCGCGCATGCGCGAGATCGAGAAGGCCGCGCGGCACTACATCGAGGATGCGGTGCGGCTGGACATCGACACCACCGCGTTCTTCGGCGCGCAGGGCGCCCTGTTTGCCGCCCGCTGGGACGCTGGGGAAGGGCAACGCGTGATCGACCGGCTTTTCGAGGAGTCGTACGGTGTCGTGCAGGCGGGGCTGCGCCACGGCGACCGGGGCGCCGCATGAGGGGGGCGACGCACGGCCCCGCGCCCACGTATCACGTGCTGCTCCGCGCGGGCGCGGAGGACACCTTCATCGTCGAGCCGGGAAGCCGGGGGCAACTCGTGGGACTGCGTATGGACGGCGCACCCGGCGATGACCGGTGGCGCGTTGATGAGGACGTGTGGGAGCCGCTCCGGCAGGCGGGACTGGTACCGACCCAGGACGCGGTCGATCTGTTTCGCGTGGCCACGGCTGCCTACTGCGCGGATCTGCTGGTGCCGCACCGAACGGCGTACGACCGATGGAGTCGACACATCGTGCTGCATGTGCCGGTGGCGGACCGCGCGCGGTGGGAGGCGGCAACGCCGGCGCTGTGCGCGCTGCTTGACTATCTGTCCGGGGACCACTGGAAGCTCGCCTTTCGCGAGTCACAGGTGCCGCCCCCGCCGCGGCCGCGTCCGATGCGGACGACGCCGACGCCGATCCATGCGCAGTGCGTCAGTCTGTTGTCGGGGGGGCTCGACTCCGCCATCGGCGGCGCCGATCTGCTCGCCGCAGGTCAGCGCGTGGCCTTCGTGAGCCACAACGCGAAAAGCGGCGGCGCCACGTTCTCGAGCCCGGCCCAGCAGGCCGTGCTCGACGCGTTGGGTCGCCACTTTCCCGCAGACCTCGCACGTCCGCTCCGCTTTCGCCTGAATCCGCCGGCCCCGGTTGCGGGGGAGACCGAGAGCGTCACGACGACCCGCAGCCGCTCGATCATCTTCTTCGCGCTCGGTCTGCTCGTGGCGAGCGCGCTCGATGTGGCCCATGGTGGTGGGCCGGTGCCGCTCGTCGTGCCCGAGAACGGCCTGATCTCGCTCAACGTGCCACTCACCAAAGCACGCCTCGGGAGCTGGAGCACGCGCACGACGCACCCGCACACCTTGGCGATGCTGCGCGAGGCGATGCGGGAGCTCGGTCTGTCGACGCCGCTGCACACGCCCTACGCCGCGCAGACGAAGGGGGAGATGCTGGGTGCGTGGGCGGCGCGCGACCGCGGGATTGCGGCGGACCTCGCGGCCGCGAGCGTGTCGTGTGCGCATCCGAACCAGAGCCGCTTCCTGGGGAGCGCACAGCGCCAACCGCACTGTGGGACGTGCGTGCCCTGCATCATTCGCCGCGCGTCCACGCAGCACGCCGGCGTGGATGACGGCCGGTACAGCTTCGACCTCCCTAGCGCGCTGCCCACGCTCAAGCCGCGTCGGTCAGCCGACGTGCTGGCGTTTCTGTACGCGCTCGAGACGCGCCGTCGTCCGGCACGGGCGGTCGACATCAACCTGAGCGGCCCACTGCACGTGGAGACGGACGCGGAGCTGCAGCAGCTGCTCCGCGTGTACGACGCTGGGATGGACGAGGTCGCGCGCCACCTCGGCGTGCCGATCCGGTAGACTGGCCGATGGACGCCGCCGCTTCTCCCAGTCACGCGCACTTCCTCGACACGCACTGCCACGTCGATCTGTACCCGGATCCGGCCGCGCTCCTCCGGCAGATCGAGCAGCAGCGGATCTACACCGTCGCGGTCACGAACACGCCGTCAGTCTTCTCGCGGCTCTGCGACATGGTGGGCACGGGGCGCTACGTCCGCCCCGCGCTCGGCCTCCATCCTGAGCTGGCCGTCCAACGGCACCGCGAGCTCCCGCAGTTCGCCACGCTGCTCCCACGCACGCGCTACGTCGGCGAGGTTGGCCTCGATTATCAGACGGGCGTGGAGTCGGAGCGCGCCACCCAGCGTCGGGTCTTTGCCTCGATTGTCGAGCAGTGCAACTCGGCGGGTGGGAAGGTGGTGACGGTGCACAGTCGCCGCGCGGCAGACGACGTCGTCGATGCGTTCGGGGCAGGGTTCCGAGGCACGTACATCCTGCACTGGTATTCGGGTGGCGTGCGCGCGCTACGCCGCGCGCTATCGAACGGAGCCTTCATCTCGGTGAACCCCGCGATGATGCGCTCCGACCGCGGACGGGCGCTCGTCGCCGAGGTGCCTCGCGCGCGCGTGCTGACCGAGACCGACGGCCCGTTCGTCACGATGGGGTCAGCGGCGGTGCCCACCGCCGCCACACCGGCGGACGTCCGGGGCGTGGTCGTCGAGCTTGGCCTGCTCTGGGGGGTCGACCCCGCCGAGGCGCGCGACATCGTCTACGGCAACTTCGCGTCCATGCTCACGACATCGCGCACATCCTAACGCTACCGCGCGCACGCCTGGCGCCGGCGAACGCGTTGAACGACGTCAGCTTGACTCCTCGTCGTCCCACAGCGACGGATTCCCGTCATCGGTCGGTGGCGGCGGGGCGACGTCGGGGCCCCCCTCGAGCCGCGCGCGCCGCCGCCGCCGGTACTGCTCCGCCGCGGGAGCGCTGAGATCCGCGTGAATGGCCCGAAGCGTCTGCAGCGTCTTCTCGAAGTCCGCCATGAGGAGCGGCGTGTCGTGGTCTCCGTCAGTGCGTTCGACGGTGGCCGTAAACTGCTTCATCGCCCAGACCGCACGCGCAAACCCCTCGCGCAGCTCGCGCGCGAGTTCGGCGTCGCTCACCTCGCCCATGGACGCGGCCCCCGGCGCGGTGAGCGTGAGCGCTGCCTTGCCGTGCCCGGTGCGGGCCGCCCGATCCGCGGCCTCGATGCGTTCGACGAGGGCGGCGATGTCCGGGTCTCCCTTATTGAGCCAGTTATACAGCGTCTGGCGCGCCATGCCGATATGCGAGGCGATGGCTTTGACCTCGGCGGGGAAGGCGACTGGGTCCTCACGGTGTTTCCCGCCGAGGTACGCGTCCGTGGCGGCGATGAGCTGCGTCCTCTTGCTGGCGGCCATTGGGTGTCAGAGGCTGTGGAGGCTGAGATGGCGCTGGAGGCCGGTGTGCCGTGGCGTCGTGCCGCCCGTGGCAGGGTCCAGGAGCCGCGACAAGGCCACCTCGTCGGCGAGGAGGGTCACGCTCCGGCGAGCCCGCGTGACGGCCGTATACAGCAGCTCACGGGTCAGCATCGCGCTGTGGGACCGGTGCGCGATGACGATCACGTCGGGCCATTCGGACCCTTGGGCACGGTGGATCGTGGTCGCCCAGGCAAGCTGCAGGTTGAGCAGCCGATAGCCGGTCACCGTGATCTCGCGGCCTTGATCGAATTGCACGGTCGCGGCCTCGGGCGTGGTCGCCATCACGTGACCCACTTCGCCGTTGAAGACGCCGGACGGTCCGAGGGCGTAGTCGTTGCGCGTCTGCATGACCGGATCGCCGACGCGGACCGACGCGCCACCACCGATGACGGGCCCGCGCTCACGCACCGGGTTGAGCCGCGTCTGGAGGGCGGTGTTGAGGGCGTGCACGCCGAGGAGGCTCCCCCGTCGCTTCATGGGCGAGAGCACCTGCACGTCCGAGAGTGCCCGACCGTCGCGCCGCAGCCCCTCCAGCAGCGACGCGACCTGGGCTTGGCCGCGCAGGCCCTCGGCCTTCTCATCGGACCCCGCCACCCCGCCGCGGGCCATCGGCGCTCCCCCGGCGTGCCCGGACAGCGCCGTGCTGAAGGCGCAGAGGCGGAAGTCGGCGGCGGCCTGCAGCGGTTCGCCCTGGAGCAGCCGGTACGCGTTCTGGACGATGCCAGACTCGCGGCCCTGCCGAAACACCTCGGTAAGGTGGGCGCGGGGCACCTGAGGGCAGGCCAGCAGATCGCGGAGCACCGCGCCGTGCTCGATGCTGGGCAGCTGGTCGGTATCGCCCACCAGCACCACGCGCGCGGCGGGCGGCAGGTTATCGAGGAGCCAGGCCATGAGCTCCGTGGGCAGCATGGAGACTTCGTCGACCACGACCAGATCCAGGTCGAGTGGGGCGCGCCGGCGTGAGCCGGGAACGCCGCCGATGAGTCGGTGCACGGTCTCGGCGGGGACGCCGGTGACTTGAGAGGCGCGGCTGGCGGCCTTGCCAGTGGGCGCGACGATCTTGAGGCGCAGTCCGAGGAGGCGGGCGGCATCGACGATGGCGCGCACGGTCGTGGTCTTCCCCGTGCCCGGTCCGCCGGTCAACACAAACAGACGGTGCGAGAGCGCGGCACTGGCCGCCTGCGCCTGCGTGGGCGAGAGTCCGGCCGAACGCGCGACCGCGGCCACGCGGGCCTGATCCGCCGCGCCCAAGGCGCACGGGCGCTGCAGCCGGCGGCGGACGTGGCGGCCGACGCGCCATTCCGCGTCGAGTGCGGAGGGCAGGTAATAACTGCCATCGTCTTCCGCGACGTGTCCGGCATCGACGGACACCGCCAGCGCCTGCTCGGCGCGTGCCTTCGCCCCAACGAGGTCGGCCACGGCCGGCGCCAGCAGCGCACGGGGAAGGCACGAGTGCCCGTCATCAGCGGCGGCCTCACCCAACGCGAGCACGGTCGCGGCGCTCAGCCGCTCCGGATGTTCGGTGGACACCCCGAGCGAGCGGGCCATGGCGTCCGCGCGTCGCCACGTGAATCCCGGCACCTGGAGCAGCCAGTAGGGCCGCCGCAGCAGCACGATCTCGACGAGGTCCGCGGACCGGAAGAAGCCAAAGATCCGGCGGACATGCGCCATGGGGATCCCGCGTGACGAGAGCCGGAGGGCGAGGTCGTACGCGTCCTGCTGCTCGACATAGCGCGTGCGCCACTGCGTCCAGCCGGCTGCCAGGTCGCGTCCCACTTTGCCCGCAAAGAGGGTCTCGAGCAGGGCGGGCTGGTCGTTCAACAGGGTGACGGCGTTCGCGCCCAGCACCTTGGCAATGTGCGCGGCGCGCTGCCCGCCGATGCCTTCGAGGTTCGCCACGATGAAGTCGCGTACCCCACTCGTGGTCGTCGGCAACTGCACGTCGCGGCACTCATCCAGCACCAGTTGCTCGCGCTGCCCCGTGTGGAGCACGACCGCAGCGGGCGCCGCTTCCCAATGTCCGCGCACGAGCGCACTGCAGCCGACGGGGAGAAACGGCGCGCCGCGCGCCACAAACCGGCACTCTCGACCCACCGCGAGTCGGAGGCGGCCGGATTGCCACGTACCCTCGTCCGAGACGCCTGGGTCGCGGCTCAGGATGGTCGCGCGCTCGCGCACGGATGATTCGCCAGGCCCGTTCACGTACAGCGCGATGCAGGGATCCTGCGCATCCACCGCGGCCCGATGCGTCGCGCACCGAGGGCTGGGGTGCCGGTCACGGCCGCCGCCGTGGCGCGCTGATTGGCATGACGCGGGTGTCCGTGGGTTGGCGCATCGCGGCATGTAGCAAGGCCATCTCGCGTGCCATCGCCGCGTTCAGGGTTTCGAGCTCACGGATCCGCGTGGCCGACTCCGTTCGGGCCTTCGCGAGCTGTTCCCGGAGCCGCGCGATCACGATGTCCGGATGGCGTGCGTCCACGGCCGACTGCGCGTCGGCGAGCCGCTGGTCGAAGGCGGCGATGACGGACGGATGCCGGTAGATCGTGGCGCGCGAGAGCCCGGCTTCGAGTGCCACGTGCTCCTTCGTGATCGCCCGATAGGCCGGATCCGCGGTGCCGGCGAACACCCGTTCGAGCGCCGCGAGCAGTGCCGCCTCGGTCGCCAGCAGCTTCGCGGCGCGCCGCTCGTCGGCGGTGCGAGGCGGTGGCGTGGGTGCGGCATCGGCAGTGGGTCCGGTCGCCGTGGTCAGGCGGGTGCCGGCGCGGGGCCGGATCGCGGTTGCCGACGCAAGGTGTAGCACGGGCGGCGGCGTGGCCGGGGCCGGGTCGGACGGGACGGAGGGGCCCGGGTGGGGCCTGGTGCGCTTGGGCATCGTCACTGGCTCTCGAGGATGGGCAGCCCGGCGCGGATCCGGTCCTGGACCGCCCGCGCGCCATCGCGGGAGGCCTCGAGGATCTGGACCTGGGCCCGACCCAGCTTGCCGTGCATGCGCTCGAGGCGCTCCTGCGCTTCGCGCTCGTGGTACGACCATGCGGGCAGATGTGCCTCGGTCTGCACCGCATTCGCGCACTGGAGCGCCGAGCACGCGCTGATCAGCGGACCGGACGCCTTGGCCGCGTCGTTCGCGTCCTTGCGGCAGAGCGCGGACGCCGGATCGTAGAAGCACCACGTGAGCGGGCCGTGATAGACGCGATGCAAGCGATGCTTGAGCAGGCGATCCAGCTCGGTCTCCGAGAGTTGTTTGCCCTCGAGTTCCTCGACGATCACGCGCAGCTCCTCGTTGAGACGCTCGCCGCGCCTGCCGGTGTAGCGCGTGCCGTGGCGGTACCCGTCGAGCAGGTCGTGCATGAGCTCCATCTCCGCGACGTCGCGCTTCGCTTCGGTCTCCCGCAGCAGGTTGCTCGCCGCCCGGCCCGAGTAGCCGAGCAGCGTCCGCATGTGCCGATGCTTGGCTTGGAGCGCCGCGGTGATCACGCCGCCCGACATTGCGAGTCGACGGAGCAGGGATTCGCGCAATTGGTGGGGCGTCAGGCGCCACGCCTCCCCCTTCCAGAGCGGAATCGGACCGGCCGGCAGCGGTGGCAGACCCGGCGCGGCGGCGCTTGCCCCGGCGTGGGCCGCAACGATGCTGTTCACATGCGCCGCGAACCCATTCAGCTGACCGGAGACGTACTTGTTCTTGAGGGATTTGTACTGGGCACGCCCCGGCAGCACCTGGTAGTAGAGGGGACCGCGTGGCGCCAGGCGGCCCCGCGATGCGTCCGACTGCACGGTACGGAGTTGTTCGAGTGCGCCGACGGCATCGTGCACCAGGTCGTGCACGGGCCACGTTTCCGGGCGACCGCCTGGGTCCTGATCCTTGTGGAGCTCCGCGCGGATGACGGGCACGCGGTCGAGGCCATCCTCCGTGTCTTCCCATCCGCGACATCCCGTGGCCTGCGAGCTCAGTTCGGAGATGCGCATGCCCGAGTAGAAGACGTTGAGGACGAAGCACGCCGTCTGCAGCATCACCGCTTCCTTCCACGCGTCGTGCCGTTCGAGTCCCCGGCCGCGCGCGGCGACCAGTGAGAGCACGCCGGTCTCGCGTGCGCGCCGCCATGCGACATCTACGTCTGTGCCGAGTTCGTCCAGCACCCCGGCCCACCCGGGCCACGCGAGCGTGCCCTGATGCTGCACATCGCGATAGCCCATCTCGAGGCCGATGACGTCCGACGCGATGTCCAGCTTGTGCGCGTGCGTCGATGCCGCAAAGCCGATCTCGGGCCATGCGGACTCCGTCCGGCCCGCGCTGGTGGGCAGCCCCCGACCCGTGCGGCGCAGGTGAGCGAGGTACGCCTCGCGACGTACCTCGACCGCGCCCTTGGCCTTCCGGGTCGGGCCGACCAAGGACCATGCGGACGCTGGGCGCTCGGCGCGCGCGAGCGCCGCGATGATCTCGTCCGCCCATACGGTCACGTAGTGCTCGGCCCATTGGAGCAGCGGTGCTAGCACCGGGGCGGGGACCTCAGGGGTCAGGTTGTCCATCGGCTGCGCGTACCCGGCAACGACGTCCGCCTTTCCGTACGCCCACGGATCAACGAGGAGGGTGTCGTCCGACAGATACTGCCGCGCCATCGCAAGGCGCTGGAGCGCGATGACCGCGTTGCGAATCGCCGCGACCGACCCGCCCTTCGAGTGGCGGAGAATAGGCAGAAAGCGGTCGAGATGCTCTTGCGTGACCTCGGCCCACCGCACGATGCCGAAGAGCGCGTTGAGGTCGCGGTACACCGCCTTGAGGTAGCGGAGCTCACTTCGGACGGTGATCGCCTTCGGGGTGCCATGCCCCGTCAAGTCGAACCGAAGGCGCGCCCAGCCGAACTCCTTCGCCGCGAGGCGAGCCGCGGGGTCGCCGATGTCGGTGAAGTGGATGTTGCTGGTCTCGGCCTCGCCGGGCAGCGTGATCACGGGGGCGAAGTCCCAGACGTCGTCGCCGAAGCGAGCCGTGGACACCGCATCGGGCCGCGTCGGGATGTCCTCGAATACGAGCGCGTCGTCCGCGACGCGCCGCGCACGCGGCGCGCTCGACGCACGAGGCGTCTGGGTGACCTGTGTCGCTGCGCCCGACGGCCCCGACGAGTTCGCGAACAGCGAGGCAATGAGGGCAGCCGCGCCCGACGTTGGATTAGTCACAGGTGCGCCCATGGCTGGAGTGCGGGACCGAGGAACAACAGCTCGCCGTGGTGGGACTCGGCAAGCACACGCGCCTCGCGGAGCAGCGTCTCGGGATAGGTCATCAGGATGCCGAAGACGATCTTCGTGTAGGCGGCCCCGAACGTCGCTTCCCAGGCCTCCGCGCTCATGAGGGGACGCTGCCGGAGCAGGTGATTCACGAACGCGATGATCACGGGCAACTTGCTCGGCGGGATCAAGGCATTGTCGCAGTCGAGACACTGTCCCGTCGGACTGGCGGGACATGGCGTCCCTTTGGGCGCGAACGGCGACTCGGTGAAGCTCGTGCACTTGGCGAAGAACACATCCACGTCGTTGGAGACCAGCGCGTTCGCGATGACCGGGAGGGGCTTGCGCGTGCGCGCCGCCAGGGCGGTGGGGTCGGCGAGCGCCTGTTGCTCTTCCCTTTCCGTCAGCACCGTCGATTTCACGGTGGTCGGCCGCATGCCCTTCATGGCCTCATACGCCAGCTTGTTGTGCACCTTCACGGCCGCCTGCACCTTGGCATAGCGCCCGATGTGGACGACCGCCGTGTGGTCGTCGGTAAGCGCGCCCAAGGCGCCGCCGGTCGCGCGCGTGACTTCGACCTTGTAGTTCTTGCGGAGCCGCGACGCTTGCAGGTCGAGCGGCGCGCCGTCCTCGTCGCGGAGGTCATGGCGCGCGACCCACTGCGGCAACAGGTCGAGGTTGATGACGACCGGCGCGGTGATGCCGGCCATCACGTTGCGCCCCGGCACAAACGAGGGTACGCGACCCATGTGGCCGGCGCGCATGTCTTTGCTGTTCCGGCCGGCCAGACACCACCAGAGGTACTCGCTCGGGCTGTGTTGGCGGAGCGGCGCCGTGAGCGCCAGCACCGCGCGGATGATGCCGCCCGGCGTCGCCAGGCTGCCGTCGCGGAGCCGGACGGGAATGAACTTGTGCTTCGCCCGGTGCTTGAGATACGACAGCGTGAAGCGGCCGTCGGCGACCTTCTCCATACAACCCACCGACAGGCGCAGTGCGTTGGCGAGCGGGACGCCGCTCGTCAGCAGAAACAGCAGGAAGAAGGGCAGCAGATCGACGACCGAGGGATACACCAGGCACTGCGCTTCATAGGGCGTGCACTCGGCGTCGGAGGACAAGTAGCGCCGGTCGTACTCGGAATTGCTGATCCCGATCAGCGCGCACCACTCCGCCTTGTTGCGCGGCCCGAGATGGTAGGCGGCCCACGCCGCGTTGGCGCGGATGCCCCAGGCGTCCGGGCCAAGCGGGCGCGGGTCACGCCCCGCGGCAACGAGGGCAGGGACGTCCTCGGTGAATCGCGCGAGCGCGGCGTCGATGTCGGCGCGGCAGGCTGCGCGCATCGCGCGGTCGACCTGCTTGGCGTACGCCTCGCGGGGCACGGTGCGACTCGACGTGTCCTCGGCGCGCGCCCGCGGCTGGTGCGGATCGATGCGCTGGAGCCGTTGCCATGTCTCCCGCTCGTAGGCGAGCGCGCCCACCTCCTTGAGGACCGAGAACGTGACGCGCACGTCCTCCCGCCAGTTGGCGCCCCGCCGCTTTTCGGCGGCGACGAACGCCTCGAGCTGCGCCGCCGTGAGCGTCTTCGGTGACATGGTCGCAGCCGCGGGGCCCAGGGCGTCCGCCAAGCGGTGGAGCTGTCGAGCCGCCCAGGCGCCTTTGTCGATGTCCACACGCAGGCGCGTCAGCCAACTGCGAAAGGCGCGGGCAAGCGCCTGCGTCAGTGCGGAGCCGGGCAGTCCGGTGAGGTCGACGGTGTGGTGAACGCCGTTCTTCGAGGTGGCCTCGAACTGGAGCGACGCAATCGACGGCGCCGAGGCCGCCGGCACCGGCACGGCATCAAGGGTGAGCCGTCGGCCACGTCGCGTCGTGGGGCGGGCCACGGCGGCTGTCGGTGCACCCGCTGGCAGCGCCGCAACGCACGCGGTGCCGCCGAGCGTATCAGTCGGTGGCGCATCGCGCGGCGTGGCATCGCGCGGCATGGCATCGCGGACGTCTGACGTTGGGACTGAGGGGCGGTCAGTCATCGTCGAGCCCGAAATCCCGCGCGAAGCGGGTCATCGCGTCGTTGGCTAGGTCCTGCACCTCTTCGAGGTGCTGGAGGTAGATCCACGTCGACTCAAGGCTCTGGTGCCCAAGCCGCTGGCGGAGGAGGTCCAGCGGATCTCGGTAGATGCGCCGCGTGACCTCCACGGGGGTGCCCGGCGCCCGCCTGATCTCCGTGCGCTCCAGCAGCGCCTCGATGCAGCGCTGCAGGAAGTGAATGGCATACGTGTGTCGCATGTCGTGCGGATTGACATCGACCGGCCGGCCGAGGATCGCGCTGCAGCGCGCGTTGGCGGCCTCGAACACGGAGTTCCACTCCTTTTCACTCAACGGCAGGCCATGCTCGCCGACCCAGAGCTGGGCCGGGCCGACCACGCGGCCCTGGTGGCGTTCGTACAGCAACCGGCGCAGCTGCGGGTCGCTGGCGTCCACGGCACGGGGCTTTGGGCCCCAGGCCGGCACGGTGTATGTCCCGCGCGTGCCGAACTCCACGACGACGCCGCGGTCGGGCACCTGGTACTCGCCCGTGCCGTCCGCGCCCGCGCGGCGCAACGCGACGGCGTGCGCACGTTCGTGCTTGACGTAGCGCTGGAGTCGGCGGTAGAGACCACGCGGGATGTATACCGGTCGCGGGTTGGTGCGGCCTTTGACCGCAGCCGTGGCGAGCATGATCTCCGCGTCGGTCCCGCGGATCTTCTGCTGTGGAGCGCCCCCCGCATCGTCGACGCTCACCTCGAAGACAGACTCCGTGTCCGGGACCTCGCAGCGGAGCAGGCTGTTCGCCTCCGAGCGGCGCATGCCGGTCGACACGAGCAGCTTCGCGAAGAGGGTGTTCCGCGTCGCCATGCGTCCGCGAAAGGTGGGGTCCGGCACGTAACGCGCCCCGTTGTGGACCCGCGCCTCCCGGTCTGGGTTGAGGGTCATGCCCCCGAGCCCGATGTGCAGATAGTCGGCCCACTCGTGCGGCTCGAGGTACTTGGGCGGACGCTTCGACCGCTTGGCGGCCAACGCGTCCTGCGACACGGTCACCTGTTGATCGAACGAATGTCCGTGGCCGGCGGGGACCCCGATGACGATCTCGCGGTGCTGGATGCGGAACGGCATCTCCTGCACAAGCCCGTTGCGCTTCGCCCAGGCAAAGAGGTTGTGCAGCGCGGAGAGCTCACGGTTCCACGTCGGTCCCGAGACGGCCCAGTCTCCACCCGACTGGTCCTGGCGCACCCCGTGATACTCGAACAGGTCGTCCTCGGTCGCCTCGAACCAAGGACGGGGGACCCGGCCACGCACCGAGTCCACGTGCGCCAGATACAGGACGAACCGCCGGACGTCGTGCGCGTAGTTGTACCAGGTATACGGAGACTTCGCCTTCGCCGAGAGCGAGAGCTCCTGGACCCACGCGTTGAGATGTTCGTCGTACCGCCCCATCGCCGTGATGAAGATCGGGACGCCTTCCTTGAGCCCGGCGGCCTCGGTCAGGGCGCGGGTGACCGGGGTGCCGTCCGAGAGGTTCCAGCCGTCGGACTGCCAGACGAAGAGGTGCAACGCGAAGCCCGCGTCGAGGTGGGTGCAGGCTGATGGGACGTCCGCAGACTCAGCCGTACCTGGCGAGTATATGGCGGCGAGACATCGACGGCCAGCGACCTAAGGGGGCGCCAAGGGGCGCCAAGGGGCGCCAAGGGGCGCCAAGGGGCGCCAAGGGGCGCCAAGGGGCGCCAAGGGGCGCCAAGGGGCGCCAAGGGGCGCCAAGGGGCGCCAAGGGGCGCCAAGGGGCTAGATTGCGACGGCCGGGACCATCGTCTGGTCGACCCTGCCAGAACGGGCGAGCGGCGCTCTCGTCGGAAACCTGACACCCAGAAACGGTCGACGCCCGCGAGTCGGAGACCCTACGGGCGTCACTGCAACCCCTCCGTCAGCGACCGTAAGGCCGGCAGACGCGGGGACCGTGATTCCAACCTACCGCGGATGCCCTCCGCACGCAAGGGTCGTGATGACAGCCTCGAATGCCGCCGGCGAGGGTGCCGGAGCAACTGCCCCAGACGGAACGCCGACCCGGGCCCGGGAAGGGGCCGCAGAAGGACGGTCGGACGGGCCCCCGAACCCACCTCAGGCGCCAGCGGCAGCCGGGGCAACGGATACCGCCGCTCTGACAGCGACGGAGGCTCGCCGACGCGAGCGGCAGCTGGGCGAGGCGGCGGCGAGGGCCCTGCACGCGGTGTTCGTGCAGCGCCTCTCCGCCACCCGCATGGCGAGCTTCGAGGATCCGGGCGCTAACGCCAAGAACGACCCGAGTTGGGTGCTCGGACGGTACTGGTACAGCATCGCTGCGGCGGAGTCGCTGGTACCGACCCTGCACGTCCTCGAGGTGGTGCTGCGTAACGCCATGTACGACGCGTTGGCAGCGCATCTGACCGGCGGGGTGGGGGTGGATCTCCCCGATTGCTGGCTCGACTGGCCGGCGCACCAGTCCGTCCTGTACCAAGATGCACAGCGCCCTTGGGCCGATCACCTCGTGAAAGTGGCCAAGGCGAAGCGGGACATCCTGACGGACAAGCGCGTGCTCGATACCGGACGGCTGATCGCGGAACTCAATCTCGGCTTCTGGACAGGCCTCCTGTCGGACCACTACGAGAAGCGAAGCGCGCAGCAGGTGTGGCCGACGTGTCTTCGGCAGGTGTTCCCGAACTTGCCGGCCAGCGAAGACCGTCCGCGATTGGCAGAACACTTCAAGCACATTCGACGTCTCCGGAACCGCGCCTTCCATCACGAGCCGTTGTGGCGCCGACGGCCCGCAGAAGACCACCGGATGCTCTGCGAGACCATCGGCTGGATCGATGCGGAGATGGCCGAGTGGGCACGCGGGCTCAGTACGGCGAAGGTCACGCAGGAGCGCGGGGTCGGCTACTTCGAGGGGATGGCACGGAAGCACGCGCTGGCGCGTCCGGCGCTCGCCGCCGCGGCCACGAGCCTGCTCGGCGCGACGACCGTCGTGCCGATGACGCCACCGGCCGCCGGGACGGGGGGATAGTGGTCGCCCCGCGGACGTCCGACGCCCGCGTTGTCGCATACGTGTGCTAGTGGAGCGCCTGCAGGCGTTCCCAGAACGCCCGCGCTGTGGGGATGCGGCGCGCCGCCGGGGCGAGCGCATCGAGTACGACGGCGTCGAACGGGCCGAGCGTGATGTCCACGTGCTGCAGCGACCGGTAATCCGCAGGATCCGGCCGGTGACCAGCCGCTGCCTCATAGAGCATGACCCCACACGCGTAGACGTCTTGCTTGGCATGACGAAGCGTTGGCGTCGCGAAGACCTCCGGCGGCACGTACGCCGCGGATCCGATGTAGGCGGTCGTCAACGTTTGCTCGCCGTGCTCGTCGAGCAAGTAGGCGCAGCCGAAGTCGAGGATGAGCGGCTGCTGATCGCTCTGGCGCACGATGATGTTCGACGGCTTCAGGTCGCGATGCAACACCTGCTGCGTGTGCAGGTAGTCGAGGCCGCCGAGGATCTCCGAGAAGGTGAAGAGCAGGCGCGCGCGGTCCCCGACCATCGACGTCTCACGGAGCGTCCGGCCCTCCACGTAGGGCATGAGGATGTAGGGCTGGTCGCCGACCATCATGCCCGTCTCGATATAGGAGATGATGGCCCGGTGCTGGAGACGCTGGAGCGCGGCACTCTCTCGCCGGAAGCGCGCGGCGGCCTTGTCGCGGTTGGCGACGAATGGGCTCGGGTCCAGCAGCTTGAGCGCGTACTCGAATGACGCCACGCTCGTGGCGCGGGTGGCGTGATACACAGACCCAAAGGCGCCCTGCCCAAGCAGGCGGCCTCGCACGAAGTCGCTCGGTGGGGGCGTGGATGCGGGCCCGTCCACGACGCGTGCGTCGGCGCTCGTGACGCGCAGTGCCGGGGGCTCGATCACTAACGGCACCGCGAAGCGATGCAACAGTGCATTGAGCGTGCGTGCGGACGGCACCTTGGCGCCATCCGCGCGAAGCTCCTCGCAGGCCGACCAGAAGCAGTCGACGTAGTCCACGGCATTCGGGAGTCGTCCCGCCATCGCCGGCCCGAGATCGGACCACGCCCAGTCCAGCGAGCTGCTGCCGGCCGTCGCGCCGAAGTGCTCCTTGAAGGTCTCGACGACCGACTTGGGCGCCGTGTGGGCACTCGCGATCTTGCGCACCAGCGACTCGAACTCCCAGTGCGCCTCATTCGGGAGCGCACCGACGACGCCGTCAAACTTCCAGTCGGCCGGGTACTGTAGTCCCATCCAGGTATTCGCCTGCGTAAAGGCCACGGGGCCGCCGCGGGCACGACCGGGACCGCGGGGCGAGGCATGCTAAATTGCGCCCTATGACCGAGAGGCTGCCACCCCACTTTCTGGAGCTGGTGTCGAACGCGCTGCTGCGCTCCTTCTGGCGCCGCCGTGCCCTGCATGACTTCCTGCGTCGTGTCGGAATCCGCGAGTCGTTCCTGTCCACGTGGGAGGAGCAGGAGAGCAAGCGCGACCTCATTCGCCGCATGTTCCCGCACCTCGAGTCGTCCGAAAAAGGCCGCGCCGTGCTGAGGGAAATGGCGCGCGAGCTGGCGGACCAGATCACGTTTCCCGACCTCGACGGGTGGGAGGACAGTGCCGAGAAGAAGGCGGCCGCGGCGGACGCCGTGCGCGCCCTCAAGGCGTACCTCCTCCGTCAACGGGAGACCGTGCGCGACGAGCGCGCGGAGATCGCCACCCGGCGCCGTGCTGAAGCCCTGCGCGAGGAGCAGCGGCAACGCCAGGGCGATTTGGACACGCTGCGAGCGCGCCTCGATGCGCTGGCCACACGCCTCGGCGAAGCGCAGGCGGGGTATGACTTCCAAGACTGGTTCTTTGATCTCGTCGCCTACTACGAGCTGCCCAACCGGCGTCCCTACACGACCGGCGGACGGCAGATCGACGGGTCGATCACGGTGGGCGGCACGACCTACCTCGTCGAGCTCAAGTTCACCACCGCGCAAGCCGGCGCGCCGGACGTGGACGTGTTCTTCAAGAAGGTCCATGACAAGGCGGACAACACGATGGGCCTCCTGGTCTCCATCGCCGGCTTCTCCAGCGTGGCAGTCGCCGGCGCCTCGGGCCCAAGGACGCCGCTGCTGCTTCTCGACCACGGGCACCTATACGGGCTTCTGGGCGGTCTCATGACGCTCGAAGAGCTCATTGCCCGGGTGCGTCGTCACGCCTCCCAGACCGGACAGGCGTATCTCGCCGCGGGCGACCTCTGAGGGTCGGTAGGGCCGAAGCGCCATGCCCGAGCGTCGCCGAGGTCCCACTCGGCGGGGCAGTCGGGCCACGCCGCCGCTGAAGCCCCGCCTATTCCGTCGCAGCCTGACGACGCTCCGCTGAACCGCCCCGGGAGCCGGGGCCCAGCGTGTGGCCTCGTGCGTCTATCCGTTGCCCCATTTGGGGGAGACGACTCGCTACGCACTCTGGGACTCGGAACTCCCATCGACGTGCGGTCCCGGGGACGGCTGGCACGGCAGGGAGCATCGTGGCGAGATCTATTCGGCCCGGGCGGCGAGACGTCCAAGCGGTGTGACATAAGCCGCAACTAGCGAGTACGTGAGACGGCGTAACCTTCGGATATACTCGATCGCCTCCGCGGCCAGCGCGCGCGTCTTGTAGAACCGCGCCGCCCACAGCCACAGGTCGAGGCGCACGCGTCCCGGTGCATCGTCGCCGGCGTCGCCCTCGGGGTTCGGACCTCGGCGACTCACGCGCCCGCTCCGTCGCGCCCCTCAGGTGGCGTGTCGGGATCGTCGTCATCGACGTCGTCGTCGGTGTCATCGCTCTCGTCGATGTCGTCGAGGTCGTCGTCATCGACATCCGCACCCTCTGCGCTCCCGTCGTGCGCCTCGTCGGCCGAGGCCGCGCGCTCGGCGTGCACCACTTCGCGCATGCGGGTGGCGGCGCCGGCGTATACCGCGCGCACGGCGGGAGCTTCGGTGGCCGTGCCGGCCACGGCGTCGAGCGTCGTGGCAAGGGTGAGCAGCGCGTCGAGGCCGGCCGCCCCGGCGCGCGGGAGACTGGCGATGCGCGCCGCCACGTCGGTGCAGGCGTCGGCCATGCGGCGCGAGAGCGTCGCGTCGGGGCCGGGCATGCGCACGCCGCGGGCGAGCGACGCCGCACGGTCGAGCAGCGTCGCGGCGTCGTTGCGGAAACGCTCGTGCAGGTAGTCGTGTGCCGTCTGGCTCATGTCGCGTCAGCTCGAGGCAATCCGAGTTCCTCACGCGCCGAACGCCACGCTTCGAGCCACGCGTCACCCACCACGCGCGGTCGAATGCCGAGGCGCTGCGAGCGCGCGACCATGTCGTCCCACCAGCCGTACTCGATCGCATCGACCACGTCGAGCAGTTGCCCGAGTGGCTGCACGCGATCGTTCAGGACATCGGCGATGCTGCCGGGCAGCGCGAGGCGACGGGCCAGCTCCATGCTGGACGCGCCAAGTCCGAACTCGAGTGTCGACAGCAAGCCAGCCACCACGCGGGCCCGTGGATGCGGTGCCGGATCGAGCGCGGCGCCGACGCGTTCACAGGTTCGCGCCCGTCGCAACGCGGCGAAGCCGAGGTCCGGGTCGTTGGCGACGTCCCCGATGAGGCGCGCGGCCACGGCAGCGAGCCGGTCGAGAATGGCGTCGCGTCCGAAGAGCGTCATGGCCTGCGTCACCGAGCGCGGCGGACGCACGCCGGTGGTCACCGACGACACGGAGCGCAGCAGACCGGCCGCCACGTGCGGATCGTCGCGGACGAATGCGTCGAAGCTCGCATCGGGCGGCCGGCCGTCGGCGAAGGCGGCCAACATGGTGATGGCGCGCAGCAGGCTGTCCTCGGTCGCGCGATCGGGTGCCACGCCGGCACCGCGCGTGAGCTGCCGACCGGCGTACAGCGGCACGCCCGCCGCCAGGACACGCTGTCGGGTGACGCGATCGTCCACGCCGCGCACGAGCGGGCGGAGGCCGGCGTCGAGCAGCAACCGCACACGACTGTCGAGCAGCGCCGGTAGCGTGCGGGCGGCGTCCAGGACGATGGTGCTTCCCGCCAGCGAGGGCAGCAGCGGTTCGCCTTCCGGAAAGCCCCGCAGCGCGAAATGAAAGCCCGCACCGATGAGGCGATCCACGGCGCGTCGGGTGGCGGGGTCGTCGAGCGCTTCGGTCGCGATGAGCCACACCGCGTCGAGCGATGCGAAGCGCGTGATGGCCCCGTCGCGCACGAGCGCCGGCGTGATGGGCACCACCACGGTGCGTCCCACGAGTCGCCCCAGCGATGGCACCGCCTCGAGCACCTCGCGGGCCTCCTCGTCGGGGCCGCGGGATGTGCGCACATCGTCGGGGTGACCCGACACCGCATAGCCCACCACGCGGGTGCGCCGGTCACGGAGCGGAAGCAGCGTGACGAGCACCGGTCAGGGCTCCGGGCGGGCGAGATTGGTATTCAGGAACGTCACGTCGTCGGTGACGTCGCGCGCGACCCACGGTGCGAGCCACGTGGGCACCGTGACCTCCTCCTGCTCGCTCTCGAGCTCGATCTCGGCGAGCACCAGCTCGCGATCGAGGAAGACATCGACCTCCCAGCGGTGCGCGCCCTCGGGCACGACGTGTCGCAGCTTGCGCACGCGGGCACCGCGCGTGAGCGGCCAGAGCGCGGCGAACAGCTCGGGCGTGGTGGCCTCCTCGACCTCCACGCGCGCGCCCGGGCGACCCAGCTTCACGGTGCGCGTGCACACCACGGTGCCGTCGGCGTGCGTGACGCGGCGGAGCCGCTCGCGCAGCGTCTCGCCCGGCAGCCATCCCTGCTCGATGCGACGCGGCGCCGATGCGGCGGCCTCCGGAGGACAGCCGCGCAGCAGGTACTTGCGCTCGATCTCGAGGGGGAGGCCGTCGGCGCGCTGCATGGGGTACCGGTCTCGCAGGGCGGCGGCCGCGTCCCGGCACGCGTTTGCTACCGCGTCAGGGTGGGCGCACCAGTCCGCGAGAAAAGCCGCATGATGCGCGCGGCAGACACCGCGCGCCGCCACGGCCAACGCCGCCAGCCCGGCCCGTCGCGCCGTCTGCGCCACCAGGTGCGCATCGCGGGCAGCCCCCAGCAAATCCTGCCCGCGGGTGGCCCGCTCGAACCACGCGCCCAGTGCGGCCTCGTCGCGTGCAAAGGGCGCGAGCAGTGCGCGATGGCGCTTGAGCTCGAGGCGCACGGCGTGCAGTGCGGGGACATCGTCCACGTCGCGGACATGGGCGAGGCGCTGCTGCAGGCGCGCGCCGCGGTGCACAAGGCGTTGCGCGACGTGGCGCCCGAAGGGCACCACCGCGTCGGACGGCCCGACCCGGTGGTGCAGGGTGTAGGTGGCGAGTGCGTCGAAGAGCGTGTCGACGTGCCGGTCGAGATGCCGCGCGAACGCCTTGGTGAGCGGCGGCGTGCTCTCGCGCTGTTCGAGTTCGGCCGTCAGGCGAGCGCGCAGCACGCCGGCTTCCTCCTGCGCCTCGACACCGCACGTGGGCGCCTCGGCCGCCAGCCAGGCGAGCTGCATCTCCGCGTCGCGGCGCGGCGACGTGGCGCGGGCCAGCGCGCGCAGGCTGCGGCGGATGCGGCGATCACGCAGCACGTCGAGCAGTGCCGCATGGTCGCGCGCCGCGGCGCGCAGGCGACGGAGCGCCACGCGCGCCTGATGGAGCTGCTCCGTGGTCTCGTGACCGCCCTGCAACTGGTGGAGATAGCTGAGCGCCACCAGCCGCGCCCCTTCGGCCGCCGGCCGCCCCAGTGCCCCGGCCAGCGCCCCCCGGACCGCCTCGGGGTCGCGCACCGACCACTCAGTCATCCCCGGCGTCCTGATCGTCGTTCGCGTCGACGTAGACGTGCGCCGTGCCGTCCTCGTCGTAGTGCACGTGCACCATCCACGGCCGGCAGCAGACCGCACAATCCTCGACGTACTCCTGATCGTTCCCCGAGCCCGGGTCGAGCGCGATCTCGACCGACTCGCCGCAATACGGACACTCGACCTGTCCCGCGAGCTCGGCGACACCGTCGCCCAGCGGGAACTCCTCGTCGAGCAGCGCCTCGTCGTCGTCAAAGTCGAGTGACGTGTCGTCGAAGTCGATGCCATCCTCGCCCGCACCGGGCTCGGCGTCGTCGTGCGGCAGCGAATCGTCGTCCGGCGGGGGAACGGGCATCGGGCGGGTGTGGGAGGTGATGCCGCAAGATAGCGCGGCGCCCGGCCCCCGAGCGAGAAACGACGTCAGCGTGCGATGAAGAGTCCGCCGTCACCCACCGCCACGGCCAGGGCCGCGCGGGCCGCCGCGAGCTTCCCCTCCAGCGCCGCCAGCTTCACCGACTCGTCCAGCACCAGCCGTTCGCGCAGGTTGAGCACCAGCAGGGTGCTCTCCCCATTCTCGAAGCGCACCTGCTCGGCGTCCCGCAGCAGCGATGCCCCGCGGACCGTCGCGGTCTGCCGCTCGAGCAGTTGGGTGAGCGTCTGCAGCTCGAACATCGACGCGCGCACGTCGACCTCGACCTCGCGACGCATGCGATCCACCTCGAGGCGCTGGATGTCGAGCTTCGCGCCGGTCGACTGCAGCTTCCCCGATTCCTTGAGGAAGAGCAGCGGGCTCTGGACCAGCAACGATGCCTTGTAGTTGGCCTCGAGCCGCGGGCGATCGAAGAACGAGGCATCGGCGCCGCGCTCCTCGAGGCCGGCCAGCTTCGCCTCCGCGAACGGGATGATGCCCTGTGCGGCCAGCAGGCGATCGGCCTCGGCCTGCCGCACCTTGGCCTGCACCTTCTGCAGGTCCGGATTGCGCTGCACCGCGCGGCGCAGCAGCTCGTCGAGCGGCACGGCACCCACCGTCGACGCATCGAGCCCCTCGCGTGCCGGTCGCGCGTCGGGCGGGAGCGGTACCGGCGCGCCACGTTCGTCCCACAGGTACGCGGTCACCACGAGGCTCGCGACGAAGAAGCCGGCGTCGGCCTCGAGGCGCGTGACCTGGCGGCGCTGCAGCTCGAGCAGCGCCTCCACGGTGTCGATGGGCGCACTCTCCCCGTTGGCGACGCGCTGCCGGACCGCGCGCAGGCGGAAGTCAGCCAGCGCTTCACCATCAAGCGCGATGTTGCGACGTCGCCACGCCTCGTACCACCGGCCGTAGTCCTTGGCCGCCGAGTAGAGGAGCTTGTTGAGGAAGCCCACGCGCTCGGCGTCGCCCGCCGCGCGCGCGGCCTGCGCCTGCTGCAGCGCGGTGCGTCGCTCGTCGGTGACGATGCGCTGCCCCAACGGCAGCGAGATGCCGGCCGACATGGTGCCATTGGCCGCCGTGCGCCGGTCGGGGTTGAAGTAGCGCCCCAACGTCCGGTCGTACGCGATGGTGATGTCGGCGCCGATCGGCAGCGGGATCTTCAGCTCCGCATCGACATAGTTGTAGTACTCGGTGCCCCCGAAACGCTTCTGGTCGAGGCTCAGCCGCATCTTGGGGTCGAACGCGCCCCATGCCTGCCGCAGCTCGGCGCGGGCCTGTGCAGCCACGAGCTCCGCCTGGCGCGCGACCGGATGGTGCGCGAGCACGAGATCGACGAAGCGCGCGAACGGAAACGGCACACCGCTGGTGTCGACCGCCACGGCGCCCGCCACCGGCGACGGGCGCACCGGCGCGGCCTGCGCATCAACCGGGCGTGACGTCGCCACCGCCACCGCGCACGCGACGCTCACGGCGGCGCGTCGCAGACGCCACGTCATGGCTTGCCTCCTCCCTTCGCCGACGCCGATCCCCCGGCCACGGCATCGCCCGGCAGCGCGTCTCCCGGCTTGATCGACAGCGGGAAGCCGTTCAGCTGACGCCAGAGCTCCCAGCCGACGGTCACGTTGTCGAGCATGGCCCAACCGTCGACGCCGGTGCCCAGACGCAACTGCTCCGGCCACGGCGCGTCGTTCGTCGTGTCCTCGACGAGCAGCACGCGGAACCGCCCGTCAGTGCTCGGGAACTGGTCGATGACGGCCACGCTCGCGCCGAACGTGCCCACCGCCACCTGCGGCCACCCGGACACCTGCAACGCGGGCCAGCCGTCGAAGAACACGCGCACGTGACGTCCGGGCTTGAGCAGCGCCACGTCCATGGGCTTCACGAACAGCTCGACCGCCTTGCGCGGACTGGCCGGCTGGATGCTGACGATCGGTTCGCCGGCCTTGATGATCTCGCCCTGGCCGGCGCGCGTCGCCCGCACGACATAGCCATCCTGCGGGGCCTCGACGACGTAGAAGCCGCGACGCACCGCGAGGGCGCCCACCTTGTCGCGCAGCTTCGCGATCTCCGCCTCCGACTCGCTCACGTCGGCGAGCGTCGCGGCGCGGTCGGAGCGGGCCTTCGCGATCTTCTCCCCGTACTCCACCGGCACCGCCACCCGATCGGTCTCCGCGATATCGAGCGCCTGCGCCTTCTCCACCAGCTTGGCGGCGGTGCTCTGGGCCTTCACCTGGAAGGCCTGCAGGTCGTTGACCGACACGAGCCCCAGCGAGTCGCGGAAGAGCCGTTCGCGACGACGCAGCTGGTCGCGCGCGACGGAGTCCTCGAGCGTCGCCTGCCGCAGTTCGGCGCGATACTGCTCCACCTTGGCGACCGCCTGCCGCAACTTGAGCGTCGCCTGCTGCTCGAGCTGTGCGATCTGCTGCGCCAGCGCCTCCGCCTTGCGCCGCTTCTCGGCCACGGCGGTGTTCTTGGCCGCGAGCTGCTCGCGCGTGAGCGGGAGCACCTGGGGGTTGAGGTAGTCGTCCTTGATTTCCGACAGGCGCACGATGGAGTCGCCGCGGTGCACGAACTGGCCCTCGGCGACGTACCACTCCTCGATGCGCCCATCGATGCGCGACGGCAACTGCTGTGGCCGATCGGACGGACTGAAGGCCGTGACGCGGCCGTTGCCGCGGACGCTCTGCTGCCACGGCAGCACGAGGATGATGACGAGGGCGATGAGCAGCCCGATGAGCCAGCGCGCGACGATGCGGCCGGTATCGGCCGCGCCAAGCAGCGCGGCCGTCTCGAGCGGCAGGTGCTTGAGCTCGCGCTCGATGTCGAGATCGGAGTGCGCCATGGTCAGCTCGCGGAGTCAGTGGGACGATGCAGCAGCAGACGGCACACGGGATCGTCACGCAGCGCGGCGAACGGGCCCTCACGGACGATGCGGCCCTCGTGGAGCACCACGACGCGATCGAACGCCTCGAGCAGCGCCGGATCGTGCGACACGGCGAGGACGGTCCATGGACGCGCCGGATCGGCGAGCAGCCGGATGATCTGCGCGCGGGAGGCCGCGTCGAGGTTCTGGAAGAAGTCGTCGAGCACCACGAGCCGCGGATTGCCGACGATGCCCTGGGCGATGAGCAGCTTGTTCGCGAGGTGCGCGGGGAGCGTGCGCCCGCCGTTGGTGAGCTCGGTCTGCAGTCCCTGCGGCAGGCGCTGCACCTCGTCCGTGAGCTGGAGCGCGTCGAGCACGGCCTGTACGTCCCGCGGCGTGAGATGCGCGCGCCCGACCGTGATGTTTTCCTCGACGGTGCCGTCGAACAGGTCGGTCCACGACAGCATCTGACCGATGCGCGCGCGCAGCGCCGGGCGATCGAGGTCACGCAGCGTGATGCCGTCGTAGCGGATCGTGCCGTCGTAGTCGTCGATCACACCACCCAGCAGCTTGAGCAGCGTGCTGCGCCCGGCGCCGTCGACGCCCATGATGCCGATACGTTCACCGGCCGCGATCTGGAGCGACACGCCGTCGACCGTCGCCGAGGTCGCGCGCGGGTAGCGATAGCGCAGGTCGCGCGCGTCGATCGTGACGCCCCGGTCGGCCGGATGCTCGGGGGCGAGCCCGCCGCGCGTCTCCAGGGGCAGGTCGGCCACATGCCCCGCCTTGTCCACCGACGTGAGCACGTCGTACACCGTCGCCAGGCTGGCGATGAGCTTCTCGACGCCGACCAGCACCGTCACGATGACCACCTCGGCGCCGACGAACTGCCCGAGGAGGAGGCGATTGCTCTGCACGAGCGCCGCGCCGAGCACCAGCACCGACGCGGTGATGAAGGTCTTGAAGCCGATCAGCGCGAGCGTCTGCCGCACGATCACCTTGAAGTGCTTGCGGCGATAGCGCAGGTAGCCGGTGACCACGTCGTCCATGCGCTCGAGGGGGAGCGTGGAATCGCCCGCGTACTTGAACGCATGGAACGCCCGCGCGAGCTCCTCGAGCCAGTGCACGGCCTTGTACTTGTACTTCGACTCGGCGATGGAGGTCGCGAGGCCTTCCGGTGCCGTCCACCGGATGATGATCACGAGCATGGACACCACCAGCACCGCGAACACCGAGAACCATGGGCTGTAGACGGTGAGCAGCACGAGGCCGAAGGCCACCGTCAGCAACGCCGTGGGCACGTCGACGAGCAGCTTCTGCACGCCCTTCTGGATGGCGACCGCCTCGAACAGGCGGTTCATCTGCTCCGGGAGGTTGGCCTCCTGCGAGGCGGCGTACCGCAGGCGAGGCACCCGGAATGCGAAGGACAGCGCCATGCGCGCGAAGACGCGTTGCTGGATGCGTTCCACGACGCGCAGGATGCCGATCTGCAGGGCGCCTGCCACCAGCGTGCCCGCGACGACGAACGCAATGAGTACCACCACCGGCTGCAGGTAGAGACGCCCCTGCACGATCTGCACGATGCCGCCCACCGCGAGCGGGAGCACGAGGCTCAGGCCACCGGCCAGCGTGGCGTAGAAGAACACCGTGAGGATCTCGCGCCGTTCGCGCGCCAGCAGCGCCAGGGTGCGCTCCAGGGGCGTGAGCGGCACGTAGGGTTCATCCGCCTCATCGGCGGACACGCCCCCACGGCCTGCGCCGCGCGGCGACGAACCGGGCGACCGAATGGGGCGCAGCGCGGTGGGCACCAGGGCGGCGACGGGACCGGTGCCGAAGAGGGCACGCAGGCGGCTGGCCCGCGCCTCGCCCGTCGCGGTGAGCACCTCTTCGACGCCGTCTCTCGCGATGATGCGTAGGTCGGGCGCGTCGGTGCCGCGCCGCACGACGACCGCCGTCTGGCCATCCAGCGCGAGCAGGACCAACGGCACCGTGCCGTCCTCGAGCGCCTCGCGCAGTGCGGTCGCGTCGAGTTGACGGTCGAGATAGGCCAGCTCCACCGCCCCGCCGATGGAGCGGATGCGGTCGGGCAGGGGGGCGGTGGCCGAAATCTGGCGCGTGAGCGCGCGCCAGCGGGCCTGTTCGACATCGAGGCCGAGGGCATCGGCCACGAGTTGGTTGATACGAGTGGATTGGGCGGACATGGGGTCGGGATCGGTCGAGACGCGAGAGCCGCGGGTCGCCGAGGGCGCGAATGCGCGCCCCCATGCGCTACCAACGATCGGAAGGCGGAAATCCTTCCCTCGATAGGGCCTAAAGATTGCAGTCCCTGGCCGTTGCGGGCAGCCTATCGATGCCGGTCGGTCAGGCCAAGGTGTACCGCCGACAGCGAGCATCGATTTCGTGACACCTTTTCATTGACGGCGAGTATGGATGATGCGGGGCCCCGTGCCCCCTGCGCCTATACACCAGACCCCTCACGATTTCACGTCATGTCTTCCTCACGTCGCCTCGCCGCGCTTGGCGCTTTGCTCTTCCCGTTGCTGACGGTGTCCGCCGCTGCCCAACAGCGTGACGCTGCGCGCCTCTCGTTCGGTGTACATCTCCAGGGCTCCGACCCCCGCGGCGAGTTCGCCAAGAACACCGACGCCGGCTTCGGTATCGGTGGCTACGCCCTCGGCGGGCTCGATCGGCACGGTATCCTCAACGTCCGTGCCGACCTGTCCTTCCTGAACTACGCCAACAGCCGCCGTCGCATTCCGCTCACCGGCACGGGTGGGCTCATCCAGCTCGACCTGAACACGTCGAGCAACATCATGTCGTTCGTGGCGGGGCCGCAGCTCCTCGGGCCCACGGGCTTCTTCACCCCGTACGCCACCGCCCTGGGCGGCTTCTCGGTGTTCTGGACCCAGAGCACGGTCGAAGGATCGAGCAACAACAACGAGCCGTTCGCCAGCACGACGAACTCCAGTGACGCCGTGTGGGCCTACGGCGGCGCGGCCGGCGCGTACGTGCGGCTCCACAACGGACGGCATCCGGTGCGGCTCGACCTTGGCGCGCGCTTCCTGCGCCACGACGATGTGCGGTACCTCAACGAGGCCCGAGTGCGCGACGCCTTCCTGGCCAACCAGCCCCCGGTGCCGATTCGCGGCCGCGTGGACTTCGTCACGTACTACCTGGGCGTGAACATCGTCAGCTTCTGAGCCGTCGCGGTGGGCCGCGGACGGGCGTAGCTTCCGCGTCGTGCAACAGCCACTCGCGCTCAACGCGCTCAACTACCAGCACCTCCTGTACTTCTGGGTCGTGGCCCGCGAGGGCAGCATCGCCCGGGCCACGACGGTGTTGCACCTGACGCAGCCCACCATCAGCACGCAGCTCAAGCAGCTCGAGCGCACCCTGGGCGTTCGGCTCCTCGCGCGTCGGGGGCGTAGCCTCGCCCTCACGGACACGGGACAGCTCGTATTCCGCTATGCGGATGAGATTTTCCGCACCGGGCAGGAGCTCACGGAGGCGCTGGCGCGGGGCGAGTCCCTGCGCCCGTCGCGTCTCGTGGTGGGCATCAGCGACTCACTGCCCAAGCTCACCACGGCGCGGCTGCTGCGGCCCGCGCTCAAGGCGGTCGATGACCTGCAACTGAGTGTGCGCATCGACAAGACCGACCGGCTCGTGGCCGACCTGGCGGTGCATGCGCTCGACGTGGTGCTCACCGACACCGTGGTCATGCCGGCCGGGCCCGTGAAGCTGTTCACCAACCTGCTTGGTGAGTGCGGGCTCACGGTGTTCGGGACGCCGGAGCTCGCGTCGGCCCATCGGCGCCGGTTCCCGGCCTCGCTCGACGGGGCGCCCTTCATCCTGCCCACCACGAACACCACGATGCGCCGTTCGCTCGACGCGTGGTGCGTCGCGCACGGCATCCAGCCGCGCATCGTCTGCGAGTCCGAGGACGTCGCGCTGCTGCAGGTCTTCGGACAGGAGGGGCTGGGCCTGTTCGCGGCGCCATCGGTGGTGGAGGCGCAGATTCGCGAGGCGTATGGCGTGCACGTGGTGGGGCGCCTGCCGGAAATCCGCGAACGCTTCTACGCGATCTCGGCGGAGCGCCGCCTCGCGCATCCGGCGGTCGTGGCGCTCACGGAGGCGGCGCGCACCCGCCTGTTCAGTGGCACGGAGCGCACGCTGACGACCTGACGGTCGCGGGGCGCCGCGTGCGTCAGGGCACCGGCGTGCCGCGGGCCGGTGTCGGGAACTGGTGCACGAGCAGGCCCGCGATCGCGAGCGCCTCGTCGAGATCGGCCGCGATGCGCGACGTGCCGATTTCCTCGAGCAGCCCGGCGCGCTCCAGCGCGCCGCGCGGCTGTGGCTGCACGCCGGAGAGGACGAGCTGCGTGCCCTGTCGCTGGCAACGCACGTGCAGCTCCCGCAACAGCGAGAGCCCGGTGGCATCGATGACGGGGACCTTGCGAAGGCGGATGATGAGCACCTTCGGGCGTTGCCCCATCTCCCCCAGGGCTTCCTTGAAGCGCTCGGCGGCCCCGAAGAAGAATGGCCCGTCGATCTCGTACACCTCCACACCGCGCGGCACCACGCGCGCGGACAGCGCCCCCGCGTCGGGTTCCTCGGGGCCATCCTCGAGCTGTCGCGTCACGGCTTGCACATTGGTCACTTCCGCCATGCGACGCATGAACAGGAAGGCCGAGAGCACCATGCCCACCTGCAGCGCGACCGTGAGGTCGACGAGCACGGTGAGCAGGAACGTCGCGAGGAGCACCACGACATCGGAGCGCGGCGCGCGCAACTGACTGCGGAAGTTGCGCCACTCGGACATGTGGTACGCGACCATGATCAGGATGCCGGCCAGCGTCGCCATCGGGATGCGCGCCGCGAGCGGACCGACGAACAGCGCGATGAGCAGCAGCACCACCGCGTGCACCATGCCGGCCACCGGCGTGCGCCCGCCGCTCTTCACGTTGGTGGCTGTGCGCGCGATGGCGCCCGTCGCGGGGATCCCGCCGAACAACGGCGACGCGATGTTCGCGACCCCCTGCGCCACGAGCTCCATGTTCGAGCGGTGCCGCCCACCGATCATGCCGTCGGCGACGACCGCCGAGAGCAGCGACTCGATGGCCGCGAGCAGCGCAATGGTGAAGGCCGGCCCCGCCAGCTCCCGCAACATCGTCGCCGTCACCTGCGGCAGGTGCGGTGCCGGCAGACCGCCCCCGACCTCGCCGAATCGCGAGCCGATGGTCTCCACCGGGAGCGCCAGCAGGTGGACGGCGAGCGTCGTGGACACCAGTGCCACGAAGGGCGCCGGAACCTTGAGGCTCACGCGGGGCCACAGATGCAGGATGAGCAGCGTGGCCACGGTCACGCCGATGGCCGCGGGGGAGGCGGTGTCGATCGCACCGCGGTACGCCGCCCACTTGGCCGCGAACTCCGACGGGACGGCGGCCAGCGCCAGACCCAGGGCGTCCTTGATCTGGCTCGAGAAGATGATGAGCGCGATGCCGCTGGTGAACCCAATGACCACCGGCTGCGGCACGAATTTGATGACACCACCCAGCCGCATGACGCCCATGAGCACGAGCAGCGCGCCCGCCATGGCGGTGGCCACGAGCAGTCCGTCCACGCCATAGCGCTCCACGATGCCGGCAACGATGACGACGAATGCGCCGGTCGGCCCGCCGATCTGCACCCGCGAGCCACCGAGTGCGGAAATGATGAAGCCCGCGACGATCGCGGTGATGAGACCGCGTTCGGGCGTGACACCGCTCGCGATGCCGAACGCGATCGACAGCGGCAGCGCCACCACCGCGACGATGATGCCGGCGGTCAGGTCCCGCACGAACTGCGCGCGCGTGTAGCCGCGGAGCGTGCTCACGAGCTTGGGCACGAACATCGCGGTCAGCGCCGGCGGCCCTGCGGGTTCGGTCATCAGCGAAGGTGTGGCGTGGGGTCAGTCGTCGTGTGTGCGCCGCTGCCGTTTGGTGTCCGCGCGACGCCGCTTGGCATCGAGGCGGGCCTCCACCGAACCGCGCGTCGGCTTGGTGGCCTTGCGCACGCGCGGCACCACGAGCGCGTGGGCCACGAGTTGCCGCAGTCGCTCCCGCGCGGCCCGACGATTCTGCAGTTGGCTGCGCGATTCGCCGGCGACGAGCCGTAGCGCGCCGGAGCCATCGAGTCGCGAGGCGAGCTTGGCCAGCACCCGCGCGCGCTGTTCCTCGGTGAGCGCGCGCGTGGCGGCGACGTTCCACGAGAGCGCGATGCGGGTGGCGCTGCGGTTGACGTGCTGGCCGCCCGGGCCGCTGCCGGTGATGGCTTCGACGATCAGCTCGGCGGCGGGAATGCGCACGGTGGGGGAAACCACCAGCGTGCCATCCTCCGGTTCACCGTGCGTGCTCACGACGCCCGCCGATGCACACGCAGCGCCGCGACACGACGCCCGTCCATGGCGACCACCTCGAGCTCGCCGTCGGGGTAGTCGACCCGATCGCCCACCTTGGGCAGGCGGCCGAGGCGGCCGAACGCGTACCCGCCGAGGGTGGTCCAGTCACCCTCGGGGATGGGCAGCTTGTGGTCGGACCGCACATCGACGAGCGACAGCGAACCCGCCAGCTCGAGGACGCCGTCGTGGAGCAGGGCGTCGCGCGACAGCGGGTCGTATTCGTCCGCGATGTCCCCGATGACCTCCTCGACCAGATCCTCGAGCGTCACGATCCCGGCGGTGCCACCGTACTCGTCGAGCACCACCGCGAGATGCGCGCGTGTGCGGCGCAGGTCGTCCAGCACGCGCTCGGCCGCGCGCGTGGCCGGCACGAACAGCGGCTCGCGGAGGTGCGCCTGCAGGTCGAACGTCGCGGCGTCCTCGGCCAGCCAGAAGTCCTTCGCCAGGAACACGCCCACGATGTCGTCGGGCGTCTCGCGATACACCGGGTAGCGCGAGTAGCGCTCGCGCCGCAACACAGTCACCAGCTCCTCGAGGTCGACGTCCTCGGCGATCGCCACCATCTCGGTGCGCGGGCGCATGACATCGACCACGCGCTTGTTGTGGAAGTCGAAGACGCCGGCCAGCATGGCCGTGTCCGACTCCTCCAGCACGCCGTGCGCACGGGCCTGCATGACCAGCAGGCGCAGCTCCTCCGGGCTGTGGACATGCCCGCCGCCTTCCGACGCCGGCGTGATCCCCACCCAGCCCAGCATGCGGTTCGCGGTGCCGTTCAGCACTTCGATGAACGGCGACATGACCTGCGAGAAGAGCATCAGCGGCCGCGCCACCCAGCGGCTCACCGTCTCCGGCTTGGCGAGCGCGATGGACTTGGGCGCAAGCTCGCCCAGGACGATGTGCAGGAACGTGATGGTGAGGAACGCTACCGCGATGCCGGCACCCGTGTGGGCCGCGCCGGGCGACGGGGTGACGCCCAACAGCTGCAGCGCCCGGTCGACCAACACCGCGACGGCCGGCTCGCCGATCCACCCCAACGCCAGCGATGCGAGGGTGATGCCGAGCTGCGTGCCGGAGATGTAGCGGTCGAGCTGTCCCAAGGCCCGCTGGACCACCTGGGCGCTCTTGTCGCCATCTGCCGCCATTTGATCGATGCGGCTCCGGCGGACCGCCACCAGCGCGAACTCGGCCGCCACGAAGAAGGCGTTGAGCAGCACCAGGAACAGCACCAGCAGGAGCCGCCCCGTTGCCACCCCGAAGGTGAGACCGGGGTCGGCGGGCAATGCAGGGTCGACAGGCATGCAGGGAAAGGAAACGGGCGCGCGGCTGATTCGTCAGGGTAGTGCAATCTGCAAGACCCTGCGGCATTCCGCCTGTCCGTCACGCGTGCGATACACACCGGCCGTACCACTCGACCCCATCAGCGAACTGCTCGACCCGCCGCGAATCCTGCGCTGGGTCTGGCTGGGGCGGGTCGTGCTCGCGTGCGCCATCCTGCTGGCGGCGGTGTTCGTATGGAACGAGGCCGAGCCGACCGATACCCTGGTCGCCACGCTGGGATTTGCCACGGCGATCCTCGCCACCGTGGGCTCGGTGATGCTGCGGGAGCTGGAGCGCCGCCCTGCGGGACGCGCCTTCCTTGCTGTCCAGAGCACCGTCGACCTGCTGTTGGTCACGGCGGTGGTGCACATCACGGGCGGGTGGAGCTCGCAGTTCGCGGCCCTCTATATCCTCGTCATCGCGTATGGCGCCCTGCTCATGCCCTTTCGGGATGGGCTGTTGGTGGCGGTGGGCGCCTGTGTGCTGTACTCGGCCGACGTCCTCTGGCTGCGGGCCGGTACGCCCATGCTGGGAGTGGGTGTCCAGCTCGCCGTGTTCGGCATCGTCGCGGCCGGTTCGGGGTGGGTGGTGCGTCGGCTGCGGCAAGCGGGTGTCGGTCGCGATGCGCTCGCGGCCCAACTGGCCAAGGTGCAGCTCGAAGCGGCGGACATTCTGCGTACGATTCGCTCCGGCATCATGACGGTCGATGCGCAGGGGCGCCTGCTGTATGCCAACCCTGCCGCCTCCGACCTGCTCGGGCTCGACCTGCGCGGCTCGATCGGCCGCCCGGTGCTCGCGACGTTGCTGCAGATCGCGCCCGAACTCGCCGAGGTGCTCGAGCGATCCGCGCGCGATCGTGTGCGGACCACGCGCGCCGAGGGGCGGATCATGCGCGCGGCGGGCGACATCGAGATCGGCCTCACGACGACGGTCACGGACGGCATGCGCCCCGAGTCGGGTGTGTCGGCGACCGCCATCTTCCAGGACATTTCCGACAGCAAGCGGCTGCAGTCGCTGCATGTGCGCGCCGAGCGACTGCAGGCGGTGGCGGAGCTCAGCGCATCGCTCGCGCATGAGATTCGCAATCCGCTCGCGTCGATTCGCAGCGCGACGGAACAGCTCGCCCGTCGCAGTGCGGCGCGTGCCAGCCAGCAGGATGAGGATGAGCGCGTCCTCCACGGCCTGGTCGTGCGTGAGGCCGACCGCCTCAGCCGACTGCTCGCCGACTTCCTCGACTTCGCGCGCGCCCGTCTGACGCGGGTGGCGGCGCTCGACATGGCGTCGCTCGTGCGCGCCGCCGTCACCATGGCCGCGTCGCACCCCGACCGCGTCGCCACGACGGAAGTCGTCATGGACATCGCCGACGACCTGCCGACGTTCCATGGCGACGAGGACCTGCTGCATCGCGCCGTGTTCAATCTCGTGCTGAACGCGGTGCAGGCGGTCAGCGGCGGTGACGCGGACGCGAACGCCGACGCGCCCCAAGGCCGCGTGTCGGTGCGCGCGCATCGTCCCGACGCGGCGGCGTATCCGGCCACGCCCATCACCGGCGAGCTGCTCGCCATCACCGTGACCGACAACGGACCCGGTGTTCCCGACGAGCTGCGCGGACGCCTCTTCGAACCGTTCGTGACCGGCAAGCAGGGAGGGTCCGGGCTCGGCCTGCCGGTGGTGCATCGCGCTGTCGAAGCGCACCGCGGCACCATCCTGGTGGACACCCTGCCGGCCGGCACGCGCTTCACCATCCTGCTTCCCCTCGCTGCCGACGCCAGCGGCAGTGTCCGCTCCGCCGACGCGCGCACCACGCCCGCGTTGGACCCGTTGCCTCCCGCCTTCGCCGCATGACCCCCGCTACCGCCACCGCTGCTCCGCCGCGCGTCCTCATCGTCGACGACGAAACCGGGATCCTCGACTCGCTGCGCATCCTCCTGCGCACCGAGGGCTTCGAGCCACACGTCGCGCAGGGCGGTCGGCAGGGACTCGAGCGACTCCCGGAGTTGCGCCCGGACATCGTGCTCACCGATGTACGCATGCCCGACGTGAGCGGCGTGCAGGTGCTGAGCGGCGCGCGGCAGGTCGACCCCGAGACGCCGGTCATCCTCATGACGGCGCAGGCCACGCTGCAGTCGGCGGTGCAGGCGGTGAACGAGGGCGCGTTCTACTACATCCAGAAGCCGTTTCGCAACGACGAACTCATCGCGATCCTGCGCCGCGCGGCGGAACATCGCCGCCTGCGCGTGGAGAACCAGACGCTCAAGCAGGAGATCCGGCGTCGCGATGCCAACGAGGCGCGCCGTCCGATCGGACGCAGCAAGAGCTGGCTCGAGGTGCTGCGCCTGGCAGAGACGGTGGCGCCGACCGACTCCACCGTGCTCATCACCGGCGAGTCCGGCACCGGCAAGGAGGTCATCGCGCGCTACATCCATGAGCTGAGTGCGCGCGGCGACCAGAGCTTCCTCTCCATCAACTGCGGCGCGCTCCCCGAGTCGCTCCTGGAGAGCGAACTCTTTGGCCACGTGAAGGGGTCGTTCACCGGCGCCGTGAAGGACAAGACCGGTCTCTTCGCGGCCGCGAACCAGGGCACTTTCTTCCTGGACGAGATCGGCGAGACGACGGCCTCCACCCAGGTCAAGCTCCTGCGCGTGCTGCAGCAGCGCGAAGTCATCCCGGTCGGTGCGACGGAAGCGGTGTCGGTCGACACGCGCGTGCTCGCGGCCACCAACCGGGACCTCGAGGAGGAGATCAAGCGCGGCAGCTTCCGCGCCGATCTCTTCTATCGTCTCAACGTCATCGCGGTGCATCTGCCGCCGCTGCGGCAGCGCGCCGACGACATCCCGGTGCTCGCGCAAAGCTTCCTCGAGGCCAGCGCCGCCGCACGCGGCGACACCCTCAAGGAACTGGGCGAGGACACGCTCGATGCCCTCATGGCCTACAGTTGGCCCGGCAACGTGCGTGAGCTCGAGAACGCGCTCGAACGCGCCGTCATCCTGTCGGCGGGGAATGTCATCACCGCGGATGCGCTCCCGGAACGGGTCACGGCACGTCGCGCCGAGCCGCTCGTCGCGGAGCGGACGCCCGAGACGCCCACGCTCGAAGCGATCGAGCGCGCCTACATCCAATGGGTGCTGCGCAACGAAGGGGGCAACAAGAGTCGCGCCGCCGACATGCTCGGCATCGACCCCTCGACGCTCTATCGCAAGCTGGCCCGCTACGGCGAGAGCTGAGACGGCGGGCGGATCAGAACGGCCCAGTTCGGCACCGTCGCACCAGCGGCACGGCCGATCGCGATGCCACGTCACACGAATCGCCGTGCCGTTACACCCCGGGAACGCGCCCCGGAGTCGCCCTGCCGCCACCGGCTTGCAGGCTGCAAGGATCCTTGCAAAGGACCAGACGCAAGCAATCGATCGGGCGCGCAACGGAACGATGTAACTGCTGATGCGGCAACGACTTTAATTGGCGGACCCCGTCTGGCAGGGCCTTTGCCCTATGCCATGGTGTCGCGAGGTCTTGCCACAACGGGCGACCCGTCGATTGACCCCCACTGGAGACTTACCATGCAGCGTACGCGCAAGGGCTTCACCCTCATCGAACTCCTCATCGTCGTCGTGATCATCGGCATCCTGGCCGCGATCGCGATCCCGAAGTTCGCCGACACGAAGCGCAAGGCCTATGTCACGGCCATGAAGTCGGACCTCAAGAACATGGTGTCGTCGGCCGAGGCGTGGTTCTCGGACAACAACACGTACGCTGGCTACACGGCGCCGGCCGGTTCGTCGGGCGTGACGCTCACGCTGACGGCCTCGACGGCCACGGGCTGGTCGGCCACGGCGGCGCATGCGAATGCGGCGGGCGCCTCCTGCGACATCGGCGTCGGCACGAGCACCCCGGCCGGTCGGGCCGAGGGCGAGCCCGGCGGCGCGACCTGCAAGTAAGCAGCGCGCGTCTCTCGGCCTCGCGCCGAGCGGACCACCCGAAGTCCTAACACCTTGGGGGGAAGGGGTCGGGCTCACGCTCGGCCCCTTTGCCGTTGCCACCGGTCTCGGTTGGCAGTTGCCAGCGCCCAGCACGGGTCGCATCCTCAAGGTCGTGTCGGAACCTCTGCGCCCCCGCATCCATGACCGCATCCGCAATGTGCTCCTCATTGCCGGTGGTTCGGCCATTGCGGCCATCCTCGTCACGATGTGGGCCACGGAGGGGCTCTCCCCGTCCACGCGCCTGCCGCTCGTGGTGCTGCTGGTGTGCCTCGTGGCGGCGGTGTCGGCCAGCGTGCTCCGGCGCCAGGTCGCGGCGCTGGTGGAGCGGCCGCTCGCGCAGTGCGTCGATGCGGCCGAGGCGATCGCCGGGGGCGACAGCAATCGCCTGGTGCCGCCCGGCGACACCATCGAGTTCGACCAGCTCGCCAGCAGCATCAATCGCATGACCGAGCAGCTCCTCGCCGCCACGCAGTCGCGCATGCGCGTCGAGAAGCTCGCCACGATGGGACGTATCGCCGCCGGCATCTCGCACGAGATCGGCAATCCGGTGTCGGCCATCGCCAACTACGCGCACCTGCTGCGCATGCGGGCCGAGAGCGTGCCCGGCACCACCGAACCGCTCGACGCGCTCGAGCGCGAGATCACGCGCATCGATCGCATCATGCGTGGCCTGCTCGACTATGCGCGACCGCGGCGGCTCACCCCCAAACCGATCATCGTCGATCACGTCATCGACGATGTGCTGCGCCTGCTGGGCGACCAGGGGATCACGCGGCGCTTCCGCATCGACAGCGAACTCGAGGCGCCCGACGGTGTGGTGTACGCTGAGCGACACGACCTGGAGCAGGTGTTCGTGAACCTGATCCTGAACGCGGTGGACGCCATGGATCGCGAGGGTGACATCGTGATCCGGACGCGCATCAACGATGCCTCCGCGTTCACTGAGGCGGCCGAGAAGCGCCGCACCGATCCGCAGGCGCAGCGGTGGTCGCATCGCCCGAGCAAGCGCGCCCTCGCCTGGCTCGCGCGCACCGACGCGCCCTCGCACTTCCTGCAGGTCGTGCTTGCGGATTCCGGCACGGGCGTCGCGCCCGAGGACGAGGAGCGCATCTTCGAGCCCTTCTTCTCCACCAAGCAGCCCGGGAAGGGTACGGGACTCGGGCTCGCGATCGTCGCCAGCACCATCGAGAACCTGGGTGGCACCATCTGGGTGCAGCGTGCCCGTGAAGGCGGTGCGGCGTTCGTGATTCTGCTGCCGCTGCACCCCGGCGGGATGCGTGCGATCGGCCACGAGCTGGCGGGCAGCACGGCCTGAACGGCGCCGCGCCTGCGCCTGCCTTGCGGTACGGCGCGGGCTTTCGGGTATGTGCGCAGCGAATCGATGACAGTCGGAGCGGGCCATGCGCACACGTTGTCGCCATGCGCCCGCCATTCTCGTCCTCCACCCGCGCCCCGCGTCGTGGCCACGCACTTGTCGAGTGCCTCGTCGCGCTCACCCTCGTGGCCATCGGCGGCGCGGCGCTGCTGTCCGCCAGCGTCGGCAGTCTGGCCCTCCATGACGCCGCCGAGCAGATCGCGATCGTCGACGAGCTTGCGGCGCGCGAGACTGCGCGGCTGGTGGGTGGGCGATGCACGGTCGTGCCGCTTCCCGCGGCCACCCCCACGGCCCGCCTCCAGGTTGCCGCGCAGCGTACCGATCGGGCCGGCCTTGCGGGGCGCCTGCTCACGTACTCGTGGCACACGGTCGGTGCGGGCGGCCATCGCGCGCGTCGGTGGCCGCTGAGCGTCGGGGTGCCCTGTGTCCCGTGATGTCGGCGGTGCCCCGGTTCGCCGCGCGGGCGCCACGCTGGTCGAGCTGCTCGTCGCGCTGCCACTCGCGCTGCTCGTCGCGGCGCTCGCGGCACTCCTGCTGTTGCGTGCCGCACGTGAGGGACGCCGCGATGATGCCCGACGTGTCACGCGACGGGAGCTGCGGCACGCCGCCCTTGCGCTGGGAGCAGACGTGGCGCCGCTGTCGGGTGCGCGGCTGCGGCAGTGGAGTGACTCGCTCATCGAGTTCTCCGCACCGCTCGTCAGCGTCGTGCTCTGCGACGTGCTCGACTCCACGGTCTTCGTCGCCGCCGCGCCAGGCGACGGCGCGCCGGTGGTGCTCGCCTCCGCGCGCGACGGCGACGACCTCGTGGCATGGCGGGACACCAGTGCATCGGCCGCGCTTGCGCCCGCCGCCTTCGCGCCAGGCACGATCACACCCGTCCCGGTCGTGCTCACGGTGCGCGCGCCGGGCGCGTCGGCGGGTGTGGGCCGCTGCCCGCTGGGCGGCGGCACCGCACCACGCTGGCGCGTGCCCATCCACGGCGCCGCGCCCGCTGCCCTGGTGGGCATGCCCGCCACGCTGCACCGCGACACGCAATGGCTGCACTACCGCAGTGGAACCGCCTGGTGGCTTGGCAAGCGCGCGCGTGATCGCGGTGGGTGGGAGACTGTCCAGCCGGTCGCGGGCCCGCTGCTCTCCGCCGCCGCGGGCGGCATGCGCATCCAGGCGCTCGATGCTTCTGCACAGCCCACCGCACACGCGGACTCGGTCACACTCCTGCAGGTGACCTGGCGCATGCCCCGACGCGCGCTGTCACGCACCGGCAGCGGGCGCGACAGCGCGGTCCTGTGGCTTCCGCTCCGCGCTGGCGGCGCGCCATGACCACCGACGCTGCGGTCAGGCCGTCGCGCGTCGCCCCGCAACGACGCGGCACCACGGTGCCCTTCGTGCTGCTCGCCCTCGCCGTCATCGCACTCCTGGTCCTGTCGTTCACGACAGCCAGTTGGCAGGCGCTGCGCGCCGCCACCACGGCCGCCCTCGGTGCGCGCGCGCGCGCCGCCACCGACGACGTGCTCGCCCAGCGCATCGCCGACTGGCCCGCCGACTCCGTCGTCTTCCACGAGCTCGGCGTCACACGCACGGGAGGCGCCAGCAGCGCGGCCGGCGCGCCGGCAACCTGGCAGGTCGTCCGCACGCATCCGCTCATCGCCTGGCTTCGTGTGGTGGTGCGTGTCGACAGCGTCGACCAGGGCGCCGACCGCGCCGTGTGGCTCGAGCCGCCCGCGCTGCCGCTCGACGCCGCGCTCGCCACCACCGACGACGTGACCGGTCACGATCCGACCCGTGTCACCGCGGCACTGGTCCCCTTCGACACCGATCGCTGCGATGCGACGATGCCCGCCGGGCCCACGGCCCTCATCGCCACCAGCGCACGCGGCGACGGCGTCGGCGTCTGGACGCCGCTGCCTGTCTCGAGCCCCCCACCCGCATCGTGGCGCGCGCTTCTCGACGCGGCATGGCCCACCCTCCGCGCACGTACGCAGCCCCGCGACGCCGCGCTCCTGCCACTCCTCATGCCCACCACAGGGTGGCAGGCCGCTCGGCTTGCCCCGCGCGACTCGGTACTCACCGGCGTCGCGGCCTGGCGTGGCCTGCTGGTCGCGGACGGCCCCCTCACACTCGATGGCACGCTGACGGTCATCGGGGTGCTCGTCGTCCGTGGGCCGCTGCATGTGCGCGCGGGCGCGCTCACCGTGCAGGGCGCGGTGCTCGTCGACGACCCTGGTCGCAGCACCGTCACGCTCGGGGGCGCCAGCACGCTCACCGCCGACCGCTGTGCGGTGGCGCACGCCCTCGCGACGGTCGCCCGCCCGCGCATCAGTCCCCTGAACGTGTGGCACGCCGTCACGTGGTAGGCACGCGGCGTCACGCGCATGACATCGACGCGGGCCGCTCGGGCATGGGCCACCATCGTCACGGTGTGGGTGCGCGTACCGGGCGCTCCCAGAGCGAGGCGCGTTACCTCGCGTGACGCGGGTCGTTTCCTCGGTGACGCCCCGAGTGACGCGCACAGCGAGTCTGTGACGTCCCGGCGGTGGCACACACACCGGCGACATGCCGGTGCCAGTCACGCTCCAGCCAAGCCTCCCATGGCGCTCTTCAGTCGCAAGAAGTTCACGGTCGGACTCGACATCGGCAGCGGCCTCGTGAAGGCCGTGGTCATCGATCACGGCGGTGACACCCCGACGCTCGCGAAGGTGGTCATCACGCCACTCACCGAAGCCGCCATCGTCGAAGGCGAGGTCATGGACCATGAACTCGTCGTCGAAGCCATTCGGCAGACCGTGGCCGCCACGGGCGTGAAGACCAAGCACATCGTGTCCGCCGTGGGCGGACGCGATGTCATCGTGAAGAAGATCTCCATGGAGCGCGCCAAGGAAGCCCAGGCGCGCGAGATGATGCGCTGGGAAGCGGAACAGCACGTGCCGTTCGACATCGAGTCGGTCGAGATCGACTTCCAGGTGCTCGATCCCGACGCCGACGGCCTCGACATGCAGGTGCTGCTCGTCGCCGCGAAGCGCGATCTCGTCGAGGCCAAGCAGGCGCTCCTCAGTGAAGCCGGCGCGGCCGCCGCGGTCATGGACGTCGATGCGTTCGCGCTCCACAACGCCTTCGAGACCAACTACCCCGACGCGATGAACGGTATCGTCGCGCTCCTCAACATCGGGAACGAGGCCACCAACCTCAACATCCTCGACGAGGGCGTGCCCATCCTCACGCGCGACTTCGCGATCGGCACCCGCCGCATCCGCGAAGACCTGCAGCGTGAGCATGGCGTCACCGCCGAGGAGGCTGAAGCGCTGCTGCGCGACGCGGACGTGGACGGACGGCTCGCCAATACGGTGGCGATGCGCGGCGAGGAGCTCGCCATCGGCATCGAGCGCGCCTCGACCTTTCTCGCCACCTCCTCCCGTTCCTTCAGCTCCATCCGCCTCATCTACGCCTGCGGTGGCGGCGCGCGCGTCCCGGGACTCCTCGCCTGGCTCGGCCAGCGTCTGGGCATGCCCGTCGAGGCCGCCAATGCGCTGGCCCGCCTCGAAGTGCGCGACGACGCGCTCGGCTTTCACGTCGCCGAGGACATCGCGCCTCTGCTGATGCTCCCCGTCGGACTCGCGCTGCGCGCGGCGGCCTGAGGAACGCCCCCATGATGCTGCAAATCAACCTGCTCCCCGGCGGCCGCAAGAGTGCCTCCGCCGCCGGTGGCTTCCCCTTCGCCGACAAGCTCGGCGGCCTCGCGATCGTCAAGGACCCGTGGCTCCTCGGCGCCGCCGCGTCGGTCGTCGTGTCGCTGGTGACGGTCGGCATGCTCTTCACCGCGCAGAGCGCGCGGGCGGCGGAAGTCGCCACGCGCGTCGATCGTGCCGTGCGGGACTCGACGCGCTACGCCAAGGTGCTCGATGCCCGCCGCCGCCTGACGGCCGAGCGCGACTCGGTGTATCGCCAGCTCCAGATCATCCGCACCATCGATGACAATCGCTACAACTGGGCGCACATCCTCGACGAGGTGAGTCGCGCCCTGCCCGCGTACACCTGGCTGACGCTGCTCGAGCAGACCTCCAAGGCGCCGGTGCCGCCGGGAGCCCTCGCCGACAAGGCGGAGAAGACCGAGCCGGCGGTGACGCCGGCCGCGGCCGCCGCCCGCAAGAAGGCTGCGGCGCGCCCCGACACGGTGCAGGTCCATCCGCCGCTCAGCTTCCGCCTCGTCGGCCAGACGGTCGACATCCAGGCGCTCACGATGTTCATGCGCCAGCTCGAGAGCTCGCCGTTCGTGCAGCACGTCTCGCTCACGAAGTCCGAGATCGTCGCCGTCGACGGCAAGGACATCACGCAGTTCGAGCTGACGGCGGACTACGAAGTCCCACCGGGTGGCGTCGTGAAGACTGCGCCGCTCGTCGTTCCCGTGCGCTGACCCGAGCGAACCATGGCCCTCATCCCCCAGAACCAGCGCGATCAGGTCAAGCTGCTCATCGCCTTCTCGGCGTTGTCGCTCGCCCTCCTCTACTGGATGTACCCGTACGCCTCGCGCGACGAGGCGATCGCCGCCGAGTCGGCCCGCGTCACGCAGCTCGAGGAGGACAACCAGAAGGCGGCCCGTGAGTTCGCCTCCGGGAGCATCGAGAAGCTGCGCGCGCAGGCAGCCGAGAATCGCTCGGCCCTCACCGTGATGCGCCGCCTCGTGCCCACCGGCAACGAAGTGCCCGCGTTGCTCGAGGAAGTCAGCACGGCGGCGCGCCGCGCGGGCCTCGACGTCGGCGGGGTCATCCCCGAGCCGGTCATCGCCGGCGAGCGCTTCGACACCTACCGCTACACCGTCACCATCATCGGCGGCTACCACCAGTTCGGCGAGTTCCTCGCCAACGTCGGGTCGCTGCCGCGCATCGTCGCTCCCGTGCAGTTCGGCATCGTCGTCGGTGACGCCGGCGCCCGCCGTCTCCAGCCGTCGCGCAACGACCGCAAGGGACAGCTCACGTCGACGATTACGCTGCAGACGTACGTCGAGAAGACGGCGCCGTCCCGCGCCGCCAAGGAGAGTGCCTCGTGATCCGCACCGCCTTCCTCCCCAGTGCGGCGGGGCTCGTCCTCGCCGTCGCGTCGCTGGGCGCGCAGTCCGCGCCGCCGGCGAAACCCGCTGCCGCGCCGGCCGTCTCCGCGCCGGCCGCCTCCGCGCCGGCCGCCTCCGCGCCGGCCACCACGGTGCAGTCGGCCGCCGGCACCGTCTCGGCCCCGCGCCCGGACGCGGCGCCCGCCGCGCCCACGGTGAAGACGGTGGGGCGCAAGAGCACCATGCCCACCGAGATCACCCTCGAACGCGAGGTGTTCGCGTACGCCGGCGCCGGTCGCCGCGATCCGTACAAGTCGCTCATGTCGAGCAGTGATGTGCGTCCGCTGCTCAGCGACCTGCGCCTCACGGCCGTCGCCTTCGATCCGGACGGCAACAACTCCGTCGCGATCCTGCGCGACGCCAACTCGCAGCAGCAGTACCGCGTCCGCGTCGGCCAGCAGCTCGGTCGCCTGCGTGTCTCGGCCATCCGCCAGAAGGCGGTGCAGTTCACGATCGAGGAGTTCGGCTTCAATCGCACGGAAACGCTGCCGATCAGCAGTGACACGACGAAAGTGAGGAACCCATGATGGGAACGAAGTCCGCGACCTCGGTGGCCCTGCTCCTGCTGTCGCTCGCGCCGCTCGCGACGACGGAGGCGACCACCGGATCGCACGCGGCCAGGAAGGCCACCCCCCGTGTCACGGAAGCACCGCTCCGCGGCCGTGTGCGCGCCATCGAAGTCGCCCCGAGCGCGTCGGGGGCGGCGGTGGTCATCAGCGCCGACTCCACGCTGTCGCTGCAGCACTTCACGCTCGACAACCCGTCGCGCATCGTGGTCGACCTCGGCGGCGCCAACCTCGCCGTGCGGGGCGTCTACGACGGCCGCGCGCGCGGTCCGGTGCGCAACCTGCGCCTGTCGCAGTACCGCGCCGACACGGTGCGCCTCGTCATCGACGTGGAGGCTTCGCGTCGCTATCGCGTGGTGCGTGAGGCCGGTGCGATCCGCATCGAGCTCGATGCGCCGGTCGTGAGCTTCGCGCCGTGGGCGTCGGCCGCCGTGCCGGCCGCCACGGTCGCGTCGGCGCCTGTCGCCGACAAGCCGATGGCCGCATCGGCCGCGGGCCGTCTCGAGGTACCGGGACTGGCTGAACAGACGCGCCCGCGCCCCGAGACTGCGCCCGCGCCCGAGAAGGTTGCGCCCGAGCAGGTCGCGGCCGAGAAGGCCGCGCCCGAGAAGGCCGCGCCCGCGCCGGTGACGGCAGCGCCCGCGCCGGTCACGCCCGCCGCCGCGAGCGAGGTCGTCGAGTCGAGCAGCGCGCCCATGGCGCCCCGCTCGTCGATGGCGATGAACACGACGGCCGCACGCCGCGTGCAGACGCAGCCGCAGAAGCCACGCATCACCGTCACCTACGACGGCACCAACATCCGTGACGTGATCGCGGCCTTCGCCGCCTTCTCCAACCGGACCATCGTGGTGGGCAAGGATGTCGACGGCACGGTCACGGCGGACATCGCCGACAAGCCGTGGGATGTCGCCCTCCAGGCGATCCTGCAGGCCCACGGTCTCGCTGCCACCGAAGACGCGAGCGGCATCATCACCGTCGACAGCTTCAAGAACCTGGCGTCCAACCAGGCGCTCGAGCCGCTGGTCACGCAGATCGTCGACGTGAACTACGCGAAGGCCACCGCGCTGCAGAAGACGGTCAACACGCTGCTCGCCCGTGACTGCACTGGTCTCACGACCATGCAGACCGGCCAGAACCTCGGCATGCCCATGAACCAGGGCGGCGGCACGCAGGGCCAGCAGATGGGCGGGCAGGGGTGCGTGGTGCGCGGCTCGATCGCCGCCGACAGCGCGACCAACAAGCTCATCATCACCGAGGCGCCGTCGCGCCTCGCCGAGATCGTCGCGCGCATCCAGCAGCTCGACGTCCGCACGCCGCAGGTCGCGATCAAGGCGAAGATCATCTTCGTCAATCGCACGGGCATCCAGGACATCGGCCTCGCCTACGACCTGGGCACCGGCAACAAGCAGTTCTTCCAGCAGCTCGTGCCGCGCATCGACCCGGGGACGCTCAAGCCCATCGACACCGATGGCGACGGCGTGCCTGATGCCGTCGGCGGCGGTACGCCCTACCAGGGCCCGGCGCGCATTGCCCTCGGCGGCAACGCCATCGCGGGCATCGCCAACGCGAACAACGCGATCAAGCCGAACGCCCTGAACCTCATCTACAGCACCGCGCTCGGTCGCTACCAGCTCAGCGCGTTCCTGAACGCACTCCAGACCTCGTCGCTGGCCGACGTGCAGTCGGAGCCGAGCGTGACGATCCTGAACAACCGGACGGCGACGATCTTCGTGGGTCAGGAGATCCCCATCCGCGTCATCGACGCGAGCGCCGGCGGCCAGGGTGGTGGTGGCGGCGGCGGCGGTGGCGGTGGCGGCGGTGGTGCCGGCGGGGCGCCCAATGCGGCCGCGTTCTTCCCGCGCGCCACGGTCACCAAGGAGGAGGCGGGCATCAAGCTCACCGTCACGCCGCAGATCACGAACAACAAGATGGTGCTCCTCGACCTCATCGCCGAGAACTCGAGCGCCGAGATCGCGAATACCGACGTGGGCGTGATCTTCAACCGCCAGAAGGCCGATTCCAAGGTGCTCGTGGCCGATGGCGAGGCGGCGGTCATCGGCGGGCTCACGGTCACGGAGACGACGCGCTTCCGCAGCGGCATCCCGGTGCTCATGAACCTGCCGTTCATCGGACGCCTGTTCTCGCAGAACAGCAAGAACGAGAGCAAGAAGGACCTGCTCATCCTGGTGACGCCGCACATCCTGGACGAGGGCGTCACGCCCCCGGGCCGCTGATCGCGACGAGGACACCACTCCCATGTCTGCCTTCGCTCCGGGCCGCACTGGCCTCACCCTCGCCGTCTTCGCGCTGGCCCTCGCGGCCTGCTCGGGCGACGAGGTCATCGATCCGCCCTTCCGGGACACCATGGCGCCGCGCGTCACGGTGTCGAAGGGCAACACCGTCGACGACACGCTCCTGTCGGTGTCGGTCGGTGCGTCCGACAACATCGGGCTCAAGCGCGTGCGTCTCATCCTCTCGGGCGGCATGACGGGGGTGTATGACACCGTCATGACGTCGGCGGTGACGACGATCGCGCTCAATCTCACGACCAAGGTGCCGTCCAACGCGCCCGTCGGCGCGACCGTCATTGCCCGCGCCGTCGCGACCGATGGTGCCGGCAACCAGTCCGACACCGCCCGCTTTGCCCTCACCATCGGCAACCTCGAGCCGCCGGTCGCGGTCATCACGAGCCCCGTGGCGAACTCGCCGGTCGTCACCGGCAAGTCGCTCGTGCTCGCCTACACCGCCCGCGCACGCTACAAGGTGCGCACCATCGGCTTCGAGATCAGCGGCGCGTACAGCTACAAGGACTCCGTCATCTACACCAATCCGCTGCGCGACTCCGTGGCGGTGCTCGACACGCTCGTCGTGCCGGACTCGGTGAAGGGGACGGTCATCAGCATCACGCCGTTCGTCACCGACTCGCTCAACCAGCGCGTCACGGGCACGCCGGTGCCGTATGCGGTGCAGACGCCGTCGACCGCCACGACCGTCCCGGTCGTGCGCACCGGGGTGGCGCCGCGTGTCGAGGTCACGGACACCGTCTTCGTCGATGCCACCGATCCGGTCGGCATCTCGGTCATCGGCTACGAGGTGCGGTCGCTCACGGGCGCCCTCATCGTCGCGGACTCGGTCACGTCCACGGGCGGCTTCTCGACGCTGGTGCGGACCTTCAAGAGCCGCATCCCGGTGAGCGCCTTCCCGACGCCCGTCACCATCGCCGGCTTTGCCCGCAACGCGAGCGGCCGTCGCGACGTGGCACGCTACAGCTCGGGTGGCGTGCGCGCCGACACGGTGCAGGTGGTCGCGGGCTACACCAACCCGCTCCCCAACGGCGGCAAGGTGGCCGACGCGCTCTACGCGCCGCGCACCGACCGGCTCTACCTCACGAACATCGAGCGCAACTGGCTCGAGGTGTTCAACCTCACCGACACCACCTTCCGCACGCCCATCGCCGTCGGCTCGCGTCCGTGGGGCCTGGCCGGCTGGCCGCGCAATCGTGACGGTGTCATGGCCGACACGCTCATCGTGGCCAACTCGGGCGGCACGAATCTCTCCTACGTCGACCTGACGCAGGGGACGACCGGCCGCGAAGTGTACCGCTACCCGCTGCCCAACATCATCGTCTACAGCATCACCACGACGAAGGCGCAGCAGTCGGACGCGCTCATCCAGCAGCGCACCGCGTACGACTTCAGCGATCGCCCGCAGTACATCGCCGCGACCTGCACCGGCGCCACCACCGCCGGCGCTCCGTGCGAGGATGTCGTGGTGGTGTACAGCACCACGCCCACGCCGGGGCAGAGCACGCCGTTCCCCAACCAGGGCACCATCCGCTGGGAGAACCTGACGCGCTACAGCTCGCACTTCTTCTTCGAGCAGGCGATGGGGCAGACGCAGGATCGCGCCGACACGCTCGAGATCATCCGCTACCAGGCGGGTGGCGTGGGACGCGACTCGGTGCTGCTCCCGTACAAGCAGCGCATCCCCCGCGGTGACGGCACCTTCTTCGAGTACTCCATCGTCGCGCAACTCCCCAAGCTCGCCTTCCGCGACACGACGTTCGTGCGCAACTCCGGGAACTTCCGCCGCGCCGTCTTCGGCGAAGGCGGGCCGGTGCTCGGCAGCCGCGCCATGACGTTCGACGCGACGATGGGCTTCGACAGCGTCCCGCCGCTCCCGGTCATCGACAATGGTGTCTCGCGCCCGGTCGACGTGACGGACTTCATCGCCAACACCTTCGCCCGCGTCCAGGGCGTCGGCATCAACTTCGACGGCGAGATCAGCGCCGTGAAGGGCGACTCGACCTACCTGTTCGATCGCACGCTGCGTCTGCAGGGCATCCTGCAGTCCCGTGGCAGCGTGGGCGGGCTCGACTTCCACCCGCTCAACCGGGGCGCCAACTCGACGCCGCTGCGCACGCGCCTCGCGTTCGTGGCCTCGAGCGAGCCGGTCATCGATGTCTTCGACACCTACTGCTATCGCAAGATCGCGTCGGTGCCGATCCGCGACCCCATCATCGGACCGGTGCGCGCCACCGTCCGCCCGAACGGACAGCTCGTCCTGGTGGGCGCGACCATCCGCGGCGTCACCCTCGTGGCCCTGCCGGACAACTTCACGACCACCTGCCAGTAGTCCGGCAGCCTCCGGTCCTTCATGCCGCGTCGAACGCGGGGCCCCGTGCCCCGCGTTCGTCGTTCGTGGAGCAGTCGCCGACAGCACCACACGACCGCTCTCTGTGCACGCCGCCCGCCCATTAGCTTGCGGGCATGATCCGGTTCGTCACCGCGGGTGAGTCGCACGGCCCCGCACTCGTCGTCATCGTCGAGGGGGTCCCCGCCGGGGTCCCCCTGCTCGCGTCCGACATCGATACGCAGCTCGCACGCCGCCAGCAGGGATACGGGCGCGGCCGCCGCATGCAGATCGAGACCGATCGCATCGAGTTCCTCTCGGGTGTGCGCGCCGGCGAGACCCTCGGCTCGCCCATCGCGATGCTCATTCGGAACAGCGACTGGAAGAACTGGGTCGACATCATGGACCCGGCGCCCCGCGCCGAAGACGCCGATGGCCCCCGCAAGCGCGTCGTGACCCGCGTGCGTCCGGGACACGCCGACCTCACCGGCATCCTCAAGTACGACCGCACCGACGCCCGCGACATTCTCGAGCGCGCCTCCGCGCGTGAGACCACGGCCCGTGTCGCGGCGGGTGCGGTGTGCCGCGTGCTGCTCCGCGAAGCCGGCGTCGACATCGGGTCACACCTCGTGCACCTCGGCGGCATCGATGCGGTGCGCCCCGACGCGCTGCCGGACGATCTCAACGCCGCCGCCGACGCGTCGCCGCTCCGCACGCTCGACCCCGACGCCGAAGCCGCCATGATCGCCCGCATCGACGCCGCCAAGAAGGAGGGCAACACCCTCGGCGGCATCTGCGAGGTCGTCGTGCGCGGCTTGCCGGTGGGGCTCGGCTCGCATGTGTCGTGGGATCGCCGGCTCGACGGCCGCCTGGGGCAGGCGATGCTGTCCATTCCTGCCGTGAAGGGCGTCGAGATCGGCCTGGGCTTCGAGACCGCGCGACGCACGGGCGCCGAGGTGCACGACGAGATCGCGCCCGCCCCCGGGCGCACGCGCGCCGGACACGTGCAGCGCCACACCAACCGCGCGGGTGGCACCGAGGGTGGCATGACCACCGGCGAGGAGCTTGTCGTGCGCGTGGCGATGAAGCCCATCTCGACGCTCATGCGCCCCCTGGGCACCGTCGACACCCGCACCGGCGAGCCCGCGCAGGCGGTGGCCGAACGCAGCGACGTGACCGCCGTGCCGGCCATGGGCGTGATCGCCGAAGCCATGGCGGCGGTGGTGCTGGCTGACGCGCTGGTCGAGAAGTGCGGCGGCGATTCACTCACCGAGCTGCGACGCAACCTCGACGCCTACCTCGCGCGCCTCGACGAGCGGGTGGAGTAGCGCGTGCCCGCCGCGCGCCCCCTCGACGGGCATCTGGTGCTCGTGGGGCTGCCGGGCGCCGGCAAGTCCACCGTCGGACGCGCGGTCGCCCGGGCGCTCGGGTGCGAGTTTCTGGACTTCGATACCGAGATCGCCAGGCGCGTCGGCATGTCGGTGGCGGACTACTTCGCGGCGCATGGGGAGCCGGCATTTCGGGCGCTCGAAGTGGCGCTCACCCGCGAGTTGGTGGGCCGCGCGCCCATGGTGCTCGCGCCCGGGGGCGGCTGGGTGACCAACGCCGGGGTCATGGAGCTGCTCCGGCCGCCGGGGCGCATCATCCATCTGCGCGTCACCCCCGACGTGGCGTTGGCGCGGTTGGCGCGGGCCCGGGCGGTGCGCCCGCTGCTCGCCCAAGCGAACCCAGCCGTGACGATTCGGGCGCTTTGGGAGGCCCGCCAGCCCTTATATGAGAGGGCCGACGCCGAGGTAAATGTGGAAGTTGTTGATGGTCAACAACTTGTAGATTCTGTCCTTGCGCTTGCCCACGGCGGAGGCTCCGGGGTAGGTTAGGAAATGGACGATCGCTGGTTGCCGGTGCTGGAAGAATTGCGGAGGCGCTTTGCGGCCGACACCGACGTGGTCGAGGTCGAAGCGTGGCTGTCGTCGCAAGGATACGACCGGCGTCAGATTGGTGAGATCCTTTCGCTGCTCTACAGCGATACTGCCCCATCGACCGCGTTCGCGGCCGAAGTCGGCCTGACGGTTACGTCCCTGCGGGTGCAGGGGCCGCACGAGCGGGGGCGGTTCACCACCGACGCGTGGGGGTACTTGGTCATGCTCCATGCGTCTGGTGCCGTCGGTCCCAACGAGTTCGAACTCCTGGTGGAGCGCGCGCTCATTCACGTCGATGGCCGGATTGGCCTGCCTGACATCCGCGCGATGGCGGAGGAGAGCGGGTTCGACGACGGCGCCGTGGGTGGCGCGCATCCCCTGATTCACTGAGCTGATGCCAACAAAGAAGGCAGCGAAAAAGGTCGTCGCGAAGAAGGCGGCGAAGAAGGCCGTCGCCAAGAAGGCGCCGGCCCGGAAGGTCGCGTCCGACGACGCGGAGCCCAAGGTCACGGCGAAGACGGCGACCAAGGCGGCCGCCAAGACCGCCGCGAAGAAGTCGGTGTCCAAGTCGGCCGCGAAGTCCGCCAGCAAGTCGGCCGTCAAGTCGGCCGCCCGCAGCCGTCGTGTGGCCCTGGACGCCGAGCAGGAGGCCGCGCCGACCGCGGGCACCGCGCTCGTCATCGTCGAGTCGCCCACCAAGGCGCGCAACATCGGCAAGTACCTGGGGCGCGGCTACACGGTGCGCGCCACGGTCGGCCATGTCCGCGACCTCCCGGCCAAGAAGCTGGGCATCGACATCGAGAAGGGCTTCTCCCCGGAGTACGTCACGATCGAGGGGAAGGAAGACCTGCTCACCGATCTCAAGAAGCTCGCCAAGGGCGCGCGCGAGATCTTCATCGCGACCGACCCTGATCGCGAGGGCGAGGCGATCGGCTGGCACGTCGAGCAGTACCTCACGCAGCCCAAGCGGCACAGCGTGAGCGCGCCCATCCGGCGCGTGATGTTCCATGAGGTCACCAAGGACGCGGTGCTCAAGTCGCTGGCGCGCCCCATGGACATCGACACCCGCAAGGTGGAGGCCCAGCAGGCGCGTCGTGTGCTCGACCGCCTGGTGGGCTACAAGGCCAGCCCGGTGCTCTGGAAGACGGTGAAGAAGGGGCTCAGCGCCGGTCGCGTGCAGACGGTGGCGCTGCGGCTCATCGTCGAGCGCGAGCGTGAGATCCGCGCGTTCACCCCGGTCGAGTACTGGAGCATCGCCGCCGACCTCCAGAAGGGGCAGCAGCCGTTCTCGGCCAAGCTGCACCAGGTCGACGGCAAGAAGCCCGAGATCCCCACCGGCGCCGATGCGGAGCGCATCCTCGCCGACCTCAAGGGGCGCAAGGAGTTCGTGGTCACCGAGGTCAAGCGGCGCGAGCGTCGCAAGAACCCGGCGGCGCCGTTCACCACGTCCACGCTGCAGCAGGAGGCCGCCAAGAAGCTCGGCTTCGGCTCCAAGCGCACCATGCGGTTGGCCCAGGATCTCTACGAAGGCATCGACATCGGCATCGATGGCGCGACGGGTCTCATCACGTACATGCGTACCGACTCGACGCGCGTGAGCGAGGACGCGGCCATCGCGGCGCGTGACGCGCTGCGCGCGCAGTTCGGCGACGACTACCTCGCGCCGGGGCCGCAGCTCTATCCCAGCGCCAAGTCGAACGCGCAGGACGCCCACGAAGGCGTGCGCCCCACCGATCCGTCACGCCGCCCCGAGAGCATCCAGAAGCACCTCACCGCCGACCAGTTCAAGCTCTACCAGCTCATCTGGCAGCGCTTCATGGCGTCGCAGATGTCGCCGGCCGTGTTCGACACGACCACCGTCGACTTCGACAACGTCGTGCAGCGCGGGAACGAGGAGAAGCACTACCTGTTCCGCGCCACCGGATCGGTCGTGAAGTTCCAGGGCTTCCTCGCGCTCTATCGTGAGGCGCGGGAAGAGGGCGACGGAAAGGCGCTCGAGGATGAGCAGGCGCTGCCGCTGCTCGACGTCGACGAGAAGGTGCCGGTCAAGGCGATCACGCCCAACCAGCACTTCACCGAACCGCCGCCGCGCTTCTCCGAAGCCTCGCTCGTCAAGGAGCTCGAGCGCCTGGGCATCGGTCGCCCGTCGACCTACTCCAGCATCATCTCGGTGCTCGAGGAGCGACGCTACGTCTCCAAGGAGCAGCGACGCTTCTTCCCCTCGCCGCTGGGTGAGACGGTGGAGAAGGTCATGGTGAAGAAGTTCCCCGACGTGTTCAACGTCGGCTTCACCGCGCAAATGGAAGAGGAGCTCGACAAGATCGCCGACGGCGAGATCGACTGGGTGCACGCGTTGGGCGACTTCTGGACGCCCTTCCAGCGCACGCTCAACGACAACGATCTCGATTCGCTCATCGGCGAGGCGTACGACCTGTCGGGGCTCGCGAGCGAGAAGTGCCCGGACTGCGGCGGCAAGCTCGTCGCCAAGGGTGGCTTCTTCGGGCCGTTCATCGCCTGCGAGAATCACCCGAAGGCGTGCAAGTACACGCGCCCCATCAAGGGCGAGAAGAAGCCGGCCGAACTCACCAACTACATGTGCCAGGAGTGCGGCGCGCCCATGGTGGTGCGGCACGGCCGCTCCGGCGACTTCCTGGGGTGCAGCCGCTTCCCCAAGTGTCGCGGCACGCGCAGCATGCCCACCGGCGTGAAGTGCCCCAAGGATGGCGGCGAGATCGCCGAACGGCGCAGCAAGAAGCGCGGCAAGGCGTTCTACGGCTGCGAGAACTATCCCAACTGCGACTTCGTCGTGTGGGACAAGCCCGTGGCGGAGACCTGCCCCGAGTGCGGCTACGTCGGTGCGGAGGCCAAGAGCACCAAGGCCCGCGGTGCCTACCGCAAGTGCCTCAAGTGTGGCAACGAGTGGGATGTCGCCACGCCCGAGGACGCCGAAGAGGTGGCCGAGGTCGCGTGACCGTCCACGTCGTCGGCGGCGGGCTCGCCGGGAGCGAGGCGGCGTGGCAGATGGCCGAGCGGGGCCTCGACGTGGTGGTGCACGAGATGCGCCCGGTGCGCGGCACGGCCGCGCACCGCACCGAGCGGCTGGGTGAACTGGTCTGCTCGAACACCTTCAAGAGCACCGAGACGTCCAACGCGCACGGCCTGCTCAAGGCCGAGATGCGCGCGTTGGGCTCGCTCATCCTCACGTGCGCGGACGAGGCGCGGGTGCCGGGAGGGAGCGCGCTCACCGTCGACCGCGAGATCTTCTCGCAGGCGGTGCACGCGCGCATCCATGCACATCCGCGCATCACCGTCACGCGCGAGGAAGTCACGGCGCTGCCCGACGTGGGCGTGGTCGCGACCGGTCCGCTCACGAGTGACGCGCTCGCCGACGCCATCCGTGCGCGGCTCGGAGTGGAGTCGTTGGCCTTCTACGACGCCATCGCTCCGGTGGTGAGCGTCGAGTCCATCGACCAGTCCATTGCCTTCCGCGCCTCGCGCTGGGGCAAGGAGACGATGGACGGGGCGGGGGAGGAGGGCGCGTATCTCAACTGCCCGTTCACGAAGGATGAGTACGAGGCGTTCCTCGACGCCCTCACCACGGCCGACCAGTTCACGGCGCACGAGTTCGACAGCGTGCCGTACTTCGAGGGGTGCATGCCCGTCGAGGAGATGGCGCGTCGTGGTCGCGAGTCGCTGCGCTTCGGGCCCATGAAGCCCATCGGCCTGCAGGACCCGCGCAGCGGCCGTCGCCCGTGGGCCGTGGCGCAACTGCGCATGGAAGATCGCGGTGGCCGCATGTGGAACCTCGTGGGCTTCCAGACGCGGTTGCGCATTCCCGAGCAGGCACGCGTCTTCCGCATGATCCCTGGTCTGGCCGAGGCGGAGTTCCTGCGCTACGGCAGCATCCATCGCAACTCGTACGTGAACGCGCCAGCGGCGCTCTCGCCGCACCTCGCGCTGCGCGACGCGCCGACCACGCTGTTCGCGGGGCAGATCACCGGTGTGGAGGGGTACACCGAGAGCAGCGCCACCGGGCTGCTGGCCGGGATCAACCTCGTGCGGATGTTGCGCGGCGACGAGCCCGTCGTGCCGCCGCCCGCGAGCATGCTGGGCGCGCTCTATCGCTACCTCCGCGAGGCCGATCCGCGGCACTTCCAGCCCATGAACGCCAACTTCGGCCTGCTGGACGAGTTGGAGGGCGTCGACGCGAAGGTGCTGCGCGACAAGACCCGCAAGCGCGAGCTGTTCGCCGAGCGCGCGCTGGCCGCCCTGCACGCCTGGCGGGACACGCACGCCCTGGCGCCGGAGCCGGTGTGACGGACGACGCGCCGCTCCCCACCGAGATCGGCGAGTTCCTCACGCACCTGGCCAAGGAGCGCGACCTCTCGCCGCACACGGTGTTGGCCTATCGGCGTGACATGACGGAGTTCTCCACCTGGCTGGCGCAGACGCACGGTGACGCCGGGTGGAGCTGGGAGCAGCTCACGCGCACCACCATGCGCGGCTTCCTGGCGCATCTCACGCGCCGCGGCCTCGCGCGCCGCAGCATCGCCCGGCAGCTCTCGGCGGTGCGCAGCTTCTATCGGTGGATGCACCGCGACGAACGCGTCGACGTGAACCCCGCGCGCGCCGTGAGCACGCCCAAGCTGCCGCGCACGTTGCCGGCCTGGCTCGACCAGACGCAGGCGACCACGCTGCTGCAGCATGCGGCCACGCGCGCCCAGAGTCTGGCGTTCACCGATGTGCGCAACCTGGCCATGCTCGAGCTCTTCTACTCGAGTGGACTGCGCCTGTCCGAGCTGCGCGGCATCGACCTCAGTGACCTCGACCTCGTCACGCAGCAGGTCAAGGTGCGCGGCAAGGGGCGCAAGGAGCGCATCGTGCCGCTGGGCGACCCGGCGCAGCGGGCCCTGCGCAACTACCTCGTGAAACGCGACGCGCTGCTGGCGCAACTGGGCGGCGGCAAGCTCGCGCGCGGCGCCGTGTTTCTCAGTGAACGGGGAGCCCGCATCAGCGCGCGCGCCATCCAGCACGCCATGAGCGGCCTGTTGGACGCGGTGAGCGAGGGCGGCGACCTCACCACCCACTCGCTGCGTCACACCTTCGCCACGCACCTCGTCGACGCCGGTGCCGACTTGCGCGCGGTGCAGGAGCTGCTGGGACACGCGAGCATCAGCACCACGCAGGTCTATACGCACACCAGCGTCGACCGGCTCAAGAAGGTCTATCGGCAGGCGCACCCGCGCGCCTGATCGATTAGGATATCGGCATGCGCAGTGTGTGGATCCGGCCGCTGGCAGCGCTCTACGCGCTCTGGTTCTTCGTCGTCTCGACGGGAGCCGGCGGCATCGGCACGTGCGCACTGCACGGCCCGGGCGGACATGGCGGTGGTCACGGTGGCGACCACGGCGGCGCGCAGAGCGACGCGCACGCGGCGCATGGAGCGCACGCGGCCCACGCGGGACACGCGATGCCTGCGGCGTCCGAGGTGTCGGACGCCGGACGTGAACGCTCCGACCAGCCACGCGCCTCCTGCAGCTGCGTCGGCGATTGCTGCATGATCACGCCGGCGGCGCTCCCCGCGCCCGCCGAGCTGCCCGCGGTGACCACCGGGTCCACCGCACGCACCCCGACGCCCGAGTACCGGAGCGTCCTGGCCGCGCGCCGTGCCTTCGCGCAGCCCTACGCCATCGGCCCGCCCACGAACGCACCTGTCTAGACCGGTGTCCATCCGGCTGCGCGTCGCGCTTTGCGCCATCCGCGGCCGGCCGTTCGTGTATCCTGGCCCATCCATCCATGTCCGTCCGCAACCCGGCCGGCGCGCGCTGCGCGTCCGGTTCGCGCGCGGCGTCGCGTCGCGCGCGCCGCCGCATCACTCGCATCGTCACCACGGCACTCGTGAGCGTCGCCGTGCCCGCCAGCCTCATCGCCCAGGCCGGCCGCACCGCCGCCGACAGCATGCGTCGCGACTCCGTCACCCAGCTCATCGGCATGCGCGTCACCGCCGAGCGCGACGTCAAGCCCAGCATCACGCGCCTCACGTTGCCCGTGACGGCCAGCACCACGGCCGCTGCCGCGCATCGGCAGGTCAACGCGGTCGACGTGCCCGACATCGTGAAGTACCTCCCCAGCCTCTTCGTCCGGAAGCGCAATTTCGGCGACACGCAGGCCACACTCGCCACGCGCGTGTGGGGCGTGAGCTCGAGTGCGCGCAGCGTCATTCTCGCCGACGGGGTACCGCTCTCGGCATACATCGCCAACAACAACACCATCGGCGGCCCGCGCTGGGGGCTCCTCGCCCCCGACGAAGTCGCGCGGGTCGACGTCATGCACGGTCCCTTCTCGGCGGCGTACGCCGGCAACTCGATGGGGGCGGTCATGGAGATCTCCACGCGCCAACCCGAACGCCGCGAGGGCGCGCTCACGCAGACGCAGGCGTGGCAGGCCTTCTCGCTATACGGCACGAAGGCCACCTATCCCACTACGCAGACGTCCGCGCGCATCGCCGACCGGATCGGCAAGCTGACGCTGTCGCTGTCCGGCAACTACCAGGACAGCCGCAGCCAGCCGCTCACCTACGTCACCGCGGGCACGTTCCCGAGCGGCACCACCGGCGGGTACGCGGCCACGAACAAGCTCAACGCCGCCGCCAACGTGCTGGGCGCCACTGGTCTCCTGTCCACGCAGATGACGAACGTGACGGGCAAGGTGGGCTACGACCTCGCGAAGGGCGTGAAGCTTGCCTACACGTACAGCTTCTGGCAGAACGATGCGACGGCTGGCGTGGACACGTGGCTCCAGCGTTCCGGCACACCGACGTTCGGCGGTGCGGCGGGCTTCGCCTCGGGCAACTACGACCTGCTGCAGCAACACAGCGCGCAGAGCGTCTCGCTCCGCACCGACCGCCGCGCGGATTGGGACTGGGAGCTGGTCGGCGCGCAATATCGCATGAACACCGATCGCCAGCGCTTCTCGACCAGTGCGTCGAGTACGGGCACGACCTTCGGCACGGCCGGGCGCGTGGCGGTGCTCTCCGGCACGGGCTGGGGTTCGGTCGACGGGAAGGGCGCGTGGCACAAGGGCGGCCTCTCGGCGCGCCACATCGTGACCTTCGGCGCGCACCTCGACCAGTACCGGCTCTTCAACCCCACCTACAACACGGCCGACTGGACCGTCGGGACACCGACGACCGTGGCCACCGAGGGTGACGGTCGCACACGCACCGTCGCGCTGTGGGCGCAGGAGCAGTGGCGTCTCACCGATCGCCTGCAGCTCACCGCCGGCGCGCGCTGGGAGCAGTGGCGTGCCTTCGACGGGCTCAATGTGAACGGCAACACTCGGGTCGTGCAGAAGGAAGTCGAGCTGTCGCGCGTGTCGCCCAAAGCCTCGCTCCGTTTCTCGCCCACGGCCGACTGGCTCGTCAGCGCGAGCGTTGGCAAGGCGTATCGTTTCGCGACTGCCGCCGAGCTGTACCAGCTCGTGAGCACCGGCGTGACCTTCACGTCGCCCGATCCCAACCTGAAGCCCGACAACGTGCTCGCGTCGGAGTTGCGTGTGGAGAAGACCTTCCCGCGCGGCCGCGTGCAGGTGGCACTCTTCCAGGACAACGTGCGCGACGCGATCATCGCGCAGTTCAAGCCACTCGTGCCAGGCTCGAACACCTTCTTCTCGTACGTCTCCAATGTCGACAAGGTGCGTGCGCGCGGCGTCGAGCTGGTGCTCGGCTCACAGGACCTCGGCGTCGCCGGGCTCGACCTGAGCGGGTCGGCGACCTACCTCGACGCGCGCACGCTGGCCACGAGCGGCCGCGCCAGCGCGACCGCGCCGGCCGATGCGGCCATCGGCAAGAAGCTGCCCAACATCCCCGACTGGCGCGCCAGCTTTGCCGCCACGTACACGCCCACCTGGCAGCCGCTCGCGCGCCTCTCGGTCACGGCGGCGGGTCGCTACAGCGGTGCGCTGTGGACCACGCTCGACAACGCCGACGTGAACCCCAACGTCTACCAGGGCTTCAGCGCGTGGTTCGTGGCCGATGCCAAGGCGCGCGTCCGCATCACGCCCAAGGCGTCGCTCGCGGTGGGCGTCGACAATGTGCTCAACCGCAAGTACTTCCTGTTCCATCCGTTCCCGCAGCGCACCGTCGTCACGTCGCTCAACCTGGGCTTCTAGACGACGCCGGGTCGCACGTCGGGGCACGTCGTCGTTTACGGCGACGGCGTGCCCCCCGCGAGGATGGTCGCCGCGCGTGTTGCATCGAGATTGCCGCCGCTGATGACGATCCCGACCGTCTGGCCGGCGAGCTGCGGCGCGAGCTGCCGCAGGCCGGCCAGCCCGGCCGCGCCGGCGCCTTCAGCCAGGTTGTGCGTGGCTCCCCACAGCACGCGCACCGCGTCGGCCAACGCCTCGTCGGTGGCGAGCACGAAATCGGCGATCGCCGCGCGCATCGCCTCGAACGTCAGCGCATAGCTGCTCCCCGTCGCGATCCCCTCGGCGAAGGTGCGCGGGGCGATGGGCGCGACGGGCGCCCCGGCCTGCCAGCTCGCGTGCTGGGCGGGCGCACCCGCCGCACCCACGGCATAGAGCGCCGGGCGCAGTCCCGCGTTCGCGCCGTCGGTGGCGGCACGCGACGACCGCACCAGGCTCGCCCCCACCACCTGCGACCCCCCGCCGAGCGCGAACACGAGAGCGTCGAGCTCCGGTGCCTGGGCGAGGAACTCCATGGTGAGCGTCGCCGCCCCGGCGATGACCTCGACATGGTTCGTCGAGTGCACCAGCGTGCGCCCCTCGCGTACCGCGATCTCCGCACAGGCCTCGATGGTCTCGTTGTAGTGCGCACCGACCTCGAGCACCGTCGCGCCCAGGGCGCGCATGCTGGCCGTCTTCTCGCGGTTGTTGCCTACCGGCACGCAGATGGTGACCGATACGCCGCGTCGCGCGCCGGCCCAGGCGAGTCCCTGTCCATGGTTGCCGGTGCTCGCCCCGATCACGCCGCGCGCAGCGGCCGCGTCGTCGAGTGCGCCAATGGACGCGACGCCGTTGCGCACCTTGAAGCTGCCGGTGGGCAGGTGGTTCTCGTGCTTCACGAGCACGCGGATACCGTGTCCCACCACGGCGTCGAGCTGGGGATAGTGCCGCACCGGTGACGGGTCGAAGGCGGCGCGCACCCGGGACTCGGCCCGCCGCAGGTCGTGCAAGGTGGGGAGGCGCATGGGGCAAAGGTACGCCGCGCGCCGTGCCCCCCGCATCACGGCGATTACATTTCGCGCATGCTGCCTCACATCCGTGCCACCACGATTCTCGCCGTCCGCAAGGATGGCCGCGTCGCCATCGGTGGCGACGGCCAGGTGTCCATCGGTGACACCGTCGCGAAGAACCAGGCGGTCAAGGTGCGCGTGCTCAAGGGCGGTCGCGTGCTGGCCGGTTTCGCGGGCTCCGTCGCCGACGCGCTCACGCTCTTCGAGAAGTTCGAGGAGAAGCTCGAGCGCTATCCCGGCAACCTGCCGCGCGCCGCGGTGGAGCTGGCCAAGGAGTGGCGGAGCGACCGCGTGCTGCGCCGCCTCGAAGCGATGCTCATCGTCGCCGACACCAATCACGGTTTCATGCTCAGCGGCAACGGCGAACTCATCGAACCGGACGACGGCATTCTCGCCATCGGGTCGGGGGGCGCCTACGCACAGGCGGCGGCGCGTGCGTTGGCGCGCGAGACCGATCTCGGCCCGCGGGAGATCGTGCAGAAGGCGATGACCATCGCCGGCGAGATCTGCATCTACACCAACACCAACATCACCGTCCTCGAGCCCACCGCGTGAATGCGGCGGGCCGGTGCGCGGCCCGCGTGCGCCACGGTCAGCGCGCGCCCCAGCGGTTCACCCAGCTCGCCTTCACGAAGAAGCCGTCGTTCACTCGGCGCAGGCGCTCGAACGCCAGGGCGTCAGGTTCGGTGAGGCTGTTGCCGTACCCGGCAAAGAACACCGTGCCCGGACTCGGGCGGAAGGCGAACAGCCAGTCGGCACGCAGGAGGTTGCTGCGCGACGCGCTGGTGGGCACGTAGCTGCCGTCGCTGCGCCGCGTCAGCAGCGGCGCCCCGGTGCGCCAGTCGACGAGCGTCTCGCGGCGACTCGCCTCGTACTGCGTGACCAGTCGCACGAACACCGAGCGCGTCATCTGGTATTCGGCCTTGAGCCGGGGAATCTGCGTGCTGAAGGTGCTCGTGCCGTCGCGACGCCGGATGAACTCGTTGCTGGCGTAGGTGGCGTTGACGCGCAGTTGCGTGTTGGGACGCCAGTCGAGTGAGCCGCTCACCGCCGTGCGCCGCGCGCGCGCCGTCTCGGCGAAGTCGACATCGTTGGCCTGCAGCAGCGACGCGCTGGCGGCGAAGCGGCGGAACTGCGGCGTGCTGAGTGACACCTGTCCGGAGAACGCCGTGATGCGTGGCGACGGGGTGAACGGCACGACGCCAGTGCCCTGCGCGAGCCCCAGCGACCCGTACGCCGCCGGATCGAACGCAAACGTGCTGTACGCCGGTGTCATGCCCAGCGACCAGCCGCGCCGAAACGTCAGGGTGTGACTCGTGCTGGCTCGCGACTCCAGCAGGCTGCGCCCCGCGAAGAAGTCGTCGTAGCGCCAGATGCCGTTGGCCTGCACGAAAACCATGTACCGCTCGAAGAAGCCGCCGGGCTTGCCGAAAAAGGTCACACGGTTGGCGGCATTGGGCTGCACGAACCCCGTGCGCGCCACGAACCCGTTGTCGGTACGGAAGCCCGGCTGGATGCCGAGCAGGTTGTAGTGGAATCCCCAGCGACGTCCCGTCCGGTCGACGACGCCCTCCCACAACGCGCCGCTCGTGCGCGACGCACCCGCGCGCGTGGTGCTGGCGACGTACTGCCCCGAGGCGTAGTACATGCCGCCGAACACATGGCGCACGTCCACGCCACCCATGCGGTTCGTGCGGGCCTCGCTCACCCGGTCGCTGTACACGAGCCCCGCCTGCGACTGCAGGCGGAAGTCGCGCGTGATGCGGACAACGTCCACGAGCGGCTGCTCCCGGTCGTTCGTGCCCGGCGGTGCATCGAGCGCCGAGAGGACGGCGATGTTCGCGCGACCCAGGCGCCCGGTGAGCTTGAGCGCGGCGTCCGGTTGCACGATGCGACGCGTGTACACCAGCGTGTTGGGCACGTTGAACGCCTCGGCGCCCTCCACGAAGAACGGGCGCCGCTCCGGATAGAACAGCGCGAAGCGCGGGTCGGCGGCCACCTGCGTGGCGTCGGCCTCGACCTGCGAGAAGTCGGGGCGCACCGTGCCGTTCAGCACCAGGTTGCTCCCCAGCCCCACGCGCACGTTGCCGCCCACCCGCGGCGTGTTCACGTACTCCCACGGTTCCACGCCGCCCGAGGGGATGCGTCCGGCGGTGGTGTTCGTCAACTCCGGATTCACGAGGATGTCCACGCCACGCTCGAGTCCCGTGAGCCCGCTCAGGTACCCTTCCTGCGCAATGAACGACGCCGCCCCACGACGCACCGGTGTCCACGTCTGCTCGTAGCCGCTGTGCTGCACCTTGCGGCTGAACTGGATCCCCCAGCGCTGCACGCGCTTCACCGGGAATCGCAGGCTCGTGAACGGAATGCGCAGCTCGACTTCGTAGCCGTCATCGAGCACGCGCCCGCGTGACTGCCACAGGAAGTCGGCACTCAGGTCGTTCTGCCCCGGCGCGATGTTCGAGCCGGGAATGAACCCACCTCCCTCGGCCTTGGTGCCGTCGGCCTGGATGCCGAACGGGTTGACCATGAACACCACGGCCCGCCGCCGCTCCTGGAACGGGTCGAGATGGATCTCGACGTAGTCGTCCATCGCGATGCGGTCGCGATCGGCCAGCGTCGCTCGCACGGCACCATGCGGCTCGAAGGCGCGAATGCCGATGTACAGCGCCGTCGGCGAGTACCAGATGCGCACGTCGGTCGAGTCCGGCGCGGGACGCCCATCGCTCGGGTTGTAGAGCGAGAAGCCGGTGAGCACGGGCGCGGTCGCCCACACCGGTTCGTCGAGTCGACCATCGATGGAGACGGAGTCACGGCGCGCGCTGCCCATGGGGACGTCCACCTGCCCGTTGCGGGCGTGGAACACGGCGGGGGACGGGTCGGGCGTGTCGCGTGGTGTGGCCGCGGCGGCAGGGGCCGGGGCGGCCGCGACGGCCTGTAGCTGCAGGACCATCGCGAGACTGGGGAGGAACATCCCCCAAAGCTAGGGACCGGATTACCGTTCGGTATGCCTTCCCCGCGCACGCAGCAGGCGATCGCCCGACTCGCCGACCTCACTCCTCGGCAGATCGTGGCCGAGCTCGATCGATACATCATTGGCCAGGCCGACGCCAAGAAGGCCGTGGCCATTGCCTTGCGCAATCGGTGGCGCCGTCAGCGCGCGCCGGAGTCGATCCGCAACGAGATCTCGCCCAACAACATCATCCTCATTGGCCCCACCGGGGTGGGAAAGACCGAAATCGCGCGGCGGCTCGCCAAGCTTTCGGGAGCCCCGTTCGTGAAGGTCGAGGCGTCGAAGTTCACCGAGGTCGGCTACGTCGGACGTGACGTCGAGAGCATGGTGCGCGATCTCGTCGAGAGCGCCATCGACATGGTCCGCACCGAGCGCGAGACCGAGGTCGAGGACCTCGCCAACGAGAAGGTCGACGAACGCCTGCTCGACCTCCTGCTGCCCACCCCGCCCGTGCTCGCCAACGAGTCCCCCGAGGCGCGGGACGAGCACGCCCAGGCCGTCGAGCGGCACAAGCGCACGCGCGACAAGCTCAAGGCGCTGCTCCTCGACGGGCAGCTCGATGGGCGTGAAGTGGAGATCGAGGTGACGCAGAGCGGCCCCGGCATGCCCGGCTCCGTCTCTCCCGGCGCACCGGAGGGCATGGAGAGCGTGGCCGAATGGTTCCGCGACATGCTGCCCAAGAAGAAGAAGCGGCGCACCGTGAAGGTGAGTGAGGCGCGGCGCGTCCTGCTCGACGAGGAGCTCGAGAAGCTCATCGATCTCGACGATGTCACCACCGATGCACTCGATCGTACCGAGTCCATGGGGATCATCTTCCTCGACGAGGTCGACAAGATTGCCGGCGAGCGTGGGCAGGGCGGTGGCCCCGACGTGTCACGCGAAGGCGTGCAGCGCGACCTGCTCCCCATCGTCGAGGGGAGCAACGTGCAGACCAAGTACGGCATGGTGAAGACCGATCACATCCTGTTCGTGGCGGCCGGCGCGTTTCATGTGAGCAAGCCCAGCGACCTCATCCCCGAACTGCAGGGGCGCTTCCCCATTCGCGTCGAACTCAAGGCCCTCACCGAAGCCGACTTCGTGCGCGTGATGACGGAGCCCGAGAACGCGCTCACCAAGCAGTACGCGGCCCTCGTGGAAGCCGAGGGCGCCGCACTCGAGTTCCAGACCGAAGGCATCGCCGAGGTGGCGCGCGTCGCCGCGCGGGTCAACGAGCGCATGGAGAACATTGGTGCGCGTCGCCTGCACACGGTCATGACCACCCTGCTCGAGGAAGTGCTCTACGAACTCCCCGATCGCGGCAAGGACACCGTCGTGGTGGACGCCGCGATGGTGCGCGAGCGGCTCAAGAGCATCAGCGAAGACGAGGACCTGCGGAAGTACATTCTCTGACCCACGCACGACTCGAAACCCACACCCACAACCCACCAACTGATCAGTGTGTGGGTCGTGGGTTCGGGTTCCTGGTCGTGCGTTTCAGTGCCCGCGCAGCCACCCGACGAGCAGCGGATTCACCAGGTCGGTGCGTTCCATGTGCGGTAGGTGGCCCGCGCGCGGGATCGCGTGGAACTCCGCCTGCGGCACGCCGCGCCGCACCTGCTCGGCCTTGTCGATCGTGACCGTCTGGTCTTCGGTGCCCCACAGCAGCAGCGTCGGCTTGCCGGTGCGCCCCACGCGCGCGTACAGCGTGTCGTAGTTGCCGCCTGCATTGTCGAGGATCGTGCGGCGCAGCGCGTTGCCGAAGCCTCGGAACTGCTGCTGCACGCGGTACCGGTCGGCCCAGCCGGGCCACTTGGCAGGCTCGAAGAAGTCGGTGGGTTGGCCGTCCGCCATCGTGGGCACGGCGAGCACCTGCCACAGCCATGGCCCCACCGCCGGCAGCCTGAAGAACCAGGGGAGCGTGCGCACCTCCCCCGCGGCCGGATCGACGAAGGTGAGGCTCCGCACGCGCTCCGGGTGGTTGGCCACGAACGTGCCGATGACCGGTCCCCCGTAGGAGAGCCCCACGAGGTGGACCGGCTCCTTCCAGCCGAGCGAGTCCAGCAACTGCAGGAGCTGCCGGTCGTATAGCGCGAGCTCGTACGACGTGTCCGGGCGATCCGACCAGCCGCGCCCGTACGTGTCGTAGCGCGCCACCCGGAAGCCCGCGTCGCGTAGCGCGACCATCGTGGAGTCCCAGATGTAGTACGGCACCGAGAAGCCATGCACGAGCACCACGCGGGCGCCGGTGTCGGGGCCCGCGACATCGTAGTGCGTCACGCCATCCGCGAGGCGCACGAACTGTCCGTCCGCCAGCCGCTGGGCGTAGTCGGCCATGGGACGCGTCTCCGGGTCGCGCCGGTTGAGGCGCAGGACCACGCTGACGAGCACGGACGCGAGGAGCAGGAGGAGCAGGAAGGGACGGCGCATGGCGGCGTGAGTGGGGAGTGCGTGAATGTCGCACCGGGGGCGCGGTCGCGCGATATTCGAAGAGTCATCGTCGCCGTCAGTCGGCGTGTCGCCGCCCACACTCCGCACGCATGTCCCGTCGCTCCCTCGCCGGCGCCCTTGCGCTCGTTGCCTTCGCCATTGCGCTCGTCGTCGCGCTCCGCTGGTTCGCGGCCCCGCGCATCGCCCCGGACGAGCGCACCGTCGCCGTCCTCGCGTTCACCGTCGGTGCGCCACCGCAGCGCGATGCGCGCGGCGACAGTCTGCGCGACGCCGTGGTGCGTGAGCTCGCGCGCGTCTCCGGGCTCACCCTCGTCGGCGAAGCGCGCCCCCTCGATACGGCCATGCTGGCGCTCCGTCCGCGCGAGGTCGGCGCCACCGTCGGCGCGCGCCTCGTCGTGGCCGGCACACGCGACGCGGCCGGACGCACGACCGTCCGTCTCATCGAGGTGGAGATGGGCGACCTGCTCCACGCCGACAGCGTGGCGCCGAATGAAGCGCCGGACGCGGCGGCGGCCCGACTCGCCGCCGCCGTCGCGCGCGCGCTGGGCCTGCCGCCCGCCGGTGGCTGACCACCTCCCCCTCCGCCTCGAGACGACTAACTTTCCCGGTTCTCTGCCTCCGGCGCGGTCCTCCCTGGCCGCGCCGTCTGCGTTTCACCCCGTGTGGTCCGCACCCATGCCCGACGCCGCGCCGGTCCTCCCGCATCGCGACTTCCTCGACATCGGCGACTTCTCCGCCGCGGAGACGGTCGCCCTGCTCGCCCTCGCCGAGCGCATGCGTCGCGGCCAGTACGACCGACGCCCGCTCACCGGCAAGGCGCTGGCCATGCTGTTCATGAAGTCGTCCACGCGCACGCGCATGTCGTTCGAGATCGGCGCCATCCAGCTCGGGGGCACGGCACACTTCCTCTCGCCGCGCGATGTGCAGATCGGCCGCGGCGAACCCATCGCCGACACGGCCCGCGTGCTGTCGCGCTACGTGCAGGGGATCATGATCCGCACGTTCGCGCATCAGGACGTCGTCGACCTCGCCGCGTCGGCCGGCGTTCCCGTCATCAACGGCCTCACCGACCGTTCGCACCCGTGCCAGGTGCTCGCCGACCTGCTCACCGTGCAGCAGCACGTGGGCGACGCGCGTGGCCGCACCGTGGCGTGGGTGGGCGACGGCAACAACATGGCGAACTCGTGGATCGAGGCCGCCGCACTGCTCGGCTTCACCCTGCGCCTCGCCTGTCCCGAGGGCTTCGACCCCGATCCGTCCATCCTCGACGCCGCCCGCGCGACGGGCGCCGATGTGCACCTGCTGCGCGACCCGCGTGAGGCCGTCAGTGGCGCCGATGTCGTCACCACCGATGTCTGGGCGTCGATGGGGCAGGAGGAAGAGCAGGCGCATCGCGCGGTGGCCTTTGCGCTCTATCAGGTCGACGCCGCGCTCATGGCCCGCGCCGCACGCCATGCCATCTTCCTCCACTGTCTCCCGGCGCACCGCGGCGAGGAGGTCACCGCCGACGTCATCGACGGGCCGCAGAGTGTGGTGTGGGACGAGGCCGAGAATCGGCTGCACGTGCAGAAGGCCATCATGGCCGTGCTCATGGGCGGCGAGACGCTCTGAGGAGCCGGCGGTGCGAGGTGGCACCGCGTCGGCACGGCACGCATTTTCCCTGTGTGCCGCATCCGCGGCGCGTCTGCCCATCCAGCCGCCATGACTGACTCAGCTCTCAAGCGCACGCCGCTGCACGACGTCCACGTCGCCCTCGGCGCGAAGATCGTGCCCTTTGCCGGGTACGAGATGCCCGTGAACTACCCCACCGGCATCACCGTCGAGCACAAGGCCGTGCGCGAGGCCTGCGGCATGTTCGATGTGTCGCACATGGGTGAGGTCATCGTGCGCGGCCCCGACGCCGTGCGCTTCATCAACAGCGTCACCAGCAACGATGTGGCCGCGCTGGCGGTCGGCCAGGTGCACTACAGCACGTTGCTCCGTGCCGATGGCACGATCGTCGACGACCTGCTCGTGTATCGGTTCGCCGATCACCTCATGCTCGTCATCAACGCCAGCAACCGCGACAAGGACCTCGCGCACCTCGAGGCGCACCGCGCCGGCTTCGACTGCACGCTCACGGACGTGTCCGATACCACGGCGCTCCTGGCCATCCAGGGGCCCGAGGCGCCCGCCATCGTCGCCGCGCTCGCCGACGTGCCGCCAGGCAACACGCCCCTCGACGCCGTCAAGTACTACTGGTTCACCGAGGGGAATGTCGCCGGCGTGCCCTGCATCATCTCGCGCACCGGCTACACCGGCGAACTGGGCTTCGAGCTCTACTTCGAGCACACGCAGGCCGCGCACGTCTGGCAGGCCGTCATGGCCAGCGGCAAGGTGACGCCCGCGGGACTCGGTTGCCGCGACACGCTGCGGCTCGAGGCCGGCATGTGTCTCTACGGCAACGAGATGGATGACCAGGTCACGCCGCTCGAAGCCGGGCTCGGGTGGCTCGTCAAGCTCGGCAAGGACGGCCCGTTCCTCGGTCGCGCGGTGCTCGAACGACAGAAGGCCCAGGGTACGTCGCGCACCCTGGTCGGTTTCACCTTCGACGAACGCGCGATCCCGCGGCACGGCTATCCCGTGCACGTCGACGGGCAGGTGGTCGGCGAAGTGCGCAGCGGCACCATGAGCCCCACGCTCGGCATCCCCATCGGCACGGCCTACCTGCCGGGAAGTGCGGTGCCGGTCGGCACCACGTTTGCGGTGGAGATTCGTGGCAAGCCCGTCACGGCGCGCGTCGTCAAGCTCCCGTTCTACAAGCGGCCGGGCAAGGCGTGAGTGCCGGCGCAGCGGGGCGCGCGCGCCCCGTGCGTGGCGCGCGCGGCGCGGGTGACGACGCCGTGTCGGATGTCGTCGCCATCCTCATGACCGATGTCGAGCCGGCCATCCGGCTCAACGCGGCACTCGAGGCGCGTGGCGTGCGCACCGCGACACTGTCCCCCATGGACGACGTGCGCGGCGACCTGCGGCGTGCAGCGCCGGCGGTGCTCGTGCTCACGGGGGCGCTGCTCGACGCGCACAACCTCGCGCTCGTGCGCCAACTGCAGTGGGACGACGTCGCCGTCATCGGGTTCACCGATGTGGCGGATCCGCAGTTGCTCACGCGTCTGCACGAGGCCGGGTACGCCGAGACGTGGCCCAAGCCGGTGCCCATCGAGGATGTGGCCGATGGCATCCGTCGCCGGCTCGAACGTCGCGCCCTCGCGTCGAGCACGGGGCTGGTCGGGGAGTCGGCCGCCATTCGCGAAGTGCTCGTCAAGGTCGAGCAGATCGCGCCAGTCTCCAGCACCGTGCTCATCGAAGGCGAGAGCGGCACCGGCAAGGAGCTGGTGGCGCGCGCGGTGCATCGCCTCAGCCCGCGCCGCGGCAAGCCGTTCATCGCCGTGAACGTGGGGGCACTCCCGGAGACGCTGCTCGAGAGCGAGCTGTTCGGGCACGAGAAGGGCGCGTTCACGGGGGCGGCCGAGCGACGGCTGGGCCGCTTCGAACTCGCCGACACCGGCACGCTGTTCCTCGACGAGATCGGCGAGATCCCGTCGTCCACGCAGGTCAAGCTGTTGCGTGTGCTCGAGGAGCGCGAAGTGACGCGCGTGGGGGGCAGCCAGGCGATTCCGGTGGACGTGCGGGTCGTGGCGGCCACCAACCGGCCGCTGCGCGAGCACGTCGAGGAGGGCGCGTTCCGCGCCGACCTGTTCTATCGGCTCAACGTGCTCAGCGTGTACCTGCCGCCCCTGCGCGAGCGACGCGAGGACATCCCGCTGCTGGTCCGCCGCTTCGTGAGCGAGTTCGCGGCGCTGCACGACCGGCCGTTCATGGGCATCAGTGCCGACGCGATGGGGCTGCTGGTCGAGTATCCGTGGCCCGGCAACGTGCGCGAATTGCGGAACCTCGTCGAGAGCATGGTGGTGCTGTCGCACGGCCGCGAGATCGTGGCCGAGGACATCCCGCGACCGATCCGCGAGGGGGGCGGTCGTCGGCTCCTGCCGGTGCCCGTCGGGCCGATGGTGCGCGAGGGGGAGCGGGCGCAGGGGCGCGAGCTCGAGTTCATCGTCCGCTCACTGGTCGAGCTCAAGCTCCAGGTCGAAGAACTGCGTCGGCGCATGGACAGCGAGGGGCGTGCGGTGGTGGGGCCCTGGGTCGCCGAGGGCCGCATGGGCGCCCCGGGGGTGCCGGGCATGCCTGGTGTGGGGGGGGGAGTGGGTGTGGTGGGTGAGGTGACCGGGCCGGGACTCGTCCCGCCGGGATTCACGGCGGCGGGGCTGGTGCGCGGCATCGAGCCGCCCGATGTCACACCACCGGCCACGACCATCACGCTGGGCCCCGGGATGACGATGGCGGAGATCGAGCGGCGGGCGATATTGGGCTCGCTGCGTGACACCGGCGGAAATCGTCGGCGTGCGGCGGAGCTGCTCGGCATCGGGGAGCGGACGCTGTACCGGAAGTTGCGCGAGTATGAGCTGGGTGAAGGCAGCGTCACAGACGTGTCCGAATCCGATCTCGACGACGGTTGAGGTCGGTACGGGTACTTTCAACTCCCACAACAATTTGTAGGGCTGAGTTGGCTTGCCAGATGGCAGGCCCATCCACATATTGCCGCCGGTCGACGCCGACTGGAGTCATCTCGGTGCAGTGCCCACAGCGGAGCCTCGCCTGTCAATACCCGTCAATATCGGCATGACGTCGCCGGTGGTGCCCCAAGGCAGCATTGCCGGGAGTGTGTTACCGCTCCGTCGCGCAGAGGAGTTGATCGCGACGCTTCCGGGCGTGGTGGCAGTGAAGATCATGCCCAGCGACACTGGGGCGATCGAGGAGATCCACGTCCTCACGACTGACCAGGTCGCGCCCAAGAACACGGTGCGCAACATCGAGAGTGCGCTCATCGCGCAGCTCGGCTTGCGGGTGAATCACCGCAAGATTTCGGTGGCGACGACCATCGAGACGTCGCGTCCGGACGATGTGCCGATGGCTGGGCCGTTGAGTGCGGTGCCAGGGGGTGCGTCGGCGGGGGCGAGTGGTGCGTCGTCCGCGGCCATCCCGATTGGTGCCATTTCCGGTGCTGGGTCGTCATTCGTGGTGGCCTCTGGTGGGTCGGCGGCGCGGCGCGTGCTGGTCTTCGAGGACGTGGAGGTCCGGCGTTCTCGGACCCGAGGCGTGCTCTGCCGTGTGACGTTGTCCCGTGGGGGCACGGAGTATTTCGGCGAGGCGGAAGGGCAGGAGTCGGAGCGTTCCCGGATCGAGTTGTCGGCGCGGGCTGCATTGCAGGCGATCGCGACGGCGATGACGAGCGGGGGCGGCACGGCCCCGGTGCTCGCGTTGGAGGGAGCGAAGCTCCTGGCAGCGTTCGATCGGGAGTATGTGTTCGTGAGCCTGACGGCGCGGGTGAGTCGCGAGCCGGTGGTGCTGACGGGCAGCTGTGAGGTGCGGGAGAGTGCGGAGACGGGCGCGGTGCTCGCCGTACTCGATGCAACGAACCGGTTCGTGCAACAGGAACGCGCGGGCGCCTGACCGGGCGTCGGCCACTCACCTTCGACTCGTCTCACGACGAATCCATTCCAAAATCCCCGTCAACCGTCTGGAGCGGAGCTGAGCGGGCAGGCCACGTAGTACGAGCGGAGCCAACCTCGACCTAGCACGATGTCATCCCGAGCGGGATGCGCGTGACTGAACCCGATGGGAGGTGACGCAGATGGACATCATGGCCCAGCTCGTGAATGCGCTTTGGTCGGCAGTGCTCGCTGATCTGAAGACCTGGGGCTAAACCAGAACGGTCGGTTGACGGGGCGACTACGCCATGAAGACAAGCGTCATCGCCTATGTGTACGCGATCGTAGCCGCTGCGGCGGCTTCGCTTGTCGGCGCATACCTGTACGACTCAAGCGTGCAGGTGAATCTATTGGCGGGCGCGGGACTCCTCACCTTTGTTGCGTTTCTCGGCGCGGTACTGAACTATCGCGTCCAAGGCAGCACGTTCGGAGAGGTGTCATTCATCCCGTACCTTACGGCGATCGTTCTCTATCCGTCCTGGGCAACTCTTGTTGTCGTTGGCGCAGGTGCGCTCGTCGCCGAGCTGATCAAGCCGAAGTCGGGACTCAAGCGAGCCTTCAACGTCGCCCAGATCATTCTGGCAGGTGCAGCGGCGACGTTTGCCTATCTCGCTCTGGGCGGCAAGGCACTTCTCATCGATTCGAGTTTTCGCGCCGTTCCGCACGTGTCGTCGGTGGTGCTGTTTCTCTTCGTCAACACCTTCTCGGTCGCAGCCGCGATCGGACTGGCTGAAGGCAAGAGCATTGTCCGGACTTGGTATCAGGGGAACGTAGCCGGTCTTCCCTACGACGTACTCGCGATCCTCGCGGTTTATGCGTTTGCGCGAGCCTACGTAGACTGGAATGGGTGGGGCGTGGTCGCTCTCTGCGTCGTGGTGCTTGGGATTCGGCTCGCGTATCAGTCCAAGCATCAGCTCGAGACCACCAACAAGGAGCTCCTAGAGCTCTTTGTACATACTGTTGAATTTCGAGACCCATACACGTCTGGCCACTCACAGCGTGTGAGTCGCTTCTCCCGTATCATCGCGCAGCTCGTCGGACTCTCACCGCGCGAGATCGATCGCGTGGCGACGGCAGCGCTGTTGCATGATGTCGGGAAGATTCATGAGATCTTCGCTCCGATTCTGCAAAAGCCCGGGCGCCTTACTGCTGAAGAGCGCGCGATCATGGAGCTGCATCCGATCAAGAGCGCAGAGTTGGTCGCAAAGATCAGTGACTTGCAGGACATCGTTCCGGCCGTACGGCATCACCACGAGAACTGGGATGGCACGGGTTATCCCGATCAGCTCGCCGGAAAGGAAATCCCCGTCGGCTCGCGAATCATCATGTTCGCCGATACGATCGACGCGATGACGACCGATCGCCCTTACCGCAAAGCGTTGTCGGAGAAGGAAGTCCGAGAGGAGCTGGCGAAGTACCGCGGGATTCAGTTCGATCCGGAGATCTGCGACGCACTTCTTGGATCTCAGGACTTCTCGAGACTGTTCGACAAGAATGACTCCGGCAATGTGCACTCGCTCACTCAGATCATCGAGATCGTTCGAAAGCGAGTACGCACTCCGCAAGTGACTCAGAAAGCCAGCTAGCCCTGAATCAGCGCAGCCATTGCCCTGTCAAGGAAGACTGAATTCCATCCGCGCTCGCGCCTTTGAACCTTTGAGTAGCGCTCGAGGATAGCGGCTGCAGCCTCGCGTCGATCGACCCGGCACAGGGACATGGTGGTGTTGGCTGCTAGGAGGTCTGCAGCGCAAAAGCCCCCAGTGCGATCGAGGCGATCGCAGGCGACGGCAAGCAGATCATCGGAAGGCATCCATGAGGGATCAAGCAGTCCCGCTCCCAGTTCTAGCGCGACGCAATAGGCCGTTGATCTGAGAGTGGGGATTCTTGGAAGGGATGCGATGCACGCGTCCAGCTGCTCCTTCGCGGTCGTCGCATCTCCACTCTCGATCGCCATGAGGCATCGGTGACCAGCAAGATAGCTTCGATCCGGGCCAACTGAATCGAGACCCGTCACCTCCTCAAGATGTCGTGTGTAGGTGATTGCCGCGTCTAGATCGCCCATGTCGAGAGCCAGTTGGGCAAGCTGCCAGCGAGGATACTCAGCAAGTCGTGGAGTGTTTAGGGCGCTCGCAAGTTCGTCTGCCTTTTGAAAAGTCGCGCGGGCCTGCTCCGCAGCGCCGATCATGCGAAGGACGTAGCCCGCGCGCGCAAGATCTGACACGGACTCAGCTGTCGTTGGCGCGGCCGTCGATAGAGACGCCAGTCTGTTTGCGAGCTTCAGCGCGATGTCTGCAGAGCCGAATGGAGTATGGAACAGCAAGCCGAGCCGTTGTGCCGCGCGAGAGTGCAAGACGGACTTCTCGTTAAGTCCAACACCCGCGTAGCAATCTCGCGCAAGCTCAAGGTCGCAAGTGTTCGCGGCGATCACGAGACCCACCTCTGCGGCTCGTTGACGCAGCGCGCCCGCCACTAATGGACTTGCCGCAATCGTCGCGGCTCTCCGGCCGAGCTCGGCCGCGTTAGCGAGTGGGTCTGAGTGGTAGGCGGACTCAATCCACGTCACATGGTCGGCGGCCACATCGTCGTCTGGAGGAAACTGATCGACATCCAGGAACTGGCCGGTGTCGCCGCCTGCGAGTGCTCGCTCAAAGTCGCCGCATTCCACGCGAATGCGTCGCGCGAGCGATTGCAGACCACGGCCATCAGGTTCAATCGCACTCGCGAAATCGACTATCTGTGCCACCTCACTTGGCCGTCCCGAACCAACCAGCGCAGGCGCGCGCCTCCGTAGGAACGCAACGAGTGCAATGGTGTCTCCCGAGCACCTCAGGTGTACCGCTGCGTCTACCAGCGAAGTTGCATCGCCGCGATCATCGAACTCCTTTTCAAGGGCCTGCGCGATCCCCAAGTGCAACGTAGCGATGCCGATAGTCGAGAGCATCTGGGTGGCCGCCGTGCTGACGAGCGCGTGCGACGAGATGCGCCCGTCTGATCGCAGCGAAATGCAGTCGGACTCCTCAAGCTGCTCAAGGCACTCGAGCACCTCATGATTAGGCACCTCCAGAATGTCTCGGATGCGAGAAAGGGACGCGAGGCGTCCGAGTACTGCCGTCGCCTGAAGGATCCTGAGCGCGATGGGAGACAAGCGGGCTAGACGTCGCTGAAGCAAGACCGTTAGTCCCGGAGGCAGCGTGTACGACGGCCCCTCGACGGCCCATTGTTCTAGGAGGGCGCGCAGCGCCAACGGTGAGCCCTCACAGTTGGACACGAGCCATTCGAACGACTCTTCCCCTATCGAAAGAGAGAGGTCGGCACAGATTCGCACGAGGAGTTGCGAACGGGCATCATCCCTCAGCGGTGGTAGCTTCCTTCGAGAGAGGGTGGCAATCGGCCGCTGTAGACGTTCCGGCCCCGCGAACTGCGTTGGCGCGAGGGCGAGGACGAATACGCGCATCGAAGAAAGCCTCTCGATCATTTCGACCAAGATGGCCCACGAATCCTGATCTAGGAGATGTGAGTCGTCGATCGCAACGAATATCGGACGCTCGTCGCTCACGGACGCGAACAGGTCCACCATTGCGTAACGTACAGAGCGTGACCGCAATGACTGTGGAGCGGATACCTGACTGAGGTGATCTGAGTCGAGTTCAGAGTTCGGGTCGTACTCCGTCCGCCGCTCCACATCCTCCCCCGCCAGCTTCTTCAGCACCTCGAGGCTCTCGGGCATGCACCCGAGCGCGCCTGGCGATGACAACAACTGGGGCAGCGCCTCGATGAACACGCCCAGCGGACGGTGCTGGTCGGGCTCGCGACACTCGATCCACACCTGCAGGTACCCCTCCACCTGCGCCACCTTGCCCAGCTCTGTCGCGAGGCGCGTCTTGCCGATGCCGGGGGGACCATACAACAGCACCGCACTGCCGTCGTGCCACCGCGCACGCCGCATCGCGAGCGTCAGGTCGGCCATCTCCGTCTCGCGCCCCACGAAGTGCCGGTCGCTGGCCGCGAGCGACGGCCGCCGCCGAGTCGCGGGCTCGGTGAATCGCCGCCGCAGCTGCGTCGCGGGGAGGCGGATGTCGCCGGCCCCGGGGCCAAGCTCCGCCAGATAGCGATCGAGGATCGCCACCGCCTCCGCCTTCGACCCGGCGAGCATCGCGCACTCGGCCAACGTGAGCGTCGCATCCTCGTTGAGCGGATCGAGCGGAATGATCCACCGCGCGAGCACCTCCGCGCCGGTCCAGTCGGCCCGCTCCCGCCGACGCCGCAGCGCCTGCACCAGCACCTGGCGCATCTCCCCGTGCACGCGCTCGCGCGCGCTCTCGTACCACTCGAGATGCTCGGGCGACATGGCCTCGAAGCCGGGCATGAGCGGCCCCATGGTGTCCTCGCCGCGAATGATGTCGCGCTCGAACAGCTCCGGGGTCCGCTCGAACGCAAACGTGCGACATACCTGCTCGCGTGCCAGCCGCACCATGTTCGCTTCGAGCGTCACCTGCAGGCCCATGGAACGCAGCTTGTAGAGCGCCTGTCGCAGGTTGCCGCGCCGCCGCGCCTCGCCCAGGGTCGGCCAGAACTCGCGCAGCAGGGTGTCGCGTGCCACCGCGAGGCCGGGCGTATACAGCAGGCGCGTGAGCAAGGCGAAGAGCAGGCCGCTGTGCAGCCCGATCACTCGCCTGCCGAGCAGGAGGCGGGTCGCCCCCAACGTGTCGAGGCGGAGCAGCTCCGGGCGGGCCGGACCGACGCCGAGCGCGATCGCGTCGTCGGTCTCGTTGGTGTCGATGGCCTCGGGCGCCACCGCGCGCCCCGCCGCCCGCTGCGCAGTTCGCGGCGCCGTGCGCTGTGCTGTCCGCCGCTGCCGTTCACGCCGTGGTGTCATTGGCCCGGGCCCTCGCATGGTCGCTCGCGATCCCCGCGATCGCGAGCGGGGACGAAGTTGCCCCATCGCGTCAGCGGACTGTCAGCGGTGCGGGCAACGGCTCCAACGTACTTCCCGCTGCGACGACGGGCATTCCGCGAATGAAAACAGGGCGACGCCGAGTCGGCATCGCCCTGTTCGCGTCAGCGCTTCGGTGCCCGATCAGGCCTTCGGCAGCTCGATCAGGTCCTCACGCGGCACCCCGTCGGCCTCCGCCTGGAAATTCACCACCAGGCGATGACGCAGCACCGCATTAGCCACACTGCGGATGTCGTCGATGTCCGGCATTGCCCGCCCGTCCATCGCCGCTCGCGCCTTGGCCCCCAGCACCAGGTACTGCGAGGCGCGTGGGCCGGCGCCAAAGCTCACGTACTTCTTCACCTTGGCGCTCGCCTCGGGGTTGTCCGGGCGCGTGCCCCGCACCACCCGCACGGCATACGACACCAGCGTGGGCGAGGCCGGCAGCCGCCGCACGAGCTGCTGCAGCTCGATGAGCGAACTCCCGCCCAGCACCGCCTTCACCTGCCCCTGCGTCGCACCCGTCGTCGTGTGCACGATCTGCTCCTCCTCCTCACGCGACGGGTACCCCATGTTCAGCTCGTACATGAACCGGTCGAGCTGCGCCTCGGGGAGCGGATACGTGCCCTCCTGCTCCACCGGGTTCTGCGTGGCCAGCACGAAGAACGGCTTGGGCAGCTCGTACGTCTGCCCGGCCACGGTGACGGTCCGCTCCTGCATGGCCTGCAGCAGCGCCGCCTGCGTCTTTGGCGGGGCCCGGTTGATCTCGTCGGCCAGGACGAGGTTCGCGAAGATCGGCCCGGGCGCGAAGCGGAACGCCCGTCGCCCCGTGCCCGACTCCTCCTCCATGAGCTCCGTGCCGGTGATGTCACTCGGCATGAGGTCGGGCGTGAACTGGACGCGCGAAAAGGACAGGTCGAGCGCCTCGGCCACCGTCTGCACCAACAGCGTCTTGGCCAGCCCCGGCACCCCCACCAGCATCACGTGACCGCCGGCCAGCAACGCGGCCACGAGGTCGTCCACCACCTGCGTCTGCCCGACGATGCGTTGGGCGATCTGCCTGGACAGCTCCTTGCGTGCGACCGACAGGCGCTCGAGCAAGGCAAGGTCTGAAGCGGGAGTGGGTGTGGTCACATGGCGCAGGTGAGGGGAACACACGCGGGCAGGCGCGGTGCGAACGGCGGGCGAAACATCCGGGGGAGCGACGGGGCACGTCGCCCCGGAAACACCAACGGACGCCGAGGGGCGTCCGTTGCGCAAGATACGCGAAAACCCGGCGCGTGGCGCCCGGGAGGGTCGAGTTACTGCAGCGAGAAGGCGACCCGCTGCTGCACGGGATAGTTCTCGCTCAGGAGCTCTGCCACGAGCGTGTACTGGCCGGGCGCGTCCGGCCGCCACTTCTCGGTGTAGATGGCCGCATCGCGGGCATCGAGCAGGCGATTCTGCATGGCCTGCGTGAACATGCGGCCGGTGCTCCAGCGCCAGACTTCGCGGCCGCGTGCGTCGAGCACGGCGAAGTCGTGGGTCTGGCCGTGCGGGAAGGTGAGCTCGACGCGCTTGCGGGACTCGTTGGTGACCGCGATGGCGAAGCGGACCGTTCCCTTGGTGGTGTCCACCATGACATGCGACGTCACCCCGCGATCGACCCCGGACGTCGGGCGCGCTATCGCGACGGGGCTCGGCGTGCGAGGCCCACAGGCGAAGACCAGCGCGGCGGCGGCCAGCAGTGGAACGGTGATGCGTGAGAGCATCAGGGGCGTCGGCGGGTGAACGGTCGAGGCCGGCGGGTGGCGATCCACCGCGCTGGCACACGGTTGGACGATCGGGAGTCACATTTCGATACGTCGGCCACATTATCAACGAATGTGATGGCTGTCAAGCGTGGATTGACACGCTAAGTGACGGTGGCGGCTGGCTTTCCTGACTGTCAACCTGCCTTCGGTGTTCATGCGGTTTCGGTCAGAATGTTCGCTTGCGAAAAATTTCACAAGCGGGTAGCTTCCCGCCGTCCCGGACCGGCCTGTGGAGGGTGTCATGCGTGAGTCCAAGCCATCCGGTGATGTGTCACCGTGGGCCCTGGCGGGGCTGGGCATGCAGTTCTTCGTGGCCATCCTGCTGTTCGTGACCCTCGGCAATTGGCTCGATCGGCGCGCGGGGACGGCTCCACTGTTTCTCCTCGCCGGCCTGTTTCTCGGTGGTGGTGGCAGCTTCTGGGCCGCGTATCGGCGCCTCACCGGCGACGCGCGGTCCGCACCGCCACCCGACGACGCCAATCGCACGGAGCACGACGAACGATGAGCGGGGGAATTGCGCGGGCGGTGCTCGCGTTCGTGGTCGCGCAGGCGCTGCTCATCGCGGGTGTGGCGTGGGCGGTGCAGCGCTTCATCTGGACGGGTGCCAGCGATGCGCACGCCATCCTTGTGAGTGCGGGGGTGGCCATCGTGGTGCAGGCGTTGACGTTCGCGATCGTGCGCCTCGTGGCGCGCGAGCAGGTCATCGCCGCGTGGGGCATGGGAGTGCTGGTGCGGTTCGCGGTGGTGGCGGTGTGGGCCTTCGTGGCCATCCCCGCGCTGGGTCTCGCCGCCGGTCCCGCACTGTTGTCGCTGGTGCTGTTCTTCTTCGTGTCGACGCTCGTCGAGCCGCTGTTCCTCAACGTCCGATAACGCCTTCACCGCATGCATTCGCTGCTGCGTTCGCTGTCGCGTCCCTTCGCCTCGTCTGTGCGCCTGCTGTGCGCCGCGACGCTGCTCCTTGTCGCTCCCGCGCCGCTGGTCGCGCAGGAGCAGGCCGCCGAGGGGCACGCTGCCCAGTCGTCGGACGCGCCGGTCGACATCATCACGCCGCACATCACCGACGGCCACCACATGGAAATCCCGTGGCCGAACTCGCACCTGGCCAAGGAGATCGAACTCCCGCGCTGGGCGCCGGTGCACATCGGTCCGCTCGAGGTCGACCTGTCGCCCACGAAGCACGTGGTGTTCATGCTCCTCTCGGCCACCATCGTCGCGCTCGTGCTCATCACGGCCGGCAATGTCAGCCAGAAGCAGCACGCGACGCTCGGGCACACCAAGGGCTTCGCCGGGGCCATCGAGGCCATGGCGCTCTACCTGCGCAATGAAGTGGTGCTCCCCAACGTCGGGCACCACGGCGAGGCGTTCGTGCCGTTCGGCCTGACGCTCTTCTTCTTCATCCTGACGATGAACCTGTTCGGCATGCTCCCCTGGGGCGCGACCGCGACGGGCAACGTGTCGGTGACGGCGGCGCTCGCCATCATCACCGCCATCGTCGTCGAGGTGGCCGGCATCCGCGCCAACGGCCTCGGCTACCTCAACACGATCTTCTACTGGAACAAGGACCTGCCGTTCGTCATGCGCGTCATCATGTTCGTCGTGATGTCGCCGGTCGAAATGGTCGGCAAGATTTCCAAGCCCTTCGCGCTCACGATCCGTCTGTTCGCGAACATGACGGCCGGGCACATCGTGCTCCTCGCGCTCATCGGGCTGATCTTCACCTTCAAGAGCTACGTGATCGCCCCGGTGCCGGTGCTCATGGCCACGGCGATCAGCATGCTCGAACTGTTCGTGGCGTTCCTCCAGGCCTTCATCTTCACGCTGCTCGCCAGCGTGTTCATCGGCCAGATCCGCGAGGCGCACCACTAGGCGTTGTCCTGCGACCGCGCGCGCCACTCCCGTGCGCGTGGTCGTCGTAGCCGGTCGAGCGACTGGCGAAGCCCGTTGAATCCCCGGATTCGCCGATGGGCATGCGGACCTGAGCGTCCGTCGGGAGCGCAGCACCCACACGCATACACATACGGAGCAACGACGATGGAAATCATGGGTCTCCTCCAGGCCGCCGCGCCGGTGGTGCAGGATCCGAAGGGCATGGCGATGATCGGTGCCGGCATTGCCGCCGGCGGTGCCGTGATCGGCGCCGGCCTCGGCATCGGCCGCATCGGCGGCTCGGCCGTCGAGGGCATGGCGCGTCAGCCGGAAGTCGCGGGTCGCATCCAGACCGCCGCGCTCATCCTCGCGGCCCTCATCGAAGGCGCTGCGCTGTTCGGCGTCGTGATCGGCTTCCAGATCCAGGGCAAGATCACGTTCTGATGTCGTCGTGGTGGGGTGTGGCGTGCCTCGGTGCGCCCACCCCGCCGCACCTCTTCTTCCAGCGGATTTCTCCATGTTCGCACGTATCCGTCAGCTCGGTCTCCTGACTGCCGCCCTCGCGATCACCGCGTCGCCGGCGTTCGCCTCCGAGGCTGAAGGTGGTTCCGGCGGCCTGCTCGACCCCAAGGTCGGGCTCATGTTCTGGACGCTGCTCATCTTCGCGCTGCTCTTCACCGTGCTCGCGAAGTTCGCGTTCAAGCCGCTCTTCGCCGCCGTCGAGGCGCGTGAGAAGGCACTCGAGGACGCGATCGCGGGCGCCAAGCGCGACCGCGCGGAAACCGAACAGCTCCTCGCGCAGCAGCGCGCGCAGCTCGAGACCGCGCGCACCGAGGCGCAGCAGATCATCGCCGAGAGCCGCGCCACGGCCGAGAAGATGCGCGCCGACCTCCTGGCGCAGACCAAGCAGCAGCAGACCGAGATGCTGGAGCAGGCCCGCCGCGCGATCGCCGGCGAGCAGGCTGCCGCCATCGACGCGCTGCGTCGTGAAGCGGTCGACCTGGCCATCGCGGGTGCGTCGCGGGTCATCGAGCAGAACCTCGACAGTGCGGGCAACCGCAAGATCGTGGAGAGCTTCCTCGCCTCGCTCGACGGCGCGAAGGGCGCACGCTGATGGCCGCCGGCGCGCAGGGCGAGTCGGTCGCCCGCAACTACGCGGAAGCGCTGCTGATGCTGGCGCGCAAGGCCAACGACGCGGCCGGCTGGGGAGCGCTGCTTCGCCAGATCGCGACCGCCATCGACGCCGACGCGACGCTGCGGGGCTTCCTCGATTCGCCGCGCATCGCCGGTGAGGCCAAGTCGGCCGTGCTGGCCAAGGCGCTCGGCGACCGCGTGCCGCGGCTCTTCCTCAAGTTCCTGCAGCAGCTCGTGAAGAACCGTCGACAGGTTCTCATTCCGCTCATCGCCGACGAGTACGACACGCTGCACGACGCGGCGCAGGGCATCGTGCATGCCCGCGTGACCGTGGCGCGTGCGGCGGCGGACGACGAAGTGGCGATGATCGGCGCGCGCCTGTCGGCCATCGTCGGGAAGTCGGTGGTTCCGCACCTGCAGGTGGACCCGTCCGTCCTGGGTGGCGTGGTCGTCCGCCTGGGCGACACTGTCATGGATGGGTCCGTGCGCCGGAAGCTGGCGCTCCTCCGTCGTCGCATGACGGCCACGCGCGCCTGATCCGCGTCGTGTGACCGGCGCCGCGGCGCCCCCTGTCGTGACGCTGGCCTCCGGGGTTTCGTCCTTGGAGGCCAACGCATTTCCTCCCGTCTCCCGCCTGAATCCGCCATGAGTGGTCGTGTCGACGTCCGTCACGTGCCGAAGCCCTGGGGTCACGAGACCATCTGGGCGCACACCGATCGTTATGTGGGCAAGATCCTGCACATCACGGCGGGTCACGCGCTCTCGGTGCAGTACCACGAGCGCAAGGACGAGACGGTGTATCTCCTCACCGGCGAGATGAAGTACTGGGTGCAGCTGCCGGGTGACACCGAGCTGCGCGACCAGCGGCTGGTGGCCGGGCAGTCGTTCCGCATCACGCCGGGCACGATCCATTACATGGAGGCCGTCACCGACTGCGACGTGCTCGAGGCCAGCACGCCCGAGCTCGACGATGTCGTGCGGCTCAAGGATCGTTACGGTCGCGAGGGTTCGAGCGCGCCGTGACGCGGCGCGCGCGCGTCGCCACCGCGTGACATCACGGCGCCGCCCCTCCCCGGGAGCGGCGCCGTCCTGCATCTTTGCCCTGCCGCCTGCGGGCGGCCCCGCGGTGCGCCCGTCCATGCCTCCGTCGCTGGCGGTGTGCCGCCCCACTTCCCGCCTCCTGGAGCGTCTCCCGCGATGAAGGTGATCATCCCGCTCGCCGGCAAAGGCACGCGCCTGCGCCCGCACACGCACATCGTGCCGAAGCCCATGCTCAAGGTCGCCGGGCGCCCCGTCATGGGATACGTCATGGACGACGTGCTGCGGCTCGGCAATGTCGAGCAGGTCGTCTACATCACCGGCCACCTGAAGGGCGCCGTCGAGTCGCACGCGCGCGAGGCCTATCCGGTACCGAGCGTGTTCATCGAACAGGCGGTGCAGGATGGCACGGCGGGCGCCGTGGCCCTCGCGAAGCCGCACGTCGACCAGCCGGTGCTCATCATCTTCGTCGACACGATCTTCGACGCCGACCTGTCGATCGTGAAGGACAGCGACGCCGACGGCATCATCTGGACGAAGGAAGTCGAGGACTACCAGCGCTTCGGCGTCGTGGTGACCGACGCGAACGGCCACATGACGAAGATCGTCGAGAAGCCGAAGGAGCCGATCTCGAAGCGCGCGAACATCGGCCTGTACTACATCCGGAACTGGAAGCTGCTGTACGAAGGCATCGATCACGTGCTGAAGACGGCGCCCCACAAGGGCGAGTGGTATCTCACCGATGCCTTCCAGTACATGATCGACCACGGCGCGAAGATCCAGGTGGTCGATGTGGCCGGCTGGTACGACGCCGGCCAGCTCGAGACGCTGCTGGACACGAATCGCGTGATGCTGGAAAAGGGACGCGCGCAGCGGCCCGCCGTGCTGGGCGAGGGCGCGACGATCGTCGACCCGGTGTACATCGAGGACGGGTGCACGATCGAGCATGCCACGGTGGGCCCGAATGTCTCGCTGGGGGCGGGGAGCACGGTGCGTCACGCGACGGTGCGCGATACGGTGGCCGGTGCGAAGGTCACGATCACGCACAGCGCGCTGCACGACAGCTTCCTGGGGGATCACGTGGTGGTGGAGCAGGTGAAGGGGCGCCTGTCCATCGGCGATCACTCCGAGGTGCGGGGGGACGCATGAGCGACCTGTCGCGTCGTGAGTTGCTGGCGAGTGCCGCCGCCGCGGCCGCGGCGGCGATGGCACCGGCACGCCTCCTCGCGGCCACCGACGACTGGCGCGTCGACCTGCGCGCACCGGTCGCCGGCGGCAACGGCTCGATGCTGGGCGTGCCATTCGAGAAGCGCGACGTGGTGCGCATCGCGATCGTGGGCACGGGGCTGCGCGGGCGCTCGGTGCTGAACGAGCTGCTGGCCATCGAGGGCGTGCAGATCACCGCCCTCGCCGATGTCGTCAAGGACAAGGCCGAGCGTGCGGCAGCCATGTGCACGCGCGCCGGGAAGCCCGCACCGGCGCTCTTCACCGAGGGGGAGCGCGATTTCGAGCGGCTCGTGCGCCGCGACGACATCGACTTCGTGTACACCGCCACGCCGTGGCAGTGGCACACGCCGGTCATGCGCGCGGCGCTCAAGGCGGGGAAGCACTGCGGCAGCGAAGTGCCCATCGCCATGAGCGTCGACGAGTGCTGGGAGCTGGTCGAGCTGTCCGAGCAGGCGCAGCGCCACTGCCTGCTGATGGAGAACTGCTGCTACGGACAGAGCGAACTGACCGTGCTGCGCATGGTCCGCGAGGGGGTGTTCGGCACGCTGCTGCACGCCGAGGCGGCCTACCTGCACGACCTGCGCGCGATCCTGTTCGAGAACAAGGACGAGGGGCTGTGGCGTCGCGCGCCGCACACGCAGCGCAACGCGAACTTCTACCCGACGCATGGGCTGGGCCCCGTGGCGCAGTACCTCGGGGTGCACCGCGGTGACCGCTTCGACTACATGGTGTCGATGTCGTCGGGGGAGGCCGGTCTCACCGAGTGGCGCGCGGCGAAGGAGCCGAAGGACAGCGCGAAGTGGAGCGAGAAGTACGTCGCGGGTGACATGAACAGCTCGCTCATCCGCACGGTGCAGGGGCGCACGATCCTCCTGCAGCACGACGTGGTGAATCCGCGCCCGTACTCGCGCCTCAACAACCTGCAGGGGTCGAAGGCGATCTTCAACGACTACCCGCCCCGGGTCTACATCGAGGGCACGCCGGGCGGCGAGCGCTGGACACCGTTGGCCGACCTCAAGGGCAAGTACGAGCATCCACTGTGGGCCGCGCTGAGCGATCGTGCGAAGAACGCCGGGCACGGGGGCATGGACTTCGTGATGGCGTATCGGCTCGTGCAGTGCCTCAAGCAGGGACTCGCCCCGGACTTCGACGTGTATGACGCGGTGGCGTGGAGCGTGCCGTTCCCGCTCAGCGAGCAGTCGATGAAGAAGGGGAGCGCACCCATCAAGTTCCCGGACTTCACGCGGGGCGCCTGGAAGAACGCGACGGCACCGCAGGGGCCCTCGACGACCGCGACGTGGTGACCACCGGCGCGCGCGCGCCGACGTGGTGCACACCACCATGGCACCGATGATCCGCACGGCCGTCGTGATGGCGGCCGGGCGGGGCACGCGCATGCAGCGTGCCGACGACGCGGCGCCGCTCGATGCCGCGCAGGCCGATGCGGCCGCGGCCGGACACAAGGCGATGATGCCGGTGGGGCGCCCGTTCCTGGAGTACGTGCTCTCCGCGCTCGCCGACGCCGGCATCACGCACGTCGTGTTGGTGGTGGGGCCGTCGCACGAATCGATGCGGGCGCACTTCACGGTCACGGCGCCGCCGACACGGTTGCGTGTGTCCTTCGTGGTGCAGCCGGAGGCGGTCGGCACCGCCGACGCGGTCGCGCGTGCCGGTGACGCGGTCGGCGCCGAGCCATTCCTCGTGCTCAACGCCGACAACCTCTATCCGGTCGAGGCCGTGCGGGCGCTCGCCGCGCTCGACGGCGCCGGCGTGGCGGCTTTCGATCGGGACGCACTCGTGCGCGATGGCAACATCGATGCGGAGCGCGTGCGTGCCTTCGCCGTGCTCGACATCGACCACGACGATCATCTCCGCGGCATCATCGAGAAGCCCGGCGCATCGCTCGACCTCTCGAGTGCGACGGCGCGATGGGTCGGCATGAACCTCTGGGCGGTGACGCCGGCGCTTGTCGAGGCCTGCCGCCGTGTGCCGCGTTCGTCGCGCGGGGAGTTCGAACTGCCCGAGGCCGTCGCCCTGGCCATCGCCGACGGTGTGCCGGTGCACGCCGTGCGGATCGCGGCGCCCGTGCTCGACCTGTCGCGTCGCGGCGATGTGGCCGAGGTCACCGCGCGGCTTGCGCACATCGTCCCGCGACCGTGAGTGACGCGGCGACCGTGCACACCGCCGACGGGGCGCGCTGGACGCTCGATCAGCGCGTGCACATCGCCGACGCCCCGTGGTCGGAGGCGGCCCGGGCGTCGTACGTGGAGCTGATGCGCGAGGCGCATGCACGCCTCGACGAGCAGCAGGTCCCGCGAGACGGGCGCCGCACGTGGGTGGTGCCCGGACGCATCGAAGTGCTTGGCAAGCACGTTGACTATGCGGGTGGTCGGTCGCTGCTGTGCACCGTGGAGCGTGGTGTCGTCTTCGTCGCGCGGCCACGCCACGACCGCACGGTCGTGCTGCGCGATGTGCGGCGTCGTGAGGTGTACCGACTGTTCCTGGACGGTGGCGACAAGGGCCACGTGAGTTGGGCCGTCTACCCTCGCACGGTCATGCGACGGCTCGACCGCAACTTTCCCGGCCGGCTGCGCGGCATGGAGATCGCCATCGCGAGCAACCTCCCCTCGGCGGCGGGAGTGTCGAGTTCGAGCGCGCTCACGGTGGGGCTCACGCTCGTCGCACGCGCCTGCTCGGCGCTCGACGCGGCGCCGGGCTGGCAGCAGGAACTGCCCGACCGTGTGCGACTGGCCGGCTATGTGGGCGCCCTGGAGAACGGTGCCAACTTCGGCACACTCACGGGTGAACGCGGCGTCGGCACCATGGGCGGTGCGCAGGACCAGACCGCCATCCTCTGCTCGGCGCCGTCGCAGCTCGATGTGTTCGCGTGGGCGCCGGTGACGCACGAGGGCCATGCGCCGTGGCCCGCATCGCACGTGTTCGTGGTGGGCGTGAGCGGTGTCGTGGCGGCGAAGTCGGGCGGTGCGCGCGAGCGCTACAATCGCGCGTCACGCACCGCGCAGCATCTCGTGGCCGCGTGGAACGCCACCGGCGCGGCGCCTACGCGCACGTTGCGCGAAGCGGTGTGCGCCGCAGCGGGCGCGCCGAACCCGACGGCCGTTCCGGGCGCACTGATCGACGCTGCTCGTGCATCGGCCACCGCGGAGTTCACGGCCGCGCATCTCGAGGCGCGGCTGGAGCAGTTCGTCGCCGAGTCGTTCACGCTGGTGCCGGGCGCGGCGGAGGCCCTGCGTCAGGCCGACCTTCGTGCCTTCGGGACGCTCGTGGACACGTCGCAGGCCGGCGCCGAGCGCGCCCTCGAGAACCAGATTCCGGAGACGGTCAACCTGCAACGGCTCGCGCGCGACCTCGGCGCGGATGCGGCGAGTGCGTTCGGCGCGGGGTTCGGCGGCAGTGTGTGGGCGATGATCTCCGCCCGCAACGCCGACGCCTTCGCGGCGCGCTGGCTCGAACGCTATCGACGGCACGCGGGCCGGTCGGCGAGTCGGGCGCAGGTGTTCGTGACGCGTCCGTCGCTTCCGGCGGTGGAGCTGCTCGACGAAGGGTAGCCGCGCGGCGGTCAGGCGTCGCGTCCGATCGGCTGCGTGGCGAGCGACGCAACGAGGCGGAGCAGACGTTCGAAGCCCACGTGACTCTCGCTGTCGTCATACCATTCCGCCGCCGTGTGAGCGCCACCGCCGCGACCGCCGGCACCGAGGGCGATGGCCGGGATGCCGCGCGCAAGCGGCACATTGGCATCGCTGGAGGCGGCAGCCGATCGTGGCGTGCGCCCGACCGCAGCGGTGGCGTGCTGCGCGGCGGCGACGAGCGGATGGGCCACGTCGATGCCGCCCGCCGGGCGATGACCGAGGCGCACCACGTCGACGCGCAGCGCGCTCAGGCCGTTGTCGGGCGACTCCGCAGCGGCTACCGCATGCGCCAGGTGCGTGAGGGCCTGCTCGAGGCGTGGCAGCAGCGTTGTATCCACGGCGCGGCAGTCGATGTCGACGTGCGCGTGCATGGGGATGCCGGTGAGCGACTCGCCGCCGTGCATGCGGGTGACGGTGAGTGCGGCGCGGCCGCGTGTGCTCCGCGCGAGCGACGCGAGGATGCCGCGGTCGCGGGCCGTGGCCTGCGCGACGAATGTGGAGAGCGCGTGCAGCGGGTTGGGGGCACCCGCATGGGCCCAACTGTGCCCGCCGCGTCCGTGCATTGCGATGCGGAGTCGCAGCGAGCCTACCGCCTGATGGACGATGTGCTCGTCACCGGGACCGTCGATGGCGATGGCGGCGTGCAGCGGCGCCGGGTGCGCATCACACCAGGCGCGCACCCCGCGGAGGTCCCCTTCACCTTCCTCGCCGACCGTCGCGACCAGATGCACGGGACGCGTGAGGCGGGCTTGCACACTCGGGTCGCCAAGGGCGTGCGCGAGTGCGACCAGCGCGGCCAGTCCGCGCCCGTTGTCGCCGATGCCGGCGCCCTGCGCGAGCACGCCATCGCAGCGAATGGGCGCGTCAGGCGACGGCGCGAGCACGCTGTCGAGGTGCGCGAAGCAGGCCAGCGGCGCGGCGTGCGGGCGCCCATGGCCCGCAGCCGGGGTTGCCGTCGCCCAGACGTTGCCGACGTGATCGCGCCCGACCGTCAGGTGCGGCAACCGGGCGAGGCGCCGGAGGACGGCGTCGCCACGCGCCGCTTCGTTGCCCGTGGGCGCGGCAATGCGGGCGAGCTGCACCTGCTGCGCCAGGAGGGCGCGCTGACGCGGGCGCCACGCGTCGCAGAGCGGCGTGAGCCAGGGCGCGGTCGGGCGCGCGATCACGGGCGCGGCGTCAGATTCCGGTGATGACCGCATCGCCAGCCACCCACGGGGACGAAGGCGCGAAACACTGGCGCCCGCGCGGCAACGTGCTGGCGCTGGCGGCGGTGAGTTTCCTCACCGATGCGTCGAGCGAGATCATTGCCCCGCTGCTGCCACTGTTCCTGGTGACGACCCTGGGGGCGTCGGCGCGCACGGTGGGGATCATCGAGGGTGGCGCGGATGCGCTCGCGGCGCTGGTCAAGCTCGCGAGCGGGTGGTGGTCGGATCGGTCGCAGCGGCGGAAGCCGCTGATCGTGGCCGGCTACGCTGTGGCGTCGCTGGTGCGGCCGCTGGTGGCGGTGGCGCAGTCGGCGTCACAGGTGCTCATGATCCGCCTCGTCGATCGGATCGGCAAGGGGATGCGCGGGGCGCCGCGCGATGCACTCCTCGCGGCGTCGGTCGAGCCGGCACATCGCGGTCGGGCGTTCGGCTTCCATCGCGCGGCGGATCATGCGGGCGCGTTTATCGGCCCCCTCATCGCGCTGGTGTGCCTGCAGTGGCTGCATCTGCCACTCCGCACCGTCTTTCTCATCGCGGTGGTGCCGGGGGCGCTGTCGGTGCTCGTGGCGCTGTTCGCGGTGCGTGAGCGGGACGCGGGCGACGCGGGTTGGGGTCAGAGTCCGACTCTGACCCCAACTCTGACCCCGACTCTGACCCCAACGCTCCCGCGCGGCTTCTGGGCCGCGCTTGGCGCCATCGTGCTCTTCACGCTCGGCAACAGTACGGACGCCTTCCTCGTGCTGCGGGCGGCGCAGCTCGGTGTGCCCACGGCGCTCGTGCCGCTGCTCTGGGTCGCGCTGCACGTGGTGAAGAGCGCGGCCAGCGTCCCCGGCGGTGCGCTCAGCGATCGGCTGGGGCGTCGCTCGCTCATCGTGAGCGGCTGGCTGCTGTATGCGCTGCTCTACGCCGGCTTCGCGTGGGCACACGCGCCCTGGCATGCGTGGCTGCTCTTCGCGGCGTACGGCGTGACCTTCGGGCTCACCGAGGGGAGCGAGAAGGCGCTCGTGGCAGATCTGGTCCCGGCGGCGCGCCGTGGCGCGGCCTTCGGCTGGTATCACGCGGCGCTCGGCATCGCCGCGCTGCCGGCCAGCGTGCTGTTCGGTGTCGTGTGGGACACCTGGGGCGCACCGCGCGCCTTTCAGATGGGCGCCCTGCTCGCCCTCACCGCCACGGTCGGCCTCGCGGCCGTCCCGCGGCGGTGGTTGCAACCGACCCGAACCCGGGCCTAGCGTCGCACCTTGTTGCCGCTCGGGCCGATGGTGCGTTCGAACAGCTCGAAGATGCGGCGGTACTCGTCCGTCCACGAATCGGGGCGCACGAACCCGTGATCCTCGACGGGATACACCGCGAGCTCCCACCCCGACTTGCCGAGTTCGATGAGTCGCTGCGACAGGCGGACGATGTCCTGGAAGTGCACGTTGGTGTCCACCATGCCGTGCGCCATGAGCAGCGGATCCTCGAGCCCCTCGGCGAAGAAGATCGGCGACGAGCGACGATAGGCGAGCGAGTCGTCCTGCGGCAGGTTGAGGATCGCGCCGGTGTACCCGTGGTTGTAGTGCGCCCAGTCGGTCACGCTGCGCAGCGCCGCACCGGCGCCGAACGACTTGGGCGCGGTGAAGAGGGCCATGAGCGTCATGAAGCCGCCGTAGCTGCCGCCGTAGAGGCCGATGCGCTCCGGGTTGATGCCAAGCTCCTTTTGCAGGTACGCCGACGCGTCGACGTGATCCTGCAGGTCGCGCCCGCCCATCCACCGGTAGATGGCGGTGCGCCAGTCGCGTCCGTACCCGGCGCTCGCCCGGTAGTCGACGTCGAGCACGACGTACCCCTTGCTCGCGAGGTACTGGTTGAAGAGGTACTCGCGGCCGTAGCTGCTCCAGAAGTCGTGCACGTTGTGCAGGTACCCCGCACCGTGCACGAAGATGACCGCCGCGCCATTCGGCCGCGCACCCATGTCCGACGGCCGATAGATGCGCGCCGGCACCTGCACGCTATCGCTGGCGGGGATGCGTACGATGGCGGGCTTGAGCCAGGTGCGGCTGCGGAAGCTCTCCGACGTGGACGTGGTCAGCCGCGCCGCGCCGCTGCCGTCGGCGTTGGTGAGGAACAGCTCGGGCGGGACGTTCGCCTGCGAGTACACATCGGCAAAGCGCTTGCCGTCGGGGCTGAGCGTCACGCTGTGCCCGCCGTGTTCGCGCGTGAGCTTCGTGCGCGGGCCGCCGGTGCTCGCCATGCGATAGGCATGGCGCACGAACGGCGACTCCTCGCTCGTGTGCAGCAGGAACCAGGTGCCGTCATCACTCAGCTCGGCGCGCTCCACCTCCCACGTGCCACTCGTGAGCGGCCGCGTGTCGCTGCCATCGGGGTTGGCGCTGTAGAGCTGGGCGTAGCCGCTCACTTCACTCGCGTACCAGACGCGTCCCGTGGGCAGCCACCCCATGCACTGCGCGCACGGCCCACCCACCCAGGCCGAGTCGCGGAGCGCGTGCACGGTACGGGGACGCCCGGTGTCGGCCACCGTTGCGAGGTAGCGCCACTTGAAGTCCGGCGTGGACGCGGTGAGCAGCGCCTGCGTGCCGTCCCCACTCCACGAGGCGAGGCGCACCTGCGACGTGGGTGTGTCGGTGGCCCCGGTGACGACCAGCGGCGTGAGCACCGCCGTGGCGAGGTCGAGACGCCACGCGCGCATGCGCCCGGTCACGTCACCCACCTTGCTGCGCGACGGGATGTCCTCGGTGAAGCCGCTCGCGGTCACGTAGTTCGGGACGATGGTGTTGCGCGCGCCCCCGGCCTGCGCCGCTCCGGCGGCGCCACCCTGTGCGCCACCCTGTGCGCCGCCGCGCCCACCGGCCGCCCCCGCCGTCGTGGTCACGATGGCGAAGCGCAGGGTGGGGGACACGCTCAGGCCGGCGACTCGCTCACCGGCGGGCAGCCAGGTGATGGGATTCGCGCGTGCCTGCGCGGCGGCCCGCTGGACGCGCTGCACCGAGTCCGCCGCGACGCGGTCGCGAATGACGTCGAAGAGTTCGCGCTGCTGCCGCTCGATGGCGCCCCGCATGCCGGTGGCGCGCGCCGCATCGTCGCGCGGGGCCGGTCCGTCGCGCAGGTCGGTGAGCTGGCGCGTGTCACCCGAGGCGAGGTCCACGACGAATGCGTTCCCCTCGCGCAGGTACAGCAGCCCCTTGTCGTCGGCGGTGAAGCGCGGGTCGCTCTCGATGGCGTTGGTCTGCGTCAGCCGACGCACCGCACCGGTGCGCAGCGTGCGGATGTACAGGTCGCCGCGCACCGCGAACGCCCGACGCGTGCGCGCCCGATCGGACACCCCGTCGCTGAGCGCCACCGCCATGCTGTCCATGTGCGCGTCGCTCACCGCCTCGGGCTGCGCACCGGCCGCGGCCCGCACGCGATAGGGGCGCATCAGCGCATTCCATGCGGCGCCGGCAGGCGCCCACTGGAAGTAGAGCCACTGGCCGTCCGCGGTCCACGCGACGTTCCCGGGCTCGCGGCCGTAGTGCTCCGGCCCCCGCATGATGTTCGCGATGGAGAAGTCGAACGATTGGGCGTGGACGGCGCGCACGGTGGGGCTGCCAAGGTGCGCGAGGCCGGCGGTGAGGGCGGCGAACAGGACGGGGCGTCGCATGGGCAGGGCGAGGGGAGGAAGGGGCACGAGGGCCCGAATGCGAGAACCCAGCACATCGCCGATGCGACATGCTGGGTTCTCGAAAAGAGCCGCGCGCCGTCGCGTCCGTCAACGGGCGCGGGGCATCCGTGCGGTCAGCAGCAGCGCTGGCCGGCCCGCGTGTATCTGGCGTTGAGACGCTCGGTGGCGAACGTCTGCGGATCGACCGGCGTGCACTGTGGGTAGTGCGCGCGCATGTGGCGAAGATAGCTGTCGTAATCGGGGACGCCGATGAGCTTCCGCACAAGTGCCGCCAACCACCGCAGACGTTCCATGGGTCACGCTCCCTGCAACTGGGTCCGCACGTACGGCGACTCGCTGGTATCCGCCGCCTTCCGGCCGCTGGTGACCTTGAGCCACTCGTTGATCGACGCGCCGAGGATCACGATCACCGAGACGAGGAAGAACGCCGCCACCCCCGCGTCGAGGCGATCGTTGAAGATCATCCGCTGGGCGGCCTCGAGGCTCTTGATGTTTGCCGGCAGCGTGCCGGCCGCGATCTGCCCCTCGATCAGCCGTGCGTGCGCGAGGAAGCCGAGCTTGGGGTCGGCGGAGAAGATCTTCGTGAGCCCCGCCGTCATCGTCACGATGACCAGCCACGCCATCGGCAGCAGCGTCACGAAGCTGTACTTCGCCTTGCCCATCTTGATGATGACCGTGGTGCCGACGCACAGCGCGACCGTGGCCAGCAGCTGGTTCGAGATGCCGAAGAGCGGCCAGAGCGAGTTGATGCCGCCCAGGGGATCGGTCACGCCCTGATACAGGAAGTAGCCCCACATGCAGACGAACAGCGCGCTCGCGAAGATGCCGGCCGGATACGACGAGACCTTGCCGAGCGGCTTCCAGATGTTGCCGAGCATGTCCTGCAGCATGAAGCGGCCGACGCGCGTGCCGGCATCGAGCGTGGTGAGGATGAACAGCGCCTCGAACATGATCGCGAAGTGGTACCACAGCGCCATCGCGCCCGGGCCCCCCAACGCCTGCGCGAAGAGGTGCGCCATGCCCACCGCGAGGCTCGGGGCGCCTCCGGTGCGCGAGAGCAGCGAGCTTTCGCCCACCTGCTTGGCCAGCAGTTCGAGGTCGGCGCCGGTGATGGGCTTGAAGAGCGCCCAGTCGTTGATCGTCTGCGCCGCGGTCGCTGCCGTGGTGCCGATCACGCCGGCGGGCGAGTTGATGGCGAAGTAGATGCCCGGCGTGAGCACGCAGGCGGCGATGAGCGCCATCGTGGCCACCAGCGACTCGGTGAGCATCGAGCCGTAGCCGACGAGGCGCGCGTCCGTTTCCCGCTTGATGATCTTGGGTGTCGTGCCCGACGAGATGAGCGAGTGGAAGCCGGAGATGGCGCCACAGGCGATGGTCACGAAGACGAACGGGAACAGCTTGCCGGCGAAGACCGGCCCCGTGCCGTCGATGAACTTGGTGACCCGCGGCATCTCGAGCGGCGGCAGCACCCAGAGGATGCCGATCCCGAGCGCGACCACGACCCCGATCTTCACGAACGCCGAGAGGTAGTCACGCGGCGCGAGCAGCAGCCACACGGGGAGCACCGACGCGCAGAAGCCGTAGATCATGATGGCCAGCGACAGCGTCGTGCCGTCGAGCGTGAACATCGGGGCCAGCGTGGCCGACTCCGAGACCCACTTGCCCGCGAAGAGCGAGACGCCGAGCAGCACGAGCCCGATGGCGGTGGTCTCCAGCACGGCGCCCGGGCGCACCCAGCGCATGTACACGCCCATGAGCAGCGCGATGGGAATGGTCAAGCCGATCGTGACCACCCCCCACGGGCTGTCGCGGAGCGCGTTGACCACGATGAGCGCGAGCACCGAGATGAGGATGATCATGATGCCGAGCACCGCGACCAGCGCGGTGACACCGGCCACCGTCCCGATCTCCTCCTTCGCCATCTGTCCGAGCGACTTGCCGTCGCGGCGCATCGAGGCGCAGAGGATGACGAAGTCCTGCACGGCGCCGCCGATGACCACGCCGACGAGGATCCACAGCGCGCCCGGCAGGAATCCGAACTGCGCCGCGAGCGTGGGGCCGACCAACGGGCCGGGGCCCGCGATGGCGGCGAAGTGGTGGCCGAACACGACCCACTTGTTCGTCGGCACGAAGTCGCGGCCGTCGTCCAGGCGCTCGGCCGGGGTGGCCCGGGTGGCGTCGAGCGCGAAGATGTCGTGGGAGATGATGCGACTGTAGAAGCGGTAGCCGATCAGGTAGGTGCAGACGGCCGCCGTCAGCAGCCAGGCCGCGCTGATGGACTCGCCCCGGGACAGGGCGATGGTCGCGAGGGCGCCGGCACCGAGCGCAGCTACGCCGAACCAGGGGAGGGACTTGAGCACGCGGGTCGCGGAGGAGGGAGGGGTGGCGGGCGGGGAGGACGACAGCCGATATGGGTGCCGGTACCGGCGGTTGTCAATGCAAAACGCACCCCGGGGGAAGGGCGTTGTCCCGCACGCTCGCGAGGGGTCGGCGCACCCCGCTATTCTTGACCCATGTCCACTCCTGTCACGCTCATCCCCGGCGACGGCATCGGCCCGTCCATCGCCGACGCCACCGTCCGCATCCTCGACGCCGCCGGCGCCGACATCGCGTGGGACCGCCAGGTGGCCGGCATGGCCGGTGTGGCCCGCTGGAACGATCCGATCCCCGACGCGACGCTCGACTCCATCAAGCGCACCCGCGTGGCCCTCAAGGGGCCGCTCGAGACCCCCGTTGGCGAGGGGTTCCGGTCCATCAATGTCGCGCTCCGCAAGACGTTCGACCTGTACGCCAATGTCCGTCCGGCGTACACGATCGTCCCGGGACGGTTCGAGAACATCGACATCGTGCTGGTCCGCGAGAACACCGAGGGGCTCTACATCGGCGTCGAGCACTACGTCCGCATCGGGGACGATCCCAAGGCCGCCGCCGAGTCGGTGGCGATCATCACGCGGGAAGGCTCGGAACGCATCGTCCGCTATGCCTTCGAGTACGCGCTGGCGCACAACCGCCAGAAGGTCACGCTCGTCCACAAGGCGAACATCCTCAAGTTCTCGCAGGGGCTCTTCCTCGACGTCGGGCGCATGGTGGCGCGCGACTACGCCGGGAAGATCCAGTTCGAGGAGCGCATCATCGACGCGATGGCGATGCACCTCGTCATGCGCCCCGAGCAGTTCGACGTGGTGGTCACCACCAACCTGTTCGGCGACATCCTGTCGGATGAGATCTCCGGCCTGGTGGGCGGCCTCGGCCTCGCGCCGGGCGCGAACATCGGCAAGAACGCGGCGATCTTCGAGGCCGTGCACGGCACGGCGCCCGACATTGCCGGGAAGAACATCGCCAACCCCGGCGCGCTCGTGCTGGCGGCGTGCATGATGCTCGAACACCTCGGCGATCGCGATCGGGCGCACCGGGTGCGCAGCGCCTTCGAGCGCACCATCCGGGAAGGGCGCGTGCTCACGCGTGACCTGGGCGGCACGGCCAGTACGGATGCCTTCACCGATGCCGTGATCGCTGCCCTTGACTGAGGTGCCGTCGAGCGCGGAGGACGTCGTGCGCGTCCTCCACGTGTCGGACATCCACTGCGGGCGGCCGTTCCGTGAGGCCCACGTCGCGGCGGCGCTCGACGTGGCGCGCCGCAGCGCGTGGCGGGCCATCGTGATCTCCGGCGACCTGTCGCAGCGCGCGCGACCGGTGGAGTTTGCTGCTGCCCGCGACATCGTCGACCAGTTTCGCGCCGCGGCGCCGGTGCTGGTGGTGCCCGGCAATCACGACGCGGCGTGGTGGCATGCGCCCTTCGGGTACGGCGACTTCGCGCGCGTGCACGCCGAGTATCGAGCGCATATCGCGGACGATCTCGAGCCCACCCTGCGTCTTCCCGGGCTCTCGATCGTCGGGCTCAACTCGGCCTGGGGCACCAATCCGCCGGCGCTCACCTGGTATCCGCGCGACTGGCGCGTGAAGGGCGGGCTGACCATCGCGCAGCTGGCCCGTGCGCGGCAGCGCCTCGCGGACAGCCCCGCCGGCGACCTGCGTCTGCTGGTCGTGCACCACAACGTCGTGCGCGGGCGACTCTCGCACCGCTGGGGGCTGGCCCGCCCCCAAGCGACACTCGATGCGATCGCCGGCATGGGCGCGGACGTCGTGTGCACCGGGCACGACCACGAGGAGCGCGTGGAGGTGGTGGAACGTCCCACCGGGCGCTTCCTGTTGAGCGCCGCGAACACGCTCTCCAGTCGCATGCGGGGGCATCGGCCCAGCGCGCTCAACGTCATCGAGGCCACCGCCAGTCAGGTGACCGCGACCGCGTGGTGCTACGACGATGTCGCCGGCGTCTTCACCCCTGGGTCGACCACGGCGACGTACGGCCGCCGAGTGCCGGTGTCGTCTCGCCCCTGAACAGCCGCTGCGTCTGCAACTGCTGCTCGACCCCCTGCAGCAGGGCACCGAGTTCGTTCATGGCGTGCCGCAGCGCGCCGCGGAAGAGCGCGCGATACCACGCGAAGACGGCAACCACACCGAAGAGGAACGCGCCGGCACCGGCGATCAGGGTAATCGGCCGGAAGCCGGCGCCGCCGCTGACCGTGCCCAGTCCGGTGGAGATCGCGGTGATGGCGCCGAAGCCCGCCATCAGGGCGTAGTCGATCTTCAGGTTCCGCCGCAGCCCCGGGCGCAGGTCGCCCGTGATGATCACTTCGCATGCCGGACTGGCCGCGGTTCCACGCGGCTGCAGCGTCACGTTGAGGTCGAACAGCTCGATCTGCTCCAGTCGGTAGGCCAGCTGCTTCGACTTGTCCGTCATCACGAACGGATTCAGGTACGCTTCCTTGAAGCGCGGCATGCGGAAGCGCATGATGCCGCCGTCGAGCGGATGCCCGTTCACGGTGTCCACGAGCTCCAGCTTCGACGGGTGTGTCGTGAACACCTGCCCGAGCGCCGCGAGGACGTCCTTGGGTGTGCCGGGAATGAGGCGGCTCACCGAGACCGCGCGGTCGGCGGTGCCCATGAACAGCGTGAGGCGACGGTCTTCGGACTCGCTGCTCGCGCGCACCGCCACGCCGCTCGCCGCCCGCGCCTTCACTTCGGCCAGCGCCAGCGCCACGTACTGCCGCGAGATCCCCGCTTCCACCGCCGCCGCCTCGACGTCACGGACGCGAAACTGCCCGGTGTCCACGGTCGTGGCGGCGCCGGTCGTCACGCGCGCGTGCACACCACTATTGGTCGATCGGAGCGCCGCCGACCGTTCCATGCGGTGCGCCGCCTCGGCCTGCAACTGCGCCGCGCGCTGCCACACGGCCAGCGCGTCGTCCTCGCTCAGCACACCGCCCGGCGCCGCGTCGGCGGCCGCCTGTTCGCTGGCCTCCGCATCCCGCAGCGCCGCATCGAGTGCGGCGGCCACGGCGTCGGCGGTTGGATAGCGCTGCGCGGGATCCTTCGCGAGACAGGTGTCGATGACCGCCGCCACGCTGGGCGGCACGTGCGCGGCCAACGTGGCCAGCGACGGGGCGGGACGCGTCACGTGCGCCACCAGCACGCTCTGCGCGGAACCATCGAAGGGCGGCGCACCATGCAGCGCGTGGAAGCCCACGCACCCCAGCGCGTAGATGTCGCTGCGCCCGTCGAGCGCCTCGCCAGAGGCCTGTTCGGGACTCATGTAGTGCACCGAGCCCAGCACACTGCCGTCCACCGTGAGCCCCTTGGTGTCGGCCGCGTCGCGCGCGATGCCGAAGTCCGTCAGCACGGCGCGCCCCGTCTCGCGATCGAGGAGGATGTTGTCGGGCTTGATGTCGCGATGCACCACGCCGCGCGCGTGGGCATACGCCAGCCCCCACGACACCTCACGCAGGATACGCACGACCTCGGTCACGGACATCGCGCCACGATCGCGCAGGCGGTCGCCGAGCGACTCGCCGTGCACGTAGCGCATGGAGAACCACACCACGCCTCCGGTTTCGTCGGCGCGGTACACCTCGATGATGTGCGGGTGCTCGAGACGCGCGCTCGTGCGGGCTTCGCGCAGGAACCGCTCGCGCTCGTCGCTGCTGGCCTGCTCGGCGAGCAGCACCTTGAGCGCGACCAGACGGTCGAGAAACCGGTCGCGGACCAGCCAGACGGCGCCCATGCCGCCCGTGCCGAGCAGACGGACGGTTTCGAAGGCGTCGGCGAGCCCAGCAGGAAGGACTGGGGCGGACGCTGCAGGGGCGGGAGCGGGGGCGAGAGACATGGCGGGAAACTCGCAGGGAGCGCGGGCCATTTTCAACGCGTCGACTGGGCAGTCGGCGGGTGGGTGATCGTGCCTGACCCGGCGCCGCGTTCGGCAACGGCGTACGGCTCAGGTCGTTTGACGCGCTGCGCAACCGTCCATACGATTGCGCGTTCCACCTGTGCTGCAGGTCACGAGTCCTTCGCCGATGGAGGAGTTTGCATGCGTCGCGCTGTTCCGAGTTCCTGGTTGAAAGGTTGGGCCGCTGCCGGTGTGATTGCCGCGTCCGCGTTGACGTCATCGCTCGGCGCGCAGATGGCGCCGTACATCAACACCGCGATGCCGTCGCCGCAGTTCGCATCGCAGCCCGGCGAGGCCAATTGGCTGCAGTTGGTGCCGTGGCATGCGCGCAACCTGCTCGTCGTCGCCGGTGATCCGAACTCGCCCGCGTACGCGACGCCCAAGGGCGCGGGCTACGACGGCATCGGCTCGATCTTCATCGACATCGGGAATGGCACGGGGTACCTGTGCACCGGCTCGCTGCTGCAGGGCGGGTACATGCTCACGGCGGCGCACTGCCTGAGCGACGGCAAGAACGTCTTCGCGGCGCAGACCTTCTCCGTGTTCTTCCCGCCCGGCACGCCGTCGGGCACGCAGGAGATCATCACGAGCACGCAGTTCTACGTGCACCCGCAGTACACGGGCGAAGTCATCGACGCGCACGACATCGCGATCATCAAGCTGGGGAGCGCGCCGTCGGCGGGGGTGCAGGCGGCCGCGCTGTCGCTGTACAGTGGCGGCGGTGCGGTCGGATCGACGGCGCAACTCGTCGGGAGTGGCGCCACGGGCGATGGCGTCGACCAGGGTGGTGGTGGGTTCGGCCTCGGTGACCGCCGCACGGGCCTCAACGCCATCGACTTCAACTGGAACGACCCGCTCTTCGGTGGCTTCTTCAACGGGTTCTTCGGCAACGCTGATCCGGGCACCCTCATCGCCGACTTCGACAGCGGACGCAGCGGCAACAATGCGTCGTGCTGGATGGCGTCGTTCTTCACGGCCAACCTGGCGCCGTACTGCGGACTCGGGTTCGGCGGCTTCGAGGCCAACCTCGGTCCCGGCGATTCGGGCGGGCCGTTGTTCATCAACGGCCTCATCGCCGGCGTCGCGTCGTACGGCTTGTCGTTCGGGGCTCCCATGGATCCGGACAACACGCTCAACTCCTCCTACGGCGAGTTCGCCGGCTGGACGTCGGTGGAGTACAACCGGGCGTGGATCAACTCCGTCATCGCACCGCCGCAGCAGGTGGTGCCGGAGCCGGCCACCGTGATGCTCACCTTCGCCGGCCTCGCCCTCATGGCCGGCATGGCGCGTCGCCGCCGCAGCTGACCCGCCGCAGCACCGACCGGCGCCCGTCAGCCGGTTCCAGTGGCCCACCCCTGTGGTGGGCCACTGTGCGTTAGCCCCCTTGCGCGGGCGTGTCCGGCATATATCTTAGTGCTAAGATATAATCGCCCCACGGGGCAGGAGCACCACATGTCCATTCTCGGACTGCACCACGTCACTCTTGTCGCCAGCAACGCCCAGCGCACCGCCGATTTCTATGCGCGCGTGCTCGGCCTCCGCCTCATCAAGACGACGGTCAACTTCGACGATCCCGGCAGCTATCACCTTTACTTCGCCGACGCCACCGGCGCACCGGGCACCGTCGTCACCTTCTTCGAGTGGCCCCGGGCGCCCCGTGGACGCACCGGCATCGGGGGCACGCACCACGTGGCGCTCCGCGTTGCCGATCGCGACGCGCTGCTGCGCTGGAAGCGGCGCCTCACCGACCTGGGTCTGCGGGTCATCGGGCCCTACGACCGCCACTACTTCACGAGCATCTACTTCCGTGACCCGGACGGCCTGATCCTCGAGATCGCCACCGACGGCCCGGGCATGCTGTTCGATGAGCAGGTGCAACAGGTCTCGCAGCGCACGCCGCCGGCGGCGCTGGTGCGCGGCGCGCGCGATGAGGCCGCCATCGCGGCGCTCACGTGGCCGGAGCCGGTCCCCACCATCGATGCCGCCATGTCGCTCACGCGCGGCATGCACCACATCACCGCCATGAGCGCGAACGTGGAAGCGGTCGACGAGTTCCTGCGCGGCATGCTGGGCATGACACTGGTCAAGCAGACCGAGAACTTCGACGACCCGGGCACGCGGCACTGGTCGTGGGGCACGCCGGATGCGCGCCCGGGATCGCTGGTCACCTACCTCGAGCGCCCGGCGACCGAGCGTCGTGCGCACATGGGCACGGGGCAGGGGCACCACTACGCGCTGGCGGTGGCCGGCGACGACGAGCAGCGCGCCATCCGCGACCGGCTGCTCGACGCCGGACATCACGTCTCGCCCGTCATGGATCGCGTCTACTTCCGCAGCATCTACACCCGCGATCCCGACGGACACATCGTCGAGGTGGCGACCATGGGGCCCGGATTCCTCGTCGACGAGCCGGTCGAGACGAGTGGCACCACGTTGCGGCTGCCGCCGTGGCTCGAGGCGCAGCGGGACGACATCGCGGCGCACCTGGTGGACATCGAGCGCGCGCCGTGGCCCACGGATGGTGCCGACGCCGCCCGCGGCGTGCGCGGCCACCCGGGGCTTCGCCTCGACGTGACGCCGTCGGTGGAGGCTGCGGTATGACCGTGCCGGGACCGCACGCCGGCCTCGCGCCGCTCGAGGCGGGCGTGGCGCTCGACCGCGCGTCGCACGCGCTCGTACTCGTGCACGGGCGCGGCGGCAGCGCCGAGGGGATGTTCCCCATCGCGCGGGCCGCCCGCGCGACGGAGGCAGCGCTCATCGCGCCGGTGGCGGCCGACGACAGTTGGTATCCGGCGCGCTTCCTCGCACCGCAGGCGCAGAACGAGCCGTGGCTCTCGAGCGCCCTGGCGGCGGTCGACGCCGCCGTCGCGCGCGCGCGGGATGCCGGCATCGCCGAGTCGCGCATCGTGCTGGTGGGCTTCTCGCAGGGCGCGTGCCTGTCGCTCGAGTATGCTGCGCGACGAGCTGCGCGGGGGGCGCGGTTCGGGGCCGTGGCGGCCTTCGCGGGCGCCCTCGTGGGCGATCCGGCGGTGCCGCGCCATGACACCGGCACGCTGCACGGCACGCCCGTGCTGCTCGCCTGCGGGGACGCCGATGCGCACATCCCGGAATCCTCGGTGCGGGCGAGCGCCGAGGTGTTCACGGCGCTGGGGGCGGCCGTCGACCTGCGCATCTATCCGCGCGTCGGGCACGACATCGTCGCCGACGAGATCCGCTGGCTCAGCGAGCAGGTGGCGGCACTCGGCTGACGCCGGACGTAGCGCGCGGCGGGGCACATGGCGATCTTCCGCCTCGATGCACGACGACCTCCAGTTGGGCCTCTTCGCGATGCCGTCCGCCGCCCCTGCGGCGGCGCCGGTCGCGGTGTCGTCGTCGCCCCACGTGTTCAGCCCCCCACCGCCGTCCGCGGCGCCCGATGCCGGCCCCGCGCGTGGCCGCTCCGCGACGCGGGCACGCACCGCTGTGCTCTTCTCGCGGTTGCAGGAGATGGGGCTGCGTGGTGTGGAGACACTGGTGCTCATGCGCACACGCAGCGTCATGGTGTCGCATATCGGGCGCACGCTGCGGGTGAACGAGGGCTACGCCGAGGCGCCCGACCGGGTGTTGCGCGCGATCGTGGCGTTCGCCACCGCGCGCACCAAGACCGAGCGGCACGCGGCGCGTGAGGTGATCCTCGCGCATGACGTGGAGCGGGGCCCGGCGCGGCGCCGGGCCGAGCCGGCGCGTCCCGGCGATGTGGCGCTGCTCGCGCAGCTCGCCGAAGCGCACCGACAGCTAAACGCGCAGTGGTTCGCCGGCACGCTCACCGAAGTGCCCGTGCGTCTCTCCGGGCGCATGGCCACGCGGCTCGGCCACTTCGACCCGGGCACTCGGCATACGCCGCCGGAGATCGTGCTGTCGCGGCAGCACCTCGTGCGGCACGGGTGGCGCGAGGGGATGCACACGCTGCTGCACGAGATGGTGCACCAGTGGCAGCACGAGACCGGTCGCCCCGTCGACCACGGCGCCGACTTCCGCGCCAAGTGTCGCGAGGTGGGCATCACGCCTGCCGCGCGGCGCGATGTCGTGCCCATCGCCCCCAGGCGCCGCAGCGCGCGCTGACAAGGACAGCGGGCGAGTCGCGTCGCGGCGTGCCCACAACGCACAACGCACAACGCACGACAGACAACCCACAACGCACAACGGGCCCGTGCTCAGCGCACGGGCCCGTTGTTGTTGCAGGAGCGCTAGGACGTCAGGGGGTCACGACGCCCGTACGCGACGCCGCCTTCCAGTTCGCGCCGTCCGAGAAGCGGCCGGTGACCGGGTTCTGCCCGGTGATGCTGCCGATGACCGTGAACGACCAGTTCGTCGAGCCCGGTGCCATGGCCCAGGACGGGTTGAAGTTGCCGACGCCCGTGAAGTTGGGTGTGTCGAGCGTGAAGCTGCCGGCGTTGCTGGTGTACGCCCGCGTCATGCTGTACGTCCACGTGTTGCTGGTGGTGCTGACCTGATAGAACGTCAGCCCCATCGCGTCGCCGTACTCGGCCGGCCAGGCGCCCGTCGTGGAGTAGCGCACGTAGGGCGAGGTGGTCGACGTGATGGTGGGCGTGGGCGCCGCCGACCCGAACGTGAGCGTGCGGGGGGCGAGCGTCTGGTTGTACTGGTACAGGATGCGGATCGACTGGGCGTTCTGGTTGCCCGACATGGCCGAGGCAAGCACGCCGTGCAGGTCGCCTGCCTGCAGCAGGTTCGATGGCACGCCGTACAGCGTGACCGGCGACGTTGCCTGCAGCGCGAAGGCAAACGAGCCGGCGTTGCCGTTGGCCGTCTCGAAGAGCTGCGAGACTAGAAGTGTGTCGCTGCCGGTGTTGGCGAAGGTATACGGTGCTGTCGCCACTGCGAACGACTCCGCCCCCGCGAAGTCGATGACCGGAATGGCCCCCACGTAGTTCACGTTGCGGCGTAGCACGCCACGGTCCGGCGCGAAGGACGTGGTTGCCAAACTGAACACAGTGCGGAACGCCAGCAGGTCGGTGGTGCCCAGCGGCGCGTTGGTGAGGTTGAAGGTCGTCGTCGGTGCGGTAACCGACGCCATCGCATTCCCGTAGCCGATCGATGCGCTTTGGGGGACCAGACTGGTCGGCGGACCGCTAAGCCCGGCCACCGTGCCCGTCAGCGCCTTGCCGCCCGGGTTGGTGGTGCACTCACGCCCACCGGTGTTGCCCAGTTCGGCGGCCGTCATGTAGTACAGCGTCACATCGACACCGGTGCGCCCCTGGGCCTGCAGCGCGAACGCCACGCCGCCCACGTTGGTCACCGTGAAGTTGTATACGCGGTTCGTCGTACCCGTGGGCGTGACCGCCGTCCACGCGCCGTTCACGCCGTTCTGCACCGCGAACCAGAGCGGGAAGCGCGCCGGGTCGCAGAAGGTCCAGGTGCCATTGCCACCCGGGTTCCCCGACTGCGTCACGGTCAGCGCGTAGGTGATCGTCTGGTCAGCCACGCCAGCGCCGGTGCCGCGCACGGTGATCGTGTACGCACCGGGCTGCACGCCGCTCCCCACATCGATGCCGAGTTGCGCCTGCGCGCCGGTCGCCACTGCCGGTACGAACGTCGCCGTCGCGCCATTCGGCAGGCCCGAGGCGGTGAGCGTCACGCCGCCGGTGAAGCCGCCGGCGCGCGCGATGTTGATGGTGGTGAGCACCGTCTGCCCCTGCGCGACGGTGCCGGCGCTGGGCACCGCACTGATCGCGAAGCTGCCCTGCGCGGCGGCCGTGACGGTGAGTGAGAACGTGGTGGTGCTCGTCACGGTGCCCGCCGTGGCGCGCAGCGTGAGGGTGTACGTACCCGGCTGCGTGTTGGCCGCCGCCGAGAGCGTCATGGTGGTGCCGGCGCCCACCGGGTTCGCGGCAAAGGCGGCCGTGACGCCGGCTGGCGCCCCTTCGAGGGTCATCGTGGCGTTGCCCACCGTGCCCGTGCGCGTGAGCACGATCGGGATGGCGTTGGCGGTCGACGTGCCCTGCGAGAGCGACTGGTTCGCGATGGCCGTGATGCCGATGCTCGGCGCGGCCGTCACGGTGAGCGCGATGGCCGTCGTGGCCGCGGTCACCCCGGTGCCGGTGGCCTGCACCGTGAAGTTGTAGAGACCCGGCAACACGTTCGCGGCCACGGCGAGTGCCAGCGCACTCGTGGTGCTGCCCGTCGCAATCGACGTCGGCGTGAACGTCGCGGTGACGCCCGCGGGGGCGTTCTGCACCGCGAGGTTCACCGCGCCGGTGAAGCCGCCGCCGCGCGTGATGGTGATGGTGCTGTTCCCCGTCTGCGCCGCCTCGACGGTCAGCGCCGCGGGTGCCGCCGTGACCGAGACCGTCGGTGTCTGCGCGGCCGTGACGGTGAGGGCGATGGTGGCGGTTTGCGCGGTGAGCCCCGCGCCCGCCGCCGTGACCGTGATCGTGTACGTGCCGGCGGCCGCGGTACCCGCGGCAAGCGAGAGCGTGCTCGCCGTCGCCGTGCCACTCAGCGTGGCCGGCGCGAACGTCGCCGTCGCACCCGTCGGCACACCGCTCGCGGTGAGCGTCACGTCACCCGTGAAGCCGCCGCTGCGCGTGATGGTCAGCGGCACTGTGGCCGTCTGCCCCTGCACCGCGGTGGCCGCGTTGGCGCCCGCGGTGAGGGTGATCGACGGCGCGGTGATGACCACCGTGACCGCGGTCGACGCACTGCTCACGCCGGTCCCGCTGCCGGTGATGTTGATCGTGTAGGTGCCTGCTGCAGCCGTGCCGTCGGCGGAGATCGTGGCGACCGCCAGGTTGGCCGAGCCCGTGAGCGAAGCGGGTGCGAACGCGACGTTCACGCCCGTGGGTGCGCCGCCTGCCGTGAGGGTCACCGCACCCGTGTAGTTGGTGCGCGCCACGGTCACGTTCACCGTGGCCGACGCGCCGCGCGCGATCGTGAGGGAGGAGGTGGACGCTGACAACGCGATGCTGCCCGTCGTCGGCGCCGTCCCGCCGTCATCGCCGCCGCCCGAACAGGCGGCCAGGGTGAACACCGCAAGGCTCATCGCCAGGAATCGCCGCATCGCTTTCCTCTTTCCGTGAAGGTCGGGAGTCTTTGCCACCGGTCGGAATCGACCTGCTCACGCGCCAAAGGTCAACCGCGTCGGCGGCGCGTGCGTCGCACTAACGTCATGTCGGCGTGTCGTTTATCGCGCTTCGCCGGCACAGGATGCCGCGCCGATGGCGATGCCGACAGGGACAAATGACCCGGAGACTGCCCTGGATTCCATTGGCTGGCCGATCCGGATCGGGGGTGCGACGGGGTAGATTTCGCCCATCCCGAGGGCCCCGCGCCCGTCCATTCCTGCTGCACTGACCGCCGCACTGATCCATGGCCACCGATACGCTCGCGGCCGCCGCGATTCCGGCGCTGCCCTCCGTCGAACTCACCGCGCACGCGGGTGACCTGTTCAACATCGACGCCGCGCTCACCGAAGAAGAGCGCGCGATTCGCGACACCATTCGACGCTTCGTCGACGACAAGATCCTGCCCATCATCGGTGGCTGCTACGTCGACGGCCGCTTTCCGGACGAGCTCATCCCGGAGATGGCGGAGCTGGGCGTCCTCGGGGCCAACCTGCCGGAGGAGTACGGCTGCGCCGGGCTGTCGAGCGTTGCCTATGGCCTCATCATGCAGGAGCTCGAGCGCGGCGATTCCGGCATCCGCTCGTTCGCCTCGGTGCAGGGTGCGCTCGTCATGTACCCGATTTTCGCCTTCGGCAGCGAAGAGCAGCGCCGCACCTACCTCCCCAAGCTGGCCAAGGCCGAGATGATCGGCTGCTTCGGCCTCACCGAGCCCGACTACGGCTCGAATCCGTCGGGGATGATCACGCGCGCACGTCAGCAGGCCGATGGGAGCTGGATCCTGAACGGCGCGAAGATGTGGATCACGAACGGCTCGAAGGCCGATATCGCGGTCGTGTGGGCGAAGACCGGGGACAGCACCGAGGACAGCTCGATCCGCGGCTTCATCGTGCACACCGACACGCCGGGCTTCCAGGCGCGCGACCAGAAGGGCAAGCTTTCGCTGCGCGCCAGTGATACGTCGGAGCTGGTGCTGAGCGACGTGCATGTGCCGGCCGACGCGATCCTGCCCAACTCGAAGGGACTCAAGAGCCCGCTCATGTGCCTCACGCAGGCGCGCTACGGCATCTCGTGGGGCGTGCTGGGCGCGGCGCAGGCCTGCTTCGAAGAAGCGGTCGCATACAGCAAGAGCCGTGTGATGTTCGGCAAGCCGATCGGCGGCTTCCAGATCCAGCAGGTGCGCCTCGCCGACATGCTCACCGAGATCGTGAAGGGGCAGCTCGTGTCGCTGCACCTCGGCCGTCTCAAGGACGCCGGCAATTTCACGCCGCAGCAGGTGTCACTCGCCAAGCGCAACAACGTCGACATCGCGACGAACATTGCCCGCGAGACGCGTCGGCTCCTCGGCGCGAACGGCATCCTGGCCGAGTACTCGGCCATGCGGCACATGGCGAACCTCGAGAGTGTCTACACCTACGAGGGCACCCACGACGTGCATTCGCTCATCCTCGGCCAGGCCCTTACCGGGATGAACGCTTTCTCCTGAGTCCCGTCGCTGCCGTCACACGCCCGCTGCCCGCGCGGCGCGCCGTCCTTCCGGACAGCGCGCCGCGCGAGTCGTTTCACCCCTCACGCGTGCGGCGTCGGGCCACCAGCGCGAACGCCATCAGGCCGCCGACCGCGAGCACGAAGGTCGCCGGCTCGGGCACCGTGGACACGGGCGGTGAGGGCAGCCAGCCGTTGTACGCGTTCTGGTGGAACTCGCACGTGTTCGAGCTGTTGGCCGCGATGGTCGCCGACCCGACCACGTACGTGCCGTTGCAGGCCCCGCCCGTGGTGGCCAGCGCCACGTTGGGCGCCAGCACCGAGCCGGCCACCGAACCACCGAACGTCATCGACGCCGGCGTCGCCGACACGAAGTTCCACAGCAGCATCGACGCGAGGCCACCGGGATTGTCATTGCCGCCGACCTGCGAGCAGCCCGTGAAGGCCCAGGGGTCGGTGTAGCCCGTGCAGAAGTTGAAGCCGGTGTTGCGGAACGGCGTCGTGCCGTCGAAGCCCGTCACGTTGACGATGATCGAGCCGCCGGTCGGCGCATAGAAGTTGTACCCGCCCGGGGCGTTGTAGAGCTCGGTCGCCGACACCGTGAACACGTTCACGCCGCTCGACGCACCGAGGAAGAACATCTGGCTCCACTGGGAGAGCGCCGTGGCGGTGGGGGCCAGCGCGCCGATCTGCGTCGACAACGCCGTGAGACGGGCCTGCTCGGCGGCGAAGTCGACCGGCAGCGGAGCGTTCTGCGCCTGAAGCTGGGCCACCGTGGCGTTCGTGATGGCGCGCGCGCCGGCGATGCAGGTCGGGCCGTTGTAGACCTGGCCAGAGGTGAGCGAGGCCGCCCCGCCGACGACGAGGGCGCCGTTCGCGGCCGCACCCGGGAGGCCGGCACCGACGCCGAAATTGCTGGCCGAGAAAGCGCCACCCACGGCGAGCGTCCCGGTGACGTCCGTGTTGGTCATGAAGAAGCTGCCGAACGACAGCACGTTGTAGTTCGACAGCCCCTGAGCGGAGGCCGTGGCGGCCGTCCCGACCGTGAGGGCGGCGAGCAGGGGGGCAACGCGGGTGGCGACGCGACGCAGCATGACGGAAAAGCCGGAGAAGAGCGAAACGGGACCTGGCGGTCGGGAGTGTCTCGGTGAAGGTAAATTCATGTGCCGCGCGATTCCACGGCCGGCACAACGCCGGCCACCCGTGTGACGGTCAGGGGCGGTCGAAAACGCGACGGTCGCGTCACATTGCCCGGGGGTTGGCACCGGCCTAGGTTGCGGGCGAACCCGGGGGTGGCGTCCATCGTGACCTGCCCACGGTCCCAACCCAGACACCAACGCCGGAGCATCCGCGGTGAAGATCGCCGTGTGCATCAAGCGCGTCCCCGTGATGGAAACCAAGTTCGCGATCGCAGCGGACGGGACGCGTGTCGACGAGGCCGGGCTCAAGTTCGACGTCAACGACTTCGACCTGTGGGCCATCGAAGCGGCCCTCCAGCTCAAGGAAAAGAACAACAACGCCGGCGAAGTGGTCGCGATCTGCCTGGGTCCCGACGCTGCGCAGGAGCAGGTGCGCAAGGCGCTGGCCATGGGCGCCGATCGCGGCGTGCTGTTGCAGGCGGCCACGGTGCCGGCCGACGGGCTGGCCATTGCGCGCGCGCTGGCTGCCGAACTGCAGGGCGGTGGCTATGACCTCGTGCTGTTCGGTCGCATCGCCGTGGACTCGATGAACCAGATGACGGGTCCGGCCGTGGCCGAGCTGCTCGGCCTGCCGTGCGTGACGAACGTCTTCAAGCTCGACATCGCCGGCGCGACGGGTCGCGCCGAGCGTGCGCTCGAGGGCGCGAGTGAAGTGGTGGAGTTCCCGCTTCCCGCGGTGCTCACCATCGACGATGGGCTCAACAAGGAACGCCTCCCCTCGCTCAAGGGGATCATGGCGGCCAAGAAGAAGCCGCTCGACGTGAAGCCGGCGCAGTTGGGCGACGTGCAGGTGTCGGTGGCGAAGATGGTGCTGCCGCCCGAGCGCGCGGCGGGTCGCATTCTCGGTGACAGCGCGGCCGCCGTGCCGGAGCTCGTCCGCCTCCTCCAGACTGAAGCGAAGGTGCTCTGATCATGGCGAACGTTCTCGTGGTTGCCGAAGTCCGCGCGGGCGAGCTGCGCAAGGTCGCGCTCGAAGCCGTGACGGCCGCGCGTCAGCTGGCCGATCTGTCGGGCGGCGGCAGCGTGCATGCCCTGCTGGCGGGCGACGCCGGCATCGGTGCGAAGGCCGGTGCCTTGGCCGAGCACGGCGCCGACAGTGTGCTGGTGCTGGAGCACGCCGGGTTTGCGCAGTACAACGCCGAAGCCCTCGCTGCCACGGTCGCGCAGCGGCTGAGCGGCGGCACTTACGGCTATGCGGTGTTCAGTGCGACGGCGCAGGGGCGCGACCTCTCGCCGCGCGTGGCGGCCAAGCTGGGGCGCGGGCTCGCGCCCGACCTCACCGGCTTCACGGTCGACGGCGGCGTGGTGCATGGCCAGCACTTCAACATGAACGGCAAGACGATCGCGACGCTCGCGCTCGCGGGGACGCCGGCGCTGCTGTCGGTGCGTCCGTCGGCGTTTCAGCCGACGGCCAACGCGAAGCCGCTGGCCACCGAAGCCATCGCGTCGGCGCAGGATCCGATGGCGTCGCGCGTGAAGGTCGTGGAGCTCAAGCAGGGCAACACGGGCAAGATCGACCTCGGCGATGCGCCGGTCATCGTAGCCGGTGGTCGCGGCCTCAAGGCGGCGGAGAACTTCAAGCTGTGCGAAGATCTCGCTGACGCCTTCGGCAATGCCGCCGTGGGTGCGACACGGGCCGTGACCGATGAAGGGTGGCGTCCGCACAGCGACCAGATCGGCCAGACGGGACGCAACGTGAGCCCCACGCTGTACATCGCGGTGGGCATCTCGGGCGCCATCCAGCACCTCGCGGGCATGCGCACCTCCAAGACCATCGTCGCGATCAACAAGGACAAGGACGCGCCCATCTTCAAGGTGGCCGACTACGGCATCGTGGGCGATGTGTTCGAGGTCATGCCGGCGTTGACGGCGGCAGTGAAGGCGGCCAAGGCGCAGGGCTGATCGATGGGCGTGCAGAATGCCGTCTTCGCGGTGGTCCTGGCCGGCGCGCTGTGGATGTTCGCACAGCAGGCGCAGCGTCTCGTGCGCTGGCTCAAGCTGGCCAAGGAAGAGAACCGTACCGATCACCCGGATGTTCGCACGAAGAACTTCCTGCTGATCGGCCTCGCGCAGACGAAGATCCTGCGTGATCCGCTGGGCGGCATGATGCACGCGCTGGTGTTCTGGGGCTTCTGTGTCCTGGGGCTCGGCACCATCGAGATCATGATCCAGGGGCTGTACACGCCGTTCACCTGGAACGTGATCCTCCCGCAGTTCCTGTACGTACCGTACGTGTTTTCGCAGGAAGTCTTCGCGGTGTTCGTGCTGCTGCCGGTCGGGTGGCTGCTGTATCGTCGCCTGGTGATCCGTCCGCGCCGCTTCACCGTCGACGCGGTGCACAGCGGCGAGGCGGTGCTCATCCTGAGCGTGATCGCGGGGCTCATGATCACGCTGCTGCTGCTTTTCGTCGGTGAGGCGAAGCAGCCGGGGGCGGACCACGCGGGGCGCGTCATCACCGCGCTCCTGCTGCCGGTGTTCGGCGGCATGAGTGCGGAGTCGGCTCACGTCATGGCGCGCGTGGCCTGGTGGCTGCACGCGCTGGGCATCCTGTGGTTCCTCAACCACCTGCCCAAGTCGAAGCACCTGCACGTCCTGTCGTCGCTCATCAACGTCTGGTTCTCCAACACCAGCGGCCCGGGGCGCATCGGCGCCATGAAGCCGATGGACCTCGAGGCCGAGGACGCCGAGCAGTTCGGCGCGTCGGACATCGAGCACCTCACGTGGAAGAACCTGCTCGACGGCTACTCGTGCACCGAATGCGGTCGCTGCACGGCGGCATGCCCGGCCAACATCACGGGCAAGGTGCTGTCGCCGCGCATGATCGTGGTGAAGACGCGTGCGCGCCTCACCGAGAAGGCCACGGTGCTCGATGCGGTCGCGGCGAGCGGCGGCACGGCCACCGAGGAGCAGACGGCCGTCCTCGACAGGAAGCTCCTCGACGGGTGGATCACCGAGGAGGAGCTGTGGGCGTGCACGAGCTGCCGCGCCTGCGTGCAAGAGTGCCCGGTGAGCATCGACCAGCTCGAGATCATCAACGAGCTCCGTCGCGATCTCGTCCTCATGGAGTCACGCTTCCCCGAGGAGCTGCAGCCGGCACTCACGAGCCTCGAGCGCAACGGCAGCCCGTGGGCCTTCAGCGCTGCCGAGCGCGACAAGTGGGCCGAGGGGATGGAGATCCCGACCATGGCGGAGATGGCGGCGGCTGGTGAGCAGCCCGACATCCTGTTCTGGGTGGGGTGCATGGGGTCGTTCGACGACCGGGCGAAGAAGATCACCGTCGCCTTCGCGCGCATCCTGCAGGCCGCCGACGTGAAGTTCGCGATCCTGGGGCAGGAGGAAACCTGCCACGGCGATCCGGCGCGTCGCATGGGCAACGAGTATCTCTACCAGATGCTCGCCAAGGGCGTCATCGAGACGCTCAACGGCTACCAGGTGAAGACCGTGGTGACGTTCTGCCCGCACTGCTTCCACCAGATGGGGAAGGAGTTCCCCGACCTGGGCGGGCACTACGAGGTCATCCACCACACCGAGTACATCGAGCGCCTGCTGGCCGACGGTCGCGTGCCCCTCGACACCGAGCATGGGCAGCGCCTCAAGGTGGCCTACCACGACTCCTGCTACCTCGGCCGCTACAACGACGTGTACGACGCGCCGCGCACGACGCTCAAGCGCGCGCTGCCGGTGGTCGAGCTGGTCGAGCCGGCGCGTACCAAGAGCCGCGGCCTGTGCTGCGGCGCCGGCGGCGGTCGCATGTGGATGGAGGAGACGAGCGGCAAGCGCGTCAACGTCGAGCGCACCGAGGAGCTCCTCGCGACGGGCGCCGACCAGATCGCGGTGGCGTGCCCGTTCTGCATGACGATGATCACCGACGGCGTGACCGGCGCGGGGAAGGAGGTGCCGGTGCTGGACATTGCCGAGGTTGTGGCGGGGCGGCTGGCGACGGCAGACGTCGGATAACAGCTGCACGCGAAGACGCGAAGGCGCGAAGAGGATGTTGATCCCTTCGCGCCTTCGCGTCTTCGCGTGGTGAGCGGTTGCGGTCCCGCCGCTACGGCACCTGCACCTCGGCACGCAGCCGGATGTCACGGCTGCTCGCGCCGACCATCACGCGCCACGTGCCCGGCTCCCACACCTCGCGCATGCTCGCGTCGAGGAAGCGCATCTGCGATCGCCGCACGTCGAACGACACGCGCTGCGAGGCACCGGGCGCAAGCGTGACCCGCGCGAAGCCCATGAGCTCCTGCATGGGCCGCGCGACGCTGGCAGTCACGTCGCGCAAGTACAGCTGTACCACCTCGTCGCCCGTTCGCGCACCAGTGTTGGCCACTTCCGCACTGACGCGCAGGGCCACGCTGTCGGAGGCGGGGGGCTGCTCCACGCGCAGGTCGCGGTACGCGAAGGTCGTGTACGACAACCCGTGGCCGAACGGGAACAGCGGATGCCCGGTGAGGTCGAGGTAGTCGTCACCGCGTCCGGTCGGCTTGTGCGCGTAGTAGAGCGGCACCTGTCCCTCGTGCATCGGGAAGGTGAGGGGCAGGCGCCCCGCAGGATTCACGCGCCCGAACAGCGCGTCGGCCACCGCGTGCCCTCCCTCCTGACCGGGATACCACGCATCGAGCACAGCGTCCACCTGCTCGATCCACGGCATCGTGATGGCGCTCCCGCCTACGAGGACCACGACGACCGGCGTGCCTGTGGCGGCGACGCGGCGAATGAGTTCCTCCTGGCGCCCTGGCAGTCCAAGCTTCGCGCGATCGCGAAACTCGCCTTCCTCGATGCCGGCGACGACGATGGCAACATCGCTCGTGCGCGCGACACGCTCCGCCTCGGCGAACGCGACGGGATGCGGGTCGCGGACGCCGGCGTCCCAGAGCAGCTTGAGGCGCGCATTGCCGGTGGCTTCGACGAACTCCACGCGAATGCGGTGTCGCGTGCCCCCGGCGAGCGTGACGCGCGCGCGTTGCGTGCCGTACGACGCCTTCTGCCAGCGGTCGATGCGCAGCGTGTCGTCGACCCACAGGCGATACCCCTCGTTCCCTTCGAGCGCGAGCGTCCGCACGCCGCCCGGCGGCACCACCAGCGTGCCGGTCCACCGCGCCGAGTACCAGTCGTACGGAATGCCGCGCCCCGGGGCGTTGAGCGTCCACTGAAAGTCGATCGCGCGATCGGTGCGTGACAGCGTCGGCGCACCGTCGTGCGTGATGTTGGCCCAGTACTGCCCCTGCACGCCGGCCAGGTCGCGCCCGCTGCTGTCATGCCGGAAGGCGTTCGCGGGAACCACCACGAGGTCGCGCCACACGCGCGGAACGCCCGCCGCCACCTGCACGGTGCTGCCGCGCGGCGCGCCCGCGCGAATGCCGTCGGCGATGGTCACCAGCCGTGCGCCCGGCGGTGCGTACCCACCCGGACGCCCTTCGTTCGCATCGGCGCCGATGACCGCGATGCGGCGCGCGCCGGCGCCAAGCGGCAGGCGTTGGCGGGCGTTGCGCAGCAGGACGATCGACTTGGCGGCCGCTTCGCGGGCCAGGGCGCGATGCGCCGGCGAGCGCGACACGATGGCGGCGCTGTCGGCGTGGCCATACGGACGCTCGAACAGGCCCAGCGCGAACTTGACGCGCAGCACGCGCGCCACGGCGCTGTCGATGGCCGCGGCGTCGATGCCCGCCTGCAGGAAGGCGTTGAGATACGGCCGATGCTGCTCCCAACTCGACTGGAAGATCACGTCGAGCCCCGACTCGATGGCGTGCTTCGTCGCCGTCGCGGTACTCGCCTCGGTGTGGTGCAGCACGGTGGCGCCGCCCGTGGCTGCCGCGTCGGAAATGACGAAGCCCGGGAAGCGCCACGCGCGCTTGAGTACGTCCGTCAGCAGCACGCGATTCTGGGTGGCGGGCGATCCGTCGACGGAGTTGTACGCGCTCATCACGCTGCGCGCGCCCGCATCGCGAATCGCGGAGAGGAACGGCGGATAGTACCGTTCGCGGAGCAGCCGCTCGCTGAACTCGATGGGGTAGCTATCGCGTCCGCCCTCGCCGACGTTCGCGACGAAGTGCTTGGGGGTGGCCACGACGCCGCGCTGCTCGAGTGCGCCGATGTACGCGCGCCCCATGGCCGAGGTGAGATACGGGTCCTCACCGTACGTCTCCTCGGTGCGGCCCCACCGCACGTCGTTGGCGATGTTCACCACCGGTGAGAGGGACATGCGGATGCCGCGGGTACGCGTCTCGTCGGCAATCGCGGCGCCCACGCGCGCGACGAGCGACGTGTCCCAGGTGGCCGCCAGTGCGATGGCCTGCGGAAACGTGGTGGCCCCTTCGCGCCCCAGTCCATGCAGCGTCTCCTCGAAGGGGAGCATGGGGATGCCCAGCCGGGTGCCGGTCACGAAGAACTGCTGGATCGCGTTGATGCGCTCGGTGTGTGCGCGCGCCACGGTCGCCGCCGGCAACGTGTCGCTGCGCGCCGCGTCGGCACGCATCCCGGGCGGCGCGTTCACCTGCAGCCCGAAGCTTCCAGCGCGCCAATCGTGCGCGGGTGTGTCCCGGTCGCCCGGAATCATGAAGAGCTGCCAGAACTTCTCGGTGCGCGTCATGCGCGGCAGCAGGTCGCGCGTGCGCTCGGCGGGCGAGCGGCGCGCGTCGCGGTACGGGGCGTCGGCGGGCGGCGTGGTGAGCGTGTCCTGGGCCGACAGCACAGGCGCCGCTGCCTGCACGGACAGCAGCAGGGCAACGGCGCGAATGGGTACGGAAGCGAATCGAAATCGAGGGGTGGGGCGCATGGCCCTACCCTAACACCAAACGCGCCTCAGGGGCGGATTTCGAGCGCGGCTTCGGCGGCCGTGAGCGTGCTCCCGCCAAAGTCCACCACCGCGTACAGGCGATAGCTCCCGGCGGGCAACGCGGGCATGGGCACCTTGAACGTCTCGCCGCGCCCCGCACCGATGCGTCGCCCCTCGACAAAGGCCTCGGCGTACACCAACTCGCCGTCGGCGTCGCGCACCTGCAGTTCGCCCAGGATGTCGGTGGCCACCGTGCCCGTGTTGCGGTAGCGGATTTCGAGGCTGCGCCCCTTGACCACCATGTCGCTCACTTCGCCGTCCACACGTGCGGCGGGCGACGCCGGCACGGTCACCGTGTCGCGCGAGGCTGCCGACGGTGCCGATTGCCCGCGCAGTGACGCACCCGGATAGAGCACGAGGAGGGCGAGGACGAAGATCGCGACGACCGCGAGGGGGCCGCGCAGCAGCGACGTGCGGGGAAGGGAGGTCATGCCCCACCCTCGTGGAAGATGCGTGCCACGCGCCGTCACCCATCGTTCCCTCTCGGCGCGCCCACGTCGTTCGCTGTGCGGCGCCGCCAGTGTGGGGCGCCCGCGACATCAGGTGTCGTGTCCGGCCGTCAACGAGGGGATTAGGGCGCGTCGACGTGCTGGACGCGCAGCACCCGGATTTCGCGGGTGCTCGTGCCATCGACGAAACGCACGGCGTCTTCACGCGCGATGCGCAGCCCGCTGGACGGGAGCGCGGTGCGGAAGGCGGGGAGTGCCAGTCGCCCCGGGTCGGCGATGATGGCCACGCCGCCCGGTGCGAGCGCCCGTGCGAGGCACTCCGCGACAAGGGTCGCGTACTCCTTCTCGTACAGTACGTCGGCGGCCGTGACGACCTCGAACCGCCCCAGGTCATCGGGCCAGGCGCGCCAGTTCACCATGCGCACCGCGGGCTCGCGGCCGAGGACGCGCGCGGCGTTCGCGCGCGTCATGTGGATCGCCTGCTCGTAGTAGTCGGTGGCGGTCACCTCGAAGCCTGCCGCCATCGCCGCGATCGTGTCGAGCCCCAGGCCGCACCCGAGTTCGAGCAGGCGTCGCCCCGCCCCCGACTCGGCCAGCAACACGTCGGCCAGCACCCGCGCCGACGGCCACAGGTCAGCCCAGTACGGCAGCCGCTCGTCCATGACGTAGTCGGCTTCGCTGATGAGCAGGTCGGCGTTGGTGGGTTTGCGCAGCACCACCTCGCGGCGTGATGCGCCGGTGCCGATGGCCACCGTCTCCTCGGCGATCGGAAAGCACTGTGCGAGCGCGGCGTCGAGCGCGTCGCCGTGCAGGGCGGCCAGCGACGCGTTGCCCACCGCTTGCGGGTCGGTCACGCGTGGGTCGCCAGCAACGGCGCGTCCGGCAGGACGAGCGCCTCGCCCAGGCTCCCGGCGTCGAGTCGGGTGATCGCTTCGGGCACCACCAGCAGCGCGTCGGCGCGGGCCATGGGGGTGAGCAGGTTCGACCCCTGCGGCCCGGCAGTCCGTGCGGTGAGCACGCCATCGGCGCCGTGCGTGAGCGTGACGCGCACGAAGTAGGTCAGCGGGGCCGGCGTGTCCACCGCATCGGCGAGACGCACCGGCACACGCAATGGGGTCGCATGCGCGTGCCCGCCCAGACCCCGCAGCAGTGGCCACGCAAACAGCGTCGCCGTGACGAGTGTCGAGACCGGATTGCCGGGGAGGCCGAGCCACGGCACATCGCGAACGGTGCCGCCGCCCAGTGGGCCGCCCGGGCGAATGCGCGCCCGCCAGAAATGCTGCGTACCGCCGAGCGCCGACAGCGCATCGCGCGTGTAGTCGTGCGCGCCCACCGACACGCCGCCGGTGGTGAGCAGCAGGTCGCAGCCGTCGTCGAGTGCCGACGCGAGCGCATCGGTGAGCGCATCGAGGTCGTCGGGTACGATGGGTGCTATGCGCACGTCGGCGCCCGCCGAGCGGAGCAGCGCCGGCAGCGCGTAGCTGCTCGACGACACGATGCGGCGTCCGGTGCGCACCTCGTCGAACCGATCGACGAGCACGAGCTCATCGCCGCTGGCCACGATGGTCACGCGCGGGCGTCGATGCACGCGCACCGTGGCGGCGCCCACGCTCGCCAGCACGCCCAGGTGCGCAGCGCGCAGCGAGGTGCCGACCTCACAGACGACGGCATCGGCGGCGATGTCCTCGCCGCGCGGTCGCACGTTGCCGCGCCCCTGCACATCGCGGTCGTCGCGAATGATCACCGACGTGTCATCGCTCGTGGTGTCCTCGACGCGCACGACCGCGTCGGCACCGCCGGGCATCGGCGCGCCGGTCATGATGCGTATCGCGGTGCCGGGTGCGAGGGGCGGCAGCGTCGAGGGATCGGTGCCGGCCACGCTGCTGCCCACGATCGGCAGGGCGCGCGGGGCGTCGGCGCGCGCGCCCCGCACATCGGCCGCGTACACGGCAAAGCCATCCATCCCGGCATTGTCCCAGGGAGGCAGCGCCACCGGGCTCACCACCGGTGCTGCCAGCGCGTGCCCCACCGCTTGTTCGAGCGGCACGTCGACCACCGGCGTACGACGACCGTCGGCGAGTGCGAGCACGGCGTGCAAGGCGTCGCTGAAGGACAGCGAACGGGCGCCCCCGTGTCCGCCGGTCGAGCCCGGCGCGGTCGTCATGCGGACGTCATGGCGTGCCGCGCGACCGCGGTGCCGCGGGCGGCAACGTCACCAGCGCGCTGCCGGCCAGCAGCGACACGATACGGTCCTGCACGCGCTCCACTTCGCGTGTGGGTACCGTGTAGTTGTTGCAGAGCAGCGAGAACATCACGAGCTGGCCGTCGGCCGTGGTCACGTACCCCGAGAGTGAGCGGGCCTTGTCGAGCGTGCCCGTCTTGGCGCGCGCATTCCCCTGGGCCGGCGTGTCGCGCATGCGCGTGCGGATGGTGCCGTCCACGCCGGCAATGGGCAGGGCGTCGCGGTATACCTCGAAGGTGGGCGAGGTGCGCATCGCATCGAGCACCTTCACCACCGCGCGCGGCGTCACATAGTCGTGGCGCGAGAGACCGCTGCCATCCCGATATGCCGCGTCGGCAGCGGTGACGCCCCACGCGGCCAGCGTGCGCGCGCCATGCGCCCGCGCACTGTCGGCCGATCCGTCTCCCGTGGCCACGAGCCCGCTCGTCCGGAAGAACAGCTCGGCGATCTGGTTCTGCGAAGGCTTCTGCATGCGGCGCAGCACGGCCGAGAGCGGGGCCGATTCTAGCACCGTGAGGGTGTCGGGCGCGCGCCGCAGCGTATCCGCGCGTGCCACACGCGCACCGGTCACGCGAATGCCCGCTTCGGCGAGCGCCTCGTGCAGCGCCGCGAGCACCGCATCACCCGGGTGCCGATACGACACCGTCGTGACCAGCGAATCGCCGAGGGGCAGGGTGCCGGTCACGACGAGCACGTCGCCGAGGCTGTCGTAGGCCGCGCGGAGCGGCGCGGGGCGCGGGGCACGCGGGGCATCGCTCGCACGCATCGTGTCCGGGCGCACACTGTCGCGTGTCGTGGCCTCGACCCGCAGGCGCGGATACGCACGCGTGGGGGCGCGCTCGACACGCACCGGCGCTCCCACGCGACGCCCCGCGTACACGCGCAGCGTGAGTTCCCCTTCGTTCCACGTCAGCTCGTCGATGGGTGCGCTGTACTCCTCGTCGAAGTCGTCGTACGCCCAGCCGTAGCCGGTGGTGGAACCCGGAAGCGCGTCGCCGCCGGCCCGCAGGGATCCCGCAATGCGCGTGATGCCCCGCGCGCGCAGGGCCGCCACGAGCGGCGCGAACGCATTGGCCGCGCGCCCGTCACGCAGTGAATCGCTGAAGCTCGGGTCGCCGCTTCCCACGAGCAGCAGGTCACCGTGCCACGTCCGGCCGCGCGCGCGGCCATGCAGCAGCACCGGGGTGCGCCAGCGGTACTGCTCGCCCAGTGTGGTGAGCGCGATCGCGCCCGTGAGGAGCTTCTGGTTGGACGCCGGCATGAACAGCCGGTCGGCGTCGTGCGCGAGCAGCGTGTCGGCGCGGTCGGCATGCACCACCAGCATGCCCCAGCGCGCGTTGCGCCACATGGGGGCGGCGTTCACCGAATCCACCAGCTGGCGCAACTGTGCGGCGACCGTGAGTGTCGGCCGCACCACCGGCACGTCGGCCGGTGCGGGAATCGTCTCGATGATGGGCGCGGGCGTCGGTGCCGGCGGCGCCGTGCGACAGGCGGCGACGCTCGCCATGAGGGTGAGGCCGAGCACGACGGCCCGCGTGCGGTCGTGCGTCATGCGTCCACCTCGTAGCTGCTCGACAATGTGGCGTCCTCCGCCAGGTGCACCTTCACCACACGCGCCGTGGTGTGGGCCAGCGCCGCCTGCACGCGCTCGCAGATGAAACGCGCCAGGTTCTCACCGGTCGGGATGCGCTTCCCCTCGGCGAACTCCGGCACGTCGAGATTGATGTTGCGGTGATCGAAGCGGTCGCGCACCTCCTTCTGCAGCACCCGATCGAGGAACCCGAGATCGACGAGGAAGCCTGTCTCCTCGTCCACGGGGCCCGCGACGGTCACGTCACACACGTAGGTGTGGCCGTGGTAGTGCGGATGCGCACACGCCCCGAACACCTCCTGATTTTCCTGGTCGCTCCAATCGGGGCGCCGGTACCGATGCGCCGCGGCGAAGGTCACGCGGCGGGTGAGGGAGGTGCGCGGCATCGTCAGCGCCCGCGCGTCAGCGGAAGATCGGCAGCGACACCCCGATGGCCGGCGACCAGTTGCCGCGCCACACCGAACGGTCGTTCGTGTTCACGAGAATCGAGGTGCTGTCGTTCGCCTTCACGTAGTAGCGGTCGGGGTACTGGTACTGCCACAGGAAGCGCGTGACGTCGACGCGGATTTGCGGACCGCTGCGCAGCGCGTAGCGCAGGCTGAATCCGTACGAGAACGAGAACTTGGTGCCGAAGCGGTAGGCGCCCGTGTCGGCGCTCGCGAAGTCGCTCACGATGCCGAAGCCCCCGTTCACCGACGGCAGGAGGCGGTGCCACGTCTTCTTGCCGGTCAGGGCGATGTCGAGACCGCCGTCGAAGAGGTGCGTGGTGACATTGGGCGTGGCGATGATGCGGGTGGCGGCGGTGTTGCCCGGCAGCTTCACCGCGCGCGTCGACGGCGACGCGGCGTAGCGCACGAACAGCGAGGCCGGCCCGCCGACACCGATGTCATAGCGCAGCACGCCGAGCGCGGCCGGCTTGGGGGCCACACCCGCTGGATCGTCGGCCACACCCAGGCGTCCGCCGAGGATCGAGAGCGTCTGGCCGATCGTGAAGTCGTTGTACGGGCTGGTGGACGGGAGGTGCCCGACCTGCGCCCGCGCGGCGGCAGGCGTCGCGAGCAGCAGCGCACCCACGACGGCGCGCGCGCCGGTCCTCGTCGGCGCAATCAGGCGGAACAGCGGAGCGAAGGACGGCATCGGCATCAGGCGGGAAGCGGCTGCGACAGGTCGCGCAGGTCGCGCCCGGTCATGTCGGAAGGAAGGTCCAGCCCGAGGAGGGCCAGCGCGGTGGGGCCCACGTCGCACAACGCGCCGCCGCTGCGCAGCGGCACCGTGGCGTCGGGGTCGAGCAGGACGAGCGGCACCGGATTGGTGGTGTGCGCGGTGTGTGGCTGGTGCGTGAGCGGATCGACCATGAGGTCGGCGTTGCCGTGGTCGGCGGTGATGATGAGCCGCGCGCCGCCCGCTTCCGCGGCCGCGAGGATGCGACCGAGGCACGCGTCCACCGCTTCGGCTGCGGCGATGGCCGCCGGCAGGGAGCCGGTGTGTCCCACCATGTCGGTGTTCGCGAAGTTGCAGAGCATGAAGTCGTGCGTGCGGTTGGCGAGTGCCGTGCAGAGGATGTCGCACACCCCTGCGGCGCTCATCTCCGGCTGCATGTCGTAGGTGGCCACCTTGGGGCTGGCCACCAACTGCCGGTCCTCCCCGGCGAAGGGCTCGTCACGCCCCCCGTTGAAGAAGAAGGTCACATGCGGGTACTTCTCGGTTTCCGCGGTGCGCAGCTGGGTGAGCCCCGCCTGCGCGACCACCTCGCCCACCAGGTTGCGCATCGACTGGGGCTGGAACGCGACCGGGAAGGGGAAGGCGTCGTCGTAGCTCGTCATGGTCGTGACGTGCACGGCGGGACGGACCCCCGTCTCGAAGCCGCTGAAGCCGGGCATCGCGAGGGCGCGCAGCCCCTGCCGCATGCGGTCGCTGCGGAAGTTGAAGCAGAGCACCACGTCGCCGTCGCGCATGGGCGCCAGCGCGCGGCCGTCCGGGCCGGCCATCACCCACGGCTGCACGAACTCGTCGGTGATCCCCGCATCGTACGACCGCTGCAGCGCCGCGAGTGCGTCGGTCTCCACCGGCGCCTCACCGCGCACGGCCGCGTGGTACCAGCGCGCCGTCCGCTCCCAGCGCTTGTCGCGGTCCATGCCGAAGTAGCGCCCCGTCACGCTGGCGAGCGACGCGCGGCCGCGCAGGTGCACCAGCGTCTCGTTGAGGAACGCCATCGCGCTGGTGGGCGCCGTGTCCCGCCCGTCGAGCATGGCATGCAGCACGGTGCGCGGCACGCCTTCGCGCGTGGCGAGGTCGACGAGTGCAAAGAGGTGCTGGTCGTAGGCGTGCACCCCACCGTCGCCGAGCAGTCCCACCAGGTGCAGCGTGCCCCCGGACGCCTTCGCCTGACGGCAGGCGGCCACCAGCGCGGTGTTGCCGAAGAAGTCGCCACTCTCGATGGCGCTCCCGATGCGCACCAGGTCCTGCATGACCACGCGCCCGGCCCCGAGATTCAGGTGCCCCACCTCACTGTTCCCCATCTGTCCCTCGGGGAGCCCCACCGCCCGTCCGGAGGCGGTCAGCAGCGTGCGCGACGGATGCGCCCAGATGCGGTTCCAGTTCGGCGTGTCGGCCAGCCGGATGGCGTTGGCCTCGCGGTCTTCGCGATAGCCCCAGCCGTCGAGGATGATGAGGGCCACGGCGCGCGACGGTCGTACGGACAAGCGGACTCCGGGGAGTGGGTGAGCGGCGACACCACAATCTAGCGCTCCAGTAAACGACAACCCCACAAAGGGTTCGCCCCCGGCTCCGAGCACGCGCGGACTGCCCTCGGCCTCGGAACCCGGCTAGCTTTCGCGTTTATTTCCCGCATGGCCGTTCGGTCGTCCTTTTGAGGGCGGCCCCGTGTCGCGCCGACGCCCGCGCATCGCCCAGCGATCCCGCCGGCTCCCCGTTCGCATCAGCCCAGTCTCCGTACCCTTCGTGTCCCGTCGTACCGCCCTTCTCCTCAGCGGGTTCGCGGCCATTGCCGCGGCCATCGCGTACCAGCCCCCTGCGGAGCTGATGGCCGATTCATCGGCCGCCAGCGCCCGCAATGCGGTACCGCGCGTCGAGGCGGCTGCGGCGGCCCGGGGCACCAGTGGCGATGTGCTGATGCACTTCGTGCGGGCCGGCGACCGGGTGGCCTTTCCCCTGCGCGTCAACGCCACCACGCCGGGTGCCCGCGTGGGCTTCACCTACCAGTGGGTGGCGGTGGGTTCGGAGACGTCGGCCGACGTGGCCCGGCCGCTCGATGGCGACACGCTGCTGGCCCCGCTCACCCCCGGTTTTTACGAGCTGGTCGTGACCCGGGGCGGCGTGCGGCAGCGCCTGGCCGAACCGCGGCTGGCGGTGCTCGTGCCCTTCGAGTTCAAGTTGGGCAGCACCCTCAACGGCTACCAGATCGGGCGCTATCCGTCGGAGTGGTCGCGCGACGAGCAGGCCGAGCGTCCCGACGGTTTCGCGGAAGTGCACGAGGCGCACCTCGACCTGCCGCTCACTCGGCACCTCAAGGTGCGGGATTTCGTCACCCACGACCGCCAGACGGTCTGGCCCCGGTACGTGGCCGTCGATCCGCGGGTGCTGGACAAGGTGGAGCTCGTCCTCCGCGAGCTGGCCCGCCGCCGTGGGGAGGAGCGCATGGACTTCGACCTCGAGGTCCACAGCGGGTTTCGCACGCCGCTGCACAACGCCAACGTCGAGGGCTCGGCCCGCGATTCCCGGCACCTGTATGGTGACGCCGCGGACATCGCCATCGACGCGGACGGCGACGGCCGCCTGACCATCTTCGATGCCTATCGTGTCGAGACCGCGGTCGACTGGGTGGAGCGCCTGCACCCGGAGTTGGCGGGTGGGCTGGGGGTGTACAGCAGCCGTCGCTTCGCGACCCCGTACTGCCACATCGACGCGCGCGGTGAGCGGAAGCGCTGGCGCGGCTGATCGGGGCGAGAAGGGAGGCGGGAGGAAACCCCGCGCGACACACCGCGTAGGACCCGCCATAGGAGGCTGTCCATGAATCCGTACGTCCGCGAACGCATCAATCGCAAGCTCGACACGCTGAGCGACGAGCGCCTCTATCAGGTGCTCGACTACGTCGAGTTCCTCGAGAGCAAGTACGCCGAAAAGCCCGCGCAGGCGGTGAACGTGCTGCAGGGGTTTGCCGACGGGGTGGCCGACAAGCTGCGGGCCGGCGGCCTCGCCGTGGGCACGGTGAGCGAGGCCATGGGCTTCCTCAACAAGGCCGTCGGGGTCCTCAGCAACGTCGCTCAGACCACGAAGAACGTGGCTACCGACGCGGCGAGCGTGGCCAAGTCCGTCGTCGATCAGATCGGGGCGCCCACATCGGGTGCAGCGACGCCGGGTGCAACGACGCCTGGTGCCGCTGGCGCTGCGGCGCCCACCACGCCGCCGGATGCCTCCGGACCGACGCCCCCCGCGGCTCCTCCCGCGCCGCCGGCCGCATAGACGGCGGTTGGCGCGCCGCCCCCAACTGGAATCACGTCGGAGGGTGCAGTAAACTTCGTAATGGCACCCTCGACTTCCCGCGAAGCGCCCGCCGGCGCCGCCCGCGTACGCGATGATCTCGCGCTGACGTTCGACGACGTCCTCCTCGCGCCCCGTCACTCGACGACCCATCCGCGCGAGGTCTCCATCGCCTCCCGCTTCACGCGCGGCATCACGCTCAACGTGCCGCTGGTCTCGGCGGCGATGGACACCGTCACCGAGAGCGAAATGGCCATCGCGATGGCCCGCGCCGGCGCCATCGGGGTGCTCCACAAGAACATGTCCATCGATCGGCAGGCGGCCGAGGTGGATCGCGTGAAGCGCAGCGAGAGCGGGATGATCCTCAATCCCATCACGCTCTCACCGAGCGCGTCGCTGCGCGAAGCCGTCGCGCTCATGATGCGCTTCAAGATCTCCGGCGTGCCCATCGTCGATGGCGCCGGGCTGCTGGTGGGCATCCTCACCAACCGCGACCTGCAGTTCGAGCGCGACCTCGATCGCCCGCTGCAGGACGTCATGACGAGCACCGACCTGGTCACTGCGCCCGTCGGTACCACGCTCGACGAAGCCGAACGCATCCTTGGCAAGCATCGCATCGAGAAGCTGCCGGTGGTGGACGAGCAAGGGCTCCTCAAGGGGCTCATCACCGTCAAGGACATCCACAAGCGCCGGCAGCATCCCGACGCCAACAAGGACCGCCACGGCCGCCTGCGGGTGGCGGCCGCCATCGGGGCCGGCGGCGACTACCTCGATCGTGCGCGGGCGCTCGTGCAGGCGGGCGTCGACGTGGTGGTCATCGACACGGCGCACGGGCACAGCGAGGGCGTACTGCAGGCCACCGCGCGCGTCCGCGAGTCCTTCCCGGACGTGCAACTCGTGGCTGGGAACGTGGCCACGACGGCCGGTGCGGCCGCGCTCGTTGCGCGCGGCGTCGATGCGGTGAAGGTGGGCGTCGGGCCCGGCTCCATCTGCACCACGCGCGTCGTGACCGGCGTCGGCGTGCCGCAGCTCACGGCCATCATGGATGCCGTGGCGGGGGCGGGCGATGTGCCCGTGATCGCCGACGGAGGCATCAAGTACTCGGGCGACATCGTGAAGGCGCTCGCCGCGGGTGCCAGCAGCGTGATGATGGGCTCGATGCTGGCCGGTACGGAGGAAAGCCCGGGCGAGTCGTTCCTGCTCGAGGGACGTCGTTTCAAGATGATCCGCGGCATGGGCTCGCTGTCAGCCATGCAGGACGGCTCCGCCGACCGCTACTTCCAGGACGGCGAAATGTCCCCCAAGAAGCTCGTGCCCGAGGGGATCGAGGGGCGGGTGCCATACAAGGGCCCGGTCGGCGACGTGCTCTTCCAGATGATCGGGGGCCTCCGGAGCGGCATGGGCTACGTCGGCTGCGGCACCATCGACCTCCTCCGCACCGAGGCGACGTTCGTGCGCATCACCACGGCCGGGCTGCGGGAGTCGCATCCGCACGATGTGACGATCACCCGCGAAGCGCCCAACTACTCATTGTAGGCCGCGGGTGCGCCCTGTCCGCACGCGACAGGGCGCAGCGCGCGGGATGTGGGGTACGGGTTGTGCGGCGGTGTTGCCTCTGACAGGACTCGGACAATAGGGGGTTGGTGAACCGTTCGCGGTCATCCCACTGTCCGAACGATGTACCACCGGCCACATTTGGCCGGTCCTGCCACCCCGTGCCGCGGTTCCACCACCCCGCGGCCTCCCGCCACCCCGCACCCCCGACCGATGGGAATCTGGTCCAAGAAATCGATCTCGGCGCTTCGCGCCGAGGCGGACAGCTCCGAGGGCGGCCTCAAGCGCACGCTCGGTGCCCTGAACCTGACGATGCTCGGCATCGGTGCCATCATCGGCGCCGGCATCTTCGTGCTCACGGGTACCGCCGCGGCGAACTTCGCCGGCCCCGGTGTCTCGCTGTCGTTCGTCCTTGCCGGTCTCGCCTGCCTCTTCGCGGGACTGTGCTACGCCGAGTTCGCGTCCATGATCCCCATCGCGGGGTCGGCGTACACCTACAGCTATGCGACGATGGGTGAAGGCGTCGCGTGGTTCATCGGCTGGAACCTGATCCTCGAGTACCTGTTCGCCGCGTCCACCGTGGCGGTGGGTTGGTCGGGGTACTTCAGCGCGATGCTCAACTCGGCCGGCATCCATCTCCCGGCGGCGTTCGCGTCGGCTCCGCTCACCGTGGAGGGCGGCCACAACGTCGTGCGCGCCTTCACCTGCGTGAACTCGGCCACGGGGGCGACGCTCCTCGACGCGGCGACGTCGGCGGCATTCACGGCGCGCGACGCGTGCACGGCGGCCGGTGGCGAGGTCGTGAACGGCCTCATCAACCTGCCCGCGGTGCTGCTCATCGTGGCGCTCACCACGCTGCTGGTGCGCGGCGTGCAGGAATCGGCGACGCTCAACAACATCATCGTCGCGATCAAGATGACGATCGTGCTGCTGGTGATCGCGTTCGGCTTCATGTACGTGAACAAGGACAACTGGACGCCGTTCATCCCGGAGATGGTGACCAACCCGGACGGCAGCACGAAGTACGGCATGGCGGGCGTGCTGCGTGCGGCGCCGGTGGTGTTCTTCGCGTACATCGGCTTCGACGCCGTCTCGACGGCGGCGCAGGAAGCGAAGAATCCGCAGCGTGACCTGCCCATCGGCATGATCGCGTCGCTCCTCATCTGCACGGTGCTGTACATCCTGATGTCGCTGGTCATGACCGGCCTCGCGCCCTACACGGCGCTTGGCGTGGCGCACCCGGTGTCGGCCGCGCTCGAGGCGGTGCCGCAGCTCAAGTGGCTCGAGAACCTCGTGAACATCGGCGCCGTGGCGGGTCTGTCGTCGGTCGTGCTCGTGATGCTCATGGGGCAGCCGCGCATCTTCTTCACCATGTCGCGCGACGGCCTCCTGCCGCCGATCTTCGGCCGGGTGCACCCGAAGTTCCAGACGCCGGCGGCGTCGACGATCATCGTGGGCGTCATTGCGCTGATCATCGCGGGCTTCTTCCCGCTCGGGCTGCTGGGTGAGCTGGTGTCGGGTGGCACGCTGGCGGCGTTCGCGACGGTGTGCATCGGCGTGCTCGTGCTGCGCTCGCGTTCGCCGGAGCTCGAGCGCCCGTTCCGCACCCCGCTGGTGCCGCTCGTGCCGATCCTTGGCGCCGGCGCGACGCTGTACATGATGTATCAGCTCCCCGCGCTCACCTGGATGCTGCTGGCGGCGTGGACGGCGATCGGCATGACGACCTACTTCGTGTACGGCATGCGCAACTCGCGCATTGGCCAGCAGGACGCGAAGCGCTGATGCCGCTCGGGGTGGCAGACGGGGTGCTGGGCGTGCCGGAGGTGCGGCGTGACGCGATCCACGCGTGGGCCGCGGCGTTGCACCCCGGCATGACGGTGGCCCTCTCCACCCACATCAATGCCGACGGCGACGGGTGTGGCTCGGAAGCCGCCCTGGCCCGTCTGCTGGCCCAGCGTGGGATTCACTGCCGGATCGTGAATCCCACGCCGTGGCCGGCCATGTTTGCCTTCCTGCTGGGAGACGATGTCGAGGACGCGACCGCCCGTGGGGCCGCCGCGCTGGATGACATCGACGCCCTGGTGGTGCTGGACATCAATGACGTGCGGCGGTTGGGTCACCTGGCCGACCGCGTGCGGGCGCTGCGCGTGCCCATTTCAGTGGTGGACCACCACGTCGCCGGCGACGAGCCGATCGGCGCGCTGGCGATTGCCGACATTGCCGCCTGTGCGACCGGTGAGCTGGTGTACGACATCGCGAGCACGCTCGACCTCGAGATCACGCCGGCCGTGGCGCAGGCGCTGTATGCCGCCATCCTCACCGACACCGGGAGCTTCCGGTACGCCAACACCTCACCGCGGGCCCATGCGATCGCGGCGCAGCTCCTCCATGTCGGCGTCGATCCCGAAGAGATGTACCGGCGCATCTATGCGCAGGTGAGCATGGGCCGGCTGCAGTTGCTGCGTGAAGCGTTGTCGACGCTGCAGGTGGAGCCGGAGACCGGATTGGCGTGGATCGCCGTGCAGGCTGACGCGCTCGAGCGGTTCGCGGTGACGAGTGAAGATCTCGACGGCATCGTGGAGCATCCGCGGTCGATCGTGGGCACCAAGCTGGCGCTGTTCTTCCGCGAGCTGCCGCACGGCAAGGTGAAGGTGAGCTTCCGCAGCACCGGCGACGTGGACGTGCAGCAGCTGGCGCGGCGCTACGGTGGCGGCGGCCACGCGAAGGCGAGCGGCGCGCTGCTCACCGGAACGCTGGCGGAGGTGGAGCAGCAGGTGGTGGCCGACGCGCGGGCGTACGTGCGGGCGGGTTAGGCTTGCCGCTCTGAGTGGCCGCGCGTGCCGTTGGTATTGCCGACGAGCGACGGTATCGCGCGGGATAGCGGCGCCGCAGCTCTGTGAGCACTCGAGACGAGTCGGAAGCGGCGACGAATGCGATGAGCCTCGGCGTGGCGGTCCCGTCGGTCAGTCCGTACATGCGGCCATGTGAGTAGACGATTCTGTCCTCATTGGGGGCTGACCACGTTTCGAGATATCGTCCGGAACGATCGTACAGATCGACGAGCTGTCCGGAGTGCTTGCCGCCGACGCGCACGAAGGTGGTATCGCCGGACACATAGCTCTGCCACGTGGCGTTCTCGCCCGATTCCAGGTATGTGCCAACGGCCCCGTTAGCGAGTTTGCGGCGCACGAATGTCGGTTGTGCGAGATGCTCGACGAAGGGAAACGTGTCGATTTGGCCGCTCTCGCGGACGAATGCCAGGCCAAAGCCGAAGGTCGTCACGAGTGCGCAATCGCGATGGTCTTCGCCGCGCCTGAACGACATTGACGTGAGGAATGTGTTGTCCCCGTCTGCGACCGGCCATGGGAACGGCCACTGTCGGAGCTCGCGCCCCGCGCTGTCAATCTCGACCACCGACGTCGACGTCGAGACGACATGGAGGAGCAGTGTTCCACGACGCGTGAAGCAGAGCGAGCGCGCACTCGACATCCAGGGGTTGGTGATCGTCCGCGTCAGCTTGCCCCGGATGGAGAACACGCTGACTCGCCCGTTGTCGGGGTCGAGAACGCCGATCTCACCGCTCGGTGACAGGTTCAGGTCGACCGGCCGTAGCAACTCGCCCGGCCCACGTCCCTTCGATCCCACGGACCAGAGCCGTCCGCCGTCAGCGTGAAACGCATGTAGTTGCAGTCCACCCGCGTCCAAAACGTAGACGGCCTCACGAGTGGCGAGGTGCTCGCGGGCAGAGGCAATCGTTGTGTCGTTGTCATCGCCGCCGGCGCGCCATAGTGGAACCCAGCGCTTCGAGATGAGCCGTCTCTCGGTGGGGCGCGCTGGTGCCGCCGCGCCCTGCGCCATGCCCGTGTCGACGCCGGCGGTCAAGTAGAGAGTGGCGGTCGTCAGTATCAACAGTGGAGTACGCATCGCAGCTGCCTTCAGCGGGTGGGATCCCGCGTAGTGAGGTGAACGATCGCGCGAGCGACCGCGACTCGAGTGACAGGATCGCTCTCGACCTGCGTGCCGAAGCGAAGTCGGTCCTGATCGTCGAAGAGGAGCAGGATCGGCGTTTCGTGATGACCCATCGCGTGGAGAAGTGCGCGCTCATGGCTGCCGAGCAGTCGCATCGGCGAGCCGGCCACACCCTGGGGCAGGATTCGTCGCAGTCCCACGGTATCGGACGGGCTTCCCTGGACGATCAGTTCAGGCGAGCCAACGACCGCGGCGACGCTGCGGCGGCGAAGCACGTTGGCGAAGTGGAGATTGCCGATGCAGTCATTCGGCGAGGCGACGATGACTGCGCGCATGCCACGATCTCCCGGGAGGAGCGATTGCCCTCGCGCGCGCGCCGCGGTGTCCTGTGCGGCGAATGGCCGTGTCTGTCCGTGCGATGCGCCGTACTCGTCCGTCGGCTTGTGCGGACGCGCTGCGTCAACCCAGACGAGGCCGGCGAGGAGCACCAGGGCGATCGCGGCCGTGAGTCGCCGCCGCGACTGTCGGGGCGTCTGATCGACGCCCCGACGATACCCGTTCAGCATTCGCCATCCAGGTACTCGAGTTCCTGATCTTCATCGCGACCGCCGGTCGCCGTCGCGTCTGCCGGCGTGCGCGGATACTTGATGCAGGCTCCGGCGGCGCCGCCGCGGTAGTAGTCCTTGTAGACCTTGCGCTCGCCGTGGTAGGTGCACTTGGTGAACGAAATGCTGATCCCGATGGTCGACGCGGGATCCTTCGTCACGCTGATCTCGAACTCGCAGGTCTTGTTCGTCGGCTCGGTACCGCACTCGTTCACCATGCCGGAGCCGCAGAACGTGCTGACGAGTTCCTGGCTGGACGACTGCGCGACGGCGGGAGCCGCGTGAAGCGCGAGCCCGACAGCGAGAGCGCCGCAGACGGCCGCTGCGAGTCGGGAGAAGGGAGTGCTGTGCATGGGTCCTCCAATGGGATCTATCCGTGAAATGGCCAGCGGCCTCGTGCCACCGGCCGGCCGACCGGTCGCCCGCAGGCGCCCCATCGACGCCGTCACAGTAGGCGCCCGCCGTCACCCCTGCGTCATCAGTTCGACGCCGCCATACCCATTCCCTTGCCGCCCTCCCTTACCTTTCGGGGACGGCGCCGCTCCCGGGCGTCGCTGGCACCACGCCGCCCCGCACCGCCCGCTCCACCCCCCGCTTCAGCTCATGGCCGCACTCATGGAGCGGATCACCGGCACCCTCGCCGGCATCCGCAATCCGCGCACCGGCGCCGACGTCATGGCCGCCGAACAGGTGCGCGATATCGCCACCACCGTCGACGGCAAGGTCCGCCTCACGCTCCTCCTCGCCCCGGACGACGACGCCACCCTCGTGCGCGACGTCCGTCAGGCCATCGAGGCACTCGACGGCGTCACCGACGTGCGGGTCGATGTCCGCGACCCCGCCCAGTCCACCCCCACGCCGGCGCGCCGAGCGCCCGCAGCACCCAACGCCAGCATGAACCAGCCCAAGGCTCCCGCCGCCGGTGGCATGGGGCGCGCGCTCCCCGTCATGGACAGCGCCCCCGCCAAGGCCCCGCCCAAGGTGCCCGAACCCGTCGCCTACCCGCACCTCGGCCGCGTCATCGCGGTGAGTTCCGGAAAGGGCGGTGTCGGCAAGAGCACCGTCGCGGTCAACCTCGCCATCGCGCTCGCCAAGGCGGGACACCGCGTCGGCATCATGGACGCCGACATCTACGGGCCCAACCTGCCGCTCATGCTGGGCGTGGATGCGGCGCCGGCCGTGCGCGACGAGAAGATCATCCCGCTCGAGGCCTACGGCATCAAGATCATCTCGCTCGGCTTCCTCATCGAGAAGGACCAGCCGGCGATCTGGCGCGGCCCCATCGTGATGAAGATCATCACGCAGTTCCTGCGCGACGTGAACTGGGGGCAGCTCGACTACTTCCTGGTGGACATGCCGCCCGGCACCGGCGACGCGCAGCTCTCGCTCGTGCAGGCCACGCCCGTGCACGGCGCCGTCATCGTCACCACGCCGCAGCAGGTGGCGGTGGGCGACGCGCTGCGCGGCGTGAAGATGTTCGAGCGCACCGGTGTGCCCGTGCTCGGTATCGTCGAGAACATGTCGTGGTTCGAGAATCCCGAGACCGGCAAGCCCATCGCCGTGTTCGGCAGCGGCGGCGGTGAGCGGCTCGCGAAGGAGTGCGACTTGCCGCTGCTCGGCCAGGTGCCGCTCGATCCGCGCATCCAGGAAGGCGGCGACACCGGACGTCCCATCGTGCACGCCGAGCCGGAGTCGAAGGCGGCCAAGGCCATCGGGCAGGTGGCGCAGCGCGTGATCGAGCGGCTTGCCGCCCGTCACGGCTGAGCACGACCCCAGCGCGCCACGCGGCGCACTCGTCGGCGAACCACTCTCGCTGACGATTCGCCGCGTCGCGCTTCCGGCCGTCATCGCGAACCTGCTGATGACGGCCTTTCACTCCGTCGACACCTTCTGGATCGGCCGTTCGCTCGGCGCCGACGCGCTGGCCGCCGTCACCGGCTCGGTGTTCTGGATCTGGCTCGTCATCTCCATCGGCGAGATGGTGTCGATCGGGCTCGATGCCATCGTCGCCCGGCGACACGGCGAGCGTCGCCCCGCCGACGCAGCACGCAGCGTCAACGACGGCCTCGTGCTCGCTCTGCTGCTGGGCGGCGCGATCGCGCTGGCCACGCCCTTCGTGCTCGACGCGCTGTTGGCGGCGCTCCATACCGGCGGCGAAGTGAACCGCATCGGTCACCGCTACCTCGGCACCTATCTCTTGGGCATGCCGCTCATCTTCGGCTTCTTCGCCGTCGATGCGGCGTTTCGCGGCAAGGGCGATACGCGCACGCCGCTCGTCATCCTCGCATGGACCACCGTGCTCGGCCTCGTGCTCGATCCGCTGCTCATTCGCGGCGCGGGCCCCGTGCCCGCGCTTGGCGTGCAGGGCGCGGCCATCGCCACGCTCGTGCCGCGCGGACTCGCGTGCGTGGTGGGCATCGTGCTGCTGCGGCGGGAGCAGTTGCTGGTGTGGGCGCGCCCGCGCGCGGATGTGCTCTGGCGCATCGTGCGTATCGGCGCGCCGGCGGCGGCCACCGGCGTGGCGTTCAGCGCCATCTATGTGGCGCTCACGCGCATCACCACGCAGTTCGGCACGCCGGCGCTCGCCGCGCTCGGGCTTGGTTTTCGCCTCGAGAGCATCGTGTACGTGGTGAGCGTGGGCATGGGCGCGGCCACGGCCGCCATCGTGGGGCAGAGCATGGGCGCCGGCGATGTGCCGCGCGCCGCGCGCGCCGGGTGGATTGCCACGGCGCTCGTGAGCGCGCTGGGATTCGCGATGGCGGCCGCAGGCGCGGTGTGGGCCGAGCAGTTCGCGGCGATCTTCTCGAACGATGCGGCGGTGATCGCCGAAGCCGCGCGCTACCTGCGCATCGCGGCGTTCGCGCAGTGCTTCCTGGGCGCCGAGGTGGTGCTCGAGAGCGCGATGGGCGGCGCAGGGTGGACGTTCGTGCCGATGATGCTGTCGACGGGGATCACCGCGTTGCGTCTGCCGATCGGCGCATGGGCGGCGGCGCAGTGGGGCACGACCGGCCTGTGGTGGACGATCGCGCTCACCGCGGCCGCACGCGGCGTGGCGATGGCGGCGTTGTGGGGGTGGGGGCGGTGGCGGCGGATGGTGGTGTAGCGGGGCGGGTACGCTCCGCCGCCGTCGCGGGGTGCGCCCCGTCGAGACATCGTGCGGTCCGCACGCCGTAACCGTCCGTCACGCTGACGCCATCCTCGTGATCGGGCGTGGCTATGCTGGGTGCATGAAGCACCACACCTGTCAGGAAGGCCATCACTCCGCACGGCGCGCCGGTTCGCGTCTGACCGCCGCCGCATCGCGTCTTCATGACGCGATCAGGTGGAGTCGCGCGATGAGCGCGCGGCTCGCGGTCGCGGTCGCGATGCTCGTCGGACGCGCAGCGCTGGTCGACGCCCAGGGCGCCCCCGCCATCGCCCCCGCGGTGCCCATCGCCCAACTCGCGGATTCCATCGCCGGGCGCGGGACGGTCCTCGAGCGCACCACACGCCTCGTCCACTGGATCAACGACCGCTTCGACTGGTCGGCCACCGACTACCAGCAGCGTTCGCCGCGCGAGATCATCGCCCGTCGTTCGGGCAACTGCGCCGACCTCGCATCGGTGCTTCGCCTCATGCTCGACAGCCTGAGCGTGCGTTCGCGCTGGGTGCACGAGATCAACATCCAGCCGGGTACCACGCCAGCCCGACAGAAGACGGCCGACAGCCTCGTGAGTGCGCGCGGCCTCTCGTTCTCGGTGTTCGGGCTGCAGCACAACGACCACGTCTGGCTCGAGGTGTACGACGACGCCGCGGACCGCTGGTTCCCGGCTGATGCGGCCTACGGTGTGGTGGGTGAGCCGGCGTGGGCGGCCGCGCGACTTTCGCTCGAACGCCGCCCGGCGCCACGGGTGGCCGCCGTCGGACCGATCGCGGCAGACATGGTCGTGCCGTTCGTGGTCGCGGCAGGTGTGCGCAGGTCGGGGCCGTACGACATCGACCGCACGCGCCACTACCTGGTCGATGCGTTCGATCGGATCTACGGCGGCAAGGCGTCGGCGCTGCCGTCGTGGCCGGCGTGGGTGCGCGATGTCGAGGCGCTCTCCGTGCACGCGCGCGCGGCGTTCGCCGGGCAGACGAACCTGCATGCGCATACGGCCGACATCGCGGCGTTGGCCGCCACGTATGAGCGACTGCGGCGCGAGGCCCTCGAACGCGGACTGCGCTGGCGCTGAAGAGGCGGCGAAGTGGCTGAGGTGCGCCGACGTGACCTCCAGCGCTGGCGTCCGCAGCGCGTCGAGGGCACGTTTCGCACATGCTGGCCCCCGCCATCACGCTCCTCACCGACTTCGGCACCGCCGACGGCTACGTGGCCGAGGTGAAGGGTGTCCTCACCGCGCTTGCGACGGGCGTGCCGCTCCTGGACCTGTCACACGATGTGCCGCCGCAGGATGTCGCCTTCGCGCGCCTCACTGTCGCGCGCTACTGGCGCCGGTTTCCCGTGGGCACGGTGCACCTGGTGGTCGTCGACCCGGGCGTCGGCACGGCGCGCGCCGCGATCGCCGTGGAAAGCGAGGGTCGCTTCCTGGTGGGGCCTGACAACGGCGTCCTCTCTCCGGCGCTGTTCGCGCTCGACGCGCGCATTGTCGCGCTCGGGGTGGATGCGGCGGCCTCGCCCACCTTTCACGGCCGCGACGTCTTCGCGCCGGCCGCCGCGCGGCTCGCCACGGGCACGCCGCTCGACCTGCTGGGCGAGCTGCACGCTGACGCGGTGCGCCTGCGCACGCCGCAGCCGCGGCGCATGCCCGACGGCACGCTGCACGGCGAGATCCTCACGATCGACCGCTTCGGCAATGCGATCACGAACCTTGCCGCGCGCGACGAGGGAGCGGTGCAGGTGGCCGGGCACAGTGTGCGCATCGTGCGCACCTACGGCGAAGCCGCGCCCGGCGAACTGGTGGCCCTCACGGGCTCCGGCGGCTTCGTGGAGATCGCCGTGCGGGAAGGGCACGCCGCGGCGCGGCTACGGTTGGCGAGGGGACAACCTGTGGTGTTGACTACGGCACTACGGTAGCGGGACCACGGGAGCGGAGCTGCGGAAGCGCGGCGCTACGGTGACCACGGAACCACGGCGCCCCCGCCGTAGCCGTTGTCTCGCGGCTGTCGCTTCCGCCCCGACAGCTCCCGTTGTTGTGCTTCCGCTACAACTGAGTGTCCGTCTTCCGCGCCGCCACCACCCCTTGCACCGGCGTAGGCGTCTGCCAGCTCGGCACGGGCGCTTCCATCGTGGTCGTGGTCGTCGCCGACCCCCAGCGGGCACCGCGAATGCGGCCGAACTGCACGCTCAGCTTCGCCACGCCGATGCGGCTCTTCACGACCGCGCCGAGTCCGACGGTGGCGAGGGCCCAGGTGAAGGCGAGGGCCACCAGACGCGCGAGGCCGCCCACGAGGGGCATCGGAGCCGCGATGGCGGCGCCGAACCACAGCAGACTGAGGGCAATGAGACCGATGACCAGCCCACGCACCGCAGCACCCCGCTCGGTGCCGCTGCCACGGCCCCCGAAGGCGCGTCCGATAACCATCGCCACCGCCAGCACCCCGAGCGTGATGGCGCCGGCATAGGCCAGCGCCCACGCGAGGGCGGCGATGGGGATGGCCAGGATGCCGATGATGGTGATGGCGCAGGCGATGAGCAGCACCGCCAGGATGGGGAAGGCGAGCAGTTGCCACACCACCCCGGCCCAGAAGCTCCCCGACACGTCGCGCGCCGCCGTCTTGGCGACCGCGAGCAGCGCCTCCTCGGCCGTGGTGAGCACCACGAGACCGATGATCATGCCGATGCCGAAGACGCCGGTGATCGCGACCAGGGATGTGAGCACGGACCCTCCGCCTAGCGGGAGCGGCGGGCGGCGGTGGCCAGGGCACGGATGCCAACGACCCCGATGCCGGCGGCGGCTACGAAGCCGCCCATGAGCAGGGCGGCGGTCTCGGGGGTGCTGGTCCGCACCGCGTCGAGTCCGGGCTGGCCGAGGACGGTGGCGAGCAGGTCGGACCCTGCGGCGGCCACCTGCTCGCGGAAGCGCTCCAGCCCCAGTTGGGCAAGCAGGAGGCCCATGTCGGCGCGGGCGAGCACCCAGGTGGCGCCCGCGGTGACCAGACCGGCGCCGACCGCGATGCCGACGCCCGCCGCGAGGCGCGCGTTACGGGTGGCCGGGAGCCACTCGGTGACGGTGCGCGTGGCCGCGGCGTGCCAAGGCTCGAAGACCTGGACCTGACTCATGACCCGGTCGGCGAAGCCGGCGGATGGGGCGAAATCGGGGAGGGCGTCGAGCGAGAGCATGAAGGCGTGTGCACTATCCAACTCCTGCTGACACGACAAACAGCTCCGGACGTGGGCCCGGAGCGGGGCCACGCCGAAGCCTTCCTCGCCATCGAGGAGCAGCTCGATCTCGTCGGGCCTGAGGTGTCGGTCTTGCATGGGTGGTGCCTCCATGTGCGCACTACGCGCCCACCCGGGGGTGGGTTTCAGGGTCGTGTGGACGAGCGATGTCGCCCCTTCGGAAGTACGGACGAGCGGCGCCGGCGTTAAGTCGCAGCCGGACGGGCGCTCACTCCCGCAGAGGTTCGAGGGCGCGTCGCAGCTCGTGGCGCGCCCGGTGGATGTACGTCTTGACCGTCCCCAGCGGGAGGTCGAGGGTGGTCGCGATCTCCTCGTACGAGCGTCCCTCGACGTGCCGGAGCATGATGCAGGCGCGATACTCGGGGCGAAGACCGGCGATGGCCCGCTCGATGGCCGAGCCCAGCTCGCGCGCCTCGAGCTCCTCGAGGGCGGTCTCCTGGTCGGCCTGAAGCTCCAGCGACGTCGCCTCGACCTCGGAGGCCGTGGCGGCGTGCGGGCTGCCGTCCATGCTGATCGTGTCCAGCCGGCGACGCCGGAGGTGATCGATCGCGACGTTGTTGGCGATCTTGAACAGCCAGCTCGAGAACTTGAACTCGGGGCTGTACTTGTCGATGTGGTTCAGGACCTTGATGAACGCATCCTGCGCCAGGTCCTCGGCGGTCTCGCGGTCGCGCACCATGCGGTACACCAGCGAGAAGACCGGCCGCTCGTACCGACGCACGAGTTCGCGAAACGCGAGCTCGCGCCCCTGCTGGGCGAGGCGAACGACATCGGCATCGGGGAGTGTCCCCAGCTCCTCGAGAGTCGGCATGCGCTTGGGCAAGCTAGTCCCCTGCCGGCGGTGCGACCAGCGCCACGCGGTGCGGTCCGGACGCGAGCCCGAGCGCAGCAGGGCCATTTGCGCCTTGCTCGTGCTCGGCCGGGACGGCGATCTTGCGGCATGTCGTCCACTCTCGACGCACCGCCGGATGGCCGTGACCTCGCGGCCGCAGCGGCGCGCGGCGCAGGCAAGCGCGCGTACGTGCAGCAGATGTTCTCGGACATCGCGCCGCGCTACGACCTGCTCAATCACGTGCTGTCGCTCAACATCGATCGCCGGTGGCGCCGTCGTGCGCTGGAGGCGCTCGCCTGGCGCGACCGGCCGCAGGGCACGTTCCTCGATCTGTGCGCCGGCACGCTCGACGTGGGCGCCATGCTGGCGGGGAACGCCGGCTTCGGCGGCTTCATCGCTGGCGCCGACTTCGCCGTGCCCATGCTGCGCCACGGCGCGGGGAAGGCGCCGCGCACGGCACTCGCGCCGGTGGGCGCCGACGCGCTCGCGCTTCCGTTCGCGGACGCGCGCCTCGATGGGGCCATCGTCGCGTTCGGCATCCGCAACGTGGCCGACCTCGACGCCGGGCTCCGCGAGGTGCGGCGCGTGCTGCGTCCCGGCGCCCGCTTCGTGATCCTCGAATTCTCGACGCCGCCGTCTGCCGTCGTGCGCGCCGGCTATCACGCGTACTTCCATCACGTGCTGCCGCGCATCGGCCGGTTGGTGAGCGGACACGGATCCGCCTACACGTACCTGCCGCTTTCCGTTGCCCAGTTTCCCACCGAAGAAGCGCTGGCGGACCGACTGCGTGGCGCCGGCTTCCGGCACGTCGCGTGGGAACGACTCACCTTCGGCATTGCGGCGCTGCACGTCGCGACGGCCTGACCGCCGCACCACGCCTGCTCATGGCTCTCGATACCCTTTCCGACTTCATCACCGCCATCGACGGCATCGGCGAGCTGCACCGCATCACCGAACCGGTGTCGGTGCACCTCGAGCTCACCGAGATCGCCGATCGGGCGTCGAAGTTGCCCGGCGGCGGCCCGGCGCTGCTCTTCGAGCGTCCGCTCCTGCGCGATGGCACGCCGTCGTCGATGCCGGTGGCCATCAACCTGTTCGGTTCGCGCAAGCGCATGTCGCTCGCGCTCGGCGTCGATGATCTCGACAGCATCGGGGCGCGCATCACGCAACTGCTCGACCTCAAGGTGCCCGACGGCTTCATCGGCAAGCTGTCGTTGCTGCCGCGTCTGCTCGAGGTGTCGAAATTCCCGCCGCGCACTGCACGCAGCGGCAGTTGTCAGGAGGTCGTGTGGCGGGGCGACGAGATCGACCTCGACCGGATCCCGGTGCTGCACTGCTGGCCCGAGGACGGCGGCCCGTACGTGACCATGACGGCCGTGATCAGCAAGGATCCGGCGCGCGGCATCCGCAACGTGGGCATGTACCGCGTGCAGCAGCTCGGCAAGCGTCACGTGGCCATGCACTGGCAGCGTCACAAGTCGGGCGCCGAGCACTTCCGGCAGATGGCGGAGCGTGGCGAGACGATGCCGGTGTGCATCGTGGTGGGGGCCGACCCGGCCAGCATGTACTCGGCCAGTGCGCCGCTGCCGCCGAACATCGACGAGTTCCTGTTCGCCGGCTTCCTGCGACGCGATCCGGTGCGCCTGGTGAAGGCGGTGAGCAACGATCTCGAGGTGCCGGCCGATGCGGAGATCGTGATCGAGGGGTACATCGATCCGGCGGAGGCGCTGGTGGTCGAGGGCCCCTTCGGCGACCACACGGGCTACTACTCCGAGGCCGACCTGTACCCGCGCGTGCACGTGACCGCGGTGACGATGCGCCGGCAGGCCGTGTACGCCACCACCATCGTCGGGCGCCCGCCGATGGAGGATTTCTGGCTGGGGCACGCCACCGAGCGCATCTTCCTGCCGTTGCTCAAGCTCACGACGCCGGAGGTGGTGGACTACCACATGCCGGCCGAGGGGGGCTTTCACAACCTCGTGTTCGTGTCCATCGACAAGAAGTATCCCGGACACGCCGACAAGGTGATGCATGCGCTGTGGGGGCAGGGGCTCATGTCGCTGGCCAAGGTGCTTGTCGTGCTCGACAAGGATGTGAACGTGCAGAACCCCGTCGAGGCGTGGTGGGCGGCGCTCAACAACATCGACCCCGAGCGCGACGTGCGCTTCACCATGGGGCCGGTGGATGTACTCGACCATGCGAGCCGCGCGTTCACCTACGGTAGCAAGATGGGTATCGACGCGACGCGGAAGTGGCCCGAGGAGGGATTCACGCGGGCGTGGCCGCGCGTCATCACGATGGACGCGGCCACCCGCGCGGCGGTCGATGCGAAGTGGGCGCGTCTCGGGCTGCCACCGGTGCCGCATCGGTGAGCGCGACGCCGAGGGACCGCGGCGTGGTGGGCGTGGACGGGCAGCTCCTGCGCGGCGGCTCGCTGCCCGTGCGGCTCGCCAACTTCGTCAAGCTGCCGCATACGGTGTTCGCGCTGCCGTTCGCGCTGGTGGGCGTGCTGTTCGCCAGTGCGCGCGCCGATGTGACCGTCGCGCGCGTGGGGTGGATCCTGCTGGCGTTCACGAGCGCGCGCTTCGCCGCGATGGCGTTCAACCGACTCGTCGACCGTGATGTGGACGCGGCCAACCCGCGCACGGCGATGCGCGAGCTGCCGAGCGGTACGCTCACGGTGGCGCAGGCGCGGGCCAGCGTGATCGGAGCGTCCGTGCTCTTCGTGGTATCGACGGCGATGATCAACCGGCTCTGCCTGTGGCTGTCGCCGGTCGCGCTCGGGTGGGTCCTCGCATACAGCTACACCAAGCGGTTCACGCGCTGGTCTCACCTGTGGCTCGGGCTGGGGCTGTCGATTGCCCCGGTGGGCGGCTATCTCGCGGTGACGGGTGCGTGGAGCAGCCCATGGTGGCTGCTCTGCCTGCTGGCCACGGGGGTGCTCTGCTGGAGCGGCGGCTTCGACATGATTTACGCGCTGCAGGATGCCGACTTCGACCGTCGACATGGGTTGCACAGCGTACCGTCCACGCTGGGCGTGCGTGGCGCGATCGCGCTGGCGCGTGGGCTGCACGTGGTGGCGGTCGCCTGTTTCGCGGGGGTGGCGGCGGCCGGTCCGTTCGGCGTCGCGAGCGAGGCTGTGCAGACCGCCCTGTGGGTCGGTGTGGCGCTGGTCGCGCTGCTCCTGCTGTGGGAGCATCGGCTGGTGCGGGCGAGTGACCTGTCGCGCATCGATGCCGCGTTCTTCACCATGAACGGCATCATCTCGATGGGCTTCCTGGCCACGGTAGGCGTCGCGCGCTGGCTGCTGGAGCGTGGCGCATGAGTGCGCGCGCGCTGGATCGTGCGGGGCCGTTGCCGGTGGTGGTGGCCATCACGGGCGCGTCGGGCGCGCCCTATGCGGTGCGATTGCTCGACGCGCTGGTGGCGCTGCAGGTGCCGACGTGGCTCATCGTGTCGTCGCACGGGTGGCGCTTGCTGCAGACGGAGAGCGCGCTGCCCAACCTGGCGGCGCTTCGTACCCATGTGGGCGCCGACGCGTTCGACGCCTGCGTGACCGTGTTCGACGACAACGATCGCGGCGCCAAGCCGGCCAGCGGCTCGGTGCGCACGGCCGGCATGGTGGTCTGTCCCTGCTCGATGGGCACGGTGAGCGCGATCGCGCATGGCACGTCGCGCTCGCTCGTGGAGCGCGCGGCCGACGTGATGCTCAAGGAGCGGCGGCGGCTCATCCTGGTGCCGCGCGAGACGCCGCTGTCGCTCATCCACCTCGAGAACCTCACGCAGGTGACGCGCGCCGGCGCGACCGTGATTCCCGCGGCGCCCGGTTTCTACCACGCACCGACGACGATCGCCGAGCTGGTGGACTTCATGGTCGCGCGCATCCTCGATCACCTCGACATCGCGCACACGGTGGGACGCCGCTGGGGTGATGCGCCTGCGGAGCACGCATGAACCGCCCCTCGTCGCCGGAGCTCATCACGATTGGCCTCATCTCCGATACGCACGGTCTCGTGCGCCCGGAGGTGTTCGAGGCGCTGGCCGGCGTCTCGCAGATCCTGCATGCGGGTGACGTGGGTCCGGCCGACGTGCTGGTGGAGCTGTCTGCCATCGCGCCGGTACGGGCCGTCTGGGGGAACACGGACGCGCCGGGACGCCCCGATCTCGTCGAGCGCATCGAGGACACGATCGGCGGGGTGCGCATCGTCGTGACGCACGGCCACGAGGTGGGAAGCCCCACGACGCCCCCCAAGCTGGTGGGGGCCTATCCCAACGCCGACGTGATCGTATACGGCCATACCCACCAGCAACTGGTCACGAAGGCCGCGCGGCGGGTGGTGGTGAATCCGGGCGCGGCGGGCCCGCAGCGGTTCAAGCTCCAGCCGTGTGTGGCCAAGCTGTACATCTTCAAGGGGCAGGCGGACGTCGAGCTCATTCCGTTGGTGGTCCCCGGCGGCGCCCCCGCAGCCCCCTCGGGGTCAGAACATTTGTTCTGACCCCAACACCGCCCGACGCCACTAGTCGCCAGGCAGGACTCCGATCCACCGCGTGGCGCGCAACGCCTCCAGCGCCGCCACCACGCTCTCGGCGCGCACCGCCTCGCCGTCCCGCGCGCGGAACCACTGTTCGAGCATGAGCAGCTCGTCGAGCTGATCGACCATCGCGCCACTCGGTGCCTGCACGCCCCGATGCTCGAGCGCCTGCAGCGCATTCACCGACTCGGGCTCGCGGCAGCGCGCTTCGGCCACCACGCGGCCGTGCCGCACGAGGTACAGCCGATCGTCACCGTCGCGCCCGGGCACGGCGTACACGAAGCTGGGCCGGGCCAACGCCTCGCGCACGCGGGCGAGTTGCGCGTCGAGCTCCTGCAGCGCCGTGAGCCGGTCACGCAACCACCCCGCGCGCTCATAGGACAGGGCGGCGCTGGCCGCGGCCATGTCCCGCACGAGCTGCTGCTGTGGCGTGTCGTCCCGCCCCTCGAGCACGGCGCGTGCGCGGGTCAGTTGCACGCGGTACTCGTGCTCGCTGGCCGCGCCGACGCAGGGGCCCAGGCAGCGCCGCGTCTCGTATCGGTGACACCCCGGCGTGCGCCGAAGCGCGGGCTCGAGCGCGTCGAACAACTCGGCCTCGTCGCTCACGTGCATCGGCACATGATCGGCGCAGTCGCGCAGGCCCAGTGCGTCGTTGAGCACACGCACCGCATCCACCAGCGGGCGACGCGACGCGAACGGCCCAATGACCTGCGCCACGTCGCGCGCGCGGGAGGCCGCGCTCGCGCGCTGGATGCGCAGCCGCGGCGCCGGGCCGCGCGCGATGGTGATGACCCACCACCGGTCGAGCGGGCGCGCCGAGCGCACGTTGTAGCGCGGCAGGTGCGCGCGAATGAGTCGCACTTCGCGCAGCAGTGCCGCGAACTCGCTGGGGAGAGGCTCCCACTCGATGCGCGCGGTTTCGCGCAGCAGCCGCGCATGGCGATGCTCGGGCCAGGGGAGCCGGAAGTACGAGAGCAACCGTGTGCGCACCTGCGTGCTCTTGCCCACATACAGGACGTCGCCATGCGCGCCGCGCATGAGGTACACCCCGGGCTCGTTGCGCACCTGCGCGCGGACCTGCTCGCGCAGGCGACCGACGTCGGCCTCGGCGGTGCCGACGGCGAGGTCGAGCTGGGTGGCCGGCACGCGCGTCGCGCGAGCGCCGCGGCGGGGTCGCGCTGTGCGGCTGTCGGTCGCGTGCTGCGGAGGGACGGCGCCGCGCGGGGCGGCGCTGCCGAGCGCTACACCGCTGCGAGGGGCATCAGCGTTGGCAGTGCGCGCAGAAGACGGTGCTGCGTCCGTCGATGGCGTGCGTGCCCACGAGACGACGCCCGCACCGGGTGCAGGCGAGGCCGGCCCGCCCGTAGGCGGCCAACTGCTCGACGAAGGCGCCACGCTCACCCCGGGCATCACGATAGTCGCGAAAGCTGGTGCCGCGCGCGGCGATGCTGGCCGTCAGCACCCTGCGCAGCGCCTGCAGCACGGCGGCGTACTCGCGCTCCGTGAGAGCACTCGCTTCCCGCGACGGGTCGATGCCTGCGTGCCACAGCGCCTCGTTTGCGTAGATGTTGCCCACCCCGGCCAACCGCTTCTGGTCCATCAGCGCGGCCTTGATGGGCACACGCGACGACCGAATATAGGCCGAAAATGCGTCCGTCGTGAGGGCCGGGTCAAGGGGGTCGGGGCCAAGGGCCGCGGTGTAGGCCGCGAATCGTGCCTCGCCCATGAGCGCCACCGTGCCGAGGCGCCGCACGTCGCGGTAGTGCACGAGACGCCCGTCGGCCAGCGCAAGCGAGACGCACACGTACTCGCGCTCGACGGCGTCGAGGGTGCCGTCGTCGACCACGACGCCGCCGGTGAAACGCGGCTGCACGACGACGCGCCAGGCGGGTGCCGGGGCCGCCTCCGCGGACTCGCCCACATCGAGCACGATGAGCTTCGCGCGACGCCACACCCGCCGGACGGTGCCCTGCGCGAGCGCGGCCGCGAAGCCTGCAGCATCGGCCTCGCGCAGCACGTCGGGGCGGCGCACGGCGACGCCCGTGATCCGTGCGCCGGCGATCATCGCGTCGAGGTCGCGCGCGATGGTCTCGGTTTCGGGGAGCTCAGGCATGCGTCCGGTGCGCGGCCGCGCGCGTGGCGGGCCGTCGACGCGCGATCAGCCGAGTCGCGCGGCTTCGCGCCATCCGATGTCGCGCCGATAGAGCGCACCGTCGAAGCCGATGGACGCGGCGGCCTCGCGCGAGGCGCGCTGCGCGGCCGCAAAGCTGTCGGCAAGGGCGGTCACGGCGAACACGCGGCCGCCGCTCGTCTGCAACTGGCCCCCCGGCGCGCGCGACGTGCCGGCATGGTACACCCGCACCGCATCACTGAACGACGGCAACTCGATGGGGCGTCCGGTGAGCGGCTTGTCGGGATATCCGGGCGACGCGACGACCGTGGTGACCGAGGCGCCCGCGCGCCACGTGAAACCCGGCATGCTGCCGATGCGCGCCCCCCGCGCCACCGCAAGCATGGGGTCGAGCAGGCTGCTCGTGAGCATCGGCAGGATGGCCTGCGTCTCGGGGTCGCCGAAGCGGCAGTTGAACTCCACCACCTTCGGCCCCTCTGGCGTCAACATGAGCCCCGCATACAGCAGCCCTGTGAACGGCGTGCCGCGCTTGCGCAGCGCGTGCAGCGTGGGGAGCAGGATGCGCTCGGTCACGTCGTCCACCAGCGCCGGCGTGGAGAGCGACACCGGCGTGTACGCCCCCATGCCGCCCGTGTTCGGTCCGTCGTCACCGTCGAGCAACCGCTTGTGGTCCTGCGCGGCAATCATCGGGAGCACGTCGGTGCCATCGGTGACCGCGAACAACGACAGCTCCTCGCCGGTCATGAACTGCTCGACGAGGCACTCGGCGCCCGCCTCACCGAAGATGCGCGCGTCGAGAATGCGGTCGATGGCGTCGTAGGCCTCGTCGAGGGTGTGGCAGACGATGACGCCCTTGCCCGCGGCAAGCCCACTGGCCTTGATGACCACCGGCGCGCCGAAGCGGATGCGCACCGCCTCCTTCGCCTCGCTCGCGCGGCGGTGCGTCTCCGCATGCGCCGTGGGAATGCCGGCGGCGAGCATCAGCGCCTTGGTGCCGGCCTTGGACGTCTCCACTTCGGCAGCGCCGGCGGTGGGGCCAAACGCGGGGATGCGCCGATCGCGCAGCGCATCCACGACGCCCGCCGCCAGGGGCGCCTCGGGTCCAACGACCACCAGGTCGACCGCCTCCTGCTGCGCCAGCGCGCACACCGCGCGCGGGTCGTTCGCGTCGAGCGCCACGGTGCGTGCGATCTCCGCGATGCCGGGATTCCCCGGGGCGGCGAGCAGGTCGACCGCAGTGTTTTCGCGCAGCAGCGCGTCGGCAAGGGCGTGTTCGCGCCCGCCCGAGCCCAGCAGGAGGATCTTCATAGTGACCGCCAATCTAGCGACAAACGGGAGGGGCCCGTGTGACCGGGCGCCCTCCCGTCCGTGCAGTTGACCCACAACCCACAACTACGCAGCCGGTGGCGGCTCCTCGGGAGTCGGCGGTGCGGGCGGTGCTGGCTGCGGCGGTGGTGGCGGCGGCGCGTCGCTGGTCATCGATGACGCCGCGCGGAACGCATCGCGGAACGCATCGGCGGCGCGGTTGATGACGTCACCCACGGTGTCGGCGGCGGCGCGGGCCTTCTCGGCGTAGAAGTCACGCGCGTCGCGCAGGTCGTCACGGTACGGGCGTTCGGCCTCACTGCCACGGCGAATGTACGTGCCGCCGACGATCGCGTCGTACGCGCCCGACTGCTGCCAGCGCTGGAGCTCGCCGGCGCGCACCGTGTGAAACGGATGCTCGCGCAGCGCGGTGTTGAGCGCACGAAGCACGCTGTCCCACGCCGTCCCGCCGAGTTCATAGTCGGCAGCCTGCGCGAGATACGCGTCGAGGTCGATGCTGTCGCCGTCTGCGCGCCCGCCGGCGAGCTTGAGGAACGTCATGAGGCTGCCGCGCGGGTCCTGCGTGCCGAGCATGCCGGCGCGATCGGCGGAGAGCTCACTCTTGCGGAACCACTCGAGCAGGGCGAGCTGGAAGGGCAGCAGCGCGATGCTGGCGAGCAGCGGCAGCGCGCTCATGCCGAAGAAGAGCACGATGAGCGCGATGGTCCGGTACGTCGTGCGTCCGGTCATGATGTGCCCGAGCTGCTGCGCCAGGATGAAGCGCTGCTCGTCGGGGCCAAGCAGCTCGAGCGTGCCCGAGCTGATGACAATGAACGGCTGGTCGAAGCCCACGGCGCCGGCGTTGGCGATGGGCGTCTGCGTGACGTAGAGCTGCGGGGGCGCGTGGCCGGCCTCGGGCCAGTCGAGCGCCTGCAGGACTTCCTGGTAGAGTGCGAAGAGGCGCGGGCGCTGGGTGGGCCCCACCAGCACGGCGTCACCGAGGAACAGGTTGCGGACGCCGCGCTCGCCGAAGACGCTGGCGATCTTGCGGATGACCTCGTCGAAGCCCGGGAGTGCCCGCAGCGTCCGCAGGGCGGCGCGATCGGCGGGGTGCTCCCAGGAGACGGACGAGATCTGGGTGAGTTGCGAGGCGGGCATGGCGCGGGGGCTGAGGGAGGGCGCGGATACCCGGGACTACGGCGGTGCTGCAGCCGGAGTTCCACGCCCTGCCACCTGATCGAGCCGCCGCCGGTGGGACCACCGGCGGCCCCGCCGTCAGATGCCCACGAGGGCGCGCTCGAGGTCCTCAATGAGGTCCTCGACATCCTCGATGCCGCACGACAGGCGCACCATGCCGTCGGTCAGCCCCATCGCCTGCTTCACCTCGGCCGGGACCGAGCCGTGGGTCATGGTGAAGGGGTGATTCGTCAGGCTCTCCACGCCCCCGAGCGATTCGGCGAGTGAAAAGACCTGCACACGCTCGAGGAAGCGGCGGGCGTTGTCCTGCGTCCCCAGGTCGAGGGTCATCATGCCCCCCATCCCCGACATCTGCCGCTTGGCCAGCTCATGATGCGGATGGCTGGGGAGGCCAGGATAGATGACCCGCTCGGCGCCGAGGCGCTGGACCAGGTAGTCGGCGATGGCGCGACCGTTGGCGTCGTGCTGCCGCATGCGGAGGGGCAGGGTCTTCGTCCCACGGAGGGCGAGCCAGGCATCGAAGGGCCCCGGGACGGCCCCGGCGGCGTTCAGGATGAACTGGAGACGGTCGGCGAGGTCGTCCTCAAGAACGACCGCGAGCCCGCCGATCATATCAGAGTGGCCATTGATGTACTTCGTGGTCGAGTGCCACACGATGTCGGCCCCCAGCTCCAGCGGTCGCTGGAAGACGGGGGTGGCGAAGGTGTTGTCCACGACCAGCAGGGCCCCGTGCCGTTTGGCGATGTCGCCCATGGCCCGGAGATCGGTGAGTCGCATGAGCGGGTTGGTGGGTGTCTCCACGAGGAGACCCCGCGTGGCGGGCGTCATGGCCGCCTCGACCCGTTCGGGCTCAGTCGAATCCACGTATGTGAAGGACAGGCCGAGATGCCGCAGAATCCGATCGAACAGCCGGAATGTGCCGCCGTAGACGTTCTCACCACACACGATGTGGTCGCCGGCGCGGAACAGCTTCATGATCGAATCGAGGCAACCCATGCCGCTGCCGAAGGCGAAGCCATGCGTGCCGCCTTCGAGGGTGGCGACATTGCGCTCGAGGGCCTGTCGCGTGGGATTCTTGCCGCGAGCGTACTCGTACCCTTTGTTGACGCCGATGCTTTCCTGCACGTAGGTGGACGTGAGGTAGAGCGGCGTCATGATCGCGCCCGACACGGGGTCGGGGCGCTGGCCGGCGTGAATGGCGCGGGTGGCGAGGCCACCGGCAAGGTCTTCGTCGAAGATGCGCGTCATGGGCTTCGTGTGATTCGGGGAGCGGTGGAGCGGGAAGCTACTCGCCGGCCCCTGTATGGGCGAGCGATGGCGCGACCGTCGATCCCCCGCGCGAGCTGGCCGACCTTTCCGCACGATCCGACCCCGGCGGCGTAGTGCGTGTGAGCCAGGCGCTGGCCGATGAGGCGCGCCGCTGCCTGATCGTCGACGACGAGCCCGGCATGCGGGCGGTTCTGCGGCGACTGATGACGGCCGACGGGTTCGAGTGCATCGAGGCAGCCTCGGGGGCCGAGGCGCTCGCGGTGCTGGAGACGACGCCGGTGCCGATCGTGCTGTCGGACTTCCACATGCCGGGCATGGACGGCGGGGAGCTGATGCGCGCCATCCACGCGCGGTGGCCGCTCGTGGCGGTGGTCATCATCACGGCCGTCGCCGACGTCACGATTGCGGTGCGCTGCCTCGAGGCCGGCGCCCTCGATTACCTCACCAAGCCGTTCGGCAGCGACGAGGTGCGGGCGCGCGTCCTCCAGGCGCTCGAGAAGCGGCGACTGCTGTGTGAGAACCAGGCGTATCGCGACCGCCTCGAGGAGCGCGTGGCGTTGCAGGCGCGCAAGTACGAGCAGCTCTTCCTCGCCTCGTTGCAGTCGCTGGCCGACGCGCTCGAAGTGAAGGATGCGTACACGTGGGGGCACTCCACGCGCGTCTGCCTGTACGCCATGGCGATCGCGCGCGAACTGGGGCTCACGCAACCGCTGCTGGAACAGCTCGAGCTCGGCAGTCGCCTGCACGACATCGGCAAGATCGGCGTGCGCGAGGCGGTGCTGAACAAGGCGGGTCCGCTCACCGATGCGGAGTACGCCCACATCATGGAGCACCCGGTGATCGGGTGGAAGCTGCTCGCGCCGCTCCTGGGCGAGATGCCACATGCCCTGGCGGTGGTGCGCTCGCATCATGAGCGGTGGGATGGGCAGGGGATGCCAGACCGCCTGCGCGGCCAGGAGATCCCGCTCGAAGCGCGCATCACTGCCGTCGCGGATTCGTTCGACGCGATGACGAGCGGGCGACCCTATCGGGATGGGATGTCGGTCGAAGATGCGGTGGCCGAGTTGCGTCGCTGTGCCGGCACGCAGTTCGACCCGCAGTGCGTGGCCGGCTTCGAGCGCGCGCTCGAGCGACGCAGCTTTCCGTGGCCCGACTGGAGTGTGCGCCGCCACACGCGCCTGCAGGTGGCCTAGGCGCCGCGCGTCAGGCCGCCGGCATCAGCGTCGCGAGCCACCCGACGAGTGTGTCAATCGGGGGCGCCTCGGGCAGCGGCGCACCGCGCACCGCACCCCGTACGGCACGCAACAGCTCGCGATGGGAGTACCAGCGCCCCTCCACCGACAGGCAACGCTCCTCGCGTCCCTCCGCGGCCGGGTCGCCGGTGAGGTCGATGCCGACGTGCGAGCCCAGATCGATACGGTGCTCGTGTGTGCCATCGCGAATCGTTGCCGAGCGTGGCGCATCGTCGAGCAGCACGATGAGCGCGTCGGCGGGCGCCATGGCTCCGCCCGCCGCGTCGGTGAAGAGCACCGGCCGCGCCCCGGCCGACGCACGGAGCGTCGAGGGGTCGAGCACGGACGGCACCCACGCGAGTCCGCGTCCGTCACTGATCGCCAATGCCGTGATCCACGGCACACCCAAAGGGAGGCAGGCGGTGACAGGTTGCACGCCCAGTGTGCGCACGAGCACCGGCGCCCGCTGGAGCAGGGTGAAGCCGGCCGCCACGGCGGCCCGCACCGCCACCGCACGCGTACCGTGCATGACGACGGCATCAGCGGCGGCGAGGGCGTACGGGAGCAGGGCGAGGGGATCCGACATGCAGGCAGGTTAGGCGATCGCCCTCCAGGCGGCCACGGGTGGCGGCCGCCGGTGGCGGGGGCGGTCGGCGGCACGGGACCGGCCCCCGGCGTAACGATCCTGACGCCGCTTCGTCCTTTCACAGAGTGGATACGGACGGGTTCGCTGCGCGCGTGTGTGGTTGCGCGGGGCGGCCTCGTCTAGCTTTCCCGTTTTCATGGATGAACCAGCTGGTTGCACCAGCCACGCGAGGAAGCGGATGGCGTTCGATGGGCTGATGGTGAGTGTCTCCGGGGTCCGGGGACGCGTGGGGGAAGCGCTCACACCCGAGGTCGTGGCGACCTTCGCGGCAGCGTTTGGCGCATGGGCGTCGCGCGGCGGAAACCGACGCGTCGTGGTCGGTCGCGACAGTCGCGTCTCGGGTCCGATGTTCACGCGCATCGTCCATGGCGCGCTCGAGTCGGTGGGGTGCACCGTCATCGACATCGGCATGGCGCCGACGCCGACGATCCAGCTTGCTGTCGAGCATCATCACGCGGCCGGCGGACTTGGCATCACGGCGAGCCACAACCCGATCGAGTGGAACGCGCTCAAGTTCATCGGCCCGTCGGGGCTGTTCCTTTCGGCGGCCGAAGGGGCCGAGATGCGCGCACTGCTCGACACGGGCATCCCGCGCGCGACATGGGATATGCTCGGCCACATCGAGCGCGACGACGAGGCCGTGGCCCGGCACATGGCGCAGGTGCTGGCGCTGCCGTGGCTCGACGTCGCAGGCATCCGCAGCCGCGGCTTCAAGGTCGCGCTCGACTGCTGCCATGGCGCAGGGAGTGTCGTGATGCCGCAGTTGCTGACCGAATTGGGATGCGAGGTGTACGCGATCAACATGGAAGCGGATGGTCGCTTCCATCGTCCACCGGAGCCAGTGGCCGAGAACCTCGGCGAGCTCGAGACGCTGGTGCGCGCCACCGGCGCTGACGTCGGGTTCGCCACCGATCCCGATGTCGACCGTCTCGCGCTCGTGCTCGACGACGGTCGTGCACCAGGCGAGGACTACACGCTGGCGTTCGCCGTGCGCGCGGTGCTGCGGCATCGCCCGGGGCCGGTGGTCACGAACCTCTCCACCAGCAAGGTGGTGTCCGACGTGGCCGACGAGATGGGCGTGCCCTTCCACTTCGCCAAGGTGGGCGAGGTGAACGTGGCGCTCGCCATGCGGGACGCGGGTGCGACCATCGGTGGCGAAGGCAACGGTGGCGTGATCCTGCCGGAACTGCACCTCGGGCGCGACGCGCCGTTGGGCGCGGCGTTGATGCTGCAGCTCATGCATGAGGAAGGGCGTCCGCTGTCGGCGCTCGTTGCCTCGCGCCCGCGCTACGTGATCGTGAAGGACAAGCTCGACCGCCCCGATGCGCCGCTCGACGCGGTGTACGAGGCGCTGCGCGCGGCATTCCCCGATGCGCGCGCAGATGACCAGGATGGCCTGCGACTGGACTGGCCGGACCGCTGGGTGCACCTGCGCCCGAGCGGCACCGAGCCGATCGTCCGAGTCATTGCCGAGGCGCCGACGGCGTCCGAGGCCCAGGCGCTCATCGCCGAGGCGCGGTCGCCGTTGTCCGCGCTGGTTTCCCCCTGACCTGAATCGCCATGTGCGGAATCGTCGGATACGTCGGTGACAAGATCGCCACCCCGATGCTCATCGAGGGGCTCAAGCGCCTCGAGTATCGTGGGTACGACTCGGCCGGCATCGCCATCATGAACGGCAAGGGTGTCGAGACGCGTCGCGCGGCCGGGAAGATCTCCCGCCTCGAGAGCGCGATCGCGAGCGACCCGCCGCACGGGACGCTCGGCATCGCGCACACGCGCTGGGCCACGCACGGCCCGCCGAACGAGGTCAATGCGCACCCGCACGTGAGCCAGAACGGCAAGATCGCCGTGGTGCACAACGGCATCATCGAGAACGCCACGGCGCTCAAGGCCGGGCTCGAGCTGCGCGGCTACGTCTTCAAGAGCGACACCGACACCGAGGTGCTCGCGCACCTCATCGAGGTGGCCTACGCCGGCAACCTCGAGGCGGCCGTCATCGAGGCGCTGCGCCAGGTCGACGGCACGTATGGCATCGCCGTCATCTCGAGTGACGAGCGCGACAAGATCGTCGCGGCGCGCAAGGGCAGTCCGCTGCTCGTCGGCATCGGCGAGGGGGAGTTCTACATCGCGTCCGACGCGAGCGCGATCCTCGCGCACACGCGCCAGGTCGTCTACCTCGATGACGGCGATATCGCGGTCGTGACGCGCGATGGCTGGCGCGTGCTCGACCTCGACGCCACGGCGCGCGAGAAGCCCGTGACGCGCATCGAGTGGGACCTCGCGCAGATCGAGCGCGGTGGCTACCCGCACTTCATGCTCAAGGAGATCTTCGAGCAGCCCACGACGGTGGAGAACACCATGCGCGGGCGCCTCATCCTCGAGGAGGGCTTCTCCAAGCTGGGCGGCCTCAACATCTCGAAGGACGACCTGCTCGCGGTCGACAACATCATCATCACGGCCTGCGGCACGAGCTGGCACTCGGCGCTCATCGGCGAGATGATGATCGAGGAGCTGTGCCGCATCCCGGTGGAGGTGGAGTACGCGTCGGAGTTCCGCTACCGCAACCCGATCGTCACGCCCCGCACGCTGTGCATTGTCATCTCGCAGTCCGGGGAGACGGCCGACACGCTCGCGGCCATGCGTGAGGCGAAGCGGCGCGGCGCCCGCACACTCGGGCTCGTGAACGTGGTGGGGTCGACCATCGCACGTGAGGACGACGGCGGCATCTACCTGCACGCCGGTCCGGAGATCGGCGTGGCCAGCACGAAGGCGTTCACCAGCCAGGTCGTGGCGCTGGCGCTCTTCACGCTCAAGCTCGCGCGCCTGCGCAACATGAGCGTGCAGCGTGGTCGCGAGATCGCGCAGGCGCTCGCGAAGCTGCCCGAGCAGATCCAGTCGATTCTCGACCGAGCCGAGGAGATCGAGGCGCTGGCCGAGGAGTTCAAGCGCGCGTCGAATTTCCTGTACCTGGGCCGCGGCTACAACTTCCCCGCCGCCCTCGAGGGCGCGCTCAAGCTCAAGGAAATCTCGTACATCCACGCCGAGGGGTACCCCGCGGCCGAGATGAAGCACGGCCCCATCGCCCTCATCGACGAGATGATGCCGGTGGTGTGCATCGCGCCGCACGACTCGGTGTTCGACAAGATCACGTCGAACATCCAGGAGGTGAAGGCGCGCAAGGGCAAGGTCATCGCGATCACCACGCGCGAGGAGCCCAGCCTGGCCGGCAAGATCGACTACGAGTTCCGCATCCCGGAGACGGTCGACCTGCTCACGCCCATCCTGGCCAGCGTGCCACTCCAGCTGCTCGCCTACTACATCGCCGTCAAGCGCGCCTGCAATGTCGACCAGCCGCGCAACCTCGCGAAGAGCGTGACGGTGGAGTAGATCCTCCGGCATGCCGGAGCTCCCCGACGTCACCGTCTACGTCGAGCACCTCACACGCACCGTCGTCGGGCACGCCCCGGAGGCGGTGCGTGTGCACAATGTGTTCGTGTTGCGCTCGGTCGACCCGCCACTCGAGGCGTTCGCGGGCCGCACCATCACCGGCGTCGAGCGACTGGGGAAGCGGCTCCTGTTCGCCTTCGAGGGCGACCTGTGGCTGGTCGTGCACCTCATGATCGCCGGGCGGCTGCGATGGCGCCCGCCGGGCAGGGCCATCGGCGGAAAGTTGGCGATGGCGTCGTTCACCTTCGCGCATGGCACCCTCACGCTCACGGAGGCCGGGTCCAAGCGGCGCGCCTCGCTGCACGCGGTGCGCGGGCGCGAGGCGCTGGCGGCGTTCGACCGTGGCGGCGTGGAACCGCTCGCGTGCAGCGTGAGCGCGTTCGCGGAGGTGCTGCGCCGCGAGAACCACACCGTGAAGCGGTCACTGACCGACCCGCGCCTCATCAGCGGCATCGGCAACGCGTACTCCGACGAGATCCTGCACGCGGCGCGGCTGTCGCCCATGACCCTCACGTCGCGGCTGAGCGACGCCGACATCGAACGGCTGCACGCCGCCATGCAGGCCACGCTCCTTGCCTGGACCGACCGTCTGCGCGCGGTCCATGGCCCGGCGTTCCCCGAGACGGTGACCGCCTTTCCCGAGGGGATGGCCGTGCACGGCCGCTTCGGCCAGCCGTGCCCCGCGTGCGGCGCGCCGGTGCAGCGCATCCGCTACGCCGACAATGAGACCAACTATTGTGCCCGCTGCCAGACGGGCGGGCGCATCCTGGCCGATCGGGCGCTCTCCCGGCTGCTCACGGACGACTTTCCGCGCACGCTCGAGGCGCTCGCGGACTAGGGATCGGCTATCTTGCAGGGCCATGACCGACCCCGTGCTTTCCGATTCGCTCGCGCCGCTCGCGGAGACCCCTGCCGACGCCCCCACCCCGTCGCGGGAACGCCTCACGCAGGAGATCGCGCGACGCCGCACCTTTGCGATCATCTCGCACCCTGACGCCGGCAAGACGACGCTCACCGAGAAGCTGCTGCTGTACGGTGGCGCCATCCACCTGGCCGGCTCGGTCAAGGCGCGTCGTGCGACGCGGCATGCGACCTCCGACTGGATGAAGCTCGAGCAGGAGCGCGGCATCTCGGTCACCAGCTCGGTGCTGCAGTTCGAGTTCCTCGGCTACCAGCTCAACCTGCTCGACACGCCGGGGCACGAAGACTTCTCCGAGGACACGTATCGGACGCTGGTGGCGGCCGACAGCGCCATCATGCTGCTCGACAACCGGCGCGGCGTGGAAGAGCGCACCCGGCAACTGTTCGACGTGTGCAAGATGCGGCGCACACCGATCTTCACGCTGGTCAACAAGTGCGACCGGCACGGTGAGGATCCGCTCAAGCTCATCCAGGATGTCGAGGCCGATCTCGGCATCGACTGCTACGCGGCCACGTGGCCGGTCTTCGAGAACGACGTGTTCGTCGGGGTCTACGACCGCCTCAAGCGAGAGGTGCACCTCTTCGAGCGGAGCGGCGATCGCGGTGCCACGCGCGCGGACGATACCATCGTGTCGATCGACGACCCGCAGCTCATCGAGGCCATGGGCGAGAGTGCCTTCGATCGCCTCATGACCGACATCGAGCTCCTCGACGCCGCCGGGCACGAGTACGACCACCAGCGCGTCATTGACGGGGCGCTCACGCCGGTGTTCTTCGGCTCGGCGCTCACCAACTTCGGCATCGAGCCGTTCCTGCGGGAGTTCCTCGAGTTGGCGCCCCCGCCGGGGCCGCGCGAGTCCACGACAGGACCGGTCGCTCCCGATCGCGACGACTTCACCGGCTTCGTCTTCAAGATCCAGGCGAACATGGATCCCAAGCACCGCGACCGCGTGGCGTTCCTGCGCGTGGTCTCCGGCCGCTTCGAGGCCAACATGCAGGTGCTGCACCAGCGCAGCGGCAAGCCCATTCGCCTGGCGGCGCCGCAGCAGTTCATGGCGCGCGATCGCATCGCCATCGAGGAGGCGTGGCCGGGCGACGTGATCGGCGTGATGGATCGCGGCAACCTGCGCATCGGCGACACGGTCGGCGGTGACGGCAAGCTCGAGTTTCAGGGTATTCCGCGCTTCGCCCCGGAGCACTTCGCGCGGGCGATGCCGGCCGACCCGATGAAGCGCAAGCAGTTCGATCAGGGGCTGCGGCAGCTCACCGAGGAGGGCGCGGCGCAGGTGTTCTACGCCGAGACCAGCGCGGGGGCACAGCCCATCGTGGGCGCCGTCGGCCAACTGCAGTTCGACGTCATGGCCTTCCGCCTCGAGTACGAGTACAGCGCGCCCTGCAAGTTCGAGAAGATGAACTACCGCTGGCCGCGCTGGCTGACCGGCCCCAAGGCCGATGTCGAGCGCGTGGCGACCGGCCTCGGGCGCATGAAGGTGTACGACCACAAGGGACACATCGTCGTGCTGTTTCAGGATCAGTGGGCGCTGCGGCGCGCCCTGCAGCACGAGACGGCGGTCCAGTTCCACGAGACCGCGCCGTAGGGGACTTGCGGCACCCAAAACGCGAACCCATCACCGGGAACCGATCGGTTCCGAGTGATGGGTTGGGGTGACGCGTTGCGGGCGTGGATTACTCCTCGCCGTCGTCCTCGCTCTCTTCGGCCTTGGGTTCGGGCTTCGGGATCGTGTCGATCTGCTTGCCAACGTGGCCGATGACGAACCCGCCGTCTTCGGTGCTGGCGAAGTAGATGCGGAGGCAGGTCTGCGGGTTTGCACCCTTGCGCAGCTGGTCGGCGGCCTCGACCTCGCGATCGCCGTCGCGGAACACATACGGCGTCTTGCGCGTGGGATCTGAGGGGCCGGGGGAGAAGTCGACACCGAGGTCCGCGAAGACCTCGCCGAGCGGACGGCTCAGCGCGCGGTCCTGACGGCGACGACCGACTTCGCCGAGCGCCTTGAGGTACGACCAGGTGGTGTCGGGGTCGGGGAACTCCGACTCGCGGGCAGCGACGAACGCGGTGGGCAGGATACGCAGCGCATCGGAGTAGATGGCCTGCGCGCGCTCGACCGCTTCCAGGACCGACTGCGGCGCGTCACTGGCCGGCTTGCTGATGGGCTGGCGCTCCTTGTTGGCGGCGAGCGTCGTGCGCAGCGCCCGTGCCGTGGCGCGCTCCGTCTCGAGCTGCTGACGCATCTCGTTGATGCGCTCGCGCGAGCGGGCGAGTTCTCCCTCGGCGGCGCGCAGCGCCTCCTCGAGCTGACGCACGAGGTTGACGAGCTGCGACTTGTCCATCTCGACACCGGACGCCGCGGCCGCGAGCGCCTCGGTGGAGTCGGCGCGCTTGCTGTACGCCTCGGCACGCTGGTCGCGCAGGGCATCGGCGACGGCCGGGTCGGCGAACGGGCGCTGCACCGACACCTCTGCCAAGCGCTGCACGAGGCGGCGACGCTCACCCGGCAGGGCGAGGGCGCGCGCGAGGACGAGCGGATGCTGGAAGGGATCGGACTCGAGGCTGAAGCCCGGCAGATAGGCGCGGGCGGAGCCGAGGAAGACGCTGCGGGCGTGGCCACCGACCGCGTCGGAGAGCGCGAAGGTGTCGGAGTGACGGAGCTGGAAGCAGAGCCCCAGTCCGAACAGCTCCGCGGCAAACTGCTCGGCCGGAATCACGAAGCCGCCTTCGGGCAGCTCGGTGAGCAGGAGGACCGGCATGGTGCGCGCCGGATCGCAGAGCACGAAACGGACGAAGGCGTCGATCGTGCCGGCTTCGAGCTGCGTCGGGACGCGCTGCAGCGGTCCGTCGTTCGAGACGAGCGTGAAGGAGGCGTCGAGTTCGGTGAGCAGTCGCGGCGGCCGGACCGGCGGCGGCGCGCCGTTGCTGGTGCCACCCTCAGTCCCGACGCGGATGTTCACCTGGCGATGGACCTGGCCGTTGACCGTGTGCGCGACGTAGGTGGCCTGCGTGTACCACTGCAACGACCGGTCGAGCGGATCCGGCGCGTGTACAACCACGTCCGCCAGCGACGCGCCGCCGGCCCGATACGGGGCCCAGCGAAGAATGCGCCCACCGTCCAGGGTGTGGTTGGACGGCGTGTCCCAATTCAGGGGCTGTCCGTGGTCGAGTCCCAGCCAGGCCACGCAGGCGGTAAGGAATGCGGCATCCGCATCAGTCGAAGACGTCCGCGGCGACAGATCGAAGTGGAGGGCAAGTCTTGGTAGCACGGTCGTGATTGCTCACTATTTCCACCGCTTACGGTTTGTGCCGTGCAAGTGGAACTTGAAGGGATGCGTATCTTGCTGCAGCGAGTGAAACGAGCGGAGGTCCGCGTCGTTTCCGAAAACGATCAGTCAGCGCGAATCACCGGTCGAATCGACACCGGCTTCCTGCTCCTTGTGGGGTTCACTCACGGCGACTCCAAAGCGGAGATCGACTGGATGGCGGAAAAGGTGCTGGGACTGAGGTTGTTCCCTGATGCTGATGGGAAACTTAACCGCGACATCGGAGAGGCGAACGGCGCCCTGCTCGTGGTGTCCCAGTTCACCCTCTACGCCGACGCCCGGAAAGGGCGTCGCCCCAGCTTCGTCGACGCGGCCCGGCCGGACTCGGCCGTACCGCTATATAACGATTTCGTCGAGGCATTGCGAGCACGGAACGTGAGCGTAGCCACAGGCGAATTCGGTGCGACGATGGAGGTCGATCTCGTAAATGATGGCCCCGTCACGATCTGGCTCGAGCGCGAACCGGCGCAGGGGACGACGTCGACAGCGTGATCGTGGGAACGTCATCGGTGCATCGTGCTGTGGCTGACCCGCGACGCGGCGTGTCCCCCATGTCGTTCAGTCGGCGAGCGCCTGCTCCAGGTCGGCCACGATGTCGCCGAGTGATTCCAGCCCTGCGCTGACACGGATCAGCCCATCGGTGATACCGACGGCGCCGCGCTCAGCGGCAGTGAGCTTGCTGTGCGTGGTCGATGCCGGGTGTGTGACGATGGTGCGGGTGTCGCCGAGGTTGGCTGAGTGGGAGACGAGGCGCACGCGATCGAGGAAGCGCCGGCCAGCCGCGAGTCCGCCGTGCACCTCGAGCGCCACGATGCCGCCCCCCTGACGCATCTGGCGACGCGCCAGTTCGTACTGCGGATGGCTGGGGAGGAATGGATAGCGCACCGCCGACACCGCGGGGTGCCGTTCGAAATGCTGAGCAATGGAAAGCGCGTTCGCGCAGTGGCGATCCATGCGCACCGCGAGCGTTTCCAACGATTTGGAAAGCAGCCACGCATTGAACGCGCTCATGGCCGGACCGGTGTGCCGCGCGAAGAAGCGGCAGTCGGCCAGCACGTCGCGATCACCCACGATGGCGCCGCCCAGCACGCGCCCCTGTCCGTCGATGTACTTCGTGGCCGAGTGCACGACCACGTGCGCGCCCAGCCGCAGTGGCTGCTGCAGGTAGGGAGTCGCAAAGCAGTTGTCCACGGCGAGCGTGATGCCATGCTGCCGCGCCAGCGCCCCCAGCCACGCCAGGTCGATGAGCTCGAGCCCCGGGTTGCTTGGCGTCTCGACGAAGAACATGCGCGTGCGTGGCGTGATGCGAGCGGCCCACGCCTCGGTGTCGCTCGCATCCACGTAGTCGCAGCTGATGCCCCACTTGGGAAGCACCCGCGTGAAGAGCTGGTGCGTGCTGCCGAACAGGGCACGCGAGGCGACGACATGGTCGCCCTGCGACAGCCGCGCGGCCAGCAACGTGAACACCGCCGACATCCCCGATGCCGTCGCGATGCCGTCCTCGCCGCCTTCGAGCAGGCACAGCTTGCGCACGAATTCGTCGGTGTTCGGATTCGCGTAGCGGCTGTAGATGTTGCCGCTCACCTCCTCCGCAAACAGCGCACGCGCATGCTCGGCATCGTCGAAGCGGAAGCTCGACGTGAGGTACAGCGGGACCGAGTGTTCGCGGGCCGGCGAGATGTCGGCCTGCGTGCGGATGGCCAGCGTGTCGAAGCCGGGGGCGTCGGAATGGTCAGGCATGGGCGCAAGGAGACAGGGTCCGGCGGACGCTTGGGCCGACGCCGCCGCGACCGTAAAGTTAGCGCATGCCCATGCCCGCCTCGCCCCGCGTCATCCTCGCGTCGCAGTCCCCGCGCCGCCGAGAACTGCTCACCCTCGTGGGGATCGCACACGAGGTCCGTCCGGCCGACATCGACGAGACGGTCTGGCCGGGAGAGGAGCCCGTCCCACACTGCGAACGGCTGGCGCGCACGAAGGCCGGCGTGCTCGCCGCGGCGGCCCCCGACGCCGTCGTCATCGCGGCTGACACCATCGTGGTGGTGGACGGCGACATCCTCGGCAAGCCCGCCACGCGCGACGAGGCCATCGCGATGCTGGCGCGACTGGCCGGGCGCACGCACACCGTGTTCACTGCGGTGGCGGTCGCGCACGACGGGCGCACGGAGTCGGCGGTGGAGGAGGTGGTGGTGCGCTTCCTGCCGCGCACGCCGGAGCAGATCGCGGCGTATGTCGATACCGGCGAGCCGATGGACAAGGCCGGCGCGTACGGCATCCAGGGGTACGGCGCCACCAACATCGATCGCGTCGAGGGCGACTACTTCGCCGTGATGGGGCTGCCGCTCGCGCGCACCGTGCAACTGCTCGAACGTCTCGGCTTTGGCTACGCGTTCGGGCCCGTCACGCGAGGCTGAGGCGACACCTTACCGTGCGAGGCCGCGCGCGCGAAGGGTGGCGAGCCGCGCGGCGGCGTAGTGCTGGGCCCAGTGTGCGAGCCGTGCGCGTACGTCGTCGGGCGTGATGCGCTCCATGCGCCCCAGCCGGTACGTCATGTCGAGCGGGTAGTCCTCGCCCGGATCGCCGTAGGCATCGATGAGCAGGTCGTGCGCGAAATCGTAGGGCCCGACCCGCTTCGGGTTCGTGTAGCCCACCAGCGAGATGACCGGTGTGCGCAGGGCGATCGCCAGGTGCAACGGTCCCGTGTCGGGCGAGAGAGCCACCGCCGCACCGTCGAGGATTGCCGCGAGCTTGCGGAGACCGCTCCCCAGCGCGCTGTGCGCGAACGGTGCGTCGCGCAGGATGACCGTCTCGGCCGCGACCTCGCGCGCTGACTTGCCACCGACCAGCACGGGCTGCAGGCCATGCTCGTGCCACAACGTGTGGCAGACGGCAGCCCAGCGTTCGGGCGCCCAGTCCTTCTCCGGCTTGCTGGTCGCGACGACGATGGGGGCGATGGGGCGATCGAAGCCGGCGAGGAACGACTGCTGCCAGGCGCGCTCCTCGTCGTTCCACGGGCCGAGGGTCCAGGTGGGCGCGCCATGCGGCACACCCAGCGCGTCGAGGAACTCGAAGTACTGATCCTGCACATGCTGCCCGGCGTGCGGCGCGATGCGGTGCGTCGTGAACAGCCAGTTGGCATCGCGCGCGCGGGCCCGGTCGAAGCCCAGTTTGACCGGCGACCGGGTGAGCGCGGTGACCAGCCCCGCCTTGAAGTACACCTGCAGCCCCAGCACCACGTCGAACGGGCGGGTGGCCAGTGCGGCACGCGTGTCGAGATAGGCACGCCATCCGCGACTGCGGTCGAAGACGACGATGTCGTCGACCAGCGGGTGCCCGCGCACGAGCGTCGCCGGCCCCGGCTGCAACACCCACGTGATGCGCGACTGCGGCGCGTGCGCCTTGAGCGCATGGATGACGGGCATCACGTGCACCGCGTCGCCCACCGCGCTCATCATCACGATGCCGATGCGGTCGAGCCGCACGGGGGGCAGCGGTGGCGTGGTCGGCGTTGGCCGCATGCTCACGCGACCCCCGCGCGCGCGCCCACGCGCGCCAACGCCTGCGCCGCGAAGGTCTCGATGGCCACGTCCGCCAGCGCGCAGCCGAACCGGGTCCGCCACTTCCGCATGGAGCGCGTGAGGCGCGCGACATTGCGCTGCATGGTCTCGACCGGTGCACGCCGGACGTCGATGTCCACCACGTCGACATCGATGACCAGGGCCTCGGCGGCGTTTCCACGCGCACGGAGCAGGATGTTCTTCACGTTGAGATCGGGGTGCACCACGCCGGCTGCGGCCAGCGTGTCCAGCAGTACGTGTGTGGCCTCGAGCGCAGCGGCCGGTGTGGGCGCCGGCGCCAGGCACGCCAGCACCATGCCCAGGTCGGCGGTGTCGGGGAGATAGGCGCTCACCACATCCACCCGCACGAGCCCCGGGCCGGCCGCGTAGCGTGCGAAACCCAGCACGTCGGTGGTGGCGATGCCTGCGGCACGCAGGGCCGCGGCGTTGGCGTGCTCGATGGGCGCCCGTGAGGGAAAGCGAAAGCGATCGCCGGTGAGCGGTGCCAGCAGCCCGCCGTGCCAGGCGTGCCGCACGACCACGCGGCGCCCGTCGGTGGGGAGGGTGGCCACGTACACCGGCGCACGCCCGCGCAGCGCCTGAGGCTGCGGCGCGGCAGACGCCCATGCGTACAGCGTGCCGTGCTCGCGCACCAATCGTGCGAGTTCGTCCACGAGGGGCGCGGCGGCCGATACGTCGCCGCCGTCCACCTCTCGCGTCACGAGCGCGTCGTGCGAGGCCGTGGTCGCCGTCATGGGGGCGTGAGCGACCAGGCGAACGGCGCGTCGCGGCCGGCCTGCACGTCGGGGCGCGCCTCGGCCGAGGGCGCCGCGGAGAGCGCGACGCGGATCGCATCGCTCACGAGGATCTCGCCGCCGCGCGCGGCAGAACACAGGCGGCTGGCGGTGTTCACCGTCTCGCCGATGAGTGTGTGGTCGAGCCGTCGCGGCGACCCGATGTCGCCCACGAAGGCGTCGCCGGTGTGCACACCGATGCCCACCTCGAACGTCGGGCGCCCCTCGATGCGCCAGCGCGCATTGAGGGTGTCGAGCGCGGTGAGCATGTCGCGGGCGGCGGCCACGGCACGGTCGGCTTCGTCGCCGCGCCACGAGGGCGAGCCCCACCAGGCCATCACCGCATCGCCGATGAACTTGTCGAGCGCGCCATCGTGTCGGAACACGCACTCGACCATGGCGCCGAAGTACTCGTTGAGCTGCCGCGCCAGCGCCGTGGGTGGCAACGTCTCGGCAATGGCGGTGAAGCCGCGCAGGTCGCTGAACAGCACCACGACCGGTTGGCGGAGCCCGGTGAGCGTGGCGGGCGACGTACCGGCCGCACTCTCGCGTGCGAAGCGCGACGCGACATGGGGTGTGAAGTAGCGCTCGAGGCGCTCGCGGAGCCGGGTCGCGACCTGCAGCGCCTCCACCTGCCGCTCGCGTTCGACGGCCGCGGCCGCGATCGCGGCAAACGCCACCAGCAGCGACAGGTCGCCCTCCACAAAGCCGCCGCGATGGCCCAGGTGATCGACATACAGCACGCCCAGCGTCTCGCGCGGTGCGGGTGCATCGTGCGCGGTCGCCGTGGACGGCATCCGTGGTGCGCCCAGCAACGGCACCGCCATGGCGGCGCGCACCGACTGCGCGATGACCGATTCACCGGTGGACCGCGGATCGCTGGCGGCCTCGTTGGTGAGGAGCGCGACCTGACGCTCCGCCACCCCCTCGACGATGCGGCGCGGCACCGGTGGCGCCGCCACGCCGTGCGCGATCGCGGCATCGGCGCGAAGCTGCTGCGCGCGCGTGCTCAGCACGCCGTCGTCGCCCCGCACCAGCACCGCCGCGCGGTCGGCATCGAAGGTCTCACGCAGCGTCACCGCGACGCCGTCGAGCAGCGCATCGAGCGCCGGGTAGCTCGCGAGGCGTTCGGCCACCTGCACGAGCATCGCGAGGCGTGCCGTGGCCTGCGGCTCGCTGGTCGTGAGCGCGGCCATCGCGTCGGCCGTGCTGGGTACGGCGCGCTCGAGCAGCAGCGTGGCCCCGCCATCGAGCCCGGCCATGGCCGGTGTCGGGTGCGCCACGCGGGTGTGCTCGGTGACGAAGGTGAGCGACACGGTGCCGAAGTCGATCGTGTCCCCGTCGTGCGCGACCGCATTGATGATGCGCGCGCCGTTCACCCAGGTGCCGTTCCGCGAATCGAGGTCGTGCAGGTGGAGCCCGCCGTCGGCGTCGAGGCGCAGCTCGGCGTGCCGCCGCGACACGGCCGCGTCGATGAGCGGCACATCGCACGTCGGCTCGCGCCCCACGATGAGCGTCGCCCCCGCGTGGAGCGGAAAGCGGCGGTCGCCGGCGGGGGAAACGAGCGCGTATGCCACGTGGCCGTGCGCCGGGTCGGTCAGCGCGCCGCGCGGGCGCGCGCGATGGCGGTGAGCATGGCGCGCGCCTTGTTCTCGGTCTCTTCCCACTCCTTGGCCGGCACGGAGTCGTGCACGATGCCGGCGCCGGCCTGCACCGCCGCGACGCCGTCAGCCATGACGCAGGTGCGAATCGTGATGGCGAGGTCCATGCGCGTGTCTCCCGCGCCGATGACGCCGAGTGCGCCGGCGTACGCACCGCGCCGCTCGGGTTCGAGCTCGTCGATGATCTCCATCGCGCGCACCTTCGGCGCCCCGGTCATGGTGCCGGCAGGGAACACCGCACGGAACGCATCGAGCGCGCTCGACCCGTCCACGAGGTCACCCTCCACCTGGCTCACGATGTGAAACACGTGCGAGTACCGCTCGACCACCATGAGGTCGGTGACCTCCACCGATCCGTAGCGGGCGAGGCGCCCCACGTCGTTGCGACCCAGGTCGACCAGCATGACATGCTCGGCCCGCTCCTTCTCGTCGGCCAGCAGCTCGGCGGCGAGCGCCTCGTCCTCGGCCGGCGTCTTGCCGCGCGGGCGCGTGCCGGCGATCGGGCGCACGGTCACGCGGCCGTCGGCCACGCGCACCATGAGCTCCGGGCTGCTCCCCACGAGCGTGAGACCGTCCAGCTCGAGGTGGAACATGTACGGCGACGGATTGAGCGCGCGGAGCACGCGATAGAGCGTGGTGGGGTCGAAGTCGAGCGGCAGCACCATGCGCCGCGCGAGCAGCGCCTGAAACACGTCGCCGGCAAGGATGTACTCCTTGATGCGATCGACATCGCGCTCGAACTGCTCGCGGGTGTAGCGCGACGTGGCCGTCGCCGGCGCGACATCGGTGCGCACGGTGAGCGGCGGCAGCACCTCGGGGCCCTGCAGGCGTGCGATGGCGTCGTCGAGCGTCGCTGTGGCCCGCGCGTGCAACGCCTGCAGTGTGTCCTCGCTGGCGCCGGCCGGTACCGGCACCGACACGATGACGCGCGCCTCGCCGCGCCAGTTGTCGATGACCACCAGCGCGTCGGTGAAGACGAAGCAGGCGTCGGGGTAGTCCATTGTGCGCGGCGGCGCGTGCGGCAGGCGTTCGATGTGCCGCACCACGTCGTAGCCCATGAAGCCGAAGGCCCCGCTCCAGAGCGCACCCAACTCCGGGGCGTCCACCGGGTTCATGCTGCGCACGAGGTCGCGCAGGTCGGCGATGGGGTCGGCGGGGGTGCGGGCGCCGTGCCAGCCCGCCTCGGCAGTCCAGTCCTCGACCACGCCGTCACGCAGCCGCCACGCGCCGCGCGGCTCGGTGCCCAGGTAGGTCCAGCGTGACCACGCCTCGCCCCGCGTCACGGCCGACTCGAGCAGGAAGGCAAACGCACCGCGGCGCAGCTTCGCGAAAGCGGCCACGGGCGTGCAGAGGTCGAGCAGGCAGTCGCGCCACACAGGCACGAGGCCGCCCGAGCCCAGGGCCGTCTCGGCCCGGGCGCGGAAGTCGGCGTAGGCGGTCATCGCCCGTAAGTTCGCCGGGGCGCTCGCCGCCCGGCAAGCGACGCCACAGCTTTCGCGCCATGCATGCACGCGCACGCGGGGCCGCTGTGGAGCTGGGGACAACGCGCATCGAGGCGCGCATCGTCGACGTGGTGGTGGTGCGACCGGCACCACGGGCGCGCGGTGCGCCGTGGCAGGTGCTCACCCTGCGACGCGCACCGGGAACGCGGTGCACCGGCGCCTGGGAGCTCGTGCACGGGCGCATCGAGGCTGGCGAGCACCCCGCCGACGCTGCCGTGCGCGAGGTGCGTGAGGAGACCGGCCTCGCGGTGGAGCGGCTCTACAGCATCGCCGTCAATCCATTCTGGCTGGTGCCGACGGACACCGTGCAACTCGCGCTCGTGCTCGCCGCGGTGGTCGACGGTGCCCCGGCACCCGCGCTCTCCGAGGAACACGACGCGGCCGTGTGGCGCACTCCTGCGGCGGCGGTGAAGGTGCTGGCGTGGCCGCGCGAACATGAGGCCGTGCGCCACACCATGCACCTGCTGCGCAGTGGCGATGCGGGGGCGGTGGAGGAGGTCTTGCGGGTGCGGTGAGCGCGCGCGCCAGTCGTGCGTCCGCAGCGCGACCCGAACCGCTTACCGCTCCCCGCTCCCCTTCTTCGCGGCCGCCTGCGCGCGCGACCGCACCAGCGAGCGCTCGCGCTCGATGCGCTGCATGACCGCGTTCCAGTCGGTCACGGCCGGCGTGCTTTCCATCTGCGCCGTGATGGGCTGATTCACGTCGAGCTGCCCGTCGAACACCAGCAGCGCACTCTGCACCTCGCGCTGCTTGAGACGGTATTCGCCGAACCCCGGCGTGAGCGGCACCATGTCGAGCGGCCGGAAGTCACGCCCGGTGTTGCTGATCACGAACTCGAGGGGCGAGAAGCGCGTCTCCCCCTGCTCGAGCGCGAAGAAGCTCACGTACCACACCGAGTACGACGGCAACCGCGTGCGGTCGCGGATGGCGAGCAGCGCATTGCGCTTGCTCTCCCCCAGCTCGTGCAGCGACCGGTACGAATCGGGCGACAGCAGCCGGATGATGCGCTCGTCGAGCGGCACCGCACGCACCTGCACGCCGCCGCTCGGCGACACCTTGAGCGCGATGTCGTCCTGTCGCAGCGTGCCGAAGCCCGTCGGCACCCAGTTGGGATCGAGCGTATCGGCGGCGATGCCGGGAAGGGGCGGGGGCGTGCCCTGCGCCGGCAGCACGGGCGCCGAGGCGCACGCCGCGGTCGCGACCAGCGACAGCAGCAGTGCCAGGTGGGACGGTGTGGTCGTCATGCGGTCCTCCAGTCGGGCAGGGTGAGCAACGCCTGCAGCGCCGATGCCAGCTCGTCGCGTCCTTCGCCGGTCTGCGCGCTGAACGGCACCACCTGGTCGGGGTCGAGCCCCAACTGCGTGCACAACGCGGCCACGCGGGCACGCGCCTGCGTGGGCGTGAGCTTGTCCACCTTGGTGATGGCGAAGATGGTGGGTACCCCCAAGGTCGCCAGGAAATCCAGCATCACCAGGTCGTCCTCGGTGGGGTCGTGCCGCACGTCGAGCAACTGCACCACCCCGCGCAGCATCGGGCTGTCGGTGAGGTACCCCTCGATGAGCGGCCGCCACTCCGCCTTGCGGGTCTTGCTGATGCGCGCGTAGCCGTACCCCGGCAGGTCGGCCAGCACGAAGGTGCGATTCACGTCGAAGAAGTGAATCTCGCGCGTGCGCCCGGGTGTGTTGGATACCCGTGCGAACGCCTTCCGCTTCATGAGCTTGTTGAGCAGCGACGACTTGCCCACGTTCGACCGCCCCACGAAGGCCACCTCGGGGCGCTCCACCGGCGGACGCCAGCCGTCGCGCACCGCCATGGGGCCGAGGTATTCGAGGTGTCGGATGACGAGCGGATCGGGTGTGGTCGTCATGCGTCCCGCCGCAGGGTGAGCTCGAGCACCTCGTCCATGGTGCGCACCGGGTGCCAGGTGACTCCATCCTTCACCTCGGCCGGCAACTCGGCCAGGTCGCGCGCGTTCCCCTGCGGCACGATGACGTGCGCAATGCGATGCCGGTGCGCCGCGACGCCCTTCTCGCGCACCCCGCCGATGGGGAGCACGCGACCGCGCAGCGTGATCTCGCCGGTCATGGCCACGTCGCCCCGCACCGGCACACCCGTGAGCGCACTCGTGAGCGCAACGGCCAGCGCGATGCCGGCCGACGGGCCGTCCTTGGGAGTCGCCCCGGCGGGGAGGTGCACGTGAATGTCGCGTGTGCGGTGGAAGTCGGCGGGCAGCCCGAGGGCGTCGGCGCGCGCGCGCACGAAGCTGAGTGCGGCCGCCGCCGACTCCTTGATGACATCGCCGAGGGTGCCGGTGAGCTGCAGGCGGCCGCGCCCCGGGAGCACCGTGACTTCGATCTCCAACAGCTCGCCGCCGGTGCTGGTGTACGCCAGACCCGAGGCCACGCCCACCTGGTCGCGCAGTTCGATGTCGCTGTCGTCGTGCGTCGGTGGCCCCAGCAGGGTGGGCAGCATGGCCGCGTCGACCGTCACCGCCTCCGCCGCGTCGCGACGCGCGAGCTTGCGCGCCACCCGCGCGATGCGCCGCTCGAGATCACGGACGCCCGCCTCCCGCGTCCAGCCACGCACGATGGACACGAGCACGTCATTGGCCAGCGTGACCTTCGCGGCGTCCACGCCATGCGCGGCGAGCTGCTTGGGCACCAGGAACCGCGTGGCGATGGCCAGCTTCTCCGGCTCGAGATAGCCCGGAATGCGCAGGATCTCCATACGATCGCGCAACGCCTCGGGGATGCCGGCCAGCGAGTTCGCGGTGGTGATGAACAGCACCTGCGACAGGTCGTAGTCGACTTCGAGGAAGTGGTCGTTGAAGGCGCGGTTCTGCTCGGGGTCGAGCACTTCGAGCAAGGCCGACGCCGGGTCGCCGCGCCAGTCACTTCCCAGCTTGTCCACCTCGTCGAGGAGGATGACCGGATTGATGGCGCCGGCGCGTCGCATCGCCTGGATGATGCGCCCGGGCATGGCACCGATGTAGGTGCGGCGGTGTCCACGAATCTCCGCTTCGTCGCGCACGCCGCCCAGCGCCATGCGCACGAACTGCCGGCCGAGTGCGTGGGCGATGGAGCGCCCGAGCGACGTCTTGCCCACGCCCGGTGGACCGACGAGGCAGAGGATCGGGCCCGGGAGGCTGCCCACACGCCCCAGCACGGCAATGTGGTCGAGGACGCGCTCCTTGACCTCCTGCAGCCCGTAGTGGTCGGCCTCGAGGGCCGCGCGCGCTGCCTCGAGGTCGATCACGTCGTCCGTGCGTTGCGTCCACGGCAGGGCCAGCACCACGTCCAGCCAGCCACGCGCGACCGCCGCATCCGGCGAGGTGGGCGCACTCCGCCGTACACGCCGCAGTTCGCGCTGGGCGCGCGTCTGCACCACCTCGGGGAGCCCGCGCTCGGCGAGCTGGCGCTCCATGTCGTCGAACTCGTCGCCGTCTTCCTGACCGAGCTCGCGGTGGATGACGCGCAACTGCTCCTGCAGGAAGAACTCGCGCTGGTTCTGGAAGAGCGAGCCCCGCACCTGCTCGTCGATCTTGCGTTCGAGCTTGAGCAGTTCCAGCTCGCTGCTGAGCATCTGCACGAGCTGGTCGGCGAGGTCGGCGAGGGTGGCGGCTTCGAGCAGCGCCTGCCGGCGCTCGATGGCCACCTGGAGGTGGCCGGCAATGCCGAAGGCGAGTCGCTCGAGATCGTCCAGCCCCTGCAGGAGACCGATCACTTCGGGCGGAATGCGGCGCTGCAGCCCCGCATAGTCCTCGAACAATGCGAGTGCGTGCCGCAGGCGCGCGCGGGTCGCGTCGGAGGCGCGCAGGGCGTCGGGGAGCGGGAACGGCACCCACGTCGCCTCGAGCATGGTGGCCGCACGCGCGCGGCGTCCGCCCGCCGCGCGACGGGGGCGCCGCGGGTTGGCGCCTGCGTCCGGCGTAAGCGGCGTGCGCACCACGCGGGTGAGGCGCACGCGCTCGAGACCGTCCACCAGGATGCGGGTGGCGCCGGAGATGCCGCGCGACGCCTGCTGCAGGCGCGCGCGAATGGCCACGCGGTAGATGTCGCGCGCCGCCGGCACGGCCACGTCCGCGGCGCGTTGCGTGACGAGCAGCAGGTCGCGCTCGCCGTCGGCCGCCGCGGACACCGCCGCGAGCGAGCCTTCGCGGCCAATGAGCAGCGGCATCGCGATGTGGGGGAACAACACCACGTCGCGAAGCGGAAGGACCGGCAACCTGGGGCTGCCGGTCCTTGCGGTGGTGGTGGTGGTGGCGGGGCGGGCGGGCGCCTTCACACGGGCTTTGCTCAGGCTTCCTTCTTCTGCCGCTTGGGCGCGATCTCGAGGAGGGGCGGGGTGCCGCTCTGCACGGCGTTCTCCGTCACGCGCACTTCGACCACGTCGTCGCGTGTGGGGAGGTCGAACATGGTGTCGAGGAGCGTCTCCTCGAGAATGGCGCGCAGGCCGCGTGCACCGGTGCCTCGCTTGAGTGCCTTGGCGGCCACGGCACGCAGCGCGGTCTCCTCGAAGGTGATCTTGACCTCCTCGAGGTCGAAGAGGCGCTGGTACTGCTTGGTGAGCGCGTTCTTCGGTTCCTTGAGGATGGAGACCAGCGCGTCCTCGTCGAGCGCCTCGAGCGGCACGCAGACCGGGAGGCGGCCGACGAGCTCCGGGATGATGCCGAAGCGGAGCAGGTCGTCGGGCTCGACTTCCGCGAAGGGCGTCTTGGGCGTCGTGCGGCCGATGGGGCGCACCTTGCCGTCATCCTTCTTCTCGTCGCCAAAGCCGATCTGCCGGCGCCCCGTGCGCGCCTCGATGATCTTCTCGAGGCCGTCGAAGGCGCCACCGCAGATGAACAGGATGTCCTTGGTGTTGATCTGGATGTATTCCTGCTGCGGATGCTTGCGGCCACCCTGCGGCGGCACGCTGGCCACGGTGCCCTCGAGGATCTTGAGGAGCGCCTGCTGCACACCCTCACCCGACACGTCGCGCGTGATGCTCGGGTTCTCGCTCTTGCGCGCGATCTTGTCGATCTCGTCGATGTAGACGATGCCGCGCTCGCACTCGGCGACGTTGAAGTCGCCCGCCTGGAGGAGGCGCACGAGGATGTTCTCGACATCCTCGCCGACGTAGCCCGCCTCGGTGAGCGTGGTCGCGTCCGCGATGGTGAAGGGCACGTCGAGGATGCGCGCGAGCGTCTGCGCGAGCAGCGTCTTGCCCACGCCCGTGGGGCCGATGAGCAGGATGTTCGACTTGTCGAGCTCGACGTCGTCTTCCTTCGCGGCGCCGGCGGCGTTGATGCGCTTGTAGTGGTTGTACACCGCCACCGACAACGCCTTCTTGGCCTGCTCCTGCCCGATCACGTACTGATCGAGGATGTTCTTGATCTCGCGCGGCGTGGGCACCTGCGTGATCGCTTCGGCGACCTCGCGCTCCTCGTCCTCCGCCAGGATCTCATTGCAGAGCGCGATGCACTCGTTGCAGATGTAGACCGAGGGGCCCGAAATGAACTTCCGGACGGCGTCCTTGGACTTGCCGCAAAAGGAGCAGCGCAGGTGCTTGTCGTGGGACATGTCGATCCGGTACGAAGGGCGTCGGGACGCGGGGGAGAGTGCGGAGATCCGGGCAACGTCACCCGGGGCTGGGACACCCCGATCACTACCCGGAGAGTTACGCGGGCCGGCACGCAGGGTCAAGCGAAACCGGGACGAGCGCGGGCGATATCCTCTGGATCAGTATCGACCGCATGGGTCGTTTTCCGAACCCCGCCGGGGTGGCGCATCCACGCCATGACGCTTCGGTGCCACACGCGATATCGTCGAACCAGCGGTGGCGCGTCGTGCGCCCGCCCGCTGGCGGCGTCATACCCGCCAGAGCCCGGTTTGTTGTCCCGCGCTCCGTTGTCCGTCCCGTCGTCCCGGCACGCCTCTCCCCATGTGGCCGTTCTACGCCTTTCTCGCCGTGCACGTCACCTGCGGCGCCATCGGGTTGCTGCTCTTCTGGATCCCGGTCATCCGGCGCAAGGGTGGCCGCACCCACCGCACCTGGGGGCTCTGGTACGCGCGCCTGATGTTCGTGACGGCCTGCATGGCACTCTGCATGGCCATCACGACGCTGCTCGACCCCCTCGCGACGCACCCGCGTCAGGTCGCCCTCGGCTGGTCGGCGGAGCGCATTCGCGGCGTGTTCGGCGTGCTCATGGCGTACCTTGCGGTGCTCACCGCGCACCTGGTCTGGCACGGGTTGGCCTCGGTCCGGAATCGCGCGCAGCATGAGCGGAACCGCCACTGGGGCAACATCGCGCTCAATATCGCTGTCCTCGTGTCGGCGGCCGCGTGCGCCGTCGTCGGCGTCCGGCTTGGCGACACGCTGCTCATGGTGTTCCCGCTGGTTGGGCTGGTGTCGGCACTCCGCAACCTCTGGTTCATCAGCCGCCGCACGCCGTCGAAGATCCGCTGGCAACTCGAGCACGTGAAGGCCATCGTGGGGTCGGGCATCTCGGTGTACACGGCCTTCCTCGCCTTCGGGCTCGTCCGTCTCTCGCCAGATCGCGCACTCGATCCGCGGTGGTGGGCGGTGCCGTTCGTGGTCGGGCTCTCCCTCATCATCTACCACCAGGTGCGCATCGTGATGGCCGTGCGACGGAGCCGCAGCCTGGCGGCGGCACGGCCGTGACCGGCCTCGCGCAGCCCGAGGCCATTCCGACGATGGTGCCTGCGCCGCACACGGCCTGGCGACCACCGGCACCGGTGCCACGCGGCGCGGTGCCGTCGTTGCTGCGCCTCGTCTGGCGACGCGAGAAGGACCTGCTGAGCCTCCTCCCCGATGTCGCCTACCGCGACATGGTGGCGCCGCTGGGGTACACGCGACGCGGCATCCTGCTCGTGAACGACCCGACGTGGGTCGAGCGGGTCCTCGACGATCACGACACCTTCCCCAAGAACGACCTGTTCGTCGAGGCGCTCGCCGACCTCGTGGGCGACTCGATGTTCGTGACCAGTGGCGATCGCTGGCGCCGGCAGCGGCGCATGGTCGATCCGGCCTTCTCGCACATGCGGCTGGGACACGCCTTCGACTTCATGGCCGGCGCGGTGGACGCGGCCGAATCGCGCCTCGATGCCCTGACCGGCTCGGGGGAGGCGTGGTCGCTCGACGCGGCCATGAGTCACCTCACGGCCGACGTCATCACCCGCACGATCTTCTCGGTGCCCCTCGAGGCAGGCGCGTCGCAGGAGGTGTTCGACGACTTCTCGCACTTCGAGCGGCAGGTCGGGAGCATCGACCTCAAGCGCCTGCTGTGGGACCTGCCATGGTCCCCGCATCGGCAGCCGCAGGTGGTGCGCGAGGCCTGCGCGCGCATACGCCGTCACCTCGGCACCATGCTCGACGCGCGCCTCGCGCGCCCCGAGTGCGACGACATTGCCGGGTCGGTGCTCGACGCACGCGATCCGGAGACCGGCGAGCCGTTCAGTCGCGAGGAGCTGATCGACCAACTGGGGGTGTTCTTCCTGGCCGGTCACGAGACCACGGCCAGCTCGCTCACCTGGGCCGTGTTCATCCTGTCACAGCGCCCCGACGTGGTCGCGCGCCTGCGCGCCGAGGTGGACGCGGCCGTGGGGTCGGGCCCGGTGACGCTCGACGCGGTCAAGCGGCTCAGCTACGTGCGCATGTTCTTCAAGGAGGTGTTGCGGCTCTATCCGCCCATCACCTTCCTGCCGCGCGTGGCCATGACCGACACCACCATCGCGGGGCGCGCCGTTCCACGTGGCACGATGCTCATGATCTCGCCATGGTGCATCCACCGGCACGAGCGGCTGTGGCGTGATCCGGCACGGTTCGACCCCGAGCGCTTCGCGCCGGGCGGTGAAGCCGAGCAGGTACGGGGCGCCTACCTCCCCTTCGGCACGGGACCGCGCATCTGCGTCGGCGCGGGATTCGCGGCCATCGAGACCGCGCTCATTCTCGCCCGCCTCGTACGGCGGTACGACTTCACGACACTCGCGCCGGAGCGCGTGCGCCCGTACGCCCGGCTCACCACGCGCCCCGCCGAGGAGATCATGATGACAGTGCGGAGCGCCTGAAACGCACAGCGCCCCCCACGTCCTTCACCCTGTTCTCTTCTGCCTTCCTCCTGATCCTGTGTGAAGGATCAGGGAGCAGGCGGAAGGAGAGAGGGAGAAGCGTGCAGGGGGCGCCGACGTGCAGCGGTGCGCCGGACTTACCGCGCGCCGACCAGCTCGGCCTGATGCTGGATGACGTTGTCGACGAGACCGTAGACCTTCGCGTCTTCCGCGCTCATGAAGCGATCGCGGTCGGTGTCGCGCTCGATCTGCTCGATGGGACGGCCCGTGTGCTTCGACATGAGCTCGTTCATCTTGCTGCGGAGGTAGAGAATCTCCTTCGCCTGGATCTCGATGTCCGAGGCCGAGCCACCGCCACCGTTCTGCGAGGGCTGGTGGATCATGATGCGCGAGTGCGGCAGCGCGCTGCGATGGCCGGCAGCGCCGGCGCACAGCAGGAACGCGCCCATCGAGGCGGCCATGCCCATGCACGTGGTGTGCACCGGCGCCTTGATGAACTGCATCGTGTCGTACATCGCGAGGCCAGCCGACACCGAGCCGCCCGGGCTGTTGATGTACAGGTGGATCGGCTTCTCGGGGTTGTCGGCCTCGAGGAACAGCATCTGGGCAATGATGATGTTCGCGACGTCGTCGGTGACCGGCGAGCCGAGGAACACGATGCGGTCCATGAGCAACCGCGAGAAGATGTCGTACGTGCGCTCGCCACGGCTCGAGCGCTCGATGATGTACGGCATGTAGATCGACGCCATGCTCTGCTCCGGTACGGGAGGGGCGGCCTCAGGCCGCCGTGACGGGATTCTTCTCGAGGAGCCACGCGAACACGCGATCCTCGGTGAGCTCACGCTCGATTTCCTGCAGACGACCGCTCTTCTGGAGCTGCGCGTACACCTGGCCCGGGTCGACGTTCCGGGCCGTCGCCATCGCTTCGATGCGCTCGTCCACCGCCGCCGAACTGGCCGTCAGCGACTCGCGCTCGGCCAGCGTGTCGATGATGAGGTCGCGCCGCACCTGCCGCTCCGCCATCGGGCGGAACTCGGTGGCGAACGTCTCCTTCTGCGTGTCGGGCACGCCGTACATCTGCATGTAGCCCTCGATGAGCTGGCGCACCCACACCTGCGGCACATCGAACGGGTTGGCGGTGATGATCTGGTCGATGAGCTGCGCACGCACCTCGGCGTCGGCCTCGCGCTGGGCATGCGTGCCCATGTCGACGCGCACGGCTTCACGCAGCGCGGCCAGGTCGTCGAAGTCACCCACGCCACGCGCGAACGCATCGTCGAGGGCCGGCAACGACTTGCGCCGCACGTCCTTGAGCATGACGCGTACCAGCTTGGTCGCGCCACGCTGCGACTCGTCGGGGAAGTCATCGGGCCAGCGCACCGACCGCTCCGTCGTGCCGCCGGGAGCCGTCTCCATGACCAGCTCCTCGATGCCGGCAATGGCCTGACCGCCACCCAGCACGATGCGGTACTCCTTGCCCTCGGGCAGCGTGCCGTCGGCGTCGGCCGTGGCCAGTTCGACGGTGACCATGTCACCGGGGGCCGGCTTGTCGTCCACCGGCTGCCACTCGGCCTTCTGCTCGCGAAGGCGCTCGATCTGCTCGTCGATGGACTCGTCGTTCACCGGTGCTTCGCGGCGCGTGACCGTGAAGCCGTCGAGCTTCTCGAGGGTCAGCTCGGGGCGCACTTCGCAGTGCAGCTCGAACTCCAGCGGCTCGCCGGGCGTGGCCTTGAGGTCGTGCACGTGGGGCTGCGCGGCGAGCTTCAGCCCCTGCCGCTCGATCGCCTCGCGAAACGCCTCGTTGATGGCCAGTTCGATGGCCTCCTGCCGCACGGCTTCGGCAAAGCGCTTGCGCACCATGCTCGGCGGGGCCTTGCCCGGGCGGAAGCCGGGGATGCGCACCTGCGTCGCGTACTTCCGCGCCGCGGCGTCCTCGAACGATGCCACCGTATCGGCGGGCACCGTGATCTGCAGGCGTCGCGAGACGCCGGCGGTTTCGGTCGGGGTGATCGTGATGTCCATGGCCGCAATCTAGCGGGGCCCGGGGGCGGCAACTACCGCCGTCCCGGGCCCCGACACGTTCCCTGTACCCGCCGACCGGTCAGCCCGGCTGCAGGGTGGGCTCGGGTGTCACAGGCGAGGCCCGCGCCGGCGCGCCGCCAATGAGTTCCGCGACGATCTTGCCGCTCGCAATGACGCCCGGAAGCCCGGCCCCCGGGTGCGTACCGGCACCGCAGAAGTAGAGGTTGGGGATGTCCTGGCTGCGATTGTGCGGCCGCATGTAGGCTGACTGCGTGAGCACCGGCTCGGGACCGAACGCGCTCCCCATGTAGCTGTTGAGCGTCCGTTCGAAGTAGCGCGGATCGATGCGACGCTCCGTCACGATGTGCTGTGACAGTCCGGGCAGGTACCGCTCCTCGAGGTATCCCATGATTCGATCACGGTAGCGCTGACCGACGGCCTCCCAGTCGACCTTCGCGCCGAGATGCGGCACCGGTGACAGCACGTACCAGCAGTCGTGGCCGGGCGGCGCCAGCGTGGGATCGGTGGCGGTGGGCCGATGCAGGTAGAGCGAGAAGTCGTCCGCGAGGATCTTCCGCTCGAAGATGTCCTCGAGCAGCGCCTTGTAGCGCGGGCCCATGAGGATCTCATGGTGCGCGATGTCCGGGTACTGCCGGTTGGTGCCGAAGTACACGACGAAGAGCGACATCGACAGGCGCATGCGCTCGAGGCGTCGGTCGCTCATGCGCGGCCGTACGGCGGGCGGCAGCAGCGTCCGATGCGCCTGCACCACGTCGCCGTTGCACACCACCACATCGGCGCGGAGCACCTCGCCATCGCGGAGGCGCACGCCGGAGGCGCGACGGTTGGCCCCCACAAGGATCTCCTCCGCTTCGCAATTGAAGCGGATCGTGCCGCCGAGGTCCTCGAAGGCGCGCACCAGCCCACGCACCAGCGCGCCCGTACCACCCATCGCGAACAGCACGCCCCACTGCTGCTCGAGCTTGTGGATGAGGGCGTACATGCTGGAGGCGCGATACGGGTTGCCGCCCACCAGCAGCGGGTGGAAGGAGAACACCTGCCGGAGCCGCTCGTCGCGGATGTACTTCTCGGCGAGCGCCGCGACCGACTTGTCGGCGCGGGTGCGGATGAGGTCGGGCACCGCGCGGAGCATCGAACCGGCCGTGAGGAACGGCTTGTCGATGAGCGGCATGCCGACGTTGAAGATCTCCCACGACTTTTCGCGGAAGCGGTGGTAGCCGGCCACGTCGCCCGGCGAGAACGCGGCCACCTGACGCACCAGGTTCTCGCGGTCACCATTGTAGTGGAAGACCGAGCCGTCCTCGAACCGGATGTTGTAGAACGGATCGAGCAGCACGAGCTGCACGTAGTCGGCGGTCTTGCGGCCCGTGAGGGCGAAGAGCTCGTCGAGCACCCACGGGGCGGTGACGATCGTCGGACCGGCATCGAACGTGAATCCGTCCTGCTCGAAGACGTAGGCGCGTCCTCCCGCCTTGTCGAGCTTCTCCACAACCGTGACGTCGTGTCCCTGAGCCTGCAGGCGAATGGCGGCGGCAAGCCCACCGAATCCACTGCCGATGACGACGATGCGCATGTACGGACCGATAGCGGTGAAGCCGGTGCTGCGCGGGCGCGTCGCGCTCAGCGGCGCAGCAGCACGGCGATATGCCAGAGGTGCATGACCAGGGCGGAGAGCATCGCCAGCGCGAAGGCCTCCGGCGACGGCACGTCCCGTCGATGGAAGATCATGGCTGCGACGAGCGAACCGCCAGCTCCCAGGAACGAAATGATGCGTGCGGTGGACGCGCCCTGCGATGCTGCGCCGCCGCGCGCGACGCCCCGGGACCGCTGCCACCACACCAGGGCCGCCGCCTCACAGGCGATGAGCACCAGGATGCCGATGGGCAGCAGGTCGGAATCGAAGACGCGCACGAGGTCATCCATGGCGTCTCCGAGCACTCAATGCGCGTGGAGCTGCTGTGGTGCCCGCGCCTGCGCGCCGTCGCGCCGCAGGGCAGCGGCGAGGGGAATCGCCATGGCGAGGGTGCCCAGCACGCCGGCCAGCACCATGTCCTGCGCGAAGCAGATGGCGATGGGGAGCACGCCGTTCACGGCGTAGAGCGCCAGCGGGAAGCGGTGCGGCGAGACGGCTCGCGCCCAGTCGGAGGGCGGGATGATGGCCAGCATGACCCGTGCGACCAGAATGCCGGTGAGCAGCCACCCGAGCCAATTGGACAACGGCATGCCGAAGAAGAACGGTGTCCCGATGAACTGGATGAAGGGGGAGCGCTGCGACAGGTCGCCCACCTGCCAGTACCAGTGATTCGTCTTCACCATCGCCGGGTCCATCGACACGTCCCAGGCGGTGAGCACGAGCCCGCCCACGAACGCCCACCACCAGCGCGAGGTATTGTCGTCCTTGGCGGGCAGGAAGCGACCGCAAATGGCCAGCGACGCCACCAGCATGTAGAACCACGACGTCGGGATGTTGAACGGCACCCGGCCGAGGATCTTGTACCCGAGCTGGCTGGTGTACTCGTAGGCGCCGAACGGATAGTCGGTGGTCGTGCCCAGATACTCGGACGTGAACGCGAGCGTGAGGGCGAGCACGAACACCGTGAGGGCGCGGCGTGCCCCGATCACATGCCACAGGAAGGCGATGCCGGCGATGGCACCCAGCGTGACCGTGGTGGCACCGCCGTAGGTGTAGCCGAGCACCATGACCCGCTGGTTGGATGGCGTCTGCAGCCAGTCCGGGTACGGCGGGGCCAGAAAGGTGGCGAAGGCAAACGCCGAGAAGCACGTGAAGAACGCGTGCGCGGCGAAGGAGCTCTTCGCCAGGCGGAGGAGCGGAGCGTCCTGCATCAGGCGAAACGGACCTGGGCGGCGCGATCGGGGGCCGGGGCGCGATACCGCCACGCGTTCCACAGGATGCCGACACGCGCCAACCGGCCGATGCGCGCGCGCGAGGTGATGGTGTCGTAGCGCTGGGCTTCGATGGCACCGAGAATGCCGGCGTAGCCGTTGGCGCAGGCTGCGGCGCACCGCTGGGCATCGGGAGCGAGCAGGGCAATGCCGGGCATGGCGGCGGTGTAGAGGCCGCGCGCGCGCTGCACCTGAAAGGCCATGTGCTCGCGCCAGGCATCGGTGTCGACGAGCGCCTTTCCGCGCGTGAGGACCGCCTCGGGGGTGAGTCCGAAGCGGGCGAGGTCTTCTGCGGGGAGGTAGCAGCGGCCGCGCTGGGCGTCCTCGCCGACATCGCGCAGGATGTTGGTGAGCTGCATGGCGGTGCCGAGGGTGCGGGCGTAGCGGATGGCCTGCTGGCGGACTGCGGAGCCGGCCGGCACGCCAAAGACGTAGGTACACATCTCGCCCACACTGCTGGCCACGCCCTCACAGTAGGCTTCGAGTTCGATCCAGCTTTCGTAGCGATGCGCCTCGAGATCACGACCGACGCCGTCGAGGAGCTCGAAGAGCGGGGCGGGGGCAACGTCGAAGGTGCGGGTCACCCAGGCCAGCTCGCGGAAGATCGGACCGCTGGGCTGCCCCGCGAGGGCCGCGTCGAGCTGCGCGCGGTACTCGGCGAGCTGGGCGCGGAGCGCGGGGAGGTGGTCGTGATCCGCCTGATCGACGAGGTCATCGGCGACGCGGCAGAATGCGTACAAGGCATAGGCCGCCCGTCGCTTGTTGGCCGGCAGCAGGCGGCTGGCCAGCGAAAAGGTCCGCGCGTGCGCGAGGGTGATGCGCGCGCACTCGACCGCGTCGGGGGGCAGGGCCGTCGTGCTCATGTCACCCGGAAGGCGGGGGGCCGCAGCGGCATCAGGGCGAGGGCGGGCGGTATCGGTCGGCAGAGGACGAAGGACGGTGGCATCCAACACCTCGGGTCAACGCAGACCATGGAAACTGGTTCCCGTGCAAAGGTGCGGCGTGGGGTGAGGGCTGTCAACATCTCTTTACAGTGAGGATCGTCAACGTGTGGGTACACTCCGTTTCCCTGCTTGACTCGCCCTGTGCCCTTGGGCACGTTGACGGCGCCCGACCGAGCCCTGCTGAACGGGACGAGCACCCGGTCGGTTCCCGGGGCGATTTTCCGCCGCGCGGTTGGTCCTGCGGCCGCCCCTCCCTCCCAGCGCGATGACACCCTACCTCACGTTCCTGCTGTACCTGACGGCGATCATCGGGTTCGTCGCGCTCGCGCTGGGTCTCAACGCGCTGCTCGGTCCGAAGCCCGTGCCCACGAGCACCAAGCTCGAGCCCTTCGAGTGCGGCGCCACCGTCGTCGATCGCCTGAATGTGAAGGCGATCCCGATCAAGTTCTACGCCGTGGCCATCGTGTTCCTGCTGTTCGACCTGGAAACGATGTTCCTCTTCATCTGGACCCTGGGGGCCCGCCCCCTGTCCGGATTCATGATGTTCACCTTCTTCTTCTTCACCGCGCTGCTGGTGTTGTGCCTGATGTATGTGTATCGGGCACGCATCCTGGAAGCGGTGACGGAGTAGACAGGGAGCCCGCGATGTACGGCAAACGTCTTCCCATCGTCGACGCCGGGGCGGGCAGCCCGGCGACGGCGACGGCCGGCAAACCGGCCACGTTCGAGTACCTCACGACGCGCAAGGACGAGCTGGTCGGATGGGCGCGCAAGTTCTCGCTCTTCCCGTATCCGTTCGTGACCGCCTGCTGTGCCATGGAGTTCATGGCGGTCAGCGCGTCGGCCTACGACACCGACCGGTTCGGTGCCGCGCTGCCGCGCTTCTCGCCGCGGCAGGCCGACCTGCTCATGGTCGTCGGCACCGTCACGCAGAAGCAGGCGCCGATCCTGCTCAAGGTGTACGAGCAGATGTGCGAGCCCAAGTGGGTGATGGCGTTCGGCGTCTGCGCGAGCACCGGCGGCTTCTACCAGAACTACGCGTCGCTCCCCGGCATCGACCGCATCATTCCGGTGGACATCTATGTCCCCGGGTGCCCGCCCCGCCCCGAAATGGTCATCGACGGGATCATGCGCCTGCAGGAGAAGATCGCTGCCGGCCGCCATCCGATCGTGAATGACCGATTCTGACGCCATGGCAGCGGCCTTTGCCCCGGTGCAGGCAGCGTTCGGCCCCGACGCCGCAGTGCGCGACCTGGGGGTGCAGCACGGGGTGCTCGTGCTGGACATCGACGCCGATGCCATCGACGCGGTCGCGCGCCGGCTGCGTGACGCGCATGGCTACGACCTCTTCCTGGACGTGACCGCCGTCGACTGGCCGGGCACCCCGCTGCGCTTCGAAGTCGTGTGGCACCTGTACTCCACCACGACGTTCACGCGCGTGCGCCTCAAGGCGCGCGTCCCCGAGGACACGCCGGTGGTGCCGACGCTGTCCACCCTGTTCGGCGCGGCCGCCTATCAGGAGCGCGAATGCCACGACATGTACGGCATCGTGTTCCGCGGCAACGACGATCTCCGCCCCATCCTGCTCTACGAGGGATTCGTCGGGCACCCGCTGCGCAAGGACTACCCGAAGCAGCAGGAGCAGCCGCTCGTTCCCTATCGCCCGCCCCAGAGTGCCCTCGTCCGCTGACCCGACGATGCGGGACGTGATCGTCCGCCCGCCCATCGCCAATCCGGTCTCGACCGGGCTCACGCCGTCGCGCGAAGACACGGTCGTCGTCAACATCGGGCCGTCGCATCCGGCCACGCACGGCACGGTGCAGATCATCGCCGAGCTCGATGGCGAGAAGGTGCTGCGCACCGATGTGCACTGCGGCTACCTGCACCGCGGCTTCGAGAAGGAGTGCGAGGATCACACCTGGCACAACCTCATCCCGTACGTCGACCGGCTGAACTACTGCTCGGCGCTGATCAACAACTTCGCGTACTGCGACGGGGTCGAGCGCCTGATGGGCATCGAGATCACGCCGCGCGCGAAGTACCTGCGCACGCTGCTGGCCGAGTACTCGCGCCTCGCCGACCACCTGACGTGTGTGGCGGCGCAGCTCATGGAGCTGGGCGCGATGACGGCGTTCCTGTACCTCGTGACGGTGCGTGACTGGATGTACGAGCACCTGGCGGCGCTCACGGGCGCGCGGGTGACCTACACCTACGGCCGCATCGGCGGGGTGGCGTTCGACGTGCCCGCCGGCTGGTTCACGCGTCTCGAGGAGATCCTCAAGGAGTACGAGACGTACGTGGCGCGCGTGCACGCGCTGGTCGACCGCAACCGCATCTTCATCGATCGCATGCGCGGGGTGGGCGTGCTCACGACGACCGAGGCGATCCACTGGGGCTTCACCGGCCCGGTGTTGCGCTCGACCGGTGCGCCGCGCGACCTGCGCAAGGACACGCCGTACCTCGCCTACGGTGAGCTCGACTTCGACGTGCCGGTGGGCATCGCCGGTGACAACTACGACCGCTACTACGTGCGCATGCGCGAGATGGACGAGTCGGTGTACATGATCCGCCAGCTCGTGCAACTGATGCCCGAGGGGCCGATCATGGTGGACGACCGGCGCTGCGTCTTCCCCGAGAAGCAGCTCGTCTACACGGAAATCGAGTCGCTCATCAACCATTTCAAGCTGGTGATGGAAGGGCCGGTGGTGCCCGCGGGCGATGTGTACGTGGCCCACGAAGGGGCGAACGGGGAACTCGGCTTCTACATGGTGAGCACCGGCACCGGCACGCCGCACAAGGTGCACGTGCGCTCGCCCAGCTTCGTGCACATGGGCGGCGTGCACCGCATGCTCGACGGGTATCAGCTCGCCGACATCGTCACCACCTTCGGGTCGGTGAACATGATCGGTGGGGAGTGCGACCGATGACGATGACGAGCATCCAGCACCTGATTCCCGAGTTCGAGCGCTGGAAGCAGCGCTATCCCGCCGGCTTCGAGGGTTCCCTCACGATTCCCTGCCTCCGCCGCATCCAGGAGGAGCGGGGGTACATCGCCGACAGCGACATCGACGCGCTGGTCGCGTATCTCGGCGTGCCGCGCACGCAGGTCGACGAGGTGCTCGGCTTCTACACGATGTTCACGCGCGAGCCGCTCGGTCGCCACCACATCCAGGTGTGCCACAACCTGCCGTGCGCGCTGCGCGGTGCCGAAGGGCTCGTGCAGTACCTGTGCGGCAGGCTCGGCGTGCAGCCGGGCGAGACCACGGCCGATGGACGGTTCACGCTGAGCACCGTCGAGTGCCTCGCGAGCTGCGGCACGGCGCCGATGATGATGGTGAACGAGGCGTACCACGAGAACCTCACGCCGCAGGCGGTCGACGCGCTGCTCGAGGAGCTGTCGCAATGAGCACCGCGCTGATTCCGCCGTTGTACGTGCCGCAGGACGGGCGCTACTTCATGAACTTCCCGGTCACGCCCACCTCGCACACGCTCGCCGAGTTCCGCGGGCGGGGCGGCTATGGCGCGCTGACCAAGGTGCTCACCACGGGCATCGCCCCGGCCGACGTGACGAAGGAAGTGTCGGCCTCGGGGCTGCTGGGGCATGGCGGCGCCGCGTTCCCGGCGGGACGCAAGTGGGGCGTCATCAAGGCCAACGACGGCGAGCCGCACTACGTGTGCATGAACGCCGACGAAGGCGAGCCGGGCACGTTCAAGGATCGCTGGCTGCTGGAATGCCTGCCGCACCTGCTGGTGGAGGGCCTCGCGCTCGCCAGCTACGCGGTGGGCGGTCGCCACGCCTTCATCTACATTCGCGGCGAGTTCGACCTGCCGTGGCGTCGCATCGCGGGGGCCGTGGAGGAAGCGTACGCGGCGGGGCTGCTGGGCGAGAGCATCCTCGGCAGCGGCTTCTCACTCGACGTGGTGGTGTATCGCGGCGCGGGGTCGTACGTGTGTGGCGAGGCCTCGGCCATGCTGGCGTCGCTCGAGGGCAAGAAGGGGTGGCCGCGCAATCGTCCGCCGCGCCTCACCGTGAAGGGGCTGTACCAGAAGCCGACGGTGGTGAACAACGTCGAGACGCTGGCCAACGTGCCGGCGATCGTGATGCACGGCGCCGAGGCCTTCCGGCAGGTCGGCACGCCGAAGAGTCCCGGCTCGCAGATGATCTCGATCTCGGGTCACGTGAACCGTCCCGGCGTCTACGAACTGCCGTATGGGTACTCGTGGGAGCAGTTCATCTTCGACGACTGCGGCGGCATCCAGGGTGGACGGGCGCTCAAGTGCATCATCCCCGGCGGCGTCTCCACCAAGCTGCTCACGGCTGACGCCATCAAGGGCGTCACGCTCGACCACAACGCCGCGCTCAAGGCGGGATCGCAGCTTGGCTCTGGCGGCATGATCGCCATCGCCGAGGGCACCTGCATGGTGCGTGCGGCGCGTGTGATCCAGCGCTTCTACCATCACGAGAGCTGCGGGCAGTGCACGCCGTGCCGTGAGGGGATGGGGTGGATGGAGCGCATCCTCGACCGCATCGTGCGCGGCGAAGGGCGCGCCGAGGACATCGATCGCCTGTACCACATCTCCAACGCGAACGACGGCACGACGATCTGCAGCCTCGGGGACTCCGCGGGCTACGCGTGCTCGGCCATCCTCGACCACTATCGCGAGGAGTTCGAGTACTTCATCACGCACAAGCGCTCGATGTTCGATGGCCGGCTGGCGGTGGTCGATCCATTTGCCGGGGCGGTACCAACGCCGCTGGCGGCGGGGGTGGGCGCATGACGGCCCCGACGCGCGCGCGCGGCAACAACGAGCCGGTCGACACCAGTCGCACGATCGACTTCTTCATCAACGGGACCCCGTGCACCGCGTTCGCGGGGGAGACGGTGATCCAGGCGGCGCAGCGGGCCGGCGTGGCCATCCCGCACTTCTGCTGGCACCACGACCTGTCGGTGCCCGGCAACTGCCGCATCTGCATGGTGGAAGTCGAGCAGGAAGGCGGCGATCCCTGGTTCGATATCGGCTGCAACATGCCGGTGACGGCCGGGATGCGCGTGCTCACCGAGTCGGACCGCGTGAAGGAGCTGCGTCGCGACACAATGCAGTTCATCACGCTCAACCACCCGGTGGACTGCGGCATCTGCAACAAGAGTGGGGAGTGCCTGCTGCAGGACTACCACTATGAGCACAACGGGCGCGCCTCGCTGTCGCGCGACCAGAAGAATCACGCGACGAAGTTCTATCCGCTGTCGCAGCGGGTGATGCTGGACAACGAGCGGTGCATCATGTGCACGCGCTGCGTGCGCTTCACGGCCGAGGTGTCGGGGAGCCGCGCGCTGGCGGCGGTGCACCGCGGCGACCACGCGCTGATTCGTCCAGCGGAGGACGCGAACTTCGACCTCGATGTCTACTCGGACAATGTCATCGACATCTGTCCGGTGGGTGCGCTGCTCGCGGTGCAGGACCTGGACAAGGCGCGCGTCTGGTACACCGAGGCGACCCCGTCGGTGTGCGCGGGATGCGCGCGCGGGTGCACGATCAACGTGTGGCACCGCCGGCCGGAGTGGGCGTTCAAGGCGCTCGATCCGCACCTCAACGCGCGCATCGAGCGCGTGACGCCGCTCGAGAATCCGGCGGTGAACGGCGCGTGGACGTGCAACAAGGCGCGCGACCTGTCGCAGCTCATGGAGCGGCCGCGGGTCACGCAGGCCATGGCACACGGCCGGCCCGTCCCGTCCGATGAGGCGGTGCGTGAGGCGGCGACGCTGTTGCGCGATGCGCGCCGGGTCGTGGCGCTGGTGTCATCGTGGGGGAGCAACGAGGAACTGGCCGCCTTCGGTGCGCAGGTGGCCGCGCCATTGGGCGCGCGTCTCACGGCGTGGGTGAAGGCCGATCATGTGCCGCAGCCGGGTGAGGTGGTGCAGGACGACCTGCTCATCGTCGCGGACAAGAACCCCAATCGCGCGGCGGCACTGGCCGTCGCGGCAGCGATGCCGTCGGACGCGGGGGCGTGGCCGTTGGACACCGATGTCGTGCTCGTGTGGGGCGAGGGCGCGCCTGCGTCGTCGCTGCCGTCGGGCGCGCGCGTGGTGCGGCTCACGAGCTTCGCGGCGGACGACGCATCGGCAGACGTGTTGATCCCGGTGAGCACCTATCTCGAGCGCGATGGCCACTTCACGAATGTGGAGGGGACGGTGAGCGCGTTCCGCACCGTGTTCGCGCCGCCGGCGGGCGTGGCGCATGCGGCCGATGTCTTCACCGCGTGGGGCATGGCGCTGGCCGGCGCGGGAGTGTCCGCATGAGCAGCGCCTGGCTGCCCGATCTCCTCGTGGCCGGGGTGTTCATCGGCTACGTGATGGTGGTGCTGCTCAGCTTCGGCGGGCTGCTCACCTGGGTGGAACGCAAGCAGAGCGCGGTGATGGCCGACCGCATCGGCGCGAACCGCGCCTACATTCGCATCCCGTTCACGAACGTGAAGCTGGTGTGGATGGGGTTGTTTCACGGCATGGCGGACGGCCTGAAGATGCTCCTCAAGGAGGACTTCAAGCCCCGTGCGCACGATCGCCTGGGCTACGCGCTGGCGCCCTACTTCGCCTTCGCGCCGGTGCTGCTGGTGTTCGCCGTGGTGCCGTTCGGTGGCACGGTGGTGCCCGGGCAGCTCATCCCGGCGCTGGCGGGGGTGTTCGGTGACCGGGCGTATCCCATGCAGATCGCCACGCTCGATGCGGGGCTGCTGGTGGTGTTCGCCTTCAGTGGTCTCACGGTCATCGGAGCGATGATCGCGGGCTGGGCGTCGGACAACAAGTTCTCGCTGCTGGGTGGGGTGCGTGCGGGGTCGCAGATGATCTCGTACGAACTGGTGATGGCGCTGACGGTGATGGGGTTGCTGCTGGTGTACGGCACCGTCGATCTCGACGCCATCGTGCGCCACCAGTCGGGGACGATGCTCGGGGTGCTGCCGGCGTGGGGAGTGTTTCACCAGCCGGTGGCAGCCTTCCTGTTCCTCACGGCCGCCATCGCCGAGAACAAGCGCATCCCGTTCGACCTGCCGGAGGCGGAGTCGGAGCTCATCGCGGGCTACTTCACCGAGTTCAGCGCGATGAAGATGGGGCTGTTCATGTTCGCGGAGTTCATCCAGATCGCGGTGGTCGCGGCGCTCTTCGCGACGCTGTTCCTGGGAGGCTACAACCTGCCGTTCATGACGGATGCCGGGTTCGCATTTCCCGGCGGCGCGACGGTGGCGTTGAGCCAGGGTGTGCGCGTGCCGTTGCAGGTGCTGACGTTCCTGGGCAAGGTGGCGCTGCTGTGCGTCATCCAGGTGCAGATCCGCTGGACGCTGCCGCGCTTCCGGTATGACCAGATGCTCGGCCTGTCGTGGAAGATGCTGCTGCCGCTGTCGCTCGCGAATCTCGTGGTGACGGCGGTGGTGCTGTGGTTGACCGGAGGAGGCGCATGACCGTCGTGGATACCCGCGCTGCCGAGGCAGCGCCCGAGGAGTCGCCCGCGCCGGCGTCGGCGGCACGGCCCGCGCCGCGCCGGCCGTTGCCGATACGCTACGAGCGTCCGCAGTACTGGAACGCGCGCGAGCTCACGCTGTGGGAGAAGCTCTACCTCCCCGAGGTGCTGCGTGGGCTGGCCATCACGACCGGGGTGTTCCTGCGGAACATGGGCAAGTGGCTGACCGGTCGTCGGGGGGCGGTCACCACGTACTACCCCGAGGAGAAGCGCAAGGACTTTGCGCCGCGCAATCGCGGCAAGCACATCCTGACGCAGCGCCCCGACGGCTCGCCGCAGTGCATCGCGTGCAACATGTGCGCGACCGTGTGTCCGGCGAAGGTCATCGAAATCGAGGCAGGGTTCGACCCCAACGACCCGGCGCATCCGAAGTCGCCGGTGCGCTTCGAGATCGACTACTCGCGGTGCGTGTTCTGCGGCCTGTGCGTCGAGGCGTGTCCCGAGGATGCCATCCGCATGCAGGAGGATGTCCCCGGGCTCGTGTCCGACGATCGCTACAACATGTGGCTCACCATGGATGAGATGCTGACGTGGCGTCCGCAGTCGGATGTCGCGAAACCCTATCCCCCCAAGCCTGCGCCGGGTGGCGCGGGCGCGGGATCGGCGCGAGGACGCGGGTCATCGACACACTGATTCTCGCCCTGGTCGGCGGTGTCGCGCTGACGGGCGCTGTCCTCATGCTGGTGTTGCGGGAGCCGATGCGCGTGGCGTTGGCGCTCATCACCACGATGACGGCGCTCGGCGCCGTGTACGGGCTGCTTGGGGTGCACTTTATCGCGGCCTTCCAGGTGCTCATCTACGTGGGCGCCGTGATGGTGTTCATGGTCTACGTCATCATGCTGCTCGAGGTGCGCGAGGGACCGGCACGCCCGCGCCTCTCGTCGGTGGGGGTGCCGGGGCTCATCGGAGGCGTGCTGCTCCTGGGCGCGGTGGCGGTGGCCGTGCTGCGCAGTGGCGCGCTGACCGCGACGGTGCCGACGCCGGACGCCGGCTTCGGCCTCGTGAGCTTCTCGCAGGCGTTCCTGCGGGAGTACTGGCTCGAGTTCGAGCTGACGACCGTGCTGCTCGTGGCGGCGGTGGCGGCGGCGCTGGCGGTCATCGGCGTGAGCCGCCGCGCCGGCGCGATGCGCGGGCAGGTGGTGACGCCAGCGGCCGGTGCGGCGCATGAGGGACGCGCCGATGGATAAGACCCAGGGGCTGCTGCTGCTGGCCGGCGCGCTGTTCACACTGGGGCTCACGGGGGTCGTGGTCCGGCGCAACGCGCTGGTGATGCTCATGTGCCTCGAACTGATGCTCAACGGCGTCAACCTCGCGCTCGTGACGTTCGCCCAGCAGCGCGGCGACGCGGCGGGCGTGGTCATGGTGTTCCTCACCTTCGTGGTCGCGACGGCGGAGATCGCCCTCGCGATTCCCATCGTCCTGCTGCTCGTGCGACATGCCCGCGCGCTCGACGTCGATCGTTTCAGCGACCTGCAGGGCTAGCCCGTCATGACGCATCCGCTGGCCCTCATCGTCTTCCTGCCGCTGCTCGGCTTCCTCATCAACGGCACCTTCGCCACGGCCCTGGGTGGCCGCCGCCTCGGACACACGGCGTCGGCGCTCGTGGGGTGTGGCACGCCGCTCCTGGCCTTCGCGCTCACCGTGATGATGTTCTTCCGCCTGCAGGGGGGAGACTACGCACCCATCACCGAGCCGCTCTATCGCTGGGCGACGCTCGGCACGCTGACCTTCGACATCGCGTTCCATTTCGACCGCCTGAGTGCGGTCATGACCCTCATCGTGACGGGCGTGGGATCGGTCATCCACATCTACGCCACGGGATACATGCATGACGACAAGAGCTTCGGGCGCTTCTTCGCGTACCTGAACCTCTTCCTGTTCTTCATGCTGCTGCTGGTGCTCGGCCGGTCGATGCTGGTGCTGTTCGTCGGCTGGGAGGGCGTGGGACTGGCGTCGTACCTGCTCATCGGCTTCTGGTTCGACGACCTCGCGAACGCGGCGGCCGGTCGCAAGGCGTTCATCACCAATCGCGTGGGCGATTTCGGCTTCCTGCTGGGGATGTTCCTGCTGTGGCGCGCCTTCGGGACGCTCGACATGGACACGCTGAACGCCACATTCCTCTCGGCGGCCACGTCGGGGCAGGGGATGCTGGTGAACGCGAGCCTGGTGGGGCTGCTGCTGTTCGTCGGCGCGACCGGCAAGAGCGCGCAGATCCCGTTGTACGTGTGGCTCCCCGATGCCATGGCCGGTCCGACCCCGGTGTCGGCGCTCATCCATGCCGCCACGATGGTGACGGCGGGCGTGTACCTCATCGCGCGCATGAGCGGGCTGTACATGCAGGCGCCCGAGGCGAGCCAGGTAATTGCGGTGGTCGGCGTGCTCACGGCCTTCGTGGCCGCGACGATCGCGCTGGTGCAGACCGACATCAAGAAGGTCCTCGCCTACTCCACCGTGTCGCAGTTGGGCTTCATGTTCCTCGCGCTCGGCGTGGGGGCGTATGGCGTGGCGATCTTCCACGTGATGACGCACGCCTTCTTCAAGGCCTGCCTGTTCCTCGGTGCCGGCAGTGTGATTCACGCGCTGGGTGGCGAGCAGGACATCCGCAAGATGGGCGGACTGCGGACGAAGATCCCGGTGACATTCTGGACCTTCGCGATCGCGACGGCTGCGATCGCCGGCATTCCGGGGCTCGCCGGCTTCTTCTCGAAGGACGAGATCCTGTGGTTCGCGTATGCCAGCGAGAAGGGCGGGGCCCCGTGGCTCTGGGCCCTCGCGGCGGCGACGGCGCTCATGACGGCGTTCTACATGACGCGCCTGCTGTGGCTCACCTTCTTCGGCGCGTCGCGCATGGACCCGCACGTCGAGTCGCATGTGCACGAGTCGCCGCTGTCGATGACCGGCGTGCTGGTGGTGCTGGCGCTGCTGTCGGCGGGGGGCGGCTACCTGGCGCTGCCGCATTTCCTCGAGGCCCAACTGCCGTTGCCGGCGGTCGTTCCGGCGCGTGAGTCGGCCGAGCATCTGCTGCTGTACGTGAGCATCGGTCTCGCGCTGGCGGGCGTCACGGCCGCGGTCGTGATGTATCGCGGTGCGGCGGGGCCGGCCACGGCGGCGGCGCGGAGCCTGGCGCCGGTGCATCGCCTGCTCAGCGGCAAGTATTTCGTGGACGAGCTCTATGCCGCGGTGCTGGTGCGCCCGCTGGCGTGGTTCTCCGAGCATGTCCTGCTCCGCGGCGCTGATCGCGCGCTGCTCGACGGCTCGCTGGATGGACTCGGCCGCCTGGCGCAGCGTACGGCAGGGCTGCTGGCGCGAGTGCAGAACGGCAGCCTGCAGCGGTATGCGCTGTTCATGCTGGTGGGCGTGGCCGGCGTGATCCTGTGGAGCTGGCAGCATGTCTGATACACTCCTGCCCGGCCTCATTCTCTGGCTGCCGCTGGTCGGCGCGCTCCTGCTGCTCGCGGTGCCGCGCGGCGCCGACCAGTTGGTGCGCACGGTGACCGGCGGACTGCTGCTGGTGCAGTTCGTGCTGGCCATGAAGTTGTACGCCGCCTTCGACCCGGCGGTGAGCGGCCTGCAGTTCGCGACGCAGGTGCCGTGGATTCCCACGTGGGGGATCAGCTACTTCATCGGCGTTGACGGCGCGAACCTCCTCCTCATCGTCCTCACGGCGTTCCTCGGACCGCTCGTGGTGCTCGGGGCGACCAGCAGCATCACGCGGGATGTGCGACGCTTCCATGTGCTGCTGTTGCTGCTGCAGTTCGCGATGCTGGGGGCGCTGTTCGCGCAGGATCTCTTCCTCTTCTACCTGTTCTGGGAGGGGATGCTGATCCCGATGTTCTTCATGATCGGGATCTGGGGCGGTGCGCGGCGCGCGTACGCGACGATGAAGTTCGTGCTGTACACGGCCTTCGGCAGCATCCTGATGCTGGCGGCGGTGCTGTGGCTGGCCATCGCGGTCGAACGACAGGGCAGCGCGCCGTCGTTCGCGTTCACCGACCTGCTGGCGGTGCCGGTGTCGGTGCAGGCCCAGCACTGGCTCTTCGCGGCGTTCGCACTGTCGTTCGCCATCAAGGTGCCGATGGTGCCCGTGCACACGTGGCTGCCCGATGCGCACGTCGAGGCGCCGACGCCGGGTTCGGTGATCCTGGCAGGCGTGCTGCTCAAGATGGGCACGTACGGCTTCATGAAGCTCGGCATTCCGTTCTTCCCCGACGCGCTGCACACGTTCTCGCCGTGGCTCATGACGCTGGCGGTGGTGAGCATCGTGTGGGGGGCCTGCCTCGCGCTCGTGCAGTCGGACATCAAGAAGATCATCGCCTACTCGTCCATCAGTCACCTGGGCTACGTGATGATCGGCCTGCTGAGCCTCGAGCTGGCCGGTGTGCAGGGCGCCATCGTGCAGATGGTGAGCCACGGCATCGTGGCCGCCGCGCTCTTCCTGCTCGTGGGCATGGTGTACGAGCGTGGGCACACGCGTGAGCTCGCCGCCTATGGCGGCCTCGCGCGGCAGATGCCGGTGTACGCCGTCGCCTTCGTCGTGTTCACGCTGGCCTCGGTGGGGCTCCCCACGACGAGCGGCTTCACGGGCGAGTTCCTCGCGCTGCTGGGCACGTTCAGCGCCGGCTGGGTGCAGCACCTCGACGGCAGCAACCTCACACTGGGGCTCGCCATCGTCGCGGCGAGCGGCGTCATTCTCGGTGCGCTCTACATGCTGCGCTTCGCGCTCACCTTCCTGTTCGGTCCGGTCAAGGCGCCACACGACGTGACGCTCACCGACCTCACCGGGCGTGAGCGACTCGTGCTGGCGGTGCTCGCGGTGGCGGTCTTCTGGTTGGGGCTGTTCCCCGAAGGAGCGATGCAGCGCACCGAAGGTGCCGCACGCGCGTACCTGCAGGCTGCCACCTCCACCCGGGTGCCCGCCGATGCCCGCTAGCGCCGATTTCCTGGCCCTGCTGCCGACGCATCTGGTGCTTGGCGGCATCGTGACGGGGCTCCTGTTGCTGTTGCCGCGCAGCCGCGCGGGTGTGCTGCCACTGGTGTCGTCGCTGGCGTGGGTCGTGGCCGCGGCGCTCTCGGCCTTCTGGCTGGCGCGGGCCGGCACGAGCAGCACGCCGTTCGGTGGGCACCTCGCGTTCGACGCGCAGACGTACATGGTGCAAGGGGCCCTGCTGCTCCTCGCGGTGCCCGTGCTGCTCATGGCACGTGAGGAGTTCGCCGAGGGGGAGTTCCCGCTGCTGCTGCTGTGTTCACTGTACGGCCTGGCGCTGCTGCCCGCGGCCTCGAGCGCACTCGTGGTGTTCCTGGGCCTCGAACTGCTGGCCATTCCATCGTACGCGCTCATCGTGCTGGCGTATCGGCGTCCGCAGGCCGCGGAGTCGGCGCTCAAGTACCTGGTGTTGAGCGGCGCGGCGTCGGCCACGCTGCTCATGGGCTTCGCGTTGGTGTACGGGCTCACGGGCAGCCTGTCGGTCACCGCATTCGCGCAGGCGGTGGGCACCGACGACCTGCTCGCGCGCACCGCCGTGGTGCTGGTGGTCGCTGGGCTCTTCGTGAAGGGCGCCGTGTGGCCGTTCCACGGCTGGGCGCCCGATGCCTACGAGGGGGCGAGTGTGCCGGTCACGGCGTACCTCGCGACGCTGTCCAAGGCGGCGGTGCTGGTCGTGGCGCTCCGCCTGTTCGCCGGTGTCGAGGTGCAGGGCAGCCTGCTGCACCTGCTTGCGGCGCTGCCGCTCGCGTCGATCGTGTGGGGCAACCTCGCGGCCATGCGACAGGATTCGCTGCGCCGCATGATCGCGTACTCGTCGATCGCGCACGCCGGCTACCTGTTCTATGCGTTCCTGGGCGCGCCGGACGGGCGCGGCCAGGCGGTGGCGTTCTACCTCGTGGTGTACGCCGCGAGCAACCTGCTGGCGTTCGCGGTACTTCCCGCCCACGACGACGACGCGACGCGTGATCGCCTCGGCACGCTCGATGGCCTGGCGTCACGCGATCCGCTCTCGGCCACGCTCATCGCGGTGGCCATGCTGTCGTTGGCGGGGTTGCCGCCGCTCCCGGGCTTCACGGCGAAGTTCGTCATCTTCCGCAGCGTGGTGGCCGCCGGGCACACCTGGTGGGCGGTGGCGGGGCTCGTCGGCAGCTTCCTCGGCCTCTTCTTCTATCTTCGCGTGATCATGCGGATGTTCATGGGCTCGACGGACGGCGTGCGCGCCGCCGCACCCGCTGCGTGGTCCGCCAGACTTGCGGGGTGGCTGTGTGCCGCCGCCACCCTCGCGCTCACCCTCGCCCCCTCGTGGGTGCTCGAGCGTCTCTGATGCGACCGCGTCGCCGAATGCAGACGGGCCACCATGCCAGCAAGCGTGGCTCCGACCTCCTGAACGATCCGGTGCTCAACAAGGGCACGGCCTTCACCGAAGCCGAGCGCGATGCGCTGGGACTGCGCGGCCTGCTGCCGCCGCGCATCATGACGCAGGACGAGCAGATGCTGCGCATCCTGCCCGCCGTCCGCGGCAAGCCCACGCCGCTCGATCAGTACATCTACCTCGTGGGTCTGCACGACCGGAATGTGACGCTCTTCTACCGGCTGGTCATGGACCACCTCGAAGAGCTCATGCCCGTGCTCTACACGCCCACCGTGGGGCAGGCGTGCCAGGAGTTCGGGCGCATCTTCCGGCGGAGTCGCGGCCTGTACGTCACGGCGGACGATGCGGGACGTGTGCGCGACGTCCTGGCCAACTGGCCGCATGACGATGTGCGCATGATCGTCGTGACCGACGGCGAGCGCATCCTCGGGCTGGGGGACCTTGGCGCGAACGGCATGGGCATCCCGATCGGCAAGCTCACGCTGTACACGGCGTGCGCGGGCGTGCCGCCGCACCAGTGCCTGCCGATCACCATCGACGTGGGCACGGACAACACCGAGCTGCGCGAGAGCCATGCGTACATGGGACTCCGCCGTCCGCGGTTGCGCGGTGCGGCGTACGACGCGCTGCTCACGGAGTTCGTGGAGGCGGTGCAGGAGCGCTTCCCCGGCGTGTGCCTGCAGTTCGAGGACTTCGGCAACCACAACGCGTTCGTGCTGCTCGAGCAGTGGCGCGACAAGGTGTGCTGCTTCAACGACGATATCCAGGGCACCGCGTCGGTGACGCTGGGCGGCCTGCTGGCGGCGGCGCGCCTCACGGGGGTGCCGCTGCACGAGATGCGCCTGCTGTTCCTCGGCGCCGGCGAGGCCGGCATCGGCATTGGCGACCTCGTGGTGCAGGCGATGCGCGAGGCAGGGATCGACGAGGCCGACGCGCGTCAGCGGTGCTGGTTCGTGGACTCGAAGGGGCTGGTGGAGTCGTCGCGCACCGACCTCGCGTCACACAAGCAGCGGTACGCGCACGCACACGCACCGGCCGAGTCGCTGCTGGACGCGGTGCAATCCATCAAGCCGCATGCGCTCATCGGTGTGAGTGGCACGCCGCAAACGTTCACGCCCGCGGTGCTGCAGGCCATGGCGGCGCAGCACGAGCGCCCGATCATCATGGCGCTGTCCAATCCGACGTCGAAGGCGGAGTGCACGGCACAGCAGGCGTACGAGGGCACCGACGGGCGCGCGATCTTCGCCAGTGGCAGTCCGTTCGCGCCAGTGACGCACAAGGGACGCGTGCACGTTCCGGGGCAGGGGAACAATGCCTACATCTTCCCCGGGGTCGGCCTGGGCGTGCTGGTGGCGCAGGCGTCGCGCGTGACCGACGAGATGTTCGCGGCGGCGGCGCGCACGCTGTCCGGCATGGTGACGGCCGACGACCTGGCGATGGGACGCATCTATCCCAGTCTCTCGCGCATCCGTGAGGTGTCGCGGGCCATCGCCATCGAGGTCGCACGCATCGCGTTCGAACGCGGGCTGGCGCAGGTGGAGCGGCCGAGCGACGTCGCGGCTGCGGTGGCCGAGACGATGTACGAGCCGGTGTATCACTCGCTGGTGTGACCTGCGGGCGCTGCGAGCGCCAGCGTGGCAATCGAGGCCGACGTGTCAGGACGACGCGTCGGCCTCGTGCGCAAGGCGGTCCAAGTCGCTCGGCGTGTTCACGTTGGCAAACGATGGCGCGAGGTCGGGCAGGGACGCGTCCAGCACGTCGATCGTGTCGAGAAAGTCGCGGACGGCACGTCCCCCGTGCTCGAGCCACGCGTCGAGGCGGTCGCGCACCCTGGTGCGTATGAGCAGGAAGAGCGACTGTCGCCGTTCCCCGTCGTGTGCCGACACGGCGTCGTGACCGTTTGCGACGGCCGCGAGTCGCGCGACGAGTGTGGGGGCGAGGTGCGGCGCGTCGCCCGGCGTGCAGAGGACCCAGGGGGTGTCGACGACACGCAGGGCCGACTGCAGGCCGCCAAGCGGTCCGCGCCCCGGTATCCGGTCTGGCACGACCTCGCCGTAGGCGGCATAGGCGTCGGCCGCCTCGTTGGCGCTCACCACGATGCGTGCGACCTGCGGCGCGAGGCGCGCCGCCACGTGTGCGACGAGTGGCTGTCCATGCAGCGGCAGGAGCGCCTTCTGCACGCCACCCATGCGTCGCCCTTCACCGCCGCACAGGATGACTCCCGTGACGTCGGCGCGCGCGATCACGCGAGGCCGTCGGCGGGGGCGCGCAGCAGCACGGCCGCCCGCAGCACCAGCGGATGCATCGTGCCCTCGACCGGACGCAGCCCGTGCGTGATCTCCACGAGTTCCTTGCGCATGGCAGGCGTCCAGAACTTCTCGAGGTGATCGCGGACTCCCTCCACCGCATCGGCCTCCGGATAGATCGCGAAGAACTCGGCGATCTGGTTGGCCATGCGCACCACGTCATCCGTCTGCATGCGGGGCCTCGTCGGGAAAGGTCACGAGCATCGTGCGCCCCTCGGCGCGGCTTGCCGTCGCCACGGGCACGTCCAGTGCGGTCGCCCAGGTGAGGGCAAGCGAGGTGGGTGCCGACGCGCACACCAGGAGGCGCGCGCTGGTGTGGCTCGCCTTCGCCACCAGTTCGTAGCTGCACCGGCTGCTCATGACGATGAACCCGTCGTCGTCGAGGCGCCGCGCGGCCGCAAGCGCGCCGACGAGCTTGTCGAGGGCGTTGTGACGCCCGACGTCCTCGCGCACGAGCACGATGTCACCGCGGACATGACACCAGGCCGCGGCGTGCACCGATCGCGTCGCTGCGTTGAGCGGCTGCCGCGCGGCCAGCCCGTCGGTCGCGCGCAGCGCGGCGTCGGCCGAGATGGGCGCACGCGTGTCGCGCTCACGGCCGCGGCGCCCTGCCACACGCTGCTGCTGCCGTTCCTGCTGCCGTTCCTGCTGCCGCTGCTGCAGCGCGGCGAGCGACTCGATGCCGCAGAGGCCGCAGGCGGTGCTTGCCGCTGTGCGTCGTGCCGTGACAGGTGCGCCGGTCGCGAGCGTCAACGCCACCGCATGCTCGCCGAGCCAGGTGCGCACCTCCACCTGCGCGATGCCGTCGATGTCGCGCACGAGTCCCTCGGTGATCGCGAGCCCGACGGCAAGGTCGTCGAGATCGGCCGGGGTGGCCATCTGGACGGTCCAGGGCGCGTCGTCGACCAGCAGTTGCACGGGCGCCTCGACCGCGATGCCCCACGTCGCCGTGCGCGTGCCGCCTGGCGCGCCGCTCGATGCGACGTGCTGCACCACGCTGCGGGTGATCGCGCCCGGCTCCGTGGTGGCGGACGCGTCGCGGCGCGCCTCAGTCGACAGGGTGCACCTCGACGGCGGTGACCTTGTACTCCGGACAGTTGGTGGCCCAGTCGGAGAACTCCGTCGTGACCACGTTCGCTGCCGACTCGGGGTGGTGGAACGTGGTGTATACGATGCCTTCGGGCACCCGCTCGGTGACGTGCGCGTGCAAGGTGATGTGTCCCTTGCGGCTCGCCAGCACCACGTCGTCGCCATCGCCGATGCCGCGCACCTCGGCGTCGTGCGGATGCATCTCGAGCACATCCTCGCGGTGCCAGGCCACGTTGCCGGTGCGCCGCGTGGCCGTGCCCACGTTGTACTGCGTGAGGATGCGTCCGGTGGTGAGCAGCAGGGGGAAACGACGCGTGGCGCGCTCCTCCGTGGGCACATAGCGCGTGAGCAGGAAGCGCCCACGCCCACGCACGAAGCCATCCTCGTGCATGATGCGCGTCCCCTCACGCTTCTCGGCGGTGCATGGCCACTGTACGCTGCCCACCTCGTCGAGGTACGCGAACGACACGCCGGCAAAGGTGGGCGTCAGCGCCGCGATCTCGTCCATGATCTGCGCGGCGCTGTCGTACGCCATGTGGTAGCCCATCGCCGTGGCGAGGCGGCAGACGACCTCCCACTCCTGCATGCCGGTGCGCGCCGGCATGGCCGGGCGTACCCGATTGATGCGACGCTCGGCGTTGGTGAACGTGCCGTCCTTCTCGAGGAAGGCCGTGCCGGGGAGGAAGACGTGCGCGTACTTTGCCGTCTCGTTGAGGAACAGGTCCTGCACGACCACGCACTCCATGGCCCGGAGCGCCGATGTCACGTGCAGGGTGTTCGGATCGGACTGCGCGATGTCCTCGCCCTGCACGAAGATGCCGTGGAACTGTCCGGCCACGGCACCGGCCAGCATGTTGGGGATGCGCATCCCCGGCTCGGCGTCGAGCGCGACCTGCCAGGCGTCCTCGAACTGGCCGCGCACCGCGCTGTCGGAGATGTGCCGGTAGCCCGGCAGTTCGTGCGGGAAGGAGCCCATGTCGCAGCTCCCCTGCACGTTGTTCTGCCCGCGCAGCGGATTCACGCCGGTGCCGTCACGCCCCAGGTTGCCGGTGGCCATCGCGAGGTTCGCGATGCCGAGCACCATCGTGCTCCCCTGGCTGTGCTCGGTGACGCCGAGCCCGTAGTAGATGGCCGCGTTGCCGCCCGTGGCGTACAGGCGCGCAGCGGCACGCAGCTCGGCAGCCGGCACGCCGGTGATGGCTTCGGTGGCCTCCGGCGCATGCTCGGGTTGCGCGATGAAGCTTCGCCACTGTTCGAAGCTGTCGCGGTCGCATCGCGCGACCACGAATGCCTCGTCCACCAGCCGCTCGGTGACGATGACGTGCGCCAGGGCATTGATGACGGCGACGTTGGTGCCGGGGCGCAACTGCAGGTGATGCTCGGCCTGCACGTGCGGCGAGCGCACGAGGTCGATGCGACGCGGGTCGACGACGATGAGGCGCGCCCCCTGTCGCAACCGCCGTTTCATGCGCGCCGCGAACACCGGGTGTGCATCGGTGGGGTTGGCGCCGATGACCATGATGACATCGGCGTGGGCGACGCTCTTGAAGTCCTGCGTGCCCGCCGATGTGCCGAACGTCTGCTTGAGGCCGTACCCCGTGGGCGAGTGACAGACGCGGGCGCAGGTGTCGATGTTGTTGTTGCCGAACGCGGCGCGGACGAGCTTCTGCACCACGAACACCTCCTCGTTGGTGCAACGGCTCGACGACACGCCACCGATGCTGCCGCGCCCATGCCGGGCCTGGATGTCGCGGAAGCGCTGCGCGGCAAAGGTGATGGCCTCGTCCCAGGACACCTCCCGCCATGGGTCCGAGATGTGCTCGCGGATCATCGGCGCGGTGATGCGATCGGCGTGGGTCGCGTAGCCCCAGGCGAAGCGCCCTTTCACGCACGAGTGCCCTTCGTTGGCGCCACCGCGCTCGTCCGGCGTCATGCGCACCACCTCGGTGCCCTTCATCTCGGCCACGAAGCTGCACCCGACGCCGCAGTAGGCGCACGTGGTGTGCACGGCGCGGTCCGGCTGCCCTGCGTCGATGACGGTCTTCTCGATGAGCGTCGCCGTGGGGCAGGCCTGCACGCAGGCGCCGCAGGAGACGCACTCGGAGGCGAGGAAGCTCTCGTCCATGCCCGCGCTCACCTTCGACGCGAAGCCCCGGTCGGTGATGCTGAGCGCGAAGGTGCCCTGCACCTCGTCGCAGGCGCGCACGCAGCGCGAGCAGACGATGCACTTGGATGGATCGAAGGTGAAGTACGGATTCGACTCGTCCTTCGCGGCGCCGAGGTGGTTCGCACCCGTGGTGCCGTAGCGCACCTCACGCAAGCCGACCGCGCCCGCCATGTCCTGCAGCTCGCAGTCGCCATTGGCGGCGCAGGTGAGGCAGTCGAGCGGGTGATCGGAGATGTAGAGCTCCATCACGTTCCGCCGCAGGCGCGCGAGTCGCGGCGACTGCGTGTGCACCACCATGCCTGCCTCGGCAGGGGTCGTGCACGACGCGGGCGTGCCGCGGCGCCCGTCGATCTCGACGAGACACAGACGACACGATCCGAAGGGCTTGAGCGAGTCGGTCGCGCACAGGCTCGGCACGCCAGCGCCCGCCGTGCGGGCCGCATGCATGACCGAGGTACCCGCGGGCACCTCGACGGCCATGCCGTCAACCGTGAGCTGGATGGTCGGCACGCCTGTGGGCGGTGTGGTTGCGTCGGGGGATCGGGCGATCATACCGCAGCCTCCTCCGGCGTCGTGACGGGCGCCAGCAGGTCGGTGGCGAAGTGGGTCATGATGCTGCGCACCGGCATCGGGGTGAGTCCGCCGAGTGCGCACAGCGATCCGAGCTCCATGGTCTCACACAGCTCCTCGAGCAGCGTCCATTGCTGGCGTGTCTGCTCACGACGACGCAACCGCTGGATGACCTCGACGCCGCGCGTCGATCCCAGACGGCACGGCGTACACTTGCCGCACGACTCGAGTGCGCAGAAGGCCATCGCGAACTCGGCCTGCGCCGCCATGTCCACCGTGTCGTCGAAACAGACGATGCCTCCATGGCCGAGCATGGCGCCGGCAGCGGCAAACGCCTCGTACGTGAGTGGCGTGTCCCACTGCGTGGATGGAAGATAGGCGCCCAGCGGGCCGCCCACCTGAATCGCGCGCAGGGGACGACCCGAATGGCTGCCGCCCCCGAACTGTTCGACCACCTCGCGCAACGTGGGACCGAACGGCAGTTCGACGAGCCCGCCGCAGCGGACGTTGCCGGCGAGCTGGAAGGGCATCGTCCCTGTCGAGCGGTCGACGCCGTGCGCGGCATACGCCGCGCCGCCGCGAGCGAGCACATCGGTGGCTGCGGCGAAGGTGAGGACGTTGTTGATGACCGTGGGCGCACCGAACAGCCCGGCGAGCGCCGGGAGCGGCGGCTTGGCGCGCACCATGCCGCGACGCCCCTCGAGGCTCTCGAGCAGGGCGGTCTCCTCGCCGCAGATGTAGGCGCCGCCGCCCATCCGGAGGGCGATGTCGAAGCCGGGTTCGCCCAGCAGTCCAGCCGCGCGCGCGATCTCCAGCGCGCGTGCGAACACCTGCGCCGCGTGGGGATACTCGCTGCGGAGGTAGACATAGCCCATGGTCGCGCCGGTGGCGCGTGCCGCGATGAGCATGCCCTCGATGAGCTGGAACGGATCGCTCTCCATGAGTAGCCGATCGGCGAAGGTGCCGCTGTCGCCCTCGTCGGCGTTGCACACCACGTACTTCACCGCACCGGGCGCCTGTCGCACCGTGTTCCACTTGATCCCGGCGGGAAATGCGGCGCCACCGCGTCCGCGCAGCCCCGAGGCGGTGACGGACGCGACGATCTGCTCGGCCGACATTCCTTGTGCCGCCCGCAGGCCGGCGAGCCCGCCGTGGGCTTCGTAATCGGCGAGCGACAGCGGATCGACACGCCCGGCCCGCGCGAAGGTGAGGCGCGTCTGCGCCGCGAACCACGGATGAGCGTCCACCACACCGAGGCAGCGCGGGTGCCGCGCTTGTGGCACGCCGTCTGCAAAGAGCGCGTCGACCTCGTGCGCCTGGACGTTGCCGAAGCCGATGCGACCGTCCGGTGTCTCGATCTCGAGCAGAGGCTCGAGCCACGCGGCGCCGCGAGAACCGGTGCGCACGATGGTCACGTCGCCGCGCGCGGCCAGCGCGGTGCGGGCCAGGGCGTCGGCGACGTCCTGCGCACCCATCGACCGCGCCGTCGTGTCGTTGGGCACGAACACGCGTATCGGCGACGCATGCACATGCGCGCTCATGCCCGTGCTCCGGCCGCCTTGCGAGCGGCGACCACCAGTGCATCGAAGCGCTCGGGTGTGACGCGCGCGTGCACGGCATCGCCGATGCGCACACAGGGCCCCAGCGCGCAGTTGCCGAGGCAATACGTGGCCTCGAGGTGGACCCGCCCGTCGCGCGTGGTCTCGCCCATGCCGACGCCGAGCGTGGCTTGCGCGTGCGTAGCCAGGCTTCGGCACCCCACCGCCTGACACGCTTCGGCCATGCAGAGCTGCACGACCGTATCGCCCACCGGTTCGGTGCGCAGGTCGTGATAGAAGGTCACGACGCCATGCACCTCGGCGCGCGACAGGTTGAAGGCGTCGGCGATCGCCCGAATCGCCTCTTGAGACACGAAACCCACGCGGGCCTGCACCGCCTGCAGCACCGGCAGGAGGTGGTCGCCCCGCGTGGGTGTCGCGGCCAGGAGGTCGTCGAGCATCGCGCGTTCGCGATCCGGCTCCACCTGCGCATCGACAGTCATGCGGTTACCGATAGCGGTCCATCAGCTTGTCGAGCGCCCCGGCGCCGGGGCAGAGCTGGTCGTACGGCAGGTCGACCAGCGGCGAGTGGACCGTGCGCAGCATGTCGTGCATCTCCGTGCCGCCCTCGTCGACGAACAGCAGGCCGGTCGCGATCTCCCCGCGCTTCTGGCAGGCACGCACATGTGCGTACGCCGACTCGCGGTTGGTGGGATCGTAGTCCGGCGCCGTCGCCCGCAGGCGCACGGTGCCACCGTCGTGCATGGTGACCACCCGCACGTCCTCGTGCGTGTCCGGCACGGTGATCTCGCGCTGCAGCGGGACGAAGTCGGTGTGCACCGCCTCGACCTCGTGCTCGCGCGTGAAGGCGTAGCTCTTGGTGCTCCCCTCGTGGTCGTTGAACGAGACGCACGGGGAGATGATGTCGACGATGGCGAAGCCCTTGTGCGCGATGCCCGCCTTGAGGATCGGCACCAACTGCTTCTTGTCGCCGCTGAACGAACGGGCCACAAACGTGGCGCCCAGCGTGAGCGCCAGCAGCACGGGGTCGATCGGGGCCTGCTCGTTCGCCTCGCCCTTCTTGCTCAGCGAGCCGATGTCGGCCGAGGCGGAGAACTGCCCCTTGGTGAGCCCGTACACGCCGTTGTTCTCGAGGACGTACAGCATGTTGACGCCGCGCCGGATGGCGTGCGACAACTGGCCGAGGCCGATCGAGAGCGAGTCGCCGTCACCGGAGACGCCGATGTAGGTGAGCTCGCGGTTCGCAGCGGCGGCACCCGAGGTGACCGACGGCATGCGGCCGTGCACGGAGTTGAAGCCGTGCGACTGCTTCATGAAGTACGCGGTCGTCTTGGACGAGCAGCCGATGCCGCTCATCTTCGCGGCGCGGTGCGGTGGCAGCTCGAGCTCCCACGCCGCCTGCACGAGCGCGGCGGTGACGGAGTCGTGCCCGCAGCCGGCGCACAGCGTGGACATGGCGCCTTCGTAGTCACGCAGCGTCAGGCCGAGGCCGTTGGTGCGCGAACTCGGGTGTCGGACGGGAGGCTTGGCGATACTGGTCATGCGGACGCTCCGGCGGCGCGCGGCGCCGCCTGCAGGGCGTTGGACACGGCATCCACGACCACCTTGGCCGTGAGGGGCATGCCGCTGTAGTCGAGGATCGAGGTCATGTCGTCGCGCGGCACGCCGAGCTCGATGGCGATCAGGGCGCGCAACTGCGCATCGCGATTCTGCTCGATGACGAACACGTGCTCGTGGCGGTCGATGAAGTCCTTGACGCTCTGGCTGAACGGGAAGGCGCGCACCCGCATGACATCGGCGATGATGCCGCGGGCCCGCAGCAGGTCGGCCGCCTCGCGCACGGCGGCGTCGCAGCCACCCAGCGTGACGAGGCCGACCTCGGCCCCCTCCTGCAGCGTGAACTCCGGCGCCGGCATGTGCTCGGCCGCGCCCTCGAACTTCCGCTTGAGGCGATCGACGAGCTCCTGGTACGCGTCCGAGTCCTCGGTGTACGCGGCGTGCTTGTCGTGCCCCGAGCCGCGCACGAAGTAGGCACCCTTGCCGCCCACGCCCGGGAGCGTGCGGGCCGCGATGCCGTCGCCGTCGACGTCGAGGTAACGCGAGAACTTCTGGATCTTCTCGAGCCCCGCCGCGTCGAGCACCTTGCCGCGATCGGGGCGATAGCTGTCGTCCCAGCTGAAGCGCTTCACCATCCAGTCGTTCATGCCGATGTCGAGGTCGGTCGCCACGAACACCGGAGTCTGGTAGCGCTCGGCCAGGTCGAACGACGTGACCGACATCTCGAACGCTTCCTTCGGGTTGGCCGGGAAGAGCACGAGGTGCCGCGTGTCGCCGTGCGAGGCGTAGGCCAGCGAGAAGAGATCGGCCTGCTGGGTGCGCGTCGGCATGCCGGTGGCCGGCCCGCAGCGCTGCACGTCGAAGAAGACGGCGGGAATGTCGGTGTAGTACGCGAGCCCGATGAACTCCTGCATGAGCGAGATGCCGGGGCCCGAGGTGTTCGTGAACGAGCGGGCACCGGCCCAGCCCGCGCCGATCACGATGCCGGCCGCCGCGATCTCGTCCTCGGCCTGGATGATCGCGTACTTGTGGAGGCCGGTCTCCTTGTCGACGCGATACTTCTCGCAGAAGCTCTTGAAGCCCTCCATGAGCGCCGTGGCCGGCGTGATCGGGTACCACGCGCCCACCGTCGCGCCGGCGTAGACGCAGCCCAGCGCGCAGGCCGTGTTGCCGTCGATGAGGATCGAGTCGCCCGTCTTGTCCATCTTCTCGAGATGGAATGGCAGCGGGCAGGTGAAGTGCGCCTTCGCGTAGTCGTACCCGAGGCGGATGGCCTTGTGGTTCGACTCGAGCAGCTTGGGCTTCTTGCCGTACTTCTCGGCGAGCATCGCGCTCACGACATCCATGTCGATGTCGAGCAGCGCGGCCAGCGAGCCCGCGTACACGATGTTGCGGAGCAGCGTGCGGTCGCGGTCGCCCTGGAAGTTCTCGACGCAGATGCGCCCGAACGGGATGCCGAGGATGGTGATCCCCTCGCGCACGAGATCGGGATCGAGCGGCCACGACGAGTCGTACAGCAGGAAGCCGCCTGGGCGCACCGTGGCCACGTCCTTGGCATACGTGGACGGGTTGAGCGCGACGACGAGATCGACTTCGCTCGGACGGGCCGTGTAGCCGTCCTTGCTCACGCGGATCTCGTACCAGGTGGGCAGCCCCTGGATGTTCGACGGGAAGATGTTCTTGCCGGTGACCGGGATGCCCATGCGGAAGATCGCCTGCATGAGGATGCCGTTGGCACTGGCCGAGCCCGTGCCATTCACCGTGCCGATCTTGAACGCGAAATCGTTGATGCGACTGCTCTGTGTGCTCATACCGCCACCAGTCCAGGGATCAGGCCAGCCACCGGCTTCGAAAGGTCGAACAGGCGCATGTCCCACGCGGCGGTGGGGCAGCGCTCGGCGCAGAGGCCGCAGTGCACGCACACGTCCTCGTCCTTCACCATGACCCGCTTCGTCTGCGGGAGCGGGGCGGAGACGTAGATCGGCTGGTCGGTGTTGACCGCCGGCGCCGACAGCTTGGGGCGCAGCGCGTCGACCGGCTCCTCCTCGATGATGGTGAGGCAGGCGGTCGGGCAGATGTCGACGCACGCATCACACTCGATGCACGCGGTGGCCGTGAAGTGCGTCTGGATGTCGCAGTTGAGGCAACGCCCCACCTCCGTCGCGACCTGCTCCGGCGTGAAGCCGAGCTCCACCTCGGTGTGCAGGTCCTGGAAGCGCTTCGTGAGGTCCTCGTGCGTCATCTTCGCGCGCTTGGCCGACTCGTAGTCGTTGTCGTACGCCCACGAGTGCATCCCCACCTTCGCGCTCACGAGCGTCATGCCGTACGGCGGCCGCTGCTGCACGTCGCGTGCCTGGCAGGCGAGGTCGATGGAGATGGCGGCCTGATGTCCGTGCGCCACCGCCCAGATGATGTTCTCCGGGCCCCACGCCGCGTCGCCCCCGAAGAACACCTTGGGGTGCGTGCTGCCGTGCGTCGTCTTGTCGACGATGGGCATGCCCTTGCTGTCGAACTCGACGCCGATGCCGCGCTCGATGAACGGGAAGGCGTTGTCCTGGCCGATGGCGAGGATGATCTCGTCGCAGGGGATGAGCACCGTGCCGGTCGACGTGCTGGTCTGCCGACCGTTCGCGTCGGTGGTCCACTCCACCTGGTCGAACTCCATCCCCACGACCTTGCCGTTCTCGGTCACGATGCGCTTGGGCGCATGGTTCTCGATGATCTCGACGAGCTCCTCTTCCGCGTCCTCGAGCTCCCACGGCGACGCCTTGAAGTGCTGCCGGCCGCGACGCGCGACGACCTTCACGTCGGTGGCGCCGAGGCGCTTGGCCGTGCGGCAGCAGTCCATGGCGGTGTTGCCCACGCCGATGATGACGACGCGCTTGCCGATGCTCTCGATGTGCTGGAAGTGCACGTTCGCCAGCCACTCGATGCCGAGGTGCACCTGGCTCGGCGCGTCCCAGCGGCCGGGGATGTCGAGCTCCTTGCCCTTGGGCGCGCCGCTGCCGATGTACACGGCGTCATAGCCGTCGTCGAGCAGCGCCTTGAGGCTCGTCACTTCGGTGCCGTAGCGCATCGTGGCACCCATGTCGATCACGTAGCCGCACTCCTCGTCGAGCACCTGCACCGGCAGGCGGAACGACGGGATGTTGATGCGCATGAGCCCACCGGGCTGCGCATTCTTCTCGAAGATCGTGACGTCGTAGCCGAGCGGCAGGAGATCGTTCGCCACGGTGAGCGACGACGGCCCCGCGCCGATGAGCGCGACCCGCTTGCCGTTCTTCACCGCGGGCGCCTTGGGGAGCCGGTCCTTGATCTCGTCGCGATGATCGGCGGCGACGCGCTTGAGGCGGCAGATCGCGACGGGCTTCTCCTCGACGCGGCCGCGACGACAGGCGGGCTCGCACGGGCGGTCGCAGGTGCGACCCAGGATGCCCGGGAAGACGTTCGATTCGCGATTGAGGAGGTAGCTCTCGGTGTACCGCCCCTGTGCGATCAGGCGGATGTAGCCGGGAACGTTGGTGTGGGCGGGACAGGCCCACTGGCAATCCACGACCCGGTGGTAGTACTGCGGGTCGGAGACATCGGTCGCTGCCATGACGGAGGGGTGCGTGAGGGAGGGTCCGGGGATTCTCGCTAGAGTGTGTCCGGGACCACTCGCGGGCAAGCAGGGAAGTGCTGATTGGTTCTCATTATATGTGGCGGCGTTCCACCGAAAGGAACAGGAAGAAGGTTGAGGGTTCGGAGGGGGAAGGGCGTGTAGGGCTGGTCTGGGGTGGCGGCGAGGGGGGCCGGGGTGCAGCGTCGGGGGATGACCGCCTCGTCGTGGGACGTCGCCGTTGTGGGGCTTGGCGCCATGGGGAGCGCCGCCGCCTGCCACCTCGCGCGTCGAGGGAGCCGGGTGCTGGGTCTCGACCGGTATACCCCGGGGCACGCGTTCGGCTCCTCGCACGGCCTCACCCGCATCATCCGGCTCGCCTACTTCGAGAGCCCGGTGTACGTGCCGCTGCTGCGCCGCGCGTTCGCCCTGTGGCGCGAACTGGAGCAGGGGATGGCGCGCCCGCTGCTCCACGTGACCGGCGGGCTCGACGTCGGGGCGCCGGGGAGCACGGTGTTCGAGGGGTCGCTGCGCAGCTGCCGCGAGCACGACCTGCCGCACGAGGTGCTCGATGCGGCGACGCTCGCGCGCCGGTGTCCGGGGTGGCACCCCGACCCGCGGTGGCGGGCGGTGTGGCAGCCCGATGCGGGCTTTCTCGAACCGGAGCGATGCATCGCGCGGCACCTCGAGGTGGCCGAGTCGCACGGGGCGATGCTGCACCATGGCGAGCGCGTGCTGGCCATCGAGCCGCAGGCGGGGCACGTGGTGGTGCGCACCGACCGGGCGCGCTACACGGTGGGGCAGGTGGTGCTGAGTGCCGGCGCTTGGACCAGCGACCTGCTGCGCGATCTCGCGCCGACGCTTGCGTCGCAGCTCGTCCCGGAGCGCCAGGTGCTCGGGTGGTTCGACGTTGCGCAGCCGGCGCACTTCGCGCCCAACGCGTTTCCGGTGTTCGTGCTCGAGGCCGACGAGGGCACCTACTACGGATTCCCCGAGCATCGCGCACACGGCGGACAGGCGGGGTTCAAGATCGGGCGCTATCACCACTTGAGCGAACGCGTGCATCCGGACACGATGGACCGCACCGGTCATCCCTCCGACGAAGCGGCGCTGCGCGTGGCGACGTCACGCTGGTTTCCGGCGGCGAACGGTGCGCTGCTGCGCAGTGCGGTGTGCCTGTTCACCAACACGCCGGATGAGCATTTCGTGGTCGATAAGTTGCCCGCGGTGCCCGAGGTGATGGTGGTGAGCGCCTGTTCGGGGCACGGGTTCAAGTTCGCGAGTGTGCTGGGTGAGATCGTGGCGACCATGGTGACGAGTGGGGAGCCCGCGTTCGACCTGGGGCTGTTCGGGGCGCAACGCGATACGTTGCGGGCATGACCGGCATCGCAGGCGCCCTGGCACAGCAACGCGCACGCTCAACCCGCCTTCTCGCCGACGCCACGAGCGTGGCGTCGGCGCACGCGCAACTCGCGCACGCGCAGCTCGCGCACGCGCAGCTCGCGCACGCGCAGCTCGCGCACGCGCAGCTCGCGCACGCGCAGCTCGCGCACGCGCACGACATGCGCGATGCGGCGACGGTGTCGGTCGACGCGCGACCCGCGCTCCCCGTCGTGCTGCTGCCGGCGAACACGCGTCCCGTGGTCCCGCTACCCGACGACGCGCGCTCGGCGTTCCTGAGCCACCTGGCGTCCTTGGTCGAGTCGGACGACACGCATCAACGAGGTGACCACCGTTCGTCGCCGACCGCGTCAGCGTCGCACGCGCCCGAAGGTGCAGCGTCCGACGCGGTACCGGTCGGGGGGTTGTCGTCGGCCATGGTCGCCGCCTCGTGCGCGACCTGTCGTGGCGCCTGCTGCACGGCGGGTGGCACGCATGCCTTTCTGCGGGCCGATGCGCTGAGCGGGCTGCAGGCGGTCCGCGCGGGCGTGGCGGCCGATGACGCATCGCGCCTGCTGGCGCTGTACGCCGGCTACCTACCCGAACGCCACTATCAGGACTCGTGTGTGTTTCACGCCGAGCAGGGGTGTGCGCTGCCGGGTGCGCTCCGCTCGGACTTGTGCAACCGGCACCTCTGCGGCGAACTCGGACAACTGCGCCGCGCACTCGACGAGTCGGGCGGGCGCGCGGCCTACGTCGCGGCCGCGACTCGCACGGAGTTGCAGCGCGTCGTACTGCTTGTCGGTGACGAGGACGGAGGATGTGAGAGAGTGGAGATCGCGGGGGCGGAGGGGGAGGACCTGCGAACTGCGTGAGCCTGACGGCGGGAGCGGGACGGCCACGAACGGCGTGAGCCTGTACGGCGGGAGCGGCGTGGGGCGACAGGCTGCACGGCGTACGCGGGTGGGGCGACAGGCGCAGGGCGTGCGCGGTCGAGGGACGGGTGGGACGGGTGGCGCAGGGCGATTTACCGTGGCGCCGACACCCTGCGCCCGCGCGCGGTGGACGCACCGCGAATGAGTCGACCGCGATCGTCGAGCAGCGTCAGGAAGCTCTCGATGCGGCGCACGTAGTCGAGGGTCTCCCGGTGCCGCCATCGCGGCACGGTGGGCGCGATCGACTCGATGTTGCGCCACTGCCGCGCGTCGAGGCGCGCCTCACGGGCCTGGCGCTGGGCCGCCAGCAGCGTGCCGCGCCCCGCGTTGTAGCTCGCCATGGTGAAGGGCCATCGGTCGTCGTGCACCGAGTCGCGTTCCCACCGCACCCACAACTGGCGGTCGTAGGCCACGCCGGCGGCGATGTTCGACCGTGCGTCGTCGACGCGCGTCAGCTCGGTGTTGCGCGACGCGACCTCGCGGAAGGTGGTCGGCATGAGCTGCATGATGCCTTGCGCGCCCACCGGACTGCGGGCCTGCGGATCGAGGTTGCTCTCGGCCATGCCCTGCGCCTTGAACAGCCGCCAGTCGAAGGCGGGGCCGAACTGCCGCTTGGACGCGCGGCGGAAGTCGTCATCGTAGCGGTCGGCCGGCAGGCGCGGCTGCGCGGTCACCGCTGGCGGCTGCCACGCCAGCACGAGCAGGCTCGCGAGCACAGCGAGCGGGAGGCGACAGCGCATGCGCACGCGACCGTCAGTTGAGTGCGCCGCTGATCACGATCGCCACGGCGATGAAGATGGCCGAGACGAAGAGCCCTACCGCGATGTTCCCCTTGCGCAGTTCCTCGGCGAAATCGACCTGTGGGGTGAGCCGGTCGATCACGCGGTAGGCAATGAACATCAGGACTACGCCCAGCACGGCGTAGAGCAGATTCAGACCGACGATCGACCACTGCATGGCGCGGAGGGGTGAAGGGGATGACGTGACCGCTACACGTCCCGCAGGCGCGAACCGATCCGCAGGACGTGGTCGATGCGTTCGAGCAGGCGCTTGGACCGATCGATGACGGGCGCGTGCACCGGCGGCGTGAGCGTGAGCTGCGCCACGACGGCCGCCTGCTCATCGAGTGCGGTGCGCAGCAGCGCTTCGGTGGGGCGGCCCCGCGTGGCATCGAGGGCCACGGCCATCGCCCACGCGTGATCGCGCGCCTTGGGAATGCTGAAGGTGGTCACGTCGTCGTCGAGCGTGCCGGCGGCGGCATCGAGTCGCGTGAGCAGGGGTGCCCACAACGCCGACACCTGGGCCTTGAGCGCCGGCGTGGCGCGTTCGAGCACGGCATTCACCGCGGTATGGTCGGCGTAGCGCGTGGCGCGGTCGGTGTCGATGCCGGCCACCAGCAGCGCCAGCGCGAGATCGTGGTTGATGTGCGCGTTCACGCCGAGGATGAGGTGCTGGATGACCCACCCCCGGCCGGCCCGTGCGGCGTCGAACGCGATGCGCCAGGCCTTCGGCACCTTGGCGCGGTCGCCCGCGGCGTCAGCCGCCAGCGCGTCGCGATACAGCGTGCCGAACGCGACGAGATACCGGCTTACCCAGGCGGAGTCGCGGAATCCCTGCGCCGCGATCTGCGCCTCGACCGCCTCGGTGATGGTGCGATAAGCGGTGAGGAACACCCCGCGACGGTCGCGGGTGCGCAGGAAGTGCTGTTCGAGGGCGCCGAGCCCTGCGCGCACGTCCGCGGGGGTGCGGAAGGGGGCCGGAATGGTGAGCACGTGTGGAGAGTGTGGGGTCAGCGCCGTAGTCTCCCTCATGCGAACGCCCGGACTCGAACCGGGATGGGTCGCCCCGCCAGCTCCTAAGGCTGGTGCGTCTACCAATTTCGCCACGTCCGCGCGACGTGCCGTGGGCACGTCAGCGGCCAATATAGCCGGTCCCGAACGCCCCATGTGACGCAGATCGCCGAAACCGCGACTCCGTGCGCAACGTGCGGGGTAGGGAAGGACAGCCCTCGGCGCCGAGGCCGGGCGCTGGGTCCCCAACCAGGAGACGGCATGCCACACGCTCGCACGATGTCCCGCCCACACACCCTCGCCCTGCCGGCGCTGTTCGCCCTCGCCCTCGCCGCCGTGCCGGTGTTCACCGCGCGCGCGCAGAGGGCCACCGCCGGCAGCACCTCCGGCGTCTTCTTCGGTCTGCAGTACACCGGCACGTCGGTGAGCGTGAAGTCGGCGGCCGAGAACCTCGAGTTCGGCAGCGGCTTCGGCCTGCACGTGGGCGTGGGGCTCACCGAGAACGTGTCGGTGCTCGCGAACTTCGATCGCGGCGTGCTCACGCGCCGCTTCGACGACAGCGACGTGACGATCTCGCAGTACGACGCACTGCTGCGTGCGTACCTGGTTCCGGGGCCCACGTCGCCGGTGCGCGTCTTCGCCACGGGCGGCGTGACGGGACGCGCCGCCACCGGCAGCACGGACTTCAAGGGCGTCGCGCCCACCGCCGGCGCCGGCGTGCACCTCGGCCTCTCGCCAAACATCGCCCTGACCGGCAGTGCGCTCTGGACCTTCGGCAACCTGACGCGCCTCAGCACCATCACGGGCGGCAACACGACGCGCCAGGACTTCAAGTCCACCGGCACCCGCATCCAGGTGGGCGCCTCGCTCTACCTGTTCAAATAGCGCTCACACAGCGCTCATCTGGCGCTCACGACGAACGCCTGACGTCACCTCGCGGCGGCTGATGCCTCTTCCTCACAGAAGCGCGTCAGCCGCCGCAGCGTTTCGTGGATCTCCTCCACGGTCGCCGCGGGGTGAATCGGGCACAGCCGGAACGCCGGGCGCCCCTTGAGCATCGTGCTCATGACGGTCGCATACCCGTCGGTGCGCATGCGGTCGGCCACGCGCGCGGTGAGCGCATCCACGGCGGCCGCATCGTCGCCGCGCCAGCGGAAGCACGCGATGCCCAGCACCGACGGCGCAATAACATCCCAGCGCCCGTCGGCACGCACCCACGCCTCGGCCGCGTCGGCCAGGTCGAAGCCCACCTGAATCGCACGACGGAACTCGGCCAACCCGAACGCCTTGAGCGAGAGCCACAGCTTGAGTGCCTTGAAGCTGCGCGTGAGCTGGATGCCACGCTCAAAGAAGTTCACGTCGTCGGTGATGTGGCGCGAGACGTCGGCCAGATAGTCCGCACGGTCGTCCTCCTCGACACGAAAGGCGTGCTTGAGCAGCCGCGCGTCGCGTACCAGTAGGCATCCCAGTTCGAACGGCTGGAAGAGCCACTTGTGCGGGTCGAGCGTGATGCTGTCCGCGCGCGCGAGTCCGTCGAGTGCCGCTGCGCCCCGGGGATGCAGCACGCTCGCCGCACCATAGGCGCCATCGACATGCAGCCACAGCCCTTCGCGCGCGCACAGGTCGGCCAGGGCGTGCAGCGGGTCGACCGCCCCCGTGTTCGTGGTGCCCGCATTCGCCACCACGCAGAACGGGCGACGCCCGGCCGTACGATCGGCGGCGATGGCGGTCTCGAGGGCGTGCACGTCGAGCCGGAACGCGTCGTCGCTCGCCACCGCGTGGCGCTGGTCGCGCGAAAAGCCGAGCACGCGCAGCCCCTTCCACATCGACGAGTGGGTCTGGTCGCTCGCGTACACCACCGCGCGCGGGTCGTGTCCGCCCAGCCGCGCCTCCCGCGCCGTCACGATGGCCGACAGGTTCGCCATCGAGCCACCGCTCACGAAGATGCCGCCCGCGTCCGCCGGTAGCCCGCACGCCTGCTGCAGCCAGTCGAGCACCGATAGTTCGAGCTGCGACGCCGCACTCGAGGCGAGCCAGTGACCCGAGAAGACATTGTGCCCGGCCATGAGAAAGTCGCCCACCGCACTCACGAAGTTCGAGGGGCTGGGTACGAAGGCGTAGAAGCGCGGATGGTCGGCCTTGAACGTGTTGGGAAACACCTCGCGCTCGAGCAGGTCGAGCAGCTCGCTCACGGGCGTCGGCGTCTCGGGCGGCGGCGAATCGAGTCGCGCGCGGGCCTCGCTGCGCGTGATGGATTGCGTGGCATGCAGGTCGCGAATGCGTTCGGCGTGATCGATGACCATGCCGAGGGCGCGTTCGCCGAGCGCCTGCATCTCGGCGCGCGAGAGCTGGAGGGGAGGGAGAGCGGACATGGCGGGAATCTAGGTGACGGCACATCGCCCAGCGTCACCACACCGACACGTCGCCGTGACACGGGCGTGGCGGGAGGGTCGTCGGGCCGTCATCAGGCGCCGGCATTGTCCGCCCCATGACGACCTGGCTGCGACATCTCGACGCGCGCGATCGCGCGCTGCTGGTGCGGGTGAGCCTCGGCCCCGACTGCGCGGCCGTGTCGCGCGGCTTCTGGCACCTCGTCACTCACCTCGGCGGCGCCCGCGGCTCGATTGGCCTGTGCCTGCTGGCGCTGCTCATCCCCGGGGTGACCATCGCCATCGCGTGGCGCACGCTGCTGCTGTTGGGCATCTCGCACGCGGCGGTGCAGGTGGTGAAGCGCCTCGTCGGTCGGCCACGGCCGCCGCAGCTGCACGGAGTCGCACTCATCGACATCCCCGATCGCTTCTCGTTCCCCAGCGGGCACGCCTGCGCGGCGATGGCGGTCGCCGTCGGCTTCAGCGCTGCGTTCCCGGCACTCTCGTTGCCGCTGCTCGCGCTGGCGTGGATCGTGGGCGTCTCGCGCGTGGTGCTGGGCGTGCACTACCCCGGCGATGTGCTCGTGGGGCAGGCCATCGCGCTGCTCACCGCCGCGCCGCTGCTCGCGTGAGGCGCGCAAACGTCCGCGGACCCGGCCCGGCGTCGCCACCGACATCGCCAACGACACCCATCCGGCCGACGCTGTCGTCGTCGCTCCCCGATGTGCTCCCGGCGTTGCTGCGTCCGCAGGCCGGGCTGAGTGTGCTGGACGTGACCGAGTGGTACGGCGAAACGAGCGGTGGCATTCGCACCTACCTGGACGCGAAGGCGCAGTTCGTCACCGAGCGCAGCGGCCTGCGCCACACCATGGTGGTGCCCGGCGCGCAGGATGCCATCGTCGATGGCGACGGCGCGCGCCAGTATCGCCTGCGCGGGCCCCGCATTCCGCGGCATCGCCCGTATCGCTTCATGCTCGCGCCACGGTCGCTGGCGCGCATCGTGCGGCATGAGCGCCCCGACGTGATCGAAGTGGGCAGCCCGTTCATCGTGCCGTGGCTGGTGTCGCGAACGGCGGAGCAGGAGGGCATCGCCACGGTCGCATACTATCACACCAGCGTGCCGGGACTCTTCGCACGGCGCGGGCTGCGCTCGGCGGCGCTGCGCTATGTGCACGAACTGTACAGCCGCTTCGCCCTCACGCTCGTGGGGTCACAGGCCGCCGCGCGCGATCTGGCGGCAGCGGGGGTGGAACGGGTCGCGCATGTGCCACTCGGCGTCGATGTCGAGCACTTCCACCCGGCGCGCCGGGCCGGCGCGGCCGACGTGCGCGCACGATGGGGGCTTCCCGACGCGCCGCTGGTGGGTTTTCTCGGACGGTTCGCGCGCGAGAAGGCGCTCGACGTCCTGCTCGCGGCGGGGCCCGCCATTGCGCGGGCGACTGGTGCGCGACTCGTCCTCGTGGGAGCCGGACCGCTCGAACCGTGGCTGCGCGCCCATCCGCATGCGGCGCACGCGACGATCCTGCCGTTCGTGACGGATCGGGCGCAGGTGGCCGACCTGCTGGCGACACTCGACCTCGTGGTTGCGCCCGGGCCGCTCGAGACGTTCGGGCTGGCGGCACTCGAGGCGATCGCGGCCGGCACGCCGATACTGGGGGCCGACTGCGGTGGCGTGGCCGAACTGGTGGCGAAGAGTGGGGCGGGGGCCACCTTCCCGGTGGGGAACGCCGGCGGACTCGCCGACGCCGCCATCGCCCTGCTGCGCGCCGATCGCGGCGCGCTGGGCGCGGCCGGGCGCGCGTACGCGCTCGCGCACCACGCCTGGCCGGCAGTGTTCGCGCGGCTGTTCGACCTGTATCGCAGCGTGCAGCGCGCATGAGCCGAGTCGACGGCCGTCTGGTCGCGTCCATCCACGACGTCACGCCGGCGCACGAGGCCGCGGTGCGTCAACTGTGGAACGACCTGCGCCTGCGGGGCGTGACGCCGGCGCTCTTCGTCGTCCCCAACTGGCACGGCGCGTGGCCACTCGCGCGGCATTCACGCTTCGTGGCGTGGCTGCAGCGGTGTGCAGCGGACGGCGCCGAGCTGTTCCTGCACGGAGAGCGACACGATGAGGTGGGGCTCGCGCGCGGGCTGGCCGACCAACTGCGTGCGGTCGGTCGCACTGCGGCGGAGGGAGAGTTCCTGGCGCTCGATGCGTGGCAGGCGCGCGAGCGCATCGAACGGGGCGTGCAACTGCTCGCGAGCCTCGACCTCCCGCCGATCGGCTTCGTCCCGCCGGCGTGGCTCGCCCGTCCGGCGACACATGGGGTGGTGCGTGACGTGGGTTTGACGCTCAGCGAGGATGTTCGACGCGTCTACATACATGAGCCCGGATCCCCAAGCCGCGCCGTCGCGGCACCCACCCTGCGCTGGAGCGGTCGCTCCGACTGGCGCGCCCGTACGTCACGCGCCGTCGGGCGCGTCCGCTGGCGCCTCATGCACGCGCGCCCGGTCGTGCGCATGGCGCTGCACCCGCAGGACCTCGCGCACGACGTCACGCGCGCGGCGGTTCGCGATGCCATCGAGCGCTGGCCGAGCGAACGGCGCCCGTGCGGCTACCGCGACCTCGCGTACGCCCCAGCCCTTCCCGCAGGCGGTGATGTCGTGAGACATCGCGCACGACTGGAGTCCGCATGACCGCCGCCCCGGCTCTCGCCCGGCCCGCGCACGACGACCTGCGCCACGTGCGCCTGGCGCTCTTCACCGACACGTTCACGCCGCAGGTGAATGGCGTCGCGCACACCCTCGCGCGCCTGCGCCTGGCGCTCGAGGCGCGCGGCGGCACGGTGCAGGTGTTCACCCCCCATGATCCCGAGGCCACGCCGGACGCGAACGTGGCCCGCGCGCCAAGCGTGCCCTTCTGGGCCTATCCGCAACTGCGACTGGCCTGGCCGGACGCGCGCACGGTGGACGCCACGTTGCGCGACTTCGCGCCCACGCTGGTCCATGTCGCCACGGAATTCGGCACGGGACTCGCGGGGCGCCGGGCGGCGCGTGTCCTGGGTGTGCCGTTGGTGTCGTCGTACCACACCAACTTCACGGCGTACGCGCAGCACTATCGGCTGGGCGCGCTCGCGACACCGGGGTGGCGATACCTGCGCTGGTTCCACGGTGCGGCGCGTCGCACGTACTGCCCGACGCACGCCGTGGCCAATGACCTCGCCGCGCGCGGCTTCGCACGATGCGCGGTATGGTCACGCGGCGTCGACGCGCGGCGCTTCAATCCCGCGCACCGCTCCGAGTCGCTGCGCGCGACGCTCGGCGCCACGCCGGATACGCTGCTGGTGTGCTGGGTCGGCCGACTCGGGGCCGAGAAGGGCTTGGGCGACGCGCTCGACGCGATGCGCATCGCCTCGGCCGCGCGCCCGGGGCACCTGCGCATGGTGGTCGTGGGCGACGGCCCGCACGAGGCCGAGCTACGGGCGCGGGCGCCGGAAGGCGTGCACTTCACCGGGCGTCTCGACGGGCAGGCGTTGTCGGAGGTGTACGCCAGCGCCGACCTGTTCGCCTTTCCGAGCACCACGGATACGTTCGGCAATGTCATGCTCGAGGCAATGGCGAGCGGCCTTCCCGTACTCGGTGCCGACGTGGGCCCCACGCGTGAGCTGCTGCACCCCGACCGGGGGTGGCTCGTGCCGCCGCACGACGTGACGGCGATGGCCGCGTGGCTCGTACGCCTCGTGGGCGACCGCATGGCGCTGCAGCGTGCCCGTCGCGCAGCGCTCACCTTCGCCGCGAGCTGCACGTGGGATGCGGTGTGGGATCGACTGTTCGCGGACTACGCGGCGTACGCCGCCGAGCATTCCTTGTAGGCTGGCCTGGCTACTGCCGACCGCGGGATCCGCCCGATCCGCGGTCGGCGGTTCATCCGACATGCCGCTGTCGAGCGCTCAGCGCCGCAGCGACCCGCCCGGCTGAGTACCACTTGTATCCGTCAACGCCTCGAGAAAGGCCACCAGGTCCCGGCGGTCGCGCGCAGACAGGTCCAGGCGATCGCGCGGCAGGGTCTGGTTGTCGAGGTGCACGCCGATGCCGGCGCCGCCGCCACGGGCGTAGAAGTCGATCACCTGTTCGAGGGTGCGATAGGCGCCGTTGTGCATGTACGGCGCGGTGAGCGCGACGTTGCGCAAAGACGGCGTGCGGAACGCGTGGCGGTGCGGCGCCGCGCGCGTGACGCGAAAGCGGCCCACGTCGGCGTCGACGCTCGCGCCCGCCGTGTCGGCGCGCTGTGGGACGCCCAGCACCTCCACCTCCGTGCGCTGGTACGCGGGCGGCACCGTGCCGTTGGTCAGCGGCAGGAAGTGGCAGCTCGCACAGCGCGCCTTGCCCACGAACAGGTTGAGGCCACGACGTGCGGCGTCGGTGAGCGCATGCGCATCGCCGCGGAGCGCACGGTCCACCGGCGCGTCCAGGCGAGAGAGACTGCGCATGTAGGCGGCCAGTGCGGCCCGAATGCGGAGTGGCGTGACGGTCGAGTCCTGCGCGTGCGCGGAACCGAACGCCGTACGGAACTGCGACACCACGGAGGTGTCACGAGCCAGAACGCCAGCGACGGCCGCCAGGCTGCCATGCATCTCGGCGGCGTTCTCGATGACGTCGGTGACCTGATCCTCGAGGAACGCGGTGCGGAGGTCGGCGAACGAGCCCACCTGCAGGCCGACGTTGATAATGGTGGGCGTGTTGCGGGCGAGCGCGGACCCGTCGGTGGCCCGCGCGGTGCGCAGGCCGTCAGTGAAGGCGCGCGACGGGACGTGACAGGACGTGCAGGCGCGCTGGCCGTCGCGCGACAGGCGTCTGTCGGTAAAGAGGCGTTCCCCCAGCGCCGCGCGGGACGGCGCGGCCGCGCTGTCGGGGGTGTACGAGAACGCCGCGACGTCGAAGGCGCCAGCATCTAAGGGCGAGGCCGCCGTGAGCCGAAACGCGCGTCGATCCTGCGGCACGCCCACGCCGCGCGCGGTGCGCAGCGCCTGCAGGGCATGCGCGAGCGGCACGAGGTAGTCGGCGATAAGTGACGCGAAGTCGGCGTCGTTGCGCGCGGTCGGTGCGCGCAGCGCGCGCGCCGCTGCGCTGCCGGCGTCCTGCCACCGCGCGGCCGCCGCGTCGTTCCACTGCCACGGTGCCAGCGAGCGGGTCACGCCCTCGAGCGCCCACACGGCTTCGGGGAGTGCGGCGTCGGCCACCGGGCTGTCGAACCCCGCGAGCCCCAGCGTCGTGATGCGGGCCAGCTCCAGGCGCGCGGCGTCGAAGACGTGCGCCGACGTCGTACGCTGCGCCGCGAGCATGGTCTGCGCGCGACGGACGACCGCCTGCAGCGTGATGACCTCCTGCACGAGCGCGTCACGCACGACCACCGGATCATCCCCGAAGAGCTGCTCCTCGATGACCTGGAAACCCATGGGAGGCACGACATACTCCGGCCCTTCGGATTCTTCCACTTCGGGCAGGGCCGGCCCATTCATTTCGCGCGTGGTGGACGGCGCGTAGTACTCGAGTCCGATCTCGGCGTGCTTGAAGGCGCGACGGGCATCGGAGAAAGCGTGCCGCGCAGCGGTCACGCTGGCGCTGTCGCGCAGCGCTTTCACGTGCGCGGTGAGCACGTCCACACGCTCGGCCAGCGTGTCCACCGCCGCGCGCCACACGTCCAGCGCGGCGCTCGCGCGGGCGCTGTCCGTGGGCGTTGCGGTTGAAAACGATGCGGCGATCGTCGTCGTGGCCCCGGTCGTGGTGGACGCCGCCGGCACATCACTGCGGCGACAGCTGGCGCCCACGGCGGCCATCAGCACCGCGGCGCCGAGGGCTGCGCGCACCCCGACCGAAGGCCAAGGGGCTCGCATCAGCGCGACAGCCCCTTCACGACCACCATCATGCTGGCCTGATTCTCCGTCGGACGCAGGGTGCCACCGTCCACGCCGGCGTACTTGAGCGCGCGCCACGAGTGCGGCTGCAGCGCGAGCACGAACGTGTCCGCCTGACCCAGTTGTCCTGACACGTCGATCATGGCGCCGTACTCCCACCCGGCCTTGCCGGCCGGACGCGCGCCGACGGCATTGTACAGTGCCGCGTCGGTGGCCGTGCGGCGATGGTCCATCTCGAGCACCGGACGCAACTCGCGCGTGGCGATGTTGTACTGGTAGATGTAGGCGTCGTGCGTCTCGTCGCCGTAGCCGTTGTCGTCTTCCTGGATGTACACGTAGTTCGTGCCGACCATGATGTTGTCGGGATTCTGGAAGAGACGCGCCGGGCCCGTGCGGTCGTCACCGTCGGCGATCACCTCGAGCGTGCCCTTGAGCGGGTCGTTCGCGTCCAGGCGCAGGCGGTAGGCACGCCCGTACTTCGAGCGGCTGTAGTCAGCATTCACGCCGCTGTTGTTCTGCCCGGTGGCCACGAAGTAGATCTCGCGGCTGTTGGCGGCGGAGCCCTTGCGGTAGTCGAGGTCCTCGACGCGCGCGAAGCGCACCGCGTTCACCCCCGCGGCGGCCAGGTTGACCTGACGCCCGGTGAGCGTCTTCTGGTTGGCGATCTGCCGGAACTCGACCGGGTAGGTCTGCCCGACGTTCATGTCCCGCTCGCGGATGTTGTTGTCGCTGCGCGCGAGCACGTAGAGGTTGCCATTGTCGAGATCACCAACGGTGTTCGAGACGTACATGGCCACCTGGCCCCCCTCGGCGCCCGAATCGTCGTCGCCGATGAGCACCACCGTCCGGTTGGCATACGCATCCTTCGGGAGTGGCACCGCGTTCTCGGTGTTCCAGCGCCCGAACGCGGCGAGGTACTTGGGCGTGTTGGCCGAGCCCGACGGATCGACCGCGAGAATCTCCGACTCCTCGCTGCTCTCGCCGGCCGTGATGAACAGCGGTCCGAACCCGTGCACCTCGGGCGTCGCCAGCGTGGCCGAGCAGAGGCGATAGCGGCCGGCCGTGGAGTTCACGACGTAGTCGCCCGAGAGCGGCTTGAGCGTGGCATCGAAGCGCACGCGCGACACCGCAAAGTTGTCCTCGTGGTTGGTGAGGAGCGTGAACGTGCCGTCGGTGTTCCGAATCAGCCCGGCGCCGTCGGCCGAGCCGCCGAAGATGAAGTTCGGCGTGTTGGGGAGCACGTCGTCGCTGCTGATGAGCGAGTAGATCTCGACGCCCGACACCAGCGAGCGCACGAGCGTCGGGGTGACCGACTGGTTCCTGAGGGTCACGGGCGGCACGGTGACCGCATCGGTGCCGTTGTCGTCGCCGCAGCCGGCGACGAGCAGCGTCGCCAGGCCGAGGGGCGCGAGGGCAAGGCGGGGCGGGAGGAAGCGCATGTCCGGATACAGTGGAGGGGTGCGCCACGACGCGCGCATTCGCGTCGGACATGCGAAAAACGCGGCGCCGTGCCACGGCACCGCGACGCGATCGTCTCCATGTTGTCACGGACACGTCCCGGCAACATGAAGGGCCCGAAGCGCGTGCTCCGGGCCCTTCATCAACCTCCGCTGGTGCAGCGCAGCGGGCTCAGCCGCCCACGCGCAGGTTCACGAGACGGGTGCCGAGCCGCGGGTCCATCGACTGCACCCACAGGCTCACGTAGTCGCCTTCCTTGAGTGACGCGAGGACCGTCTGCAGGTCGGCCACCGTGCGAATCTCGCGGCGCGTCGGGAAGCGCACCTCCAGGACGATGTCGCTGCCGGCCAGCATCTTGTCGCGCGCCGGGCCATCCTCGGCCACGTCCGCCACCCGCACGCCACGCCCGCCGGTGCGATAGCGCTCGGCCAGCTCCGGTGCGAGCGGCTCCACCGTGATGCCGATCTTGTCGGCCGCCGCGGGCGTGAGCGCGCCCGGGCGCGGCGCCGGCACGACCGGGTTGGACGCGACCCGCGCCACCGACTCGGCCTCGTCGAGCTTCACGCGGAAGGTCTTCTTCGTGCCGAAGCGCACCACCTCGACGGGCACCACGTCGCCCACCTGATGCGACCGCACGATGCGCTGCAGCGCGCTGACGCGATCGACCGAGCGGCCGTCGACGGAGATGATGACGTCACCCACTTCGATGCCGGCGCGCTTGGCCGGGCCGGCGTCGGGCGGGTTGAGTGCGGCGACCTTCACGCCAGCCACCCGCGCCAGGCCGTTGATGCCCGCGTCCTCCGGATCGACGCGCGTGACCTGCACGCCGATGACCGGGATGCGTACGCGGCCATCCTTGATGAGCGCGTCGGCGACGGCCTTGGCGAGCGAGATGGGAATCGCGAAGCCGTACCCCGAGTAGAAGCCGGTCTGGCTCGCGATGGCGCTGTTGAGGCCGATGACCTCACCGCGCAGGTTGATGAGCGGACCGCCCGAGTTGCCCGGGTTGATGGCCGCGTCGGTCTGGATGAAGTCGGAGATCGTGAAGTTGCCCGAGTTGGGCAGGTTGATCTCCTGACCGCGCCCCTTGGCCGAGATGATGCCGGCCGTGACCGTGAAGTCGAGACCGAGCGGGTTGCCCACCGCGAGCACCCACTCGCCGATGCGCGTGCGCTCGTCGTCACCGATGGTGAGCGTGGGGAGCCCCTTCGCATCGATCTTCACGACCGCCACGTCGGTGGTCGAGTCGGCGCCGATGACGCGCGCCTTGAACGTGCGTCCGTCGCTCAGCGTGATGGCCACCTGGTCGGCATCGGCGACCACGTGGTTGTTTGTCATGATGTAGCCGTCGCCGGACAGGATGAACCCGGAGCCTTCGCCGCGCTGCTGTCGCTGCTGCGGACCGAACTGCTCGAGGAAGTCCTCCATGCCCTGCGGCGTGCGCCGCTGCTGGACGCGCGGGCGCGCCGAGCGGGTCGTGTTCACGGCGACCACCGCCGGCGTGACGCGCTCGGCGATGTCGGCAAAGGTGGACGTGCCCTCGGGGCCGGACGGACCGCGGGTGGCCACGGCGGGGCGGTTGCCGCTGGTGCTCTGCGCCCAGCTCACCTTGGTCCAGTCCATGCTGGAGGCGAACAGCACACCGGCGCCGAAGCAGACAACGGCGGCGGTGGCAAAACGGAAACGGGGGAATCGTGCAGCCATGGTCGGTACGTGGTGTAGTGTTGCGGGACCTCGAACGGCGTGACTGACGCTTCGATCAGACACCGAAGCCCCGCCGGGAGTTTCCGACGGGGCCCCGGGTACAGCGGAATCTACTGTTACTTCTTGTCGTCGACGATCTCGTAGTCGGCTTCGGCGACTTCCTCGGCCTTGCCGGCGCCGGCCGCCGCGTCGCCCGCGGGGGCATCGGCCGGCGGGGCCTCGGACTGCGCCGACTGCTGCTGATAGAACGCCTGGCCGGCTTCGCTGTACGCCTTCGACAGCTCTTCCTGCGCGGCGCGGATCTCGTTCAGGTCGTCACCGCGCAGCGCCTTGCGGCTCCGCTCGATGGCGGCGTCGATCCGCTCCTTGAGGGGCGCGGCCACCTTGTCGCCCCACTCCTTCACGTTCTTCTCGACTTCGTACGTCTGCGAGTCGAGACGGTTGCGGGTGTCGATCTCCTCGCGACGCTTCTTGTCCTCGGCCGCGTTCTTCTCGGCGTCCTTCACCATCTTGTCGATCTCGGTGTCCGAAAGGCCGCTGGACGCCTCGATGCGGATCTTCTGCTCCTTGCCCGACGCCTTGTCGCGCGCGGCCACGTGCAGGATGCCGTTCGCGTCGATGTCGAACGTGACCTCGACCTGCGGCATGCCACGCGGAGCGGGCGGGATGCCCGAGAGCTGGAACTTGCCGATGGTGCGGTTGTACACGGCCAGTTCGCGCTCACCCTGCAGCACGTGGATCTCGACCGTGCTCTGGTTGTCGTCAGCGGTGGAGAACGTCTCCGCCTTCTTGGTGGGGATGGTCGTGTTGCGCGGGATGAGCACCGTCATCACGCCGCCGAGCGTCTCGATGCCGAGCGAAAGCGGGGTGACGTCGAGGAGGAGGACGTCCTTCTGCTCACCGGTGAGCACCGCGCCCTGGATGGCCGCGCCCACGGCGACGACCTCGTCCGGGTTCACGCCCTTGTTCGGCTCCTTGCCGAAGAAGCCCTTCACGACTTCCTGGATCTTCGGGATGCGCGTCGAGCCGCCGACGAGGATGACCTCGTCGATTTCCGACGGCTTCATGCCGGCGTCGTCGAGCGCCTTCTTCATGGGCTCGAGGGTGCGCTGGATGAGGTCGTCGACGAGCTGCTCGAACTTGGCGCGCGAGAGCGTGTAGTTGAGGTGCTTCGGCCCCGACTGATCGGCCGTGATGAACGGCAGGTTGATGTCCGTCGAGCTCGCGCTCGACAGCTCCATCTTCGCCTTCTCGGCCGCCTCCTTGAGGCGCTGGATGGCCATCGGATCCTTCGACAGGTCGATCGCCTGGTCGCGCTTGAACTCCGCGACGAGCCAGTCCATGACACGCTGGTCGAAGTCGTCACCACCGAGGTGCGTGTCGCCGTTGGTGCTCTTCACCTCGAACTGGCGCGTGCCGTCGACGTCGTACAGCTCGAGGATCGAGATGTCGTACGTACCGCCGCCGAGGTCGAACACGGCGACCTTCTCGTCGGTCTTCTTGTTCTTGTCGAGGCCGTAGGCGAGGGCCGCCGCCGTGGGCTCGTTGATGATGCGCAGCACTTCGAGGCCGGCGATCTTGCCGGCATCCTTGGTGGCCTGGCGCTGGGCGTCGTTGAAGTAGGCCGGCACGGTGATGACGGCCTTGGAGACGCTGTGGCCGAGGTAGTCCTCGGCGGTCTGCTTCATCTTCTGCAGCACCATGGCCGAGATCTCGGGCGGCGTGTAGCGCTTGCCCCCGACCTCGACGGCGGCCACGTCGTTCGGGCCGGCGACGATCTTGTACGGCACGCGCCCCTGCTCGCCCTGGGCTTCGGCAACCCGGCGGCCCATGAAGCGCTTGATGGAGAAGATGGTGTTCTGCGGGTTCGTGACGGCCTGGCGCTTGGCGATCTGGCCGACCAGGCGCTCGCCGTCCTTCGTGAAGCCGACCACCGACGGGGTCGTGCGACCGCCCTCGGCGTTCGGGATGACGACCGGGTCACCGCCTTCGAGGACCGACACGACGGAATTGGTGGTTCCGAGGTCGATACCGATAACTTTTTCAGCCATGGGGTGCTCGTTGAAGAAGTCCAGCAGGGGCCCCGCATCGGGGCGGGGTCGGGGGCCGGGGGCGATCTCCCGAGGGAGCCCCGATGTCCGCTGAATCCCAAGGCAAGCGGTGGGCCGTAATTCCCCTGCCGGAGCGGCGCATTCTGCGGAGTGCGCCCCCGTCCCGCGTCTGTCGGGTCGGCAGACTGCCATTTTGACCACGGTGCCGTGCCATGTTTCCCGTCTCTGACGACAATCCCACCCTCCGCACCCCGGTGATGACCATCGCGGTCCTGGTCGTGACCTGGGCCGTGTGGCTGCTGGTGCAGGGGGCGGGGAGCCCGCTGGCGCTGGCGGTGAGCGTCTGCAACCTCGGGATGGTCCCTGGCGAGATCAGCCACCTGGCGCCGCTCGGGCAGGGGGTGCCACTGGGGCGGGTGGACGGGCAGGCACTGGGGTGCTTCATCGACGATGAACGGATCAACACGTTCACCCCCGTCATCTCGATGTTCCTGCACGGGAGCTGGGCGCACCTCATCGGCAATTCGGTCTACCTGTGGGTGTTCGGCAACAACGTCGAGGACAGCATGGGGCGGGTACGCTTCCTCGCGTTCTACCTGCTCACGGGCGTCATCGCGGCCGGCGCGCACATCGCCATCGACCCCACCTCGCCGGTCCCGACGGTGGGAGCATCGGGCGCCATCTCCGGCATCATGGGGGCGTACCTCGTCATGTACCCGCGCGTCCGGGTGCGCACGTACATCCCGCCCATCTTCCTCTTCCGCTTTCCGGCGTGGCTGGTGCTGGTGATGTGGTTCGGCGCGCAGCTGCTGACCGGGTTGCCGCAGCTCTCGCCGCTGCGCCGCGAGATCATGGGCGGCGTGGCGGTGTGGGCGCACATCGGCGGCTTCGTGGCCGGCGTGCTGCTGGCGCGGCTGTTCGAGAACACCGACCTGGTTCGACGGCGGAAGGCGCTCGGCGACGCGAAAGTGGTTTGGTCGTGAACCGTCGCGCGGCGCCTGGTCGCGTCGCGGATGTGTAACGGGCGCGACAATCGGCGTGGCCCCGATGGCGCGGGGCCTCTGGTGACGTAATCGTTACAGCGCGCGTGGTATCGCGCCCGGCGTCAGGGCTGCTTTCGTTGTGGCGGCCCGGACGACCGGCACCGAGGTCATCCGCTCACTCATCCAACGCCCCAGTGAAGCTTTTCGCCAAGGACGACTCCTTCTTCGACTCGTTCCGCGTGCTGGCGGGACACATCGGCGAAGCGGCCCGCCTGCTGCGCTCGCTCCTCGAGAATCCCGCCGACTCGGCGCGCATCTCGCCGCAGATCAAGAAGGTCGAGACCGACGGGGACGCCATCGTCGTGCAGATCAACCAGCGCATCGACACCAGCTTCGTCACGCCGCTCGATCGCGAAGACATCCACCTGCTCGCCAAGCGCCTCGACAACGTCATCGACCTCATCAACGGCGCCTCGCGCCGCGTGGCGATGTTCCGCGTGAAGGTGCCCCGCGCCGACGGCGTCGCCATGGCCGACGTGCTCGTGCGCGCCGCCATCGAGATCCAGCAGTCGGTGGGCGACGTGACCAAGCGGCAGCGCATGCTCGAGCATGGCCGCGCGATGAAGGTGCTGGAGGAAGAGGGGGATGCGCTGTACGCGCAGGCGGTGGGCGCGCTCTTCGAGCACGACGAGCCGGCCATCGAGGTGCTCAAGTGGAAGGAGATCTACGACGCCCTCGAGCACGCGATCGATGAGTGCGAGGACGTGTCCAACGTGCTCGAGAGCATCGCGCTCAAGAACAGCTGACGCCGACTGACGCTCCTGTGGTCACCTTCGTCCTGTTCATCGTCTTCACGGCGCTCGCGTTCGACTTCATCAACGGGTTCCACGATTCGGCGAATTCCATCGCCACCATCGTCGGTACCCGCGTCCTCTCTCCCCTCGCGGCCGTCATCTGGGCCGCCGTGTTCAACTTCTCGGCGCTCTTCTTCGTCGGCTCCGGGGTCGCGAAGTCGGTGGCCTCCGGCTTCGTCGAGCTCAGCGTCGTCGACGCCAACGTCATCTTCGGTGGGTTGCTCGGGGCGATCATCTGGAACCTGCTGACCTGGTGGTTCGGCATTCCCTCCAGTTCGTCGCATGCGCTCATCGGCGGCTATGCGGGTGCCGCGGTGGCCAAGGCGGGCTTCGGGGCCCTGCTCTGGGGCAAGAAGTGGATCGAGACGCTCTCGGCCATCGTGCTGTCGCCCACGCTGGGCGCGCTCATGGGCTTCCTGCTCATGGTGCTGGTCATGAATGCCTTCCGGCGCGTGGCCAACAACAAGGCGGAACGATTCTTCCGGGTGGCGCAGCTCACCAGCTCCGCGCTGCTCTCGCTGGCGCACGGCGGCAATGACGCGCAGAAAACCATGGGCATCATCGTCGGGCTGCTCGTGGCCACGCAGGCGCAGTTCGTGGGGCAGACCGGACTGCTGTCCCACCTGCACGTCACCACGCTGGACCACATCCCGGTCTGGGTCGAACTGTCGGCCTACACCATGATCTCGCTCGGCACGCTGTTCGGTGGGTGGCGCATCGTGCACACGATGGGCACGCGCATCACGAAGCTGCGCCCGGTGGGCGGTTTCTGCGCGGAGACGGGCGGTGCGATGGTCATCCTGAGTGCCACGAAGCTCGGCATTCCGGTGAGCACGACGCACACCATCACGGGCGCCATCGTGGGCGTGGGCGCCACCAATCGCCTGTCGGCGGTGCGGTGGGGGCTGGCCAGTCGCATCGTGTGGGCGTGGGTCGTGACCATTCCCGCGAGTGCGGCGATGGCGGCGCTCACGTACTGGCTGCTTGCGGCCTTCAATCCTCTCTGAGACCGGTGGGACGGTCGACGACGTCGTCGACCGTCCGCTCCCCATGCCTTCGGACAGCGCGCTTTCGCTCCCGTACCTGAATCGCGAGCTGTCGTGGCTCGACTTCAATGCGCGTGTCCTCGAGGAGGCGTGCGATCCGCGGGTGCCGTTGCTCGAACGGCTCAAGTTCCTCGCGATCTTCAGCACCAACCTCGACGAGTTCTACATGGTGCGCGTGGCGGGGCTGCGGCGGAAGGTCGCGGTGGGAGCGCCGCAGTATGCGCCCGACCCGCTCGCGCCGCCCGACCAGCTCGTGGCCATCCGTGCCCGCGTGGCGGAGTTGCTGGAGCGACGCCGGACGCTGCTGCATCGCGAGCTGCTGCCGGCGCTCGCCGAACACGGGGTGCGCCTGTACCGCATGGACGACCTGTCGGACAAGGAGCGCGAGCGTGTGCTCGCCTACTTCGAGTCGCAGGTCTTTCCGGTGCTCACGCCGCTCGCGGTCGACCCGGGGCACCCGTTCCCATACATCTCCAACCTGTCGCTGTCGCTGGCCGTCGAGATCCGCGACCCCGTGACCGGCAAGGAGCACTTCGCGCGCGTGAAGGTGCCGCGGTCGTTGCCGCGGTGGGTTTCGTTCGGACGCGCGAACGCGTGGGTGCCCCTCGAAGAGGTCATCGGCGCGCACCTGGGCACGCTGTTCCCGGGCATGGAGGTGCGGCGCTGGACGACCTTCCGCATCACCCGCTACTCCGACCTCGATCTCGGGCAGATGGACCAGCCCGAGGACCTGCTGGAGACCATCGAGCAGCAGGTGTTCCAGCGCCGCTTCGGCGAGGTGGTGCGGCTCGAGGTGCAGCGCGACATGCCGGCGCACACGCGCACGCTGCTGCTCGAGGAGCTCAGCGAGTCGGAGACGCAGCATGTCGCGCCGCTCGACGAGCGGGATGTGCACGACCAGGATCGCCTGCTGGAGCTGGGTGACCTGATGCAGCTCGCGCTGCTCGACGTGCCCGAACTGCGCGACCCGCTGCACGTGCCGCAAGTGCCACCGGCCTTCCGCGAAGGGCGCAACATCTTCGACGTGCTGCGCGAGCGCGACGTGCTCGTGCATCACCCGTACGAGTCGTTCAGCGCCTCGGTGGAAGCCTTCCTGGAGGCCGCGGCAGCCGATCCGCACGTGCTGGCCATCAAGCTCACGCTGTACCGGACCTCCGGGGACACCGCCATCGTGCGGGCGCTCACCGAGGCGGCCGAGGCGGGGAAGCAGGTGGCGGTGATCATCGAGCTGCAGGCACGGTTCGATGAGCAGAACAACATCACCTTCGCGCGCACGATGGAGAGCTACGGCATCCATGTCGCGTACGGACTGCCGGGGCTCAAGACGCACGCCAAGACGGTGCTGGTGGTGCGTCGCGACGCCGATGGCATCCGGCGGTACGTGCACGTGGGCACTGGCAACTACAACTCCAAGACCGCGCGGTTGTACACGGACATCGGCTTGTTCACCTGCAGTCCCAAGGTGGGCGCTGATCTCTCCGATCTCTTCAATTCGCTCACCGGAGTGTCGCGGCAGCGCGCGTACCGGCGGTTGGCGGTGGCACCGACGTCGCTGCGCACGCGCACGCTGGAGCTCATCGACCGCGAGGCGCAGCACGCCCGCGAGGGGCGGGGCGGGCGCATCATCGCGAAGATGAACGCGCTGGTCGACCCCGAGGTCATCGAGGCGCTCTATCGCGCCTCACAGGCCGGCGTGGAGATCGACCTCATCATCCGCGGCATCTGCTGCCTCCTGCCCGGCCTCGCCGGCGTGAGCGACCGCATCCGGGTGCGCAGCATCATCGGGCGTTTCCTCGAGCATTCGCGCATCGCGTGCTTCGGCAATGGTGGGCATCCCGAGTACTACATCGGCAGCGCCGATTGGATGCCGCGCAACTTCGACCGTCGCGTCGAGGCGATGATCCCGATCGACGACCCGGCGCTGCACCGTGGCGTCCAGTCCGTGCTCGACACCTGCCTGCGGGACAATCGGCAGGCGTGGGTGCTGGGGCCGGATGGGCGGTACCGCCGCGCGATGCCGACCCCGGACGAGCCGGAGCGCGCCACGCAGATGCGCCTCATGCGGGAACCGTGGGGTGGCGAGGACGCGCCGTCGGCTCCCATGAAGCGGAAAAAATCCAAGGGGCGTCGTTAGTTTAGGCGGATGCGCACTCGCATCCCCCTCCGCATCGCCCTGGCCGCCCTGAGCCTCTCGGCGGCCGCCGCACTCGGCGCGCAGCCGGCGCCCGCCTTCCCCAACCCCGCCATCACGCTGGACGGGAAGGGGATCACGATCAACGGTACCGACAGCGTCACGCGCCTCAACCTGCGCTTCCGCGTGCAGGAGGTGTTCGCCGCCACGAGCGAGTCGGACGACGACCTCTCGATCAAGCGGAGCCAGTTCGCGGTGCGCCGCATGCGCCTGCGGCTCGAAGGCGTGCTCAAGGACCCGCGTCTGCGTGTGAATGTGCAGCTGTCCTTCGCGCGCGGCGACATGGACCAGGAGAACACGAACTTCGCGAACGTGCTGCGCGACGCCTATGTGACGTGGCAGTTCACGCCGCACCTCGCCGGATCCTTCGGGCAGGCCAAGTTGCCGGGCAACCGCCAGCGGCTCGTGTCATCGAGTGAACTGCAGTCGGCCGATCGCTCCCCCGTCAACGCGCTCTTCACCGTCGACCGTGACGTCGGCGCCTTCCTGGCCTACTCGCGCGACGTGGGGCGCGCGCGCTACGTGATTCGCGGGGCGGTGAGCAGCGGCGAAGGGCGCAACCCGCAGACGGGCGACGACGGGCTGGCCTGGACGACGCGCTGGGAGCTGCTGCCCTTCGGGGCCTTCACCAACGGCGGCGATTACTTCGAGGGCGACCTCGCGCGGGAGCCGCGCCTCAAGCTCTCCGTGGCGGCGGGCCTCTCGCACAACGACCGCGCGCTTCGCACGGGTGGCCAGTTGGGTCCGGCGTTGTTCGTGCAGCGCAGCATGACCACGTACTTCGCCGATGCGATGCTCAAGCGTCGCGGCGTGATGGTGGCGGCCGAGTATGCGCATCGCACCGCGCCCGATCCGATCACGCGCAGCGGCGCCAACACGCGCGCCGTGTTCGCGGGCCAGGGGCTCAATGTGCAGGCCAGCTGGCTCACCCGACGCAATTGGGAGCCCCAGCTCCGCTTCAGCAGCGTGACCCCGGCTCGCGCCATCCAGGGTGTCTCCGGCATCGAGGCCACGCGCGAGGGCAGCGTGGGGCTCGGGCGCTACGTGAACGGACACCGCATCAAGGCCAACGGCGAACTGTTCCGCACCGACTACCGCAACCTGGCGCTGCGCACGAAGCGGGCGGACTGGACGCTGCGCCTCGGTGCCGAAGTGGGCATCTGACCACGAGGCTCCCTGCGCCTCGTGCGATGACGGCTATTCCCCGTCGCCGTCCTCGGCGCTGATCGTCGTGCCATCGGGCGCCACCACCACCACGGGGCGCCCGAGCACCTCGGCCAGCAGCGCACTCTTGCGGCTCGCGCCCCAGCACTCGAGGCGCACACTGGTGGCGCCCGGGGCCTCACGCACCGTGACGCGCACCGCCTGTTGCCCCCATCGCACCGACACGCCCGCCACGGCGGCGATGTGTCCGCGATCGAGGCCGTCCGCGAAGCGGAGCAGGGCCGACAGCTTCACGATGCGTTCGCGCGTGGCGCGATCGAGTTCGCCGAAGCCCGCGTGCTTCACCTTGGGGGCTGCGCCGCGGTGATAGCGCGCGACGTGCGCGATGATGACGCGCTCGGCCGGCGTCATGCCGATGAAGTCGGCGTGCGAGATGAGATGGTACGAGTGCTTGTGGTGCTTCTCGTAGTTGATGTGGTAGCCCACATCGTGCAGCAGCGCGGCGTCGGCCAGCAGCTTGCGGTCGGCGGCACCGAGGCCGAGGCGCGGACCGAGGGCGTCGAACAGCTGCAGTGACAGCAGCTGCACCTGCCGGGCGTGCGGCTCCTCGTAGTGGCACCGCTCGGCGAACTCGCGCACCGAGCGCTCGCGCGCCACGCCCGGGTCGACCGGCGTGGGCGTGACCTGCGCCGCCTCGAGCAGCAGCCCTTCGCGAATGCCGTAGCCCGACGTGAGCAACTCGCGCGGATCGAAGCGTGCGAGCACCTCGGCCGCCACACACAGCCCGGCGACGATGATGTCGGCGCGGGCCGGATTGAGCCCCGGCACCACGCGACGTTCCTCGGGGTCGAGCGACTGCAGCCAGTCGATGACGTGTTCGAGCTCGGCCCGGCTGACGCGCGCCCCATGCGTCGAGCGCACGGCCACGCGCTGCCGGTGCAGCACCACCGCAGCAAGGTTGGTGAACGTGCCACCGGACCCGATGACCGTGGCTCCACGCCAGTCCTTGACCGGCACCGCCTTGCGGAGGCCGGCTCGCACATGCTCGCGGAGCTGGCGTAGGCGACGCGGCCGGATGCCACCGCTCAGGAACTTCTCCGTGAGGCGCACCGCGCCGAACGGCAGCGATGCGACGCGTTCGATGAGCCCATCCTTGGCCAGCACCAGCTCGAGCGACCCGCCGCCGATGTCCATGACCACCGTGCGCCCCGCGCCCAGCTCGAAGTGCGCGAGGGCGCTGCGGAAGCAGAGGAGCGCCTCCTCCTCGCCGCTGAGCACGCGTACGGGAATGTCCGTGGCCTCGAGCACCTGCGCGGTGAAGGTGGCCGAGTTGCTGGCGTCGCGCACCGCGCTGGTTGCGACCACTTCGATGCGGGCGGCGCCCAACTGACGCGCCAACGTGACCATGCGCTGCACGGCGGCCACTGCCGCCTCGACGGCCGCGTCGGAGAGCGCGCCCGTCGACTCGAGTCCATCGCCGAGGCGCGGCATCGCCTTCATCTCGTCGACGACGCGAATCTGCCCCGCCGGGGAGACATCGGCGACGATCTGCCGCACCGAGTTCGAGCCGATGTCGATGGCCGCGATGCGGACGTCGGTGGCGGTGGCGGCGCCGGGAGCGGTCATCAGAGGGCGTCGGAGAGAGGCGCGGGGGGCGTGGCGGGGTCGGCGGGGGGTGCGTCAGGCTCGTCGTCGTACCGATGGCGAATCTGCTTGCCCTCTGCAAGGTACACGGCGTCCTCGCCGATGTTGGTGGCCAGGTCGGCGACGCGTTCGAGGTTGCGGCTGACCAGGAGCCACTCGAGGGCCACCGAGATGAGGCGCGGGTCCTCGACCATGCTGCCGAGGAGCGTGCGGTAGATCCCCTCGTGCAGCGCGTCCACCTCGTCGTCGGCCTTGCCTACCGCACGGCCGAGTGCCCCATCGCCGCGCGTGAAGGCATCGAGCGCGTCGCTCAGCATCGCCCGGGCGCGACGGGCCATCTCGCCGAGCGCCTCGACCGGCGGCGTGACGGAGCGCGAGGCCGCGAGGCGGGCGGCCGCCTGCGCGATGTTCACGGCGTGGTCGCCCACGCGTTCGAGATCGCTCGAGACCTTGATCGCACCGATGAGGAAGCGCAGGTCGCGCGCCATGGGCTGGTGCAGCGCGAGCATCGCGATCGCGTGGTTCTCCGCCTCTACCTCGAGGCGGTCGAGGTCGTGATCGGCCTCGATGACGGCGCGGGCCTTCTCGCCATCGCGTGACACGAACGCGTCAATGGCGAGTTCCACCAGCGATTCGGCGCGCTCGGACATGTCGAGCAACCGCTGCTTGAGCGTGGCCAGTTCGTCGTGGAAGTGCCGGTAGCCGGCGCGGATTTCGGGCATCAGCCGAATCTCCCGGTGATGAAGGCTTCCGTCCGGGAGTCGGTCGGATGTGTGAAGAGGCGGTCGCTCGCGCCCTCCTCGATGAGGACACCGTCGACCAGCAGCGCCGTGCGCCTGGACAGCCGCGCCGCCTGCTGCAGGTTGTGCGTCACGATGAGGATGGTGAGGTCCCGCTGCAGTTCGTAGAGCAGCTCCTCGAGCCGCACGGTGCCCTGCGGGTCGAGGGCGCTCGTGGGCTCGTCGAGCAGGAGCACGGTCGGGCGATTCGCGAGGGCCCGCGCGACACAGAGGCGCTGCTGCTGGCCGGCAGACAGCGTGTGCGCGGGCGCATCGAGCCGGTCGCGCACCTCCTCCCACAGCGCGGCGCGGCGCAGCGCGTCCTCGACCACGTCGTCGATGTCGCTGCCTTGCGTGCGCGAGGTCAGACGCGGTCCGTACGCGACGTTGTCGAAGATCGAGCGTGGGAACGGGTTGGAGCGCTGGAACACCATGCCCACCCGCTGCCGCAGTGCGCTCAGGTCGGTGCCGGGGGCGAGCACGTCGTCGCCCGCCACGCGGAGCGCGCCCGCACGTCGTGCACCGGGGAGGCCTTCATCGAGCCGATTGATGGCGCGCAGCAGCGTGCTCTTGCCCGACCCGGAAGGCCCGATGATGGCGGTGATGCTGCGTGGCTGGATGGTCAGCGACACGTTCACGAGCGCCGGAGTCCCATCGAACCATGCCGAGAAGCGCTCGAACACCACACCCTCGGTCGTGGTCATCCGAACCGTCCGGTGAGGTACGCTTCGGTGCGCGGGTCGCGAGGCGCCGTGAAGAGCGCGCGCGAGGCGGACCCTTCGACAACGCGTCCCTCGAGCAGGAAGACGGTGTCGTCGGAGATGCGCGCCGCCTGCAGCAGGTTGTGCGTCACCAGCACCACGGTCATCGCACCGCGCAGGTCGTAGAGCAGCTCCTCGATGCGCTGCGTCGCGAGTGGGTCGAGCGAGGCCGTGGGTTCGTCGAGGAGCAGCACGTCGGGCTGCACGGCGAGGGCACGTGCGAGGCAGAGGCGTTGCTGCTGGCCGCCGGACAGCGCCATCGCATTGCCGTCGAGGCGGTCCGCCACGTCGCGCCAGAGACCCGAGCGCCGCAGCGCCTCCTCCACGCGCGCCTGCAGCGCGGGTCGCGACAGACGCGGCCAGTGCGCGCGCACGCCAGCCGCCACGTTCTCGAAGACGCTGAGCGTCACGAACGGCGTAGGGCGTTGTCCCACCATGCCGATGCGCCGGCGCAGCGCGCCCGGGTCGACCGCACTGTCGTAAATGTCGGTGGGCGCCGTGGCGCGCGCGTCATCTGCGGCGGTCTCCTTGACCGTGACCTCGCCACGCACCCAAGCGCGTGGCTGTAGCTCGTGCAGGCGGTTGAGGCAGCGCAACAGCGTGCTCTTCCCGCACCCGGATGGCCCGATCACGGCCGTCACGCGCCCGCCAGCGCACGGAAACGACACGTCGTGCAGCACGGTGCGTGCGCCGAACCCGGCGGAGAGCCCGTCGATGGTGAGGGTCGGTGCGCCCGCCACGCGCGCGCCTCCGGTGGCGTCAGTCATCGAACCGCCCCACGCGTGGCGTCACCGCCGCCAGCAGGCGCGCACGCGCGGCCAGCACACCGCGTGCGAGCGCGGCGAAGCCGGCGACGATGAGCAGGAGTACCAGCGCGCTGGTCCACGCCTGCGCGCGCCAGTCGTCGTACGGCCCGAGCGCATAGGCGTAGATCTGGAGCGGCACCGCCGCGATGGGACGCGCGGGATCGGCCGACCAGTACGGACTGCCGAAGGCCGTGAAGAGCAGGGGGGCCGCCTCGCCGGCCGCCCGCGCCGTGGCCAGCAGCACCGCGGTGGCAATGCCGGGGAGCGCGGTGCGCAGCACCACCACGCGCGCCGTCCGCCAGCGACTGAACCCGAGCGCCATGGCCGCCTCCGAAAGCGCCGGCGGTACCAGGCGCACCATGCTTTCGGTCGCGCGCGCCACGAGCGGGATGATGAGCAGCGCAAGCGCCGCCCCACCGGCCCAGGCGGAGAAGTGCCCCGAGGGACGCACCACGAGTTCCCACACCGCAATGCCGATCACGATCGTCGGCAGGCCGCCGAGGACATCGGCGAGGAGCCGCACGACACTGGCCGTGCGCGCGCCCCGATGCTCGGCGAGAAAGAGCCCCGCACCCACTCCGACGGGCACCGCGAAGGTGGTGGCGATGAGCACCAGCAGCAGGGAGCCGAGGAGGCCGTTCGCGATGCCGCCGCCGCGGACGCCGGGCGGCGCCGGCGCCGTCGTGAGGAACGTCGGCGTGAGCTGGCCGATGCCACTGACCAGGATGTGTCCCACGATGAGCAGGCACGGCGTGAGCGTGAGCAGGGCGCCACTCCACAGCGCCACCGTCATCGCGCGGGCGCGCCATCGGCGCGGCGTCGCGTGCACCGCCCGCATGCTGGCACCCGGTCGGTCGGCAGGCGACACGGTGGAGTCCTGCCCGCTCACGCGAGTCGCCCGAGCGCGCCCGCGCCCCGTGCGACGCGGGCGACGAGCCACCGCGCGAGCAGGTTCACCACGAGTGTGACAGCCAACAGCAATGTCGCGACCGACATGAGAGCCGCCACGTGATCGGCCGACGACGCCTCAGCGAACTCGTTGGCGAGCAACGCGGCCATGCTGTACGCGGGGTCGACGAGCGACGTGGGGAGCGCGTGCCGGTTCCCGATGACCATCGCCACGGCAATGGTCTCGCCCAGTGCGCGCGCGAGGCCCAGCATGACCGCGCCCACGAGCCCCGCACGGGCCGACGGAAGCACGGCGTCGCGAATCATCTCCCAGCGCGTTGCGCCGAGCGCCAGCGCCGCCTCTCGCTGCGCACGCGGCACGGCCAGCAGCACGTCGCGGCTCACGCCGGCGACGTACGGGAGCAGCATGATGGCCAGCAACAGGGCCGCGGCCATCAGGCTCGGGCCGTACGCAGGGCCGGCAAAGAGATCGCCCAGCACAGGCAAGGCGGCCAGCAGCGGCATGGCCGTGCTGCGCAGGAACGGCACGAGCACGAAGATCCCCCAGAGCCCGTACACGACTGACGGAATGGCCGCGAGGACATTCACCACGAAGGCGAGGGGCTCGCGCACCGCGCGGGGCGCCAACTCCGCCGTGACGATGGCGGTGGACAGGGCCAGCGGTGTCGCAATGCACACCGCCAGCAGCGAGGTGGCCAACGTGCCCACCACCGCGGGGAACGCCCCGAATCGGCCCTTGGGCACGTCCCAGACGAGCCCCGTGACGAGGTCCCCGACCCGTGCGCTGAGCGTGGGCCACGACGCCGAGACGAGCAGCGATCCGACCAGGAGCAGCACGCACGGGATGACGGCAGCGCACGCTGCGATCGTGATGCCATACAGCCGATCGGCCGTCGCGCCGCGCGCGCGCCCGCTTAGGCGCAGGGGGCTACGGACGTCCGTCACGGCATGTCGTCGGGCGGCACGAGCCGGTCGAGTCGATCGACGACGCGTGCCGCCGCGTCGGAGGGCAGCGGCACGTAGCCGAGCGAACTCGCGATGTCGCTGCCGTCGAGCAGCGCCCACCGCAGGAACTGCGCGATCTGTCGCGTCTTGACCGGACCCACCGCGTCAGGCGCGAGCAGCATCCACGTGAACGACGCGATCGGATACGACTGGGGGCCCGGCGCGTTGACAAGCGAGAGGCGCAAGTCGGCCGACTCCGCGACCGCGCGCAGGCTGCTGTCGGTCGGCGCCGCGCCCGCTGTCGCGGCAGGCACATCGAGCGCCGACTCGAGCACCGCGGCGGCCGCCGACGCGATCTCGAAGGGCATGGGCGACACGAAACGGCCCGCACGATTCTGCAGGTGCACGACCGGCAGGCGATTCTGCCGCGCGTACACCACTTCCACATAGCCCAATGCGCCCGGCATCTGCTTCACCTGCCCGGCGACTCCTTCGTTCCCCTTGCCGCCGATGCCGACCGGCCACCGCACATCCTTGCCACGCCCGGGGCCGCTGGCCCACGCCGGGCTCACCGCGGCGAGGAAGTCGCTGAAGATGAACGAGGTGCCGCTGCCGTCGGCGCGATGCACGACGAGGATGGCGGCATCCGGAAGCGCGACCCTGGGGTTGAGCGCGGCGATGCGCGGGTCGTTCCACCGCGTCACGCGGCCCAGGAAGATGTCGGCGAGCACCGTGCCGTCGAGCTGCAGCGGACGCGTGAGTGACGGCAGGTTGTACGTGACGGCCACCGCACCGATGGCCATCGGAATGTGCAGCACGCGCACCCGCGCGTCGGCGCGTTCGGTGTCGGTCATCGGCACATCGGTCGCGCCGAAGTCGACCGTGCGTGCGACCACCTGACGGATGCCCCCGCCGGAGCCGATGGACTGGTAGTTGATGCGGACGTTGCGCAACCGCGCGTACTCGTTGAACCAGCGCGCGTACAGCGGATAGGGAAACGTCGCGCCGGCGCCGGTGAGATTCACCACCTCGGCACTGCGACCGGCGACGGTCGTGTCGGCGTCGCGCGACGTGGTGTCGGTGGTGCAGGCCAGCGCCGTCGCACAGGCCGCCGCGGCGCACAGCAGGCGCGCAGCCGATCGGGTCCGCAGGACACGAGTGAACGCTGTCATCACCGGGGGGACCATGAGGGGAGGCATCAGATGCGGTTCGCGAACCCCAGGAACTTGTACCGCGCGCCCTGCGACACCACCGTGCCGAACAGGTTGCCGGCCAGCGCACGCCGTCCGGGCGCGGTGAAGCGCACGGTGCAGCGCTCGTAACTGCGCACGCCCGCGGTATCGGTCGGCGCCGGACACTGCAGGTCGTGCACCTCCACGCCCGCACCACCGAAGCGCTCCATCAGCTTGTCGAGTCCGGCGTTGGACGAGGAGAGAATCTGGCCCCAGACGAGCTGCGGCGGCGCCTCGTACGGCGGTCGGCTGAGTGTCGACGTCGGGAAGTAGATGTACGCGAACTCCGCCCGATCGAGCACCATCGCGTTGAGATCGGCCGTGTCGCGGGAGGCGAGGGCCTTGGCCAGTCGCGCGACCAGCGCGTCGAGCGACGGGCTCGCCCGCTGCAAACTGTCCACCACGGGCAGCCCTTCGCGAAACCGTCGCAGTTGCTCGGCCATCGGCAGGATGGAGTCCACCACACCGCCTGCGGCGGCCACGTCGCGCACATGCTCGGCCTGCGCTGCGGCCTGCGCGGCACTGTCCGCAGCCCGGGTGTCGGCCGGTGCGGCGCGATCGCAGGCGCTGGCGCCGCCCACCAGGAGCGTGGCGAAGAGCGCGAGGCGACGGGCGGGGCGTGCGAGGAGAGCGGGGGAAAACACGGTCGGCATGATGGGCGGAAAGATCGCACGGCCGGCACCCAGAGGGTTACCGGCCGTGCGGGGAATCAGGAATACCGGTGTCGGCCCCCGCGGTGGGGCAGGCGCCCGGAGGCTGCCTGCCCGGCCGCGGAGGCCGGTCGCGTCAGTTGCGCGCGTAGTTGGTCCAGTTGGCCCACCACTTCGTGCCGCCCGGGGCGGCCGCGCCGCGGTAGGCGGTCGGCGAGATGAACGTGCCGGCGCGGGCCGCGATGCGCGGGTCGTTGGCGAACGTCGCCAGACCGCCGGTCGCGATCGGCGAGTTGGCCGCCGGGCTCCAGTCGAGCGTCGCCGTGGTGGGCGTGGCCGCCAGGGCGGGGAGGCTGGTGAAGAGGCTCGAGGCGGTGACCGTGCCGGCCGCGACCTCGTTCGTCTGTCCACGCGCCGTGAACGCGCTCTCCTGCCCGAAGTTCGTGCCTGTCGGGTCGAAGGTCACGCCGCCGTTCTGCACGCCGTTCTCGGCCAGGTAGTTGCTCTTGAAGATGAGCGAGTCGACCTGGAAGCGGTTGTTGGTGGTCGAGTCGCGCATCGAGACGGCCTGGCGGGCCCAGCGCGCGATCACGCCGTTGATGTAGTAGCCGCCGGTGCCACGACGGAGCACGGCACCGACGCCACCGTTGGTCGGCGTCGTGGTCGAGCCCGTGCCGATGAGCGTGTAGTTCGCGAAGATGTTCATCGTCCACAGCCCGTCGGTCGCGCCCGAGCTCTGGGCATTGCCGCCGGCCGGCGCGGTGCAGCCACCGCCGTTGCAGCCGTCGATCTCGAAGCCCTGCGGGTCGGCCGAGATGGCCCCGGCGCCGGCGCGCGGGGTGATGAACGTGGACTGCATCGCGATCAGGAACTGGTTGCGACCGCGATAGCCCTCGGAACCGTCGAAGTGGTCGTCGCCCGCCTCGTACGAGACCAGGTACTTGCCGTCGACCGTGCCACCGAACCACTCGAACGAGTCGTCGAGACCGGCCAGCGACTGGAGGTATTCGAGCGTCGTGCCACTGCCCACGGCGGCGAAGGTGAACGAGTTGAGCTCCGCGTCCGGCAGCGTGGCGTAGCCGGCGAACTCGACGCGCACGTAGCGCAGGGTGCCGCTGTTGTCGGCGTCATTCGTGCCGCCCGTGTACACCACACCCGCCGGGTTGGCGCCGACGACCGAGCCGTCCGAGCCTTCGACGATGATGTTGCCCGTGCGGTTGTTGCGCGCGTTGCCGACGATGATGAGGCCGCCCCAGTCGCCCGGCGAGCGGTTGCCCGCGCTGCGCTGTGACGTGAAGACGATCGGCGCCGCTTCGGTGCCATTGGCGACGATGCGCGCGCCACGCAGGATGAACAGCGCCGAGCCCAGCGCCGTCGTGTCGCCGACGATGCGCGTGCCCGCGTTGATCGTGAGCGTCGCGCCGCTGTTCACGTACACGAAGCCGCGCAGCACCCAGTTGGTGTCGGGCGTCAGCGTGCGGTTGGCGGCAATGGAGCCGGACAGCACGACCGTCGGGTTGGCCGAGACGGCGTACGCCACCGTCACGGTGGCCGTGCCGTTGGCCGTGACCGTCGCCGGCGAGCCGGTGACCGTCGCGTTGTAGCGCACGTTGTTGCTGGTGACCTGCGCGGCGGTGACGGTGTAGCTGCCGGTGTTCACGGTGGCCGAGTTGGTCGCCGTGAGCGTGTTCGTGTAGCCGTTCGGGCCGGCCACGCTGACCGCGGCGTTCACGCCGTTGGGCAGGCCCGACACGGTGATCGCGAGCGTGCCGGTGGTCGGCGTCGGCGTGGTCGGCTCGTCGTCGCTGCACGCCACCAGCGCGGTCAGCGCGAGGGTGGCGACGGCAAGGGTGCGCATGCGCACGAGGGAGATCATCGCAAGAGGTGCTGGAGGTGAGGAGCGCGGAGCAGGTGCCGTCGGCAACGGCCGCGAAGGCTGCGTCTGCAAGAAGGCCACGGCATGCACCGCGGACGTCATGACGCGGTCACGGTTGTGTCACTGCCGCCAGCTGAACCCCATCGAGAGCGTGCGACCGGCGTTGTAGCCTTCGCGCTCGAGATTGCCCTGCATGAAGCGGTAGCGCGCGTCGAGGATGTTGCGCGCGTCCACACGGCCGCTCACCGAACCCCACACCGGGAAGCGCAGCGACAGGTCCACCACGTTGCGCGACTTCTCGACGATGTTGGGGAGCGGCAGCACGCCCGCCGCGTAGATGCGATCACCCACGACATTGTACAGGAGCGTCGCGGAGGTGCCGCCACCGAGGCTGGTGTACGAGAGACCGGCGTTCACGACGTAGGGCGCCTGGCCCACGAGGCGGCGCGACTTGTCGGTGACGGTGAGCCCCTGCAGCGTGTCGAGGTTCACGCTCGAGCGCATGAGCGTGACATTGCTGAACACCGTGAGCGGCTCGGCCCAGCGGCCGAGGGTCGCGAGCCCCTTCCGGGCCTCGATCTCCACACCGAGGTTCGTGGCGTCGAGCGCGTTCTGGAAGCGCGCCTGGTACGCACCGGACGTCGCGCTCTCCACGCGCTCGATGGGACGGTCGAAGCGCTTGGCGAACACGCCGAGGCTGAGCACCTCGCCCGGATTCGGGAAGAGCTCCCACCGCAGGTCCACATTGTCGATGAGCGAGCGGCGCAGGTCCTTGTTGCCCGTGACCGAGACGCCGCCCAGCACGTCGCGGAACGTCACCGGCGCGAGCTCGCGATACTCGGGGCGCGCCAGCGTGCGCGTGATCCCGAACCGGAGGTTCTGCGCCTCGCTGATCTTGGTGTTCACGAGCAGCGACGGCAGCACATCGGTGTTGTCGAGCGCGGCGTCGGCGGTGAAGCCACCCTGCGTGCTCGAGCGCACATCGATGCGCGCCTGCTCGAGGCGCGCGCCGGCGATGACACGCACCCGGCTGCCCAGGCCCCAATCCGTCATGAGGTAGCCGGCGGCCGTGCGGTCGCTGGCGGTGTACGAGCCGGCCTGCCCGATGGGCTGCACGTTGATCTGGGTGCACGTCGCGCACGCCTGCGCCGCGCCGAAGATCACGTCGGCGCCCTGCGTGCGCACCGACTCGTCCGCCCGCGAGATGAAGGCGTAGATCGGCGCCTCGGCCGTGCGGTCGGTCGAACGCAGGTATGCGCCCACCTTGACCACGTTCTGGTTGGCCACCGGCCCGATGTACATCTGGTGGTCGACCTGCGCCGTCGCGTTGTCCTCGCCGAGGTCGAAGTACAGGCGGCGGGCGCCGTCGAGCGACGCGAGCAGCGAGTAGGTGCCGTTGGCGCCACGCGAGTAGACCAGGTCGGAGCGGTCGGGCTCACGGCGCGAGGTCTGCGCCCACGTGGCCGACCAGCTCGTCTTGTTGCGCTCGCCGAGCTGGTGCTCACCCTGCGCATTCACGGTGGCGATGCCGCGCTCCACATAGCGGAGCGTCGTGCGCGCGATGCTGTCGGACAGGTTCTCATCGAAGCCGCGGTCGGTGCGGGCCTCGTTGTCGGCGCTGCGCGTGGCGGTGGTGTTGAGCGACAGGCGCGTGCCCGTGCCCACCATCGTCGAGAAGTTCGCGATGCCGCCCCACTGGATGCTCGAGCGGCCGGTCTCACCGCGCACCGACGTGAGCGGCACCACGGTGTTGTTGGGCCCCTGGTTGCCGACGGCGAAGCGCTCGTCGGACCGGACCTCCTCGCTGTACCCGTAGTTGCCGCTCAGCACGTAGCCGATGCGCTTGCCGAGGATCGTGTTGCCGCCCGTGGACGCGCCGAACGACCCGTTGGCACCACCGGCACGCGGGGTCGCGTTCCACACATTGCGCTGCTGGAGCGCCATCTGGTTGTACTGCGACTGTGGCACGCCACCCATGAAGTTCGCGCTCGCGATCGCCTGCGGCAGGCTGCGGGCCGACGACGCGAGGCCGAACAGCTCGCCGCCGGCACGCGGCGCGAACGGGAGCGTCTGCCCCACCACGCGATCGTTGCCGCCGATGCTGGCCGAGTAGTTGATCTGGCGGCGGCCCGGGAATTCGCGCGTGCGGATGTTCACGTTCGCGCCCGCGAAATCGCCCGGCTGGTCGGGGGTGAACGTCTTACTCATCGTGACTTCCTGCAGCAGCCCGGCGGGGAACAGGTCGAGCGGCACCACCTTGCGCTCGGGCTCCGGGCTCGGAATGCGCGCGCCGTTGAGCGAGGCCGTCGTGTACCGCTCACCCAGGCCACGCGCCTGGATGTACTTGCCGTCCTGCACCGTCACGCCGCTCACGCGCTGCGCCGCCTGGGCCGCATCGCTGTCCGGGCTCTTCGCGATCTGCTCGGCCGTGATGGCGTTCACCACGTTCGTGGCGTTCTTCTGCGCATTGAGTGCATCGGACACCGATCCCTTCTCCTTGGTGGCGGAGACGGTCACGGCCGCGAGCTGCACCTCGGCGGTCTGCAGCGAGATGTCCTGCTCGAGCACGCCGCCGGCCGGCACCAGCAACCCGGTGACCGTCTTGGGGCCGTACCCGATGCGGCGCACCTGCAGCGTCACCGTGCCGGCCGGCACGCGCGGCAGTTGGAAGCGCCCGTCGACGCCGGACTGGGTGCCCAGCGTCGTGCCGACCACCTGGATGCCGGCGTCGCTGATCCCCTGACCGGTCGCCGCATCGATGATGCGCCCGGTGATGCGGCCCGACGCGTCCTGCGCCGCGAGCGGGCGGGCGAGCACGGTGAGCGAAGCGACAGCGGCGAAAGCCGCGAGGCAGAGCGCGGCGCCCAGCCGTGCCAGCATCGTACGACGCGCAGGGCGGGGGCGAACCAGCGAAGAGATCGACATGACGAGATCGAGAGCCGTGGCGTGAAGCCGTGGAGGAGATCCACCGAGCCGCGGGACACGCCCACGACTGGATGCCGCTCAAGCTCCGTGACACGGGTTTCGATTGGCGCACGGTCGTGCAACGATTGCGTCACGGCCACATGCGGTCGCGCGCTGGGACGAGTGGCGTCCGGGTGGCGTTGCCGAATGGCGCCACGATGGAGACAGCGTCTGGTGCGGAGGGGACGGGTGTTGTATCGTCGCCCGAGCCTGCTCCCGATCGCATGACACCGACTGATCCCTCGCTCGCCCGCCGCCGGGTGGCCTCACCGCCACCCACCGATCCCCAGACCCGTGCGGAGGCGCTCTCCGTGGCGGCCCGCGCCCTGCGCTCGGCCGAGCACGTCTGCGTCCTGACCGGAGCAGGGGTGTCCGCCGAGAGCGGGATTCCGACGTTCCGGGAGGCGCAGACCGGCCTCTGGGCGCGCTACTCCCCGCAGGAGTTGGCCACGCCCCAGGCGTTTGCGGACGACCCGGAGCGGGTGTGGAGCTGGTATGCCCTCCGCCGGGCCAGCGTGCGCGCGGCGCACCCCAATCCGGCGCATGCGGCGCTCGTGACGCTCAGCTCCCGGGTCGCGCACTGCACGCTGGTGACCCAGAACGTCGACGACCTGCACGAGCGCGCCGGCAGCACCGACCTCATTCGCCTGCACGGGTCGCTCATGCACATCCGTTGCAGCGCGGGGTGCCCGGGCAGCGTGCCGGCCGGCGACGAAAGCGGCACCGTGCCGACGTGCCCGACCTGCGGCGCGCTGATGCGCCCCGATGTGGTCTGGTTCGGCGAGCCGCTGCCCATGAAGCCGTTCGAGGCGGCTCGCGACGCGGCCATCGCCTGTGACGTCTTCCTGTCCATCGGCACCTCCAACCTGGTCGAGCCGGCGGCGTCGTTGCCATGGATCTCGGCGACCCACGGGGCGACGGTCATCGTGGTGAACCCCACCATGGAGGGGCAGCGACGCGGTCCGTCCATTCTGCCCATCGAGGGGCCGGCCGGGGTCATGCTGCCCCGCCTGATCGCGGAAGCCTTCGCGGGGCGGCGCGCTCGACGCTGACGTCTCCGCCGGAACCGCTGCGGGTGCGCCGCGGAGTGTCGCGGGCGCGCCGCAGTGTGGCATTCCTGCTCGTGGGATCGAGGACGTCGCGCCACAGCGAGCTGCTCTGCAGGTCGCGCGTCGGGGTTCGTCGCGCTGCCGGGCGCGGCCGGTACGAATCGTGCAGGCCCCTAGGCATGCCGGCCAGCCGGGTGCACCTTTCCCGAGCCGGATCCCGTCGTTCCCTGAGCCCCGTCATGAAGCGCCTCGTCGCTGCTGCTGCACTTTTCGTCGCTGTCGCATCGCCGCTCGCCGCCCAGGTCACGTTCGAGGGGCTGCAGAACGGCGCGCTCGTCGCCAACGGATTTGGCGGCTACCAGTGGAGCAACGTCTACGTGCTCGACGGGCAGTCGTACTTCGAGCAGGCGTCGGGCTACGGACGCATGGCGCAGGCGACCTCCAGCGCGATGGTGGCCTACAACGGCTTCGGCAAGATGGCCGAGTTCTCGTCGGCCACGGCATTCAACTTCACGTCCGCGTGGGTGGGTGCCGCCTGGAATCACGACCTGCTGCTCGACGTCTTCGGCTATGACGCCCAGGGCGCGCTGGTCGGCTCGGCGCAGTACACGCTGCAGTTGTCGCCGCAGCAGATCCTCCCCGGTCTCTTCGGTGTCACGAGGGTCCGCTTCGTGACCAGCGGCGGTACCAACGCCGGCCTGCTCGGGCAGGGCACGCAGCTCGTGATCGACAACATCGACACGAACACGCTGCCGCCTCCCGCACGGCCGCCGTCGAATCTGCCGCAATCCGCTGTGCCGGAGCCCGCGTCGGTGCTGCTCGTGGGTGCGGGACTCGCGGCACTGGGCGCAGTCGCCCGTCGTCGTCGCTGCTGAATCGCTGAATCGCTGAATCGCTGAAGGCCGGACGTCTCCTCGCGCACGCCGCTCCGCTCTCTGCGGGGCGGCGTGCTGCGTTTGACCCCGCGCTCAGGCCGCGTCGGGAAACCAGGCGGCGATCGTCGTGCCCACGCCGCGTGTGCTCTCGGCGCGCACGCGCCCGCCATGCGATTCGGCCAGGTGGCGCACGATGGAGAGCCCCAAGCCGGTGCCGCCGGCTTCGCGCGACCGCCCGGGATCGGCACGGTAGAAGCGCTCGAAGATGCGCGGCAGGTGCTCCGCCGCGATGCCTTCGCCGGTGTCGCGCACGCCAAGCCAGACCCCCTCGCCGTCGCGCTCGGCGAACACCGTGACCGCACCGGCCGTCGTGTGGCGCAGCGCGTTCTCGGTGAGGTTGGTGAGCACCTGACGCGCGGCGGTGGGGTCGCAATAGACGGCGCTCGCCGCGTCGCCCACGGCCGGCGTGAGCGCCACGCCGCGTGATGCGGCGCCGGCGGCCAGCGGCGCGATCACCTCGGCGGCGAGTGCCGCCACGTCGAGCGTTGTGGGATTCGGGAGCCAGCCGCCCGACTCGATGCGCGACAGGTCCAGCAGGTCGTCGACGATGCGCTGCATGCGACGCACGCTGGCATCGGCCATGGTGAGGAACTGCTGGCGCAGCGGCTGGGGCAGTTCGTCGTCCTGCAGCGTCTCGATGAAGCCGCCGATGACGGTGAGGGGCGTGCGCAGCTCGTGCGAGACGTTCGCCACGAAGTCCCGCCGCACCGCTTCCAGTCGGCGGATCGGCGTGAGGTCGTAGAGGGCCAGCACCGCCCCGCCGTCGGGGAGCGGTCGCGCCGTGAGCGACAGCGTCCGCTCGTCCACCCGCACCTCCTCGGGCGCGGCCTCCTGACCGGCCAGCACGGCCGTGAGCGCATCGCGCAGCACGCGATCGCGCGGCAGGTAATCGGCGGGGAAGGGGACCGGCTCCTTGAGGCGCAACTGTGTGCGCGCGGTGTCGTTGATGCGCACGACGCGCTGTCGCGCATCGACCGCCACCACACCCTCGTTGAGCGACTCGGTGAGCGCGACCAGCAGGGCCTCCTCGCCCTGCAGCGCCTGCAGCCGCGTGTCGAGCTGTTCGGCGAGGCGTCGCAGCGCGTCGGCGAGGTCGCCCACCTCACCGCGTCCGATGGTGCGTGACGGGCGCTGCGACAGGTCGCCGGCCGCGAGGCCGCGGGCCACATCGCGCAACTCCTCGATGGGGCGCGCCACCGGGCGTGCGAGCACCTGCGCGAGCACGACGCCCACCAGCAGCGCCGCGATGCCGGCCACGACGATGTCGCGGCGCACGGCGGCCAGCAGTTCATCCGTCTCCGGCGAGACCGTCGGCGTTCCCGCCACCACGTCGCCCGCGCGCACGCGCTCGGTCACGCGCCGCTCGACGGCCACCAGCACGATCGCCACCAGTAGCGTGGCGACGACGAAGCTGTTGAGGACGATGCGCTGGGTGAGACGCACGGCAGGCGGCGGTCAGCCGCGCGGCGCGTTGGCGCGCAACCGGTAGCCGAATCCGCGCACCGTCTCGATGAGGTCACCCGCGGCGCCGAGCTTGGTGCGCAGGCGTTGCACGTGCATGTCGACCGTGCGCGTCTGGATGTCGGGTGCCGCCTCCCACACCGTCTCCAGCAGGTGGCCACGGCCCTGCACACGCCCCCGACGCTCGGCGAGCGTGAGGAGCAGCTTGAACTCCGTCGGCGTGAGCTCGACCGCGTGGCCGTCGACGGTCACGCGCATCGCGCCGCGATCGATGAGGAGCGGACCGATCCCCACCGTGTCCGCCGAGCCGGCGGGGGCCGCCGATCCGGTGCGGCGGAGAATCGCCTGCACGCGCAGCACGAGCTCGGCCGGCGAGAACGGCTTGGTGAGATAGTCGTCGGCGCCGAGCGACAGCCCGCGGATGCGATCGGGCTCCTCGCGACGCGCGGTGAGCATGAGCACCGCCACCTCGCGCGTCTGCTCGTCGGCGCGCAATTGCTCGAGCACGTCGAAGCCCGAGAGGCCCGGCAGCATCAGGTCGAGGACGATGAGCGACGGACGCTCACGCCGGGCCAGCTCGAGCGCCTCCTGCCCCGACGAGGCGGTCGCCACGCGGAAGCCGGCCTTCGCGAGGTGATAGGCGACGAGGGCGACGATGTCCGGTTCGTCGTCGACGACCAGGATGCGTTCGGGGGCGGGTGACGCGGGGTGCATGCCGGAGGAGGTCGGAGCGAAGGAGTCAGCCGGGGTCGGCCAACGCCGCGACCTGTACCGGCGTCGGTGCCAGGGCGCGCGTGGTCAGCCGTCGTTGGATCTTGGCCACCAGCATCTCGATGGCCACCGTGTTGCTGCCTCCGCGCGGCACGATCAGGTCGGCGTAGCGCTTGCTGGGCTCGACGAACTGCAGGTGCATCGGCTGCACGGTGGACAGGTACTGCTCCAACACCGACTCGAGCGTCCGGCCCCGCACCGCAGTGTCGCGGCGAATCCGTCGGATGAGACGGATGTCGGGATCGGCATCGACGAACACCTTCACGTCACACAGGGCGCGGACGGACGCGTCCGCCAGCAGCAGGATGCCATCGAGGACCACGACATCGGCCGGCTCGATGCGATGGGTGCGCGTCGCGCGGCTGTGCGTGGCGAATTCATACACCGGCATGTCCACTGCCTCGCCGCGCGCGAGCGCCTCGAGGTGACTGGTGAGCAGGGCGGTGTCGAAGGCGTCAGGGTGATCCCAGTTGACGAGGTGCAGTTGCTCGAGCGTGAGGTGCCGGAAGTCGCGGTAGTAGGCATCCATCTCCAGGAAGGCGACCGAGGCGCCCGAGAGCGCTTCGGCCACCTTGCGGGCGACCGTCGACTTGCCGGATCCCGTGCCCCCTGCGATGCCGATGATGAGGGGCTTCACGGACACCGCAGCGTCAGGGGATGCAGCACGAGGGGGAACCTGCGACGGGGTCGTGTCCGGTCTGCCACGACGGCGTAACGGGATCGTATCGGCGGCCGGGGCCGATCGGGCGCACGGTGGCGCGCGTCCATGCGGCCAAGTTCGCCGGTCACGACAGGGTGCGGCAAGGACACGGGGGCCCATCCGGGCGGTCTGCCGTGGGCGGCGCCCCTCCACACACCCTCGGGGGCGGAGTAGCATTCCCCCATGGAACGCACCTCAATCCGGCGCGTCGTGGCGCCCCTCGCGACGCTCTTCGCGACGGCCGTGCTTGCCGCCCCGCTGTGTCCTGCGACGCTCCCCGCCCAGCAGGGCCGGTCCGGCGCGGGTGGGCGCGTCGACCTGGTCATCACCGCCACCACCGACGTGCACGGGCGGCTGCGGGGGTGGGACTACTACGCCAACGCCGCCGACCCGGCGCGCTCGCTGGCGGCGGCCGCCACCATCGTCGACTCGGTGCGCGCGGCGAACCCGGGCATGGTGTTGCTGGTCGACGGCGGTGACCTGCTGCAGGGCAATCCGCTCACGTTCGTGGCCGCCCGCGTGGCGCCGCCTCCGGTGCACCCGGTGGTGGCCGCGATGAACGTCATGCAGTACGACGCGGCCGTGCTGGGCAATCACGAGTTCAACTACGGTGTGCCGGTGCTGCAGAAGGCACTCTCGCGCGCCGCCTTCCCCTTCCTCGCCGCCAACGTGGTGGATGGGCGTGGTCGACCGTTCGTCGCGCCGTGGACGCTGGTCGAGCGGAAGGGCATCCGCATCGCGATCATCGGGGCCACGACCCCCGGCTCGATGCTGTGGGACAAGGACAACCTGCGCGCGGCGCGCCTCACGGTCACCGACATCATGCCGGCGGTGCGCGCGCGCGTGGCCGAGGCGCGCAAGCGCAAGGCCGACGTGGTGCTCGTGCTGCTGCACTCGGGGCTCGACGAGCCCGCGAGCTATGACACCGTCGCCACCGGGCTCCCCTCGGAGAACGTCGCGGCGCGCGTGGCGCGTGAGATCCCCGGCATCAATGCGATCGTGCTGGGGCACTCGCACAAGGAGATCGTCGACTCGACGATCAACAACGTGCTCCTGCTGCAGCCGCGCAACTGGGCGGCGAGTGTGGCGGTGGGCACGCTCACCCTGGCGCGCGAACGCGACCAGTGGCGCGTGGTGCAGCGGAAGGGCGCAGCCGTGCGTGTGGCCGGGCACGCGGAGTCACCGGCGGTGCTGGCGGCGTCGGCGACGACGCACCGGAACGCCGTCGCGTGGGTAGCGGAGCCGGTGGGACGCACGACCACACCGTGGCGCGCCGACAGCGCGCGCATCACCGACCAGCCCATCACCGACCTGGTCAACGAGGTCATGCGACGCACTGCCGGCGCCGACCTCTCGGCCACGGCGGTGTTCTCGCTGGACGCCGGGCTGCCGAACGGCGCGGTCACGCAGGCCGACCTGTCCAAGCTCTATCCGTACGACAACACGCTGCGGGCCGTGCGCATCAGCGGCGCGCAACTGCGGGCGTTCATCGAGCATGCGACGCGCTACTACCGCACCCTCAACCCCGACGGCACGGCACCGGCGGCCGGGCTCATCGATGCGTCGGTCCCGGGCTACAACTTCGACGTTGTCAGCGGGGTCGACTACACCATCGACCTGACGCGCCCGCTGGGCAGCCGCGTCACGCGACTCGACTACAAGGGGCGCGCCGTGCAGCCCGGCGACAGCTTCACCATGGCCCTCAACAACTACCGGCAGGGCGGCGGTGGCGGGTTCGGCATGCTGGCGGGCGCACCGGCGACGTACGATCGCGAGGTCGACATCCGACAGCTCCTCATCGAGGAGGTGCGGAAGGTCGGCACGCTCGATGCGAACGCGTACGCGACCCGCAACTGGACGCTCGAGCCGGCCGCGGCGCGCGCCATCGCCTACCGCGAGCAGACGCGTGGTCGTGGTGCGGAGTCCGGCGGCTCGGCACCCGCCGCCGCGGGCCGTGCCACGACCGCCACCGGGACGCCGCAGGGACGAACGCTGCGGGTCATCGCCATGGCGGATTTCCACGGAGGCCTCACCTCGCGCCCCGACAGCCGCGGCCGCGAGATCGGTGGGGCGGTGGCGCTGTCGGCTGCGCTCCGCAAGGCGCAGCGCGAGTGCGTCGCGCCGCAGTGCGAGAGTCTCATCGTCGATGGCGGCGACCTGTTCACCGGCTCGCCGGCCTCCGACTGGGCGGGGGGACGTCCCACGGTCGATGCCGTCAATCGCTTCGGCATCACGGCGGGTGCCCTCGGCAACCATGACTTCGACATGGGGCAGGACACGCTGCGCATGTACATGCAGGCGCTGCGTCATGCGGTGCTGGGCGCGAACGTGTTCGGCGTCGATGGGCAGCGGCCGGCCTGGGTGAAGAGCGACACCATCGTGACGCGCGGTGCGGTGAAGGTGGGGATCGTGGGCGCCGCAGCGACGCACACACCCGAGACGACGAGCCGCCGACGCGTGGCGGGCCTCACCTTCCGCGACCCGGTGCCCATCTTCGCCGAACGTGCCCGCGCGCTCCGGGCGCAAGGTGCCACCGTCGTCGTGGCGCTGCTGCACGATGGCGCCCGCTGCGTGGTCGACCGCCCGGATGACTGCAGCGGTGGCGGCCTCGATGTCGGGCGTCGTCTCGCGGCCGTCGGCAAGGACCGTCCCGACGTGCTCGTCCTGGGCCACGCGCACGTGAGCCTCACCTTCGACCTCGACGGCATGCCCGCGGTCGAGGCAGCCAACATCGGCCGCAGCATCGTCGTGGTGGACGTGCCGCTCGACGGCGGTCGGGCGCGCACCGAGGTGCGCAACGTGGTGGCCAGCGAAACCGCCGGCGCCGATCCCGTCGTCGACAGCATCGTCCGCACCGCGGTCGCGCGCGTCACCGATCGCATGGCGCAGCCGGTAGCCACCATCGCGGCGCCGCTGCTGCGTCGCGGCGAGCAGTACGCGCTGGGCAATCTCATCGCCGACGCCGTCCGCGTGATGGGGAGTGGGGACTTTGGCCTCTGGAACAACGGCGGCATCCGCAGCGACGTGCAACCGGGCCGGCTCACCTACGGCGGCGTGCACGAGATCGTCCCGTTCGGCAACAGCGTGGCGCGCGTACGTCTGCGCGGCCGTGACGTCGCGCGGGTGCTCGAGGCCGGCGCGCTCGGGCGCAACGGCCCGTCGGCACACGTGAGCGGCCTGCTGGCCGACATCGACCCCTCGCGCCCCGCCGGGCAGCGCGTCGTGCGTGTCACCGACGCAGCCGGCCGCCCCCTCGACCCCAATCGGATCTACACGCTGGCGACCGCCGACTTCATCGTCGAGAACGACCTGAAGGATGTGTTGAACGCGGCCGTGAGCACGGAGTTTCTCCCCGTGAAGGACATCGACATGCTTGCCACATACCTGCGGCGGCAGCCGCAGCCGGTGCCCACCGACACCGTACCACGCCTCCGCATGTCCGGGGGCGGCCGATGAGCGGCACCACCGTGCGTGTGTTCGTCAACGAACGCGGCGTGAGCGTGGCCGTCGGTGCCACGGCGCTCGACGCGGTGCGCGCGCTGTCGTCCGACGACGCCGACGCGATCGCGGCCGGACGACGCCGGCTCACCGACAGTCGTGGGCTCCCGGTGGACGCGGGCGAGTCGCTCGTGAACGGCGCGATCTACCGCGTGGTCGCGGTGCGTGCCGCCGCTGCCGACGCGGCGGACGCCGTCGAGGCCGAGGCGTGAGCGGCGCGGTGGACAATCCCGCCGCCGCGGCTGCGCCGGCCAGCGCCGCCCTCCGCGACCTCGTGCGGCGCCTGCCCAAGGCGGAGTTGCACTGTCATCTCGACGGGTCGCTGCGCCCCGCCACCCTGCTCGAGCTGAGCAGCGCGCGCGGCCTCGCCCTGCCGGCTACCACCGCCGAGGCGCTCGGCGACTGGATGCGCGTGGATGACGCACGCAATCTCGAGGAGTACCTCGCGCGGTTCGGGCACACGCTGGCGGTCATGCAGCGCGCCGATGAACTCGAGCGCATCGCGCACGAGTTCGTGCTGGACGCGGCGCACGATGGCGTGCGCTACATCGAGGCGCGCTTCTGCCCGGCCCTCAACACGCGCGAGGGGCTGTCCGCGCACGACGTGCTGGTGGCGGTCCACAAGGGGCTCGCTCGCGGCGAGCGTGAGACCGGCACGGTGGCACGCATCATCGTCTGTGCGCTGCGCAGCCTGCCATGGCCGCACGCGCAGGAGATGGCCGAGGTGGCGGTGGCCGGGCGCGCGTTCGGCGTGGTGGCGTTCGACCTGGCCGGCGGCGAGCGGGGCAATCCCGCGTCGCTCCACGCGGCGGCGTTCGACTTTGCCCGGGCGCATGACCTCGCGGTCACGGTGCACGCCGGTGAGGGCGATGGCACGGCCAGCATTCGCGAGGCGGTGCATCGCTGCGCGGCCGATCGCATCGGGCACGGGACGCGTCTCCACGAGGACAGCATGCTCGAGCAGTACGTCATCGATCGGCGCATCCCGCTCGAGGTGTGCCCCACGAGCAATGTGCAGACGCGGGTCGTGCCGACCTTCGCGGCACATCCGCTGCGTCACTACGTCGACCGCGGCGCGGTCGTCACGATCAACACCGACAATCGCCTCATGAGCGGCGTTTCGCTCACCGACGAGTACGTGCACTGCGCGCAGCACCTCGGCTTCGACCCCGCGGCGCTCGGGGCGCTCGCTCTGGCGGGCTTCGACGCGTCGTTCGCACCGTTTGCGCTGCGGCAGCGCCTGCGTGACGAGGCCGCCCGCGAGATCGCGGCGCTGGTGGCCGCGTGACGGGACGCGCCTTCGAAACTGCCGACTTCGCCTCGCCCGAGGTGGGGTACGGCGCGGCCGCGGCGCGCACGGCCGCCGACCACATCCGACAGCATGTCGGGAGCGACTTCGCCACACCCGTCTGCGGCATCGTGCTCGGTTCAGGGCTCGGCGGACTCGCCGAGCGCATTGCCAACCCCGTGCGCATTCCGTTCTCGCATATCCCGGGCTTCCCCGTGGCTACCGTCGCGGGACACGCCGGCCAACTGCTCGTCGGCACGCTGGCCAAGCGTCCGGTGGTGGCGCTGGCCGGCCGGTTCCACATGTACGAGGGGCACGATGCGGCGCTCGCCGCGTTTCCGGTGCGGGTGCTGCACGCGCTCGGTGCGCCGGTGTACGTCGCGTCCAACGCGGCGGGCGGGGTGCGCCGCACGTTCTCGGCCGGCGACCTGATGTGCATCGTCGATCACATCAACCTGATGTATCGCAACCCGCTCATCGGTGGTGTCGAACCCGGCGACGAACGCTTCCCCGACATGTCCGACCCGTACGACCCCGCGCTGCGTGCGCTGCTGCGCGAGAGTGCGGCCACGGTGGGTGTGGCGCTGCACGAAGGAGTCTACTGCGGACTGCTCGGCCCCACGTACGAGACGCCGGCGGAGGTGCGCATGCTCGAGCGCCTCGGCGTGGATGCCGTGGGCATGTCCACGGTGCCGGAGGTCATCGTGGCGCGCGCGCTGGGGATGCGCGCGGTGGCTGTCTCGTGCATCACGAACAAGGCCGCGGGGCTCACCGCCGAACGACTCAGCCATGCCGAAGTCATGGAAGCCGGCCGCGCCGTGGCGGCCGACTTCGAGGCCCTCATCACCGAGTTCGTGCGCCGGCTGCCGTAACGGCCGCGGTAATGCCTGGCGTCAGCGGCTGCGGGCCCTCGGAAGGCTCAGCAGCCGCGCCTTGAAGTTCTGGAAGCCCCGCGTGTCGCGCGTGAGCGAGGACAGCACGATCGGGTCGATCTTCGCGATGTCCTGTTCGGTCTCTCGCACGCGGCTTTCCTCCATCGGGTGCGACGCGAACCACGCGTCGAGCGCGCCGGGGCTGCGCTCGCGCTCGCGAATGAGGATGCGGAACATGCTGGGCATGCCGCGCGGATCGATGCCGGCGCGTGAGACGAACTTGACCCCGTAGCGATCGGCCTCGGTTTCGTCGTCGCGGCTGAACTTGGCGAAGCCGGCGGACAGCACCGCCTGGGTGCCCATGCCCGCCGCGCCGGAACAGAGGCTCGGCACGACGATGCAGCCGAAGGTCACGCCGACGTTGGCGCGCTGTGCGGCCGCCATCTGCTTCATGCTGTGCCGCTGCGTCACGTGCGCGATCTCGTGCCCGATGACGCCAGCCAGCTCGGACATGTTCGTGGTCCGCTCGATGAGCCCGCGGTACACGTAGATGTGCCCGCCCGGCACCGCGAAGGCGTTGATCTCGTCCTGGTTGATGACGTTGAAGCGCCACGTCAGGTTGCGGTCGTCCACCACGCGCGCGATCGAATCGCCGAGCAGGTTGATGTACCGCTCGATCTCGGGGTCGCGCAGCACCGGCAGCTGCTGCTCGATCTGCTGCGCGTACTGATTGCCCATCTGCACTTCTTCGGCCGTATTGGGCACGCAGCCGGTGCCCAGCGCCGCGGCCAGCAGCGCTGCGATGGGCAGGATCCGTCGGGCCACCGGGGTGGCGTGCGGAGCGCGCGTCATGTCGTCAGGACTCCTCGTTCGCTAACGTTCTCGGGTGTTCCGCATCCTCGTACCCCAGACGCCGGCGGGCGTTGCCGTCCGTCCCTGCCGTTGGTCGCGCCGCGATGCGCCGGCGCTGTGGCGCCCGTCGCTGGCGCGCCCGCTGCCGTCCGCACGTGCCCGTCAGGCGGTCGAGGTGCGCCGGTGAAGCTACTCACGCTGGCGCGCGACCTGCAGCGACGCAAAGCCCGCGAGCGGACCGGGAGCTTCGTGGCCGAAGGGGTGCGCGCGGTCGAGGAACTGCTCGCCTCGCCACTGGCGGTCGCCGGCGTGCTGGTGGGCCACGCGGCGGCACAGGAGCCGCGCGTACTCGCCATCGCCGAGCAGGCGGGTGCACGGGGCGTGGCGGTGCTCACCGTGTCCGACGCCGAGTTCGCAAGTGCGGCCGACACCGAGGCGCCGCAGGGGGTGCTGGCCGTGGGTGCGATCCCCGCGTGGACGCTCCCCACGGCCAACGGGCCCCTCCGGTGGCTCGTGGTCGACGCGCTGCAGGATCCGGGCAACCTGGGCACCATCATCCGCTCCGCGGCGGCGCTCGGGGTGGACGGTACCATCCTGCTCCCCGGCACCGTCGACCCGTGGAATGCCAAGGTGGTGCGTGGGGCCATGGGCACGCTCTTCCGGCATCCGGTCGTGGCGCTCTCCTGGGAGGCGTGTGCCGCCGCCTGTCGGGAGCATGGCGTGGCACTTTGGGCGGCCGCTGCCGACGGCGACCCGGTGGGCGGCCCGCTGGCCGCGGCCCCGGAGCGACTGGCCCTGGTGGTGGGTAACGAGGGGGCGGGGGTGTCGGCGGCCGTGCTGGCGGGCGCTCAGCGCCGGGTCGCGATTCCCATGACCCCCGGCGTCGAGTCGCTCAACGCCGCGGTCGCCACCGGCATCCTGCTCTTCGCCCTGCGCCCCCAACCGGCGTGATGGCGGTCGTGGCCTGCTGCGCGCGTCAATCGTCCTTGGCACATGCAAGCTGACCCTTTTGCGGGCGTGCAGTACGACGGCGCGCTGACCGCCGGCCTCATGGGAAGTCTCACGCTGGCCGATGCGCTGCTGCTGTTCGGCTTCGTCTTCGTGCTGGGCGCCTGTGTGGGCTCCTTCCTCAACGTCTGCATCGCGCGCTGGCCGCTCGACCTGAGCGTCATGCGCCCGCCGTCGCGCTGCCCGCGCTGCGAGCGGCGCATCGCATGGCACGAGAACATCCCGTTGCTCAGTTGGTTGCTGCTGCGCGGCAAGTGTCGCGGCTGCGCGCTCCCCATCTCGGTGCAGTACCCGCTCGTCGAGCTGCTGGTCGCGCTGGGATGGGTGGCTGCGTTCCGCGCCTTTGGCGTGACCTTCGAGGCGCTGCGGGTGGCCATCTTCGGCACGATCCTCTTCGGCATCGCGGTCACCGACTTCAAGCACTATCTCATCCCCGACGGCTTCACCGTGTCGGGGCTGGTGCTCATGCTGCTCTTCGCGGTCGCCCACCTGTTCAGCGATGACGCCAGCCGATTCGCGACGCCGTGGCCCGCGTTCCTCGGCGCGTGTGTCGGTGCCGGCGCCATCACGCTCATCGGCTGGCTGGCCGAGGTCATCATGAAGCGTGAGGCGATGGGCTTCGGGGACACGACGCTCATGGCGGTGGTGGGGGCGGCGGTGGGCGCCGAGCGTGCGCTGCTCACCATCATTGCCGGCGCGTTCGTCGGGGCCGTCGTGTTCCTCGTCATCGTCGGCCCGATCGTGAAGCTGCGCAGCATGCGCCGTGGCGAGCCGTTCGCCTTTCCCGACGTGCCGTTCGGTGTGTTCCTTGCGCCCGCCGCGATGCTCACCTTGCTTTGGGGAGATGCGCTGATCGCGTGGTACCTGCAGCGCGCCTTCACCGCTTGAGTCCCGCCATGCACCTCCCCGTGCCCCGTTTGCCGCGCATGGTCGCGGCGCTGCTGCTGTGCGGCGTTGCCGCTGCCTGCGATCGTCCCGCTACCGGCAAGGACGCCTACGCCGCGCTGGTCGCGAAGTACGTGCCGCGCATCGAGGAGACGGTCGGGCTGCCGTTCAAGACGCCGCCCAAGCTCGAGACAAAGAGCAAGGCCGAGGTGGCCGCCTTCGTGCGCAAGCAGCTCGAGAGCGCACGCGGCCAGGCGCAGGTGGCGGGGCAGGAATCGGTGTACCGCCTGCTGGGGATGATTCCCGACACCCTGCAACTGGGCGCGCTGCTGCAGCGCCTGCTCGAGGAGCAGATCGTCGGTTACTACGATCCCGCGACGAAGGTGCTGTACGTCGTCGACGGTGCCCCCGAGGCGTTGCTCGAACAGACGGTCTCGCACGAACTGGTGCACGCGCTGCAGGACCAGTACGTGCGCATCGACTCCATCCAGGAGGCCACCGACGCCGCCGACCGGCAGGTCGCGGCGCAGGCGGTGCTGGAAGGGCAGGCGGTGTTCGTGCAGTTGCGTGTCGACGGCGGCGCCGGCCCGATGCTCAAGATGCCGGGCGGCTGGGATCGCATTCGCGACCAGATTCGCGACGGCTCGGTGGGCATGCCGGTGTTCGCGTCGGCGCCTCGGAGTGTGCGCGAAGGGCTGCTCTTTCCGTACCTCGGCGGCGCCGACTTCGTGCGGCGCTTCATCGCGCAGCGGCCGGAGAAGGAGCTCCTGGGCGACCTCCCCGTCTCCACGCGACAGATCCTGAGCGACGCCGCGTACTTCACGGCCGACAGCGCGCGCGTGCGACCGGTGTCGGTCACGCTCCCCGCGCCCAAGGCGGGCACGGTGACGTTCACGAACGAGATGGGCGAGTTCGAGACGCGCCTCGCCTTGGGGCAATACCAACGCAACGAGGAGGATGTGCGTCGCGCTGCCGGCGGCCTCGCCGGCGATCGCTTCGCCGTGATCAGGACGGCGGCCGGTGATGCCCTCGTGTGGGCCACGGCGTGGGATTCGCCGGTCGATGGCGCGGACTTCCTGGACGTCATGGGCGACACGGCGCGTCGTCGCTATGGTCTCGGGCGGCAGGACCCGGTGCCCGGCGCCACCACGCGCCGCTACGACGTGCCGGCCAGCGCCAAGCGGGGGGCGCGCACTGTCACCCTCGCGCTGGAACAGGTCGACGGACGCGCCGTAGTGGTCTACATGGACACCCCGGCTGGAACGCCTGCCCCCCTCGACGCTTCCCGCATCACCGTTGGCCGCTGACGTCACCGATCCGCGCGCTGGCGCCTCCGGCGTCGCGCTGAACAGCGAGTTGCCGGCCGCACTGCGCCTCACGCCGGACGACGAGGTGCGGCGCGTCCGCCTCGTGCAGATGAAGCGCGTCGCCGCGGCGCTGCTCATCGTCGTGGCCGTGCTGTTCGTCGTCGCGCGCCTGCTCGAGGCGCGCTATCCGTGGCTGGGCGCAGTGCGTGCCTTCAGCGAGGCGGCCATGGTGGGTGGCATCGCCGACTGGTTCGCCGTCACCGCGCTCTTCCGCCACCCGATGGGCATCCCGATCCCGCACACGGCCATCGTGCCGTCGCGCAAGGATCGCATCGGCACCGCGCTCGGCAATTTCGTGCAGCGCAACTTCCTGACGCGCGAGGTGGTGGCGGGGAAGCTCGCGGCCATGCGTCTGGGCGAGCGGGCGGCGCAGTGGCTCGCGCGTCCGGAGAACAGCCGGCGGCTCGCGCGCGCGGCGGCCCATGGCCTCGCCGGCGCCGCCAATGTGCTGCGCGACGAGGAGGTGCAGGAGCTCGTCGATCGCGGCATCGTCGAACGGCTGCGCAAGATGCAGGCGGCGCCGCTCATGGCGCGGCTGTTCACGCTCGTCACCGACGGCGACCGGCACCAGGCCCTGCTCGATGACGCGCTGCGCCTCGCGGCGCGCTTCCTCGGAGAGAACGAGACGCTCATCCGCGAGCGCATTCGCGAGGAAAGTCCGTGGTGGGTACCGGGGGCGGTCGACAACCGGCTCGCGGACAAGATCGTGGCGGGTGTCGAGAACACGCTGGTGGCGGTCGCCGCCGACCCCAACCATCCGCTGCGCGCACGCTACGACGAGGCCGTCGAGCGCTTCGTGACCAACCTGCGCGAGAATCCGGCCACCATCGCGCGCGCCGAGCAGATGAAGCTCGACCTGCTTGCGCACCCCAGCGTCGCGGAGTTCTCGCGCGAGGTGTGGGGTGACGTGAAGGAGCGGCTCGCGGGATACGCGCAGCGACTCGCCGACGACACCGAAGCCGAGCCCGACCAGCTCGAACGCTGGCTCGCGGGGCTGGGCGAGAAGGTGCTCGTCGACCCTGCGCTGGCGGAGAAGGTGAACGGCTGGATCGCCGAGCTGGTGACGTACTCCGTGGAGCAGGCGCGCGAGGAGGTGGCCCGCCTCATCGCCGCCACCGTGGCGGCGTGGGACGCCGACGCGACCTCACGCAAGATCGAGCTGCAGATCGGGCGCGACCTGCAGTTCATCCGCATCAACGGCACACTCGTCGGCGGGCTCGTCGGCCTGTTGCTGTACGGCCTGGGGCACGCGCTGGGGTAGCGCGGGCGATTGCCCTACAGCGCCGGTCGTACCTCGCGATCGGCGAAGGTGCCCGCCCCCTCTGTGGCCGGGACATCGGCCGGCTGCGTGGAGGCGTGCGGGAGCAAGGCCAGGTGCAACACCTCGTCCATCGTGCTCGCGAAGGTGAAGGCCATGCGCTCACGCACTTCGTGCGGCACGTCGCGCACATCCTTCTCGTTGCCCTTGGGGAGGATGACCTCGCGCAGGCCGGCGCGGTACGCCGCCAGCACCTTCTCCTTCACGCCGCCGATCTCGAGCACGCGGCCGCGCAGCGTGACTTCGCCGGTGAGGGCGAGGTCGCGCCGCACCGGGCGTCTCGAGAGCACGCTGGCGAGCGCCAGGGTGACCGCGATGCCCGCCGACGGGCCGTCCTTGGGAATGGAGCCGGCGGGGAAGTGCAGGTGCAGGTCGGCCTCGCGGAACTCCGCGTCGTCGATGCCGATGGTGCCGGCGCGCGACCGCACGAAGGAGTACGCCGCATCGACCGACTCGCGCATCACGTCGCCCAGCTGCCCCGTCACCGTCAGCTTGCCGTTGCCCGGCATGCGCAGCGCTTCAATGGTCATGAGCTCGCCGCCCGTGTTGGTCCACGCGAGCCCCGTCACCGCGCCGATCTCCGGCTCCTTCTCCGCCTCTTCCATCGCGAAGCGCGGCGCCCCGAGGATCTCCTCGACGCGCGCGATGCTCAGCTCCCATGCACTCGTGTCGCCGTCGGCCTTCGCCCGCGCGCGCTTGCGCATGAGCGAGGCGATGGAGCGTTCGAAGGTGCGCAGCCCGGCCTCGCGTGAATAGCGGCTCGTGACGAAGCTCAGCACCCCCTCGGAGATGTGCAGGTCTTCCGGCGTGAGGCCGTGGTCGTCGAGCAGGCGCGGGATGAGGTAGCGCTGCGCGATCTCGACCTTCTCCTCGATCGTGTAGCCCGCGATGCGGATGACCTCCATGCGGTCACGCAACGGGCCGGGGATGTCGAACAGGTTGTTCGCGGTGCAGATGAACAGCACGCTCGACAGGTCGAACGGAAGGTTCAGGTAGTGGTCGACGAAGGTGCTGTTCTGCGACGGGTCGAGCACCTCGAGCATCGCCGCGGTCGGGTCACCCGACGGGCCGCCGCTCGACATCTTGTCGATCTCGTCGATCATGATGACCGGGTCGCGCACCTCGACGCGCCGCAGCGCCTGCAGCAGCATCCCCGGCATCGAACCCACGTAGGTGCGGCGATGGCCGCGGATCTCGGCCTCGTCGCGCACGCCACCCACTGAGATGCGGTAGAACTGGCGGTTGATGGACGTCGCGATGGCCTCGCCGAGCGACGTCTTGCCGGTGCCCGGCGGGCCCACGAAGCACAGGATCGGGCCGGTCGGGTCGCCGCCGCGCAGCTTGCGCACGGCGAGATACTCGATGATGCGCTCCTTGGCTTCGTCGAGACCGTAGTGCCGCTCATCGAGTGCGGCTTCGACGTTGGCCAGCGCGATGTCCTCGTCGCTCGCGCTGCGTGCATTCCACGGCAGTGCCAGCACCCAGTCGAGATAGGTGCGCAGCACCTGATACTCGCTGGACGCGGGGGACAGCAGCCGCAGCCGTTCGGTCTCGCGCCGCGCCTCCGAGGCCACCTTCTCCGGCAGCTTCGCCTCGTCGATGCGACGCAGCAGGTCGACCGACTCCTTCTCGTTCGGGTCGACCTCGCCCAGCTCACTCTGGATCGCGCGCAACTGCTGGCGCAGGTAGAACTCGCGCTGGTGCTGCTCGATCTTGATCTCGGTCTGCTTCTTCACGTCCTCCATGACGCGCGCGCGCGCCACTTCGCGCTCGAGCCGCGAGAGGATGAAGCGGATGCGCTGGCCGATGTCGAGGCGCTGCAGCACCTCCTCCTTGTCGGCGATGCGCAGGTTCATGTTGGTGGCCGCGAGGTCGGCGAAACGTCCCGGATCGGAGACGTTCATCTTGAGGATCTGCGGCACCTCGTTCGGAATGCGATCGACCAGCTCGGCCAGCGTCTCCGCCGCGGCCACTGTGCGCGCCACCAGCTCGTCGATCTCGGCCGGGTCGGCCGGCGCTTCCTTCGCGCCCTGCACCTCGGCGATCGGGAACGGCTCGGTCTGCGCGATGCCGTCGATCGTGATGCGCCGCAGCCCCTGCAGCGTGATCTGGACCGTGTCGCCCGGCAGGTTGATGCGCTCGTGCACGCGGGCGGCCACGCCCACGCGCCCCACGAAGTTGGCCGGATCGATCGCGTCGTCGTTGTCCCCCGAGGCCACGACCAGCGCCACCACCAGCCCCGACTCCTCGTGCGCCCGCAACAGCGCGAGGTTCTCGGGGGCGCCCATCTGCACGGCGATCGTGCCCAGGGGGTACACGATGGTCGACCGCAGCGCCATGAGGGGCAACGTCGGCGGCAACTCGGCGCGGAGGATCTCCTCCTTGCGCTGGCCGCGGGGCATGGCGAGGGAGGAGAGGCGGCTGGGAGGTCTCGACACGGTCGGAGTGAGGGGTATGCCGGGGCAATCTAGGAGCCGCAGGGGCAGGCGACTACCGCGTCGGCCCGGTCCCGCGCCACGGGCGGCACGGGACGCGCCCGGTCGGTGACATGGCGCACAGCGGCCCGCCAGTGGCACCCGCCCCCGGCCCATGTCAGTTTGCAGGCATGTTCGATGAACTGACAGACAAACTCGGCAACGTCTTCGCCAAGCTGCGCGGGCGTGGCGTCCTCACCGAAGCGGACATCAAGGAGGGCATGCGCGAGGTGCGCCGCGTCCTCCTCGAGGCCGACGTGAACTTCGCGCTCACCCGCGAGTTCCTCGAGAAGGTCGAGAAGAAGGCGGTCGGCGTGCTGCAGCTCAAGAGCGTGCAGCCGGCGCAACAGCTCGTGAAGATTGTGCACGACGAGCTCACTGCCATGCTCGGCGAGCGGCGCGAAGGGCTCCGCATGAGCACCGTGCCGCCGACCATCATCATGATGGTCGGCCTCCAGGGCTCGGGTAAGACGACCACCGCCGGCAAGCTCGCGCGCAAGCTCAAGCTCGAGCACAAGAGCTCTCGGCTCGTCGCGGCCGACGTGTATCGGCCGGCCGCCATCGACCAGCTCGAGACCCTCGGCAAGGCGCTCGACGTGCCGGTCTACGCGGATCGCACCACGCAGGATGTGGTGAAGATCGCGCGGGCCGGCATCGACCAGGCGACGCGCGCACGCGATCGCGTCGTCATCGTCGACACGGCGGGCCGCCTGCAGATCGACGCCGACATGATGGACGAGCTGACCCGCCTCAAGGCGGCCATCAAGCCCGACGAGATCCTCTTCGTGGCCGACGGCATGACCGGCCAGGAGGCGGTGAAGATTGCGCAGGGCTTCGATCAGGCGCTGGCGCTCACCGGCGTGATCCTCACGAAGCTCGACGGCGATGCACGCGGTGGTGCGGCGCTGTCGATCTACGGGGTGCTCAAGAAGCCCATCAAGTACATCGGCGTGGGCGAGAAGCCCGATGCGCTCGAGGAGTTCCACCCCGAGCGCATGGCCGGCCGCATCCTGCAGATGGGCGACATCGTGTCGCTCGTCGAGAAGGCGCAGACGGCGTTCGATGTGGACGAGGCCAAGAAGCTCGAGAAGAAGGTCCGCAAGGAAGGGATGGACCTCGAGGACTTCCTCTCGGCCATGCGCCAAATGCAGAAGCTCGGCCCCTTCGAGAACCTCCTGAAGATGCTGCCGGGGGTGAACCCGAAGATGCTCAAGGACGTCAAGATGGACCCCAAGCGCATGAAGCACGTCGAGGCCATCGTGTTGTCCATGACGCCGCAGGAGCGCAAGAAGCCGGAGCTGCTGAACGGCTCACGTCGTGCGCGCATTGCCAAGGGGTGCGGACGGCCGGTGAGCGAGGTGAATCGCCTGCTCGAGCAGTTCCGCGAGATGCAGAAGATGATGAAGAAGATGGGCGGCGGCGCGGGCGGAAAGGGCGGCGGCATGCCCCGCCTTCCCTTTGGCGGCGGCGGAATGTTCGGGATGCGCTGACCGGCGGCAAATCGCCGGGCAGCGCGCGCGGAGCGTTCAGCCCTCCGCGCTCACCACCGCGTCGAGCCCCGGCCACCCCTGCAAGTTGTAGGTGACGAGCGTCTGCAGGTAATGCCGCGCGGCGTCGCGGTGTGACGCCAGCAGGGCGGTGGCTGCCGCGCGCACCCGCTCCTCGGGGGCGAAGGGCGCGGTGAGGTCCTCGCTCATGACCCCGTTCTCGTGCGGCACACCGGCCGCGTCGAGGAACGCGATCTGGTACGTCGGCTCGAGGTCGACGTAGAGCATCTGCAGCAGCTCGAGCTCATCGGTCGCGTTGAGCGCGCCGAGGCGCAGCGCTTCCTTTGCGAGCTTCTCAGCCGGCCAGGTGAGCAACGTGGCGGCGCGGAAGCCGCCGCCGCGCGCGGCGATGCGGCCGGCGTAGAGCGCCTTCGCGCCCTTGTGACGGGCCAGGGCCTGCAGGATGAGCCACTGGCGACGCTCCATCGGGAGCGTCTTGAACGGGGAAAGTGTGCGTGCCATGCGGGCAAGCTACACACCCCGGCCGGGGCGGCCAATCACGCGACGCGGGTTCGCGCGACCGGCCGCCAGCCGTGTCAGGGCTTCGGCGGGGTGTTGCCGTGTCCCATCTTCTCCGCCACGCGGTTGGCGATGGCGTCGGCAAAGGCCTCGCCCCCCACGGTCGGGAACCGCCCCGTGATGGGCGGCGGGCCGGCCGGCACCCCGGACAGACGACGCGCCGCGAGGTCGTCGGCCGCCTCCTGGCTGTCCACGCCGGTCGCGATCTCGCGCAGGATCCCCTCGTGAATGTCGTATACCAGGCCGTGCAGCAGCGGGCGCTTCCCCTTGGCCCATGCATTCTGGATGACGGGCGTCTCCGAGAGGTGATAGAGCTGCTCGAGCACGTTCAGTTCGACGATGCGATTGAAGCGCTGCTGCTCGTCAATGATCCCATCCAGCTCGGCTTTGTTCCAGCGAATCACGTTGCGGATGGGCTGCAGCCAGTGATCGACCAGGCCGTACGGCTGCCCCGCCATGGCGGCCTTCACGCCACCGCACTGGTAGTGCCCCGTCACGATCACGTGCTTGACGTCCAGCACCTCCACCGCGAACTGCAGCACGCTCATCGCGTTCAGGTCGCTGGGGAGCACCAGGTTGGCGATGTTGCGGTGCACGAACAGCTCACCGGGTTCGGTGCCGGTGACGACGTTGGCTGGCACGCGGCTGTCGGCGCAGCCGATGTAGAGGAAGAGCGGCTCCTGCTTCGACGCCTTCTTGCGGAAGTAGTCCGGGTCGGCCTCCTTCATGGCGGCCGCCCACTCACGGTTGTGCTGGATGATCTTGCGGAAGTTTTCCATGGGGCGCCTCAGTGAGCGGGAGTGAGGGCTGCGTCGGGCACGCCGACGAGGCGATAGTCGATGTTGCGGCTGCGTGCCGCTTCACGGAATTCCAGGAGCACTTCCAGCGCGTCGTAGTCGAAGCGCGTCGTCTGCCGCCCGTCGATTTCCACGCGACTGCCGGGCGGAATTGCCTCGAGTGTGCGGGCGAGGCTCGCCTTGCTGAGAAAGGTCACCTGCTGCGGGAGCAGGTAGCGCGTGAGGATCGCGCCCGGCGGGCTCACCTTCACCAGCACCGGCCGCCGCATGTGCTCGGCGAGGATGAACATCACGCCGACCACGAGCCCGAAGGCGATGCCCTTGAGCAGGTCGGTGAAGAGGATCGCGATGATGGTGATGGCGAACGGCAGGAAGTGCGACCAGCCGAGGCGCCACGCCGACTTCCACAGCGCCGGCGACGACAGCTTGAAGCCCGTCACGAGCAGCACGGCCGCCAGCGCCGCGAGCGGGATGCGATTCAGGATGCTCGCGAGGAACAGGACCGCCACGACCAGCAGCAGGGCATGCAGCACCGCCGACAGCCGCGTGCGCGCGCCGGCATCGATGTTGGCCGAGCTGCGCACGATGACGCCGGTAACCGGGAGACCGCCGGCGAGCCCCGACACGACGTTGCCGAGCCCCTGCGCGAAGAGCTCACGGTTGGCCGGGGCGTCGCGCTTCTCGGGATCAAGCTTGTTGGTGGCTTCGAGACTCAGCAGCGACTCGAGACTCGCCACGATGCCGATCGTCGCGGCCAGCATCCACGTGGTCTGATCGGTGAGTGCGCTCCATTCGGGCCGGGTGAGCTGCGCGACCACGGCGTCGAGCCCCTCGGTGGGGAGCGCCACGAGGTGCGTGCCGCGGATGGCGAGATCCGGCGCGACCAGCCCGAGCAATTCATTCAGGCCGACGCCGAGCACCACGGCCGCCAGTGGCGCCGGAAACAGCTTCACCTTGGCCAGCGGGGTGCGCGGCCACAGCACCATGAGCGCGACACCCAGCAGCGCGGTCACGATGGCGCCGAACTGCACCTGCTGGAGGGCGGTGCCGATGGCGCCGAAGGTGTTCTCCCCCGACGGGTCGATGAAGGCCATGTCGCCTTCCCAGTCGGCGTCGTAGCCCACGGCGTGGGGCACCTGCTTTAGGATGAGCGTCAGGCCGATGGCGGCCAGCATCCCCTTGATGACCGACGACGGGAAGTAGTAGCCGATGACGCCCGCGCGGGCCGCGCCGAGCACGATCTGCAGCACACCGCCCAGCACCACCGCGGGGAGGAACCGCGCGAAGCTCCCGGCCTGCCCGATGCCGGCGATGACGATGGCGGTGAGACCGGCGGCCGGGCCGCTCACCATGAGCTGCGAGCCGGAGGCGAAACCGACCACCACGCCGCCAACCACGCCGGCCACGACGCCGGAGAGCAATGGGGCCCCGGACGCGAGCGCGACACCGAGGCAGAGTGGCAGCGCCACCAGGAAGACGACGACCGACGCGGGGATATCCGCGCGCCAACAGGAGAAGAGCCCCAAGGGGGGCGACGCGGCGGAGGTCGTCGACGCGCCCGGAGACTCGGGCACGGGGGGAGACGACGCTCGCGCAGGCACGGGGGCGGGGACCGGCATGCGGGTGGTGGCAAAGATGAGGGGGCCGTCCGGACTGGGGGCCCCGATGTCGTACGCTGAGCCTAACGGGGGCGCTGAACGCGCCACAAGTTGCCGCATGTCCAATCGCCGCCCGTCTGCCCATCCTCTGCGCGTCCTGCTCGCGGCCCTCGTGTGGCTGCCCATTACCGCGTGCCGAGAGGCGCCGCGCTACGATACCGTCATTCGCGGCGGTCTGCTGGTCGATGGTTCCGGGAACGCCCCGGTGTACGGCGACCTGGCCATCCTGGGCGACTCCATCGTGGCCGTGGGCGCCGTCGAGGGGCGCGGCCGCGTCGAGGTGGATGCGGCCGGGCAGGCGGTCTCGCCGGGCTTCATCAACCTGCTGAGCTGGGCCAACGAGTCGCTCATCGCCGACGGCCGTGCGCAGAGCGACATCCGGCAGGGCGTGACCCTCGAGGTCATGGGCGAGGGCACGTCGATGGGGCCGCTCTCCGACACGCTGCGCGCCGAGATGCTCGCGCGGCAGGGGGACATCCGCTACCCCATCACCTGGCGCACGCTGCGGGGCTATCTCGACACGCTGGTGACGCGCGGCATCAGCGTGAACGTCGCCTCGTTCGTCGGCGCGACCACGCTGCGCATCAATCACGTGGGGTGGGATGACCGCCCGGCCACCGCCGCCGAGCTCGCGGCCATGCGCGCCGACGTGCGACAGGCCATGGAGGAGGGTGCCCTGGGGGTGGGTACGTCGCTCATCTACGCACCGGCGTTCTACGCCAGCACGGCCGAGCTGGTCGCGCTGGCGCAGGCGGCGGCCCCGTACGGCGGCATGTACATCTCGCACCTTCGCAGCGAAGGCAATCGGCTCGAGGAGGCGGTGCAGGAGCTGTTCACGATCGCCCGCGAAGGCGGTGTGCGCGCCGAGATCTGGCACCTCAAGGCCGCAGGTGAGGCGAACTGGCCCAAGATGGCGCGGGTCCTCGCCCGCATCGACTCGGCGCGCGCCGCCGGGCTCGAGATCACCGCGAATGTCTATCCGTACACGGCGGGGGCCACCGGGCTCGACGCGAGCATGCCGCCATGGGTGCAGGCCGGCGGCTACGCGGCGTGGGCGCGGCGACTGCGCGACCCGGCCACCCGCGCGCGTGTCGCGCGCGAGATGCGCACGCCCACCGACGCGTGGGAGAGCCTCTACCTCGCGGCGGGCGGTCCCGATCATGTGCTGCTCTCCGGCTTCCGCGCGGACTCGCTCAAGCCGTACACCGGGCAGTCGCTGGCCGCCGTCGCGCAGGCGCGCGGCACCACGCCCGAGGAGACCGCGATGGATCTCGTCATGAAGAACGGCGCCGACGTCGACGCCATCTACTTCGTCATCGACGAGGACAATCTGGTCACCCAGCTCGAGCGCCCGTGGGTGAGCGTGGGCTCCGACGCGAGTGCGCCCAGCACCGAGGGCGTGTTCCTCAAGAGCATGCCGCACCCCCGCGCCTATGGCACGTTCGCGCGCATCCTCGGACGCTATGTGCGCGAGCAGCAGGTGCTCACGCTGGCCGACGCGGTGCGGCGCATGACGAGCCGCCCCGCCGAGACGCTGCGCCTCGCCCGACGCGGACGGCTCGCGCCCGGCTATCATGCCGATGTGGTGGTGTTCGACCCCGCCACCGTGAGCGACCGCGCGACCTTCACGCAGCCGCATCAGTACGCGGTGGGAGTGCGTGACGTGTTCGTCAACGGCGTGGCGGTGCTGCGCAACGGCGAGCACACCGATGCGCGGCCGGGGCGTGTGGTGCTGGGCCCCGGCGCGAAGCGCTGATCTTTCCCTCTGTTCCCACCGAACCACGCGATGACGACACGACGTGAATGGGTGCGCGACGGCCTGCTGCTGGCCGGCGCGGCGATGGCAACGGGTGCCGCCACCTCGACGGCCCTCGCCGCTCCGTGGGTGCGTCGCCGGCAGGACGCCGACCTTGTGGTGCGGGGCGGGCTGCTGCTCGATGGCACCGGCGGCGCAGCGCGCGAGCTCGACGTGGCGGTGCAGGGCGGTCGCATTGCCGCCGTGGGCGCGCGCCTCGCCGCGCGCGGACGCGAGGAGATCGATGCGCGGGGCATGGTCGTGAGCCCCGGCTTCATCGACATCCACTCGCACGGCGACGGCAACCTGCGCGAGGATCCGCGCGCCGCGTCGGCCATCCGCCAGGGAATCACCACCATCGTTGTGGGCGCCGACGGCAGTTCGCGCTTCACCGGCGATGCGGACGATCGCTTCGCGACGTGGGCCGAGCGCACGGACGCGCTGCACCCCGCGGTGAACGTGGCGAGCATGGTGGGGCTGGGCAGCGTGCGCGGCCGCGTCATCGGTGAGGCGGATCGCCGTGCGACGCCCGCGGAGATCGCGCGCATGACCGCCATGGTGGAGCGCGCCGTCAGCGAGGGCGCGTGCGGGGCCTCGTCGGGGCTCGAGTACACGCCGGGCGCCTTCGCCGATACGGCGGAGCTCGCGGCGGTGTGCCGCCCACTCGCGGCGCGGCGCCTGTCGTACGCCACGCACATGCGCAACGAGGACGACCAGCTCCTCGAGTCCATTGACGAATCCATCGCCGTCGCGCGTGGGGCCGGGTGCGGGCTCCAGGTGTCGCACCTCAAGCAGCAGGGCACACGCAACTGGAGCAAACTGCAGCCGTCGCTCACGCGCATCGCGCAGGCGCGGCAGGCCGGCATGGACGCGTGGTTCGACGTGTATCCGTACGTCGCCTACGCGACCGGACTCACCAACCTCTTCCCGGTGTGGGCGCGCGACGGCGGCACCGACGCGTTCCTCGCACGACTCGACAGCGCCGGCACGGCCGCGCGCATTCGCACCGAAGCGCTGGGCAAGGTGGAGCTCATCGGCGGGTGGGACAACGTGCAGCTCTCGCGTGTCGCCAACGCCGCCGACCGCGATGCCGAAGGGAAGCGACTCGGTGCCTGGGCCGCGTCACGCCGCGAGGAGCCCTACGAGGCGGCGGTGGGACTGCTGCGCCGCAATCGCCTGGATGTGGGCATGCTTGGCTTCGCGATGAGTGAGGAGAATCTCGACGCGCTGCTCGCCCACCCGTTCGGCATGGTGTGCTCCGACGGTGGCGCGTTCGCGATCGATGGCCCCACGCGGCGCGGCAGCCCGCATCCGCGTGGCGCCGGCGCTTTCGCACGCGTCCTCGGTCGCTACGTGCGTGAGCGCAAGGCGCTGCCCCTCGCCGATGCCGTGCACAAGATGACCGCGCGTCCCGCCGCCCGCGTGCATCTCGTCGATCGCGGCCGTATCGCCGTGGGGTTGGCAGCGGACCTCGTCGTGTTCGACCCCGCCACCGTGGCCGATACGGCGAGCTTCGCCAACCCGTTCCAGTATCCCGTGGGCATTCGCGACGTGGTGGTGAACGGCGGGGTCGCGGTGCGCGGCGGCGAGCAGGCGGGAGGCGACGGGAGGGGACGGGTCCTGCGCGCCAGTTGAGGCGCGCCACCTCCTCCATCCACCCTCAACCCACCCTCAACAGCGGCTGGCGTGGCGCGTAGGTTGAGGCAGAGCCGGTGTCAGTCCGGCTTCTGTCCCCAAACCCGTCCCGCGCCGATGTCTCGTCGTCCCCTCCTTGCCGCGCTCCCGTTGCTCGGCCTTGCGCCCGTCGCTGCCGTGGTCGGCGCCCAGGCCCGCCCCGCCGCCCGTCCGGCCGCCGCAGCGGCCCCCAAGGCGCCGTTCATGGCCTCGGTGGACACCAACGTGTTCCGCGGCCTGTCGTATCGCCTCGTCGGGCACTCCCGCGGTGGTCGTGTCACCACCGTCACCGGCGTGCCCTCGCAGCCCAAGACGTTCTACATGGGCGTCGCGAGCGGTGGGCTCTGGCGCACCACCGACAACGGTGAGAGCTGGCAGCCGCTCACCGACGGCAAGGTGCCCGTTGCGTCCATGGGCAGCGTGGCCGTGGCCGAATCGAACCCCAACGTGATCTGGCTCGGCACGGGCAGCGACGGGGTGCGCAGCAACGTGTCCACGGGGCGCGGCGTGTACCGCAGCACCGACGCCGGCGCCACGTGGAGCTTCGCCGGCCTGTACGACGCGGGGCAGATCGGTGCGGTGCGCATCCACCCCACCAATCCCGACGTGGCGTGGGTGGCTGCCTACGGCGACATCTTCAAGCCGAGTCGCACGCGCGGCATCTACAAGACCACCGACGCCGGCAAGACGTGGAAGAACACGCTCTACGTGAGCGACTCCACCGGTGCCATGGACGTCGAGATCCAGCCGGGCAATCCGAACGTGCTCTTCGCGTGGATGAATCGCATCGAGCGCAAGCCGTGGAGCATCATCTCCGGCTCGCGTGAGGGTGGCTTCTACAAGAGCACCGATGGTGGCGACACGTGGAAGCACATCACCACCGGCCTGCCCAATCAGCTCATCGGCAAGGGGAACATCGCCGTCACGGCGGCCAATCCGCGTCGCCTGTATGCGCTGGTCGAGGCGCAGCCGGGTGGTGGCCTCTACCGCAGCGACGACGCGGGTGAGAGCTGGGCGCTCGTGAACAGCACGCCGGGACTCATCACGCGTCCGTTCTACTACACCACGCTGGGCGCCGACCCGAGCAACGCCGACGTGGTGTACGGTGGCGCCGAGTCGTTCTACAAGAGCACCGATGGCGGGAAGACGGTGACCGTGATGCGCACGCCGCACGGCGACAATCACGACATCTGGATCAACCCGACCAACAGCAACATCATGGTCCAGTCGAACGACGGCGGTGCCAACGTGAGCACCGATGGCGGGCGCACCTGGAGCACGCAGGACAACCAGCCGACGGCCGAGTTCTACGGGGTGTGGCTCGACAACGCCTTCCCGTACAACCTCTACATGGCCCAGCAGGACAACAGCACGTACATCGTGCCGAGCCTGAACAACCCGTTCAACATGGACGCGGTGAAGACGGGCCCCGGCTGCGAGACGGGCCCCATCATCCCGCACCCGAGCGACCCGAACATCATCCACGGCAACTGCAAGGGGCAGTACTCCATGCGGAACGTGGCCGCGGGCGTGACCAAGAACTACTGGATCGGCGGCCAGTCGCTGTACGGCAACGATGGCGGCGACCTGCTGTACCGCATGCAGCGCACGACGCCCATGGCCACGTCGCCGCACGACCCGAAGGTGCTGTACTACGGCTCGCAGTTCCTGCACCGCACGCGCGACAACGGCGCGACGTGGGAGAAGATCTCCCCCGACCTCACCGCCTTCAACGCCTGCTGCCAGGGCGGCTCGGGGTGGCCGATCACGCGCGACGTGACGGGCGAGGAGTTCTACAGCACGCTGTACGCCATCAGCGAGAGCCCGCTCGAGAAGGGCGTCATCTGGACCGGCTCGAACGACGGGCCGTTCTCGGTGACGCGCGATGACGGCAAGACGTGGGCGCGCGTGACGCCCAAGGATCTCGCGCAGGGTGGCCGCGTGGCGTGGATCGACGCGTCGCCGCACCGCAAGGGCTCCGCCTACTTCGCGACGTATCGCTACCTGCTGGGCGACTACCGGCCGTACATCTACCTCACGAACGACTACGGCAAGACGTGGAAGCTGCTCACCGACGGCAGCAACGGCATTCCGGCCGATGCGCCCACGCGTGTCGTGCGTGAAGACCCGGTGCGCGAAGGGCTCCTCTACGCCGGCACCGAGTTCGGTCTTTACATCTCGTTCGACAATGGCGGGCACTGGCAGCCGTTCAACCGCAACATGCCCGTGCTCCCCATCAACGACATCCGCGTCCACCGCGGTGACCTGATCATCGCCACGCAGGGGCGCGCGGCGTGGATCATGGACAACATCGCGCAGTTGCAGCAGGTGGGGCCCACCACCGCGGCCGCCACGCTGCAGGTGTTCCGCCCGCGCGATGGCTATCGCACCAACACGGGTCAGGCGTTCCTCGGCCCCACGGTCGACTACTACCTCGCGGCGCGCCCCACCGACACGGTGCGAATCGAGATCACCGACGCCAACGGCAAGCTCGTGAACAGCTACAAGAGCGATGTGCAGGCGCCGGCGATCGGTGGGCGCGGGCGTGGCGGCGGTGGCGGCGATCCGGACGATCCCGACGCCGCCATGATGGAAGGACGCCCGGGGCGTGGCGTGGCCGCGGCGGCTGGCGGCCCCACGCTCAACCAGGTCACGCGCAACGCCGGCATGAACCGCTTCGTCTGGGGGCTGCAGCACCAGAACGGACTCGGCGCGCCGCCGGGGCAGTACACGGTCAAGGTGAGCGTGGCGGGGCAGACACAGACGGTGCCGCTCCGCGTGCGGATGGACCCGCGCCTCGCGCTCGACGGCACCACCGAGTCCGACCTGCAGGCGCAGTTCGCGCACAACACGACCATGCGCGAGATGGTGGCCGAGGTGAACGGCATGGTGCAGCGCACGCGCCAGGCCGAGACGCGCCTCCGCAACGCGACCGGTGCCGCGGCCGATACGCTGGCCAAGGTGAAGGCGGTGAGCGAGGTGCTCAACACGCAGCCCATCCGCTACGGCAAGCCCGGGCTGCAGGCGCACATCACGTACTTGGCCGGCATGACGGCGCGCAGCGACCAGAAGGTCGGACGTGACGCCTACGAGCGGTACGCGTGGCTGCGCAAGGAGCTCGACAAGGCGAAGAAGGCCCTCGATGCGGCCCTCGGCCCCGAGCGGCGCCCGGCCGCGATGTGAGGGCGGAGGGCGCTCCGGCCGGAACCTCCGGTTGACGGGCTGGTAAACTTCGGGCGGTCCATTGGCGTACGCGCCGGTGGGCCGCCCGACGCCGTTTCGGGGCCCGCCCCACGGTCGCACCTGTCCTCCTACCTCGACCCATCCATGTTCCGTTCCGTCATCAAGCCCGTCGCGCTCGCGCTCTCGCTGGCCGCGCTGTCGGCGCCCCTCGCCGCGCAGGGCAGCATGCAGGCCATGGGCAACCAGCCTGGCAAGCCGCCCCTCTCGCCGCGCGATTCGATCAGCACGACCGTCGCCGGCTCCGCCATCAAGGTCAACTACGGCCGTCCGTCGAAGCGCGGCCGCGTGATCTTCGGCGGCCTGGAGAAGTGGGGCAACGTGTGGCGCACCGGCGCCAATGAGGCCACCCACTTCACCACCAGCAAGGCGCTCGACTTCGGCGGCAAGGTCGTGCCGGCCGGCACCTACACGCTGTGGACCAAGCTCGAAGAGAGCGGCAAGTGGGAGCTCATCGTCAACAAGCAGACCGGCCAGTGGGGCACGGCCTACAAGGCGTCGGAGGACCTCGTCAGCATTCCGATGAAGGTGACCAGCACCAACCCGGTCGTCGAGCAGATGGAGATCCAGGTCAAGCCGGCCGGCAAGGGCGGCGAGATCATCGTCCAGTGGGACACCTACAAGGCCGTCGCGACCTTCACGGTGAAGTGACCCTGCGCGATGGGGCGTCCCTCAGCGGCGGCGCCCCATCGACTCGCGCAATTGCCGGGTGCCGGTGCGACTGGCCAGCACCTTCTCGCCACTCTGCATGACCACTGCCCAGCGCCCCGCGTCCTGCGGCAGCAGCGCGCGCACATGGTCGAGGTTCACGGCATGTGAGCGATGGATGCGCACCCAGCGGCTCCCGTCCAGACGGTCGAGCAGCTCGCCCAGCGGTACCGTGAGCAGGTGCCGCGCGCCGTTGGCCACCAGCACCACGTAGTCGTCGTCGGCCTCGAGCCGCTCGATCGTCCACACGGCTATGGGCCGCACGCGCCCGCGTTCACGCACGTACAGGTGCTGCAGGGGAGCGCCCGTGGCGCTCTGGCCATACAACTCACGCACCCGCCCCACGAGTGGCGCATCGGCGGACGTCGCCGTCGGGTCGGTCTTGGCGGCCCGTGTGAGACGCGCCACCGCCCGCGTGAAGCGCTCGCGCGTGAACGGCTTCACGAGGTAGTCCGCCGCGCCCAGCTCGAACGCATGCACCGCGTAGGCGTCGTACGCGGTCGTGAACACCACCTGCGGCAGCGCTGCGCCGGATGCGCCCGCGCGCTCGAGCACCTGCAGGCCGTCCAGCTCCGGCAGGTGGATGTCGAGGAAGAGCACGTCGGGGCGATGTGTCGCGATGAGTGCCAGGGCGTCGCGCCCGTTGTCGCACTCGCCGACCAGCGCGAGCTGCGTGGTGGCCAGGACCAGGTCGCGCAATTGCACACGCGCGAGGGGCTCGTCCTCGACGATCACGGCGCGCAGGGGCGCCGCCGCGACGTCAGGCAGGGACATGCACCGTCACCGCATAGCCGGACGACTCGCGTGCGGCCTCGACCCGCGCGCGCGTGCCATACAACAGGCGCAGGCGCTGCCGCAGCGCGTCCAGCCCGAGCCCCGTGCCCGCGGTCGACGCCGCCGTCGCGTCGCCGTCGTCACGCACCGTGAGCACGAGGGCGTCGGCCGCGAACCGCGCCGAGACGGCGATGGCGCCGCCGCTCGCGCGCGGCGCGATGGCGTGGCGGATCGCGTTCTCCACCAGCGGCTGCACCGTGAGGCTGGGCACGACGAAGTCGAGCGCGTCCTCCTCGACATCCATCGAGACGCGCAGGCGGTCGCCGTAGCGCAGCGCCTCGAGCGCGAGGTAGGTGCGCACGAAGTGCAGTTCGTCGGCGAGCTGCACCTGTTCCCGCGCGCCACGCTTGCTGTCGAGTACGTAACGCAGCAGCTCCGCGAGCTGTCCGAGCGCCTGCTCCGTGCGCGCCGGGTCGAGGCGCGCCAGTGTGATGAGCGAGTGCAGGGTGTTGAACAGGAAGTGCGGGTCGAGACGCCCGCGCAGCGCCTCGAGCTCCGCGCGCACGCGCAGCGCCTCGGCCTCGATGCGACGCGACTCGATGTCACGCGCGCGTCGTGACGCCACGCCGGCCATGGTGATGCCGGCCACGAGCAGGTAGAGCAACCCGCCGTAGAACGTCTGCCAGCCGATCCACGGCGCGACCTGCGCACGCACCGCATCCCAGTCGCCGAGGCCGATGTAGACGTCGAGCACGATGAACCCCGACCACAGCACCGCGTACACGGTCGCCGCGGCGAGGTGCTGCAGCAGGAAGGTCAGCGAGAGGCGGTCGGGCCACGCATACCGCGTGCTGAACCATCGTGCGCCCACACCGAGCAGGGCCGCCCAGCCGATCGTGCGCAGCGCGATGAGCACCGCCTGTGACGCGGGCTGTCGCGCGAGCGTGCCCACCAGCACCGCGTAGAGCAGGACGAGGGGGCTCCACGCGGCGAGATAGACAAGGGCAGGGCGCAGTCGATGATAGACGCGAAGCATGAGGTGTTGGACGAGACGGGTCGATCAGCGCACGGCGGGCAGCAACGCGTACCGTACCCAAGCGTACTCCGGCTCGAGCGTGAGCGCCTGCTGGTACGCGGCCCGCGCCGCCGCGGCGCGTCCGGCGGCAAGCTCCCACTGCCCGTGCCAGGCCAACGCTTCCGCCTGTCCCCAAGACGGCAGTCCGGGGCCCGGAGTGTCACGCTCGAACGCGGCGAGCGCGCGCGCCAGCAGTTGGCGCGCCTTGTCCTGCCCGCCGCCGAACATGGCCGGCTTGTACCACGCGCTGACGGCCTGCAGCAGCAGGACGCGTGGGTTGTTCTTCCCCAGGGCAAGCGCCTGGTCATCGGCGCGGCTGGCGGCCGCCCCGTAGCGCATGCCGCGCAGCGCATTGCCGGCAATGAGCTGCCCCATGCAGCTCGACCGCAGGGCGTGCGATTCGGCGAGCGGCTGCGCGGCGACCGCGCGGTCGAGCCAGGCGAGCGCCTCCTCGTAGCGCGCCTCCGCGGCGTCCTCTTGCTTGCGGCTCATGGCCAGTTGGCCGAGCCGATAGGCCGCATACCCGCGGTAGTGCAGCAGCAACCCGTGCTCGGGGAAGGCGGTGAGGGCGCGATCGACCAGCGCGGCGCCCTGCAGCAGTTGCGCGGTGTCGCCGCGCACGACTGCCCGGTCGATGATGCGTCGGGCGGAGTCGGCCCAGCGCAACGCGCCGGTGAGGGCGGGCGTGGCGACCGACGGCGCGGCGGCCGACGGCGCGGCGGCGGCGCCTTGCGCGCGCACGCCCGGTGTGGCGAAGAGCGCGAGGGGAACAGCGATGGTCAGGACACGCGGTGCGACGACACGAAGGAGGTGCATGGGAATCCTCAGAAGAGCAGTGTGGAGCCCACGAAAAGCGAGCGGAGGAAGGGCGCCTGCACGGGCAGGCGGGTGGCGAAGTCGTCGGTCCAGCGATAGCGCATCACGTTGCGGCGTACGAACACGTTCGAGGCGCTTCCCCACAGCACGAGGCCGCGACGATCGCCGAGGGCGCGATACCAACTGGCCGACAGGTCGGAGCGACGGTAGGTGGGGAGACGGGCGCCGAAGGGCGCGCCGTACACCGGCTCGGGCATGCCGCTGCTGCGGTCCGTACCGACGATGTCGGTGAAGGGGCGTCCGGTGGCGAGCCGCAGCGCCGTGCCGATGGTGATGCCGCGCCAGATGCGCTCGGTGATCCAGGCCGCCGAGTGCGACACGTCGGCGAGCGAGGGCGCCACCACGTCGGTGCCGGGCGCGGTGCGCCGCGCATGCACGTGGCTCCAGGTGATGCGCGTGCGCAGGGCGTCAGAGACACGCCAGCGCCACTGCAGGTCGACGCCGCGCGCGTGGCCGACGCCGCCGCCCACGGGCGCGTACGCCGGTGTGAACTGCCACAGGGCGTCGTAGCGCTTGTCGTACACTTCGAGGCGCACGCCGCTGCTGTCGCTCCCCCACTGCACGCCGGCCATCGCCTGCACGACGCGCATCGGCGCGAAGTCGCGCGCGGGGAGTGCGCGACGGAAGGTCGGCTCGGCCACCTGATGGTAGGTGCCCCAAGCTGCCGTGAGCCCCAGCGCACCGCGCTGCCACGCCAGCGACAGGCGCGGATCGACGGTGCGACGCGCGGTGAGCGTGCTGTGGTCGCTGCGCACGCCGCCGATGACGCGCACACCGGCGGCAAAGGTGTGCGTCGCCTCCGCGAAGGCCGCCGTGCGCGTGCTGGGCGTGCGTACCCCGAACGTCGGCGTCACCACGTCGCCCTGCGTCGCCGTGCCCGCATAGGAGGCGCGGAGCCCTTCGCGCTCCGCACCGATGCGCCACAGTGTGCCACGTGCCGTGCGATAGCCGAGCGACGCGAGCAACTGCGGCGACGCGAGCCGCGTGCGCAGGCCGGTGGGGCCGAACGTCTCGCGCCGATCGAAGGTGCTGAGCGCCGCCGTGATCGCGGGGCGCCACGCCGTGCTGCTGTCGCGCCACGACAGCACCGCGATGCCGTCGTCGGAGCGGGCGGCGTACGTCGCCGCGCCCTGCGCGGCCGCGTCGCCGACACCGAAGCGTTGCTGCTGCCGGACCGCGAAGAGTCGCAAACGCCCCGCCGCCGAGGTGCGCCAGTCGAGCGTGCCGCTGGCGTCGTGACCGCGCGGCGGCGGGTCGTACGGCTGCGCCTCGCCAAACACGGCGATGAGCGGTGAGAGCGTGCTGACGCCCGCAGCCACGCGCACGCCCAGACGCTCCGTGGGGCGCGCGCCGAAGGCGGCACTCACGCCACCGATCGAGGCGGACACCGAACCGCTGCGACGGAGCGGTGCAGAGGCACTCTCCATGCGCACCAGCCCCGACAGCGCGTTGCCGTACCCCGCACCGAATCCGCCGGAGGAGAACACCGTGCGATCGAGCAGGAACGGATTGACCGTCGTGGTCGTGTGGCCCGTCGGATTGTCGGCGCGCACGGGCGACAGCAGCCAGGCGTCGTCGACCAGGACGCGCGTCTCGGTCACGTCGCCGCCACGCACGAAGAGTCCCGTGCCTTCATCGACGCCCTGCGCGCCGGGCAGTGTCTGGATGGCACGCGCGATGTTGCCGGCGGCGCCCGGTGTCTGCACGACATCGAGCGGTGTGAGCGTCGCCGTCTGCCCGCCGCCGATGGTGTACTCGCCCGCCGCCACCACCACGAACTGGCTCAGCACGGGCGGCCGGGCGGTGAGCACGAAGGTGAGGGCGCTGTCCACGGGGAGCGTGACATCGACCGTGGCCGGCACGAAGCCGACGCCGCGCGCGACGACGGTGGCCAGGCCGCGATGCGCGGAGGGCAGGGCGAAGCGACCGATTGAGTCGGTGCGCGTTTCGTCGAGCGTCTCGAGCACCACCACGGTGGCCGCCGCAATCGGGCGACCGTCGGTGGTGCGCACGAGGCCGCGCGCGGCGAACGACGACGCCGGGGCCGGAGCGGGCGTTGGAGCGACCGACGACGGTGGCGCCCCCTGCGCGGGCAGGGCGCGTACCGCGACCGCGAGGGCGGCGCTCGGCACGAGCGTCGCGAGGATGCACAAAGGGGAGCGCATGGATGCACCATGGCTCCCCCGTGTCAGGCCGTCATGCGCGAGTCGGTGAAGTGACAGGCGCGGTCGGTGAGCGACCCCCCGTCACGGCGCCCGCGCGCCGAGCGCGCGGGTCAGCGCCACGCCGTGTTCAGTGCCCCGCCGCCCCCGCGTCCCGATCACGCGGGTCTGCCGCCCCCAGCCGCTTGCCGGTCTTCGCGTCGATGGCGATCGAGTGGGCGGTGCCCTGCTGCCCGCCCACACGCACCGTGTGTCCCTTGGCCCGCAATGCGGCGAGCGTCGAGTCGGCGATGCCGACACGCTCCACCGTGAGCACGTTGGGCAGCCACTGGTGGTGCACCCGCGCCGCATTCACCGCCTGCTGCACGGGCATGTCGAAGGCGATGAGGTTGAGCACGACCTCCATGACGGTGTTGATGATGGTGCGTCCGCCGGGGCTGCCCACCACCGCCACCAGCTTGCCGTCCTTCGCGACGATCGTGGGCGTCATGCTCGACAGCATGCGCTTGCCGGGCTGTGCGACGTTGGGCGCCGTGCCGATGAGCCCCGTCGAATCGGTGAGTCCGGGCTTGCCGTTGAAATCGCCCATCTCGTTGTTGAGCAGGAATCCGGCGCCGTCCACCACCGCGCCGAGCCCGTAGCCCGCCTCGAGCGTGTACGTCACCGACACCGCCAGGCCATCCTTGTCCACGACGCTGTAGTGCGTCGTCTCGTCGCTCTCGTAGCCCTGCGTCACATCGGCCGGCGAGCTGGGCGACGCCTTCGCCGGGTCGATGGTCGCGCGCAGCGTCTTCGCATAGCTCTTGCTCGTGAGCTTCGCGACGGGCGGCTGCGTGAAGTCAGGGTCGCCCAGGTGCACCGCGCGGTCGCGGAAGGCGCGCCGCATGCTCTCGGCCAGCGTGTGGAGGTACTGCGGCGAGTTGTGCCCCATCGCCTTGAGGTCCATTCCCTCCATGATGTTCAGCATCTCGATCATGGCCACACCACCACTGCTCGGTGGCGGCATGGAGATGACCTCGTAGCCGTTGAAGGTGCCGCGCACCGCAGGGCGTTCGACCGCCTTGTAGGCTGCCATGTCGGCTTCGGTGATGAGGCCACCCTCGCGTCGCATCTCGGCGGCCATGAGCTGCGCGGTGGTGCCGGTGTAGAAGCCGTCGCGCCCCTGGTCGCGCACGCGGCCCAGCGTCTTGCCCAGGTCGCCCAGCACGAGGCGGTCACCGGCCGCGTAGGGCTGCCCGGCCTTGTAGTACGCGGCGAGCGAGCCAGAATCCTGCGACAGCTTCGTGCGTGCGCCGGCGAGCGACGCGGCGAGACCGGTGGGCACGATGAAGCCCGTATCGGCGAGCGATGCGGCCGGCGCGACCAGCGCATTCCACTTCGCCTTGCCGTACTTCTGGTGCGCGAGCGCGAAGCCGGCCACGGTGCCCGGCACCCCCACGCTCTTGTGCGAGTTGTGATGAATGCGCGAGGAGTACGCCCCGGTGCTGTCGGTGAACATCGTGGGCGAGGCGCCGGCGGGGGCCTTCTCGCGGAAGTCGATGGTGGTCGCGCGGCCGTTCGGGAAGCGGATCACCATGAACCCGCCGCCGCCGATGTTGCCGGCAGTCGGGTAGGTGACGGCAAGCGCAAAGCCGGTGGCGATGGCGGCGTCTACGGCATTGCCGCCGGCGGCCAGCACGTCGCGCCCTACGGCGCTGGCGATGGCGCTGGCCGAGACGACCATGCCCTTGTCGGCTTCGACGGCCTGGGTGGGCCAGGGCGCCTGGGGTGGCTGGGCCGGAGGCTGGGCGCCGGGGGCGACGGCGAGGAGCGCGAGGCCGGCCCCGAGCAGGGGGAGCGGCAGCAGCGCCAGACGGCGCGCGCGAGCGGAGGGACGAGCAGGCATGGCGGAGGGGAGGAGGATGTGCCCGGATTCTACTGTTGGCCCGCCCCCCCGCCACCTCCGGCCGCTCGGGTCTCAGCAGCCGACGGCTCGGATCTCAGAATACGGCTGCTCAGACCTCAGACCTCTGGCGGCGGTCTCTGGTCTCTGACCTCTATACCTTGTCTGGCCTCAGACTTCTGGGTGGTGGGTCTGACCAGACATCGGTCCAGACACTCTCCCAGACTTGCCGACAGAGGTCTGACGACCGACAACGATAGAAGTCCGAGACGAGATCCTGTCAGAAGTCACAGGTCTGAGCAGGGGTGGGCGTTGCTCAGTGGGGCTGGCTAGCCTATGTTCCAAGGCTCCCGTGGGCTGGCCCCCGGGGACACGGGTGTGCGCCGGATCCTCCGGTCGCGCGAGGAACCCGAACATCAGGTCCGAGGCTCGGGGCATCGCCCTGCCGGCTGGACCTGGCTGGACACCACCTCAGTGCTTTGGAGCGACCGATGGCCGTCAAGATCCGTCTCCGCCGCGAAGGCCGGAAGAAGACCCCCATGTACCGCATCGTGGTTGCCGATTCGCGCGCGCCGCGCGACGGTCGCTTCATCGAGATCCTGGGGCAGTACCAGCCGCGTGGCGGCGAGAACGCCCTCGCGCTCAAGACCGAGCGCGTGAACCACTGGCTCGACGTGGGCGCGCTGCCCACGGACACCGTCCGCTCGATCCTGCGTCGCGCCGGCATCCTCAAGGCCCGTCACGAGGCGCGCCTCGCGTCCAAGCTCCAGTCGGCCGCGGTGGCGCTCCCCGCCGACAACGGCGACGCCTGAGCAGGCACGCCCGTTGGGCGAGCACATCGTCGTCGGCAAGGTGCGGCGCGCGCACGGTGTGCGCGGCGCCTGGGCCGTCGAATCGGTGACCGATGCGCCGGATGCGATCTTCGCGTCCGGCGCAGTGCTTTTTGCCGGGGATCGCGACGGCAACCCCGTCCTCGAGCAGGGCGCGCCCGTCGCCCTGCACATCGAGGACGGACGCCCCATGAACCGCGAGTGGCTCGTGCGCGTTCGCGAGGTCACCGACCGCGATGTGGCGGACACGTGGCGCGGCCGTTGCCTGCTGGCGGACGCCGACACGCTCCCTGAACCCGACGAAGACGAGATCTACATCCGCGACATCCTCGGCATGCAGGTGGCGGTCGAGGGGCTGGGTGTGGTGGGCACGGTGCGCGATGTCTACGACGCGCCGCAGGGATTCATCCTCGAGGTGGAGACGGCCACCGGACGCCCGCTCGTGCCGTGGCACGACGACCTCGTCCAGGATGTCGACGAGGAGGCGCGCGTGATCACCCTCGCGCACCTCGATGGCTTGCTCGACGGCTGACGGCCGCCGACGTTCCCGCATGCTGCGCATCCACGTCGTCACCATCTTCCCCGAGTTCTTCGCGGGGCCGTTGTCGCTCAGCATCCCCGCGCGGGCCGCGCAGGCGGGGGCGGTGTCGTACTCGATGGTCGACCTGCGCACCTTCACGCACGATCGCCATCGCACGGTGGACGACTATCCCTTCGGCGGCGGGCCCGGCATGGTCATGAAGCCGGGGCCGTTCTTCGAGGCGGTCGAGTCGATCGGCGCCACCGCTCCCATCGTGCTGCTCTCGCCACGCGGGCGCCGGTTCGCGCACGCCGATGCGGTGCGCTTCGCCGCCGGCACCGAGCTCACGTTGCTCTGCGGACACTACAAGGACGTCGACGAGCGCGTCGCGCAGCACCTCGCCACCGAGGAGCTGTCGCTGGGCGACTTCGTGCTCAGCGGCGGCGAACCCGCAGCGCTGGCCATCATCGATGCGACGGTGCGCCTGCTGCCCGGCGCCATGAGCGATCTCGACAGCGCGCGCACCGACTCGTTCTACGATCGCGGCATCAGCGCGCCGAGCTACACGCGCCCGGCCGAGTATCGCGGTCACGCCGTGCCGGACGTGCTCGTGGGCGGTGACCACGCCAAGGTGGCCGCGTGGCGCGACGCAGAAAGCCTGCGGCGCACCCGCGAAGCGGAGAACCGCGACCGCGCGCTCTTCCAGGCCCGCGAGGCCGAGAGCGCGGCGCGCGACGCGCACCTCGCCGCCGTCGAGCGCGCGGCGGCCGAGAAGGCCGCGAAGAAGGCGGCCGCCAAGGCGCGTCGGCGAGGCGCGCGATGAGCGTGATGGTGCAGACCGCCTCGTCGGGCACACCGATCCCCGAAGGGCAGGTGCGCGTGCTCGTCACCGGGGGCACGTTCGACAAGGAGTACGACGAGCTCACGGGCACGCTGCGCTTCGCCGAGACGCACCTGCCCGAGATGCTGCGGCGCGGGCGCTGCATGCTCGACGTGGTCGTCGAGGGGCTCATGATGATCGACAGCCTCGACATGACGCACGCCCATCGGCAGCGCATCGTCGAGGCCTGTCGCGTGGCGCCCGAGCGGCACCTCGTCATCACGCACGGCACCGACACGATGGTCGAGACCGCGCTGCAGCTCGACGCGGCGCAGCTCGGCAAGGTCATCGTGCTCACCGGCGCGATGGTGCCCTACGCGTTCGGCAGCTCGGACGGGCTGTTCAACCTGGGCAGCGCGCTCAGCTTCGTGCAGGTGCTGCCGCCCGGTGTGTATGTGGCGATGAACGGCCGCTACTTCACCGCCGATCGGGTGCGGAAGAATCGCGACGTGGGTGTGTTCGAGGAGACCGCGGGCGAGGGCGCCTGACTCGTCGCACCGCGACACCATCGCGCGCGCCTCACTCCCGCTTCGTCCACATCCCGATCACGCCGCAGAACGCGCCTCCCGCGAGCGACTGGTAGAGCGGCGGGACGCGCGTGCCGCCCGCGTACACCTCGATGCCATGCAGGCGCTCCGGCGGAGGGAGCGCCGTGAGGTCGGCACCGTCGGCCGAACGATTGGACAGGCGCACACCGTCGAGCACGATGACATACGGGCACGCCGCCGTCTCGCTCATCATGCTGGGCAGGTCACCGCGACCACTCAGCGCGAACACGCCGTTGGACGTCGTCACCACGCGCACACCGCGCAACGTGCCCAGCAGTTGCCACGTCTGCACCACGCGGCGCTTCGCGAGGTCCGCCGGTCCGAGACTTTGCGTGGCCGTGCGCGCCGCATGACGCGCGTCGAACTCGCCGATGGCGCTGCGTCCGGCAATCGCGTCGTCGGCGGGCGAGCCATCAGGCTTCTGCTTGCCATCGAAGTTGGGCACCGCCGTGAGCGGCGCGAGCGTCACGTCGTGCCGGCTCGCGATGCCCGTGAAGGTGTCGGGGATGCGCAGCCGGTCGCGCACGAAACCGCCGCCGCCTTCGGCGACGAAGACGATGTCCGTCGCACGCGGAATGCCGCAGACATACCACGCGCCGCGGTCGTCGGTGCGCGTGCGGCGTTCCTCCGGCTTGTAGTCGACGACGCCCGACGCGGCACGCGCCGCATCGGTGCGCAGGAAGCTGACGACGATGCGCGCCGCGCGTGCGGGCAGCCCGGTACCATCGCGCACGGTGCCGCGCAGGATGACGCCGTCGGCCGCGTCCTTGCCGCAGACTCGATCGAGCAGCGACGCCAGGCGCGGCAGGCGCACCGTATCCGTACGCGCGCCGAGGGCCGCACGAATGCCGATGTTCACGGGCGGCACGCCCAGCGAGTCGAGCCCGGGGAAGAGCAGTTGCGCTTCGTACCGCCCCTCGGGGAGCGGCGCGAACACCACGCGTCCGGTGCTGTCGGCGCGCGCCTGCAGGTTGGTGCCGGTCACGGATGCGATCGTTCCGCTCACGCGTGGGGCGTCGGCGCTTCCCACCAACTGCACCGTGGCGCTCGGCATGCGTCGCTCGAGGAGCGTGCGTCCGCCGCTCGTGAGCCTCACGGCGTCGCCGCCCGCCTCATACACCTCCTTCACGGACGTGTCGCGACGCAGCCCACGCACCGAGCCCAACGACGGGTCACCGCCACGCACGGCGAATCCCGGGAGTCGCGCCTTCCACGACGTCACCACCCATCGACCGTCGTCGAGCTTCGCGAACGCGACGCGCCCACTGCGCAGCTCCGGGGGCGCCGCCTCGGTGGGGCCGGTGTAGCGGAAGTCCACTGCGCGCAGCTCGAAGGACTGCCGATCGAGCCACACCACGCCCGCGATATCGATGCGCGACGGCGCGTTGGCATCGTTCGGCTCGAAGGCGACGCCGATGAGCGTGTCGCCGGGCGCCGATCGCAGCGAGAAGCAGTGACTGTTGGAGAACTCCGGCGACAACAGCACCTGCTGGTCGGGCGCGAGATACTCGATGCCATCGCGCTCCTGCGTGACGTAGCCGCGCGTGAGCAGCGCCGCCGGCGGCACACTGCGAAACACCTGCGTGGTGGGGTGCTCGCGCACGCTGAGTGAGCGTTCGCGTACCACCAGGGCATCGGGTGAGAGCGTCCCGCGATGCTCGAGCCACTGCCCGACGATGGGTCCGGCCTCCGCCGCGAGGAGCGACGCCTCGAGCGCGATGCGCGCCTGCTCCCACACCGCGACCACGGTGGCCGCCCCTTCCGTACGCGGCCGGCAGGCGCCGTCGCGGGCAGCCAGGACCCGTGGCAATTCGACCGGCGACGGTACGGCCACCAGCGTGACGACGGCCGTCTCACCGGCCCCCACGTCCACCACCTGCGTGACGGGGCGGTGGCCGATGCGTTTCGCGGAGAGCTCGACGCGCCCGGCGCCGCGCAGGGTGAGGGTGAATGCGCCCGTGGCCGAGCTGAGCGCGCGACTGGTGTCACGCCCGGCACGGACCGCCTGCACGAGGATTCCGGACAGCGGGGTGCTGTCGGGGAGGAGGACGCGGCCACGGATGGCCTGCGCGTCAATGGCGCCCGGGAGGAGCAGCGCCGTCAAGAGGAAGATTCGCCGCATGGGGTGAACCTGTGGTCCGCGGCCGGAGCCCGCCACTATCTTGTCCGGACTCATCCGGCCGCCGAGGCCGCCACTCCCCGCACCCCACCGCCCGAAGCATGGCCAAGATCAAGGTCGTGAACCCCGTCGTCGAAATGGACGGCGACGAGATGACGCGCATCATCTGGCAGTTCATCAAGGACAAGCTGATCCTGCCCTATCTCGACATCCAGCTCGACTACTACGACCTGGGCATCGAGCACCGCGACGCGACCAACGACCAGGTCACGATCGATTCGGCCGAGGCGACGAAGAAGCACGGTGTGGCGGTGAAGTGCGCGACGATCACCCCCGACGAGGCGCGGGTGCAGGAGTTCGGGCTCAAGAAGATGTGGAAGAGTCCCAACGGCACGATTCGCAACATCCTCGGCGGCGTGATCTTCCGCGAGCCGATCATCATCTCGAACATCCCGCGTCTCGTCCCGCACTGGACCAAGCCCATCGTGGTGGGACGCCATGCGCATGGTGACCAGTACAAGGCCACCGACTTCAAGGTGCCGGGCCCGGGCACGGTGACCATCACCTACCAGCCGGCCGACGGCAGCGCCCCGATGGAGATGCAGGTCGCCAAGTTCGGCGCCGACGGCGGCGTGGCGATGGGCATGTACAACTTCAACGACAGCATCCGGGATTTCGCGCGCGCGAGCTTCCGGTACGGCCTGCAGCGCAACTATCCGGTGTACCTGTCCACCAAGAACACGATCCTCAAGGCCTACGACGGCCAGTTCAAGGATCTGTTCGAAGAGGTGTTCAACGCCGAGTTCAAGGCCGACTTCGACAAGGCGGGCATCACGTACGAGCACCGCCTCATCGACGACATGGTCGCGAGCGCGCTCAAGTGGGAAGGCGGCTACGTGTGGGCGTGCAAGAACTACGATGGCGACGTGCAGAGTGACATCGTGGCGCAGGGCTTCGGCTCACTTGGCCTCATGACCAGCGTGCTGCTCACGCCCGACGGCAAGACGATGGAAGCCGAAGCGGCGCACGGCACCGTCACGCGGCACTTCCGTGAGCATCAGAAGGGCAACAAGACGAGCACCAACCCCATCGCCAGCATCTTCGCCTGGACGCGCGGCCTCATGCACCGCGGCAAGGTGGATGGCACGCCCGATGTGGTGCGCTTCGCCGAGACGCTCGAGGCGGTGTGCATCGAGGCGGTGGAGGCGGGCGAGATGACGAAGGACCTCGCGATCCTCATCAGCAAGGACACGCCGTACCTGCACACCGAGGCGTTTCTCGACGCCATCGACAAGCGGCTGCAGGCGAAGATGGCCTGACGCTGTTGGATGGCGTGATGCAAGACGGGGGCGGCGGACCGATGTCCGCCGCCCCCGCGTGCGTTCGGATGCTGTGCGCGGCTACCAGCGTGAGAAGCGCGTCCAGATCATGAGGGTGCCGCAGGGGTGCGGCCCGCCGCCGAGCACGAATCCCATCGGTGCCTGCGCCACAGTCGGGTAGTACTCGATCCCCTTCACGTTCGCGGGGATGAGCGTTTCGAGTACCAGATTGGGCGTCGGGAGCGCGCCGAGATCGGTGTCCGAGAGCGGAATGGCGGTGGGCCGCGTCCATGCCGCACTCGGAATCCCGTCGATGATGATCTGCGGCGCGCCGCACTGGAATCCACGCGTGTTTCGCATCGTCAACCCGGCCGGACCGTAGCGGACGTCGAGCCCGGGAAGACGACGCAATGCGGCGCCGATGTCCGGGCGCATCGCGATCTCCCGCTCGTTGAGGAAGTAGCCGAGTCCTTGCCGCTGCCGCGTCAGGAAGCCCGCCTGATCGCGTCCGGGGATCGCGACACTGCGCACATTCACTGCCGCCAGCACGGTCGCCTGCGGCAGCACGAACTGTTCGTCCGGCACCTCACCGGCCACGATGTCCACCGTCCGGAACAGCGCGCCGCGCCCGAGCTGTCGCACGCTGATCTCCTGCGTCCCGAGGGGGACGCGGCGGAACACCCAGCGGCCGAGCGAATCGGTACGCGTGGTGTGCCCGGAGGCGGTGAGCACCAGCAGCGCGCCCACCATCGCGCCGCCACGCTCGTCGCGCACCACCCCGCGCAGCTCGCCGCTGCCCGCGCGCAGACTCGCACTGTCGCCGCCCAGCTCACCGCTCACGTACAGGTCGCGGCGCAGCACGCGCGCATTGCCGATGGTGAGGGAGACGCTGCCGCTCGCCGTCTGCGTGTCGCCCGCGAGCGTGGTGAGCGACAGGTCGTGCGGCAGACCGCACACCCCGTAGTTCCCCTGGTCGTCGGTGCGCGCGGTCCGCGTGGGCTCGCTGAGACGCATCCCACCGCCGCTGGTGTCCACGGCGAACCATTGGAACGCCACCTGGCTGCGCACCATTCGTGCGCGCGTCATCGCGTCGTAGATCGTGCCGAACACGATCGCGCTGTCGGCCGGCGGTCGCTCGGTGGGCGCGCACATCCGCGTGTAGAAGGTGCGGAACGACGGCGTCGTGAGCGCGAGCGCTGGTGTGTTGGTGCGCACGTCGACATCCACCGCGAAGCCGTACAGGCCGATGGAGTCGAGCGCGGGCGCCGAGAAGCTGAAGCGCTGCGCGCCCAGCGGCACGCTGTCGAGGCGGAACGCCCCGCGACGGTCGGCGATGACCGACCGGTTGCTCCCCGCGAGTTCCACCAGCGCGCCGGCGAGCGGTTGGCTGCGGAGGCTGTCGTAGACCACACCGCGCACCGTGGTGGTGGCGGGCGGCGTGCCCGCCGATTGGGCGGTGGCCGCAGTGACACCAACCGTGAGCGTGACGGCCGAGACGACGCCTGCCGTGAGCGCGACGAGGAATGCGTGCGCGCCCCTGGAGCATGAAACATTGGACATCGGAGACCTCCGACGACGTATGAGTTCTGCCAATGCACCCTGAGATGAACCTACCCTCACCCCTCGCCTTTGACGAGCGGGACGGGCGGCCGCAAGATCGTACCACTCCAACCAAGGGCTGCCATGCGCTCCACGCCGTTTCCCGCTCCGACGAGGCTGCTTCGCTCCGTGACTGCGATCGCCCTCGCGGTGACGCTGGTCCCCGCCGCGCATCTGTGGGGACAACGCGCGGCCGCCTCCCCGGCCACCCCCGCGCGACCCGCGCCGGCCGAGGCCACGGCCACCGGGCGACAGGCGGCCCCTACGCCGGCTCTGTGGGCGCAACTGCCGTGGCGCTACATCGGCCCCGAGGGCAACCGCTTCAGCGCGGCCGTCGGCATCCCGGGCGACCCGCTCACGTACTACGTCGGCGCGGCTTCGGGAGGCATCTACAAGACCACCGACGGCGGCGTGCACTGGGACGCCATCTTCGATGGCCAGCCGGTGCAGTCCATCGGGTCGCTCGCCATCGCGCCGAGCGACGTCAACGTGGTGTGGGCCGGCACGGGCGAGGCGCATGTGCGCAGCCATATCTCGATCGGGCAGGGCATCTACCGCTCCACCGATGCCGGGCGCACGTGGCAGCTCATGGGGCTCGAGAAGACCGGGCGCATCGCCCGCATCGCGATCCACCCCACCGACCCGAACACGGTGGTCGTGTGCGCGCTGGGCACCCTGTACGGTCCGCAGCAGGAACGCGGCATCTATCGCACCACCGATGGCGGTGCGACGTGGGCGCGCACCCTCTTCGTCGACGAGAACACCGGGTGCAGCGACCTCGCGATGAATCCTGCCAATCCGCGCATCCTGTTCGCGGGGATGTGGCAGATGGAGATCCACACCTGGGGGCGCAAGAGCGGCGGGCCCGGGAGCGGGCTCTTCCGCAGCACCGACGGGGGCGTGACGTGGACGCGCCTGCGCGGCAACGGGTTGCCCACGAAGGTCACCGGCAAGCATGCGCTGGCCATCGCGCGGTCGAATCCGTCGCGCATCTATGCGCTGATCGAGACCGGTGACGGAGTGCCGTTCGAGGGCGACGCGACCGAGAGCGGCCAGTTGTGGCGCAGCGATGACGGCGGAGACAATTGGCAGCTGATGACGCGCGACCGGAACGCGATGGGGCGCGCGCACTACTACTCCCGCACGCAGGTCGCCACCGACAACGACAACGAGCTGTACTTCCTCACGGCCAGCTACGCGAAGAGCATCGACGGCGGGCGCACGCTCACGACGCTCACCGGGCAGGAGGCGCCGGGCGGCGATCATCACGACATCTGGATCGACCCGACCAACGCGAACCGGCAGATCGTCGCGCACGACCAGGGGCTCAGCATCACGCAGAATCGCGGCAAGACGTGGTTCCGGCAGCGCCTCAGCAACGCGCAGATCTACCACGTCACCGTCGACAACCAGATCCCGTACAACGTGCTCGGCAACAAGCAGGACGAGCCGTCGTATCGCGGCCCCAGCAACAGCCGGGTGCAGGGCGGCCGCTCGGCGGGGATCTCGCGCGGCATGTGGCATTCGGTGGGCGGCGGCGAGAGCGGCTGGGCCACGCCCGACCCGGTCGATGCGAACGTCATCTGGAGCACGGCGTCCGGCTCCGGCATGGTGGGCGGCATCGTGGTGCGCTTCGAGGAGAACCGCCGGCAGTTCCGGCACGTCGAGGTGTGGCCGCAGCAGTCGAACGGGCCGGCAGAGGAAGTGCGCTACCGCTTCGTGTGGGATGCACCGCTGCTCATCTCGCCGCACGACCGCCACACGGTGTACACCGGCAGTCAGCACGTGCACCGCACGAAGGACGACGGCCAGAGCTGGCAGGTGATCAGCCCCGACCTCACGCGCAACGACAAGAGTCGCATGAAGAGCTCGGGCGGCCTCACGCCGGACAACATCGGCGTGGAGTACTCGGGCGTCGTGTACGGCATCGCCGAGTCGCCCAAGCAGAAGGGTGTGATCTGGGTGGGCACCAATGACGGGCTCGTGCAGCTCTCGCGGGACGATGGGGCCACGTGGACGAACCTCACCGCGAACATTCCGGGGTTGCCGTTCTGGGGCTCGGTGCGCTCGATCGCCGCCTCGCGCTGGGATGCCGCCACCGCGTGGATCACCGTCGATGCCCACCAGGAGAACGACCGCACGCCGTATGTGTATCGCACCACCGACTTCGGTCGCACCTGGACCAAGGTGGTGAGCGGGATCCCCGTGAGCATGCTCAGCTACGCCAAGGTCATCTACGAGGATCCGGTGCGGCGTGGCATGCTGTACCTCGGCACCGAGAACGCGATCTACGTGACGTACGACGGTGGCGACCATTGGCTCCCGCTGCAGAACAACCTGCCGCACGCCCCGGTGTCCGGCATCGTCGTGCAGGAGCACTTCAACGACCTGGTCATCTCCACGTACGGCCGCGGCTTCTGGATCCTCGACGATATCGCGCCGCTGCAGCAGATCGACGCGAACGTGCTGGACAAGGGCGCGCACCTGTTCGCGCCGCGCGCCGCGTACCGCTTCCGCCCGATCACCGCGCCCAGCACCACGTACGACGATCCCACCGCGGGGCAGGACCCCGAGTACGGCGCGTCCATCAACTACTGGCTCAAGGCACCGGCGCGTACGGCACCCACGGTGGAGATTCTCGATGCGTCGGGCAAGCTGCTGCGCACGCTGCGGGCGCCGAACGCCGCGGGACTCAATCGCCTCGCGTGGGATCTGCGTGACGAACCGAGCAGCGAGGTGCGCCTCTTCACGAGTCCGCTGTACGCCGAGCATCTCGCGCCCGGTCCGCAGGGGCGTGTGGCACCGGGCACCAACCGCCTGTCGATTCTGCAACCGCCCGGGCGCTACACCGTGCGGCTCACCGTCGATGGACAGGTGCAGTCTCAGCCACTCGACGTGCGCAAGGATCCGAACAGCGCGGGCACTGAGGCCGAGATCGCCGAGCAGATCCGCACGCTGTACGGCATCAAGCAGCAGCTCGAGGAGGCGGCCGCGTCGGTGAACCGGGTGGAGGGAGTGCGTCTGCAACTGCAGCAGGTCACGCAGTTGGCGCAGCGCGCGTCGGATGCCGATGCCGTGCGACTGCTGCGTGCGCTCGACACCCAGCTCATCGATGCCGAGATGAAGCTGGTCGACCTCAGGCAGACCGGCACCGGGCAGGACGGCGTGCGCTTTGGCTCACGCCTCATCAGCAAGCTGGGCTATCTCGCCACAGGCGCGTCCACGGCCGACTTCCGCCCGACGGCGCAGGCCGTGGAGGTGCAGGGGATCCTCACGTCGGAGACACAGGAGGCCATCCGCGCGCTGGATCAACTCCTCGCGCGCGAGCTGCCCACGCTCAATCAGGCACTCGAAGGGAAAGGCCTGCCCAAGGTGGTCGATCGCCGCACGCCGCCGCGCATCGTGCCCTAGCCCATTAGGCGGGCACGCGCGCGGCGGTGGCGGCGCGCGTCAGCCGATGGGCGTCACGGCAGCCGCTGCAGGTCAGGCAGCGGCGGCTGTCCGGAGGCGCGACGTCGGGCGTTCAGCGCCGCGACGTCGCGCCGCAGGACCTCCCAGCGTGGCAGGACTTCGTTGTGCTGCGCGCGCGCGGCGGAGCAGGCGGCCACCTGCAGCGCCGTGGGCGCGGCGTCGGCGTTGTGGAAGGCCATGCCGGCGGCCAGCATTGCGTTCGACGCACTCTCCAGCGTCGCGCCGGTGGTGGTCAACACGCCGCGTCGGCGAATCGCGCGAATGTTGCGCGGTCCGGCGTTGGCGGGCGCGATGGAATCGAGCCGGGCCTTGAGGCGCGTGATGTCGTCGCCGGACAACGTCGCGAGTTGCTGCGCCAGCGCGCGCGCCTGCTCGTGTGCGGCGTGCAGCGCGACCGCGCCGCGGTACATCTCGGTGCTGAGCGACGCCACCTGGGCGAGCGCGGCGGGCGCGGTGCGCACTCGAGGATCGAGATGCACGGTGATGGGCTGCGACACACGCACCGCGCCCGCGATGAGCGTGACGGTGTAGCGACCGGCCGGCACCCACGGTGCGTTCACCGTGGGGAGCGTGCGTCCGGGCACCGCGCCGGTGGCATCGTCGTCACCCTGCGGAATGGCGTCCTCGGGCGTGACGGGATCGAAGTGCAGGTCCCACGAGAACCGATGGAAGCCGGGGGTGTCGCGCAGCCCCTGCGGCGGGCCGGGCCAGTAAAGGGGCAGGCCGCAATACGGCGCCGATGGCGTGCGCTTGCAGATCTCCGTGTAGCGTGCGCGGTCCGTGTACGGATGCGGATCGATGGGCTTGTCCGTGCTGCGGTACGAACGCACGAGCCGTCCGGCGAGGTCGCGGATCTCGAGCGACACCGGGCCGGTGTGATTGGCCGGCAGCGCGTAGTCGATGAACGCGCCGTCGGGCGCGCTCTCGCCCGCCGGCACCTCGGGCGGCCACGGCGTCGGGTCGTTCACGGCGAAGCGCACGCGCACCGCTGGCGCCGGCGTGAACAGCATCGGGCGCGCTGCGGCGATCTCGGCACGCGCCTTCGCCATCTGCCGGAGCGGCGTGATGTTGTCGAGGATGTAGAAGCCCCGGCCATGCGTCGCGACCACGAGATCGCTGCAGCGGCAGATGCTGTCGTCCTTGACCGTGATGTCGCGCACCGAGATGGCCGGCATGTCGAGCCGCAGCGACTCCCAATGTTCACCGTCGTCGTACGACACCCAGACCTGCGTGTCGGTGGCACCATACAGCAACCCCGGCACGCGCGGATCCTCGCGAATGGAGTTGGCGGGCGCGTTGCCGGGCAGCCCGTTCGAGATCTCCGTCCACGTCGCACCGCCATCGTGCGTGCGGTAGAAGTGCGGGCGCAGGTCGTCGAGTCGCAGCGTATTCGCCGCGATGTAGGCCGTCTGCGTGTCGAAGTGTCCCGCCTCCATGTTGTAGATGCGCGTCCAGGGCTTGAGCGCGGGCGGCGTCACGTTGCGCCACGTGGTGCCGCCGTCGCGCGTCACCTGCACCTGGCCGTCATCGGTGCCGGCCCACAACAGGCGCACGTCACGCGGCGACGGCCCGAGGGCGGTGATGGCGCCGAGCGGGGCAGGGCGCACGCTCGACGCGTACTTGCCGGCATTGGCGGGCACTTCCCACGTCTGCCGCGCCAGGTCGGGGCTGATGCGTGCCCACGACTGCCCGCGGTCGAGCGACTTCCACACCACGTTCGATGCGTAGAAGAGCACGTCGGGGTTGGCCGGCGAGAAGTGCAACGGCATGGTGCGCACGTTGCGGCCATAGTTCTCCCCCTTGGGCCCGCGCTGCGAAAGGTCCGGCCCCACCAGCACCGTCTGGCCGGTGCGACGGTCGTACTTGGAGACGTTCGTGCGCGCGCTGCCGTACACGATATCCGGATTGCGCGGGTCGGGCGCCGCGTAGCCGTACTCCTGGATGTTGACCGGGTGCCAGTCGTGAAAGGTGATGCGCCCGTCGTCGCTGCGACTGGCCACGCAGGCGCTTCCCGAGTCCTGCTGCCCGCTGCAGACGCGATACGGGAACGCCATGTCGGTGGTCACGTGGTACATCGCCGCCGTGGACTGGTTGTACCAGTTGCTCCACGACAGGCCACGGTTCGCGCTCACCACCGCACCCTGATCGGCCACGGCGAGGATGATGTCCGGGTTGCGCGGATTGATCCAGATCTTCTGGTAGTCGTCGCCGCCGGGCGCACCGCGCACCGCCGCCCAGGTGCGCCCGCCATCTTCGGTGCGCCACATGACGGTGCTCGCGCTGTACACGACGTTCGGGTCGGTCGGGTCGACGGTGATGGTGGGCAGGTCGCCGCCGCCAATGCGTCCCACCGGGCGCGGGTCGACGATGCGCGGCGGCGTGCCGGGCGCAGCATCAGGGCCGTTCACCGCGAGATACCAGTGCTCGCCCGCGTCGTCGCTGCGGAAGAACTGCACCGGCCCCGACGCGCCGGGCGCCGCACCGGGTGCCGGCGCCGACGCCACCATCGCGTACAGCTTGCGCGGGTCACTCGGCGCGAACGCGATGTTGGCCTGCAGCACGCTGGGCAGGCCGTTGGTGAGCTGACGCCACGTCGTGCCACCGTCGGTGCTCTTGAAGATGCCGTTGCCGCCGCCGCCGAACCCCTGGCCCTCGATGAAGCTCTGCTGCTGCTGCCAGAGCGTCGCGTAGACGATGTCCGGGTTGGTCGGATCGATGCGGACATCGTTGCCGCTCGTGTACTCGTCCTTGTACAGCACCTTGGTGAACGACTGCCCGCCGTCGAGCGAGCGGAAGATGCCGCGCTCGGTGTTGGGGCCGTACGGGTGACCCAGTGCCGCCACGAACAGGCGATCGGGGTTGCGTGGGTCGACGTCCACCATCGCGATCATCTGCGTCTCGCGCAGCCCGAGGTGCGTCCAGGTGCGCCCGGCGTCGGTCGACTTGTACATGCCGTCACCCACGGCGAGGTCGGGGCGGATGATGCCCGCGCCGCTGCCGACGTACACCACGTTGGGCTGCGAGGGGGCCACGGCGATGGCGCCGATGGAGCCCGTGGGCTGGTCGTCGAAGAGGGGGACCCAGTTCGCACCGTAGTCGGTGCTGCGCCAGACACCGCCGTTGTCGTAGCCCACGTAGAACACGTTGGGCTGCGACGGCACGCCCGACAGCGCGCGTGCGCGGCCGGCGCGCACGGGGCCGATGCCACGCCAGTGCAGCGACGAGGGCGCGAGGGCCGGCTGTGCGAGCGCCGGTGACGCGACGAGGACGTCGATACCGGCCAGCACGGCGGCGCCGGCGAGGAAGCGCGCCGCGCGACCCGCGGCAGGGAGGACACGCAACGCACGCATACAACACCTCAGGGTGGGAAACAGCAGGGGCGGGACAGTGACGGCGCGGTCAGGGCGTCTTCGCGCACAAATGCGTGAGCGCCACCGCCGCCAGGCTTCCATCGAACGCGGGGCCGAAGCCCGGCAGCTTCACGGCGCGGTGCATGCCGACCGTCTTGTACCGGTCGTCAGTGTAGTACCAACTCTCCTTCGTGGCTACGAACTTCCGCGCGCAGTCGAACATCGCGATCGTGCGCGAGGTGCGGAGCTCGGTCGCCCCGTTCTTGATCGGTGGCTTGAGCGTCGTGCGAATGGCGGCGGTGACCGTGTCACCGCGTCGGCTGACAGACGCGGGCTCGAGCAGCACCGGTGTCCCGACCGACGTCGTGCCGATCTCCCGAACGGCCTGAGCGCCCACGGAGCGTGCGCTCACGGTGAGCGCGCTCATGGCCAGCGCGCTTGCGGTCAGCGCGCGCAGCACGAGCGCGAGGCGTGGGGCGCGGGGGCGACGAATCGTCGCGTGCATCCGGCGAGCGTGCATCGGTGTGAAGGCCCGGTGGCGGGGATGCGCGCCGCCGGGTGGCGTGACCTCACGCCGTGCTACCGCCGACGTCGCGCCGTGGAGTCGGGAACGAACTCGAACGGCAACTGCAGCACCTGCTGCACCACGCTACCGTTTCGTACCGCCGGTGTGAAGCGCTGCTCGCGAATGGCGCGCCGGACCGGCTCCACGAAGGCCCGATGCGTGGTGGTCACCGCACTGAACGTATTCATGATGGGCTCTCCACGCGCGTCCACCACCACCTCGGCAATCACCGAGCCGCCGATCGCCGCCTCGAAGAGCGAATCCGGATAGACGGGTCGCACCAGGTTCGAGGAATCCGGGGTGGCCGGGGCGTCCACGTCGGCGGGGATGAACGCCTTCCCCTCCTCCAGCAACGTCGCGATGCGCGCGGCGGGTGTGGGCTCGCCCTTGCGACGGCGTGCCTCGCGCGGCTCGGCCATGCGCGACCACAGGATGATGGTGCCGCAACTGCTGCTGATGCGCGAGTTGCGCTGGAACTCCACCGGCACCCCGGCCGGGCCACTGTACACCTCGATCCCGTCGAACGACCGCGGATCCCAGGAGTCGATGTCCACCTCGGCCGCGGTCAGGGCCTGACCGTCGAGCCAGATGAGTGGGGAGCACCGTGCGCCGCGAATCCGCATGACGTTCTGCATGCCACGTGTCTCGATGCGCATGCCGGGCACGCCGCGCATGAGATCGGTGAGACGGCTCGGGTTCCGGCGGTCGATCTCGGTCCCGGTGAAGTAGCGGCCGTTGCCGAGCGACATGCGCTGGTAGAACCCCGCCATCGGCCCGCCAACGTCGCGACGCCCCACCACTCGCACGGTTGAAAGCTCGACCACGGCCCGCTCGAGGCGAACGCTCACCTGGGTCGCCCCGCCCGGCGTCAGGTCGACCAGCAGCGACTCCGGACGGAATCCCAGGCGACGGGCATGGAGCCAGACGGGGGTGGCGGTCACCCCGTCGAAGCGAAAGGCACCGGTTTCGTCGCTCTCCGCATGCGGCGACAGGGTGAGCGAGCCGAAGCTCAGCCGCAGCTGCACCCCCTCGAGCGGGTTGCCCGACGCGCCCAGCGCCGTGCCGCGCACGCTCCCGGCGGTGGGGGTGACACGCGCCGCCCCCTGCGCCCGTATCGAGGTCGACGACCCGAGAGGGAGCAGCGCACTGGCAACGACGCCGGCGCAGCAGACGCGGCGGAGGGAGGCGGCCATCAGGAGGCCATCCTTTGTCGGTGGGGTGAAATCCGGCTACGATGCTAACGATGCGAAGTGATGTGACCCGAGGCAAGACGACCCACCGCTGGTGGCGAGCGGTTCAGCGCGCGGGACTGGCGGTGATCTGCGCAGGATGTGTCACGACACGCGTCGCCCCGCCGGACCCCGCCACGCTCCCCACCCGGCTCGTGCTCGCGCTCGACGGCGTGGACTATCGGGATATCGTGACGGCGCGGGCCGCCGGCCGGTTCGCCGAGTTCGGCGCCCCCGGGAGGCTGGTTTCGACGTTCCCGTCCATCAGCGACATCGCCTGGCACGCGATCTTCGGCGTCCAGCCGCCCGCCGGCTATCAACGCGTCTTCTTCAGCGCCAGCCAGAACAGCATGCTCGGCGACGCGCTCTCGGCCATCCGGCCGATCGAGTACGAGGAGCGCATGGACCTCGCCTTCGATGCAAAGTTCCACCACCTCGGCGCGTATCTCATGAGTGGGCGCACGGCGCGCCGCGAGGTCGACGGCGATGTGCGTGCGGTGCTGCAGTCCTCCGGCCGCCCCACGTTGTACGCGTACAACATCGGCCCCGACGCGCTGCAGCACACGCGTGGCAACCTCGATGCCTACCTCGCGCATCTCGACGCGAAGCTGGTGTGGCTGCGCGCGCAGTACCGCGAACGCACCGGGCGTGAGCTCGAGATCGTGCTGCTCTCCGATCACGGCCACAACCGCGCTGCCGAGGCGACGTTCCTGCCGGTCGCCGATGCCTTGCGCGCGCACGGCTTCAGGAGTGCGCGCGCGCTGGACGGCCCGGACGATGTCGCCTTCAGCGTCGACGGCGTGACGACGGGCTTCGGCGTGTTCTGCCAACCGGGCTCGGTGGCGAGGCTCGTGGCGGCGCTGGTGGGCGTCACCGGCATCGACGTGGTGACGTGGCGCGTGGCGGCGGACACCTTCGGCGTGGCCACCAACGGCGGTGAAGCGCGTATCGTCGTACGCCATGCCACGAGCGGTGTACCGGGCTACCGCGCCGATGTCGTGCGCGGTGATCCGATCGGGCTCACCGCCGCGCTGGCGGCCCTGCGGAGCGCGCGCCAGCTCGACACCGACGGTTTCGCCACGGCCGACGCGTGGCTGCGCGCCACCGTCGACGCCGACTATCCGGGCGCGGTGCCGCGCATCGTGCACGGACACACCGATGCGACGCGCAATCCGGCGCCGGTGCTGGTCTCGGTCGACGACCGCTATCGCGTGGGACTTGGCCTGGTGTCCATCACCAATCGCCTGCGCCCACTCGGCGGCACGCACGGCTCGCTGCATCGCAACAGCTCGCTCGGCGTGGTCATGAGCACCGCGGGGCCCATGCGCGACGGACTGGCGATGCAGGTGCGCGACCGCTGGGGTGGTTTCGCGGACCTGCGCGACGCGCGCGCGCCCAAGGCCGCCGTTGCGATCGTGAGTGCGGGGGCCCTTGGCAGCGATCCGCGTGGGGGGCGGTGGCTCGCGGACGCCGTGGACGGCATCACCGCCCCGCAGCCCATGGTCGTGCTCTCACCAGGCGTGCGACTCGGCGCGCGCTGGGACGATGTCGACAGCGTCGTCGTCTCCGTGCTCCACCGGGATGGGCGACGCGTGCTGCGCCGTGCCAGCACGCCGCGTGACGCGTGGCGCTGCGGGAGCGGGGCGCACCGTTGCGTGGCGTCGGCGAGCCGCGTCGGGCTCGATGCACTGACCGCGAATACGAGCTACGTCGTGCGGGTCGAGCTGCTCGGACATGATGGCGGTGAGCCCGGTCGCACGGGACGCTCGTGGAGACGCCCCGTGGTCACGACGGGCATTCGCGCCGCGAGCGACGGCGTGCCCTGGAGCTGGTAGGCGCCCGCGAGCAGACAGACGGGCGCGCCCCTGTCGGTGTGCCCCGACCGACGGCTATCGTAGCAGAGTTGGTCACCGGACATCGACCGTCTTCAGGACACCCGCCCATGCTCCGCTCCGCCCCCGCCGGCCGCGTCGTCGCCGGCGCTTTCGTCGCGCTGCTCGCGACGCCGCACCTGGTTCCCCAGGCCGCCGCACAGGCACCCGCGCTCACGCGCATGCTGCGCTCGCCCAGTGTCAGCGCGCAGCACATCGCGTTCGCGTACGCGAACAACATCTGGGTCGCACCGCGCGCCGGCGGCGCGGCGACGCGGTTGACCAGCTTCCAGGGGCAGGCGCAGAACCCCAAGCTGTCGCCGGACGGCCGCATGGTCGCGTTCAGCGCCGAGTATGCCGGCAATACCGACGTGTACGTCGTGCCGGTGGGTGGTGGTCAGCCGAAGCGGCTCACTTGGCACCCCGGCGCCGATGTGGTGCAGGGGTGGAGCCCCGACGGACGTCAGGTGATGTTCGCGTCGCCGCGCGCGACGTGGGCCCCGAGTGGCGCGCCGCGCTTCTGGACCGTTTCGGTCGACGGCGGCGTCGAGACGCCCATGCCGATGCCGCGTGCGTTTCAGGGTAAGCTCTCCCCGGACGGCAAGCGCATCGCGTATCGCATGCCGAGTTCGTGGGATGAGGAGCGCCGCAACTATCGCGGCGGGCAGAACAAGCCCATCTGGATCCTCGACCTCACGACCTTCGCACTCGACAGCACACCCTTCACCGGCAGCAAGGAGATGGACCCGGTGTGGGTGGGCGATGCGGTGTATTTCCTGAGCGACCGCGACGGCGTGTCCAACGTGTGGGCGTTCGACACGAAGAGCCGCAAGCTGTCGCAGGTCACGAAGTTCACCGATTTCGACGTGAAGACGCTCGATGCGGCGGGCAGCACGGTCGTCTTCGAGCAGGCGGGCTACATCCACGAGCTCGATGCGAAGACCGGGACGCACAACGCGGTGAAGATCACCGCCGCCGGCGACTTCCCGTGGATGCTGCCGCAGTGGAAGGATGTGAGCACGCGCGTGGTCGCCATGTCGCTGTCGGCCACCGGCAAGCGGGCGGTGGTGGAAGCCCGCGGTGAGGTGTTCACGATTCCGGCCGAGAAGGGCGACGTGCGCAACCTGTCGGCGAGCAGTGCGTCGGCGGAGATCCTGCCGCTCTGGAGCCCGGACGGACGCAGCGTCGCGTACTTCAGCGACCGCAGCGGCGAGTACCAGCTCGTCCTCGCGCCGCAGGATGGTCTCGGTGCGCCGCGCACGATCGTGTTGCCCGAGCCGAGCCGACCGTACGCGCCGGCGTGGTCGCCCGACGGCAAGTACATCGCCTTCCAGGATTCGCACTTCCAGCTCTGGCTGGTGGACATCGCCCGCGGCAGTGCCAAGGTGGCCGATCGCGACCCGTACTTCATGGCCGATCGCAGCCTGGTGCCGGTGTGGAGCCCCGACTCGCGCTACATCGCGTATCCCAAGCGCCTCAAGTCGCTCTTCCGCGCCCTGTTCATCCATGACGTGACCACGGGCGCGTCGCGGCAGGTCACCGACGGCATGGCCGATGTCGCCAACCCCGCGTGGGATGCGGGTGGCAAGTACCTGTGGTTCACGGCATCGACCAACACGGGGCTCAATACCTCGCTGCTCGACATGTCGGCGTACGACCACCCGGAGACGCGGTCGCTGTATCTCATGGTGCTCGCGAAGGGTGAGCCGAGTCCGCTGCTTCCGGAGAGCGACGAGGAAGCGGTGCGCGCCGCCCGCGACTCCGCGCCGCGCGCGCGCGCTGACAGCGCACCGGCTGCCGCCGTGCGCGCAGACACCACGCGGGGTGACGCGATGCGCGGGGCGCCGCGCGCGGTGCGCATCGACTTCGACGGCATCGCGCAGCGCATCATCGCCGTGCCGGGGATCGTCGATCGGGCGTATGCCTCGCTGCGCGCAGGGCCTGCGGGCACGGTGTTCTTCCTCGAGCCCGTGCCGGCGAGCGGCACGGGTGGTGGTGGTGCTGGCGGGGGCGGCGCCACGCTGCACCGCTATCAGCTCGCCACGCGGCGCGCGGCGCCGTTCATGACGGGCGTGGCGCAGTTCACGGTCAGCGGCGACGGACGCAAGCTGCTCTATCGCACGGGAGGGGCGAACGGCGCGCTGTTCCTCGTCGATGCCGACCGCACCGTGCCGCAGCCGGGCACCGGACGCCTCAACGCCACGCTGCGCGCGTACATCGATCCCAAGGCCGAGTTCCGGCAAATCTTCGACGAGATGTGGCGCAACCAGCGCAACAACTTCTACGTCAAGAACCTGCACGGCACCGACTGGGCGGCGGTCAAGCGCATGTACCTGCCGCTGCTCGAGCATGTGAACCACCGCGCCGATCTCAACTACCTGCTCGACAACATGGGCGCCGAGACGGCCATTGGTCATTCGTATGTGCGCGGCGGTGAGATGCCCGAGGTGCCGACGTCGGCGGGCGGGTTGCTCGGTGCCGACTTCGCCATCGAGAACGGGCGCTACCGCATCACGCGCATCTATGATGCGGAAACGTGGAACCCCGAGTTGCGCGCCCCGCTGTCGACACCGGGTGTCGATGTGTCGCGCGGTGACTACGTGCTCGCCATCGACGGGCAGGAGCTGCGGGCGCCGGACAACATCCATCGCCTGCTCGACGGCACGGCGAATCGGCAGGTGGTGCTCACGGTCAACAGCCGTCCCGACATGACGGGGGCGCGCCAGGTGACGGTCGTGCCTATCGCCAACGAGCAGGGGCTGCGCACGCGCGCGTGGGTCGAGGCCAACCGTCGCTGGGTGGACTCGGTGTCCAACGGCCGACTCGCCTACGTGTACCTGCCCAACACCGGCCAGCCGGGATACACGAGCTTCAACCGCTACTACTTCGCGCAGCAGGATCGCCTCGGCGTTGTCGTCGACGAGCGCTTCAATGGTGGTGGCTCCGCGGCCGACTACATCGTCGACCTGCTGGGCCGCGACTACGACGGCTACTTCAACAACCCGGTGGGCGACCGGTATCCGTTCACAAGCCCCGCGAACGGCATCTGGGGTCCGAAGGTCATGATCATCAACGAAATGGCCGGCTCGGGCGGCGACCTCATGCCGTTCATGTTCAAGCGCCGCAAGCTCGGGCCGCTCGTGGGCACGCGCACGTGGGGCGGCTTGGTGGCCACGACCGACACGCCGCCGTTCGTCGATGGCGGCTCGGCCATCGCTCCCCGCTTCGGCTTCTTCTCGCGCGATCCGGCGTTCGCCGTCGAGAACGAAGGTGTGGCGCCCGACATCGCGGTCGAGAACTTCCCGAAGGAGGTCATCGCGGGGCGTGACCCGCAGCTCGAACGGGCAGTACAGGAAGCGCTGCGGCTCCTCTCCACGTACAAGAACGATCGCGCGACGCAGGAGCCGACGTCGCCCGTGTGGGGCAAGCGCGGCCGATGAGCAATCCGCGTATCTGGAACCGCAAGCTGCATCGGTGGGGCGCGATCGCGGTCGCGCTCCCGTTCCTGGTGGTGGTGTGCACCGGCATCCTGCTGCAGCTCAAAAAGCAGCTGCCCTGGGTGCAGCCCCCCGAGAAGAAGACGGCCAACGTCGCGCCGCAGGTGTCCATGGACTTCGTGCTCGAGAGCGCGCGTCAGGTGCCGCAGGCCGGCGTGCAGTCGTGGAGCGACGTCGACCGCATCGACATCCGGCCGGGGAAGGGGATTCTCAAGCTCATCAGCAACAGTCGCTGGGAGCTGCAGATCGACCTCGGCACGGGCGCCGTGCTCCAGAGCACCTACCGTCGCTCGGATCTCATCGAGAGCCTGCACGATGGCTCGTGGTTCCACGACCTCGCCAAGCTCTGGATCTTCCTGCCGTCCGGCGTGGTGGTGCTCGGCCTGTGGGTCACGGGCATCTATTTGTGGCTGCTGCCGTGGCGCACGCGGGCCCGGCGGACGCGCACGCCGCCGCCAACCCACTGAGACCGTTTCTCGCGGAGGCGCGGAGCGATCGCACGACGCAGCGACAACTCCGCGACTCCGCGTGCGCCAGCCGTTGGGCCAACTGTGGATTGCCCCTACCGCGGAGCGTCGTACTGCGCCGTCGGAAGCGCGAACGCCTTCTGCAGCACCGGGTCGCCGGCGATGCCCACGACACGCTGGGCGATGTAGTCACCCACCACCGGGCCGAACTTGAAGCCCTCGGCCTGACCGAGTCCCGCGATCCAGGCGTTGGTGCACTCGGGCACGTGGTCGATGATGAAGTTCTGGTTGACGCTCGACTCGTAGTGGCAGGCGTGCGTTTCCAGCACCGGCGCGTTGGCGAGGAGCGGGAAGCGCGCGGCGAGGAAGCGGCGCGCGCTGTCGACCCGGTCCTGGTTGGTCCAGCGCGAACTCGTGTCCGGATCGTTCTGCAGTGGATCGGCGGGCGGCTGCTGCGTGGTCTGCTGCGCTGGGCGCGCGGCGCCAGCGGCTCCGGCCGCTCCCGCCGTGGTGCCGGAAGCCGCGGGGGCAGCCGCCGAGGTGGCTGCGTTGGCGGCCGCGTTGGCGGGCGCGGGTGCCGCGAGGCCGCCGCGCACGCGGAATCCGCGTGAGTCAACCGGGAGCACCGGCCACCCCGTGGTGCCCGGGAAGTTGAAGCTCGGGAGGTTGGGATAGGTGAACCGCTGGTCGCCTGCCGGCACGCCGAAGTACAGCGCGTGGCCAATGGGCACGCGGACGCGGTTCTCCATGTACGGGAAGAGCTTCCGCAGCCAGGCGCCGCAGGCAAAGACGTACGCGTCGCCGCGAATCGTGCGACCGTCCTCGAGCACCACACCGTCCATCTGCCCGTTGCGAATCGGGCCCGGCGTCGCGCGGCTCACGATGAGCGAGGCACCCATCTTCTGCGCGATGGCCGCCACGGCCTGCGTGGCCGCGCGGCAGCGTACGACGCCGGCGTCGGGTTCGGTGATGGCCACCGTGATGTCGTCGGCCTTGATGACGGGCCAGCGCTTGCGCGCCTCGTCGCCGGTGAGCACCTCGTGCTGCACCTTGTTCGCCTGCCAGAGCTCGATCGTCTTGGTGATGAACGGCTCCCGGGTGGCGCGCATGATCACGTCGCCCGTCTGGTGGAAGAACTTGGTGCGGAACTGCGGCCCCCACTCCTGCTCGAACAGCTGCCAGCGGGCGATCGCGCTGCGCGCCCAGGGCACCCACAGCTCGCCGGTGGCGCGGTCGCCATAGGATGACCGGATGCCGCGCGTCTCATCGCCGCTGGTGGCCTTCGAGTTGCCAGGGCCGTACGCGTCGATGAGCGTGACCTTCACGCCACGGGCCGCGAGGTGATAGGCCGTCCAGCCGCCCCAGGCGCCGGCGCCGATGACCACGACATGGGTCGACCGGCCGGCCGTGCCGCGGCCGCGCTCGATGCCCCGAGCGGGCGCCTTGCTGAAGGCCACCGGCGGGGCGCACCCGGCGGCCAGAAGCACGCCGGCGCCGCCTGCCACCTTGAGGAAGTCGCGACGCCCCACGGCATCATCGCCGTCCGGGGGGAGGGGAGAGGTGGGGGAGAGGGGGGTGGAGTCCATCGCGCGAAGATGGCCGCGTGCGTCGGTGCTCGCAATCGTCAGGGGCTCGTGTTCCGGCACGTGCCGGCAACGTCACGCCCCCCGCTTGTCAGCGAAGGCGCACCTCGGCACGTTCTTCTACCATGTCCCGCACCCGCCTTCTTCCGATCGCCCTGCTCGCGCTGGTCGCTGTCGCGAGCTTCACCGCCGGTACCGTCACGCGCGCGCAGGCGCCCGCTCCGGGCGCGACGCCGCTGAGCCGGACCGCATGGTCCGACACGGCACGCATCTATTCAGAAGAGCAGGCGGTAGCGGGGCAGGCCGCGTGGACCAAGGTGTGCGCAGAATGTCACGAAACCGTGGACGTGACCGGCGCTGACTTCAAGACGAAGTGGCGTGGGCAGTCGGTGTTTGCCCTGTTCGAGCAGATTCGCACCACCATGCCCGACGGCAATCCGGGCACCCTGTCGCGCGAGGAGTACGCCGCCACCGTCGCGTATATCCTGAAGCTCAATGGTCTTCCCGCTGGCGAGAAGGCGATGCCGACGGATTCGGCGAGCCTCGCCGCGTTCACGCTCGACCTCCCGGCCGCGTCGCGCTGAGGGAGGAGGTCGACCGGCATCTCGCACCTCGTGCGCGCCGCTGCGAGCCGTGCATGAGGCGCCATCAGCCGTTCGCCGAAAGACCGTCGCGAGGTCGCTATTGACAGCGTTCGCAGCGAGTCGTACCGTCGCGCCGTGACCGATCACGTGCATATGCGGTTATCCCGCTGACGCACACGGTTTCTGTACCCCGCCGTTCCCTCCCGCCCCGCCCTCCGCCTTTCCGAGTTGCGCGCGTTGCCGCTGCGCACTCCGATACCCGATCGATCGCGAGCCGCCGACGGTTCGCCAACAGAGCGCAATGGTCCGCACGTGAGTGCCACGAATCGCCTTCCCGCGGGCGACGTCGTGGCATGGGCGTGTTCGGGCCTTGCACCCGGCCATACCTCCGGTGGCCGGAGAGGGATCCTGTCCTGGGAGTCACGAGATGCAGCGAACTGAACCCGTCGCGTTCCTGCGAGGGGGGCACCAGAGTGTGCCTCCGTCGCCAGCGGCCATCCCGGCCGTACCCCGGTGGCGTCGCGCCGCCGTCCTTTCACTGGCCGCGCTCGCCGCGGTGGCGCTCTCCACGGCGCCGCGCGCGCTGCTCGCCCAGGGCGGTACCCTGAGTGGTGCGGTCACCGATGCCGCCACAGGCCAGCCGATCCAGCAGGCCCGCGTCCTCGTGGCCGGCACCCAGCTCGGCACCCTGACCGCCGAGAACGGACGGTACACGCTGCGTGTCAGCACGCCGGGGGCGATCACGCTCGAGGTCACGCGCATCGGGTACGAGGCCAAGCGGGTGCCGGTCACCGTGGGTGACGGTCCGCAGGTCGTGAACGTGCAGCTCACCCAGGCGGCCTTCTCGCTCACCGCGGTCGTCACCACGGTCACGGGCGCGCAGCGCAAGGTCGAACTGGCCAACGCCGTGTCGGCGGTGCCCGTGGCCGAGAAGCTGGCCGAACTGCCTGTCGCCAACATGGGTGGCCTCCTCTCCGGTCGCGCGTCGAGCGTGCAGGTCATCCAGACCGGCGCCTCGGGCACCGGTTCGCGCGTCCGTATCCGCGGCCAGAACTCGTTCTCGCTCTCCAACGATCCGATCATCGTGATCGACGGCGTGCGCGCGACGGGCGCCACGAACAACGGTATCGGTGTCGGCGGCTCCGGTCCGTCCCGTCTCGACGACATCAACCCGGCCGAAATCGAGAGCATGGAGATCGTGAAGGGCCCGTCGGCCGCCACGCTCTACGGCACCGAAGCGGCCAACGGCGTCATTGTCATCACGACCAAGCGCGGCAAGTCCGGCAAGACGCGCTACAACTTCTCGGTCGAGAACGGCAACATCCGCAATACGGCCGACTACCCCGACCTCTGGTCGATGTGGGGCAAGACGACGGCCAACCCGACGGCCAACAGCATCTGCCTTCTCACGGCCGTCGCGGCCGGCACCTGCAAGGCCGACTCGCTGTCGCATGGCAACGTGCTCAACACGCCGGGGCTCACCCCGCTCGGCACGGGTAACCGCCAGCAGTACAACCTCCAGGCGTCGGGTGGCAACGACAAGGTGCAGTTCTTCGTATCGGGCCAGACGGAATCGGAGACCGGCATCTACAAGATGCCCGACCTGGAAGTGACGCGCCTCAAGGCCCGTCGCGGCGTCGACGCGCTGCCGTCGGACGTCATGCGTCCGAACGCGCTCGCCCGCAACTCGCTGCGTGCGAACCTCAGCGCCGAGCTGCGCCCCAACCTGTTCGTGCAGGTGTCCTCCGGCTTCATCAACAGCCGCACGCGCCTGCCGCAGAACGAGGACAACGCGAACGGCCTCATGGTGGCCGCGCTGGGTGGTCCGTGGAACAAGAACCTGCTCGACTCGCAGGGTGACTCGCTCCGCGGCTATCGCTCGTTCATGATGGGCGACGTGCTCTCGCAGACCACCTCGCTCGGCATCAACCGCTTCATCAACAGCATCAGCGCGCAGTGGAACCCGGTGGGCTGGCTCCAGACGCGCGCCGACATCGGCTCCGACTACACGCAGCGCGGCGACGTCGCGCTGTCGAAGGTGGGCGAGGGCCCGAACACCGGCCTCACGCGCACGGGCACCATTCAGAGCACGTCGGCCAGCATCAACCAGCAGACGGCCAACTACAGCGGCACCGGCACGTTCCAGCTCCTCGACTGGCTCAACTCGAAGACGTCGGTCGGTATGCAGTACGTGCGCCAGGCGAACTCCAACACCACGGGCACCGGCAACGGCCTGCCCCCGGGTGGTGTGACGGTGTCGTCCGCGGCGACCCGCTCGTCGACCCAGACGTACAACGAGCGCCGCACGATCGGTTACTACCTCGAGCAGCAGTTCGCCATCCGCGACCGCCTGTTCCTCACCGGCGGTGTGCGTCGCGACGCCGCCAGCGCGTTCGGCAAGAACACGAACGCCGTGTACTACCCGAAGTTCGGTGCCTCGTGGCTCGTGTCGGACGAGAACTTCTTCCCGAAGTTCGACGCCCTCAACTCGCTGCGCGTGCGCGGCACGTACGGTGCCTCCGGCCAGATCCCGGGCGCCACCGACGCCGTGCGCTTCTACAACGCCGGCCCGCTCACGCTGGCCACGGGTGACGCCTCGGGCGCCTCGCTCGGTTCGCTGGGCAACTCGGCGCTCAAGCCGGAGTTCTCGGCCGAGACCGAGTTCGGCTTCGACCTCGCGATGTTCAGCAATCGCACGAACATCGAAGTGACGCACTACAAGAAGTCGACGCAGGACGCGCTCATCAACCGCGGCATCGCCCCGTCGCTCTCCGGCCTCACCAGCCAGTTCGTGAACCTCGGCAACATCGAGAACAGCGGCCTCGAGCTCACCTGGAACCAGAAGGTGTTCGAGAACGACAAGGCGGCGCTCTCCTGGACGCTGACCGGCTCGACCAACAAGAATCGCCTGGTCAAGCTCGGCGAGGGCGTCTCGCCCATCGCGTCGGGTAACCGCAACACGCAGAAGAACGCGCCGAACTACCCGCTGTACGGCCTGTGGGACAAGACCATCACGTACACGGACGCCAACAACGACGGCATCATCGTGCTGTCGGAGTTGAAGTTCAGCGACACGACGGTCTTCCAGGGCGCCACCTTCCCGACCCGCGAAGTGGCGTTCACGCCCAGCCTCGACCTGTTCAACCGGAAGCTCCGCATCACCACGCAGTTCGACACCAAGTGGAACTTCCTCAAGTTCAACAACACGCTCCGTCACCAGTGCATGAACGGCGTGACCTGCCGCGGCCGCTACGACCAGAGCGTCGGCCTCGAGCAGCAGGCGTTCGCGCTGGCCACCTCGCAGGCCGTGTACACCGGCATGTTCGAGGACGGCGCCTTCACGCGCTGGCGTGAACTGTCGGTGGCGTACGACATGCCCGACAAGTGGGCCAACTCGCTCAAGGCGTCGCGCTGGAGCGTCGTGCTCACCGGCCGCAACCTTGGCGTCTCCACCAAGTACACCGGCGTCGATCCCGAGGCCGCCCAGTCCAACAGCGACCAGCGTGGCAACGAGGAGTACTTCTCCACGCCGCCGCTCCGCATCATCACGCTCCGCATGAACTTCACTTTCTGAGGCGAGCACACTATGCGCATCTTCTCTGCCGCTCGCCGCTACTCGCGACCCCTCGGGGCCATGGCCGCTGCGGCGGCCCTGGCCGGCTGCAGCTCCGACCTGCTCGTCGTCGATACGCCGGACGTCCTCTCCGAAACGGCCATCGCCGGTTCGCTCGGGGCCACGACCCTGCGTAACGGCTCCATGCAGGACTTCTTCGTGGCCTTCTCCGGCTCGGGTGACGGCTGGGTCGTCGCCAGCGGCAATCTGGGCGACGAGATCCAGACGACGGACACCTTCGCCGACCGCTACAACACCGACGCCCGTAACCAGAACGAGAACCTGGGCGGCGCCATCAACACCACGTACAACAACCTGCAGCTCGCCCGCGCCGGCATGGCCTCGGCCATCGAAGCCTGGGTGAAGGCCAAGGGCACGGCCAACGTGGTGAAGGACTCGCTCGCCGACATGTATTCCGTCCGCGGGTACACGGAGACGTTCTTCGCCGAGGGCTACTGCAGCGGCGTGCCGTTCTCGCGGGTGAATGCGGACGGCACGTTCGAGTACGGCGACCCACTCACGACCGCGCAGATGCTCACGCGCGCGCTCGCGACGTTCGATACGGCGCTCGCCAACGCGACCGGCACCAACGCCCGCGCGCTGGCGTCCATCGGTCGGGCCCGTGTGCTCCTCAACCAGGGGCAGTACGCGCAGGCAGCGGCCGCGGTGAGCGGTGTGGCCACCACGTTCCGGTTCCAGGTGTTCCACTCCGCGGCGACCGGCCGCCAGAACAACGGCGTGTTCGGCAGCACATTCCAGAACGGGTCGCGCTACACGGCAGGCACGAGCGAGGGCACCAACGGCCTCGACTACATGACGACGCCCGCCGACCCGCGTGCGCCGTGGACGCCGAACGGGCACACCAGCTTCGACGACGCCGGCCGCCGCGTGCCGCGTCAGGAGAAGTACAACGCGCTCAACTCGGCGGTGACCCTCGCCGATGGTATCGAAGCCCGCCTCATCGAAGCCGAGGCGCGTCTCAATGCCACGAACGGCGGTTCGCAGGCTGATCGTGACGCGGTGGTGGCCATCCTCAACACGCTGCGCGCGACTGGGCTGGCCACGCCCATCACGCCGGCGCTGACGGCCGCCACCACGCAGGACGCGGCCATCAACCAGCTCTTCCGTGAGCGTGCGCTGTGGTTGTGGCTCACGGGCCACCGCCTGGGCGACATGCGGCGTCTGGTGCGCAACTACGGCCGCGCGGCCAACACGGTGTTCCCGGTGGGCAACATCGTGTACCGCCCGGGCAATACGTACGGCACGGACGTCAACTTCATCGTCCCGTTCAACGAGCGGAACAACCCGAAGTTCACGGGCTGCATCAACCGCAATCCGTGATCGCGTGAAGGACGGAGGTGCGAAGGGGCCCCTGCGAAGGCAGGGGCCCCTTTGTCGTTCTTGGGGCACCGCAGACTACGGGAGCCTGAAATGCGGGACCCGCGGACTGCGGGAGCGAGACGGGCGGAAACCGCGGACTGCGGGAGCGCCAAAGGGGTCAGAACAATTGTTCTGACCCCTTTGGGACGAGCAGCGTGAGCCTGAACCTCGGGAGCAGAAGCCGCGACAGGCGTCACCGCGTGCGCTCGAGGGGCGACAGGCGTAGGGCGGTGGCGACCTGCGGACAGCGGTAACCGTCGTCCCGCGGTAACCGTAGTCCCGCTGTCCCGCTCCCGTCGTTCCGCTCCCGCCGTCCCGCTTCCGTCGTTCGCTTTTCCCTAGCGTCCCGCTGCCGCCCGACCCAGATCCACCGCCTTGAACCCGGGTTCGCCCCACCCGATCACGAACACGCTGAAACCCTGCTTCATGCGCATTTCGATGTCGGCCGCGCCGGCCGGGTAGCCGCACGGCACGTTGAACTCCTTGCAGGCGGCGAGGACCTGCTGGATCGCGGCCTCCCAGGCGGCTTCGTCGAACTTCCGCGCGCCGCTGGCATCGGTGGTCGTGAACACGCCACGCAGCGTCCCGGCACCGGGGAAGAGCACGCCAACGCCCTTCACGGCGGCAATTTCGCGGATCTTCGCGAGCCCTTCCTTGCTCTCGACGATCGTGAACGTCACCAGCTCGCCCTTGGGATTGAGCGGCCAGAGGTCGGCCTTCTCGCGGTACTCCTTCTCGCTCATGCCCCAGCGGGAGGGGGCGCTGCCTACCGCGTCGGGGCGCGTGCCACCCTTGCTCTTCGGGCGCATCGCCGCGATGCCGGCTTCGAGCTCCTTGGCGCTCTGCACGTCGACGAAGACGATGCCCGCGACTCCTTCATCGAGTTGCTTGGCGATGCGCGTGCCCGCCAGCGCCACATCGGGCGCGATCTCGGGCGTCTTCACGAACATCGGATGCGTGAAGCGTGGCGCCTTCCCCTTGGTGAGGGCGCCGGCGGCGTCGAGCCCCTTCATGAACTCGGTGAAGGTGGGATACGCCGCGTCGAAGTTCCCCTCCATGCTGCCGTCGAACACGTAGTCGAGCTTCTTGTACGCGACGGCGTCGGCGGCCAATTGTGCAGGCGACTTCATGGAGTCGGCTGGCGGCGGCGGGGCGCCCCGGCCGCCGCGCCGGTTGGCGGGCGCGTACAGGCCGAACACCGGCTTCTTGGCCGCCAGCAGGTCGATGACGGGGTTGAGTCGTGCCTGGGCGGCGACCGGAGCCGGTGCGGCGAGCGCGAGGCCGGCGGCGATCGCGCCGGCGGCGAGGGTCCAACTGCGTGACACGGAGCCTCCGAAGGAGGGATGGGGAGGGAAGCAGGCGGCGCGTGATCGGCGCCCCCCGCTCCAGATACAACGGCGCAGCCCCCGTGGGCGTTATACTGAGGTTGTCCCGCGTTTGGTTTTCCAGAGCGTGCGATCCTTCCTGCACGCTCCGTTCTCGCGCCCGAGCCCGGAGTCCGGGATGAAGTCGTTGGTCGCAGCTGGAGTCGGCGGACTGGCCGTACTCGCCCTCGCCGCGCGCAACACACCGTTGCCCGCCACGTTCGCCGTCGCGCCCGAGCCGGGCGCCTCCCGCATCGTCGCCGCGCCAGCGCGCCACGAGCTCGGGTTCCTCGGCAACGGCACGTCAGCCCACCCGGTGTTGCGGCCGTCGGAGCCGCCCCTCGTGACAGCGCGTGACGGTCGCACGGCCGCGCTCACGTCGGCCGCGCTCACCGACGTGGTGAAGAAGACGTGCGCCGGCTGCCACAGCGATCAGCGCAAGCAGGGCAACCTGTCGCTCCAGAACTTTGATCTCGCCACCATTGGGCAGGTCTCGCCCGAAGTGGCCGAGAAGATGATCGGCAAGCTGCGCACCGGCATGATGCCGCCGCCGGGACGTCCCAAGCCGGCCGGCGATACGCTGCAGGTGCTCATGGAGACGCTCGAGCGGCAGATGGATGCACGCTGGGCGGCCAACCCGAACCCCGGCACGCGCACCTTCCAGCGCCTCAACCGCGCGGAGTACGAGCGCGCGGTGCGCGACCTGCTCACGCTCGACATCAAGGCCGAGTCGTGGCTCCCGCTCGACACGAAGAGCGCGAACTTCGACAACATCGCCGATGTGCAGACGCCGTCGGCGACGATCCTCGACTCGTACCTCGATGCCGCCAGCGAGATCGCGCGGCTCGCGGTGGGCGACCCGAAGGCCAGCGTCGCCACCAGCACCTACAAGATTCCGCGGCTCGCGTCCCAGCTCGAGCAGGTCGACGGCGCGCCTGCCGGCACGCGCGGCGGCACCAGCGTCACGCACAACTTCCCGGCCGACGGCGAGTACGTCTTCACCGTGACGCTGCATGCGATCCCCACCGGGCAGCTCTTCGCCTCCACCGCGCCGTTCGACGAGAAGATCGAAGTGTCGGTGAACGGTGAGCGGGTGGCCGTCATCGACGTCGACCGCGGCATGTCGCAGGCCGACCCGAACGGCATGGACCTGCGCACGAAGCCCGTTCCCGTGCGCGCCGGCCCGCAGCGCATCTCGGCCACGTTCATCCGCACCTTCGAGGGGCCGGTGAACGACAACATCGTCCCGCTCGGCCACAGCATCGCCGACACGCAGATCGGCGCGCAGAATGGCATCACGGTCGTGCCGCACCTGCAGGGCTTCGCGGTCACCGGCCCGTACAACCCGACGGGCGTGTCGGAGACGCCGAGCCGCAAGCGCATCTTCAGCTGCCGTCCGCTTGCGGCGAGCGAAGCGCGTGGCTGCGCCGAGCGCATCATCGGGCGCCTGGGCGCGCAGGCTTATCGCCGCCCGCTCACGGCCAACGACACGAAGGCGCTCATGGCCTTCTACGACGATGGCGCGAAGGACGGCGGCTTCGAGCTCGGCATTCGCACGGCGCTCGAGGCTTTGCTGGCCAGCCCGCACTTCATCTTCCGCATCGAGGAGATCGCGCCGGCCGCCACGGCCAACGGCCTTACGCGCGTGAGCGGCATCGACCTCGCGTCGCGCCTGTCGTTCTTCATCTGGGGCACGACACCCGACTCGCAGCTCGTCGCGCTCGGCCGCAGCGGGCGCCTCGCCGATACCACCGTGCTGCTGCAGCAGACGCGCCGCCTGCTGGCCGACCGCCGCAGCGAGGCGCTGGCGACGCGCTTCGCGGCCCAGTGGCTGCGCCTGCAGGACATCGCGCTCGTGCATCCGGACGCCAACCAGTACCCGGACTTCCGCGAGCAGCTCGCCGACGACATGCGGCACGAGACGGAGCTCTTCTTCGCCAACCTCGTGCGCGAGAATCGCAGCCTGCTCGACCTGTTCACGGCCAACTACACCTTCGTGAATGAGGCGCTGGCGAAGCACTACGACATTCCCGGCGTGGTGGGCAGTGACTTCCGCAAGGTGACGTACCCCTCCGGCTCGCCGCGCAGCGGCATCCTGGGGCAGGGGAGCGTGCTCACGCTCACGTCGCATGCGAATCGCACGTCGCCGGTGCTGCGCGGCAAGTGGGTCATGGAGGTGCTCATGGGGGCGCCGCCGCCACCACCGCCGCCCAACGTGCCCGACCTCGAGAAGACCGGCGAAGCCAAGGAAGGGCGCCTGCTCACCACGCGCGAGCGCATGGAGATCCATCGCGCCAACGCCTCGTGCCGGAGCTGCCACCAGTTCATCGACCCCATCGGCCTCGCGCTCGACAATTTCGACGTGATGGGACGCTGGCGTATCCGCGAGAACGGCACGCCGCTCGATACGCGCGGCGACTTCTACGACGGCACGAAGATCTCGTCGCCGGCGGAGCTGCAGCAGGCGCTGCTCAAGCGGCCCGTGCCGCTCATGCGCTCGTTCACGCAGAACCTCATGGCGTATGCGCTGGGGCGCCGTGTGGAGTGGTACGACGCGCCGGCGGTGCGCCGCATCGAGACCAGCGCGCGCGCGAGCAACTACAAGATCAACGACTTCGTGCTGGGTGTGGTGAAGAGCGACGCGTTCCGCATGCGCAAGCTCGTCGCCGAGGCCCCGGCCGGTCCTGCTGCATCCGCACCGGCGAAGGCCGGCAGCGGTTCCCGCTGATTCACGCCGTCCATACCAACGGAGACGATCGATGCAGTTCCTGACCGGAAAGGCGATGCCGCGCCGCCAGTTTCTCCAGGGCTTGAGCGCCACCGTCGCCCTGCCGTATCTCGACGCGATGATCCCCGCGGGACGACGCGTCTGGAGTCCTGCCAGCAAGGCGCCGCGTCTCGTGGCCATCGAGATGGTGCACGGGGCCGCCGGCTGCAACGAGTGGGGCGCCAAGCAGAACTTCTGGTCGCCGGCGGACGCGGGGAAGGCGTACGACCTCGCGCCCACCGCGCTCACGTCGCTCGACAAGTACCGCGACTACCTCACCATCATCAGCAATACCGATGTGCGTGAGGCCGAGCCGACCTCGCCCAACGAGATCGGAGGCGATCACTTCCGCTCGAGTGCGGTCTACCTGACGCACATGCATCCGAAGCAGACCGAAGGCTCCGACGTGCGTGTCGGCACCTCGCTCGATCAGATGTATGCGCAGCGCTTCGGGCAGGACACGCCCATTCCGTCGATGCAGCTGTGCATCGAGAACGTCGATCAGGCCGGCGGGTGCGCCTACGGCTACGCCTGCGTGTACACGGACTCCATCAGCTGGGCGTCGCCCAACGAGCCGCTGCCGGTCATCCGCGACCCGCGCGTGGCGTTCGAGAAGCTGTTCGGTGTCGGCGGCACCGCTGCCGAGCGCGCCGACCGTCGCCGCACGCGCCGCAGCATCCTCGACTTCGTGAGTGGGGAGATGGCGTCGCTCAAGACGCAGCTCGGGGCCGAGGACCGGCATCGCGTCGATCGCTACATCGAGGACATTCGCGAGGTCGAGCGCCGCATTCAGCGCGTCGAGGCCCGCAACATGAGCGGCGAAGTGCGCGAACTGCCCGAGGCGCCGGCCGGCGTGCCCGACTCCTTCGCCGAGCACGTCAAGCTCATGTTCGACATCCAGGCGCTGGCGTTCGCGGCCGACATCACGCGCGTGTTCTCGTTCAAGATGGGACGCGACGGGTCGAGCCGCACGTACCCCGAGAGTGGCACCGACAAGCCGTTCCACCCGGCATCGCACCACGGCGGCACCGAGCGCGGCGTGCGCGATTTCCAGATGATCAACAAGTACCACGTGTCGATGCTGCCGTACTTCCTGGACAAGCTCAAGGGCATCCAGGAGGCCGACGGCAACATGCTCGACAAGACGATGATCCTGTACGGCTCGCCGATGGGTGATTCGAACCTGCACAACCATCGTCGCTGCCCGCTCATCGTGCTCGGCAAGGCCGAAGGGCGCCTCGCCGGCAACCTGCACATCAAGGCGCCCGATGGCACGCCGATGGCCAATGCGATGCTCGGCATGGCGCACACGCTCGGCCTCGACGACATGAAGACCTTCGGCGACAGCACGGGGCTCCTCAACCTGAACTCTGCCAATGCTTGAGACGCGGAGGGCGCGGAAGGTGCGCGCGGACGGATTCGGGTGGGAGGCGCGGAGGGGCGGGGTGGCGGTGCTCGCCTGTGGCGTGGCACTGGTGCTCTCGCTCGGCGCCGCGCGCTCGAACCCCGGCGATGCGCCGCTGGCGGATGCGGTCATGCGTGGCGACAGCGCGCGCGTGCGCACGCTCATCCGTCAGGGCATGGATGTGAACGCGGCGCAGGCCGATGGCATGACGGCGCTGCACTGGGCGGCCCAGCGTGGTGACTTGGGTTCGGCACAGGTCTTGGTCGCGGCGGGTGCCCGCGTGGATGCGCTCACGCGCAACGGCAACTACACCCCGCTGCATCTCGCGGCCCGCGAGGGGCGTGCGAGCGTGGTGAAGGTGCTGCTGGCAGGCGGTGCGGATGCGCGCGCCACGACCAGCACGGGCGGGGCGACGGCGCTGCACTTCGCCGCCGGTCGCGGTGATGCGGAGAGCGTGACGCTGCTCGTCGACAAGGGCGTGCCGGTCGACGTGCGCGAGGCGGCCTTCGGCCAGACCCCGCTCATGTGGGCGGCGGCGTACGACCGCGTGGCCGCCATCGACGTGTTGCTCAAGAAGGGCGCGGGTCTCGAGGCGGCGTCGCGCATCGAGGACATTCCGAAGTCGGAGCGTGAACTGCGCGCCGAGCTGGCGCAGCGGTCGCGTCGTGTCGCGGCGCTCAAGGCGGCGGAGAGCCCGTTGGCGCCGACGACGGTGAATCCGACCATCGCACCGAGTGCCGCGCCGGTCGCGCCGACCGGTCGTGGTGGTGCGCCGGCTGCGAGTGCGCCGACTGCGAGTGCGCCGGCTGCGGGTGCCGCGGCGCCCCAGACCGCGACGCTTACGGTGCCGCCGGCTGGTGGCGCGCCGGGTGCGGCGAGTGCAGCGGCCCCGGGGGCCCCGGGTGCGCCTGCGGCCGCGCAAGGTGGACGTGGTGCCGGAGCGGGTGCCGCCGCGGCCGCGCAGGCGGGTGGGCGTGGCCCCAGCTACGGAGACCTGATCGGCAACAAGGGCGGGCTCACGCCGCTGCTGTTCGCCATTCGTGAGGGGAACACGGCGTCGGTCGAGCGCCTGCTCGCCGCTGGGGCGCAGATCAACCACGTGAGCGAGGGCGATCACACGAGCCCGTTGCTCATGGCGGTCATCAACGGGCGTTTCGACATGGCGAAGATGCTCATGGCGAAGGGCGCCGACGTGAAGCTGCAGAGCGATGCCGGCGCGACCCCGTTGTACGCGGTCATCAACACGCAGTGGGCGCCCAAGTCGCTGTATCCGCAGCCCACCGCACAGCTCCAGCAGCAGGTTTCGCACCTCGAGCTGATGGAAGCGATGCTCAAGGCGGGCGCCGACCCCAACGTGCGCCTCAAGAAGCACCTGTGGTTCATGTCGTACAACTTCGACCTGCTCGGCGTGAACACCGTCGGCGCGACGGCGTTCTGGCGCGCGGCGTACGGGCTCGACGTGCCGGCGATGCGGCTGCTGCTCAAGTACGGTGCCGATCCCAACGTGCCGACCATCAAGCCGACCGGGAGGCTCCCCGGCGACGACGCGCCCGAGGACGGCGCCGGCGGTGCCGATCCCTCAGGGCTGCCGCCGATTCCCGATGGCGGGCCCGGTGTGTACCCCATTCACGCCGCCAGCGGCGTCGGCTACGGCGAGGGCTTTGCCGCGAACTCGCACCGGCATGCGCCGGACGCCTGGCTGCCGACCGTGAAGTTCCTCGTCGAGGAGCTCAAGCAGGACGTGAATGCGCGCGATCACAACGGCTACAACACGCTGCATCACGCCGCGGCGCGCGGTGACAACGAGCTCATTCAGTACTTGGTGTCCAAGGGCGCCGACGTGAAGGCGATCAGCCGCCGCGGGCAGACGACGGCGGACATGGCCAACGGTCCCGTGCAGCGCATCCCGCCCTTCCTGGAGACGGTGGAGCTGCTGGTGAAGCTGGGCGCGACGAACAGCAACAAGTGCAAGAGCTGCTGAGGTAGCGCGTCGAACGTCCGGTCCGTCCCAAAGGGGTCAGAACAATTGTTCTGACCCCTTCGCGCGTCCGGCCGCCGTCAATCGTCGTGATTCAGCTCATACTCCCGCTGCGCCGCGACCCGCTCCTGGCCCTGTCGCTGGTCGCGGCGCTTGGCGGCCGCCATGGCCTTGGCGTGGGTCCCGGATGTCTTGATGGCCGGCAGCGTGACCCGCTTCTCCAGGGCCGTGCTGCCGCACGCCGGGCACGCCGGCGTGGTCGGCCCGGTGCTGAGGTTGCGCACCAACGCCTCGAACTCGTGTTGGCAGGCCGTGCAGACGAAATCGAACATCGGCATATTGGGCCGTCTCCCTGATGCTGTTGAGTCCCGTGCCAGTCCCACGCGCCGTGCGGTGCGGGGCCAGCTCGACCCGGCTCGGCAGTGTGCCACCCGCCCCCCGACTTACGGAGTTCCCCGATGCTGCGTTCGGTTCGCACCGCCGTCGCCCCGCTGTCCGCGCTTCTCCTCACGCTCGCCGCCCTGCCGGCTCACGCGCAAGGCGCCACCCGCCAGACGGTCGTGGGGGAAGGCCAGCGCATCTCCGCTACGCTCAGCCCCGGCATCCGCGTCGGCAACCAGCTCTGGGCCTCGGGGCAGCTCGGCACGAGCCCGAGTGACACCACCATCGCGGGCCAGACGCAGCGTTCGCTGGAGAACCTGGAAAAGGTGTTCAAGGCCGCCGGCACGACGCTCGCCGCGGGCGCCACCAAGTGCACCGTGTTCCTGACCGACGTGAAGGACTTTCAGGGCATGAACGCCGTGTACAGCAAGTTCTTCCCCAGCAATCCGCCGGCGCGCTCGACGGTGGTGGTGGCGGCGCTCGTGGTGCCCAATGCGCGGGTGGAAATCGAGTGTCAGGGCATCGTTCCCTGAACTGCGAACCACGGAAGCGGAACAACGGAAAGAGACCTACGGGAGCCCAACGACGGAACGACGGGTACCGCAAAGGAAAGCGGGGCGCCCCAGAGGGGCGCCCCGCATACCGATGAAGGCCCGTCGTCGCCGTGGTCCCGTTGTACGGCTCCCGTAGGCCTCTTCCCGCCGTTCCGCTCCCGTCGTTCGTTACTCCACGGCAGCCCTAACGACGGGGCGCAGTCGGCCAGGGTACCCCCTGCGCGCCCCGCTTCACGGCCCCAATGCCCTTGTACGTGAACTTCTGCAGGCGCTTCCCCTCGTAGGTCTCCGTCGTGTAGATGTTGCCCTTCGAGTCGGTCGCGATGCTGTGCACGGCGAAGAACTGTCCCGGCTGGCGCCCACCGTCGCCGAAGTACGTGAGCGTCTCGAGCGACTGCCGGTCCAACACGTAGACGCGCTCGTTCTTGCCGTCGGCCAGGTACAGGTACTTCTGCGCCGGGTCCTTCGAGAACGCGATGTCCCACACCGAACCGTCGCCGCGCGTGTTGGGCGCGATTCGCATCTCCTTCACGAACTTGCCATCCTTCTGGAACACCTGGATGCGGTCGTTGGGGCGGTCACACACGTACACCAGCCCGTCGTTGCTCGGCTCGGCGCAGTGCACGGGATTGCGGAACTGCTGTGCGAGCGGCGCCGACGGATCGTACGGGGGCATGCGCGCATCGTCGGGCTTGTTGCCGTACGCGCCCCAGTAGCGCTTGAGCTTGCCCGTGGCCATGTCGAGCACGGCGACGCGCTTGTTGCCGTAGCCGTCCGCCACATACGCTTCCTGCGCCTTCACGTCGAAGGTGATCTTCGCCACGCGCCCGAAGTGCGTGGAGTCATTGCTGTTGGTGGCCTGCTTCGGCGTGCCGTACTGCGCGAGAAACTTGCCGTCGTGCGAGAACTTGAGGATGTGCGAGTCCTGCGCGCCGTTGCCGCCGATCCAGATGTTGTCCTTGTCGTCCACGGCCACGCCGTGGTTCGAGGTCGGCCACTCGTACCCCTGGCCGGGGCCGCCCCAGGCGCGCACGAAGTTGCCGGCCGGGTCGAACTCGACGATCGGCGGCGCCGCCTGGCAGCACTCCGAGATCGGCGGATTCGCGTTCATGCCGGTCTCGGTGCGCTGGTTGAGCGTCGAGTCGCCGCGATGAATGATGAAGACGTGATCGCGGCTGTCCACGCCGACGCCGATGACCGAGCCGAGGATCCAGTGATTCGGCAGCGGCCGCGGCCACAACGGGTCGACCTCGAAGCGCGGCGCCTGGACCGTCTGCCGGTCGTTGGCCTGGAGGACCGCGCGGGCGCCGCCGAGGGCGGCGAGCGTGGCGAGGAGGAGGGTCCAGCGGGTGGCGGAACGCATCGCAGGACGGGCCATCGGCATCGCGGACTCCGGTCGTCGGGAGGCAGGCGTGAGGCCGCGCAGGGCGGGGGTGTGGAGCGCGCGGCCGACTGGTAACTGTGGTAACTTCGGGCGTCGCGGCCGCAGTGATGGAGCGTGGCCGCCGTCGCCGACGACCGGCCAACGTGCGCCGGCCGCCGGACGTTGAAGTAACCTGCCTGCCTGCCCCTGTCCAGAGACGGGACGCCGCGTGCGGCGAGCATGCATTGCTCACGTGCGCGCGTCTCCCGCCCCCGTCATCCCGCCTCGCGTCGATGTCCCGTTTGCGCCTGTGGTCCCGCGTCCTGCTGCTCGCCACGCTCGCACTCAGTGTTCCCACGGTGCGCGCGACGGCCCACGAAGTGCCACGGCACGTGGCGGTGCGCACGTGGGTGGCGCCCGAGCCCACGCGCATTCGCATGCTGGTGCAGATCCCCGTCGACGCGATTCGTGACGTGGAGTGGCCGCGGCGTCGCTCGGCGCGCGGTGACTCGGTCTATCTTGACGTCGCGCGGGTGCAGCCTTTTCTCGAGGACGCGGCGCGACTGTGGGTGGCCGACGGCGTCGCGCTGCGCGACGGCGATCGCCTGCTCCCGGCGCTCACCGTGCGCGGTGTGCGCGCCGTGCTCCCCGGCGATCGCGCCTTCGACGGCTTCGCGTCCGCGCTGGCCGGCATCGCGTCGGCGCCGCTCGACAGCGCGGTCGCGATCGTTCCCGGACAACTCCGCCTCGAGGTGCTGCTCGAGCTGCCCCTCACGGCGCCCGTGCGCGATCTCGTGATCGAACCGCGCTGGGCACATCTGGGCATCACCACGGCGAGCACGGCCATCCTGCGGCTCCCAGACGGCACCGAGCGGGCCTACAGTTGGACCGGCGACCCGGGCGCGCTGCGTCTCGATCCCCGCTGGTGGCACGCCGCCACGCGCTTCGTCGGCGACGGCATGGGACACCTCTTCGGCGGCATCGATCACCTGCTGTTCCTGTTGTGCCTCGTGCTCCCGGTGCGGCGGCTGCGCCCGCTGATCGGCATCGTGACGGCCTTCACCGTCGCGCATTCGCTCACGCTGTTCGCGTCGGCCCTCGGCTACGCGCCCACGGCCGGCTGGTTCGTGCCGCTCGTCGAACTGCTCATTGCGGTGAGCATCATCCTCATGGCGCTCGGCAACGTGCTGGGCGTGGGACTCGAGCGACGCTGGCTCGTGGCATTCGTCTTCGGTCTCGTCCACGGCTTCGGCTTCTCGGCCGCACTGGGCGACGGGCTGCAGTTCGCCGGCGGGCACCTGCTGGTGGCGCTGGCGGCGTTCAACATCGGCCTCGAGCTGGCGCAGGTGGTCGTGCTGCTCGCCGCCGTGCCGCTGCTCAACGCGCTCTTCGCCCGCGCGATCCCCGAACGCGGGGGCATCATCGTCGCGTCGGCGCTGGTGGCGCACGAGGCGTGGCACTGGATGCTCGAGCGTGCGCAGGCGCTCGAGGGACAGCGCGTCGAGGTGCCACGGTTCGACGCGGCGTTCGCGTCCACGCTGCTCGGGTGGGCTATGGCGGCGGTCGCGCTCGTCGGTGTCGGCTGGCTGGTGCAGGGGCTCGTGCAGCGGCTCGATGGGCGTACGACGCGACGCGCCACCGTCGCGCTGCTCGCGGGCCTGCTCGCTGTCGGGGGGCTCACGCTCGCACCACGCGCGGCGCAGGCGCAGGCGCCCACGCGCACCACGATGGCCGGCGTCTACACCCCCGACCAGGCACAGAAGGGGCGCGAGGTGTTCATCGCCACCTGCCTCGGCTGTCACACCACCGCGTCGCACACCGGACCGGCGTTCGCCCTCAAGTGGTTCGGCCGTCCGCTGGCCGACCTGTTCGACTACGTCAGCAACATGATGCCCAAGACGGCGCCCGCGAGCCTCAGCGAAGACGAATACGTCTGGCTCATGGCGTACATCCTGCGCCTCAACGGCATGCCGGCAGGCAAGGCCGAGCTTTCTGCCGAACCCAAGCTGCTCAAGTCGGTGCGCATCGACTCCACCACGCGCGCCGGCACCGATCGTTCCCCCGCAGGTCTCGAAGACTCCTCACCGGGCCCCCGGCCCACACCACGGCAGTAACGGAGCGCACATGATGCGACGCGGTACGACCAAGCTCGTCGCCCTCGCGGCGATCAGCACCACGCTGGCCGGCGTGTTCGTCACGCAGGCCGGCACCTCACGGGCGCAGCCCAAGGCGCTCGTGCGCGGCAACGCGGTGGGGGAGTGGCGGCACTGGGGCGCCGACCAGTGGAGCACGCGCTACTCGCCGCTCGACCAGATCAACGCGCAGAACTTCTCGACGCTGCAGGTGGCGTGGGAGTGGAAGGGCGGCGCGTTCGGCAAGGACGAGTACTACCGCACCACGCCGCTCTACGCGAACGGGCGCCTCTTCACCGTCGCGACCACGCGCCGCATCGTCACCGCCATCGATCCCGAGAACGGTGAGACGCTGTGGATGTATCGCCTCGACGAGGGGATCCGCTGGCAGAAGGCACCACGCCAGTTCGCGGGACGCGGCCTGTCGTACTGGACCGACGGCGTGAAGGAGCGCGTGCTCGTCGTCACACCGGGCTACCACCTCGTGTCGCTCGATGCGAAGACGGGACGCCCGGATCCGCTCTTCGGCAAGTCCGGCGTCGTCGACCTCATGGAGGGGCTCGGCTATCCGATGGTGAAGCTCGCCGTCGATGACAGCGGCCCGCTCGTGATTTCCGATGCGGCGCCCTATCGCCAGGCCAAGCCCGGTGAGACCTGGGATCCGGTGAAGAAGACCGGCGCCGACGGCACGGTCGGCATCCTCGGCCAGATCGCCGCGAGTTCGCCCGCCATGGTCGTCGGCAACGTGCTCGTGGTCGGCAACTCGTCGATTCACGGCTACTACCCCATTCGCGCGTCGAATCCGCCGGGCACGATTCGCGGCTTCGACATCGCCACCGGCCGCCTGCTCTGGAAGTTCAACCTCGTCCCGCAGCCCGGTGAGTATGGCGCCGAGACGTGGAAGAACGGTTCGAAGATCGGCACGAAGGGCGTGGGCAAGAACGATGCGTGGGCCCCGTACGCCGCCGATGAACAGCTCGGCCTCGTCTACATCCCCGTCGGCATGCCGCTCATGGACGAATACGGCGGCCATCGTCCCGGCAACAACCTGTACGGCAACAGCATCGTCGCGCTCGACGTGAAGACGGGCAAGCGCCGGTGGCACTTCCAGATGGTGCACCACGACATCTGGGACTACGACACGCCCATGGCGCCCAACCTCATGGACGTCACCGTCGACGGAAAGCCGCGCAAGGTCGTCGCGCAGACCACCAAGCAGGGGTGGGTGTACGCCTTCGATCGCGCGACCGGCGAGCCGATCTGGCCGATGCCGGAGACGCCGGTGCTGCAGAGTGGCGTGCCGGGCGAGCAGTCGTCGCCGACGCAGCCCATTCCCACCAAGCCCGCGCCGTACTCGCAGCAGGGGCTCATGGAGGCCGACCTGATCGACTACACGCCGGCCATCAAGGATTCGGCGCTGGCGATGGCGAAGCGGTGCCGCATGGGACCGTACTTCATTCCGCCGGCCGCCAACGACGGCAAGGACAAGACCGGGTACAAGTGCGCCTGGTACGCGCCCGGCGCGAGCGGTGGCGTGAACATCGATGGCGGCGCCGCGCTCGACCCCGAGACGGGCATGCTGTACGTCGCGAGCATCACCGGGCTGAGCACGGCCGCGCTGCAGAAGGATCCGTGCTCGGAGTTCGACTACAGCTCACCGCGTGACAACTGCGGCCTGCTTGGCGCCCTGCCGCCGCCGCCGGGATACACGCCGCCCGCTGCGCGTGGAGGCGGCTTCGAGGGCCGTTCGGCCGGCTCGGTCATCGGTGGCATCTCCATCGTGAAGCCGAAGGAGTTCGGCGGCATCACGGCGTACGACATGAACACCGGCGACAAGAAGTGGTGGATCCCGAACGCTGGCTTCATCAAGCAGACGTCGCGCGATCCGATCTTCGCCGGCGTGAACCTGCTGCCGCAGCCCGGCCGCGGGCAGGCGCAGGTCATCAACACCAAGTCGCTGGTCATCTACGGCACGGGCCGCAGCGGCGGCCTGCCGGGTGAGCCGCCCAAGCTCTTCGCCGTCGACAAGAAGACCGGCAAGGAGATCGCTGCGGTGCAGATCCCGGCCAAGACCACCGCCGTGCCCATGACGTTCCTGCACAAGGGCAAGCAGTACATCGTGTTCGCGACCGGTGCGGAAGAGAACACCGGTCTGGTCGCGCTCACGCTGCCCAGCAAGAAGTGAGGACGGCCCGCTGAGGCGCTACTTCCGTTCGTAGCGCTTCAGCGCCTTCTGCCCCACCTCGGCGCCGTAGATGTTGCCCGCGGCATCCACGGCAACACCCTCGGCGCTCGAGGTGCTCGGCGGATTGGTCGCCGGGTCGGGAATGAACGCCGTCACCGCGCCCGTGCGCGCGCTGCCGATGCGAATGCCACGCTTCCACGCCACGTGCGGCGGATTCACCGAGCCGCTCTCCGAGTCGGCCACGTAGATGTTGTCCTTCGCATCGATCCAGATGCCGCTCGGGCGACTGAACTGGTACCAGGTGTCGAGGATCTTGAAATCCTTGTCGACGATCAGGATGCGATCGTTGCCGCGGTCACCGATGTAGAGACGGCCGCGCGAATCGAAAGCCAGCGCATGCGGCTGATCCATCTGCCCGACGCCCTTGCCCCAGGTGCCCCACGTGCGACGCAGCCCGCCATTCTTGTCGAACACCAGCACGCGCGCATTCGCGCCGGCCGACGACGAGTGGCCCTCCGCGACGTAGATGTCGCCGTTGGGCGCGGTGACGATGGCGTTGGGCTGCCAGAAGAACGCGCTGTCCTTGCCGCCCCCCGGCTTGCCGAGCGACATGAGGTACTCGCCCGTCGGGGAGAACTTGTGGATCTGGTGTCCCTTGTCTGCCGGCGGGCCACCACCTGCGCCGCGGCCGAGCGTGCACGCGCAGTCGACCACCCAGACGTTGCCGTCCTTGTCGACATGAATGCCGTGCGGTGAGAGAATCATTCCCGCGCCGAACGACCGCACGAGCGTCCCCTTCTCGTCGAACTTGAGCACGCTCGGCAGGGGCGAGCCAAGGCAGTTGTTCACGCCGCACCGCTCGGCCACCCAGATGCTCTTGCCGTCCTTGTCGATGGCGACGGCGCTGGTCGAGCCCCAGGTGCGCCCCTCGGGGAGCTTGGCCCACCCTTCGACGGTGCGGTACGGATTGGGGAGGTCGTTCACCGCCGGCATCGTCGGCGACGACGCCTGGGCGACGAGCAGGGCCGGCACGGCGAAGGCGAGCGCGGGGACGGCGAGCCACGGAGCAGGACGGCGCATGGCGGGCAGGGCTGGTAGGGGCAACGGACGGGGAGCGGGGCGGGGACGCAGCGGGCGGGCGCGTGTGGCCGCGCCGCCGCGGGTACGCCAAGTTGCAGTCATGTCCACCCTGTTGGCCAGCGCTCCGCCGGGTCCCCGAGCCCGTTTCCCCGGCGAGCTGCTCGCCCGCTTCGCCAGCCTCGACCGGCTCGACTTCATGGCGCCGCTGCCGGCACGCTACGGCGACGTGGTGTCGTGGCGCCTCGGGCGGCAGCGCGTGGTCCTGCTCGCGCATCCGGACGACATTCGCGACGTGCTGGTGACGCATCAGCGGTCGTTCACCAAGGGACGGGCGCTGCAGCGGGCGCGCCGTCTCATTGGCGACGGACTGCTCACCAGCGAGGGCGAAGTGCACCTCCGCCAGCGTCGGCTCGTGCAGCCGGCGTTTCATCGGGCGCGCGTGGCGCGCTACGCCGAGACGATGGTGCGCGCGACTGTGGCGCACCAGGAGGGTTGGCGACATGGCGCCGCGGTCGACATCAACGCCGAGATGATGCGGCTCACGATGGCAATCGTCGCGGAGACGCTGTTCGGTGCCGACGTCGGCGATGAGGCAGAGCGGGTCACGCGTGCCCTGCACGATGTGTTCGCCTCATTCGACCTGGGCTTGTCCCCACTCGCACCGCTGCTCGACCGCCTGCCCACGAGTCGTCAGCGCCGCTTCCAGCGTGCGCGCCGTGTGCTCGACGAAATCGTGTACGGCATGATCCACGCGCGTCGGCGGGCAGGGCGCGACACCGGCGATCTCCTGTCCATGCTGCTGGCCGCGCAGGACACCGAAGGCGATGGCCGCGGCATGAGCGACCAGCAGTTGCGCGACGAGCTGCTTACGCTGTTCATCGCTGGCCATGAGACCACCGCGAACGCGCTGTCGTGGACGTGGTGGCTGCTCGACCGGCACCCCGAGGTGCGCGCGCGTCTCGACGAAGAGCTGGACACGGTACTGGCCGATCGCGACCCGACGGCAGACGATGTCGGGCAGTTGCCGTTCACCCGTGCGGTGATCGCCGAGAGCATGCGGCTGCGGCCGCCGGCATACATCGTGGGCCGCCGCGCCATCGCGCCCTATCGGGTTCGGGACTGGGAACTGCCCGCCGGGACGCTGGTGGTGGTGTCGCAGTACATCACGCACCGCGACCCGCGGTGGTGGCCGGAGCCCGAGCGGTTCGATCCCGCGCGCTGGCTGGCCCCCGACGATCGGCCGCGCTTCGCGTACTTCCCGTTTGGCGGCGGCACGCGTGTGTGCGTCGGCGAGGCCTTTGCGTGGACCGAGGCTGTCCTGTTGCTGGCGACGCTCGCGCGCCGGTGGCGGGTGGAGGTGGCGCACCCGGATCCGCGTCCGGAACCGATCATCACGTTGCGACCGCGTGGCGGGATGCCCGCACGTCTGTCGTCGCGCGGGGTGTGCCAGCGGTGAAACGCTGTGGCCGCCTCACCACAAGTGTGTAGGGCGAATCACATATCAGGCGGCAGTGTTGACCGTCGCCTTAATCGTAAATGCTTGTGAGAAAGCGACTTGGCACACAGTGATTCTCTTGGCATGTGTTTTGAATGCAAGGGACGAGCGGTATACCGTCCCCCCTCCTCGAGGAGTTTGCATGAAGAAGGTGTTGCTCGCGGCGATGGCGTCGCTGGCGCTCTCGTCCGTCGCGTCGGCGCAGACGCAGGTCACCAACCGTTCGCAGATCGCGAACTCGCAGACGTTCACCTGGGCCAACCACCCCAGCGCGACGAATCCGTTCACGTTTGCCACGGGCATTCCGGGGCTTTCCGTCGATGTGAACGCGACGCCGTTCAGCGGCTGGTACACGCCGTGTCAGGCCGGGCCGTGCTGGTCGGGCGGTTTCGTCGATGGCGACGACCTGCTGTTCGGTTTCGGCGTCACGCAGTACACGCTGACGTTCAACCAGTATCTCTCGGGCTTTGCGACGCAGGGTTGGCACAACCAGAATGGCCGGAGCGGCGATATCCTGATCGACGCCTACAGCGGCAACACGCTCGTTGGCAGCTTCTCGCAGTTCACCGGTTCGGGTGCTGCGGCGAACAACAACCAGGCGGCCGTGATCGGCCTCCAGGGCGTGAACTTCGACCGCATCGTGCTGACCGGCCGTAACGAGTTCGCCATCAACCAGGTGACCGTCTCGACGAACACCAACGTCGTGCCGGAGCCGTCGACGTACGCGCTGCTCGCGGCGGGCCTCGCCGCCATGGCGGTGGTCTCGCGTCGTCGTCGCGCCTGAGTCGTCCGCGGGCGCTCGCGCCCGCAGCGTCTCCTGATCGACACGCGCCGTCTGCTCCCCCCGAGCAGGCGGCGCGTTATCGTTCGGACCATGCGTGACCTCACCACCGGCTCGATTCCCCGACACCTCGTCCGCCTCGCGCTGCCGATGGCCTTCGGGATGATCTTCCAGACCGCGTACTATCTCGTCGACCTGTGGTTCGTCGCCCGACTCGGTGACGCGGCGGTGGCCGGAGTCGGCGCGGCGGGCAATGTGCAGATGATCGTCATGGCGCTCACGCAGATCCTGGGCGTCGGCACCATGGCCCTCATCGCCAACGCGGTGGGGCGCAAGGACGCCGCCGACGCGAACCTGGTGTTCAACCAGAGCGTCGGCTTTGCCTTCGCCTGCGCGATGCTCGTGCTGGTGGGCGGCTACCTGTTGGCGGGGCGCTACCTTGGCGCCGTGGGCGCCGATGCGGCCACGCAGGCGGCCGGGCGCGCCTATCTCTACTGGTACATCCCCGGGCTCGCGCTGCAGTTCGCGCTCGTGGCCATGGGCTCGGCGCTGCGCGGAACGGGCATCGTGAAGCCCACGATGATCGTGCAGATCCTCACGGTCGTGCTCAACATCGGGCTGGCCCCGGTGCTGATCGCCGGGTGGGGCACCGGATACGCGATGGGCACGGCGGGGGCAGGGCTCGCGAGCTCGATCGCGATCGCGATCGCGGTGGCGGCCACGGTCTGGTACTTCGCGCGGCTCGAGCACTACGTGCATTTCCACCGCGAGCTCATCGCACCGCGGCGCGCGCAGATCGCGCGCATCCTGCGCATCGGCGTGCCGCCCGGCGCCGAGTTCGCGCTGATGTTCGTGCTTACCGCCACGGTGTACTTCGTCATCCGCCCGTTCGGCGCGGCATCCCAGGCTGGCTACGGTATCGGCTCGCGCGTCATGCAGTCGATCTTCCTCCCGGCCATGGCTGTGGCCTTCTCGGCCGCGCCGCTCGCCGGGCAGAACATGGGCGCGCGCCAGCCAGCGCGGGTGCGTGACACCTTCAAGTGGGCCGTCATCATCGGCAGCGGTGTCATGTTCACGGTGACGCTCTTCAGCCAGTGGCGCGCCGACCTGCTCGTGTCGCCCTTCACGACCGAGCCGGCCGTGTTGGCGGTCGCCGCCGAGTTCCTGCGGACGATCTCGTGGAACTTCGTGGCGTCGGGATTGCTGTTCATCTGCTCGGGGATGTTCCAGGCGATGGGGAACACGATGCCGTCGCTCATCACGAGCGCGACGCGCCTCGTGACGTTCGCGGGGCCCGCGCTGCTCCTCGCGCGTCGCCCCGGCTTCCAGCTACGCCACCTGTGGATCCTGTCGGTCGTCACGGTGACGCTGCAGGCCGGGTTCTCCCTCTGGCTGCTGCGCGGCGAACTGCGCAAGCGCGCGCCACTGCCGGCCTGACCATGATCGCACCTCCAGCCGCGGCGCCACGCTCACTCGTGCGCCGGCCCCTGCTGGTCGTGGCGCTCGCTCTGAGCGCCGCGACGGCCTGCACCCGCGACGCAAAGACGCCCGCGGCAGCCGCGATGCAGTTCTACACGATGCTCGACGCACTCGGCGTGCAAGGTGTTCCCGATGCGACGGCGCGGACGGCGTTGGCGCCGTTCATCGGCGCGCGTCTCGACAGCGCGCTCGCCCGCGCCGATGCGCAACGCGCGGATGCCCTGCGTCGCGCCCCCGACGAGAAGCCGCCCTTCGCCGACGGCGACGTGTTCGGATCGCTCTTCGAGGGGCGCACCGCGTTTCGTATCGCCACGTCGCTCGCGCGCGGAGACACGACGTTGGTGGTCATGGCACTCACCAACGACAATGAGAAGCCGCCGGTGCAGTGGCAGGACACGCTCGTGGTCGTGACGGAACGCGGCCACCCGGTCGTCGCTGACATTCGGTACGGAGCCAGCTGGGAGTTCGGCTATCGCGGCAGGTTGCTGGAGGTGCTGGCGAGGTAGGGCAAACCCCGGAAGCGCAACAACGGGAGCCGCGGGACGGGAGCGCAACCGCGAGACCACGGCTACCGCGGCAGCCGTGGTCTCGTTGTCCCGCTCCCGTCGTTCCACTCCCGCCGTTCCGCTCCCGTAGTTCGCCGTTACACGGTGAGTCCTTTCCACCGCCCCCGCCGAAATGCCATCCAGCTCACGGCGGCGAGCAGCGAGTAGGCCACCAGCACCGCGAGAAACACGCTCTGCGGTCCCAGCGCTTCACTGCGTGCCAGGAACCACGCCAGCGGCAGTTCGAGGCACCAGAACACGCCGATGTTGATGCGGGTGGGGGTGCGCGTGTCGCCCGCGCCGTTGAAGGCCTGCGTGAGCACCATGCCGAAGGCAAAGAACGGGAAGCCGAGCGCCATGATGCGGAGTCCGCGCACGGCCACCGCGCTGACGGCGGTGTCGTGCGTGAACGCCGAGACGATGAGGGGTGCGCACACGACGAAGAACAGGCCCACGAGCCCGAGGAACCAGACGTTGATGCGGGCCGCCGTGTACACCGCTGTCTCCGCGCGTGCCGGATTGCGGGCGCCCAGACTCTGGCCGACCATCGTCGCGGCCGCATTGCCCAGTCCCCACGCGGGCAGCAGCGCGAACATCATCACCCGTACCGCGATCGTGTAGCCAGCCATTGCCGCACTGCCGAAGCCGGCCATCAGGCGAATGAGCACCATCCAGCTCAGGCTGCCCACCAGCACCTGAAACGTCGCATTGCCGGACAGCTGCAGGATGCGCCGGATCGTGTCGAGCTCGATGACCAGGTGCCGACGCAGGACCTGCAGGTGCCCGGCACCGCGCGCCAGCGTCCACAGCGCAAAGGCGAGCCCCGTGCCACGACCGATCGTCGTGGCGACGGCCGCACCGGTGACGCCCATGCGCGGGAACGGCCCGAGCCCGAAGATGAGCAGCGGGCCCAGGATGATATTCAGGGCGTTGGCCAGCCACAGCACGCGCATGGAGACCGCCGCGTCACCGGCACCGCGAAAGGCCGAGTTGACCACGAACAGCAGGAAGGCCGTGCCGCTTCCGCCGAGCATCACCCGCGTGAAGGTGGTGCCCGTCGCGAGCACGTCCCCCTCTGCCCCCATGAGCCGCAACAGCGTCGGGGCAAGCAGGGCGCCCGCGACACCAAGCACCACGCTCACGACCACGCCGATGAGGATGGCCTGCACCGCGGTGCGCGCCGCGGCGTCCGGGTCCTTCTCGCCGACGCGTCGCGCCACGATCGCACTGCCGCCGATCGCGAGCCCCATCGCGATCGTGTACACCACGATCATCATCGACTCGGTGAGCCCCACCGTGGCCACGGCGGCCGCGCCGAGCCGCGAGACGAAGAACACATCCGACAGTGCGAAGAGGCTCTCCATGAGCATCTCCAGCACCATGGGGATGGACAGCAGGAAGATCGCGCGGCTGATCGCACCGCTCGTATAGTCGTGCCGCGTGCCACGCAGGGCGTCGGTCACATCGCGCCACCACGGACGGCGCTCCGTCGTCGTGGTGGCGTCGGCAGCGTGCGCGTCAGGCGACGCGTCCAGCGAATTGGTCTGTGATGTCATGGGTCACTCGGGATCGGAAACGAAACACGCCCCACCGGCACACGAGGCAGGTGGGGCGTGGATCCGCAGGAGCGACGTTTGTCGCTGCTACTCCGGTACGCCTGCCTCGATACGGTTCCGCGAGCGGACGCGGACCGCATACTGACCGAGGGAGACAGGCAGAATCATCGAAGCACCGGAGCGAGGGGCCGCGCGACGCGGCATCATGGGACCAACACGTGCCCTGCGAACGATCACGACGACGCGATCACCGGCACGCGACTACGCACCCAACCTGTATCAGGGATCGGCGCGGCGCAAGCGCACCGACCCGCTGCCTGTCTCTACCCGCAGACTGTTCCGTCCGTCACCGACCGTCCCACGCAGCGAGCGGCGCTCCATGCGCGTCGTGCGCACCGGGAAGTCGCTGGTGATGCTGCCGCTGCCAGTCTCGATCTCGAGCGTGGCGTCGAACGACGCGGGGAGGCCGAGTGTCACGGAGCCCGATCCCGACTCCGCGGAGAAACGGCGCGGCGTGGTACGCAGGCCGAGCGTGATGGCGCCGCTGCCGGTGTCGATGCTCACATCGTCGAGGGACGCGTCGTCGAGCCGCAGGCTTCCGGAGCCGATGTCGAGGCTGAAACGCCGGCACGACACCCCGCGTCCGCTCACGCCCCCCGAGCCACTGTCGAGGTTGCAGTCGTCGGCGCGCACATCGTCGAGCTGGATGCTGCCGCTGCCGACGTCGACGTCCAGCGTCGATACGCGCACGTCCCGCACGCTGACCCCGCCGGAGCCGGTGTCGAGGTTCAGCACGCCCCGCATGCGCTCGGCCGAGACGCGCGCCGACGCCGCGTCGAGCGTCACCGTGCCATCGACGTCCACCGCCGAGAGCTCGCCCACGAGCAGGTAGGCGTCGACGGCCTGGCCGTCCGGGACCCGCACGACGATGTCGGCCCACGCTTCCACACCACGGCCGTCGGACGACACGCGCACGCGCCGCCCGCGACCGAAGTCGCCGTTCCAGTTGCCCCACGTGCCATCGTCGCGAACGCGCGACTCGGTGTTGCCGCGAAACGGACGGCCATCGCGCGACGAGGCGCGGCCCCGATACACGATGTCATCGCTGGGATAGACGACGCGCAGCGTCTGCGTGCCCCGCATGGAGCCGGTCTCGATGCGCAGGCGGTCGCCGTCGGCGCCGCGACGGGTGACTTCGATCTCGACATCGCGTCCGCGGCCGCGCTCGATGCGCATCTCACCGGCAATGTTGTACACCGACACGCGCGAGCCACTCAACGTGCGGCGATCGGTCTGGCCCTCGGCGGGGCGGGCGGCGAGGCTGAGAGCGCACACGCTCGAGAGCGCCAGCAGGGCCGGCCGCAGGGTCGGGCGCGGCACGGAACGCGCGAAGGACAAGGGAGACATGGGGGCAGGGCTGAGGGCGGTCCTGACAAGTCGGTCGCGCCGGCGCACCTTGCAGGGGCACCAGCTCGCCAACGCTTCGACGGTCGGGCACGTCTCCACGGTTTGAATGGCTCGATCCCGTTTCCCGCAGCCCCTCCCCCCATGCGCCCCTCCAGCATCCTCCGTCGTCGTGCCCTGCTCGCGGTCGGTGCGGCCGCTGCGCTCGCACCGGCCGCACCGTTCGCCACGCCGCTCGCGGCGCAGGGCCCGGTCATCCGCAACGCGCCCGTCGTGATCGATTCCACCGACCCGGTGGCGGTCATGGTCTCCCGCCTCGACCTGGAGCGCTACAAGGCCACCATCAAGGGGCTGACGCAGTTCGGCGATCGACGGCAGGGCACGAAGCGCAACCGCGACGCCGTCGACTGGATCGAAGCCCAGCTCAAGAGCTACGGCTGCACGAACACCGAGCGCATCACCTACGAGTACAACCCGCCGCAGTTCGCGACGCCGCCGGCCAATCCGCCTGCCGGTGCCGCCGCGCCCGCGCGGCCGGCCACCCCGCGCCCCGCCGCCAACCCCACTGCGCAGGGCGGCGGGCGTCCGCGTGGTGTGCGCACGCGCACCGGCGTGAACAGTGACTCGCTCGCGCAGCCCGACGCGCGCCTGCGTGCGCTCAACGCCGAACCCACCACGCCCGGGCAGCGGCAGGAGGTGTTCTGCACGAAAGTGGGGACCACGCGTCCCGACGAGATGTACATCGTGGGCGGTCACATGGACGGCCACGGCTGGGGCGAAGCCGCCAACGACGACGCGTCGGGCACGGCCATCGTCATGGAACTCGCGCGCATCTTCAGCGACCCGGCCGTGCAGACCGAGCGCTCGGTGCGCTTCATCCTCTGGAACAACGAGGAGACAGGACTCAACGGGGCGCGCGCCTACATCGCGCAGCGCGAGAAGCTGCAGGGCATCGAGAACCCCCGCGGCAGCGGCAAGTACCCGGAGCCCAAGTGGCTCGGCATGGTGCAGCACGACATGATGCTCTTCGATCATGGCATGCCCAACCCCGACGGCACGATGCGCAAGGAGCAGCGCCCCGAGGCCGACGTGAACATCGAGTTCCAGATCGACTCGAAGATGTCGAAGCAATCGATGGAGCTCGCGTTCCTGTTCCATCGCGCCAACAGCAAGTATGCGACCGACTACCCCGCGCAGGTCGGCCCGCACATGACCAACACCGACAGTGGTCCGTTCCAGGATCTCATTCCCGCCATCAGCCTGCGCGAAAACGAGCGCGGCACGCAGGTCGGCAGCGGCTGGGATCCGCACTGGCACCAGCCCACCGACGTCTTCGCCACCTTCAGCGACGCCGACTTCCGCCTCGGGCTCAACGCCGCGCAAACCACGCTCGGCGCTATCGCGAAGCTCGTCGGCTCGACACTCAAGAAGTAGCGCGCAGCGTTCAGCGCGCTCAGCGCGTCACAGCACGCCCGGCGGTGCGCGGTCGATCCACGGCCGCGCCCGCTCGAGCTGCCCCGCCACGCGGAAGAGCAGCGCCTCGTTGCCGAAGGCGGCGACGACCTGCGTGCCGATCGGCAAACCGGCGGCGTTCCAGTACAGCGGCACACTCATCGCAGGCTGGCCGGTCACGTTGAAGAGCGGCGTGAACGGCATGAAGCCGAACACCTTCGCGGCCGTCTCGTCGAGCAGGCCGATCGCACGCAGCACGCGCCCGAGGCCGGCGCGTCCCAGCAGGCGCAGTGCCGCGAGTTCGGCACCACTCGGCTGCAGCGCACCGATGGGAATCGGGGGCGTGGCCAAGGTCGGGGTGACGAGCAGGTCGTACCGCTCGTGAAAGGCGCCCATCGTGCGCCCCGCCAGCTGCAGCCGTCGCACGCTGCTCGCGTACTCCGCCGCGCTGAATGCCGAGCCGACGAGTCCCAGCGCCCAGGTCGCGACCTCGACATCGTCGGCACGCGGGGCGCGTCGCAGCTGCTCGCCCATCCACTCGATGTCCGCCCGCGCTTCGGCCGCGACAACGGTGAGGAAGTCGCGCGACAGCGCGGCATCGATCGTGGGGGCCGCGACCTCGACGTCGTGCCCCAGCGTACGCAGCAGCGCCGCCGCATCCTCGAGCGCCGCGATGCAGTCGGAGTGTACGCTCCTGCCGAAGAACGGATGGGTCGTGACGGCGATGCGGAGGCGACCGGGCTCGGTCGTGACCTCCTCGAGGAACGGCCGGGACGGCGGTGCGCAGCCCACCGGGGTGCCTGCATCCATCCCGGCGCCCACATCGAGCATCCGCGCGGAGTCGCGCACGCTGCGCGTGAGCACATGCTCCTGCGCGAAGCCACGCCAGATGTCGCCGAGGTCGGGACCGGTGGGCATGCGGCCCCGGGTCGGCTTGAGCCCGAACAGGCCGTTGCAGGAGGCCGGAATGCGAATCGAGCCGCCGCCATCGCCGCCGTGGCCCAGGGGTACCATGCGCGCCGCGACCGCCGCGCCCGATCCTCCACTCGATCCGCCGGGTGTGCGGCCCACGTCCCATGGGTTGCGCGCAATACCGAGGGCCTGGCTCTCGGTGAACGGGGTGAGCCCGAACTCCGGCGTGTTGGACTTGCCGGTGAAGACCAGCCCGGCGCGACGATAGCGTGCGATGAGGGTGCTGTCGTGGTGCGGCACCACCTGCTGCAGCACGCGGGTCCCGTGACTCGTGGGCACGCCGGCGATGGTCGCCTGCAGGTCCTTGATGAGCATCGGGACACCCCGGAACGCCTGATCGCCGCCTGCGGTGTTCGCCGCCGCGTCGCGCGCCATCGTGCGGGCCAACTCCGGCAACACGCGCACCACGGCGTTGAGCGGGGCGTTGCGCGCCTCGATGCGCGCGAGCGCGGCGTCGGCGACTTCGGTGGTCGACACGTCGCCGCGGCGCACCAGGTCGGCGAGTGCCACGCCGTCCAGGTGATCGTACTCAGGGAAGGGGAGCGTCATGACGGGAATCTCCGCCCCGCCGGCACGCGGGGCCAGCCAACGCAGCCCGGGCAGTGGCTCAGGGGAGGAAGCGCGAGCGCATGTCGGCGGGGGGCAGGAGACAGGCGGCGGCGCGCCACCGCTGTCGGTGCCGGGCGACGCTCGCGTACGCCCGATCGCGCCACGCGCGCGGCACGAGACGGCCCACCCAGGCAGCGAAGCGCCACAGCCCTCCCATGTGGCGCAGCGCGGCCAGGACGGCCTCGCTTCGCAGCAGGACCCGCGAGTGCCTCACATCCACCCACACGACCGAGTCGGCCGCTCGTGCCGCGGCGTGCGGCGCGAGCAGCGCGTTCGCGGTACGGCCGCCCAGCGGTGCGAAGCGCAGCGCCGCACGCCGGGCGGGCGACTCGTGCGCCAGCACGAACTGCACGCTCGCGGCGCAGAGGCCGCACTCGCCGTCGTACAGCAGCACCGGCGCGTCGGAATCGGCCATACGCTATCCTACCCGGACGGCCCGCGCCGGGCCACGCCCTTCACCCGGCACCACTCCCCGTCATGTCGCACGTTCCGAGCCGCGCGTCGCGCGTTATCCGTCTCCTGCTGGCTGCGCCGCTGCTGCTCGGCGCGCATCGCCTGTCCCTCGCGACCCTTGGAGCGCAGCCCGCAACGCCCGCGGTCGCCGCGTCCAGCCGCGCCGCCGACGCGCCGCCCGCCGTGCTCCGCGAGTTCCGGGGCGCCTGGGTCGCCAGCGTGGCCAACATCGACTGGCCCTCCAAGCCGGGACTGTCCGCGTGGGAGCAACAGGCCGAACTCATCGCCCTGCTCGATCGTGCGCGGGCGTTGCGCCTCAATGCCATCCTGCTGCAGGTGCGGCCGGCCGCCGACGCGCTGTACGCGTCGAAGCTGGAGCCGTGGTCGGCGTATCTCACCGGCGTCGAGGGGCGCGCGCCGGAACCGTACTACGATCCGCTCACCTTTGCCGTGCGCGAGGCGCATGCGCGCGGCCTCGAGCTGCACGCCTGGTTCAATCCGTACCGCGCGAAGCACCCCAGCGCGACGGGCACCCACGCGCGCAACCACGTCAGCGTCGCCCGCCCCGGCTGGGTGCGCCGCTACGGCGGCTTCGAGTGGATGGATCCGGGCGAGCCGGCGGTCCTGTCGCACACGCTCGACGTGATGCTCGATGTGGTGAAGCGGTACGACGTCGATGGCATCCACGTCGACGACTACTTCTATCCGTATCCCGAGACCAGGGACAGCGTCGAGGTGCCGTTCCCCGACAGCGTGTCGTATGCCCGCTACCGCGCGCGCGGGGGCACACTCGATCGCTCCGACTGGCGCCGCCACAACGTTGACGAGTTCGTGCGGCGCCTCTACGCGCGCACCAAGGCCGCCAAGCCGTGGGTCAAGGTCGGCATCAGCCCCTTCGGCATCTGGCGTCCCGGCTATCCGGAGAGCATCAAGGGCTTCGACTCCTTCGAGAAGCTCGCGGGTGACTCGCGGAAGTGGATCAACGAAGGGTGGGTGGACTACTTCACGCCGCAGCTCTACTGGCCCATCGCGCAGCAGGCGCAGAGCTATCCCGTGCTGCTCAACTGGTGGCTCTCCGAGAACACCAAGCGGCGGCACATGTGGCCCGGGCACAACTCGTCGCGCGCCGCGCAGGGCGGCACGTGGGGCCCCACCGAGCTCAACGACCAGGTGCGCGCCACCCGCGCCACCGTTGGCACGCACCCCTCGGGACTCGGCGCGACGGGCGACATCTTCTTCAGCATGCGCTCGCTCATGCCCGTGGCGGGCGCCACGCGCTCGACGGTCTCGGTGGGCGTGGCCACGCAGCCGCCCACGCCGCAGGCCGCAGCCGCGATGGCCGATCGCCTGCGCGACGAACTGTACTCCGAGCCCGCGCTCGTGCCGGCCTCACCGTGGCTCGGGCGCACGGCACCGGCCGTGCCCGTGGCGCGGCTCGTGCGCGACAGCCTCACGCGCGAACAGGTCGTCGTGGTCACGCCGCCCGCGCGCACCCGCTGGCTCACGGTGCGCGTGCTGCGTGGCGGCGCGTGGACCGCACACGTGCTGCCAGCCGCCTTCACGCGGCTGGTGGTCGGCCCGCTCACGGGCCCACCGCTCGAGCGCGTGGTCGTCACCGCGGTCGATCGCAACGGCAACGAGAGCGCCGCGCGCACGCTCGCCTCGCTCGCGCCGGATCGCTGACGCATGGCGCTGGTGTCGGTGCAGGAGGCGCACGTCGCCTTCGGCGGGCCGCCGGTCCTCGAAGCAGCGTCGTTCGCCATCGAGCGCGGCGAACGCGTCTGCGTGGTCGGGCGCAACGGCGCGGGCAAGAGCACGTTCCTGCAGCTCCTCGACGGCACGCTGCGCCCGGACGCCGGGTTGGTGGTGCGACAGGGCGGGGTGAGCGTCGCACGACTGGAGCAGGACGTGCCGCGCACGCTCACCGGCACCATGTTCGACATCGCGGCTGACGGACTGGGCGAGCGTGGACGTCTGCTCGGCGCATTCCACGCGGCCACCGCGCGCGTCGCCACCGACCATGGGCCGGCGGCGCTCGCCGAGCTCGATCGCCTGCAGCGACATGTGGACGCCGCCGATGCCTGGCAGCTCCATCGGCGTGTCGAGACGGTGCTGCAGCACCTGGGGCTCGACCCGGACGCGCGCATCGAGCAGGCCAGCGGCGGTCGCACACGACAGGCGCTGCTCGCACGGGCCCTCGTCTGCGCGCCCGACGTCCTCCTCCTCGACGAGCCGACCAACCACCTCGACGTCGATGCCATCGCCTGGATGGAGCAGTACCTCATCGACGAGGGCATCACGCTGGTGTTCGTCACGCACGATCGCGCGTTCCTGCGTCGCGTGGCCACGCGCATCGTCGAACTCGATCGCGGGCGCCTCGTCGACTTCGGTGCCGACTACGACGGATACCTCGAACGCAAGGACGCCATGCTCGACGCCGAGCAGAAGGCATGGGACGCGTTCGACCGCAAGCTGGCGCAGGAGGAGGTGTGGGTCGGCACGAGCATCACCGCCCGCCGCACCCGGAACGAAGGGCGGCTGCGGGCCCTCGTCGCGATGCGCGCCGAACGCGCCGAGCGGCGCACACGCCTCGGCACGACCCGTGCCGTCGTGCAGGAAGCCGAACGGTCGGGCCGCCTCGTCATCGAGACGCAGGGGCTGACCTTCGCGCACGACGCGCGCCCCATCGTGCGCGACCTCTCGGTCACCATCATGCGCGGCGACCGCGTTGGTCTCATCGGCCCGAACGGTGTGGGCAAGACCACGGTGCTCAAGCTCCTCCTCGGCGAGCTCACGCCGCAGGCGGGTACCGTACGCCACGGCACCAACCTCGAGGTCGCGTACTTCGACCAGCTGCGTGAGCAGCTCGACCCGGAGCGCAGCGTGTTCGATGCCGTGGGTGACGGCAGCGAGTACGTGCTGGTGGGCACCGAACGCCGTCACGTGCATGGCTACCTGCGCGACTTCCTGTTCACCCCCGACCGGGCGCGTACCCCCATCCGCGCACTGAGCGGCGGTGAGCGCAATCGCGTGCTGCTGGCGCGCCTCTTCACGCGGCGCTTCAACGTGTTGGTCCTCGACGAACCCACCAACGATCTCGACCTCGAGACGCTCGACGTGCTGGAGGGTTTGCTCACGGGCTTCGGCGGCACGCTGCTGCTGGTCTCGCACGACCGGGCCTTCCTCGACGCGGTCGTCACCAGCACGCTCGCCTTCGAAGGGCAGGGCATGGTGCACGAGTACGTGGGGGGCTACACCGATTGGCTGCGGCAACGACCGGTGCCGGCGGTCCCCACACCGGCTGCGCGCCCCGCCGCCGCCACCGCAACGTCGGCTCCGCCCCGTGAGCGCAAGCGCAAGCTGTCGTTCAAGGAGACGGCCGAACTCAACGCCCTTCCCGATCGCATCGCCGAGGCCGAGGCGGAGCAGGCCGATACCATGGCCCTGCTCAACGATCCGGCGGTCCTGCGTGACGGCGCCCGCACCACGGCACTCACCGCGCGCCTGACGGCGCTCGAGGGGGAGCTCGCGGCGTTGCTCGCGCGGTGGGAAGAACTGGAGACGATCGCGGCGGGCCACTAGCGGGTGGACACGGGGGGCCGCTCGCCCGCGGTAGGCAAAACGCCGGTCGACGTGCCAACTTTGCGCGCCCCCTCCGTCTCAGGCCCCCGTTGGAGTACATCGTGCCTTTCCCGCCGTCCTTGCCCGTCGCCACGCCGCTGCGCGCCACCTCCACCGCGCCACTCGGCGCGCTCGCCTCGCTCGTCCTCCTGCTCGGTGCCGCGGCACCGCTGTCGGCGCAGGGCAACGGCGTGCCCGTCACGACGCGGCAGCAGTTCCCCGCCGATCCCAAGGCGAGTCTCCCTGACGCGCAGGCGCTCACGCGCGGCGGCACCAGTGAGCTCGTGGCGGTCGTGACGCGCTTCAACGCCGACATGGGCGCCATCGGCCGGCGGTATGATGCGGACGATGGCCCGGAACGCCTCCAGCGCCTGCGCACCTTCTACGCCGGCTGGCGCGCGCAGCTCGCGGCACTCGACTTCGGCAAGCTGTCGCGCGAAGGGCAGGTCGACTACGTCCTGCTCGACAACCACCTGCGCTACCAGCTCGAGATGATGGATCGTGAGGCGAAGCAGCGCGCGGAAACGGCGCCGCTCACGCCGTTCGCCGATCGCATCCTCGGCCTGCAGGAGACCCGGCGCAATCTGGTCGCCGTCGACGGACAGGCATCCGCGCGCACGCTGGCCGAGGTCACGAAGTCGGTCGACTCGCTGCGCGCCGTGCTCGAGCCGGCTGCAGGGGGCGGGCGCGGGGCGGGCGGCGCGGGCGCGGCTGGCGGCGACAGCGCGCGCGCCCCGCGCGTCGCGCCGCCGCGGGTCTCGCGCACCGCGGCCAATCGCGCGGCGGACGAGGTGGACGCGCTGCGCAATGTGCTCGGGCGTTGGTATCGCTATTACAACGCTTACGACCCCCTCTTCACCTGGTGGGCGAGCAATCCGTACACCCGCGCCGATCAGGCGCTGCAGCGCTACGCGCAGGTCATCCGCCAGCGCCTGGTCGGCATCCAGGCCACGGCGCCCGTGGCGACAGGCCCCGCGGCAGGTGGCGCGCCGGGCGGGGGCGGGGGCGGGGGTGGACGCGGCGGTGACGGCGCGGCGCCGCGGAACGCGGCGGCGGCCAACGAGCCCATCATCGGCGATCCGATCGGCGCGGAAGGACTCGCGATGGACCTGCGTGCCGCGATGATCCCGTACACCGCCGAGGAGCTCATCGCGATCGCCGAGAAGGAGTACGCCTTCAGCGAGGCCGAGGCCAAGAAGGCCGCCCGCCAGATGGGGCTCGGCGACGACTGGAAGGCGGCGATGGAGAAGATCAAGCAGGCCTACGTCGAGCCCGGCAAGCAACCCGACCTCATTCGTGACCTGGCGAACGAGGCGGAGGCGTTCTTCGCGAAGCACGACTGGGTCACCATTCCGGCGCTCGCGCGCGAAGACTGGACCATGGAGATGCTCTCGCCCGAACGGCAGCGCGTCAGTCCGTTCTTCCTCGGGGGCACGTCCATCCTCGTGTCGTATCCCACCAACGACATGACCGAGGAGGAGAAGATGATGAGCATGCGGGGCAACAACCCGCACTTCTCACGCGCGGTCGTCTTTCATGAGCTCAACCCGGGGCATCACCTGCAGGGGTTCATGACGGAGCGCTACAACACGCACCGTCGGCTCTTCTCCACGCCGTTCTGGAACGAAGGGCAGTCGCTGTACTGGGAGATGTTCCTGTGGGATCGCGACTTCCATGTGCGCCCGGAAGATCGCCTCGGGGCGCTCGCGTGGCGCATGCACCGCAGTGCACGCATCGTCTTTTCGCTCAGTTTCCATCTCGGCCGCATGACCCCCGAGCAGTGCATCGAGTATCTCGTGGACAAGGTGCCCTTCGAGCGCGCCAACTCCGAGGCAGAGGTGCGGCGTTCGTTCAACGGCAGCTACGCGCCCATCTATCAGGCGGCGTACATGCTGGGCGGGTTGCAGCTGCGCGCGCTGTATCGGGAGTTGGTCGAGTCGAAGCAGATGACCGACCGCCAGTTCCACGACGCGATCCTGCAGGGCGGGCCGATGCCCATCGCCATGGTGCGCGCGCGGCTCAACACCAAGGTGCCGCTCACCCGGGAGGGCGCCGCGGCGTGGCGTTTCGCCGACGTGCTGCCGGCGCCGCGCCCGTTCCCCGTGCGCTGACGGTCAGCGCCGGGGAAGCACCGGCAGCGGCGTGGTGGGCGGGATCGGCTTGCGCTCCGCCGCTGCCTCGGCGAACTGAATGAGGAAGTCCACGATGGCCGCTTGCACGCGCGGCGCGGTGGGGCCGGCCGTGTCGGACGCGGCCCACTCGTGCCGATCGGTGCGGCGGTACCACTCGGGGGCCGGCGGCCACGGCGACAGGAACAGCACGGCCTCCGGCGCGCTCCGCAGTGTGCGCCAGGCATCGCGCGGCACCATCGCGGCCAGTGCGCGAGCGGTCCACGCCTGCGCGGTCGGTCCGATCGGCGACTCGACCGGCTCGTACGCCACCGGCAACCGGTCGAAGGCCGTGACGTGTGCGCGCGCAAGCAGGTCGAGCACGGCCGCGCGCCGTTCGTGCCACACGAGGCCAAAGGGTAGCCCCGGCGCGACGCGCAGTGCGTCGCGCGTGAGCGCGGCGCGATCGAGAATCACGGCTTCCACGGCGGGCCCCGCGACGGCATCGCGTCGCTCGAGGTAGCGCACGGCGAGGCCGCCGCCCACACCGATCCCCAACAGCACGATGGGGCCACTCGGATTGCGTTTGCGCAGCTCTCGCGTGACCGCCGCGACGTCGCGCACCGCGTCGTCGAGGTGACGCACGTCCCCGGGCTCGGCCAGGTCGACGCCGGCACTGCGCAGCGGAAACGCGATCACGTTGAGTCCCGTCGCCTCCGCGAGTCCGGGTGCCCAGCGCTCGGCCGCCGGCACGGCGTGGCCGAGGCCGTGCAGCAGGAGCAGCGTGCCGCGCGAGGGCTTGAGGATCTGTGCCGTCGACAGGTGCAGGCTGTCGTCGGTGAGGAAGTCCCGCACGATGAACTGGTCCGGGCGCGCCGCTCGCAGCGGCATCCGCGGCGCCGGACGCAGCGACGCCAGCGGCGGCGCACCGGTCAGCAGCGCGATCGCCAGCGCACCGGCGAGCACCAGCAGCCCCGCCGCGACGCGTCCACGCAGGCGCGAGACGGTCACGCGGCGAAGTGCGGGGGCACGCCCAACTGCTCGAACACGAACGCATACACGTCGGTCGCCTCCTCGATCTGCTTGGTCAACGACGAACTGCCGTGCCCCGACTGCGTCTCGATGCGGATCAGCACCGGCGTGTCGCCGGCGTGGGCGGCCTGCAGCCGTGCAGCGAACTTGAACGAATGTGCCGGGACCACGCGATCGTCGTGGTCGGCGGTGGTGATGAGCGTGGCCGGGTACACCACGCCGTCCTGCAGGCGGTGCAGCGGCGAGTAGGCGTAGAGGTAGCGGAAGCCGTCGGCATCGTCACTCGAGCCGTAGTCGGCAATCCAGTTCCAGCCGATGGTGAACTTGTGGAAGCGCAGCATGTCCATGACCCCCACCGATGGCAGCGCCACCCGCGCGAGGTCGGGACGCTGGGTCATCAGCGCGCCCACCAGAAGGCCGCCGTTGGAGCCCCCCTGGATGGCCAGGCGGTCGCTACGCGTGTACCCCGCGGCGAAGAGCGACTCAGCCACGGCGATCGCGTCGTCGAAGACGTTCTGCTTGCGCTCCTTCATGCCACCCTGATGCCACGCCTCACCGTACTCCCCGCCGCCGCGCAGGTTGGCCTGCACGTACACGCCGCCCTGTTCGAGGAACGCGACGCGCAGGGCGCTGAACTGCGGCGGCAGGGTCACGTTGAAGCCGCCGTACGCATAGAGAATCGTCGGGTGGCTGCCGTCGAGCACCAACCCCTTCCGGCTCACGACGAAGTACGGGACGCGCGTGCCATCCCGGCTCGTGGCGAACAGCTGACGCGTCTCGAACTGCTCCGGGTCGAAGGGCAGCGTCGCGGCCCGCCACACCGTGCTCGCACCGGTGGCCACGTCGTACCGGTACACCGTGGCGGGCGCGGTGAACGAGGTGAACGTGTAGTAGAGCGCCGTCGCGTCGTGGTCACCCGCGAAGCCCACGGCGGTGCCAAGCCCCGGGAGCGTCACGTCCGTGAGCGGCGTGCCGTCCAGTGCATGCACCGACACCCGCGACGTCACATCCACCAGCCACTGCGCAAAGATGCGACCCGCGGCCACCGACACCGTTTCGAGCGGGACGTCCCGCTCGGCAATCACTGTCTGCCACTGCGACTCATCCGGCTGCAGCGGGTCGATGCGCACCACGCGTTGGTTGGGTGCTCCCCGGTTGGTGAGCACCAGCAGGGCGTCGCCGTCGTTGTCCAACACGGCGAACTGGTCGTCGAACTCCTCCCAGAGCGGCGTGAACTGCTGCCCGCCGCGCGCGAGATCGCACACGTACACCGCGTTGCCGTCCTTCCCCTGCCCACGGTCGCTCACCGTGAGCACGGCAAACCGCTCATCGTCGGTCGTGCCGACGATGTGGAAGCGCTGCGTGTGTACGGTGTCCTGATACACCAGCCGGTCGTCCGCCTGCGACGTCCCCAGCTGGTGGAAGTAGACCTGATGATCGTCGTTGCGTGATGAGAACGCCCCCTCGTCGGGGCCGGGCTCGGGGTATCGGCTGTAGTAGAAGCCGTCGCCGTGCCATGCGATCCCCGACACCTTGACCCACCGCACCTCGTCCGGCAGGTGCGTGCGCGTGGCCAGGTCGAGCACGCGGATCTCCTGCCAGTCCGAGCCGGCATGGCTCACCATGTACGCCACGTGGCGGCCGGCGCGATCGATGGTCAGCCCTGCGGCGCGCGTGGTGCCGTCAGGGCTCAGCGTGTTCGGGTCGAGCAGGACCTCAGGCACGCCCCCCTCGCCGCGCTGGGTATAGTAGACGGCCTGGTTCTGCAGCCCCTCATTCCGGGCGAACAGCAGCCAGCCGCCGCGCTGCTCGGGCGCGGACACGCGGGGGTAGTCCACCAGAGCCGTCAGCCTGGCGCGGAGCGCCCCGCGAAACGGGATGGCATCGAGATGGGCCGCGGTCACCCGGTTCTGGGCGGCCACCCACGCGGCCGTCTCGTCCGACCGGTCGTCCTCGAGCCAGCGGTAGGGGTCGGGGACCGCGGTGCCGTGGTAGTCGTCCACGGTGGCGTCCCGGCGGGTCGGGGGGTAGGCAGGGCGACGTGGCATGGCGGGGGGAAGGTACATGCCGCGCCAACCATCAGGAGGGGCTCGCCGCCACTGGCGCCGGTCACCCGTCCCCGTCTATGTTTTGAAGCTCTCCCGGAACATCGGGGGTGATCCAAGTCCCGAGGCTCCGCCGGTCGCTCTGACCGGGACCCGCCTCGGTGGCGATGCCACGCTGGTACCGGCCCGGGAGAATCCGCTCCCGGTGATCCGCCACGACGGCCTCTCGCACCGATTGTCATGCCAGATCGCGCGGCCCAGGCGGCGCGGTGGCATCGGTCGGCTCGCTGCACCTCGCAACCGGGTCTGCGCCCAGACCCCGGAGTCATACCATGCATCCGTTCATCGAGACCCAGAAGGAGTGGCTGAAGGAAGTTCCGCCGTTCCGTCCTGGTGACACCGTGCGCGTCAACGTGCGCGTCAAGGAAGGCGACAAGGAGCGTCTGCAGGCGTTCGAAGGCGTCTGCATCGCCCGTCGTGGTTCCGGCGTCAGCGAGACGTTCACCGTCCGCAAGGTGTCCAACGGCGTCGGCGTCGAGCGCATCTTCCCGGTCCACAGCCCGATGCTCGGCGACATCGTCGTCGTGCGCCGCGGCATCGTGCGCCGCGCCAAGCTCTATTACCTGCGCAACGTGACCGGCAAGGCCGGCCGCATCAAGGAGCGCAAGGTCGTCCGCCCGCAGGCCGACAAGTAACGCACCGCGCCGCCCGATGGCTCGCTGGAGCCCGATCGAGCGGACGCTGCGTGCCCAGTTCGGGCCGTGGCTCGCAGGTGTCGATGAAGTGGGACGGGGCCCCCTTGCGGGCCCCGTCGTCGCTTGTGCGGTCGTCATGCCGCCGGACAAGCGCGCCATTGCCGGCGTGAATGACTCGAAACAACTCGACGCGGCCACGCGCTCGGTGCTGGCCGTGAAGATCCGCGCCGAGGCGCTGGTCGTGAGTCTGGGCGCCGCCAGTGCGCGTGAGGTCGACCGCCTCAACATCTACCACGCCACCGTGCTCGCGATGCGTCGCGCGCTCGCCCGCGTGCCCGCCCGCCTTGGCGCCGATCCGCACCACATCCTCGTCGACGGCAAGCCGCTCCGCACGCTGGGCCTCGCGCACACCGCCGTCGTGAAGGGCGACGCGCGCTGCTATGCCATCGCCTGCGCGTCAATCGTGGCCAAGGTCACGCGCGACCGCCTCATGACCGCGCTCGCCCGGCGGCATCCGCACTTCGGCTGGGAGCGCAACGCGGGCTACGGCACCCCGGTGCATCGCGCGGCCCTCGCGGAACACGGGCTCACCCCGCATCATCGTCGCAGCTTCTGTCTCGATGAGCAGCCGTCGCTGCTCGACGCCCTCAGCCCGGACTGATCCATGCCCGACGCCACGCCCGCCGACGCGCCCGTCTTTCGCCCCGGCCTCCTCGACGGGCAGGTGGCGCTCGTCACCGGGGGCGGCACAGGCATCGGGCTCGGCATTTCGGAGCTGTTGGCGGAGCTCGGCGCGCACGTGGTCATCGCCAGCCGCAAGGCCGAGCATCTCGACGCAGCGGTCGGCGCCATCACCGCACGGGGCCATCGCGCCAGCGCGGTCGCGCTCGACGTGCGCGACCACGAACGCGTGAAGGCCGTGGTGCAGGAGGTCGCGGCCACGCACGGGCGTATCGACCTGCTCGTCAACAACGCGGCGGGCAACTTCTACGCGCCGAGCGCGACGCTGTCGCCGAACGCGTGGAAGAGTGTCCTCGAGATCGATCTCTACGGCACGTTCTACTGCACGCAGGCGGTGTACCCGATCATGGCCGCGCAGGGCGGGGGGCGTGTCGTGAGCACGAGCATGACGCTGCACTATCGCGGCTGGCCGCTCATGGCGCACGCGACCGCCGCGAAGGCGGGCATCGATGCCCTCACTCGCACGCTCGCGGTCGAATGGGCGCCGCAGCGCATTCGCGTCAATGCCATCGCCCCCGGGCCCATTCCCACCGAGGGTGTGCGCAAGGCGTTCGCGCCGCCAGCCGACAGTGGCGTCCCCGACCTCTTCGCCGCCGCCGAGGAGAAGATGGCCGAGTATGCGCGCACGGGCATTCCGCTGGGCCGCTGGGGCACCCCGCGCGACATTGCGAACATGGTGGCCTTCCTCGCATCACCCGCCGGCGACTGGATCACCGGCGCGATCTTCGTCGTGGATGGCGGCGAATGGCTCGCCAAGCCGCCGATGTGATGCAGCGAACGTGGATGTCGTGATGGCGGCCACGTCGCAATCGATTCTTCATCGAGACGCGTGATAGCAGTCACTTCGGCGCACCCCCGCGCGCAGTGACCTTCCTCTCGTGGTTGACGGCGATCGCGCGACGGTGCGCGACGACGTCGGATCCGGGATCCATCACGTCTCAACGGGGGAACATCCATGCGACAGCTCCAGTCGATCGCCATGACGCTCGCCGCGAGTAGCCTGCTCGGCGCCTGCGCCACCAAGGGTTTCGTGCGCCGCGGCCTCGACGAGCAGCGCGCCGCACTGCAGGCCGAGGGGACGACGCGGGCGCGCGCCGACAGCGCGTTGGACGGGCGCGTGACCGCACTGCGCACCGGCGTCGACAGCCTGCGCACCGATCTCAACGCGCTCCGCGCCGACCTCACCACCCTGCGCAACGACTTCGGCGCGCGCATCACGGCGATGGAAGGGCAGGTGACGTTCGCCATGCCGGTGCACTTCGATTTCGACGCCTCGTCGGTGCGCGCGCAGGACGAAGCGGCGCTGGCGAAGTTCGCACAGGTGGCGAAGCAGTACTACGCGGGCGCGACGATCACGGTGGAAGGCTTCGCCGACCCGGCCGGCAGCGCGGCGTACAATGTGCGCCTCTCGCGGGCCCGTGCCGAAGCGGTGAAGGGCTTCCTGGTGGGCAAGGGTCTCAGCGATGCGGACCTGCGCACGGTGGGCTATGGCAAGTCGCGGCTCGTGCGCCCGGGCGCGTCGGGTGACGCCACCGGCGCGGAGCTGAACCGCCGCGTGACCTTCGTGGTCGAGACGCCGGCGGGCGCCACGGCGACGGTGGCGGCCATCGGCGGCGGCCACTGAGCCTGCGTGGTTGCTACACCGCGGACGGGGGGTGGCGCTGCGGCGTCATCCCCCGTCCGTGCGTCCCCCGTTGACCGCCCTGCGTGCCGGAGCAATCGTTCGGCCGTGCGTCACGCCCGCTGGGTGCGTGCGCGCGCGACCGGGTAGCTCAGTCGGTAGAGCAGCGGACTTTTAATCCGTAGGTCGTGGGTTCGATCCCCACCCCGGTCATGGCACGTTTCGGTACACACCTCACGACACGCGCCCCGATCGCGGTGGCCGTCGCACTATCTTGCGAGCATGTGGTCGCGCATCTGGGTACTTCGTGAAGGGCCGCGGCGGCTCCTGACGCTGGGCGTGCTCTCGCTCGTGCTGGTCACGGGCTCCGCCATCGCGCAGATCGGTTTCGGGCTGCGGCGTTCGCCCGCCGATTCGCTCCCCAGCACCGTGTCGCCCGGCTCGCCGCGCGCCGCGGTGCTGGAGTACCTGCGGCTCGCCGAGGCCGGCGACTGGACGGGCGCGTCGGACTTCCTCGCCGTCGGCACGGCCGATCGCGCCCGCGCGGCGTTGCTCGCGCGGCGCCTCAAGACCGTGCTCGACCAGCGGGTGGCCCTCGACCCGCGCACGCTGTCACCGCTCGCCGTGGGCGACACGACCGACGGCGACGTGCAGGGTGACCGCGTCGCGGTGCTCCTGAGTGTCGCCGGCCGTGAGGAGCCGGTCCGGCTGGTGCGCGTGCCCGGCAACCCGTCGCGATGGCTGTTCGCGTCCACCACCGTGGCGCGTGTCGATGCGTGGTACGCGGCGCTGGGTTCGCCGTGGCTGCGCGACCGCCTGCCGCAGTCGCTGCAGCGCGAAGGCCCGCTGAACGTCTATTGGTGGCAGTGGATCGGGCTTGCGGCGCTCATCCCGCTCGTGCTCGCGCTGTCGTGGCTCATCGGGGCGCTGCTGCGCAACGTGTTCGGCCGTATCGCCGCACGCACGCTCACCACGTGGGACGACGTACTCCTCGAGCACTTGCGCGGGCCCTTCCGGCTGTGGGCCGCGGCGCTCATCGCCGAGCCGCTGCTGTCGGTGCTGCAGCTCAACCCTCGCGTGGCGTCGTTTGTCGAGGCCACCGCGCGGGGCCTCCTGCTCATCGCGATTTTCTGGGGGCTGCTGCGCATCATCCGGCTTGGCCAGGAGCGCATCGAACTCGCGGCGGACCAGCACGGGCAGGGGGCGCAGGCCCGCACGCTCGTGCCGCTCTTCGGCAACATCCTGCGCGTCACGCTCGCGGTGGTGGCGTTGCTTGTGGCGCTCGCGCAGTTCGGCTACCCGGTGGGGACGCTGCTCGCCGGTCTTGGCATCGGTGGTATCGCCGTGGCGCTCGCCGCGCAGAAGACGGTGGAGCACCTGTTCGGGAGCGTGAGCCTCGCCTCCGACCGTGCGTTTCGCGTGGGAGACTGGGTGCGCGCCGGCACGACCGAGGGGGCTGTCGAACGCATCGGGCTGCGCAGCACCAGCATTCGCACCATCGACCGGACGGTCGTGCGCGTGCCCAACGGGCGACTCGCCGACGAGCGCATCGAGACGTTCGGTGAGCGCGATCGCATCCTGCTGCGCACCGATCTCGATGTGCCGTACGACACGAGCCCCGAGCAGCTCACGCAGGTGCGCGATGCCATCGAAGCCGCGTTGCGCGCCCACCCGCGCATCTGGCCCGACGTCGTGCGCGTCCACGTGGTGGCGTTCACCGAGTCGGCCATTCGTTTCAACATCCAGGCGTGGTTCCTCACGACCGATTGGAACGAGTTCCTGATGATCCGCCACACGCTGTATCTCGAGTTCCTGCGTATCGTGCGCGATGCCGGCACCAGCTTCGCCTTCCCGTCGCGCACCATCTACCACGTGCCGGTCGGCGACGGGACGCCGCCGCCACCCCCCATCACCGGCGAGTGACCACCGCCGTGTCGATGGTCGGCGCCGTGTTCGACCCGCTGCGTGCGGTTGCGCTGTCGCCTGTGGCGCTGCTGCGCGTCGCACAGCCCGACCTCGACATTGCTCCGTCGGCGCTGCTCAGCTCCGAACTGGCGGCGACGCTGCTGCAGGGCGCTGTCACCACCGGCGTGGCGGCGCTGTGCGCCCACCTGTGGACGCGCTATCGGCGTCCTTGGTTCGGCTGGTTCGCGCTGGCCTGGACGCTGTACGTCGCCCGCCTGCTGTGCATTCTCAGTTTCCTGGGCAGCGGCGAGCGCGTGTGGCTGTACTGGCACCAGGTCACGACCGGTTGGACCGCCCTGGTGCTGCTCTGGGCGTCGCTGGTGTTCCTCCGCCAACCCAAGGCGCGCCCCGCCTATCTGCTGCTCGCGCTCTTTCCGCCGCTCTGGTCGTACGTCGCCATCTATCAGCTCGATCACTTCCTCTGGGCCGTGCTGCCGGCGGTGTCGTTCCTGAGTGCGGCCACGATCTGGACCGGGTGGGTCTTCTGGCGACACCACCGGTTGGTGGGTTCGACCGGTGCGCGCCTGCTCGCCGCCGCGTTCGCACTGTGGGGGCTGCACCACCTCGACTATCCCATTCTCCGCGCGCGCGGCGCGTGGACGCCATGGGGCTACTACCTCGACATTGCGTTCGAGCTGCTGGTGGCGGCCGGGCTCGTGCTCCTCGTGCTCGATGATCTTGGCCGTGGCGTGCGCGCCCTGTCCGCGCTGTCCGGTGACCTGCAGCGCCGAGGGCCCGGCGACGATCCGCTCGATGCGCTGCTCACCCGTCCGCTCGCACTCCCCGGCGTGAACGGGGCGGCGATGTTCCTCTTCGACCCCGCCGCGGCCGCCACGAGCTCCGCGAGCACCACCGACGGCACCGACGACGAGTCTGCCTCGGAGATGCTCGAGCGGGTGCTCGCACAGGCCCGCGCCATGGACGACGCCGAGGCGCAGGCGTCGCGCGCCGACGGTGCGCCGCCGCGCGGCCGGTTCGTGCGAGGCAAAGGGGTGGCGGCGTCGTGGCCCGCGGCGCCCATCGAGGCCGACGTGCAGGAGGCGCTGCGTCGTGTGCGCGTCACGCGCCGGCCGCAGGTCGTCGCCGCGACCGGACAGCAGCCGTTCATCGCGGTGCTGCCGGTGGGGTCGGGGCCGCGCCTCGTGGGCGCGCTCGTGATGGCGGGTGAAGTGCGCAATCCGTTCACCGCGCTCGATGACGACTTCCTGCTCGCCTTCGGACAGCAGGTGGGCGCCGCCCTCGATCAGTGGGCGCTCGATCGCGAGCTCGCCGCACGGACGCGCGCACTCGAGCAGCTCTCCGTCCGCATGGTGCGGCAGCACGAGGACGAGCGGCGCCGGCTGTCGCGCGAACTGCACGACGAAACCGCGCAGGTGTTCTCCGCGGTCAAGATGCAGGTGGCCACGCTGCGCAGCACGCTCTCCGACGACGCACGCAGCCGCGTCGAACGCCTGCTCGCGCTCGTCGACACGGGCATCGCCAGCATTCGCCAGGTCACGAGTGCCCTGCGCCCCTCGCTGCTCGATGACCTCGGGCTGCGCCCGGCGCTGCAATCGCTCGTCACCGACTTCCGCGAGCGCAGCGGGCTGGTCACGCACTTCGAGGCACCGGCCACCCTGCCGACCCTGTCCGGCGACGCCGAGCTGGCCGTCTTTCGCGCCGTCCAGGAGGCCCTCAGCAACGTCGTGCGCCACGCCGAAGCGCAGACCGTGCGGGTTGCCGTCACGCACGAGGCCGTGGTCGGCGGCGACCGCATCGTGGTCACGGTGCACGACGATGGCCGGGGCTTCGCCGCGCTGCGTGGTGGTCGCCTCCCGGAGGCCGCCGGGCGCATGGGCCTCACCGGCATGCGCGAGCGCCTGCTGGCAGTGGGCGGCACCTTGCAGCTCGCCAATCGCGCCGGAGGGGCGGAACTGCGTATCGTGGTGCCGGTCTCCCAGTCCACGCCCCTCTCCGCATGACTGATCCCCGCGCAGGTACGTCCGCCATTCGCGTCCTCCTCGCCGACGACCACGCGCTCGTCCGCGAAGGGCTGCGCTATGTCCTCGACGCCGATCCGGCCATCGAGGTGGTGGCCGAGGCGGCCAACGGGCGCGTGGCGGTGGAGCTGGCGTTGCAGCACCGCCCGGACGTCGTGGTGTTCGACATCACAATGCCCGAGGAGAACGGGCTGCGCGCCGCCGAGCGGCTGCTGGGGGAAATGCCGGACGCCAAGGTGCTGTTGCTGAGCATGCACGACAACACCGAGTACGTGCGTGAGGGGATGCGAATCGGCACGCACGGCTACCTGCTGAAGGATTCGGCCGGGGAAGAGCTACGGGCGGCTATCCGCGCGGTCCATGCCGGGGGTACCTTCTTCAGCCCCGCCGTGGTTCGGCGCCTCACGACGGCCACGCCTGCGCCGGCCGTGAGCGCGGTCGGTCCGCTCGACGCCCTCACGCCGCGTGAACGCGACGTGCTGGCGGGCGTTGCCCGCGGGCTCACCAACAAGGCCATCGCCGCCGAGCTCGGCATCAGTCGTCGCACGGTCGAGGCCCATCGCGAAAGTCTCATGCGCAAGCTGCAGATCCATTCGGTGGCCGGACTCACCCGCCTCGCGCTCGAGGCCGGGTTGGTGAGCGACACGTGAGGCGTGATCTCACGCGTGGCGTCTCACGCGCCGGTGCCGTCGGGCTGAGCCTGCTCGCGCTGACCACGGGCTGCGGCCTGGCACCGTTGCGGCCGGTGGTTCCCGCGCCTGCCGCGCCGCTGGCGGCGCCGTCTGCCTCGCCCGTGTCGACAGCAGCACCAGCTGCGGCGTCGCCGGCTGCGGCGTCGCCGGCCGCGGCGGACACCGTCACCCGCGTGACGGCAGCGGCGGTGCGCGACGAGGTGGTCGATGCCGCGGCGGCGGTCTTCGGCGACACCACCGGCGTGGCGGACCTCGCGGCCGTGGCCGGCCCGAGCTGGGACATCGACGTGCTGTCCTACGAGACGCACGATCGGGTCGCGCACTACGTCAACCTCTTCACCGGCACCGCGCGCGAGCGCTTCACGACGCGCCTGTCGCGCGGCACCCGCTACGACGCGATGATTCGTGCCAAGCTGCGGGCGAGCGGCATGCCGGAAGACCTCATCTACCTCGCCCTCATCGAGAGTGGCTTCGACCCGGACGCATACTCGCGCGCGGCGGCGGTCGGCATGTGGCAGTTCATGAGCAGCACGGCGCGCGATGTCGGACTGCGCGTCGACTGGTGGATGGATGAGCGGCGCGATCCCGCGCGCTCCACCGACGGCGCCATCAAGTTCCTGGGGTTCCTGCAGAAGCAGTTCGGCTCGCTCTATCTCGCGGCCGCGGCATACAACGGGGGGCCGGGGCGTGTGGCCCGCGGACTCACCCGCTTCGCCGACGAACTCGAGGGGATCAACGGCGAAGACCGCTTCTTCGCCCTCGCCGAACAGGACTACCTGCGGGCGGAGACCCGCAACTACGTGCCGCAGCTCATCGCGGCAGCGCTCGTCGCCAAGACGCCGGCGCGCTACGGTCTCCCGGTCGATTCACAGCCGGCCTACGTGTACGACTCCGTGCTGGTCGAGGCCGGGACGCGCCTCGCTGCAGTGGCCGAAGCCGGCGGGGTCGAGCGGAGTGTCCTGCGCGAGCTCAACCCGGCCGTGCTGCGCGGCATCACGCCGCCCGACGCGGCCATCTGGGTGCGTGTGCCCGTCGGCGCTGCCGACAGCATTCGCGCGGCGCTCGACAGCATGGACCTCGAGCGCCGGGCCGGCTTCCGTGAGGTGACGGTCTCGACGGCCGCGACGCCGACGGCCTTCGCGGCCAAGCACGACGTCTCAGTGCGGCACCTCCGCTGGTACAACCCGTCCATGCGGACCGCGAAGAGCGGCCGGCTGGTCACCGGCCAGCGGCTGCGTGTCCCGCACGCCGATGCCATTGCCCTGGCCCGGGAGCTCCCCGACCCGGGGATCGAGCGCTACGGCCCCACGGCGGCCAGCAGCAGTCGCGCCGGCGTCCATGTGGTGCGTCGCGGCGAGACGCTGGGCGGGATCGCTCGGCGGTACGGGCTGTCGGAGGCGCAACTCCGGTCGCTGAACAGCATGCGCGGGTCCCGCATCCTGGCCGGTCAGTCGCTGGTGGTGCGGCGTGCGAGCAGCGCATCGCGCGCAACCAGCGCCAGGGCGACCAGCTCCGCCCGGACGAAGAGCACGCCCAAAGCCAAGAGCACGTCCAAGGCGAAGAGCACGGCCAAGGCGAAGAGCACGGGCAAGGCGAAGAGCACGGCCAAGGGCAGGGGCTCCTCGAAGCCGAAGCCGACCGCTTCCACGACCCGGACCACCGCGAAAACGAAGAAGCCGACGTCACGGTGACGTCGGCTTCTCTGGTCGTACGGTCGGAGAAATTCAGTCCAGCGTGCCGCGTCCGCGATAGCCGCGCAGCATGACGCTTTCGTAGCCGTTGGCCGGGCTCACGCCCATCGCCAGCGCCGACTGGACCGCGACCGGTCCGCGATTGTACACGAGCAGCGCGAGGCGCAGGTCGCCCTTGTACTCGCGAATGAGGCCGCGCAGGTAGCGGAAGCCGATGCGCAGGTTGACGTCGGGGTCGAGCAGACGCTCCCGGGTGACCCGCGGTTCGAAGTGGCGCGCCGTGCCCAGCATGAGCTGCGTGAGCCCAATTGCCCCGACCGGGCTGATGGCCGTGGTGCGGAACTCGCTCTCGACCTTCACGAGACGGAAGCCCAGCTCAGGCTCGATCCCCGCCGTGATGGCCGCGTCGTAGATGCGACGGGCAAGCTCAGGCCGAATGCGGTAGCTGCGGCTGTAGCCGTAGATGCGATGCCAGCGGGAGAGCGTCTCCCGGGCGGCAGTGTCCTGCGCGGCCATGAAGGGGAGCGGCGACCCCGTGCGACCGACTTCACGGCGGAGCACGGCCCCGGCGGGTTGCCAAGCCAGCGGCGGCACCATGAGCGTCTGTCCCACCAACGCCGCACCGGATGCCGACGGCGTGGGGGAGACCGCAGTGGGCGTGCGCACGCCCTCGGGGCGGACCACCACCGCAGCCACGTACACCAACGCCAGCGTGACCAACACGCGCCCCACGCGTCGTTGCGTCAGCCGGCGTTGCATCCTCCGGCGACGCGCCACGGCATCGTGGCGTCCAACTCTATCGATAGGCTCCTGCACGGGACCTCCTGATCCAGTCGGTCACGGTCCGGCGGTGAAGTCCCCCCTCGTGCCGCCGCGCTTCTCGCGCAGCACGATGTCGGTCATCACCATCGTCCGATCAACGGCCTTCGCCATGTCGTAGATGGCCAGCAACGCCACCGACACAGCCGTCAACGCCTCCATTTCGACCCCGGTCTGCCCGGTGGTTCGCACTGCCGATTCGACCCGGCAGCCAGGAAGCGCCTCGTCCAGACTAACCCGGACCTCGACCGCCGACAACGGCAGCGGGTGGCACAGCGGGACGAGCTCAGCGGTACGCTTGGCTGCCTGAATTCCGGCCAGTCGGGCCACCGGAATGACGTCACCTTTCTTCAAGGTGTTGTCTCGTATGGCCTTGAAGGTGTCCGGCTGCATCCGGATTGCGCCGATGGCGACTGCCGACCGTACGGAAATCGGCTTGTCGCCCACGTCCACCATGCGAAAAATCCCCTGCGCATCGGTGTGCGTCAGGTCACGCCCGGAGGCGGAATTCTGCGCGCCCGGGGCGCCAGGCCCCTCGGGCGCCGGGTGGGTGGGCTGGTCGGCCATGCGTTCGGGATGACTCAGGTGAAGAGGGTGCGTCGCACGCCGTGGACGAGGGCGTCGTGCAGCGCGTCCACCAGCGCGTGTCCGAGCAACTGCGGACTCACGTTGCCGTTCGCGCGCCCCTTCGCACTCTCCACGAGTGGCACGGCCGCCGCTGTCCGCCGCGCATCGATGTCGCGCCCGGCCTGCACCAGGTCGTGCACACGCATGTGCAGCAACTGGGTGAGCGCGTCGAGCATGTCGCTGAACGCACCACGCGCGCCGGCCACGCCGAGCTTCGCCGTGACCTTCAGTCGCTCAGCGCGACCATCGGGGGTGGCGGGCGCCAGCGCCGCTTCGAGCAGTCGCCGTGCGCTGCCGAGGGCCGCAGCAAGTCCGTCGCCGCCGAACAGCGCCCCCGGCGCGCCGCCGGCGCGTTGCACCGCGTCGGCGCGCGGCAGCCTGCTGAGTCGTGACGCGATGGCAGGGTGCTCCAGGAATGCCACCACGTCGTCGCGGCGCATGGGAGGCACCCGCACCGAGACGACCCGCGAGCGAATGGTCGGGAGCAGCGCCCCAGGCTCACTCGACGTGAGCAACAGCGTCGTCCCCGGCGGCGGCTCCTCGAGCAACTTGAGGAACGCATTGGCGGCCTGGTCGGAGCCTTCCTGCGATACCATGCGCTCGGCGTCGCCCACGACGAAGACCGTGCGCGCCGCCATCGCGGGACGCAGGGAGGCTCGATGCAGCAGCGCCCGCACCGTCGCCACATGGAGCCCCTCGGTGCCCGATGACGGCCCCCACACCCCTTCGGCTTCCATGCGCTCACCGATGGCTTCGGCCAGGTCGGCCTTCACGTCGTCCGGCGACGCGTCCCCATCCTTGAGACGCGGCCGCGGAAAGAACCAGTGAAGGTCTGGGTGCTGCCCCCGCTCGGCGTAGCGGCAGTGGACGCAGCGGCCGCACGGCTCGGACGCGCCCGAGGGCATCGCCTGCTCACACAGGAGATATTGCCCGAGCCACAGCGCAAAACGCTGCTTGCCCACCCCGCGAGGCCCCTGGAAGAGGAGGCTCGCGGGGAGGCGACCGTCGCGCGCGGCGGCGGTGAGCCGCGCACGCAGTGGGAGATGGCCGAAGAGCGGAAGCAACGCCATCCTCTATTCTAGTCCGACGTCCTCCTCCCGACGCCCCCCCCGTTGCTCCCCATGCGACTGCCCCTGCTGTTCGCCTCGCTGTGCGCCGTGCTGTGCGCCGTTGTGCCCGGACCAGCGTCCCTGGACGCCCAAACCCGCGCGCGGGCGCTCGGGCTGGCCCCGGGCATCTTCGCGCCCGGTCGCCACAACGCCATCACCGATGTTGCCGGTGTGCGCGTCGGGCACGCGACCATCAGCGAGGGCGACTCGCTGCGCACGGGTGTCACCGCCATCGTGCCGCACGGCGGCGACCTCTATCGCGACCGGGTGCCCGCCGCGCTCCACGTGGGCAACGGCTTCGGCAAGCTGCTGGGCGTCACGCAGCTCCGGGAGCTTGGCGAACTCGAGACGCCCATCCTGCTGACCTGCACGCTGTGCATCTGGCAGGCGGGCGATGCCCTCGCGCAGTACATGCTCCAGTTGCCGGGCAACGCGGCCGTTCGCTCGATCAATCCGGTCGTGGGCGAGACCAACGACGGCCAGTTGAACGCGACGCGTCAGCGCCCGGGCATCGCGGCCGCAGTGCGGCAGGCGCTCGCCGCCGCGGACAGTGGACCCGTGGCGGAGGGCAGCGTGGGCGCCGGCCACGGCACGGTGATGTTCGGCTGGAAGGGCGGCATCGGCACGGCGTCGCGCAAACTCCCGGCGTCGCAGGGGGGCTACACCGTGGGCGTGCTGGTGCAGGGCAACTATGGCGGCGTCCTGCAGATGGCCGGGGTGCCGGTGGGCCAACTGCTCGGTCGTTACGCCTTCCAGCGCGACGTGGAGCCCGCCGGCGCGCGGCGTCCGCCCGGCGATGCCGGCGCCGAGCGTGGTGATGGCTCCTGCATGATCGTCATCGCGACCGACGCACCGCTGCTCGCGCGCAATCTCGAACGGCTCGGCGCGCGCGCCATCATGGGACTGGCGCGCACGGGGTCGAGCGCATCGAATGGATCGGGCGACTATGTGCTTGCCTTCTCCACCGCGTCGCGTGCGCGGCGCGCAGCGGATGCCGCCGTGGCCAGCGTCGACGAGTTGGGCAACGAGCAGATGTCGGCGCTCTTTCAGGCTGTCACCGAAGCCACGGAGGAGGCGCTGTACGACGCGCTGCTCACGGCGACGCCCGTGAGCAGTCGCGCCGGACGCGTGAACCCCCTGCCGGTGGACAGTGTGCGTGCGCTGCTGCGCGAACATCGCGTGATCCGATGAACAGTCGGCGGCGCTAGCCGAAGAGGTCGGCCAGCACCGCCCCGGCGGTGGCGCGTCCGCCTGCGCCCGCGCCCTCGAGCACGATGGTGCCCGCAGATCGGCTCACGACCTCGATGCGGTTGCTCGGACCGCTCACCCGCGCCCACGCACTGTCGGCGGGCACGCAGGTGGGCGCGATGCGCGCGACGAGACGATCGCCGTCTATGCTGCAACTCGCGAGCAGCTTCACGCGGTCGCCCGATCGCGCGACCCGCGTGGCCCAGCGTGCCACCACGGCATCCAGCCCTCGGCGATCGACGTCGAGCGACGCCGGCGCGACGCCGAACGCGAGCCACGCGAGCACGCGCAGCTTGTCCTCGGCGTCTTCGCCCGAGAGGTCGCGCGTCGGGTCGGCCTCGGCGAAGCCCAGCCGCTGCGCCTCGGCCACGGCGTCGTCGAGCGTGTCACCACCGGCGACCCGCTCGAGCACGTAATTGCTGGTGCCGTTGAGGATGCCATGCACGGCGGTCACACCGACACCGGCCACGCCACCGCGCAGCGCGCGGACGATCGGGATGGCGCCGCACACCGCACCTTCGAAGTCGAGGCGCGACGATCGCTCCCGCGCCAGGGTGAGGAGGTCGGCACCGCGCACGCCAAGCAGCGCCTTGTTGGCGGTCACGACACGGAGGCCGCGGCGCAACGCCTCGTCCATCAGGTGCGCGGCGGTGGTGGTGCCGCCGATGACCTCGACAAGGACATCGACATCATCGTCCAGCAACGCCGCCGGGTCGGTGATGCAGGCGTCCGGCGCCACGAGGCCCGCTGCCTGCGCCGCGACGAGCGCCGGGCGTGCGCGCGATGGATCGCGGACGAGGACGCGCTGCACGCGCACGGCACGCGTCGGCGGTGTGGCGGGCCCGCTGCCTGGCGCCGCGTGGTCACCCGCCGCCTGCTCGCGCAGGAGATCGAGCAGCGCCCCGCCGACATGGCCGCACCCGGCGAGCGCCACGCGGAGTGGACGCGTGCTCGCCGCACGTGCGGGTGTGCGCCCCGCCACGATGGCGAGCGGCGGCGCCGTGCGGAGCGGTGACCGCACCGCCGCCGCTGCGAGTGCCCCGCCGATGATGCGCGCGACCCGCTCCGTCTCGAGCAGGAACGCGTCGTGGCCGTGCACACTCGCCAGCTCCACGAAGCGCGCCTCGACGGCATCGGTCCATTCGCGTACCACCTCGCCCGGGTAGAGGAGGTCGCCGGTGATGCCCACGCCCACCAGACGGTCGCGTACGGGCGCGAGCGCGGCGGTGACGCCACCACGGCCGCGGCCGACATCGTGGGTGTCCATCGCGTCGATGAGCGCACCGTAGCTCGTCGCATCGAAGCGCGCGACGAGCTTCTCGCCGTGGTGATCGAGCCACTCGGTCACGAGGAAGCTGTCGCGCTCGCCGCGCGCGCGGCCGAAGCGGCGCTCGAGCCCCTCCGGCGTGCGATAGCTCAGCATCCCGACCATGCGCGCGAGGGCCAGCCCCTCGCGTGCCCCGCCGATGGCGATCGCGCGTCGCATGATGGCGTTCCACGCCACACCCTGTGCGGTCTGCACCGCGGGCGCCGCCAGCACCACCGCGCCCCGTACGCGCGAGGGAAACGTCGCCGCGAACTCCAGCGTCACCATGCCGCCCAGCGACCCGCCGCAAATGAGCAGCGGCGCCTCGATGCCGAGGTGGTCGAGGAGGCGCGCGAGGACCGTGGCCTGGTCGCGCGTCGTGATCTGCGGGAGCGCGTCAGGGTCCTGGTCACTCGGGCCGGTCGTGCCGTTGCAGCCGCCCAGCAGGTTCGCGCACAGGACGGCATGCCGGGTGGGGTCGATCGGCGCGCCGGCGCCCACGATGCCGGGCCACCAGGCGCTGGCGTGCGCGGTGCCCGTGAGGGCGTGGGCGACGAGCACGACGTTGTCGCGCGCTGCGTTGACATGGCCCTCGAGCCGGAAGTGCACGGCGACCTCGCGCAGCACGCTGCCCTGTTCGAGGCGGAGGTCGTGGAGCGTGACCGTTTCCTCGCGCACGGGCCAGGCGGGTGCGATGCCTGTTGCGATGGCTGGCGTGGTGCGCGGCGTGCGGGCGGCTCCGCGTGCGATGGCGGCGGTGCTCATGCGGCGCTCGTCGCGCGCTGCGGCCCGGCAGCGCCGGTGCGTGTCACATCGGCCGCGACCGCAGCCGCGAGGGCACGATCGAGATCGGCAAGCAGGTCGTCCACGTGCTCGAGACCGATCGACAGGCGGATGAGATCCGGGGTGACGCCGGCGGCATGACGCTCGGTGTCGCTGAGCTGCTCGTGCGTGGTCGTCCACGGGTGAATCACGAGGCTCTTGGCGTCGCCGACGTTCGCCAGCAGCGAGAAGAGCCGCGTCTCGCGAATGAAGCGCCGCGCCGCCGCTTCACCACCGCGCACGCCGAAGGTGAGTACGCCGCCGAAGCCGCCCTGCAGGTAGCGCGTCGCATTCGCGTGCGTGCCGTGCGTCACGAGTCCCGGGTAGTTGACCCACGCCACCGCGGGATGCGCAGCCAGCCACGACGCCACGGCGAGCGTGTTGGCGCTGTGCGCGCGAATGCGCAGCGGCAGAGTCTCGAGCCCCTGCAGGAACAGGAAGGCGTTGAAGGGCGACAGCGAGGCGCCGATGTCGCGCAGCAGGAGGACACGCAGGCGTACCGCGAAGGCGATGTTGGCGCCGCCCAGGTTGCCGAACGTCTCGGCGAAGCGCAGGCCGTGGTACGCCGGCTCGGGATCGGCGTAGAAGCGACGGAACCGCGCCGTCGCACCCCAGTCGAACCGCCCGGCATCGACAATGACGCCGCCGATGCTCGTCCCGTGGCCACCGATCCACTTGGTCGCGCTGTGCAGGACGATGTCCGCCCCGTGGTCGATGGGGCGCGTGAGCACGGGCGCGAAGGTGTTGTCCACCACCAGCGGCAGGTTGAACTGGTGCGCGAGCTTCGCGAGCGCCTCGAGGTCGGGGACATCGAGGGCGGGATTGCCCACCGTCTCGACGTACAGCGCTTTCGTGTTGTCGTCGATCGCGTCGGCAACGGCGCGCAGGTCGTGGATGTCGACGAAGCGCGTGCGGATGCCCAGGCGGGGCAGGGTGTGCGAGAAGAGGGCGACCGTGCCGCCATAGAGCGAGCGCGAGGCCACGATGTTGTCACCCGCTTCGGCCAGATTGAGGATCGCGAGCGTCTGCGCCGCCTGGCCACTCGCCACCGCCACCGCAGCGACGCCCCCCTCGAGCGCGGCGATGCGTCGCTCGAAGACATCGGTGGTGGGGTTGTTGATGCGCGTGTAGATGTTGCCGAACGCCTTGAGGCCGAACAGGTCGGCCGCGTGCTCGGGGCTCTCGAACACGAACGAGCTGGTGGCGTAGATGGGCACGGCGCGCGCGCCGGTGCTGCCGTCGGGGGCTTCCTGGCCGGCGTGCAGCGCGAGGGTCTCGGTCGCGAACGGGCGCGGCGCGGCGTCGGCGCTGCCGTTGTTGCTGTTGCTGCTGGTCGTGCTGGATCGGTCGGACATCGTGGCACTCTCCGAAAACGCTCCAACGGAGCGGATGAGTGCCGCCGGGTGACACGAAGCGCCCGGGGGAACGGGCCGCCGGGCGCAGTCGCGGTTTAGCTCCTTGTTTAACGTGGCGGCAAGCGGCGGCAAATCACCACGGACCCGGGAGGGGCCGGACCTTCGGTTGTCGGACTGCACCTGCACCTGCACCTGCACCCGCACCTGCACCTTCGGGCCCTGCTCACGGACGACGATGCACAAAACGCCGACGGCCCGCGCCGATTGTATCGTCGCGGGCCGTCAGGGCCTCGACTTAGACGGAAGGGCGGCACCACTGGTGCCGTGCACGCGGCCCGTCAAATCGGGAAAATCGCCGCGCTTTTGGCTAGTATCGGCACAGCCGTGCCGGAACACAAGGGGTCAGATGGGCTTGTAGAGCGCCATGTACGCCGCCAGCCCCGCCAGCAACGGCAGCACGAGCAGCGCGGGGCGCGCCAGTGCCGGCTTGCGATACGGCAGCAGCGCCACGCCGCCGAACACGAGCCAGATGGCCAGCTTGGCCCACAGCCAGCCCGGGAAGTTGGTGCCATGCGCGAAGCCGATGCGCGCCAGCATGCCGAAGCCGCCAACCAGGATGAGCAGCATGCCCGTGCCGTGCACCGCGGTCACCAGCTTGCGTGTCTGCGATGCCGCACGGTCGCCGCCGTTCGCAGCATGGATGGCTACACCACCGATCGCCGCAAACACGAAGGCGATGCCGATGATGTGCAGGATCTCGTAGAAGTCGCGCGGAAACATGTGGGGCGGGAGGAGGTCAGCGAGTGAGGTGCGCGAGCACGGGTTCGTGCACGTCGAACATGTGGGTGGTGCCCGGAGACAGGGTGCGATAGGCCTGCAACACGCGACCGAGCGCATCCTGCGCGCTGTCGCCGACCGCCGAGAGATGGCCCATCTTGCGGCCCGCGCGCGCACCGGCCTTGCCGTACAGGTGGAGCCGCGTGTCGGGCACCTCGAGCGCTCCCGTCACCTCCGGCGGGGTCGCGGTGAGCCACACATCGCCGAGCAGGTTGGCGATGGCGGCGGGCTTGGCGATGCCCGTGCCGCCCAGCGGCAGGTCGCACACGGCGCGCACCAGTTGCTCGAACTGGCTCGTGACGAGTCCGCGCTCGCTGTGGTGATACGTGTTGTGCGGTCGCGGGGCGAGTTCATTCACCAGCAACTCGCCGCTCGTGGTCACGAAACACTCCACCGCGAGCAGCCCCACGACCCCGAGCCGTTCGGCGATCCCTTGCGCGAGCGCCTGTGCGCGCGCGGTGAGCTCGTCGGAGATGACGGCCGGGAGCACCGCCCACGTGAGCACGCCGCTCGTGTGATGGTTGCGCGACGGCGGATACACCGCGCACGCCCCACCGGGGCGGCGCGCGACGAGCACCGAGATCTCGAAGGCGATGTCGACCCGCTGCTCGACGAGGCAGGGGCGTGCGCCGAGCGCGTCCCACGCCCCCGCCGCTTCCTCCGGCGTCGAAAGGCGCACCTGACCCCGGCCGTCGTAGCCGCCGTGCGTGCTCTTCGCGATGCACGCGCCATGCGTGCGCACCGCGTCGGCGATGTCCGCTGCCGACTGCGCGGCGACGAACGCGCCCAGCGGGAAACCCTCCCGGGCGAGCCACGTCTTCTGGCGAATGCGATCCTGGATGATGTACACCGCATCGCGCCCCGGCCGCAGCGGCACGCGCGCCGCGACCGCGTCGAGCACGTCGGGGTGGATCTGCTCGATCTCGAGCGTCACCACGTCGCACTGCTCGGCCAGCGCGATCGCGGCCTCGACATCGTCGAAGCGCGCCGTGATCGTGCGCGACGCCACGGGGCGCGACGCGCACTGCGCCTCCGGGTCGAGCACGTGGATGTCGTAGCCCATCGCGCGCGCGGCATACGCCGTCATGCGCCCCAACTGTCCACCGCCAAGGAAGCCGATCGTGGCACCGGGGGCAATGAGGCCCGGTGTGTGCGTGCCGCGTGGTGTCGTGCTCACGGACGAATCGCGTCGGGGGCGTCGAGCTCCTGCTCGCGGTGCAGCGCCTCGGCGGCCTTCCCCACGCGACGCGCCTCGAGTCGCTCCCAGAACGTCTGGTCACGCACTGCGATGAGCTGCGTCGCGAAGAGCGCCGCGTTGGCCGCGCCGGGCTTGCCCACCGCGAACGTCGCCACCGGAACGCCGGCCGGCATTTGCACGATGCTGAACAGCGCGTCGAGGCCGTTGAGTGGGGTCGCCACCACCGGCACGCCGAGGACCGGCACCAGCGTCTTGGCCGCCAGCATGCCGGGCAGATGGGCCGCGCCGCCGGCACCCGCGATGATGGCCTCGAGGCCTCGCGCGCGCGCTGTGGACGCGTACTCGAACAGCCAGTCGGGGGTGCGGTGCGCCGACACGATGCGCACCTCGTACGGGACGCGCAGCTCGGCGAGCGTCTCGCAGGCCGCGCGCATGGTCTCGAAATCGCTCGCGCTCCCCATCACGACACCCACCCGCGGGGTCGAGGAGGACGTGGCGCTGGCGTCAGGCTGCTCGGGGGGCACGGGGCGAACTCTCCGGAACGGGATGGCGCGTGGTGCGACGCCAGCCGGGCCCGGCGGCGTGCCCGGGAAAGCTACCGGAGCAGTCGGGTGCCTCCAACCCGCTCAGTACCGCGACGGCGCGTCCGCGAGCAGCGCTTCGAGGAAGCCGATATCGGTGAACTCACGTCCGCCGAGAATCGGCCCCATGCGCACCACCACGAGGTTGTGCGACGGAATGATGTACAGGCGCTGCTTCCCCATCCCCGCGGCCATGTACAGGTCAGTGGGGAGCCAGGCCGGCGCGGCGGTGGGTCCCGCGTTCGCCTGACGCCGCCGACGGAGCACGCCGCCCATCGCGCCGCCGCCCGCACGTCCGGGGCGACCGGCACCAGCCGCGCCGCCGCCACCCGACCCGGCGCCATCGGCGGCGCCGATGCCCATGGTGGGGTTGGTCTGTACCGTCGCGGCGGCCAGCCACATCGACAGCCCGTAAGCGGGGTTCACCTTCGCCGGCTTGGACAGTTCGGACACCAGCGCCGACGGGAGGAGGCGCTTCCCCTGATGCACGCCGCCGAGGCGCAGGAACTCGCCGAGTGTGGCCCAGTCCCGGGCCGTCATGCGCGCGCCACCGGCGAGCTGTGGCTTGCCGTCTGCGCAACGCATGGCCCATTCCACCTGCACACCGAGCGGTTGCAGCAGGCGTTGCTCCAGGAACGTCGCGAAGCTCGTGCCGGTGACCTGCTCGATCACCGCGCCGCCGACGATGAACGGATACGGTCCGTAGCGAAATGCCGTGCCGGGCTCCGCGTATGTGCCTGCGGCGATGGCGTCGCTCCACCCCTTTCGCGGTCCGCCGCACCCGGTGCCGGGGTTCCCCGACTCGAGACCGCTTTCGAGCGAGAGCAGTTGTCGCACAGTGATGCGCGCCTTGCGCGGGTCACTGCTCCACGTCGGGAGATAGGTCGCCACCGGCGCGTCGAGCGAGAGCTTGCCGTCGGCGGCGGCCGCCACGGCGGCGAGCCCGACAAAGCTCTTGCTGCCACTGGCGAGCGGTCCGCGCAGCGACGCCGAACCGCCGGCCATGTACCGCTCGTGAATGATCGTGCCGCGATGCATGACGAGCACGGCCTGCGCGCCGGTGCGCGCGGCGTAGTCGGTGGCCCGCGCGAGTGCGGCGGAGTCGGGGGCCTGCAGGGCGAGAAGTGCGAGCATGAGCATCATGCCCGGTGGGACGACACGGCCCCCGCGATGTTAGCGGACCACCGACCGCGGTGCGCCACACCGACGCACCGCGGTGTGACGCGCGTTACTTGCCGAGTGGCAGGTCGGCGCGCCCGCTCCACTCCTGGAAGCTGCCGTCGAACATGCGCGCGTCGAGCCCCAGCAGCGTGGACACGAACCACAGCACCGTGGCCTGCTGCCCGATATGGCAGTACGTGACGACGGGCTTGCTTCCGTCCACCCCCGCCTGGTCGAACAGCATCTTGAGCTCGTTCGCCGGCTTCATGAAGCCGTTGCTGCTCACGGTGTTGAGCGGCACGTTCACCGCTGTTGGAATGCGGCCGGGGCGCGGATAGCCGCCACCCTGGCCGTTGTAGAACTGCGGCAGGCGCGCATCGACGAGGAACGCCGAGCGGTCCTTGGTGATGGCTTCGACCTGCGTGATGAGCGCAATGAGCGCGGGGCGCAGCCGCGGCGTGAACTGGACGCCCGTAACTGGGGCGGGCGCCGTCGTGCTCACCGACCGCCCCTCACGCTTCCACGCCGCATACCCACCGTCGAGCAGCGACGCGCGGTCCATCGCGCCCAGATAGGCCAGCGTGAAGTACACCCGTGTCGCCGACTGGATGTTGGCGTCGTGCGGCACCACGACGATGCGCGTCGCGTCGCCGATGCCGTTGCGCTCGGCCCACGCGTCGAGCTGTGCCTCGCCCGCCATCTGCAGCGACAGGCCACCCTGGACCGTCGGCAGTGAGATCTCGTCCAGCGCGACGTGCCGGCTGCCGGCCACATGCCCGCTGTCGTACTGCGCCTTCGTGCCCACGTGCAGCACCACGAGGTCGCGGTCGGTGCGATGATCGGCGAGCCACGCCGTACTCACCAGCATCGGCGCCGCGTTGGCACTCCGCTGGTTGGGTCGCACCATGGCCCCTGGCGCCCCACCCGCCGTGGCCCCGGGCGCGCGGCTGCAGGCAGCCGCGAGCACGAGGGAGAGCAGGGCGCCAGCCGCGATGCGTCGCTGGTCGATCAGCCGCTCGGCGACACGCCTCACGGCGTGATCACCGGACGGCCGCGCGCGTCGCGTACCTCGACCGGCGCGATCTTCGTGGCCTTGAGCGCCGGTTCAATCGTCGCGCGGTCGCCCGCAATCACGATCGTGAGTTTCGAGGGGTCGACGTACTTGTTCGCCACGCGCTGCACCTCGGCGCCCGTCACGGCACCGACGCCCGCGTTGAACGCGCTGAGCGACGTGAGCGGCACCCCGTACGGAATCAGCTGGGCGATCTGGCTCGCGATGTCCCCGGTGGTCTCGAAGCGTTCGGCGTACCCCAATTGCAGGTAGCGCTTGGTCTTCGCGAGCTCGGCGGCGGGCAGCGGCTTCCGGATGTTGTCGAGCTCCTTCATGAACTCGAAGAGCGCCGAGTCGGTCTTGGCGGCCACCACTTCGGCGGAGGCGGTGAACGGACCGGCGCCACGACGCATGGTGAAGCCGGAGCTGGCGCCGTACGTGTAGCCCTTCTGCTCGCGCAGGTTGTTGTTGAGACGGGCCGTGAACGAGCCACCCAACGCCGTGTTCATGACCATCAGCGGGAAGTAGTCGCGCGTGCTGCGGGCCACACCCACACTCCCCACGCGGAATGACGACTGCGGCGCCTTGGGCTTGTCCACGACGTAGATGGTCGTGGCCTTGGTGGCCCTGAGCGACGCCGGCGTCGGATAGGTGGGCGGCACCACCGCGGCTCCCCGTGCCCACCCCCCGAACGCACGGGTCGCGAGCGCTTCGGCCTCGGCCACACTCACATCGCCGACGATGACCAGCGTGGCATTGTTCGGCACGTACCACCGCTTCCAGAAGTTCACGACGTCGTCGCGCGTGAGCGACTCGGCCGTCTCCTTCACGCCGCTGGCGCTGCGGCCGTACGGGTGCTCCTCGCCGTACACCAGCGCCGCGAAGGCGCGGTTGGCGAGGGCGGGGCCCCGGTCCTGCTCCTGCAGCAGCGACGTGAGCCGTTCGCTCTTGAGCCGGTCGAACTCCTTGTCCGGGAAGGTCGGGCGCATCACGACATCGGCCATCAGCCCGAACGCGCTGTCGAGCGTGGCTCGCGTGCTGTGCAGCGACACGGTGCTCTGCTCGAAACCGGCGCCCGTGCCGAGCGCAATCGCGAGGAAGCCCACCTGCTCGGCCAGTGCGAGCGCGTCACGCGAACCCGCGCCCTCATCGAGCATGTTGGCAGTGAGCGTCGCGAGCCCCGCCTTGCCGGCGGGATCGGCTTCGGCGCCGGTACGCACCACCAGCGCCGCATCGACGAGTGGCAGTTCGTGGTGCTCCACAACGACCAGCGTGAGACCGTTCGGGAGCGTGCGCTGCACCATCGCCGGCAGCGTGAGCGCCTTGGGCGCGGCCAGCTTGGGCGGCGTGGTGCTGGCGGCCTGCGGCGCCGCCTGCGTGGCGCCCACGGCCGGGGTGAGCGCGAGCGGAAGGGCGAGCGCAACGGCGGCAATTCGGGTACGCATCACTTGGCACCTCCGGTGAGCGGCGCGACGGTCGTGAGCGCCAGGTCCTTCTTGCCTTCGGGCACCACGGTGAGCGTGATGCGGGGCTGGTTGCCGAGATACTGCTTCGCCACGCGCTGGATGTCGGCGAGGGTGAGCCGCTCGTAGCGCGCGAGATCCTGCGCGACGTAGTCGGGCGTGCCGGTGAAGTAGTTGTAGTACGACAACTGCGTGGCCTTGTTGAGCACCGACGACTGGTTGTCCAGGATGCTGGCACGCATGCCGTTCTTGACGCGCGTGAGCTCGCGTTCCGTCACGCCGTTCGCCGCGACATCGGCAAGCACCTTGGCGATCTCCGCGTCGACCTCGCGCGGATGCACGTTCGGCTTGGCCGTGGAGGACAGCACGAGCATGCCGTCGAGCTTCGCGGAGTTGTTGAACATCCCCACATCGGCCGCGATCTGCTTCTCGTAGACCAGCGTACGATAGAGGCGCGAGCTCTTGCCACCGGCCACGATCGACGCGAGCGCATCGAGCGCGGCGTCATCGGCGCTGAAGGCCTTCACGCTGTGCCATGCATGGTAGACGCGCGGCAGCTGCACGCGGTCCTCCATCACCAGCACCGTGTCCTTCGTGAGCCGTACGGGCGGCACGGTGGGACGTGCGATGTCGGCGTTGCGCGGAATGTGGCCGAAGTACTTCTGCACCCACGCCTTGGCCGAGTCCGGGTTGAAATCCCCCGCGATCGTGATGGTGGCGTTGTTGGGCGCATAGTAGCGACGGAAGAACTCCTTCACGTCGTCCAGCTTGGCGGCGCTCAGGTCGTCCATCGACCCGATCACGGGCCAGGAGTACGGGTGGTTGGCCGGATACATGACCGGCAGCAGCGTCTCGTAGGCGCGCCCGTACGGCTGGTTGTCGGTGTTCTGGCGGCGCTCGTTCTTCACGACATCGCGCTGCAGGTCCAGCTTGGCCTGATCCATCGTCGGCAGCAGCCATCCCATGCGGTCGGCGTCGAGCCAGAGCATGAGGGGCAGGGCGTTGGACGGCCCGGACTCGTAGTAGTTCGTGCGATCGGTGTTGGTGCTGCCGTTGTTGTTCGCGCCGGCGGCCTCGAGCCACTCGTCGAACTTGCCCACCGGCACGTTCTGCGAGCCCATGAACATCACGTGCTCGAAGAGGTGGGCGAAGCCGGTGCGGCCCGCCTTCTCGTCGCCGGAGCCCACCTTGTAGAAGTTTTCGACCGCGACAATGGGCACCGACCGGTCGACGTGCAGGATGACTTCGAGGCCGTTGGGGAGCGTGTACTTCTCGTGCGGAATGGAGGGGGCCTTCTGGGCCCCGAGGCCGGGGACCGCCGGCAGCAGGCCGGCCGAGAGGCCGGCGAGCAGGGCGCCGGCGACCGTCGCAGCGCGTCGCGAGAGCATGCGGGTCAAGTCGGACAAGGGTGGGACTGCATGGCTAGCCGATCAAATGTACACACGGCACTTTGGCCGCCATGGTTTCTTCCTCAGGCGCGCCGGTCCGGTACGAACCGCGACTCGGCACCTTCTCCGGCACGATGCTGGTGGTGGGCGGCATCATCGGGTCGGGCATCTTCCTGTCGCCCGCCGTCGTCGCGGCGCGGGTCGGCACCGCGTCGCTCACGCTGGCGGCGTGGGGGCTGGGCGCGATCGTGGCGATCATCGGCGGCTTCGTGTACGCCGAGCTCGGTGCCCGGCGGCCGCAGGCTGGTGGCAGCTACGTGTACCTGCGCGAGGCGTGGGGCCCGTTCCCCGCCTTCCTGTACGGGTGGGCGCTGTTCCTCATCATCGGGTCCGGCGCCATCGCGGCGGTGGCCAAGACCGCCGCGTCATACCTCGCCAGCCTCCTCGCCCTGGGCACGGGCGCCGAAACGCCCGTCGCGGTGGCGGTCATCGCGGTCCTCACCCTGCTCAACGTGCTCGGGGTGCGGGTCGGGGCGACGGCCGGCAACGTGCTCACCGTGCTCAAACTGACGGCCATTGCGGCACTGGTGGTCGCGGCGCTGGTCTTCACGCCACGGGAGGCATCACCGGTCGTCGGCGCGGTGCCCCTCAGTGCGCCGGACGGCGGTGTGGCGCTGGTGACCACCATGGGGGCCGCACTCGTCCCGGTCCTCTTCTCCTTCGGCGGCTGGCAACAGACCAACGCCGTGGCGGAAGAACTCGTCGATCCGGCGCGCACGCTGCCGCGCGCCCTCGTCCTCGGCGTCCTGGTGGTGGCGGCCACCTACCTCCTCGTCAACGTCGCCTACCTGCGCGCGCTCGGTGTCGAAGGCCTTGCCGCCAGCCGCGCGCCGGCAGCCGATACGATGTTCGTGTTCATGGGGCCCGTGGGGCGCACCATCATTGCGGTGGGCATCGTCACGTCGACACTCGGCTTCCTCAGCATGGTGGTGCTCATGTCGGCGCGGGTCTACCAGGCCATGGCGGCCGATGGACTCTTCTTCGCCAGCATGGCGCAGCTGCATCCGCGCACGCGCACGCCGGTGGCGGCGTTGCTGGCACAGGGCGCGGTGTCGCTGGCCCTGCTGCTCACCGGCACGTTCGGGCAACTGCTCGACTATGTGGTCTTTGCCGACTGGATCTTCTTCGGCTCGACGGCGGCCACGTTGTTCGTGCTGCGCGCGCGCGACGATGCCGCCGGGCGCACCTCCACCGTGCGATCGGCGCTGCATCCGGTCGGCACCATCCTGTTCATCCTCGCGGCGGCGTACGTGACCATCGGCAGCATTCTCTCCAACCCCGGCAATGCGCTGCGTGGCGGCGCGCTGCTGGCGCTGGGATACCCCGTGTACCGCTATTGGCACGCGCGTCGCCCCACGCCAGTAGGGCGCGCGTCATGAGCACCGTGCCCGATCGCGGCGCGAACACGGAGGGGCGCCCGGTCGACGTGGTGGTGGCACGCGTGGCCGCCCTGAGCCGCTATCCCGTCAAGTCGATGATGGGAGCCGATGTGGCCGAGTTGCCGCTCGACGCGCTGGGTGCCGCCGGCGATCGACGCTGGATCGTGATCGATGCCGACGGTGCGCAGGTCACGGCGCGGGTCTGCCACGCGCTGTTGCGCATCCGTCCCGCGTATACGGACGGGCTCGACGGCGCCATCCGGCTGCACGCCGACGACGGCACGTCCATCGAGGTCGCCGTGCCGCCGCTCGGCGCGGCGGTGCGTGCCGTGCACATCTGGGGCGACGTGGTGGCCGCACAGGACGCCGGTGACGCCGTCGCGTCCTGGCTCTCGCAGCACCTGCATCGCGCGGTGCGCCTGGTGCGTCTTGCACCCACGGCCACGCGCGGCCTCAAGCCCAAGTACGCGGGGCCGCTCGACCCGACGGGGCGCACGGTCGCCTTTCCCGATGGCGCGCCGCTGCTGCTCCTGGGTCTTCCCAGCATCGCGCATCTCAATGAGCGGCTGGTGGAGGCCGGCGCGACCGACGTCATGGATCGTCGCCGCTTTCGGGCCAACGTGTGGCTCGAGGGGCTCGCGCCACATGCCGAAGACACCTGGGGGCAGGTGCGCATTGGCGAGGTCACGCTGGGGTGCGGCTCGCTGTGCGAGCGGTGCGTGCTCACGACGGTCGACCCCGACACCGCCGCGAGCGGCCTCGAGCCGCTGCGCACCTTCGCGACCTATCGCCGCCAGGGCAGCGCGGTGATGTTCGGGGTGAATGCGACCCACACCGCGCCGGGCGTGCTGCGCGTGGGTGACGAGGTGCGGGTGCTGGCCTGGCGGTAACCTGACTGTAACGCAAAGGGGGAAGGCGACGACGAGCGTCGGCCTTCCCCCTCTCACCAGCGTGTTTCCCTTCCAACAGCTCCCCGGGAGGGACTCGAACCCCCGACAGGGTGATTAACAGTCACCTGCTCTACCACCTGAGCTACCGGGGAAGGGCTCCGCCTCGCCAAACCGCCCGGCGACGCAGCCCCCAATTATCACCGGGAAGCGAGCAGCGGCGCAAGCCACCGCCCGGTGTGCGACGCCGGATGCGTCGCGATCTCCTCCGGGCGCCCCTCAGCCACCACGCGGCCGCCGCCGTCGCCCCCGTCGGGACCCATGTCGATGATCCAGTCGGCCAGCTTGATCACGTCGAGGTGATGCTCGATGAGCACCAGCGTGTGCCCCTGCGTCAGCAGGCGCTCGAACACCACGACCAGCTTCTGGATGTCCTCGAGATGCAGCCCGGTCGTGGGCTCGTCCATGACGTACAGCTTGCGGCCACCCCCGCTGCGTGTCCCACCCTTCACGCCGAGTGCCAGTTCGCGGGCGATCTTGAGCCGCTGCGCCTCGCCGCCCGACAGCGTCGTGGCGGGCTGCCCCAGGCGCAGGTAGCCCAACCCCACCTGCTGCACGTGCCAGAGCGCCTGCGCCAGCTTGTCCTCGCGCGGGAAGAAGCGGATGGCTTCGTCGATGGTCAGTTCGAGGACGTCGGCGATGGAGCGCCCCTTCACCTTCACCTCGAGCACCTCCGGCTTGAAGCGCCGGCCACCGCACTGCTCGCAGGGCACGAACACGTCGGCCATGAACACCATTTCCACCTCGAGGGCCCCCGCTCCCTCGCAGTGGTCGCAGCGGCCGCCGGCCACGTTGAACGAGAAGTGCCCCGGTCCGTGGCCACGCGTCCGCGCGAGCGGCGTGTCGGCGAACAGGCGCCGGATCTCGTCGTACGCCTTCACGAACGTCACCGGATTGCTGCGCGGCGAACGACCGATGGGGCTCTGGTCCACCAGCACGATGTCATCGAGATACTCGGTGCCGGTTAGCGCGTCGAACGCGCCAACCGTCTCGCCGAGGTGCTCGCGCGCCGAGTGCTCGCCCTTGAGCGCCGACTCCAGTGCATGCACCAGCACGTCATGCACGAGCGTGCTCTTCCCCGACCCGGACACGCCGGTGACGACGGTGAGCGCGCCGATGGGGATGCGCACATCGACCCCGTGCACGTTGTTCGCGCGGGCACCGGTGAGCGTGAGCCACCGCGGTCCGACCGCGCGCCGTGTGGCCGGCAGCGCGATCTCCCGCGCGCCGGTGAGGTACTGGCCGGTGAGCGGGCTCTCACTCGCCCGCGACATGGGGCCCGCGAACACCACCTCACCGCCATGCGCGCCCGCCGCCGGCCCCAGCTCGATGAGGTAGTCGGCAATGCGCATCGCCTCGAGATCGTGCTCGACCATGACGACGGTGTTGCCCAGGTCGCGCAACCGCTTGAGCAACGTCAGCAGCCGATCGAGGTCGCGCGGGTGCAGGCCGATGCTCGGCTCGTCGAGCACATAGGTGGCGTCCACCAGCGCCGCGCCGAGCGCGTTGGCGAGCGTGATGCGCTGGGCCTCGCCGCCCGACAGGGTCCGCGTCGCGCGATCGAGCGTGAGATAGGTGAGCCCCACGTCGGTGAGGAACCGCGTGCGGGCGCGCGCCTCGCGCAACACCGTCTCGGCCACCACCGCATCGCCACCGGGCAACGCGAGCGCATCGAGCCACTCCCGCAGTTGTGCGACCGGCCAGGCCGATGCCTCGGCGATCGTGCGGCCGGCGATGCGCACCTGCAGCGCGTCCGGCTGCAGCTTGGCACCTCCGCAGGCGGGGCAGGGGCGCGCGCGCTGGTACTGCCGCAGGAACACGCGGATGTACTGCTTGTAGCGCTTCTCCTCGAGCGCCACGAGAAACGGAAAGATGCCGGTGTAGCCACGGGTGCGGGCGCGGAGCAGCTGCTCGCGCGCGGGCTCGGGCAACTGCTGCCACGGCACATCGGGGGACACGCCGATCGCCCGCGCGAACTCGACCACCTGGCGGCGCTGCTTCTCGTAGCGCGGCGCCGTCCACGGATCGATGGCGCCCTCGCGCACCGAGCGCCGTGGGTCGGGCACGATGAGCGACAGATCGTAGTCGAGCGTGGCGCCGAAACCGTTGCAGGTGCCGCAGGCGCCGCGGGGGTTGTTGAACGAGAAGAGCTGCGGGGTGGGCGACGGCGCGCGGGTGCCGTCGTCCGGGCACTCGAACCGCTCGGTGAACGCCAGGCGCGACACGGTGGCGCCGGGCTGCGGCGCGTCGGCGGGCGCCACCACCGGGGTGGCAAGGAGCAACACGACGTCGCCGTCGCCTTCGGTGAACGCCGTCTGCACCGCATCGGCCACACGGCCGCGCGCGGCGGCGTCCACCCGGAGCCGGTCGACCACCACCAGCACGTCGCGGGTGGCCGCCAGGTCGAGCCCGGCTGGCAGTTCGTCGAGGTGGTGCTGCACGTCCCCCACTGCGATTCGCACGAAACCGCGTGCCCGCAGGTTCTCGGTGATGATGGCGTGGGTGACCGCCTCCGAGCGGATGAGCGGGCAGGCCACCACGAACCGCGTGCCCTCAGGGAGTGTCAGCGCGATATCCGTGACGGACTGCACGGTGGCGGGACGAAGCTCACGTCCGCAGGTACGACAGTAGGTGCGCCCCACCCGCGCCCACAGGAGCCGCAGGTAGTCGTAGATCTCTGTCGCGGTGCCGACCGTGCTGCGCGACGTGCGCGTGGGATTCTTCTGCTCGATCGCCACGGCGGGCGAGAGCCCCTCGATGAGATCGACGGCCGGCTTCTCCATGCGCTCGAGGAACTGACGCGCATACGCCGACAGCGATTCCACATACCGCCGCTGCCCCTCGGCGTAGAGCGTATCGAAGGCCAGCGAGGACTTGCCGGAGCCGGAAACGCCCGTCACCACGGAGATGGCGCGGCGCGGAATGTCGAGATCGATGCCCTTGAGGTTGTGCTGGCGCGCACCCCGAATACGGATCGTGTCCTTCATTCAGCGAAAACTAGGGGCGTGTACAGGGCCGGTCCGCTTGCCAACCGGCGAGGCCCCCGGGTACCTTCGCTGGCGGTGGCCGTCGTCCGGCCGCCCCCATCCTCTGAGACGACCCCACTCCATCCACGTGCAGCTTTCTGTCGCCGCCGGCACCGACGTCGGACGCATACGGGCAGGCAACGAGGACAGCCTCTATGCAGACGCCGATCAGGAGCGCGGCCTCTTCATCGTGGCCGACGGCATGGGTGGCCATGCGGCCGGTGAAGTGGCGAGCGAGATGGCGGTCCAGATCGTGGCGCGCGACCTCAGCGATGTCCGCGACCTGACCCACGGCGACGTCGGCACTCGCATGGCCGATGCACTCAAGGCGGCCAATCGGGCCATCTACGAGCGCACCATCGAGGAAGCCGACAAGCAGGGGATGGGCACCACCGCCTCCTGTCTCATGATGGGGCAGGGTCGCTTCATCATTGGACACATCGGCGACTCCCGCGTGTACCTCCTGCGCGACGGAACGTTCCGCCAGGTCACCAAGGACCACTCCTACGTGCAGGAGCAGGTCGACGCGGGATTCCTCACCCCCGAGCAGGCCCGCTACCACCCCTACAGCAACGTCATCACGCGGTGCGTGGGGGCCAACGCGGCGGTCGAGGCCGATGTCCTCACCGGTGACCTGCAGAACGGCGACCTCTTCCTCGTCGCCTCCGACGGGCTCACGGGCATGGTCGAGGACCCGCAGCTCCGGAAGATCCTCGAGTCCAAGCCGACGCCGGGCACCATGGTCGACGCCATGATCACCGAGGCGAACCGCCGCGGCGGGCTCGACAACATCACCGCCATCGTCGTGCAGGTCGTCTCCGTGCACAGCAGCGGGCGCACGGGCACCACGGGCGAGACGCCGGCCGTCTCGCGCGGCTGACCGCCGGCCGCATGGCCGACAGCGCGCCCACACCGCCGCCCGCAGCCGACGCGTCCGACTCGGTCGGTGCACTGGCGGAGCTGTATCTGGGGAACCTGCTCTACGCCCTCGAGCGGTGTGCCCTGTCGCTGGACGGGGAGGCCAAGCCCGTCGAGGCGGCGTTCTATCGCGGAATCGGCCGCAAACTGGCTGACGCGCACCGGCAGCACCGCCGCCCCTGAGCGGCTCGCGCGCCCCGACCGACGCGCCGCCTAGCTCAGGAGGGGCGCGTCCCGGTCGAGCAGCGCGGCGACGTCGTCGGCATCGCGCCGCAGGAGCTGGAGCAGCGGCTCGGTGGGCACCGGTCTCCGCTCGGCGGTGAACACCCGCAGCCGCCTCGCGCTGCGATACAGCTCGTCGCTGAGCCGCGGCAGGTCGATCGTGCCCTCCCACCCCGGGGCGCGCAGGTGGTCGACGCATCCATCGCGCCGCTGCACCGGCAGATCGAGCCCCAGCATCTCCGTCTTGGCGGGGAAGTCGAGCAGCAGGCTTCCCGGCGGATAGCCCAGCTCGCGAGCCAGGGCGTCCTCGACGCGGCGGGTGAGCGGATAGTCGGCCGCGATCCACTCGCCGATGTCGTCACCCAACGTGGCCGCCGGGCACTCGTACGCGCGCTTGTGCAGGCGCCGATAGCGCAGCCCCTCGAGCAGCGTGCGTCCCGAGGGTGAGAGCTGCGGCGTATCGAGATGCGCCAGCAAGCCTTCGTCGGTCTGCCGCGCGAGAATCACCGGGCTCACATCGCCACCGGTGAGCGCGGTCGCCACCAGGCGCTTGTACATGGCCGTCGCGCTGCGCACCGCATGGTGCCAATACACGTTGCGATACATCTGATACTTCGCGAACAGCAGTGATTCGATGGCCGACAGCCCCTTCTCATGCACGCCGACGCGCGGGCGCGTGTGCCCCGGCGTCGTGACCACCACGAGTGAGTTGAGCAGGCGGTCGACATCGATCTCGCCGTACGGCACGCCGCACATGGTGGCGTCGCGCTTGAGGTACTCGATCTTGTCCAGGTCGATGGAGCCCGAGATGAGCCCCTGCAGCGGATGGGGGCTCGTGCCCGCGATGAGCGCGAACACCTCGGCCGGCGCCGTCGGACCCAGCGCCGCCGCCAGGCGCTCGGCGATGATCCCCTCGGTCACCAGGGGGCGCGCGATCTCCTCATGATGGGTGACCCCGATCTCCTCCACGGCGTGGGAGAACGGGTAATGCCCCACATCGTGCAGCAGCGCCGCCGCGCGGACAATCTGGCTGTCGCGCGGGGTGAGGTCGCGGAGCGCGCCCCGCTCCTCCAACAGGCGCAGCGCCATGCCGGCGAGGTGCCAGGCGCCAAGTGCATGCTCGAATCTGGAATGGGATGCGCCGGGGTAGACCAGAAAGGCGAGCCCCAGTTGCCGCACGTAGCGCAGGCGCTGCAGCACCGGCGTCTCGAGCAGCGCGAGGGCGAGCGGGTCGAGACGAATGTTGTTCCAGAGCGGGTCGCGAAGGATCTCCATGTGGCAAGTATAGAGGATGTGGTTGTCATCGGCCCGTCAGCTTCGGCGTGGTCCGGGTCGGCGTCGCGATGTAACAGGGAGGCCGACGCGTCAGTTGGAGTGACAGGACGCGCAGAAATGTGATGAGTCGGAGCCGGACGGGCCCCCAACGAAATGCATGGCGTCTGCATAAAGGAGCCATAGCTCACGCCTTAACACCTCCGGGTGTCATCCGTCCAACACGGTATGCCCAACCTCTCCGCTTTCTTCCGACGTGTCGTCTGTCTCCTTGCGCTGGCCGTGGCCGGCGCGAGCACGGCCGATGCGCAAGCTGTCGATATCATTCGCGGCCGAGTGATCGGTTCCGATACACTGCCTATTGCGAACGTCTTGGTCACCGCGACGACGCTGAGTGGCAACGTCAGCCGCACGCAGCGCACCGACCGCAATGGTCGCTACACCATCTCCTTCCCGGGTGGTGAGGGCAACTACTGGGTCACCTTCACGGCGGTCGGTCTCACGCCGCGTCGGTATCAGGTCATGCGCACGGCCGATCAGGAAATCCTGATTGCCGACGCGCGGCTCTCGCCGGCCACCATCACGCTCGACGCCGTGCAGGTGACCGAGCGGGCGGCGCTGTCGCGCTCCGACACCGTGTCCGACGTGGGTGGCACCGAGCGCACGGTGGGTGACGACGTGGCCGGCTTCCTGAGCGCCGAGCAGATGGGCGATCTCGCGGCGATGGCCTCGGCCATTCCGGGCGTGCAGTTGCTGGTGGGCTCGGACGGCGGCGCCGACGCGTTCTCGGTGTTCGGCCTGGGCGGCGACCAGAACAACACCCAGCTCAACGGGCTCAACTTCGGCGACGCGGCGCTGCCGCGCGATGCCGGTGTCATGACCTCGCTGGCGACCTCCTCGTACGATGTGTCGCGCGGCGGCTTCTCCGGCGGCCAGTTGCAGGTGCGCACGCGCCCGGGATCGAACTTCAAGAGCCGGGCGCTCAGCGGCAACGTGATCACGCCGCAGCAGCAGTGGCTCGACCAGATCGGCCTCGCGACCGGCCAGCAGTACACGAACCTGTCGCTCGGCGGCTCGGTCTCCGGGCCCATCAAGATGGACAAGCTGTTCTACAACTCGTCGTTCCAGCTCGATCGCCGCCTGCAGGACCTGCAGACGCTGCTGAACAGCAACGACGTGGGCTTCGCGGCGGCCGGTGTGGCGGCGGACTCGGTGCAGCGGCTTCTCGAGATCCTGACGGGCGAGTCGGTTCCCATCAATGTCGCCGGCTATGAGCCGCAGCGCATCAACACGCGCTTCAGCCTGCTCAACAGCTTCGACTTCGTGCCCCAGAATTCGTCGCGCGGCAGCACGTATGCGCTCACGGTATCGGCCAACATGAATCGGACGTCGCCGGTCGGCGGCGGCGGCGGGTTCGGCGGCTTCGGTGGCTTCGGTGGTGGCGGCACGTCGCTGCAGACCCCGTCGCGCGACGGCACGCGCACCAGCTACGGCGGAGCCGTGCAGGCGCGCCACAACGGCATGCTCGGCTGGAAGGGGATCTTCACCGAGACCACGGTCGGCTACAACACGAACCGCACGGAGGCCGATCCGTTCGTCGTGCTTCCGTCGGGCAGCGTGCGCGTCAATTCGCAGTTTGTCGATGGCTCGGCGTCCGTGAGCAGCCTGCAGTTCGGCGGCAGCCAGAGCCTGAACAGCGCCAACTCGACGTCGTCGCTGGCCTTCAACAACACGTTGTCGTGGTTCTCGGGCGACAACCGGCACCGCGTCAAGCTCACGAGCGAGCTGCGGCGCGACCAGTTCAGCCAGCTCTTCAACAACAACGAGTACGGCTCATTCAGCTTCAACACGCTGGCCGACCTCGAAGCCAACCGGCCGGCGTCGTTCACGCGCCTGCTGGCCGCGCGCAACCGCACGGGCAGTCAGTACGTGGGCGCCATCTCGCTGGGTGACGCCTGGCGCCCCAGCAGCGACCTGCAGGTGCAGTACGGCGTGCGTGTCGACGGCAACCACTTCAACATGGGCCCGACGACCAACCCGCTCGTGCAGCAGACCTTCGGCGTCGACAACGCCGAGGTGCCCAACCGCCTCTACGTGAGCCCGCGCATCGGCTTCTCGTACACGCTGGGTGAGGCGCAGCAGATGACGCTCCTCCCGGGCATGGTGCGCGCCCCGCGGGCCGTCATCCGCGGTGGTGTCGGCATCTTCCAGAACACGCCGGGCACGCAGCTCATCTCCAACGCGATCGACAATACCGGCCTGCCGAGCGGTCTGCAGCAGCTCAACTGCATCGGTGCGGCGACGCCGATCCCGAACTGGACCGCGTACGCGGCGGATGTGAACAACATCCCGACCACCTGCGCCGACGGCACGAGCGGCACGGTGTTCGCGGCCAGCTCGCCCAACGTCACGCTCTTCACGCAGGACTACCTCGCGCAGCGCTCCATCCGCGGCAACCTGAATTGGCAGGGTGCGGTGCTCGGCAACCGGGCGACGCTCAGCATCGACGGCACGATGTCGCGCAACCAGCACCAGCAGGGTGGCATCGACCTCAACTTCCCCGGCATCCAGCGCTTCACGCTCGATGCGGAGAACGGTCGCCCGGTGTACGTCGATCCGGCGTCCATCGTCACCACCACCGGCCAGGTGGCGTGGCGCGCGGCACGCGTGAACGACGCCTTCGGTCGCGTCACGGCGCAGACGTCGGACCTGCAGTCGGAGAGCAAGCAGCTCAACATCAGCGTGCGCCCGATGACCTTCAACTCGCGTTGGGGGTGGAGCCTGGCGTACGTGCTCTCGGATGTGCGCGAGCAGTTCCTGGGCTTCAACAGCACCGTGGGCTCGCCGGAGGGCATCGAGTGGTCGCGCGGCGCCAACTTCTCGCGCCACCAGATCCAGTACTCGCTCAGCTACAACGCCTTCGACGCCATCCGCATCTCGTGGAACGGCAACGTCCGGTCGGGCATGTTCTACACGCCCACCATCAACCAGGACGTGAACGGCGACAGCTACGGCAACGATCGCGCGTTCATCTTCGACCCGGCCACGGTGACGGACGCGACGCTCCGCGCGGGGCTCGAGAACTTCCTCGCGACGGGCACGCGTGAGGCCACGGCGTGCGTGCGCAACCAGATGGGCGGCTTTGCCGGTCGCAACTCGTGCGTGGGGCCGTGGATGCTGGGCGGCAACCTCAACGTGAACTTCAACTCGCTCAAGCTCGGCCTGCCGCAGCGTGCGAACCTGTCACTGCAGGTCACCAACCCGCTCAACGGCATCGACCGCCTGCTCAATGGCGAAGATGGCCTCAAGGGGTGGGGCTCGTCGGTGTCGCCCGGGGCCAACGGCGCACTGCTCTTCGTGCGCGGCTTCGATCCGGTCAACAAGACGTACACGTACGAAGTGAACGAGCGCTTCGGCTCGACGCGCCCGTCGCAGACGACGCAGCGGGCCCAGCCGGTGCAGGTCACCCTGCAGATGCGCTACGACCTGGCGCCGCCGCGTGAGGCGCAGCAGCTCCTGCAGCAGCTCGACCGCGGTCGCTCGCGTCCGGGCAACAAGCCCAGCCTGCAGCAGCTCCGCGGCACGGCCAACGTGGGACTCATCAACCCCATGCAGCAGCTCCTCCAGCAGTCGGATTCGCTCAAGCTCACCCGCAAGCAGGCGGACAGCCTGGCCACGATCAACCGCTGGTACGTGCTCAAGAGCGACAGCATCTGGACGCCGGTGGCGCGCTTCCTGGCCGACCTCCCGGACAAGTACAACCACGACCAGGCCTACGACCGCTACAAGCGTGCGCGTCAGCAGACGGTCGACATGCTCATCCAGGTGGCGCCCGGCATCAAGGGCATGCTGACGGCAGAGCAGGTGCGCCTCATGCCGACGGCGGTGCTGCAGTTCCTCGACAAGCGCAACCTGCAGGGGCTGCGCAGCGGCACGCAGGGCGGCAACCGCTTCGGCGGCGGCGGCGGCTTTGGCGGAGGGCGCTGAGCATGCGCACCCGGCCTGATGCCTCGCCCACCACGTCTTCCTCACGACTTCCGAGGTTCGTTCCGATGACCATGCGCACGTTCTCTGCAGGCGCGCTGCTGCTGACCTCCGGGTCGGCGCTGCTCGCGTCGACGCTCGTGGCGCAGAACGCGCCGCCCAAGTCGCCCACCGCCAACGTGCCGCTGCGCGAGGTCACCGAGGTGATCGCCCGCACGGAGCGTGGGCTCGGCAACGTCAACACGGTTCGCGCGCTGTCCGATGGCGGCGTGCTCGTCAACGACGGCATGCGTCGCCAGCTGCTGCGCTTCGACGCGTCGCTCAAGAACGTGGTCGCAGTCGCCGACACCGCGCCCGGCGCGCTCATGCCGTACGGGCAGCGCCAGCTCGGCCTCATTCCGTATCAGGGCGACAGCAGCCTCGTCGTCGATCCGGCGACCATGTCGCTCGTGCTCATCGACGGCAAGGGCAAGACGTCACGCGTCATGTCGTCGCCGCGGCCGAATGACATCAACATGCTGGCCGGCATGAACCTCGGCACCAACGCCTTCGACGCGCAGGGGCGGATGTACTACCGCCAGGGCAATGTCGGTGGCGGCCCGGGTGGCGGCGGTGTGGGCATGATGTTCGGCAGCGGCAACGACCGTGGTGGCGGGCGTGGCGGCAACCAGCAGGGTGGTAACCAGCAGGGCGGCAACCAGCAGAACCGCAACGCGCAGCAGGGTCGTGGTGGCGGTGGCGACTTCGGTGGCGGCTTCGGTGGTGGCGGCTTTGGCGGCGGTGGTCAGGGTGGACCGGGTGGGCCGGGCGGCTTCGGCGGCCCCGGCGGGCGTGGCTTCAACCCGCAGAACCAGCCGGACTCGGTGCCCATCGTGCGCGTCAATTTCGACACCCGCAAGGCGGACACGGTCACCTTCGTGAAGGTGCCGAAGAACGAGACGCAGATGACGCGCGGTGAAGACGGCCAGACGCGCATCACGGTCAAGATCAATCCGCTGCCGCAGGCCGACGACTGGTCGCTGCTCTCCGACGGCACGGTCGCCGTCATTCGCGTGCTCGACTACCACGTCGACTACTACACGCCCGATGGCAAGCACATCGCCGGTGAGCGCCTGCCGTACGACTGGAAGCAGATTCCCGACGACGACAAGCAGAAGTTCGTCGATTCGCTGAAGGCGCTGGCCAAGGTGGCCAACGATCGCGCGTCGAACGGCGCCGGCGGCGGCATGCGCATGATGTTCGAGCCCATCGCCTTCGAGCGCTTCCCCGACTACTTCCCGCCGGTGCGACAGGGAGCCAGCATCGCCGATCGCGATGGCAACCTCTGGGTCATCCCGTCCACCTCCACGCTCGCGTCACAGCTCGCGCAGCAGATGCAGCAGGGCATGGGCGGCGGTCGTGGCGGCATGGGTGGGATGGGCGGCATGGGTGGCGCCCCGGGTGGTCCGCCGGGCGGCGCTCCGCCGGGCGCGGCGGGCGCGGCCGCGGGGCAGGGTGGCCGCGGTGAGCGTGGTGGCCGCGGTGGTGCGGGCTCCGACAGCACGCGCGCTGGTGGTCTGCCGCCGGCCGCGATCGGGCTGCTCGCCGCAGCCGCCAATCAGCCGCCCATCGTGTACGATGTGATCGGCCGCGACGGCAAGCTGCGTGAGCGCGTGAAGCTCCCCGCGGGTCGCCAGATCGCCGGCTTCGGCCCGAATGGCCTCATCTACCTCCAGGCGCGCGAAGGCCGCGAGGTGCACCTCGAGGTCGTGAAGCTGAAGTAGGACCCACGCTGGTGGGAAACGACGAAGCCCCGCACCATCTGGTGCGGGGCTTCGTGCATCGTACCGTGGCTGCGCGCGCAGCAGCGATCAGCGCGGGCCCGCCGCGAGGATCGCCGGCGACACCGCCTCGCCGAACTTCTTGATGTTCTCGCGGAACATGCCGGCCAGCTTCGACGCCTGCGCGTCGTAGGACGCACCATCGGCCCACGTGCGGCGCGGGTCGAGCACCTCGCTCGGCACACCCTCCACCGCCCCCGGAATCGCGAGCCCGAACACCGGGTCGGTGCTGAACGCGGTCTGTGCCAGCGAGCCGTCGAGCGCCGCGCGCACCATGGCGCGCGTGTAGCGCAGCTTCATGCGCGACCCCACGCCGTACGGGCCACCGCTCCAGCCCGTGTTCACCAGCCACACCTGCGAACCGTGCTGGTGGAGCAGCTCGCCGAGCATCTCGGCGTACTTGGTCGGGTGCCACACGAGGAACACCGCGCCAAAGCAGGCCGAGAACGTTGCCTGCGGCTCCGTCACGCCACGCTCCGTGCCGGCCACCTTGGCCGTGTACCCTGACAGGAAGTAGTACATCGCCTGCTCGGGGGTGAGCTTGGCGATGGGCGGCAGCACGCCGAACGCGTCGGCGGTGAGGAACACGACGTTCTTCGGATGACTGCCACGCCCGCTGGGCACGTGGTTGCGGATGTAGTGCAGCGGGTAGGACGCGCGCGTGTTCTCGGTGATGCTCTGGCTGCCGAAGTCCACGGTGCGCGACGGCTCGTTGAGCACGACGTTCTCGAGGATCGTGCCGAACATCTGCGTCGTCTGGTAGATGTCGGGCTCGTTCTCCGCCGAGAGGTTGATGACCTTGGCGTAGCAGCCCCCCTCGAAGTTGAAGGTGCCTTCGCTGCTCCAGCCATGCTCATCGTCGCCGATGAGCCCGCGCTCGGGGTCGGCCGAGAGGGTCGTCTTGCCCGTGCCCGAAAGACCGAAGAAGAGCGCCGTGTCGCCGGCCGGGCCGATGTTGGCCGAGCAGTGCATCGAGAGCACGCCCTGCTTGGGGAGCAGGTAGTTCATCACGGTGAACATCGACTTCTTGAGTTCACCGGCGTAGCGCGTGCCGCCAATGAGGATGGCGCGTTCGGCCAGGTTGAGCACGATGAACGTGCTCGTGCGCGTGCCGTGGCGGGCCGGATCGGCGTGGAACTCCGGGGCGTGATACACCGTGAAGTTCGGCGCGAAGGTGGCCAGCTCCTCGATGCCGGGGCGGATGAACATGTTGCGCACGAAGGCGCCATGCCACGCGTTCGGGAGGATGTACCGCACGCTGAGGCGCGTCGACGGATCGGCGCCGCAGTAGAGATCCTGCACGAACAGCTCGGGCAGCCCGTTCAGGTACGTCTGCACATCGGCCTTGAGCGTCGCCCAGTGCTCGGGCGAGATGGGCTGGTTGACCTTCCCCCAGTCGACGTCGGCGTCACTGCCCGGCTCACGCACGACGAACTTGTCGTTGGGCGAGCGCCCCGTGTGCGGCGATGTCACGGCGACGAAGGGGCCCATGTCGGCGATCTGGCCCTCGCCGCGGCGCACGGCCGCCTCGATCAGCTCGGGCGCGACGAAGTTCCAGTGCACCTGCCCCTGGGGCTGGAGACCCTGCGGCGCCAGCCCTTCGGCGTTCTCGCGAGCAACGGGTGGGACGTGTGTCGCCATGCGTGCGACCCTCATGGAAAACGGACGCGGCGCCACGGCGCGCCGAGTGGCGCGCGGCGTGGCCGCCAAGGATTCGGACAGGTGGGATCGTGCCACGCGGGCGCGTCGCACGACTTCGGCAGATGTTCGGGAGCGCGTCTGCCAGAGGCCGAAATGTGTCTGGTCAGGACGTATCACTCAAGCGGCGCGCAACAACCGACGTGCCACCTGCCACGGGCCACCGGCAACGTGTCGCGGGTCAGGCGGGCCCGACGGCGGAGCCCGCCGCGTGACCGCGTCGCGGAGCTATAGGATGAGCTGGACGCTCTGTCCCAGCAGCCAGCGCAACGTCTGTGTGTCTCGGCCGCTCGGAGCGGCCACGCGTGGCTGCGGAAACATCACATCACCGCTGTCGTCGCTGTGGCCACCAATGCCCACGGCGTGCCCCAGCTCATGCGCCACCAGCGCATCGAGCCCGCCTTGCCCATCGGCACGCCCCGCGTCCACGCGAATCGCGACGGAGAGCACGCCGGCGCCGCCGTCGCTCCAGCGCAGCGTGGCGGCCCGGCCCCCGGCGGCCGCGCAGAAATAGGTGTACCCCCCAGCGCTCCCCGGTGAGAAGGGGCAGCCCGCGTCGGGCACCAGAGGCAGCGGCGTCGCTCTCTCGAAGACAACCACATGCGCGTTGGACCGCGTCGAGGTGACGTCGAGCGTGAATCCGTCGCCGCGCGGCACCCGGTTCCATTGCGCCACGCCGCGCTCGACCGCCGCCCGCACGTCCCCTTGGGTGCCGCTGGCCGTCGGCTCGACGAACACGCGGACGCGCTGATTGGTGCTCCAGCGATACCGCACGCCGCCGGTGAGCGACGTGGGATCGTAGGCGAACGCGGCCGGTACCACCGTGGGGCTGTCGCACGCCAGCAGGCACGCCGTGGCCCACGCGAGCGGCCGGGCGCGGCGCACGGCGCGCACCCACAGCGCGCGACGGCGTTGCGTTGGACGGACACACCCGAGACGATTCATCCGATGCGCAATATGCCTCGGCCCCGATCCGCCGCGCGACTCCACTGGAGCTGGCGCGCGCTCTCCATCAGGCTCTTCATCACGCTGGCGTGCACGCTCGCCAGCTTTGCGCCGTCGCGCGCGTGGGCGGCACCGGTCGCCCGACGCGAGCCCGCGGTCATCGGCCTCGTCACCGACTCCGCGGGTGTGCCGCTCGGCAATGTGCAGGTGGTGGTCAGCGGCGTGAATCGCAGCGCCCTCACGGACGACCGCGGCGCGTTCACGTTCCGTGGCCTGCCTGCCGGCACCTACCACCTCGACCTCGTGCGTATCGGCTACGCCGCCGCGCACGCCGTGGTCGTGGTGCCCACCGACGGCGCCGAGGTGCGTGTGACCATCGTCATGCGGGTCGCCACGGTGCGACTCTCGAGCGTGAGCGTCACCGCCACACCCACGGGCACCGATCCGCTGGACGTCACGCAGGCCACCGTGCAGCTCTCGGGCAAGGAGCTGCAGCGTTCGCTCAGTACGTCCATCGGCCTCACGCTCGCGAAGGAGCCGGGCATGGCCAGCCGCTTCAACGGCCCCATGGCGGCGACGCCGGTCATTCGCGGACTCACCGGCGAGCGCGTGCTGGTGTTGCAGGACGGCGATCGCGCGGGTGACCTGTCGTCGGCTGCGGCCGACCACATGAACGCCGTCGACCCCAGCAGCGCCGAACGCATCGAGGTGATTCGCGGCCCCGCGTCGCTGCTGTACGGCAACAATGCGCTGGGTGGCGTGGTCAACGTCATCTCGAACGACATTCCCACGAGCATCCCGGCACGCCTGGGCGGCTTCGCCATCGGGCAGGGTGAATCGGCCACGCCCGGCGGCGTGCTCGGCGCCGGTGTGACGGTGCCGCTGGGTGCGCGACTCGCGCTCACGGCGCGTGGCAACGCGCGCGCCTTCGCCGACTCACGCGTGGGTGGCGGTGCGCGGCAGGACAACACCTCGGGAGACACACAGTCGGCAACGCTTGGCCTGGGCTACGTCGGTGAGCACCTGACCATCGGCGGTGTGGCGCGCCAGATGGACTTCGCGTACGGCTTGCCGCACGAGGAAGGCAGTGAGGCGATCCGGCTCGACGGCGTGCGTCGCAGCGGCACGTTGCAGGCGACGATTCACACGGGGCTCGCCGCACTGCCAAGCCTGCGCATCGATCAGTCGGTGCAGGCGTACCGTCACCGCGAGATCGAGGAGGATGGTGCCATCGGCACGCGGTTCGCCCTCAATACGCAGACCACCAACATCAGCGCGCGTACGCAGCTCGGTCGCGTCACCGGGGCGATCGGCGTGCAGGGACTCTTCCGCCAGTACACGCCCACCGGCGAGGAGGCGTTCACGCCGGCGGCCAACAACGACAATGTGGCGGTGTACGCGTATCAGGAGCTGCCATTGGGGGCGGCCGCGCTCGAGTCGCATGCCCCGCGCCTGCAGGTCGGCGCCCGCTTCGACCGGTTCGGCATCCGCACCTCGCCGGGTGACGAGGCCGCGCGGTTCGGGTCGGCGCAGTCGCGCACATTCAACAACGTGGCGGCGTCGCTCGGTCTCTCGATTCCCGTGTCGACGGGGGTGTCGCTCACCGCGAACGCGTCGCGCGGCTTTCGTGCGCCGGCCGTCGAGGAGCTGTACGCCAACGGCTTTCACGCGGCGGTCGGCACGTTCGATGTCGGCAACCCGGATCTCCGGGCCGAACGGGCCACGGGCATCGAGGCCGGTATCCGCGCGCAGACGGCGCATGTCTTCGCGCAGGCGGGCACCTATCTCAATCGCATCGACGACTACATCACGCCGGTGGCCACGGGCACCGCGAACGTCGACGGCGAGCTCGTGCCCAAGGTCGGCTTCACCGGCCGCGCAGCGCAGCTCGCGGGCGTCGAGGGACAGGTCGAGACGAAGCTCGTGCATCACCTCGTGGGCGGTCTCATGGGCGACTACACGCGGGCCTCCATTCGCGGCAGTGACGAGGTGCTGCCCTTCATCCCCGCCGGCCGCCTGGGCGTGTCCCTCCGCTACGACAACGGTCGCCTCGCCGCCGGCGGCGACGTGCGTCGGGTCTTCCGTCAGGATCGCGTCACCGACGACGCGCTGGATGTGCCGACGGATGCGTACACGCTCCTCGACCTCAGCGCGTCATACCTGCTCACCGTCCGGGGCAAGCAGGTGCACGCCATCACCCTGCGCGTCGACAACGCACTCGACGAGGCCTACCGCGACGCGACGAGTCGCATCAAGCGCTTCGCGCTCAACCCCGGGCGCAACATCGCCCTGGTGTACAAGGTGCTCTACTGAACGTAGCCGCGCAGGCGCGCGAGCATGCGTCCATCGGTGACCGCCGGCGTGTCGCCCTTGGGCGTTTCGAGCACCTTCGGCACGCGCGCGAGGCGCTGGTCGTTCATGATGCGACGGAAGGCGTCCGCGCCGATCATGCCTTCGCCAATGAGGTCGTGCCGGTCGAGGTGTGAGCCCAGCTTGGCCTTCGAATCGTTGAGGTGGATGCAGCCCAGCGACGCGAAGCCGAGTGTGTCCCCGAAGCGCGCCCACACGCCGTCGTAGTCACCGACAAGGTCGTAGCCGGCCGCCCAGATGTGCGCGGTGTCCAGGCACACACCGACCCGCGCTCGCAGCGGGGCCGGGATGCGCGCCAGCAGCGCGGCCATCTCATCGAAGGTGGAGCCGAGCACCGTGCCCTGTCCGGCGGTGAGTTCCATCAGCAGGCGCGTCGGGCCGGGCGTCTGCTCGAGTGCCGCGATGATCGCGTCCGCGTTGCGCGCCAGGCCACTCGCACGCTCGTCGAGGTAGTTGCCCGGGTGCGAGACCAGCGCGTCGAGTCCGAGCGCATCGCAGCGGCGCAGCTCTGCGCAGAAGCTCTCGAGGCTGCGCGCGCGCAGCTCCGGGTCCGGCGACGCGAGATTGATGAGATACGAATCGTGCGCGCAGACCCATCGGACGTGCGTCTGCGCCATCGCGGCCTTGAAGCGCGTCGCCTCGTCCTCCGTCACCTCACGCTCGGCCCATCGGTTGGCCTGCTTCGTGAAGATCTGCGCCGCGGTCGCGCTGATCTCGCGCGCGCGTGCCGCGGCCTCCCAACTGCCTCCCGCCACGGACACATGCGCGCCGAGTGGTCCGCGGTCTGCGGTCCAGTCGCCGGCGTCGACCTCGATGGGAGCGTCGATGGGTGGAGCCTTCGGTGACGGCGCCTTGCGCGTCGACGGCTTCTTCACGGGCGTCGCGCGAGCCGAGGTCTTCGTGGCGTTCGTTTCGTCGAGACCGCTGGTCGGGCGCTTCTTGGCGGGCATGGTGCAGAGAGAATGAGGCAGGGAAGAGCGTACGCTCACCGACGCGCGCGCAGCCACTCGAGCGGATCCACGGCGCGCCCCTTGGGACGCACTTCGAAGTGCAGGTGCGGTGGCATGTCCGGGTCGACCGCACCCACGGTGCCCAGGACCTGCCCCTTGGTGACCTGCTGGCCGAGCCTCACGTCGATGCGCGCGAGCGATGCATACATCGAGTAGTCACCGCCACCATGCTGGACGATCACCGTACGCCCGTACGTGCCCACGAGGTCGGCGAGCACCACCTCACCCGCGGCGATCGTCTTGACGGGGGTGCCGAGCGGCGCCCCGATCCCCATGCCGTTCCAGCGAATCGTCGTGTTGTTCGGATTGATGACGCGGCCAAAGCTGTAGATCACCGCGCCGTCCACCGGCCAGTCGAGCTTGCCCAGGTCGGCCGTGCGAATCGACGACGGAGCGGCTGGACGCGCATTGGGCGCCATCTCGGCGCGACGCCGCGCCGTTTCGAGGGCCGCAATGGCGTTGGCAATGCGGGACTCGTCACGCGTGATCTGGCTGAGCCGCTCGCGGGTCTGCGCCGTGGAGCGCTGCACCTGCGTGAGGCGCTGCTGGCGCTGGCGCTCGAGACTTGCGAGCCGTTCGGCCTCCCGCTCCTTCTCGCGCCGATTGCGACCGACCTCGTCCTGCAGGCGTACGAGCAGCAGCCGTTGGCTCACGATCTGGTCGCGCAGCCCCTCGACGCGGCGCACCATGCCGCGGTCGTGCAGCGCGAGTTCGTGCAGGTACTTGTAGCGGGCGACCAGCCCGGCAAACGACTGCGCCGACAGCAGCGCTTCCACGTCGTACAGGCTGCCGCGCTTGTAGATCTCCACCATGCGGCGCTGCAGGCCGTCGCGCTTGTCCGCAAGTTCGCGCTCGGCGCGGGCCAGCCCCGTGCCGGCCTTCTCGACTTCCTCGTTGATCGTCTCGAGCTGCTTCTCCAGCGCGTCCACCAGACGCGCCGTGGTGCGTCGCTGCGCCTCGAGATTGTTCACCTCGTCCGCCAGCGTTCGCGCGCTGCGCTGCAGCGTCGACATGCGCGACTCGAGGTTGGCACGCTCACGACGCAGGCTGTCGAGCTCGGCCTGCTGCTGCCGCAGGCGCGCGTCGGTACTCGGCGGGGGTTGCTGCGCCGCGAGCGACGTCGCGCAGGCAACGGCGCACAGCGTCGCGGCCAAGGCGCGTCCCCGGCGCCGGCCGCCGTCCACCAGTGCGGACAGTCGCCGCACGATCACGCGTCGCGCCAGACGCGACGGAGGTGCCGCCCGACCGACAACCAGCTCGCGAGGCAGCCGAGCGCTCCGCCCACTGCAATGCCGCCGGCGATCTGCAGCGGCGTGAAGAACGCACTCTCGAGCACCATGCGCGCCACGAGCTGCCGCGCGCCCCACGCGAGCCCCACCGCGAGCACGCCGCCGAGCAGTCCCTTCACGAGGCCGTCGAGTACGTACGGGAGGCGCACGAAGCCGTTCGTGGCACCCACCAGCCGCATGATCTCGATCTCCTTCGCACGCGCGAGGATCGCCATGCGGATCGTCGATCCGATGATGATGGCCGCGACGAACGCGAACACGGCCCCCAGCACCGAGCCCGCGATGCCCGCGACGGTGCGGATGCGATAGAGCTTCTCGACCCACTCGCGACCGTAGCGCACCTCGTCGACGATCGGGTAGGTCTGCAGGCGTCGGGAGATGGCCTGCACCGTCTCCGGATCGCGCTTGCCCGGTGCCAGTCGCAACTCGACGCTTCCGGGGAGCATCGCCCCCTCCATGACATCACGAAACTCCTCGAGCTCCGCGCGCGCGCGACGCAGCGCCGAGTCGGGCGTCACGTAGCCCACCTCGACGACCTCCGGAACCTTGGCGATCCCCCGCATGAGCTCATCGATGTCGGCATCCCGCGCGCCGTCCACGAGGAAGGCGCGGACCTCGACGCGATCCTCCACCAGGCGCAGCGCCTGCTGGATGTTGAGCGCCACCAGCCCGAACAAACCGAAGGCGAACAGGGAGAACGCGATCGTCACCACACCCAGGAGCCCGAGCAGCGGCGCGCGTCGGAAGGCGAGGAGGACCTCGCGCAGGGCGAGCCTCATCGCCGCCCCCGCATGTCGGCCTTGAGCCGCGCCACGTCGGTCCCGTCGAACACCAGTGTCCCCTTGTCGAGCTCGAGGAAGCGCTGTCCCGCCCGCTCGATCATCGCGACATCGTGCGTGGCCATGAGCACTGCCGTGCCCCGTGCATTGATCTCGCGCAGCAGCAGGTAGATGGCGTGCGTCGCGCGTTCGTCCAGGTTGCCCGTGGGTTCGTCGGCGAGCAGCAGGAACGGGTCGTTGGCCAGCGCCCGCGCGATCGCCACGCGTTGCTGCTCGCCGCCGGACAGTTCATGCGGGAAGGCGGTGGCCTTGCTGGCGAGCCCCACCTGGGTGAGCAACCGTGCCACGCGCCCGCCGATCTGGCTGTGCGGGGCGCCCGTCACCTCGAGCGCGAACGCGACGTTCTGTTCGGCCGTGCGGTCGGGGAGCAGCCGGAAGTCCTGGAAGACGATGCCCAGGCGGCGGCGCAGTTGCGGCACCTCGCGTCGCTTGATCGACTGGCTCGAGAAGCCCGACACGCGGACTTCGCCACTCGTCGGGCGCTCCTCCATCGAGAGCAGGCGCAACAGCGTCGACTTGCCGGCGCCGCTGTGCCCCACGAGGAACGCGAACTCCCCTTTCCGCATCTCGAACGAAATGCCGCGCAGGGCGTCACCGCCGCGCGCGTACGCCTTGCTCACGTTGGACACGCGCAGGATGCCGCCCGTCGCAGGCGCGCTGGTGCTTGCTCCGTCCGTCATGCCACGCTCCGCGACAGCCAGCGCTCGAGCGTCGCGGCCTCCTCGACACCGGCATCGAGGCGCACGCGCCCCTCGGTGTCGAGGGCGCTGAGACGACTGCCCCCCGTCGCGCGAGTTTCGGCCGCCGCCACGAGCACGTCGTCACGCCGCGCCGCATCCACAAGGGCAAACGTGACGATGGTATGCCCGGCGACCGCGTGCACCTCTAGATCGTCGAGCGCGTGACGGATATCGCGCACGGCGCCCGTTGCTTCGGCGTGTGCGGCAAGCCAGGTCGCGGCGCGCGCCGCATTCGCCACCCGACGCGACAGTCGCGCGTCGAACGACCCGAGACTGCGCGTCACGGCGCCCACGGTCGTCGGTGTCGCGTGCGCCCCCCACCGCGCGGCGGTGGCCGCTACCTCGTCCACCACGGCCTCCGTGCTGCAAACGAGCCCCGCGTCGCACGCCTCGTCGTCGAGCAGCAGCAGGCGCGCGTCGTGCAACACCACGTCGGCGCCAAGCGCCGTGGCGCGGGCCAGGGGAGCCGGTGCCGCCGTCGCATCGATCACGAACGCGAGCCCGAGCTCCTGGGCCAGGGTGCGACAGGCGCGCAGGTCGACGGGATGCCCGTCCGCACGCACCGGGCTCTCGGCATACACGACGCGCGTCGTGGGCGTCAGCGCACGACGCCAGGCGCGTGCTTCACGCGGGTCCACAAAGGTGACCGCGACGCCCATCGCGGGCAGTTCGTGCGCCAGGAAGTCGCGAGCCTGCGCATCGAGCCAGTCGCTGGCGAGCAGGTGGTCGCCGGCGCGCAGGAGCGCCCGCAGGGTGCAGGCGCGGGCCGCCGCCCCCGTGGCCACGACCAGTGCCGCCTCCGTGCCCTCGAGCGCAGCGATCGCGGCGCTTGCCGCTGCGGCATGCGCTGCAGCGGCCGCGTCAGGCACGGGTGCGCGAATCGGTGTCGACGCGGACGATGCGCACGAGCTCGGACGGCGCCGCACCAGCCACGTCGCGCAGCACCACACCGCCGCGGGGGAGCGACTCATCGAGCCGTAGTTCCGCGAGCTCCGACCGACGGTCCGAGATGACACGCACCAACTCGCCGTCGCTCACCAGCCGCACGATCGCATCATCGGGGCGCATGCGCACCATCGGGCCACGCTCCGCATCACCGGCGCGCGTGGCGATGAAGCCCACCACCTGCAGCATCGGCGAGAAGCCGCTGAACATCCCGAGCTTCGCGCGCCCCCCCGGGGTGCCGGGGCCCATGTCTGCACTCATGTCCGCTCCCGTGTCGGGGCCGTGACCGTTCCCGGCACGGCGTATGTCTCGCCGCGGCGCATGAGGAGACGGCGCCGCGCGAGCTGCTCCAGCCAGTGTGCGGCGCGCCCGGCATCGCTGTCGAGCCGCGCCGCCACGTCCGGCGCCGCGACCGGTCCGTGCAGCCGCACCACGTCCCAGTGGCGTCGCTCGTCGTCACACACCTCGCCGAACAACTCGGCTTCACCATCGTACCAGGACACCAGCGCGAGGCCGTGCCGTTGCAGCACCGTCTCGATGGGGTCAAGATGCCCGTCGTGCAGGCCGCGGAAGGTCAGATACCCCGCCGGGCCGTCGTCGCTCGTGTAGCGCAGCAGCAACTTCGCGACGATCTCGTCGGCACACGAGAAGTCGAGCAGGTTGACTTGCGAGAAGTCGATCGTGGTCACCACGGGCGGTCCGAGCTCCGAGACCTGGCGCTCGATGGCGGTGCGCACCGCCGCGCCCGTGGGCCGCGTGACCAGGTTCGAGTACAGGTCGCACACCGTGCCGCGCAGCACGCTTCCGACGTCGATGAAGGCCGTCATGCCGTCCCCCGACGTCCGCCGGCGCGCGGACGGGCCGGCGCGTCGCCGATGCGCTCCGGGACCATGATCTGCATCTGTGCACCGGGGAACGGCGGCAGCCCCCGCGTGAGCGCGGCATCCTCGTCCCACTCGGGCGTGATCGCGATCCGCGCCGTGCCGCTGCGCACGGTGAGCTTGCCATCCCAGTTGCCGATGAAGCGGCGAATGCCGGCGATGCCCTGACCGCGTCCCTTGTCGTGATGCCGATAGCGGCTCACCGAACGCAGCACGGCCTCCTCGAGTGCCGTCCCGTCGTCCCAGCGATCGCTGGCGGCGTGATTGGGCGCGCTCTCGAGCGACTTGCGGAACCCCATGCCCGCGTCGCACACCGCGATCACCACCACCCGACGCCCACCGAGACGGCGACGGAAGGTGTACGACTGCACGGCCACCCACCCGCCGAGGCCCGCATGTTCGACGATGTTCTGGCAGGATTCGCTCAGCGCCATGCTGAAGCGACCCGTCACGGCCGTCTCGAGATTGAGCTGGCCGTGCAGGATGTCGGCGGCCTTCTGCTGGATGCGCCCCACCACGCCGTGCACGTCGTCGGTCTTCACGATCGGCGTGATCTCGAGGAGCACGTCACTCTCGTGCGCGTCGCGCGCGCGCGGCACCGCGCCGTGCAGGTCGTACAGCTCGGCGGCGTGCCGGAAGAATCCCGCACGACTCCAGTACGACAGCGTGTCCGGATGCTCGGGCACCGCGAAGTCCATGCGGTCGGCGCGCGACTGCGCCACGCACAGCAGTGCGGTGAGGCCGTACGGAGACGCCCACCGTGCATGCCGTGCGTCGATGAGGACACGCGTTCCCGGCGGGACCGGCGCGAGCTGCTCGATGACCTGCTCGAAGCTCTGCTCGTCGAGTGACGAGGGCACGCCGATGACGGTCGTCACGAGATACTGAGTTCTCCGCGAAGGTGCTGCGCGAGGCCGGTGGCGCCGCGATGCTCGACGTTGCGTGCGGCCGCCTGATGCGCCGCCGTGATCGCCGTCGTGAAGTTATCACCGGCCAGCAGTCGCGAGAAATGGGTGGCGCCCCAAACATCGCCACATCCGGTGGGATCACCGGGCCCATCGATGCGCGCCGCAACGCCGGCCACGAGGCCGGTGCGCAGCGCACCAAGTGCACCGGCGCCGCCACGTGGTGATGTGGACAGCGCACTGTTGTGACCTCTGCGGGGCGCGAGGTCGGACAGACCGTCGAAACCGGGCGCCGCCACGTACACCGCGCCGCGCTTGCCGAGCGTCACGCACAGCAGTGAGACGCCGGCCGCCATGGCCGTCGCCGCCAGCGCCATCGGGTCGGGCGCCATCATCGCCATCTCGTCCTCGTTCACCTGCAGCACGTCGAAGCAGGCGCACCAGGCCGCCACGTCGGGGAGCGGACGCGGCACGCGCAGGCCATCGGCCTGCACCGCCATGATGAGCATGTGCAGGTCGCAGTAGATCGGCCCGGCAAAGTGCGCGCGCACCAACTGCGCCGTCTCCAGGTCGAGCTCCCAGCCGCTCAGCAGGTTGATGTACAGCGCGTCGCAGCGCGCCGCCTCGAGGACGGGCTTGAGCCCCAGCCACGTCCACCCCGGCACACCGCCCGAGAGGTGTTCGCTGCGTCGTTCGTCGTCGAGATACCGCAGCTCGACGCGATTGTTGGGATACGGGACGCCGATGAGCTCCGCGTCCGGCGCCATGTGCCGGAGCCCGCGGCAGAAGAGCCGCGCGCGATCGACCAGGTCGTCACCCACCTTCGCCAGCGGCACGATCTCCCAGTCGTCCGGCAGCGCCGCATCGAGCGCCGACAGCGAGTACGTGATGCCGCCCCACTCCTCGATGGGCACTGAGCGGCCGTCCCGTCCGTGCAGCACATCCCACACGAATGAGCCGATCACCCCCAGTCGTCGCTTGCGCGGCGCCTCGGTCGCGAGCGGGTGCTCGCCGACGCGGTCGTCGTCGTGCGTGCTCACGCCGGGGGATGACCCGTCGTCTGCGCAATGAACGACGCCACGGCGCCCACCACGCCGGCCGTGCCGGGGAGCTCGCCGGGCACGATGCGACAGGCGTCGGAGACGCTCTTGAAGGCGCGACGGCGCACCTCGGTGCGGAGCGGCGCGAAGAGCGCCTCGCCGGCCTGCGTCACCCCTCCCGCGATGACCACCGTATCGGGATTGAACATGTTGAGGAGGTTGGCGATGCCGGTGCCGAGGAACTTCGCCGTGTCACGCACGATCTCGAGCGCCACGGCATCGCCCTCACCGGCCGCCCGGTACACCACCGCCGCCGTGAGCTGCGAGAGGTCGCCATCCACGAGGGCCGGCAGGATCGACGACTCATCGTGCGCCAGCGCCTCGCGTGCGCGCCCGGCGATCGCGCTCCCGCTCGCATACGCCTCGAGACAGCCGTAGTTGCCGCACCCGCAGCGCCGCCCCGTGAGGTCCACCGTCATGTGCCCGATCTCGCCGGCCGCGTCGGTCGACCCGTGATACAGGCGCCGGTCGATGATGATGCCGCCCCCCACACCCGTGCCGATCGTGACGCCGATGACGTTGCGGCCGCCGCGTGCACCGCCCAGCCACCATTCGCCGTAGGTCGCGCAGTTCGCGTCGTTGTCCACCGTGACGGGCAGTCCCGTCAGTTCCGTCATGCGCGCGCCCAGCGGGAAGTCACGCCACTGCAGGTTGGGCGCGACCAGTACCACCCCGCGTTCGCGGTTGACGGTCCCCGGTGCCCCCACGCCGATGCCCAGCACCGCATCACGTGCGGCGCCCGTTTCGCGCTGCACCTCGGCGACACAGGTCTCCACCATCTGGGCCATGCGCGCGACCACCGCGTCCGCGCCCTCGGCGGCCAGCGTCGGCGCCGACGCCTCGGCGAACAGCCGGGATCCGTCCAGCGTCATGGCCGACACGACGATGTTCGTGCCGCCTAGGTCGACGCCAATGATGAACTGCGAATCGGGGGGTGTGGGAATCGCCATGGCCCAAACGTAATGCCACCGCGGCGCCGACGGCCGCGGCGCTGCGCGCCCGTCAGTAGCGGATGGCGACCCGGAGGCGCTGCCAGAACTGCTCGTCGAAGGCGCTCACCGCCAGCGGGTTCCCCCCGGCCACGTCGGCCTCCGCGCCGTGACGCACCACCACGAGATCGAGGCTCGGCACGACATAGATCTTCTTGTCGCCCTTGCCCAGCGCGGCGACCAGATCGCGGGGGGCCGACGGCACCAGCATCCCGGGCTGCGTGGGCAGCAGGTAGGGGCCCGGCAGCCGCACGCCATCGCTGCCATTGAGCCACCAGAGCAGGCCATACGCGCCGTTGTCCGGCGGCCCCTGACGCCACATCTGCGCGACCCACGACGAATCCACGACGGGCGTGCCGCTCCACCGACCGCGGGACAGCACCAGCAACCCGAAGCGCACCATGTCGCGCGCCGTGCAACTCAGGATGAACCCCGGCTCGCCCGTGTCGACGTTGAAGCGCCACGTCGACGCCATGCCGATGGGGCTGAACAGGCGCGTGCGCGTCGCAGTGTTGATGTCCTGGCCCGTCACCCGCGTGACGACCTCGAACAGCTGGTAGTAGGCCGGATTGTTGTAATAGAAGCGCCCACCAGGGCTGGCCACGGTCTCCAACGAGTCGTTGAGCCCGGAGGTCATCTGCAGCAGGTGACGCACCGTGATGCGCGGCTCCGTCGAGGGGCTGCGCGACCACCCCGCACCGAGGTACTGGCTGACGGGCGCATCCAGCGTGAGGCGCCCCTCTGTCTGCAATCGCCCCACCACCGTGGCCAGCACGCTCTTGCCGGCCGACGCGATGATGCTGTCCTTGTCGGCTGTCCATCCGCGCCAGTAACGCTCGGCCACAATGCGACCACGCCACGCGATGATCACGGCGGTACTCTGCTGCGTGCCCGCCCATTCCAGGGCGCTGGCGAGTGCCACGGTGTCCCACCCGAGCGCCGCCGGTGCGATCGTGCTCCATGCGTTCGCGCTCGTCGGGTACGCGAACGGCAGCGCCCGCACATCGGTGGTGGGTGTGGTCGGCGTCGACGGGCCGGCGGGTGTGCCGGGGGCGGTGGGCGCCGCGCCGCCGCCCCCGCAGCCGGCGAGCAACATCAGGCCCAGCATCGCGCTCAGGCGGCGATGCGGCCAGCAGCGACGGGTGCGGCGTGAGCGATGCGCGGTGTGCATGTCCCGAAAGACGATCGCGCCGGCGCGCCGTTAACGCGGCACCTCAGCCAACGCGCTGCTGCACCTCGGCAGCCACCTGTGTCGCGTCCAGCGCGCGCATGCAATGCCAGTGCCCAAGCGGGCAGGTCATCGGCCCGTGCGCGTGACACGGACGACACGCGAGGCCGGCCAACTCCAGTACCACGCGCTGCTCTGCGAGCGGTCCGAAGCCCAGCGCCGGCACCGTCGGGCCAAACAGCGCCACCGTGGGCGTGTTCATCGCACTGGCCAGATGCAGCGGTGCCGAGTCGTTCGTCACGAGCACGCGACTCCGTCCGATGAGTGCGGCCGAGCCGAGCAGCGTGAGTCGGCCGGTGGCATCGATCACCGGCGCCCCGCCGCGTGATGTCACGGCGTCAGCGATGGCGCGGGCCAGTGCGGCGTCGCTGGCTGCGCCCAGCACCACGAGGCGCGCCGGTGCCGGTCCGCGCTCCGTCGAGAGCCGCGCCGCGAGCGCGTCGAAGGACGGCCAGCGTTTCGTCGCCCACACGCTCCCCGGTGCCAGTGCGATGAGCGGCGTGTGTGGCAAGACGCCGGCCGCCTCGAGCAGCCGGTCCACCGCGGCGTGCTCCTCGGGACCGGGATAGAGCGACGGGCGCAGCGGGTGTGCGGGGAGCGCGGCGTCACCCGGCGCGTTGGCGAGCTGCCAGAGACGCACCGCGTGGTGCTGGTCGCGCGCATACGGCACGCGGCGCGTGGTGAACAGGCGCCCGCCGCTCGTCTCGAATCCAACGCGCTCCGGGATGCCCGCCATCCACGCCAATGCGGCGGTGCGCGCCGACCCCTGCGCGAGATACGCACGCGCTGCACCGAGGGCCCGCAGGCGCGCGGCGACGCGACGGAGCCCGCCCAGCCCGCGATCCGCGCCACGCTTGTCGAACACGAGGACGCTGCGCACCGCCGGATGGTGGGCCAGGAGCGGCGCACTCGCCGGCGTGGCCACCACATGCACCGGCCCCGACGCCGCCAGCCGCTCCAGCAGCGGCGTCGTGAGCACCATGTCGCCCAGGAAACTCGTCTGCAGGACGGCCGAGACGGTCACGTGCGCCGGGGCAGAGGGCTAGTCGACCTGCAGCACCGCGAGGAACGCTTCCTGCGGAATCTCGACGCTGCCCACCTGCTTCATGCGCTTCTTGCCTTCCTTCTGCTTCTCGAGGAGCTTGCGCTTGCGGCTGATGTCGCCGCCGTAGCACTTCGCGAGCACGTCCTTGCGCAGCGGCTTCACCGTCTCGCGCGCGATGACCTTCTGGCCGATCGTCGCCTGGATGGCCACCTCGAAGAGCTGGCGCGGGATGAGCTCCTTGAGCTTCTCCGCCACCTTGCGCCCCCACTCGTACGCCTTGTCCTTGTGCACGATCACGGAGAACGCGTCGATCGCGTCGCCGTTGATGAGCATGTCGAGACGCACCAGGTCGCTCGAGCGGTACTCGAGCATCTCGTAGTCGAGCGACGCGTATCCCCGGCTCACCGTCTTCATCTTGTCGAAGAAGTCGAGGATGATCTCGCCGAGGGGGAATTCCCAGTCCAACTCCACGCGCACGGTGTCCAGGAAGCGCGTGTTCTTGTAGATGCCGCGCCGTTCCATGCCCAGCGTCATGATCGCGCCGATGTACTCGGACGGGCACATGATGCGGGCGCGCACGTACGGTTCCTGCACGTCGTCGATCACCACCGCGGGCGGCATGAGCGCCGGATTCTCCACCAGCAACTCGGTGCCATCGGTCTTGGTCACGTGGTACTCCACGCTCGGCACCGTGGTGACGAGGTCGAGGTCGTACTCACGCTCGAGACGCTCCTGCACGATCTCCATGTGCAGCAGCCCGAGGAAGCCGCAACGGAAGCCGAAGCCGAGGGCGGTGGACGTTTCCGGTTCGTACTGCAGCGACGCGTCGTTGAGCTTCATCTTCTCGAGCGCGTCGCGCAGTGTCTCGTACTGCGTCGTGTCCGTGGGGTAGATGCCCGCGAACACGAACGACTTCACTTCCTGATAGCCGGGCAGCGCTTCGGCCGCGCGGTTGTCCTGGTCGAAGATGGTGTCGCCGGCGCGCGTCTCCCGCACCGAGCGCACCGCGGCCAGGACGTACCCCACCTCGCCGGCGCGCAGCGCGTCCGTGGGCACCTGCCGCAGTTGGAGGTAGCCCACTTCGGCCACTTCGTACACGTTGTCCGACACGCCGAAGGTGATCTTCATCCCCTTGCGGATCTCGCCGTCGACCACGCGGATGCTCGGAATCGCGCCGCGGTACTTGTCGTAGTACGAGTCGAAGATGAGCGCGCGCAGCGGACCCGTCAGCTCGCCCTTCGGCGGCGGCACGCGCTTCACGATCTCCTCGAGCAGCTCCGGCACGCCGGTGCCTTCCTTGCCGCTCACGCACAGGACGTCTTCCGGCATGCAGCCGATCAGGTCGACCACCTCCTGGCGACGGCGCTCCGGCTCGGCGCCCGGCAGGTCGATCTTGTTGAGCACCGGGATGATCTCGAGCCCGGCGTCCATCGCGAGGAACAGGTTCGACAGCGTCTGCGCCTGGATCCCCTGCGAGGCGTCGACCACCAGGATGGCCCCCTCACAGGCGGCCAGCGACCGCGAAACCTCGTACGTGAAGTCGACGTGCCCCGGCGTGTCGATGAGGTTGAGCTCGTACGCCTGCCCATCGCCCGCCGTGTAGCTCATGCGCACGGCGTTCAGCTTGATGGTGATGCCGCGCTCGCGCTCGAGGTCGAGCGTGTCGAGCACCTGGGACTTCATTTCGCGCTTCTGGAGCGTGCCGGTCTTCTCGATCAGGCGGTCCGCGAGCGTGGACTTGCCGTGGTCGATGTGGGCGACGATGCAGAAGTTGCGGATGTGGCTGAGATGCAACGGGCCTTCCTGAGGGTCCGAGAGGTACAGCCCCCAAAGGTAGTCGCCCCGGGGCGGCGCCTGCAGTAGCGGGGGGCGCGCGGCGGGCGGTTGCCGTCGCCGTGCAGTGGCCCTACCCCCTGCGCGGTGGCTATCGTGTAGGAATGCGCGCCGACCAGCTCGATCCCGCCGTCCTCGCCGCCCTCGGGCGGCTCGAGCTGGTCGCCCGATGGGCGGTCGACGGCTTCATCCAGGGGCTGCATCGATCGCCCCGGAAGGGCTTCAGCGTCGAGTTCGCCGAGCATCGCCCCTACATGCCGGGCGACGACCTCCGCTACCTCGACTGGCGCATCGCCGCCCGCGCCGACCGCTGGGTGGTCAAGCAGTTCGAGGAAGAGACCAACGCCCGCGCCATGATCGTGCTCGACGTGAGCGCGTCCATGCAGTGGACCGGCGACCCGGCGCGCCTCACCAAGCTGGCCTATGCCGAACGGCTCGCGGCGGCCATGGCGCTCCTGCTCCTCCGCCAGCGCGACGCCGTCGGGCTCGTGCGCTTCGACGCCGAGGTGCGGGATGTGGTGCCACCGCGCTCGCACCGCACCCAGTGGACGCGGCTGGTCGCGGCCTTCTCGCACCCCGGCGGTGGCAAGGACAGCCAGGTCGCTGACGCCCTTTTTCAGGCCGGGCGACTGGTGCGCCGTCCCGGATTCGTGGTGCTCATCTCCGACCTGCTCACCGATCCCGCGCCGGCCGCCGATGCCGCCCGCACCCTGCGCGCGCGCGGCCACGAGGTGCTGGTCCTGCACATCATGGACCCCGCCGAACGGGATCTGGCCGAAGAGGGCGAGGCACGGTTCATCGACCCGGAGACGGCGCACGACGTGTCGGCGTCGCCCTCCGAGGTGCGCTCGACCTATCGGAACACGGTGCAGGAGGCGCTCGCCGAGTGGCGGAGCGCCCTCGGGCGCGCCGGCGCCCGCTACGCCCTCGCCGTGACCGACGAGCCGTTCGGTCGACCCCTGCGCTACCTCGTCGGCGTGAACGGCCGCGGCGCAATGATCTGAGCGCAGCCTCCCCGACACATGGCCTTTCTCGCTCCCTGGTTCCTCGCCCTCGCGGCTGTCGCGGGGGTGCCGATCTTCCTGCATCTGCTGCGACGACGCATCGGTCGCACAGTCGACTTTCCGGCTGTGCGCTACCTCGCGCGCATGGAGCAGGAGCACAGCCGTGAACTGAAGCTGCGGAATCGGCTGCTGCTCATCCTGCGCGTGCTCGCGGTGCTGGCGCTGGCATTGGCCGCCGCCCGCCCCATCGCCCGCCGTATCGGCTTCGGCCACGCGCCGGTCGCCCTCGCGCTCGTCGTCGACAATTCGATGAGCAGCGGGCTCGTGCTCGACGGACGCCCGCGTCTCGACGCCCTGCGCACCGAGGCCCGTGAGCTGCTCGGCGCCCTCGGGCCCGACGATCGCGCCTGGCTGGTCACCGCCGATGGCCGCATCACCGGCGGGGCGCCGTCCGCGCTGACCGACGCGCTCGATCGTCTCACACCCCTCGCGGCGCGCGGCGATCTTGCCGGCGCCGTGCGCCGTGCCCTCGCGCTGGCGCGGAGTGGCGCCCCGCGCGCACCGCTGGTCGCCCTCGCGACGGACGGTCAGGCCAGCAGCCTGCGTGCCGACAGCGTCGTACAGGCCGCCGACGTGCCGGTCGTCGTCCTGGGCGTCGGGGCTGGCGCGCCACGCAATCGGGCCGTGTTGTCGGCGGTGCCGGCCCCCGCGCGATGGACGCCGGGCGGCGCCGTCTCGCTGGCCATCACCTCACCGGACGCCACGGCGTGGCGCCTGACGCTCGACGGACGCACCGTCGCCCGTGGCGACGTGCCCGCCGCGCCCGCCACCGCACCGGCACGCGCTGAGCCGAGACTCGCCAGTGCGGCCAGCGGCTGGCTGCGGGGCAGCGTCGAACTCGAGGCCGACGCGCTGCGCGCCGACGACACGCGCTGGTTCGCCGTGCGGGTGGCGCCGCCGCCAACGGTCGCGGTGCGCGGCGAGAGCGGTCCGTTCCTCGCCGCAGCGCTCGGCACGCTCGTCGACGAGAAGCGACTCGCGCGCGGTACGCTCGGGGCGCCCCGCGTGGTGACCGTGTCCGGCGCCGACGCCGCCGGCGTGCGCAGCCCGGTGTTCCTCACCGCGCCGCAGGATCCGATTCGTATCGGGGATGCGAACCGCGAACTCACACGCCTGGGCATCCCGTGGCGCTTTGGCGCGATCGCGCGCGGACAGGTCCTCGCCCGCGCGGCCGGCCTCGAAGCGCAGCGCGACTCGCTGAGCGCCACCGTGCGCGCCTTCGAGGACACGCCGGTGCGCCTGCGCTACCCGCTCGTCTACTCGCCCGGCGGCAACGCGAACGCGGCCGCCGTCGCGGCGGACACGCTGGCCACCGCCGGTGGCACGCCATGGGTCGTGGCGGGCAATGGTTACGTCCTGGTGGGCTCACCCATCGACCCCGAGGCGACCGACCTGCCACTGCGCGCGGCGTTCGTGCCTTGGCTGCTCGAGGCGCTTGCGCGCCGGCTCGGCGAGGATGGGCGCCTGATTGAGGCGGCGCCCGGCAGCACGCTCACCGGCGTGCGCGACGCGACCGGCCTTGAGCGCCCCGACAGTACGGTGCTGCCGCTGGACGGCGATCGGCTCGTGGTGCCGGCCGAGCCCGGCGTCTACTTCCTGCGGCGCCAGAACGCGCGCATCGGCGCGATCGTCGTGAATGCCGACGCGGCCGAGTCCGACCTGCGTGGAACGGCGGCGGGCGAGCAGGAGGCCCTAGGCTCGCGCGTGCAGGCCCTCGTGGCCGGTGCCAAGGTGCAGGCCACGGCCAGTGGCTCGGCGTGGCGCGCGGCGACCTTCTCGCACGCGGCCGGGCAGGCGTTGCTGCTTCCGCTGGTGGCCCTCGCGCTGGTGGCGTTGCTCGCCGAAGCGTGGATCGGCGGCCGCTGAGGTAGGGCACCATGGCATTGCCGCGTCTCCTCGACGCGTTCGCCGCGCTGCCGGCGTTCGCGCGTACACTCGCCGCGCTGCCCGGGGCCGGCGCCTCACTGCGCATCGGCGGCCTCGCCGGGTCGTCCGACGCCGTGCTCATCGCGGCGCTCGCGCGCGCGCTGCCGCAGCGCCTCGTCGTGGTCGTCACCGATCAGGTGAACGACGCCGAGCGATGGCTGGCCGACCTGCAGGCGCTCGTCGACGATGTGCCGGTGGCGCTCTATCCGCCGCGCGAAGGGTTCGGGGAGGTGGAGCCGCACGCCGAGGTCGCCGGCGAACGCATCGAGACGCTCGAGAAGCTCGCGCGCGGTGGGGTGCGCCTGCTCCTCACGACGGCGCGCGCCGTGCTCGAGAAGACCGCGCTGCCGGCGGCCCTCGGCTCGGCGCGCCTCGAACTGCGCAAGGGCGACGTCCGCCGCCCCGAGGATCTGGCGCAGCACCTCGAGTCGGTGGGCTTCGAACGGGTGCCGATGGTCGAGGATGTCGCACAGTTCTCCGTGCGCGGCGGCATCGTCGACATCTATTCGTTCGGCATGGCCGAGCCGGTGCGCCTCGAGTTCTGGGGCGACGAGATCGCCGAACTGCGCCACTTCGACCTCAACACGCAGCGCAGCACGCGGGATGCCGACGTGGCGCTGATCCTGCCGGTGGACGTGCCGGCGGGCGACGCCACGGCGGACGCCGAGCGGGTGGCGCTTCCCACGCTCTGGCCGTCCGACACGCTGGTCGTGTGGCCGGCCGGCAGCAGCGTCCTGCCCGAGCTGGTGCGCACGTGGGACGAGGCCGAGCATCACGCGCAACTCGCACGTCGTCGCGGCGAGCATGTCGTGCAGCGCGAACAGTTGTTCGTGGCGCCGCCGGTCATGGCCAGCACGCTGGCGCGCTTCGGCACGGTGCGGCTCAATCCGCCTCCCCAGCGCGCCACCAGCGCAAACACCGCGGCCGAGGCGCCCCAGGGGCCCGAGCCGGACATTGCCTTCGCGACGCGCGCGCCCGAAAGCATCTCGCGCGACCTGCGCGTGCTGCGCCGCCTGCAGCGCGACGGCCTGCCCACACTCATCCTGTGCGACAACGCCGGGCAGGCAGAACGTCTCGATGAGTTGCTCGGCGAGGACGGCCCCGTGTCGGCGAGTCTCGCCATCGGCGTGCTCGGCGCGGGGTTCGTCATTCCGAACGTGGTGCGGGTCCTCACCGACCACGAGATCTTCCGGCGCGATCGGCGGCTGCGGCGGGTCCGCCGCTACGCCACCGGCGCGTCGCTCGACACGCTCGGGGCGCTCAAGCCGGGTGACTACGTCGTGCACCTCGAGCACGGCATCGGCATCTATCGCGGCATCGAAAAGGTGTTCGTGCGCGAGAGCACCATCGAGAGTGCGGTCATTGAGTACGAGGGGGGCGATCGCCTGAACGTGCCGCTGTATCGCATCGACCAGATCGAGCGGTACCGCAGTGCGCACGACGTGAGCGAGGATGCCCCGCCGCCGCGACTGCACAAGCTGGGCGGCAACCGGTGGAAGGCGCAGCGCGAGAAGACGCGCATGGCCATCCTCGAGATGACGCAGGAGCTGCTCGACCTGTACGCCCGTCGCAAGGTGACCACGCGGCCGTCGCACGGCCCCGACGGTCCGTGGCAGCGGCAGCTCGAGAGCAGCTTCCTGTTCGAGGACACCCCCGACCAGCGCAAGGCCACCGAGGACGTGAAGCGCGACCTCGAGGGCGAGCGGCCGATGGATCGCCTGCTCGTGGGTGACGTGGGGTACGGCAAGACCGAGATCGCCATTCGCGCCGCCTTCAAGGCGGTGCAGGGCGGACGGCAGGTGGCGGTGCTCGTGCCAACGACCATCCTGGCGGAACAGCACGCGCGCAGCTTCGGTGATCGCCTCGCCGACTTCCCCGTGACGGTGGAAGTGATGAGCCGCTTCCAGACGGCGAAGGAGCAGGCGCAGATCGTCGACAAGCTCAAGAAGAAGCAGGTCGACATCGTCATCGGCACGCACCGGCTGCTCAGCCCCGACGTCGCCTTCGCCGATCTCGGGCTCATCATCGTCGACGAGGAGCACCGGTTCGGCGTCAAGCACAAGGAGCGACTCAAGCAGCTCAAGCTCAGCACCGACGTGCTCACGCTCACGGCCACGCCGATTCCGCGTACGCTGCACCAGTCGTTGGCCGGGCTGCGCGACCTGACGCTCATGCAGACGCCGCCGCGCGACCGCTCGCCGGTCCTGACGTTCGTGGAGCCGTTCGACGACGCGCTCATCGAGGAGGCCATCTCCCGCGAGCTCGATCGGGGCGGGCAGGTGTTCTTCGTGCACAATCGCATCGAGACCATCGAGGCCATCGCGGACCACCTCCGCCGTATCGTGCCGCGGGCCCGCGTGGCGGTCGGCCACGGCCAGATGCGCGAGCGGGAGCTCGAGGTGGTCATGCGGCAGTTCGTCGAGGGCTCGGTGGACATCCTCGTGTCCACGCTCATCGTGGAGAGCGGCCTCGACGTGCCCAACGCGAACACCATGTTCGTGAACCGTGCCGATCACCTGGGGCTCGCGCAGCTCTATCAGCTCAGGGGACGCGTGGGACGCTCGCACCGGCGGGCGTACTGCTTCCTGCTCGTGCCTGACCAGGTCGACGAGGATGCCGAGCGCCGCCTCGCGGTGCTTGAACACCACACGGAGCTGGGCGCGGGTTACCGCGTGGCGCTCAAGGATCTCGAGCTGCGCGGCGCCGGCAACCTGCTGGGGCCCGAACAGAGCGGCTTCGTGCACTCGGTGGGTTTCGACCTCTATCTCCGGCTGCTCGACGAAACGGTGCGACTGCTGGCGAGCGGAGGGGGGCAGAAGCCGTGGATCCCGGCCGATGTCACCCTCGATGTCCCGGCATTCCTCCCCGACGAATACATCCACTCCCAGGACGCGAAGCTCGACATCTACCGTCGGCTCACCGCCATGCGGGACGTCGCGGCCATCGAGGGGCTGCAGGCGGAGGTGCGGGACCGCTTCGGCGCGCTGCCGGCGCCGGCGCAGGCACTCTTCGCCAGCGCCATGCTGCGGGTGCTCGGCGCGGGGCTTGGCGTGGACGGGGTGCTTGTGCGGGCCTCGGAGGCCCGTGTTAGTTTCAGGGCTGACGCGGTTCCGCGTCTCAAGGGGCTGTCGGCGGCGTTTCACGGCGTCCAGTTCCAGGTGGACGTCCGTCGCACCCAACCGTTGGCGCTCAAGCTCACCCGGTTGGGTGGTGCGGAAATGCTCGAGGGGTTGGTGCGTGCCCTCCGCGCCCTCGCCGCCTAGTGGCAACGATTCCGTTGCCGCCAGGGTCCTACCACATCACACCCACTCCGCGCCCGGAGTCTGCCTGATGCCATCCACTCGTCTGTCCGTGCTCGCCGCCGTGGCCTTTGCCGTGGCCTGCGGCGCGGCGTCCAACCCCGACGTCGCCGCCACCGCCGGCTCGCAGAAGCTGTCTGTCACGCGGCTCGCGGACATCATCGGCACGTCCCAGGCGCCGCTGGAGAAGGACGTCGCCCGCTCGATCGCCGAACTGTGGGTCGCCTACCAGCTGGCCGGCACGGCCGCCGCGAAGGGCGACTCGATGACCGATCCCAAGGTCATGCAGGACGCGCTCTGGGCGAACATCGACAACATCCGCGTCAAGAAGTTCTACGACCACGTGTCGAAGGGGTGGGACACCCTCGCCCCCGGCACCGACGAGCAGCGCTACAACAACGGCGAGGCCTACTCGGCGCGCCACATCCTCGTGACGGTCGACGAGCGCGCCACGCCGGAGCAGCGGGAGTCGGCGCTCGCCAAGGCGCGTGGCATCCTCAAGGAAGCCACCCCGGCCAACTTCAGCACGCTGGCCGCCAAGAGCGACGAGCCGGGTGCGAAGGAGCGCGGCGGTGACCTCGGCATCTTCGGCAAGGGCGCCATGGTGCCCGAGTTCGAGAAGTGCCTCACGAACCTCAAGCCGGGCGAGATCTCGCGCGAGATCTGCGTCACCAGCTACGGCTTCCACATCATCTACCGCCCGCCGTTCGCCGAGGTGAAGGACAAGTTCGCCCCGATCGCGAAGCAGCGGAACGTCGCCATCGCCGAGAGCACGTACCTCACCACGCTCGAGACCAAGAACGAGGTGAAGCTCGAGGCCAACTCGGCCATCAAGGCGAAGGCCGTGGCGAAGAACCCGAGTGGCCACGCGAAGGACAGCGAGAAGCTCGCCACGTACAAGGGCGGCTCGCTCACGGCCGCGCGCTTCGGCGAGTGGGTCGCGGCCTATCCGCCGCAGTCGCAGATCCGCCCGCAGCTCGTCGCGGCGCCGGACACGATGGTGGAGAAGTTCGTCAAGCAGATCGTGCGCAATGAACTCGTGCTGCGTCAGGCCGACAGCGCCAAGTTCAACGCCGACACGTCGGAAATGGCGAACCTCATCCTCATGTTCAAGAGCAACCTCGGCACCACGTGGGCCTCGCTCGGCGTCGAGCCGGGCAAGCTAGCCGACAGCGCGAAGGCGGGCGGCGACAAGGCCGCGATCGCCGGGGCGCGCATCGACAGCTTCTTCGATCGCCTGGTCAAGAACGAAGTGCCGTTCGTCGACGTGCCGTACATGACGCTCCGGGCGCTCCAGAAGAAGTACGAGTGGGGCATCAACGAGGCCGGCCTCGACAAGGTGATCGAGAAGGCGCGCAGCGTCCGCGCGACGTCGGATTCGCTCAAGGCCAAGGCGCCGCCGGCTGGTGCCGCTGCACCGCCCGCTGGCGCCGGTGCGCCGCCGGCTGGCGCGGGTGCGCCGCCGGCTGGCGCGGGTGCGCCGCCCGCTGGCGCGCCGCCCGCGGTTGCCCCGCCGGCCGAGAAGAAGCCCTGATTGCAGTGCAGGGGTCGGGTGGCGTCCGCCACCGGACCCCTGCACGCACCGCCGGGTACCTGCCCGCATGATGCCACGTCTGTCGTTTCGCACGCCGCTCCTGCATCCGACCGCGCTCATGGCCGGCGTCGCGCTCTTCGCGACGCCGGTTGCGCGTTCGGCGGCGCAGGGAACGCCCCCCCGCACCCCGCCGGCCGCCAAGGCCGACACGGTGAAGGTGCTCCCGCTCGACGGCATCGCCGCGGTCGTGGGCGATCAGGTCGTGCTGGTCTCCGAGGTGCTGTCGGCGGTGAACACCGCCCGGGCCCGCGGCGCGAAGGTGGAGAGCGCGCGCGACCTCGCCAAGCTCGAATCGCAGTTGCTCGAGCAGTTGGTCGACGCCGAGCTCCTCGTCCAGAAGGCCAAGGCCGAGAAGGTCGAGGTGACCGACGGCGAAGTGCAGGCGCTGGTCGACGAAACGGAGCGCAAGGCACGCAGCAACTTCCCGTCGGAACGTGAGTTCCGGCAGGCGCTGCGCGAGAATGGCTTCGGTACCGTCGAAGAGTGGCGCAAGATGCAGTTCGACCAGGCCAAGCGGGATCGCTTGCAGCAGGGGATCATGCAGAAGCTGCAGCGCGACGGGAAAGTCACGGCCGTCAATGTCACCGAGGCCGAGATCAGCGAGGCGTTCAACGAGAACAAGGAACGCATCGGCCGCAAGGAAGCGCGCATCGGCCTGCGGCAGATCGTCATTGCCACCAAGGCCAACGACGCCGCCAAGAAGCGTGCACGCACGCGCATCGACTCGCTGCGGGCGGAACTCGACAAGCACCCCGAGGACTTCGAGAATCTCGCCAAGCGATTCTCGATGGACGGCACCGCCGAGCTGGGCGGCGACCTGGGGTGGAATCGTCGCGGGCGCATGGTGCCGGAGTTCGAGCGCATGATGTTCGCGCTCAATCCCGGCACCATCAGCCCCATCGTGGAAACGCAGTTCGGTTACCACATCCTGCGGGTCGATCGGGTGCAGCCGGGCGAGGTGAAGGTGCGGCACATCCTCATTCGCCCGCTCATGGACTCGACCGACGAGGCGCGCACGAAGCTCATTGCCGACAGCGTGGCAAGGGCGTGGCGCAGTGGCGGCAGCTTCGATTCGCTGAGTGCGCGGTTTCACGACGATGCGAGCGGCGAGGAGAAGTCGATCCCCGAGTTCCCGCGCAGCGAGCTCCCCGAGGCCTATCGCAACGCGCTCGAGGGGGCCACGCTCAACCAGATCGTCGATCCGTTCCCGCTTCCCGATCCGCAGGCGGGCGTGAGCAAGTTCGTCGTGGCACAGGTCACCTTCCTCGACGAAGCCGGTGAGTACACGCTGGCCGAGATGCGGCAGCGCATTCGCGACCAGCTCTCCGAGGAGCGCAAGATGCGACGCCTCATCGACTCGCTGAAGAAGCAGACGTACGTCTCGGTGCGTTACGACCCTATCAAGCAGATTCCCACGCCGTAGCACTCGTCCCATGCGGCTCGCGATCACGCTCGGCGACCCACGGGGTATCGGGCCGGAGATCGTCGGCAAGGCACTCGCCGATCCCGCCGTGCGGGCGCTCGGTGTCACCTGGCGGGTGTATGGCCCCCGGGGCACCACAGCGCCGGTCGACGTCGACGTGGGGGAGTGGGCGCCGTCCGCCGACGGTGCCGAGACCGAGCGGGTGGCTCGCGCCGGACTGCTGGCGGGGCGGGCGGTGGAACAGGCCGCACGGGACGCGCTCGCCGGGGTGGTGGACGGCCTCGTGACCGCGCCACTCGACAAGGCCGCGCTGCTGGCCGGCGGCTACGCCGATCCGGGGCACACGGAGCTGCTGGGGCGGCTGGCGGGCTGCCCGACGACCATGATGCTCGCCTCCGATCGGCTGCGAGTCGTGCTCGCCACCACGCACATCGCGCTGCGCGAGGTGCCGGACGCCGTGACGCACGCGGCGCTTGTGCAGGCGGCCGAGGCCACGCGTGCCGGGCTGCAGCGCGACTTCGGGATCGTGGCGCCGCGGCTGGCGCTGTGCGCCCTCAATCCGCATGGCGGTGACGGCGGACGCTTTGGCGACGAGGATGCGCGCGTGCTGGCGCCGGCCGCGCAGGCGGGCGGCATGGCCGGGCCGTTTCCGGCGGATACCGTGTTCGTTCGCGCCCTACGCGGTGAGTTCGACGCCGTCATCGCGCCGTATCACGACGTGGGCATGACGGCCATCAAGGTGGCGAGCTTCGGCGAGGCGGTGAACGTCACGCTTGGCCTGCCGTTCGTGCGCACGTCGCCGGACCACGGCACGGCGCTCGATATCGCGGGGCAGGGGATCGCCGATCCGTCGAGCATGATCGCGGCCATGACGCTCGCCGCGTCGCTGGTGTCGCGCCGGGCGGGCCGTGTACCGGACCGCTCCTCGCCGTCTCCCTGAAAGCCAAGAGTCGTCCCGTCCCGAAGGGGTCAGAACAACTGTTCTGACCCCTTCGGGACGAGGCGGCTACCGGGTCGCGCTCAGCTCGGCCCCGACGGGGCGCTCTCGCGACTCTCGCGGCGCCCGCCCTGGTGCGAAGCCTCCCCGCGCGTTTGCTCGTACTCCGGGCGGCTGCTGTAGCCATAGCCGCCGAAGACCTCGCCCCCGCGCATGTAGTCGTGGCCGTATCCTCGGCCCAGCGGGTAGCCCGCGTTGCTCCGGGCGGAGGCCGCCGTCCCGCGACGGTCGTCTGGCGCCCCCTCATGCTCCTTGTGCATCGGTCCCTCCGGTCAGGGTGGTCCGAACAGGTGGTTCAGAGACGCTACGGCGGTGGGACGGGTGAGGCAAGCACGAGCATGGGGTGCCTTTTCGTGACCAATCGGGTACCGGTCGGTTGATTCCGCTTCTAGGAGGTAGCTAGCTTTCAAGGCTATGCAGATTCGCAACATCGCCATCATCGCCCACGTCGACCACGGGAAGACCACCCTCGTCGACAAGATGCTCCGCCAGGCCGGAGCCTTCCGTGAAAATCAGGTGGTCGAGGAGCGCGTGATGGACTCCAATCCGCTCGAAAAGGAGCGGGGGATCACCATCCTGGCGAAGAACACCTCGATCCGGTGGGGCGACACGAAGATCAACATCGTGGACACCCCCGGGCACGCCGACTTCGGTGGCGAGGTGGAGCGGATCCTGCGCATGGTCGACGGCGTGCTGCTGGTCGTCGACGCGTTCGACGGCCCGATGCCGCAAACGCGCTTCGTGCTGCGCAAGGCGCTCGAACTCGGCCGCACGCCCATCATCGTCATCAACAAGATCGATCGCCCCGGCGCCGATCCGTTGCGGGTGCACGATGAGGTCCTGTCGCTGTTCATCGAGCTCGAGGCCAGCGAGGAGCAGCTCGACAGCCCGGTGGTGTACTGCAGCGCCAAGCAGGGCATCTCGACGCTCGACATGGACGTGCCCGCAGTCGACTTCACGCCGCTGTTCGACACCATCGTGAAGACGGTGCCGGCGCCGCCGGCCGACGCCGACGGCCCGTTCCAGATGCTCGTCTCGACGATCGACTACTCGTCGTACCTGGGTCGTCTGGCCATCGGGCGCATCGAACGGGGAACCGTGCGCATGGGCGACCCCATCGCGCTGGTCACCACCGACCCCGCGGTGCCCGCGGTTCGTGGCCGCGCCACCAAGCTGTACGGCTACGAGGGCCTCGAGCGTGTCGAGATCGAGTCGGCGTCGGCGGGCGAGATCGTCCAGCTCGCGGGCTTCGAGGACGTCGACATCGGCAGCACGCTCACCGATCCGTCGGCCCCCGAAGCGCTCGAGGGCATCAGTGTCGAGGAGCCGACCATCAGCGTCGACTTCGTCGTCAACAACTCGCCCTTTGCCGGCAAGGACGGGAAGTTCGTGACCTCGCGTCAGTTGCGTGAGCGCCTGTACAAGGAGCTCGAGCGCAACGTGGCCCTCAAGGTCGAGGACACCGACACCACCGATGCGTGGAGCGTGTCGGGGCGCGGCGAACTGCACCTCTCCATCCTCATGGAGACGATGCGCCGCGAGGGCTTCGAGTTCCAGGTATCGCGCCCGCGCGTCATCACGCGCCTCGGCCCCGACGGCGAGAAGCTCGAGCCGTTCGAGGAGCTGTCGATCGACGTCCCGGAGGACTACCTCGGTGTGGTCATCGAGAAGCTCGGGCCCCGCAAGGCCGAGATGATCGAGATGAAGAATCCGGGGCAGGGGCTGGTCCGCCTGCTGTACCGTGTGCCGGCGCGCGGCCTGTTCGGTTTCCGCAGCGAGTTCCTGACCGACACGCGCGGCACCGGCATCATGCACCACCGGTTCCTCGAGTACGGGGCATGGGCCGGACCGCTCTCCGGCCGATCCCGCGGCGTGCTCGTCTCGATGGAGAATGGGACGATCGTCGCGTTCGCCCTGTTCAGCCTGCAGGAGCGCTCGACGCTGTTCGTCTCGCCGGGTGACGCGGTGTACGAGGGGATGCTGATCGGGGAGAACTCGCGTCCGGGCGACATGGACGTGAATCCCTGCAAGGAAAAGAAGCTCACGAACATCCGCTCCAAGTCGGCCGACGAGGCCATCGTCCTGGAGCCGCCCCGGCAGCTCACGCTCGAGAGCGCCCTCGAGTACATCGAGGACGACGAGCTGATCGAGGTCACTCCGCAGAGCATCCGTTTGCGCAAGCGCATGCTTGCCGCCAGCGATCGCAAGCGGGTCAGCCGCGAAGTGAAGCGGGAGCGTGATCGCGCCTCCGCGTGATCGCGCCTCCGCGTGATCGCGCCTCCGCGTGATCGCGCCTCCGCGTGATCGCGGTGGCCTGAGCACGCTGGTCCGACCGCGGCGGTGTCACGCGCCGACGCCCCTGCGTGACGCAGGTGGCGTCGCGTGCAGCGATCCGGGCGGTCGCGCGTAGTTTCGGGTTGCGCGCCGCTGCGGCGCTGCCGATACTCCCGGTCACGTCGCCCCCGCGGGGGCGGCATGGGTCGGAGTCCCGCCGGAACCCATCATCCACACCCGCAGGAGAATCGTCACATGTTGGAGCTGTTCGGGTCGTCGTCGCTGGACGCGCTCGAAGAGGACGTTCGGTCCGCCGTACCCATGTTCGCGGCCGCCGACGACGAGGAGTTCGACGACGAGAACCTCGATGACGAGGAGCTCGACGAAGATGAGGACGAGGACGTCGACTTCGATGACGACGACCTCGATGAGGACGACGACCTCGACGATCTCGACGACGACGATGACGACGACGATTTCGACGACGATGATGACGACGAGGACGACGAGGACGAGGACGAGGACTACGACTACGATGGCCTCGGCGGCTTCGGCGACGAGGACGACCCCGACGCCTGATGGGCGTTGAGGCGGTCCCTTGTCGGTGCCTCACCGGTCGGCTATACTACGCGGCTCCAGTGGATCGCCCTCGGGCGTTCCTTGGGCCTGTAGCTCAGGTGGTTAGAGCGCACGCCTGATAAGCGTGAGGTCAGAGGTTCAACTCCTCTCAGGCCCACTCCCGGTACGTCCTTCCGGATCGTCATCTCTCGAGAGCGCTGCTGCGACCCCGTCGTGGCAGCGCTCTCGCTTTCCCCCAACCCGCCGCCCCGCCCGTGACGCCTCGCGCCGATGCGCCCGACTGGCGCCTTGCCCCCGTCTCCGTTGGCGACCGCGTGGTCCGGGTGGCGTCGCGGGCGGGCGTGCGCGGGCATGGTGCGTCCGACGTGCCGGACGCCATGCTCGCCCAGGCGTTGGACCGCCTGCTATCCGTGCACGCCGGGCATCGCCCACACGTCGTCGTACTGGGCAGTGGCAACGGCATGGTGGCGGCCGTCGCCGCGGCACACGGCGCGTCCGTTGCGGCGTTCGACCGGTACGCGCCGCACGCGGAGGCCACCCGACGGACGCTCGACGCCGCGGGCCAGCGCACGGACGGTGCGCAGGATGGCCACATCGACGACAGGCGCGCGTGGCATGCCCAGGTTGCCGTGGGGCACCTGGGCGACGGAGCCGCCGCCTGCGTGCTCATACGCCTGCCCACCGACCGGGCGAGTGCCCAGTTGCTCGTCGCCGAGTCCGTTCGGTTGCTGGCACCGGACGGCGTGTGTCTGCTGGCGGGCGCGAACGACGAGGGCGCAAAGCCTGCGGCGCGCCACCTCGCCGAGCGGTTCAGCGACGTGCGCGTCGACGCGCAGCACAGCGGGTGCCGTCTGCTCGTGGCCCGAGGCATCGTGCGGACGACGCCTCCATCCGTCGACGACGCGACGCGGTGGCTCGACCTGGATGCGGTGCGCGAACTGCACGTGTCGCTCGCCGGGGAGGCAACCACCCTGTGTACGCGCCCGGGGGTGTTCTCCTGGGAGCACCTCGACGAAGCGACCGCGATCCTGTCGGAGATCCTGCGCGCGCAGGCGATCATCTCACCCGGGCAGTCGGTTCTCGACCTGGGGTGCGGGGCAGGGGCGCTCGCGGTCGTGGCCGGACGCCTCAACGGCGACGCGTGGGTGCTGGCGGTCGACGCCGACAGCGAAGCCGTGCGGTGTACGGCGCTGACCGCCGCGCGCGCGGGCCTGCGGCAGGTGCAGGCGCAGGCCCACGACGTTGTCGACGGGGTGGGTGACGTCGCGGTGGATCGCGTGGTGTCGAATCCACCGTTTCACCTGGGCAAGGGCACCGACCTCACCCTGCCGCGCGCGTTCATCGCGGCGGCGCACGCCGCCCTCGTGCCCGGTGGCGAGGCGCTGTTCGTGGCCAATCGCACGCTGCCGTACGAAGCACTCATCGAGGCGCGATTCGGCACCGTTCGCACGGTGCACGACGGTCGTCGGTTCAAGGTGCTCGCCGGAACCCGGCGCGCCTGACATGCCGGTCGAGCGTGGTGGGCCCGAGGGCACGTCGCGTTCACGGCGGGCGAGCGGCTGGCCCACCTGGTGGCCCCACTGGTGGCCCGTCTGGCTCACGCCCGGTACGCTCTTCACGGCGGTCGTGGCCATCTGGCTGGCGCCACGATGCATCGGGCATCTGGCCGCCGTGGCGGGCGTGAGCGACGGCGCGATGCGTCGCCCCACGTTCGCGGTGGCCACGCGCGACGGTCGCGTACTCACGCAGGACAGCCTGCGTGGGCGTGTGGTGCTGGTGAACGTCTGGGCGACCTGGTGCATGCCGTGCCGGGCCGAGATGCCGGCGTTGCGGCAGCTCGCCGCGGCGTGGGCCAGTGACAGCGTGGTCGTACTCGGCCTGTCCGTCGACCGCGGTCCAGCGTCCGACGTCGATCGCTTTCTCGCCGAGCGCGCGATCACCTATCCGGTGGCCATTGTCGGCGACGAGATCCTTCGGGCGTTCGGCGGAGTGCGCGCCTATCCGACGAGCTTCCTGATCGACCGCGCGGGCGTGATGCGACACACCGTCGTGGGGCCGATCGCGCCGCTCACGTTGCGGCCGGCGTTGGCGCGGCTGGTGCGGGAGCCGGCCTCTTCGCCGTAGCGTCGACCAGCGCGGCGCGTTCGCCGGCATCGAGCGCGCGCCAGGTACCCACGGGCAGGTCGCCCAGGCTCAACGGGCCGAGCGTGGTGCGATGCAGCGAGACCACGTGATTGCCGAGCGCCGCGAACATGCGACGCACCTGGTGGTACCGCCCCTCGTGAATGGTGATCGCCGCGTGATGTGCGCCGAGCACCTCGAACTGCGCGGGGGCGAGCGGGGTGTCGTCTCCGTCGAGGCGGAGCGTGCCGCTGGCACAGCGCTCGCCCTCGTCGCCGCGCAGCGGCTCGGCGAGCGTCACTTCGTAGCGCTTGGCAACGTGCCGGCGCGGCGACGTGAGCCGGTGGTTGAGCGTGCCGTCGTCGGTGAGAAGCAGCAGGCCGCTCGTGTCGGCGTCGAGCCGCCCCACCGGCGCGACGACCGGATCGCGGTGGCGCAGACGGGGCGGCAGCAGGTCGTACACGAGAGGTGGCCGGTCGCTGGTCGAGCAGACGTAGCCGACTGGCTTGTGCAACAGCAGCACGCACCCCGGCGGCGGATCGAGCGGTGCACCGTGGACGCGCACGTCGTCGTGCGTGGCCCGGTCGCGCGCGCCGAGCACCACGCCGGCGGCGGTGGTGACGTGCCGCGCGGCCAGGAGGCGCTCGCACTCCCGGCGCGTGCCGTAGCCCAGTCGCGCGAGATAGCGGGCGAGGTCGTCGATCGGCGCGGCGGTGTCCTTCACCACCGGCTCACTTGAGGCCGTACACCACGGTCGTGACCACACGCACGCGCTTGACGACCTGACTCTCTTCGGTGATGCCGGCGGCCTGGTCGCGCGGCAGGATCTCGAACACGCCCTGCGAGGCCGTGCGAATGCTTCCGAGGGGGCTGCCGGCGTCCTTGGCGAACTGCTCGGCGCCCTCACGCGCGCGGGCGGTCGCTTCGGCGATCATCTCGGGCTTGAGCGTGTTGAGCTGGGTGAAGACGAAGGTCGGGCCGCCATTCCCCCACTCCTGTCCGGAGGAGAGGACCACGCCACTGCGTACGAGCTCGGGTACGCGTTGGCTCGCCATCTGGACCTTGTCGACGGCCGACGAGCGCACGACCAGGGTCTGGCGGATGATGTAGCGAGCCGTGTTCTGGAAGCCGCCCATGGTGCGTGCGTCCTGCACGGAGAAGTCCTGCAGCGTGATCTCGGTGCCCGCTGAATCGAGCCCTTGCGACTTGAGGAAGGCGCGGACCGCCTGGACGTTGCGCTCGATCGTGCCGTTGGCCCTGGCGAGGTCATCGTCGGTCGCGACGAGCCGGAGCGGCCAGACGGCCAGGTCAGCGCGCGCCTCGCGCTCGGACACGCCCTTCACGGACACGGTGCGGTCGGCCGTGCGGAAGCGCGCGAAGCCGTCGCCCGCGAGCCAGCCGGCTGCGGCGAGGCCGAGGGCGAGGAGTGCCGCCGGGAGGAGGCCAGCGAGCCCGCTCGGGCGCCCGGTGTGTGCGGCGGCGTCGTGGTGCGAACCGTTCATGAGATCTGCGTGTCGAAGGGAGTGTGACAGTGTTCCTACTCGCGACGCGGTGGCCGAGTGCCGAGGCCGGAGCCGCCCGCTCAGCGCTCTTCGAGCGGCAGCCGGATTTCCACCCGACAGCCGCCACTGGGGAGATTACTCATCCGGAAGGCGTACCGGTCACCATACAGCATGGCGAGCCGCGAACGGGTGTTGGTGAGACCGATGCCCAGGCCGTCGACCGACGGGATGGCGGCGAGGAAGCGGCCGCTCGTGGTGAGCAGGCCGTCGAGTCCCTTGCCGTTGTCCTCGACGACGATCTCCATGCTGTTGCCCTGTCGTTGGAGGCGCACCTCGATGCACTGGTCGGGATGCCCCGGCGCCAGCCCATGCTTGAGGGCGTTCTCGACGAGCGGCTGCAGCAGGAAGCTCGGGATGTTCGCGTCCACGACGGATGGATCGACCGAGATGTCGGCCTCGAGGCCGACGCCGTAGCGCACGCGCGCGATCTGCAGGTAGAGCTCGACCAGCTCGATCTCCTGCCAGACGGGAATGAGCGATTGCGCGGCGCTGCGCAGCGAGAGGCGCAGGAGGTCACTCACGCGGACGAGCGTGCGCTGCGCTTCGCGCACATCCATCTCCATGAGCTCGGCCACGGAGTTGAGTGCGTTGAACAGGAAGTGCGGGTTGAGCTGCATGCGGAGCGCCTCGAGCGTGGTGCGCGCGAGCTTCTGCTCGAGCTCCGTGGCCGCGCGATCCCGCTCGCGATAGCGGCGCACGAACTCCACCATGTACGCGACGCCGAGCACCGCCCAGTACAGGACCACCTGGAAGTCGAGATTGTTGACGACGACGAGGCGCAGCGCCCACGCGTAGCTCGTGACCTGCCCGATGGCGCCGAAGGTGTGGTCGAGCCACGCGATCGCGAGCACGTTGGCGGTGCACACCAGCGCCGTGGCGCCGACGTGCACGGCGATCCAGGGGAGCAGCCGCGCGGTGTCGAGCTGCACCCGCGCGACCAGCGACAGGATGAGCTGCGACCAGAGGCTCCACAGCAGCCATGCCGAGCCCTGCCAGAGCAGCGCCGTGCCCAGGTGATAGTGCGTCCCCGAGGCGTCGCCCACGAACGTCATCTGCAGCGAAGCGAGCGTGGCCGGCACGACCCAGATGATCGCGAACAGGAAGCGCGTGAGGCGACGCAGGCGTTGGCCTTCGTCGGCGATCGTGACCGGCTGGGTGGGAGACGCCATGCGAGGGGTGACGTGCACCGGATGGGGGTGACGCGTGCGATGCATGCGACGCGCGTATGTGAGGATGCCGCGCAGGGCAACGATCGCCCTGTGGAACTTGCGGGAGACTGCGGTGTTGCCCTGTCAGCGTCGGTGCAGCCTGTCGGCTGCACTTTCGCTCATCGAAACAATGTGCAACCATGGGCGTACGCGTTCACGACGCCTTCCGGCGCACGCGGACGCATGCGGTCGATGCGGGTGTGGCCCAGATTGACGATGCACGGCCACACGCGCTGCCACCAGCAGGGCCTCCGCCGGCGCTGCTGCTCCGACACAGTGAGGAGATTTCCGTGCGAGTTCTGATCGTGGATGACGAGGCGCTGGCGCGCCAGCGTGTGCGGCGGCTGTTGCAGGGTGAGCAGGATGTGGAGGTGGTGGGGGAGGCGGAGTCCGGCCACGAGGCGGTCGCGATGATTCGCGAGCTCCAGCCCGACCTCGTCTGCCTCGACGTGCAGATGCCGGGCCTCGACGGCTTCGGGGTGCTGCAGGAGCTCGAGGGCGGGCCGCTGCCCATGGTCCTGTTCATCACCGCCTACGACGAGCATGCCCAGCGGGCCTTCGACGTCCACGCGGTGGACTATGTGCTCAAGCCCGTCGATGCCGACCGCTTCCGCGCGGCGTTCGACAAGGCGCGGCGCCAGCGGGCCAACGCGCAGGCCGCCGAGCGGCTCGGCGAGCTGCTGGAGACCGTGCGGCGGCTGGCCGATGGCAGTGGTGCCGGCGACGCGACGGGGGCGCTGGCGGCCGCCGCCGGGAACGGCGGGGCCAATGGCGCCGCCGCGGGTGCGGGCGCCGGACGGTACGCCAGCCGCATCCTGGTCAAGCAGGACGGCCGGATGTTCTTCGTGAAGACCACGGAGATCGACTGGATCGAGGCCGATCGCAACTATGTCCGACTGCACGTGGGCAAGACGGCGCACACCATCCGGGAGCGCATCAGCCACCTGGAGGAGACGCTCGATCCGCGGCTGTTCGCGCGCATCCACCGCTCGACCATCGTCAACCTGAATCGCGTGCGCGAAATGCAGCAGTGGTTCTCGGGCGACTACGTGGTCATCCTCGAGGACGGCACCCGGCTCCGGCTCAGCCGACACTATCGCGACCGGGTGGAGAAGCAGGTCGGGGTGTGAATGTGCGTCGGCGCCGGCCCCTGCGGGTCGGCGCCACGGCTGGCGGGGGTTCGCCCGTTGCGCGTGCGCCTGCGGCGCACTCGGCTTCGGCGTAGCGATGGCTGCAGGTACATTGCCAGTATGAGTGATCGCGCGCGCCCGAGCTGGCAGTCGCATCTGGTGCACCTGCTGGTGCGGGCGCGCATGCGTCCCCATGCGCTTCGCCCGATTGATCCGCTTTTCGTGCGACGGGAGATGGGCAAGCCGCGTGCGCTGCGTCGCGCGTTCGCCAGTGCCACCGGCGCCGAGACGCAGCCGCTTGCCGCCACCGGCGGCTGGCCCGGCGGGGAGCATGTCCGATGGCCGCAGGCCCCCGCCGACGCCCCCACGCTGCTCTACCTGCACGGCGGCGGCTTCATCGCCTGCTCGCCGGAGACCCACCGCATGCTGGTGGCGTCGCTGGTGCGACGGGTGCAGGGTCAGGCGTACGTGCCCCGCTACCGTCTGGCGCCCGAGCACCCGTTCCCCGCAGCGCTCGATGATGCCGTCGCGGCGTATCGGCATCTTGTGCACACGCTGGGGGTGCTGCCGTCGCGCCTCATCGTGGCCGGCGACTCGGCGGGCGGCGGCCTCGTGCTGTCGCTCGCGCTGGCGCTCCGCGATGCGGGTGAGCCGCTCCCCGCCGGGCTGGTGACCTTCAGCCCGTGGACCGATCTCGCCGCCACCGGCGCCTCGCTCGAGGAGAACTCGGCGCGGTGCGCGATGTTCGCCGCCGAGACCATCCGTCGCGCGGCGCCGTTCTACGCGGGCTCGGCCGACCCCCACCTGCCACTGCTGTCGCCACTCTACGGTGACTTTCGCGGTCTCCCGCCGCTGCTCGTGCACGCCGGCATCGACGAAGTGCTGCGCGACGACGCCGTGCGCGTGGCCGAACGTGCACGCGCGGCCGGCTGCGAGGTCGAGCTGCGCCTGTGGCCACGCGTGCCGCACGTCTGGCAGTTCTTCGCCGCGGTGCTGCCCGAAGCGCGCGAATCGCTCGACGCGACGGTGGCGTTTGTGGGCCGCTGCATCCGGGGCACCAGCACACCCTGAGGTGGCGCGCCCGGGGCGTGACGATCCGTGACCGGGGCTGGCGGTGCGCGTCCTGCGCACGGTGACTGCCTCATCCGACTCCGGCATTTTTCCCGCGTACCGGCCCCCTGACTGGGTGCCGCTGCAACGCGCCCTCACGACTGTCTTCGGCATCGGCGCGGTCGATGCGGCGGCGTCGTTCTGGTTCGTCGGCTACGTCCGCGGTCCGGCCGACGTGGGCGAGCTGCGCCTGTACGAGCACAGCGGCACGCGACGACAGGTGGCCCTCGATCGCGACGGCGGTGCCTACAGCTGGTCGGAGGTGTTCGACCAGTACGTGCGCACCGACGACGAAAGCACGCTGATCGCCGCGCTGGTCTGACACGCGCCCGCAAGGCGCCCGTCTGACCGCACGGGCGTGTCGCCGTGCGGACTCCAGTCGGCGGCGCGCGCGGCCGACACTTTCCGGAGATGTCTTCCGACCTGAGCGCGCCGCGTCCGGTGTCGTCCCCGCGCACGGGGGCGTTGATTCCCCTGCGGGGGGCAGGGGGCGCGTCGGCGTCGAGTGCACCGGCTGGCGCCGCCGCGGTGCCGTCCGTTACCCGCGTGGGCGGCGGGGAGACGCATGGGCTGCGACGCAGTGGGGTGGCGGGTGGCGACCTTGCCCACCGCGCCGACGCGGTGTTGCTGCGCACGCCGGTGGCGGACACGGAGGCGCGTGTGGGTCTCGAGGCCGCTCGGGCGGCACTCGTGCGCCGCGATCCCGTGCAGGTGCTCACGGCGTTGGACGCGGTGTGGACCACGGCCGCCACGCACGAGTCGGGATGGTACCTGCGGGCGGGTGCGCTGACGGCGCTCGGGCTGGCCGGCGAGGGGACCGCGGTCGCGCTGCGCGGACTCGAGCGGACGCCGCGATCGCGCGCACTGCGGCTCGTGCTGGCCCTCGCGCGCGCGGCAGGCGGGGACGTGCGGGGAGCGCGCGAGCTCCTGCAACAGGCACTCGAAGCGGAGGGCGAGGAGCCGGTGTTGCTGGCGACCCTGGCCGTGCTGCACGCGCGCCAGGGACGTGAGCGCGAGGCGAGCGAGGCCGCGCGCCCGCTGCGGAGCCGGTGGCGCGCCCATCCGGCCACCGCGTGGATGGAGGAGGCGCTGCGAAGCGCGCGCGCCGACGTACAGCGCGCCGGATCGCGTGCGGTGGAGTTGGGCGAAGCCGACGTCGCGCAGGCATGCGATGCGCCGACGGCGTCGACAACGTCTGCCGAGGATGCCGCCAGCGCGACGAGCGACGACGCGGACGGTTCCGACGCCGCGCGCGCCAGCCTCGCGGTCGACGTCGACGCCACGCGCGAGGCGTTCGCAGCGCTGGGTCGGCATGTCGAGCGCGGCGAACGCGACGCCGCGCGGCAGCAGGCGCGACGCGTACTGCGAGCACTGTCGGCAGATGGCGCGTGGCGGAGCAGTTGGCCGGCGTCGCAGGCACACGCCGCGCGCAGTGTGCTGGCAAGCGTGCTCGAGGTGCTGCACGCGCCGTCGTCGTCTGAGCTGTCGCACGCGTTGGACGGGGCCACCGCCGATGAGCCAACGGCCTCCGAGGCCCGCGCTACCATGCGCGCGCTGCTCCTGACGTTGGCCGAGCCGCCGTCGCCGTCTCGCGCGTCACGTGAGCGGACGCCCCCGCCTTCGATGCGCACGCTCTGCGCACGTCTGCCGCACGGCTGGCTGGTGTGGATGTGTGCGCTGCTGCGCGACACGCGCCATTTCGAGTCGGTCGCATCGACGGTGCTACGCGTGCGCGACGGCCTGCGGAGCACGCCGCCGCGCGCCGGGGACAGCGTGTCGGCGGTGCAGGTGTCGGCGCCGGCGGACGACGACAGCGTGCTGACGCCGCTGCGCCTTGGACTCGCGCTGCTGCCGGAGCCGCGGGTTCACACCAGCCTGCGCCGTTCGGGGGCGCACGATGGAGTCGCCGCGGGCGATCGTGACGGGGCGCTGCATGTCGGCGAGACGGGCGCGTGGCGCACGGCCAACGACGCGTACGCGGACACGCCCGGCGGAGCGATGGGCGGCGACCCGGCCGAGACGACGATCGGCGCCCCGGAGACATCCTCGGCGCTGGCGCGGGCGGGCACGATCGGAGCGGGCGCGGCGGTGAGTACCGTCGCCTGGATGCTGGCGGGCCCGTGGGTCGCAGCGGCGGTGCTCGCGGTGGGTGTGGCGACCGCCGTGCTCCTCGTCGCAGCGCCCCGTCGGGCGCCGGACCAGGTCGATTAGATTTGCCGGGCGGCGCCGCACGGGCGCCGCGTGTGCGTGGCGCGCCGATCGACGGCGCCGCCTCCCGACCCTGCACCTCCGCATCGACCATGGCCCCGACTCCGGCTCCGCAGCACGCTGCGCCGACTGCTGCACCCATCACGGCGTTCCTCCGTCATCACTATCGGCACTTCAACGCCGCCGCCCTCATCGACGCGGCGGATGGCTACACCGCGCACCTCGCGAGTGGTGGCAAGATGATGGTGACGCTGGCCGGCGCGATGAGCACGGCGGAGCTGGGCCTGTCGCTCGCCGAGATGATCCGGCAGGACAAGGTGCATGCGATCACGTGCACGGGCGCGAACCTCGAGGAGGACATCTACAACCTCGTCGCGCACGATCACTACGCGCGCGTGCCCAACTATCGCGACCTCACGCCGCAGGATGAGCAGCGGCTGCTGGAGCAGCACTTCAATCGCGTCACCGACACCTGCATCCCCGAGGCCGAGGCGATCCGGCGCATCGAGCACGCGATCCTCGACGAGTGGAAAGCGGCGGACGCGGCCGGGGAGCGCTACTTCCCGCACGAGTTCATGTACCGGATCCTGCTGAGCGGGAAGCTCGAGCAGTACTACCAGATCGATCCGAAGAATTCGTGGATGCTGGCGGCGGCGCAGAAAAACCTGCCGATCATCGTGCCCGGGTGGGAGGATTCGACCACGGGCAACATTTTCGCGTCGCACGTGATCGACGGGAACATCCGGAACGTGCACACGGTGCGGAGCGGCATCGAGTACATGATCTTCCTGGCCGACCACTACACGCAGGTCACGAAGACCGCCTCGCTCGGCTTCTTCCAGATCGGTGGCGGCATCGCGGGCGACTTCCCGATCTGTGTCGTGCCCATGCTGCACCAGGACCTGCAGCGCACGGAGGTGCCGCTGTGGGGGTACTTCTGCCAGATCAGCGACTCGACGACGAGCTACGGATCGTACTCCGGCGCGGTGCCCAACGAGAAGATCACGTGGGGCAAGCTGGGCATCGAGACGCCGAAGTTCATCATCGAGAGCGACGCGAGCATCGTGGCGCCGCTCATCTTCGCGATCGTGCTGGGGCAGTAACCGCCGTCAGCCCGTCGAATCCGGGAGTGTCGCGGGGGGCGGGTCCACCCGCGGCACCCGCAGGCGCTGCCCAGCCTGGATCTCGCCCGAGGGCAGTTGATTGAGTTGCTGCAGGATGTCGGTCGTCGTGCGGTAGCGGCGCGCGAGGGCGGTGAGCGTCTCGCCGCGCCGCACCACGTGAGTGTCGAACTGTTCGGCCGGCAGGGCCGGCGGGCGCAGTGCGGCGTCGAGTGTCGCGTTCGCACGGGTGACCGCGCTCCGTCCGGCGCGGGTCGCGCGCACGACGGCGTCGGCCCCCGGCCACGCCGCATCGTCCACGATGAAGTCCACCTGGCGCGCCGGCGTCCGCAACGCGAGCCCGCGCAGGCGACCCCGCCAGAGCGACTGCGGCTCCAGCGTGAACGCCGCGTCGTACGGATAGCTCTCGGTGAGCAGGTCCATCGGGCCGTCCTCCCGGGGCCGCAGCAGGGGCAGGGGCGGCGCGCCGACGTACACGACGCGGCGATCGGTGGCCGCGACGACGCCGAACGACTCGCGGTAGAAGTCCGTCCAGCGCCGCTGCGATGCGTAGACGCGGGCGATGATCGTCTCCCCGCCGCGAAGCTGCGAGGCGAGCTCGCGGTTGGCCATTTCGCGGGCGACGCGCCGCGCGCCGATCGTGGGGACCACGGACGCGGCGCCGACGACGGCGACGGTGGTGAGGATCGCGGTGAGGCTGGAGAGGGCGAGGGCGACGCGGACCGCGAGCCGACGGGTGGGGGCGGGTGGCCGGGCGGCGCCGGCGCGAAACCACCCCGGGCGGGGGCGCGGCGTGGCGTCCGGCAGCGGTGGCAGGGGCGTCGTCACCCCGGAAAGTAGGCGCGGGCACAGGACGGTTTGGAGGCCCGCCCTTGCCAATACGCATTGGCAATCGAATATTGCCGCCCCATGAGCCTCCCCCCTTCAGGCCGCCGCGTCACGGTGCACGACGTCGCGGCCCGTGCCGGTGTCTCCCAGCCCACCGCGTCGCTCGTCCTGTCGAACCACCCCAAGGCCCGAGTCGCCGCCGCGACCCGTCAGCGCGTGCTCGAGGCTGCGACCGAGCTCGGGTACAAGCCGAACGTGGTGGCCCGGTCGCTGGCCCGACGTCGGTCGTACGCGCTGGGGCTCATCGTGCCCGATGTGCGCAATCCGTTCGTGGCCGACGTGGTGGCCGGCGTCGAGCGGGTGGCGGCGCAGGCGGGGTATGCGGTGCTCCTGTGCGATCAGTCGACACGCGACGTGCGCCAGCATCTCGACGTGCTGCTCGCGCGGCAGATCGACGGGGTGCTCATCGACGCGGTGGGCGGCAAGGCGCTGTCCTCGGCAACGGTGGGCAGCGTGCCGGTCGTGCTCATGGACACCCCGCATGAGCGGTGGCCGGGCATCAGCACCGATGCCGCCGCGGCGGGACGCCTGGCTGCGGAGCACCTGCTGCACCTCGGGCACCGGTCGATCGGGTTCATCGGGCCCGCCGTCGACGTGCACGCCTTTCGGCAGCGCGAGCGGGGGTTCGTGCAGGCGCTCCGCGCCGCCGGGGTGGCGATCCGCACGGAGTGCTGGCGTCGCGCCCCCGCGACGGTCACCGGTGGGCGCGACGCCATGCGCGCGCTGCTGGGTGTCCCGTCACGCCCGACGGCGGTGTTCTGCGCGAACGACCTCATGGCCATCGGTGCGCTCAAGCAGTGCCTGACGGCCGGGCTGGTCCTGCCGCGCGATCTCTCGGTGGTGGGGTGCGACGACATCGAACTCGCGCGCTACGTCACCCCTGAGCTGTCGACGGTGAGTGTGCCGGCGCGTGAGTTGGGCGCGCGCGCGGCGCGCCTGCTGCTGCAGCAGATCGAGCAGTCGCCCCGCCGGGTGCAGCAGTCGCGACCGCTGCCGGTGCACTTCGTCGGCCGCGGGTCGAGCGGCGTCGCGCCGCAGGCGGTTGCGTGAGCACGAGCCTTCCGCGTGAGGCCGTGATCACCGGTACCGGATCGGCGGTGCCCGCACGGTGCGTGACCAATGCGGAGCTGTCCGCCATGCTCGGTGAGGACATCGACCCGTTCGTCCGCGGGACGCTTGGCATCGCGACACGCCACTGGTGCGGCGACGACGAGAGCACGGCCGACCTGGCGGTGACCGCGGGCGCACGCGCGCTGGCCGCTGCCGGCGTGACGCCCGAGCAGATCGACCTGCTCATCGTGGCCACCGACACGCCGGAGTACGTGTCCCCGGCGACCGCCTCGGTGGTGCAGGGGCGGCTGGGGCTGATCCGCGCCGGCACGTTCGACCTCAACGCCGGCTGCGCAGGCTTCGTGACCGCGCTCGACGTGGCGTGGAAGTACCTGCGTGCCGACGAGCGCTATGCGCGGGTGCTCGTCATCGGCGCGTATGCGATGTCCCGATACCTTGATCCGCGCGACAAGAAGACGGTGACGATCTTCGCCGACGGCGCGGGGGCGGCCGTGGTCGAGCGTGCGGCACAGCCGGGCGTGCTGTCGTCGGAGCTGTTCGCCGACGGGCGCTTCTGCGACGACATGGGCATCTTCGCCGGCGGAACACGCACGCCGATCACTGCGGCGATGCTGGAGCAGGGCACGGCGCACCGGCTTCGGTTCGTGCGCAAGTATCCGGCCTCCGTCAACGAGGAAGGCTGGCCGCGCATCGTGCGCAGCGTGCTGGACCGCGCGGGTGCACAGCCGAGTGATGTCGACCTGTGGTTGTGGACGCAGGTGAATCGCTCGACGATCGTGCAGGTGATGGAGACGCTCGCGCAACCGATGACGCGGGCGCACACCATCATGGACAAGTGGGGGTACACCGGGTCGGCGTGCCTGCCGATGGCGCTCGACGACGCGGTGCGCGCGGGGCTTCTGCACGACGGGGCGCTCGTCGTGCTCACCGGCTCCGGCGCGGGCCTCGCGATGGGCTCGGTGGCGTTGCGCTGGCGCGCGCGCGCGGAGCCGGGAGCGCTTGCATGACGCTGTCCGCCGCCCAGGTCGACGAGGCGGGCGCCACGCCGCTCGTCCACCGCTTCTTCGCGCGGGCTGCGGCAACGCCCGAGGCGCTGGCGTTCGCGGTGTATCCGCCGGCCAGTTCCCGTGCGACGGCACAGGTGACGTGGGGGATGTGGGCACAGCAGGTGCGAGGGTGTGCGGCCCGGCTGCTGCGCGACGGTGTGATGCCGGGTGATCGCATTGCGGTGCTGGCGGGCAATCGGCTGATGTGGCCGGTGCTCGACGTGGCGCTGCAGGCGGTGCGCGCGATCGGCGTGGGGATCTTCCCCGGCAGCACCGCCGATCAGGTCGATGCGCTGCTCGCCGATTGTGGTGCGCGCATGCTCTTCACCGATGATCGTGCCGAAGCGGCCCGGCTGGCCGGTCGCCTCGAGGTGGTGGTGCTCGACGCGCCGGAGAGTGTGCGCAGCATCGGCGTCGAGCCGTGGAGCTGCTGGTGCGAGGACGCCGGGCGCGCGCTGGCGCAGGATGTGTCGCTCACGGCCGCGCTGGAGGCGCGCATCGCGTCGGTGACCCCAGACGACCTCTTCGCGATTGTCTACACCTCGGGCTCCACCGGCGCGCCCAAGGGTGCGTGCCTCTCTCATCGCTATCTCGCGGCTTCGGCGGCGTCGATCGTCGGGGTGCTCGGCTTCGATGCCGATGACCGCGGCCTCAGCTTCCTGCCGTACTCGCACGCCGCGGAGCGCGTGTTCGGGCAGGGTGTGCGCCTGCTGGTGGGAGGCAGCGCGGCGCTGGTGGCGCGCCCTGCTGACCTGTTTCTCGTGTCCGCGGACTTCCGCCCGACGTCGCTGCCGGGGCTCCCGCGCATCTTCGAGCGTCTCGATGAAGCGATCGCGGCCGACGTGGCACGCGGTGTTCCCGCGCAGGACGCGCTCCGTGCGCAGACGGGAGGACAACTGCGGCGCGCCACGTCGGGCGGCGCCACGCTCCCGACCGTGGTGGCGGAACGCCTCGCGGCGTTGGAGTTGACGATTCTCGGCGCGTACGGGCAGTCGGAGCACCTGTGCATCGCCATGAACCGGCCGGAGGCGCCGCGCTTCGATTGCGTGGGCGTGCCGATGCCCGGCACCACCGTGGCGATTGCCGACGATGGCGAGCTGCTCGTGCGCCGCAGCGCCCTCACCTTCAGTGGCTACTGGGGGCGCGACGCCGAGACGCGGGCGGCGTTCAGCGCCGATGGGCTGTGGCTGCACACCGGTGACCTCGCCGAGCAGGATGCGGACGGTGCCCTGCGCATCACGGGGCGTGCCAAGGAGTTGATCGCGCTGTCCACCGGTCGCAAGGTGGCGCCCGCGCCCATCGAGCAGGCGCTCGTTGCCACGCCCCACATCGCGCAAGCGCTGGTGCACGGGGAAGGGCAGAAGTTCCTCACGGCCCTGCTGGTGCCGCGTCGCGATGCGCTCGAGCGCTGGGCTCGCGCCAACGGAGTCGAAGCCGCGTGGCCGGCGCTCCTCGCCGACGATGCCGTGCGTGCCCTGCTGCAGGCCGCCGTGGACGCCGTGAATGCCACCCTCGCCCGCACCGATCGCATCGGTGCGTTCGCCACCATCGACGAAGAGTTCACGGTGGAGGCGGGCCTGCTCACGCCCACCCTCAAGGTGGTGCGGCGTGCCGTGGCGGCGCGGCACGCCGCGCGACTCGCTGCCCTGTATGCGTCGCGGGAGGTGCGATGAGCATGCGCGGCGCGCGTCCTCCCGATGCCCACGAAGTCTCTGATACACGCCGGCTGTGCCGGCGCGCTGCATCACCGGTCACCGCTGTCCCTCCCACCGTCGCCCTGGCGCGACGCCCCTCCCGCCGTCCTCCCTTCGGAGATTCTCGTATGGTGAACGTCAATTCCCTGTCGCGGCGTCCGCGCGTGGCTGTGCGTGACCTGCTGCGCACCGTCGTGCGCGGCGTGCTGCGCACGCACGGTGTCGCGCTCGCGCTGGCCGCGACGCCCCTGCTGGCCGCCGCGCAGACGGGCAGTCTGGCCGGTCTCGTCACGGACAGCGTGAAGGCGCCGCAGCCCGGCGCGCAGGTCACGCTGGTCGGCACGCGATTCGGCGCCACCTCGGGGCTCGATGGGCGCTATCGCATTGTCGGCGTGCCGGCGGGCACCTACACGGTGCGTGTGCAGCGCATCGGTTCGAATGCCCGGTCGTTCGAGGGGCAGCGCATCGCGGCCGGCAGCGAGACGACACTCGACATCACGCTCGCTGCGAACGCCCTGCAGCTTGGCGGCTACGTCGTGTCGGCGTCGCGACGCGTGGAGAAGATCACCGATGCGCCGGCGACCGTCACACGCATCACGGCGGACCAGATCGCGACGACGGCGGGCTCGAACTTCACCGCCGTGCTCAAGGACGTGAAGGGCGTCGACTTCATCCAGACGGGCGTCGCGGCGGCGGGCATCAACGCGCGTGGCTTCAACAGCGCGTTCAACAACCGCATGCTGCAGATGGAGGACAACCGCATCGCCGTGCTGCCGGAGAACGGCCTGCCGGTGGGTGTGTTCACCACCATCCCCAAGGTCGATGTGGCGGGCGTCGAGGTGCTGGTGGGGCCGGGCGCCGCGCTCTACGGTCCCGACGCGTCGAACGGCGTCGTGACGCTGCTGAGCAAGGACCCCAAGCAGTACCGTGGGCTCACCATGGAGACCTCGATGGGCACCAACGGGGGCAGCCTTGGCGACACGTTCAAGGATCGCGCCGGTCACGCCGCCGTGGCGGACTTCCAGTTCCGGTACGCGAACGTCTGGAAGAAGCTGGGCTACAAGGTGACCGGTGAGCGCCTCTGGGGACGCGACTGGCGCAACACGAACTTCTACGCGCCGGTGGCACCGCGGACGACACCGTCCCCGGAGCTCGGCATCGACTGGGGCACGTCCTACAACCGGCTGGGTGGCGCGCTGGTGTACTACTTCGACGGCGGCGCGCGCCTCGAGTATCAGGGCGGCGCGAGCAAGAGCAACGGCGTCGGTGTGACGAGCGCGGGCCGCAACCAGCTCAAGGACTGGGGTTACTGGAACCAGCAGGTCCGCTACACCTCCGAGCACTGGTTCGCGCAGGCGTATGCCACGCGGTCGCTGTCGGGGAGCACGTTCGCGCTCAACGGCTACTCGACCAACCGGCTGGCGGCGCGGTTCAACGGCGTGTCCGATGACTCGGTCCTCAAGGCGTCGTCGTTCCCCGCCGACGGTCGCCTGCTGGCGGCGGAAGTGCAGAACAACGTGACGCTGCCGGCGCTGCTCAACACGCGTGTCATCTCGGGCGTCCAGGTCCGTCGCGACCAGGTCAGCTCGAAGCGGGTGTGGCTCTCGGACGCGATCAGCGGCGAGGACATCACGCTGACGCAGGTGGGCGTGTACGCGCAGACCGAGACGCCGCTCAACGACCGGACGAAGCTGGTGCTGGGGGGGCGCTACGACAACCCGGAGTTCTACGACCCGCAGTTCAGCCCGAAGGCGGCACTGCTGATCTCGCCGGACGAAAACTCGACGCTGCGCATCACCTTCAATCGCGCGTTCAAGTCGCCGTCGATCCTGCAGACGAACTTCTTCTACCGCGACTTCAGCCCGAGCGTGGGCGTGTTCGGCAACAAGGACGGCATCGTGGTGAAGAACGCCGCCGGCGTGGTGCAGCGCACCATCGACCCGGTGGTGCCCGAGGTGAACAACACGGTCGAGTTGGGCTACAAGGGTGTCATCAAGGATCGCCTGTACCTGGATGTTGCCGGCTATGTCGCCCGCTACAAGGCGTTCCTCAGCCCGCTGGTCATCGTCGCCAACCCGTTTGCGGGCACCTTCGCCTACAACGCGAAGACCGACGTGAAGTACCTGGGCATGACCAACAACGAGCAGATCGCGCTCACGTACTTCAACCTGGGCAAGGCCACGCTCTCCGGCATCGACGCGGGCCTGCGCTACGTCGTGTCGGAGCGCGTGAACGCGAGCGCCACCATGAGCCTCCTCAAGCTCGACTCGATCATCCCGAAGGCGGGGGATCCCGCCGAGGCCACGGCACTGAACGCACCGTCGTTCAAGGCGACCGCGGGGATGGACAGCCGCGACATGGGCTTCGGCACGATGGGCGGCTTCACGGTGCGCTTCGTGAAGGACTACCAGTTCCTCTCCGGCGCGCACAACGGCCGCATCCCGGGCATCGTGACGTTCGACTTCAACGTGGGCAAGAAGATCGCCGACGTGGCCACGCTGACCTTTGCGATGTCGAACCTCTTCACCTGCACGAGCGGTACGTCGACGCCCGGTGCGTGGGTGGCCGCGACGGTGCCCTCGGTGTACTCGCGGGGCTGGGGCTGCGGGCTGGGCCGCAAGCACATCGAGATCCTCGACATGCCGGCGGTTGGTTCGATGGCCACGATCGGCATCCGCATCGATCGGTGATGCGATGAGTGATCCGCAGGCGGCCGGGCCGATGCGGCTGGTACGTGGGCGGCACGAGGTGGCGGCGGGTGCCCGGGACTATCGTCTCGTGGTGCCCGCGGTTCCGCGCGCGCGTCCGCCGCTGCTGGTCGTGTTGCACGGCTGCCTGCAGGACGCCGACGACATCGCACGGGGCACGCGCCTCGATGTCGCGGCGGCCGACGGGGTGTTCGTCCTCTATCCGTCGCAGGACGTGGCGGCGAACGCCCGTCGGTGCTGGAACTGGTTCGAGCCGGCGCATCAGTCGCGCGACGGAGGGGAACCGGCCATCCTCGCGGCGATGATCGACCACGTCGTGGCCGCGCACGGCCTCGACGGAGAGGCCGTGCATCTGGTGGGCATCTCGGCCGGTGCCGCGATGGCCGGTCTGCTGGCCGTGGGGTATCCGGAACGCTTCGCGTCGCTCACCCTGGCCTCGGGTGTGCCGTGGCGCGCGGCGAGCAGTGTGGTGCAGGCGTGGTCCGTGATGCAGCGCGGTGCGGGTCCGGCCCTGCCGGACGGCGCCGCGCTGCTGGCGGCCATGGGTGACGCGCCACGTGCCGTGCCGGTGACCGTGGTGCACGGCATGGCCGACGGCGTGGTGAGCGTGCGGAACGCCGCCGACACGGCGCGGCAGTGGGTCGACTTGCACGACACCCTACGGGCACGCGCGGGGCAGGAGGCCTTGCAGCAGCAGGCACTGCCGCGCACCGAGCAGGGCGGTCGGCTGGTGGACGAGACGCGGTGGTGTGACGCCGCGCAGCGCGCGCAGGTGACGCTGTTGCGCGTGCACGACCTGGGACACGCATGGTCTGCGGGCGACCCCTCGGGTAGCTTCACCGATCCCGCAGGTCCTGATGTCAGTGCGCGCATCGTCCGGTCGATCGTGGACGGCGACGCACGAGCATCGTCCTCCGTATCCTGACCGACGCCCGACCGGCCCCGGCCCACCTGATGTTTCCGAGTCTCCCCGCTGTCTTCGACCCGGTGGCGTGGTGGGCGCGCGTCGACGGTGAACGCACCGCGCTCATCGATGCGTCCGATGACACGCGGTGGTCGTACCGCGCGCTGGACCTCGAGGCGGACCGTTGGCACGCATTGCTGGCGCAGGCGGGGGTGAGGCCCGGCGATCGGGTGGCGGTGCTGGCCCCCAATCGTCGCGAGTACCTCCCGCTCTTCTTCGGCTGTCTGCGGCTCGGCGCGGTGCTGGTGCCTCTCAACTGGCGCCTGTCGGCGCCGGAGCTGGCCCGCGTGTTGGCCGATGCGCGGCCGGTGGTCTGCTTCGGCGAGGACAGTGTGCGTGCGCTCGCGGAGGCCGCGTTGCGCGCGGCGGCGCTGTCGGAGGCGACGCGATGGCATGACTTCGATCGTGAGGTCCCGTCGCTCCTCGCGCGGGCCGATCGCACGCCCCCGGCCAGCCCCGTGCGGACCCATGACGACGCGACGATGCTGCTGTACACCTCGGGCAGCACCGGCGCGCCCAAGGGTGTGGTGCTGCCGCATCGTCAGCTGCTGTGGAACGCGATCGCGACGAGCACCGGTTGGCAGCTTGGTGCGGAGGACGTAGGGCCCATCGCCACGCCGTTCTTCCACACGGGCGGCTGGCATGTGTTCACGACACCGCTGCTCTTTCGCGGCGGCACGCTCGTACTGCTCGGCGCATTCGACGCGAGCGCCTACCTCGGCACGCTCGCGCGGTACGGCATCACGGTGACCTTCGGCGTGCCGACGCAACTCGACCTCGTCCAGCGCGCCGCGGACTGGGGGCGCCCCCTGCCGCGACTGCGGGCCTTCTGGAGCGGTGGTGCGCCGTGCCCGCAGCGCACCAAGGACGCCGTGCGCGCGGCAGGCTACGGCTTTCGCGAAGGCTACGGACTCACGGAGTGTGGGCCGAACTGCTTCGCCACGAACGCGGTGACCGCGCGTGCGCAGGACGGCAGTGTCGGATGGCCCGTCCCGTTCCTGGAGGCGCGCGTGCGAACCGACGAAGGCACGCTGGCACTGCCCGATGTGATCGGCGAACTCGAACTGCGCGGCCCGCAGATGTTCGGTGGCTACTTCAATGCCCCGGAGCGGACCGCCGAGGTGATGACGGCGGACGGCTTTCTGCGGACCGGGGACCTGGCGAGCTGCGGTGCCGATGGCGTGTTCCGCATTCGCGGGCGCCGCAAGGAGATGTTCATCTCCGGCGGGGAGAACGTCTTCCCCGGCGAGGTGGAGGCGGCGTTGCTCGACTGCGCGGGTGTGCGCGATGTGGCGGTGCTGGGCGTCCCCGACGCGGTGTGGGGCGAGACGGGGTGTGCGCTTGTGGTGCGCGAGCACGCCCACCTCGATCACGAGGCGCTGGTGCGTGACGCCCGCGCGAGGCTGGCGGGGTACAAGGTGCCCAAGCGCGTCGTCTTCGTCGATGCCATTCCGCGGCTCGGGTCGGGGAAGATCGACCGGGCCACGGCGCGCGCACTCGTCGAGGCCGCGGAGCCCGGCGCGTGAGTGCCGACGAGACGCGTCACGCGGCTCCGGCGGTTGCGGCCCAGCGTGCGCGCGGCTCCGCGCTGCAGAGTACGCTCGACTTTCTCGACGGGACCTTTGGGCACGGGCTCGCTGGACGCGTCATCGCGGCGCTTTCGCGCGACGACCAGACGCGCATTGCGACGGTCACGCCGACCGATGAAGTCCCGTATCTCCTGCTGGTGCGTCTGTGGGATGCTGCCGCCGCGCAACTCGAGGCGGAACAGGCGGCCGAGCGCGCGACCTGGGCGGAGCGGGCGGGCGAAGCGTCCATCGGCTCGTTTGGCGTGCAGTTGTACGGCGGCATCCTTCGCAAGCCGACGCCGCACGAGTTCCTCACGCAGAGTATTTCGCTCTTCCGGCTCTACTATCAGCCGGGTGACATGACCGTGGTGGAGGAGGAGGCGACGCGCACGGTGTTGCGGCTCGTCGGCTTCGACCCGGTGACGCGCGCCTTCTGCCGGCGCCAGACCGGTGGTCTGCACCGCGCCATTACGCTGGCAGGTGGACAGGCGGCACAGGTCGAGCATGTGCGGTGCCTGCTGGAGGGGGACGCCTTCTGCGAATGGGAGCTCACCTGGACGGGCGAGGCGGCGAACGGGATGCCGGCTGTAGGCGCTGGCGCGGGTCCGTCGCCGTAGCGAGGATTCCGGGATGACGCCGTCGCGCACATCTCGCCCCCCTCGCGTTGTGGTGCAGGCCCTTGCCGGGTGCCCCGCGTGAGCGGACGACGCCTCCGGCGTGGTGAGGATGATGGCGCGGCGGCCCTCGCTACCCAGTTCGATCTCTTTCCGGTGCGTCCGGTCGTGGACGTGCTCGACCCGGTGACCGTCGTGGGGCCGCGCACTGCCGTCGAGCATCTCGTGCGTGTGCGACTCCGCCCGAACGACGCGCCGCATCTCATCTTTCACGACCGTCACGGCTGGTACTGCGAGGCACACGGCCCGTCGTGTGCGGCGGTGGCCCTCGCGCGTGATGCGGTGCGTGACACCGCTGGCTGATCTCCGCGCATGACTGACGCCCCCATCTGGACGCCCACGCCCGCCGAGACCGCGGCCGCGCGCATGACGGCCTTTCGCGAGGCACTCATCGCGGAGGGGATCGTCGATGCCCGCGTGACCGACGCCCATGCCCTGCAACGTTGGTCGGTGGCCCAACCGGAGGCGTTCTGGGCCGCCGTGTGGCGCGCGGCGGATGTCCTTGCCGATGGCCCCGGACCGGCGCATGCGCCGTGGACGGCGGTGCTGGAGGGCGGCGATCGCATGGCGCCCCCCGACCCGACGCACGGGCCCCGCTGGTTCACCGGCACGCGGCTCAACTTCGCCGAACACCTCCTGCGACGCCGTGACGACGGCGTCGCGATCGTCGCGTGGAACGAGCACGGCGCGAAGGAGCGGCTGTCGTGGCGCATCCTCGCCCGGCGCGTCGCCAAGGTGCAGGCGGCGCTCGCGCTCTACGGCGTCGGGCCGGGGCATCGCGTGGTCGGCTGGATGCCGAACATCGCGGAAGCGGTGATCGTGATGCTCGCCGCGACGGCGCTCGGCGCGACGTGGTCGAGTTGCTCACCCGACTTCGGCACCAAGGGGGTGCTCGATCGGTTCGGGCAGATCGCGCCCACGGTGCTCGTGGCGGCCGACGGCTACTGGTACGCGGGCAAGCGCATCGACTGCCTGCCGCGGCTGGCCGAGATCGTGGCGTCGTTGCCCTCGCTCGCCGCGACGTGGGTGGTGCCGTACCTCGGCAGTCGGCGGGAGGACATCAAGGCCGTGGTGCCCGACGCGACGATGTTCACCGATGTGCTGATCGGCAGCCCCGGCGGCACGGAGCCGACCTTCACGCGCCTGCCGTTCGATCATCCGCTGTACATCCTCTACTCGTCGGGCACGACGGGGATGCCCAAGTGCATCGTGCACGGGGCAGGGGGCACGCTGCTGCAGCACTGGAAGGAGCTCGCGCTGCATACCGACCTCCACGCCGACGACGTGCTGTTCTACTTCACCACCTGCGGGTGGATGATGTGGAACTGGTTGGTGTCCGGGCTCGCCGTGGGCGCGACGATCGTGCTGTACGACGGGGCGCCGCTCTCGCCCGATCCCGCCATTCTGTGGCGCATGGCGGCGGACGAGCGGGTGAACGTCTTCGGCACGAGCGCGAAGTATCTCGCCATGCTCGAGAAGGAAGGGGTCGAGCCCACGGCCTTCGCGGACCTCTCGGCACTGCGCGCCGTGCTGTCCACCGGCAGTCCGCTCGCGGCACACAGCTACGACTTCGTGCAGCGGGCCATCGCCCCGGGCACACGCGACGGGCGGCTGCGTGTGTCGAGCATCAGTGGTGGAACCGACATTGTGAGCTGCTTCGCACTGGGTGATCCCACCGGCGCCGTCTACCGCGGCGAACTGCAGATGCGCGGTCTGGGCATGGCGGTCGACGTGGTGGACGCGCAGGGCACACCGGTGCGCGGCGAGCCGGGAGAGCTGGTGTGCACGGCGCCGTTCCCCAGCATGCCGGTGGGTTTCTGGAACGATCCCGATGGCGGGACCTATCGGGGCGCGTACTTCGAGCACATCCCTGGGATGTGGCGTCACGGCGATTGGGCCGAGATCACGGCGCACGACGGGTTGGTGATCCATGGGCGGAGTGATGCCACGCTCAATCCGGGCGGCGTGCGCATCGGCACCGCGGAGATTTACCGACAGGTCGAGCAGGTGCCCGAGGTGGTGGAGTCGATCGTCGTCGAGCAGACCATCGGTGTCGCGGCCGGCACCGATTCGCGCGTCGTGCTCTTCGTGCGCCTGCGCGACGATGCCACGCTGGACGAGGCGCTGCGTGAGACGATCCGGCGGCGCATTCGCGAGCACACGAGTCCGCATCATGTGCCACGGGTGATCGTGGCCGTGCCGGACATTCCCCGCACCATCAGCGGGAAGATCACGGAACTGGCCGTGCGGGAGGTCATTCATGGGCGCCCGGTGCGCAACGTGGACGCCCTGGCCAACCCGGGCGCGCTGGACCACTTCCGGGACCGTCCGGAGTTGGCCCTCTGAGACGGGCGCGGCGCGCGGCAGGCGCCAGTTGATGGGGGCGCCGGCCGGGGCGCCGGTGGGCCCTCGGCGCTAGATTGCCGGCATGATCTACCTCGCCGTGTCGGAGGACCAGCGGGAGCGCGCCTGGATCGGTGCGCTGCCGCGTTCGCACATCTGAGGGTCGTGGAGGGCAGTGCTCCGGAGGGCGACGCGCCCGTTCCGGTGTATTCCATCCCATCACCCCCACCACAGGTGTGCCCATGGCCACGTTGACCGCTCCCGAGACGGGCGTCGAGCAGGACGCCTTTCCGATCAACGGCACCGACTACGTCGAGTTCTACGTCGGCAATGCCAAGCAGGCGAGCCACTACTACCGCGCCGCGTTCGGCTACGCGCTGGTCGCGTACCGCGGCCCCGAGACCGGCGTGCGCGACCGCGCCAGCTATCTGCTGCAGCAAGGCAAGATCCGTCTTGTCCTCACCACCGCCCTCGGTCCCGAGTCCCCGATCGCCGAGCACGTGCATCGACATGGCGACGGCGTGAAGGACTACGCGCTCTGGGTCGACGATGCGCGCCTGGCGTACGACACGGCCATCGCGCGCGGGGCGATCGCCGTGCACGAGCCCGAAGTGCGGCGCGACGCGCACGGGGAAGTGGTCGTCGCCGCCATCGCCACCTACGGCGACACGATCCACTCGCTCGTCGAGCGCCGGAACTATCGGGGCATCTTCCTGCCGGGCTTCGTCCCGGTCACGCCGCGCTACCAGCCGCCCGATGTCGGCCTCCTCTACGTCGACCACTGCGTCGGCAACGTCGAGCTCGGCCAGATGAACCGGTGGGTGGGCTACTACGCCGACGTGATGGGCTTCCGCAACCTCATCACCTTCGACGATACCGACATCAGCACCGAGTATTCGTCGCTCATGTCGAAGGTCATGGCGAACGGCAACGATCGCATCAAGTTCCCCATCAACGAACCGGCCTCGGGACGCAAGAAGTCGCAGATCGAGGAGTACCTCGACTTCTACCGCGGCCCGGGGGCGCAGCATCTCGCGTTGGCCACGGACGACATCCTGCACACGGTCACCGCGCTGCGCGATCGCGGCGTGGAGTTCCTCTCCGTGCCCACGACGTACTACGAGGAGCTGCAGGAACGCGTCGGCACCATCGATGAGCCGCTCGATGAGCTGGCCAAGCTCGGCATCCTCGTCGATCGGGACCCGGACGGCTACCTGCTGCAGATCTTCACCAAGCCGGTCGAAGACCGCCCGACGCTCTTCTACGAGATCATCCAGCGCAAGGGCGCGAAGAGCTTCGGCAAGGGGAACTTCAAGGCGCTCTTCGAGAGCATCGAACGCGAGCAGGCGCTGCGAGGCAACCTCTGATGCCCATGTATCACCTGCTGGGCAGCGTCCCGCGCAAGCGGCACATCGTCTTCCGGCGCCCGGACGGCGGGCTGTATGCGGAAGAGCTGATGGGCCATGAAGGGTTCGTCGGCACCTCCTCGCTGCTGTACCACATCCATCCGCCCACGACCGTGCTCACGGCCCGTCGCATCCGGCCGGTGGTGTGGGAGGCCGACGACGAGACCTCGCTGCGTCATCGCCACTTCCTCACGTCGCGTGCCACGAAGGGTGGTTCGGTCACGCTCGACCGCCTGCCGCTGCTCTTCAACAGCGACATCGGCATGTCGTACGTCGAGCCCGACGTCACCGACACGCACTGCTACCGCAACTCCCAGGCGGACGAAGTGGTGTACGTGGTGGAGGGACACGGCGTACTGGAGAGCGTCTTTGGCGACCTGCCGTATCGCCCGGGCGACTACGTGGTCATTCACCGCAACATCACGCACCGCTGGCGCCTCGATCCGTCGCAGGGGCCCACGAAGCTGCTCGTGATGGAGAGCGCCGGACATGTGCGCGTCCCCAAGCGGTATCGCAACGAGTTCGGCCAGCTGCTCGAAGGTGCCCCGTTCTGCGAGCGGGACATCCGTCGGCCGACCCAACTGGCGCCGCATGACGAACGCGGCGAGTTCCCGATCTACGTCAAGCAGTACAACGCGATCAACGAACTCGTGCTCGATCACCATCCGTTCGACGTCGTGGGATGGGACGGGTACTTCTATCCGTGGGCGTTCAACATCCACGACTTCGAGCCCATCGTCGGCCGCATCCACCAGCCGCCGCCGGTGCACCAGACGTTCCAGGGCGATGGGTTCGTGATCTGCTCGTTCTGCCCGCGCCCCTACGACTTCGACCCCGAGGCGGTGCCGGCGCCGTACAACCACAGCAACGTCGACTCCGACGAAGTGCTGTTCTACGCCTCGAGCGAGTTCATGAGCCGCAAGGGGATCGAGTACGGCTCCATCACGCATCACCCGGACGGCCTGCCGCATGGGCCGCATCCGGGGCGCACCGAGGCAAGCATCGGCGCCAAGTACACCAACGAGCTCGCGGTCATGATGGACAGCTTCCGCCCGCTCAAGGTGGCCAAGGCGGCCATGACGATCGAAGATCCGCGCTACCACCAGAGCTGGATCGAGGGGCAGCACGCCCAGTTCAATCCGCCCACCTCCTGAGCCCCGCGCGGCATGCCACGTCTCTCCGCTCGCCTGACGGCCTTCCCCGCGTATCCGCTGGCGCACATCCCCGCACGCAAGCAGGCGCTGCTCGCCGCCGGGGTCGACGTCATCGACCTCGGGGCCGGTGATGCCGACCTGCCGCCGCCCCGCGCGGCGGTGGAGGCGTTGCAGGCCGCCGCCGAGGTGCCCGCCCTGCAGCGCTATGGCTTCGGGTTGGGGTACGTCCCGTTTCGCGACGCGGTGAGCGCGTGGATGCAGACGCGCTTCGGCTTTCCCGTCGATCCGCTCAAGGAGGTGGTCCCACTCCTCGGCAGCAAGGAAGGGCTCGCGCATATCGCCACCGCGTTCCTCGGCCCCGGCGATGTCGCGGTCATTCCCGATCCGGCGTACCAGGCGTATCTCGGCGGGACGCTCATGAGCGATGCCACGCCGTACGTGTATCCGCTCCGTCCACGCACGAACTTTCTCGTGGAGCTGGACGAGATCCCGGCCGATGTGCTCGCGCGCACGCGCGTGGTGTACCTCAACTACCCCAACAATCCCACCGCGGCGATCGCGCCGCGCGACTATCTCGAGCGCGTCGTGCGCACCTGCCACGAGCGCGACATCCTGCTCGTGTACGACAACGCCTACTCGGAGATGGGGTTCGACGGCTATGTGCCGCCCAGCATCTTCGAGATCGACGGCGCGCGGGAGGTGGCCATCGAGTTCCACTCGATGTCGAAGACGTACAACATGACCGGCTGGCGGTGCGCGTGGGCCGTCGCGCGTCCGGAGATCGCGGGCGCATTGGCCAAGGTGAAATCGTTCACCGACACCGGCCAGTACATGGGCATCCAGAAGGCCGCGGTGGCGGCCATCGGAAGCTGGGCGGACTTCGTGCCCGGCAACCTCGCGGTGTTCGCCGCCCGTCGCGACGCGGCGGTGGCGGCATTTCGGGCGGAGGGCTTTGCCGTCGAGTCGCCGCGCGCCACGATGTATCTCTGGATTCCGCTGCCCGAGGGAATCGCGAGTGCCGCGTTCTGTGACCGGCTGCGCGAGGAGGAGGGCGTGATCGCGATGCCCGGCTCGGGGTTCGGTGCCGGCGGCGAGGGTTTCTTCCGCATCTCCTTCATCCAGACGCCAGCGCGTATCGCCGAAGCGGCGGCGCGCGCCGGACGCGTGTTGCACGCGATGCACGCCGGACACGAGTCGGCGCCGATGCCGGCCACCGCGGGGCGGTGAGCACCCGCGCCCAGTCCCCTTGGGCGACGGCGCGCGCGCGGGTTGCGGCGTGCGTCGGGCTGGGTGCGTGCCTGGTGCTGACGCCGATGCTCCGCGCGCAGCGCGCGACGGCTGCGGCCACGCCCCCGCCGCTCGCACGCGAGTTTCGCGGCGTGTGGGTGGCGAGCGTCAGCAACATCGACTGGCCCTCCAAGCGTACCCTGACCACGGCGGAGCAGCAGGCCGAACTCCGCGCGCTGCTCGACAAGGCGGCGGCGATGCGGCTCAACGCGGTCATCTTCCAGGTACGCCCCGCCGGTGACGCGCTCTACGCGTCGACGCTCGAGCCGTGGAGTGAGTACCTCACCGGTACGCAGGGGCGCGCCCCGTCGCCGGCATGGGACCCTCTCGCCTTTGCCGTGCAGGAGGCGCACGCGCGGCACCTCGAGCTCCATGCCTGGTTCAACCCGTATCGTGCCAGGCATGTCGACGGACGTTCGGCGTTCGCTGCGAACCACATTGCGCGTCGGCAGCCCTCGCTCGTGAAGCGGTATGGGCGGTCGGTGTGGATGGATCCCGGCGAACCCGCGGTGCGCGCGCAGACGCTGCGCGTGGTGCTCGATGTCGTGTCTCGTTACGACATCGATGGCGTGCACATCGACGATTATTTCTATCCGTACCCCGAACGCACGCGCCGCGGCCGGCCGATTCCGTTCCCTGACGACGCGAGCTGGACACGCTACCGCCGGGGCGGGGGGAAGCTCGCGCGCGACGACTGGCGTCGCGAGAACGTGAACCTGCTCGTGCGCGAGCTGCACGACGGCATCCATCGCACGAAGCCGTGGGTGCGCTTCGGCGTGAGCCCGTTCGGCATCTGGCGGCCGGGCTTTCCGGAGTCGGTGCGTGGCTTCGACGCGTATGCGCAGCTCTACGCCGACGCCCGCAAATGGCTGCGCGAAGGGTGGGTCGACTACTTCACGCCCCAGCTGTACTGGCCGACGACGCGCGCGGGGCAGGCATATCCGGTCCTCCTCGACTGGTGGGCCAGCGAGAACGTCCTCGGACGACACCTCTGGCCCGGCAACTTCACGTCGCTCGCCGGCGGGCGCGGGTCGACGGCCTTTCCCGTCAGTGAGCTCGTCGAGCAGATCCGCGTGACGCGACGGAACGATGGCGCCACCGGGAACGTCCACTTCAGCATGAAGTCGTTCCTCGACAACCAGGCCGGCATGGTCGATGTCCTCACTGCGGGCCCCTACGCCGAGCCGGCGTTGGTGCCGGCCACCCCCTGGTTGGCCGTGCCGCCCCCGCCGGAGCCTGCGCCCGTCTGGCGACCGAGTGCGGCCGAGCTGCGCCTCGCCCACCGCGGCGCCACCCCACCCTGGCAGTGGCTCCTCCGCCTGCGCACGGACACAGGGTGGGTGAGCCTGATCGTGCCGGGGAGTGCCGAACGCTGGGTCGTGCCGCCATCATTGACGCCGACGGCGGTGTCGGTCTCCGCACTCAATCGGGTGGGCTCGGAGAGCGATGCCGTGCTGGTGCCCGTTCCCGTCGCGCCCACGTCGTCCGACGCGCCGTCTCCGGCGGCGGCGTCATCGACGGAGGGCGTCCACCGCAGCGAACATCGTCGCGCACATCGCAGCGAGCAGCGAGGTCCTCGTCATGAACGCTGAACGCGTTCCGTTCTTCTACCGACTCACGAGCGGCATCCGCATCACCGTGCGGCCGAGCTACCTGCGCGAACGGTCGAACGCGCTGCTCGGCCAGTTCGTGTTCGCCTACCACATCCGCATCGAGAATGTCGGCGACCAGGCGGCGCAACTGCGCACCCGGCGCTGGCTGATTCACGACGATGCCGTGGGCGACACGGTGGTCGAAGGCGAGGGCGTCGTGGGCGAGCAGCCGCACCTGCTCCCCGGACAGGTGCACGAGTACCGCTCGTTCTGTGTGCTGAAGGCGCCCAACGGGTGGATGGAGGGCACCTATCGGTTCGTGCGCGACGACGGATCGAGCTTCAACGCCGTCATCCCCCGATTCACCCTCGACGCCGAGCCCCGCGCCGACACGGTGTCCTGACGCGCCGCGCCCACGCGTCAGGCGTCACGCGTCACGCGTCACGCGTCACGCGTCACCGGTAATCGAGACCAGCGGCAGCACGGTGGCGAAGGGCGCGGTCAGCACGTCGAATGTCGCGGGAGCGAGGACGTCGCGCACCAGCAGCGCCAGCAGCGCCGCCAGCGCCGGCTCGGCCACGGCATCGAGCGACGCGAGTGGATCGGTGTCGTCGGGTGGTGCCACGCGCAGCAGTTGCAGCAGCGGGCCCGCCGCGGCGTCACGCGCGGCCTCCCGGTCACTCCCGGCAATCGCCGTCGCCAGCGCTCGCTCCGCCGCGGCCCAGGCCGGCTGACGCTCCGCCGCGCGGTAGCGCGTGACGACCTCCCGCCGGTCGGACGCACTGAGTCCGGCCAGCGCCGCGAGAAACCGCCGGATGTGCGGCGTGGCCGGACCGTAGGGTCGCGCATTGTCACCGGCGCGCGTCGCGTTCATGCGGACGGCACCTGCACCGCGTGCCCCAGGCGCTGCAAGCCGTCGAAAACCGTCGCGACCTGCGGCCGCCAGCCCGTCGCGCGCAACGCCTCCGTGCGAATGCGCTGATTGCTCCGCGCCTCGCGTCGCGCGCCCCCCGAAGTGGCTGGCGGCGTCACGGCCGCGCTGGCCGCCTGCAGCGCGCGCGTGATCGCGCCCGCCTGCACGGGGTGCCCGTCGGTGCAATTGAAGATCGACACGGCGTCGTGAGTCGGCTGTCCGATCAGGTGCGCGATGGCATCCCGCACGTCATCGCGCCAGGAGAAGTTGCACCACCGACTGTCGAGCGGGTCGCCCTGCGCGAAGCGTGGGCCCGGGTCTCGACCCGGACCATACAGGCCAGCCGGGCGCACGATCCGCGCGGCGGTACGCCCGTGCTCGCCGATCGACGCGATGATCTGTTCCGCCTCGACCAGCGCCGCGACGCGACCGTCGTGTGGCGTGAGCGGCGTCGTCTCGTCCACCTCGCTGCCATCCTGCCGGTCGTACACCCCCGTGCTCGACACCCACAGGACGGAGCGCACCGAAAGCGCCTCGGCCACGCGGCGGATGCCTTCGGCGACCTGCGGATAGATGCCGTGATCGTCGCCCCGGCCGCGGCTGGGCGCGACCGTGGCCACGACGTGGTCGACGCGGGCCGGAAGCTGCGCACGCAGGGATGCGTCGGTCGCGATTTCGTCCGGCGTCCCCACGAGCCCGATGCAGCCCGCGGGTGGGGCGTCGGCGCCGCGCCGGAGCGTCCATACCGTCATGCCGCTCGAGGCCAGATGGGCCGCAGTCGGGGCGCCGAGCCAGCCAGGTCCGACGAGCAGGGTCGTGGCGCTCATGGGGTGGGTCCGAGGGAAAAGGGGCGGGGATGCGCGATCTGGCCTTGCGCCCCGGGCGACATGTACATTCTGGCCAGACCGGCGTCGCCAAAGGCGCGGCCGGAGGCGGTGTCGAACGCGGCGCGATTCCCGTGTCGCAACCACCAGGGAGCCAGGACCCGACCGTACATGTCGAAGCAGGACGCGATCGAACTGGAAGGTACCGTGACGGAGCTGCTGCCCAACGCGACGTTTCGCGTCACGGTGCCCAGTGGCCACGAAGTGCTGACGACGCTCGCCGGCAACATGCGGCGCAATCGCATTCGTGTGCTCGCCGGTGATCGCGTCACCGTCGAAGTGTCGCCATACGACTTGTCTCGCGGCCGCATCACCTTCCGCCACAAGAACTGAGCGGGGCGGTCGCGCGTCAGCGCAGCAGGAACCACCACGCGGCGCCTCCGGCCGCGGCGGCTGCGACCACGAGACCCGCCACCAGCGGCATGCGGCCGCGCGTCTTCTCCGTCGACGCGCCGACCACCCGTGGCACGCGCAAGGCGCGCGGCGCGGGAGCCGGCTCCGACCGCCCCTCCGGTGCCGTTGGCGGCGTCGGCTCTGCCGGCGGCGGCATGGTGACGTTCGCGATCGGTTCGGGGATGGCCGTCAGTGCGGCCTGCCCGCGCGGCGTGAGCGGCACGGGCGTCGTGCGCAGCAGCGTATCGGTCACCGCCACGGCCTCACGCAGCGGCCGATCGTCGTCGGTGAGCAGCGGCGGCGCGTCGAGCGGCACCATCTCCGGCAGGGCGACGGCCACGGCTGGTTCGACGGGTGTCGGCGCTTCGGGAGGCGTCTCCGGTGCCATCGGCTCTGCCGACGCGCGCAGGCGCGCCACGCGGGTGAGCAGGTCCTCGGCACGACTCGTCGAGAGGCCGTGCGACGCCAGCAGTGCGTGCAGGCGCAGCAGCAACGGCTCCGCGTCGGCCGTCGCGCCAAGCGCGAGCGCGATGCGCGCGGCATTCTCGAGCAGCACCACCAGTCGCACGTCCTCCGCGCCCACGCGATGCTCCAGCGCGGCGAGCGCACGTCGCACCAGGGCCAGGGCTTCGTCGCCGCGCTGTGCCGCGGCGAGCATCACGGCGAGGTCCATGCGCGCGCGGGCCACCGGCATGGCATCTTCGCCGGCGATCGCGACGCGCACGGTGCAGGCCCGCTGTCCGTGAACCAGCGCGTCATCGAGCGCGCCGGCGCGATAGCAGGCGTGCGCGAGATTGCCGAGGACGAGCGCGAGGGGCTCATGCGCGGCGGGCGCGAGCGGCTGCGACGCCTCGATGAGGTGGCAAGCGCGCGCGAACGCCGCGGCGGCCGCGTCCCACGCGCCGTCGGCGGCGAGCGCCAGCCCGCGATCGTTCTCCTCGCTCCACGGCGTCTCTGCCGGCACCAGATCCAGCTCCACCATGTCGTGCGTGCTCTCCTGATCACAGACCATCATCGCGCCGCGGACGGCGACGCGACCGCGCTGCGGTTCAGCCTGCTGTCCCGTCGTGTGACGCACCGATGGTGCGCCCACTCGGACACCACACCGGCCTCGTGCCGAGGCTGAACGCCACGCGCCGCCGGCTTCTCGACTGGCAGGACCGCGCGCGGTTGCCTGCACAAGTTATCCCACGTGATGAAGAGGCGCTGCACGGTTGACGGCCCCCGGAATGTCCCTAGCTTGGCGAAGAGGAGGGGCGCAGGGCCCCTCTGCAGGAACTCCTGCCGTCGCTCCCAATGGTCGCTCACGCGCGCAGCTCCCTGGGACCTCGTACCGCGACGTTCGCGGTACGCCTGCTGGCGTCGTGCGCGCTCGGCGCACTGCCGATGCTGTCCGCCTGCGATCGCGGCGAGACCGTCACGATCTCCGGCAATGTCGAGGGACTCGACACGCTTGCGCTGCGCGGCGATTCGCTGCTCGCTCGTGCCGATCGGCCACCCGACGACATCTTCTACACGCCACCGTCGCGCCTGGCGGATTCTATCGCCGCCGCTGCCTCGGCCGCGACGGTGTCGGCGGCATCCGCGCCAGCTCCGTCCGGCGACGCAGGGCGCCGTCCCGCGACGCGCCGCAACACCACGCTGTCGACCGCGTCTGGCAATGGGACGCTCGACGCGCCTCCCGCGATGGGCAGTCTCACCGGTGCCGAGATGTCGCGCCGGGCCCAGTTGCGCGGCGATTCCATCGCGCGTGCCTACGCGGCGCAAGCCTCTGGCGGCAGCGACGGCGCCCGCTCCCGCGCCGATTCGGTGCGCGGCGTGGTCGTGCTGCAGGGCACTGCGGACGCGCCGCAGGTCGCGCTGCAGGCCGGCAACACGACGATGGCGCTCAGCGGCATGGCGACCCGCGGCCTCATGCGGCTGGCCGGAAACGAAATCGTGGTGCATGGCGTGAAGATCTCGCCGCGCGACATCGTGGTCGCCGACTTCGTCGTGCGCGCGGCCAAGGGGTTGCCCGTCCTCGACGGCGTGATTGCCCCGGACGGCGTGCTGCGACTCACCGATGGATCCGGCTTGCGGCGTGTGTCGCTCCCCCCCGAGGTGCGGGCGCTGGTGGGGACCCGCGTGTGGGTGGCCATGCGCGGTGCCAATCCTGCCGCCTTCGGCATCTTGGCCACGCGCTGATGGGGCGCGCTGATCCGCGCCGCGGGCCCTAGCCCGCGTCGCGGATCGCCATCATGGGTGTTTCGCGATACACATCGCGCGACGTGAGCACGCCGATCCCCATCGTGAGCGCGAGCAGCGCGGCGGCAATGAGCACGGTGGGGAGCAGGGCCGGATCGAAGCGATCCTCGAACACGAAGCGCGTGATCCCCCACGCGCCGCCGAAGGAGAGCACCATTCCCGTGAGGGCGCCGAGCGCGCCCAGCGCGCCGTACTCCGCGAGCAGCACCCGCGCCACCTGCGCCTGCGATGCGCCCAGCGTCCGCAACAGCACGCCTTCGCGCAGCCGTGCGCGCCGGGTGGCGGCCACGGCGCTGAACAGCACCGGCACGCCCATCAGGAGCGAGAACACGCCGAGGAAGCGAATGGCCAGCGTGACGCGATCGACGATCGACCCGATGGTCTGGCGCACCAGCGACAGGTCGAGGCTCGACACATTGGGGAAGCGGCGGACGACGTCACGCTGCACCGCCGCCATGCGCGGCGCATCCGGCACGTTCGCGACCATCGCGAACTGTTGCGGTGCGCGTCGCAGCGCGGCGGGTTCGAACACCACGAAGAAGTTGGCCTCGAAGCGCGCCCAGTTCACCGTGCGGATGTTGTGCACGACGGTCGTGACGGGGACGCCCTGCACGTTCCATACGATCGTGTCGCCCAGCGACGCGGCCATGTCGCGCGCGAGGTCCTGTTCGATGGAGCTCAGGAACGGGGCGTCGGGGTTGGCTGCACGTGTCGTGGCGCGCGTCGCGGAGTCCGGGAACCATGGGCCGGACAGCAACGTCTCCGAACTCACAAGGGAGTCACGCCACGTCGAGCGATACTCGCGGCGGAGCGTCCAGCTCGCGCGCCGCACCGTCGTGTCGGCCAGCAGCGCCGACACCGTGCGTCCGTTCACCCGTTCGACGCGCATCGTGACGATCGGCGTGCGCTGCACGAGCGGCACCTGGTGCGCCACCAGCAGCGAGTCGATGGGCCCAACCTGATCGTCCTGCACGTCGAAGAAGAGCAGGTTGCCCGCCGATGCCTCGGCCGTGGTGGACACACGCCGCAGCAGGTTGGCCTGCACGAGGTACACGGTGCTGAGCAGGAAGGCACCGAAGCCGAGGGCCAGCGTCACGGCCCGCGTCTGGTTGGCCGGGCGGTGCAGGTTCGCCACCCCCTGGCGCAACTCGAACGCCCACGACGGCCGCGTACTGCGACGGGCGAGCCAGATGAGCGCCGTCGCGGCGAGCCACAGCACCGCGACCACGGCGACCACACCACCACTCAACGCGAGCCCCTGGCGCAGGTCCTCGACCCGCGACACCACGATGGCCACGAGGCTGGCCGCCAGCAGCGCGTCAACGAGCAGGCGCGCCGGGTCGCGCCACTCGCGTGGCAGCGTCGTGGGGTCGGCATTGCGACGGATGGCCTGCAGCGGCGACACGCGGCGCAATGCCAGCAGCGGACGCAGGGCGAACACCAGCGAGACCCAGAGTCCGGTTGCGAGGCCCAGGAGCAACGGGATCGGCTCGAGAGCGACGGTGACGTCGACCGGGAGCAGGTCGCCCGTCACGCGCGGCAACAGGAACTGCACGGCAATGCCGAGTGCCACACCGGCGCTCGCGCCCACCAACCCCATGGACGTGGCCTGCACGAGATAGAGCGCCAACACCTGGCGGCTCGTCGCACCGAGACAGCGCAGGACCGCGACGGTGTCGATCTTGGCTGCCACGAAGGCACTCACGCCGCTCGCGACGCCAATGCCGCCCAGCAGCAGGGCGATGAGGCCGATGATGCTCAGGAAGTCCGCGAGTTGCGCCACCGCCTGGGTGAACTCGCGCTCGGTGTCGGCAACGGTGCGGACCGAGATGCGCGCGCGCGGTACCGCGAGCGAATCGCCTGCCGGTGCTGACGCCGTCGTGTCGGTCGTCGGCGCGGCGGCCGCAGCGGTCGCCGCCGTCGTGTCGGTGGGCGCACCCGTGCTCGCGCCGGCGGCACGCACCGTGGTGTCAGGCTCCTCGTCCGCGCCGGGTGCGCCACTGCGTCCGCCACGCTGCGCGCGGCGGATGCTGTCCTGGCGCGCCGACGCCGGGTCGATGCGACGCCACAGTGCCGTCTTGAGCGTGCGCGCCTGTGCACGCTCCGCGAGGTCGGCCGGCAGGCGCAGCACGGTTTCGTACTCGGCCCGGCTCCCGAACCGCAGCAGCCCCATGCGCTCGAGCCAGCGATCGGACACATAGACACGCGGCCCGATCACCGCCGCGATGCCGGCATCGCCCGGCACGTTCCCGAGCACGCCGCCAATGACGAAACGCTGCTGCCCCAGCTTGAGCGCGTCGCCGACGCGCGCGTCGAGCGTCACCAGCAGCGACGGGTCGACGAAGACGAGGGTGTCGTCGTGTACCCGCCGCCACGCGTCGGCCGGCTCGGTGCCGATGGCCCCGTAGAAGGGATAGCCGGGCGACACCGCGCGCACCTGCACGAGGCGCGTCCCGCCCGACGGCTCGGCGAGCGCCATGGATGCGAACGTCGTGACGCGCGCGGCGGACACACCGCGTGCCGCGCGCAGCGAGTCGAGCACCGTGTCCACGACCGCGGGAAACCGTGCCCGCGAGGACAGCGCGAGATCACCGCCGAGCAGCGTGCGGGACTGGTCGCGAATGGAGCGCGTGACGTTGCCCGCAAATGAGTCGATCGCGACCAAGGCCGCCACACCGAAGGCGATCGACGACATGTACAGCGCCAGGCGTCGCCGGGCGGTGCGACTCTCGCGCCACGCGAGGCGCAGCAGCGTGGCGGTGGTCATGCGGTCGCGGCTGCGGAGCCGGCGGCGTCGTGCACGTGGTGCACATCTTCCACCACGACACCGTCGCGCAGCCTGATCGTGCGCTGCGTACGCGCCGCGAGCGCCGCGTCGTGTGTGACGAGGACGATCGTGCACCCCCGCTCGCGGTTGAGCTGCTGGAGCAGCTCGACGATGCGCTCGCCGGTCGTGCCGTCGAGGTTGCCGGTGGGCTCGTCGGCAAAGAGGATGCGCGGCTCGTTCACGAAGGCGCGTGCGAGCGCGACGCGCTGCTGCTCGCCCCCCGAGAGCTGCTGCGGAAAGTGGTGGGTGCGCCCGGCGAGCCCGACGCGGGCGAGGAGGTCGGCGGCCCGTGTGGCGGCGTCACGCGCGCTCACGGTGCCGGCGAGCTCGAGCGGGACCTGCACGTTTTCCTGCGCGGTGAGCGTCGGGATCAATTGAAAGCTCTGGAACACGAACCCAACTTTCTCCCCACGCAGACGCGCACGGGCGTCCTCGGCCAGCGAGCCCAGGTCGACGCCGTCGAGGGTGACGGTGCCGCGGCTGGGGGTATCGAGTCCGGCGAGGAGGCCGAGCAGCGTGGTCTTGCCGCTCCCCGACGGACCGACGATGGAGACGAACGCGCCGGCCGGCACCTCGAACGACACGTCCTGGAGGACGGTGAGGCGCTGCGTGCCGCTGGGGTAATCCTTGGTCAAGCCACGAGCAACGAGCATGCGACGATTCGAAGGCGGTGTGGGCGTACGGGCGGTGCTGGCGGGAGTCGTGCTGGCCGCGAGCAGCCTCGGCAGCGCGTGCAGCTCCGGAAACAACGATCAGGCGGGTACCCGGGATTCCGCAGCGGGTGCCAAGGCGGGTGCCAACGCGGCGACCGGGACGGGAGCGGCTGCCCCGCAATCAACTGCGGGGGGAGTCGGTGCGGCAGACGCCGCCGCGCGCATTCCCCGCGTGGTCTTCCTGGGCACCAGCCTGACTGCCGGGCTGGGGCTCGACCCCGACCAGGCGTATCCGGCGGTCTTGCAGCGTGTCGCCGATTCGGCGGGTGTGGCGATGCGCATCGTGAATGCCGGTCTGAGTGGGGAGACGTCGGCCGGCGCGCTGCGTCGGGCCGGATGGGTGCTCGACCAGCCGGCGGCGCTCGTGGTGCTCGAGGTCGGGGCGAACGACGGGTTGCGAGGGGTCGACCCGGACAGCACCCACGCCAACCTGCTGCGACTCATCGACACGGTGCGCACCCATCGTCCCGAGGCGCGCATTGCGCTGGTGCAGATGGAGGCGCCCACGAACCTGGGGCGCGACTACACGACCCGATTCCACGCGGCGTTCGAGCGGGCGGCACGGGAGAAGGGGGTGCCGCTGTGGCCCTTCCTGCTGGAGGGGGTGGCCGGGGTGGCGTCGCTCAATCAGGGCGACGGGATCCACCCCAACCGCGAGGGGGCCGTGCGGGTGGCGGGGACGCTCTGGCCGGCGCTGTCGCGGACCCTCGCGGAGCCGGCCACCGGAAGCCGATAGTCGCCGAACGGACGGGGTACCGGCAGGGGCTCCACGCGTCTATGTTCCGAGGCTGTCCCGGCTTGCGCGCCCTGCGGGCGCGGCAGCGGTCGAGCGCCGGGGTTCTCGGCAACCAACACACGGTCCAGTCGTCATGGCCTTCTCTGCTACCCAGATCCGTCGCGGCATGGTGCTCGTCTTCGAGGGCGATCCGTGCCGAGTCATCGAGTTCCGGCACCATACGCCGGGCAACCTGCGTGCGATGGTGCAGGCGAAGCTGAAGAACCTGCGCACCGGGTCGAGCTTCGAGCATCGTTTCCGCGCGGCCGACACGATCGTGAAGGCGGACATGGAGACGCACGAGCTCGAGTTCATGTACCAGGGTGGTGATTCGTACCACTTCATGAACGTCGAGAACTACGACCAGTTGGAGATGGACGAGGAAGCGCTGGGTGATTCGGCGCCGTGGATGCAGTCGGGGATGAAGATCCTTGCCGAGTATTACAACGGCCGTCCGATCGGTATCCAGCTGCCCAACTCGCTCGTCTTCGAGATCGTGGAGACGGCGCCGGTGGTGCGCGGTGCCACGAAGACGGCGTCGTCGAAGCCGGCGAAGCTCGAGAACGGCGTGACGGTGAACGTGCCGGAGTTCATCGAGCAGGGGACGCGGGTGCGCGTGAACCCGAGCACCGGCGAGTATCTCGATCGCGCGAAGGACTGAACGAACGCGGAAAAGCGGGCTCAGCCCGCTTGAATTCGCGGGGGGGACCGGTTACCGTTTGCGTCTCCCTTGGTGGCCGTAGCTCAATCGGTTAGAGCACCGGATTGTGGTTCCGGGGGTTGCGGGTTCGATTCCCGTCGGTCACCCTGAGACGCGGGTGGGAGTCACCTGATCCCGTCCGGAGGTCCGTAGCTCAATTGGTAGAGCACCGGTCTCCAAAACCGGCGGTTGGGGGTTCGATTCCCTCCGGGCCTGTTGGATCTTGGCGGTATCGTCTAGGGGACTAGGACACAGCCCTCTCAAGGCTGGAACACGGGTTCGAATCCCGTTACCGCTATGCAGTACGCTGGATGCAGTCGCAGGGCCAACGGAATCGGCTCCATCGTCTATCGGTTAGGACGCGACCCTTTCAAGGTCGAGAGACGGGTTCGATTCCCGTTGGAGCTATCCGTGAGCAGGGGCGCTCACGATGGCCGACGCAGGATGTCGGTGCAGGTGTAGTACGAGGTTCGACTCATGGTGTGCAGTGCTCACGCGCTGGCCATGCGGTTGGACTGGGGGCGTAGCTCAGTTTGGTTAGAGCACTCGACTGTCACTCGAGAGGTCGCGGGTTCGAGCCCCGTCGCTCCCGCTGTTCCGTGGTTCCGCTGTGTGGTGCTCCTTCGGGGGCGCAGCGCAGTGCGCTCTGGTGGTGAAATTGGTAGACACGCCGTCTTGAGGGGGCGGTGCCGCAAGGCGTCGCGGTTCGAGTCCGCGCCAGAGCATCTGCTGGTTCCTCTCGCTGGTTGTGCCACAGTAGCTCAGTGGTAGAGCACCCGATTCGTAATCGGGCGGTCGTCGGTTCAATCCCGACCTGTGGCTCTCGCGCCCCGGCCTCGTGCCGGGGCGCTTTTTTTTTGCGCGCGATATTGGCACGACATTGGCACGCCGAATGCTTCGCGCGCCCATCCCCACCGCGCGCGACGGCGTGCACATTCTGCGCATGCACGCGCCTGCCATCGACGTCACACGTGACGAGCCCTCCGCACGCACACGCCGCATCGTGCTCGCGATGCTGGTGCTTGCCTACACGTTCAACTTCCTCGACCGGCAGATCCTTGGCATCCTCAAGGAGCCGATCAAGGCCGAGTTGCAGCTCACCGACACGCAGCTCGGCCTCATGGGCGGTCTCGCGTTCGCGCTGCTCTACTCGACCCTGTCGGTGCCCATCGCCTGGCTCGCCGATCGGGTGAGTCGCGTGGGCATCATGGCGTGGTCGCTCGCGCTGTTCAGCGGGTTCACCATGCTGTGCGGCATGGCCACCGGATACTGGAGCCTGTTCCTGCCGCGCGTGGGCGTCGGCATCGGCGAAGCCGGCGGTGCGGCACCGGCATACTCGCTGCTCGCCGACTACTTCCCCAAGACGCACCGCGCGCGCGCGCTCGCGACCTTCTCCCTGGGCATTCCGATCGGCAGCGGACTGGGGCTGCTGTTCGGCGGACTCATCGCCGCCTACGTGAGCTGGCGGTGGTCGTTCCTCGCGGTGGGCGGGGCCGGACTTGTCCTCGCGCCGTTGCTGCGTCGGGTCGTGCGCGACCCGGTGCGTGGGGGCATGGATGGCGTGACCGCCGATGCCGCGCGTGCCCCGTCGCCGCGCTTCCTCGACGTGGTGCGCACGCTGCTCCCCAAGCCCGGCTTCTGGCTCCTCGCGCTGGGCGCTGCGAGTTCGTCCATCTGCGGCTATGGTGTGGCGTTCTGGCTGCCGTCGTTCTTCATGCGCAGCCTGGGCCTCTCGCTCGCGCAGACGTCGTTGTACTACGGCACCATCACGCTCATCGGCGGGTCGTTGGGCATGTGGTTCGGCGGTGCGCTGGCCGACCGGTACGCGGCGCGCAGCCGTCGCGCGTACGCGCTGGTGCCGGCCGTGGCGTTCCTCATCGGCCTGCCGTGCTTCTTCACCGCCATGAACGTGCAGTCGCTGGCGCTGGCGTACGTGCTGTTCCTCATCCCCACAGGGCTCAACCTCGCCTGGCTGGGGCCCGTGCTCACGGCGGTGCAGCACCTGGTGCCCGTGCGCATGCGCAGCACCGCCTCGGCGCTCTTCCTGCTGGTCAACAACCTGCTCGGCATCGCCGTGGGGCTCTGGATCTTCGGATTCCTGTCCGACAAGCTGGCGCCCACCTACGGTGCCGAGTCCATGCGCTACGCGATCTACTGCGGGCTGGGGTTCTACGTGGTGGCCTCGACACTGCTGTGGCTGGCGTCACGGCGCCTTCCGCGCGACTGGGTGGAGGCGTAGCGGGCCGGCTGGGCGGGTTGCTCGGCGCCTTGTAGGGGGCGCGGCGCGGTGCTACCTTCACGGTCCCTGCGGGCGTAATTCAGTTGGTAGAATGCCAGCTTCCCAAGCTGGACGTCGCCGGTTCGAGTCCGGTCGCCCGCTCTCTCAGTAAGTCGTTACAAGATTTGGAGTTGAGAACGTCGGCGCTCCCGAATGGGGGCGCCGTTCGTGCACCGGGTGCACGAGCAGTGCACGAAACGCCGCGCCGGAGGTCGAATGATGGACATTCCAGAGGTACCGAAGTGGCTCGACGGGTGGACCACTGTCCTCGGCGGTGCGGCCGCCCTCGTGCTCGGCCTTCGCTCGGAGGCGCGCGCATTTCGCGAGCGGTCGCGACTCTCGGTTACGCCAGTGGTCGGATTCACCGACCCCGCAGCCGGATGGGGACCTGTGTTTCTCGGTCTCGACGTCACGAACCACGGGAGCGCGGCTGTCAGCATCGAGGAGATCGGCTTTCAGATGCGCTCGTCGCAGAGTAGGCTCGTCGTTCCTATCCCCGTCGTGAGTGGGCGCGCCGTCCGCCTTCCGTTGCGGTTGGAGGCCCACTCATCCGAAAAGCTTTGGGCCGACCCGTCTTCTCTACGCGATCTGCACGACATCAGGTGTGGCTTCGTGCGCACGGCGACCGGAAAGCTCTACACCGGTCGATCGAAGGCGCTCAAGAAAGTCGTTCGTGCGGGTCGGCTCCCTCCCCCTCAACTGCGCGTCGTTGGCAACGGGATGCTCAGCCACTCGACGCTCGACTGGTGGACGCCTCACGAATCAAGTGAATGAGCGCCCGTCGAGGAAACAATCGCCGGTGGGCCGTCCTCGCCGGAAGAACGTTCCGTTCAAGGCCTCTCTCGTGGTCATCCCACGTGCTGCGAGCTCAGAATGTCCAACAAGCCGCGTAACAAGCGAACTACTCCGATACACGACCGCGACATCGAGATCAGTGTTCTCGGTGAAGGCGCAACAGGCACGAGGCGCAAAGTTGCCCATAGTGCGCTGTACGGGAAGCGCTCCCTCTCAAAGCGTGCAGGAGAGGAGCACTATAGGCTGCGCGAGCGAGTGCAGAAGGAATCGGATCGAGTCGCGGTGTTGCTGTTCAACAGCTTTCTGGAGGAGTACACGCGACAGGTTCTGGTCGAAGCTTTTCGGCCTGGAGAGCCCGCCGACGACTTGCTCTCGCCGCTTGGTGCCCTAGGCGCATTTGTCGCGCGCGTGAGGCTGCTGGAGGCCCTCGGTCTCGTCACGGCGAGCGAGTCAGCCTTGATGCGGTTGCTTGCGAAGATCAGGAACGACTTCGCTCATACGTGGACGCTTGAGTCCCTGTCCGAAGTGTCGATCAAGGGGTTCAACGGCGGTCGCGACGCATACCTCGACCTTGTGGATCAAGCAACTGTTGCGCTCGGTCGTGCGTCATTTCGCGTCCGCCGTGCCGCCGACCCGGCGGACGGACCCGTTGCCATCCCTCCGGAGGACTTCGAACCGTTTGCGCCACTCAGGAAGCCGTCTCAAGAGCGAACGTGAGCCTGATGTCGAGCTGCTACCGGCTCTGCTCCGAGCGCCCGCTCGAGCTCTGCGACCGCCTGCTGCTGCATGTCCGGGGTGACGTGCGAGTACACATCGAGCGTGGTGGCCGTGCGTGCGTGGCCGAGCCGATCGGCGACGATCTTCGGATGCACGCCGCGACGGAGTAGCATGGTCGCCTGAGTGTGCCGGAGCTCGTACAGCGAGACCGACGGAAACTCGGCATCGCGCATCGCCGCGGCATCGGCCACACCCTGCGCCTTGAGGGCGTCGCGGTACTTCTCCGAACGCGACTGCGGCGGTAGCGCGGGACGCGCGCGGCCGAGCAGGTAGTACGCGGCGCGGATCAGCAACGGCTTGAAGTGCCGGCGCGCGATCGCCGGCAGGCAGACGGGATGCCCGGGCTTCTCCACCGCGCAGAAGAGCAGCCCATGGTCGCGGTACTCGCTGCCGGCGCGCAGGCGTTCCTCAGCCTGCCGCGCGCGATGCGCGCGCAACGCGAGGGCGAGCGGTTCCGGGAACGGCACGCGGCGCGCGGTCTCGGTCTTCGTGTCCCGCAGCTCCCAGGCGCCCCGGGTGCGCACGAGTGCGCGCCGCACCGTCAGCACGCGCCCCTCGAGGTCGACATCGGCCCATGTCAGCCCGGTCGCCTCGCCCGGCCGCAGGCCCGTCCAGAGCATGAGCGCGAAGAGGACCCCGTACCGATCCGCGCCCGGCTCGAGGGCGACGGCGAGGAACGCCTGCGCCTGCAGCTCGCTCAGGGTGCGGTGATCGCGGGCGCGCTTCCCATCGACGGCCACCAACTTCGACCGCTTCCCTCGGCGCGCATCGTAGAGCGGATTCTGCCGCAGCAGGCCGAGGTCGACGGCGTGATTCAGGCGCGCAGACAGGACCCGGTAGACCCGGGAGACTGTCGCGCGCGCGAGTCCCCCATGGGCATCGTCGCCCGTGGCCAGCATCCGAAAGACGCGGGCGAGCTGCTCAGTCGTGAGCTTCGGGAGGGGCGTCTCGGCCACGGCGGGCGCGCGCCGAATGACGTAGCGCTCCATCAGGTCGAGGTCGACCGCGCACACGCGATCCGACAGCAGGCGCCCACGGGCGCCGCGCCGATCGTCGGCGTAGAACTGCCGGAGGTACGCCGCGAGTGTCGGCCCGCCGGACAGCCGGCGCGTTCGCTCGCCCTGGTCCTGCGCGTGCTGCTCGGCGGTGAGCCACTTCTGCGCCGCCTTGCGGTCGGGGAAGGTGCGTTGCGTCTGAATGCGCTTCCCGGTGATCGGGTCGAGACCCGCCGAGTAGCGGGCCGACCACTGGCCGTCCGGGCGCTGCCGGAGACTACCGCGAGGGCGAGGCATGAGGCGTGCTGGCGGTGAGGGATGCCGCGGCGCGTCGGGCTGTGGCGCGCGTGTTGGCGTGGACTGCGGGGGCGGTATACGTTTGGCGAATGACGCCGCTCTCTCTCCGACTGCGCGAAGCGCGCGAGGATGCCGGGCTCACGCAGGTCGAGCTCGCCGAGGCCGCGGGCGTGTCGCAACGCGCCATCTCCGAATTGGAGTCGGGCAAGACGCGCCGGGTCGACTTGGACGTGCTCGAGCTGCTCGCGCGCGCCGTGCGCGTCGCGCCCGGTGACTTGCTCGTGGTGTCGCGGCGCCGCTGAGCGTTCACCAGCTGCGGCCGCGGGTAGTCGGTGACGCGCGCAGCTACCTCGGCGAATTGCTGCGCCGCGATCGCGTCGATGGGGCGGATGCTGCCGCCGGGACCCAACATCGCACGGAGCGCCGGCACCACGTCTTCGAGCGAGACCGCGACGGGGCCAGGCATTGCGCGCCCCATCGTGTCATGCCGCAGCAACGCCGGGGTGCCGTCGAAGTAGTCCAGCCAGAGGCCGATGTACTCGCCCTGCTTGAACGGCAGGCGCCATATCGTCGGCGCCGTCACCCAGAAGTAGATGCCGCCGGGCCTCTCGCGCGTCGCGTCGGTGTTCATGCCTCGCCGCTCCGGTCGGGCGCACCAGCGCGCAACTCACGCACCGCGCGGGCGTAGCGCCCCCGCAGGTACGCCAGCGCCGCGCGACGTTCCTCCGTCAGCAGGTCAGCTGACTCGGTGTGCACATCGTCAGCACCATCGCGCATCACGGTGACGTCCTGCGGCTGAGGGTCACGGGGGTCGGGTGCAGCGGCAGCAACGGCGATCATCGGGGACACTCCGCAGAGGGAAGATATACGGCGAGCGTATAGGTGAACGTATACGCGCAGCGGATAGTGTCAAGGGACGGGCGATGCGCAGCCGGTGAGGCTGGCGACCGTGGCGCGCTAACCTGTTGGTGGCGGCGTGCTTGGGGGCGGCGCCGCGTCGCGCGTGCACGAGGGCGCGCACGGGGGCGCCTGGGCGGGCACACCGGAGGGTGCGCGAATCGCGCGCACCCAGCGCGGGCCGGGGCGGTAGATCCCGGCCGTGCCCGCCGTTGGCGCCGTGACGACCGTGAGGAAGCCCGACGCGGCCAGCTGCTTGAGGTTGTTCCGTGCGGTTCTCTGCTTCACGTTCAGCGCATCCGCTGTGCCCCCCACTTTGATCGTGCGCGGTTCGTCGCGATCGAAGACGTAGTGCGCGACGTACAGCAGCAGCAGCTTCGCGGCGACGGGGAGCGATCGGCCGCGCGTGCCAGCAAGCGAGCGGAGGGCCTCAGCGGCGAGTGACATCGGGCGCGTTACGCGGCAGCGAGCCGGTAGCCCGTCGTGACCAGCAGCTCGCGCGCCTCACGCGCGGCCACCTGGAAGGGGGGCGAGCCGGTTGTCGAGTGCGAGTCGATGAGCGTGACGAGTTCGTCGTCACCGACTTCGGTGGCGAGGCCGCGGGCGAGCTGCTCGCGCGCATCGACGGGGGAGACGGCGTAGACGCGCGCGGCGTTGGTGGCGTCGCGCAGGATGGTGTAGCGGAAGCTCGGTGCGTTCATGGGGCGTTCCTCGGTGTGGTGGTGAGTCGTCACGCCGCTTCGTCGGCGAATGCCGGCGGCGTGTCCTGCGGGGCGGGGGACGGTACGGCATTGGCCTGGCGAAGCAACGTCACGGGGTCGGTCGGCATCGCGGTGGGGTCGAGCGCGAGGCGGAGGTAGGGCGTTGCGCCGTTGGCGCGCTGCAGCATCCGCAGCGGGCTCGGGGTGAACGGCCACGCTTCCACCTCATCGGCCGCGTTCTCGGCGTAGGCGACGCCCAGCGCGGCGGCCTCGGTGTACGCGCGCAACGCCTCGCGGGCGGGCGTGGTCAGAGTGCCGATGGCCTCGGCGATCGCGTCGCGGTCGGCCGGGCTCACGAGAGAGGCCACCGCCGGGTCACTGGCGCGCGCATGAATCGCCATGAGCGCGGCGAAGTCTTCCTTCGCGGCCGCCTGCTTGGCGGCATACGCGAGTTCGGTCGCCGGCAGCAGCGCGACCATCTGCGCGGCCGTGGTGGCCGCAGCCGGGTTCACCATGAGCGTGGACGTGGTGACGCGCGCCCAGGTGAGATTCGCCGCCAGCTCCTCGAGGCGTGTCACGACCTGCTGCAGCTCCCGACGGTGCGTGTCGAAGGCTTCGGCGGCCTGCTGCTTGACCGCCTGCCGCTGCTCGGCCAGTGCCTCGGGGGTCAGGTCCTTGCCGCGCGCCTCGAGTTCGTCCAGTGCCTTGCCGGCGGCGTTCACCGTGGCGAGCGCGCGCGAGAGCGCGGCGCGCATCGCGCCGTTGAGCCTGTCCGCTTCACGTACCGGCTCGTGGAAGCGCTTCACGATGTCGTGCCCGCTGAGGTTGAGCCGCAGGCGGCCGCCGGCGAGGGTGAGCGGGTCGGTCTCGTGCTGGATGCGGTCGGTGCGTCGCGTGGTGGTGCGCATGGGGTGTGCTCCGGGGTGATCGGTGGGTGGGGCGAGTGGGCGCCGCGGCATCGGTGCCGACGCGCGGGTCAGGGGGTAAGCTCGGGAAGGCTCTGCAGCGCCTGGCGGAACGGCGCGCGCTGCATCTCCGAGGCGTTCGGGTCGCGCAAGCAGTGCAGGACGAGGGCGCGGTAGAGCGCCGTCCCTTGCCGCGCCAGCGCTTCGACCGTGCGTTGGTTGTGCGATGCGGCACCCTGCAGCCACGCGAGGTCCAGCTGCGGCGCGGAGAGGCGATCGCAGACCGCGCCGGCAGCCGCCGTGTTGGCCTCTGACAGGTCCAGCGAGGCCGCGAAGGCCTCGGCGTAGCTCTCCGATGCCAGCGGGCGGCATTCGGCCGCCTGCGCCGCCTCTGCGCGCCCGCAGCGGTCAATCGCGCGCATGAGCACCTCGAGCCGGAGCGCCGCGTCACGCACCTCCGGCAGCAGGCGCGGGTCGGTCGCGTCCGGCACGAGGGCTGCGGCGCCGACGACGAACGGCGACGTGAAGAGCATGGGCGGGTGTTCGCTCGCGGTCTGGTGCATGGTCCGGTGCAGCTCGAGGAAGGGGAGGGCGCGCAAGGCGTTGCTGGTGAGGCGTTTACGGGATCGGCGGTCCTGAGCCTTCGGAGCTTGCGCGCGCCCGATGCTGACGCGCGCTCCGGTTTTCGCTCCGGTTTTTCCGGCGGCTCTCCCCGCGGTTTTCACGGCGGTTTTCACGGGGAGCGTCCGTGCGCACGCCGGCGCGGCAGTCTGCGGGCGTCGGCGCCTCATGCGGTCGCCTCGATCGCGTCCCAGTCGACAGGCTGCAGGCCCGGACCTTCCGCGCGCGTCTGTCTCATGGGAGTCCCATGGGAGTCTCTGAGACTGTCTCGAGACCCATTCCCAGTCCCACCCTTAAGGGGTGGGGACTGGTGGGACTGGTCTCGGGACAACTTTGGGAGTCCCATGAGACTCCTTGGTGCAACAGACATCAGCGATTCGCCGCCGTGCGTGAGCAGGAATCCGCGGGGCGTGTCGAGCACGAGGCCGGCGGCCTTGAGTTCTTTCACGGAGCGATAGAACGAGCTGCGGGGCACCCCCGCGCGCCGTTGCCACTCTGCCCCAGGCACCGCCACACCCGGGCCTTGGTCGACCAGCACGGACAGCAACTGGTGGTGCGAGGGCTGCAGGTCGTCCGCAGGGCTGGCCCCCTCAGCAAGAGGCTCGACGACAGCAGAGCCCCCGGTCGGTCGCAGCGAGAAGCGCAGGCCTTGAAGCAGCGGGAAATCGCGGCACTTGGACATTCTCACCGCGCGCACCGCGCCGTCACCTTCCACCATCAGCTCTGTGTCGACTCCTGCGAAGAAATCCGATGACCCGCGCGCCCTGCCGCCCTGGTGCCCCTCGTGATGTACGATCACGACTGAGCACGGGAGCCGGTCTCGCAGGGCGCGCGCGGCGTCCATCATGAGCTTCATCTGCGCCGTGCTCGATTCGTCGAACCCCGGCGGCGCATTGGCCGAGAGGGTGTCGAGGAAGATCACGGACGGCGAGATGCCGAGGTCCTGCGCTTCCTCGAGCACTTCGGTAACGAGTAAGTCGTCGGAGATGTCGAGCGGCGCTCGCATGAACGCGAGGCGCTCATCGAGGGCCTCGGGCGTGGTCTCGTGCGCATCGCACCAGGCTTGCACCCGCTTCGGGATGCCGGAGAACCCTTCGGCGGCCACGTACAGCACGCTCGCGAGCTTGGTCGCACGGCCGAACCACGGCCGGCCTGTCGCGATGCAGCACGCGGTATGAATCGCGAGGAAGGACTTTCCCTTGGCGGGCTTCGCTACCAAGCCCACGAGCGCGCGCTCCGGCACTATCCCATCCGCGACGATGCACTCGACGTCCGACGCGGTGCTCGTGAGCTCGGAGGGCAGGATCAGGCGCCGCGTCGTCATCGCCGCCCCCACCCGAACCGGGCGCGGGCGCGTTCGACGTGACTGCCAGCGGACGCGCGCCGAGGCGAGAGGGCGCGAGGGGCATCCGCCTCGCGGGCGCTCGGCGTCGCGGATCGCGGAACCGCCGTGCGGGGACTGGCCGGGAACCGCCGGTCATTCCACTCCATCCCGGCGGCGCGCCAGAGTGCGTAGTGTCGCGGGGACTGCCGCGCGAAGTCGGTAATCATGCTGGTGGAGAAGGCGCGCACCCCGACGAACGCCCGTAGGCGTTCGCTCCACATCTCAAGCACGGCCGCGCCGTGGCGCTCGCGCAGGCGCTGCGCCGCCTGATCCATCTCGCCGCCGTGCGCGATGGCTGCAGGGGTGAGCCAGTCGGGCGCACCGATCACGCGGCAGCGCCTCGCACGAGCCGGAGGTAGGCAACCCGCCGATGCTCGAGCAGCCGCTCGCGTTCGTCGGCCACGTCCAGCAACTGCGCAAGGCGCCCGGCGAGGTCGTCCGGGTCTGGCAGTGAGACAGCTTCGCCGCGCGCCTCGCGCGCCTCGCGGTCGGCGACTGCGGCGTCAGCCTCATCGAGGGTGATGCCTGCAGCGATTGCCAACAGCGCCGCGAGCCTGAGCTGCCGCCATGCGTGGACGGGATCGGGAGCGGATTCGGCTTCAGGTGCGAGCACGAGGACGTCGATGACGTTCTGCACGAGGACGCCAACGGGAACGGGGGCGTGAGAGGCCCCGGCGACGCTTGCCGCCGGATCGGAGTCGTGTTTCTGTTGCATTCAACCCTCGCGACAGGGACCGATGGATGGGCGGGGCGCTCCGGGCACGGGGCGCCCCGTCGTGCGTTGTGGGGGCTACGCGGCCTTGCTGCGGGTTCCGCCGGCGTCGATGAACGCCTCGAGACGCGCGCGACTGAACCGGACGCGGCGGCCGAGTCGCCAATGCGGTACCGCTTCCTGGCGGACCAGGCGATAGAGCTCCGGCAGCTCGACGCCGAGAATCGCGGCCGCTTCAGGCGCTTCGATGCGATCCTCGGCGAGATCGGATGCGTGGGGCATGGCTACTTGTGGGCTCAGGGCGGGAGTGCGTTGCGCGATCACTGAACGCGCGCCAACTGCGCGCAACGGAGAAAACCCACGCCCAGCGCTTGCCACAATCGAATAAGTCCGTCAGGTTTCCGAACTCACAGCGTTCGGAGTTCCGAATGACCCGAAAGAAGAAGGACTCAGACGAGATCAAGGCGTTCAGGGATCGTCTTCGCGTCATCGTCACCGGCCCCGATGCCTTCGGCAAGCAGGGCACGCAGGCGCAGTTCGCCAAGAAGGTCGGGGCTGGAGTTGCCTCGGTGAGCGATTGGCTGACTGAGGGTAAGCCCAGACCGCGCTTCGAGCAGATTTGCGCGATCGCGAGAGCTACGGGGGTGTCCTTGGACTGGCTCTTGATCGGGAAGGGGACCCGGGACGGCGTTCAACAGCAGGGAAGCCTTGAGAACGCGCTTGCTGCGAAGGTCGCGCAGGCAGTTCAGGATCGCCTTGGAGTTCACGGCGACGACGGCGCGCCTGTGCTGGAAGCTGACGGGGCGGCGTTGGTCAATCTCTGCGTCAAAGAGGCGCTGCGGCAGATCGAGGCGTTCAAGGCCGAGTGGATCGATGTCGTCGGGCAGCGGCAACGAACATTCGAGACGATCGATTCTCTGGGCTCCTTTCAGGAGCACCTTCCTGCCCTTGTTCCGAGCATGGCGCCGAGAACGCGATCGATTCTGCAGCGCGCACTCGGTGAGCAAGTATCGTCGCTGGTCGCCTCGCTGAGAGACCCGAGTATGACCCTCCCCGTGGTGTGGTTTCGGAAGGCAGAGTCGGATGAGGACTCTGTAGTCTCTGCGTCGCAGGCGTTCCTCTATCCCGACGGTAGCCCCATCGAAGCACTTCTCTCGCGAGTGTCTGCAATCCCGCCCATCCTTCAGGCGTTGGTGCGCGAGTTGGAGCACGCGCCCGTGCACCGAAAGTCAGTGAGGAAGTCAGCACGGCCGGCCTCCCGAGGGAAGCCGGCCGCGAAGGGCGGGCGCAGTCGCAGGCTGGGGTAGCTGAGGCGCGCGGGTTCGCGCCTCTGTTCAGCATGGGTCAGCAGGCGCCCGCGCGGTGAAGTGTCACGGTTACAGCACCGTGCCATGCACGAGGCGCGCCCGGTCGTTCACGCGGACGCCGAAAGCGCGGTCGAGCACGTCGACCGAGGGGGCCATGGTGGCGCCGCTGCCGCCGCGCCGCTCGAGCACGGCGAGGATCCGCCGCTGCACCGCGAGCTGGCTCGCGGCGTAGTCCACGAGCTGCATCGACGTGCTTTCGGTGATGCTGCGCGACGAGCGAAAGGCCGTCGTGTCCTCGCCGAGGATGCGCGGCGCGTCGGCAGACACCCGCACACCGGCGGCGACGTCCACCGCCGGGGCGCTGCTGCCCAGGCGCTGCGCGATGAGGGCGTTGAGCTCGGCCCCGCAGGTGCCTTCGATCTTGCCCGCGAGGTCCTGGTACTGCGCCTGCAGCTGCTGGTACTGCTGCAGCCAGGCGTTGAACGCCGCGAGTGAGGCGCCGTCCAGCGGGTTGACGACGGGCGCGGTGCCGAGGCTCTGGCCGATGAGTCCCGCGAGGCTCGCGAGGTCTTCGTCGCGCCGGCGCTTGAGCGCCAGCTGGTCCGCATCGAACGTGCGCCCGGTCGCGCGCAGCCAGCGCTCTTCGATGCTCGAACCGAAGTCGGCGAGCTTCTGCTGCGCGTCGGCCTGCGCCTGCAGCGCCTTGGTGTACGCCTCGGCGGCTTCCATCGCCGCGAGCTGCGCCGCGGCCTGATCTTCCAGCGCGTACAGCGCGAGGAGCTGGTTCTTGATCGCCTCGTTCTCGGCTTCGTTCAGCTCTTTGATACGCTGCGCCTGCCGGAGGTTCGCGCGAATCTCTTCGGCCATCGCCGGGTTGAGCGTCTCGAACGCGCGCGCCCGCCGCTCTTCGATGCTCAGCAGCTGCTCGGCGACACGCTGCGCCGAGGCATTGGCCTCGGCCTTCGCTGCGGCCTCGGCTTCGAGTCCCTGCACGTACAGGATTTGCGCCCGGAGCAGCGGGTCCGTGACGCCCGCGAGCTCGTTCTGGTTGGCGATCGTGCGCCGCAGCTGCTCGGCTTCCTTCCCGTATCCGAGGGCCACGAGCTCGCGCACCGCGAGGTCATCCTGCTGCGCCTTCCGCGCCTGCTCGGCCGCCTGGTCGAAGGCATAGAGCGCCTGCGCCATCTCCACGCCGATGATCTGCTTGAGCTGCTCGAACATCTCGGCCGTGATCGTGCCGGCCTGCACGAGCGCCTCGGCTTCGGCGAGCGCCGACGCCGCGCCCAGCCCCTGCCGCGTCACGAACGCCCCGCGCGCATCGCCGCGGATGGCCTGCCCCCGGGCGGTGAGGTCGCCCGCGAAGGCATCCCGCTCGCGCATCCGTGCGCGCTCCTGGGCCGCCGCTTCGGCGGCCTGCACTTCGGCGATGGCGGCGAGCATCGCCGCATCGGCGCCCGCCTTCCGCGCCTCGCTGAGCTCGCGCTCCCGGGCGATCTGGCTACGGATCGCCTCGGCTTCCGCCGTGCGCCCTGCGGCGGCTGCGCCTCGCGCGTTCAGCTCGAGCCCGGCGAAGCGCTTGGCCTCTTCCGCCGCGGCCTTCGCGGCGGCGACGAGTTGCTCGTAGGCGTCAATCACGGCGTTCACGTCGTCGGCCGTCGGGACGACGTTCTTGGCCGTGCGCGCGCCGAGGCGCGGCACGCGCGGCGCGCCCGCCTCGAGCAGGTTGGTGATGAGCCCGTTGTAGTCGGCCGCGAGGGCGGCGAGCTGCTGGTCGAGCGACGTGCCGGACGCGCCCAGGGTGTAGCTGGCGACATCGCGCTTCACCGACGCGCGCATCTCCCGGAGCGCGTTCGCGGCCTGCCGGGCGGCCTCGGCGGCGCCCTGCATTTGCTGCATGAACCCGGTGATGATGCCAACGCCAGCACCCAAGGCGCCCGCGATCCCGGCAACGGCTGCGGCCTGCCCACCGATGCCCGCGGCGCCGCTCAGGGCGCCGCCGATCCCCACGTTCTGCGTCACGCCATTCGCATCGCGGAAGATGCCCGCGCGCTGGACCTGACTGAGCGACGACAGCAGGCGGGACGCACCGCCGAGGGCGCGGTCGATGGCCGATCCCACGTCCCCGAAAGCGCCCGCCAGCTGGCCCGCCGCGCTCACCATCTCGGCGACACCCGCCGCGGCTTCGCCCACGCGCGACAGGGCGGCTTCCCACTCGCGCGCCGCGCGGGCGTTGGCCGCCGCCTGCGTCGCGAGCTCGGCCCACTGCGCGGCATACTTGTCGGCCGTGAGCTTGTCGAGCCCTTCGTTCGCGAGGCGCGCCGACATGGCGGCCTTCTGCCACGAGATCGTCAGGGCGTCCGCTTGCTCTTGGGTCTTGCCCTGCAGCTTCAGCGTCTGCTCGGCCGTGCGGATCATCTCCTCAGCGGTCGCCACGGCCGCCGCGCGCCGCTCGGCCGAGCGCTCAATCTCGCGGCGCGCCTGCTCATCCTCGCGCTCGCCATACGTGGCGAGCTGCTCGGCGTACTTCTTCTTCGCGTCGAAGAGCTCGCCCATGATCTTCGCCTGCCGCTCGAGCTCCTTGGCGGCATCCTTCGCCGCCTGGCTCTGGTCGCGCGTCGCCTTCGCCGCAGCGCTGGCGGCGTCCTTGATCGCGTTGTCGTTCGTGACGACGACATCGGCGGCGCGCGCCAGCGCGATCGCTGCCGGGTCGAACTCGTGCAGTGCGCGCGCGAAGGACCGCGACTTGCCGGTGAGGTCGACCCACACGCCCGCGGCGCGCCGGAAGGTGTCGGCGTTCTTCTCGCCGGACAGGGTGAAGAGGCGCAGGGCTTCGGCGCTGTCCTCGGCGCTCGCCTGCAGGCCCTGCAATGCCCGATCGTACTCGCGGGCGGCACTGGTCTGCTGCGCTCCGATGGTGCGGTCAATGACGGCGAGCCGGCCGTCGCTCTCGCCGATGGCGTTCGCGCGGGCGCGGTAGCTCATCGGCGTTGACCGGATGCGCGCCTGATAGGCCATTTCCGCCGCCCTGGCGGCCTCAAGGGCCGCCGGGGAGAGGTCGGCGTAGGCCTTCCGCTGCGCCACGATGTCGAGCGTCGCCTGCGCGGTTGACCGCTGAATGGCCTGCATCGCCAGCGGGATCGCCTGCAGGGCGATGATGGTGGCCGTGCCCACGGGACCCGACAGCGTCGCCAGGGCGCCCGTCAGGCCCGCGGTTGCGCCGGTGGCGACCGTCGTCCCCGTCGTCAGGGCGCCCACGCCGGCCGCTGCGCCGGCGATCGTGCCCTCGGTGCGGGAAAGGGATGTCCGGAGCTCGCCCACGGCTACCGCATGGGCGCGCACCGCCTGCGCGGCCGTCGCGGTCGTCTGCGTCGTCGTGGCGCCCGTGAGGGCGCGTGCTGCGGCTGCGGCCTCGAGCTGGGACTGCGCGAGCCGGCGCTCTTCGTTCGCCAGGCGGTTCGCCTCACGCTGCGCCGCCTGCATCGCCTTCACCTGGGCATCGAAGGCCGCGCCGCTCGTCGTCGTCGCGCGCGCGACCGCCTGCTCGGCCTCGATACGAGTCTGCGCGCTACGCTTCGCGCTCGTGCCGATGCTGTCGAGAGCGGCGTTCGTCTCTTGGGCGCCTTTCTTCGCGCCGCTGCTGTCGATGACGACGCCGAGTTGAGCGATGCGCGCCATGGTCACTCCCGCCAGGGTGCCTCTCGAGATGCCGAAGCGCGCGAAAGCGAGCGCATGGGCCCCGAGGTACTTGTGATAACTTGAGATGCTCACGCGCGCGCGCGCGCGCGAGGCTCGGAGCGCACCAGCGGGGGCCTGCGGTACCCCCGATGCGCTCGCGGTGCACGAATCGGTGCACCAACGGCGCGCGCGGCACCCCTGTCGAGCAGTGAACCGCTGTTCTCGCCCGTGTCGCCCTCGTGCGCGGATCATGGCGAAAGCCGTTGCCGCGTCGTCAGTTGCGCGCCGCTCGCGCGCGCCGGGTGCAACGCACGATCACGGCGAAACACAGCGCGTCGCACATTCCCAAGCTGGACGTCGCCGGTTCGAGTCCGGTCGCCCGCTCTTCGTCATGCAGCAGGTATGCAGCGCCCCCGTTCGGCTTACGCCGACGGGGGCGTTGTCGATTTGGTCACCGGCGCGTACCGGACCTTGCGGGCGCCAGTGAGGCACGACCACTTGTGGCATGACCTCTTCTTCCGCTTCCCGCGCCAGCGCGGCCCGGTTGTGTGCGTGTGCGCTCGTCGTCGGTATGCTCCTGGCCACGTCCTCAGGCGTCGCGCACGCCCAGGCCGCCCCCCCGCCCCCCCGCGACACCGTCGTCGGCATCCTGCCGCCCAAGAAACCCCTGCCGCCCGAGGCGCAGAGTGCCGGTGTCACGCGCTTCTCGTTCATTGCGTATGGCGACACGCGCGGGCGACGCGATGGCGTGGCCGAGCAGTACGAGCACTCGCTCGTGGTGGATGCCATGCTGCGCACGATCCGCGCGATGGAGAACGGCCCCGACCCGGTGAAGTTCGTGCTCCAGAGCGGCGATGCAGTCGTGAACGGGCGCGACCCGAAGCAGTGGAACGTGAGCTTCGTGGGGCTCATCAATCGCATCACGCAGGACGCGGGGCTGCCGTACTTCCTCGCGCCGGGCAATCACGATGTCACCGCAGCCGCGGATCTCGCGTCACCGGGGCGCGCGGAGGGGCTGCAGAACTACCTGCGCGCCGTGGGGCCGCTCATCCCGTCGGACGGGCAGCGTCGGCGCCTCACCGGCTATCCCACCTATGCGTTCGGCTACGGCAACACCTTCGTCATCGGCTTCGACTCGAACATCGCCGAGGATTCCACGCAGTTGGCGTGGGTGACGGCGCAGCTCGAGGGGCTCGACCGGCGGCGCTATCCGCACGTGGTCGCGTTCTTCCATCACCCGGCGTACTCGTCGGGGCCGCACGGCGGGGCGATCATCGAGACGCCCACGGCCGGGGTGCGGGCGCGCTACATGCCGCTCTTCCGCAAGCACAACGTCGAACTGCTGCTCACAGGGCACGAACACCTGTTCGAGCACTTCGTCGAGCGGTGGCGCGATGCGAATGGCACCATGCGGCGCATGGACCAGATCGTGAGCGGCGGCGGCGGCGCGCCGTTGTACGCCTATCAGGGTGAGCCCGACCTGCGCGCGTATCAACGCGCCGGTGGCGCCGACTCGGTGCGGGTGCAGCACCTGGTGCGGCCCGGTGTCGACCCCGGCCAGAATCCGTACCACTTCCTGGTCGTGCACGTGGACGGCCCGCGCCTCTGGGTCGAGGTGCGCGGGGTGGACTTCGGGGCGTCGTTCAATCCGTACCGCAGCAACCGGTCGGCGTTGAGCGACAGCGGCAGCGTCCGCCAGCCGTAGGCGCACAGCGAGACACACCTGAAACGCCGTGCGGCCGGAGACGCGTCATGGCGCGCCGTCGGCCTGCTCGCGGTAGTCGCGCCGCTCGGTGGTGGGGCGGGCGCCGTCGGGTGTCGAGCGCGTGGTGAACGGCGTGCCGGTCGCGTCGGCGGTGGCGCCATGTGCGGCACGAGAGGCGCGGGTGGTGGCGGGCTGTCGATCGTAGCGCATGTACATCGGTCGAAGTCTCCAGAAACGAAGAAGGCCCCTCCGTGGGAGGGGCCTCGGTTCGTTCGACCGGTGCGCCGCTCCCGTTGGTGTCGGGAGGGCGCGGGGTGACGTCACATCGTGGCGTCGGCCGTGCGCTGCTCCCGGGCAGTAAGGACAAGTACCGCCGCGACGAGAATCGTCAGGGCGATGGGGAGCAGGCTGATAAGTCGGGCCGAGGCCAGATGCAGCATGGTCATGGTTCGGAGGTTCGGCAGGAAATGGCGAAAAGTCAAGCGGGGCGGTGACCTATGGTCGCGTTACTTCCTGGTCGTCACGACGATGACGCCGTTCGCGCCTTCGCTGCCATAGAGCGCCTGCGCCTTGTCACCCTTCACGACTTCGACCGACACGATCGACGACACGGGGATTTCCTGCAGCGCGCGTGGGGAGCGCTTGACGCCGTCGACGATGTAGAGCGGGTCGGCACGCGGGACCTCCATGACCGCCCCCGCCGACGGGCTTCTCATCCGGATGCGCACGGAATCGTCCTTGCTCGGCACAAGACGCAGACCCTGCACCAGCACGCCGTTGCCCTTCGCGACGCTCGAATCGGGCACGGCCCGGAACGCGACCTTGCTCGGCAGCTCGCGCTCCAGCACCGCCCGCTCTTCCACCGAGCCCTTGGTCTGGATCCGGACTTCGTTGACCTTGTCGCTCAGGCGACGGATGTTGACCGTGGCGATCGAGTCACCGTTGAGCGCGATCGCCTGTTCGCGCAGCATCGGCTTGTTGTTCACGAAGTAGACGATGCTGTCCGCCTTCAGGACCGGTGCGAGTTTGCGCTCGGTGGTGGCGACGTCCATGCGTTCGACTTCGGCGGCGGTGGGGAGTTCTGCGCGGCAGGCCACCGCGACGAGGGCGCCGGCGAGGACCAGCGCGGTGGCGCCGCGAGCGGCGGTGAAGCGAGGCGGGCGGGCAGTCATGGCGCGCAATCTCCGTTCGAGTTGGGAAGGACTTCCGGGGAAGAGCGAGGGGGACACGAGGGAGGGGAGCAGGGCCGGGCGGAGCGCGCGCTGGTCGTGGAGCGCGCCCGTGTCACCGGGACGTGCCGCCGCCAGCAGCAGTTCGGCGTAGCGACGCGGCGACGACTCGCTCGCCAGCACACGCGCGTCGCAGTCGAGTTCGATGGCCAGGCGGAGACGCGACAGCATGGCCCACGCCGGCAGGTTCCACGGCATGAGTGCCACCAGGCCACATCCGGCGAGGAGCAGCGCGGGATCACCGGCCTCGACGTGCGCACGCTCGTGGCGCACCGCAAGGGTGCGGCTCACATCGTCGCGATCGGCCAACCAGCGCGGCACGAGAATGCGTGGGGCATCGACACCGACGACCATGGGGCCGAGCGACTCGGTGAGCTGCACGGGGGTACCGTCGACGATCCGCGTGGGGAGGTGCGCCGCGAGACGCTGCTGCCGGCGATAGCCGACCACGAGCACGCTGAGGAGCATCAGCGAGGTAGCGGGCCACACCACGACAAGGCTCCACTGCACCCCCTGCGGAAGGCTCGCGACATCCGCGGCCACTCGCGCTGACGCGGCGGTGAGGCGGCCGGTGAGGCGGCCCGTCATGTCGTCCACCATCGTCATGAGCGCTCTGGCGAACGACGGCGCGGGCGCCGTGATCGTCGAGGGGGCGAGGTCGCGCAGGTCGACGGGCGGCTGCAACGGTCCCGTCGGCGCGGCATCGCGTCGCACGAGCAGGGCGCCGCTCACGAGGGCGGCGCCGAGGAGGGCGCTGCTCCACACGATGCGGGCGGGGACGCGGCGGCGCAGGAGCTGCTGCGCTCCATACGCCGCCAGCGCGAGCAGCGCGCTGGTGACGCTCGCGACGAGCAGCCAGGACACGAGCGTCGTGGCGAGGGCGGTGACGGTCATGCGGCACCTCCGTTGCCATTGCCGTTGGCATCGTCGTCGCCCAGGCGCTCGGCGAGCAGGGCCCGCATGCGCTCGAGTTCGTCGCGGCCGAGCTTGCGGTCGCTCACGAGCTGGGCGAAGAGCCGCTCGGTGGAGCCATGGAAGATGGCGTCCTTGATGCGGGTGATGGCGCTCTTGCCCGCGCGGTCGGCTGCGACGGTGGGGAAGTAGCGGTAGGCGCGCCCCTCGGGTTCGTGACGGACGTAGCCCTTCTCCTCGAGGATCTGGAGGGCCGAGAGGACGCTGGTGTAGGCGAGGTCCTCGTCGAGGTGCTCGCGGACCTCGGCCACCGTGGCGGACTCGAGGCGCCAGAGGACGGACATCACGGCGAGCTCGCGGGGGGGGAAGTGATAGTCGGTCACGAGCGGAGGGCGGGGTGAGGCGTTGCGGTGGCGGGGCGCTACGGGTTCTCCAGTAGTATGTGCGGGGAGGGGCTGGCTGTCAACGGGTTTTTCAGTAGAGGGGCCGTGGGTCGTGGGCCGTGGGCCGGGGGCCGTGGGCCGGGGGCCGGGGGGGCGTAGGAATGATCTGGCGCGCGCCGATCTGATGACGGCGGACAGCGTCAGCACCGTCATGCTTGGCGCATGCAGGACTTCCGACGACTTCGGGTGTGGGAGCAGGCGCATCACCTCGCGGTGCATACGCTGCGAGAGATTGGGCGTGCGCCACGCGCCAATACGGCGCTGCGACATCAGCTCACGCGGTCGGTCGCATCAGTTGCGGCCAACATCGCCGAGGGCGCATCGCAACGCAGTCGCGCGAAGTACGCGCACTTGCTCAGCGTTGCGCTGGGGTCATTGGTGGAATCGCACAACCACTTGCTGCTGCTCTCTGCGATCGGAGGGATCGACGAGAGCGTGGCTGACCGACTCATTGGGCGCATCGAACAGCTACGCCCGATGTTGATCCGCCTGGAGCAGATCGTGAGCGCCGAGGCCAGGGGTACTGGAGTCGTTCCCCATGGCCCACGGCCCATGGCTCATGGCGCAGCACCTCAGAGCACACGGCTCACGACCGGGGCGCGCGATGGGCGTGAGCCATGAGGACCTAAGGCGTGGGCCGGGGGGCCATGGGCCGTGGGCCGTGGGCCGAGGGCCGGGGGCCGGGGGCCGGGGGCCGTGGGCCGGGGGCCGAGGGCCGGGGGCCGAGGGCCGGGGGCCGAGGGCCATGGGCCGGGAGGGGGCTACATCACACGAGGCACACCGCTACCGCGTCGCGGAGCGACTGGATTCCATCCCTCCCCTTCGGAATGAACTCGTGCGCGAACGCGCCGCTGAATCCGATGTTCGCAATGGCCTCGGCGATGCCGCGGTAGTTCAGCTCCTGCGCGCCGTCGATCTCGTTGCGGCCGGGGACGCCCGCGGTGTGCACATGCGCGATCCACGGGAGGTTCGCGCGAAAGGTTGCGATGACATCGCCCTCCATGACCTGCATGTGGTAGATGTCGTACAGCAGGCGGAACGACGGACTGTTCACGCCCTTCGCGACCTCGACGGCCCACGCGGTGCGGTCGGCGTGGTAGTCCTTGTGATCGACCTTGCTGTTCAGCATCTCCATGCACAGGACCACGCCATGGCGCTCGGCGGTGGGCGTGAGCCGCTTGAGGCCGGTGATGCAGTTGGCAATGCCTTCGGCGTCGCTGAGTCCGGCCTTGTTGCCACTGAAGACGACGATCTTGCGGACGCCCGCCGCGGCAGCGCGCGGAATGTACGCCTCGCCGTCGGCGACGAGCTTGTCATGGTTGGCGGTGCGATTGAAGCCGACGGGGATGGTCCCCCAACTGTTGCCCATGGTACAGGTGAGGCCGTACTGCTTCGGCACCTCCCACTCGTCAGGGCCCAGCAGGTCGATGCCGACCAGCCCCATGGCCTTGCCGGCGGCGCACAGGTCGTGAATCGGCGTGCGCGCAAAGCACCAGCGCGCGACCGACTGATTGAGGCGACCACGTCGAGGCGCGCTCTCGCTGAGCGCCTGCGTTCCCAGTGCGTGCGCGGCATCGAGACCCCCCAACGCGGTCGCGCCGAGCGCGCCCGCGCCGAGGGTGAGCGCGCGGCGACGGGAGAGTGGCGTGTCGGGCATCAGAGCGCCCTCCGCTTGAGTTCGGCGACGGCGTGCGCGGCGGCGCGCGCCGTGAGGGCCATGTAGGTGATGGACGGATTCTGGCAGGCGCTGCTGGCCATCGCGGCGCCATCGGTGATGAAGAGGTTGGGGACGTCCCAACTCTGGTTCCAGCCATTGAGCACGCCGTCCTTCGCGGTTTTCGCCATGCGCGCGCCACCCATCTCGTGAATGCAGTGCCCGGGCGGTTGCATGGTGCGACTGGGGCGCACGTTGGTGCAGCCGGCGGCCTCCATGATCTCGACGCCGCTGGCAATGATGTCGCGATTCATGGCCTTCTCGTTCTCCCGCCAGGTGACGTCGATGCGCGCCGCCGGGATGCCCCACTTGTCCTTCACCGCCGGATCGAGCGTGATGGTGTTGTCGGCGTAGGGCAGCGTTTCCCCCCAGCCGCCGGCTGAGAGTCCCCACGGGCCGAGATCGTCGATGAGGGACTGCTTGAAGTCAGCACCCCACCCGGCCATGCCGCCGCCGCGGCCCCAGCCGCTGCGACTCGAGCCGCCCTGCATGCCGTAGCCGCGCAGGAAGTCCTTGCTCTGGGTCTTCACGTTGCGGAAGCGCGCGATGTAGATGCCGTTGGGGCGCCGCCCGATGGTGCGCTTGTCGAGGAAGCCGGGCATGGTCCCGCCGGCGCCCGAGCCGTAATGGTGGTCCATGACGTACTTGCCGAGTGTGCCGCTGCTGTTGGCAAGTCCCTCGGGGAAGCGCGAGCCCGTGGAGTTGAGCAGCAGGCGCACGCTCTCGATGGTGGACGCACAGAGGAAGACGACCTTGGCCTCGAAGGTGTGCTCCTGCATGGTCGTTGCATCGATGACGCGCACGCCGCGGGCCCGCTTGCGGGTGGCGTCGTACAGGACTTCGGCCACGACACTGTGCGGCCGCAAGGTGAGGCGCCCGGTGCGCCGCGCCGCCGGGAGCGTGCTGCCGATGCTGTTGAAGTACGAGTGCGTGACGCAGCCGCGTTCGCACGGGCCGCAGTAGTGGCAGGCGGCGCGCCCGTTGTGGTTGCGCGTGAGAATGGCGGCGCGCCCGATGGTGAGCAGGCGCTCGCCGCCGAAGGCCTTGAGGAGGTTCTCGCGGGCGTGTCGCTCGACCACGGTCATGGCCATGGGCGGCAGGAACTCCCCGTCCGGAAGCTGCGCGAGTCCTTCGGTGGCGCCGGTCACGCCGATGAACCGCTCGACGTGCGCGTACCACGGCGCGATGTCCTTGTAGCGAATGGGCCAGTCGGTGCCGTGTCCGTCCTTCGCGTTGGCCTCGAAGTCGAGGTCGCTCCAGCGATAGACCTGGCGCCCCCACATGATGGAGCGGCCGCCGACCTGCCGTCCGCGGAACCACTTGAAGTCGGAGGCTGTCGGCGTCGTGTACGGATTGTCGTGGTCGTTGACGAAGAACTTGCGGCCGACTTCGTCGCAGGCGTAGCACTGCCGCTGCACGGGCTGGGTGCGTTCGAGGTCGTGGCGATCACCCCAGCCGCGGAACTTCATGTCGTACGGTTGCACATGCTCGACGAAGTCCTTGCCGCTGGGGTCGACGGGACCGCCGGCCTCCAGCACGAGCGTCGCCAGGCCACGTTCGGTGAGCTCCTTGGCGGCCCATCCGCCGCTGATGCCGCTGCCGACGACGATCGCGTCGTAGCTGCGCCGCTCGCGCGGCTGGCGTGTGCCGAGGCTGATGAACTCAGGCATCGCGGCCCGCCCCCCGCACCGGCATCGGTGCCGCACCGTCAAACATGCCCGGCATGATCTGGGTCTTGAGGACCTCGCGCTGCACGCGCGCGCTGGTGAAATAGCCGTGCACGACGAGCCCCTTGAGCCGGCTGTAGCCGCGGGCGGCGGGGGTGGTGCGATCTGCCGGCTGGTCGAGCGCGTTCATGACCGTCGCCAGCGGTGCGCCGGTGAGCCCGGCGAGCGGCTGGCCGGTGCGCTCGCGTGCCAGCACATCCATGGCATCGAGGCCATCGCGCAACTGCGCGCGTTCGGCGTCGGTGTAGTAGCCGGCGACGATGACTTCGACGAACGCGAGCACGTCGACATCGTTGGCGCCCGGTGTGTCGGTGCGCGGGATGATCGCGTCGGCGACGGTGCGGACGATGGCGCGTTGCGCGTCGGTGAGCGGGGCGGGCTGCGGCGTGTCGCCGGCGAGCACCTGGGCCCACGCCTGCGCGGCCTGCGCCTGCGCGTGCCGGGGGATGAACGACAGGGCTGCCGCGGATGCAGCAGCCCTGAGGAGATCACGACGAAGCATGGGGGCGCGGCGGGGAGGGAAGGGGCCGGCCCCAGCGGCCGGCTACTGCAACTGGATGTACAGCGGCACCGGCCAGAGCCGCAAGATCGCCTCGCGCGGCGTGGGCGGGTTGTCGTTCTTGCGCTTGGTGAACTGCTTCCACCCGGCAAACTGCACCGGCTCCTTCTTCACATAGCTGTAGTACGAGTCGCGCTTGAGGGATGGCGGCCCGAAGCCGTCCATCTGCATGACGACCTGCACCCGCGGATCGAGCTTGATGTCCTTGTAGTTGGTGACGCCCTTCTGTGTGAAGCGGTGCACCACCAGGATCTTGGGCGGCAGCTTGTACTTGTCGACCAGGTTGGCGAGGAAGCGGATGGCGACGTTGATCTCGCTCGCGTCGTACGTACCGATGCGCTTGCCGGGCACCGAGGGCACACGCGCCATGGCGAACTCCGGGTCGATGCCGAGGTGCACGTCGGGTCGCGCGAGGAACTTCTCGATCCAGGGCAGCTCGTAGTCGAGCGTGCTCTTGCCGATCTGCAGGTCGACGAAGAGGAGCGCATTCTTGCGCTTGGCCCAGCCGTAGACCTTCTCGATCATCGCGCTGTCCATGCGCGTGCGGTACCGGCCGCTTGGCCCCGGGTCGGGGTTGGCGACCATGGCAATGAGGTGGAGCGCCGGCTGCACGGGGTGCTGCGGGTCGAGCTTGTTCCACTCGGCCACTTCCGCGTCGAGCTTGCGGAGCATCTCGTCGGGCTGGAACTCGCCGAGGATACCCATGCGCGTCGACAGCGGATTGCCGTAGAAGGCGATGATGCGCTTGGCGGGGAGGATCGCCCCCGGGAGCGGCGCCGGCATGGCCGGCGGCCAGAGCGAGTCGAGGTCGCTGCCGGTGCCCTTGAAGGCGAGATGCCGATCGCCCGACTGCGGCCCCAGCGCGCCCTGCGGCTTGCGGCGGGTGGTGTCGGTCGCGGCCGGTTGGGCGCGCTTGGTCGTGGACCCCTTCGCGCGGGCCTTACTGCTCGATGAGCCCTTGGAGGACGCCGCCTTCGATGGGGCGGCCTGAGCGGTGGCCTCCGTCGCCTGGGCCGCGAGCGTCGCGCCGAGGGGCGTCAGGAGGGTCGAAACGAGCGCCGCGGCGAGGGCTGCGGCGGGAAGCAGCGCAGAGACGTTCATGGGGCGCAGTGTAACGGGCGGAGGGAGGCACTCCAAGGGCGTCGTCCTGCGTGCGTCACGTCTACCTGCGACGCAGCGGTCGGTCGACGTCGAGCGCAAGCGTGCCGGCGGCTTCGGCGCGCACGATGAGCCAGAGCGGATGCACGATGGCGTCGACCAATCGGCCGGTGCGGACCGCGCCGGAAAGACGCACGCCCTCGGTGAGATCGCGATTGAGGGACTGCTCGACGCGGCGGCGTGTCTCCTCGAGCAGCGTGTCCAAGGGAAAGCGCGCCGACTGGCGCAGCTGTGCCACCAGGTCGGCCTTCTTCAGCCACGCGACGCCGGCGACAAGGGCGTCGCTGGTGGCCACGTCGAAGTCGAGGTCGGGAACGGTGAGCGTGCGGGTGGCGGTGTCGAGTTGCGGCGTGCCCACCAGGAACACCTCGCCGCGCACGCCACCCACCACGCGCACGGCGAGCACGACGCGTCCGTCAGCGAGCGGATACAGGCGCACCTGCTCGAGACGCACCGCGCGCCCGAAGCGCGAGAAGCGACGGCCCGCCAGCTCGCGCTGCAGGGCGGCGCTCGCTTCGGGATAGCCCAGCAGACCCTCGATGTGCAGGCGGGCACTGTCGCCGACCTCACCGATGGGGCGCCCGAGCGGCGGCAGGGGGTTGGCCGTGGGCACCGGTGCGGGCCCGGTCACGAGGCGCGGATGCGCGGTGAGGCGCACCTCCGCCACGAGCGCGCTGTCGATCAGCGACACCTGCCCGAGGCCGACGCGGTCGGGATTGATCTGCAGCCAGAGGCTGTCGGTGACGCGGATGTTGCGCTGCAGGAGGCCGAACCAGCGCGCCACCCGCGCCTTCACGTCGACGCGGGCGAGCTTGCGATCGACGCCCGGGAGGCGCTGCCGGACGGCACCCTCGAGGGCGCGGATGACGTGATCGGTGACATCGATGTCGAGGAACGTGACCGTGCACTGGTCGCGCTTCGTGTCGGTGGTGGGCTGCGCGGACACCAGGCGCGTGGTGGTGCCCAGTTGCCAGGTGCGACTCAGCGCGACATCGCTCACGAGACGCACGGTGATGCGGGGCATCGAGTCCCCGGTGCCGCAGGACGCACTGACCGTAGGACCGATGACGGGCCGATACCAGCCGCGCGCCTGATATGACACGGTGGCTTCGAGGGTGGCGCGGCCGTCGGCGAAGGTGACGCGAAAGGGTGTGCGCGTGGCCGTGAACGCGACGAGACGCCGCGCGTTGCCGCCCACGCGGTGCCGTTGCTCGAGATTGCCGAAGCGTCGCGGCACCGACTGCTCGAGCGCCGCGCGCAACGGCGCGAGCGCGTACGAAATGGGCGCGTCCACCACGGATGCCGGCAACGTGGGCAGGACCGGTACCGCGTAGGCCCCCGCGCGCGCCTGCGGCGATGCCGGTGCCACCTCTTGCGACGCGCACGCCGCGAGGCACAGCAGCGCGGCGCTGCCGGATGCCAATGATGCCAATACTTTCATGCGCTTGCCTGCCTCCGGGCATCGGATAGGTTCCCGCGTCATGCACATCGAATTTACATCACGTGTTGCGATCGTCACGGGCGGTGCGAACGGCATCGGCCTTGCGACGGCACGGCGTCTTGCCGCGAGTGGCGCGCGTGTGGCGCTCTGGGATCGCGTGGCCGAGTCCGGCACCACAGCGGAGTCCGCCCTGCGCGCCGACGGGTACGACGTGCGCTTCGTCACTACCGACGTGACCGACCGGGCGAGTGTCGAGGCGGCGGTGGCCGCCACGCTCGCGCACTTCGGCAGCGTCGACATCCTCATCAACAACGCCGGCATCACGCGGGATGCCCAGTTGGTGAAGGTGAAGGACGGTGCCGTGTCCGGCGGCATGTCGGACGCAGACTTCGATGCCGTCCTGGCGGTGAACCTCAAGGGCGTCTTCACCTGCACGCAGGCCGTGGTGCCGCACCTGATCGCGCGCGGCGGTGGACGCATCGTCAACGCGTCGAGCGTGGTGGCGCTGCACGGCAACTTCGGGCAGACGAACTACGTGGCCACCAAGGCCGGTGTGATCGGCATGACGCAGGTGTGGGCCCGTGAGCTGGGCAAGCGCGGCATCACGGTGAATGCGATCGCGCCCGGATTCATCGCCACGGAGATGACGGCGAAGATGCCAGCCCCCGTGCTCGAGGGGATGGCGCAGCATACCCCACTCGGCCGGTTGGGTTCACCGGACGATGTAGCCAACGCGTATTGCTTCCTGTGCAGCGATCAGGCGGCCTTCATCAACGGCGCCGTGCTGTGCGTCGACGGCGGGCTCGTCATCGGGACGTGAGCGTGACGCGCCGATGCTGGCGCGCTGGCACATGGCCACCCTCAGCGCGTCGAGCGGCGCTTCGCGGGTGCGGGTGGTTCCTCGCGCGGCGCCGCGTAGGCCATGCGCCCCAGGATCACGGCGGCGCGTTGCGACGCGATGCCGCCGCGCGGTGACCAGCGGCGGGGCGACGGCAGGATGGCCGCGAGGCGCGCCGCTTCGTCGCGCGTGAGAGCGGCCGCGCTCTTGCGAAAGTGCACGCGCGCGGCGGCTTCGGCGCCGAAGTCGTTCGGGCCCCACTCGGCCAGGTTGAGATAGAGGTCGAGGATGCGCTCCTTGGAGAGGAGCAGCTCGAGCCACAGCGCGAGATACAGCTCGAGTCCCTTCCGGACGAACGAGCGGCCGTTCCAGAGGAAGATGTTCTTGGCGACCTGCTGCGTGAGCGTGGACGCCCCGCGCAGGCGACCGCCGCGTCGACGACGTTCGAGCGCGTTGCGCAGCTCCACCGTGTCGATGCCGAAGTGCAGGTAGAAACGGTCGTCCTCGGAAGCCAGCACCGCGCGGCGCAGCGCCGGTGCGATGCGGGCGCGCGCCACCGGCGTGTGTCGCGGCCACAGCGGACGTTCACCACTGCCAAGGTGCGTGATGACGCGCCCGAGCATGACCATGGTGACGGGCGGATGGACGACCGCGAGCGGCACGATGAACGGCACCGGCAGGAGCGCGAGCAGCACCGCGGAGAGCAGGATGCGCCGTGGCCAGCTACGCGGCCAACGGCGGGCAAGGGCGGCGCGCCACGCCGCACGGCGACTCACGGTTCGCGCAGGTGCGGCGGGGTGTCCGGGGGCTGGCGTCGCCAGCGGCGGTGCTGCCAGAAGTACTGCTCCGGATGCGCGCGGACCGTGGCCTCCAGCATCTGCGTAAAGCGCAACACGTACGCGTCGATGTCGGCTTCCTTGTCGCCCGTGCGGGCAATCTCCACCGGCGCGATGTGCATGACGTAGCGCCCCGACGGCTGCCGTGGGACGATGACGTAGACCATGGGGGCATCGAAGCGCAGCGCGAACACGCCCGGACCGCGCGGGGTCTTCGCGGGACGGCCGAAGAACGGGACGAACGTGCTCGCGAGGCCCAGCGCATCATGGTCGGCGACGAACGCGACCACGCGATTGTCGCGCAGGGATCGCGGCGTGCGTCGCACCGCTTCGCGATCGTGGATGACCATCACCCCCGCCTGTTCGCGCGTGCGGGTGACGTAGTCCTCGAAGATCGGATTGGCCATGCCGCGCGCGATGGCGTCGAAGGGGACCCCGCGCGCCGCCATGTACGCCGCCCCGTACTCCCAGTTGCCCAGGTGTCCCGTCACCAGGATGACGCCGCGCCCCAGCGCGCGCGCGGCTTCGAGGTGTTCCCAACCGTCCACGCGCTCCATGCGCGCGAGAATGGCCTCGCGAGACGTGCCGGGAAGCAGAGCGGCCTCGATGGAGGTTCGGCCGAGGCTGTCGTACGAGGCGGCCGCGACCCGTCGCACCTCGGCGGGGGAGAATTCGGGGAATGCTGCCGCGATCTGCCGTTCGGTGACACCCGCGCGGATGCCGAAGGGGCGATAGACCAGTCGCGCGAGCCAACCGCCGACCGCGCCCGCGCGGCGCCACCCGAGCAGGCGGAGCACCGCCACGACGCCGCGGGTGCCCCAATACTCGAAGCGGTGCGACCAGGTGGGGCGCCGGGGAGCGGGTGCGTCGGACATGGGCGGGGAATGTAGCATGGTGCATATTCCGATGAATGGCCGCACCTCATCCATCCGCACGCGACACCGACCCGCAGCGTCTCGCGCAGCTTGGCCTGCTGGTGAATGCCCTGCTGGCCGTGGTGAAGCTGGTGGCGGGGCTGGTGGGGCACGCCTATGCCCTCGTGGCCGACGCCATCGAGAGTGGCATGGACATGTTCGGCTCGGTGGTGGTGTGGAGTGGCCTCCGCATTGCGAGCCGCGACCCCGATGAGCGCTACCCGTTCGGCTACGGGCGCGCCGAGGCGCTGGCCGGCGCGGTGGTGGCGGCGCTGATGCTGGGCGCGGCGGCGGGGATCGCCATCGAGGCGGTACGCGAGATTCGCACGCCGCATCACGCGCCGGCACCCTGGACGCTGGGCGTGCTGGCGGTCGTGATCGTGGTGAAGGAGCTGCTGGCCAAGCGTGTCGCTTCGGCGAGTGCCGCCACGGGGAGCGTGGCGGTGGCGGCCGACGCGTGGCACCATCGGTCGGACGCGATCACCTCGGCGGCGGCGTTCGTAGGCATCGCCGTTGCGGTGGTGGGCGGTCCGGCGTGGGCGCCCGCAGACGACTGGGCCGCGCTCATCGCCGCCGGGGTCATCGCGGTGAACGGCGGCATTCTGCTCCGCCGCGCGGCGCGCGAACTCATGGATCGCGCCCCCGAGCCGGCGCTGCTCGGGCGAATCGCGGACGCGGCGCTGGGCACGAGCGGCGTGCAGGCCATCGAGAAGCTCAAGGTGCGCAAGTCGGGGACGGCGCTGTACGTCGACATCCACGTGCAGGCCGATCCGGCGCTGACGTTGCACGATGCGCACATTCTGTCAGGACGCGTGAAGGGGGCCATCCGGGCGCGTATCCCGGCGGCGGCCGGCGTCCTCATTCACATGGAGCCGTACGAAGCGTCCGGGGACGCGACGCGCGGCGAACCGATCGAACCGGAGAAGGTCCCATGACGCCCATGCCGACGTTTCACACGCTCGACCACGACGGCTGTGAGGCGCTCCTCGCCACCGAACACGTGGGGCGGCTGGCGTTCACCTTCCGCGACCGCGTCGACATCGAGCCGGTGCACTACGTGTTCCAGGATGGCGTGATCTACGGGCGCACGCAGCCGGGAGCCAAGGTGGATGTGCTCGTGCACCACCCGTGGGTGGCGTTCGAGGTCGATCACGTCGAGGCGCTGTTCCGGTGGCGGAGCGTGGTGGTGCACGGTCGCATCGAGTTTCCGGATCCGCTCGGCGCCGCGAGTGAACAGGCGAAGTATGCCGCCGGCGTGGCGGCGTTCCGTCGGCTCGTGCCCACGGCCTTCGGCAGCGGTGACCCCACCCCGGCGCGCGAGATCGTCTTCCTGCTGCCGGTGGCCGAGATGACGGGACGCGCGGCCGACCTGCGGAGCACGCGCTGACATGGCGAACGGCCTCGCGCAGGTGCGATTGCAGGCGGTGCACGCCGACGAGGCGCCCGCCATCGACGACGCGGCCGCGCGTGGCTGGCCGGAGATCCCGAAGTCGGTGCTCGAGGCGGCGACGGCGCCGCTGTTGGAGCGCCTCACGACGCTGCAGGACGCGTTTCACGCCGACGGACGTCGGGCGCTGCTGCTGGTGCTGCAGGGGCGCGATGCGGCCGGGAAGGACGGCGTCATTCGGACGGTCACGGGAGCGTTCAATCCCACCGGTGTGCAGGTGTCATCGTTCGGCCCGCCCACGCCGCTCGAATTGCGCCACGACTTCCTCTGGCGCGTGCATCAGGTGGTGCCGCCGCGCGGTGTCATCGGCGTGTTCAACCGCTCGCACTACGAAGACGTGCTCGTGGTACGGGTGCGTGGGCTGGTGCCGGAGTCGGTGTGGCAGGCACGCTACGCGCAGATCAACGCGTTCGAGGAGATGCTGACCGCCAACGGGGTCATCATTCGCAAGTGCTTCCTGCATGTCTCGCGCGACGAGCAGAAGGCGCGCCTGCAGGAGCGCCTCGACGACCCGCAGAAGAACTGGAAGTTCCAGTTGGGCGATCTCGACGACCGCGCGCGGTGGGACGACTACACCGCGGCGTACGACACGCTGCTTCGCCGTTGCAGCACACCGGAGGCGCCCTGGTTCGTGGTGCCGTCAGATCGCAAGACGCTGCGGAACTACCTCATTGCGCGCATGCTCGTGGAGACGCTCGAGTCGCTCGACCTGCGCTATCCGCCGATGGACCCGGCCGTGCGCGAGGCCGCGCGGGACTTTCGGTAGGTGCGTCGGCTCGCTGGCGTCGCGGTCGCCCTGGCGGTGCTCCTCACCGGGCGCACACGCATGGCGTCCGCGCAGGCGTCCACGCAGGCGAGTTCGCTGCCGGCCGCTGTGTGGCAGCCCGCCCCCACTGGCCATGCGGTGCGGGCGCTGGCGGAGCGGCGCTTCGACGCGGCGGCCGGGCTGCGATCGGCGACCATGTACGCGATGGCCTTCGACACCGACGGGCGACCCTGGGTGGGCGCCGAGGATGGCCTCTTTCGCTATGCCGGCAGCGTCTGGCGCGCGGTGGCGCTGCCGGAGCCGTTCGCGGGGCAGCAGGTGCGCTCGCTGCTGTTCGCGCGTGACTCGACGCTGTGGATCGGTACACGGCAGGGTATCCTGCATCGGCATCGCGACGGTCGCATGGAGGTGTATCGCGAAGCCGACGGCGTGCCCGGCTCCGTCGCGTACAGCCTGACGGAGTCGGACGCGATCGATGGCACGCCACGTGTCGTCGTGGGTGCGTCGCGTGGTGCGGCGTGGTTCGATGGCACGCGATTTCGTGCGCTGCCGCTCGACGGCGCCGCACCGTGGGTCGGGGTGATGGTGAGCGCGGGCGTGCGCGCCAACGGATCGCACACGCTCTGGCTCGCGAGTTCCGCCGGCGGCGTGGCGACCGTGGAGCGGGGACGCATCACGCGCTACGGCGCGGCCGACGGACTCGACGCGCCGGACGCGCAGTTCGTTCGCCCCATTGCGGGGGACAGCGCGGTCGAGGCCTACGTGGCCACGGCCGATGGCTTGTTTGCGGCAACGCGACGCGGCGAGGTACTGCGCTTCGCACGCGTGCCGGGCAGTCCGCGCGAGGTGTTCCGCATCGAGGCCATGCAGGAGCCCGATGGCCGTCGCACGCTCTGGGTGGGCACCGCCCACGGCGACGTGACCACGTGGGACGGTCGGACGTGGAGACCGGTGCCGCTCAGCAACACGCCGCGCCGCACCACGGTGACGCTGCTGCGCAGTGCGCAAGGCCACGGCGGCACGGACGCGGTGTACGTGGGTCTCCGCAACGGCGCGCTGCATCGGGTCAGCTACGGCGCGGCGGCGCAGGTCGATGTCGTGCCCGGAGACCGCCCTCCGGTGGTGACGGGGCTGTTCGTCGAGGGCGACGGCGGGGGCCGTGACGCGTTGTGGCTCACGACACCCGAAGACGCGCTGTGGCAGGTCCGCGGCGACGGGCGCGTCACCCGCATCCCACTCATCGGCGACGAGGCCCGCGCGCTGCAGGTAATGCGCGCCGCGCTCGCGCCCCCGTCGGCGGTCGCTTCGCCGCGCGACAGTGGCGGGAGCATCCTCGTGCTGGTGGGTGGTGTGCCCTGGCGCGTGCAGGGCGACCGTCTGGTGCGTGTCGATGCCGGCCTCGATGATCGGCTGGTGAACGCGGTGCGTCGCGTGCCCCTCCCGTGGGGTGGTGAGGCGACGCTCGCGGCTACGTCGCGTGGCCTGATGCAGTGGGACGGCGCGCGCTGGTTGGCGGTGCCGCGGCTGGGCGAGGCGGCGGTGCACTCGATCTCTGCCGGCCGGGAGCGCTCGGCGCCCGTGCTGTACCTCGGTGGTGATCACGTCGTCCGCGTCATCACGCCCGACGGTGAGCGCGCCGAGTCCATTCCGCGCGTCGGGGGGGCGGGCCTGGGCATCGGGCCGGTGCTGCAGGTGTGCCGCACCACCGTCAACGGACGCGCACGCCTCTGGGCGCACGACCGCGAGCGCGGCGTCTTCTGGCGCGATGTCGAGCGGGCGGGCCAGTGGCGCCTGCTCGCGGCCGATGTGCCGGAGGGCGCGGAGTCCCGCGCCGACGCCGTCGGTGTGTCGCGTCTCCTCTGCCTCGACGGCGGGCGCATCGCCACGGCGAGCCTCTCCGGGGTCACGCTCTTCGATGTGCGTGACGCAGTGCCCGCGAGGTGGCGTGTCATCTCGCAGTTGGCGGAACCGGACGGCCTGCCGTCGTCGGCGATCTCCGACATCGCGCCCAGCGCCGACCCGCGGTACCTGTGGGTGTCGACGCCGTACGGCGTGGGACTCGTCGATCTCGTGCGTGCGGAACGGGCGCCGCCGGCGCGCCTGCTGCTCTCAGTCGACAACGCCTCCGATGCCAGCTCGCCGGATGTCGGTTCGACCGACGGCGACACCATCGCTGCGGGGACGCTCGATGACCTGCGGGTCGACGCCCAGCTGCTCACGTTTCATCGCGAGGAGTACACGCGCTATCGCGTGAGCGTGGAGCGCACGCGCGGGGGCCTCGCCTGGGGAACACGCGGGTGGGTGGGGCCGGACACGGGAGAGGTGTTCGATCTGGGCGCGCGCGTCTATCACGACCTGGCACCGGGTACTTATCGCGTGCGCGCCTGGGCGTACGACTGGGCGGGGCGACGCTACGGGCCCGTGGAACGCACGGTCGTCATGCACACCCCGGCGTGGCTGACGTTGCCGGCGGTGGCGTCCTATGTGTTGCTGCTCACCGGCCTGCTCGCGGCGGCGTATCAGTGGCGTGTGCGCACCATTCGCGCGAGCGCAGCGCGCGTGGTCGCCAGCGAGCGGCGTGCACGGGAGAGTGAGCGCCGCTTCCGCACGCTGTTCGAGGAAGCACCCGACGCGCACCTGCTGGTGGCAGCCGGGGTGGTGCAGGCCGCCAACGGACAGGCCGCCGCGATGTTCGGCGTCGCGTCGGCGGACGACCTCGCGGGGAAGCGCCTGCCACACCTGCTCGGCGTCCCGGAGTCCGCGTCGGATGCGGACGTCGAGGCGGCCACGGTGCAGCACGTGCAGCGCGGCGACCTGCTCGTGCCGGTGCAGTGCACGATGACGCCGCTCCCGTCGGAAGGGCAGGGCGTCGCGCACTGGGTGCTGCGGGACATGACCGATGTGCGTCGCGCCGAGGTGGAGCGCGCCTGGTTCGAGGCGCAGGCGCGTGAGGCGCAGAAGCTCGAATCGCTCGGCACGCTGGCCGGCGGGGTCGCGCACGACTTCAACAACCTGCTGAACGTCATTCGCGGCAACGCCGAGCTCGGACGCAACGCGCTGCGCAAGGGGCGCGCGAACGACGACCACCTCGCCGCCATTCTCGACGCGAGCGACCGCGCGCGCGACATCGTGCGCCAGATCCTCACGTTCAGTCGACGCGCCTCGCCCGAGCGCGCGCCCATCGACCTGTCGCGTCTCGTGGTCGATCTCGCGCCGCTGCTGCGCCGCATGCTGCCGCGTGGTGTCCAGTTGCGCCTGCATGGCACCGACGCGCCGCACGTCATCCAGGGTGACGCGACGCAATTGCAGCAATTGCTGCTGAACCTCGTCTCCAACGCCGAGTACGCGTTGCGTGCGCGAGGGTCCGGCACCATCGACATCACGCTCGCGGACGCGCTGGTGGCGGACGACCAGCCGGCGCCGACGGGTGCGGTCGTCGTGCTGCAGGTCGCCGACGACGGCGCGGGGATGACCGACACGGTACGGGAACGGATCTTCGAGCCGTTCTTCACCACCAAGCCCACTGGTGAGGGGACAGGACTCGGCATGGCCGTGGTGCACGGCATCGTGGCATCGCACGCGGGGCATCCGGAGGTCGCCAGTGCGCCCGACGCCGGCACGACGTTCAGCTTTCGCTTTCCCGCCGTCACCGATGCGGAGGAGGAGATCGATCCCGAGATCCTCGCCGAGGCCGAGGCCGCACGTCGGTTGGTGGAGGATCACGACGAGCCCAGCGTGTCCCTGCCGGTGGCCACCTACGACGTCACGCCGTCAGGGCGCACCTGCGTCGTGGTGGACGACGAACCGATGGTCGCGTCGGTCATTGCGCGCGCGCTCGAGGATCAGGGGCATCGGGTCGAGGTGTTCCATGCCCCCGAGCTCGCCCTCGAGACGATTCGCGCGCGTCCGCACGCGATCGACGTGCCGGTCACCGACCTGACGATGCCGGGGATGACCGGTGAGCAGCTCGCGGTGGCGGTGCATGCCGTGCGGGCCGACCTGCCGGTGCTCATCGTGACCGGCTTCAGCCAGCATCTCACCGAGGAGCGCGTGGCCGCGGCCGGTGTGTTCGCGGTGCTGCAGAAGCCGGTCGCGCTCGCCGAACTCGCGCGGGCGGTGCACAACGCGATGCAGGCGCGGCGGTGAAGGGCGTGGCCGTGACGCGCGTGACCGCGATGGTCGCGCCGCCGACCCGCTGGTGCGCGCCGCCGGCGCGTCCGCTCAGCGCTGCCGCAGGGTGATCGCGCCGCCGGCGGGAATGCTGACCACGGCCACGCCGCTCGCGTCGACGACCACGTCCGCAGCATTCACGTTGGCCGCCGTGCCCACCGTGGTGGCGCCGCTGCCGGTCGCGGTGCCGTAGTTGACGGCGTACGTGCCCGCCGGCAACCCGCGGATGGCGAGTTGCTGTGCGCTGAACGTGCGCACGACCACCACGGTGCGGCCGTTGGCATTGCGGAAGGCGATCGGGCGCGCGGCGCTGCTGTTGGCACTGCTGGCGTCGATGCGCACGGCGCCGGGGCGCACGTAGGCGAACACCTGGCGGAGCAGCGTGGAGGTGCCGCTCAGCAGCACGCGCGGCGCCGTCGGTGTCGACTGGTCGATGCGGTAGTACGTACCGCCGTCGTCGGTAGGGCCGCAGAAGCCGATGGTGAACTGCTGCCACGCGGCGTTGTTCGCGATCGTGAGGTCGTCGAGCAGGTCGTCGATGCCACTGCCGATGTGCTCGAGCATGGCGGTCCGCACGCCGTCGCGCACGCGTCGCGCATCGATGTCACGCAGGTGCTGCGTGGTCACGGTGCCGTAGCGGTGGTACGACAGCTCGCGAATGACGCCGGCGCCTCCATTGGCCTGGATCATCTGGTCCCAGTACGGGGCCGCCTTTTCCGACGCCATGGTGGACGGACCGATGAACTCCGGCGTGAAGCCCGCGGCGCGGAGCCGCGTGTTGGCCGCCGCGATTGCCCGACCAAGGTCGGGGCCCGCCCACACGGCGCGATTGTCGGGCTCGAGCAGGATCTCGATGGCGTCGGGGACCCACCCGTACTTGGTCTGCAGGTGCTGATAGGCGGCCAGCAGCAGCTCGGCGAACTCGGCCGGCGTGTTGAGCTGCGCGTACGCCGGGCGCGTGGCGGAGAAGTCGGTGAAGTTGAGGTTCACGTACAGCTTTTCGCCGCGTGCCGCGAGCCGCTGTCGCAGCGGATTCGCGATCTCGTCGATCTTGCTGTCGAGCTCCGTCCACACGAAGCCGGCGGGGTCGATGACGTTGGGATCGGCGTTGTCGTTGACCGCGGTGTAGCGATTGGCGTTCCACGTGGCGCCCGTGATCGCGCCGGCGACGAGCTGGCCGAACCAGTCCGTGCGCGACTCCGCGCTCGAACGCAGCGGAATGCGAAGGCGGGTGATGCCAAGCTCGTCGACGGCGCGATCGAGCAGTTGCTGCTTGTAGAGCGGGTACGCGGTCTTGTTGCACTCCGTCTCGCCGATCTGCGCCGTCGCTTCCCAGCCGCTGATGGTCTGGAAGGTCGTGGTGGGCGTGATGTCGATGGCGATGGCGCCGATCGGGATCGTGGGCGCTGTGACGACGACCCGCGCGCTCGCGCTGACGCCTTCGCTGGTGGCCGTCACCGTCGTCGTGCCGGCGGCCACCGCGGTCACCCGGCCGTCCTGCGTCACCGTCGCGACGGCGGCGTTCGCGATGCTCCACGCCACTGCGCGGTCGCCAAGGGCACTGCCGGTGGTGCTGAGCACGGTGGCGCTGAAGCCGGCTGAGGCGCCAGGGGCCAGGAGCAGGCTGTCGGGCTGCAGGCGCAGCGTGCCGACGACAGGGCGCACCACGGCTGGGGGGAGCACGCCGCCGTCACCACCACCGCAGGTCGCCAGCGCTGCGAGCGGCGTGAGCAGAAGCACCGCGGTGAGGCGGGCAGGGACGAGCCGATCGAAAAGGCGCATGGCGGCATCGTACACCGCGCGGCGGCGCTTGGCGAGCCGGACAGGGAGAACGCAGCCGATCGGGCGTGACGGGACGCACCGCGCCGGGGAGGACGGGGCTGAGCGCGTGGGGCTGGTACGGGCGGGTGGGGGCGGTTACGTTGCCCAGTCTGTCCGCTGCCGGCCTTGGCCGGTGGCGACGGGACGTAGCGCAGCCCGGTAGCGCACCTGAATGGGGTTCAGGGGGTCGCGGGTTCGAATCCCGCCGTCCCGACTTTGCAAGCGAAAGCCCGCCAACGACTTCGGTCGTGGCGGGCTTTTTCGTGCGGGGGAATGGCGTCGATGACCCACAGGTGTGCGCCCCGCTCGTAACGGTGGCGCCGTTGCGGTTGTCAAATCTCGGTCCCCGTGCGCGCAGGCGCACCCGTTCGCGAGACGCCCCCTCCCCGACACCGATGTCCGCACGCCTCCCCCTCTCTCGCCGCGCGGCGGTCCAACAGGCGCTCACCCTCGCCGGGGGCGCGATCGCTGGCAGCGCCCTTGCGCCGAGTGCCGCCGTGGCCGCCGCCGTGGCTCGCGACGTTGCCGATGACCGCGCGCAGCAGCCTGTCGACGTGCAGGCATGGCTGTCCCAGACCGGCGTGCCGTCGGTCGCCCTGGCGCGCGTGGAGGGCGAGCGCATCACCACGGAGGTGGTCGGCGTGAAGCGCGCGGGCACCACCGATGCGGCGGCAACTGACACCGTGTACGCCGCCGCCTCGCTCACCAAGATGCTCGTCGCCTACGTGGCGCTCGACCTCGTCGTCGGCGGAACGCTCTCACTCGACCAGCCGCTGCGCGACATCGTCCCACTCCCCAATCCCGACGACCCGCGCGCGGGCGGCATCACCGCGCGGCGCCTGCTCAGCCACACGAGTGGCTGGCCGAACTGGCGCAACGCTCCCGCGCCGCCCATTACGGCGGCGTTCGAGCCGGGGAGCCGCTGGCAGTACTCCGGCGAGGGGTTCTTCTACCTTGCCCGCGTGCTCGAAGCCCTCACGAACACGCCGTTCCCCCGACTCATGCGGGAGCGACTGTTCACGCCGCTCGGCATGAGTCGCTCGAGTGTCGTGCCGCTGCCCACGCTGGAGCCGCACCGCGCGACCCCGCACGATGGGCGGGGCAACCCGATGGTGCCGTATGGCGGGGACCTCACAGGCGCACTCTCGCGGCGCATGGAGGCGGCCGGACGCACCCTCGAGGACGCTCGTGTCGTCGATGTGGAGGAGGCGTTCCGCGCGCTCGATCCGGCGCGGTTTCCGCTCCCCAACTTCCTGACCCCGAACGCTGCCGCGAGCCTCCTGACGACCGTCGAGGACTTCGCCCGCTTCGTGAGACACGTCGCCACCGCAGGCCGCGCCGGCGGCCGTCGCGCGGCCATCGTGCAACTGCTCATGCAACCGCAGGTGCGATGCAACGCCGCGGTCCAATGGGGGCTTGGGGTGGGGCTCGAGCGCATCGGCGCGCGGGACCACGCCTGGCAGTGGGGCGACAATCCGGGCTTCAAGAACTACTGCGCGATCGATCCGCAGGGCGGGACGGGCTTCGTGGTGTTCACCAATGGCGACCGCGGCGCGCGCGTCTACGAACGCCTTGTGCGCGCGCGTACCGGCGCCGACCGACCGGGCTTTCTCTGGCTGTAGCCGATCGGATGCCCGGATTCCGGGCATCCGCCGTTCTGCGTTGCCGGTACCTTCCCCCGCAACCCTTTCCACCCTCACCCGGTCCACTCCCGTGTGACCCACGATCCGCCGAGTCGCCCGGTGCCGCTCGCGCCGGGTCCCCGTGCTCCCGACCCCGACGCTGCCCTCGTGGCGCGGGCGCGGCTTGGGGACCCGGATGCGCAGCGCGCGCTCTACGACCGGCATGTGGGTCCGGTGTACCGATTCATCTTCCGCCTCACGGGGCGGCGGGAATCGACCGAGGAGTGGACGCAGGACACGTTCGTGCGCGCATTTGCCCGTCTCGACCAGTTCCGCGGCGACGCGGCGTTCGCGACCTGGCTGCGCACGATCGCGCTCAACCTGACGCGGAACGGACTGGCCACGCTGCTGCGCCGCGAGGCGCGCGCGGCCCCGCTCGATGACGCGCTCGACGTGGCCACCGCGCCCGTGTCCGATCCCGACCTCGCCGACCGCCTCGAGGCGGCGATCGCCGCGCTCCCCACCGGGACCCGCGCCGTGTACGTCATGCACGACCTCGAGGGCTACACGCACGACGAGATCGCCACCCACCTCGGCATCGCCGAGGGCACGAGCAAGTCGCAACTGTCCCGGGCGCGGGCGCGGCTTCGCACCGCACTCGCAGCCTTTCGCAACATGGAGTGCGCATGACCTCACGAGATCCGCACGACGCGTTCGTCCCCGACGACGGCGCCGACATCCACGAGCCGCCGCTCGAGAGCTGGATGACGGCGCGCGTCAGCGATGCCCTGACCCCACGTGACGCGGACATCCCGGCCGAGCGCATGTGGCAGCACATCGCCGCCCGTGTTCCCCATGAGATGGGGCGCGAGATGGTGCGCGACGACGCAGACGCGCCGCGCGGTGCGCCCCCGATGCCCGCGGCCCGGACGCGCTGGCGCACCGCCGCCGCCATCGCGGCCCTCGTGCTGCTGGGTGTAGCGATTGGACGATTCGGCATGGGTGGCACGGCGCAGGGCGATGGGGAGGCGCCGCGCACCGCCGCTGCGCCGGGTGTCGACGCGAGCGAACGCCGCACGGACGCCCCCGGCGAACGTGTCGCGCCCGATTCGATGGTGCGCGCGGCCATGGCGGACCATCTGCAGCAGACCGTGACCGTGCTGGCGGCGTTCGAGCGTGCCACGGCGCGCGATGGCGTGGCGGGTGCCGATGCGGACAGCGCCGCGCGCGCGCGACTACGTACCCTGCTGGGTACCACGCGCCTCCTGCTCGACGACCCGACGCTGGCGGATGCGCGCACGCATCGTCTGTTGCAGGATCTCGAGCTCGTCCTCGTGCAGCTCGCGCGCGTGCGCGCGGCCGCGCCCGCAACGCGTGAGGTGGCCGACCTCACGTTGCGCGAAACCAACCTGCTGCCGCGCCTGCGCGCCGCCACGGTGGGCGACGGCGGCGGCATGGAGGAGCCATGACCCGCGCGCGCCGCACCCTGCGCGGTGCCCTCGTCTGCCTGCTCCTGGGGGCGCTGCCCCTCGGCCGTGCGCACGCGGTGGCGCAGGAGCACGAGCCGTCAGCGGTGGTCCTGTCGGCCGCGTCAGACGAGCAGCCGGCCGACTCGCTCTTCCGCGAGGGGACGCGTCTGCTGACGCGCGGGCAGTACGACCGCGCCGCCGCGCTGTTCGAGCAGTTGCGACTGCAGCATGCGCGGTCGCCGTACGTGCCCGACAGCTACTACTGGCAGGCGTTCGCGCTGCAGCGCCTCGAGAACGCGGCCGCGATGCGCCGTGCCCTGCTGATCCTGGAGGAGCAGCAGTTGCGCTTCCCGGAGGCGGCGAGCACCGAGGACGTGCTGGCGCTCCGCGAGCGCATCGAGGGCGTGCTTGGCCGCGATCGCGTGGCGGTGGCCGCGGGCAGCTGCCGCGAGCGCGACGACGACGACGCCCTCACGGAGCTCATGCTGGCGCGCGACCGTGAGTGGGTGCGGGGATTTCTCGCGAGCATCCTGGCACGCCGCGACGCCTGCACCCGCGAATTGCGCCGTGCGGCCGTCTACCTGCTGGGGCGTCAGCGTGATGAACCGTCGCGCGCCGTGCTGCAGCAAGTGGCGATGCGCGACCCCGACGAGCAGGTGCGCGCCGAAGCGCGTCGCCTGGCCATGGCACGTCCGTCGCCCGCCGCCGACAGCGCGCGCACGGCCACGCCCACGCGCGTGCCGGGTGACACCATGCCGCACGCCACCGGCGACTTCGAACTTCTGCCGCTCCGCTTCGTGCGTTTCGACCGGGTGAGTGAGCGCCTTTCGCTCCAGTTGCCGCAGCCGATGCAGGTGATCGTGCTGTCGCTGGTGCCGGGGCGCGCGGTGGAACTCATCGATCCGGCGTCGCGCGGTGACAGCAAGCTGCGTGCGGCGGGCACAGTGAACATCGACCTGCGAGGCACGGTGGTGGCGGAGGCCGCGGGCCCGTCGTCGCTCGATCGCTTTGCGGTCGAGGCGCGGCGCGACGCCGCACTCGAGGCGTGCTACGCGCGCGAGATCGAGCGGCTGCGCAAGGAGATCGACCGGCAGTGGGCCAACCGTGCGGACAAGTCGGGCAAGCCGAGCGTACAGCAGATCTCCGGCGATCGCACGGATGTGACGATCCCGGATGGGCGCGCGCCGACGTCCCCTGCGGCGGCGCAGTGCAAGGCCAGCGTGGCGGCCCAGTTGCCGACCACCCAGCCGGCGCGCGTCAGGCAATCCACCCGGCAGGCTGGCACGCGCGAGGTGGGCGACCGGGTGTTGCTGGTGCTCGCGTCGCCGCGACCGGTGAGCTTCACCCTGCTGTTGGCGCGGTTGGGCGCCATGCCGGTTGGTGGTGCGACGCGTCGGGCGATGGTCGACGCGGTGACGACGGACCTGTTCGAGGGGCACGCGGCCCCGTGGTCAGGCGCCTACATCGCGTGGTGACGCGGCGGTCGGGGCGGGCGCGAGCGCCGCACTGACCGCCGCCAGCAGCGATTCGCGCGTGAAGGGCTTGCCCAGCCACGGCAGGCGCCGCTCACGCAACACCTGCGCGAAGTCGTCGTCGTCGACGTAGCCGCTCATGAACACCACCGGCACCCCCGGATGCAGCCGGTACACCGTCTGCGCGAGTGCGCGCCCATCCATGCCCGGCATGATCACATCGGTGAGCACGAGGCCGATGTCATCGTTGCGCGTGAGCAGCTCGAGCGCCTCACCGCCCTCCATGGCGACACTCACCCGGTAGCCCGCGTGCTCGAGGAGCCGCGCCGCCATGTCGCGCACACGGCCATCGTCCTCGACGACCAGCACATGATGCGACGCGGGTTCGACGTCGACCGTCGCGTCGCCATCCGCAGCGGACGAGGCGCCGGCGGGTACGGGTGCGTCCGTCGCGGGGAGCCACAGGTGCACGGTGGTGCCCACCCCCTCGCGGCTCTCGATCTGCACCGTCCCACCGATCTGCGTGATCATACTGTACACGAGCGCGAGCCCGAGCCCGGCGCCGCGTCCGCGCTCCTTCGTCGAGTAGAAGGGCTCGAAGGCGCGCTCGCGCACCGCCTCGCTCATGCCGACCCCCGTGTCGCTCGCGCTCAGTCGCACCCATGGGCCAGGGGCGAGCGTGCTGGCCAGCGCCTCGCCGGGCATGATGCGGATCGCACGCGACCGCAACGTGAAGGTGCCGCCGGTCGGCATCGCGTCGCGCGCGTTCGTCGCCAGGTTCACGATGACCTGTTCGAGCTGCCCGCGGTCGAAGCGCACCCAGCGAGCGTCGTCGGCCAGTGCGAGCGCCAGCGTGCGTCCTTCACCCAGCAGGGGTTCGAGCATGCGATCGATGCCCGTCACCACCTCGTGCAGGTCGAGGGGCTGCGGATGCACGATGGACTTGCGACTGAAGACGAGGATCTGGCGTGCCAGGGCGGCGGCGCGCTGCGTGGCAGCGATCACCTCGTCGAGGTCGGCGCGCTCGGCGGTGCCGGCCGCGGTGTGCTCCCGCGCGAGCTGCGTGAAGCCCAGGATCGCGGCGAGATAGTTGTTGAAGTCGTGCGCGATGCCTCCGGCGAACGACCCGAGCGCCTCCATCTTCTGCGCCTGCCGCAGCTGATCGCGCGACTCCTGCAGCGCCCGCTCGGCCTCCACACGGGCCTGCATGTCGCGTTCGAGTGCGTCGCGCCGTGCCGCCGCAGTGGCCGCCATGAGGTTGACGGCGCTCGCCAGGTCACCGATCTCATCGTCGCTGCGGATACGGGATCGTCGTGCTTCGTCGCCGGTCGCGATGGCCGTGGCGTCGGCGGTGAGCTGCTGCAGCGGTTGCACCAGCCGACGTGTGACGATCGCGGCCCCCACGAGCACCGCGATCGTGACGAGCAGCGCATAGGCGAGATCACGCAGCAACTGCTGCTGGACGATGTTGACGGTCGATGCGGCCGGCATGCCGACGTAGACCACCCAGCCGAGCGTGGCGAGTCGGCGGAACGCCACCTGCCGCTCGATGCCATCGTCGGAGCGGACGAGCTCCACACCGCTCTCCTCGCTCGGCGCGTTGCGGAAGCTGGACTCGGCGCGATAGCTGCGCCCCAGCCGCGTATCGAGGTCCTGGCTGCGGAGGATCACCCGGCCGGTCGAATCGAGCACACTGATGACGGAGCCCGGCGGCAGCGTTCGCGCAATGCCGAGCGCCTCGAGCGAGTCCACGAGGATGGACGCGCCGAGGATGCCATGGATGTCGCCCCGGTCGCCGTCGCGCAGCGGGATGCCGAACGTCATGATGAACGGCGCGCCCTCCATCACGGTCGACCGCCGAACATCGCCCACCGCGAAGGCGCGCTGCGTCATGGTGTTGCGGAACGAGGCCGTACCACCCACGACGCGCGCGGCCCCCGTGTCCGGGGGCAACTGCAACCCCGCCACGAGCCGTCCATCGGAGCGCACCACCCAGGTGTTGGCGAAGCCGAACGGCGCCGTGTTGGCGAGCCGCTGGAGGCGCCGATCGAGCTGCGCGGGGTCTTCGGTCGGGTCGAGTTGGCTCGCGATGCCGGCCATGAGCGCGTGCACGCTGCGCACCTGCGTCTCGAGCGCCCGCGCGACCACCGACGCGTGATCTTCCGCGCGCTTGCGCACCACCGCGAGTTCGTTCGCGCGACGCTCGAAGGCGCGCGCGACCGCCAGCAGCGACAGCGGGACGGCCACGAGGGCGGCCACGCGCAGCAGCCGCCCACGAATGCCGCGACGGCGCATCGGGGTGGGCGGGGTGGCGTGCATACCGTCAGCCTGTGGTGGTGAGGAGCTCGCGCACGCGCGGGATCACGGCGGTGCCGTACAGTTCGATCCCGCGCAGCATCTGCTCGTGGGCCAGGCGTCCAGCGCTGTACTTGAGTGTGAAGCGCGCGAGGCCGAGCGCCTGCACGGTCGCTGCGATCTTGCGCGCGACCGTCTCCGGTGCCCCGACATACAGCGAGCCATGCGCGATCTCGTGCTCGAACTGGGCACGCGCGAGCGGCGGCCACCCGCGCTCGCCACCGATGCGATCATGCATCGCCTTGTAGGCCGGCCAGTACACCGCCGCGGCCTCCTCGTCGGTGTCGGCCACGCACCCCGGCGAGTGCACCGCGATGGGCAGATGCGCCACGCCGCGCTCATCGAGCACGCGATGGTAGAGCTGCACGTAGGGTAGGAACCGCCGCGGGTCACCGCCGATGATGGCCAGCGTGAGTGGCAACCCATAGTGCGCCGCGCGCACCACCGACTCCGGACTTCCGCCCACGCCGATCCACGTGCGCAACGGCGGACGCTCGATGGGCGGGAAGACGCGTTGGCCGCTGAGGGAAGCGCGGGTCGTGCCGCGCCACGTGACCGGCTGCTCAGCCAACAGCGCGACGAACAGTTCGACCTTCTCCTCGAACAGTACCTGATACTGGTCGAGCGGAAAGCCGAAGAGGGGGAATGACTCGGTGAACGATCCGCGACCGAGAATCACCTCGGCACGCCCGCCCGAGGCCGCGTCGAGCGAGGAGAAGCGCTGGTAGACGCGCACCGGGTCGTCGGAGCTGAGCACCGTGACCGCCGACGCGAGGTGAATGCGCGACGTGCGCGCCGCGATGGCCGCGAGCACGACCTCGGGCGACGAAATCGCGAAGTCGTCGCGATGGTGCTCGCCAAGGCCGATGACGTCGACGCCAACCCGGTCGGCCAGCTCGCCCTCGGCGATCACGTTGCGGATGACCTGCGCGTGGGACAGCAGGCGGCCGTCAGGCGCGGCGGTCACGTCACCGAAGGTGTCGAGACCGAACTGGAGCGGTGAGGGCACCGGAGCGAGCGGGGAGGTCAATGCGTGAGTCCGTAGACCAACCAGTTGGTGGCGATCTTGTAGGCGTCGTTCGACATGTTGACCGGATACCACCCCTGACCGGACCACTCCATGTAGTCGCCGACGTCGTTGTTGTAGTTCACGATCACCATGAGGCGCTTCGACGGGTCGTTGTCCTCGAAGATACCGTAGTACTCGGCCGTTGCACTGGCGTTGTCCGGATGATGCATCTTGCCGAGGTCGGTGACCCGGAAGAAGCTGTCGAAGAGCCCCTGCGATGCGTCGAGCCGGATGAAGGTGGCCTCAGGTAGCACCTTGCGCATGGCCTGGGCAAAGGGCTCCCACTGGCGGAAGTAGAAGTCATCGACAATGAGGAATCCGCCCTTGCGTAGCCAGGCGCGCAATCCCGCGGCTTCGCGGTCTTCGGGGTACCAGTAGCCCGGCTCGGAGAGGTACGCGATCGGATAGCGGCTGAGCGACGGGTCATCCATGAGGTGCACGTTGCTGCCACGCTGGTGCAGCCGCATGGTCGTGAGGTCCTTCACGATGGTCATGAGGTTGCGCTCCATCGCCGGATAGTCGAACTGCCACCCGGCCGGGCCGTACTCGAGGTAGCGCAGGCGCACGAACGTGAAGCGTCCGTCGTACGGGACGTTGGGCTCGATGTACATGCGACCGAAACGCTGCGACTGCAGCATCGTGGCGCTGCCGATGATGAGCCCCACCGTGCCGAGCAGGCGTCGCAGGGACCACCACCGTACCCGCGTCATGACGCTGTGCGCGCGCGCACGCGCCGCCACTTGCGCCACCCCTCGTAGCCGTTCGCCGCCAGCAGGCCACCCGGCATGAACCACACGGCGCCCACCAGCATGTACACGGCGAAGCCGACGACGGCCGTGATGGCGCCGTAGATGACCTGCTCGCGATGGTGCGGCGGCGAGGTGGGCGGATCGGTTGCCATGAATCCGGCAAAGAACACCGCCATGTGCACATCGGGGGCGCGGAACAGGGCGGCCATGTGCGTGGGGTCGGTGGAGAAGGCGGTAACGGTGGCCAGCAGATAGTGCACGCCCAGGAGCGTGAGGGCGAGCGGCGCCTTGTTGAGGTGCCAGGTGATGTAGCCGGCCGATGCGAGCAGCAGGGCCAGCCACGGTGTCGGGAGCTCGGGCAGTGCGCCCCACCAGCTTTGGCCGGTGTCGAGGAGGAAGTAGCTCGCCACCAGCGCGGCGGCCGCCGGATTGAACACGTTGGCGCGCTTCACCCGCAGCAGATGCTTGGCGCCGATGCCGAGGGCCGCGGTCGCCGCGGCGATGCGCCACGGCTGGTGCGGACTGAGGGTGAGCGCCACGAGCCACCCCGTGAGCATCGCGCCGTCGGGGGCGCGCCACGTACCGTCGCGCCACCGGAGGAGTGGGGCATCCAGCAGCACGGCGGTCGACACGGCGGCGACCAGCGACGGCAGCACGAGCGCCCAACCGACCGCCTGCGCCGACGGCACGGTGAGCACCGCGAGCACGAGGGTGAACAGACCCTTCGGGGTGCGCAACCAACGTCGTGCGCGGTCGACGACCGTCATACGGCAGGGAGAGGCGTGAGGGGGCACAGGACCGGTGCCGGATCGGTGGTCACGAGTGACCCGTCGTGGACGACGAAGACGCCGGTGGTGCCCTGCGTAGTGAGCAACGCGCCGCCGGCGTCGACACCCAACACGAACGCGGCGGTCGCGAGTGCGTCGGCGATCGCGGCCAGGGGCGCACAGACGGTCACGCTGCGCAGGGTCGGCACGGTTGGGTCCGTGCCGGCGTCATCATCGCGCGCGCGTGCATCGACGATGTGTGGCCGCCCGAGCGCATCGCGTCGCTCGGCGATGCCACTCGTGCACACGGCGCCGTCGGCGACCTCGAGCGCCGTGATCGCGCGCGCCGGGTCGTGCGGGTCGCGCACGGCGATACGCCACGCACGGCCATCGGGATGCGTGCCCAGCACGCGCAGGTCACCGCCCGCGTCAAGCATCGCGCCGGGCAGGTCGGCGAGCGCCGCCGCCATGAGGTCGAGCGCGAAGCCCTTGGCCACGCCACCGAGATCGAGCAGCAGCGGACGGTGAAGCAGCACCTGGTGCGCATCGAGGAGCAGCACGTCACGCCAGGCCTGCGGTGCCTCGTCCTCTGCCATCGTCGCGGCTGGCCGCGGCGCAGGCGCGCCGGTGCGCCAATGCGTCGCGAAGCCGCGCGCGTGCAGCGCCGCGCCCAGCGTCGGGTCGAACGCACCGGCACTGGCCTCGGCCACCGCCAGCGCGATCTCCAGCACGCCGTACAGGAGCGGACTCACCATCACGGGTGTGCCGTGTGTCGCGCACAATCGTACCAGCTCACTGTCAGCTGCGAACCGGGAGCAGGTGCGTTCGACATCGTGGGCCAGGGCCAGCGCATCGCGCAGGCGGGCGTGGAGCAGCGCCGAGGGCGCGCCGTGCGCCTGGATGGTCACCACAGTCCCCATCGCGGCGGTGCTCACCTCCACGATGTCGGGGCGCGCCGTCACTTCGCCTTGGTGAGCGCGTCGACCACCGCGTAGTAGAAGGCGTTGGCGCTTTGCGTGGCTCCGGACACGCCATCGACGTCGGCGCTCTGTCGCGCGGCCACCTGCGGCTGCAGGTGCGCGATCCAGGAGCAGGAGTACTGCGTGAGGCAACGGCTGATCACTGCGGCCGCGATGCGTCCGTTCTCGATGACGACGGTGGCCTCGATGTCGCCGTGGCGCGAACGCCCCCAGCCCGTGTAGGTGCCGTCGACCCAGCCGACGCGCTTGCGCGGCGTGGAATCGGCGGCACCTGCGGTGGGTGCCGCGGCGGGTGTCGCCGTGGGTGCGGTCGCGGGCGTGGGTGTGGGTGTCGTGATGGGCGGCGCGACGGCGGCTGCCGCGGAGGCGGCCGGCGTCGTGACTGCACTCGGCGCAGAAGTCGGCGCGCTCGCGACGGCGCCTGCGGACGGCGCACCGACGGAGCTTGGCGCACCCACGGAGCTTGGCGCGGAGTCCGCCGCCTGAGTTGCGATGGGCGCTGTCGAGGTGGCCGCGCGCGTGCCCGATGCCGGAGCCGCGCTCGCCCCGGACGCCTTGACGTCACGGGCCGACAAGGCGGCAACGGCGGAGGCAGGTGTGGGCGTGGCGTCCGCGACGGGCGCTGGCGCGACCGCATCCGACCGTGCCGTTGCGCCTGAGCTCGCTACGATGTCGGGGGCGTCCGACGCCGGCGGGCGACGGCGTTCATTGCCTGCCGACTCCAGCGCCTGCGCCGCCGCCTGGGTACGCGCGTACCCCGCGCCGTAGACGGCCACCACGGCCGCCGAGCCGATGGCGAGCAATCCGGAGGGGCGTCCGGCACGCGCCGGGCGGCCAGAGCGCGCGGGACGCGGGTCACCAGACGGCGTGCCGGCCTGTGATGCGGGGAGGGAAGGATCGCGCGGTGTCACGGAACGGTCGATGCGGGGCGGGGTTCCTTGTGTACGTCCCAGATGTTGACGACGTTAACGCTGAGAGCACGCGTGTGGAGTGAACACGATACTCCACCCCCCATCCACGTTCGGGAACCCAACGCAGCATGTCGATCGGTCTCCTGATCTCGATTGCCCTGGCGCTGATGGCAGCGGCGCTGGCCGTGGCCGCGACAACCTGGTGGGTGCAACGGCCGCTCTCCGGTCGTCGCACCGCAGAACGCTCGGTGCCCACGATGGTCGCCAGCACGAATGCCCGGGGTGGCTCGACGCGCACGGCGGGCCCGCGCGCGACGACATCGCGCACGACGGCCGACACCGGCTCGCTTCCGCTGTTCAGCCATCGGCAGGCCGCGGTGTGGAATCACGACGAGCGTGACGAGCAAGCCGAGCTGGCGGCGGCGCATGGCCTGCGCCACGACGCGGATGCGGAGATGGTCGACACGGCGCGCGACGCCGGGGGTACGGCGACACGCACCGCGCCGGCGTCCTGGCGCTACGCGGCGGCATCCGTGCCCACGCGCCGCATCGTCGGGTCGACGGTACGCTTCAGCGTCCCGGTCGACAGTACGGCGACCTTCCTCCCGGGACGCTTCGTGATCCGTGGCGGGCCGGACAGCGGGCAGCAGCTCCGCTTTGTCGAGGTGCCCGGTGATCGTGATGTCGCGATCACGATCGGCTCGGATGATGGGCCCCCGCTGCGCCATGTGCAGCTCCGCTCGCCGAGCGTGGCGCCCCAGCACGCCGAACTGGCCTGGCGCGAGGGGCGCTGGTGGGTGCGGCAGCTCACCGCACAGGCTCCCACCTTGGTCGATGCGCACATGTTGGGGCGCGACGATGTGCGACCGCTCGAGGTGGGGGCGCGCCTCCAGATCGGCGACGTGGTGCTGCGCGTCGACGCCTGAGCCGACGGATGGCCGTGCCGCTGGGACCGCGCCGGGCGCGCCTCAGTAGGCGTAGCCGAAGATGATGTTCATCTCGTCGGTCGAGAGCAGGCCGAAGCGCACCGGCACATCGCGCACATTGTTCCAGGTGACCACCGAGACGAGCGCATCGCCCGCCTCGAGCACGAGCGGCGTGTCGAGCACGGTGTGCGCGGGGTGCTCCCAGTCGGTGCTCACGTAGACCAGCGACTCGGTGCCGTTCGCTCGGCGCACGCGAATCTCGAAACGCTCACCGAGCGCATGCATGTGTGACGTGAGCGACAGCACGGTGGTGCGCACGGCCATCGGGAACACCGTGCGCACGGTCGTGCGCGTGCGCGGCGGCAGCGTGAACGACGTGTTCGCGAGGTTGAGCGTGCGGGCCACCGTCGTGACCTGCGCGCGGTCGACCGTGTACAGGTTGGCGAAGGCTTCGCCGGGCAGCGGTGCTGGCGAGCGATTGACGTAGTGCAGGTTGAAGTCGAGCGACGCACCGGCGGGGAGCCGCAGCGCGACCCCCGGCGGGAATCGGAAGTCGAATTCGGGGGTCATGGCGCCCGCGAAGAACACGTGGCACGCCATGGGCAGCATGTTGAGCAGGTTGAGTGAGCCGTCGGCGTTGCGGATGTCCCGCACGGTGTTCGCCGCCGGCCGCGTGTTGCAGGGGAAGGTGCGGTTCGCCTCGTCGAAGGTGTAGAGCAGCAAGTGGTGGCTGCCCGGACGCATCGCCGACTGGATGCGCGTGATGAACAGGTCGTTCGCATTGCCGAGCGGCCGGTACACGAAGAACTCGCGCTCCATGGTGGGCGCAACGGCGAAGCTGTCGACGCGCAGCTGGATGCCGGCGCCTGCGGGCGGCGGTGCGAGGGGCGTGAACGTGGCGGTCTGCAGCCGCGCGTCGGCGAGCACGGCGGTGTCCACCACGACGCCCGTGCGCGGGGCGCCCGCCTCGATCCACCGGCGCACGAACTCCAACTGTCCCGCCGTGAGCCCCTGCGTGACGCCCATGGGCATGAGCGTGCCGTAGTCGCGGCTGTGGTGGCCGGGCACCCACGCCAGCTTGTGATAGAGGAGTGAGCTGTCGGCGCGAAATGCCCGCACGCGTTGCAGGCCGTCGGCGCGGGCCACCACCTGCGTGCTCGGGACCCCGACGAGCTGTGCCCATGCGGAGTCGGCGGTCAGCAGCAGCTGCGACGTGCGGGCATCGCTCGTGCCGGCCCGATGGCACGAGACGCACTGCGGCTCGAGGATCGTGCGCTGGATGCGCGCGAAGGTGGCTTCGGGGGCGCCGCTCGCGGTGCGCGCCGGGGCATCGCCGCTGCACGCGGTCACGGCGAGCAGCATGCACAGCAGGCGGTGACGACGCGGACGCATCCGCACAAGCGTGGGTCGGGGCATGCTGGTGTTACTGGAGTCGGAAGAGCCAGCTCAGCTTCGCGAAGAACACGTCGCGCGTGCGCCGCAGGTTCGACGACCCCACCGGCTGGTCCGCACCCAGCGCGTCGCCGTAGCCCACGTAGAACACGGTGCCGGGCGTGGGGAGATACTGGAACAGCACGTCGATGCGCGCCCGCGTGCGCTCGAAGGCGCTCTGTCGCACGAGCGTGCCCGCGGCGGTGCGCACGTACACCGGCAGGTTGGTGCGCGAATCGTCGCGCAGGCTGTCCTGCTCGAAGGTGGCGTACTCGGCAATCGTGCGGAAGAACACCTGGCGCGTGAGCTGGTACTCGAGGCGGAGTCGTGGCGTGTTGCGTAGCTGCACGAGCGTCCCGTCGCTTCGACGGGCGAAGCGCTCGTATACCCACGTCGCCTGCGCGCGGATCTGCTCGGTGGGACGCAGCGTGAGCGTCTGGTTGATGATCACGACATTCGCCGAACTCCACTCCTGGAAGTTCTCGTCCTTCCCCCAGACGACCGAACCGTTGTAGGAGAGGTGTCGCAGTTCTGGCGTGGCGAACGACAGCACCCAGTCGAGATTCGGGAGGCGCTTCGTGCCGGTGTAGCGCACCGTATCCACGCCCCCCGCGGGACGCGGCTGCAGGTACACGTAGTTGGCGTACAGCCCCGGATCGTAGCCGAATTCCTCGCGCAGCACCTGTGCACCCACCTGCCAGCCCCCGCGGAAGCGCGTGTTGGTGCGCAGGTGAAGCTGCACATCCTGCGCGGCGCGCCGGTTGACGAGGTCGTCGTAGCGGTAGCGCGCGAGCATGAACACCTCGGGGCTGAACAGCTCGACGCGGGCGCCGCGCGCCCCGAAGCGGTTCCAGCGGTGCGTGGCGGAGATGTTCGCCACCCCCGCGCGCGCGATGAAGCCGCTCTGGGCGTCGAAGCCCGTGCTGATGGCGTTGAAGGCGTAGCGCGCGTAGAACGCGCGGCCGTTGCGGAGCAGCGAGAGGTCCCACAGTGGCTTGCCGACCGCGGCGGCGGTGCTGCCGGTGCCGCCGGTGAAGCTGGCGGCGCCTTGCGCCTGCACGCTGTACACCCCGCTCACCAGGCGCCCATCGAGGCCGACGACGCGGTTCCACGCCTGCCCGTCCACCTTGTCCGTGTACACGAGGCCAAGGCGACTCTGCTTGGCCACATCGCGCTGCAGGCGCAGGATGTTGTAGCGCGGTGCATCCTCCCCGGTCCGCGAACCGGCATCGCCGTCAATGGCCGACAGGACACCGATGTCGAAGCCGCCGTGCTTGCCGGTGAGCTTGGTGGCGAAGGTGGGTTGCGTGATGCGCCGGGTGTAGATGAGCCGGTTGGGGGTCGTGAACTGCTCCTGGCTCTCCAGGAAGAACGGACGGCGCTCGGCGAAGAACACGGCGGCACGCGGGTCGATCGAGTACTGCGTGGCGTCGGCTTCGACCTGCGAAAAGTCGGGGTTCGCGGTGGCGGCGAGCGTGAGGTTGCTCGTCATGCCCCAGCGCAGGCTGCCACCGAGCTCCGGGTCGGCCGTCTGGTACCGCCACGACTGCGGCGTGGCGCCCACGCCGCCCACGGCGCTCGAGGTCAGGGTGGGGATGAGGTCCACCGTGACGCCGCGCTGCAGGTTGGTGAGGCCGGTGAGCGTCCCCGACTGGGCGAGGAAGCTGGCGCTGGCCCGCCGCGCCGGACTCCACGTCTCCTCATGACCTGTCGCCTGCACGGTGCGAATGACGTTGAGCTGCCAGGTGTGCACATCGACCGCGCGATAGCGCAGGCTCTTGAACGGAATGGCGATCTCGACCTCGAAGCCCGTGGGCGTCAGGCGCCCCTTCGACTTCCACACGTAGTCGGGCGCCAGGTCGGGTGTCTCGCGGCCACGCGCGCTGGATGCGCCGAAGCCCGAGCTCGACGCCGCGCCGGTCTCGGTGATGACGCCGTCGCTCTGGATGCCGAACGGATTCACGGCGAAGACCAGCGCCTGTCGGCTGTCGTTGTACGTGCCGAGGAACAGCTGGATGTTGTCGTCCTGGCTGATGCGATCGCGGTCGGCGAGCGTGGCGCGCACCGAACCGGGCGCTGCGTAAGCCCGAATGCCCACGTGCAGCGTCGAGCCGGAATACCAGACGAGGACTTCGGTCGAGTCGCGTGCGGCCACCCCGTCGGCGGGGAAGAACTGTGAGAAGCCGGTCAGGAGCGCCGCATTGGCCCATGCCGCCTCATCGAGCACCCCATCGACGACGATGGCGCCGTCCTGCCGGGGCAGGGGCACGGCGGTCGCCCCGCTACGGCCGTGATAGACGCCAGGGGGCGCGGGGGGCGGATCGGACGGCGCGCGGCTGGCCGAGGCGTCGGCGACGGCGATCGCGAGAGGGAACAGGGCGGGGAACAGGAGGCGCACGGCGGGGGCGGATGGTGGGGCGGCGGGAACCGTTACGGGGAGGATACGTCGAAACCGGCATGCGCGTATCGCTTGCCCGGCTTGCTCGCAGACACATTGCGGTAAACCCGGTCTCGGCCGCAGGTTACGGCGCTCCCTCAGATGCGTCACTTGAGGGTCGCTGTGCGTTTCCCGGATCTCCCCGGCCGTCGCGTGTCCTCATGGCCTATCTCCGCTGCACCAAGTGTGGGTCGAAAGCGCTGGTCGCCGCGTCGCAGTGCCCGCGGTGTGCCGAGCCGTTCCGTCTTCTCGATGCGCGTGGTGAGCGAGTCAAGCTCAAGCGCTGTCGCGGATGCGGCATCATGCATCGCATCGATGCGTCGTGTCACTGGTGTGGTGACGTGCCGGCGCCGTGGCGCCTCTCCGGTGCCTTGCTGCGCAATGCGGCGGCCGTCGCGCTGATGGTGGTGGGAGCGGGTGCGGTCTGGCGTGTGGCGCCTGCCGTGCGCGACTTCGCGTCGACCCGACAGACGCGCAATGACGTGACCGCGGCACCGACGACGACCTACGCGAACACTGCACCCACGGCGAGCGATGCCAACGCACGCTATGCCGCCGACAGTGCGCGCGTTGCGGCTGCCGTGTCGCAGACGCTCGATTCCGCAGCCGCCGTCGTGCTTGCGGCCGGCGACGACAGCGTGCGGTGGACGCCTGCGGTCGCGCGCACGTGGGTCAACGTGCGCTCCGATGCCAGCCGCACCGGTGAGGTCGTCGGCGTCATCCAACCGGCGGCGCGCGCCATGCTCGGCACCGATCGCGCCGGCTGGCGCCAGGTGCGCTCACCCGATGTGAGCGGATGGGTGGACCCGCGCCTGTTCGAAGCCGACAGCCTGCGCACGCGCGGCAACTGATGGGGGCAGCGCACCGACACGCGCGCCGCTCGGCGTGCGCGTCGTTCACCACGCGGCGGGCAGCGTTCACGCTCATCGAAGTACTGGTGGTGATCGTCGTCATCGCCGTGCTCGCCTCGTTCGTGGCACCCAGCCTGTTCCGCAACGTCGACGACGCGCGGGTGACCACGGCCAAGGCGCAGATCGAGAGCTTCGCGACGGCCCTCGATGCCTACCGACTCGACACGGGACGGTATCCCACCACGGCGCAGGGGCTCGCGGCGCTCACGCAGCGCCCGGCTGTCGACCCGCCCGCGACCTGGAACGGGCCGTATCTCCGGAAGGCGGTGCCTGACGACCCATGGGGGCATGCCTACGTGTACGTCGCCCCCGGGCGGGTGAATCCGCAGGGCTTCGACCTGCTCTCGTACGGCGCGGACGGGCGTGAGGGTGGCGAGGGGCGTGACGCGGACCTGACGAGCTGGAAGTAGCGCGTCGCGGCGCGACCGAGGACCTGCCGCGGCCCCCCGCGAGGTGCGGGATTCCCCGACGGCGCCTGTGGGGAGCGTTGCTCGGGCGACGGTGCATTCCCCGACTTCGGCATGACCTTGGCGCGGCGATGCTTCAGCGCATGCCGAGGTGCGACAGTCGCGCTGTCGGCATGCCCGGCCTCAGCCCCCGACACCATGGTCTCCGCCACTGCCGAACATGCCCTGCGCGCCGTGCTACTTCTGGCGCGTCACGAGGGCACCCGCGCGCTCTCAGCCGATGCAATCGCTGCCGAACTCGGCGCGCCGCGCAACTACCTCGCGAAGACGTTGAATGCCCTCGCCAAGACGGGCGTGGTGCACAGCGCGCGCGGTGCGACCGGCGGATTCACGCTCGCGATCCCGGCTGAGACACTCACCATCGCGCGTGTCATCGAGCCGTTCGAGGATCACACGCGCCAGCCCGCGTGCCTGCTGCGCAACCAGCATTGCGATGCGGCCAACCCGTGCGCGGTGCATACCCGCTGGAAGGCGATTGTCGGCTACGAGGAGCAGCGTTTCGCGCAGACCACGATCGCCGCACTGCTGGCCGGTGAGCAGGCAGGCAGTGATGTCCCCGTCGAGCCCCGAGGTGTAATCTTCGCGGCATGACCCGAGGCGCCGGCGGCTGGACGAACGGACTGGCCGCGGCGCTTCCCGCGCCGGGATGGCGCACACGCTTCGCGCCGGCCCCGACGGGCTGGCTGCACTTGGGGCACCTGGTGAATGCCGTGCACGTCTGGGGCATCGCGCGCGCCTACGGTGGACGGGTGCTCCTGCGTCTCGAAGACCACGACGGGGGCCGCTGCCGGCCGGAGTATACGGCAGGGGTCCTCGATGACCTCGACTGGTTGGGATTGGCGCCGGACGACGCGCCCACCGCGTCGTTTCGCGCGGCCACGGCGGTCGGCGCGCCGCACGATGCCCGCCAGTCCGATCAGGGCCCCCGCTATGCGGCGGCACTCGACGCGCTCGCGGCGCACGGACTCGTCTACGCCTGTCGCTGCTCGCGGCGTGACATTGCCGTCGTGGCGCCGCACCAGGCCGGCGACGAGCCCCGCTACCCCGGTCTCTGTCGCGACGCGGCGGTGTCATTCGAGGAGACCTTCGCGCGGCGCATTCGCCTGGACGACACGACGATCACCTTCGAGGACCTGCGTCTCGGCGCGCACCGCCAGCAGCCGGCGAGTCAGTGTGGTGACCTGCTCGCGCGCGACCGCCACGGCTTCTGGACTTATCAGTTCGCGGTGACCGTGGACGATCTCCACCATGGCATCGACGTCGTGATACGCGGCGAGGACCTGCTGGCCAGCACCGGACGACAGTGGCAGCTCGCAGCGCTGCTGGGGCGCGCCGAGCCGCCGCGCGTGCTGCATCACGGCCTGCTGGTACACGCCGATGGCTCGAAGCTCAGCAAGGCGCGTCACGACACCGGACTGCGCGACCTGCGGGCCGCCGGCGCGACGCCGGGCGAGTTGCTTGGCGAAGCGGCCGCACGCGCGGGGCTCATCCCGCAGGTGCGGCCGCTGCCGGTCGACGCGCTGGCCGACCTCTTCGCGCCCTGAGCGCTGCTGCTGCGCGCGCCTGCTACTTCACACCGAGTAGGCCGAGGACGACGAGCAGCACGTACTGCGGTCCCTTGTAGCCGTCGGTGCGATCGTCGTAGCTCTCGTCGAGCGAGTGCGCCCCGCGCCCCACGCCACCGCCGTCGAGCGTGATGGCGGGCCGCTTGAGCGCCATGGGAACGTTCGCGTCGGTGCTCGAGGTGGTGAGCGGCGTGTACACGTTGAGCGTGCGCGCGGCGGCGAGCGCGGTCCGCACGATGAGGCTCGAATCGGGCGTGGTGCCCGCCGGGCGCAGGCCCATGGTGTCGATGACCAGGTCGAGCGCCGCGCGGCTCTGCGGCCAGCGCGCCTTTTCCTCGACCACAGCTTCGCGCAGCGCCTTCTGCAGCCGCGCATCGATCTCGGCCAGTGCGGCGGCGGATTCGCTGCGCAGGTCGATCTCCATGGTGGCCTCGAACGGAATCGAGTTCACCGAGGTGCCACCGCCCACGATGCCCACGTTGAACGTGACCTTGGGCTGCGTGGTGGCTTCGAGATCGGCGATCTTCGCGATCGCGCGCCCCATGGCGTGAATCGGGTTGGGCATGCCGAAGGCGCCGTAGCTGTGGCCGCCCGGGCCCTTGAAGTGCACGCGATACCGATTGCTGCCGACGCCGCCGTTGGTGATGCCGAAGCCCGTGCCGTCGACGGAGATGAACAGGTCGATCGAGTCCTTGAGCGGGCCGCTGTAGATCGCGCGGGTGCCGCGGAGGTTGCCCGGGCCCTCTTCGCCGACGTTGCCGACGACGAGAAGTCGGCCGGCGAAGGGTACCTTCTGCGTGATCATCTGCTTGGCCACCGCGAGCACCACGGCAAGTCCGCGGCAGTCGTCGCCGATGCCGGGGCCGAAGAACTTGGTGCCGTCGCGTCGCACCTTGACGTTGGTGCCTTCGGGGAAGACGGTGTCGAGGTGCCCGGCGAGCAGCAGCGTGGGGCCGGGGCGCGCGCCGCGCACCTCCCCGATCACGTTGCCTTCGCCGTCGATGCGCACGTTGCTGACGCCGAGCTCCCGCAACCGGTCGCGGAAGGCGGCGGCGCGCGCGGCTTCCTTGAAGGGGGGCGCGGGGATCTCGCACAGCCCCACCTGCGTGTCCAGCGTCCACGCGTTGTCGCGCTCCAGCGCGGCGAACGCGGCGACGACCGTCGGGTGCTGCGCGGTGCGGTCGAGTGTCGCTTCGAGCGGCGTGGCCGGCCTCGCGGGCTGTCGCGCCGGCGACTGGGCGATGAGGGCGGCGGGGAGCAGCGTCGTCGCCAGCAGCGGCGCGAGCAGGCTGCCGGCGCCGGAACTGCGGCGAACGAGCGGCATGCGGATCAGGAGGAGATCGAGAGGGTGCCGGCGGTCGCGTCGAATACGACCTGGAACTCGCGGAGATTGGTCGTCCGCTGGCCCCCGGTCCACGTGCCGGACGCGTTGAAGGTGGCACCGTGATTCGAGCACAGGAAGCCCGCGCCGCTGATCCCGACGCTGCCGGCCTCGTGCGGGCAGATGAGCGAGAACGCCCGGAACGTGGCGGTCGCCGACCGCACCACCGCCACCGGCGTGCTGGTGCCGCTCAGGCGCGCCATGCCGCCCACGTTGGCGAGGGCCGGATAGTCGGACACCCGCACGGTCGCGTTGATGGTCGCGGGCGCGGTGGCGCCGTCGCCACATGCGGCGAGCAGGGTGGTCAGCGCCGCCGCGGTGCCGGCGGCGAGGAAGTCGCGACGGGAGAGGCAGTGATCGCAGGCAGACATGGCGCTGGTGTGAGTGTGGACGGGGCGCGACTACACGCGCACGACGGCGGCGGCCCACTTCGCGGCGTCGCTGTCGCTCTGGAACACGATCTCGGGATCGACCACGAGCAGGTTGCCCTCACGTGAGACCTGCAGGCGATCCATGTTGCGCGTCGCGCGGCCGTCGATGAAGGTGCCGTTGGGCTGATACTTCGACTTGTGCTTGGGGCACTGAAAGCCGCGGTTCTTCGGCATCACCTTGAGGGCCGTATTCTGGTGTGGGCACGACAGCGCGAAGGCATACACCTCGACGCCCGACCGGCAGAGGATCACCTCGTTCGTGGCGTCGATGGACACGCCGTCGGCGGCGGGCAGCGGGTACTTGAGCACGGCACCACGCCCGCCCTCGAGCGCGTCGATGGCGCGGAACGGGCCGATGGTGAGCCCGGTCAGCAGCGCCACGGCCGATGTACGCAGGAAGTCACGGCGCGCGGAGCAGCCGGTGCAGGCCGCGGGGGTTTCGGAGGCAGACGGACGAGTCACGGACACAGGGGAAAGGGACGAAGCGGCGACGCCGGGTGGGCACGGCCGGCGACGCGGCGCAGGTTCAGCTGTTGGCGACGACCACGCCGAGCAGGAGCACGACGCACCAGAGCGCGAAGCTGGCGCCGGCCGACTGCCGCAGCGCACCCCACGGGAGCGTCAGTTGCGGCCCGGCGACGGACAGTTCCGTGGTGTTGGCCACGGCCCGCAGGAGCTGCGCTTCCGTGCGTCGCATGCGCAGGCCGTTGAGCAGCAGCAGCGCGAACGTGCCCATCTTGGCCCAGTAGATGCGCGACGTGAGATACGTCTCGGCGTCGGCGGTCGCGAGCGCGAGCCCCGACACGACGATGCCGACCAGTGAGGCGATGACCAGGCCGTGCTGTGCCTGCAGGTCGGCCGCCGCCGCACGATAGGCTTCCGGCGTGCCCGGCTCCGCCAGCAGCAGGCGGCGATCCGCCCCGATGGCGAGTCCACCGCCCACGAACATGGCGAGCAGGTGTGCGGCCAGCACGGCCGTCGACAACGTCGTGTGCTCGGCGTAGTAGTCTGCCCACGGCTGCAGCAGCGCGGTGATCGTCTCGAACATGGGTGATGATGGAGGTCAGTTTCCGAGCAGCATGAGCAGCCAGCTCGACGTGGCCACACCCATCGACGCGAGCGCAAAGTTGCGGTGTGTGCGACGGTTGGCGTTCGACTCCTCGGCCTTGTCCGCCAACTGCGTGCCCGTGTACGCGAACCCACCGCTGGCCAGCATGAAGAGTCCACTGTGGACGAAGCGCTTCACGCGTCCGTTGGGGTCGCGCCGCCCTTCCCAGAGGTTCCAGACCCCCGTCACCGTGTTCGCACCGAACAGGACCGCGGTCGAGGTGGCCGCGATCGGGTGGATGGTCTTGGCCCAGTCGGGGGGCGTCGTGCCCGACTGGTAGGCATCGAGCATCTTGTCGCCGGAGACGTACGACACGGCGAAAAGCGGGAGCATGGCCCAGCTCAGCGTCTTGTGGATGGCCACGCGCGTGCCGTACCCGTCGCTGTAAACCACGGCGCGCCGTCGTGGTGCGCGCACCGTGTCGCGGCGCGCCGGCGGCTGCCGGGTGAGCCCCACCGGCATCGCCTCGGGCATCCAACGGATGGAATCGTGCGGGGCGGCCACCGACAGCGCCATCTCGGTCAGCATGGTGTCCGCCGTCACGATCGCCCCTGCCGCGCCCTGCGCCGGCGCGCCAGGCGCGACACCGCCCTGCGCGACAGCGCCCTGCGCCGGAGCGCCCTGCACGGCGACAGAGAGCACCAGCGCCGCCAGCCCCGCTACGATCGACATGCGTGACTCCGTGGATTTGAGGTGTACGACAATGTATGCGGGCTGCGTGAACGCCAGATGAGCCCTCCCGCCGATGGTCTCACCCGGACTCGTGCACCCTCTTGGACACATGACGGCATGCGCTCCCCACGTGCAGCACGAGCCGCCCCGCTGCCCCGTTAGATTCGCCCGGGTGCAGGGGACTTCATCTTCCCGGTCGACCGGACCGTGGCCTCCGATCCAGACGATGGCCTCGCGGCTGCGGATATTCCCGCGGTGGCGCGGCGCATGCCTGTACGTGGTCTGGAGCGCCCTGGTGCTCGCGGTGAGCGCCGTGGCCGCCCGACCGCTGGAGGCGCAGCGGGCCGCGCGCTGCGGAGCGGCCGAGCGCGTGCGCGCCGTGTCGTTCGACGGCAGCCCGCACTTCGACGACCTCACGATGGCCGCCAGCATCGTGACGCACGAGCCGGGGCTGCTCACGCGCTGGTTCCGCATCGGGAAGGGCGAGTGTGTCGATTCGATCGAGGTGCAGCGGGATGCGCTGCGGCTGGCCATCCTGCATCGACAGGCCGGGTGGTTTCAGGCGTCGGTCGACGGCGTCCTCGCGCGCGGCCGCGACGGGGTGCGTGTCACCTTCGCCATCACGCCGGGGCCCGAGGTGCGCCTCGACAGCGCCCGTGTGCGCGGCTTGCCCGAGGTCGACCTGCGGCGTCCCCTCGATGCGGCCGTGCGTGCGCTCGAGGGCAAGCGGCTCGACCGCAACCAGGTCGACACGGCACTCTCCAACCTGCTCGGGCGTCTGCGTGACGTCGGCTATGCGCGCGCGCGCATTCCCGAGGGGCGCATCACGATCGACACCGCCGCTGCCACCGCAATGCTCGATGTGACGGTGGTGCCGGGGACGCGGGTGCGCCTCGGGGAGGTGGCCATTCGGGTGCAACCGATCACGCCGGGGCGCCCGCGTGTCGACAGCAGCGACGTGGCCGGCCTGCTCGACCTTCGTCCCGGCGATCGCTACCGCGCGACCGCCCTCATCGACGCGCAGCAGACGCTGTATCGGTCCGAGGCCTTCCGCCTGGTGTTGCTCGACACCGTGCAGCACGCGCTGCCCGGCGTCACCGACAGCGCGAGCCGCGCTGCCGCCGTGGCCGCGGGCGCCGACAGCCTGCTCGACCTGCGCATCACCGTGGCGGAAGCGCGCACGCGCTCGGCGCGGCTGGGCATGGGGTGGGCCACGCAGGACTGCGTGCGCATGCAGGGACGCCTCACCGATCGCGGCTTCCTCGGCGTCGGTCGGCGCATGGAGCTGTCGATGCGCCTGTCCAAGCTGGGTGTGGGCGACCCGGCCGACGTGGCGCCGGCGCTCTGTTCGCAGGCGCTGCGCCGCGACCCGTTCAGCGCGCGCCTCAACTACTACGTGGGGACCACCTTCAGCGCCGCGCGCCTGCTGCGCGCGAGCCTCGTGCCCTCACTCTCGGTGTACAGCGAGCGCCGCGGCGAGCCGTTTGCCTACCTGCGCGAGACGTCGGTGGGCGCGCTGGCCGAAGTCGTGCAGCGCATGTCGCCGCGCACCGCGCTCAGCCTCGGCTTCCAGTACGAGAACGGCAAGACGACCACCGACCCCGTGGTCTCCTGCACGCGCTTCGGCCTCTGCCGGCCCGAGGAAGTCGTGCTGTCGCAGTTCGGGCGCGGCATCGGCATCGTGAGTTCGGGACTCACGCACGATCGCACCAACGATGTGACCAACCCGAGCCGTGGCTGGCGCGCGCGCACCGAGGCGCGGGCCGGCGAGACGTACTCCGAGATCGTCTCATCGCTGCGCTTCTATCGCACCACCGGCGAGGTGGCGGGCTTCTGGCGCATGCTGCGCGGCATCGCCGCGGTCCGGGTGCAGATGGCCGGGGTGTTTGCACCCGGGGCGACGCTGGTCGATGGCACACCGCTGCTGCCACAACAGGAGCGGCTGTTCGTGGGCGGACAGAATTCGGTGCGCGGCTATCAGCAGAACCTGCTCGGTCCGGTCGTGTACGTCGTGTCGCAGGTGCGGGACACCGTGAACGACGACGGCTCAGCCGGCGTGGTCGTGTCGCAGGGCGGCGCGTTCGATCGCGCGGTGCCGCGCGGTGGCACGGCCATGGTGGTCGGCAACCTCGAATGGCGCCGCGGCTTTCGGGTGATCGCCGAGGAAGTGCAGCTTGCCGCGTTCGTCGACGCGGGGTCGCTGTGGGAGTCGCGCGGCCAGCGCTTCCGGTGGAGCGACCTGCGGACGACGCCGGGACTGGGGCTGCGTGTGCTCACGCCGCTCGGCCCCTTCCGCATCGATGTCGGCTATCGCCCCTACGCGGCGCTCACCGGACGCGCGCTCTACTTCGCGCCGGCCGGCACCAACGGTGACCAGATCCTGTGCGCGAGTCCGCGCGTCGCCGGCGCCGACGGCGACTACACCGACGTCTTCGCCTGTCCGGCCACGTTTCGGCCACGCTCCTCCGGGAGCCTGTTGTCACGCCTCGTGTTCCACTTCGGCCTGGGGCAGGCGTTCTGATGACGCCGCCGCCGGACACGCCGCGCGTCACGGGCACCCGTCGTCGTGTCCGACGCCTGTGGTGGGTCGCCGCCGTCATTGCCGGGGTGGGCGGCGTGGGGGAGGGCGCGTACCTGTGGGTCACGCGCAGTGCGACCGGGCGCGCGTGGTTGCTGCGCACGCTCGTCTCGCAGACGAACGCCGTGTTCAAGGGCCGTGGGCGTCTGGTGGTGGGCTCGCTGCGCGGTGTGGCGGGCGGGCGCCTCGCGCTCGATGCCGTGGCGCTGCAGGACAGCGCGGGCGTGCCCATCGTGTCAGTCAAGCAGCTCACCGCACGCCTCGATCTCAGCGCGCTACTCGGCAAGGCGGTGCGCCTCCGTGAGCTCTCGCTCGACGGGGTTACGATCGACCTGCGGCAGGATGCCACAGGGCGGCCGTGGAACATCGCCTACCTGCTCTCCGGTGACACGACGACGCGGCGGGACACCACGGCCGCATTCGGCGACGACGTGCGCGTCGATGTGCTCTCGGTGCGCAACGCTACCATCCGCACACAGGCGCCCTGGGCACCACACCCCATCTTCACCGGAGCGGCACGCGACAGCGTGATCGCGGTGCGCGACAGCCTGCACGACCTTGTGCCCGCGCCGGGCGGCGGCTGGTACGAGCGCCGACGCATCGACCTCAGGTTGCTCGCGGCGCATGACGCGGTCATCGTGGCGCGCGGGCAACCCGCGTCGATGCAGATCGACTCGCTGCGTGGCACGGTGAGCGACCCGCCGGTGCCGGTGCGGCAGGCGCGCGGGACGATCACATGGACGAGTGACTCGCTCATGCTCGACCTGCCGCAGGTGGCGCTCCCCGCGTCCACGGGCAGTGCGCGCGGCACGATCGCGTGGAACATGCCGGGACCGGTGCGCATGGACGTCACCATCCGTGCCGACGCGGGGCTCTCCGACCTTGGCTGGATCTGGGATGCGTTGCCCTCCGAGGGGCGCGGGCGCGCGGTAGTGCGCATGCGCACGCTCGCCAACCCCGACGACGTCGACTATGCGCTCGACAGCCTCGAGGTGCAGAGCGCCGGGTCTGCCGTGCGTGGCCGTGTGTCGGTGACGGTGCGGCCGGCCGACCTGCTGCTCCACCGCGTCGACCTGGCGTTCGTGCCGCTGCGCACCGACCTCGCGCGGCGCCTGAGCGCCGGGGCATTGCCCGACTCGGTGCGTGGCACCATCACGGGCCGGCTCGTCGCCGAGGCGGGCGGTCCGCTCACGGCGTTCCGCATCGATCGACTGGACGCGCAGTTTGCCGATGCGGCGGTGCGAGGCCTTGATGGACGCGCGGCCACCTCGCTGCTGCGCCTGCGTGGCGAGATCGGGTTGGGCGTGGCGCCGCGGGCGCGCAACCTCATCATCGACACCGTGTCGGTCGACCTCGCGACGGTGCGGCGGCTGGTGGCCGAGGCGCGCGACCTCGATGGCGTGGTCGCGGGGCGGGCACAGATTGCCGAAGCGCAGGGCGACGCATTCGTCCTGCGGGAGGCCGCGTTGGCGTGGACCGACGCGGAGGGCAATCGCTCTGTGGTGCGCGGTGAGGGGCGCGCGCGCTTCGGGTCCAACGTGAGCACGGTGCAGGGGACACTCGCGCTCGAGCCGCTCTCGATGCGGGCGCTGGCGCGCATCGACACGACGGTGCCGTCGCGGGCCCTGCTGGCCGGCACCCTCAGCGTGCAGGGGCGCACCGATTCGCTGGCGTGGGAGGCGCGCGTGCGCCCCGTGGCGGGCGCGGACAGTGTGGGAGGCGTGGTGTCCGCGAAGGGACTCGCCTCCGTCACCGATGCGCGGTGGCGCGTGCAGGCGGATGCCACCCTCGCCGATGTCGACGCACGTGCGTGGCTGGCGCGCGACGATGTGCCGAGCTCGCGCGTCGGTGGTACGGTGCAGGTGGCGGCCACCGCGTCACGCGACACCAGCGTGCGGGACCTCGAGGCGCGCGTCGGCGCGACGCTGCAACAAGAGGCCGGGGCGCAGTATCCGGCCGCAACGCTTGTGGCGAGTGGACAGCTCGACGCGCGGCGCCTGCAGGTCGACTCGGCGTTGCTCACCATGGGCGGCGTCGTGGCCGAAGCGCGCGGAGGCCTCGCGCGCGACAGCATCGCGCAGGCAGCACGGTTGCGTGTGTCCGCGACTGACAGCGCGGTGCGGGTCGACACACTGACGGTGTCGGTGCGGAGCGATTCGCTCGACGCCGTGCGCGCCGACCTGCGTCGCGTTGCCGCCATGCTCGCGCCCCTGGACACGGCCCTCGCAACGACGGTGCGCGACCTCGCGGCCGACACGCTGACCGGCGACGCGTCGGTATCGGGCTATCTCACGGGCAGCCTTGCGAGGCTCGACGCGACGTTGGCGGCCGGCGGACGCGCGCTGCAGGTGGGGGCAGTTCACGTCGGCCGCCTCTTTGGATCGGTGCAGGCGCGCGACGTGACGGGCAAGACCGCCTTCGAGGGCGCCGCATCGCTCGACGACGTCACCGGCGTGGGCGCTGTGCGGCTGCAGGGGGTGGCCTTCCGCATGAGCCAGGCGTCGCCGGACAGCGGCGTGCTGGTGCTCGATGTGAGCACGGTCGCCAACGCGCACCTCGGCGCGCGGGGGCGCTACCAGGCGGCCGGCGCACGCACCGTGGTCACGCTCGACTCGGTGCGCCTCGCCTACGACGACGAGGAGTGGACCGCGCCGCGCCCCATCGGCATCGAGCGCGACTCGGCGATGCTGCGCATCGCGCCCAGCGAACTGCGTTCGACCCGCGGCGGGGTGCTCGCCCTCGAGGCCGACCTGCCACCCCGCGGACCGGTGCGGGCGGCGTTGCAGGTGGCGCGATTCCCCGTGGGTGAAGTGGCCGCCCTCGTGTCCGACGTGACACCCTTCAACGGCCTGCTCACCGGCGAGGTCCAGATGCAGGGGACGCGCGCGGCCCCTGCCATCACGTGGACCATCGAGGCCGACTCACTCGGGCTCGAGGGGTGGCGCCTGCCGCGCATCACCAGCACGGGCGACTACGCCGACAGGCGGCTGGTGGCGATGGCGGAGTTGCTCGACGCGGCGGGCGGCGCGCTGCGCGCCACAGCGCAGGTCCCCATCGATCTCGCGCTGCAACGCGTCGAGAAGCGGCAGTTGAGCGATGTGCTCGAAGGGGAGTTGGTGGCCGACTCGCTGCGTCTCGACGCGCTCCCCATCGCGGTCACCGGCGTGAGCCGACCGCGTGGCGTCCTCGCGGGACGTGTGGCCCTCTCCGGCACGTTCGACCGTCCGGCAGCCAACGGCGAGGTGCGACTCGAGGGGTTCGGCGCGCGTCTCGACGACCTCGGGGTCGAACCGAGCGACGGACGCGCGGTGCTGCGCGCGAAGGGCGATTCGCTCTTTGTCGAGGGGCTGTACCTGCGCAGCGGCGGCATGCGCGACACCCTCGGGGTGAATGGCGTGGTGGTGCTGCCGCCCAAGGAGAAGGGGCGCATCGCCCTCGACGTGACCGCGAGCAACTTCCAGGCGGCACGCCAACGCGACGGCACCGACCTCGACGTGAGCGGACGGGTGCGCGTGGAAGGGGCGCTCGACCGTCCGGCGGTGCGGGGGAACATCGCCATCCCCCGCGCGAACCTGGTCATCGACCCGCTGGGCGCGCGCAGCGCGCTCGACCTCACGTCCGCCACCGCGCGCGAGCTGCTCGGCGTCGATGAAGTGCCCGTCGCCGAATCCGCGGCGCAGACGCTCGCCAACCTCGGGCGCTTCATCACCGTCGACAACGGACGCGTGGACCTGGGCACCGACGTGTGGGTGCAGACGCCGGAGGCGCGCGTCAAGCTGTCGGGCGGACTCGGCGTCACGATGAGTGGGGAGAAGCTCGCGCTGCAGGGCGAGATTGCCGCCGATCGGGGTCAGTACCGCCTCGACCTCGGTGTGGTGAACCGCAGCTTCACGGTCGACTCGGGACGCGTGCGCTTCTTTGGCAACGATGCGTTGCCGCCCACCGTGGACATCACGGCCACCAACGTCGTGCGTGTCGCGGGGGGGAGCGAGATCCCGGTGCGCGTGCACATCGGTGGCACCTACGACAAGCCCATCCTCACGCTCACCAGCACCGATCCGCTGTACGCGAGCGCGCCGGAGAGCGAGATCATCTCGCTGCTCATCTTCGGCGCGCCCACCTTCGCGCTGGATGGCCAGAGCCAGAGCACGGTGCGTGCTGTCACTGGCGTGCTGCTCCCCACGGTGGGCGGCGCGGTGGAAGGCGCCTTGCAGCGCCTCCTGCCCGTGTTCAACACGGTGCAAGTCACGACCGCCGGCTCGCAGACCTCAGGTGATCTCTCGGCGGCGTCGCTGCTGAACAATCTCTCGATCAGCGCGGGCAAGCAGATCGGCGAACGCACGTTCCTGCGACTCAACACCGGCATCTGCCGCGGGGCGGGGCAGGCCGCGGCGCGCGGCGCGTCCATCTGGGGCGGCGTCGCTGCCGAGTACCGGCTCGGGCGCAACTGGTGGGCGCAGGTCGGTGTCGATCCCGGCTCGACGCCCTGCTCGCGGCCGAGCGGCGACGCGTTCCCTCGCCTGCAGTTCGGCTTCGACCTGTTCAAGGAGTGGATCTTCTGATCCACGCCACGTCGACGCCGGCCGGTCAGGCCTGCGCGTCGGCGAGCGCGCCGCGCAGGCGCCGTCCCATCGACTGCATCCACCCGGCGGCGGACCCCGCGAGCGCGCCAAGCGTTGCGGCCCAGGTGATGATGGGCTCGCGGGTGCCGCTGTCGCCAAGGAGTGCCGCCAGCAGTTCGTTGCGAAGGCGCAGCACGATGGGTGACGCGACCTTGATGCTGTTGAAGAACGGGTCGTAGTGCGCGCCCACGCCCTCGATGAGGGCGGCGGTGCGCGCGAAGTAGACCAGTTCGCCCGGCAGCACGATGGGCCACGCGAACAGTTCGCGCATGACCCGCTCGGCCAGCACGCGTGCGCGGTCCACCGTGCTCGTGTCGCTGTACGCGAGGTCGAGCAGCACCGACACGAGGTCCTGCATCATCTGTGGGTCGGTGCCCGGCGCGACCAGACCCAGGCGGAAGAACCCATCGGCGGTGCCGGGGCCATCGCGCTTGACGGCCGCGATGATCGTGTCGAAGAGCGCCTTGCGCGTCTCGACGGTCACGTCGATGACCATGCCGAAGTCGAGCAGCACGAGGCGTCCCGCCGCGTCGACCAGCAGGTTGCCCGGGTGCGGGTCGGCGTGAAAGGTGCCGTCGCGCAGCATCATGCGCGCATACACCTCGATGAGCGTCTCGACCAGCGCGCGCGGCGACACGGTGCCCGCAGCGATGCGCGCGTTGAGCCGGTCGATGCGTGTGCCGTCGAGGAACTCCATGACCAGCACCGTGCGCCGCGTGAGGTCGCCTTCCACGTGCGGAATGCGCAGGCGCGGCTCGTCGCGGAACCGTTCCCGCATGGTCTCGCAGCGCGCGCCCTCGCGCACGAAGTCCATCTCCTCGCCCACATGGCGGGAGAACTCGTCCAGCACCACGCGAAAGCCAAGCACGTGGTGGTGCGGAAAGCGCGCGTAGATGCGGTCGACGATGGCGCGCGCGAGCCGCACATCCTGCGCGATGACTGCCTCGACGCCCGGGCGCAGCACCTTGACCACCACCTCGCGCCCCTGCCGTCGTGCGCGATGCACCTGGCCCAACGAGCCTGCGGCGAGCGGCGTCGGGTCGAGTGCGTCGACGACGGTCTCCGGCGCAGCCCCCCACGCCTCGACGAGCACGCGTCGCACCGCGTCCCACGATACCGGCGGCACCCGATCGGTGAGCGTGGCCAGCGTGCTCACGTACGGCTCCGGCACCAGGTCGGCGCGCGTCGCGAAGATCTGTGCGAGCTTCACGAACGCGGGACCCAGCGCCGCGATATGGTGCACGAGCGACTTCGCGCGGGCGACATGAAACGCGTCGCTGCGCGGCACCGGTCCGCCCCACCGCACCCAGCGGCGCCGGTCGCGCAGGAACGACACCACCAGCGGCGTGGCGCGCAGCAGGATGACGAGCAGGCGCGGCACGTCGCGCCACGCGACGCGGGTGGACAGCGTGGGGATCGTGACGGCGCTCATGCGCGCAGCTCGGCGGGCACGAGCGTGGCGGCATCGAGCTGGGCGAGCGCGAGGCTGGCCGTCCAGTGCCGCGCGCGCATGCCGTCATGTCGCGCGGTGCGTGAGGGCGTCACGGCGCGCCGCTTCACCCAGTAGCCGCCCGTGCTGGCGGACGCCTCGGCACTCTCGGCCAGCCAGACGATCGTGTCGGCCCCCTGCTCGGGTGTCACCGCGCGGAGGTCCATGACGCGGCGCAGGAGACGGCCCAGCGCCCCGTTGTTGGTCGCAAAGCGCGTGCGTACGACGCCCGGGTGCATGGCATGCACGACCACCTGCGTCGGATCGAGGAGGGCGCCCAGGGTGCGTGCCGTCCACACGTTGCCAAGCTTCGCGTTGGCGTACGCGCGCCAGCCGCGGTACCGCCGGGTCATCTGCAGGTCGTCGAGGTCGATGCGGGCGTCGTGATGCGCGCGGCTGGCGACGCACACCACGCGCGCCGGCGCCTGCACGCGTGCCCCGCGCGCGAGCGCCGGGAGCAACCGCACGGTGAGCAGCAGGTAGCTCAGGTGGTCGAGGGCGAAGGTCCGCTCGAGACCGTCCGCGGTGACCATGCGTTCGAGGAACAGCGCGCCCGCATTGTTCACGAGCACGTCCACCGCGTCGTGCCGCGCGAGGATCGTGTCGGCCACCTCGTGCACGCCGTCCAGGCGCGAGAGGTCGGCGATGTGCCAGGTCACGCGCCGCGATCCGGTGGCGGACATGATGGCCCGTGCGGCCGCAGCCGTCTTGGCCTCGTTGCGCCCCAGCATGACCACGTCTGCGCCGCGTTCCGCGAACGCGCGCGCGGCCGCGCGGCCGATGCCGTCGCTGGCGCCACTCACGACCACCGTGCGCCCGGCGAGCGACGACGATGACGGGGACAGCGACGATTCACGCACGCTCATGGCGGAAAGGTAAACGGGGAGTGGCGCGCGTTGCGTCACTCCCCGAACGCCTGCGATGCCGCGGCCGTGCGGTGCGCCCTACTGCGCGACGGCGGAGATCATCACCGGCCCGATCGCGCCGGCCGTGGCCGTGGCCGTCTGCAGCCCGGCCGTCGGGCCGAGCGTCCAGCGCACCGTGACTTCACCGAGCGCGTTGGTGACCGCCGACTGCGGCGAGATGCTCCCACCACCCTGCGTGATGGCGAACGCCACCGTCTGGTTCGGAATCGGCAGGTTGTTGTTGCCCGTCACGCGCAGCACCAGCTGCACCGGCAGGGCCGTGCTCACCTTGGCCGACTGGTTGTTCCCCTGTGCGATGACCATGTCCGTGGGCAGCACGCCCAACGCGCTCAGGGTGACCGGGTCGACATTGGGCGCGGTGCCGACGACCGTCTGGACCTGTGAGGCCGGACCGAGCGTCCACTTGGCTTTCACCTCGCCGTTGGCGTCACTCACCGCCGTCGCCGGGTCGACCGTCCCGCCGCCGGCGATCACCTGGAAGCTGATGGGCACCTTGGCCATGGGCGCGCCGTCCGTGCCGTACACCCGCAGGATGACCGGCGTGGGCAACAGGGTGCCCACTGCGGCCGCCTGCAGGTGCCCCTGCACGATGGTCAGGCGGGACGCCGCAGGCGCCTCCACCGTCTCGGTGCAGCCAGGGAAGGCCAGCAGCGTCGGCACCGCCGTCAGGAGGACGGCGAGCAGGTGAATCGGGCGCGGTGAGCGCGTGGTGGAACGGGCGACGGAACGCATCGGGTCGATCGGCGGTCAGGGTACTCCTCTCCACTGAGCAGTATCGGCCGGGTCCGGCACGAAGTTGAGCGGCGGCGTGATGGCCGTGCTTGAGCGGTGACTCCCCCCCGCCCCTAGATTCCGGATCCCATGACCGTCACCCCCCTCCACGCCGCCCGTCCCGGTCGGCCGGCCGACAGCCCCGCCGCGGTGCGGTGGCCCTCGGGGCTCGCCCCCGACGAGCACCCGGCCCGCAACCCCGGCACGGCGCTCGACCTCGCACTCGTCCGCGCCACCCGCGTCAACCGCAGCGCGGTGGAACGACGGGTCGCCACGCTGCCTGCGCGCCGAACCGTGAAGAAGGAGTGGCAGGCCGCCTGGCTGCTGCGGGCCATCACCTGCATGGACCTCACGACCCTCTCGGGCGACGACACCGAGGGGAACGTGCGCCGGCTGTGCGCGAAGGCGCGTCATCCGCTGCGGAGCGATCTCGTGGAGGCGCTCGGGGTGGCCGACCTGCACGTCACGACGGGTGCGGTGTGCGTGTATCACCAGTACGTGGCGACTGCCGTGGACGCCCTGCGCGGCAGTGGCATTCCGGTGGCGGCCGTGTCGACCGGCTTTCCGGCCGGCCTGTCCCCGTTCGAGCAGCGTCTCGCGGAGATTCACGCGTCGGTGGCGGCCGGGGCGCAGGAGATCGACATCGTCATCACCCGTGCGCACGTGCTCACCGGCAACTGGCAGGCGCTCTACGATGAAGTGCGCGCCTTCCGCGAGGCGTGCGGCGACGCGCACCTCAAGACCATTCTGGGCGTCGGCGAACTGGCCACGCTCACGAACGTCGCGCGCGCGAGCCTCGTGTCCATGATGGCCGGCTCCGACTTCATCAAGACGAGCACGGGCAAGGAGACCAGCAACGCGACCCTCCCCGTGGGGCTCGTCATGGCGCGCATGATTCGCGAGTACGGGAGCCGCACCGGGTTCGAAGTGGGCTTCAAGCCCGCCGGGGGTATTCGCACTGCCAAGCAGGCGCTCGACTGGCTCATGCTCATGAAGGAGGAGCTCGGCGACCGCTGGCTGCGTCCGCATCTCTTCCGCTTCGGCGCCAGTGGCCTGCTCACCGACGTCGAACGGCAGCTCGAGCACTTCGTGACCGGGCGATACGCCGCCGCGCATCGCCAACCGATGGTGTGACCCCGCAATCCATGGCCACGACTTCCACTCCCTCGGTGCGCGAGCTGTTCGAGCGCATGTCCTATGGTCCCGCGCCGGAAGGCGCCGCGCCGGCGCGTGACTGGATCGCGCAGCACGGCGGTCGATTCGGGCACTACATCAATGGTGCGTGGGTTGCCGCGCCGGAGACGTTCGCGGTGTTCGAGCCGGCCACCGGGCGCGAAGTCGCGCAGGTGGCGCAGGGCTCCGCCGCCCACGTCGATGCGGCCGTCGCGGCCGCGCGTGCCGCGCTTCCCGCCTGGCAGGCGCTCGACGACCACGTGCGCGCCCGCTGGCTGTACGCCATCGCGCGAGGCATCCAGAAGCATGCGCGCCACTTCGCCGTGCTCGAGACGCTCGACAACGGCAAGCCGATCCGCGAGACGCGCGACATCGATATCCCGCTGGTCGCGCGGCACTTCTACCACCACGCGGGCTGGGCGCAACTGCTGCAGAGCGAGTTCCCCGGCGCGCACCCCTACGGCGTGGTCGGACAGGTCATTCCGTGGAACTTCCCGCTGCTGATGCTGGCGTGGAAGGTCGCGCCGGCGTTGGCCGCCGGGAACACCGTCGTGCTCAAGCCCGCCGAGTACACACCGCTCACCGCGCTGCGGTTTGCGGAGCTGGTGCACGAGATCGGCCTGCCACCGGGCGTGTTCAACCTGGTCACGGGGGACGGCGACACCGGCGCCGCCATCGTGTCGCACGAGGGCGTGGACAAGATCGCGTTCACGGGCAGCACCGAGGTGGGGCGCGCCATTCGCGTCGCCACCGCCGGCACCGGAAAGGGGCTCTCGTTGGAGTTGGGCGGCAAGAGCCCGTTCATCGTCTTCGAGGACGCCGATCTCGACAGCGTCGTCGAGGGTGTCGTCGATGCCATCTGGTTCAACCAGGGGCAGGTGTGCTGCGCCGGCTCCCGCCTGCTGGTGCAGGAAGGCATCGCCGAGCGCCTGTTCGACAAGCTGCGCGATCGCATGGAGCGGCTGCGTGTGGGTGCGCCGCTCGACAAGGCCGTCGACATGGGCGCCATCGTCGCGCCGGTGCAGCTCGATCGCATTCGCGCGCTCTGCCAGCAGGGCGTGGACGAAGGCGCGAGCATCTGGCAGCCGTCATGGGCCGCGCCGCAGGATGGCTGGTTCCACCCGCCCACGCTCTTCACCAACGTCGCGCCCAGCGCCACCATCGCGCAGGTCGAGATCTTCGGCCCGGTGCTGGTGAGCATGACCTTCCGCACGCCGGCCGAGGCGGTGGCCCTGGCGAACAACTCGCCGTTCGGGCTCGCGGCCAGTGTGTGGAGCGAGAACATCAATCTCGCGCTCGACATCGCACCGCAGCTCAAGTGCGGCGTGGTGTGGGTGAACAGCACGAACCTGTTCGACGCGTCGGCGGGGTTCGGCGGCTATCGCGAGAGCGGGTTCGGGCGAGAGGGCGGACGAGAGGGGATGTGGGAGTACTTGAAGCCGGGACATCCGGTGGGTGGGGCGGCGCCGGTTGTGCAGGATCAGGAAGAAGGGGGAAGGGAGGAGGGAGAAGGCGGTCGGGATGGACTGCCGGCCATCGATCGCACCCCGAAACTCTTCATCGGCGGCAAGCAGGCGCGGCCGGACAGTGGGTACAGCCGCGTCGTGCGCAGTGCACACGGCGTGCGTGTGGGCGAGGTGGGTGACGGCAACCGCAAGGATGTGCGCAACGCCGTCGAGGCGGCGCACGCGGCGTCGGGGTGGGCCAAGACCACCGGGCATCAGCGCGCGCAGATCCTCTACTACCTGGCCGAGAACCTCGCGGCCCGTCAGGGCGAGTTCGCCGCCCGCATCGCCGCGATGACGGGCGCCGCGGCGCACGATGCGGCCGCCGAGGTGGATGCGAGCATCTCGCGACTCTTCACCTACGCCGCGTGGGCCGACAAGCACGACGGCGCCGTCCACGACGTGCCGGTGCGCGGCGTGGCGCTCGCCATGCACGAGCCCATCGGTGTGGTGGGCGTGGCCTGTCCCGACCCGTATCCGCTGCTCGGCCTCGTATCGCTGGTGGCGCCGCTGGTGGCCGCGGGCAATCGCGTGGTGGCGGTGCCCAGCCAGCGGTACCCGCTGTCGGCGACGGACTTCTACAGTGTGCTCGAAACGTCGGATGTCCCGGCGGGCGTCATCAACCTGGTCACCGGCGAGCGCGATGTGCTCGCGAAGGTGCTGGCCGAACACGACGATGTGGACGCCGTGTGGTACGTCGGCAGTCACGCCGGCGCGACGGCCGTGGAACGGGCGTCAGCCACGAACCTCAAGCGCACCTGGACCGAGTGGACGGGACGCGAGTGGCTCGACCCACGGGCGGGCGAAGGGCGCGAGTTCCTGCGGCGCGCCGTGCAGGTCAAGAACATCTGGATCCCGTATGGCGAGTGATCCGCGCCATCGTGGGTCGCGACGTACCACGCCACCGGGCACGCGGCCGATGACGCGGCGCTTACGCTGCCCCGTATCGTGCCGGGCATGACTGAACTCCTTCTCCCGATGATCGAACTTCCCGCCTCTCCCGAGGCGTTTCGTGATGCTGGCTGGGACGACGTGCGCCCCTGGTACGACCAGTTGGCCGAGCTGCCGCTCGCCGGAGACGGCGGCGACATCGAGCGCTGGCTCGCCACTTGGTCCCGTCTCGACACGCTGGTCGGCGAGGCCGGCACGCTGGCGATGATCGCCTACACCGGCAACACGGCCGACGCGGACGCCGAGAAGCGCTATCTGCGCTTTTCGACGGAGATCTTTCCGCAGCTCGACGAGCAGCAGGTGCGTCTCGCCACGCGCCTGCTCGGGCTGGGTTGGTCGCGCGACGACATGGCCACCACGCTGCGCCGATTCCGTACGGACATCGAGATCTTCCGCGAAGCCAACGTGCCCCGCTTCGCGCAGCTCGAGGAGCTGTCGGCCGGCTACCAGAAGCTCACCGGCGGGCTGAGTGTCGACTGGGACGGCGAAGCGAAGACCATTCCTCAGCTCCAGCCGTATCTCAAGGCGCCCGATCGTGCGCAACGCGAGCGCGCCTTCCTGCTGGGCGCGCGCGCCTATCTCGACAAGCGCGACGAGCTGGCCGACCTGTTCGACCGCATGTACGCCCTCCGCGTCGACGTGGCGCGGGAGGCGGGCTTCGCCGACTTCCAGCAATACTGTTTCACGGCGAAGCATCGGTTCGACTACACCCCGGCCGACACCGCGGGCTTCCACGATGCCGTGCGCGAGACGGTCACGCCGGCCGTCGCACGGCTCATGGCGCACCGCAAGCAGAAGCTGGGGCTCGACGTGCTGCGCCCGTGGGACGTCACCGTCGACCTCGACATCACCGAGCCGCTCAAGCCGTTCGACACCGTCGAGACGTTCGTGTCGCGCGCGACGACCGTGTTCGATCGCGTGGACAGCGAGCTGGGTGGACAGTTCCGCCTCATGGCGAGCGAACGACTGCTCGACCTCGAGAGCCGCCCGGGCAAGGCGCCCGGCGGGTACTGCACCGACCTCTCGTTCCGCGGCCGTCCGTTCATCTTCATGAACGCGGTCGGGGTGCCGGACGACGTGCAGACGCTCGTGCACGAGGCCGGGCATTGCTTCCACGACTTCGCCACGCACGCGCTCCCCTTCACCTGGCAGCGCCGCACGGGACACGAGGCCGCCGAGCTCGCGAGCATGAGCATGGAGCTGCTCGCCATGCCGTACCTCGTGCAGCCCTCCGGTTACTACACGCCCGACGAGGCGCGCGTCGCCTGGCTCGAGCATCTCGAGGACGTGCTCGGCGCGCTGTCTCATATCGCCAGCGTCGACGCGTTCCAGGCGTGGATCTACACCCACCCGGACGGCGCCGATCGCGATGCCCGCGACCGCGCGTGGCTGCGCCTGCGCAACGAGTTCGAGTCGGGGGTCGACTGGTCCGGACTCGACGCGGAGCGTGTCGCGCGTTGGTATCGCCAGCTCCACATCTTCGAGCTCCCGTTCTACTACATCGAGTACGGCCTCGCACAGCTTGGCGCGCTGCAGGTGTTCCGCAACGCCGTGCGCGACCCCAAGGGGGCCGTCGCCGCCTACAAGCAGTTCCTCTCACTCGGCGGAACCCGCCCTCTGCCGGAGCTGTATGCGGCGGCAGGGGTGAAGCTGGTGTTCGACGCCGAGACGATGGCGGAGCTCGTCGCCTTCACCGAGGAGCGCATCGAGGCGCTTCGTGCTGGTGCCGACGCCCCGTTTGCGGGAGTTGTGCCTGCGTGACACCAGTCACACGGGTTGTTCGGACGTTACGAAGCCACTGAAACCCGCCGCGACTCGTCCCGCGTAGTTTCGCTGCTGGTCACGTTATCCCTACTTCCGGAGTATCGATGCGTCGGACGATGATGGCGGCTGCGGCCGCCGTGCTGGTGATGGGCGCAGGGCGCGCGGAGGCGCAGTTGCCGACCGTGCAGCAGGTGTATGACAAGTTCGCCGAGGCGGTGGGCGGGCGCGCGGCGTGGGCGCCGGTGCAGGGGCGCACGGAGAAGGGCACCGCGGACATCACGTTCGCGAACCTCTCGGGCGCCTACGAGCGGCACTCGGCGCTCCCCAACAAGCTGCGCATGATCATCGACCTGGGCGTCGCGCGCATCGACCAGGGCTTCGACGGCACCAAGGGGTGGGCGGACCAGGGTGGTGGCCCGCAGCCCATGCCGCCCGAGCAGGTGAAGAGCGTGTCCGAGGTGGCGAAGGACGGTGCCTCGTTCCTCGACCCGACGCGCTACACCAAGGCCGCGGTGACGGGCAAGGACATCTTCGACGGGCAGGAGGCCTACAAGCTCGAGATCACGACAGCCTCCGGCATCTCGGCCACCGAGTACTTCAGCACCGCGACCGGGCTGCGCATCGGTCAGGTGTCGCAGGGCGCCGCCGGCGAGCAGCGCATCCTGTACAAGGAGTACAAGGCGTTCGAGGGGAAGAAGGTCCCGTCGAAGGTCGTGCAGGTCACGCCGCAGGGCGATGTGGTCATCACCGTGAACAGCGTGACGTTCGGCGCGCCCGACGCGGCCATGTTCAAGTCGCCGATCGGCTGAGCGACTGACTGCGCTTCACAACCGGCTGGTGCCTTCGGGCACCAGCCGGTTTGTGCATTCAGGGGCGTCGCACCACCGTGCCGCCCTTCATCACGAAGCGCACGTCGCGCAACGCGCCGATGCGTGAGGTGGGGTCGCCAGCCACCGCGACCAAATCGGCCAGCAGCCCCGGGGCCACGCGGCCGAAGTCGTTCTCGCGGTGCAGCAGCTTCGCGTTCACGCTCGTTGCCGCCCGGAGCGCGTCCACCGCGCGCATGCCGTACTCCACCATGAGCTCGAGTTCGAGCGCGTTGGTGCCGTGCGTGAACACGCCCACGTCGCTGCCGTTGCACAGCGTCACGCCACTCGCGAGCGCGACGCGGAACATGGCCTTCTTGGCCGTGATGGTGGCGGGCTCCGGGTCGACACCCTTCTTCCAGCCACGGTAGCGCGTCGTGCTTTCGGTGGCCGAGAGCGTGGGGCAGAAGGCGACCCCGTGCTGCTTCATGAGCGCGAACGTCTCGGCCGTCGCGCCGTCGCCGTGCTCGATGGTCTCGACACCGGCCAGGATCGCGCGGCGCATCCCCTCCTCGGTGCTGGCGTGCGCCACCACCGGCCGGCCACTCGAGGCCGCGGTGGTCACGATGGCCGTCCACTCGGCCGGGGTGAACGTGGGGCGCGCCTCGCCGCGCGGCCCCCAGCGGTAGTCGGCGTAGATCTTGATCCAGTCGGCGCCATGACCGATCTGGTCGCGCACGACCCGCGTCACGCCGTCCACACCGTCGGCCTCCTCGGCGCCCTGTGGCACGCCGATCTCGGCGCCGAACCCCTTGGGGCCATACGAGCCGGTGGCCACAATGGCCTTGGTGGTCACCAGCAGGCGCGGCCCGGGAATGATCCCCTGGTCGACGGCCTCCTTGAGACCGACGTCGGCGTAGTCGGCGCCTTCGGTGCCGAGGTCGCGCAGCACGGTGAAGCCCGCGTCGAGCGTGGCCTTGAGGTGATTCACTGCGCGCGCCGTGCGGAGGGCGAGCGACTCGCGCAGCACCTGGTCGTTCCAGGGCGTCTCGTCGTACGGATGCAGCAGCACGTGGCTGTGCAGGTCGCTGAGCCCCGGCAGCAGCGTGGTGCCCGGGAGCGCGATGCGTTCGGCGTCGGCGGGCGCGCCGAGCGACGCGACGGGGCCGACGGCGGCGATACGCTGGCCGCGCACCAGCACGCCCCATCCGCGCTGCACGGTCTCGCCCACACCATCGAACACCCCATCGGGCAGGAGCAGCACGGCGCGGGGGGCGGGCGCGTTCGCGGTGCGTGGGGGCGTTGCCTGCGCGGCGGCGGGCACGGCGCCCCACGGCATGATGGCGGCGAGGAGCGCGAGGCGGAGACGCAGCGTGGACATGCGGGATGGCCTCAACGAGGGGGAAGGGCGGTCGGAAACTCGCCGGTCGACAGGGCGGCGGGGACGAGGCCGGACACGCCGCCCGATACCACGAAGGCCATGGCGTCGGCGCTCGAGACGTCGAGCGGCTCGACCTGCGCGGTGTCGACCACGTAGAGCTGGCCGGAGAAGTTGTACGAGTGCGGGCAGTAGACGGCGACCTGTCCCTCAATGCCGATGTGGGCGAGCGACTGTTGCGTCACGAAGCCCACGAGGCGCACGCTGCGGTCGGCGGTGAGCGCGACCAGCACGGGCCGGTCGAAGCGGCGCTTCTCGCCCACGAAGGCGTTGAGCAGGTCCTTGGTGGAGCCGTACAGCAGGCGCACGAAGGGCAGGCGCGTCATGAGCGCCTCGAACGCCCCGACGGCCGAGCGGGTCAACAGGCTGGAGCCCAGGAAGCCCACCACCGTGATGAGCGCGAGGGTGGCCACAAAGCCGACGCCCGGAATGGGGAGGCCGAGCCACCCGTCGACGCGGGTGAACACCAGCCAGCAGACCCACACCGTGATCGCGATCGGGGCCAACAGGACCAGCCCACGGGCGAAGTAACCGACCAACCGTCTCATCCACTCCCTCGCGCGGCGGGCGACAAACCGCCAGAATCGTGATGCTGCGGGTCCCGCCCAACTTGGCGGCGGCAGCGCGGCGCGACCAGTCCACACCCCCAGCCGTTTCCCTCCATGCGTTCCTTGGTGACACCTTCCGCCGGTCGGCGCCCGTCGCGACCGGCCCGCGCCACGCTCGCGCTCGCCCTCTCCGCGTTGGGCATACCGGCCGCAACGCACGCGCAGCCGGCGGCGGGGCAGAACGCGCCCGCCAACCCGTACACGGCCGTGTCCCGGTGGACGCCACCCCCGGCGCCGGCGGGCAAGCGCGCCATCACGCAGGACACCTACGATGAGTGGCGTGGCATCAGTGGCGCCACGCTCACGCGCGACGGCAAGTGGGCTGTCTACACGGTCAGCCCGGTCGTCGGCGAAGGCGAGCTCGTGATCCGCTCGACCAGCAGCTCCACCGAGTACCGCGTGCCGCGTGGCTACACGGGTCGGCCGCAGTTGCAGGCCGGCGCCGGCGCCGGGGGCGGTGAGGAGGCCGCGCCGTCCTTCAGCGTGCAGCCGGCGCAGGCGAGTGCCGACTCGCGCTTCGTCGTCGTGACCATCTACCCCGCACGGGCCGATGTGGAGCGGGCACGCACCCGTCGCGGCGCGCCGCAGCCGCGCTCGACGATGGCCGTCATCAACCTCGCCGACGGTGCGGTGACGCGTGTGCCGAACGTGCGGAGCTGGAGCCTCGCGCGGAACGGCGGCCGCTTCCTCGCCTATCAGCTCGAGGACACCACCGCGGCGGCGCCGGGCGCCGGGCGGGGAGCTGCGCCTGCGGCCGGTGCACCCGCCGCGCCGGCCGGCCCGCGCCGCGACTACGGCAACGTGGTCGTGCTGCGTGACCTGCCCGCCGGCACCGAGACGCGTCTCGAGGGCGTCACCACGTTCACCTTCGACGACGACGAGAAGTGGTTCGGCTACGCCGTCACCACGCGCGACGGTGCCAACAACGGCGTGTTCGTGCGTGCCCTCGCGACGGGCGCCGTCACGCCCCTCATCACCGGACAGGCCACCTACCGCGGCTTCACCTTCGACCGCAAGGGCGAGCAGGTCGCGTTCGTGTCCGACGTAGGCGATACGACACGTACGCCGCGCATGACGCTGTATCACGCGTCGCTGGTGCCGGCCAAGGGCAAGACGGTGGCGGCGCGCAAGCTGGTCACCTCGGCCGACGTGCCGACTGGCCTGCTGGTGGCGGAGCGTGGCGCCGTGAGCTTCGTGCGCGAAGGGGGCGCGCTCACGTTCTCGTTGGCGCCCGTGCCGATGGACAGCATTCCGGCCGATTCGCTGGCCGACAAGGCCATCTACGACCTCTGGCACTGGAAGGACGCCGCCATCCAGCCGCAGCAGAAGTTGTCGGCGGGGCGCGACCGCAACCGCACCTTCACGGCGCTGTACACACTGGCCACCGGCAAGTGGACGCAGCTCGCGAACGACAGCCTGCGTGTGACGGTGAGCGCCGACGGCAAGCGCGTGCTGGGCGTCAACAGCCTCGAGTATGCGATCCCGCAGTTCTGGGGCGAGGGTGCGAGCGATGTGTATCTCATCGACCCGGCCACGGGCGCGCGCACGCTGGTGGTGAAGGGGCTCGATGGCAACGCGCAGCTCTCGCCGGCGGCCAACTACGTGACGTGGTTCGCCGACGGGCAGTGGAAGGCGTACGCCGTCGCGACCGGAAAGACCGTCACGCTCACCGACAAGCTGCCGGTCAAGTTCCAGGACGAGGAGTTCGACTCGCCCGACGTGCCGCCCCCGTACGGCCTGGGCGGCTGGACGCTGGGCGACAAGCGCGTGCTCGTGTACGACCGCTTCGATGTGTGGGAGATCGATCCGAGTGGCGTGGCGGCGCCGCGCAACGTGACCGACGGCGAAGGCCGCCGCGCCGGCATGACCTTCCGTGTCGTCGACCTCGATCGCGAAGACCTGTTCCTCGACCCGGCGCAGCCGCTGCTGCTGCGCGCCGTCGACTCGCTCACCAAGTCGACCGGCTACTGGCGCGACAAGCTCGGCGTCGACAGCAAGCCCGAGCGCATCGTGATGGCCGACAAGGCGCTCAATGGCCTGCAGAAGGCGCGTGACGCCGAGCAGTACCTGCTCACGCAGAGCACCTATCGCGAGTTCCCCGACCTCTGGACGGGGCCGAGCATTGCGCAGACGACGAAGATCTCGAACGCCAATCCGCAGGACGCGCAGTATCCGCGCGGCACGGTGGAGATGGTATCGTGGCTCAACGGTGATGGCATTCCGCTGCGCGGGCTGCTGTACAAGCCGGAGAACTTCGACCCGTCACGGCAGTGGCCGATGGTCGTGTACTACTACGAAAAGCTCACCGACGGCTTGCACGGCTATTCGGCGCCGAGCGGCCGCAACACGGTGAATCCGCTGGTCTACAACGCGCTCGGCTATCTCGTGTTCATGCCCGACATCGTCTACACCGACGGGCAGCCCGGACCGAGCGCGGCGAAGGCGGTCATTCCCGGCGTGCAGTCGCTGATCCAGAAGGGCTTCGTCGACCCGAGGCGCATCGGCATCACGGGGCAGTCGTGGGGTGGCTACCAGTCGGCGTACCTCATCACCGTGACCAACATGTTCGCGGCGGCGGTGCCCAACGCCACGGTCGTGAACATGACCAGCGCGTACGGCGGCATCCGCTGGGGCTCGGGGCTCGCGCGCACCTTCCAGTACGAGCACACGCAGAGCCGCATTGGCGGGTCGCTGTGGCAGTACCCGGAGCGCTTCATCGAGAACTCGCCGCTCTTCCGCCTCGATCGCGTGACGACGCCGGTGCTGTTCATGGCCAACGACAGCGACGGTGCGGTGCCGTGGTACCAGGGCATCGAGTTCTACGTCGCCATGCGTCGCCTGCAGAAGGAGGCCTACATGGTCAACTACAACGGCGACGAGCACAACCCGACGAAGCGCGCCAACCAGAAGGACATCGACAAGAAGATGCAGGAGTTCTTCGGCGTGAAACTTCTCGGCCAGGATCCGCCGTCGTGGATGCAGCGCGGCATCCCCTACCTCGAGAAGGGCCGCGACCAGGTGAAGACGACCGCCCCGGCCGTGCGTGGACCCACGCCGCAGGGGCCCAACGGAGGACGGTGATGGCAGCGGACGAGATCGATTACCAGATCATCGGCGACGACCTGCAGGCAGTGATCATCACGCTCGACCCCGGCGAAGCGGTCTTCGCCGAGGCGGGCGCGATGATGTTCATGCGCGACGGCATCACGATGGCCACCACGCTCGATCCGAACGCGAAGAGTGGCTCGCTGTTCGACAAGCTGGTGGGTGCCGGCAAGCGCGTGCTCGCGGGTGACTCGTTCTTCGTGACGCTCTTCGGGAACGCGGGCGCCCGTCGTGCCGACGTGGCCTTCGCGGCGCCGTATCCGGGCAAGGTCGTGCCGCTCAACCTGCGGGACTGGGGCGGCACCGTGCTCGCGCAGAAGGACAGCTTCCTCTGCGCGGCGCGCGGCATCGACGTGTCGGTGGCGTTCACGCGCCGCATCGGCGCCGGCTTCTTCGGCGGTGAAGGCTTCATCCTGCAGAAGCTGCAGGGCGACGGGCTCGCGTTCCTGCACTCGTCGGGGACGCTGCACGCCATCGACCTCGCGCCGGGCGAGCCGCTGCGGGTGGACACGGGCTGCCTCGTGGCCTTCCAGCCGACGGTGGACTACGACATCCAGCGTGTCCCCGGCATCAAGACGGCACTGTTCGGGGGCGAAGGGCTCTTCTTCGTCCAGCTCACCGGCCCCGGTCGTGTGATCCTCCAGACGCTGCCGTTCTCGCGCCTCGCCGATCGCATCATTGCCGCCGCACCACGCGCCGGTGGACGCGGCCGCGAGGAAGGTTCCGTGCTGGGTGGGCTCGGTCGCCTGATCGACGGCGACAACTGACGCCGACGCGGTGACCGCCCGGCGGGGAGTCGTCACACGGGTGGCGACTCCCTGCAGGGGGGCGTATCCGATAGCTTTTTCGCCCTATGGCCACCCGGACCCAGACTCTCGCCTCCGCCCCCGCGCCGACCCCCTGGTCGATCGACGCGGCGCGTGCGCTCTACAATGTCGAAGGCTGGGGGGCCGGCTACTTCGACGTCAATGATCGCGGCCACGTGGTCGTGCGCCCCGATCCCGATCGTCCGCATCTCGCGCTCGACCTGCGCGACCTCGCACAGGATCTCGAAGGGCAGGGCATCCAGTTGCCCATCCTGCTGCGCTTCTCGGACATCCTCAAGTCGCGCATCGAGACGCTCAGCGAACGCTTCACGCAAGCCATTCGCGAGTTCGACTACACGGGCGGCTACACCACCGTCTACCCGATCAAGGTCAACCAGCAGCGCCACGTCGTCGAGGAGATCGTCCGCTTCGGCAAGACGCACGGCGTGGGGCTCGAGTGCGGCTCGAAGCCGGAGCTGCAGGCGGTCCTCGGCCTGTCCGAGAGCACCGAGCACCTGATCGTCTGCAACGGCTACAAGGACCACGAGTTCATGCGGCTCGCCCTCATGGGGCAGAAGCTGGGCCACCGCGTGTTCATCGTGCTCGAGCAGGTGAGTGAGCTGGACGTGCTGCTCGAGGTGGCCGACGAGCTGGGCGTGCAGCCGAGCGCGGGGGTGCGCATCAAGCTGGCCAGCGAAGGGGCCGGCCGCTGGGCGCAGAGTGGTGGCGAGAAGAGCAAGTTCGGCCTCAGTTCGGCGGAGCTCATCAAGCTCATCGACAAGCTGCAGACCGCCGGCCGCCTCGACATCCTCAAGCTCATCCACTTCCACCTCGGCAGCCAGATCACCGACATCCGCTTCATCAAGTCGGGGCTGCAGGAGGTCGCGCGCTTCTACCTCGAGCTGCGGGCGCTGGGCGTCGACATCACGCATGTCGACGTGGGCGGTGGGCTCGGCATCGACTACGACGGCACCAACTCCACGAACAACGCCAGCGTCAACTACACGCTGCAGGAGTACGCCAACGACGTGATCTACACGATCGCCGAGGCGTGCCGCGAAGCCGAGCTGCCCATGCCGCACGTCATCAGCGAGTCGGGGCGCGCCCTCACGGCGCATCACGCGCTGCTGCTGCTCAAGGTCATCGACGTGGAGTCCCAGGCCGCGCAGCCGGTGCCCGCGCTCGACGACGAGGATCACTCGCTCCTGCACGAGATGCACGAGGACTGGCGCACGCTCACCGAGCGCGACCCGCGCACCCGCAAGGTGCTCGAGGTGTTCCACGATGCGTCGTTCGACAAGGACCGGGCCCGGCAGTTCTTCAACTCGGGCGTGCTCAACCTGCGGGGCCTCGCGAAGGCGGAGGTGCTGTGGCTCGCGACGATGAACGCGATCTACCGCATCGCCAAGGCCGATCCCGACACCTACGAGGACATCCTCCCCGAGCTCGAGTCGGCGCTGTGCGACCGCTACTTCTGCAATTTCTCGCTGTTCCAGTCGCTGCCGGACAGTTGGGCCATCGACCAGCTCTTCCCCATCATGCCTATCCACCGGCTGGGCGAGGAGCCGGTGCGGCGTGGGACGTTGCAGGACGTCACCTGCGACTCGGACGGCAAGATCGACCGGTTTGTCGGTGACAAGAACGGCCGTCCCAGCCTCGAGCTCCACGAGTTCCGCGACGGCGAGGACTACATCCTCGGCATCTTCCTCACGGGCGCCTACCAGGAGATCCTCGGCGACCTGCACAACCTGTTCGGTGACACGAACGCGGTGCACGTCCGTATGAATGATCACGGCGGCTACGACATCACCGACCTCGTCGAAGGGGACACGGTGACCGAGGTGCTCAACTACGTCCAGTTCGGGGCCTCGCAGTTGCTGGCGACCTTCCGGCGCAAGGTGAACAGCTCCACGCGCATCACCCGGGACGAGGCGAATGCGTTCATCGCCGACTTCGTCGCGGGGCTGGAAGGCTACACCTATCTCGAGGGAGAGGCTGCACGATGAGTGATGCCATGACGGGCACGAACCCGACGTTCGGGCAGGTCACCGAAGACCTGCTGGAGACGTTGTGGGCTCCCGGCGCCGTGGGCGCGCGGGCCCGCGACCGTCAGCTCGGGAAGTACCTGATCATCCTGACCGTGATCACGGCAGTGTGTGCGATCGCCACCAAGGGGCTCATCCAGCCCTGGCTCGACGGCACGTTCGAGCTGCAGATGCAGGCCGCCGCCGCCAAGGGGCAGCCCATGCCCGAGGGCGCGGCTGACACCGCGGCCACGATGGGTGGCATCGGCTACCTCGTGTCAGGCGTGCTCATGGCGCCCTTCGCGGCGCTGTTCTCCGGCCTCTTCCTGTGGCTCGCCGGCAAGATCGTGAAGGCGCCGATGCGCTTCGGGCAGGCGGCGCTCGTGGCGCTGCTTGGCTTCGTCCCGCGCGTGCTCAGCTTCCTCGCCGGGGGCATACAGGGCGCGCTCATGGACGGGTCGCAGGCCGTCTCGCTCTACGACCTGTCGCTCGGTCCGGCACGGTTCATGGACGCCAAGACCGTCAGCCCCGCCGTCATGCAGCTCGTCGCCGGCCTCGACCTGTTCAGCATCTGGCAGCTGGTCATCTACGCCGCAGCGGTGGCGGGGGTGGCGCGCGTAACCCGCTCGACGGGTATAGTTGCGGCTGTGGTCGCCTGGGCCATCGGCGCCGCGGTCTCCCTCGTCCCGGCGGTCATCTTCGGCTGAGTCGCCGCCGCTCCCGTCGGTGTCGGACGCCGGGTGTGCCCCACAGGTGCGCCCGGCGCGTTGTATCCCTCCCTCCCATCCCCACCGGACATGTCCTTCGACGCCAAGCAGTTGCTGTTGGGTGCGCTCGCCCTCGTCACCCTCTATCACATCGCGTCGCTGGTGGTGGGGCTGCGCGGCCGGAAGCCGCTGACCCCCACGCCGACACTGCTTGTCATCAGCTTCGTCGCCAACTTCTTCGACACGCTGGGCATCGGGTCGTTCGCGACGACCACCGCGGCGTTCCGCGCCACGAAGACCGTGCGTGACGATGTCATTCCCGGCACGCTCAACGCCGGCTACACCATGGCCACGCTGCTGCAGGCGGTCATCTACACGCAGGCCGTCGATGTCGACCCGACGACGCTCATCGGCATGATCGCGGCGGCGGTCGTGGGCGCGTGGCTCGGCGCCGGCGTGGTCGCGAAGTGGCCCATCAACCGCATTCGGTTGGGCATGGGGCTCTGCCTCGCGGCGGCAGCAGCGCTCTTCATTGCACAGGCCCTCAATATCCTCCCTGGCGGCGGAACCGCCACGGGTGTCACGGGGGTGAAGCTCGGCATCGCGCTGGCCGGCAACCTGGTGCTTGGCGCGCTCATGACCATCGGCATCGGCCTGTATGGCCCGTGCATGCTGCTGGTGAGCATGCTCGGGATGAGCCCGGTCACCGCCTTCCCCGTCATGATGGGCTCGTGCGCCTTCCTCATGCCCACCGCGGCCACGCAGTTCCTGCGCGCCGGGCGCGTGAACTACCAGGCAGTCACGAGCATGATCATCGGGGGCATTCCCGCGGTGCTCATCGCCGCGTTCCTCGTGAAGTCGATGCCACTCAACGTGCTGCGCTGGCTGGTGGCCGCGGTGGTGGCGTACACCTCGTTCACGCTGCTCCAGAGCGCCCGCCAGGCCAACACGCAGACCGAGCCTGCCGCCGTCTGAGCGCACACGCGCAGCACTGACCCACGGCCCACGGCTCACCACCCACGGCCCGGCAGCCTCACAGCTCACAACGCACGACAAGAAGCGCCCCGCGTCGGACCGACGCGGGGCGCTTCTTGTTGCCGTTGTGTGTCGCCGAGGCCTAGAACCGCTTCGCGACCTCGCCCCAGTTCACGACGTTCCAGAACGCCCCGAGGTAGTCCGCGCGACGGTTCTGGTACTTGAGGTAGTACGCGTGCTCCCACACGTCGACGCCGAGGAGCGCGTGCTTCCCCTCCATGAGCGGATTGTCCTGGTTCGGCGTGCTCATGATGGCCAGCGAGCCGTCGGCGTTCTTGATGAGCCACGCCCAGCCACTGCCGAAGCGCCCCATGCCGGCGGCCTGGAACTGCTCCTTGAACGTCGCGAACGAACCGAAGGCCTTGGTGATCGCGTCGGCGAGCGCACCGGTCGGCTCACCACCCGCGTTGGGGCCCATGAGCTGCCAGAACAGCGCGTGGTTCCAGTGGCCACCACCGTTGTTGCGCACGGCCGTGCGCACCGCCTCGGGCACCTCGTTGATCTTGCGGCACAGGTCGTCGAGCGACCACGACGCGAGCTCCGGCGCCTTCTCGATCGCGGCGTTGAGGTTCGTCACGTACGCCTGATGATGCTTGCCATGATGGATGGTCATCGTCTGGGCGTCGATGTGCGGCTCGAGCGCCTCGGGGGCGTACGGCAGCGGCGGCAGCGTGTGGGCCATGGAGAGACTCCGAAGTGTGGGACGATGGGAAATGGCGAGGCAGCTCAGGCGGCCGACGAGCGCGCCTTCTGGCGCTCGCGCAGCCACGCGATGATCCCCGGGAGGATCGACAGGAACACGACCAGCAGGATGACCTTCTCGACGTGCTTCGCGACGCCGGGCACGGTGCGCGCCAGGATCCACCCCGTCAGCAGCATGCTCCAGATCCACAGCACGCCACCAACGACGTTGTACGCGAGGAAGGAACGGTACTCCATGCGGCCCACGCCGGCCACGACCGGCGCGAAGGTCCGCACGATGGGCATGAAGCGGGCGATGATGATCGTCTTGCCGCCGTGCTTCTCGTAGAACGCCTGCGCCTTGAGCAGGTGATCCTTGTGGAAGAACAGCGAGTCCTCGCGCCGGAAGATCCGCGGGCCCGTCGCCTTGCCGACGTTGTACCCCACCGTGTCGCCGACGATTGCCGCGACGGTGAGGATGGCACCGAGCAGCCACAGGTTGAGCCCGAAGGCGGGGTCAGCCGCAAGCAGCCCGGCCGTGACCAGCAGCGAATCGCCCGGCAGGAAGAATCCCACCAGCAACCCCGTCTCGGCGAAGATGATGAGCGTCAGCCCGACGTATCCGGCCCATTGCACCAGGGCGGGAAGATCGCGCAGCCGATGAAAGAACTCGGTCAGGAATTCCAAGCAAGCGTCCGGAGTGGGGGCGGGGAGGTGAGCCGGTGGCGGCTCGGAGAAAGCTCGACGGACGCGGCGAAGGGGTCAACCGCGGAGTCTGCTCCCGACGCTGGGCCCGACTAGCTTGTCACGTATGACCGAGAGGCCGTTCGCGGACACGCCGCTCACCGTCTGCGTCGTGTCACACACGCACTGGGATCGTGAGTGGTACCACGGGGCCGCCCGCTTTCGGCAGCGTCTGGTCGCGCTCGTCGATGCCGTGCTGGCGCACCCCGCGCCGGGGCCGTTCCTGCTCGATGGCCAGGCCATCGTGCTGCGGGACTACCTGGCGGTGCGCCCGGAGGCCACGGACGCCATGCGTGCGGCGCTGCACGAGGGGCGGCTCGAGGCCGGCCCGTGGTTCGTGCTCGCGGACACGCTCATCCCCTCGGGTGAGGTACTCGTGCGCAACCTCGCCGCGGGGCGACGCGTGTTGCGCGCGCTGGGCGCCGACGCGCCACCGGTCGCCTGGTGCCCGGACACGTTCGGTCACCCGGCGGCGCTTCCCACCATCGCCCACGGCTTCGGACTCGACGTCGCCGTGGTCTGGCGCGGCCTCGGCGGGGCGGGGCATCCCGTGGCCGACGCGGTCTGGTGGGAGGCACCCGATGGCACGCGTGTCGCCACCGCGCACCTGCCCGCCGACGGATACGAAGTCGGCAGTGCGCTCCCCGTCGACCGCGACGCGGCGCGGCTGCGGTGGGAGCGACTCGCCGCGCACTGGCGGGCGCGCCACACCACCGGTGTCGTGTTGCTGCCGAACGGCGCCGATCACCATGCGCGTCAGCCCGACGTCACCGACGCGGTGGCCGCGCTGCGCGAGGTCGCGGGGGCCTCGCACACCGTCGAGCACATGCCGCTCGCCACGTGGGCCGCACGGCTGCGGGCGCGCATGACACCCGACGTGCCGGTCGTTCGCGGCGAGCTCCGCGACTCGTACGGCTACACGTGGACGTTGGGCGGGGCGCTCGCGACGCGTGCCGCACAGAAGCGGCGCAACGCCTGTCTCGAGCGCGGGTTGCTGCGCGATGTCGAGCCGTGGCTGGCGCTCGTGCGCCTGCACGACCGCTCGCGTACGGCGCATGCAGTCTCGCCGTATGGCGCGCTCACCATGGCGCAACTTCCCACGCTGCTGCACGTCGCGTGGGAGACGCTGCTCGAGACGCACCCGCACGACACGCTCTGCGGTTGCAGTATCGACGAGGTGGCACGCCGCATGGATGGCGCGCACGATGCCGTGGCCTCGCAGGCCCGCGGGCTGCGCGAGGCCGCGCTGCAGGCCGCGCTCGGGCATGATGCCGTGGCGGCACGCAGCCGCGCGCCACGTGCCACCACACACGTCGTGCTGCGCAACCGCACCGCACGCCCACGCGGCGGGCTCGCGCACCTCTGCCTGCACGAGACGCTCGGCGATGTCCCGGTCGGTCCCGGTAGCGCTCACGCCGCGCCCATCCCGCGCGCCGGTGCCACGCCGCCCTCGCTCGGCACGTGGCCCGTGCAGTGGCTCGGGCCGGCGCGTGAGCGTGACGTGCGTCGTGAGTCGCCGCAGCACTATCCGGACAACGATCGTGTCGCCGAGTGGCGCGCGCTGGCGTGGGTGCCCCCCGTGCCTGCGTGTGGCCTGCTGGCGGTCGATGCCGCTGCGCAGGACGCCGGCGACGCCGCGCCACCGCCGCTGCCACCGCCCGCACGCGGTATCGAAGTCGTGCCAAAGGCGACACGCAGCACGCGGGCGCGCAGCGCACCGCCGACGCAACGCGTCCAGCTCGACAACGGCATCGTGCAACTCGAGGTCGACGCCGGCGCCGGTCGCATCGACGTGCGCGTCGGCACGCGAGCGATCGTCGATGCCCTCGCGATCGTCACACGCGACGACGACGGCGACACGTACACCCCCGCGCCACGGGGCACGCCGGAGCGGCTCTCCCTCGTCCGCGCGCGGCTCCTGCACGCGGGCCCGCTGCGCGCGACGGTGCGTGCGGTTTGGCGCACGACGGCGGCGACGGCGTCGCGTGGCACCGTGCGGGTGACCACCGACCTCTCGCTCGACATCGCGTCGCCGCTCGTGGTGGTCCACGTGCGCGGCGTGAACACGCGGCGGCAGCACCGGCTGCAACTCGTCATGCGCACCGACGTGCCGGTCGGCCGCGTCGAAGCCGATGCCGCGTTCGGGCCCGTCTCGCGCCCCCCCATCGTCGCGGCCGACGGCGCGCAGGAGGCGGTGCCGCCCGGACAACCCATGCATCGCTGGCTCACGCGGCACGATGTGAATCGCGGGGCGACCCTCATCGCCGACGGCCTCGCCGAGGCCGAGTCCCGCGACGAGGCGGAGGGTGGCACGCTCGCGCTCACCCTGCTGCGTGCGACGGGCGCACTGTCGCGCGCAGACCTGCCCGAACGTCCGGGGCACGCAGGCTGGCCCTCGCCTACCCCCGGCGCACAGAGCCTCGGCGTGTTCCGCGCACGCTGCGCGCTCTGGCTGCACGGCCCGCTCGACGACGCGGTGCGCAGTGTGCGACGCGATCTCGTGGACGACGTGCTGCTGCCGCTCGTCGGCGAGACGTGGCGTGATCTCGACCTGGGTGACGGCGAGCCGCAGGACACCGGGCACGCGCGCCGGCGTCGTGTGGCCGGGCCCGTGCTCGAGGGGCCGGCGTTCGAGATGTCTGCCGTCACGGTGAGCGAGACCGACGCATCGGCCGTGGTGCTGCGTGCCGTCAACCTCACGGCGCATCGCGCTGCCGGGAGCTGGCGGCTGCCGGACGACGGGCCGTGGTCCGTCACGGCCTGTCGCCTCGATGAGACGCCGCTCGGCGAGAGCGTCCTCTCGGCGGCGCGCGTGCCCTTCGTGGCCGAGCCCCGTGGGGTGGTCACGCTGCTCGTGCGTCGCGTGGAGCCCTCAGCGGCGCGGTGACGCGGGCGCGGCGCGCGCTACGGCGCGCGTCGGGTGTTCGACTCGCGGAGCCCCTCACCGAGTAGCGTGCACGCGACGACGGTGACGAGGAGCAGCACGCCCGGCAGCAGCGCGATCCACGGCGCGACCTGCAACCACTCGCGGCCGCCGGCGATCATGTTCCCCCAGCTCGCGGTGGGCGGCTGCACACCGAGGCCCAGGAACGACAGGCCGCTCTCGAGCACGATCGCATTGCCGACGCCCAGCGTGAGCGCGACCGACGCGCCGGCGAGCGCGTTGGGCAGCACGTGCCGCCACAGGACGCGAGCTGCGGGCACGCCCAGCGCCTGCGCCCCTTCCACGAACGCGAGCCGCCGCACGCCCTGCACGTCGGCGCGCACCAGGCGCATGACGGCCATCCACCCGGTGAGGCCGAGCACCACGATGACCATCGTCACGCCCGGCCCCCACAGCGCGGCGATGACCAGCAGCAGCACCAGTCGCGGCACCGCGAGCAGCATGTCGCCCAACGCCACCACGGCGCGATCGACAAGACCGCCGCGCCACCCCGCCACCGCACCCAGCGCGATGCCCAGCGCGGCCGACAGCACGGTGCCGGCAATGCCCACCGCCAGCGAGACACGCGCACCGCTCCACAGCCGCACCGCGAGGTCCCGTCCGAAGGCGTCCGTGCCGAGCAGGTGGAAGCCGCCGTTCGCATCGTGACCGAACGGCGGAACGAGGCGCATCGCGAGCACGTCGCCGATGTCGCGTTGCGCCGGTGCGGCGAGCAGCGGGATCAGGAGCGCGAACAGCAGCAACAGCGCGAGCGTACCGGCGGCGACGACCACGCGGCGGTCGCGCGGCGGCACGGTCGCCAGCGCGGACGCGGCGCGTACGGGGAGCGCGGTCACGTCAGTCCCGTCGGCGTGCATCGAGGCTCCAGAGCGCGACGTCGGACAGCACGTTGGCCGCGATCACGGTCGCCGCGTAGACGAGCGTCAACCCCAGGACCACCGGGTAGTCGCGCGCGCCGATGGCGGTCAGCATGGTGCGTCCAAGCCCCGGCCACGCGAACACCTGCTCGACGAACACCGAGCCGGCGACCACACCCGGCAGCGTCAGCCCGAACAGCACCACCAGCGGGGTGAGCGCGTTGCGCAGCACGTGCCGTGTCGCGACGCGCATGGCCGAGAGTCCGCGGGCCTGCGCGGCGGAAACATGCGGGGCCGCGCCCGCGTCGCGTAGCGCTTCCCGGGCATATCGTGCGACCCCCGCGGCGCCCGGCACCGAGAGCACCAGCAGCGGAAGCACCGCATGTCGCCAGCGATCGATCCACGACACATCGAGCGCGGCGGGATCCTCCATGCCGAACGCCGGCAGGCGGAGCCAGAGCGGCAGCCCCCAGGTCGCAGCGCCACTCGTGAACACGGCCACCAGTGCGAGTGCAAGCCAGAACCCCGGCGCGGCGAACGCGATGGTACTGAGGACCGACAGCGCACGATCCACCCGACGCGACGCCCAGCGCACCTGCAGCAACCCCACTGCCGTGCCCAGCACGAAGCTCGCCACCAGCGAAACCCCGCCCAGGAACAGCGACACCGGCAGCGCCTCGAGAATGAGGCGGGACACCGGCTGCGCGCGCACGAGGCTGTCGCCCAGGTCGCCCTGCAGCACCCGCCCGATCCACCGCGCATATTGCACGGGCCACGTGGCATCGAGCCCCAGCGTGGCGCGCAGGCGCGCGGCCTCCTCGGCGGTCGCGGTGGGTGCAATGAGCAGCGTCGCCGGATCACCCGGCGCCAGGTGGATCAGCGCGAAGGTGAGGGTGGTGACGAGCCAAAGCAGGACGAGTGCGTCCATGAGACGCAGCGCGAGTCGGTGCACCGCATCATGATCGCTCCCGGCCGGCGCACGTCAACCCGGCCGGCCTCGGCGCGTACGCGCGATGCCGCGGCGCGCGTCGTGCGAGGCGTGCGTACAACGCTGCTGCTGGTTGCGGGGCTCGCCGTCAGCGCCTGCCGAGCCCCGGAACGCCCACCGGGCACCGCCGTGCTCGCCTCCGGCGCCGATCTTGAGAGTGGCAACCCGCTCGTCACGGTGCATCCGCTGTCGCGCCAGGTGCAGCGGCACGCGCTGTACGTCACGCTGGTGCGTCTCGACAGCCTCCTGCAGCCGCAGCCGTATTACGCGCAGTCGTGGACGTGGCGCGCAGATCGACGCGCCGTGACCTTCGCCCTCGCACCCGACTTGCGCTGGCACGACGGCACGCCGACCACCGCCTCCGACGTCGTCTTCACCTTCGACGCGGTGCGGGACTCGCTGCTCGGCAGCCCGCGTCGCGCCGATGCGGCCGTGGTCGACAGCGTCCGCGCGATCGATGCGCAGACGGTGCAGCTCGTGTTTCGGGCCCCCCTCGCAACCTTGCCGCCGCTGCTTGCGGAGCTGCCGCTGGTCCCCGCCCACCTGCTCGACACCGTGCCCCGCGATCGGTGGCGCGCGCATCCGTTCTCCACCGCACCTGTCGGCAACGGGCCCTTCCGCTTCGTGTCGCGCGACCCGGGCCGTCGTTGGCGCTTCGCGCGGAACGCCGACTTCCCCGCGTCGCTCGGCGGGCCGCCCACGCTGTCGCAGCTCGTGGTCACGGTCGTCGACGAGGCGGCCACCAAGTTCGCCGGCCTCGTGAGCGGCGAGCTCGATCTCGCGGGCGTCTCGCCGGCGATGGCCCATCTGGTCACGCGCGACTCGACGTTGGCCCTGGTCACGCCGCCCGCGCTCTTCTCCACCGTGCTGGCGTTCAACACCACGCGCGCCCCCTTCGACGATGTGCGTGTCCGCCGCGCCATCGCGCTCGCCATCGACCGGCGGCGTTTGGTGGAAGCGGCCGTGGCCGGCTTCGGGACACCCGCCGCGAGCGCGATTCCCCCGGGGCTTCCCGCGTCACCGCGGCGCGAGGCGCCGCAAGGTGCCGCACTGCGCGAGGCGCAGCAGCGGGCCGACAGCCTCCTCGATGCCGCCGGCTGGCGACGAGGCGAGCGAGGCGTTCGCGCGCGTGACGGCCGTCCGCTCGCCGTGGAACTGCTCACGGTGGGCGGCGGCGATCAGGCGGTCGAGCAGCTCGTGCAGGCCGACCTTGCCGCGCGCGGCATCACGCTCACCATCCGCGTGCGCGAGCTCGCGTCGTTCCTGGCCACGCTCCGCGCCGATGCCAAGGCGTTCGACCTCGCGTTCACGGGCATCCCCGGTGACATCGCTCTGGGGCATCTCTCCGCGCTTTTTGACGGCGCCCAACGGGGCGGTGCGCTCGACTACACGGGCTATCACCACGCGGCCCTCGATGCGGCGCTCGCCGCCGCGCGGCGCGCCGAACCGGACCAGGCCGCAGGCGCATGGCTCGCCGTCGACATGCAGCTCGCCGAGTCCGCGCCGGTGGCGTGGCTCTACCACGCGCGCGGTGTGCAGGGCAGGGCGCGCCGCCTCGAGGGTGTCACGATGGACCTGCGCGGCGAGCTCGTGACGGTGGCGCGGTGGCGCCGTCGCGAATGAGCGGCGCGTTCGTCATCATGCACGCATGACGCTGCTGCTCCCGTTCGATCCCGTCGTGCGCGCACGCGAAACGGCGCCCGGCACCTCGCTCGCGCCCCTGGCCGACGCCCTCGCGCACGAGCTGGCGCCGCTGCACACGCGCCCGCTGCCCATACCGGACCAGAAGGCGCGCCTCACGCGCGGCGGCGGGCGCTGCCCGGTGCACGGGACGCTGCTCCGCTTCGATCCGTGGTCACCACACGCCCACCACTGCGATCGCTGCGCGGTGGACTACGTCGGACAGCACCACCACGACTGGTGGGTCATGGGTGCGCAGCTCTGGACGGTGGAGCGCGCCGTGCATGCGGCCGCGCTCTACGCCCTGCGAGGGGACGCGGCACACGCGCAGCTCGCCGAACGCATCCTGTCGGAGTTGGCACTCCGCTACGAGCGCTGGCCGGATCGCGACAACGTCCTCGGGCCGTCACGTCCCTTCTTCAGCACCTATCTCGAGAGCATCTGGCTGCTCAACGCCGCGCACGCCCTCGCGCTGCTCGAGGCCAGCGGGCGCCACGATGTCGGTGCGGTGGTGCGCGACCGGCTCCTCGCACCGAGCGCGGCGCGCATCGCGTCGTATCCGGAAGGGCGATCCAATCGGCAGGCGTGGAACGCCGCGGCGCAACTCGCGGCAGCGGTGCTCCTCGACGACCGCCGTGCGGTGGAGGCCCAATGCGGCGGTGGCGAGGGCACCACGACATGGCTCCTCACGCACGCCCTCCTCGACGACGGAAGCTGGTACGAAGGGGAGAACTACCACCAGTTCGCGCACCGGGGCCTCTGGTACGGCGTGCAGATGCTGCGCGCGCTCGGCCGGCCGGTGAGCGCCGCGCTCGATGCGCGGTTTCAGGCGGGCTTCGGCACGCCGTTCGTCGGGCTCCTCCCCGACGACACGATTCCCGCGCGCCGCGACGCGCCCTACGCGGTGTCAGTGCGGCAGTGGCGCATCGCCGAGTGGTGCGAGCTGGGGCTCGCACACGGTGCGGGGCGTTCCCCCACGGATCGCCCGCTCGCCGCCTTGCTCGCGCGCCTCTACGACGGCACCGGTGCGCACAGCGATGCGCGCGCGCGCTCGACCGCCGACGCCGAGCGACCCGAGCGCGCGCAGTGGCTCGCGCGCAGCGAACTGTCGTGGCGGGCGCTGCTCATGGCGAACGCCGAGCCGGTGGCGGGGGGTGCATGGAGCGCCGGCAGCGCGTTGCTGCCACGGCAGGGTCTCGCGGTGCTGCGTCGTGACGGAGGACGGGTGTACGTCGCGCTCGAAGGCGGCGTGAGCGGCGGCGGACACGGGCATCCCGATCGACTGGGATTCACCCTGCAGTGCGGCCCCCAACGGTTGCTCGACGACCCCGGCGCCGGCAGCTACACCGAACGCACGCTGCACTGGTATCGCAGCACGCTCGCGCATCACGCACCGCTCATCGACGGTGCCTCGCAGCAGCCCACCGACGCGACCCTGCGCGCGTGGGATGAACGCGGCGGTGCAGGTTGGGTGCAGTGGTCGGCAGACGGGCTCGCATCGGGCGTCTCGGCCGACCGCGCGGTCGTCGTCATGGACAGCTACTGCGTGGACCAGCTCACCTGGCACGCCGACCGCGAACGCACGCTCACGTTGCCGCTGGCGGTCGATGTCGACCTGCACCACGCCGGCGTGCAGTGGCGTTCGGCCACGGTGCGCAGCGCCGGCGGCCTCGAGGACGGCTTCGACTTCCTCGCCCACATCGAGGAGGCGTGCGACGCGCACGGCCTGCCGCTCGCGCCGCCCTTCGTGCTTCATGCGGCTGGCGGCGCGCGCGCGTGGTACGCCGCGACCGGTCAGGTGCGACTGTGTCGTGCGACCACCCCCGGGCCCACCGGCCAGCCACCGCAACTGCGTGTCTGGCTGGAGAGCACGGCCGCGGGCGGTGCGGTCGTGGGTGTCTGGACTTGGCGCGAAGAACCGACGGAGGACGCAAGCACGTCGCGCGACGCCGTGGTGTCCGTGACCCTCGACGCGGCTGCGGCGCGCACGGAGAGTGGCGGCGTTGACGGCGCCGGTGTCGTCGCCCGCGTCGTGACGCACGATGGCACCACGGCCGCGCACGGGCCCGCCGAGCACGGCTGGCACATCGAGCTCCTCGCCGGCGGTGCTCGCAGCAGCATCGACCTCGAGGGGCGCGTGGCGCCCGATACGCCGCCGCCGCCCGAGCCAACGCGCCGCCCGGCATCGCCCGCCGCCAACGGCGTGCACCTGCCACTTCGCCGCACGCTCGGCGCCGCCCACTACGTCCGCACCGAGCAGACTTGGGAGGAGGCCGGATGTCCGCAGGCGACGATCGACATCGCGTGCACGGAGCAGGACCTCGTCGTGACGGTGGAGGCGCGCACCGGCCCGGTTGTCGTCGACGGCGCGGCCTCGGACGCGATGCCCGACAACCCGCTCGACAACGAGCGGGCCGACGTCAATGCCGACGGCCTCCAGTGGTACTGCGCGTCAATGGCAGACGCGTCACCGCCCGCCTGGGCCGCGGCCGGCCTCATCGTGCCGGTGCGGGATGGCGCCGTGCGGGCGACGCCGTTGGTGCCGGGACAGACGCTGACTCCTCGTGTCAGCGCGGCGTGGCTCCCCGATGCGGCGGGCTGGCGCATGACCCTGCACTTCCCGCGCCGGGACCTGCCGGGCGGCGGCATCGGGGCGGTCCGCTTCGATTGCATCGTCAACGAGCGTCCGCCGGAGCGCGAACGGCGTCGCGGCCAACTGGTCCTGTCGGGGGGCGGAGGCTTCGGCTACCTGCGTGGCGACCGGCACGACGCCAGCCGGGGGCTCACCCTGACCCTCCCTGAACAGCGACCGGAGACGTCGCGCTGACGCTCGGCGCTATCTTGGGGGCATGTCCGAATCCCGCCTGGCCGCCGTGACGGTGGTGCTGTACGAATCGCAGGACCCGATCAACATCGGGGGCGTGGTGCGCTCCATGAAGAACATGGGCGTCCACGACCTCCGGCTCGTGCGCCCGTGCCCGTACGATCCCAACCGCATCGAGCAGGTCGCGCACGATTCCCGCGACCTGGTCGCCGGCATCCGGCACTTCGAGACCGTCGACGAGGCCCTCGCCGACTGCGTCTACGTCGTGGGCTTCAGCGGCCGGCGTCAGGCCACCCGCTGGGCGCGCCATACGCCACGCACGGCCGCCGAAGCCATGCTCGAGCGGGCCGCGGAGGGGCGGGTGGCCATCATGTTCGGCCGCGAAGACCACGGACTGCCCAACGACGCGCTCGATCGCTGCCACGCGGTCTGCACCATTCCCACCACCGACCACTTCTCGCTCAACGTGGCGCAGGCGTGCCTGCTGGCGTTGTACGAGTTGCATCTCCTCGCCGGCGACGCGACACGACGGCTCGACGGGCCGCGGCACGCCAAGGGCGCGCCCAGCATGGAGGAGTACGAGCGCACGTTCGCCGACCTCCGCAACGCGCTCGAAGCCATCGCGTACTTCAAGACGCGCAACGAGGAGCTCATCATGCGCGCCTTCCGCTCGCTGGTGTTTCGTGCCGAGCCGGATGCGCGCGAACTGCTGCTGATGCGCACGGCGAGCATCGAGGTGCTGCGCACGATCGAACGCGAATCGCGGCTCGCCGTGCAGCGGGCCCTCGCGGAGCAGCCCTCGTGAGCCGCGCCATCGCCTTCAGCGGCCCGCCGGACGACGATTGGCGCGCCCGCGCCGCCGATGTCATTCCCGGGGGCAGTTCGACGGGCAGCAAGCGTCCCGCCGCCCTGTACGGCACACGCGCGTTCGACGTCGCACTCCCCACGCACTTCGAGAAGGCCGACGGCTGTCGGCTCTGGGCGCCCGACGGACGGCGCTTCATCGACCTCGGCATGGCGCTCGGCGCGGTGGGCCTCGGCTACGCCGACGCGGCCGTCACGCGGGCGGTGCAGGGCGCTGCGGCCAACGGCGCCGTCACGTCGCTGCCGCATCGCCTCGAGGTCGAGGTCGCCGAGGCACTCGTCGAGGTCATCCCCTGCGCCGAACAGGTGCGGTTCCTCCGCACCGGCGCCGAGGCGACGGCCGCCGCCGTCCGCATTGCCCGCGCGCACACCGGGCGCGACCGCGTCATCGCCTGCGGATACTTCGGGTGGCTCGACTGGACGAGCGACGCGCGCGGCGTGCCGACGGGCGCCCGCACTGATGTGGTCACGGTCCCCTTTGGTGATGTCGCCGCACTCTGCGCGGCCGTCGACGAGGCGGCGCCTGCGGCCATCATCTTCGAGCCGCTGGTGCACGACGTGGCGCCGCGCGACTGGCTGCTCGCCGCGCGTTCCGCCGCCGATCGCACGGGTGCTGTGCTCATCTTCGACGAGGTGAAGACGGCCTTCCGCGTGCGCACCGGCGGCGTGCAGGAACTCCTCGACATCGTGCCCGATCTGACCACCGTCGGCAAGGCACTCGCCAACGGCTACCCGCTGGCCGCTGTCGTCGGCCGCGCCGGCATCATGCATGCTGCCGAAGCAACGTGGATCTCCTCCACCGCCGCGGCCGAAGCCACGGGACTCGCGGCGGCGCAGGCGGTGCTGGCGTGGCACGATCGTGTCGACGTCTGTGAGCACATGGCGGCCGCAGGCGGCCTGCTGCGCGAAGTGGTCGGCAACGCCTTGGCCGAGGCGCCGTGGACCGGCGTCGCCGTGGCGGGTCCGCCGGTCATGTGGCGACTCGAGGCCGAGCAGCCCGAAGCGCTCGACGCGCTGGTGGCCGCCGCGGCGCGCGAAGGCGTCCTGCTCAAGCGCGGCGCATATCAGTTCGGCGCCGTCGCCCACGACGACGTCGCCATCGATGAGGTCGCACGGGTCATGCCCGCCGTCATGCGCGCGCTCGTGCCCGGCCCTCGGCGACTGGGTGACTGACATGCACGCCGCACGCACCGGGCAGCACGAGCCCCCCGTCGACTGGCACGACGCAACACCAGCTCCGTGGCCCGACGCGCTCGTCGACGTGCCTCTCATCGATCCGCACGCGCACTTCCATTCGCCGCTCACCAACCGTGGCGATTGGGAGCGATACAATGCCTCCCGCCTCGCCGCTGGTGCGCGCATGGGCGTGCGGTGTCACGTCGCGTCGATCCTCGGCTCGTGGGGCGCCACGTCGCCCACGTACTTCGCCTCGCCGAGTGATCAGACCCGGGCCAACGACTTCATGCGCGACCTGGCCGCTGCGCACGCACCCACGGTGCGCGCGTATGTCGCGGTGAATCCCAACTTTCCCGCCCACGCGCTCGAGGAGATCGAACACGGCATGCGGGCGGGTGCGGTGGGCATCAAGCTCGCGGCGGGGCGCCGTGCCGACGATCCGCTGCTCGACGAGATCGCGCGCGCGGCATCCGACTTCGGCGTGCCCGTGCTGCAGCACATCTGGCAGCACCGCCGTCGCGACTGGCCGGGGCAGGATGCCTCCGACGGTGTCGAGCTCGCACGCCTGGCAGCGCGCCATCCGCGCACGACGTTCATCCTGGCGCACATCGGCGGCGGTGGCGATTGGGCCCACACCAGTCCCGCCGTCGTCGAGTGTCCCAACATCGTCATGGATCTCTCGGGGAGTGGCATCGACCGGGGCATGATCGACGAGGCACTGCAGTGGGTGGGCGCCGCGCGCCTGCTGTGGGCGGCCGACCTCACTCTCTGCACCGGGCTCACCAAGGCGCGGGCGCTCGTGCACACCGGCGCCAGCGCAGACGACATTGCCGCCATGGCGTGGCGCAATGCGGTCCGCATCTTCCCGCCCGGCACGTTCGACGCGTCGCTGCACGCACCCCCGCCGAAGCGCGCGGCTCCGGAGGATGCATGACGCAGCGACCGATCTGTGTCACGTCATGGATTGGCGGCTATCCCTTCCGCGATGTGCCGCACCCGGAGCCGGCCGTGCTGGCGCGCGTGCTTGAGCGGGAGGGGTTCGCGGGCGCGTGGGTCGGGCACCTCCCCGGCACGTTCCATCGGGACCCCGTGCCGTCCAATCGGGCGCTCTTGGCCGCGCTGGCGCCGCATCGCGACCTGCTGCACCCGGCGCCGCTCGTGCGCCCCGACTGGCCCGGGTGGGAGCGGCAGCTCGGCATGGCGCTCGACGCGGGCTGTCCCGCCGTGCGCGCCTGCCCGCCGCAGTGGGGGCTGGGCGCGTCTGGTCCCATGACGGAACTCACCCTCGCCTGTGGGGAGGCGGGTGTCGCGCTTCACCTCACGGTGCGCTTCGAGGATCTCCGCCAGCGCCATCCGCTCGACGGCGCGGGTGACGTGGCGCCCGCGTTGGTGCGACAGCTGGCTCGCATCCCCGGGTCTCGGGCGCAGCTCGTGGTGGCGGGCGCCTCACGGGAGTTCATCGAGGAGGTCCACTGGGGCCTCACCGTCGACGAGGCGGCCCGCGTGTGGTTCGACTGGCACTGGCTGTGGGGGCCGCCGGAAGACCATTTCGCGCATCTGGTCCGGACCGTGGGCGCCGCGCGCCTCGCCTGGAGCACGTGGTGGCCGCTGCGCCTCACCCAGCAGGCGCGCGCGCTCGTTGATCTGCTGCCGCCCGGAACGCCTGCGACTGATTTCGCGTTCGCGGACGGACGCTCGATCGCCGCCGCCGCCCGCGCGTCGGCAGGACGCGCGTCGACACCGTAGCCGCCACACGGCATCCCAGTCCGCGCTGTGTCGCGGTCGTTTTTTGGCTCTACGGACGCTTGCGCATTACGTCGGACCAGCAGGTACAAACGCACGACGTCCCTCACTTGCGTACAAATACGGTGCCGGACATACTTCGCGCTTGCAAAAAACGGGTTGACAGCGACTTACGCCGTCGCATCCGCCTCGCTCCCTACGCCTTCCCGGCCCAAAGTCGATGACGGTCAAGAAGAAGTGGACGGTGATCCCTGGGTTCCTCGCGCTCGCAGCGGCCGCTGGGCTGCTGTCGGCCTACAGCGGCGCATCGACGTCGCAAGGCCTGCGTGTCGAACAGCCCGTCAAGTTCGTGCATGCCCCGCACGTCGCGAAGGCGGGCATGAACTGTCTCTATTGCCACAGCGCGGCCAACAAGGCGCCTGATCCCGGCAATGCCTCGGTCGCCACGTGCATGGGCTGCCACACGCTCGTGAAGGGGCAGTCGGCCGAAATCAAGAAGGTCGCCGCGTATTACCAGAAGGGGCAGCCGATCCCCTGGAACCGCGTGCACAAGGTGCCCGACTATGTGCAATTCCCGCACATGCGGCACGTCAACGCCGGTGTCACCTGCCAGACCTGCCATGGCGAGATCCAGAAGCAGGGCGCGCAGGGGCCTGACACCAACTACGTGCCTGTGCAGCAGGTGAACTCGCTCAACATGGGCTGGTGCATCAACTGCCACGTCAACGGCTACAAGCCGGCCGACGGGGCGCGGGCCGCAGGACAGCCGGTCACGCCGGAGCTCGAGGCGATGCCCGCGAAGAAGGCGCGTTACGACTGCGCCGTCTGCCACTACTGATCATCGACCCCCGAACACGATGAGCACAGAAGCGGGGACCGGCGTCAAGCGTCGGGAGTTCCTCAAGATCCTTGGCGCCACTGGCGCCACGACGGCCGTGGTCGGCTGCTCCTCCGAACAGGTGGGGAAGCTCATTCCGTACGTCGCATCGCCCGACAACACGGTGCCGGGCGTCTCGCAGTACTACGCCACCACGTGTCGTGAATGCGCGACCGGGTGCGGCGTACTCGCCGAGGTGCGCGACGGCCGTCCGATCAAGCTCGAAGGCAATCCCGAGCACCCCCTGAACCGTGGCGCCATCTGCGCCACCGGTCTCTCGGCCATGCAGGGGTTGTACAACCCCGACCGGTTCCGGTCGCCCATGGTGCGCGAGGGGAACGCCCTCAAGCCCACCACGTGGGACAAGGCGCTCGAACTCCTCGCGCAGAAGGTGGGCGAGGTCAAGTCGAAGGGCACCGCCGGCAACGTCGTCTTCATCAACAAGCACGAGACGGGCACCGGCGCAGGCTTCATCAGCGAGTGGCTCGCCGCCAACGGCATGGGCGCGATGTACAGCGTCGACAGCACGGCGCCGCTGGCGACCGTCGCGGCCAATCGCGCGGCCTACGGCGCGGACTGGCCGGCCCTCGACTTCGGCGCGGCCTCGCTCATCGTGAGCTTCGGCGCCGACTTCCTCGACGGCTGGGGCCACCGCGTGCCGCAGCAGCTCGACTGGGCCGACGCGCGCGCGAAGATCGACGGCGCGCCGCGCCTTGTCTACATCGGCGCCCGCCGCTCCCTCACCGGTCTCAACGCCGATCAGTGGATCGCCGCCAAGCCCGGTAGCGAAATGGCGCTCTGCGCCGCGCTGACCGGGGCCGGCACCGTGGCCGCCGCATCCGAGGCATCGGGTGTCCCCGCCGCCACCATCGAGGCGCTCGCCGCCGCGATCAAGGCAGCCGGCAAGGGCGTCATGGCGCTTTGCGGCGTCACCTCCGCCGATGCGGTCGAGTGCGGCGTCATGGTGGCGAACATCAACAAGGCCGCCGGCTCGGTCGGCGTGACCATCAAGCCGGCCGACAGCCATGCCGGCTTCACGGGCATCTCCTCGGCAGCGGCGCTCGCGCAGGCCGCCCAGAAGATGGATGCCGGAACGGTGCCCCTCGCCTTCGTGCGCGGCGCCAATCCGGCGCACTTCATGCCCAAGGCCAGCAAGTTCGCCGAGGCGTTCGCGAAGGTGCCGTTCAAGGTGTCCTTCTCGACCGTGCCCGACGAGACGACGCAGCTGTGCGATCTCGTCCTGCCCGACAATCACTGGCTCGAGAGCTGGGGTGACGCCGTCACGACCAACGGACAGCTCGGACTGCAGCAGCCGACGCTCGATCCGGTGTTCGACACGCGCGCCACGACCGACGTGCTCCTCGAACTCGCCAAGAAGGATCAGGCGATCGCCGCAAAGTACACGGCGGCCAATTTCCGCAGCTGGTACGCGAGCAAGTTCCCGGGCGGCGGTGCGGCCTTCACCACGGCGCTCACCAAGGCGTCCGTGAGCGGTGCGCCGCTCGCGAAGGCCACGACGGTCACCGCGGGTGCGACCGCCGGTGCCGCCACGGAAGGCGTGGGCGACACCTTCGTGCACATCACCATCTCGCCCACGCTCGGCGATGGTGAAGGTGCGAACAAGCCGTGGCTCCAGGAGCTCCCGGACCCGGTCACCAAGATCGCGTGGCAGTCGTGGGTCGAAGTGCACCCCTCCACCGCCAAGAAGCTCGGCGTGAAGGAGGGAATGCACCTCACCGTGGAGACGTCCGCAGGCAAGGTCACCGCGCCGGCGTACATCTACATGGGCGTGCGCCCGGACACGGTCGCCGTGTCCCTCGGCCTCGGTCACACCGCGTACGGCCGCTTCGCGCAGAACATTGGCGTCAACGCCTACGATCTTGTCGCGCCGCGCTTCGACACGGCCGGCGCCATCGCCCTCGGTGGGCTGAAGGGCAAGGTCACCGTCGGCACCGATGAATCGCGACTGGTCACCACCGAAGGCTCGGCCCGTCAGCACGGCCGCGGCATCGGGCAGGCGGTGCCGGTCGGTGTGCTGCTCGGCACCGAGCAGGCCGACGAGGAGCATCACCACAACATCCCCGGCCTGCCGTCGCAGGACTTCAAGAGCGGGCTCAAGTCGCCCGTGGCCGCCGATGCGCAGGGTGAGTACGCCAACCCCGACGCCAAGGACAAGGGACTGTACGCGCCGGACCACAGCAGCAAGATGGAGAAGCGCCGCTGGGCGATGACCATCGACCTGGCGCGCTGCACCGGCTGCTCCGCCTGCGTCACCGCCTGCTACAGCGAGAACAACATCCCGACGGTCGGCGCGCCCTATCAGGGTCGCGCGCTGAGCCCGTCGCAGTGGGATGAGCGTCCCGGCGCGAACATCGTGAAGGGCCGCGAAATGGCCTGGATCCGCCTCGAGCGCTACTACGAAGGCAACGAGAACACGGAGAACGAGTTCTCGCCCGACTTCGACACACGCTTCGTGCCCATGATGTGCCAGCACTGCGGCAACGCGCCGTGCGAGCCCGTCTGCCCGGTGTACGCGACGTACCACGCGCCGGACGGCCTCAACGTGCAGGTCTACAACCGCTGCGTCGGCACGCGCTACTGCAGCAACAACTGCCCGTACAAGGTCCGCTACTTCAACTGGTTCGGCTACGGTGAGCCCGAGCGGCGCCAGTATGCGTGGCCGGAGCCGATGCACTGGGGCCTCAACCCCGACGTCACCGTGCGTGGCAAGGGCGTCATGGAGAAGTGCACGTTCTGCGTGCAGCGCATCCGTGAGGCCGAGCACCGCGCCCGCGCCGAAGGGCGCGAGGTCAACGCCGACGAATTCACCACGGCGTGCGCGCAGGCCTGTCCGTCGCGCGCGATCGTCTTCGGTGATGCCGCCGACGAGAACTGGACCGTTGCCAAGCTCGCGTACGACCGCCGCGCGTACCATGTGTTCGAGGAGCTGAACACGTACACGGCTGTCGTCTATCTCAAGAAGGTCTCCTATCCGGCGCCGGCTGCACCGGCGTCGGCCTGAGGACAGCACGCATGGCATCCGTCGCTCATCCGGTGCGCGAGGGCATTCGCGGACCGAACATCGCCTCGGCCGACGTCCAGCTCCCGGCGGTCAAGGATTACGAGCAGGTCGATCGCGAGATCATCGCGACGCTCGGCTTCACCAAGAAGTGGTTCATCGGGCTCGGCGTCGCCGTGCTCGGCATGCTGATCGGCGCGAGCGCGTGGCTCTACCAGATCTACTGGGGCCTCGGCCAGGCCGGCTACGAACCGCCGGTGATGTGGGGCAACTACATCATCACTTTCGTCTTCTGGGTCGGTATCGGTCACGCCGGGACGCTCATCTCGGCCATCCTGTACCTCTTCCGCGCCGGCTTCCGCACCTCGATCTACCGCGCCGCCGAGGCGATGACGGTGTTCGCGGTCATGACGGCCGGGCTCTTCCCGATCATCCACATCGGGCGCCCGTGGAAGTTCTTCTGGCTCATCCCGTATCCGAACTGGCGCCTGCTGTGGCCGAACTTCAAGTCGCCGCTGGTCTGGGACGTCTTCGCGATCTCGACGTACCTCACCATCTCGACCACGTTCCTCTTCATCGGCCTCATCCCGGACTTCGCCGTCCTGCGTGACAAGGAGACGAACCCGGTCCGCAAGCGCATCTACGCCATCCTCTCGCTCGGCTGGCGCAACAGTGATCGCGAGTGGCGCCATTTCGCGAAGGCGTACCTGTTCCTCGCGGCCTTCAGCACGCCGCTCGTGCTCTCGGTGCACTCGGTCGTTTCCTTCGACTTCGCGATGGCCCTTACGCCGGGCTGGCACGCGTCGATCTTCCCGCCGTACTTCGTCGCCGGTGCCATCTTCTCCGGCTTCGCGATGGTGTGGACGATCGCGATCCCGATGCGCAAGTGGTTCAAGCTCGAGCACTACATCACGCTCAACCACCTCGACGCGACGGCCAAGGTCGTGCTCTTCACGTCGATGGTCGTCGGCTGCGCGTACCTCATCGAGTTCTTCATCGCCTGGTACAGCGGCGTCCGTGCGGAACAGGAGTTCTTCTGGAACCGTGTGTTCGGGCAGTGGTGGTGGGCCGCGTGGATCATGCTCCTGTGCAACATGGCCCTGCCCATGTCGCTCTGGTCGCAGAAGCTGCGCCGCAATCCGACCTGGCTGTTCGTGCTGTCGCTGTTCATCAACCTCGGCATGTGGTTCGAGCGCTTCGTGATCGTCGTGCCGTCGCTCTCGCATGAATTCGAGCCGTGGCAGTGGGGCAGCTACACGCCCAGCTGGATCGACATGTCGTTCCTCGTCGGCTCGTTCGGCTGGTTCTTCATGTGGTTCCTGCTCTTCGTGAAGCAGATGCCGGTCATGGCCATCATGGAGCTCAAGGAAATCGTGACCCCGCGCTTCAAGAACGCGCACGGCCACGGAGGGCATCACTGATGCAGGGCGTGCTTGGAGTCTTCCATCACCTCGACACCACCGTCTCGGTCATCGAGGAGCTGAAGAAGAAGCGGTTGGGCGATGTCACCGTGTACTCGCCCACCATCCGCCATGAGCTCGAGGAGGCCATCGCGGCGCCGGTGTCGGTCGTGCGGCGCTTCACCCTCATCGGTGGCCTGCTCGGCGTCAGCTTCGGCTACTGGATCGCGATCTGGTCGTCCGACTACTGGCCGCTGGTCACCGGCGGCAAGGCCATCGCGAGCTGGATCCCCTACACCATCATCGGCTTCGAGGTGATGGTGCTCGTCGGCGCCCTCTCGACGGTCGCCGGCATGTTCATCAACTCGCGCGTGCCGCGGCTCACCTCGACGACCGGCTACGACGACCGCTTCTCCGCCGGGCACTTCGGCGTCTTCATCGCCTGCGATGCCGCCAAGGCCCCGCAGGCCGAAGACCTGCTGCGCCACCATGGCGCGGAGGAGGTGCGGCGTGAAGCCTGAGCGTTCCTTCGCCATGACGAATCTCCCCACCCGCGCCCTGCGCGCGGGCGTGGTCCTCGTGCTGCCCGTCGCCTTTGGCGCCTGCAGCTGGTTCACCGACTTCAAGCGCCAGCCGCAGATCGAGCCGTGGGAGCCGGTGTCGCAGAACGACGCCGACAGCACCACGCCGCCGCGCGGCAACCCGCAGTACTCGGTGCCGGTGCAGGGCACCGCGGTGGCCGGATGGCAGATCGGCTACCAGCCGCTCCCGCAAGTGGTCGACTCGTTCACGCCCATCCCGAATCCCACGGCGGTGAGCGAGGCGTCGCTGGCCAACGGCAAGCTGCACTACCAGATCAACTGCGCCGTCTGCCACGGCGCGGCCGGCGACGCCAACGGTGGCCTCAAGAAGGTCAACCCGGCGTACGGGTTCAGCCCGAGCCTGCTCACCGATCAGGCCAAGGGCCGCTCGGACGGCTACCTCTACGGCATGATGCGCAACGGGCGCGGCATCATGCCCAGCTACAACCGCATCGAAGAGCACGATCGCTGGGACGTGGTGAACTACGTCCGGGCGCTGCAGGGCAAGACGTCGCAGCCGGCTGATACCCTGCCGGCTGGCTACCCGGGACAGAACGGCACCACCGTGCCGGGACCGTCGCTCACGGCGCCCACGCGCCCCGCGCCGTTCCTCAAGCCCACGCAGCAGCCCACCGTTGGCTCGCCCGGCATCAACGCGGCCACGTTCAAGGGCAACAACGAGAACGACACGATGCGCAAGCTGCATGGCGCGCCGCACGCCGAAGGCGCCGCGGGCGCTCCCGCCAAGGAGAAGCACGAGTGAGCCAGCACTATCACTATCCGACGCGCGAGGAGTTCGCGAAGCGCCTCCAGGGCAAGCCGGTGCCGGCCTCGCTCAAGACGGCCGCCCTCGCGGCGGCGGTCCTCGGCATCGCGGTCTTCGCCTACGGCCTCTTCACGAACGCCGATCGTGCGTGGCAGGCGGTGCACTTCAACTGGATGTACTTCGCCGTGATCTCGACGGCGGGTGCCGCGTTTGCCGCAGTGCAGCGCATCGTCACGGCGCGCTGGTCGCGCCCGATCGTCCGCTTCACCGAAGGCTTCTATGCCTTCGTGCCGGTGGCGTTTGTCATCCTGCTCGGCATCCTGTTCTTCTCGGGCGACCACATCTTCACCTGGGCCGGCCGCGAGGCGGTGCCCACGGCCGAGAAGGCGGCGTACCTCGAGCCGATGTTCTTCCGCCTCCGCGGCGTGTTCTTCTTCGGCGCCATCACCGTCCTGCAGTTCCTCTTCATCCGCAACTCGGTGAAGATGGACGTGGCCGTGCTCCCCGAGTATGGCGCGAAGTGGGCGGCCGGCATGCGCGCCACCATGCGCGCGGCCTGGAGCGGCGATGAGCGGCGCGAGCTGCACACGCAGCACAGCACCCAGGGCAAGCTGGCGGTGGCGGTCTGCATCGCGTTCGTGGTGGGCTGGTGCTTCATGGCGTGGGACTACTCCATGAGCATCTCGCTCCACTTCCAGCAGACGATGTACGCCTGGATCGTGTTCATGACCGGCTGGGTCAACATGATCATGCTCACGTCGCTGCTGGCCATGTGGTGGCGCAACCACCTCAAGGTCGACGACATCGTCACCATCGACCACTTCTGGGACCTGGGTAAGCTGGGCTTCGCCTTCACGGCGTTCGTCGGCTACATCAGCTTCAGCCAGTACCTGGTCATCTGGTACGGCAACATGCCGGAAGAGACGCACTTCTACCGGCTGCGGCTCTCGGGTGTCTGGAAGACCTTCACCACGCTCATCCCGATCTTCGGCTTCGTGCTGCCGTTCTTCGGCCTCATCTCGAAGGCGGCGAAGGTCTACCTGCCGACGTTCGTGCTGTTCGCGGTGTGCAGCCTCATCGGCGTGTACCTCCACCGCTACATCGAGATCTACCCGAGCATCTACGGTGAGGCGACGAGCCTGCCGTTCGGGCTTCAGGAGATCGGCACCACCATCGGCTTCATCGGTCTCTGGGCGTTCTGCTACTTCCAGTTCATGGACGCCTTCCCGGTCATGCGCGTGTTCATGATGACCACGCCGACCAAGGACGAGGTGCAGGTCCCGGTCGACCCGCGCACCATGGAGCCGCTCCCGGCGCACGAGTAGGCGCAGCGGGCCGTGAGCAAACGACAAAGGGCGGACATCGCGATGATGTCCGCCCTTTTCACGTTGGTCAGATCGGCGGCACGGGTCCGCGTGGGCTCGCCACCCGCGGATCCTTCTTCCACTCCTCGTTGTCGGCGCGGATCACGCTCTTCGGCCGCAGGTTCCACTCGAAGAACGTCCACGTCCGGTTCCACGAGTCGATCTGCTCCGGCGTGTCGTCGCGCTCCATGCCGGAGGCCGTGACGCGCCGGTTGAAGGTGTGTCCGCAGCCACCGCCACCCTGCGGCGGGTTCACATAGATCTTGGTCTCCGCCAGGTCCGGCTTGAGCGCCCGCAGCGTGTACACGAACTGCTGGTTCTCGCGGTAGAACACGTCGCAGTCGTTGGTGGCCACGTGCACCAGGAGCGGGACGTCGAGCTTGTCGAGATGGAAGACCGGCGAGCGGCGGATGTACTCCGGCACGTTCTCGAAGGGCATCCCCTGGATCCCCGGCTCCGGCGCGAAGGCGCGTCCATAGCTCGGCGCGTGGTCCGAGAGCCGGAAGATGAGGTTGGTGACCGGCACCATCGCCGCGCCGGCGCGGAAGGGGTGCGGCCCCCGCACCAGGTTGAGGGCCGTGATGAAGCCGCCATGGCTCCACCCCATCATCCCCAGGCGGTCCATGTCGACGTAGGGGAGGGTCTTCAGGAAGTCGACCGACGACAGGGCATCATCCACTTCCTTGCCCCCGTAGTCGATCATCCGGTGGAAGGCGTCGCCATAGCCGGTGCTGCCGCGGTAGTTGGGGGTGATGACCACGTATCCCTTGCTCACTGCCTCGCGCACGAACGGCCACATCTCCAGCGACCAGTTCGAGTGCACGCCCCCGTGCACCCACACCAGCGCCGGGTGCTTCTCCGCCTTCTTCGTGAGGGGCGCAAACAGGTACGCCGGGATCTCGAGCCCATCGGGCCGGCTCTTGTAGGTCACCATGCGGAACTCGAGGACCCCCTTCGCGCGGGCGGCATAGGCGCTGTCGGTCGCCTTGCGCGCGGCCATCTGGCGGTCGCAGTTGGCGCCGCACCCTTCGAGGTCTGCCGGGTTCTTCGACACGTAGAGCTGGCGCACGCGGGCCGAATCGAGCGGCGGGCCGCCGCGACCTGCCTGCGCGTGGCCAACGAGGGGCAGGCAACTGGCGGCCGCGACTGCGGCCAGGGCCAGGCGATTCATGCAGAGCCTCCGGTGGGGCGGGTGAAGAAGGACACGCTGCGAGGATGTGTCCTAGAACGTGGCAACGCGGCACGATGCTGGGCTCGTGTGCGTTGATGCGCGGAGAATCGACGCCCCCGTCGCGAGATGCGAAAGCCCCCGCTACATTGTGCCAGCGCGGGGCGTTAGCTCAGCTGGGAGAGCACCTGCTTTGCAAGCAGGGGGTCGCCGGTTCGATCCCGGCACGCTCCACTACCGATGTGCCCGGGGATCCTCTCCGGGCACATCTCACATTCTGGACTCATCCACATGACTGCTTTCACGCCCAACGTCGCAGCACCGATCGCGGTCGGCACGCTGGCGCCCGACTTCACGCTGGCGTCGACGGCCGGCGAACAGGTCACCCTCTCCGCCTTCCGCGGCAAGCGCCCCGTGCTGGTGGCGTTCTTCCCGCTGGCCTTCACCAGCGTGTGCACGGCCGAGCTCTGCGCCTTCGGCGACGACTTCGACATGTTCGCACAGGCGAACGTTGAAATCCTTCCTGTATCGGTAGATGCGATCCCGTCGCTCAAGGAGTTTCGCACGAAGTACGACATGAAGGTCGCGCTGCTCTCGGACTTCAAGCGCGAAGCCTCACGCGCCTTCGGTGTCCTCAATGAGGAGACCTTCTTCGCGCGTCGCTCGTACTTCCTGGTCGACACCGACGGCGTCGTGCGGTGGTCGCACGTCGAGGAGCACAACGGGCTGAGCCGATCGAATGCGGAAATCCTCGATGTCGTCAAGAATGTGATCGCTGCCTGACGGTCCGTTCTCCACACGCACCACCCGGCAGCACAACGGGGCGCCTCGCTTTGCGCGAGACGCCCCGTTGGCATTTCCCGAGCCACGGAGCGATGCCCGTCGCCTGCCGGCGGCCTAGCGGTTACTGCTGCACTTCCACCGGCACCCGCTTCGGCTGGGCCGGCGTCAGCTTCGCCACCCGCACCGTCAGCACCCCGTGCGCATACTGCGCACTCACGGCCTGGAGGTCGGCGCTCTTGGGAAGCCGGAACTGCCGGCTGAAGCCCCCGCGCGCGCCCTCACGGAACAGCGCCTTCTCCCCCTCGGCCAGCTCCCGGTCGGCACGGCTGCCACGCACCGTGAGCACGCCGTCCTCGGCCACGACTTCGAGCGAATCCGGGGAGACACCGGGGACATCCAGCGCCACGGTGAAGCCGGTGGCGTCCTCGCGCGCCTCGGCCGCCGGCTGCCACACGGCAGCGCGCGGCGTCAGGACGTCATCGAAGAAGCGGTCCATCTCGCGGCGGAAGGACATGGCGGGGAGGGCTGCCGAAATCGGAAACGCACGAATGGTCATCGTCGGGTCCTCTCTAGGTGTGTCGTGGCGCTGCATCTGGACATGAGAGCGGCCGCAGGGTGTCGACCGCCGGCGGTATCTCACCGCGCTCGACGGGGTACTCGTGCAGCCGTCATGCCCGCTCGCGGCGGTCAACGCGGCCGAACAGATTCGACCTCATGCTGTCATATGGGCACAGTACTGCCGAAAGGGCTTGCCGGTGTGCGTCGTCGGTCATGTTGCCCGAACCGCTGCGACACCACTACCTTCCCACTCCACCCACTCGAAACGCACTGTGCCCCAACCGGCATCCGGCGATCGTCTCGCCTCCCTCATCGCCAGGCTCGCCGATGCCCCCGACGACACCTCGGGGCTGACGACCCTGCTTGCAGGCATCGGTAAGGCGCTGCGGGCGTCGTGGGTCGAGTTGCGACCCGTCTACGGCGACGCCATCCATCGATGGGGCGCCCCGGCGGACCATGAGCCTGCGATCATCTCGGAGCACCGCTGTGAAGCCGCGGGCGCGTGGATCGCAACCCTCGTCATTGGAGGCGGGCCGGAAGGCGACGCCCGCTCGGCCGACGACGTCGCGATGGTGAATGGCGCGGCGCGGCTGCTCGCTGTTCTCTGCACGCGCGACGCGCACCGCCAGGCGCTGGAGGCCGCGCTCACCGCGCGAGTGCGTGAAGTGGCGGCGCAGCGGGCGTTCATGGAGACGGTCATCGATTCGCTCCCGATCGGCCTCTACGTCGTCGATCGTGCCTATCGGATCCAGGCGTGGAACCACAAGCGGGAGACCGGCGCGCAAGGCGTCTCCCGCGGCGAGGCGCTCGGTCGCCCCATCTTCGACGTGCTCTCACGGCAGCCGGCCGACCGGATCCGGGCCGAGTTCGACGAGGTGTTCGCGACCGGGCGGCTGCAGCAGTTCCAGATGGAGAGCGACGCCTTCGGTGAGCCGCGCACCTTCCGCATTTCGAAGATCCCCATGCGCGTCGGTGGTGACGAGGTCACGCACGTCATCACGCTGGGGGAGGACATCACCGACGTGCGCGCGGCGTTCGATCGGTCGGCTCGCACCGAAAAGCTCGCTGCGCTCGGGCAGCTCGCGGCCGGCGTCATGCACGAGCTGAACAATCCGCTCGCGACCATCGCCGCCTGCGCCGAGTCGATGGCGCCACCGGGCGGCGAGGTCGTGCCGTCGCGCGAGCTGCTCGGCATCATCGACCTCGAAGTGCAGCGGTGCAAGAAGATCGTGAACGGCCTGCTCGACTTCGCGCGACCACAGAGTGCGGGGCGGGCCCTGCTCGATCTCTCCGATGTCGTGCGCCGCGCGGCCTTCCTGCTGGAGCATCACCCGCGGCGTCGACGCATCCGGCTCGAGACTGCGCTGGCCGAGGCGCCGCTGCTCGTGTACGGAGACATGGACCAGCTCGTGCAGGTGGTCATCGCGCTCGCGATGAACGCCATCGACGCCACGCCCGAGGGCAAGCGGGTGCTGCTGCGCACGCAGGAGGCAGCCAACGGTGGGGTGGGGCGCGCGCATCTCGAGGTGGCCGACGAGGGGCCCGGCGTGCCGCGGGCACTGCAGGCCAAGGTGTTCGAGCCCTTCTTCACGACCAAGCCGCCGGGGCAGGGGACCGGCTTGGGCCTCGCGATCTGCTACGGCATCGTGAACGAGCACGGTGGTGCGCTCGAGCTCTCATCGCCGGACGGTGAGGGCGCGACCTTTCGTGTCGCCCTCCCCACGGCGGCCCCGGGCGCCGCGCAGGCGGAGTCCGCATGACCACCCCGATGACCGACGGCGTCGAGCGCGCGTCGACGGGCGTGCGCGTCCTCCTCGCCGACGACGAGCCGCATCTCGGCTACGTGCTGCAGCAGTACCTGCAGTCGCGCGGACACGACGTGACGCTGGTGCGCGATGGGTTGGCCGCGCTCGAGGCGCTGCAGCGTGAACCCTTCGACGTGGCATTGCTCGACGTGGTGATGCCGGAGCTCGATGGCCTCGAGGTGCTTCGCCGCGCGCGGGAAGAGTCGACGCCGCCGGAGATCCTCGTCATCACCGGCAACGGCACGGTCGAGACGACGCTCGCGGCGCTCGGTCTGGGCGCGTACGACGTGCTGAGCAAGCCGTATCGCATGGCGGAGATCGATGCGCGCATCCGGCGCGCCTGGGAGAAGCGCCTCCTGGTGCAGCGCGTGGCGCGCCTGCAGCGTCGCGTCGACGTGGCGGCGGCGCACGAGGACGCGTCGTTCATCACCGCCTTCGCGCCACTCAAGGCGGTGCTCGACGCGCTCGCGCCCGTTGCGACCGGTGCGTCACCCGTGTTCATCACCGGCGAACGCGGGAGCGGGCGTCGCGCGCTCGCGCGGTGGCTGCACGCCCAGAGGGTGCAGGCGCCCGGTGACCGGCCGGGCCCCTTCGTCGAGCTCACGCGACCCACCGCCGCCACCCTGGCGGGGCAGGAGGGAGGCCGTGCGCGCACGGACGCGGGGGCCAGCGGCGCGCTCGACGCTGCAGCCGGCGGCACTCTGTACATCCCGGAAGTGGCCGCGCTCGATCCCCAGGCCGCCGCGTGGCTCGCCGGCGTGCTGGAGTCGGGGCTGGTGCGGCGTTTGGGCGGGCGGCAGCCGGTCGCGCTCACCGCACGCGTCGTCGCGGCGTCGGTGCACAGCGCCGACGTGTTGACGCGCGAGTTCGCCGTGCCGCCGGCGCTGCTGGCCCGCCTGCGGGCGGTGGATGTGGAACTGCCGCCGCTGCGTGCGCGTGCGATCGACATCGGACCGATCGCGCGGGCGCACCTCGCGCGACAGGCGTCCGACGTCCGCCTGGGTGATGACGCGCTGGCCGTGCTGGAAGCGCACCGCTGGCCGGGCAACGTACGAGAACTCGTGGACGTGCTCGACGCCGCGCACGCGCGCACGCGCGCCGGGGTACTCGATGCCGCCGCACTCACGATCGGCACGGCCTCCGCGCCGGCGCCGATCGACCCACGCACCAGTCTCGCCGACCTCGAGCGCCGGCACATCGCCGCGGTGCTGGAACAGGCGCACTGGCACCAGGGGCGCGCCGCCGAGTTGCTCGGTATCTCTCCCAAGACCCTCTACCGCAAGATTCGCGAGTACGGCTTTCGCCGCCCGTCCGGGCGCGGGGCGTTCGCGGAGCAGGCACGGACTCCGTCATGAAGATCCTGGTCATCGAAGACGATCCCACTGTCGGCGAGTTCGTGCGACGCGGGCTCGAGGAGCAGCGCTGGCACACCGACCTGGTGGCCAACGGGCTCGAAGGGGAACGCCTCGCGCTGGCGCAACCGTACGACCTCATCGTCCTCGACATGCGGCTCCCCGGGCGCAACGGACTCGACGTGCTGCGCACGCTGCGGGCGCGCGGCTTCGAGCGGCCGGTGCTGGTGCTCACGGCGCAGGACGCGGTGGATGCGAAGGTGGAGACGTTGCGCGCCGGTGCGGACGACTACGTCACCAAGCCGTTTGCCTTCGAGGAGCTGCTGGCGCGCGCCGAGGCGCTGCTGCGCCGCCCACGGGCCCTGGCGTCGCCGATGCTCAAGGTGGGCGATCTCGAGCTCGACCAGGGGACGCGCGAGGTGCGCCGTGCCGAGGAGCTCATCGAGCTCACACCCAAGGAGTTCGCGGTGCTGGAGTACCTCATGCGTCACGCCGGGCGCGTGATGAGCCGCACGCTCATCACCGAGTATGCGTGGGGGTATCACTTCGATCCGGGCACCAACATCGTCGACGTGGTCATCAACCACTTGCGCAAGAAGATCGACGCGCGGCACGAGAAGAAGCTCATCACGACGGTCCGGGGCGTCGGCTATATGATTCGCGCGTAGTCCTGGCCCGTGTCCTCGATCCGCGCACGGCTCACCACGGCATGGACGGCTGCGTTCCTCGGGACGCTGCTGATCTTTTCGCTCATCCTGCTCACGGTGCGGCGCGAAATCCTGTTCCGCGAGCTCGAGGATCGCGTGCAGGTCGAGGCCGACAAGGTCGTGCGTGCCGTCAACCTCGCGCGGCGCACCGGGACCGAGCCGGTGGTGGCGCAGTTCGACCCCCTGGCGGCGCGCTCGGTGAGTCTGCGCATGAGCGCCTTTCTCTCGCTGCTCGAGGGCTACGTGCTGGTGCAGGACAGCACCGGGTACGACCTCTATGCGTCGGGGCCCGTGCGCGTCCTCTCGGCCAGCGATCGCGACGCCTTCAGCGCGGCGGCCCGGGAGGCCGCGCCCGATCGCAGCGTACGGCGCGTGGTCATGCGGGTCGACGAGGTCATGCTCGCCACGCGGGTCGTGCCCCTCTCGGACAAGGACAACTACCGCGTCTACGCGGCGATGAGCACCCGCGACATCAGCTTCACGCCGCGGGAGCTGGTGGGCACGATGCTCATCGTCACGCCGTTCCTGCTCGCCATGTCGGCGCCCTTCGCGTACGTCATTGCCGGTCGCGCCTTCCGCCCGATCGATCGCATCATCGACCAGGTCGAGGCCATCACCGACGGCCGGTCGTTGCATCGCCGCCTGGCGATCGGCGCGGCGGGCGATGAACTCGCGCGCCTGTCCGCCACGCTCAACGCGTTCATCGAGCGCCTCGAGACCTCGTTCGGGGCGCTGCGCCGCTTCACCGCCGACGCCAGCCACGAGCTCAAGACGCCCCTCGCCGTCATGCGCGCCGACCTCGAACGCGCCATGTCCCCGGTGCCGCACGAGCAGGAGCGGGCCGAGGCCTTGGAGGAGGCGCTGCAGCAGGTGACGCGCATGGCCGACCTCGTCGACTCGCTGCTCACGCTGGCGCGCGCCGACGAGGGGCGCTTCGAGGTGTTCCGCGAGCCGATCGAGTTGGCGCCGCTCACCCGCGAGGTCACCGAAACGGCGCGCCTGCTGGGCGAGGACGCCGGGCTCACCATCGAGGCGTCGCAGCTCGACAATGCCGAGGTCCTGGGCGACGCGACGCGCCTGCGGCAGCTGTTCCTCAACCTTGTTACCAACGCGATCAAGTACACGCCGCGCGGCGGCACGGTCGAGTTGTCGCTGGTGCGCGAGGAGGCCGTGGCGCGCTTTGCCGTGCGGGACACCGGTATCGGCATCGCGGCGGCCGACCTCCCCTTTGTCTTCGAGCGGTTCTGGCGGGCCGACCGGGTGCGGTCGCGTGCCTCCGAGCGGGGGGGCTTCGGGCTGGGGCTCGCGATTTCGCATTGGATCGCGCAGGCCCATGGCGGCACCCTCGAGGTGCAGTCGCGCCTGGGGCGGGGGAGCACGTTCACGGTCACGCTGCCCCTGGCCGGGCACCCGGGATCGGGCATGACCGGCGAATACGAGTCCATAGTGAATGGGACTTCAGAGTCCGAGCCGTCCGGACTGCTCGCGGCGGATTAATCAGAACCTAATCTTCCCTCCATTGCTGGCTCATGTCCGGGGCGTAGAATCGCGTGGTCAGCTCACGGGCACCCTGCCCGGGGGCTGCGCGTACAGCCCGTACCCCGGACCAGCGAGATGTTCAACAACCTGATCGAGTCTCAGGCCAAGAAGCAGAAGCGCGCTGGCGGTGGGCTCATGTCCATCCTTCTCCACTCGGCTGTTGTGGTGGCGCTGGTGATCGTGACGAAGAACGCCGGCATCGTCAACGAGAAGCCGAAGGAGGAGAAGGTCGACTTCGTCGAAGTCAAGAAGGACGAGCCCAAGCCACCCGAGCCGGAGAAGCCGCCGCCACCGCCCGATGTGGTCGCTGCGCCCCCGCCGCCGAAGGGATTCCAGGTGCTGTCGGCACCCATCGAAATCCCGAACGTCATCCCGGAAATCGACCTGTCGAAGAAGGTGACCGACGAGGCCGACTTCTCGGGTAAGGGCGTTGCCGGCGGTATCGCGAAGGGTGTCGAAGGTGGCAAGGGCCCCGTGGTGCAGAACAACGACCAGCCGTTCTACGACTTCCAGGTCGAGAAGCCGGTCGTCATGGCACCCGGATCGCAGGGCCCGGCCTACCCGGACATGCTCCGCAGCGCGGGCATCGAAGGCACGGTCCTCGCGCAGTTCGTGGTCGACACCACGGGCCGCGCGGACATGTCGACGTTCAAGGCGCTCAAGTCGGACAACGATCTCTTCACCACCGCGGTCAAGAATGCGCTCCAGCGCATGCGCTTCCTCCCCGCAGAAGTGGGTGGCAGGAAGGTGAAGCAGCTCGTGCAGCAGCCGTTCCAGTTCTCGCTCAATCGCTGAGCCCCCACCCCCCGTTTCGCGGAGACCCGTTTCATGAACATGTCGCTGATGGAGCTGTACGAGTCGATGGGCTGGTTTGCCAAGGGCATCGTGTTCACGCTGCTTGGCATGTCCGCCTTCTCGTTCACGGTGCTCATCCAGAAGTGGTGGGCGATGCGCAAGGCGCAGGCCGAGACGCGTAAGTTCGCCCCGGAGTTCTCGCAGTTCCTCGAGGAGGACAACCTCAACGAGGCCATCAAGCTCGCCGAAGGCTACAAGAAGTCGCACGTCGCCCGCGTCCTCGGTGGCGCGCTCTCGGAAATCCGTCCGCTGATCCAGGATGGCTCGGTCACGGTGGCCGACATCAACTCGGCCGAGCGTGCGGTCGAGCGTGAGATGCTCATGACGGTCGTCGACCTGAAGCGTGGTCTCGGCATCCTCGCGACGGTCGGTGCCACGGCGCCGTTCGTCGGTCTCCTCGGCACCACGATGGGTATCGTCAACTCGTTCACGGGCATGGCCACGTCGGGTGCGGGCGGTATCTCCGCCATCGCGGCCGGTGTCGCCGAGGCGCTCATCACGACGGCCATCGGTATCGGTGTCGCCATTCCTGCGGTGTGGGCGTTCAACTTCTTCCAGACGAAGATTGACAACCTCACGGCCGAGATGACGTACACGTCGAAGGAAATGATCGACTACCTCATCAAGGGTGTCTCGGGTGAGTTCGGTCGTTCGCGCTTCACGCGCGAGTTCAACACGGCCGGCGGCCAGTCGATCTCGCAGTAAGCCAGTCTCCGTCGGTTCGCCGGTCGGCGCCCACACGGGCGCCGCGCCGGCCGACGGTCCCTAACCACGGAGAAGCACCATGGGCATGAGTGTAGGCGGCGGCAGCGGCGTCAAGGCCGAGCCGAACGTCACTCCCATGATCGACGTGATGCTGGTGCTCCTCATCATCTTCATGATCACGATCCCGCAGATCAACGCGGGGTTCACGGCGGTCCCACCGGAAGGGCAGAACCTCAAGCCCCACCCGGAAGAAGATGGTGATCAGGTGCTCGGCATCGACGATCAGGGACGGTACTACCTGAACAAGAAGCCCGTCCGCAACGAGGATCTCGAAACCCTCGTGCGTGACATCTACGGCAAGGAGCGCGAGGACTACATCATGTACGTGAAGGCCCACAAGGACCTTCAGTACCTCAAGGTGGTCGATGCGCTCGGGACGCTGTCGCGCGGCGGTGTGCGCGTGGCCGCGCTCATCACCGAACAGGCGCCGGGTACGGAATCGCTCGTCGAGTCCGATCGGATCCTGAAGTCGGGAGGGCAGTAACCATGGGGATGTCAACCGGTGGCGGTGGCTCGAGTCTCAACAACGAGATCAACGTCACCCCGATGATCGACGTGCTCCTCGTGCTGCTCATCATCTTCATGATGATCATCCCGATGAGCCGCAAGGCGATCGATACGCAGTTGCCCGACCCGAACCCGCAGCCTTCGCAGCCGAACGTCAACCCGGATCAGATCGTCCTCGAGATCCTGCCGGATGACAAGTACGCGATCAACAAGCAGGCCGTGGAGAAGGCGGATCTGTTCAATCGCCTGAAGTCCATGTACGACCCGCGCCCCGAGAAGATCATCTTCGTGAAGGGTGACACGACCGTGAAGTACGCCAACGTCATCTGGGCCATGGACCAGGCTCGTGGCGCCGGCGTGAAGGTCATCGGCGTCGCGCCGAAGTGACCTGACGGTGGTCTGCCGGGCGCCCTAGGGCACTCGGCTGGTGGGTCTGGTGTCTGACACGGCGGGCGAACCCCTTTGGGCTCGCCCGCCGTAGTATTTTTCATCGTTTGCCGGTCTGCGGATCGGCCCGGTCCCGTTCCCGCCCCTCGATGACGGTTTCGCCTCACTCGGAGTTCAGCGAGACGCCGCCACCGGAGCGTCCGCGCTACCGCCCCCCCATCGGGATTCCGTTGGGGAAGAATCGGCGCGTCGGCAGTCTCGTGATGTCCATTCTGCTGCACGCGCTCATCATCGCGCTCCTCATCGTCCCGTTCACGTCGCCCGAGCTGATGAAGGAGGTGCTCGGCGCCGGTGGCGTCGGCCCGGCCGGCGGGGGCGGCGGCGGCAGTCGTGGTACGGGTGGTCAGCCCAAGCAGGAACGCGTGCAGTTCGTGCGCGTGGCGCCCACGCCACCGCCCGTTCCCACGCCGCAGATCAAGCCGCCCGAGATCAAGCCACCGGAGATCAAGCCACCGGTCCCGCCGCCGCCCACGCCGACGCCGCCGCAGCCCACCCCACCGCAGCAGACCGCGGCGGCGGATGCGGCAGAGACCAAGTCCGCCACCACCGGCACCGGTGGTGGCAGCGGCAACGATGGTTCGGCCGGCAGCGGTCCCGGCACCGGCGGCGGCGTCGGCTCCGGCGTCGGCACCGGCCGGGGTTCGTCCGTGGGGCCTGGCACCGGCGGCGGCCCCGGGAGCGTCTATCCGCCGGCACCCACCGAGCTGTTCCTGCCGCCGCTCCCGGTTCCCAACAAGGCCAAGGGCACGGTGGTCGTCGAGTTCGACGTCGACTCCACCGGCAAGGTCATCGACCTGCAGTTCACGCCCACCAAGGACGGCGCGTACAATCGGAAGCTGCGCGATGCGCTGGTGGCCATTCGCTTCCGTCCCGCTGTCGATGCGCGCGGTGTCCCCGTACGCGCCAAGACGCAGATCACCTACTCGCTGTGATCGCGCACGCGCGCTAGCTTCGCGCGCTGGCTCCCCTGCGGCACCGGTCTCCGTGCCGCCACCTCCCCTCCGCCCACTCCCCCATGGGCTTGTTTGACCGGAAGCCGATCGTCGCCAGCGACGACGGTGAACACGGCATGCGTCGGACCCTCGGTGCCGCCGACCTCGTCATGTTGGCCATCGGCGCCGTCATCGGTGCCGGCATCTTCTCCTCCCTCGGCACGGCCGCTGCGGGCGAGACGCTCGCAGACGGCACCGTGGTGCGCTACGGGGCCGGCCCCGCCCTGGTGCTCTCGTTCGTGCTGCTCGGCGCGGTGTGCGGGCTCGCCGCGCTCTGCTACGCCGAACTCGCGGCGATGATTCCGCAGGCCGGCAGCGCGTACGCGTATGCCTACGCCACGCTCGGCGAGATCGTCGCCTGGATCGTCGGGTGGGCGCTCATCCTCGAGTACGCGGTGGGCAATGTCGCCGTCGCCATCGCGTGGGGCGGCTACTTCAACTCCCTGCTCACTGGATTCGGCATCAGCCTCCCTGGGTGGTTGACCCACGGCTACTGGAATGTGAAGGCGAGCAGCGACCCCGCCATCCTGCAGTTGCTCGACACGGCGCCGCGCCTTGGCCCGATCCCGATCCTCATCAACCTGCCGGCCTTCGCCATCGTCGCGGCGATCACGGTGCTGTTGCTGCAGGGGGTCAAGGAAAGCACGCGCGCGAACAACATCATGGTCGTGGTGAAGCTGCTCGTGCTCGCGCTGTTCGTGGGCGTGGGCGCCATGCACATCGACACGGCCAACTACACCCCGTTCGCGCCGAATGGCTTCCGCGGCATCCATCAGGGTGCGGCGATCGTCTTCTTCGCCTACATCGGCTTCGATGCCATCTCGACCGCGGCCGAAGAGACGCGCAATCCGCAGCGCAACCTGCCGCTCGGTATCCTCGGCGGTCTGGGGGTGTGCACGCTGATCTACGTGATCGTCGGCTTCGTGGCGACCGGGCTCGTGCCGTACGACCAGCTCAAGAGCTCCGATCCGCTGGCGAAGGCGCTGCAGATCGCCGGGCTCGGGACGGCGAGCTGGATCGTCGCGGCCGGCGCCGTGGTGTCGATGGCGGCGGTGTTGCTGGTCTTCCAGTACGGGCAGCCGCGCATCTTCTACGCCATGGCCCGTGACGGCCTGCTCCCCAAGTTCGCGGCCAAGCTGCATCCCAAGACGCGGACGCCGCACGTCACGACCACGCTCACCGGCATCTGCGTCGCGCTGGGTGCCCTCGTGGCCGACGACGCCGCGACGTACGACCTCACGAACATCGGCACGCTCGCCGCCTTCGCGGTGGTGTGCATCGGTGTGTTGGTGCTGCGCCTCCGCGAGCCCGATCGTCCGCGGCCGTTCAAGGTGCCATTCTTCTGGCTGGTGTGCCTGGGCGGCGCCGGCGCCTGCGTCTTCGTCATGCAGGGGCTTCCCGCGAGCGCCTGGATCGCCTTCGGCGTCTGGATGGCGATCGGTCTCACCGTCTACTTCGCGTTCGGCTACCGCAATTCCGTGCTGCGCTCCCGCTGAGCCGTCGGCATCGACGCCACTCGTTCCTCCCGCCTCCCGTCTCCCGCCACATGGCTCACTCTGCCGCCTCCACGCCCGCGCCGTCGCCGTCGAAGGGCTTCCTCGGCATCGGCTTCTCGCAGTGGATCCTCATCTCGATGGTCGCCGGCATCCTCGTCGGCTGGCTGGCGCCCGACTTCGCGCCGAACCTCAAGCCGTTCGCGAACATCTTCCTGCGGATGATCAAGTCATTGATCGTCCCGCTGCTCTTCTCGACGCTGGTGGTCGGCATCGCCGGCCATGGCGACGACATGAAGAAGGTCGGCAAGCTGGCGCTGCGGTCGATCATCTACTTCGAGATCGTCACCACGCTGGCGCTCGCGATCGGTCTCATCGCGGTGAACGTGGTGAAACCCGGCGTCGGGATCGGGCTGTCGACGGCGGCCAGTGCCGGCACCGACGAGTTCAAGGCGCTCGCGGCCAAGACGCCCACGTTCGCCTCGGTGCTCGAACACACGGTCCCGCAGAGTTTCTTCGAGGCGGCGGCGGCCAATGAAGTGCTGCAGATCGTCTTCTTTGCCATCATCTTCGCCGTCGCCCTGGCGCGCGTGGAAGGCCCGTCCAAGAAGATCGCGCTCGACGGCCTGCAGGCCATCAGCGACATCATGTTCAAGTTCGTCGGCATCGTCATGGCGTATGCGCCCATCGGCATCGGCGCGGCCATCGGCGTGACGGTGGGGAAGAGCGGCCTCTCGGTGCTGCTGAGCCTCGCGAAGCTCGTCGGGACGCTGTACGTGTCGCTCATTGTCTTCGTGCTGTTCGTGCTCGTGCCGGTCGCGCTCATCATGCGCATCCCCATCAAGGCGTTCTGGAGCCACGTGAAGGAGCCGTGGCTCATCGCCTTCTCGACCGCCTCGAGCGAGGCGGCGTTCCCGCAGGCCATGACGGCGATGGAGAAGTTCGGGGTGCCGCGCCGCATCGTGTCGTTCGTGCTCCCGACGGGCTACTCGTTCAACCTCGACGGCAGCACGCTCTACCTGGCGCTGGCATCGGTGTTCGTGGCGCAGGCCGCGGGCATCGACATGCCGATTGGCCAGCAGCTGCTCATGATGCTGACGCTCATGCTGACGTCCAAGGGCGTCGCCGCAGTGCCGCGCGCGTCGCTCGTGATTCTCTCGGGCGCCCTGGCGCAGTTCGGCCTGCCGCTCGAGGGTATCGCCGTCATCCTCGGCGTCGACGCCATCATGGACATGGCGCGCACGTCGGTGAACCTGCTCGGCAACTGCCTCGCCACCGCCGTGATGGCGCGTTGGGAAGGGGAGCTGAAGGCGCCCGGCGACGCACCGGTCGCGGCGTAAGCGTCGCCGCGCAGGCGTCGCCGACGTCGTCGCGCGCGCCTCGTGCGCGCGCGACGCGCTCAGTCGGGCTGGTCGAGTCCGCGCAGCTTCTTGTAGAGGGTCGTGCGGGTGATGCCGAGCACCCGCGCGGCTTCGCTCACGTTGCCGCGCACGGCGTGCATGACCGCCGCGACGTGCTCCCGCTCGACCTCGACGAGCGTACGCAGCGAGGTGGGCGTCACCGTGGCGACGCCGCCCGCCGGGGATGTCGCTGCGCGTCCCGCAACGCGTCGAAGGGCGCGGCCAGCACCGCGTCGTTGGGTAGCGCGGCATCGCCGAGGGCCGCGTGCACGTGCGCCGCCGTGAGCGTGTCCGCGTGGGCGCCGTGCACCAGCGCTGCCGACACGATCTCCTCGAGCTCCGTGAGGTTGCCGGGCCAGCGCTGCGCGACCAGGACGTCGAGGGCGTCCGGTGCCAGTCCCTCGGGGCCGGTCCCGCTCGCGATGAACCCGGCGCGCACCGTGTGCGCCGCCAGCGCCTCGATCGTGTCGCGGTCTCGGTCGCGCAGCGGCGGAAGCTGTACGGGGAGCGCGCCGAACAGGTGGATGAACGCGCGCGTGAGCGCGCCGCTGGCGGCCGCCTGGGCCGGTGACATGGCCGAGATCGCGATGAGCCGTGCCGGCGCACTCCACCCACCATCCGGGCGGTCGGCCTCGCTCCCGTCTCGCTCGCCGAACACCCGCACCAGTCCGTCCTGCAGGGCGGGGGTGAGTGCCTCGATGTCGCGGAGCACCAGCGTGCCGCGCTGAGCGAGGCGCACGAGCCCGGGCGTCCCATCGCCGCCGAAGAGCAGACGCCGCACGTCGGCCTCGTGACGGTCCTTCACGGAAAGCTGGAGCAGGGGCTGATCGGCGCGATCCGACAGCCGATGCAGCAGGGTGGCCGCGAGTCGCCGCCCGGTGCCACGCTCGCCATGCAGCAGCAGCGGCGACCGCTTGCGCGCCAGGATCTGCAGCAGCCGGGCGACAGGGCGCGAGAGCACCAGCTCCGCCGTCTGTTCGTCCGCGCGCACCTGCGCACTGCGCAGGCGATGGCGACGACGGAGCTCTGTCTGCTCGAGGGCGCGTTCGACCGTGATGAGCAGATGCTCCCGATCGAACGGCTTCGTGAGGAAGTTCTCGGCGCCTGCCCGCATGGCCCGCACCGCCGACTCGATGTCGCCGTGCCCGGTGAGCATGAGCACGCACGCGTCCGGGTCGATCGTGCGAATCTCATCGAGCACGGCGAAGCCGTCGTGCTCGGGCATCGACACATCCAGCAGCACGGCATCCGAGTCGTGGGTGCTGTACAGGGTCGCTGCCGCCCGCGGGTCGGTGGTGCTGCTCACCTGATAGCCGGCGCGGGTGAAGATCCCCGACAGCATTGCGACGATGCCGGGGTCGTCGTCGACAACGAGCAGACGCGCCCCGGCCACTGGACTCACGCGTCGACGCCCAGTAAGCGCCGTGCGCGACGCACGGCGCCTCGTGCCGCATCGACATCGTCCGCGCGGATCACCGCGCCGGGCACCGCCGTACGGAGTCGCTGCTCGAGACGTTTGCGCACGAGCGAGCCGCGCGACAGGAGGCCGCCGGCAAAGGCGACGGGAACGCTGGCGCGCTCGTCGGTGAAGCACCGCCGTGCAAGGGTCCGCACGTGCAGCGACAGCTCCTCGACACAGAAGCTGAGCAAGGCATTGGCCCGCAGGTCGCCGGTCGCGGCCACCTGCGAGACCACCGGGGCGAGCTGCGCGAGCGCTCCCGGCGTCGCGGCCGCCGCCCACGGGATGAGGTCGTCCATGTGCTCGAGCTCCAGCGCGGTCAGCAGCGCGCCGGTGAGCGCCGTCTCCGGCTCTCGCCCGTCGTGCGCCGCGGTGACGACACTGAGGGCACGACGGCCCAGCCACGCGGCGCTGCCTTCATCGCCGATGTTCGGGCCCCAGCCCCCGCAGCGCTCGAGTCGGCCGTCAGGCGCGCGCGAGAACGCCACGCTCCCCGTGCCGGCGATGAGCAACACGCCGGCGCTGTCGCCGAAGGCGTCGTCCATGGCGATGGTGGCATCAGCCTGCACGGACACATCATCGGCGACGCGGCGCTGCGCCAGCGCGGACCACAGTGCCTGGGCGGCGCGCTCCTGACCGGCGCCCGCGACACCAACGACGCAGACCGCGGGGCGGGTGTCGCTGCGATCCGCAGCAGCGAGGGCCTCCTGGATGAGTGCCTTGATGACGTCAGCCGCCACCGGTTCCTGTCCGGGCTTGAGCGCGCTCGCGCCGCCTTCCACCCTGGCCAGTACGGCGCCGGTGGCATCGGCGAGCACGACACGCGTGCGGCTGCCGCCACCGTCAACCCCAACGACCAGCGGCATCGGATCGAGCGGACCGGCGGTCATCGCGTCGCTCCGCGCGACGTCGGTGGCGGTGCCGGGTGCGTCAGGGAAGCAAGCACGCCGGTGGTGACGGTGAGGGTGGTGCCGATGAGCACGTACCAGGGCCAGGCAATGCCGGCGACCCCGCCCAACGTCGACGTCAGGGCAGGGTAGGCAGCGGTGAGTTGTTTCGCGAACACGATGAACGCCATGGCGCCGATGCCGACGCTCATGCCGATGATGGCGTCGCGCTGGATGGCGCGCGGCCAGAAGATACCGAGGAAGAAGCCGCCCAGCAGGCCACCGTAGGTGAACGACGCGATGGAGAGCGCCACGACCACGACCGGCGTGCCCTGCTGCTTGAAGAGCAGCGCGCCGAACGTGAGCGCCAACCCCCAGCCGAGCGCGAACAGCTTGCCGACCCGGAGCGTGCGTGGGTCATCCGGCGCGCGCCCGGTGAGCGGGAGATAGATGTCGTGGGTCGTCGCTGCCGCCAGGGCATTGATGGTGCCCGAGTGGGTGCTCATGGTGGCCGCGACGATGGCCGCCACGATGAGGCCGATGAGCCCGTGCGGCATGCGCTCGACGATATACTTCGGGAAGATCTGGTCGGCCGCCGCGAACGGACGCCCCTCGTAGAGCACCCAGAGCCCGATCCCGACCGTCAGGAACAGGGTGAACTGGATGAACACCACGAAGCCGCTGCCGATGAGCGCGCGTCGCGCCTCGGTCAGCGAACGGCTGGAGAGCAAGCGCTGCACGATGAGCTGGTCGGCGCCGTGCGAGGCCATGGCGAGGAAGGCGCCACCGAGCAGCCCCGCGAACACCGTGTGCGGGCGATCGAAGCCGGTGTACCAGTCCAGGACCTGCAGCTTGCCCGCCGCATCGGCCTGCGCGAAGATCTGCGTCCAGCCGCCCGGCATCGACTTGCCGATGAGCACGATGGCCGAGATGCCGCCGATCACGTACACCGTCGCCTGCACGAGCTCCGTCCACACGACGGCCTTCATGCCGCCGCGATAGGTGTACAGCACGGTGAGCAGGCCCAGCACGAGGATCGACACCGGCATCGCGTACTGCTCGGGCAGCGCGGGGCCAATGATGAGCGCCACGGGAATCGCCGTGGCAAACACGCGCACGGCGTCGGCCAGCGCCCGCGTGCACATGAACACGATGCTGGTGAAGCGTCGCGCCCCGAGCCCGAACCGCGTCTCGAGCAGCGCATAGGCCGTGACGAGGTTCCCATCGAAGTAGCGCGGCAGCAGCGTGTACGACACCACGATGCGCCCGATGATGTAGCCGGTGACGACCTGCAGGAAGCCGAAGTTGCCGGTGTAGGCCAGCCCGGGGATGCTGATGAACGTCAGCGCGGAGGTCTCGCTCGCCACGATCGAGAAGAGCACCGCCCACCACGGGATCGCCCGCTCGGCCACGAAATACTCCGTGGCCGTACGCTGCGAGCGCCCGATCCACATGCCCAGTGCGGTGGTGCCGCCCAAATACAGCAGCAGCACCATCAGGTCGAGGAGATCGAAGCGGCCGGTCATGCGGACACCGCCGGGCACGCGGCGCGCGTGCGCGCGTCAGGCGATGACATACGCTTCCATGGCGAAGTACTCGGCGAGGCCGAGGTCGTCGAGCTGTCGCGCGGTCGTCTTGTTGCGCTGTTCGACGCGCTGCCAGAACTCCCGCTCGTCCTGACCCGGGAACGGCGCCGAGTCCTTCTGCGACTGGTGCTTGAAGATCGCCTGGATCTTGAGCGTCAGCTCCTCCTGCGAGAGCGGCACGAGCACCGTGGCCTCGGTTACCGGCCACTCCTGCCACGCGCCGCGATACAGCCACACCTCCGGGCGTGACGCCGCCGCCTGACCGCCATACACCTCCTCGAGGGCGCGGTCGATGGCTTCCTTGCACATGCGGTGCGTGCCGTGCGGGTCGGACAGGTCACCGGCGACGAAGATCAGCTCGGGCTGCAACTCGCGCAGCAGGTCGGCGACAATGGCCACGTCGGCCGGGCCGATGGGGTCCTTGCGCACCTTGCCCGTCTGGTAGAACGGGAGGTTGAGGAAGCGCGCATTCGCGCGGGAGAGTCCCATCACCTCGATGCCGCTCACCGCCTCCGACTCGCGGATGATGCGCTTGATGTCCTGCACCTCGGGGATGTCGACTTCGCCGGCATGCTTGCGCGCCAGGAAGTCGTGCACCGTCGCGGCCAGCGTGCGCACCGACTGCGACGATGTCTCGCCGCCGTGCAGGCGCTCGCTGTCGAGTCGCTCGAGGAAGTCCATGTATCGCCGCACATCGTGGTCGAACACCGCGATGTTGCCGCTCGTCATGTACGCGACGGTCATGTCGTTGCCGTTCTCCACGAACTTGCGGAGAATGCCGCCCATCGAGATCACGTCGTCGTCGGGGTGCGGCGAGAAGCAGATGGTGCGGAGCCCACGTGGCAACTTGCTCTTCCCGCGGATCTTCGCGCCCAGGATGTTGAACACCAGGCCGTTCACGGCGCCGGGCGAGCCGTGCTGCAGCACCAGCGAGTTGAGCGAATGCTCGGCATAGTCGTGCTGCGTGAGCTTGAGGATCGCCTTGCCCACCTTGCCCGCGAGCCACGTCACCGCGCGCACGGCCAGCGACTCTTCCCACACCACTTCGTCGATGAGCCACGGCGTGGCCACGCGCGTGAGGTCGACCGCGGCCGCCTCGTCGACATAGAACGTCGTGTTGGGATGGCGCTGGAGGAACGTCGCGGCGACGGCGCGGTCGATCTCGCCCTCGACCGAGCGGCGCACGATGGCGCTCTTGTGCTCGCCGGTCGCGAGGATCGCGATCTCACGCGCGCCCATGATGGTCGCGATGCCCATCGTGATCGCTTCACGCGGGACGTTCTCCTCGCCGAAGAAGTCGGCGGCCGCGTCGCGACGCGTGATCGTGTCGAGGTGCACGAGGCGCGTGCGGCTCGTCTCCCCCGAGCCGGGCTCGTTGAAGCCGATGTGGCCCGTCTTGCCGATGCCGAGCAGCTGGAAGTCGATGCCTCCGGCCGCCTCGATCGCGGCCTCGTACGCCGCACATGCCGCGTCGACATCCGCCCGCGCCAGCGCGCCGTCGGGGATGTGCACGTTCGCCGGATCGATGTCCACGTGCGAGAACAGGTTCTCCCACATGAACCGATGGTACGAGTGGATGCTGTCCGGCAGCATCGGGTAGTACTCGTCCAGGTTGAACGTCACCACCCGACGGAAGCTCAGCCCCTCCTCGCGATGCAGGCGAATGAGCTCGCGATACACGCCGATCGGCGTCGAGCCGGTGGCGAGCCCGAGGACGACGGTGCGTCCCTCGCTGGCCGCCGTGCGGATGAGGGTGGCGATGCGCCCCGCCACGACGCGCGCCATCGCCTCGTGTTCGTCGATGATGACGGTGGGGATGCGCTCGCGGGCAGTGCCCGTGACGCCGGGGTGAGCGAACGGCGACCGACTGACGCGCACAGGCCCGCCGCTCGCGCCGAGCGGACGGGCCTGGATGGCATCAGTGGCCGCCGGAGTGACCGTGGCCATTGACTGGGGAGGTGTGAAGGTGGGGACCTGCGACATCCGGCACGCCGGGTCGCCGAGCGACCCGGACGCGCAGGACGGTTACGCCGAGAACGAGCTGCCGCAGCCGCAGCCGCCGGTGCTGTTCGGGTTCTTGAACGTGAAGCCCGAGCCCTGCATCGACGAGACGTAGTCGATCGTCGTGCCGCTCAGGTACTGCGCCGAGAAGGGATCGACGAAGATCTTGATCCCTTCCACCTCGAGGGTGAGGTCGTCCTCGGCGTTCTTGTCCTCGATGACGAGGCCGTACTTGAAGCCGCTGCACCCGCCGGGCATCACCGACACCCGCAGGCCGCCCTGGTCCGGGGTGACGCCCTCGGCGTCCATGAACTTCCGCACTTCGCCCGCGGCCACAGGCGTCAGGATCACCATCACATCCGGCTGCTGCATCGTGCTCATCGCTGTCCTCCAGGTCGACCGAGGCGTTGCCCGGCCTGATAGACGGACCGGCCCGCCAGCCGTCGCCCTCGCGAGCGGCTACGCGACCCGTGTCCTGTCCTGCTGCGAGAAAAATAGCGAGCGGATCGCTCCCCTTGCAATACAGCACACAGGGCTCCTCGGGCGTCGGGGCGGGCAGTAGGAGCTGCGCCCCCCGCGGCCGTGGAGCCGCGCCCGTCACCGCGCGCGCCCCCCGGCGGCACCCGCCGCGGGAAGGCCACCCGCCCGTTCGACGGCGCCCACCACCGCGTCGGCCAGCGCCGTGCGGACGCCCCCCACCTTGGTGTTGTTGCGGGTCGGATTCACGCGGTTGGTGAGCAGCAGGACGAAGACGCCGCGCTGGGGGTCCATCCAGAGCGACGTGCCGGTGAAGCCGGTGTGCCCGAACGCCACCGGGGAGAGGCGCGTGCCGGCAGAGTTCCGCCCGGTCGGCGTCTCCCAGCCAAGCGCGCGCTTCGACACCGCGGGATCCTGCACCCGGGTGAACGTGGCCACCGTGGCGGAATCGAATACGCGCGTGCCGTCCAGCACACCGCCGTTGAGGTAGGCCCGCGCGAAGCGCGACAGGTCCTGCGCGGTGGAGAAGAGCCCGGCGTGGCCGCTCACGCCCTCGAGCCGCGAGGCGTTCTCGTCGTGCACCTCGCCGCGCAGGTGGCGCTGGCGCCAGGAATCGATCTCCGTCGGCGCAACGCGGGCCCGCCAGTTCGCGGGCGGCAGGTAGCGGGTGTCGCGCATGCCGAGCGGCGCGAAGACGTGCTGCACCACATAGCGATCGAGGGGCTCGCCGGACACGCGCTCGACGAGCTGGCCCAACAGGATGAAGCCCAGATCGCTATAGAGGAACCGGATGCCCGGCGCGGTGTCTGGAGGAGTTGCGAACAGTTGCGCGAGTGCCTCGGGCTTCGTGTCGCTCTCCTTGTACAGGGCGCGCCACGCCGGCAGCCCCGACGCGTGCGCCAGCAACTGACGCACGGTCACGCGATCGGCGCCGCGGGCGCGCCAGTCGGGGAGGTACCGCACGACCGGCGTATCGAGCGCCACGCGCCCACTCCCGACGAGCTGCAGCATGGCACTGGTGGTCCCAACCACCTTGGTCAGCGACGCGAGATCCCAGACCGTGCGGGCGCTGGGACGGGTGCGATCGGCGGCATCCAGCTGGCCCACGCCATACTCGGCCAGCACGCCGTCAGCGGTCCCGACGACCGCGTAGGCCCCGGGGAACGCACTGTCGGCAACGGCCCGCGCCAGGACCGCGCGCACGCTGTCGAGGACCGCTGCGCGGGCGTTGGCCGGCACGGGGGCGACGGGGCGGATCGCCGCACGGGGCGCGCAGCCGACGCCGAGGAGCAGGAGGGCGACCGTCACGGCGCGTGCGGGCGCCTTGAGAAAGACGCGGCGGGGTGCGTTCATGTCGAAGCGCCAGGCGGCGCGATATGGGGAACCGGGCGGTTCATGTGTTGGCGGTGAGGGCGCGGACGCGCCGGAAACCTAGGGAGAGATCACGCGTGACGGCTACCAGAGCGCAGGATTCGATGCAGCCACCTCGAACAGGCACCGCGAGCGGTCCGGCTGCCGCCGCGGCGCCACGCCGTGCGGCGCGCTGGGCCCGCGCCGCCCTGCTCGTGCTGGCCGCCGCCGCGTGCGGGCCGCGTCGTCCGGCCGCACCCCCACCCGGTGACGACGACGGTCCGATGATGTCGGTCGCGCGGCTCCGTGACCGCAAGGTGCGACCGGGCATCACCGTGCTGCTGGACGATAGCATCAAGCTCGTGGCCGGCAAGCGCGTCGCGCTGGTCACCAACCACACCGGTGTCGACGAGAAGGGGCGCCGCAGCATCGACCTGCTCTTCGCCGATCCGCGGGCGCAGCAGGCTGGCGTGCGACTCGTCAAGCTGTTCGCCCCCGAGCATGGCGCCACGGGCAGCGCCGACCGGGAGGATCTCGCCGACGAGACCGACGCCAAGACCGCGCTTCCGATCTACTCCCTCTATCAGCGCCGCACGATGGCGCCCCCCGACAGCCTCTTGCGCGATGTCGACGTGCTGGTGGTGGATCTCCAGGACATCGGCACCCGCACATGGACGTATGTGGGTGTGGTGCTGTACGCCATGCAGGCCGGGGAGCGACGGGGGATCCCCGTCGTGGTCCTCGACCGGCCGAATCCGCTCTCCGGCGCCTACACGGAGGGCCCGCTGCTCGACTCGGCCCTGGCCAATCCGGCGTACCCGACCGCCACGGGTACCATGAATGGCTTCGCGCTGTACCCGATGCCGCTGCGCCACGGGCTCACGATGGGAGAACTCGCCCGCCTGTTCGTCGGCCAGTTCAAGATGAACACCCGACTCACGGTCGTGCCGATGCGCAATTGGCGCCGGACGATGTGGTTCGACGATACCGAGCTGCCCTGGGTGAAGCCATCGCCCAACATGCCCAACCTCACGAGCGCCATCTTCTATCCTGCGCTCGTGCCGTTCGAGTCCAGCAACGTCTCCGTGGGGCGGGGGACTGGCGAGCCCTTCCAGCGCATCGGGGCACCCTGGTTCCGTGCCGATTCGCTCGTGCGGCTCCTCGAGGATCTCTCGTTGACCGGGGTGAAGTTCAAGGTCGACCGGTTCACCCCGCAGAATCCCGGCGATGGCAAGTACGCGGGCAAGGCGATCCCGGGCATTCGCCTCGAGCTCCTCGACCGGGAGCGTGTGCAGCCCGCCCGCATCGGTGCCGCGCTGCTCTGGGCTCTCACGCGCGTGCATCGTGACTCGCTGCGTCTCACGCCGGCGGGCTTCGACCAGCGCATGGGGAGCACCCGGGTGCGCGAGGCGCTGCAGGGCGGCGCCGACCCCGACGCCGTGCTCGATCGCGTGCTGCCGAACGTGATCGCCTTCGAAAAGGACGTTCGCCGGTACCATCTCTACCGTTGATCCCCGGCGGGGCCTAGCTTTCCCGGGCTCGTGACCAGTCGCGTCCGCTTCCCGTCCACGCCGTCCTGATGCAAGCACTCTGGAGCGCCATCCAGCGCGGGTACCTCGCCGTCATCGCCCCCGTGGCAGACTGGCTCGTGGCCCGGCGGGTGCGCCCGAACACGATCACCACGATCGGCACGTGCTGCACCTGCATCGCGGGGGCGATCTTCGCGACGGGGCATATCCGCACCGGGGGCTGGTTCCTCGGCTTGACGGCGCTGTTCGATGTCCTCGACGGCACCGTCGCGCGACGCACGGGGACCACCTCGACGTTCGGCGCCTTCTACGACTCGACCCTCGATCGTGTCGCCGATGGCTTCCTGCTCGGCGGCCTGGTGGTGTTCTACGCCACGCATCCGGTCCACGGACGCCATGACATGGTCGTCGTCTCCGTGCTCGGGCTCATTGCGACGTTTCTGACGTCGTACACCAACGCGCGCGCCGAGGGGCTGGGCTTCTCGGCGCGCGTGGGCATGCTGCAGCGGCCGGAGCGCATCACGCTGCTGTCGGCGCCGCAGGCGTTCTTCGGCCTCGCGCTGCACGGCTGGATTCTGGCCGGCATCGTGTCGCTGCTGGCGGTCACCGCCTGGATCACCTTCTTCCAGCGCATGGCCTACGTGCACCGCATCACGACCGCGGCGCCGCCTTCAACTACCTCGGGAGACTAAACGCAGTGTCCGACTCGACCCGCGGCACCCCCGCGTCCATCGCCCCTGCGACGGGCAAGCTCGCGATCTTCACGCCGGGCCTCGGCGCGGTGGCGACCACCTTCATCGCGGGCGTCGAGCGTGTGCGCCGCGGCCTGTCGGTGCCCATCGGTTCGCTCACGCAGATGGCGACCATCCGCCTCGGCAAGCGCACCGACAACCGCAGCCCGCTCATCCGGGACTTCGTGCCGCTCGCGTCGCTCGACGACATCGTCTTCGGCGCCTGGGACCCGATCCCGGATGACGCCTACACGGCGGCCACCAAGGCCGGCGTGCTGGTCAAGGACGACATCGAGCCCATCGCCGACTTCCTCAAGGCCATCAAGCCCATGCCGGCGGTCTTCGAGAACAAGTACGTCACGCGCATCACCGGCGCGACGAACGTCAAGTCCGGCAAGACCAAGCGCGACCTCGCGGAGCAGATCCGCGCCGACATCCGCAAGGTGATGGCGGACAGCGGGGCGACGCGCGGCGCGATGGTGTGGTGCGGCTCGACGGAGATCTTCATCAAGGCCGGCCCGCAGCACCAGACGATCGAGGCGTTCGAAGCCGCGATGGACGCCAATGACGAGGCCATCGCCCCGTCGATGCTGTACGCCTACGCCGCCATCATGGAAGGTGTCGCCTACTGCAACGGCGCGCCGAACCTCTCGGCCGACTTCCCGGCACTGGTCGACCTCGCCAACCGGAAGGGCGTGGCGATCTCCGGCAAGGACTTCAAGACCGGCCAGACCTGGATGAAGACCGTCATCGCGCCGGGCATGAAGGCGCGCATGCTCGGCCTCGAGGGCTGGTACTCCACCAACATCCTCGGCAACCGCGATGGCGAGGTGCTCGACGATCCCGCGTCGTTCAAGACGAAGGAGGAGTCGAAGCTCAGCGTGCTGCACACCATCCTGCAGCCCGAGAAGTACCCCGAGCTGTACAAGGACTTCTCGCACGTCGTGCGCATCAACTACTACCCGCCGCGCGGCGACAACAAGGAAGGTTGGGACAACATCGACATCAAGGGGTGGCTCGGCTACCCGATGCAGATCAAGGTCAACTTCCTGTGCCGCGACTCCATCCTCGCGGCCCCGCTCGTCCTCGACCTCGCGCTGTTCTCGGACTTCGCGCAGCGCGCCGGGATGAAGGGGATTCAGGAATGGTTAAGCTTCTATTACAAGTCGCCGACGGTTGCTGCGGGACTGCAGCCGGAGCACGACCTTTTCATCCAGCAGACGAAGTTGAAGAACACGCTCCGTCACCTCATGGGTGAGGAGCAGATCACTCACCTCGGGCTGGAATACTATCAGTGATGCTCACGCGCACGCGTCGGCTCGGCGCGGCGATCACCTGCGCAGTCGGCCTCCTGGCCGGCTGCGATGCAGGGACGCCGCCGAAGAACGAACTCCGGCTTCGCACGGAGGACTTCACCATCCGGGTGTCTCCGGAGACCAAGCCGACGCGCGCGCTGGAACCCATCTACTGGCGGGTGACGGTGCACGATGCGAAGACCGGCACCCCCATTCAGGCCGGGCAGGGCCGCATCTTCGCGACCAATCGCGACATGAAGACGGTCGCGAACGGTCTCGAGGAGACCGGCGAGCTTGGCACGTACCGCAGTCACCTGATGTTCGTGACGGCCGGCATGTGGGCCATGGCCATCCAGTTCCGCCGCGACTCGTTGCAGCCGTTGCAGAAGACGCAGGATTGGACGCAGGACATCCTGTCGGCCGATGAACCGGGTGACTTCAGCGTGCCGCAATCGTCGCGCCCCGCGGTGTCGCCGGGGGCAGCGCCGACCGTCGCGCCGCCCGACAGCGGCAAGCGCAAGACTCCGTAACCCCGTCTCACATGCAGCATTTCCATCGGACCTCGCTCACGCCGGACCAGGTGCTCGAGGCAGCCGATCGACACTTCGGCGCCCTCGGACTGACTCCCGGGGGCGCCGAGGCGCGTCTGCGCGCCTTTGCGGGATCGCTCGGCACCCTGCGCGTCACCGTGCGCATGGAGGGCGGCCACTACACCCTGGTCGAGGCATTCACCGATCAGGTCGGTGAGAGCCGTCTCGACAAGCAGGTCAAGCGCTTTTTCAACGGCTTGCACCGCGCAGCGGACCCCCGGCACCGCATCGAGGCCGGCTACTGATGGTTCCGCCTCCGGTACCCGGCGCGACGCCCCTCCCGGAGGACCGGGTGGGGCGGAATATCGGCGTGGGATGCTTTACGTTCTTCATCGGCGCGGTGAGCGGCGCCATGGCCGGCGTCGCCGTCGGCAAGGTCGCCGGTTTCTTCGCCCGCTGCACGCCCGCCCCTGGTCTGCCTGCCTGTGAATGGTGGGTGTTCGCGGGGTGGGGGGCGGCGATCGGTGCCGTTACCCTACCAGTTCTAGCGTTGTGGCGTTTGCGTCGCGCAGATCGCGCCGCCGACGCCGCATTCACCGACCGAGGATGAGCGAGTGGCCCGTATCGACGTGATCATGCCGCAGATGGGAGAATCCATCGCGGAAGGCACTGTGTCCCGCTGGCTCAAGAAGGTCGGCGACAGCGTGAAGCGCGACGAGCCGATCTTCGAGATCTCCACGGACAAGGTGGACGCCGAGATCCCGTCGCCGAACGCCGGTGTGTTGGTGGAGATTCTCGTCGGAGAGGGGCAGACGGTGGGCGTCAACACCGTCGTGGCGCGCCTGGAGACCGACGCGGCCGCCGCTGCCGCCGCCCCTGCTGCCACCCCGTCGGCGCCTGCCGCTGCGCCTGCCGCGACGGCACCGGGTGCGACCGCACCCGCCGCTCCCGCGCCGACGCCCTCCGCCGCCGCCGCGGAGAAGTCGACGCCAGTGCACTCCGCGTCCTCCGCGTCTCTCGAGGAGCGCCTGCGGACCAAGTCGTCGCCGCTCGTGCGCAAGATGGCTGCCGAACATGGCGTCGAGATCGGCGCGCTGTCGGGGACGGGCATCGCGGGGCGCGTGACCCGCAAGGATCTCGAGGCGTTCCTCGCCGCAAAGCCGACGCGCCCGGCCGCGTCGATGCACGCGCCGGCCGGCGTCGATGCGCACGCCCCCATGCCCACCGCATGGCCGGGTGACGTGATCGAGCCGATGAGCAAGATGCGCAAGGCGACGAGCGAGCACATGAGCCTCGCCCGTCGTGTCGCCGCGCACGTCACCACCGTGTGGGAAGTCGATCTCACGCGGCTGTCGCGCATCCGCAACGCGATGCGCAAGGACTTCGAGGCGCAGAGCGGGCAGAAGCTCACCTACCTGCCGTTCATCCTGCAGGCGGTGTGTCAGCAGCTGCAGCGGCACCCGGTGCTCAACGCCGCCGTGGCGGGCACCGACGTCATCTATCGCAAGCAGATCAACCTCGGCATCGCCGTGGCGCTCGAACCCACCGGACTCATTGTCCCGGTGCTCAAGCGCGCCGACGAGCTCTCGCTCACGGGGCTCACGCGCGGCGCCAACGACCTCGCGTCGCGTGCACGTGGCAAGAAGCTCGGCCCTGCGGACCTGCAGGATGCGACGTTCACGGTCACCAACCCCGGCGTCTTCGGCTCGCTGTACGGCACGCCGATCATTCCCGTCGGGACGACCGGCATCCTGTGCCTCGGCGCCATCGAGAAGCGACCGAAGGTGGTGACGGGTCCGGATGGCGAGGACACGATCGCGATCCGCACCTGCGCGTACTTCGCGCTCTCGTTCGATCACAAGGTGGTCGACGGGGCCGACGCGGATCGCTTCATGAGCGACCTGCGCCGCGCGCTCGAGACGGTGCCCGAAGGCGGCGCGTGATGGCTCGCGTGCTGCACATGCAGGAACGGCGGGTCAGCGCCGAGGAACGCCCCGCGTATCGCGCGGGGCTCGACGCGCGGCGTGCGCAGGCGGCGGCGGCGCAGGCGCACTTCTGGGTGTTCGAGCACGCCGCGGACGAGGCACGCGTCCTCGAGTTCACCGAGGCCGCCAGCGCCGACGTGCTGCGCATGCTGGTTGGACAGGACATCGACGCCGATCACTGGCGCGCGCTGCCGGGAGCCTGACATGCCCGCACGACGCCTCATGATCGACGGACGCGAGTGGCAGGTGTATCCGTCCGGATTCCTCACGCAGTACGTCGGCGACGAATTCGGCCTCATCTTCGTGGCGGGCGCCGACGCCGAGCGCGAGGTGCGCGTCACGCGGTACAGCCCCATGGGGGTGCGCAGCCGTGAGCAGGCGCTTGCGACGCTCGACGACGCGCAACTGACGCGACTGTTCCGGCTGGCGCAGACGGGCGAGCGGTCGCCCGAAGCCGGCTATCGCGCGTGACCGACGCGAACGCGCCACGCTTCGTCGACCTCCAGGTCCACACCACGGCGTCCGACGGCGCCCTTGCACCGGCGGTGGTGGTCGAGGCGGCGCATGCGGCCGACCTGCACGCCATCGCCATCACCGATCACGACACGATCGACGGCGTGGCCGAGGCGGAGGAGGCGGGCGCGCGCCTCGGGGTGCGCATCGTGTGCGGTGTCGAGCTGAGCACCTGGTTCGAGGGCGAGGAGCTGCACCTGCTGGGCCTGCACCTCGCGCGCCCGGAGACCATGCGCAGTGCGCTCGCCGCGTTGCGGGACGCACGCATCACGCGCGCGCAGCGCATCGTCGACATCCTGAATGCGCGCGGCGTGCCGGTCACGATGGACGCCGTGCTCCGCGAAGCGGGCGATGGCGCCGTCGGACGCCCGCACATCGCGCGGGCGATGGTGGCGGGAGGCTGGGTGGCCGAGTTCCGTGACGCCTTCGACGTGTGGCTGGGATTCGGCCGGCCGGCCTACGCGCCCAAGGACCGATTCGAGGTGGCCGATGCCATTCGGCTCGTGCACGACGCCGGCGGGCTCGCCATCTGGGCGCATCCGGGCGATCTCGCGACTGTCGCGCGACTGACGCGCCTGCATGCCGCGGGCCTCGACGGGGTCGAGGTCTTGCACCCGAGCCATCCGCCGTATCTCGTGGAGCGACTGGTCGGCAACGCGGCGCAGGTGGGGCTCCTGTTGAGCGGCGGCTCCGACTGGCACGGCAATACCGACGGACACCGGCGCCTTGGCGGCCAGCTCGTCCCGAAGGTCTGGCTCGATGCGCAGGACGCGCGCCTCGCGACCGCCGCGTCCGCGGCGTCGACGTCGCACTCGTGAACTCACGCGATTTCTCGGAGGTCCCATGACGCCCGTCTCCGCATCGCCCCGCCGCGTCGCGCTCATCACGGGCGGCGCACGCCGCCTGGGCGCCGAGATCACGCGCAGCTTTGCCGCGCGCGGCTACGACGTGCTGCTGCACTACGGCCGGAGCGAAGAGGAGGCCACGCGGCTCGCGGCAGACCTGGCGCGCCTCTACAACGTGACGGTCACGCCGTTCGCCGCCGATCTCGAGGACGCCAGCGCGCCGGCGAGCATCGTGCGCGCCGCCATCGACACGTTCGGCGCGCTCGATGTGGTGGTGAGCAGCGCGTCGCTCATGCAGGCGCGCGCCGTCAACGACGTCACGGCGGACGACTGGGATCGCACCGAGGCCATCAACCTGCGTGCGCCCTTCTTCCTCATGCAGGCCGCCGGCAAGGTGATGGGGAAGGGCGGGGTGATCATCCAGATGGCCGATCACCTCGCCGAGGAGACGGGCTTTCCGCATCTCATTCCGCACCAGGTCACGAAGGCCGCCATCCCACAGCTCGTGGCGACCATGGCGGCCGTGCTCGCGCCCGACGTGCGTGTCTGTGCGGTGGCGCCCGGCCTCGTGCTTGCCCCCGATCATCTCCCCGAGTCCACCATCGCCGCGTTCCTCCGTGATGTGCCGCTCGCGCGCAGCGGTGTCCCCGCGGATGTCGTGCAGGCGATTCACTATCTCGTCGAAGCCGAGTATGTCACGGGGTCGGTGCTGCGCGTCGATGGTGGGCGGCACCTGCGCCGCTGAACGCCGTCGGCCGGGACGCAGGCTGCACACGCCGCGCGGCCGCGACCATGCCTGATCACGCGCCGCAGCCTGACGAGCGCGAGACGCTGCGCTTCCGTCGCATCGTCGTCATCGGCGGCGGCTGCTACGGCAGCTGGTACACGCAGCAGCTCGACCGCGCCGCGGCCAAGGGGCGGCTCGTGGCAGACGAGGTGGTGGTGGTCGACCGCAATCCGGCCTGTCGCGTCGCGGCGCGCGCCGCGGCGGGCGACTATGCCACGCTGCCATTGCGGGTCGAGCGCACCACGTGGGCCGACTACTGCGCCACCTGGCTGGGCACCGGCCCGGACGCCCTCGCGCGCGACGCGATGGTGCCGTCGCCGCTCATGCCGCATCTCTGCCTCGACTGGCTGTTGTCGCGGCTGGTCACGCGCTGGCCACACCGCGCGGTGCGCGTGGAGCCGTTGGACACGACGCCCCCGACGCCCTGGGAGCGGGCCGCACCCGACGGACGGCATTACGTGAGCTTTGCCACCTGGACCTGCCCCGTGAACTGCATCGAGCCGGCGCGCTGCCCGGCCACGCGGGACGTCCGGGACTGGAGCATGCCGGCGGCGATGACCACCTTCGCCGAGCGGGAACCGACACTGGGACGCGCCGTTATCTTTCCCTGCATCCACCGCACGCACGGGGTCGGCATGATCGATGCGGCGCCCATCGCCGCCGCCGAGTCGCGTGTCGCTGCATGGGCCGAGGGCGCGTCCGCCCGCGTGCTCGTCGGCACGGTGTCGCACTGCCACGGCGCGCTCGGCGTCCTGGCCATCGACTGACACTCTCATCGTCTTCGCGTCATGTCCGATTCGCGCCCCGAGAACGTCGTCATCATCGGCTCCGGCCCCGCGGCGTGGACGGCAGCGACCTATGCCGCGCGCGCCAACCTCTCGCCGCTCGTCTTCGAAGGCGAGCCGGTCGGAACCGAGCTGCCAGGTGGCCAGCTCATGCTCACCACCGACATCGAGAACTTTCCCGGTTTCCCCGAGGCCATCAGTGGCCCCGCGCTCATGGAGCGCATGAAGGCGCAGGCCGTGCATCATGGCGCGCGCGTCGTCTCGGAGCTGGTGCAGTCGGTGGATTTCTCGCAGCGGCCATTCGTCATTCGCCCCAACTACTCGCCCGCTGTGACGGCGCACACCGTCATCGTGGCCACCGGCGCGGCGGCCAAGTGGATCGGACTCGACAGTGAACTGCGGCTCGCCAAGCAGGGCGGGGGCGTCTCGGCCTGCGCCGTGTGCGACGGGGCAATGCCCTTCTTCCGCAATCGCCGTCTCGCCGTCGTCGGCGGTGGTGATACCGCGATGGAAGAGGCGATGTATCTCACGAAGTTCGCGAGCGAAGTGGTCATCATCCATCGGCGCGACAGCTTCCGCGCGTCCAAGGTCATGGCCAATCGCGTACTCTCGCACCCCAAGGTCACCGTGCGCTGGAACAGCCAGGTCACCGAAGTGCTTGGCGACGACTTCATCACCGGCGTGCGCATTGCGGACACGACCACCGGCGCGTCGGAGGTGCTCGAGGTGGGCGGTCTCTTCGTGGCCATCGGCCACACGCCCAACACCAGGTTCCTGCAGGGGCAACTCACCACCACCGAGCACGGCTACATCACGGTGGCCCCGTGGCGCACGGCGACGAACGTCGATGGCGTCTTCGCGGCCGGCGACGTGATCGACGACTACTACCGGCAGGCCATCACGTCGGCGGGCACCGGGTGCATGGCCGCGCTCGAGGCCGAACGCTGGCTCGCGCATCACGGCATCGGGGAGTCGCCCGTGCTCGAGACCGCGGAGACCACGATCGGCACCGCAACCGCCTGAGGCCCGCACTCATGCCGCCCGTCGTGCCGCACCTCACGGTCCGCCAACTCACCGTCGGCCCACTCGAGGAGAACTGCTGGCTCCTGGCCGATGAGGCGCGGCGCGAGGCGGTGCTGGTCGATCCGGGGGACGAAGCGGAGCGATTGGTCGACGCCGTGTCCGCGTCGGGGTGCACCCTCACCGCCATCTGGCTCACCCACGCCCACTTCGATCACATCGGCGGGGTCGCGGGCGTGCTGCGGGCGCACGCGGTGCCGGTGTACCTGCACCCCCTCGACGCCTTCTTCTACGCCAACGCGTCCTCGACGGCGGCCCGGTGGGGGCTGCAGGTGGAGACGCCGCCGGCCGGGACCCGGCCCCTCGCCGAGGGCGACACGGTCTCCGTGGGCGGGGCCGAGTTCACCGTGTGGCATCTCCCGGGACACGCGCCGGGACACGTCGCGTTCCTGGGGAACGGGCTCTGCGTCTCGGGCGACGTGCTCTTCGCCGGGTCGATCGGTCGCACCGACCTGCCGCTCTGCGATCCCACGGCGATGCAGCAGTCGTTGGAACGTCTGGCGACGTACGACCCCGAGGCTCGGGTATTGCCCGGACACGGTGTTACCACCACGATCGGTCGCGAGCTGACCGTGAACCCCTTCTTGCGGGGGAGCGCGCGCCCGATCGGGGCGTGACGCTCCCGCGCGTCGTCACCGCGAGCCCCCTCCCGCCCATGCGCCCTTCATCCCGCATCACCCCCTCCCGCGCCGTCGCGCTCGTCGGCGCGTTCCTGCTCTCGGCGTGCGGCTCGCTCACCGAAGCCGTGGCCCTGTCGCAGTACGGCTCGATCAGCATCAGCGGACGGAGTCAGGGCACCGCGCAGGCGCGTGCGACTGCCACGGCCATCTTCTTCGAGTCGGGGAATCTCTCGGTCCCCAACAGCGCGCGGCAGCAGAGCGATCAGTGCCTCATCGCAGCCATCGACACCGCCACGTCGGTCGTTCGCGGGCAGAAGAACGTCGGCAACGTGACGGTGACGAGCGCGGGCGCCACCCTGCCGCTCGCCTTCGCCGATGCGTTCGCGCGCTACGAGCTTGCGACCACCTCCTCGCTCACGTACCGGCCGGGGGACAACGCCGTGGTGACGATCCCGGGCGGCAGCGGGTTCCCGTCGACGTCCATCGCAGTGCGTCTCGCCGAGCCGATCGTCCCGGGCGCGATCACGGTTCCTGCCGCCGGACAGCCGATGACGGTGACGTGGAACGCCACCAACGACACCACGTCCGCAGTGATCGTGGCGCTCCGGTACGCCTTCCCCGCCACCAGCACCTATCCGAACGAACAGGTGTACTGTGCCGTGCGGGATGATGGCACCTTCGAAGTGCCGGCCGCAGCGATGACGGCGTTCCTCGGGAGCCCCAATGCGCTGCGCTCGCTGCGCCTCACGCGGTGGCGCACCAACTTCCTGCAGCCCAACCTCGCGACCACGCTGCATGTGGCCACGTCGGTCGACACGGTCGTGGTCTTCCCCTGACGCGCCGCACACGCGCCTGATCGCGTGCCTGCGCCGCTGGTGACTGGCATGCCGAACACGCCGCACACGCGCCTTGAGCGCGATCCGCTGGGCGAGTTGCCCGTGCCCGCCGACGCCCTGTACGGCGTGCAGACGGCGCGGGCGCTGATGAACTTCCCCATCAGTGGGCTTCGGCCGCTCACGCCGTTCGTCATCGCGCAGGTCTGGATCAAGCGGGCGGCGGCGGTCACCCATCGCACCACCGGACGGCTCGACGCACGACGGGCCGACGCGATCATCGCGGCCGCCGATGAGGTCCTCGCGGGGCTGCATCGCGAGCAGTTCGTCGTCGATCCGTACCAGGCCGGTGCAGGCACGTCGCACAACATGAACGTCAACGAGGTGCTCGCCAATCGCGCCAACGAGCTCCTCGGCGGAACCCGCGGCAGCTACACGCCCGTGCATCCGAACGATCATGTGAACATGGCGCAGAGCACCAACGACACGATCCCGACCAATATCCGCCTCGCGGTGCTGGGTGAACTGCCCGCGCTGCTCGCTGCCGTCGATGGCCTGATCGACGGCCTCGCCGACAAGGGGCGGGCGTTCGACGGCATCGTGAAGGCGGGGCGCACACACCTGCAGGACGCCATGCCGATCCGGCTGGGGCAGGAGTTCACCGCCTACGCCGGTACGCTCACCCGATGCCGCCGGCGCCTGGTCGATGCGGCGGAGTACCTCAAGGATCTCGGCATCGGCGGCTCGGCCGTTGGTACCGGTGTGACCGTCGAGGCGTCGTACCCTGCGCTGATGGTCGACGCCCTGCGCGAGGTGAGCGGCATCGCCGACCTGCGCGTGGGTGCCGACCGCATCCAGCTCATGCAGAGCATGGGGGACGCGGCGGCGTTCAGCGCGGCGTTGCGCGGCCTTGCGCTCGACCTGTCGAAGATCGTCAGCGACCTGCGGCTCATGGTCTCGGGCCCGCGCACCGGGCTCGACGAAATCGTGCTGCCCGCGGTCCAGCCCGGGTCGAGCATCATGCCGGGGAAGATCAATCCGTCGATCCCGGAGATGGTCAACCAGGTGTGCTTCCAGGTGATCGGGTGCGACACGACCGTTGCCATTGCGGCCGAGCACGGTCAGCTCGAACTGAACGTGATGATGCCCGTCATCGCCCACAACGTGCTGCTCGCCATGCAGCTCCTCACCAATGCGACGTGCACACTCGACACTCGCTGCGTGCGGGGGATCGAGGCCAACGCGGCGATGTGTGCCTACTGGGTCGAGCGGTCCGCCGCGCTGGCGACCGCGATCATGCCGCGCATCGGCTACGCCGCCGCTGCGGAGCTCGCCAAGCGCTCGGTGGCGGAGGGGGTGCTCATCCGCGACCTCGTGCGCCGGGACGGCGTCGTGCCACCCGGGGAGGTCGACGCCGTGCTCGACCTCCGCCGGATGACGGAGATCGGGGTCCCCGGCGTGCTTGTCTCCGACGGACAGGAGCCCTAGACTCGACACATGCGGATCACGACCTGGGCGGAGTACGGGCTCATTTGCGCCCTGCATCTGGCGCGGCGGGCGGGCAGTGGCCCGGTCACCGGTCGCGACGTGGCCGGGCGCGAGCGGCTGCCGGGCGACTACGTCGAGCAGATCCTGTTGCGCATGCGTCGCGCCGGCATCGTGAGCAGCACACGCGGGGCGCGGGGCGGCTATATGCTCGCCCGCGCGGCAGAGGACATCTCCGTCCGCGACGTCATCCAGGCGTCGGAGCTCACCACCTTCGACCTGCACTGCGTGTCGCACCCGGTCGACGCCGCGCGGTGCGCCGAGGCGGAGAACTGCAGCATCCGTCCCGTGTGGATGCTGCTCCAGCAGCGCATCGACGAGGTGCTCGAAGGGGTCAAGCTGAGCGACCTGCTGGCCGATGAAGCGGCGGTCCGCGGTCGCGTGGGGCTGCCCGCCCTCGAGCGCAGCGACGACGTGCCCGGCGGCCTTCCGATCCTGCAGGGCTGAGCATGGGCCTCTGGAGCGACTGGCAGGCCGCACGCGATCGTCGGCGTCGTGTCGACCAGTATCTGGCGCGGGTCCTGCACGCGCCGGCGGCGGTCGAGGTGGCCTGGCTCGAGGGCGCCGGCGTCGCGCGCGCGGTCGCGCTGCGGGAGCTCGAGTTCGCGCGACGGGCCATCGGCCTCATCGTCTCCGAGCGTGATGCCCTCGATGACCAGACGGCGGCCGATGTCGCGCACCAGCTCGCGCCCGCCCTCGGCGTCGAGGCACGGCGCGACCCGGACATGGCCCGCCTGTGGAACGAGCGGTGGCGCAGCTACACGGGTGCGCTGGCGGTGCGAGGAATCACCGAGGGGCCGGCGGTGCGCCTGGCCCGCGTGCTGTTGGCGGCGGCGGGGATCGACACCCCGGCCGAGCCCCTCCTCCAGCGGGCCGCCCGCTACGTGATGGACGTCCGCACCGAGCTCAACGAAGTGCTGCGCGCCACCTTCGGTGCCGTGTCGCTGCCGGACGACGTCCGCCCCTCGGCGTTGCGCTCCTGACCCGCAGGCGGCAGGAACGACAAAGCGGGCTCCGGTCGAAACCGGAGCCCGCTTTGTGTACCGAGTGCCGAAGGCCGGACTCGAACCGGCACGTCCTTGCGGACACTGCGCCCTGAACGCAGCGCGTCTACCAATTCCACCACTTCGGCGATGGACCCGTCGGAAACCGTTCCGGGGCGGGCAGGGTCGGGAAGAATAGACGGGCGCAGGTGGGGAAGTCAACGCCGAATCGCACCGTCCTCTGATTACGTTTCAGGCGTATGGTCACCAAGCAAGCGACGCAGGACGAGGACGGCACCGAGCTGATCGCGCGGAACAAGCGCGCGCGTCATGACTACGAAGTGCTGGACACCTGGGAGGCGGGCATCGTCCTCACCGGCACCGAGGTCAAGGCGCTGCGTGACGGGCGGGCCAATCTCACCGACGCGTTCGGAATCGTGAACGCGGGCGAGGTCTACCTCCTCAACCTGCACATTGGGGCCTATGGACAGGGGAACGTCTTCAACCACGAGCCCACGCGCACCCGCAAGTTGCTGCTGCATCGCCGCGAGATCCGGCGCCTGATCGGCTCCGTGGAGCGCCAGGGGCTGACGCTCGTCCCGCTCGACCTGTACTTCCGTCGCGGGCGGGTGAAGACCCGGCTGGCGCTGGTGCGGGGCAAGCAGCAGCACGACAAGCGTGAGGATCTCAAGAAGCGCGACGCGGAGCGCGAGATCGCGCGCGTGCTGCGTTCACGGTGAGACGACGGTGAGCGTGCTGCTGTCGCTCTCCATCGCGTTGCAGGTCGCCGCCGCCGTTCCGACGCCGCTCACCGTGAAGGTCGGCGATCGCGTGCGGCAGGTGCCGGTCGCGGTGCATCCGGGCGGTGGCTTGGCCGTGCGCGCCGATGCACTGGCCGAGGCCTTGGGAGGACAGCTGGTGGTCGACGCGCGACGTCCGCGTCGCACGCGCTTCGAAGTCGGCACGCTGGGCGTGGACCTGGAGGCGGGGAGCGCGCTGGCGATCGTCGCGAATGACACCGTGCCGCTGCCTGTGGACGTGGTGCGAGTGGGCGCCACGCTGCTGGTGCCCATGATGGTCGTCACCGACCTGCTGCCACGACTCGGTTCCGGGCTCCTCTACGACGCACCGCGCGGAGAACTCCGCCGCTTCAGCACGACGGTGGCGGGCACGGCGTCCGCAGGGCGCGGCGCGGCGGCCTCGCCGCGGGCCACGCCGCCGCGCTCGGCGCCCTCGCCAGCCGCCACGCTGCCGGCTGCCACACCGCCGGTTTCACCTGCGGGTGTCTCCACGCCAGCCAACGGCGGCACCCGTCAGCGCGTCGTCGTCGTCGACGCGGGTCACGGGGGGCCCGACCGCGGCATGTCCGGCCCCATCGGCGCCGGGCCGCGCATCTTCGAGAAGAACGTCACGCTGGATGCCGCCAAGGCGCTGCGCACCGCCCTGCAGGCGCGCGGCGTGCGCGTCGTGATGACGCGCACCACTGACACCCTCATCGCACTCTCCGATCGCGGCAGGATCGCCAACCAGGCGCGCGGCGATCTCTTCGTGTCGCTGCACGTGAACGCGGCCAATCCGCGCTGGAAGAACCCCGGCGGCGCGCGGGGCTTCGAGACCTACTTCCTCGCCGAAGCGAAGACCGAGGACGAACGTCGTGTCGAGGCGATGGAAAACGAAGCCATTCGCTTCGAGGCGCCCGTCGATGCGTCGCGGGACGATCCCCTGGGCTTCATCATCCGCGACATGGCGCAGAACGAGCACCTGCGCGAGTCGTCGCGTCTGGCCGAGTTGATCCAGGCGGGCATGCGCAGCGTGCATCCGGGGCCGAATCGTGGCGTCAAGCAGGCGGGGTTCCGCGTGCTCGTCACCGCGTTCATGCCCGCCGTGCTCGTGGAGATCGGCTTCGGCACCAATCGCACGGAAGCCGCCTGGATGACCAGCACCGAGCAGGTCAACCGCCTCGCTGCGACCCTGGCCGACGCGATCGTGGCGTATCTCGCGCAGTACGAGCGCAAGGTGGGCGGATGACACCGCGCGCGTCGCAGACACTGCGCAGGATGGCGCTGCTCGCTGCCGTCTGGGGCGTGACGGGATGCGTGTACTACAACGGCGTTTACAATGCGCAGCGGCAGGCCGCGGCCGGCGACTCGCGACTGCGGCGAGGCGAGGAGTCCGAGGCCGAGGTGCGCTTCCGTCGCTCGGCGGAATCCGCGGAAAGCGTGCTCGTACGACATCCCGCGTCGCGTTGGCGCGAGCGGGCGTTGTATCTCGCGGGGACGAGCGCGGCGCTCGGCAACAGTTGCACGGCCGCACTGCCGCGGCTCACCGAGTATCTCGCGCGGCCCGGCACTCCCAGCGGCGATCGCGATCGGGCGCGACTCGCGGTCGCCGTGTGCGACGTGCGGGCGGCCCGCCTCGTCGACGCCCGCCATCGGCTCGACTCGCTCGTGGGGCTGCGTGACGTGACCACCGCCCGTGCCGCCCGTCGATGGGCCGCGCGTGCGGCGCTGGCGCAGGGTGATTTCGCCGCCGTCCCCGGCTATCTGGGCGACGACGACGCCGGGGCGCTCCCCTGGGAGCTTGTCGGGGCCTCGGTCGGCGCACGGGTGTTCACGCGCGTCGAGTCGCTGGTGGTGGCGCGCGCCCGCGTCGGGGAGTATCGCGACGAGGCGCTGGTGGCCGTGCGCGAACTCGCCGCTGCGGGAGAGCTCGACGGCGCCGCGCGCATCGTGGCCGCCTACGATGCCGTGCGCGTGCGCGACCAGGCGCGCGGTGCCATGCACCACGCGCTCGGTGAGCAACTCCAGCGCGTCGGTCGCGACTCACTCGCCCGCCTGCACCTGCAGACGGCGCGCGAGCTCGCGGTCCGCGACACGATCGTGGCGCGTGATGCCAGCGCACGCGTGGCGCTCATCGACGTCCGTCGGGCAGACACGCCGCGCGCCGTCGATTCGACGCTCGCGCGGCTCGACTCGGCGGTGCTGCGCACAGCTACGGCACGGCGGCTCACCGATCCGCTGTTGCTGCTGCGCCTCCTCGCAGAGCGTGACGATCCCACCGGCGCATCGCTGTTCCTGGCGGCCGAGGTGGCGCGGGATTCGCTGCGCGCACCCTTGCTCGCGCGGACGATGTTCGTACAGGTCGCGCGCGAACACAGCGGCGCGACGGTGGCTCCGACGGCATGGTACGCGGCCAGCCTGCTCGATGCCGACAGCGCGGAGGTCTGGCGGCGGCGCGTCCTCATCGAGTACCCGGCGTCGCCCGCGGCCGCGAGACTGCGGGGCGAGGATCCCGCCGCGCTGCCGGACTTTGCCGCCAGCGGCGAACTGCTGAGATTGCGCTGGACCGAGGGGGTGCGGGTGTGGAGCGACAGTCTCCGCCGCCTGCGCGCCGCCACGCGCTCCGGCACCCCGTGAGCGCCCCGTCGTCTCACGCTCAGGTTCCGATGCCGGCCGCTTCGCCTACTGGTCACGCGCACATCGTTGGCTCGCTCGCCTTTCGCAATCCGATCGTGCTGGCATCTGGCACGGCCGGCTTCGGGCGCGAGCTGGATGACGTCATGGACCTCTCGGCGCTGGGGGGACTCTCCACCAAGGCGGTCAGCGTCGAGCCACGCAAGGGCAATCGCCCGCTGCGCGTGAGCGAGTTCGCCGGCGGCATGATCAACGCCATTGGCCTGGCCAATCCCGGGCTCGCCGCAGTGCGTGACGAATTCCTGCCGTGGCTGCCGACGCACCATCCCGGAACGCGCGTGTTCGTGAACGTGGTGGGCAACAGCGTCGAGGACTTCGAGACGGTCGTGAGCGGTCTCGACGCCGTACCGGGCGTGGATGCCTTCGAGCTGAACGTGAGTTGCCCCAACGTGAAGGCCGGCGGTCTCGAGTTCGGTGCCGACCGCGAGATGCTCGATGCGCTGGTGCGCGCGGTGCGTGCATGCACCACACGCCCGCTGTTCGTGAAACTGTCGCCCACGCTTGGTCCGTCGCTCGTGGCGACGGCGGAGTGCGCCGTGCGTGCCGGTGCCACCGGGCTTACCCTCGTCAACACCATGCCCGGGCTGGTGATCGATACGGCGAACCGCCGGCCTCGCATCGGCTTCGGCAGCGGCGGCATCAGCGGCCCGGCGCTCCTGCCCATCGGTCTCCTGGCCACCTGGCGCGTGAGCCGGGCGCTCCCCGGCGTGCCCATCGTGGGGCTCGGCGGCGTGAGCACGGCGGACGACGCCGTGCAGTACCTGCTCGCCGGTGCACAGCTCGTGGGCGTGGGCACCGCGGCCTTGCGGGATCCGCGCGCGCCTGAACGCATCGCGCGTGGCGTTGCCGCCTGGTGCGCGCGCCACGACGTGCGCGACCTGTCCACCATAGTCGGCACCCTGGAGTGGCCTGCATGACGTCGCCGTCCTCGCCCGCCGGTCTTCGGGCCACCCCCATCGTCGCGCTCGATGTGCCGGATCGCCGGGCCGCCGAGGAGCTCGTGACGCGCCTTGGCGCGCACTGTGACTTCTACAAAGTGGGGCTCGAGCTGTTCACCGCCGAGGGACCCGCCATCGTGGCCTGGCTCCGCGCGGCGGGGAAGCGGGTGTTCGTCGACCTCAAGCTCCACGACATCCCCAACACGGTGCGGGGGGCGGCGCGCAGCGTGGCGCGGCACGGGGCAACGCTGCTGACCGTGCACGCGTCGGGCGGCGAGGCGATGGTGCGGGCGGCCGTCGAGGGGGCGGCCGAGGGGGCCGACGGCGGTGCGGTCGACGCCTGTGGCATCCTCGGCGTGACCATCCTGACCAGCTTCGATGCGGCGGGGGTCGGGGCGGCATGGGGGCGTACCGACGTGGACGTGTCGGCCGAGGTGCTGCGGCTGGCGGGCCTCACCGCGTCGGCCGGCGCGGCCGGCGTGGTGTGTTCGGGGCACGAGACGGCGGCGGTCCGGGCGGCGCAGGCGGGGCTCGGCATCCTGGTGCCCGGCATCCGGCTGGCCGGGGGGGCAACCCACGATCAGGCGCGGGTCATGACCCCCGAGGCCGCGGCCGCTGCCGGGGCCCGCTGGCTCATTTTGGGGCGGGCGGTGACGGCCGCCGACGATCCGGCGGCAGCGATTGCCGCGGTGCGGGCGGCGCTGAGCTGACCCGCGGGAGGAGGGGCGCTACCTGCTGTCGTGCCTTGCACTTGCGCCCGGTTCCTGCTACGCTTGAGGTCTTGTCCGTTTTCGGGCCGTTTTCTGGCGGCCCGCCGGCGGACATTTCGCTGGCCAATCCGCTGGCCACACTCGCTTCAGTCGGGCGCGGAATCGGACCCTCAGGGCACGATGCATCCCGATTGATGAACGCATGGGGAGTCCAGCCGGCCGCCGATTGATGGCGGTGCGGGAGACTCCGTCGGCGCAGCCGCGCCGAGGTGACCCGTGAAAGTTCGTAGCAGCGTGAAGCCGATTTGCGAGCACTGCAAGGTCGTCAAGCGACAGGGCGTGACTCGCATCATCTGCAAGCGCAACCCCAAGCACAAGCAGCGTCAGGGCTGAGGGGAGCGCACACATGGCACGTATCGCCGGCGTGGATTTGCCACGCGAGAAGAAGATCGAGATCGGCCTTACCTACATCTTCGGCATCGGTCGCAAGACGGCGCAGAAGATCCTCGAGGCCTCGGGTGTGTCGAGCGCGCAGCGCGTGCGCGACCTCAACGACGCCGATCTCAACAAGCTCCGTCAGGAGATCGAGCGCAATCATCGCGTCGAGGGTGCACTGCGCACCGAGGTCGCGATGAACATCAAGCGCCTCATGGATATCGGCTCGTACCGTGGCACCCGCCATCGTCGTGGCCTCCCCGTGCGCGGGCAGCGCACGCACACGAACGCGCGCACCAAGAAGGGGCCGCGCCGCGCCATCGCGGGCAAGAAGAAGGTGACCAAGTAAGCCATGGCTACCGCGAAGAAGACCAAGCGCGTCGTCGAGGCGGAAGGGATCGCCCACGTCAGCGCCACGTTCAACAACACGACCATCACGATCACCGACCTGCATGGGAACGCGGTGTCGTGGGGCTCGGCCGGCAAGGCGGGCTTCAAGGGGTCGAAGAAGTCCACGCCGTTCGCGGCGACCGTCGCCAGCGAGCAGTGCGCGCGCGAAGCGCTCACGCTCGGCGTGCGTCGCGTGCATGTCCGTGTGCAGGGCCCCGGCTCGGGTCGCGAGTCGGCCATCCAGGCGCTCGCCGCCGCGGGTCTCCAGGTGAAGTCCATTCGCGACGTCACCCCGATCCCGCACAACGGCTGCCGTCCCCCCAAGCGCCGGAGGGTCTGATCCATGGCCCGTTACACTGGTCCCAGCTGCCGTCAGTGCCGTCGCGAGGGCGCCAAGCTCTTCCTGAAGGGCACCAAGTGCTTCACCGAGAAGTGCCCCGTCGAGCGTCGTCCGTACGCCCCGGGTCAGCACGGTCAGGCCACGGCGCGTCGCAAGAAGATGTCGGAGTTCGCCAAGCAGCTGCGTGAGAAGCAGAAGATCAAGCGCATCTATGGCATCTCCGAGAAGCAGTTCCGCAACACGTTCGAGCGTGTCGCCACGCAGGCCGGCATCACCGGTCACAACCTGCTGGCCGCTCTCGAGACCCGGCTCGACAACGTGGTGTATCGCATGGGCTTCGCGCCGAGCCGCAAGGCGGCGCGTCAGCTCATCCGTCACCGCCACATCGAGGTGAAGGGTCGCCTCCTCGACATCCCGTCGTACCAGGTGCGTCCGGGCGAGGAAGTGCGCGTGAAGCAGTCGTCGCGTGAGCTCGCCCTGGTCATGGGCGCGATGGAGCAGGCGGCGCGTGGCGCCTCGCCGTCGTGGATCGCGGTGGACAAGGACACGTTCAGCGGCCGCGTGCTCGAGAAACCGCAGCGCGCGTCCATCGCTCTCGCGGCGCAGGAACAGCTCGTCGTCGAGTTGTACTCGAAGTAAGGCGTTCGCAGGGTCGGGGCCCGAACCCCTCTACGGGGCTGCCGCGCGTTCGGGGCGGGGCAGCGCGTCGCGGGTGGCACCACGCCACCCGCGTGACCTCATCTCTCAGACATCATGGCAACGATCGATCTCTCCGGGCTGGTCCGTCCGCAGCTGGTGGAAGCCACCAAGCGCGAGGACAATCCGAATCTGGCCGAGTTCCGCCTGCAGCCGCTCGAGCGCGGCTTCGGGCACACGCTGGGCAACGCGATGCGCCGACTGCTGCTGTCGTCGCTCCGCGGCTCGGCCGTGTGGGCGTTCCGCATCGACGGGGTGGTGCACGAGCACCAGACCATCCCCGGCGTCGTGGAAGACGTGCACCAGATCATCGGCAACCTCAAGACGCTCACGCTCGCGCTGCCGGACGAAGTCGACCAGGCGGTTCTCCGCCTCGCGAAGTCGGGTCCGGGCGCGGTGACGGCGGCGGACATCCAGGCCGCAGGTGGCGTGCGGGTCGTCGACCCGTCGCACCACCTGTTCACGATCACGGACGAGCGCGACTTCAACGTCGAGCTCTACGTGAACAAGGGCCGTGGCTACGTGGAGAGTGATGCTCACACCCCCGACAAGGCCCTGTCGGTGGATGTGGTGCGCATCGATGCCATCTACAGTCCGGTCCGTCGGGCGAACTTCACCGTCGCGGAAACCCGCGTCGGTCAGCGCACCGACTACGACCGGCTCACGCTCACCGTCGAAACCAACGGCACGATGTCGCCCGAGGAAGCGGTGAGCTACGCGGCGGCGCTCGCCCAGACCCACTTCCAGTATTTCGTGGGCTTCGGGTCGTCGGCCTCCGCACAGCCCGGCGCGGCCGGCGACGGTGCCAACGCCGACGCGCTCCGCCTCGCCGAGCTGTTCCGCACCCCGATCGACGATCTCGAACTCTCGGTTCGTTCGGTCAACTCCCTGAAGAACTCGAATATCCGCTCGCTCGGCGATCTGGTGCGCCAGACCGAGGCGCAGATCCTCCAGGTCAAGAACTTCGGCAAGAAGTCCCTGCAGGAAATCGCCGCGCTGCTCGAGAAGGAAGGGCTCAATTTCGGCATGCGTTACGAGGAAAGCACCGATGGGGTGCGCATCCTCGACATGGGCACCCCGCCCAGCCGCGCCGCCGAGAACGCGCCTGACGACGACGAAGACGAGGATTGATCTCCCATGCGCCACCGTAAGGCCCACCGCCAGCTCCGGCGGACCAGTGAGCAGCGTCTCGCGCTGCTCCGCAATCTCGCCACCTCGCTCATCGAGCAGGGGGCGATCGAGACGACGGAGGCGAAGGCCAAGGAACTTCGCCCGTTCGTCGAGAAGCTCATCACCAAGGCTCGCTCGGGCACGCTGCATGCGCGCCGCCTGGCGGGTCGGCACGTCCACAAGCGTGAGGCGGCGGACAAGCTCTTCCAGGAGATCGGTCCGAAGTTCGTCACGCGTCCGGGCGGCTACACGCGCATTCTCAAGACCGGCCACCGCAAGGGTGACGGCGCAGAGATGGCGCGGATCGAACTGATCCTCAGCTGAGGCACCCACCCATGGCCATCAATCGCAACCGCTGCTACAGCTGCGACAAGGGTGTTGCCTTCGGCAACAACGTCTCGCACGCGAACAACAAGACCCGCCGCACCTGGAAGCCCAATCTCCAGGTGGTCCGCACCCTCGCGGACGGCAAGGTCATCAAGGTCAAGGTCTGCACCCGCTGCCTCGCGGCCGGCAAGGTGCAGCGCGCGCCGCGCGGCCAGGTCGCCGTCGCCTGATCTCCTGCCTCGGCAGGCACACGCGGGGAGCTCGCTGCATGGCGGTCTCCCCGCGTCGTGTATCCGATGACGCGAATCGGGAGTTGGTGAGTAGCACCATGCACACCCGACACCATCACCCAGCCCATGACTGATCGGCCCGTGTCCAGGACAGCGCTCATCACCGGCATCACCGGCCAGGACGGTTCCTACCTCGCCGAACTGCTCCTCGCGAAGGGGTATCGCGTCGTCGGCGTCGTGCGTCGCTCGTCGACCACGCCCTACGAGCGCATCGCCCATCTCGTCGATCGCGTGGAGCTCGTCTCCGCCGACCTCCTCGACCAGACGTCTCTCACCGACGTCGTGGCGGAGACCGCGCCCGACGAGATCTACAACCTCGCGGCGCAGAGCTTCGTGCAGACCTCGTGGAACCAACCGGTGCTCACCGGTGAGTTCACCGCGCTGGGCGTCACGCGCATGCTCGAGGCGATGCGCAAGGCGGCGCCCACCGCGCGCTTCTATCAGGCCAGTTCGAGCGAGCAGTTCGGGAAGGTCGTCGAGACGCCTCAGCGCGAGAGCACGCCGTTCTATCCGCGCTCGCCGTATGGCGTGGCCAAGGTGTATGGGCACTGGATCACGGTGAACTACCGCGAGAGCTTCGGCCTGTACGCGGTGTCCGGCATCCTGTTCAATCACGAGTCGCCGCGCCGGGGCCTCGAGTTCGTCACCCGCAAGATCTCCGATGGTGTGGCGCGCATTCACCTCGGTCTGCAGCAGGAGCTGCGTCTCGGCAACCTCGATGCCCGCCGCGATTGGGGCTTCGCCGGTGACTACGTCGATGCGATGTGGCGCATGCTGCAGCAGGACACGCCGGACGACTACGTCATCGGCACCGGCGAGACGTTCAGCGTGCGCGACTTCTGCGAGGCGGCGTTCAACGCCGTGGGCCGCGACTATCGCGACCACGTGGTGCAGGACCCGCGCTTCTTCCGCCCGGCCGAGGTGGACCTGCTCGTCGCCGACCCGAGCAAGGCGCGGGAGCAACTCGGCTGGACGCCCGCCGTGCAGTTCCCCGAGCTGGTCGCGATGATGGTGCAGGCCGACCTCGAGCGGTACGCGCGCGCCCGGTGAGCCGGGTCCTGGTCACAGGCGCCGGCGGGTTCGTCGGCCAGTGGCTGCTCCCCGCACTCGCGGAGGCGGGGCACACCATCGTCGCGCTCGCCTCGGAGCCTCCGGCGGCGGTGCCGCCCGGGGTTCCGCGCCGTCCCGAGGCCAACTGGATCGTGGGTGACCTGCGCGACGACGCGCACGTGGCGGACGCCGTGGCGTTGGCGCGTCCGGAGTGGGTCATCCACCTCGCCGCCATCTCCCATGTGCCGACGGCCGAGGCCGACCCCGTGCAGGCGTGGGACGTCAACGTGACTGCGACGGCGCGCCTGTTGCAGGCGCTCGGCGCGGCCCGTGACGCCGGCGAGATCGATCCGCGCGTCCTGATCGTGGGCAGCGCGGAACAGTACGGTCGCCACGAGGAGCCGGCGCCGCTCACGGAGGAGACGCCGCAGCGTCCGCGCACCGTGTACGCCGCCACCAAGGCCGCCCAGGAAGTGCTGGCGTTGCAGCAGTGGCGTGCGCGCGGGCTGGCGGTGGTGTGTGCCCGCAGCTTCAACCACAGCGGCGCGGGGCAGCCATCGCGCTTCCTGCTGCCCGCGCTCGTGGCGCGCGCGCGCACGCTCGCCGACGCGCCGGCGGGCACGCCGTTTCCCGTGGGCAATCGCGCACCGATACGCGACTTCCTGCATGTAAGCGACGTCGTCTCCGCCTATATTTCGCTGGTCCGGCATGGGGTGCCGGGTGAGGCGTACAACGTGTCCAGCGGCATCGGGTTTTCGGTGCAGCAGGTGCTCGACCGGGTCATGGCGCGCGCGGGCTCGCGCGCGGTCCCGGTGGAGGATCCCGGCCTCGTGCGCCCGGTGGACGTGCCGGTGCTGGTGGGCGATGCGCGCAAGCTGCAACACGCGACCGGTTGGCAGGCCCGCCGCTCTTTCGACGACATTCTCGACGATCTCTTCCGATATGCCGAAGCGCACTGACCTGCATCGCATCCTCGTCATCGGCTCCGGGCCGATCGTGATCGGGCAGGCCGCCGAATTCGACTACTCCGGGACGCAGGCCACCAAGGCGCTGCGCGAGGAGGGGTACGAGGTCGTGCTCGTGAACTCGAATCCGGCCACGATCATGACCGATCCCGAGTTCGCCGACCGCACCTACGTGGAGCCGGTGACTCCGGAGTACGTCGAGAAGGTCATTGCCAAGGAGCGGCCGGACGCCGTGCTGCCGACGATGGGCGGCCAGACCGCCCTCAACGTGGCGCTGGCGCTGCATGAGTCGGGTGTGCTGGCGAAGTATGGTTGCACCCTCATCGGCGCCAATGCCCGCGCGATCCGCGTCGCCGAAGACCGCAAGCTCTTCGCCGAGGCGATGGAGAAGATCGGGCTCAAGTGCCCGACCGGGCGCACGGTGACGTCGTTCGAGGAAGCGGTGGTGGCGGTCGAGCAGACCGGCTATCCCGCGATCATCCGCCCGTCGTTCACGCTCGGCGGCACGGGCGGTGGCATCGCGTACAACCGCGAAGAGTTCGAGACGATCGTTCGCCGGGGGCTCGACCTGTCGCCGGTGCACTCGGTGCTCATCGAGCGGTCGCTGCTCGGCTGGAAGGAGTACGAGCTCGAGGTGATGCGCGACTGTGCCGACAACGTCGTCATCGTCTGCTCGATCGAGAACCTCGACCCGATGGGCGTGCACACCGGTGACTCGATCACCGTCGCGCCGGCCATGACGCTCACCGACCGCGAGTATCAGGTGATGCGCGATGCCGCAGTCGCGATCATCCGGGAGATCGGCGTCGATGCCGGCGGCTGCAACATCCAGTTCGCGGTCAATCCGCAGAACGGCGAGCTGATCGTCATCGAGATGAACCCGCGTGTCTCACGGTCGTCGGCGCTGGCCTCGAAGGCCACCGGCTTCCCGATCGCGCGCATCGGTGCCAAGCTGGCCGTGGGCTTCACGCTCGACGAGGTCCCGAACGACATCACCAAGACGACGCCGGCGAGCTTCGAGCCCGTGCTCGACTACGTGATCGTGAAGTGCCCGCGCTTCGCCTTCGAAAAGTTCGCGGCCGCCGATCCCGGACTCACGACGCAGATGAAGTCCGTCGGTGAGTCCATGGCCATCGGCCGCACGTTCAAGGAGGCCTTCCAGAAGGCGCTGCGCGCCCTGGAAACGGGCCGTACGGGCTGGGTGGTCGGCGAGCGGCTGCAGGACGATCGCCTTGTCGACGGCTCGTTGCAGGAGCTGCGCAGCGCGCTGCGTCGGCCGACGCCCGAGCGCATCTTCCAGCTCAAGCGCGCGATGCAGGCCGGGCTCGAGACGGCCGAGCTGCACACGCTGACGGGGATCGACCCGTGGTTCCTCGACCAGTTGCGTGAGCTGCTGGATGCGGAGGCGTGGTATGGCGCCCTCCCGACGGTCGACGCGCCGGCGATGCGGCGCATGAAGCGGCTCGGATTCTCCGATCGCCAGTTGGCCGCCGCGCGCGCGCAGACAGAGGCCGAGGCGCGGGCATTGCGCTGGTCGCTGGGCGTGCGCCCGTCGTACAAGATGATCGATACCTGCGCGGGCGAGTTCCCGTCGAGCACGCCGTACCTGTACGGCAACTACGACGAGGAGAGCGAGGCGGCCACGTCGGGGCGCAAGAAGGTGGTGATCCTCGGGTCCGGCCCCAATCGCATCGGGCAGGGCGTCGAGTTCGACTACTGCTGCGTGCGCGCCGTCCTCGCGCTCCGGCAGCAGGGATACGAGACCATCATGGTGAACTCGAATCCCGAGACCGTCTCGACCGACTTCGACATCTCCGACAAGCTGTACTTCGAGCCGCTCACGCTCGAGGACGTGCTGGAGATCGTGCAGCGCGAGGCGCCCGAAGGGGTCATCGTGCAGTTGGGTGGCCAGACCCCGCTCAAGCTCACGCGCCCGCTCGAGGCGGCGGGGGTGCGCATCCTCGGCACCTCGCCCGATGCGATCGATGCGGCCGAGGATCGCCGTCGCTTCGAGGCCATCGCGCGCGAGTTGGGCATCGAGCAGCCGGCCAACGGCACGGCGACCAGCGTGGAGGAGGCGGTGCGCATCGCCGCCACCATCGGCTTCCCCGTGCTCGTGCGTCCGTCGTACGTGCTGGGTGGGCGCGCAATGGAGATCGTGCACGACGAGGCGTCGCTGCGCGACTACTTCGAGCGTGCTGCGCGCGTGAGCGAGGACCGGCCGGTGCTCGTCGATCGCTTCCTCGAGGATGCGTTCGAGGCCGACGTCGATGCGTTGAGCGACGGCACCGACGTCGTCATCGGCGCCGTCATGGAGCACATCGAGAGCGCGGGTATTCACTCCGGTGACTCGGCGTGCGTGCTGCCGCCGTACCTCATCCCGCCGGCCGCGGTCGCGCAGATGAAGGCCCATACCATTGCCTTCGCGAAGCGGCTCGGCGTGGTCGGGCTCATCAATGTGCAGTATGCCTACAAGGACGGCACGGTCTACGTCATCGAGGTGAATCCGCGCGCGTCGCGCACCGCACCGTTCGTGTCGAAGGCCATCGGTGTGTCGCTGCCGTCGGTCGCGGCGCGCCTCATGCTGGGGGAGACGCTGGCGCAGGTGGGCTTCACGCAGGAGATCGTGCCGCCGTACGTGAGCGTGAAGGAAGCGGTGTTCCCGTTCAACAAGTTCCGGGAGTTCGACCCGGTGCTGGGGCCCGAGATGCGCTCGACCGGCGAGGTCATGGGCATCGATGACGACTTCGGCATGGCGTTCCTCAAGTCGCAGCTGGCGGCGGACAACGCGCTGCCGCGCGAGGGGCGGGTCTTCTTCACCGTCAACGACAGCGACAAGCCGACTGCGGCGTCGCTCGCCGAACGTCTGCACGGCATGGGCTTCGCCATCAGTGCCACCAGCGGCACAGCGTCGTATTTCGAGGCGCGGGGGATCCCGGTCACCAGCGTGCTCAAGGTGCACGAAGGGCGCCCGCACGGTGTGGACATGATCCTGAACGGCGACATCCAGTTGCTCGTCAACACCCCGCTCGGGAAGGAGGCGCAGGTCGACGATGAACGGCTGCGCCAGGCGGCCATCGCGAATCGCGTGCCCTACACGACCACGCTCACGGCGGCGAGCGCCGCGGTCGAGGCCATCGCCGCGCGCCGCACGCGCGACCCGGGTGTGCGTTCGCTGCAGGAGTGGCACCAGATCCTCGCGGCGGCCGGCGCCACACCGGTCGGGGCCGCGTGACGACCGTGACAGTGCCCGCGGGCATGGTGGCGCGCGCCGGTGAGGCGCATGTCTCGCCCGAGGCGCGTCTGGGGGCGGGTGCCTTGGTCCACGAGTCCGCGTACGTCGACGCCGACGCCGAGATCGGCGCGGCTTCGCGCATCTGGCACTTCTGTCACGTGAACCCCCGCGCGCGGGTCGGTGCGCGCTGTTCGCTGGGGCAGAATGTGGTGGTCATGCCCGGCGTGGTCATCGGCGACAACTGCAAGATCCAGAACAACGTGTCGCTGTACGAGGGCGTGACGCTCGAGGACGACGTGTTCTGCGGCCCCTCGATGGTCTTCACGAACGTGATGAATCCGCGGAGCGCGGTCTCGCGCAAGGACGAGTATCGCGCCACGCGGGTCGCGCGCGGTGCGAGCATCGGCGCGAACGCCACCATCGTTTGCGGCGTCACGATCGGTCGCTATGCGTTCATCGGCGCAGGCGCGGTGGTGACGCGCGACGTCCCGGACTACGCGCTCATGGCGGGCGTGCCGGCGCGCCGCATCGGGTGGATGTCCGAGGCGGGACACCGCCTCGAATCGGTCGGGACGGACGGCGCCGGAGTCGAGGTGCTGCGTTGTCCGGGCACGGGCGCCACGTATCGTCGCGTGGGCGATGTGGTCACACCGATGGAGGGCGGGGTATGAGCGCACCGCTGATTCCGACGGATCGGCCGATCCGTGTGGCCCTGGTGGGCTGTGGACGCATCGCGCGCAATCACTTCGACGCCATGGCCAAGATCCCCGACCTGCAACTGGTCGCGGTGTGTGATGTGGTGCCCGAGCGCGCCGAGGCGGCGGGGCGCGAGTTCGGCATTCCGCACTTCACCAGCTACGAGCAGATGCTGGCGGAGGTGCCGTGCGACGCCGTGACCATCGCCACGCCCAGCGGGTTACATCCACAGCATGGCATCCTCGCCGCGCGCGCCGGGCGGCATGTCATCAGCGAGAAGCCGATGGCCATCTCGTTGGCGGCGGCGGACGCGTTGGTGCAGGCGTGCGACGATCATCACGTGCAGCTGTTCGTCGTCAAGCAGAACCGGCTCAATCCCCCCATCGTGCTGCTCAAGCGCGCGATCGATCGTGGGCGCTTTGGCCGCATCTACATGGCGAACTGCACCGTCCGCTGGACGCGACCGCAGGACTACTACGACCAGGCGCCGTGGCGCGGCACGTGGGAGTTCGACGGCGGGGCGTTCATGAACCAGGCGTCGCACTACGTCGACCTCATCCAGTGGCTGGTGGGGCCGGTGGAGAGCGTGATGGCCAAGACCGCCACGCTGGCGCGGCGCATCGAGGCCGAAGACAGCGGCGTGGCCGTGCTGCGCTTCCGGTCGGGCGCGCTGGGCACCATCGAAGTCACGATGCTCACCTATCCCAAGAACCTCGAAGGGTCGATCACGATCCTCGGCGAGAAGGGAACGGTGAAGATCGGCGGTACCGCGGTGAACAAGGTGGAGCACTGGCAGTTCGCCGACTACGACGACGACGACAAGCTGGTCGACCAGGCGAACACCAATCCCCCCAGCGTCTACGGGTTCGGGCACGAGGGCTACTACCGCAACGTGGTGGCGGTGCTGCGCGGCGAGGCGCGCCCCGACACCGACGGGCGCGCCGGTCGCAAGTCGCTCGAACTGATTCTGGGCATCTACGAGTCGGCGAAGACGGGGCACGACGTGCCGCTGCCGCTTCGCGTCAGCCTCTGACCTTCTTTCGGACGTTTCCATGGCCGTTCCCCTGCTCGACCTGAAGGCGCAGCACGCGACCATCCGCGACGACGTGGTGGCGGCGCTCATGCACGTCGTCGACCAGCAGACGTTCATCCTCGGCGAGGAGGTCGGGCAACTCGAGTGCCAGGTCGCCGGGCTGTCGCAGTCGCGCTTCGCCGTCGGGTGCGCCAATGGCACCGACGCCCTGCTGCTCGCGCTGCGGGCGCTCGGTGTGGGGGCCGGTGACGAGGTTGTGACGACGCCGTTCACCTTCTTCGCCACGGCCGGGGCGGTGCACAACCAGGGCGCCCGTCCCGTGTTCGTCGACATCGAGCCCCGCACCTTCAACATCGCGCCGGAGCAGGTGGCAGCAGCGATCGGACCGAAGACCAAGGCCGTCATCGCGGTCGACCTGTTCGGTCAGATGGCCGCCATCGAGCAGATCACGGCGGCCGCCGGCGGGGTGCCGGTCATCGAGGACGCGGCCCAGTCGATCGGCGCCAGCCGGGTCATCGACGGCCGGACGGTCATGGCCGGGGAGGCGGCTGCCATCGGCACGTTCAGCTTCTTCCCGTCGAAGAACCTGGGTGGCTACGGGGACGGCGGCATGATGGTCACGCAGGATGAGGCGCTCTTCGAGACGCTCATGAAGCTGCGGACCCACGGGGGGCGCCGGACCTATTTCCACGAGATGGTAGGCTACAACAGCCGCCTGGACACCCTGCAGGCGGCGGTGCTCAAGGCCAAGTTGCCGCACCTGGCGGGCTGGAGCGCCGCCCGGCGCAAGAACGCGGCATTTTACGATGCGGCCTTCGCGGACGTCCCCGAGGTGACCACCCCGTGGGTCGAGCCGTCCAATACTTCGATCTACAACCAGTACACGATCCGGGTGTCCGACCGCGATGGCCTCCAGGCGCACCTGAAGGCGCGCGGGATCGGGCACTCCGTGTACTATCCGCTGGCGCTGCACCTGCAGCCGTGCTTTGCCTATCTGGGCTACCGCGAGGGGCAGTTCCCCGAGTCGGAGCGGGCGTCGCGCGAGGTGCTGTCGCTCCCCATCTATCCGGAACTGACCGCCGCCCAGCTCGACGAGGTGGTGTCGGCGGTCCGGTCCTACTACGCCCGGTGAGGATTTGTCCGTGAGTCAGTCGTCGTCCATGAAGGACCAGCTTCGCGCCCGCATCGCCGATCGTTCGGCGGTGGTCGGGGTCGTCGGCCTCGGCTACGTCGGCCTGCCGCTGGCGATGGAGTTCGTGCACGCGGGCTTCCGGGTCATCGGGTACGACGTCAGCCAGCGGGTCATCGACCTGCTCATGGCCGGCGAATCTCACATCCAGGACATCCCGGCGTCGGTCGTGGCCGAAGCGGTGCGCGACGGCAAGTTCGTCGCCACCAACGTCGAAGCGCGGCTCAAGGAGTGCGACGCGGTGTCCATCGCGGTGCCCACGCCGCTGTCCAAGACGCGTGACCCGGACATGGCGTTCGTGCTCAGCGCCGCCGACGCCATCGCGCGCCAGGCGCACCCCGGCATGTGTGTGGTGCTCGAAAGCACGACGTATCCCGGCACGACGCGCGAACTGCTGCAGCCGCGTCTCGAGGCGCAGGGGCTCACGGTCGGCACGGACATCTTTGTCGCGTTCAGCCCCGAGCGCGTCGATCCGGGCAACGCCGTCTACAACACGAAGAACACGCCCAAGGTGGTTGGTGGCATCACGTCGGCCTGCGTCGAGGTCGCGCAGGCGCTCTACGCGAGCTGCATCGACACCGTGGTGCCGGTGGCATCGCCCGAGGCGGCCGAGCTGGTCAAGCTGCTCGAGAACACGTTCCGGGCGGTGAACATCGGCCTCGTGAACGAGATCGCCATCATGTGCGACAAGCTCAACGTCGACGTGTGGGAGGTCATCGACGCCGCGGCCACCAAGCCGTTCGGCTTCATGAAGTTCACGCCGGGCCCCGGCATCGGCGGTCACTGCATCCCGCTCGACCCGCACTACCTCGCGTGGAAGATGCGGACGCTCAACTACAAGACGCGCTTCATCGACCTGGCCAGCGAGATCAACTCGCACATGCCCGAGTGGGTCGTGCAGAAGGTGGCCGACGCACTCAATGCCGTGCGCAAGGCCGTGCATGGCAGCCGCATTCTCGTCCTCGGCGTCGCGTACAAGCGCGACATCGATGACGTGCGCGAGAGCCCGGCGCTCGACGTCATCCGCCTCCTCGAGGAGCGCGGCGCGCACGTCGAGTTCCACGATCCGTTCGTGGCCTCCTTCCGGGAGGACGGGCACAGCCGCGCCGGCGTCGACCTGAGCGATGAGATGCTGCGCTGGGCCGATGCCGTCGTGGTGGTCACCGACCATCGCAACGTCGACTACCAGCGCGTGCTCGATCGCGCCTCGCTCGTGGTCGACACCCGGAACGTGACCGCCGGCCTGACGCCGGGCGCGGCGCGCGTGGTCACGCTGTCGTCGGGCATCAAGGTGTTGGGGGCGGGGGCGTGAGCGTCCCGCGCGCCCCGCACTCGTCCCCAATGGATCCCGCATGACCGAGCCGGGTACGTCCGGGCGCATGGGTACCTCGCGCACTGCGCGCCTCGACTGGCGCTTCCTCGTCCTTCTGGGCTTCGCCGCCACCATGGTGGGGTGTGGTCGCGGCTTCCAGCCGCGCGACTTCGCCACGCCGGAGGCGCTCTTCCGGGCGTCGCTGCTCGAGTTCGAGCGCAAGCACTGGGAAGACGCCCAGGCCGGGTTCGAGAAGCTCACCAACGACCTCTCGGCTCGCGACCCGTTGCTCGCGCCGGCGTTCTACTGGCTGGCGCTGACCCACGAGCGGCGCCACGAGTACCTGCTGGCGGCGCAGGCGTTTGAACGCCTCACCGATGGCTTCCCGGAAGACACCCTGGCGCCGGCCGCGATGCTCGGCACCGGGCGCGCCTACCAGAGTCTCTGGCGACGCCCCGTGCTCGACCCGGAGCAGGGGCAGAAGGCTGCGTCGATCCTGCGCGCGCTCCTCTCGTCGTACCCGGACGCGAAGGAGGGTGAGGAGGCCAAGCGCCGCATCGCCCAGCTCGAGGAGTGGTTCGCCGAGAAGGACTACCTGATCGGCGTGCACTATCAGAAGGTTCGCCGCTCGGTCGACCCGGCGATCATCTACTACAAGGACGTGGTGCAGACGTACCCGTCCACCAAGGCGGCGCGTCTCGCGTGGCTCCGCCTGCACGAGCTGTACAAGAAGATCCGCTGGACCGAGGACGCCGCCGAGACCTGCACGGCCATGTGGAAGGCCTACCCCGGCGACGCCGAGGTCACGGGCGCCTGCGGCAAGGCGCCGGCCGACACGACCGTCCGCGCCACCGGGTCCCCGCAGGGGGCACCCGGCGCCGTCGCCGCGACCCTGCCGCGCCCCGCCCCGCGCGGGCGCTGACCCACCCCGCGCCTCCCGGAGGCGACGTGTCCCAACGCATCGGCCTCCTCGGCGGCAGCTTCGATCCGCCGCATGTCGGGCACCTGCTGATCGCGCAGGATGCGTTCGAGGCCCTCGCGCTCGATCGACTGCTGGTGGTGCCTGCCGGCACGCAGCCGCTCAAGCAGGGACAGCAGACCCCGGCCGCCGATCGTCTTGCCATGACCCGCGCCTGTTTCGCGGATCTGCCGGGCATCGAGGTCGATCCGGTCGAGGTCGAGCGGGGCGGGTTATCTTTCATGGTTGACACCGTGGAGGATGTGCAGCGTCGTCACCCCGCTGCGCGACTCCACCTGCTGGTCGGCGACGATGTGCTGCCGACGCTGCCCCGCTGGCGGGAGCCGGCGCGCCTGCTCGCGATGGTCGAGCTGGTCGTGCTGACCCGGGGCGAGGCATCGACGGCACTGCCGGCTGGCGTGCACGCCACGGTGCAGCGTCTGCCCACACGCCGGGTCGACGTGTCATCAACCGAAATCAGGGCACGGGTCCGTGCCGGCCGATCCCTTCGCGGGTTCGTCCCGGACGCCGTGGCGGCGTACATCGCATCCACCGGGCTGTATCTGGAGCATTCCCGGGCATCGGTACTGGAGTCTCCGCACGCGGGCGCCTGACGGCGCGAGGCGAGCGGTCCGGTCCGGGCCCTCGTCTTGAGGTCGTCGAGGTTTCCATGCTGAAGGGCTTGATCAGTAAGGTGTTCGGCACGCGTCACGAGCGTGAACGGCGTCGTGTGCAACCGATCCTGGATGAGATCCACACCATCGAGGAGCGGCTGGCGTCGCTCTCCGACGCCGACATCCAGGCGCAGACCGCGAAGTTTCGCGGCATCATCCGCGAACGGACCGGCGAGATCGAGGCGCGCATCACCGCCCTCAAGGCGGAGAAGCACGACACCGCCGAGGCGGCCGAGCGCGAGCGCATCGACCTCGAGCTGCAGGGGGCAGACGGGCGCGGTGGCGTCGAGGGCGAGTTCCGCACCGCCCTCGCGGAAGTGCTCGACGACATCCTCCCCGAGGCCTTCGCCACGGTGCGTGAGGCGTGCCGTCGCCTGCGTGGCTCCTCGGTCATGGTCACGGGGCACGCGCTCACCTGGGACATGGTCCCGTACGACGTGCAGCTCATCGGCGGCATCCAGCTGCACCTCGGGCGCATCGCCGAGATGGCGACGGGTGAGGGCAAGACGCTCGTCGCCACGCTGCCGATGTACCTGAACGCGCTGCCCGGACGCGGCGCGCACCTCGTGACGGTCAACAACTACCTCGCGCGGCGCGACTCGCAGTGGATGGGGCACCTGTACGGCTGGCTCGGCCTCACGGTGGGGTGTCTCGACGACACCGAGCCGGGGACGCCGGACCGTCGCGCGGTGTACGCCTGCGACATCACGTACGGCACCAACAACGAGTTCGGCTTCGACTACCTCCGCGACAACATGGTCGTGTCGCTGGAGCAGCGTGTGCAGCGCCCGCACGTGTTCGCGATCATCGACGAGGTGGACTCGATCCTCATCGACGAGGCGCGCACACCGCTCATCATCTCCGGCCCGGTGGGGAACGAGAGCGACGGCCAGTACGCCGAGTTCAACACCGCCGTCGAGCGACTGGTGCGCCGGCAGAACGAGCTGGTCAACCAGCTCGTCGGCGAGGGGGAACGGCTCGCGGAGGCGAACGACGAGGACGGGGCCGCGCTGCAGTTCTACAAGGCGCAGTTGGGCGGTCCGAAGAACAAGCGCCTGCTCAAGGTGCTGCAGGAGCAGGGCGTGAAGCAGCTTGTGCAAAAGGTCGAGCTGGAGGTGATTGCCGACAAGAAGCTGCCGATGAGCAAGCGGCGCTTCCGCGACCTCGAGGACGACCTGCTGTTCGTGCTCGATGAGCGTGGTCACACCGTGCACCTCACGGAGCAGGGGCTCGACTACCTCTCGCCCGACCACCCGGACACGTTCGTACTCCCGGATATCGCGACCCTCATCGGCCAGATCGATCGTGCCTCCGAGCTGACGCCGCCGCAGCGGCTCGAGCAGCGCGGCGCGGTCGAGCGCGAGTACGCCGAGAAGAGCGAGCGCCTCAACATCATCCACCAGCTCCTGCGTGCGCACGCCCTGTACGAGCGCGACGTCAATTACGTCGTGCAGGAAGGGCAGGTGCTCATCGTCGACGAGTTCACCGGCCGCACCATGCCGGGGCGGCGGTGGAGCGAGGGGCTGCACCAGGCCGTCGAGGCGAAGGAACGGGTGCAGGTGAAGGGCGAGACGCAGACGCTCGCCACCATCACCATCCAGAACTACTTCCGCATGTACGAGAAGCTGGCCGGCATGACCGGCACGGCCGAGACGGAAGAGACGGAGTTCCACACGATCTACGGGCTGGAGGTGTCGGTCATCCCGACCAACCGGCCGATCTCGCGTGAGGATCGGCAGGACCTCGTGTTCAAGACGCGGCGCGAGAAGTACAACGCGATCGTCGAGGAGACGCGGCGCCTGCACGAGCTGGGCTACCCCGTGCTCGTGGGTACGGCCAGCGTCGAGGCCTCGGAGACGCTCGCGCGCCTGTTCGCGCGCGGGGGGCTCAAGCACAACGTGCTCAATGCCAAGTATCACCAGCGCGAAGCCGAGATCGTGGCGATGGCCGGCCAGCCGGGCGCGATCACGATCGCGACCAACATGGCCGGTCGTGGTACCGACATCAAACTCGGCGCGGGGGTGACCGAGGCCAAGCCGTCGACGGTGCAGGATCCCGACGGCAAGCCGATGGACGTCACCGAGTGCGGCGGGCTCCACATTATCGGCTCGGAGCGTCACGAGTCGCGTCGCATCGACCGGCAGTTGCGCGGACGCTCCGGGCGTCAGGGCGACCCGGGCGCCTCGCAGTTTTTCCTGTCGCTCGAAGACGACCTGATGCGCCTCTTCGGGTCCGAGCGCATCGCCCGCCTCATGGATCGCATGGGCGCGCAGGACGGCGAGGTGCTCACGCATCCGCTCATCACGCGCTCCATCGAGCAGGCCCAGAAGCGCGTCGAGCTCCAGAACTTCCAGTCGCGCAAGCGGCTGCTGGAGTACGACGACGTGATGAACCAGCAGCGCGAGGTCATCTACTCGCTGCGGGCCTTCGCGCTCGAGGGCGGCGCCGAGCTGCGCGGCGAGGCGCTCAAGATGCTCGAGCGCGGCGTGCAGCGGCGTGTCGAGCAGGCGCTGGCCACCTTCGATGATCCGCGCGAATGGGACTTCGGCTACGTGCAGGAGGACCTCCTGCTGCACTACATGCTGCAGGTGCCGGGGCTCGTCGACGACGCGCCGGCGACGCTCGAGGATGCGCAGGCGCGTGCCGTCGAGGCCGTGCGCGAGGCCTTCACGGCCAAGCTCGAGAGCCTCAACACCGTCACCGACGAGACGGGGCAGGGCTTCGCGGGGCGTCTGCTGTCGCTGGTGATGCTCAACGTGATCGACGAGAAGTGGAAGGATCACCTCTACGATCTCGACCAGTTGCGTGCGTCGATCCACTACCGCTCGTGGGGGCAGAAGGACCCGCTCGTCGAGTACAAGCAGGACGCGTACACGATGTTCGTCGACCTCATGCACGATGTCGCGAACACGTTCACGGAGCGCTTCCTCAAGGCGCAGCTCGTGTTCGAGCAGGCGCCGGCGGCGGAGTACCTGCCGCCCGCGCTCCCCGCGGCCGACGCCGACGCCGGGCGTCCGGCCGGTAAGCCGACGAAGCGCTACAACGCGTTGGGGATCCTCGAGGACATTCCGGCCGAGGAGATGTTCGACGACGCGCCGGCACCCGCCGAGGCGAGCGCGGAGGCGCGCCCGGTGGTGACGTCGGCGCCGGCGGTGGTGGGGGCAGGCTCCGTGCGGTCGCTGGCGGCCGGTGGCGGCGCGCTGCCCGCGGGCTGGGAGCAGACGCCGCGCAACAACGCCTGCCCCTGCGGTTCAGGGAAGAAGTTCAAGAAGTGCCACGGCGCGCACCTCTGAGTCCGAGATGGGTCGGCGGGTGGCGCGTCATCGCGCCGCCGCGGATTCCAAAGCCATGAGGTCCACGGGGCGCTCCACACGGGGCGCCCCGCTGACGTTTGGGTGACGGTGCTGCGTAGGCTCGCTCAGGCTGGGACCGGACGTCCCGGCGTGGCAGAGCGGAGCGGGCCGGCCGGAGCCGGCGTGGAAGGGCGCCGCGCCGGGACGTCCGGGGGAGCACATGGGACGACGTGACGGCCAGGAAGGGCCAACTGGCTATTGACGGCCGCCCCGGAACTCACGGTATTGCAGGGGTACGCATCCGCAGGATGCCAGCGACGTCTCCCTCAGGAGGCCCAAATGCGCAGGTGCTCCACCGTGGCGACACTGGTCGCCGCACTCACGGTGCTCTCGAATGTTCCCGTCTCCGCGCAGCAACGCGGTGGTGACGGGTACCTCTTCACCCGCCCGAAGGGCACGCTGGCGCTGCGCGTCGGCGCGAGTCGCCCCAACGCGACCGGCAGCGTCTTCGACTTCGCGTCGGAGCAGCTCACGCTCGGGCCCAACAGCTACCTCGGCCTCGCCTACGCCGCGGATATCGGCGTCGCGGTCACGTCACGCGCCGAGGTCGTGATCGGCGTCGGGGTGAACAAGCGGCGCACCGGCTCCGAATACCGCGACTGGGTCGACAACAACGATCGCCCCATCGAGCAGCAGACGCGTTTCGATCGGGTGCCCGTCACGCTGGGCATGCGCTGGAACCTGCGGCCGGCCGGACGATCAGTGGGGCGTTACGCGTGGGTGCCGAGCCGCATGGTCCCGTACGTCGCGGCAGGTGGCGGCACGATGTACTGGCGTTTCCGCCAGGAGGGGGACTTCGTCGACTTCGGGAGCGAAACACGCCCGGTGTTCCGGTCGATCATCGAGGACAACGGGTGGACCGCCATGGGCTACGCCGCGGGCGGCGTCGCCTTCTCGCTCTCGCCGCAGGTCGCGCTCAACACCGAGTTGCGCTACGACGTGAGTCAGGCGCCGCTCCGCGGGGACTTCGAAGGCTTCAGCAATATCGGACTTTCCGGCGTCGGCCTCACGGCCGGTCTCGCCTTCCGCTTCTAGGAGGAACACAGCATGTCCTTCACGCGACTCTCCCTGACAGCGGTCACGCTGCTCTCCGTACTTGGCGCCGCGCGTCTCGATGCGCAGACGCCCGGGGCCACCGACCCGCGCTTCCGGCCGTGGATGGGGTGCTGGCGCAGTGTGGCGCCCGCCACGCCCGATCCCACCGTCCCCACGCACGCGTGCGTGGTGCCGTCGCGCACCGTGCCCGGCAGCGTGGACATCCGCCAGTATGTGCGCGACACCGTCCTCGCGACAATCGCGATCCCGGCCCCCGGCCGTGCGGCGCCGCGCACGCTCGATGACTGCACCGGCTCCGAAACGAGCCAGTGGGTGGCCGGCGAGACGCGCCTCGTGCTGCGTGCCGATCTGCGCTGCGCGCGCGACATCAAGCGCACCGAGGCCGCCCTGATGACGATCACGCCCGAGGGGCAGTGGTTGCAGCTGCAGCACATGGACGTGGGCACCAACGCGATGACCACCGTCGCGCGCTTCCGCTTCGATACCGAGGCCACGGAGCGACTCGCGGGCGAGCTGGGCGACGCGGCGTCGTCGTCCACGGCCCGTCTCGCGGTGAGTGGTCGTGTGTCGCCGACGCACGTGCTGGAGCTGTCCAAGGTCGCGCCGGTCGGCCTCGCCGAGGCGTGGCTCACCGAGATGCGCCAGCCCTTCGCGATCGATGGCAAGCAGCTCGTGGCGCTCGCGGACGCGGGGATGTCGCCGCGTGTTCTCGACCTGATGGTCGCGTTGTCCAATCCCCAGACGTTCTCGGTGGGCAGCCGCGGTGCACCGGTGGCCGATCAGCAGTATCTCGGCGAGCCGATTCTTGACCAGACGCGTGCGGCGGGCGTGGCGAGCGTGCCGGGGCGTGATCGCCGCTGCCGCCTGGATGACGATTTCTGCTACGGCCCGTACGGCTACGGCGCGTATGGGATGGGCTGGTGGTCGGGGCTCGATCCGTGGGGGCCCACGTACTGGCGGAACGGCCTCGCCTTCTCTCGCTTCGGCAATGGAGGCCTGGGCTGGGGCTACGGCGGCGGCTATTACGGCAACTACTATGGGTCGCAGCCGGTCATCATCATCGAGCGGCCTTCGGTTGACCCGAATGCGCCGGTCCGCGGCCGGGCCGTGAACGGCCTCGGCTACACGCGCGGCGGCAGCTCCACGTCGACGCCGCGTACCACGACCAGTCCCTCGTCAGGATACGGCCGGGGCAGCTACTCGGCGCCCTCGTCTGGCGGCGGGACCTCAGGTGGCGCGAGTTCCGGCGGCGGTGGCGTCGGCGGTGGCGGCGGCGGTGGCGAGGCGCGCACAGCCAAGCCCCGCGGCGGCGGCTGAGCGGCTCCGCGACAGTTCGGTCGGCGCTGCACGCTTTCGATGGCAGCGATCCCGCCCGGTCTCCACATGCTGTGGGGATCGGGCGGCGTCGTTGGGGCCTCGGGCCGCGTCGCCCCGCATCCCGCCACGGAGTTCGTCCATGCCACCTCACACGAGGCGTCGCCCGCGCGCGGCGCGACTGCTGCGCGACCACGGTCTGACTAGCCAGTCCCCCCCGCACCGTCATACAATGCGGGAGATGCCGGTCACAGATCGGCCACGTGAGCGGCTGCGTGCCCTGGGACCACAGGCGCTCAGCGTGCCTGAGCTGCTGGTGATGGTGTTCGGGTCGGGCTCGGGGCGCCATTCGGTGCTCGCCAGCGCCCAGTTGGTGTACGAGCAGTGTGGCGGATCGCTCGGGCGACTCGCCGCGATGCCGGCGGCCGCGCTGACGCGGGTGCCGGGAGTGGGAGCCGCTCGCGCGGCGTCGGTGCAGGCAGCGCTCGAACTTGGGCGTCGCATGGCCGGCGAAGCACGGGAGGCCGGGGCGCCGTTGCGTGGCCCGCGGGACGTGGCGGCCGTGTTCGCGCCACGCCTCCAGGATGCGCCGGTGGAGGAGTTCCATGTCGCCATCCTCGATGCGCAGCATCGTCTCGAGCGCGACGTGCTCATCACGCGCGGGCTGCTCGATGCCTCGCTCGTGCATCCGCGGGAGGTGTTCCGGGAAGCCATCGCGGAGCGGGCCGCCGCGGTGATCCTCGTGCACAACCACCCGAGTGGCGACCCGACGCCGAGCGCCGAGGACCGCGCGGTGACGGCGCAGTTGGTGGCGGCTGGACGGTTGCTCGACATTCCCGTGCACGACCACATCATCGTGGGGCGCGGGCGCTACGTGAGCTTTGCGGAGGCAGGACTGCTGTGACGACGATCGCGCTGCACGAGATGATTCCGGGGTTCGGGCCGGGCGCCGAGGGCGCCTACGAGCGGCTCGACCATGAACTGCTCGTGCGCGCCTATCGCTTCTCCGACGCGGCGCATGCCGGGCAGGTGCGCCATTCGGGGGAGCCGTACGTGTCGCACTGCATCGAGGTCGCGCGCATCCTGGCCGACTTGCAGCTCGACACGACCACCGTCACCTGCGGGCTGCTGCACGACATCGTCGAGGACACCGACATCACGATTGGCGACGTCGAGCGGGAGTTCGGCGCCGAGATCGCCCAGATCGTCGATGGTTTGACGAAGATCGCGAACCTGCCGATGTCCTCGCGCGAGGAGCGGCAGGTCGAGAACTACCGCAAGCTGCTCCTCTCGATTGCGAAGGACGCGCGCGTCATCCTCATCAAGCTGGCCGATCGCCTGCACAACATGCGGACGCTCGATTGGCTGGCCCCGGAGAAGCGGCGGCGCATCGCGCAGGAAACGCGCGACCTGTACGCCCCGCTCGCGCACCGCTTCGGTATGGCCAAAGTGCGCTGGGAGCTCGAGGACCTGGCGTTCAAGCATCTCGAGCCGGACGCGTACAAGTCGCTGGCCAAGCTGGTGGCCGCCAAGCGCGGCGAGCGCGAGGCGCTCATTGCCCAGATGCGCGAGCCGCTCGAGCAGCGGCTGTCGGAGGCAGGCATCGCCGACGTCGAGGTGACCGGGCGCCCCAAGCACCTGTGGTCGATCTACAAGAAGATGCAGCAGCGGGATCGCCCCTACGAGGACATCTACGACCTGCTCGCCATCCGCGTGATCGTCCCCAATGTGCTCGAGTGTTATCACGCGCTCGGCGTCATTCACGACGGCTGGACGCCGGTGCAGGAGCGCATCAAGGACTACATCGCCCAGCCCAAGAGCAACGGCTACCAGTCGCTGCACACCACGGTGTTCGGGCCGGGGCGCCAGCTCTTCGAGATCCAGATCCGTACGCGCGACATGCACCGCACGGCCGACTACGGCATCGCGGCGCACTGGCTGTACAAGGAGAACTCGCGCAACGCGGACGAGCTCGATCGGCACTTGGCCTGGTTCCGCCAGGTGCTCGAGCTGCAACTCGACGCCGAGACGCCGGGCGAGTTCCTCGAGTTCCTCAAGCTCGACCTGTATCAGGACGAGATCTTCGTCTTCACACCCACGGGCGACGTCATTCAGTTGCCCAAGGGCGCGACGCCGCTCGACTTCGCCTTCGCGGTGCACTCGCAGGTCGGTGCCCGCTGCGCCGGCGCGAAGGTCAACGGGCGCATCGCACCGCTCTCGCGCGAGCTCAAGAATTCCGAGACGGTCGAGATCCTCACCAGCCCGAACGCCAAGCCGAGCCGCGACTGGCTCGCGCATGTGCGCACGGGCAAGGCGCGGCACAAGATCCGCCAGCTCCTGCGGCTCGAGGAACGCTCGAGCGCCATGCGCCTCGGGCGGGAGATCCTCGAGCGTGAGTTGCGCCGTCGCCGCCTGCCCAAGGTGGACGACGACAAGCTCCTGCCGGTGGCCAAGGCCCTCAAGCTCAAGGACGCGGGGCAGCTCATCGCGTCGGTGGGGGCCGGGGACATTCCCGTGCTGCAGGTGCTCAAGACGCTGCACCCGGACCTCGACACCTCGCCGCCGGAGCCGGCCGAGAAGCCGAGCACGTTCGAACGCATCGTCGATCGCGTGCGCGGCACCGGCAAGGGCATCAAGATCCAGGGCGCCGACGGGCTGCTCGTGCGCTACGCACAGTGCTGCCAGCCGGTGCCGGGCGACAAGGTGGTCGGGTACGTCACGCGCGGCCGCGGCGTCAGCATCCACCGCGGCGATTGTCCCAACCTGTTGCTGCTCGCGCACGAGCCCGAGCGTCGGCTCGAGATCGACTGGCAGGAGATGGCGGGCGAACGCTTCCACGTGCGCCTGGCGCTGGAAGGGGTCGACCGCCGCGGGCTCTACGCCGACGTGGCGGCGGCGGTGAGCGCCACGGGCACCGATATCCGGAGCCTCGAGCTCAAGACCACCGACGGCAAGGTCACGGGCTCGGCGATGGTCGAGGTGGAGAACCTCGCCCACCTCGAGCGCATCATGAAGGCGGCGCGGCGCGTGAAGGGCATTTCCGTCGTCACGCGCCGCGAGAAGATCACCGCCGACGAGTGAGCGGGAGACGGGCTTCGGTCGCCCTACGGAACTCGATACACCGAAACGGCTGGCGCTGGCGCCGGATGCAGCACGTAGACTTCGTCGCCGGCGGGTGCCACGCTGAGTGCGAGCGCAGGGCGCGGCAGGCGATATCGGCGCAATGTCGCCCCGTTCCAGTCGATCACGTGCAACTCGTGCCCCAGCGCGGCGACACCCTTGCCCGCCCGCCGCGTGAGTCCGGAGTAGAGTGCGACGATCCGTTCGGATGACGACGAGACGTCGATGTAGCCAAAGCGCAGATCTGGCCCGGTTGCCATGACCGGGCTGTTCCGACCGCGCCCGATGGTGTAGGTGGGCTCGAAGTTCGCGGGGCGAGGCGCAATCGCCACGCGCTGTCCCCCGAATGTGAAGATCTCGAGGCGATCCGCATGTCGCGTCGCGAGCGCCAGCTTCTGGAGTCGGCTGTTCGATGTCGCAGTGGATCGGTACGCCTCCTGGCGGACCGTCGTCGGATCGTCCTGCTTCCCCGGCAGGTCCACGAGCGCCTGCACCACCCGCCCCGACGTGTCGATGCGCACGAGTCGCGTGTTCGCGAGAATCCCCGTCGCCAGAAACTCCTGCTGCGGCGTCGCGACCAGCGAGAAAACGGGTAACGTGGCGGGTAGCGACCGCGTCGTCGTGCGAATCGGTGCAGTCGCCGTGGGCGCGCCAAAGGACATACGGACCATGCGCATCTGTCCGACATCATGCACCCAGAAGCTGTTAGGCGCGTCACTGTCCAAGACGAGGGAGCCGGGGGCGAGCAGTTCGGTAGTCGCACCACCAACGATGCCTGTGCGTCGCAACAGCGAACCTCGGCTGCGTGAGTAGACAAGCAGCGCCTGCGTCGACGACTCGTCCACGACAACCACGAGGTCCGTTGAGGCGAGAACGCGTCGAGGCTTGACCAATTCGCCGGGCGAGCCAATCGTGCGTTGCGGCGCAAGCAGCGCCATCTGACGGACACTTTGGGCTTCGATACTCGTCGAAGCGAAGATCCACGCGACGAGCGGAGCGACAAGTACGATCCGCACTGCGATCTACCTCACTGAGGGCAGGCGATAGACCAGAATCGCCGGTTCAGGGTCATGGCGGGTCGCATATAGTCGCGAGTCGTCTGGCTCCACGGCGATCGACGCCACAGGACCCTGAAACTTGTATACGCCACGACTCTTGCCCGCGTAGTCGAACACGTGCAAGTAGGCACCGTAGGTCGCTGTCATGGACGCGCCCGTGACAGTTCCCGAGAACAGTGCATAGATGAACCGGTTCGAGAGGGTCAGTGACACGTAGCCGATGCGGGTGTCATCCCCCTGCGCCATGACGACGCGATCTCCAGCGCTCGCAATGCTCATGGCGCCCCTCTCGAAGCGAGGCTCGAACGCGAAGAATCGTTCTGCTGTGCCCACGGGGCGCCCGCTGTCGTCGAAGATCTCGATTCGGTCTGCGTGTCGGGATGCCGTTACGACCTGGCGACGGCTGGGAGCCACCGCGATGTGCACTTGCTGGGCCTGTTGCCACACTCCGAGGGGAATGTCTGCGGGTCTCGGCGGAAGCGGAGCGAGGTGCGCGCTCACGTCGCCGCCCGCGGAGAGGACTGTGATCCGCGCTGAATCCGCCGCAGGGTTAGCTCCAAGGAAGAGACCGGAGCGAAGCGCAATGACTTCGGTCAGTGATCGATTCAGGGCATGCGTCTCCGCCTTCGGAAATCCCGGAGCCAACGGAAGGCGACCGACGTCGACGCTGGTGAGTCGGCGCAGTTGTCGATCGAACACCCAGAGCCTGCCCTTCCGAGCCGGATCCGCGCTCACCGTCCACGGCGCCCTGTACTCTCCTGGACCACTTCCCTTGATGCCGAACGAGCCGAGCAGGTGGCCCGTTCGCTTGGAAAAGATCGACAGTTGCTTGTCGTTCTTTCGGTCGATCACGACCAGTAGCGAGTCGACGATGAGGATGCTTCCTGGCGTTGCGAGCTCGTCTCCGCTGCCCCAAACGTCCCCCTCGAGCGGGAGGACAGGCATGCGGTAACGATCGAGGATTGGCTGCGCGGGCAGGTCGACGTGTACTGTCACACACAGCCCGAGCGAGAGGCTCGCGCGGAGCCACGCGGCGCGGTAAGTGGGCATGAGTCGTAGCCGGAGAAAGGCTGACTGAAGTGGCACTGACTTGCGGCTGGCAGCGTAGTGGCAGCGATGCTGCCAGCCGCAATGAAGGCGGTCTCAGCAGTTCCCCGATTCGCTGTAGAAGTGGTTGTCGACCGGAAAGCTGTTGAGCATGCAGAGCGACCCGGGTTCATCACAGCAGCGAGCGACGCCGGGCATGCTATTGCAGCTACCCGAACTCTTCTCATAGTAGTCGGCGACCTCAAGCAGTTCACAGTACGATCCGTACGATGGACAACAGGTGCCCGATTGCGCGCAGGCATCGTTGAACTCCACCACGGAGCGCTGCGAGAACGCAACGGGTGCGCTCATGAATAGCACCACGATCGACGAAAGCAGGGCAATTCGACGGGTACGGGACGTGTTCGCCTTCACGAGATCCTCCCTGAGGTTGGGTGGGACAATCACCGCCACTCGATCATCGAGCGCGGGCTATGGGGCAGTCCGTCGCAAAATCGAACGGACCGAGTCGGCCACTCGATCAATTGGGGTTCCGGGCTCGAACAGAACGTCGTTCACGGCGAATGTTGGTGTGCCGCGCAGCCGAAGGCTTGCGGCATGTGCCAAGTGACGCTCGACGCGAGCGCGCCCACGCTCCTCCTCCAGGCAGGTACCGAACGTGGTCGCATCCTTTACAGCCGACGCGCTGGCCCACTCGGCCGTCGAGACGGCGCCGAGGTTGGCTCCGGCGCTGAAGAGCGCCTCGTATGCTGCTTCGAACCCTCCCTGTTGCGCTGCGCACTCAGCCACAAGCGCCGCGCGATAGGCGTGCGGATGGATACGGCTGAGCGGAAAGTGGACGAACGCTACGGCGATCTGTCCGGGCGCGCTGGCTCGAATGGAGTCAACCGCCGACTTGAGTCGCTGGCACACGGGGCACTCGAAGTCGGCAAACTCGGTGATCACGATGGGAGCGCTCCTTGGACCTATCCAATTGGCTTCCCTCCGAATGGAAGCCAACGCGCCCTCGCGGCGCGCGCCATCTGTCGGCGCTGCCGACGCGGGAGCACCGAGAAGGCCTGCATTTCGCGCGGCGAGCCCGGTTACGGCAAGGGCACACCCCGCAATCACGACGATTGAAGCATCGACGACACGCGTGGACCACGGCATGGTCAAATACCCTACGCAGAAGGTGAGCAATCGTTAATGGCTACACTGCCCCCCCCCCCCTCGATTCTGTCAAGGGTCAGTATTGCCGGGGCGAGCGCGTCCATACGCAATTGACGCTGACGAGATCGAACGGCGCGACTTCCACGCCGACGCGGCCCCGGCGTCGCGCGAGCTCGGCACCGCCATCCGCTGTGCGGCGCGGCGCGGCGCGTGAAGGGGATTTCCGTCGTCACGCGCCGCGAGAAGATCACCGCCGACGAGTGAGCGGGCGCGCCGCCTCGAGGGTGAATTCCCCCACGAGGCGCGTGAGCTGGTCGGCCTGGCTGGCCAGTTCGGTCGCGGTGCTCGACGACTCCTCCGCGCTGGCGGCCGTGCGCTGCGTGATCTCCGTGAGCGACGCCACGGACTCGCGCACCTGGCCGATGCTGCGACGCTGTTCGGCCGCGCCCGCAGCGATGTCGAGCATGCGCTGCCGCGAGTCGTTCACGCGCTGGTTGATCGTGGCCAGGACCGCCGCGACCTCGCTGCTCACTTCGACCGACCGGCCCGCGTTGGTGACCGCGGTCTCGATGAGGTCGGCCGTCTGCTTCGCCGCCACGGCCGAACGCCCCGCCAGCGAGCGCACTTCCTCGGCGACCACGGCAAACCCGCGCCCCGCGTCGCCCGCCCGCGCCGCCTCGACGGCGGCATTGAGCGCGACCAGGTTCGTCTGGAACGCGATTTCGTCGATGGTGCGCACGATGCGTGACGTGGCGTCGGCCGCCGTCTGCATCCCCTGCAGCACCTGCGTGAGCTGATCCATCTGCCGAATGCCGTCGGCGGTGGCCGTATGCGCGGCCTCCGCCGCCGCGCGGGCGAGCCCGGACTGTTCGTCGGTCGAGCCGGCAACCGAGGCCAGCTCGGTCACGGATGCGCTGATCTCCTCCAAGGAGGCGGACTGCTGCGACGCGCCTTCGGCGAGGTGCGCGGACGCGTCGGCGATGTGCGTGGACGCGCCATCCACCTGCGCGGCCGCCTGCCCGACATCGAGCAACGCATCGCGCAGCGCATCCAGCGAGTGGTTGAACGACTCGGCCAACTGCGCGTAGCGGTTCGCGAACGTCCCCTCGACCCGCGTCACGAGATCCCGCTCGGCGAGACGCGCGACGGCCGTGTCCAGCGCGTCGAGGAACTGCTGCGACTCGGCGAGTGTCGCGTTGAGGCGCCCCTGGCGCGACGACGTGAGTGCCGTGATGACCACCGCGATGTCGAGCTGGAGGAGGCGCCCGAAGCTCGCCGCGAACTGCTCACGCGCGGCGTTGGATGGGGTGGCCCGCCGGACGGCGTCGAGCATGTGCTCGCGAATGACCTCGTACATCGCCACGAACCAGTTCGAGTCGAGGTCGATACGCTCGTGGATCTGCCCCACCTTGCGACGGTAGGCGAGGTAGTTGTCGTCCACCACCCCATCGAGCATCGTCTGCAGGTAGCGGGTGATCATCGGGCGCTGCCGCTCGATGGTCGTGTGCTCGGTGATGATGGCCTTCGTGTCCCGCTGGCCCATGATCTTCGCGTAGAACGCGTCCACCATGGCGTCGCAGGCGACCATGCAGGTCGCGCGCCAGTGCCGCACCACGCCGAGATCCTGTTCGGTGAGCCCCATGAAGGCGACGCGATCGCGCACGCTGGCGTCGGTAACGGCGATCTTACCGGGCGTGACCGTGAGCGGCGCGTCGACCGGGGCGGGGCGGAGGCGTGCGAGCATGATGGCGAAAGGCGTTGAGGTGGTCGGAGTAGTCGGGATGTGGGACGAAACGACTGATGCCGACCGTGATTGTCGGCGATATCGCCATGCGCTTGAGTGCGATCGCCGCGATCCGACCCGCCGTTCCTATGGGATCCGTGAAATTGTGACAATGTTGCGGTGGTTTCCGAACAAATCCCGGCAACGCACTATCTTTCTACCATGAGCGCTCCCTTCCGCCTCCAGTCGCCCTTCGCCCCCGCCGGCGACCAGCCCCGGGCCATCGGCGAGCTTGCCGCCGGCCTGCGCCGCGGCGACCGCCACCAGACCCTCCTCGGCGTCACCGGCTCGGGGAAGACGATGACGGTGGCCAACGTCATCGCGCAGTGGGGGCGGCCCACGCTCGTGCTGTCGCACAACAAGACGCTCGCGGCGCAGCTCTACGGCGAGCTCAAGTCGTTCTTCCCCACGAATGCGGTCGAGTACTTCATCTCGTACTACGACTACTACCAGCCGGAAGCCTACGTCCCCTCGAGCGACACGTATATCGAGAAGGACGCGAGCATCAACGAGGACATCGATCGGCTGCGCCTGCGCGCCACCTCGTCGCTCATGGAGCGTGAGGATGTCATCATCGTCGCCACCGTGTCGGCCATCTACGGCCTCGGCGATCCGGTGCAGTACCGCGAGCGGCTGCTCGCCCTCACGCAGGGGCAGACGATCGCGCGCGATGACATCCTGCGGGCCCTGGTGGGCATCCAGTACCTGCGCAACGATGTCGCGTTCGAGCGGGGCACCTTCCGCGTGCGGGGCGATACCGTGGAAATCTTCCCGGCCTACGAGGAGCAGGCGGTGCGGGTCGAACTGTGGGGCGACGAGATCGAGCGCATCTCGAAGATCGATCCGGTCACGGGCGACACGATCGCCGTGCTGGAGCGGATGGCCATCTACCCGGCCAAGCACTTCATCACCAACCGCCCCACGATCGAGCGCGCCACCAAGGCGATTCGCGATGAACTCGCGATGCGACTGGCCGAGTTGCGCATGCAGGGGAAGCTGCTGGAGGCACAGCGGCTCGAGCAGCGCACGAACTTCGACCTCGAGATGCTCCTCGAGATCGGCACCTGCGCGGGCATCGAGAACTATTCACGCCACATCTCGGGGCGCGAGGCGGGGGAACGCCCCGCCTGCCTGCTCGACTACTTCCCCGACGACTATCTCGTGGTGGTGGACGAGTCGCATGTGACGCTGCCGCAGGTGCGCGCCATGTACAACGGCGATCGCGCCCGCAAGCTCACCCTGGTCGACTACGGCTTTCGCCTGCCGAGTGCGCTCGACAACCGGCCGCTCGTGTTCGAGGAGTTCATGGCGCTCGTGCCGCGCATGATCAACGTGTCGGCCACCCCGGGCGAACTCGAACTGGGCATGTCGGAGGGCGTGGTGGTGGAGCAGGTCATCCGCCCGACCGGGCTGCTCGATCCGGTGCTCGAGGTGCGCCCGGTGCGTGGCCAGGTGGACGACCTGCTGCACGAGATCCGCACGCGCGAGCGGCGCGGCGAACGCGTGCTGGTCACGACGCTCACCAAGCGCATGGCCGAGGATCTCACCGACTACCTGCAGCAGATGGGGGTGCGCGTGCGCTACATGCACAGCGACATCGACGCCATCGAACGCATGGAGATCGTGCGCGGCCTGCGTCTCGGCGAGTTCGACGTGCTGGTGGGCATCAACCTGCTGCGCGAGGGGCTCGACATGCCCGAGGTGTCGCTCGTCGCCGTGCTCGATGCGGACCAGGAGGGCTTCCTGCGCAGTGACCGGTCGCTCATCCAGACCATCGGTCGCGCGGCGCGCAACCTGCATGGCATGGCGATCCTCTACGCCGATCGCATCACGGGCTCGATGCAGCGCGCGATGGACGAGACCGACCGGCGGCGCACGATGCAGCGCGAGTTCAACGAGGCACACGGCATCGTCCCCAAGGGCGTCACCAAGAGCGTGGACGAGGTGCGGTTCATCACCCGCGTGGCCGACGCGCGCGAGGAGCGCGAGGGCGGCGGGCCCGCGCCCAAGCGCCTGCCGGCCGAACGGACGGCCCGCACCCGCGAGGAGCTCGAGACGCTGGTGAGCGAGTTGGAGGTGGCGATGCGCGAAGCGGCGGTCGCGCTCGATTTCGAGGCGGCAGCGCGCCTGCGCGACCAGCTCTTCGAAGTGCGGACGGCGTTGGGGCAGTCGCCCGCGCAGGCGCGCGGGAACGCCCCGGCACCGCGCGTCGCGCCGGGGAGCGCGCCCAGTGCCCGCGGCGCTGCCGGTCGCCGAGGCGGGGGCGGACGTCGTGGCCGCTGAGGAGCTGGCGCACCTCCTGGGGCGTGGCGCGCCGCGCGCGCCCGATCGCGACTCCCTCGAGGCGTGGGGGCGTGCCGTTGGCGCGCTGCTGCCGCGCCCGGCCACGATCGCTCTCGAGGGCGACCTCGGGGCCGGCAAGACGACGCTGGTGCGGGCATTGGCGCAGGGGCTCGGCGTCCTCGATCTCGAGGCCGTGACCAGTCCCACGTTCGCGCTGGTCCATCGGTACGACGCGCCGCGCGGGCCCGTGGTGCATGTGGATCTCTATCGTCTCAAGGGGCCGGAGGAGCTGGATGCCCTCGGATGGGACGAACTGGTCGACACGAGCCCCGTGCTTCTCATCGAGTGGCCCGATCGCGCGGCCAACAGCCTCCCGCGCGACACGATCACCATCGTGCTGTCCCATGATCCGTCGGAGCCTGGCCGGCGTAGTCTGCGGGTCCTCGCCCCGGCGCATCGATGAGGTGCGCCCCGTCACCAACGGGGCGTTGAATCGTCCGGGGAGAGGTATCGAAGCTCCTCCCGCCCCGTGTCTGCGTGTCCCTGCTCGTCTTCCCCGATCGGTCGCCTGACCGCACCCCGCTCGCCGGCGTGCGGTTGGCCGACGTCATTTCGGCGCTGACCTTCGCCCTCGATCTCACCGAAGGGCAGCGGCCGGGGCACACCCTGCGCACGACGTTGCTGGCCATGCGCCTGGGACAGGAGCTCGGGCTCGATCGCACGACGCTCGGCGCGCTGTACTACGCGGCGCTGCTCAAGGATTCCGGCTGTTCGAGCAACGCGGCGCGCATGGCCGCGCTCTTCGGAAGCGATGACCAGACGCTCAAGCGCGACATGCGCCTCGTCGACTGGCACGACCGCTGGAAGATGGCGATGCGGACGGCGCGGAGCTGCGGGGTGGGGCTCGATCCCCTGAGCCGCGTGCGGCACTTCCTGCGCGTGGCCCGCACGCCGGCACTCACGCGAGAGATCATCGCTGTGCGCTGCGAGCGCGGTGCGCAGATCGCCCAGGTGCTCGAGTTTCCCGCGGCCTCGAGTGAGGCCATCATGCACGTCGATGAGCAGTGGTGCGGGCTGGGGCACCCCGCCGGACTCGCCGGCGACGAGATCCCGCTGCTGTCGCGCATCCTGCTCCTGTCGCAGACGGTGGAAGCCTTCTGGAGTGAGCACGGCCTGCGCGGCGCGCTCGACATGGCGCGGCGACGTCGCGCGACGTGGTTCGACCCGACGCTCGTCGATCGCCTCGTGGCGTGGCGTCACGATCGGGGCTGGTGGAGCGCGCTGGCCAACGACCGGACACTCGACGCGCGGGTGCTGGCGCTCGAGCCGGGCGAGACCCCCCTGCTGGCGACCGACGAGCGTCTCGATCGCATCGCGCGCGCGTTCGCGGCCGTGATCGACGCGAAGACGCCCTTCACGGCGCGACACAGCAGCAACGTGGCGCGCTATGCCGTGGCCATCATGACCACCCTGGGCGGCGACGCGCAGTCCGCGCGCGATGTGCTGCGCGCAGGGCTGCTGCACGACGTGGGCAAGCTGGGCGTCTCCAATCGCATCCTCGACAAGCCGGGGAAGCTCACCGACGCGGAGTTCGGCGAGATCCGGAAGCACCCGCGCTGGACGCGCGACATCCTCGAACGGGTCAACGTGTTCAAGGCGTTTGCCGACGACGCGGCGCAGCATCATGAACGGCTCGACGGCCGCGGCTACCCGTGGGGCGTCCCCGCGGCGCGTCTCGCGCTGCCGGCCCGCGTGCTGGCCGTGGCTGACGTGTACGAGGCGCTCACCGCCGACCGGCCGTATCGCGACGGCCTCCCGGTGGCCACCGTGAAGGACATCATGACGCGCGACACGGGAACGGCGTTCGATCCGGTCGTCCTCGATGCCGCCATGTACCTCGCGGAGCAGGGGACGTTCGCGACACTGGCGTCGGTGGTCGACGATGGCTTCGAACGGCTGCAGGCGGTGGTGCCCGCCAGCGAGGCGCGCGTCCTGGTGGCCTGAGGTGCGCGTGTTCGGCTAGCTTGCAGTGTGCACGCGCTCACCTTCGCCGACCCGGTCCTCGCCCTCGACGCGTCGACGACGCAGGGGAGCGTCGCGCTGTTGTTGCCCAGCCGCGTCGGAGGCGCACCGTACGAGCGCACGGTGACACTCGGTGTCGGCGCCGACGATGTGCTGTTCCCCGCAGTCACCGCGCTGCTCGCGGACGCCGGTCTGTCGGTCGCCGACGTCTCTGCGCTGGTGTGCGGGGGCGGGCCGGGCAGCTTCACATCGCTCCGCATCGCGGCGTCGCTGGCCAAAGGTCTCGCCCACGGCGCCCGGCGTCCGTTGTACGCGGTGCCGTCGCTGCTGCTGGCGGCCGCGTCGCTGCCGCCTGACGCCCCGGCGGGCCGTCTCTGCGTGCATGCGGACGCGCTGCGTGGCGAGCAGTACGCGCTGTGGGTCGATCGCGAGGCCGACGGACGCGTCTCCGCCGCCAGCGCGCTGACGCGTGTGCCGCTCGCGCAGATCGAGGCGCTCGGTCCGTCGGTCGCCGTACAGGCCGCGCCAAGTGCCGCGCGGCTCGCGTGGGCGCTTGGCTCGTGGCGCGATGCGCCGGTGGCGCTCCACTCGTGGGAGCCGGACTACGGGCGCAAGGCCGAAGCCCAGGTGAAGTGGGAAGCCACACACGGCATTACCCTGCCGACCTCGGCGCCATGACCTCGGGAGCGGGCCTGCCCTTCGCACTGCGAGCGATGCGGCCGGACGATGTCGACGGCGTCGCGGCCATCGAAGGCGAGGCCTTCAGCGATCCGTGGCCCGCCCGCGCCTTTCGCGACCTGCTGCGTCATCCGTCGGCGCGCCTGCGCGTCGCCCTGGAAGGCGGGACCCTGCTGGGCTACTGCGTCGTGATGCGCGCGCTCGATGAGGGTGAAGTGGCCAACATCGCCACGGCCCCCACGGCGCGACGCCGCGGCGTGGCGGCGCTCCTGCTCGACGATGCCATGTCGGCGCTCGCGCGCGACGGCGTGACGAGCCTCTTTCTCGAGGTACGCGAATCGAACACGGCGGCGCGGGCGCTCTACGCCTCGCGCGGCTTTCGCGCCGTCGGTCGGCGGCGCGGCTACTACCGCCTCCCGGACGAGGACGCACTGGTGCTGCGGTGGTCCGCACCGCCCGTCGAGCCCGTCGCGACGCCGACTGTGCCCCCCGCAACATCGTGATACGCGCTGCGTGGAATTGGTTTGGTGGGCCGGACGCGACCCGGTAGCTTTCCCGCTGTCCGACCACCCCACCATTGCCCTACGAGGAGGCACCGTGAGCCGCAGTCTGAACAAGGCCATCCTGATCGGAAACGTCGGGGGCGACCCCGAGATCCGCACCATCGGCAGCGGCGCCCGCGTCGCCCAGTTCTCCCTCGCCACCGGCCGTACCTGGAACGACCAGAGCGGCGCGAAGCAGGAGAAGACCGAATGGCATCGCTGTGTCGTCTGGAACAACGGGCGCGGCAGCGGCCTCGTCGACGTCGTCGAGAAGTACGTCAAGAAGGGCGAGAAGATCTACGTGGAAGGCGAGATCGAGTATCGGCAGTGGCAGGACAAGGACGGTCAGACTCGCTACACCACCGAGATCAAGGTCCGCGAGCTCATGCTGCTGGGCGGCGGCGGCCGCAGCGGCGGTGGCGATGACAGCGACGGCCCGCCGCGTCGGTCGGCCGCGCCCGCCCGCCCGAAGGCCGCTGCCGCCGGCGGCGGGGGCGACGACTTCAACGACTTCCCCGGCGCACTGGCGGACGAGGACGACGACCTGCCGTTCTGAGGTCGTCCAGCGGGGGCGGGTGGGGTCGGCGCCGCGCGCCGCGTCGTGACGGCGCGCGCCCGCCCCGTGATGCCGCCGCGGTTACGCGGCTCGCGGCGCGGGCGTCTCCCTCGTGGAGACACCGTCCGAGGGGACGGGGTCTCCTGGTGCGCGGGCAACACGCGCGCCGACCCCCATTTTCATCGAGGAGTGCGGATGCGCGCGTTCGACCAGGCGCACACAGCGCGGGAGGCCGTCGTGACCCAGAAATCGGCCGATCGAGCCCTGCTGATGCTGCTCGTGGCCACCGTCTCGCTGCTTCTCGTTTGGCGACCGAGCGTCGTCCACGCACAGGAGTCGCGCACCGCCGCCAAGGCAGATGCATCCGGTACGCAGCCACATGTCGTGCGCGCGTCGGAGACGCTGTGGAGCATCGCGGCGCGCTACTACGGCGATGGCCACGCGTGGCGCGAACTCGCGCGCCGCAACGGCATCACCGTGAGTGGTGACAAGGCACCCATCACGGTCGGCCAGACGCTTCGCGTTCCCGCCAAGTTGCCGCCGCGTGGCCCCAAGGCCGCCGCGGTTGCCGCGGCACCCGCCGACAGCACCGTGCCCCGCGCCGCAGTCGCGCGCGCCGGCGAGGGGACCATGCCGGCCCCGCCCGCCGCGCCTGCCACCGCCGCGTCAGCTGCGACCTCGCCAGCCGGTTCGCTCGCGGCGCAAACCGCGGGGATCGCGCGGGACAGCACCGAGCGTGCCGCCGCACGACAGGCTGCCCGGCAGGCCGTCCGGCCCTCGGCAGACGACAGCAGCACACGCGCCGCTGCCGCCGGCGCCGCCGCGGGGGCCGTCGAACCCGCGGGGCTCACCCCGCAACGCGGCACACTCCTCGGGACGCCCTCGCTGGTGCGCATCGGGCTCGCCTCGAGTGCGGAACAGGCGGCAAGCCGCAAGCCCAACGACGCGCCCACCATCTTCCATCGCGACCTGCCCGACGCGGCCGAAGCGGAACGCCGCACGCGCGCCGTCCTGCGGCCCAATACACCGGTGCCGCGCCAGGGCGAACTGGACGCCGCCCCGTTCCTCGCGGCCGGCAAGACACCGCCCGCAGGCGGCGCCATTCTCGCGCGCGTCGACGCACCGTCGGCAAACCCGTCGATGCTGTCCGACGCGATGCCCGCATCCCTGACCCTCGCGACGTACGTCGAGCTGCGTGCACCGGCCGGACGCACGCTCGCAGTCGGCGACCGACTGCAGGCCGTCAGTGCCACCCTCGTCCCGTCGCTCGGCAAGCACGTCGTCGTCCCCACCGGCATCATCGAGGTGACGCAGGTCGAGGGCGCCCGCGTGGTCGGGGTCGTCCGACGTGTGTCCGGGCGGCTCACCGTCGGGCAGACGCTGCTCGCGGCCCCGCCGACAGTGGGCGATCGTGGCGATGTCACAACTCTGCCATCGTCAGATCTTTCCACGTCGGTGCAGTGGGTCGATCTCACGGAGTCGATGCCGACCATCGGCAGCTTCGTCGTCCTCACGGCCGGCACGGCTCAGCAGGTGCGTGCCGGCGATGAGTTCGCGCTCGGCGCGGGAGCGACCACCATTGCGCGCGCGCGCGTTGTGCGCGTCGATGCCACCGGCGCCACGGCCGTGGTGGTCCAGCAGAATGCCGCCGGCATCACCACCGAGCTCGCCGCGCGGCGTGTGCGTCGAGCCCCGTAGGGAGACCGCGACGGGCGCGTTCCGCCCGTCGCACTGACACGCTCGCAGCACACACACTCGCAGCCCATGCGCGCCGGAGCCCCGTGGCTTCCGGCGCGCGTGTACATTGCGGGACTTCCTGCACTCCTTCCGAGGCCCCTGACGACATGGCGCAACGACTCCTGGTGACGGGGGGAGCCGGCTTCATCGGCTCCCATGTGGCTGACCGCTTTCTCGCCGAAGGGTGGGATGTCACCGTGCTCGACGACCTGTCGAGCGGTCGCGAGGAGAACATCGCCCCCGGCGTGACGTTCGTGCGCGGGGACATCGGCTCGCCCGAAGCGCATGCCCTCGTGCGCGACGGCCGTTTCGACGTGCTCTGTCACCTCGCCGCGCAGATCGACGTGCGCCGCAGCGTCGCCGATCCCGCGTACGACGCCACCAAGAACATCCTCGGCTCGCTCAACCTGCTGGAGGCCGTGCGCACGAGCGGGCACGCGACGCGCGTGATCTTCTCGTCCACCGGCGGTGCGTTGTACGGCGACTTCGATCCGCCGCCGAGTGGTGAGACCAACAGCAAGGACCCCGAGTCGCCTTACGGGATCGCCAAGCTGGCCGTGGAGTACTACCTCGCGTACTACGGCCGCGTGCACAAGCTCGATACGGTCGCGTTGCGCTACGGCAACGTGTACGGACCGCGGCAGGACCCGCATGGCGAGGCTGGGGTGGTGGCGATCTTCTGCACGCGACTGCGCGACGGCCGCGCGCTCACGGTGTTCGGTGATGGCAGCCAGACGCGTGACTACGTGTACGCCGGCGACGTGGCCGGCGCCAACTTCGCCGCCGCCACGACCACGCTCCCCGAGCGCGGCCGGCTCGACGCCCGCGCCTTCAACATCGGCACTGGCATCGAGACGACGGTCAACACCCTCGCCACGACGCTCAAGCAGGTGTCGGGGAGCGCGTCGGCCATCGAGTACGCCCCGGCGCGCCCCGGCGAGCTCGCGCGCTCCGCGCTCGACACCACGAAGGCCCGCGCGGTGCTCGGGTGGAAGCCGGTGGTGAGCCTCGCCGAGGGGCTGGACAACACCTACCGGTACTTCGCGGCCCGTCGCCCGGAGGCGGCGCGGTGAGCGGCGTTGTCGCCGCGTCGCTGCTTCTGCAACTGTCCACCGTCGGTGGCGCGACGCCGATGTCGCTCACCACGCTCATCGCCACGAGCGACCTCGTCACGAAGGCGGTGCTGGGGCTGCTTGCGGTGCTGTCGCTCCTGTCGTGGGGCATCATGTACGCGAAGTGGCGCGCATTCGTGACGGCGGAGACGCGCGCGGCGGCGTTCATGAAGGAGTTCGAGCGCACGCGCACCCTCGACGAGGCCACGCAGCTCGCGCAGCGTTCGAAGCCGAGCGCCAATGTCGCGGTGATTCGTCGCGCGGTGCATTTCCTCGCTGACACCAAGCCGGCCCTCGGTGCCACGCCCGACCGCACGGCGCGTCTCTCGGGCTCGCAGGTCGAGGCGCTGCATCTCGTGCTCGACAGCGAAGCGGTGCGCGCGCGTGAGGAGCTCGGGCGATTCATTCCGTGGCTCGCCACGGTCGGCAGCGTGAGCCCGCTCATCGGGCTCTTTGGCACCGTGCTTGGCGTCATCGAGGCGTTCCAGGGGATCGCCACCAAGGGCTCGGGGAACCTCGGCGCGGTGGCGCCGGGCATCTCCACGGCGCTGCTCGCGACCGCCGCTGCGCTGGCCGTGGCCATTCCGGCGGCGTTTGCCTACAACGTGTTCGCGGCGCGCCTCAATCGCTTCGACAACGCGCTCGAGGGCTTCGGCTCCGAGCTCATCGCGCTGCTGGTGCGCGAGGGGCGCATCTAGCATGCGGCGCGGGCGGCGTGGCGAGCGGATGGCCGTCAACGGCGAGATCAACGTGGTCTCGCTCATCGACGTCATGATGCTGCTCATGGTGATCTTCATGATCACCGCGCCCATGATGCAGGGGGGCGTCGACATCGCGCTCCCCACCGCGGACGTGCGGCCGCTCGAGGCCAAGAGCGGTGTCAACGTGACCGTCGACCGGCGCGGCCAGATCTTTGTCGACGACGTGAAGCTGACCTTCGACGAGTTCGCCGGCAGCATCAAGGCGCTGGCCGAGAAGAAGGGCGGCGGGGGCGTCTACCTGCGCGCCGACGAGGCGGTGCCGTATGGCACGATCATGCGGGTGGTGGCGGCCATGCGCGCGCGCGGCATCAGCGAGGTCGGACTCGTGGCCAACCCCGAGGACCCCCGGTGATGACCGCGCAGCGACCGGGCGCGGGGCTGGGCAGTGGCCTGGCCGTCTCGCTGGTCGTGCACGCGACGCTCGCCAGCGCCTTGCTGTGGTGGGGCACGCGGGCGGCGCCCGTGCGGCCGCCGGTCTATCGCGTCGAGTTGGTGGGACAGGCCGGCCCGCGCCGCGCCGGACTGGAGCAGGGGAGCCCTGAGGCGGCAGCGGCACCCGACGTCAGCGGGGCCGAGCGCGTGAAGGAGGAGAAGGTAGCCCCGCCGCCCAAGGCGAAGGCGACCCGCGCGCCGGCACCCAAGGCGACCCCCACGCCGGCCAAGGGCAAGCAGGCCGGGAGCAAGGCCGCCGCGCCCACGACCGCCTCGGCAGCGCCCAAGTCCGGCGCTGGCGCCACCGGCACCAAGGGCGCGGATGTGGCGAACGTCCGCACCGACGGGATCGAGTTTCCGGATCCCGGGTACCTGCGCAACATCGTCCGGCAACTCGCGCTCGAGTTCAAGCCGCGGCAGGGCGCGGCATCGCTCTCCACCGAGATCCGCTTCCTCATCCGTCGGGATGGCACCGTGGTGCAGATGGACATCGTGAAGCGGTCGGGCGACCGCCTCTACGATCTCGACGCGATGGGCGCCGTCGAGGCGGTCGGCAATGCCCGCCGCTTCGGGCCGCTCCCGTCGGTGTGGAGCGATGACGTGCTCGTGGTCTACTTCACCTTCGACTATGCCATCAGGCCATCCTGACCGTCGCGGCGTGCGCCGCATCCTGTCCACCGCGTCCGCGGTGCTGCTGCTGGCGCTGCGCGCACACACGGGGCAGGCGCAGGAGCGGGGCGTGAGCCTCGGCCTCAGCGTCACCGGTGGCCAGCGACAGCCCACGCTCATCGTCCTGCCGGTCAGTGGTGCGCAGGGCGACTCGGTGGCCACCATGGTCGCGCGGGACCTCCGGTTCAGCGATCGCTTCACCATGGTCGAGACCTCCGCCGCGCCCGCGGTGAGCGGCCCGCCGAATTACCCGCTGTTCACCAGGCTCGGCGTGGACGGCATCGTGCAGATCACCCTGCTCCCCTCGGGGTGGGCACGGGTCGCCCTCCACGACGTCGGACAGAAGTCGGTCCGCAACACGCGGGACTTTCCGCTGCCCACCCCGGCGCTCTCACCGGCATGGCGCATGGCGGTGCATGGGCTTGCCGACGCGACCGAGGAGTGGATCACGGGGCAGCGCGGAATTGCGCAGACGCGCATCGCCTTCGCGCGGGGCGGGCGAGTCTGGACGGTGGACTTCGATGGGGCGAATGCGACACCGGTCACCCCGGTGGGGCTGTCGCCGGCATGGGTGCCGTCGGGACGCGGTATCGTCTACAATGTCGTCGACGGCGATCGGCATCCGGTGTTCTACACCGACCTCGTCACGGGGGCACGGCGCACCCTGGTCTCCGAGCAGGGGTTCGAGCACGCGGCCCCGGTGGTGTCGCCGGACGGCCGGACGCTGCTGTATGCGCGGGGCGGGGAGAGCGGTACCGACCTCTACGCGCAGCCGATGGACGGCGGCATGCCGCGACGTGTCACCGTGTCGCGTGGGCGCGCCTCGACGCAGGCGACGTTCAGTCCCGATGGACAGCGAATCGCCTTCATGTCCGACCGATCGGGGCATCCGGAAGTGTATATTTCCAGTCTTGATGGCACCGACGCGGAGTTGCTCACCGATGGCGCGTTCGGTGACAACGACTATCGCGCGGCACCGGACTGGTCGCCCGATGGACGGCTCATCGCCATCCAGTCTCGCAACAACAAGACGTTCCAGATCGTGCTGATCAATGTGCGGGATCAGTCGATGCGGCAGGTGACCAACGAGGGAGCGAACATCGATCCGTCGTGGGCGCCCGACTCGCGTCACCTGGTGTTCACGTCCTCGCGGTCGGGGATCCGGCAGTTGTGGGTGGCGGACACCGAGAGTGGTACTGCGCGGCAATTGACGTTTGGCCAGGAGTCGCGGCTTGCTGCGTGGTCGCCGCGACTCAACACCCCGTGATGGTTCACCCCGTTCGTTCGTGCGCGCTGTCGCGCCAGACTTCCTCCACCACCCGTCTGGAGCTCCCGAGATGATGGCTACTTCCCGTTCGCTGCTGGTCCTGGTGTCCGCCTCGCTCGCCCTCGCGGCCTGCAAGAAGAAGCAGCCGCCCGCGCCTGCGCCGACGCCCGTTCCCCAGGCGGCGGAGCCGGCACCGGTGCGCAACACCACGCCGCCACCGGCGCCCCGCGACACCATGGGGGCGTACATGGAGAAGGTGGCTGCGGCGCGCGCCAGCCTGCTGTCGACCATCTACTTCGAGTACGACTCCGACGAGCTGCGTGACGACTCGAAGGCGATGCTCGACGCGAAGATCGGCATCCTGAACGCGAACCCGGGTGTCCGTGTGCGCATCGCCGGCCATTGCGATTCGCGTGGCAGCGACGAGTACAACATCGCCCTCGGCCGTCGTCGCGCCGAGGCGGCCAAGCGCTACCTCACCGATCGTGGCATCGACGCGTCCCGCATCGAGACGTCCAGCTTCGGCGCCGAGCGCCCGGCGGTGCAGGGAGACGGCGAAGAGGCGTGGTCCAAGAACCGGCGTGACGAGTTCGAGATCGTCGCCGGCGGCGAGCAGCTCCGGCCGGCGCGCTGATCATGACGGGCGTGGCACTCGATCGGCCGGTGATGGCGTCGCGTCTCGGGGTGCGGCGCGGCCTGCGGCGCACCCTGCGCCTCGCGCCGTTGCTGTTCCTTCCCGGTGCGGTCGGGTGCTTCGCCACGCGCGGCGACGTGCGCGTGCTCCAGGGCGACATTGCCACGGTCCGCGCCGATCTCATGCGCAGTCAGCAGGAACATCGTGACGCGTTGGCGAAGGTCGCCGCGTCGCTGCAGGTCGTAAGCGATTCGCTCGCCCGCGTCGGCGCACGCACGGTGAGCATCCAGGGCGACGCGCGCGGCGACATGCGCGCGATCCGCGACCAGCTTCTCCAGTTGCAGCAGTTGCTCGGGCAGAACCAGGCCACCATCGCCCGGTTGCGCGCGGAGATGGAGGCGCGCACGAACGCTTTGGCGGCGCAGCAGCAGGCTCCGCCGGTTGGCACGCCACCCGCCGGCGCACCGCCGGCGGGGACGGTGCCGCCCGGAACCGTGGCGCCGCCAGCGGGCAGTTCGGCCACGGGGACGGTTCCGCCGGCTGGCGGTGCACGTCCTGACAGCAGCGTCCCGGCCGCCAACCAGCCAGGGCCGAACCAACTGTACACCGCGGGGCTCGACCTGCTGCGGCGAGGCAGCACGGCCACGGCGCGCGCGACCTTCCAGGAACTGCTGCTCACCTATCCGCAGTTCGACCTCGCGGCCGACGCGCAGTTCTACATCGCCGAGTCACTGGAGCGCGAAAAGAACACGGCGGCGGCGGAGACGGCGTACGCGGCCGTGGTGGCCACCTATCCGACGGCCAACATCGCGCCACGGGCGTTGTACCGCCGCGGGCTCATGGTGTTGGAGAAGGGGAACACCGCGCAGGCCAAGCAGCTCCTCGAACAGGTCATCGCGAAGTACCCGCGCAGCGATGAGGCGACGCTTGCCGCCGATCGCCTCAAGACCATCCGCTGACGTTCTTCCACGGCATCCCACGCTGACGCGGACGCACGACGCATGACTGCCGAAATGCCCTTCCTCGAACACCTCGAGGAGCTGCGGTGGCGCCTCTTCCGGTGCGCGCTGGCGCTGTTCATTGGCGTGATCACCAGCTTCACGGTCCTGTACGTCTTCAAGATCGACGTCGTCGGGATCCTGTCGGAGCCGATCCAGCCGTATCTGCCGGGCGGCAAGCTGGTGGTCACCCACGTCGGACACCTGTTCGACATTTTCATGAACGTTGCGCTCACGCTGGGCGTGATCGCGGCCTCGCCGGTCATCATCTGGCAGGTCTGGGGCTTCCTGTCGCCGGCGCTGTATGGACACGAGAAGCGGGTGGTCATTCCCTCGCTGATCTTCGCCGCGTTGCTGTTCCTGGCGGGCATGGCGCTGGCCTTCGAGTATGTGATCCCCGTCTCGATCCGGTTCTATCAGAGCTTCGAAAGCGCATCCACGACGAACATTCAGACCGTGGACGCGTACATGGGGATGGTCATCTCCATGTGCCTCGCCTTCGGAGCCGTGTTCGAACTTCCCGTCGTCATCGCGCTGCTCAGCGCCCTCGGCATCGTGCAGCCGCAGTTCCTGGCGAAGTTCCGCCGGCACGCGCTCGTGGGCTGCATCATCGCCGCGGCGCTGATCACGCCGGGGAGTGACCCGACGTCGCTCTTCCTGCTCACCGTGCCGCTGTACTTCCTGTACGAGGCGTCCATCGCCGTCTCGCGCATCATCGTCCGCCGCCGCGAGCACCGGCTCTCCGCCGAGGTGGCGTGAGTCACGGCGCCGCGCGCTGGCGCCGACTTGCCGGGCTGCTCCTCCTCGTGGGTGGCGCCGAGGCCGCGCGGGCACAGGGCGGTGTGCCGCCCGTGGTGGGGCGCCCGCCTGCCGGGGGCAGTACGCGTGGCGCACAGCCGCCCGCGCGTGCCGGCAACGCCGATTCGACGCGCAGCCTGAGCAAGGAGCGGAAGGTCTTCACCTTTACCGACCCCGACTCGGCGATGCGCGCGCTCATGGAGCGCGAGGGGTACCGCAAGGTCCTTTACCAGGGTGACACGGTGCGCTTCGATGCGGCCCGGCGCACGCTCACCCTGCGTGGCAAGCCCTCCGGGGTGCAGCGCGACGAGACGATGCTCGTGGGCGACACCATCGTCTACGACGACTCGACCAAGCGCGTCGTCGCGCTGGGCGACACGGTGCTGCTGCGCGATCCGTCGCAGCAGGACGCCGACGACTTCATCGCCCACGGCCGCATCGAGTACGACCTCGAGGGGCGACAGGGGACCACGGGCGCCTTCTCGACCTCGGTGGTGTCGGGGCAGCGCCTGTTCCTCTCCGCCAAGCGCAGCGCGATCCTCGCCGACACGGTGATGTCCGGGCGCCACCTCGTGTTTGCGCGCGACGGGTCGTTCACGTACTGCGATCACGCCGAGCCGCATTTCCACTTCACCACGCGGGAGATGAAGTTCGTCTCCGAGAACGTGATGGTGGCGCGGCCGGGCGTGCTGTACATCGGCGAAGTGCCGGTGTTCTGGATTCCGTTCTTCTTTCAGGACGTGCGCAGCGGCCGTCGCTCGGGCATGCTCACGCCCAACTTCGGCATCGCGGAGTTCTTCCGGAACAGCCCATCGTACCGCCGCAGCGTGTCGAACATCGGCTACTTCCTGGCCATCAACGACTACATGAACGCCGAGGCGTCGTTCGACTGGCGCAGCGGCGCGCGCAGCACGACCAATGACCCGGGTTTCGTGCGCGGCAACGCCGAGCTGCGCTACAAGTGGCTCGACCGCTTCATCAACGGCGAGCTGGCGGTGTCGTATCTCGACCAGCGGAACGGCACCACGAACACCTCCTGGACGCTCAATCACAACCAGGACTTCTCGCGCGACACCAAGCTCACCGCGCGCCTCAACTGGGTGCAGAACACGTCGGTGCAGCGGGCGACCACCGTGAACCCGGTGGCGGCCAATGCGACGATCCGCTCGCAGCTCAACTACCAGACCAAGGTGGGTCCGGCGCAGGTCAACCTCGGCGGCTCGCGGGTGCAGTATCCGGGGCGCACGCAGGTGGACATGGATTTCCCGTCGCTCAACGTCACGGCGGGGGTGCTGGAAAAGGGGCCGGTCACGTGGACGCCCACCATGCGCCTGGCCATCTCCGGGCAGTCGCGCATCGACCAGGGGATCCAGTTCCCCTTCGTGTACAACGGACGCCCCGGGGGCGGTATCGACAGCAGCCGGTTCAATGCGAGCCGGCGCAACATGCAGTTCAACTTCGATACCCCGATCAAGATCGGCGACTTCCAGTGGCAGAACAACATCACCATCAACGAGTCGGTGCGGGACTTCCCGGAGCAGCGGGAGATCATCGGGGTTCGTGACACCTCGCAGCGGTCGACGCGCATCTACGCGAAGACCTTCGAGACCAACGTCGACTGGACGACGTCGTTCAACCTGCCGCGCTTCTTCCAGGGCACCTGGAACCTGTCGCCGTCCATCAACGTGCAGAACGTCGACCCGGCGTCGGGGCTGTTCGTGCGCACCGAGCGGAGCGGGGGACGGTGGGTGCAGCAGAACAAGCGGCTCAGCTACGCCATGAGCGCGTCGCCCACGCTCTACGCGATGTTGCCCGGCGTGGGGCCGGTGGCGGCGTTTCGCCACACCATCAGCCCCGGAGTGAGCTGGAGCTACTCGCCGGCCGCCTCGGTCAGTGACGAGTACCTGCAGGCCCTCGGCCGCACGCGGGTCGGCTATCTCGGCGCGTTGGCGCAGAACCGCATCGCGCTCTCGATGAACACCAATCTCGAGGCCAAGCTGCGCGTCCCGGCCGACTCCGCACCGGAATCGGGGCAGAAGATCAAGTTGCTGTCGCTCACCTTCTCGTCGCTGTCGTACGACTTCGTGCGCGCGGACAGCACAGGCAAGGGCTTCACCGACAAGATGTTCACCATCTCCGGCCGCACCGACCTGCTGCCGGGGCTCGACTTCCGTACCAGCTACGACCTGTTCCAGGGCGATCCGCTCTCCGATACGGCGACCTTCAGCCCGTATCGCACCGACTTCGGCGTCACGTTCGCCCTCGATGGCAAGTCGCGCATCTTCGGGTTCCTCGGCCGGCTGATGGGGCGCGGCACCGAGCTCGCGGTCGACTCGGCGTCGGCCGCGGTGATCGGCTCCACCGGCAACGACATCGGGCGCCAGTCTCGGCAGCAGAACGCGGCGGGCGGCGCCAACATGCGCGGCCTGCAGATGGCGCTGCCCAGTGGGCAGGGCTGGCGCATGAGCCTTCAGTACAACGCCGCCCGGCAGCGGCGACCACGTGGGGGCACGCAGATCGAGAACGACCCGGCAGCCCTGTGTGAGTCGCAGAAGATCAACGGTGTCTTCGCGTATGATCAGTGTGTGCTCAACGCGCAGAGCGCTCCGGCGACCGGCCTCACCTCGGGGCAGAGCGCGATCGGTGCGCCGGTGTTCATCCAGCCGCCCACCCAGAACGTCAGCGCCAACCTGTCGTTCAACATCACGCGGAACTGGGCGGCGCAGTGGACCACGCAGTACGATGTGGTGCGCTCCCGCTTCTCGAGCCAGCAGGTGGGGCTCCAGCGGGCGATGCACGACTGGAACGCCGTCTTCGCGTTCTCGCAGACGCCGAACGGCAACTTCGCGTTCAACTTCTTCATCGCGCTCAAGGCGCAACCCGAACTCAAGTTCAACTACGACCGGCAGACATACCGGTCGAGTGGGTTCTGACCGCCCTCGGGCACAGGAGAGTCCCGCAGTGCCTTCGCTCGACGGTCGTTCCCTCACCATCGCCGACGTGGTCGCCGTGGCAGACGCGCGGCAGCTCGTGCAGCTCTCGGCCACGGCGCGTGCGCGCATGCAGACCACGCGCGACATCGTGGATGCGGCGGTCGAGCGAGGGGCGCCGGTTTACGGCGTGAACACGGGGTTCGGCAAGCTCAGCGAGGTCGCCATTCCGCGCGACCAGCTCGAGGCGCTGCAGCGCAATCTCGTGCGCAGTCACGCCGCGGGCGTCGGGGCGCCGCTGCCGGAGCGCGAGGTCCGTGCGATGATGCTGCTGCGCGCCAATGTGCTGGCCACCGGCTACGCCGGGGCGCGACCCGCGGTGGTCGATGCCGTACTGGCCGCGCTCAACGCGGGCGTCTGGCCCGTGGTGCCGGAGCAGGGCAGCGTGGGCGCCAGTGGCGACCTCGCGCCCCTCGCGCATCTCGCCCTCACGCTCATCGGCGAAGGCACCGCGACGTACGCGGGGCGTCAGGCGCCCTCCGCCGAGTCGCTCGCGGCGGCTGGTCTCGCGCCGCTCTCGCTCGAGGCGAAGGAGGGGCTCGCGCTCATCAACGGCACGCAGGCCCACACCGCGGTCGCGGCGCTCGCCGCCGCGGAGCTGGAGCGCCTGTGGCGCGCGGCGCACGTCGCCACGGCGCTGAGCCTGGAGGCGTTGCTCGGTACACCGGATGCGTTCGATGCTCGCATCCAGGAGGCGCGCGGGCAGGTCGGCCAGGCCGAGTCGGCCGCACTGCTCCGCGCGTTGCTCGCGGGGAGTGCGCTGCGCGAGTCCCACCGCTATGGCGACCCCCGCGTGCAGGATGCGTACGCCCTGCGCTGCGTGCCGCAGGTGCATGGCCCCGCGCTCGACGCGCTGCGCTTCGCGCACGGTGTCATCACGCGCGAGCTCAACGCCGCGACCGACAATCCGCTCGTGCTCGACAGCGGCGAGTTGCTGAGCGGCGGAAACTTCCATGGCCAGGCGGTCGGCATGGCCGCCGACTTCCTGGCGATCGTCGCGGCGAACCTTGCCGTCGTGAGCGAGCGGCGCATCGACCGCCTGGTGCACCCCGACTTCAACCAGGGGCTGCCGGCGTTCCTCGCTGCGCAGCCCGGGCTCGAGTCGGGACACATGATGTCACAGGTGACGGCGGCGGCGTTGGCCAGTGAGTGCAAGCAGCTCGCGCACCCGGCCAGTGTCGATTCCATCGCCACTGACGGCAACAAGGAAGACATCGTCCCGATGGCCATGGGCGCCGCCACCAAGCTGCGTCGCAGCGTGCAGAACCTGCGCCATGTGCTGGCGGTCGAGCTGCTCGTCGGCGCCGAGGCGCTCGAGTATCGCCGCCCGCTACGCAGCAGCGACGCGGTCGAGGCCGCCCACGCGCGCATCCGCCAGCACGTGCCGCGGGCGAGCGGTGATCGCCCACCGGCACCGGACATCGCCCGGCTCGCCACCTGCATCGCCGACGGCCTCTTCGACGACCTCACTGCCTCCGTGATCGTATGAGCTCCAACGGACCCCGCCCCGTCCGTGCGCCGCGCGGCGCCACCCTTCGCTGCCGTGGTTGGGAGCAGGAAGCGGCGCTGCGCATGCTGATGAACAACCTCGACCCTGAGGTGGCAGAGCGTCCCGACGACCTGGTTGTGTACGGCGGCACCGGGCGCGCCGCGCGCTCCTGGGACGCCTTCGACGCCATCGTGCGCACACTCGAGACATTGGCCGACGACGAGACGTTGCTCGTGCAGAGCGGCAAGCCGGTGGCGGTGTTCCGCACGCACCCCGACGCCCCGCGCGTGCTCATCGCCAACGGCAACCTGGTCGGCCGCTGGGCCAACTGGACCGAGTTCCGTCGCCTCGAGCAGCTCGGCCTCACGATGTACGGGCAGATGACGGCCGGCAGTTGGATCTACATCGGCTCGCAGGGGATCGTGCAGGGCACGTACGAGACGTTCGGCGCCGTGGCGGCCCAGCACTTCGGCGGCACGCTCGCAGGGCGTCTCGTGGTCACGGCGGGGCTGGGCGGTATGGGCGGCGCACAGCCGCTGGCGGCGGCGATGCATGGCGCGGCCGTGCTTGCCGTCGAGGTGGATTCGTCGCGCATCGACATGCGTATCCGCACGCGCTACTGCGATCGTCGTACGGCCTCGCTCGATGAGGCCCTCGACTGGCTGCGCGCAGCGCAGGCGTCCGGGACCGGCCTGTCGGTGGGCTTGCTCGGCAACGCGGCTGAGGTGCTCCCGGAGCTGGTGCGGCGGGGCATCACACCCGATGTGGTGACCGACCAGACGAGCGCGCATGACATGATGGTGGGCTACATCCCCGCCGGCATCGACCTCGGTCGCGCGGCCGCACTGCGGCGCGACCAGCCTGAGCGCTACCTCGCGATGGCGACGGCCAGTGTCGTCGAGCATGTGCGCGCCATGCGGACGATGCAGGACCGCGGGGCGGTGGCGTTCGACTACGGCAACAACATCCGCACCGTCGCCTTCGACGCAGGGCTCGAGGATGCGTTTCGCATTCCGGGCTTCGTGCCGGCGTACATTCGCCCGCTGTTCTGCGAGGGCAAGGGGCCCTTCCGGTGGGCGGCGCTCTCCGGCGATCCCCAGGACATCGCGCGCACCGACGCCCTCGTGCTCGAGCTGTTCCCCGAGGATGCGCAGCTGCGCCGCTGGATCACGCTCGCGCAGGAGCGCATCGCCTTCCAGGGGCTGCCGGCCCGCATCTGCTGGCTGGGGCAGGGTGCGCGTGCGAGGTTCGCGCTCGCCCTCAACGACCTCGTGGCGCGCGGCGAGGTGTCGGCGCCCATCGTCATCGGTCGCGATCACCTCGACACCGGCAGCGTGGCGTCGCCGTTCCGCGAGACCGAGGCGATGCAGGACGGCAGCGACGCCATCGCCGACTGGGCCATCCTGAACGCGCTGCTCAACACGGCGAGTGGTGCCAGTTGGGTGTCGTTCCACCATGGTGGTGGCGTGGGCATCGGCAACTCGCTGCACGCGGGGCAGGTCATCGTCGCCGACGGCACCGAGCGCATGCGGCGTCGGCTCGAGCGCGTGCTCACCAACGATCCAGGCATCGGCGTTGCCCGTCACGCGGAGGCCGGCTACGACATCGCGATCAGGACGGCGGCGCGCGAAGGCATTCGATTGCCCATGCGGGAGGGGTAGCGGCGGATGCTGTCCAGCCGCTATCGCCCATGGCACATCCCGCTGTTCCTGGCCAAGTACGGCTGGCTGCGGCTTCGCAAGCGTCCGGTGCTGCTCAACTTCGAAGTCACCATGCGCTGCAATGCGCGCTGTGGCTTCTGCGACTACTGGCGCACGCCCGACTCGGCGCGTGCCACCGAGCAGGCGGACTTTGCCGCCATCGCCGCGCATTTCCGGCCGATGCTGGTCACGTTCACGGGGGGCGAGCCGCTGCTGCGGCGTGACCTCGAGGACATCGTGCGGCGCGTGCGCGCGGCATCGAAGTACACCTATGTGCAGCTCATCACGCACGGCGCGATGCTGACGCTCGAGCGTGCACAGGCGCTGTGGGATGCCGGTGTCGACCAGTTCAACATCTCGCTCGACTACCTCGACGGGCGGCACGATGCGGCGCGAGGCATCCCGGGGCTCACCGCCAGGCTGCTGGACGTCGTGCCGCGCATGCGTGCGGCCGGCATCGGTGGCGTGCGATTCAACACCGTCATCAAGAACGACAACCTCGATCAGCTCATCGGCATCGTCGACACGGCCGCGCGACTGGGCGGTGGCGTCAATTTCTCCGTGTATACGGCGCTCAAGAACGGCAACGACGCGTTCGCGTTGCAGGGCGGCGATACCGCCGCGCTCGAGGCCGCGATCGCGTCGCTGCTGGCCTACAAGCGTCGGCGCGCGGGGGTCATCACCAACTCGGACTGGTATCTCGAGCAGATCCCACGCTGGGTGCGGGGCGAACTCACCGAGCCCTGCGAGAGCGGCACCACGACGATCCACATCGACCCCCAGGGACGGGTGCGCCGATGCCCCGATTTCCCGGCGGACGGGCCGTGGCAGTCGTATGCGGGCTACCAGCCGATCTCCTGCGACGCCTGCTACTACGCCTGTCGTGGCGAAGCGCAGGCGCCGTTACGCATCGCCTCGCGCGTGCGCGATGTCTTTGCCACCGTCACCCCAGCCGCCCATGAGTGACACGCTCCTGTTCGTGAATGCCGCGCAGACGGTGACCTGCGCCGGCCCCCCGCGTGCGCGACGCGGCGGCGAGATGGCCGATGCGGCCGTGCGGTCCGGTATCGGCGTAGCGGTGCAGGGTGCGGAGATCGTCGCGGTCGAGCCCGACGACGTGCTGCGCGCCCGCTTCCCCGACGCGCGCGAGGTCGATTGCGATCGTGGATTGCTCGCGCCGGGCTTCGTCGACTCGCATACGCACACCGTGTTCGGCGCGGCCCGCTTTGCGGAGCACGAGCTGCGGGCCACCGGGGTGCCCTATCTCGAAATTGCGCGGCGGGGCGGTGGCATTCACAGCTCCGTGCGCGACCTCCGAAGCCGCAGCGATGATGAGCTGTTCGCACTGGCGGGTCCGCGGCTCGCGCGCCTGGCCGCTGGCGGTGTCACCACCGTCGAGATCAAGTCGGGCTACGGACTCACCGTGCACGATGAGCTGCGCACGTTGCGCGTGATCCGTCGCCTCGCCGACGCCGGGCCGTGCCACATTGTCGCGACGTGCCTCGCGGCGCACGAGGTGCCACTCGAGTACCGCGATGTGCCCGGAGGGCGAGAGGCGTGGCTCGACGCCATCGTGCACGAGTTGTATCCGCAGGTGGCGCGCGATCGGCTGGCCGCATTCGCGGACGTCTTCTGCGAGCCCGGCGTCTTCGGCGTCGAGGAGGCGCGCCGTGTGCTCGAGGGCGCACGGCCGCACGGCATGCGCCCCAAGCTGCACGCGGATGAGTTGCATGACGGCGGCGGGGCGGCCTTGGGGGCCGAGCTTGGCGCGGTCAGCGCCGATCACCTCGCGGCCATCTCGGCCGGCGGCGTGGCGGCCTTGGCCGCGAGCGAAACGGTCGCCACGCTCCTCCCTGCGACCATGCTCTTCCTGGGTACCGGCCGGCACGCGCCTGCGCGCCGGCTCATCGAGGCGGGCGCGGCCGTGGCGCTCGCCAGCGATTTCAACCCGGGCACGTCTCCGCTCCAGAGCTTCCCGCTGGTGCTCACCCTCGGCGTGAGCGAGCTTCGGTTGTCCGCCGCCGAGGCGTGGATTGCCGGCACGGTAAACGGTGCAGCGGCGCTGGGACTCGCCGGCGTCACCGGGCAACTCGTCCCCGGCTTCCGGGCGGATCTCGCCGTCCATGCGGTGGACGACTATCGGGCGTTGCCTTACTGGTTCGGCGAGCGTCTCTGTGTAGGGTCCTGGGCGGCCGGACGCGCGTGTCACGCCCCGCGCTGAACCGTCGTCGCATCTCATTTCGCCCCTCGGAGAATCCCTCGAACGCATGTCCAACGCCGCAAAGCACCGGAAGAAGGCGGCCGAGTTCGAGCACCTGAGGCAGATCGATCGCGCCATCGCGTCGTACATCAAGGCGATCGAGGAGGGCGAAGCCGAAGGCGAGGACATCGACGTCGCGCTGTACAACAAGGTCGGCGACCTCGCACTGCGTCAGGGGCGCGTGCCCGACGCCATCACGTACTACGAGCGCGCGATCGAGCACTACGCGACATCGGGGTTGTTCAACAACGCCATCGCGCTGTGCAACAAGGTGCTGCGCAGCGCTCCCGGTCGTACCAACGTGTACTTCACGCTCGGACGCATCTGCGCCCGGAAGGGGCTGCGCGGGGACGCTACGCGCAACTTCCTCGAGTACGCGACGCGCATGCAGCAGGAAGGCCGGCTCGAGGAGGGCGTCCGGGCGCTGGCCGAGGTGGCGGACCTCATGCCCGAGATGAGCGAGGTGCACGCGCTGGTCGAGGAGTTCGCCGATCGCGCCGGGATCGCGCTGCCGCGACGCCGCACGCCCGCCATGGCGTCGCGCGCCGAGCAATCCGATGACGTCACGGTCCGCGACCCGCGGTCGCCCGACCTGGTGTTCATTCACGTCGACTACGGGCAGGCAGCCGCCGCCACGACACCGGCGCCCGCCTCGCCGCCGGCTCCGTTGGCTGCGCCGTCACCGGTGCTCGCGCCGCCGCCTGCTCCCGCGCCTGTCGTGCAGGCCCCGCCCGTCGTGCACGCCCCGCCTGTCGTGCAGGCCCCGACCGTCGTGGAGCTGCCGCCGTTGGCGATCGTGCCGCTGGTCAGCGACGAGCCTCCCGTGGTCGAGGCCGACGTCACGCCGTTGGCCGGACTCGAGCCGACCGGTGACTACGCGCTCGACGGTATCGCGCTCGTGGACGGCTTCTCGTCGGAGGAGCTCGGCCCTCTGGCCACCGAGTCGCTCGACCTGTCACTGGAGGTGTCGGCCGCGTCGCATGACCGGTCGGATGATGTCGAGGTTGGCGTCGAGTTCGATGTCCCGACGGAGCTCCCGTGGCTCGAGCCCGAGGTGCCGTCTGCAGCGGCGGAGCAGGACATGCGCGCAGACGACGCACTGGTCCTCGAACTGCTCGAGCTCGAGCCGGTGCCTGAGTTGGACGCGGCGCAGGAGGACGGGGCGCGCGCCGCCATGTTGGGTGCGCGCGCTGAGCCGATGGTCGAAGAGCGTGAGACGTTCCACATCGATCCGCACGACTTCATCCAGGTGGGTGAACTCCCGCCCCTCGTGCTCGACGACGCGATCGTCGATGAGGGCGCGATCGCCGCACAGCAACGCGCGTGGGATGTCGTCGATGCAGAGGCGATCACGCCCATCGCCGAACTGGCGACGGTTGCGTGGCCCACCCCGGTCGGAGCGGCGCCAGCGGTCATCCCGACGCCGATCGACGCGGCGCCGGTGGTGATCCCGACGCCGATCGATGCGACGCCGGTGGTGATCCCGACGCCGATCGATGCGACCCCGGTGGTGATCCCGACGCCGATCGACGCGACCCCGGTGGTGATCCCGACGCCGATCGATGCGACCCCGGTGGTGATCCCGACGCCGATCGACGCGGCGCCGGTGGTCATCCCGACGCCGATCGAGGAGGCGACCACCGTCGAGCCGATCGACTCGACCAGCGACGCCGACGAGCAGGTGGACGCCACGCCGATCGCTCCCGCCTCGGTCGTGCGCCCGACGCCGGCGCTGCCCATCGCCGCGGTCGCCGTTGAGGCGGCGGCCGTCGCCTCGTCTCGGCGCGACGCGCTACGGGCTGCGGTCCAGCGGCTGCCGTCCAACTGGGCGCTTCGTCGGCGGCTTGCCGAGGCGCTGCTGGAGTCCGGTGACCGGGAGGCTGCGCTCGCCGAGCTCGAAGTCGTGCGACAGGGGATGGCCGACGCCGGTGATCTCGCGGGATCGGCGGAAGTCAGCGACGAGATGGTGGCGGTCGGTCCGGACCGCATCCCCTTCCATCAGCGTCGCGTCGAACTCGCCATTCGCCTGCACGATCTCGAACGTCTGCAGTATGCGTACCTCGACCTCGCCGACGCGCTGGTGCGCATGGGCGAGGAGGCGCGCGCCCGGGCGGTCTATGTGCGCGTGCTGGAGCTCGATCCGCACGACATGCGGGCCCGCACGGCCCTGGGTGCGGCCGCGCCGCCGCCGCCCCCGCCGGTGGCCGATGGGTACGTCGATCTCGCCACCTGGCTGCGGCACGACGACGAGCCCAGCTCGACGCGGCTGCGCATGCACGAACCCGAGGTCACCGGCAACGAGCAGGCCGACTTCGAGGCATTGCTGCGGCACTTCAAGGAGGGGGTCTCACGCTCCCTCGGCGAGGACGACTTCGAGAGCCACTATGACCTCGGCGTCGCGTACAAGGAGATGGGACTTCTCGACGATGCGATCGCGGAGTTCCAGAAGGCCCTCCGCGGGCAGGGGAACCGGCTCCCGGCCTACGAGGCACTGGGCCAGTGCTTCGTGGAGCAGGGACGGTTCCAGGTGGCGGCCACGGTCCTGTCGCGGGCCCTCCACGAGCCGGGACTCGGCGACGACCAGCGGGTTGGGGTATTGTACCTGCTGGCAATTTCCTGTGAGTCCCTGCAGCGATGGGACGAGGCTCGTAGCTATTTTCATCGCGTGTACGCCACCGACATCACCTTCCGAGACGTAGCGGCCCGCCTGGCAGCGCTGGAACAGGCCGCACGATGACGTTGACCACGCGGACGCCGTCCGCGCTGGCTGCTGCACTGCGCGACATTCAGTCGCCGGTGCAGGGCGAGCTCGCGGCCGTCTCCGACGAACTGTGGCGCATCGTCAGCGCCGATGTGCCGCTCGTGGCCGAGGTGCAGGAGCACCTCATGCGCATGAAGGGCAAGCTCTTTCGCCCGACGCTCCTGCTGCTCGCCAGCAGCATCGAAGCGCCGCCGCCGCGCAAGGCCATCACGTTCGCGGCCATCATCGAGCTGATCCACCTGGCCACGCTCGTGCACGACGACTCCGTCGATCATTCGGCGTTGCGTCGCGGCATGCCGACGGTGAATGCGCTGTTCAGTCATCAGGTGTCGGTCATCATGGGCGACTACCTGTACCTGCGCGCGTTGCGTGAACTCGTCACGATCGGCGATCTCGAAGCGATGCGCAGCATCACCGTCGCCTCGAACGAGATGACGCTCGGCGAGATCCGGCAGTTGGCCGCGTTCGATGCGCTGGCCTTCTCGGAGCGCGACTACGAGACGCTCATCCGGGCCAAGACGGCGTCGCTGTTCATGGCCGCCTGCGATGTGGGCGCGCTGTGCGGAGCGCAGCGACACCGCGCCGCGTTGCATCGCTTCGGGGAGCGCCTCGGCATGGCATTCCAGGTGGCCGACGACCTGCTCGACTACACGGAAGGGCAGGAGATGACCGGCAAGCCGAGCGGGCTCGACCTCAAGGAGCACAAGGTCACGCTTCCGCTTATCGCGGCGCTGCGGGAGATGGACGGCGGCGCGCGCATGCGCGTCGAGGCGCTGTTCGCGGCAGCGGAGCCCGACGACGAGGCGATCGCCGAGGTGGTCGGGATCGTCCGGGCGCACGGGGGGTTGGATTATGCACGGCGTCGCGCGGACCAGTTCTCGCGGGAGGCCGAGGAGGCGCTCGGCGACCTTCCCGATGGGGCGGCGCGCGCCTCCTTGCTCGAGTCCATCGCCTACGTCGTGGAGCGCCGGTGGTGAAGGCGCGCACCGGCACGGCGAAGCATCGCCCGCTGTTCCATGTCCTCGTCCTGTCCGCGGGCTTCGTCGCGGGGGGGCTCCTCACGCAGGTGGCCCGGCGCTTCCTCCCCGCCGGCGCGGTGAAGGAATTCCTGACGACCGGCGTCACACCGGAGATCGGGCCCCTTCCGATCGACCTGATTATATTGAAGTTTGCGGTTGGACCTGTTGCCCTGGACGTCTCGCTCCTGAGCCTTCTGGGAGTACTGATCGCCTACCTCATCGCGCGCTCCCTGTTCTAGGAGTATCCCATGAACTTCGGCAACTTCGGCTTCGGCGAGATCCTGATCATTCTGGTGATCGTCCTGCTGCTTTTCGGGGCCAAGCGTATCCCGGAGATCGCGGGCTCGCTCGGCAAGGGCATCAACGAGTTCAAGCGCAATCTCAGTGACGCGCAGAAGCAGATCACTGAGACGCCGCGCAACGACCAGCGCATCGCGCAGGGCAATCCCATGGAGGCGCGCGAAGAAGAGCCGCGTCCCGAGCCCAAGCGCCTGCTCAACTGACCGCTGCGGGCGCGTGTGGCGCCCGATCGCACCCCCGAAGCACAACGCCCCCGCGACGATCGCTCGTCGCGGGGGCGTTTCGCTTCGCGCGGGCCGATCAGGCCGGGGTCTGACGCCGGAGCTGCGCCATGACCGCCTGGCGCTTGTCGTCGACCTTCACGCTCTCCCGGAGATTCCGGAGGAACTCTTCGACGCGCTGCTGACGGAGCTGCTGCATCATCTGCGCGCGCTGGATGGCCTTCTCGGCCTCGAACGTGCTGCGCTGGGCGTCGACACGGCTGTCCACGCGCATCACCACCATGCCATCGAGACCGCGGAAGGGCCCGCCCACCTGGCCAACCGGCACCGCGAAGGCGCCACCGACCGCCGCCGTGAACTGGCCCAGACCCGCCACCGCGTCGATGCGGGAGAACATCCCCGACTTCTCGACGGCAAGCTGGCGCTGTGCGGCAGCCGCTTCGAGGGAGCTGCTCTTCGCCGCGGCGACCAACTGCTCGGCCAGCGGACGGAGCTTCTCGACGCGCTTGTCGCGCGCCAGACGGCGCTGGATCTCCGCCTTCACCGCGCTCAACGGCTGCACACCGCCCGGCGTGAGCGAGTCGAGGCGCGCGAGATAGTACGCGTCCGGCGCGTCGAAGAGATCGCTCGACTCGCCCGGGCGCACGCCCGAGAAGGCCCAGCCGCTCACCGAGGGCACGTACCGACCGGCGAACGACAGCGGCTCCTTGTCGATGACGACCACCGAGGCCGGCGTGAGGCCAAGAGCCTTGGCCGCGTCATCGAACGCCTTGGGATCTTCCTGGCTCGCACCGCGCGTGGCCAGCGAATCGGCGCGGCGATCGGTGCGCATGGCGCTCGAGTCGCTCTGCGCGACCACCACGAGCAGGTGGCTCACGTCGATCGTGTCGCCCTGCTTGCTGTTCAGGCGGATGAGGTGCCAGCCGAACGGCGTGAGCACCGGCTGCGACAGCTCGCCCGGCTTGAGCGTGAACGCCACTTCCTCGAACTTCGGCGTGAGGGAACCCTTGGGGCGCTTGCCGAGCGATCCGCCCTGCGCCCCCGAGACCGAGTCGGCAGACTCGCGCTTCGCCACATCCTCGAACTTGGTGCCGCCGACGATCTCCGCACGCAGCGCGTCGATGCGCGCGCGTGATGCCGCCGAGTCGGCAGCGGTGATGCTGCGCGGTACCGTGACCAGCGAGACCACCGCACGCCCCGGCGCCTCGAAGCGCGCCTTGTTGCGCTCGTAGAACTGGGAGATCTCGGCGTCCGTGACGGTGACGGCCGTGTCCGTGAGGGCGGCCGTGCCCAGCACCACGTAGCTCACCGACGCGCTGTCGTGACGGTCGCGGTACATCTGCCAGAGGCGCTCATCGGAGAGGTACGCGCCACTCGCGATCTGGTCGAACAGCTTCTGCTTCGGGATTTCGGCGCGATAGTACTGCTCGAGACCGGCCAGCATCCCCGACTGACGTGCCATCGGGCTCGCGAGCAGGCGGCGGTACTTCTCGATGTCGAACTTCCCATCGGTCTGGAGATCCGGCGCCTGCTGGGCCTGCGGCGGCGGCGCGATGCGTGCCGCCTGCAGGATTTCGTCGTCAGTTACCGTGATGCCACGCCGCTTGTACTCCTGCTGCAGCAGCACCTCGTTGACCAGCTCCTCGAAGGCGCGATCCTCGAGCGTGCGACGCTCGTCCATGTTGACGCCGCGACCGAGCTGCTGCGTCTGCTGCTGCTCGAGCGCAGCGACCGCATTCTGCCACGTTGTGAGGAGGATGGCCTCCCCGTTAACGGACGCGATGGTGGTGGTAGTCGTGACTGGAGCACGGCCCGCGAGGCCGGAGGTTTCGTACAGCAGGAAGCTGCCGACGAACGCCGCGACGATCAGGATCCAGATGTACTTCGCGGCGCTCCGCATCGATTGCAGCACGGGGCGGCACTCCTCAGGTCAGGTTGGTCGAACGAACAGAAGGGCACCCGTCGGCAACTCAGCAGTGCGCGCGCGGACAGGGGTGCCAGCAGAGTCCGGAAACCTAGTGGGCGCGATCGTCTAAAGGCAAGGCAGGACACGACTTCGACCGCTTCATCACGATTGACATTCGACCCCCCGTCGGCGATACGTTCACGCGCACGTGCGCGCATGTGATGGCCGCCGCCGGGGATTCGCCGCCGGCGCTCCGTCCACGTGACGTCGGGCCGGGACACCACCAGAGGGCACCGTACGCATGAGCACCGCTCCCCGGATCGACGAGCTCCGGAAGAAGTTCGAGGAGAATCCGCGCCGCTTCTTCGCGCCGCTCGCCAACGAGCTGCGCAAGGCGGGGGACGTGGCGCAGGCGATTGCGCTCTGCCGCGAGCATCTGCCGAAGCAGCCCGGCCACATGAGTGGCTATATCGTGTTCGGACAGGCCCTCTTCGACGCCGGGGAACTGGCCGAAGCCCGGGCCGTCTTCGAGCAGGCGGTGGGGCTCGACCCCGAAAACCTGATCGCCCTGCGCCAGCTCGGTGACATCGCGCGGCGCGAGGGCGCCTTCGCACTGGCACGCCGCTGGTACGAGCGCGTCCTCGAGACCGATCCGCGAAATGAAGAGATCGCGGCCGCCATCGCCGAACTCGTCACCCCGGCCGCGCCGATGGCCGCCATCACGCCGGTCGACGCGGTCCCCGCGATTGCCGTGCCGACGCCGGTCGTGGCGGCCGCCATGACACCGATCGACGTCCCTGCGATCTCCGTACCGACGCCCGTCGTGAGTGCCGCCCTGACGCCGGTTGACGTCCCCGCGCTGCCGCCGCTCTCCGACCTCGAGCCGGCGGCGGCCGCGCTCGACGATCCGTTCGTTTTCGGCGACGCCGAGCTCGCGGCGCCAGACGCCGCCGACGCGATGAGCGCCCACTCGGGCAGGGATGAGGAAACCGGGGACGCCCACGGCGCAGGCGAAGACGACGTCCTGGCCGAACCGCTCCCCTTCGAGGAAGGGCTCGTCGCGCCCACATGGCCCGACACGGCCGACATCGTCGCGCGCTCGCTGTCCCCCCGCACCGCGACACCGCTCTCGACACCCGTCCCCCCCGAGGTGGCAGCCGCCTTCGGCCCGCTCCCCGAGGAGCGGCCGCCGGTGGTCCTGCCCGACCCCGAGCCGGAGCTCCCGGTCGACCTCGACCTGGTCGTCGCAGACGTGGAAGAGGCCGGCCCGCCGCTCTCGGTCGAGGAGGTCATTGCCGAGCGCGGACTCACGCCCCGCTACCTGACGCCGCTCGACACGCCGCTCGCATCGTCGACGGAGCTGCCGTGGATCGCCGAACCGGTGTCCGCGCCAAGCGCCGAGGTCGAAGCCATCATGGAGGCGATCGCCGAGGACGCCCGGGCCTCGGGGGAGCACGATGCCGTGCAAATCTTCGCGCTGCCCGAACGCCCCACACCGCCTGTCTCGGCGGCCGTGGCGTCGTTCGCCGACGTGATCACGGACGGCATGGATCCGGTCGAGCAAGTCCAGGGCGATCACGATGTGATCGAAACAGAGGCGGACGTCGTGATGGAGGACGTCGCGCTGGATGACCTGGCGCTGGAGGACGTGGTGTCGCACGACGTGGAGGCGGTGGACGAGGCGCAGGACGACGAGGCGCTGGATGCGCACGCCATTTTCCCGCCGGCGGACGACCACGCCTTCGTGACCGAGACGATGGGGGAGCTGCTGGTCGCGCAGGGCTTCACCGATCGGGCGATCACCGTCTTCGAGGAGCTGGTGCGGCGCGCGCCGTCGAACCCGGCGTTGGCCAACCGGCTGGCTGAACTGAAGGCCCGCCAGCTCAGCGAGAACCCGGGCCCGGTCCGCACCGCGCGGGCACAGTTCGCGGCGCTGGCGGCGCGTCGCGTCGAGCGGCCTTTCACCCCCCCGCGGGCGACCGTGGCCGTTGCGACGCCCACCACATCGGCGACGCCGACGCCCGCATCAGCGGCCCCCTATCACACGCCGCGCGCTTCGGAGTCGCTCGCCTTGTTGTTTGGCGCCGAGGTGGACCCGGCGTCGGATGCTGCGGCGCGTGAGCTGGCGGCGGCCTTCGCCGACGACGCGGAGACGCCCGCTTCTCCCGGACTGTTCAGCGGCGGCTATGCGGCGCAGCCCGCGCGCGCCTCGCGCCCCACGCCGGCAGTGCCGATCCTGACGCCGACCGAGACCCGCACTCCGCAGGCGTCTGCGCCGGTCGATCCGTTCTCCTTCGATCGGTTCTTCCCGGATCCCGCTGTCACGGCGTCGGCTGCGCCGACCGTCGCGACGCCAGGAGTGCCACAGCCGACGCCGACGACGCCTCCCGCCGGCGCGGATCCGCAGGCCATCGACGATCTCGCGCAATTCACCGCTTGGCTCAAGGGCCTCGGCACGCCGTGAACATCGGAATTCTCAGCGGTCCCAATCTCAACCTGTTGGGCACGCGCGAGCCCGCCATCTACGGGCGCGCCACACTCGACGACATTCTCGCGGCACTCGGCGTCGTCGCCGACGAGCTGGGCGTCACCCTGCGCCACGCCCAGTCGAACAGCGAGGGCGCGCTCATCGACACACTGCACGCCTGGCGCGGCGAGGTCGCGGGCGTGGTGGTGAACGCAGGCGCGTACACGCACACCAGCCTCGCATTGCGCGACGCATTCAGCGCGACGGCGATCCCGTTCGTCGAGGTGCACCTCTCCAACATCCACGCGCGCGAGCCGGAGCGTCGGCATTCGATGCTCGCCAGCGCGTCGCTCGGCATGGTGTGCGGCCTCGGCGCGGCCGGCTACGAGTACGCCTTGCGGGGTCTGGTCGGCGCGCTGCGCGCTCGCGGCTGATCCGTGCGTCGCGCCCGCGTCACCGCCCTGCGTGAGGCGGTCGGCAAGGCCGACCTGGACGCCCTCCTCGTCACCTCGCTGCCGAACATCCGCTACCTCACGGGCTTTTCGGGCAGTAGCGCGCTGCTGGCCGTCTCGGCACGCGACTGCGTGCTGCTGACCGACTTCCGCTACGCGACGCAGGTGGAGGAGGAGGTGGGAGCGGCCGCGACGGTGCGCATCGAGCCGTCCAACCTGTGGGCCGGGCTCTGGCCCCTCCTGACGTCGTGGTCGGGTGTGGAGCGCGTGGGCTTCGAGTCGGCGCACCTGCTGCATCGGGACTTTACCCGCCTGCTGGAGCAGGGGGCGCGCTGGCAGTGGCGCCCGACGGTCGACCAGGTCGAGACGCTCCGCGCCATCAAGGACGACAGTGAGGTTGCCTGCATCGAGCGCGCGATCGTCGTGGCCGAGACGGCGCTCCAGCGTACGCTGGACGCGCTGCACCCCGGGCTTACGGAGACAGCCGTCGCGGGCATCCTCGAGCGGCACCTGCGGGAGTGCGGCAGCGAGGCGTTCGCCTTTCCGACCATCGTCGCGTCGGGGCCGCGCTCGGCGCTGCCGCACGCGCGTGCAGCCGATCGGCTGCTCCAGCGGGGAGATCTTGTCCTGATCGACTTCGGAGCGGTGGTCGACGGCTATTGCTCGGACATCACGCGCACGGTGGTGCTCGGGCCAGCCACCGCGCGTCAGCGGGAGATTCACGGCATCGTTGCCGAAGCAAATGCGGCCGCTTCGGGCGCGATTCGGGTGGGAATGACGGGGATGGCTGCAGATGCGGTGGCGCGCGAGTACATTGACGCGCGCGGACACGGTGCGGCGTTCGGGCACTCGCTCGGCCATGGGATCGGCCTGGAGGTGCACGAGGCGCCACGCCTGGCCCGCACGGTCGAGGCACCGCTGGCAGCGGGCATGGTGGTCACGGTCGAACCCGGGATCTACCTGCCTGACTGGGGCGGTGTGCGCATCGAAGACGATGTGCTGCTGACGGCATCAGGACCCCGGGTCCTGACCGGCTTCCCACGAACGCTGCTCGAGCTCTCCTGACTTCCCCGCCGGCGCCTCAGTGGCGCCGCGTTTCATTCCAGCCGCTCCCCGCCATGATCGACTTGCGCTACGTGAAGAAGCTGATCGAGATGCTCGACAGCTCCACGATGGACTCCATCGAGATCTCCTCGGACAAGGGGATGAAGCTCCGGATCTCCAAGAGTCCGCAGCCGCGAGCCGCCGTCGCGATGGCGCCGGCCATGGTCGCGCCGGCGCCGGCCCCGTCCGTGTTGCCCGCAGCGCCTGCGGCGCGTCCTGCCGAGGAGGGGGCGGCATCGGCGCCGAAGGCCGAGGCACCGAAGGCTGCGGCCCTCGAGATCAAGTCGCCGATGGTGGGGACGTTCTATGGCGCTCCCGAGCCCGGTGCGAAGCCGTACGTGTCGGTCGGCGACCGCATCAGCAAGGGGCAGATCGTCTGCATCATCGAAGCGATGAAGATCATGAACGAGCTCGAGTCCGAGTTCGACGGCGTGGTGCGTGAGGTGAACGTCACCGATGCGCATCCGGTCGAATACGGCCAAGTGCTCTTCCGCATCGATCCGACCGGCTGAGACATGACGCGATGACGACGGCCACCGGCGCTGCACCCACTGCCCGTCCGGGCGGTGCTGCGGCGCCCGCGTTCGACCTCAAGGGCGCGCTGCAGACGATGGTCCGAGAGGGGGCGTCCGACCTGCATCTCAAGGTCGGGCGGCCGCCGACGCTCCGTCTCCACGGTGACCTCGTCCCGCTCGAGTTGCCGAGCCTGCGCCCCGAAGAGCTGCGCATGCTGGCCGAGCAGTTGCTGCCGCCGCCGCAGTTGCGGGAGTTCGTCGAAGTGCGCGAAGCGGACTTCGCCATCAACGTGCCGGGCGTCGGTCGCTTCCGCGTCAATGTCTACCAGCAGAAGGGCACCGTCGCGTTCGCCCTGCGCGCCATCGCGCACGCCGCGGCGAACATCCGCGATCTCAACCTGCCGCCGGTGCTGGAGCAGATCGCCATGCGCCCCCGTGGCCTCGTGCTCGTCACGGGCGTGACCGGCTCGGGCAAGAGCACGGCGCTTGCGGCCATGCTGCAGTACATGAACGAGCGGCGCAGCGCGAACGTGATCACGATCGAGGACCCGATCGAGTTCGTGCATCGCGACCAGCGCTGCCACATCAACCAGCGTGAAGTCGGCACGGACACGGCGACGTTCGCGCAGGCGCTGCGGCGGGTGCTGCGTCAGGACCCCGATGTGGTGATGATCGGCGAAATTCGCGACCTCGAGACGCTCGAGGTCGCAATGAAGGCCGCCAGCACGGGACACCTCGTGCTCTCCACGCTGCACACGATCGACGCGACGCAGACCATCAACCGCATCCTGTCGTTCTACGCGCCGGACAAGCAGGCCGACGTGCGCTTCCAGCTCGCGAGCGCCCTCACCGCGGTCATTTCCCTGCGGCTCGTCGCGCGCAGCGATCGTCCGGGACGTGTCCCGGCCTGTGAGGTGCTGGTGAACACCGAGGCGGTGCGGGAGCAGATCCGCGATGTCTCGACGGCGCTCAACATCCCGGACCTGATCCGCGAAGGCAGCGTCGCCTACGGCATGCAGAGCTTCGACCAGTCGCTCATGGACTGGTACTCCCGCGGTGTCATCTCGTACGAGCACGCCCTGTTCAACGCCAGCAGTCCGGCCGAGTTCGCGCTGCGGACGCAGGGGGTCGACAGCGCGAGCGACACGTCGTGGCAGGACTTCCAGCAGGGGCGCACGGGCGCGTAGCCGGCGCGGGACCGCCGGTGCAGGGCTGGCGGGCTGGTGAGGACATCGCCACCATTACGGGATGTTCAAAAAGGTCCTCATCGCCAATCGCGGGGAGATCGCGCTGCGCGTGATTCGCGCCTGCCGCGAGCTCGATATCCAGACGGTCGCGGTGTATTCCGAGGCCGACCGCGAGTCGCTCCACGTACGCTTCGCCGACGATGACGTCTGCATCGGCCCACCGGCCGGTCGCGACTCCTACCTGAAGATCCCGCGGCTCATCGCCGCGGCCGAGATCACCGGGGCCGACGCGATCCACCCGGGCTACGGGTTCCTCGCCGAGAACGCGGAGTTTGCCGAGACCTGCCGTGCCTCGGGCATCACGTTCATCGGTCCGACGCCCGACCAGATCCGCGTCATGGGCGACAAGGCGTCGGCCCGGCGTGCGATGCAGGAAGTGGGTGTGCCCATCGTCCCCGGCTCGCCCGGCCCCGTCGAGGACCCCGAGGAGGCGCTCGAGTTCGCACGCAGCATCGGCTTCCCGGTCATCATCAAGGCCGCGGCTGGCGGCGGTGGCAAGGGCATGCGCGTCGCGCGTGACCCCGACGACTTCCTCCGCTCGTTCCAGCTCGCGCGGTCGGAAGCGCTCTCCGCGTTCGGGAACGGCGATGTGTACGTCGAGAAGTTCCTCGAGCGGCCGCGCCATGTCGAGTTCCAGGTCCTTGGGGACACGCACGGCAACGTGCTGCATGTCGGCGAGCGTGATTGCTCCGTGCAGCGGCGGCACCAGAAGCTCATCGAGGAGGCGCCGTGCCCCGTCATGACGCCCGAACTGCGTGAGCGCATGGGCGAGGCGGCCGTGCGCGGCGCCAAGGCCATCAACTACGTGGGTGCCGGCACCATCGAGATGCTGCTCGACGAGGATGGCTCGTTCTACTTCATGGAGATGAACACGCGCATCCAGGTCGAGCATCCGGTCACGGAGCAGCTCACCGGCGTCGATCTCGTGAAGGAGCAGATTCGCGTCGCCGCCGGGCTGCCGCTCTCGATCACGTCCTTGCCGCCGTTCCGCGGTCACGTCATCGAGTGCCGCGTGAACGCCGAAGATCCGTCGCGCAACTTCCAGCCGTCGCCGGGCAAGCTCGAGGTGTTCCATCAGCCCGGTGGCCCGGGCGTGCGCATCGACACGCACGCCTACGCCGGCTACACGGTGCCGCCCTACTACGACTCGATGATCGCCAAGCTCATCGTGCAGGGCGCGACGCGCGAGGAGGCACTCAAGCGCATGCAGATCGCGCTCGAGAGCTTCGTCATCGAGGGGGTGAAGACCACCATGCCCTTCCTCGCCCGTGTCATGCAGCACCCGGGCTTCCAGGCCGGCAAGGTGCACACGAAGTGGCTGGAGTTCGAGGGCGCCGACCTGCTGAAGGATCCGGGCTGACCGCGGAGGCGACGTGGATCGACAGCTCCTGCGTCGCGAACTCTCCGCCGTCGCACTCAGCCTGCTTGCGGTGTTCCTGCTGGGTGCGCTGGCGTTTCAGCGCAGCACCAGCGACGCGTGCTTCGACGCGACCGGCCCGTTCGGGCCGGTCGGCACGCTCGCGCGCTGCACACTGGTGGGAGCAGTCGGTGTGCCGGGCGCGGTGCTCATTGCCACCGGCTGTCTCGTGGTCGCGCTCGCGCTGTTCGGGCGCTTGCGCCAGGCGAACGACGCGAGCGATTGGAGTGTCCTGTTTGCCGGCGTCGTCGCGCTCGTGCCGGTCGCGATCGGTCTGGCCGAGGGCGGCGAGGCGAGCGCCTCGTCACTCGCCGGCCTGTGGGGCGGCATCGTCGCGCACTACCTGCGCAAGGCACTCGGAGCGGCAGGTGCGTGGATCGCGTTCCTGCTCGCGACCAGTGCCCTCACCGTGGCCACGCTGCGCTGGAACCCCATTCGGCTGCTGGTCGGTCAGCCCCGTAGTGACGACGGTGCAGGGGCGTCCAGCGCCGCCGCGCTGACCCTGGCCGAGCGGCTCGCGCCGGATCCCGACGAGCTGCCGGCCATCGACCCTGCGCTCGCGCGTGACGTGCTCGCGCACGACCTGAGGGGGCGTGCCGAGACGCCGCCGCGCACCGAGGCGCGTGCACCAGACGCCAGCGAACGGACCGGGCGCAAGACGCGCGCGTCCAAGGACGACGGTGTGCGTGCGCGCGATGCGGCCGTGGGCGCTGCGCTCGAGCAGACCGCCGAGCCCGAGCCGTTTGCCGACGACCTCCCGCCGACGTCGCTGCTGTCGCCGCCGGAGGTGCGCGAAGGTGACGCGGGCAAGCGCGAGCTCGATCTCGCGGGCGAGAAGCTCCTTGCCACGCTGCGCACGTTCAAGGTCGAAGGGGAGCTGGTCGGGCGCACCACCGGGCCGACGGTGACGCAGTTCGAGATCGAACCGGCGGCCGGAGTGAAGGTGCGCCAGATCGCCGCCCTTGCCGACGACCTCGCGCTCGCGATGCGTGCCCCGAGCATTCGCATCGTCGCGCCCATTCCGGGACGCGGTGCCGTGGGAGTCGAAGTGCCCAATCCGGTGCCGGAGATGGTGGGGCTGCGCGAAGTGCTCGAGAGCGCCGACTTCCGCCAGGCACGCGCCGCCCTCCCGATCGCGCTCGGCAAGGACCTCGAAGGGCGTCCGGTCGTGGCCGATCTCGCGCGCATGCCGCACCTGCTCATCGCCGGCGCGACCGGCTCGGGCAAGTCGGTGTGCGTCAACACCATCATCACGAGCCTCGCCTACCGGCATACGCCGCGCACGCTGCGCTTCCTCATGGTCGACCCGAAGATGGTCGAGCTGAGCGTGTACAACGTGTTGCCGCACCTGCGACACAAGGTGATCACCGACAACCGCGACGCAGCGGCGGTGCTCAAGTGGGCCGTGTACGAGATGCAGGACCGCTATCGGCTGCTCGAGGCCAACGCCTGCCGCAACCTGCAGGAGTTCAACAAGCGGGTCACGCAGCACGCGGCGGGGGAGGGGCCGCCGGTGCAGAAGCCGCGCAGCCCCGATGTCGCCTTCGAGGATCGGACCTACACTGCCGGGGTGCTGCCGTACATCGTCGTCGTCATCGACGAGATGGCCGACCTCATGATGACGGTGCAGGGAGAAGTCGAGACACCCATCGCGATGCTCGCCCAGAAGGCGCGCGCGATCGGCATCCACCTCATCCTCGCCACGCAGCGCCCCAGCGTGAACGTCATCACGGGGCTCATCAAGGCGAACTTTCCGTGTCGCATCGCGTTCCGCGTGGCTTCGCAAGTCGACAGTCGCACGATCATCGACGGGGCGGGAGCCGAGGCCCTGCTGGGCAACGGCGACATGCTCTTCATTCCGCCCGGGAAGAGCGAGGCGTCGCGCCTGCAGGGGGCATTCCTTTCCAGTGAGGAAACGGAGCGGCTGCTGGGCTGGTATCAGGCGGCGCGCGAGCGTGCCGCCGCCGGCGCGCTCGCGCCGACCGTGCCGGAGCCGGACATCCTCGAAGCGGTGCGAGCCCTCGAGGCGAAGGACGCCGGCGATGGCGGCGACGATGACGAGGGTGGCTCCGACGAGCGTGATGCGCGTTTCCGGGAAGCCGCCGAGGTGGTCATTCAGCACCGCCAGGGCTCGACGTCGCTGCTGCAGCGGCGCCTCAAGATCGGGTACGGCCGAGCCGCGCGCATCATCGACCAGCTCGAGGCGGCCGGCGTGCTGGCGCCATCGGAAGGGGCGGCGCGTCCCCGCGATGTGCTGGTCGGCGTGCAGGATCTCGATCGGATCTGCGGCGGCGGCGACTGACGCCAGCGCGCCCGGCGTGCAGGCCGCGTGCAGTCCACGTGAAGTCCTCGTGAAGGCGGCGCAAACGTCGCATTTCCCGTATTGACGGCGTCGGCCGCCCCGGCCACAATTTGTGGCACCATGCGCCCCGAAATCTGCGGGTCGCATCCAGCCTTGTCCCGCGGACCCATTGTGGTGCGGGTCCCACGAACCATCGGTTCGACTTCCTCCCTCCCGAGGTGTGTGATGTCCGTGCCTTCCCTCCGACGCTGGTTCCTCCTGGCCGTGGCGGCTTGCGGGCTCGTGCCCGCGATGGCCGGCCGCCTGGATGCCCAGTCCGGTATCATCTCCGGTCGGGTGACTGACGGTGCGAGTGGCCGCCCGCTCGAGAACGCGCAGGTGCAGGCGCGACTCGCGGGCGGTTCGTCGTATGGTGCGGTGTCCGGTGCCGATGGCTCGTTCCGTATCGTCAACCTGCCGGACGGCAGCTACCTCGTCACGGTGCGCGCGCTCGGCTTCGAGCCCAAGGAGTTTCCGAACCAGCGTCCCGGTGCGACGATCACCGCAGCGCTGACCGAGCGTCCGACGCAGCTCAACCAGACTGTCGTGACGGCCAGCCGCAGTCGCCCCGAGAAGGCGCTCGATGCACCGGCGCAGATCTCGGTCATCTCGAGCGAGCGCATCGAGGAGCGTCCGGCCGTGACGGTCACCGACCACCTGCGCTCCACGCCGGGCGTCGACATCAATCGCGGTGGTCTCGCCCAGTCGAACGTCGTCGCGCGAGGCTTCAACAACGCCTTCAGCGGCGCGATGCTGATGCTGCAGGACTATCGCTTCGCCGGGGTTCCGTCGCTGCGCGTGAACGTGCCCTTCCTCTTCACGGGCACGAACGAGGACATCGACCGCATGGAAGTGCTGCTCGGCCCCGCGTCCGCGCTGTACGGACCGAACAGCTCCAACGGCGTGCTGCACGTCATCACGAAGTCGCCGTTCGCGTCGCAGGGCACCATGATCTCCGTGGACGGTGGCGAGCGCTCGCTCATCCGCACGGGCGTGCGTCATGCCGGCAAGCTCAATGACAAGCTCGCCTACAAGCTGTCGGGCGAGTACATGCAGGGGCGCGACTGGGAGTACAAGGATCTCAGCGAGCCCACGACGTTCCCGACGACCGCCAACGTGCCGGCCTCGCGTCGCGGCCAGGCCAACCAGCGCGACTTCGACCTGCAGCGCACCACCGGCGAAGCCCGGGTCGATATCCGCCCGCGCGAGGGGATGGAGGCCATCACCACGCTCGGCTACACCAAGGTCGGCAGCGGCATCGAGCTCACCGGAGCCAATGGCTCCGCGCAGATCAAGAACTGGACGTACATGAGCGCGCAGCAGCGCCTCCGCTGGAATCGCCTGTTCGCGCAGGTCTTCCTCAACGCGAGCAACGCAGGCAACGAGAACTCCAGCGACGGCTCGGGCACGTACTTGCTGCGTTCCGGCCAGCCGATCGTCGACAAGTCGCGCGTGGCGGCGGCGCAGTTGCAGCACGGCTTCGACATGGGCGCCAAGCAGTCCTTCACGTACGGCCTCGACTACATCTGGACCAACCCGCAGACCGGCAACACCATCAACGGGCAGAACGAGGACGACGACAACGTCACCGAGTACGGCGCGTACCTGCAGTCGTCGACCAAGCCCAACAAGCACCTCGAGCTGCTGCTGGCGGCGCGCGGCGATGCCAACAACGTCATCAAGGGGCAGTTCTTCTCCCCGCGTGCGGCCCTCATCCTCAAGCCGACCGAGACGCAGAACATCCGCCTGACGTACAACCGCGCTTTCTCGACGCCGGCCAACTTCTCGTTCTTCCTCGACCTCATCCAGTCGCCGAACGTCGGTGGCTCGGGCTTCGACGTGGTCGCGCGCGGCAACCCGCCCAAGGAAGGGTTCCAGTTCAACCGCTCGTGCGCGACGGGGAGCGCCTTCGGCAGCTACTGCATGAAGTCGGCCTTCTCGGGCGGCGGACAGTTCGTCGCCACCTCGGCTGCCTCGGCGTTCCCGGGCGCCATCCAGGCGCTGGCGTCGCGTCTCACGCCGGGTATCGCCGGCGCGCTGCAGCAGGCCGGTCTCCCCGCTGCGGTGGCCACCCAGCTCGCCACCGGCGCCGTGCAGTTCCTCGGCACGCGCCAGCCGACCAACGCCGACCTCGCGACGCGGGTGTCGTACCTGACGAGCGCGACCGTGCCGCTCGCGACCGGCGATGTGGCGGATATCGCGCCGCTCTCGGCCTCGTTCAATGACACCTACGAGGTCGGGTACAAGGGGATCATCGACAATCGCTTCCGCTACGACGTGTCGGTGTGGCGTCAGCGCCGTGGCGACGTCGGCACCTCGGCGGCCCTCTCCACCCCGAACGTCTTCTTCGGCAACCCGCAGCAGCTTGGCGGCTATCTCGGCGCCCAGCTCGGCGCCAACCTCGGTCCGCAGCTCGCGCAGCTCGGCCTGACCCCCGCGCAGATCAATGCGATCGTCTCGGGCGTTGCCGGTGCGTTGACGCCGAGCGTGGCCGCGGTGCCCCTGGGCGTGGTGACCTTCGCCAACCAGACCACGGCGCCGAACGCGATCTACGCCACCTACCTCACCAGCAAGGGCGAGATCTGGGTGAGCGGTCTCGATGCAGCGGTCGACGTGGTCGCCAGCGACCGCCTGACGTTCGACTTCGCCTACTCGTACCAGAACCGCAACGTCTTCAACGGCGTCGCGGGCGGCAACGCGCTGCCCCTCATGTCCAACGCGCCCAACTCGCGCGGCTCGATCGGGATGCGCTACCGCAACGAGACCAACGGCATCGGCTTCGAGCTGCGGACGCGTTACAACGAGGCCTACCCGGTCAACTCGGGCGTGTATGCGACCAACTTCGCCTTCCCGCTCGCGGCGGGGCAGACGGGCTTCACGGCCAATGCCAGCGGCGGGCCGAACCGCTGCGCGCCCGTCCCCACCGGCACCTTCTGCTACGAGAACGTTCCCGAGGCCTTCACCTTCGACGCACAGGTGTCGAAGAAGTTCGACCTCGGCTCGCAGAAGCTGCTCTGGTCGCTCAACGCGCAGAACATGTTCGACAACCGCATCCGCACCTTCCCCGGCGTGCCGGAGATCGGCCGCATGCTGGTGACGCGCCTGCAGTACAGCTTCTGATGGTCTGAACAGCCGGCCGCCTCGGCGGCGGGACAGGCGAGCGGACGGGGCGACACCACCACGGTGTCGCCCCGTCGTGCTGTTGGCCGATTATGCTTGACGCATGATCCTCCTCGATCCGGCCGCCCATCCGGTCATCGGGCATCGTGGCAACCGCGCGCACGCGCCCGAGAACACACTCGAGGCGCTGCAGGAGGCCGTCGCGCTCGGTGTCGATGCGGTGGAGTTCGATGTGCAGGTGACCGCCGACGGCCACCTCGTGCTGATGCACGACCTGACGCTCGATCGCACCACCGATGGCCGCGGGGCCCTCGCGCCGCGCACGCTCGCGGAGCTGCGCGAGCTGAGCGCCTCGGCGCGCTTCCGCCGGTTCCACGACGGTGCGGACACGTGGCGGGGGCGCACGGCGCGCATCCCGACCTTCGACGAAGTGGTGGAGTCGCTGCCGAATACCCTGCCGCTCATCATTGAACTCAAGACCCCCGCCGCGACCGCCGCGCTGGAGGTTGCGATCGCGCGCCACGGACTCCAGGACCGCGTCATTGTCGCGGGCTTCGAGGCGGCCAGCACGCTGCCCATGCGGGGCGGTCGCGTGGCGTTGGGCGCCAGCACCCCGGACGTCGCGCGACTCCTGCTCCCCGCGCTGCTGCGCCGCCCTGTGGCGCGTCCGTGGTTTCAGGCGTTCTGCATCCCGCCGGTCTACCGGGGCATTCCGGTGCCGATCGGCGGTCTGGTGCGGGGCACCCGCGCCCATGGTGTGGTGACGCACATCTGGACGGTGAACGATGAGCGGCAGGCGGAGCGGCTCTGGGCGAAAGGCGTGAACGGCATGATCAGCGACGATCCGGCGCGCATCCTCGCGCTCCGTGATCGTGTCTTCGGCGGCGCCGCAACGAAGTGATGCCGCGCGCAATGATTCGGTGACAGTGCAGCGCGTGCGTGGCGGTACCATCCTGCCATGACACGACAGCGACAGGCGTTGGGGCTGCTGGGCGAGCGCATCGCAGCACGTTGGCTGCGTCGCAGTGGATGGGAGCTGCTCGCGCATCGCTTCCGCAGCGGACATCGCGACATCGACCTCGTGGTGCGTCGGGCGGAGCAGGTGGCCTTCGTGGAGGTGAAGGCCCGGGGTGGTGTCGGCTTCGGGCACCCCATCGAGGCCGTGACCGCCCGGAAGCGGCGAGAGCTCATCCGCAGCGCGCTGGTCTGGGTCGATCGGTTCGGGACGGCGGGCGAGACCTACCGGTTCGACGTCATCGGGGTACTCGTGGTCGGTCAGAATGTCCGGATTCGGCACGTCGAAGGGGCGTTCGAGGTTCGCTGACGCCCCCCTCTGGCGCTCCGGGCCGCAGTTGTCCACATTGTGGTCGGTTCGCAGTTTCTTCGGGTCTTGGTCCTTCCTGCGGTTTCCCTAGATTCTCGCTGGCCAGGGCATGGCAGCTCCACCCTCATCACGGCGGTACTCATGGCGGGCACAGTGATCACGGATGACAAGCGCAAGGCCCTGGCGCTCGCGGTCGCGCAGATCGAGAAGAGCTGCGGCAAGGGGTCCATCATGCGTCTCGGGACCGACTCGAAGGTGCGTGTCGAGTCGATTCCCACCGGCGCGATCAATCTCGACGCGGCGATCGGCGTGGGCGGCATTCCGCGCGGTCGCATCACCGAGATCTACGGACCGGAGTCGTCCGGCAAGACGACGTTGTGCCTCCACGTGGTGGCCAATGCGCAGCGCGCGGGCGGGGTCGCTGCCTACATCGACGCGGAGCATGCGCTCGACACCGAGTACGCCAAGAAGCTGGGCGTCGATGTGGAGAACCTGCTCATCTCGCAGCCCGACACCGGTGAGCAGGCGCTCGAGATCTGCGAGATCCTGGTTCGCTCGGGGGCGGTGGATGTGATCGTCATCGACTCGGTGGCGGCGCTGGTGCCGAAGGCGGAAATCGAGGGCGACATGGGCGACTCGCACGTCGGGTTGCAGGCGCGCCTCATGAGCCAGGCGCTGCGCAAGCTCACCGGTGCGATCGCGCGGTCGAAGGTCTCCGTGGTGTTCATCAACCAGCTGCGCGAGAAGATCGGCGTCATGTTCGGCAACCCCGAGACGACGACGGGCGGCAAGGCGCTCAAGTTCTATGCCTCGCTGCGCCTCGACATCCGTCGCATCGGGCCGGTGAAGGAGAAGGAGGATGTCATCGGGTCGCACGTGCGCGTGAAGGTCGTGAAGAACAAGGTCGCGCCGCCGTTCAAGCAGGCCGAGTTCGACATCATGTACGCCGAGGGGATCAGCCATACCTCGCTGCTGGTGGATATCGGCGTGGAGGCGGGGATCATCGACAAGGCGGGCGCGTGGTACAGCTACGGTGCGCAGCGCATCGGCCAGGGTCGTGAGAACGCCAAGCTCTTCCTCAAGGACAACCCGGCGCTCATGGCCGAAGTGGAGGAGAAGGTGAAGGCGGTGCTCGGGGTGCGTGGCGAAGCCGTCGCGACCGGTGAGGACGCCGACGAATAGGTCCTGATCCAACCTGTGAAAAAGGGCCGAGGGGTGGCTCGCGGTGGGAAGTGGTGCCCGGATCACCACGGCTCAACGTGAGTAGCCCCTCGGCTCTTTTCACGTCCGCGATGCTCACCATTGCCTGCTGAGGACGCGCCCTGATGCGCCGTCATGCTCCATCCGCACCATCGGAGATCGCGCCCGATGCGCCGGCGGTCGTCCGTGCGTTCACGGAGTCGCCGCGCCGCCCGGGGCGTTGGGTCATTGTGCTCGAGGATGGCAGGAAGTGGGTGGTCGGGGCGGCCGTGCTGGGCGAAGTGGGCATCCCCCGCGAGGGGCAGCACTTCACCACGGAGCAGGTCATCCGGCTCACGCGGGAGAGCGAGGTGACCGCAGTCGCGGACCGGGCGCTCGACGCGCTGGCGCGAGGGCGAAAGACGCGGCGCGAGCTCGAGCGGCGCTTTCAGCGCGCTGGTCGCGAGGCGGAGGTGGTGCGTGTGGCGCTCGATCGGCTGGCCACCGCTGGGCTCTTGTCCGACGAGGAGGTTGCGCGGGCCGAGGCGTCGTCACGGCTACGGCGCGGCGAGGCGCCTGGCCGGGTGCGGCAGCGGCTGCGGGCGAAGGGGGTAGAGCCGGGGGTGGTGGCGTCGGCGCTGCAGGAGGCGACGGCGGAGGACCGTTTCGATGAGCTCGAGGCGTGCCGTACGGCGGCGCGCAAGCGGGTCCGGGCGATGGAGGGGCTCGAGCGTGTGGTGGCGTATCGACGCCTCATGGGCTTCCTGCTGCGTCGGGGCTTTGGCGGCGCCACGGCAGGACGGGTGGCGCGCGAGGTGTTGGGCGATGGGGGAGACGCGTCCGACGCGGACTAGGCGCCGTTATATTGCGCGACTATGCTCGCATCCGAGATCCGCGCCCGCTTCCTGGCCTACTTCGAGAAGAACGGCCACGCTGTCCGCCCCAGCTCTTCGCTGGTTCCTGCCGATGATCCGACGTTGCTGTTCACCAACGCCGGCATGGTGCAGTTCAAGAAGGTCTTCCTCGGCATGGAGGACCCGCCGGAGGGGAAGCGCCGTGCGACGACCTCGCAGAAGTGTGTGCGTGCGGGTGGCAAGCACAACGACCTCGAGCAGGTCGGCCACACGGCCCGGCATCACACCTTCTTCGAGATGCTGGGCAACTTCTCGTTCGGCGACTACTTCAAGCGCGATGCGATTCGCTTCGCGTGGGAGTTCGTGACCGAGGAACTCAAGATTCCGCGTGAGCACCTGCGGGTGACGGTGTTCCACGAGGACGATGAAGCGCGTGCGCTCTGGCAGGAGGTCGCGGGCGTGCCCAACAGCCGTATCTACGGGCTGGGCGCCAAGGACAACTTCTGGCAGATGGCGGACACCGGTCCGTGTGGGCCGTGCACCGAGATTTACGTCGACCTCGCGCACATGGCACCCGACTGGGCGTTCCCGAAGGATGCCCACGGGGAATGGACGCGCACCGATCTCACGGACTACTCGCTCGACGCTTTTGTGGAGGGCGCCGAGGCCGGGCGCTTCCTCGAGATCTGGAACTTGGTGTTCATGCAGTTCGATCGGCAGTCGGATGGCACGCTGGTGCCCCTGCCGAAGCCGTCGGTGGACACGGGTGCGGGGCTCGAGCGCATCGCGGCGGTGCTGCAGGGGGTCACCAACAACTTCCACACCGACCTGTTCCGCCCGCTCATCGCGAAGGTCGAAGAGGTGGTGGGGATCGGCTATCCGTACCGCCCCGGCGTGGGGCTGGGCACGGCGTATGGCAAGGACGGCAAGGAGATCGATCCGGCGTCGTTCCGCGTGCTCGCCGATCATGCGCGCGCGGTCGGGTTCCTGCTGGCCGACGGGGTGTTTCCCAGCAACGAGGGACGCGGTTACGTGCTGCGCCGCATCCTGCGTCGTGCGGTGCGTCATGCGTGGCTGCTCGGCCGTCGTGAGCCCACGCTGGTGCATGTGGTCGAGGTGCTGGTCGAGACGATGCGCGACCTGTATCCCGAGCTGCATGTGCGTCGCAAGCACCTGATCGAGACGACGCGCGCCGAAGAAGAGCGGTTCCTCGCGACCATCGATGCCGGCATGGCGCGTTTCGACGAGCTCGCGCCCACAGCGTCGACACAGGGCTCGAGTGCCGTTCGCGGCACGCTGGCCGGTGAGGACGCGTTCCGTCTGTACGACACGTTCGGCTTCCCCATCGACCTCACGGAGCTCATGGCGCGCGAGCGCGGCTACCTGGTCGACATCGCGGGTTTCGAGCAGGCGCTCTCGGCGCAGCGGAAGCAGTCGCAGGACGAGCGCAAGTCGCGGCAGATCGCGGTGAGCGCCGACGACCTCGCCGACCCGACGCGGTGGACGCACGATCAGCAGCACGCGGCGGCGCTCGGGCGATTCGTGGGCTACGAGACGGTCGTGGCCGATACCGTGGTGACGGCGGTCCGTCAGCTCGGCGACGGGCGTGTCGCGGTGATGTTGCGCGAGACGCCGTTCTATGCGGAGTCGGGCGGCCAGGTGTCCGATCAGGGCACCATCACCGGCGACGGGTGGAGCGTCGCGGTCGACGAGGTGCGCAAGATCGACGGGCGCATCGCGGCGATCGGAGTCAACGCGGGTGACGTGGCCTTCGGTCGCGCGCATGCGGAGGTGCCTCGGGAGCGTCGTCAGGACACCGAGCGCAATCATACGGCCACGCACCTGCTGCACGCGGCGCTGCGCAAGCAGCTCGGGGAGCACGTGCACCAGGCGGGCTCGCTGGTGGCGCCCGACCGCCTGCGCTTCGACTTCACGCACCATGGCCCGCTCTCGCCGGAACAGCTTGCGAGCATCGAGGCCGAGGTGAATGCCGGTGTGTGGACCGCAGCGCCAGTGACCACCAAGGAGGAGTCGTACAACGACGCGGTCGCGCGCGGCGCGATGGCGCTGTTCGGCGAGAAGTACGGCGACGTGGTGCGGGTCGTGGAGATCCCGTCGCTGTCGGTCGAACTGTGCGGCGGCACGCATGTGCGGAACACCGCCGAGATCGGGCTCATGCGCATCGTCTCCGAGAGTGGTGTGGCGGCGGGGGTGCGGCGCATCGAGGCCGTTACGGGGCCGCGTGCCTTCCGCTTCATGGCCGACCGTGAGCGCGCGCTGCTGCAGGTGGCCGCACGGCTCAAGGTGCCCATGACCGGCATGACCAGCGGCGCGGAGCAGATCGAGAAGAAGCTCGAGGCGCTGGTCGACGAGCGTCGTCAGCTCGAGAAGCGTCTCGAGGAGTCGCTGCGCGGCGGCGGGAGCGGCGGCGGGCTTGCGCAGCGCGTGGTGGAGGCCGCGGAGACCGTGAACGGCGTGCGGGTCGCTGTGTCGAGGGTCGACATTCCCGACGTGAAGGCGCTCCAGACACTCGGCGATGCCGTGCGGGAAGCCCTCGGGTCTGGCGTCGCGGTGTTGGGCGCGGCGCTCGCCGACGGCAAGGGCGCGCTCCTCGCCGTGGCCTCCGACGATGTGCGGGAGCGTGGGCTCAAGGCCGACGTGCTCGTGCGCGAGGTCGCGGCCACCGTGGGCGGTCGTGGCGGCGGCAAACCGCACATGGCTCAGGCCGGGGTCGAGCCCGGCCAAGTGGACGCGGCGCTGGCGGCCGTTCGTGGCGTGGTCGCCCGTCTTGCCGCCGGCTGAGCCGCCCATGACGGCGACGCCGGCCACCGTGGGTGCGTGGATTGCGGGTCGGGATCCGGCGCCGCCGTCGGCGCTGCACGCTCGGCTGCAGGAGCTGCTCGCGCCGTGGGGCGATCGTCCCGCGGCGGAACTGCCCGAGGCGTGTCTTGCCGTGGGAGAACGCATGCTCGACCAGATGCTCGCGGCTGGCTCGACGTCACGCGCGGCCGCGCTGGATCTCCTCGCGGTGGACGCGCTCATCACGTACGCGTTCGAGGTCGCCGCGGACGCGCCGGAACGACTCGAGGCACGCGCAGCGGAGGCCATGCGCCGCATCGCCATGATTCCCCGCGGATACGACCCACGCTAGCCGGCCCGTCGGTGCCTGCCGACGTCCGCACACGGGGTGGCCTCTCCCTCTCTGCCCGGCCATGATCGACCTGCACACCCACCTCCTGCCGGGGGTCGATGACGGCTCGCCCTCGTTCGAGGTGTCCGAGCCGGTGCTCCGCTCCTTCGCTGAGGGGGGCGTTGCGACGGTGGTGTGCACCCCGCACCTGAATGCGTCGCAGGCCGGCTCGGCGGCCGAGCGTCGGATGGTGCATGAAGGGCTGCTGTCGCAGCTGCGCGCGCGCGTCGGCGAGCAGCTCACGCTGCTCCTGGGGTGGGAGATCATGCTCGACGCCCCGAACGTGGACCTGAGGGACCCAGCGTTCGCGCTGGGCGAGTCCCGGGCGTTGCTGGTCGAGTTCACGCGCGGGGGGCTGCCGCCCGGCGCTGGCCACGAACTCCGGCGTATCGCCAGACTGGGGCGCACGCCGGTGCTGGCCCATCCGGAGCGCTACTTCGGCTGCACACTCGACATGGTGCGGGAGTGGCGTCGCTTCGGCGTGGTCATCCAGACGGACGCCTCGGTGCTGATGGGGCGGGGCGCTCCGTCGGAGCTGGCGCGCGCCATGCTGGCAGAGGGGCTCATCGACATCCTGGCCTCCGACAATCATGGCGATCACCGAACACTCGTGGATGCGCGCGCCTGGTTGAGCGAGCGCGGGGCCAGCGAGCAGTTGGCCTTGTTGACCGCCGAGAACGCCTCGCGGGTGCTGGCTGACGAGGACACGTTGCCGGTGCCACCCCTTCCTGCGGGCCTGATGGACCGGGTCCGACGGCTGTTCGGTCGCGGTTGAGCGAGTGCCTCGCCCATTACCGTGCACACCACTCTCACGAACATGACCAATCCACAACAGGGTTCTCCGGTCGCCCCTCTGCTTGCCGCCCTGCGCGATCTCGCGGAGACCGCCGAGCGATCGGCGCGCCTCCTGGAGCAGGATATCGCGACGGCGCTGGCGATGGTGCAAGCCACCGTGGCCCGGGGCGGAACGCTCTTCTTCTGCGGGAACGGCGGCTCGGCCGCCGACGCGCAACATCTCGCGACGGAGTACGTCGTGCGGTACATGCGCAACCGGCGCGCTTACCCGGCCATTGCGCTGACCACCGACTCGTCGCTCCTGACGGCCACCGGCAACGACTTCGGGTTCGACCACATCTTTGCGCGCCAAGTCGAAGCGCTGGCAAAGGTTGGAGACCTCTTGCTCATCCACAGCACGAGCGGCAATTCGCCCAACGTGCTGCTTGCCGCCGACGCCGCGCGTGCCAAGGGGGTGCAGACGCTCGCGTTGACGGCGAAGGATGGCGGCGCGCTGCGCACCCGCGTCGACCACTGCATCGTGGTCCCGACCGACCGCACCGACAGGGCGCAGGAGCTGCACCTGTGCATCCAGCACGCCATCTGCGACGCGATCGAGGTCACGCTGTGATCGACCTGTCGGGCAAGGTCGCGCTCGTGACGGGAGGGTCGCGTGGCATCGGGGCGGCGTGTGCGGAGCTGTTGGCGGCGACCGGCGCGACGGTCGGTATCGGCTATCGCTCGCGGGAGGCCGAGGCACATGCCGTGTACACCGCGATCACAGAACGTGGTGGCAAGGCATTTGTGCACAGCGGTGACTTCGCGACCGCGGACGCCAATCGCGCCTTCGTCGGGCGCGCTGTGGCGGACTTCGGACGCGTCGACATTTTCGTGGCGAATGCCGGCGTCTGGCCGGACGTCCCGGTTGGCGCCGAACATCTCGACGGCGACCGGTGGCGGCATACCCTGGCGCTCAACCTCGACGGCGTCTTCCACGGCGTGCAGGCCGTCGTGCCGCACATGACGGCCGGCGGGCGCATCATCGTCATCTCGAGCACGGCCGGCCAGCGGGGCGAGGCCGGCCACGCCGACTACGCCGCGTCGAAGGGGGCCGTCATCTCGTTCGTGAAGTCGCTGGCCGTGGAGCTGGGCCCGCGCGACATCACGGTCAACAGTGTGGCCCCGGGGTGGGTCGACACCGACGCGGTGGCGCGTCCCTTTGCCGGCGAGGGGCGACAGCGCATTGCGGCGAACATCCCCCTGGGCCGGGTCGCCACGGCGCAGGACATCGCCGGGCCCGTGCTGTTTCTCGCCAGTCCGCTCGCCCGGCACGTGACCGGTGAGATCCTCAACGTGAACGGCGGCAGCGTCCTCTGCGGGTGACCGCGCCCCACGCCGCCGCCCTGCGTCCGCCGGACGCTGTCACCGACCTCGCCCGACGCCTGCGCGATGCCGGATTCGAGGCGTGGTGCGTGGGTGGTGCCGTCCGCGATGCGTTGCTCGGCGTCGAGACGCTGGACTGGGACCTCGCCACGTCGGCCACCCCCGATGTCGTGCGCAAGCTGTTCCGACGCACGGTGCCCGTCGGCATCGAGTTCGGCACGGTCGGCGTGTTCGACCGCGAGGGGCACATGCACGAGGTGACCACGTTCCGGCGCGATGTGCAGACCGATGGGCGCCACGCGGTGGTGGAGTTCGGCGCGTCGCTCGACGACGACCTCGCGCGGCGCGACTTCACGATCAATGCGATCGCCTGGGACCCGGTCGATCGCCAGCTCCGCGACCCGTTCGGAGGCCAAGCCGATCTTGCGGCGCGCACGCTGCGCGCGGTTGGCGTGGCCCGCGAACGCATGCTGGAGGACCGGCTTCGTGCCCTGCGCGCGCTGCGCTTTGCTTCGCGCTTCGACTTCACCATCGCCCACTCGACCTGGGAGGCGATCGTCGAGAGCGCCCCGCACCTCACGCGTCTCTCCCCCGAGCGGGTCAAGCAGGAGATCGAGAAGACGCTGGAGCAGGTCCGCTGCCCGTCACGGGCCTTCCGGCTCTGGCGCGACGCGGGTGCGTTCGCGACGCTCGTGCCTGCGCTGGCCGGGGTGTCCGATGCGGTCCTCGCCGCCGTCGATCAGGTGCCGCGACCGCAGGGGCCGGGGGGACGCGGGCGGACGGTGCTGCGCTTGGCGCTGCTGTGCAGCGCCGCCCCGGCGGCGTCCGCCGAGTCGATGTTGCGCGCCCTGCGCTTCTCGAACCAGCAGATTGCCGCGGTGACGGCTTTCGTCGACCGGTGGCATCGTCATGGCGACGCGCTCGGCGCCACGCTCGCGGCAGGTGCGATGCCGGATGATCGCGCGCTCCGGCGCACCGCGGCATCGGTTGGACGTCTCCGCGTCGGGGGGTTCATGCGGGTGTGTGCCGCGCGATGGGCCACCGCACCGGACAGCCGCGTGGCCCCGTCGCAGGTGCGCGCGCTGCACCGCCGTCTGCTGGACCTGGCCTTCCATGCACCGCTCGACGTGGGTGATCTCGCGGTCGACGGTGACGACCTGCGTGCGGCCGGCGTGCCGCCGGGCCCGCGGCTGGGGCAGCTGCTGCAGGTGCTGCTCGACGCCGTGCTCGACGAGCCGGCGCTCAACGAGCGGGCGCAACTGCTGGCGCACCCCAGCGTCCGTGAGGCCTGCGCATGAGTGGGCGCCCACGTGCCGGTCGTGAGGCGGCCCGCGACGGCGGCGACACGCTGTTCTCCAGCCGTGTGCCTGAGCCGCTCGCCAATCGCCTGCGACCGCGCACCCTCGACGAGTATCTCGGGCAGGCGCACCTGCTGGCTCCGGGCCGTCCGCTTCGGGAATCGCTGACGCGCGGCATCGTCGACTCGATGGTCTTCTGGGGGCCACCGGGCGTGGGGAAGACCACACTGGCGCGCCTGCTCGCAAACTCGATCGACGCGGCGTTCGTGAGCTTCTCTGCCGTCAGCGATGGCGTCGCGCGGGTGCGCGAGGTGGTGACCGAGGCCGAGGGGCGCCGTGCCGCAGGACGCGGTACGATTCTCTTTGTCGACGAGATCCATCGCTTCAACCGGGCGCAGCAGGACGCGTTCCTGCCGCACGTGGAAGCGGGCACCGTCGTCCTCATCGGCGCGACCACCGAGAACCCGTCTTTCGCGCTCAACGGCGCGTTGCTGTCGCGCATGCGGGTGCTGGTGCTGGAGCCCATCCCCACCGCGGCGCTCGAAGCGCTTGTCGATCGCGCGCTCGCGGACGTGACGCGTGGGCTCGGCGCGCGACAGCTGCGGATTGCCGACGATGCGCGCGCCCTCCTTGCCACCGCTGCGGATGGCGACGCACGGCGCCTGCTGGGTGTGCTCGAGGCGGCGGCGGCGCTCATCGATGATGGCGCGACGATCGATGTGGCCGGGGCCGAGGCGGCGCTGCAGCATCGCGTCGCGCGGTACGACAAGAGTGGCGAGGAGCACTACAACCTTATCTCGGCGCTGCACAAGGCGCTGCGCGGCAGCGACCCACAGGGTGCCCTCTACTGGCTCGCGCGCATGATCGCGGGCGGGGAAGATCCGCGCTATGTGGCGCGGCGCATGGTGCGGATGGCCGCCGAGGATGTGGGGCTCGCCGATCCGCAGGCGCTGACCATCGCGCTCACGGCGGCGGAGACCTACGAGCGCCTGGGGTCGCCGGAGGGCGAGCTCGCGTTGGCGGAGGCGGCAGTGTACCTCGCGACCGCACCCAAGTCGTCGCGCGTGTACGAGGCATGGAGTGCAGCGCTCGAGGCGGCTCGCGCCACGCCGGCGGCGCCGGTCCCCAAGCACCTCCGCAACGCCCCCACGCGGCTGATGAAGGAACTCGGGTATGGCGATGGGTACCAGTATGCGCACGCGGTCCCCGAGGCCTACCTTCCGCAGGAGTACCTGCCGGACGAGGTCCGCACGCGCACCTTCTACGAGCCCGGGCCGTTCGGCTTCGAGAAGGACATCGCGCGACGGCTGGCCTGGTGGGCGTCGCTGCGCGCGCGCGCCGACGAGGGCGCCACGGCAACCCCCGAACCCGATCCTGGAGAGTCCCGTTGATGGTGAATCGTCTGCGTCGCCGCACCATGGTGCGGCGTGTGCTGGGTGTCGCCGCTGCGCTCGTCGCGACGGCGTCGATCGGCGCCTGCTCCCTCATCGGACGTGGTTCGTTCAAGGAGCCGGTCGTCACGTTGCGCGAGGTCGCGGTGACCGGTTTGGGCCTGTCCGGTGGCAGCGTGGACGTCGTGCTGTCGGTCTACAACCCGAACGGCTACAAGCTCGACGCCCTGCGCATGACGTACAAGGTCGATGTCGACAGCATCCCGCTGGGCGATGGTGCGCTCGATTCGCGCTTTGTCGTCGCCGGCAACGATTCGTCGACGGTGCGCCTGCCGGTCCGCTTCACGTATGCCGGGCTGGGGCAGGCCGGACGTGCGCTGCTGCAGTCGGGCACGGTCAACTACCGCGTGCGCGGCGACTTCACCGTCGCCACGCCGATCGGCAATTTCACGCGGCCGTATGACCAGCGCGGCCGCTACTCTTCGATGTCGCGCGATTCGCGCTGACGTCGTCCACCGCGGAGCGTTCTCATCGGTCGCGATCCCATTTCGCTCGTCGCGCCCGTCGAGCGCGCCATCCTCGTCAGTGCGCCGTCCAAGCGGGGTACGGCGAAGCTGTTTGTCGACGAGCATCTCGAAGAGCTGGCCCGCCTGGCGGACACCGCCGGTGCGCAGGTCGTCGGCACGCTCACGCAGCAGCTTGATCGGCCGCACCCCGCCACCTATCTCGGCTCGGGCAAGGTCGAGGAGCTCAAGGTGCGCATCCAGGAGCTTGGCGCCACGCTCGTGATCTTCGACGACGAACTGTCGCCGGTGCAGGGGCGCAACGTCGAAGAGGTCGTCCGGACGCGCGTCATGGATCGTGCGGAGCTCATCCTCGACATCTTCGCGACGCGAGCGCGGTCGAGCGAGGCGCGCATGCAGGTGGAGCTGGCGCAGCTCGAGTACACCTTGCCGCGCCTGACGCGCATGTGGACCCACCTCGAGAAGATGCGGGGTGGCATCGGCATGCGGGGACCGGGTGAAACGCAGCTCGAGACCGACCGTCGGCTCATCCAGCATCGCATCCGCGTGTTGCGCGAGCGTCTGGCCGACGTCGAGCGCGCGCGTGAGGTCCAGCGACAGGGGCGTCGGACACACTTTCGGGTCGCCCTCGTGGGCTACACGAACGCGGGCAAGTCGTCGATCCTGCGGGCGCTGGCGGGCGACGACGCCGTCTTCGTCGAAGACCGTCTCTTCGCGACCCTCGATCCGCTCACGCGCGAGGTCGACATCGGCGATGGCTACACGGCGCTGCTCACGGACACCGTGGGCTTCATCCGCAAGCTGCCGCATCACCTGGTCGCCTCGTTCCGCGCCACGCTGTCGGAGGCGCGGGAGGCCGACCTGCTGCTGCACGTCATCGATGCCAGCCACCCCGCATGGGAGGAGCATCGGGACGTGGTGGACGGCGTGCTCCACGAACTCGGGTTGCACGTGCATCCGCTGCGGTACGTGCTGAACAAGATGGACGCCGTGCCGGCGGACATGGTCGACGCGGTACGCCAGCGCGTGAGCAACCTGCTGCCATCGTCGACCTTTGTGTCGGCCATCGAACCCGGGGGGCTCGAACCGCTGCGCGAGGTGCTGCGCGAGGGCATGCGCCAGGCGCGTCCGGTGCTCGAGGTGCGCATTCCCGCCGCGGACGGGCGTCTCATCGCCGAAGTCCACCGTGACGGCGAGGTGCTCGACCAGCGGCACGACGAAGATGTGGTGATCCTGCAGGCGCGGCTCGACGAGCGGGCCATCGGGCGTCTGCGCCAACGGGGCGCGCGCGTGACGGTCACGCGTGCGGCGCACGCGCCGTCGCGCTGATCCGCATACGCGCTGAGTCGCGATCGCGCCAAGCCCCGCGCAAGACAAAGCGGCCGGCATCCTCAGGGGATGCCGGCCGCTTGACAGTTCAGTGGGCGCGCAGGGACTCGAACCCCGGACCTCTGCTGTGTGAAAGCAGCGCTCTAACCAGCTGAGCTACGCGCCCGATCGCCCGACTTCGACGACGGACAGGCAACGTAACGGCGGGGCCCGGACGATGGAAGGGCTCGCGCATTGGGCCGAAACGGCGCACGCCCCGACAGGGCCGGGGCGTGCATGGTCCGGGTGGGACTTGAACCCACGATCCTTCGATTATGAGTCGAGCGCTTTGACCGGCTAAGCTACCGGACCGCTGGAACCCGAAGGCTCCGTGGCAGGCGTATCCAACAGTATCGCGCGCCCGATCGTCGCACGCGAGGGGGGCCGGGTCAGGCGCCGTGATGTGCGTCGAACGCCGCCAGGACCTCGGCCGGAGACACGGTGGCTGCCCCGAGCTTGCCGACCTCGACGCCCGCGGCGTAGTTCGCGATCATCGCGGCCTCGAGCACGGTGGCGCCTGCGGCGAGCATCGTCGCGAGGTATGCCGTCACCGTATCACCCGCGCCCACCACGTCGTACACCTCGCGCGCGGTCGTGGGAATGCGATGCACCTGCGCCTCGGGTGACACCAGCGCCATGCCGTGCTCACCGAGCGTGAGCAACAGGTGGTCGGCGCCCAGTCGAGCGAGTGTCTCGGGCAGTGCGGCCGGGTGCTCGAGGTCGACCGCCGCGCCCAGCGCACTCTCGAGTTCGCGGCGATTGGGCTTGAACACCGTCGCGCCGCGATAGGTGAAGAAATTGCGGAACTTGGGGTCGACGATGACGGGCAGGCCGCGCGCGCGCGCCATCGCGATCGCGCCTTCGATGACGGCGGGCACCAGCACGCCCTTGTTGTAGTCTTCGAACACCAGCGCACCCGCTTCGGGAAGGGCACGGGCCACCGCATCGAGGACCCGCTGCACATCGTCGGCGTGCAGGTCGCGATCCTCCTCCTCATCGAAGCGCACCAACTGCTGTGCGCGCGCCATCACGCGGGTCTTCGTGGTGGTCGGGCGGTCCACCGGCACGAGCGAGCGGGACTCCATCCCCCCCGCCTCGAGATGCGCGCGGAGCTGTGCGCCGGCCAGGTCATCGCCCACCGCGGCGACCAGGTCGCAGCGCGCGCCCACCGCCGCGACGTTCTGCGCAACATTGGCCGCACCGCCGAGCGCGAGACGTCGCTCGCGGACCCGCACCACCGGCACGGGCGCTTCCGGGGAGATGCGCTCGACATCGCCGCGCAGGTACACATCGAGCATCGCGTCGCCGATCACCACCACGTGCTGGCCGCGGGCCGCGTCGAGCAGCGCCGCCAGGCGTGCCCGGGAGATCCAGAAGGTCATGCGCGGAAGCTACACCCGCCGGACGGTCCGGGGCATTACCTTCGCCGCGTGCACTCTCCTTCTGCTACCACCGCCCCAGCGACGCCCACGGGGCGCGCGTCGCCGATGCTGGTGCTCGCGGCCGCGCTCGTGGGCATCTCGTTCGCGGCGCCGCTGGTCCGGCTCTCGGCCGCCGATCCGCTCGTCATCGCGACGTGGCGCCTCGGCTTCTCGCTCATCATCGTCGCCATCGCGCTGGCGATCGGCGGCGGATGGCGGGAGTGGCGTCGTCTGGCGGTGCGCGACTTCGCGTTCGCGGCCGGAGCGGGCGTGCTGCTCAGCCTCCACTTCTGGGCATTCAACGCGTCGCTGCGCTACACCTCGGTGGCGGCGTCAGTGGCGCTCGTGAACCTGCAGCCGGTCATCATCGCTGCGGCGTCAGCCTGGTGGCTGCAGGAGCCGCCGTCACGCCGTCAGTGGATCGGTGTCGCGATCGCGGTGTGCGGTGCGATGGTCGTCGCATCCGCCGACTTGCCGGGCGGCCTGTCGGGCTTCGCGTCGGCATTCTCGACCGGCGGCTCCACCGCGCTGTTCGGTGACCTGTTGGCGCTGCTCGGGGCCATCACGGCCGCCGGCTACTATGTCATTGGCCGGCGCCTGCGGCAGGGTCTCGGACTCTGGCCGTACGTCGCGCTGGTGTACGGCGCGGCCTTCTGCACCTGCCTCCTGCTGGCGCTCGCGACCGGACGGCCCGTGGGCGGTCAGCCGCCGCGCGAACTCGCGATCTTCGCGGGGCTGGCACTGGGGCCGATGCTGCTGGGACACACCGGCATGAACTGGGCGCTCGGGCACCTGCCGGCCTTCGTCGTGAACCTCACCACGCTGGGCGAGCCGATCGGCGCGACGCTCCTGGCCGCGCTACTGCCGGGCATCGCGGAGGTCCCCGGGCCGATCACGCTCGTTGGCGGGGCACTGGTGCTGGGCGGCGTGCTTCGCGCGGCGCGGCGCTGACGGTTCGCGTCGGCAACGGTTCGTGTCGGCGTCGGTCGCCGACGGCCGTCGCTCCCCGGTCCCGGTTATCTTCCCGGGGTGTGGATTCCCGATTTTCTCCGCCCGCAACCTGTGACACCCGCGCGCCCGGCTCCCGTCGGCCACGGGTTCAGTGCGCCGCTGGCCCAGTACGCGGTGGACGTGGTCGTCACGCGCAACAACGCGGTCGAGTCGCGTCATCGCGTCCATGCGGCGGTCGTGGACGCCGATGGCCGACTGCTGGCCGGCGCGCGCGACCCCGAGTTGCCGGTCTGGTGGCGCTCGTGCGCGAAGCCGTTTCAGGTCATGCCGCTGCTGCGGAGCGGCGGCCTGGATGCGCTGGGGTGGGACGCCGAGGCGCTGGCACTCGCCTGTGCGTCGCACGGCGGAGAGCCGGAGCACGTTCGCCTCGCCGCGAGCATGCTGGCGTCGCTGGGGCTCGAGGAGGGCGACCTCGCCTGTGGGCCACACGAGCCGCTCGCGTTGCGTGGGGTGCGCGCGATGCAGCAGGCGGGAGAGCGGCCCACGCGCCTCCACAACAACTGCTCCGGCAAGCACGCCGCCATGTTGGCGCGGGCGCAGCAGCTCGGTGCGGCTACGGCGGGCTACGAGCGTCCGGAGCATCCGGTGCAGCAGGACTGCTTCGACGCCGTTGCGGCATGGACCGGTCTGCCGCGTGCGGAAATCGGCGTCGGCGTTGACGGCTGCGGTGTGACGGTCTTCCGACTGCCACTCGCGAACATGGCGTGGTCGTACGCGCGGCTGGTGCGCGCGGCGGCGGCGGGCGACCTGCCCAGCCGTCGGGTCGTGAGTGCGATGACACGGCACCCCTTCCTCGTGGGTGGCACCGATCGCTTCGATACGCTCCTCATGCAAGCGTGCGGCGGCAACGTCGTGTGCAAGATCGGCGCGGAGGGGGTGCACACGTTCGCGATTGTCGACCGGGCCATCGGAGTGGCGCTCAAGGTCGAGGACGGCTCACCGCGCGCGCAGTATCCGGCGGTGCTGGCACTGCTCGACGCATGCGGGGCGCTCCCCGATCCATTGCCCGACGCCCTGCGCGACCTCGTGCAGCGCACGGTGCGCAACACCCGCGGTGAACCGGTGGGGGTGGTGACGGTGGGGGCGCTGGATGTCGGGGACGCGTGGACGGTGCCGTCGTGACGCGTCAGCGAACCGTGCCGACGCACACCCGCATGACGCTCTGCAGCGGAATGATCACGCGGGCGAGGATTCGATGACGCGCGACGGAGCGGACGCTCCTACGTTGTCGCCGGCCATTGTGCTCGACACGCTCGACCCGGAAACGGGGCTGCTGGTCGAGCTGGCGGCCATGCTGGCGGGGGGCGGCGAAAGCGACGTGCGTGACGCACTGGCGGCAGCGTTGCCGGTTGTCCGTCCGGCGTGGGTGGAGGAGGTTATCCTGCAGACGTACCTGTTCGCGGGGTTTCCCCGGGCGCTCAACGCGGCGCGCGAGTGGCGCCGCATCTCGGGGCGTGAGGCGCCGGCCGTCGACGCGGATGCCATCGATGCACCCGGGGCGCGGCAGGCGTTGGGGCAGGCGACCTGCGCCACCGTGTACGGCCGGTTCTATACGCAACTGCGCGCGAACATCCGTGCGCTGCACCCGGCGCTCGATCAGTGGATGATCGAGGAAGGGTATGGCAAGGTGCTCTCCCGCGCCGCGCTCGACCTCACGCGTCGCGAGCTGTGCATCGTGGCGGCGTGCGCCATCGCGCGGCAGGAGCGCCAGCTGCACTCGCATCTCCACGGGGCGCTCCACGCGGGCGCGTCGGCGGCCGTGGTATCGGCCGCGCTCGCGCGGGTCACCCCACGTCTCGCTGACGACGATCGTCGGCGGGTCGAAGGGCTCTGGGCGCGCGTCCAGGGCAAGTAGTCCGCTCACACTTCCAACGGGCGCGCGCTGCGCGTTTTGCTCATGTCCATGTTCGTCGATCGCGTCCTCGTGAAGGTCGAAGCCGGCACCGGAGGCTCCGGGCAGGTGTCGTTCCGGCGCGAGAAGTTCGTCCCGATGGGCGGCCCGGATGGTGGTGATGGCGGGCGCGGTGGTGATGTCATCGTGCGGGCCGACCGCAACCTCACCACGCTGCTCGACTACACCTACCGCGATCAGTGGACCGCCGAGCGTGGGCAGCACGGGGAGGGGTCGAATCGCACCGGTCGCTCGGGGCTCGACGTGGTCCTCCCTGTGCCGCCGGGCACCGTGGTGCGCGATGCCGGGACGCGCGAGCTCATCGGCGAGGTCATCGAGCACGATGACGCGCTGCTCGTGGCCAAGGGAGGGCGCGGCGGCAAGGGCAATGCGTTCTTCGTCACCGCCACGCACCAGTCGCCGCGCGAGTGGCAGCCGGGCGAGGAAGGGCAGGTGCGCACCCTCGAACTCGAGCTCAAGCTCATCGCCGACGTCGGGCTCGTCGGACAGCCGAACGCGGGCAAGAGCACGCTGCTGTCGGTCATCTCGGCGGCCCGACCCAAGATCGCCGACTATCCCTTCACCACCCTGTCGCCCAATCTCGGGGTGGTGCCGCTCAGCGATCATCGCTCGTTCGTCGTGGCTGACCTTCCCGGCATCATCGAAGGGGCGCACGAGGGACGTGGACTGGGCTTCCAGTTCCTGCGCCACAGCGAGCGCACGCGCCTGCTGGCGTTCCTCATCCCGATCGACGTGGACGATTGGCAGCAGGAGCTCGATCAGCTGCGCCACGAGGTCGCGTCGTATTCCGCCGAGTTGGCGGCGAAGCCGTGGTGCGTGGTATTCACCAAGCTCGACCTGCTGGGCGAGTCGTGGATCCCCGACATCGAGGCCAGCGGCGCGTTCGGACGGTTCGCCATCAGTGCGCCGGGGCGGCAGGGACTCGACACGCTCCTCGACGCGTGGTGGCGTGAACTGCTCGCGCTGCGCGTCGCGGCCGAGAAGCCGCTTCGGGATGCCCAGCTTCTTCCCTGACGAGGGACTCCGCGCGCTGACGCGGGAGGACGCCGACTACCCGGCGCGGCTGCGTGACCTGCACGACGCACCAGGCGTGGTGTACGTACGCGGACGCCTTCTCGCGGCGCATCCACCGGCCGTCGCCATCGTCGGGACGCGCAACGCCACGCCGTACGGGCTGCGCATGGCCCGTGCGCTGGCCACCACCTGCGCGCGCGCCGGCGTGACCGTCGTGAGCGGACTGGCGCGCGGCATCGATGCGGCGGCCCATGAGGCCGCGCTCGTCGCCGACGGACGCACCGTGGGCGTGCTCGGGACGGGTCCGGACGTCTACTACCCGCGCTCGCATCGCACACTGCAGGAGCGCATTGCGAGTGAGGGGATGCTGCTCAGCGAGCTGCCGGCCGGCAGCACCGGGCACCCGGGCGCCTTTCCCCGCCGCAATCGGCTCATCGCGGCGCTGGCCGACGTCACGGTCGTGGTCGAAGCGCCGCGCGAAAGCGGTGCCCTCATCACGGCGCGCGTCGCGGAAGCGCTGGGGCGCGACGTCGCCGTCGTGCCCAACGCGATCGACGTGCCCCAGGCAGCGGGATCGAACGCCCTGCTGCGCGATCAGGCACATCCGCTCCTCGATCCGGATGACGTCCTGCGCCTGCTCGGTCGCGAAACGGCGCCACCGCAACTGCCCGCGCTCGATGGGGATGCGGCGCGGTGCTGGGATGCGCTGCAACAGGGCGCCGACGAACCCGCCGCGATCGCGGCGCACACGGGACTGACCTTCACTGCGGTGCAGGGTGCGCTTGCCCTGCTCGAGATCGACGGACTCGTGAGTTGGGATCTCGGGGGTCGGGTGCGCGCCTGGTCGGCGACCGGGTGACCGCGCTGCGCGTCGAACACGTGTACGTGCACGTGCCCTTCTGTGCACGACGCTGCACCTATTGTGACTTCTCCATCGCCGTGCGACGCAGCGTACCGTGGCGCGCGTTCGCAGAGGCCGTCGACGCGGAGTGGCGCGTACGCGATCTCGTCGGCACGACGGCGCCGCTGCGCGGACTGTACCTCGGGGGCGGGACGCCCTCGCACCTCGGCGGCGAGGGCGTGGCGGCGTTGCTCGACACGCTGCGCCAGCACGTGGTGCTGCGCGCGGACACCGAGGTCACCATCGAAGCCAACCCCGAGGACATCACCCCCGCCGCGCTGCGCGCGTGGCGCGCCGCGGGGGCGAATCGCCTCAGCATTGGTGTGCAGAGCTTCGATGACCGTGTGCTCGCCTGGATGCATCGCGTACACGATGCGACGGCCGCGCGCGTCGCCGTGCAGGCGGCACGCGACGCGGGCTTCGACAACCTCTCCGTCGACCTCATCTTCGCCCTCCCCGACGGCATCACCCGCGATTGGGATCGCGATGTCAACGAGGCGCTCGCGTTGCGGGTCGAGCACGTCTCGCTGTACGGACTGACCGTCGAGCCGCAGACGCCGCTCGGCCGGCAGGCGCAGCGCGGCGCGATCGACGTGGCCGACGATGAGCGCTACGCGGGGGAGTTCCTGCGCGCGCACGACGCGTTGACCGCAGCCGGCTTCGAGCACTACGAAGTGTCGAACTTCGGCCTGCCCGGGCGTCGCGCGGTCCACAATGGCGCGTACTGGCGTGGCGTGCCCTACCTCGGCCTGGGCCCGTCGGCCCACGGCTTCGACGGTGCGATACGGCGCTGGAACACGGCGGCCTACGCCGCCTGGCACGACGCCGTTGCGGCCGGACGCGATCCGGTTGCCGGACAGGAGACGCTGGATGCGGGCAATCACCTCGCGGAGGCCGTCTATCTCGGCTTGCGCACCAGCGACGGGCTCGCGGTCGATGCGCGGGACCTTCAGCACGTGCAGCGGTGGATCGACGCCGGTTGGGTGCGCGTGCAGTCCGCCGACGGTGACCTGCGTCTCGTCTGTACCGCGCACGGCTGGCTGAGGCTGGACGCGCTCGCCGCCGACTTGACAGCGTTTCGAAGCGGTTCGTAGCGTTCGCCTCATGGCGATGAGCGGCGAGTTGTCCGAGCGGGAACGACAGGTGCTGGAAGCGGTGATCCACAGCTATGTGGCCACCGCCGAACCCGCCGGGTCGCGCACCATTTCGCGACGCTTCGGCCTCGGCATCTCGCCGGCGACGATTCGCAACACGATGAGTGACCTGGAGGAGAAGGGCTTTCTCTTCCATCCGCATACGTCGGCGGGCCGCATCCCCACCGACAAGGCGTATCGCACGTACGTCGACGGTCTCATGCGCGTCGATCCGCTGAGTGGCGCTGAACAGCGTCGGCTTCAGGAGGAGATCTCCGCCGGCGGCTCCGCGATCGAGACCATCCTGCGCCGCGCCGCGCAGTCGCTGGGCATTCTTTCGCAGGAACTGGGCATCGCCCTGGGTCCACGGCTGGCGCGTGCGACGCTCCTCAAGGTCGAGCTCGTCCGCGTGTCGTCCGACCGCCTGCTCATGGTGCTCAGCCTCTCGGGCGGCGCGGTGCGCACCATCTTCGTCGAAGTACCCGGGAGCATCGCCGACGACGCGTTGGTCGGGGTCACCATCGTGCTCAATGAGCGGCTGGCCGGCCTCACCCTCGACGACGTGCGCGCCTCGCTTGCGGCCCGTCTGCGCGATGTGCAGGCCACGCCGCAGGCCGCCGAGTTGCTCAACATCTTCCTGCAGGAAGGCGACCAGGTGTTCGGCCGCGCGGCCGAGCCGGTGGGGGGTGACGCCATCGTCATGGGACAGCCGTCGCTGCTGGCCGATCAGCCTGAGTTCGCCTCGGGTGAGCGCATGCGGCAACTCATGGAACTCACCGAGACACGCCAGCGGCTCGCGACGCTCCTCGCCGATCGTCCCGAGGGGCCCGGGATCTCCATCACCATCGGCAACGAGCACGCCGACCCCCGCCTCGAGCCGTTTACGGTGGTCACGTCGGCATACCACGCCGGATCGCTGAGCGGCGTCATTGGGGTCATCGGACCGACCCGGATGCCCTACGACAAGGTCATTGCGCTCGTGGAACACACCTCCCGCCTGGTGTCCGACCTCCTCTGACGGGCGGGGCACGGGACGGCAGGCGGCGGTGCCCCCCTCCTCGCGGCCCCCGGAGAGGTCGATATTACAGGGCTGTGGCGGCGCTTTCGGAGGCGCTGCCGGGTTCCTGCGACCGGATTCGACATGGCGGATTTCTACGCCGTCCTGGGTGTGCCCAGAGACGCCTCGGACGACGATCTCAAGAAGGCGTATCGCCGGCTGGCGACGCAGTGGCATCCCGACCGCCACGGCGGCTCGAAGGATGCCGAAGAGAAGTTCAAGGAGATCACGGAGGCCTACGACGTCCTGCGTGACGCGCAGAAGCGCGCCGCCTACGACCGCTATGGCGAGGCGGGGCTGCGCGGCGGCGGGCAGGCCCAGTACCAGCACGTCGATCTCTCCGAGGCGCTCAACATCTTCATGCGCGACTTCGGCGGGCTGGGCGACCTCTTTGGCGGGGCGTCAGGCGGTCGCCGTGGACCGCGTTCCGGCGCCGACTTGAAGCTGCCGCTGCGCCTGACCCTCGCGGAGGTGGCGTCCGGGGTCGAGAAGACCGTGGTGCTCAAGGTGCTCGACGCCTGCGACAAGTGCGAAGGGAGCGGGGCCGAGCCTGGCACCAAGCCGCAGAGCTGCGGCACCTGCGGCGGGGCGGGTGAGGTGCGTCGTGCGCAACGGTCGTTCTTCGGCCAGTTCGTGTCGGTGGCGCCGTGCCCCACGTGCGCCGGCGAGGGCGTGGTGGTCTCGAGTCCCTGCAAGAAGTGCCGGGGTGAGGGACGCGTGCGCGCGGAGCGCACGCTCAAGATCCAGGTGCCGCCCGGTGTGGCGACGGGGCAGTACATGACGTTGCGCGGCGCCGGCAATATCGGACCACGCGGCGGCACACGCGGCGACGTGCTCGTGGTGTTCGAGGTCGAGGATGACGAGCGGTTCGAACGCGACGGGGAGGACCTGTTCTGCGAGGCGCTCGTCACCTACCCGCAGTTGGTGTTCGGTGCCGATGTGCGCGTGCCCGGTGTCACGGGTGAGCTCACGCTGCGCGTGCCCGCGGGCACGCAGAGCGGCACGGTGTTTCACCTGCGGGGACGCGGACTGCCGCGCGTGAACGCGAGTGGTGTCGGCGACCTGCATGTGAAGGTGCAGCTCTGGACCCCGCAGGATGTCGACGGGGAGCAGCGTGCGCTCATCGAGCGGCTGTCGACGCTGCAGGGGGCGGCGCCGGCCCAACGCGAGAAGGGCTTCTGGTCGAAGATGAAGGAAGCGCTCGGTGCCTGATGCCTCCGCGCGTTGGACCAGTGTACGCGTGCGTCCGAGCGACGAGGGGGCGGCGCGCTCGGCCTGTCTCGCGGCGCTGTTCGGTGTCGGCGCACAGGGTGTGCACGAGGACGGGCCGTCGCTCGTCACGCACTTTCCGCCCGCCACCGATCTCGCCGGCGTGCATCAGGCGCTGACGGCGGCCGACGACGGCGTCGTCATCGAGACGTCGCTCGTGCCGGACGTGGACTGGTCGGAGGCGTGGAAGGCGCGCATCGGTGCGCACCAGTTGGGGAGCCTCACCGTCGCGCCGCCGTGGTTGGCGGAGGGACGCGACCCCGCGGCGCTCATCGTGATCGAGCCAGGAATGGCCTTCGGCACCGGTGAGCATCCGACGACGCGCGGCGTCGTGCGGCTGTTGCCGCGCGTGCTGCAGCAGGGTGACGTCGTGGCCGACCTGGGCGCGGGTAGCGCGGTGCTCGCGATTGCGGCGGCCAAGCTGGGCGCCGCACGTGTGTATGCCATCGAGCTCGATCCGGACGCGATCGCCGACGCCGAGGCGAATGTCGCCCGCAACGGCGTGGCCGATCGGGTGCACGTGTTCGAGGCCGACGCGGCGGCACTGCTCCCACTCGTCGCGCCCGTGCGCGTGGTGTTGGCCAACATCATTTCGTCGGTGCTGGTGGAGCTGCTTCCCGTCATCGCCATGGCGCTCGACGAGGGCGGCGCCGCCATCCTGAGCGGCATCCTGCTCGAGGAGCGCGCGAGCATGCTCGACGCGCTGCGTGACAACGGCTGGCGGGTGCGCGCGGAAGATCAGGAGGAGATCTGGTGGACGGTCGCGATCGACCGGGGGTAGCCGCCGGGCTGCCGCAGTTCGTGGTCGCCGAGGGGATCGTCGTCGGCGGCACCTGCGCGCTGGATGATGCGGCGGTGCGGCATGTGCGCGCCCTTCGTCTCGCGGCCGGTGCGCTCGTCGGCGTGCGCGACGGCGCCGGGCGCGTGGGCGTGGGGCAACTGGTGTCGCTCACCAAGTCGCAGGCGCACCTCGAGATCACCGACGCGACCGAAGTGCCACCGCTCCCCGCGGTCCACCTGCTGGTGCCGGTGGCCGACCGTGACCGCATGCTCTGGCTGGCCGAGAAGGCGGCCGAGCTGGGCGCAACGAGCTGGCGGCCGGTGTTGTGGCGTCGCTCGCGGAGCGTCGCGCCGCGTGGTGAGGGTGTGGCCTTCCAGGGGCGGGTGCGCGCCCGCATGGAGGGGGCGCTCGCCCAGTCCGAGGGGGCCTGGCTCCCGCAGCCGTTCCCGGAGGCGACGCTCGAGCGCGCCGTGCTGGCGGCTCCGCCGGGCGACCGCATCGTCCTGGACCCGGGTGGGCCGCCCCTCGTCGGTCATGACGCGGCGCCACTCCGCGAGCCCGTGGTCATCGCGATCGGTCCCGAAGGGGGGCTGGAGCGGGACGAACTGGCGGCGCTCGGCGCGGCGGGCTTTCGCGCCGCGTCGCTGGGGCCCACGATTCTGCGCTTCGAGACCGCCGCTCTCGCAGCCCTCGCCATCGCCCGCACGAGCCTGGGTGTGGGGCAGGGCAACCCACCCACCGAGTCCACCGGAGCCGCCTGATGTCGAACGCCGCCGAGACGTGCGTCTTCTGCCGCATCGTGGCCGGGGCAATCCCCGCGACGATCGTGGGGGAGAACGCGGACGCGATCGCGTTCCGCGATCTGGCGCCGCAGGCGCCGGTGCACCTGCTCGTCGTGCCCCGCGCCCATACCCCGAGCCTCGCGACGGCCACCGACGCGGCCGCCCTCGCCGGTGTCCTGTCGCTGGTGCGGGAGGTGGCGGCCGCCCACGGGGTGGCGGAGGCAGGCTACCGGGTGGTGACCAACGTGGGCGCCGATGGTGGGCAGACGGTTCCGCACCTGCACTTTCATGTGCTGGGCGGGCGGGCGCTCCACTGGCCACCGGGCTGAGCCGCGACGCGGCTAACTCTCGCTTGGGTCGGCAATTAGACCGTCCCCTCGCTTGACCCCAGCGCTTGGGTCACCTAGGATACAAGGCTGCCCGGTGCAGGCCGATACTCTGATCGGCTGGCCACCGCGTTTCCCGACCCTTTTCGCGACCACTCCGAGGCTCAGTTTGTCCGAAGTCATCATCCACGAGGACGAGAATTTCGAGCGTGCCCTCAAGCGCTTCAAGAAGAAGTGCGAGAAGGCCGGCATTCTCTCCGACCTGCGCAAGCATCGTCACTACGAGAAGCCGTCCGAGCGTCGCAAGCGCAAGATGAACGCCGCGGTCCGCAAGAACCGTCGCACGCGGCACGGGTGAGCGATTCCGTGGACGCCGGCGGCGCAACGCTGCTGGCGCGACTGCAGGGCGATCAGGCGACCGCACGTCGCGAGCAGGACAAGGATCGCGTCATGCTGCTCGGAATGATCATCGCGGAGGCGCGCAACCGGGAGATCGAACTCCGGCGCGCCCTCACCGATGACGATGTCATCGACGTGGTGCGGAAGGGCATCAAGAAGCGGCGCGAGTCGATCGCGTTGTACACGCAGGCTGCGCGCGCCGAACTCGCGGCGAAGGAGCAGCGCGAGGTCGGTCAGCTCGAAGGCTATCTGCCCGCGCAGGTCGATCCGGCCGAGCTGCGGGCCGCCGTCGAGCAGGCCATCGCCGCCGGCGCGGGAACCATCGGGGCCGTGATGGGGAAGGTGATGCCCGCGTTCAAGGGGCGCGTGGACGGCTCCACGATCAACGCGATCGCGCGCGAACTGCTCGCGCGACCGTAGGCGCCCGCGGTTCCGCGGCGGCGCCGCAGGAACTCCGCCATGAACGCGCACGCCCTCGGCATCCTCGAGTACCCGCGACTCCTCGCCCACGTGGCAGGACGCGCATCGTCCGCCCCGGGCGCCGCCGCCGTTCGCGCGCTCGCGCCGCGCACCGACCGCGGCTGGATCGAGGCCGAGCATACGCGCGTGGGCGCGGTCCGCGCGCTCATCAGCTCGGAACTCGGCTGGCCCACAGAGCCCATCCCCGACCTGGGCGAGCCGCTGCGCCGCCTTCGCATCGAGGGACTCACCTGGACCGCCGTCGAACTGCTGCACGGCGCCACGCTGCTGCGTTCGTCGCGGCGGGTGCGCGACGCGCTCCGTGACCCGCGTCGGCCAGGCATCACGCTCGCCATCCTCGCCGATTACGCGGCGGCGCTGATCGACCTGCGCGCGCAGGAGGAGGCCATTGGTCGCGCGATCGCCGACGATGCGACGGTCCGCGACGAAGCCTCACCCACCTTGCGTCGTGTGCGTCGCGAACTGCGGCAGGCAGAAGGCGAACTCGTCCGCCTTCTCGAGCGTGAGATGGGAAAGCTCGAGCCGCACCATCAGGTGAGCGACCTCTCCGTCACCATGCGCAACGGACGCTGGGTGATGCCCGTGCGCCGTGAGGCCCGCGGCTATGTGGGCGGCATTGTCCACGACAGCTCGGGTACGGGCGCGACGATCTTCGTCGAGCCGCCGGCGGCCGTCGAGTTCGGCAATCGCGTGCGCGAGCTCGAGCTCGAGGAGCAGCGTGAGGTCGAACGGGTGCTGCGAGCCCTGACCGAGTCGCTGCATCCGTACCATGAAGCGATGCAGGGCGCGTTCGCAGCGCTCGTGGCGCTCGACGCACTCTACGCCCGAGCGCGTTGGATGCTCGAGGCGCAATGCGCGCCGGTCGCGTTCGGCGCACCGGCGGACGGCCTGAGCATCGTCGATGGGCGACATCCGCTGCTGCTGGCGGGCGGCACGACGGTCGTGCCCTTCGATCTCACGCTCACGGCTGACGAGCGGACGCTGCTGGTCTCCGGCCCGAACACCGGTGGCAAGACGGTCCTGCTCAAGGCGGTCGGGTTGCTGGCGGCGCTCGCGCAGAGCGGCGTACCGGTGCCGGTCGGGCCCGACAGTCGGCTCCCCGTGTTCGACGACATGTTCGCCGACGTCGGTGACGAGCAGAGCATCGAGGCGAGCCTCTCGACGTTCAGCGCCCACGTCAAGAACCTCGGCGAGATCCTGCGCAGCGCCACACCCGACTCGCTGGTGCTCATCGACGAGTTGGGCAGTGGGACCGATCCCGCCGAAGGCGCGGCGTTGGGCGGGGCGATTCTCGAGACGCTCACGGCGCGTGGCACGCTCACATTCGCCACGACCCATCTCGGGCAGCTCAAGTTGCTCGCGACGGAGGTGTCCGGCGTGGTGAACGCATCGCTGCAGTTCGACGCCGTGCAACTCGCGCCCACCTATCGCCTCCTCAAGGGGGTGCCGGGCCGCAGCTATGGCCTGAGCATCGCGCGCCGCCTGCAGTTGCCGGAGCAGGTCATCTCGCGCGCCGAGGAGCGCCTGCCGACCGGGGAGCGCGACCTGGCCGTGCTGCTGGCCGATGTCGAGGCACGCGAAGCGCTCCTCACCGACCGCGAGCGGCTCGTGGAGCGTGAGAACGACAAGGCGCGCTCCCGCCTGGCCACCGTCGCCGATCGGGAACTCAAGGTGCGCGAACGCGAGCGGGAGCTCGAGCGCACCGCGCGTCAGGAGGCACGGCGCTACCTGCTCGATGCGCGCGCGCAGGTCGAACAGGCGATCGCGGCCGTACGTGCCCAGGGTAGCGCGAGCGAGGCCGCCTTCGACGAGGCCGCGCGTGCAGCCCGTCGTTCGATCGAGGAGGCTGCCGTCGCGCAGCACGAGGCGGCCGATGCGGTCGTGGCGCGTTCCGCGCGCGATCAGGCACGCGCGCAGCAGCGGGCGACGGTGCGTCACGCGGAGGCCGCACCGCGCGGGGCCCGCGCGGAAGCGCCCTTGGCGGCGGGCGATGCCGTGCTGGTGGGCACGTTGGGCGGCAAGGTGGGACGCATCACGCAGGTGCGGGGCAGCGAGGCGCGTGTGATCGTGGGGTCGCTCACCCTCACGGTGCCGGTGACGAGCCTCACGCGCACTGCCGCCGCGCCAACGCCCACGGTGCGCGTCGCGCTTTCGGGCGACGTCCCCGACGTGGAGCCGGTACGTGAGGTCGACGTGCGGGGTCTTCGCGTGGACGAAGTGGACGATCAGGTGGTGCAGGCGCTCGACGCCGCGGTCCGCAACGACCTCCGCGAACTGCGCATCATCCACGGGAAGGGCACCGGCGCCCTGCGTGCGCGTGTCGCCGAGATGCTCAAGCGGGACACGCGGGTCGCGGGCTTCCGGTTGGGCGCATGGAACGAGGGGGGCGCCGGCGTCACCGTCGCCGAGCTGGCATGACGTGCCGGGAGCTGGCTGGCGCGTCACGCGTCGCGGCGGGATGATTGCCGTCATGGATGCCATTCGACCTTCCGCAGGCTGCGCGGCATGATTCCCGACGAGACGGTCGAGCAGGTCCGCGCAGCAGCGGACGTGGTCGCGATCATCGGTGAGTTCGTGCCCCTGCGGCGCTCGGGAGGGAGCTGGCGCGGCCCCTGTCCGTTCCATCAGGGCAAGAATCCCAACTTCTCGGTCACGCCGTCGACCGGCACCTATCACTGCTTCGTCTGTCACGAGAGCGGCGATGTGTTCACTTTCGTGCGCAAGCGCCTCGGGCTCGACTGGCCGGCGGCGGTGAAGCTCGTCGGAGAGAAGGCCGGCATCGAGGTGGTCGATGTGCCCCGCGGACGGCCCGTCGAGGATCCGCTCGCGCGTCACCACGAAGCGCTGACGGCGGCGGCAGAGTGGTTCATGCGCCAGTTGCACGAGGCACCCGGCAGCGACGCCGCGCGCGCCTACCTGGCCTCGCGCGGGCTGGATGAGGCGGTGTGGCAACGATTCGGCATCGGGTTCGCGCCGCGTGACGCGCAGGCGCTGGGACGCTATCTCGCGTCACTCGGGTTCGACGAGACGCTGCAGCTCGAGGCCGGGCTGTCGATGCTCCGCGACGGCGAGACCACGGCGCGCGCGCGCTTTCGCGGGCGCATCATGTTTCCGATTCACGACGAGATCGGTCGGCCCGTGGGCTTCGGCGGGCGTGCCCTGGGTGACGAGCAGCCGAAGTACCTGAACAGCGCCGAATCCGCGGTCTTCCAGAAGCGGCGCACGCTGTACGGCCTGCACACCGCCAAGCAGGCCATGCGCCGCGAGCGCCGTGCGATCGTCGTGGAAGGCTATCTCGACCGCATCCGCCTCGCACTTGCCGGTATCGAGGAGGCCGTCGCGCCGCTCGGCACGGCGCTGACGACCGAACAGGCGCAGTTGCTGGTGCGCTACGCCTCGGAGGTGTTCCTGCTGTACGACAGCGATGAGGCCGGGCAGAAGGCGACGTTCCGGTCGGGGCTCGAGCTGTTGCAGCAGCAGGCGACCGTGCGTGTGGTGTCGCTGCCGGCCGGCGAGGACCCCGACACGTTCGTGCGGGCGCACGGCGCCGCAGCCATGACCACGCACCTGCAGGATGCGATCGACCTGTTCGACCGGCAATTGCAGCTCATCGCGCGCCGGGGCTGGTTCGGTGACCTGCGCCATGCGCGGCTCGCCGTCGATCGCCTGCTGCCGACGATCGTGGCGGCCAAGGCGCCGCTCACACGGGCGCTGTATCTCGCCCGGCTTGCCGAGACGTCGGGGGTGGATCGCGACGCACTGGCGCGCGAGGCGGACGAACTCGAGCGCGCGGTGCAGCAGCGGCTGACGCCGCAGCGCGGGGCGCCGCAGCGGGGGGCGTCCGGGCGCGCGCAGCGTGATGCACGCCACGCGGACGTTTCCATGAGCGACGGGCCGGACGCGGGGGACGCGCCCTTCCCGGAACGCGATGTGGAGGCCGAAGCGCCACTGCCCCCGCCGCCGGGCGAGCAGCGGCCACCGTATCGTGGTCGCCGCGGCCAGCAGGGGCCGCAGTGGAAGGTGACGGCCATTCCGCCGCGCCCTCGGATCGATGATCCCATCGAGCGGGCGCTCGTGCGGGCCATGTTGCATGAGCGCGGGGTCGCCGAGCGCGTGGCCGACAAGGGATTCCCGCCCGACGAGTTTGCGTCGGAGGGATACCGTGACATCTTCCGGGTGTTGCTCGAGGCGAAGCCGGATGCCGGTTTCGACGCCATCGCGGCCGAGCTGACCGGCGACTCACTGCGTCTGTTCGTGGATCTCACCGAGGCGAGCCAGCTGGCGCCCGAGGCGGTCGACGTCGAGCTTTCGATCAAGAAGCTGATCGTGCGTCGCATCGACGACACGATCGGGGAGCTCGAACGGCGCGCCAACGAGTCCGAGGACGAAGGGGAACGCGCAATGATCCTTCGTGAGAAGCAAGCTCTTGTGAAAGAACGGAATTCGGTGTGGCCACGCTGGGGCGGGCGCACCAACAAGCGGTAGTGGATTCGCCCAGGCCGACAGACGCCGAATCCATACACACGGACCCCTCCGGAGGACGCGTGAACCAGGAGCTGCAGGCGCTGTTGGTGGTGCAGGACGACGACGCGGAGATCCGCGCCGTCGAGGCGCGGCTTGCCGAGCTCACGCCGCGACTGGCCACGCTCGACGCGGCCGTGCGCCGCGTGCGCGACGAGGCGGCGCGCCTCGCGGCCGCGCACGCGCGCGACGCGCAGAAGCTGCGTGAGCTGGACGGGCGCATCGTCGAGCATCGCGAGCGGCACGCCAAGAACGTCGCGATCCTGGAGCGGTCGCAGAAGATCAAGGAGGCCACCGCGGCGGCGGCGCAGGTCGAGGCGGCGCGCAAGCTGCTGGCCGACGAGGAGAGCGAGCAGCTCTCGGCGACGCGTCGGGTGGCGGACCTCGCCGCGGCACACGCCGCGCACGTCGAGCAGGTGGCGCAGCTCGAGGCCCAGCAGGCCGCGCTGCGCGCCTCGCTGGCGACGGAGCGCGCCGCGATCGAGGCGGAGCTCACGGCGCTGCGCGAACGGCGGGCGCAGTCGGCGCGCGGCGTGGGCGCCACGCTGCTCTCGCGCTACGACCGCCTCGCGACCCGCCGGCGCGCGGCGGCCCTGTTCGCCATCAACGAGGATTTCTCCTGCGGCGCCTGCGACACGGCGCTGCCGTTGCAACGGCGTCCGGCCATGAGCGGCGGCACCATGGTCGAGCCGTGCGAGGCCTGCGGGGTGCTGCTCTATCGGCGCATGGCGCAGTGAAACGGCCGTGTGGTGCGTGCGTCCTGCTGCCTGACGGAGTGTCCGCCGTCTAGATTGACGGGTGTGTCCTCTCCCGCACGCCCCCTCGGTTCCACGCGCGCATCCCTCGCTGCGATGACGCGCGACCGTGACGGTGCCGCCGGCACGGCTGCACGACAGAAACCGGCGGCGCGCTGGTCGCTTGTCGCGCCGCCCGCCGCCGACGTGGTGGCGCACCTCGCGCAGGCATTGCAGTTGCCACCCACCGTGTGTCACCTGCTCGCCGTACGTGGACACACCGACGCCGAGGCAGCCAAGCGGTTCCTTCGCCCGCGACTGGAACATGTCGAGCCGGCGACCACGCTGTTCGATGCCGATCGCGCCATCGCGCGTATCGCCGACGCCGTGCGCGCGCAGGAAACGATCTTCCTGCACGGCGACTACGATGTCGACGGGATGTCGAGCACGGCGCTGCTGACGCGTGTGCTGCGTGGACTCGGGGCGCGCCACGTGGTGCCGTTCGTGCCCAACCGTCTGACCGACGGGTACGACCTCGGGCCCGCTGGAGTGGCCGCCGCGCGTGCGGCGGGCGCCACGCTGGTCATCACCTGTGACTGCGGCACGAGCGCTCACGACGCCGTCGCCACGCTGATGGGCGCTGGCATCGACGTGATCGTCACCGACCATCACCTGCCGGGCCATGGGTTGCCGCCTGCCTATGCGGTATGCAATCCGCGTCATCCTGCCTGCACCTCGGCGGACAAGGATCTCGCCGCCGTGGGTGTCGCATACAAGTTGGCGCTCGGACTCTGCGAGGCGCTTGGCGGATCACCGGGCATCGCGCACCAGCAGCTCGACCTCGTGGCGTTGGCGACCATCGCCGATGTGGCACCGCTGCGGGGCGAGAATCGCGTGCTTGTCCGCTATGGGCTGCGGCTGCTGGCGGAGACCACGCACCCGGGGCTGCGCGCGCTCATGCGTTCGTCGGGGCTCGACGGCAAGGCGCTCACCGCGGGGCGGGTCGGGTTCGTGCTCGCGCCACGTCTCAATGCCGCAGGGCGCATCGCGGATGCGAAGCTGGGGTTGCAGTTGCTGCTGGCCGAGCGGGACGACGAGGCGAACGTGATTGCGCGTGAGCTCGAGGAACTCAATCGCGCGCGACAGGCGCTCGATCGCGACGTGCTCGACGCCGCCATGCGCCAGCTCGAGGCGCCCGGCGCGGCCGATCGCTACGCGCACGTGCTGTCCGGCGCAGGATGGCATGCCGGTGTCATCGGCATCGTGGCGTCGCGGGTGGTCGAGCAGACCGCCCGTCCAGCGGTGCTGGTCGCGGTCGAGGATGGGGTGGGGAAGGGCTCCGGGCGCTCGATCAGCGCCTTCGACCTGCACGCCGCGCTCGGCGCCTGCGCCGATCTTTTCGTGCGCTTCGGGGGGCATCGGGCCGCCGCCGGCCTCACGATGGACGCGCAGCATCTCCCCGCATTCGCCGAGCGCTTCGACACCATCGCGCGCGCGCGCCTGACGCCGGACGACCTCGTGCCCGACGTGCGCATCGAGCTCGAGCTGCCTCTCGACGCCATTGACGACGCGTTCGAGCGGCTGGTGCGCCATTTCGAACCGTTCGGGATCGGCAATCCGTCGCCGCAGTTCCAGGCGCGCGGGGTCCGCCTCGTATCGCCGCCGCGCCGCGTCGGCAGCGATGGGCTGCGCTTCGCCTTCGACGTGCCGCGGGGGGCGCTGGAGGGAATCGGGTGGGGGCTGGCCGATGGCGGCAGTCGGTTTGGGCCGCAGGAGGCGGTCGACGTGGCGTTCCGTATTGAACGCGATGAGTACCGCGGCAACGCACGGCTCCAGCTCAAGGTGGCCGACCTGCGACCGACCGCCATGCGGGGCAGCTGACCATGCGCATCATCGCCGGACGCTGGAAGGGGCGTCGCATCAGTGCGCCGCCGGGCGACGTCGTTCGCCCCACGCGTGACCGCATTCGCGAGGCGTGGATGTCGATCGTCCACCCGTTGCTCCCCGACGCCCGCGTGCTCGATCTCTGCGCGGGCAGTGGCGCGCTCGGCCTCGAGAGCCTCTCGCGGGGGGCCGCCGAGTGTGACTTCGTCGAGCAGTCATCCCGGGTGGTGCGTGTGCTCGAGACGAACCTGGCGGGCGTAGGCGGGCATCCGGGCGCGCGCATCCACCGTGCGGACGCCCTGTCGTTCGTCGGGCGCCTCGAGGCGGGCCAGTACGACGTGGCGTTCGCCGATCCGCCGTACGACAGTGGGCTGGCCGCCCAGCTCATGGAGCGCTGGCTCGACGTCCCTTTCGCCGCCGTGTTCGGCGTTGAACATTCGTCGGAGATGCCGCTCGCCGCCGGTGGCGAGACCCGCCGCTATGGCACGACCGCCCTGACCTTCTTCCGCACGACCGCGTGAGCTCCCCCTCCGGTGCCGCCAGCGGCACGCCGTTGCTGGCGCTCTACGCCGGCTCGTTCGATCCCATCACCAATGGGCACGAGGACCTGATCAAGCGGACGCTCACGTTCGCCGATCGGCTCATCGTGGCGGTGGCGAACAACATGAGCAAGCAGCCGCTGTTTTCCGTCGACGAGCGCTTGGCGTTCATCCACACGGTCACCCAGGGCGATCCGCGCATCGAGGTGCGGGCATTCACCGGCCTGCTGGTGAACTTTGCGCGCGACGTGGGCGCGCGCGTCAACGTGCGCGGTCTCCGCGCCGTGAGCGACTTCGAGTACGAGTTCCAGATCGCCCTCATGAACCGGCACCTGCATCCCGAACTCGAGACAGTGTTCATGACGCCCTCCCTCGACACCACCTACATCAGCTCGAGCATGGTGCGCGAGGTGGCGCGCTTCGGCGGGGATGTGTCGGGGCTCGTGCATCCGCGCGTCGCGGCCGCGCTGGTCGAGCGCTATGCGCAGGCCCCCCGATGACGCCCGCCACGCCAGCTGATCGGTCGCCCGCGGCCGACTTCCTCGCGGCGCTGCATCGTCGCGCGGGTGAGGCACCTCGCACGCTGCTCTTTCCCGAAGCGACCGATCTGCGCACGGCGCAGGCGGTGCTCGCGCTGCAGAAGCGTCGCTCCGTGGTGCCGGTGCTCGTGCGGCGAGGCGATGCCTCCACGGGGGTCGTCCCGGCGGGCGCCATGATTCTCGATCCGCTCGCCGATCCGCGCACGTCGCGGGTCGTCGATCACCTCATGGCACGCCGCGGCGGCAAGGGTTTGGGGCGCGAGGATGCGGAGCGTTTGGCGCGTGACCCGCTGTACTTCGCCGACGCCCTGGTGGCGATGGGGCTGGCCGACGGCTGTGTCGCCGGCGCGACGCACACCACCGCCGACGTGCTGCGTGCGGCGCTCTGGACGGTGGGAGCGGCGCAGGGGGTGCGCACGGTGTCGAGCGCCTTCTACCTCGTCTTCCCGGACCGGGCGGGGCGGGAGAGCGCCGTCCTCACCTTCACGGATTGCGCGGTGGTTCCCGATCCCACGGCACGGCAGTTGGCGGACATCGCGCTCGCCGCGGCCGCGGACCGTCGCCGCATCGTGGGAGACGAGCCGCGCGTGGCGTTCCTGTCCTTCAGCACGATCGGCAGCGCCGACGGGCCCTCGGTGAGCAAGGTGCGCGAGGCGGTGGCGCTGGTACGGGCGGAAGCGCCCGAGCTCGCCGTCACCGGGGAGGTCCAGGCGGATGCGGCGCTCATTCCCGACGTCGCGGCGCGAAAGGCGCCAGGCGAGCCGGTGGCTGGCAGCGCGAACGTCCTTGTGTTTCCCTCGCTCGACGCCGGCAATATCGCCTACAAGCTCGTCCAGCGGCTGGCCGGCGCCACGGCCATCGGGCCCATCCTGCAAGGGCTCGCCCGACCGTGCAGCGACCTGTCGCGCGGCGCGACGGCTGACGACATTGTCCATGTCGCCGCGATCACCGCGCTGCAGGCGACGGCACCGCACGCGCCACCCCTCGACGCCCCCTGATCCACCAATGCGCCTGACCCTCGAACGCACCGACGACGCCCTCCTCGTGGTCGTGGACGGGCAACTGGTCGTCACCAACCGTCAGGAGTTCAAGCAGGCGGTCCTCGATGCCATGGCGCAGGGGGTCACGCTGGTGGTGGTCGATTTCGCGGCCGCACCCTACATCGACAGCTCAGGGCTCGGCGCGCTCGTTTCGCTCAGCCGACGCCTGCGGGAGGCCGGTGGTGACCTGCGCCTGGTCGGGCTGAACGACGACCTGCGAAGCCTGTTTGAACTCACCCGGCTCGATCAGCTCTTCCCCGCGTATGCGTCGCGCGCCGACGCCCTCGCTGCCCGCTGACCGCGCCGCGCGTGGCCACCCGTGTCGCCGCCAGTCCACGTTTCGCCACGACCCTGATGGTCACCGAGCGCGACTGGCAGATTCCGTCTGAGCTGGCCCACGTCGAGCGCGTCGTCGCCGAGTTGGTCGCGTTGTGTGAGGCCGCAGGGCTACCCGCACGCCTGTGCCGCTTCAACGTTCCCATGGCCGTGACCGAAGCGCTCGCGAACGCGATCCTGCGCGGGAACGGCGGTGAGGCCGCCAAGCATGTCCATGTGCACGTCGAGCTGTCGGCGCACCGCCTGCTCGTGGACGTGACCGATGAGGGGCCGGGGTTCGACCTGGGCGCGCTGGAGCAGGGGCCGCACGAGGCCACGTGGCTCGAGCGGGAGCAGGGGCGCGGCGTCTTTCTCATGCGCGCACTGATGGATGCGGTGGAGAATGCCGGTCCCGACGAGCGCGGCGGGCATCGGCTGCGCTTGACGCTGCACCGTCCATGACCGAGATCAGCGCCCTCATGGCCGCGTTCCTCGAGGCCACCGGGCGCGACGCGGTGCTCTGGGAACGGCGGGAAGGGCAGGTCCATGCGCGCGTCCTGGCCGCCTCCTCCGATGCCATCGTCGAACGCACGCGCGGGTGTGTCGAAGCGTGGGACGTGGCGGCCAGCGCACGAAGCCACGGGTTCGCGGCGCACCTGGTGGCCACCGGTGACAGCGTGGGCTGGTTGCTCACGCCGCCCGGCATCGACGATGCCGCCGAACGCCTCGTCGGGCGCGTGGTACCGCTCGTGCGCCGCCTCGTCAACGAACGCGATGGCGCCACGAAGGAGCTCGTGGAGCGCTACGAGGAGATCAACCTCCTCTACGCCATCGGCGAGCTGCTCGGCAGCTCGACGTCGGTGGAGAGCGTCGCGGACACCTTGCTCGTGGAGTTGGCGACGACGATCGGTGCGCGTCGCGCGGTGTTTCTCGAGACGCGTCGCGCGCAGGGACAACTCGTACCCATCGCATCGTTGGGGCTCGAGGGCACGACGTACGACGCGGTGCCGCTCGATGCGCACAGTCACATCGCCGTGCGGGCCTTCCGGAGTGGTGGCGCCTGCACGGAGGATGGCGCGGGCGCGCATGCGGCCGATCCGTGCCTTGCGGCGGGCGACGTATCGCTCCTCGCCGTGGCCATCGCCCGACCGACGTCGGGGATGGGGGTCACGGGCAGCTACCCGGTCATCACCCGTCGCACGCTCGACGCCGCGGTACCGGGCTTCGCGCCGCCAACCGGCACAAGCAGCGGCGCGCCGCTCGGGGTGCTGGTGCTGGCCGGGCGTCCCGGCGGGGGCGCGTTCACGGCAGGCGACCGCAAGCTCGCGCTCGCGGTGAGCACCCAGGTGGGCACGGCGATGCACAACGCGTCGCTGGTGCGCGCCGCCATCGAGCGGCAGCAGCTGGTGCGTGAGATGCAGCTCGCGCAGGAGCTGCAGCTCAAGCTCCTTCCCGATCCCGGCGTCGTTGCACCGGAAGCGCGTGCGGCGGCGCGCGTCGTGGCCGCCGAGAGCGTCGGGGGAGACTTCTACCTGCTGGCGCGCCTCGACCGCGATCGCACGGGCGTACTCATCGGTGATGTGTCAGGGCACGGGTACCAGTCGGCGCTCGTCATGGCGCTCGCGTTGAGTGCGGCGGCGATTCACGTGCAGGCCGCGTTCGATCCGTCCATCGCGGTCGAAGCGGTCCAGCGGTCGCTGCAGGAGGAGCTCACGTCGACCGAGATGTCGGTCTCGCTCTGCTATGCGGTCATCGACAGTCGGGCCGGCGAGTTGCGCTTCGCGAATGCGGGGCATCCGCACGCGTTCCGGCTCGGCGCGGACGGCGCGTTGCTGCGCCTGGCCGCGGTGGCGCCGCCGCTTGGTTTCGCGGACGGCGGCGTGGAGGAGTACGTGGCCAGTTGGCGTCCCGGCGATCGCCTGGTGTTCCTCACCGACGGTGTGGTGGACGCGCGCGACGCGGAGCATTGCCGGCTTGGCGAGCCGCCGGTGCTGGCGCGCCTCGGCGCCATGCCCGCGAGCGCGACGCCACAGGAGATCCTCGACGCGATCTTCGCGGATGTGCAGGCGCACATCGGACGCACACCCCTCCGCGACGACTGCACCGTGGTCGTTGTCGATCGTCCCGTTCCGCAGGGCTGAGTCCATGGCCAGGTCGAGCGACGATCGCCTCCCGGCGGCCCGCAAGCGCTTCGGGCAGCACTTCCTGCGCGACGCGCAGGTGCTCGACGCCATCGCCGACGCGCTTGGCGACGTGTCGCAGTCGACGGTCGTGGAGATCGGTCCCGGACGCGGCGCGCTCACCGATCGCCTGGTGAAGCGGGCGGCGCGAGTGGTCGCCATCGAAGTCGATCGCGACCTCGTGCGCCACCTGCGTGCGCGATACGCCGCACTCGATCACGTCACCATCGTCGAGGGTGACGTGCTCGCGACACCGCTCGCGAGCCACGTCGATGGCCCGTTCGTGCTGGCGGGGAACGTGCCATACTACATCACCACGCCCATTCTCTTTCATGCGCTCGAGGCGCCGCGTCCGTCGCGGGCGGTGTACCTCGTGCAACGGGAGGTGGCCGAGCGCATGGCGGCGCCGCCGGGCAGCAAGACCTACGGTGCGCTCTCGGTCAACCTGCAGGCGCTTGCCACCGCGCGCACCGTGCGCCGGGTCCCGCCCGGCGCGTTCCAGCCGCCCCCCGCGGTCGACTCGGCGGTCGTGGTGGTCGAACCACGCGCCACGCCCGTGATCGATGCGGGCCAGGAGACCACGTATCGCCGCTTCGTCCAGGCCGCCTTCGGCTTGCGACGCAAGCAGTTGGTGCGCGTGCTGCGCACGGTGCGCGGGCTGGAGAGCGCGGAGGCCGAGCGGGTGATCGCGGCGTGCGCGCTGGAGCCGACGGCGCGACCCGAGACGCTGTCACCGGAGGATTTCGCGCGTCTCGTGCGTGCACTCGACGCGTCAGCGCACGAGCCCGAGCTCCCCGATCAGGCCGCGCCCTGATCGATCAGTTCGGCGTTGGTGAGGGCGAAGGAGAGCCCTTCGAGCTCCATCGCCATGTTGACGGACTTGAGCGACACGTGCGGCGGCACGGTGATCTGTGTCGGCGCAAAGTTGAGGATCGCCCGGATGCCGGCGCCGACGATGGTGTCGACCACCGCCTGGGCGTTCTCGGACGGAATGGCGAGCACGGCGATGCTCGCACCCTCGCGCGCCACGTCGGTCGTCAGGTCCTGCATCGCGCGCACCGTGGACGCGCCCCAGGGCGTACCGACCTTGGCGGGATCGCTGTCGTAGACACCGACGACCGTGAAGCCTCGCTGCCGGAAGCCGCGATAGTTCGCGAGCGCCGCACCGATCTTGCCCGCCCCGACAATGATGACCTTCCACTCCTGGCCCAGGCCGAGAATCTCTCGGAGGTGAGCCGTCAGCTCGTGCACCGGATATCCCAGCCCCCGCTTTCCGAAGGAGCCGAAGAACGACAAGTCTTTTCGCACCTGCGCGGGCGTGGTGCCGCAGAGGTGAGCGAGCTCGTCGCTGGAGGCGGTGGCTTGGCCGCGGGTATCGAGATCCTCCAGATAGCGGAGGTACATCGAGAGCCGGCGGACCGTGGAGTCGGCGATGCGCTTCACGTCGTCGGGGGGTGCTTGTGAAATCCTTCACAAAGCCTAAGCGGGGGGAGCACCGAGGACCAGCACCCGGGCTATCTTGCGACCGTGTCCGGACCTCCTGAGCGGGGCGCCTTCGGTGCCCGAACCGCGCCACGCCCCACCACCCTGTCGGCCCGCGCCGCCCGCAAGCTCGCGGACGGTCCGCTCGACGCGCTCGCCCTGATGCGGCACGTCTGTCAGGTGGATCGCCTCCAGGGGGAGGCGGCGGAGCGCATGGCCGTGGCGCTGCTGGGGTCGCACCCGGAGTTCCGGCGTCTCGCGAGCGGGCATTGGGCCCTGGTCGACCACGAGGCGGTCGCGACGCCGCCGACCGAGGCGCCGCCCCTCCTCGACGCGCCGTTCGCGGTGGTGGACGTCGAGACCACGGGCACCCGTGCCGGCGGCGGTGATCGCATCACCGAGATCGCCATCGTGACGGTGCGCGGGGGCGAGATCGTGGACCGCTGGAGCCGGCTCGTGAACCCCGAGCGTGCCATTCCGCCGGCCATCACGGCGCTGACGCAAATCAGCTGGGCCATGGTGCGTGACGAGCCCCCGTTTCGCGCGATTGCCGGTGAGGTCACGGCGCGACTCACCGGGACGGTGTTCACGGCCCACAACGCGCCGTTCGACTGGCGCTTCGTGAGCGAGGAACTGCGTCGTGGCACCGGGGCCGAGCTCTCCGGGCCGCGTCTCTGCACCGTGCGGATGGCGCGCGCGCTGCTCCCCTCGCTGCCACGTCGGTCGCTCGACCATCTCACCCGCTACTTCGGCATCACGATCGACGATCGGCACCGCGCCCTGGGCGACGCGTTGGCCACGGCGGAGGCGTTGCGCCGGATGCTGCGGATCGCGGAGCAGGAGGGCATTGGTACCTGGTCCGCCCTCGAAGCCCGCCTCGGCGCCTCCCGGGCGTCACGCGGTCGCACGGCCAGCGATCGTCGCCGTCGTGCCTTTCCCATGCCTGCGTCGGAGGATGTGCTCGCGTGACCGCTCCGCTTCCCCTGCTCGAAAGCCGCACCGTGGGACGGGTGCGGGTGCATGCCATCCAGGCCGGCGGCCAGCAACTCGATGGTGGTGCCATGTTCGGCGTCGTCCCCAAGACGCTGTGGGAGCGTCGTCTGACGGCCGACGCGAAGAACCGCATCCCGATGGGCATGCGGTGTCTCCTCATCGAGCACGACGACGCCTTGGTGCTGCTCGACACGGGATCGGGGAACAAGGAGACGCAGAAGTTCCACGACATCTACGGCATCGAGAATGCCGGCGCGCACGGTCGGACCGCACTCGAGGATGGCATTCGGGCGGCCGGGTTCACGCCGGAGCAGGTGACGCTGGTCGTGAACACGCACCTGCATTTCGACCACGCCGGCGGCAACACCTGGCGGGCGCCCACGGGTGAGGTGCTGCCGAGCTTTCCCAATGCGCGCTACGTGGTGCAGAAGGGCGAGTTCGAGTGGGCGACGCACACCAACGAGCGCACGGCGGCCAGCTACTTCGAGGCCAACTGGGCGTCGATCGCGGCGGCCGGGCGCCTCGACCTGGTCGAGGGGGAGGTGGAGTTGCTCGCGGGGCTCTCGGTCCGACCATCCCCGGGCCACACCCCGTACCATCAGAGCGTCCTGCTGCGCTCAGGCGGGGAGACCTGCTGCTTCCTGGGGGACGTGGTGCCCACCCAGCATCACCTGCCGCTGCCGTGGATCATGGGCTACGACGTCGAGCCGCTGGTGACCCTCGAGTCGAAGCGCGCGTTGCTGGCAGAGGCCCTCGGGGGCGACTGGCTGCTGGTCTTCGAGCACGACGCGCACGTCGGCTTCGGGCGGGCCGCCCACGACGGGAAGAGCTACGGATTGGCGTCCGCACCCTAGGGCTGGGCGGGGCTGGGCTGGGCTGGGCTCGGTCCCGCCCCTTGACCCCGGGATCGGTTCGCCTAGGTTTCGGGGTTCGAACAATCGAGAAGCGGGATGGCACCGATGCCTTCCCCACCCTTCGGCCCTCCGCACGGCGTTGTCTGTGGGAGGTGTGCTGCTGGAGTCCATCGACCGGCGGTCTGCATCACGTGGCCTCACGCGAGTGAGGAACGGGGTGACGGGCATCGTCGCGCGCGACGCGGATTCCATCACTGGGGTCCGCGTTTCTGTTTCTTCCCACCGGAGTACGCACGATTCAGGATTCGACGAAGCGTCCGCCACGGGTGAACCGGCAGATCCGGATCAGTCCCGTTCGCGTGATCGGTGCCGATGGCAGTCAGTTGGGGATCCTCGAGGTCGACGCGGCATTGTCGATGGCGCAGGAGCTCGGTCTCGATCTCGTGGAGGTGGCGGCAGCCGCTCGGCCGCCCGTGGTCCGCATCATGGACTACGGGAAGTTCAAGTTCGAACAGGCCAAGCAGGCGCGTCTGGCGAAGAAGAAGCAGCACGTGATCCATCTCAAGGAGGTCAAGTACCGCCCGGGGATCGACGATCACGACTTCGACACGAAGACCCGCCACGCGCGGAAATTCCTCGAAGACGGCAACAAGGTGAAGGTGACGCTCATGTTCCGCGGCCGGCAGATCGCCCATCCCGAGTTGGGACGCGCGGTGGTCGAGCGGGTATCGCAGGAGCTGGCCGACCTGGCGAAGGTCGAGAGCGCACCGACGATGGAAGGGAAGTCGATGACGATGATCCTCGCGCCGAAGTAGTCGGCGCGTGACCTGCTGCAGGGCCGTCCTAACATCAGGGCGGTCGACCGCATCCGTGAGCGAACCATGCCGAAGATGAAGACCCACAGCGGCGCCAAGAAGCGCTTCTCCGTGACGGGATCGGGGAAGGTGCGGCGCCTGAAGGCGTACAAGAGCCACATCCTGACCAAGAAGGACGCCAAGCGGAAGCGCAATCTCCGCCGTCCGGCCATCGTCGAGACCAACGGCGAGGCCAAGCGTATCAAGCGTCTCATCCTGGCCTGAGGAGCTCCGACTATGCCACGCGTCAAGTCCAACGTCGTTCGCCTCGCGCGAAAGAAGCAGATCCTCAAGCACGCCAAGGGCGCCTTCGGTGGCCGCTCGAAGCTCTGGAAGGCCGCCAAGGAGACCGTCGAGCGCGGTTGGCGGTATGCGTACCGCGACCGCAAGAACAAGAAGCGCGAGTTCCGTCGCCTCTGGATCATCCGTATCAACGCGGCGGCCCGCCTGCACGACATGTCGTACAGCGCGTTCATCAACGGGCTGCACGCCGCCGGTCTCGAAGTCGATCGCAAGGTGCTGGCCGACCTCGCGGTGCGCGAGCCGCAGGCGTTTGCCGCGATCGCCGAGCAGGCCCGCAAGGCGCTCGACGCCAAGACGGCCGCCTAACGGCGCGTACCGCACCGGCGTCGTGCACGCCGAGTGTCCGTTATGTTGAAGGGCCGGCGTCGCGTGACGCCGGCCCTTCGTGCACCCGAGCCCCCGCTGCGCCACCGCCTCGTGCTTCTCTCCGACTATCTCGCCCTCACCGAGGGCCTCGCCCGGGATTGCCGCGCACTGCTCGACGGCCTCGCCGCCGACACGCGACTCGATGTCGCCAAGGGGCAGCTCAATGCGCTCAAGGACGACCGGCTCGCCACGCTGCAGGGGGCGCTGCGCGCCCTGCCGGCCGACGATCGGCGCGCGGCGGGCAGTGCCTTCAACACGCTGAAGCTCGACATCCAGCAGGCGCTCGACGCGTTCGCCGCGCGCGCCGCCGGACAGTCGGCCGCGCGTGCCGTCGATGCCACCATGCCGGGCCGCCGCCACTGGGTGGGCGCCGTGCACCCCGTCTCGACCGTCATCGACGAGATCTGCGCCATCTTCCGCGAGCTGGGTTTCACGATCGCGCTCGGCCCCGAGGCCGAGACGGAGTGGTACAACTTCGGCGCGCTCAACTTCCCGGCCGATCACCCGGCCATGGAGCTGCACGACACGCTGTACCTCGGCGAAGACACACTGCTGCGCACGCACACATCACCCGTGCAGGTGCGCACCCTCCAGCGCTACGCGCCGCCAGTGCGCGTGCTGGCGCCGGGGCAGGTGTATCGCCGGGACTTCTTCGACGCGACACACGCCCCCGCCTTCATGCAGCTCGAGGGGCTCGCGATCGACGAGGGCGTCAGCTTCGTCGATCTCAAGGCGACGCTCGCGGCCTTCGCGCGACGCTTCTACGGCGGGAGCCGCCGCGTGCGCTTCGGCCCCTCGTACTTTCCGTTCGTCGAGCCCGGCGCGCAAATGGACGTCGAAGTCGATCTCGGTGACGGCAAGGGGCTCCGCTGGGTCGAGATCCTCGGCTGTGGCATGGTGCATCCGAACGTGCTCGAGTCGGCGGGCATCGACAGCGAGAAGTACACCGGGTGGGCGTTCGGGATGGGCCCGGCGCGCATCGCCATGTCGCGCTATGGCATCACCGATATTCGCGTCCTCTACGATTCCGACGTGCGCTTTCTGGAGCAGTTCGCCCGATGATCGTCTCGCATGCCTGGCTGAAGCAGTTCGTACCGCACCACCTGGACGCGGCGGCCGTGGGTGAGGCGCTGAGCCGTCACTGTGTCACGCTCGATGGCATCGAACCGATCGGCGCGCACCTCGCGCCGTTCGTGGTGGCGCAGGTGGTCGAGGCCGGACGTCATCCGAACTCCGACCACTTGTGGGTCACCAAGGTCGACGACGGCAGCGGCGCACTCCTCGACGTGGTGTGTGGTGCGCCGAACGTGGTGGCGGGCGCGAAGTACCCGTTCGCGCGCACGGGCACGGTGATGCCTGGCGGCCTCCGGATCGAGAAGCGCAAGATCCGCGGCGAGACGTCGAACGGCATGCTCTGCTCGGCGCGCGAGCTCAACCTCGGCGAGGAGCACGACGGCATCCTGACGCTCGAGACCGATGCGGCCCCTGGCACGCCGCTGCTCCAGGTGCTGCCGCTGGGTGATGCGCGTCTCGATCTCGACGTCCTGCCGAATCGTCCGGATCTGCTCTCGCATCGCGGTGTGGCGCGCGAGGTGGCGGCCATCACCGGTGTGCCCCTGCAGTCGGTGCCGGCGGACCTCACCACCTCGGTGCCGTCCCTGCCCGCCGTGCGCGGTGCGACGCAGGCCACGGGTGCGCACGCTGCAGTGACCCTCGAGTCGACCGCCGACTGCCCGCGCTACGTCGCCGTCGTCCTGCGCGGTGTGCGCGTGGGCCCCAGTCCCGCGTGGCTGGTCCAGCGGCTCGAAGCCATCGGGGCCCGCAGCATCAGCAACGTCGTCGATGTCACGAACTACGTGTTGCATGGTCTCGGACAACCCGTGCATGCGTTCGACCTGGCGCGGCTCGAGGGCGCGCGCATCGTCGTGCGCGGCACGCGCGCTGGCGAGTCGCTCGTGACGCTCGATGGCGTCACGCGGACGGTAGCCGACGGCACGACGGTCATCTGCGACGGCGCGCGTCCGGTGGGGCTCGCCGGCGTCATGGGTGGCCGCGACAGCGAGGTGACCGACGCGACGGTCGACGTGCTGCTCGAAGTGGCGCAGTTCGCGCCCAAGTTCGTCCGACGGGTGCGCAAGGCGGTGGGACTCGTGACCGATGCGAGCTACCGGTTCGAGCGCGGCGTCGATGCGGGCGACACGGTCGGCGTCGCGCGTGTGGCGGCCGCGCTGCTCACGCAGGTGGCCGGCGGTGAGGTGGTCGAGATCCTGGACGTCGGGGCCGATGCCGTGGCGCCGTCGCCCGTGCGCCTGCGCCCCGCACGGGTGGCGCGTCTCCTGGGAACCCCGGTCGAGGATGCGGCGATTGTGCATCATCTCGAAGCCCTGGGGTGCACGCTCACGCGCGAAGGCAGTGATTTCGTGGTGCAGCCGCCCACGTGGCGCCTCGACCTCGGGCTCGAGGTCGACCTCATCGAGGAGATCGCGCGCCTTGTCGGCTTCGACACACTGCCGGACGAGTTGCGTCCGTTTCGCCCGGGCACGGCGCCCGATCACCCGCTGCATCTCGCCTCGCAGCGGGTGCGCGACGTGCTCGTCGCTGCCGGGCTCTATGAGACGCGCCCGATGCCGTTCACGGCGCAGGGCAGCGCGGACACGCCTCGCGTGCGCAATCCACTGGCCGAGGACGAGCCGTACCTCCGCGCGTCGATTCTCGACACGCTCGCCCGCAGGGCCGAGTACAACCTGTCGCGTATGGAAGGCGACCTGCGGCTCTTCGAGATCGGGAACGTGTTCCACCCCGCGCCGGGCCGTCTGCCGCGCGAGGAGGTCCACGTGGGCGCCGTGCTCATGGGGGCGCGGCGACCGGCCCACTTCACCGAGCCGCAGCCCCCAGCGTTCGACGCGTGGGACGCGCGCGAGCTGGGCGAGCGGCTGCTGCGCGCAGCGTTCCCGGGCGCGGCAGTGGCCTGCGACCCGCGCGACGGTCGTCCCTCATGGACGCTCTCGGCGGACGGACGCGTGGTCGGGGTCATCGGCCCGGTGGCGCTCGATCGTCCGGCCTGGGCCAAGGAGGCCTGGGGCATCGAGCTGTCGCTCGGCGTGCTGAGCTCCGACGATGTCGCGGCGCCGGGCACGCATGCTCACGCAACCGTGGATGACCACGGTACGGCGGCTCGCCATGTGGCGCGTTTTCAACCGCTGCCGACGACACCCGCCGCGGTGTTCGACCTCGCGCTCATCGTGCCGGACGGCGTGGCGGCGGCGACGGTCGAGGCGTCGCTGCGGACCACGGCCGGCGAGTTGCTCGAATCCTGCGAGCTGTTCGATGAGTTCCGTGGCGCTGGCGTACCGGCCGGGGCGCGAAGCTTGGCCTGGCGTCTCACCTTCCGGCACCCCGAACGCACGCTCAAGGACAAGGAGATCGAGGGGCGCCGGGCCCGCCTGCTCGAGGTCTTGTCGCGTGAGCTGGGCGTCACCGCCAGGGTGGGCTGAGCCATGACCATGACGGCGGCCTTTCGCGAGCTCGAGGGGTTGGTGCGCAACCTCACCGAGCAGCTCGCGGCGTATCGCCGTCGCGCGCTGGCCGCGGAGGCCCGCACGCGGGAGCTGGAGCAGCGCGTGGCGAGTGCCGATGGCCAGCTGCAGGCCCTTCGCGAACAGACCGACGTCCTCTCCTCGTCACGCGACCTCTCCCTCCAGCGCGCCCGCGACCTGCAGGGCCAGGTGGAGATGCTGGAGGCGGAGTTGGCGCGCACCCGGGTCTCGCTGGCCGAGGCCGAGAGCCGGACGGCTCCGGGGGCCCAGGACGCCGCCTTGGCCCGCGAGAATGCCCGGCTGCGTTCGCGCCTCGACGACGCGCGCGAGCGGACCTCGCAACTGGGCGAGCGGGTGCGTTTTCTGCGGCAGCAGGTGGCCCACGGGGGTGACCGATGAACGACGCCCGGGCGGTCGTGCGGGTTCGCATTCTCGGGGAGGACTACACGCTGCGCACGGAGGCCTCGGCCGAGCACACGCGTGCGGTGGCCGAGCATGTGGATCGAACCATCCGCAGCATCATGTCCGGCAACTCCACCGTGGAGACGCAGAAGGCCGCCATCCTCGCCGCGCTGCACATCACGGACGAGCTGTTCCGCGAGCGGGCCGGGGCGGAGGCGATGACGGACGACCTGCGCCGCCTGGCCTCGGACATTCGGCCGCTGCTGCCTCCGGCGCTCCGCGGCGAGGACGGCGGGGGCTGATCGCGTTGGCCGGACGGTAGGGACCGCTCGCCGTGCGGCGGTGCCAAACCGTTGCGAGCCTTGCGGTTCGGCCATACGTTGCGAGACGGATGAGCGGGTGTGACACGGCGACGCGCGGAGCGCGCGCGCCTCTCCACGAACGCTCGTCGACGCTGACCGATAGATCCCGTCGTCCACGATCCAACCCGCGCGCCGCCGCGGTGGAGCAATAGATCACCATGGGAGAACTTCCTCTCGCGGCGCTGACCAGCGCCCTGGGTGTGGTTGCGGCTGTCGTGGCCTTTGTGGTCGGCCGATCTGCCGGGCGGCGCATCGAACTGGAAGGGCAGCAGCGAGCCAAGGCGACCGCCGAGGAAACGGCGACCCGCGTGCTCGAGGATGCCCGCCGCGAGGCCGACACCCTGCGCAAGGGCGCGGTGGTCGAAGGGCGCGAGGAGTTGCTGCAGCTCCGTGAGTCGCACGAAAGCGAGTTGCGCGAGCGCCGTGGCGACGTGGAACGCGAAGAGAAGCGCGTGATGGAGCGTGAGGCACAGCTCGATCGCGCGCGCGAGTCGCTCGAGGGGCGTGAGCAGGAGTTGCTCCGCCGCGGCAGCGAGCTCGGTCGGCGTGAGCAGGCGTCGGCGCAGCGGGAGCAGGAACTCGAGCGTCTGCTCGGGGACGAGCGCCGGAAGCTCGAGCAGTTGGCCGGGCTCAGCGCCGCCGAGGCGAAAGCCGAACTCGTGCGTCGGCTGGAGGATGAGGCCTTGGCCGACGCCGCCAATCGCCTCCGGGAGATCCGCGAAAGCGCCAAGCGCAATGCCGACCGCGAGGCGCGCAAGATCGTCGCGCTGGCGGTGCAGCGCGTGGCGGCCGAGACGACGGCCGAGACCACCGTCAGTGCCGTATCGCTGCCGAACGACGAGATGAAGGGACGCATCATCGGCCGCGAGGGACGCAATATCCGCGCGTTCGAGCTCGCGACCGGGGTCGACGTCATCATCGACGACACGCCGGACACGGTGGTGGTGTCCTGCTTCGACCCGGTGCGGCGCGAGACCGCGCGCCTGGCCCTCGAGAAGCTCGTGAGCGATGGGCGCATCCATCCGGGGCGCATCGAGGAAGTGGTCGCAAAGGCCCGCAAGGAGGTCGATGCGGCCATCATCGAAACCGGTGAGCAGGCGGCGTACGAGGTCGGTGTGGCGGGGCTGCACCCGGAGCTGGTGAAGCTGGTCGGGCGCATGCGGTGGCGTACCAGCTACGGCCAAAACATCCTCGCCCACAGCAAGGAAGTGGCGTGGCTGGCCGGCATGATGGCGGCCGAGCTGGGGCTCGATGTGGCGCTCGCCAAGCGCGGCGCGCTGCTGCACGACATCGGCAAGGTGCTCACGCACGAGCACGAGGGCACCCACGTGCAGCTCGGCGTCGAGGTGGCGACGCGCTACGGCGAGAATCCGCTCGTGGTCAACTGCATCGCGGCGCATCACGACGACGTGCCGCACGAAAGCGAGGTGTCCGTGCTGGTGCAGGCCGCTGACGGCATCTCGGGCTCACGGCCGGGCGCACGTCGCGAGGCCTTCGAGACGTACGTCAAGCGCCTCGAGGGGCTCGAGAAGATCGCGTCGAGCTACCGCGGGGTGGAGCGTGTCTTCGCCATCCAGGCGGGACGCGAAGTGCGCGTGGTCGTCACGCCCGAGCAGGTCGACGATGCGCGCATGACGGCGCTCGCCGAGGAGATCGCGCGGCGCATCGAGTCGGAGCTGCAGTATCCGGGGCAGATCAAGGTGATGGTCATTCGGGAGAGTCGGGCGGTGGACTTTGCGCGCTGAGCTGATCGACGGGAAGGCGATTGCCGCCACCATTCGCGACGAAGTCGCGGTCGAGGTGGCGGCCCTCACCGCCCGCGGGGTGGTGCCGGGACTCACCGTGGTGCTCGTCGGTGACGACCCGGCGAGCGCGACGTACGTGGGCGCCAAGGAGAAGGCGAGCGTCGCCGCCGGGATGCATGGGGAAACGATCCGGCTCCCCGCCACGACGACGCAGGCGGAGTTGCTGGCGCTGGTGGAGCGCCTCAATGCCGACCCCGCAGTGCATGGCATTCTCGTGCAAATGCCGCTGCCGCGGCACATCGATCCCGACACCGTCATCCGGCACATCAGCCCCGACAAGGACGTCGACGGCTTCCATCCGGTGAATGTCGGCAAGCTGCTCATCGGGCACACCGACGGGTTCGTGTCGTGCACGCCGGCCGGGGTCATCGAGCTGCTGGTGCGGAGCGGCGTCGACACACGGGGCGCCGAGGCCGTCGTGGTCGGGCGCAGCAACATCGTGGGGAAGCCGATGGCCGCGTTGCTCGTGCAGGGGCGCGCTGGCGGCGATGCCACCGTCACGGTGTGCCACAGCCGCACGCGCGACCTTGCCGCGCACACGCGTCGTGCCGACATCCTCATCGCCGCGATCGGGCGGGCGGAGATGATCACGGGCGACATGATCAAGCCCGGCGCCGTGGTCATCGACGTGGGCATGAACAGTGTGGCCGATGCCTCGCGGGCCTCGGGACGTCGCCTGTGCGGTGATGTGCACTTCGAAAGCGCGGTGCAGGTGGCGTCCAAGATCACTCCCGTGCCGGGTGGCGTCGGGCCGATGACCATCGCCCTGCTGTTGCGCAACACGGTGCAGGCCGCGGCGCGCACGCTGGAACGGGCGTCGGCCGCCGTCGGCTGATGCCGACGTCCCGGCGTACGGCGGCGCACGCCCCGCCGGGTATCGTCGAGAGCACGCCAGGGAGTACGCCCGAGGCGGCCATCGCCGTCCACACGCTCACCACCGCCGCCAAGGACCTGGTGGAGGGTGCGTTCCCGCCGCTCTGGGTGCGCGGCGAGGTGAGCAACTTCACGGCGCACCGGAACGGCCACTGGTACTTCACGCTCCGCGATGCCGACGCGCAGGTGAAGTGCGTCATCTGGAGTTCCGCCGCGCGTCGGCTACCAGCCCCTCCGGACGACGGGATGCAGGTGACGGCGTTCGGCCAGATGACGGTCTGGCCGGTGCGCGGCGACCTGCAGTTCTCGGTGCGCTTGCTCGAGGCGGCGGGGGACGGGTTGTGGCAGAAGGCGCTCGAAGAGACGCGGAAGCGCCTCGAGCGCGACGGCCTTCTCGATCCTTCCCGGAAGCGCCCGCTGCCGGCCTTCCCGCGTCGCATCGCGGTGGTGACCAGCCCCGACGGGGCCGCCGTGCATGACATCATCACCGTCGCCCGCGCGCGCGACGCGGCGGTGGAGCTGGTCGTGGTGCCGGCGGCCGTCCAAGGCGAGAGCGCCCCGCAATCCCTTGTGGAGGCCATGGCGCGTGTCGCGCGCTGGGGCGAGGCTGATCTGGTGATCATCGGTCGCGGCGGCGGATCGCGCGAAGATCTGTGGGCGTTCAACGACGAGCGTGTCGTGCGCGCGGTCGCGGCGTGCCCGCTTCCGGTGGTCTCGGCGGTCGGACACGAGACGGACATCTCGCTGTGCGACTTGGTCGCGGACGTGCGCGCCGCCACTCCGTCGGCGGCGGCTGAGCTCGCGGTCCCCTCGCGCCGCGAGACGGTGGCGCGCGTCGACGCCCTCACGCGTCGCCTCGTGCACGCGGCCCGACGTCGTGAAGCACGAGCCGCGTTCGCGGTGAGCCAGCTGCGGGAGCGGCTCCGGCTCGCGTCCCACCGGCTGGTCGAGCGTCGGTCCTCGGCGTTGTCCGCGCTCGCCGGACGCCTGGACGCGCTGTCACCGCTGGCCACCCTGGCGCGCGGGTACGCGGTGGCGCGGGACGACTCCGGCGCTACCTTGAGCAGGCGGGCACAGTTTACCGCCGGCGCCGCGTTCGATCTGTGGGTGCAGGACGGCATCGTGCCGGCGACCGCCGGGGTGTCGCGACCGCTCCCCGTGGGTCCCCTTCCGCCTGGAGACGCTGCATCGTGAGCTTCGAAGACGCCCTTGGCCGATTGGAATCGATCGTGCAGGAGCTCGAGCGCACGGACGTTCCGCTCGACGACGCGTTGCGCCTCTTCGAGGATGGCGTCGCACAGGTGCGCGCGGCGGGGCAGACGCTCCAGGCGGTCGACGCGCAGGTGCGTCGCCTGAGCGAGGACGCCGACGGCGCGTTCCGGCTGGAGGCCTTCCCCTCGTGAGCACCGGCAGCGTCGCCGCCGTCCCCTCCTTCCACGCCGAGCGCACGGCGGTGCAGCGCGCGCTCGATGCCTTTTGTGCGCGTTGGCTCGACACGCTCACGCCGATCACGGCCGAGGCGATCCGCTACGCGCTGCTGGGGGAAGGGAAGCGGTTGCGCGCGATTCTCCTCCTCGAGGCATACAAGGCGTGCGGTGGCCGGCAGGACGCGACGGAGCTGGCGGCGTCGGTCGAAGTGGTGCACGCGTACTCCCTCGTGCACGATGACTTGCCGTGCATGGACGACGATGACGTGCGCCGCGGACGGCCCACGGTGCATCGCGTGTACGGCGTCCCGGTGGCGACGGCGGCTGGCCTGGCCATGGTCCCCCTGGCCGCTCGGAGCGCGTGGCACGCTGCGCACGCGCTGGGTCTGCCGGCCGACGTGTGCGGCGAGATCGTCCGTGACCTGATGCAGGCCTCCGGCGCCAGCGGCATGATTGCCGGGCAGCTGCTCGACCTCGAGGCCGAAGGCGTGCGCCTGAGTCTCGACGCGATGGAGCGGGTGCATCGCCTCAAGACGGGCGCGCTGATCGTCTCGTCGGTCACCGTCGGGGCACGCGCGGCACGCGCGCCGGCGTCGCACATTGCCGCGTTGGCGCGCTACGGCGCCGCCATTGGCCTGGCCTTCCAGATCGCCGACGACGTCCTCGACGTCACGTCCACCACCGACGAACTCGGCAAGACCGCCGGTCGCGATCTCGACCTGCACAAGAGCACCTACCCGGCGCTCCTCGGCATCGACGGCGCCACCGCGCGTGCGGTGGCCCTCGTCGAGGACGCCTGTGAGGCGCTGCAGCGGGAAGCGTTGCTCACACCGACGCTCGAGCTGCTCGCCCGCTACATCGTCGAACGTCGTTCCTGATCATCTCACGCACTTCGCGTCCTTCCCATACTGCCATGGCCCTCCTCGATCGCATTCACCTGCCCGCCGACCTGCGCGCCCTGACGCGCGAGGAGCTGCGCGCGCTGGCGCCCGAGATGCGCGCCCGCCTCATCGAGGTCTGTGCAGACACCGGCGGCCACATCGGCGCCGGCCTGGGCGTCGTCGAGCTCACGATCGCGATGCACGCGGTGTTCGACACGCCGCGCGACCAGCTCGTGTGGGACGTCGGCCATCAGGGCTACCCCCACAAGTTGCTCACGGGGCGGAACGATCAGCTCCCCACGCTGCGCCAGGAGGGCGGGCTCTCGGGCTTCCTCAAGCGCACCGAGAGCGAGTACGACACGTTCGGGGCGGGGCACGCGGCCACGGCCATCTCTGCCGCGCTGGGCATGGCGGCCGGGCGCGACGTGCTCGGCGAGCAGTTCAAGGTCGCGGCCATCATCGGCGACGGTTCGCTGGGTTCGGGGCTCGCATATGAAGGCCTGAACAACGCGGGGCACTCCGATCGCGACATCATCGTCGTGCTCAACGACAACGAGATGTCGATCGCACCCAACGTGGGCGCGATGCACAAGTACCTCACCAGCATCCAGCGCAACCCGTTGTACAACCGGCTGCGCTCGCGCATCGGCGAGATCGTCGACCATGCGCCGGGACCGTTCGCATCCGCCGGGACGCTGCTGCGCAAGTGGGAGGAGAGTGTGAAGTCCTTCCTCACGCCCGGGGTGCTGTTCGAGGAGCTGGGCTTCCGGTACTTCGGCCCGATCGACGGACACGACATCGACGCGCTGGTGGAGACGTTCACGGCGGTGCGGGACATGAACACGCCGCGGCTCGTGCACGTCATCACGCAGAAGGGGCGCGGCTTCCCGGCCGGCGAGCACGGTGAGAAGTGGCACGCGCTGCCGCCCGGACACGACCCGTCGACCGGCAAGCAGCTCAGTGTGTCGGCCGGCAACCCGGCGTACACCGCGGTCTATGGCAAGGGCCTCGTCGAGCTGGGCGCAGAGCGCAAGGACGTTGCCGTGATCACGGCGGCCATGCCGAGCGGCACGGGCACGGCGGCGTTCGCGAAGGCGTACCCCGAGCGGTTCTTCGACGTCGGCATCGCCGAGGGGCACGGCGTGACCTTCGCGGCGGGTCTGGCGACGCGCGGCGTGAAGCCCATCGTCACGATCTACTCCACGTTCCTCCAACGCGCCTACGACAACATCATCCACGATGCCGCGCTGCAGCGTCTGCCGGTGGTGTTCGCGATGGATCGCGCGGGACTCGTGGGCGAGGACGGCGAGACGCACATGGGGCTGTACGATATCGCGTACATGCTCAGCATTCCCAACATGGTGGTGACGGCGCCGAAGAACGGCACCGAGATGCTCGCGCTGTTGCGGGCCGGTGTCGAGCAGAACCAGGGGCCGTTCTCACTGCGGTATCCGCGTGACGCGTCGCCCGACGTGCCGCCCGCCATGGCGGACATCGCTGCCACGCCGCACGCCACGTGGGAAGTGTTGCGCAAGGGACAGGAGGTCGCGATCCTCGCGGTCGGCACCATGGTGCAACCGTCGCTCGACGCGGCCGCGCTGCTCGCGGCGGAAGGGCTCGACGTCACGGTGGTCAACTGCCGCTACCTCAAGCCGTACGACGAGCTCACCCTGGCCGCGGTGCTGCAACAGCATAGTCACGTACTCACCGTGGAAGAGGGCACCGTCGTCAACGGGTTCGGTGCGGCCATGAGTGCGGTCATCCATCGCCAGGCGCCGCAGGTGCGGGTGGCCGTGCACGGCGTTCCCGATCGCATCGTGTACGCCGCGCCGCGACGCAAGCAACTGGCGTCGCTCGGCCTCGATGCAGCCGGCATCGCAGATCGGGTGCGCGCGTTGCACGAGACTGAGGCACTCGCCAACTGATGCGCGTCGGGGTCGTCGGACATCGCGGCTATGTCGGCTTGCCCTCGATTCTGGGCACGTTGCTGGACATCGCGCCCGACTTGGGGCTCACGCTGGCGTTCGAAGACGACCTGTGGGAGATCGCCGAAGAGGGCGACCGGCTGACGACGCCGGATACCGTCGATGCGGTCATCACGCTGGGGGGCGACGGGACATTGCTGCGCGGCGCCCGATTCCTCGACGGTCATCAGGTACCGATCCTCGGCATCAACCTGGGGCGCCTCGGCTTTCTCACGAGCTGTGGTGGCGACGAGTTCGAGGCGGGGGTGCGACGCTTCGCGTCGGGCGAGTACATCTCCGAGTCCCGCATGGCGCTGGCGTCCTGTGCCCTCGATCGCGACGGGCAGGAACGATGCTCGTGGCGCGCCCTGAATGACGTCGTGCTCTCGAAGGCCGGCGTGGCGCGCATGGTGCGCCTCACCGTGCTCGTCGATGGCGAACCCATCGGCGCCTACTCGGCCGACGGCCTGATCATCAGCACGCCGACGGGGTCGACCGCCTACTCCGTCTCTGCCGGTGGCCCGGTCATGGTGCCCACGGTCGACAGTATCGTGCTCACGGCGGTCTCGCCGCACACGCTCGCAATCCGTCCGCTCGTGCTGCCGGCCGACGTGGAGGTGCAGGTGCGTGCGGATGATGGGCCCGACGAGCTTTTGGTGACGGTGGACGGCCAGGTCGGCACTACCTTCACCGGTGGGGAGACGCTCGTGGTGCGGCGGGCTGCGCAGCCGGTGCAGATCGTGCGCTTCCCCGGTACCACCTTCTTCTCGATCTTGCGTCGCAAGCTGGGCTGGGGTGGCCTGTCGGGGCGCGACGGCGTCGCCCTCTAGGCGCCACGCGCACCCAGGCACGCGCCACCGCGGTGGCCGCGCACCGTTCCCTCGCCATGCTCGTCGAACTTCGCATTCGCAACGTCGCGGTCATCGACACGGTCTCGCTGCCGCTCGCCGCGGGCCTGAACGTGCTCACCGGGGAGACCGGGGCGGGCAAGTCGCTCATTGTCGGCGCCCTCGGCATGCTGCTGGGCGACCGGGCCGCGGGCGACCGCGTGCGCGCCGGCACCGAGCGTGCGAGCGTCGAGGGCGTCTTCGACGTCGCCGGTCGCGAGACCCTGCACGCGTGGCTCGACGCCCACGGCCTCGAAGCCGATGAGGGGCTGCTGGTACTCAAGCGCGAGGTGCAGGCAGCGGGCCGGTCGCGTGCGTGGATCAACGGCGCGCCGGTGAGCGCCGGGCTGCTGGCCGACGTGGGCGCGCAACTGGTGAGCGTGCATGGCCAGCACGAGTCGCGGCAGCTGGTCGACACGTCGCACCAGCGCGACCTGCTCGATGCCTTCGCCGACGCAATGGCACTGCGGACGCGCGTGCGCGACGCCCACGCGGCACTCGCCGGATGCGTCGCGGATGAACGCGAGATGCTGCAACGCAGCGCGGACGCGCGGCGCCGGGCCGACTGGCTGCGGCATGTGGTCCAGGAAGTCGACGACGCGCGCCTGACCCCCGGCGAGGATGAGTCGCTCGACGCGGAGATCCGCCGGCTCAGTCATGCGGAGGAGTTGCGCGCGCTGGCCACGCAGGCCGCGCAGGCGATCGCGGGTGATGAGCGCGCGGCACTCGCGCGCCTCGCGCACGCGCGGCGCGCGCTGGCGGCGCTCGTCCGCATCGATGAGGCGGCGACGGTGCACGAGACGACGCTCGAGAGCGCGCGTCTCACGCTGGACGAGCTGGCGCGCGAGCTGGAGCACTACGCCGATGCGATCGACATCGATCCATCGGCGCTGCGAAAACTGGAGTCACGTCGCGAGCTGTTGCTGGGGCTCATGCGGCGTCACGGACCGACCCTCGCGGAGGTCATCGCGACGGGCCACGCCGCGCACGCCGAGCTGGCCCTGGTGGATGGCTCGGAGGCGGAGCTCGCGGCACTGCGTGCGGCACGGGACGCCGCCGAGGCCGCGCTGCGAGACGCAGCCTCGGCATTGACGTCCGCGCGACGGGCCGCCGCCTCCCGACTCGGCGACGCCGTGTCGGCGCTGCTGCCGGAGCTTGGCATGGCGCACGGTCGCGTGGAGGTGCGGCTGATGCCGTTGGATGCGATCGGCGCCGATGGCGCGGAGTCCGTGCTGTTCGAGGCCATGCTGAACGCGGGTGCTGAGCGGCGTCCACTGGGCAAGCTGGCGTCCGGTGGCGAGCTCTCGCGCGTGATGCTGGCCCTGTCCACGGTCCTCGCGCGCCTTCAGGCCGTACCGACGCTGGTGTTCGACGAGATCGATGCGGGCATCGGCGGGGCGGTGGCGTGGCAGGTGGGCGCGCTCATGCGCCGCGTGGCCGCGCATCACCAGGTGCTGGCCATCTCGCACCTCGCGCAGATCGCCGCCGTGGCCCATCGCCACATTGTCGTTGCCAAGGGGGCGGTGGGGGCAGTGACAACGGCCGACACGCAGGTCGTGGTCGACGAGGCCCGCGTGGTCGAAGTTGCGCGCATGCTGGGTGGTGATGCCGATCGCGACGTCAGCCGCGCGCACGCCCGCGAGTTGCTCGAACGCGGCGTGCAGTTGGACGACGCGGTGGCGCCGACACCACCCAAGCGCACTCAGCGCCGCGGGAAGCCCGTGTAGATCCGCACTTCGAGCCGGTCGATCGACCACGCGGGCATCTCGCCCGATGCCGCGAGCGGTACCGCGTGCGAGTAGAGCACCTCGGCCGCGATACGGCTGCGGCCGCGCACGTAGCTGGCCAGCGTCGAGAATGACGCGCCAAACGAGGCCGAACTCAGCGAGCGACTGGCGATGGCAATCTCCGGCAGTGACGCCGGCGCATCGCCCGCGGCGAGCGGACGGTACCGGTCATCGCTCCACCGCTGCCACGCCACCGCGCCCGACAGGCCGAAGAACTGGCCGAGTCCCACGCGGGGTGCGAACTCGACGTCGAGGCGTGACCCGAGCGAGCGATCCGCCGACACGACCGCGTAGGGCGCGAAGGGCGACGTCGACGCGACGGTGGGCAGGGCGAGCGCCACCTGATCGCTCAACGGCTTCACCAGCCGCACGGTACCGCTCGCCCACACCGACCGCGACCACACGAGGTCGGTCGTCGAGCGCAGGAGGAGTGCGTTGGCGCCGTCGCCGATGGGCACGTCGAATGGATCGTCGGTGCGGTCGGCGCCGGCGGTGCCGAAGCGCCAACCGGCCGTGATCGTGCTGCGCAGGCCGCGTCCGTTGTCGAGCAGCCGACGGCGCTGGTCGGCGCCGAAATGGTCGAACAGCAACCAGGTGGCGGTCAGGTCGATATCGCCCACCCCCGCACGCCGTGTGTTGCCGAGTCGGGCGAACCCCACGCCGAACAGGGTGTCCGTGCCGAGGCGTGGCGTGCCCCCGGGACCGATCACCAGCGATGATCCGGTCGGTGCGAGATCGCCGGTCATGGCGCCGACGCCGAAGCCCTGAAACGCGGTGCGGAGGGCGCCGACACGCGCAACGACTGCCTCCTGCTGCACCGACCCGGCGAGGGGCACCAGCGGTGCGCCGCCCTCGGCACCGCCGTACAGCGTGGCCAACGTCGCGCGGAGCGACTGCGCCGACGCGAGCAACGTCTGCGCGGCGCCCGGATTGGCGCGAATCGCGTCACAGCCCAATTCCGTGGGAACGGCGCAGCGCGCGAGCTCGCTTTCGAGCGCGGTGCGCGACGCATCGATCTGTGCGAGCAGCGCGCCATTCGTGGCCCGCACGCCGGCGCCGCCGGTCGTCTGGTAGACCGGGTTGAGCCCGACGTTGGCGCCAGCACCACTCCGATTGAGCAGCAGCTGCGACGCATCGCGCGACTCGACATACGGCAGTACGAGGCGCATCGAGAGGCGTCTCGTGATGCCATACTCCGCGCTGAGCGGCGCGATGCTCTGGTGCACTTCGCCAGACGCCTCGAGCGTGCCCAGCGAGAGACGGAAGGAGGTGTTGCCGGAGGCCGCGCGAATGGCCGATTCGACGCCCGTGAGCGCCGGGAACGCGCCGACCCCGGCGTCGCTCGCGGCCAGCGGCGACAGGATGCCGCGTCGCGACGTGCCCCCCGTGCTGTCCCGCACAAAGCGCTCGCGCGCGTCGTTCCAGCGCCCCGCGATGGTCAGCCGCCACGCGCCTTTCGCGAGGGGCACCGCATCATCGCCGACTCCCACGACCGCCTGCGCCCGAGCGGGCGCCGACGCGGCGAGCAGGGCAGCCAGCGCCAACGTGGTGGCCTCGACGAGACGCCGCGCGTGTGGGCGCGCGCGGGGTCCACGTGATCCGGGAACGGTGGAAGTGGAGCGGGGCACGTGCCTCGTCGCGAGAGAGTGCGGGGCCGGTTCGGAGAAGCGGCTGACGGGGGTCGAACCCGCTAGATTAGTCCTGCTGTGCATGGCGGTCAACGCGATCGCCCGATGGTCTTCTTCATCCCGCTCCTGTGCAGATCCCCTCCGTACCCTGGCAACTCACCGGCAACCACTGGATCGCGCTGCCGTGCATCGATCCCTCCGACGGCGCGATTCACGCCGTGGGGGTGCTGCACCGTGGTGCGCGCGCGGCCATCGAGTTCGCCGGGAGTTCGAATTTCGCGATGGGGCAGGGTACCCCGCTGCTGTGCCCGGTGTTGCGTGTCGATGGCGAGGTGCGGACGCTCGCGGCCGAAGGCATCGCCTGGGAGCGTGCGGTGGGGTGGCTGCCGACCTTCACGTGCACCGTCGGGTCGTTGATCGTCCGGGGGACGATCTTTGCGCCGTACGGCCGTGATGCCGACGTCGCCGGTGCGGTCTACACGTTCGCCGTCGAGAACCGCGGCGCGCAGAAGGTGACGGTCGAGGTCGCGCTGGAGGGAGCGCTGGGGCACCGGCAGCAACGCGTGCGGACTGCCCGTCCCTTCGACGACGCGCACGTGGTGGTGCCCGTTGCGGACGACGTGCTCATCCTCGAGGGCGCCGCGATTCCGGGGCTCGCCGCATTGGCGTTGGGCAGCGATGGTCCGGCGGTGCTGGAGGCGCCGCAGGCGCCGTCGCGCGACGTGCGTGCCTTCGCCATGCGTCGCACGCTCGAGGTGGCGGCCGGGGGCGTGGCCCAATGCGCCTTCTATCTCGCGGTCGGCCCCGAGCGCGATGGCGCGCAGGCCACGGTCGCGGTGTTGCGGCGGCGCGGCTGGCGCGCGCTGCTCACGGCGACCCGCGAAGCGTTGGGCGCGCTCGAACAGTCGACCGGCAACGAGGGCGTCGATCGTCTCGTCAATCGGAACCTGCTCTTCGCGTACTTCTACGCGGTGGGGCGTGGGCTGGACGACGCGCAGTACTACCTCGTGCGGTCGCGCGCGCCATGGCACGCGCTGGGCTGCACCGTGCGCGACTGGGATGCGCTCATGTGGACGCTCCCCGCCGTGCAACTGGCCGACGCGTCGCTGGCGCGCGAGCTCCTCGTGCGGGCCTGCGAGTTGCACGGCTACGCGCCGGGACAGGGGGTGCACTACCTCGACGGCACGCTCTTCCAACCCGGGTTCTGCGTGGAGGGACCCGCGGCCTTCGCGATTGCCACCGATCGCTACATTCGCGACACGGGCGACGACCAGATCGTCGAAGACCCCATCGTGGCGGATACGCTCTACCTCGCGGCGGACGATCTCGCCGCGCGACGCGACGAGCATGTGCCGCTCTACTCCACCGAGGTCCTCCCCTCGGGCGCGCCGGCGCCGCATCCGTTTCCGCTGCACGGCAACGCCGTCATTGCGCAGGCCCTTGAAGTCCTGCGACGGACGCTCGACGAGGAGGCGGCCAACAACGTCGAGGATCCGGCCGCGGTCCGCGCGGCGCTGCGCCGGCACTTCGCCGTCGATCGCGGAGAGCGGGCGCGGCTTGCCGCGGCGATCGACCTGGCCGGTGGCACGTCGCTCGACGACGACACGGTGGGCTCGGCCTTCTGGCTGCCCTTGTACGAGGCGTTCGCCCGCGACGACTCGCTGTACCGCCGCACGGTGCGTGCGATGCGGGGCCAGCAGGACGCCGACACCGGGGCGAACGGACAACCGCTGGTGCCACAACTGGCGCGTCTGCTCGGTCCCGAAGCCGGGCAATTGCTGGCGTGGCTGCGGCGCGCGCCGCTGGATCAGGGGCTCGCGGCCGAGATGGTGGACGCCGAGGGGCGCGCGGTGGCCAACGGGGCGGACGCGGCGCTGGCCGGTCTCCTGGCGCACACGGTCTGGTACGCTGCCCACGCCCTGGGCGTGCGGGAGTAGCCCGCCTCCCGGCGACTGCGGGTGCGCAAGCCGCAGCCCCGCTTGTCGCTGCGGGAGGCGCGCGCTAGACTCCGACGTGTTGCGGGAATAGCTCAGTTGGTAGAGCACAACCTTGCCAAGGTTGGGGTCGCGGGTTCGAGTCCCGTTTCCCGCTCTCGAAGGGCACGCGCGTCGTGCGCAGGATCGGTGCAAACGGGAGCACTTCGGTGCTCCCGTTTTGCGTTCGGCCCCCGGGGGGCGTAAGCTGGCCTGTCAGCCACTCCCGGGCCCGCGCGCCGGTCGTGCGCCGACGCTCGACCCGGATGGCGAAACCGGTAGCCGCGGGGGACTTAAAATCCCCTTCCTCTCGAGGAGTGTGGGTTCGAGTCCCACTCCGGGTATCCCACGCGATTCTTCGGCGGAGTGCAGCATGCGAACGGTGCGCGACAACGTAGGTGCGACATGGATCTGCCTCGAACTTCCCGAGGTGCCGGCCGACCAGGTCGCGCAGGCGGCGACGATGCCCGCGGACACCGTCGCCGTGGAGTGCAACTCGGGCGCCGCGCGTGTCATCGCCCTGCTGGCCCCCGGATGGGATGAGTCACTGACCGACGACGCCCTGGCGGCCGCCATCCGCAGCGCCGGCGCACTCTGAGCGGGGCGTAGGCGCGCCGCGCACCGCGGTGCATGTATCTTGTCGGCATGTCCGACGTCGTCGCGCTGGCCGCCGAACTCCTTGCCATCGAGTCCACGACCGGTCGCGAACGCGACGCGGTCGATTTCGTGGCCCGTTGGCTCATCGACCGAGCATGGAATGTGACGCTGCAGGAGGTCGAGCCCGGGCGCTCGAATCTCTGGGCGACACGACGCGGGGGAGGCGTCACCCTCTCGACCCACCTCGACACGGTGCCGCCGTTCGTCGCGCCGCGCCTCGACGGGACGCGGCTCTATGGCCGCGGTGCCTGTGACGCGAAGGGCATCGCGGCGGCCATGCTGATGGCGGCCCAGCGGCTGGTCGATGGTGGCGAGGAGCGCGTCGATCTGCTGTTCGTGGTGGGCGAGGAGAAGGGATCACCGGGCGCACGCGCGGCAAATCGGTTGCCCGCCACCAGTCGTTTCCTCGTGAACGGCGAGCCCACCGAGAGTCGGCTCGCCTCGGGCTGCAAGGGTGCGCAACGGCTCATCATCCGTGCCCGCGGCCGCGAGGCACACTCCGCCTATCCGCATCTCGGTGAAAGCGCGCTCGAGCACTTTCTCGACGTGCTGCCGCAGCTCCGTACCCTCGAGCTGCCGGTCGATCCTGTCCTCGGGGACACGACCTACAACATCGGGGTGCTGCGCGCCGGCACGGAGGCCAACGTCGTGCCGGGTCTCGCCGAGGCAGAGCTGATGATCCGCCTCGTGGGCGACATCGCGCCGGTACGACGCGCGTTCGAGGCGTGGGCGGGCGATCACGTCGAACTCGTGTGGGGCTCGCACATTCCGGCGCAGCACTTCCACGTGCTCAACGGGTTCGAGGTGGCGCCCGTTGCCTACACCAGCGACATCCCGCTGCTCGATCGCTGGGGTACACCGCTGCTCTTCGGTCCTGGCTCCATTCACGTGGCTCACACGCCGCTCGAGTACATCGACGTGGCGGAACTCGAGGCGTCCGTCGACACGTACGCCCGCATCGTTCGCACCCTGCTCGCATGACTGCTCCCGCTCTTCGTTGGCCGGTGGCCGTGCTCGGCGCGACCGGCGCCGTCGGTCAGGCATTCATCCGTCACCTCGACGGCCACCCGTGGTTCGACCTCGTCGAAGTCGCCGCGTCGGAGCGCAGCGCCGGGCGGCCCTATCGCGAGGCCGCGCGCTGGCTCGAGGGCGTGCTCCCGCCGTCGGTGGCCGCGCTCGAGGTGACGGCGTGCACCCCGGAGACGGTGCGTGCGCCGATCGTCTTCTCGGCGCTCGACGCGGGCGTAGCGGGCGAAGTGGAAGCGGCGTTCGCGGCCGCGGGGCGCCTCGTGCTGTCGAACGCGAAGAACTATCGCATGGCGCTGGACGTGCCCCTTGTCGTGCCCGAGGTCAACGGCGACCACCTCGCGCTGCTCGGACGGCAGCGGGCCGAGCGGGGATGGCGTGGCGGCATCGTCACCAACGCGAACTGCGCGACCACGGTCATCGCGGCCGCGCTCGCGCCGCTCCACGCGGCATTCGGCGTCCGTCAGGTGTTCGTCACCACCATGCAGGCGGTATCAGGTGCCGGCTATCCGGGCGTGCCGTCGCTCGACATCCTGGGCAACGTCATTCCCTACATCGGTGACGAGGAGCCCAAGATCGAGCGCGAACTGCTCAAGATCCTCGGCACCTGCGACGGCCACCGCGTCACCGATGCGCCGATCGTCGTGAGCGCCCACGCGAATCGCGTCCCGGTGGAGCATGGACACACCGCGTGCATCTCGGTGGGCTTCGAACGCAAGCCCACGCCGGAGCAGGCGCTCGCGGTGTTGCGTGCCTACACCGGCCACGAGGCGGTGCGCGGACTGCCCAGCGCGCCCACGCCGGCGCTCCTGGTGCGTGACGAGCCCGACCGGCCGCAGCCGCGTCGGGATGCCCACTTGGGCCGTGGCATGACGACGTCCGTCGGGCGCGTCCGCGCCGATCATCTCCTCGACCTGCGCCTCGTCGCGATGTCGCACAACGTGGTGCGCGGTGCGGCGGGTGGCTCCGTCCTCAACGCAGAGCTGCTCGTCGCCACCGGCCAGCTCGCGGGGCTCGTCGCGTCGTGATCGTCTGCAAGTTCGGCGGCACCTCGGTGGCCGACGCCGCCGCGATCACCCGTGTGATCGACATCGTCACGGCGCGGCAGGCCTCGACGCCGGTGGTGGTGGTGTCTGCCCTTGGCGGGGCGACCAACCAGCTCCTCGACTTGGCGCACAAGGCGGCGGCGGGTGAGCTGCTGGGCGCGGTGCAGATCATCGAGCAACTCCGCGACCGCCATCTCACCGTCGCGGCGGCGTTGCTCGGGGACTCGGCCGAGGGCCACGAGCTCGCGGTCGAGATCGGTGGGGCGTTCGACGAGCTCGCGCATCTGGCCGAGGCGTTCCGCACGCTCGGCTATCTCACGCCGCGGTCCCTCGATGCGGTGGCCGCGATGGGCGAGATCCTCTCGTCGCAGATCGTGGCGGCGGCGTTTCGGCGTCGTGGTGTCGATGCGCCCTGGGTCGACGCGCGCGACGTCATCGTCACGAACGACGTGTTCACGCGCGCCGAACCCGACGCGGAGGGCATCGCCGCGGCCTGCCGGGCGCGCCTGCTCCCGCATGTCCAGGCCGGGCGGATCCCGGTGCTCGGCGGCTTCGTGGGCGCCACGCCACAACGCATCACGACCACGCTGGGGCGCGGCGGCAGTGACTATTCCGCGTCGCTCGTCGGCGCCGCCCTCGACGCCACCGCCATTGAGATCTGGACGGACGTCGATGGCATGCTCACCGCCGATCCCCGCGTGATTCCCAACGCTCGCCTGATCGAGCGCATCGGCTTCGAGGAGGCGGCGGAGCTGGCGGCGTTCGGCGCGAAGGTGCTGCACCCGGCCACCATTGCGCCGGCCGTGCAGCGCGGGATTCCGGTGTACGTGTTCAACAGTCGCAACCCGGGTGGCACCGGCACGATGATCGCGTTCGATGCGCCGCGATTCCCGGTGCGGGCCATCGCCGGCAAGCGCAACACGACGCTGGTCAAGCTCCGCTCGACGCGCATGCTCCTGGCGCCGGGCTTCCTGCGCCGTGTGTTCGAGGTGTTCGAACGGCATCGCACCTCCGTGGACGTCGTGACGACGTCGGAAGTGTCCGTGTCGGTCACGCTCGACGACGAGGCGCAGTTGGGAGCGATCCTGCAGGATCTCGCCGACTTCGGCGATGTGGCCGTCAACCGCCGGGCCGGCGTCCTGGCCATCGTCGGCGCGGGCATCGCCGACAGCAGTGCCGCCATCGGGCGCGCGATCAGCGCCCTGGGCGACATTCCTGTCCACATGGCGTCGCTGTCCGCGACAGGCATCAACTTCACGCTTGTCATCGACGATGAGCACGTGGTGCCCGCGATGCAGCGGCTCCACGGCGCGTTCTTCGAGCAGGCGGTACCGGCCGCGTGAGCGACCCCGTGCCCATGCACGACGGCGTCCGCGTGGCGCTGGTGGGACTCGGTCGCATGGGCCAGGCCATCGACGCGCTCGCGGCGTCGCGGGCGTGCACCGTCGTCGCCCGTCTCGATGGCGCGTGCATGGCGCGCGGTATCACCGCCGCCGATCTGCGTGGTGCGCACGTGGCCATCGAGTTCACGACGCCCGATGCGGCCGCGGACAACATCGATCGGCTGCTGGGGCTCCGGTGTCCGGTGGTGAGCGGAACGACGGGCTGGTCGACGCCGCAGGCGACGCTCGACGCGCTCGTCCGCCGCCATCAGTGTGCGGCGCTCTGGGCACCCAACTTCTCAGTCGGCGTGCAACTGTTCCTCGGGGTCCTCGAGGACGCGGCACGTCGCCTCCGCGCCGTGCCCGGCTTCGACATGCACCTGGTGGAGACGCACCACACCGCGAAGCGCGACGCGCCATCGGGCACGGCCCTCGCGCTCGTCCAGGCCATCGAGCGCGCCGCGCAGCGCGTGGTCCCGATCACGAGCGTGCGCGTGGGGCACGTCCCCGGCACGCATGAGGTCGTCGCAGATGCCCCGTTCGAACAGCTCCGCTTCACGCACGAGGCGCGAGACCGCCGGGTCTTTGCTGACGGCGCGCTCCTGGCGGCGCGGTGGCTGGCGGCGGGGCGCGCGCCGGCCGTGTACGCACTGCGCGACGTGCTCGACGTCGACGCACCGTCGCCCTTCACCGACTCACCGACCGGCGCATGACCCGACCAGCGCTCCGCGGCTGCGGCACGGCCATCGTGACCCCCTTCACGCCCTCGGGCGACGTCGACGAGCCGGCGCTGCGCGCGCTCGTGGCCTGGCAGGTGGAGCAGGGGGTGCACATGCTCGTCCCCTGCGGCTCCACGGGCGAGGCCGCGACCCTCACGGCCGAGGAACACCGACGCGTGGTCGAGATCACGGTCGAGGAGGTGAATGGCCGCGTGCCCGTCATCGCCGGCGCCGGATCGAACGACACGCGCAGGGCCATCGCCACCTCGCGCGAGATGCGCGCCATCGGCGCGACGCATTTGCTGCACGTCACGCCGATGTACAACCGCCCGCCGCAGCGCGCACTCGTCGCGCACTTCCGGGCCATCGCCGATGCGGTCGACCTGCCGATCGTGCTGTACAACGTGCCCGGACGCACGGCGGTGAATCTCGAGGCCGCGACCTGCCTCGAACTCGCGGCGGACCGCCGTTTCGTGGCCGTCAAGGAAGCCTCGGGCAATCTCGGCCAGATGACCAGCATCCTGCGCGATCGACCGGACGGCTTCGCGGTGCTCGCCGGCGACGATGGCTTCACGCTGTCCGTCATGGCGCACGGCGGTGACGGGGTCATCTCCGTCGTGTCGAACCTCGTGCCCGCGATGGTGGTGCGCCTCTGCGAGGCCATGGCGCAAGGCGACCTTGTCGCCGCGCGTGCCGCGGACGCCGCGCTCGCGCCCGTCATCGATGCGGCGTTCTGCGAGGCCAATCCAATCCCTGCGAAGGCCATGCTGGCGATGCTCGGCCGCATGCACGACGTCCTGCGTCCCCCGCTGGTGCCGCTGGCCGATGCCTTCCGCGCGCGCGTGCGCGCCGCCCTCGTCGGCGCCGGCGCGCTCGCGTCGTGACGCGTCCCTGTTCCTCACGTCGTACCTTTTCCGGTTGCTCCCATGGCTTTCACCATCGCTGAGCTCGAAGCGCGCTTCGCCGATCCCCATCTGCTCGACAGCGGCGCGCCGCTCGTCCACGATGCGCAGCACCTCTTCGATCACGCGCTGGCCCTGCTGGAGCGCGGGGACATCCGCGCCGCGCAGCGCGATGCCGACGGCACGTGGCACGCCGTACCGTGGGTGAAGCGCGCGATCCTGCTCGGCTTCCGCCTGGGTCGTGTGGTCGAGATGCCCGCCGGCGGCGCGTTCTCGTTTCTCGACAAGCACACGTTCCCGGCCCGCGAGTTCCGCCCGGAGCATCAGGTACGCGTCGTGCCGGGCGGCTCCACCGTACGTCGCGGCGCCTATCTGGCGCCCGGTGTGGTGTGCATGCCCCCGATGTACATCAACGTGGGGGCGCACGTCGGCCGCGGCACGATGGTCGACTCGCACGCGCTCGTCGGGAGTTGCGCGCAGATCGGCGAACGTGTGCACCTCAGTGCGGCCGCGCAGATCGGCGGAGTGCTCGAACCCATCAATGCCTCCCCGGTCATCATCGAGGACGATGTCACCGTGGGCGGCAACTGTGGTGTGTACGAGGGAACCGTCGTGCGCAGCCGCGCGGTGCTCGGCGCCGGCGTGATCCTCACGCGCGGCACGCCCGTCTACGACCTCGTCCGCGAGACCGTCCACCGCGGCAGCGCGGACCGTCCGCTGGAGATTCCGGAGGGTGCCGTCGTGGTGCCGGGCGCGCGCCGGGTCACCTCGGCGTGGGGGGAAGGGCAGGGACTGTCGCTCCAGACGCCGGTCATCGTGAAGTACCGCGACGACAAGACCGATGCCGCCACGGCGCTCGAGGCCTGGCTGCGATGATGCAGCAATGAGTCGCCAGCCGTCACTGACGGTGCGCGGCACCGTACGCGCGCCCGGCGACAAGTCGATCAGTCACCGGGCGCTGATCTTCGCGGCCATGGCCGAGGGACGCACCCGCGTGCGCGACATCCTCGAATCGGCGGACGTGCATGCCACGGCCGGCGCGCTCCGGGCGATGGGTGTGCGCATTCCGGCGCTCGGACCGGACATCGTGGTGGAGGGGCGTGGGCTCGCCGCACTGCATTCGCCGGAGGGCGCGTTCGACTGTGGCAACAGCGGCACCACGACGCGTCTGCTCATCGGACTGCTCGCGGGACTCCCGGGACGCGAAGCACGATTCGAAGGCGACGCCAGCCTGAGCCGTCGGCCCATGCGGCGAGTCGCGACGCCGCTCGCGGCCATGGGCGCGGAGATCGCGTTCGAGGGTGCCCCGGGTCACGACGGTTTGCCGCTGCGCGTCACGGGACGCGCCCTGCAGGCGACGCGCTACGAGAACACCCACGCGAGCGCGCAGGTGAAGGGCGCGTTGCTGCTCGCCGGACTCGCGTCGGGTGCCGATGTCGTCGTGCAGGAGCCGCTGCGGTCGCGCGATCACAGTGAGCGCATGCTCCTGGCGCGCGGTGTGGCGCTCGCGGTCAGTGAGCAGGGGGTGCACCTGCCACCGCACCAGCAACTTCGTGCCGTCGATGTCGACGTCCCGGCCGATCCATCGTCCGCGACCTTCTTCCTCGCGCTGGCCGCGCTCGCGGGCGACGGCGAGCTGCATCTCACCGACGTGTGCCTCAACCCCACGCGCACCGGCGCGCTCGATGTCCTGCGGCGCATGGGGGCAACGATCGAGGAGCGCGACGTCCGCGACAGTGGCGGCGAGCGACTGGGCACGCTGGTGGCGCGCCCCGCCGCATTGCGTGGCACGCGGATCGGCGGTGCCGAGGTGCCGCGATGCATCGATGAGTTGCCGATGCTGGCCTGCCTCGCTGCACGCGCCGATGGCGAGACGCGCATCGCCGACGCCCACGAACTGCGCGTCAAGGAAAGCGACCGCATCAAGGCCGTCGTGGCCAACCTGCAAGCGCTTGGCGTCGACGCCGTCGAACACGACGATGGCCTCACGGTGCGCGGGAGCCGCGCACCGTTGCAGGGGCACATCGTCACGCACGGCGATCACCGACTCGCCATGGCGTTCGGGGTGCTCGGCGCGCTGCCCGGCAATCACATCACCATCGATGATCCGGGGTGCGTCGCGGTGTCGTATCCGACGTTCTGGCGCGATCTCGCGCGCGTCATCGGACCGGCGTCGGACGCAAACACCGCCGCGACCGCCTCGTCGCCGACCGCCTCGTCGCCGCTCGTCATCGCCATCGACGGCCCGGCCGCGTCCGGGAAGAGCTCGACCGCCCAATGGGTGGCTGAGCGGCTCGACGTGCGCCACGTGGACTCCGGGGCGTTCTACCGCGCGGTCACCTGGCTGGCCCTCGCCACCGGCGTCGCACCGGTCGACTGGACGCCGGCGCTGCTGCTCTCGTTGACGTCACGCATCGCGTGGCGACTGACGACGCGCTCGGTCCTCCCGCTCATCGACGGTCTGCCGCAGGACGAGGCGCTGCGGGACACCCCCGTCACCCGGCAGGTCTCTCTGGTGGCCCGCATGCCCGAGGTGCGCCGGTGGGTGAATGGGGTGGTGCGGGAGGCTGGCGCGGCGGTCGATGTCGTCGTGGACGGCCGGGATATCGGCACCGCGGTCTTTCCGCAGGCTGCCCTCAAGGTCTTCCTGATCGCCGATACCTGGGAGCGGGCCCGTCGCCGGCTCATTCAGCGACTGAGCCGGCGCCCCACCGACCCGGAGATCGCCGAGGAGGTCGAGGCGCTGGTGGCACGGGATGCGCAGGACGCGACCCAGAGCGCCCCGGCCCGGGACGCGATCACCATCGACACGACATCGGTGACGCAGGAGGAGCAGGTCGAGCGGATCGTGGCACTCGCCGAGGCCACGCGGGAGCGCCTTCGGCGGGAGCGGGCCTAGCCCCGGGGCGGTCGGGGGGGGGGCGACCGTCCGGCGGACGCTGCGCACCCCGTTGCCGGAAGTGCATGAGCCATCTACTTTTCCGGGTTCCCGCAGTTTCCTGCACGTCCAATCTCGACCCTTTTTCTCGGCGCGGCGAGGGCAGCTTCCGCGCATTTGGAGAGCACACGCATGAGTACCGATTTGAGCCCCGACCTGAGCCCCGAGCTCCCCGCCGACACTGAGGTGCCGGCGTACGGCAAGCTGACCGCGCGCGAGAAGCGCGACCTGCAGAAGAGCCAGCTCCGCCCTCTCGCGAACCGTCGCCCCGAGCTCTACGAGGAGGACGAATTCTCGTCCGACGAGTACGAGCGGATGATGGAGCTGTACAACGGCACCCTCGCCTCCATCGAGGAAGGCGAGATCGTCAAGTCGCGCGTCCTCGAGATCCGCGAGAACCTTGTCGTCCTCGACATCGGCTTCAAGAGCGAAGGCACGATCCCGCTCGAAGAGTTCAAGGACATGCCCGACCTCAAGGCGGGCGATGAAGTCGAAGTCCTGCTCGAGCATCTCGAGGACCAGGAAGGCTCGGTCGTCCTCTCGAAGAAGAAGGCCGACTTCATGCGCGTGTGGGAGCGCATCCGCGTCGCCTACGAGAGCGATCAGCCCGTCGAGGGCACGCTCGTCAAGAAGATCAAGGGCGGTGTGGTCGTCGACCTCATGGGCGTCGACGCGTTCCTCCCCGGCTCGCAGATCGCGCTGCGTCGCGTGCCGAACATCGACGAGCTGCTCGGCCAGAAGTACGAGTTCAAGATCATCAAGCTCAACAAGCGTCGCCGCAACATCGTCGTGTCGCGTCGCGTGATCCTCGAGACCGAACGCGCCGGCAAGCGCGAGAAGCTCATGAAGGAGCTCGCGAAGGACCAGGTGCGGAAGGGCGTGGTCAAGAACATCACCGACTTCGGTGCGTTCATCGACCTCGGCGGCGTCGACGGCCTGCTGCACATCACCGACATGTCGTGGGGCCGCATCTCGCACCCCAGCGAGATGGTCCAGATCGGCCTCGAGCTCGAGATCAAGGTCCTCGACATCGACTGGGAGCGCGAGCGCATCTCGCTCGGCCTCAAGCAGCTCCAGAGCTATCCGTGGAAGGACGTCGCGGCCAAGTACCCGGTCGGCACGCGCGTCTCGGGCAAGGTCGTCTCGATCACCAACTACGGCGCGTTCATCGAGCTGGAGCCGGGCATCGAGGGGCTCGTCCACATCTCCGAGATGAGCTGGACGCGCAACGTCCGTCACCCGTCCAAGATCGTCAGCATCGGCGAGGCCATCGAGGCGGTGGTGCTCAAGGTCGACGAGACGGAGGAGAAGATCTCGCTCGGCATGAAGCAGACCGAGCAGGATCCGTGGGTCATCCTCCCGCTCAAGTACCCCGTCGGCACGCGCATCAACGGCAAGGTCCGCAACCTCACGTCGTTCGGCGCGTTCGTCGAGATCGAGCCGGGCATCGACGGGCTCATCCACATCTCCGACATGTCCTGGACGAAGCGCGTCCAGCACCCGTCGGAAGTCGTGAAGAAGGGCGACGCGGTCGACGTGGTGATCCTGAACATCGACAGCGAGAACAAGCGCATCTCGCTCGGCCTCAAGCAGGCCGAGGAAGATCCGTGGCTCCGCATCGGTGAGACCTATCCGGTGGGCACCGAGCTTCCGGGCTCGGTCGTGCGCCTCATGGACAAGGGCGTGGTCGTCGATCTCGGCAACGACATCGAGGGCTTCGTGCCGGTGAGCCAGCTCAACCCCGAGGGCACCGTCACCAACCCCGCGGACTTCGCGTGGGAGACGATGAACCTCAACATGCGCGTGCTCGAGGTGGATCCCATCCACCGCCGCATCGTGCTGGCCGTGACCTCGGTGCCGGCGGAGCAGCCGCCGAAGCCGGACACGCCGAGCAAGGTGCACAGCTCGGAGGACGAGCTGGGTCTCTGATCCAGCGAGTCCGACGGTAGGAAACGCGAAGGCCCCGGCAGCGATGCCGGGGCCTTCGTCGTTCAGGGCGGCGCGCTCGGACGTGACGCGCGCCGTGTGGATTCGGTGCCTCGATCAGCGACCGACGATGAGCGCCGACGCGGGATCCTGCGTGCGCGCCGCCGCGCGACCGCGGGCGCCGCCACCCGGCGTGCGGAAGCCGGCCAGGGCGAGTACCGCGAACGCGATCACGTGCAGCCCCGTCACCAGCACCACGCGAATCGACGTCATCTTGAACTGCTGTTCAGCCTGCGTGCTCACGATGGTCTTGAGCTGCAAGGCGTCGAGGGCAAACATCGCGATCGAGGCGACAAGCACGAGGGCCAGCAACGAGGACACGACGCCGATGAAGCGCGCGGTGGCCTTGCTCTCCGTCAGGCGCGACAGCGCGAGCAGGAGCGTGAGGCCCACGTAGGGCAGGATGAGGACCGAGGAGAACGCATTCGCGGCCTGGTACCGCCACTGAATGTTGCCCACCTGCAGGGGAAAGCTCTGGGTGCCGGCCTGGAAGAACGGCACGACGATGAGCAGCAGCGCGGCGACCGTGAGCGAACGGCGGGCGGACGCGTCTTCCTGCAGGTCGAAGAGTTCGGACATGGGTAGCGTCGATTGAGGGGGCGGGCTACTTCAGCGACTCCGGCATGACGGCTGAGGGACCGATTGCGAAACACCCGGGGCGCCCGGGCGGGGTGTGCCGGCAGCGTGACAATGTAGCCGCCAGCGGTGAGGAACGCTTCAGCCACCGGACCGAGCGGACGATACGAGGGGAGGTACCGCGATTCGCCTCTCTTCCCCACGTCCGGGGCGAGCTGCCCCCGACGGAGGGGGTCGTGGGCCGATGACCCCATCCCCGCTTACCGAGGATTGCCGTTCCATGTCCAAGATGACGAGCCGTTGCGCGCTGCTCGCCGCCGTGCTGTGTGTTGCAGGTCCCTTCGTCCGTCCGGCCCAGGCGCAGGACGACAAGGTGTATCCGATCGCCGAAGTGACCAACCCGCCGAAGCTCGCTTCGCAGCAGATGGCCGCTCGCCTCATCCAGGAGTCGTATCCGGCCGACCTGAAGAGCCGTGGCGTCGGGGGCATGGTCGAGCTCCAGTTCATCGTCGACTCGAAGGGCAAGGTCGACCCGACCTCGGTCGAAGTCGTGGATGCGACGCAGACCGCCCTCGGTGAAGCCGCCAAGCGGGTGGTCTCGAAGCTCGACTTCACTCCCGGCAAGCTGAATGGCGCCGCGGTGAAGACGAAGGTCGTGCTGCCGATCATCTACAAGCCGCAGTGACCCTGGTGGGGTGACCCGACCGGGTCACCCCTGACGGCCCCGCTCTCGAGGGCCGACGCGCAGGCGGACTGACCCGAGCCCCCGGGTCGGCTCCGCCTTTTGCGTGCGCGGTGCTAGCTTCACGCGCCATGAGCCAGCCAGAGACCATGCGCGACAAGCTCGACCGCCTCGCGCGCGCCCGTGAAGCCTCCGAACTGGGTGGCGGCGCCGCCCGCATCGCCGCCCAGCACGCCAAGGGCAAGCTTTCCGCGCGGGAGCGCCTCGACGTGCTTCTCGACGAGGGGTCGTTCGTCGAGATCGACCGGTTCGTCACGGCCCGCTCCCTCGCCCCGGGCGAGGCGCCCATCTACGGCGACGGCGTCGTCACCGGGCACGGCCGTATCGATGGAACCCTTGTCTACGTCTTCTCGCAGGATTTCACGGTCTTCGGTGGCTCCCTGTCCGAGGCGCACGCGGCCAAGATCTGCAAGATCATGGACCTCGCGCTGCGGAACGGCGCGCCGGTCATCGGCCTCAACGATTCGGGTGGCGCCCGGATCCAGGAAGGCGTCGTCTCGCTTGGCGGCTACGCCGACATCTTCCTCCGCAACACGCTGGCCAGCGGGGTCATCCCGCAGATCTCGGCCATCCTCGGCCCCTGCGCCGGCGGCGCGGTCTACTCGCCGGCCATCACCGACTTCATCTACATGGTGCGGGGCACGAGCTACATGTTCGTGACCGGACCGAATGTCGTGAAGACGGTCACGCATGAGGACGTCACGATGGAGCAGCTCGGTGGCGCCGATACCCATGCCGGCACCAGCGGCGTGGCACACTTCGCCTGCGACTCCGAGCTCGCCTGCCTGCAGCACATCCGTGACCTGTTCCGGTACATCCCCGCGAACAATGTCGATGCCGCGCCGCGCGGTGCGGGCACCGATCCGCGCGATCGTCGCGACGAGGCGCTCCTCTCCGTCGTGCCGGAGAATCCGAACAAGCCGTACGACATGCACGAGGTGATCGCGCGCATCGTCGATGACGGGGGCTTCTACGAGGTGCAGCCCGACTACGCGCCCAACATCCTCGTCGGTTTCGCACACCTGGGCGGGCACAGTGTCGGCATCGTTGCCAACCAGCCCGCCGTGCTCGCGGGGGTGCTCGACATCAACGCGTCGATGAAGGCCGCGCGGTTTGTGCGCTTCTGCGATTGCTTCAACATTCCCCTCCTCACCTTCGAGGACGTGCCCGGCTTCCTGCCGGGCGTCGCGCAGGAGCACGGCGGCATCATCAAGCATGGAGCCAAGCTGTTGTACGCGTACTGCGAGGCCACCGTCCCCAAGCTCACGGTCATCACACGCAAGGCGTACGGCGGCGCGTATGACGTGATGAGCTCCAAGCACATCCGTGGCGACTACAACGTCGCCTGGCCAACGGCCGAGATCGCGGTGATGGGACCCAAGGGCGCCGTCGAGATCCTGTATCGCAAGGAGATCGCCGAGGCGACCGACCCACAGGCCGCGCTCGATGCCCGCGTCTCCGAGTACACCGAGAAGTTCGCGAACCCGTACAATGCCGCCGCGCGCGGCTACGTCGACGACGTGATCGATCCGCGCGACACGCGTCCGCGGCTCATCGACGCGCTCGAGTCGCTGCGTGGCAAGCGCGATCGCAATCCTGCGAAGAAGCACGGCAACCTTCCGCTCTGAGCGCGCATGTTTTCCAAGGTGCTGGTCGCCAATCGTGGCGAGATCGCGCTGCGCGTCATTAGGGCGTGTCAGGAACTCGGGGTCCGCACGGTGGCGGTGTACTCCGAGGCCGATGCGCACGCGCCGCACGTCCGCGAGGCCGATGAGGCCGTGCTCGTGGGTCCGCCGCCCTCGAGTCAGAGTTACCTGGTGGGCGAGCGGCTCATCGAGGTGGCGCAGCGGGTGGGCGCCGAGGCCATTCATCCCGGCTACGGATTCCTCTCGGAGCGCGCCTGGTTCGCGCGCGCGGTGCGCGACGCCGGCCTGGTGTTCGTGGGGCCGCCGGCCGAGGCCATCGAGGCCATGGGCTCGAAGACCGCCGCCCGTCAGCTCGCCATCGCCGCGGGTGTGCCGGTGGTGCCTGGAAACACGGAAGGCGTGAAGGACGCCGACGAAGCCATCGCGATCGCCGAGACCTACGGCTTCCCCGTGCTGCTCAAGGCGGCCGCGGGGGGCGGCGGCAAGGGGATGCGCATCGTGCGGGCGAAGGACGAACTGGCCGCGGCCCTCGAGAGCGCGCGTCGCGAGGCACGCAACGCCTTCGGCGACGACGCGGTCTATTTGGAGAAGTACATCGAAGGGCCGCGCCACGTCGAGATCCAGGTGCTCGCGGATCAGCACGGGACGGTGCTGCATCTCGGTGAGCGTGAATGCTCCGTGCAGCGACGCCACCAGAAGATGATCGAGGAGGCGCCGAGCGTCGCCGTGACGCCGGAACTGCGCGCGCGCATGGGCGCCACCGCCGTCGCGGCGGCGCGCGCGGCGGGCTATGTGAACGCGGGCACGTGCGAGTTCCTGCTCGATCGCGACGGCCAGTACTACTTCCTCGAGATGAACACCCGCATCCAGGTCGAACATCCCGTCACCGAGCTGGTGATGGGACTCGATCTCGTGCAGTGGCAACTCCGCGTGGCCGCCGGCGAGAAGCTGCCGTTCGCCCAGAAGGACTTCACACCGCGTGGGTGGGCCATCGAATGCCGCATCACGAGTGAGGATCCGTCCAACGGGTTCCTGCCCAGCACCGGGCGCATCGACTATCTCCATCTGCCGGGCGGTCCCGGCGTCCGCTGGGACGGCGGCATCGAGGCGGGGAGTGAAGTCGGTCTCCACTACGACCCGATGCTGGCCAAGCTCATCGTGCATGCGCCCACGCGCGCCCTCGCGATTGCGCGCATGAAGCGTGCGCTCCTCGAGCTGACCATCGACGGCATCGAAACGTCGCGCGGCTTCCACCTGCGTGTCATGGACGATCCGGAGTTCCAGCGCGGCGACATCAGCATCCAGTGGCTCGAACAGCACCTCGGGGCGCTCACGGCGCCGCGACACGATGCCGAGACGGTGCGCGTGGCAGCGATCGCGGCGGCGCTCGTCGCGGACGCGGAGCGAACCGGTGGACGGGTGTCATCGGGCGGGCCGGGCGCGCCATCGGCACCTGCAGGGAGTGAACCGATGTCCGCGTGGGCGGCGCTGGCACGCCGCGAAGGCTTGCGGCCGGCGTGACACGCTCGGGAGGGCCACGCGGGGGCGCGTCGCGACGCGGCGCCGGCGGCGGTGGGCGGCGGCGTGCCGCGGTCGAAGCGCCGGAGCAGGTGGCGACCGTCACCGTCGAACGCGTGGCCGCCGGTGGCGATGGCGTCGCCCATCACGAAGGGCGCGTGGTGTTCGTGCCGCGCACCGCGCCCGGTGACGTGGTGCAGGTGGCGCTGCGGGTGCAGGGGCGCTTTGCGCGCGCGCGGGTGCTGCAGCGTCTCGTCGCGTCTGCCGAGCGGGTCGACGCGCCCTGTCCGCACTATGAGCGCGAACAGTGCGGCGGATGCCAGTTGCAGCACCTGAGTGCTTCCGCGCAGCAGGAGGCACGTCGGCACATCGTGCAGGATGCACTGCAGCGCATCGGCAAGCGCGCCGTGCCACTCCCATCGCTCACCACCGGCGCGGCGTGGCGCTATCGCACGCGGCTCACACTGCACCTGCGGCGTGTCGGCACGCGGTGGATCGGTGGACTGCATCGCAGCGACGACCCCGCACGCATTTTTCCCCTCGACGATTGCCTCATCGCCCACCCCGCGCTCGTGTCGGCGTGGCGCACCGTGCAGGTTGCCGCGCGTACCCATCCCTTTCCGGATGCCCCGGGGTTGCGGCTGGCTCTCCGGCTCGGCGCGCGCGCCTCGGGCGGTGACGCCCAACAGCCCATCGACGACGCCGCACCCGTGACCGCGATCGTGTTCGGAGGCAGCAGTTGGTCGGCCGTGGAGGCGTGCGCCGACGCGGTGGCCGCGGCGCGCCCCGGTACGACACTCGCCTGGGTCGATGCGACGGGCCTGCTGCGCAGCGGCGGCGCCGACGCTGCGCTGACGGCATCCGAGGAGGCGGAGGTCGAGGGGCCGGGCGACGTGCGCTCCGCCGATTCGGGCGCGGCGCGCAATGCGCCGTCGGCTGACGAAGCGCTGGCCTTCGATCAGGTCAATGCAGGCGTGGCCGCCGCGCTCCGCGACCTCGTGGCGACGCAGGTGCGCGCCATGAGCCCGATGCGTGTGCTTGATGCGTATGCCGGGCAGGGTGTGCTCGCCGAGCGTCTGGCGCTCGACGGCATCGCCGTCACGACCATCGAGTCGGACGCGGCGGCGGTGCGCGCCATGGAGGCGCGTCTCGAGGGCACGGTGGCCGCGCGTCGGGTCACGGCATTGTGCGACTGGGTGGAGCGGGCGTTGGCCGCGCTGCCAGCGGCGTCCCTCCCGGACGTGGTCGTGCTCAACCCGCCGCGGCGTGGAGTGGACGCAGCCGTCACGCAGTGGCTCGAGGCGGCACCGGCGTCGGTGCGCGGACTCGTGTACGTCAGTTGCGACCCGGCCACCTTGGCGCGCGATGTCGCGCGGCTGCCGAGTTGGAGGGTGGTGCACCTCGAGTGCTTCGACATGTTTCCGCAGACCGCGCACGTGGAGAGCGTCTGCATCCTGCAGCGGGAGGCCGCATGAAGTATGTGGTGGATGTGAACGGTGAGCGGGTCACGGTCGAGCTCGATGGCGGCACGGCTCGCATTGGCGACGACGTCCTCGATGTGGCTCTGGCGAACGCGCCGGGCACCCCGGTGCGGCTGGTGCGTATCGGGGAGCAGGTGCATCGCGTCGTCGCCCGGCGTGGCGAGGTGCGCGGGAGCTGGACGCTCGACGTCGACGGCACGAGGGTGGTTGCCGAGGCGCTCGACGAGCGGCTCCGGGCCATCAAGGATATGAGCGCCGCCTCGGCGGCGGCGTCGGGGCCTGCGCCCCTCATCGCGCCCATGCCTGGGCTCGTGGTGCGTGTGGCCGTGGCCGTGGGCGAGGAAGTGGCCGCCGGTCAGGGGCTCGTGGTCATCGAGGCGATGAAGATGGAGAACGAACTCCGGAGCCCCTCGGCCGGTCTGGTCACGGCCATCCGGGCGGTGCCGGGTCAGGCCGTGGAGAAGGGGGCCGTACTCGTGGAGCTCGGCCCCCTCGCGGGGTGATCAGGCGCTCGGGGCGTTCCGCCGCATGCGATTCACACCCTTGATGACCATGAAGAGGGTGAAGGCCACGATCACGAAGGTGAGGATCTGGTTGACGAAGAGGCCGTAGGCGATGGTCGGCGCCCCGGCCTTGCGGGCTTCCTCGAGCGTGGTGAAGGGGCCGCCGTTGAGCGCGATGAAGCGGTTCCCGAAGTCGATGCCGCCCGTCAGGAGCCCGACGACCGGCATGATGACATCGTTGACCATGCTGTCGACGATCTTCTGGAAGGCGCCGCCAATGACGACGCCGACCGCGAGATCGAGGACGCTCCCCTTCATCGCGAATTCCTTGAACTCGGACATCATCGACATGCTGCGGTCTCCTGGAGGGCTGGGTGGTTGCGCGTGATTGGCCCGGGCGGATGCAGGGGCAAATCGCACGCCACGGGACAGTCGCCCCGGGACCCGGGGGCCGCAAGGCGGTCAGTTTCCTTGGGGCAAGCCGTGGATTGACAGGCACTTCAGGGCTGAGTACAATGCGAGTCTGTCCCGAATTCCCGTTCGGGCACCCGCCGTGCGCGGGTGTTCCGGGAGCCGCGGGCACCCGCGCAACCATTCGGTCTGCAGCGGCGGTGGCGACCCGCGCCACGAACCACGTCAGGGCATTTCGTCGAATTACGTCAGCGGATCACGTCAGCATGAAGACCTACAGCGCGACCCCGAAGGATATCGACCGTCGGTGGTACATCGTCGACGCGGAAGGGATGGTCCTGGGCCGGCTCGCGTCGGAAGTCGCGAAGATCATCCGCGGCAAGCACAAGCCCATGTTCACGCCGCACATGGACACGGGTGACTTCGTCATCGTGATCAATGCGTCGAAGGTGCAGGTCACTGGCCGCAAGGCGGAGCAGAAGACCTACTTCAGTCACACCGGCTACATGGGCCACGAGAAGCACACGCCCTTTGCGTCGGTGCTGGCCAAGCACCCGGAGCGGATCATCGAGAAGGCGGTCTACGGCATGCTGCCGAAGACGGCCCTGGGCCGTCAGGTGCTGCGCCGCAAGCTCCGCGTCTTTGCCGGCGCGGATCATCCGCACGTGGCGCAGAGCCCGACCGCGCTCACCTTCTCCACTGCCGAGGCCAAGTAATGTCGGAACAGATCCAGGCCGTCGGCCGTCGCAAGGAGGCGGTGTGCCGCCTCTATCTCACCCCGGGTTCGGGGAAGTGGGACGTGAACGGCCGGACGCTCGGTGACTACTTCCCGCGGCCGACGCTCGTGTCGGCCATCCAGCAGCCGTTCACGCTGACGGATTCGCTGGGGCGCTTCGATGTGAAGTGCGTCATCGATGGCGGTGGCGTGTCGGGGCAGGCGGGCGCGGTGCGCCTCGCGGTGGCCCGGGCGCTGGTCAAGCTCGATGAGACCAACCGGAAGAAGCTTCGCGAGTTCGGCCTCCTCACGCGCGATGCGCGCGAGGTCGAGCGCAAGAAGCCGGGCCGCGCGGGCGCCCGCAAGCGCTTCCAGTTCTCGAAGCGTTAAGCTCCGCCGGGGTGGCTGCGGCCACCCCACTGCAGGTCATCTCACACGCCGTCCGAGCGGCCGTCGGGTGCCACGTTCTTCCAGAACGGGTCGCCGGCCGCGATGACGACGGCGGACGCCCTCAAAAACCCCACGTACCACAGCAATGGCCAGTCCGACCCTCGAGCAGTTGCTCGCCGCAGGCGTCCACTTCGGGCACCAGACCCGTCGGTGGAACCCCAAGATGCGCCGGTTCATCTTCGCCGAGCGCAACGGCATTCACATCATCGACCTGCAGAAGACGCTCCGCCAGATCGAACTGGCGCAGAAGCTCGTCCGCGAGGTCGTGCTGCGCGGCGAGAACGTCCTCTTCGTCTGCACCAAGCGCCAGCTCTCGGCCATCGTTCGCGACGAGGCGGCCCGCTGCGGCGCCATGTTCGTCACGGAGCGTTGGCTCGGCGGCATGCTGACCAACTACCAGACGGTCAAGAAGCAGGTCAAGAAGCTCAAGGAGCTCGAGGCCGGCACTGAGGACGGGTCGCTCGCGAACTACACGAAGAAGGAACAGCTCCTCATGTCGCGTCAGCGCGAGAAGCTGTCCAAGTACCTGGCCGGCATCAAGACGATGAACCGTCTCCCGGGGTTGCTGTTCATCATCGACAGCAAGAAGGAGCGCATCGCCGTCTCCGAGGCCAACAAGCTCGGCGTGCCCATCGTCGCGATCGTGGACACGAACGCCGATCCTGATCTCATCTCGGTGCCGATCGCCGGCAACGACGACGCGATCCGCTCGGTCGAGCTGATCACCAAGGTGGTCGCCGACACCATCGACGAGGCGCGCCGCGAGGCGCCGGCCCGTCCGTCGGACGACGAGCAGGAGACGTACACGTTCTCGAGCGATCGGGGCGCGGAGCGCGCCGACCGTGGTGATCGTCGCGACCGTGGCGATCAGGGTGGTCGTGGTGGTGATCGCGGTGGCGATCGTGGCGGCGATCGTGGTGGTCGCCCGCGTCGTCGTCGTGCCAAGCCGGAAGCCATTGCGGCGCGCCTGAAGGTGGGTGCCGACGCGCCGGCGTCCGACGAGGGCGAGAGCAACGCCGAGCCGACTGCCGGGTAACCGACGGCCGCATGCAGCCGGGTCGCACCGCCAGTGCGGTGGGCCCGTCGAAATCGCGTGACGCCGCCGGCTCTCCCCGGCGGCGTTCGTGTAGGTCCCCCGCCCCCGCGGCAGGCAGTACGCCGCATCCGTTGTAGCTTGAAGCAACATCGTGCCGCCCCTCGCGCGGCGCACGTTGTCCGAACCCAGACCGCTTTCCCAGGAAATACCGATGAGCACCGCCATCTCGGCCAAGGCCGTTTCGGAACTCCGCCAGCGCACCGGCGCCGGCATGATGGATTGCAAGAAGGCCCTCGAAGAGACCAACGGCGACATGGACGCGGCGGTCGAGTACCTCCGCAAGAAGGGCATCGCCAAGGCCGAGAAGCGTGCCGATCGCTCCACGAGCGAAGGCATCGTGGGCGGCGAGGTCTTCAACGACGGGGCGTCGGCAGGCCTGGTCGAGGTCGCTTGTGAGACCGATTTCGTCGCGCGTAACGAGGACTTCGGCAAGGTGGTCGCGACGCTGGTCGCGCACCGTGTGCAGTCGACGGCGTCCGATCTCGATGCGTTCCTCGCCGAGCCGCTCTCCTCGAATCCGTCCGAGACGGTGGCCGAGTTCGTCAAGAGTGCGTCGGCGCGGACGGGTGAGGCCGTGAACCTCAAGCGCACCGCGCGGTTCGACGCGGGCGCGAACGGGCTGGTCGGCATGTATCGTCACCACAACGGCAAGCTCGCGACGCTCGTCGAGCTTTCGGCGTCGTCGCCCGAGGTGGCGCGCCACGAAGCGACGCGCGAGCTGGCGAAGTACATCGCTGAGCACATCGCGGCGTCGGCGCCGATGGCGGTCGATCGCACCGGTGTGCCCGCGGAGAAGATCGAAAGCGAGAAGCGCATTGCCGAGGAGCAGGCGCGCGCCGCCGGCAAGCCCGACGCGATGATCGAGAAGATCGCAACGGGCAAGGTGGAAGCGTTCCTCAAGGACGTCACGCTGCTGCCGCAGGCGTGGGTGCGCGATGCGGCCCTCACGATCGCGCAGCTCGTGGCCGAGCACGGCAAGCGCGCCGGTGGCACGATCACCGTCGAGCGGTTCGCGCGTCTCCAGCTCGGCGCCGAGTGAGCGAGAGCGCTCCCCCCGAGAGCGGGCCGCGCTATCGTCGCGTCCTCCTCAAGATCTCCGGCGAGGCCCTCGCCGGAGATCGTGGGGTGGGCTTCGACTTTGACCGCATCGGCTTTTTCGCGGAGCAGATCGTCGCGGTGGCGCGCAGCGGGGTCGAACTCGGCCTCGTGATCGGCGGTGGCAACATCGTGCGCGGATCGCAGCTCTCCCAGATGGGCATGGATCGCGTCGGCGCCGACTACATGGGCATGCTCGGCACCGTCATCAATGCGATGGCGCTGCAGGATGTGCTCGAGAAGCAGGGGCTCGACACGCGCGTCATGACGGCGATCCGCATGGAAGAGCTGGCCGAGCCGTACATCCGCCGCCGCGCGCTGCGCCACTTCGAGAAGGGGCGTACCGTGATCTTTGCCGGCGGCACGGGCAATCCGTATTTTTCAACGGACACGGCGGCCGTGCTGCGGGCGATCCAGATCAAGGCGGACGTCATCATCAAGGCCACCAGTGTCGACGGGGTGTATTCCGCTGACCCCAAGAAGGACCCGAACGCCACTTTCTACGAGTCGATCAGCTACCGCGACGTGATGCTCGAAGAGCTTCGCGTGATGGACCAGACCGCCATCACGCTGTGCAAGGAGAATCAGTTGCCGCTGGTCGTCCTCAACCTCCACAGCCCCGGGGCCGTCGCCCGTGCGGTCCGCGGCGAACGCGTAGGGACACTCGTGTCATGAGCACCATCGCGCAGATCATCAAGGATGCGAAGGGCCACATGGAGAAGGCGCTCGAGAATTCGAAGCGCGAGTTCTCCGGCATCCGCTCCGGCAAGGCCTCCCCGAACATGCTCGACTCGGTCCGGGTCGAGGCGTACGGCTCGCTTGTGCCGCTCAACCAGGTGGCGTCGGTGTCGGCACCCGAGCCGCGCATTCTCCTGGTGACGCCCTTCGACAAGGGGTCGGCCAAGGCCATCGAGAAGGCCATCCGCGAGTCGGACCTCGGCCTCGATCCGGCGCATCAGGGCGGCATCATCCGTGTGCCGCTGCCGAGCATGAACGAGCAGCGTCGCAAGGACCTGGTGAAGGTCCTGCACAAGCTGGCTGAGGACGGCCGCATTGCCGTGCGGCACGCGCGCACGGATGCGCGCGACCGCGTGAAGAAGGTCGACGGCGTGTCGGAAGACGACAAGAAGCACGCCGAGAAGGACCTCCAGAAGCAGCACGACGAGTTCATCGGCAAGATCGAGACGCTGCTCAAGGCCAAGGAAGCCGAGATCATGGAGGTGTGAGCACGGCTTCCGTGCTCTCCTCCCCCCTCGTCGTTCCCGCTGCCCTTCATCGACATGGCTGACACCGAATCCGAACTGCTGGCGCGCATCCGCGTGCACGGGGCGGTGCCGCGTCACATCGCCATCATCATGGACGGCAACGGGCGGTGGGCACGGGCGCGGCGCATGCCGCGCCCGTTCGGACACCGGGCCGGCATGAAGGCGGTGCGCGCGGCGGTCGAGGGCTGCCTGCAAGCCGGCGTCGAATGGTTGTCGCTGTTCGCGTTCTCACAGGAGAACTGGCAGCGTCCCGAGAATGAGGTCTCCGCGCTGATGCTCCTGCTCGAGGAGTACATCGCGCGGGAGGCAGCGGAGCTGCGCGCGCAGGGGGTGTGCGTGCGTGTGCACGGTGACCTCGCGCGCCTGAGTCCTGCGGCGGCGTCGGCGGTCGATCGCGTCGTGCGCGAGACGGCGGGAGGCTCGCGGCTCGGGCTCAACCTCTTCATCTCGTACGGCGGCCGCGCCGAAGTCGTGCGCGCGGCGCGGTCACTCGCGCAGGCCGTGCGTGATGGCACCCTCGAGGTCGAGGCGATCGACGAGGCCGCCTTTGCGTCCCGCCTGTATACCGCGGAGTGCCCCGATCCTGACCTGCTCATTCGCACCTCGGGCGAGCAGCGCCTGTCGAACTTCCTGCTCTGGCAGGTCGCGTACGCCGAGCTGCACATCTCGCCCGTGCTCTGGCCCGACTTCGATCGGGCCGTGCTGTACGAGGCCATCAGCGATTTTCAACGTCGCGACCGCCGCTTCGGCAAGGTGAGCACATGACCCGTGCGTCCGGCAGCCGCGTCGCGTGAGTGAGCTGAGTCGTCGCGTACTGGTCGCGATCGTCGCGGCGCCCGTCGCCCTGGGGCTGATCTGGTTGGGCGGCGCACCGCTCGCCGCGCTCGCCGCGTCGCTGTCGGCCATCGCGTCGTGGGAGTTCTACCGGATTGCCCGGGCGGCGGGTCATGCGCCCCTGGTTCCGCTCGGCGTCGGGATTGCGGCGATACTCCCGCTGGTCGTGCATGCGGTGCAGCTCGGGCTCGTGCAGCCAGGCGTGGCGCCCATCGTCCTCGTACCGCTGGTCGTGATGGGGGCGACGTTGTGGGCGCGTGGTGCCGACGGACGCCCGCTCGGCGCGGCGTCCAGCACCGTGCTTGGCGTGCTGTACACGGCCGCACCGCTCTCCTTCGCCTACGCGCTCCGCTATCACCGGTTCGCGATCGGGGACATGGCGGGGGCCCTGATGGTCATCGTCCCCGTGGTGCTGACGTGGGCCAGTGACACTGGCGCGTACTTTTCCGGCCGACTGATCGGAGGGCGCAAGCTGATGCCGACTGTGAGCCCCGGAAAGACGGTGGCCGGTGCCATCGGTGCAGTGGTCGCCACGGTGCTGGCGACGTGGGCGCTCACGCGCGGTGTGCTGATGCCGCAGGCGCAGCTGGCGTTCACGCCATTGGGCACGCTGCTCTTCGGGGTGATCGTGAGCGTGGTGGCGCAAATCGGCGATCTGGTCGAATCGCTGCTCAAGCGTGAGGCGGGCGTGAAGGACAGCGGCACGCTGTTCCCGGGGCACGGCGGCGTGCTCGATCGACTCGACTCGGTGTTCTTCGTGTTGCCGGTCGCGTGGGTGCTGTACGATCTGCTGCTCATCCCGGCGCCTTCGGCCTTCGGTGGCGGGGCACCGTGAGTGTGACGCCCAAAGGTGTGGCGCTGCTGGGTGCCACGGGTTCGATCGGAACGAGCGCGCTCCGCGTGCTGGCGAGGCAGCCGGCGCGGTTCCGGGCGGTGGCGGTCACGGCCCACGCGAACCGCGACGCGCTGCAGACCATCGCCACCGCCGTCGCGCCCGCGTACGTGGGACTCGTGGAAGGCGGTGACACGCTTCCTGCCGACTGGGGCCGCGGTGCCGGATGCCTGATCGAGGCCGCCACGCATCCCGCCGTCGACATCGTGATCAACGCGGTGGTCGGCGCAGCCGGACTCCCCGCCACGATGGCGGCGCTCCGCGCAGGCAAGCGCGTGGCGCTCGCGAACAAGGAGACGCTCGTCGTCGCCGGCGCAATCGTCACGGCGATGGCGGCCGAGCACGGCGCCGAGCTTGTTCCGGTGGACAGTGAGCATTCCGCCATACTGCAGTGCCTGGCCGGCCGGCGTCCGGAAGAGGTGCGGCGTCTCGTGCTCACGGCCTCGGGTGGCCCGTTTCGCACCTGGGATGCCTCCCGCATCGCGGCCGCCACACGTGCCGACGCGCTGCGACATCCCACGTGGCAAATGGGCGCGAAGATCACCATCGACAGCGCGACGCTCGCGAACAAGGCGCTCGAGGTCATCGAGGCGCATCACCTCTTCGGGGTGCCGTACGAACGCATCGACGTCGTCGTGCACCCGCAGAGCATCATCCATTCGTTCGTCGAGTTTGTCGACGGCAGCGTCCTGGCGCAGCTGGGCACGCCGACGATGGAGTTGCCCATCCTGTACGCGCTGACATGGCCGGACCGCGTGCCCGATGCGGGTGTGCCGTCGTTCGATGCCGTGGCGTGGGGCGGCTTGACGTTCGAGTCGGTTCGGCACGACGCCTTTCCCATGCTGGCGCTGGGCATCGAGGCCGGGCGGCGGGGCGGGGCGGCACCTGCGGTGTACAACGCCGCCAACGAGGTCGCGGTGGCCGCTTTCCTGGCCAACCGCATATCCTTCGGAGACATCCCACGCCGCGTGGCCGAGGCGCTGGAGGAACTCGGCGGGCGGGCGGGGGATACCCTCGAGCAGGTGCTGGCGGCCGACGCGGCCGCCCGCGCGCAGGTCGAGGCGCAGGTTCACGCGCACGCTGGCTCCTGAGGACCATGGGTTCGTTGACTGTCTACATCGCGCCGTTGCTGGTGTTCGGGCTCGTGGTGTTCGTGCACGAGCTCGGGCATTTTCTCGCGGCGAAGCTCACGGGCGTGTATGCGCCGGTGTTTTCGCTGGGATGGGGACGCCGCCTGTTCGGCTGGCGCCGTGGCGAGACCGACTATCGCGTCTCGCTGATCCCGCTGGGCGGCTACGTGCGCATGGCGTCGCGCGACGACGACGCGCTGGCCGGGATCGAAGGGGGAACGGCCGATCGCGGCTCACTCGAGGATGCGCCACCGGCGCCCAGTGGCATTCCGGGGTCGTTGTGGGACCCCCAGGCGATGGCACCGTTTGGCCCGCGCGCTGTGCCCGCCGACCGCTGGGTGGAGAGCAAGTCGACGTCGGCACGGGTGTTCATCCTGTCTGCCGGCGTGCTCATGAACATCCTGCTCACCGTCCTGGTGTCGAGCGGGATCTACTACCGCTACGGCAATCCGTATCTGCCCGCCGTCGTCGACTCGGTGGTCACGGGAGCGCCTGCTGCCGCGGCCGGCGTGCTCGCGGGTGATCGGATCGTGGCCATCAATGGCGAGTCGGTGCGCACCTGGGAGGATGTCCTGAACCGGGTCTCGCCGGTCACGTCAGGATCGCTGCAGGTCGAGGTGGAGCGCGGTGCGCCCGGTGCCACGGCGCGCTCGACGCACACGGTGACGCCGCAGGTCGCCGACGGTACCGACCCCGTGACGGGCGCGTCCCGCAAGGTGGGCCGCATCGGCATCGCGGTGCGCGACTCGGTTGTGCGCGGTGACGTCGGGTTTGGCGAATCGATCGTGCTGGGTGGCCGCGCGACGGTGACGATGGCGCAGAACGTGGTGAGCGTACTGCGCGGCCTCTTCAGCGGCGAAGTGTCGGCGCGCAACCTGGGTGGTCCCATCCAGATCGCGCGCACCTCGGTGCAGGCGGCGCGGCACGGCGCGGAGACGCTCTGGTCGCTCATCGCATTCCTGAGCCTGAACATCGCGATCCTCAACCTCGTGCCGATCCCGGTGCTCGACGGCGGGCAGATCCTGCTCGTGCTGGCTGAGCGTGTGAAGGGCAGCGCGTTCAGCATGCGCACACGTGAGGCGGTCGCGCGGGTTGGGGTGCTCGCCGTGCTCGCGCTCATTCTGCTCGTGACGTTCAACGACCTGCGGTCGGCGTTCACGCGATGAACCCGGGCGGCGCGCGTCCGAGGCTGTATCGCTGGATGACGGGCCTGTTGCTGACCGCCGCCGCTGGAGCCTGCCGCAGCGCCGGTCCGGTGCGTGGCGTGTCGACCTCGCCCGTCGCGAACACGGCGCCCGCGCGTGCCTCCGACAACGCGCCCAGCGCGCGTGAGGCGCCGCACCGCATCCCGCGCGACGCTGCCCGCTTTCCCATTGAACGGGTCACCGACAGCACCGCCTCGTTCCGGCTCGAGGAGGCACGATGGATTCGCACCGGACTGCCGGCGTGGGTGGTCGATGGGGCGCGCGGCGACGCCCTCGTGGCGCGGCTCCGCGTCACCCGGCGCGACAGCCTCTCGGCGACGGCGCTGGTGCTGTCGCAGGCCGCCGTGGTGCGGCCCACGCACGTTCTGCTTGTCGCGCGCCCGACGCCTCCGTGGTGGAAGCGCGGCGTGTTCTGGTCTGGTGCGGCGCTCGGCGCCGCCGTGGGGTTGGGCGGCGCGTCACTTTCGCGCTGAGCTCCGCGCGCTGAGCTCCGCGCGCTGAGCTCCGCGCGCTGACTTCCGCGCGCCGCAGCTGCGCGCTCAGCTACAGATCATGCGCAGACGTCGCGTCACCGGACCGCCACTGTCAGGCGGCTTGACCTGCATGGTGTCGGTGATCGTGACGCAGCCTCGCGCGCTCGTGCGCACCTCGTAGCGCCCCAGCGGCAACTCGAACGCCTGCATGCTGTCCGCGCGCACTTCCGTGGGCGGGGCGGGCGCGCCGCGGACGGCATCGAGAGGCCGGAAGGCGACACGCGCATCGCGCGGCTCGACGTCGTAGCGCACGCCGACGCAGGCGCGCACGTCGAGTTGGAGACGTCGTTGATCTCCCGCACTGAATGGCGCGAGCACGGTGTCGCGACGGGCGGCGCGGCACCGCGCGCCGTCACCGATGGATGCGCGCACGGCGATGCGCGCGCCGGTGGGTACGACGCCCGACCACCGGCCGCGCGCCACGAGGCGGCCATCGATGCGTAGCTCTGCGGAGTCGTCGGTGAGGAGTTCCAGGCGCGCCGGCTTGGGTGGCGCGTTGGCCGCCGCCGCCCCACTGCTGCCGCCGTTCGCACTGCTGACCGCAGGCGGCGGCGCGGCGCCGGCGGCGCCAGCGGGAGACTGTGGCGGCTCCGCGCGCGCGGAATCGGCTGTCGAGTCGACGGCAACCGCTGTGTCGCTCGAGCTGGCCACCACGACAGGCGGTGCGGTGGGCTCGACTGCGGGTGGCGTGCGCCACGGCCCCAGCCACCAGGCCAGCGCCGCCACCACCACACCACCGCCCACGAGGGCGAGCGGTACGCGGCGCGCCGGGGCCCGTCGGGGCGCCGTGGCCGCGGCCGTGCTGCCCGCGGCCTCGGCCGACGGCGGCGCAGCATCTGCAATGGCTGCGGCAGCCGCCGGCGCGGGCGCCGCCATCGTGGGCGACGTGCTGAGCGCCGGGAGCGGAGCCACCAGCGTCACACCGGACAAGGTGACGGGTGTGAGCTTTCGCGCCGCCAGTGTGGGTGCCGCGGGGAGTGCCGAGAGCATGTCGGCGACGATGTCGCCGGTGGCGGGCCTGTCGTCGGGGGACTTGGCGAGGAGGCGGAGGATGACGGCTTCGAAGTCGGGCGAGATGGACGGCTGCAGCGTGCGCGGCGACGGCGGGGCGACCTCGATGTGCTGGCGTGCAATGGCGTACCAGTCGGACGCTTCAAACGGGACGCGCCCTGTCGCACAGCGGTAGAGCATCACGCCCAGTGCGTAGAGGTCGCTGCGACCGTCGAGCTCGAGCCCTCGCGCCTGCTCCGGGCTGAAGTACTGCGGCGTGCCCAGCACCTGACCGGTGCTGGACAGCGCGGTGCCGCCGGAGAAGGCGCGGGCCAGACCGAAGTCGGCGACCACCGCCTCGCCCTGCTCGTCGAGCAGGATATTGTCGGGCTTGATGTCGCGGTGGACTACGCCGTTGGCGTGGGCACACGCGAGTGCCTCGGCCACCCCGATGCCGAGGCGAATGCAGGCGGACTCGGCCAGTTGCGGTGCGTGGGCGAGGAGCCCGGCGAGCGACTGGCGGTGGAGATCCATCGCGACCCAGGTGTACCCGTCGGCGGAGGCGATATCGCGAACGGTGACGATGCGGGGGTGCCGGAGTCGGGCGGCGGTGGTGGCCTCGCGGCGAAAGCGCGCGAGGGCGTCCGGGAGCTCGGCCACATCCGGGCGGAGCACCTTGAGCGCGACGGGGAGCTCGAGGTCGGTATCGACGGCTTCGTAGACCCAGGCGAAGCCTCCGATGCCCAGGAGGCGTGTGACCCGGTACTTGCCGAGGGTACGTCCCAGAAGGCGATCGGGCACGCGGCGGGTTCGAGTCGGAGGGTCCTTTACAGCGCGGGGCGATGCGGGTAAGTTACCATGCTACCTGCAAATGCGCGCACAGAGGCTGCGATCGTCGCGGCTGCGCACGACGCGCTGAAGACGGCTGAGAATACTACGACGATGGCGTTCGACAAGGCTCCCACGATCGAGAAGTTCCGGGCTCACGACGAGGACTCCGGTTCTACCCGCGTTCAGGTTGCAATCCTGACGGAACGGATTCGCTATCTGACCAACCATTTCCGCGCGCACAAGAAGGATCATCACGGTCAGCGCGGTCTCGACAAGATGATCGGCAGGCGCAAGCGGCTGCTCCGGTACCTCAAGCGTACCGATGTGGCGCAGTATCGCGCGCTTGTCCAGGACCTTGGTCTCCGGTACTGAGCCGGATTCCGTCACGTCGTCGCGCGGGGGCAATGGTTGCCTCCCGCGCGATTTGCGTTCTCATGAGGCTTAACAGCAGATGATGCATCGAATCGAGCGTACCTTCGCCGGCCGTCCCCTGGTCATCGAGACCGGGCGCATGGCCAAGCAGGCGGCGGGGTCCGCCGTCGTCCAGTTCGGCGAGACCATGGTCCTTGCCGCCGTCACGGTGAGCGAGAACCAGAGCCCGCTGCCCTTCTTCCCGCTCACGGTCGAGTACAAGGAGAAGACCTACGCGGCGGGCAAGATCCCCGGCGGGTTCATCAAGCGGGAAGGGCGTCCGCACGATCACGAGATCCTGGCCGCGCGCATCATCGACCGGTCGATCCGTCCGCTCTTCCCCGAGGGCTTCAAGAACGAAGTCCAGGTCTTCATCTACGTCATCTCCGCCGACCAGGAGAACGACGCCGACGTGCTCGCCCTGGTGGCTGCGTCGTTCGCGCTGAACGCCTCCAAGATTCCCTTCCTCGGCCCGATTGCCGGCGTGCGCGTGGGTCGCGTGCAGGGACACTGGGTGCTCAACCCCACCTTCCAGCAGCTCGCCTTCTCCGACATGGAGCTGGTGGTCGCGGGCTCGAAGGACTCGATCGTGATGGTCGAGGGTGGCGCGCTCGAGGTGAGCGAAGAGGACGTGCTCGAGTCACTGCGCCTGTCGCACGACGGCATCCGCGAGCTCATCGCGATGCAGAACGAGCTGCTGCCCAAGGTCGCGCAGCCGAAGATGTCGTGGACCAAGGCCGAGTCGCCCGAAGGTGTCGCGACCAAGGTCAAGGAGCTCGCCTCGGGGCGCATCCGTGAGGCGCTGAACCAGAAGGACAAGCACACGCGCATCGAAGCCGTCGAGCGCACGAAGAAGGAGCTGGCGGAAGGGCTGCTCGCGGAGTTCCCGGACAACGCGAAGGACATCCACACGATCCTCGGCGACGTCGAGTATCACGAGCTGCGGGCGCAGGTGCTCGACACCGGCAAGCGCGTCGATGGCCGCCTGCCCACCGAAGTGCGCGCCATCAGCATCGACACGAGCGTGCTGCCGCGTGCGCACGGTTCGGCGCTCTTCACGCGTGGGCAGACGCAGGCGCTCGTCGCCGCGACGCTCGGCACCGCCAAGGACGCGCAGCGCCTCGACTCCATCAAGGAGGCGGGTGAGGTCACGCGCTCGTTCATGCTGCACTACAACTTCCCGCCGTTCTCGACGGGTGAAGTGCGTCCGATGCGCGGCACCAGCCGTCGCGAGATCGGCCATGGCAACCTGGCCGAGCGTGCGCTGCAGGGCGTCCTTCCCGACTTCGCCGATTTCCCCTACACGATCCGCATCGTCTCCGACGTGCTGGAGTCGAACGGTTCGTCGTCGATGGCGTCGGTGTGCGGCGGTTCGCTGTCGCTGTTCGACGCGGGTGTGCCGATGAAGGCGGCCGTCGCCGGCGTGGCGATGGGACTCATCATGGAAGGCAAGAAGTACGCGATCCTCACCGACATCCTCGGCACCGAGGATCACCTCGGCGACATGGACTTCAAGGTCGCGGGCACGAAGGACGGCATCACCTCGATCCAGATGGACATCAAGATCGAAGGGCTGTCGCTGAAGATCATGGAAGAGGCGCTCGCGCAGGCGAAGGATGGCCGCCTGCACATTCTCGGCGAGATGGACAAGGCGCTCGCGCAGCCGCGCGGCGACCTGTCGAAGTACGCGCCGCGCATCGTGACGGTGCAGATCCCGGTCGACAAGATCGGTGAGCTGATCGGACCGAAGGGCAAGAACATCCGCGGCATCCAGGAAGAGACGGGTGCCGAGCTGTCGGTGGACGACGACGGCACCGTGACGATCGCGGCGGTGGGCGGCGAGAGCATGGAGCGCGCGCGCCAGATGGTCATGGCCATCACGGCGGAGCCGGTGGTGGGCGAGACCTACGAAGGCACGGTGAAGACCGTGACGGCCTTCGGCGCGTTCGTCGAGATCATGCCCGGCACCGAAGCGCTGCTGCACGTCTCGGAGATGAAGTGGGAGCGTGTCGAGAAGCCTGAGGACGTGTGCAAGAAGGGCGATCGCGTGACGGTCAAGCTCGTCGATCGCGACGAGCGTGGCCGCCTGCGCCTCAGCATGAAGGCGCTGCTGCCGAAGCCGGAAGGCATGCCCGACGAGCCCGAGCGCCCGCGTCGTGAAGACGGTGACCGTGGCGATCGCGGCGACCGTGGCGATCGTGGTGGACGCGGCGGGCGGAACGGCGGTGGCCGCGATCGGCGCTGAGGCGTTGCGGGTCGTCCCGCCCACGTTGCATCGCACGGACCTGCCCAATGGACTGACCGTGCTCTCGGAAGCCGTTCCGGGAGCGCGGTCGGTCGCTTTCGGGGCGTGGGTGCGCGCGGCGACGCTGCATGAGCAGCCCGAGGAGATGGGGGTGTCCCATTTCCTCGAGCACATGGTGTTCAAGGGCACCCAGCGGCGGTCGGCGCAGCAGATCGCGCTGTCGCTGGAGACGCTTGGCGGCTCGCTCGACGCGTACACCGAGCGGGAGCACACCTCGTTCCAGGCGCGCGTGCTCGATGAGCATCTCGGCGAGGCGGTGCAGGTCATCGGGGAGTTGCTGTTCGAGCCGTTGCTGCGCGATGATGATCTCGCCCTCGAACGCAAGGTGATCCTCGAGGAGATCAGCATGGTCGAGGACACCCCCGACGACATCATCTTCGACGTGCACAATCGGGCGGTGTGGGGCGACCATCCGCACGGCTTCGCGATCCTGGGCACGCGCGACACGGTGCAGGCGCTGGACGTGCCGCAGTTGCGGTCGTTGCACTCCCGCGCCTATCACCCCGGCCGACTGGTGGTCGCGGCATCGGGACGCGTGTCGCATGACCAGCTCCTCGCGGCGCTCGAACAGGCGGGCTGGATGGACGTGCCGCGTGGGGACATGACGCCCTTCGCGCTCGACCCCGTCGAGGCCGCCGGCCCGCACGCCGAGCACGTCACCCGGCGCGACATCGGCCAGACGCACGTGGTGCTGGGTGGGGCGGGGCTGGCCCACGGTGACCCGCGACGCTGGGCCTTCGCGCTCGTGGACATGCTGCTGGGCGGCGGGATGAGCTCGCGACTGTTCCAGCGTGTCCGCGAGGAGTTGGGGCTCGCATACAGCGTGCACACCTTTTCCAGCGCGTACGCCGACACCGGGACCCACGGCGTGTACCTCGCGAGCGCGCCTGAGAGTGCGCAGGCGGCGGTCGATGCGGTCCGGGCGGTGCTGGGGGGCATGGCCGAGCTCGGGTTGTCCGCGGAGGAGCTGGAGGCGGGCAAGCGGCAGCTGCGCGGGCAGTTGGTGCTGTCCATGGAAGGCGTGTCGTCGCGGATGTATCGTGCAGCTTCGACGGCGCTGTACAACGAGCCGTACCGTTCCATCGACGAGCTGATGGCGCTCGTCGACGCGATCACCGCCGACGAGGTGCTGGAGGTGGCGCGCGAGTTTTTCGATCCGGACCGACAGATTCTCGTCAGTCACGGCCCCAAGGCCGTCCGCTGACGAACTCCCCTTTCCAGAGTCGACCATGCGCATCGGCGTACCGAAAGAGATCAAGACGAATGAGAACCGCGTTGCCCTGGTGCCGGCCGGCGCCGAGGCACTGGTGTCCGCGGGCCATGAGGTGTTCGTAGAGACCGGGGCCGGTATCGGCAGCGGATTCGAGGACGAGGCGTACGTTGGCGTTGGGGCACAGATCGTCCCGGACGCGGCCACGGCCTGGGGCAAGGCCGAGCTCCTGCTCAAGGTGAAGGAGCCCATCAAGGCGGAGTGGCAGTACCTCCGCCGTGACCTGACGCTGTTCACGTACTTCCATTTTGCGGCCGACGAGGAGCTCACCCGGGCGCACCTCGCGAGCGGCGCGACATGCATCGCGTACGAGACGGTGGAGCTGCCGACGCGCGAGCTGCCGCTGCTGACGCCGATGTCGGAGGTGGCCGGTCGCATGGCGGTGCAGGAGGGGGCCAAGTACCTCGAGAAGCTGTACGGCGGCCGTGGCGTGCTGCTGGGTGGCGTGCCGGGCGTGGCGCCGGCCAAGGTGGTCATCCTGGGCGGCGGCGTGGTGGGCGTGAACGCGGCGAAGATGGCGGCCGGGCTGGGTGCCAAGGTCGTCGTCCTCGACCTGTCGCTCGAGCGCCTGCGGTACCTGAGCGACGTGATGGCGGCGAACGTGCAGCTCATTCACTCGAACCGGCACAACATCCTCGAGCAGATCAGCACCTGCGATCTCGTCATCGGCGGCGTGCTGATCCCGGGTGCCAAGGCGCCGAAGCTGGTGCGCCGGGCCGACCTCGCGCGGATGCGTCCGGGCGCGGTGATCGTCGACGTGGCCGTCGATCAGGGTGGGTGCGTCGAGACCATCAAGCCGACGACGCACGAGAATCCGACGTACACGGTGGATGGCATCATCCACTACGGCGTGGCGAACATGCCGGGCGCCGTGCCGCGCACCTCCACGCTGGCCCTCACGAACGCGACGCTGCCGTACACCTTGCAGCTCGCCAACAAGGGCTGGAAGCAGGCGCTGGCGGACAATGGCGCGCTGCTCAAGGGGCTGAACATGAGCGCCGGGCAGGTCACGTATCAGGGTGTGGCCGATGCGTTCGGGATGCCGATGACGGCGCCGGCGAGCTTCGTCGGCTGACCGTCGCGGCGCGCGTCGGCAACAGCGCAGAGGGCCATCGGGAGCAGATCCCGGTGGCCCTCCGGCGTTCCGGCCACGGGGCGTGGTGAGTGGTCTAGGTCACGCAGGGACAACAGCTTGTCCGCACTCACGCGCACCGGTAGGTTACCAAGACGCGCCCGTCGACCTCCCATCAGGCCTTCGCTCCTCGCGAAGTGCCGCCCCGATAGTCCTGGATGTTCTGGCCCTTCAAGAAGGCGAACTCGTTGTTCCCGGCGAATGCCATCGCCGTCGACCTTGGCACCGCCAATACACTCATCTACGTGAAGGGCGAAGGCATCGTCCTGAACGAGCCGTCTGTCGTCGCGCTCGATCGCGAGACGAAGAAGATCAAGGGTGTGGGGCTCGAGGCGAAGCGCATGCTCGGGCGCACGCCCGATGGCATCATGGCGGTGCGCCCGATGAAGGATGGCGTGATCGCGGACTTCGACGTGACGGAACGCATGCTGCGCTACTTCCTCACGCTCGTCATCGACAAGCACGTCTTCAAGGTGAAGCCGCGCGTGGTCGTGTGTGTGCCGTCCGGGATCACCGAGGTGGAGAAGCGTGCGGTGCGCGATTCCGCGCTTGGCGCCGGCGCGAAGGAAGTGTTCATGGTGACGGAGCCGATGGCCGCGGCGATCGGTGTCGGCCTGCCGGTCGAGTCCCCGACGGGCAACATGGTGATCGACATCGGTGGCGGCACGACGGAGATCGCCGTGATCGCGCTCAGTGGCATCGTGAGCGACACGAGCATCCGCACGGGCGGCGATGAGCTCGACATCAGCATCGTGCAGTTCATGCGCAAGAACTACAACCTGCTCATCGGCGAACCGACGGCCGAGCAGATCAAGATCCAGATCGGCTCCGCGTATCCCGTGGGCGATGAGCGCGAGATGGAAGTGAAGGGTCGCGACCTCGTGTCGGGGATCCCGAAGACGGTGCGCGTGCACTCGAGCGAGATTCGCGAAGCGGTGCAGGAGCCGGTGCAGCAGATCGTCGACGCAGTGCGACGCGCGCTCGAGATCACCCCGCCCGAGCTCGCATCGGACATCGTCGATCGCGGCATCGTGATGACGGGCGGCGGCGCGCTCATTCGCGGCCTCGACGTGCTGCTGTCGCAGGAGACCGGCCTGCCGATCCATGTCGACGAGGATCCGCTCACGTGCGTGGTGCGCGGCACCGGCAAGATCCTCGACGACGAGGAGAAGTACTGGTCGGTGCTGACCACCTGAGGCGCCGATGACCCGTCGCACGCGCGGCGAAGGTCGTCTCGACATCGTGATGGCCGCCGGCTGCCTGCTGCTGTCGGCCATCGCGCTTCTGGCCCCGCGCACCACCCGCAATGACCTGGCGCAGGCGGTGCGCCGCACGGTGCTCGCCCCCGTGGTTCGCATCGAGTCGCGTGCCGCCACCATCCGCGCCGTGGTCCTGTCGCGCGACTCCGTGCTGCAGGCGCGCGGCCGCCATGTGTCCGACACCCTCGCCGTGCGCGCGATTGCCGACGAGAACGCGATCCTGCGCCGACTCATGGGACTGGGCGCACGGTTGCAGGATGGCTTCGTGCCCGCAGAGCTGTTGCCGACCGGCAATGGCGACGAGTTCACGCTGGGACTCACGGCGGGACGCAACGTGGGCGTGGTGCCGTTCCTGCCGGTCGTCACGGCCGATGGATTGCTGGGGATGATCGAGAGCGCCGATGCGACGACGAGCTTCGCGATCACCTGGGGGCACCCCGACTTCGCGGTGAGCGCGATGAGTGCCGACCAGCGCGCGTTCGGCATCGTCAAGCCGCATCTCGGACGCGGTGCGGAGCGCTGGTTGCTCGAGATGCGCGGGGTGCCCTTTCGTGCGCGGCTCGACACCGGTGCGCTCATCGTGAGCTCGGGGCTCGGCGCGACCTATCCGCGGGGCATTCCCATCGGCACGGTGATGGGGGAGCTCGTGACGCCGGAGAAGTGGGCGCGCACGTACCTCATCAAGCCCGCGGTGCTCCCTGACGCGACGGGTCCTGTGCTCGTCTTGCTGCCGTCGCGCGCGCAGCGCGGCGTGAACGGGGTCTGGACGACCGTGCTGGCGGCGGACAGCGCGGCGCGGGCGCTGGCCGCAGCAGGCGACTCACTCGCGAAGGCGGCCGCACTCGACGAGTTGGCGGCGCGACGGGCGGCGCTCGACACTGTCCCGGTGGACAGTCTCGGCCGACCGATCACGCCGGGGGTCGCGAATCCCCCGGTTGTGCCCCCCGGCACCACGCCCTCGCGTCCGGGCGCCAAGCCGGACAGCGGCCGCACGCCGCCAGCGGCGCGCGTTGGTCCGCCGCCGGCGCGCGTCGGTCCGCCTCCAGTCGGGGGGCGCCCGTGAGGCGCGCGTCGATGCCGGCGGACACGCGTGGCGGTGGTGCCTTCCTGGGCACCATCGGCTTCCTGTTGCTGGTGCTGGCGCAGTTCGCAGTCGCACCGCTGCTCGGCGGCCCGGTGCGCGTCGACTTCATCGTGATCGCGTTGCTGTTCGCGGCGGTGCGGATGCGTCCGGGGCTGGCCGCGTTGACCGGCCTGGCGCTTGGCGTCGTCATCGACGCGCTGGCGCCAGCACACTTCGGGGCCGCGATGCTGATCCTCACGCTCATCGGCGTGGGGGCCTCGTGGCTGCGCGCGGCGTTCTTCGGCGACAACCTGGGCCTCACCGCGCTGTTGCTCATCGGCGGCCGCTTCGCCTTCGATGTGGCGTACACGCTCATGACCGGCGCGACGATCGGTGGTTCGTTGCTGATGACCCTCGGCGTGTGGGCACCGCTGTCGGCGCTTGCGACCGGGGTGGCCGGCGTGGTGCTGCTCACGCTGTTCCGTCCGCTCTTCCGCGCGAAGGGCAGCTGAGCCATGGCGCTGCATCCCAACACCGTGCAGCGTCGCGCGCGCGTGGCGCGCGGCATCATCGCGCTGGTGTTTGCCGGCCTCGGTGGCGGGTTCTTTCGCGCGCAGGTGCTGCAGAATGCGGAGTACCGCCTGCAGGCCGAGACGAACCGGTTGCGTGAGGTGCCGCTCCCTGGCGCGCGCGGCATCATCTACGATCGGAACGGCGCGATCCTCGCGGAGAACCTGCCGGGCTACAAGGTCTCGGTGATCACGCCGACGACCGATTCCCTGCGGGTCACGCTCAAGGCGCTGGCGCGCATCGTACCGCTCGACAGTCTCGACCAGGAGCAGGTGGTGCGGCGGTTCCGTCGCGCGCCCACGCGGCCGGCCGAGATCTTCACGGATGCGTCGTTCGAGGTCGTGTCGATCCTGGAGGAACGGCGCGTCGAGTTTCCCGGCCTGATCATCCAGAGTGCACCCAAGCGCTACTACCCCGACGCGCGCGCGGTCGCCGCACTCATGGGCTACACCGGCGAAGTGTCGGAAGAGGAGCTGACGAAGCCGCGCTTCGAGGGGTACAAGGCGGGGCAGCAGGTGGGGAAGGCCGGTATCGAGCTCGCCTACGAGGACCAGCTACGCGGGCGGGAAGGGCGTCGCTTCGTCGAGGTCGATGCCCGCAACCGGGTGGTGCGCGACAACGGCGTGCGTGAGGAGGAGCAGCCCGAGGCGCCGCCTCCGTTGCGCACCAACATCGACCTCGACCTGCAGCGTTACGCGCACGAGTATTTCGGCGACTCGCTGCGCGGCGCGGTGGTGGCGCTCGAGCCGCGGACGGGTGGGGTGCTCGCGCTGTACAGCGCACCGGCGTACGACATCAACCGCTTCATCGGTGGCGTGCCGCGCGCGTACTTCGACTCCCTCAACACCGACGTGCACACGCCCATGCTCAACCGGGCGCTGCAGGGGATCTATCCGCCCGCCTCGACGTTCAAGCTGGCCACGGCGGTGCTCGGCATGCAGCTCGGGCTCGTGACGATGGAGACGCGCATGCCCACGCCGTGCACGGGCGGCTACTACTACGGGCGCGTGTTCAAGTGCTGGGACAAGAAGGGGCACGGCGACATCACCCTGGCGCAGGCCATCGCGAAGTCGTGCGACGTGTACTTCTATCAGCTCGGTTTGCGCATCGGGCTGGAGCGCATGCTGGCCGGTGGCGTCTCGCTGGGCTTTCGTGAGCGGACCGGCATCGACCTGCCGAACGAGGTGCGCTCGCGCTGGCCGGAGAACACGTCGTACTTCGACAAGACGTACGGCCCGCGCGGCTGGAACAAGTCGGTGGTGCTGAGCCTCGCCATCGGGCAGGCGAACAATGCACAGACGCCGCTCAACATGGCGCGCTTCTACACGGCGCTCGCCACCGACGGCGCGGCCGCGACGCCGCAGATCGTTGCGCGTGCACCCGAGCGGAAGGACATCCTCGGCATCACGCCCGAGCAGTTGCAGGGCATCCAGCTCGCGCTGGCCGACGTGGTGTCGCGCGGTACGGCGGCAGGGGCGCAGATCCAGGGCCTGACGATTGCCGGCAAGACCGGAACGGCGCAGGTGCCGCCGCTCAAGGACTTCGCCTGGTTCGTGGGATATGCGCCCGCCGATGCGCCACGCATCGTACTGGCGATCGTGGTCGAGGAAGGCTTGCACGGGTCGGCGGCGGCGCGTGTCGCCACGAAGCTGATGGAGCGCTACCTCAAGCAGCGGCTCACGATGTCAGCCGTCACCAACGACTGAGGCGATCGCATGCTGCCGCTCGCCAATACCGGAGTCCTCCGGCGCCAGAGCATCGACCTGCCGCTGCTGATCGTGGCGCTGCTGCTCACGGCGTTCGGGATCGCGATGGTCTACTCGGCCGGCCAGGTCGACGCGCCCTCGCGCGCGGTGACGCATGCCTGGGAGCGCCAACTGGGCTGGTTCGGCGCCGCGATGCTGACGACGTGGATCGTGACACGCTCGTCGGTGCGCCTGATCGAGTGGTGCGCGTGGCCGCTCTACGCGTTGAGCGTCGCGCTGCTCGTGCTGGTGCTGTTCATCGGCACGGGGGCCGGCACTGCCGCGAGCGTCAAGGGATGGATCGCCATCGGCGGCGTGCGCATCGGGCAGCCCGCGGAGCTCGCGAAGATCGCCACGACCCTCATGCTCGCGAAGGTGCTGGCGGCGCAGCGCGACGAGGCCCGGTCGCTGGTGGACCTGTGGAAGCCGCTGCTCGTGGTGGGTGTGCCGTGGCTGCTGGTGATGAAGCAACCGGACCTCGGCACCGGCATGGTGTTCATCGGCATCTGCTTTGCGATGCTGTTCTGGGCCGGCGTGCAGTGGCCGCTGCTGCTCATGCTCGCGAGCCCCGGTATCAGCCTCATCCTCGCGTTCAGCACCGGGGTGTGGGGCGCGTGGTTCCTGGTCCTCGTGGCGTTGGTGCTGTGGTATCGCCCCTACCTCACCGAGGGCGTGGTGGTGGTGGTGGCGAATGTGGTCACGGGGGTTGTCGCCCCGATCCTCTGGGACGGGCTCAAACCGTATCAGCGCAAGCGCCTGCTGGTCTTCCTCGACCCCAGCATCGATCCGCAGAACAGCGGCTACCACGTCACGCAGAGCAAGGTGGCGATCGGGTCGGGCGGCCTGTTCGGCCAGGGGTTCACGCACGGCGCGCAGAAGCGGCTGGGCTACGTGCCGGAGCGTCACACCGACTTCATCTTCTCGGTGGTCGGTGAGGAGCTCGGGTTCATCGGGGTCGGCGTGGCCCTGTCGCTCTTCCTGGCGCTCCTCCTGCGCAGTACGCGCGTGGCGTCGCGGGCGCCGGACGCCTTCCCCAGCCTTGTGGCGTTCGGGCTGGTGGCCGCGTGGCTGGTGCACGTGCTGGTGAACGTCGGCATGACGCTGGGCCTCATGCCGGTGACCGGCATCCCGCTGCCGTTCTTCAGCTATGGCGGGTCGTTCCTGCTCGTCTCGTGGCTGGCCGTGGCGGTGCTGCTCCGCATCTCGGCCGAAGGGCGCGGCCAGGCCGACGCGCTCGGCCTGTAGTCGTCCCGCAGCGGCTCCCGGAGGGCCGCCGATCGCCGGCGCAAGGCCTAGACTGGCTCGCTCCGTCCCCCGATCTTACCCCGTCTATGGCATGGTTCCGGAAGGAGAAGAAGCCCCGCCAGCCACGTCGGGAGCGGCTCGAGATTCCCCCCGACACGTGGGAGAAGTGCGAGGCCTGCGATCACACGGACATCCGCGACAAGTTCCTGCGGAACCTCAACGTGTGTCCGTCGTGTGACTTTCACCGGCGGCTGCGCGCGTGGGACTTCGCGAACGTCATCCTCGACGAGGGGACGCTCGTGGAGGTCGGCGGCGAGCTCAAGTCCGTCGACCCCCTTCGCTTCCCGGACTATCCGGCGCGCCTCAAGAAGGCGCTCGCCAATGCGGGTGACCAGGACGCGATCCTCACGGCGACCGGACAGCTCGAGGGCATGCCCGTCGGGGTAGGGGTCATGGACTTCGCCTTCATGGGCGGGTCGATGGGCTCGGTCGTGGGCGAAAAGATCGCACGTCTCGGGCAGCGGTCGCTCGAGAAGAAGCACCCGCTGGTGCTGGTGTCGTCGTCGGGCGGTGCGCGCATGCAGGAGGGGATCCTCTCGCTCATGCAGATGGCGAAGGCGTCGGCGGTGCTGTCGCAGCTCGCCGAGCGTCGCATTCCGTACATCTCCGTGCTCACGAATCCGACGACGGGTGGCGTGAGCGCGAGCTACGCGATGCTGGGTGACGCGATCCTCGCCGAGCCGGGCGCGGTGATCGGCTTTGCGGGTCCGCGGGTCATCAAGCAGACGCTCGGGCAGGACCTCCCGGAGGGCTTCCAGACTGCGGAGTTCCTGCTGGAGAAGGGGATGGTGGATCGTGTGGTGCACCGGAAGGAGCTGCGGGCGACGCTGTCGCGGCTGCTGCGCCACATGACGGGTCGTCCGGCCGCCGCCGGCCACGCGCAGCAGGACACCTGAGTCGTCATCCGCTCGATCCCCCGCCGCTGGCCGTCGCATCGGCCGCGGCGACACCGGCCGACCCGTCGGGGGTGGGCAGTGACGCGACCTACCACCCGGCGCTGCAGCGGCTGTTCGCGCGGACCGGTGGGGCCTGGCGGCTCGGGCTCGAGCGCATGGGCACGCTGCTCGAGCGCCTCGGCGCGCCGCACCGCGCCTATCCGGTGTTCCATGTCGCCGGCACGAATGGCAAGGGAAGCACCGTCGCGACGCTCGACGCGTTGCTGCGTGGCGCCGGCCTGCGGGTCGGGCGCTACACCTCACCGCATCTGGTGGACTTTGCCGAGCGCATCGTCGTCGACGGGGTGGCCATGCCGCACGAGGCCATCACCACCTGGTTGAGCGCGCACGAGACGATGCTGGCGGAGCTGGGCGCGACGTTCTTCGAGTCGACGACCGCGATGGCCTTCGACCACTTCGCGAGCGCCGCGGTGGACGTGGCGGTGGTTGAAGTGGGGATGGGCGGGCGGCTCGACGCGACGAACCTGGTGCAACCGCTCGCTGCGGTCGTCACACAGATCGGCTTCGACCACATGGAGTACCTGGGAGAGACGCTCGAGGCGATCGCCGGCGAGAAGGCTGGCATCTACAAGGCGGGAGCCGCAGCGGTGGTCGGGGAGACCCGTCCGGCCATTCGCGACCTCCTGCTGGAGCGGGCGGCGGCGGTCGGCGCCGGTCCCATCCTCGCCACGGGCCGCGACTGGCAGGTACGCGACGTGTCGGTGCACGCCAGCGGGACGAGCTTCACGCTCGAGACGGCGGGGAGCACGCGTCGCCTGACCACGCCGCTCGTGGGGGAGTTTCAGGCCGACAATACGGCGGCGGCTCTCGCGGCGCTTCGCGGCGCAGGCGGGCGCTGGGCGGCGATTGAGTCGCGCGCGGAGTCGCTGCTGGCGGGGGTGCGGCTGGCCGGTCGGTTCCATCGCTCGCCCCCCTGGCTGTTCGATGTCGCGCACAATGCCGATGGTGCGGCGACCGTGGTGGCCAACCTGCTCGCGGTGGGAGTCCCGCGACCCCTCACGGCGGTCGTGTGCGTCCTGCGGGACAAGGACTGGCGCGGCATCCTGCAGGTCGTGGCGACGGCGGCGCAGCGCATCGTGGTGACCATGGCGCCCACGGCGCCGGCCAGTCGCATGTGGGACCTGGACGACGTCGTGTCCTGGGCCGCGGGCGTCGGCCTTCCGGTGGATCGCGTCGATGACTTCGGGATGGCGCTCTCGAGCGCGCGCACGGACGCGGCGACCGTGCTGGTGACCGGGTCGTTTCACACGGTGGGCGATGCGATGGAGCGGTTGCAGGTGCATCCGCTCGCCCGGTAACTTTGACGGATGTCGCCCAAGCCGCTCCCGGGATTCCGAGATTTCTATCCAGACGCCCTGGCCGAGCGAGCCCACATCTTCGACTCCTGGCGCCGCGTCGTGCGGCGCTACGCATTTCAGGAGTATGATGGGCCGCCGCTCGAACCGCTCGAACTCTACACGCAGAAGAGCGGCGACGAGATCGTCGGCCAGCTCTACAACTTCACCGACAAGGGTGATCGCGCGGTCGCCCTGCGGCCCGAGATGACGCCGACGTTTGCGCGGATGGTCGCCGCGAAGGCACAGGCGCTGCGCAAGCCGGTGCGGTGGTTCTCGATTCCCCAGCTGTTCCGCTACGAGCGCACGCAGAAGGGACGCTTGCGTGAGCACTACCAGCTCAACGTCGACCTGGTGGGCGAGACGGACGTGCTGGCGGACGCGGAGCTGTTGTCGGTCGCGATCGACATCATGCGCGAGCTGGGCCTCACCTCGCAGGACGTGCGCGCACGCGTGAGCGACCGGCGCCTGTTGAATGGGCTGCTTGCGCATCATGCGATCCCCGAGGCCGCGTGGCCGGCGGTGTATGCCGTCCTCGACAAGCTCGAGCGACAGCCGCGTGAGGTGTCGGCGGACGCGCTGGCGGCGGCCGGACTCGACGGCGCCACGCAGGAGACCGTTCTGGGCTTCGGCGCGCTCGACCTCGCCGCGCTGCAGGCGCGCTACGGCACATCGGCCAGTGCCGGCGAGGCCGTGGCGCGTTTCGCGGCCTACGTCGCGCACCTCGAGGCGTTGGGCGTCGGCGCGTGGGTGAAGGTGGACCTCACCATCGTGCGCGGGCTGGCGTACTACACCGGCATCGTGTTCGAGCTGTTCGACAACGTTGGCGAGTTCCGCGCCATCTGTGGCGGCGGGCGCTACGACAACCTGCTCGGGGCGCTCGGCGGCGTCGATCTGCCCGCGCTGGGTTTCGGGATGGGCGACGTCGTGCTCGGCGAGTTGTTGCGCGCGCGCGGCCTCATGCCGGCGGCCACGCCGTCCGTGGGCGTCTGGATCGCGCAGGCGCCCGACACGCCTGACGCGCCGCAGGCGCTGCTGCAGACGGCCACGGCGCTGCGCGCGTCGGGTGCCACGGTCGAGTATGCGCTGCGCCCGCAGAAGCTCGACAAGCAGCTCGAGGCCGGTCGCAAGGCCGGCGCGGGCGCGTTCGTCATCGTCGACCCGGCACACACCGACTCGCCATGGCGCCTTCGGCGCACCGGTCACGACGACCAGTCCTTCACCACCCTGCCGTCGCTCGTGGCGGCAGTCACTGCAGCCCGTGAGTCCGATCGATGAGCGACGACAAGAAGCTGACCACCCGCGCCGACAACTTCAGCGACTGGTACAACGAGTTGGTGCTGCGTGCCGAACTCGCGGACTACTCGCCGGTGCGCGGCTGCATGGTCATCCGGCCGCTCGGGTACGGCATCTGGGAGCGCATGCAGCGGGCGCTCGACGACATGTTCAAGGCGACGGGGCACCAGAACGCCTACTTCCCGCTCTTCATCCCGGAGAGCTTCCTGTCGAAGGAAGCGGAACATGTGGAGGGCTTCGCGCCCGAGTGCGCGGTGGTCACACATGGGGGTGGGAAGCAGCTCGAGGAACGGCTGGTCGTGCGCCCCACGTCGGAGACGATCATCTATTCGATGTTCGCGAAGTGGGTGCAGAGCTACCGCGACCTGCCGTTGCTGTACAACCAGTGGGCGAACGTGGTGCGCTGGGAGATGCGGACCCGCCTCTTCCTGCGCACGATGGAGTTCCTCTGGCAGGAGGGGCACACCGCGCACGCGACGCACGATGAGGCGGAGACCGAGACGCGCAAGATGCTCGGCGTCTACCGCACGTTCATGGAAGAGTACATGGCGATGCCCGTGATCACCGGGCAGAAGACCGACGCCGAGAAGTTCGCCGGCGCGCTCCGCACGTACTGCACCGAGGCGATGATGCAGGACAACAAGGCCCTGCAGGCCGGCACATCGCACAACCTTGGCCAGAACTTCGCCAAGGCGTTCGACCTGACCTTCCAGAACGAATCCGGGCAGATGGATCATGCCTGGAACACGTCGTGGGGCGTGTCGACGCGCATGATCGGCGGCCTGGTGATGACGCACGGCGACGACGCGGGGCTGCGGTTGCCGCCGCGCCTCGCCCCCATCCAGGTGGTCATCGTGCCCATCTGGAAGACGGACGAGGAGCGTGCCGCCACCGTCGAGGCGGCGAAGCGCATCGCCGAGGAGCTGGGGAGCTTCAAGCGCCCCGACCATGAGCGCATTCGCGTGCACGTGGACGACCGGGTCGGCATCAAGCCGGGTGCGAAGTACTACCACTGGGAGCTGCGCGGCATTCCGCTCCGCATCGAGATCGGTCCGCGCGACCTCGCGCAGCAGAGTGGCCTGCTGGTGCGTCGCGACACGCGTGAGAAGCGACCGATCGCGTTCGACGCACTGCGCTCCGAGTTGCCGGTGATCCTCGAGCAGATCCAGGCCGACATGCTGGCCGCGGCGCGCGCGCGTCTCGAGGCCAACAGCATCCGGGAGCGCATTTCGTACGAGCAGTTCAAGGAAGTGATGGAGGGACCGGGCGCATTCGTGTACGCCGGCTGGAACGGTGATCCGGCCGTGGAGGCGCGGGTGAAGGAGGAGACGAAGGCCACGATCCGCTGCATCCCCGATCCCGAGTTTCGTTCGCCCACGGCACCGACGACGTGCATGGTGACCGGCGAGCCGGCCAAGTACGAGGTCGTGTGGGCGCGGGCGTACTGAGCGGGAGCGCTGCGGACCCCTCCGAGGCGCCGGAGGGGTTCCACCGCGTGGGCGGCGCGCTGCATGTCGACGGCGTACCGCTCGCCACGATCGCGGGCGCCGTCCAGACGCCGGCGTACGTCTATGCGGCGTCGACGATCCGTGCGCGCTATACCCGACTGGCCCGCGCCTTCGCGGACGTGCCGCATCGCATCCACTTTGCTGTCAAGGCGAATTCGAACCTCGCGGTGCTGGCCCTGTTGCGCGAGCTGGGCGCGGGCGTGGACATCGTCTCGGGCGGCGAGTTGTACCGCGCGCAGCAGGCCGGCTTCGGCGGTCGTGATGTGGTGTTCAGTGGGGTCGGGAAGACGTCCGACGAGATCGCCCAGGCGCTCGATGGCGGCGTGCTGCTGATCAACGTGGAGTCCGAGGCCGAGCTCACGGCGATCGATGCCGTGGCGGCGTCGCGCGGCGTGGTGGCGCCCATTGCGATTCGGGTGAACCCCGAGGTCACGGTCGACACGCCGCACGCCTACATCAAGACCGGCGAGAAGGGCGGCAAGTTCGGCATCCCGCGCGACGATGTGACGCGCCTGATCGAGGTCGCGACGACGCTGCCGCACGTGACGCTGCGCGGCCTGGGGATGCACCTCGGGTCGCAGATCGGCAATGCGGACCCGCTGCGCGATGCGCTGCCGCGGCTGGTGCACCTGCTGGGGGTGGCCCGGGCGGCAGGGCACGACATCCGCTACATGGACGTCGGCGGCGGACTCTCCGTCCCGTACGCGCCGGGCGATGTCGATGCCGATGTCGAGGACTACGCGGCGCTGGTGCGTGCGGCGCAGGCGGAGACCAGGCTCGCGCTGGTGCTCGAGCCCGGACGATTCCTCGTCGCCGAGGCAGGCGTGCTCCTGACGACGGTGCTGTACCGCAAGCATGCCAACGGCAAGGACTTCGTCGTCACCGACGCCGGCATGAACGACCTCATCCGTCCGTCGCTGTACCAGGCATACCACGCCATCGAAGCGGTGGAGGCTGCGCCGTCGCGCATCACGGCCGACATCGTCGGGCCGATCTGCGAGTCGGGGGACTTCTTCGCCAAGGATCGCAGCGTCGACGATGTGCCCGCGGGCGGCCTGCTCGTGCTCCGCACGGCGGGCGCGTACGGCTTCAGCATGGCATCCAACTACAACTCGCGCCCGCGTGCTGCCGAGGTACTGGTCGACGGCGATCGGTATGCAGTCGTGCGACATCGCGAGACGCTCGACGACCTGGTGCGCCTCGAGCGCCCCCACCCGGACTGGAGAACTGCCTAGATGCGCATCGGACTGTTGTCGGACACACACGACCGTGTGCCGGCCATTCGTGCCCTGCTCGAACAGATGGTGGCTGGAGGCGTCTCGCTGGTCATGCACGCGGGCGACCACTGTTCACCGTTCTCGCTCCAGCCGTTCCACGACCTCTCGCTGCCCATGCTCGGGGTGTTCGGGCGCAACGACGGCGACCGGGATGCGTTGCAGGCCGCCGCGAAGAGCGGGTTCGGTGCGACCGAGCTGTTCGAGTCGCCACACAGTTTCGAGATCGGCGGCAAGTCGGTGCTGCTCATTCACGACCTCGCCGACGTGCACCAGCGGTCGATCGATGGGCACCAGGTGATCATCCACGGCTTCACGCACGTGCCGGAGATGAAGACGCGCGGCGACTCGATGCTGGTGAATCCCGGCGAGGGATGCGGGTGGCTGCATGGCGCGCCCACGGGCGCGATCCTCGATTTCTCGACGAACGCGGTCGAGTTCCTGAAGCTGACCGGACCGGAGTGGAAGCAGTGATGGCCGATGCCACGACCAGCCGCATCCTGATTCTCGACTGCGGGTCGCAGTTCACGCAGCTCATCGCGCGACGCGTGCGTGAGGCGCGGGTGTACTCCGAGATCCACCCGCCCACGGTGACGCTCGACTGGATCCGCGCGTGGCAACCGACCGGCATCATCCTCTCCGGTGGCCCGAGCTCGGTGACCGATGACGGTGCGCCGACGGTTGCGCGTGAGCTGCTCGAGCTGGGCACGCCTTTGCTGGGCGTGTGCTACGGCATGCAGCTCATCGCGCACCTCGAGGGCGGGGCGGTGGTGGGTGGCGGACGTCGGGAGTATGGCCGCGCGGAGGTCACCGTGGACGAACCGTCCGGGCTGTTCGCGGGCTTCAGTGCGGGGGAGCGCACCACGGTGTGGATGAGTCATGGCGATCATGTGGAGCAGGTGCCACCGGGGTACGTGGCCACGGCCCACAGCGGCACGACGTGCGCCGGCTTCCGTCACGCCACGCGACCCATTCACGCCATCCAGTTCCACTCGGAAGTGCATCACACCGCGCGCGGCGCCGAAATCATCCAGAACTTCCTGTTCGGCGTCTGCCACTGCACGCCGGACTGGACGCCCGGGCACTTCATCGACCAGGAGGTCGCGCGTATCCGCAACCTCGTGGGCGACCGGCAAGTCATCTGCGGCCTGTCGGGTGGGGTCGACTCGAGCGTTGCGGCCGCGCTGGTGCACCGCGCAATCGGCGACCAACTCACCTGCATCTTCGTCGACACCGGACTGCTGCGTCTCCATGAGCGTGAGCAGGTCGAGCGGACCATGGGGGAGCATCTCGGCATCCGTCTCATCACCGTGCGCGCGGAGGAGCGGTTCCTCACCGCGCTGGCCGGTGTCGGCGAACCCGAGCGGAAGCGCAAGATCATCGGTGAGCATTTCATCCGCGTCTTCGAGAGCGCGTCGGCCGACGCCGGGAAGGACGCGGCGTTCCTGGTGCAGGGGACACTGTACCCCGATGTCATCGAGTCGGTGAGCGCCAAGGGCGGACCGAGCGCGACGATCAAGACGCACCACAACGTCGGTGGCCTGCCCAAGGACATGAAGTTCGGGCTCATCGAGCCGCTGCGCGAGCTGTTCAAGGACGAAGTACGCAACGTGGGGCGCGAACTGGGGCTGCCCGAGGAGATGGTCGGTCGGCATCCGTTCCCCGGCCCCGGGCTGGCGATTCGCGTCCTGGGCGAGGTCACGCCACACGCGCTCGACATCCTGCGGCGCGCCGATGCGATCTATCTCGAGGAGATCCGCGCCGCGGGGCTGTACCCGGACATCTGGCAGGCGTTCGCCGTGTTCCTGCCGGTGCGCAGCGTCGGTGTGATGGGAGATGGCCGCACCTACGAGCACGTCATCGCGCTGCGGGCCGTCACGAGCACCGACGGCATGACCGCGGACTGGTTCGCGTTCCCGCACGACGTGCTGGCGCGCATCTCGAATCGCATCATCAACGAAGTCGACGGCGTGAACCGCGTCGTCTACGACATCAGCTCCAAGCCCCCCGCCACCATCGAATGGGAGTGATGGCCATGCCGGTCCTGCTGCGTCGTGGTTCGTCGCTGGTCGCGCGTCACCTGGCGCCGCTGCTGCTCGCGCTCGCGGGCCTGAGTGGCGTGGCAGCCGGCCAGGGGAATGCGCCGACGCATGGCGTGCGCCCCCGTCGCCTTGCCATTCGCAATGCGATGGTGATCGAGGGGAACGGCACGCCGGCTGAGGGACCGAAGGACATCGTGGTCGAGGGCAATCGCATCGTCGACATCGTCGCGCTCGACCCGGTGGCGGTGAAGGCGGGGACCGCGCGTCGTCCGCAGGCCGATGTGGAGATCGACGCGACGGGCCAGTACGTCATGCCCGGGCTCATCAACCTGCATGGGCATGTGCAGGAGGAACGGGGGGGCATCCCGCAGCCGCTCGACTATCAGCTCAAGCTGTGGCTGGGCATGGGCGTCACGACGGTGCGCGACGTCTCGAGCGAGACGGCCAAGACGCTGCAACTGCGCGAGCGCAGTGCCGCCGGACAGGTGGCCGCCCCGCGGCTCTACGTGTACGCGCGCTATGCCTACATGCCCGTGCCGCGCAACGAGGCGGAGGGGCGGCAGCGGGTGCGCGACCTCAAGGCGATGGGCGTCGACGGGCTCAAGCTGTTCGGCATGGACAAGGACGTGTATGGTGGCGTCCTCGACGAGGCGCGCAAGCAGGGGCTTCGCACCGCGCATCACATGGCGGTGGACGAGACCAATGCACTCGATGCCGCGTCGGGCGGGCTCACCAGCATCGAGCATTGGTACGGTGTGCCCGATGCGGCGATCGTCGATGGCGTGCAGGGCTTCCCGTCCAACTTCAACTATGCCGACGAGGGGATGCGCTTCCGCTACGCGGGGCGACTGTGGCGTGAAGCCGACCCGACGCGCCTGCAGAGCGTGCTCCAGGCGATGGTGAAGGGTGGCGTGGCATGGAACCCGACGCTCGAGATCTACGAGGCGAGCCGCGACCTGCAGCGCGCCGAGACACAGCCGTGGTTCACCGAATATCTGCATCCGACGCTCGAGAAGTACTTCCGCCCGGACCCGGCCAATCACGGATCGTACTTCTCCGGCTGGAGCAGCACCGACGAGGCGTTCTGGAAGGAGAACTACCGCATCTGGTTTCAGGCGGTGCGCGACTTCGAGCGGCTCGGCGGGGTGGTCGGGGCGGGTGAGGACGCGGGCTTCATCTACCAGGTGTACGGCTTCGGGCTCATCCGCGAACTCGAACTGCACCAGGAAGCGGGCTTTCCGACGCTCAAGGTGCTGCAGCACGTCACGGCCAACAACGCGAAGATCCTGGGCGAGGAGTCCCGACTTGGCCGCGTGCGCCCCGGCTATCTCGCGGATCTCGTGGTGGTCAAGGGCAATCCGCTCGAGGATCTCAAGGTGTTCTATCCGACGCGCGTCGGCGCCGCCGCAGGGACGCAGGCGGGTGTGTCGTGGACCATCAAGGATGGCATTCCGTACGACGCGCAGCGCATGCTGCGCGAGGTGCGTGACCTCGTGCGCACCGCGAAGGGACGCTGAGCACGCCCACGGCGTCGCGCACTCCGGACGCGCCACGCCGCACGCGGTGGGACGCGTGGCGGCGTGACCTGCGGGACATGGCGCAGGTCGCCGCGCCGATCGTGCTCATCAACGTCGGGATCCAGGCGATGGGGGTGGTCGACACCCTCATGGTGGGGCGCCTGGGGGGCGCTGCCATCGCGTCGGTGGCGCTGGGGAACTTCTACTTCTTCAACGTCGCGATCTTCGGGGTCGGGCTGCTGTACGCACTCGATCCGGTCATCGCGCAGGCCGTCGGCGCCGGCGATCAGGCGGCGGTGGCGCGTGGTCTCCAGCGCGGGCTTACGCTCGCGCTGCTGCTGGCCGTGCCGCTCATGTTGGCCCTCATGCCGGGCGAGTGGTTGCTGCGTCTCCTGCAGCAGCCGCCGGAGGTGGCCGCCGAGACCGCGGTGTATGCGAGACGCCGCGCGTTGGGCGCGCTGCCGTTCCTGTGCTTCAACGTGTTCCGGCAGGCCTTGCAGGCGCTGGGGCCCGTGCGCCCCGTGTTGCTGGCGGTGCTCGTCGCGAACCTCGTGAACGCGCTCGCGAATTGGCTGTTGGTCTTCGGGCATGGCGGCGCCCCCGCGATGGGCGTGGCGGGCTCCGGCGTCGCGACGGCGCTCGCGATGTGGGTCATGGCGGCGGTGGTGCTGGTGAGTGCGTGGCCGGTACTGCGTGTGCACATCCGGCCATGGCGCGCGGATACGCTGCGCCTGCGCCCGATCGGGCGCGTGGTCCGCATCGGGGCGCCCATCGGCGTGCAGTGGTTCTTCGAGAGTTTCGCGTTCGGGTTGACGGCGCTGTTCATGGGATGGATGGGCACGGCGTCGCTGGCGGGCCACGAGATCGCGCTCAACATGGCGGCGCTCACCTTCATGGTCCCGCTGGGCATCTCCGGAGCGGCGGCCGTCGTCGTGGGGCGTTCCATCGGACGTGGTGACATGGAGGCCGCACAACGCGAGGCCATCGCGGCGGTGGTGTGCGGCGTGGGCTTCATGACACTCAGCGCGGCCGTGTTCATTCTGGCCCCGGGCTGGCTCGCGGCGCGGTACACGACCGAGGCGGCCACCCTGGCCGTGGCCGTGGCGCTCATTCCCCTCGCGGGCTGGTTCCAGGTGTTCGACGGGCTGCAGGCGGTGACCAGCGGCATACTGCGAGGCACCGGAGACACGCGGGTGCCAGCCGTCCTGCATCTTGTCGCCTTCTGGGGGGTAGGTATCCCACTGGGCAGCTATCTCGGATTCCGCACCCCGCTGCGTGAGCGGGGGCTCTGGATCGGTCTCGTGGCCGGCCTGGCCGCGGCGGGGCTGCTGCAGGGGGGGCGCGTCCTGCGCCGGATGACTGGCCCGATCCGGCGTGTGATGGTAGACCACTGAGGTCGTCCTTATCGCAGGAAACGGTAGTATTCAGGGCCGGGCGACGACGCCCGGCGGGAGCCCGTCCGCGGGCTCACCCTCCCGCGTCGTCTCGATGAGTCTTTCGTCTGTCCTGCGCCCGGGTATCCGGCGCCGCCTGTTCGGCCTGTCGCTGGCGCTGACCGTGCCGCTCGCGCTTGTCGCGGCGGTGCGGGCCGTCGACCGTTACGGTTTCGAGCAGCGCCAACTGCGGGAGCGAAGCCGGACGGCCGTCGCCCACAACGCGCAGCTGCTCGACGGCGACCTGAATCGCGCGCGCACGCTGATCACCGCCGTGTCGCCCATGCTCGATGCGCGGACGCCACCCGCGCAGCTCGACTCGTTGCTCCGGGCCGTGTTTGCCGACGCCACGGACGACATCTCGAACGTGTGGGTGTCCGACACCACCGGCCGCGTCCTGGGCTCGCTGCTGCCCGTGCCAACGGGGCCGTCGGCGCCGGCGACGTCGCCGTCCCTTGGGGGACGCGAGTACTTCAAGGCCGCGCGTGCCTCCGGCACGTTCACCATCGGGCAGCCGGTCCGCTCGTTGATCACGGCGGGGGCGCCGTGGGTGATCCCGGTCGTGCAGCCCCTCCGTCATCCCGTGACGCACGCCCTCCGGGGATTCATCGGCATGGGGCTGCGCCTCGATCGGCTCGCGGCGATGCGCTACATGCAGAACCTCCCCGAGAACTCGGTGCTCACGGTGCTGCGCGACGATGGGCGTGTCTTCGTGCGCAACCGCGATCTCGACCGATGGATCGATCGCAACTTCGCCGCCGATCCGCGCTTCGAGGCCGACAACCATCGGGGCGACAGCCTGCAGTCCGTGCGGTCGCTCGACGGCACCGAGCGCATGGTCACGCTCGCCCGCCTCACGACCTTGCGTGCCACCGCCTATGTCGGCATCCCGGCAAGTGCCTCGCGCGCCGCGGTGCAATCGCAGTTCGTGCTCGATCTCATCATCGCCCTCATCGCGGTCCTCGTGTTTGCGGGCATCGCACTGCTGGCGGCGCGGTACATCGCGAACCCGCTGGTGGCACTCTCCGAGGTTGCGACGGCGCTCGCGGGCGGCGATCGCGACCGCCGGGCGCTCGCGTACGGCAACGACGAGGTCGCCGATCTCGCACGCGCGCTCAACGGCATGGCGGACGCCGTGCAGGATCGCGAGCGCGCGCTCGCGGCCAGTGAAGTGCGCTACCGCAGCCTGTTCGAGACGAGTCCCCTGCCGACGCTCACCTGGCGGCTGCGCGATGGACGCATCGAGCAGGGGAACCAGGCGGCTCGCGCGTTCTTCGGTGATGCCCGCCTCGATCGCGAGGGCGGCCTGCGCATCCTCGAGCTTATCGCCGAACCATCCCGCGCCGCGTTCGGCCAGGTGCCGTTGCCCACTGGCCCGGAGACGATGCACGTGGGGCGGTGGCAGCTCCGCGATGCCGTCGGCGCGCTCCGCGACGCCGAGCTGTTCGTGTCGCACATCCAGCAGGGAGACGAGACGAGCGTCGTCGGCGTCTTTCTCGACATCACCGAGCAGCAGCGGGCCGAGTCGGCGCTCGAGCAGTCGCGCGAGGCGCTCCGCCAGTCGCAGAAGATGGAGGCCCTCGGCGCGTTCGCGGGCGGCATCGCCCACGACTTCAACAACTATCTCTCGGCCATCGCCACCAACGCCGAGATGCTGCGCGACGAGCTGCCCGATGGCACGACGTCGCGTCGTGAAGCCGACGAGATCCTCGGCGTGGCGCAACGCGCAGCGGCGCTCACACGGCAGATCCTCGTCTTCAGCCGACGGCAGGTGGTGCACGAGGATCGCATCGACGTCAATGCGGTGCTGCGCGACGTCGGCACGTTGCTGACGCGCCTCGTGGGCGAGCACATTCGCGTGGACCTCGAGCTGCGCGAGGATGCACCGCCGGTGCTGTTCGATCGCGGACGCCTCGAGCAGGTGCTGATGAATCTCGCGGCCAACGCACGCGATGCGATGGTGCAGGGTGGCACGCTCACGGTGCGCACCGAGCCTACGCCGGACGGCGCGCTGCGGCTCCGCGTGCACGATTCGGGCGTCGGGATTCCGCGTGATGTGCTGCCGCGCGTGTTCGACCCGTTCTACACCACCAAGCCGCGCGACAAGGGTACGGGGCTCGGCCTCGCCATGGTCTACACGATCGTCACGGGCGCGGGCGGCACCATCGAGATCGACAGCACGGTGGGGGCGGGCACCGAAGTGGTGCTGACGTTGCCGGCCGCACCGGCGGCGAGCGCCACTCCGGTGAGCGAGCCGGTGGAGCCGTCGCGTCTCGGGGGGACCGAGCACGTGTTGCTCGTCGAGGACGAGCCGGCCGTCCGCGCGGCGACGGCCACGTTGCTGAGGCGCGCCGGCTATCGCGTGACGCAGGCGGGCGACGCCACGCAGGCACTGGAGCGCCTGGCGGAGCTCGACCGGACCCCCGACCTGCTCCTGAGCGATGTCGTGATGCCGGGGGTGTCCGGGCCGGCCCTGGCGGCCGATCTGCAGGAGCGTCTGCCAGGCCTGCGCGTGCTGTTCATGAGCGGCTATGCGGATGACGACGCGGTGATGCAGGGCATCGCGTCGCACTCCCTGCACTTCATCGCGAAGCCGTTCCGCGCGGCCGAACTTCTGGCCGCCGTCCGTGAGGCGCTAGACGCGCTTCTCCTCGAGGAGCGCCATGAATTCGCCGGGCGCGTTGAGCTCGAGCAGGCGTGAGGGCACATCACCCTCCTTGCTGAACTGCGCGATCTTGCCGAGCACCGGGAGGTACTGGTTGGAGACCTCGAGCGGCGGCGCGACGATCAGGAAGAAGAAGTGCACCGGCTTGTCGTCGATGGCCTTGAAGTCCACACCGTCGCGCTTGCGGCCGAACGCCACGCGCAGACGATTGACGACCAGTGACCGACAGTGCGGAATCGCAATGCCGCGGCCGATGCCGGTCGAACCGAGGTTCTCGCGGCGCTTGAGCATCTTGAAGAGCATGCCTTCGGACTTCTCGTCGAGCTTGAGCAGTCCGATGAGCTCCTTCAGGATGTCGTCCTTCGTGGTGCCCTGCAGCTCGAGCTGGACGGCATCCTCTGAGAAAAACTCGCGCAGTTCCATAGGCGGTCAAACTTAGCGGGGCGACGGGCCGCGTCAAACGTGCGCGTTGCCCGGCCGCCCCCGCCCCAATAGCTTCAAGTGCATGTCGCGCAAGACGTTCCCGTTCGCCGTGCCGCATCCGGTGCCGCTCTATCTCGCCCCCATGGCGGGCGTCTCGGAGTCGCCGTTTCGTCGGCTGTGCCACCGGCACGGCGCCGACGTGGTGGTGACCGAGTTCCTGTCGGCCGAAGGGATCCGCCGCGAGAACGAGGCGACCATCAGCAAGCTGCGGTTCGCCCCCGAGGAGCGCCCCATCGGCGTGCAGATCTTCGGGGCCGAGCCGGCGGCCATGGCGGAGGCAGCCGCACTGGTGACGGACCTGTTCGCCCCGGATTTCGTCGACATCAACTTCGGCTGTCCGGTCAAGAAGGTGGTCCGCCGCAACGGGGGGTCGGGGTGTCTGCGGGACCTCGATCTTGTGCAGTCGATCATCCGGGCGGTCTCGGCCGCCACGCCACTCCCCGTCACGGTCAAGATCCGGAGCGGGTGGAGTGAAGAGATGCGCGATCCGGTCGACATTGCCTTGCGGTGCCAGGACGCCGGCGCACGGGTGCTGGCGCTGCACGCGCGCACGCGCACGCAGATGTACAGTGGGCAGGCCAACTGGGACGAGATTGCCCGCGTGGCCGAGGCGCTGGACATTCCGGTGCTGGGCAACGGCGACATCAAGACGCCGCACGATGCCAAGCGGATGCTCGATCACACCCGCGCCGACGGCATCATGGTGGGTCGCGGATCGTTCGGTCAGCCGTGGCTGTTCGCGCAGGCGCGGGCGCTGTTCGACGGGCTGCCGATGCCCGCGACGCCGACCGTGGGGGAGCGGTTCGCGGTTGCGCTCGACCACGCGCGCATGGTGCAGGGATTCGAGGCCGATCCGATCGGGGCGGCGTTGGAATTCCGCAAGCACCTCGGCTGGTACGTGAAGGGGCTCCCGAACTCCGCCGAGCTGCGCGCGAAGCTGCATCAGGTGCGTGACTTCGCCGAAGTCGAGCAGATCTTTACCAACTACCTCGCGGCTTACGAGAGCTACGTGGCGCGTGGGGCGGTGGCCAGCGACCCGGACGTGTCGTCGCTCACCTGCGAGGCGGCCTGAACGCGACGCGCCAAGGTGTTGCCGGAACACCAGTTGCGCGTGTAGTGTACGATGTGGTTGCAGGACCGTTCGAACCCGGGGGTGACTGGCTTCGACGGGGTCGGTGAAATTCTGGTAGCGTGCCCAGGTCCTCGAGCACCTGGTAAAACACTCGGGAAAATTCCAATCGCGAACAACAACCTCGCGCTCGCTGCCTAACCTTCGGGTTACGTAGCAGTGCTCACGCGGCAGCCCGCCCGGGGCGGCACGTGAGTATCGCAAATCTGGGCTAGCCTCGGTGTGCGCCTTCCGCGCTGAGGTGAAACTCTAGAAGGCTTGTCCTGAGGTGGGCTTCCTCCTGGCCAGCCGATGGAGACCTCAATCAGGTGGATACGCACGTAGAAGCCGGGGTGGATCCAGTCTCGGACAGGGGTTCGATTCCCCTCACCTCCACTCGCAGTCGCAGTCGCCGTAAAACACAGCGCGGCACCTCGGAGCTCCGGGGTGCCGCGTTGTCGTTTCGGCCCGGCGCGCTACTTCTTCAGGTAGCGGGGCGGGATGGGGTTGTCGGGACGCTCGGCGTCCCAGTAGACGGAGACCACCCACCAGCGGGTGCCGTCGTTGAGGAGCTGGATGCTGTTGATGCCGCGCTGGAACGGCGTCGCATCGGCGAGGGTGCGCTTCGAGTCGTAGGCGCTGAACACCTGGGTGATGCGGCCGAAGGTATCCACGCTGCGGCCGATCTCCCGCTCGAAGAAGCCATCGCGCTCGAGGCCGACCGACGCGCGCTGCACGTACTCATCGGGACTCAGCACCGTGGCGCGCGCAGGCTGGCCGGCGGGGCCGCCGGTCGGAATGAGCCGCGCCCCCGGTATGAACAGGCTGCGGAATCGGTCCCAGTCGCGCTTCTGGCCAGCGGGGCCGGAAATGACGTCGTACAGGGCGGCCAGAATCGCGTCCATCGACGCGACGTCGGCGGGCTTGGCGGCCGGCGGCGTCTGTGCGGGCGTCTGTGCGGGCGCTTGTGCGGACGTCTGCGCGGCGATCGGTGCCGCGTGCAGCAGGAGGGCTGCCGCGGCGAGGGAAAGTGTCTTCATGGCGCCAAGAACTAGCGCGCGCCGGCCGTCTCCGCCAGCGCGGCGTGCGCAGCCGCGAGCCGAGCGACCGGCACGCGATAGGGAGAGCACGAGACGTAGTCGAGCCCCGCGCGGTGGCAGAAGCCGACCGACCTGGGCTCGCCACCGTGCTCGCCACAGATGCCCACCTTGAGCCCGGCGCGCGTCTCGCGTCCCGCGCGCACCGCCCACTCGACCAGCTTGCCCACGCCCTTCGCGTCGAGCACCTGAAAGGGATCGTCCGCAAGGAGACCACGGTCGAGATACTGCGGCAGGAAGCGCCCCGAGTCGTCGCGGCTAAGGCCGAACGTCGTCTGCGTGAGGTCGTTGGTGCCGAACGAGAAGAAATCGGCTTCGGTGGCGATCTCGTCGGCGGTGAGGGCCGCGCGTGGCAGCTCGATCATGGTACCGACGAGATAGGGGACGCTTTCCCCCATGACGCCCATGACCTGCTCGGCGGCGCGATCGATGAGCGCGCGCTGATGGCGCAGTTCGCTCACGTCGGCAACGAGAGGGACCATGATCTCCGGGCGCACGTCGACACCACGCCGGGACGTGCGGACGGCGGCCTCGAAGATCGCCCGGGCCTGCATCTCGGTGATCTCGGGGTACGTGATGCCGAGGCGGCAACCACGATGTCCCAGCATGGGGTTGGTCTCGCGCAGCGCCGACACGATGCGCGAAAGATCCTGCCGACTGAGCCCCAGCGACTTGGCGAGGTGCGCGCTCTCCTCTCCGCCGTGCGGCAGGAACTCGTGCAGCGGCGGATCGAGCAGGCGGATCGTGACGGGGAAGCCGTCCATCGCCTGGAAGATCCCCTCGAAGTCGGCGCGCTGCATCGGCTGGAGTTTCTCGAGCGCCCGGCGGCGGCCATGTTCGTCGCGCGCGACGATCATCTCACGCATGGCGGTGATGCGGTCGCCCTCGAAGAACATGTGCTCCGTGCGACAGAGCCCGATGCCCTCCGCACCGAAGTTGCGCGCGACGCGGGCGTCGCGCGGTGTGTCGGCGTTCGCACGCACACGCAGACGCCGGACGTCATCGGCCCACCCCATGAGCCGCGCGAAGCCCTGATACGTGGGCGCATCACCGGGCGGCAGCACGCCGTTGATGACGCGCATGACTTCGCTGGGCTGCGTGGGCAGGTCGCCGGCGAAGACGCGGCCGGTGCCGCCATCGAGCGTGAGCCAGTCGCCTTCGTTGACCACGGTGTCGCCGATGGTCATGCCGCGCCCCTCGTGCCCGATCTCGAGGGCGGTGCAGCCGACGATCGCGCACTTGCCCATGCCTCGCGCCACCACGGCGGCGTGACTCGTCATGCCGCCACGTGCGGTGAGCACCGCCCGCGCGGCGACAATGCCGTGAAAGTCCTCCGGCGTCGTCTCCTCGCGCACGAGGATGACCTGTTCACCCTGCTGCGCGCGACGTTCAGCCGTGTCCGGATCGAAGACGACGACGCCGCTCGCGGCGCCCGGGCTCGCGGGAAGGCCCGTGGCCAGCGGCACCGCCTGCGAGGTGGACGCGATGACGCGGTGCAGGAGCTGGTCGAGCTGGTTGGGCTGGAGGCGCAGCACGGCGTCGCGCTGCGAAATGAGCCCTTCGTCGACCATGTCGAGCGCGATGCGCAACGCCGCCTGCGTCGTGCGCTTGCCCGTGCGCGTCTGCAGCAGGTACAACGTGCCGCGCTCGACGGTGAACTCGATGTCCTGCATGTCGCGGAAGTGCGCCTCGAGGCGCGCCTGCGTCTCGAGGAGCTGCGTGTATGCGCCGGGGAGCTTCTGCGCCATCTCGTCGATGTGCAGTGGCGTCCGGATGCCGGCGACCACGTCCTCGCCCTGCGCGTTGACGAGGAACTCGCCGTAGAATCGGCGCTCACCCGTGCTCGGGTCACGCGTGAACGCGACACCCGTGCCCGAGTCGTCGCCCATGTTGCCGAACACCATCGCGACGACATTGACGCCGGTGCCGAGATCGTGCGGGATGGCGTTGACCTTGCGATAGTCGACGGCCTTCTTGAGCGTCCAGCTCTTCCACACCGCCTCGATCGCGCCCCAGAGCTGCACCTGCGGGTCCATCGGGAAGTCGGCACCCGTGCTGACGCGCACGAGCTGCTGGTACTCGCGCACCAGCGCCTGCAACGCGTCTGCGGGAAGCTCCGAGTCGGAGGTGACGCCGCTGGTGAGGCGCTTCGCCCCGAGCAGTTGTTCGAACTTGCCGATGGGGACACCGAGCACGACGTCGGCGTACATCTGCAGGAAGCGACGATACGAGTCGTAGGCAAAGCGCGGGTTTCCGCTGCGCGCCGCCAGCCCCTCCACGGTCGTGTCGTTGAGACCGAGGTTGAGGATCGTCTCCATCATGCCGGGCATGCTCACCGACGCGCCCGAGCGCACCGAGACGAGCAGCGGATCGCTGGGGTCCCCGAAGCGCTTTCCGGACACGGTCTCGAGTCGCGCGAGGGCTGCGGCGACCTCGTCCCGCAGTGCGTCGGCAATGCCGCCGTCCTGCAGGTAGGTGATGCAGCGATCGGCGGCGATGGTGAACCCCGGCGGCACGGGCACGCCGAGGTTTGTCATCTCCGCCAGGTTCGCCCCCTTGCCGCCCAGCACCGCCTTCATGTCTCGCGTACCGTCAGCCTGGCCATGGCCGAAGAAGTAGACGGAGCGGGGGGCGGTGGGAGCGGTCATGGGCCGGTCAGCCGACTGCGGCTGCGATGGGGGTGAGTGGAGGAGCGGCGTCGTCGGCTGCCGGGATCACCTCGCCACCCGCCCGCAGCGCTTCGGGCTCGGCCGGCGTGGCGGTGGGGTACCGCCCCGAGAAGCAGGCGTGGCAGTATCCCTGCGGGCCCTCGGGCATCGCCGAGAGCATGCCGTCGATCGAGAGGTACCCGAGCGAGTCAACGCCCAGATGACGCACGAGTTCCTCATGGGTCATCTGGGCCGCGATGAGCTCCTCGCGCCGCGGCGTATCGATGCCGTAGTAACAGGGGCTGATGATCGGGGCGCTGGACACCCGCATGTGCACTTCTCGGGCGCCTGCGGCGCGCACGAGAGACACGAGGCCCCGCGTGGTGGTCCCGCGCACGATGGAGTCGTCGACCATCACGACGCGCTTGCCCTCGAGGAGCTCGCGGACCGGGTTGTACTTGACCTTCACCTTCGCGTCACGGCCGGCCTGCGTGGGCTGGATGAAGGTGCGGCCGACGTAGTGGTTGCGAATGAGGGCAAGCTCATAGGGAATCCCCGACTCCTCGGAGAAGCCCAGTGCGGCCGAGTTCGAGGAGTCCGGCACCGCGAAGACGAGGTCGGCGTCGGGCGCCGGGCATTCGCGCGCGAGCTGCCGGCCGAGCGCGCGGCGTGAGCGGTCGACGGACCCGCCGAACACCTTGCTGTCGGGGCGCGCGAAATACACGTGTTCGAAGACGCAGCGGGTGATCGGCTCGGGCGCGATGGCCTGGGCACTCCGCATGCCGTGCCGATCGACGGCGACGATCTCGCCGGGCTTGATCTCGCGCTCCTGCGTGGCGCCCACGATGTCGAGGGCGCAGGTCTCGGACGCGAATACGATCCCGTCACCGAGCCGCCCCATCACGAGCGGTCGCCAGCCGTGCGGGTCACGCGCGACGAGCACCGTGTCGTCGAGCACCACGAGCAGGCAGTAGGCGCCTTCGACGCCGGCGAGCGCATTGGCCACCCGCGCTTCCGGCGTGGCCCCCGTGGCCCGTGCGATGCGATGCACGATGACCTCGGAGTCCATCGTGCTGGTGAAGATCGCTCCGTCATCCTCGAGCGCGCGACGCAGCTCGACGGCGTTGGTCAGGTTGCCGTTGTGCGCGAGCGCGATGTGGCCGCGCCGCACGCGCGCGAGGATCGGCTGCGCGTTCTCGATGACCGACGACCCGGCCGTGCTGTAGCGCGTGTGCCCGATGGCGATCGGCCCGGTGAGGGCCGCCATCTCGTCGTCGGCGAAGCCCTCGGAGACCAGCCCCATGGCGCGACTCACCCGCGCCGTGCCGACGCCGTCGACGGCGACGATGCCCGCCGATTCCTGCCCGCGATGTTGCAGCGAGTACAGCCCGAGCTGGGTCAGCGCCGCCGCGTCGGGGTGTCCGTAGACACCGAAGATGCCACACATGGGAGAACTCCCGCTCAGTCGGTGGTGGGGGCGTGCGAGGCGGCCACCGCGTGTTCCGCGGGCGTCTCGCCGTCCATGGCGACCGGAATCGCCTCGTGAAACGCGCGGGCCAACCAATCCACCGGCGCGGTGAAGGTGTCATCGGAGATGGTCACGCGGGCGCCTTCGCCCGCCGCCGTGACGACACCGATGTCCCGGGCCGGCACACCCCGCGCGGCCGCGATTGCCAGCACAGCCGCCGCGTCGTCGGTGCTGACCACGATGCGCCCATGCGCCTCGCCGAACAGCACGGCGCGGTGCGGAAGCGTCGCCCACGCCGAGAGATCGACCTCGAAGCCGAACGGCCGTGCGCGGTCGAGCATCGCACACTCGGCCAGCGCCACCGCGAGTCCGCCGTCGCTGCAGTCGTGCGCCGACCGCACCACGCCGCGCGTGATCGCCTCGAGCACGGTGTCGATGAGCGCCCGCTCCTTCGTTGGATCGCAGACCGGCGGCGCGCCGATCGTGAGCCCGTGAATGGCGAGCAGGTACTCACTGGCACCCAACTCCTCCGTACACTCGCCGAGCAGCACGATGCGATGCCCCTCCGCCTGGAAGGCACTCGGCGTCACATGCGCCATGGAGGCGACGAGACCGACCATGCCGATGGTCGGCGTGGGATGGATCGCGCCCTGCGGGTTCTCGTTGTAGAGCGACACGTTGCCACCGGTGACGGGCGTCTCGAGCACCGTGCACGCCTCGCCCATGCCCGCGATGGCCTCGCTGAGCTGGAAATACACCTCAGGCTTCTTTGGGTTGCCGAAGTTGAGGTTGTTCGTGATGGCCATGGGGCGCGCGCCCGTGCAGGCCACGTTGCGCGCGGCCTCGCACACCGCCGCCCGTCCACCGTTGCGTGGCGAGAGGGCCACGTGACGCCCGTTGCCATCGATGCACAGGGCGATGGCCTTGTCGGTGCCACGCAGGCGCACCACCGCGGCGTCGCTGCCGGGGCCCCGCACGGTGCTCGTGCGCACGGTGGAATCGTACTGCTGCCACACCCACCGCTTGCTGGCGATCGTGGGCGACGACAGCAGGCGCTCGAGCGTCCACGCGTGGTCGCGCTCATCCTCGAGCGGCTTCACGGCGTGCGGGTCCTGCGCCCGCGCGGCCTTGAGCGCCTCACTCTCGCGCGGCTCCAGCACGTACTGCGGGCACTCGGTGACGAGGCGTGAGCCGGGGAACTCGGCCACCACGCGATCGCCTTCGGTGACGCGATACACCGGATCGGCAATCACCTCACCGATGACCGCCGCCTCGAGGTCCCACTTCGCGAGGATCGCTCGCACCGCATCCTCATGCCCCTGCTTCGCCACCACGAGCATGCGCTCCTGCGACTCCGACAGGAGGATCTCGTAGGGCGTCATGCCGACTTCGCGCACCGGCACCTTGGTCACGTCGATCGTGACGCCGACGTCGCCGCGCTCGGCCATCTCGGCCGACGACGACGTGAGGCCGGCCGCCCCCATGTCCTGGATGGCGACGATGTGTCCGCTGCGGATGAGCTCGAGCGAAGCCTCGAGCAGCAGCTTCTCGGTGAACGGATCACCGACCTGGACCATCGGACGCTTGGCGTCGCTGGCCTCCGACAGGTCCTCCGAGGCGAACGAGGCGCCGTGAATGCCATCACGACCGGTGCGTGCTCCCACCGCCATGATCGGGTTGCCGACGCCGCTCGCGACGGCGCGCATGAGTTCGTCCTCGCGCATGAGGCCGACGCACATGGCGTTCACCAACGGATTGCCTTCGTACGACGGGTCGAACACCACTTCGCCACCGACGGTGGGCACGCCGACGCAGTTGCCGTAGTCGCCGATGCCCTTGACGACGCCGGCGAAGAGCCAGCGCACCCGCGCACTCGTGAGCGGACCAAAGCGCAGCGAGTTGAGCAGCGCGATGGGGCGCGCGCCCATCGTGAACACGTCGCGGAGGATGCCGCCCACTCCGGTGGCCGCGCCCTGGTACGGTTCGACAGCGGACGGATGATTGTGCGACTCGATCTTGAACGCCACGGCCCAGCCGTCGCCGACGGAGATGACGCCGGCGTTCTCGCCCGGGCCCTGCAGCACCCACGGCGCCTTGGTGGGCAGCGTCTTGAGCATGGGCCGCGAGTGCTTGTAGGAGCAGTGTTCGCTCCACAGCGCACTCACGACTCCGAGCTCAGTGAAGGTCGGCGTGCGGCCCAGCATGTTGACGAGCCGCTCGTACTCGAACTCGGTGATGCCGTGTTCGGCGACGAGCGCGGGCGTGATCGCGGGATCGCCCGGGCGCGCCTCGACCTTGGACGATGTCGTGCTCATGCCGCCACCCCCGTGTGCAGCGTGTCGAGGATGGAGGCGAACAGCGCCGCCCCGTCGGTCGAGCCCAGCGCCGGCTCGAGGGCCCGCTCCGGGTGCGGCATCATGCCGAGCACGTTGCCGGCCGCGCTCACGATGCCGGCGATGTTGCGCAGCGAGCCGTTCGGGTTCGCCGCTGCCGTGGGCTCACCCGCGTCGTCGACATAGCGAAACACGACCTGTCCCTCGCCCTCGAGGCGTGCCAGCGTGTCGCCGTCGGCGGTATAGCGTCCGTCGCCGTGGGCCACGGGAATTCGAATGCGCTGTCCGATGTGGTAGTGCGCGCTGAAGCGCGTGGCGATCGACTCGACGCGGAGGGTGACCGGCGCACTCACGAAGCGGAGGCTCGCATTCCGCAGCAGCGCACCGGGCAGGAGACCGGCCTCGCAGGCGATCTGGAAGCCGTTGCAGATGCCGAGCACGAGCCCGCCGCGCTTCGCATGCGCGACCACTTCCTGCATGATCGGCGAGAAGCGCGCGATGGCGCCGGCGCGCAGGTAGTCGCCGTAGCTGAAGCCGCCCGGCAGGATGACGAGATCGACCCCCTGGAGGTCGTGATCCTTGTGCCAGAGGTACACGGCCTCCTGCCCGAGATGGTCCGCGATCGCGTGGAACGCGTCCTCGTCGCAGTTGGAGCCGGGAAAGCGTACGATGCCGGCCTTCATGCCTTCGTCACCCCGGCGATCTCGAAGTCTTCGGTGACCGGGTTGGCCAGCAGCTTCTCGCACATCGCACCGACCCGCGCGCGCGCGGCGTCCTCGCTGTCCGCGGTGACATCGACGACCACGTACCGTCCCACGCGCACCTCGCCCACGTCGGCGAAGCCGAGCGAGTGCAGCGCGTCGGCGACGGCCTTCCCCTGCGGATCGAGGATGCCGCGGCGCGGCACGATGTGGACGGCGCAGCGAAAACGGGTCATGCCGAAGACTCCTCGCGACCGGTCTCGGGACCGGATTCAGGGCGGGGCGAGCGACGCCGCCGACGGCGACGTCGTGGGACAGCGTGCTCCTCGACGACATCATCGTCATGCTCCTCGCGGCCAGGCAGCCGGTCGAGGAGACCGAGGAACACGGTGCGCAGGATGCCGTACAGCACGTACGCCATCAGCGCGGGAAAGAAGAACTTCTTCGGCAGGAAGATCACGCCGACGAAGGTGCCGATCACCACCAGAAAGCCGAGGATGCCGCGCACCGAATGGAAGTTCACGGTGGGCACCTTGGCGTACTGCACATTGCTGATCATGAGCATGCCGAGGCCCATCATCACCCACCGCAGCATCTGGTGCCAGGGCAGGTCACCGATCATGGTCTCGGTGTACAGCGGGGTCTGGCTGAACCAGTAGTACGTGGCCAGCGTCATGCCCGCCGCCGGGCTGGGCAGTCCGGTGAAGTGCTTCACGCTGCGTCCCGCCTGCTCGACGTTGAAGCGCGCGAGGCGCATCACGGCGCAGGCGGTGAAGAAGAAGCAGAAGACCCACTCCCACCGCGTGCTCTGGAACACCGCGAAGTACATGATGAGCGCCGGCGCGGTGCCGAACGAGATCGCGTCGACGAGCGAGTCGAGCTCCTCCCCGAAGCGCGAGCCGCTCTTGGTGGCCCGTGCGATGCGCCCGTCGAGTGTGTCGGCAATCGCCCCGAACACGATGAAGCGCGCCGCCGCATCGAAGTCACCGCGTGACGCCGCCACCACGGCGAAGATGCCGAAGAAGAGGTTCGCGAGTGTGAAGCCGTTGGGCAGCGCCACGACCGCGCGCGGCCGCGGCCGCCGGGGTCGGTCGGCGGGCTCGGTCGTCAGGCGCGGGTCGGTGGGAGGCACCGGCTAGGTCGTGGGCATGTCAGCGATGACCGTCTCACCGGCCGTGGTGCGCTCACCCACGCGCACCCGCAACGTCGCCCCGGGCGGGAGGAACACATCGACGCGCGAGCCGAAACGGATGAGTCCCATGCGCGCCCCCTGCTCGGCGTGCGCCCCGGGCTGCGGATCGGTGATGATGCGCCGCGCGATGAGTCCCGCGATCTGCCGCACGAGCACGCGATGGCGGCCGGTGTCGATGCCGACCGATGCCTGCTCGTTGTCGACGCTCGACGCTTCGGTGATCGCGTTGAGGAACTTGCCGGCGACATGCACCACGTGCTGTACCGTGCCCGTCACCGGGTAACGGTTGACGTGCACATCGAACACGTTCATGAAGATCGACACGCGCTTGGTGGGGCCACCGACGTACGTCGGCTCGTCGATCTCCTTGATGAGCACGACGCGCCCATCGGCCGGTGCGATCGCCACTTCGGGGCCGCGTGGGCCGGTCCGCACCGGATCCCGGAAGAACCACGTGACCCACAACGCGATCACGAGCAGCAGGAACGCGGCGAGCCAGAGGGGCCACGAGCGCTGTCGCAGCGCGAGCGCGAAGCCAGCCGCGGCCAGCGCCAGCGCACCCAGGATGAAGGGGACACCTTCGCGAGCGACCATCAGTGCCCCTCCTCGAGGCCAAGCGCCGCGAGGTCGAGCGGCGCGCCGGTGATGCGACGGAACGCGTCGCGATAACGCAGGCTCGTCGCTTCGACGACCTCGGGGGGCAACGTGGGCGGCGGCGCCTCGCCGTTCCAGCGTCCGGCGCGACGCTCGGCGTCGAGCCAATCTCGCAGCGGCTGCTTGTCGAAGCTCGCCTGACCGCGCCCGGGCTCGTACTGATCCGCCGCCCAGAAACGTGAACTGTCCGGCGTCAGCACCTCGTCGATGAGCAGGAGCATGCCGTCGCGCCAGCCGAACTCGAACTTGGTGTCGGCGAGGATGATGCCGCGCGGCTCCGCCACATCACGGCCGAACTCGTACACCAGACGCGCCAGCCGCTCGAGCGTGGCCGCCGTCTCCGCGCCCTCCCGCTCGATGACCGTGGCAATGGTGATGTTCTCGTCGTGCCCGCTCTCCGCCTTGGTAGCGGGGCTGAAGATGGGTGGAACGAGGCGATCGCTTTCCCGGAGGCCGGGCGCCAACGGCTCACCCGCGAGCGTCCCCGACTCCTTGTACTCCTTCCACGCCGACCCGGACAGATAGCCGCGCACGACACACTCCACCGGCACCACGTCGGTCCGCAGGCAGAGCATGGCACGACCGGCAATCTGCGCCCGATACGGCGCCAGCGCCGGCACGTAGGCAATGATCGAATCGGTGTCGGCGGAGAGCAGGTGATGCGCGACGCGATCGCCGAGCTGCTTGAGCCACCACGCACTCAACTGCGTGAGCACCGCGCCCTTGTACGGAATGGCCTGCGCCATGACGACGTCGAAGGCGCTGATGCGGTCGGTCGTGACCAGCAGCAGCATGTCCTGCTCGACCGCATACACGTCGCGCACCTTTCCGCGCCGCACGAGCGGGAGCGGCAAGGATGTTTCGGAGACCGCGACCGCCGTCATACGCGCACCTCCTCGGCGTCCGTGCGCACGCGCTCGCGTGCCAGCCACGGCGCGACATGCTCGGCAAGGAACTCATCCACCTGCTCGGGCGCCCGGCCCACGAAGCGCGACGGCTCCGCCGCGGCCTGCAGGTCGGCAAGCGGGATGCCGAAGGCGGGGTCGGCGGCCAGCCGCTCGAGCATGTCGTTGCGGGGCGCTCCGTCCTTCACGGCGCGCGCGGCCGCGATGCTGTGCCCGCGAATGATCTCGTGGGCCTCCTGCCGGTCGCCACCCGCCCGCACGAAACGCACGATGAGTTCCTCGGTGGCCATGAACGGCAACTCCTCGTCGACACGGCGACGGATGCGCGCCGGGTGGACTTCGAGTCCCCTCACGACGTTGTGCAGGAGCACGAGGATCGCGTCGGTGGCCAGGAACGACTCGGGGATCGCGAGGCGGCGGTTGGCGGAGTCATCGAGCGTGCGCTCGAAGTACTGCACCGCGTGCGTCTGGTTCGCGTTGGGCTCGAGCGAGAGCACGAAGCGGGCGAGCGCCGCGATGCGCTCCGAGCGCATCGGATTGCGCTTGTACGCCATGGCCGACGACCCGATCTGCTTGCTCTCGAACGGCTCCTCGATCTCGCCGAACGCCTGCAGCATGCGGATGTCGCCCGAGAACTTCGAGGCCGACGCCGCCACACCGGCGACCACGCCAAGCACCTGCGCGTCGATCTTGCGGCTGTAGGTCTGCCCACTCACCGGGATCGACGAGGCGAATCCCATGGCCGCGCACACCCGACGATCGAGTTCCCGCACCTTCGCGTGGTCGCCCTCGAACAGCGTGAGGAAGCTGGCCTGCGTGCCCGTCGTTCCCTTGACGCCGCGGAAGGGCAGGGTGGCGATGCGATGCTCGAGGTCCTCGAGGTCGAGCAGGATGTCCTGCATCCAGAGCGTGGCACGCTTGCCGACCGTGGTGAGCTGCGCCGGCTGCAGGTGTGTGTAGCCGAGCGCCGGCAGGTCACGCCACGTGCGCGCGAACGCGTCGAGGGCGCTGAGCGCATCGAGCAGCTTGTCCCGAAGCAGGCCGAGCCCGCGGCGCATGAGCACCAGCTCGGCATTGTCGGTGACGTAGCAACTCGTGGCGCCGAGGTGGATGAACTTGCGTGCGGCCGGCGCGACATCGCCGAACGCGTGCACATGCGCCATCACGTCATGCCGGAACTGCTTCTCGTACGCCGCGACCGCCGCGAAGTCGATGTCGTCGAGATGCGCGCGCATGTCGGCGAGCGCCTCGTCCGGGATGGGCAGCCCGAGCGACTGCTGCGCCTCGGCGAGCACGAGCCACAGGCGACGCCAGAGGCCGTAGCGCTCCTGCGGTCCCCACAGGGTGAGCATCGCGCGCGACGCATAGCGCACGGCGAGCGGGGAACTGTATGTCGACGGATCCGGAGCGGTCACGTGGCGAAGCGAAGGGTCAGCGGAGGTAGAACGACGTCTGCAGGTACTGCCGGTTGCGTTCGAACACGAGGAGGACCGCGCCGCGGGCGCCGTAGCTCTCGATGGCTTGCGACGCGACCTCGGCCGAAGCGATGCGTGTGTTGCCGACTTGCGCGATGACATCGCCCTCCTGCAGGCCGATCTCGTCGCGGATGCGGTCGGACACCTTGTACACGAGGGCACCAACCGCCGACGCGACGCCTCGCTCCTGGCGAATGGCGTCGGTGAGCGTGATGAGTTGCAGCTCGCGGAGTACGGTCACCTTCTGGGCGCTCACTTCGGGCGCGTCGGCCACCTGCAGTGTGACGCGCACCTCGCGGCCGCCACGTCGGAGCGTGACCGGGAGCGACTCGCCGACGCGCAGGTCGAGCAACCGCGCTTCCCAGTCGAACGGATTCCGCACCGCACGCGTGCCGGCCCCGACGACCTGGTCACCGGGGCGCACCCCCGCCTTGTCGGCCGGCGAGCCCGGCGCGACGCGCGCGACGATGGCACCCACCGAGGCCGCCTCGCGCGCATTCTGCACCTGCGGCGTCTGCAGGCGGAGTCCCACCCACGGCTGCCGCACGCTGCCGTGCTCGAGCAGGTCTTCGACGATGCGCTTTGTCCGATCGATGGGGATGGCGAAGCCGAGGCCGATGGAGCCGCCACTCGGCGAGTAGATCGAACTGTTGACGCCGATGACTTCACCGGTCGCGTTGACGAGCGGTCCACCCGAGTTGCCCGGATTGATGGCGGCGTCGGTCTGGATCATGTCGACGTACATGCCGCCGCCTTCCGCGCGTCCCGCGAGGTTGCGGCCCACCGCACTCACCACACCCACGGACACGCTGGGCTCGCTGTTGCCGAGCACGAAGCCGAACGGATTGCCGATGGCGATGGTCCACTCGCCGACGATGAGGTCGCCCGACCGACCGAGCGGTGCGACCGGCAAGTCCTTCGCCTTGATACGCAACACCGCGAGGTCGTTGGCCTCGTCGACGCCCACGACGGTGGCGTCGTACATCGTGCCGTCGCGCATAGCGACCGACACCTTCGCGGCGCCACTGATCACGTGGGCGTTGGTGACGATGACGCCGTCGTTCCGCACCACGAAGCCGCTGCCGATGCCGGCGTTGCGGCGCTGGCCGGTGCGTCCGCCGGTGAAGTACTCGAAGACGTCCATCGGCACGCGCTCGACCGTCTCGGTCTGCACGGTGACCACGGCGGGTGCGACGCGCTCGACGGCCGTGGTGATGGCGGTGCGACGCGAGGCATCGACGACCTGCGCAGGTACCGGCCCGCCGGGTGTCGGCCGCGCGGGGGGCAGTGTGCGCGTCTGCGCGCCCGAGTCGGATGGATTCGCGCCTTCGCAGCCGACCAGCGCGAGCGCCACGAGCGCGACGAGCGTCGTGCGCGACGGGCGGGCGGAACGACGCACGGCGGGGGGAGCGGACACGTGCGTCACTGTGCGCCCACCCTCGCGTAGCACGCGTGCGGGTAGGTGACGCGTCGCAGGGAGAGTCCCTGCGGCGGGGCGGGCGGGGACGTCTCGGCGTTGTCGGCCGTGCCGAGCAAGCGCGCGATCGTGCCGCGCGGCCGGCGCCCCTGCGCCACGTCGATCATCGTCCCAACCAGGAATCGCACCATGTGATGGAGAAAGCGGTTCGCCTCGACCTCGAACACCCAGCCGCCTTCGCGAGGCACCCAGGCGGCGTGGTGAATCACGCAGCGGTGGTGGTCGTCGATCGGCGCCGTATGTGCCACGGCAAACGCGCGAAACGTGTGCTCTCCCAGCAGGCACGCGGCCTCGCCATGCAACGCCTCCGGCGCGAGCGGGCGGGGGACCGCCCATTCGTAGCGCCGTCGGAAGGGCGACCGGGCCGCGTCGTCCGTGCCGACAAGATAATCATATCGGCGGGCAATTGCGCTGAATCGCGGGTGGAAATCAGCGGTCATCCGATGCGCGTCGGCCACCCAGATATCGCCGGGGAGCAAGGCGTTCATCGCCCGCTGCAGTGCCGCTGGCGTCCACCGCGCCGCGACCCGAACGCCCACCCCTTGTCCGTGCGCGTGCACCCCGGCGTCGGTCCGTCCCGCGGCCACGGCCGACACCGGGCTGGCGCAGAGTCGGGTGAGCACGCGCTCCATCTCCCCTTGGACCGTGCGCTGGTCGGGCTGGCGCTGCCAGCCGGCGAAGCCGCCGCCGTCGTACTGTGTGACCAGAAGAATCGGTTCAGGGTCCATGCCCGGGGGAAGGTAAGCGGCGCCGCCATACCCCCTCAACGGGCGCATCGCGGGGACGGGGCATTGCGCCGCCACGCGCGCCGACATTTTGTCCACCTCCGCTCCCATGGCCCCACGCTCCCTCGCCTCCCTCGCCCACGCACTCGCGACCGCCGCCGATCTCGACGGCGCGCTCGTGGCGCTGGGCGAATCCCTGGTGGAGGCCGACCGCGGCGCGCAGCTCGCCCTCATTCGCTATGACGCGCGCCGGGACATGCTGCGGGAGCGCTTCGCGCCCAATGGCGCGCAGGTGGCGCACAGTGCCATCGAGACCACCTTCGATCACCTGCCGGAGTCGGTGCGGCAGAAGATCCTGGCGGGCGGACCCTTCCACGACATCGTCGACCGTTCGGCGGATTACCCGCGCCTGTTCGGATTCACCGCGAGTCTCGACGGCGGCGTGCTGGCCGTGCGCGGGCTCAAGGTGGATGGCGCGCTCGGCGCCGTGCTGGCGCTGTACGAGCCCCGCAAGATCTTCGGCACCCGAAGCACGGAGCGGCTCGCGCCGGCCATGGCGCTCTTCGACCTGGCGTGGGCGCGGCTGGCTGAGCGCGATGCCCGCGAGGAGGCGGTGCGCACGCTCGAGGACGTCACCCATCGGGTGCATGGGGAGTACGTCAAGAAGTTGGCCGCGCTCGAAGGCGAGTTGCGCGATGCGCGCACGACGCCCCATGGCGGCGTCGCCCTCCCGGAACCGGCGGCGCCTTCGGCCGAGGCGCTCACGTTGCGGGCCGAGTCGGCCCGTGCGGCCGAAGAGGCACGGCGAGCGGCCCGCAAGGCCGAGCTGGCCGAGCGGCAGGTGGCCTCGGCGGTGGCGCAGCTCGAGCAGGCGCACGCCGAGTTGCACCGGCGCGGCGAGTCGCTGCGGCAACGCACCCGCACGCTGTACCTCCTCGACAAGGCGCTCACGCTGGACGCGGAGACCACGGACCCACGCCGGCTCGTGGACAGCCTGCTGGCGCTCGTCGGCGACGACATGCAGGCGCAGCGCTGCTCGCTCATGCTGCGCGCCCCCGAGCCGGACCATCTCTATCTGGCCGCGGCCCGCGGCATCGCGCCCACCGTGGTCGAGGGGATGCGCATCCGCATCGGCGAGGGCGTGGCCGGACGCGTCGCCGCGGCCCGCCAGCCGCTGCTGGTGCAGGACGTGCGCGAAGCGACGCAACATCCGCTGCTCCGCGACCAGTACTTCACGACGGGTAGCTTCATCAGCTTCCCGTTGGTCTATCACGACGAACTGGTGGGGGTGGTGAACCTCACCAATCGCGCGCAGCGCGGCACGTACACCGAGGAGGATGTCGAGCGCGTGCGCCTGCTCGGACTGGTGATCTCGCTGCTCGCGTCGCGCCATGGCTTGTCCGAGCGCCTGCTGGAGACGATTCGTGTCGGCTGACGCGCTCGCGCAGGCCATTCGCCGGCTCGCCCTGCATCAGTCGCTCGACGGTGACGCGTTGCGGGCGGCGTTTGACGTGATCATGCGCGGCGAGGGGACCCCCACTCAGGTCGCCGCGCTGCTCATGGGGCTGCGCGTGAAGGGGGAGACCGCCGAGGAATTGGCGGGCGTGGTGCAGGCACTGCGTGACGCGATGATCGTGCTGCCGGCGGAGGCGCCCGACACGCTGGTGGACACGTGCGGCACCGGGGGCGGCACGCTCACGACGTTCAACATCTCGACGGCTGCCGCGTTGCTCGCCGCTGGCATGGGTGTGCGGGTGGCCAAGCACGGCAATCGCAGCTTCACCTCGCGCTCGGGCAGTGCCGATGTGCTGGAGGCACTGGGGGTGGTGGTCGAGATGACCCCCGAGGCGATGGCCGCCACGTTGCAGGAGGCGGGCATCGTGTTCATGTTCGCCCCGCTGATGCACCCGGCGCTGCGGCACGTGGGTCCGGTGCGTCGCGAACTCGCCGTCCCGACCGTGATGAACATTGTCGGTCCGCTGGCCAACCCCGCGCGGGCGGGCCGTCAGGTGGTCGGGGTGGCCGAACCGGCGCGCCTGACGCTGCTGGCCGACGCCCTCGCAACTCTCGGCGCGCGCCGGGCGATGGTGGTGCACGGCGAACCCGGGCTCGACGAGATCTCGCCGCTGGGCGTGACCCACGTGCGGGAGGCACGGGACGGGCAGGTGCAGGCCTGGTCAATCGACCCGGCAGCGCATGGGCTTGCGGTGCAGGACGCCGGCGGGCTGGCCGGTGGCGACCCGGCCGAGAACGCGGCGGTCATCGAGGCGGTCCTGCACGGGGGCGGGAGCGCCGGCGCGCGCGCGGCGGTGCTACTGAACGCCGCCGCGGCGTGGTACGTGAGCCGCGACGACGTGCCGTACGCCGAGGCGGTGGAGGCGGCGCGTACGGCGCTGGACGCCGGTGCCGGTGCCGAAGCGCTCGGGCGACTCCGCAAGAGCGCGGCTGCCGCGAACCTCGCGCACCCGCGGGTGCCGCGCACTCAGTAGCGGCGCAGCACCCCGACGACGATGCCCTGAATGCGGATGTCGTCTTCGTGGACAAAGAGCGGCTGCATGGTCTCGTTGGCCGGCTGCAGGCGGATGCGTCCGTCCCGCTCACGGTAGTAGCGCTTGACGGTCGCGCCAGCACCGTCGAGCAGGGCAATGACCATCTCGCCGTTGTCCGCCGCCTGCTTGTCGTTGATGACGACATAGTCGCCATCGCGGATCTGCTCCTCGATCATCGAGTCGCCGCGGACGCGGAGCACATAGTGACTGCCGCTCTTGCGCAGGAAACCGTCCGGCACCGCCATGGTCTCGCCGCCGTGTACCGCCTCGATGGGGGCACCGGCAGCCACACTGCCAAGCAACGGCAACTCGACCGACCGCTGGAAGATCTCCGACGGAAGGATCTCGATGGCCCGGCTCTCGTTGTACGAGCGCTTGATGTAGCCCTTGCGCTCGAGGTTCGTGAGATGTTCGTGGACCGTCGCCAGCGAGTTATAGTTGAACCGCGACGCGATCTCCTCGAAGCTGGGGGCGTACCCGTTGGCTTCCTGGTAGTCCGTGAGGAACGACAGGATTTCGCGCTGACGTTTGGTGAGCGGCATGCTGGCTCCACAGGGGGTGGTCGCGTGCGAGTCGGAGGCGGCCCGAAAACAGGCCGAATCCCCTCACCCGCCACGCTAACCGAAGACAGGCCGAAGTGCAAGCACAATCGTCGACCACGGTGTGGCACCCACCCACCGGGACCCTCGGCACCCTCACCGAACAGGCGCATCAGCGGGCCGACGCGGTCCAGTCGCAGATGGGCGAACTCCGGGCCGCTGCCCGGGACGCGCGTCCGGTGCTGCCGTTTGCGCCAGCGCTCTGCGGCACCCACGTCCGCGTCATCGCCGAGGTGAAGCGGGCGTCGCCCTCCAAGGGGGCCATCGCGCCGGGGCTCGACGCCGCGGCGCAGGCCCGCGCCTACGCCACCGGAGGCGCAGCGGCCATCTCGGTGCTCACCGAGCCCAGTCGCTTCGGCGGCCACCTGGACGACCTCGCGGCGGTGGCCGGCACCGTGGAGATCCCCGCCATCCGCAAGGACTTCCTCGTCCACGAGGTCCAGCTCTGGGAGGCGCGTGCCGCAGGCGCCTCGGCCGCGCTGCTCATCGTTCGGGCGCTGTCCCCGGACGCCTTGCCGCGCCTGGTGGAGGCGGCACGGCAGATCGGTCTGGCGACGCTGGTCGAGGTGCGTGACGAAGCCGAACTTGCGCGCGCGCTGGCCGCAGGCGCGGAGGTCGTCGGCGTGAACAACCGCAATCTCGAGACGCTCGTCATCGATCCGGCCACGGCGCCCGGTCTCATTCCGCGCATTCCGGCGGAGATCGTGGCGGTCGCCGAGAGCGGCATGCGTGAACCGGCCGACGTCCTCCCGGCAGCCGGCGTCGGCGCCGACGCGATCCTCGTCGGCAGTGCGATATCGGCCGCCGGAGACCCCGCGGAGGCGGTGCGGCGGCTGGGCGGCATCGCGCGCAGCACCACGCACCGCGTCCAGGTGCCGCGCTGATCGTGTCACGGCCGCCACGTTTCAAGGTCTGCGGCCTCACACGCGCCGAGGACGTCGCGATGGCGGTGGACGCCGGCGCGTCGTTCGTCGGCGCCATTCGTGCCGGCGGCCCGCGCCTTCTCGCCGCCGAGGCGTTGCCTGCGGTGCTTGGCGCGCCGCGGGCCGGCGTGCAGCGCGTGGCCGTGTTCGGTACACAGCCGCTCGACGACATCCGACGCGAGTCCGAACTGGCCGCGCTGGACATCGTGCAACTGCATGCCACGCCCGGCGGCGCGTCGCTCGCAGAGGCCATCGACGCGGTGCAGCGCGACGGCCGAATCGCGTGGCCGGTGCTGCGGGTGCCGGGCGTCACGCTGCCCCCCGAGGCCGCAGACCTCGCCGCGCGTGCCGGATGGCTCGTCCTCGACGCGCATGTGTCCGGCCAATTGGGCGGCACCGGTGTCGCGCTCGACTGGCGCGGACTGCAGGCGCAGGTCGCCGCGCTGCGCGAGTCCGTACCGGACTGCGCGCTTGTGCTGGGCGGCGGTCTGCGCCCCGAGAACGTCGTCGAAGCGATCCGGTTGCTTCGGCCGGACGTCGTCGACGTATCTTCCGGCGTCGAAGTGGCGCCCGGTGTGAAGGATCCGGCGCGCGTGCAGCAGTTCGCAGCAGCGGTGCACAGCACCGCGGAGATGGTGTGACGATGGCAGGCGAGAACGCAGCAGCACCGCTGGCCGCCGATGGCGGCACCGCGGTCCTCTCCGACCGATTCGGCCCCTTCGGTGGCCGCTACGTGCCGGAGACGCTCATCCCCGCACTCGATGAACTCGAGGCGGCCTTCGAGGCGTCGCGCATCGACGCCGGCTTCCAGCGTGAGCTCGACGAGCTGCTGCGCGAGTACGTGGGGCGCCCCACGGCACTGACCTTTGCACCGCGCCTGAGCGACCGCGTCGGCGCGGCGGTGTGGCTCAAGCGCGAAGATCTCAACCACACGGGCGCGCACAAGATCAACAACACCGTGGGGCAGGCGCTCCTGGCGATGCGCATGGGCAAGCGGCGCATCATCGCGGAGACGGGCGCCGGACAGCATGGCGTCGCGACGGCCACCATCTGCGCGCGCTTCGGTCTCGAGTGTGTCGTGTACATGGGCGAGGAGGACATGCAGCGTCAGGCGCTGAACGTCTTCCGCATGCGCCTGCTCGGCGCGACGGTGGTGCCGGTCACGGCGGGCACGCGCACCCTCAAGGACGCGACCACGGAGGCCATCCGCGACTGGGTCGCCACCGTCGATCACAGCCACTACATCATCGGCTCGGTGGTGGGCCCCGCGCCCTATCCGCGCATGGTGCGCGAGTTCCAGTCGGTCATCGGACGCGAGGCGCGCGCGCAGATGCTGGCGCGGGCGGGGCGGCTACCGCGCACGGTGGTGGCGTGTGTGGGCGGCGGTTCGAACGCCATGGGCATCTTCGCCGGGTTCGTGGCGGATGCCGACGTGGCGCTGGTGGGCGTCGAGGCGGCCGGGGACGGGCTCGACACCGATCGCCACAGCGCGTCGATCACGAAGGGGACGCCAGGCGTGCTGCACGGCTCGCTGAGCTACCTGCTGCAGGATGCGCACGGTCAGGTGCACCCGGCGCACTCCATCTCCGCCGGTCTCGACTATCCGGGCGTGGGGCCGGAGCACGCGTGGCTGCACGACAGCGGCCGCGCAACGTATGCGGCCATCTCGGACACGCAGGCATTGCGTGGCGTCGCGCTGCTCTCGCGCCTGGAAGGCATCATCCCCGCGCTCGAGACCGCGCACGCGGTGGCGTGGATCGACACGATGGCCGGCACGTGGCACGCGGACGATGCGGTGCTGTTGTGTGTCAGTGGTCGCGGCGACAAGGACGTCGGCACGATCAGCCAGCACACGCTCCCCGCCATCTGACCGTGTCCGTCATGCACTCACCCATGTCCTCGTCGGCACCCGCCGCACCGACGCGCACCCCCTCGCGTCTCACCGAACGCTTCGCCACCCTCGCGCAGGATGGACGGAAGGCGCTCGTCGCATACCTCACGGCGGGCCACCCCGATCCGGCCACCAGTGTCGCGCTGTTGCGCGGCGTGGCCGCTGCGGGCGCGGATGTCATCGAGATCGGCGTGCCCTTCTCCGATCCGATGGCCGACGGACCGGTCATCCAGCAGAGTTCGCAACTGGCACTGTCGCACGGCATCACCTTCGATCGCACGCTCGAGCTCGTGGCCGAGGCGCAGCTCGACGTGCCGGTGGTGCTGTTCAGCTATCTCAATCCCATCCTGGCGGCCGGCGCGGATGCGCTCACCCGTGCGCGCGCCGCGGGTGTCGATGGCGTGCTCGCCACCGATCTTCCGGTGGGAGCCGACCCGATGCGGGAAGCATGGTTCGGTGAGAGTGGCCTCGACTTCGTGCGCCTCGTGGCGCCCACCACGCCGGCGCCCCGCATGGCCGAGATCGCGCGACATGGTGGGGGATTCGTGTATCTCATCTCGCGGCTGGGCGTCACCGGCGAGCGCGCGGCGCTGCCGGACGACCTGCCGGCCACGGTGCAGCGGCTGCGCAGTGCGACCACGCTGCCGCTGTGCATCGGCTTCGGCATCTCGACGCCCGCGCAGGCCCGTGCCGCCGCGGACCTTGGCGATGGCGTCGTGGTCGGGAGCGCGCTCGTGCGTGCGGCCGGCAAGTCGGTGGACGAGGCGGTCACGTTCACCCGCGCGCTGCGCGCAGCGCTCGACGCCCGTTGATGCCGTTCGACGCGCCGGACTTGCCGGCGTGGGCCATCGTGAGTGACAAGCGTCGCGCGCACATCGGGCGCGTGACCGCCTTGCTCATGCAATGGGCCGACGCGCTCGCGCTCGACACCAGCGAACGGGCGGCGTGGTACGACGCGGGCCGGTGGCACGACGCCTTGCGCGATGCCGACGAGCCGACGCTGCGCACCCTCACCGGTGATGCCGAGCGTCCGTTCGGCATGCTGCATGGCCCGGCCGCCGCGCTGCGTCTCGCCAGCGAGGGGGAGACGCGCGCCGACGTCCTCGAAGCCATCCGGTGGCACACGGTCGGCAGCGCAGATTGGGCGCAGGTCGGGCGGGCGCTCTACATGGCCGACTTTCTCGAGCCCGGCCGCAGCTTCATGCAGGCCGACCGCGGCTTCCTCGCCGATCGGGTGCCGGAGGCCTTCGATGCGGTCTTCCGGCAGGTTGTGCGGCTCCGCCTCGAGTGGACGATCCGCGAAGGGAAGGGGCTCGCGCCCGAAACCGTCCGACTCTGGAATCGCGTCCGCTGACACTGCCCGCATTGCCCCCGCACCGCTCCGACACCGATGCGCCGCACACCGGCGCGCGCGCGCGGTGGCGCATCGTGCTGCTGCTCACCGCCTGCGTGGCAGGCGTGTCGGCCGGTGGCTGGTGGTGGCGACGTCAGCCCGCGGACACCGCGACACCCGTGGCCGCACTCGAAAGCGACTCGCTCGCCCGCGCGCCGCTGGGTACGCGTGTGATCGTCCGCGTGGTGAATGCCTCAGGTACGCGCGGGCTCGCGCGCCGAGGCATGCTGCAACTGCGCCTCCTCGGCTACGACGTCGTCGACTTCGACACCGACCGTGCGTCCGACCTTGCGACGACCGAGATCATCGTGCACACCGGCAAGCGCGAGTGGGGCGAACGGGTGCGGCGCGCGCTTGGGGTCGGAACAATTGTTCTGACCCCCGATCCGCTACGCGACGTGGACGTCACGGTCCGTCTCGGCCGCGACTGGCGCGCGCCGGCCGAGCCGCTCCGTCCGTAGCTGCCCGCAGGCCGCGGCGATGTCGAGCCCACGGCTCCGTCGCACGGCCACCTCCACGCCCCGTGCACGCACCGCCGCGGCAAAGCGCGTGATGTCTTCGGTCGGTGTCGGCGTGAAGCCCATGGCGCCGCCGGGGTGCAGCGGAATGAGGTTCACGAACGCCCGACAGTCGCGGGCCAACTGCGCGAGCTCGGCGGCGTGCGCCGGCTGGTCGTTCACCCCGCCCAGCATCACGTACTCGAAGGTCACGCGCCGGTCGAACGTGCGGGCCGCCGCAATCACGTCGACCAGCGGATACTTCACGTTGACCGGCATGAGCGTGCGTCGGAGCGCATCACTCGGCGCATGAATCGAGATGGCCAGGCGGAACTGCTCCGGGCGCGCGGCCAGCGCCTCGATGCCGGGCAGCACCCCGACCGTCGAGATGGTGATGTGCCGCGCCCCGATGCCGAGCGCCCGCGCGTCGTTCAGCAGTGACAGGGAGGGCGAGACGGCCTTCCAGTTCATCAGCGGCTCGCCCATGCCCATGAACACGATGTTCGTCGGGAGGATGGGCGGATCGAGCAGGCGCAGCTCGCGGACCTGCCCGGCGATTTCGGCCGGGGTGAGGTTGCGTTGGAAGCCCATCGCGCCGGTCGCGCAGAAGGCGCACTGCAGCGCGCACCCCGCCTGCGAGGAGATGCAGAACGTCATGCGATCGCCGTCGGGGATCGCGACCGTCTCGATGAACTGCCCGTCGTGGAGGCGGAAGAGGAACTTCTCGGTGCCATCGCGCGACTGCTGGCGTGTGGCGAGCTCCAGCGACGAGATGCGAAACGCCTCCGCCAGCGCTTCGCGCAGCGGCTTGGGGAGCTCGGTGATGTCGTCGAAACCGCGCACGGGGCGCTGCCAGAGGCGACCGAACACCTGCGCGGCGCGATATCGCGGCTCACCCCGCGCGTCGAACCACTCGCGCAGCGTGGTCAGCGCCTCATCGGGCGCCAGGTCGAGCAGATCGGGACGCGTATCCGGAGTCATGGTGTTCACCGCAGGATGGAGCTGAGCGTGAACTGGTAGATCGGGCCGAGGCCGGCCGCGCCCTCTTCGCGCGCAATGCCGACGACGTACCCCGCGTAGTGCACGGCGACCCCCGTGCGGAACCGCGTCAGCGACGTGGCCCCCGCCTCCGACTCAAAGTAACCGACGCGGCCTTCGACCCGGTCGAAGCGCGCGGCCGCGTACGGACCGATTTCCCGCGCGCCGCGATTCACGGCGTTGACGCTCAGCCCGACACGCGCCTCCCGCTCCGCGCGCGGCCCGGCGGCGCGCAGGTCGACCGCCGCGAGCAGCGCGGGACGATCCTGAATCTCCCGCCCGGGACGCCAGAGAAAGCTCGAAACGGCCACGCGTGCCGCACGAAAGGGCAGATCGTGCGCGACGACGCCGAAGTCGGCGGCGATGGCATCGCGTCGCTCCGTGTCGGCACGCCCGTACCGCCACCGCACCGCGACGCCGGCATCGACGTTGGGGTGCAGCGCCCGCGCGGCCCCCAGGCTCACCAGCGTCGAGACGTAGGCGATCGAGCCGACCGACTGCGGATCCGTCTCGGTCCGTACCAGGCCCGACACTGCGGCCCGCGCGATGGAGAGGCCGTAGGTCACGCCGGTCCGCCGTCGCCACGATCCCGAGATGAGCTGCCCGTCCACCCCCTGATCCGGCCCGGAGGTCAGCGAGGCGACACCCAGGCGATAGCGGACATCCGAAGCGAGCACGAGCGTCGCGGGGTTCCAGAGACCGCCCCCCGGCTCGACCGCCACAGCGGGCGGCTCGAAGACGGCCCCCAACGGGAACTCCCACAGGTCACGGGCGGGCACCGGCTGGGCTCCAAGCCCGCGGACCCACCCCAATGCGGCAACTCCGCAGAGGAGCGTGCGGCTGAGCATGCGGTGCATGGCGCAACTAAAGCACACAGTCGAGGACGGTCAAGCGAAGGGTGTGATGCGCGCTGGCCCGGCCGTCGTAACACGTTTACGTTTCAGCGTTTGCGTCACCTTCTTCCACGCGCCTCCTTCTCGATGTCGTTGCCTGCCGATTCGTCCGTCCTCGCCACCAGCCTGCGCACCGACCCCTGCGGCCTTCTGCGCCGGCACGATGTCGGACGTACCGTCCGCCTCGGCGGGTGGGTACACCGCAGCCGCGATCTCGGAGGACTGGTCTTCATCGACCTGCGTGATCGCACGGGGTTGGTGCAGCTCGCGTTCGGGCCGGGGTGGAGTGCGCCCGAGGTGCAGGCCTCCGCTGCGGCCGTCGGCGTCGAGTCGGTGGTGCTCGTCGAGGGCGAGGTCGTCGCACGCGACGCGGATCGCGTGAAGGCCGACATGGACACGGGTGAGGTCGAGGTGCGCGTCACCGCGCTGCGCGTCGTCGGCCCTGCGGTCACGCCGGCGCTGCCGGTGGCGCGCAATCGCGGCGACAAGATGCCGGCCGAGGAGCTGCGTCTCCGCCATCGGTACCTCGACCTGCGTCGCCCGGAGTTGCAGGAGAACCTCATCCTGCGCCACCGCCTGCTGCAGGTGGCTCGCCGGTACCTGAGCGACAACGGCTATCTCGAGCTCGAGACGCCGATCCTCACGAAGCCGACGCCGGAAGGTGCGCGCGATTATCTCGTGCCCAGCCGGGTGCATCCCGGCGAGTTCTACGCGCTGCCGCAGTCGCCGCAGATCTACAAGCAGCTCTTCATGTGCTGCGGCTTCGATCGGTACTTCCAGATCGCCCGCTGCTTCCGCGACGAGGACCTGCGCGCCGATCGGCAGCCGGAGTTCACGCAGATCGACATCGAGGCGTCGTTCATCGGCCAGGAGGACATCCTGGCGATGGCCGAGGGGCTCGTCGTGTCGCTGTGGAAGGAGGCCGGCGTCGAGGTGCCGCGTCCGTTCCCGCGCATGAGCTACGCCGAGGCGATGGAGCGCTACGGCTGTGATCGGCCCGACCTGCGCTATGACCTCGCGCTGCAGGACTACACGCCCGTTTTCCGCGCGCTCGACTTCGGCGTCACGTCCACGGCCATCGCCAACGGCGGCCGCGTGCGTGGGCTCGTGGTGCCGGGCGGTGCGGCCTGGAGTCGCAAGCAGGTCGATGAGCTCGAAGCGCTCGCCAAGGGCGCAGGAGCCGGTGGACTGCTGCGGGTCCGTTTCGCCGAGGGGGCGTACGATGGCCCCATCGCCAAGTTCCTCACCGACGATGCACGCGCGGCGCTCGCGCTCCGCGAAGGCGACCTCGCGCTCTTCGTCGCGGCGCCCGACCGCATCAGCAGCCCGGCGCTCGACCGCGTGCGGCAGGAGTGCGCGCGTCGCCTCGACCTCGTTCGCGACACCGACCGTCGCTTCCTCTGGGTGCTCGACTTCCCGATGTTCGAGGAGGATCCGGACACCGGCGCGCTGGCCGCCGTGCACCATCCGTTCACGTCGCCCCACGCCGACGACATCGCCGCGCACCCGGATGCGCCCGCGAAGTGGCGCGCCCTCGCCTACGACTGCGTGCTCAACGGCACCGAGTTGGGGGGCGGCAGCATCCGCACCAGCGATCCGGCCGTGCAGTCGCGCATGTTCGCGCTGCTCGGCATCGGCGATGTCGAGGAGCAGGAGCGCCGCTTCGGCTTCCTGCTCGAGGGACTGCGGGCCGGTGCGCCGCCTCATGGCGGTATCGCTTTCGGCTTCGATCGCATCGCGATGCTGCTCTCGGGCGCGACGTCGCTGCGTGACGTGATCGCGTTCCCCAAGACCACGGCCGCACGCTCCCTGTTCGAAGGTGCACCCGTCGCGGTCGCCGACAAGGACCTCGACGAGCTGCACATCGCGGTCGCTGCCGACGTGACGCGTGGTGCCATCTCGCCGGATGGGCAGGGCGCGTGACCGATCCGCGCACCGATCGACCCGAGCAGGCGACCGCGCGCGTTTCCGTCGAGGGCGCCGATCAGCTCATGCTGGCCGGCGTCAACGACGGCAACCTCGTCGAGCTCGGACGCGCGACCGGGGCGCGCGTCGCGTTACGCGGTGACCACCTGTCCCTCACCGGGGATGTGGACGCGGTCAGCCGCGCCGAAGCGGTCGCCACCGCGCTCGTCGCGCTGGTGCGGGACGGCCGCACGGTGACTGCCGACGACGTGCTGCGCCTGTCACTCACCGAGCGGCCCGTGGACGCGCCCGGCGCGACGAACGGTGCGCTCGTGCTCCCGGGCGCCCGCCGTGGCGTGCAGGCCAAGACGCCCGGACAGGCGGAGTACCTCAAGAAGATCGCCGAACACGACATCGTCATCGGCATCGGCCCCGCCGGCACCGGCAAGACGTATCTCGCCGTGGCCGCCGCCGTCGACGCGCTCATGCGCAAGCGCGTACGACGCATCGTGCTCGCGCGCCCCGCCGTCGAAGCCGGCGAAAGCCTCGGCTTCCTCCCCGGCGACATGCAGGCCAAGGTCGATCCGTACCTCCGGCCGCTGTACGATGCCCTCGACGACCTCATCCCGTTCGAGCGCATCCAGAAGCTCATCGAGACGCGCACCATCGAAGTCGCACCGCTCGCCTTCATGCGTGGCCGCACGCTCGGCGATGCGTTCGTCATCCTCGACGAAGCGCAGAATGCCACGGGCATGCAGATGAAGATGTTCCTGACGCGCCTCGGCGTGAACTCGAAGATCGTCATCACCGGCGACAAGACCCAGGTCGACCTCCCGCGGCGCGAGGAGTCGGGGCTCATGCAGGTCGAGCGCATCCTGCACGGCATCGAGGGGATCTCGTTTCACTACTTCACGGACGCCGACGTGGTGCGACACCGTCTCGTTCGCGCGATCATCCGCGCGTACAACGACGACGCGGCGGGCACATGACCCCCGCCCGAAGTCGACGCGCGGGCGTGGCGCCCACCCGGCCGGATCCGCGTGTCGTCGTCGTCGACGCCGAACGCGCCGCCGTGCCGGTGGCCACGGCCCGCCTGGCGACGCTCGCGCGCGACGTGCTGCGTGCGCAGCGCGTTCCCCGCGCGATGCTGTCCATCACCTTCCTGTCGTCGCGCGCGATGGCGGCGCTCAATCGCCGCCATCTCGGACACGCCGGCGCCACCGATGTCATCACCTTCGCACTCGGGCGCGACCCGGGCGGCGTGGTACTGGGTGACATCTACATCTGTCCCCAGGTCGCGCGCGTGCATGCGCGTGAGCACGGCGTCGGGGTGCGCGAGGAGATCGCGCGCCTCGTCGTGCATGGGGTGTTGCACGCGTGCGGGCTCGAGCACCCCGAGGATGCCGGGCGCACGTCGTCGCCGATGTGGCGACGCCAGGAGCGGCTGTTGCAGCGCTTCTGGATCACGGCCACCGCGGTGACATGAGCGTCGTTGCCTGGGGACTCGCGACCAGCGGTGCGGTCGTGGCGGCACTGGCGGCCGTCGCCGACGGGGCCCTGCTCGCCGAATCCCCGACGGCCGGCACGGCCGCGCTCGACCGACCCACGTCGGAACGGCTGTCGTTGGCGCCCACGCCCGGGGTGTCGCGCACGCTCAGCGCGCGCGAGCAGGCACATCGCGCGCTCGCCTTTCTCCGGGTGCTCGGCCACGTCGCGGCGGGCAGCGGACTCGCGGTCGCGCTCGACCTGGCCGATGAACCGGCGCTCGGTCGCGTGCTCGCGCTGCTTGGGCTCGGGCTCGCCACGGTGCTGGTGTCGGAAACATTGGCCCGCATGGTGGGCGATGTGCTCGGCGATGAGGCGGCCGAACGCCTCGCCGGTGTCACGCGGCTCGCCGAGCGCCTGCTGTCACCGGTGGTGCGGCTTGGCACCTGGGTGGACGGGCTGTTCGCCGAGGTCGTCTCGGCCGAGGAGGCGACGCAGGAACGTCGTGAGGAAGCCGCCGCGCAGTTCCGTGAGGTGGTGACCTCCGAGGTGGCGGTCAGTCGCGACGAACGTGAGTTGTTGCTTGGGGTCTTCGAGTTCGGGGAGACGACGGCCGAGGAAGTGATGGTGCCGCGCGTCGACATGGTGGGCATCGAGCGCGATGCGCCCTGGTCGGAGATGGTCGATCGGCTGCGCAGCGCACGACACTCGCGCGTGCCGGTCTTCGAAGGCACGCTCGATGAGATCGTCGGCATCCTCTACGTCAAGGATCTGCTCCCCGCCGTGCTCGCGGACGAGGAGCCCGAGGACGGCTGGCCGTCGCTCATGCGCGCGCCGACGTTCATTCCGCCCAGCAAGCGCATTGCCGATTTGCTGCGGGAGTTCCGGCAGACGCAACGCCACATCGCCATTGTCGCCGATGAGTACGGCGGGACGGCGGGGCTCGTCACCATCGAGGATGTGCTCGAGGAGCTGGTTGGCGAGATCCGCGACGAGCATGACGATGAGGAGCGACAGGTCGAAAGCGAGGACGATGTGCGCTACTGGGTGTCGGGGCGTCTCACCCTCGACGACCTGTCCGACGCCCTCGGCCATGACTTTGCGCGCGACGATGTGTCGACCGTGGGCGGGCTCGTGCTCGAGCTGCTCGGCCGTGTGCCGCGCGCCGGCGAGTCGCTCACCATCGGGCCGTTCAAGGTCATCGTCGAGCGCGTCATTCGCCGCAAGATCGACCGCGTCTTCCTCGAGCGTCTTCCGGAGCCCGACGCAGCCGACGGTGATGCGGAGGCACGCGCATGACCGGGCTGGCGATGTTCCTTGCCGTGGCCGCATTGGGCGTGCTCACGCTCGGCGCCACCGCGGTGCGCGCCGTGAGTCGCCTCTGGCTGCGGCACTGGATCGAGCAGAGCGCGGGCAACGCGGGCGACATGACGCGCTATCTCGAGCGCCCCATGCGCCTCGTGCACGCCGCCGGCACGGCTGGCATGCTGGTGGTGTTCGCCACCGGCTCACTCATCGCGATGTCCGAGGGGTTGCGCGCCTGGTCGTTTGCCCGCGACCTGCTGCTCTTTCTGCTCGCGCTCCTCATCTTTGGCCAGTTGCTCCCGCGTGCGGTGGGGCGCCGGTGGGCGCCAAAGCTGGTGCCCGTCGTGGTGCCGGTGCTGCGCGTGGTCGACATGCTGCTCGCTCCGTTTCATGTCCTGGCCGCGCGGCTCGGTCGCGTGGTGCAGCGATCGGCGCGCGCGCCGCAGGCGGAGGCGCGGGAGGGCCTCGAAGAACTGCTCCGCGACGGCGCCTTCGACGACATGAGCGCCTCCGAGGAGCTCGCGATCATTTCAGGCGTCGTGCAGTTCGGTGACAAGACGGTGCGGGACGTGATGACCGTGCGAGACGCCGTGTTCGCACTCGACGAGGCGCTCCCCGCCGACGAGCTGGTGCGCCGGATCGCCCAGTCGGGGTACAGCCGCGTGCCACTCTATCGCGGCAGCCCGGACCACGTCGTGGGCATGGTGCATGTGTTCGACGTGTTCACGCATCGGCAGGACCGGCGGCTTCCCGTGCGCCCGGTCACGATGACCGCACCGACGCGTCTCGCCAAGGAGCTCCTGTTCGAGCTGCTGCGCGCGCGGCGCCAATTGGCCATCGTGCAGGACGGCGCGACGATGGTCGGGCTGGTGACCCTCGAGGACCTCTTGGAGGAGTTGGTGGGCGACATCCGGGATGAGCATGACGACAGCACGGACTGAGGCGGGCGCGGCCACCGCCGGTGGCGTAACGGCGGCCACGGACCCCATCGCGCGACTGCTGGCCCAGTTCGCGGAGGGCCGGCCGGCCGCGCTCGCGCGCGCGGTCAGCATCGTCGAAAATCACCGTCCCGGCTTCGAGCGGGTGCTGGCCGACCAGCAGCCGCGGCTGGGCCGCGCGCACCGCATTGGCATCACGGGCCCGCCGGGCGCGGGCAAGAGTACCCTCACGACGCGCCTGGCGAAGCACTACCGCGCCCAGGGACACACCGTCGGCATCGTCGCGGTCGATCCCACGTCGCCCTTCACGGGCGGCGCCTTGCTGGGCGATCGCATTCGCATGGAGGAGGTGGCGCTCGACCCGGGCGTCTTCATTCGCTCCATGGCCACGCGCGGCTCGCTGGGTGGGCTCGCGACGGCCACGCGCGAGGCGTGCGATGTGCTCGACGGCTTCGGCAAGGACATCATCCTGATCGAGACCGTCGGGGTGGGGCAGAGCGAGCTCGATGTGGCGCGCGCGGCCGACACCACGCTCGTCGTGCTGGTCCCCGAGTCGGGTGACTCGATCCAGACGCTCAAGGCCGGCGTGATGGAGATCGCCGACGTGTACGCGGTCAACAAGGCCGACCGCCCGGGCGCCGATCGTCTTGCCAACGACATCGAGCTGATGCTCGGACTGCGCAGCGGGGCGACCCTCGCCAACGTGCCCGCGCACCACGGCGTTGACCTTCGGTCGGTCGCCGATCGCGAAGCGGTACGGGAGGCGATGAACCCGGCGCGCGCCGCGCGCCGCGCGGCGCAGGACGAGGAGGCGGCGGCGTGGATGCCGCCCGTGCTGCGCACGATCGCCGCCCGTGACGAGGGGGTCACCGAAGTGGCCGCCGCCCTCGACCGGCATCGGCAGTATCTTGCACGGAGCGGGGAGTTGCGTACCCGTCGTCGGGCGCGTCTCCGCGAGCGGGTCATCGAGATCGTCGAACAGCAGGTCCGCGACCGCCTCTGGCGCGACGCGGACACGCTGGCCTGGCTGGACGGCCAGCTCGACGCCCTCGACGCGGGTACCGTGGTTCCCTTTGCCGTCGCCGATCGCCTCCGGGCGCGCAGCACGGCGCAACTCACCGGCGCACACTACGCGCCGCACCGGGACGGATGAGCGCATGACGAGCATTCGCGACGACCTCGAGGACGTGGTCCGCCAGCAGCAGCAGGAACTGGAGGCGCTGCGCGCCGAGGTCACCAACTGGCGGCAGCAGTACCAGAAGGGACGCCTGCGCGAGATCGCCTTCACCAACTCGGCGCAGGAAGTGCCGCCGCTGTACACGGCGCTCGACCTGGAGAACTCCGCGGGCACCGCCTTCGAGGTGCCTGGACAGTGGCCGTTCACCCGCGGCATCCATCCCACGGGCTATCGCGGCAAGCTGTGGACGATGCGGCAGTTCGCCGGCTTCGGCACCGCACGCGAGACCAACCAGCGCTACAAGTTCCTGCTCTCGCAGGGCCAGACCGGGCTGTCGGTGGCCTTCGACTTCCCGACGCTGATGGGCTACGACTCCGACCATCCGCGCTCGGAAGGGGAGGTCGGCAAGTGCGGCGTGGCCATCTCGTCGCTGGCCGACATGGAGGAGCTGTTCGCGGGCATCCCGCTGGACAAGGTCTCCACCAGCATGACGATCAACGGGCCGGCGATCATCCTGCTCTGCTTCTACATCGCCGCAGCCGAGAAGCAGGGCGTGGCCGCCGAGACGCTCCAGGGGACCGTGCAGAATGACATCCTCAAGGAGTACATGGCGCAGCACGCGTGGTGCTTCCCCATCGAGCCCGCGCTGCGACTGATTGTCGACGGCTTCGAGTGGTGCGCGAAGCACACGCCGAACTGGAACACGATCTCCATCTCGGGCTATCACATCCGCGAGGCGGGAGCGACGGCGGCGCAGGAGCTCGCCTTCACGCTGGCCGATGGCTTCACGTATGTGGAGCGCGGCATCGCGCGTGGCCTCGATGTCGATGAGTTCGCACCGCGCCTCTCGTTCTTCTGGGACATCCACAACGACTTCTTCGAGGAGATCGCCAAGCTGCGCGCGGCCCGCCGCATCTGGGCACGCCACCTCAAGGAGCGCTACGGCGCGAAGAACCCGCGGTCGTGGATGATGCGCTTCCACTCGCAGACCGCCGGCGTCACGCTCACCGCGCAGCAGCCGATGAACAACGTCGTGCGCGTCGCCTATCAGGGGCTCGCCGCGGTGCTGGGTGGCACGCAGTCGCTGCATACCAACTCGATGGACGAGACGCTCTCCCTGCCGACCGAGGAGGCGGTGCAGGTGGCACTGCGCACGCAGCAGATCCTCGCCTACGAGACCGGCATTCCCAATGTCATGGACCCGCTCGGCGGCAGCTACTACGTCGAGGCGCTCACCGACCAGCTCGAGCGCGATGCCGAAGCGCTCTTTGCGCAGATCGACGAGCAGGGCGGCGTGGTCAAGGGACTCGAGGAGGGCTGGTTCCAGCGCCGCATCGCCGAGAGCGCCGCACGCCAGCAGTGGGAGATCGAGCAGCACCGCAAGTTCGTGGTGGGCGTCAATGAGTTCGTGACCGACGAACCCGAGCTCACCATTCCCACGCTCAAGATCGGCGCCGAAGCCGAGGCCGAGCAGCGCGCCAAGATGGCAACGCTGCGGGCCACGCGCGACAACGCGCTCTGCGCCGAGCGCCTCGAGGCGCTCCGCGTGGCCGCGCGCGGCACCGAGAACGTCGTGCCGCGCATCCTCGACTGCGCCCGCGCCTACTGCACGCTGTACGAGATCCGTGCGGCGCTCGAGGACGTCTTCGGCGCCTATCGCGAACCGGTGTTCTTCTGACGCGCCCCCTCCGCGCCTCCGCGGCGAAACGGAAGCCCAGCCCCTCTCCGCGCCTCCGCGGCGAAACGGAAGCCGAGTCCCCCCTCCGCGCCTCCGCGTCCCCGTGGTGGCAGACCCAGTTCGACGCGCAGTACCTGCACGAGTACGAGCCGCTCTTCGATCTCGTGCAGGACCGGCGTGAGGTCGCGCGCCTCCTCGACGTGCTGGAGCTTCCGAGCGGTGCGCGCGTGCTCGACTGCCCGTGTGGCCAGGGGCGGCACGCCCACCTGTTGGCCGAGGCGGGCTTCCGGGTCGATGCGCTCGACTACTCCGAACACCTGCTGCAGCAGGCCCGGGCACGGGGGACCGGCCCAACGCTCAAGTACACGCAGGGGGACATGCGTCGCCTGCCGGCGCGCTGGACCGGACGGTTCGACGCCGTCGTCAACCTGTTCACCAGCTTTGGCTTCTTCGACGACCCGCAGGACGATCTGCGCGTACTCGCCGAGTTCGCCCGCGTGCTGCAGCCCGGCGGCGTCCTGGTGTGGCATGGCGGTGCCCGCGACGGCGTGATGGCCAAGTTCCTCACGCGCGATTGGTGGAGCGCCGGCGACGGCACGGTGTTCGGCCAGGAGCGCAGTTTCGATCCGCTCTCCGGGTTCCTGTCCATCACCAGCACCTGGCGCGGACCCAAGGGGCACGGCGAGCGGTCGCACCGCATCCGCCTCTACTCGGCCTCCGAGCTCGCGAGCCGCCTGCGTGACGTCGGCCTCGTCGTCGAACAGGCCTTCGACAGTTGGAGCCCCCGCCCGCTCACCCGCAAGTCCAGCGAGATGCTGCTGGTCGCGCGTAAGGAAGGCTGACTAGCTTTCCGCCTCACCCTGCCTCATTCCGATGACCCGACCCATTCGCGTGCTGGTGGCCAAGCCCGGCCTCGACGGACATGATCGCGGCGCCAAGGTGGTGGCCGCTGCCCTCCGCGACGCCGGCATGGAAGTCATCTACACCGGCCTGCATCAGACTCCCGAGATGATCGCCACCGCCGCCGTCCAGGAGGACGTCGACGTCGTGGGCCTCTCGATCCTCTCCGGCGCGCACATGACGCTGTTCCCGCGCGTCCGCGACCTCCTCGCCGAGGCCGGCCGTGACGACATCCTGCTCACGGGCGGTGGCATCATCCCCCGCGAGGACATGGAGGCGCTGCAGGCGCACGGCGGCATCGGGACCCTGTTCGGTCCCGGCACCAGCACGCAGGATCTCATCGACTACATCCGCGCCTGGTTCGCCGAGCACCACCCCGAGGAGCGCCAGGCCGACGCGGGCGCCGGGAAGTGAGCGGACGGCTTCGCCAGCTCGCCGACGAGGTCCGCGCGCTGGAGGCCCGCCTGCGGGAAGGCGGCGGGCCCGACAAGGCAGCCAAGCAGCACAAGCAGGGCAAGCTCACCGCGCGTGAGCGCGTCGCGCAGCTCGCCGACCCCGACACGCCGTTTCTCGAGATCGGCCTGCTCGTGGCCTACGATCGCTACGACGGGCAGGCGCCCGCGGCAGGTGTCGTCACCGGCATCGCGATGGTCGAGGGTCGCGAATGCGTGGTCGTCGCGAACGACGCCACGGTGAAGGCCGGCTCGTGGTGGCCCGAGACGATCACGAAGATCCTGCGCGCCCAGGAAGTCGCGATGCGCTGCCGCATCCCGATCATCTACCTGGTCGATTCCGCCGGCGTGAACCTGCCGTATCAGGGCGGAGTCTTCCCCGGCCAGTACGGAGCCGCGCGCATCTTCTACTACAACTCCATCATGCGCCGCTACCTGCGTATTCCGCAGCTCGCCGCGGTGATGGGACAGTGCGTAGCCGGCGGCGCGTACCTCCCGGCGCTCAGCGACGTCATCCTCATGGTGAAGGGGTCGTCGTTCATGGGACTCGGCGGCCCCAACCTCGTGAAGGGGGCCACCGGACAGAGCGTCGATGGCGAGACGCTCGGCGGCGCGATCACGCACACCGAGATCTCGGGCGTGGCGCACTACGCGCTCGACGACGACCCGAGCTGCCTGGCCAAGCTGCGCGAACTCGTGGCACGTCTGCCGCGTCCCCAGCTCCCCAGCGACCGCGCGCCGTGGCGTCCGCCCGCACAGCCGCCGTCGTCGCTGTACGAACTGCTCCCCGCCGATCATCGCATGTCGTACGACATGCACAAGCTCCTCGAGGCGGTGCTCGACGACGGCGCGTTGGATGAGTTCCAGCCCAACCTCGCCAAGGAGATGATCTGCGGCGATGCGCACATCGAAGGCATCCCGGTGGGCGTCATCGCCAACCAGCGCGGGCTCATCAAGGGACGCCCCGGGGAGCGACCGCGCTTCGGTGGCATCATCTACGCCGAGAGCGCGGAGAAGGTGGCGTACTTCATCGAGCGCTGCGACAAGCAGGGGCTGCCCATCGTGTTCGTGCAGGACGTCTCCGGCTTCATGGTGGGCCCGGACGCTGAGCACGACGGCATCATCCGCGCCGGTGCGCGTTTTGTGGAGGCCATGGCCTGCGCGCGTGTGCCGAAGCTGGTGCTCACGGTGAATCACGCCAGCGGCGCCGGCTACTACGCGATGGCGGGGCAGGGGTTCGATCCCGACTTCATCCTGTCGTGGCCCACCGGCCGCATGGCCGTGATGGAAGGCGAGGCCGCCGTGCAGGCCGTCCACGGCCCCACGCTGGATGCGGCGAAGAAGGCCGGCACCGAGCCGTCCGCCGACGTGCTCGCCGCCGTCGACGCCATGCGTGCCGACTATGAAGAGCAGCTCGACGCCCGCTACGCCGCCGCGCGCGGCTTCGTCGACGCGATCGTTTACCCCGAGGACACGCGCACCATGCTCGCCATGGCGTTGCGCGCCGCCAACCAGAATCACGGTCCGCATCTCGGCGCCTTCGTGCTGCCGCCGATGCCGCCCGTCGGAGGAGCGACATGAGCAGCAACCGGACGGGCAAGGACGTCGTGCGCGTCGCCAGTGGCCAGGGCTTCTGGGGCGATTGGCTCGAGGCGCCCCGGCGCCAGGTCGAAGGCGGTGATGTCGACTACCTGATGCTCGACTATCTCGCCGAAGTCACGATGTCCATCGTGCAGAAGCAGAAGGAACGCGACCCCCGGATGGGCTACGCGCGCGACTTCATCGGCGCCATGGAGAGCGTGTTTCCCGCCGTCGCGGAGCGCGGCGTCAAGGTGATCGCCAATGCCGGCGGCGTGAACCCCGATGCCTGCGCCGATGCGGTGCTCGAGGCGGCCTCGAAGCATGGCGTGCGCGGCAGGATCCGCGTCGGCGTCGTGACCGGCGACGATATCCTCGGCCGACTCGATGAGCTCATGGCCGCAGGGCACGAGCTCAAGAACATGGACACCGGCGAGCCGCTGGCCACCATCCGGCCTCACGTGCTGTCGGCCAACGCGTACATCGGCTCGACACCCATCGTGCAGGCGCTCGAGCAAGGGGCGAACGTCGTCGTCACCGGCCGCAGCACCGACACCGCGCTCACCATGGCGCCGTTGCGTCACGAGTTCGGCTGGGCGGCCGACGACTGGAATCGCCTCGCGGCTGGCATTGTCGCGGGACACATCCTCGAGTGCGGCGCGCAGTGCAGCGGCGGCAACTGCCTCCATGACTGGCGCACGATTCCCGACCTGGCGAACGTCGGGTATCCCATTGCCGACGCGCGTGCCGACGGCACGTTCGTCATCACGAAGCATCCGGGCACGGGCGGTCGCGTGAGCGTCCCCAGTGTCACCGAGCAGCTCGTGTACGAGATGGGAGATCCGCACGCCTACATCACGCCCGACGTGGTCGCCGACTTCACCAGCATTCGCCTGGCGGCCGACGGCGAGAATCGCGTGCGCGTGCACGGCATCACGGGCGGTCCGCCGACGCCGTTCCTCAAGGTCTCGATCGCCTATCGCGCGGGCTTCAAGGCGGTCGGGTCGCTGGTGTATGCCTGGCCCGACGCCATGGAGAAGGCACAACTCGCCGACCGTGTGTTGCGCGAGCGTCTCGACCGACTCGGCCTGCGCTTCGACCAGGTGCTCAGCGAGTTCGTGGGGGCGACGGCCACCCACGGTGCCCTTGCCGGCGATGGGCGAAACGCACCCGAGGTGCAGTACCGCATCGGTGTGCGCGGCAGCGACCGCGCGGCCGTCGAGCGCTTCACCCGCGAGATCGCGCCGCTCGTGCTCAATGGGCCGCCCAGCGTGACCGGCTTTGCCGGCGGACGCCCCAAGGTCGAGGAGATCGTCGCTTACTGGCCCGCGCTGCTCGACAAGCGCGCCGTCACCACCGCCGTCCGCATCGCGGAGTAGGAGCCCTCATGCTCGTTCGTCTCCTCGACATCGCGCACGCCCGCAGCGGCGACAAGGGCGACACCGCCAACGTCGGCCTCATCGCCCTGCAGCCGGCGTGGTACGCCACCCTCGAGCGCTACGTCACGCGCGACGCCGTCGCCCGTCACTTTGCCGGCCAGATCACCGGCGACGTCGTACGCTTCGAGCTGCCCAATCTCGGCGCGCTCAACTTCCTGCTGCACGGCGCGCTCGACGGCGGCGGCACGCTCTCGCTCAAGACCGACGCCCAAGGCAAGGTCTATTCCACCGCGCTCCTCCGCATGGTCATCGACGTGCCCGACGCCGAGGCCCAGGCAGCTGGCCTCCCGGCGGCCTCCTGAGCCGCACGTGATCGTTCGTCTGCGCATTCTCCTGCTCGTCGCCGGCATCAGCGCCTTCGCGTTCGCGATGCGCACCGGGCAGGACATGGCGCGCTATGCCGGCATCGCGTTCGTCGCCCTCGCCCTGTTGCTCCGCTTCGTGAAGCCACGGGGCTGACCGGCCCCGTTAGATTGTCCGGGATGCGCCCCGTCCCGGAACTGCTCGCCCCCGCTGGATCCGTCGATGCCGTCCGTGCCGCCGTGGCCAACGGCGCCAACGCGGTCTACCTCGGCGCGTCCATGTACAATGCGCGCGACGAAGGCGCCCAGCTATCCCTCGACGAGCTCGCGCAGGCCTGCGCCATCGCGCATGCCCGTGGCGTGCGGGTGTACCTCACGTTCAACGTGCTCATCAAGCCGCACGAACTGGCGGAGGCGCTGGCGTACCTGGGCGAGTGTGTCGACCGCGGCATCGATGCCGCCATCGTGCAGGATCTGGGCGTCGTACGCCTCATTCGTCAGGTGTACCCGCAGCTCGAAGTGCACGGCTCGGCGCAGATGACGGTGCACGACGTCGCGGGGGCGCGCGTCATGGAGCGGTTGGGCGTCGAGCGGGTCGTGCTCGCCCGTGAGAACACCCTCCCGGACATCGCCGCCATTCGGCAGGCCGTGCCCGGGCTGTCGCTCGAGACGTTCGTGCACGGCGCGCTCTGCATCTCGTACTCCGGCCAGTGCTTCATGTCCGGGATGATCAGTGAGCGCTCTGCCAATCGGGGGTCGTGCGCCCAGTCGTGCCGCAAGGACTACACCCTCCGCGACGATGACAGCGGTGCCCAGCTCGACTCTGGCTACCTCATCTCGACCAAGGACCTCGCGGCGCACGAGCACCTCGCGTCCATCGCCAAGCTGGGCATCGGGTGCCTCAAGGTCGAGGGGCGCAAGAAGAAGCCCGAGTACGTCGCCACCGTCACCAGGGCGTATCGCGGCTGGCTCGACGGCCTCGCGCGCGGCGAGGCCGCGCATGCGCCCACCGTCGACGAGGTGGAGCCGCTCGTCCAGATCTTCAGCCGCGGCAACACCGGCGGCATGTACGGTGGCCGGCAGGGACGTGAGTACATCACGCGCACGCAGCCCGACAATCGCGGTCTCCCGGTGGGCGTCGTGCGCAGCGTGACGGGCGACGAGCTCGTGGTCGAGGTCTCGCATCCCCTCGCCGTGGGCGACGGACTCGGCTTCGAAGCACCCGATGAGGGAAGCGCGGCGTCGCTCGGGGGCACGGTCCAGCAGGTGCGCGTGCTTGACGTGGCCGAGGGCGTGCATCGCCTCGCCATCACCGTCCGCAGCGGGCTCCGCGCCACGCGCGTCCCGGAGGGGTGGCGCGTCGTGCGCACCAGCGACGCGACGCTGCTCGCGTCGGCGCAGGCGTCGTACGCCCACGTGCCCGTCCCCGATCGCGTCGGACTCACGCGTCTCGATGTGCGCTGCTTCGGGCACGCCGGTGGCCCGCTCAAGACCGTCTGGCGCGCCGACGACATCGAAGTCACCGTGCGCGGTGAGGTGCCCCTCGCGCCGGCCAGCAAGCGGGCGCTCGACCACACACAGCTACGCGAACAGTTCGGTCGCCTGGGCGGTACGGCCTATCGACTGGGGGCGCTCGACGTCGCCGGGCTCGGGGACGGCTTGTTCGTGCCGGTCAGCGAGCTCAATCGCCTGCGACAGGATGCGGTGGCGCAGCTCGACGAGCAGCGCGGATGGGGGGCCATGAGCGATGCCGCCGTGCGTCAGGCGTCGATCGCGTCCGCCATCGACGAGGTACCGGGAGCGACTCCCGCAGAAGGCGCAGCGGCGGGGGACGCGCTCGCGCTTCGCGCCATCGTCTACGATCTCGACGACGCACGGGCCGCGGCGGCGGGCGGTGCCACCGAGGTGGTGCTCGACCCCTTCCTGCGCCATCCCACGCCGCCGCTCGCGCGCGTGCGTGCGCTGCGCGATGAGCTCGCGGGACAGGGCGTCACGCTGCGCCTGCGCACGCCGTCGATCGCGCGCCCCGAAGAGCGCTCGCGCCTCGACAAGTGGCTCGCGCTGGAGCTGCCGCTCCTCTCCGGACATCTCGGCCTCGTTGCGGAGCTGGGCGGCGCCGGGCACGATGTCATTGCCGATTACGCCACGAACGTCTTCAACGCGCATACGGCCGCACTGCTGTTCGAGCTGGGCGCCTCGCGTGTCGTCGCATCGATCGAGCTCACCGAGGGGGAGCTGGGCCAACTCGTGGCGCCGTGGCAGGGGCGCGGGTTCGATGTGCTCGTGTACGGTCGGCCGGAGGGCATGACGATCGAGCACTGCGTGCTGAGCGCCGCGTTCGATCGCGAGCCCACCACCTGTCGCGACCTCTGCGTGCAGAAGCACCCGCACGTCTCCCTGACCGACCCTACCGGGTACACCTTCGCGGTGGCGACCGACAGCGCCTGTCGCAATCGTCTGCTGCACTCCCGCCCCATCGACGCCACGGAGTTCCTGCCGGCGTTGTGGGCGCACGGGCTGCGCGGCTATCAGATGGTGTTCAATGTCCCGGGCGATCCGGTCGCCGAGTTGGTGCGGGCCTATCGCACCGCCCTCGACGCGCTCGCCCGGGGTGATGCCCCGCCGACCGGCGTCGCCCGCCGACTGCTCGACAACGAATACACGCGCGGCCACTTCGCACGCGCCGTCTGACGGGCGCGTCGCGCGTGACCCCGCCGCCTCGCGCGGCGTTTCACACCGCGCGAGGCACGACGCAACAGAACGGGTAGACGTGCGTGCAATCCATGCCGTGTGCGCCAGGGGCAGACGGTAGCGTGTCGCATGCCGTCGCCCAGCGCTCCCGACGTCGCACCCGCACGGGTCACGCCCGACTCGGCGGACCCGCTTGCGGCCGATCCGCTTGCGGCGGATCCGCTTGCGGCCGCACGCGCCACGCTGCTCCGCCACTTCGGCTACCCGGACTTTCGCGCCCCGCAACGTCGCGCCGTCGAAGCGGTGGTCGCCGGGCGCGACGCACTCATCGTGCTCCCGACCGGGGGAGGGAAGTCACTCTGCTATCAGGTGCCCGCGCTCATGCGCCCGGGACTCACGGTGGTGGTCAGCCCCCTGATCAGTCTCATGACCGACCAGGTCGCGGCACTCGAGCGCCGCGGCATCGCGGCGACCTTCCTCAACAGCACACTCTCCACGACCGAGGCCGCCCACCGCATGGCGCGCGCACGCGACGGGGCGCTCACCATGCTCTATCTCGCGCCCGAGCGCATCGAGGCCGGGCGCACACTGCAGCAACTCGCCGACATCGGCGTCGCCCTCCTCGCCGTCGATGAGGCCCACTGCATCAGCGAGTGGGGACACGACTTCCGCCCCAGCTATCGACGGCTCGGCGTGATGCGAGAGCGTTTGGGGAGTCCGCAGACGGTCGCACTCACCGCGACGGCGACGCCCGGTGTGCAACGCGACATCGCACAGCAACTCGGATTGCGGTCGCCGACCGTGGTCATCGGCGGCTTCGATCGCACCAACCTCACGTACCACGTGGTGTCGGCGTCCACCGCGCACGAACGCGACGCGACGGCCGTCCGATGGCTCCGCGACTCCGACGGTGCCGCCGTGGTCTACGCCTCGACGCGCACGGCCGTCGAGCGCGTGACGGCCACGCTGCTGCGCGCCCACCTGCGCGCTATCGCCTATCATGGCGGCCTTGATGATCGTCTCCGAGCGCGGGCGCAGGACGCCTTCATGACGGATCGCGCCCGCATCATTGTCGCCACCAACGCCTTTGGCATGGGCATCGACAAGCCCGACGTGCGCCTCGTGGTGCATCACGCCATGCCTGGCTCGCTCGAGGCTTACTACCAGGAGGCCGGACGCGCGGGACGCGATGGCCTTCCCGGGCGGTGCCTGCTCCTCCACGGCACGCAGGACCGGCGCACGCACGAGTTCTTTCTCGACGGCACGCATCCGTCGCGTGTCGCGGTGGAATCGCTCTGGCGCGTCCTGCGTCAGCACGCGACGCGGGATGGTCACGTGGCGCTGTCACCGGACGCCCTGGTCCGACGCCTGCCCGCAGAGATCGGCCCGAGACAGGGGGCCGCGGCGATGCGGGCGCTGGTCCGGAGCGGCGTCGTCGCGGTGGAGTTGGCAGCACGTGCGGTTGGCACGCTCCGGCTGCTGGCGTCGCCGGTTCGCGTCCGTCGCGAGCTGCGCGGCGGGCGCGCCGCCGAACGCGACTTCCTCCGCGCCTGCTGGCAGCTCGCCGGCGCGCATCTCGAGCGCGGCGCCGTCATCGATCTCGACGCCCTGCCACGGACGCTGGGTGGCGCGCGGGCGCTCGTCCCGGTAATCGAACGGCTCGCGGCGGAGCAGTTCGTGACATGGCAACGCAGGGGCGACGGCGTCCGTCTCGATCCTCGGGTGCGCGGCACGCTCGAGGTGCCGCTCGACTTCGCGGCGCTCGAGCGACGTCGACGGGCGGACGTGGCCCGACTCGACGCGATGGAGCGCTACGCCCGCACCCACCATTGCCGACGCGCGTTCGTCCTGCGCTATTTCGGGGACGCCGACGTCCGCGATCCCTGCGGCGGCTGTGACCGTTGCTGCTGACGTCGGCCCCTCGTCACCTTCGTGACGAACCGTTCCTTCCCGCCTCTGCCCCGCCTCCGACCCGATGGACGACAGCCTTTATTTCGACGAACAGCACCTCGCCGTACGTGACATGGTGCGCGCCTTCGCCCACGATCACGTGGCCCCGGTTGCCGCGCAGCACGACGAAGCCTCGACGTTTCCGTGGGAGAACGTCAAGCGCATGGGCGAGCTGGGGTTGCTCGGTGTGCCGTGGCCGGAGGAGCTCGGGGGAGCCGGCTTTGACACGATCAGCTTCATGATCGCCATCGAGGAGCTCGCCAAGGTCTGCGCGTCGCACTCCATCACGATCAGCGCCCACACCACGCTCGGCACGTCGCCCATCGTCAACTTCGGCACGCCGGCGCAGAAGGCCCGCTACGTGCCCCTGCTCGCGAGCGGCAAGGTGTTGGGTGGGTTCGGCCTCACCGAGGAAGGGGCGGGCAGTGACGCCGGCGGCACGCGCACCACCGCGGTGCGCAAGGGTGACCACTACATCCTCAACGGCAGCAAGCGCTTCATCACGCATGCGGGAGTCGGCGAGATCTTCGTCGTCACGGCCGTCACGGATCCGTCGAAGGGCACCAAGGGCATCTCGAGCTTCATCCTCACCAAGGACAGCGTCGATCTCGAGGCCTGCCGCGTGCACGGCGTGGGGCATGATGAATCCCTGCCGAACATGAAGGGCTTCACCGCCGGCAAGAAGGAGGACAAGCTCGGGTGGCGCGCCTCCGACACGCGCGAGCTCCTCTTCGACAACGTCGAAGTGCCGGCCGAGAACCTCCTCGGCACCGAGGGACTCGGGTTCGTCAACTTCATGAAGACGCTCGATGCGGGACGCATCGGCATTGCGTCGCTCTCCGTGGGCATCGCGCAGGGGGCGCTCGAGCAGTCGCTGCAGTACGCGAGCGTGCGCAAGCAGTTCGGGCAGGCCATCGCCAACTTCCAGGGCGTCCAGTTCCAGCTCTCGGACATGGCCACGGAAATCGAGGCCGGGCGGCATCTCGTTTACCACGCCGCATGGCTGGCGCAGAACGGCAAGCCGTTCAGCAAGGAGGCGGCCATGGCCAAGCTCTTCTGCTCCGAGCTGGCCATGCGCGCGACCATCAAGGCCATCCAGATCCATGGCGGGTACGGCTACACGCGCGACTATCCGGTCGAGCGCTACATGCGTGACGCCAAGATCTGTGAGATCGGTGAGGGGACCAGCGAGATCCAGCGCATGGTCATCGCCCGGGCGCTCCTCAAGGAACTGGCCTGACCGCGGCCCGGGCACATCGGGTTGTGGGGTCCGTTCGGGGCCTGTATTGTTCCCTCCGAAGTGTTCGTAGCCGTCGCTTTCGGCGCCGGCGGCCCGTGCGACTCACGGGCCGTTTGCGTTCGTGGTGCGTGCCGGCCGGGGCCAGCGTGCCGCCGTCCGACCCGACCACACGTCCCACCGCCCGACACACCTCGTGTGCGTCGACCGCGGATCACCGCGTTCCGATCTCCGGCGCTCTGCGCCTCCCGTTGCCTGCGCTCGGGATGGCCGCGTCGCCGGCGCGGCTGATCCGAACGGTCCGTCGGCCGGCTGGGGGAGCCCTGTGACGATCGTCCGTTCCGCTGCCCCCGTGGTCCTCACGGTCGGGCGCGTGCGGGTCACTCCGAAGGTTCACCGTGTGCGCCGCCGTCCCGGCCGGTGGAGTCGCCACCCGTGGGGTGCAGGCGGCACGCGAGAATGAAGCGAGAAATCCTGGTGAACGCGTCCCCTCGGGAGACGCGGGTCGCCATCATGGAGGACGGCCAGCTCGTCGAGCTGCTGGTCGATCGTCCCGACGCGCGCCGCATGGTCGGCGACGTGTACCTCGGCAAGGTCGAGGCCGTGCTGCCCGGCATTCAGGCCGCCTTCGTCAACATCGGCACCGAGAAGTCTGCGTTCCTCCATGCGGCCGATGTCGTGGTGGAGAACGAGCAGGTCTCGGACGATGAGGAGGAGGAGGACGACGCCGATGAGCAGGCCGGAGGCGGAGGCGGGCGGCGCGGTCGCCGCGAAGTACGCCCCATCCAGGACCTGCTCAAGCGTGGCCAGGACATCCTCGTCCAGATCACAAAGGAGCCCATCTCCACCAAGGGACCGCGCGTCACGGCGCAGGTCTCGCTGGCGGGTCGGTTCCTGGTGTACATGCCGTTCGCGTCCAAGGTCGGCGTGAGCCGCAAGATCGACGAGCGCTCCGAGCGCCAGCGGCTCCGTGCGATGGTCGGCGAGATGCTCCCCGACGACGCCGGCGGCGTCATCGTCCGCACCGTCTCCGAAGACGCGACGAAGGAGACGTTCGAGCGAGAGCTCAACACGCTCATGAACAACTGGAAGCGCATCAAGCGGAAGACGCAGTTCCTGCGCGCGCCCGCCATGGTGCACCGCGAGACCAACGTCACGCGCGGGCTGGTGCGTGACCTGTTCAGCGCCAAGGTCGAACGGGTGCTGGTGGACTCCAAGCAGGTCTTCAACGAGATCACGGAGTACCTGCAGGGGATTGCCCCCGACCTGGTGGAGCGCGTGAAGCTCTACGAGGACACGGTCCCGCTCTTCGACCGCGAGGAGATCGAGACGGAGATCCGCGACCTCTTCAAGCGGCGCTGCGACCTGCCCAGCGGCGGCTACATCATCATCGAGCAGACCGAGGCGCTGGTCTCCATCGACGTCAACTCCGGGCGCTACACCGGCAAGCGCGACCCGGAGAAGACGATCTTCAAGACCAACACCGAGGCGGCGCGCGAGATCGCCCGCCAACTCCGGTTGCGCGACGTGGGCGGCATCATCGTCTGCGACTTCATCGACATGGAGTCGCAGGGGAATCGCGACAAGGTGCTGCACGAGCTGCGCACGCACCTGGGGCGCGACCGGGCGCGGACCAAGGCGTTCGCCGTTTCCGATCTCGGCCTCATCGAGATGACCCGCCAGCGCGTGCGGCAGAGCCATTACCAGAGCATGACCGAGGCGTGCCCCACCTGTAGCGGCAGCGGGCGCGTGTTCACCCCGGAAACCATCGTCCGGCGCACCGAGCGGGCCGTCCGGCGCATGGCCGCGGAGGGGCGGCGGGAGCCGGTCACCCTGCGACTGCACCCCGAGGTCGCGCTGCATGTGCTCGAGCAGGAACACGACTTCGTGAAGCGGCTGGAGAAGATGGCCGGCTTCGCTCTGGACCTCCGGGACGACCCCCTGCTCAAGCCGGACGAGATCAAGCTGGTCATGCGGGGAGCCCAGCGGGATGTGACCCAGCAGTACGCGCTTGCCTGAGGGGCCCAACCGCCCCGCACGGTCCACCACTGGACACTGGAACAGGGCCTAACTATGCTTCTAGGCTCTGTTTGGAACGCACGAAACCGGAAAGACCTATGAGCTACGCCATCATCCGCACGGGCGGAAAGCAGTTCCGCGCCGAGCCGGGCAAGACCCTTCGCATCCCCTCGCTGCTGGGTGAGGCGGGCACCGCCGTCGAGTTCAACGACGTGCTGCTCGGCTCCGACGGCTCGCAGGTCAAGCTGGGCGTGCCGACCCTCGCCGGGGCGCGCGTCACGGCGGAGATCGTCAAGCACGGTCTCGACGACAAGATCATCGTCTTCAAGTTCAAGCGCCGGAAGAACTACGCCCGCAAGCAGGGCCACCGGCAGAAGTTCACGGAAGTCCGCATCAAGGACATCACCCTCGGCTGATCGCCTGAGGTGCGTGCCGCCCTGCGGCGCGCGCCCCTACCGGAGTATTCGTCATGGCACACAAGAAAGGCGTCGGCTCCTCCCGCAACGGCCGCGATTCGAACCCGAAGTACCGCGGCATCAAGAAGTACGGCGGCGAGTTCGTCACGGCCGGCAACATTATCCTGCGCCAGTGCGGCACCAAGTGGCATCCGGGTGCCAACGTCGGCATGGGCACTGACTACACGATCTACTCGCTCGTCGACGGCGTCGTGCAGTTCGCGCACAAGAGCAAGAAGGCCTACAAGGTCAACGTCGTCCCCGTGACGTACGTCGAGGAGACGGTCGAGGCGTAACTTCCTGCCCCGGTTGGCCGTAGGGTTGGCATCCCCTTCGCATTTTCAGGAGCGATCCATGGCCATCTGGGACAAGGTCAAGCAGGGCATCGACAAGGCCGCCAACGCGGCCCAAGACGTCTTCGATGAAGGCAAGCTGCGCCTCGACGCTTATCGCGCCCGTGAAACGGCCGACAAGGCGGCCGAGGCGCTTGGCTATGCGGTCTTCCGCGCGCTCGAGGCCGGCGGCGAGCTCGACGCCGACGCCCGCGCCCGGCTCATGGACGCCCTGCGAGCCAAGGACAGCGAGGCCCGCCGCCTCGAGTCCGACCTCGCAGCCGCCAAGGCCGCCGGCGAAGGCGCACCGCCGCCGCCGCCGCCCGCTAGCCCGTCGGCGTGACGGCAGCCCGGATCGCGCCGGGCACATCACTGCACAACGCATCCGCCCCCCACGCCACCAGTTGTCTGGCGCGGGGGGCGTCGTTCACCGTCCAGCAGATGAGCCGCGCGCCCATGCTGTGCACCGCCTGCACGAGAGCCGCGTCCACCAGGTCGGCGTGCTGCCAGAACGCCTCCGCTTGCACGCTCCCGACCCACGCCGCGACGTCGAGGGGGTACGACGCGCTCAGCAGGCCGATCGACGTGCCCGGACGCATCGAGCGTACCGCCACCGGCAGCCGATGGTCGAAGGCATGCACCGCCATCCGCACGTCCGGGTGCCGGTCGATCGCGGCGGCCACGAGCGGGGCCACGCCCGATGCCTTCACCTCCACGTACAGCCGAGCGGCGCTCCCGACCAGGGCGCACACCGCATCGAGCGTCGGGATGGCGCGGTCGGGGCCGCGGGGGAGCGCCGCGATCTCGGCGGCTGTGAGGGACGCCAGGGGCACGCGCACGCCCGGCGTATGCGGGTTGGGGGCCACATCGGCGTCGTGGTGGACCACCAGCACCCCATCGCGACTGGCGTGGACGTCCAGCTCGATGCCGTCGGCGCCCTGCCGCAGGGCGGCCGCGAACGCAGCGAGGGTGTTCTCGGGGGACTCCCGGGAAGCGCCGCGATGGGCGATGATCTCCGTCATGGCACGTGCTGGGGCAGGGGAAAGGGTGCGGGCGAACCTCGCGGGCGGGGAGCGGCTCGTCAACGCCGGGAGCGGCTTAACGTCCGTCCCGGCGCGGCGTCTCACTGGTCGGCGCCCATGACCCATGCCGAATCGCGCGAGGAGCCGACGGTCGACAGCACGCTCATCGCTCGCTGGCTGGCTGGTGACGAACGGGCGGCCACGGAGATCGTCGAGCGGCATGCCGATGCCCTCGCGCGCTTCGCGGGTCGCCTCGGGGTGACGCAGGATGTGGACGAGCTGGTGCAGGACACGTTCATTCGCGCCTTTGGGGCCATGGATCAGTTCCGATCCGACAGCTCCTTGCGCACGTGGCTCTTCACCATCGAACGACGGTTGGTGATCGACCGACGACGAGCTTCGGCGCGTCGCCGGCAGGAGGTGGAGATCGACGACGGGCAGGCGGCGACGGGCTACAACGCGCTCGACACGCTCGTCGCCGATGAGGCGGCGCAGCGCGTCAACGATGCGCTTGGTCGGCTCACCCGCCTGCAACGGGACGTGTTCACGCTGCGGGTGCAGGAAGGACGGAGTTACCGGGACATCGCCGAGATCCTCGACACGACAGAGGGATCGGCCCGGGTGCATTATCACAACGCCATGCGCGCGGTGAAGGAGTTTCTCGATGACTGAGTGCCGCAACCCCGAGGTGCAGGACCTGCTCCCCGACTTCCTGTCGGCGTCGCTTGGCGATGCCGATCGGTCGCGGGTGGTTGCGCATCTTGCCGTGTGTGGAGCGTGCGAAGCCGACCTGGTGCTGCTGCGTCAGGTACGTGAGGCACGTCCGGCACCCGTCGCCGTGAACGTGTCGCGCATCGTGTCCGCGTTGCCGGCACCGCCGGTGGCCCAGCGCCCCGCGCTGCAGTTGCACACGTCATCGCCGGCGCCGCGCCCGGCTGTGGCCGCGCGGACGCCGTCGCGTCGCTGGCTGCAGGGCACCGCATTGCTGCGCGTCGCCGCGGTCGCCGGGGTCGTCGTGGCCGGCAGCATGTCGGTGGTCATCGCGCGCCGCGGCATCACCGCGGTCCAGGAATCCCCCTCGGTCGCGTTGCGGGCCGACACGCTCTCGGTGCTCGCCGCAGCCCCGTCGTCCACGCTGGCGGTGGTCGAGCCGGCCGAGCCCGATCCGGCGCGATCCACGCGTTCGGTGCCCATCTCGTACGGCGACGTCGGCGACTACACCGAGGCGGAGTTGCAGGCGATGCTCGAGCGGCTCGACAAGTGGGACGGCGCGTCGAGCACCGAACCCATGCCGACGCTACCGATGGTCGCAGCCCGCGGCGGGTCGCTCGAATGAGCCACACCCGCCACGTGCTCGCTGCACTGACCGCGCTCGCGCTCGCGTTGCCCTCGCCCGCCGTCGCGCAGGGCGGCGCTCCGCCGCCGACCCCGCCCACGGGCACGTCCGGCGGCGGGCGTGGGATGGATCCGCGCAGCATGCGCGGCATGCGTCCCGACGATCCGCGCCGTCTCGAGCTCGAGAAGCAGTTCATGGATCGGGTCGAGGCGATGGTGAAGCAGCGCCTTGGCCTCACCGACGAGCAGTCCGTCAGGCTGCGCGAGGTGGCGACACGCACCGAGGAGGGGCGTCGTGCCTTGCGGCGCGACGAGCTCGCGGCGCGCTTCGGCATGCGGCGTGAACTCCTCGCCGGCGATCGCGCGAACGAAGCGCGTCTCAACGAGCTGCTGGACCAGATGCCGCGGCTCGAGCGGCGTCGCCTCGAACTGCAGGAGCAGGAGCAGCGCGAGCTGGCGAAGTTCCTGTCGCCGCTGCAACGCGCACGCTATTTCGCGCTCCAGGAGGAGCTGCGCCGCGGCATGCAGGAGGTGCAACAGCGCCGCATGGGCTTCCCCAACGACTCGGGCAAGCGCCCTCCGGGCTCCCCCGGCACGTCCAACGGCTACGGACGCCGCGGCGGCCGCTGACGTCCCCACGCGCGGTCGCCGCGCGCACAATCTTCGTCGACGGACCGTAGCGCCTGCGGGGCGGGTAGTGTAATCTCCACGCGGTCGCCAGCGGTCGGCGGGACGTGGTGCGCCCAGATGGCGGAATTGGCAGACGCAGGGGACTCAAAATCCCCCGACCGCAAGGTCTTGTGGGTTCGACCCCCACTCTGGGCATCGCGTCCGCCGCCAGGTAGGCAGAACGCCATCAACGGGTGACGGCAGGTCGCCGTATGTCGTCCTCGGTGGCCAGTCGGTGCCGTGCACGTGGCATCGAAACAACCGATGGGGTGTAGCTCAATGGCAGAGCATCCGACTGTTAATCGGACGGTTGGTGGTTCGAGTCCACCCGCCCCAGTTGTCGCGATGCCCGGATCCCCTCGAGGGGTCCGGGCATCGTCCTTTCCACCCTCAGGATCTCCTGTCTCGCTCCATGACGCGCACGATCCAGCTCTCCCACGCGGCGCCGGCCACGCTCGACACGCCCCTCCTCGCCGTGGTACTGCCTGCCGATCCTGCGCTCGATGCCGCGCACTCGGCCGCGCTCGCGCCGCTGGACGCCCTCGTGGGGGGCGCCATCGGCCGCACGTTGGCACGCCGGGACTTCCGCGGTGGACGTGACGAACTCGCCCTGTTCGTCGGGGGCGACGCCGGTGTGCAGCGCATCCTGCTTGTCGGACGCGGTGGTGCACCGCTGACCCGAACCACCGCGCGGCGCGCGGCGGCAGTGGCAGCCCGACAAGCCGCGAAGCTGGGCACGGGCGCGCTGCACGTGTGGCTGCCGGCCGCACCCGCCGAGGTGGTGGAAGGCCTGGTGATCGGCGCCGAGGCGGGTGCGTGGAGCTATCCCGACCTGCAGACGCCGCCGCCCGAGAAGGACCGGCGCGCGCCGGTCGAGCGCATAACCATCGTCGCCGACGATCACGATGCCGTTCGCGCGGCCTTCGCGGCGGGCACGGCCATCGCCGCCGGCCACTCGCTGGCGCGTCGACTCGGGCAGATGCCGGGCAACGTCTGCACGCCCGACACGTTCGTCGAGGTCGGCCAGGACCTCGCGGCCCGTCACGGGCTCACGCTCACGGTGCTCGGCCGCACCGAGATGGAAGCGCTCGGCATGGGCTCGTTCCTGTGCGTCGCGCAGGGCACCCCGCAGGATCCCAAGCTCGTGGCGCTCGAGTATCGTGGCGCCGCAGCCGACAGCAAGCCGGTGGTGCTGGTCGGCAAGGGGCTGTGCTTCGACACAGGCGGCATCTCCATCAAGCCCGCGCCGGAGATGGAGTGGATGAAGTTCGACATGGCGGGCGCGGCCGGCGTCATGGGCGCGATGGAAGCCATCGCGCGCCTCAAGCCAGCCATCAACGTGGTCGGTCTCGTCGGCAGCACGACCAACATGCCGTCGGGCACGGCGGTCAAGCCGGGTGACGTGGTGCGCGCGTCCAATGGCAAGACCATCGAGATCATCAACACCGATGCCGAAGGCCGGCTGGTGCTTGCCGACGTGCTCGTGTACGCGAAGCGTTTCGACCCGGCCATCATCGTCGATGCGGCGACGCTCACGGGCGCCATCGTGATCGGCCTCGGACATGCCGCGGTGGGTGTCTTCGGCAACGATGCCGCCGTCGCGGCCGAACTCGTGGCGGCCGGCGAACGGGCGGGCGAGCCCGGCTGGGAGATGCCGATGTGGGATGAGTACAAGGAGCAGATCAAGTCGGACGTCGCCGATCTCAAGAACACCGGCGGACGCGCGGCGGGATCGATCACCGCGGCGCTCTTCCTGCAGGAGTTCGTCGACAACACACCGTGGGTGCATCTCGACGTCGCGGGGACGGCATACTCGCAGACGGACCTCGGGTGGATTCCGCGCGGCCCGACGGGCACGCCCGTGGGCACGTTCGTCGAACTCGTGCGCGCGCGCGCCGCGCGGTGAACATGCGCGCTCGCCGCGTGCAGACGGCGCTTCGCGTCGCAGTGGGCCTCCTGCTGGCGGCAGTCGTTCCCTGCGTCAGCGGCGCGCAGGTGCGCACGGATACCACGCGGCGTGACAGCACGACGCGACAGCCGCCCGTGTCCGCCGGCGACAGCATCAAGGCCAAGGCGCGCGCCGATTCGGTGGAGCGCGAACGCATCCTTGCGCGCACCGACAGCATCCAGCGCGCGCTCGAGGCCGACACGCTCCGCCCGCCGCTGCCACGCTTCGAGCTGCCTGCCTCGACCGAGATCACCGATCGGCTGCGTCTCACGCGCGAGGAGATCATGTCCAGCGGGGCGGTGAATCTGGCCGACCTGCTCGATCGGGTGCCTGGCGTGACGACCTATCGCAGCGGCTGGGTGGCGGGATTGCACGTCGCCAGCGTCTTCGGGGAGGCCCAGCGGCTCCGGCTCTTCGTCGACGGCGTCGAGCTCGATCCGCTGGACGCGCGCGGCCAAGGCACGGAAGATCTCACCGACATTCCGCTCTGGCCCCTCGACGAGTTGGTCATCGAGCGCACGGCGGGCGAGGTGCGTGTGTGGATGCGCTCCAGCACGGTCACCAAGACCATTCCGTACACGCGGGTCGACGTCTTCACCGGCGACCTGAACACCAACGCCTTTCGCGGCCTCTTCGCACGACGGTGGCGCAACGGCATGTCGCTGCAGCTCGGCGGACAGCAGATCGCGACGCAGACGGGTCGCGTGTCGGCGTTCGGCAACACGCGCAGCACGCGCGTGCGCAGCGATGGCACGGTGCAGGGCATCAACGGTCGCGTCGGCTGGTCGCGCGGTCGCCTGGGCATCGACGCCTGGGGCAACGCCGTCACGCGCGAGCGCGACGGGCACACGGCCCGCGAGGGGTTCACCGACCTCACGGCCTACAAGGGCGCGCGGCGTGAGGGCTATCTGCGGGTGGGCTACGGCGACACGGCACGCGGGTGGTGGTCGCACGCGATCGTGCAGGCGCTGCGCACCAAGCTCGATGTCGCTGACACGTCGGAGTCCGCAGGCGGCACCGGCACGGGGACCGACGACGACAGCACCACGGTGGGGGACTCGATCGCGTCGCGCACCCAGCAACTCGTCGCGGTGGGCTATCGTGGGGGCTGGTGGAACGCGTCACTCACCGATCGCGTGCGCCTGATCGACGGCGCCCGACGGCATGCGCCGGCGTTGCGTGCGGGGCTCTCGTGGCGCGCCTTCGATCTGGGCACCTGGATCGAGCGCAATGGTCGCGACTCGACCGACCGCCAGGAGTTCACGCTGCGCGCGCGTCCGCTCCCGTGGATGCGTGTCGTGGCTGCGCATGCAACACGCACACCGGAAGACTCGCTGCGTCGCACCTCGTCGTCGCTGCGCACGGAGGCGGCGGTGCGCTGGCGTGGCCTCTGGTGGGGCGGTGGCATCGTGCGCGATGGGGCCGCGGACTATGCCAACATCCCGCTGCTCGGCACGCCGGCTCGCCCCATGGCGACGGTTGCCGCGCAGGCGATCGTCGGGTCGGTGGTGGGCCGCCTGTACAAGGACGTCCATCTCGACGCCCAGGTGATGCGGTGGGACGTGGCCAAGTACAACCGTCCGAGCCTGCAGGTGCGCACCGAGCTGGCGCTCATCAGCGACTGGCGGCGTCGGTTCCCGAAGGGAGAGTTCGGCATCAACGCCCGGCTCATCTACGACCGCCGCGCCTCGACGCCGTTCCTCTACGGCGTGGACACGGACCCGGAGAACATCCGGGTGGCGGAGGTGGCGCAGGTCATCACGGCGCTGCTCGAGATCCGGATCCAGCGGGGCACGCTGTTCTACCAGTACCGCAACCTCACCGGCGGACAGTACGAGCAGATCCGCGGCATCACGATGCCGCCGGCCGTGCAGATGTACGGCCTGCGCTGGGAGTTCTGGAACTGATCCGGTTGACCGCCCCGTCCGCCCGGGTTTCATTGCCGCCACGATGATACGCTCCATGACCGGCTTCGGCCTCGCGGACGGCGTGGTCGGCACGTCCCGTGTGGTGGTCGAAGTACGGACCGTCAACCACCGTTTCTTTTCCCCCTCGATCAAGCTCCCGTCGAGCCATGCCCGATGGGAGGGCGAGGTGCGCGAGGCCATGCGCGCGCGGGTGAGTCGCGGGCACGTCACCCTCACCGCGCGCGCCGAACGGGCGACCGACGCACCGATGGCCATCGACGAGGTGCGCTTCGCGGCGGTCGCGCAGCAGTTGCATGCGCTGGTCGAGCGCCATGGCCTGTCGGGCGGCGTCGACCTGGCGAGCGTGCTGCGGATGCCCGACGTGCTGGGTGCGCAGCGCGAGGAGGCGGCACCGGAGTCGCCGGATGCCCTGCTCGCGATCGTCGACCGGGCCCTCGCGGCGCTCGCCACGGCCCGCGCGGACGAGGGGGCACGGCTGACGTCGATCCTCGAGGAGCGGTTGGCGGTCGTCGCCGACGCCCTCGACCGCATCGCCCTGCGGGCGCCCGAACGTCTCGTGGCCCACCGGGATCGGCTTCGCACCACGGTCCGCGACCTCGCCGACGGCATCGCACTGGACGAAGGGCGCATGGCCCAGGAGATCGCGCTGCTCGCCGACCGGATGGACGTGGCGGAAGAGCTGGACCGATTCCGGTCGCATATCGCGGCGTTTCGGCAGGCCCTGCGTGAGCCCGGCCCGGAGGGCGTCGGACGCCGGCTGGGCTTCCTCCTCCAGGAGATGCTCCGGGAGGCCAACACCACCGGGAGCAAAGCGGCCGACGCGGCCATTCAGCACGAAGTGGTCGGGCTCAAAGAGGAGCTCGAGCGCATCCGCGAGCAGGTCGAGAACCTCGAGTGAGCACCTTTCCGGTCATCCTGTCCGCTCCATCGGGTGGCGGAAAGACGACGATCGCCCGACGGCTGCTGGAGCGGCGGGGCGATATCGGTTATTCTGTGAGTTGCACGACGCGAGCGCCCCGGCCGGGCGAGGTCGACGGGCGGGACTACCGGTTTCTGACCCGGGAGTCGTTCCTGGCGGCCCGCGATGCCGGGGAGTTCGCGGAGTGGGCCGAGGTCCACGGCAATCTGTACGGGACGCTCCGGGCCGAAGTGCGGCGGGTGCTCGAGGCGGGTCGCCACGTGCTCATGGACATCGATGTGCAGGGTGCTCGGCAGTTCCACGCCGCGTTCCCGGACACGGTGCTGATCTTCGTGCTGCCGCCTTCGGGGGAGGTGCTGCTGTCACGCCTCGCCGCCCGGGGCAGCGAAGATCGGGAGAAGTTGCTGGTGCGGCTGCGCAACGCGCGGTCGGAGTTGGGAGAGGTGGGGCATTACCACTACGTCGTGGTCAATGACAACCTCGAACGGGCCGTCGATCAGGTGAGTGCGATCATCGACGCCGAAGGGCTGCGACACGACCGGGTGCACGAGGTCGAGGCGCAGGTCGAAGGGTTGATCGCCGATCTCGAACGGGAAATTCACGATTTCAGCCGGGGTAGCTGACCATGCAGGTGTTCACGCCGAAGGAAGTGTCGCAGCACGCGGCCAACAAGTATCTGAGCGTGCTCATTGCGGCCAAGTTCGCCCGCAAGCTCAACGAGTTCCCGCGCGAGCGATCGCTGCACGAGAAGAAGCTCACGACGCGCGCGCTCGAGGAGCTCTCGAACGGCGACATCGAGTACAAGGTGGTGCCGCGGCGCAGCCCGGCCGCCTGAGCCGTTCCCGATCCTGCATCACGCCGCGCCGGGACCCTGTCCCGGCGCGGCGCGTCGTCTCCCCACCCGCCATCCCGGGATCATCGACGTGGACGCCCGCGACCGGCTCCGGCGCTACCTCGAACAGCGGCGTGAGCTCGGCGAATCCGAGTTCGTGCTCGACGCACTTCCGCTCGAGGAGGTGCTGAAGGTCGTCGGCATGAGCCGAGGGCAGGGCAGTCGAGCGCGCGGTGACGCGGGCACCAGTGCCCGCTCCGCGTCGGCAGCGCCCCGGAGCGTGGCGACAGGGCCGGCGAACGGCAGCGAGGGGGCGGCGCACGAGCCCGCCCCGCCCCCGCCCCCGCCGGCGCCACCGCCGCTCCCCGCACCGCGGACCATCGCTCCTGGCCTGGTTCCCGATGTCGCCGTCGCCGCCGCCCCTGCCGCCCGCGCGATCGCGCCAGCGCCGGTCTGGCTGACCGCGCTCGACATTCCGCTGGGGCTCGCGGCCGGCGCGGCCGCCTCGGGCCGCGCACACGACTTGCCTACGCTCGACGCGCTCGGCCAGGCGGTTGCTGCCTGCACGGCCTGCGGGCTGCACAAGACCGCGCGTCGTCCCGTGCCGGGCGAGGGACCGCTCACGGCTGACGTGATGTGTGTCGGCGAGGCGCCGGGTGCCGATGAGGACGAGCAGGGACGTCCGTTCGTCGGTGCGGCCGGTCAGTTGCTCACCAAGATCCTCGGTGCCATTGGCCTGTCGCGCGACGAGGTCTACATCTGCAACGTGCTCAAGCACCGGCCGCCGGGCAATCGCGATCCGCTTCCCGACGAAGTCGCCGCGTGCCACCCGTTCCTGCTGCGACAGGTTGAGCTCGTGCAGCCTCGCGTGATCATCGCGCTCGGGCGCTTCGCGGCGCAGACCCTGCTGCAGACCACGACGGGCATCGGTCAGCTCCGCGGGCAGGTACATCGCTTTCACACCGTGCCCCTCGTCGTGACCTACCACCCGGCCGCATTGCTTCGCAACGAGGCGTGGAAGCGCCCCACGTGGGACGACGTGCGCCTCGCCCGCCGCATCCTCGACGCGTCGCGCGCTGCCGCGACGTCTGGTTCGTGAGTCCGCTGCCATGACCTCGCTCACCGTCACGCCGGCCACGACGCCGCCTGCCGCCCGCGATCCGTACAAGGAACGCCGCCCCCCCTGGAGTGAGGAGGCGGAGCAGGCCGTGCTGGGCGCCATGCTGCTCGATGCGGACGCCATCCTGCGGGCGGCGGAACACGTCGACGAGACCATGTTCTATCGGGAGGGGCATCGCCGCCTCTTCCGGTCGATGACGGCCATCAGCGAGCGCGGCGGCGTGGTCGATCCGCTGACGCTCGCCGACGATCTCGAGAAGCGTGGTGAACTCGCGCACGCCGGTGGCCGCGAGTACCTGGGCTTCCTGCTGGATGCCGTACCCACGGTCGCGCACGTCGAGTACCACGCGCGCATCGTGCGCGAGAAGGCGCTGCTGCGGCGCCTCATCGAGGTGAGCACCGAGATCGTGCAGGAGGCCTTCGAGTCGCGGCAGGCCGCCACCGACCTCCTCGATGCGGCGGAGACGCGCATCTTCGCGCTCGGGCAGAGCAACGAACGCGATGGCTTCACGCGCATCAAGGAGCTGCTCTGGCCCGCCATGGAGCGCCTGGAGCTGCTCGCGCAGCGCGACAACGCCATCACGGGCGTGCCGTCGGGGTTCACCGAGCTCGATCACATGCTGTCGGGGTTCCAGCCCGCCGACCTGGTCATCGTCGCGGCGCGCCCCTCGATGGGCAAGACGGCGTTCACCCTCAACATCGCGCAGCACGCCGCCATCAGCGCCAAGGTGCCGGTGGCGTTCTTCTCGCTCGAAATGAGCAAGGAATCGCTCGTGCAGCGTATGCTGGCGTCGGAAGCGCTCATCGACGCCCAGGCGTTGCGTAAAGGTGGGCGGGCGCTCGACGAATCGATGCCACGCCTGGCGCAGGCCGCGGGTATCCTGAGCCATGCGCCGATCTTCATCGATGACACCCCCGGGATCACCCTCCTCGAGATGCGCGCCAAGGCGCGGCGTCTCAAGAAGGAGCACGACCTGGGGCTCATCATCGTCGACTACCTGCAGCTCATGACCGGTCCCGCCGGCGTGGAGAACCGTCAGCAGGAAGTCTCGCAGATCTCGCGTGGCCTCAAGGCCCTCGCGAAGGAGCTCGGCGTGCCGGTCGTGGCGCTGTCGCAGTTGTCGCGCGCCCCCGAGCAGCGCACCGGCGACGACAAGGGCCGTCCGCAGCTCTCCGACCTGCGCGAGTCGGGCGCCATCGAGCAGGACGCCGACGTCATCATGTTCATCTTCCGCCAGGAAGTGTACGCCGAACGGGATGAGAACGGCCGCCTCAAGGATCCCACCCTCGAAGGTCGCGCGGAGATCATCATCGGCAAGCAGCGCAACGGCCCGATCGGCAGCGTGCGCCTGTACTTCCACAAGCACTTCACCCGCTTCGACAACTTCTCGAACCGCCAGGCGCCGGCAGAACTGGGCGGCGGCAATGGCGGCGGCTATGGCGGTCCCAAGCTGGTGCGCGGGGCCGACGACTTCGACGGCACGCCCTTCTGATGGCCAAGGCCAAGACCGTGCACCGCTGCACCGACTGTGGCGCCACGTTCCCGCGCTGGGCGGGACGCTGCGAGTCGTGTCAGGCCTGGGGCACGCTGGTCGAAGAGCCCGTGGCCGCGCCGACCAGCAAGCGCACAGCCGCGCGACAGGCAGCGGGACGCGCCCTCCCCACGGTGGCCCTCGGCGCGGTCTCGGCGGCCGAGACGCCGCGTTGGCGCACGGGTCTCGCCGAGTTCGACTTCGTGCTCGGCGGCGGTATCGTGCCGGGGAGCATGGTCCTGGTGGGGGGAGAGCCCGGCATCGGGAAGAGCACGTTGCTGCTGCAGGTGGCTGCGCGCCTCGAAGCCGCCGGGCAGGGCACGCTGTACGTCAGCGGTGAAGAAAGCGCGCTGCAGGTGCGCCTGCGCGCCGAGCGCCTCGCCGAGGATGCCCGCGGCGTGTCGTTGCTCACCGAGACATCGCTCGAGACGATTCTCGCGACGGCGGCCGAACGACTCGCCAGTGGACAGCCGCCGCGCCTGCTCGTCATCGACTCGATCCAGACGGTCCACACTGACCTCCTCGAGGGCGCGCCCGGCAACGTGGGGCAGGTGCGTGAATGCGCGGCGCGCCTGATGCGCTTCGCCAAGGAGACCGGCACCGCGGTGTTCGTCATCGGGCACGTCACCAAGGGGGGCGGCATCGCCGGCCCCAAGACGCTCGAGCACATCGTCGACACCGTGCTCTACTTCGAAGGCGACGGCACGCTCGACCATCGCGTGCTGCGGGCCACGAAGAATCGCTTCGGCAGCGTCGACGAGATCGGCGTCTTCCGCATGGCCGGTACGGGTCTCGAGCCCGTCGAGAACCCGTCCGCGCTCTTCCTCGGCGACCGTCGCGACGTGGCCAGCGGCAGTGCGGTGTGCGCCCTCATGGAGGGCACGCGCCCACTCCTGGTCGAAGTGCAGGCGCTGGCGGCACGCGCCGGCTTCGGCACCCCGCAGCGGGTCGCCAACGGCATCGATGCGCGTCGTCTCGCGCTGCTGTTGGCGGTGCTCGACAAGCGCGGGGGATTCTCGTGCGCCCAGCTCGACGTGTTCTGCAACGTGGTGGGCGGCATGCGCGTGCAGGAACCGAGCGTCGACCTCGCGGTGGTCACGGCGCTGGCCTCCAGCATCGTCGACCGCCCGCTGCCTGCGGATGCGATGTTCCTCGGCGAGCTCGGTCTCGGGGGCGAAGTGCGGCCCGTGTCGCAGATCGAGCGGCGGCTGGCGGAAGCTGCGAAGCTGGGCATCACCACCGCGTATCTCTCCGACCGGGCGATGCCCCGTCGCGCGCCGGGAGACCTGCACCTGGTGGGCGTGCGGTCATTGGCCGACGTGCTGCAACGCACGCTGGGACCGGCGGCAGATGCACGGGGGGCCGCGTGAGCGACGCCGCGCAGCCGTCACCGCGTCGTGTGGTGCCGCCGCCGGTGGTCGCGTCGCGCGGCGAGCCGCGACGGGAGGGCCAGGTCGTGCGCGACGTGGGCGTGGTCATCGTCGCCGGCGGCTCGGGCTCACGGACCGGCAGCAGTGAGCTCAAGCAGTTCCGCTGGGTGGCCGGCAAGCCCGCGCTGCTGCACAGCGTGCAGGCGTTCATGGCGCGCCCCGACGTGGCCGTCGTGGTCGTCGTGCTGCCCAAGGCGTACGCTGCCGATCCGCCGCCCTGGCTCTTCCAGTGCGACGTCGATCGGTTGCTGGTCACCGTGGGCGGCAAGGAACGCCACGACAGCGTGGTGAGCGGACTCGAGGACCTCCCCGAGGACGTCGACATCGCGGTCGTGCACGATGCCGCGCGTCCGCTGGTCACCGACGCGACCATCGAACGGGTGATCGCGGCCGCGCGAGCCGGCCAGGGCGCGGTCGCGGCGCTGCCGGTGGTCGATACGCTGAAGGAGGTCGACGCGGACGGGCGCATCGTCCGTACGGTCGATCGCACGCATCTCTGGCGCGCGCAGACGCCACAGGCCTTTCCGCGGCGCATGCTCGAGGAAGCGCACGTCGCCGCGCGGCGCGATGGTGTCGGCGCCACCGACGATGCTGGACTCTGCGAGCGACTCGGCTTTCCCGTCGTCGTCGTGCGCGGCAGCGAGCGCGGGCTCAAGATCACCGACGCCGACGACTTCGCACGCGCGGACGTGCTCAGCCAGCTCACGGAGTGATGGCCGGCGCGCGCCCCGTTCCGTTCTGGTCGCCGGCGGAGGTCGACGGCTCGATTCGCGACACGATCGAACACCTCGCCGCGCATCGGGTGCTCGCGTATCCCACCGAAACGGTGTACGGGTTCGGCACCGCCGTCGATCACGAGTCGGTGGAAGCGCTGGTGCAGCTCAAGAGCCGGCCGCCCGGCAAGCCGTTCCTGCTGCTCATCGGCGATCCCGCCCAGATCGCGCGGCTCGACCTCCACCTCCCGGCATACGGCGCCCATCTCGCGGCACGCTTCTGGCCCGGACCGCTCACGCTCGTGCTGCGTGGCGGCGAGCAGCGCGTGCCCGCGCGGCTCCGCGGTCCCGAAGGCGGCGTGGCGGTGCGCTGGACGCCCCACGAAGGGCTGCAGCGCCTGCTCGCGGCGTACGGAGAACCCATCACCAGCACCAGCGCCAACCGTCCGGGCGTGCCTCCCGCCATGAGCGCCAGCGAGGTGAGCGCGCAGTGGCCCGATGCGATGCATCGCGGGGTACTGCGGGTGTTGGACGGCGGGCGACTCGCGCCGTCCGCCGCCTCCACCGTCGTCGATTGTACCGGGCGACGCCCGCGCGTCATCCGCCCCGGCGCGATCCCGGCGGCCACGCTGCGCACCTGCGTCGCCGATCTCATCGGCGACACCTGACTTCGCGTCCCCGGAGAACCGTCATGCATCTCCTGTTCATCTGCACGGGCAACACCTGCCGCAGTCCGCTCGCCGAGGCCATTGCGCGGAATCGATTGGCGCAGCGCGCGGCCAGGGGCGCACGCGCAGACATCACGGTCGGGAGTGCAGGCACGAGTGCGTGGCCCGGCGCACCGGCGTCCGACGGAGCACTGCTGGTGGCACTGGAGCACGGCGTCGATCTCGGTGCGCATCGCGCGCGACAGCTCTCGCCCGAGCTCGTCGCGGGCGCTGACCTGCTGCTCGCGATGGGCCCGCATCACCTCGAGCGCGCCGACGCGTTGGGTGGGGCCGGGCGTGCGCACCTGCTGACCGCATTCGGCAGCGGCGAGGGACGCCCGGTGAGTGATCCGTTCGGCGGCGACCTCGCGGTGTATCGCGCCACGTACGCCGAACTGGAGCAGGAGATCGACGCCGTCCTCGATCGGCTGCTGGCGCCGGACTCGCGCACCGCGCCGTGATCGCGCGCGAGGCGCCCGCCGGGCTCGTCATCCTTGGCCATCCGGTGGCGCAGTCGCGGTCGCCCGTCTTTCAGGGCGCCGCGCTGCAGGCCGCGCACCTCTCGCAGACCTACGAGCGCGTCGATGTCCCGCCGGGAACGCTCGACAGCGCGCTGGCGCGCTGCGCGGCGGAACGGCTGGGGGGCAACGTCACCATGCCGTACAAGGAGGACGTCGCGGCGCGCGCGGCGCACCTGAGCGACGCCGCGCGCCGCTCGGGCGCCGTGAACACGTTCTGGCACGACCGCGGTCAGCTGGTGGGACACAACACCGACGTCGACGGCGCCCGGGCGAGCATCGAGGCCCTCGCCTCCGCGGCCGGACATGACGGCGCGGTGGTGTTCGGGGCCGGGGGCGCCGCCAGCGCCGTGCTGCTCGCGCTCGACGCGCTGGGCGTGCGCGACGTGCACCTCGTTGCGCGCACGCCGGCACGCGCCGCACTCCTCGTTGCGCGCACGGGTGCTGCCGGTGTCGTCCACGCCGCAGATGCACCCATCGTGCGCGACCTGACTGCGCGCGCGTCCATCGTGATCAACGCGACCCCCGTGGGCTTCGGCGACGACCACCTGCCGATCGCCCCCGAGCACCTCGGCCCCGATACGGCGGCGTTCGACCTCGTGTACCGTCCGGGGGGGACCGCCTGGACACGCGCGGTTGCGGCGTCGGGACGTTGGGCCGAAGACGGGCTGCGCATGCTGGTCGAGCAGGGGGCCGCCGCGTTTCGCAGCTGGTTCGCCATCGAGCCGGATCGCGCCGCGATGTGGGCCGCGCTCGACGCGACGCCACCACCCATCCGACGGGCCGCTGCACGCGGCACGCCGCACACCGGGTAGTCGCATGCTGATGCGAACCGCGGTGCAGGGGGTGCGCGCCTTGCTGCTCCCCGGAGCGTGCCTGATCTGCGCCCGAGCCCACGAACCGACCTCCACGGGAGATATCGTCTGCGGTGTCTGTCGGTCCCGCGTCGTGGCGCTGGCCGAACCGCAGTGCGTGCGCTGTGGACACCCCAGGCTCTCGGTGCAACTGCCGATGCCGGCCATGGCCATGCAAGCGTCCACGGTCCCGGCCGACCATGCAACGCCCACCCGGTATCGCGACAACCTTCCCACCTGTCGCTGGTGTCCGCGGCTGCACCCGGCGCTGCGTGCGGTCCGCTCGGCGAGTCGCATGGACCGGGGCACCGGCGCGGCGCTGGTGCACGCCCTGAAGTACGAGGGGTGGACGGCGGCGGCGGTGGCCATGGCCCGCGCAATGAGCCGTCTCGACTGGCCCGAAGACGTGCGCGAGGAGCAGCCGCTGCTGGTTCCGATGCCGCTCTCGACGGTGCGACGCCGCGAGCGCGGCTACAATCAGGCGGAGGTGCTGGCGCGGGCACTTCGCGCGGCGTTGGGACGTCGGTGGGCGTTGGTCGTCTCTGCGGATGTGCTGCAGCGGACCCGCCACACCCAGTCGCAAGTGCGGTTGACACCCTCCGAGAGGGCTGGCAACGTTTCCAAGGCGTTCGCCGTGCCCACGGCGCAGCGTGCTCGACTGCGTGGCGCCCATGTGCTGCTGGTGGACGACGTCATCACCACGGCAGCGACCGTGAATGCGGCCACCGAGGCGTTGCTCGACGGCGGCGCCCGCATCGTGAGTTGTGTGACCTTTGGACGGGCGCCGGATCCCGGTGATCGCGCCCTCCCTGACCCTGACCCTTCCCGGACCTGACAGGCATGGCCATTCGCGTGGGTATCAACGGCTTCGGCCGCATCGGGCGCCAGGTGGTGCGCGCCGCACTTCAGCAGGGTGTTGCCGACCTCGAGATCGTTGCCATCAACGACCTCACGGACACCGCGACGCTCGCCCACCTCTTCGCGTACGACTCGATCCACGGCCGCTACGACGGGCAGGTCGGCCACGAGGCCGACGCGATCACCATCGACGGCGACCGCATCCGCATCCTGGCTGAGCGTGAGCCGGCGAAGCTGCCGTGGAAGGATCTCGGCGTCGACATCGTGCTCGAGTCGACCGGGCGCTTCACGAACGCCGCCGATGCGCGCAAGCACATCGAGGGCGGTGCGAAGAAGGTCATCATCTCGGCTCCCGCGACGAATGAAGACATCACCGTCGTGATGGGCGTCAACAACGACAAGTACGACCCCGCGAATCACCACATCATCTCCAACGCCTCGTGCACGACGAATTGCCTCGTGCCCATGGTGAAGGTGGTGAAGGACAACTTCGGCTTCGTGGCCGGCTCGATGGTCACGATCCACAGCTACACCAGCGACCAGTCCATCCAGGACTTCCCGCACAAGGACCTGCGGCGCGCGCGTGCCGCCGCGGTGTCGATGATCCCGACGAGCACCGGTGCGGCCAAGGCCACGTCGCTCGTGATGCCCGAACTCAAGGGGAAGATCGACGGCGTCTCGGTGCGCGTGCCGACGCCCGACGTGTCGCTCACCGACCTCACGTGCGTCGTCGAGCGTCCGATCACCAAGGACGAGGTCAACGCCGCGTTCAAGGCCGCGTCGCAGGGCGCCCTCACGGGGATCCTCGACTACAGCGAAGTGCCGCTCGTGTCGGTCGACTACATCGGCAATCCCCACAGCTGCACGCTCGACGCGCTCAGCACCATGGTCATCGGCGGCACGATGCTGAAGATCTCCGGCTGGTACGACAACGAGTGGGGCTACTCCTCGCGCTGCGTCGACCTGCTGCGCTACGTCGGCGCGCGCCTCTGAGCGCGTCGATGGCCACGAAGACCCTTCGCGACCTCGCCCCTGCGGAGCTGCAGGGGCGACGGGCGCTCGTGCGCGTCGATTTCAACGTCCCGCTCGACGACGCCGGCCGCGTGAGCGACGACACGCGCATCACGGCAGCGCTCCCCACCATCACGACGCTGCTGGATGCGGGCGCCCGCGTGGTGCTGCTCGCACACTTCGGGCGCCCCAAGGGCGCGCCCGAGGCGAAGTACTCCCTCGCGCCGGTCGCCACGCGCCTGCGTGAACTGCTGCCTCGTCCCGTGCACTTCCTCGCGGAGACCGTGGGGGCGACGGCCGTCGCGGCCACGCAGGCGCTCGCGCCCGGCGAAGTGCTGCTCCTCGAGAACACCCGCTTCCTCGCGGGCGAGGAGAAGAACGACGACGCGCTCGCACGACAGCTCGCGGAACTGGGCGACGTCTATGTGAACGACGCCTTCGGGGCCGCGCATCGTGCGCATGCCAGCACTGCAGGGGTGGCGCAGTACTGCCGTCCCGCCGTCGCCGGCCTCCTCATGGAGAAGGAGCTCGCCTACCTCGGCAACGCCCTCGCGGCGCCGGCGCGCCCGTTCGTCGCGATTCTCGGCGGGTCGAAGATTTCCGGGAAGATCGATGTCGTCGAGGCGCTGCTCCCCAAGGTCGACCATCTGCTGATCGGTGGGGCCATGGCCTGCACGTTCTTCCGCGCGATGGGGCTCGAGACCGGCAGCTCGCTCGTGGAGCCGGATCGGCTCGACATGGCGCGCGACCTGCTGGCGCGCGCCGGCGACCGACTCGTCCTGCCGGTCGACGCGACCATCGCGCCCGCGATGGATGCCGGCGCCCAGGCGACGGCGGTGGCGCGCGACGCCATTCCCGCCGGGCAGGCGATGTTCGACATCGGTCCGGCGTCGGTGGCGCGGTATCGCGCGCTCGTCGAGAGTGCCCGCACGGTGCTCTGGAACGGCCCGATGGGTGTGTTCGAGAAGCCGCCGTTCGACGCCGGCACGCGGGCCGTCGCGGCCGCGATGGCCGTCGCCACCGGGCGTGGCGCCACGACCATCATCGGTGGCGGCGACTCGGCCGCCGCAGTTGCCGAGGCGGGACTCGAGGCGCAGATGTCACACGTGTCGACGGGCGGTGGTGCGTCGCTCGAGTTTCTCGAAGGCAAGGTCCTCCCAGGCGTCGCGGCACTCGACGCGGCCTGATCGTTCTTCGCAGGTCTTCTCCCGCCCCCTCCCGATGCATCTCAAGCCTGTCATCGCCGCGAACTGGAAGCTCAATCACACGCCCACCGACGCGCGGGCGTTCCTGCAGCGCTTCCTGCCGCAGTGTCCGAGGCTGAACGAGCGGACGGTGGTGTTCTTCCCCTCGGCGCTCACCTACGCGACTGTCGCCGAGGGTCTTCGCGAGCGCCCCGAGATCTGGCTCGGCGTGCAGAACGTGCACAGCGAGGCGCAGGGGGCGTACACCGGCGAAAACTCCGTGCTGATGGCGCGCGACTGTGGTGCACGCGTGGTGCTCGTGGGGCACTCCGAACGTCGCCATGTGTTCGGCGAGACCGACGAGCAGACCACCCGCAAGATGGCCCTCATCGCGCAGGCGCGGCTCACGCCGATGCTCTGCGTCGGCGAGACGCTGGCCGAGCGCGAGGCGGGGAACACCGCGGCGGTGGTGGAGCGCCAGCTCACGGCAGGACTCGCCGAGCTCGATGACGCGCAGATCGCCACGATCATGCTCGCGTACGAGCCCGTGTGGGCCATCGGCACGGGACGGACCGCGACACCGGAAGACGCCAGCGAGATTCACGGCGTACTCCGCGCGGCGCTGGTGTCGCGGGTGGGCGAGAAGGTGGGCGCCGGAATCCCGATCCTCTACGGGGGGTCGGTGAACCGCGGCAACGCCTCGCAGCTGCTGGCCGCCGCCGACGTCGATGGACTCCTGGTGGGCGGCGCCTCCCTCGACGCGGACAGCTGGGCGAGCATCGTCCGCGCCTGACCGAGGCGGCCCCTCTGGGCGGTCACGCGGGCAATCGTGACGGCGTGCGGGTGTGCCCTTGTCCGGGGAGCGCAACCCGGCGATTTTGCAGGGCTTGAGCGTTGGGCGAGTCTCGGTCGGGGTCCCGGCCACGGTCCACGCATCTCACGGTCTTTCGTACGGGTGCCATGTACACGTTCCTCCTGGTTCTGCTCATCATCGATGCCATCGTCCTCGCGGCTGCGGTCCTGCTGCAGTCGGGGAAGGGCGGCGGGCTGGCCGCGAGCTTCGGCGGCGCGAGCTCCTCGGCGGACTCGGTCATCGGCACACGTCAGGCGGGCAACCTGCTCACGAAGGCGAGCTGGTGGTGCGGCGGGCTGTTCCTTGGCCTCGCTTTCGTGCTGCAGATGATGTCGACCCGGTCGACGGCACCCAAGTCGGTGCTCGACCGGCTCGCCGCGCCGGCCAGCGCGCCGGCGTCCGCCCCGACCAACGCGGCGCCTGGCGCCGCCCCCGCCGCGCCGCTGACGCAGCAGGCCGCTCCGGAGTCGCCGGCGACTCCCGCGGCGCCGAAAAAGCCGTAAGGCGGCGGTGAGCACCCCGTCGCCCACAGGGTTCCTCCTCCTCGAGGACGGAACCCTTTTTCTCGGCCAGTTGGTCGGCACTCCGGGGCCGACCGTCGCCGAAGTCGTGTTCACCACGAACATGACCGGCTACCAGGAGACGTTCACCGACCCGTCGTTCCGCGGCCAGATCGTCGTCATGACGGCGCCGCAGATCGGCAACTATGGCGTCAACACCGAGGATCCCGAGTCGGCGCGCCCGCAGGTGGCCGGCGTGGTCTGCCGTGAGCTGTCGCCGACGTACTCCAACTGGCGCGCCACCGGCGGTCTCCCGGAGTGGCTCGCGGAGGCGCGCGTCCCGGTCCTCACCGAGGTCGACACGCGTCGCCTGACGAAGCACCTGCGCTCGGTTGGTGTGATGCGCGGTGTCATCGGCGTCGGGGAGACGCCGTCGCGCGAAGCGCTGGCCGCGCTCGAGGGGTGCCCGAGCATGGAGGGGCTCGACCTTGCCACGGTCGTGTCCACCACGGAGCCGTACACCTGGGGGAGCCCGTCGGCGAGCTTCCACGTGGTCGCCTACGACTACGGGATCAAGCGGAACATCCTGCGCCTGTTCGAGGCGCACGATTGTCGCGTCACGGTGGTGCCCTCGAACACGCCGGCGGATGCGGTACTCGCCATGAACCCTGACGGCGTGTTCCTCTCCAACGGCCCGGGCGACCCGGCGGCCGTCTCGTACGCGCCACCGGCCATCCGGACCATTGCCGAGCGACAGGTCCCGATGTTCGGGATCTGCCTCGGCCATCAGCTCATGGGGCTCACCTTCGGCGGCCGGACGGTGAAGATGCCGTTCGGGCACCGCGGCGGGAATCAGCCGGTCAAGGACCTGGCCACCGGCAAGGTGCTGATCACGTCGCAGAACCACGGTTTCGCGGTGGCGGGGACCCCCGAGGGCGTCGACGGGGCGCCGGATCTGGCCGTCACGCACGTGAACCTGAACGACGGCACGGTCGAGGGGCTGCGTCACCGGTCGCTGCCGGTGTTCGGTGTGCAGTATCACCCGGAAGCCGCCCCGGGACCGCACGATGCCGTGCCACTGTTCGACCAGTTCCTTTCGGCCCTCCGAAAGCGTCGTGGGTGAAGTGGTCCAAGCGCTTGACTGATAAGCACTAAGGCCATACGTTCGCAGGGTTTCGTACGCGGTCGTGGCGGCCTCGCCCAGCAGTGGCGGACGCGATCCGCGCGGGGTCCTCAAGGCCCCGGCTCGCCGACCCCCTGGTAGATCCCATGACCAAAGCCGATCTGGTCGAGAACGTCACCGCGCGCATCGCTCGAACGGCCGGACCGACGATTTCCAAGAAGGACTGCGCGCGCGTGGTCGATGCGTTCCTCGACGCGATCAAGGAAGCGCTCCAGGAGCAGAAGAACATCGAGGTGCGCGGGTTCGGCACCTTCAAGATCCGGCAGCGGAAGACGCGCATGGCGCGGAATCCGCGTACGGGTTCGCCGGTCGAGGTGTCAGCGCGTCCCGTCCCGGTGTTCAAGCCCAGCAAGGAGTTGCGGGCCATGGTGGCCGGCGTCGAGGAGCACATGCTCGACGACGATGACGCCGAGGAGATGCACGAGGCCTGAGCGCCGGAACACCCGCGCGCTCGTAACGCTATCTTGGAGCACGATGCCCGTTCCCGTGCTCCTTTTTGCTTCCTACGCCGACGCCTTTGGCGGTCGACAGGTGCTGGCGCCCGCCACTGCCCCCTGCCGCGTGGACGAGGTCGTGGCCGCGCTCCGGACGCTGCCCGGTGGCGATCGGCTGCCGGCTCGACCGCTGGTGGCCGTGAATCACAACTGGGCCGTGCCTGAGACGCTTGTGCAGGAGCACGACGAAGTGGCGCTGATTCCTCCGGTGGCAGGTGGCTGACGTGACTCCTGTCCAGGACGGCGGTGTCGTGCACGTGGCCATCGTCGAGCAGGTCATCGACGTCGGGCAGCTCATCGCCCGGGCCCAGGCGCCCGGCGTGGGCGCGCTGTCCGTCTTCCTGGGCACGGTGCGCGACGTCAACGACGGGCGCGCCGTATCCGGCATCGATTACGAAGCCTACCTGCCGATGGCGGCCACCGAGCTCTTGGCCGTGGCACGCGAAGCATGTGAGGCCACGCCCGGTCTTCGCGTGGCGCTCGAGCACCGCGTGGGCACGCTGGGCGTCGGCGAGGCCAGCGTAGCCATCGTGGCGGCGCACGCACGGCGCGCGGCGGCCTGCGACGGTGCGCGCGGCATCATCGAGGCGCTCAAGGTGCGCGTGCCCATCTGGAAGCGTGAGCACTACGTGGACGGCACGCGCGAGTGGGTCGATCCGACGCGTCACGCCGCGCCGGTCGCGCAGGAGTCGCGCTGATGCAGGACCAGTTCGGACGGGGCATCGAGTATCTCCGCATCTCGGTCACGGATCGCTGCAACTTCCGGTGCCAGTACTGCATGCCGCTCGAGGGGCTGCCGTGGCTCCCGAAGGATGAGATCCTCCGATACGAGGAGATCGTCGCCATCGTGCAGCAGCTTGCCCCGCTGGGGCTCCGTCGTCTGCGCATCACGGGCGGGGAGCCGACGATCCGGCCTGCGCTCGCGACGCTCGTCGGGATGCTCCGCGCCGTCGACGGCATCGAGGACATCGCGCTGTCCACCAATGGCGTAAAGCTGCCCGCCATGGCCGAGGAGCTGGCCGCCGCGGGCCTCGACCGCGTGAACATCAGCGCCGATTCGCTGCGTCCGGACCGCGTCGCCGCCATCGCCCGCCGTTCGCTGGACTTCGACCTCGTGCGCGCCGCCACGGCGGCACAGGACGCGGGACTTGGCCCCATCAAGATCAACGTCGTGGTCATGCGCGGCATCAACGACGACGAGATCGCCGACTTTGCGGCCCTCACGGTCGACCACCCGTGGCATGTGCGCTTCATCGAACTCATGCCAGTGGGGGAGCTCCGCGACCTGACCTGGGAGCACGTCGTACCGAGCGCCGAAGTGCTCGACCGCGTGCGGGCGTTGGGCGCGCTTGCCCCCGATGCGGGCCCCGCGCGGGGCAATGGCCCCGCGGTGTATCACCGCTTGCCCGGTGCGGCGGGCACGATCGGCGTGATCACGCCGATGACGCACACCTACTGCGCGCAGTGCAATCGGGTGCGTCTGACGGCGGACGGTCGGCTCCGCACGTGCCTGTTCGGTGACCATGAGGTCGCGCTGCGTGACGCGCTCCGGCGCGGCGAGCCGCTGGCGCCGCTCTTCACGAAGGCCCTGGCGGAGAAGCCCAAGGAGCACGCGCTCCTGCAGATGCAGGTGGGCGGTCTGCGTGCGCTCAGCCAGGTAGGCGGCTAGGGCGCCCGCGCGCCCATCCGTGGCTCGTGTTGCCCGCGTTCGTGCAGCGCTCTAAGTTGCGCGCTACGCATCGATCGGACGGAGCGCGGGAGTAACCGGCTAACGTCGATTTCGCGCGACGCGCCGATCGCGACACTCTCACTTGCGGTCACGCCGCGTCACTGCGCGGCGCAGGGAACCGGCTCAACATGGTCAACAAGATCACGGTCGTCGGCGCGGGCAACGTCGGCGCCACGACGGCGCAACGCATCGCCGAGAAGTCGCTCGGGCGCACGGTGGTGATGGTGGACGTCGTCGAGGGCGTGCCGCAGGGGAAGGGACTCGACCAGTGGGAGTCGGCGCCGGTCGAAGGCTTCGACACCCGCGTGATCGGCACCAACGGCTACGAGGAAACGGCCGGCTCCGATATCGTGGTCATCACGGCCGGCATCGCGCGCAAGCCGGGGATGTCGCGCGACGACCTGCTGAACACCAACGCCGGCATCGTGAAGTCGGTGTCGGAGCAGATCAAGGCGACCTCGCCCAACGCGATCGTCATCGTCGTGTCCAACCCGCTCGACGTCATGGCCTACGTCGCCAAGCACGTGACCGGGTTCCCGCGCGAGCGCGTGATCGGCATGGCGGGTGTGCTCGACACGGCGCGCTACCGCTCGTTCATCGCCGAGGCGCTCAACGTCTCAGTGCGCGACATCCAGGCGATGGTGCTGGGCGGCCATGGCGACACGATGGTGCCGCTCGTCTCCTACACGACCATCAGCGGCATCCCCATCCGCCAGCTCATGGGTGAGGAGCAGTTGCAGGCCATCGTGCAGCGCGCGCGTGACGGCGGCGCGGAGATCGTGAAGTACCTCAAGACCGGCTCGGCGTACTACGCGCCGTCGTCGGGCGCGGTCGAGATGGTCGAGGCCATCGTGCACGATCGCAAGCGCATCCTGCCGTGCGCCGCCTGGCTCGAGGGCGAGTACGGCATGCGTGGTCACTTCCTCGGCGTGCCGTGCAAGCTCGGGCGCAATGGCCTCGAGCAGATCCTCGAGATCGAGCTCACGGACGAGGAGCGTGCCGCGCTCCAGCGCTCGGCGCAGGCGGTGCTCGAACCGATGTCGGTCCTCTCCCTCTGACTCCACGAAGCCGGCGGCCCCCTCGGGTCCGCCGGCTTCCGCATCCACCCAACTCCATGTACGGTCTCGCGCAGTTCTGGCAGAGCACGATCGGCAAGAAGATCGTGATGGCGGTGACGGGGATCATCGGGATCCTCTTCGTCATCGGCCACATGTCCGGGAATTTCCTGATGTTCAAGGGGCAGGGCGCCATGCACGACTATGCGCTGCTCCTGCGCACCAGCATGCCGCTGTTGTGGGCGGTGCGGGCGGCGCTCATCGCGGCGGTGGTGCTGCATGCGCTCTCCGCCTACCAGCTCACGATGCGCGCGCGTGCTGCGCGGCCGGCCGACTATGCGGTGCGCAAGCCGCAGGTGACCACGCTGGCCGCGAAGACCATGCGCTGGGGCGGCGTCTACCTGCTGGTCTTCATCGTGTACCACATCCTGCACATGACGCTGGGGACGGTGCACCCGCAGTTCACGCACCTCGACCCGTACAACAACCTGCGCATCGGCCTGGCGAACCCGGCGGTCGCGGCGGCGTACCTGGTGGGCATGCTCTTCCTGGGGCTGCACCTCTATCACGGCACGTGGGCCGTGTTTCGCACACTCGGCGTGGCGCGCCCGTCTGCCCAGCCGCTCAAGCGCCGCCTGGCCGTGGTCGTCGCGATCGCCGTGGCGGCTGGTTTCGCGGTGATCCCGGTGGCGGCGCTCGCCGGTCTCTTCCCCGAGGCGCCCGCCATGGCCGAGGAGGCCCACTGAGATGGAACTGAACGCGAAGATCCCGAGCGGTCCGCTCGAGCAGAAGTGGGACCAGCACCGCTTCTCGATGAAGCTGGTGAACCCGGCCAACAAGCGAAAGCATCACGTGATCGTCGTCGGTGCCGGTCTCGCCGGCGCGTCGGCTGCGGCAACGATGGCCGAACTCGGCTATCAGGTGTCGTGCTTCGTCTATCACGATTCCCCGCGTCGCGCGCACTCGATTGCCGCGCAGGGTGGCATCAACGCCGCGAAGAACTACCAGAACGACGGCGACTCGGTGCGCCGCCTGTTCTACGACACCATCAAGGGCGGCGACTTCCGCGCCCGTGAGGCGAACGTGTACCGCCTCGCGCAGGTGTCGGTGAACATCATCGACCAGTGCGTCGCGCAGGGGGTGCCCTTCGCGCGTGAGTACGGCGGCCTCCTGGCCAACCGCTCGTTCGGCGGGGCGCAGGTGTCGCGCACCTTCTACGCGCGTGGCCAGACCGGGCAGCAGCTGCTCCTCGGCGCCTACCAGGCGCTCGAGCGCCAGATCGCGCTCAAGAAGGTGCAGATGCACACCTTCGAGGAGATGCTCGACGTGGTGCTGGTGGACGGGCACGCGCGCGGCATCGTGTCGCGCAACCTGCTCACCGGCAAGATCACATCGCACGCCGCCGACGCGGTCGTGCTGGCCACGGGTGGGTACGGCAACGTGTTCTACCTGAGCACGAATGCGATGTACTCGAACGTCACCGCCGGCTGGCGTGCGTACAAGAAGGGTGCGGCGTTCGCCAACCCGTGCTACACGCAGATCCACCCGACGTGCATTCCGGTGCATGGCGAGCATCAGTCGAAGCTGACGCTCATGTCGGAGTCGCTGCGCAATGACGGGCGGGTGTGGGTGCCGAAGAAGCAGGGCGACACCCGTCCGCCCTCGCAGATCCCGGAGTCGGAGCGCGACTACTACCTCGAGCGCAAGTATCCGAGCTTCGGCAACCTCGCGCCGCGCGACATCTCCTCCCGCGCCGCCAAGGAAGCGTGCGACGATGGGCGCGGTGTGGGTCCCGGCGGGCTCGGCGTCTACCTCGACTTTGCCGACGCGATCAAGCGGCTGGGCAAGGCGACCATCGCCGAGCGCTACGGCAACCTGTTCGACATGTACCAGCGCATCACGGACGAGAATCCGTACGAAGTGCCGATGCGCATCTACCCGGCCGTGCACTACACGATGGGCGGCCTGTGGGTGGACTACAACTTGATGAGCACGATTCCCGGCCTGCACGTCGCGGGCGAGGCCAACTTCTCCGATCACGGCGCGAACCGCCTCGGTGCGTCCGCGCTCATGCAGGGGCTGGCCGACGGCTACTTCGTGCTGCCGTACACGATCGGCGACTACCTCGCCGGGACGAAGCTTGGCAAGGTGGACACGTCGCACGCGGAGTTCCGTGCGGCGGAAGCGGCCATCACGGCGCAGACGAAGCAGTTCCTCAGCATCAAGGGCAAGCGCACCGTCGACAGCTTCCACAAGCAGCTCGGCAAGATCATGTGGGAGTACTGCGGCATGGCGCGCGACAAGGCCGGCCTCACCAAGGCGCTGGAGCTCATCCCGGCACTCCGCGAGGAGTTCAGGAGCAACCTCAACGTGCCCGGCAGCGCCGACTCGCTCAACCAGGCGCTCGAGAACGCGGGGCGCGTGGCCGACTTCATCGAGCTCGGTGAGCTCATGTGCCGCGACGCGCTGCACCGCGAGGAATCGTGCGGCGGCCACTTCCGCACCGAGTACCAGGAAGAGGGCGAAGCCAAGCGCAACGACGACGAGTTCGCGTACGTCGCCGCCTGGGAGTACGCGGGCGAGGGCAAGACGCCGATTCTCAACAAGGAACCGCTGGTGTACGAGAACGTGCACCTCTCCACGCGGAGCTACAAGTAATGAAGATCACGCTCAACGTGTGGCGGCAGCCCGCGAGCAGCGCACCGGGCAAGCTCGAGACGTACGACCTGGATGGCGTCAGCGCCGACATGTCGTTCCTCGAGCTGTTCGACATGCTCAACGAGAAGCTGACCTCGGAAGGGAAGGATCCGGTCGCGTTCGCGCATGACTGCCGCGAAGGCATCTGCGGTTCGTGCGCGATGATGATCAACGGCCAGGCACATGGGCCGTGGAAGGGCGCGGCGACGTGCCAGCTCCACATGCGCGCCTTCAAGGACGGCGACATCATCACCGTCGAGCCGTGGCGCGCGGCGCCGTTCCCGATCGTCAAGGACCTGTTCGTCAATCGCGGCGCGTTCGATCGCATCATCCAGGCGGGTGGCTACGTCTCGGTGAACACCGGCGGCGCGCGTGATGCCAACGAGATCCTGATCGGCAAGGATGTCGTCGAGGAGTCGATGGACGCGGCCGCGTGCATCGGGTGCGGCGCCTGTGTGGCCGCGTGCCCGAATGCTTCCGCGGCGCTCTTCACCGGCGCGAAGATCACCCACCTCGGCCTGCTGCCGCAGGGACAGCCCGAGCGCGACAAGCGGGCCCTCGCGATGGTGGAGCAGATGGACCTCGAGGGCTTCGGGCACTGCACGCTGACCGGCGAGTGCCAGGAGGCGTGCCCCAAGGAGATCTCGATCGACGTGATCAAGCGGATGAATCGGGACTACCTCGTCGCCAGCGCGCGTCGGCAGGAGCCGCGGGCGGTGAGTGGGGGCGGCTGAGGACCAGCGAAGCACGGAAGCGGCACGACGGACGCGGGACGCCGTCCTGCCGCTTCCGCCCTCGGCCCCCCACCGCCACCATTCGGCATGCCGCTCTTCCTGCTGTTCCTCCTGATGGCCCTGCCCGCGGCGTCGCAGACGTCGCAGCCGCGTGCAGCACCGCCGGGGGATCCGGTGCGCGGGCTGGCGCTCCTCACGAACTTCCGCGATTCGCTGCCACGGCACAGCGGCAACGGACTGCGCTGCGTGAGCTGTCACCTCGAGAACGGGACGCGCGCGTCCGCCATGCCGTGGTTGGGCAGCGTGACGCGCTATCCGCGTTTCCGCGCACGGCCGGGCTACGAGGAGACCATGGAGCGACGCGTGAACGAGTGCATCGCGCGCAGCCTGGCCGGGCGCATGCTCCACGAGGACTCGCGCGAGATGCGCGACATGGTGGCGTATCTCGAGACGCTGCGCGACCGGCCGCGGCCCAGCGGCGTGGATACGGTGCGCCTCGCCGGGAACGTCGCGCGCGGACGCCGCACCTATGCCGGCACCTGTGCACGGTGCCACGGCCCGAACGGGCAGGGGTTGCCGACCGGGCCCGCGCTCTGGGGGACTGGCAGCTTCTCGATCGGCGCCGGCATGGCGCGACAGTCGCTGTTCGCGACGTTCGTACGCCACAACATGCCCTTCGATCACGCCGTGACGCTCACCGACCAACAGGCGGCGGACGTGGCGGCCTTCGTGCTGGTGCAGCCGCGGCAGGACCATCCCGGCAAGGAGCGCGACTGGCCCAAGGGCGACGCGCCGGCTGACATCGCCTACGCGACCACTGGCACCCGTGCCGCGGGCCGTACGGTTCCGCCAGCACGGCCCCTGCTGCGCCGGCGCGTCGCTCCGGATTCACTCGCGCCGATGCCTGCGCGGCGCACGCCCTGACTGCCCCTCTCCGAACGCGCCGTGCCTGACCGCCGACACTTCCTCACCCGGCTCGCTGCACTGGGCGCGAGCATCGGTCTCCTGTCACCGCGGGCGGCGCAGGGTGCCGCGGCGGATGAGGCGCCAAGCGTGGCCGACGATCCCTGGATCGCGCGCCTGACCGGTACGCATCGCGTGATCTTCCACTCGCACCTGCCCACGGACGGCCTCGCGATCGGCTGGGCCCGCACCTTTCTCGACACACAGAAGGGGAGCTACGGCCTCGAGGACCGCGCGAGCAGCGTGGTGGTGGGGCTCAACGGCCGCAGCATCGGCTGGTTCTTCGGTGAGGCGCTGTGGGCGAAGTACCCGACCATCGGGGAGATCATGGGCGCCCCGGGTGCGCGCAATCCGCAGGCCTCCCTCGTGGCGTCGCTCGTGCCGCGCGGTGTGATCTTCCTCGCCTGCAACAATTCCATTCGCGCGTCCGGCTCCCGCTTCCTGCCGGAGACGCAGCGCGGGGACGCGGCGGCGCGCACCGCCTTTGCGGATGAGGTGCGCGCCGGCCTGCTCCCCGGAGTCGACGTGGTGCCGTCGATGGTGGTGACACTGCAGCAGGCGCAGGATCGCGGCTGCCGGTACATCTACGCCGGCGGCTGAGCGACGGCACCCGCCGCGGAGCGCCGCTCAGCGACGGCGTGTCAGCAACACCTCGACGCGCTGCGGCGCAAACCGTGCCGCGAGGCGCGCGCGCAGGCGTCGTTCCTCGCTCGCGGGAACGGCGCGCATCAGCACCATGTGCACCAGCAGCACGGGCTCGGCGATCGAGTCAACTGAACGTCGCGCCTCGCCGACCGCCACGACCACCGACTCGGCCTCTGGAAACTCGGCGCGCAGTTCGGTGAGGAGCCGTCCGCGGGCGGCCTGCGCGTTCTGCTGTTCTGCGAAGCGGACCTGCAACGCCTGGAGCTGACTGCTGAGGTCCTCGTTCGTGCGCTGGAAGAGGTCGCGCTGCAGGTCACGCCGCAGGGACGCCACGTCGAGCTGATCGCCGCCGATGTGGCGTACGGAAACCGTGGCCGCGCCCGACTTCGGCCCGGAGAGACGGGCTGCGAGCTGCTCGCCGAAGCCCGGCGCCGGGGCGGCGCCTCCCAGGGTCAGCGCCAGCGTGCGATCGGACGTGCGGATCTCACTCGCCAGCAGGACGATGCGCGGATCCGCGCTCAGCTCCCGCACGAGGTCGCCGGCCGCGGCGGCGAAGAACTCCTGCTGGACGAGCCGATAGGCGAGGTAGGTGCTCGGCACGAGGGTCGCCGTGACCGCCGCCGCGATGATGAGGCGCGCACGCCGTCGGACGCGCGCGTCGAGTTCGCCGCGCGGCGGCAGTCGGAGCACCTTCACCACCGAGAGCGTGGCGAACGCAATGAAGACCGCGTTGATCGAGAAGAGGTAGAAGGCGCCGCCAAAGTAGGCGGGGTTGCGCGAGGCGATCCCATAGCCCGCCGTGCAGAGCGGCGGCATCAGGGCGGTCGCGATCGCGACCCCCGGCACCACGTTCGAGACCTCGCGGCGGGTGAGTGCGACGATACCGGCCGCCCCGCCGAAGAACGCGATCAGCACGTCCCAAAGCGTGGGGCTGGTGCGCGCCAGCAACTCCGACTGCGCCTGCGACAGCGGGCTGACCGCGAAATAGACGGTGGCGGTCGTGAGGCTGATCGCGACGAACAGTCCGAGGGTCCGCAGTGCGCGGCGGATCAGGGCGAAGTCCCGCACGCCGGCGCCATACCCGATGGCGACGATCGGCCCCATCAACGGGGAGATCAGCATCGCCCCGATGATCACCGCCGTGGAGTTCACGTTGAGTCCCACCGAGGCGACGAAGATCGCGAAGATGAGCACCCAGAGATTGGTCCCCGCCACCTGCACGCCGGCTTCGATCGCCTCGTGAATGGCCTCCGGCGCGCGCTGGTCACGCCGCAGGTCGAGCAGGCGAAGGATTCGCGGGACCCGCATCCCTCAGATCTTGGGCAGCGTGACGCCGTGCTGGCCCTGGTACTTGCCCTTCTTGTCGCCGTAACTGACCTCGGGTTCCTCGTCGCCGGTGAAGAACACCACCTGCGCGATGCCTTCGTTGGCGTAGATCTTGGCCGGGAGCGGCGTGGTGTTCGAGATCTCGAGCGTCACGTAGCCTTCCCACTCGGGCTCGAACGGCGTGACGTTGGTGATGATGCCGCAGCGCGCGTAGGTGCTCTTGCCCACGGTGAGCGTCAGCACATTTCGCGGAATGCGGAAGTACTCGACCGTGCGCGCGAGCGCGAACGAGTTGGGCGGGACGATGCACACATCCCCTTCGAACTCCACGAAGCTCTTGGGGTCGAAGTTCTTGGGGTCCACCACCGAGCTCAGCACGTTGGTGAAGATCCGGAACTCGCTCGCCACGCGCATGTCGTAGCCGTACGAGCTGACCCCGTACGAGATGACGCCCTGGCGGACCTGGCGGTCCTCGAACGGTTCGATCATGCCGTGTTCGCGCGCCATGCGCGTGATCCAGCGGTCGGAACAGAGCCCCATGCGATCGGTGTCGGGAGAGAGGGGGGAAGGGTCGAGGGACGCGGTAAGCTAGGCGCCCGCGCCGAGCACTGCCAAACGCCGATTGCCGGTTACTCTGTCCCATCGGAAATTCGGTTCCCGTTGAGCGAATCCGGTCGTGCTGGTACCTTCCGTGAGGCCTTTTGTGAATTCTTTCACGAAGTCCCCGACCCCATGCGGCCGGCACGCGCCTGTGCCTGCCGCGTGACCCGTTCCCCGGCCAGTGGCCCTGCTGACCGACGAATCGTCGATGCTTCGCTGATGCCTCGCTGATGCTGCGCGCCTATCTCCCGGTCCTGCTCCTGCTGGCCTTCGTGCTGCTCAACGCCGTGTTGATCCTCGGCATTGCGCACCTCACCGTGCGTCCGCAGCCGACGGCGGTGAAGTCAGCCACGCCGTACGAATCCGGCATCACGCCGCTCGGCGACGCGCGCGAACGGTTCTCGGTCAAGTTCTACCTGGTCGCCATGCTCTTCATCGTCTTCGACATCGAGACGGTGTTCATGATCCCGTGGGGGGTGCAGTTCCGGCAGCTGTCCTGTGCCGTGCCGCTCGTCGAGGGGCTGTGTCCGGCCGGCCAGGTGTCCTTCTTCGGACTGAGTGAGATGCTCGTCTTCATGGCCATCCTCGTCGTCGGGTTCGTCTACGTGTGGAAGAAGGGAGCGCTCTCGTGGGAGTGACCGCCGGCCGCGTACACCCCGCGCCGGGCGCGGGCGGACGCCTCGTGCAGGTCGACGGCGGCTCGCAGGACGGTTGGGTCACCAGCCGCCTCGACCTGCTCGTCAACTGGGCGCGTGCGGGATCGCTGTGGCCGATGCCGTTCGGCACCGCCTGCTGCGCCATCGAATTCATGTCCACCGCAGCCAGCCGGTTCGACCTGTCGCGCTTCGGCATGGAGCGCCTCGCGTATTCGCCGCGCCAGGCCGACGTGCTCATTTGCGCGGGCCGCGTGCCGCTCAAGCTGGCCCCGGTGCTCCGCCGCATCTATCAGCAGATGCCGCAGCCCAAGTGGGTCATCTCGATGGGCGCCTGCGCGTCGACGGGTGGCATGTTCGACAACTACGCGGTGGTGCAGGGGATCGACACCATCATCCCCGTCGACGTGTACGTCCCCGGGTGCCCTCCGCGCCCGGAAGCCCTGATGCATGCGATCATCATGCTCCAGGACAAGGTCAAGCAGGAACGCCTGCGTGACACCACGCGGCACGTCGAGATCGAGCCCGATCCGACGAGCCAGCTCTACATCCCGCCCGAGCGCATCGACGAACTGTCCGAGCCCTTCGGCAACTCGGTGCATCAGACGCGGTCGGCGCCGTGACGATGCCGGTGATGAGCACGACGGCCGCTGCGCCGGCCAGCACCACGCCGGGCGACGCGCCATCGACGCCGGTGGCGGTGCCGCACACGGGGGCGCCGGAGAATCCGACCGCCGAGGCCTTGCGCCTCGCGTTCGGCGCCGTCGTCCAGCGTGTCGATGTCGTGTGGGGTGAGACGACGGTCGTCATCGAGGCCGCGCGCGCGCACGACGTGATCGCGTGGCTCCGCGATGTCGAGGGATACGACTACCTCGTGGACGTCACTGCGGTCGAGTATCGCACGCCCGCCCGTCCGCTCGAGGTCGTGTGGCACCTGCGCGCGCTCGCGCGGCGGCGCTTCCTGCGGCTCAAGGCCACGCTCGCGCCCACGGCGCCCCTGCAGGTCGCCAGCATCACCGATCTGTACAGCGGCGCGAACTGGCTCGAGCGCGAGTGCTTCGACATGTTCGGCATCACCTTCGACGGACACCCCGACTTGCGACGCCTGCTGCTGTGGGAGGGGTATCGCGAAGGACATCCGCTGCGAAAGGACTTCCCCTTGCGCGGACGCTTCTCGCGCGCCGAGCAGCTCAAGCAGGCGCTCGCGGCCGACCCCGAGGCGCGCTACTCGATGGAGGAGCTCTCCATCGCGGACGCGTTCCACCAACTGCCGGCCGACATGCGCGCACGCCTCGCGCAGCATGACGCGCCGGGGCACCGGCTGGAGGGCGAGTGACGACGACCCAGGGGGGCGCACGCCGCACGATCGACGTCGCACTCGGCACGAGCGGGGTCGATGCGCAGGGGATGCCACTGCGCGCACCGCTCGTGACGCAGGGTGGGGCGGCCATCGCGCGCGAGACGCCGGGCACGGTGGCCACGGCCGCGGCGCTCGCCGTGGCCGAGCCCGAGCTCGATGCCGATCACATGCTCATCAACATCGGTCCGCAACATCCAGCGACGCACGGCGTGTTGCGCCTGGTGCTGGAGCTCGATGGCGAGACGGTGGTGCGGTGCATCCCGCACATCGGATACCTGCACTGCGGCTTCGAGAAGATCGGCGAGTATCGGCAGTACAACCAGATCATCCCCTGGACGGACCGCGAGGACTACCTCAACTCGCCGGGGAACAACGTCGCGTTCGTGCTCGGCGCCGAGCGGCTGTTCGGGGTGGGCATGACGGAGCGCACGAAGGTGCTGCGCGTCATCCTCTGCGAGCTCTCGCGCATCATCTCGCACGTGGTGTGGCTGGGGACGACGTCGGTGGACATCGGCGCGTTCACGCCGTTCCTGTGGCTCTACCAGGAGCGCGAGAACGTCTACAACCTCCTCGAGGGGTGGGTCGGTGCGCGACTCACGACCTCGGCCACGCGGGTCGGGGGCATGGCCGCTGACCTCCCGGACGGCTGGCTCGACGGGTTGCGTGCGTTCCTCAAGGGCTTCCCCCGCACGCTCGACGAGGCGGTGGGCATGCTCGAGACCAACGCCATCTGGGCGGGGCGCACGGTGGGGCTGGGTGCGATGGGCGCGCGCGAGGCGGTCAACGCCGGACTGTCGGGCCCGATGCTGCGCGCCTCCGGCGTCGCGTACGATGTGCGCAAGGACTTCCCGTATCTCGACTACGAGACCTACGACTTCGACGTCCCGGTGGGCACCCAGGGCGACGTGTACGATCGCTTCCTCGTGCGCGTGGAGGAGATGCGCCAGAGCGTGCGCATCCTCGAGCAGGCGGTGCAGCGCCTTCCGGGTGGACCCATCAACATCGACGACCCGCGCCTCATCCTGCCGCCCAAGCGGAAGGCCACGAGCGAGATGGAATCGATGATCCATCACTTCAAGCTCGTGATGGAGGGGCCGCGCCCCCCGGTGGGCGAATGCTACGTGCCCGTCGAGAGCCCCAAGGGCGAGAAGGGGTACTACTTCGTGAGCGACGGCACCTCGAAGCCGGTGCGCTGGCGCATTCGTCCGCCGTCGTTCGTCAACCTGTCCGCGATCCCCCAGATGGTGGAGGGACACCTCCTCTCGGACGTGATCGCGATCAATGCGAGCATCGATATCGTGATGGGAGAGATCGACCGGTGAGTCACGGCCCTTCCGCCAGCGGCGGCGCGCTCGTGGCCGCCCCGCCGCACGGCCATCATGACGACACGCCGTACGAGCCCGTGTTCGTGGGCGACGCGCGTGCCGAGCTCGATCGCATCCTCGCGCGCTATCCGTCGAAGCAGGCCGCGTTGCTCCCCGCGCTGTGGATGCTGCAGGACGCACGCGGGTGGGTGAGTGAGCCCGGCATCGAGGAGATCGCGGGCCTGCTCGGCATCACGCCGGCGTACATCAAGGGCGTGGTGAGCTTCTACACCATGTACCACCAGCATCCGGTCGGGCGGCACTTCATCCAGGTCTGCACCACCACGCCCTGCAACGTCTGCGGCGCGGAGGACGTGGTGAAGGCGTTCCTCGAGCACACCGGCTGCGGCGACCTCGGGCTCACCAGCCCGGATGGGCGCTTCACCGTCATCGAGGTGGAGTGCCTGGGCGCGTGCGGCTTCGCGACCCCCGTGATGATCAACAACGACTTCCTCGAGTCCGTGACACCCGAGTCGGTGCCGCGCCTGCTGTCGGAGCGGCCGTAATGGGATATCCGCATCCCCGGCATCCGCGCGAGACCCCCGTCATCTCCACGTACTTCGGCGACGCCGAAGCGCGGACGTTGGCGGGCTGGCGCGCGCGCGGAGGCTACGAGGCCCTCGACAAGGCGCTCCGCACCGATCCGGTCGAAGTGCAGAACGTCGTCAAGGATTCGGGACTCCGCGGCCGTGGTGGTGCCGGCTTCCCGACGGGGCTCAAGTGGTCGTTCATGAAGCCCGACGGCAAGACGCACTATCTCTGCTGCAACGCGGACGAGTCGGAGCCGGGCACGTTCAAGGACCGCGAGATCATGCGGTGGACGCCGCACGGCCTCGTCGAAGGGGTCGCCATTGGCGCGCACGCGATCTACGCCGAGACGGCGTACATCTACATCCGCGGCGAGTTCACGGAGCCGTACGCGCGCGTGACGGCGGCCGTCGAGGAGGCATACGCGGCCGGCATCCTCGGCGCGAATGCGATGGGGAGCGGCAAGCGCCTCGACATCCACGTGCATCGGGGCGCCGGCGCGTACATCTGCGGTGAGGAGACCGCGCTGATGAACTCGCTGGAGGGGCGGCGCGGCAATCCGCGCATCAAGCCGCCCTTTCCCGCCGTGGCGGGCCTGTTCGGCAAGCCGACGACGATCAACAACGTCGAGACGCTGACCGCCGTGCCGTACATCGTGAAGCACGGCGCCGAGTGGTACAAGCAGTTCGGGCGGCCGGACAACCCGAAGAGCATCGGCACGAAGCTCTTCTCGGTGTGCGGCAACATCACGCGTCCGGGCAACTACGAAGTGGCGCTGGGCTTCCCCTTCGGGGAGTTCCTCAACGACCTGTGTGGCGGTCCGCTGCCGGGCCGCGAGATCAAGGCCGTCATCCCGGGCGGATCGTCCGTGCCGATCCTCACGCGCGAGGAGGCCGAGGCGGCGGTGATGGACTATGAGGGCATGGTGGCCGCCGGCACGATGCTGGGCTCGGGCGGCGTCATCGTCTTCGACGACCGGCAGGACATGGTGCGCCAGATCGCGCGGCTCACGCGGTTCTACGCGCACGAAAGCTGCGCACAGTGCTCGCAGTGCCGTGAGGGCACGGCGTGGACGACGCGCATCATGGAGCGCATTCGCGACGGGCAGGGCACCGCGGAGGATCTCGACACGCTCCTGTCCATCGCCGACAACATGAGCGGCAAGACGATCTGCGTGCTGAGCGATTCCTGCGCGACGCCGGTGGTGTCGGGGCTCAAGAAGTTCCGTCACGAGTTCGAGGCGAAGATCGCCGCGAACCGGTCGATGGTCACTGTCCCCGGTGCGCTGCGCGCACCGGCCGCGTGAGGACGCGATGGCGGACGTGAAGATGGTGAACGTCACGATCGAGGGACGCGCGATCAGCGTGCCCGACGGGACGTCGATTCTCGAGGCGGCCAAGACCGCCGGCGTGCTCATTCCGCACTACTGCTACCACCCGGGGCTCCCGGTGGCCGGCGTGTGCCGCATGTGCCTCGTCGAGGTGGAGAAGTTCCCGAAGCTCGCGCCGGCCTGCGCGACCGCGGTCGGTGAGGGGCAGGTGGTGCACGTGCACTCGCCCAAGGCGCAGGAAGCGCGCAAGGGCGTGCTCGAGTTCCTGCTCATCAATCATCCGCTCGACTGCCCGATCTGCGACCAGGCCGGCGAGTGCGAGCTGCAGGACTACACCTTCGCCGAGGGGCGCGCGGACTCACGGTACCGCGAGCCGAAGCGGTTCAATCCCGTCGAGGACTTCGGCGGGGACGTGCTGTACGTGCAGAACCGCTGCATCCTCTGCACGCGCTGTGTCCGTTTCATGTCCGACGTCGCGCACGACCCGGTCCTGAACGTGTCGGAGCGCGGAGACCGCGCGTTCATCGGCAAGGCCGAGGGCCACGACCTCACGAACCCGTGGGCCGGCAACGTGGTGGACCTCTGCCCGGTCGGCGCGCTGCTGTCCAAGGACTTCCTGAACCGCGCGCGCGCCTGGGAGCTCGATCGCGCGCCGACGGTCTGCACCGGCTGCAGCCAGGGATGCAGCGCCGTCGCGGAGACACGCGACAACGTCGTCGTGCGCCTCAAGCCGCGCCCCAACGAGGCCGTCAACCAGTACTACCTCTGCGACGTCGGGCGCCTCGGCTATCGCGAGTTCAACCGCCGGGACCGCGCCGAGCAGCCGCTGGTACGCAGTGCGCGCGGTCTCGACGTCGCGGAGTGGGGCACCGCCGTGACGGCGGCCGCAGCTGCGCTTGCGGGCAAGCCGCTGCGTGTGCTCGCATCCCCCAACCTGTCCAACGAGGCGCTCTTCCTCGTCGAACGCATGCTGGCGCGCGTCGGTGGGCAGGGGGTCATTCGCCTGACTCGCGGCGAGGAGTTTCCGCTGCCCGGCGTCGCCGATCTCGCCCTGCGCGCCGAGCGCGCGGCGAATGCGACCGGCGCGAGGGCACTCGGTTTCGCCGAGCTCGCCGCAGGCGCGCCGGTGGTTGCAGCCGGCGAGGCGCTGCTGATCGTCGGCGACAACCTCGACAACCTCTCGGCGGAGGCGTTGGACGCGGCCGGTGCGATCGTGTACGTCGGGACAACCATTCCCGCGATCCTCGCCGATCGCGTAGACGTGGTGCTGCCGACGACGAACACGCTGGAAGAAGAGGGGACGTTCACCAACCTCCGTGGGCGTGTACAGCGCTTCCTGCAGGCCCGCACCGCCCCCGGCATCGCTCGGCCCACCTGGTACGTGCTGGCGGACCTGGCGACGGCGCTGGGTGTCGACGGCAGCTTCTACCTGCCTGCGGAGGTGTTCGCTGCACTCGCCGCGACGCATGCGCCGTTCGCGGGGCTTACCTACGAGCAGTTGGGGCTGAGCGGGATGCCGATGGCGAACGAGACGAGTGTCGGCGCGGCCGAGGTCACGGCATGAGGCACCTCTCGCTGCTGCCGCAGCTCGACCTCGCGTCGTGGTTCCCCCGCGCCGATGCGCAGCGGGCGCCGGACGCGCTCGGCACGTTCCTCGCCGCCACGACGGTCAAGATGCTGGTGCTGTTCGTGGCCGTGCTGGGCACGGTCACGCTGCTGACGCTCGCGGAGCGCAAGGTCGCCGCGTGGATCCAGGATCGACGCGGTCCCAACCGCCTCGGTCCGGGCGGGCTGCTGCAGCCCATCGCGGACGGGCTCAAGAACTTCATGAAGGAAGAGGTCACGCCGCTCTTCGCCGATCGCGTGCTCTTCGTCCTCGCGCCGGCGCTCGCGTTCGTGCCGGCCCTGCTCACGTGGGCGGTGATTCCGGTGGCGGCGCCGCTGCCGACCCCGTGGGGGCTCATCGAGATGGTGGTGGCGCCGCTGCCGGTGGGGTTCCTCTTCACCCTCGCCATCTCGTCGCTGGGCGTGTACGGCATCGTGCTCGCCGGCTGGAGCTCGAACAACAAGTACGCGCTCCTGGGCGGGCTCCGGTCGAGCGCGCAGATGGTCTCCTACGAAGTGGCAATGGGCATGTCGACCATCCCCGTGCTGCTGCTTGCGGGGAACGTCTCACTCAACGCGATCGTGCAGCAGCAGGCCACGATGGGCTGGAACATCCTGTCGCTCACGGTCGCGTGGTTCACGTTCCTCGTTGCCGCGTTCGCCGAGACGAATCGCCTGCCGTTCGACCTGCCGGAGGCGGAGTCGGAGCTGGTGGCCGGGTACCACACGGAATACAGCGGCATGAAGTTCGCCATGTTCTTCATTGCCGAGTACGCGAACATGATCACCGTGAGTGCGATGACCGCCACGCTGTTCCTGGGTGGTTGGGACATTCCCTTCACGACGTGGGACAACGCCGCGCCGTACTCGGTGCTCAAGACGCTCGTCACCTTCGTCGCGTTCGCCAGCAAGGTGGGCTTCTTCCTGTTCCTGTTCATGTGGGTGCGCTGGACACTCCCGCGCTTCCGGTACGATCAGCTCATGGCGCTCGGCTGGAGCGTCATGCTGCCGGTCGCGCTCGGGTACATCGTGCTCATCGCGGTGGCATCCCTGGTGCTCGACATGCTGGGCGTCGCGCGCGGCCCGCTGTTCTCGCTGGCGCTGCTCGGGCTCAACATCGTCGTCATCGCGATCCTGCTGCGCTGGCTCGATCGCGGGAAGCTCATCAGCCCCGCCAGCGCGCGCGTGGGGCACGACGGGCTCGAACGGCTGCGGGCCCGTGGCCTCGAGCAGGCCGCGCCGCGCATCGCCACCACCTCCGAGGGGGCACGCTGATGGCCATCGGCGTCAAGGTCATGGAGCGGCCGCTCGAGCGCGTGAGCTACATCCGCTCGACGCTCAAGGGGATGGCCGTCACCTTCAAGCACCTCGTGGATCCCCACAAGGTCACGATGCAGTACCCCGAGACCAAGTGGGACCTCTCCCCACGCTGGCGCGGCACGCATCGCATGCTCACCACCGAGGACGGCAAGGCGAAGTGCGTCGCCTGCGGTCTCTGCCCGACGGTGTGTCCGGCCAACTGCATCAAGCTCACGCCCGGCGAGGACGAGCAGGGCAACCGCTACCCACTGGTGTTCGAGATCGACGAGTTCCGCTGCATCTTCTGCGGCTACTGCCAGGAGGTGTGCCCGGAGGAGGCCATCCACGTCGGCCGGCACTACGAGAATGCGGAGTACGATCGAGCCGGGCACGTGTACGACCTGCAGCGGCTCATCGCGCAGACACATCCCGTGAGTGAGCTGTGGGATCCCGCCGACCCGAAGGGCGAATGACGACCGCCTACGAGTTCCAGTTCTGGCTCTTCGCGGTGCTCGCGATCGTCTCGGCGCTCGCCTTCGTGACGCGCCGCAATCCCGTTCCGGCCGCACTGTGGCTGGTCAACGTGATGTTCGCGCTCGCCGGCCTGTACGTGCTCTTCGATGCGCCCTTTGTCGGCGCCGTGCAGGTGCTGGTCTATGCCGGCGCCATCATGGTCGTGTTCATCTTCGTCGTCATGCTGCTCAACCTCGGGCGCGATGGTCTCAGCGACCTGCGCCCGCTCGCGGCGCGCCTCAGCGCGGGACTGGTCGCCGCAGGGCTGCTCGCGACGTTGCTCACCGTGGCGCGCGACCCGCTGCCGGCACCGGCCCTGGCCCCCGCCTCGGACAACGTCGTGGCACCGGTCGCCAATGCGCTCTTCACCGATCACCTGGTGGCCTTCGAGCTCACGAGCCTCGTGCTGCTGGTCGCCGTGATCGGCGCCGTGCTCCTGGCCAAGCGACGGACGGCCGCATGATCACCGAAGCCCTCATCGTCTCGGCGATCCTGTTCAGCATCGGTGTGGTCGGGGTGCTCACCCGCCGCAACGCGATCATCCTGTTCATGTGCGCGGAGCTCATGCTCAACGCCGTGAACCTGAGCCTCGTCGCACTGGCCCGCCTGCACGGCGTCACCGGCCACGTGTTCGTCATCATGGTCATGACCGTGGCCGCGGCAGAGGCGGCCGTGGGGCTCGCCATCAGCATCGCGGTCTTCCGGCACTTCGGGACGGTCGACCTCTCGCAACTCCGGACGCTGCGCGGATGATCCCGACTCTGCTGCCCATCCTGCTGCTGCTGCCCCTGCTCGGCTTCGTGGTGAACGGTGCGGTCGCGCTGCGTGCGGCGGGCCGCCCCGACGGCACGACGGCGCGCCATCCGTTGGTGACCGTCGTCGGCCCGGGCGTCCTGATCGCAGCCTTCGCGCTCGCGCTCGCCCTCTTCCAGCGCATGCGCGTGGGCTTCGGCCCGCCCGTCATCGTGTCGCTGGGCGCCTGGATGCCCACCACCGCCGTGTCCATCGGGTGGGATTTCCAGCTCGACCAGCTCAGCATGCTCATGACGCTCGTCATCACCGGCGTGGGCGCGCTCATTCACGTGTTCTCGGTCGGGTACATGCGCGACGACGCCGGCTATGCCCGGTACTTCGCGTATCTCAACCTGTTCGTCGCGTTCATGCTGGTGCTGGTGCTCGGTGCGAACCTGCCGGTGCTGTTCCTCGGCTGGGAGGGCGTCGGCCTCGCGTCGTACCTCCTCATCGGCTTCTGGTTCGGCGAACGCGCCAATGCGGAAGCCGGGCGCAAGGCGTTCATCGTCAACCGTGTCGGTGACGTCGGCCTGCTGCTGGCGATGTTCCTCGTGTTCAACGCCAACCAGCATCTCGACTGGCAAGGCGGCACGTCGGTGCTCGGGATGCTGGTCGGCCACCCGATGACCAACCTTGTGGCGCTGTGCCTGCTCATCGGCTGCGTCGGCAAGAGCGCGCAGATCCCGCTCTACATCTGGCTGCCCGACGCCATGGCCGGCCCGACGCCGGTGTCAGCGCTCATTCACGCCGCCACGATGGTCACCGCCGGCGTGTACATGGTCGCACGCACCGCCCCGGTGTTCTCCGGCGCACCGATGGTCTCCCTGCTGGTCGCCGTGGTGGGCGCCGTGACGGCGCTCTACGCCGCCACCATCGCGCTGCGACAGTGGGACATCAAGAAGGTGCTGGCGTACTCCACCGTCTCCCAGCTCGGCTACATGTTCATCGGCGTCGGGACGGGGGCCTACACCGCCGGCGTGTTTCATCTGGTCACGCACGCCTTCTTCAAGGCGTTGCTGTTCCTCGGCGCCGGTTCCGTGATCCACGCCATGCACCACGCGTATCATCACACGCACCGGCACGACGACCCGCAGGACATGCGCAACATGGGCGGCCTCCGTCGTGCCATGCCGGCCACGGCCGTGGCGATGACGCTGGCGACCCTCGCCATCGCCGGGGTGCCTCCGCTCGCGGGCTTCTTCTCCAAGGACGAGATCCTCGCCGGCGCCTACGCGCGGGCGATGGGTTCGAGCCTCGCCGACGCGTCGCTGTTCGGCGTGCCGGGGCGTACGGTGCTACTCGCCGTCTATGTCATCGGACTCATCACGGCCCTGCTCACCGCCATCTACATGACGCGGCTGCTGCTGCTGACCTTCTTCGGCGCCAATCGTACCGGCAGCGAAGAGGCGGCGCATCTGCATGAAGCCCCGGCAGTGATGACCGTGCCGGTGCTGGCGCTGGGCGCGCTCACCCTCGCGGGCGGGTGGCTCAACCTGCCGGCACTGATGCCGTGGGGCCCGACGGGACTGCTCGAACACTGGCTGGCACCGGTCGTCGGCACGTCAGCGGCACGGCTCGCGCCGCGCGCCATGCCGAGCCACGACACGGAGTGGATGCTCGTCGGCGTCGCCGTCGGCGTGGCGGTGGTGGGCATCGTCGTCGCCGCCGTGTTGTATCGGCGTCCGCCGTCGTCACAGGCCTCGGATGGCCCCGGACGCGACCTGCTCGCACGTGCCTACGGCGTTGACGCGCTCGTCGACCTCGTCATCGTGCGCCCGATCGCCTGGTTCTCGAGCGTCGTGCTCGATCGCGGCGTCGAGGTGGGCGTCGATCGGACCTTCCGCGGCGGTGGTGGCTTGCTGGCGCGCGCGGCGGCGCTCGTCGGGTCGCGGCTACAGGACGGCGATGTCGGCAAGTACGCCTGGATGCTGGTGGCAGGCGCCGTCGCGCTCATTGCGGCCCTGCTGGTGGTGGGCGGCTGATGCGCACGACATTGCTTTCGGCTGGCATCACGACGTGGCTGCTCCCGGCGTTGCTCGTCTGGCCTGTCGCCGCCGCGGTATTGGTGCGCCTGCTCGGTCGGGAACGCGTGCGCGACGAGTCGGGCGCGGAGGCGCCGAGCGGCGGCCCCGATGCCCGCGCGCTCACGCTGGGCGCACTCGTCGTCGAAGCGGCACTCGGCGTCCTGCTGTGGATGGTGTACGACCCGGCGCGGGCCGGCTGGCAGGCGCGCGTCGATTACCCCTGGATTGCCGACCTGGGCGCGACGATCAGCCTGGGCGTCGACGGACTGTCGATGCCACTCGTCGTCATGACGACGCTGCTGCTGCCCATCACGCTGCTCGGTGCGTGGAACAACGTGCGTGCCCGCACGCCTGCGTTCGGCGCCCTGGCGCTGCTGCTCACGTCGGGGCTCGTCGGCGTCTTCATTGCCCTCGACACGCTGCTGTTCTACCTCGCGTGGGAGTTGATGCTCATCCCCACGTACCTGCTGGTGGGCGTCTGGGGTGCGGCGGGGCAGTCCCGCGCCGCCCTGCGCTACGTGCTGTTCACGCTCGTGGGATCGCTCCTGCTGCTCGTCGCACTCCTGGTGCTCTGGAACCTGGGAGGGGCGAACGACTTTCATGTCGATCACCTCGCGCTCACGCCGGTGCCGCCGAGCTGGCAGGTCTATCTCTTCCTCGCGTTCTTCGCCGCGTTTGCCGTGAAGTCGGCACTCGTGCCGTTTCACACGTGGTTCCCGGATGCGCAGGGCGCGGCTCCGACCTTCGCCGCGGTCACCATCGGCCTCAAGGTGGGCGTCTACGGCCTGTTGCGCTTCGCGAGTCCGTTCTTTCCCACCGGCGCCACGTACCCGCCGTTGCACGTCACCATCCTGGTGCTGTCGCTGGTGACGATCTTCTATGGCGGCTTCCTCGCGCTCGCGCAGCGCGACCTCAAGCGGGTCATCGCGTACAGCGCCATCAGTCACCTCGGCTTCATCATGCTGGGCGCGTTCGTCTTCACCGCCGAGGGCGCGCAAGGCGCGGCCATGAGCATCGTGAACAGCGGGCTCACCACCGCAGCGCTGTTCCTCCTCGCGGGCGCCCTCGAGGATCGGACCGGCACGACCGAGCTGGCGGCCTTCGGCGGCCTCGCCGCGCGCGCGCCGTGGTTCGGCGTGTCGCTCGTCGTGGCCATGCTGGCCACCGTCGGCTTGCCGGGCACGAGTGGCTTCGTAGGAGAGTTCCTCATCCTGTTCGGCACCTGGCCCGCCTCGCCGCTGTTCACGGTCATCGCGGCGACCGGGGTCATCCTCGCCGCCGCATACGGGCTGCGCGCCGTGCAGCTGCTGCTGTGGGGCAGTGCAGGTGCCGAGACGTCGCGCGTGACCGATCTCGATGGCCGTGAGCGCCTCGCGCTGGGTCTCCTGCTCGCCGGCATCATCGGTCTCGGCGTCGCGCCGGCGCCGGTGCTGCGGCCGTTCGAGCGCGCGGGCGCACGCTTTGTCGAGTCGGTGCAGATGAGCCCCAATGCGCCCGTGACGTATCCCTCGCTGTGGCCCTTCAGCCGATGAACGCCTTCGCCTCTCCCGGCGTGCTGCTGCGCGCGCTCGCGCCCGAGCTGTTGCTCGCCGCCAGCGCCATGCTGCTCCTGCTGGCAGCCGTCTGGCGTCCGATCACCGCCGGTGCACACCAGCGCGATCCCCACGCGGCGGAGGGCGGCGAACGGACCGCCGTGCTGGCGCGCTTTGCGGCGGTGGCCTGTCTCCTTGCCGCGCTCGTCGTCGGCGTGGCGTGGGCCGACGGCGCGCCTGGTACGGATGATCTCCGCATCGCCGGCGACGGCATGCGATGGGCGCTTGCCCTGGTCGTGCTGCTCGGCACCGCACTCGCCCTGACGCTCATCGAAGCCGAGCAGGAGCGCAGTCGCAGTTTCGGCCCGGAGGTGCCGGCGCTGGTGCTGCTCGCCGCCACCGGGATGCTTATCCTCACCGGGGCACGCGACCTCATCATCGCCTTCCTCGGCGTCGAGCTCATGTCGCTCGCCGTGTACGTGCTCGCGGGCGTCAATCGCCGGAGCCGGCGCGGGGCCGAGGCTGCCATCAAGTACTTCCTGCTTGGCGCTGTCTCCAGCGGGTTCCTGCTGTACGGCATGGCGCTGCTCTTCGGGGCCACCGGCAGCACGCGCTTCACCGACATCGCGCAGTGGGCCGCGGCGACGCCTGCGCTCTCGCCGCTGTTCGTGGTGGGACTCGCGCTCCTGCTCGTCGGTCTGGCCTTCAAGGTGGCGGCGGCGCCCTTCCATCTCTGGACGCCCGACGTCTACGAGGGGGCGCCACTCCCCATCACGGCCTTCATGTCCGCCACGGTCAAGACCGCGGCCTTCGCGCTCTTCGCCCGTGTGCTCGTCGACGCGCTGCCCACGGCGGCCGGACGCTGGCATGTCGCACTGTGGTGGCTGGCCGCGCTCACGATGATCGTCGGCAACGTCACCGCGCTTGCGCAGCGCAACGTGGTGCGCATGCTCGCGTACTCCAGCATCGCACACGCGGGCTACCTGCTGGTGGCGCTCGTCCCCGGGAGCGATGCGGGCAGTCGGGCACTGGTCTTCTATCTCGTCGCGTACACGCTGGCCACGATGGGCGCGTTCGCGGCGCTGGTGACGGTCAACGACGGGCGCGACAGCGCGCCGTCGCTCGATGACGTGGCGGGTCTCTGGATCGTCCGCCCGTGGCTCGCGTCGGCGCTGGCGGTGTGCCTGCTGTCGCTCATGGGCATGCCGCTCGTTGGGGGCGTGGGCTTCTTCGCGAAGTGGTACGTCCTCCAGGCCGTGCTGCAGGCGCCCGCGCCGCAGACCATTCTCTCCGTGCTGCTGGTGCTCACCAGCGCCGTCTCGGCGGGCTACTATCTCGTGGTCATCGGCGCGATGTTCATGCGCCCGCGGCCAGAGGGGCGCCCGGTGCCGTCCATGCACGCGGGGCCACGCGCCCTCCTGATCGCGGCCGTGGGCACCCTGCTGGTGCTGGGCGTCTATCCCACCCCCCTCTCGCGCTTCGCGGACCTGGCCGTGAGGGGCGGCGGTGCGGATGTCGGGCCGGCCGCTCCGGCGCGCCTGCAGACCGCGCACCGCACCCCCTGACCCTTCGCTCTCCAGCGCGCATGTCGATCAGCCCCACCATCTTCCGGCAGTACGACGTCCGCGGCATTGTCGGCCGCGACCTGACCACCGAGGTCGCCGAGCGACTCGGACAGGCGTACGCGGCCATGCTGCGCGAGCGGGGCATCGCCGGGGCGGTGGCCGTCGGTCGCGACAATCGGCCCAGCGGCGTCGCACTGCGTGATGCGCTGGTGCGCGGCTTCACGTCCTCCGGCGTCGATGTCGTCGACGTCGGCGTCGTTCCCACCCCCCTGCTGTACTGGGCGCTGCATCACGAGAGCGTGGTGGGCGGCATCCAGATCACGGGCTCGCACAATCCGCCCGAGTACAACGGCTTCAAGATGTGCCTCGGCACGGCCTCGCTGCACGGCGAGGACATCCAGGCGCTCTACCGCACCATCGTCGCCGGCCAGTTTCCCTCGGGGGCCGGGCAGGTGCGGCACGTCGAGGTCATCGACCGCTACGTCACGGACATCGTCGCGAAGATCGGACCGCTGCGCCATCCGGACGGCTCGCCGATGCGTGTCGTGTACGACTGCGGCAACGGCGCGGGCGCGCTCGTCGCACCGCAACTCCTGAGCGCGCTCGGCGTCGACGGCATCGGGCTCTTCACCGAGAGCGACGGCACCTTTCCCAATCACCACCCCGATCCCACCGTCCCCGAGAACCTCGAGGACTGCATCGCGGCGGTGCGCGCGCACGACGCCGAGATCGGCATCGCGTTCGACGGAGACGCCGATCGCATCGGCGTCGTCGATCGCACCGGACGCATCATCTGGGGCGATCACATCCTCATCCTCTACGCGCGCGACGTACTGGCGCGGACGGGGCAGGGGCAGCCCATCATCTTCGACGTGAAGTGCTCGCAGGCGCTCACCGACGAGATCACGAAGGCCGGCGGCACGCCGGTCATGTGGAAGACCGGCCACTCGCTCATCAAGGACAAGATGAAGGCGATGCACGCGCCGATCGCCGGCGAGATGTCCGGCCACATGTTCTTCAGCGAGGGCTTCTACGGGCACGACGATGCGCTCTACGCCGCCGCGCGCCTGCTCCGCATTCTCGCAGACGCGGGCAAGCGGATCGACGAACTGCTCGCCGACGTGCCGCCGTTCGTCTCCACACCGGAGATCCGCATCGACACCGACGAGGCGGTCAAGTTCGCCGTCATGGAGAAGGCGGTGCCGCACTTCCGCGCCACGCACGACGTCATCGACGTCGACGGGGTGCGCGTGCTCTTTGGCGACGGCTGGGGGCTGCTGCGCGCCTCCAACACGCAGCCGGTCATCGTCGCGCGCTACGAAGCCCGCACGCCCGAACGTCTCGCAGAGATCCGCAACACGATGGAGTCGTGGCTGCGCGCGCAGGGCGTAACCCCCTGACCTCGTCCGGGGAGCGCTGAATGCGCGCCCGCAGCTGGGTGCTCGTGGCCCTCGCCCTCGCGGCCCTCGGCCTGCTCGTGGGGCGCGCGGTCACCGCGGCATATGTCGAGCACGCCTGGTATCAGGCCATGGGCGTGCCTGCGCTGTTCTGGGAGCGGGTCACCGACACCGTCCTGCTGCAGGGCGGCGCGTGGGCGGCCGGCGCGCTGTTCGCGTGGGCCAACCTCCATGCGGTACGACGCACGATCCTCGCGGTCGCGATTCCGTCACGCGTCGCGAACATCGAGCTGACGGCGATGGTCCCGGGGCAACGGCTCGCCTCCGCGACGATCCTGGCCGCACTCATCCTTGGCGGCCTGCTCGCGCTCCCGCTCGGCAACTGGAGTGACGTCGCGCTGGCACGCCATGGCGTGCCATTCGGCGAGATCGAGGGGATCCTCGATCGGGACCTCGGCTTCTATGTGTACTGGCTGCCGGTCGAGGAAACGCTCTACCTCTGGGCGCTGGTGGCGTTGGTCACGCTCACCGCACTCGTGCTGGTGCTCTATGCCCTCACGCGGTCGTTGCGACTCGATGGCCGGCGCCTCAGCGCCTCCACGCATGTGCGGCGACACCTCACCGTGCTCGGGTCGCTGGTGCTCCTGCTGCTCGCCTGGAGCTACCGCCTCGATGCGTTCGACCTGCTGCGGCAGGGCAGCGGGCCCGACGGGCTCTTCGTGCGTGTCGATCATCGCGTGACGTTGCGCGTCGACCTGCTGCTGGCCTACGGCAGCGCGGTGGCCGCGTGCGTGCTGCTGCGGACGGGCTGGGTGGGGCAGGTGCGCGCCGCCTTCGTGACGGTCACGCTGGTGCTCGTGGCGGCGGTCGGGCTGCGGCAGGTCGCCCCCGTGCTGCTGCAACGCGGTGCCCTGCTCGGCGATCCCACACGGCGTGACCTCGACTATCTCGCCTCGCGCACGCTGTTCAGTCGGCGCGCATTCGATGTCGACCTCATGCGCGTGCCCACCGCGGACAGCGCGCGTGCGCCACGCGCACCCGTGCGGACGCTGGGTGAGCAGGCGAGCCTTTGGGACCGCACCTCCCTGGCGCAGGGACTCGGCGAGGGCGATGGCGGACGCACCCGCGGCGGCGATGCGTCGCGCAGCGATCGGTTGGTCGATGCGGCGCCCGTGGGATGGACACTCCTCGACGGTCGGGTGGCGGCGCTCGCCGTGCGACGCCCGGTGGCCAGCAGCGAGTCGTGGCGCCTCTACGTGACCGACGCGACGCGCCCGATGGTGCGCGATTCGCTGCTCGGGCCCGTGGCGCCGCTCGACGATCCGACGCGCGGCACCTGGCCGCTCGTCGGGCCGGGACTCGCCGGGTGGCGCGTGGTGGACGGTCGTGAAGTCCCCGACGTGCCCGGCGCACCGCTCGCACGGCTGCGCGCGCGCGTCGCGCATGCCTGGGCCCTGCGCGACGCCGCCCTCCTCGCCGTTGATACCGTCGCGCCGCTCTCGGCGCGTCTCGTGACCCATCTCGACGTGCGTGATCGTGTGCGACGCCTTGCGCCGGTCTTCGTGCAGGGTGCCGACATCGTACCGCTCCGCGCCGGCGAGCGGCTGTGGTGGGTGGTCCAGCTCTACAGCGCCTCCGCGCACTACCCGTTGAGCCAGCGCTGGACCGTCGATGGCGAGAGCTATGGCTACTTCAAGTTCGCCGCGACGGCGCTGGTCGACGCCGCGACCGGGCGCGTGCGCCTCATCCCCACGGCGCGCCCTGATCCCGTCACCCGCACCTGGATGGCGCGGCTCCCCGCGCTCTTCACGCCGGTGAGCGCGCTCGACGCGGCCGTGGTGACTCAGTTGCCACCCGCGACCGAGAGCGCGGTGCTTCAGGCGCGCACGTTCGCGCGCTACGGATCGCGCCTCGACGGCAGCGTGGTGCGCCACCTGCCGGATAGCGCCCTCGCGGGAGGTGCCCCCTCGGTGTACGCGCTTGCCGGTGCCCGCGCGTCGGGGATGGGATGGAGTCTCGCCCTGCTCGGCGACGACGATCGCATCGCGGGCGTGCTGCTGGCGGCCGGCGGTGAGGAGCGCGCCACGTGGTGGACCCCCTCGACGGCCCCCGTGCGATGGCGTGCGGTGGAAGATCTCCTCGAGCGCGGTGTCGACAGCGCGGAAGCCGTCATCGCGGCACCCGCCGGACGCTCCCCCCGACTTCGACGTGGACGCATCACCGCCCTCGTCACCGATCGCGGCCCGCTGTACCTGCAGGCCGTCCAGTGGCTGCGCGGCGACGGCACGCTGGTCATCGCCCGCGTCGGGGTCACCGACGGGACCCGCCTCGGCCTGGGGGCGGGACTCGCCGACGCCTTGGCCGACATGGGCGCGGCGCCGCCACCGCGCGGGGGCCCGACCACGCCGGCAACCCTGCGCGAGGTGCGTGACGAGGACGCGGGGCGGCTCTACGACGCCATGCGCGAGGCGGCCCGGCGCGGCGACTGGACCGCGTTTGGCGCGGCCTTCGACAGTCTGGGACGCGCCCTGCGTCGGCCGCCCCCGTGAGCATGCGGCCAGCCGTGCCGCGTCGCGTGAGTTGTCCCCCCCTGTCGGATCGCCTAGCATTGCGTGATGGCTGCGCGTACCACGACAGAGCAGTCCCGCAGTTGATCCACCCTGCATTGCAGACACTTCCCATGAGCTCGGAGAACGCGTGAACCTGCACGAGTACCAGGCGAAAGAGCTGTTGCGGGCGGCCGGTGTGCCGATCCCGCCCGGCGAGGTCGCCACGACCCCTGAACAGGCGGAGGCCATCGCCCGCGGTTACGGCGTGGCCGTGATGGTGAAGGCCCAGGTCCACGCCGGTGGACGCGGCAAGGCCGGCGGCGTGAAGTTCTGCCCGACGCCGGAGGCCGCGAAGGAGAAGGCCTCGGCGATCCTCGGCATGACCATCAAGGACCTCACGGTCGAGAAGGTGCTCGTCACGGTCGCCGCCGACATCGGCTCGGAGGCCTACGTCGGCATCATCGTCGATCGCGCCACCAAGAAGCCGGTCTTCATGGTGTCCGCAGCGGGCGGCATCGACATCGAGGAAGTGGCGGCGACCACGCCCGACAAGATCCTCTACCACCCCGTCGACACGCGCTACGGCCTGCTCCCGTTCGAGGCCATGCGCATGGGCTTCTTCCTGTACAAGGACGTCAAGCTCGCGCGGCAAGCGGCGAAGATCATGCAGCAGCTCTACACGGCGTTCATGAACGCCGGCTGCTCCCTCGCCGAGATCAATCCGCTGGTGCTCACGCCGCAGGGTGAGCTCATCGCCGTCGACGGCAAGATGGTCATCGACGACAACGAGCTCGATCGCCGCCCGGCCATCGCCGCCCTGCGCGATGAGTCGAGCGAGGCGCCGAGCGAAGTGGATGCGCGCAACGCGAACCTCACGTTCATCAAGCTCGACGGCAACGTCGGCTGCGTCGTGAACGGCGCCGGCCTCGCGATGGCCACGATGGACCTCGTGAAGTACTACGGCGGCGATCCGGCCAACTTCCTCGACATCGGTGGCTCGTCGAACCCGGAGAAGGTGGTGAACGCGCTCCGCATCATCACCGCCGACCCGAACGTGAAGTGCATCCTGTTCAACATCTTCGGTGGCATCACGCGCACTGACGACGTGGCCAACGGCATCGTGACCGCGACGAAGCAGAATCCGCTCAAGGTGCCCATCGTCATCCGCCTCACCGGCACCAACGAGGAGCTCGCGTTGCAGATCCTGAAGGAGAACGGCTTCTCCGCGTCGAGCGACATGGATTCCGCCGTGCAGCGCGCCGTCGAACTCGCCACGAGGGGAGGTGCGGCGTGAGCGTCTTCATCGACAACGGCACCAAGCTGGTGGTGCAGGGCATCACGGGCCGCGACGGCTCGTTCCATGCCAAGCAGATGATCGAGTACGGCACGAAGGTCGTGGCCGGCGTGACGCCCGGAAAGGGCGGGCAGACGTTCGAAGGCACCGCGCCCATCTTCGACACGGTGCATGACGCGGTGCAGGCCACTGGCGCCAACACGTCGGTCATCTACGTGCCGCCGATGTTCGCGGCCGATGCCATCATGGAAGCCGCCGCCGCCGGTGTGCAGCTCATCGTCTGCATCACCGAGGGCGTGCCGGTCCTCGACATGACCAAGGTCTACCCGTACGTGAAGGAGCACGGCGCGCGCCTCATCGGCCCGAACTGCCCCGGGCTCATCACCCCCGGACAGAGCAAGGTCGGCATCATTCCGGGCCGCATCTGCGCACCGGGCCCTGTCGGCGTGGTCAGCCGCTCGGGCACGCTCACCTACGAAGTCGTCAACGCGCTCACCAAGGCCGGTATCGGCCAGAGCACCTGCGTCGGCATCGGTGGCGACCCCATCAACGGAACCAACTTCATCGATTGCCTCGCGGCGTTCGAGAAGGATCCGCACACGAAGGCCGTGGCGATGATGGGCGAAATCGGTGGTACCGACGAACAGGAAGCCGCCGACTTCGTGAAGAACCACATGACCAAGCCGGTCGTCGGCTTCATTGCGGGGCAGACGGCACCGCCGGGACGCCGCATGGGGCACGCCGGCGCCATCATCTCGGGCTCGGCCGGCACGGCCGCCGAGAAGATCGACGCCTTCAAGGCGGCCGGCATGGGCGTGGCCCAGCGCCCGATCGACTTCGTCGAGCTCATCAAGGCCCGACTGGCGTAACCGAGGCCCGCGCCGGGTGTCGTCGGCACCCGGTCCGGTTATCTTGCGCGCGGCGGACTCCTCTCGGGGTCCGCCGCGTTGCATCTCCACCCATTACCGACACTCCGACCATGGCCGGTCGCCGTACTCTGACCATCATCAAGCCTGACGCCTTTGGCGCGGGCAAGGCGGGGCTCATCCTCGCCCTTCTCGAACAGCACGGCTTCACGGTGAAGGCGGCCCGTGCCATGCACCTCACCACCGCCCAGGCCGGGGAGTTTTACGCGGTGCACCGCGAGCGCCCCTTCTATGGCGAACTGGTCGAGTTCATGACCAGCGGCCCGTGCATGCCGCTCATCCTCGAGCGCGACGACGCGGTCGCCACGCTGCGGACCGTCATCGGGGCGACGGACCCGGCCGAGGCCGCCGAGGGGACCGTGCGCAAGCTGTACGCCGAGTCCAAGGGCCGGAACGCCATTCACGCCTCCGACTCGGACGAGAATGCCGATCGCGAGTCGCGCTTTTTCTTTGCTGAGGCCGACACGCTCGTCTGAGCGGCTAAACGCCGTCCCTCACGGGACTTAGTCGAGGCGTTCCCGGCCCATTTCGCGCCGTTCGGCCCTTGTGGGTCGGGCGGCGCGGCTCTACGTTTGATGGCTATGCTGTGCTTCGACATCCGGAGTCTGGAGGCGCGAGCGGCGAGCGTCGATGGTCTGCTCGCGGCGGACGATCCGGTGTGGGAGGCCGACGATGCGCGCCCGGTGCCGCCGGGGGTGCATGTGGTCGGTCGGCTCTCGTCGGCCAGCTCAGGGCGGTTCTACCTGAGTGGGCACTTCGAAGGAGTCGCCGCGACCACGTGTCGTCGGTGCCTCGTCGAGGTGCAGGCGCCGGTGTCCGAAGACGTGCACTTGCTGTTCGCCGAGTCAGATGTCGACGAGGCAGACGAGGATGATGTGGTTCCGATGCCGCCGGGCGCGCGCGAGCTCGACCTGCGGCCGGCACTCCGTGAGGAGTGGCTGGTGTCGGTGCCGGCGTTCGTTCTCTGCCGCGAGGAGTGCCAGGGGCTCTGTCCCCAGTGTGGCACCGATCGCAACACGGGTCGCTGCGACTGCGCCCCGGTCACCGATGCCCGTTGGGCGGCGCTGCGCGAGCAGCCACGCGACGCCTGACGATTCCGTTTCGCCCCACGACCAGGTCCAGTTCCCATGGCCGTTCCCAAGCGCCGCACTTCGAAGCGGCGGAAGCGCGCTCGCAACACGCACAAGACCGCGCCCGCCATCGTCATCCAGACGTGCCCCCAGTGTGGCACCATGAAGCGCCCGCACCGCGTGTGCGCCGAGTGCGGATACTATGCGGGTGAGCAGCGCGTAGCGGCCCAGGAAGCCTGAGCTTGGCGCGCATCGCCGTGGATGCCATGGGGGGGGATCTCGCCCCCCGGGCCCCCATTGCCGGCGCCCTCTTGGCGCTGGCGGCGCTGCCTCAGGACCTGCACATCGACCTCGTTGGCCCGACCGGGATCATCGAGGCCGAACTCGCAGCGCTCCTCGCCGGCGAGTATGCCGGCCTGGCGCATCTGCGGGAGCGCCTCGCGATCATCGAGGCGCCCGATGTCATCGAGATGACCGACAAGCCGTCCGTGGCGCTGCGTGGCAAGACCAACAGCTCCATGGTGCTTGGCATTCGGCGCGTCGCCGACGGCCACGCGCACGGGTTCGTCTCCGCCGGCAACACCGGCGCCCAGATGGCCGCGTCGCTCATGATCCTGCGACTGCACGCGGGCCTCACGCGCCCCGCCATCGGCACCATCTTTCCGACCGCGCTGCAGCCCGTGCTCGTGCTCGACGCGGGCGCCAATGTCGACTGTGCCCCCGACGAACTCGTGCAGTTCGCCCGCATCGGCACCGTCTACGCGCAGGCGCTGCTCGGTCGGCCGGAACCGGTCGTCGGCCTCCTCTCCATCGGCGAGGAACCGGAGAAGGGCAATACGGCCGTCAAGGAGGCGCACCAGCGCCTGCGGGCCGAAGCCGGCATCCACTTCCTCGGCAACGTCGAGGGACGGGACATCGCCCGCGGTCGTGCCGACGAGGGCCCGTTCGATGTGGTCGTCTGCGACGGCTTCGTCGGCAATGTGCTCCTCAAGTTCTACGAAGGCCTCGCCCCGATGATCATCGGGATGGTCTCGAAGGCCGCGGGGCTCAACCCCCACGACATGGCCGCCTCGCTCAAGCAGCTCGACGCCGAAGCCTATGGCGGTGCGCCACTGCTGGGCGTCAAGGGCGTCTCCATCATCTGCCACGGGCGCAGCAGCGCGCGCGCCATCCACAACGCGATCGCCGTCGCCCTGCGTGCGCACGAGTCGGGCATGGTCGACGCCATTGGCCGCAAGTTGAGCGACGGCCTCCCGGACGCGTCCCACAGCGGCACCGCGGCATGAAGCGCCCGTTCGCGTACATCGCCGGGACGGGGCACGCCGTGCCCAAGCGTGCGGTGACGAACGCCGACATTGCGGCGATGGGCGTCGAGACGAACGACGAGTGGATCATCGAGCGCACCGGCATCCGGCAGCGCTACGTCGCCGGCGAGGGCGAGTCGCTTACCTCCCTGTCGGCCGATGCCGCGCGCCAGGCCATGGCGCGCGCAGGCGTGCAGCCGGGGGAGATCGACACCATCATCCTTGGCACGGCGTCGCCCGATCACCTGCTGCCCTCCACGGCGGTCGAGGTGCAGACCGCGCTTGGCTGCACGCGTGCGGCGGCCTTCGACCTCGCGGCCGCCTGCTCCGGCTGGCTGTACAGCACGATCGTTGGCGAGTCGCTCATCGCGAGCGGCTCCGCGGACACCGTCCTGGTGATCGGCGCGGAAAAGCTGAGCGCCATCGTCGACTGGACCGACCGCAACACCTGCATCCTGTTCGGCGACGGCGCCGGCGCCACCGTGCTGCGGCGCACGCCGCAGCGCGGCGGCACGAAGGGCATCCTGTCGACGTACATGCGGTCGGACGGCGCGCTGGCCGAACTCTTGTGGCGTCCCGCCGGCGGCGGCGCGAAGCCGTTCACGCCGGAGTCCTACGCCGATCGCTCGCACTACATCCACATGGCCGGGCGTGAGGTGTTCAAGCACGCCGTGCGCTCCATGGCCGAGTCGACCGATCGTGCCCTCGACGCCGCACGTCTCACGGCCGCCGACATCGACCTGCTCATTCCGCACCAGGCGAACGTGCGCATCATCGAGGCCACCGCAAAGCACGCCGGCATCTCGATGGACAAGGTCTTCGTCAACGTCGACCGCTTCGGCAACACCTCCGCCGCGTCCGTGCCCATCGCGCTCAACGATGCGATCGCACAGGGACGCGTCCGCGAGGGGAGCACCGTGCTGTTCGCGGCCTTCGGCGCGGGCTTCACGTGGGGCTCGGCCGTCGTCCGCTTCTGACGCGCATCGCCGTCAACGGGGTCCGAACACACATGCGTTACGTCCTCCTTTGCCCGGGTCAGGGCTCGCAGAAGGTCGGCATGGGACGCGATCTGTACGACGCGTTCCCCTCCGCACGCGACGCCTTTCATGCCGTCGATGATGCGATCGGGACGGCCCTCACGACGCTGGCCTTCGAGGGTCCGGCCGAGGAACTGACGCGCACCCTCAATGCGCAGCCCGCGCTGCTGGCGCACAGCGCCGCGGTGTGGGCGGTCGTGGGCGATGCGTTGCGTCCGCACGTCGTGGCAGCCGCGGGGCATTCGTTGGGAGAGTTCTCGGCCTACCACCTGGCCGGTGCACTCGACCTCGCGTCCGCCGCGCGCATCGTGCGCCGCCGCGGCGCGTTGATGTACGAGACGGGCGTCGCTCGCCCCGGTGCGATGGCGGCCATCCTCGGGGTGCTCGGCACACCGATCGAGGCGCTGTGCGCGGCCGCGTCGGCGGAGAGCGGGCTGGTCGTGCCGGCCAATTTCAACAGCGAGGAGCAGGTCGTCGTCTCGGGTGAGGTGGCCGGCGTGGAGCGCCTCATGGCCTTGGCGAAGGAAGCCGGTGCCAAGCGCTGCCTGCCGCTGCCCGTCAGCGGCGCCTTCCACTCGCCGCTCATGGCGCCGGCGCAAGCGGGGCTGGCCGACGCGCTCGAAGCGGAGCCGTGGCGCGATCCGCGCGTGCCCGTCGTCGCCAACGTCGACGCTGTGGCCGTGCACGACGCGGCGCAGGCGCGCACGCGGCTCGTCGAGCAACTCACGGCGCCGGTGCAGTGGACGCGGGTGGTGCAGACGCTGGTGGCGGCCCATCCGGACGCGACGTTCCTCGAGGTGGGCACTGGTGCCGTGCTTGCGGGTCTCGTGCGACGGATCGCGCCGGGCGTGCGCACGCAGACCTGCGGCACCGTCGCCGACGTCGAGGCGCTGCAGGCGGCCCTCGTCGGCGCGCACTGACGCGCTGCCCGGATCATCACTCAACACCCGGTCGATCGACCGCGGGAGCGCGCATGACGACAGAGCAGGGCGTGCAGATCAGGCTGGCAGGCCGTGTGGCCCTCGTGACGGGCGCGACGCGCGGCATCGGGCGGAGCATCGCCGCGACGCTCGCGGCGGCCGGTGCGCAGGTCGCCGTGACCGGGCGGGATGCCGCGCGTGCGGAGGCCGTGGCGGCCGAGCTCGCGGCGGCGCACGGCGTCACGGTGCGGGGCTACGCTGCGGACATTGGTGAGGTGGCGCAGGCCACGGCGCTGGTCGAGGCCGTCGAGCGCGACTTCGGACAGCTCGATGTGCTGGTGAACAACGCCGGCCTGACGCGCGACAACCTGCTGATGCGTCTCAAGGATGATGATTGGGACGCGGTCATCGATGCCAACCTGCGCGGCGCGTTCGCGACCTGTCGCGCCGCGACCAAGGGCATGATGAAGCGGCGCTGGGGACGGATCGTGAACGTGGCGAGCGTCGTGGGCCTGACTGGCAACAAGGGGCAGGCGAACTATGCCGCCAGCAAGGCGGGGCTCATCGGCCTCACGAAGTCGATTGCCAAGGAGCTCGCGTCGCGCAACATCCTCGCGAACGTGGTGGCGCCGGGCTTCATCGAGACCGACATGACGGCGGCCATGACCGACGAGGCGCGGACGACGATGAGCGCGGGTATTCCGCTCGGTCGTCTGGGCACGCCCGAGGACGTCGCGGGCATGGTGCTGGTGCTGGCGTCCGACCTCTCCGCCTACGTGACGGGCCAGGTGTTCGTCGTCGACGGCGGTCTGGTGATGTAGTGCCCTGACGGGCGCGGCCCACAGCCCCTCCCCCGGGGCTCCCTGTCCCGCCGCGGCCCGGCTAGTTTCCCCAGTCTCACTCACAACTTTCGAGGAACCGTTCCCATGTCGGATTCAGCGGCGAAGATCAAGGACATCATCGAGAAGGAGCTCGGAGTGGAGCGCGAGAAGCTCACGCCCGAGGCGAGCTTCATCGAGGACCTCGGCGCCGATTCGCTGGACATCGTCGAACTGGTCATGGAGTTCGAGAAGGAGTTCAACATCGACATCCCCGACGAGGACGCGGAGAAGCTGCGCACGGTCGGTGATGCCGTCGCCTACCTCGAGGCGAAGGTCGCGGGCTGATGCGTCGGCGGGTCGTCGTCACCGGTCTCGGGGCCATCACGCCCGTCGGCAACGACGTGGCGACGACCTGGCAGAACCTGCTCGCGGGTGTGTCGGGCGGAGCGCCCATCACGAAGTTCGACGCGAGCACGTTCAAGGTGCGCTTCGCCTGCGAGGTGAAGGGCTTCGACGTCGGTCTCTACATGGACCGCAAGGAAGCCAAGCGCGCCGACCTCTTCACGCAGTACGCCATGGGCGCATCGGTGCAGGCCATGCAGGACGCCGGCCTGTCCGAGGGCGGATTCGTGGCGGAGGAGTGCGGGGTCATCATCGGCAGCGGCATCGGCGGCCTGGCGACCATGGAGGACCAGCACAGCGTCCTCATGACGTCGGGCAACAAGCGCATCTCGCCGTTCTTCATCCCGATGTACATCGCCGATATCGCGGCGGGCGTGGTCTCGATGCGCTTCGGCGCGAAGGGCCCCAACTACGCCACGATGTCGGCCTGCTCGACGAGCGCCCACGCGATCGGCGAGGCGTTCCGCACCATCGTGTATGGTGACGCCGATGTGATGATTGCCGGTGGCGCCGAGGCGGCCGTGCTGCCCATGGCCATCGGCGGCTTCGGCAACATGACCGCGCTTTCCGAGCGGAACGACGAGCCCTCGACGGCCTCGCGCCCGTTCGATGCCACCCGCGACGGGTTCGTGCTGGGCGAGGGAGCGGGCGTGGTGGTGCTCGAGGAGCTCGAGCATGCACGGCGCCGCGGTGCCCGCATCTACGGCGAGGTGCTGGGCTACGGCGCCACCGGGGATGCGTACCACCTGACCGGCCAACCCGACGCGCACGAGGGGCTCCAGCGGGCCATGCGCCGCGCCCTGCGCGATGGCGGCCTGCAGCCGGCCGACGTCGACTACGTCAACGCGCACGGCACCAGCACGCCCCTCAACGACCCGAACGAGATCAAGGCCATCAAGGCCGTGTTCGGGGAGCACGCGGCGGCGCTGTCGGTCAGTTCGACCAAGTCAGCGACCGGGCACATGCTCGGCGCGGCGGGCGGCGTGGAGTTCATTGCCTGCGCCCTCGCGTTGCGTGACCAGGTCGTGCCGCCGACCATCAACTATCGCACCCCCGACCCGGAGTGCGACCTGGACGTGACGCCGAACACCCCCAAGACACGCGCCCTGCGGGTGGCCATTTCCAACAGCTCCGGATTCGGCGGGCACAACGTCTCGCTCGCCCTGCGAGGCTGGCACGAGTAGGGCGCGTGGGGCATATATCGAAGACGGCAGCGTGCACTGGGTACGCTGCCACCCGAGTCTGCCCCGATGCCGCTCGCCGTCCCGTTCGATTCTGACCGCCTGCGTGATCCGGCGCTCCGCCCCATCGCGGAGAAGCTGCAGGCCGGCGTGCGCCTGAGCGCTGCCGACGCGGTCACCCTCTACACCACGACCGACCTGCTGGGCGTCGGCGCCATGGCCGACGCGGCCAACCGCGCGCGCCACGGCGACCGCGTGACCTTCGCGGCCAACCAGCACATCAACCCGACCAACATCTGCGTGCTGCGGAAGACCTGTGTCTTCTGCGGCTACGCGCGCCTGCCCAAGGAAGAGGGCGCGTACCGGTACACACTCGAGCAGGTCCTCGCCGAGTCCGACCGCGCCGACGGCACGATCACCCGCGAGTTTCACATCGTGGGCGGCCTCGACATGCAGGCGGGGTTGGCGTACTACACCGAGATGTTCCGCGCGCTCAAGGCGCGGCATCCGCAGGTGCACATCAAGGCGCTCACCGCCGTGGAGATCGCGCACATCGCGCGCATCGAGAAGATGTCGCGCGAGGACGTGCTCATCGCGCTGCGCGACGCCGGACTCGACACGATGCCGGGGGGCGGCGCCGAGACGTTCAGTGCCGCGGTGCGCGAGCAGATCGCCGACAAGAAGCTCGGCGGCGCCGACTACATCGACGTGCATCGGACGGCGCACCGGCTGGGCATCCGCTCCAACTGCACGATGCTGTACGGGCATGTGGAGACCATCGAGGACCGGGTCGAGCACCTCACGATGCTGCGGGACCTGCAGGACGACACCGGTGGGTTCCTCGCCTACATCCCGCTCGCCTACCATCCGGACGACAACGCGCTGGGCGAGACCCTTGGCCGCACCGGCACGGCGACGACGGGCTTCGACGACCTGCGCAACCTCGCGGTGGGCCGCCTGTACCTCGACAACATCGCGCACATCAAGTCGCACTGGATCATGGTGACCCAACCGGTGTCGCAGGTGGCGTTGCACTTCGGCGTCAACGACATCGAGGGCACGGTGGTGCGCGAAAAGATCTACCATGCCGTGGGTGCGCACACACCACAGGGGATGACGCTGCCGCAGCTCCTCGGCCTCATCCGCGGGGCGGGGAAGCACCCCGCCGAGCGCGACAGCTTCTACACCGTGCTGCGCGAGTTCGGCGCGACGGCCAACGACGACGAGTCGGTCATGGTCGCGGCGCCTGTCGGCGCCACGCCGCACGAGTCGGCCTCCGCCCTCGCCGGCGCCTGATCGTGCTGCGCATCGGGCGCATCCGCTACATCAACTGCTACCCGGTGTACGGGGCCATCGACCGCGGCCTCGTGCCGCTCGCCGGCGAGCTGGTCGATGGGGTGCCCACCGAGCTCAACGCGCGCATGTCGGCCGGCACCCTCGACGTGAGCGTCGTCTCGGCGGTCGAGTACGCCCGCGACGCCACGCGCCTGCTGTTGCTGCCCGAGCTCGGCATCACGAGCAACGGGCCGGTGCGCAGCGTCATGCTGTTCAGCCGTCGTCCGCCGCAGGAACTGGGCGGCTGTCGTGTCATCGTCAGTCGGAGCAGCATGACGTCGGTCGCGCTGCTCGAGTTGCTCTTCGAGCATGTGTGGCGATGCCGACCGGAGTTCGTGCCGGGCAACGCCGAGTTGGCCGACCTGGCCCACTTCGGCGAGGACGTGCACGATGCGCGCCTCGTCATCGGCGACGCGGCGCTGCGCCTCCAGCACGACTCGGACGCCGGCGGCCCCTGGAGTGTGCGGTATCCGTTCCAGGTCGACCTGGGCGCTGCCTGGAAGAGTTGGACGGGTCTGCCGTTCGTCTTCGCCGTCTGGGTAGCGCAGCGCACCACGCCCGTGCACGACGCGTTGCAGGCACACGCCTCGCTCATCGCGTCGCGTGATTGGGGACTGCAGCATCTGGACGAGCTGGCCGCTCAGGCCGCGGTCGCCAGCGGTGTGCCGGCCGCGACCTGTCGCACGTACTTCGACGGCCTCGACTACCGGCTGTCGTACCCGCACCTCGCGGGTCTCACGGAGTTCTTTCGTCGTCTCGTGCTGGCGGGGCGCGTGCCGGATGGCACGCTGGCCTTCCTGCCGGCCGCCTGATCGCCTGGGCCAGTCATGCGCGACCTGCTCGATTTCTACACCAACGCTCCGTTGCTCGAACTCGGCCTCGAGGCCGATCGCGTGCGCGAGGCGAAGCATCCGCACGGTGTCGTCACGTACATCGTCGACCGGAACATCAACTACACGAACGTCTGCGTCGCCGACTGCGGCTTCTGCGCCTTCTACCGCCGCCCCAAGCACGGTGAGGGCTACACGCTGTCCTTCGAACAGATCGGCGCCAAGATCGACGAGACCAAGGCACTCGGCGGCGTGCAGATCCTCATTCAGGGCGGGCACAATCCGTACATCCCGTTCGAGTGGTATCTCGACCTGCTGCGCTACATCAAGCAGTACCACCCGATCCACATCCACGGCTTCTCGCCGAGCGAGGTCGACTTCTTCGCGACGCGCTTCCGCATGGATGCCCGCGATGTGATCCGCGAGCTGCGGGCGGCTGGTCTCGACTCGATTCCCGGCGGCGGTGGCGAGATCCTCGTGCAGCGCGTGCGGGACATCGTCGCGCCCAAGAAGGCCGGGGCCGATCGCTGGCTGGAGATCATGGAGCTCGCGCACCAGGAAGGGATGAAGACGTCGGTGACCATGATGTACGGCATCGGCGAGACCCTCGCGGAGCGTCTCGAGCACCTGCAGCGCGTGCGCGACCTGCAGGCCCGCACCGGAGGCTTCACGGCGTTCATCACCTGGCCCTTGCAGCCGGAGAACACGCCGACGCTGTCGCACATGCCCAAGACCGATGCCACGACGTACCTGCGCACGGTGGCCATCTCGCGCATCGTGCTCGACAACGTCCCCAACCTGCAGTCCAGCTGGGTCACGATGGGCATGAAGGTGGGGCAGATGGCCCTCCGGTTCGGCTGCAACGACTTCGGCTCGCTCATGATCGAGGAGAACGTCGTGTCGGCCGCGAACACGACGCATCGCACGACGGTGGACGAGCTCGACCGCCTCATTCGCGATGCCGGCTTCACGCCCGCACGGCGACGCCAGGACTATTCGCTGCTGCCGGCCGACGCGTTGGACGCGCAGACGGTGGCGGCCTGATGACGGTGCGTGTGGGAGTCGGCTACGACTCGCATCGCTTCGGCGCCGGTGGGCCGATGCGGCTCGGCGGCATCGACATCCCGTCCGACGTGCACTGCGCCGGCCACTCCGATGGTGACGCGATCTGCCACGCAGTCACCGACGCCCTGCTGGGCGCTGCGGCCCTCGGCGACATCGGAGAGATGTTTCCCGACACCGACGCGGCGAACAAGGGGCGCGATTCCATCGAGATGCTCAAGGCGGCACTCGTGCGGCTGCAAACGGCCGGCCTCCGCGTGCACAACGTCGATATCACCGTCGTCACGCAGGCGCCTAAGATCGGCCCGCATCGGCCGGCCATTCGCGCGCGGCTGGCGGAGACCCTGGACGTGCCTCTCGACGCCGTCTTCGTGAAGGGCAAGACCAACGAGGGGATGGGGTGGATCGGCCGCGGGGAAGGCCTGGCCGTGCTGTGCACGGCGAGCGTGGTCACGCGCTGAGCCGCTGCCGCTGCGGCCACACCGTGGCGCGGCCGGGTCGCTTCCATGAACGAACTCCTTGCGTGGCTCGAGACGCTGCCGGCGGCGTTGCTGTATCTGGCCATCGCGGCGGCGGCGTTCGCGGAGAACGTGTTCCCTCCGCTCCCCGCTGACACCGTGGTCGCGCTCGGCGCCTTTGTCGCGGCGCGCGGCAACGGCACCGCGTTGGGTGCGTGGAGCGCGACGATGATCGGCAACATCGGCGGGGCGATGTGCATGTTCGCCCTCGGACGCCACTACGGCATGCCGTGGCTGCAGCGCCGGTTTCCCCGCCTGCTTCCCGCCGACGCCGCGGAGCGCTTCACGGAGCGCTTCGCGACGCAGGGCATGGCGGGCGTCGTCATCAGTCGGTTCCTGCCCGCCGTGCGTGCGGTGGTGCCTCCCGTCGCCGGTGCCTTGGGCATCAGCGCGTGGCGCGCGGGCATCGCAATGACGCTCGCGTCAGGAGCGTGGTACGGATTGGTGTGCGTGCTGGCCTTCCGTGCCGGGGCCAACGCGGAGGCCCTGCTTGCACGCATCGGTGGGCAGCAGCGCCTGCTTGGCGTCGTCGCGCTCGCGGTGGTGGCGCTGGGCGGCGGTGTCGTGTGGTGGCGTCGCCGCGCGCGGAGTGCCAGGTGACCGCGCCGCATCCGACGACACTCGACGAGCAGTTGGCGAGTGTCCCGTCCGCATTCCACCTGCGCCTCTTCGAGGACACGCTGGCGGTGGAGGAGGGCGCGTCGCCACGCACCATCGAAGCGTATCGCCGTGACGTGGTGCGCTGTGTCGTGTACCTGCGCGCGAACGGCGTGGAAAGCGCGGCCGCCATCACGCCCGCCGTGCTGCGCGAGTTCGTGTACACGCTCAAGGATGCCGGACTTGCCGGCAGCTCCATTCGGCGCGCGATCTCCGCCCTGCGGTCGTGGTTTCGCATCCTCGTGGCCGAGGGGGTCGTCACGAAGGACCCGACCGAACGGCTCGATGCGCCGAAGATCTGGCGCACCCTTCCCGAAGTCCTCACCGTGGACGAGGTCAGCAGGCTCCTGGCGGCGCCTGGGCTCGACGAACGCCTCGCGTTTCGGGACCGCGCGATGCTCGAGTTGGCCTACGGCGCGGGACTTCGCGTGTCGGAGTGGATCGGGCTGGCGATGCGCGACGTCTTGCTCGAGGACGGCCTCCTCCGGGTGCTCGGCAAGGGCAACAAGGAGCGCCTCGTGCCCATCGGCCGATCGGCGATCGGCGCCGTGGCCGTGTACGCCCGCGAGCTGCGACCTGTGCTGGAGCGCGGGCAGGGACAGGGCGTGCTCTTCCTGAGCGGGCAGGGGAAGCCGCTCTCGCGCATGGGGGCCTGGAAGATCCTGCGCAAGTACGTCGAGATGGCAGGGATCACGAAGCCGGTGTCACCGCACACGCTGCGGCACTCGTTCGCGACGCACCTGCTCGAAGGAGGCGCCGACCTGCGGGCGGTGCAGGAGATGCTCGGACACGCGGACATCGCCACGACCCAGATCTACACCCACGTGGACCGTGAGTATCTTCGCAGTGTCCACAAGCAGTTCCACCCGCGCGCCTGATCGCGCGCCCTCGACGCCGTCGCATGCTGCTCGTCATCGACAACTACGACTCGTTCACGTACAACCTCGTGCAGTACTTCGGGGAGCTGGGCGTGGTGCCGGTCGTGCACCGCAACGACGCCCTGACGGTGGACGAGGTGGGAATGCTCGCGCCGGAGGCCATCGTCGTCTCTCCCGGCCCCTGTTCGCCGCGCGAGGCCGGCATCTCTGTGGAGGTCATCCGGCGGTACGGCGCACACATCCCCATTCTCGGGGTGTGTCTTGGGCATCAGGCTATCGGCGAGGCGTACGGCGGGGTGGTCACGCGCGCATCACGCGTGATGCACGGCAAGCAGTCCCGCATCGTGCACGACGGCACGGCCCTCTTCGCGCACGTGCCCTCGCCCTTTGCCGTGATGCGCTATCACTCGCTGGTGGTGGAGCGCGCCACCTTGCCCGAGGCGCTGCAGGTGACGGCCACCGCCGAGGACGCGCCCGAGGAGATTCACGCGCTGCAGCATCGCTCCCATCCGGTGTGGGGCGTGCAGTTCCACCCAGAGTCGATCCTCACGGAACACGGGCGTACGCTGCTCACGAACTTTCTCGCGATGGCGCAGTCGCGTCGCGCCGCGGCGGTCTAGCACCGTAGCGGTCCAACGCCGCAGCGGTCCAGCGCCGCCCGTTGAAGCCGGACGGCGCGAATCTGCTCAGCCGTCGCGGTGCAGGTGGACGGGCGGCTCCTCGGGCGGTCCCTTGTGCGGAATGAGCAGCGACAACACCACGCTGCCGGCGAGCAGCGACGCCACGACACCGAGCGAGACGCCGATGTTCAGGTGGTAGATGTCGCTCAGCAGCATCTTGAGGCCGACGAAGGCCAGCACCAGCGCGAGGCCGTACTTGAGCAGGTGGAATCGTCCCACCACACCCGCCAGCACGAAGTAGAGCGACCGCAGCCCGAGAATCGCGAAGACGTTCGACGTGTAGACGAGGAACGGGTTGCGCGTGACGCCGAAGATGGCCGGAATCGAGTCGACCGCGAACACGATGTCGGTCGTCTCGACGAGGACCAGCACCACGAACAGCGGCGTCACGGCCCGGCGCAGCACGCCGTCCGGCCCAGGCTCCCGCACCACGAAGGCCTGTCCGTGGAACTCCTTCGTGACCGGGAAGAGTCGGCGCACGAGACGCAGCACCGGGTTCGACTCGGGTTCCACCTCGGCCCCGCTCCCCATCGCCATGCGAATGCCGGTGATGACCAGGAAGGCGCCGAACAGGTAGATGATCCAGTGAAACCGCGCGAGGAGCACTGCGCCGGCCGCGATCATCGCCCCGCGCATCAGCAGCGCCCCGAGGATGCCCCAGAACAGCACACGGTGCTGCAGGTCGAGGGGAACCTTGAAGTAGCCGAAGAGCAGGATGAAGACGAACAGGTTGTCCACGGACAGGGCCTGTTCGACGAGGTAGCCGGCGTAGAACTCCAGCATGGGCTGACGGCCCATGACCATGCCGATCCAGCCACCGAAGGCGAGCGCGAGGGTCACCCACACCGCGCTCCAGCCCAGCGCTTCGCGCACGGAGACCACGTGCGCCTTGCGGTTGAAGATGCCGAGGTCCAGCGCCAGGAGAAACAGGACCAGGGTGTTGAACGCGATCCACCAGCTTGTCGTCGGCATTCCTGAGGGTAGAAGTGACGGTCTCCGGCGCGTTTGCCTTGTCGTGCCGACCTTGGTATCTTAACTGGCGTGAATTTTGCTGCAACTCTGCCTCCCACGGCGCGCCGATGAGTGTTCTGGCGGTGATTCCCGCCCGCCTCGGTGCCACCCGGCTGCCGCGCAAGCCGCTGCAGGCGTTGGGCGGAGCCCCCCTCGTCGTCAGGGTCCATCAGCGCGTCGTGGCGCTCGGCGTGGCGGACACGTGTGTGGTGGCCACGGACGCGGCGGAGGTGTTGGCCGCGTGCGCGGCGCATGACGTCCCGGCCGTGCTCACGCGTGACGATCACCCGAGCGGCACCGATCGCGTGGCCGAGGTGAGCGCGCGCGCAGAGTTCGCCGCGCACGACGTGGTGCTCAACGTGCAGGGCGACGAGCCGTTCGTGACCGCGGACGCCCTCGCGGGCGCAGTGGCGATCGTGCGCAGCGGACGCGCGCCCATCGGTACCGCAGCCTCCGTCACCGACGCCGCCGCGCTGCACCGGCCGGATGTCGTGAAGGTCGTGCTGCGCGACGACGGCACCGCGCTCTATTTCTCACGCGCGCCCATTCCGTACCTGCGCGACGCGGCTGACACCGAGCAACTGCGGCCGCTCGTGCGACAGCACATCGGCGTCTACGCGTACACGCGCGACGCCCTGCAGCAGTGGGTGCGCTGGACGCCACATCCGCTTGAACTCATCGAGCGCCTGGAACAGTTGCGTCCGCTGGCGCACGGCCTTGCCATCGGTGTGGCCGATGTCGCGCCGGCTGCTGGCGGCATCGATACCCCCGACGACCTCGCCCGCGCGCAGGCGCGCTGGCACTCTTCTCTTTCCGGACTCGCCTCATGACCATGCCGATCGCCACGAACCAGGCGTCCACGCCGAAGTACATCTTCGTGACCGGCGGCGTCGTCTCGTCGCTGGGCAAGGGTATCGCGGCCGCCTCGCTGGGGCGCCTGCTCGTCGAACGCGGCTTCCGCGTCACGATGATGAAGCTCGACCCGTACCTGAACGTCGATCCCGGCACGATGTCGCCGTTCCAGCACGGCGAGGTGTTCGTCACCGACGATGGCGCGGAGACCGACCTCGACCTCGGCCACTACGAGCGCTTCCTCGATCGCCCGCTCTCGCAGGCGAACAACATCACCACGGGCCGGATCTACTCGAACGTCATCACCAAGGAGCGCCGCGGGGAGTATCTCGGGTCGACGGTGCAGGTCATCCCGCACATCACCGACGAGATCAAGGGCGCCGTCAAGCGCATTGCCCCGGGCAACGACGTCGTGCTGGTCGAGATCGGTGGCACGGTGGGCGACATCGAATCCCTGCCGTTCCTCGAGGCCATTCGCCAGTTCCGGCGCGAGGTCGGGAAGGAGAACGCGATCTTCGTGCACCTGACGCTGGTGCCGTACATCGCGGCGGCCGGTGAGGTGAAGACCAAGCCCACGCAGCACTCGGTGCGCGAACTGATGGAGATCGGTATCCAGCCCGACTTCCTGATCTGCCGCAGCGAGAAGCCGCTGCAGGACGACGTGAAGCGCAAGATCGCGCTCTTCTGCAACGTCGACTTCGGCGCCGTCATCGAGAGCCCGGACGTCCCCACGATCTACCAGATCCCGCTCGTCTTCGAGCAGCAGGGCTTCGCCGAGCGCGTCATGGAGCGCCTGCGCCTGACGGCGCCCACGCCGGACCTGTCCGCGTGGCGGGGCATGGTGCAGCGCATCACGCACCCGCGGGAGCGCGTGCGCATCTGCGTCGTCGGCAAGTACACCGACTACGTGGACAGCTACAAGAGTGTGCAGGAAGCCCTCATCCATGGCGGCATCGCCAACGATGTCGGCGTCGAGCTCGCGTGGACGTCGAGCGATCACTTCACGTCGCCCGAGCGTGCGCGGGAGATCCTCTCGCAGCACCACGGGCTCCTCGTCCCCGGCGGTTTCGGCGTGCGCGGTGTCGAGGGCATGGTCGAAGCGATCCGTGCGGCGCGCGAAATGTCACTCCCGTTCTTCGGCATCTGCCTCGGCATGCAGGTCGCGATCATCGAGTTTGCACGCAATGTGCTCGGGCTCGACGACAGCCACTCGAGCGAGTTCGCGCCCGAGTGCAGCAACCCGGTCATCTCGCTCATGGATTCCCAGCGGGAGGTGACCGACAAGGGCGGCACGATGCGTCTCGGTGCCTATCCGTGCCGCCTGCAGCGCGGCTCCAAGGCCGCCGAGATCTACGGCGTGGCGGAGGTGAGCGAGCGCCATCGTCATCGGTACGAGGTGTCCAACCGGTACCGCGAGCGCCTGCAGGAGCACGGCATGCGCCTGAGCGGCCTGTCGCCGGACGACTCGCTCGTGGAGATGATCGAGTTGCCCGCGCACCCGCACTTCGTGGGGTGCCAGTTCCACCCGGAGCTGCAGTCCCGGCCGCTGCGCCCGCACGCGCTGTTCGCGGCGTTCGTCGCCGCCGCCGATCGCCGGCGCCGCGCCGAGGTCGACGCTGCGCCGGACGCGCCGCTCGCACACGTGAACCAGTGAGTCGCGCGTGACCGCCTCGCTGTTTCCTGCCGATCGGCTCTTCCTCATCGCCGGCCCGTGCCAGCTCGAAGACGACGCGCTCAACCTGCGCGTCGCGGAGGCCCTCGCTCGACTCGCCGAGGAGGTGCCGGGCGGCATCATCTTCAAGGCGAGCTTCGACAAGGCGAACCGCTCGAACGTCGATGGGGTGCGCGGGCCCGGACTCGAGGCGGGCCTTGCTGCGCTCGATCGCGTGCGGACGGCGACGGGCATGCCCATCCTCACCGATGTCCACGAGGCGGCGCAGTGTGCGCCGGCCGGCGCGGTGTGCGACGTGCTCCAGATTCCCGCGTTCCTGTGCCGTCAGACCGACCTGCTGCTGGCGGCTGGTGCCACCGGCCGCGCGGTGAACGTGAAGAAGGGGCAGTGGATGCATCCGGAAGGGATGCGCGGCGCGGTTCGCAAGGTCGAAGCAGGCGCCACGTTGGCCGGTCACACCGTCGGACCGCTGGCCGTCACCGAGCGCGGCTCGTTCTTCGGCTACGGTGACCTCGTCGTCGACATGCGCAGCTTCGCGCGCATGCGCGAGGCCTGCGGCGTGCCGGTCGTCTTCGACGCCACGCACAGCGTGCAGCGACCGGGAATGGGCGCTGGCGGCGCGAGTGGCGGGGCGCGCGAGTTCATTCCGTCACTCACGCTCGCCGCCATCGCGGCGGGTGCGCAGGGGCTGTTTCTCGAGACCCACCCCGATCCCGATCGCGCGCCGAGCGACGGCCCGAACATGATGCCGCTCGATGCGCTGCCGGACCTGGTACGCCGCGCCGTGGACATCTGGGAGCGCGTGCGGCCATGAGCGACGGCGCGGACACACTGCCGACGCTCGACAGCGCGGACGCGCGCCTCGACGCGGAGACCGCGCGTCGCATTCGCCTGGTCGGCTTCGATGTCGACGGCGTGCTCACCGACGGCGGCGTCTATCTCGGCGCCAGCCGGGACGACGCGTCGACGCGCCCCTTCGAGTTCAAGCGCTACGACATCCAGGACGGCCTCGGCATGGCGATGCTGCGGGAGTCCGGATTGCGCGTGGTGATTCTCACGGGGCGCGTGTCCGAGAGTGTCGCCCAGCGCGCGCGGGAGCTGCGCGTGGATGCCTGCATCCAGGATCCCCAAGCGCGCAAGCTGCCCGCGCTGCGTCGCCTGTGCGACGAGTACGGCATGGAGCTCGACGAGGTGGCGTTCGTGGGGGACGACCTCCCCGACCTGGCCGTGCTGCGTGCCGTCGGACTGCCGGTGGCGGTGGGCAACGCGGTCACCGAGGTGCGCCGCGCCGCGCGCGTGCAGTTGGTGCGCATGGGGGGCCGCGGCGCGGTGCGCGAGTTCGCCGAGCTCCTGCTGCGTGCACGCGGCACGTGGACCGACACGGTCGAGCGCTATGTCGCCTCGCGCAGCGTCGACGCATCGGACGATGCCAGTGGGTTCGGCAGCGCGGCAGCGCACAGCGTGGTGACGCAGTGAGCACCGCGGACATGAGCACGGACGCGGTCGCGCGTGGACGCCGCGTCCTGGCGCAGGAGGCGGAGGCCCTGCGTGTGGTCGAGGCATCACTCGGCCAGCCGTTCGCCGACGCCGTGGCGCTGCTGGCCGCCTGCCGCGGCCGCGTGATCGTCGCCGGCGTTGGCAAGAGCGGGCTCGTCGCACGCAAGATGGCGGCGACGTTCACGTCGACCGGCACGCCGGCCATGTTCCTGCACCCCGTCGAGAGCGTACACGGCGATCTCGGCATCGTGGGCGCGCACGACGTGGCGATCCTCATCTCCAAGAGCGGCGAGAGCGAGGAGCTCCTCGGCCTCATCGAGGCGCTGGCGCGACTCGGCGTGCCGATGATCGCGATGACATCGGTGCCGACCTCGCGCCTCGCGCGCCACGCGAACGTGACGCTCGACCTCATGGTGCGTGAAGAGGCGTGTCCGCACGACCTCGCCCCGACCACCAGCACGACCGTCACCATGGCGCTGGGCGACGCGCTCGCCGTCGCGCTGCTGCAGGCGAAGGGGTTCCGGGCGGAGGATTTCGCCAGGTTCCATCCCGGCGGTGCGTTGGGACGACGTTTGCTCACGCGCGTACGCGACGTGATGGAAGCGTCGGCTCTGCCCGTGCTTGCCCCCGGAGCCACGATGCGCGAGGCCGTCGTGCTACTGGCCGCCCGACGCGGGCTGGCCATCGTCACGGAACACGGCCGCGTGTCCGGGGTCGTCACCGCTGGCGATCTCACCCGCCTGCTCGACAAGCACCAGGATGTCCTGTCCCTGTCCGTCACCGATGTCATGACCACCTCGCCGCAACTGGCGGAAGAACACGAACTCGGAAGTGCCGTCGTGCACCGCATGGAGACTCGCGGCATCATGGCGATGCCCGTCGTCGACGCGTCGCGCCAGCTCGTGGGCGTGGTGCACCTGCACGACCTCATGCGCGCGGGCGCGGCATGAGCATGTCGCGAGTCTCGCAGAGCGGCCGGCGCTGGCACCGGTGGCTGTCCGCGCTGCTGGTGGCGGCCACGCTGCCCGCCGCGGCGTGTCCGAAGGCGGCACAGAAGCCCGCCGCATCGCGAAAGTTCGACATCCCCGATTCGGCCGAGAGCATGTCGTTCGGGGCGCGGGTCGTGCTGACCGACCAGGGTGTCAACAAGGGCGTGCTCCTCGCGGACACCGCGCTGGGCTATGAGGACAACACCCGTCTCGAGCTGCGGCGCATCAACCTGACGTTCTACACGAGCCAGGGCGTGCGCGACGGCGTCATGACGGCGCGGGCGGGGACGCTCAACCAGCGACTCTCGCGCCTCGAGGCGCGTGGCGACGTCATCATCATCCGCGAAGACGGCAAGCGGTTCACGTCGCCGCTGCTCGTCTTCGACCAGCAGCGCAACCAGTTCTTCACCGACTCGGCGTTCGTCCTGACCGAGCCGTCGCGCCAGCTCAGCGGCATCGGCATGGAGTCGGATCCGCGACTCGTGAACTTCAAGTGCCTGCGAGCCTGCAAGGGCGTGGCGCCCGTGAAGGTGCCGACGAAGTGACCCGCCTGTCCGGGCGCGTGCGCGGCGCGATGCGCCTTGTGCTGGTCGGCGCGGCCGTCCTCTGGGGCTGTCAGCTACCGGGTCGGCGCGCGCGTCCGGGCACGACCGCCGCGGTCGTGCGGCCCGAGACGACGGTCACGCCGCCCGCGGCGGTTCCCCCCGGCGCGCCACCCGCCGCTGCACAGCGCCCCGACAGCAGTGCGCCGCCGCCGTTCCGCGCGGATTCGGTGTCCGACAGCGTCCGCGCCGACAGCGGGCGCGGGGCAAAGCCCGTGCGCCCAGCGCCCGCCAAGAAGCCGGCCCCGAGCACGCGCAATTGCGTGCTCGACTTCGCGGAGTCGCCGCCGGAAACGCGCCTGACCTACAACCGCCTCAGCGAGACGGTGTCGAACACCTTCATCGGTGGCGGCTTCATCGGCCGCTGCCAGGGTGAGCGCAATCGCTTGCGCGCGGACAGTGCGGAGCAGTTCCAGGCGGCGGGCGTCGTGAACCTGTACGGCAACGTGGTCTACGAAGAGCCCGGCAAGATGCAGGTGACCGCGATGCACGCGGTGTACTTCACCCGGGAGGGCCGCCTGTACGCTGACGGCAACGTCGTCGCGACGCAGCTCGCGACGGGGAGCACCTTCAGCGGGCCCAGCCTCGAGTACTATCGCGCGATGCCCGATCGGCCGGTGTCCCGCATGATCGCTCCCGCGCGCTCCGTCGCACGCCTCATCGAGAAGGACAGCACCGGCAAGCTCAGTCCGCCGACCACGGTGATGGCCAATCGCTTCGAGGATGCGGGCGACTCGATCCTCGTGGCCTTCGGCGACGTCGTCATCACGCGCGAGTCGATCACCGGCCGGAGCGATTCGGCGGCGTTCGACAAGCCCACCGAGAAGGCACGGCTGGTGCGCAACGCCCGCATCGTGAACGACGACACGACGCGACGCTTCACGCTCACCGGCGACACGATCGACCTCTTCTCGAAGGACCGGCAGCTCGAGCGCGTGGTCGCACGGCATCGGGGCAAGGCCACCTCGGACGACCTCGAGCTGGACGCGGAGCAGATCGACCTGCGCCTGTCCGCGCGCGTGATCGAGGAGGCCTTTGCCTGGGGGGCGGGGCGCGCCCGCGCCCGCACCCCGCAGCAGGACGTCGAGGCTGATTCGCTGCGCATTCGGCTGGTCGACAAGCGCGTGCGCGAAGTGCACGCCATCGGCGGCGCGCGCACGGCCGGCGTGCCGGACACGATGAAGATCCGCACACCGGATCGTGACCTGCTGCGGGGCGACAGCATCTTCGCGTGGTTCGACAGCAGCGAGGCGCTCATGCGCGACACGGCGGCGCGTCCGCGCATGAAGGAGGTGCTCGCCGTGGGCAACGCGAGCTCCCTCTTCCACATGGCGAACGCCCGGGGCCGCGAGGCACCGCCCGCCATCAACTACGTGCGCGGGCGTCGCATCTCCGTGGCCTTCGACACCGGCGCCGTACGCACCGTCCGCGTCGATTCGGCCGCGTCGGGTGTGTACCTCGAGCCCAACGCCACCGACAGCCTCGCCGACTCCTTGCGCGACACCTCACGCGCACGGCCGAAGCCCCCGGGAACACGCCCCCCCGGCTCGCGCCCCCCGGCCAATCGTTCGCGCGCGCCGCGACCGGCCCCCTTCGTCCCCGCCGAGTCCCGCCAGATGCCGTGGCCGACGCCTCGCTTCCGCTGATGTCCGATACCCCTGATCCACACGTGGCGGCGTCGCCTGTCGACGCGCCCCGGCCCGACGCGCCGTCTCCCAACGCGACGGCTGACGGTGCCGAACTCCTCATCGAGCGCGCCGTCCACGGAGACTGGGCGCTCGCGGCGGCGGTGCGGGCCATGCTCCAGGCCGCCGACGACGGGGGCAGCATGTCGCTGCAGGCCGTCGCCTCCCGGGTCATGACCCTGCGGCAGGACGCGCGGTTCATGGCGCCGGACGATGTCCGACAGCATCTCCAGACCACGCTCCTGCCGCGTCTCGCGGCGGCCGGGCTGGTCGAGACCAACGCCGCCGATCTGGCGCCGGATGCCAGTGTCCGCTTCGTCCCCAGCGTCTGGGCCATGGTCGCCCCGCAGCGCAGCGCGCTCGAGGCCTCCCTGAGGACCACTGGCGAGCACCCACGACCGCAGACGGCGACGCCGGCCACACCCGCCGCCACCTCCGTGCTCGAGGCGCAGGGGCTGGTGAAGATCTACCGCAGCCGTCGCGTGGTGAACGACGTCGCGCTGCGGGTGGCCCAGGGCGAGATCGTGGGGTTGCTGGGGCCGAACGGGGCGGGAAAGACCACGACCTTTTACATGCTCGTGGGGCTCATTGAACCCCAGTCCGGACGCATCCGCCTCGACGGCACCGACATCACCAGCATGCCCATGTACCGGCGGGCCCGGCAGGGGATCGGTTACCTTTCGCAGGAGCCGTCAATCTTTCGGAAGCTGACGGTCGAGCAGAACATTTCCGCCATTCTGGAAACGCTGCCCCTGAGCGCGGAAGAACGGCGGGAGCGTCTGGAAACACTGCTGGACGAACTCAGCATCAAGCACCTGCGCCACAGTCGTGCCTATCAGCTCTCGGGCGGCGAACGCCGCCGACTCGAGATCACGCGCGCGCTGGTCACGCAACCCAAGTTCATGATGCTCGACGAGCCGTTCGCTGGTGTGGACCCCATCGCGGTCCACGACATCCAGACCATCGTGGCGGGACTGCGCCACCGTGGGATCGGTGTGCTCATCAGCGACCACAATGTCGAGCAGACGCTCGACATTGTCGACCGCGCCTACATCATGTTCGACGGACAGGTGAAGGTTTCCGGCACCGTGCGCGAACTGGTGTTCGACGACACGGTCGCCGAGATCTATCTCGGCCCCACCCTCACGGCGCGCCTGCGGTCGCGCTTCGCGGCCGCCGACGAGGGAGTGCTCACCGAATGAAGACGGGGCTGCAGCAGCATACCGGGCTACGGCAGGAGCTCAAGGTCAATCCACGCCTGTACCAGGCGATGGATTTGCTGTACATGCCGTTGCTCGACCTGCAGCAGCACCTCAAGCAGGAACTCCTCACCAATCCGTTCCTCGAGCTGGTCGAACCCGAGGAAGACGAGGGCGACAGCGACGACACCGACGAGGCCACGGCCGAGGCCCAGGACCTCGCGGAGCCGGAGGCGACGGCCGAAGCGGAGCCGGAGAAGACCGGTGACGATGACGTCGACTGGGAGGCGGTGCTGCTCGATGGCTTCGAGACCGGAGGCCAGCGCGAGGAACACGAGCAGCGCGAGTGGTACGAGCCCGTCACCGTCGACGCGCGCGACCTCACCGACCACCTCACCGAGCAGTTGGCGCTGCTCGATCTCTCGGCGCGCCAGGCGTTTCTCGCCGAGGAGTTCGTCGGCAACCTGAACGACGATGGCTGGCTCGCCTGTTCGCTCGAGGAGATCCGGCGCGGCGCGAACGAGGTGCTCGCGCACGAAGCCGAGTTGCGCGACCATGACGGCCCCGTCCCCGAGTTCACCGAGGCGGAGGTCGCCGCCATGCTGGCGATCATCCACGACCTCGATCCCCCCGGCGTGGGCGCGCAGAACCTGCGGGAGTGCCTGCTGCTCCAGTTGCGCGCGGCAGGGCAGCAGGGCGCGCTCGCGTGGCGACTCGTCGAGGACGCGTTCGAGGAGCTCATCGCGCACCGCTGGAGCGAGTTGGCGAAGCGCTTCGGCATCGCCGCACAGGAAGTGCAGGCGGCGGCGGACGAGATTGCCAAGCTCGATCCGCGCCCGGGGCTGCGTTTCAGCGCGGGCAGCGACAACTACATCATCCCCGACCTCGTCGTCGAGAAGATCGAAGGGCACTACCACATCTTCCTCAACGACGGCAACCTGCCGCGCCTGAAGCTGTCGCGCATCTACCAGGACATTGCGCGGGACAAGAAGCGCTTCGACGCCGAGAGCAAGGACTTCATCGCCAGCAAGCTCAACTCGGCGAACTGGATGATCCAGGCGATCGAGCAGCGCCGACAGACGATGCTCAAGGTCATGCACCACATCGTCGACCGGCAGCGCGACTTCTTCGAGCGTGGTGTGCAGGGACTCCGCCCGCTCACTTTGCGCGAAGTGGCCGAGGCGGTGGGCATGCACGAGAGCACCGTGAGCCGCGTGACGAACGAGAAGTTCGTGCAGACCCCGCGTGGCGTGCTGCCCCTCAAGTTCTTCTTCTCGTCGGGCCTCTCGACCGCCGACGGCGACGATGTCTCCGCCCGCGGCATCAAGGACCAGATCCAGAAGCTCGTCGCCGGGGAGAACGCCAAGGACCCGCTCACCGACCAGGCGATCGTGGAGATCCTGCAGCAGACCGGGGTCCAGATCGCGCGCCGCACCGTCGCCAAGTACCGCGACCAGCTCGGCGTGCTCCCGGCCCGGATGCGCAAGCGCGTCTGAGCAGAGGGCGGCCCCCCGACGCGCGCGGGTGCGGATCGCCCTCCTCGCCGGTTTCCGCTCCCGCATCTGCCGGCGGGCCCCTATCCTTCCCGGATGCGCGTGAGCACTTCTCCCTTCCGTCGCCCGGAGCACCCCGTCGGCGCCGTCGACGTGAGTGTCCTCGTGCCCGCCAAGGACGAGGCGGGCAACCTCGAGCTGTTCGTCGAACTGTGCGACGTCATGCAGCGCGGCGAACGCGCGCGCTACGAGGTGATCGTCGTCGACGACGGCTCGGCGGACGGATCGTGGGCGTTGCTGCAGCAACTGCAGGCGCGCTTTCCGTTCCTGCGCCCGGTGCGCCACCGCACGCAGCGCGGCATTGCCGAGGCGCTGCGCACCGGCTGGCTGCACTCGCGCGGTGAGGTGCTGGTCTTCTATCCCGCAGACCTGCAGTTCAAGCCCGAGGACATTCCGTCGCTCGTCGCCCCCATCCTGGACGGCGACTCCGACATGGTGACCGGCTACAAGCAGGGCACCTACGAGAAGGCGTTCGTCTCGCGCATCTACAACGGGTTGAGTCGCACGCTCTTTCACGTGCCGGTGCGCGACCTCAACAACGTGAAGGCCTATCGCCGCGAGATCATGGCGTCCCTGCCGCTGCGGCCGGACTTCCATCGGTACATGATCGTGCTCGCGGCCGCGCAGGGCTTCACCGTGAGCGAAGTCCCCATTCCGCTCTATCCGCGACACAGCGGGCGCTCGAAGTTCGGCCTGTCACGCATCCCGGTCGGCGTGCTCGACATGCTGGCCGTGTGGTTCGAGCTGCGGTTCGGACAGAAGCCCCTCCTGGCGTTCGGCATGCTGGGGGCCGCCCTCTTCGCCACCGGCACGGTCGCCGGCCTCGGCGCGCTCGGATGGCTGGCCGTCACCGGCGTCGGCCAGCGCTGGGTGTGGACCCTCATCCAGACCTGCCTGCTGCTGGGCTCCGTGTTCTTCGCGACCGGGTTGCTCGGCGAGCAGGTGGCGCAGCAGCGCGCAGAGGTGCGAGAGCTGCGCCGTGAACTCGACGACCTCGCCGGGCGCGCGCAGGACCTGGATGAGCGTCGCGACGCGCACCGCGCATCCGCCCGCGACGGGGACGCGGGCGAAGGCTGACCGCTGCCCGCGCGCACCACACCGCTTTCGCGCGGGGGCGCGCAGCCCGCGCCGCCACGGCGCGTCCTCTTCGTCACGCACAACGTGCCGCGGCACGCCGGTGATGTGGCCGGCTCGTTCGTGCTGCGCCTCGCGGTGGCCCTGCAGCAGCGCGGCGTCGAGGTCCAGGTCATCGCGCCCGGCGCCCCGGGGCTCGCAGCGCGTGAGCAGGTGGACGGCGTGGCCATCACGCGGGTGCGCTACGCGGCCGACGCCGACATGACGCTCGCCTACGACGGCACCATGGCGGAGCAGGTGCAGCGCAGTTGGCGCGCCCGCCTGACACTGGTGCGTCTCCTGTTCGCGTTGCGCCGCGCGACGCGCGAGGCGCTCGACGCGGCGACGCGGGCGCAGCGTCCGTTCGCGCTCGTCCATGCACATTGGTGGTTTCCGGCCGGGCTCGCGCTGTGGCGGGCAATGCCGCGCGGACGCCCGCCGCTCGTGATCACGATGCACGGCTCCGACGTGCGCCTCGCCGAGCACACGACGCCGGCGCATCCGCTCATGCGGGCGGTCTTGTCCCGCGCGACACGCGTGACCGCGGTGTCGTCGTGGCTGGCCGACACGGCGCAGCGGCTCGTGCAACGTCCCGGCGCGCCGATCGTGATCGACGTCGCCCCCATGCCCGTCGAAGCCGCACGGTACGACGAGGGCGGCGCGGCCTCGCGCGCGGCAGTCGGCGACGATCGTCGCGGCGTGCTGTTCGTCGGTCGACTCAATGCACAGAAGGGGCTTCGCGACCTGCTGGATGCGATGGCGCGACTCGACAGTGCCTCGGGCGCCGACCTGCCGCTCACCGTCGTCGGTGACGGCCCCGATCGCGCGGCGCTGCAGTCTCTCGCGCAGGCGCAGGGACTCGCACCGCGCATCACGTGGCTCGGCACGCTCGCGCCCGACACCATCGCCGCGCTCTACCGGTCGGCGCAGGTCGTCGTCATGCCATCGCGCGGGGAAGGGCTGGGGCTCGTGGCGGTCGAGGCGCAGCTCTGCGCCACACCGGTCATCGCCTACGCCGACGCCGGACTGCTCGACGTGGTCCGTCCGGAGTCCGGCGGAACGCTCGTCACGCCGGGCGACATCGCGGCCCTCGCAGACGCCATTGCGCGCGTCACCACCGATCGCGACCATGCGCGCCGACTCGGCGACGCGGCGCGCGCGTTCGTGCAGGCGCAGTTCACGCCGGAGGCCGTCGCCGATCGCTATCTGTCGGTGTATCGCGAGGCGCTCGCCGGCGCCGCGGACGACGAACCGGCCACCGAGCGCAGCGCCCCATGACCGTCCCCTCACCCGCGGCGCCCTCGCGCTGGCACCAACTCGCCGCCGCCGTGCGCCACCCGGTCACCCGGGTCGCGCTGCTCATGGTGGCCGCCTGGTGGATCGTGCGCACCCTGGGCGGCGAGTGGGAGACCATGCGGGCGTCCGCGCGCGAACTCCGCGTCGACTGGCCGTGGGTGGGGCTTGCCAGCGGCATTGTCCTGGCGGTCTACGCCATGCTCGTACAGAGCTGGCGCGTGCTGCTGGGGGGCTGGGGCGGTGCGCTGCCCTATCGCGACGCGGTGCGCATCTGGACCATCGCCAACCTCGGGCGCTGGATTCCCGGCAAGCTGTGGTCGATCGGCGCGCTGGGTGTCATGGCCGCGGAGGCAGGGGTCTCGGGCATCGCGGCGGCCGGCGCCGCGCTGCTCGGCACCCTGCTCAACATCGGCGCTGGCTTCGGCGTCATGGCCATCACGGGCGCGAGTGGGCTCGACGCCGTGCGCCCCGGCCTCCGAATTGTGGCGATCCTGTTGGGCGCCGGGTTTGTGGTGGGGGTGTTGGTCCTGCCGTCGGTCATGCCACGCGTCATCGGGCGGGTGGCTGCCTGGCGCAAGCTGCCGACACCACCGTCGCAGCTGCCGGCGCGCGCGCTCTGGTTCGCGACAGTCGCGAACGTCCTGTCGTGGGTCGGCTACGGCCTCGCGTTCGCCTGCTTCGCGCGTGGCGTCACCCCCGCCATCAGTGGCAATCCCGCGATGTTCATCGCAGTTTTCTCGGCTTCCTACCTGCTGGGTTACCTCGTGCTCATCGCACCGGGGGGCCTCGGGGTACGCGAAGTGGCGCTCGTTGGACTCCTCACCGCCCTCGGCTCGACGGGGCAGGGGGAGGCGGTGATCCTGAGCGTCACCTCGCGGGTATGGTTGATCGTGCTCGAAGTGCTTCCGGGGCTCGTAAGCCTGCTGCTGCTGCCGGCCGGACAGCGTGTGCGTCTGCACCGCCGGCCGTAGTGTCCGCGCCCCGCTGACCTCTTTCCTCGCTCATGGCTCGCCTCGACGCTGCAACCTCCGCGACCGATTCGCCCTCACGACCGCTCCTCTGGGCGGCGGGGGTGTGTGTGGTCGCCACCCTGCTGCTCGCCTGGCCCGCCCTCGGCGGCGCGTTCCTGGTCAACCCGAATTCAGACCAGTACATCGCCGGCTACTCCTTCCGTGAATACGCCGCCCAGTCCCTGCGCAGCGGCGCCGGCTTCCCGCTGTGGAATCCGTATCAGTTCGGCGGCATGCCGTACGTGGCCGCCATGCACGGCGACATCTTCTATCCGACGTTCCTGCTCCGTCTCATCCTGCCGACCGATGTGGCGATGACGTGGGGGTTCGTCATCCACACGATGCTGGCCGGGTTCTTCACGATCGGTTTCCTGCGGGCGGCCGGCGTCCGCTTTCAGGCGGCCTGCATCGGCGGGGTGGCCTACATGCTCAGCGGCGCGGTGGCCTCCTACCCATCGCCCGGACACGACGGCAAGCTGTTCGTGAGCGCCCTGCTGCCCGCCGCGCTGTGGGCCCTCCTCCGCGGCATTCGGGATGGGCGGCGCAGCGCCTGGGGCGCGCTCGCGCTGATCGTCGGCCTCGCCGTGCTCTCGCCGCACCCGCAGCTGCTGCAGTACCTCCTGCTGACCAGCGGCGCCTTCGCGCTGTGGCTGGCGCTTCGCCCGGCCGCCACGGCCAGCGACCAGCCCGCACCCGCCACCGCTACCGCACCCGGCGCCGGCTCGCGTCTCCCGCGGCTGGGCTTCGCCGCCATCGCCGTCGTGCTGGGCGGACTCATGGGAGCCGTGCAGTACTTCCCGGTGCGCGAGTACGTACCGTGGTCGCCGCGATCGGGGGGCAAGGGGTACGACTACGCCACCTCGTTCTCCTTCCCGCTCGAGGAGACCATCAACATGTACCTCCCCCAGTTCTCGGGCATCCTCGAGAACTACTGGGGACGGAACGGGATCCATTTCCACAGCGAGTACGCCGGGGCAGTGGTGTTGGTGCTCGCGCTCCTCGCCATCGGCGGCGGGCTCACGAACCGGCATCGCAGCCACGTCTGGTTCTGGCTCGGCGCGCTGGTGGTCTCGCTCCTCTGGGCTTGGGGCGGCAACACCCCGTTCTACCATCTCGTCTACGCGATCGTCCCGGGCTCGAAGTTCTTCCGCGCCCCCAGCACGATCCTCTACGTCACGGCATTCTCCCTGTCGGTGCTCGCCGCGTTCGGCGCGGAGCGGGCCCTCTCGGGCAAGGTGACCGTGCGCTATCTCGCGGGATGGGCCGCCTTTGCCGGCCTTGTCGGCGTCCTGGCGACCACCGGCGCCTTCCGCAATCTCGCGCTCTCCATCCTCGGGGATGCCCGGGGTGACCAGATCGAGGCGAACGCCACCAACGTCGTCATCGGAGCCTGGCGCTCCGCGCTGTTCGTGCTGGCCGCGTGTGGAGTGCTCTGGTTCGTGATGCAGTCGCGCATCTCCGCAAGGCTTGCCGGCTGGGCGCTGCTCGCGCTGGTCGCCCTGGACCTCTGGAGCATCGAGCGCAGCTACTGGCGCTTCTCTGCGCCCGCCGCGGAGCTGTACGCCGAGGACGACATCATCCGCTTCCTCAAGAAGCAGGATCAGCCGGGGCGGGTGGTCGCCCTGCCGCTCGGCGAGAACATGGGCCCGCATGACCCCTTCATGGTCGGCGACGCCTTCATGCACCACGGGATCCGCTCGGTGCTCGGCTATCACGGCAACGAGCTCGGCCGTTATCAGCTTTTGAACGGAAAGGACGAGGGCTATCAGCCCATCGCGAACCCCAACTTCTGGTCGCTCACCAACGCCCGCTGGTTCTACACCAACGTCCCCGAGCTGCCATTTCAGGGCGTGAAGCTCGTGGCCGGCCCGATCCGCAATGCGGCTGGCACGATGAGCTTCCTGTTCGAGCTCCCGGGTGATCACCCGGCCGCCTGGGTGGCTCCGATGAAGGTGAAGCTCGAGGACGACGTCACTCGCAGTACCGTGCTCAATCCCATGTTCGATGTGAAGCGCGTGGCCATCTTCGACTCCGCGACGACCATCGAGGTGCAGCCGGTCAATTCGCCGCTCCCGGCGCCGGTTGGCTTTGGGGTGCGCGTCAACCGATACGACCCCGGCGCCATCGATCTCGAGCTGGACGCGCCGGCACCCGCCGGCAGCGCGCTCGTGGTGTCGGAGAATTTCTATCCCGGGTGGACGGCCGAGGTTGACGGAAAGCCGGCGTTGACCGCGCGCGCGAACTTCACGCTCATCGGCGTCGACCTGCCGGCAGGTGCCCGCAAGGTTTCGCTGCGTTTCGACAGCGCACCATATCAGACAGGCAAACTCGTTACGCTGCTGACACTTGGTGCAGCGGCACTCTGGTGGCTTCTCGGCCTGGTGGCCGACCGGCGGCAACGGTCCGCGGTGCTCTCGACCCCGGCCTGACCACTCGGCATGCGCATGCAGACTCCGCCCCGCGGCTCGCTTGCCGCCGGGGAGCACGCCCTCGTCATCGTCCCGACGTACAACGAAAGCGAGAACATCGCCCGGATCGTGCCACGTATCCTGGCGCAGGATCCTCGCATCGACGTGCTCATCGTGGACGACAACTCACCCGACGGCACCGGCCGCATTGCCGACCAACTCGCCGCCGAGGATGCCCGCGTGCACGTCCTGCACAGGGCGGGGAAGGAGGGGCTCGGCCGCGCCTACCTGGCCGGGTTCCGCTGGGCGCTGGAACGGGAGTACGAGTTCATCTTCGAGATGGACGCGGACTTTTCCCACGATCCGGCGCACCTGCCCGAATTCCTGGCGGCCGTGACCGACGCCGATCTCGTGCTCGGGTCGCGCTACCGGGACGGTAAGGTCACGGTGGTGAATTGGCCCATGACGCGCCTGCTGTTGTCGTACGGGGCGAACATCTACGCGCGCGCGGTGACCGGCCTGCGGCTGGGCGACGCCACCGGGGGCTTCAAGTGCTTTCGCCGGCGCGTGCTCGAGGCCATCCCGCTGGGTGAGGTGAAGTCGAACGGCTACGCCTTCCAGATCGAGATGAGCTTCCGCGCATGGAAGCGGGGTTTTCGGATCGCCGAGATTCCCATCGTCTTCCATGACCGGACCGAGGGCGAATCGAAAATGTCGAAAGGCATTGTTCGTGAGGCCATCTGGATGGTGTGGCGCCTGCGCTGGTGGGCCGTGAGCGGTCGCGCCTGACCATGACGGCACCCGACGACCGGCTCGAAGGCTCTGCGCTGCAGGCTCGGTTGGCCTTCTTGAACGACGTGCCGTTCTTCAAGATGACCGGCTCGGGCAACGACTTCGTGTTCTTCGACGCCCGGGAAGCACCGCTCGAGACTCTCACGCAGCCTGAAGTCATTCGGTCCATCTGCCATCGCCGCAACGGGATCGGCGCAGATGGACTGGTCGTGCTGGAGGCGGCAAGCCCCGACGCGGATGTCCGCATTCACTACTTCAACAGCGACGGGTCTGCCGCGGACCTGTGCGGCAACGCGACGCTGTGCTCGACGACACTGGCAGCTTCCGTGGGCCTGGCATCCGCGTCGGGGATGCGCCTGATCACCGGCGCCGGGGTTGTGGAAAGCCGACTCGATGTGATGCCGGCGATCGACCTGCGGCCCATCGAGGACCTCGCGCTCGACCTGGCGATCACCCGTGGCGCCGGTGAGGAGCGCATTGGCTTTGTGCGCGCCGGCATCCCGCATCTCGTGGTGCTGATTGAGAGCCTGGCGGCGTTGGACGCCCTCGACCTCGCCGCACGCGGTCCCGTCCTGCGCTGGGACCCGTCGTTGGGGGCACCGGGAGCGAATGTGAACTGGGTGGCCCCGGCCGATGGCGGGGTGTGGCGATACCGGACCTTTGAACGCGGGGTGGAGGGAGAGACCCTGGCGTGTGGGACCGGGGCGGTGGCGACGGCAGCCTTGCTCGAGGCCTGGGGGCTGGCCCCGGTCACGGTGCCGGTGACGCTGCTGACGTCGTCGGGCAAGCCGGTCCGCGTACGGTTCCGCCGTGATACCGCCGGCGTGTTTCCGACGTTGGAAGGCGAAGGCCGGCTTGTATTTCGAGGTCGCATCGGGACGCTCGACGCACCCGTCTGACGGTTGCTCGCCGAACCGCCGCCGGAGCGCGGTTCTGGATGTGGACAGGTGGACAGCTTGTCATCGACGTGACCCGTGCCGTCGAGATCACGCGAGACGACAACGTCTAAGACGTTACCAGCAAGCGTCTTGCAGATACCCGAGGATGCCGATGTCGATTTCTCCGCAGGTTTTTCCCACAGTTATCCACCATCATTGGTTTACATAACATGTATTATACGCATACTATCCGGCGCAAAGTGAGCGCTCACTGCTCCGTTCATGGCGCCAGACAGCGCTCCAACTGTCGACTCCGTCCACCTGCCAGCCAGGAATGAAAAGCGGGCGACGCCGAAGCGCCGCCCGTTTCGCACCACAACCCACCGACCTACTTCTTCGCGGCCAACTCGCCCAGGCGCACGTTGGCTTCCTGCTGCACCGTCTGACCGTCGAGCTGAGCCAGCTCTTCCCAGATCTTCCGGGCGTCGTCGACCTTGCCGGCGGCGGTCAGGCTCCGCGCCTGCGCGGCGCGATAGGTGTTCTTGTCCGCCGGAAACGTCGAGGCGGCCGACGCCTTGCCGTAGTGCTCGGCGGCCTCGTTCCAGCTGCCCTTCATCTCGTGGCCGGCGGCGATCATCGCCTCCATGCTCGACTTGAAGTCGGAGGACGCGCTGCCCAGCGCCTTCTCCAGCGCCTTGATGCCGCCGTCGTACTGCTTCTGCTCGTAGAACACCTGCGCCAGGAGGATCGCCGCCTGCTGCCCCGACGCCGTACTGCCGTACCGGGTGGCCACCTTCTCGAGCGCCGACTTCGCCTCGTCGAACTTCCCTTCGGCGAACGGCGCCTGCGCCTGGTACAGCGCGGCCGACGCCTTCTCTCGCGTCGAGGCCGCCGTGCTGCGATAGATGAACACGGCCGCCGCTGCCACGGCGACACCGCCGACGGCATAGAGGATCGGCTTCGCGTTGTCCTGGAGCCAGCTCGTCACCGACTCGATCGGATCGTCGCTCACCGCGCCCTGAGAGGTCGCGGAACGGGTCGCCTGCGCCATGCGAGTACCGCAGAAGGGAGAAACGGAGCCGAAGCGGCAGCAGCCACTCCGGGGGAGTCGTCAAACATAGCAGGTCTGGGCGAAGCGTGGCACCACCCCAGAGGGGTCACGATGACCCCAATGCGCCGAAGCTGCCCGAGTGCCCCCGAGAGGATTCGAACCTCCGACCAACGGTTTAGGAAACCGCTGCTCTATCCAACTGAGCTACGGGGGCGTCACCGATGTCGTGCGAAGACGCCGACACTCGAGGAGATAAGGTAATGCGACGGACAACGGTCACCGGAACCGCAGAACCCGGCCGGCCCGTCACCGACGCCCTGGCGGTGCCCGCCGGTCAGACGGTCACGACCGCGTCCACGTCGTATCCCGGCAGACGCCCGCGGCCGTCGAGGAATCCAATCTCGACCAGTACCGACACCGCGAGCACCGACCCTCCCAGGCGCTCCACCAGGCGACCTGTGGCCGCGGCCGTACCCCCCGTGGCCAGGACATCGTCCACGATCAGGACCCGCGCCACCCCTGCCTCGCGCGCTGCCGGGTGCTCGCCCAGCGCGTCCTCGTGCATCTCGAGGGTGTCCGTACGGTATTCGAGCGCATACGACTCGGCCGTGGCGCGCCATGGAAGTTTGCCGGGCTTGCGGGCGGGAGCGAACGCGGCTCCCAGGGCGAGGGCGAGCGGCATCCCGAAGAGGAAGCCCCGACTCTCGACACCCACCACATGGGTGACCCCTGCCCTGATCCACGGGTCGGCCATGCGGGCGATCACGTCGCGCATGAGCAGCGGGTCGGCGAGGACGGGCGTGATATCCTTGAACAGCACGCCCGGCGCGGGGAAGTCGGGAACGTCGCGCAGGGTGGCGAGCACGCGGTCGGCGAGAGGTAGCATGCGCCGAAGATACGCGCGAATCCGCGCGTGGCGTGGGTGTCAGTGAACGGGCAGCGGTGGATCCGCGAGCTTCAGCGCACGCCGTGGAGCGCCGCAAGGGCCGCGACCAGCACCGCCGAGTCGCCCAGCGCTGGGTCGTAGCCGGGAAGCGTGAGCTCCCCACGCCGCACCCGCAGGGCGAGCGCCTCGAGAGCCAGCGCGACGATCTCGCTGGAACTGCCCACGCTCGCTTCGCCCCGGGGGGGACTCTCGCGACGCGGGGAACTCCCGAGGGCGTCGTGGCGCATCGAGTCGAGGGTGGGCATGATGTCGATGAAATCATCATCGCTCCACGGTGGGAGCGCATCGACGGGAGCGGGTTCCGCGAACAGATGATCGGGGCGCGCCGCGTCCGCATCCAGCCGCGCCAGGGCTGGCCGAAGCTCTGCCAACCGCGCGCTGGCCTCCTCGAGCGGCCAGGGCTCCGTCGTCGCTGTGGGCATCGACTCGGCCACAGACTCCGCGATCGGCTCAGCAACCGATTCGACGAGCAGCTCAGCAACGGTCTCGGCACCGGGCTCCGCAGCGGGCTCGGCCATAGGCGCCATCACGGTTGATTCGACCGGCGGCGCCACCGCCACAACCGACGCGGCCGGTGTGGACGCCAGGAACTGATCGATCCACGGCAGCGACGGCGTCGGACCCTCAGCCACCGCGGCCGAAGTCCCCCCAGCCTGCCCCGACCGATAAGGTCCGCGGGGCATCGCAATGCCCACTGCGGGCCGCCCGGCCGGCCCGGCGTACGGACGTCGACGCGCGCCATCCGCACGCGTCGTGAGCAGCGTCTCGTGGACCATGTCGTCGGAGGTCAGCATGGGATCACAGCCAGTGGTCGTCGTGCACAGACGTCGTTCACAGACGTCGTGCGCCCAGGGCGAAGATGCGGATGCCGCGACCTGACGCGCAACGTCGGCGCCGCTAGCTCGGCCATCCGCCTGCCCCGATAAGGGGGACGAAGCGGACGGGCACGATGTCACGGAAGTCGAGCTGCGTTCCGCGGCGGGTGCACACCGTCAGCATCTGCTCCTCTCGCGTCCCCAGCGGAATGAGCAGCCGCCCCCCCTCGGCCAGTTGGTCGGCCAGCGACGGCGGCACGTGGGGCGCACCGGCGCTCACGACGATGCCGTCGTACGGCGCGTACTCGCGCCATCCGAGCGTGCCATCCGCGAACGAGAAGGACACGTTGCGCACGTCCAGTTGCTGCAGCAGCGGTCGCGCACGATCGAGCAGGTCGCGATTCCGCTCGACCGTGAACACCTGTGCGGCGAGTGCAGCGAGCAGCGCCGTCTGGTACGCCGAGCCGGTGCCGATCTCGAGCACGCGCTCGCGCCCGGTGAGTTGCAGCAACTCGAGCGCGCGCGCGTGCACCGACGGCTGGGAGATCGTCTGGCCTCCACCGATCGGCAGCGACGAGTCCTCGTACGCGCGGTGCCGCATGGCCGGTGGCACGAACAGGTGACGCGGCACCTGGTCGATCGCGCGCAGGACCGAGAGGTCGCGCACGCCGCCGTCCTGCAGTTGCTCGACGAGGCGGCGACGCGCTCCGCGGAACTCGGGCTCTACCGGGTGCGCCACCAGTCGCCAGCCGCATCGAGGACGTCGCGGTGCGTGAGGTCGAGGTGCAGCGGGGTGACGGAGATGTAGCCGTCATGCACGGCGCGGAAGTCGGAGTCATCCGGACCGCTCCACTCGACGCTGCCGCCACCGATCCACAGGATCTCGCGTCCCCAGGGATCCTTCATGCGTGCGATGGAGTCGCTGAACACGCGACGGCCGAGTCGCGTGAGCTTGATGCCCTTGATGTCGTCTCCCGGCACCGCCGGCAGGTTCACGTTGAGCAGCGTGTGCGGCGGAAACGCGGGCAGCGTCGTGAGATGGTCGAGCAGGCCCCGCACTGCCCCCACCTGCGTCTCGAGGATCGCGTCAGCGCGCAGCACGCTGCCGGCGAACGACAGCGCAATGGCCGGAATGCCGAGGGCGAGCCCCTCCATGGCGGCCGCCACGGTGCCGCTGTACAGCACGTCCTCGCCCATGTTGGGGCCGTGATTGATGCCGCTGAACACGAAATCCGGGCGCGCCTCGAGCAGCGCCTCACACGCCAGCATCACACAGTCAGTGGGGGTGCCATCCACCTGCCAACGGCGCTCACCCAGGCGCACCGGGCGCAAGGGATGGTGCAGCGTGAGCGAGTGGCTGGTGGCGCTCTGTTCGCGATCGGGCGCCACCACGTACAACTCGCCCAGCGGCTCGGCGGCGCGTTCGAGCACGCCGAGTCCCTTCGCGAGAATGCCGTCGTCGTTGCTGAGCAGGATGCGCATGGGTCGGGTCAGCGGCTGGGGAGCGAGGGATCGTCGGCAAGCAGCGCCGTGAGGGCGGCCAGCTCGCGCTCGATGCTTTCGAGCGCCTGCACCTCGAGTGCCGCACGGGCCGCAGGACGCAGCGTCCCGCCCTTGCGGTGTTCATCGAGCTTCTGGCGCGCGCCATCGATGGTGTACTTCTCGGTGTACAGCAGGTGCTTCACGAGCAGGATGAGCTCCACTTCGCGGCGCGCGTAGACGCGATTACCGCTCCGGTTCTTGGCCGGGTTGAGCAGCTTGAACTGGCTTTCCCAGTAGCGCAGCACGTGCGGCTTGAGTTCGGTGAGCGCGCAGACCTCACCGATCGAGTAGAACTCCTGCACGAGCTCACCGCGTGTGGCCATGTCAGTCCCGCTCGGCGCGCAGCTCGCGCGCCATGAGCTCCGCGACGGCATCCCGCGGGGCCTGCCCCTCGAAGAGGATGCGGTGCGTGGCATCGATGATGGGCATCTCGATGCCCGCGCGCGCCGCGAGCGCCTTCGCGCTCTGCGTGTTGAGTACGCCCTCGGCCACGCTGTCCTTGCCGGCGAGCGCCTCCGCCAGCGTGAGCCCCTGCCCGATGGCCACACCCACCGCGCGATTGCGCGACAGCGCGCCCGTGCACGTCAGCACGAGGTCACCGAGGCCGGCGAGCCCGGCGAACGTATCCGGCGACGCGCCCAGCGCGACACCGAGTCGCGTCATCTCGGCGAGGCCGCGTGTCATGAGCGCCGCGCGCGGGTTGAACCCGAGGCCGAGGCCATCGAGGATGCCGGTGGCGACGGCCATGACATTCTTGAGCGCGCCGCCGAGTTCGACGCCGGTGACGTCGTCGCTGGTGTACACGCGCAGCGCCGACGCACTCATGCACGCCTGCGCGAGCTGCGCGGCCGCGCGATCGCGCGACGCGGCGACGACCGCCGTGGGTTGGCCGGCCGCGACTTCGGCAGCGAAGCTCGGTCCGCTCACCGCCACGACGCTGCGGCCGGGCGCCTCGCCCTCGACGACATCGGTCATGAGCGCGAGCGTCTCGCGTTCGATGCCCTTCGTCGCCACCGCGAGCACGGCATCGGTCGGCACATGCGCGGCGCCATCGGCCACGACGCGACGCAGCACGTGCGAGGGGGCGGCGTACACGACCAGCGCGGCACCGGCGAGCGCTTCCGCCATGTTGTCGGTGGCGCGCAGCGCGTCATGCAGCGTGGCGCCGGGCAGGAAGCGCGCGTTGACGTGCTGCGTGTTGACCGACGCCACGACGTCCGGCTCGCGTGCCCACAGGTGCACGACGTGGCCGTTGCGCGCGAGTCGATCGGCAATCGCCGTTCCCCACGCGCCGCCGCCCACCACGGCGCACCGCGTTGTCACGATCGGCTGCGTCATGAGCGAGCCCCGGTACCTGACGGTGCGCCCCCGAGCCGGCGTTCCTCGCCTCGCATGAGACGTCCGATGTTCTCGCGGTGCGTCCAGAACACGAACACCGAGACGAGGAGCCCCAGCCACGTCTCGAGCGCGCCGGGTCGCCGCAGGAACAGCATGGCGGTGAGCACGACCGCTCCCACCAGCGACCCGAGGGAGACGTAGCGCGTGACAGCCACCACGATGGCGAAGGCGACGATCGCCGCCAGCGTGGCGTCAGGTGCGAGCGCGAAGAACACCCCGCTCGCCGTTGCCACGCCCTTGCCGCCCCCCTGCCCGAGCAGGAACACCGGCCGAACGTGGCCAAGGATGGCGAGCACGCCGAATGCAAGACGCCATGGCGTCGCGTCGGCACCCGTGAGTCCGCCGACCGGCAGGAACGCCACCGGCAGGTAGCCCTTGGCGAAGTCGACGAGATACACCAGCGCGCCCCACTTCCACCCGAGCGTGCGCAGCACGTTGGTCGCGCCGAGGTTGCCCGAGCCGACGCGGCGCAGGTCGACGCCGTTGACCTTGCCGACCAGGAAGGCCGTGGGGAACGACCCCACCAGCAACGCCACGACACAGCTCACCAGCGCAGCGGCGGGCATGGCGGTCATCCGTTCTTTCTCTTCAGGATGATGCGCACGGGCGCCCCGAGGAACCCGAACTTGTCGCGCAGCTGGTTGTGGATGTAGCGCTGGTAGTGCTCGGGAATGAGCTCCGGCGCGTTGCCGAAGAACGCGAAGGTCGGCGGGGCGACCTCGACCTGCGTGGCGTAGTTGAGCTTGACCTCTCGCCCGGCGGCCTGCGGCGGCTGCAGGCGATTGACGATCTCCTCGAGCGCGTCATTCACCTGCGAGGTGGAGATGCGGCGCAGGCGCTGCTCCTGCACCTGCAGCACGGTATCGAGCGCCTTCGTCACGCGCTGGCCTGTCTTGGCGCTCGTGAAGAGGAACGGCACATACTCGAGGTACGGTGCCTTTTCGATAGCCTCCTTGCGGAACTTGGCCGAGCTCTTGTCGGTCTTGTCCTCGTAGAGATCCCACTTGTTGATGACGAGGATGAGACCGCGACCGGCTTCCCACGCGAGCGTCGCGATCTTGAGGTCCTGATTCTGCAGCCCCTCGGTCGCGTCGATCATCAGGATGCAGACATCCGAGCCGTCGATGGCGCGGCGCGTGCGGAGCGTCGAATAGAACTCGATCCCGTCATCGACCCTCGATTGGCGGCGCAGGCCGGCCGTATCGACGAAGATGAGGTCGGTCTCGTGGTAGCGCATCGGTGCATCGATCGCGTCGCGCGTCGTGCCGGACTCGTCGGCCACGACGAGGCGCTCCTCCCCCAGCAGCCGATTCACGAACGACGACTTGCCGACGTTTGGCCGGCCGATCACCGCAACCCGAATCGCCTCCGACTCCTCGGCCTCCTGCTCCGGGATCGCGTCGACGACCGCATCGAGCAGATCGCCCGAGCCTTTGCCGTTCGACGCCGACACGGGATACACGTCCGTCACGCCGAGGCGAAAGAACTCATAGAAGTCCGTGCTCGCCGGATCGTCAACCTTGTTCGCAACCAGGAGCCACGGCTTCTGCGCATTGCGCAGCAGGTCCACGATGCGCGCGTCGCTCGGATGCACACCGATCCTTGCGTCCACCACGAACAGCAGCAGATCGGCCTCCTCGATCGCCTGCATCACCTGATGACGGATCGCGGAATCCATCGGCAGGTCGGAGTCCTCGACCAGACCGCCGGTATCGACCAGCCAGAAGCGACGCCCGTTCCAGTCGGCCTCGCCGAAGTGCCGGTCGCGCGTGGTGCCGGCCTCCTCGCTCACGATCGCGGTGGCTTCGCCGATGATGCGGTTGAACAGGTGTGACTTGCCCACGTTGGGGCGGCCCACGAGGGCGACGACGGGCAGACTCATGCGGAGCGGCTCAGGCGGCGGGGAGGACCGCCGCATCCCCTTCCGGGACGAGCGCGTCGATGAAATCGTAGGACGGATAGACCGGCATCGGGAGCGCTTCACGCACGCTCACGAACGACTGGTCGTCGAGGAAGAGGCCGTCGTCGTTGATGCACTCGGCCGGAATGAGCGCGAAGTCGAGATCGGTGCGCGCAGCCAGCACGCGCGTGATGTCGGCCCCGACGAGGAGACCGGCCGTAGTGGTGGTGGGGCCGAAGAGCGAGTTCTCGGCCGTGATGAGCTCGAACGTCGCGCCGGTGACCCGCGCGATCTGCTCGAGCAGGTCGGGCATGAGCGGCGTCATGGACACGCCGGTGACCACGCCGATACGCCGGCCATCGAGCCGCGGCAGCTCGCTGAGGCCCTCTCGCACCCGCGCCCGGAGCGCGGTGACGGCCCCGACGCCGTTCTCGATCTGTGCGAACTCGCCATAGTGCGCCGCATCCGGGAGTGGCACGCCGGCCAGCAGATACAGCTCGTCGGATCCAAACACCCAGCGGTCGTCCCGCTCGGCCAGCCCGCGGGCCTCCCAGCGGTGCACCACCTCCAGCAGCGCCGCGGCACGGTCGCGGTCCATCGACTTGCCGTTGTACAGGTGGCTGAACTGCGTCACGCCCACCGGCACGAGGGCGACCGAGAGCACCGCGTCGCCCAGATTCCACAGGTCCGTGAGCGACTGCTCGAGCACGTCGCCGTCGTTGAGCCCCGGCACGATGACCATCTGTCCGTGGAACTGGATGCCCCCCTCGGCCAGCCGGGTGAGCTGCTCGACGATGTTGGGCACCCGCGGATTGTTCAGGAGCACCTTGCGTGCTTCCCAAGGCGTCGCGTGCACGGACACGTACAGCGGTGACAGCCGGTACTCGAGAATGCGCGCGATGTCCCTGTCCTTGAGGTTGGACAGCGTCGCGAAGTTGCCGTAGGCGAAGGAGAGCCGGTAGTCGTCGTCGCGGACATAGAGCGGCTTCCGGAGCCCCTTCGGGAGCCCTTCGATGAAGCAGAACTCGCAGCGATTGGCGCAGCGCCGCACCGTCGGGGGCGCCAGCTCGACGCCCATCGGTTCGCCGGGCTCGCGCTCGATCTCGTACTCGACCTCGGTGCCATCGGGGAGGCGCGCCGCGACCACGAACGCATCATCGGCCGAGAGGAACTCCCAGTCGAGGAAGTCCTCCAGCGGCCGCTCATTGATGCTGACGAGATCGGTGCCGGGAACGATGCCGAGTTGCTCGGCGATGCTCCCTGGCTGCACACGCGTGACGCGAACCATGCCCCGGGACGAAAACGGGGGACCGAGCCTGACGGGCTCTCCCCCGAATGTGACCGGCGGGCGGCGACCATGCGCCGCCACCCACCTCACACAACGTACGAAGCGGGAGCACCGAAGTCAATCAAACGCATGGACTTCGGTGCTCCTGACCATGCTACTTCATGGGCGCATAGCGATAGGCCACGGCCTTGGGGGCCTCCACGCGCACCGCGAAGGTAGTGTTCGCTCCGGCGTCGAGCGGTCCGACCGCGACGTCCTTGGTGGCCACCACCGCACCGGTCTCGTCCAGCAGTTCGAGCTTCATCGTCCACGAGCCCGCCGCCTGCCCTTCGTTCACGATCGTGCCTTCGACGCGGAACTGATTCCCGGCCTTCGCGGCCAGCGTGACGTCCACGCGCGGAATCGTCTTGGTCTGCCGGTCGAGATAGTACAGCGTCGAGTCGTTGTAGATCTTCTTCTTGGCGGCATCGGTCTCGGCGCGCGCCATCAGCTGCCAGTAGCCCGCCACGAGGCGATACCCGCGGTCGAAATTCGGGTCGACGCTGACCAACCGCTGCACGATCGGCCCCATCTTCTGCGTGTCCTTGAGGGCAAACAGGACGTTGGCGTAGTTGTACAGCGCGACGCGGTGGTACGGGTTCTTCTTGAGCCCACTCTCGAACAGCCCCGCAGCGTCGGCGTCCTTGCCGCTGGCCGCGGCGTTCGAGGCCGCCTCGAACAACTGGTCCGCCGAGAAGGTCTCGGCGTTCTTGCGCATGTCCGCCAGCATGTTCGTCACGGCCGTCGTGTCGCCGGACAGCCGGAGTGCACGGCTCAGCGCCTGCGCCGCGTTCGCATCGCCCGGCGAGTCCTTGAGGTAATCCTCGAGGAGTCCGCGCGCCTTCTTGACGCTCCCGTCCCGCGAATCGCCGCTGGCGGCTTCGGCCTGCTGCAGGGTGAGCACCGCCAGGTTGTAGCGGCTCTGCTGCTTGACGCGCTTGTAGGCGGAGTCGGTGCCGGCCAACTGGATGACCTTGTCCATGGCCATCATGGCGCTGTCCATCTTGTTCTGCTTCTGGTACACCACGGCCATGACATTCCACGGCGCGGGGTCGCCGCCGCCCACCTGCCGCGCGAGCCCGGCGTAGTAGACCGCCGAGTCGTTCTGGTCGGCGTTCATGGCGGTGATCGACTTGTTCAGCACGTCGGTGAAGAAGCGCTGCCGGTACGGTCGCACCGTCGCCTTGCACTGCGGCATGAGCGTCTCGACCGCGGTGGCCGCCGAATCAACGGCCATGAGCAGGTTGTGCTTCCCCTGGGGGTTGGCGGTGAACCCCATGTCGCCGCGTGTGAAGAGCACCTTGCCCTCCTCGCGCTGCATGTACTGGGCATAGGCGCGAAGCAGCAGGTACTGCCGGCCGGCCTCGTTCTTGATCTTCTCGGGGCTGTCGGTCAGGACGCGGATCGCATTCGCGAGATGCTTCGGGACCTCGTCCTCCTTCTTCGCATTCGCGGCCGCGACGATGTACTGCTTCGCGCCGGCGAGCTGGAAGGGGCTCCCGTCGTTGATCTGACACTCCTGGGCGCCGAGTCCGGCGACCGGAAGGAGTGCCCCACTGAGCAGCGCCACAGTTGCGGCGCGCGCGCTGAACAAAGCCATCATCCCTGCTCTCTCCTCGAGGTGATCCGCCTGTGATACCAGCCGGCGGAATATAAGGGTCCGACGGCCCGGGTTCCGCCCGTGGCGTCCGCTGGGCTCATTCCCGATACGACGCACCGGCCCCGGTGTTGAAGATCACGACATCGGCGTCGGCGCTGACCTGCCCCGCGCGCACCGCGTCGTGCAGCACCGACAGCGCGCAGCCCCCTTCGGGCGCGGCATCGATGCCGGTGGCGGTGGCCAGGCGACGGGTCCAGCTGCGAATCGCGTCCTCGGACGCGGTGGCCGCCACCCCCTGCGTCTCGCGCAGAATGCGGAGCAGGATGCGGTCCCCCAGCGGCGACGGCACGCGCAGCCCCGCCGCGGCCGTGACCGGATCCACCCACGGCTCTGCCCGATCGGCGCCTGCCGCCAGCGCGCGCGCAATCGGCGCGCACCCCTCGGCCTGCGCCACGACGTACTGCGGCTGGATGCGATCGCTCGCGAGCCAGCCGCTGGCCGCGAGTTCCTGCAGCGCCTTCCAGATACCCACGGTGCCTTCGCCGCCGCCGGTCGGGTAGACCACGACGTCGGGCACCCGCCAGCCGGACTGCTCGGCCAGCTCGAAACCCATCGTCTTCATTCCTTCGACGCGATACGGCTCACGCAGCGTGGAGATGGCCTGGAAGCCGGTCTCGGCGGCGAAGGCGAGGGCGAGCTTCCCGGCATCGCCGATATGGCCGTCGATGCGCACCAGCGTTGCCCCCATCGCCTCGATGGTGTCGAGAATCGGCCGAGGCGTGGTGCGCGGCGCGAACACCTGCACCGGGAGACCCGCCGCGGCCCCGTAGGCCGCGAGTGCCGCGCCGGCGTTCCCGGCGGTCGGTACCACGAGCCCCGGTACGCCGGCCGCCCGGGCCCGCGTGACGGTGGCGGCCATGCCGCGCGCCTTGAAGGACGCGGTGGGATTCTGTCCCTCGTCCTTGATGCGCAGCCGCCGCACACCGACTTGCGCAGCCAGCGCGGGCGCGTCGATGAGCGGCGTCAGCCCCTCCCCCAGTGACACCGGGCTCTCGCCCGGCGTGAGCGGAAGGAAAGGCGCGTAGCGCCACATGTCCCAACGCGCGGCCAGGGCCGTGCCTGCGGGAACGGGCGCATAGCGGGCGAACAGCGGTTGCCCGCAGGCGGCGCACACCGAAGCGCCGGCGACGGCCGCGGCGGTATCGCAGGAGGAACAGCGCAGCGTCCAGGTGGGCGCGGTCATGGTTCGTCGGATGAATCGGGTGGTGGGACGGTGGACGACTCGGGTGACGCGTCGAGCGGGGTCGGGGCCGATTCGGGCGCGGGGGTCGCAGCGTCGCCAAGCGCCGGCGGCACCGGCACGCCGAGCGCCTCATGCACGCGACGCGCCGTGGCGATGCCGAAGCCCGGCACTGCGGCCACCTGCTCGAGCGTCGCGTCACGCACGCCCTGCACGCTCCCGAACACGTGCAGCAGCGCGCGTCGCTTGGACGGCCCGATGCCGGGAATCTGCAGCAGCTCGGACGTGATGGTACGTGCGGCGCGCTTCTGGCGCTGGAAGGTCACGGCGAACCGATGCGCTTCGTCACGTGCCTGCTGCAGCATGCGCAACGCGGGCGACCGTCGCGGCAGGCGCACGGGATCGGGGCGGTCGGGGAGGAAGATCTCCTCGTCCTTCTTGGCCAGGCTGATGAGGCCCATGCCCTGCACACCGACCTCGTCGAGGGCGGTGCGCGCCATGCCGAGCTGCCCCTTCCCACCGTCGATCACCGCCAGATCGGGGAGTGGCTTACCCTCATCGAGACGCCGACGGAAGTAGCGTGTGACGACTTCGTGCATCGAGCGGAAGTCGTCGTTCCCCTCGAACACCTTGATGCGGAACTTGCGATACTCGGCGCGCTTTGGACGCGCGTTCTCGAACCAGACGGCGCTGGCCACCACGTCCGTGCCCTGTGCGTGCGAGATGTCGAAGCACACGAGCGAGCGCGGCAGACGTGCGAGCCCGAGCTCGCGCTGCAGTTCGTAGACCGGATCTGCGGCACGCTCGTCGGCTTCGAGAGCCGCCAGCTTGAATTCCTCGAGCAGGTGCCGGGCGTTCTGGTCGGCCAGGTCCACAAGCGCGCGCCGCGGCCCGCGCTGCGGCACGCGTAATCGTGTGCCGTCGAGGGACGCTTCCAGTGCCTCCCGCTCCGGCACGTCGAACGGGACCAGCAGGTCGGGTGCCCGTCCCTCGATGGTCCGATACCACTGCACGAGGCACGCGCCGAGCACCGCGCCGTCGTCCTCGCCTTCGGCGTGCTCGAGCAGCCGGTGTTCGCGGGCCAGCAGCTTGCCGCCGCGCACGCGCAGCAGCACCACGCAGGCGTCCTCGCCATCGCGCGCGTAGCCGACGACGTCGCGGTCACCGCCCTCCACCTCGAGCACGACCGTCGGCTCCTCCATGCGTTCGAGATGGCGCAGCGCATCGCGCAGCTCACCGGCCGTCTCGAAGTCGAGCCGCTCCGAGGCCTCCAGCATGCGGCTGCGCACATGCCGCACCACGTCACTGGTCCGCCCCTCGAGGAACCAGACCACCTCGTCGATCATCGCGCGATAGTCTGCGGCCGACTGATACCCGACGCACGGCGCCTTGCACCGCTTGATGAAGTAGTCGAGGCACGGTCGCTCGGGCGCTTCCCGCGGCAACGCGTAGTGACAGGAGCGCACGGTGAAGATGCGCTTGACGACGTTGAGTGCACGGCGCATCGCGCCGACATCGGTGTACGGGCCGAAATAGCGGGCGCCGTCGTCGAGCAGGCGGCGCGTGACCAGCACACGTGGGAACGGCTCCTGCACCGTGACCTTGATGTACGGATACGACTTGTCATCCCGAAGCGCGATGTTGAAGCGCGGGTGGTACTCCTTGATGAGCGTGGCCTCGAGGATCAGCGCGTGCGCCTCGCTCGGCACCACGATCGTCTCGAGGTCGGCCACCTTGCGCAACAGGCCGCGCGTCTTCGGACTCGCCTCGTGGTCCTGCGCCCAGTAGCTGCGGACCCGCGCGCGCAGCCGCTTGGCCTTGCCCACGTACAGCACCGTGCCCTGCGCGTCCTTCCACAGGTACACGCCGGGCGAGTCCGGCAGGTGCGGCAGCTTCTGCGCCACATGCGGAGGCAGGCCGCGCGCGAGCGCCGCCTGCGTCCAGTCGTCATCGGGCATCAACACCGCCGGCGTGTCGGCGCGGATGGCCACGTCGGGCGCGACAGGGCGCATCGTCTCGTCGGACATGGCGCGCTAGCCGCTGGTCACGTCGTGTCGGCGACGCGGCGCGAGCCGCAGCCACCGTGCGGCCTCGCCCGATCCCATCGCCCACGCCGTGAGCAGGTACGTAACGCCGAACACGGCGAGTACCGGCCCAGCAGCCACACGCGGGTGCATGGTGGGCCACATCGACACCTGCATGACGCGCGCGCCCCATCCCACCGCGCCGGCCACAACGGCCGACACGACGATTCGCCGCGTGCCCGCCCACATCGCGGGCGTGTACAACGGTCCCAGCCGCGCGCGCAGCCCCCGCACGAGCACGCTGAGGTTGACGTACGAACCGAGGGCGGAACCGAGGGCAATGCCGGCGACCGCGTAGGCGTCGTGTCGCAGGGGCATGGCGATGGCGGCGGCGGCAAGGGCAGACGTGATGATACTGGCCACCGACGCACGAAGCGGTGTGCGGTAGTCCTGCAGCGCGTAGTACACCGAGCCGAGCAGCTTGACCGAACCAAAGCTGACGAGGCCGACCGCGTAGGCGGCCAGCGTAACCTGGACCACGCGCTGCTCGGCGGCGCCGAACCGACCACTGCGATACAGCAGGCCCACGCAGTAGTCGCCGAACAGGATGAACGCTGCGGCGCTCGGCACGATGTAGAAGAGGATGCGCTGCCAGCCACCACGGAGCCGCTCACGCAGCACATCGAGTGTCTGCGACGCAGAGTCGCGCGAGAACTCCGGCAGCGCGGCCGCCGCCACGGACACGCCGAATAGCGAAACCGGCAGCAATGCCAGCGTGTTCGCGTACCCGATGTTCGTCGCCGCGCCCGTGGGCAGGAACGAGGCAATCTGCAGGTCGATGAACGACGAGACCTGCACGACGCCGAGCGCCGTCACGACCGGCCCGACGTTGCGCAGCACCTGCGTCACGCCGCTGGCGGCGCGATCGAGGCTTGGGCGAATCGGGTGCGACAGCCGCCATACCTCGGGGACCTGCGCGCCCACCTGCAACAGCGCGCCCGCCAGGGTCGCCCACGCCAGCCACTCCGCCAGCGTCACCGTGTCCGGCGCGCGCGGCCCACCCACGAGCAACAGCACGATCTGCGCGAGCGACCAGAGCGCGGCGCTGGCGTAGCTCCAGAAGAAGCGTCGATGTGAGTTCTGGACGCCGAGGCACCACCCACTCAGCACCATCAGTCCCGTCATCGGAAACAGCACGCGCGTGAGGCGCGTGGTGAGCTCCGCGGTCTCCGGTGCGAACCCCAGGGTCAGCGCGCGTGTGAGCCACGGCGCCGCCGCAATGCCCAGCAGCGTGAGCACCGCCACGGCAGCCAGCAGCAGACCGAGCACCGCGTTTGCCAGTGCGCGCGCGCCGCGTTCGTCACCACGCGCCAACAGGCCGCTGTAGACCGGCACGAAGCTCGCCGAAAGCGTCCCTTCACCGAGCAGGTTGCGGACGGCGTTCGGAATCTTGAACGCTGCGTTGTACGCATCCGAGGCGACGCCGGCGCCCAGGAAGTGCGCAAACGCCGTCTGACGCAGCAGCCCGACGAGCCGACTCAGGAGAATGCCGGCACCGACCACGACCGCAGCGCGGCCACCGGTCGGGGTGCTCACGAGGCGGCGACGGCTCCGTGGCCCGCCGGTTGCGGCTCGACGATCCCCTGCTCGATGAGGCGTCGGGCGTGTCCCGCTGCCGCATCGCGCATGGCGAGCAACACGTCGGGACCAAAACGTGCGAGGAACGGGATCGCGTTGAGCACCCGCTCCGGCGACTGCCCATGTGGACGCACGTAGGCGCGCAGCACGGCGATCTCCCGCATCGCCTCGACCTCACGTCGCTTCACGCCGGCCAACAGCCGCCGCTCGAACCGATCGAGGCGCGCGGCGACGTCTCGTGCGAGCCCTTCGGCCACGGCTGGCGCGACCGGCCCCCCGTCGTTCGCCAGGGTATCAATCAGCGCGGCCATTTGCGCCTCGAGTGTGACACGCAGACGTTCGAGCTGGTCGGCCGTGGTGTCATCCATGTGCCGACGCGCCACCGCCTGCTCTGCCGTATGGGCATCGAACAACTGCGCCTCGGCGAGTCCCAGACGCTCGAGGCGGGCGTCCACATCGGGTGGACGCACTTCGCCGGCCCAGCGTGGCACCGCGAGTGGTGCTGCGCTGGCCAACGCCTCGGCCACACTCGAGACCTGCGCGAAGTAGGCGTACTCACCGGGGCCCGCCACGTAGCAGGCCGTCGGCAGCAATGCGCGTTCGAGCACCGGGCGCAACAGCACATTCGCACCGAGCGCACCGACCTCGGCCTCCCGCGCGGTCGCCTCGGCGCGTGCGATGGGCACGCGCGTGCGGACTCGCCGGACGCCCGTCTGGTCGCTCTCGACGGTCGAGACGAACACATTCGACAGCGCGTCGACGAGTTCGACCTGCGGCGCATATCCCGCCGCCTCGATCGCCGTCGTGCGCGCACGCAGTGCCTCACGCACAGCCGGCGCCTTGCGCAGGGCGTCGCGTAGGAACGGATCGGCGGCGCGGCGCACTGCGACGTGCGACGCATCGAGGACGGCGATGCCGAGCGGCTCGAAGCAGGCGCGCAGCAACTGCACGTATGCTGCGCCGATCGTCGCCTGCGGAACATAGGCGGCGTCCACGGCCTGCAGCACGCGCGCGTGGGCCGCGGATCCACACGCCGCAGCGAGCGCGGCCCGCGCGGCAGACAGGTCACCGAGTCGCACTTCGGACAGTGCGACGCCATCGGTGGGGGGGCCCTCCAGCGCGAGCCGCTCGAGACCGCGCGCACCCACGACGTGGGTGCTGGCTGACTCCGCCCAATCCGCGTCATCGGTTGCGGCCCAGAAGACCGGCGCGACCGGTATGCCCGTTGCGGCTTCGAGCGCGTCCGCGAGCGCCAACGCGCTCATCGCCTTGCTGAAGGTGTACAGCGGCCCACCGAAGAGCCCGGGCTGTTGCCCCGTGGTGACGACAATCCCGCCGGCCGCCGCCCGTTGCAGACGCTCCGCGGCGGCGCCGGTTGCGGCGAAGGCCGGCGCAAGCGGTGCGAGCCACTCGGCACCGTGCGTGTCGCGCACCTGCTGCGCGTGGGCACGCCAGCCGTCGGCGCCCACCGGACATCGTGTATACCACTGCGGGAGCGCGCCACGCTGAGCCGCCACCGAGAGCGCACTGCCTCCCAGTGAGACGCTGCGGATGGTCACCCCTTCGTCGGCCGGTCGGTCTGCCACCGTCGTCCTCACGCCTTCCCAAAGAGCATCGTTCTCGACCCGTGGCGGCCCGTCGGTCCGCTACTTGTGGTACGGTTCACCGCGCACGATCGTGCCCGCGCGATAGACCTGTTCGGCCAACACCAGGCGTGCAACCTCGTGAGGGAGCGTCCACGGCGCCAGTGAGAGCCGCAGCGCGGCCGCCGTCCGCACCGCGTCGTCCAGGCCATGGGCACCGCCGATGACCAGTGCGACATCCTGCGCCCGCTCCTGCGCACCACGGAGCCAGCCCGCGAACGCCTCCGAATCCATACTGCGCCCGCCGGGATCGCAGGCCACCACCGTCGCGCCGGCCGGCACGCGCGCCAGCAGCCGTTCGCCCTCGCGCTGGCGGACCACGTCCGACGACAGCCCGCGCCCCGGCTCCTCCTTCACTTCCACAACGTCCAGCGGCCAATAGCGCGCCGCGCGCGTTTCGTACTCCCGGATGGCCTCGGCCACACCCGCGGCACGGGGACGGCCGACCACCAGCAGCAGGATGCGCACGCGGCGCGCGCTCGCCTGGAGCCGCCAGCGTCAGGCGTAGATGCCGCGCAGGCGATGCACGGTGGCCACACGACTGATCGACAGCATGTAGGCCGCCGTGCGCATGTTCACCTTGTGCTGCTTCGAGAGCTGCAGCACGTCCGCAAAGCTCCGCGTCATGATGTCGGCAAGGCGCTCGTTGACCGTTGCTTCCGACCAGAAGTAGCCCATGCGGTCCTGCACCCACTCGAAGTACGACACCGTGACGCCGCCAGCGTTGGCCAGGATGTCGGGGATGACGAAGATCCCCTTTTCGTCGAGGATCGGGTCGGCGCCCGCGGTCGTCGGCCCGTTCGCGCCTTCGCAGATGACCTTGGCGCGGATCTTCGGCGCATTCTTCGTCGTGATGACGTTCTCCAGCGCCGCCGGCACCAGGACATCCACCTCGAGCGTCAGCAGCTCCTCCGCGTCGATCGGATCGCCGCCGGTGAAGCCTTCGAGCGTCCGGTGCTGCCGCACGTGGGCGTTGGCCGCCGCGACGTCGATGCCCTTCGCGTTGTAGTACGCGCCGGTGCGGTCGGAGATGCCGATGATGCTGCACCCTTCGGCGGCCATCAGGGTGGCGGCCGTCGAGCCAACATTGCCAAAGCCCTGCACCGCGACCGTGGCGCCCTGCATCTGCATGCCGAGGTGCGTCAACGCCTCACGCGTGACCAGCATGCACCCGCGCCCCGTCGCCTCACGACGACCGAGCGAGCCACCCATTTCCACCGGCTTCCCGGTGACGACCGCATTCTCCGTTCGGCCGACGTGCATCGAGTACGTGTCCATCACCCACGCCATCACCCGCTCGTTGGTGTTCACGTCGGGCGCAGGCACGTCGGTGTCGGGACCGAGCAGCGAGATGATGCCGGCCGTGTAGCGGCGCGTGACGCGCTCGAGCTCCCCGACGCTCATGGAGAGCGGGTCGCAGATGACGCCGCCCTTGGCGCCACCGAACGGGAGGTTCACCACGGCGCACTTCCACGTCATCCACGCCGCGAGGGCCTTCACCTCTTCGAGCGTGACGTTCATGTCGAAACGGATGCCGCCCTTGGCGGGCCCGCGCGACGTGTTGTACAGCACGCGATACCCGGTGAACACTTCGACGTCGCCGTTGTCCATGGTGATGGGCACGGACACGATGAGCTGCTTCTCGGGATTGCGGAGGATCTTGTAGATGCCGGGCTCGAGGTCGAGCAGCTCGGCGGCACGGTCGAAGCGGGACATCATCGCTTCAAACGGGTTCTCTTCGTGCAGGAACCGATCCTTGTCCGGACGGACGATGCTGTCCGTCGGCAGGCGAAGAAGATCGAGGGCCATGAGGCGGGGAGTCTGAGGGAGCCGGGCTCAGCCGGCGGTGGGAACCGCGGTCGCGCGCGCCACCAGTACCCGGTCACACTCCCGTGCCAGGACCTCGGCGCCTCGCTCGACCACAACGGTCTGGGAAACATACCAAAGGGGCGCCGCCGCGCGAGGCCACAGGGGGCCCAGCTTGACGGCGTCCTTGAGTGTACAGACTACGCGACCGGCGCCATGTAACGCCGTCGACACGCGCGCGACGTCCGCCGCGTCAAAAGCGTGATGATCCGGGAACCGGTGGTGCACGGTCACCCGCGCCCCACCCCCAATCAGTTGACGCGCGAAGGCATCGCTGTCCGCAATGGCCGTCACCACCGCGACCGCCTCCCCAGCCAACGTCGCGAGGGGCGCCGACACGCGGGGCCGCGCCGGCGACGTCGCACCCGCGGCCTCCGCCGCGCCGATCACCGGGACGAGGGCATCCGGACGCAGTTGCACGACGGCGAGTCGGTCGGCGGGCACCACCGCGGCGAGCGCATCGACGGTGGCCTGCACCACCGCGGGCGGCGCCGCCTTGACCGTGACCACGACGGCGCTCGCACGGCCCAGGGCGGAGAGCGGTTCACGGTAGGGGCCGGCCGGCAGCAGACGCAGCCGGTGCGGCCATCGGTCGGCGCTCACGAGCACCACATCGGAGACGCGTGCCACCTGCCGATGCTGGAAGCCATCGTCGAGCACCGCAACATCGCACCCCATCGCGACCGCGCGACGGAGACTCTCCGCACGCTCCCGCCCGCGCAACACCGGCACGGCCGGCGTGAGCAGCTCATGCACGCGCCACTCGTCATCGCCATAGCCCCGTAACACCAGCGCCGGGCGCGCACCGCGGTCCTGCAGCGCGCGCGCGAACCACGAGGCCATGGGCGTCTTGCCGGTGCCGCCGACCGAGAGGTTACCCACCGACAGGACCGGGATCGGCGTCGGCTGCGGCTCGATGCGCGCGACACGCCCGCGAGCCATGGCGCCAAAGAGCATCGCCAACGGCGACAGCGCCACACGCGCTGCACGCGCCGACGCCGAGTCGTGCTCCCACACCCAGGCCGCAACGCCGCGCAGCCCGCCGGCGCCGGTCACCGCGCCTCGCCCATGGCGCGCACACGCGCCAGTGCATCGAGCATCGCCGCCGCGTACGCGTCCGTCTGTTCCGCCGCCTCACGCGCATCGGCCGCCGTCACCTGTCGCGGCGCGTCGTACAGCACGGTCACGCGTGTGAACGGCTTCGGGATCTCGAACCCATCCCAGCTCCGCAGGCGCCACACCCGCGCGGCATGCGCGACGATGAACACGATCGGCGCACCGCTGCGATGCGACAGCAGCAGCGCGCCCGGCGCCCAGCTGTGCCGCGGCCCACGTGGCCCGTCCGGCGTGAACGCCATGTCGAGTCCATCGCGAATCACGCGCGACGCCTCGAGCAGCGCACGCGCCCCACCGCGCGACGAGGAGCCGCGCACACTGAACATCCCGAACAACGCCACGATGCGGGCGATCACCTCACCGTCCTTGTGCTCACTGATGAGCACCCCGGTGCGGAAGCGATGGCCGCACAAGGCGGGGAGCATCTGTCCGTGCCACAGCGCGAAGACGACGGGGTCCGTACGCGGTGCACGCGCCAGCAGCGCCTCGGTCCCCACGATGCGATAGCGCCAGGTGGCCGACAGCGCTCGCACGAGCAGACCGCCGAGCCGGATGACCACGCGCGTGCGCCAATCCAGCGCGGCGCGCGGCGCGGGCCCGTCGGGGGCAGTCACGGGCCCCTCACGACGCCAGCATCTCGGCGATCATCTGCGCGACACGCGCCGATGCGCCGGGCGTCCCCAGTCGACCGCGCACGTCGGCCAATCCCGCCAGCGCGTGCGCGCGCGCCTCGCTCCGTGCATCCAGCAGGGGCATCAGCGCCGACGCCACGACGCCCGGCACGAACGCCTCCTGCACGAACTCGCGCGACACCTCGCGCTCGGCCACCACGTTCACGAGGCCGATATGCGGGATGCGCACGACACGGCGCGCGATGGCGTAGGTGATGGGATTGGTCGCATAGCCGATCACGTGCGGCAGGCCCGCCACGGCCGCCTCGAGCGTGTTGGTGCCGCTCTTGAGCAGCCCCGCGGTGGCCGCGCGCTGCACCACGAACGACGCGCCACGCACCAACGGATACGGCGACGCAGAGGCGTCGATGTGCACCGTCGGCGCCACGCTCACCACCACCTGCACCTCGGGACGTTGCGTCACCACGGCCTGCGCTGCCGCGAGGAACGGGGAGAGATGCCGCGCGATCTCCGCGCGTCGACTGCCGGGGAACACCGCCAGCACTGGCCGCACCGGGTCGAGTCCGAGCTGTGCGCGCGCCGCCTCGGGCGTCGGCATGTCCTGCGCGCGATCGAGCAGCGGATGCCCCACGAACGTCGCGTCGATGCCGTGCTGCCGCAGCAGCGGCTCCTCGAACGGCAGGATGCACGCGGCGCGCCGCACGAGCCGCGCCAGCACCGGCAGGCGCTTCGCGCCCCACGCCCACACCTGCGGCGTGATGTAGTACAGCACGGGGATCCCCAACGCATGCGCGGCGTCGGCCACCTTCAGGTTGAACCCGGGGTAGTCGAGGAGCACGACAAGTCCCACCCGGCCCGTTGCCATGCGTGCGCGCAGCCGGCGCAGCAACGCCCAGTGCTTGGGCACGTGTGCCAGCACCTCGACGAAGCCCATCACCGCGAGCTGTTCGACGTCCTCGAGGATCTCCACGCCGGCCGCGCGCATGTGCCCGCCGCCCACACCACTCATCGCCACGCCGGGCACGAGCGCGCGCAACGCCTCCGCCACCTTGCCCGCGTGCAGGTCGCCGGACGCTTCGCCGGCGACGAACATCACCTCACGCACGATGCGTCCGTGCCGATGCGGCGTGGACACGCGCAAGGTCGTCGTTGCGGAGCCGCCCCGCAGCCGTCTCGATCGACGCGACGATCCGGAGCGCAGCCTCGAGCGCATCGCGCCCCTCTTCGCCCGTCACCGCCACCGGATTGCGCCCGAGAATCGCGCCCAGGAACTGCGTGAGCTCCATGACCAGTGGTTCCGCCTCGGGCGCCTCGAGCGGCACCCGCTCGACGAAGTCCTCCAGCGCGCGCGGCGCACGGGCCAGCGCAGCCGGGTCGAAGTCGCCGCGCAGCCGGAGGTACTCCCCCGTGCCGGCCGCGAGGTCGAGGGAGAGATAGCCGCTGCGCTGGAAGAGGCGCAGCTTGCGCAGTCGCTCGCGCGACACGCGGCTTGCCGTGATGTTCGCCACGGCGCCGTTGGCGAACGTGAGCCGGGCGTTGGCGATGTCCACCGACGGCGTGAGCACCGGCATCCCCATGGCCTGCACGGATTCCACGCGTGCGCCCACAAGCGTGTGCACGAGGTCGAGGTCGTGGATCATCAGGTCGAGCACCACCGCGACGTCGGCGCCACGCGGATTGAACGGCGCCAGGCGGTCGCTCTCTATGAAGCGTGGCTGGTCCACGTAGGGCAACGCGGCGCGCACGGCACGGTTGAATCGCTCCACGTGCCCCACCTGCACCAGCACGCCCGCAGCGGCAGCCTGCGCGAGCAGGTCATCGGCCTCCTCGAGCGTCACCGTGAACGGCTTCTCGACGAAGACGTGCTTGCCCCGCGCGAGCGCGCGCGACGCCACCGCGTGGTGCGCCGTGGTCGGGACCACCACCGACACGGCGTCGACCTCGTCCAGCAGGGCATCGAGCGACGGCCACGCGGTCACGCGATGCTGCGTCGCCACCTCCGCCGCCCGCGCGGGATTCTCGTCGACGAACCCGACGAAGCGATCGCCGCACAGGTCGCGCAGGATGCGCACGTGGTGCACGCCCAGCCCACCCGCACCGACCACGCCGATGCGCGGTGCGCTCACCTTGTCGAAGCCGAGTCGATCGGGCGAGGCGCTCAGAAGCCCACCCCGCGCTGGCTCGCCTCGATGAAGCTCAGGAAGTGGTCCACTTCCGGCAGCGCCTCCACTTCGGCACGCGCCTTCTCCACGCCCTGCGAGAGGTTGAGGTCCGAACGGAAGCAGAATCGATACGCCGACTTGAGCGCCCGCAGCACCCCGTCGTCGAAGCCGCTACGCTGCAGGCCGACCGTGTTGAGGCCGAACAGCTTGATCGGATTGCCCACGGCCCGCACATACGGGGGCACGTCCTGCGCCACGCGTGAGCAGCCGCCGATGAAGGCATGTTTGCCGATGCGCGCGAACTGGTGCACCGCGCACAGCCCGGAGATTGTCGCACGATCCTCGACGTGCACGTGGCCCGCGAGCTGTGTGCCGTTCGAGATGATCACGCCATCGCCCAGCGCGCAGTCGTGCGCGAGGTGCACGTAGCTCATCAGGAAGCAGCGCTGCCCCACCCGCGTGGTGATCGAATGCGCGGTGCCACGATTCACCGTGGCGTACTCCCGGATCGTCGTCTCATCGCCGATCTCGACCCACGTCTCCTCGCCCCGATACTTGAGGTCCTGCGGGTCGCCGCCGAGCACCGCGCCGATGCCGACCTGCACGCGCGCGCCCAGCCGTACATTGCGCTCGAGCACCGAGCGGGCCGCCAGCTTGCTGCCGTCTCCGATCGTGCACTGCGAACCCACGATCACCCATGGGCCGATCTCGACATCGTTGCCCAGCTCGGCCGACGGATCGACCAGCGCCGACGGATGGATGCGAACGCTCGTCACGGCGCTCATCGGTCGCGAATGGTCGCCGCCATCTCCGCCTCGGTGGCCACTTGCCCGTCGACATACGCCACGCCGCGCATCCGGCAGATGGCGCCACGCATCTGCGTGACCTCGAGCTCGAAGCGCAGCTGGTCCCCCGGCTTCACGGGACGCCGGAACTTCACGTTGTCGAGCGTCATGAAGTACACGACCTTCGTCGTCGGGTCCTGCACGGTGCGCATGAGCAGCATGCCACCCACCTGCGCCATGGCCTCGACGATCAGCACCCCGGGCATGATCGGATGCCCGGGAAAGTGCCCCTGGAAGAAGGGCTCGTTGATGGTGACGTTCTTCAGCCCGACAATCCGCTTGCCTTCCTCGAGCTCGAGGATGCGGTCCACGAGCAGGAACGGATAGCGGTGCGGCAGCACCTGCATGATGTCATCGATCGAATACACGGCAGACTCCCGGACCGCATGGTGCACGAGCGCGCGCACGAGCGCGACGGTGCCCCGGTGACTGGGCTTGTGGGCGACGATGCGCGCCCGCACTCGCCCACCGGCGAGCACGAGATCTCCCACGCAATCGAGCGCCTTGTGACGGACGAACTCATCGGGCCAGCGCAGGGTCGTGTCCACCACCCCGGCCCCATCGAGGACCACGGCATTCGCCGTCGAGGCCCCCTGAATCAACCCCTTCGCCCGCAGGGCGTCCACTTCGTGCACGAAGCCGAACGTGCGGGCGGGCGCGAGCTCCTCACGGAAGAGGCGCTCTCCCACCATCCAGCAGCCGCGCTGCGCACCGATGAGCGGATGCGGAAAATCGATCGCGACATCCAGCATGAGACCCAGCGCCGGATGCGCCTCGTACACCGACTCCCCGTCCACCACGCGAATCGACTTGCGCAGCACCAGCCACTCCGGACGCCCCGGCTGCGTGACCACCCCCGCCGCCTGCAGCGCCGCCAGGAACGGGGCCGCGCTGCCGTCGAGAATCGGCGGCTCGGGACCATCCATCGCGATCTCGAGATCGTCGATCGAGAGCCCGCCGACCGCCGCCAGCACGTGCTCCACCGTGTGCAGCGCCGCCGCCCCGGTGCCGAGTTGCGTGCGACGCTCCGCTTCCACGGCCACCTCGACGCGCGCGGGAATCAGCGGTGCGTCGGGCAGGTCGATGCGACGGAACTGGATGCCGCTCCCAGAGGCCGCCGGCCGGAACTCCAACCGGCACGGCAGCCCGAGATGCAAGCCGACGCCCTCCACCGACGCCGTCGCGCCAATCGTGCGTCGCCCGGACGCCGCATGCAGCGGCGCGGCGCCGCTCGCACTGCTCGTCACCGGCGCGATCATGCGCCCGGCTCCGTGGCGGGTGACACCAGCTGTTCGAGCGGCCGCGCGACGCGCGCGAGGCGCGCCAGCGCGGCCTGAGCCCGCAACTGCTCCTTGTGCGGCCGCGCGGGATAGCCCGACCAGGTCTCGCCGGCCGGCACGTCACCGAAGACGCCCGCCTGCGCGGCGATCGTGGCCCCGGCGCCGATGGTCAGGTGTCCCTTGATGCCCACCTGCCCGCCGATCTGCACGCCATCACCAATGCGCGTGGAACCGGCGATCCCCACGAGCGCGGCCATGAAGCAGCCGCGCCCCACCCGCACGTTGTGCGCGATGTGCACGAGACTGTCGATCTTGGTGCCGGCGCCGATGATCGTGTCGTCCACGCTGCCGCGATCGATGCAGGAGTTCGCGCCCAGTTCGACGTCGTGCTCGAGCACGCAGCGCCCGATGTGCGGAATGCGCACCGCGCGCCCACCCTGCGGCACGAACCCGAAGCCCTCGCGGCCCACCTGCGCCCCGGCATGCAGCACCACCCGGTCTCCCAGCTCGCACCACGGATAGACCACTGCGTTCGGGAAGAGCTGCACATCGCGCCCCACCCGGCTACCGGCGCCGATGCTCACTCCAGCGCCAATCCAGCTCCCTTCCCCGATCTCGACGTCATCGCCCACCACCGCGTTTGCATCGACGGAGACACCGCGGCCGAGACGCGCCGAAGGCGAGACGACCGCGGTCGGATGCACCGCTCCGCTCCGCGCCACCGGTCGGTGGAAGCGTGCGAGGAGCGACACCATCGCATCCACCGGCTTCTCGACCACAACGCGCGTCGCACCGGACGCCCCCTCGGCCTGCTCAAACCCGGGGCCGACCAGCACCACGCCGGCCCTCGTGCCGGTGAACCACCCCTGATAGCGCGAGTGGGCCAGGAAGCTCAGGTCGCTCGGCCCTGCCCGGTCGAGGGGTGCAATCCCCGTGACGACGACGGCGCCATCCCCGATGAGCCGGCCACCGACATGGGCCGCAACGGCAGCGGCGGTGAGGGGCGCCTGCCCGTCACCGCCGACTACTGCTGTGTCCGCGTGTCCTGCGGGCGCGGTCACGCCGTGGGTGGCTTCTTCGTCGACAGCCCTGCCGGCGCGGCGGCCGGTCCCGCCGGCTTCGGCGCGGCCGCCTTGGGCGCGCTGAGGCGCAGCTTCGCCAACACCCGGTCGGTGATGTCGAGGTTCTTGTCCGCGGCGACGATGAACGCACCCGCCGCCACGTCGAAGATGAACGAGTAGCCGCCCTCGGCCCGCACGTCGTCGAGCACCTTGCGCACGTTCTCCATGATCGGCGCCATCAGCTCTTCCTGACGCGTCTGGGCCTGCTCCTGGAGCTTCTGGGCCTGCTGCTGCCAGGTGGACTCCTTCTCACGCAGCGTCTTGAGGCGCGCCTCCTTGGCGGCCGGCGACAGCGACACCTCCTCCTTCGCGAACTGCTCATTGAGCGCGTTCAGCGAGTCCTGGAGCTTGGTCATCTGCGCCCGAACGGACGTCATGTCCTTCTCGAACTGCGCCTCGGCGTCGGCACGCCCCGGCGCGCTGGCCAGGATGGCCTGGGAGTTCACGAACGCGAACTTCTGCCCCTGGGCAGACGCGACGGCGGGAACCGCCAGCAGGGTGGCGCAAGCGCCGATCAGGCTGAGTACACGCATGGGAGAGTCCTGGTTAAAAGAGCTGGCCGAGCCGGAAATGGAACTGCCAGCGCGGGTCCTTCACGATCCGACCGGTCACCACGTCCACCTTCGTCCGATCGAACCCGTACGCCATATCGAGCCCGAGCGGGCCGAGGGGCGTCACAGTAGATACCCCGAATCCGGCCGAACGGAAGAGGCGGGTCGGATTGATCTGCCGGGCCGATGCCCAGTTGTTGCCGGCGTCGGCAAAGACGTTGAAATAGAACATCTGGTTGAACCGCACGCCCAGCTCGCCCGTGGTGGTCAAGAAGGCGTTGCCGAACGAGGCCGGGTCCGACCGGTACTGGTCCGTCGTCGGGTTGAACCCGACCGGGGTGATCGAGAACTCCGGGTAGCCGCGCAGCATCTGCCCGAACATCACGCCACCGACCGCGAACTGCTGCTGGAAGAAGAAGGGCCCCGAGTTGCCGAAGAGCGCACCGGCGCGGGTGGTCAGCCCCAGCGTGAACTTGACCGGCTGCGACCCCGGCGTCCCGCCGCCCAGCTGCCCCAGCAGGGCGTACGAGCGCATTTCCGTCTCGACGCGCTGGAAGTTGACCGTCCCGCCCAGCAGGCCGCCGCTGAAGTCGGTGTTCACGGACCGCAGCGAGCCCTGGGTGGCGAAGGGCATGTCGACGCGCGTGTCGTACTGGTAGCCCAGGCCGATGTTCGACCGGAAGCAGTTCCGCTGACAGCCCCCCGCGACCTGCCCTGACGTGAAGGTCGCCGACTCGCCGTTGTACGACAGCGACACCGTCGAGAAGTAGGACCACGGCACCGGAAAGCCGAAACGGAGCTGGCCACCGGTGCGGATGTTCTGGCCCAGGTTGCCGATCACGAAACGCGACTGCGTCCGGTAGGCGCTGAACGCCCCCGACGTGCGCGTCCCCTTGAGTGCCGGGTCGGTGTAGGTCGCCGTGAAGTCGTTGAAGAAGCGCCCGTACTGCCAATTGAGGCGCCCCTGCTTGCAGTTGCCGAACAGGTTGGGTTGCTCGAGGCCGATGAAGCCGCCGAAGCCCACGCCTCCCTGCCCCATCGACGCGCCGAAGTTCACGCTGCCGGTGCGCTTCTCCTTCACGCGAAACACGATGTCGACGTCACCCTGGTCATTGATGGCGCGCGAATCGGGAAACGGCAGCGGCTCTTCGAAGAACTTCAGGTTGCCGATGCTCTGGTAGCTGCGAATGAGCGCCTGCTGGCTGAACGGAGCGCCCGGCACGACGAAGATCTGTCGGCGGATGCACTCTTCGTTCGTGAAGTCGTTGCCCACGATGTCGATGCGGTTCACGATCGCCGGGCTCTTCTCGTCGATCTCCCAGCGCAGGTTGACCGTCGGCACCGAGTCGGCCCCCTCGAAACGCCGCTCGACCACCGGCCGCACCTGGGCGTACAGGTAGCCGTTGTTGCGGTACTCGTTGTTGACCTTGTCGAGCGCGTCATCCCACTTCTGCTGGTCGAAGACGCCCTCGGGCGCCGCCGCCTCACGCTTGATCAGCCCCATCACGCGCTGGGTCAGCGTCGGGTCGTACCCCTCGAACGGATAGAACTTGCGGAGCTCCGACGTGGGGAAGCGCCGATTGCCCGCGATCTCGAAGGTGCCGACGCGATACCGCGGGCCCTCCTCCACGCCGACGCGCACCAGCCCTTTGCCCTTCTCGCGGTCGACGATCAGCGTGTCCTGCGTGATGCGCATGTCGACAAAGCCGAGCCGCGAGAACAATCCCGGGATGCGCTCACCGAGGTCCCCGACGTACTTGTCCTCGTCGAAGTCGCCCTTGCGAAACCACCAGAAGCCTTCGGGACGCGTCTTCATGGCCCCGACCACGTCCTTCTCCTTCACGGACTTGTTGCCGACGATGTCGATGCCCGAGATCGCCAGGCGACGTCCTTCGTCGATGCGATAGGTGAGCGCGTAGCGCCCATCCTCCATCACGACCGTGTCCACCGTCACGCGCGCGAGATAGTACCCCGCCGCCTCATACGTCGAATCGATGCGCGCCTTGCCGCGCGCCACCTGCAGCGGATCGACCGGGCGCCCGATGAGGAGATCGATCTTGTCGCGCACCGACCGCTCCGAGACCGCCTGCGGCCCCACGACCTTCACGTCGCCGAGCATCGGCCGTTCGCGCACCGTCACGATCGTGAGCACCTTGCCCGGGACCGACTCGAGATCACAGCCGATCTCGACGTCGTCGAACAGGTTGAGCGCGTAGAGCGCCTTGAGGGCGCGCTGCAATGTCGGAAAGTTGAGGGCCGTGCCCGGCGTCAGTCCCAACTCGCTGCGCACGCGTGACTCGGCCACCTTCTCGAGTCCCCGGACAGCCACCGAGTCGGGCGTCTGACAGCGACCGCTCACTTCCTGCGCCGAAAGCCGCGTCGGGGCCAGCGCCGAAAGGGCGCCCAGGGCCACGGCGGCCATCATGAGGAACAGCGCGCGAGCGGTGCGAGGGGGAGTTCTCAGCATAGCCTCGAAATATAGCGGGGCTGGTGGGGAGGAAGACACGCCCCGCCAGAAGGCGGGACCGGTCAGCTTCGGGCGCGCACTCGTACCCCACAACACGCCAGACGGCCGGACCCCGAGGGCCCGGCCGTCTGACACATCTGAGGCGCAGGGCGTTGCCACCCACCCCAGCCTTTCCCCCTCCGCCCCTCGTCGGCGCGTCCGGGTTCAGACCTGTGGTGTGGGGGTGAGGACCCGGAACTCCAGCTTCTCCTTCTCCGTGACCGACACCGCCACCTCGATCTCGTCCCCGCGGCTGAACTCCCCGGTGAGGATCTTCTCCGAGAGCGGGTCCTCGACGTAGCGCTGGATCGCCCGCTTGAGCGGACGCGCACCGAAATGCTCGTCATGCCCGTGGTTCACCAGGAACTCGGTCGCCTCGGCGGTGAGCGTGATCTTGAGCTCCTCCTCGGCCAACCGCTTCTGCACGTCGGCGAAGAGGATCGACACGATCTGCGCGATGTGCTCCTTGCCGAGCGGATGGAACACGATCACGTCATCGAGACGATTGAGGAACTCCGGGTTGAACACCCGCCCCATCTCGTCCTTGACCTTCTCGGCGATGCGCTCGAAGTCGCCACGGGCGTCCTGCGTCGCGAAGCCCAGCGACTTGCCCTTCGTGATGTCCTTGGCGCCCACGTTCGAGGTCATGATCACGACCGTGTTCTTGAAGTCGATCACGCGGCCGTAGTTGTCGGTGAGGTGACCCTCATCGAGCACCTGCAGCAGGATGTTGAAGACATCCGGATGCGCCTTCTCGATCTCGTCGAGGAGCACCACGCTGTAGGGCTTGCGACGCACGGCCTTGGTGAGCGTGCCCGAGTCCTCGTAGCCCACGTAGCCCGGCGGGGCGCCGATGAGGCGCGACACGGAGAACTTCTCCATGTACTCGCTCATGTCGACGCGGATGAGCGCCGAGGCATCGGCGAACAGGAACTTGGCCAGCGAGCGCGCCAGCTCCGTCTTGCCGACGCCCGTGGGGCCCGAGAAGATGAACGACCCGATCGGGCGACGCGGATCCTTGAGCCCCGCGCGGCTGCGGCGGATGGAGCGCGCGAGCGCCTTGATCGCCTCGTCCTGGCCCACCACCGTGCCGTGCAGTTCGTCTTCCATGCGCAGCAGGCGCGACGTCTCCGCCTCCTGCAGGCGCGTCACGGGAATGCCCGTCCAGCGACTCACGATGAAGGCGATTTCCTCCTCGCCCAGGGTGGGTCGGAACGACTGCCGACGCTGCTCCCACTCCTCCTGCTTCTTGCGGATCTGCCCCTGCAGCTCGCGTTCGTTGTCGCGCAGCGATGCCGCCCGCTCGAAGTTCTGGTCACGCACCGCCGATTCCTTCTCGGCGTTGAGCGCTTCGAGCTGTCCCTTGAGTTCCGCCACCTCAGCCGGCGGCACCTGCGCGGCCAGGCGCGCCCGCGCGCCCGCCTCGTCGATCACGTCGATCGCCTTGTCCGGCAGGAACCGATCGGTGATGTAGCGCTCGGACAGCTTCGCCGCCGACAGCAACGTCTCGTCGGGGATCGTCACGCGGTGATGATCCTCGTACTTCTTGCGCAGCCCCTGCAGGATCTGCACGGTCTCATCGATCGAGGGCGGCTCGACCACGACCGTCTGGAAGCGACGCTCGAGGGCTCCGTCCTTCTCGATGTACTTGCGGTACTCGTTGAGCGTCGACGCGCCCACGCACTGCAGCTCGCCGCGCGCGAGCGCCGGCTTGAGCATGTTGCTCGCGTCGATGGCGCCTTCGGCTGCGCCGGCACCCACCAGCGTGTGCAGCTCGTCGATGAACAGGATGACCAGCTTGTTCTGGGCAATCTCGTTCATGACCGCCTTGAGGCGCTCCTCGAACTGGCCGCGATACTTGGTCCCCGCGATGACCGCCGCCATGTCGAGCGACAGGACGCGATGGTCGCGCAGCGAGTCCGGGCAATCGCCGTTCGCGATGAGCTGCGCGAGCCCCTCGACGATGGCCGTCTTGCCCACCCCGGGCTCACCGATGAGGACCGGGTTGTTCTTCTTGCGACGCGTCAGCACCTCCATGACGCGCTCGATCTCCTTGGCCCGACCGATGGTCGGGTCGAGCTGCCCCTCGGCAGCGAGCTGCGTCAGGTCGCGGCAGAAATGGTCGAGCGCAGGCGTCTTGGACTTCTTCTCGCCCTTGGCCGGCGCGGCCGACGGCGGCGCGGTGCCCGCCTTCTCCGGGGCCGGCGACGGTCCGCCCTGCGGCACATCGGTGCCCAGCAGGCGCAACGTCTCCGCGCGGGCCGCGTCGAGATTCACCCCGGCGTCGGTCAGCACCTGGGCCGCGATCCCCTTTTCCTCACGCAGCAGGCCGAGCAACAGGTGCTCCGTTCCCACGTAGCTGTGGTTCAGGTCGCGCGCCTCGGCCATGGCCAGCTCCAGCACCTTCTTTGCCCGGGACGTGTACGGCAGGTCGGGGCCCGTCGCCTGCGCGGCTTTCCCCTTCTTGACCGTGTCCTCGATCTTCTGCGTGACGTCGTCCAGGTCGACGTTGAGGTTCTGCAGCACCGCCGCAGCCACCCCTTCCCCCTCCCGGATCAGTCCGAGGAGGATATGCTCGGTGCCCACGTACTCGTGGTGGAGGCGCGCCGCTTCTTCGCGCGCCATCGCCAGGACCTTCCGCACCCGCTCGGTGAAGTTGTAGCCGTTCATCGTCCCCTCGGGATCGTTGCGCGGCGGGTCATTCGACGCCGCTGCCTTCGCTCACCAGCACCTGTCGTACGTATCGGGCGCGCGCCACCTGGGCTTCAGTGTCGGTCAGGGCCCGCCCCTCGAGATGCGACAGATGCGCACCCTGCGCGAAGATCAGGAGCTTGTTGAGCGTGTATACCCGCAGCCCACTGATCAGTTTCAGCCCGACCGCCAACCGCACGCCGCTCAGGTAGTTCATGGCCTCCTCGAACGACAGGCTGCGGGCGTACCGCAACGTGCCGAACGCGCGCCACAACTTGTCTTCGATAATATAGCCGGCGTCACGCACCAGAACACGACGCGCTTCCTCCTCGCGCTCGATCACGTGGCGGACCACGCGAACCAGCAGGTCCTGCAACTCCTCCTCCGAACGCCCCAGCGTGGTCTGGTTCGAAAGCTGGAAGAAGTTCCCCACCACCTCGCTCCCCTCGCCGTACAGGCCGCGATAGGTGAGCCCCATCTGCTGCAGCCCGGCCAACACCTTCCCGATCTCCTTGGTCAGCACAAGGCCCGGCAAGTGGATCAACACCGACGCCCGCAGTCCGGTGCCCGCGTTGGTGGGACAGGCCGTCAGGAAGCCGAACTCCCGGTGAAAGGCATAGGGCAGCTGGGCGCCGAGCTCCTGATCGAGCGACTGGACGGCCGACCAGGCCGCCGGCACGGCGAACCCCGAGCGCAGCGCCTGGAGTCGGAGATGGTCCTCCTCGTTCACCAGGAGCCCCACCGATGCCCCCAGAATCGCCGCCGCGCCACTGCGCACCGGATGCTGCGTATCGAGCCCCGCCAGCTCCTTGCTCACCAGATGGCGCTCGAGGAGCAGCGTGCGGTCGACCGACGGCAGCTCCTCCAGCCGGACCAGCAGGCTCTCCTGCAACGACGGGACGTGGGTGAGCGCGTCACGCACCTGCGCCAGAAGGCGCAGGCGCTCCCCCTCGCGGGCCCGCCCCGTGAAGGCGTAGCCGGACACGTTGCGCGCCAGGCGGATGCGGGTCGAAATCACGATGTCCGCGTGCGGACCGGAGGCATCGAGCCAGCCGACGCCCCCGTCAGGCAGGAGCGACAGGTCGAGACCAGGACGCGGCGCCGTCATGCGACCCCCGCCTCGATCACCCGAATCCGATCCCGGAGCTCCGCCGCCAGCTCGAACTGCTCCCGCTCGATCGCCCGGCGCAACCGATCACGAAGGTCATGCAACGTGTCGGGCTTTTCATCCACGTGGGCCGTCGGCGCGTCGTAGCGCGCGCCCACGTGCCGGGAGCTCCCATGAAGGCGACGGAGCAGCTCGCGCAGGCTCCGTTCCATCGCGTCGTAACAGTGCGGACAGCCGAGCCGGCCCGTGGCGCGGAAATCCCGGGCGGTGGCGCCGCAGAAGCGACAGGTGCCGTCCTCCGCCCCCTCCTCGCCCTGCTGCTGCACCGCCTGGAGGATGTCCCCAAGAGGATGCTGCGGCTGCGCCAACGTCGTCTCGACGCCCTTGGCCGCCGCACACTTCTCACACAGGTGCAGCTGCGTCACCGCGTTGTTCACGATGCGCGTCAGGTGCACCACCGCGTCGCGTTCCTTGCACGTGTCGCACAACATCAGTGCCCCGGTGTGCCGAAGTCGGGAGCGGCGGCGAGCCGCCCCCCGTCCAACAAAAGTACCCGGTCGGCGCGCGCCGCCAACAGCGGATTGTGCGTCACGACCACGATGCCGAGGGCCTGCTCGCGCGCCAATTCGGCGAACAAGTCGTGCAGCTGTGCCGCGTTCTGCGCGTCGAGGTTGCCGCTCGGCTCGTCGGCCAGCAGCAGCGACGGCCGGGCCGCGAGCGCGCGCGCGACGGCCGTGCGCTGCTGCTCCCCTCCGGACAGCGCCGTCGGGCGATGCTGCAGCCGCGCGCCAAGCCCCATGCGTTCGAGCAGCGACACGGCCCGCGCGCGCGCCTCGGCGTCCCGCATCCCGCCGATGCGCAAGGGCATCATGACGTTCTCGAGCGCCGTGAACTCGCGCAGCAGGTGGTGGAACTGGAACACGAAACCCACGTGGCGATTGCGCAGGGCGTCAAGCGCCGCGTCGTCGAGCCCCGTGGTCGGCTGCCCGCCGTAGCGCACCGTGCCGGCCGCCGGCCGCTCGAGTCCCCCAAGCACATGCAGCAGCGTGCTCTTCCCCGCTCCGCTCGCGCCCACGATGGCGACCATCTCGCCGCGCGCGACCTCCAACGACACGCCATCGAGAATGCGAAGCACCGCACCGTCGCCCCCGGTGAACTCCTGCACGACCCCGTCGCACGTCAGCACCATCGGTGCCACGGGCGAGGGGACGGTCGACACGGTCGCCAGCGCCTCACTCATGGCGGATCGCCTCGACCGGGTCGAGCCGCGCCGCCTGCGACGCGGGATGCCACGTCGCGACGGTCGCGATGATCATGCTCCCCGCCATCGCGGACAGCACGTCGAGCACCTCGATGCGCACCGGCAGATGGTCGATGAAATACACCGACGGGTCGAGCGAGATGAGGTGATAGCGCTCCAGCAGCATCGCGAGGAACAGCCCCAGCGCGGTGCCGCCGAGCGTGCCCGCCGCCCCGACGAAGATCCCCTGCAGCAGGAACACGCGCCGCACCGCGAGCGCCGAGAGCCCCATCGCGCGCAGGATGCCGATCTCGCGCGTCTTGTCCACCACCATCATCGTCAGCGTCGAAACGATGTTGAAGGCCGCCACGACCACGATGAGCAGCAGGATCACCGCCATCCCCAGCTTCTCGAGCTTGAGCGCCTGGAACAGCGACTGGTTCTGCTCCTGCCAGTCCATCACGCGCACCGGTGCGTCGACACGCGCGCGAATCGAATCGGCCAACGCGGGCGCCGTCCACCGACTGCTGGCCTGCACCTCGATCCCCGTCACATCACCGTCGTAGCCCCCGAAGCGCTGTGCCGTGCGCAGGTCCACGTACAGGTAGGCGTCGTCGTACTCGTACATGCCCGTCTCGAACACCCCGCTCACCACGAGACTGTCGGCGCGCGGAATCAGGGCGCCGGTGGCCGCATTCATCTCGAGCCCTGCCGCCCCGAACAGCACGATCGTGTCACCGGGAAACGCGTTGAGCTTCGACGCCAGCAGCTTCCCCAACACGGCGCCCGGCAGCGCGATACTGTCGCGCCGGAACGAGAAGTCGCCGAGGATCGCATGCGAGCGAATCGTCGTCACCGCCGCACTGGTGGAGTCCGCCGGCAGGAGGCCCACCACCTGCGCCCCGGTCTGATAGCCGGCCATGTTGCGCGCCAGTCCCTGCGTGGTGATGAACGGCGCGGCCTTCACCGCCCCCGGCACCCGCAGCACCTTCTCGCGCACGGTGGCCCAGTCGCTCATGCGCATGTCGGCCCCATAGGGCAACACGCGGAGGTCGGGACTGCCCACGAGGATCTTCTCGCGCAGGTCGGTCTGCAGCCCCTTCATGACCCCCATGATGAGGATGAGCGCACTCACGCCCACCAGCACGCCACCGATGGCGATCATGCTGATGAGCGACAGCAGGCGGCTCCCGCGACGACTGCGCAGGTAGCGCCATGCGATGGCGAGCTCGATCGACTGCATGCGCGCCGCTACTCCGGCCGCATGGTCGGGAAGAGGATCACGTCGCGGATGTTCGGCGTGTCGGTGAGGTACATGAACAACCGGTCGATCCCGACCCCCACCCCGCCCGTGGGCGGCATCCCGTACTCCATGGCGCGCAGGTAGTCCTCGTCGACACCACTCGCCTCGTCGTCCCCCGCCGCGCGCAGTGCCGCCTGCGCCTCGAAGCGTTCACGCTGGTCGATCGGATCGTTGAGCTCCGAGAAGGCATTCGCAAGCTCCTTCCCGCGCGCGAACAGCTCGAAGCGCTCGGTGATCCCCGCCGGACCGCCGCGCTTGGGCTTCGCCAGCGGCGAGAGCTCCTTGGGGTAGTCCACGACGAACGTCGGCGTGTCGATCTTCGACTCCACGAGCGCCTGGAACATCTCGTCGAGCACCTTGGGCCGGCTGAGCGTCGCGACCTTCGTCACGCCGATGCGCTCCGCCATGGTGCGCAGCTCGGCGTCGGTCACCGCCATCACATCGGCACCGGCCGCCTGCGACAGGCTGGGCACCCACTCGATGCGGGGGAACGGCGTCACCAGCGTCGGCACCTTCTCACCCACGACGGGAATCGCGCGCACCGCGTCGGCGGCCGCCGTGAGCAGCCCCTCGACCCGCGCCATCATCGTCGTGTAGTCCGCGAACGACTCGTAGAACTCCAGCATCGTGAACTCCGGATTGTGCGTCCGGTCGATGCCTTCGTTGCGGAAGTCGTGCCCGATTTCGTACACGCGCTCGAAGCCGCCCACGATGAGCCGCTTGAGATACAGCTCGTCCGCGATGCGGAGGTAGAGCGGCATGTCGAGCGTGTTGTGGTGCGTGATGAAGGGACGCGCGGCCGCGCCGCCGTACAACGGCTGCAGCACCGGTGTCTCCACTTCGAGATAGCCGAGCCCGTCCAGGTGTCGTCGGATCGCGCGCGTCAGCTCCGAACGCGCGCGGAAGAGCGCACGCACCTCGGGGTGCACGGCCAGGTCCGCATAGCGCTGGCGCGCCCGCTGCTCGACATCAGTGAACTCAGAGTGGCGGACTCGCTCACCATCTACAGTCTCCTCTTTCGCGAAGGGCAACGGTCTAACCGCCTTCGCAAGCATGCACAATGCACTCACCGCGACGGACGGTTCACCCGTTCGCGTAAGCATCGGTGTGCCCATCGCGCCAACGAAGTCGCCGACCGACACCTCGTCGAGAACGAGCACGCCCCGTTCATCTAGCGCGTCCTTTCGCAGGTACAACTGGATCGCGCCGAACTCATCGACAATCTGCACGAAAGCCGCCTTGCCCATTCGGCGAATCACGCGGATACGCCCCGCGACGCGCAGCGGAGTGTCCACGTCGCCGCTCCTGACGAGATCAACGACGTCCGCCAACTGATGGGTACGATCAAAGCTGTATCCAAAGGCCTCTATGCCGAGCGCCTCCAATCGATCGATTGACTGGAGCCTGTCCATGAACGCCTGAGGCATGCCCTTTCGCATCCCAAGCGAGAATCCGCGACCACGCCTTTCGCTTGGCATACCAAGTGCATCTGACAACTGCTGCACGAAGTCACTCACGACGCACCGCCTTCGACGCCCGCCGCACTCTCCTGCTTCAGGTACGCCTGGATGAACGGATCGATATCGCCGTCCATCACCTTCTGCACGTCCGCGATCTTGAGCTCGGTGCGGTGGTCGTTCACCATCGTGTAGGGCTGGAAGACATAGCTGCGGATCTGGCTGCCGAAGGTCACGTCCTGCTTGTTCGCGTCGAACGCCGCCTTCACAGCCGCCTGCTTCTCCGCCTCGAGCTGGTAGAGGCGGTTCTTGAGCTGCTTGAGCGCGGTGGCCTTGTTCTTGAACTGCGATCGTTCCTGCTGCGACGCGCACACGATGCCGGTGGGCAAGTGCGTGATACGCACGGCGCTCGACGTCTTGTTGACATGCTGCCCGCCCGCGCCGGACGCGCGATACACGTCGATCTTGAGATCCTCGTCGCGGATCTCGATGTTGATTTCCTCGTTCACGACCGGGTACACGAACACCGACGCAAAGCTGGTGTGCCGCCGCGCCTGGGAGTCGAACGGGGAGATGCGCACCAGGCGATGCACGCCCGACTCCGGTCGCAGGAAGCCATACGCGTACTGCCCCTTGATCTCGAGCACGGCCCCCTTGATGCCCGCCTCTTCGCCTTCCGACAGGTCGAGCATCTCGATCTCGAAGCCCTTTCGCTCGGCCCACCGCGTGTAGAGGCGCAGGATCATCTGCGCCCAGTCCTGCGCCTCGGTGCCGCCGGCGCCGGCCGAAATCTCGAGCTGCGCGTCACGGTAGTCGTCACGCCCACGCAGCAGCGACTTGAGTTCGAACGCATCGAGCTCGGTCATGATGCGCTCGACCTCCCCGTCGAGGTCGTCGTTCATCGCCTCGTCCGGTTCGAGCGTCAGGAGTTCATCGAGTTCGCGCGCGCCCTGGATCCGCCCCGTCAGCGACTCGGTCGGCTCGACCCATCCCTTGAGCACCTTGACCTGCTGCACGATGTCGCGCGCATGCTCCTGATCATTCCAGAAGGCGCCATCCGCCATCTCCTCCTCGTACGCCGCCAGTGTGGCGCGCTTGGAGTCGATGTCAAAGATACCTCCGCATGTCCGCCAGCCGTTCCTCGGCGCGCGACAGCAGCTTCAGGCGTTCTCCGTCCTGCATGTGACCTCCAACCCTGCGTCCGGGGAGTGTACGACAGGGGCCGCCTTCCGCAGGGGAAAGCGGCCCGGAGTGTCGTCACGTCGGCGGCGCATGCGGTCGATGCGCGCCCGATCGTCGCAAGCTAATCGGAACCGGGGGCACGGAGCCAGCCGCGCCCGCCCGGCTCAGAACAGGCGACGGCCGCCGGCCAGAATCTCGTTGAGGGCGTCCTGGAAGTGGGACGCGCCCTCCGCGACGTCACGCCCCACCTGCTCGACATACTCCTCGTAGCTCTTCTTGATCTCCTCCCGGAAGAGCTGTCGCAGGGTGCCGTCGCGAAGACCGTCCTCGCGCTTCTGCGGGTGATACGCCACGAGATCCGACACCAGGGCGCGGGCCAGCCGACGCGCGCGCTGCGCGGGATCGGCCCGCAGAAACGGGTTGATCGGCGAGCGCCGATGCGCGCCCCTCTCCGACACCTCCGAGGCGGGCGGAGTCAGCGTCGCGGCGCGTGACCCTGAACCGGCGAGGGTGTTCGCACCCACCGATGGCGTGGGAGCCCGCACGACCGGTGACGGTGTCGGCGTGCGCACCGCGGGGCTCGCCGCAGGTGTGGCCCGCACGACCGGCGTGGCTGCGGACGGCGTAGTTGGCGTCGGCGTGGTCGCCGTCGCCGCCATCGGGGTCGCGGCGGTGGGAGTCGTCACCGTCGGCGTCCGTCGCACCGCCCCACCGGCAAACGCCGGCACGGCTGGCGTCGCCGCCGTCGGTGTCACCGACACCGGCAGGGTGCCCCCCGCAATCGCGATGATGCCGCCGCAGACGCTGCAGCGCGCGCGCACGCCCGTCGCCGGCACCTTCGCAGGATCGACCCGGAACACCGACTTGCATTCGGGACACGTGACGGTCATGCCGCACCGCCAGAGCGACGCGTCGACGCGCGCAGTTCCGCGCCGTCGACGGACACGGACGGTGTCTCTTCCCGGCGGCGATCGACCGCCCAGACGGATCCAGGCAGCGTCTTCGCGTAGCTCTTCATTTCCGTCGCCAACTCGCTCACCTCGACTGCCCGTGTGAAATGGCGTCGCTGGTTGGTCACCACGCCGACCGATAGGGTCATGAGCGGCACGCGGTGCAGCTGCCCCCGACGATCCCGCCCGAAGAAATATCCAACGCGGCGGTCCTGCTCGGAATACTGCAACGGAATCAGCTCGTCGAACACCTGCACGACCTCGTCGCACACCCGGGCCACGGCCGCCAGCGGAACCGTGTAGAGGAAGTCGTCGCCCCCGATGTGCCCGACGAACCCCTCCTCGCCGCACAGCCCGGTCACGACGTCGTGCAGCAGGCGCGCCACCAGGCGAATGACGTTGTCGCCATGATGGTAGCCGTACCGATCGTTGAACTCCTTGAAATGATCGAGGTCGGCGTAGCAGGCGGCAAAGCGCGCACCCGACGCGACCCGACGCTCCAGCTCCGCAGCGATCTCCCGAGCCCCAGGAAGGCGGGTCGAGGGATGCACATCCGTGTCGCGGTCGGAGCGGCGCAAGAGCGCTCGCGCCCGGATCAGCGACTCGCCTGCGTCGGCCGACTCCCGGAGCACCTCGTCCGCACCGGCGTCGAACGCGTCCAGAAAGGCCTCGTCGGGCACGAGGGCCAGGACCGGGACGATGCCCGTGAACGTGTCGCGCTTGAGTCGCCGGCACCCCTCGAGCGCCGAAACCGTCCACGCCGCGTCGCCCCGGGCATCGATCACGATGACGCGTGGGCGCGCCTTGAGCGCAGTGGCCACCACGACGTCGGCGCTCGCGGTAGCCTCGCGCGGGCCCCCGAGTTCGTCGAGCCAGGCCGCCAACCAGACCGGCTCACCCCGCCCGTCGGTCAGGCGCAACGCGGTCTGGGGTGTGAAGGCGATGGACATGACGAGGCGGTCGAGGCAGTTCGGCGGCGGCGGGTACCGGCACCTTCCTGACGATTGATCCTCCTCCCGCGCCACGTTTGCGCCACCCCCGCCGGTGACGTGGCGCACACCGGATCGTCAGCCCCGCGCCCTGCGCCCTACCCCCGAAACGCCGCCTCAGCGGAACGGGGCGTGCAGCTGCACCGCGAAGCGATCGCGCCAAGCGTCCGATGCGGCGGGACTTCCTGAGAACGGGCCCATACCGTCACGCGGCAGGAGCGCCGAGGTGGACACTGCCACGCCGCCGTACCGCCGGAGTCGCACGTTCACGTAGGCGTCCACCATGCTCAGCAGGTGATTCACCGCGACGATACCCACGAGCGTCGTGGCGCGCTGATAGCTGCGATTGGCACCGGCGACGGCCTGCTGATACAGGTCGCGCTCCAACTGGGCGTCCCGCCAGCTCCAGCGGAACTCGTCGCGCACCGCACGCTCCATGTAGGCAGCCAGCGCTCGCTGATACTCCGCACTTCCTCGGGCCGGCGCCTGGTCCGGATCGCGCCAATACGTCTCACGCGCCAGCAACCACCGCGCGCCATTGAAGGTCGTCTCATCCGTTTCCGGATCGAGCTCCCCTCCGGGCACGCGATCGAACACGCCGCTCTCGTCGTACTTCTCCATCGACTCGTAATAGTCCCAACTGCCGACCGGCCGGGCTCCCCCGAACGGCGCGCGCGCGACATCGCGCGCGAGGGCGCGATACCGGTCACGCTGTTTGCCGCCATCACGTCGCGCGCCCAGATACTGGATGAGCACGAACGTTTCGGCCGCGAGGTAGGCGACGGTGCGCTGCTGGCGAAGTACGAACTGGCCTGATCCGGGTAGCAGCAGCGAAGCAGCCGGCGCCCACCACGGCGCAACCGTGTCGATCCTCGGCATCTCCCCCGCTCGCCGCAGAGGCACGCCGGGGGCCGCCGGCACCGTGATCGAGTCGCCGGACGCACGCAGGACGACACCATCGGGCATCGTCGCGGAGATGTTCAGAGGGGAGGAACCTGCCGTCGCGGCTGAGGCGAGCGGGCGCGCCAGCGCGACAGGGCTCGGCGTCTGGGCGCTCAGGCCGCGGAGCAAGGTCACGAAGGCGAGCGCGCACAGGCTCGTCGTCGCCGGCCGCCACGATCGGCACGAGCGCAAAGTCACCCGCATCAGAAACGCGCCCGCAAGCTCACGAAGGTCGGCGGTGTACTCGCCTGACCGGAGAAACCATCGAACCGGCGTCCGAAGTCCACGCCGAGTGCGCCACGCTCGAAGCCGACCCCGAACGACGGGCCGCCTCCCTGATCGGGCTGGAACTTGTACCCCGCCCGCAGGAACAACTGCTTGCGATAGCCCAAGGTGGCGCCGATGCCGCCGGCGGCTCCGCCAAATGCGGCGGCGCTCTGGACATCAGCCGATACCTCGAGCGTCGCGTCCGCGGCGTTGAGTGCCGCCCACGGCACCTGCGCCTGGGCTCCCACCTGAATGACCCGTGGAAGCGGATCGGCCTGCGCGGCGTCCCGCACCTGAAGTGCCGGTCCGAGGTTGCGAATGCTCGCACCGATCGAGACGGGCATGGTCGTCCCCAGGCGATACTGGGCGCCGAGATCGAGCGCGCTCGTGTTCCCCGAGATGCTCGGGCAATCGCCGCAGGCGCCGACGCTCTGGAATCGCAGCATGACCACCTTGTACGTCAGCCCCGCACTGAAGCGAGGTCCGACGGACGTCGCGTATGACACTGCGAGCTGGTAGTTGCGGTTGGTGATCGTTCCCGACGGGTTGCCAAACGGGTCCGTCGCCTCTTGGTCGCCATAGTTGACCACCAACGCCGAAACGGCGACGGTGCCGAGGACACGCGACGGTACGGCGTATGCGACCATGTCCGAGTTCTCGACGATGATCGACTGGCCGTGATGGACGGCGATCTCCTTCTTCGGCAGCCGGGCGAGCGCGGCGGGATTCCACCACATCGCCTCGGTGCCGAGCGTCGTATCTGCGGACACGGCATCGCCCAGCGCCGCGGACTTGCCGCCGAACGGCATCAGCAGGTAGAGCGCACCGTTCTGCGCCTCGGCGGTACGCACAGCCAGCAGGCCGACCAAGAAGGCCAGGCCGACGGAAAGCCGTGCGACGGCGCGAGAACGGCGCGCGCTGCGCACCGCACGACGGTACGACGTGCCGGTCACGCGGGCCGGTCGGGGTCGCCGTATCCGAGTCGTCGGACAGCCGAACGATTCTTGCGCCAATTCGGGAGCACTTTCACCCAGAGGTCGAGGTACACCGGACGTCCGACGAAGCGCTCGATCTTGGCTCGAGCGCTTTGTCCGAGTTTTCTGATCTGCTGGCCGCTGGCTCCAATCACGATGCGCTTCTGGCTGTCGCGTTCGACGTGCAGGACCGCCCGAATGTACAGCGGTGTAGCGCCTTCGCGGAACTCCTCGATCTCACACGCGAGTGCGTGGGGCAGCTCATCCCCGAGCTGCTCCAGCGCCGTCTCCCGTACGAACTCGGCGCAGAAGAACCGGACCGGCTGTGTCGAGAGCTCGTCGTCCGGATAGAGATACGGACTCTCCGGCAGGCGCGCCGCGAGCGTCGCGACCAGGTCTGCGATGCCATCGCCCGCCTGCGCGGAGATCAGGATGGCCTCAGGATACCGCTGAGCGAGCGCATCGCGGCGGTCCGGCTCGAGTCGATCGATCTTGTTGAGTGCCAGCACGACGGGCGCGCGGGGAGGTGACTCGAGGCTCGCCGCCGCCTGGAAGCTTTCGGGAATCGTCGCGGTCGCGTCGACCACGTGGAGCAGCACGTCCGCGTCCCGCACGGCGGCGAGCGCCGCGTGGCGCATGGCGGCGTGCAGGGAGTCGCGCGGATCGAGAAGGCCGGGCGTATCGAGAATCACCATCTGCACGTCGTCCTGCGTGCGGATGCCGACGATGCGATGCCGCGTGCTTTGCGGCTTGTGCGAGGTGATCGCGAGCGATTCCCCGACGAGTCGATTGAGCAGGGTGGACTTCCCCGCGTTCGGGAAGCCTGCGACGGTGACGATGCCGGCCCGTGTCATGGGAGGAGGAGAAGCGGTGAATACAACGTCGAAGCCCCCGGCACGGAGAACCGTGACGGGGGCTTCGAACAGGGGTGCCGGCGACGGCCTACTCTCCCGCGATCTCTCGACCGGAGTACCATCGGCGCTATCAGGCTTAACGACCGTGTTCGGGATGGGAACGGGTGTGGCCCTGACGCTCTAGTCGCCAGCAAACTGGTGTCAGTCAGGCGCAGTGTGCGCTTGACGAACGGCGTGGTGTGATCGTGGTGCATCGTCGCCGATCAAGGCGATGCGATGCTGACGAGCGCGTGCTCTGCGGGATTGCTACAACCATGGTAAAACCATGGGGGAGTCAAGCCGCACGGGCGATTAGGACGGCTGCGCTCGGAACGTCTCGCGACGCTTCCACGTGCCGCCTATCGACGGAGTAGTCTCCTCCGGCCCTTCAGGGAGCTCAAGGCTCCAGGGAGAATTCATCTTGGGGGGCGCTTCCCACTTAGATGCTTTCAGCGGTTATCGCCACCGATCATCGCTACCCGGCGTTGCAGCTGGCGCCACAGCCGGGACACGAGCGGATCGTCCGACTCGGTCCTCTCGTACTAAAGTCCGCTCCCCTCAATTCTCCAACGCCCACGACGGATACAGACCGAACTGTCTCACGACGTTCTGAACCCAGCTCATGTGCCACTTTAACCGGCGAACAGCCGGACCCTTGGGACCTTCTCCAGCCCCAGGATGTGACAAGCCGACATCGAGGTGCCAAACCGCGCCGTCGATATGAACTCTCGGGCGCGATAAGCCTGTTATCCCCAGCGTACCTTTTATCCGTTGCGCGATAGCCGATCCACACCGGGCTACCGGATCACTACGGCCGACTTTCGTCTCGGTTCGACCCGTCGGTCTCACCGTCAGGCTGGCTTCTGCCGTTACACTCTATAGGCGCGATTACCGACCGCGCTGAGCCAACCTTCGCGCGCCTCCGTTACTCTTTCGGAGGCGACCGCCCCAGTCAAACTGCCCACCTGCCACGGTCCCGGATAGGGTTTGCCTACCGCGGTGAGGCGTTCACACAGCACAGGGTGGTATTTCACTGGTGCCTCCACGAGAGCTAGCGCCCCCGTCTCAACGGCTCCCACCTATGCTACACAGTCCTATGCAAACGCCAATGACAAGCTGCAGTAAAGGTGCATGGGGTCTTTTTGTCCTGTCGCGGGGACTCGGAATCCTCACCGAGACTGCTATTTCGCCGAGCGCGTGGTCGAGACAGTGCCCAAGTCGTTACGCCATTCGTGCAGGTCGGAACTTACCCGACAAGGAATTTCGCTACCTTAGGACCGTTATAGTTACGGCCGCCGTTTACCGGGGCTTCGGCTCAGAGCTTCGGGATTGCTCCCTAACCCCTCCCCTTAACCTTCCGGCACCGGGCAGGCGTCAGTGCGTATACGGCGCCTTACGCGGCTTGGCACGCACCTGTGTTTTTGCTAAACAGTCGCTTGGGCCGATTCTCTGCGGCCTCCTCGAGCAGCCAGAGCAAGTCTGACAACCAAAGGCGGCATCCCTTCTTCCGAAGTTACGGGATCATTATGCCGAGTTCCTTGACCACGTTTCACTCGTTCACCTTAGGCTACTCGCCTTGCCCACCTGTGTCGGTTTGCGGTACGGACGTCGCATATCCTCCACAACCAGCTTTTCTTGCCTGCCGACTCCACACGACTTGAGCTTGGGTTGCCCCGCGCTCTCGTACTCGGGTCTCGCTTGCGCTACACCCTTGAACGGCCATCCACAAAGCCGCTCGCGCTTCGTTCCAGGGTCCCTGGTTGCTTCAACGGATATACGGCGGGGCAGGAATCTTGACCTGCTGTCCATCGGTTACGCCTCTGGGGCCTCACCTTAGGGTCCGCCTCACCCTGCGCTGATTGCCATGGCGCAGGAATCCTTGGGCTTACGGTGTGCGGGGTTCTCACCCGCATTTGCGCGTACTCAATCCGGCATCCTCACTTCCCTTCGCTCCACGGCTATCGTTTCCACGGCCGCTTCAACGCACAGGGAACGCTCCCCTACCCCTGCAGCAAAGCTGCAAGACCAAGCTTCGGCGGGCCGCTTAATCCCGACCATTCTCGGCGCCATCACGCTGGACTGGTGAGCTATTACGCACTCTTTCAAGGAATGGCTGCTTCTAAGCCAACCTCCCAGTTGTCTCTGCACGACGACATCCTTCGCTATACTCAGCGGCCACTTCGGGGCCTTAGCTGTGGTTCTGGGTTCTTTCCCTCTCGCCGCTGGACATTATCGCTCAGCGACTGCCTCCCGAGGTCCATTAGTCAGGTATTCGGAGTTTGGTAGGGGTTGGTAGGGTCTACGACCCCCCGCGCCCTTCCAGTCGCTCTACCCCCTGCTAACACGCCTCGAGGCTCTACCTCAATAGATTTCGGGGAGAACCAGCTATCTCCAGGCTTGATTGGCCTTTCACCCCTACCCACAAGTCATCCCAACGGTTTTCAACCCGTACGGGTTCGGGCCTCCACTAAGTGTTACCTCAGCTTCACCCTGCTCATGGGTAGATCGCCCTGGTTTCGGGTCGTACCCCCAGATACTCATGCGCCCTCGTTACAGGACTCGCTTTCGCTGTGGCTCCGGTGCTGAGCACCTTAGCCTCGCATCTGAGGAGTAACTCGCCGGATCATAATGCAAAAGGCACGCAGTCAGCCGTGAACGGTTGCCCGTCCCAGCCTCCTACCGCTTGTAAGTATGTGGTTTCAGGATCTCTTTCACTCCCCGCACAGGGGTGCTTTTCACCTGTCCCTCACGGTACTCGTCCACTATCGGTCACAGAGGAGTCTTTAGGCTTGGAGGGTGGTCCCCCCGGTTTCACGCCCGATTACTCGGGTCGGGCGTTACTCAGGAACTCTACTACGACCAGTACATCGTCTTCGCCTACCGGGCTATCACCGTCTATGGCGCTCCGTTCCAGGAGACTTCGACTGACTTCACTGATCGCGTGTGTAGGTCCTACAACCCCGGTCCCACAAGGAGACCGGTTTGGCCTGTGCCCCGTTCGCTCGCCACTACTGAGGGCATCTCGTTTGATTTCTCTTCCTCAGGGTACTTAGATGTTTCAGTTCCCCTGGTTCGCTCCACTTGCGTGGTGACGGAACTCGCGTTCCGCCGGGTTTCCCCATTCGGAAATCTCGGGATCAATGCGTGTGTGCCGCTCCCCCGAGCTTATCGCAGCTTACCGCGTCCTTCATCGCCTCTCTGTGCCCAGGCATCCCCCACATACTTTCGTTCGCTTGACTCTATCCCAACTGTTCAAGCAAAGCACGCGCGTTTGAACGAGTGAAGCGATAACAGAACCGTTCTTTCGAACGGAATCGGTACTACGCCTCACTGAGGTTCTTCGTCCTAGCCACACCGACCGCTCCGAAGAGCTGCCAGCGTGGTAGTACCCACGATCACCTTCCACGTCCGTTGTCAAACAGCGTTCGAACCCCGCCCGAAGGCGGAGTTCAACAATCAAAGTCGAGATCGGGATATGCAGGGCGGACGACTAAATCCGGGACTTTCGTGCACGGTCCGAAGACCGGCCCTACTCGTCGCTCCGGAAAGGAGGTGATCCAGCCGCAGGTTCCCCTACGGCTACCTTGTTACGACTTCGCCCCAGTCACTGCGCTCGCCTTAGGCGGCTTGGCCCCTTGCGGGTTCCGGCACCGACTTCGGGCGCTCACAGCTTCCATGGCGTGACGGGCGGTGTGTACAAGGCCCGGGAACGTATTCACCGCGGCGTCGCTGATCCGCGATTACTAGCGATTCCAGCTTCATGCCGTCGAGTTGCAGACGACAATCCGAACTGAGGCCGGCTTTAGGGATTGGCTCCGTGTTGCCACTTCGCAGCCCTCTGTACCGGCCATTGTAGCACGTGTGTAGCCCCAGACGTAAGGACCATGATGACTTGACGTCGTCCCCACCTTCCTCCGGTTTGGCACCGGCAGTCCCCCTAGAGTCCCCGACTTTACTCGCTGGTAACTAAGGGCAAGGGTTGCGCTCGTTGCGGGACTTAACCCAACATCTCACGACACGAGCTGACGACAGCCATGCAGCACCTGTGAATGAGCTCCGAAGAGGGGCCCCTGTTTCCAGAGGCTTTCCCATCCATGTCAAATCTGGGTAAGGTTCTTCGCGTTGCGTCGAATTAAACCACATGCTCCACCGCTTGTGCGGGCCCCCGTCAATTCCTTTGAGTTTCAGCCTTGCGGCCGTACTCCCCAGGCGGGGGACTTAATGCGTTAGCGCCGGCACCCGGGGGGTCGTTCCCCCAAGCACCTAGTCCCCATCGTTTACGGCGTGGACTACCAGGGTATCTAATCCTGTTTGCTCCCCACGCTATCGCGCCTCAGCGTCAGCTACTGCCCAGCGAGCCGCCTTCGCCACCGGTGTTCTTCCGGATCTCTACGCATTCCACCGCTACACCCGGAATTCCACTCGCCTCTACAGTGCTCTAGTCCACCAGTTCGCACGGCAGACCCGGGGTTGAGCCCCGGGCTTTCACCGCACGCTTAGCAGACCGCCTACGCGCCCTTTACGCCCAGTGATTCCGGACAACGCTCGCACCCTCCGTATTACCGCGGCTGCTGGCACGGAGTTAGCCGGTGCTTCCTCACCCGGTACCGTCAGACTGGAAGAATCCAGTTGTTCGTCCCGGGCAACAGGGGTTTACACACCGAAATGCTTCATCCCCCACGCGGCGTCGCTGCGTCAGCCTTTCGGCCATTGCGCAATATTCCCCACTGCTGCCTCCCGTAGGAGTCTGGGCCGTATCTCAGTCCCAATGTGGCTGGCCATCCTCTCAGACCAGCTACCCGTCATCGCCTTGGTAGGCCGTTACCCCACCAACTAGCTGATAGGCCGCGAACTCCTCTAGATGCCCCGGAGGTTTCCTCACCAGGTGATGCCACCCGGTGAGCGTATGCGGTATTACCCGGCCGTTGGGCCGGCTATCCCCCACATCTAGGCAGATTGTTCACGTGTTACGCACCCGTTCGCCGGTTACCCTTGCGGGCCCCCGTGACTTGCATGTGTTAAGCACGCCGCCAGCGTTCGTCCTGAGCCAGGATCAAACTCTCCAATAGTTTTGAAAACCTTGAAGCCTTTTGATAGGCTCTCCCACGCGATGCGCCCGTAGGCCATCGAGCGTGGAATCACAGAAATTCAGGTTGATCTCTCGCTGCAGCCCTGATCAGCCGCAGGTCATAGAGACCGCCCCGCACATCCGTCGATCTCGACTTCGATTGTCAAACAGCGTCCTGCTGTTGTCTTTCTATCGCAACGCAACCGCTTGCGGCTGCGCAACTTAACTCGTTTTGTTTTGCCACCATCTCGGCGGCAGACTTCCATCTTAACCTGCTGTCCCTCGATCGTCAAGTGGTCTCGGCGCGCTTTCTTGAGCATCGGAGAACCGAGCGAAGCACACCACCTGCCACTCAACGCGCGTCGATCAACCGCTCACCGACGCCGACCACCTTTTGGAGGGGCCGCGAAGTTACGCGTTTGCTACCGACAGCGCAACCCCCAATTTCGAGGTGCTGCCGATCGCGTCGGGCGCATCACCGATACCCCGGGACGCTCCCTGCCGACGCCTGCAACGCACGCCCCGAAAGGCGACCTGCAGCACACCGGACGGCCACCGCCGCCCGAACCGCACGGTCAATGCGCCTGCCCCGCTCCACCTCGACACAGTCACCTGCGCCGCCGCCCACGGGTCGGGCGGTCCTGCCGAGTGCACCCTCTAGGACTCGAACCTAGAACCTACTGATTAAGAGTCAGCTGCTCTACCATTGAGCTAAGGGTGCGTCTGGTTGCTGCTCCTTGAGCCGATGCTGCCGGCCCCCAGCGCGCCAGGAGGGACTCGAACCCCCGACCAACAGCTTAGAAGGCTGCCGCTCTATCCATCTGAGCTACTGGCGCCTGCCCTGCCACCGGTCGCCCGAATGGGCTCCTGAGACGCTGACCTCGTCCTACGGGATCGGGGCGGCCGGATTCGAACCGGCGACCTCCTGCTCCCAAAGCAGGCGCGATACCGGGCTACGCTACGCCCCGCAGATCAGCAGCCGCGTATGTTAGCCGCGGTCTCGGCCGAGGTCAACGGGGGGTGCGAGATCTTCTGCGCCGCCATGGAACACCCCCGCCGCCTGGAGCGGCGCCAACATTCGCGCCAGCACCCCGAAGGCTCGTCCGCGGTGCCCCACCTCAGCCTTGGCCTCCCGCGACAGCTCGGCGAAGGTGGCCCCAAGCGACGCGACCTCGAACAGCGGATCGTATCCGAACCCGCCCGTCCCTCGCGGCGCCTGCAGGATGACGCCGGCGCAAGCGCCCTCAGCCACCATGGATCCGCCGGACCAGGCGCAGGCGGCCGCGCAGACGAACCGCGCCCGCCGAGTCACCTCCCCACGCGCGGCAAGCACCTGCAGCAGGTGGGCGTTGTTCGCGGCGTCGAGGGCGTCTCCGTCGAGCTCGGCATGTCCTGACCACCGTCTGCTGCGGACGCCGGGCGCCCCGCCGAGGGCGTCGACCATCAATCCCGAGTCGTCCGCCAATGTCAGGAGGCCGGTGCGCGCGGCAAACCATCGGGCCTTGGCCAACGCATTGAACTCGAAGCTGTCGTACGCCTCGATGGCGTCCTCGTCAGGGTGCGGCGCAAGCTCGAGGTCGGTGAGCGTGACCAGTGACCAGCCGAGCGGCGCCAGCAGGGAAACGAGTTCGGCCAGCTTGCCTGCGTTGCGCGTCGCGACAAGTGCCCGAAAAACCGTGGACCCGCTCACGCGCCGCCGAGAATCGCCGCCTGCGCCGCGTCGAGTTCGCGCATACCCTTGAGCGCGAGGTCGAGCAGTCGGTCCAGTTCTTCGCGGGAGAACGTGCCGTGCTCGCCCGTACCCTGCACCTCCACGAATCGTCCCGCGCTGCTCGCGACGACGTTCATGTCGACGCCTGCCCGGACGTCCTCGTCGTAGTCCAGGTCGAGACGGGGCTCACCGTCAACGATGCCCACGCTAACCGCCGCCACGCGACGGACAACCGGCGAGCGCGAGGCCCGACCTGTCGACACCATCCACGCGAAGGCATCCGTCACCGCCACACAGGCACCCGTGATGGCGGCCGTGCGCGTCCCCCCATCGGCCTGCAACACGTCGCAGTCGACCTTCACGGTGAACTCGCCGAAGCGATAGTCCTCCAGCATTGCCCGCACGCTGCGTCCGATGAGCCGCTGGATTTCCTGCGTGCGCCCGCCGAGTTGAGCGCGTTCGCGCGAGGAACGCGTGCGTGTGGCGCGAGGCAGCATGGCGTACTCGGCGGTCACCCACCCTTCCCCGCTACCCTTTCGCCATCCGGGCACTCCGGCCTCGACCGAGGCCGCGCAGAGCACGCGGGTCTGCCCGAACGAGACCAGGCACGAGCCTTCAGCGTAGGGTGCCGCGCCGCGCTCGAGCGAAATCTCGCGGAGTGCGTCATTCGCGCGACCAACGCGCGGAGTAGTGCTGGAGGCAGTATCAGCCACGAAGCTTCTCGATGATGGAGGTGGTGGATTGGCCCGGCACGAGTGGTACGACCACCACACGACCGCCGCGCGCCGCGACGACATCGGCCCCGACGATGGTGTCCGGCGCGTAATCGCCCCCTTTGACGATCACGTCGGGCGCCAGATGCTGCACGAGGGTGAGCGGCGTATCGTCGTCGAAGACCACGACGGCGTCGACGGCCTCGAGGGCGGCGAGCACCACGGCCCGCTCGGCCGCCTGACGGACCGGCCGTGTGGGCCCCTTGAGCCGCCGCACGGAGTCATCGCTGTTGAGACCGACCACGAGCGCCGCGCCTTCGCGTCGCGCCGCATCGAGCACTTCGACATGGCCGGGATGCAAGAGGTCGAAGACGCCGTTGGTGAAGACGAGGGGCGAGGGTGCACGCGAGCGCCACGCGGCCGCCTCGGCCCACGTCATCACTTTTGTCGCAGGTACCCGCGGAGGCGTCACCACTGCGACTGCACTCCCTCGACGATGTCGTTCATGATCGTCTCGATGGCGATCTTGCGGCCGTTCGCTTCACCACCCTCCGCATACTGGCCCTCGCGGGACAGCTGTTTCTTGAAGAGGCTGCGTTGCGTGCGTACCTCGATGATCTCGACATCCACGACGAGTTGCAGGCGCCGACGACTCGATGTGGTCTGTCGGGCATCGGCGCTGACGCCAGCGGGGATGTCCACATCGTAGGAGACGATCGCCCCGCGCACGACCACGTCGGCGCGCGCCGGAACGGCCTCTCGCAAGTTGAGGCGATCACGCAGGGTCTTGGTGAGCTGCTCGAAGACCTCACGCTGCAGCTCGGGGGCCGCAGTCTGGTTGTCGAACGGCTCGATGTTGACGCTCTTCAGGTTCTTCGGCAGCACGCCGGCGCCGGAGAAGCCGTAGCATGCAGACGTGCTCGCAACGAGCGCGAGCAGCCACGGCAACACGCGACGGCGCACGCGACGCGTGCGCACGTCAGGGACGGCGCCAGATGGCGTCATCGAAGCCTTCCACGATGCTGGAGTCAGTAACGGAAATCTGCAGGCGTCGCTTGCCACGTACGTGCTCATACGCCACGGTCGTGCGCCCATCTGTCGCGCGCCGACGCTCGAGCCTCTCGGACACACGCCCATCCTCGATGCGATCGACCGTCGCGAGCCGCGCGCCCACGAAGCCGACGCGCCACGCCCGTCCGTCCGCGCGCGTCGCGTCGCCGCCGCGCAACGCGCCGAGGTCCGCCATGAGCGTATCGCCTACCTGCCGTGCCACGGTGTCGGCCGTCGGAGGCAGCGCCAGTCGACCCAACGAGGCCCACAGCAGTGGTACCGGCGGCAGCATGCGCTTCACGAGGTCGATGCCGGGTACCGTGAGTGTATCGCCGATGAGGATCGCGTAGCCCCCCGCCATCCCATTGCGCAGGAAGAAGTCGAGGCGTGCGCGCTCCGGGCCGTGCACGCGTACGGCGCCCTCACCGGCGGCCTCGAATGTCTCGTCCTTGTAGCTCCACGTGAAGCGCAGCACGGTGGGCGTGTTCGAGAGGCTGGCAGTCGGCAACACCGACGGCACCGGCACTCCGCGCAACGGTCGCGCGGCCGGCGTGCACGCAGCGCTCGCCGCGGTGCCCGCGACGAGCCCGAGCCAGACCGACCACCGCGCGACACGCATCGCTGCCGTCACGGCGAGCGAATCTCGCGCATCCGATCGCCCTGGACGATGCGATCCATGACATCCCATCCTGCGACGACGCGACCGAACACGGTGTACCCTCCGTCGAGGTGCGGCTGCGACGAGTGGCAGAGGTAGTACTGACTGCCTCCCGTGTCACGTCCCGCCGTGGCGAGTCCGAGGCAGCCGCGCTCATGGCGCACCCGCGACACGCTCTCACGCAGCATGAAGTCGGGCGAAAGACCATCCGCACCGCCGATGTCGCCGTCCTGGGCGACGAAGTTGGGTACCACGCGGTGCCAGGTGGTGTTCCGATAGCGCCCTTCCTGCACGAGTCGCAGGAATGCCTCCACGATCAGCGGAGCCTCGCGCGAGAGCAGCTCGACCGTGACGGTGCCGCGATCGGTGATGATCTGCGCGCGGGGGCGCGGCGCACCCGGTGCAAGAAAGCGTCGCGCGAGCGCGACGTAGTCGTCGAACGGGCGCGGCGGAATACCTGTCGCACGCGGCGCGCGGACCGTGCTGTCCCGGATGCCGAGCCGCGCCCGTGCGACGCGGCGCACACGCACGTCGGCGTCCGCAACCAGACGCCGAGCGACGCTGGTGTCGGGGGCCGTTCCCACGACACCGCCGGTCGGCGGCGTCTCTCCGAGCGCAGCCACGCGATACTGCCAGTCACCACTGGACGCCCACGTCGTCTCCACGCCCCGCTGCCACGCCAGACCACGTCGTCGAACCTGCGTCAGCAGCAGGCGACGTGCCGCGAGGGCGGTATCGGCAGCCCAGGCGCGATCCCAGCGCGCGAGATCGTCCGCGAAGACGTCGGTCGCGACCTCCGCCGCGGCGACGCGCACGTTGGCCGCGCGGTCGGTGAGCAGTGAATCGAAGGTGAGCCCGGCCGTGCGACCAAAGGTCGCGAGGCTGCGCGCGACGTTCACGCGCACGCGCTCACTGGGGTCGCGCGCCAGACGACGCAGCGCAGCGAGCGCCGGCTCGGCAAGGGAATCGCCGACGGCCGTGCGGGTCAGCGCGCGCGCCACATGCTGGCGGACCTCCTCATCGGGGTGTGCCTCGACCGTGAGGACCGGTCGAATACCCGCAGGGATGCGCAGGCGTCCGACGACGTATGCCGCGGCCCGGACGACGTCGGCATTGCCGTCGGCAAGCCAGGGCGTCACGAGGGCGATCGGCGCCGGACGCAGCTTGGCCGTGGCCAGCAGGGTAGCCGCGCGGATCGCGGGCGCACGCGTGGCGATGCTGCCCGACGCGATGTCGCCGCGCGCGAGTGCCCGTTCGAGCGTGGCGCGCGAAGCCTCGCCGAGCTCGCCGAGCGCCCAGGCGGCCTCTCGCGCAACCCCGTCCGGCCCACTGACCAGTGTCCGCGCGAGGTCGGCGACGGCCCCGGTGTCGGCGCCAAGGCCGAGCGCCAGCGCCGCGTTCGCGGCGAGCGTGGTGTCGGCACTGGCCAGGAGACGCCGGACCTGGGGATAGCGCGTGCGGATGCGGACCTGCCCCACTGCAAGCACGGTGCGCACGCGACGATCGGCCGAGGTGTCAGCCAACAGGGTGTCGACCAGCGCCGTATCGAGGCGTCGCTGATCGGCCATCTCGAGCAGCCGCGCCTCGCGTCGGGTCGACTCGAAGACGGCAGTCGAGGTGGTCGGGGCACCCGTGCCCGTCGCGGCCACGCGGGGTGCTCCGCAGGCCGCTACACCGAGCAGGAGCGACACACCAAGCACCACGCTCCGTCGTGTAGCGCAGACGGCCCTACGCGGGGACACGACAGTCATGAGGCTCGCTCGTGAGCATTGGTGGAGGTGAGCCCCTGCGAGGAGGCGTCGGCGGACCAACTCGCGTCGACACGACTCGCGTCGAGCCAGTCGCGCACGGCATCCGGCAGACGCACCGGGCGGCCGGCGCCATCGATGGACACGAGTGATGTCGTGGCAGAGACCAAAAGCGCACCGGTAGCGGTGAGCACGATGCGATACGCAAACGCGAGCCCCCGGGACCCAACGCTCGTCAGGGTGGTGTGCACCGAGACGTGATCGTCATATCGTGCGGAGGCGTGGAAGCGCATGGTCGCCTCCGCGACGGCGAGCCGCACGCCATCGCGCTCGAGGTCCGCGTAGGAGCGGCCGGCGCGGCGGATGTAGTCCGTGCGCCCGACCTCGCACCAGACGAGATAGTTCGCGTGGTAGACAACTCCCATCTGGTCGGTTTCCGCGTACCGAACGCGCAGTGCGGAGATGGTCTCTGCGGGCATCGGAGGAAGATGCCTGCCACCGGCGGTGGCGCCAAGCGTCAACCGTGATGCCGAGCCCGAGGTCGCCGTCACCGGCGCCGGTGGTCAGGCGCCGCTCGCCGCGTTAGACTGGGCGCGTGCTCACTACCCCGAGTCTGGTCGTCGGCGATGTGCATCTGGGCGTCGAGGCGCCCGGCTCCGAACGCGCCCTGCTGCAGCTGTTGCGCACGCTGCCGACCCGCGCGCGGTCGCTTGTCATCATGGGCGACCTGTTCGATTTCTGGTTTGCGTGGCGGACCGTGATGCCGCGCACCGGGTTCCGCGTGCTGGCTGCGCTGGCGGACTTGCACGATGCCGGCGTGCCCGTGCTGTGGATCGGCGGCAATCACGACTGCTGGGGGGGTGAGGCGCTCCACGCCGAGACCGGCGCACTGTACACGCTGGCGCCATGGCGGGGGCAGATCGGGCGCTGGGACGCGCTGCTCGCGCACGGCGATGGACTTCGCGAGGTCGAGGATGCGCCGTATCGACGCCTGCGCACGGTGCTGCGGCACCCGTGGTCGATTCGGGCGTACGGATGGCTCCACCCGAATCTTGCCACGCACATCGCCGTGGCCAGTTCGAAGACCAGTCGGAAGGGGCGTGCGCGCGACGGCGGCGCCGGGTTGCTGGCGGTGGCTCAGCGGGCGCTCGCGCAGGCTGACGGCCCCCGCCTCGTGATGCACGGACACTCGCACGTGCCCCAACTCGTCAGGGCGCCGCGCGGCGTCTATGCCAATGCCGGCGCATGGTATCTCGATCGCCAGTTCCTCGAGATCACCGACGCGGCGATCACGCGGTACACCTGGAGCGACACCGCAGCGCCGACGCGCGTGGATGCGCTTCCGCATCCGGACGACACCCCCACCCCGACCGGGTCGGCTGACGAGCGTCGCAACGGCTGAGGGCCGCCGGATACGTCAGCGTCCGCTCAAAAGCGCCGTGTGGCGAGCACCATGATGCCACCCCGCGTCGGCACGGCGGCGAGATCGACCGGAATGGAGAAGAGCTGCGCCGAGACAAAGGCGTCGGCGCCCGCGAACAGGTGATTGAAGGCGATCACCGCCAGCCAGTCCTCGACGTGCAGACGTCGGGTTCGGACGAGGTCGCTGGTGTATCGCCCCACGACGGTGCCGCTGGGGGTGGTCTCCCCGCCGGGCCCGACGACGAAGTTCTCCGGAAGCGTGTCGGTGCGAAAGCGACGCGCCTCCCGCAGGTCCGTCATGCTGCGGCGCAGCATGACGATGGATGCGAGCTCGGTGCTGGCAAAGAGCGCCCCTGAGCTGCCGCGATCGAGTCGCGACTGCCCGAAGCCCGGCAGCAGCGCCGAGTAGAGAAAGGCACGCTTCGGCGTGAGCGGTGGGACGCGGAGCCGTTGCAGCGCGCCTGGACGTGCGGCGGCACGCGGCGCCGACCGCGCGACGCTATCCGCCCGTGCGATGCTGTCGGCGCGCGCGGCGCTGTCGCGCCGCGCAGGCGGTGGGGTTGCCTGCGCACGCGCTGCGCGCGGTGCGAGCAGCAGGAGCGCGCCGAACAGGAGCGCGGCATGCCGCGCCGTGCACGTCACCGTGGTCAGCCCGTCGGCAGCGCGGCGACCAACTCGATCTCCACACGCACATCGCGCGGCAGACCGGCGACCGCCACCGTCGAGCGCGCGGGACGTGCCTCACCGAGCACGGTCGCGTAGACCTCATTCATGGCCGCGAAGTCCTCCATCGACCGCAGGAACACCGTCGTCTTGACCACGTGCGCCCACGTGGCGCCGGCCGCCGCGAGGACTGCCGTGAGATTGGCGAGCACCTGGGTGGTCTGCTCCGCCACGCCACCACTCACCACATGCATCGTCTCGGGGTCGAGCGGAATCTGTCCGGCCGTGAAGAGGAAGCCATTGGCGCGCACAGCCTGCGCGTAGGGGCCGATGGCCTTGGGGGCATGATCGGAATGAATGGTCTCGAGCGACATGGCGGTGGCGTGTGGCGTTCGACGGGGACGACGGATCAGGCGAGAGCGAAGAGGCGCCTGGTGTTGGCGAGCGTGATGGCCGCGACGTGTTCGGCCGAGGTGGCCCGAGCGCGTGCGAGGTGTTCGATGGTGGATACTACCCACGCCGGCTCATTTCGCTTCCCACGGAACGGGACCGGCGCCAGATAGGGGGCGTCGGACTCGACGAGCAGGCGGTCGTCGGGAATGTGCGCGAGCAGCGCCTGATCGGTCCACGACCGGAACGTGACGATGCCGCTGAAGCTGACGTACCAGCCGGCCTCGAGCCCCGCCTGGGCCAGCGCCACGGAGCCCGTGAAGCAGTGGAGCACACCGCAGACGCCGGCAGCCGCCGCGTTCCGCAGCATGGCGCGCGTATCGTCTTCCGCGTCACGGGTGTGCAGGACGATGGGGCGCCGCAGTTCGGCCGCCAGCTCCAGTTGCGCCTCGAGGACGGCCCGCTGCACGGCGCGAGGCGCCGTGTCGTAGTGATAGTCGAGGCCACACTCCCCGATCGCGACGGCGCCGAGCGCGACGGCCTCGCGAATCGCGTCGGCATCCCGACTCGCATCCCAACGCGCCGCCTCGTGCGGATGCAGGCCGCAGGTGAACGACACCACGCCGGGATGTCGTGCGGCGAGGGCGTGCGCGCGTCGAGCCGCGTCGGGGGTCTCACCGATGCAGACGAGGTGCACGGCGCCGGCGTCGCGGGCGCGAAGCAACACGGCCTCCGCATCTACTGCGAAGGCCGGGTCGACGAGATGCAGGTGGCTGTCCGCGTAGGGCAGCACGCGCGGGCGGAATGCCGAGGCTACGAAGCCGTCAGCGCGCAGCGAGGCGTTCCGCCGATCGCCCGCCGCGGGCGGCGGTGGGGTCAGCGTCCTTGCCGGCGCGCACGGCCTGCGACGTCGCGTCAGACGCCTCGCGCGGCCACTTCGACTCGATCCAGAGCAGGATCGGACCCGCCACATACACCGACGAGAAGGTGGCGACGAAGATGCCGAACGCCATGACCCACGCGAACGGACGGATGACCTCGCCGGCGAGCCCGAGCAGCGCGAGCGTCGCGGCCAGCGTGGTCGCGTGCGTCATGACGGAGCGCGGCAGCGTCTCGTTGATGGACCGATCGAGGATGGTGGCCAACGACTGACCCTTGTGCGGCTTGCGGAGATTCTCACGGACGCGATCGAAGATGATGATCGTGTCGTTGGCCGAGTAGCCAAGCAGTGTGAGGATCGCCGCGACCACAGTGAGCGAGACTTCGAGGTTGAGCGCGCCGATGAACGCGAACGTGACGAAGATGTCGTGTGCGGTGGCGAGCACCGCGGCGAGGCCGAAGCGCCAGTCGAAGCGAATGGCGAGATACACGAGCGTGAAGAGCGAGGCGATGATCATGGCCATCGCGGCGCCGGAGCGCAGCTCACTGCCGACCTTGGGGCCGACGGCCTCCGTGCGCACGACGGTGACCTCGTTGGCGCCGTACTTGGCGGTGAGGGCCTCACCGATCTGCCGCGCGATGCCCTCCGCGCCGCTCGCCTGCGCCTCGACCTGCTTCTCGTCGCGCGCGCGGATGGTGAACTCCGTGGGCGACCCGAACTGCTGGATTTCCGCGCCCGTGATGCCCGCACCGTCGAGCGCGCCACGCAGCTCGGCGACATCTGGCGCCTTGGCGAACTTGACCTGCATGAGCGTGCCGCCGGTGAACTCGATGCTGTAGTTCACACCACCGTGCATCGCCAGGAGGCCGAGCCCCGCGACGATGAACACGGCCGTTGCGATGGCCGCGATGCGCCAGTGCCTGACGAACTGGAACTTCGTGTCGTGAAAGATCCGAACCATGGCGTCCTCAGATGCTCAGCGTCTGGACGCCGCGCGCGCGGCCGAGCCAGAGCAGGAAGAAGGTCTTGCTGACGAAGATCGCCGTGAAGAGCGAGGCCACGAGGCCGGCGATGAGGGTCACGGCGAAGCCACGGACAGGACCCGTGCCATACTGGTAGAGCACCATGCCGGAGAGGATCGTCGCCGCTGAGGTGTCCACGATGGCGCTCAGCGCGTGGCGGAACCCTTCCTCGACAGCCAGACGCACGGACTTGCCGTGGACGAGCTCTTCGCGAATGCGCTCGAAGATGAGCACGTTGGCGTCGACGGCGATACCGATGGAGAGCACGAACCCGGCGAGACCGGGCAACGTGAGCACCGCATTGAAGCCGGCGAGGATTGCGAGCGTGTAGACCAGGTAGAGCCCCAGCGCTGCGACGGCGAGCACGCCCGAGAGCCGGTAGTAGCCGACCATGATGAGCACGACCAGGAGCAGCGCGACCCCGAGCGCCATGACGCCCTTGTTGATCGAGTCCTGCCCGAGGCTGGCGCCGACCTGACGCACTTCCGCGACCTTGAGCGGCACCGGCAGGGCACCGGCGCGGAGCACGAGCGCGAGGTCCTGCGCCGCCTGCAGCGTGCCACCACCCAGGGTGATCTGCCCGTTGCGACCGATCGCGCTGTTGAGCACAGGCGCGGTGACCACGCGCTGGTCGAGCACGATGGCCATGTTATCGCGGACGTGCTTGCCGGTCTCGGTCTTGAAGCGACGGGCGCCTTCATTGTTGAGCGTGAACTGCACCACGTTGCCTTCGACCGGATCGGTGCTCGGGCGCGCATCGGTGAGCACTTCGCCGGTGATGATCGGGCGCGCATCGAGCACGTACAGCGCACGGAAGCGCTGCGTGCCGCTCACGAGCGAGTCGACGCCCCAGCGCACCACCTTGCCCGGGGGCATCGCGGCCTGAATCGCCGGCAGCGCGAGCGCCTGCTCGATGGCCGAGTAGGCCACCTCGGGGATGATGTACTGTCCCGGGATCTGCCCGGGCTGCACGTTGCTGCTGAAGACGCCGGCCGCCGCCGTCAACGCCTTGGCGGCGCTGTCGCCCGCCGCCGCGAGCGAGTCGGCAGGCTTGGTGCTGTCGGCGCGCTGCGTGAGGAGCGACGAGACCGTGGTCGGCTTCGCGCTGTCGCCCAGCACCGCCTTCGCGGTCCCGACGCCCTGCGCCCGCGCAATCTCGTCGAGACGCGGCATGACCTTCTCGAGCGCCTGCGTCTTGTCGGTGATCTGGAACTCGAGGAACGCCGACTTCTGCACGACGTCCTGCGCGCGCTCGGCGTCATCGATGCCCGGGAGCTCGACGATGATGCGTTCGTCGCCGGCCTTCTGCACGACCGGCTCGGAGACACCGAACTCGTCGATGCGCTGACGCACGACCTTGAGCGCGCGATCGAGCGCCTCGGCCTTGTTCGCGACGGCCTGCTTGGACTCGTCGACCTCGAGGGTGAGGTGCATGCCGCCCTGCAGGTCGAGACCGCGCTTGAGCGGCACTCGGCGCACGGTGTCGTACACGAAGACGCCGTTGCGCTTCACGCGCTCGACGACCGTGCGGGGGAAGAGCGCCAACGCGGAGGCCGCGAAGAGCGCCGCAATGAGCAGGACGCGGTACTTCAGGTTCGCCATCGTTCGCCGGTGGCCAGGGGGAGGTCGGCGTACCGGGGACGCCCAACAGCTGCGGGCGTGGTACGCTCATGGGAGGGCGCGAAGTGCGCCAAGCCCCGTAACTTAGGCTTCCGACCCCGCACGCGGTAGCCAGCCCGGCGCGTGACTCTCGGCGGCGGCGAGGGCCGCGCGTGCCCGGGCCTCGTCGGTGGCGAGTTGCGCCCGCAGGGCCTCGATGCCGGCAAACGGGCGGGTCTCCCGGAGGCGTGCGACCAGGTCGAGGCGGACCGGCGCCCCGTACCAGTCGCGGGAGGCGTCGAAGACGTGCGTCTCGATCCGGCGGGAGGCGTCCCCAAAGGTGGGCCGTGGGCCGAGGTTGAGCATCCCGCCGTAACTCCCCTCGGGCAACTGCACCCGAACGGCGTACACACCGTCGGGGGGGAGCAGCTTGCGCGAGGATACGGGGGAGAGGTTGAGCGTGGGGTAGCCGATGGTGCGCCCGCGCTGATCGCCCTGGACCACGGTGCCGCTCAGGCCGTAGGAGCGGCCGAGTCCCTCCGCGGCGCGTCGCAGGTCCCCCCCGGCAACCGCCCGCCGGATGGCCGTCGAGCTGATCGGATGCCCGTCGGTCGACGCCACGGGGTCGAGCACGGTCACCGCAAATCCACGCTCCTCTCCGAGGCGCTGCAAGACGGCGCGATCGCCAAGGCGTCCACGTCCGAAGCCGTGATCGTGCCCCACCAGGAGTTCGCGGACGTGAAAGCGACCGCACAGCACCGCGTCGACGAAGTCCTCGGCCTCGAGCGCCGCGAGCGCCGGGGTGAAAGGCAGCACCGCGACGTAGTCGACGCCGGACTGCGCGATCTGCTCGAGCTTCTCGTTGTGCAGCGTGAGCAGCGGCGGTGCCGCGGCCGGATTGACGACCTCGAGAGGATGCGGATCGAACGTGATGACGACGCTCGGCAGGTCGAGTGCGCGGCTGCGCGCGACGAGACGGGCCAGCACATCGACATGACCGCGGTGCACGCCGTCGAAGGTCCCTACCGTGACCACCGCGCCGTTGTGTACGGGCAGCGCGGGCTCGTCCGGGCCGATGCGGACGCCCTGTCCCTCGCGCTCCGTCATGCGCTGGCGCCCAGCAGCACGACCCGCGGCTGCCACCAGTCGTCGGCGACGCGCTCGGCAATCGCGACGACCGCTCCGTTGTGCACGAGGGCCGCGCGTGCGCCGTGTACACGCGCGCGCAGGCGCCGTCCCTGCCGCAGCGATTCGAGCTCCTCATCGAGCAACGCTTCGTGCGCCAGTGCTCCAAGCAGGTCGAGCGTCGGTCGCAGCGCCACCTCGCCCGAGGCCACGCTGCCCGGCTCGAGTGCCGACAGCGGCACGGCGCCGTCGACCGAGGCGCGGCCGGACGCGATGCGACGCAGCGCGCCGCAATGCGCCACGCTGCCGAGGGCACGTCCCAGGTCGCGCGCGAGAGCCCGCACGTAGGTGCCGCCGCTGCAGGTGATGCGGGTGTCGAGGTGGTTGGCTCCCCCGCCCCGCCACTGCCAGCCATGGACCGTGACCATGACGGGCGGCAATGCGACGTCGGTGCCGCGCCGTGCCAGCGCGTAGGCACGTTGACCGTCGACGTGCTTGGCGGAATACGCCGGTGGCACCTGGGCGATGGGTCCGGTGAGCGATGCCTCGGCGGCGAGGCGCTGCGGCGAGGCGCGGTCTTCGAAGCAGGTCGCGTCGGGGAGCGCGGCGGACGCGACGGCGGCGCCGGTGGCATCGTCGGTGTCGGTGGCGACCCCGAAGACGATGCGCGCGTCGTAGACCTTCGGCTCGGCGTCGAGGTACGGCAGCAGGCGCGTGGAAGGTCCCACGGCGAGCACGAGCAGCCCGGTTGCGAATGGATCGAGCGTACCGGCATGCCCGACGCGTCGCGTGCGCGCGGCGCGCCGCACGACGCTCACGACATCATGCGAGCTGATGCCGGCGGGCTTGTCGACGAGCAGCAGGCCGGACAGCGCCGCCGTGGCGGGCGCGCGCGACTCGCTCACGATGTCTGCTCAGGCCGTCTCGGGCGGCGCGTCGTCGCCGGAGGCCTCGGACGGCGCCTCGGCAGCGGGCTGTTCGTCGCGTATCTGCGCGAGCAGATGCTCGATACGCGCCGCACGCGCCACACTCTCGTCGAACCGGAAGTGGATCTCCGGCGCCGAACGCAGGCGCAGCGACTTGCCCAGCCGGGAGCGGAGGTGGCTGGCGACGCTCGCCAACCCCTCACCCGTCTGCTTCTTGTCGGCCTCGTCACCCATGAGGCTGACAAAGACCGTCGCATGCCGAAGGTCGCGCGTCACTTCCACCGCCGTGACGGTGACGAACGCGCGGATCCGCGGATCCTTCGCGCCTTCCGAGAGGAAGGTCGCGACCTCTTCGCGGATCGCTTCGGCGACGCGGTCAGGACGCCGCGGTTCGCCCATGGTGCCTCCTCAGGACTTGGCGGCCTGGTCGAGCGTACGCGCGACTTCCTCGGTGCGGTAGCACTCGAACACGTCACCGACCTTGATGTCGTTGAAGTTCTCGATGCCGATGCCGCACTCGTACCCTTCCTTCACCTCGTTGACGTCGTCCTTGAAACGACGCAGCGAGGCGATCCCGCCGTCGTACAGCTCGACGCCGTCGCGGATCACGCGCACGCGACCACGGCGGTTGATGATGCCCGAGCGCACGATGCAGCCGGCGATGGTACCGATGCGGGCGACCTTGAACGTCTCGCGCACCTCGGCTTCGCCGAAGACGACCTCGCGCTCCTCGGGACGCAGCATGCCTTCGAGTGCCGCCTTCACATCGGCGACGGCCTCGTAGATGATGCGATAGAGCTTGATGTCGACGCCTTCGCGCTCGGCGGCGTTGCGCGCGTTGTTGTCGGGACGCACGTGGAAGCCGATGATGATGGCGCCCGACGCCTTCGCGAGGAGGATGTCGCTCTCCGCGATGGCACCGACACCGCGGTGCACGATGTCGACCTGCACCTCGGGGTTGGACAGCTGTCCCAGCGCGTCGGCCAGCGCTTCCGCCGGACCGCCCTGATCGGCCTTGATGAGCAGCCGGAGCTGGCGCTTCTGACCCGCGGCCGCCTGCGACATGAAGTCCTCGAGCGACACGACACCACGCGTCGTCCGACGGCTCTTGGCCTCGCGATCGAGGCGCTCACGCCGCTGGGCGATCTCGCGCGCCGCGGTCGCATCCTCCACCACGAGGAGCTGATCGCCCGCCATGGGTACGCCCGTGAGGCCGAGGATCTGCACCGGGATGGCCGGCCCCGCCTCCTTGACCTGCTTGCCCCGCTCGTCGAGCATGGCGCGCACGCGCCCCGAGTGGATACCGCAGATGTAGTCGTCACCGACCCGCAGCGTGCCGTTCTGCACGAGCACGGTGGCCACCGGCCCCTTGCCCTGATCGAGCTGGGCTTCGATGACCGAACCGGTCGCACGACGCGCCGGGTTGGCCGTGAGCTCGAGAATGTCGGCCTGCAGCGAGATCTGCTCCAACAGCTCCGGCACGCCGGTGCCCTTCTTGGCGGAGATCTCCGAGTGCAGCACTGTACCGCCGAACTCCTCGAGCACGACATCGTGCTGGAGCAGGTCCTGCTTGACCTTGGCGATGTTCGCCGTGGGCAGGTCGACCTTGTTGATGGCGATGATGATCGGCACGCCCGCGCTCTTGGCGTGCGAGATCGCCTCGACCGTCTGCGGCATGACCTGGTCGTCGGCGGCGATGACGATGACGACGATGTCCGTGACCTGTGCACCGCGCGCACGCATGGCGGTGAACGCCTCGTGACCCGGGGTGTCGAGGAACGTCATCGAGCGTCCGCCCGGCACGGCGACGTGGTAGGCACCGATGTGCTGCGTGATGCCGCCCGCCTCACCCGCGACCACATTCGCCTTGCGGATGTAGTCGAGGAGCGACGTCTTGCCGTGGTCGACGTGACCCATGATGGTGACGACCGGCGGTCGCGACCGCAGGTCTTCGTCGGCGTCGGTTTCGCCCGCGTCGGGGACGTCGGCGGCGTAATCGCTTTCCTTGACGGCCTGGAAGCCGAACTCGCCGGCGATGAGCTCGATCTGGTCGAAGTCGAGGCGCTGGTTGATGGTGACCATCAGGCCGAGCGTCTTGAAGGCGAATCCGACGATCTGCGTGGCAGAGATGCCGAGGATTTGCGCGAGTTCGGAGACGGTGATGAACTCGTTGACGCGCACCGTCTTGCGCTCGCGCTCGGCCGCGGCCTGCCGCTGCTCTTCCATCTCGGCGCGCATTTCCGCGCCAAAGCGACGCCCGGGGCGGCCGCGCGTGGGCGCGCCGCGCATGGCGGTCATGGTCTTCGAGATGTTCGCGGTCACTGCTTCCTGATCGACCGCACCCCGCTTGTTCTTCTTGCCACGACGCTGGTTGCCCTGACCGCCGGCCGGCGCGGTCGAGCCCCCGCCCATACCGCCGCCGCCCTGCATCGGCGGACGACGATCATCCCGACGCTGCCCCTGCTGCAGCCCGCCGCCCGGAGCGGCGGAGGCGATGGGGCGTGCGCCGAAGGACGGCGCAGCGCTGGCCACGGGACGCGGACGCGGCGCTCCCGGAACGACCGGGCGCGGACGCGGCCGATCGGGCGGAAGCTGCGGCGGCGCTTCCGCCGCCGGCTCGGCGGCGGGGGTGCTGACCGGCGCAGCAGCCGACGCTGCCGATGCGGCGACGGGCGCGGGGGTGGACGGCGCGGCGGGCGCCGCCGATGCGGTCGGCGCGGCGACGGCCGGCGTGACGACAGCGGCCGGGGGAGTAGCGGGCGCGCTGGGTGCCGACGGAGGCACCGGCGCCGCGGGCGCTGCGGCTTCGACCGGCGGGGCCGCCGGGGACACTGCCGCCGGCCGCTCATCGACGGGCGGCGTGACCACGGGTGCCGCCGGCGCGGCCACCGCCTTGGGTGCTGCAGGCGCGGCGGGCGCGGCGGCCTCGGTGACGGCGGATGCTGCCGCGGACTCGACGGCGGGTGCCGAGGCCGGCGCCGATTCGGCAGCGGCCTGTTCGGCGTGCGCGTGCTCGCCGGCGTCTCCCGGAAGGTCGGGGAGATCGGCCGCGCGACGACGGCGGACGACGGGTGCGGCCGCAGCGGGTGCCGGCTCAGGCGTCGGCGCCGGCTCGGCGGCGGCCGTGCGCCGGCGCCGGGATGGCGCCGCCGGCTGCGGCTGCGCCTTCTCGGCACGGACGCGCTTCTCGCGCTCCCAGCGCGCACGAATGCGGGAGACCTGATCGTCCGTGAGCATCGAGAGGTGACTGCGCACCGGAACGTCCATCTGACGCAGCAGCGCGATCACCTCGTCCGCCGAGATGCCGAACTCACCCGCCAGGTCATGTACACGAAGCTTGCTCAACCCGTCCTCCTACCGCGAAACACGCGTCGCGTCGCCCGCCGGGGGGGCCCCGGCAACGGCGCCACGGATCCCGTGCGCCAGCGCATCATCCACGATACCGACCGCTGCCGTGGTGTCACGCCCGACGGCGTGCCCCAACTCCTCGGCGCTCGGCCACTCCAGCACTTCGACTCCCCGTGCCCGCAACAACGGCACGACCTTGTCCAGCGAATGGCGCGACGCATCGACCGCGACGACCGCCAGCCGGACCGTGTCCTTCTGCGCGGCGACCCGGACCTGCTCCGTGCCAACCACCACCAGACGCCCACGCGCACCAAGCCCCAAGAGGCCGAGCACCTTGCGGTGCGCGGCCTCGGAGAGGATGGGCGCGTCAGGCGCCTGCATCACGCGCCCTGTCCTCCACCATCGGACTCGTCTTCGGTGCTGAGCTCGTCGATGATGGCCATGATGCGATCGGCTTCCTCCGGCGCAATGCCGGGGAGCCGCAGCAGATCGTCGCGATCGAGGGCGAAGATGTCGTTCAGCGTGCGATAACCGGCCTCGGCGAGCACCGCGACCGTGGCGGTCTCCAGCCCCTCGATCTCGTCGAGCGGCACGTCGGCCTCGACCTCTTCCGGCAGCGGGGCGAACAGCGGCGCCTCGCCGCCCTTCTCCATCCACTCGCGGCTCGAGTAGAGATCGATCTTCCAACCGGTCAGCTCCGATGCCAGCCGCACGTTCTGTCCGTTTCGCCCGATCGCCAGCGAGAGCTGGTCCTCGTCGACGACGGCCTGAATGGTGCGCGACGCCACGTCGCTGAAGACACGCGCCACGCGGGCGGGGGCCAACGCGAGCTTGGCAAAGCGCTCCGGATCGGGGCTCCACGGCACGATGTCGATACGTTCGCCACCGAGCTCGTTGACGACCGCCTGGACGCGTGCGCCCTTGAGGCCGACGCATGCCCCCACCGGATCGACGGCCTCGTCACGCGACGTGACGGCGATCTTGGTGCGGCTGCCCACTTCCCGTGCGGCGGCCTTGATCTCGACGATGCCCGACTGGATTTCGGGGACCTCGAGGCGGAAGAGCGCCTGCACGAACAGCGCGTCGGAGCGGCTCAGGATGAGACGCGGCCCCTTCGGCGTGTCCTCGACGCGCTTGAGCACCGCGCGCACCGGCTCGCCCTGATGATAGTGCTCACGATGGTTCTGCTCGCGATACGGAATGATCGCTTCCGCCTCGCGGAACTTGTTGAGCATGACCACCAGCTTGCCGCGCTCGATCTGCTGCACCTCGCCGGAGAGGAGATCGCCGACCCGGCCGGCGAACTCGTCGCGAATCCGGGTGCGCTCGCCCTCACGCACGCGCTGGATGATGCGCTGCTTGGCCGCCTGCACGGCGGTGCGCCCGAACTCCGCGAAGTCGACCTGCGTCTCCATCACGTCGCCGGGCTGGAACTCGGGGTCCTCGAATCGGGCCTCCTCGAGTTGCACCTCACGCGACGCGTCGGTGACTTCGTCGACCACCGTCTTCAAGAGGACGATGCGGATGTCCCCGCGGGCTTCGTCGATCTCGATCTCAGCCTGCACGTTGGGCCCATGCTTCTTGGCCAGGGCGGCAAGAATGCCATCCTGGAGCAGCCCATGGAGTTCCTCGCGCGTGATCTGCTTGAGGTTCGCCAGTTCGCGCAGGGCGGTGAGAATTTCCGCCGATCCGGCCATCCGTCTCCCCTATCGGTTCCAGTGAAACGCGAGGCGCGCCTGCGTGACCTGGGCGAGAGGCACATCGACCTCGCGCCCCTTCCCGTCACGCACACGCGCCACCTCGGCACCCGCCTCGCCCTCCAGGGCGAGGATCTCGACTTCCTGCTTTCCGCCGGCCAGGAGGCCGCTCGTCACGGTCGCGCGGCGACCAACGAAGCGCCGCCAATCGGCCGCGTGCCGCAGCGGCCGGTCGGCGCCGGGGGACGACACTTCCAGAACGTATTGGGCGCCCACCATGGCCGCGGACTCGAGCCGGGCTTCGAGCGCGCGAGAAGCCCGCGCGCAATCGTCGACCGTGATCTTGTCCCCGTCGCGGCGGTCGATCCGAACCTCGAGAACCGGGCGCGCGCGCGATCCGCCCCGTCGCAGCTCGACGAGGTCGAATCCGAGTGAGTCAAGTTCTTGTACGACAACGGGTTCGATCGATTCCGCCAGCACCGCCCCTCCCGACGTGCAACCCCTCGTGCCTCCTCAGGTCGCGGCGCCGACACCCTGTCACGCCACTCCCAGAGAACAAAAAAGTGTGGGGGCCATCCCCACACTTCTTCCGCCCGCACAAGGCGGCCGAGTTCACGAAGAGGTTCCTACTCAGCCTTGCAAGCTAGGGGCCACACGGACGGGGGTCAAGGTGACGAAGCGTTCAGCGCGATGACGCCGAGTTGCCGCCCCACATCTCCGGCGCGATGGCTGAAGAACCGATCGTTGTCACAGCGGGTGCATGCCGTGTCCACCGTCAGGCGGTGCACCCCACGTCGCTGCGCCTGATCGACCAGGACGGCGCGGACGTCGAGCAGCGCCTTGTGGTCGAAGGCCCGGCCGTGGATGGCTGAGAGCACCTCGGGGCCCACCTCGTAGCACTGGCCACAGATGGCCGGCCCGAGCACCACCGCGCACTCGACGGCCGGGTAACCCAGCGCCTCGAGGGCGTCGAGCCCTTCATTCAGGATGCCGGCCGCCGTGCCGCGCCAACCCGCGTGCAGCGCGGCGATCGCACCGGCCGGATGGGAGACCAGGACCGGGGTGCAGTCGGCGACGGTCACCGCGAGGGCCGTGCCGGGGACGTTCGTGACGTGCCCGTCGGCATCGTCGCCGCGAAGCCATCCATGCCAGCCACCGCCATGCCGCACGACCGTCCGGCCGTGGACCTGATGGGCGGTGGCGAGCCGTCGGACCCCAGCCGCGGCAAGCGCATGCCGGAGCGCCCCCCAGCGCGCCATGACCGACTCGACCGGCTCGGACGACCCGAGGCCAAAGGAGCCAGTCGCCCGACCGGTCGTGAACGCGGTCACGCCGCCGTCCAGCCCGTGAGCAGGAACGGCGCCCGCGGGCAGCGTGATCACAGCGCGCTGAGCTCCACGCGCCGAATGCGAGCGCCGAGGGCGCCGAGCCTCTGCTCGAGGCGCTCGTAGCCCCGCTCGATCTGTCGGGCGTTGTTGATGGTGCTGGTTCCCTCGGCACACAAGGCGGCGAGGAGCATGGCCATGCCGGCGCGAATGTCGGGCGACTCGACCGTGCCTCCCCGCAGGCGCGTCGGTCCCGAGACGATCGCGCGATGCGGATCGCAGAGGACGATGCGCGCGCCCATGCCGACCAGCTTGTCCGTGAAGTAGAGGCGCGACTCGAACATCTTCTCGTGCATGAGAATCATGCCGTCACACTGCGTCGCCGTGACGATCGCGATGGACATGACGTCGGCCGGGAAGGCCGGCCACGGCTGATCCTCGAGCTTCGGCACATGGCCGCCGAGGTCGGACTGAATGCGCCGCTCCTGCTCGGCGGGCACGATGAGGTCGTCACCGTCGATCTGGCAGCGGATGCCGAGCCGCTCGAAGCCCATGAGCGTGCTGCGCAGATGTGCTACGCCCGCTTGTTCGATCCGCAGGGTCGAGCGTGTGACGGCGGCGAGCCCGATGAACGAGCCGACCTCGATATGGTCCGGGCCGATGGTATGTCGGGCTCCGCCGAGCGGTCGTCCGCCCTCGATCGTGTAGACGTTCGAGCCGATCCCCTCGATGTGCGCGCCCATCGCGTTGAGGAAGTGGGCGAGATCCTGCACGTGCGGCTCGCTTGCGGCATTGCGCAGGATGGTGCGCCCCTGCGCCGCGACGGCGGCCATGAGCGCGTTCTCCGTGGCCGTGACGCTGGGCTCGTCGAGGAACACATCGGCGCCCTGCAACGTGCGCGCGTCGAACCGGAAGCGATCGCCCAGCTCGTAGGTCGCGCCGAGCGCCTGGAGCACATGGAAGTGCGTATCGAGGCGTCGACGACCGATGACGTCGCCGCCCGGTGGTGCGAGGGTGACCGTCCCACACCGCGCGAGCAGCGGCGCCGCGAGGAGGATGGACGCGCGGATGCGTGCGCACAGTGCCGTGTCCAGCTGCTCCGCGCGCACCTCACGGGCATGCACGTGCAACTCGTTCTGCCCCACCCATTCGCACGACGCGCCGGTGGTGCGCATCAGCTCGACAAGCACCTCGACGTCGCGAATGCGCGGCACATTCAGCAATTGCACCGGCTGATCGGTGAGGAGGGCCGCCGCCACGATGGGGAGCGCGGCGTTCTTGTTGCCGGCGGGACGGATCGTCCCGTGCAGCGTATGTCCCCCCTCGACGATGTACTGGACAGCGGACATGCGGGTGGTTTCGTGCTGAACGGTGTATGCGCGAAGGCGCACCGCACGGATGCGCCCGCATGGTGCCCAAGAACAGCATAGTGTAGCGACGCCCCGGCATGGACACGAGCCTCCCTTCGACGTAGATCACGATCATGGTCATTGCCCTGCCCCTTCCGCTCGCGCTGCTGCAGGTGGCCGCGCGCGCCGACACCATCGTGGCCCTCACGATTCCCGATCGCGGGATCCTCGAGTGGACCAGCGGCATCCTGCAAATCCTGGTGCTGCTGCTGGCCGTCGCGGCGCTGGTGGCGCTCATCATGCTGCTCCAGGCGATGCGCCTGGGTATCCAGCGCATCGACGCGGGAATGGCGCGTCTCGCGGACCAGACCCGGCCGATGCTGGCGAATGCGAACGCGATGGTCGGCGATGCTCGCGCGATGGTCGCCGCGGTCCGCGAGGACGTGACGCGCGTGACCGACGCGGCGGGTGTGATCGGCGAGGAGTTGCGTCACGCGGCGCAGACGACGGCCCGCCGCGTCGACGACGTCAACGCGGTGCTCGACGTGCTGCAGGGGGAGCTCGAGGAGACGGCCCTGGGTGCCGCGGCGGCCATCCGAGGCGTCCGCGTGGGTGCCCGCGCGCTCGCGGGCGTCTTTCCCCGTCGCCGTCGCCGCCCCAAGCGCCGCCGGGACGCGGACTGACCGGAGCGACCCGACCGTGCGCATGCGTGCGGGGGACCCGCTGACGGGGCGACCGTGGGCCTGGATGCTGCTTGCCGCCGTCGTGATGGTCGCGTGGCCGTCAACGGCCTGGGCCTGGACACCGGGAACTCACGTCTTCCTCGGCGACGCCCTGCTGCGGAACCTCACACTCATTCCGTCGGCGCTCGCCGAGCTGCTGGCGGCGTATCCAGCCGACTTCCTCTACGGCTCGATCGCCGCTGACACGAGCATCGCCAAGAAGTACGCCGAGGTCGGACGCCACTGTCATTCGTGGCGCATCGGCATGGAGATCCACGACGAGGCAACGCCGCCGCGCCTGCGCGCCTTCGCGCTCGGGTATCTGGCGCATCTCGCCGCCGACGTCGTCGCGCACAACTTCTTCGTGCCGCGCCAACTGGCGGTCACGTCGAGCACGACGGCGCTCGGGCACAGCTACTGGGAGAGCCGCATCGACACGCACATCGGCGACACATGGCCGCGGCGCGCGCGCGAGCTCATCATGATCGACCATGGCGCGGCCGACCGGCACCTCGACCGCATCCTCAGCCCCACGCTCTTCGGCACCCCGACGAATCGCCGGATCTTCCGCGGCATGGTGTACGTGACCGACACCGACTCGTGGCAGCGCATCTTCCAGCTCGTCTCCGAGAACAGTCGCTGGGATCTCACCGATGCGGACGTGGGCCGCTATCTCGCGCGCTCCTTCGACTACATCGTCGACCTCTTCCAGCGGTGGGAGGCGAGCGAGCCGCTCGGCTACGACCCGTCGGGCGAGCTGCCGCTGCGCCAGGCGAAGCAGGTTCGGCGTGCCGCACGCCGCCAGGGGGGCGACATCCGCGCCGCGCTCGCGGCCGACCGGATGTTCGGGCTGCCCGCGACGCCGCTGCGCCATGCGGCGTCGCTGGAGTTCCCGCTTTTCACCCCGCGCGTGAAGCCAGCAGCTGATTGACCTTTTTCGGGTCGGCGGCGCCGCCCGATTTCTTCATGACGAGGCCGACGAGCACCCCCTGCAGCTTGCGCTCGCCCGCGAGGAAGCGGGACGCCTCGGTCGGGTGTTCCTGCAGCACGGCCTCGACCCACTGCGCGAGGGCGTCGTCGTCGCGCACCTGCAGCAGTCCGGCCCGTGCGGCCAGCTCGCGTGGCTCGGCGTCCTCGCGCTCGAGCATCGTGAAGAGCTGACGGGCGGCGGTGTTCGACACGTCGCCACTTGCCTCGAGCCGGATGAGCGCGCCAAGACGCTCGACCGGGACGGGGTGCGCCTCGAGAGTCGTGCCCGACGCATTGATCGACGCGAGCACGGTGCCCAGCAGCCAGTTGGCGGCACGACGCGGGTCTCCGGATGCCGCCGCGAGCGCCTCGTAGCGGTCGGCGAGCTCCCGCGTGGCTACCAACTGCTCGATCTCCGCCTCACCGAGGCCGTAGGCTGACGCGAAGCGCACACGCCGTGCGTCCGGCAACTCCGGCAGCGCGGCGCGCTGCGCGTCGATGAACTCGGCGGACAGGCGCAGCGGCGGGAGGTCAGGCTCGGGGAAGTAGCGATAATCGTGACTGCCTTCCTTGCTGCGAGCCGGTCGGACCTGATTGCGCTTGTCGTCGTAGAGCAGCGTCTGCTGTTCGACGAGACCACCGGACGACAGCAGCGCCACCTGACGCGCAAACTCGAGCTCGGCCGCGCGCTCGATGGCCGAGAACGAGTTGAGGTTCTTCACCTCGGTCTTGGTACCGAGGGTCGTCGCCCCGCGCGGGCGGATCGAGATGTTGACGTCGACGCGGAGCGAACCTTCCTCCATGTTGGCGTCGGAGACGTCGGCGTACTCGAGCAATTGCTTGAGGCGACGCGCGTACGCGGCGGCGTCGCCCGCCGAGCGGATGTCCGGTTCAGAGACGATCTCGACCAGCGGCGTTCCCGCCCGATTGAGGTCGATGGCCGAGGCGTCGGCAAAGCGGTCGTGCACGGACTTGCCCGCGTCCTCCTCCATGTGCACGCGGTGCACGCGGATGCTGTGCGGCGTGCCGTCGGCATGCGTGCCGATCCGCACGGCGCCGTCGGTCGCGAGCGGGCGATCGAACTGCGAGATCTGATAGCCCTTGGGCAGGTCCGGATAGAAGTAGTTCTTGCGCGCAAAGATCGACTCCGGATGCACCGTGCATCCGAGTGCGAGTGACGCGCGCGTGGCGAGTGCCACGGCGTGCCCGTTGAGCACCGGCAGCGCGCCGGGCAACCCGAGGCACACGGGGCACGTGTTGGCGTTGGGCGTATCACCGAAGCTCGTCGCGCAGCCACAGAAGATCTTGCTGCGGGTGCGGAGCTGGCAGTGCACCTCGAGGCCAATGACCAGCTCCCAGTCGTCGCGGTCACGGGTCGTCATCGGTGCGCCTCCGCGCCGAGCGCCTGCTCCAGCGCCGCTGCGGCACGCAGCATCGTGGCTTCGTCGAAGTGCGACGCCATGAACTGGCCGCCCACCGGCAATCCGTCGACGCGCCCGATCGGCACCGACATGGCCGGCACCCCGGCGAGGTTGGCGGTCACGGTGAAGATGTCGCTCAGGTACATCTCGTACGGATCGGAGAGTTCGCCGATGCGAAAGGCGGTGGTCGGCGCGGTGGGTGTGAAGAGGAGGTGCACGCCGGACGCGAAGGTCGCGGCAAACTCGCCAGCGACACGCGCGCGCACCGCCTGGGCCCGGCGGTAGTAGGCATCGTAGTAACCTGCGCTCAGCACGTACGTGCCGAGGAGGATGCGCCGGGTCACCTCAGCGCCGAAGCCGTGCGAGCGCGTGCGCTCGTACATGGTGCGCAGGTCGCTCCCGGGCCCGCTGCCGTCGACGCGCGCGCCGTAGCGCACGCCATCGTAACGCGCGAGGTTGCTGGAGGCCTCCGCAGGCGCGAGCACGTAGTAGGTGGGAATGGCGTGCGCGGTGGTCGCGAGTGACACGTCACGCACCTCGGCGCCCAGCGTGCGGAGCGTGTCGAGGGCCCGCGCGCACTGCTCGGCGATGCGCGCGTCGAGCGACGGTGGGAAGTACTCGGCCGGCCGGCCGATGACGAGCCCGGCGAGCGGCCGCACGCCCTCCAGCACGGGCACGAGCGGCGGCACCGCACGGTCGGCGCTCGTCGCGTCGTGCGGATCGTGCCCCGCGATGACCTCGAGACCGAGCGCCGCCTCCGCCACCGTGGCGCCGAAGACGCCGACGTGATCGAGGGAGGAAGCGTAGGCCACGAGACCAAAGCGACTGACGCGGCCGTACGTCGGCTTGACCCCGACGACGCCGCAGAAGGCGGCTGGCTGGCGCACCGACCCGCCGGTTTCGGAGCCGAGGGCAAGGCGCACCACGCCAGCGGCGACGGCCGCCGCCGAGCCGCCCGAGGAGCCGCCCGGCACACGCGTCGGATCGATCGGATTGCGCGTGGGCCCGAAGGCACTGTTCTCCGTCGACGAGCCCATCGCGAACTCGTCGAGGTTGGTCTTGCCGATGACGACCGCGCCGGCCTCACGCAAGCGCCGGACGGCCGTGGCCTCGAACGGACTCACGTAGCCGTCCAGCACCCGTGAGGCGCAGGTTGTCGGCAAGCCGTGCGTCGCGAGGTTGTCCTTGACGGCCACCGGAATGCCGGCGAGCGGGCCGCTCTCGGCCGTGCGCCCCGCCGCGTGCGCGCCATCGCGGTCGACGCTCAGGAACGCGTTCAGTCCGTCACGACCGGCCTGCACGGCATCGTAGCGACGCCACGCATCGGCCACGGTGTGGGCACGGAGCTGGTCGAGGCTCACGAATCCTCCGACGCGCCGTGATGTCCGTGTGTCGCCAGCCGCGGCACGAGGAAGAAGCCATCGCGCATGGCGGGCGCGAACGCCTCGCGCGGGCGCTCGAGCGCCACGGACGCGGCATCATCATCGCGCAGCGGCCCGGCGGTGGACGCCGCAAGCGCCACGTCGCCCGACAGGTCGACCTGCTGCAACGCCTCCATGTGCGCGAGGATCCCGTTCAACTCTGCGACGAGCGCTGGCAACGCCGTGTCGTCGAGTCCCAGGCGCGCGAGCGCCGCCACGTGTCGCACGTCTGCCGTGGTCACCGACATCAGTCCCACCCCCGTTCGAGCTTGGCTTGTGCGAGGACGAGCGTCTTGCGCCCGACCTCGGCATCATCGAAGTCGATGCGCACCTTCATGTCGCGCCCCGTTCCGGTGAGCTCGGCAATCGTGCCGGTGCCGAACTTCGCGTGGCGTACCCGTTCGCCGGGGCGCATGTCGGGCACATCCTGCGATTCATCCTCCGGCTCCGGCGGCGCCTGGCGAGCGGACGACGGGCGCACACTGCCGCCACCATATCCCGCCGCCGATCCGTACGGTCCGACGCTGCGACGCACCGCGCCGCCGGCCGGGCTGCCTCCCCGGCTGTCGCCGCGATCGCTCCAACTGCTGCGTCCCCAACTGTCGTCACGCGCGAAGCCACGTCCGCCCAAGCCGACGCTCGCGCGTCCCTCGGCCTTCGCGCGCGCGGTGCGGGCGCGCTGCGCGAGCGACGGGGTGATGACCTTGAGGAAGCGCGACGGCATGGACACCATGAGCTCGCCGTTGCGACGTCGTTGCTCGGCGCACGTGAGGTACAGCGTCTCCTCGGCGCGCGTGATGCCGACGTAGAAGAGCCGGCGCTCTTCCTCGAGCTGTGACGGATCCTCGGCTGCGCGGGCCAGCGGGAAGAGCCCATCCTCGAGGCCGGAGACGAAGACGATGGGAAACTCCAGCCCCTTGGCGTTGTGCATGGTCATGCAGACGACGGCGTCCGCGCTCGGGTCGAGCTTGTCGATACCGGCGACCAGGGACGACGACTGCAGGAAGTGATCGAGCGGCGTGAGCCCCACCTCGCCGCCCTCGTCGGCCACCACTTCGGCGGCGCCCGCGATGAGTTCGCGCACGTTCTCGAGGCGCTCGATGCCTTCCGGACCCTCGGCGCGCAGGTGATCCGCGAATCGCGTCGCCTCCACCACATCGCGCAGCAGTTCGTCGACCGCCGCGTCCGCGGCCGCCACACGGAGGCGCTGCAGCAGTGCCACGAACTCCCCGAGCGCCGTGCGCGCTGCGGGACGGAGTTCCGCCGTCACGTCCGTGCGACCGGCCAACGCCAGCATCGGCACGCCCTCGGCCTGTGCCCGTTCGGCGAGGAGCGCGATGGTCGCATCGCCGAGGCCGCGCTTCGGCACATTCACCGCGCGCCGGAACGCCTCGTCGTCCGCCGGATTGGCGACGAGCTTGAGGTACGCCATGAGGTCGCGGATCTCGCGCCGATCATAGAAGCGCACCGCCCCCACCAGGCGATACGGAATGCCGCGACGGCGCAGGCTGTCTTCGATCGCCCGGCTCTGGGCGTTCGTCCGATACAGCACCGCACAGTCGCGCCGCATCCGATCGCTGCGCGCCACCCGATCGAGGATCGTGTCCGCGATGAACTCGGCCTCGTCGCGCTCATCGAGCGTCTCCACCAGCGTGACCGGCTCGCCGGCCGGGCGCGTGGCACGCAGCGTCTTGCCGCGCCGCTCGGTGTTCTGCGCGATGACCGCGTTGGCCAGCGCGAGCACGTTGGGCGTCGACCGATAGTTCTCCTCGAGTCGCACGACCTGCGCGCCCGGGAAGTCGCGCTCGAAGTCGAGGATGTTCCGGATGTCCGCGCCGCGCCAGCCGTAGATGGACTGGTCGTCGTCACCGACGACCATGACGTTGCGATGCTGCTCGCCCATGAGACGCACGAAGCGATACTGCGCGGCGTTGGTGTCCTGGTACTCGTCGACCAGGAGAAACCGGAAGCGACGCTGATAGTGCGCGCGCAGGGCCGCATCGGTCTCGAGCGCGCGCACGGGCAGCACAAGCAAGTCGTCGAACGTGACCGCGTTGGCCTGCTGCAACGCCTGCTCGAGGTCGGCGTAGACGCCCGCCACCGCGGTGGTGAACGTGTCGCGCGCCGACTGGGCGTACGCATTCGGCGAGACCAGCGCATTCTTCGCGCTCGAGATGGCGCCCAGCACGGCATTGGGCGCGAACTGCTTGGGGCTCAACTTGCGGCGCTCCATCACCCGCTTCACCGCGGCGATGGCGTCGTCCTCGTCGTAGATCGTGAAGTTCTGCTCGCGCCCCACGAGTGGCGCGACACCGCGCAGCAGGCGGGCGCCCAACGCGTGGAAGGTGCCGCACCACATGCCCTTGGGTTCGTGCCCGAGGAACTTGGCGATGCGCGACCGCATCTCGCCGGCCGCCTTGTTGGTGAAGGTGACCGCGAGAATCTCATGCGGCGCCACCCCCTGCTCCCCAATGAGGCGCGCGATGCGGGTGGTGAGCACCCGGGTCTTGCCCGAGCCGGCACCGGCCAGCACCAGCATGGGGCCCGCGTCGTGCATCACGGCCGCGTGCTGCGCGGGGTTCAGGCCGCGCGTGAGCGCCGCCACATCGAGCGCCGGCCGCTGCGGCACGGCGTCGAACAACGATCCTGCCCATCCCGTCGACGTCATGCCTGCAAGATAACGTCGAACGCGGCCCCGGTCGGCGTGTCGGCGAGCACCAGCTTGCCGTCGTGATTCTCCTCGACGATGCGCCGGGCGAGCGACAGCCCGATGCCCCAGCCGCGATCCTTGGTCGTGAAGCCGGCGTCGAAGATGCGCTTGCGGAGCTTGCGCGGGACACCGGGCCCGTCGTCCTGCACGCGAATGCGCACGCCCCCTTCCGGCAGGGGCTGCGCGGAGACCACCACCTCGCCGCTCCGACCACCGAGGGCGTCGATGGCATTCTTGATGAGCACCTCGAGCACCCACTCGAGCAGCACCAGGTCACCACGGGCCTCGAGCGGCCCTTCGGGGTGCTCGCTGCGGATGGTGACCGTCCGGGCGAGCGTCGGCGCGCGTGCCGCGAAGTACGAGGCCAGTCGATCCACGAGAGCGGCGCAGTCCACGCGATCGGCGCGGGGCGGTCGCCCGATGCGCTCGAAGCGGTGCGACACCCGCTCGAGGCGCTGCAGGTCCTGCTGCATGGCCTCCACCGCGCGGGCTTCGGTGGCTCCACTGATGGACTCCCCGAGCACCTCCAACCATCCCGCCAGCGCTGACAGCGGCGTCCCGAGCTGATGCGCGGCCTCACGCGCCATGCCCGCCCACACCTTCTCGCGATCGGCGCGCCCGCGCTCGACCAGCGCATAGATGCCGAACGCGAGCAGCAGCACGATGCCCACGGCCTGGAGAACGGGAATGACCCGGAGCCCCGTGACAATGGGGCTGTCGCCGTAGTGCAGCGCGCCGGCGCGCGGGGCAACGATGGGGGCGTTCGCGCGGTCGAGCGCGGCGACATAGGCCAGCAATGCCGCCGTGTCCGCCGCCAGCGCTTCCGCGCGGGCGACACTGTCTCCGGGAAGCGCCGCCGTATCGGTGGTCACCCCTGCCGGCAGGTTCGCGACGGCCGAGATGCGCCCACGGTTGTCGGTGAGCACGAGGGGCAGTCCGGAGACGCGGATCTCCTGCGCCAGATCCAGCAGGACGACGCCCGGGTCGGCCGTCACACTGGTGTCCTGAAGGGCCTCGTAGATGCGCGCGTACATGCGCCCCTGCACCGCCGCCGCAGCGCGCAACTGTCGCACGACATGCTGCGTGTACCCGACGTACCAGGCCAGAAGCCCCAGCACGCCCAGCACCATCACGACCACCGGCCAGCGGCGACGGCGCATGGGGGAGTGAGAGGGGCGGACGCCGGTCAGCCGAGCGTCGTGCGACCGAGATACGGCTGCAGCGCGACGGGCACGGTGACGGTGCCATCGGGCTGCTGGCCATGCTCGAGCAGGCAGGCGATGATGCGCGGAAAGGCGAGCGCCGATCCGTTGAGCGTGTGCACGAAGCGCGGCTTCTCGCCGGCGGCCGGCCGATAGCGAATGTTCGCCCGCCGCGCCTGGAAGTCGGTGAAGAGACTGCAGCTCGACACCTCGAGCCACTTGCCGACGGCAGGCGCAAACACTTCGAGATCGTAGGTCATCGCGCTCGAGAAGCCGGTGTCGCCGGCAGCGAGGAGCACCCGCCGGTACGGCAGCTCGAGCAGCTCTAGCACGCGCTCTGCCTGCGACGTGAGCAGCTCCAGCTCCTGACGCGACGTCTCGGGCGAGGCATAGCGCACCAACTCCACCTTGTCGAACTGGTGCACGCGCAGCAGCCCACGCGTATCCTTGCCGGCCGATCCCGCCTCGCGGCGGAAGCAGGCGCTGTAGGCACACAACGCCTTCGGGAGATCGCTCGCGTCGAGGATCTCCTCCCGGTACAGGTTGGTGACGGGCACTTCGGCCGTGGGGATGAGGAACAGGCCATCGGCGGGCGCCGCGTACATGTCCTCCTCGAACTTCGGCAGTTGCCCGGTGCCCACCATGGTGTCGCGGGTGACGACGAGCGGCACCCAGCATTCCTCGTAGCCGTGCTGCTCGGTGTGCAGGTCGAGCATGAAGTTCATGAGCGCACGCACCAGCTTCGCGCCGAGGCCGCGATAGACGATGAACCCCGAGCCGCTCACCTTCGCCCCACGCGGCAGGTCGAGCATGCCGAGCGAAGCGCCCACCTCCCAGTGCGGCTGCAGCGACGCGCCGTCCGCGCGCGGTGTGCCCCACGCCTTCACCACGGCGTTGTGCGACTCGTCGCCGGCAGGCACCTCATCGAGCGGAATGTTCGGGATCTCGAAGAGCAGCGCCTGCACCTCCGCCTCCGCGGCGGCGCGCTTCTGCTCGAGCGCACTCACCAACTCGCCGATCGTGCGGCCTTCGGCCATGAGCTCTGTGGCGTCCTCGCCCGCCTTGCGACGCTGCGCGACCTCCTGCGACACCTTGTTGCGACGCGCCTGTTGGGCCTCGAGCTCGGTGATGGCGGCGCGACGGGCCTGCTCCAGCGCGTCAGCGCGGTCGAGGAGCGGCTGCAGTTCGGTCAACTTGCCGCGCCGGGCCATGCCCTCGCGCAGGCGATCGAGTTGGTCGCGCAGGAGTCGGATATCGTGCATGCAGGGCGGTCAGTTCTTCGGCACACCGGCCGTGAGGGCCCGGTAGCCACAGTTGCGATTCACGAGGCTGCTGAAGAGCACGCGCCGTTCGGCGACGAGGATCGTGTCCACCCGCATCTTCGCATAGAACGGATAGCCGTAGACACACCCGGCGCTCGACAGCCGCACCAGGACCGTCTCGCCCTTCGCGAGCACGAGCGACGAGTCGTTCACGTACCCCTTGTCGGGCGCGCGCTCGATGACGTCGAAGTCCGCCGTCGCCTTGAGCAGCCCGACACTCGGCGATCCCGCCGGGGGCGCGGGCAGGAGCACCCGCACGGGGAGCAGCAGGACCTTGTTGTCCGCCGTGAGATCGACCGCCAGTTCGAAGTTGGGCGAGCCGTTGGCCAGCACCTGCGGCCGCACGATGGTCTCGTTCGTGAACACGTAGGCGGCTGGGAGCGCTGCCGGCGTGCCCGAGATGGCGAAGAGCGCCACCTGGCGCGACGAGTTCTCGAACGACGCGGGCGCAAGCAGGCCGTTGTCGTCACCGCACCCCAGCAGCGCCGCGAGCAGGACGAGGGGCGAAAATGCGAGGGCGCGCCGAGCTGTGCGGGGCGCGCCGTGACGACCAGGCAGAGGGATGTTCCCCATGGCGATGACCAGAGTGAAGCTGCGGTGGGCCGCAGCGGCGCGACGACGCGGCGCCATGTCGGAGGTTACCGTGCAACTGCTGGTGGGGCAAGCGGTTGATGGCCGACATGCCCCGCCCCGCGCCACGGGATTCGCTTGACTTCACCCCGGAGCGGAGCCAGCGTTCCGCCATGCCGACCATCGCCGATCTCGTGACCATTCTTCGACGGCGCGAGGGGGTCGACGCCGCCGTGATCCTCGGGCGCGACGGCCTGCTCATCGACGGATCGGGGGGCGCGCTCCTCGACCCCGAAGGGCTCGCGGCGCTGGTGCCCCCGCTGGCCATCGCCGCGGGCGACCTCGGACGGGCTGCGGGGCGCGGTGATCCGGGGCTGATGGTGCTCGACTGCGCCGAGGGGGCGCTGGTCGTTTGCCCCTTGTCGCCCGACGCCATCCTGCTGGTCGTGCTGCGGGCGGACGCCAACCTCGCGGCGCTGCTGTTCGAACTGCGCCGGCATCGCGCCCAGATCGCCGCGCTCGTCTGACCGCCATGGACGCCCCCGTCCCGCGGTCGGCTTCCATTTCGGCAGCCGGCCCGCCGGTGCTGGTCGTCGATGACGAACCGCACATCGGCCGCATCATCCGCACCCGTCTCGAACAGGACGGGCTGACCGTCATCCTCGCCGAGGACGGGCCCGCCGCGCTCGCAGCGCTCGCCGCGCACCCGACGGTCGGTGTCCTGGTGTTGGACCTCATGCTGCCCGGGCTCTCTGGCAATGAGGTGCTGCGGCGCGTGCGGGCCGACGCGCGGTGGGCACAGCTCCCCTGCATCGTGCTCACCGCGGCCGGACAGGAGTCCCAGCTGCGCGACGTCGAAGCGCTTGGCGCGTCAGAAGTGATGACGAAACCGTTCAGCCCGCGTCGGCTGTTGGCACGCGTGCGTCACTACCTTGCATCGGTCGACGGATCCCCGGCGTCGACGATCCCCGCCCCTTCCGAGAATCTCTCTTCATGATCCGCTGGAACGTGGTGCTGGCCGGCGGCGTGGGTTCGCGCTTCTGGCCGCTCTCCACGCCCGACCGCCCCAAGCAGTTGCTGCCACTCGTGAGCGACGTGCCGATGTTGCGCGACACGCTCGACCGCTTGCGCCCCTCGGCGCCGCCCGAGCGCACGCTCATCCTGACGAATGCGTCGCTGCGCGACGCGATCGCGGCCATGGAGCCGTCGCTGCCACCCGAGAACATCGTGGCCGAGCCGCGTCCGGCGGGAACCTGCGCGGCGCTGGCCTGGGCGGCACATCTCATCGCCGCGCGGGACGGCGACAGCGCCGTGATGGTGTGCACCCACGCCGACTGGGCCATTGCCGATGTGCCCTCGTTCCGGACGACGCTCGATCGCGCGGCACAGGTGGCGAGCGCGGCCCAGGCACTGGTCACGGTGGGCATCGTCCCGTCGCGTCCCGATCCCGGCTTCGGCTACATCCAGCCTGGCGAAGCGGTGGATGACGGCGTCCGACGCGTCCAGCGCTTCATCGAGAAGCCGACACGGGAGCGCGCCGTCGAGATGGTGGCCGACGGCTATCTCTGGAACTCGGGCATCTTTGCGTGGCGCGTGGGTGACCTGCTCGACGAGATTCGCGCGCTGACGCCGGAAGTGGCCCCCGCACTGGCGGCCGCCGGCGATGATCTCGACCGGTTCTTCTCGAGCGTGCAGTCGATCGCGATCGACGTCGGCGTGCTGGAGCGCAGTGCCCGGGTGCTGATGCTGGCCGGCCAGTTCGGGTGGGATGACGTCGGCACCTGGGCGGCGTTGCATCGCGTGCGCAGCAAGGACGCGCAGGACAATGCGATGCTGGGTGCGGCGTGGGCCGTGCAGAGTCACGGCAACGTGGTGCACGCCGAGGGCACGCAGGTGGTGCTGTACGGCGTCGACGACCTGGTGGTGGTGGCGCGCGATGGCCTCACCATGGTCACGACGCGTGAGAAGGCGGCCGACCTCAAGACGCTCGTCGAGGCCCTTCCTCCCGCGGTGCGCGATCGATGACCGCGCCGATGCTGCTGCTGTACGACGACGCGGTGGCGCGCACCTTCGAGCCGTTCGCCAGCACCCGGCCCCTTGGCGAAGTGCGGGCGGGGGCGCTGCTGGTGCGGGAGCGGTGGGCGCAGGTGCTGGGCGTGCCGTGTGGCGGCTTCGTGTCGTCTCCCGGGCTCGACGGGTTCCAGGAGTTCGACGCGCCCGCGGCCTGGCCCGACGTGATCCCGGCGGGTACGTGGCTCGTGAACAGCCGTGCGCTGCCGCCGCTCGACGTGCGCGTCGGCGCCGCCTCGGCATTGGCGATCGGTGAGCACGTGGCGGCGCTGCGTCTGCTCGCGCCACTCGAACTGGCAGCGCTCGGCGACGGCAGCGTCGCGCTCGACAGCCTGACGCCGTCCACCGGCACGATCCTGCGCGTGCCCGGACAGTGGCTCGACGCGGTGTGGGACATCGTGCGGGCGCTCGACACGCTCCTGGCGCAGGACATCACGGCACTCGTGGCGCGCCTCCAGGCACGTGCGCTGCCCAGCGGCGATGGCGTGCACGTGACCGGCCCGCATGGCGCGTTCGTCGAGGAGGGCGCCGTCGTCGAGCCCATGACGCTGATCGACACGACCGCGGGGCCTGTCCTGCTGCGGCGCGGCGCGCGCGCGTTGGCCTTCACGCGCCTGGTGGGGCCGCTCTACGTGGGCGCCGACTCGACGGTGATGGGGGACCGCATCGGCGGATCGGCGATCGGCGAGCAGTGCCGCGTGCACGGGGAGGTCAGCGCCTGCACGTTCATCGGGCACGCCAACAAGGGGCACGACGGCTTCCTGGGGCACTCGGTGGTCGGCCGCTGGGTGAACCTCGGGGCGGGCACCATCACGAGCAATCTCAAGAACACGTACGGCAGCGTCGCCCTCTGGACGCCGGGCGGCGTGCGCGAGTCCGGGCTGCAGTTCCTGGGCACGTTGTTCGGCGACCACGTGAAGACCGGCATCGGCTCGCGACTCACGACGGGTTGTGTGTTGGGCGCGGGCGCGAACGTCTACGATCGGATGCCACCCAAGGTCGTGGCGCCGTTCGCGTGGGGCGGTGGAGCGCCCTACGACGTGTTTGCGGCGGACAAGTTCGTGGCCACCGCGCAGCGCATGATGCAGCGACGGGGCGTCACGCTCGACGACGCGGCCGCCGCGTGGTGGCGGCGTGTGCACGCCGCCTGCTGCGCCGACCTGCGCTGGCCACGCTGAGCGCGACGCATCGATGCTGCAGGTCACCGTGCTGGGAAGCGGCAGTCGCGGCAACGCCATCCTCGTGGATGGGAGCGAAGGCGCCTTCCTCGTGGACTGCGGCTTCGGGCCACGAACGCTCGCGCGTCGCCTCGCCGACGCGCAGCGTCGCCCCGAGTCCATCCGCGGTGTCCTGCTGACGCACGAGCACGCCGACCACGCCTGCGGTGTGAGTGCGGCGAGCCGACGCTGGCAGTGGCCCGTGCATGCCACGGCGGCCACGCACGTCGCACTCACGACCGAAGCGTGCGGTGCGCCACCGCATCGCGTGATGCTCGACGACACGCCGACGATTGCGGGGTTCGACGTGGCGCACCATCGCGTGCCGCACGATGCGGCGGACTGCCGCGCCTTCGTGCTCACCGATCGCGCGAGTGGCGCCCGGCTGGGCGTGGTCCTCGACTGCGGGCACGTGCCCGAGACGCTGCCGGCGTTTCTCGCGCGCTGTGACCTCCTGGTGCTCGAGTCGAATCACTGTCCCACCATGCTGGCCAACGGCCCGTATCCGTGGCCGCTCAAGCAGCGCATTCGCGGCGGGTCCGGGCACTTGTCGAACGCCGACGCCGGCCGTGTCCTGGCGGACGTCGTGCACCCGGGGTTGCGCGGCGTGCTGCTGGCGCACCTGAGCGAGACGAACAACACGCCCGACCTTGCCGTGACCCTCGCGCGTGAGGCACTGCGCAAGGCAGGATGGCGGCGTGACGGCTTGTGGGCGGCGCCGCAGCGTGCGCCCCTGGCGCCGGTGCAGATGAACGGCAGCCTCGGTGCGCGGGCCGCGCAGTTGAGTCTGGCCTTCGGCTGATCGGCACTGCCAGCCGACACAATGACAACGGGCGCCCCGTGAGGAGCGCCCGTTGCGTACCACCGTGATGGAACGATGCGACTGAGCCGCGGCTCAGTACATGCCGCCCATGCCCGGGCCGCCGGCCGGAGCCGCCGGCTTGTCTTCCTTCTTCTCGACGATGAGCGCTTCGGTCGTGAGGAGCAGACCGGCGATCGAAGCCGAGTTCTGGAGCGCCGTGCGCGTGACCTTGGTCGGGTCGATGACGCCCGCCTGCACCAGGTCTTCGTACGTGTCCGTCAGGGCGTTGTAGCCGAAGCTGGTCTCCTTCGCGTTCTTGATCTTCTCGATCACGATGGAGCCTTCGCCACCGGCGTTCTGGACGATCATGCGGAGCGGCTCCTCGATGGCGCGACGGATGATGTCGACACCGATCTGCTCGTCGCGCTCCGTGACCTTGACGTCCTTGAGCACATGCTGCGCGCGCACCAGCGCCACGCCGCCGCCAGGGACGATGCCCTCTTCGACGGCCGCACGCGTGGCGTGCAGCGCGTCCTCGACGCGGGCCTTCTTCTCCTTCATCTCGGCTTCGGTCGCAGCGCCGACGTTGATGACGGCCACGCCACCGGCGAGCTTCGCGAGGCGCTCCTGGAGCTTCTCGCGATCGTAGTCCGACGTGCTCTTGTCGATGGCGGCGCGGATCTCCTTCACGCGGCCCTCGATGTCCTTCTGGTCACCGGCGCCGTCGATGATCGTCGTGTTGTCCTTGTCGATCACGATGCGCTTGGCCGAGCCGAGGTCGGTGAGGACCGCGTTCTCGAGCTTGAAGCCGACTTCGTCGGAGATGACCTGTCCCTTCGTGAGCGTCGCGATGTCCTGCAGCATCGCCTTGCGGCGGTCGCCGAAGCCCGGCGCCTTGACGGCGACGATGCGGAGCGTGCCACGGAGCTTGTTCACGACGAGCGTGGCGAGCGCCTCGCCCTCGACGTCCTCGGCGATGATGAGCAGGGGCTTGCCGAGCTGCGCGACCTTCTCGAGGACCGGGAGCAGGTCCTTCATGGCCGAGATCTTCTTGTCATGGATCAGGATGAGCGCGTTCTCGAGAACGGCTTCCATCTTCTCCGGATCCGTGACGAAGTACGGCGAGAGGTAGCCGCGGTCGAACTGCATGCCGTCGACCGTCTCGAGCGTCGTCTCGAGGCCCTTGGCCTCTTCGACGGTGATGACGCCATCCTTGCCGACCTTCTCCATCGCTTCCGCGATGAGGTTGCCGATCTCGGAGTCATTGTTGGCCGAGATGGTGCCGACCTGCGCGATCTCCTTCTTGCCCGTCGTCGGGACCGAGATCTTCTTCAGCTCCTCGACGATGGAGGCCACGGCCTTGTCGATGCCGCGCTTGAGCGCCATCGGGTTCGAGCCCGCCGTGACGTTCTTGAGGCCTTCGCGGAAGATGGCCTGGGCGAGCACCGTGGCGGTCGTGGTGCCGTCACCGGCGAGATCGGAGGTCTTGGTCGCGACTTCCTTCACCATCTGCGCGCCCATGTTCTCGATCGGATCCGCGAGCTCGATCTCCTTGGCGACGGTGACGCCGTCCTTGGTGACCGTGGGCGCGCCGAACTTCTTGTCGATGACGACGTTGCGCCCCTTGGGGCCGAGGGTGACCTTCACCGCCTCGGCGAGCTGGTCGACGCCGCGCTTCAGAGCCGCGCGCGCTTCGACGTTGAAATGCAGTTCCTTGGCTGCCATGTGAAGCCTGTCTGGTTTGAGTGGTGTTAGCCGAGGATCGCCGCGATCTCTGACTCGCGAAGGATCAGCAGGCCCTCGCCTCCTGGGATTTCGGTGCCGGCGTACTTCGAATACAGAACCGTGTCACCGACCTTCACTTCCATCGGCACGCGCTCTCCTCGCTCGTAGCGGCCGGGGCCGACGGCAATGACCGTGCCCTTCGACGGCTTCTCTTTGGCGGTATCGGGGATGTACAGCCCGCCGCGCATCTGCTCCGCCTCTTCGACGGGCTTGACCGCGACGCGATCCGCAAGCGGCGCGACCTTCGCGGCACTCTGGTTGGCCATAGGTACTGATCTCCTGCTGTGGTCAGGGATAACAGTGGGTGATTAGCACTCAGGTAATCTGAGTGCTAACACCAGAAACCTACCCCGACCAGGGCGCACAGTCAAGGGCGCGGAAAATCCGTAAACCCAATGAAATCAACAGCTTGAGACTTGCCAGCATGACAGGACCTCCTGCCAACCCCGCCGACCAGCGAGGCCTCGCCTTGTCACTTTGGCGCAGCCTGCGACCCATCCGGGGGTCCGGCCTCCGCAAATCGCAATGAGCCGCTGCTGACCGGCCAGACGGTGCCCCGCTCGTCGCGCACCAGGAGCGCGCCCCCCGCCGAGATGCCGTCGGCCCACCCCTCGCGTGGCTCCGTGAGGCGTCGCCCGTAGGCTGCGTCCCGTGCCCGCCAGGCGGCCAGTTCGCGTTCGGTGAGCTGTGCGCGACAGGCCGCGGCACGACGCATCGCCGGCACCGCGGCACGCAACACATCGTCGCGCGACACCGTGTCACGCACGCACGCCACATCGGTGAATGCCGACGGCGCGCGACGATTGATGCCGACGCCGATCGCCACCCACTCCGGAACACCGGCGCGCCACCGCGCCTCGATGAGGATACCGGCCAGCTTCCCCGTGCCCACGAGCAGGTCGTTCGGCCACTTGAGCGCGATCGGCTGCGCCACGTGTGCGTCGAGCGCTGCCGCGAGCTCGAGCCCCACGCGCAACGCCAGCACGTCGAGGGCGCTCGCGTCCTGCGGCCGCTCGACGAGCGTCATCCACACGCCGGCCCCCGGCTCGGCGTGCCAGGTGCGCCCGCCGCGGCCTCGACCGCGATGCTGCGCGCCCGCCAGGACCAGCGTTCCCGCAGGCGCACCGTCCTCGGCAAGCTGGTGGGCCTCGTCCATGGTGGACGCCACCTCCCCGTACCAGACGCATCGCGACACGCCCAGCGCGGCGATGACGGACGGCGAGGGCGCCGCGTCTACGGGGTGTGTGTCCGGCTCGGGCATCAACCCCGCGACGCGATCGTCGCGAAGACCACCGCCGAGAGCAGCAGCCGGTACAGGGCGAAGACGCCGAAGCTGTGCTTGCTGACGTACCGGAGCAGCACGGTGATCGTGAGCCACGCGCTGACGGCGGCAGACAGCACACCGACCACGAGCGGCAGGTGATCGCCCGACGAGGCGCGCACCGCCTCCGGCACCTTGACCACCACGGCGGCCAGCGTGATGGGCATGCTGAGCAGGAAGCTGAAGCGCGCGGCGCTCGGGCGGTCGAGGTGCAGCAATCGACCGGCGGTGATCGTGGACCCCGAGCGTGACACCCCGGGGACCAGCGCCAGCACCTGCGCCGCACCGATGAGCAGGGCGTCGCGCAGCGAGACTTCACCGATACTGCGGGCGCGCGGCGCCCATCGGTCGACGGCCCAGAGCACGACGCCCATCACGGCGAGTGTCGTGCCGATGATGCGCGGCGAGCGGAACGTGGTCTCGGCGAGGTCATTGAGCAGCACACCCGCCACGCCTGCAGGAATGGTGGCGGCGACGAGATAGAGCAGGCGTCGGTCGGCCGCGCTCTCGATGCGGCGTGTGCGCGCGACGCGCCAGGCGCTGCCGATCATCTCGATCCACTCGGCGCGGAAGTACCAGCAGAGGGCGAGCAACGTGCCCAGATGGAGGGCGACGTCGAAGGCGAGTCCCTGCTCTTCCCAGCCGAAGAGATACGGCGTGAGCGCCAGGTGCGCCGAGCTCGAGATCGGCAGCAACTCAGCCACACCCTGAATGATGCCCAGCACGAGCGCATGCAGCACCGTCATGCCGGGTCGTCCATGGTGAGGGCCGGCATCGCCCGCACCGGCGTGAGCGCCAGCGGCTCGCGCACCGTGCGTTCGTACAACGCCTCGTACTGCCCCACGATGGTCGCCTCCGAGAACCGGGCGCGCGCATCGGCCGCCGCGGCCTGCGAGACACGTGTCCATGCCGCGCGGTCGCTGAGCAATCGACTGCCGGCGCGCGCCATCGCTTCGACATCACCGACGTCGCAGAGGAAGCCCGTCACGCCATCGGTGACGACCTCGGGGAGTCCGCCGGCCCGCGCACCCACGACCGGCACGCCGGACGCCATGGCCTCGAGCGCCGACAACCCGAACGACTCCTTGTCGCTGGTGAGCAGAAACAGGTCAGCGCCGGCAAGGAGGGGCGCGATCGCGTCGATCTTGCCCAGGAACATCACGTGCTCGGACACCCCGAGTTCGCGCGCCTCGGCCTCGGCCTCGACCCGCTCGGGGCCGTCGCCGATCATCACCAGCAGCGAGGGGACATCACGATTGATGCGGGCGAAGGTACCCACGACATCGCGCACGCGCTTCACCGGCCGGAAGTTGCTGATGTGCATGACGACCCGCCGCCCCTGCACCACGTCGGCGGGGATGGGGAACCGATGGCGCTGGCGGTCGTAGAGCGCCGGATCGATGAAGTTGGGGATCACCTCGACATTGCAGCCCACGCAGCCGAAGGCGCGATAGGTCTCGTCGCGCAGGTACTCCGACACGGCGGTCACCGCGTGCGACTTCTCGATCGAGAATTTCGTGATGGCGTGGAACGACCGTTCCTGCCCCACGATGGTGATATCGGTGCCGTGCAGCGTGGTCACCACGCGGACGTCGAGCCCCTCCTCGCGCAGCATCGAGCGCGCGATCCACGCGCTCGTGGCGTGCGGGATCGCGTAATGGCAGTGCAGCACGTCGAGCTGATGTTCGCGCACCACCTCGTGCATCCGCACGGCGAGCGCGAGGTCGTACGGCGGGTACTCGAAGAGCGGATAGCGCCCGACGTCGACCTCGTGGAAGTAGACGCGCGGCAGGAAGCTGGGCAGCCGGAACGGCTGCGCGTAGGTCACGAAGTGGACCTCGTGGCCGCGTGCGGCCAGCGCGATGCCCAGCTCGGTCGCGACCGCGCCGGAGCCGCCGTAGGTCGGGTAGCAGGTGATGCCGATCTTCATGGCGTGCCCTCCTCCCACCACGCATGGGCACGCGCGAGCGCGTCGGGCGCGGTCGGATCGAGCAACGTCACGGCATCCGCGGGCAACTGGTGCCGGAACCAGGTGCGCTGCCGCTTCGCGTACTGTCGGGTCTCGATGATCACGCGTGCCACGGCGTCAGCCTCCGATCGTTCGCCTTCACGACTGGCCCGCAGCACGGTGTAGCCGCTGGCCTTCCAGGCCGGCGCATCGGCCGGCACCACGGCACGCAGGCGGTCGACCTCCTCGCGCCATCCGGCATCGAGCATGGCCTGCACGCGCTGTGCAATGCGACTGGCCAGCACCGGTCCCGGATCCACCACAAGATAGCGAGCCCGGTCGGCCGGTTGCGCAGGCCCCCGCGTGAGGAACAGGTCACCCAGGCGCCGCCCGGCGAGCAACGCCGTCTCGATGGCCCGCAGACGCTGCGTACGCCCGAGCGCCGCCCGCGCGGGGTCGAGGCGACGGCACCACCGCTCGAGCGTCGCCTGATCCTGTTGCGTCAGCCAGGCGTCGAGCTGCGCACGCGATGTCTCGGGCAGGTCGGGTACTGAATCGAGCGGTTCGACCAGCGCACGCACGTACAGGCCGGTGCCGCCCACGACGAGCGCGGCACGCCCATGCGTCGCGGCATCGGCCGCCCACCGACGCGCCGCCTCGGCCCACGCCCACGCCGACCAGCGGTCACCCGGGTCGAGCACGTCGACGCCGTAGTGGGGCACCTCGGCCCGATCGGCCAGCGACGGTTTCGCGGTCCCGATGTCGAAGCCGCGGTAGCCCTGCCGGGAGTCCGCGCTGAGGATGGCGACACCGTGGGTCCGTGCCAACGCCATCGCGATGGCGCTCTTGCCCGCCGCGGTGGGACCGACGATGCAGCGCCAAACCGTCACGCGATCACGTCCGCCCGAAGCGACGCTCGAGCTCATCCCACGAGAGACGCACGATCGTGGCGCGTCCGTGCACATCGTGGGCTGGTAGCGTGGTCCGCGCGAGCGCCTCGAAGAGGGCCCGCATTTCTCCAGGCGAGAGCGAATCACCGGCCTTCACCGCCGCCTTGCACGCGACGGTGGCGGCCAACCGCTCGTGCGACGTGTGGGCACTTGCACGCCGATCACCCGTGAGCGCCGCCAAAGACTCCCGCAGGCACCGTTCGGCGTCGAAGCGCGGATGCGGCATCGGCACCGCCTGCACGAGCAGGGCGTGTCCGCCAAAGGCATCGGCCTCGAAGCCGAGCGCAGTGAACGCCTCCCGGTGCGCCTCGAAGGCCTCGGCCTCCGCCGGTGTGAGGTGCAGCGTGATGGGCAACAGCAGGCGCTGCGATGGGGCCTCCCCGCGCGCCAGCACCCCGAGAAAGCGCTCGTACAGGACGCGTTCGTGCGCCGAGTGCTGATCGATGAGCACCACGCCGTCCTCGTGCTCGAAGAGCATCCACGTGCGCCGGAGCTGCAGCAGCGGCGGCACGACGATGGGTGTGCGCGCGTCGTCGTGCGCCGGTATCGCGTGGGCGGTGGCGGCGGTCTCCGTGACGCCCTCGGCGCGTGCTCCAAACGCGGGCGCCGGCGCAGGCGCGCCGACACGGGCGGCATGCTCCTCGGCGGGCCACGGCGCGTCGTCGAACGCCGGGGCGACATCGACATGCGGGGCGAACAGCCCCGTCGTCTGTGCATGCGACGTCGTCGGGTGCCCGGTGAGCAGTTGCGTGTCGCTGTCACCCAGCAGCTCGAGTCCCGACATCGGACGGCTGGCCTCGAGGCCTCCCGGCGTCCACCTCCGCCACCCGACCGAGGCGCTCGCATCGAAGAGCCCCAGCGCGCGCCGCACCGCGCCTTCCACCACACGCTCAATGGGCCAGCGGTCGCGAAAGCGCACCTCGGCCTTGGCCGGATGCACATTCACGTCGACGTCGTCACCGGGTATGTGCAAGTCGAGGACTAGTGAGGGACGCACCCCCGACGGGATGGTCGACTTGTAGGCGGCTTCGGCGGCGCGGACGAGCCCCGGATCGCGGATGACCCGTCCATTGACCATGAGCAGCACCCGTCGCCCTGCCGTGCCCACATCCGCCGGGCGCTCCACGAGACCGCGCACGTGCACCGGCCCCTGTACATCATCGACATCCACGAAGCGGGACACATCGCTGGCCCCCCACAACACCGCGAGCCGTTCGCGCAACGACGCGGCGGCCGGCAGGTCGAGGGCCACGCGCCCGTCGTGCGACAGCGTGAACCGGACATCGCGGCGCAGGACGGCGATGGCGTGCATCGCATCGAGGATCGCACGCCATTCCGAGCGCGCGCCCTTGAGGAATTTGCGCCGAGCCGGGGTGTTGTAAAACAGCTGCTGCACCGAGACCGTCGTGCCGCGCTGCCGCGCCACGTCGGCCACCTCGAGCAGCGCTCCACCGCGCACCACCACCGCCGTGCCGGCGCCATTCGCAGGTGCGGTCTCGATGCGCAACTCCGAGACCGACGCGATGGCTGGCAATGCCTCGCCGCGGAATCCGAAGCTCCGCACTCCCACGAGTTGCTCGGCGCGCTCGATCTTCGACGTGGCATGGCGCGACAGCGCGAGCACCGCATCGTCGCGATCCATGCCGGAGCCATCGTCGGCGATGCGGATGAGCGCGCGCCCACCGTCCTCGATGGCGACATCGACCCGTGTCGCGCCAGCGTCGAGGCTGTTCTCGACGAGCTCCTTGACCACCGACGCAGGCCGCTCGACCACCTCGCCTGCGGCGATCTGGTCAGCGACAGCGGCGGCAAGAACGCGAATACGCGACATGCCGAATGCTACCGGGTGGCGTCGTCGACGAGGAGTGGCGCCGTGAGGGCGACGAGACGGGCATTCGGGAGCCAACCCTCGCGTCCGTCGGCATGAACGACCTGCGTCCAGTCGTCGCGCGTCGCGAGTCGTCGCACGACATCGCCCGTCGCGGTGCCGCCGTTGGTGTTGGCGTTCTGCGCGGGCGCCACGCGCATGGGCTCCGGACGGCGCACCACGGCGAGTGCCGTGGCATCGAGCCGCGTGTGTCCCCACCAGGCGGCGCCGGCAGACGTTGCGCCGAGCAGCATCAGCGCGGTGCCTGCGCGCCACGAGAGACGCGGCGCGGTGCGCGGTCGCCACGCCAGGAGAAGCAGGACGGCGCCGATCGTCCAGGCGAGCACGGCCAGTGTCGCGAGTGGCAGCACCGGGATCATGGGGATATCCGCCACGCCCTCACGTGCGCCTGGCGGCAGCATCGCCAGCCGGAGTTGCACGTCCGCCGCGAACGGCTCGAGTCGCGCCGCCCGTTGCCACGCCACGACGCTGGCGACGGTGTCGCCCGCCGCCCACGCCGCGGTGCCCCAGTTGACCAGCAGATCGGCATCGCCGGTGCGCGCGCGCACCGCCTCGGCGAACCGCTCCGCGGCGCGTCCGAACCGACGCGCCTCATACGCGGCGGTGGCCTCGCGCACCACGCCGTCGACGGCGACGCCCGAAGCCGCGTTGTCGGGCCGAGCGCCTTGCGCGCGCACATCGACCGGGCGAGCCGCCAGGCACGCGAGCAGCAGCAGAGCGCTCGTCGCACCCGTGCGCCGACGAGACCAGAGTCGCGTGCGACCGTGACGCACCGCCTCCGCGTCGACACGGGCGAGCAGTGCCTGCGCCTCGCGTTCAAGCGAGGGCGCGTCGGGTGACTGTCCGTCGCCCGCGAAGCCGGCCACGGCAAGGGCGTCGAGCAAAGCCAGCAGCTCGCGCGTGCCTTCCCGTGAGACACCGCGGCGCCGGGCAATGCGACGCACGTCGGCGGCCGTGACGAGATCGGCCGGCACCACGGCGAGCCGCTTCGCGACGGCGCCCAGCAGGTCGCGACGAACGCGGCGCGCCGCGCCGGCAGGCGTATCGGACTCGGCGAACACCGCGCGCGTCGGCGCCACCGGCACGTCCGGAGCGCGCTCGCGTCGCCGATCGAGATGAGACTGCACGGCCGCGGCGAGCGCGAGGAGCGGCATGAGCAGCGCCGCGGTCCACGCGGAGGTGGTGAGCCACGGCGGCAACCGATCGAGTTGCATCGGCGTGCGCTGTCGCCATGGCCGGAGTGTCAGCCCCTGCACTTCGTCCGGCGCCGCGGCACCCGCCAGTGCGCCGTCGGCCACCACGATGTCGGCCGACGTCGACTGGGCCACCTCGTACTGCCGTGTGGTGGGATTGAAGAACGGATACCGCACCACCGGCAGCACCACGGGCCCCGACTGCGCCGGCGTGAGGATGTAGTCGAACTCGCGCGCGCCGCGCACGAGTGCGCCGCTCGTGTCGAGTTGCACGCGCTCCGTGCCCGCCACGACGCTCGCCCACGAGACCTCGACGAGTGGACGGGGCAGCAGCTTCACGTTCCCGACGCCCTCAATGCGGACGGTCAGCACCAGCGGATCGCCGACGCGTGCCGTCGTCGCATCGAGGCGCGTCGACGCGCGGTAATTGCCTACGGCGCCGAGAAAATCGGCGGGGCGCCCGGAGTCGGGGAGCGCGCGGACCACGAGCTGCGCGCTCTCGGCCCGCACGACGAAGCGCTCTTCGCGACTGAAGTAGCTCGACGATTGCGGCAGGTTGTAGGTGAGCTGCGGCGAGGGTACCACCAGGGCGCCCGGTCCCACCGCGAAGAGCGCACGCTGAAAGACATGCGCCTCATACTCTCCGCCTTGATAGGGGCGCGACGGTACGCGGCGCGGCGAGCCCAGCTCGAACGCGAGCAAACCGCGCAACTCCGGCGGCAGGAACTCCGGATTGCGGCGCAACCGCGCACGCGCCTCGCCATCGAGCAGCACCGCCACCTGATAGGTGGCCTGCTGACCGACGTAGACCGTGTCGGGATAGATCGCGGCGTGGAAATCGATGGAGCGCCCGCTGGTCGCGCGCAATCGATCGACGATGGCGGTGGGAGACGGCTGCGCATCGGCGACGCGCGGGCGCGCGCTCACCAGTGCACTCGCCGCCGCGCAGATGAGCGCGCACCCGAGCGCCGAGCGGACCGCGAAGCGACGCAAGAAGCTGCGCATCACCAGTCCTTGCCGCCCGGCGGGGTACGTCCCTGACGCTGACGCCGCCCCTGCACATCCCGTTCTTCGCGCGCAGCGCTGTTGAGGAGCGCCTCGGCTTGCCGTTGATCGAGGCCACCCTGTCCCTGCGGCTGCGGCCGTTCGTCGTTCTGCTGGTTGCCGCCGCCCCCTCCGCCCCCGCCACCGCCGCTCGGCGGCGGGTTCTTGCGAAGGGCGAGCTCGTAGTTCCACTGCGCATCGAGGTACCCGGCGCGATCGGTGAGCAGCGCGCGGTAGGCCGCGCGCGCGGCCGCGAAGTGCCGCGCGGACTCCTCGCCCGGATCGGCGCGCCCCATGCGCAGCGCCGCGAGTCCGGCGTTGAACCGCGCGCGAAACTGCGTCTCCCCCTCGCTCGCCTGGCGCACCATCTCGAGGCGCTCGGACGCCTCCGGCAGCGAATCGGCACCGATGAGTGCGGAGCCGAGGTTGTAGGCGGTGCGGGCGGTGGTATCGCCCTGCGCGATCATGTCGCGGTACGCCGCGACCACCTCGGCGACGCGTCCTTCGGCGAACAGCACCGCGGGATCGGGCGGCCGGCTGCAGGAGAGGGTGATGAGCGGCGCCGCCGCCGCAGCGGTGACCGTGGCGCGCGCGCGCCGCCCCGCCCGACGCGGACCGCGTGGCAGCAGGCGCAGCGTGTCCCACCCGAGCAGCAGCAGCGCGGGTACGAGGCACCAGAGAAAGCGCGGGACATGATCGTCGCGGGTCTCGATCGCGCGGCGCGCCGTGCGCAGCGTGCGCAGCGCGCCGCGGATGCGCGTGGCCTTGTCCGACGCCTCCGCGGGGATGAAGGTCCCACGCGCGGCGGTGGCGGCCTTCTCGAGCAGGTCGGGGGTGTATCGGGTCACGACCACGTTGCCCGCCTCATCACGCTTCTCGCGCACGACCGACCCGTCACGCACGGGGATCGTGCTGCCGGCGGTCGTCCCGAAGCCGACGGTCACCAGCGCGATGCCGCGTTCTCCCGCCTCGAGCGCAGCGGCTTCGAGCTCCTCGGGCGGCTCGAACGACTCCCCGTCGCTCATGACCACGAGTGCGCGATCGGCGCTGCCATCGCTGGCGAGCAGCAGTTCCGTGCCCTGTCGGATCGCGCGCGACATCGAGCTGCCGGCCTGTCCGACGACACCCGGATCCAGGTTGTCGAGAAAAAGCTCGAGTGCGCCGTCATCGCCGGTGAGTGGCGTGAGGATGTAACTGCGTCCCGCAAAGGCGATGAGGGCAACGCGATCGGCCTGGGACATCGCGCGCAACCGGCGGACCTCCTGCTTCATGCGCTCGAGGCGCGACGGCCGATCGTCCGGTGCCATCATCGACAGCGACGCATCGAGCGCGATGGCCATGTCGATGCCGCGGCCAGTCGTCGGGCCGCGCGCGAGTCCCCAGCGCGGGCCTGCCAGCGCCACGCCGGCCAGGGCGACCGCGATCACGAGACGCACCGTCCGCCGCTGCTCACTGCGGTCTGCGGTGGGCACGACCCGTGCGAGCGTGGCCACGTCGGCGAAGCGCGCGAGACGACGCGCGCGTTCACGGGATTGCCAGCAACGCAACTGCCAGACGAGTGCCGGCAGGATGAGCGCCGCAAGCAGCAGCCACGGCACGTCGAAGACGAGCGGCGGCAGGTTCTCGACGAAGGACATCATCGCGCGCTCACGGCAGCAACCCGCGCCGCGCGCGAATCGCCAGTTCGCCCACCAGCGCGACAAGCCCCAGCACCAACGGCCAGCGGAAGCGCTCGGTGTAGCGGATGTAGGCGCGGGCCTCCACGGCAGACCGCTCGAGACGGTCGATCTGCTCGTAGATCTGCTGCAGGGCCTCGGCGTCGCGCGCGCGGAAGTAGCGACCGCCGGTGTTGGTCGCGATCTCCGTCAGCAAGGCCTCGTCGATCTTGACCGGGCGGTTCTCGTAGCGCAGACCGAACAGGCCGCGCCCCACCGGCACGGCCGCCATGCCTTCGCTCCCCACGCCGATGGTGTAGATGCGAATGCCGAACGCCCCAGCGGCCTGAGCGGCGGTGCGCGGGTCGATGGCACCCCGATTGTTCTCGCCGTCGGTGAGCAGCACCATCACGCGCGACCGACCGGGGGCAGTGCGCAGGCGGTTGGCCGCCGTCGCGATGGCTGTGCCGATGGCCGTACCGTCCTCGAGCTGCCCGACCTGCAGGTTGTCGATGGCCGCCAGCACCACGGGGTAGTCGGTCGTGAGCGGCACCTGCGTGAGCGCCTCGCCGGAGAATGCCACGAGCCCCACGCGATCGCTCTTTCGCCCGAGCACGAACCGCTTGACCTTGTCCTTGGCCACCTCGATGCGATTCTGCGGCTGGAAGTCCTCGGCCAGCATCGAGCTCGAGATGTCGAGCACCACCGCGATGTCGATGCCCTCGCTGGACACGCGCTCCGCGCGCGCACCGGAGCGCGGCTGCGCCACCGCGACGATCAGCCCGACGAGCGCGAGGGCACGCAGCCACGGCAGGCCGCGCACCCAGGCCACGCGCGGACGCGGCCCGTCGGCAAGCGCCGAGGCGCGCGAGAACAGGATCGCGCGCGTCGCCTGCCGACGCCCGACGCGCCACAGCCACCAGGCGAGCGGCAGCAGGAGCAGCAGCGCCTCGGGGTGCGCGAGGTTCACGCCGAACAGCGTGACAAAGCTGCCGCGCGCCGCCCACCACTCCCCGCTGCGCAGCGCGTCGACGAGGCCCGCCCACTCGATCACTGGCCCGCCCCGGCCGTGGGACGGCGCGACTGCTTGCGCGCGGCCTCTTCATGCGCGGCCCGCGCAGCCCGTTCCGCCTCGCGCTCGGCGCGGCGCGCCGCATCGAGTGCGTCACGCCGGGCGCGGTCGTTGGCTTCGAACGTGTCGACGACGGCACGGGCATCGCCGACAAGGGCCCGCGCACGTGTCGGCGTGATGGTGTGTGCCGCGAACTTCACGGCGTCGGCATCGGCAAAGAGCGACGCCAACTGATCGAGCGGGACGCGCGGATCGTCGGCGGCCACGATGAGCAGCTCGGCGCTGGTGAGCGCGAGCACGGCATCGGGGATGCGATCGGCGAGATAGTAGCGCACGACGTCGACGCCCAGAGCGACGTAGCGCCCACTCTCGCCCACCTCCACGAGTGCGAGACGCTCGAGGCGATCGAACTCATGCTGCGCGCGCTGGTACGCATCGAGCGGCACGACCGGCGCCACGCGCTTCGGGGCGCGACGCCGCTTGCGCCAGAGCCACCAGAGCAGGCCGAGCCCGAGCAGCACCAGGAGTGCCGGCCACCACTGCTCCCACCACGGCACCTCGCGCGCGAACAGGTCGCGCGCGGGCTTGGGCACATGCAGCGATGTGTCACCCGGCAGCACGCTCTTCACGACGACCTGCGCGTTGGTGAGCGGCACCCGGAACGCGCCGCCGGGCGCCTGCACCACGACGGGCGGCATGCCGATGGGGAGCGGCCCGACGTTCCACGCACTCAGTTCGTACTCCGCCCGTTCGGTGTGCGAGCCGAGCTTCGTGCCCCCGTCGACGATGCGCACCGCACCGTGCATCGCGATGTCCGCGGTGGAGTCGGTGAGGCGCGGCCAGTCGATGCGCGACCCCTCCGGCACCACCACCGTGACGATGAAGCGAAAGCGATCGCCCACGGTGACCGTATCGGGCGCGACCGCGACACCGTACTGCGCGCGCGACAGCGGCCGCGCGGTATCGCCTGCCGACGGCCGCGAGGCGGGCGGCTGCGATGCCGTCCTGAGCGGGGCGAGCTGCATCAGCGCCGCACCGCGCGCGCGGCCGGAGGCGACGCGGGCGAAGGCGCGGGCGCGGGCGTTCCATCGGCCGCATCGCCGAGGAGGCCGCGCGGGCCGCTGCGCACCGCGCCGTGCGGTCGACGCGCGCGCGCCCGGAAGAAGGCCAGCAGCGCGTCGACATAGCCGTAGGCCGTATGCACCACGATCTCATCGAGACCGAGACGTCCGAACAGCTTCCGGCGGGCCGCGTCGTCGGCGGCGACGCGCGCGGCGAAGGCGCGACGCACCTGCGGGTGTGACGTGTCGATCTCGACGATCTCGCCCGTCTCCGGATCCTCGAGTCGCGCCGCCCCGATGTCGGGCAACTCCCGCTCGGCGGGATCCTCGAGCGTCACCGCGATGACATCGTGACGCTGCGCCAGACGCGCCAGCGGACGTTCGACATCGTCCGCCAGGAAGTCCGACGCCAGGAAGACCACGGAGCGATGCGGGAGGAGACGCATGAGGCGATCGACCGCCGCGCCGAACGACGTGCCGCGCCCGCGTGGCTCGACGGTGAGCAGGTCGCGGATGAGCCGCAACGCATGCTTGCGTCCCTTGCGCGCCGGCAGCGCATGCTCGACGCGGTCGGTGAAGAGCATGAGCCCCACGCGATCGTTGTTGCGGGTGGCCGCGAGGGCGAGCACTCCCGCGAGTTCGACCGCGAACTCGTGCTTGAACCGACTGCGCGTGCCGAAGCGCGACGAGCCGGAGAGGTCGAGCACGAGCATGATGGTCAGCTCGCGCTCCTCGATGTACTGCTTGACGAACGGGCGCCCCATGCGGGCCGACACGTTCCAGTCGATGGCCCGCACCTCGTCGCCGGGTTGGTACTCGCGCACCTCGGCGAACTCCATCCCCTGCCCCTTGAACAGCGAGCGGTACTCGCCGGCGAAGCGCGAGTCGACCAGGCGGCGCGTGCGCACCTCGACGCGCCGCACCTGCCGCAGCACATCGGCCGGCGCGATGGACGCCGGCGCCACGGCCCGGGGCAGTTCGTGGGTCTCGCGCTCGGGGGCCACGGCGACTCGGCTCAGGGCGCGTCGACGACGGCGAGAAGGCGGCTCACGATGGTGTCGCTGGTGACCCCTTCGGCATCCGCCTCGAACGACGTCAGCACGCGATGCCGCAGCACGTCGGGCGCGATGCTCTTCACGTCGTCCGGCGTGACGAATGCGCGGCCGCGCAGGAAGGCGTGCGCGCGCGCCGCCTGCCCGAGGGCGATCGTCGCGCGCGGCGATGCGCCGAACTCGATGAGCGGACGCAGGTCGGCGGCCCCGACATCCGCCGGGTGGCGCGTGGCGTGCACGAGCTCGACGATGTAGTCGACGATGCGCTCGTCCATGTACAACTCGGCGATGCGACGCCGCGCGTCGAGCAGCGCCTCCGGCGACGCCACCGCGGCGACCGGGATGGTCTCGCCGCCGGCCATGCGTCGCAGGATCTCCTTCTCCTCGGCACGCGTCGGATAGCCGACGCGCAACTTCATCATGAAGCGGTCGACCTGCGCTTCGGGCAGCGGGTACGTGCCTTCCTGCTCGATCGGATTCTGCGTCGCGAGGACGAGGAAGGGCTCGGCGAGCCGGAAGGTCGTGCCGCCGATGGTGACCTGCTTCTCCTGCATCGCCTCGAGCAGCGCTGCCTGCACCTTGGCTGGCGCGCGGTTGATCTCGTCCGCGAGGATGATGTTCGCGAAGATCGGGCCGTGCTTCACGCGGAACTCGCCCGTCTGCTGGTCGAACACCTGCGTGCCGACGACGTCGGCGGGAAGGAGGTCGGGCGTGAACTGAATGCGCTGAAAGGTGGTGCGCACCGTCTCGGCCAACGTGCGCACCGTGAGGGTCTTCGCGAGCCCCGGCACCCCTTCGAGCAGCACGTGGCCACCGGTGAGGAGGCTGATGAGCAGCCGCTCGACCATGTAATCCTGCCCGACGATGCGGCGCGCCACCTCTCGGAGCACCCCCTGGACGAGGGCGGCATCGGGCGACTGAGCGGCGGGTGCGGTCACGAACGGCTCGGGGTGCAGGAAGCGGAGGTCACCGGCGCGGCGGGTGTGGGAAGACGGGAAGCAGACCAAGATGCGAAAGAGACCCGGCGTTCGCCCGGTCCCCGACGTGTACCCAAGATACCGCGCAGTGCTCCGCTAGTTCGCGACCAGCGCGTCGAGCATCTCGCGCTCGCGGGCGGAGAGCGCCCGAGCGCTTCCCGGGGCCAGGTCGCCAAGCTTGACGGGCCCGTAGCGGGTACGCACGAGACGCTCCACGGAGAGACCAAGGGCGTCGCAGAGCCGCCGCACCTCGTGGGTGCGCCCCTCGGCGATGGTCACCTCGAAGGCCCAGCGCCGATTGCCGAGCGGGGTGGCCGAGGCATCCCGCGGTACGACGAGGCCGTCCTCCAACTGGACGCCCTGGCGGGAGGCGCGCACGGCACCGCGCGCGTCGCCCTGCACCGTCGCCACGTACGTGCGCTCGACTTCGCGGCTCGGATGGGTGAGCGCGTGCGCCGCGGTGCCATCGGTGGTGAGGAGCAGGACCCCTTCGGTCATGAAGTCGAGCCGCCCCACGTAGGTGAGACCCGGCGCGGCATCGACGAGGTCGAACACCGTGGTGCGCCCCTGCGGATCGCGGCGCGTGGTCATGACGCCGGCCGGCTTGTGGAGCACGATCCAGCGGTGCGTGGTGCGCGCTGTCTCGACCGGCGCCCCGTCAAGGAGGACGCGGTCGCGCTGGGGATCGACCACCTGCCCGATGGTCGCGACGGCGCCATTCACCGTGACCCGCCCCTCGGCGACGGCGCGATCGGCCTCGCGCCGCGAGACCACCCCGGCGCGCGCGAGCGCGCGCTGCACCCGCATCGGGCCCTCGTCACGGGCTGCCACCGTGCTCCCCGCCCGCGCTGAGGGCGGCGCCTTGGGCGGCGCCTTGGACGGCGCCTTGGGCGGCGCCTTGGACGGCGCCTTCCTGTCCGGCGCGCTTCTCTTCGCGGCAGACTTCACGCCGGCCTTCGCTCCGGGACCCTTCGGCCCCGACGCCTTCGGCCCGGGCCCCTTCGCACCCGCCTTGGGCGGGCGCGCCTCACCCGGGCGCCCGCCGCCCGGGCGACCGGTGCCGCGTGGACGCCCCGATGGACGGCGGCCGGTCACTCCGAGGCGACCGTGGCGTTGCCAGCACCGCGCAGTGCGATGGCCAGCTCGTCGGCGCGCGGCAGCTCTTCGAGGTGTCGTAGTGCGAACTGCTCGAGGAACTGCGGCGTCGTGCCGTACAGCAACGGGCGTCCGATGCCCTCGGAGCGCCCGACGATATCGATGAGCCCCCGCTCGTGCAGCGACTTGAGCACCGATCCGACGGCCACGCCGCGGATCTCCTCGATCTCTGCGCGCCCGATGGGCTGGCGATACGCCACAATGGCAAGAGTCTCGAGTGCCGCCGCGGACAAGCGCTGCGGACGCACTGCGACCTGTGCACGCTCGATGGCTTCGGCGAACTCGGCGCGCGTGAGGATCTGCCAGCCGCCACCCTGCTCGACCAGTTCGACGCCATGCCCATCCACGTCGTAGTGCTCGCGCAGTTCGTCGAGCGCCGCGCTCACCGCCGCCGGGCTCGCCTCGGGGTCGAGCGACGCGAGCGCGTCGAGCGACACCGGACGGGGCGCGGCAAACAGCGCGGCTTCAAGCAGCTTCGCTAACGGCGTCACGACGGATCTCCACAGAGGCAAAGGCACGGGACTGCGCGATGCGCAGCTCACCGAGCTTCGCCATCTCCAGCAGCGCCAACAGGACGGACAGGATCTGCCACGGCTCGGCATCACGCGCCACCAGGTCCTGCCAGCGGCAGTGACGACGGATGGCGAGGGTCGCGCGCACCGCGTCCATGGCACCGGCGACATCGAGCGCGCGCGGCACCACTTCGTGCAGCGTGGGCACCTTGGTGACACGCAGGACGCGGTCGACGGCGGCGAGCAGCTCGCCGAGCGAGATGGCCAACGGGGCCGCGGGGGGCGTGATATCGACGGCGGGCGGCACGAAGCGGCGCGGGAACTGGTGCCGGCGCTCCTCGCCGCGGCGCTCGAGCAGGTCGACCACTTCGCGCATCTGCTGGTACTCGAGCAGGCGCCGCACGAGTTCGGCGCGCGGATCCTCCCACGCCTCCTCACCGTCGGCGCGCGGCAGCAGCATCTGCGCCTTGATGCGCAGCAGGCGGGCGGCCATCTCGAGGTAGTCGGCCGCTTCGTCGAGTCCCAACGACCCGATGCGCGCGAGGAACTGCTCCGCGATGCGCGCGATGGGGATGTCGTAGATGTCGACCTGCTCGTCGCGGATGAGCGAGAGGAGCAGGTCGAGCGGGCCGGTGAACTGGCCCAATTCCACGACGAAGGTCGGGGAGGCGACGTCGGACGGACGGAACGAAGGAGCGATCACGCGACCGTCAGGAGGAGAAGGGGTTCGGGAGCATGTACGGAAAGTAGACCTGTTCGGCCACCAACCGCAGGTAGTACGCCGGACTCAACCAGAACCGGACCACGGGGCTGGCCCAGGTGAGGATGGCGAAGAGCAGGAAGAAGCCGAACGCCCCCAGGCGCTGATACTGGAGCGACCACGCGGGGGGAAGCAGATACTTGAACACGTGCGACCCATCGAGCGGCGGGATGGGCAGCAGGTTGAAGGCCACGAGCACGAGATTGAGGAAGACCCCCAACACCAGCATCTGCTGCAGCACCGCCAGTGGGCGCTCGAGCGCGCCCACCTGCTGCCCCACGAGGCCGACCAGCACGATGAGCGGCACGCAGGCGATCGCGATCACGAAATTGGTGGCGACACCAGCCAGCGAGACGATGATGTCGCCGCGCTTGTAGTTGCGATAGTTGCGCGGATTGACCGGGACCGGCTTCGCCCCCCCGAAAATGGGGCCGCCGATGAAGGCCAGCACGACGGGGACCAGCACCGTCATGAAGGGATCGATGTGCTTGAGCGGGTTCCAGGTGAGCCGCCCCAACTGATACGCCGTGGCGTCGCCCTGACGGAGGGCGGCGTAGCCGTGGGCGTACTCGTGCGCGACCATCGAGAAGAGCAGGACGGGCGCGACGAGGGCGAGTCTCTGGACGAAGTCCACCGCGGCGGGCAGGGAGAGGAGGCGGACGGCGGGGACCGGTATCGGGATCCGACCGAACGCGAATGCAAGCAAGTCGTAGAGTGGGAACCTAGCGGAGCGCGCGGGGGGTGTCAAAGCAGGCGATCATGGCGAACGGGTCAGCCGCTTGACCGTCACGAAGGGGTCGGCTACGTTTCCCGGTCTTGCTTCTGCAGGCATCAGTCACCATCGGGCCGGTTCCGGCCTGCCAGACCTTTCGGTCCACCGGACCGGTTCAGAGGAGTCGTTCGTGCCGAACATTCAGTCCGCCAAGAAGGATCTTCGCAAGTCGCGGGCGGCCGCCGTGCGCAACCGCGCGCAGCGTTCCGCGCTTCGTACTGCCGTGAAGAAGGCCAAGGCGGCGTCGTCCAGCGAGGCCGAGCGGAAGTCGGCGACCGCGCTGCTCGATCGCGCGGCGCGCAAGGGACTCATCCACAAGAACGCCGCCGCGCGCCAGAAGAGCCGCCTCGCCAAGATGGCCAAGGCCGCCGCGTAAGCGGGAAAGGTTGCGAGACGAACGAGGGGCCGGACTCTGACGAGTCCGGCCCCTCTGTCGTTCCGGCGCCGCGATGGACGCTCCCCCGAGGGACCTGATCAGAACGTCGCCAGCTCTCCCCCACACCGCTCGCAGTACCACTCGGTGGGCAGGTTCATGGTGCCACACTCGGTGCACCGCAACGTCTTCTGCGGCGCGTCCGTCGCTGGAGACGGTGCGCTGGACGCGGCCGATGTCGGCGCGACCGGCGCCGCGCCCGCCCGCAGCGGATCGTGCACGCCACTTCCCTGCTCCGGCTCCGTGACCGACCGCAGGAAGGCGAGGTCGTCGAACGGGTCCGCAGCGGGGGCGACCTGAGGCATGGGAGGAACCGCGCGGACCGACGGCGGCGTGGCCGGCGGCGGCGGCAGCTCGGGGGCGGTGAAGCCCACCGGTTCCGTGGGCGGCAGCACCACGGGTGCGGGTGTCGGCGGCGTCTCCGCGAACAGGCGCAGGGCATCATCGACGTCACCCGCGGGCGGGTCGAAGAAGAGGGGAATCTCGGCCGGCAGCGCCTCGACGGTGTCGTCGACCACCACGATGTCGACGGTCTCGCTCACTGCCTCGACCGCGAGCTCGGTGGTGTCGACCGTCATCGGCTCGATCGCCACCGGCTCCATCGTCACCGGCTCGACCGTGACCGCCTCGACCATCGTCACCTCGACGATGTCCGCCTCGATCGCGCCGCCCACATCGTCGTCGGGCGTATGCACCGACGCGTGCGCGTCGCTCGAGCTCGGGAGCGCCTCCACACTCGGCGCCACCGCCGGCTCAGCGACCAGCTCCGCCACCGGCTCCGCGACCACCTCGACCGGCGTGGGAGCACTCGCGGCCGGGCGTGCCTGCTCGAGCAGCGCGCGAATCTCGTCGAGCTCCATCTGCACCGACCCGCGCTCGTCGGTGAGCCGCGAAAGGTGCGCCTCGACCTCGTCGCGCAGCGTGTCCCACGTGTTGCCGTCATACTCACCGACGGCGGTGCGCAGCATCGCCTCCATGCGCCGGTCTTCGAGTCCTTCGACCTCGCCATCGAGCTGCTGCAGCCGTCCACCGAGCTCCTCGGCGAGCGCGGCGAGTGCGTCGACATGCGTGTGCAGGCGTGCGAGCACCTCCTCACGACGCTGCGCATAGTCTGCGCGCACCCGCAGGAAGACGCGCTCCGGCGTCTCGGCCTGACGCGCGTCGAGCGCACTCAGCCAGTCGTCGTACCGTTGGCGCTCGGCCACGAGCGCGCGTACTTCGTCGATGGACACGTCGCGAAACTCCGTCAGGGGACTCGATGCGTGGGAAGCTCACCGACGTGACGCAGCGCGGCAAGCGCGTCGCCTTCACCGGGCGGCAGGGGACGCGCGCCGCCCAGGAGGCGCGCGACGGTGATGATGCGGGCCGCCTGCTCGACACTCTCCATGCGCAACAGTGCGTCGGTGAGCGAGCGGCCGACCGTCGTGACGCCGTGATTCGCGAGCAGGAACACCTCGTGCGCGGGGAGGAAGGGCGTCATCGCGGAGGCCAGCGCCGGCGTGCCGGGACGGCCGTACGGCACGAGTGCCACCGGTCCCACGACGACCGGCAACTCCGGCAGCAAGTCGTGCGGCATGCCCTCGCCCGCGAGCGCGAAGCCCGTGGCCACGGGGGGATGAGCGTGCACGATGGCCCCGACGTCGCGTCGCGCGGCATAGATGGCCAGGTGCATCCCGACTTCCGACGACGCGCGACGTCGTCCGGTATCCGCCCCCCCGTCACCGTCGCCGCCCCGGCGCGGACCATCGTGATGGTCCGTGCCGTCGGCGTGCAGTCGCACGATGTCGTCGGCGGTTGCGCTGGCCTTGTCGATGCCGGACGCGGTGACGAGCAGCGAGCCGTCGGCGAGGCGCACCGAGACATTCCCCTCCGCCCCCGCGAGCAGCCCCCGCCCGTGCAACCGCCGACACACCTCGGCGAGCGCACGGGCCTGCGCGTCGCGTTCGTGCGGCGTGACGACGGTCACGCGACGGCGCTACTGCGCGCGGTGCACGACACGTCCGCCCACCACGGTGAGGCGCGACTGACCGGTGAACGTGTGTCCGCCGTACGGTGTGTTGCGCCCCTTCGAGCGGAACTGCTTCGGGTCGCACGTCCAGGGGCGCGACGGATCGAACACCGTGACATCGCCCACCTGTCCGCGCGCGAGGGAGCCGCCGGGCAGGTGGAAGATCTTCGCCTGCTTGCAGCTCATCGCGTCGACCATCTGCGCGAGCGAGATGATGCCCGGATGCAGGAGATAGGTGCAGTTCACACCGAGCGCGGTCTCGAGTCCGACGATGCCGTTGGGCGCGTCCGCGAACTCGCGCTCCTTCTCGTCGTAGTGGTGCGGCGCGTGGTCGGTGACGAGGAGGTCGATGGTGCCATCGGCAAGCCCCTGCTGGAGCGCCTCGACATCCTCCTGCGTGCGCAGCGGCGGGTTCATCTTGGCGTTGGTGTTGTAGCCGTCCACCGCCGCCTCGGTGAGCGAGATGTGATGCGAGCACACCTCGGCGGTGACATTGATGCCGCGCTCCTTGCCCCACCGCACGAGTTCCACGGAGCCCTTCGTGCTGAGGTGGCAGAGATGGATGTGGCCGCCGGTCCGCTTGGCGAGCAGGATGTCGCGAATGACGTAGATCTCCTCCGCCTCGGCCGGGATGCCCTTGAGGCCAAGCTTGGCACTCATGAGCCCCTCATTCATCGAGCCGCCGCGCGCGAGGGTCATGTCCTCACAGTGCTCGGCGACCGGCACGTTGAAGGCGCGCGCGTACTCGAGCGCGGTGCGCATGAGGTGCGCGCTCTCGACCGGCTTGCCGTCGTCGCTGAACGCGACGGCGCCGGCCGCCACCATCTCCCCGAACTCGGCGAGCACCTCGCCCTTCTGGCCCAGCGAGATGGCGCCGTAGGGATACACGCGGGCGAAGCCCGCCGCCTCGCCCTGCCGCTTCACGAACCCGACGGTGGCCTGGTTGTCGGTGACCGGCTTGGTGTTGGGCATCGCGCACACACCGGTGAAACCGCCCGCCACCGCGCTGTGCGCGCCGGTCGCGACGGTCTCGACGTCTTCGCGCCCCGGCTCACGCAGGTGCACGTGCACGTCGATGAAGCCGGGGGCCACGACGAGCCCTGCCACGTCGATGACCTCCGCGCCGTCGGGCGCGCCCAGCGTGCCCCCGCACGCCTCGACCCGGCCGTCGCGAAGAAGCACATCACCGACCGCGTCGAGCCCCTGTGAGGGATCGACGATGCGGCCGCCCTTGAGCAGCAGGTCACGCGTTTGCGACGGAATCGACATCAGGCGGTTCCTTTCTTGGCCGCTTCGGCCAGCTCCGGCTTGCCGCCGGCGAGAAGGTAGAGGACGGCCATGCGGACGGCGACGCCGTTCGTGACCTGATCGAGGATGACGGAGTGCGGTCCGTCGGCAACGTCGCTGTCGATCTCGACGCCGCGGTTCATGGGACCGGGGTGCAACACGATGAGATCGCGCGGCGCCCGCTCGAGGCGCGCGCTGGTGACGCCGAAGACGCGATTGTACTCACGCAGCGACGGGATGTAGCCCGCCTGCATGCGCTCGAGCTGCAGGCGCAGCACGTTGAGCGCATCGGCCCACTCGATGGCGTCCTCGATGCGGTCGAAGACGGTGACGCCCATCTCGCCGATCGCGTTGGGGAGCAGCGAGCGCGGGCCGCACACGGCCACTTCGGCGCCCAGCTTGGTCAGGCCCCAGATGTTCGAGCGGGCGACACGCGAGTGCAGCACGTCGCCCACGATGCAGACCCGCTTGCCGGTGAGGTCGCCGAACCGGTCGCGCAGCGTCATGAGGTCGAGCAGTCCCTGTGTCGGATGCTCGTGCGTGCCGTCGCCGGCGTTGATGACGTTCGATTCGATCCGCTCGGCAAGGAAGCGTGCCGCGCCCGAGGCCGCGTGGCGGATGACGACCATGTCGATCTTCATCGCCTCGAGATTGCGCGCAGTGTCGACGAGCGTCTCGCCCTTCGATACGCTGCTGCCGGCGGCCGCGACGTTCACCGTGTCGGCGCTGAGGCGCTTCTCGGCAAACTCGAACGAGATGCGCGTGCGGGTCGAGGCTTCGAAGAACAGGTTGACGATCGTCGCGCCACGGAGCGTCGGCACCTTCTTGATGGCGCGCTCGGAGATCTCGCGGAACGGGATGGCGGTGTCGAGCACCAACCGGATCTGCTCCGCCGACAGCGTCGCGAGGCCCAGGAGGTCCTTGCCGAGGGGGCCGGCCACGCTCAGCCCTCCCCGTCGCGGTCCGCGATGAGCACCTCGTCGCGGCCGTCGAGCTCCTCGACGAAGACATCGACCCGCTGGTGGGAGGCGACGTCGACGGTGCGCCCGACGATGTCGGCATGGATGGGCAGTTCGCGCCCTCCGCGGTCGATGAGCACGGCCAGTGCGATGCGGGCAGGGCGGCCGAAATCGGCGAGTTCGTCGAGCGCCGCGCGCACTGTACGGCCGGAGTAGAGCACGTCGTCGACGATGACGACGTGCTGGCCGTCGAGCGTCCACGGCAGCTCCGTCGACCCCACGACGGGGCGCGGGCCGACCGTTTGCAGGTCGTCGCGATAGAGCGTGATGTCGAGCGCACCGCTCGGCACATCGACGCCTTCACTGGCCTTGATGATGCGGACGATGCGCTCGGCGAGCTGCACGCCGCGCCGCTGGATGCCGACGAGGATGAGGTTGTCGGTGCCGGCGTTGCGTTCGACGATCTGGTCGGCCATGCGACGCAGCGTGCGGTCGATCCCGCGCGCGTCGAGGACCACGGAGGTCTTTCGGGGCATGGCCGGCAATATAACCGCCGGCCGATGCCTACCGGTTCAGCGCCTGCACGGCGCCGACGTCACCACTCCCGGTGCGTGGGGCGCGGCGCGTCGACGGGCTTCTGCGCGAAGATGCCGTTGAGCGGCGAGAGGTGCCGCGCGGCCGTGCGTGCCGCCCGGAGCCGGGCACGATCAATGGGGGGCACGGTCGCGGTGGCGGCGTACATCGTGATGTCCAGCGCCGCCTCGAGGGTGGCGTGCGCGAAGCCCTGCGCCCATTCCGGCCCATACGGATGCGCGTCGGCGCGCTCCTGCACGCCGCGGCCGAAGGCCACGCACTTGTCGGCCGCCTCGCGCAGCGTGCGGCTGGCGGACAGGTGGGCGACCACGACGTGGTAGCCGTCCCGGCGCCCCATCTGGTACGTGGGCGACCGGTGCGACTCACCGGCGGGCGCGTCGACCAGCCCGGTGGCGATGCCCGTCAGCAGGACACACTGCTGCGAGAAGTACGAGCGCATCGGCTCCGCGGCGGGTTCGTCGAGAATCGGCGACATGGCAGGACTCGGGGAATGACCAGGCGCGCCGCAGCCACGGCGCGAGACACCCAGAGGTGGGGCAAGCGACGTGCCGCCGCCCGCCGTTCGCCTATTGTGACGCCCGCGCCATGCTGTCCAGCGCGCTGGTGCTTCGTCGCGTGCGCGCACGGTGGCGTCGCGTTGCGCGCTCACCACTCCGGGTGATGCGGCGACGCCACAGGGTCCGAACGGTCAGCCCGCGTACAGGTGCAGGTCGGTGCCGACGAAATCGGCCAGATCCATGGTGGTCTGCCAGTCGGGATGCCGCAGCGTGACGTAGCCATCCGACAGCAGGGTGCTCTTCCAGTCACGACGCGGGGCCCCCACGGGCAGCAGGTCGATGGCGCAGATGGCGTCGCCACAGCGGGCCTTGATGCGGTCGAGTCCTTCGATGCGCTGGATGCGTCCCTGCCCGTGCGCCCGCTTGGTGATGCAGGCGGCGTTGTACTTGCGCTCGATGTCGAGCGAGAAGGTGCCGAACAGCTCGGCCTCGGCCCACCCGCGGAACAGGTCGACGTCGGAGGCGAAGTTCATGAGGTCGACCGTACGCGCGCCGGGGGGACGCGCGGCCACTTCGCCGAACACCGCTTCGCCGTCGCTCTTGAGATACCACTCCATGTGCGTGTAGCCCCGCTCGTAGCCGAGCACCTCGAGCACGCGGGCGCCCATGGCACGGCCGCCGGCCAAGCGGGGGTCGTCGACGTGCTTGTAGCTCAGGGTCTGCGGCGAGATCCACTCGTTGGTGCGTGCCACGAGCGGGCGCGGCCGATAAAATCCGATGTGGAAGTACTCGATGGCCCCGTTCGCGCAAATGGTGTCGAAGGTGTACTCCTCGCCATCGATGAATTCCTCGACGTCGACGGTGGCGATGTGCCCGAGCTGCGCGAGCGCCCTGGTCACGTCGGCGGCGTCGTCGCAGCGGAAGGTGTCCTGCGAGCCGGCCCCGGCGATCGGCTTGATGATGAGCGGATACCCCACCTGCTCCGCCGCCGCCCACACCTCGGCCGCCGAGCTGGCGACGGCATGATGCGGCACGCGCACGCCCCCCTCCGCGAGCGCCTGCTTCATGAGGTCCTTGTTGCGGAACCTGATGGCCTGCTCGTACGACTGCCCCGGCACGCCCAGGGCCTCGCGGATCTGCGCGGCGACCTCGATGCCGGGCTCCCACAGGCAGCAGACCCGGTCGAGCGTGCGCGCGCCGAGCCACCGGCGCAGCTGCGCGATCGCACTCGGCGTGTCGGTGAAGAGGTCCGGCACCTGCAGATAGTCCGCAAGGTGCCGCTTCGCGAGCTCGGGCAGCTCATGCGCGGGCCCATTCGCCACGCCGAGGACGGTCGCCCCCTGCTCCGACAGCCCACGCGTGAAGAGCGGCATTTCGCCGGGGTAGCCCGGCGTGATCATGAGGACAGTCTGCGGCATGAGGCGGGGGTCGATCGTGGGAGGCGGGGACGACGAACGCCGACGCGCGGCCGTCAGCCGAGACGGACGCGCACGGTGGAGATGATACGCGCGAGCGCCGATTCCACCACTGCGGTGTCCGGGTGGCGCACCATCAGGAACCCCTCGCCTTCGTAGCTGCCCGTGGGCGGCTGGCCGATGCGCGGGAGGCGCCGATCGCAGAGCAGGCTTCCCAGGTCGCGCTCGACCGCCTCGAGCCCCTCGATGCCCCGCACCACGCCCTGCCCCTGACCGCGCAGGTAGGCCGTGCCCACCGCATAGCGGCGGGTGGGCGGCACGAAGATGCCGTCGATCATGAGGCGCACCCAGGCCTGCACGAAGTCGACGTCATTGGCGCGCGAGATCATGGTGGTCATGTTGGCGCCCGGCGGACGCGCGGCGATCTCGCTCACGGCCACCGATCCATCGGTGCGGCGGAACCACTCGCAGTGCGACACGCCGGTGGTCATGCCCAGCGCAGTGAGGGCATGCTCCGCCGTGGCGCGAATGTCGTCGTAGGCGGGGTCGTCGATCTCGCGCGGGAGGAGCACGGTCCACTGGATCCACGGCTGTTCGAGGACCTCGAGCGGCGTGGGGGCGTAGCGCGTGATGGAATGCCAGACCGCGCGCCCCTCGATGCTCACCGTCTCGATGGAGTGCTCGGTGCCACGCAGGAACTCCTCGCACAGCATGGGCGCGGCCGGTGTGGGCGCGTGACGCGCGATGGCGTCGACCAGCTCGGCCGCGCTGGCGACCCGTTCAGTGGCACGCGCGCCGGCGCCGGCGGGCGGCTTGAGCACCACCGGAAAGCCCACCTCGGCGACGAAGCGCTGCGCGTCGTCGAGCGTACCCACCAGCCGGTGTCGCGCGACCGGCACGTCGGCGTCGCGCAGCACGTCCTTCATGCGCGCCTTGTCGCGGAAGTTGCGCGCGGCGTCGGCGGGGAGGCCCGGGATGCCCAGGCGCTCGCGCACCATGGCCAGGGGCCACTGGGCCTGCTCGAAGGCGGCGAAGCACCGGCTGACGGCCCCCTGTCGCGCACCGAGCGAGCGCACGGCCCATTCGAGCTGCGCCGCGTCGGTGATGTCCTCGACCCGCCAGTGATCGAGCAGGCGCGCCGCGAGGTGCGGGGCCAGCGCCTCGCGCGGCTGCGTGGCGATGACGCCGAGGCGGACGTGCGGGAGCGCCAGTGCGGCCTCGATCATCTGGGTGGCGGCCGGCGAAAACTGGGGACACACGAACACGACGAACATGCGCGCTCTCGGTGGCTCTGGATGTGCGATCGCGGCGTCATCCGTGAGGACGACGCCGCGATCCGGACGTGCCAACGATGCGTCAGCCGCGCATCACTGGCAAACCCACCCGCCTCCATTGACCTTGGCCGAGGTCGCCTTGACCCCCGTGGCCGAATCGGTGGCCGTGAACGTCACGGGATCGAGTTCGGCGTCTTCCATGCGGTTGGTCGTGCACTGCTTGACCACCGAGAAGCGCACCTCGCCCTTGTCGTCGGCGTCGATCATGCCGAAGTCCTGCGGATTGCGCGTGCCGGGGGCGCGCGTTGCCGTGAGCTTGATGCGGGCCTTGGCCGGCCAGTTCTTGCCGCGCACCGTGATCTTCGCGCCCTGCGGCGTGCGCTCGGCTTCGGCGCTCACGTTCGGCTTGGGCTGACCCGTGTGGGCCGCGGCAACGGTAGTGGCGAGCGCGAGCCCCGCGAGAGCCAGGGTGGGGGCGATCACGCGCCGCAGAGAACGCTGCATCGAACTTCCTCCGGAGATATGACGGTACGAAGCGACCGGGATGGGGACGAGTCGCATCGCGGAAAATGACAGGGGTACTAGTCCAACGCAAACGGTCACCGTCCCGTTGTGTCCCGTCCCCCTGCGTACCCCGTCGCGCCGACGACTCCCCGTTCCCGTGGCAATGTCCTGCGTCCTGCATCACCGTTTCCTTCCGCGTTCCGCCGCCCTCTGTCTTGTCCTCACCGCCGGCGCCCTGGCCTGCTCGCCATCCGGCACCACCGACCGCCCCACCGCTGCAGCCGTCGACAGTACACCCGAATGGATGCGGACTCGCGTCACCGAGGAGCGCCTCTTGGCGGGGACGGCGCAGACCTTCACCAGCTTCCGGTTTCGCGATCGCCAGCCGGAGAGCGGGATCACCTTCACGCACCAGATTGTCGATGATGCCGGCCTGACCTACAAGGCGGTGCACTACGATCACGGCACGGGGCTGTGCGCGCTCGACGCCGACACGGACGGACGGACGGATCTGTTCTTCGTGACCCAGCGCGGACGCAACGCGCTGTACCGCAATGTAGGTGGCGGCCGATTCGCCGATGTCACCGATTCGGCGGGGCTCGGTGCGACCGACCGCATCGGCGTGTCGTGCGCGGTGGGCGACATCGACAACGATGGCCGCCCGGACCTGTTCCTGACGACCGTGCGGCACGGCAATCAGCTGTTCCGCAACGAGGGGGGGCGCTTCCGCGACATCACGGCCCAGGCGGGGGTCGGGTATGTCGGACATTCGTCGGGCGCCGTGTTCTTCGACTACGACAACGACGGGCGTCTCGACCTGTTCGTCGCGAATGTGGGGCGTTACACCGCCAATGACACCGGACGCGGCGGCGCATACGTCGGCCTCACCGACGCGTTTCATGGCCACCTGCATCCGGATCGCGCCGAGTCGAGCCTGCTCTACCGGAACCTGGGCGACGGGCGCTTCGCGGAGGTGTCGGCGGCGACGGGGCTCATCGATCGGGGCTGGAATGGCGACGCGACGGTGCTCGATGTCGATGGCGACGGACGTCCCGACCTGTACGTCGCCAGCATGCAGGGGCCGGACAAGCTGTGGCGCAATGTCGGAGGCACGCGCTTCGTCGACGAGACGGCGCGGTGGTTCCCCCGCACCCCGTTCGGGGCGATGGGGCTCGCGACGCTGGACGTGGACGGCGACGGGCAGCTGGACCTGTTCGTGACCGACATGCACTCGGACATGATCGACACCTACGACCCGGGCGACTTCACCAGCAAGACGCTGCGCGCGAATGCGTCACACATCGATGCGCACCTGCTGGGGCCGGATACGAGCCGCCTGATCCTCGGCAATGCGTTGTTCGTGCGCCGCGACGACCGGTACGAGGAGTCGGCCACGCGCTGGAACGCGGAGACGTACTGGCCGTGGGGCGCCAGCGCCGCCGATCTCAACGGCGATGGATGGGAAGACCTGTTCGTGACGGCGAGCATGAACTTTCCGTATCCCTATCAGCCCAACGACCTGCTGTTGAACGGCAGCGGCAAGCGATTCCTGCAGGCCGCCTTCGCGTTGGGCGTCGAACCGCGTCGCCACGGCGCGACCGAGCAGGTCTGGTTCACGGCCGCGTGTGGTCCGACGGGGGCCGATCGCGCGCAGCCGATGTGCGACGCGTGTCTTCAGGGTGGGGCGTCGGCTCGCGGATGCACCGTGGACGCACAGGGCAAGGCGACGATGGTGGGCGCCAAGGGTTCCCGCGCGAGCGTCGTGTTCGACATCGACGGCGACGGCGACCTCGATGTCGTGACCAACGAGTTCAACACGGTGCCGCAGGTGCTGCTCTCCGACCTGTCGGAACGTCGGGCGCTGCACTGGCTGTCGGTGCGGCTGCGTGGCACCGCCTCCAACCGCATGGGGCTCGGCGCCGTGGTCACCGTCACGCTGCCGGGAGGACGACGCCTCGTGCGTGCCCACACCGGGCAGAGCGGCTATCTGTCGCACAGCGACCTGCCGCTCTGGTTCGGGCTCGACACCGCCGACGCGGCTGAGTCGATCGAGGTGCGTTGGCCCTCGGGACGGACGCAGCGGGTTGCGGGGCCGGTCAAGGGCGCGCTCGAGATCGTCGAGGCGCCCTGACCGCACCACGCGTCAGCGTTCGAGCTTGAATCCCGGGTCGATGCGGGGGCGCTGCGGCGCGTTGGCGACGAACCACCCGGTGAGGTACATCCACTGTGCCATGCGCGTGAGCTTGGGGTAGTCGATGCGCTCCGGCTTGTCGCGCGGCGTGTGGTAGTCCGGGTGCAGGTTGGTGGAGAACATCACCGCCGGAACCTCGAGGCGCGCGTAGGGCACGTGGTCGCTGCGGAAGTACCACCCTTCCGGATGCGTGGGGCGATCCCAGAGCGAGTCGAGCACGAAGCGCCCGGTGAGCTGGTTCGCGCGGAGCGCATGCGCGACGAGATCGCTCGAGTTGCGGTGCGGTGGCTGCACGCCGAGGAGCGTGGCGGTGTCCGGATGATTGCGTCCGATCATGTCGCCGTTGAGCACCGCGACAATCTTGCTGAGCGGTACCACGGGATGCGCCGCATGCCACCGCGAGCCCAGCAGTCCGCGCTCCTCGGCACCGTGATACACGAACAGCACCGAGCGCTTGCCCGGCTGCTTCACGAAGGCCCGGGCGGCGGCAAGCAGCGCGACGCTCACCGAGCCGTTGTCGTCGGCGCCCGCCCACACCGAGTCGCCGTCGATGGCGTAACGCACGCCGTCGTGATCCTGGTGCGAGCTGAAGAGCACATACTCATCGCGCAGCCGGGGATCGGTGCCGCGCACCATGCCGACGATGTTCACCGAGGGCGTCTCGAAGCGCTCGAGGCGCACCTGCACGCGCAGGCGCGGGGCCGCGCGGAGTTGCGCAGCGCGGCTGCCACGCACGAGGAAGCTGGGCATGGGCGCGACGCGTGCGGCCGGAGGCGCCGAGACGCGCGGCGCCTGGTTGGCGAAGCGCGGTGCGGCTCGATCGACATCGTACGTGCCACGCGCGCGCAGCACCGCGAGTCCGTCGAACGCGACGTCGGTGATCGAGTCGGCCACGAGCAGCACGGCCGCCGCGCCGCGGCGCGCGAGCCCCTGTGTGCTGGCCGTGATGGCGGCGTTCGCGTAGCGCACCTCGACGGAGTTGACCGTGGTGCGGATGGCGGCGGGGTCGGGGCGCACCACGCGCAGCGCGACCACGCGTCCGCGCACGTTCACGCTCGTGTCGGCCGCGTTGTCGAGCCACAGCACCGCGCCGTCGACGTCGGCCGCGGTGTTGCCCAACGGCACGATGTCCCGCCACAGCGCCAACGTATCCGCGCCGAGCGACGCGCTGCTCGACACCGTCGAGACACGCGTCCGGATCATGTTCCACCACTGGAAGTAGCTGCCGTCGTCGCCCATGGGCTTCACGCCGATGGCGCGGAGCTGGTCCGCAATCCACACCGACGCACGCATCTCATCGGGCGTCCCCGCTTCCCGGCCGCGCATGGCACTGCCCGCCAGCGCGAAGAGGTCGCGATGCAGGTCGGACTCTTTCACGAGCGCGAGTGCGGCGGGCACGTCGCGGGGAGGCGCCCCACGTCCGGGCGCCTGTGCGCGCAGCGCCGGTGCGCCCAGCGTCAGCGTCAGCGTCAGCGTCAGCGAGGTGACGAGCGCCGCCAGCACCCGGCTGCCCGTGACGGCGCGCGTGTCGAGCGTGGGCGGGCGTCGATCGGGCGAGCGGCGCGCAGCGACGGAGGGCGAGACGATCATCGGCGGCGGGGCGAGGCGGGTCCGACGCCGACGCGCCTCACGCGCTCAGCGACGGAGCCACACGTTGACCGCGCAGTTCGCGCGGGAGTTCGTGGCACGCCCGAGAATATCCGCGACGCCGCCCCGATTGTCAGGGACCATCGTCTCCACGAACTCCACTTCGCCGACCCCGATCGACCAGAGCGGCGCGAAGCCCGGGCCCCCATCGAGATAGGCGCAGCTCATGAAGTTCGGGCGCTGCGCCGTGACGCGGGCGATGCCCTGCATGAGGTCGGTGGCACCGCTCGCCATGAGCTCGTCGCGGCTGAAGGCGTTGTAGCTCACCGCCCGCCCCCGGATGCGTCGCTGCTCGAACTCGAACAGGTTGGCGCTGATGAGCGGATTCTCACGCCCTTCCGCCGGGTCGAGCCACACGGCCACCTCACGCCCCTCCCCCTCCGGGACGCTCACGCCGATGAGCTGCCGCGTGAAGCCCTCGCGCTCGACACGCAGCAGATACCGGCCCGGCTTGGCGGCAAGGTAGAATCGACCCGCCGAGTCGGTGCGGGCGGTGAGCCCCGTCCCGAGCACCTTCACGCTCACATCGCGCAGGGCGCGGAGCGCGGTGTCCGCCACCACGCCACTCAGGCCACCGCGTGATGCGACGGTGATGACGGCCGGCAGGGCGCGGTCGAGGCGCGCGATGCGCAGGCGCACGACACCGCCCTGGGCCTTCACATCGACGCGTTCGGTCGCGCCGAGGAATCCCAGCGAGCGTGCTGTGAGTGTGTACTTGCCCTTGGGCACGTCGGCAAAGCGAAACCATCCACGCGCATCGGTGCGCTCCTGCCGTCGCAGTTCGAAGAGGTACACCGCGATGTCGGCAACCGGCACGCCGGCGCTGTCGACGACGAGTCCGGCGAGTGTGCCGGCGGCGGCCGGCGGGAGCGCGTCACGCCCGCCCTGCGCGCGCGCGACCGACGGCGCGAGCCACGCCATGCACACGAGCGCGACGGCGCGCAGGGCTCGTGACATCACTTGCGCAACCATATGCCGTAGCTGCACGAGGCCCCCGAGCCGACCCCCAACGCCTGCGCATCGCGCATGGACCCCGAGGAGTTGTTCATCGACTGCATGCCCCGCAGGCTGGTGACGGGATTCTTGGGACGCTGCGGGATGGGAATGTTCGCCTCCATGAATTCGATCTCGTCGACCCCGATGGACCAGAGCGGCGCCCAGGCGGGCCCGCCATCCAGCACCGCGCACGCGAAGGGATCGTAGCGCTGGACCGTCGCTCGGGCGGCGGCCACCGCCGCGTCCACGGCGCCCGTGCGCATGAGTTCCTCACGGGCGAACGTCTGGAGTCGCACGACCGACGCGCGCTGCAGGCGCTGGTCGAGGTCGAAGAGGTTGCGTTGCCGGATGATCTCGCGCGCGTCGGTGCCGTCGACCGGCGCCAGCCACGCCGCGAGCTTGCGTCCGCCCCGCTCAGGCACGAGCACGCCGATGGCCTGTCCGGCGTATCCCGACTTCTCGAGTCGAACCATGTAGCGCCCCGGTGCGAGAGGGATCGCGAACTGGCCCAGCGAGTCGGTCTCGACGCGGTGCTGGGTGGCCATCACATACACCGTGACGCCGCCCAAGGCGCGCCACGCCGTGTCGCCGATCACGCCACTCAGTCCCATCGCATCCGCTTCGGTGACCATGGGCGCGAGGGTCGTGGTCACGGGAATGAGCCGGAGTCCCGCCCAGCCCCCCGTGCGCCCCACCGTGACGGAGGCGCCCGCGCCGATGTAGCCGAGCTTGCGCGCGCCGACGCGGTAGGTGCCGTTCTTCACACTGTCGAAGCGAAAGCTGCCATCCGCGCGTGTGCGCGCCTGCCGCCGCAGTTCGTAGAGCGTGACGAGGGCGTCCTCGACCGGGTTGCCCAGCGAATCCTCGACGATGCCGGCGATGAGGCCCGGGGGCACCTGCGCCGGATCGATGCCGCGCACGGCCTGCGCAGTGGCGCTGCTGGTGAGCATGAGCATCGCGAGCAACGCCCCGGCGCTGCATGCGACCGCTCGCACGGTGCCGCTCGCGTGCGAGACGCTGTGGCGCCGCACGAGGGTCGTTCGCCGGAGGCGATGCAGGCAGAGGGTGATCATCGTCAGGCAGCGTGGCGTGAGCGGTTGGACGACACCCCGATCTCGGACCGGCAGCGGGTGCTTTCCTCCATGGATCGGATGACCCGCGAAAGGGTTGCCATGCCGATAGCTTACCCCGCATGACGACGACCGACAGCCACGCCGTCACGACCGTCGCCTTCGCGGAGGCGGTCCTGGCGCGCTCGCACGACGTGCCGGTGCTCGTGGACTTCTGGGCCGCCTGGTGCGGTCCGTGTCGCGCGCTCGGCCCGATCCTCGACCGCCTCGCGGCGGAGTATGCCGGCGCCTTTGTGCTCGCGAAGGTCGACACGGAGGCAGAGCCGAAGCTCGCCACCGAGTACCAGATTCGTTCGATCCCGGCGGTGAGGCTCTTTCGCGACGGTCGGGAGATCGGCGCGTTCGTGGGGGCGCTCCCCGAAGGCCAGGTTCGAGCGTTCCTCACCCAGCACGGCATCGCCGCGGGTCCGCCCCTCACCCTCACGGGGAGCACGCCCGAGGCACGGCTGGCCGAGGTGCGCGCCGCCATCGCCGGCGGCGGCGGCAGTCCGGCGGTGTCGCTGCTCCTGGGCGAACTGCTCGTCGAGACGGGCGCCCTGGACGAGGCGCACCGCGTGCTCGAGGCCCTGCCCGCGCCCCAGTACGGCGACGCACGCGCCGTGCGGGCCCGGGCGCATGTCGCCCTCGCGCGACGAGCGGCGGCGGCCACCGCGGGCGGTGACGGCGAGACGGCCGGGGCGCTGCAGGCGGTGCTGGCGGGTGACGCCGCCCGCGGCATCGACACCCTGCTGTCGCTCGTGCGCGCACAGCGGGACACCGCCGACCACTCGGCGCGCGATGCGCTGCTCGAGGTGCTCGCCGGTCTCGACGACCCGGACCTCGTGCGCGACGCGCGGCGGCGGATGGCGGCGGCGATGTTTTGAGTGGTGGGTTGGCGGTTGTCGGTTGATCCGTAACGCAACGAGCGAGGCGCCCGCGGTGCGGAGCCTCGCTCGTTGTGTGACGGATGGGGGGGGATTCGAACCCCCGAGACACTTTCGCGCCAACACGCTTTCCAGGCGTGCGCCTTAAACCACTCGGCCACCCATCCCTACCCGACACGGCCTTCACGCACAACGCGCCGCCGCGGGTGTCCACGGCGGCGCGTCGCGTATCCAAACACAGCGGACAGGGTGAGATTCGAACTCACGATACCGTTGCCGGTATGCCGGTTTTCGAGACCGGTGCCTTCAACCACTCGGCCACCTGTCCTGAGAGAGGATAGATCACAAAAATGATCTCGCTGTTGTGCGTTGGTTGCGCAACTGCGTCGTTCGCCGAACTCAGGCAGCCGGACGCGCCCTCCCAGAGCATCGATAGATAATCGCCAGAGGTAGCCACTTCAAGCGTTCACCTCGCCGTTTTCGGTACGCCGGATCGCCGCCGAGCCACCCACGCGGACGGCGCCCCATATCGGCCTAGCAGGCGCGCCGTCAGTACGGCGGATCCAGCGAGTCGTCGAAGCGCGAATCGTCCGCCAATCGGAACTCGTCCTCGAGACGCTGGGCTTCCGAACGTTCACGCTCCTCGGGCGTCATGGTGTCGAGCCGCCGGTTCATTTCGACCTGATAGGCCGTGGCCTTCTCGAAGAGCTCCTCAAGGGAGAGCTCATCATCAGCCCGCTGCTGTGGCTCGATCGGGGCCCTGCCCTCTCGCCTTTCGTCCATCGACCGTCTCTCCCTGCGAGTTCGACGCCATCGTGATCTCGCCGGGGGGCAATCCGGGGGCTACCCATCCCGACTGAGGCGGCCACCGATGACCGCCTCGCGGGAAGATGCGCCCCAGGCGCCGATTCGCCAGTGCTCAGACCGCAGGGTATCCGAGGCGGCACCGGAACAACTGTGCGACTCTCGGTAGTGGGGCGCGGAATCACGGAGTGCCCGTGGGTGGTGGGCGCTTCACACGCAAGGTTGGACGCGTGGATCCTTGAGGGCTCACTGCCGTGGATGATTGGCCGGCACGTGCCGACATCGGCGACGGCGGTGGCACGACCGGGCGCACTGGCGAGGCCCCCCTGGGACGCTTGATGCGCGGCCCGTCGTCCCATGGCAGATCGTCCATGTCATCCGTCGGTCGAACTGCTAACGGGTGCAGCAGATCGAGCGCCGTCCTGAGCCACGGCCAATCTGCGTGTTCATGCAGCAGCAGGTCCGCCATGCGCTTCGCCGCCTCGAAGCGATGTCGCATGTGAGGATCATGCAACGCGAGCTGTTCGAGTTCATCGGCGGCGATTGGCCACCGGTCTGGCTGCGCGATCCAGAGTGGCGCGATCTGGCGGATCGACCGTGCGGGGCGCCCGTTCACCAAGTGAATCCACGGTGAATGACCGACGTGCCCACTCCTCTGTGTTGTAGGCGAGCGCTGCGCGACAGCCCAGTGCCAGGCGGGCTCGTCGTGCTTCCGGAAGGCCGCCAGCGTCACGCGCTCGTCGTCGGTGAGCTGATGAAGAACCCGCAGGACCTGAAGCCAGGTCGGGATCATCGAGAATGGGATAGGTCTCATGTTGAGACCCTGCACGAGGAGGGAGGCCGAGCAAAAGCCCAGCACTCCCTTTTCGAATATCCTCACGGCGAGGGCGTCGAGGGCCGAAGTTTCACGCGACCGATACCCCATCCGCCGGAAGAAGAAATCCAGCATGCCTCGCCCGGGAGGCCCTGCGCCAGTGAGCGAATATCGAGAACATGCGGCCCTGGTATAGGCGGAGGAGGGATCAGCGCCCGTAGCTCATGCAGGGTATCGGGATCCGACGTTGCCAACTGCACCCTCGTCGCCACGTTCGTGATGATGGCGCGTACGGCGTCATGCGACCCCATCGGCAGGCGATCGCGTATCGCGGAGATCGACTGTGTCGCCAAAATCGGCGCGGATCCAAACGCGCGTCCAACGGCAAGAAACCTCGCGTCGCTGACTCCGGTGCTCGTCAAGACCTCATGCGCTTCGTCGATCACGATCGCGACGAGTCGCTGCACTGCCCCCTCAGGCGTGCACGCGGCGCCTGCAAGGATGGCGTCGTACGTGGCGGCCTTCACCGCGCGAGCGATAGTCATGCCCTCGGCGCTCGTGGTGGACGGCTGATAGAGCATCACGCTGCCATTGCGAATACGGTCCACCATCGACAGCACCTGTGTCGTTCGCAGCGGCGGAAGCACATCGAGACGCAGTGCGCGCTGCACACGCTCGCTCGATAGAGCCCCCACCAAGGCGCTGCACGTTGCGACGAGCGACGAGCTGGTTTCGGACGCGAGGGTTGGAAGCTGCGAAAGTGCGGGCAGCGCCAAATCGGGCGCGTGCTGTGTGATTACTCGCTGCACCAGTGTCGCGCTCGACGGCACCTGCACCGTCGATCCGCCTTCCCGCGCCAGCATGCGGAGCAGCAGTAGATACCGGCTGATCGGCCGCCGTGGAGAGAGAAGCACACGCGTTTCTGCCTTCGCGATGCGCTCAGCCGCGCGCAGCGCTCCGGCCAGCCCGCGCCAAAAGAGACTGCGGCGTATGTGCGCATCGTTCGGTGCGCCAGCGAGTCGTGCGAGGTGTAGATCAATCGACACGCAGTCGTGCAGCAGGTTGCGCGCTCCGACACGCCAGAAGCTGTCCCGCTGCGAGTCCATTGAGACGTCGCTCAGCGACATATACCGATCGACTACCTCGCCGGCATCGAGTTCATCGCGATTCAGTGCGGCGAACACGTCGAGCGGTGGAGTCTCGCGTCCGTCGACTTCGAACGCATCGGCGCAGCCTGCGCGAAGCGTGGCGCCGAGCTCACGCTTGGGATCAATGCAGACCACGCAGCTGCGCTCATCGACGGGTGCGACCGCTCGCTCGGCAAGCAGCGCGCGCAACAGTGGGCTCACCAGCGATGCGCTCTTTCCCGTCCCAGTTCCACCTAGTATGAAAACCCCGCGTCCCAGCGCGGCTCGGTCGAGGATGAGCCCCAAGTCCGCCAACTCGGGCACAGCAATCGGCACCGAGAGATCGAGTGGTCGCGTCATGGTGCGAACCCCACGCGGCGAACAGGGGGCGATATGCGTTCGATCTGCGCCGCGTCAATACGCGCGCGCACGCGATCGGCCGCACTGAGAACGACACAGAGTCCACCCTCCGTGGCAGCGCGAACACATTCGCGAAGATGTGCGGCTGCACGGAGTCGCACCCGCGCGTGCGTCAGGTCGAGATGCACTTCAGGATACCGGTAGTACGACCTCGCGGTGTCAAGCAGTAGACCCACGTGCACCGCAGCGTGTATGTCGATATCACCCACGATCGTGACGTCGAGGCGCCGGGGGTGAAAGCGGGGCGAGATGGTCGCGCTCATCGGCGCCCCCCGCGGGCGCTGGAGGCGACCCCCTGCCCCGGATCCCTCACCGCCATCAGGGCATCCCGCTCAGTCCCGAGTAGAGACCCCAGTGGGTGTGACGAAACGTCTTCGGCTCGCAACGGGTAGCTGAGCTCCTGTAGAAGGACTCCCCACCACCGAGTGAGCGCCGGTGTGTCGGTAGAATGCCTGAGCCCCACCAGCCGGATCCGTGGCCACGACGGCGCCGCCGTGCAGTTTCCGCTCGCCCGCAACGTGCGCGCGAGGTGAATCGCATCCTGAACCTTGGGCCGAGAGTGGGCTAGGTTCGCAAACCCGCTCTCTTCGATCCCATCGGTAAGAACCAGCGCGACCACCTCTCGGTCTCGATTGGACTGCCCTACCTGCACCGCGTGGCAGACCGCATCAACGATCGCCGTGTGCCGCGCAGCGGACCCTTCTCGCGCCGCCCCAACACGAGCGCGCATCAGGCTGCCCAATGCCAGTGCCGTACCGGTCGCCCGTCGGCGACTCTCCCGGGTCGACAGCCCGAGCCGGACGGACACGCGATCGGCGCCACTGCCAGGAATCACGGTATCGAGCAGAGGACGCTCGGGGGCCCGGTCACTGATCGGTAGTAGCACCAGCCGATCCCCGGGGGTTAGCTCGCCGGCGAGGCGGACCATTGGACGGTCCCAGGCGGTATCGGGGACGGACGCTGACAAGTCCGCATAGACCAGCACGAGCCGTGAGCGCACGGCGTTTGTCGCGGCGGACAGCACCGCCGACTCGGGAACGCCAGCCGCATTGGCGCACGCAAGCAGCGTCGTGATCCACAGCCAGAGCAAACGCCGCGGCATCTTGCCGACGCGCATCATGTGCTCCTCACTGTGGGCAATGCGTGGGTCGCGCTCGCGGCGAATCCACGGTAGTTCGCGATGGAGCTCCCGCCGAGTTGCGCGAGCGTGCGCTCGAACTCGGAGTGCGTGGCCTCGGCATTTGCCAGCAGCTCGATTTCTCGTTCCGCGTGCTCCGCCTCGAGACGACGCAGTTCCGCAATCTGGACGTCGTGTTGTCGCACCGCGATGTCGCGGAGGCGGCGCGCGCGGCGCAGTCCCGGGACGGGCGACGCGTGCAGATATCCGTCGAGCAGCGGCAACAGCAGGATCACAGCCTGGAGTCCCGCAGAGGTCAGAAGCGCGGCTGTGCGCCCCGTGGTGATGTCGCCAACGCGGCTGAGCGTCAGGCCGACACCGAGGACGACCGCGACGAGAAGGCTGAGTGCAACGAAGGCACCGTCCGTGAAATCGACGTGACGCCGGTTGGCGCTACGCCGGACTAGCGCGCCCGAGCGCGAAAGAAGGGCGGCAGCGAGTGTCGGCAAGGTGAGGCACGTCGCGGCGAGCACCAACGGGGAATCAGCGAGGGGGGGGCCCCCACACTTGCCCATACAACGAGCGACTCGGCCAGCAAACCTGCGACCAGCAGGCCACGCAGCACCCAGCTCGGCGATTCCTCCACCACGCCGGGGGGCACCATGGCCTCCAGATGCGTCGCCGCATCGGCGGCGTCTTGCGCGCGTTGGGCCAGCGTCGGAACTGCTGCGCGCGCTTGGGTGATCGCTGTGAGCGTCTCGCGCGATGCGCGATGGCGCATGAGCGCGCCGTCAGTGAGGCTGGCCAAACGACGCCGTGCCGCATCGGCAACGGCAGCGTCGTTCGGCTGGCGCCCCACCGCATGCGCGGTGACGGTGGCCAGCCATCGCGCTCGCCGTGCGCTCGGCTGCAAGCCGAATACGGAGAGCAGCGCGGAGGCCATCCCGGCGCGCAGCCGAAGAAGCAGCGGCGGGGCTTCGGGACGTGAAACAGACGTCTGGTGCATAGCGCTCCTGAAAGGGGAGCCCTACCCTATCGGCGTCCCTGCTCCGCCCCAATTTCCCCGTCGGCCGGTGAGGGAGCCGGGGCGTCACGCCGTCACGAGGAAACCGCCTGCAACTAGCCCGCGAAATGCTCAGGAGCGCAAAGCCTCCTCGTGTTCAAACCGAACGGCAATACCCACGGTGATCGAGAGCGCGCCTCGGCCAGCGCCGACTACGCCGCGGCGTCTGCCACTGGCTCGCGCGCCTCTTGCAGCGGCGCGTCGAGGAGGCGGCCGCGCGTAGACACGCCCGCTGTGAGAGCCGCTTCGAGCTGGTCGCAAAGGGCCACCAGCTCGTCGACCTGCGCGACGATATCACGTCTGCCTGACGAGTTCTACTCAAACGATTGTCCCTCTCCGATACCGCGCTCGCCTCGTCGCCCCGGATCCCTCACCGATGTCGAGCCGTGCTCGGCGACGGTTTGTCGCCGCCACTCCACCAACTGCAGCAACAGGGCCCACCAGGATCCGTGCGCAGGCCATAGCGTGAGCGCGGCCCGAGGCACGCGCGGACTATCCGTCTGCAGCGCACGGTCCCACGCCGCGGAGAGATCCTCGATCGTTCGCGCGAGACCAAGCTCTTCGAGCGCAAACAGCGCCGTCCTAGCGTCTACAGGGGCGGCACCAATGATTCCCAGCCAGGCCGGCAGGAGGTACGTGGCCATGCCGACGGTGATGCCCGACGCGATGAACGCCCGCCACGGATGAGGCTCCCGAGTTGGGGAGTACGACGTCTGCCCGTCTATCCAATCCCAGAGATCGGCCTTGCCCCGGGTATCGAACAGGCGGCGAGTGGGACGACGCCGAGCTGGCAGCTGACGTAGCAAGGCATAGAGCTCGAGCCATCGTGCCCGGGGCCACCAGGCGAAGGGGGGTGTTCGATCACCGAAGCCTACCGGTTGCACCAGCGGAAAGCCGGGGGGAGGGGGCGACGAGAGCAACGGCCGAAGGGCTTCGGTCGGGGCGACTCGTTGGACGGCGCGCCGGAGCCGTCGCCACGCGCGGCCACGTTGTGCCCGGATCCATGCGTGGTCGGACTCGGACTGCCACCGGGTCTCTTGAAGCCAACGCCAGATCGACTCGGCATCGGCATAGCGCTCCAGATGGCGACGAAGGCGATCGACATGGGGGCTGTCGAGGCCGAGTACCGGAAAGCGGGTGCGGACGTCGGCACTAACTGCGGCGGAGAGGGCATTCTGCCGATGCAACGCCGGTTCGGAGAGCAGCGCGATCCGGAGGGCTGGGGACGGGCGGGGGGCTGTTTCGACCAGCTCGAATGTATGGCTCATGGTAGACGGTGCGCCGAGAGGGGCGCCGGAGTCCAGCGCAGCGGCAGGAGCGCGCTTGGGCCGATGTTGCGAACCCCTGAGCTATATCACTGGCGGCTTTTATCGGGTTTCTCTCCGCAACAGCAACGATCGCTCTCGCGTACTGCACAAGCCCATGTCGTTCAATGCGTTCGGCACGTCGTTCGCTGAGCTAAGGAACGCGGGTTTCGGTACGATCGACCGCAAATCCACCGATTTTGATGTATGACCGCGAACGCGAGGGCGACCATACATCGATTTGTCTACGATCGGCGATGTCGCTTGTCGGGATTTGCGGCGCTGAGGTTGAAAGGAGCGAGTGATAGGAGCGCGCGAAATGCACATTCCGTAACGAACGAGGCGATCGGCGATGGTCATTCCCGCCCCGGATCCCTCGCCGATTCACGCGGTGAGGGATCCACGACCTTTCCTTGAGGTCAACTCGTCGGAGGCATCCGGGTGGTCACAGCACTGTCCGACGCAACGACTGGGCGTTCAGCGCCACAATGATCGTGCTCACCGACATCAGGACCGCGCCGAATGCCGGGGACAGGGTGATGCCCCATGGGGCCAGCACCCCGGCGGCCAGCGGGATGGCGACCACGTTGTATCCGGCCGCCCACCACAGGTTTTGCACCATCTTGCGATAGGTCACCCGAGAGAGCGTCAGAATGCGAGAGACGTCTCGCGGATCACTCCGCACCAGCACGACGTCACCGGCTTCAACCGCCACGTCGGTACCGGCGCCGACCGCGATTCCGACGTCGGCCATGGCGAGCGCTGGAGCATCGTTCACGCCATCGCCCACCATCGCCACGCGATGTCCTCCCTGCTGCAACCGCTGGATCTCGGCCGCCTTGCCGTCGGGCATCACCCCGGCCAACACCCGCTCGATTCCGAGAGACTTCGCGACCACCTCGGCAACCGCACGCGTGTCGCCGGTCATCATCACCACCTGTATGCCGGCCGCGCGCAATGCCCGTACGGCCTCGGCAGACTCTGGACGCACAGCGTCCGCGACCGTGAACGACGCCAGCAAGCGATGAGTCGCGTGGGAACTCTCAGGAACCTCCTCGACGAGATGTATGGTCCCCTGCCCCGTGCGCGCCCCGGCCTCGATGAATGCCGCTGCGTCAGCCGACAGTGAGACCGACAGCCGTTCCAGAAGGGTCGGACCTCCGACGTACAATACGCGCCCGTCCACCATCGCTTTCACGCCAATTCCCGGCATCGCCTCGAAATCATGCACTCGTAGCGGACCCAGCTGACGGTCATTCGCGCTCTTAACGATGGCCTTGGCCACCGGGTGCTCGGCGTCATGCTCGACCGCCGCAGCCAGCTGCAGCGCTGCATCGACCGTGGTTCCGTCCGCGGTGAATTGATCCACGACACGATGGTCGCCGAGCGTGAGCGTTCCGGTCTTGTCGAACACCACGGTGTCGAGCAACCGTGCGTTCTCCAGTCCGCGACGATCACGTACGAGGAGACCGCTCTGAGCTCCGAGCGTGGTGGAGATCGCGAGGACCAGAGGAACCGCGAGCCCGAGCGCGTGCGGGCACGCGATCACCAGCACCGTGACCAACCGCTCCACGGCCTTCGCGCCACTCGCACCCGCCGCGATCCACGCGATGAACGTGAGCGCTCCCGCTCCGAGCGCCACCCATGTCAAATACTGCGCCGCGCGGTCGGCCAGCATCTGGGCGCGTGATTTCGATTGCTGAGCGTCCGCGACGAGCCGCATGATGCCCGAAAGCGCGGTGCGCTCACCGACGGCCGTCACGTCCACGCGTAGCGCGCCCGCGCCGTTGACGGTTCCGGCAATCACACGGTCTCCGACCGCCTTGCTTACGGGAACCGATTCGCCGGTGATCATCGACTCATCGAGCGTGCTCGTGCCGCTTCGCACGACGCCGTCAGCGGGGACGTGCGCCCCGGGGCGTACGAGCACGATATCGCCGACGGCCAGCGCGCTCATCGGCACCACCTCCACGTGCTCCTGGTCCCCCATCACATGCACGCGGCTGGCCTGATCCGGCAGCAGTTTCGCCAAGGCTCCGAGCGCCCCCTGTGCCTGGTCGATGGATCGCATTTCCATCCAGTGACCGAGCAGCATGATGGTCACGAGCGTGGCGAGTTCCTCCCACAGCGGCATGCCCGGGTAGCCGAGCGTGACCGCCGTGCTGAACACAAACGCCACGACGATGGCGAGTGAGATCAACGACATCATGCCGGGCATTCGATCCCTCAGCTCGCCGACGGCCCCCCGCAAGAACGGAGGGCCACCGTACGCAAACACGGCGGTGCCGAACACCGCCGGAATCCAGCGTGAGCCGGCGAACGACGGCGCATGATAGGCGAGTGCGTCCTGCAGCATGTGCCCCCAGACGAGCGTCGGCACGCTGAGGAGCAGCGAAAGCCAGAACTTGTCGCGGAACATCGCCACCGAGTGGCCCGCGTGCTTGTCGTGCGTACCGTGATCGCGGTGAGCCGGCTCTCCCGCGCGGAGAGTGGCTTCGCTTGTGTGCCCCGCGGCATCCACGTGATGCGCAGACGGATCATCGGTCTGTGTCCGCGTTGGGTCGTGGGCACCATGGCTATGAGACGCGTTCATGCATTCCTCCGGCGCTGTCGGCGCGGCTGTCGCAATCGATGATACTGCGGGCTCGGCGGAGCCCCCGCCGTCCAGCCGTCCCATTCCCGCTGGTGGCGCTCTCCGGGACTCCGTAGTTTACGCAGCATAAACTCAGATGCCGAATACCCCCCAACCTGCGCGCCGCCATGACCCGACTCGTTCGCCTCGCCACCCTCACTGCCGCGCTGACGTTGTGCGGTATTGCCGCTCCGCTCTCGGCGCAATCCAACCGCAGTGATTCCACCGCGGCCGTCGCCGCCGTTGAGCAGTTTCACGCCGCCTTGGCCGCCGGCGACTCAGTTCGCGCAACCGCCCTGCTCGCCACTGATGTCATGGTGCTCGAGAGCGGCGCCATTCAGACTCGCGCCGAGTATCTCGGACATCACCTCGGTGCCGACATGGCGGCCAGCAAGGATTCCAAGGCCGTGCGCAGCCTGGTGCAGGTTCGCCTCATTGGCGGCACCGCATACGTGGTATCCAAGTCGGTCACGCCGCCAAGTGGCGCCGAAGGATCGAATGGCTCGGAGATGGCCGAGTTGATGGTGCTCTCCAAGGACGCCTCGGGGTGGAGCATCCGCGCGGTGCACTGGTCGTCGCGCCGTCGGCGGGCGTAGAGAGAGGCGCAGCCCCGCGAAGCGGCCGCCAGGCGTCATCGATCTCATGGACCACGCGCGGCGTCGCGCGTGGTCAGTGGTGGCCCGCTTCGACGGGAGCGGCAGCCCCTGGCCGAACGGCGGCATCGCGTACCGCTGTCGCCGCGAGCTTCCACAGCAGCCAGGAGGCGAGCAGTACCGGAAGGACTATCGCCAGACGCTGGGCGACACGGTCCGCGATGCGTTGACGCGCGAGTGCGCGCACGGCGCCCGCCTCTCCGAGGGACGGCCGCGTCGAACTGCCGTCCTCGCGCGATTCTCGCACAGCGGTTTCCCCTGCGCGCTGCCATCGCCGCCGCTGCATGACCCAGCCGGTGACAAGGACCGCCCACAGCACGCCTTGCGTGACGGCGAAAACCAGATGATCGACGAGGCTGTTGCCAGACAGGGCGAGCGTGTGCGCTGCCAGCAAGGGGTCGAAGAATCGCCAGAACCGCGGGCGCCGTTGAACGACGTCACCCGTTGCCTGCGAGACGTAGATATCCGACGTCCACGGGTCCGCGAATCGAAAACGGTACGCCTCCACCGGGCGATTCAGATCCGTCACGAGCTGTGGCCCGGATCCCACCAGGAAGAAGGATGGGCGTCCCACGACTTGCCCTTGCGCAATCGCGCCGGCCTGATCGGGCCGCAGTGTAGGCAGCGGCGTCGCGGTACGCGCGTCGTAGACGATCGGGGGACGGTCCCGGCGCCAGGTGACCATCCACACGTCTCGATCCCCGAGGCGGCGCCATTCGATGGCCTGCGCCGGTACGTCGCCAGTGGCCGAAGTGTTGGCGATGCGCGTGAGCACAGTGGCCGGGTCCGCCAATGGGGCGTCCGTTGGGAATCCGCCGTGCCAGTCAGCCGCGATGCTGGCGGTGCCGCGGAATGCGTGCTCGAGCGGCCCGAGGCACAGCCAGAGGTACATGCCAACGGCCAGCTGAATCACGAGCACTCCACCGATCGTGCCACCCGCCAGCCGATGCCACCAACGCGCATCCTTCCAACTCCCGGCCTCGACGGGAGTGACGCTGGTCGCGCGAAGCGCGTACCGCGATCGTCGCCGCCACAGCAACCACAACCCGAGTACGGTCGTCCCCACCAACGCCATCCCAAGGCCGTACAGCAGCGACGTCCACAGCGCGAGCCGCTCGGTGTACTGCACCACATGAAAGCGCCGATACCACCACTCGAAGGTCGCGGCGCGTTCGTCGAAGCGTCGAAGCGTACGCCCCTCGTCGCGCGACAGCACGAGCGTCGCGCGCCGCTGTCCCTCGAGCCGGGCCCGAACGGCCGAAACTGGCCCGCCGAGATAGAAGCGATTGGCCTCGGGCGCCGACGTCAGTTCCACGACACGGCTGCCAACCAACGCCTCGTTGGCCACGGCGGTCAGCAGCGAATCCGGTAACGGGTCCAGACGCTTCCCCGTGCGCGCGTCGAATGTGCGCGCGAGCACATTCGGCCCCGTCTTCACGACGTACCACATATAGGGGCCGCGTGACTCGAGTCGAAGGGAGAAAACCTTCGCCTCGTCAGGAGCGGCGAGCTTGAGAATGGCCGCCGGCGTCCACGGCGCGCGCTCGAGCGGTAGCGGAATCGAATTGGTGGGCCGGAGCGTGAACACACCGGCAAGACCATTCGACGCCCCGGCGGTAGCAAGCGTCATCGCGGTGGCCGAGACCATCCAGGCGAGCAGTGGAATGGTGAAGAGCATGCCGCCCCACCGATGCCAACGCGCGAGATGGGACGTGCGCACGGCACGTCCCATCGATGATATCTCCGCCTCCGATGCGCGCGACCTACGCACCGGGCATTGGCGGATCCGACGCGCGACGAGCACGGGACGCGGTGTGCGAGTGGCGGACGACCCATCGGCCCGTTGTCCCGCTCCCCTTGCGCTCCAGGATCACCGTCCCGCGACCGAAATTATCGACGGCGCGATCACCCATCTTGGCCTGCAACGCATAGCTGACGGTGGCCCACGCGGTGGCACCGTCCACGTGCACATCGATCTCGATGGGACGATACCGAAACTCCTTCATCTCTTTGAGCTCGGGTCCGAGATGATGATCCCGATAGTCCGCCCACCCGCGGTTCACGCCGGCGCCCTCGAAAATGGTGAGCGCCTCACCCGCGTACAGCGTGTCCAACGCCGCCATGTCGCCTCGCTCCTGCGCGGAGAACACGGCCGTGATCACCGCGCGGACCGCGCGGTCGGCATCGGCGGTTGGGCGCTGTGCGGCGAGGGAGCCACCGCTCAAGACGAAACTGGCGAGCAAGACCGGCAACACCCGCCGCGAAATTCGCATGGCCGACATCACTGGATCATGAAGGTGAACGACCCGCTCATCGGGTGGCCGTCCTCGCCGGCCACTGTGAACTTGACCGTATACGTCCCCTTGGCCAACGGCTTGACGACGCGCGCCACCAGCGTCTCACCGCCGTCCGCTGTCAGCTCGCCGAGGGCATGCGTGTCCGTGGTGCCCTGCCACAACGACACGCGCGACATCTTGAGCTCGAGCCCTTCACTGAACGTCAGGCGCAGCTCTTTAGGGGCCGCGACACTCGCCCCCGCTGCGGGCAGCGAACTCTTGAGCTTCGCGTGCGGCAGAAGGCGCAGCACCACCGTCGCCGGGGTGTTCGGTACCGTCGGCAGCGACACCGACGGAAGTACCAGAGAAACTGCAAGTCCAAGCGAAACGAAGGAAAGCATGGATCGGGCCCGGAAAGTGTTTGAAGAACGTCGTGTACCGCGACAAGAAGAAGTATACCAGTTCGCTTTACCAGCCGTAAAGGGTACCGCTAGTGCCCGCGGTGCGGACAATCACGGCCGCCGTCCGGCAGGAGTGGCCCCTGAACGCCCCACCGACAAAACAGATGTGCGAGCGATCGGACACCTTCATGAGCGCAGTGCGCCCCCGCCCGATGCGATGCCCCATGCGACGGAAGGGCATGGAGGTCGACCACGCCGGACGCGGTACTGATCACGAGCATGACGACGGCGCCGCCAAGTGCGCGGCCTGACGAGCGTGGACGGGGGGAGACATCCGCACCGATCAGGCGTCTGACACGGCGATCCAGCATGTCCTTGCGGAGAAACCCCGGCACGGCGGACGCAAACGCCGCCGACGCGGGTGGGATCCGCCAGGCGCCGAGCTTGACCAACGCATTGGCCAACACGAAGGGATCGTTGAAGCCACCGGCCGCGTCGTCGGCGGCGATCTCCGCCTCATCGGCGATGTCCTCAGCGATCTGTCGAAGCGCAGGTACCCAGAACAGCACATGCGACAGGCCGCGCAGGACGGCGAAACGCAAGGGGTCCCGCCGGCGTGCGTGCGCGGCCTCGTGCGCCAGCACGGCGACCAGTTCGGCTTCGGTGAGCGACGCCTCACCCTCGAGCAAGGTCGACGAGATATAGACCCGAGGTGACCATGAGCCCAGCGTAAACGCGGGCAGCGGTAGACCATCCACCACCAAGAGCCTCGCCGGATCGAGACCGGCCGTCTGAGCGACGCGTGCCAAGCCGTCGGACCACTCACGCACGCGGATCCCCTGCAGGGTGCGCCGGGCACGCCGCGTCAGGCGAATTCGATCGACGATCGCCCACACGAGGCCAGCGGCCACTACGACGTGCAACGCGCGGTGCACCGGCGCCATGAACTCGTGCAAGGCGATGAGGCAGAGCGCACCAATGTGGTCGCTCCCCGAGAGCGGACGATCGACCACCCCAAGGATGTGCCCACCGATCACCGGCGCCAGCGATCCAAGGAGCAGCAGCGCGAGCGAGATCACCAGGCCACGCTGGTAGCGCAACTCACGGCGCCCGGTATCGCGGCGCAACCACGCGCGATCGCGCGTCTCAGCCACGACGCGTTTTCGCTTCCTGCACCAGTCGCGCCAGCTCGTCCAACTGTGTCGGATCGCGCTCGGCGAGCACGTCGACAAAGGACGCGGCGAGTCGCGCCGGGGCGAAGTCGATCACGCCTTCGATGAGGCGCCGCGATGCGTACTCCCGGAACGCCTCGGGTGTCAAGTTGGCGCTGTAGTGCAACAGATCCCGCTGCTTCCGCCGCGAAAGAATGTGCTTGGCCACGAGCTTGTTGAGGACCGTGACCACCGTGAGGAGGGCCACCTCGTGGTCGCGAACGATGACCTCGTGCACAGCCCGAGCCGGCACCGGTGCGCCGAGGCTCCAGACCGCCTCCAACACGCGTGCCTCGAGATCGCCAAGGATCTTGCCAAGGCCGTCAGCGGAGAGCCGGATGGCGTCGAGCAATTTCGGGCCGCGAGGTTTGCGAGCGGTCATTTCGGATGGTCCGGTTGAAAAGTCGGTGGTGGCGGATGATGGTGCGGCGCGGCGGGTGGGGACGCGGACGGCTCGACTATGATGCCGTCACGCGCAAGCTCCTCCGGACGCGCCGCCTGTGCCAGCGTGCCGGCGGGCGGCTCCCACCAGCGCGCTTCGTCGCCGGCCCGCAGCATGGGGCGCACCTTGAGCACGGTGAACATGCCCCCCATGTCGATGTATCCGTACGGTCCGGTCGTGCCGAACATCGGCGTGCTATTCGGGGGCACGGGCATCCCCATCTCACCCATATCCCCCATCCCGTCGGTACCCATCGTCATATACGAGGGCAGGATCGGCTGCACCGCGCGATCCACCGCGGCGGCATCCACACCGAGCATGTTGATGGCCGAGTGGCCCATCTGTGTCATGGTATGATGCGACATGTGGCAGTGCAGCGCCCAGTCGCCCGGATTGTCAGCGATGAACTCCATCGTTCTCGTACAGCCGACAGGAACCAGTTGCGTGACCTCCGGCCAGCGAGCCGACGGCGGAATGACGCCACCGTCCGTCTCGGTCAGTGTCCACGCGTGGCCGTGAATGTGGATGGAGTGATGACTCATCGCACTGAGGTTGCCGAGTCGAATGCGCACGTGGTCGTTCTGTTTGACCATGAGCGGCGCCGTTCCGGGAAAGGCTTTGCCGTTAAACGTGAGCACGTTGAACTCGAGCATCTCGTTCGGATCCGGGCGGCGCGCCCCCGGGAGTACCTTCCATTCACTCGACAACAGCACGAAATCACGATCTGGCCGACGCGCACTGATGCGGGGATGCACGATGAACATGCCCATCATCCCGAGCGCCTGCTGCGTCATCTCGTCACGATGCGAGTGATACATGAAGGTGCCATGCTGCCGCAGTGTGAATTCATACTTGAACGTGGCGCCAGCCGGGATGGGCGCTTGACTGAGCCCGGACACTCCGTCCATACCCGATGGGAGCAAAATGCCGTGCCAGTGTACGCTCGTGGCGGCCGGCAGGCGATTCGTCACGTAGATGCGTACACGATCTCCCTCGACCGCCTCGATCGTGGGCCCGGGCGTCCGCCCATTGAATCCCCAACACTCGGCGGTCAGCCCAGGTGCGAACTCATGCTGTAACGGTTCGGCAACCAGATGAAAAACCTTCACTCCTTGCACGACGCGGAACGGCAGCGCGGCGCCGTTCGGCGTGATCACGGGCGTGTAGTCACGGCCGGGCAGCCCCGGCGCGAATACGACACCCGCCTGGTGATCGACCGTGGAGGCCGCGAGTGCGGAGGCGGCGCGCGGGCCCAGGGCCGCCAGTCCCACCGCCGCCGCGCCGGACTTCAGCAGCGTGCGCCGGTCCACGGCCGACGGGTGATTGAAGTCGCTCATGGAATGCGCGTCCCCAGCGCCTGTTCGAGGTGGTAGCGCGCGATCCAATAGTCCCGCAGGGACTCGATATACCCCTGCCCGGCCTCTAACTCAGCCTGTTGCGCCGCCAGCAGACCAAAGACCCCGATCGCCATCGAGTTGTACAGCAACTGTGTTTCCCGCGTGACCCGTTGGCGCAGCGGCAACACGTCCGCCTGATACCGCGTCGCCCGACGCTGTGCCGCGTCCAGCTGCGCCAGACTCTCCCGAACTTCCGAGCGCACCTCCCGTATCAATCCCTCCTGACGCGCCACCGCCTGTCGCAACGCAACCTGTGCGCGCTGCAACCGTGCCTGCCCTCGATCAAACAGTGGCAGGGGCACGGACAACCCAGGTCCACGCAGCATGCGACTCCCTTCCGCTTCTCCCGAGTAAGCCAGCGAGCCGTCGGCGAGGTACCGAAAGCGTGACGTCAATCCAACCTCGCGCGCGCTCGCATTGATCTCGGACAGGGCGGCCGCGAGGTCCAGACGCGAATTCACCGCGAGCGCCACGAGTGAGTCGCGGGGCGGCATCGCGCCAGCGAGATCGGCGAGCCGAGCGGGTAGTCGCAGGGAATCTCCCGGCACGTCGACGCCGAGCGCGCGCACCAGGCGCTCACGGCTTGCCGCTGCCTCCCCCTCCGCGCGCAACACGGCGGCGTCACTCTCGGCAGCACGAGCCCGCTCGCTGGCGAGATCGAGATCGAGCAGGTTTCCGACCTGATGCACCAAGGCGGCCGTCGTGGCCGACGCCTGGGCCGCCTGACGCGTGCGTCGCCGAAGGTCGAGGCTCTGCTCGGCGGCAACGGTCTCGGCGAGCGCGCTCCGCGCGTCCGTCACCGCGCGAAAGACCGCATCCGCCACCTGCAAGGTGGTGGTCTCCAAACGCGCCCTCGCGACGCGGGTGCGCAGCGGGCGCCGCAGCAGTTCCACGAAGGACAGCGCGACCGAAAACTCCTGAAAGCGTCCCTCCGTAAACCGATCCACCGAAGCGAGCGGATTGCTGAGCAGACCGGCCTGCACGACGTCAGCCTGAGCCAGGCCGATCTCCTCATAGAGGGACCGCAGGCGCGGCTGTGCCAGCAGGGTGACGCGCACGACGGCGTCCGGCGTCAACGGTCTGGCCAGCATGGCACGGACGCTGTCCGATGCCACGAGCGAGTCGACGCCGCGCATGCGGGGGGCGGCGACGCCGGTACGCGCGACCAGCAGGGCATCCACCGGCTGGGTGGCGAGCCCCGGGCGACGCGGCCCGCATGCCGGCAGGGCCACGAGCATCGCCCCCAGCAGCAGCGCGCGAAGCCCGCTGGGCCGGTGAGAGCGAGCCTCTTCACGTTGAACAGGAATCACGGTCATCAAGAGCTGGACGAAAGGAGCGACGATCGGCACTTTATGAAGCATAAAGTGCCGTCACTCACACCTCAACCCTGCTGACCATGGTTCACACTCCCCGTCGACTTGCTCGCGCCGCGCTTGTCGGAATCGTCACGGTCGCGTCGTCCTCCGTACTCCTGGCGCACGATACCTGGCTGCTGCCCGACCTCTTTGCGGTCGCGCAGGGTCGACCCGTCGAACTCTCGGCGCGTGCCGGCGGCGGGAAGTTTCCGGACGGGAGCGCCGTGCCGCTCGATCGCGTCGCCTCGGTTCGGGTGATCGGTGCCACGAGCGACAACGTGGCTACCGATGTCGTCGCGTCCGCGGGCGCGCTCCGCATCACCGCCAAGCCCACATCCGACGGACAGTATCTGGTCGTACTGGCCACGAAACCGAGCACACTGGCCAACACATCAGCCGGATTTCTCAAGTTCCTCGCCGCCGAGGGCGCGAGCGCCGAGGCGCGCCGACTCAGCGAGACCTCGCTGACGCGCGACGCGGACAGCGTGATTTTCGAACATGGCGTGCTCGCATCGACCGTCGCCGAGATTGGCACTGGCGGCCCCCGCGCGTTTTCGCGCGCCGGCATGCTCCCCCTCGGCATCGTCCCGTTAGTCGATCCGGCCAGTCTGCGCGTCGGCGATACTCTGCGCGTGCGACTCACGGCCGACGGGCGACCGGTGCCGCGCATGGGTGTGGACGTGAAGACCGCCCTCGACACCACGGTGCGCGGCACCGGCGAGTACACCTCGATGATCGCCGATTCTGCTGGTGTCGTGGCCATCCCCGTGTCCCGTGCCGGCGCATGGATGCTGCGGACGGCATGGGTGGCGCCGACGCAGGCGGCGGGATCACGCATGGTACGCACGCGTGTGTGGCGCGCGACGTTCGTGTGGAGCGTGCGACCGCGCCGCTGAGTGCTCGGCGGCGACGCCAAGCACGCGAGTTCCGCCGGCTCCGGCTTTCTCCTCGAAGACGGCAGCGTTCACCCGACTCCCGGCGCCTTTATCCAGCGTAAACTGTCGTAGCCGGACGGTGCGCGGGCGGTGACGTCGGTCGCCGAGCTGGCCGAGGACAGACGAGCCGACGAGTTCCTCGTCCCGGTCGCCTGCTCTCAACCTCGCTACCGAGGGTGGCTATGCCGCGTTTACTGACGCGATTCGTGCGGTTGGCTGCGGCCGCGGCCGTGACCGGCTGCCTGCCGGCCGGCGGCGGCCACATGGGCGGCATGATGCGCGGAGGCGCGATGCCGCAGGATTCCGTCATGGCTATGCCGGCGGCACGGGAGGCGTGCCCAACCGTGATCAAGGAGCGCACGGAGGGCACGTGGCGCGTCACGCTCACCCTGCCAAGGGCCGCGCCGACAGACTCTTTGCTGTACTTCGTGGACGTCCTCGCGACTGGTACGGACACATCGGCGTCCGGGGCCCGTGTCACGCTTGTCGTGCGATCCGAGTCAGATGCCGCGATCACACCGGCCTTTCAATCGACGATCACAACGCCAGGCACGGATGGACGATATCCGTTTGCGCCCTCGCTGCTTCGGCGCGGTCGCTATCGCGCCATCGTCACCGTGGCCGACACTGCTCGGCGGACGAACACGGCGACGGTCGAGCAGGAGATTGTGTTCGATGGCTGTGGCAGGCCGATGACGCATCCCAAACGTTTGTCGCGGGCTCCCGCGGCGCTTTCCTGGATCGGCGTCGGAGCGCTGATCATGGGAATCATGATGCTGCGAGGGATCCGGTGACCGAAGCTGTTGCAGCGCGTTGATCAGTTGGGGGATCAGTTCGCCATCCCGGCCGTTGCTGGCTTCATGGGAAAGCGATCGGTCGGTGCCGTCTGCGCGTCCCTCGGACTCGGCTCGTTGCAGCAAGATGATGAACGCGCGGCACTCTGCTAGCTCGGCAGCTCCGTCGCGACGATCGTCGCCGTGACCATCAGGATACCAATGCCAATGCCGATCTCGAGCCACGCGCTGATGCGAAACGCCGGCACCGACTGTCCACTGGCCAAGCGGGGCAGGACGACGCGCCAATTCCACCCCCCAAGTGCCAGTGTGGGCATCACGAGTAGCACTTTGAGCAGAACAAGGCGCGAGTAGGACGGTCCCCACACGGATTGAGGACGCACGCCATGCAGCCACGCCATCGCCACCCCCGACAGAAGGAGCACGCCCACGGCGAGCTGCGCCACTCTCGAGAACGCAGAGAGCGCGGACGTTTGCACCGTCAGCGGGGCCCGCAGGAGCCCGCCCATGCAGAGGACGGCCAGCAGACCGAGCCAGTGTCCGGCGGCCATGAGATGCAGAACGTGAGCGACCACGCCGACGGCGGGAGGTGCTACGGTGACGGCATGTCCCCCGAGCGCTTGTCCGACAACAAGCGCAAGGAGAGCGCCGCTCGCCAGTAGTTGGTCACGCGTCCCAGGTCGACGTGTCATGTTCGGCAGGGCCATCAGCATGGCTACCGAGACACCCTGCAGCAACCACGCACGTCCCCATGCCGTGTCCCACGTGAGTGTCCAGGCACCATCGAAGTCCCATGCGGCGGGCGGGCCGAAAAAGGCCAACGATTGCATGGCCCATCTCGCCATCCACGCGACGAACCAAGCGAGCGAGCTGTATCGTTGGACGTCGTACAAACGTCGCCGCAGCAGCCGAAACGCGCGCCGCTGTTCGGCCGTGTCGAGCCGCGCACGCGTACGCAACCATGGCATCAGCCCGCGAAGGCTGACGGTGGAGCCGATGACGGCGAGGAGCGCCGCATACGCTACGAGGCGCGTTCCGACATACCACGGCGACTCGACACTGAATGGGTCCATGCACGCTCCGCGAGTTTGACTTTACGGAGCATAAAGCCAGATCCTTCGGCCGACAAGCGCACAGCCCGCGCATGTCCCTATCTGAGCATCATCACCGAGCAGCCGACACGAGTTGCCAACGTTCCGGATGCCAGAGTCGCATTCACGCCGGCATTGGCTCGCGCATCGCGGCCATGGCTCGCGCGCCGATGTCGGCCGGCAGGCTCGCGTCGTCGGCGCCGTCGTCCTCCACCCGTCCATGGCGCACTTCCCATTCTTTCCAGAGGGAGTAGATCGCCGGGATCACGAGCAGCGTGAGCACCGTACTCGAGATCATGCCGCCCACCATGGGTGCGGCGATCCGCTTCATCACACTCGAACCCGTGCCCGACGTCCACAGGATTGGCAGCAGCCCCGCCATGATCGCCGTCACGGTCATCATCTTGGGGCGTACCCGCTCGACGGCGCCTTCCATGACGGCCGCGTAGAGATGATGCAGGGTCACCTGCCCGCCCGCCGCGCGTGCGCGTTCCCGTTCACTGCGCCAGGCGTGATCGAGATAGATAAGCATGACGACCCCCGTTTCTGCCGCCACGCCAGCCAACGCGATGAATCCGATGGCGACGGCCACCGACCAGTTGTAGCCCAGCAGATAAATGAACCACAAGCCGCCAACCAACGCGAACGGCAGAGAGAGCATCACGATCATGGTCTCGCCAACGCTCTTGAAGTTGAAAAACAGCAGCAGGAAGATGAGCACGAGCGTCGCGGGAATCACCAGTCGCATGGTCTGCTTGGCACGCTCCATGTACTCGAACTGGCCACTCCAGACCACCGTGTAGCCAGCGGGAAACTTCACCATCTCCGTCACCCGACGTTGCGCCTCTTGCACGTAGCCGCCAATGTCGCGCCCGGAGACATCAACGTAGACCCAGGCGGTCGGCATGGCGCCTTCAGTACGCACCACCATTGGCCCCGGCACCGGTCGAATCGTCGCGACTTGTCCGAGCGGTACCTGACTGACGCCCGCCCGCGCCGAGAGTCCCGCCCCCCCGGCACGCATGCCGCCCATGGCGTCACCGCCAGCGGCGCGCCCGGCCGTGTTGATCGGAATCAGCACGGCCGCGAGGCGCTCCGGGCTATCGCGCAGTTCCTGCGGATAGCGCACGCGCACACCGTAGCGCTCACGTCCTTCCACGGTCTGTGTGATGACCATGCCGCCGATCGCCGTGGCAATCACCTCCTGGACGTCGCCAACATTGAGCCCGTAGCGTGCCGCCGCCTGCCGATCGATATCGATGTCGACGTAGTAGCCACTCACGGCGCGCTCCGCAAACGCGCTGCGCGTGCCCGGCACCATCTGCACGGCCGACTCCACCTCTTTCGCCAGACGTTCCAGCTCTGCCAGATCAGGTCCGAACACCTTGATCCCCACGGGCGTGCGGATGCCCGTGGCCAACATGTCGATGCGGCCGCGAATCGGCATGGTCCACGCATTGGTGACGCCAGGCATGCGCACTGCCGAATCCATCTGCGCCACAAGTCCCTCGTACGTCACGCCCGCGCGCCACTCCTGCTCGGGCTTGAGAGTGATCGTGGTCTCGAACATGTCGAGCCCGGCCGGATCGGTCGCGGTATTGGCGCGCCCGGCCTTCCCCCAGACGTGCTCCACTTCGGGAAACTGCTTGAGGATCCGATCCTGTCCGGCGAGCAGTTCACGCGCCCGGGCTACGCTGAGCCCCGGCAGCGTCTGCGGCATGAACAGAATGGTGCCCTCTTCAACCGGCGGCATGAACTCACCGCCAATGCGCGCCCATGGAATCCAGGTCAGCACCAGGGTGGCCATGGCGACGGCGATCACCGACCAACGATGACGAAGCACCGTCGTGATCATCGGCCGATAGAGACGAATGAGGGCGCGGTTGATCGGGTTGGCCTGTTCCCGATAGATCTTCCCACGGATGAACAGCCCCATGGCCACCGGCACCAGCGTGACCGACAGGAGCGAGGCGGACGCCATCGCGAACGTCTTGGTGAACGCCAGGGGCTTGAACAAACGGCCTTCCTGGCCACCGAGTGTGAACACCGGGAGGAAGCTTACGGTGATGATGAGCAGCGAGAAGAACAGCGCCGGCCCGACCTCCCGCGACGATTCGACCACTACGCGCCACCGCTCCCGGGAGGTTAGTACCGACGTCGAGAACGAACGCTGCCCGGACGCCGCCTCGCCCTCCTTGGCGACGATGGCGCGCTCGAGATGCTTGTGCATGTTCTCGATCATGACGATGGCGGCGTCGATCATGGCGCCGATGGCAATGGCAATCCCGCCGAGCGACATAATGTCGGCGCCCACACCGATGCTCCGCATCGCAATGAACGCCATCAGGATGCCGATCGGCAGGGTGATGATGGCCACCAGCGCTGAGCTGGCATGCAGCAGGAACACCACGCACACCAGCGCGACGATGAGCGACTCTTCGAGCAGCTTTCCCTGCAAGTTCTCGATCGCGTGTTCGATGAGCGACGACCGATCGTACACCGGGCGGATCACCACCCCGGGCGGAAGCCCGGACTGAACACTTGCCAGCTTCTGTTTGATGCGCTCGATCACCGCCAGCGCGTTCTCACCGAAGCGCATGACGACGATCGCCCCGACCGCATCGCCACGGCCGTCCAGTTCGGCAATGCCACGTCGAACGGCGGGGCCGATACTCACGCGTCCCAGTTCGGCGACACGAACCGGCGTGCCAGCCGCTGAGGCGCTTACCACCACGTTCTCGATGTCCGAGAGCGATTTGAGATACCCCAGGCCGCGCACCATATACTCGCGTTCGGAGAGCTCCATGACCATGGCGCCCACGTCGGCGTTGGCGTTCTGGATGGCGGCCATCACGCGACCAACCGGAATGCCATAGGCCTGCAGCTTGGTGGGATCCAGATCCACTTGGTACTGCTTTTCATAGCCGCCGAGCGAGGCCACCTCGCTCACACCGGGGACCGCCGTCAACTGATAGCGCAGATACCAGTCCTGCAACGAGCGCAGTTCGGCGAGGCTGAGTCGTCCGGTGGTATCCTCCAGGGCATACTGGTAGACCCACCCGAGCCCGGTCGCATCCGGTCCCAGTCGCGCGACCGCGCCCTTCGGCAATCGGCCCTGAATGCCGTTCAGGTACTCGAGGACGCGGCTGCGCGCCCAGTAGAGATCGGTCCCGTCCTCGAAGATGATATACACGAACGAGACGCCGAAGAAGGAATAGCCACGCACGATCCGGGAGCCCGGCACCTTCAGCATCTCCGCGGCGATCGGGTAGGTGATCTGGTCCTCGACGATACGCGGCGCCTGCTCGTTGTAATCGGTTTGCACAATGACCTGGACATCCGACAGGTCTGGGAGTGCCTCGAGGGGCGTACGCTTGACCGCCAAGACGCCCCCGACCATCGCGGCGACCGTAACCAGGAGTACGAGTAGCCGGTTGCTGACGGCCCAATTGATGATGCGCGGAAGCATGGGTCAGACCTCCTGGCGCACGTGCGGTGGCGTGCTCGACGGCGGTCCGCCCTTTTGCGGATTGGGCTTCGGCGCGGGTTTGGCGGGCGGTGTGCTCGACCCATGATTCATGCCGGGCATATCCTCCATGCCAGGCATGTCGGGCATTGCTGGCTTCTTCGACATGGAGTCGGGCGCCGGCCCGGCCGGGCGCGGACCTGCTGGCGGCGGCGCCTCGCTCGCCCCTCCCATATTCATGCCCGGCATGTTGCCCATACCGCCCAGTGCCGATTTCAGGTTCGACTCCGCGTCGACCAGGAAGGTGGCGGACGCGACCACGGTATCGCCGACGCTCAGTCCCGAGAGCACGACCACGCGATCATCTGACGCATCGCCGATGGTGACATCGCGCGGAACCAGCGCCCCGTCGTTCGCTCGAACGAACACCAGCACGCGTCGGCCGGTGGCGAGCACCGCCGACCGTGGCACCGTCAGGACGGGCCGCTGACTCGAACTCGTGAGGACCATCGTCGCGTACATGCCAGGCTTGAGTTCGGCGCCCACATTCGGCAGTGCGACGCGAACCCGCAGGGTGCGCGTGTCCTGATTCACGGTGGGATACACGTACGCCACGCGCCCTGTCCGCTGCTTTCCCGGCAACGACGCAAAATCCATCGTGATCGGCGCACCAACGCGGGCAAGGGGGGCGTACTGTTCGTAGATCTCCCCATCGACCCACACCATTCTGAGGTCCGCAATGCGGTAGACCGCGTCGCCGGCCATGATGCGTTGGCCACTGAGCACGGGTTTGTCGACCACGAACCCATCGATCGGCGATCGCAGGGTCAAGGTGCGACGTACCTGCCCGCTCGCTTCGATGGCGTCGATGTCGGCCGCCGGAATGTCCCAATAGCTCAAGCGCCGACGTGCGGACGCCACCAGCTCCTCCGCGGAGCGTCGCGCCTCGGCGGATCCATTCTGCACGTCCGCCGCGAGTCGTCGTGCGAGCAGCAGCTCTTCCTGCGCCGTCACGAGCATCGGCGCGTAGATCGTGAACAGTGCATCCCCGCGCCGTACCGGCTGGCCAGTGAAGTTGAGGTACAACTGCTCCACCCAGCCGTCGATCTTGGGTGCAATCACCTTGACCCGCGTCTCGTCGTAGCTGACGATCCCCACGGCGCGCAGCTCGCGCAGCAGCGGCGCCAGCGTGACCGGCGCGAACGTCACGCCGATGCGATCGGCATCGGCCCGACTCAGCATGACGGGGCCGGCCTCCGTTGCCGGCGCGGCGCCGCCGTGGTTGTGCCCAGCGGGAACGGCCGATGCGTCAGGGGATTTCCGGGTGGCCAGGTACACCGCGGCAAACGCGCCCACGAGCAGGAGTGCCGCTCCGGCGATCATCCCCATCCGGCGACGCACTGGGTGACGCGTCGGCGACTCGAAGGGTGAGGTTTCAATGGGTGACGACATCAGCGGAGTCCTCGGCGCGAGGCATCGCGCGAGATGGAAGAATGAGTGGGCACGTCTGGTGACGTGGGCGCGGGCGGTAGGTCTCGGCTATCGGGCGGTTCAGACGTCGAGTCAACCAAAGACCGACCAACAAGCATCTCGAGTTCGGCCCATGCGCGCCCCTCGTCCGCTTCCAAAGCCGCGAGTTCCTGCCGGAAACGGTTCACCGTCGTACGGCTGTCGAGCACGGTCATGAACGGGACGGAGCCCACGCGGTACGCCGAGAGCGACGAGGTGACGCTCGCTTCTGCCTGCGGCAGGATCGTGGTGCGATACAGCAGCTGCAGCGCTCGGGCGCGCGATAGATCGGCAAACGCTTCGGCGACACTCCCTCGCGTGTCCGAACGCATGGCCGCGAGATCGGCACTCGCCATACGTCGCATGGCCACGGCCTCCTCGCGCATCTTGAGCTGCCGACTGCGGGCGAAGATCGGCACCGAAGCGCCCACCATGAGGCTCGCCATGCGATCGGTTCCCGACGACATGGCCGTCGGATCGGCGCTGGCAACTGCACGCCGCTGCCCATACTGCACGCCGATTTCGAAGTCCGGCCAGATCTCCTTTCGTGCGAGCAGTTCGGACGCTTCGGCCGCCCTCACTTCCTGTTCGCCCGATTGGATCATCGGTCGGCTGGCGGCCGCGGCGCGCTGAAGCGAATCGACGCGCGGCAATGCGGCCGGATAGGACGGGAGTTGCACTGGTGGAAGCGCCGGCTCGACCGGGCGATCGAGGAGCGCGGCAAGACGAGCGGAGGCCGCCTCGCGCATCGCACGCATGCGGATGATTTCCTCATCCATGCGTGCCACCTCCACCTGCGCGCGCAGCACATCCGCCTGCCGTCCCTCGCCGACGCGATACATGCTCTCCGCGATGCTTGCCAGGTCCTGCATCAGGCGGCGCGTCTCTCTGGCGACCTCGATGGAGCGATCAAGTTGATAGAGATCGTAGAAGGCGGCTGCCGCGCTCGCCCGCTGCTCCCACCGGGTATCGGCCGCACGCGAACGCTCCGCAGCCGCCTGTGCATCAGCCGCGCGACCGGCCGCCGCGAGCTTGCCGTTGAGTGGCAGCATTTGGGTGATCTGCACCTGGTTCATCCCCAGCGTCTCCATCGGGCGGAGCGACGGCACGCCATAGTTCATGAAGCCCAGTTGCACCTGCGGATCGGGGAGGCGCCGGGAGCCCGGCACGCGTGCCTCGGCGGCTCGGGCCCGTTGACGAGCGGCCTCGACCCGTGGACTGCGTTTCACCATCTCGGCGTATACGTCGGCGAGGCGGAGCGGTGCGACACGGGACGTGTCTGCTTGCGCCACCAGCGCGTGCGACGTGCCGAGTATCAGCACCGCGACGGCGACGCCAACCCTCAAGGGGCGGGGAACGCGAACGACGTCACGGCGTGCACTGGATTGCATCCAGCACGTGAGCAGGATGGACACGGACCGACCTCCACGAGTGATCTCTTTGCGTAGCGTGCGCAGCTACTCACCGTTGCGCAGAACGGGTCGCACGACTCACAGCACAGCGGGAACGCGGACAAGACGGCGGGATGTGGACACCGCCGATGCGGGTCAACCCCGTGGCGGGGGAACGTCCGGTGCGTGTGTCAGTGAGGGCGGACGGCGCGGCAGGCAAGACGCGCAACGCTCCTCGACCGCGAGCGTCCACGCGGTCCACTCCACCAGGGCAACGCGCACCATTGGCGAGCCGCTGTGGCACCCGGCGCCCAGCAGCGGATGCGGGCATGGACAGTTGATGGGGCAATCGCTCGGGCAATCGCGCGACGGCGCCGTCGGCTCGACCTGAGCGCTCACGGGCCGATGTACTCGTTCGTGTCCGCTTTGCGCTCCGTGCACACACGCGTGGGCAGCCTGGGGCGACGGCACCGCCACGCGAGCCCCTTCCGCACGACTGCTCCCGCCCGGCACTGCCAGCAGCAGGGTGAACAGTGTGGTGAGGACTCGACGAATGGCAGTCACGAGAGGCACGAGAGGCACGAGAGGGTCAGGACGCGCGGCAACGAGGGTCGACCTCAAGAGTATCGGCGAGCGCGCATCGATCCTGTGGGCGCTTTCTTGATTTTACGTAGGTTAAAATCCTACACAAGGGTGCGAGACCCTCGATCCGCTACAGGCGCCGAGCGATCGCCTCAACCGGGCGCAGACCCTGACCAAACCTCGCCATGGCCTCACGATGCGTCTCGAGCGCGGTGTACGGCAGGAAGCGTACTTCCAAGTCGGCCACGCGACTGAACGCGGGTCTTGCGAGCTGCGCGCGGACGTCGGATTCCCGATTGTCGGGGGCGACCAGGAAGAGTCCGCGGGTGGCCTGCGTCGGTGCGCCGAGCGCCAGGTCCAGCAGGCGGACGATCCCCGAGTAGATGGACGTCGTATGCTCGACCTCGAACGCGCCGGCGATCCGAGCCGGTGAGCCATTCTCACCCCGCTCGATCCACAGGACATCGATCAGGCGAACCGCGTCCACCCCCGGAGCACCCTCCATGGCCGAAGGCAGCGAGGTGGCGCAGCCATCGCCGAGTTTTCCGCCGGCGTAGGATCGGCTCCGGTCATTCGAGGCAATCCAGACATCGAAGCCGAGCGCCACGCCCAGATCGCGGAGCCACCCCTGCACCTCCGTGTGCGTGCGATCGCTTTCTCGATTGGCCGCGAGTGCCCGCGCCGACGCCGCATCCTCGCGCACCTTGGCCAGATCCGCTTCCCACTCGGCCTCGGCGCGCGACCCCGGCGCCATCATCTCAGGTGGCGCAGCGTATCGCCCCGTGCCAATGTCAAACAGCAGGGCGGCGATCGCCCCCAGATCATTGGATAACAGATCGCGGTACTCCGCGTTCAGCTTGAGCATGCCGGCGCGCATGGCGAGATACTCTGGCCATCGCCCGAGCCTGACCTTCGCACCCGTGAGCGCGTTATAGCCGTTCACAATCGCCGTGTTGAATGGCGGCGTGATCGTGGGATGCAGAAAGTACAACAGGTTCGCGGCGCTCGGACCGAGCCCCTTGATACCGTGCGACTCCAAGCGGTGAATCGCGCTCAGCACGTGCTCTTCGGTGTTGCAGCATACGCAGCTATCAAGGAACTGTCCGAATGCCCGCTGGTTGTCCGGTGACTCGTAGATGTCAGGGATGCGCAGCTTGGGCTTCCAGAGCCACGCATGGTCGGCGCCCTTGAACATCTGCCGTTGCTCGGCGATCGAATGCACGACCGTCTCGAGTGACGAGCCCCGGTACGCGTTGCCGAAGGTACCGGCGGCGATCTCCTGAACGACCTCTTGAAGGCCGCGACGGATGGAGCGAAAGTTCTTGACGCGTTCCTCCCAGAGGAACCACGTGCGGAACGTGCTGGCGTGGTCGTCGCGCCAACGGTTGATGAGTTGGCGGCGGAGATCACTGGCGGAGCGCGTGTTCAGTATTGGCATCGACATTCGGGAAAACTACTGCGCCCGATTCAGCTTACAACAGGTGACGGTCCCGCCGCGTCTGCTCCAATCGTCGACAGACGGTTGTTGGGTTGAGGGGGAGAGGATACGCGCCTACGATGCGCGTCGAGGCATTCATCACGCAAAGCGACTATTGAAGCACGCGATGTGTGCGTTCTGCGCGGACTTCCACCGTCGCGCTTGCACAAGCCAGACCGGCTTGTACTCTCGATTTCGTCCGCACCATGCCACAGCGACCTGCAGCGATGGCCGGACCTTTCTAACGTTCGCCCTCGGTTGGCCGAGGAATTGCGCCACAGAATTGGGGCGCGAATTGTCTGAAAGCATCTGTTGCCGTCCAACGATCATGTACTACGATAGAATCGATCCTACGCTGCTGCCACCGCCGAAAGCACGTAGCACTACGCGACCGACGCGCCCGTTCGATCATCTCGTGCTGACCTGGCCGTGGTTCGATTCGGCGTCCGAAGGGCAGCGCAAGGCCGCGCTGACGCTGAACGCCATTGTGGCCCTCTGCCTTGAGCCGGGCCGAACGAGTCTTCCGAAGCGGCTACGAGATGAGAACCGCCTTCGGGACGCGCTGCAGCTTGCCGTTGATATACCGCCCCTGCTCGCGAAGACCGCTGTTTCATGCGATGCCGGCCTTCTACTTTTCGAACTACCGAATCTTGGAGAGGCAGCAGCCGCGGCGGCGCTGGATCAAGTGATTCGGCTCGCCGGGATTGAAGACCCGTGCTGGGCGGACCAGCGATCGATTTGCTGCACGGTTGACTTCGCGGACGCCCTGAAGTCGAAGTGGCGTCGAATCGCGGTTGACGTTGCGCGGCCGCTCATGCGCGTGATCACCAACTATCGCGTCCTTGGCTTGCCGCTACCGCTACACAAGAGGGGCGTAGCCATCGCACTCATCGCACTCGCGTGTGACAACGCCGCCGCCCCGCATGAGCGCGCGTGGGCTCTCAGAGCGACGGAAATGGAAAGATGGGGATCATCGACACTGCTTCCCGACCTGGCGCTCATTCCCGAAACCGTCGTCAACCTCGCCTTCGACCAGCAGGAGCTCGCGGCTATCCGGGAGCGCGTTGCGTCGGCCGCGTCGCGCGTACCGAGCGTAGTGCACGAATCAAACGCGGCCGATGAGGCCGAAGGCGATGGCCACTGCCAACTCTCTTGTTGGTGATCGAGTGAGCGAATGCCTTGGCGCGCTTCTCGCCTAGCGCCGCGCCGCGCCTGGCGGCACCGTCACATCACTCAGCCGCTCACCCTTCACCGTGAACTGTTGCTTCCCGCTCTTCCACGATACGCTGAAGCGCGTAGGCGTATCCCCCGAGGCCATTGGTTCAGTTAAGCCGCGTTCGCGCTCCCTTTTGGACCAGCTCTCGACCGGCGGAAGTGAGGTCTGTGCGTCACCGATCCAGCTCCGCGCCGCCTGCACCGCGGGGTGCAAGGCCGGAGGCGAGACTTCCAAGCGGATACCGAACCGCGTGGTATCACGCGACGACAGCAACAGCATATACGCACCGGAGGCTTGCCGACCCGACAGCGGTCCGTGTTGCTCGGCCATGGTCGACGGCAGATCTTCGAGGGCCATCGCCGTGTGAAAGCGGCCGAGATAGCCCGTGTACGGATCATTCTCCCACTTGTCGTGCAAGAGCGTCTGAGTGCGCAGAAAATAGGCGAGGGAATCCCGTCCATCGCGAATCAGCCAGACGCGATACGTGCCGAAGAACGGGACCGCAGGAGCGGAGACTTTGCCAACGGCAGTGGGACCGTTTTCGAAGAGGCCCGCGCCAACAGTTGCGCTGTAGATTTTCGCGCTGCCCTTGCAGATCGCACGGGCGAGGAAGCCTCCCCCGCACTGTCCTACCTGCGCCTTGGCGCTGTCCGTCGCCGATCGCACGGAATCGGATACTGCCACTTGCGCGCCCGCGACGTGCGACGCGATCAACGTCGCGATGACACCCACGAACGCGTATCGACGATGGCGCGGAATCAAGTTCATGGCGTCTCCATGCAGAAGTATTTTTTGTTGATTGGCCGAACGGCGTTCGGCCCTCGAAAGCGAGGTGTCACAGACACCTGGAGACGTTTCGCCCGCGCTCGGAATCCCTCACGTCGTGTTGGGTGAGGGATCCGGGGCGACGTGACTTAGAGCGAGAGCTCGATCGCGTGGTACACGGCGCGACGATTCGGCTCGTCCAATCCTGAGCGAAGGTCCAGCAGATTCACCGACACGGTGCTGTTGCCGTCGGGCCGACATCCGAAAACCGACGCGGCGGCTTCGACCATCAGCCGTTCTCCCGTCGACCAATCCGCCCGCGCGAGCAGCCGTGGAAAATCAATACCGCCGCCGTTCGGGAGGTACGGGACTACCCAATGATCCCCGCGGCGCTGAAAGACCGGTGAGCGGGTCAGGAGGAAAAGTGCTGCGCGATATTGCGGGCCGCGCGCGGCGGCCACCTGCAGTGGCGTCATCGTGTACTCCAGCGAGCGTGGTTGCTGCCACACGGCGAATCCGTCCGGCAGGATCACGGTATGGGTGGCGCAGCACCGGGCCAACCTACGCGGTTACGCCGTGCGAGCAGCAGCCACCAGGCGCCGTTAAGTCCGACTCGCAGACTGCTCATGCGCCGCAATCGCGGACGCCAGCTCCGGATGCTTGGCGACCAAGAGGCGAAGCAGCTGCAACGCGCGCGTTCCATCGGTCAGCATCACCGCGGTGAGCGGATCTGCGCATCGCGTGGCCTCCATGGCCGCCCGGCGAGCTCCGGCTTCTGCCATCGTGCCCGACTGATATTTGGTGTAGCGATAGGTGACATCACGATCCTTATGACCCAGCGCCTGACGAACATCTTCGATCGATGCCCCAGCGCGGATCCAGCCGACTGCCGCGTCGTGCCGGAAGTCATGAATGCGATGCCCGCGAACGTTCGGCCGCGCCGTGAGGCCTGTGCGCACGCTGTTCCATGCCTTCGAGAACGTGGACTTCTTGAGCAGCGGTTGCTCGTCTCCCCACGCCGGAGCGGAGGCATCGGTACGCCATCCACGTGCTTCGGCGATCTTTTTCCACTCCAGCATCGCGAGCGTCAGTGGCGGCGGCGACGTGAGCCGGCGCTTGTGGTTTGGTCCCAGCTCCGAGTGGCCTTCAAGCAGGACGACAGGCTCGACTTCCAATAGCAGCCACTGATCCCACTTCATACGCAGCATTTCCGAAAGACGGGCCCCCGTCCAATAGAGCACGATGAGCATGTACTTGAACATCACCCAGTCGCGCTGGGTCAGCGCAGGGCTGTGCGGCGTCGGCCGCATGGCTTGCTCGTCACAGTCAGCGAGGCACGCCTCGAAGTCGCCCGGCTCCAACAGGTGCTCGTTCGAGTCGCCTTCATTCTCGATGGCACTGTCGGGCTCATTCAGCCCAACGAACCACTTGGCGTAGCGTCGCATTCCGAATGCACGCAGCGCCCCGAGGGCGCGGAGGTCGCGATTCACCGTCGAACCGGACACGACCTTGTCTTGCCGCTGAACATGTCCAAGCTTCGGCGCCTTCGCGGGATCGCGCCGCGCCGCGCCGTACTGCGTCAGCTTGTGTTCATCCCAGAGGATGTCGGCGGGCTGCAGCTTGCCGGCGTCCTCATCGCCGTCACCGAGAAAGCGTGCGTAGCAAACGTACGAGTGGAGATAGCGCGCGACCGTGTCATCGCTGAGCCGCCTACTCTTCTTACGCGGATTGTTCCGATTCGTCGTGCGGCGCTCCTCGCCGAAAGCCGCTACGAGGTCACCGAATGTCAGGGGCCCCACGCCGTCTGCCCTTGGCAGCGCCCGGGTCGGGAGTCCCAGCCCTTTCACCGTCAGGCTGTGGACGTGCTTGAGGTTCTCGCCGACCAAGGCGGCCAATCGTTCGATCGTGATATCACCGTGCTTGAGGGCCATCGCGAGATCGAGCCGGCGCCCCGCGATGATCTCATCGTGCAAGAGTGCATGCAGGACCTGCGCCTCCTCGGGCGTGGTCGCCGCGGTGCGAAGTGCCAATCGCGGCCATGCCTTGGTGCGCGGATTGCACGTGATATAGTAGGCGCCGTCGCGTTCGTAACATCCCATGCGTATCGCCCCCCGACCGACAGAGGGGCAGCAGCAGCGCGGTCTGCCCCAACGACCGGCCCCCGCATGGCGTGGCCGAGGGCGCTCCGGTCCCAGAGCGGCCGTCCGAACGGTGAGCGCCCGGCCTTCCATCCATAGACGATCTTCCTCTTCGCGGAAAAGCTTGGGTCGGATGGAAGCACACCGAAGACCTCCGTCACGAGGTCGTCCGCGGTGGCCACTCCGCCGCGCTCGATGAGCTGGGGGCCGATCATGGACCAGCCGGCGGCCACGCCCAAAGACGTCGATGGCTTTGCAGGATCGGCGACAACGCGTGCTGCGCACGCTTCACGCCCGGTTGCCGTCGCGGACTTGCTCGGCGCCGCATCCAGGATGGGATGATGGCGACGCCGCTTGGAACGGCTTGCAGGGCGAGAAATGGACGGGATCTGATGAACTGACGACATGGGAAACGTCCTCAAGTAGGCAGGTGTGGCCCACTCTAGCTGCCGTGTCGAATTCAGCGGATTTCTCCCACTCACCCCATTTGCCCCCGGCCGCCGCCGCGAAACGAGCCCGCGGGAACCGGGCGCGAAGGGGGATTCCCGTTGCGCATCCGTTGCGCAGAACCGCGGAAATCGACGAAACCGCAGTAATTCTGAGAGTACCGGAAGTGACCGCCCGCGGCGCCGTCCAACGACCTATCCTGTTTCCTGGCAATCATTTGCGAGCACCGCATACGAAAAAGCCCCGCGCGCAGGAGCATGTCCTGAGGCGGGGCCAACGCGGGTGAACCGTATTTCGAGACCGGTGCCTTCAACCACTCGGCCACCTGTCCAACGGAGACCAGACGACCGGGCGGGCCATTGGTTTTCCGGGAGTCTGGATAGCTAAAACGTGCCCACAGGCGAATCAAGACCCGGCGGGGTGCGCGCCCGACCCCGATCTTCCCCGGCATGACCGAACCCTCGCGCTCACCCGCCGCCCTGCCGCCGGGCTTTCCGCTCCCGTTCGCGCCCCGGCGCGTCGTCATCGCCAACGCCCTGCACGCCGAGATCGCCGACCGCGTCCGGGCCGCCCGCCCGGACGTGGCCGTGCGCGGTGGCGTCGGCCCGGAGCTCACCGACGCTGACTTCGCGTGGGCCGAGGCCTGCATCGGCTTCCGTCGCCCGCCACACCTCACGTCGCTGGGCGGCGTGCGCTGGGTGCAAAGCACCGGTGCCGGCGTGGACGGCTGGCTGCGCGGCGCGCCCCTCGACGCGGGCATCCTCGTGACGCGTTCGTCGGAGCTGTTCGGCGCGCAGATCTGCGAGTGGGCCATCGCCCGCATCTTCGCCATCCAGCAGCGCGTGCTGCCGCTGGCGGCGGCACAGCGCGAGCGGCAGTGGGCGCAGCAGGTCGTGCCGCGCGTGGCGGGGACACGGGCGCTGCTCGTGGGCACTGGCGACATCGGCCGCACGATTGCGACCGCGCTCACCGCCCTCGGCGTGCACTGCACGGGCGTGTCCCGCAGCGGACGGTCGTCGCACACGGCGTTCCGCGCCATGCACACCCTCGATGCGCTGCCGGCCCTGGTGGGCACGCACGACTGGATCATCGTGTCGCTCCCCGACACCGCGGAGACGCGCGGACTGGTGTCGCGCGCAGTGCTGTCGCAGGCCCGAGGCGCGGTGTTGCTCAACGCCGGGCGCGGTGCCGTGGTGGAGGAGGCGGCCCTTCCCGAAGCCCTCGACGCCGGCTGGCTGCGCGCGGCGGCACTCGATGTGTTCGAACAGGAGCCCCTGCCTCCGGACTCGCCGTTGTGGCACGACCCGCGGGTGCTGGTGTCGCCGCACATGTCAGGGCTCACGACCGCGGAGGGCGCCGCCGGTGCGTTCCTGGAATGCCTCGCGAGCCTCGAACGCGGCGAACTCCCCGGGTGGGCGATCGATCGGAGCCGCGGCTATTGAAGGGTGCGGACGGGTGCGGATGGCGGGATGGATGCCCAGACGCCGTGACGTGACGCCACATCGTAAGTTGTCCCCGATGTCCGTCCCGACCACCGTCGTCGCCGATCGCGACCTGCTCGACCCCGAGCTCAGTCTTCTCGCCTTTCAGCATCGCGTGCTGGCCCTCGCGGCCGATCCGTCGGTGCCGCTGCTGGAGCGCCTGCGGTTCCTCGGCATCGTCACGAGCAACATCGACGAGCTGTACATGGTGCGTGTCGCCGAGCTCCGTCAGATGGCGGACAGCACGCTCGCCCAGCGGGTGGAGGAGCAGGTCGACGGGCTGCTGCGCGCGATGGACCGCATCGCCGCGGCGTGTCTCGACGCGGCCGCGTCGCATGGCGTGACGGTGTGTCGCTGGTCGGCGCTGGCGCACGAGGAGCAGGAGGCGCTGCGGGAGCAGTATCGCGAGGAGATCCTGCCGTCGCTGCAGTCGCACGCGGTGACGCTGAGTCCGGGGCATCCGGTCCCGCACCTGGCGCACCTCGGCCTGTTCGTGGCCGTCGTGCATCGCGACGTGGAGAGCGGCCGGCTGCGCGTGGTGGAGCACGAGCTCCCACGCGACACTGCGCGCCTGCTGCCCGTGCCCGGCCGCGCACGCGCCGTGATTCCGCTCGAGGAGGTGCTGTGCGCCAACGCGGGGGAGACGTATCCGCACCTGCAGGTCGAGGGCGCGCACCTCTTTCGCGTGACGCGTGGCGGTGAGCTGCCGGTGGGCGACAGCGACGCGCAGGACCTGCTCGATGCCGTCGATCGCGCGACGAGCCTCCGGTGGCTCAACCCCGCCGTGCGGCTGGAGGTCGAAGGCGCGATGCCCGACGCCGTGCGGGCGTTGCTGCTCGAGAGCCTGCATCGCGAGGCCGCGGAACGCGAACGGCCCGTCACGGCGATGCGTGCACAGGTCGTGGAGGGGCTCCTCGACCTGCGCTGCCTGTCCGCGCTGCCGCTGCCGGACGACGCCGCGCTGCAGTATCCGCCGCTCACGCCGCACCGTCCGATGCCGGCCGGGTCGATCTTCGACGTGATCCGGGCGGGCGACGTGCTCGTGCATCACCCGTTCGAATCGTTCGACGACACGGTCGTGCGCTTCTTCGAGGAGGCAGCCGCCGACCCGGCCGTGACCGCCATGGCGGCCACGCTGTACCGTGTGGGCACGCCGTCACCGGTGGCGGGGGCGTTGCTGCTCGCGGCGGAGGCCGGCAAGCACGTGTTCGCGCTCGTGGAGTTGCAGGCGCGCTTCGACGAGGTGCACAACGTGCGCTGGGCCCGCGCCATCGAACGCGCGGGTGGTCAGGTGGTGTACGGCCTGCCCGGGCTCAAGGTGCACGCCAAGGCCGCGCTCGTCCTGCGCCGCGAGGGGGAGCAGCTCCGGCGCTACGTGCACATCGGCACCGGCAACTACAACGTGCGCAGCGGCCGCACCTACACCGATCTCTCGCTCTTCTCGGCGCGACCAGCGCTGGGTGAGGACATCGCCACGCTGTTCCGTGCCCTCTCTGGCCAGGAGACGGGCGTGCCGCATGCGCCGTCGCGGTTGCCGCACGAAGCGCTCGTGGCGCCCGAGCAGCTGCGTCCTGCGCTGCTGGAGCGCATCGCCCGGGAAGCGGCGCATGCACGGGCCGGACGCCCAGCCGCCATCACCGCCAAGTGCAATGCGCTGGCCGACCGGGAAATGGTGCACGCCCTGTACGATGCGTCGGAGGCCGGGGTCGACATCCATCTCGTGGTGCGCGGCATCTGCACGTTGCGCCCCGGCGTCGCGCCCTACGCGACGAACATCCGCGTGACGAGCGTGGTGGGGCGATTCCTCGAGCACTCGCGCGTCTACCGCTTCGAGAACGGCGGCGCGCCCGAGTACCTCATCGGATCGAGCGACTTGCGCCCGCGCAACCTGCGACGCCGCGTGGAGCTGCTGGTGCCCGTGCACGATGCGTCGCACCGCGCGCGCCTCGACGAACTGCTCGCGCACTACACGCATGACGCGACCGCGTGGACGCTGCGCGCAGACGGCGGTTACACACCGCCCCAGTCAATGGCGGCTGGCGCGCAGGCACAGTACCTCGCCGATGCCGTGGACGCGGCCCCCCGACGCTAGGGCAACACCCGCACCGCGCCGGTCGTGTCACGCGCGGCGCGCGACCATTTGCGTAGCGTCACGCCGTCCACCACGCCGTCGCGCGCCACCACGCACTGCGCCAGCGAACCATCGACGCGGAGGACGACCGCCGTGCCACCGCTTCGCACTTCGCGCAGGAACGTGCCTGCCATGCACGGGATACCTGCGACGCGATGCTCGCGAGCCAGGAAGCAGCTCTGGAGTGCGCCCGAGGGGTGGAAGCGCACGTGCCACGCCTTGAAGCCTTCGCCCCGACACGGAAGCCCGGCAATGACCGTCTCTTTCGCGGGCCAGGCCCCTGTCACGACGCCGCGTGGATCGCGATCGAGCCACGTCCCCTCGGGCAGGGTGGCGGATCCCACGGCCACGCCACGCGACACAAAGCAGCCGGCGAGGCGGCCATCCCGATGGAATTCGGCAGGGATCTTCGCGTGTGCGGCACACGGGACGCCGTCGATGACCGTGTCGCGTTCGAGAGGCCGCCGCACGACGCTGTCCGGCGCGCGCGCCTGACCGGCAAGCGGCGCAGCCCCGACGACCAGCAGGCCCACGGCCACCGCGACGCGCCCTAGGCGCAGCGACGCTGCGAACGTCACACTCACGGCGCGTTCGCCGCCGCCGGATCGAGTTCGTCCGTGCGCGGCGCGACGTTCCACGCGATGTCGAGGATGCGGAATGTCCCGTAGCGATGCTGGTGCCCGTCGGCGTAGTGCCAGAGCGCATCGCCCTCGGCGGCCACGCGACGCCCGTCGAAGGTGCGATAGTCTCGCAGCGGGGTGCTCCACCGTTCGCCGTCGTCGGGCAGGGCGTGGCGGTCGTCACTCACAAAGTTGACCAGGTCGCCGTGCTGATCGAAGTGCATGACCGCACTCACGCGATGCGCGCCGCTGTGGAAATGCACAATGGCGTGGTGCGCATCGAGGGCATCCCAGGTGAAGCGCCGGTCGACCAGCGCGGATGGTGCCATCACGCAGAGGTCGTTCAGGATCGTGACCGTCTCCGCACGCGACAACGTGGCCCCCCGCTCGTCGACGAGATTGAACAGGCCCGCCAACCGCACCTGCATCTGGGCCGCGCCACCGTGGTAATCGTGCAGGACGCGCACCGGCACGCCGAGCATGGCCGTGCGCAGGAAGAAGAAGCGCGCGGGGCGGTCGATGAACTCCACCTGCCACGCCTCGCTCTCCATCGGGGCGCCATCCGGCCGATACATGGTGGCGTGGAAGCGTACCCGGAAGTTGTGCACCACCTCGCGCCCCACCGCCCCCGTGCGGTGCAGGTAGCGAGCGACCGGGGCCGGCAGGTGCGCGAGATCGCGTTCGGTGAGCACTGTCGCCTGCGGCAGAGGCTGCGCGTCGAACTGCGCCTGCACCGCCTCGGCGTAGCGTGTCGCCATCGACATGAGGAGCTCCTGGGTTGGGCCTCTCCACCCTACGGCCGGATCCCGCCGGCCGGTGTCAGCCTTTACCGCGCCGGGCCGTCAGGCACTCGCGCCAACTCCGCCTCGGAGGCGATGGAGCCGAACGCGCCCCACTGCCCCGCCCCGACGATCCGACGCCAGAGGGCCAGCGCCTCCGGCTGCCGCCCGTTGTACCAGTGCCAGTTGGCCACGCCGTACGCGGCCGACGCGTCACTCACCGACAGTTCGCCGGTCGGGCCGACCGTGAGCACCGAGTCCGGCGGCAGGTCGCCCTTGTACAGCAGCATCAGCCGGTGATAGGCGTGGTTCTCGATGATGTTCATGTCGCGCGACATGGGTGCAATGACGGCGGCGGCGGCGGAGTCCTGCCCCTGCCGACGCAGCGCCATGTACAGCCAGTGCGACATCGAGACGCGCCGGTCGTCGTTGTTGGCTGCGTCCACCTCGCGGCGCGCCACCTCGGCGGCCTTGTCGAACTTGCCTTGCAGGTAGTACGCCAGCGCGAGGTGATAGCCGATGTTGGAGTTGAGCGTGCCGATGGGCGTGTTCTTCGCGTTGGGCTGCCCATCCGGCTCGACAACGTCGGGCTTGCCGGCCACCAGTGAGTTCGCCTTCTCGAGATCGGCCACCGCCGCGTCGAAGTCGCGCACCGAGATGTAGCGGTGTCCGCGGTGGCGATAGAGCCAGGGGTTGTCGGGATACAGCGCGATGCCGCGGGAGTACACCTCGATGGCCTCGCGAAGCTGGCCGAGGTAGCCGAGGCGTCGTGCATACCAGATGATCGAGTCGACGTCGGTGGGAGCGTGCTCGTAGGCCACGCGCGCTGTGTCGAGCTGGGCCTGGTACCGTGCGCGCGTCTCCGCGGACAACGGCAGCGTGCGCAGCGTGTCGCCAAGAAGTGAGACCGCCTGGTAGGCGGGTGCCACAGGCGGCGCAGGGGGTGCTGCCGCGCGGTCACAGGCGGACAGTGCAGCGAGGACCGTGGCGAGGAGCGAGACGGTGCGAAGCGGGAGGCGGGACATGGGTGTGGGTGCGGGGAGTGAGGTGACTGCACCCAGTTACCACCGAAGGCCGCACCTGTCCACCCGCCACACGACGTACGTCGCCGGCGCCCGGCCGCGGCGCCTATGCGGTCAGCGACGCGCGGCGAAGAAGTCGCGGAGCAACGCCGACGCCGCGTCCGCCTCGACCCCGCCCTGCACCGCCGGACGATGGTTGAGGCGGGGGTGGCGCACGACGTCCCCGACGCTCCCGCACATGCCCGCCTTGTCGTCCCAGGCGCCAAAGACGAGCGTGCCGACGCGCGCCAGGACGATGGCACCGGCGCACATCGCACAGGGCTCGAGCGTCACCACCAGGGTGCAGTCGCGCAGGTCCCGATCGCCGCGTACGCGGGCCGCCTCGCGGAGGGCGAGCAACTCCGCATGGCTCGTCGCATCCCCGTCGCGCACCATGCGATTCTGCGCCGTCGCCAGCACCCGACCGGTTGCGCTCTCGATCAGCACCGCCCCGACAGGCACCTCGCCGGCCGCTGCGGCTCCACGCGCCTCGTCGAGCGCCTGCTGCATGGCGGCGGCGACCACCGGCGCGACGGGCACGGTTACGGTCACGGACGCCAGCCGTAGTGGCGTTCGAGCCAGGGCACCAGCAGCGCGGCCAGCGCGTCCGCATAACGTGTGCGATTGGCGTCCGTGTCGCGCACCCCGGCCAGATTGTGCTCGAACTGCACGGCGTCGAGCGCGCCACCGTTGAGTGAGCCGTGACGCTGGGTGTTGTAGCCGCCGTTGAAGTAGTCCTCGCCCACCTTGGGAGCGGGATCGGTTGCACTGGGCACCGCGGGATAGCCCGCGCCTGCGAGCAGGGTGCCCAGGCTCTGCGGGCCACGCAGCAGCGCCACGCCGCGGTCGCTCACACTGCGCGTGTCGGTCGAGAGGCGCGCGACACTCGTGCGCACCATCGCGTTCGCCGCGCCGAGTTGGGCGTCGGTCTGCCGCAACTCGGCGTCGCTCAGCAGGTACCCCACTTCGATGCGCGGCACCGCGTGCGCGTGCCCGTGCAGGTCGATCAGCAGTCCGCGCCCGCCGCTCCCGGCAATGCGGCTACGGGACGAATCGACCGCCGCGTGCCACCAGCGCCAGCTCGACTCGAGCGCGACCGTCCCCCCGGTCGCCTCCAACACGTCGCGGTTGGCGTCCAGCTTGCGACGATGGAGGCGGTTGATGACCAGGTGCGGCCGACGACCGGTGCGCCGGACAAACGCGTCGGCGATCGCGCGGGCGAGCTCCTGCGTATTGAGATCGGCGGTCGTGACGCAGCCGCTGCAGGTCCGGTCGGCCAGGGTGCCCGGGGACAGCGTGCCGCCATGCGGGGCCAGCAGCACCAGCGGGGCGTCGCCGGGGATGTACTCGATGTACCCCGGCGGGTCGGCGTACGGGACGCCCACCGACAGCGGGCCGACGGGCTCCGTGCCGGAGGGTCCCGTGGGCCCCGTGGGGGCCGACGGCCCGTTGCCCGGGTCGCTCGGCCCTCGGGGGTCGGCGCCGCCGCACGCCGCGACGATGAGGAGCAGCGATGCGGCCGCGGCGTGGAATGCAGGACGGATCGGCATGCGCAGAAGCTAGCATGCCGATCCCCCTTCGCTCACGGGGCGCGCGGCCCCGCCCGCGTGCCCAACCTGTCGCTTCGGTCGTCCGTCCATGAAGATTCGTCAATCCCCGTCACTCGCCACATGAAGCTCAGCCTGGTCGTCCCGGTCTACAACGAAGCGCGGCACCTCGAAGCGGTCGTGCACGGACTCCTGCGTGCGCCCTGTCCGGTCGAGCGGGAGTTCGTGTTCGTGGACGACGCCTCGACCGACGGCAGCTTGGCGATCCTCGAACGGCTGGCCGGGCTGTGTCCGGCCATGCGAGTGCTGCAACAGCCCCGGAACCGGGGCAAGGGTGCCGCCGCGATCCGTGGCTTCCGCGAGGCCACCGGCGACATCGTGATGATCCAGGACGCGGACTTCGAGTACGATCCGCTCGACATCCCGTCGTTGCTCGAGCCGATCCTCGCCGGCAAGGCGGATGTGGTCTATGGCTCGCGCTTCAAGAAGAGCACGCCGCAGACGCACCGCACGTATCACTACTTCGTCAACCGCTTTCTCACGACCGTCTCCAACATGTTGTCGGGGCTCTACCTCACCGACATGGAGACCTGCTACAAGGTGTTCCGCGCACCCCTCGTGCAAGGCATGCAGTTGCGCTCGCAACGCTTCGGCATCGAGGTCGAGCTCACCGCCTACGTCGCCAAGACGCGTGCGCGCGTCCACGAGCTGCCCATCGCGTACTATCCGCGCACGCAACTGCAGGGGAAGAAGATCAATTGGCGCGACGGCGTGGCGGCACTGTGGCACCTCGTGCACTTCAACCTGCTCACGTCCGTCGATCGCGCGTTTCGCGTGCCACCCGACACGTTGCTGCCGACGCCGGGGCACTGGGGGCGTACGCCGGCCATGGGCGTCGAGGCGCTCGAAGCGGCCGACCGGCCGGACTACCGCGGGCGCGTCACCGCGCCGGGTCGCGACCTCGTACGGTGATTTCCAGTTCGGCGTCGCGCCCCGTGTCGCGCACCGCCACGACCGTACGTCCGGGAAGCAGGTCCACCGCCTCGGCATTGCCCACCGCGCCGCGATCGCGCACCACCAGCACATCGCCGTCGAGGCCGCCCAGGTTGAACTGGTAGAAGCGATCGATCGTCGCGTCGAACCAGGGGCCGTCGGTCACGACCACCAGCAACTTCCCGTGCTGCGCACGCAGGGCGTCGATGCGCTCGAGCGCATGCAGCATGCGAGGCTGTCGATACGCCGCCACGTTGCCGAACGGCTCCTCGATGGGAAGCTTGGCCCACCGGCCGACGGGCAACAGGCCGAGACTGCCGACGACGAACGCCGTGAGGCCGAGATATGACAAGGCACGATCGTGTCGGTGCACGCGCTCCAGCCCTGCGGCGATCCACACCAGCAGGAACGGCATCAGCACCAGCAGGAAGCGCATCTCGCCGTACCAGTACAGCGAGTACAGCGCCGGCAGGATGAGGAACGGCCCCAGCACGCGCCAGGTCGGCGTGTGCCCCACGCGACGGAGCAGCAGCAGCAACGGGACGAACAGCGCGTACGGCGCGAGCGTCAGGTTGGTACTGGCGATCCGACGCAGGAGGGTGCGCGTCGCGATGACCCACGTGTAGTCGAAGAAGCGCGGGACCCTCGCGAGCGTGCTGTCGAGCCCCACCACGCCGCGCTTGCCGAAGCCCAACGCGTTGCCGCCCTGGTTGATCGCCTCGTAGCCGAAGCGCAGGGCCTCACCGTTGGTGATGTGATGATAGGCGAGGAGCCCCGCCGTGACCGGTGCCGCCCCCACCGCCGAGACCACCAGGCAGCGCGCGATGTCCGCGCCACGCATGCGTCCCCGTAGCAGCATCCACAGGCCGAACGTCAACGCGAGCGCCGCACCGTCGAGCGGGCGCGCCGCCGCGAGCAGGGCGATCAGGAAGCCCGCTCCGAGCCAGCGGAGGTCACGCGCCACCCCGCGGCCGGACTCCGCCTCGATGAGCCAGATCGCGGTGAAGAGCGCGCACGGCAGCGTCAGGGCGTGGGACATCCACGTGCCGTGCTGGATGATCCACCAGCCGTTGAGCAGCAGCAGGCACGCGGCCACGAGGCCGACGCGCGCCGTGTACAGCAGGCGACCGAGTCGAAAGGTGCCGACGGCCGACAAGGCCGCGAGCAGCGGCATCGCGAGCCACGGCGCGCCGAGCCGCTCGAAGACGGCGAGCACCGCGGGCCACCCCGGCGGATACTGCCCGAAGTACTGCCCCGATGGACCGACCGCGAGCTTCCGCATGAGGAAGCTGTCGCGCAGCGCCTCGGGGACCGTCCAACCCAGGTTGGGCTCCCACATCCAGTGCGCCTGGAGACGATAGATCACGTCATCTCCGCCCAGGAGCCAGCGCGGCGAGAGCAGCAGCCGACAAAGCGCCGCAATCGTGAACGCCACGCCTGCGAGCACGATGGGCGCCCATGCGGGCACGGGCGCATCCCAGAGCGCGTCCGGCGCTGTCGACGACGCCGTGTCCACCCCGAGGGCGCGCGCGACGGGCACGCGCTGCAGGTACAGCCATCCGGCGAGCGACCAACCGAGTAGCGCCTGCCCTGCGGCGATCACACACGCCGTGCGATCGCCTTCTGTGGCGTACCAGAGCGCCGGGAGCAGCGTGATCGCGAGACCCACCGCGACGGTCCCGCGTCCGCGCGACGTCCGAAGGTGCGGCCAGGTGCGCCACGCCACGACGCCCACAATCACCGCGGTGCACGCCGTCGGCAGGCGCGCCGAGTCGGTCCACGCGCCGAGAAAGGGATAGAGAGCGCCGACCAGCAGGGTCGGGAGTGCGGCGCGCCAGAGCAAATCGAGCATGACCCAAGCTAGACGTCCGGTGCGCCGCCCCGTCACCTCATTGCGACGACCCGCCGCCCGTCATCGCCTGCACCGCCGCCGCATCGGCCCGGTCGCCATGCCGGAAGGTCAGCGCGTCGCTCCCCTCGGCCACGTCGGCGACGATCACGTCGCCCTCGACGAACCGTCCCTCGAGCACCGCACGCGCGAGCGGGTTCTGGAGCAGCCGCTGCACCGCGCGCTTGAGTGGCCGCGCGCCGAACACCGGGTCGTACCCTTCGTCGGCGAGACGGGTGCGCGCCGCATCGGTGAGCTGCAGTGTGAGCTTGCGCTCGCCGAGCAGCTTGCGCAGGTGCGCGAGCTGGATGTCGACGATGAAGTCGAGCTCCGCGCGTCCGAGCGGATGGAACACCACCACGTCGTCGATGCGGTTGAGGAACTCGGGCTTGAACGTGCCCCGCAACGACTGCAGCACCAGTTGCTCGGTGGCACTCCACGCCGCCGCATCGGCCGTGTCGGCCTCGAGAATGAGCTGGCTGCCGACGTTCGACGTCATGATGACCACCGCGTTGCGGAAGTCGACCGTGCGCCCCTGCGAGTCCGTGAGTCGTCCGTCGTCGAGCAATTGCAGGAGGATGTTGAAGACGTCGGGGTGGGCCTTCTCGATCTCGTCGAACAGGATGACGCAGTACGGGCGACGGCGCACCGCCTCGGTGAGCTGCCCGCCCTCCTCGTAGCCCACGTAGCCCGGCGGCGCGCCGATGAGGCGCGCGACGGCGTGCTTCTCCATGTACTCCGACATGTCGATGCGCACCATGGCGTGCTCGTCGTCGAACAGGAACTCGGCGAGCGCGCGTGCGGTCTCCGTCTTGCCCACGCCCGTGGGCCCGAGGAAGATGAAGCTGCCGATGGGCCGGTTCGGGTCCTGCAGGCCCGCGCGCGAGCGACGGACCGCATCCGCCACGGCGCTCACGGCCTCCCGCTGCCCGATGACCCGCGTGGCCAGCACGTCCTCGAGCTTGGTGAGCCGCTCGCGCTCGCTCTCGAGCATGCGTGTGACCGGAATACCGGTCCACCGCGCCACCACCTCGGCGATGTCGTCGGCGGCCACTTCCTCCTTGAGGAACTGCGGACGCCCACCGTGGCTCGCGAGCTTCGACTCGGCCGTGGCCATGTCGCGCTCGAGTTGCGGGATGCGTCCGTACTGGATCTCGGCGGCCTTCGCGAGGTCGCCGCTGCGCGTGGCCGCCTCGGCCTCGAACCGCGCCTGCTCGATCTCCTGCTTGATGCGCCCAACGCTGCCCAGCACGTCCTTCTCCTGCTGCCACTGGGCGCGCATGGCGGCCACTTGCTCCTTCTTGTCGGCGAGCTCCTTCTCGAGCGCCCGGCGACGCTCGAGTGACGCGGGGTCGCTCTCCTTCTGCAGCGCGGCCTTCTCGATCTCGAGTTGCACGATGCGCCGCTCCACCTCGTCGATCTCCTGCGGCACCGAGTCGATCTCGATGCGGAGGCGTGAGGCGGCTTCGTCGACCAGGTCGATGGCCTTGTCGGGGAGGAACCGGTCGCCGATGTAGCGATTCGACAGGGTGGCGGCTGCCACGATGGCGCCGTCGGTAATGCGCACGCCGTGGTGCGCTTCGTAGCGCTCCTTGAGGCCGCGCAGGATCGCGATCGTGCTCTCGACGCTCGGCTCGCCCACGAACACCGGCTGGAAGCGGCGCTCGAGCGCGGCGTCCTTCTCCACATGCAGGCGATACTCGTCGAGCGTGGTGGCGCCCACGACGCGCAGCTCGCCGCGCGCGAGCATGGGCTTGAGCATGTTGCCGGCGTCCATGCTGCCCTCGGCCTTGCCGGCGCCCACGAGCGTGTGCAGCTCGTCGATGAACACGACGTAGCGGCCTTCGGCGCTCGTGATCTCCTTGAGCACGGCCTTGAGGCGCTCCTCGAACTCGCCGCGGAACTTCGCGCCCGCGATGAGCGCCCCGAGGTCGAGTGAGACGAGCTGCTTGTTCTTGAGTCCCTCGGGGACGTCGCCGCTCACGATGCGCTGCGCGAGCCCCTCGGCGATGGCGGTCTTGCCCACGCCCGGTTCACCGATGAGGACGGGGTTGTTCTTCGTGCGGCGCGACAGCACCTGGATGACGCGCCGGATCTCCTCGTCGCGGCCGATGACCGGGTCGAGCTTGCCCTTGCGGGCGCTCTCGGTGAGGTCGCGGGTGAACTTCTGCAGCGCCTGGTACTGCTGCTCCGGGCTCTGGTCGGTGACCTTGTGCGCCCCGCGCACGAGCTTGAGCGCATCAAGCAGCGCCTGCTTGTGCGCCCCGGCGCTGGTGAGGAGGCGCGTGCTGTCGGTGCCCTTGGCGTCGCTGAGCGCGACGAGCAGGTGCTCGGTCGAGACATACTCGTCGCCCAGGACCTTGGCTTCGCGTTCGGCGGCATCGACGACGCCGGTGAGTTCGCGCGAGAAGCTGGGCTGCGCGTCGCTCTGCTTGGCGTAGCGCGCGGCCTCCTGCTGCGCCGCGGTCCGGATGCTGGTGACATTGGCGCCCACACGCTGCAGCACCGGCACCACGATGCCCTCGTCCTGGTCGAGCAGGGCAAGGAGCAGATGCAGGTCGTACACGAGGGGGTTGCCGGCGGCGCGCGCCAGGGCCACGGCCTCGTTGAGCGCCTCGGCGCTCTTCACGGTGAGACGGTCGGGATTGATCATGCCACAAGTTGGTGGCAACGCCCGTGCCGCGCCCGACCTGCCGTTTGTGCAGGTACCAAATGCGCGAAGCGCGCCGGGTCCGCTCACCCGGCGCGCTTCGCAAGTTGTTGCTTCGGGCCTCGTGGTGCTCGAGTGCTGCTTACTTCACCACGATCATCTTCTTCACCAGCGGCACGCCATCCACCTCGAGGCGATACAGATACACGCCTGAGGCGGCCTCCCGCCCGGTAGCTTGGACTTTGCCGTCCCAATACGCCTCGTACTGGCCGCACGGGATCGACAATTTTTCCAGCGGTTGACCTCCGGCCACTCCGTTCGTTCCGCGCGTCAAGACCGGCGTCGCCACAAAACCCATGATGGCGTTGTAGATCTTGAGGCTGACCCGGTGCTGCTTGTCCGGATCAGGGCACGTGGGTGCATCACCCACGCTGAACGGAATGTGAGTCGCAGGATTGAACGGATTCGGGTAGTTCTGCCCGAGCGTCGCTCCGTTGCGGCGGACCTTGCTGTCCTGCTGTTGGGCCGCCGAGACTCGTGGCATGAACACGCTGAGAGCGAGCACCAGACCCAGTGCTCCCCACAAACGTTTCATGTTGCTTCTCCGACTGACGAATCAGGGTGTGAGTCGAAGTCTCCGGTGAGGGTGAAGGAAGGCTCCGGGGATCGGAGCCTTCTGCATTTTAGGACGCCCGCCCCCCCCGGTCAAGCAACATGGCCCGGAGGGAGGCATTCCCGGGGGACGCCCGTCACCAGCCCCCCTGCTCCCAGACCGCCCAGGCCTTGAGCGGGCGCGATTCGGCCAGGTGGGCTGCCAGAAACTCCCGGAGGAGGCGCTGATGCGCCCGTTCCTCGGACACGGCCAGGGCCGGGGTGCCGCCGGCCAGCCACTCCGACAGGTGCGCGAGGGCGGTGGGCGGGAGCAGTCGTCCCCCGGTCCCCGCGGGCGCGCACGCACCGCAGCGTACGCCCCCACTCCGCGGGTCGAAACGCACCGCGCCACTCGTGTCGACGGGCTGGTGGCACTCGACGCAGGCATCGAGGGCCGGGCGAAATCCGACTTCCGCCAGCAGCCGCCAGATCCCGCCGAGCGCGACGCTCGCCACCCCCTCCTCTGCCGCACCCAGCCGGTCGAGGCTTTCGGTGACCACCCCGAACACCTCGGCCGACGCTTCATCGTGCACGAGACGGAGAACGACCTCGGCCAGGGCGCTCGCGGCCATGAAGCGGTCGAGCCGGCCCGCGATCGTGGGGCGGGCCCGAAGCACGTCGAACCGATCGAGGGCGTGCAGGTCACGACCCGGCTTGACCGTCAGTTGTGCAGCCCCCTCGGCGAAGAGGTCCGTGGCGCTACCGAAACGCTGGCGGGAGCTCCGCGCGCCCCGCGCCACCACCGACTGCACCCCGGCCTCGCGCGTGAGCAGGCGCAGCAGGCGGCTCGACTCGAGATAGTCGGCCACGTGCAGAACGATGGCATCCGTGTGGAGCGGGGGCATGCCGGAGGTTAGCGCGCGGGCGTCGTGCTGTCGCCGGGGCGCGCCCGGCCGAGGTGCGCCGGCCGCCGCGGCTCAGCGCAGGGCGAGATCCACGCCCCCCTGACCCGCCGCCACCCGCCGCAACTCGACGAACGACGGCGAAAACACCACCAGCGACGTGGTGGAGCCGGCCCCACTCACGAGACAGTGCAACCGCCCGAGTGCATCGGCGACGCCGCTGCCGCAGTTGACGGCCTGTCCACCCGCGTCGACCAGCGACAGCCACGGGGTGGTGCCGTTCGGCGCGAAGCTCAGGTCGTCGGCCCGCATCCTGATGATGCGATTGGTGAAGGTCGTGAGATCCTGATAGAGCGAGACGTACAGAAAGCCGTCGAGGCCCAGCTTGACGCCCGCACCGTAGGTGGGAGCCGGCATGGGGCGCGTGGTGAGCACGCGACGGGCGCGCAGGTCGACCTTGGCGACCGCCCCCGACGCCACGAGGGTGTACGGAAAGCTCGCGAAGCTGGCCTCACCGCCGGCGCTGACGTAGGCCACGTCGCCATCGACGATGGCGGACGCGCCGGAGCCGCGCAGCCCGGTGAGCACGATGGTGTCTCGCGTGGTGCCGGTGGCCGGCACGCGGATGAGCCGCACCGGTCCCTGCACCGCGTAGTTCACGCGGCAGTTGCTGTTCGCGTCGACGATCCACGTGTCGGTCCCGTGCTGGAACATGTCCGTGGGGCATGTACCGGCGTTGCTGATGCGCGTGATCGTGGGGGTACCGCCGCGCACGACCGACACGAGTGCCACGGCCGACGAATCGCGCAGTGCCGCCGCGATGAGCGCACGTCCGTTGCCGCCGGCAAAGAGTCGCGCGCGTCCCGGATTGCTGCGCGCGGGAAGCTGGAAGCGTTCGGTGCGCGCTCCGGCGAGATCGGCGATGTACAGCAGGTCACCGGCACCACGACTGGACACCGCGAGCACGGTGTCGCGCAACAGCGAGAATCCACCGGCGTCGAACTCGGTGGGCGAAGCAAACGCCAGCTTCGTGCCCGTCGTCGCGCTGTCTGCGAGGAGGGTGAGCCCGGGCTGGATGAAGCCATCCAGGACCACGATGCCGCGCGGCGGCGTAGGCGTGGGTGCCGTTGGGCTGTCGGCGCCGCACGCAGTGAGTGCCGCGAGCGCGGCGAACGCGATCGGCGCACGCCATGCACGCGGTGGGAGAATGCGGCGACGGACTGCGCGGTGGATGCGACGGGCGTGCGAGAATGGCGGGTGCAACACGGTCATCGGGGAGTGTCTGCGGCTGCGGGGGTGAGGGTGATGCCCAGCGACCAGGTGCGGCCGGGCATCGGGAAGCCGCGCACCGACTGCCACGACCTGTCCGTGGCGTTGTCGATGGCGACAGTGGTGAGCAGCGTGGCGCCGCGGGCACGCCACGTACGGGCGGCGGCCACGTCCAGCAGCGCCGCGGCGGCCAACTCGAATGCGCTGTTGCGCGGACCGGCGGTGTATGGACGACGTCCCTGCACGCGCGCCGCCGCCGACCACACCACGCCCCAGCGCGGCGGCGCGAGTCGCAACTGCGCGCCGCCCTGCACGGTGGGGACATACGGGGTCGGGATGCGCAGCGTGTTGATGGCCGTCCCGGTGTGCAGTGTGGATGTGTATCGGGTGGCCCACGTGGCGAACATCACGCCGGGCCGTACGAGTGCAACGCGCGCCTCGACGCCGCGCAGCGTCTCCCGCCCCACATTGTCCGGGCTCCAGCCGAAGTTGCCGGGAAACCACACGATCGCATTGCGGGTGTCGCGCGAAACCAGTTGGACCTCGGCGTCGATGCGACCGGACCGCGTGCTGACGGCACTGGCGAGACCGAGCGCGAGATCGGCGACGACCCGCTCGGGCGCCAGCGGCTTCACGGTGAGACGCTGTGGTGCGCTGAAATACAGGTCGTAGAGGGTGGGCACGCGCACCGCCTGCGCCGCGCGGGCCGTGACGTCGAGCGTGTGGCGCGCGGGCGCCGCACGTACGCGCCACGTGAGATCGGCCGCGCCCGTGGGTTGCACGCCGCTCCGCTCGACGACGTCGACGCGTACGCCGAGTCCGCCACGCACCACGCGGGGCGACGTGTCATCGACCTCTGGTGCCGCGCGCCACTCCATCGCGGCGAAGGCCCGCCGTCGGTCCTGGGCGATCGTGCCGCTGCGCAGGGCATCGGCGCCGCCGCCGACGCGCCATCGCAAGGCGCCGTCACTCGCGCCCGGCAGGCTGCCACGCCAGTCGAGGTCCGCGGCGTGCGCGCGCGCCTGCGCGTCAAGTGCCGGGCGCGTCGGGTCGCGGTAGCGCAGCGCGAAGGTGCGTGCCCCGACCGCCACGATGGTGCGTCCCGCGACGCCCTGCGCCCGCGCCGCGATGCGCGAGGTGCTCGCGCGATCGGCATCGTACGTGCGCACATTCATCGCGCCCACCATGCCGCGCTCACCGTGCGATGCCAGCAGGCTCGCCTGCCAGCGGGCGGTGAGCACACCGGCTTGGACCGCCGCGCGGCGCTCGTCGTTGTTGGTGCGCGTCTCGACGCTCGGCGTCGGCGCCACCTCGTTGCGGAATGGGAAATCGTTGCGGGCACGGCGATAGCTGCCGGTCGCGTGCCAGCGCGCGCCCTGGGTCGTGAGCGTCGTGGCACCGGCGACATCGACCAGGCCATATGCTCCCTGATGCACGGACAGCAGTCGCTGCCGCGCCGTCGTCAGCGCGACGACTCCACCACTCGCGCCGTTGCCCGCACCCAGGGGGTCGGCACCGGGCGTGGCCCGCACCGACGCCAGCGCGGCGAGCGGCACGTCGGCCACGTCGGCCACACCGGTGGCGGGATCATTGAGCGGCATCCCGTCGAGTGTGACGACCACCTGCTCACGACGGGCGCCGCGCAGCGACACCGCCGTCTCGCCGCGTGCGCTTCGCAGGGAGGTGAACGGCAGCAGCGCCAACAGTCCGGCGGTCGACGACACGCCACGCTCGCGTGCGTCGGCAACGCGCATCACGGCGCCGCCCCCGGCCGACTCGCCGGTCGGCGCCGCTGCCACCACGCGCACCGCGGCGAGGCGCGTCGTGTCGCCGGGCGAACGTCGCGGTCGCCCGCGTGCGTCGCCGGCATCGAGTTGCCAGAGCGCGACGTGCACGGTGTCCGCCTGCGGCGCGTCCGCAAGCGACGCCATGACCTGCCGATACCCCACCCGCGTGATGACCACCCGACCGACCGCTGCGGGGAGCGTGACACAGGCATCCGGGAGCACACGCGCGCGCGCAGCGGGCACAGGAGCCGTCACGGCGGGATCCGGGCGCAGGTGCACTCCCACCAGCGGCGCGCCGGTGGACGCGTCATGCACACAGAGAACGCGGGCCGCGGTGGATGCACGGGCAGCCTCCCGCATCGACTGTGCGCGTGCCGTCGTGCTCCACAGCGCCAACGGCAGGCAGGCCGTCACGACGACGCTGCGGACTCCGCGGGTGACGCGGTCACGTCGAGCAGTGCGCGTGGCGCGGCTCACGGCATGTCCGCTGAGGGCACGGTCGCGACATCTCGCCGCAGGGTTGCGCTGCGCGTCGTGCCACCGCGCAGCGGCAGCAACGCCGGCGCACCCACGGCCGGATCACGCGTGACCACCAGCGGCCAGTCGTAGACCCGCTCGAGCAGCTCGCCCTGCATGACGGCATCGGCGTTTCCCTGCGTCGCCACCCGCCCCTCGTGCAGCAACACGATGTGCTGGGCGAACCGGGCCACGAGGTTGAGTTGGTGGCTGACGAGCAGCACGGTGCGCCCTTCCTGCGCCAAGCGATCGGCCAGTTCAAAGATGGCCATCTCGTGTGCGAGATCGAGGAAGGTGGTGGGCTCATCGAGCACGAGCACGGGGCTCGCCTGCGCGAGCGCGCGAGCGATGCGCACACGTTGCCACTCGCCGCCTGAGAGCGTGTCGGTGCTGCGCGTCGCCAGGTGGGCCACGCCGGCGCGCGTCATCGCCTGCTCCACCGCCTCACGATCGACCGCGCTCGGCGCGCCGAACGCGCCGCGATGCGGCGCGCGCCCCAGCAGCACCGCGTCCCGCACGGGCAGCGGCACCAGCGGCTCCTCGCGCTGCGCCACGACGGCTACCCGCTGTGCCAACGCGCGTGCCGACACCGCCGCCAGGTCGTCGACACCAATGCGAATCGCACCCTCCGCGAGCGCCACACGGCGCAGCAATGCGCGCACGATCGTGCTCTTGCCGCTGCCATTGGGGCCGACGACGGCGGTGATGCAGCCCGGCCGCGCCGCGAAGCTCACGGCGTCGAGCGCATCGCGATCGCGCTGCGGATAGCGGACGCGCACCCCCGTGAGCGTGATCGTCGGCGCATGGGCCATCGGTGCGTCGCTCACGAGGCCAACTTCCGCAGGCGGGCGAGGAAGAACGGCACCCCCACGAGCGCGGTGAGCGCCCCCAACGGCAGTTCGACCGGCGCACGCACCGTGCGTGCGGCGAGGTCGGCCACCACCAGCAGCCCCGCGCCATACAGCGCCGCGAGCAACAGCAGCGGTCGATGTTGGCGTGCGCCGAGCGCCCGTGCGATGTGCGGCACGACCAGGCCGACGAATCCGATGAGCCCGGCCGCCGCGACCGTGGCCGCCGCGAGCCAGCTTCCGACAAGAAAGACACGGCGGGCCGCGCGCTCCGGGTCGACTCCCAACGCCGCCGCCGGCTCCTCGCCGAGCGCGAGTACATCGAGGTCGCGCGCCCACCACACGAGCGTGCCACCGAGCACGACCACGCCGATCGCCGTCCGCAGCACGGACGCCCACGTCGCGTCACGCACCGAGCCCATCATCCACCACAGCGCCCCGCGCACCTGATCGGGCGGGGCGTCGGCGAGGAGCACCATGATGGCCGCGTTCGCGAAGGCGCCGACCACCACGCCCGCCATGAGCAGGAGCCGTGGATCGCCACGTCCGCCGGCGAGACGTGCAATGCCGGTGGCGAGTGCCGTCGCGACGGCGGCGCCACCAAACGCCGACGCGGTGATGACCGTCGGCCCCTCGGCGCCGACGACAATGGCGAGCACGGCCCCCACCGCAGCGCCGCCGGAGACTCCGAGCAGGTACGGCTCGGCCAGCGGATTGCGCAGTGTGCCCTGCAATGCGCCGCCACTCATGGCCAACCCGGCGCCGACGAGGGCGGCGAGCACCACACGCGGCCCGCGCAGCACGGCGATGATGGTCCGTGCGGTGTCGCTGCCTTCGCCACGCAGCACCGCAAGCGCATCGGCCAGCGCGATCGGCACCGCACCGAACATGAGACCGGCAAGCGCGGCCAGCACGAGCAGCACGAGCCCGGCGATCCACGGCCACGACGTGGCCGTTGGCCTGGCGATGCGCTCGCTCACCGCAGTGAATCGGCGAGCGCCGGGTGCATCTGTCGTGCGAGATGCACCGCCGCCATGCCCAGCGTGACCGACGGTCGGCCGATGAGCGCCGGATCGTCGAGGACGAACGCGTCGGCGGAGACAGCGGGGACCCCGCGCCACTGTGGTGAGGCGCGCAGCTTCTCGCGCATCTCCGCGCTGTTCACGAGGCGAGCAGGCGCACGGCGCACGAGTTCCTCGATGCTCACCGACGGCGACGGCTCGGGGAGGTCGTGGAAGACATTCACCGCACCGGCGATGTCGAGGAGCTGATCCATGTAGCTGCCGGCACCGATCACGAGGGGCGGGCTCACCCATACCGGCCACGCGACGCGCGGTCGCGCGCTGTCGGGCACCCGCCGGCGCACGAGTGCGCGCACGCGATCGAGGGTGCCGAGCACGGAGTCGCGCACCGTCGCGGCTTGCGTTGTCGCGTCGAGCGCGCGCCCGAGGACGTCCATGAGGTGCGCGAACTGTTCGATGCGATCGACGCGCAGCGCGATCGTGCGCACGCCGGCCCGCGTGAAGGCTTCGGCCGCGGCGCGATTGTCGCCGGTGGCGTAGAGCACCACGAGCGTCGGGCGCACCGCGAGCACCGCCTCGACGTTGGGACGGATGCCGTCGCCGAGCGCAGGCAGCGCCTTCGCGGCGTCCGGGAACTCGTCCCAGCGCGATCGGCCGACGAGACGCGCCGCCTCACCCATCGCGTAGATGGCTTCGGTGGCCGCCGGGTTGAGCGACACGATCCGCGAGGTCGCGCGCGCGTCGACGGGCACGACCGCGCCGAAGTCATCGACGAGGGTGTCGAGCGCGGGACGCGTCGCTGTGGGGCGATCGCCCGGCGGCGCATCGCTGCGGGCGCAGCCTGCCACGGCGACGAGGAGCGCGACGGCCAGCGTGCGCGCCGCGCGCGCCGCACCGCCGGTCACGCGGTGCGGCCAGTCGTGCGACCCTCGACGAACCGACTGCGGGCAGGCAGGAAACACGACGGGCGTCCTCTCCGCGAGAAGACGCCCGGGCAGACGTGACGGACGCAAGACGCCGCGTTCACGGATGCACGAGCCCCCCCTCGAGGGTCTTCGTTAGTGTGAACGCGCGGGTCGTCTCCTGGCTCCGGGACCCGGCGCACCACCCGCGAGGGCGTCGTGCGCAGATCGATCGCGCGCCTTCCCGGCGTGAGCCAGTGGCGGTGAGCGCGATCGTGCCGGTCGAACCGGCACATCCCGATACAGTGGCGGGGCCGCGCCGGCTTTGCACCGGCTTCCGTGTCCCGCGCGCGGCTTCAGTTGTCATCGCTCGGCGAGCGACAGTCCGAACCTACGTCGGGATATCGTGGCCGGCAAGCACCGCCGCCAACGCGGCCTTGAGTTCGGCACGGCGCGCCTCGTACGCCTGCCGCACCGCATCCGATGGTGCACTTTGCCGCGCATACGTCGCGTCGAGCGCGGCGATCTCGGCGGCAAGTCGATCGGCGAGCGGCGCGTCCGGCTCGCGCGGACGGAGCGTGGGCCGCGCCGGCAGCTCTCCGGCAGACGTCCCTCGCGCTCGACTGCGTTGCATCGAGCGACCGATGAGCAGGAGCGCGAAGAAGCCCGCCGCGATGGCGATGCCGTAGTTGCGCAGTTGCGTCGAGGACAACGCACCGCGCGCCGGGACGATGACAGCCAACCGACTGTCCGCGCGCAGGTCCTGCGCGAGCCACCGCTGGAAGCGGCGCCCTTCGAGCGTGACCGGCGCCACCTTCGTGAACCCCTCGCCTTCGACACGGGCGCCTTCGTCTTCCAGCAGGACCTCGAACACGACCGCGCCACCTTCCGCGTCGATCGCGAAGGGAAACGCGGAGGCCGGCAGCACATACGTGAAGGACAGTTGCTTGAGCCCCGGAGCGAACGGCGCGACGATGCGCACCTCACCGTCGCCGGCCGCGAACGTCTCCGGCGAGAGTTCGCCTTCGTTGGCGCGCACGTTGCGTGCGGCCTTCGGGATGCGCGTGCGCCACGTCGGTCGATTCCCCGCGGCCACGAGGGTCTGCAGGCTGTCGTTGCCGAGTTCGAAGACTTCGATGATGGTGTGCACGTCGCCGGTGTCGGCCTTGCCCACCACCAGATGGCGTCCCTTCACGGCCAGCTCGATGGGCCGCGACGTCGTGTCGAAGACGGTGATCTCGGCCTCGTCTCCCGTCGCGTTCGTGGTGCGCAGCGGGGCCGTGAAGTACGCGATGCCGTGCCAGGTGCTGGACGCGAAATAGATCGCATCGGCCGCGCCACGCGTTACGTAGCGCAGCGCGTACCGTCCCGCGGCATCGGTGCGCACCGAGTCGAGCGCCCCACTGCCATCGCGCGCGACGCGATGCAGCGTCACCCAGACGCCGACCGCGGGCCCCATGCCAGTCGAGTCGCCGCGTTCGCCCATGGGCCGCCGGACACGGCCGGAGACCGAGCGGCGCTCGCCGGCAGCGGTGGTGCTGGTGGAGGTGGGCTGTGTCGACGGGGCCGCGGCGCTTGCCGAGGCCGGTGGTTGCGCCTGCGCGCGGGGTGGCATGGCGCTGGCCAGCGCCACGAGCAGGCCGCTCGCGACCGCGCGCGAGAAACGGAGAACCGTCACAGGGTGTGGGTCACGGCGTGAACTTGCCGAAGTCTTCGGGGCGCAGCGCCGCGAGGTAGGCCTGCAACTGCGACGACGACAGCTCGGTCTCGGGCGGCGGCACGAGCGGCGTCACGCTGCCCGCCTCGTCCGACGCGTCCTCGACGCTGGTGAGCAGCGTGGGAGCAGCGTAGATGGGCGCGGCACAGCGCAGGGCGATGGCGATGGCGTCCGACGGGCGCGCATCGACCACCACGACACCGCTGGGGCCGACGCACTCGATGTCCGCGAAGTACGTGCCCTTCACCACGCGCGTGATGCGCACGGCACGCACCGTGCCGCCCATGGCCGCAATGAGCGAGCGACAGAGGTCGTGCGTGAGCGGTCGCTCACGCCGGAAGCCGTTGAGCTCCATCACGATCGACTCGGCCTCCGGCCGCCCGATCCAGATGGGGAGGAGGCGCGAGCCATCCGTCTCGCGGAGAATCACGACGTGCGCATCGCTCGCCTTGTCGAGGCCGAGTCGGTCCACCCGGACTTCCACCATCGTGATCTCCCGCGACGCGTGGGGCGCGTCACCGCGCCCCGGGGTGTTCAGCGAACGGCTCGCTTGAGGGCCGCCACGCGATCGGTCCGCTCCCACGTGAATGTGGTGCGCGCCGACTTGCCGCGACCGATGGTCTCCGGCGTGCGTCCGAAGTGGCCGTACGCCGCCGTCGCCTGATAGATGGGCTTGCGCAGCGCGAGGTCGCGCGTGATGCCGCGCGGCGTGAGGTCGAAGACCTCCTGCACCGCCGCTTCGATGGCGCGATCGGGCACCGCGCCGGTGCCGAACGTCTGCACATACACCGACACCGGCTCCGCGACACCGATGGCGTACGCCACCTGCACCTCACACCGCCGGGCCAGCTTCGCGGCCACGATGTTCTTGGCCACCCAGCGCGCGGCGTAGCAGGCGCTGCGATCGACCTTCGAGGGATCCTTGCCGCTGAACGCGCCACCGCCGTGACGGCCCATGCCGCCGTAGGTGTCGACGATGATCTTGCGGCCGGTGAGCCCCGCATCGCCCTGCGGGCCGCCGATCACGAAGCGCCCCGTCGGGTTGATGTGCGTCTTCAGCTTGCGGCCGACCATCTCCTCGGGCAGCACCGCGTGGATCACGTCGTCCAGGATCGCACGCCGGAGGCGCGAGTTGGAGATCTTCTCGTCATGCTGCGTGGACACGACGACGGTGTCGACCGCCACCGGCCGATCGCCCTCGTACACGACGCTCACCTGCGTCTTGCCATCGGGGCGCAGCCACGGATACGTGCCATCCTTGCGGAGCGCCGTGAGCTGCTGCGTGAGCGCATGCGCGAGCTGGATGGGCATCGGCATGAGCTCCGGCGTCTCGTCGGTGGCGTAGCCGAACATCATGCCCTGGTCGCCGGCCCCACCCGTATCCACGCCCTGCGCGATGTCGGGCGACTGGCGATCGACCGTGCTGAGCACGGCGCACGTCTTCGCGTCGAATCCGTAGTCCGCGTCATTGTACCCGATGCCCTCGATCGTGCGGCGCACGATGTCGGGCAGGTGCACATAGGCCGAGGTCGTGATCTCGCCGGCGATGACGGCCAGACCCGTCGTCACGAGCGTCTCACACGCCACGCGCGCGTTGGCGTCCTCGGTGAGGATCGCGTCGAGGACGGCATCGGAGATCTGGTCGGCGATCTTGTCCGGGTGCCCCTCGGTGACGGACTCCGACGTGAAGAGATGGCGATCGGCCACGCGGTACTCGGGGTGAAATGAGGTGTCCGGCCCCCATGGCCGGTCGGAGTAGACTAGTCCCGCTCGACAGGGCAAACAAGACAGGCTCGGCCGCGCAGCCGGCCGGCCCGGCCCGTGGTCAGAGGGCCGAGGATTCCAGCTCGGCGCGCAGGCGCCGCCGCAGCAGCGTCTCCGCCTCGCGGGCGGTGCTGGCAGCGAGCGCCGCCCGGGCAGCGTCCTCGGCTGCGGCGATGCGTACGCCGCGGATGACCCGCTTCACGTCGGCCACCGACCGGGGGGACACGCTGAGCTGACGAATGCCCAGGCCGAGGAGCACGAAGACCGCGAGCGGCTGGGAGCCCATCTCGCCGCAGACGCCGACGTCGAGCCCGTGGGCCGCCCCGGTGGCCTGCACCTGCGCGATGAGGCGCAGCACCGCGGGGTGGAAGGGCGTGAAGCGCGGGGCCAGGTTGGCATTCCCACGGTCGACGGCCAGCGTGTACTGCACGAGGTCGTTCGACCCGATGCTGAAGAAGTCGACATCACGCACCAGCGTGTCGCACGCGACCGCGGCGGCCGGCGTCTCGATCATGACCCCGAGCGAGACGTCATCGCGGAAGGGCGCGCGACGCTCACTCAGCTCGGCCATCGCCTCCTCGAGCAACTGCCGGGTCTCGCGGACCTCGTCGACGGTGACGACCAGCGGGAGCATGATGCGCAACTCGCCGTGCATCGCGGCGCGCAGCAACGCCCGCAGTTGCACCTTGAACAGCTCGGGCTGGTCGAGGCACATGCGAATCGCGCGCCAGCCGAGGAAGGGATTGGCCTCGCTGGGAAAGCCGCCGATGGGCAGCTTGTCACCGCCGATGTCGAACGTGCGAATGACGACCGGCGCACCGCGGAAGGCCTGCACGACGCGCTTGTACGCGCGATACTGTTCCTCCTCGTCGGGCATGCTGGGACGCCCGACGACCAGGAACTCCGTGCGCATGAGCCCCACGCCTTCCGCGCCACTCTGCGCGCCCGGCTCGGCCTCCTCGGGGATGTCGACGTTCGCACGCACGGTCACGCGCGTCCCGTCACGCGTGATGGCTTCGCTGAGCGCGAGCGCGCGGCGCTCGTCGGCCTGTCCCGCCTCCTCGGCCATGCGGCCGCGCGCGGCCTCCACTTCGCTCTCCGAGGGCGCCACCACGAGCGTGCCCTCGGCGCCATCGAGAATCGCGACTTCCCCACCCTGCAGCGCCGTCAGCGCGCGTCGCAGCCCCACCACGGCGGGCAGCCCGAGCGACCGCGCGAGAATCGCGACGTGCGCGGTGGCGGTGCCCGCTTCGGTGGCGATCGCCGCGATGCAGTTGCGATCGAGCTGGATCGTGAGCGACGGCGTCAGGTCGTGCGTGACGAGAATGGCGTTCGCACCCGGCGGCACATCGACCGGATCGTGATCCGGCAGGTCGAGCAGGAGCGACAGCACGCGGATGTGAATATCCACGAGGTCACCCACCTTCTCGCGCAGCATCGCCGCGGTGTGCCGCGCGAAGTGTTGGCGCCATTCGAGCAGCACGATGTCGAACGCCTTCTCGGCGCCGAGGTTCTGGCGGATGAGCGCGACGGTGCTGTTGGCGAGCTCGCGGTCGTCGAGGATCGAGAGCTGCACGTCAAAGATGGCCGCTTCCTCGGGGCCGACCTGCGCCTCGGCCCGTGCGCGCAGCAGCCGCAGCCGCTCGCGCGCCTTGTCGAGCGCCGCATGCAGTCGCGCGATCTCGGCCTCGATCTCGCCGTCGTCCACCAGCCGGTGCTTCACCTCCGGCACCTCCCAGCGCAGGAGATGCACGGGGCCCACGACGATCCCCGGCGAGGCCGGAATGCCGCGGAGCACCGACAGCATCAGCTCTCCCCGAACCGCGCGGCGACGAGCGCCGACAGGGCGTCGAGGGCCGCGTCCGCGTCGGGGCCGGTGGCGCGCAACGTGATGGTCGCGCCACACTCGGCCGCCAGCATCATGACCCCCATGATGCTCTTGCCGTTCACTTCGAGGTCCTCGCGGCAGATGGTGATGTCGCTCGTGAAGCGCGACGCCGCCTTGACCATTTCGGCCGCGGGACGGGCATGCAAGCCGTTCTTGTTGACGATTTGGACGGAGCGTTCAGCCATCAGCGAACCACCGAGTAGAGGGCCAGGGCTGCGAGCAGCAGCAGGACCGCGCGCCAGCCTTCGACGCGTCCATGAAGCCGGACCAGCACGAGCGCGAGCACCGGCGTGGCAATCGCAATCCCGAGTGGCACGGGCGCCAGCGGGCGGCCACCCTCGATCGCCCGATGCACGGCCAACGGCAGCGCGAGGCCGCCGAGGACCGCGGAAGCTCTTCCAATGTAGCGGGGGCCATGCTGCAGGACGGGGTGGCCAAGCGCCGTCGCGACACGCAGTCCGTGGCGCCATCCGGCCCGCAGTCCCCAGTCGCGCAGACCGAGGTGGCCGATGTTGTACAGCACCAGGAAGCCCACCACCACGCCGAGGGGCGAGAGACCCAGTCCGAAGAGCAGCAGCGCCACCAGCGAGCAGGCGGGGAGCCACGCGGCCCAGACCAGTCGATCGCCGACACTACCGAGCGGACCACACAACGCCGTGCGGAAGCGTTCGATGTGTGCCGGCGGGACCAGATCGAGTTCGGCGCGCGCGAGCGCGCCCACCGCGAGACTCGCGAGGTACGGGTGCGCGTTGAAGTACGCGCTCTGCCGCGCCAGCGCCTCGCGATACGCCGGCCCGTCCACGCCGCCGGGGAGACGACGCAACGCCGGCTCGACGCAGAAGCCGATGCCGTTGCCCGCGAGGATCTCGTAATTCCACGAGCCCTGAATGGCGAGACAGCGCAGCAGCATAGCGCGCCGCAGGTCGCCGGGGAGCGGCGGCGCAGGCGCGGGCACGGCCTTCGTGTCCGTGGGTGTCATGGTCGCTTCAGCCACGGACGAACACCAGCAAGGTGCCCACGGCCAGCGATACGAGGAACAACCGTCGGGTGAAGCTGATCGCGTGGAAGTCCTTCCACACGGACGCCGCCGCGACCGCCGCGCTGAGCGTGACGACGATCGCGCGGGCGATGTCCTCGGGCAGGGTGAAGCGTGCCTCGACGGCGGCCGCCACGGGCATCGCGACGGCCAGCGCCGCGACCCCCACGAGTGTGCCACGCGCGAGGTCGGCGGACATGCCGGCCACCTGGAGGCCCGCGACCGTGTTGCGCGTGCCGGCCGCGAGCTGGTCGAGGCGCGGCCGCGCGAGTCGCGCGATGAGGCGTCGATGCTGCACCATGCTCCAGCCGCCGATCCATGCCACGCTGATGCCCACGACGGTGGCAATGACGAGCGCTGCGGCGCCGGGCAGCGCACCGGCCTCCGCTCCCTGCGCCGCGACGGCCCCGGCCACCACCGACGCGCTCCCCCACTCCGGGTAGCGCGACGCGCCCACCGGCAGGGACTCGAGTGCGAGGCACTCCAGCACGGCGCCCGCCACGAGCCCGGCGATCGGCGCGCCGAGGAAGGCACCGCCGAGCGTGGCCGCCACGATGGGGCGCGAGATCATGGCCTGCGGAAAGCTCACCACGTCGAGCCCCACCACGCCCGCGAGCAGCGCGAGCGCGACCGATTCGATCGGACCGGGGAGCGTGGCCACCGGGTTCACGCGCTGATCGTGGACTGCAGGAGTTCGGCCAGCGGCACGGGACGCGCCCCCGGGACATCCTGCGCCGTCACGGCGACGCCGAGCGCGGCGATCTCGCGCAGTCCGGTTTCTTCCGCCGGCGTCAGAAACACGTAGCGCATGCGCCCCGTGCGTCCTGCCTGGTGATGCACGCCGCCGATGTTGACGGCGTGGATGCGACCTGCCGACGCGATGACGAGCCGCTGCATGGTGGCCACATCGCCGACGAGCACGATGCCCGGCTGCGGATCGGCCTCGAAGCGCGCCAACTGGCCGGCGGCATCGGCGACGGTGGCGAAGTGCACCGCCATTTCGGGCGGGACCCCCATGCGATAAAGCTCCTGCTCCCACTCGCTGCCGGCGACGTTGTCGTCGACGAGCACGATGAAACGCAGGTCGAGCGGCTGTCCCCATCCGACGACCACCTGGCCGTGGATGAGGCGATCATCGATGCGATACAGCGCGATGGACATGCCGAGGAAGACGCGAAGAAAGGCGGGACGACGAGAGGGAGGAGCGGCGCGCTAGGCGCCGTGAATGGCAAGCGAGGCGCGGCCGCGTTCGAACGCGGTCTGCACGGCCTGTGCGACGTCGACCTCGTCCTGCATCGCGAAGTCGAGCAGCAGCGACAGGTTCACGCCGGTCACGAGCAGCACGCCCGGACGTTCGCGGATCATGCGGCGCACCGCCATCGTGCAACTGCCGGCCGGCAGGTCCGTGAACACGACGCGCGCGCCGGTCGTGTCGAGGGCCCGCGCGAGCGCGCCCTGGATGTCGTCGAGACACAGGCCGGCGTTCGAGATGGCGATGAACTGCGCGCCGCGCCCCGTGATCTGGTCGACGGCAGAGATGAGCCCCGCCGCGAGCGATCCGTGGCCCGCCACGATGGCCCGCACCGCGGCCGGATCGGTCGCGCTGGCCTCCGCAGCCGCGCGCGCTCCCTGCTCCTGCGCTGCACCCACTACTCGTCGTCCTCCTGGAGGTACCGCCGCACGTCGGACTTCCGGCGCATGCGCCCGATGAGCTGTTCGTTGAACGCCGTGGCGGCGTCGTACCCGCGATAATAGCGCAGCAAGTGGTTCATCGCGATCACCTCGGCGATGACCGTGATGTTCTTGCCGGGATTGAGGTGCACGGTGATGCGCGGGACTTCGACGCCCAGGATGTCCATGGTCGACACGTCGAGGCCGGTCCGATCGACCGTGGCGTTCGCGTCCCACTCTTCCAGCACCACCACCACCTCGAGGCGCTTCTGCTGGCGCACGGCGTGGATGCCGAAGATGCCGGGCACGTCGATCAGGCCGACACCACGGATCTCCATGAAATGCCGCTGCGCCTCATGCCCGCGGCCAATGAGCACCTCGGTCCCGCGGCGCGACACGAAGACGAGATCGTCGGCCACCAGCCGGTGTCCACGCTCGACGAGGTCGAGCACACACTCCGACTTGCCGATGCCACTCTTGCCGGTGAAGAAGAGCCCGACGCCGTACACGTCGGCCAGCGACCCGTGCATCGTGGTGGTCGGTGCGAACTCCTCGGCCAGGAACGGCTTGATGAGCCGGTAGAACTCTGCCGTCTTGAGCTGCGAGCGCACCACGGCCACCCCCGCCGCCTCGGCCAGCCGCAGCAGCGGCTCCGGCGGCTCCAACCCCTTCGTGATGAAGGCGCAGGGGATGGGGAACGCAAAGAACTGCTCGAGGTGGGTCGCCCGCTGCTGCGCATCGAGCGACTGCAGATAGGTGATCTCGGTCTCGCCGAGCACCTGGATGCGCTGATACGGAAAGCGATTGATGTATCCGGCGAGCACGAGCCCCGGGCTGGACGCCTCGGGGCTCGAGATTTCCCGATTGAGGCCGGCGGCCGGTCCAAGCACCTCGAGCTGCAGTGTGTCCGCGAGGCGTTCAACCAGGCCGCCGACCGTCAGTCGCTTGCTCACCCGGTGCGGCTCCCGTCCCCACCGCCGCCACGCGGCGCGCGACGCGCGCGGCGTCCGCGGCTCACCTGCGTCTCGAGCCGCTGCACCGCCACGGCAAGTGCGGGCGCGAACGCGCGCGCATCGGCATGGGCGAACAGCTCACCGTGCCGCGCCGTGCGCAGCACGATCTCGACGCGGCGCGTCGGACCGTCTCCGATGAACCGAACGAGGGCCTTGGCCGCGCGCGTGAGGCGCGTGGCGAGTCGGAGCAAGGCCTGTTCCGCCTGCTGGCGCAGGGAATCGGATACGTCGGCGTGGTGTGCGTGCAGGATGATTTCCATCAGCGACCTGCCTCCTCTCCCACCACCGCATGGAGGTGGGCTTCGGTTTGCCCGGCCGCGCTTGCCCAGGTGAAGCCCTCGGCGAAGCGCCGCGCCGCACGCCCCAGGGACTCGACGAGCTCCGGCTCGCCGCTGAGGCGCTGCATGTGTGCCGCCATGGCTGCGACGTCTCCGTGCGGCACGAGAAAACCTGTCTCGCCATGCCGCACCGATTCGCGGATCCCCGGAGAATTCGACGCAATGACCGGAGTTCCGCTCGCCGCCGCCTCCAGATTCGTGATCCCCCATCCCTCCTTGGGTGAAGCGAACAGGGTTGCCCATGCCCGTCGCAGCAGGGCCCCCTTTGCAGTCTCGTCAATACGCCCTAAAAACCGTACCCGGGAACCGACCCCCAAGGTTCCCGCGAGCGCCTCCAGTTCCGGGCGGAACTCGCCGGCGCCGGCGATCTCCAGGGTCGCGTCGGCCACCGGACAGGCGGCAAACGCGCGGATGACCAGATCTACGCCCTTGTACTTCTTCAGGCGACCCAGATAGGCAAAAGTGGGACGAGCCGCACGCTCGGCGGGGGCAGGCGTATAGAGACTGCTGTCGATGCCGGGGAAGATGACGCGGATGCGCTCGGCCGGGATGCCGCGGGACACGAGGTCGTCGCGGGTGCTGTCGCTGATGGCCTCGAAAGCGGCCCGTCGGTACACCCATGGCAGTGGCCGCTCCGCCATCCAGACGGCCGCCGCCAGCGGAGCCGACAGTTCCTGGAAGGCGGTCCCGCCGAAGAGGTGGGGTACCAGCCCCACGATGGGCGGCGTGCGCCAGAGCGGCGTGAAGAGCGGCACCTTGTTGATGTCCTCGACCAGCACATCGAAGCGGCGCGCGGCGAGTTGCGTGTGCCAGTAGCGGCGCGCGAGGAACGGGAAGCTCTGCCGCGTGCCCACGCGGTGCACCTCCATCCCGTCGAGCGTCGCGCGCGGCGGACACCCCGGCCACCCGCCGCACAGCAACACCACCTCGTGCCCCGCCTCGGCCAGCCGGCCGAAGATCTCGTGCAGGTGGATCTCGGCGCCGCCCGCCTGCGGGTTCTCGCGACACTGCCAGTTGACGACGGCAATGCGCAGGCGACGCACGGTCGCGCTCAGAGCTTCCCCGATCGACGCGCGTAGGCGTCGAGCACGCCGTTCACGAACCCGGCCGCCCGCGGACTGCCGAAGCGCTCGGCCAACAGCACGAACTCCTGGATGACCGTGCGGGGTGGCGTCTCGGCGCGCTGCAGCTCGGCCGCCGCGAGTCGCAGGATGCACCGCTCGATGGCGCCCAGACGCTCGAGCCGCCAGTTCTCGGTGACCGCCATGAGCGCCGCGTCGAGATCGGCGTGGCGGTCGGCCACGGTCGCGATGAGGCGGGATGCGCGTTCCCGCACTTCGGGTTCGATCGCGAGGTCATCGAACACCATCGTGGCCGTGCGGCGCAGCAGCGTGAGGTCGAGCTGATCTGCGGCGTACAGCGCCTGCAGCGCGCGCACGCGGGCGCGGCGGCGAATGCGCTGCTCGGCGCGGGTCAGGCGCGCGGGCTTGGCCTCGCCCTGCCAGAGCGTGTCATCGTGGAGGGGGGCGCTCATGCGTCCTCCTCGGGCGGCAGGGCACGGTCGAACAGGTCGAGCACTTCGAGCGCGGCCAGCGCGGCGTCGGCCCCCTTGTTGCCATGCGCACCGCCGGCGCGCGCCTCGGCCTGCTCCATGGTGTCCGTCGTGAGCAGGCCCAGCGTGACGGGCACCTCGTAGTCGCGCGACGCCTCCATGAGGCCGCGCGACGCCTCACCGGCGACGATGTCGAAGTGCGGCGTGTCGCCACGCACCACGGCGCCCACCGCGACCGCCGCATCGTAGCGCCCCGACGACAGCGCGCGTCGCACGGCCACGGGCAACTCCCACGCGCCCGGCACCCACAGCACATCGATGTCATCGAGCGCGACGCCCTGCCCCACGAGTGCGCTCACCGCGCCTTCGCAGAGCGCGGTGGTCACACCCTCGTTGAAGCGACTCGCGACCACGGCAATGCGACGCCCCGCGCCGTGCGGTTCTCCACTGAACTCGGCCACGTGATCCTCAGATGGCGAAGAGGTGACCGAGCTTGACGCGCTTGGTCTCAAGATAGGAAGCGTTCTCATCGGTCGATGGAGCCTCGAGGCGGACCCGATCGACCAGGGCGAGGCCGTAGCCATCGAGCCCCACGAGCTTCCGCGGGTTGTTGGTGAGGACGCGAATGGAGCGCACGCCGAGGTCGAGCAGGATCTGCGCGCCGATGCCGTAGTTGCGCAGGTCGGCCTTGAAGCCGAGCTGTTCGTTGGCCTCGACGGTATCGGCGCCGCGGTCCTGCAGCTCGTACGCCTTGAGCTTGTTGAGCAGCCCGATGCCACGTCCTTCCTGGTCGAGATAGACGATGACGCCACGTCCCTCGGCCTGGATCATCTGCATGGCCGTCTCGAGCTGCCAGCCGCAATCGCAGCGCTGCGAGTGGAACACGTCACCCGTGAGGCACTTGGAGTGCATGCGCACCAGCACGCCCTCTCCGTCGGTCACGCTGCCAAAAGCAATCGCGATGTGCTCCCGATCGTCCACGTCGTTGCGATAGCCCACGATGCGCCAGTCGCCGTAACGAGTCGGGAGACGCGCCTCCGCCACGCGATGCACGAGACGTTCGTGCTTGAGGCGATAGGCGACGAGCTGCGCGATGGTGATGAACGTGAGCCCGTTCGCCTTCGCGTACTGCTCGAGCTGCGGGCGCCGCGCGGTGGTGCCGTCCTTGTTGAGGATCTCGCAGATCACGCCGGCCGGGCGCAGACCCGCGAGGCGCGCGAGGTCGACCGCCGCCTCGGTGTGTCCGACGCGCTGCAGCACGCCGCCGTCGCGGGCGCGCAGCGGGTGGATGTGTCCCGGCATGCGGAGATCGGCGCGCGTGGCCGTGGGATCGACGGCGACGCGAATGGTCGTGGCGCGATCACTCGCGCTGATGCCCGTGGTCACTCCGTACTGCGCCGCCGCGTCGATGCTCACCGTGAACGCCGTCGACATCGACTCGGTGTTGCGCTCCACCTGCATGCCGAGACCGAGGCGATCCGCCCAGGCGTTGGTCATGGCGAGGCAGATCATGCCCTTGGCTTCGAGCATGAAGTTGACCATCTCGGGCGTGACCTTCTCGGCGGCACACACGAGATCGCCCTCGTTCTCGCGATCCTCGTCGTCGGCGACGACGACGAACTTGCCCGCGGCGATGTCGGCCAGCGCCTGCTCGACGGTGCCGAACGCCGGATCGCGATCGGCGGCCGTGCCGCTCGTCGCGTCGCCGACGGTATCACTCGACAGATTGCTCATCCCTGCACTCCTGTGACCGCCTGGGTCACCGCGGCCGACGCGCCGATGCCACCGAACGCGTCGAGCGTCGGCGTCAGCAGGCGTTGCACGTGCTTCGCGAGCACGTCGGCTTCGATATGGACACGATCGCCCGGCACCAGCGTGCCGAGCGTGGTGTGACGTCTGGTGAATTCGATGATGGAGAGCTGCAGCCCGGTGGGGCGCAGCGCGTTCACGGTGAGGCTCACACCGTCCACGGTCACACTGCCCTTGTCGACGAGGAGCGGCCGCAGCGGCGCCGGCACGTCGACGTCGATGAGCCACGCATCATCGTGGGCGGCCGTGCGCACCACGACCCCGAGGTCGTCGACGTGGCCGAGCACCAGGTGGCCCCCCAATCGGTCGCCGAGGCGCAGGGCGCGCTCGAGATTGACCCGCTGCCCGACCTGCCACGCGCCGATGGTGGTGCGCTCGAGGGTGGTGACGACGGCGGCCACCGTGAACCAGCGGTGCGACGACTCCTCGCCGTGCTCGCGCACCGTGAGGCAGGCGCCATTCACGGCGATGCTCTCGCCGGGGGTCAGGTCGGTGTAGCGGGAGCGAATGCGCAGCGTGCGGCCGGCCGCGGACTCGGCGACATCGGCGATCTCGCCGACGTCGTCCACCAACCCCGTGAACATGATGCGATCAGTCTCCGGAAACAGCGTAGACGGTCATGAGGTCGGCGCCGAACGCGCGCCGCTCCACCACCCGCAGACGCGGCGCGGTGTTGGCCGTGCGCGCCGGCAGCGCCCCGAAGGCCGGCAGTGCGCCCGCCCCCAGGATGACCGGAGCCTGAAAGGTAATCAGCCGGTGCACGAGCCCGGCATCCACGAGCGCCGAAGCGAGCCCGGCACCGCCCTCCGCCAGCAGGTGCGCGACGCCCCGGTCCCGAAGTGCCTCCAGCGCGTCGCGGAGGGCGGTCGGGCCGTCCGATACGGCGAGGACGTCGACGCCGGCCTGGCGCAGCGCCTGCTCGGCGGTCGGATTGCGACCGGCGGTGATGACCGTGACCGGCACCTCGCGGGCCGTGCGCACGAGTGTGCTGCCACGCGGCAGGCGCGCCTCCCGATCGAACACCACGCGGAGGGGCGCGACGCGTGGCGGCGGGACCTCCCGGACGGTCAGCGCGGGATCGTCGGCCAGCGCGGTGCCAATGCCCACCGCAATGGCGTCCGCTTCGGCACGCAGCGCGTGCACGGCGGTGCGCGCCTCAGCGCCAGTGAGCCACCCCCGCTGCCGCGACGCATCCACCAGCGCGCCGTCGAGCGACAGGGCCAGCTTCACCGTCACGAACGGCACGCGCGCGCCCCGTGCGGCATGCAGGAACGGCGCGTTCAGCTCAGCGGCCTCCGGGGCGCACACCCCGCCCGTGACCGCCACGCCGGCGGCGGCGAGCAGCGCCGCGCCCCCAGCGGCGACGTGGTGCGGGTCGGCGGCCGCGTACACGACGCGCGCGACGCCGGCCGCGAGAATTGCGTCGGTACAGGGCGGCGTCTTGCCGTGGTGGGCACAGGGTTCGAGCGAGACGTACAGCGTGGCCCCGTGCGCGGCCTCGCCCGCGACACGCAACGCCTCGACTTCAGCGTGCGGCGCCCCGTAGCGGGTATGCCAACCCTCCCCGACAACCGCTCCGTCGCGCACCACGACCGCCCCCACCTTGGGGTTGGGCGCCACCTGCCCCGCCCCACGTGCGGCGAGGGCGAGCGCGCGCTGCATGTGGCGGATGTCGTCCGCCACGCGGCGCTCAGAACCGGACGGTGAGTCCGACGGAACCGTAGCGATACCCTTCGTTGGCGGAGCGTCCGCCGAACTGGTTGAGCGCGAGGATGCGCTCGCCTTCGCTCGACCACCCGAGCTCGGCGACCAGCCGTGCGGCCAGCACGCCCACGGACGCGTTCACGAAGGCCGTGTTGCGCTCCACCTTGGTGCGCAGGTCAGGGAGCGAGACCGCATACCGCTGCTGCACCGTGCCCACCGTCTCGTTCACGGCCGCCGCAAGCGAGGTGACGCCTTCGATGCGGTCGCGACCGATGCCGGCGGCAAGCCCGACGAGCAGGAAGCGCTTGCTCACCACCAGGCGCACCGCGTCAGCGGTGAGCGAGAGGTTGCGCAGCGCAAGCGTGTCGTCCTGCGCACTGTAGCTGAAGGATGTGGTGGGCAGCTTGCGCCGCATCACGCTGAGGCTGATGCCCGGCACGACCGACGACTCCTGCAGTGCGCCCACGCGCACACCATACCCCAGGGCGAGGCTCGTGCCTGCCGGCGCGAGTTGCAGCGTGTTCTCCTCGACCGTCGGCATCCAGGTGGCGCCCAACAGCACGTCGATGCCGCCGATGTTCGTGAGCCCGGCCGGGATGCCGCTGAAGAGACCGATGGCCGCGTCGACGGACGGCATGGGCACGGGAGCGCGTGTCGCACCGAAGTCATCGGACTGCGCACTGCCGTTCACGCGAATCGGGATCGTGCTCTTGGGGAGCTGTCCGTCGACGGCCGTGAGGCGCACCGACAGCGCACGCTTGCCCCAGCCGCCCATCGTGCCGCCCTCACCCAGCACCGGATTGCCACCGGCCAGCGCGACGCCGGCCTGCGGAATGACGAAGCCGAAGAGATCGCTGGCCTTGCGACAGGCATCGGCACCGCTCACGACGGCCGGCGACACGGTGCACGGGCCACTCGTCGTCTGCGCTTCCGCGAGCGACACGCCAAGGAGGAGCGCCGTGGCGACGCTCGCCGCGCGCGTCGTCGCGCGTACCGCGCTGCGCACCGCCGACGCGGTCACGAACGCACTCCGGCGAGTTGCACCTGCCCGGTGCCGGGCACGATGCGTCCGACTTCCCACGCGTCCACGCCGTGTGCCGCGGCGCTCGTGATGACGGCGCGTGCCGACGCCGGTGCCGTGATGACGACCATGCCCACCCCCATGTTGAAGGCGCGAAACATCTCCATCGGGCTCACCTGACCCGCCTCGGCGAGTACCAGGAACCACGACGGGACGGTCCACGAGGAGGTCTCCACGACGGCATCGAGCGTGTGCGGCAGCGCACGATTCAGGTTGCCGGGGAGGCCACCGCCCGTGATGTGCGCCATCGCATGGATATCGCTGAGCACGGGACGCAGGCACGGCAGGTAGCTGCGATGCACCTTGAGCATGACATCGGCCACGGTCGCTCCACCGGCCTCCGGGAAGCGGTCGTGCACGCCAAGCCGCAGACGGTCGCTGATGATGCGCCGCGCGAGGGAGTAGCCGTTGGTGTGCAGGCCATCGCTGGCCAGCGCAATGCAGACGTCGCCTGTCTGCACGCGGGCGCTGCCCAGCACCTGGTCTTCCTCGACGATGCCGGTGATGAAGCCGGCGAGGTCGTAGTCGGGCGGCGTGTAGACGCCGGGCATTTCCGCCGTCTCCCCACCGATGAGCGCGCAGCCATTCTCGCGGCAGCCGGCCGCGACACCCGCCACCACGCCTTCCACGACAGCAGGAATCAGCTTGCCGAACGCGACGTAGTCGAGGAAGTAGAGTGGCACCGCGCCCTGCACGAGGATGTCATTCGTGCAGTGGTTGACCAGGCAGTGCCCGATCGTGTCGTGGCGGTCGGCCTCGATGGCGATCTTGATCTTGGTGCCGACGCCATCGGCGCTCGCCACCAGCAGCGGCGCGCGGTAGCCCTCGGGGACGCGGAACATGCCGCCGAATCCGCCGAACGCGCCACGCGCCCCGGACGTCAGCGTCGACTGGACATGCTTCGCGAGGCGATCCTTCGAATCCTCCGCCGCGTCGATGTCGACGCCGGCGCTGCGATAGTCGAGTGGCGCGCCGCCGGGATGGCTCACGAGCCGAGCTCCGTGTCGAACGAGACGAGCTGGCGGAACTCCTGCACGCGGCGCTCGATATCCGCGGCGGTGATCTCGAGCAGCCGTGTGTTGGAGAACTTCTCCACGGCGAACGACCCCATGGCCGAGCCCACCACCACCGCGCGGCGCATGTTGCGCTCGCCGAGGTCGCCCGTGCGCGCGAGGTAGCCGATGAAGCCGCCGGCGAAGGAATCGCCTGCACCCGTCGGATCGAACACGCTCTCGAGCGGGTAGGCCGGCGCGAAGAAGATGCTGTCCGGCGAGAACATGAACGCCCCGTGCTCGCCCTTCTTGATGAGCACGTGCCGGGGCCCCTTGTCCATGATCCAGCGCGCCGCCTTCACGAGGTTGCTCTGCTCGGTGAGCTGGCGCGCCTCGGCGTCGTTGAGCGTGACGAGGTCGACATGCTTGAGCAACTCCACCAGCTCGGGTCGCCGCGACTCGATCCAGAAGTTCATCGTGTCGCAGGCCACGAGCCGCGGCTTCTCCACCTGCTCGAGCACCTGCAACTGCAGCCGCGGGTCGATGTTGGCGAGGAACACGAACGGCGCCTGCCGGAACTGCGCAGGAATCTTGGGGCGGAAGTGCGAGAACACCCCGAGGTGCGTCTCGAGCGTCTCCGCCGAGTTGAGGTCATGGCGGTAGCGCCCACGCCAGCGGAAGCTCGACCCTTCGGTCTTCTCGACGCCGGCGAGGTCGACGCCGCGCGCACGCAGCGCCTCGAGCTTGTCCATCGGGTAGTCGTCGCCGACGACACCGACGAGCTGCACGGGCGCGAAGTGCGAGGCCGAGGACGAGAAGTAGTTGCCCGAACCGCCGAGCACTTCATCGGCCTTGCCGAACGGCGTCTCGACCGAGTCGAGGGCGACGGAGCCGACCACCAGCACCGCGCTGGGCGTGGCGGGGGTCGAGAGGAAACCGTTCCCGGCCGCGGGGGCCGATGAACTCACAGGCTGCGTCACATGCGCTCCGGCGCGGACAGTCCGAGGATGCGCAGGCCGGCGGCAATGCCGAGCTGCGCGGCGCGCGCCAGGACGAGGCGCGCCTGCGTGATCGCCTCGGGCTCGCCGAGGACGTGGTGCTTGTGGTACCAGGTGTGCGCCGCACGCGCCGTCTCGAGCAACCAGCCGGCGATGCGATGCGGTTCGAGCGACTCCGCCGCGCCCTTCACCATGGCGGGGAAGTCGAGCAGTTGCCGAACCAGCTCCTGCTCCGCCGGCTCGACGAGCACGCCCAGGTCGACATCGGTGCCGGTGATGGTGGTCGCGTCGATCTCGCCCACACGGAAGATGCCGCACATGCGTGCATGCGCCATCTGCACGTAGTAGACGGGATTCTCCTCACTCTGGCTGCGCGCGAGGTCGATGTCGAAGACGAGCTGCGAATCGCCCTTGCGCATGAGGTAGAAGTAGCGCACGGCATCGCGCCCCACCTCGTCGATGAGGTCGCGCACGGTCACGTACGACCCCGCGCGCTTGGAGATCTTCATCTCCTCGCCGCCCTTCATGACCGTCACCATCTGGTGCAGCACGTAGTCGGGGTAGCCGGCCGGGATGCCGATGCCCATCGCCTGCAGCCCGGCCCGCACACGCGTCGTGGTGCTGTGATGGTCGGCGCCCTGCACGTTGATGGCCCGACGATAGCCGCGCTCCCACTTGGTCACGTGGTAGGCGACGTCGGGCACGAAGTAGGTGTAGTCGCCCCCCTTCTCCGCGCTCTTCTTCATCACGCGGTCCTTGTCGTCGCCGAACGTGGTCGTGCGCAGGAACAGCGCGCCGTTCTCCTCGAACGTGTGCCCGGACGCCTTGAGCGCCTCGACGGTGCGGTCGACGCGACCGTCGGTGTAGAGCGAGCTCTCGAGGTAGTACGTGTCGAACTTCACGCCGAACGCCTGCAGGTCGAGATCCTGCTCGTGCCGCAGGGCCGCGACGGCGAACGTGCGCATGGCCTCGAGATCGTTGCCGGCCGCGTCGGCCGGGTGCTGCGCGACGTAGCGCTCGGCGATCTCGCGGATGTACTCGCCGTGATAGCCGCCCTCGGGGATCTCGAGCGGCTGGCCGCCGAGCTCACGCACGCGCGCCTGCGTGCTCTTCGCGAGATTCGCGATCTGCGCGCCGGCGTCGTTGTAGTAGAACTCGCGATCGACCCGCCAGCCGGTCCACTCGAGCAGCGTGCTGATGGCATCACCCAGTGCCGCCTGCCGACCGTGGCCGACGTGCAGCGGGCCCGTGGGGTTGGCGGAGACGAACTCGACGCAGACGCGCTCCCCGTGCCCCAGGTCGAGTCGCCCCCACTGCTCCGGCGCGGCAAGGATCTGCAGCAGGCCGCGCGCCTGGAAGCCCGGATCGAGCCGGAAATTGATGAACCCCGGCCCGGCGATCTCCGCCGCCGTGACCCCCACCGCCGACGTGTCGAGCGCCGCGATGAGCGCCTCGGCCACCTCGCGCGGCTTGCGGCCCAGGGGCCGCGCCAGCGTCATGGCGAGGTTGGTGGCCCAGTCGCCGAACGCCGCATCGCGCGGGCGCTCGAGGATCGGGGCCACATCGTCAGGGGCGCCGAGGGTGCGCGCTGCGCGCACGAGCTCGGCGCGCAGGGCGTCGGCGTGGGTCACGTGAGGGAATGCAGTGAGGAGACGCGCGTCAGTCGGCCTTGGGGGCCGGTGTGCTGCTGGGCGCGGGCTTGGACTCCGCCTTGGACTCGGTCTTGGCGGCCGGCGCGCTGTCGGACTTGGACTCGCTGCCGGAGGCGGCACGCTGGTCCTTCTTCCCGTCCTTGCCGTAGTCGGTGATGTAGAAGCCCGAGCCCTTGAACAGCAGCCCGGCACCACCGGAGATGATGCGCGTCGCGACCCCCTGCCCATCGGGCAGCTCGATGGACTCGGGGACTTCGCTGATCTTGAAGATGCGCTCGATGATCGAGCCGTCAGGGGCGCGGAATTCGTACGTCGGCATGGGGCGGACTGGGCTTCCGACTGGGGGTGCGGTGTGCAGCGCCAATGTCGGGTAACGCGCGACAGCCTTTGAACTTAGGCGACCTCGTCCGCCGGTTCAACGGCCCCGCCCCAAATCCCGCCCCGAAGACCCATCCCGCTCAGCTCACCGTCAGCGTCGGCGCACCCGGGGTGTAGGTGACCGTGAAGCGGTCGAGATTCTCGGTGCGCTGCGGCGAGCTGCGCCAGATGCCCTGCGCCGTGAACTCGGCGCCGTGATTGGGGCACCGGAAGAAGCTGTTGCCGACGATGTTCAGAATCGTACCGGCGTGGGTGCAGCGCATGGAGAACGCCAGGAAGCTGTCGGGACCCGTTCGCGCGACGGCGACCGGCACACCACCCACGTTGCCGACGCTCCCCACCACCCCGCCGACGTTCGCGAGCGCCGGCCACGCGGCCAGCGTGACCTGCAGGCCGGCGTTGGTGATCGTGAGCGTCACGGTGATGGTGCGCGACGCGACGCCGGTCGCGGACACAGTCACCGTGGCGGTGTAGGTGCCGGTCGTGACGACAGAGGGGTTGGCGCGCACCGTGAGCGTCGCCGGTGCGGTCGAGCGGTCGAGCGTGGCGGTGAGCCAGCCGAAGCCACCGGGCGCGTAGGCAACGGTCGCGGCCAGCCCGCTCAGGGTGCCCCCACCGGCGTTGGTCACGGGCACGGTCTGGCTCGGCGCCGTTCCGCCCGCATTCGCCGCCAGGCTGACGGCCGCGGTGCCGAGTTGGAGCGAGGGCGCCGCGGCCGGATCCTGCACCACGAGCACCACGTCGATCGTCTGGGCGCCATTGGTGCTGCCGGTGGCCGACACGGTGACCGTCGCGCCGTAGCTCCCCGCCGTGAGCGCTCCGCGCTGCGCCGTGAGCGTGAGGGTGGCAGGCGCCGTCGACTGGTCGAGGCTGACGGCGAGCCAGCCGCCGGGCTGGTTGGCCCGATACGCGAGGGCAACCTGCAGGCCCGTGAGGACGCTGCCGCCCGCATTGGAAATGGCCACCGCCTGCGTGGCACTCGCCGCACCGCCGAGCGCGGTGGTGAGCACGGCGGCGGCCGTCGAGAGCGACAGCGTGGGCGGCAGGGGCGCCCCGCCGACTGTGATGCTCCCGTCCGCGTTGACCTGAACGTTGAGGGCCGAGAGATCGGCGGTGGGCTGACCGCCCAGCCAGCGGCCGTCGCCAGCAAACCGCGCCTCATGGTTGGGGCAGCGGAAGCCGGCGCCGTCGACCCCGACGATGGTGCCCTGATGCGGGCACACGAGTGACAGGGCCCGGAACTGGCTGGTCGAGACGCGCTCCACCAGCACGGGCGATTCGACGCCGTTGGTGACCACGACCCGCCCGCCCACACTCTGGAGTGCCGGCACGTTGGCCGGCACCAGCGTGAACGGCGTGCTCGGGAACGGCGGGCGGTCGGCGGGTCCGCTGATCACGCCGTCGCCGCAGGCGGTGGCCAGCGCGCCCAGTGAGAGGATCGACGCCGACGTCAGGAACTGCCGACGATCGACGCGGGCGCAGCCAGTGCAAACGTGGTCGGACGAGGAGGGCAGCATACGGCGTGTGGAGGGCGAGGACGGTCGGGGCTCTTCGGGCGGACCCTGGGGTAACACGGCGACGGTCGACGACCCCAGTTTGCGCCTGTCTGCTGCATAATGGGATCGTCACCCGCTCGTCATCCAATCTTCATGCAATTCGCGGGCGGGCCACCGTGGCGCGCGGCACATTCGCGAACCGCCCGCCGCCGGACCATGGCTCCGGTGGCCCTGATCATGCCGACGGAGGCCAGTGCGTGTTCTCGACGTGCCTGTTCTGTCACGGCCACCTCGGCCGGAATGAGGTGCTGGAGTCCTTCCCCGTCGGGCGCCGCCTGGCCTTCGACAGCCGACGCGGACGTCTCTGGGTGGTGTGCACGAGCTGTCGCAACTGGAATCTCTCGCCGCTGGACGAGCGATGGGAGACCGTCGAAGCGTGCGAGCGTCTCTATCGCGCCACGACGATTCGGGTGAGCACCGACAACATCGGCCTCGCGACACTCCGCGCCGGCGTGGACCTGGTTCGTGTGGGTACGCCGCTGCGCCCCGAGTTTGCCGCCTGGCGCTATGGCTCGCGGTTGCGGCGCCGCCGCCTGACGCTGCCCGCGCCCACGCACACGGCGGCGCAATTCGCGCGCACCGGAGCGGCGATGGCCGCCGGGGCGACGGCGGCACTCCTCGGCGTCGGCTACGCGGTGTCGGGGCACAAGGGGTTGTTGCGCATGGCGCGTCCCTTGGAGCGCCTCGAGGAGCAACTGCAGTACGACATGGTCGTCGCGCACATCCGCACGCCCGACGGCGCGTTGCGGCCGCTCCGGTTCAGTCATGTCGCGCGCCTCGAGATCGTGGCGTCCGATCACGACGCGCCGTGGGCACTGCGCGTGGCCCACGTCGATGGCGTGACCGACTTCGACGCGACGCAGGCCGTGCAGGTGGCGAGCCCGTTGCTGGCGCGCCTCAACCAGCGCGGCGGGTCGCTGCGGCAGGTCGACGACGCCACACGTCGCATCACCGAGGCCGGCGACGCCGAGCGCTTCATCCGCAACAGCAGTGCGCTGCGCGTGCATCGACGCCGCAAGAACGCGATCTTCTGGGACGACGATGTGGGGGTGCTGGGACTCACCGGCACCGAGCGTCTCGCGCTCGAGATCGCGATGAACGAGGACGCCGAACGCCAGGCAATGCAGGGCGAGCTGGAAGCGCTCGAGAGCGCGTGGCGCGACGCCGAGGAGATCGCGGCCATCGCGGACGCGATGTTCGAGCGGCCGTAGCCGCGCATCCCGCGCCCCGGCGCCCGGCTCGCGACGCGACGCGCCGCTCGCATGGCCGGGGGGCTCACACGAGCGGCGCGCGGAGGCACGAGGCGACGGTGCCGTCGCGGTCGCGCCCTACGGCGTGCCGGTCTGTCCGCGAATCTCGCCGCCGGGATACGCGCTCGAATGCACGTTCACATACGCATTGCCCGTGCGCAGGAGCGTCATGAGCGAGTCCAGCGCGATGGGCGCGGCCCCGGCGATGCTGCGGATGTTCGCGGCCGTGAAGCTGCCGGTGAGCACACCGCTCGTGCCGACGACGGGCGTGGGCATGAGGTCGACGATGATGCCCGAGGTCGTCGACGTGGTGGCCGGCGCGTGGATGTGCAACCCCGTGGGATTGCTGGCGATGCCCTGATAGGTGACGGTGTAGTTGACCGTCGCGCCGTTGCGCGTGAACAGCGCGGCGCCATTCGCGCTGCTCGGCACCGGGTTGGGGCGCTCGTTGGCCCCGTTCATCTGCGAGAAGATCGACGCGGCGGCCACGTTGATGGTGCCCGTCATGCCGGCGTGCAGCGAGCAGACGTACGGGAACGCCCCGGCCGTGGGGAAGACACGGCTCGCGGTGGCGCTCGAGGTGATGCCGATGTTGGCCGGCGCACCGGCCGACTGGAACACGACGTTGTGCTCGACGCTGCCGAAGGTCCACGTCACCGTGCCCCCTTCCGCGACCGTGACCGAGGCCGGCGTGAAGAGGTTGGTGTTGCTCGCGTTCACCGCCGCCGAGGCGCTGCCGCTCACGGGGGAATTGACCGTCACGGTGGCGCTGCCCGATGCCGTGACGCCGTCGCGCGTGATCGAGGCCGTGAGCGTGACGCCGCCAGGCGCAATCGCCGTCACGAGGCCTGCGCCGTCGACGAGGGCGCGCGTGCGGTCGGCGGTCGTGAAGGTGGCGCCCGCGGCGCCGGGAATGGCCGCACCACGCGCGTCGCGCGCGGTGGCGGTGAGCTGCGTCGTCGCACCGATGTTGAGTGCGCCCGCCGCGGCGGTCACGGTCACCGACGCGAAGCGCTGCGCCACGTCCACGCCGATCGTGCCACTCACCGCACCGCTGCTCGCGGTGATCGTGGCGGAACCGTTGCCCGTCGCGGTGATCGTGGCGCTCGTGCCCGAACCGCTCACCGTCGCGACGGCGGCGTTGCTGGTGGTCCATGTGACCGGCGCACCGCTGATCGGGTTCTGTGCGACATCCCGCACGACCGCCGTCACGGCGCGCGTGTCACCCACCGACGTGAGCGCGCCCGTGGTGGCGCTCGACACGGCGACCGACGCCGCCGCGGGCGCGTTGGTCGTGCCTCCCTCGCCGCCGCAGGCGGTGAGGGCCACGATCGCCGCCGTTCCGCCGACGCGGCGTGCTACCGCCGCCCAGAATCCATGTCGCATCCGAGACTCCCTCCCTGAGGACCCACGCGGCGTCGCCCGGTGCGACGTCGACGTGGAGGGAGTGCCTGCGAGTCGGCGCCCTATTCCCGCGTGCTGGGCGCCGCCGCCCGCTCGGCGTCCCGCAGGGCCGCGAGCGCCTCCGTCGCCGCGCGCGGCCGACGCTCCGGATGTGGCTGCGTCATCGCACCGATCACTGCCAGCAAGCGGCTGCGCCGCACGTCGTCGGTGCGCGGAAGCGGCGTGCCGGACTCAGGAACAACGGGCGGCGTCGGGGCCGCGCCCTGCTCGACCGCCTCGACCGCCTCGACCGCCTCGACCGCCTCGACCAACGAACGACCGAGCAGCCCGACCGGCGTTTCGCGCTCCCCCTGCACGACGCCGGTCAGGCACTCCTGAAGCACGATGCCGGCGGCATACAGATCCGACGCAACCGTCGGCTCCTCGCCGAGCAGCAGCTCGGGCGCCATGTATCGAGGCGTGCCCACCGCACCGCCGACGACGCGGCCGGCCACCGCGGGGTCGTCGTGCGCCGCGGTATCGACCCGGCGGTCGCTGCGGCGCAGGCGCGCCAGCCCGAAGTCCGTGACCTTGAGCGCGCCCACCTCGGCAATGAGCAGGTTGTGCGGCTTGAGGTCGCCATGCACCACGTCTTCGCCGTGCGCGGCGGCGAGCGCGCGCAGCAGTTGGCGGGCGATCGCGAGTGTCGTCTCCACATCGAGCGCGCCGTGCCGCAGCAATACCTCGTCGAGGGCCGGCCCGTCCACCAGCTCCATGGTGAGATACCACAGGCCGTCAGCGGTGCCGACGTCGTGCAGGCGCACGACGTGCTCATGCGTCACCTTGCGGGCGAGACGCAGCTCTTCGGCCACGAGGTGGGCCACGGGAGCCATCGCCGGAAAGCGGTGTGCGTCGAACACCTTGATCGCGACCCGCTCGCCCACCAGTCGGTCGAAGGCCCGATACACCACGCCGAGGCCGCCGCGCCCCACGAGCGCCTCGATCTCGTAGCGACCGGCCAGGACCGTCCCCACGTGTCCGGCGTCGGGGAGGCCGATCGCGGTCACCGGCGTGCGACGCACCACGTGCGGTGTCGACCATCGAGGCGCCGCGCTCCGGGCGACCCGCACCGCGCGCGTCCCGGCCACCGCCGGCGCAGACGAGGCGACTTCGTGCGCCAGCCGCGTCAACCGCTCCCGATCGCGCTGCGCGCCCAGCCACTGGTCGAGCGCGCTGCCCAACTCGCCGAGGAGCGGCGTGGGCGCCACGATGCGGAAGGGACGCGCGGTGGGCTCGCCTTCCGCGACGGCCTGTACGGCCCGCGTAAGCGAGGCGACCGGCCGCGCGATCGTTCGCGCCGCCAGCCACGCGGCCACGATCGCCAACAGCAGGCCAAGGCCGCCCGCCAGCACGAGCGACTGGCGCAAGGCATTCGCTCCCGGCGCCAACGCGGACGCGCGGCGCAGCACGACGTAGCCGCCCACTTCGTCGCCGGCGGCGGTGTGCAGCGGGCTCGCGAACGCCAGCCACGGGGCGCCGTCGATGAGCAGTGTCGTGTCTGCACTCCCCACCGCCGTGCGCACGCCGAGATGTGCGACCAGGCGCGCGCGCACGACGTCGTCGAGCGGCAGCGTGGAGGCGGTCAGGTGCGCCACGCCCGATCGATCACGCACGAAGAACACCACGGCACCGCCCGTCGCCGCGGCAATGTCCCTCGCGATGAGCGAGTCGAGCCGGGTCGTCGCCACGAGGACGCCGAAGGCGGCGCCTCCGGGTGCTTCGATGGGCACCCCCGTCGCCAGGAACAGGACGGAGTCGCCCGAGCCGCCGAAGCCGGAGGTGAGTTGTCCGCGGAGGGCCCCCGCAATGAGCGCCACGCCGGCGAGCGTATCGCCGTGCGCGGACGGCTCGTCGGACTTGGCCACCAGCACGCCGTTCGCGTCGGTGATGAACACCCACGCTGCGTCGAGCTGCGCCGCCGCTTCGAAGGTCTGGTCGAGGATGTCGTCACGCCGACGTTCCGCGACCAGTGTGCGGAAGTACGGGCCCTGCACGAAGACGCGGGCGCCACCGGCCAGACTGCGGCCACGGCCTGCGAGCAACTGCGCGGTGAGATCGGCCGACTGTTCGAGTGTGCGCTGCGCCGCGGCCACGGCGGCCCGTCGCGCGCCAATCGACGTCACGAGCAAGACCACCGCCAGCACGGCGGCCACCATGAGGGCGCTTCCCAGAAAGACGCGGGTCGCGAGCGCGCGCTCGGCGGGTACGGCGTCGTCGCCCGCCATGCCTGCGGTCAGTACCGGTCGGCGCGCGAGGTGGCGTACACCTGGCCGAACTTGTTGAGGTGCGCCTTGGCCTGGAAACCGCGCCCGTCGAGCGCGATGGTCGGCGTCGGTGCCTGCGCAGTCGTGATGACGATCTCCTCGACGTGCTCCGGCGCGCGCTCGTGCCACACGTGCAGCCGCCACCGCCCCGCCGACAGGCCCGTCACGGTGAAGTTGCCGGCAGCCGTCGCGCGCGCGACGTACGGTGTCGGGACCGCCACGACGTAGTTGACCATGCGCGCGTGGATGTTGCAGTACACCGCGTAGACGCCGGCGCGCGCGAAGGTGGCCGCGCGCGTCTTCCCTGTGCGGTAGAGCCCCAGGTCGAACGCCCCGAGTGAGGAGTTGGAGAAGACGTTGTGGCTGAAGGGGTCCTGATTGGGATACGTGACGGCGCCTCCCACGGGCACCACCGCCACGTGCGGCTCGAACTCCCGCAGTCGCATGGCCACCGAAACCGTGGCAGGCGATACGCGCGGTGACGCGGCGCCCTCGAGCCAGATGACCACATCGCGCAGGTCGGCGGGCGGCGTGCCGGGGCGATCGATCACGCGCACCTGCCCATGCAACGCGACCTGCGCGGCCAACGGCGTCGCGACGGTGGTGCACACCGCAGCCACGAGGAGGCGCATCGCGAGGGCCACCCGCGTCAGGGCGCCGTCACGCGCAGCCGGCCGGCTCGCCCCGCGATGGTCGCGATCGGGCGCGTTCACAGTTCGATCCCGAGGCCGATGTTGAGGTGGCTGCCGCGACGCACACCGGCCGCATACCGCGTGCGCAGGTCGCGATACTCGACCGCCAGCAGCAGCGGCTGCCGCGGACGCCACATCGCATGCGCGGCGCACACGCTGTTGCGCCGGCGATCGGCGGCCGCCCCGTGGACCCGATCCGTGCCGCAGCCGACGCCGCTCACCAGCCCCGGCCGCAGCTGCGCGTTCAGTTGCAGCCACCCGGCGGTGTCGGTGAGCGGAACGCCGGGCTCGCTCGCGGCCGCCAGCGTTCCGAAGTTCTGACCGATGGCGCCGCCCCCGAGGCCGCGCAGCAGGCGTCCGCGATACGCCTCGCCGCGCACTTCAACGCCGGCGCCAAGCGCGATGCGCAGGTCGGTCGCGACGGCCCAGCTGTGCTGCGTGGAGTCTCCCACGACCCGCAGCCGACCACTGTGCGTCCCCACCCCGATCTCCGCGCCACGCGGCAGGACACCCTGCGCGGGCACCGCATCCAAGTCAGCGCCCACGCGCATGCGGACGCGCGACTCGAAGGCGGGGCGCCCACTGAGCGTGCCGGCGTCCGGTCCGGTGAGGTTGGCGACGTGGCGGTCCACCGCATACGGCGAGAGCATCGCCCCCTGCACCGCCAGCGAGAGCGGATGACGGGCCTCATGCGTCCACACCGTCCGCGTGAGGCGCACCTGCGGTAGCCAGTTCCAGAGATTGCCGGCCGTCGAGAAGACCGGCACCGCGACCCCGGCGCCGCTTATGGGGTTGAGATCGGAGATCAGCGGGGTCTCGGTGCCCACGAGCAGTTCCGTGCGCGGCCAGACCAGGAACACGCGAGCCGTGCGCAGCCGCGGCTCGGGGAAGAGTGGCGGCGTCACGTCGAGCGCACGCGCGAAGAAGTCGAACTCGATGTCGGCTGCGAGGGTGGCGCCCGCCACGCTGTCCACGCTCAGTGAAGCGCCCACCAGGGACTGCCGCAGCGACATCACGAACGCAGACGCGCCGGCCGAGCCCAGCACCGGGTCGCGTACGCGATCCGGCGTCGCGAAGACGGGGATCTCGGTACCCGCCAACGTTCCGCGCGAGCTGCCGAGGTTGAGCATGAGGCGCGCGCTCAGGTCGAGCTGAAGCCGGGAGCGTGTGCGCACTGCCGACGCGGACTCGGTCGCCAGTTGCGCGCGCAGGAGCTCGATGGCCGCCTCGGCGCGCTCGAGGCGCACGCGCAGCGAGTCGACGGCTGCCTCGCCGCGTGCGCTGTCCGGCGGCGCGCCCTGTGCGGACACGCCCTTCGCCGCCAGCGCGAGCGCGAACACCCATCGCACGCTTCGCAGGCATCGCACGCCACGCACAGCGCGTGCGCGGTGCACGGGCGGCATCTGCGCGGCGCTCAGGGGGCGCTCGATGGCAGACGCTGCAGCGACTGGAGCGCCGACCACGGCGCGACCCCCACCAGGACCGCGCCACCGCGGGGCGTCGACCACGCGACGACCCCGATCGAATCGCGCTGATAGACCGCGGCCCTGCCCGCCGCGAACGCCTCCCGCACGGCCGCCGAACGGAACAGCAGCGCGTCGCTGCTGACGTACTGCAACACCAGGCGCTCGCCCCAGCGGTACGCGAGCACCGCGGCCAACTCGCCATCGAGGTCGGCCGTCCACGCCGCGACGAGCGTGGCCTGGTCGCCGGCGAGCGGCTCTACCGGCACGCCGATCGCGCGTCGCACCGCGTCGAGATCGCGCGCCCGCCCGGGCAACTCCGCCGCCGCGACGGTGCGATAGTCGTGCACGAACAGATCGAGCACGGTGGGTGGCAGTTGTGGCACCTGCCGCGACGGCGACGACGCCAGAACCGACGGTGCGGCGTCGCGGAGGACCGGCCGGCTCCAGAGGACCGCGGCGGCCGCGGCGCCCACCGCGAGGACCCCCACCAGCGCTACCATAGGGAGCGCGCGCGGTGCGGTATGCACCGGCGCCACATCCACACGCACCTCGCCGCGCTCACCAACCGGCGGTGCGGCCGTGATGTCGCGCACCCGCGCGAGCAGGGCAGCGGGAGCCGGCGCGCCGGGCTCGGTGGCCATCGTCTCGGCGAGCGCGCTGCCGAAGGCCTGCTGCACCCGCACCTCGCGGCGGCAGCGTGCACAGCCCAGCAGGTGCGCGTCGATCTGCGCCACCGTCTCGCCGGGCAGTTCGCCGTCCACGTAGGCGCTCAGCAACGACGCCAGCACGGCATGCTGCTCTTCCCGCGCCGCGTCATCGAGCGGCGCGAGCCGCGCGTCCAGCGCCGAGGTCCCGAGGTGGTCGGTCATGTGCGGCGCCCCCGCGACAACGACACGACGGCATCTCCGCTCACGCCCAGCGCCCATGCGCGTCGCCGTTCCGCGACGACGGCTGCCAGCAGGCGACGCCCCCGCGAGATGCGACTCATGACCGTGCCGATGGGCACCCCCAACAGGTCGGCAATCTCGGCGTACTTGAATCCCACGAGGTCATGCAGCTCGACCGCGGTGGCGAAGTCCTCGGGGATGGCCTCCAACGCGGCGGCCAACACCTCGCGGTCGAGTCGATCGACCACTTCCTCGAAGACGGCGTCGCTGTCGCTGGCCACAAGCGCTTCGTGCACGCTGTCGAGTCGGGAAATGGGCACGAGGCGCTGACGGCGCGCCTCGCGCCCGACCTGGTACACAAGCACCATGCGCAGGATCGTGAACAGCCACGCGCGCACGCGGGTGTCGTCGCGCAGATCGTCGAACGCCGCCCACGCGCGGGCACAGGCGTCCTGCACCGCGTCTTCGGCGTCGGTGGCCGTGGCCAGACGCCGCGCGGCAAAGCCCAGCAACGCCGACAGATGCGGCGTCACGAGGGTCTCGAACCGGGTCTGCCGGTGCGCGAGGGAGGCGACGGAGGGTGTCATGTGCCGAGTGAGCGTACGTCGGCCAATTCTATTCCCGGCGCGCCAGCGCGGCATCTTCGGGGCCGCTGGACAGGCCGACGGGCATACACGACGTTGGGCGCATGGTCTTCCCCTTCCTGCCGTTCCATCGTCCGCGCGTGGCGTCGGCGCGGGTGGCGACTGCGCTGCTGGCGTCGACGCTGCTCGCGGCGCTGTCACCCTGCCCTCCCGCCGCCGCGCAGCCCCGCCCTGCCGCCCCACCGGCCGCCGCGGCGCTCTCCGGCCCCGGCGTGTCGGCCGCGCTGGCAGCCCAGCGGCGCGCGACGCTGTCGCAGGTGGCGTATGATCTCGCCCTCACGGTCGGCACGGGGGACACGGCGACGGGGGTCGTCACCCTGCAGGTGCAGCGCCGCGGCACGGCCAACCTCATCGTCGACTTCCGGGGCCACGCCATCGACGGCGGCGCGGTGAACGGTACGCCCTGGCCGGGGGCGGCGGCGGCGTGGAACCGGCACCACGTGACGGTCCCGGCGGGGATGCTGCGGCCCGGCACGAACCGCATCGAGTTGCGCTTCCGCACGCCCGTGGCCGCCGCCGGTGCGGCGATCATCCGCACGCGGGACGCGACCGACAGCAGCACGTATCTGTACACGCTGCTCGTGCCGGCCGACGCCAACCTGCTCTTCCCCTGCCTCGACCAGCCCGACCTCAAGGCGCGCGTCACGCTGTCGCTCACCACACCGGCGGACTGGCGCGCGCTGGCCAACGGGGCGCTCGTCGACAGCGCGCTGGTCGCGAGTGCGCTGGGCGCCGGTGCCACGCGTGGCGCGCAGCGAGTGCATCGCTTCGCCGCGACCCCACCCATCAGCACCTATCTCATCGCGTTTGCCGCCGGGCCGTGGGCCGTGCTGGAACGCGCGGAGGCGATTCGCGAGGGCGAGCCGGCCGGCACGGTCGCGTTGTGGGTGCGACGCTCGCGTGCGCGCGAGGCGGAGGGCGACACGCTGCTGGCCATGAATGCGCGCGCCCTGCGCTGGCTGGGGCGGTACTTCGGCGCGCCCTATGCCTTCGGCAAGTACGACGCGCTGCTTGCCCCGGCGTTCCCGTTCGGCGGCATGGAGCATCCCGGGGCGGTGTTCTACAACGAGGAGTCGTTCATCTACCGCGAACGCCCCACGGCCACCCAACTGCTGGGGCGGCAGGCGACGACCTTTCACGAGGTCGCACATCAGTGGTTCGGCGACTACGTGACGATGCGCTGGTTCGACGACCTGTGGCTCAAGGAGGGCTTCGCGACGTTCATGGCCGCGCGCATGCAGGCCGAGCTCGAGCCGGCGTCGAACGCGTGGAAGACGTTCTACCTGCGCAACAAGCCGGTCGCGTACGGCACCGACGCCACGCTCGGCACCACCCCCGTGTGGCAGGCGCTCGCCAACCTCGACCAGGCCAAGAGCAACTACGGCCCCATCGTCTACAACAAGGCGCCGTCGATCCTCAAGCAGCTCGAGTACCTCGTGGGGCCGGCCGCCTTCCAGCGCGGCGTGCAGGCGTTCCTACGACAGCATGCGTTCGGCAATGCCACCTGGCAGTCGCTGCTCGCCAGCATCGGCGCAGCGTCGGGGCGTGATCTTGCAGCGTGGGGGCGCGCCTGGATGCTGCGCCCCGGCATGCCCATCATCGAGCAGCGGCTCACGGTGCGCGACGGGCGCATCGTGCAGCTCGCCCTCGTGCAGCGCGCCGCGCAGCCGACGCTCGCGGGGCGCGCGACGTGGCCGCAGCGCGTCCGGGTGCGCCTGCACTATCCGGGCGGCACCGACGTCACGCACGCGGTGGAGCTGCGCGGCGACACCACCGTCGTGCGCGCGGCCGCGGGGGCGCCCGCGCCTGCGTTCGTCTTCGCCAACGATGGCGACTTCGGCTACGCGATCGTGCTGCCGGATGCGGCAAGCGTCGCGTGGCTGGAGGCGCACGTGGCCGAGGTGACCGACGACTTCCTGCGCGCCATGCTGTGGGGCGCGCTGTGGGACCTGGTGCGCGAGGCGCGCCTGGCGCCCGAGCGTTACGTGGACATGGTGGCGCGTGCGTTGCCGGGGGAGCGTGACGAGCAGGTGGCCGGTGCCCTGACCGGACGTCTCGTGACCACCGTGTCGCGGTATCTCGGCGACGCCCAGCGGGATTCGCTGCGTCCGTCCGTGCAGCGCACGCTGCTGGCGCTCGCCGCGGACAGCGCGCGGAGCTATGGCAATCGGCGTGCCCCGCTCGACGCGTTCGTCGCGCTGGCCGACGGCGAGGTCGATGCCGCGCGCCTGCGCGGGTGGCTGGCGGGCGACACGGTGGCCGGTATGCCGCTGCGTGCGCCCATGCGCTGGACCATCGTGCAGCGGCTCGTGGCGCGCGGCGCGGCCGACGCCGAGGCGCTCATTGCGGCCGCCCTCGCGCGCGATGCCACGACGGAAGGGGCGCGTCAGGCGTTCGTGGCGGGCGCGGGTGTGCCGGATGCCGCCGCGAAGCGCGCGCTGTTCACGCGCTGGTTCGCCGACACGACGTTGAATGAAGAGTGGGTGAGCGCGAGCCTGCGCACCTTTCACGAGCCGTCGCAGGCGGCCCTCACGCGTGCGGTGCTGGTGCCGGCGCTCGACACGTTGGGGTGGATTCAGCGCAACCGTCGGATCTTCTTCCTGGGCACGTGGGTGTCGAGCACGTTGGGCGGCCAGCGGGACGCCGAGGCGTTACGAGCGGTGGACGCGTGGCTGGCGGCGCAGCCGAGCCTGCCTGCGGACCTGCGTCAGAAGGTGCTGCAGGCTCGTGACGAGCTCGACCGTACGGTTCGCATTCACGAGCAATTCGTGACGCCGCGGGCTGGCAGCGGGGCGAACCGGTAATACGGGGACGCGTGTCGTCAATCCCCTGTTTGTAGCGTGTAAGCCCACTTCTGGGGGCGTGACGCCGCGTGAAAGTTCGCTGTTGAGCAAGTAGTTTGTCCCCACCGGTCGAAGTGGTACGCGATCGTGACCCCGCCCCTCACGAGGGGATGGCCTCCTGCCATCCCCTGACAGCATCCCGTTCGACCACGGGTTGTCCCACCATCGTTCCCCGCAGTACTCCGTTCCCCTCCTTCGGAGACCTCATGGGTAGGTTCCTCAGGTTCGTCGCCGCTGCCGCGGTGGTTGCTGTGCTGCCGCTGCGTGCGGACGCACAGACGCGCGACATCACCGGCAAGGTGACCCAGATCGGCACCAATCAGCCGCTGGTCGATGTCACGGTGGCCGTCGTCGGCCAGCAGATGGGTGTGCGCACCAATGAGCGCGGTGAGTATCGCATCCGCGTTCCCGCCGGCGACGTGTCCCTCATCGCGCGTCAGCTCGGCTACAAGCGTGTAACGGTCCGCGTGGCAGCCGGTCAGGCCACGGCCGACTTCGTCCTCGAGAAGGACGTCCTGCAGCTCGAAGGCGTGACCGTCACCGGTCAGGCCACGACGGTGGACCGCAAGGTCGCCGCGACGGCGGTCGCCTCGGTCAACACCGAAGAGCTCAACCGCGTCCCCGCCCGCTCGATCGAGAGCAACCTGGCCGGCAAGGTGGCCGGTGCGCGCATGTTCGAGAACAGCGGCGCCCCGGGTGGCGGTGCGCAGATCCAGATCCGCGGTGCCACGTCGGTGCTGGGCTCGAGCGATCCGCTCTACGTCGTCGACGGCGTGATCATCTCGAACGCGAGCATCAGCTCCGGCGGTTCGTCGATCACTCGCGCGAGCGGGTCGACCGGCTCGTCGCAGGACCAGGTCGTCAACCGTCTCGCCGACCTCAACCCGAACGACATCGAGAGCATCGAGGTGCTCAAGTCGGCGGCGGCGTCGGCCATCTACGGCTCGCGCGCCACGAACGGCGTCGTCGTCATCACGACCAAGCGTGGCCGCCAGGGGCGTCCGAGCTGGAACGTGGTGCAGCGCGTCGGCACGCAGCAGGCCCAGCGCCTGCTCGGCCACCGGGCGTTCTCGAGCTACAACGAAGTGAAGCCGTACGTCGGCGGCACGCTGGGTGACTCCATCGCCAAGGCCGTCTGCGGCTCGGGCGCCTGCCCGTCGTTCGACTGGCAGCAGGACATCTACGGCCGCACCGACCCGTCGTGGGAGACGCTGCTGTCGGCCGCGGGCGGCATGAACAACACGCGCTACTTCGCGTCGCTCAACGACCGTCAGGAGTCGGGCATCGCGATCAACACCGGCGCGCGCCGCACGGGTGGTCGCATCAACCTCGACCAGACGCTCGGCACCAAGTGGACGGTGAGCGCCGGCATCGACGTGACGCGCAACTTCTTCCAGCGCGGCTTCGGCAACAACGACAACTCGGGCATCAGCCCGATGTACTCGCTCGGCTACAACCCGGCGATCATCGACATCACCAAGAAGGACGCCGGCGGCCGGTTCGTCCGCATGCCGTTCTACACGGGCAGCGCGGTGCCGGGCAACGGCACCTCCAACCCGATGGAAGTGTTCTCCGTGGCCGAGAACACCGAGTCGGTGTGGCGTCAGGCGGGCTCGGTGCGTGTCGGCTACACGGCGCTCAGCACCGCCAAGAACTCGGTGCAGATCTCGTACCTCGGTGGCGTCGACCGCTTCCAGCAGGAAGGCTACCAGTACGCGCCCAACTACCTGCAGTTCGAGCCGGCCGACGGCTTCCTCGGCACGGCCAACCAGGTGAACGCCTCGAGCTTCCAGTTCAACCAGGGGCTCAATGCGGTGTGGACGTACACGCCGGGGTGGAAGTGGCTCACGTCGGCGACCACGTCCGTGGGTACGTCGTACGAGACCCAGAAGCTCAACCAGTACAGCCTGCGCGGCCGCGGCCTGCTGCCCACGCGCAAGATCATCCTCGGCGCGACCGACCTCGCGATCACGAACCAGCAGACCGAGTTCCGCGACCAGTCGTACTACGTGAACGAGCAGCTCCTCCTGCTGGACGAGAAGCTCTCGCTCAACGCCGGCCTCCGCGCCGACCGCTCGAGCGCAAACGGTGATCGCGAGAAGTTCTACGCGTTCCCGAAGTTCTCGGGTTCGTACCGCTTCGTGAAGCCGTTCACCGACAAGATCGACGAGTTCAAGGTGCGTGGTGCGTGGGGCCAGTCGGGCAACCGTCCGCGCTGGGCCGACCGCGACGTGCTGTACGCCGACGGTGGTCTCATCGGCGGCAACGGCTCGCTGGTCTCGGCCGGTACGCTGGGCAACACGGGCATCAAGCCCGAGGTCATGAACGAGCTCGAGTTCGGTGCCGACGCGACGTTCCTCGGCGGCCGCCTCGGTGTCGAGTTCAGCCGCTACCAGCGCCGCATCGAGGACCTGCTCCTCACCTTCCCGCTGCCGCCGTCGTCGGGGCTCGGCAATCAGATCATCAACGGTGGCCAGCTCTCGGTGCTCGGCACCGAAGGCGTGCTGTCGGCGGTGCCGCTCCGTCGCGGCAGCTTCGAGTGGACCACGCGGGTCATCTACAACACCAACGCGCAGTTCACCGACAACATCCCGGTGCCGGCGTTCGCGGTGCCTGGCTCGTTCGGCGCGGCCTACGGCCGCAACCGCATCGCGGCCAACACGCGCTCCACGTACATCTGGGGCAACGCGCCCCTGGGTGTGAACGGCGCGATCCGCGACACGATCCTGTACGACAGCAACCCGATCCACACCACCACGTTCAACAACGACTTCAGCTTCAAGCGCCTGACGTTCTCGGTGCTCGCTGACTGGCGCAACGGTGGGTTCGTCTCGAACATGACCAACAACCTCTGGGACGAGGGTGGTCAGTCGAAGGACTTCGTGGAGAAGGGTGATGCGCGCTACGAGACGTTCAATGGCGGCGACATCCGCCCCTACATCCAGAACGGCTCGTACGTGAAGCTCCGCGAAGTGACGGTCAACTTCCAGGCGCCGGACTCGTGGGCGCAGAAGGTGCCGGGTGCGCGCTCGATGCGCTTCAACCTGAGCGGCCGTAACCTCGCGATCTTCTCGAAGTATTGGAGCTTCGACCCGGAGTTCAACAACTTCGGCAACACGAACTTCAACCGGTTCATCGACCTCGCGCCGTTCCCGTCGAGCCGGCAGTTCTTCTTCAGCGTCGACCTGGGGTTCTGATCCCATGACGACCACCTTCAAGACGACCACGCACTCCGTGAAGACGTCCCATACGCTGCTGCGCGCCGCTGGCGCGCTGGTCACGCTCTCGGCGCTGGCGGCCTGCAGCTCCGATCAGCTCGAGATCACCAACCCCAACACGCCCACGGTGGCGGCGGCCGCCGCCGACCCGCAGGCGCTGCAGCTGCAGGCCACCGGCCTGCTCCGGCAGCTCCGCAACGGTCGCGGCGCCTTCATCACCTCCACCGGCCGTTTCGGCCGCGAGGCCTACGTGTACACGCCGCAGGAAGGGCGCAACACGTCGGCCTACCTCATCGGCATCTCGGGGTCGAACCGCATCGACCCCGCCGGATTCGCCGTCGAGAACTGGGGCACCCAGTACGGCAACCTGCGCGACATCTTCAACTTCAAGAACTCGGCGAGCGCCTCCACGGTGCTGTCGGCTGAGCAGAAGAATGCCGCGCTGGGCTTCGCCAAGACGCTCGAGGCCCTCGAGCTGCTGTACGTCATCTCCACGCGTGACACGCTCGGTCTTGTGGTCGAGATCAAGCAGAACGCGTCGGACCTGGCGGGCTTCGTGACCCGGGATTCGGCGTACAAGTACATCCTCGGCACGCTCGACGATGCGTCGGCGAACCTGGCCGCGGGTGGCAGCGCCTTCCCGTTCACCATGCATGCGGGCTTCGCCGGCTTCAACACGCCGACGACGTTCCGCCAGTTCAACCGCGCCATCGCGGCGCGTGCAGCGGCCTACTACGCGACGTCGGGCGGTGGCTCGGCGGCGTGGCAGCGGGCGCTCACGGCGCTGTCGGCCTCGTTCCTGAACACCGGGGCGACCACCCGCACCGCGCTCGACGTCGGCCCCTCGCACCCGTACTCGGGTTCGTCGGGTGACGCCGTCAATCCGCTCAACGCGGCGACCAACACCGATCTGTACGCTCACATGAGCTTCCAGACGGACGTGCAGAAGAAGGCCAACGGCGACAACGACGATCGCTTCACGGCCAAGCTCGGCACGCGCGCGGCTCGCACGGCGCCGCAGGGTCTCGGCGTGCAGTCGACGCTCGGCTTCAACATCTATCCAACCACGTCGAACAGCATCCCGATCATCCGCAACGAAGAGCTCCTGCTCCTCCGCGCGGAGGCGCTGCTGGCCACCGGCGACAAGCCGGGCGCCATCGCGATCATCAACCAGATCCGCCAGAGCTCCGGCGGTCTGGCGGCGTCGTCGCTCACCGCGGCCTCGACCGATGCCGACGTGCTGACGGAACTGCTGTACAACAAGCGCTACTCGCTCATGATGGAAGGGCACCGCTGGATCGACATGCGCCGCTACGGCCGTCTCAGCCAGCTCCCGCTCGACATCGCGACGGGCACGAACGCCCACTTCGTGGCGCGCGTGCAGCCGATTCCGCAGGCCGAGTGCCTCGTGCGTGCCGGCAAGACCGGCAACCTCGCGGGCCCGGGCTGCTGATCGGGACCTGATGGTCGCATGACAGAAGAGCCGGTCCTTCGTGAGAGGGACCGGCTCTTTTGCGTTGTGACCGCGAGCGGCGAACCGCGACCAGCGTGTCGGATCAGTACCCGTCGCGCGTCCACACCGCGACGACACCGCACCGGCGATCGGGGCCGCCGAACTGCGGAGGAATCGTGGCCGCGCCGCTGTACACTTCGATGCCCGCGATCTGCTTGGGCGGCGGCAGCAGGTCGAGGTTGAAGTAACGCGGCAGGATGATGCCGTCGAGCACGACCTGCATCGGGCAGTACTGCTGCTGCTGATCGCTGCTGAAGCCGCCGCCCTCACGCCGCGAGAACACCTGCGTGCCGGCGAAGGCCTGCGTGGTATTGGTCGACACCTGCACGCCACGCATGTACCGCAGGAAGTCGCTGGTCTGCAGTGAGCCGCGCCGCTCGATCTCCTCACGGGTGATGAACTGCCCCACCCCCTGCGACCGACGCTGCTCGAACTCGAGCATGCGCATGGACACCCGCTGCTCCTTCACGCGGATGGTGTCCAGCATGGAGACGCTGCGGGCCAGCGTGTACGACACGCGCAGGGTGTCGGCCGCCGGCACATCGATGATGCCGGAGGTGGGCGCATAGCCCACGCGCCGCACCACCAGCAGGTACTGACCGGCTGGGACCTGCAGCATGCGGAAGCGTCCGTTCTCGCCCGTCACGACACGGGCGCCGGCCCCCACGACCGTCACATCGGCCGCGCCGAGGGGCTGCAGCAGCGTGTCGGTCACAATGCCGTCGATGACGGCCAGCGCATTGGCGCGGTCGGCCTGCTCGGCCTTCTCGCGGGCCGCCCGTTGCTGGAGGGTCTGACGCTCCTGCGCGCCGAGCGGAAGGGAGAGAAGGGCAAGCGCCGCCAAGGCGGCACCGACCGGGCGGGCGGCGCCGCGGCGGCGCCCTGCGCGAGCGGTTCTGTGAGGTGCGGGCAGTGTTCCTGACATGGTCGAAAGGTAGCCGGGTCAGCGTTTGGCGAGGTCGCCGCAGGCCACGATGATGCCCATGGCTGCCGCCGAGTCGTGGATGTTGATGTAGTAGGTACCCGTGTCGGGCAGCGTTTGTGGCAGCGTCGCCTTGGCGGTGCCGTGTCCCTTGGCGTCGATGGCCATGGGCGTGTAGGCGCGCGCGCCGCCCACTACCCCGCCCGCCTTCGCGCAGGTGCCGCTGTGGATGTGCCAGGGGCGCGTGGCCCCCGGCGTGTCGCCGTCGAGCGTGACCAGAACGTCAGCACCGCTGCCGTCGGCCGTGGGCTTCACGGTGGCGATACCGGTCACCTTGCGCCCATCGCGTCCGGCAATGGCCCCACCCCACTCGGCGCGTCGCAGCGCGGCGGTGAGGGCACTCAGGGCAAGCACCGCGCCGATGACGGCGGTGAGGCGGCGACGGAAGGGGGCAGGCATGGCGGGACCTCCGGAAAGGGCGGGCGACGGCATGGGAAGCGACTGCGGGACGTCAGGTACGTTCGACGATGCGGTCGATGAGGAAGCTGGACTGGTGCAGCGCCTCCTCCGTGAAATCCCCGAAGAAGGCGCGCACGTCACCGAACAACTGGGCGAAGGCCGGTTGGTCCCCGCGCGCGATCACGTCGGCCAGCTCGCGGGCCGCCTCATGGAAGGCGGCGGTGACCTCGCCGGTGCGCGGATTGCGCATCTCGATGGAGCCGTAGAGCGCCGGGTCCTGGGCGAAATGCCGCGCCGCGACGTACAACTCGAGCAGGTACGCCGGCGAGGTGAATGGCATGGTCTCGCCCAGCGGGAGACCGAGGCGCGCGAGGGTGAGCCCCAGCACCTGCGTCTGGAAGTGCGTGAGCACCTGCACCACCGCCATGACCCGGTCGTGCTGCTCCGCCGTGGCCTCGGTGACCACGAGCCCGCGCGCCGCGAAGGTGTGCGCGACCCACTCCGCCCACGCGTCGCCGCGCGCCCGGCACACCACGATGCGCTGCCCCTCCAACGTGTGGACGCTGGGGCCGAACATGGGGTGCGTGCCCACCACGCTGCCGCGCGTTGCCTCCAGCATGGCCGCCACCGGCGCGGCCTTGATGCTGGTGACATCCATGAGCAGCGCGTCCTCGCGCACGTGCGGCCCCACCAGGCGGATGACCGCCTCGGTGTGCTCGATGGGCACGCTCACCACGGTCACGTCGGCCGCGGCCGCCGCATCGGTCGCCCCCAGCGCCGTGTCCGTGTCGACCACGAGCACCTGATGCCCCAGGTCGCCGAAGAGTCGCACGAGCAGCCGTCCGATCTTGCCGTGTCCGCCCACCACCGCGACGGTGCGCGGACGCTCGTCGAGCGGAATCTCGGCCCGCAGCGTCGCCTGGTGATCGCGACTCGAGCGCAGCAGCACGCGGAAGATCGATTCGATCTCGCCCGGGGGCAGGCCGAGCGCGACCGCGCGTTCGTGACGATCACGCAGCACGTCGGCTTCACGCTGCGCGTCGCGAATGCGAATGCCGTGCGCGCGCTTGAACTCGGCCACCTCCGCCACGAGCGCCATGCGCCGCGCCATGACCTGCAGCAGCTCGCGATCGAGGGCGTCGATCATGGCCCGCAGCACCGGCAGCGTGCGCGGCGGTGTGGTGCCGCCGTCCGGCGTTTGCGCGCTCACGCGCGCCTCCCATGCGCACTCATGCGCGCCTCCACGTCACGCTGCCGCAGGACATGTCAGAGACTCGGGGTGTACCGCCCCCACACCCCTTCCAACCGGTCGGCGATCTCGCCCACCGAGGCGCGCGCACGCACCGCATCGATGATGAGCGGCATGAGCGCGGGGCGCGCGCTGCGGTCCGAGGCGCCCAGGTACGCCGGCGCCGCCTCGGTGAGGCGTTGCAGTGCCAGCTCGACCGCGTTGGCGTCGCGCTGCGCGCGTACCGCAGCGAGGCGCGCCACCTGGTCGCGCTCGAGGGCCGAGAAGTCGGGCGCGGGAATGATGGGCGGGGCCTGCCCGTCATCGAAACGGTTGACGCCCACCACCACGGTCTCGCCGGCCTCGACACGCAACTGGTGCGCGTACGCGCTGCGACCGATCTCCTCCTGGAAGAAGCCCGCGCGAATCGCCTCGGCGGCGCCTCCCAGCTCGTCCACCTTGGCCAGCAGTTCGCGGGCGCCCGCCTCCACGGCATCGGTGAGCTGCTCGACGTACCAACTGCCGGCGAGCGGGTCGACGGTCTGCGCGATACCGCTCTCGTAGCCGACGATCTGCTGCGTGCGCAGCGCGAGCGTCGCCGCCTCGGCCGTGGGCAGCGCGAGCGCCTCGTCATAGCCATTGGTGTGCAGCGACTGCGTGCCGCCCAGCGTGGCGGCCAGCGCCTGCACGGTGACCCGCACGACGTTGTTGAGCGGCTGCTGCGCGGTGAGCGTCACGCCACCCGTCTGCGTGTGGAAGCGCATGCGGCAGCTCTGGTCGTTGCCGCCGAAGCGCTCACGCATGAGTCGCGCCCACAGGCGGCGCGCGGCGCGAAACTTCGCCACTTCCTCGAACAGGTCGTTGTGGGCCGCGAAGAAGAACGACAGTCGCGGCGCGAACGCATCCACGGGCAGCCCGGCATTGACCGCCTCCTGCACGTACGCCAGCGCATCGGCGAAGGTGAACGCCACCTCCTGCACCGCCGTCGCACCGGCTTCGCGAATGTGGTAGCCCGAGATGGAGATCGGGTTCCACTGCGGCACCTCGGCGGCGCAGAAGCGGAACATCTCCGCCGTGAGCGCGAGACTCGGCGCGGGCGGATAGATGTACGTCCCGCGCGCGATGTACTCCTTGAGGATGTCGTTCTGCACCGTCCCCGAGAGCTGCGCACGCGCGATGCCGCGCTCCTCGGCCACGACGATGTACATCGCCAACAGCGTCGACGCCGTCGCGTTGATGGTCATGCTCGTCGACACCTTGTCGAGCGGGATGCCATCGAGCAGGACGTGCATGTCCTCGACCGTGTCGATGGCGACGCCCACGCGCCCGACCTCGCCCAGCGCGCGCGGCGAGCTGGAATCGATGCCCATCTGCGTGGGCAGGTCGAACGCCACGGAGAGCCCCGTCTGCCCCTTGTCGAGGAGCAGCCGGAAGCGTTCGTTGGTGGCCTGCGCCGTGCCGAAACCGGCGTACTGGCGCATGGTCCACAGCCGCCCACGGTACATCGTGGGCTGCACGCCACGCGTGAAGGGAAACTGCCCCGGATCGCCGAGGTCGGCGGCGTAGTCGACGGGTGCGTCGGCGGGGCGCGCGACGACGGGGACGGGGAGGCCCGAAGGCGACAGGCGTTCGCTCATGGCGCGCAATCTAGGGGCGCGCCATGCTGCGGTCAGCCGCTCTCGGTCAGCCGCTCTCGGTCAGCCGCTCTCGGTCAGCCGCTGTCGGTCAGCCGGCGATCGGGGCGGGTGGGGCGCCGGCGCTGCGCCCGGCGCCGCGACGCTCGGGGATGCCGGGCGCCACGTACTTGGGGAGCGGGAACTCGCTCACCATCTCCACCTCGGCCTTGCTGCCGATGTAGAGCGGCGTGCGTTGGTGCAGCTCGGTGGGATCGATGTCGAGGATGCTCCCCCATCCATCGGTGGCCATGCCCCCGGCCTGCTCGGCGATGAACGCGAGCGGGTTGGCCTCGTACAGCAGGCGCAGCTTGCCGTTGGGACTCTTCTCGTTGGCCGGATAGCAGAAGACGCCACCGCCGAGGAGGTTGCGATGGAAGTCGGCGACGAGCGAGCCCACGTAGCGCACGTTGAGCGACTTGTGCTGCCCGTCGAGGCCGCGGTAGCGGCGCATGAGCGCACGCGTCGGCTCGGGCCAGTACTGCTCGTACGCGTCGTTCACCGACAGGTACCGCGAGCGCTGCGGGATGCGAATGTTCGGATGCGAGAGCAGGAACTCGCCGATGGACGGATCGAGCGTGAAGCCGTGTGCCCCCTGCCCCGTCGTGTAGACGAGCATGGTGCTCGAGCCGTAGATGACGTACCCGGCCGCCACCTGGCGACGCCCCGGCTGCAGCAGGTCTTCCATCTCGCCGCGCGTGCCGCGCGTGATCTTCTTGAACACCGAGAAGATGGTGCCGACGGGCACGTTCACGTCGATGTTCGACGAACCGTCGAGCGGGTCGAAGAGCAGCACGTACTTGCCGTTGCGGAACCCCTCGGGGATGTGGATGATGTCGGCCTCTTCTTCCGACGCCATCGCACACAGCCGGCCGCCGTGATCGAACGCCTTGACGATGATCTCGTTGGAGATCACGTCGAGCTTCTGCTGCACCTCGCCCTGCACGTTCTCGTTGCTCGTCGCGCCGAGGATGTCCGCGAGGCCGGCGCTGCGCACCTTGTTCGCGATCATCTTGCCGGCGAGCGCCATGTCGTAGAGGATGCCGGACAGCTCGCCGGTGGCCTCCGGGAACATGCGCTCCTGCTCGATGATGAAGCGCTCGATCGTGACGACGGAGGTGGCAGTATGCTTGACCACGGTGGGGCTCCAGGGGCAGGAAGGGCCGATCCGGTGACTCGTCGTAACTTCACGGTCACAGGCAAGGTGGGGCAAGAGCGCGGCGCACATCGCGCACCGGAGGGACGATGCGCGCCTGGAGCTGTCACGCCTCGAGGTGCGTCATGGCGGCACCACCCAGCGCTCCATGCGGGTCTCGGCCGTCAGGACCCGGCCATCGCTCCGGACCAGCAGGGTGCCCTCCACGTCGGTGCGCAGTACAGGGATGCCGCGGTCCGCGAAGGCCGCGAGCGTGGCGGGCGCGGGGTGTCCGTAGCGATTCCCCGCCCCCAGCGAGACCACCGCAAGGCGCGGCCGCACCGCGTCGAGGAACTCGGGCGACGAGCTGCTGTGGCTGCCATGGTGCCCCACCTTGAGCACGTCCGACGCCAGCACTTCGGCGGGGTACTGCGCCACCAGCCACGCTTCCTCTCCAGCCTCGGCGTCGCCGGTGAGCAGGAAGCGGTGGGCTCCATAGCGCACCTGCAGCACCACCGAGGTCTCGTTGGCGTTCTCCTGCGCGGCGGTCCAGACGCGGTCGGGTGCGAGGACCGTGAACGTCACCCCGTCGATGGTCTGGGCGTCACCGGGATCGACCTGCCGCCACGCGACCCGCTCCTCGGCCACGGCCGCCAGCGCCGCACGATAGCCCGGGCTGGTGGAGAGATAGGCGGCCTCCCACCAGGCCCGCGGGCGCAGCAGGCGCACCACCGCCGCGGCGCCACCCGCGTGATCCTCATGCGGATGCGACAGCACGAACAGGTCGACCGCGCCGCCCAGCCGCCGAATGTGCGGCACGACCGCTCGGCGCCCGGCGTCACCGCCCTCCCAGCTCGGTCCGGCGTCCATGACCACCCAGCGCCCGCGCGGGGTACGCACGGCGATGGCGTCCCCCTGCCCCACGTCCACCACATGCAGTTCAAGGGTGCCCGAGCCTCGTGATAGCAGCGGTGCCCACACCGCCAGCACGCCGATGGCCGCCGCGGCCACCCACCAGGGACCACGATGCCGCGCCGCGCTGGCGCGGATGAGCACTACTGCGGCAAGGCCGAGCAACAGCGCGGAGCTGAGCGTGGGCGCCACAGGCCACACCGCCCACGCCGGCGAGGCCGCGATGCCGGCGACGGCGTCGAGCGCGGCCATGAGCGGCTGCGAGGCGTCGGCGACGGTTTGCGCGGCACCGGGCCAGGGGGCCAGCACGAGCGCGAGGAACAGCATGGGCTGCAACAGCGCCACGACCGGCCCCGCCGCCAGGTTGGAGAGTGGTGCGACCACGCTCACCCGCTGGAACGTCCACGCGATGATGGGCGCCGTGAGCAGCACGGCCACGGTGCCCGTCGTGCACTCGGCCACCAGCCACCCGCGCACGCCACGCTGCCGGCCGAGCGCGCGCACGACCGCCCGTCGCCATCGCGTGGGCCACGGGGCGGGCGCGTCGTTCACGCCGGGCTCCCACTGCGCGGCGCGCCGCAGCGTGGTGCGCACGGCTCCGGCGGCGAGGAGCGCCGCCATGCCGCCAACACTGAGTTGCCAGCCGAGGTCAGTGACGACGAGCGGATCGACCGTGGGCACGGCAGCGCCGAGCGCGAGCGCCGTCCAGCGATGCACCGGGCGCTGCCAACGCTTGGCCAGTAGCATGACGGCGAGCATGACCCCGCTGCGCAGCGCCGGGGGCGGTGCACCGAGCAGGGCGATGTAGGCGGCGACGATGCACAGCGCGCCCAGTTCGACATGTGCCGCCCCGATGCGCAACAGGCTGCCGGCCGTGGCGATGGCCCCCGCGATGATGGCGACATGCAGCCCCGACACCGAGAGCAGGTGAACGAGTCCGGCGTCCGCGTAGCGATCACGCACCGCAGGGGCGATGCCATCCTGGTCGGCAATGAGCAGCGCGCGGACGAGTGGTGCTCGTGCGCCGAAGTGGCGATCGATGGCGGCGCCGGCGCGAAAGCGCAGTCGGTCACGCCACGGGCGTCGTGCGCGTGGTGCTGCGGCGGCCGTGTCGTGTCGCGCATCGAGCAGACGCACACCACGCGGGGTGCGCACCGCGTGTCCGCGCAGCGGGACGATTGCGGGAACCCGTGACGATGGCGATGGGGACACGCCTGGGGGCGCGTCCACGGACACGCCGCGCGTCGGCGCCCACTGCACCGAGGCCGGCGACGCGCAGGTGGACGCCACCGGCGCATCGGCGAGCATGCCGCGGTTCGGCGCGTCGTCGGCCGGCGCGAACCACACGGGTGCCCCCGTCGCGACACGCGCGATGAGCTGCGCGCGACAGGCGTCGCGGGCACGGGTTGCGGCGTACGCGACGAGCAGGCCGGCGGGTGCCAGCAGCAGCGCAATGCGACGTGCGCCGCGGCGCTGCGCGACCCCGACCAGCACGGGAAGCAGCGCGGCCGCGAACACCCCGCCGGCCACCGGCGCGATCGCGCGACCGGACTCCGCCAGCAGTTGGCCACCCCACAGCCCGAGCAGCCACCACGCCACCGCATGCACGAGAAGGGGCATGCGGCACGATGCGTCAGGCCGCGCGGGCGCCCGTCATCGAAATACTGCGTGCGGCATCACGACAACGCACGACGGTCGCGCGAGCCCTCGCCGCGACCGCTGGACCCGCGACGACGTGTCAGAGCGTCGGCAGCTGGGCGCGCGGCGCGGGGCGCACCGTGTCCGTCGCGTCCGACTCGGCCGCGGTCACCGGCGTCCCCGTGAACGTCGCGCCGGTCGTCCCGGTGAGCTGCACGGTGAGGTAGTCGCCGATGCGCGCCGCGTCGGCGGGCACCATGACCGTGCGGAAGTCGCGCGAGCGCGCCTGCAGCAGCTCCCCGTCACGCGCGACCTTCTCGACGAGCACCTCGCAGCGGTCGCCGAGCCGCGCGAGGTTCTTCTCGCGGGAGATCCCGCGCACCGTCTGCACGAGGTGGTCGAAACGCGCCGCGACCACGTCGTCCGGGATGGTCCACTCGGGCGGCATGCGCGTGGCCGGCGTCCCTTCGCGCGGCGAGAACTTGAACATGAACGCATCGTCGAAACGCACGGTGCGACACAGGTCCAGCGTGTCGGCGAACTCCTCGTCCGTCTCGGCCGGGAAGCCCACGATGATGTCGGTCGTGATCGCGAGGCCGGGAATGGCCGCACGCAGGCGCTCGACACAGGCGAGATAGTCCTCACGCGTGTAGCGCCGCAGCATGCGCTTGAGCATCGCGGTCGAGCCGCTCTGCATGGGCAGGTGGACGTGCTCGCACACGGCCGGCGTCGTGGCCATCGCCTCGACGACGCGGTCGCTGAAGTCGTTGGGGTGCGGACTCGTGTACCGCAGGCGGCGCAGCCCATCCACCGCGCCCACCGCGCGCAGCAGGTCGGCGAAGTCGTGCGCACCATCGTGATACGAGTTGACCGTCTGGCCCAGCAGCACCACTTCGGTGAGTCCCTGCTCCACCACCTGCTGCACTTCCCGCACCACGTCGGGCAGCTTGCGGCTGCGCTCCGGGCCGCGCGTGGTGGGCACGATGCAGTACGTGCAGCGATAGTCGCAGCCGCGCTGCACCGGAATCCACGCCTTCACGCCCTCGAAACGGCGCGCGACGACGTCCTCGTAGTGTTCCTCGAGGTCGAAGTCGGTGGCCGTGAACTTCTCCCCGCGCCGCGCGCCATCGAGCAGCGCCGGCAGCGCGCGATAGCCATCGGGGCCCACGACGATCGAGACGTGCTTCGCCTGCTCGAGCACGCGGGGGCCGAGGCGTTGCGCCATGCAGCCGGTCACGCCGACGATGGTGTCGCGCTTCATGAAGCGGCGCAGCTCACCCAACCGGCCGATCACCCGCGTCTCGGCGTTCTCGCGAATGGCGCAAGTATTCACGAGGATCACGTCGGCGCCGTCGGGCACGTCGACGGGCGTGTAGCCACTCGCCTGCAGGCGTCCGTACATGAGCTCCGAGTCGGCCACGTTCATCTGGCAGCCGTAGGTCTCGATGTACACGGTCGGACGCGGCGCGGTCGACCCGTCGCCGTCGGGCAACGCCACTGGCAGGTCGGTCGTCGGCGCGATGGTCGGGATGGACGTCATGCGGACAGGCTCGCGGCGCAGGTCAGGGACGTACCTGCAGCCCCACGCCGAGGAGCCACGACGACTCCCTGGCGCCAGTGCCCGACATCGACCGCATCGCGCGCGCGAGCGAGAAGTCGAGCGTGGCCGCCTCGCCGCCGATGGGGAGGCCGAGTCCGGTCGACCAGCGCGACTCCTTCACCGCCGCGCTGGTGACGCTGAAGGGCAGCGCGCGCGACGCAAAGCCGGCCCGCACCAGCATGGGCAGGCCGCGAAAGCGCTGGCCAGCCACCTCGGCCCCCACCGACCAGTTGGTCGCGTTGCGTGCGGTCGTGAGCGACGAGCCGAGCGACGCCATGCGCGACCACTCCACCTGCTCGACCGACACCGCGAACACCGAGCCGCGAATGCCGTCGTAGCGTAGCGACGCGGCGGCGCGATTGGGGACATCGGCGCGGGTGCGCACCGTGTCGCGCACACGGGCATCGAGCCCGTTGCCAAGCCGATACGACAGCGTCCCGACGAGGTTCTTGAGCAGGCGTGCCTCGCCGCCCACCGACAGCGCGGTGCCGAAGTACGTCACGCGCGAACTGTCCAGCACACTGCCGAAGGACAGCGTGTCATCGAAGGTGCGCTCGCGTGCCACGAGATTGTCGCCGGTGAAGAGGTGCGCGCCGAGCCCCACGCGCAGGCGCTCGTTGGCCTGCCAGCCCACCGCGCCGCGCAGGTCGCCGATGGCACCGCGCACATCGAGTACATCGATGGTCGTGAGCGTCGCGCCGTCGATGACGGCCGAGCCCGTGGTGCGCATGGTGTACGAGCGGTCGAGGAAGCTGCTGGCCGAGAAGCCCACCCCGATGCCGTTCTTCAGCGGGAAGCCCACCGCGATGAGCGGGATGCGCTGCGAGGACGTGCGCTCGCTGACGCCCGACAGCTTCAACGTGCGGAACTCGGGCTCCGCCTGCACGCTCACGACGGTGCGTGTGAGGCCACCCAGCGACGCCGGGTTGTGCGGCGTGATGGCATCGAACTCCCCGAAGGCGCCCGCGGTGCCGCCGGCGCGCGTGCTGAGCCCGCCCACCGGATAGCCGAAGCCCAAGGTGCTGAGCGAGCCCTGCGCAGCCGCACCGGCCGCGGGCACGAACAGCAGGGCGGCGACGAATCGCAACACGGGGCGCGTCATGGGATGGCGAACTCGGACTTCGGGAGATAGGTGATGCGCAGTCGTGGACGCAGCCCCGCCGCCGCCTCGCTGCTGAAGAAGCGCAACTCGGCCGGCTGGGCGCCCTCGAGTCCGATGCGGAACGCCAGCGCGCGCGGCACCCCGGTGGGCAGCGCGGGCCACGAGCGCACGAGCGTGAGCACGTTCACCGCGCGCACGCCGCTGTCGCTGGGCACCAGCCGCGTCGAGTCGACCGCGGCGAAGAACCCATCGGCCGACAGGTCGAGCACGCGCCGCAGGTCGGTCACGTCGGTCGTGGCCGTGGGTACCAGCGGGTAGATGGCCACCGAGTCGTTCGCGTTGCCGAAGCGGCTGCGGCGCTGGGTGAGCAGCAGGTCGGCGCGCACGATGGTGCTGCTGTCGCTGATGCGCGCCGGGACCGCGAAGCGCAGGTAGCTGCGATACGCCGGGAAGCCGCCGACGGTGAGCGTGTTGCTGCCCGGTGCCGGCGAGCCCACGTCGACGAGGCTGTAGACCGTGTACGCCAACTCGGTTTCGGCGGCCGCGAGCTGGATGGTCGTGTTGGCGCCCACGATGATGGGCGCATAGGTGGTGTCGGTGTTCGGGTCGTACGAGACGCGCGGCGCGCCCGCGCCCGACGCGAACGCCACGAAGCGCATCTGGCCGGTGCCCGACGCGATGCGGAAGCCCACGCGCAACGGGAAGCCGCCGACGATCTTCGCGGCCACCTTCTGCTTGTCGAGCGCGAAGCGCAGCGTGTCGGTGATGGCCGACGTCGTGACCGTCATGGCGCCGAGCTTGCGGTCGGCACGGAAGAGCGACGCGACCACCGCCGCGACCGTGTCGCTCGCGCTCGTGTCGACGTCGAACGCCTCGATGGTGAGCGGCCCCGATGCGCGCGAGCCCGTCGTGTCGACCGGCAGCACGACGTACACCGAGTCCACCGTCGAGATGTCCTCGGTGATACCGGTCTTGTTGGGCGCGAACGTCTGCGTCAGCGCGTCGAAGCGCACGACCATCCGCGTGACCAGCGTGTCCGGACGGTTCGCGAGCAGCGTGTAGGGCGCGAGGCCGTTGACCGGGAACCCGCCGATCGACGTGTCGAGCACGACCGCCTCGAACGTCGTGTCGCGGAACGACTCGGTACGGGTCGGGCAGAGCGAGGGACACCCCGCGCCGCCGTCGAGGGTTTCACTGCAGGCCGCGAGGATCGTCGCGCTCACTGCCAACAGCAGGGCGGCGATGCGACCACGGGACCGGGACATGGTGACGCGCTCAGGCATTCTCGAGCGAAGCAGGCGTGAATGGCGCGGGGAGCAGCTCCGCCAGCGACCAGGAAGCCATGCGCCCGTCGGGCGTCACGGCGATGATGTCCAGCGACGGCGCGAACTCCACCAGCGCCTGACGACAGATGCCACAGGGTGGCGTCGGCTGCGCCGCCGCCGACGTGATGACCACCCGCGTGAAGGTGCGGGCTCCGGCAGCCACGGCCGCGCCCAGCGCGACGCGCTCCGCGCAGATTCCCGCAGGATACGAGGCGTTCTCGACGTTGCAGCCCGCGAACACCTGCCCGTTCACCGTCTCGAGCGCGGCGCCCACCGGGAAGTGCGAGTACGGGCACCACGCATTGGCGCGCGCCTCGTCGGCCGCGCTCCGCAGCCGTTCGAGGTGCTCGGCGGTGATCGCGGAACCCACCGTTCCCTGCCCGGTCTTCGGACTCACGCGCGACCCGGCGGCACGACGCTGGCGAGGAACGACGTGCCCGGACCGCTCCATGCGACCCCGAGCCACTCCGCCACCGTCGCCCCCAGATCCGAGAAGGTGTCCCGCACGCCCACCGCCGCACCGCGCACGCGCGGCCCGGCCACCAGCACCGGCACCCGCTCGCGCGCGTGGTCGGTGGAGCTGGTCGTCGGGTCGTTCCCGTGATCGGCGGTGATGAACAGCAGGTCGTCCTCCCGGAGGGCAGCACAGAGACCGGGCAGCGCGCGATCGAACGCCTCGAGCGCTCCCCGGAAGCCTGGGACATCGTTCCGATGCCCATACAACTGGTCGAAATCTACCAAGTTGGCGAAGCAGAACCCACGCGGTGCCTCGGCCAGCCACTGGTGCAGGGCGGCCACGCCGTCCGCGTTGTCCGTCGTGTGACGGGCGGTGATCCCCCGCCCCGCGAACAGGTCGTCCACCTTCCCCACTCCGGCCCTCGGCACCCCGGCCGCCTCCAGGCGGTCCAGCAGTGTCGGGCCCGGCGGCGCGATCGAGTAATCCCGCCGGTTGGCGGTACGCCGCCAGGCGCCGGGGGTTCCGACGAACGGCCGGGCGATGACCCGCGACACGTCGTGCGGCGCGACGAGGAGCGCCCGGGCGGTCTCACAGGCCCGGTAGAGCTCCTCGAGGGGAATCCAGTCCTCGTGGGCGGCCACCTGGAAGACGGAGTCGGCGCTGGTGTACACGATCCACGCCCCGCTGCGCTGCTGCTCCTCGGCGAAATCGGCGATCACCTGGGTACCCGAGGCCACACAGTTCGCGATGACCGGACGCCCGGTGGCGCGGGCGAAGGCGTCGATCACCTCGGCCGGGAAGCCCTGCGGGTAGGTGGGGAACGGCGTCGCCAGGTGCAGCCCGGCGAGCTCCCAGTGCCCCGTCGTCGAGTCCTTGCCCGCCGACCGCGGCAGCATGACCCCGTAGCCGCCTGCGGGCGCCGCGACCGGCGGCACGCCCGCCACCTCGGTCGCATTGCCGAGGCCCAGGGCCTGCAGGTTGGGGAGGGACAGGCCGCCGACCGCACGCGCCACGTTGCCCAGCGTGTCGCTGCCGGTGTCGCCGTAGGCGTCGGTATCGGGGGCGGCCCCGCACCCCACGCCGTCGAGGACGAGGAGCAGGGCCCGGCGGGTGTCGGTGCTCATGCGGAGAACGGCGACGCGGGGGCGAGGTCGAGGTGGAAGCGCGGAACCCGCAGGGCGAGTCCAACGAGGAGCTCGTACGGAGACACGTCAGCGCGGGCTCCCACCATGCCGGCGGTGAGACAGGCATCGCCGTCCCGTCCCAGCAACGTGGCAATGTCCCCGACGGCGCAGGCCACGTCGGTCACGTCGACCATGGTCATGTCCATCGTGACGCGCCCCGCCACCGGGCAGCGGTGCCCGTGGATGAGTACCTCGCCGCGGTTGGAAAGATGCCGCCGGTAGCCGTCGGCGTACCCGGACGCGAGGGTGGCGATGCAGCGCGTGCCCTGCGCTCGCCACGTGGCGTTGTACGACACGCTCTCCCCGTCGTGCACCTCGCGCAGGTCGACCACCCGCGCCCGCAGGTGCGCGACCGGCGCCAGGTCGAGCACGTCGTCGAACATGCCGCCGTAGAGCGCGATGCCGGGACGTGCGAGGTGCCCCGGCGAGCCCGTGGTGCGGCTCACGATGCCGCCGCTGTTGTCGCGGTGCAGCAGGGCGTCCGCCGGGACGGCGTCGCCCAGCGTCGCCAGCGCCTGCTCGAACCGGGCGTCCTGCGCATCGCGGCTGGCCAGGTCGTCGTCGGCGCTGTGAAAGTGGGTGAACACCCCTTCCGGAGGCACGGCGAGCAGCGCGCCGGCGAGCGGTGCCACGGCATCCCATCGCACCCCCGCGCGCGCCATGCCCGTGTCGATGGCGAGATGCCACGGTGCCCCCCCGAGGCGGCGCCAGGCGGTGATGTCATCAAGGCGATGCAGCGCCGGGCGGACGTCGAGCGCACGCGCCCGCGTGAGCTCCGTCGCCAGCAGCGGGGTGACGCACAGGATGCGCGCGGTGCACCCCGACTCGCGCAGTTCCGCCGCTTCATCGAGGCTGGCCACGCCGACGCCCCACGGCGCATCGGGTGCGGCCACTTGTGGCGTCGCGCCCTCGAACGGCAGCCCCAGCGCACGACAGACGGCCACGGCGCCCAGCCCGTACGCGTCGGCCTTGACCATGGGCACCAGCGGCACCCCGGCGCGCGCCCGCAGCACCCGTGCATTGTGCCGCAGCGCGGCGCCATCCACCTCGAGCCAGGCGCGGTGATGACGCGGATAGATTGCGGCGCGGTGATGACCGTCGGACATGCCGCAATCAAGCCGTTCCCCCGAGGTGGAGCAATGTCGGACCACACCGCGCCAACCCCCCGTTCTCTCGACGACGCGCTCGCGCTCATGAAGGACCTGCGCGCGCGCTGCGACTGGGACCGCGTGCAGACGCACCAGTCGCTGCGCCCGTATCTCATCGAGGAGGCGCATGAGGTCGACGACGCCATCGCCGGCGGCAACGACGCGGTGCTGCGCGACGAACTGGGGGACCTCCTGCTGCAGGTGCTCTTCCACGCGGTCGTGGCCGAGGAGCGCGGCGCCTTCGGCATGCGGGACGTGGCGGGTGCGCTCGTCGCCAAGATGCATGCGCGGCACCCGCACCTCTACGGCGACGGGGTGAAGCGCAGTTGGGAGAGCATGAAGGCCGCCAAGGCGCAGCGCAGCACGCTCGAGGACGGGCTGCCGGCGGGCCTTCCAAGCCTGCACCGCGCGCATCGCCTGCAGGACCGTGCGGCGGGGGTGGGCTTCGACTGGCCCGATGCGCGCGGCCCCCTGGCGAAGGTGCGCGAAGAGGTGGATGAAGTGGCACGGCTGCTCGACCCCGACACCGGCGCCGTGCACGATCCGGACGCGCTCGAGGCCGAGTTGGGCGATCTCCTGTTTGCCGTCGTGAACCTCTGCCGCAAGACCGGCGTGCACGGCGCGCTCGCCCTCGATCGCACGAACGCGAAGTTCGTGCGGCGCTACGCCGCCATGGAGGCGCTCGCCACCGCCGACGGCAAGACGCTCACCGCGCTCTCGCTCGAGGAGCAGGACGTCTACTGGGACCGGGTGAAGGCCGGGGAACGCAACCCGTGACCCGGTACCCCAACCCACAACCCAGCAACTGATCAGTTGTTGGGTCGTGGGTTTGGGTCGTGGGTAATGAGCCTCGCTACGGCGCCAGCCGCCGCAGCATGCGCGCCCGATGCCAGCCGTCGGTGGCGTCCGCGTGGCGCACGGTCGGCGTCGTGAGGTAGCGCGCGGCCGTCGCACGCGCCGAGTCGGGGCGTGACGCCGCGTCGAACGCCGTCGACAGTTCCGCGACGCCGCACACGGGACACAGCGGCCCCGAGGCTTCACGGTACGCCCGGATCGCCTCGTCGTATCGACGCTCGGCCAGCGCAATCGCGCCCCGCACGGATTCTGCGGCGCCCACGTCGAAGCGGCGCAGCGACAGCGGGACATCACGCTCCCACGCCGCGAGCGACGCCCGCGCGGCGTCGGGATCTCCCGTGAGTGCCTGCAGCGTCGCCACCTCGAGCCATGGACGATCGAGCGGCGGCAGCGACGTCACCGGCGTCTCGGCCAGCGCGCGGGCCAGGCGCCTGCGCGCGAGCGCCGTATCGCCGCGCAACCACCACGCGGACGCGGCCAGGTCGAGCGTGCCGCGCAGCACCGCCGATGCGGCGCGTCGCGCACGGTCGTGCCCGATCGCGCGCTCGCGCAGCGCGTCGCCTCCCGTGGAGTCGCCGGCGGCCCACGCCAGCGCCGCCCGTAGCGTGAGCACGGTGGACTGTTCGCGCGGATCGTCCGGCGTGGCCCGCGCGAGCGACCGATACAGCGAATCGGCCCGCGCCATCTGTCCGAGTGACGCCGCCAGCATCCCCGAGCGGAGATACAGCCCCGCGTGCCCCGGCAGCACGCGCGCCATACGCTCGACGGTTCGCCATGCCTGCGTCGTATCGCCGCGGGCGGCGTGCGCATCGATGAGGTTGAGCCAGGTGGTCGAGACGGTCGAGTCGACGGCGAGCGCGCGGGTGTAGGCGTCGGCCGCGCGACGCTCATCGCCGACGTACTGGTACATCATCCCCAGGTTGTGCCAGGTCGCGCGATCGCGTGGGCGCAGCGCGAGACGGGCACGAAACGCCGCCGCCGCCGCGGCGTGATCGCCCGTCACGAGCATATGGTAGGTGCCCACCGTGAGCTCGCGTTCCGCCTCCGGCTGCCGCGCAGCGTGACGCCACGCGCGGGCGAGGTGGAGCACCATGCGGTCACGCGTCGCTTCCTCGCGGTAGTAGATCAGTGCGAGGCGCCGTGCCGCCACGGCGAAGGTGCTGTCACGGGCGACCGCCTCTTCGAGCAGCGCGACGGCGCGGTCGCGGTCGCCGCCGCGTTCGAGCACGCGCACGGCCTCGGCGTAGCGCGCGAGCGCATCGAGATCGGCACTGCCGACGGTCGCTGCCTCCATATTGCGTCGCGTTTCGCCGCGCGCCGGCGACAAGAGACGCTGCACGAGCGACACCGCGGAGGGAATCAGCTCCGAGGAGTCGCGCGCGACGGCGGTGGCCGTGCCCAGTGCCTCGCCGGCGGGCGTCACCAACGTGGCGTCCAGCACCATCCCCGCTGCGCTCACGCGGACGCCGCCCGTCACCACGCCCGTAGCGCGGGTGGCGCGCGCCACGCGCAACGCCAGTGCCGAGTCGAGGGGCACACCGGTCGCGACATCGAGTGCGCGCACCGCGCGCTGCACCGCAATCGCATCGACCACATCGAGTCGCGGCTGCGCGGCCACCTCCTGCCGCGCCGCCTCCGCCACGACCAGGGCGACGGCCGGATCGAGTCCGCCCGTCTCGAAATCGGCGACGAGCAGCAGCGCCGGCCCGTCCGCGTTCGCAAACACCGTGGGCGCGTCCTCGCGCGTCACCCCCGCCGCGCGTCGATCGCGCAGCACGGGCCACGTGACTACGCCGGCCAGCAGCACGGCCGCGACCGCAGCCCACCGCACCCACACCCGGGCGGGGCGTGCCGAGGCGTCGTGCGTCGGCGCGAGATGCGTCGGCGCGAGATGCGTCGGCGCGAGATGCGTCGGCGCGTCATGCGTCGGCGCGACATCCGGCGTCACCGGCTGCGACGGCGCGGGCCCGCCCGCCACACGGTCGCGCAGCGTCTGCACCAGCGGCTGCAACGCCACATCAGGCGCGGCCTCGAGCTCCTGCAGCAGCCGGCGGGCGAGACGCTGATACGCATCGAGCGCGCGCTGCGCGGCCTCCGCCGTGCCGGCGTGGGACACCGCCTCGAGCAGATGCCGCGCCGCGTCTGCCGACAACGGCGCGGCCTCGAGCCAGCGCTCGGCGACCGCAAGCCGCCGGTCCTGCGCGTCGGCGTCGCCGGCAGCCAGCGCGTCACACACGGCCGCCGCCGCGCGCACCCCCGCCTGCTCCACCGACGCGCGCACGCCATCGGCCCAGTGGTCGAACGCGTTGGAACCGGGAACCGCCAGGTCGGCCACGAAACCGCCCTGCCACCGCGTGAGCACCCCGTCCCAGTCGCGCGCGCTGGCCGCCGTGAGCAACGCCAGGACGTCCACCGTGAGCGGCGCGGCGGGCGCCAGCGCCACGTCGGCGCGTGTGGTGACCAGCGCCTCGGCGCCCAGCACGCGCCGGAGGTGCGACAGCGTGTCGCTCAGCGAGTGCCGTGCCCGCTCCTCGGGCTGCTCGGGCCAGAACATGCCGACCAGCACGTCGCGCGACACCGGACGCCGCGACAACGCCAGCACCGCCAGTACGGCCAGCTTCCGGCGACGCGTCCCGAGCGTCGGCTCTTCAACGCCGGCAGCATCGACGAGCGCGAGGCGACCGAGTGTCCGGAGGTGGAACGGCGGGGAGATCACGGGGCGAAGGTATCGGGCAAGTGCTTGTGGGGCAATCTGTTGACGTGTTGAGGATGAAACGAGAGCGCGTCGCGAAGTTGGCCCCGTTCACTGTCCCCGTCCCCGATGCTCGGAGCCGAAATGCCCTTCGCCAGACGCACCACCCGTCGTTCGCGTCATCTCCCGCGCGCGCTCGCCCTCGCCGCGGCCTGCTTTGCTCCTCTGGCGCCGCTCGCATCGCTGGCGGCCCAGGAGGCACTCGTGATCAGTGACCCGGTGCCGCTCGAGAAGCGGGTCGAGATCGACAAGGGCAAGGGGCTTCGCGAGATGCAGAAGATCATCGTCCCTGCGGTGATCCTTCGCCTCTCCGCCCGCGGGTCGCTCACGGTCACCAATCAGGGGCGCTTCTTCGAGACCGACGGCAACACGGCCAAGGCGACGGCCAAGTTCATCGTCGGTGGGCTCGACAAGGCGTACATTCAGGGCCTCGCGAAGCAGTTGCAGGACGACTTCGTGGCTCGCCTGCGGAGCGCCGGCTACACCGTGCTCACGTACGACGACATCAAGTCGCACGCCGAAGTCACGGGCATGAAGCGGTACAAGCCCGACGAGATCTACGGCGTCCCGACCGGCGGACCGACCGGGTCGAAGAACACGTACCTCATGGCCTTCCCGAGCGACGAGCAGGCCATCGACCCGCCGTTTCAGGGCTACGGCTGGGGCTTCCGCAAGATCATGAAGGAGATGGACGCCGGCCTGATGGTGCCGGAGTACCTCGTCGACGCGCCGCTGCTCACCGGGAGCAAGCGCAATGGCATCTCCTCGCGCGGCGCGTCGGTCTCGGTGCTCCCCGAGATGACCGTCGGCGTGTACCTGCCCTTCAGCACGCCCAAGGGCGGCTGGGGATGGGTCACCCTCAAGGGCCCCATCGGCGATCTCGCCGACTCCGTCGGCACGATTGGCGAGGCCAAGGACAACTCACCGGAATTCGCCAACGCGCTGAACAAGAGCCTGTCGCTCATCACCGGCCTCGGCGGCATCAGCGCCAAGAGCGGGGTGTACGGCATGATCCCGGATCGCACGCTGTACACGAACGCGCTGCTGCGCGGCGTGGTCAGCTTTCACATGGCGGCCGAGCGCGCGATCCGGGAGGAGAAGAACAAGCCGTAACTCAGGGCGCGATGCGCCCCATGAGCCGCGGGAACGGAATCACCTCGCGGATGTGCTCGATGCCGCAGATCCACGCGATCGTGCGCTCGAGTCCGAGCCCGAAGCCCGAGTGCACGAAGGTGCCGTACTTGCGCAGGTCGAGGTACCAGCCGTACGCCTCGACCGGCAGCCCTTCGTGCACGAGGCGCGCGAGGATCTTGTCGTAGTCGTCTTCGCGCTGCGACCCGCCGATGATCTCGCCCCGCCCCTCAGGAGCGAGCAGGTCCGCGCAGCGCACGGTGCGCGGATCGGCCGGGTTCTCCTTCATGTAGAACGCCTTCGCTTCCTTCGGATAGTTCACGACGAAGACGGGCCGCTGGTACTCGTCGACGATCATCGCCTCGTCGGGCGCGCCGAGGTCGTCGCCCCAGGTGATGTCGCTCCCCTTCGACTGCGCGAGCGCGACCGCAGCCCCGTAGTCGAGACGCACGAACGGCTGCGACACGCAATCGAGCTTGCTCGTGTCGCGCTCGAGCACCTTGAGCTCTTCCTGCCGACGCTCGAGCACGCGCTCGACCAGGTAGCGCACGAACGCTTCCTGCAGGTCCATGTTGTCGTCCTGGTCGTACCACGCCATCTCCGGCTCGATCATCCAGAACTCGGTGAGATGGCGGCGCGTCTTGCTCTTCTCGGCGCGGAACGTGGGGCCGAAGGTGTAGATGCGCCCCAGCGCGGCGGCGAGTGCCTCGCCGTAGAGCTGCCCCGTCTGCGCGAGATAGGCGGTGCCTTCGTCGAAGTACTCGGTGCTGAACAGGCCGGCCCGCTCGCCGATGGCGGCCGTGAGGATCGGCGTATCGGTGCGGATGAAGTCGCGGGCGTAGAAGAAGTCGTGCACCGCCTGCTCGAGCTCATGCCGCACGCGCATGATGGCCACCTGTCGCTGGCTGCGCAGCCAGAAGGCGCGATGGTCGAGCAGGAAGTCGATGCCATGCTCCTTCGGCTGGATCGGATAGTCGAGGGGACTCGATCCGATCAGGGCGAGTTCCTTGACACCCATCTCGTAGCCACCCGGCGCACGGGCATCGGCGCGCACCTCGCCAGTGAGCGCGACACTCGCCTCCTGCGTGAGCTGCCCGAACGCCTCCCACGCGGCATCGCTCACCTCGGCCTTCACCACCACGGCCTGCATCACGCCGGTGCCGTCGCGCATCACCGCGAACCCCAGCTTGCCCTTCGAACGCAGGTGTGTGACCCACGCGCGCACGGTGACGGTGGCGCCCACATGGTGCCGCAGGTCGGCGATGCGGGTGGTCGTGGAATCCATGGAGTCGCGGCGATCGGGCACGGGAGTGGTCATCGGGTACGGGGGAAGCGGGTCCGGCAAGCTACCGGCGATGCCAGCGCTCCTCAACGGCGCGCAACCTTCGACTTTGCCAGCCAAAGCGCTTGCCGACGCGCGCTCCCTGGGACAGTGTTCGGGTTATGCCGAAGGACGCCCCGACGCCGCTCCCCTCGCCACGCACTGCCTCGCTCGGCGCGCCCACCTCCCTCGCGGGACGTGCGGCGGACGACCTGGCCTTCGTGCGCGATGTGGTCGCGCGCAGCGCTCACTTCACCGCCGTGCCGGGGCGCGGCGGCATCGCCATGGGCGTCATCGCCCTCGGCGCGGCTCCCCTGGCGGCACGACAGCCGTCAGCAATGGCATGGCTCGTCACGTGGCTCCTCGCCGCCGCGCTCGCAGCGACGATCGGCGCGGTGGCCCTCGTGCACAAGGCGCGCGCAACCGGCGCCTCGCTCGAGGCCACACCGGCGCGGCGGTTTGCCTTCGGACTCGTGCCGCCGCTGCTCGTGGGCGCGGTGCTCAGCGCCGGCGCGTGGCGTCTCGAGGCCCGCGCGCTCATCGTCCCCATCTGGCTGCTCTGCTACGGGCTTGCCATCGTGGCGGCCGGTGCGGTCTCGGCGGTGCGCCTGGTGCCTCGCCTTGGACTCGCCTTCGTGGCGCTGGGAGCCGTCACGCTGGCCGTGCCACTCCGGTGGCACGACGCCATCATGGCGCTGGGCTTCGGCGGCGCTCACCTCCTCGCAGGCTTCATCATCTGGCGCCATCACGGCGGGTAACCATGCGGCGAACCATGCGTTCCATCAGGCGGGTGACATCATGACACCGGCGCCACGTCGCAAGACGGCACCACCGGCGGTCGACGGCGCGTCGGCCGCACCCGCGTCACCACCCACGCCGCGTCTTGCGGCCATCGACGGGGGCGCCGTGGCCAGTGAGGTGATCCCTGCGCTCGACGGGCTCATTCACGAACGCGCGCGTCTCGCGATCGTGTCGGCCCTCGCGACCGGTGATGCACAGTCGCACACCGAGCTGCGGGACCTGCTCGGTCTCACCGACGGCAACCTCAGCGTGCACGCCCGCAAGCTCGAAGAGGCGGGATACATCGCCTGCGCCAAGGAATTCGCCGGACGCACGCCACGCACCACGTATCGGCTCACGGCGGCCGGGCGTCGCGCCTTCGAGCGGTATCTCGCACACCTCGAGCAACTCGTCGCCGCCGCGCGCCGGCGCTGATCGCTTTACGCTGGTCGCGTTGCGCTGATCGCCTTACGCTGATCGCCTTACGCGGATCGCTCGGCGCCGTCAGTCGATCACGGTCGCCAGCGTCTCCCGCACGCGTGTGGCCAGGTCCTCCGGCGAGAACGGCTTGCCGATGAAGCTGTGGCGCGCGTCGTCCGGCAGCGCCTCGCCACCCTGGAAGCCGCTCATGAACAGCACCGGGGGCGGATCGCGGCGGGCACCGATCGCCTCGGCGAGTTCGCGACCGCCCATGCGCGGCATCACCACGTCGGTGATGACCAGCGCCGGCCGCAGGCCGCCGTCGATGTGCGCGAGCGCCGCCACGCCGTCTTCCGCCACCTCCACGCGATAGCCGCTGCGCCGCAGGATCTCCGCCACCAGGCGACGCAGGCCGGCCTCATCCTCGACGACCAGCACGAGGGCGTCGGTGTGGGGTTGAGGCGTGCGTGGGACCGGTGCGGACATGGAGGCAGGAAGTTCGGACAAGCGCGGAAAGGCGACGGTCACCGTCGTGCCGGCCCCCGGCGCACTCTGCACGAACAACTGGCCACCCGCCTGCGTCACGATGCCGTACACGGTGCTCAACCCCAGCCCCGTGCCCACACCCACGGCCTTCGTCGTGAAGAAGGGTTCGAACATGCGCGTTTGCACCTCCGGGGACATGCCGACGCCGTTGTCGACCACCGAGAGCAGCGCCCACCGTCCAGCCGGCAGCCCCTGCAGCGCGCCGGTCGCCGCCGTCGCGAGGTCACGCGTCCCGACGCGCACCGTGATCTGCCCCCCGTCGCGCACCGCATCGCGCGCGTTCACGACAAGGTTCACCAGCACCTGCGCCAGCTGCCCACCATCGGCCAGCACGGGCACGGGCTGCGCGGGCGTCTCCGTGCGCAGCGTGACGTGCGCGCCCAGGAGGCGCTGCAGCATGCGTTCGACGTCGAGCACCACGCCGACCAGGTCGTGCGGGCGCGCCGACACCTGCTGACGACGGCTGAACGCGAGGAGCTGCCTGGTGAGCAGCGTCGCGCGATCGGCCGCCTTGTGGATCTCCTCGAGGTCGGTCTGCACACTCTCGAGGAGCTGCCGTTCGTCATGCGCCTCGTCCGGCATGACCGCCTGACGGTCGCGCAGCGCCTGCTCCGCCAGTTGTGCGAAGCCGAGCATGGCCGTGAGCAGGTTGTTGAAGTCGTGCGCAACACCACCGGCCAGCGTGCCGAGCGCCTCCATCTTCTGCGTCTGCAACAGGCGATCTTCGAGGGCCAGTCGTTCCTGCGACTCTTCGCGCAGGCGCTGATTGGCCTCCTCGAGGGCGCGCGTGCGCGCGGCGACCGCCGCCGCGAGTCGTTCTTCGCGCCCGCCCACGCCCCACGCCAGCGCGACGAGCAACGCCGCGATGAACGCCGTCGTGATGCGGGCCATCCGACGGTCTGGCGCAATGGCTGCGGCCCACCCATCCACGGGCGCCGCAAGGACGGTGAGCGCGCCATCGCCGATGGACGCCTGCAGCCGCACCGGGTCCCCGAGCCGCTCCGGCTCCCCCCGTACCACCTGCCCCGCGCGGTCCAGCAGCGCCATGCCCACCTCCGACGGATGCCGTGCCCACTCGGCTTCGTTGAGGAGTGCCTCCGCGTCGAGCACCAGCGTCACGAGGTCGGGCATGGGACGCGCCCGCGTCGCGACGCGCTGCCGCATGAGCAGTCCGCGCCCACCCTGCAGCAGTGCAAGCGGCCCCGTGATCACGACGGAGTCGACGCGCCCCGCGCGCACGACGTCGGCCACGACGTTGGGATCGGGGTGCTGCAGCAGGTTGTAGCCGACCAGGCGTGCGCCCTCGTCCGCCGGGAACGACGCCGTGATGCGCCCATCGCGCACGAGCTGCACCGCGCGCACATCCGTCACCGCTGCGCGCAGTCCGGCCGCGAACGTCGGAAACTCGCGATACACCGCATCGGCGCTCTGCTTCCCTTCGACGAACGCGCGCAGCCCCGCCAGCCGCCCGATGCGACGGTCGAAGACACCCTGCACGGCCTTCGCGTACGGCTCCGCAGACGAGGCCACGCGCGCCCGTTCCCGCGCGAGCAGCGCGTCGCGGTACCACGCGTCGAATGTCAGGTGCCCCGCGACGCCGAGCGCGGCCGCGAGTGCCACGGCGCGCCAGCGGGCGCCGGCGCCTTGCCCCGAATCGTTCACGTCACTCCGGACCGTCTGTGACACGCCTGCCGCGCTGTCGGCGCGCGGTGCTCATCCGTTGCTTCGGTCCCTAAGGTGCGCGCTCCGCGCGTAGCGCGCCACTTCGCGCCCGGACGCGCCGGACGTGTCGCAGAGGGCAGTCCGGACTGCGGCGTCAGCCGATGGCGAACAGCTCGAGCGCTCGGCCGTACCCGACGGTGAGCAGATGGCGCAGGCCGCGCTGCGCCGGCGCCTCGAGCAACGGATCGCGCTGCAGCAACTGTTCGGCCAGCACGCGTGCCGTCTCGTTCAGGGCTTCGTCGCGCAACGGATCGGCGATGCGAAACGCCGGCAGGCCATGCTGCTTGGCGCCGAACAGGTCGCCCATGCCGCGCATCTCGAGATCGGCGCGCGCGATCGCGAAACCGTCCTCCGTCGAGGCGAAGAGCGCCAGCCGCTCCGCCGCCTCCGTGCCCACGTCGCCCAGCAGGATGCAGTACGACTGCGCCGCGCCGCGCCCCACGCGCCCGCGCAACTGATGCAGTTGGGAGAGACCGAAGCGTTCCGGGTGCTCGATCACCATGACGCTCGCGTTGCCGACGTCGATCCCCACTTCGATGACGGTCGTGGATACGAGCACGTCGATGTCGCCGGCGAGAAACCGTCGCATGATGTCGTCGCGTTCATCTGCCGCGAGACGTCCGTGCAGCAGCGCCACGCGCCGCTCGGCGAGCGGCCCCTGCACGAGCGCGTCAAACATGGTGGTGGCGGCCTTGAGGTCGACCTTTTCGCTCGTCTCGATGAGCGGGTACACGACGTACGCCTGACGCCCGGCGTCCAACTGTGCGGCCAGGAACTCGAAGACCTTCGCGCGCCCCGCCTCGGGGCGCACCACCGTCGTGACCGGCTGGCGCCCCGGGGGCCGCTCGTCCAGCACGCTCACATCGAGGTCGCCGTACAGCGTGAGCGCCAGCGAGCGCGGAATGGGCGTGGCGCTCATGAGCAGCACGTCGGGATGCGCGCCCTTCGCACTGAGCTGCGCGCGCTGCTCGACACCGAAGCGATGCTGCTCGTCGATGATGACGAGCCCGAGATCGGCGAAGGTCACGCCGTCCTGCAGCAGGGCATGCGTGCCGATCGCGAGCACCGGTCCGGCCTGCGCAAGACGCGTGAGGGCCTCGCGCCGCTCGCGTGCGCCCAACCGTCCGGTCAGCAGCACCGGCACGATCCCCAACGGCCCGAGCAGCGCACCGATGCTGCGCGCATGCTGCTCCGCGAGCAGCTCGGTGGGCGCCATGAACGCCACCTGCGCGTCATTCTCCATCGCGAGCAGCGCGGCGAACACGGCCACCACCGTCTTGCCGGCGCCCACGTCGCCCTGCAGCAGGCGATGCATGCGCCGCGCGCTCCCCATGTCCGCCACGATCTCGCGCACGGCCCGCACCTGCGCGTGCGTGAGCTGATACGGCAGCGACGCGCGCAATTGCGAGGTGAGTTGGCGACGGTTGACGAACGCGCGTCCACCGCGAGCCGTGCGTGTCACCTGGTTCGCGCGGCGATGGAGCAGCTGCACACACAACAGCTCCTCGAACGCCAGTCGTGCGCGTCCGCGATGCGCCTCGGCCACCGACTGCGGGCGATGCACCATGCGGAGCGCCTCGCGCAGGGGCGGCACGTCGGCGGCCGCCAGCAGCGCCGCGTCGAGAGGCTCCTCGACCAGCGGCAGCAGCGCGTCGAGGTGCTGCAGCACGAGCGCCCGCAGCACCCGCACCGAGAGCCCCTCGGTGGAGGGATACACCGCGAGCACCCGCCCCTCGCCTGTGCCCTCCTCTTCAGGGCCGAGATTGACGAACTCGCGCGGTTGCAGCCGACGGCCATGGAAGAACCGCACCGGCCCGGTGGCGAGGAGCCAGTCGCCCTTCTCGATCTGCCGGTCGAGGAACGGTTGCCCGGGCCACGCCAGCTCGAGCATGCCGCTCGCGTCCTGGAGGACGGCCTGGAAGACGCGCAGTCCCTTGCGGGTGGGCAGCACCCCTTTCGCAATGACCTGGCCCAGCACCGTCACATCGGCGCCCACCGACGCATCGTTGATGCGCGTGACGGTGGTCGCGTCCTCGTAGCGATGCGGGACGTGGCGCAGCAGGTCCCCAGCGACGGTGATGCCCAGGCGCGCCAGCATCGCGCTGCGCGCCGGCCCGACGCCCTTGAGGTACGTGACCGGGGTGTCGAGCGTGAGACGCGGCGCCGGGCCCGTCGGCCGTCGGCGACGCCGATCGTCGGCGTCGGCGCTGCTCATGACGCCGGCGGCTTCAGGCCTCGACGAGTTCGCGCGCGTACACGGCCGCGTCGAACGGCTCGAGATCGCCCACCTGTTCTCCCACGCCCACGAACTTGACGGGCACGTTGAGCGCCTCGTGCACGGCCACCACGATGCCGCCCTTGGCGGTGCCATCGAGCTTCGTGACGACGAGTCCGGTGACAGGCACCGCCGCCGAGAAGGTGCGTGCCTGCGCCAAAGCGTTCTGGCCGATGGTGCCATCCAGCACCAGCAGCACCTCGTGCGGTGCGCCCGCGAGTCGCTTGCCGATCACGCGATGCACCTTGCGCAGCTCCGTCATCAGGTCGTCACTCGTGTGCAAGCGTCCGGCCGTGTCGACGATCACCGTGTCCACCTGACGGGTGACGCCAGCCTCGACCGCATCGAACGCCACCGACGCCGGATCGGCACCGGCCGCGCCCCCCACGAACTCGGCCCCCGCCCGCTCTGCCCACACGCGAAGCTGGTCGATCGCGCCCGCGCGAAAGGTGTCGGCGGCCCCCACCAGCACGGTCTGCCCCTGCGCGCGCAGTCGCGCCGCCAGCTTGCCGATGAAGGTCGTCTTGCCGGCCCCGTTCACGCCCACCACGAGCAGCACGGTCGGTGCACTCGGCGCGCAGAGCAGCGCGGGATCCGCGTTGCCCTTCCGGAGCGCCGCCTCGACGCCGTCGGCCAGCGCCGCGCGGAACTCGGCTTCGGTCTTCACCTCGCCGCGACGGTGGCGCCGTTCCACCTCGGCCACCAGCGCGAGTGCCGTGGGAACGCCGAAGTCGGACTCGATGAGGAGCGTTTCGAGCGCCTCGAGCGAGCCTGCGTCGACGCCCTTGAACAGCACCGACATGTCGGTGCGGACAATATCCTTGACGCGTTGCCACAGCGATCGCCGTGGCTCCTCGTCCTTGCGACGAAAGAGGCGGGACATACCGGTACGTGAAAGGCGGAACGACGAGCCGCGACGCGGCTCAGCGCTGTCCGACGGAGCGGCGACCCACCCACTCCGCCGACAGCAGCAGCAGAATGAGGACGAACGGCCACCACTGCTCGGGGAGTCGCGGCGCGTCACCGGCGGCTCCCGCCTCGCGCACGGTCGACACCGACGCCGCGGCCGCGCGCGGCACCCACTCGAGCGACGGGTTCACCACGAGCAGGCTCGAGCCGCCGGTGGCCGCGACATCGTACACCCCTGCCGGCAACGCGCCGGAGGCCGCCTCGAAGCGCCCCCCCGTGAAGCGTACCGTGAGCGGTGCAGCGGCGGTACCAGCGGCGGCGGTACCAGCGGCGGCGCCAGCGGCAACGCCGCCCGCCGCGGCGCGCGGCGTGATGCGCACGGCCACGACCGAGTCCGCGCCACCGCGACGCCAGCGCAGCACGTCACCTTCGCGCACGACACCGGGCACGGGACGCGCGGCGCGGAGGTCGCCGCGTCCGGTCGACAGCCAATCGAACAGGGCGCCCCACAGCGCCGTGAAGGCGTCACGGCTGCGACCGCCACGCAGCGACCACCCGGCCCAGCCCGACCCCGACACCACCACGGTGCGCGCACCGGCCACCTCGCGCGCGCTGATGGCCGCCACCGGATCGCCGCGGCGTGCGAGGCGCGCGCGCAGCACGGGCATGCCCTCGCGGGCCGGCCCCGCCAGCGTGACGGGCGGCAACGAATCGAAGGGCAGCATCGCCAACGCGGCAACCAGCGGCGACGACGGCGCATCGAGCGGGTACCACTCCGGCGTGCGCGCCAGCTCCCCGGCGCGTGCCGCCGCGGTGGGCGGCGCGGGCACCCAGAGAGCGCGTGCGAGTGGACGCGCCCCGTCCGCAAGTGTCGCGCCCCAGGACGTGTCACCGTGCACGATGAGCAGGCCAGCTTCGCGCGCCCGTGCGCGCACCTCCGACTCCGCGATCGGCGCCAAGGTGCCCTCGACGCTCCACCGGTTGGGCGCCAGCCGCAGGTAGGCACGCGTGGGCACGTCGAGCGCGCCGCGCAGCACCGCGAGCGCCTCACGCACATCGACGTCGGGGGCCGTGGAGACGAACACGGCCGCGGGGCGGTCGTTCACCTCGAGCGCCACGCCCAGCGTGTCGTTGCGTGGCTCCACATCGCCGGACAGCTGCACCGCGGCCTGCAACACCGACTGTCGCGTGCCGCGCGGCAGTGCGACCCGCGCGGTGAGTCGCGTGCTGGAGGCCGCGCCCAGAGCGGGCACGGGCAGGCTCGCGGCCGCAGTCCCATCGAGCAGCACGGTGACGCTGGCGTCACCCGTCGGGCGCGCACCGGACACGACCGTGAGCCCCACCGTGAGCGTGTCACCACCGGCAACGCTGGCCGGTGCCGCGAGTTCGACGAGCGCGAGATCCACGCGCGGTGCGGCGGGCAACGTGATCACTCGCGAGCCAGCGGGCGCATCGCGCAGCGCCTCAGGGTCATCCACTTCGCCGTCGGTGACGAGCACGAGCGCGCGCCCCAGCGACGCGGCGCGATCGACGGCGGGCCGCACGCGTGAGGCGGCATCGGTCGGCGTCAGCGTGGCCAGGGCGCCGGCATCGGCGTCACGGAGCGAATCGCCGACGAGCACGAGCGGCGTCTCCGCCGTGGGGAGCGCGTTGGCGGCGCGCAGCGAATCCGCGAGCCGGGTGCGCCAGCTACTGATGGCGGCCGCCGCGTCGCCTGCGGCGCGCAACGTCGAGCGTGACACATCGATGGCGACGAGCGGAGCCAGCGGTGTCGCGCGTCCCCACGGCGCGGCCAGCAGCAACGCGGCGGCGAGCGTCACGGCGACCGCGCGCAGCGCGGCCAGAGCCAGCAGCGCGGGCTTGGCGGATTGCGACGACGTCGCGCGCGATGCGAGCACGCGGCCATATCCGAGCCACGCGGCGGCGAGGCCCAGACCGACGGCCAGCAACCAGCGGGTCACGCGGTGTGGATCCGGCGCGGGCGATCGAGGTCGCGGCGCGCGCCACGCACGGGGCTAGTTGCCACCGACGCGGGGTGCGTCGCGCAGCGCATGCGCGAGCGGCGCATCGAGCTGCGCGAAGATGCGGCTGCGGAGTGCCGCGAACGCGGCCCGCTGCGAGGCGGCGAGGGGCTCACCGGTGATGTTGCGCAGCGCGACGCGTGGGTCGCGGTGCTTGCCGCCGACGAGCACTTCGAAATGCAGGTGGGGCGCGGTGGCCAAGCCGGACGAGCCCACGAGGCCGATCGTCTCGGAGATGTTCACCATGGTGCCGGCGCGAATGCCCTTGCCGAAGGCGCTCAAGTGGCCGTAGCGGGTCACGAAGCCATTCGCGTGCTTGATCTCCACCACGCGGCCATATCCACCCTTCCAGCCGGCGAAGATCACGCGACCGTTGCCCAGCGCGCGCACCGGCGTGCCGGCGGCGGCGGCGTAGTCGAGCCCCTGATGCGCGCGCGTCACGCCAAGGATGGGATGACGACGCATGCCGAACACGCTCGAAATGCGGCGAAAGGCGAGTGGCGCATGCAGGAACGCCGCACGCATGGCCTTGCCCTCGCCATCGAAGTACGACGCCTTGGTGCCCTGCGCGAACCGCAGGGTCTCGACAGGCTTGCCGCTCACGGTGAGGCGCGCGGCGATGATGTTGCCGGAGCGCACGAGCCCGTTGGGTGCGCGCTGTCGCTCGACCATGACGCGCACGGAGTCACCGGGCTGCAGGTCGCGGCTCAGGTCGACGCGATACTCGAGGACTTCGGCGAGCGCGTAGGCCAGCTCGGTGCGCACGCCGGACGGGAACGCATCGGCACCCGCGGCGATCGCGTTGACGAGGGTGCTGGACACCTGCCCACCGACCACGACCGTGTCGGTGGTCCAGGGAAGCCGCTCTTCGCGCTCGGTCCAGGCGGCCGTCGCGCTCCGCGTGAGGCGCACGACGCGGTCGATGGCGAGCTGCAGCACGATCTCCGACTGCCCCGAATCCGGGTTGACGCGCGTGGTAATCGTGGTGCCGGCGCGAATGCGTCGCGCATCGATGGCACTCGAGGCGGCGAGCGCCTCAGCCGCCTCGCGCGGCTCGAGCCCGGCCCGCTGCAGCACGAGGCTGAGTGGCTCGCCGCGGCGCACGGTGTCGACGCGGGTACGCCAACGGGATGCGACAGAAACACGCGGCCCCGCAGCGAGCACGCTCGCGGCGGGGCGTTCCGTGACGGGACGTCCGATCGCAATGGCAGCCGCACCGAGGCCGAGGCACACGGCGGCAACGAGCAGCCTACCACGCGAGGAGGTCAATCCATCTGTCTCCGGATGAACGTCGGGATCTCCATGTCGTCGGGCTCGCCGAGCGACACCGGAGGCATGACGCGAGTTGGGCGGGGCTGGGCACCTTCGAAGGCGGGGCGGCCACCACCGGTCGGACGAACGGACCGGGTGTTCGGGAACGGCAGCACCTTCTCGTCTGATGCGGCGGAACCTGCGGAAGATGCCGCTGCCCGGTCCGACTGGGAAGGGGGGAAGGCGGCCGTCTTCGTCCCACCCATCGGGGGGTTCCAGCGCTGCGGGGGCTCGACCGCCTTGGACGGCTGGCCGGTCTGCACATACCGGTCGAAGCCGGTGGCGATGACCGTCACCCGGATCTCGTTCTGCATGGCCGGCTCGTGCACCGCGCCGAAGATGATCTCGGCGTCGTCGCCCACGGCGTCGTGCACGATATCGGAGATCTGGGTGACCTCGCCGAGGGTGAGGTCCTCGCCGCCGGTGATGTTGACCAGGGCCCCACGCGCGCCGGAGATGGACACGTTGTCGAGCAGCGGCGACGCGATGGCCTGCTGGGCCGCCTCGCTCGCGCGGTTCTCACCACGGCCGATGCCGGTGCCCATGAGGGCCGAGCCGCCGTCGGTCATGATCGTGCGCACGTCGGCAAAGTCGACGTTCACGAGGCCCGTCTGGCTGATGAGCAGCGAGATGCCCTGCGTGGCGTGCAGCAGCACTTCGTCGGCCTTCTTGAGTGCCTCGTGGAAGGGGATCCCCTTCCCCACCACCGCCAGCAGTCGCTCGTTGGGCACGATGATCATCGTGTCCACGTGCTTGCGCATCTCGGCGATGCCTTCCTCGGCGTGACGCATGCGCTTGCGCCCCTCGAAGAGGAAGGGGCGCGTCACGATGCCGACGGTCAGGGCCCCGGCCTCACGCGCGAGCTGGCAGATGACCGGCGCCGCTCCCGTGCCGGTGCCGCCGCCCATGCCGCAGGTGACGAAGACGAGGTCGGCGTTGGCGAGCACACGCTTGGTGTCCTCGCGGTTCTCCTCCATCGCCTGACGCCCGATCTCGGGCTTCGCGCCGGCGCCCAAGCCGCGCGTGAGCTTCTTGCCGATCTGGATCTTGACGTCGGCGCGCGAGTTCATGAGCGCCTGCGCATCAGTGTTGACCGAGATGAACTCGACCCCTTCCAGGTGCTCCTCGATCATCCGGTTGACAGCGTTGCCGCCACCGCCGCCGACGCCCACGACCTTCATGCGGGCGTTTTGGGGGGCGCTCTCTTCCAGCTCGAAGGGCATCCGGGGGAGTTCCATACGGACTCGGCGGGCGCAGGGTGACGGACACGACGCCGGCGATGCCACGAGTGTGACAGCGTCCGGAGAATGTGCAAATGTGGATGACAGGAGGCGACCTGTCTCAGCACACCTAGAATACACATTCGAGCAAGTCGCGCAACCCGTGGATTCTTCGACATTTGTGGCATTTCGACCGTTCGCGCGAAGACGGTGATGGACCGCACGCGTTGTCCACATTACACGGCACACGAACGTCTTGTGACATCGCCGCGGACCCTCGAAATGTGCACGCACACCCCGCGTGATCTTCCCGTCTCATCCCGCTGGCACACGCCAAGAGGGCCGACGTCCGTGAACGTCGGCCCTCCCAGTCCCTCAGGCGCCGGACCCGGCGCCTACTGCTGCATCGCCCGCGTCGGCTTCTCTTCCTTGGCGCCGCCGGCGTCGTTCCAGTTGATGATGCTGTTGAAGATCATGTTGAACTCGCCGTGGTTCTGCCACCGGTAAATGGGGTTGTTGGCGAACATCAGCACCCGCCCCTTCCCCTTCACCGCGTTGGGCACGTCCACCGCGAACGGCCGGTTCTTGAGCGAATCGGCGCCGGTCATGAGCCCCGACAACACGGCCTTGTCGCCGCCCACGTACCGGGCCAGCACGTTGGCGTCGTCGGCAATGCCCACCTTGAACGGCGTACCGCCGACGTACTTCACCGGAATCGAGGTCTTGCCGAAGCCGTAGAACACCGGGTGCTCGGGCCGGGAAATCTCGGCCTCGACGAGCGGCCGCTGCGCCGTGAGCCCAGGCACGGGCGTCTTGTCCACCGTCCGCGCCCAGCCGAACTCGATGGGCAGGCGCGCGCTCTCGCCCACCGCGATGAGCGTGCCGCCCGCCTCGAGGAACGCCGCGAACGCATCCACGCCGGCCTGCCCGAAGCCGCCGGTCATGTCGGCCGTCTCCCCGTACATGCCGAGGAACTTGTACTTCGGGTTCTTCTGGTAGGGCACCGGACGCGCAGCGGGCGCCTGCATCACGGTCGCCTTCGACAACGACTGCTCGGCGACGAGGATGACGTCGTAGTCCTTCTTCAGGTTGCCGAGCTTCACACGCTCCTTGTAGATGAGATCGAACGGGATCTTGAATTCATCGAACGTGAGGCGATACCAGCCGAGGTTCTGCGTGCCGCTCCACTGCGAGTAGATCGCCACGCGCGGCACGTCGGCATCGTGCGTCGCCACGGTGGGCGCCGTCGACAGCATGGCCGCCGTGAGGCCCAGGGAATCGACGAGCTTGCGCGCCGCTGCGGCGTGCTTGCCATCGATGATGAACGAGCCCGCTGGATACGTGCTGTCGCCCGCCTGGAAGCTCTTCTCGGCCACCTTCATGGGGATGTTCCGCAGCAGGTAGCGGAAGGTGACCATGTTGTTGGAGCCCAGGTGCGCGACGGCCAGCGCCGCGTTGCCCGTGCCCGCGATCATGCCCTTGAGCACCACCTTGTCCACCGGCGATACCGGCGCGTCCAGGATGCTCTTGTCGGCCACCTCGACGACATCGAGCCCCATCGCGAGCCCCATCGACCAACCGCTGTCGTCGTACGTGTTGAGGCGCGCGTCGGGATACTGCTGACGCTCGATGAGGTTCTTCGCGAGACGGCCGTACGGCTGGTCGCGCTTGATGATGTACGAACCCGCCGGATAGGTGACGTTGCCGACCTTCACCGGCGCCGTCGCCTTCCCGATCTCGATGCGCTGTACGCGCAGCAGGTTCACGAACTCGGCCACGCGCGTCATGTCGCGCTGCAGCGGAATCACGAAGCCGTACGGCGCCTTCGTCTTGCCGTCCTCGATGCTGTTGCGTGTCTTGGTGTAGAAGTTCTCGAGCACCGTCTGCGGGAACATGCTCGCAAGCTGCAGCGCCGAGATGACACCGGTCTGCATGTAGTTCGCATTGGAGCGACGCGTGAACGTGGCCAGGTCGTTGAACCCGATCGGATTGCCACGATACCACTCGCGCTCCTGCGCACCGCCGCGTCCGGTGGGCACCGCGCCACCACGACCACCGAAGCCACCGCCGCCCGGACCACCCGCGGCCGGTGCATCACCACGCCGCGCCGCCGCCATGGCCGCGCTGTCGAGGTCACGCCCACTCTGCGTCTCGTACATCTTCATGAGGCCGTTGTGGTTGTACGCGACCGAGCCGAGGTAGCCGGGCGACCAGCCGTCCATGAAGGCGTGCGTGTAGACGCCCGGCATGCCCCACTTCGTCATCTGCGCCATCTCCCAGTTGCCGAACCACGGCAACTCGGCGAACAGGATGGGATCGAGGTTGGGGTTCTGCGGCGGCCCGCCGGTGTAGGTGTACAGCAGCGGCTGCGCCTCATGCAGGTCGTGCATGATGGGCGGGTACGCCGTGAAGTACCAATCGATGATCGCGCGCATCTGCTGCAGCTTGATGTTGATGTCGCGATTGTTGTCGTGGTACACGTACTTGCCCCAGTACGGCACCGCGCCGCCACCGAAGCCACCACCACCACCCGGTGCGGCCCCGCGGCCGCCGGCCGCGGCGGCCGGTGCGCCGGGCTGACCCGCGTTGGGCGCCGCCGCGCTCGGCGCCTGGGGCGTCGTAATGGCCTGCTGCGCCTCGAGTCCGCGGAAGAACCAGTCGACGTTGCGGTCACGGCCGTCCGCATCGGCGGCAGGCGTGATGGATACGTAGAGCTGCTCACGCACCTGATTCAGGATGGGCGACGTTTCGGCCACCAGCCGATACGCCAGCTCCATGAGCGTCTCCGACGGGCCGGTCTCACCGCTGTGCAGGCCACCCATGAGGTGGTAGTGCGGCTTGGTCTGCGCGAGCAGTTGCCTGACCTGCGTCTCGTTCATGCCGCGCGGATCGGCGATGCGCGCGAGGTTTTTCCGGTTCTGGTCGAGCTTCGCCATGTTGGCCTCACTCGAGATCCAGACCACCACCAGCTCGCGTCCCTCGTCGGAGGTGCCGATGGTCTCGACCTTCACACGCTTGGACGCTTTCTCCAGGGCGCGGTAGTACTCGAGCTGCTTCGCGTAGTACGTGAGCGTGCGGGGCGCGCCCACGTGATAGCCCAGTACGTCGCGCGGCGTCGGGATGCCATCGACCAGCGGCAGGTGGTCGACGAGCGGGCTGCCGTGCTTCGGGTTGGCGAGCCACTCCCGATAGCTGCGGAAGTAGGTGGAGTCCTGCTTCTGGTTCGGGTCGCGCGTGTCGAGCGAGAGTTGCTGCGCGGCAAGCGGCGCAGGCGCGAGCAGCGCGGGCGCGAGCAACGCAGACGCGACAAGCGAGGGCGCGACCGCAAGCGCCGAGGCGACGAGCGCACCGACGGTGCTGCGCAGGGTACCGGCAAGGGGCACGGAAAGGCTCCGATAGGACGGGTTGGCAGTCCGCAGCGTGCGGACCCCTGCGGTTACGCAGCAGCGCGGCCTGCCGTTCAGCAAGGGGCACGCCACGCCGGGCGCCTCGCGCGCACCGTGGGACGACGCGGACCGTGCGCGCACGCGTCTGACCGATTCCTGACACAGAGGGGTCGCGAACGCGGCGGGCCGGCGCAGTATTTCGGCTATGCTGGCACCTCCCTCCCCCACCACGCGCTCCCCCGGCACCGACCTCACGGTGCTGGCCTCCCTCACGCTGGGCCTGCTGGCGTGGCTCGTGGTGGCCTGCGTCGGGCTGGCCCGTGTGCAGCAGCAGGCGACGCTGCACCTGCAGCGCGAAGCGGCGGCGCTCGTGGCCGCCGAACTCGCCGAACCGTTGGCGACAGTACTCGCGGCCGAGCGCGGCACTCTCGGGGGAGGCTCGCCTGCCATTGCCGCCATCACCGCCGCACCGGCAGACTCGGTCGTCGCGCGCGCCGCGCTGACGCGTATCCTGGCGGGGCGCCCCGCGCTCGCCCGTTTCGTCGACAGCACCGGGTTGGCGCTCGCTGTACAGCGGGCTCCGGTCACCGGGGGCACCGGCGCGGGCTCCATCATGGGTCAGGCGCTGACCCCGTCGCTGGCTACCGTCGAGCTGGCCACGGCGGGTGGGCCCCTCCGGCTCGCCATCACGCGCGCGCTGGGTGCGTCGAGCCTCGCCCTGTCGCCGGTCGGGCCGCAGGTGCTGCTGGCTGTGCTCGTGGCGCTGCTGGCCATCGCGGCCACGGTGGGTACGGCGTTGCTCATCCGCCTGCGTCGTGACCACGCCGATGCGCGTCAGCGGAGCACCTTCGCGTCGGCGGTGTCGCACGAGCTGCGTACGCCACTCGCGCAGATCCTGCTGTATGCGGAGACGCTGCAACTGGGGCGCGTGCGTGACGCCGCCGCGCGAGCGATGGCCGAAGGCGTCATCGTGCAGGAGGCGCGCCGGCTGATGCGGCTGGTGGACAACGTGCTGCGCTATGCGCGCCTCGAGCAGGGCGCACCGCGGCTGCGTCAGGAGCCCGTGTCGCTGGGTGACGTGGTACGCGAGACGGCGGCGCAGTTCGCGCCGGTCGTGGCCTCGCAGCAGGTGTCGATCGCGGTGGATGCGGACACCGACGCGCTCGCGTTGGCCGACGCCGATGCGGTGCGGCAGGTGGTGCTCAACCTGCTGGACAACGCGGTCAAGCACGGTCCGCCGCAGCAGCGCATCGTGGCGCGGGTCGATCGCCGCGCGGAGCGCATTCGTCTCATTGTCGAAGACGAGGGGCCCGGCATTGCAGCGGCAGACCGGGCGGCGGTGTGGAACGCGTTCACGCGTGGCCTCGCGCGCCCGGGCGCCGGCGTGCCGCGCGACGAAACGGGCACGGGCCTCGGGCTCATGATCGTGCGCTCGCTCACCGAGGCCATGGGAGGCGACGTGGGGTGCGAATCGGTCACGCCCGACGGGCGTGGCGCGCGCTTCGTGGTGCGCCTGCCCGCACTGCGGAGCGAGGCGGCATGACGCGGCGCACGGGGCGGATGCCGCGGGTGCGGTCATGAGCGCCGCGTCGATCCTCGTGATCGAGGACAACGAGATGCTGGCCGCCGGCATCTGCAGCAACCTGCAGTTCGAGGGCTATCGCGTGCGCACCGCCCTCACCGGGCGCGACGGGCTGCAGCAGGCGCACGCGCAGCGCGACGACCTCATCGTGCTCGACCTCATGCTGCCGGACATCGACGGCTTCCAGGTACTGCGCGAGCTGCGTGAGCGCGGGGTCGCGACACCGGTGCTGGTGCTCACGGCGCTGGGCGACGAAAGCGACAAGGTGCGTGGCTTCCGCTTCGGCGCCGACGACTACGTGACCAAGCCGTTCGGGCTCATGGAGTTCCTGGCGCGCGTGCAGGCGCTCATGCGGCGCGGGCGCGCGACACCGCCGCCGAGTGTGACCATCGACAGCGTGCAGTTCGGCGACGTGGTGCTCGATGCGCGCACGCGCACCGTGACGCGCAGCGGGGTGCCGGTGCCGCTCCGCCCGCGCGAGTACGACCTGCTCGTGGCACTGGCCCGCCGCGACGGCGCGGTGGCGTCACGCGACGAGCTGCTGCGCGAGGTGTGGGGCTACGACGACTCGGTGGTGAGCCGCACGGTGGACACACACATGGCGGAGCTGCGCCGCAAGCTCGAGGCCGACGGCGCGCATCCGCAGTGGTTGCTGACCGTGCGCAAGACGGGGTATCGGTTGGTGCGGTGAGGGGGGTGTCGCGAGACGGTCAGCCCTCCACCCCCCGCGCCCGCCGCACCCCCGCCGCCCGCGAGCGCCCGTACCCGAAGTACACCGCGAAGCCGATTGCCAGCCAGGCGCCCAGCCGCAGCCACGTCTCGCCGGGCAGGAACACCATCTGCAGCAGCCCCAGCGCGGCGGCGATGAGCGGCACCCACGGCACCCACGGCGTGCGGAAGGGGCGCGGCGCCTCCGGATCGCGCTTGCGCAGGATGATGACGCCGAGCGACACGAGCACGAACGCCAGCAGCGTGCCGATGCTGGTGAGCTCTCCCAGCTTGCCAATGGGCGTGAAGCCGGCGACCAGCGCCACTACGACCGCCGTGACGGCGGTGCTGAGGTGCGGCGTACGGAACACGGGGTGCACGCGTGAGAAGAGCGGCGGCAGCAGCCCGTCGCGGCTCATGCTGTAGAACACGCGCGTCTGCCCCAGCAGCGTGACCAGCATCGTGCTGAACAGCCCGAACAGCGCGCTGACCTTGATGAACGGACTCAACCACCGCGCCCCGGTGGCGTCGATGCCCACGGCCAGCGGGTCGGGCACATTGAGCTGCGCGTACGGCACGATGCCGGTGAGCGTGAGCGCCACGAGGATGTACAGCACCGTGCAGATGGCGAGCGAGCCGAGCATGCCGATGGGCATGTCACGCTGCGGACGGCGCGCCTCCTGCGCCGCCGTGGACACGGAGTCGAAGCCGATGTAGGCGAAGAACATGACCCCGGCCGCGCGCAGCACGCCGCTCACGCCGTACTGGCCGAAGGTGCCGGTGTTGTCGGGCACGAACGGCGTGAGATTGTCGCGGTTGATGTACTGCACACCCACGGCCACGAAGACGATCAGCACAAGGCACTTGATCACCACCAGCAGCGTGTTGACCCGCGCGCTCTGCTGCATGCCGCGAATGAGCAGGGCGGCCACGGCGATCACGATGAGCGCCGCCGGCAGGTTGAACACACCCATGACCTGTCCGCCCGCACCATCCGCGACGAGCGTGCCCGGGGGGGCCGTGAGCGCCGGCGGCAACGGCAGCCCCATGTCACGCAGCAGGCTCGCGCAGTAGCCGCTCCACCCCACCGCGACCGTGGCGGTGCTGAGCGCGTACTCGAGCACGAGGTCCCAGCCGATGATCCACGCGAACAGCTCGCCCACGGTGGCGTAGGCATAGGTGTACGCGCTGCCCGCGACGGGCACCATGGCCGCGAACTCCGCATAGCAGAGTCCCGCGAACGCGCAGCCGATGGCCGAGATGACCATCGCGAGCGCAAGCGAGGGGCCAGCGTACAGCGCGGCCGCCGACCCGGCGAGGACGAAGATGCCGGTGCCGATGATCGAGCCGATGCCGAGCGCCGTGAGGTCGAGCGCGCCGAGCGAGCGACGCAACAGGCCGCGATCGGCTTCGGCCTGCAGCTCGGCGAGGGACTTGCGGGTGAACAGCGAGGCGACGCGCGACACGACACTCCCGGTGGCAGTGGAGCGTCCGCGCGGGGAACATCGTGGCCGTCAGGGGCAGGCACACGCGCGGGCGCCGGTCCCGCAGTGTGCGCGCGCCGGCGCCTCGTGAACCAGCGCTCGCGCGTCCGTGTGTCGTGCGCGTCGCGTGCGGGCGTGCGGGGTTCGTCAGAACCGTGTCAAGACGCAAAGGGGTCAGAACAATTGTTCTGACCCCTTTGGCGCTTTGGCGCCGCCTCCTCGCTTCCGTTGTTGCGGCTTCCGTGGTCTCGCTTCCCAGATCAGAAGAAATCCTGCAGCCAGGTGCGCGCCCGGGACACGAGTCCGTCCACACCCGCGCCGCCGCGCCGTTTGCGCCCGGACACGCCGCCCAGCGCCACGCGATGCGCGCCGTACAGCGCAAGTCCGACCGCCGTCGCGAACTGCGGCTCGGCCACCTGCTCGGCGAGTCCGTCGAGCTTGTCCCCCGGCGTCCCGATGCGCACACCCATCGCGAAGATGTCCGCCGCGAGCTCGCGCACGCCCTCGAGCGACGCGCCACCTCCGGTGAGCACGACCCCCGCGTTGAGACGCCCGGTGAAGCCGGCCTGATGCACATCGCGCTGGATGCGCTCGAAGATCTCATCCATGCGCTGATGGATGATGTGCGCCATGAGCTCGCGCGGCAGGCGCCGCTCGCCATGCGCGCCCGATGGCGGCATGGCGATGACCTGCTGCGGATCGACGAGCGGCTCGTATGCGCAGCCGTACGCCTCCTTGAGCAGCTCGGCATCGTGCTGCGTGACACCGAGCCCCTGCACGAGATCACTCGTGACGGCGTTGCCGCCGGTGGGGATGGTGCCGAGGTGACGGATCTTGCCCTCGTGGAACACGGTGTAGTCGGTGCTCCCCGCTCCCAACTCGACGAGCACGACCCCCAACTCCTTCTCCTCCTCGTTGAGCACGGCGAGAGCACTCGCCAGCGGCTCGAGGACGAGCTCCTTGGTCACGTACCCCGCGCGCTCGATGGCCTTGCGCAGGTTCATGGCCGGCGCGCTGCCGATGGTGACGAGGTACATCTCGGTCTCGAGGCGCGTACCGATCATGCCGACGGGATCGCGGATGCCGTCGGCCTTGTCGACGGTGTACTCCTGCGGAATCGCATGGAGCAGCTCGCGATCCTGTGGCACCGCCATGGCACGCGCGACTTCGTTCACGCGCTCGACATCGGCCTTGGTGATCTCCGAACCGCTGATGGCCGCGACCCCGCTCGAGTTCATCGCACGCACATGGTCGCCCGCGATGCCGACGTACAGCGCATCGGGGGTTTCGCCGGCCAACTGGCACGCCTCCTCGACCGCCGCGCGAATGGAGCGCGTCGCCTCCTCGATGTCCGAGACGACACCACGACGCAGCCCCATGGTGCGGGTGTGCCCCACCCCGAGCACCTTGAGTCGGGGGGCCCGCGGCAGGGCGCCATGCACCGCGGCCACGAGGGCGGTGGTGTGCGCAGTGCCGATGTCGAGGGCGGCGACGATGGGGTCGGACGTCATGGTTGGCGGGCGATCACCTGGTCACGGAAGCGCAGGTCCAGCTCGAGGGCGCGGCGTTGCTGCCGCGCGAGGTCGGCTTCCACGAGTAATATGTCCCGGAAGCGGGCCACGGTCACCTCGGGTCGGGTGCGCACCACGAGCGCACCGAGCGCAAACCGCAGTTCCTGGGCGTTGGGGCGCGACACCTGCGTGACCCGCGCGTACAACGTGGGCGCGTCGCGTCGGAGCGCGTCCAGCACCCGAAGCGCGGCCGTATCGACCGTCGCCACGACGGGCAGGTCGAGCGGATGTGCCGCCAGGTCGATCGGGAGGATGTGCGCGTCCCCGTCCGCCGGCGCGAGCCGCCCCCCCTGCGGCACAAGCGCCACGGGCTCGCGCTCCTCGACGGTGATCACAAGTGTGCCGGGAAGCCGACGTTCCACACGCGCAGCCGCAACCAATGGGTGCGTGAGCAACCGGTCGGCCAGCGGCGGCAACGGCTGCCAGACGGACTCCAGCGTGTCCACCGCGAGCAGCGGCAGCAGGTCGCGCGTGCGGGCAAAGCGGGTGCCATCGAACGCAATACGGCGAACGTGGAAGTAGTCGAGGCGCGAGAGCGCCAGCGGCCCCCACCAGGGTGCCCCACCAAGCACCGCGACCGCCACGGCGCCGAGGGCGATACGCCCCCCCACGCCGAGGCGACGCTCACGCAGCGCCGCCCATCTCTCCTGCCACGGCGCGGTCCAGCGCGCGAACCAGCCAGCGGCCACGAGCGATCAGGACGCGCGTGCGGTGAGCGCCGTCAGCAACTCGCCGCCGACCCGCGTGACATCGCCGGCGCCCATCGTGACCACGACATCGCCATCGACGACGTACGTCGCGAGCGCATCCACCACCGCACTGCGCGGACCGGTCCACGCGAGCAACGCCGCCGGCACACGGTCGGCGATGAGCGCCGAGGTCACGCCCGGCATGGGCGTCTCGCGCGCGCCGTAGATGTCACACAGCCAGAGCACGTCCGCCGCGGACAGCGCCGCCGCGAACTCGGCTGCGAGATCGCGTGTGCGCGAGTAGAGATGCGGCTGGAACACCACGATGAGGCGCCGACCGGGAAAGGCGTGCCGCGCGGCCGCGAGCGTGGCCTGTACCTCGGTGGGGTGATGCGCGTAATCGTCCACGACCGAGACGCCCCGCGCCTCGCCGAGTCGCTGGAAGCGCCGCTCGACGCCACGGAAGGCCCCGAGTCCCGGCGCCATGGCCGGCACGGTGGCGCCCAGCGCGAGGCCGGCCCCGAGCGCGGCGAGCGCATTGCGGACGTTGTGCAGGCCGGGCACCGCGAGCGCGATGTCACCCAACGGCTCGCCGTCGAACACGGGCGTGAAGCGCGAGCCTGCGGCATCGAGCACCAGATCGCGCGCCACGAGCCGCGCATCCGCGGCGTGCGGTGCCGGTGTGGTGCCCGGCGCGGTGGCGCTGTAGGCGATGACCTCGCGGCTGCTGGCCACACGCAGCGCCATCGCGCCCGCATCGTCGGCACAGCGGACAAGCGCGCGCGCCGGCTGTACGAACTGTTCGAAGGCGCGCGTGATGTCGTCGAGGTCGCGATAGATGTCGAGATGATCGGCCTCGACGTTGAGCACCACCGCGACATCGGGGGTGAGCGCGAGGAACGAGCGATCGTACTCGTCGGCCTCGACCACGCTCGTCGGCCCGCCGAGTCGGAGGTTGCCGCCCCAGCTTCCCACACGACCACCCACGACACCCGTCGGGTCGCGGCCCGCGGCCGCGAGCGCCTCGGTGGTCATGACGGTCGTGGTGGTCTTGCCGTGTGTACCGGCGATCCCCACCAGCGTACCACCGCTCACCGCGATCGCGAGTGCCTCGGCGCGACGCACCCGCGGAATGCCCGCCGCATCGGCGGCGAGCATCTCGGGATGTGCGGCGGGGATGGCACTCGAGTAGACGACCGCGCGCGCGGCCGCCACCCGCGACGCATCGTGCGCGGTGACGACGACACCACTGCGCACGAGGTCGTCCGCGCCCGACGGATTCGCGTCGGTGCCCTGCACCGCGACCCCGCGGCGGCGCAACAGCTCGGCCAGGGCGCTCATGCCCGCACCGGCAATGCCGATGAAGTGCACAGGGCGCGGATCGGTCTGGTCGAGCAGCAGCGCGGCGGCGGGCGCGGGAATCGGCGGTGTCATGCGGGAAATATGGCGAAAGACGCGCGGCGGTCGGAGTCGCAGCGCGAGACGACCAACGCGCGACGTGGCAGCGACATGGTCACGCCGACGCGACGCCCAGACGCTCGAGGATCGCGTGGGCGATGCGTGTCGCCGCATCGGGAAAGGCCCGCGCCCGTGCGCCCGCCCGCAGCCGCTCGAGGGCGGCGGCGTCCTGCAGCAGTCCACGCACGGTCGAGTCGAGCGTGGCGGCGGTGAGCGTGGCCTGCGGCAGGTACACGGCCGCCCCGCCAGCTTCGGTGGTGCGCGCGTTGTACGTCTGGTGGTCCTGCGCCGCGGTAGGGAGCGGCACGAGGATCATCGGCACCTCCCACGCGCACAGCTCGGCGATGGACATGGCCCCGGCGCGCGCGACGGCAAGGTCGGCGGCCGCGTAGGCATCGGCGATGGGCGCGAGGTACGGCTGCACGCGCACGCGTTCGCCGTTGCGCATGAGGTACGCATCGGCCTGCCCGCGCCCGGTGGACCAGATGAGGTGGACGTCGGGTGGAAGCCCCGCGTCGCACCACGCGGCGACGGCTTCATTGATCGCACGCGCACCCTGACTGCCGCCGACGATGAGCACCACGCGCGCGTCGGCGGGAAAGCCCCAGCGTGCCCGCGCCGCCGCACGATCGGGACGCGGCACCGGTGGCGGCTCGATGGGGCAGCCGGTGGCCACGACCAGCGCGTCGTCGGCGTGGTCGAGGCGATGCGCCGCCTCCGGAAAGCCCAGGAACAGCGCCGAGGCACCACCGGCGAAGACGCGAGTGGTGAGACCGGGGTGACTGTCCGCCTCGAACAGCATGGTCGGGACGCCATGTGCACGTCCCCAGGCGAGGGCAACGCCGGCGGCATAGCCACCCGTGCCCACGATGCCGCGCGGTGTGTCGCCGCGCGCGAGGGCGCTGAGCGCGCGCCACGACTTCACGCCCCCCACCAGCGTGCGCCAGTTGCGCCAGGGCGCGCTGCGATAGAGGGGATGCAGGTCGAGCAGCGCGTGCGGAAACTCGGTTGTGGGCAACACCTCGCGCTCGATGCCGCGCCGCGCACCGACGAAGAACGGATCGACGCGCGGCGAGAGCCGCACCAACGCGCGCGCGATGGCCAGCCCGGGATAGAGATGGCCACCGGTACCGCCACCGGCCATGACGATGCGCACGCGGCTCATGCGGTCACGCCGGCAACGGGGTGCGTGACGGATCGGTGGCGGTGGCGCCGTACACGCGCTCGCGCGTACTGCCGATGTTCACCAACACGCCGGTCATCGCGAGCGTGACGAGCAGGTTCGAGCGCCCGTACGACACGAACGGAAGCGTCAGCCCGGTGTTGGGGAGCAACTGGATGACCACGCCGAGGTGCACGAATGCCGTGAAGACGGTATTGAACGTCAGGCCGATGGCGAGGAGACGTCCGTACTCACTGCTGGCCTGACGCGCGATGCGAAAGCCGAGCCACCCATAGCCCGCAAAGGCCACGGTGAGGAACGCGATGCCGACGAAGCCGAACTCCTCGCCCACCACCGAGCCGATGAAGTCGTTGTACGCGAGCGGCAGCCACCCGCGCTGCTGGTTGCCGCGCCCATAGCCAACGCCCAGTGCGCCGCCCGAACCCACGGCCACCTGCGACTGATACTGCTGCCACGCCTTGGGATCCTTCGGGGCCGGCACGGGTCCGGTGATGGGCGCGCGCGGCGTGAAGAACGACGCCATGCGCTCGCGGACGTACTCGCTCTGCGATGCCTCGAAGGCGAGGAGCGCCATGCCGACCGCCCCGAAGAGCACGAAGTGCCGCAGGCGCGCGCCACCCACCAGCAGCAGCACGGCGGTGAGGAGACAGTACGTGATCGCCATGGACAGGTCGGGCTCGAGCGCCGCGAGGAGACTCAACGCGCCGATCACGATGCCGAACGGCAGCAGGCCGGTGCCGAGGTGTCGCACACCGGCGCCCTTCTTCTGCAGCAGCATGGGCACCCAGATGAGCACCGCGAACTTCGCGAGTTCGGACGGCTGGATGGAGCCGCCGTACAGGTAGCGGCGCGCACCATTCACCTCGGGAGCGATCCCCTTCGTGAACGGCAGCACCACGACCAGCATGAGCAGCAGACTGAGTCCCATGATCGGCCACGCGAGCGCGCGCCAACGCTCGGCGTCGACCTTCGCGCAGATCGCGAAGGCCACGATGCCCACCAGCACACCGGTGGCCTGTCGCCGCACGAAGAAGAATCCGTCGAGACTCTTGCTGTCCGCATAGAGCGCGCTGGCACTGTGCAGCACGGCGAGACCGAACGCGACCAGCACCGCGGTGACCAGCAGCAGGGCGCGAGCCTCGGTACCCATGCGCCAGCGGTCCCGTGTGCCGGGCATGGGGCGTGCGGCAGCGGTCACGGCATCGCCTCGCCACGGGCGAGCGCGGCGAACGTCTCGCCGCGATGCTCGTAGTTGCGGAACATGTCGAAGCTGCTGCACGCCGGCGACAGCAGCACCACGTCGCCCGGTTGCGCGAGGGTGCGGGCGCGATCCACGACCTGGGCAAAGCCGGCGCTCGCCAGCGACTCCACCGGCACCACCCCGTCCAGTGCGCCCGCGAGGTCGTGGACAATGGTGGCCGTCGCCTCACCGTACGCCAGCACCGCGCGCGCCGTGCGGCGCAGTTCGGGGAGCAGTGCGGTGTACGGCTCGCCCTTGTGCCGACCGCCCAGCAGCACGACGGTGGGGCGCGTCATGCCGGCCAGGGCCACGAGCGTGGACGCGACATTGGTGGCCTTGGAGTCGTCGATCCAGGTCACGCCGCCCCGCTCGACCACGCGCGCCAGCCGATGCGGCGGCGCCTGGAAGCTGCGGACGGCGTAGGCCAGGCGCACGATGGCGTCACCGGTACGATGTGCCGCATCGGCCAGCATCACCGACAACAGCGCCGCGAGCACGTTGGCCACGTTGTGGTCGCCCACCAGCGGGAGCTCGGCGCGGCGCACGACCGGCGTGCCCAGCACGACGAGCATGTCGTCGCTGCGCCGCCAGTAGGCATCGCCTTCGTCACGCCGTGTCGAGAAGGCATACCACTGCCCCGGCACACCGCGCACCAGCGCCTGCACGTCGTCGTTGTCGGAGGTGGCGACCCAACGCGACGCCGGCGTGGCGTTCGCGAAGAGCAGCGCCTTGTCGGCGTAGTACGACGCGACGTCGGGATAGCGGTCGAGATGGTCGGGGCTCAACGTGGTGAGCACGCCGACATCGGGAAACACCCCCGGGGTGTCATGCAACTGGAACGACGAGAGCTCGAGCGCCGCCCACGCGGGCGGCACCGCGCGCAGTGCGAGCTCCGACACCGGCGTGCCGATGTTGCCCGCATCGGCCGCATCGAGACCCAGCGCGCGCAGCAGGTGCCCGATGAGCGCCGTCGTGGTGGTCTTGCCGTTGGTGCCGGTCACGGCGATGTAGCGCATGGCGGGCTGCAGCCGCAGCGCGATCTCCACCTCGCTCACGATGGGCACCCCGGCCTCGCGCGCAGCGACCAACGGCGGCACCTGCGGCGGCACGCCGGGGCTCACCACCACCACGGCCGCGCGGGCGATGCGTGCCAGGTCGTGGCGCCCCACGTCCACCGCGATGCCGTCGCGTGCCAGCGCCGCTGCCGATGCCGCGACCGCCTCGCTCGCGCCCGCATCCGATGCATACACCGCCACACCGGCACGCTGCAGCAGCCGTGCCGCGGACACACCGCTCCGGCCGAGGCCAATGACCGCGAACTCGCCGGTGCGCTGCACGAGTCTGCGCGCCACCTCGGCCGCACGTGCACCGGGGGTCGCGGCTCCGGACGCCGCCGAGGGGTCCGTCATGGAGGCACTCACCGCAGCTTGAGGGTGCTCAGCGCAAGCAGCGCGCAGAGGATGCCGATGATCCAGAAGCGCACCACCACCTGCGTCTCCGGCCACCCCTTGAGCTCGAAATGATGGTGGAGCGGCGCGCGCAGGAAGACCCGATGCTTCTGCGCGTACTCGAGGCCGAACCGACGCCGACGGTACTTGAACACGCTGCGCTGCAGGATGACCGACAGCGTCTCGGCGAAGAATACCGCGCCCACGAACAGCAGCAGGAACTCGCTCTTGAGCAACAGGGCGACCGCGCCCACCGCGCCACCCAGCGCCAGCGAGCCGGTATCGCCCATGAACACCTGCGCCGGGTGCGCGTTGTACCAGAGGAAGCCGATGCAGGCGCCCACCACCGCGCCACAGAACACCGACAGCTCCCCTGCCCCACGCAGGTAGAAGACGAGCAGGTGTGCACTGGTGTCGACGCGCCCCAGCAGGTACGCGAAGATGCCGAGTGTGAGCACCGCAATGGCCACGAGCCCGGCCGACAGCCCATCGAGGCCGTCGGTGAGGTTCACCGCGTTGCTCACGCCGGTGAGAATGAACGTCACCCACGGGATGTACAGCCACGCCGCCCACGCCACCGACGGCACCACCAGCACGTACTTGAAGAACGGAAGCGTGGTGCTGGCGCCCGGCAGCGTCGAGATGGGGAACAGGAGCAGGATGGCGCCCAGGCCGAGGCCGCAGGTGATCTGTCCGGCCAGCTTGTAGCGCTCGACAAGCCCTTCGTTCTTGAGCCCCGCACGCTTCTGCCGGAGCTTGAGATAGTCGTCGAGGAAACCGATGGCCCCCATCCAGGCCATCACGCCGAGCGCAAGCAGCACGTAGCGGTTGGAGAGCCGCGCCCACAGCAGCGACGGCACGAACGTCGCGAGCAGGATGATGAGTCCGCCCATGGTGGGCGTCGACCCCTTGCCCGCGTGCGTGTCCGGCGTGCCTTCGCGCACCACCTGGTGCACGGCCATGGCGCGCAGGCGCCGGATGACGGCCGGCCCGGCGATGAAGCTCACCAGCAACGCCGTGACGAACGCCGCCGCTGCGCGGAAGGTGATGTAGTTGAGGAGATTCAGCACGCTGAACGACTTGGCCAGCGGCTGCAGCAGGAAGTAGAGCACTAGGCGGTGGCCCACGCGGTGAGCTGGGGAACAAGGCGCTCGAGCCGGACGCCGCGCGAGCCCTTGAGGAGGATGACCGCATCGCGCGCGAGTCGCGGCGCGAGCAGCGGCCAGAGTGTGTCGAGATCGTCGGCGGCGACGATGCGCGGCTCGTCGGGCGCGAGCGCGCGCGCCGCGGCCACGAAGTCGCCGGTCACCGCAATCACGCCGATGTCGCGCGCCAGCGCGTCCTGCAGCACGGCGCGGTGTTCACGCGCCGCGTGCTCGCCGAGCTCGCGCATGGTGCCGAGGATGGCCACGCGCTGGCGCCCCGCGCCGACACTGGCCAAGAGCGCGAGCGCGGCGCGCATCGAGGCCGGGTTCGCGTTGTAGGCATCGTTGATGAGCGTGGCCGCACCGAGTGCGTCCCAGGTGCCCCGCATCGACGGCACGGGCATCGCGGCGAGTCCCTCGGCCGAGTCGCTGAGCGGCACGCCACAGGCGCGGGCCACGGCGAGCGCCAGCATCGTGTTGGCGGCCTGGTGCGCACCACGCAGCGGTACCGTGATACGGACGTCGTCCATGTCGAGCCACGGGCAGCCGGCCTCGTCGAGCCCCCACGCGTCGGGGCGCACATCGCCGTCGTCCAACCCGGCCGTCTGCACGGCGCGGGCACGTGCGTCGGCCAGCGGACGCAGCTCCGGGTGCGCGACGGGCAGCACCGCGAGCGTGGCCCCGTGCAGCACCTCCGACTCCTCGCGCAGCACACCCGCCAGGTCGCCGAGCCCTTCGAGATGCTCCTCGCCGATCGACGTGACGACCGCGATGTCCGGGCCGGCGATGGCGCGCAGCATGGCGACTTCGCCCGGCAGGTTGGTGCCGATCTCCACGACCGCGACTTCGGCGTCCGACGGCATGGCCAACAGGGTGAGCGGCACGCCCACGCGGTTGTTGAGGTTGCCCTGCGTGGCGTGCACGACGAAGGTGCGCGCCAGCGCGGCGCGCAACAGCTCCTTGGTGCTTGTCTTGCCGTTGGAGCCGGCCACGCCAATCACCGTGCGCCCCCAGGCGCGGCGCCAGGCGTGCGCGAGCTGCCCGAGCGCGACCAGCGTGTCGTCCACGACATACGTGGGCAGCCCGAGGCCAGCCGCGCGCGTGGCGTCGCTCACCACGAAGCCGGCGGCTCCGGCGTCGCGCGCCTGCGCGAGGAAGTCATGCGCGTCGAAGTGCTCGCCGCGCAACGCCACGAACAGGTCGCCGCGACCGATGTGGCGCGTGTCGGTGGAGATGCCCGCCAACGGCGCGGGCGACGACGGGCCGGTGCCCAGGGCCGCGGCGACGCGCTCAAAGGTCCAGAACGGATGGGCGACGTCGGGCGTCACCGGAACGGGTGCCGCCACCTCGGTGCCGGCCATGCTGAAGCGACTCATGGGCGTCCCTGCAGCGCCGCCACGATCGCCCGCTCGTCGAACGGATACGACGTGGTGCCGCGAATCTGGTAGGTCTCGTGTCCCTTGCCGGCCAGCACCACCACGTCGTGCGGCGTGGCCAACTCGAGGGCGCGCGCGATGGCTGCGTGCCGATCGGTCACGCGGACGTGCGATGCCGGCTCGGCAATGCGACGCACCATCCCGGCCTCGATGTCGTCGATGATACGGTCGGGGTCTTCGGTGCGCGGATTGTCGCTCGTGACGATCGTGACGTCGGCGAGCGCCTCGGCGATGCGCCCCATCTCGGGGCGCTTCCCGCGATCGCGATCGCCGCCGCAGCCGAAGAGCACGATGAGACGACTCGCCGGCGCACCGTCGCCCACGCGCGCCTCGGTGAACGGACGCACGGCACGCAGCGCGCGATCGAGCGCGTCCGGTGTGTGCGCGTAGTCGCGCAGCACGGTGGGGTGCGCGCCGATGAGCTCGAGCCGCCCCGGCACCTGCGGGGCTGCGCACAGCGTCATCGCGACCTCGGCCACCGGCATGCCGAGGCCGATGGCGACGGCGGCGGCTCCCAGCGCATTCGCAACGTTGAAGTCACCGATGAGTGGCAGGTGCACCGCATGCGCGCCCTGCGGCGCGACGAGCTCGAAGTGGCTGCCGCGCGCATCGAAGCGCACGTCGCGCGCGGCCACATCGGCATCGGCGCCGCGACCGAAGCGCAGCAGGCGCGGTGCGGTGGTGATGCCGCGCCACGCCGCATCGTCGGCGTTGACACAGGCCACGCCATCGCGCGCCAGCAACCCCACGAGGCGCAGCTTCGCGTCGCGATACGCCTCCATGGTGCCGTGATAGTCGAGATGATCGCGCGTGAGGTTGGTGAACACCGCCGCGGCGAACTCGAGCCCCTCGGCGCGGCGCTGGTCGAGCGCATGCGACGACACTTCCATCGCGACGGTCGTCACCCCCTGCGTGACCAGCGTGCGCAGCAGACGCTGCAGCTCGACCGGCCCCGGGGTGGTGAGGCCGTCGCCGCCGGGCAGCGGTGTCCCCGCACTGCCAACGAGCACGCCGAGCGTGCCGATGGAGGCGGCACGGCGCGTCTCCGCGTCGAGCAGGTGACGGATGAGGCCGACCGTGGTGGTCTTGCCGTTGGTGCCCGTGACACCCACCAGCGTCAGCGCGCGTGACGGCCACAGGAACGCCGCGCCGGCCGCGATGGCGGCCGCACGACGACCATCGCGCACCTGGATGCACGGCAACCCGACGGCCGTGGCAGCGTCGACATCCTCGACGATGGCGGCCGTGGCGCCGGCGGTGGCCGCCGCGCCAAGCCAGCGGTGTCCATCCTGCGCGGCACCGCGCACGGCGAGGAACAGCGCGCCCGGCGTGACGCGCCGGCTATCGTCGGCGATGTCGGCGCAGGTGGCGGGCAACGTCCCGTGCGTCGCGACGAACACACCGGCCTCGCGCAGTGCCGCGACGATCGCGTCGAGCACGATGGTCGGCATGGCGCGCGGCGGCGCGGACGTGTCACTCACGGGCGCACCTCGAGTTGCACGGTGGAGCCCGCGCGCAGCGACGCGCCGGCGGCCGGGCTGGTGCGCACGACCGCACCCGCCGACAGGTCACGCGGAAGCGCGACGGCAAACCCCGCCGCATGCAGCAGGCGCGCGGCACGGCGCACATCGAGCCCCAGCACACTCGGCACGCTGCGCGTGGCGCCGCGCATCGCGCCGCCCGCCGCACCACGCGCGCCGGCACGGGCCGGCGGCTGGTCTCCGTCCGTCGGCGTGAACGGCAGGTCGATCACCACACGCACGGGTGTGGTCGCACCGGCGGCCGTGAACGCCAGCGACTCGAGGGAATCCTCGCGGGCCAGTGCCGCGTCGTTGACCGCGGTCGTCGTGTCGACTGGCAGCGGCGCCGCCGCCCCCGGTGCCGTGGTGCGCGGCACCACGCGCGCGACCTGCGCCAGCGCCCCGCGATCGAGCGCGGCATCGCGTGTGGCCAGGGCCGCCTGCAGGATCTCCTTCACCATGCCGCCCGCGACGATGCCACCGAAGTAGCCCTGCTGCGAGTCGATGAGCCGCGCGACGATCACGAACTGCGGATCGCGCGCGGGAAACATGCCGGCGAACGTCGAGTTGTAGCGCCGTCCGCCGTAGCTCTTGCCCTCGGCCCGGCGCGCGGTCCCCGACTTGCCGGCCACGTCGAAGGTCTGCAGGTCGGCGGCCCGTGCCGTCCCGCTGTCGACGACACTCTCGAGCATCTCGCGCATGAGCACCGCCGTGGCGGGCGACAGCGCACGACGCACCACCGTCCGCGCATGCCGGAAGCGCACCGAATCGCGCGCGTCGCGCACCTCGCGCACCAGGGCGGGCTGCAGCAGCTCACCGCCATTCGCGAGGGCGGTATAGGCCATGGCGAGTTGCAGCGGGGTCGCCGTGATCCCGTAGCCGATCGCCATCGACGCGGCGGTGCTCTTGTCCCACTGATGCGGGAGCCACACGCGACCGCGCGACTCGGCCGGATACGGGATGCCTGACGGCGCCCCGAAGCCGAAATCACGCAGCGCGGCGTACTCCTCCGCCTTGTTGAGACGCGATGCCAGCTTCACGGTGCCGATGTTGCTCGAGAAGCGGATGACGTCGCGCACCGTCATGCTCGCGGCCTTGTGCTCGTCGGTGAACGAGCGTCCCGGCACCTTCCAGATGCCGTTCTCGGTGTTGATGACTTCGTCCGGATGCGCACGACGCATGTCGAGCAGTCGCGCGATCACGAACGGCTTCATCACCGAACCGGGCTCGTAGGCTTCGGCCAGCGGCGGCGACGCGGCGCCGGGCGCCTTGCCGTTGCGCAGCCCGGCCACCGCGAGCACCGCACCATCGCGCGGGTCGACGATGACGACGTCGCCGCCACTCGCCCCCGTGCGGGCCAGCGCCGCGATCAGCTGCTGCTCGGCGATCTCCTGCAGCGCCTGGTTGATGGTGAGCGTGACGGTATGCCCGGGGCGCGCCGCCACGGTGGTGAGACTGGGGGAGGTGATGCCGCCGCCACGGCTGTCGCGCAGGCGTGCATCCCGCCCCGACGTGCCACGCAGCCAGGGGTCGAGTTCCACCTCGAGACCGCTCACCGGCGTGCCTTCGGGGCCCAGCGCGCCGATCACGCTGCGCAAGCCGGTCGACGTGCTCGCGGCGCGCCGCAGCGTGGACGTCGCGTGCACCCCCGGCAGCGCGACCAGCGTGCGCACATCGGCCGGCAGGAAGCGCTGCGGCAACTGCACCCAGCGGCGACTCCGATCGAGCGCGTGGCGCACGAGCGAGTCCGGCACGCCGTTCGCCCGCAGCCCGTCGCGTAGCGCGGCGCGCGCCGCGACACGGCGGGCGCGCTGCCGCTTGTCCTTCACGGCGTCTGGGTCGAGCTCACGCGGCGCGATCGCAAGGCGCACCTCTTCCCGCGTCTCCACGAGGGGCGTGCCGGTCGCATCGAGCATCGACCCGCGCGGTGGCGCGATATCGAATTCCTCGACCTGCTGCTTGGTGGCCGTGGCCGCCCAGTGCGCATGCTCGACGAGTTGCAGCCGCACCGACTTGGCGATGATGGCCACGCCAAATGCCACCAGCCCCAGATGCACGAGGGAGGCGCGCACCTGCAGCGGAGACCGCGTGCGCGGCGTGTCGCCCACCGCTGTCGTCACATTCACGGCGTGCCACCTGGGGGCGCGCTGTCCGCCGCCACCGCGCGCTCGGGCGCCGTGCCTGGCACCACCAGCGTGCGCGTCTCGAGCTCGGAGGCCACGTGCATGCCGAGGCGGCGCTCCGCCTGCTGCACCACCTCGGCGCGGCCAATCGCGCGACGCCAGCGGGCCTCGTAGGTGACGCGATCGGCCTCGAGCGTGCGTCGCTCCTCGCGCAGGCGTTCCATGGCACGTCCGGTGGACACCCCCACGCTGCGCCGCCAGATGACCACGGACGTGGTCGCGACGAACAACACCAGCGCGAGCGCCACCTGCGCGCGCACAGGGAGCGGCATCCGACGCGACGCACGTGTCGAGCGCGACGTGGCCATCAGCGTGCGCGTCGCCAAGCCCGCAGGCGAGCGCTGCGGGCGCGTGCGTTGACTTCCACCTCGTCGTCGGCGGCCGAGATGGGGCGCTTGGTGAGTGTCTCGCCCAGTGGCACGCCCCGGCAGGTGCACACCACCTGCTTGGGGGGACAGATGCACGACGCGCTCCAGTCGCGGAACGCATTCTTCACGAGTCGGTCCTCGCCGGAGTGATAGGCGATGATGGCGAGCACGCCGCCCGGTGTGAGCCGGTCGCGCAGCGCGGGAAGCGCCCGCTCGAGCCCCGCGAGCTCGTCGTTCACGGCGATGCGCACCGCCTGGAAGATGCGCGCGAAGTCGGGCGCGCCACTGCGTGGGCCGAGCACCGCACGGATCGCGTCGACGAGGTCGTCGGCGGTGGCGAAGGGGCGTCGCGCGCGGCGGCGCACGATCTCACGCGCGAGACGCGCCGCCCGCGGTTCATCGGCGTAGGCGCGCAGGAGCGCGGAGAGATCGACTTCGTCGATGGCGTTGAGCAGGCCGGCCGCGTCGGTGTCGGCGTCGTCGCCCATGCGCATGTCGAGCGGCGCCCCTTCGCGGAAGGTGAAGCCACGCGCCGCATCGTCGAACTGGTGGGAGCTCACACCGAGGTCGAGCAGGATGCCGTCGAAGCGGGCGTCCGGCTCGAGACCGGCCGCATCGACATCGGCGTAGTTGCCGAGGAGCGCGCGGAACCGGCCGTCACGCTCGGCGTCGGCCAGACGTGCGCGGGCCTCGGCGAGCGCGCGGGGATCGCGGTCGATGCCCGTGACGCGGGCACCCAGGTCGACCAGTGCGGCGGAGTGGCCACCGCCGCCCAGCGTGCAGTCGAGCACGGTGCGGGCGTCGGCCAACAGGCGTTCGACCTCTGCGAGCAGCACCGGCACGTGATAGGTGCCGGCGCGCCCCGTGGGGAGCGTTCGGACCGGACTCACGGGCAGAGATTCAACACGTTCGGACGCCTCGGGACAGGGCTGCACGGGCGCGCACCGCGCGACGCGTTCTGCGCGCTGCGCGACGCAATACGCGTGACGCGTGTGCGGGGCGCATCATACAGGGGGCGCGAGGAGAGCGTCAAGCGACGCTGAGCAGTGCCGTAATGTGCATTTCCCGTGATTCCGCAGGGATGTGATACGACGCACGCGAATGCATGACAGGGCCGCCAAAGACGACGGGCCCGCCGTCCGAAGACGGCGGGCCCGTGGTACCTGCGGAGGCCGGAAGGCCGCCGCTTACTTGCAGTTGAAGCTGGCAAATCGCTGGTTGGCCGCCTGATCGAGCTGCATGACGGCGCCCATGGCGGTACGCATCGCATCGGGCGCGAACGTGCCGCCCTTCGGCAGCATGATCTGCGCTTCGACGAATGCGTCCTTCGCTTCCTTGAGCAGCTTGCAGTCCTTGGCCGCATCACCCGCCGTCAGGCGCGCCTGCCCCGAGTAGAGATAGGCCGTCCCGAGGATGAACTGCGCCTGTGCCTTGAGCTCCCTGGGTGCGATGCCATCGGCCCACTTCAACGTCTCGACGGCGAGGTCGTAGTCCGGGATGGCCTTGGTCTCGTTCGCCTTCTTGAGCACCGCCTGCGCCGACTGCAGCGCGAGCACGCGCATGTTGTTCGTCGTGTCGCCCTCGGCGATGGCCTTCTTCAGGAACGGCAGCACCTCGTCGGTCTTGCCGAGCCCCTGCAGGAGCTGGATGCGGAGCGCATTGCCATCGGCCACGGCGACCTTGGCGGTCTGCGCCTTGTCGAGCGCGTCGAGCGCCTGCTGAAGCTGTCCGGCCTTCTGCAGCGAGAAGATCTGCTCGAACACCAGGCTCGGCTGGTTCGGGAACTTCTGCAGCCCCTTGGCGGCCGTCTCGGCTGCCTTGGCCATCTGGCTGTCGGCCTGATAGGCACGCGCCGTACGGATGAAGTACGTGGTGTCGGCCAGCGACGTGTCGAGCTTCACCAGCTCGTCACCCTGCGTGAACGCCTCCTTGTACTCCTTGGTGGCGAGCAGGATGATCCAGCGCAGCTTGAGCAGGTCCGGATCGCCCGGGTTGTCCTGCACGGCCTGGTCGACGACCGGCTTGGCGACCGCGGGGTTCGCGAGAATGGTGAGCGCCTCGACGACGCGGAGCTGCAGGCGCGGGTTCTTCGGGTCGGTGGCCAGGAGGCGCGTGAGCGCCACGACCGCCGAATCACTCTGCTTGAGATCGCTGTAGCTCTGGGCCAGCACTTCGAGCCCGGTCTTGCTCTTCGGGTCGAGGGCAACGAGCTCACGCGCCGCGTCGAGCTGCGCCTGCGCCGGGGCCTTCTGCGTGATGAGCACGTTCACCCAGCAGGTGCGCGCCAGCGTCGCCTTGGGGTACGCCGTCACGGCTTCCTTCGCGAAGGCGATGGCCTCGTCGTACTTCTGGGCGCGCGCGGCGTTCATGCACTTCTTCTCGCCGTCGAGCTGCTTGCGCGCTTCCTTCAGTTCCTTCGAGATCGCGCTCGACGCGTCGCCGGCGTTCTTCCCCTCGAACGTGCCGAGCGGCTGGATGAGCGAGTTGTCGCGCGCGAGCACGAGCTGCGCCTCGACCTTCACGCCCGTCGGCGTCTTGGTCACCGTGCCCGACACATACTCGTCGGCACGCATGATGACGGCGAGCGCCTTTTGGTCGTGCGGCTCGAGCGCGTCGGTGGTGGGGAAGCCCGAGGCCTCGAGCGTCGCCACCATGTCCTGCTTGGGGAGGACGTAGACCTGCTTGTACGGGAACTCGCTGTTCATGCGCGAGCGCACCGCATCGGCCGCCTGCACCCCCAGCCCCTTCTCGGCGGACTTGAACACCGAGACCATCACGCGCGTCGCGTTGGGATCGGGGACGCGGTTGTAGGTGCCCTGCGCGAGCAGCAGCGCCGGCATCAGCACCGTACCACCGAGGGTCATCCCGATCCCGGCGATCGCCTGGACATGACGTGACTTCAAAGTCGTAACCTCCGCACCGTGAGCCGTGGGTCCCGGCGGACGCCGGGGAGTCGAACTGCCCGCCGGCTGTGCGATGCCGTGCGAGTTCGAGAGGGGGGAAGGCAGAAACTGCGGGTCCTGCGGCCGACGGGCAAGCACACCCGCAGGCTTTTTCGAGGTTTGGTACGCTGGCACTACGCATGGGCGAAGAGGGACTCGAACCCCCGACCCCCTGTGTGTAAGACAGGTGCTCTAACCGACTGAGCTATTCGCCCACGGCTAACGCCCCGTCCGGACCACCCGTTGATAAACTACTGCCACACGGGGGCGCCGTTCCCGGCCGAGGTCAAGATTTAATCCGATTGTCACGTTCGCCGAGCGGACCGGCCCGTAAAACGTGATCAGGCGGGGACGAGACGTGTGTCGTCAGCCCTTCAGGATGGCCAGCGGCACCAGCACCACGTAGCCGAGAATCAGCAGCGTCGGCGCGATCGTCTCGCCGCCACGCGCAAGGTCGAGGTATCCGGCCGCCAGAGAGAGGGCGGCGGCGCCCCAGTACAGGAGGGCCTTCGAACGGGGCTTGTCGACGGAGGTCATGCCGGAGGATACCGATCCCCGCCGGACGGGGGCAAGGGCGCTGGGACCGTCGGGCTCGCTTGGTCGGCAGCGCCCATCGCCGCCGCTGCGCTCGCGCCGTCGGCAGTGCCGGCACCCGTCGCATCGAGCAGTGCCTGAAGGGCGCTGGCCCGCGCCGCCGCCTCCTGGGCCGCGTCAGCCGCCCGCATGGCCTCCAGCCGCCGCCGGTCGCGGCGACGCTTCTGCAGGAACAGCGGCAACAGCACCACGCCGAACATGCCGACCGCCGCCGTCACGTTGGTCACCACCGAGAGGGCCCCGTAGCGCCGCCGCGTCTGCCGCTGCCAGTGCTTCTCGAAGGCCTCCCCGGTCATGCCGAAGGCGCCGCGAATGGCCTTTTCGAAGGAGCCGCTCGCCTTCCAGTACGCGAAGAAGTTCGCGAGGCCGCCGGACCCACCCAGTTGTTCGAGCTCGCTCACAACCCGGTGCGCCATGGCGTAGCTCCACCCGGCCTCGACCCCGCCGCCCACGAAGCCCCGCTCCAGGGCCTCGAGCGACGGCAGGGTGCGCCACACCATGCCGAAGGTCGTCTCGAAGAGCTGCTCGCGGGTGAACTCCCCCGCCGACACGCTCGCGTACCCCTCGTCGAACCAGCGGGGCGGAAGCGGGCCCATGGCCTCGTGCAGCGCGAGGTGCGCCAACTCGTGGCGCAGCACCACCAGCGGATCGCCGGCGTCGGAGCCGGCGGTGCGCCCCTGCATCACGATGTACTGCGCGTCGGGAAAGGCGATGGCCGCCCCCCACTCGGGCGCCCCCTCCCCCACCCACGCGCGGAACCGCGCCGCATCGGGCGCAATGGCGATGCGCACCGCCGCCGTCGGACGCGGCAGCCCGGGAAACGTGTCGCGCGCCTGGGCGGCGGTGAGGAGCGTGCGCGCGAGACGCGCGTCGCCCGGCGTGGCGAGCACCGTGAAGCGGCCCGCACGTAACTGCACCGTCGCGTCGGTCGGTGTAGGCTGCGCGGCCGCCACGCCAGGGGCCGACAGCGCCACGCACATCAGCGCCGCGCACATCAGCGCCGCGCACGTCAGTGACACTCGCCTCAGCCATCGCTGCGCGCCGCGCCACACGCGCGCGCCGACGCTCATCCGTCGACGAGCGCCCCGCCCTGCTCCACCTGGGCCAGCACGTCCCGGCAGCGTTTCCCCCATGGACTCAACTTGTTCGCCTCGGCACCGGCACGCCACGCCTCGCGCGCCTCCTCCACACGCCCCGCACGCCACAGCGCGCGTCCCAGTTCGTACCACGCCTGCAGCAGGTTGGGTCCGAGTTCCAGCGCCCGATGGAAGAACAGCGACGCGTCGTCGACCATGTCGCGTTCGGCGTAGACCATGCCGAGGTACAGGTGCGCGTAGAGGGTCGCCTTGCGGTCGGTGCCACTGCGAATGGCCGACGACAGGTGCTCGATGGCCTCGCCGTAGATGCCCTTGCGCAGGCACACGTAGCCCACGTTGGTGCGCGCGAGCGCGTGCGATGGATCGCGCTGCAGCACGGCCTGGAACAGCCCCAGCGCCTCGTCGTAGCGCGCCTGCAGCATGAGCGCCCATCCCAGCAGCGTCTCGGCTTCGTTGCTGCCCGGCGCGAGCGCGAGCGCATCGCGGAGCGCCGCCTCGGCGGCCACCGGGTCGTTGAGCGACAGCCGCGACCACGCCTTCTCGATGAACGTGCTGGCGCCCAGGTGATCGACGCGCAGGCTGGGCGTGGGCGCGTCCGGGCCAAGGGTCTTCCACTGCTGCGCGAGGGCGCGCACCGCCTCCTTCATCGCCTCGGCCTCGCGCAACGCGGCATCGGCTTCACGGTACAGCACGACGATGGCGTCCTTGAGCGCGGCACGCGCCTCCGGCGTGCTGACCGCCGAGGCGTCATCGAGCGCCCGCTGCATCTGCCCGATGCGCGTGGCGAGCGACGCGGACGTTTCCCGCGCGGACGCATCCGGCCCGGACGACGCCGAGGGCGCGGCCGCAGCGTCGGACGGCGGCGTGGAAGTCATGCGGGGAATCATAGCGCAGCCACACCATGTGTCAGCGCCACCAGCGTACCCGCGAGGGTCTCGAGTGGCGCGATCGCGTCGGCGCCGGCGGCGCGCAGGGCCGCATCGGGCATCCCCGGTACGACACAGCTCTCTGCGGACTGGATGAGCACGCGGCCGCCCGCCGCGCGGATCGCTGCGGCGCCGTCGGCACCATCGCGCCCCATGCCCGTGAGGACCACGCCAACACTGGCCGCGCCCATCACCTCCGCAATGGACGCGAAGCAGATGTCCGCCGACGGACGCACGCCCCACAGTGTCGGCCCACGGTCGAGCGCGAGCGTGGGCGTCGAGCGCGGCCCGACGAGGCGCAGGTGCTGTCCGGCCGGTGCCACGTACACCGTGCCGCCGCAGACTGCCTCGCCATGCTCGGCCTCGCGCACCGCGAACCGCGACACGCCGTGCAGGCGCCGCGCGAAGCTCGCCGTGAAGCCGGGAGGCATGTGCTGCACCACGAGGACGGCCACATCGGGCAATGGCGGCAGCGCCGGCACGACGCAGCCCAGTGCCGCCGGGCCGCCGGTGGACGCCGCGATGCCGACGACCACCCGCGGCGTCGATGACACCGCTGCCGCCACCGCTGCCGGTCGCGGGATGGCGTGCGCGGCCGCGCGCAGCGCCACGAGCAGTTCGTCGCGCACCACCTCGAGATCGAGGCTGACGCTGCCACTGGGCTTGCGGACGAAGTCGACGGCGCCGAGGTCGAGGGCCTGCAGCGTCGCCGCGGCGACGCCGTCACTGCCGCCGGCGCTGAGCATCACGACGGGGCGCGGCGCGGTGGCCATGATGCGTCGCAGCACCGTGAGGCCGTCCATACCCGGCATGTCGATGTCGAGGGTCACGACATCGGGGGCCAGCGCCGACACGAGCGCCAGCGCCTCCGCGCCATCCTTCGCGGTGCCGACGACCTCGAACTCACCGGACGCCTCGACCAGGTCGCGGATGAGTCGACGCATGAAGGCGCTGTCGTCGACGACCAGCACGCGCGCTGGCATCACACGGGTACGGCGTCGACGGTGGGTTCGTCCGCAGGGGCGGCGTCAGTGGCCCCGTCAGCGGCCACGTCGCCCACCGGCGCATCGGCGAGCGAGGCGGCCAGTTCGGCCGCGCTCTCGACGGGCGACACGACCCGCTGGGCGAGCGCCGCGAGGTTCGCGCGCACGATGCGGTGCGCGGGGTCGAGGGTGAGGGCGCGCTCCCACGCCGCCCGGGCTTCGTCGACAGCGCCGCGGCGATAGTGGATGTTGCCCAGCTTGAGCCACACGTCGGGGCCATGCGCCGGTGCCAGCCGCACGACGCGCTGGAAGGCCTCGAGCGCCTGGTCGTAGCGCTGCACGCGATAGCAGTAGTCGCCAAGGTTCTTGTGCAGATGCACACAGTTGGCGTCCTCGAGCAGCGCGTGCTCGAGCGTGCGCGCGGCCAGCTCGTAGCTGCCGCGCCGTTCGTGCACGACGGCGAGGTTGTTGTGCAGTACCGCCGCGTGCGGGTGGGCGGCCAGCCCGTCCTCGAGGATCGCCACCGCCCGCGTGACGTCGCCATCCAGCGCGGCCGCCAGGGCGGCGGCGTGGAACCACGCGGCCGACGGACGACGCGCGCCCCAGTGCGCACGCGCGGCCGCCAACTCGCGCTCGGCGGTGGCGAGGTCGCGCGCACCAAGGGCGCGCACGGCCAGCGACAGCGCGATGCGCGGGTCGGGCGTGGGACCGGCCCGACGTGCGGCCTCGGCGTAGCAGCGGGCGGCCTCGGCATCGTCACCCACCTGCTCGTGCGCGAATGCCAGGTTGTGCCACACCGCCGCCGGGGCGTCCGGGTCGGCCGCCACCTGCGCGAACGTCTCGATGGCGTCGGCCCACGCCCCGCGCCGCGCATGCACGAGGCCGACGTGGAAGCGCGCCACGGCATCGGCATCGCGCAGCGCCAGGACGCGCCGGAACTCGCGTAGCGCCTCGTCGAGCATGCCGGTGCGGTAGAACGCGATGCCGAGGTTGCGATGCTCGGTGAGGCGATGCTCGGGCGCCGGCTGGCGACGCGCCGCGCTCCGCCCCACGCGCTGCGCGTAGCCCGCGGCGAGGATGCCGAAGAGCGCCTTCCCCACCTCGAAGGTGCCCAGCCCCGTGGCCTCGATGATGGCCTGCACGTCGCGCGTCCCATCGAGCAGCGGCAGCAAGCGCTCCTGCGCGTCGCTGAGTGGCACCTCGCGCGTCGAGACGCGGCCGTGATCGAGCTCGAAGATGAGGTCGAGGCTCGGGATCTTCTTCTCGATGAGCGTCCACTCGTCGACGCGACGCGCCCCCTCCAGCAGCAGCGCGTCGGCGCTGATGGACACGAGCGGTGCGTCACCGGGGGCCGCCTCGGGCTCGAAGCTGAAGGTGCCCGTGTTCCACGTGAACAGCGCGTACACCGCCTCTTCGACCAGCACGCGGCAGAGGTTGGCCAGCACGTCGGTCGACACGAGACCGGCCGCACTGCACGCGGCGGCGAGCTGTCGATCGTCGTGGGCGGCCAGCGCCGCCTGCGTGCGCGCGAGGTCGTCGGCCCCGATCGCCCCGCTGCGCAGCAGCCGTTCGCCGAGGCCGTCGCGGCTGTTGACGATCGCGGCGTGCACGATGCGTCCGTCGACGAAGTCGATGGCGCCGAAGCTGGCATCGCGCGCCACGCTCAGACGTCCCGTCTTGCGTCCGAGGGCGAGCAGCTGGAGGACGTCGGCGAGACTGGCCTCGCTGAGGTTGCCGCGGATGGCCATCAGCGGTACTCCTCGATGAGGCGACCGCCGACGTCCGGCCACGTCCAGATCGTCTTCTCGCCATCCTCGAAGAACCGATCCACTTCGCCCGGGGCGCGTGCGGCGAGCGTCTCGAGACGCGGCCGTTCACGCGGCTGGAGCGCCACCACGAGACCGCCCTCGAAGCGCGAGCGCAGCCGGTCGGCGAGGCCGAGCAGGTCGCGCGGCTGCCGGTCGCCCGAGAGCACCACCTGCGCCCCCCGCGTGAGCAGGTGGTTGAAGAGGTGGAAGAGCTCGTCCTGCGTGCGCTCCTTGCCGGCGAGATCCTGGATGTCGTCGAGGATGAACACATCGACGCCGCGATAGCGCAGCCGCCAGCGATCGACCGTGTCGTCCTGCATGGCGGCGACCAGCTCTTCCACGAACGTCTGCGCCGACAGGCACGCGATGAGCCACTCCGGGTGACGAGCGCGCAGCGCGTTGCCGATGGCGTGCGTGAGGTGCGTCTTGCCGCTCCCCATGGGTCCGACGAGCAGCAGCGGATTGTAGCGCAGCCCCGGTTCGTCGAGCAGCGTGTCCACCGCGCGGAGCGCGAGCTGGTTGGCCGGACTCACGTCGAGCGTCTCGCGCGTGAGGCGCGGGTCGGGCGCGGGCAGCGGGCGCGCCGCCGCCACCGCGCGCTGCACCAGCGTGCGCGCCTCGGCAATCGCTTCGGGATCGCGGAACACCGCATGCCCGCGCAGCGACGCATCGCAGCTCACCGCCTGCACCTCGAGGGCCCGCAGGTGCTCGACCGCCGCGCCGAACGCATCGAGCAGGCCGTCCACGTCGGGGGCCTGCGGCAGCGCAATGGCGCGCTCGAGCACGCGCACGGCATAGCCGTGCTGCCGCCAGCGCGTCATGGCCTCACCGAGCTTCACCCGCCACGGCTCGACGCGCTGCTCGACCTCCTGCAAGATGTCGGCGAGGAAGCCTTCGTAGTCCGTGTCGGCGGGAATGACCGCGGCGACGCGCTCGGCGCGTGCGGTGGCGAGCGAGACCGGGGCATGATCGCCCCCCGCGTGGTCGGCGGCCGCGTGGGTCGCATGCTCACCCAGCACCGCGCGCACGTCGGCGGCGGCCACCGGGCGCTCTTCGAGCTGCTGGTACGCGGTGAGCTTGTTGAGCGCGCCCTTGAGCTCGCGCACGTTCGCGAACGGCACGCGCGCGACTTCCTCCAGCACGCCGTGGGCGAAGTGCGCAGCGCGTCCGTCGGCCGCGTTGCGCAGGATCGCGAGGCGCATCTCGAAGTCGGGCGCTCCCACATCCACCACGAGCCCACCCGACAGACGAGACAACAGCCGCTCGTCCACATCGGGGATGTCCGCCGGCTGCCGGTCGCTGGTGAGCACCAGCTGGCGACCCTGCTGCAGCAGCACATTGAGCAGGCGCAGCAGCTCGCTCTGCGTCTCCGGCTGGCCGGTGAGGAACTGCACATCGTCGACGACAAGCAGGTCGACGTCTGCGTAGTGCGCGCGGAACGTGTCCGCCTGCCCCTCGGCGATCGCGCGGTGGAGATGCGTCGCCATCTCCTCACCCGACGTGAGCAGCGTGCGCAGCGTCGGCTGCTTCTCGCGCGCGCGGTGCGCGATGGCGGCCACGAGATGTGTCTTGCCGCGCCCCGAGTTGCCGTACACCACCAGCGGGTTGTAGGCCTGTCCCGGCGCCTCGGCCACCGCGCGCGCCGCCGACGCCGCGAGGCGGTTGGACGCGCCCACGATGAACGTCTCGAAGCGAAGGAACGGCACCGGCGCGATCACGCGGCCACCTCGGTGGCGACGGCGGTGTGCGCCGCGCGGTCGGTCGACGCGGCGGCCTGCGCCGCCGTCGAGGCCGCGCCCAGCCCGTGCAGCACGGCGCGACCGAGCGCCCGCAGCGTCGAGAACACACCGGTGCCTTGCAGGGCATCGGCGGAGAATTCAGGCACCGCGCGGAAGTTGAGCGCGGCCGAGAGCTCGTCGACGGGAACCACGAGCGCCGACGGCAGGTCCTGCTTGTTGTACTGCATGACCAGGGGCAGCGTGCGCGTGTCGACGCCGTGCGCCGCGAGGTTCACGTGCAGGTCCTGCAGGCTCTCGATGTTGTCGTCCCAGCGGTGACGCTGGCTGTCGGCCACGAACGCGACGCCGTCGGCGCCCTGCAGCACGAGCTGCCGAATGGCGGCGTAGTAGGGCTGGCCGGGCACCGTGTAGAGCTGGAAGCGCACGCGGTAGTTGCCCACCGTGCCCAGGTCGACGGGGAGGTAGTCGAAGAAGAGCGTGCGGTCGTTGCGCGTGGCGAGGGACGTGAGCGAGCCCACCTGCCCGCCCGGCAGTGCGCCGTGGAGATAGGTGAGGTTGGTCGTCTTCCCCGATCGCCCCGGACCGTAGTAGACCAGTTTGCAGGTGATCAGCCGCGTGGCGTGATCGACTATCGGCATGCCCCGCTCCTCTCGTCGCCTGCTGCGCTCGCGGGCTGCGCGGTCACCATCGATCGCGCTCGGGGTGGCGCTGCCCATGCAGCAGCACGTGCAGACGCGAAGCCAGCGCGATCGCCTCCCGCACCTGCGCCTCCTCGGCGTCGGCCATCGGATGCCGCAGCGCCGCCTGCCACCACGCCACCGCCTCGGCGAGCTGACCACTCGAGGCGAGCGCCGTCGCACGAGCCACCAACGACGGGGCGTCGTCGAGGTCGTACGGTGCGCGCGCCTCCCCCGGGAAGGACGGCCCGGAACCAGACAACGCAACCGCCGGCGTGGCACGCGGCGTGGCCATCCGCGGCAGTCCGTCCGGCGTGAGCACGCCCACTTCGATGGGGTCGAAGATCGCGTCGGTGTGCGCGCCGCCGGGCATCCCGGTCGCCGCGGCCATGAACGGGTCGGGGATCCACAGGTCGCGCGTGTCGGCGGTGGGTTCAGCCACCGCGCCCACGACCGGGGGCGTCGGATTGCGTCGCGGCGCGACGGGCGCCTCGCGCACCGCCAGCAGCCCACTGACGATGAGGCCGTGCACTTCCTCGGCCACCTCGACGAGGTCGCGCTGCATGGCCTCGGCCAGTGCCACCAGATCCCGGCTGCCGTCGACATGCGCCAGCACGTCCCACTGCACCGGCGAGAGGCGCAGGGGGGGCAACTGTCCCGGCTCGAGATCGCGAAACGCCGGGACCACCCGCGCGTGCGAGACATGCGGTTCGAGCCGGCTCCAGGTGGCGGCGCGCTGGGCGGCCTCCATGAGGAGCGGATCGACGGCGCGGGTCACGGACGATGCGCCGCTGCCCGCTTCTGCTGCCGCGCCACCCTCGTCGGGGGTGAAGCGGAAGACGCCGTCACGCCAGCACAGCGCTTCGAGCACGGCCTCGTCGGACTCCGCCGACCACGACGCGCCCGCGTCTGCCGCTCCCGCTGCCGCTTCCGCTGCCGCCTCGCGCTCCGCGGTGCCGATGCGGCCCGCGCTCGCCCACGCCAGCCCGCCGCTCACAAAGCGCATCGCGGCGCACCGATCGAGCAGCGGCGCCTCGCAGTGCAGCCACCCCGACTTGCCGCCCCGCGCCAGCAGCTGCACCACGTCGGTGAGCGACAGGTCGCGGATACGTCCCTCGAAGGTCGCCATGTTCAGGCCACCTGTGCCACGAGCGCCGTGACACCATCACCCGGCACGCGCGACTCCCGTTCGTCGCGGAACGCGGCCACCGTGTCGACCTCATCGAGCGCCGCGCGCGCGCGCGCCGCCCATGCCTCGTCACGCGGCACCGCCAGCAACTGCCCCCACCGCTGCACCGCGAGCCGCCGGTGGCCACGCCGCGCGAGCAGCACGCCGTCGAAGAAGCGCGCCGCGGCGTGCGCAGGGTCGTGCCGCAGCACGCGATCGACCACCACCCGCGCATCCTCGTCGCGCTGTTCGGCGGCGAGAACGTCAGCCAGCAGCGCCAGTGCCTCGAGGTCGGTGGGCGCGCCGGCGGCGTAGCCTGCCAGGGCACGCCGCGCAGCGATCAGATCGCCTGCCTGCTGCTGCAGACGCGCGCACTCGAGCAGTGCATCACGCCACATCGGCGCGACCTCGAGCGCCGCCGCGAGTTCTGCGTGTGCGACGTCGAGTCGCCCCTGCCGGCGCAGGAGCCGCGCGATGGCCACGCGCGGACTCGGACGCGCCGGGTCGGCCGCGACGGCCTGCCGCCAGCAGTCCAGGGCGAGCGTGTCGTCGCCCATCGCGTGCGCGAGGTCGCCGGCAAAGTGCCAGAGCGCGGCGCTCTGCACGCCCCGCGCGATCGCGTCGCGCAACGTCCGCTGCACCGTTGCCGGCTGCTCCTCCGCCGCATGCAGCGCGGCGGCCAGCAGCACGCCGGCTTCGGCATCGCGCGGCTCGTCGATGCAGAGCTGCCGCGCCACCGCCTGCGCGGCGTGCGCGCGTCCCATGAGGCAATGTGCGCGCGCCTCACCCAGGGCCGCCCGCCGCCACAGCCCGCGATGCGCCACGTCGACGGTGCCTGCCGATTCGAGCAGCAGTCGGGCGTCGCGGAAGCGATCGACCGCCTCGCCGTGCAGGCCGCGCTGCGCGAAGGCCGTGGCGGTCTCCACCAGCGCGCGCGCGCGCGTCGCGGCGTCGGGTTCCGGCGCCGTCGCATCGGCATGCGACGGCAACGCCGCATCGCTCTCCGGCAGCAGCGTGTCGAGCGTCGCCGCGGACACCGTCACCCCCGCGAGCGGCGTGCCGCCCACGACACGCAGCAGGTCGAGCGTGCCCACGGCATCGGGGCACTCCTCCTGCAACGCGATGCCCACGCGCAGCCGTCCCTCGACACGCAACGCGGCCAGGCCGAGCGCCTGCTCCGTCTCGCGCACAGCGCCGTCGTCATCGCCGAGTTGCGCGAGCACCTGCCCCAGGGCGTATCGCGCCTCGGCGTGTGCCGGGCGATGCTCGATGGCCGCGACGAAGGCATCACGCGCCTCGGCCCACCGCTCGCGTTGTGCGAGCACGGTGCCCATCGCGTGCCATGCATCGGCCTCGGCCGGGCGGAATGCGACGAGCTCGCGCAACCGGGCCAGCGCCGCGCCGTGGTCGCCCCGCATCGACTCGAGGCGCGCCAGGTTGAGGCGCGGCAGGGTGTACGCCGCATCGAGTGACGCGGCGCGCTCGAACGCCTCGGTGGCTGCCTGGGCGTCCCCCGCATCGGCCAGCGCGACGCCGAGGTTGTTCGAGGCCAGCACATGGCGCGGATCGAGGTGCAGCGCGCGCCGATAGCTGTGCGCGGCGGCCGCCACATCGCCCGCCTGATGACAGGCCACCCCGTGCTCGGTCCACAGCCGCGCCGAGCCGCCGGCCGACAGCAGCGCCTCGTAGCGCGCGCGGGCCGACGCCGCGTCGCCGGTCACGAGGTCCAGTTCGGCCAACGCGTGCTCGACCAGTCGCGCATCCTCGCCGGCGGCGCGCGCGCGCTCGAGCTCACGACGCGCCTCGCGGAAGTAGCCGCGCTGGCGGAACGCGAGCCCGAGGCCGTAGAGCGCGAGTGTGCCCTCGGGGTCGATCGACAGCAGCGGCGCCGAGTCTGCCGCGGTCGCGTGCAGCAACAGGTCGCCGGATACGGTCTCGAGCGCCGGGTCGAGGCGGGCCGCCTCGCGTGCGCTCGTGAGGGCCTCGACGTGACGTCCCATGTCGCCCAGCACGAACCCCCGCAGGCGATGCGCGCCGGCAATCGTCGCGTCCTGCACGAGCAGCTTGTCGACCAGCTCGAGGGCCTGCTCGTTGGCGCCACGCTGATAGAGCACTTCCGCGAGCAGCAGTTGCGCCTCGGCCCCGGCGCCCGCGTTCACCGCCCGTTCGAGCCACCGCTGTGCGCGACGCAGGTCGCCCACGCGCTGCTCCACCAGCGCGCGCTCGAGCAGCGCCGCCGCATCGTCCGGGTCTTCGGCGATGAGTCGGTCGAGCGCCTGCCGGGCGTCGTCCATGCGGGCGACGAGGCGCAGCAGGCGCGCCTGCTCGCGGCGCGCGACGCGGTCGTCACTGTCGGCGGCCAGCCGTGACGCGAGCTGTGCGAGCCGCGGATCGCACGCGCCGGGCTGCGTGGCCGCGATCTCGAGATTGCGCGCGGCCGAGCGCAGCCGCGGATCGATGTCGAGCGCCCGCAGGAAGGCGTCCACCGCCTCCGCGTACAGGCCACGGGTGTGGTAGAGCACCCCGAGGTTGTTGAACGCCCCGGGATCGCGCGGGTCCACGCGGTGGACCATCGCGCGCAGCAGCTCGGTGTCAGGACCGGCGGCCGGCGTGGTCATGCGGGCCCCGACTCAGGCCAGGCGCAGCGCCTGCAGCATCACCTGCAGCGATGCCGAATCGGGGAGCAGCAGGAAGAAGCCACGCAGCGACTGATCGAGGTCGGTGAGCACGAACTCGCTCTCGACACACAGGATGGTGTCGGACTCGACATGCGGCTCACCGAACGCGCTGGCCAGCACCGCCTGCGACATGTCCACCACCATCGTGGGCGGCGACGGCAGCAGCAGCATGCCCAGGAAGTCGCTGAGGGCGTTCATGTACGCGCCGCTCAGGATGTTGCCCGCTTCCTTGATGGCCGACGTCTCGAGTTCGCTGAAGGCCACCGACGAACCCACCGGGCGCCGCAGCATGAGCTCCGCCAGTCGCAGCACTGTGGGCTTGGGAAAGACGAGCAGCGTGCGGCCCGTGAGGTCGCCCAGCATGTGCATGAAGACGGCCGCGACCGGCTCTTCGTGCGGCTCGAACTGCGTGGGCAGCTCGTGCAACCCGACGATGCCGATGGCCGGCACCTTGATCATGATGGTGCTGCCCGTCATCTGCGACAGCGCCGTGGCGGCGTGCCCCGCACCGATGTTCGCGGTCTCGCGGAGCGCGTCGAGCTGGATCGTCTTGAGCGAGTGGATCGCGGGCATGGGCTGGGACGGAAGCAGAGGGCCGGGAGCGAGACAGCGGGAGCGATACGACGGAATCGGGCGGAGTTACGGGGCCGTGCAGGCGCCGACATCGACGATCAGCGCGGCGCGGCCATCGCCGAGCACCGTGGCACCGGCAAACCACGGCGCGCTGCCGCGCACCAGGTCGAGCGGCTTCACCACGATGTCCTGCTGCGCCACGAGCGCATCGACCAGCAGCGCGGCGCGGCGGCCTCCCTGCTCGACGATGGCCAGGTGCGCCTCGTCCTCCTGTGCTCCCGACGATCGAGGCAGGCCGAATCGTTCGCCGAGCGCCACCAGCGGAACGACCTCGTCGCGGATGGTGACGGCGGGCCCCTCGGGGCGCGTCACGCGCAGGGTCGGGTGCCACGCCAGCACCTCCTCCACATGCACGGCCGGAATCGCGAACGGCCGCCCGCCGACTTCCACCAGCAGCGCCCGCGTGATGGCCACCGTCGAGGGCAGCCGCAGCGTGAACGTGGTGCCGACGCCCGCCACGGACTGCAGATCGAGCTGCCCGCCCAGCGCGCGCACCCGCGTCTGCACGACGTCGACCCCCACGCCGCGCCCCGAGAGCGAGGTGACCGACGCCGCGGTCGTGAGCCCGGGGTGCGCGACCAGGCGCAGCAGCTCGGCGTCGTCGTCGAGCGAGGGCGGCACCGCGAGCCCCTGCGCGCGGGCGCGGGCGAGCACCGCCGCACGGTCGATGCCGCGACCATTATCGCGCACCTCGATGCGCAGCGCCGCGCGCTCGCGCACCGCGCGCAACGTGAGCGTGGCCACGGGCGGCTTCCCGGCCGCCTCGCGCGCCGCGCGCGACTCGACGCCATGATCGAGCGCGTTGCGGAGCAGGTGGAGGATGGGGTCGCCGATGGCGTCGAGCAGGGCGCGATCGACCTCGAGCTCGCGTCCCTCGACCACCAGCGTGACCTCCTTGCCCAGTTCGCGCGCCACGTCGCGCACGAGGCGCGGGAAGCGGTCGAACACATCGGCGGCCGGCATGAGGCGCGCCTCGAGCACGGCGCTCTGGAGCGCGGTGACGAGGCGCGCGGTGTCACGCGCCGCGCGGCGCAGCTCGCGATCGGCGGGGGCGCTGTCGGCGGCGCGCAGCAGGCGGTCGCGCGTCACCACCAGTTCGCCGGTCAGTTCGAGCAGCGTGTCGAGATGCTGCGCATCGAGGCGGACCGTGCGCGTGGGCGCCCGCACACCGGTGCTGCGAAGTCCGCTGCCGCGCAGTTCGCTGCGTGCGCCGGCGACGCCCAGTCCCGCGGCCGCCCGCGCACCGAACGCGCCCGCGGCGGGTGCCGGCGCCGGCGCCTTCACCTCGGCGCGCGCCACCTCACCGGCACCGTACACCGCCTGCGCGAGGTCGTCGGCCGAGGCGGTCGTGCGCAGCAGCACGCGCAGGCGTCCGTCGAAGTCGGCGTCCTGCCACCGTTCGAGCGTGGGCGTGGTGCCCTGCACCGTCCCCAGCGCGCGCAGGCGCGTGAGCACGATCATGGCGCGCACGCCCTTGAGCGGGCAGTCGGCGGTGAGTTGCACGTCCACCTGCTGCAGCGGTCGCTCGTCGTCGGTGGTGTGCACCGTGGCCGGCGTCGGCATCGCGTCGCGCAGGGCGGCGACGGGCGCCTGACCCGCCGCCGAGTGCTCGCGCGGCGCGGTGTCGCCGGCGGTCCGCGTCGGTGGTGCGATCGTGGGCCCGCCCACCGGCGCGCGCAGGCGCTCGAGCAGCGCCGTCAGCGCCGCGTCGTCCGACGGCGCCGCCGCGTCGGTCGCGCCTTCGGCGCTGCACGCCTCCACAGCGGCGCGCAGCGCGTCCACGCCGTCGAACAGCAGCGCCAGCGCTGCCGCGTCCGGCGCGAGTACGCCACGACGCAGCAGTTCTCCGCGTGACTCGAGCGCATGCGCGATCTCCTCGACGCGCACATAGCCCATCGCGCCCGCCATCCCCTTGATGGTGTGCACGCCGCGGAATAGCGTATCGGTGTGCTCCTGCACCACACCGGCGTGGCCCTCGGCGTGCGCGTCGGCGGTCTCCGCCTGCTCGAGCGCGAGGAGCGCGGCGTCGATGGCCGCGAGATGTTCGACCGACTCCGCGCGAAAGAGCGCGGCATAGCGCGTCACCGACGTCGCCGACATCGCACGCGTCGACATGGACGTCGCCCGCCAGGTGTGGCTTACGCCGCGAGCACGCGCGAGACGGCCTCGAGGACGCGACCGGGCTGGAAGGGCTTCACGACGAAGTCCTTCGCGCCTGCCTGGATCGCCTCGACCACGAGCGCCTGCTGCCCCATCGCGCTGCACATGAGGATGCGCGCCGACGGATCGTGTCGCGTGATCTCGCGCACCGCATCGATGCCGCCCATGTCGGGCATCACGATGTCCATGGTCACGAGGTCGGGGCGCAGCGCCTTGTACTTCTCGACCGCCTGCACGCCGGTCTCGGCTTCGCCGACGACGTCGTAGCCGGCCTGCGTGAGGATGTCGCCCACCATCGTGCGCATGAAGATGGCGTCGTCGCAGATCAAGACCGTCCGGCTCACCGTTCCCTCTCCTCGGCTGAATGCACCTGTGCCGCGACCATCGCCGCGGCGTCCAGCAGTTCGATGGCGTCGTCCGCGCCGTCGGCGTCGCGGTCGGTCACATCGCGCACATCCTGGACGGCATCGACGGCCACCCCGATGGCGCGCGCGCCATGCTCGACGAGGACGATCGAAGCCGGCGCGGGGGCACGCACCCCGGTCAGCACCGCCGCGCCGTCCAGCACCGTGACGATTGCGCCCCGCACGTTGACGATGCCCGCCTGGGCCAGCGGCGTGCCGGGGACGGACACCAGGCCGTCGGCGCGGACCACCTCACGCACCTGCTCCACCGGAATGCCCAGCGCGCGCGCGCCCACCCGCACCACCAGCCATTGCGGCCGGAGGGGCTCGTCGCCGTCACCGACCTCGAGGTCGGGCACGGGCGCCTGCGCGGGACGGAGAAGCTCGGTGCTCACGTCCCGAAGGACGCCTCACCCCTCGTCGAAGAAACCGAAGTGGACGAGCGGGTCGGTGGTGTGCTCGAACTCGGGCATCGCGCTCAGCGTCGCGATCGACCGGCGCAGCTCCGGCGGCAACGGCGACCGCACGTCGAGCAGCGCCCCGCTGGCCGGGTGCCGGAAGCGCAGCCACGCCGCGTGCAGGAAGTGCCGCTGCGGCGGCAGCCCGGCCAGCTTGCGCCCGCCCCCGCCGCCGTACGTGTCGTCGCCGATGACCGGGTGCCCGATGCTCGCGAGGTGCACGCGAATCTGGTGGGTGCGGCCGGTGTGCAGGTGCGCCCGCAGCAGGTCCACCGAGTCCAGCCGCGCGAGCCGCACGAAATCGGTACGGGCCGGCTTCCCGCCGGGCGTGATGGCCATGCGGGTGCGGTCGCGCGCATCGCGGGCGATGGGCGCGTCCACCGTCTGCGTGTCCGTCGCCAGGTGGCCCCAGCACACCGCCACGTACCGGCGCGTCACCTGCCGTGCCGCCAGCGCGGCGCTCAGCGCGCGATGCGCGGTGTCGGTCTTGGCGACGATGAGCAGCCCCGACGTGTCCTTGTCGAGCCGGTGCACGAGCCCCGCGCGCTCCTCCCCGCCCCCTTCGGCCAGTGGCTCACCGCGCCCCATGAGCGCGTTCACCAGGGTGCCGGTCCAGTTGCCCGGCGCCGGATGCACGACCATCCCGGCGGCCTTGTCCACCACGACGAGCTCGTCGTCCTCGTACGCGATGACGAGCGGAATCTGCTCCGGCACCACCTCGCGTCCCGGGGGCGGCGGAATCGTCACCACCACCGCCTCGCCCGCCACCGCGCGATACGACGCCTTCTCGGCGCGCCCCTCCACCAGGACCTGCCCGGTGGCAATGAGCGTCGCGGCCTGCGTGCGCGACAGGTCGCAGGCCCGCGCCACCAGGAGGTCGAGCCGTTCTCCCGCGTCGGCCGGCGCAATGGTGAACGGCACCACGCGCGCCGCGGCGTCAGCCACGATCGGCGTGCGGTGCGGGGGCGGTGTTCTCCGTCTGCCAGAGCGCGAGGATGAGGCACACTGCGCCGATCGACACGGCCGTGTCGGCCACATTGAACGTCCAGAAGCGCACGTCGCCCACACCGATGTCGATGAAGTCCACGACGCCGTCCCGCAGGCGGATGCGGTCGAGCAGGTTGCCGAGGGCGCCGCCCACCACGATGGGTACGCCGATGGCGGCGAGGCGCGAGACCCGCGTCAGGTCGGCCGTCGCGCGAAGCAGCACGCCCACGATGACCACCGCGAGCACCGCGAAGATCCAGCGCGACGCGGGTCCCAGGTGCATGCCGAACGCCGCACCGGGATTGAACGCCAGCGTGAACCGCACCACGTCGCCGATGACGGGGTGCGGGATGTGCCGCGGTGCGAGGTGCTGCATGGCCAGCACCTTGGTGGCGAAATCGATGGCGATGACGACCGCCACGATGACCCAGAAGCGCGGCGTCTGCGACGCGGGCGGCGCCGGGGTCAGAGTCGGGGTCAGAGTCGAACTCTGACCCCGACTCTGACCCCGCCCATCGTCAGCGGGCGCGCTCATGGGCCTCCGGCGCCGACGCCTCGTGCGGCGTCGCGTCCTGCTGCGATGCTTCCTGTTGCAACGCCACCTGTTGCGACGCCACCTGCTGCTCCTCGCGCCACAGCACGATGGCCAGCAGGATCGCGCCGGTGCTCACCGCGATGTCGGCCACGTTGAACGTGGGCCAGCGGTGCACGCCGACCCCGACATCGATGAAGTCGACGACGCCCATCGACGACCGAATGCGGTCGATGACATTGCCGAGCGCGCCGGCCGCGACGAGCGCGATGGCCACGACGCGCTTCACATCGGTCGACTCGGCCTCACGGTAGAGCCGGCCAAGGATGACCAGCGCGATGCCGGTGAGCGCCATGAACAGCCACCGCGAATACGGCCCGAGGTGCAGCCCGAAGGCCGCCCCCGGATTGTAGACCAGCGCGAAGCGGAACCACTCGCCGAACACCGCCCGCGGTGCACCCGACGGGGCGAGCGTTGCCACCGCCACGGCCTTCGTGATGAGATCGAGGACGAGGACGACGAGAAAGACCGGCAGGGCGACGAGAGCCTTCACGTCACCCCTTCTTCGAGTCTTCCTCGCGCTGCTTGCACGCGATGCAATACCGCGCGTTGGGCAGCGCGTCGAGCCGCTCGAAGGCGATGTCCTCGCCGCACTGGTGGCACTTCCCGAACGTCTCGGGCGCCTTGTACAGGCGACGCAGCGCCTGGTCGATGTGCCACAGGAAGCGCCCTTCCTTGGAGGCGAAGAGGAACGCCTTCTCGCGCTCCATCGCGTCGGTGCCCTGGTCGGCCATGTGGAACGAGTAGGCGCTCGTGTCGCCATCGGCGGCCTCACCGTTCGGGCCGAAGGTGTCCCCGTGATGGCCCAGCTCCTTCAGGACGCGCTTGCGCTCCTCGAGCAGGCGCTTCTCGAAGTACTGGAGCTGCTTCTTGGGCATCGGCTTCGGCTTCTTCGCGTCCTTCGGCGACGCGGCGTTCGATCCGGCCATTACGTCCCTTCCTTGGTGAGCGCGAGGTGGAACGCACGTCCGTCGACGTCGCCCCCCTGCGTTGCCGTCCATGTCGATGTCCCGTTCGCGCCGAGCACGAGCTGCACGGCGAGCACTTCGCCGGCGATGTGCGCCTCGTGGGCCGCCACCGCCGCTTCCACCTCCGCATCGCCCCACACGCCCAGCACGATGCGGTCACTCACCGCCAACCCGGCGTCACGCCGGAGTCGCTGCACACGACTGATGACCTCGCGGGCCAACCCTTCCGCCCGCAGGGCGTCGGAGATGGTCGGATCGAGCGCCACCCCGAAGCCACCGCTTTCCTGCACCACGGCGGCCCCCGAGGCGCGCCGGATGATGGCGACGTCCTCCGGGGCAATCAAGCGCGCCGCCCCAGCCGCCTCGATCGTGACACTCTCCCCGCCGGCCAGCGCCCGAGCCACCTCCGGCGCGACCGCCGCTACGGCGGCCGCCACCTCGGGCGTTTCCTTCCCGAACTTCTTCCCCAGCGTGCGGAAGTTCGGCTTGACCTCGAGGGACACGAGCCCGTCCGTCGACGTCACGAAATCCACCTGCTTTACGTTGAGCTCCGCCGCCAGCAACCCGGCCAGCGCCTCGACGCCCACCACATCGTGCGGCACCACGCACTGCAGCGACGGCAGGGGCTGGCGCACCTTCACGTCCGCCACGTCGCGCGCCGCATGGCCGAGCCCCGCCAGCGTGCGCACGGCGTCCATCGCCCGCTCGAGCACGGCGTCCACCGGCGTCGGCGACTCCCGCGTGTACGACGCGAGGTGCACCGAAGTTCCGGTCAACGCCCGATGCAACGCGTCGGTGACGAAGGGCGCGAACGGCGCCAGCAGCCGACAGGTGACCGTCAGGACCTCGTGCAGCGTGGCAAAGGCGGCGCGGTTGTCGGCGCCATCCACCTCGTAGAAGCGGGCGCGACTGAGACGCACATACCACTTGGAGACGTCGTCGTCGACGAACTGCATGACACGCCGTGCCGCCAGCGTGGCATCGTAGCTGTCGAGATGCGCGTTGGCGGCTGCCTCCACCTGCGTGAGCCGCGACAGGATCCACCGGTCGAGCGCCGGACGCTCGGCCACGGGTGGATCGCCCGCGCCCGGCTGCCAGCCGAAGTTCGCGTACTGCGCGAAGATGCCGTTGTACACGTTGCGCAGCGTGAGCAGGAAGCGCCCCGCGGTCTCGCGAATCGCCTGCTCGTCGAAGCGGCGCGGCACCCACACCTGGCTCGTGCTCACCAGGAACAGGCGCACCGCGTCGGCGCCGTGCCGCTCGAGCACCGCCCACGGGTCGACCGCGTTGCCGCGGCTCTTCGACATCTTCTGCCCCTGCGCGTCGAGCACGAGGTCGTTCACGACCACGTTGCGATAAGGAGCGGCCTGCCCTTCGCCGTTGTTGGGCAGCGCATCACCCAGCGTGGTCGCGATCGCGATGAGCGAGTAGAACCACCCGCGCGTCTGGTCGACGCCTTCGCAGATGAAGTCGGCCGGATACTGCGCCGCCACCACGTCGGCGTTCTCGAACGGATAGTGCCACTGCGCGAACGGCATCGACCCGCTGTCGAACCAGGTGTCGATGACCTCGGGCACACGCCGCATGGTGCCGGTGCCGCTGGCGGCCGGCCACGTGTACTGGTCGATGTGCGGCTTGTGCGGATCGAAGTCGTCGGGGAGCGGCCGCCCGATGCGCTCGGCGAGCTGCGCGTAGCTGCCGATCACCTCGATCTCGCCCGGGTCGGCATCGTTCACCCACACCGGCAGCGGTGTGCCCCAGTACCGGTCGCGCGAGATGGCCCAGTCGACGTTGTTCGCGAGCCACTCGCCAAAACGGCCGGACCCGACCTCGGCGGGGTTCCAGTTCACGGCGCCATTGCGCGCCAGCAGGCGGTCGCGCACCGCCGTGGTGCGCACGAACCACGAGCCGCGGGCGTAGTACAGCAGCGGCGTGCCGCAGCGCCAGCAGTGCGGGTACGCGTGCACGAACGTCGACGCCTTCCACAGCACGTCGCGCGCCTTGAGCGCCTCGACGATGCGCGCGTCGGCGTGCTTCACGAACAGCCCCGCCACCTCGGCCACGTCGTCGGTGAACTCGCCGCGCGCATTCACCGGCTGCACGAACGCCAGACCATGCCGCTGTCCCGCGGCGTAGTCGTCGGCGCCGAACGCGGGGGCCATGTGCACCACGCCACTGCCGTCGTCGGCCGAGACGAACTCCTCGCCCACGATGACTTCCGTGCGCCCCTCGCTCGGGTACGCGACCCAGTCGAGCGGACGGCGATAGCGCCGCCCCACGAGCGACGCGCCCGGCATGGTGGTCACCACCTCCCAGCGGTCAGCCCAGTCCGCGCCCAGCACACCGGCCGCGCGCGCCTCGGCCAGCACGATCGTCCGCTCCGCGCCGGTCTTCTTGCGCAGCTCGACGTACGACAGGTCGGGGTGCACGGCCAGCGCGACGTTCGACACCAGCGTCCACGGGGTGGTCGTCCACACCACGATGCGGCGGCGCACCGCCGGCGCGGCGCCATGCTCGTCGAGCAGGTCGAGCGCCACGTACACGCTCGGATCCTCGACGTCTTCATAGCCCTGCGCGACCTCGTGACTCGACAGCGCCGTGCCGCACCGCGAGCAGTACGGCAGGATCTTGTGCCCGCGCGTCAGCAGCCCCTTGTCGTGCAGCGTGCGCAGCGCCCACCACACGCTCTCGACGAAGCTGTTGTCGTAGGTGACGTACGGCGACCCGTAGTCGAGCCAGTACGCGGTGCGCTGCGACAGCTTCTCCCACTCGCCACGGTACTTCCACACGCTCTCGCGGCAGCGGCGGTTGAACTCCGCCACGCCCACCTGCTCGATGAGCTGCTTGCCGCCCAGCTTCGCGATCTCGCTGGCGTCCACGCCGCGACGCGCCGCCTCTTCGCGCTGCAGCTCCTTCTCCACCTCGATCTCGACGGGCAACCCGTGCGTGTCCCACCCCGCCTTGCGCGGCACCAGGTATCCCTGCATCGCCCGATGGCGGCAGAAGAGGTCCTTGATGGTGCGCGAGAAGACGTGGTGAATGCCCGGCCGTCCGTTCGCCGTCGGCGGCCCCTCGAAGAACACGTACGGGCGCGCGCCGGCGCGCGACGCCTGCACCGTCTCGAACAGGTGCTCGGCGTCCCACGTGTCGAGTAGCCCGCGCTCGAGCGCGTCGGCACTGCCGTCGGGGAGCAGCGGATAACGATCGGGAGAGGATCCAGCAGTCATGGCCACAGCAACGGGAAGGAAGTCAGCGAAGGGGTGCGCAGCGGTCCACGCGCCTCAGAGGCGCGCGAGCACACCCTTCACCACGGTCGACAGGCTCGGCTCGGCGGCACGCGCCACGTCGATGATCTGCGCGAGGCTCGCGGGCTCGAGCGCGTCGGGCAGGCACTGGTCGGTGATGATCGACAGGCCCAGCACCCGCATGCCGCCATGCACGGCCACGATGACCTCGGGCACGGTGGACATGCCCACGACATCGGCGCCTAGGCCGCGCAGCAGGCGGTACTCGGCGCGCGTCTCGAGGTTGGGCCCCTGCACCGCCACGTACACGCCCTCGCGGAGCGTGATGCCGGCCTCGCGCGCCACGTCACGCGCGACCGCACGCAGCGCCGCATCGTACGGCTCCGACATGTCGGGGAAGCGCGGGCCGAGCGTGTCGTCGTTGGGGCCGATGAGCGGATTGTCGCCCAGCAGGTTGATGTGGTCCGCAATGAGCATGAGATCGCCCGGCCGCCACAGCGGATGCATGCCGCCGCAGGCGTTGCTCACCACCAGCGTGGACGCGCCGAGGGCTCGCAGCACGCGCACCGGGAACGTGACCTGCTGCAGCGAGTAGCCTTCGTAGCGGTGGAAGCGTCCCTGCATGGCCACCACCGTGCGCCCCGACAGCGTGCCGCACAGCAGGCGGCCGCGGTGCGTCTCCACCGTGCTGAGCGGGAAGTTGGGGAGGTCGCGGTAGTCGATGACCTGCTCCACCTCGATCTCGTTCGCGATGCCGCCCAGCCCCGTGCCGAGGATGATGGCGGCGTCGACGGGCTTGGCGAAGCGCGCGCGCACCGCCTGTGCGCACGCCTCGATGCGCTCGCGGGCGTGCAGCCCCAGGGCGGGGTGCGACAGGCCGACGGCCGAGTGCTCCTGCGTGTACTGGAGCTGCGGGCGGGCGCGGGGGCCACCGGTCACTTTTCGTCCTCCACCACATCGAGCCACGACGGCGTGGGCATGGCGGGGCGCGGCGGCAGTTCGCGCACGTCGCGCGCCACCGGCGGCTCACTGCCGCCCGGCGGCGTGTACGACGGCGGCGTGAAGCTGGGCACCGGCTCTCCCTCGGCGCTGTTGAGCTCCGTGAGATGCCGCTCGAGCTGGTGCCGCATCTGCGCGATGAAGGCGCGCCGCGTGCGCCACAGCGCCTGCAGTTCGTCTTCGGCGCGGCGGATCTGCTCGCGGATGCCCTGCAGTTGCCGGTCGCCCTCGGCCTGCGCCTCGCGCACCACCAGTTGCGCCTCGCGTTCGGCCTGCGTGCGGATGTCGTTACGCAACTGCTGCGCACTCACGAGCGCCTCGTTGATGGCCCGGTCGCGCTGCTGGAAGTCGCGGAGCTGCTCCTCGGCGCGCCGCGCGGCGGCGTCGAGCTCCTGGTTGGCGCGCGCCAGCCGCTCGAGCTCTTCGGCCACCTGCTCGCGAAACTGATCGACGCGCGCACGGTCGTAGCCGCGCAGCGCGTTGCCGAAGTCGTAGCGCCGCGCGTCGAGCGCGGTCAGGTGGAATCCGCCGTCCGTCATGCGTTGTGACTCAGGTTCGGGTTCCGAACAGCACCGTGCCCAGACGCACGTGGGTGGCCCCTTCCTCCACCGCCACCTCGTAGTCGCCCGACATGCCCATGCTCAACCACTCGGCCGGATGTCCGGCCGCCTGCAACTGCTGCCGTGCCTCGCGCGCGCCGCGAAACACGGTACGCAGCACCTGCTCGCTGGCGTCGAAGGGGGCCATGGTCATGGCGCCCCGCACCCGCAGCGCGGGCAACGCATGCAACCGATCGGCGAGCGCCGGCACACTCTCCGGCGCTACCCCGCTCTTGGTGTCCTCACCGCTCACGTTCACCTGCAGCAGCACGTCGAGCGTGGTGCCGGCCGCCTGCGCCGCGTCGTGCAGCGCCACCGCCAGCCGCTCACTGTCCATGCCGTGCACCAGCGCGAACTTGAGCGCTGCCTTGGCCTTGTTGCGCTGCAGGTGTCCGATGAGATGCCAGCGGACCGGCACCGAGACCGCCGCCATCTTGGACTCGGCCTCCTGCACCCGGTTCTCCCCCACGTCGGTCACGCCGGCCGCCCAGGCGGCCTCGACGGCCTCAGGGCCGTGCGTCTTGGTGACCGCCACGAGGGTGACGTCCTGCCCATGTCCGCCACGATTCCGGGCCGCCGCGATGCGCTCGCGCACCTCGTCCACCGCCTCCCGCACGGCGCTTGCGGTTTGCTCGGAAATTGGCATAGCACATAAGGTTAGAACCCCCCGCACCCCGACACAAGTAACGGGTCGGCACGGTTCGTGATGCTCGCGCAGCGGAGGAGCTGCTGGGCCACGTCGGCGGCCGGGTCGGCCCCCGGCGGCAGCGGCGCCAGCGCCCCCAGCGGCACCTGCGCGGCCGCCTGCGCCTGCCGCACCGCGTCCAGCCGCGTGCTTCCGGGTGCCCCCGGCTCGGGCGCGTACACCAGCCCTTCCAGCCGCCACGCCTCCGTAGGGGCGCTCTCCACCCGATGGGCGCGCGGCAGCAGCGCACTGGCGCGCACCTCGCGCCGGGCCCGCGTAGCGTGCATGACGATGGACTGCAGCACCGCCTGCCGCCCCGGCCACGCCGTGGCCACGCGCGCGGGCAGCAACCCCTGCTCGATGAGCCAGGCCCGATACCAGCCCGCCCCGAGCAGCGGCACCGTCACCACCGTCACGTCGGGGCGATAGTCCTCCACCTGCTGCAGGTACCACAGCGGGAAGGTGTCGTTGTCTCCACCGGCGAGGAGCACGCCGCGCATGGGCACCGCGTCGAGCAACAGGCGCGCGTAGGTGCGCGGCAGCGTGGCCACCGGCTCACGCGTGCGGTCGGCCACGGCGCGATTCGCGAACAGTGGCACCAGCGCCACCGCCAGCGGCGCCATGGCCAGCACCCGCAGCGCGGGAAGACGCACGCGCGCCGCCAGGTCGCGCGCGATGGCCGCCGCCCCCACACCGGCAAGCAGCCCCCACGCCCAGAAGCCCAGCGCAAAGAAGTAGTCGCGCTCGCGGGCCTCGTGCGGCGCCCCGTCGGGAAGCACGCCATATCCGTACGATGGCCCCGCACGCAGGTTGAGCCACACCGCCACGCCCACGAGCGCGCTCACCACGAGCACCAGCATGGCGCGCGAGACGCGCGCATCGTGGCGGCCGAGCGCGCGCAGCCCCAACACCCCCAACACCCCGAAGGCCACGCTGAGCGGCGTGCGCACCAGCGCAGGTGTGGGGAACGGATGCGCACCATAGGCCACCTGCCAGTCGGCCCACTGGAACACGTTCCCCACCTGCAGCCACAGCGGCGCCATGCGCGGCCAGAGCCCTGCCACCACGTACTGCTCACGCCGCAGCACGGCGATGAGTGCACGCAGCGTGACCGGATGTCCCGAATCGATCGCGGGGTCCTGCGCCGACAGCAGCGGCAGGATGGCCACAGCCGAAAGGCCCAGCGCGACGAGGGCAACCCAGGTGGCCACCTCGCGCGCACGCGGCCAAGCACCGCGCCACGCGAACGCCACCGCCGCCGGCAGCGCCACCAGCACGCTCAGGTGCAACGGCACTGCGAGGCCCGCGATGAACGCCACGAGCGCACGCCCACGCGCCCGCTGCAGGTCGCTCGCGTCCGCACGTCCGGCCCATTCCCCCGCCGCCAGCATCGCCACCGACGCGAACAGCGCGAAGGCGTACACCTCCGCTTCGGTGGCATTGCTCCACACCGTGTACATGGTGCCGGCAGCCACCGCGGCCACCACCGCGCCGCGCCCGCCGATCCAGCGCGCGGCCATGCTCGCGCCCAACCCGCCGGTGAGCGCCGCGACCGAAAGCGCCACCATGGTGACCGCCCGCGGTGGACTCAGCGCATCGAACCACTGACCGCCGATGTGCCCCAGCAGCACCCACAGCGGGGTGCCCGGCGGATGCGGAATGCCCAGCGTGCGCGCGGCAGCAATGAACTCCGGCGCGTCCCAGAAGGTGAGGTCGGGCGCGGCGGTGGTGAGATAGGTGCCCCAAAGCACGATCGTCGCCGTGACAGCGGCGACGATCGGCGTGGGAATGCGGAGGCCTGCGCGAGCCTTCAGAGAGGTCGTCAGGCGGGCGCCACTTCAGGACCACCCAGCAGCGGTGGCGCCGCGGGGCGCGCCACCGGCACCGCCGGCGGCGTGACCGGCGCGAGCGGCGCCGGCGGCACATCACTCGAGGGGCGCGGCGGCAGCGCCTTGCCATCGCGGAGCAGCACGAAGTCGTCGCGGCTCAGCGTCTCGCGATCGAGCAGCCCCTGCGCGACGGCATCGAGCAGCGAGCGATGCTCGTTGAGCACCGACACCGCGCGCTGATGCGCCTGCGTGGCCACGCGCTTCACTTCGGCATCCACCATCTGCGCCGTCTGCTCGGACACCTCGCGACGCGACTGGATCTCGCGGCCGAGGAACAGCTCCTGCTCGTTGTCGCCCACGAGGATGGGGCCGATGGAGTCGGAGAGTCCCCACTGCGTCACGTAGCGACGCGCGATGCTGGTGGCCTGCTGGATGTCGCTGGCCGCGCCCGTGGTCACACGGTTGTGGCCGAACACGATCTCCTCGGCGGCGCGACCGCCGTACGCCATGACCAGGCGCGCCTCGAGCTGCTCGCGCGTGACCGACACACGGTCGTCCTCGGGGAGCGTGAAGGCGATGCCCAGCGCGCGGCCGCGCGGCACGATCGTGACCTTGTGCAGCGGGTCGTTGCCCGGGACCATCATGGCGCACACCGCGTGCCCCGCCTCGTGGTACGCCGTGAGACGACGCTCCTCGTCCTTCATGACGAGCGACTTGCGCTCGGCGCCCAGCATGACGCGATCCTTCGCCTCTTCGAGATCGCTCATGAAGATCTTCTCGTGATTCTTGCGGGCGGCCAGCAGCGCGCCCTCGTTCACGAGGTTGGCGAGATCGGCACCCGCCATGCCCGGCGTGCCACGCGCGAGCGACGTCACGCTCACGTCGTCGGCGATGGGCTTGTTGCGCAGGTGCACCTTGAGGATGCCCTCGCGGCCACGCAGGTCGGGAGCATCGACGACGATCTGGCGGTCGAAGCGCCCCGGACGCAGCAGCGCGGGGTCGAGCACGTCGGGGCGGTTGGTCGCGGCGATGAGGATGACACCGTCGTTCGACTCGAAGCCGTCCATCTCGACGAGGAGCTGGTTGAGCGTCTGCTCCCGCTCGTCGTGCCCGCCGCCCAGGCCGGCGCCGCGGTGACGGCCCACGGCGTCGATTTCGTCGATGAAGATGATGCACGGCGCGTGCGCCTTGCCCTGTTCGAACAGGTCACGCACACGCGAGGCGCCGACGCCGACGAACATCTCGACGAAGTCGGAACCCGACATGCTGAAGAACGGACGCCCCGCTTCGCCGGCCACGGCCTTGGCGAGGAGCGTCTTGCCCGTGCCCGGCGGGCCCACCAGCAGCGCGCCCTTGGGGAGGCGTCCACCCAGCTTGGTGAACTTCTGCGGGTCCTTGAGGAACTCGATGATCTCCTGCAGCTCGACCTTGGCCTCGTCGGCGCCGGCCACGTCGGCGAAGGTGATCTTGGGCGTGTCGCCGCTCAGCAGCTTCGCCTTGCTCTTGCCGAACGAGAACGCCTTGTTGCCGCCGGCCTGCATCTGCCGGAACAGGAAGATCCAGAAGCCGATGAGCAGCAGGTACGGCAACAGGCTCACGAGGAGGCTGCCGAAGTTCGCGCGCGGCTCGGCCGACGACGTGCGGACGCCGCGCGAGAAGAGGAGCTTCTGCTCATCCGGCGCCGAGCCGGGGACGAGGCGCACACTGAAGCGCTGCGCGTCGCGGCTCTGCACCCGGACCTTCTGGTTGAAGGTGCCGGCCAGCACGTTGTCGGCCTGGAACACGACCTGCTTGATGTTCCCGGCGTCGAGCTGCTGGCGATAGTCGGTGTAGCTGATCTCCGGCGCGGCCGGCTCCCGTCCGCTCCCGTACGACAGGAACGCGACCGGGATGAGGATCACGAGGATCCAGAACGACAGCGTCTTGGAGATCCGGGCCCAGTTGGTCGGCTTCTTGGGCGAGGGCGTCATGTTGGGTGCCATGAGGAAACCGCGTTACTCCAGACTGGCCACGTACGGGAGGTGCCGGAAGTTCTCGGCATGATCGAGCCCGTACCCGACCAGGAATTCGTGAGGGGCATCGAAACCGACGAAGCGGGTCGGGTGATGCAGTTCAGTGGCGATGTGCTTGTGAAGCAGCGCGCAGATCTCGAGGGACTGCGGGCGGCGCTCGGACAGGAGATCGATGAGGCGGTTGAGGGTCCGCCCGGAATCGACGATGTCCTCCACCAGTAGAATGTGCTTCCCCTCCAGTTCCGTTTCCGGATCGTAGAGAAGCCGCACGACCCCACTCGATTCCATGGCGTCGCCGTAGGACGAGGCGACGAGGAAATCGACCTGCAGCGGACGCGAGATGTGGCGGACCAGGTCGCTGAGGAAGATGAAGCTCCCCTTGAGCAGCCCCAGCACCAGCAGCTCCCCCTCCGGGTAGGCGGCCGTGATCTCGGCCCCCAGCCCTTCGACGCGCGCCTGAATGGCGGCGGCATCGTAGACGATGCGTCGCACGGCGCGTCCATCGAGTCGGGGATCGGCCTTCTGGGTCAGCTCACTCACGCGCGCGCTCACAGCGATACCAGATCAACGCCGGCCGACCGGACCGGGGCGGTGCCGCACCGCTGCGGCAGACACCGGGGACCCACGCCACCTCGTCATCGACGAGCACCACCGGCCACCGCGGCCGGTCGAGCGCAGGAACACGAGCCTCTGAAAGGTAGCGTGCCACCCTGCGCCCTGCTGGTGCCCCCGTGGTACGAATGCGATCTCCGGCCTCCCATGCGCGCACGACGACCCGCGCGGTGGCGGGCAACCCGAGCACCCACGCATCCGGCGTGCTGCTCGGGGATGCCGCGAGGCGACGAAAGCGCCACGCGCCGAGCCGCAGCGGCAACGCATCGGCCGCGCCCTGCCATGCGGACGGTGCCTCGTCGGTGCGGCGTCGCACCTCGAAGACATCGTGCGCGGGCCCGCGGTCGCCGCCGCCATGGCTGCCGCCATCGCTGCTGGCGTCGCTCGCACGACGCAGCACACTGGCACCTCCGGCGAGCGGGACCGCTGCACCACGACGTGCAGTCGTAAACCGTTCCAGCGCACGGGTTCCGCGCGCGTCGAGCACCACACCGGCGCGTGCAGACAGTGCGGCCCACACCACGGCGCGTCCCGCCGCGTTGGTCTCCTCGATGACGGCGGCCGGCAGTGTGGCGCGGCCGCGTTCGTCATCGACCCACAGTCCCGCGCGGTCGAGCCAGGCGTCGAGGTCGCGGCGCCATGCGGCGGCGCGCTCGGCGAGGGCCAGCAGGTCGCTCCCCACCCCGGGCGAGGCGGACTCGAGGGCCGGCAGCAGGTCGAATCGGACGCGGGTGCGGAGGAAGCGCACCTCGCGATTGGCCGGGTCTTCCACCCAGTCGATGTGGCGGCTGGCCACCCACTGGGCGAGCTCGTCGCGGGAGAGCGCCAGGAAGGGGCGCACGACCGGCGAGGTGGCGGCGAGCGCGGCCAGCCCCCGGGCCCCCGTGCCCCGCAGGAGGCGCATGACGACCGTCTCGAGCTGGTCGTCGCGGGTGTGTGCGGTGGCCACGCGGGCGCGGAAGCCGCGGGCCACGCGACGCAGGAAGGCCCAGCGGGCGGCGCGCCAGGCCGCCTCGGTGGCCGGCACGGCCGGCGCCGAGCGGGCGCGTTCACGCACGACCGTCAGGCCCAGGCGGCGGGCCTGCGCCGCGACCAGCGAGGCCGCCTCGGTGGCGTGCGGGCCGGTGCCGTGGTCGAAGGTGGCCACCGCGGCGACGCGTTCGGGGGCCCAGGCGGCCATGGCGTGCAGGAGGGCCATCGAGTCGCGCCCTCCCGAGACGGCCAGCACCAGCGGCGTGTCGACGTGCCGGAGCGCCACCTCGAGCGAGGCGCGCAGGAGCGCGTCGTCGGCCTCGGATGGCGTGAGAGAGGCCGAGTGAGGAGCCGCGTGGGTGGTCGCGTGCGCGTAGGGACCGGCGTCCATATACCTGCACCTATGGGCCGGTGCGGGCGGGGCGTCAACCGGGTGGGCGCGATTGTACGGGCGTGCCCCCTACCTTCCCTGCCCGGGCGCGACTAGCATACGGGCGCAATGGGGGCCGCGCGATGTCGGCCCTCGGACACGATCACGGAGACGACAGTGGAACATCACAGCGTGCTGGGAACGATCTGGGCGAGCTTCGGGATGACGGCCTACTACATGGCCCTCACCTGGATCAACCTGCTGCTCGGTCTGTTCCTGACGCCGCTGTTCCTGATCCCGATGACGTGGCTGAAGAGCAAGCAGGGCGGGATGCGGTAACTGCGATTGTGGGTTGTGGGTTGTGGGTTGTGTGGGGCCCGGTCCTTGGATCGGGCCTTTTGCGTTGGGGGGTGAGGCGCGGGGGGCTCGGCGCGGTGACGTGTTCTCTTGCGTGGCGTGCTGCAGAAAACGGAGACGCGCTGGCGGGGGCGCGCTGCGCAAGCGATTGATGCGCCGGGGGTTGCGGTGACGTTCGGCTGTGCGGCGTTGCTGGCTTTTCTTGCGTGCGGTTGCGGGATAAGGCCCTCGCTGCAAGTTCTCCCTGCAAGAGAATCGGCGTTAAGCCGCACTCAAACAGGAGTTCGTTGTCATGCTAGCGCGACGAGTTCGTGGAATGGCTGGAACGGCGCTGCTTTGGAGTGTCGCCTCCGTTGGCTTTTGGGCGATCAAGCTCGCCATTGCGGCGATGCTCGGAGCCCAAATGTCCGCTCCACGCTTCCTCGCGCTCGCCGTGTTTGGGACGGCGGTGCGCGGTGCGCTCAGCGGTATCGTATTCGCAAGCGTCCTTCTCGTCGCAGGACGCGGCCGTACGCTCGCGTCGCTGCGCGCGCCTGACATGGCGCGATGGGGAGCGATCGGCGCCGTTGTGCTTCCTGCCGTCACGGTCGCCCTCGCGATCTCCGGCTTCTCCGACGCCCTTCCAGCACGCATCGCCGTCCTCACCCTCCTGCAGAATAGCCTGGTGGGTGCCACGTTCGGCTTCGGATCACTCGCCCTCGCGCGTCGCGCTGATGCGCAGCCACCTCGCGTGTCGCCGGGATCGGGCGCAGACGCCCTCCCAGCGACCCACCATGCAGCACTCACGTGAGAAGGACCCCACGCGACTGCCGTGCTCCGGTGCGGCTTAACCCACGCTGCAGCAGACAGCGGATCTATTGTGTCGTGCGGCCTCCGGCCGCACTCTATTGCCTTCCGCTGTAGCTGAGCTAGAACGTTGAGGATGTAGAATAAGCCGACTGCGAGGGCCGACGAGTGCTCGATATGCGCTCCCGCGACGAGCAAGTGGGTCGGGCGGCCGGTGGACCGTACGCCAGCGCCTAACGGTGTGTGTGAGGCGCGACTGGGCGCTCCCGCGACCCGTTAGGCGGCGTACCCCGCGTGAGCCAGCTTCTCGATGTTATGGACCAGGCAGAAGAGCTTCCACTGCCCGTCGACCTTGGCGCGGCCGCGCAGCGTGAAGCGCGCGAGTCCCTTGTTGTGCCGGAGGTTGGCGAAGACCGGCTCTACCGTCGCGAAGCGGCGCCCGTACTGCGCCCGGCCCTCGGCCGAATCGAGGCGACGTTGCATCTGCCGGGTATGATTTCGGTTCACCATCGTTCCTCAGCTTCATCCTGCCAATGTGGGTAATGGCAGTCGGTATTGTCTTCACGGTGTCCGTCGCCGCCAATGGTGCTCTCGCACAGTTCGACGACATCGCAGGATCGGCAGTCGCCTTCTACTTCTGCGTCCAAAGCCTGATCGTCAGCATCGTCGGGACACTAGCGGTAACGCTGTTGAACGGAGATACGGCTTGGCCCGTGATCTGTTACGCCACGACGATGGCGATGCTAGTTTCGACGGGTCTTGCGCTACTTCGATTCCGTGAGGTTCACGCCGAGAGGTCGCTGGTCGTCTGACCGGCGACTGGCAGGACGGTCGGCACCCATGCGGCGCACCCGTCATCGCAGCTTCATGAATGGCGGTATCCTGTCCGGCAGGATACCGCTCATTTCCCTTGTTCAGTTCATGGCCGTTGCCGAGCATCTGAATTTTCGGCACGCGGCCAACGCGCTCGGCGTCAGTCAGTCGAGCGTTAGCGCGCGCGTGAAGGCGCTGGAGAAAATCTTGGTGTCCTGCTGTTCGAGCGCCATGCGCGAGGTGTCCGGCTAACGGATGCAGGCAGACATTTCATGGAGCTGGTCGCGGTGGGCGTCGATCAGCTCGATCACGCCGTCAAGACCGCCGGCATGACAGCGCAAGGCGAATGCGGCCGGCTACGCATCGGTGTCTATGCCCTGATTCCGGGCAGCTTCCTTGCAGAGCTGGTCGGCCAGTATCGGAAGGACTATCCCAATCTCGACATCGAAATCACGGAGGGCACCGCTGGCGGCCGGTCATCGACCGCCAGCTCGGCCGCGAGGTCATGGGCGTCGTGCAGGGCGGATCGGAATCGTGGCAACTCGCGCGGCAGAGGGGGATAAGCCCCTAATCTGTTGTAGATGAACGTAGCCGCTCGAAACCGGTGATGAGGCTGTCAAGTCCGAAGTTGAACGCAGCATCTATGCCTTCTTTTTCCAACTCGTGAAACAGATCGTGCAGGAAGGACGATGCTGCCTGCCCGGACACATCTGATCTGTCCGACATTCTCTCATCGGCATCAGATGCCTGCTGTTCGAGAACGGAACCGACCACATAGTGACTGACCGCCCGGAGCGCCCAAACAGCGTGCTTCGGACCAAAGCCCGCCGCGCAGAGAAAGCGTATTTGTGTCTCGGCGGTGCCAAAATTCGGTTCTGTCGGTCGAGTGCCGGCATGGATACGCGCGCCGTCGCGATAAGAGAGCAACGCCATTCTGAAACTCAGGGCGTTTTCTTTCAGGTACACCCGCCAGTCCTCGTTTTCCTTGGGTAGGGACCGGGTGTGGCGTTCCGTCAGCATCGCCTCGGCCAGTGCGTCAAGCAGCGCGCGCTTGTTCTGGAAATGCCAGTAAAGCGCAGGCTGCTGAACCTTGAGGCGTTCAGCGAGCTTTCGCGTCGTCAGGTTGTCCATGCCAACCTCGTTCAACAGCTCCAGCGCCGCTGCGATCACGGTGCCTTTGTCCAGTTTGGTCATTCACGTTCCTTCGCCAACGCTTGACAATTTATCACCGATAAGTTTTATGTCTATGTCCTTATCATTGATAAAGTCGCTCGCATTGAGCGTCGCTGGAGTTTCAGGTGCACAGCTCTGCCATCATCGCCCTGCTGATCGTCAGTCTCGACGCCATGGGACTCGGCCTCATCATGCCGGTCCTTCCGACGCTTCTGCGCGAGCTTGTGCCGGCGGAGCAGGTCGCTGGTCACTATGGTGCTTTGCTGTCACTCTATGCGTTGATGCAGGTCATCTTCGCGCCCGTGCTTGGACAGTTTTCAGATGCTTACGGTCGGCGTCCGGTGCTTCTGGCTTCTCTTGCGGGGGCCGCAGTCGATTACACGATTATGGCATCAGCGCCGGTCTTATGGGTTCTCTATATCGGCCGAATCGTCTCCGGCGTCACGGGAGCAACCGGAGCCGTAGCTGCCTCAACCATTGCCGATTCGACGGGGGAAGGTTCTCGCGCACGCTGGTTCGGCTACATGGGGGCCTGTTATGGAGCAGGCATGATTGCCGGGCCAGCACTTGGTGGCATGCTCGGTGGTATTTCTGCCCATGCTCCGTTTATCGCCGCTGCCCTTCTCAACGGCTTCGCGTTCCTGCTTGCCTGCATTTTTCTCAAGGAGACTCATCACAGCCATGGCGGGACCGGAAAGCCGGTTCGCATCAAACCATTCGTTCTGTTCCGGCTGGATGATACATTGCGCGGGCTAGCTGCGCTTTTCGCAGTTTTCTTCATTATTCAACTGATCGGCCAAGTGCCTGCGGCCCTATGGGTCATCTATGGCGAGGACCGTTTTCAGTGGGACACCACGACTGTTGGTTTGTCGCTTGCGGCATTTGGAGCAACACACGCGATCTTCCAAGCGTTTGTTACCGGTCCGCTTTCAAGCCGGCTTGGAGAGCGGCGCACGCTACTCTTTGGCATGGCTGCGGATGCGACTGGCTTCATTCTTCTGGCTTTTGCCACGCAGGGATGGATGGTGTTCCCGATTTTGTTGCTGCTTGCCGCCGGAGGTGTTGGCATGCCGGCCTTGCAGGCAATGCTTTCAAACAATGTCAGCGGTAACAAGCAAGGAGCTTTACAGGGAACGCTTACAAGCCTCACCAATTTAAGTTCTATCGCGGGACCGCTTGGCTTCACGGCACTCTATTCTGCCACCGCCGGAGCATGGAACGGTTGGGTTTGGATTGTCGGCGCGATCCTCTATTTAATATGTCTGCCAATACTACGCAGACCTTTCGCAACTTCATTGTGATTGAGTCATGGCGAATTGGTATGCGTAGACTTACGGGGAATGACGGATTAAATCCGTTGAGCCATCATCTCCTCTCGGGGCGAGTGCCGATGATGACCTTAGTTCACACTCTCGCCGTCGCCGAATATCTGAACTTCCGCCACGCCGCCAATGCGCTCGGCGTGGCGCAATCCAGCGTCAGCGCGCGCGTGAAGGCACTGGAGGAAGACCTTGGCATCCTCCTGTTCGAGCGCCATGCACGAGGTGTCCGACTAACCGAGGCCGGTCGCCACTTCGTCGAGCGGATCGCGGCCGGTGTCGATCTATTGGACCATGCGATTAAGACCGCCGGCATGGCGGCAGCCGGAGAAAGCGGCCGGCTTCGCATCGGTATCCATGCCCTGATCCCCCGCAGCTTCCTAGCAAAGCTGATCGGCCGATACCGCAAGGATCACCCCGGCGTTGAAGTCGAAATCACCGAAGGCACGGCCCGCGATGCGGTCATGCAGCTTCGCGCCGACCGGCTGGACGTGGTGTTCGTGGCCGGCACGCCCGAGCTGCCCGACTGCCATTCCCGTCGCACATGGACCGAACCGCTCTTGGCGGTGCTACCGGAACGACATCCGCTCGCCAAGCGGTCAGCCGTCACATGGCCCGATCTGGCAGGCGAGACGTTCCTTGTCCGGCGTGGCGGCACTGGGCCGCAGGTCCATAGCCATATCGTGCTACGCCATGCCGAGCACTGGCCTGCGCCGTCGATCCTGCGCTTCGACGTGGGGCGTGGCACCCTTTTATCCTTGGTCGGACAGGGCTTCGGCATCACCATCGTCAGTGCGGCCACGGCGCTGTTGCCGTCAACCGGCATTGTCTTCCTGCCCTTCGCCGACGAGCCGGAGCCGGTCGCCTTCTCGGCTGTCTGGTCGCCGTCCAACCGCAGCGCGGCGCTTCGCAACCTGCTCAGTCTCGCCAACGACATGGACCGGCAGGTCTGCACGAATTCGGTACTGCCACGGATAGCGAGGGCGTGAGCTGCCGGTCCATCGGCATCGTACAATTATCCAGCAGCAAGTTCGCTGTGGTCGAAAAGAGCCATAAACGCACCCTTGTCCCGTCGCGGCCGGTCATCAACCGCCAGTTCGGCAGCGAGGTCATGGCATCGTGCAGGGTGGATCGGTATCGTGGCAGTTGCGCGAGCAGATAGGACTGGCGCTATAGGATCAACGCTATATTCGGCCTTCCTCTCAACATCATAGCGAACCGAAGTAGTCGCATAAGCCGCCACCGTCAGGAACTGTTACTGCCATCGCCGGAAAGCGACACTTGCATTAACGCCGCCAAAGCCGAACCCGTTGGAAATGGCATGTTCCATGAGAATAGGACGTGAAGACTGATAAACGAGGTCGATACCTGCGACCGCAGGATCGGGGTTTGCTAAATTTCTCGTTGGGGGAGCGATTTGATCCCGTAGGGCGAGTATCGTGAAAATCGCCTCAATGCCGCCTGCGGCACCAAGTAAGTGTCCGGTCGCCGATTTCGTGGCGCTTACCGCCACATCATGATTGCCAAAAACGGATTTTATCGCCGCTATTTCTCCACGATCCCCTACGGGGGTGGAGGTCGAATGAGCGTTCAAATGCTGAATATCGACTGGCTTCAACCCGGCACTCTGGAGCGCGATTTTCATCGCACGGGCCGCGCCTCGACCGTCCTCTGGACCGGCAGTCATATGGTGTGCATCAGCGGTAGTACCGTATCCTACCAGTTCGGCTATGGGCTTGGCACCCCGAGCGAGGGCATGTCCCAATTCCTCTATGACGATCAAACCCGCCCCTTCGGACATTACGAAACCATCGCGCCCGGTGTCGAATGGCCTCGACGCCAGTTCAGGGGTAGTATTGTAGCCGGTGGATAGTGCTCGCGCGGCGGCAAATGCCCCGAGACTAACCTTGTCAATACACGCTTCGGCTCCGCCGCACAGAGCGATATCGGCCTCGTTGGAGCGTATCAGCCGCGCGGCGTCTCCGATGGCCTGAACGCTGGCAGCGCAGGCGGTTACAGGCGTGCCAATTGGGCCTGTAAATCCATACCTGATGGTAACCTGTCCTGCCGCGAGGTTGGCGAGGAACGATGGCACGGTAAAGGGTGAGAGCCTCCGCGCTCCCCGTGTATCCGTTATGCGAACGGCCGAAGCGATAGCAGGAAACCCGCCTATACCAGAGGCGATAATTGTCGCCGTGCGCTCACGTTCGTAGTCGCTCCTGGGATGCCATCCCGCCGTTTCAAGAGCCTCCTTCGCGGCCGCAAGTGCAAACACAATGAAGCGATCCATTTTTCGTTGATCCTTTGTGTCAACGATCAAGTCGGGATCAAAACCGGCTTCGGAATCTTCAATCAGGCTAGGAACGAGTCCGCCGATTTTCACCGGTAGATCGTTGGAAATTTCATCGGGCAAACTCCTGATTCCCGATTTCCCGTCGAGAAGTCTTTTCCAGCTTGTTTCGATGCCAGAACCAAGAGGGCCAACTAAACCCATGCCGGTTACAACAATTCGGCGCATTGGATTATTCCGTTTCTTTTTCTGAGCTTATTTGCTTCACGCGATTTATGACGCGCATCGTTTCCTCTGTTGCGGCGGGGCCTGCCAGAAGAACGGTGTTTTCAGGAGTGATTGCTTCTCCTGTATTCGCGTCGATGATAACGGCGGTCCTCTCCCGTCCGGTTTTCTTGTCTCCAAGGCGCATGGCTATTTCATTGGGCGCAAGGTTCCGGTTCCCCCATGCGAACAGGGCGATTGCTACCGGATAAAAATCTCGCCCCTTGTCGGTAAGGACGTATTCAAATCGAGGCGGATGATCATTGTATCGTCGCCTTTCAAACAGTCCTTCCGCCGTGAGATGCTTCAATCGCCTCGCCAAAATGTTCGCGGAAATTCCGAGGTTTTTCTCGAATTCATCGAATTTGCTCAACCCTTGGAAGGCGTCTCGCAGGATCAAGATGCTCCACCAGTCACCGACGCTTTCCAGCGCTCGGGCTGCGGGACATTCGGATGACAGAAAGCTTGTTCGTTGCATGGCACATCCATAATGATGTAACTTCTATTATGCAAGTTACATCTATGACAGCGGCGACATGACGCGAGGGCCATCCGATGCGTCCGTTGCGGCGATTCGCCCGGCCAGTTGGGCAGCGGCGATCATCCCGCCGGATGGCGGTGAAGGCACCCCGTCCTATTTGCCGCCGATAGTATCCGGCAGCCCTCCCGCACCCCCTTTCCTGTTGCCCATCCCGATTCTGACTACTCTTTGATCGGCTCCGTCTCTTTTGCCGACTGGAGCCTGCATTGCGCGGAGGACGAATCCTTTGGGGCCAAATCGCTGTCGTCTTCGCCATCGTTCTGGTGATGGTGTGGGCAGCGACGGAATGGACTGCGTTTCGCCTCGGCTTCCAGCCGCAGCTTGGAACGCCATGGTTCGAGTTGGCCGGCCTGCCGGTCTATTATCCGCCGGCCTTCTTCTGGTGGTGGTTTTCGTTCGATGCCTATGCGCCCGCGATCTTCGTTGAGGGCGGCATCATCGCGGTATCGGGCGGCTTCCTCGCCATCGCCGCCGCCATCCTCATGTCGATCATCCGGGCGCGGGAAGCACGCAACGTCGCCACATACGGATCGGCGCGATGGGCCGAGGATAGGGAAATCCGCGCGGCGGGGTTGCTCGGCCCCGATGGCGTGGTCCTCGGCCGTCATACCCAAGACTATCTGCGCCATGACGGTCCCGAGCATGTCCTATGCTTCGCCCCGACCCGGAGTGGCAAAGGCGTCGGATTGGTGGTGCCGACGCTGCTGACATGGCCCGCATCCGCCATCGTCCATGACATAAAAGGGGAAAACTGGACGCTGACAGCCGGCTTCCGGGCGAAGCACGGCCGCGTCCTGCTGTTCGATCCGACCAACGCCAGATCGTCCGCCTACAATCCGTTGCTGGAGGTGAGACGGGGCGAGTGGGAGGTTCGGGACGTTCAGAATATTGCGGATATTCTGGTCGATCCTGAAGGCAGCCTCGACAAGCGCAACCATTGGGAAAAGACTTCCCATTCGCTTCTGGTCGGCGCGATCCTGCATGTTCTCTATGCGAAGAAGGACAAGACGCTGGCGGGCGTCGCCAACTTCCTGTCCGATCCGCGCCGCCCGGTCGAGGCGACCTTGCGCGCCATGATGGACACGCCGCATCTCGGCGAGGCTGGCGTTCATCCCGTCATCGCGTCGTCGGCCCGCGAACTGCTGAACAAGAGCGAGAACGAGCGCAGCGGCGTCCTTTCCACAGCCATGTCATTTCTCGGCCTCTACCGCGATCCGGTGGTGGCGCGGGTGACGGCGCGCTGCGACTGGCGGATTGCCGATCTGGTCGGCAGCCGCCAGCCGGTCACGCTCTATCTGGTCGTGCCGCCGTCCGACATAAACCGCACCAAGCCCCTCATCCGCCTGATCCTCAACCAGATCGGCAGGCGGTTGACGGAGGAATTGACCACCTCCGGCAAGCGCCATCGGCTGCTGTTGATGCTGGACGAGTTTCCGGCGCTCGGCCGGCTCGATTTCTTTGAATCGGCGCTCGCCTTCATGGCGGGCTACGGCATCAAAGGCTTCCTGATCGCGCAGAGCCTCAACCAGATCGAGCGCGCCTATGGGCCGAACAACGCGATCCTCGACAACTGCCATGTGCGCGTCAGCTTCGCCACCAACGACGAACGCACCGCCAAGCGGGTGAGTGACGCGCTCGGCACCGCGACCGAGCTGCGCGATTCCACCAACTATGCCGGGCACAGATTGGCCCCGTGGCTCGGGCATTTGATGGTGTCGCGGCAGGAGACGGCCCGGCCGCTGCTCACGCCCGGCGAAATCATGCAGCTTCCGCCCACGGACGAAATCGTGATGGTGGCGGGCACGCCGCCGATCCGCGCGACCAAGGCCCGCTATTTCGAGGATGCGCGGTTTCAGGAACGCATCCTGACCCCGCCCGATCTGGTCGCCGCTCCGCTGGCGCCCAGCACATCCGCCGATGATTGGTCGGGACGCGTGGTCGCGGCGGAAAGCCATTCCGCGACCGACTCGGCAGACGGGACCGAGGGCGATCCGGCCAATGCCGGCATCCGCCGCGAGCCGGAATTGCCCGAGCATGAGGAAATCGTCGCCCCGCCGCCGTCGCCCGAACAGGAGTTCGAGTTTCTGGACGACGAGCCGGACGTTGACGCGGCCAAGGCCCGCGCCCTGCGCCAGCGTATGAGGATGGTGGCGCGGCAGGTGGCGATGAACCCCGATGATGGAATCGACCTTTGAGGACACGCCCATGACCACACGCACCCGCCTGAATATCTATTTCGACCCCGCGCTCATTCCCCAGATCGAGGCGATGGCGCTGCGCCGCTCGGTGGCGCTGCGCCGCAATGTCTCGAAATCCGCCATCGTGGAGGCGGCGGTCATGTCCTACCTGTCCGGCGATGCCGACGACCAGCTTGAAGCCGCCATGTCCCGCCGCTTGGACAAGCTCGGCCGCCAGATCGACACGCTCGACCTAGATCTCGCCGTCCTCGGCGAGACGGTCGCGCAGTTCATCCATTTCTGGATGACCATCACACCGCCGCTTACGGGAGCCGCACAATCCGCAGCCCGTGTTAAAGGCGCGGAACGGTTCGAGGGCTTCATGCAAACCCTTGGCAGGCGGCTAGCGACAGGCGACAGGTTCCTCAAGGAGATTTTGCGCGACATTGAGCCGTTTCCTGACACAGAGGAACACGGGGAATAAGGTGCGCAGGGCGTTAAGTCGCCCTGCGCGAATTGATCGGGGTGGAGATAACCATCGCTGCTGCTACGCTAACTCCCGTCGCCCATATAGTTTCGAAGATATGGGTTACGATCATTGCTAGTTTCGACATTTGACGCTTTGCTGTGCGGGACTTTGACTTCGATTTCTTGGTCTTTTTCATCATGGCAATCCTCCTAAGTTGACTATTTCCGAAGTGGAAAAGGCTTAAAAGGGCGACCAGAACTAGCGCAGCCGCAGGATTCGAACCTGCCCCGACCACCGAAGATCGAGTTGCTAGAAATATAGTGACTCCTCTGTCCGGGCGCAAGATCGTCGAAGGAAGCCCATCCTATTTACCGCCGATAGCCGCCGATCCCCGCACAGAGCTAGATACTTGTTGAACCGGCCGGATTTCGGCCTCTCTTAATCGACCCCGATCCGGGGATCGCCTGTTGCGCCCCGCCAGAAGCCGGGGCCGACATGACCACCAACCACCACAGACAGGAAGCGATCCAGCGCGGCGCGCGCATGTTGCGCACCGCGCTCGGTCCCGCCATTGCCCGGCTGCTCGAAGACCCGGCCGTGGTCGAGGTAATGTTGAACCCGGACGGCCGCCTTTGGGTGGACCGCCTGTCCGAAGGGCTTTCCGACACGGGCGAACGGCTGTCCGCCGCCGATGGCGAACGCATCGTGCGGCTGGTCGCGCATCATGTCGGCGCAGAGGTTCATGCCCGCAGCCCGCGCGTCTCGGCCGAGCTGCCCGAGAGCGGCGAGCGGTTCGAGGGCCTGCTGCCGCCGGTAGTCGCCGCGCCGGCCTTCGCCATCCGCAAACCCGCCGTCGCGGTGTTCACGCTCGACGACTATGTGGCGGCGGGCATCATGTCCGCCGAGCAGGCGGAAACGCTGCGCGAAGCCGTCGCAGCCCGCGCCAATATCCTGGTGGCAGGCGGCACCAGCACCGGCAAGACCACGCTGACCAACGCGCTGCTCGCCGAGGTGGCGAAGACGCAGGATCGCGTCGTCATCATCGAGGACACGCGCGAGCTGCAATGCGCCGCGCCGAACCTTGTCGCCATGCGGACGAAAGACGGCGTGGCGACGCTTTCCGATCTGGTCCGTTCCTCGCTGCGCCTGCGCCCCGACCGTATTCCCATCGGTGAGGTTCGCGGATCGGAAGCCCTCGACCTGCTCAAAGCATGGGGCACCGGCCATCCGGGCGGCGTCGGCACCATTCACGCCGGCACCGGCATCGGCGCGCTCCGTCGCCTTGAACAGCTCATCCAAGAGGCTGTCGTCACGGTCCCGCGCGCCCTGATCGCCGAGACTATCGACCTTGTTGCCGTCCTTTCCGGGCGCGGTTCCGCGCGCCGGCTCGCCGAGCTTGCCCGCGTCGAGGGGCTGGGGCCGGACGGCGACTACCGCATCAACCCTGCAATTCAGACCAGCACAGGAGAATCTTCATGATCCGCACGCTCACGCGCGGCTATCGCTTCGCCGCGACCGCCGCATCCACCCTTGCCATCAGCCTCATGCTCGCCCCGGCCGCCCATGCGTCCGGTTCGTCGATGCCATGGGAACAGCCCTTGCAGCAAATCCTCCAGTCCATCGAGGGGCCGGTCGCCAAGATCATCGCCGTCATCATCATCATCGTGACGGGCCTGACCCTCGCGTTCGGCGATACCAGCGGCGGCTTCCGTCGCCTGATCCAGATCGTGTTCGGCCTGTCCATCGCGTTCGCCGCGTCGAGCTTTTTCCTGTCGTTCTTCTCGTTCGGCGGCGGGGCGCTCGTTTGATGGCGGGCGGACTCGAACAGCTCGACGCGGTGCCGGGATTCTCGATTCCGGTCCACCGGGCGTTGACCGAGCATATCCTGCTCGGCGGCGCACCGCGCTCCATCGCCATCATGAACGGAACGCTCGCCGGGGCCGTTGGCCTCGGCCTGCGCCTCTGGCTGGTCGGCATCGCCATTTGGGCCATCGGCCATTTCGCAGCCGTATGGGCGGCGAAGCGCGATCCCCAATTCGTCGAGGTCGGGCGTAGGCATCTGCGCATCCCCGGCCATCTGGCGGCGTGAGGGCGCGGCCATGATGAATCTTTCCGAATATCGCCGCACCGCCGCCCGGCTCGCCGACTATCTGCCATGGGCCGCGTTGCTCGGCTCCGGCGTCGTGTTGAACAAGGACGGCAGTTTTCAGAGGACCGCGAAGTTTCGCGGTCCCGATCTGGATTCCGCCGTCGCCGCCGAGCTGGTCGCGGTCGCCGGCCGCATCAACAATGCCGTGCGTCGCCTCGGCTCCGGCTGGAGCATCTTTGTCGAGGCGCAGCGCAGCGAAGCCGCGACGTATCCCGACAGCACCTTTCCCGATCCCGCGTCGGCGCTGGTCGATGCCGAGCGGAAGGCCGGTTTTGAGGAAGCGGGCACGCATTTCGTGTCGGGCTATTTCCTGACCTTCCTCTGGCTGCCCCCGGCCGAGGAAGCTGCGCGCGCCGAAACATGGCTCTACGAGGGCCGCGAGAAAACCGGCGTGGACCCGTGGGAGCTGCTGCGCGGCTTCATCGACCGCACCGACCGCGTGCTGGCCTTGCTCGACGGCTTCATGCCCGAGTGTCGTTGGATGGATGACGGCGCGACGCTGACCTATCTCCATTCCACCATCTCGACCAACCGGCATCGCGTGCGCGTGCCCGAGGTGCCCATGCACCTCGACGCGCTGCTCGCCGACCAGCCTTTGACCGGCGGGCTGGAACCGCGCCTTGGCGACGCGCATCTGCGCGTCCTGACCATCGTGGGATTCCCGACCGCGACGACGCCGGGCCTGCTCGACGAAATGAACCGGCTGCCGTTCCCCTACAGGTGGAGCACGCGGGCGATCCTGCTCGACAAGACCGACGCGACGCGGCTGCTGACCCGCATCCGCCGCCAATGGTTTGCCAAGCGCAAGAGCATCGCCGCGATTCTGAAAGAGGTGATGACCAACGAGGCGTCCGCCCTTGTAGACACCGACGCCGCGAACAAGGCGCTCGACGCCGACATGGCGTTGCAGGAGCTTGGGGCGGACGTGGCGGGCATGGCCTACGTCACGGCGACCGTCACCGTATGGGATGCCGACCCGCGCCTTGCCGACGAGAAGCTGCGCCTGGTCGAGAAGATCGTTCAGGGCCGCGACTTCACCGCCATGCCCGAGAGCGTCAACGCGGTTGACGCATGGCTCGGCAGCCTGCCCGGACACGCCTATGCCAATGTCCGCCAGCCGCCCATCAACACTTTGAATCTCGCCCACATGATCCCGCTATCGGCGGTGTGGGCGGGGCCGGAACGGGACGAGCATTTCGGTGCGCCCCCCTTGCTCTTTGGAAAGACCGAAGGCTCAACCCCGTTCCGGCTAAGTCTTCATGTCGGCGACGTAGGCCACACCCTTGTCGTCGGCCCCACGGGCGCGGGCAAGAGCGTGCTGCTCGCCCTCATGGCCTTGCAGTTCCGGCGCTATGCTGGCTCGCAGGTCTTCGCCTTCGACTTCGGCGGTTCGATCCGCGCCGCCTCGCTCGCCATGGGCGGCGACTGGCACGACCTTGGCGGCGGGCTGACAGAAGGGGCCGAGGCGTCGGTTTCGCTCCAGCCGCTCGCCCGCATGCACGACACCTATGAACGGGCATGGGCGGCGGACTGGATCGCCGCCATCCTCATGCGCGAAGGCGTCGCCATCACGCCCGAGGTGAAGGAATATCTTTGGACGGCGCTGACTTCGCTGGCCTCGGCCCCGGTCGAGGAACGCACGATCACCGGCCTTGCGGTGCTGTTGCAATCCAACGATCTGAAACAGGCGCTCCGGCCGTTCTGCGTCGGCGGGGCCTATGGCCGGCTGCTCGACGCCGAAGCCGAACATCTCGGCTCGGCGGACGTGCAGGCGTTCGAGATCGAGGGGCTTGTCGGGACCGGCGCGGCCCCGGCCGTGCTGTCCTATCTGTTCCATCGTATCGGCGACCGGCTCGACGGGCGGCCGACGCTGCTCATCATCGACGAGGGTTGGCTTGCGCTCGACGACGAGGGTTTCGCCGGCCAGCTCCGCGAATGGCTGAAAACGCTGCGCAAGAAAAACGCCAGCGTCATCTTCGCCACGCAAAGCCTGTCCGACATTGACGGCAGCAACATCGCGCCCGCGATTATCGAGAGCTGCCCGACGCGGCTCTTGCTGCCAAACGAGCGGGCCATCGAGCCACAGATCACGGCCATCTATCGCCGCTTCGGCCTCAATGATCGGCAGATCGAAATCCTCGCAAGGGCAATGCCCAAGCGGGATTATTACTGCCAAAGCCGCAGGGGCAATCGCCTGTTCGAGCTTGGCCTGTCCGAAGTCGGCCTCGCGCTCTGCGCCGCATCCGCCAAATCCGACCAGACGCTCATTGCGCAGATCGTCGCCGAACACGGCCGCGACGGCTTCCTCGCCGCATGGCTGCGCGAGCGCGGCGTCGATTGGGCGGCCGAACTGATCCCCAACCTCACCAATCTTGCCGACCGGCCGGAATCCGCCGCGCCGGCCCGGCTCGATACCACACAGGAGATTCTTCCATGACCTATCCCAAGTTCGTCGGGGCCTCGGCCCTTGCACTGGCGCTCGCCGTGCCCGTCGCGCTGTCGCCCATGCTGGCAAGCCCGGTCCATGCGCAATTCGGCTTCGGCCGCATCGTCTATGACCCGAGCAACTATGCGCAGAACGTGCTTACGGCAGCGCGCACGCTCGAACAGATCAATAACCAGATCACCAGCCTCCAGAACGAGGCGCAGATGCTCATCAATCAGGCCCGCAACCTTGCGAGCCTGCCATATTCCTCGCTCCAGCAGCTCCAGCAGAACGTCCAGCGCACGCAGCAGCTTCTCGGCCAAGCGCAGAACATCGCGTTCGAGGTCGGGCAGATCGACCAAGCGTTCCAGCAGCAATATGGCAACGTCTCGCTTTCGACGACCGACGCCCAGCTTGTCGCCGATGCACGTAGCCGCTGGGAGAACACGGTCGGCGGCTTGCAGGACGCGATGCGCGTTCAGGCTGGCGCGGTCGGCAATATCGACGGCAACCGTGCCGAGATGGCCGCGCTGGTCGGCCAGAGTCAGGGCGCAACCGGCGCGCTGCAAGCCACGCAGGCCGGCAATCAGCTTCTCGCGCTCCAGTCGCAGCAGCTTTCCGACCTGATCGCGGTCATCTCGACGAATGGCCGCGCCGATGCGCTCACGGAGGCCGAGCGCGCGACTGCCGCCGAACAGGGCCGCATCCAGCGCGAGCGGTTCCTGACGCCCGGCACCGGCTACCAGCCGGGCAACGCGCAGATGTTCAACGGCAACAACTGACCGGGAGGCTCGCCATGGACGGCAAGATGCTGGCACGGCTTGCAGCCGTTGTGTTCATCGCCATCGCCGTTACGGCGACCGCAATCGACATGGCGCGGAAGGACGAACCTCCCGCGCCACGGCCCGCATCGGCCCTCCAGCCCCCGGCCGATCCGCTGCGCGAAAGCCTGCGCCGTTGCCAGCAGCTCGGCGAGGCGGCGGTAAGCGACGCCGACTGCCTCGCCGCATGGGCTGAATCCCGCGACCGCTTCCTCGGCCGTGACCGCAGGGAGGCGCGCTGACCATGGGCAACACGGGCGTCATCGACAATTTCCTCGGAGTCTTCACCTCCTACATCGACAGCGGTTTTGGCCTGCTCGGCGGCGAGGTCGCCTTCATCGCCACTACGCTGATCGTCATCGACGTGACGCTCGCCGCGCTCTTTTGGGCATGGGGCGCGGATGACGACATTATCGCCCGGCTGGTCAAGAAGACCCTGTTCGTGGGCGTTTTCGCCTACATCATCAGCAATTGGAACAACCTCGCTCGCATCGTCTTCGAGAGCTTCGCCGGCCTCGGCCTCATGGCGTCGGGCACCGGCTTTTCCGTCACCGATCTGATGCGGCCGGGCCGCGTAGCGCAGACCGGCCTCGACGCCGGCCGCCCTCTGCTTGACTCCATTTCCGACCTGATGGGCTGGATCGCCTTCTTTGAAAACTTCATCCAGATCGCGTGCCTGCTGTTCGCGTGGGCGCTGGTCGTGCTGGCTTTCTTCATCCTCGCCATCCAGCTTTTCGTCACCCTGATCGAGTTCAAATTGGTGACGCTCGCCGGCTTTGTGCTGATTCCGTTCGGCTTGTTCGGCAAGACCGCGTTCATGGCCGAGAAGGTCTTGGGCAACGTGGTGTCGTCCGGCATCAAGGTCTTGGTCCTCGCCGTCATCATCGGCATCGGCTCGACACTGTTCTCGCAATTCACGGCCGGTTTCGGCGGGGCGACCCCAACCATCGACGACGCCATGGCGATTGTGCTGGCAGCCCTGTCGCTGCTTGGCCTCGGCATCTTCGGTCCCGGTATCGCCAACGGCATCGTCTCGGGCGGCCCGCAGCTTGGCGCGGGTGCTGCCGTGGGAACCGGGCTTGCGGTCGCAGGTGCAGCCGTCGCCGCTGGCGGCGGGGCCATGCTCGCCGCCAAGGGCGGCGCTGCTGCCCTGTCCGGCGGGGCCGCGGCCGTCCGCGGTGGTGTGGCCACCGCGGGCGCGGCGACCGCCGCCTATAGCGTCGGCTCGCTTGGCCAATCCGGTGCGGCCGGCGTCACCTCCGGCCTCGGCGGTGTGGCGCGGGCCGCAGGGTCGGCGGCTATCTCGCCCCTCAAACGCACCGCTGCCCGCGCTTCCGAATCCGTCAAATCCAGCTTCTCCGCTGGTGCGAAAGCCGGATTCGGCGCGTCGGGCGGCAGCTCGACCATGGGCACAGTCGGCGGCGCGAGCGTCGATCCCGCCGCAGCAGCATCCGGCCCGGCCGGCAGCCCGCCCGCATGGGCGCAGCAGATGCGCCGCTCGCAGGCAATGAACCACGGCACCACGATGGCCGCCCATGCGGTGCGGTCTGGCGACAGCCACGGCTCCGGTTCCTCCGTCAACCTTTCCGAAAGTGACCGCTCATGAGCATCTTCAAACGACCAGCAACCCATTACGGCAAGACGCCGGAACCCGAGACGCCCTATCAGCGCGCCGCGCAAGTGTGGGACGAGCGTATCGGCTCGGCCCGCGTGCAGGCGCGGAACTGGAGGCTCATGGCCTTCGGCTCGCTGATCCTGTCTGCCGGCTTCGCGTCCGCCCTTGTCTGGCAATCCGCACGCGGGACCGTGGTGCCGTGGGTGGTGCAGGTCGATAATCTTGGTCAGGCGCAGACCGTCGCGCCTGCCAACGCCGACTATCGCCCCACTGACCCGCAAATCGCTTTTCATCTCGGCCGCTTCATCGAGCAGGTCCGCGCGATCCCGGCCGACGCGATCATTGTCCGCCAGAACTGGCTTCGCGCCTATGAATGGACCACGGATCGCGGCGCGGCGGCATTGAACGACTACGCCCGCGCCAATGACCCCTTCGCCAAGGTCGGCCGCCAGCAGGTCGCCGTCGAGGTGTCGAGCGTCATCCGGGCATCGCCCAACAGTTTCCGCGTCGCGTGGACGGAACGCCATTTCGAGAACGGCCAGCTTTCCACCACGGAACGATGGACGGCCATCCTCACCATCATCATCCAGCCGCCGCGCGACGCCGAGCGCCTGCGCGCCAATCCGCTGGGAATCTACGTCAATGCAATTTCGTGGTCGCGGGAGATGAGCCAATGAAAGCGTCAGCTTGCATCAATCACCTCGCTGATCTTCCCCTCGGAAATCACGAAGAAAGATGTACCCGTCATCTCGATCTCTTGCCCGGCCTTCCAGCCATTGGGCAGGTCGGTTTTGACCTTGGCGCGATAGCCGATGCGCACGGCTGCACGGTCGTCTATCGCGATACAGTCGAGGATCGTCTGTTCTCTTTCAGCAAACAACTGGACGCCCTGTTCCGCCAGCGCGCGAAATGCCTCGATCCCGTGCGTTTCGTTCGTCGTCTCTCCGTTCGATCTGTTGATAAACCGAACGTCGCCCGACAGGCAGTCGAGCATCGCCTGAACATTCATCCTGTTGTAGGCGTCGATATACCGGGCAACAATCGTCGGCACAGAATCCATTCTGTCGGTTCCTCCTTACTGATCTTGAAGTCGCTAACCTATGCGATTTTTGCGACAGTGTTTGCAATTACTTTGGCAGGCTGCGCCACCAACCGGACGCCGCAATTCAGCTACGACGCCAGCGTGCCGCCGCTGCCGACCGTGCAGGCGGCGGCAACCGACAATACGCCCCGGCCGCTGCATGTGCCCCCCGCATGGACCGTGGCGCGCGGCGGCACCGCCGCAGGCACGCCGACCGGCCGCGTCGAGAACGCCAACGCAGCCGCCCGCGTCGAGCCGCGCCGCGAAGGCTACTACAATGCGATCCAGATTTATCCGTGGTCGGAAGGCGCGCTCTATCAGGTCTATGCCGCAGTCGGGCAGATCACCACCATTGTGCTGGAGCCGGGCGAAAGCCTGACAGGCGCGGGGCCGATCGCGGCCGGCGACACCGCCCGCTGGATCATCGGCGACACCGAGAGCGGCAGCGGCGCAAACCGCCGTGTCCATATCCTCGTGAAGCCCACGCGGCCGGACATTTCCACCAACCTTGTCGTCACCACTGACCGGCGCACTTACATGCTCGAGCTGCGCGCGAGGGAGTCGCTCTATATGCCGGCCGTGGCATGGGCCTATCCGGCACCGCCTGCCGGCCAGCGCCAGACGGTCCCGGCCGCGCCGATCATTCCGGCCGAGGCAGCGCGGAACTATCGCTACGCCTTGCAGGTGCAGGGCGACAGCCCGCCATGGCGGCCGGTTTCCGTCTTCGACGATGGCAGGCGCGTCTATGTCGTTTTCCCGGCCGGGATCGTGCAGGGCGAAATGCCGCCGATCTTCGTGCTCGGATCGAACGGCGAGCCGCAGATCGTCAATTCCCGCATCCACCAGAACGTCCTGATCGTGGACCGCCTGTTCGGCGCGGCCGAGCTGCGCCTTGGCAGCGGCAATCGCCAGCAGGTCGTCAGGATCGTTCGCACCAACCCGACGCAGGCCGCCGCCGCGCAGCCCGCCAGCGCGACCGGAGACACCCCGTCATGAACGAGAACACCATCACCGACACCATCGCACCCATGCGCCTGCGCGCCGAGCCGCCCCGTGTTACGCGCCTGTCCCGCAAGATGCTGGCTGGCGTCGGCGCGGTTGCGCTTCTCGGCATCGGCGGCGCGCTGATCTATGCGCTCCAGACCCGCGACGGGGGACCGGGAGGCGACGAACTCTATTCGACCGAGAACCGGCCCACGGCAGACGGCCTCGCCGGCCTGCCGCGCGACTATAGCGGGCCGGCGCTCGGCCCCGCGCTACCCGGCGACCTCGGCCGCCCGATCCTCGACGCGCAGAATCGGGGACAGCCCATTGTAACGCCGGCCATCACGACGCCCGCCGTCGATCCAGAGGAAGAACGCCGTCGCGCCGAGGAAGAAGCCGCGCGCTTGAGCAACGTCTTTTTCCAGTCCGGCCCGCGCACGGGAGCGCCGGCAGGGACGGC